>Ga0222419_100001_pt1:847500-3736802 | contig 3736802 bp, 3355 predicted proteins | sample 1B20Ametagenome_FD_182474 | JGI IMG/M metagenome (GOLD analysis project Ga0222419, IMG submission 182474) | Enriched microbial communities from leaf-cutter ant dump, University of Wisconsin, Madison, United States - 1B20A (version 2) | ecosystem: Environmental > Terrestrial >... | reverse complement strand
ACGCCAACTGCGCGGGCGCGCGGCTGGGTGTGAACAGCTACGACGATTACGGCATCCCCGGCACGTCGAACTGGGGACGGTTCCAATACACCGGCCAGGCGTGGATCGCCGACCTCGGCATGTATTATTACAAGGCCCGCTTCTACTCGCCCACGCTCGGCCGGTTCCTGCAGACCGATCCGGTCGGGTATGACGACCAGATCAACCTCTATGCCTATGTCGGCAATGATCCCATCAATGGGACTGATCCCACCGGAATGGAATGCAGAGATGGGTCGTCCGACCTCTGCGTCTATGGTACACGTCCTGTGCTCAAAGAAGACGGCGCGCTGAAGCTAGCTGTCATTAACAGACCGGCGCGTAACAAAAGGGAAGAGCCAGAACCGAAAAAGGATAAGGCTTGCGAAATAATCAATAAAAAAGCAAAGAAAGCTCGAGATGAATTGCCTGATCGGCTGACAGATACGAGCGCATGGGACAGCATGGGATGGCTGAAAGCTTATAGGGACAGCTATCAAACCAATGCGAACCAGTGGCGTGCTGTTTCAAGTACTCCAGCAAAATTTCTCGGCTTAGCAATAAGCTTGATACCTGCCGTTAAGACAGCACAGGCAAGTCAAAGGACGGCAGCAGCAGCTGGACTGGGCACGGTGGGGATTGGTCTATCTGAATAAATTCAAGGACAGCTAGAATGGAATGAGAACAACGTCCGAAATATAGATAGCCGTATAGAGCAATTGGAATCGGGATGTTGAAGATATCAACAAATGAACTAATAACGTTCGCAAAGAGATTTTTTATTTTATATGCTATTGCGGCAATTATATTTAAATCTGGGGAATTCTATTTAGGAATTGGCTCAAGTTTAAGTGTATATTACGCGATTAAAATGATAGTATATTTTTCTTTATCATATGTAGCAGTTGTTATTTTTGTATCTATAATTAGAGGCTGGATTAAAATTCGGCTTGATTAGCCGGTCCGACAATCGAGGAAGATAATTAATTACAGTAACGGTTTATTTAGCTCCTAAGCTCCGATGTTGAGAACTATCCGGTGAGCACGTGGGCGGCGGAATAAGTCCGTTCTGACCCCACCATTACCCCCTTAGTCACTCGACCCCCGCTACCCTCGCACGAAAATCTCGGACACGCTCCGGCCGGTCGCGTCGCGTTTGAGCTGGACGATCAGGTCGATTGTCGCGCGCGCATAGGCGATGATGTCGAGGCGCTGGAGAGTCGAGCCGCCCTCCAGGACGAGCAGGGCCAATTGTTCGAACGCGCGGTCGACGCCGTCGGCGTGGATCGTCGTCATCGATCCCGGGTGCCCTGTGTTGACGGCGCGCAGGAAGGCGAAGGCCTCCGGGCCGCGCAGTTCGCCCAGGATGATGCGGTCGGGGCGCATGCGCAGCGATGCCGACACCAGGTCGTTGGCGCTGACCGCCGCCTCGCCCAGCGCGCTGCGGGCGGCGATCAGGCCGACCGCATTGGCGTGCGCCACCCGGATTTCGGGCGTGTCCTCGATCAGAATCAGCCTTTCTTCGGCTGGAATCTCGCGGATCAGCGCATTGAGAAAGGTCGTCTTGCCCGACGAGGTGCCGCCCGAGATCAGAATGTTGAGCCGCCCGCGCACCGCCTCGCGCAGCGCCGCGGCGATATCGCCGGCCGCGACGAGGTCGTTCACCCGCCCGATGATCGCAGTCGCCGCGTTCCCGGCGGTGCGAACCTGCCGGAACGCGTCGGCCGCGACATAATCGTCGAGCGCGAGGTCGGCCGCGACATGCTTGCGGATGGCGAGCGCCAGGTCGCCGCGCGTCGCCGGCGGCGCGACGATCTGGATACGCGAACCGTCGGGCAGGCTGGCCGAGAGCAACGGATGCTCCCGGCTGATCCCCTGATGGCCCAGCGCGGCGACCTGCCGCGCCAGCCGGGCCAGCAGCGGCGCGTCGAGCGCCGGAACGTCGTGCCGCTCGATCCGGCCACCCAGCGTTTCCAGCCACAACTCGCCGGGCCGGTTGATATAGATGTCGGTGACGTCGGCGCGCGTCAGCGCGAAGGAGAGCGGCGCGAGATAGCTGTGCAGATAGACTTTCTCGGCGGGCGCCATCGCCATCATCGCGCGGCCTCTACCCCGGTGAAATCGAGATCGCGCGCGACGAACACGCTGATGCTGGTGCCCTGTCGGACGCTGAGCGTCGGGGGAATCTGCGTGGCGGGGGTGGTGACGCTGGCGCCGGGCAAAGCGCCGGGAAGCGCGATCACGACCGAATCGCCCGCCGACCGCGCGGCGATATTACCCCCGATCAGCATCGCCGATTGCAGGATCGATCCGGCGAAGCGTTCGAAGAAATGGCTGTTGACCTTGGCGCGCATGCCACCGACGCCGACCGGATCGGTGGCAGGCGAGCCGATCGCGATCGTGACGCCGTCGGGCCGGATCAGCCGGGTCCACGTCACGAAGGCGCGCTTCTGTCCGGGGCTGGTATCCGATCGATATTCGCCGATCAGCCGGCTGCCGCGCGGGATGAGCACCCGTCTGCCATCGAAGCCATGGACGTCGCGCTGCACCAGGGCCCGCGCATAGCCCGATCCGGTCGAATTGAGCGCGGTTTCCAGCACCGCAGGGATCAGCGTACCCTGCGGCACCGTCGTCGAGCGGTTCGACATCGCCCCGGCGCGGCTGCGCGCCGACGCCGCGTCGCGCGGGTTCGCGGGGGCGCCGCTTTCTCCCGATGCCGTCCCGCGATCCGCGGCGGGCTGCGACCCGTCGATAATCAGGATCGCGCCGTTGCTCGTCCGCGGCGGAGGCGCGGGCTCCGGCGGCGGGGCATAGGTTTGCGGCGGCATGGGCTGGGGTGGCGCCGGTTGCGGCGGCACCGGTGCGGGACGCGCTTGCGCTGTGCGCGGCGTCGGCTCGACGTTTTGGAGAAGATCGGGCGGCGGCGCGCCCGCGTCATATGACACCGGCGGGATGTAGAGCGGAGGAAGCGCTTGTGGTGCGCCAATGACATCGGCGCGCGCAGGCCGTACGGCCGGTGCGGTCAGCGCGCGGCGGCGGGCATCGAGGATCGAGAAAAGGATGGCCGCGGCCAATATGGCCAAGATCGCGATCGCCATAGCCGACAGCCCGGCCCGCGGCGGGGCGACACGGGGCATCGCACCGCGTTCCGCCGTTTCGGCGGCGGCTGCCGGATCGGGACCGGGCGCGGTCATGGTGCATCCTCTTTCGCTGCGTCCTCCGCCTTCAGCGCATGGCGCCGGGCACGCGCCGTCTTTCGATCGATCCGGAAAAGCAGCCGTTCGTGGACGCTGTCGATGACATAGAAAGGCCCGCGCATATAACCGTTCGCGAGCCGCTCGCGCCCATGGTCGTCGATGATGAAGACGGCCGGGAGGGCGACGTCGGCCGGCCAGTCGATATAGGTTTTCACGCCGTCGTCGCCCATCTGCGCGGGCCACAGCGACCTGCTGCCGCTCAGGCGATACTCACCGACCTGCCGCCCCATTCCGGCCGGCGCCCCCGAAAAATCGTCGCCCGCCTCGGCCGGATAGCGGAACCGCACCTCATAGGGCGGCAATCCGACGGCGGGTACGAGATCGAAGGCATAGAAGCGCGCGCTGGTGATGACCGTCATGTTGGTGCTGACGCCGCCCTGGGTCGGCCGCACGAAGAGCATGTTGCCGCTCTGGCTCGCGACCGCCTGCCATGCGCCACTGTCGCCTATGGCGACATTCTCGATCCGCTCGTCGGGAGCCAGCGCGATCAGAAGCTGATAACCGGGGGTGCCTTCGATCTGCACGACTTGGTCGCGCCGATAATCGACGGTCTGCATGCGTGCGTCCCCCGCCCCCGGATAGGGACGCACCTGGGCTGCCGAAACGATCGGAAGCAGCGCGAGGAGAAGGGCCGACGCGCGCGCGATCACGGCCGTGCCTGCGGCGGCTGTCCGGTTCGTTGCCCGGCCCGGGGTCCGGCTCCGGCCGCGGGAATCGTCTGAGAAGGGATCGCAGAGGTTTCTGGCGGCATCAGCGCTTCGGCGCTCTTGCGGTAGGCGCTGACCTTGAAGCCGAGCGGGTTGACCATCCGGTCCGCGACGCTCATCGGTTCGTCGCTGTAGCCATAGCGGACGATCGCAACCCAGGACTGCGCCGGCAGCGTCCGGCCGCCCGCGTCGCGGCGCTGCGTGTCGAAGCGCACCATTGCCGTATCGCTTCCCATCGGTGTCACGCTCTTGACCTGAACGTCGATCAACGAGGAGCGCGGGAGCTGCACCAACGGGCTTTGCGGATTGGACGCCTGGATTCCCGAGATGTAGCTGTCACGCGCGGTCCCCGCCGACCAGAGCGCGACCTTGCGATAATCCTGCTGAAGCGAATTGATGTCAAACCCTTCGCGGGCGATGACATATTGGACGAGAAAGGATTGGGTGAGCGCGCGGTCGCGCGACATCGTCTGCGGTTCGAGCGGCTTCAACTGCTGGACGAAACCGGTCTGCCGATCGACGAGCAGCGTATAGGGCTCGACCGTCTTGAGCGGCATCAGGAACAGCAGGGCCAATGCCTCGCAGATCGCGACGAGGCATGCCGCAGCCGCGACCCACCATGCCGTGCGACGCGACGCGCGCAAAGCCTCGGTCCGATCCTTCGCCCAACTGTCGGCTTCGGCAAAATAGGCATCAAGCGCTTCGCGGCTGGATTTGTTCATGATCGCCGGTCCCTGGCCGTGCTGTGGGCGGACAGGCGCCGCCGCGTCCGCCGGACGGCGTGGGTCGACGACCGGGCGGCGGCTCGCCCTTCTCCCGCATCCCGTTGTGCGATGCCGCGGGCGATATGGACGGCGCGTGGCCCGCCGGCGACTTCGGAGGCCGTCAGGTCGCGCCGCTGGCTGATCGCGATGGCGTCGGCGATCGCCGCGGCGCGCGAGCGGCCTGCGACGGACGCACGCGGCTCGGCGATCGGCCGCGACACGTCAGGCTGAGCGGCGCGGCCATCGACACGCGCGCCGTGCGATGGCCTCATCCAAGCCGGAATCCGGAGGGCGAGCGCGACACGCGCGATCAGATAGGCCGCGCAGACTAGCGCGATGGCGAAGATCGTCGACGCGGCAAGCAACTGCGCCGGTGTGCCGACGATATCGAGGCCGCTCGCGCGCCTCGCGAGCAGATTGGCAAGCCAAGGCTCGAGATAGGCCAGGGAAAGTCCCAGCGCGACCGAGATCGCCAGGCTCGCCAGCGCCGTCCCGATCAGCGCCTTGATCCAGCCTTCGAACAGTCCGCGCGTCCCGTCGAACAGCAGAAAGGCCGCGAACAGCGGCGCCAGCGCCAGGAGCAGACCCGCCGCCACACGCACGACGGCAAATGCGGCTACGGTCGAGACGAGGAAGATGACGCGCGCGAAGCCGATGGCGAAACTGTCGAAGCCCAGAAACGGGGGAGGCGCGACCGCTGCCATGCGGGGGAGCCCGTCGGCGCCGATCGGCGGCGTGCCGACGCCCTCGATGGCCAGGAACGTCAGCGCCCGATCGACGCTGTCGATCCGCTCGATCAGCCCGCCGCCGCTCCCCGGCAGGCTCGTGGCGCCGCCGATTGCCGCCGCGAACTCGGCCGGCGAGCGGAGAATGACGTCATAAACCAGCAATTGGTATGCCGGCCAGCTGGTCGCGAGAAGCAGAACGAGCCCGATCTTGACGAAGGTCAGCACGCCTTCGCGGACCGTCGGCGTCTGGCCAAGGAGCATCCGGTATCCGAGGAATGCGATGAGCAGCGTCACCATGCCGGTCAACAGGACCGAGGCGGTCGATCCGGGCGCCGCCAGCGCCCTGTAGCCTTCCGTACCGATGACCTGCGCCTGGCAGTCGAGAAAGCGCAACAGGCTGGGCGCGAATGCTTCGGGCGTGGGGACGGAATCGCAGATCGTGGCCATCAGGCGCGCTCCATCAGCGCGTCGTACCAGGCTTCCGGCGCATCGCCATGCGCAGCCCGCAACTCATCGAGCAAGCGCACCGTCCGCTCGCGCCCCGACAAGATCGTCAGCAATTCCCGCTCGCCGGACAGGTTCAGGCGTACGACGACGCTTTCATTGCCATGTTTGACCAGAAAGCAGTGGGCGCTGTCGGGCAGGGAGCGGACCAGCTCGAACTCATGGGGGGTCAGGCCGAAACCCTCGACATAATCGGCCTGGCGCGCCTTCGGATTGGCCATGAAGATTTGCGTCGCCGCCTGCTCGATGATCGCGCTCGCGATCCGGCTCTCGAGGGCGTCCTGCGCGCTCTGGGTCGCGAAGCCGACGATGCCGTTGCGCTTGCGGATCGTCTTCTCCCAGTCCTTGATCCGGCGGACGAACACGTCGTCGTCGAGCGCCTTCCAGCCTTCATCGACGACGATAATCGCCGGGCTTCCGTCGAGGCGTTCCTCGACGCGGTGGAACAGATACATCATCGCCGGGGTCCGGACCGAGGAATCGTCCAGTATCTGCGTCATGTCGAAACCGACCGAGCGCGCCGACAGGTCGGTCCCGTCCTCCGCATTGTCGAAGAGCCAGGCGCGCTCGCCATCGCCCCACCACGGGCGCAGCCGTGACCACAGGTCCGCGGCATGCGGCCGATGGCCGCCTCGAAACAGTTCGACGATATGGCGCAGCCGACGATGATGCGGCGGCTGCGCGTAATTGGCGTCGATCGCATCCTTGATCTGCGCAAGCTCGTCGACGTTCACCTCGCCGGCCAGGAGCGCCAGCCAGTCGATGAGAAACTGGCGATTGGCGGGCCCATCTTCGAGCTGGAGGGGATTGAGCCCCGATGGATGGCCGGGCCGCAGAATATCGTAGCGCCCCCCGATCGCGCGGACGAAAAGCTCGCCGCCGCGATCCTTGTCGAAAAAGACGATCCGCGGGTCGAACTTGCGCGCCTGTGCGAGCAGGAAATTGAGCGCGACCGTCTTGCCCGAACCCGAAGGGCCGATGATGGTGAAATTGCCCAGGTCGCCCTGATGGAAGTTGAAGAAATAGGGGCCGGCCGCGGTGGTTTCGAGCAGCGCCACCGCATCGCCCCAATGGTTGCCATGCGCCTGGCCCAACGCGAAATTATGTCCGCTCGCAAGCCCCGCGAAATTCCCGGTCGATACCAGACCGCGCCGCGCGATATATTTGAAATTCCCCGGAAACTGGGCCCAGAATGTCGGCTCGAGCGCGATCTCCTCGCGAACCGCGATGATGCCGAGGTCGGCAAGTGTGGCCTGGACCTCCGCGATGCCCGCGTCGACGATGGCCGGCGAGCCACCGCGCAGCGCGATGCTCATATGATGTTCGCCGAAGCTCGATCGTCCTGCCGCCACCTCGTCCTTGGCGCTCGACAGTTCGGCGCGCAGGCTGAGAGCTTCGTCCTCAGCCGAGCGCATGCGCCGCAGCGTCAGATTCATCCGGTCGAGCGCGGCCTGGCGCTCGACGAAGCCGAAGGATTGAGTGATGGTGAGTTCGAACGGCAGCCGCAACAGTTCGTCGAACATGCCGGGGCTGGTCTGTCCCGGATAGTCCTTGATCGACACGAGTCCGAGATAGCTTCTGCCCGTATGCCCCGAAGGCCCGAGTTCGATCACCTCCTGTCCGAAGCTGATGCGCCGGTCGGGCAGGTAGGCGCCGATATCCTGCGTCGGCAGCAAGACCGGTCGGCTTTCGCCATGGAAGAGCGTCGAAAGGAATTCGAGCGGTTCCGAACAGAGCCCCGCCCCGCCCTCATAGATTCCGAGCAGCGAGGGCTCGTAACCGGCAAGCGCGGCCATCAGCGCTTCGCGGGCGGTATCGAGCTGGCGAAGGTCGTGCACGACCGTCTCGGCTGCAGCACCCGCCCGGCCCAGCTTTTCGCGCAAGCCGTCGAGCAGCCCCACCCTCCCTTGCAGCGGACGACGGATCAGCGTCAGATAAAGGTCGTTGACGAAGAGCTGGCGCCGATCAAGCCTTCGCTGCCAGGCCGCATCGAGCTTCGCCGAGAACGGGTCGCCGAATACCCCGTCCAGCCCGGCATCGACACGACGGCGGACGACATGGTGATAGATTGCAAAGCGCGACGAGCCGATCGCCTGGAGCATCGCATCGCGCATGCGCTTGCGATAATTGATCTCTTCGGTATCCGCGGTCTCGAACAGCATGCCGCGCATGCCGATGACCTGCATCAGCAGGCCGGCCCGCGTTGCGATCGTGTGCTCGTCGACATGATGGCTGTAGGGCAGATGCCGCCCGGCCGGCGCTTCGCGCGCCACCGTGCGAGACGATGCAGCTAGGGCCGGTAGGAGTTGCATCGCCAGATCGCATGGTTGCGAACGCGCGGACAGCGTCCGACTTTCGTGAGCCAGAGATCGAAGAAACGCGGCTCACGCAGGCAGAGCAACACGCCTGCCAGATGGACGATCAGCGCGATCGCCAGCGCCCATATCGTGCGAAAGATCAGGAACAGTTCGGTCGCGACAACGGCGTTGGCGACGAAGTAGCTGTAAGTGACGCCGGCGAACATCTGCGGGCGGGTCAACGCGACGAACAGCGAATCCCGCTCGATCCCCTCCACGCCTCAATGGCCCAGGCTGGCGGTGGACTGGATACCGGCGACGATGCTTGCCGCGCCGAACAGGATGAAGCAGCCGAGGATCACCGTCGCGCCGTAACGCCAGTTGATGCGCCCCGTCAGCATCATGAAGCCGACCGTAGCGACGGCGATCACCGCCACGACCGTGGCGACCGTGCCGAGCAGCGTGCCCTCCAGCCATCGCACCGCCGACACCAGGACCCCGGATCCGGCAGGATCGGCGATCTCCTGAGCCTGGACCGCCGCTGCATGAAAAAGTCCGGTCGCCAGGCCGATCAGGCCGGCGATCCTGCTTCCTGTCCTTACTCCATTCATCCCCTGCTCCGCCAAGGCCCCGCGGTGGTCGGCCAAGATACCGACAATAGGGCGCAACCGCCCTGTAAATCAATGCAGCGAATATAGTCGCACGAACGATTCCGATTTACTAGACTGCGGTCCGACTAGAATAGCGTTCGATCAAAATTACCTGGAAAACAAATCTTCCGGAAGAAGAAACCGCCGAAACCCCGATGATCCACGCCGTCCCGTCGCTCACCGATCCGCCTCCCGGCAGCCCGATTGCCGAAAGTCTGTCGTGGATCCAGGACGCGACCCTGGGCGCCGTCGCAACCACTATCGCGGTGATCGCAGTGGCCGCCATCGGATTTCTGATGCTGTCGGGGCGACTCGATCTGCGGCGTGCCGTTACCGTCGCCGTGGGGTGTTTCCTGTTGTTCGGGGCCGGCCGCATAGCGGTGGGGCTCACGGGCCTGGCTGGCGCAGCACCGCCCCCGATGGCCGTCCCCGATACTACCTCCTTGCCACAGGGGCCGCTCTCCCCGCCGCCGACCGTCTACGACCCCTATGCGGGCGCGTCGGTGCCGACGGTCCGCTGAAACCGAAGCCCGCGTCGATTCCGAATCGATACAAACTGCAATAGCTTCCGACGATGTCGCTTTCCCGATTCGAAAAGATTTTCAACAACATTGACAGGCCTCCGTGCGAGGCATAGCTTTCCAAAAATAATAAACAGGAAAAACTTGCCTCTCTCCATCATTGTTGCGGGCGTGCAAGGATGAGAATGGTGCGAATATTGGCGGGAGTTGTTGGCGGATTATTGGCCGCCAGCCCGGCGGTCGCCGCCGAAACCATCACATACAGCTACGACGCCAAGGGCCGGCTGGTGAAAGTCGTGCGGACCGGGACCGTGAACAACAATGTTACGGTCGACTACGAACATGACAAGGCCAACAACCGCACCCGGTTGAAAACCACCAATTCCTCCAATCCGCCGCCGTGATCGCGCCCGCCGGAGCGGGGGAAAGGCACAAGATTGCATTCGGGGCGGGGGCTGATGATGGGTTTGCGAGCTGGGCACAGACATATTTGGCGCTGGTCGGCGCTTTGCCTGCTTGCTCTGTGCCAAGTCGCATTTGCCTTGCCGGCGTTGGCGCAAGCGCTGGGGCAGGTGCCGCCGCCGCCGGTCCGGCAAGCCGTCGACGACAATGGCGTCGATGTCATCCGGGGCAAATATGTGCCGCCGCCGGAAAATGCGCTTTCCATCGGCCCGTCGGATCACGGCGGCCTTTCGCTGACGCAGCTTGGCGGCAACGGCGGGGTCAGTTCGCTGGTGTCGGCGATCAAGAAGGTGGGCGGCCAGACGATCGTGACCTTAGGAGGCGTTTCGGACAGCTTTCCCGGAACCCTTTCGGCGGGGGCCAACCCTTCAACCGAAGGCAATGGCGCGACGCTGTCCTATTCGTCCATCGCCGGAATATACACCTATGTTTCGCGCGACGGCGTGGTGGCGGAGTTTGGCGCCAACGCAGGTTATGTCTACAGCTTCTATCATGGAGAACTCGGTCGTCTCGACGTGATCAAATACCCGGATGGGACGAAGATCAACGTGACGATGAAGGTTCAGACCTATTGCCGGGCCGGATATGAAAACGGCGTCTGCAATGGTCCGCTTTTCTATGTCTCGCGCGTCCAAAGCCTCAGGCACAGCAATGGATATCAGTTCAAGGCCATCTACGCGAACAACGACGCGACGCTCGATAATCTGAACTATCCCGGCTGGAGCACGATCACCGACGTGATTGCGCTGAACACGACGATCGAAAGTTGCGAGCTTTTCGTCGATCCCTGCGTTCCGACGGGCAACTGGCCGCGGCGCTCGACATCGGCCCCGCCGCCGACGCACGTCACGACGACGAACGACAGCAGCTACCGGGTCGCGACCGCGACCAATCACGGGATCACCTACGCCTACAGCTATTCGGACAGCGGCACGATGCGCACCACGACGGTGACCGATCCCGACGGCAAGACTCGGGTCTATGTCGGCGACATGGCGACCAATTGCATCGCCTCCTACCGCGACGAGCTCAACCAGACGACCAGCTACGCTTACGACAGCCAGGGCCGCGTCACGGAGATCATCGCGCCGGAGGGCAACAAGACGCAGTACAGCTATGACGCGCGCGGCAATATCACCGAGATGCGGCAGGTGGCGAAACCGGGCAGCGGGCTGGCCGATATCGTGACCACGGCTGCCTATCCGGTGACGTGCGGCAATGCCCGGACCTGCAACAAGCCGACGTGGACAAAGGACGCCAAAGGCAACCAGACCGATTACAGCTATGACGCGACGCACGGCGGCATCCTGACCGCGACGGCGCCCGCCGCAGCGCCCAGCAGCACAAGGCCCCAGACGCGCTACGGCTATACGCTGCTCGGCAGCGGCGCCTACGCGCTGACCTCGATCTCGAGCTGCCGGACCGGGGCGACTTGCGCGGGAACGGCCGACGAGGTGAAGGCGACCGTCGTCTATGGCGGCGCCTCCGCCAACTATCGGGTCGGCAGCGTCACGGTCGCGTCGGGCGACGGCGCGGTCAGCGCGACGCAAAGCTTCACCTATGACGATGTCGGCAATCTCGTCACCGTCGACGGGCCGCTGGCCGGCACCGCAGACACGACCCGCTATCGCTATGACGGCAAGCGCCGCCGCATCGGCGTGGTCGGCCCGGATCCCGACGGCGCGGGATCGCGCCCGCATGCCGCGACACGGATCACCTACGACGACGCCGAATGGCTGATCACGAAAGTCGAAGCGAGTACCGTCGCAAGCCAGTCGGACAGCGCCTGGGCGGCATTCTCGCCCGCCGAGACGGTGACGAGCAGCCACGACGCCAACACCCGCCGGACGAAGGAGATACTTTCGTCTGGCGGCACCGATTATGCGGCGGTGCAATATGGCTATGACGCACTCGGCCGGCTCGAATGCACCGCGCAGCGGATGAACCCGGCGATCTTCGGCTCGCTGCCGTCGAGCGCCTGCACGCTGGGAACGGCGGGCAGCCACGGTTCCGACCGGATCGTCAAGACGGTCTATGACGCCGCGGGCCGCCCGGTGAAGGTGCAAACCGCCCTCGGCACGGCCGAGCAGGCCGACGAAGCAACGACCGGCTACACGGCCAACGGCCGGGTGGCGCATGTGATCGACGGCGAATCCAACCGCACGGCCTACAGCTATGACGGCCACGACCGTCTGGTGAAGACGGAATATCCGTCGACGACGAAGGGCGCGAACGCGGTCAACGCATCCGATTACGAGCTATATGGCTATGACGCGAACGGCAATGTGACGAGCCGGCGGCTGCGCGACGGGACGAGCATCGGTTACGGCTATGACGATCTGAACCGGCTGGTATCGAAGGATCTGCCGGGCGGCGAGACCGACGCGACCTATGCCTATGATCTTGTCGGCCGCCCGACGGGCGCGGTGCAGGGGTCTCATGTGCTGGGGTTCACGCACGACGCGCTGGGTCGCAACCTGACGCAGACGGGGCCGTTGGGGACAGTGAGCTACAGCTACGACGCGGCGGGCCGTCGGACGGGGTTGAGCTATCCGGGTGGCGGGTTGACGATCGATTATGACTATGACGCTGCTGGTAATATGCTGAAGATCCGGGAAAATGGCGCGACGAGCGGAGTCGGGGTGCTGGCGAGCTATGCCTACGACGCTAAGGGCCGGCGTTCGAGCGTGACCTTCGGCAACGGCAGCGTGCAGAGCTTCGGCTATGACGCGGTGTCGCGGTTGGCGACGCTGACGAACGACCTGGGCGGCGGGGCGACGACGCACGACCTGACGCAGACGTTCGGCTACAACCCGGCGGGTCAGATCGCGAGCGTGACGCGCAGCAACGACGCTTATGCATGGCAGGCGCATTACAATGTCGACCGCAGCTATGTGGCGGACGGGCTGAACCGGGTGATGAGCGCGGGCAGCGTGGGCTTCACCTATGACGGGCGCGGCAACCTCACGGGCGACGGGACGAACAGCTATGCCTATACGTCGGAGAATCTGCTGAAGACGGCGCCGGGTACGACGCTGGCCTATGATCCGCTGGGACGTCTGTACGAGACGGCGAAGTCGCCGGTGACGACGCGGTTCCTCTACGACGGTATGGCGATGATCGGGGAGTATGACGGCTCGAACGCGGCGCAGCGCCGCTACGTCCACGGCCCCGGGGCCGACAACCCGATCGTGTGGTACGAAGGCAGCGGGACGAGCGACCGCCGGTTCCTGATGGCCGACGAGCGAGGGAGCATCGTCAGCGTGACCGACTCGGCGGGCGCGACGCTCAACATCAACGCCTATGACGAGTACGGCATCCCCGCCCCGGGCAACCTCGGCCGGTTCGGCTACACCGGGCAGGCCTGGCTGCCCGAACTGGGTATGTGGTATTACAAGGCCCGCATCTACTCGCCCACGCTCGGGCGGTTCCTCCAGACCGACCCCATCGGCTACGACGACGGCATGAACTGGTATGCCTATGTCGGATCAGACCCCGTCAACGGAAGCGATCCGAGCGGACTAAGGGAGCGCGAAGGCGGCGGCTACAAGCCGACCGATCCCACCTTTACCGAGGGGCACGGCGGTGGTGACATCGTCATCACTGCTCCCATTTGCCACGCTTGCGCCTCCGCACTATCCTTCCTCGACGAGATGAGGATACGCGACATATTGGCGAGTATCGCAGAAGCTGTCGCGAGCAACAACGAAATCGTCGTGACCGCCACCAAGCCAAAGAAAAGGCCGGCGCCGCCAGCAAAGCCGCAAAAGGAGGAGGAGATCGTTGTCACTGCAACGAAGACTGATCTGAAGGATTGTTTGAAGGCTGTCGGTGGGGCTGGTTTGGAAGGCTTCATCGACCCAATATCGATAGCTGCTGGCGCAGGTAAGTCTATCTACGAGGCTCGCGAAAGGATCGGTGACGGAGATTACGGACGCAGGCTAGATGGCAGCCGCTTTCCACGAACTTGGGGTCATGCTGCTCGACTTGGTATGCGAAGGTTTATACCTGGATATTTGCAAGCGAGCGTTATCGTTGGAGGAGTTAAGGCGACCTTCGAGCTATTCTCAAATCCATCGTGTGGGCTGTCCGAATGATGCGTAAGTTACCTTTTATATTTGGCGTTCTATTTATAGCTATTTCCTTTGAGGCACTTAAAGTTGATTACTACAGTAGAAGCTTGATCGCGGCATTGTTCCTGGCAATTGGGTTCGTGTCTTTCATGTTTTACGATGCCGTTTTCAGGAAGGTTCCTATTGGAAATTCCCATGTCCTGCTTGGTATTCCCGTTGTCACTCTTCTGACCTTGGTGACAATGGGAGATATGGTAGGACTTTCTCAAGTCGCGATATGGATTATCTTCGCAAGCGTAACCGTGTTGTGTATCGGATTTGTATCGCGAAGAGCATAGTGAAATTGGTTGTCGAATCCATTCGATGGCGGATAGCAAGATTAAAGGATTAGCTCCCCCTTCGGCGTAAGCTGTTGCCTGCACATCGGTTTTTAGGGGGACAGGCGGCACCGCAGGGGAGACTCCTGGCACCAGTAAGGAGCGCAATTCATTGATCGAAGCGCCGAGGCGCAGCAGGAGCTTTATGACATGGAATCGGACGTTCTCAAAAATACTGGTGGTCAACCAATACTTCTTACAGTAGAAAAGACGGGCGAGTTTCGGATTTCGGTAACCAATCTAGGCCTTAAGGATAAAATTTCTCTTACAATCAGATCATGGAACAAAACCAGCGGATCTAGTCCTACTACTGATTTCATGACTGATCTGTACCGCTTATGGACGATACAAAAGGTCGAAAGTAGCGTCACAAACGATCCGCCTTGTGGATGACCCCGAGGTTTTAGTGTACAGTGACGGTTTAGTTGGGCAGCATGGAAAAATTGCCTAGAGCTACAGCTACAACACGGCGGGGCAGATCGCTAGCGTGACGCGCAGCAACGGCGTTTATGCGTGGCAAGTGCATTACAATGTCGACCGCCGCCGTCGCCTTCTGGCTAAGAATTAGTCTTGACCCTAAGCCGAATTCTGCAAACTCGCACGAAGAAGGGCTGGTGACAAAAGAGCGTCAGATGCTGCAGGTGCCGAGCTTTCCGAACTCTGCGCGGCTGAGGTTATTGCTCTCGTCGCAGAAACGAAGGCGGTCGCAACGCTATCTGCGTGATGCACCTGACTGTCGGGCAATGCACAATAACTAAATTATGGGGAAGCAGCAGTTTGTCCTACCGAGGACCGAATCATTTCACCACGACCCACACGAAATGTGGGAACATCTGTGATATCGATCCGAATGATTTCTACAAATACCATGTAAAATCAACGCGATAAATCGCTTGTCTGGTGACCCCTACGGGAATCGAACCCGTGTTTCAGCCGTGAGAGGGCCGCGTCCTGACCGCTAGACGAAGGGGCCATGGCATGGCCGGGCGGGTCTCTACCCTGCTTCCGCGGCGCAGGCAAGAGCCGGTCGCTTTTCCGCCCGCTACGCAGACAGCCTTGTCGTTGCGGCGATCAGCGGCGCGGCGCGGGCGAGGTCGCCGCGGGGATTTCGATTTCCATTCCAGCCTTGACCCGGTCGAGCGCGATCAGGCTGCGGAAGCTCTTCACCGATTCGTTCTGAGCGAACAGCCGGCGCGTCGAGGCTTCGTAGGCGGCCATGTCGGGCACGACGATCACCAGCACCAGACTGATCCCGCCGGTCACATAATAGCATTGCTGCACTTCGGGCGCGGCGCGGAACAGCGCCTTGGCCCTGTCGACGGTCGGCAGTTTCTCGTCGGTCAGATGCACTTCGACGATCGCGGTGATCGCCATACGGACCGCGGCGGGATCGACGATCGCCACGTTCCGATCGATGATACCCGCATCCTCCATGGCGGCAATGCGGCGCTGCACCGCCGCCGTCGACAGGCCGACCGTCTCGGCGATCAATCGCTGCGGCTTCTTCGCGTCGCGCTGCACGATGCGCAGGATGGCGCGATCGAAATCGTCGAGTTCGCTGCGTCTGGTGGAGCGGGCCGGCATCACGAAGCGAGTTTTTGTTGCATTTTACACTCGAATCAAGAGCACAACTCCCACTTTGACGGTGATATTTCCCGGCAATCGTCACCAAGGACAGCGTCATGATCCCAGATACCGCCGGACCGCATGCGTCGCGCCGCACAATGCTGGGGATCGCGTGCGGGATGGGGGCGGGGGCGCTATGGGGGCTGGTGTTCCTCGCGCCGGCACTCGCGCATGATTTCAGCCCGCTCCAGCTCACGATCGGCCGCTATGTCTTCTACGGCCTTTTTTCCGCGGTGATCATGGCGCCGCGCTGGCGCCGCACCGTCGCGCAGGCGACGCGCAGCGACTGGCTGGCGCTCGGCTGGCTGGGGCTTTGCGGCAATATCCTCTATTATATCCTGCTGTCCGGCGCGGTGCAGCTCGGCGGGATCGCGATGACGTCGCTCGTCATCGGTTTCCTTCCGGTCGCGGTCACCCTGGTCGGAAGCCGCGATCATGGCGCGGTTCCGCTCGCCCGGCTGTGGCCGTCGCTGCTGCTGTCGGTTGCCGGCGTGCTGTGCATCGGCTGGCAGGCGGTCGCCGCGCCCGCGACGGGATCGGCGGGACGACAGCTCATCGGGCTTGCATGCGCCGGCGGCGCGCTGCTGAGCTGGGTCGTGTTCGCGGTGGGGAACAGCCGCGCGCTGAACCGCCTCGACCATATCGGCGCGCACGACTGGAACCTGCTGATGGGGATCGTCACCGGTTCGCTGTCGCTGCTGCTGATCCCCTGGTCGCTGGCGTTCGACGGCGAACCGCATGCGATGCTCGGCTGGGCGCGGCTCGCCGGCGTGTCGATGGGCGTCGCGCTGCTCGCGTCGATCCTCGGCAACCTGCTGTGGAACCGGATGAGCCGGCTGCTGCCGCTGACCCTCGTCGGGCAGATGATCCTCTTCGAGACGCTATTCGCCCTCCTTTACGGTTTCCTGTGGGAAGCACGCCTGCCGACCGGGCTTGAAGCGGCCGCTTTCGTGCTGGTGGTCGCCAGCGTGCTGTCGTGCATCGCCGCGCACAGGGACCCGACGGCGCCCGAAGCGGTCCAGCCGGCCTGACCGGAGTAGGCGGGGGTCTGCCCGCGCGCGCTGAGCCGCACCCTTGTCGAACGGGCCGGGCGATCCTACCCTTGCCGCCGAGCCGCCGATTCAACGGCGCGCAGGATGATGGAGAGATGTCTCGTGGCGAATGATCCGACCGGCGAACCCGTGGTACCCCTCGACCCCAGCTGGCCGAAGATGTCGCTGGCCGATGCGACCGCGGCGCTGACCGCGCCGGGGGCGCCCTTCGAGATGGAAGTGGTGCCGGTCCGCGGCATTCCGACGCGGGTATGGAAGAATGCGCCGCACGATCTGGGCGAACTGCTCGACCTGTCGCGCACGCACGACGGGCGGCTGTTCACTATCCTCGACGACGAACGAATCAGCTATGCGGCGAACTGGCGTGCGACCGCGGCGTTCGCGCGGGCGCTGCAGGCGATGGGCGTCGGACCGGGCGACCGGGTCGCCTTCGCGATGCGCAACCTGCCCGAATGGGCGATGGTCTTTTTCGCCATCACCACGATCGGCGCGATCGCGGTTCCGCTCAACGCCTGGTGGACCGGCGCCGAACTGGCCTATGGCATTCGCGATTCGGGATCGAAGATCGTGATCGTTGATGGCGAGCGCTATGAGCGGCTGCGCGAGCATCGCGCGATGCTGCCCGACGTCGAACGGTGGATCGTCGCGCGCGGCGCGGGGGCGGTCGCGGATACGACGGCGCTGGAGGAGATCGTCGGCGCGCCGGCAAGCTGGGCCGCTCTGCCCGGCGACGATCGCCCGCGCATCGCGATCGACAGCGACGATGCGGCGGCGATCTTCTATACCAGCGGCACGACGGGGCAGCCCAAGGGAGCGCTCGGCACGCATCGCAACATGATGACCAACATCCTCTCGGGCGGTTTTTCGGGAGCGCGCAGCTTCCTGCGCCGCGGAGAGCCGGTGCCGGAGCCCCAGCCGCGCACGATATTGACGGTGATCCCGATGTTCCACGTCACCGCTTGTTCGGCGATGCTGATGGGCGCGATGGCGGGGGGCAACACGACCATCTTCATGCGCAAATGGGACGCGGTGCGCGCGATGGAGATCATCGAGCGCGAGCAGGTCAACGTCACCGGCGGCGTCCCGACGATCGCCTGGCAGCTCATCGAGCATCCCGACCGCGCGAATTACGATCTCTCGTCGCTCGAGGCGATCGCCTATGGCGGCGCGCCGTCGGCGCCCGAGCTGGTGCGGCGCATCTATGAGGAGTTCGGCGCGCTGCCCGGCAACGGCTGGGGAATGACCGAGACGATGGCGACGGTGACCTCGCATTCGTCGGAGGATTATCTGAACCGCCCGACGAGTGCGGGGCCGCCGGTCGCGGTCGCCGACCTCGAAATCCGCGCCGAAGACGGCGTTACGGTGCTGCCGGTCGGCACGGTCGGCGAGCTGTGGGCGCGCGGGCCGATGATCGTGATGGGGTATTGGAACAAGCCCGAGGCAACCGCCGAGACCTTCGTCGACGGCTGGGTGCGCACCGGCGACCTCGCGCGGCTCGACGAGGAGGGCTTCCTCTATATCGTCGACCGCGCGAAGGACATGGTGCTGCGCGGCGGCGAGAATATCTATTCGTCGGAGGTCGAGAATGTGCTGTACGACCATCCGGCGGTGACCGACTGCGCGGTGATCGGCATTCCGCACCGTACGCTGGGCGAGGAGCCCGCGGCGATCGTGCATCTCGCGCCCGGCACGACGGCGACCGAGGCCGAACTGCAGGATTGGGTGCGCGCGCGCCTTGCCGCGTTTAAGGTGCCGGTCGCGATCCGCTTCGCCGCCGACACGCTGCCGCGCAACGCCAACGGCAAGATATTGAAGAAGGATCTGAAAGCGCTGTTCGCCGACCGCGAGAGCGCTGCTGCCTGAGCGGCCGTCGGTCGGGCGCTTCAGAACAATCCGGGCAGTTCGCGCTGCGCCGTGGTCGGCCGGGCTGGGGCGAGCATCTCGGTCGGTTCGCGCACCGCGGCAATGCTGCGCGTCGTCGATGCGCTGAGCCCGGCGATCGGCGCGCCGCAGCTTCGCCCGGCCAGGAAATCGATCGCTGCGCGGACCGACGCCTCGCGCGGGTCGCCGAGCGGCAGATCGAGATCGTCCGTGGCCGCGCAGCTGTTCGCGATCCGGGGCGCCAGCCCGCCGAAATAATCGCCGGCCCCCGCCGCATTACCGGTCGCGAAGGCGATCACGCGCAAGCGGTCGTCGCACTCGGGGCGGTCGAGCGCGATCTGCCCGACCGGCTTGCCATAGGTGTTACCGCCGACCAGCGTCATGTTGGTGCCGAGCCACGGCAGCATGCCGTTGATGACGAGTTCGCTCGCCGAAGCGGTCGACCCAGTGCCGATGAAGGCGACGCGCGTCGGCGCAATCGCCTGGGCCTGCGCGGTGAAGAAATGCCGTTCGTCTTTCGATGCCTTTTCCGGCCGGAACCGCGTCTGCGAGAAAATCTCGCTCGCGTTGCGGTTGCGGCCCAGCAGGTCGCCGAACAGTTCAGCGGTCGAAACCAGCCCGCCGCCGTTGTAGCGCAGGTCGACGACGATGTCGGTCACGCCCCGGTCGCGGAAGGTCTGGAACGCGTCGCGAAGCTGCTGGTCGGCCGAGCGGATGAAGGTGCGCAGATTGACGTAGCCATAGCTGCGCCCGCCCTCGCTGATGACCTTGGCGCCATAGCGGTCGGACATCGGATCGATGTCATATTCGGCCTTGGTCACGCGCACGTCGCGCGTGCCTGCGGCGTCGGTGACGCGCAGCACGCGCGTCACGCCGGCTTCATCGGGACCGAGCGCGGCGATGATCGCGTCGGTGCCGCCCGCGGCGGCGAGCGACGACAGCGTGCGCATCGAATCGGCGCTGGTGCCGATCGCCGATATGCGCGCGCCCCGGTCGATTCCCGCCGCCAGCGCCGGCGCACCCTCATAGGCTTCGGCGATGACGATGCGCTGCGCATAGGGATCGTAGGCGAGCCGCAATCCGAATCCCGCACTCGCGCCGCGTGCGTAGAAGGCCGTCTCCTCGGCGATCGAGGTAATGTAGGTGAAATAGCGATCCTTGCCGAGCGCGCGCGCCGGCGCGATGAGTGCGTTGATATAGGATTGAACGTCGGCGTACCGCGCCGGATCAGCGTTACGCGCCATGTCGCCGGGGAACAGATACCATTCGTCGAGCACCGCCTTCGCGAACCCCTGGCGCGCCGAAAGGGTGCAGCTTGCGGTCGGCGCCGGGGTGGGCGATGGCGTCGGCGTTACCGTGACCGGCGGCGCGCCGGTTCCGCCGCCACCACCTCCGCCGCCGCACGCGGCCAGCATCAGCGCCGCCAGCACGACCGAAGCCCCCGATGCCCCTATCCGCTTCATGCCGTCCCCCCGCCTTCGTTCAAGGCATCTCGTCTTCGCTTGCCCCGGCGCCTTCCCGGCCCTTGAAGCCCTGTGCGACGACATAGAGTTCGGGCGATCCCTTGCGGCTGGCTGGCGGCTTGACGTGCTTCACCGTGGCGAAATTCCGCTTGAGGATGGTCAGCAGCTCGCGGTCGGCGCCGCCCGCGAACACTTTCGCGACGAAGGCGCCGCCGGGCCGCAGCGTCTGCACCGCGAAATCGGCCGCGGTCTCGGCGAGCGCGATCGTACGCAGATGATCGGTCTGGGGATGGCCGACGGTGTTCGCCGCCATGTCCGAGATGACGAGATCGGGGGCGCTGCCCAGCGCCTCGATCAGTGCGTCGGGGGCGGTGTCGTCCATGAAATCCATCTCGAGGATCGCGACCCCCTCGATGGGCTCGCAGGCGAGTAGGTCGATCCCGACAACGCGCGCGCGCGGGTTGGTCTTGCGCACGACCTGCGACCAGCCGCCCGGCGTGATGCCGAGGTCGACGACCGCGCGTGCCTTTTTCAGGAAGCCGAATTTCTCGTCGAGCTCGATCAGCTTGTAGGCGGCGCGCGAGCGATAGCCCTCCGCCTGCGCGCGGCGGACATAGGGGTCGTTGAGCTGGCGCTGCAGCCAGCGCGTCGACGATGCGGTGCGCCGCCGCGCGGTCTTCACCCGCTCGTGCAGGCCGCCGCGTCCGCTGCCGCCCCCGGCGCCCCCGCCTTTGCGATGCGGGCCGCTCACCGGCGATGCTCGCGGCGCGTCACCGGCACGTCGCGGCCCTGCACCGCCAGCGTGCGCAATATCCCCTCGCGGATGCCGCGGTCGGCGACGCCGACACGCGCGGCGGGCCACAGGTCGATGATGCTTTCGAGGATCGCGCAGCCCGCTACGACCAGGTCGGCGCGCTCGCGCCCGATGCAGGCGATCTCCGCCCGGTCGGCAAGGCTCGCCTCGGCGAGGCGGTGGCTGATGTCGCGCATCGATTTGGTGGGGACGATCAGCCCGTCGACCGCACGCCGGTCGTAGCGCGGCAGGTCGAGGAAGACGCTGGCGAGCGTCGTCACGGTGCCGCTGGTACCGAGCAGACGCAGCGGCTGGCCCGCGAATCGCTGCGCGCGATCGGCGAAGGCGGCGAAGGCGGCGCGCGTTACCTCGCGCATCTGCGCATAGCTTGCGCGCCGCGCCGACAGGTCGTCGGTCGTCGTCGCGGCATGCTCGGTCAGCGACACGACGCCCCACGGCACGCTCACCCAGTCGTGGATCGCGACGTCGTGACCGTTCACCTCGACCTGCATCAATTCGGTCGATCCGCCGCCGATGTCGAAGATCAGCGCCGGCCCGTCGCCGGGCTCCATCAGATTGTGGCAGCCGAGCACCGCGAGCCGCGCCTCTTCGGCGGCCGAGATCACGTCGAGCACGATGCCCGTCTCGCGCCGCACCCGGTCGACCAGTTCGTCGCAATTGGATGCGCGGCGGCAGGCTTCGGTCGCGACGGCGCGCGACAGCGCGACATGGCGGCGGCGCAGCTTGTCGGCGCAGACGGCGAGCGCCGCGACCGCGCGGTCGATCGCCGCCGCGCTGATCCGCCCGCTGCCGTGCAGGCCCTCGCCCAGCCGCACGATCCGTGAAAAGGCATCGATAACGACTAGTTCGCCGTCCTGCGGCCGTGCGATCAGCAGGCGGCAGTTGTTGGTGCCGAGGTCGATGGCGCCATAGCTTTTCGGTCGCGTGAATGTGAAGGGGCGGGGTAGGGAACCGCCCTTTCGTCTGTCCGTCGCCACCGCTGCTCCGGGCCGCGGCGGCTGCCCTGTTGGCGCTGCCATTTGCCGCATGGCTATGATTACCTGTCTCAATTCACGCGCCCGCAGGACCGCGGACGTGCACTTGGCGTCGAGACTAGGCGCGCCCTGCGGCGATGGCAAGCCGCATCGCCCCGCTTCCCCATCCCCATTCGGCGCAAGCAAAACCCCGCCCGGCGCAAACCGGACGGGGCAGGAGGGAAGAGCATTTTCGTTGGGGGTCGGGTCTGCCTTCTTAACGGCAGCCGTCATTCCCCTTGTCGATCGCGCGGCCCGCGATGGCGCCGACGGCGCCGCCGATGATCGCGCCGACGGTGCGGTCGCCGCGGCCGGCGATCTCGTGGCCGGCGAGGCCGCCAGCTATGGCGCCGATCACCGTGCCGCCGGTGCCGTTGTCGCACTGGCGATAATTGCGACGGTCATAGCGCTGGTTGTAATAGCGCCGGTCGTTCCGATAATCGCGGCGGTCCGAGCGATCGTAGCGCCGGTCGTAGCGGCGGTTATCGTGATGGCCCGCATAATAGGTCGAATAGCCGTCGCGGTCGTAATAGCCGGTCTGCGCCGCGGCCGGAGTCGCCAGGCCCAGGGTCGCAGTGGACATCAGGGCGGCGAGGGAGAGCGTCATCATCTTTTTCATCTCTTGTCTCCTTCTTTCGTCTTGGGCCCTTGCCGGGCGGTGGGTCGATGATGCGGTTTTGCCCGATTCGGTTTGAGCCAAGCCTGAACATGGCTGTCGGCTGGCGTTCAGCTTCGATGCGCGGCTTTCCTTTCCCGCGTCGCGGCCCTACGCCCGGCGGCGATGCGCCGCCGCCTGCTCTTCGTCCTGCTGATCTTCCTTGCCGTCGGCCCCGTTCCGGGGACGGCCTTTCGCTTTCCGGTCGATAACTTCACCCAAAGCGTCGTCGCGCGCCCGCTCGATGTCGCGCTGGGTCGGACCGGGGCGCTCCGCTTCGTGCGTGGCTGGCATCTGGTCAGCCCGAACAGCCGCTTCGGCGGCTTCTCCGCGCTCGCCCGGGTGGGGCTGGGCCGCTTCCAACTCGTCAGCGACGCCGGCGGCTGGACACGCCTGACGCTGCACCCCGACGGCCGCGTGACCAATGTGCGCATCGGTCTGTTGCCGACGCCGGAGGGCGGATCGGGGCGCAAGTCGCTGGTCGATGCCGAGGCGATGGCGATCGATCCGGCAAGCGGCGCGAGCTGGATTGCATTCGAGGGCATCAACGAGATCCGGCGATACGATCCGGCGCTGTCGCGGATCGAATCGCGCCGGACGCTGCCGCAGCCCGCCTGGCCGGGCAATGGCGGGCCGGAAGCGATGGCGCGGCTGGCCGACGGACGTACTATCGTCTTTTCGGAAGATGCCGACGATGATCCACGCGGCCGCGAGGCGCTGCTCTACGCCACCGATCCGGCGGCGCCGGGCCCGCCGCCGCTGCGCTTCTTCTACGATGCACAGGGCAAGGGATCGATCAGTGATGCCGCGCCGCTTCCCGACGGGCGCATCCTGCTCGCCCATCGCAGGCTCGGCCTGCTCCCGATCTTCACGACGATCCTGGCCGTCGTCGATCCCGCCGACATCGGCCCCGATGCGGTCGTCCGGTCAAGCGCCATCGGCCGCGTGCCGCGCACGCTCGCCGACAATTTCGAAGGCGCGGCGGTTTCGGTCGAGCGCGGGCGCACCTATGTCTGGCTGGTGTCCGACGACAATTTCACCAGCTGGCAGCGCAGTCTGTTGCTGCAATTCGAACTCGTCGAGCTGCCGTCGCGCACTGCGGACAGCAAAAAGGCGGCGCCGTAACCGGGCCGCCTGATTGCGTCGGCGATGGAAAGGCGGTCAGGCGGCCGTTTCGGCCAGCTTCTTCGCCACTTCCTTCTTCACCTTGCGGGCGTTGGCCGAAAGCTGGTCGTCGCCGGTCTTCATCAGCCAGTTGTCGAGGCCGCCGTTGTGCTCGACCGAACGCAGGCCGTGCGTCGAGACGCGCAGCTTGACGCCGCGACCCAGCGCTTCCGACAACAGCGTCACATTCTGCAGATTGGGCAGGAAGGTGCGCTTGGTCTTGTTGTTGGCGTGGCTGACATTGTGGCCCACCTGGCGGCCCTTGCCGGTCAGTTCGCAAATGCGCGACATCGTCTTCGTCCTCACAAAATCTGGGCGGCGCGCCGGTTGGCGCGACAAGCGCCAAGGAAACCGGATCGGCCGGGAAAGGCGCGCGCTTATCCGCTTGCCGGAGATTCGTCAAGCGATTAGCGGGAAAGCCATGGCCCGTTTCCCGCTTCCCGACCCGATGCGCCGCGCGCTCGATCTGGCGCGAATCGCCGCCGAATGGGGCGAGGTGCCGGTCGGCGCCGTCGTCGTCAAGGGCGGCGCGATCATCGCCGAAGGACACAACCGTCCGCGCGAATCGCACGATCCCACCGCGCATGCCGAAATCGTCGCGATTCGCGCCGCGGCGGCCAAGCTCGGCAACGAGCGGCTCGACGGCTGCGACCTCTATGTGACGCTGGAGCCCTGCGCGATGTGCGCAGGCGCGATCGCCCACGCGCGGATCGCGCGGCTCTATTACGGCGCCGATGATGCGAAGGGCGGCGCGGTCGCGCACGGCGCGCGCGTCTTTTCGCAGCCGACGGCCCACCACCGCCCCGAAATCTACGACGGCATCGGCGCGGGCGAGGCGGCGGCGCTGCTCCGCGATTTCTTCGCCGCGCGCCGCTGAAAGGCGCGCGGAGGGCTCCGGCTCAGACCCCCAGCATCCGGTCGACCCATGTCGGCACCAGCCGCGTCGCCGGACCGTGCCGCGCCTCGGCGAACCAATGGCTGCCCTCGCTCGGCTCCATGTTGAGTTCGAGCGTGCGCGCGCCCGACTGGCGCGCTTCGCGGACGAAGCCCGCGGCGGGATAGACCGCGCCCGAGGTGCCGATCGATACGAACAGGTCGGCCCGGTTCAGCGCGCGATAGATGTCGTCCATCCGATAGGGTATCTCGCCGAACCATACGACGTCGGGGCGCAGATGGCCGGCCACGCCGCATGCAGGGCAGGGGGGGCGGTCGATCAGCGGCCCCGTCCAGCGGCTACGCGTGTCGCACGTGGTGCACCAGGCGTTCAGATGTTCGCCGTGCATGTGGACCAGCCGCCGGGCGCCGGCGCGTTCGTGCAGGTCGTCGACATTCTGGGTGACGATCAACAGGTCGCCGGGCCAGTAGGCGTCGAGCCGTGCCAGCGCCTCGTGCGCCGCGTTCGGGACCCTCGTCTGGATCGCTTCGCGCCGCGCGTCGTAGAAGCGGTGGACGAGGTCGGGGTCGCGCGCGAAGGCCTCGGGCGTCGCGACGTCCTCGACGCGGTACTGCTCCCACAACCCGCCCGCGTCGCGGAAGGTGTCGATGCCGCTTTCTGCCGAAACCCCGGCGCCGGTCAGGATCACGATATTCTGGATGGGAGTCATGTTATCCTTGCTTCGTCCCCCCGAACGTGATTCGGGGTCCATTCTCGCTACGCGGGTGCGAATGGATGCTGAACCTGGTTTCAGCATGACCGGGACGGGAAAGGCAAGGCATGACCAGCATCGGGATCGTCGGCAGCCAGGGGCGGATGGGCGTCGCGCTCGCCGCAGCAGCGGCGGAAGCGGGGCATGGACATTGCGGCATCGACAAGGGCGGCAATATCGCGAAGCTGGCGGCAAGCGCCGACGTGCTCGTCGATTTCTCCTCGCCCGCTGCGCTCGAAGCGACGCTCGATGCCTGCGTGGCGGCAAAGAAGCCGATCGTCATCGGCACGACGGGGCTCGAGGAGCGGCATCATTATCTGATCGACGACGCGGCGCGCGATATCGCGGTGCTCCAGACCGGCAATACGTCGCTCGGCGTCACCCTGCTCGCGCATCTGGTGCGCGAGGCGGCGGCACGACTCGACCCCGAATGGGATATCGAGATTCTCGAAATGCATCATCGGAACAAGGTCGACGCGCCGAGCGGTACCGCGCTGCTGCTCGGGCAAGCGGCGGCCGAGGGGCGTCGCATCGATCTCGTCCGCTGCTCGGAGCGCGGCCGCGACGGCGTCACCGGCGCGCGCGGGCACGGCAAGATCGGTTTCGCCAGCCTGCGCGGCGGCACCGTTGCCGGCGACCATGACGTCATCTTCGCGGGTCCCGAGGAGATGATCACCCTGTCGCACCGCGCCGAGAATCGCATGATCTTCGCGCGCGGCGCGGTGAAGGCGGCGCTGTGGCTGATCCACCAGAAGCCCGGGCGCTACACGATGCCGCAGGTGATCGGGCTGTCCTGACCCGCGATGACAAAAGCCGACATCTTCGAATTCTTCCGCCGCCTGGCCGAACTCAACCCCGACCCGCAGACCGAGCTGGCGTTCGGTAACACCTATCAGCTGCTCGTCGCCGTCGTGCTCTCGGCGCAGGCGACCGACGTCGGGGTGAACAAAGCGACGCGGGGGCTGTTCAAGACGGTGAAGACGCCGCAGCAGATGCTCGACCTCGGCGAAGACGGGCTGAAGCGGCACATCCGCACGATCGGGTTGTTCAATGCCAAGGCGAAGAATGTCATCGCCCTGTCCGAAATCCTCGTCCGCGACCATGGCGGCGAGGTGCCTGCCGACCGCGATGCGCTGGTCGCGCTTCCGGGAGTCGGGCGCAAGACCGCCAATGTCGTGATGAACTGCGCGTTCGGTGCGGAAACCTTCGCAGTCGACACGCACATCTTCCGCGTCGGCAACCGCACCGGGCTCGCGCCGGGCAAGACGGTGCTCGCGGTCGAAAAGCAGCTCGAACGCAAGGTGCCGGCGCCGTTCCGCGTCGGCGCGCACCACTGGCTGATCCTGCACGGCCGCTATATCTGCAAGGCGCGAACGCCCGAATGCTGGCGCTGCCCGGTCGCTGACCTGTGCCGCTACAAGCCGAAGACGCCGGCGCCGAAAGCGAAGAAGGCCGCCTGACCCGAAAATTCCGCTCGTCATGAACTTGTCGAAGGCTCGTTCTTCCGTCAGCATGGCGGCCGGGACCGGGCTTTTACAGGCTGGGCCCGAACGAATCAGAATAGCTCGCAAAAGGGGTCGATCACATGCGTTTTGCTTCCATCTTTCTGGCCTCCGCCGCCCTGCTGGCCGCGGCGCCCGTCCACGCCAGGCCCGCCGATCCCGCGGCGGCGAAGACGATCCTGAAGGACAGCATCGCGATTCCGACCGTCGCGGGACGCGGCAAAGTTCCCGAACTGGCGGCCTATTATGCCGGAGTGCTCAAGGCGGCGGGCTTTGCCGACGGCGATATCGTCATCACCCCGATGGGCGAGTCCGCGACCTTCGCCGCGACGCTGAAGGGCACGACCGACGCGAAACCCATCCTGCTGCTCGGCCATATGGACGTCGTCGAGGCCGATCCCAAGGACTGGGTGCGCGACCCCTTCGTGCCGGTGGAGGAAGGCGGCTATATCTTCGGGCGCGGGTCGGAGGACAACAAGTTCGACGTTGCGATGATGGTCGCGACGCTCGCGCAGCTCAAGAAGGACGGGTTCCGGCCGAAGCGCTCGATCATCCTGCTGCTGTCGGGTGACGAGGAAACCGCGATGGACACGACGCGCGCGCTCGCCGCGGCCTACAAGGGGGCGGAGTTCGCGCTCAACGGCGACGCCGGCGGCGGGTTGATCGGAGAGGACGGCAAGGCCCGATATTACGGTCTGCAGGCGGGCGAGAAGACCTATGCCGACTATGTGCTCGAAGTGACCAATCCCGGCGGGCACAGCTCGCGCCCCGGCGCGGTCAACGCGATCGTCCAGTTGTCCGAAGCGCTGACGAAGATCGGCGCCTATCGCTTCGCGCCGCAGCAGAACGAACTGACGAAAGCGGGGATGCCGATCGTCGCCGACCAGGTCGGCGGCGCCATCGGTGCGGCGCTCAAGGCCTTCGCCGCCAACCCTGCCGATGCCGGGGCGGTCGCGGCGATCCGCGCCGACCCCGAATATGTCGGCCAGATCGGCACGACCTGCGTGCCGACCCTGATCAAGGGTGGCCACGCCGAGAATGCGCTGCCGCAAAGAGCGACGGCGAACGTCAATTGCCGCATCTTTCCGGGCGTGAGCATCGAGGCGGTGCGTGCCGAACTGGAAAAGGTCGTCGCCGATCCCGCGATCAAGGTGAACACCGACCCCGACGCCACCGCGAGCGACGCCTCGCAGCTGCGGCCCGAAGTCGTGGCGGCGGTGACGAAGGCGGTGCACGCGCGCTACCCCGGGCTGCCGATCATCCCGTCGATGAGCGCGGGCGCGACCGACAGCCTGCATTTCCGCGCGCAGGGCGTCCCGAGCTATGGCGTCGCGGGGCTGTTCAGCAAGGCGAGCGACAGCTTCGCGCACGGCCTTGACGAGCGCGCGCCGGTCGATGCAATCCCCGGCGCGCTGGCGCATTGGGATAGCCTGTTGCGCGATCTGTCGAAATAGAGCGTGATCACCTTGGATTGAAAATGCCGGATACTTCCGTACTGGCGGGAGCCCGGAGCGGGAAGAGCCGAGGTCGGCACCGGTCCGCTCTGGGTTCCGGCCTAGGGGCCGATCGGCAACTATCTCTTTCCGGCAAGGGCCGTTCCCCGGCGAAAGCCGGGGTCCAGATGGCGTAGCCTGCCCCGCGCGGACCCCGGCTTTCGCCGGGGAATGGGACCTTACCTGAGGAGCATATACGCTGGGGGCCCTTCGCTCGCCGTCGGGCGGGCGAAGAGCGGGTGGCAAATCTCCGTCGTCGGGTCCAATATGGGGCGAAGGGGCGGCAGCGGCTGGAGCGAAGATGGGCGAGAGGCTTTCCACCGTGATTGTCGGCGGCGGTCCGGCCGGCATGGTCGCCGGGCTGCTGCTCGCGCGCGCCGGCGTTCGCGTGACGGTGCTCGAAAAGCATCGGGATTTTCTGCGCGACTTCCGCGGCGACACGGTGCATCCGTCGACGCTCGACCTGTTCCGCCAGATCGGGCTGCTCGACGAGTTGCTTGCCCTGCCGCATGCGCGGTTCGACACCGCGACGCTCGACCTGCTCGGCCGCCGCTATACGATCGCGACCCTCCGGCATCTGCCGGTCGCGGCGCCCTATATCGCGATGATGCCGCAATGGGACCTGCTCGATTTCATCGCGCGGCAGGCGCGGCGCGATCCGACCTTCGACCTGCGGATGACCACCGAAGCGGTCGCGCCGGTGCTCGACGCCGCGGGCCGCGTCGCAGGCGTGACGCTGGCGAGCGGCGAGACGCTGCCTGCGCGGCTCGTTATCGCCGCCGACGGCCGCCGCTCGGTACTGCGCGAGGCAGCCGACCTGCCGCGCGAAGACCTCGGCGCGCCGATGGACGTGCTCTGGTTCCGCATCCCGATGCCCGAAGGCGGCGCATTCGCCGACGTCCCGCTCGGCTCGATCGGCCGGCGCGCCATGGTCGTCGCCATCCCGCGGACCGGCTATTGGCAATGCGCGCGGATCATCGAGAAGGATGGCTTCGCGGCAATCGCGGCGCGGGGGATCGACGCCTTCCGCGCCGACGTCGTCGCGCTCGCGCCGGGACTGGCCGCCGGAATCGATGCCATCGCCGGCTTCGACGACGTCAAGCTGCTGTCGGTCGCGCTCGACCGTCTCACCCGCTGGTCGCGACCGGGGCTGCTCGCGATCGGCGACGCCGCGCATGCGATGTCGCCGGTCGGCGGCGTCGGCATCAATCTCGCGGTACAGGATGCGGTCGCTGCGGCGAATGTCCTGGCCGCCCCGCTGGCACGCGGTGACGACCCCGACCCGCTGCTGCCGCGCGTGCAGGCGCGGCGCTGGACGCCGACCGTGCGGATGCAGGCGATCCAGCGCATCGCGCACGACCGGGTGATCCTGCCGGTGCTGCGCGGCGAGGTCGACCATGTGCCCTTTGCCGTGAAGCTGCTCGACCGCGTCCCGCTGCTGCGCCGCATTCCCGGCCGCATCCTCGGCCTCGGCTTCGGACGCGAGCGTGTCGAATCGCCGCTGGCCGGGGCCGGGCGATGACGGCACCCTATGACGCGCTGATCATCGGCGCCGGGCACAACGGCCTCGTCTGCGCCTTCTATCTGGCGCGCGCAGGATTGAAGGTGCGGATCGTCGAGGCGCGTGACGTCGTCGGCGGCGCCGCGGTGACGGAGGAATTCGCCCCGGGCTTCCGCAACTCGGTCGCGAGCTATACGGTCAGCCTGCTTCAGCCGAAGGTGATCGCCGACATGGCGCTGGTCGAGCACGGCTATCGCGTGATCGAGCGCCCGATCAGCAATTTCCTGCCGCAGCCGGGCGGCGGCTATCTGAAGCTCGGCGGCGGGATCGAACGCACGCAGGCCGAATTCCGGAAGTTCAGTTCGCGCGATGCCGACGCTCTGCCTGCCTATTACGCTGCGCTCGAACGGGTCGCCGACCTGCTCCGCGACCTTGCGCTACGCGCGCCGCCCAATGTCGGCGAAGGGATGCGGACGTGGCTCGACGGCGTGCGGCAGGGGCGGCGCTTCGCGCGCCTCGACCTCGAAACGCAGCGCGACGTGCTCGACCTGTTCGCGCGGTCGGCGCGCACCGTCCTCGATGGCTGGTTCGAGAGCGAGGCGGTGAAGGCGGCCTTCGGCTTCGACGCGGTGGTCGGTAACTATGCCTCGCCTGACACGCCCGGCAGCGCCTATGTCCTGCTTCACCATGTCTTCGGCGAAGTGAACGGGCGGAAGGGGGCATGGGGCCACAGCGTCGGCGGCATGGGCGCGATCACGCAGATCATGGCTCAGGTCTGTCGCGCCGCGGGGGTCGAGATCAGCCTCGAAAGCCCGGTCGCGCGGGTGCTGGTCGACGGGGATCGGGCGGTCGGGGTGCGGCTGGCGGGCGGCGAGGAGATCGCCGCCGACCGCGTCGTCGCCAATGTCGGGCCGAAGCTGCTCTACGACCGCCTGATCGACGCCGCCGACCTTCCCGCCGATTTCCGGCGGCGGATCAAGGCGTTCAAGGTAGGAAGCGGCACCTTCCGGATGAACGTTGCGCTGACCGGACTGCCGAAATTCACCTATCTTCCCGAACCCGGCGAGCATCACCAGTCGGGAATTATTCTGGCCCCAACGCTCGATTACATGGACCGCGCCTTCCTCGATGCGAAGCGCTACGGCTGGTCAAAGGCGCCGATTGTCGAGATGCTGATCCCCTCGACCGTCGACGACGGCCTCGCGCCGCCGGGCTGCCATGTCGCTAGCCTGTTCTGCCAGCAGTTCGCGCCCGAACTGCCGGACGGACGCGACTGGGATGTAGAGGAAGGCGCGGCGGCCGACGCGATCCTCGACACGGTCGAGGCGCACGCTCCCGGCTTTCGCGCCAGCATCGTCGCCCAGACGCGGCTCAGCCCCAAGGGGCTCGAGCGCCGGTTCGGGCTGGTCGGCGGTGACATCATGCACGGCGCGATGAGCCTCGACCAGCTATGGGCGGCGCGGCCGGTGCTCGGTCACGGCGGCTATCGCGGGCCGGTGCGGGGACTCTATATGTGCGGTGCGGGCACCCACCCCGGCGGCGGCGTCACCGGCGCGCCGGGGCATAATGCCGCGCACGTCATCCTGCGCGACCGCGGTCTGTTCGCGCCGCGCTGGCGCTGAGCGGGCGCGTTCAGCCCTTCGCCCGCGCCTTGGCGATCGCCTGCTTGAGCGCGGCGAAGCCGACCTGCCCCTGGAACAACTGATCGCCGACGACCCAGGTCGGGGTGGCGTTGAGCTGGAGTTGGCTGGCGATGGCGAGGTTGCTGTCGAGTTCGCGCTGGAACAATGCCTCGTTCGCGGTCGCGTCGGCGCTGCCGTCGGTGACCACCCCCGCCCTGGACGCCGCCTCGGCGATCGCCGCAGGGGATAGCGAGGAGGCGGCGAACATCGCGTGGTGGAAGGCGTCGTAGCGCCCCTGCCGCGCCGCGGCGAGCGCCATCAGCGCGGCGTCGCGGCTCTGCGGCGCGATGATCGGCAGTTCGCGGAACACGACCTTCAGCCTCTTGTCCTCGCGGATCAGCCGGTCGACGTCTGGCACGCTCGCGCGGCAGAAGCCGCAGGCATAGTCGGTGAAGACGACCAGCGTGACGTCGCCGTCGGCGTGCCCCGCCCAGGCGCCGGCATAGGGCTTTTCGAGCGCGGGGCGGATCGCGTCGATCGCTTTGGCGATCTCCTTGTCACGCTGCGCCTCCAGCGCCTGCGGGATGATCTGGGGATTGGCGTGGATATAATCGGCGACGATCGTCTCAACCTCGCCCTTGCTGACGCCGCCGCCGAAGCGCCCGCCGAGCCAGAAAGCCGCGGCAAGCAGCACGATCGCGGCGATGCCGCCCGCCAGCCATGCCCGTGTCGATCCGCCGTTCATTCCCGCTCCCTCGATATGCGGCATCGGCCCGGCCGCTGGCGCGCGCGGGGGGGGCGGCGAACGGTCGTCCACCTCGGCGACCGCGCCGGATTTCGTCTTCTTCGGCGCCGGCGCGACCGCAGGCTCGCCGGCGAACAGCGGCAGGTCGGGTGCCGCCGGTTTCGCCTCGGCGGCCTCGCGTGCGAGGAGCTGTTCGAGCCCCGAAGGCGGCGGAGCAGGCTCCTCGGGCGGGGCGGGGCGCAATTTGGTCGCGGCCTCGCCGATCCCCTCCTTGCCTGCCTTTGCGACCGATTCGAGTCCGGCGCGCGTCCGGTCCGCGACCTCGCCGAGCCCGTGTCCGGCCTTGCTCGACAGCTTCGCGACCCTGTCGCCGAGCGCGAGGCCGGCCCAGGCCGCGCCGCCCGCCTTCGTGGCAGCGCGTCCGGCGCCCGCGGCTCCGCGGCCCACGGCGCGCGCCGCGCGGGCCGAGAGGGCGCCGCCCTGCCGCGCGAGCGTGCGGCTGCGGCGCGGAATCTCCATCGCCTCGACCTTCGCGGGAATGTCGGCGCGCTCGCCGACCGCGATCGTCCAGTCGGCAAAGGCCTCGGCGCCCGTGCGCAGCCGTTGCCACGCGCCCTGCGCGCCCGCGCGTATCCGGTCGGGCTTCACCAGCGGCGCCCGCGGCCGTTCCTGCGCGGCGGGATAGCGCGACAGGTCGATGCCGACCGGCGGCGCCTCCTTCGGCTTGGCGAGCCCTCCGTCGTCGAGTCCCCCGCCGGCGCGCGGTGCGCCTTGCGAACCCGGCGCCGGCCCCGGATCACGAAGCCAGGGCTGGTAATAATCTTCCTTGTTGTCCGTCACTTGCTGCCCTTGTGCATCACAGGATCGCGATGCCGTCCCGTCGTTTGCGCGAATCTAGCGCCGTTTGCGCGTTCGTTCCACCTCGGCGCGGGCGACCAGCGAAATATCCTGCGCCCGTATCCAGTCGGGCGACCCTTGCGGCAGGCCCTGCATCGCGGTTTCGGCATTACGCAGCGCAAGCGATGCCTGTCCACCCTCGAGACTGTATCGCTCCGCCGAGGCGAGCGCGGCGCGCGCCTGATCGCCCTTGCTCGCATAGACGATGCCGAGCTGGTACCAGGCGAAGGGATTTTCATTGTCGAGCGCGACCGCGGTCTTCAGCACCTTTTCGGCCTCGGGATAATTGGCCGAATCCTCGGTCGCGATCAGCGCATGGCCGAGCAGCGCGGCGATCAGCGGCTGCGACCGCGAATTGGCGACCGCCTTGCGCAGCGCCGGGATCGCGTCGCGCGGGCGCCCCGATTCGAGCAGGATCTGGCCTTCGAGTTCGAGGAAATAGGGATCCTCGGGATCGGCGGCGATCAGTCCTTCGACCTCGGCGAGCGCCTTTTGCGGATAGGCGCTCTTGTGCCAGGCATAGGCGCGGGCATAGCGCGCGGGGACGCTGGTGTTGCTTTCGGGATAGAGGCGCAGCGTCTTCGCCGGTTCCGCGACGAATCCCACCAGTTTCGCCTTCACCCGCTCGAAACGCCGTTCGATCTGCGGGTCCGACGGCTTGTCCCACGCAGGATCGACGACATAGACCTCGCGCAGCGCCTGGATGCGGTCGCCCGACAGCGGGTGGGTGCGGCCATAGGCCTGGTCGTCGTCCTGCTTGATCGCATAGCGGAATTCGATGTTCTGCAGCCGCTTGAAGAAGGCGAGGCTGCCCTTGCCGCTGATCCCCGCCTTCGACAGATATTGCGCGCCCGCGGCGTCGGCGGTCGCCTCCTGCACGCGGCTGAAGGCGAGGAATTTGCCGAGCGCCGCCTGCTGGCCCGCCATCAATATTCCCATGCCCGCCTCGCCGCCGCCCGCGGCGATCGCCGCGGCGCCGAGCAGCAAGCTGACCAGCGAGATGCCGGTCGCGGCCTTGATGCCGTCGTTGGTGCGGATCGCGTGGCCGCCCATGACATGGCCCAGTTCGTGCGCGAGCACGCCCTGCACCTCGTTGGCGCTGCCGGCCGCCTCGATCAGCCCGCTGAAGACATAGATGTCCTGGCTGCCCGCGACGAAGGCGTTGATGCTGGGATCGCCGAGCATGTGGACGCGCACCTGGCCCGGGCGCAATCCCGCCGCGACGAGCAGCGGGTCCATCATGTCCTTCAGCAATGCCTCGGTCTCGGCATCGCGCAGGATCGATTGCGCCATCGCCGGCCGCACCGCGACCGCGAGCATCGCCAGCAGCACCAGCAGGGCGTGCAGCAAGGAGCGCGGGCCGGCGGCCCGGTGCGTGGCGTGCGGCGGGGTCATCGCTGCCTTCGTGGCGCCTCGCGCCTGAACATCGACTGAAGCCATGCAGGACTTATTGGGGCGCGGCGTGCGGCGGCGCAAGATGCGCCGCGCCGATTCTGCGGCCGGGGCGGAATCGGCGTTGCGAGGAAGGCGACGCCGATATCCCCGACGGAAGCCGGGTGCCGGACGAGGACGCGCCGGAGCAAGATGACTTTGGTTCGACCCGCTTCGTCATTGCGACACCGAACCTGATCGGCGTTTATACCTTGGAGACAGGGACGCTGGTGATCCCCCGGCGAAAGCCGGGGTCCATGCTAGGCAGGCGCACGTAGCTGGACCCCGGCTTTCGCCGGGGAACGGTTGCCTATCGAAAAGGGGTAATTGCCGGCGTGATCCGGGGGAAGCCATCCAGGGCGGTTTGCACTGCTCTGGATTGCCGCGCGGCTTCGCCGCTCGCAATGACGAGTCCATTCGACGTCATCGCGCTCTATGTCTGTGAGGATTCGGCGTTCGGCGCGCTGCCTCATCCGTTCGTAATGCTGAACTCGTTTCAGCATCCATGGCCGGACCTCCCCCTTTTGCGCCGCCTGTCAGGTGAGGGCAGACCATGGACCCCCGGATCGGGTCCGGGGCAGGCTCTGAAACAAGTTCAGGGTGACGAATGGGAGAAACGGTGCCGAAATCCGAATCCCCACAGACATAGAGCATCGTGCATCGAATGGACTCGCAATTGCGAACGGAGCGAAGCAATCCAGGGCGGTTTATGCCACTCCGGATTGCTTCCCCCGGATCAGGTCCGGGGTCGCAAGGACGAGTCCAGCCGATATCATCACGCTTGTGGAACAGCCCCCGACTTTCGCCGGGGACCGCGCGGCGCCGCGCGGTCCGGCGTGGATCAGTTGCCGAAGGTGCGCTGCCACCAGCCGCGACGCGGCTCGCCCGTGGCTTCGTCGAGCGCGCCTTCGTCGAGCGCGCCCTCGTCGGCGACGGTCGCCGGCTCGGCCTCGCGTTCGGACGCCGCGACGGGAGCCTCGGCGGTTTCCGCGGGGGTGGCTTCGGCGGCGGCGACAGCCTTCTTGCTGCGGCTCGCGCGCTTTTTCGGCGCGGGCTTGGCTTCGGCTTCCACCGGCGGCGTCGCTTCGGGCGCGGCGGCGGGGGCTTCGGTGGCTTCGGCTTCGGCGGGGGCTTCGGCCGGAGCAGCCTTGGGCTTGCGCGGCGCGCGCTTGCGCTTCGGCTTCTCTTCGGCGGCCGGCGCTTCGGCATCGACCTCGGCTTCGACGGCGACGGGCTCGGGTGCTTCCGCTTCGACCGGCGCGGCTTCGGTCACGCCCTCGTCGGCGGCCTCGGCCTTCTTGCGGCCGCGCCCGCCGCGGCGACGGCGCGGCTTGGCTTCCGCTTCGTCGGCCGGAGCCTCGGCAGGCGCTTTGGCTTCCACCGGCTCAACGTCAGCCGATTCGGCCGCCGTTCCGGTGTCCGCTTCCGCGTCGGTATCGGCATCGCCGGCGTCGCCATTCTCGCCGCTTTCGCCATTTTCGCCATTTTCGTCGTCGCGACGTCCGCGGCGCCCGCGGCGGCGGCGGCGGCGGCGCTTGCGGCCGTCGCCATCGCCTTCGTCGTGCGGACGATCGGCGCGTTCCTCCTCGTCCTCCTCGGCGGTCTCATCGTCGAAGCTCTCGTCTTCCTCCTCCTCGATCTCGACGATCGGGGCGAAGCTGCGCTGCTGCGTGGGCGGCGGACCGCCGACCTCGACCACCATCCGCGCGCCCTCGGTCTCGCCGTCGGGCAGGATTTCGACCGAGACGCCGTAGAGTTCCTCGATCTCGCGCAGTTCGCGGCGCTTTTCGTTGAGCAGGTAGAAGGTCGCTTCCTGGCTCGCGCGCAGCGTGATCCGGCTGCCCTTGCCGCGCGCCGCTTCCTCCTCGATCAGGCGCAGCGCCGACAGGCCGGCCGAGCTGGCGGTGCGGACGAGCCCGGTGCCCTCGCAATGCGGGCAGGGGCGCGTCGAGGCTTCGAGCACGCCGGTGCGCAGGCGCTGGCGGCTCATCTCCATCAGCCCGAAGCCCGAGATGCGGCCGATCTGGATGCGGGCGCGGTCGTTCTTCAGCGCGTCCTTCATCGCACGCTCGACCTTGCGGACGTTCGAGCCGTGATCCATGTCGATGAAGTCGATGACGATCAGCCCCGCCATGTCGCGCAGGCGAAGCTGGCGCGCGATCTCGTGCGCGGCCTCCAGGTTGGTGTTGAGCGCGGTCTGCTCGATATTATGCTCGCGCGTCGAACGGCCCGAGTTGATGTCGATCGACACCAGCGCCTCGGTCGGGTTGATGACCAGATAGCCGCCCGACTTAAGCTGGACGACGGGATTGAGCATCCCGGCGAGCTGATCCTCGACGCCGTAGCGCTGATAGAGCGACACCGGGTCGGCATATTGCTTCACGCGCCGCGCGTGGCTGGGCATCAGCAGCTTCATGAACTGCTTCGCGGCCTTGTAGCCCTCGTCGCCCTCGACGAGCACTTCCTCGATATCCTTGTGATAGATGTCGCGGATCGCGCGCTTGACCAGGTCGCTGTCCGAATGGACCAGCGCCGGGGCGCTCGACGCCAGCGTCTTTTCGCGAATCTCGTCCCACAGGCGGGCCAGATAGTCGAAGTCGCGCTTGATCTCGGTCTTGGTGCGGCTCATCCCCGCGGTGCGGACGATGCAGCCCATCGTCGGCGGCAGATTGAGATCGTCGATCATCGCCTTGAGCTTGCGACGGTCGGCGCCGTTCGAGATCTTGCGGCTGATGCCGCCGCCGTGCATCGTGTTCGGCATCAGCACGCAATAGCGGCCGGCGAGCGACAGATAGGTGGTCAGCGCGGCGCCCTTGTTGCCGCGCTCCTCCTTGACGACCTGAACCAGCATCACCTGGCGGCGGCGGATGACGTCCTGGATCTTGTAGCGGCGGCGCAGCGACATGCGGCTTTCGCCATCGTCGTCGCCGTTCCGGCCGCGCCCGCGACCCTTGCGGCCACCGCGCGCCCGTCCGCGCCCGCGGCGCCCGCCGCGGTCGTCCTTCGATTCCTCAGCGTCGCCATTGTCCGCATCGGATTCGCCGTCGCCATCGCCGGCCTCGGCGTCCATGTCGTCGTCGCTGTCCTCGCCGACCGTCACCGGCGCCGGGGCGTCGCCATTCTCGTCGTCGTCATGTCCCTCGACCTCGGCGACATCGCCTTCCAGCTCGTCGAGATCCTCTTCGGCGCGCATCGCCGCCTCGGCGGCATGCTCGGCCTCTTCGCGGAGCAGCGCTTCGCGGTCTTCCTTCGGAATCTGGTAATAATCGGGGTGGATTTCGCTGAAGGCCAGGAAGCCGTGGCGGTTGCCGCCATATTCGACGAACGCCGCCTGCAGCGACGGTTCGACGCGGGTGACCTTGGCCAGATAGATATTGCCCTTGAGCTGCTTGTGCTCGGCGGACTCGAAATCAAACTCCTCGATGCGGTTTCCCTTGGTGACGGCGACCCGGGTTTCTTCCCGGTGCCGCGCGTCGATCAACATGCGCGTGGTCATTGTAAACACTCCAAGCGCGCCGCGGCGCGCCAACAGAAAATCCCGCGGACGCGCCCGATCGGCGGCCGCGGCGGATAAGGGTGAAACGGAAAAAGACGTTATTGCCGCGCGGGCCCCGCGTCCGATCGTGGACGCGCATGCGGTCTTCCGCCGCGACGACCGCGGGCGCGAAGGCGCCTGCGTCGCGGGAAGAAGAGGGCATGGCAAGCCTCATGCGGCATCAACCTGGTTATCGGGGCGACCGGATCGGCTGGGCGACACCTGAAGGATCGCGTCGGCCGCCCGGTCATCCGGGTGGACTGGCGGCGGGTCGTCCTTCCCCGCGTGTCCGGCGCCGGGGCGGCCGCGATCCGCGATTCGCGCGGGTCGGGCCCTTCCCCTCGAAAGGCCGGACGGCGCCGGGAACGACACCGCCAGTGCGGGGGGTGCTAGCATCGGCATCGCCGGACGGCAACCTCCACCGCCCGATAAAGATGGGAAGGCGCCCGTGCGTTGCAAGATTGCCGCACCGGCGCGCACCGGCGAATCGTGCTGAATCGCCGGTTAACCCTGCCGGTTGACGCCCGTTTGAGGTGCGATGGCTAATGGACGGTTCACGACTTTCCGCCGCCGGGGGCCTCGATGTTCTGGAATAAGCGCTGGACCACTGCCTGTCAGGGACGGCATAATCGCCCGATGGGCCTGCTGTTCGTCCTCCTGACGCTGCTGTGGAATCCGCCGGCGGCGCTCGCGGGGCAGATCGGTGCGATCGAGATCGGCGATTCCGAAATCACCCTGCGCTTCGACGATCTCGTCGCGGGCGCCTCGACGCTGCTGCTCGCGGGGCCGGACCGCATCGCGCTCGACATCGCGGGGGCGGAGGCGGGGCGGTCGCCCGGCGGGGCGGGGATCGTCCGCGCGGTGCGCCAGGGCCAGCGCGACCCCGCGACCGCGCGCGTGGTGCTCGACCTCGCGCAGCCGGCGCTGGTCTCCGACGCGCGCTTCGCCGCCGACGGCCGCAGCCTCAGCCTGCGTCTGCGGCCGGTCTCGGCCGACGCGTTCGAACGCGCCGCGCGCGGACCGCGCCTCGAATTGCAGCCGCCCGTGCAATTCCGCGCCAAGCCGCCGCAGAAGCGCTACAGCGTCTCGGTGCCGATCGGCAAGCCGAAGCCCGCGCTGCCGCTGCCGCGGATCGAGGGCCCCGACAACCCGCGCCTGCCGCTCGTCGTCATCGACGCCGGGCATGGCGGGCACGATCCCGGCGCCATCTCTCCGCACAGCGGCAAGCGCGAGAAGGACATCACGCTGGCGATCGCCCGCGCGACGCGCGACGAGCTGCTCGCGTCGGGCCGGGTGCGCGTCGCGCTGACCCGCGCCGACGACCGCTATCTGGTGCTCGAGGAGCGCTACGGCATCGCCCGGCGCCTGAAGGCCGACCTGTTCATCTCGATCCACGCCGACGCGGCCGAGAATGAACAGGCGAACGGCGCATCGGTCTATACGCTGTCCGAGGTCGCGTCGGACCGCGAGGCCGCGAAGCTCGCGGCGCGCGAGAACAAGGCGAACATCATCAACGGCGTCGACCTCGGCGCGCACAGCAGCGAGGTGTCGTCGATCCTGCTCGACCTGACCCAGCGCGAGACGATGAACGTCGCCTCCGACTTCGCGCGGCTGCTCCAGCGCGAGGCCGCCGATGCCGTACATTTCCGCACCACCGCGCATCGCTTCGCCTCCTTCGTCGTGCTCAAGGCGCCCGACACGCCGTCGGTCCTGTTCGAAACCGGCTTCATCTCGAACAAGGAGGACGCCGATTTCCTGAGCTCGGCGACGGGGCAGAAGAAGGTCGCGCGCGGGGTTCGCGACGCGGTGCAGGTGCATTTCGCGCGGCAAATCGCGGCGCGCTGACGCTTCGCCTTGATTTCGGCGGCGCGCGGCGCCAGCCTCGGGCCCTTCTCCATTCGAGGCAAGAAGGCGACGCATGGCCGACGATCTCTCCCTCCACGCGCATCTCATCGGCCGCCAGGGCTCGCGCGCCGACCTCAACACCCCGGTGCTGGTGCTCGACGTCGAAGCGCTCGACCGCAACATCGCGGCGATGGCGGCGACGGCCGCGCGGCACGGCGTCGCGCTGCGCCCGCATGCCAAGACGCACAAGAGCGTCGACATCGCGCGGCGCCAGATCGCCGCCGGGGCGGTCGGCGTCTGCTGCGCGAAGATCGGCGAGGCCGAGGCGCTGGCCGGGGGCGGCATCGCCGGCATCCTCATCACCTCGCCCGTCGCCGCGCCGCGCGCGATCGAGCGGCTGGCGAAGCTGGCGGCGCACGCCGACGGGCTGATCGCGGTGATCGACCACCCCGACGTCGCGGCGCGGATCGACGCCGCGCTCGCCGCGGAGGACGCGCGGCTCGACGTGCTGATCGACATCGACCCCGGCATCGCGCGCACCGGCGTCGCGTCGCCCGAGGCGGCGGTCGCGCTGGCGCGGACGATCGCCGCGCTGCCGCGCCTCGCCCTGCGCGGCGTGCAATTTTATTGCGGGTCGCAGCAGCATATCGCCGACCATGTCGAGCGTGCCGCCGCGATCGCGGAGCGCACCCGCTATCTGGAAAGCGTGATCGCGGCGCTGGCCGGCGCGGGCTTCGCGCCCGGCATCGTCAGCGGATCGGGGACGGGCACCCACCGCATCGACATGGACCTAGGCGTCTTCACCGAATGTCAGGCGGGCAGCTATGTCTTCATGGACAAGCAGTATCTCGATTGCGACCTGACCGGCGACGGCGCCTGCCCCTTCGAGGTCGCGCTCGGCGTCGATGCGCGCGTGGTCAGCGCCAACCACGAGCGGCTGGTGACGATCGACGCGGGCTTCAAGGCACTGTCGACCGACGGCGGGGTGGCGGTCGTGCGGCGCGGCGCGCCCGAAAGCGCGCAGTTCGCCTTCATGGGCGACGAGCATGCCGCGCTCGTCGCGCCGGGCATCGGGGCGATGCTCGCGCCCGGCGATCCGGTGACGCTGACCGTGCCGCATTGCGACCCGACGGTGAATCTCTACGACCATTATCATGTCGTGTCGGGCGACACGCTCGTCGCCATCTGGCCGGTCAGCGCGCGCGGCCGGGCGCGATAGCGCGCCTTCGCGGGCCTCGGGCGGGCCCGGCGGTCCGCCGCAAGCCCGCTTCCCTTTCGACGATGCAGGCTTTAGAGGCTGTGCGCATATGGCTTCCGACACCGCGTCCCATTTCCGCCTGCGCCTGCGCCGCGACAGCAATGCCGTCATCGCCTGGCTGCGCGAGATGTGGGCACGCCGCTGGTTCCGCTGGCTCGGCTCGCTCGCGGTGGCCGGGCTGGTGGCGTTCCTGCTGGCCTGGGCGATCTTCGCGCGCGACTTGCCGTCGGTCGACCAGCTGCGCGATTACGAACCGCCGCTGCCCACCCTGGTACGCGACGGTGAAGGCAAACCGGTGCACGCCTATGCTCGCGAACGGCGCGTCCAGCTCGAATACAGCGAATATCCGCAGCTGCTGGTCCGCGCCTATCTGGCGGCGGAGGACCGCACCTTCTTCGAACATGGCGGCATCGACTATCCGGGCGTCGTCTCCGCGATCCTCACCAACCTGAAGAGCGACGGCCGCCCGGTCGGCGCCTCGACGATCACGCAGCAGGTCGCGAAGAACCTGCTCCTCTCCAACGAGGTCAGCTACACGCGCAAGATTCGCGAGGCGATCCTCGCCAAGCGCATCGAGGCAGCGCTGAGCAAGGAGCAGATCCTCGAACTCTACCTCAACGAAATCCCGCTCGGCCGCCGCGCCTTCGGCGTGCAGGCGGCGGCGCGCGCCTATTTCGACAAGGACGTCGACCAACTCGCGCTGCACGAGATGGCGTTCCTCGCCATCCTGCCCAAGGCGCCCGAAACCTATGGCCGCGCGCGCAACGCCGACAAGGCGCTGGCGCGGCGCAACTTCGTGCTCGGCCAGATGCAGCGCAACGGCTGGATCACCGCGACGCAGCGCGACGCGGCGCAGGCGATGCCGCTCGGCCTGACCGACGCCGGCAACCGGGCGGTCGCGCAGGTCGGCGGTTATTATATGGAAGAGGTGCGGCGCCAGCTGATCGACGCGTTCGGCGAAACCGCCGAGGACGGACCGCACAGCGTCTATGCCGGCGGCCTGTGGGTACGCACCGGCTATGATGGCGCGATGCAGACGGCGACGACCGCCGCGCTGCGCCGCGGCCTGATCCGCTACGACGCGGGCAAGGGCTGGTCGGGGCCGATCGCGACGATCGAGGCCGACGACCAATGGGCGAGCCGGCTCGCATCGAGCTTCATCGGCATCGATTACGACGGCTGGCGCGTCGCCGCGGTGCTGTCGAAATCGGCGGGCGAGGCGCGGATCGGTTTCGCCGACGGGTCGACCGGGCGGTTGCCGGCGGGCGCCGCGGGCATCGGCTATCGCAAGACCGGCGGCAGCGCCTTTTCGGCGCTGCGCCCCGGCTATCTGATCGCGGTCAAGGCGACCGCGCCCGGCGTCTACGCGCTGAAGAACATTCCCGAGGTTTCGGGGGGCATGGTGGTCGAAAGCCCGCATTCCGGCCGCATCTATGCGATGCAGGGCGGTTTCGACGTCCGCCTGTCGCCGTTCAACCGCGCGACGCAGGCCGAACGGCAGCCGGGATCGACGATCAAGCCCTTCGTCTATGCGACCGCGCTCGACAACGGCATGACCCCGGCGACGATGATCGTCGACGGACCCTTCTGCGTCTATCAGGGGGCGAATCTCGGCAACAAATGCTTCCGCAACTTCGGCGGCGGCGGCGGGTCGGGCGAGCACACGATGCGCTGGGGCCTCGAACAGTCGCGCAACCTGATGACGGTGCGCACCGCAAGCCAGATCGGCATGGAGCCGATCGTCGAAACGATCAAGACGATGGGCATCGGCCAGCACGAACCCTATCTGTCGACCGCGCTCGGCGCCGGGACGACGACGGTCGAGAAGCTGGTCAACGCCTATGCGATGCTCGCCAACCACGGTCGCGAGCTCAAGCCGCGCGTTATCGACTATGTGCAGGACCGCCGCGGCAAGGTGATCCTGCCGAAAAACTGGAAGCCGTGCGAGGGCTGCAACGCGTCCGACTGGAACGGCCGGTCGATGCCGCGCTTCACGCCGTCGGGCAAGCAGCTGATGGACCCAATGACCGCCTATCAGACCGTCCACATGCTCGAAGGCGTCGTCCAGCGCGGCACCGCGGTGCGGCTGCGCGACCTGGGCGTGCCGCTGTTCGGCAAGACCGGAACGACCTCCGGGCCGAAGGACGTGTGGTTCGTGGGCGGCACCCCCGATGTGATCGCGGGTGTCTATATCGGCTTCGACCAGCCGCGGAACATGGGCGGCTATGCGCAGGGCGGCAGCCTCGCGGCGCCGATCTTCAAGGATTTCTTCCTCGCTGCGCTGACCGACGCGCCGCCGGTGCCCTTCACGGCGCCGAAGGGGGTCCGCATGGTCCGCATCGACCGCCAGTCGGGCCGCCGCGTCTATGGCAGCTGGCCGGGCAGCGATCCCAAGGCGTCGGTGATCTGGGAAGCCTTCAAGCCCGAAAGCGAGCCGCGGCGGACGATCCGCGAGGAAGAGATCAAGCCGTCGAAGCCCGCGGCGCGGCCCGACGCCCCGGTCCAGCAGGGACCGAACCGCCGCAGCGACAGCGATTTCCTCGACGATCGTGGCGGGATTATCTGACGCGCGGCGGCTTTTCCTCCGGCGCGCGAGCCTCTATGGCCGGCCCGACTTGATTCAGGAGCAAGACCATGCGCGCCGAAGCGCAGGACCATATCGACACGATCAACGCCGCGCTCGCGCTGGTGCGCCGCTTTCTCGACTGGGACCGCGCGCTGCGCCGTCTCGACGAACTCAATGCGAAGGTCGAGGACCCGACGCTGTGGGACAATCCCAAGGCGGCACAGGAGGTGATGCGCGAGCGTCGCCGCCTCGACGAAGCGATCGGCGCGACGCGCGCGATCGAGACCGAGATGGCCGACACCGCCGAGCTGATCGAACTGGCCGAGGCGGAGGGCGACGACGCGCTGGTCGACGATGCGGTCGCCAGCCTCGCCGCGCTGGCCGCGCGCGCCGAGGAGGACAAAGTCCGGGCGCTGCTGGCGGGCGAAGCCGACGGCTATGACTGCTATATCGAGGTGCATGCGGGCGCCGGCGGCACCGAGAGCCAGGACTGGGCCGAGATGCTGCAGCGCATGTACATGCGCTGGGCCGAGAAGCGCGGCATGAAGGTCGAACTGATCGAATATCAGGCCGGCGAGCAGGCGGGCATCAAGTCGGCGACGATGCTGGTCAAGGGCGAGAACGCCTATGGCTATGCGAAGACCGAAAGCGGCGTCCACCGGCTCGTCCGCATCTCGCCCTACGACAGCTCGGCGCGGCGCCACACCAGTTTCTCCAGCGTCTGGGTCTATCCGGTGATCGACGACAATATCGAGATCGAGATCAAGGAAAGCGACCTCAAGATCGATACCTACCGCGCGAGCGGAGCGGGCGGCCAGCACGTCAACACGACCGATTCGGCGGTGCGCATCACCCACGTGCCGACCGGCATCATCGTCGCCTCGCAGATCGACCGGTCGCAGCACAAGAACCGCGCGACCGCGATGAACATGCTGAAGGCGCGCCTCTACGAAGCCGAGTTACAGAAGCGCGAGGCCGAGGCGTCGGGCGAATATCAGGCGAAGACCGAGATCGGCTGGGGGCACCAGATCCGTTCCTATGTCCTTCAGCCCTATCAGTTGGTGAAGGACCTGCGCACCGGCGTCACCTCGACCGCGCCGCAGGACGTGCTCGACGGGGCGCTCGATCCGTTCATGGCGGCGGCGCTGTCGCAGAAGGTGACGGGCGAGACGGTCGAGGTGGAGGACATCGACTGATGGCCTTCGCGGGCGTCCGCCCGGCGGCCGCCGCGCTGGCGCTGCTCGCCGCGCCGCTGGCGCTCGCCGGCTGCGACGCGCCGTGGAGCGACGATAGCGACCGCGTCGAGACCGCGCGCGAATTTCCGCCCGCCGACCGCCCCGTCGCGCCGATCACCTCGACCAAATGGTCGACCGAGGAGGCGCGCGACCGCGTCAACGAGGCAGAGGACGTCATGGATTCGGCCGATGTCCGTCCCGGCATGACGGTCGCCGACATCGGCGCGGGCGACGGCTATTACACCGTCCGCCTTGCCCAGCGGGTCGGCCCCGGCGGCCGCGTGCTCGCGCAGGACATCCAGCCCGAGGTGATCGAGCGGCTCGCCGACCGCGTCGCGCGCGAACGGCTCGACAATGTCTCGCTGAAGCTCGGCGCGGTCGACGACCCGCGGCTTCCCGCCGCCAGTTTCGACCGCGTCTTCATGGTGCACATGTATCACGAGATCGGCGAACCCTACGCCTTCCTCTGGCGGCTGCGCCCGGCGCTGCGCCGGAACGGGCAGGTGATCGTCGTCGACGGCGACCGGCCGATCGCGCAGCACGGCACCCCGTTCCGCCTGCTCGTCTGCGAATTCCAGGCGGTCGGCTACAAGCTGCTCTCCTACAACGACAAGCAGCACGCCGGCGGCTATCTCGCGCGCTTCGTCCCCAGCGGCCAGCGTCCGCGCCCCGACGCGATCAGGGTGTGCAAGAATCCATAGGGCATGTGACGACATCGAATGGCCTCGTCATCGCTTCTCCCGGATCGGGTCGGCAACTATCCCTTTTCGACAAATAACCGTTCCCCGGCGAAAGCCGGGGTCCAGATGGCACGGCACTGCCCCACGTGGACCCCGGCTTTCGCCGGGGAACAGCGCCTTACTTGCCTGAAGACATATGTGCCGATCGGGTCCGGGGTGGTAATGACGAAGTGCGTCAGTAAACGACCAGCGAATCCCCCGGCCCCAGCCCGGCGAGGAAGCTGACGAGTCCGCCCGCCCGCGCTTGCGGCACCAGTTCGCCCGCGGCGGTGCCGGTCAGCGCCAGCCCCGACTGGCAGACGATCAGCGCGACGTCCATCGCGGCCGCTTCCTCGACCATCTGCGCGAGCGTCGGCTGGCCTGCGGCACGGCGCGGCGCGTCGCCGGCGAAGCGCACGGGCGCGCGCAGCAGGGCCGCCGCGTCGCCCTGCAGGAACAGGCGTGCAGGCCGCCCGAGCGCCGCCGAAGCCATCGCCGTTTCGAGCGCGGCATAGAGGCGCCGCGCGTCGTCGGCCGCCACGATGATGCTCAGCCCCGGCATGTCGGGCAATCCGGGTCCTTGGCGACCGCGACCTCGCGCCAGCGCCGATCGAGCATGTCGACGATCGCCAGCCGGCCGGTCAGCGGCCGTCCCCAGCCGGTCAGCGCGCGCACCGCTTCGAGCGCCGCCATCGTCCCGATCATGCCCGGCAGCGCGCCCATCACGCCCTGCTCGGCGCAGTTGATGCCGGGGCGGTCGGGGTCGTCGCCGACCAGGCAGGCGTAGCAGGGGCTGTCGGCGCGCCATCCCTCATAGAGCGCGACCTGCCCGTCGAACGCCCCGATCGCGGCGCTGAGCAAGGGGATGCGCCGCGCGATCGCGGTGCGGTTGACCGTGAGCCGGGTGGCGAAATTGTCGCAGCCGTCGAGGATCAGGCTCGCGCCCGCCAGCAGCGTCTCCGCATTGTCCGCGCCGAGCCGCTCGACCGCCGGCACCGCCTCGACATGCGGGTTGATCCGCCGCGCGGCCCGGGCGGCGCACTCGGCCTTGGACGCGCCGATGTCGGCGTTGGTGAACAGCGGCTGGCGGTGGAGGTTCGACAGTTCGACACGGTCATGGTCGATGATGGTCAATCGGCCCACGCCCGCCGCGGCCAGATAGGCGGCGGCGGGACAGCCGATCCCGCCCGCGCCGATCAGCGCGACATGCGCATCCTTCAGCTTCGCCTGGCCCGCGCCGCCGAACTGCGGCACGATGATCTGGCGCGCGTAGCGGTCGAGTTCGGCGTCGGACAGCAAGCGATCAGTCGCCCGGACGCCGCATCTTCATCGCGGACAGCGACCCGACGTCGCGCGGCTTCTGCTCGTCGCCCGCGCCGCCCGCGATGCCGGTCGACCCGAAGCCGCCCGCGCCGCGTGCGGTCTCGTCGAGCGTCTCGACCTCGGCAAAGGCCGCGCGCTGGACGGGGGCGGGGACGAGCTGGGCGATGCGGTCGCCGCGCTTCACCTCGAACGGCTCGTCGGACAGGTTGGCGAGGATCACCTTCACCTCGCCGCGATAGTCGCTGTCGATCGTTCCCGGCGTGTTGAGGCAGGTGATGCCGTGCTTGAGCGCGAGCCCCGAACGCGGACGCACCTGCACCTCGTACCCGGCGGGAATCGCCATCGCGAAGCCGGTCGCGACGGCGTGGCGCGTGCCCGGACGCAGCGTCAGCGTCTCGGCGGCGACGACGTCCATCCCCGCCGCGCCCGCGCTGGCATAGGCGGGCAGCGGGAGGCCGCCGCCGTTGGGCAGGCGCTGGATGGCGATCTCAATCGTGGGGAAGGGGAATGCGGGTGTCGAGTTCATCGGCGATCTTTTCCATCAATTTGCGGGCGACCGCCTCCTTGGGCAATCTCTCCCAACTGTCCACGCCGTTCTTGCCGACGATGTGAACGCGGTTCGTCTCGCCGCCCATCGGGTCGGCGGCGACGTCGTTGGCGACGATCCAGTCGCAGCCCTTGCGGGCGAGCTTGGCCTCGGCGTGGGCGATCACGTCGTTGGTCTCCGCCGCGAAGCCGACCAGCAGCGGGGGGCGCCGCGGGCTCTTCGCGAGGCTGGCGAGGATGTCGGGATTCTCGGCCAGCGCGAGCGGCGGAACCCGGCCGCTGCCGTCCTTCTTGATCTTTTTCGCCGAGGTGTCGGCGGCGCGCCAGTCGGCGACCGCCGCGACCATGATCGCGGCGTCGGCGGGCAGGCCCGCCTCGACCTCGGCCGCCATCTCGCGCGCGGTCTCGACGTCGACGCGAATCACCCCCGGCGGGGTGGGCAGCGGCACCGGCCCCGCGATCAGCAGCACCTCGGCCCCCGCCTCGGCGGCGGCGGCGGCGATCGCGAATCCCTGCTTGCCGCTCGACCGGTTGGCGATGTAGCGCACCGGGTCGATCGGCTCGTGCGTCGGTCCCGCGGTGATCAGGATACGGCGGCCGAACAATGGACGGCGGTTCGCGGGGGCGAAGTCGGGCTGGCCGTCGATGCCTCCTGTCCCGCTGGCGGGCGAGGAAAGAAGCGCCGCGTCGATGGCTTCCATGATCGCGGCCGGCTCGGGAAGCCGGCCCGGTCCATATTCGCCGCACGCCATCTCGCCCTCGTCGGGATCGAGGATCGTCACGCCGTCGCGGCGCAGCGTCGCGACGTTGCGCTGCGTCGCGGGGTGCAGCCACATGCGCACGTTCATCGCGGGCGCGGCGAGCACCGGCTTGTCGGTGGCGAGCAGCAGCGTCGTCGCCAGATCGTCGGCGATGCCCGCCGCCATCCTGGCCAGCAGGTCGGCGGTCGCCGGCGCGACGACGACCAGGTCGGCCTGCCGACTGAGCTGGATATGCCCCATCTCGACCTCGTCCTTCAAGTCGAAGAGGCTGGTGTAGACCTTGTCCTCGCTGAGCGCGGCGAGCGTCAGCGGGGTCACGAACTGCTCGCCGGCGCGGGTGAGGACGCAGCGCACGCCATGCCCGGCCTTCCGCAGCAGGCGCACGAGTTCGACACTCTTGTAGGCGGCGATGCCGCCGCCGACGATCAGCAGGATGCGCTTCGCGGCCATCGTTCAATATCCCGTCAGAAGTACGTCGAGTGCGCCGACGATGGTAAAATGCTCGCTCTCCAGATTGGCCACCGGCCGCTGAAGCCGCTCGCGCGGTATAGCGAAGATCAACTGGGTCGCCATGACCAGTCGTGCGCCGTTTATGGCAAAGACGGGGTTGAGACGCGGCACCGGGTCGAATCCAGCGACAGGCATAAGCGGAACGACGACACGCGTGACCAGATCATCGAGCAGATCGCTTTGGCAATCGAGCAGGAAACCCAATCCTCGCGACCCCGGATAGACATCATAGCGTGCCATCAAAACTGCCGATATTGGTCATACGGCATGCCATTTTTGCGGATATAATCGTTCCAGCTTTCGATTGCGGCGCGATTCTCTTCCTTCCACGCGGCTTCGCGCGCCTTCTTCACCTCGGCGGCGAGTCCGGTCTGGCACGCTTCGCTGACATTGATTCCCAGCCGCCTGGCCTCTTCGACCAGTTCGGCGCTCAGCGACACGTTGGTGGCTTTTTTGGGACCTTCGAAGCGCGCGGGCCGATTCATCGCCATCTCCTTTGCGCATAAGATATGCGCATATATGACCTGCTTCAACCCAGCCAGTGCAGCACGCCCGCGCCCACCGCCGCGCCCGCCAGCGCGGTCAGCGCGTAGCGCCAGCCGATGCGCTTGCCGTTCCGTTCCCACATCAGCGGAATGTCGGGCAGCGGCGGGGCGGGCGGGGCGGCGCCCTTGCGCGGAAGCTGGTCGTCGAGACGGCGGATGATGTCGGGGATCAGCGCCAGCGTCCGGCCCTGTTCGCGGATGCCGTCGGCCAGCGCCGCCTCCGGCCCCAGCTCGTCGCGGATCCATTCCTTCACGAAGGGGCCGGAGACGTCCCACATGTTGATTTTGGGGTCGAGCATCGTCGCGACGCCCTCGACCATCACCATCGTCTTTTGCAGCAACAGCAGGTGCGGCTGCGTCTGCATGTCGAAATCGCGCGTGATCGCGAACAGCCCGTCGAGCATCTGCCCGACCGACAGCTCGCTCACCGGCTTGCCGCGCATCGGCTCGCCCACGGCGCGCAGCGCCGTCGCGAACTCCTCGACGCTGTGATAGGCGGGCACATATTGCGCCTCGAAATGGATTTCGGCGACGCGGCGGTAATTGCCCGTGGTCAGCCCATAGAGGATTTCGGCGAGCCAGTAGCGCGCCTGGCGGTTGATCCGCCCCATGATGCCGAAATCGACCGCGGCGATCGTCCCGTCCGCCTTCACGAACAAATTGCCCTGGTGCATGTCGGCGTGGAAGAAACCCTCGGCGATCGCCTGGCGCAGGAAGGCGTGGACGAGATTCGCGGCCAGCGCCTCCATATCGTGCCCGGCGGCGATCAGGGCGTCGCGGTGCGAAATCTTGATGCCGTCGATCCAGTCGAGCGTCATCACGCGCGTCGCCGTGCGGTCCCAGTCGATCGCCGGCACCTGATAGGTCGGCACCGCCGCCATCGCGTCGGCGAGTTCGGACGCCGACGCCGCCTCGCGCCGCAGGTCGAGTTCGCGCAGCGTCCAGCGGCGGAAATTGGCGATCACCTGCCGCGGGCGCAGCCGCGCCGCCTCGCCCCCGAATGCCTCGAGATGCGCGGCCGCCCATTCATAGGTCTCGATGTCGCGCGCGAACTGCTTGTCGATGCCGGGGCGGCGGACCTTGACCGCGACCTGGCGTCCGTCGGTGGTCACCGCCCGGTGCACCTGCGCGATCGAGGCCGATCCGACCGGATCGGGATCGAATTCGGAATAAAGGCTGTCCAGCGGCGCCTCGAACGCCGTCTCGATTTCGCGGCGGATCGCGTCGAAGCCGACCGGCGCCAGCGCGTCCTGAAGCGTCAGCAGGTTGCGCGCCGCCTCTTCGCCGACGAGGTCGGGTCGTGTCGCGAGCGTCTGCCCCAGCTTGACCGCGGCGGGGCCGATCGCCTGGAAGGCGGCGGCATAGTCGGGCACCTTCGGCTGGATCGTACCCAGCCGTGCGACGCGGCAAAGGCGCTTGACGCCGGCGGGCGTCGTCGGCGCGCTCTCGATTCCGCGCAGCGCGCCGTGGCGCGCCAGAATGCGCCCCCATTTGAGCAGGCGCAGGATATGGGTGACGGGGCGGGTCATCTCGGTTCCCCTCCCGCAAGCGGGAGGCGGCGGGGGTGGGCCGGCGGCGTTGCATCTGCCCATCCCGCCGCGGCTGGCGAACAAGTTCGCAGGTCTTGCCGCCCCTCCCGCTTGCGGGAGGGGGGTAACGGCGGTGGGACGCTCACGCCTTCCACCCGCTGTGGATCGCGACGAGGCCGCCGAGGATCGGTTCGACCTTCACCGCGGTAAAGCCCGCATCGCGAATCATCTGCGCGAAGGCGGGCATCGGCGGAAAGCGGCGAATCGATTCGATCAGATAGCGATAGCTGTCTTCGTCGTCGGCGATCAGCTTGCCGAGCCGCGGCACCAGATGGTGCGAATAGGCGTCATAGGCCTGCGCGAAGCCCGGCCATTCGTTGGTCGAGAATTCGAGGCAGAAGAAGCGCCCGCCATAGCGCAGCACGCGGTGCGCCTCGGCGAGCGCGGCGGGAATGTCGGTGACGTTGCGGATGCCGAAGGCGATCGTATAGGCGTCGAAGAAGCGGTCGGGAAAGGACAGGCTTTCAGCGTTCTGCTCGCTCCATACGAGGCTGTCGATGCCGCGCGCCGCCGCGTGCTCCATGCCGACGGCCAGCATATCGGGATTGATGTCGGCGACGGTGATGCTGGCGCCCGACGGCTCCATGCGAAAGGCGATGTCGCCGGTACCCCCCGCCATGTCGAGGATCGCCTCGCCGGCGCGCGGCTTGACGCGGCGCACGAAGCGGTCCTTCCACAACCGGTGGAGACCGCCCGACATCGCGTCGTTCATGATGTCGTATTTGCGCGCGACGCGGCTGAACACCTCGCCGACCATTGCGGTCTTCCGGCCCGCTGGAACCTGTTCGTAACCGAAGCTGACGGTGTCGGGCGTAGCCATGGAGTCGCGCCTTTGCGGGATGGGGGAGAGAAGTCTGACCGGCCTTTAGCCGGGCCTTGCCGCCCGCGCAAATGCCAGTTACCGCGCGAAGGAAATGCCCGAACTTCCCGAAGTCGAAACCACCGTCCGCGGTCTGGCGCCCTTCCTCGAAGGGCAGCGGCTGGCGACGGTGACGACCTTTCGCCCCGACCTGCGCCGTCCCTTCCCGGCCGACCTCGCGCAGCGGCTGACCGGCGCGACGGTGACGGGCCTGTCGCGGCGCGCCAAATACGGCATCGTGTCGACCGATCGCGACGACCACATGATCTTCCATCTCGGCATGTCCGGACGCTGGCGCACCGAGGGCGGCGAGGCGGGCAAGCACGACCATCTGCTCCTCGAAACCGGTGCGGGGCAGCGGTTGTTCCTTCACGATCCGCGCAGGTTCGGTTCGGTCGACCTGGTGGCGGGCGACCCGCTGACGCGCTTTTCCGCCTTCGTCACGCTGGGCCCGGAACCGCTGTCCGACGCGTTCGACGCCGCCTGTCTCGCCAAGGCGCTCGCGGGACGCCGGGCGCCGATCAAAGCAATGCTGCTCGACCAAACGGTCGTTGCCGGGCTCGGCAACATCTATGTCTGCGAGGCGCTCAACATGGCGCGGATCGCGCCGACGCGCGCCGCGGCCGACGTGCCCAAGGCGAAGCTCGCCGCGCTCGTGCCCGCGATCAAGGCGGTGCTTCTCGCCGCCATCGCGGCGGGCGGCTCCACGCTGCGCGATTTCCTGAGCCCCGAAGGCGATCTCGGTTATTTCGCGAAGGACTGGCGCGTCTATGGGCGCGAGGGCGAGCGATGCGAATGCGGCGGCACGATCGCGCGCATCGTGCAGAGCGGCCGGTCGACCTTTCATTGCCCGAAATGCCAGCGCTGATGCGGTCTTTTCCCGCGAAGAGCATTGACCGGGACGCCCTTCATGGCTATGGGCGCACCCTTCGAGCAGGGTCCGGTCTTCCGGAACCGGCCGCATCCGGACATTGATTCGCCGCACCCGTGCGATTCGGCTGCTCCGCTTTCGGCTGTGCTCCGACCGTTGAACCGATTGGAAGTTTGAGGAATTTATGGCCAATACGCCGCAGGCAAAGAAGCGCATCCGCCGGAACCAGGCGCGCGCCAGCGTCAACAAGAACCGCGTTTCGCGCATCCGCACGCTGGTGAAGAAGGTCGAAGCCGCCGTCGCCGCGGGCGACAAGGACGCGGCGCAGGCTGCGCTCAAGGTGGCGCAGCCCGAAATGGCGCGCGGCGTCGCCAAGGGCGTGCTGCACAAGAACACGGTCGCGCGCAAATATTCGCGCCTGACCAAGAGCGTGAACGCGATCGCCTGATCCGTCGTCCCGAAAGGGGACAAGAGGGCCCGCCGGATATCCTCCGGCGGGCTCTTTTTTGTGCCCGCGATCATGACGCGTCGATGACCATGCTGTTGCATCGCGGTAAGTCGCGGATTTGCCGCGATTCGTTGCCGGCGCCCCGTTGGCGACTGCCTATAATACTGAAAAATAAGAAAAAAACAGGCATTTGACGATTTTCCGAGGGGTCCGGTGAGTCAAGGTTTTTATTTCAGTATTTTTACAGGTCGCGCCCTTGATCGACTCGCCCGAGCCTGACTAGACAAGGGCGTCGCTGGCCATCGCCGACGGCCGTCACTCGACATGATTCGATTCCCCTTCGGGCCGCGCGCCCGGGGTCGGATGCATGCGCCCGGCTGGAAACGCCGGGTCGGGACGGGCAGGCGCGGCGGCGGACGGGGGCGACCGGAACTCAAAGGGGGCGGGACGGCGTGACAGGGAGTGGCGATCGGCATGACGGCAATGCGGACCTTGGAGCGATGAGCGGCGATGCCGCGGCGCTCTGGCCGCGCGTTGCCGAAGGGCTGCGCCGCGATCTGGGCGCCCGCACCTTCGATCATTGGCTGAAGCCCGTGCGCTTCGCCGATTACTGCACCCTGTCGGCGGTCGTCACGCTCGAAACCGCGAGCCGCTTTTCGGCCAACTGGATCAACGACCGCTTCGGCGAGCGGCTGCTGCTGGCATGGCGCCAGTATCTGCCGGCGGTGCGCAGCGTCACCGTGCGCGGCGGCGCGGCGGCGAGCGATCGCGCCGCGACGCTGGCGACCGCCCCGCTTCCCGCCTTCGACGCGACACCGGTCCCGGCCGTACAGGCCGGGCCGTCGCCGTTCGACGCGCGGCTGTGCTTCGACCGCTTCGTGGTGGCGCGCAGCAATATCCTCGCCGCCAACGCCGCGCGGCGCATGGCGATGGCCGAGGCGCCGCAGTTCAACCCGCTCTATCTCTGCTCGGGCACCGGGCAGGGCAAGACGCACCTGCTGCACGCGATCGCGCAAGCCTATGCGGCGATCCGGCCGACCGCGAACATCATCCTGATGTCGGCGGAGAAGTTCATGCTCGAATTCGTCGGCGCGATGCGCGGCGGCGACATGATGGCGTTCAAGGCGCGGCTGCGCGCCGCCGACCTGCTGCTGCTCGACGATCTGCAGTTCGTGATCGGCAAGAATTCGACGCAGGAAGAGCTGTTGCACACGATCGACGACCTGATGTGCTCGGGCAAGCGACTCGTCGTCACCGCCGACCGCCCGCCGGCGATGCTCGACGGGGTCGAGGCGCGCCTGCTGTCGCGCCTGTCGGGCGGGCTGGTCGCCGACATTGAGGCGCCCGAGGACGACCTGCGCGAGCGGATCATCCGCCAGCGGCTCGCCGCGATGCCGATGGTCGCGGTGCCCGACGACGTCGTCGCCTATCTGGTCCGCCATTTCACGCGCAACATCCGCGAGCTGGAGGGCGCGCTCAACAAGCTGCTCGCCTATGCCGCGCTGACCGGCGTCGATGTCGATCTCGCGCTTGCCGAGGACCGGCTGGCGGAGAATGTGCGCAGCGCCCGCCCGCGTATCACGATCGACGAAATCCAGCGCGCGGTCTGCGTGCACTACCGGCTCGACAAGGCGGAGATGGCGTCGAAGCGCCGCGTGCGCGCGATCGCGCGTCCGCGCCAGGTCGCCATGTATCTGGCGAAGGAACTGACGCCGCGCTCCTATCCCGAGATCGGGCGCCGCTTCGGCGGGCGCGACCACTCCACGGTGATCCACGCGGTGCGCACGGTCGAGGCGCTGCGCGTCACCGACAGCGAACTCGACGCCGAGATCGCGGCGATTCGGCGCAGCCTCAACAATTAGGCTTTTCCCCTTCCGGCGCGGCGCGCGCCGGAGAAGGACGGGGGTCGCGTGCGCCTACCGCTTTTCGGGCGGGGCCACTGTGATGCGGACCCGCTCGCCCGAATTGCCGGGGAAGCCGGTGAACATCGCCTCGACGAGATTCGGCACCAGCTGCTGAAGATCGTTGCTGCGCGATTGCGCCTGCGCGTGACCCTCGAACAGGCGATGGCCGTCGGCCGCGCGGTCGATCTGCAGGTCGAGGCCGCTAGTGTAGACGGTATAGCTCTGAACGTCGTTATAGCCCCAGCCGGGCCCGAAACCGCCCCAATACCAGGGATCGTACCAGCCGTGGACATAGCGCCGGCCGTTGGGGCCGCGTATCACCATCGGGCGATAGAAGCCGCGGTTGAACCCGTAGCCGCCATACCAGGGATCGCCGAAACCGGGGCTCGACACGACGCGTTCGCGGCCCTTGTCGATGCCATAGTCCATGCGGACGACGAGGTCGGCCTTCTCGCCCGGCGCGGCGGGGCGATAGCCGTAGCGGGTCAGCTCGCCGGCGACGAGGCTGGCGTACTGGCTGAACTCGATGCCGCCCTGCAGGGCCGGATTGGCCGCCTCGATGGCGAAGCTCTGCCCCTGCGGTGCCGGAAGCTGCGTCTGGAAGCGCGCGACGTCGGCGCGGAACGGGGTCGCGCAGCCGGCGAGCGCCAGCGCCGCCCCTGTCATGGCAGCGAGACCCAGCCGCCGGAGATTCGTCTTGCTCATTGTCATGCTCCGTATTCGGTGCGCGGATGACTCCACGCTTTACCCCATGACTATGCCGATGCGACTTAACCTTGGTTGAACCCGGCTCGCCGCGATTTCGTTCCGAAAAATCCCCGGACCTTACCGGCAAAGCCCCAATACGTGATATGTGGCGTCGAGCGTCGGCTTTGCAAGGGCGCGCGCCTTTGCCGCGCCGCGCTCGAGAATCGCGTCGAGCGCCGCGACATCGTCCTTCAGCGCCACGAAGCGCGCGTTGATCGGCGCGAGCTTTTCGACCAGCAGTTCGCCGAGCGCGGGCTTGAAGGCGCCGAAGCCCCGGCCGCCGAAATCGCGCAGCACGGCGTCGACGCCGACGTCGGCCAGCGTCGCATAGATGCCGACGAGGTTGCGGGCCTCCGCCCGCCCTTCCAGCCCGGCCGCCTCCGACGGCAGCGGCTCGGGATCGGTCTTCGCCTTCTTCACCTTCTGCATCATCGCGTCCGCATCGTCGGTCAGGTTGATCCGGCTCATGTCCGACGGGTCGGATTTCGACATCTTCGCGCTGCCGTCGCGCAGGCTCATGATCCGCGCGGCATCGGCGGGGATGATCGGTTCGGGCAGGGTGAAGACCGGCGCCTCCTCGCTGGCATAATCATTGTTGAACTTCTGCGCAATGTCGCGCGCCAGTTCGAGATGCTGCTTCTGGTCCTCGCCGACCGGGACGTGCGTCGCCTGATAGAGCAGCACGTCGGCCGCCTGGAGCACCGGATAGGTGTAGAGCGCTGCCGAGGCGCTTTCGCGATTCTTGCCCGACTTGTCCTTGAACTGCGTCATCCGGTTGAGCCAGCCGAGCCGCGCGGTCCCGTTGAGCAGCCATTGGAGTTCGGCATGCGCGGGGACGCGCGCCTGGTTGAACAGGGTCGACCGGTCGGGGTCGATCCCGCAGGCGACGAGCGCCGCGGTCATCGCGCGCGTGTTCGCGGTGAGTTCGGCGGGCACATGCGGCATCGAGATCGCATGGAGGTCGGCGAGGAAGAAGAGGCAATCGCCGCCTTGCGCCGCCGCGTCGTCCTGCATCCGCACCCAGTTGCGGATCGCGCCCAGATAGTTGCCGAGGTGCAAATTTCCGGTGGGCTGGATGCCCGAAACGATCCGCATGTCCTATTCCTTCGTGGTCGCCGCTCCAGTGCGGCGGCGCCGCGTCAACATGGCGAGCAGCTCCTTGTCAAGCGCGCCGACCAGGAAAGCGGCGGCGAAGAAGACCGCGCCGCCGGCGACGACGAGCGCGCTCAGCGACCAGACACGCTCGAATGCGCTGCCCGCATAATGGGGCGCGAGGCGCGGCATCATCCACCACAGCAGCGCCGCCATCGCCGCGACCGCGACGATCTGGCGCGCGATCCGGCTCGCAAGCCGCGCGGTGAAATGGAACCAGCCGCGCCGGTGGAGAACGATGTAGAGGAGCAGGCAGTTGAGGCTGGCCGAGGCCGCGGTCGCGCCCGCCAGCCCGACGATGCCGAAGCGACGCACGACATAGAGGTTGATCGCGATGTTGACGATCAGCGAGGCGAGCGCGGTCCACACCGGCGTTCGCGTATCCTCGCGCGCGAAGAAGCCGGGGTTCAATATCTTGACGATGACATAGGCGGGCAGGCCGGCGACGAGCGCGACGACGATGTTCGCCATGATCGCCCCGTCGGCATCGGTGAACTTGCCGCCGACGAAGAAGGCGGCGGTGAAGGCGGGCGCGCAGATGGCGAGCGCGGCGGCGGCGGGCAGGGTGAGCAGCGTCGCCATCTCGAAGGCGTTGCTTTGCAGGCGCTGCGCCTCTGCCGCGTCGCCCGCGTGGATGTGGCGCGCGAGCATCGGCAGGATCGCGGTGCCGAGCGCGATGCCGACGATGCCGAGCGGCATCTGGTTGAGCCGGTCGGCGAGCTTGAGCAGCGTGAGCGAGCCCTGCGGGAGCGAGGTGGCGAAGAATGTGTCGACGAACTGGCTGATCTGATAGATACCGGCGCCGAAGGTCGCGGGCAGGATCAGCATGCCGAGCCGCCGCACCTCGGGCGTCAGCTTCGGCAGCCGCAGATGCAGGCGCAGGCCGGCGCGGCGCACCGCCCACCACAGATAGGCGAATTGCGCGAGCCCCGCGACGCTGACCGATATGGCGAGCGCGAGTGCGACGATGCGGTCGTCGCCGCTGTCGCCGCGCAGTTTCCAGCCGGCGACGATCCCGGCGATCAGCACGATGTTGAGCAGCACCGGCGCGAAGGCCCCCGGCGCAAAGCGCGCGCGCGCGTTGAGCACCCCCGACAGCATCGCGACGAGGCTGATGAAGCCGAGATAGGGGAAGGTGACGCGGCTCAGCAGCACGGCGAGCTCGAATTTTCCGGGCACGTCCTGATAGTCGCGCGCGAGAATCCAGACGATGGTCGGCATCGCGATCATCGCGACCGCCGAAAAAACCAGCAGCACCCACAGGAACACCGCGAGCACATCGTCGGCGAAGCGCGCCGCCGCACCCTCTCCGCCGCCTTCGCTCTCGCTGCCGTGCAGCGCGCGGCTGTACATCGGCACGAAGGCGACCGAGAAGGCGCCCTCTGCGAACAGCCGGCGGAAGGTGTTGGGCAGGGTGAAGGCGAGCTGATAGGCATCGGCCGCGAGCCCGGCGCCGAGCACGCGCGCGAGCAGCATGTCGCGCACGAAGCCGAAGATGCGGCTGACCAGCGTCAGCCCGCCGATCGTCCCGACGCTGCGGACGAGGCTGCTCATCCTGAAACCCCTTTCCCGTCAGGGAAGGGGTCGAGGCGATTGACCGCGTCGCGCGAGGTCGAGGGTCGCACCCCGCTGCGCCCCGTCGGTCGGGTCAGGCCTGACCGACCGGCGTGGGGATGTCGCCCTGGCCCTCGGCCTGCGCCTGGGCCTGTTGCAGGAACAGACCGTGGAAATCGATCGGTTCGAGCAGCAGTGGCGGGAAGCCGCCGTCGCGCACCGCATCGGCGACCACGCGGCGCGCGAAGGGGAAGAGGATGCGCGGCGCCTCGGCGAGGAAGAAGGGCTGGAGCTGGTCCTCGGGGACGTTGCGCACCCCGAACAGGCCGGCATATTTGAGCTCGATGACGAAGGCGGTTCCCTCGTCGGCCTTAGAGGTGACATCGATCTTCAGCGTCACCTCGAACAAATTCTCGCCGACGCCGTCGGCGCCGATGTTGAACTGGACGTCGATCTGCGGCGCGGCCTGCCATTGATAGACGGCGGGCGCGTTCGGATTCTCGAACGACAGATCCTTCACATATTGCGAGATCAGGCCGATCGCCGGGCTGTTGTCCTCGCCGTTGGGCAGGGTTTCGGGGGTGAAGTCGCTGCTGGTCTCGTCGGCCATGTCCAAAATGCCTTCATTCTCTGGTCGGGAAGGGTCCGGTCCCCTGTCCCGGGGGGCAGGCGGCGGACGGTTGCCGGGCGCTTAGCAGCGGCGGGCGGCGAGCACAATGGGCGCCGGACCGGCTTTTGCGGCGGGCGAATCGTTGACCTGCCGCGCGGCTGCGGCCATGGAGATTTGAAACATGGCGGCGTATCGCCTATGTTGGAATCGAGACTTTCCCCACCGTCCGCATCGGATATCTGCCTGTGACCGCTTTTTCGATCGTCCTGCTCGCCATGATCGCCGCCTTTCTGGGCATGCGGCTCTATTCGGTCCTCGGCAAGCGCACGGGGCATGAACAGGAGCCGGTGCTGCCACGTCGCGACGAGCGCACGGCGCGCGCGCCCGTGCGCCTCGACGAAAGCGACGCACAGCCCGCGCCGCAGCCGGGCGCGCCGGCGACGTCGGGCCTCGTCTACGAACCCGCGGCCGAAGTGGGGCTGCGCGCGCTGCTCGCCGCCGATCGGAATTTCGACGCCGGGCGCTTCATGGAGGGCGCCGAGGCGGCGTATCGCATGATCCTCGAGGCCTATTGGGCGGGCGACCGCGACACGCTGCGCGACCTGTGCGACGATGATAGCTACGAGGCTTTCGTCGCGGCGATCGATGCGCGCGTGGCGCGCGGCGAAGCGCTGGAGAACCGCCTGATCGGCATCGATTCGGCGAAGATCACCGCGGTCGAGATGAACCGCAGCGAGGCGCGCATCACGGTGCGCTATCAGGCCGACATCAGCGCCGTGACGCGCGACGCCGACGGGCGGATGATCGCCGGTTCGATGAGCGACGCGGCGCAGACGAACGATCTGTGGACCTTCCGCCGCGCGATCGGCGCCAGCGATCCCAACTGGCTGCTCGACGAAGCCGAGGCGGCCTGACCCGCATGCCGCGCGACGGGCGGGGGGCAGGCGACGGGACGGCTGCCGTCCGGACCGCCGTGCGTGCGAAGCGTGGGAAAAGCCATCGACCGAGGGTATCGCGTATCGGCCGCTATGCGTTGCTCGCCGCGCTGCCGCTGCTGTCGGCCTGCGCGTCGGTGATTCCCGAGGCCGGCGGCGCACGCCCCGGCACCGCGCCGCCATCCGCTCCGCCGACAGCGCAACAGCCGCCGCCCGCGCCGAGCGGGCCGACGCGCCCCTATCAGCCGCGCCCGTCGACGCCCCCCGGCGCCGCCGCGAGGCCGATTCCCGCGACGCCGCACCCGCCGCTCGCCGCGCCGGCGGTGCCGGCGACCGCGACAACCGCCGCCGAGGCGGGCGTCGTACTGGGCCCCGAATATACCGAACTGGGCATCGCGCCCGACCAGGCGACCGCCGCGCTCAAGGCCTTTCGCCTGAGCTGCCCCTCGGTGCAGCGCCGTGCCGACGCGAGCGGCCTCACGCAGAATGGCGAATGGACCGAAAGCTGCCAGGCCGCCGCGGGCTGGCCCGACCGCGACGCCGGCAATTTCTTCAGCCGCTATTTCGGCACCGTGCAGGTCGGCGCGGGCACCGCCTTCGTCACCGGCTATTTCGAGCCCGAGATCGCGGCATCGCGCGACCGGCGTCCGGGCTATGACGTGCCGATCTATCGCCGCCCGCCCGATCTGATCGATGTCGATCTCGGTCTCTTTTCCGACGCGCTGCAGGGAAGGAAGATCCGCGGCCGCGTCGATGGCAACGCCTTCGTTCCCTATTACGACCGCACGGCGATCGAGCGCGGCGCGCTGGGCGGACGCGGGCTCGAGATCGCCTGGGCGGCCGACGCCGCCGAATTCTTCTTCCTGCAGGTGCAGGGATCGGGGCGGCTGCGCCTGCCCGACGGGTCGATCATGCGCATCGGTTATGACAGCCAGAACGGGCGCGACTATGTCGGCATCGGCAAGCTGCTGCTCGACCGCGGCGAGCTTCAGCCGGGGCAGGCGTCGATGCAGGGCATCCTCGATTATCTGCGCGCCGATCCGGTGCGCGGCGCCGCGGTGATGAACGAGAATCCGAGCTGGGTCTTCTTTCGCGAACTGACCGGCCCCGGCCCGCTGGGCGCGCTCGGCGTGCCGGTGACGGGACGCAGCAGCGTCGCCGCCGATCCCAAATATGTGCCGCTCGGCGCCCCCGTCATCCTGTCGCTCGACCGCGCCGAGCCCAATGGGCTGTGGATCGCGCAGGACACCGGCGGTGCGATCAAGGGCGCCAACCGCTTCGACAGCTTCTGGGGCGCGGGCGATCAGGCGCGCGCGATCGCGGGCGGCATGGCGGCGCGCGGGTCGGCGCTGATCCTGCTGCCGCGCGCCGCCGTGGCGCGGCTGACCGCGCGGCGCTGACCGCGATGCCGCGGCGGCTCGCCCCGGAGGAAAGCGCGCTCTGGAAAAAGGTCGCCGCGACGGTCGAACCGCTCCGCAAGCCGGTCCCTTCGCTCGAACCCAAGGCCCCGCCCACCGTCCGGCCGCCGAAGCCGGCGCCGCGGAGCGTCGCGCCGCCGGCCGCGCGGGCTCCCTCGCCGCCGCCGCTGCCGCCGCCGCGCCGCACCCACGCCGCGGCGACGCTCGACAGCCATTGGGACCGGCGGCTGCGCAAGGGGCAGGTCCGCCCCGACAGCAGCATCGACCTCCACGGCCACAGCCTTGCCTCGGCGCAAGCGCTGCTCGACACGGCGATCGGTCATGCCTTACAGCGCGGCGCCCGGGTGCTGCTGGTCGTCGCGGGGCGGATGCGGCCGGGCGCCGACCGTCTGCCGCAGATGCATGGCGGACCGCGCCCGCGCGGCGCGATCCGCGCGTCGCTCGCCGACTGGCTCGCCGCCTCGCCGCACGCCGACCGAATCGTCGCGCTGCGCCCCGCGCACGTCAGCCACGGCGGGGCGGGCGCGGTCTATGTGATCCTGCGCCGGGGGCGCGAGGGATAGAGTCAGGCGCCGAACGCGCGCATCAATATGCCGCGATAGATGGCGGCGAGCGTTTGCAGATCCGCGACCGCGACCGCTTCGTCGAGCTTGTGCATCGTCGCGTTGATAAGGCCGAATTCGACCACCGGGCAGAGCGTGTGGAGAAAGCGCGCGTCGGAGGTGCCGCCGGTGGTCGACAGTTCGGGCGTCAGGCCCGTTTCGGCGTGGATCGCGTCGGAAACCAACGCTGACAGCGCGCCCGGCGGGGTCAGGAAGGCCTCGCCCGAGATCTTGCCGACGACCTTGGCATTCGGTTCGACATCCTGCGCGATGCGCTCGACCATCTGGATCAGCTCGGCGCCGCGCTGCTGGTCGTTGAAGCGGATCGACAGCCGCGCCCGCGCCGAGGCGGGAATGACGTTGGTCGCACCGTTGCCGACCTCGATATCGGTGAATTCGATGTTCGAGCGCTGGAACCAGCGCGTGCCCTCGTCGAGCGTCACCGTGTCGATAGCAGCGAGGATGCGCACCAGCTTCGGGATCGGATTGTCGGCGAGGTGCGGATAGGCGACGTGCCCCTGCGTCCCCGGCACGTCGATCCAGATGTTGACCGAGCCGCGCCGCCCGATCTTCACCATGTCGCCGAGCCGCTGCATCGAGGTCGGCTCGCCGACGACGATCAGGTCGGGTTTCAGCGCGCGCGCGTCCATATGCTCGATCAGCGCGCGGGTGCCGAAGACCGCCGGGCCTTCCTCGTCGCCGGTGACGATCAGGCTGATCGTGCCCGCTTCGGGCGGAGTCGCCGCCGCCGCGGCGACGAAGGCGGCGATCGCCCCCTTCATGTCGACCGCGCCGCGGCCGTAGAGCAGGTCGCCGCGGACCTGCGGGTCGAAGGCGTCGCCGGTCCAGCCGACGCCGGGCGGCACGACGTCGAGATGCCCGGCAAAGCCGAAATGCCGCGGCCCCGCGCCCTTGCGGACGGCGAGCAGATTCTCGACCGGCCCGTCGGGCTCGATCCCGTCGATGAAGCGCTCGACCGTGAAGCCGAGCGGCGCGAGCGCCGCTTCGAGCACGTCGAACACGGCGCCGGTGGCGGGAGTCACGCTGGGCGCGGCGATCAGCGCCTTGGCGAGGTCGACGGGGTCGATGGTCATCATCGCCGGCTTTTAACCGTTCGGGCGGAGCGAAGTCGAGACACCAATCGTCGGGGGCGCCGTGCCGGAGAGCATCTCGACTTCGCGCGGCGCGGGCGGCAAGAAGGGGGCAGGAGGACCGCCATGCCCAAGCTCGACCTCGACGCGATCCCGCAGACCAACGCGACCGGCTATCCCGCGCCCTACGATGCGCCGGTTCAGGGCCGCTGGTATCGCCGGCTCGCGCCGCCCACCGGGCTCACCGATTTCGCCGCGAGCCACGTCGTCCTGAAACCCGGCGCCTGGTCGTCGCAGCGCCACTGGCACGACGGCGAGGACGAGATGCTGGTGATGATCGCCGGCGAGGCGGTACTCGTCGAGGACGACGACCGCTGGCCGATGCGGCCGGGCGATATCGCCGTGTGGTCCAAGGGCAGCACCAACGGCCACCATCTGATCAACGAATCGGACGCCGACTGCGTGTTCGTCGCGCTGGGTGGCGGCAAGCGGTGCGACACCGGCGGCGGCTATTCGGACATCGACATGCTGTTCACGCCCGACGGCTATTTCCACAAGGACGGGACGCCCTATCCGACGAAGCGCATCCCCTGATTCGCCGGGGGACCGCGACGGGCGTCAGCCCTCCGCCGGCCCCTCGAACTGTTCGATCACCCAATCCTCGGCCTGCGCGCCGCCGATCCATTCCTGCATGTGCGGGTGGCTGACCACCGCCTGGCAATAGGGAACGGCGAAGCGTGGCAGCGGGATCGAATAGGTGATGAGGCGCGTCACTACCGGCGCGAACATCATGTCGGCCGCCGACCATTCGCCGAACAGATAATCGCCCTCGCCGCCGAAGCGCGCGCGGGCCTCGGCCCAGATCTGCATGATGCGCACGACGTCGGCCTGCACCTCGGGCAGCAGGTCGGCGGAAGGGTAGATGCGACGGATGTTCATGCTGTGGTGGCGGCGCAGCGCCGCGAAGCCCGAGTGCATTTCGGCCGCCATCGACCGCGCCATCGCGCGCGCCGCCCAATCCTCCGGCCAATAGCCGCGCGCGCCATCGGTTTTTTCATTGAGATAGTCGATGATCGCCAGACTGTCCCAGACGACGATGTCCGCGCCGTCCCACAGGATCGGCACCTTGCCGCCCGACGGCGCGAACTCATCGCCCTCGCGGCGGTTCGACCAGTCCTCGTCATAGAGCGGGACGTTGACTTCCTCGAATGCGAGGCCGCTCTGCCGCACCGCCAGCCAGCCGCGCAGGCTCCAGCTCGAATAGGCCTTGTTGCCGATGACCAGTTTCATGGGCTCTCCTTAACCCCTCTCCCCTTGGGGGAGAGGGTTGTGCAGGCTTGGCAGCTTGCTGCCTAGCCGAAGCTGGGTGAGGGGTGTCAACCTTCGCTTCCATACCCTCACCAAGTTCCGGTAGCGGACACGTTCGCAACCTTCACTATCCTCTCCCCCAAGGGGAGAGGATTTTGCTCAACTTTCCACCGCCTCCAGCACCGCGGTGCGCAGGTCGGCGATTCCCATGCCCTTTTCGCTGCTCGTCACGATCACCTCCGGATGCGCGGCGGGGTGTTTGCGCGCCTCGGCCTCGGTCGCGGCGTGGACGGCGGCGAGGTCGCTCGCCTTCACCTTGTCGGCCTTGGTGAGGACGAGGCGATAGCTGACCGCCGCGACGTCGAGCATCGCCAGCACCTCGCGGTCGACGTCCTTGATGCCGTGGCGGCTGTCGATCAGCACCAGCGTGCGCTTGAGCACCGCGCGCCCACGCAGATAGTCGTTGACCAGGAAGCGCCATTTCCGGACCACGTCCTTCGGCGCCTTGGCGAAACCGTAACCGGGCATGTCGACGAGGCGGAAGACCAGCGGGTTGCCGACGTCGAAATAGTTGAGTTCCTGCGTCCGCCCCGGAGTCACCGAGGTGCGTGCAAGGCCGTTCCGTCCCGTCAGCGCGTTGAGCAGCGACGACTTGCCGACGTTCGAGCGGCCCGCGAAGGCGATCTCGGGCACGCCCGGCGCCGGCAGATGCTGGAGCGCGGGCGCCGATTTCAGGAAGGCGATCGGGCCCGCGAACAGCTTGCGCGCGCGTTCGCTCCTGTCGTCGGCACCATCCGTCACTTCGCCACCGCGGTCCTGAGCTGCGGGAACTTGCGATACATCCACTGCTGCTGCGCGATCGACAGCACGTTGTTGGTGATCCAGTAGAGCAGCAGCCCCGCCGCGAAGGGCGCCATGATGAACATGAACAGCCACGGCATGATCTTGAACACCTGCTGCTGCACCGGGTCGGTCGCCTGCGGGTTCAGGCGGAACTGCAGGAACATGGTGATGCCCAGCATCAGCGCGAGCGGCCCGAGCGCCAGCAGCGACGGCGGGGTGAAGGGCAGCAGGCCGAACAGGTTCAGGAAATGCAGCGGGTCGGGCGCCGACAGATCCTTGATCCACAGCGCGAAGGGCTGGTGCCGCATCTCGATCGTCAGCATCAGCACCTTGTAGAGCGCATAGAAGATCGGGATCTGGATGACGATCGGCAGGCAGCCGGCAAGCGGATTGATCTTCTCGTCCTTGTAGAGCTTCATCAGCTCCTGCTGCATCTTCGGCTTGTCGTCCTTGAAGCGCTCCTGCAGCGCCTTCATCTTCGGCTGGACGAGGCGCATCTGCGCCATCGAGTGGAACTGGCGCTGCGCGATCGGGAACATCGCGCCGCGGATGATCAGCGTCAGCACCATGATCGCGACGCCGAAATTGCCGATCTGGCGGAACAGCCAGTCGAGCAGCTTGAAGATCGGCACCGCGAAGAATTCGAACCAGCCCCAGTCGATCGCGTTCGACAGGCGGGTGATGCCTTGGTCGTCCTGATAGGCCGACAGCGTCCGCACCTCCTTTGCGCCCGCGAAGATGCGGCTGGTCGTCGAGACCTGGGTGCCGGGGGCGATCTGGCGGAAATCGCGTGCGAACAGGGTCTGGTAATTGTCGGGCGCGGGGGCGCTCATCGACGCGGTGACGCGCTCGCCCTTTGCCGGGATGATCGCGGCGAGCCAATATTTGTCGGTGAAGCCGAGCCACGCCGCCGAATCATATTTGACCGCGCCGTCCTTATCGAGGTCCTTGTAGTCGACGTCGAACACCGACTTGCCGCCCAGATAGCCGGTCGGGCCGACGTGGATCGTCCAGCTGTCCTGTTCGTGCGGGTCGGTCGGCTTGCCGAGGCGATCGATCAGCGCATAGCTGCTGACCGTCACCGGCGCGGTGCCGGTGTTGGCGATCGTCTGTTTCGCGGTGATCAGATAATTGGCGTCGATGCTGTATTCGATTCGGAAGGTCTGGCCGGTCGGGTTCGCCCAGCTCAGCGTCACCGGCGTCGTCGGCGTCAGCTTCGCGCCCGACGCGGTCCACACGCTTGCGGGGCCGGGAACCTCGATCCCCTGCGCCGACCAGCCGACGCTCGCGAAATAGGCAGCCCTGGTGTTCGCCGGCGCGAACAGGCGCACCGGCGGCGCATTCTTCTCGATCGTCTGGCGGTAGCGGGTCAGCGTGACGTCGTCGATGCGCGCGCCGACGAGGTTGATCGAACCCGACAGCGCCGGGGTCTCGATCGCCACGCGGTTGTCCGCGGCGAGCGCCGCCTCGACCGGGACGGTCGCCTTGGCGGCGGGCGCAACCTGGGCCGGGGGCGTGGGCAGCCCGCTCGGCTGACCCTGCGGCGCCGCGACGGGCGCGCCGTTCGCGTCGGTCCCGGCGACCGTGGTGGTCACGTCGGGTTTGGCGGGGGTCGGGAAGAATTTCTCCGCGACGAAGTTCCAGCCCAGCAGGATGGCGACCGACAGTAAAATCGCCGCGATCAGGTTCCGCTTGTCATCCACGCTTTTCGGTCTCTCTTCATCTCAACAAATGTCGGGAAATGCCTGTCTCATGGCACCGGGTCGTAACCGTGTCCGCCCCAGGGGTGGCAGCGCAATAGCCGCTTTGTCGCCAGCCAGCCACCCTTGATCGCACCGTGACGTTTCAGCGCGACGATCGCATATTCGCTGCACGACGGCGCATAGCGGCACGTCGGCGGCAGGATGCGCGACGGACCGAGCTGCCAGCCGCGCGCGATCAGGATCAACAGCCGGGCGATCATGCGGAACGCCCCTGAAACCGCCGAACTTCACGCGCGATTCGCATGTTCGATACGGGCAGGGCCATGCTCATGCCGAAATATTATGCCAGCGAAGCAATGCAGGACAGCCTCTCATTGCGCCAGCTTCTTCGCGGCGCGCTTCAGCGCCGAATCGAGGTGTCCGGCCAGCTCGGCGAAGGCGATGGCGTTGCCGCCGGGGCGACCGATCAGCACATGGTCGGCGCCCGCGATCCCCGATTCGGGCAAGGCGGCGCGGGCGAGGGCGCGCAGGCGGCGCTTCATCCGGTTGCGCACGACCGCGTTGCCGACCTTCTTGCTGACCGTGAAGCCGATGCCCGGCGCGTCGTCGCCGTCACCGCGCGGGCGGACGAGCAGGACGAAGCCGGGCATGGGAAAGCGAAGGCCGCGATTCGCGGCCAGAAACTCGCTGCGTCTGGAGAGCGTTCGCACCAGCCCAGATCCTTCCAGGCTCGGCGGCGAAGCGACGGCGCTTAGGCCGACAGCTTCTTGCGGCCGCGGGCGCGGCGGGCGGCGAGGACCTTGCGGCCGCCGACGGTGGCCTTGCGGGCGCGGAAGCCGTGGCGGCGCTTGCGCACGAGGCGGCTCGGTTGATAGGTGCGCTTCATCGCGAAATCCCCAAAATCTCTTCAATCGTTGCAACGAAAAAGGGCCGCCAAACGCGGGCGGCCGCCAGTGGGGGCGCAGATAGGCGAGAGTCGGCGCAAAGTCAATCGCCATCGAGCCGGTCGAGCGCGGCGCGCGCGCGCCGCCGCGCCGCGCTGACCCGCCGCATCAGCCGGTCGGCCCAGTCGCCGTAGCGCGGGTGGCGCATCTTGAACCGGACATAGCGGCGCTTTGCCCACAGGCTGTTCTGCAGCGCGAGCATCAGCCCGATCGGGAAGAGGATGACGAAGCCGGGACCGGGCAGCGGCCCGATCAGCGCCGCGACGATCATCAGCAGCACGCCGGTCACGAACAGCGCGTAGCGCACCTGCGCATTCGCCCGCAACCGCTGGTAGAGATTCGGCTTCGCCATGCCCGGCGATGTGGGAAGGCGGGCGGCGTGTTGCAAGGATAGGGCACGTCGGCCGGGTGCGCCGACACGACGGCTCGCTATGCGGCGGCGGGGTCAGTCGAGCGCGACGAAGCGGGCCATGTCGGCGCGCGTCAGGGTGCGGACGGTGTCGAACGGCGTGCTGTTGGTCAGCGCATAGAAGGCGCGCGCCCTGGCATCGTCCATCCCCAGTTCGCGATAGAGCCCCAGATATTCGGCGTGGACGGGATCGTCGGCGGGATAGTCGTTCGCCTCGCGCCCTTCTTCGTCGATCCAGCTGTGGACGCCGAATTCGGCATCGGGCGCGGCGCGGCGGACGGCGCCGGCGAGCCACAGCTCGACCGCGCCCGAGCGCACCGATCCGCCGCTCGGCACGACGGTTTCCAGCCCCGCGCGGCGAATTGCGCGGGCGAGGATCAGGTTCGCCTCTTCGTCGAGGCTCCCGGGGCAGTCGATCATCTCGATCCGCCGCAGCGCCGGAAAGGCCGCGAGCATCGCCGCGAACTGGCGCGGCGTCGCCGCGGTGACGTCGCCCGCCATGCGCGCGGTGCCGGCGTCGACCACCGCGAAGGGACCGAAGCGCGCCTTCGCGGGACCGAGGGTCGCGAGCGTCGCGGCGGGCGCATAACGCCGCGTCGCGCCGAGGTCGGCGGCATCGGCGAGCGCCGCATCGTCGAGCAGCGCCGCGTCCTCGTCGAGGGCGGTCGGGTCGAGATTGGCGGCCGGACCGTCCACCTCTTCATAGGTCCAGCCGATCGTCGTGGTGACGGTCACCACCGTCTGCGCCTGCGCGGGAGCGAAGGCGAGCACCGCCGCCAGCAGGGCGACGATCGCGGAACGCAGCAGCGCGGGCGGCAAGGCGGACGGGCGGGCCATCCCGTCGCTCTCGCGCGCGGGCGCCTACCAGAGCGTCAAGCCATGCGGTCAGCGCGGCGTTAACCGCGTTTCGGGACGTTCCGTCAGGCGGCTTCGCACAGCGCCTTGAGCTGTTCGGCGACGACGGTCCAGCCGGCGGTGAAGCCCATGTCCTGATGCTGCTGGCGCGCCTCATCGCTCCAGTGGCGCGCCCAGCCGGTGAAGCGGGTGCCGGCGCCGTCGGGCGCGATCTCCCAGCCGCCGATCATGAATGGATCGCGCGGCGCGATGCGGCCGTCGGCGCCGCGCACCACCGCATCGGTGGTCACGAAGCGCACCCCCGGCACGACCTCGAGGAACAGGCCGTCGGTCGGCTGCACCTCGCCGTCAGGGCCGCGCATCGTTATCGCGCAGCGTCCGCCGGGGCGCAGGTCGACGTCGTCGAGCGTGACGGTCCACGGCTTCGGGCACCACCATTCGGCCATCCGCTCGGTCATCACCCGCCAGACCGCGTCGGGCGGCGCAGCGATGCGGATCGAGATCGACAGTTCGCGGGGATCGTCGGACATGCTGTTTCTCCTTTGCGGGTCAGTCGCGATCGGGGGCGCCGAGCGGGAAGAAGGGGCGATAGGGCCGTGCATCCTCGACGCAGCGGCGGGCCGATGGATGCGCGAGCAGCCGCGCGCGATAGGCGCGCAGATTGGCGTAGGCGGGCGCGATTTCGTGCACCCAGTCGGCATAGAAGAGCGAGGGCGCCGCCGCGCAATCGGCGAGGGTGAAGCCATGGGGGGTCGCCCAGCCGCCGCCGGCCAACTCGGTATCGAGCCAGCGGTAGACGGTCTCGAGCGACTCCTTCGCCTTGTCGACGATGATCTGGAGATGATGTTCCGGCCCGCGCAGCGCGTCGGCCACCACCTCCTGCATCGGGGTCATCACATGATTGTCGAACACCCGGTCGAGCAGCCGGACGCGCAGCGCCGCGTCGCGGTCCGCCGGGATCAGGCGCGGCTTGGGGGCGAGCGCGTCGAGATGCTCGATGATGATCGACGCCTCGAACAGTGCGGTGTCGCCGTCGACGAGCAGCGGGAACTTGCCGACCGGCCAGCGCGCGCGCAACTCATCGCCATGCTGCGGCGTGTCGGGGCCGATCACGCGGTAATCGAAGGGAAGCTCCTTCTCGTAGAGCGCGATCAGCGCCTTCCAAGTGTAGGAGGAGAAGGGGTGGCCGTAATAGATCAGCATCAGCGAGCCTCCGGACGCGCGAACAGCCATGCGAGCGGCAGTCCGACGAAAAAGATGTGGGGAAAGAGCGCGACCGCGCCCTTGAACAGGTCGGCGGGCGGAAAGGGCGTGCCGAAGCGCAGCGGCAGCACGATGCCGTTCATCACGCCGTAGAGGATCAGGCCATAGACGAGGCCGACCCATCCCCACGGCCAGAGGCGCAGCCCTGCCCAATGGCGCGCGAGCAGGACGAACGCCGCGACCATCGCGCCCATGATCGCATAGTGGGTGACGAGGCCGAGCAGCGCGCCGCCGAGGCCCCAGTCGCCCGCGGCGTCGCCGAACGGCCCCTTGGCGACCCCGCGCAGCATGCCGCCGACGGTGCCGCCCGCCGACAGGCTCCAGAGCGCGGCATAGACGATGTCGAGCGTGCCGCAGAGCAGCCAGGCGGACAGGGGCGAGGAGGAGAGGCGGCGGCGCGTCACCCCGGCTCCCCCCGCACCGCGGTCTCGATCGCCGCGACGTCGATCTTCTTCATCGTCATCATCGCCTCGAACGCGCGTTTCGCCGCCGCCTTGTCGTCGCCCATCACGGCATCGGTCAGGGCGCGCGGGGTGATCTGCCAGTTGAGGCCCCATTTGTCCTTGCACCAGCCGCACATGCTTTCCTGGCCGCCGTTGCCGACGATCGCGTTCCAGTAGCGGTCGGTTTCCTCCTGCGTCTCGGTATGGACCTGGAAGGAAAAGGCCTCGCTGTGCGGAAAGGCGGGGCCGCCGTTGAGGCCGACGCACGGGATGCCGAGCACGGTGAAATCGACGGTCAGCACGTCGCCCTCTCTGCCGCTCGGGTTGTCGCCGGGGGCGCGGTGGACCACGCCGACGCGGCTGTCGGGGAAGGTGGCGGCATAGAAAGCCGCGGCTTCCTCGGCATCCTTATCGTACCACAGGCACAGCGTGACGGGATCGCGGGTCATCCTTCCTCTCCTTGCAGCGGGGTGCCGAGCGACCAGAGGTGGCCGAACGGGTCGCGCACCTGCGCATAACGGTCGCCCCAGAACATGTTGTCGGGCGCCATCACGCTTTCGGCGCCGGCGGCGACGGCGCGGTCGTACCAGGCGTCGGTGTCATCGACCTGCAGGTGCAGCACGACGCTGGCCGGCGCGGGCGCCGGACCGCCCGTATATTCGGGGAAATCGTCGTGGATCATCAGCGATGCGCCGTTGAGATGCAGGTGCGCGTGCATCAGCCGCACGCCGTCGTCAGCGGGGACGCGCACGACCTCGCTCGCGCCGAAGGCGGCGGTGTAGAAGGTGATCGCTTCGACCGCGCGCCTGTCGCGGATCGTCAGGTGCGGGGTCAAGCCGCCGGTCGGCGCCTGGTTGGCGGGGGTGGTCATGGTTTCTCTCCTCTTCCAACGCCCCTCCCCTTCGGGGGAGGGACTTGTCTGTCAGCGCCGCGGCCCCACCAGCCCGAAGGCGGCGCCCTGCGGGTCGATGCCGTTCATCGCATATTCGCCGCCGGGGATTTCCATCGGGCCGTTGGTCACCGTGCCGCCGGCCGCCGCGACCGCCGCCGCGGCGCGGTCGATGTCGTCGACCCCGATGTAGAAGGTCCAGGCCGGCGCCGGGGTTCCGGGCATCAGCGGCATTACCGCGCCGATGCCGACGTCGCCGACCTGGAGGAAGCGGTAGGCGCCCAGCGCGCCCATATCCATCGCACCTTCCTGACCCCAGCCGAAATACCTGCGGTAGAAGGCGATCGCGGCGTCGGGATCGCTCGTCATCAGTTCGTTCCAGCGGACATGCTGCGCCTCGGTGACCGAGAAGGCGTCGCTGTCCATGTCCTCCTGCCCCGCGGGCGGGATCGGGTTCATGACGTAGAAGGGCGCGCCCTGCGGGTCCGCCAGCATCGCGATGCGCCCGACGGGCAGGTCGGTCGGCGGCATGTGGACGCTGCCGCCGTCGGCCCCGATCGCCGCGACCGTGGCGTCGACATCGGGGGTATGGAGATAGCCGAGCCACGCCGGCCGCGCGCCGCCCGCCAGCATGTCGGCGTTCAGCGCCAGCACGCCGCCGGCCTGGCCGCCATCGCTGCGGCCGATCATGCGATAATCGACGCCGCCGGCCGCGGGGTCGCCGTGCGCCGCGATCGTCCAGCCGACGACGGCGCCGTAGAAGCGCGCCGCGCCGTCGGGGTCGCTCGTCATCAGCTCGTACCAGATGAAGCTGCCCTTGGGATTCGTCATCGTCCTTCTCCTTGTGCGTCCCGGCGGTGGGGATGTCAGGCGTCGATGATCGGGACGAAGCCGCCATAGATCATGCGCGCGCCGTCGAAGCTCTGATCGTTCGGATCGTGCCGCATCCGCTCGTCGGCCATGACCTTTTCCCAGCCCGCGACGCGCGCCGCCTTGTCGGGCCATTCGATCCAGCTGAAGGCGGGAGTCTCGCCGGGCTTTGCATGCGTCGCGCGCCGATAGTCGGTGACCTTGCCGTCGGGCACGTCGTCGCCCCAGCATTCGAGGACGCGCGTCGCGCCATGATCGAGAAAGACGAGCGAAGCCCGGGCGGCGAGCGCGCGATAGGCCTCCTTGTTGGCGTCGGGCACCGCGAACACGAAGCCGTCGGTATAGCCCATCGATCCGCCGAGCCCTTCCTCGACGATCGGCGCGAAGCCGCCGACGATCATGCGCTGGCCGTCGCCGGGCATGTCGGTGCCCATCTCCGCCATGCGCGGATCGGTGCGAATCTTCTCGTTCGCGGCGTCGCGCGTCGCGCGGTCGGGATATTCGAACCAGCTGAAGACGACCGTCTCCCCGTCCTTCGCCTGCACCGCGGTGCGGAAGTCGTTGAGCTTGCCGACGGGGATGTCGTCGCCCCAGCATTCGACGTGGCGACGCACGCCGAACTCCTTGAAAAGCGGCACCGATCGGGCGGCAAGGTCGCGATATTTGTCCTGCTCGGCGGTCGGGACCGCGAGCACGAAGCCTTCGACATAGGTCATCATCTCTCTCCTGCTCTGTCTTCCCCCTCCTTGTGAAGAGGAGGGGCTTATGCTTATCTTTCCGCCGGTCCCGCCTCTTCGCGGAAGGCGGCGAGCTGCGCCTTGAGCGCGCGGTCGAAGGCGGGGCGTTCGAGGCAGCGGGCAAGATAGGCCTCGAGCCGCGGATGCTCGGCGACCGCGCCCGATTCGATACCCTCGCGCAGCACCGTCGCCATCGCGATGTCGGCGACACTGAAATCGCCCGCGAGATACGGCCGGTCGCCCAGCGCCTCGGCGAGCCTGCCGAAGCGGGTATGGATGAAGTCCATCAGGCTGGGCCGGCGCAGCTTCGCCCACGGCTCGCCCGCCGCGAACAAGTCGACGGTCGACAGTTCGAACATCGCCGGTTCGATGCTGTTGTAGGCGGCGAACAACCAGCTCGTCACGGTCGCGCGGCCTTGCGGGTCGCGCGGCAGCAGCCGCTCGTCCTTTTCCGCCAGATGCAGCAGGATGGCGCCGCTTTCGAACAGATGCACGTCGCCATCGCGCAGCACCGGCACCTGCCCCCATGGCTGGTCGCGGAAATATTCGGGCGGGCGGTCGACCGCGCTGATCAGCCGCTCGGCATAGTCGAGCCCGATCTCCTCGCACGCCCAGCGCGGGCGCAGGTCGCGGACGAAACCGCGCGCGAAATCGGGCACCCAGTCGAAGGCGGCGATCTCGATCGTGGCGGCGGGGTTCACGGGCATGATGCCGCTCCTTTCGTCGCCTCAGGCGGCGGGTGGGGGCGCGTCGCCGTTCGCGACCGCCGGGTCCATCCAGAACGGTTCCCAGACATGGCCGTCGGGATCCAAAATGTCGCGGCCGTACATGAAGCCATGTTCCTGCACCGGGTTGACGTCGATGGTGCCGCCGTGGGCGGCGGCGGCCGCGACCATCGCATCGACCGCCTCGCGGCTGTCGAGGGCCAGCGCGAGCATCGCCTCGCTCGATGTCGTCGGCGGGATCGGCCTATCGGTGAAGCTGCGCCACTTGTCGTGCGTCAGGATCATCACGAAGATCGCGTCGGACCAGACCATGCAGGCGGCGGTCTCGTCGGTGAAGCGCGGCTCGTTGGCGAAGCCAAGCGCCTTGTAGAAGGCGATCGACCGGTCGAGGTCGCGGACCGGCAGGTTGACGAAGATCATCCTGGGGGTGGGCATCGGAAATTCCTCTCTCGTCAGAAGGCTTCAGGGGAAGGCTTCAGGGGATGGTTTCGCGGCGGTCACGTCCGTCCGAACAGCATGCGGACATAACGCGTCAGATGGGCGACGCTTTCCCGGGCAATCGCCGGATCCTTGGTGGTTTTCGCCAGAACGAAGCCGCCTTGCAGCACCGACTGGATATGGCGCGCGAGATCGATCGCGGTCATCCCGTCGGGCGCGCCATATTGCGCCATCGTCGCCTCGATGTCGGGGGAGAGCGCTTCGCAATAGGCGGCGATGCTCGCTTCGCAGGCGAGGCGGATCGGCTCGCTGGTCGCATAGGCGTCCTGCACCATCGTGCCGATGAAGCAGGTGAAGCCGTCGACCGGGCCGTGCAGCAGCGAAAAGCGGAAATCGATATGGCCGAGCAGCCGGTCGAGCGGGTCCTCCAGCTTCGTGTGCGGCAGCATGTCGAACATCGGCCGCGCCCGCTCGGTCCACGCTTCGGCGGCGGCGACCGCCAGCGCCTCCTTCGATTCGAAATGGTGGAAGAAGGCGCCCTTGGTCACCCCGGCGGCGGCGCAGATCTGGTCGACCGTGGTCGCGGCATAGCCGTGCCGCCGCACCTCCTGATGCGCGGCGGCGATCAGCTTCGCGCGCGCGCTGCCCCGCGGTGCGCGGCGGGGCGGCGTCGGAGGGGGGGAGGGGTGAGTCGGCGTCATGGAGATTTACATACCAACTGGTTGGTATGATGTCAAATTGGACGGCGATGACGGTCTTGGGACAGGATTTCGCGCAGAGGCGCAGAGATCGCAAAGAAAAGGGGAAGGCGGCAAAGCCGCCATTTTCTTCTTTCTTCTCCGCGCGAACAAAAATCTCTGCGGACTCTGCGCCTCTGCGCGAAATTCCTCCCTTTTTGTCTCCGTCATTCCCGCGCGATTCCTGTCCCCGACAAAAAGGGACTCGACGCCCGGCCTCTCCCGCCTATGAAGGATGGGGAACAAATGGGGGCCGGCTGCAAGGGGGTATCATTGGTCGCGATCGTTTCGACCGTCGCCTATCTCGGGCTCGAGGCGCGCGGGGTCGAGGTGCAGTGCCAGATCGCGCCCGGGGTGCCCGCCTTCGCGGTCGTCGGCCTGCCCGACAAGGCGGTCGCCGAAAGCCGCGAGCGGGTGCGCGCGGCGCTGTCGGCGATCGGCCTTGCGCTGCCGCCGAAGCGGATCACGGTCAACCTGTCGCCCGCCGATCTGCCCAAGGAGGGCTCGCACTATGACCTGCCGATCGCGCTCGCGCTGCTCGGCGCGATGGGGGTCGTCGATCCCGAAACGCTCGCCGCCTATGTCGTCGTCGGCGAGCTCGGCCTCGACGGGCGTGTCGCGCCGTCGCCGGGCGTGCTGCTCGCCGCGCTGCACGCGGGCAGCGTCGAGCGCGGGCTCGTCTGCCCCGCGGCGCAGGGGCCGGAGGCGGCGTGGGCGGGGCATGTCGAGGTGCTCGCGGCGCCCGACCTGCTGTCGCTGCTCGGGCATTTCAAGGGTGCCGCGCTGCTGCCCGCGCCGGTGCCGGGCGAGGTCGCGGCGCCGGTGCGCACCGCCGATCTGGCGCAGGTGAAGGGGCAAGAGACGGCGAAGCGCGCGCTCGAAATCGCAGCGGCGGGCGGCCACAACCTCCTAATGGTCGGGCCGCCGGGGGCGGGCAAGTCGCTGATGGCCGCCTGCCTGCCCGGCATCCTGCCCGAGCTGACCCCCGCGGAGGCGCTGGAGGTGTCGATGATCGCCTCGGTCGCGGGTGGGCTGGAGGGCGGGCGGCTGGTCCGCGCGCGGCCTTTCCGCAGCCCGCATCATTCGGCGTCGATGCCGGCGCTGATCGGCGGCGGGCTGCGCGTGCGGCCGGGCGAGGTCAGCCTCGCGCATCTAGGGGTGCTGTTCCTCGACGAACTGCCCGAATTCCAGCGCGGGGTACTCGACAGCCTGCGTCAGCCGCTGGAGACGGGCGAGGTCAGCGTCGCGCGCGCCAACGCGCACGTCACCTTTCCGGCGCGGGTGCAGCTGATCGCCGCGATGAATCCCTGTCGCTGCGGTCATCTCGGCGATCCGGCGCTGGCGTGCAGCCGCGCGCCGCGCTGCGCCGCCGACTATCAGGCGAAGCTGTCGGGGCCGCTGCTCGACCGCATCGACCTGCATGTCGAGGTGCGCGCGGTGAGCGCCGCCGACCTCGTCCTGCCGCCGCCCGCCGAGGGCAGCGCCGAAGTCGCGGCGCGCGTCGCGGCGGCGCGCGCGGTCCAGACGGCGCGCTATGCCGGGCACAAGGCGCGCACCAATGCCGAGATCGACGGCGAGCTGCTCGAAACCGTCGCGACCCCCGACGAGCCGGGGCGTCATCTGCTCGCGCAGGCGGCCGAGGCGATGCGGCTGTCGGCGCGCGGCTACACGCGGATGCTAAGGGTGGGGAGAAGCATAGCTGATTTAGACGGCTCTGACGCCGTGCGGCGAATACACATTGCGGAAGCCTTGTCTTACCGCCGCCAGCCGCCGCGAGCGTGAACCTGCCTGGGTTGGGCGGTTCACCGGCATTGCCTGCGCGGGAATTTCAGCTAGGTTCTTCGCATGACCTTCGCCGAACTTCAGGCAGAGCTATGCGCGATCCTCGCCGCTGAGGAGTTGTCGCGGATAGATTGGGAAGCTGTTCAAAAGCGCTGTTTACAGGTTATCGAGCGACTGAAGGTTGAGGCATCACCAGACTATCCGCACGACCTAGTTTATCACTTTCTCGACGACGTCGATGTCCGTCAGAAAGATTCTCTCTATGCAGCAAGACAACGCGAGCAATTGGGGAACTGGCTGACCGCGATCGCATGAATGGTCATGGGTCCAAAATCGCTATCCGGACTTCACGCAATTTGGAACTGTAACCTATACGAAATTGCTGCGCATGGCGCGGGCGATCGCGGACCGTGCGGGGGCAGAGACGATCGGCCGCATCCATATCGCCGAGGCGCTGAGCTATCGCCGGCAGGCGCCGCGGAACTGAGGGCGGGGATCGGTCGAAAGCTGTCCGATCGTCCTTCGTCGCTCTGAACGACGTTGGCGGTTATTCCCTTTGCATCCGTTACTCGTCATTGCGAGCGAAGCGAAGCAATCCAGGGCGGCCTTGCACCGCTCTGGATTGCTTCGTCGCTTCGCTCCTCGCAATGACGCGATGGAAGATACGAGTGCGAAAGGGATAAACGCCAAACAACTCTGCATGACGAGGAAGAGTGTCTATCCCATTCCATCGTTGCGGTCGGCCCCGATCCGCCTAATCTTCGCCGAATCGGATGCGGGAGGAGGGTTCCATGCCCAAGCCAATCACCGGATCGTGCCTGTGCGGGGCGGTGGCGTTCGCGATCGAGGGAAAGATTGGCCCGGCCGGGCAGTGCCATTGCTCGAAATGCCGCAAGGTGTCGGGGACCGACGGCAATGCCGTCTTCTACACCGCGGTGGGTGGTTTCCGCTGGCTGCGCGGCGAGGCCGATGTCGCCCGCTTCGTCGTGCCGGAAAGCGACGGCTGGACGTCGAGCTTCTGCCGGACGTGCGGGAGCCCGGCGCCGCATGCCGACCCGGGCGGCAAGATCTATTTCGTGCCGGCGGGCCTGCTCGACGACGATCCGGGGTTTCGGGGCTATGCGACGCATATCTTCGTCGAATCGAAGGCGCCGTGGGTGTGCATCACCGACGACGCCCCGCAATATGCCGAAGGTTTCGGCTCGCCGCTGGTGCGGGACGGAAAGCCGCGCGCCGATGGAACGGCCGGGCGCAGCGGCGCGTAGGGACGAAGCAGGAGAAAGGCCATGCTCGACATGATCGACAGCGCGGACGATGTGATCGCGCTCAAGGTATCGGACCGGATCAGCGGCAGCGAACTCGATGCGATCATGGACCGCCTCGACGGCGCGATGGCGCGCCATGACAAGGTGCACGTCTTCGTCGAGACGCAGGCGATCGACGGTATCGAGATCGCGGGACTGGGCGCTTATATGAAGCGCGCGCTGCCGCTGTTCGGCAAGCTGGATCGCTTCGGCCGCGTCGCGGTGGTCGCCGATCAGGGCTGGATCCGCGCGGCGACGAAGATCGAGAGCGCGCTGCTGCCGCACATCAGCTACCGCGTCTTCGAATCCGACGCGCGCGACGAAGCGCTGGCGTGGGTCGTCGGCGGCGCGTGACCGCGCGCGCCGTTACGCGGTGCGGGTCTCGACGATTTCCAGCGGCGGCGGCGCCTTGGCCGCGCCCGGCGCCGCGGCGCCGTGGCGGCGGTGCGACAGCTTGCCGTCGACCCGGCCGCCATTCTCGATCGTGATCGTTTCGTAAGTCACGTCACCGGTGATCCGCGCGGTCGCGTGGACGATCAGCGTCTTCGCTTCGATCGAGCCGTCGACCAGCCCAGCGATCTTCGCGGTTTCGGCAGCCACGGCACCCTTGATCTCGCTCGCCTCGCCCTGGACGAGGTTGGCGCATTTCAGGTCGCCCTCGATCTTGCCATCGACGTGCAGATCGACGCTGGCCGACACGTTGCCGGTGACGACGACATCCGATCCGAGGATCGAGAAGGTCGTATGGCGCGCGCCGGTCGCCATCCTAGCGGGCGCCCCGGCCGGCGGCGGCGGAAGCGAGGGCGCCGACTCGCTGTCGCGCGTCGTCTTTGACTTCAAGAACATCGGCTTTGGCCTCCAGGAACCGGCGCGGGTTGACCGCGACGCCGTTCAGACGGACTTCGAAATGCAGGTGGCTGCCGGTCGAACGCCCGGTCGAGCCCATCTTGGCGATCTGCTGCCCGGCGGCGACCTGCGCTCCCGCCCGCGTCGTGAAACCCGACAGGTGGGCATAGCGGGTCATGATCCCCTGGCCGTGATCGACCTCGATGACATTGCCATAGCCCGCGCGCTGGCCGACGTACACCACCTTGCCCGGCGCCGCGGCGAGGATCGGGGTGCCGAGCGGACCGGGGAAATCGAGCCCCGAATGCATCGCGCTCGCGCCGGTGAAGGGATCGCTGCGATAGCCGTAGCTCGACGAGAGCATCAGCACATGCGCGGGCTGGCCCGAGGGGATGGCGACGAGCGTGCGTTCAAGCACCTCCATGCGGAACAGCGCGCCTTCGAGCGCCGCGAAACTCTTGCCCAGCGCGCCTGCGGCGCCGATGCGGCCGCGGAAGGGGATGAAGGGACCGCCGCGGCCGGCCGCGGCGTTGCGGACCAGCGACGCGGGGTCGAGCCCCAGCTTCGTCACCGCGCCCTCGGCCTTTGCGGCGCGCGCGCCGACCGCGGCGAGCAGCCGCGCCGAAAAGGCCTCCTGCCGCGCCTCGATGCGTGCGAGCGCCTGCGCCTCGGGCGGCAGGGGCGGATCGACCGCGCTCGTCTCGACCGGCTTGTCCGCGGCGGCCCCGGTCTTGTCGTCATCGGCGGCGGCGGGCAGCGCCTCGGCGCCGAAATAGGACTTCTGCCACTCCTCGAGCTGCGCCTGGCGCTCGTCGAGGTCGGCGGCGATTTCGCCGACGCGATCGCGATACTGGGCGATACGCGCCTCTGCGGCGGTCGCGGCGGCCTGCTTGCGCGCGACCTCGGCCCGTTCGTCGGCGGAAAGAAGCTGGTTGACAAAAATCGCGACGGTGACCGCCGCCCAGGCGAGCAGTACCGCCGCGGCGATCAGCGCGACACGCTTTTGCCAGACCGCGCTGACCCGCACGAACCGGACATGGCCGTGGGTGCGGATGAAGATTTCATGGTCCTGAAACAGCGCATTCCAGCGCTGGCGCCATGGGCGCAGGCCCGCCGATTGGGAAGACAAGTCACGACCCCGTCTTGTTGTTCTGCTTGGAGCCCTCCGCCCCCGACTGGAACGGCGCCTTACCAGCGACTCCCCGCCAGCGCGAATCCGCACGCCGCGAGTCGGGCTGAATCGAACCGATGGCACGATGAACGGTGGGAAACGGCCAAAATGGTTGTTTTCTGGTGTGGCGAGGGCGCGCGACTCGCCAGCATCGTTGACGGCTTGCTTACCATTTCGGACTAGGGGAAAAGCGTGACCGCCATGTCCGATCTTCCGCTCTCCCCCGCGACCGAAGACGCGCCCGCCGCCGATTCGCGGCCGCGTTCGGCGGTCAGCGCCGGGGTCGGCATCGTCGGTATCGCCGGACTATTCTCCTACCTGCTGATCGCGCGCCACGCGCCGCAGATCGCGGCCGCGTTCGGCATCGACTGGGGTGCGCGCGGCCCGATGGACGGTCCCAATTCGGCGATCGCCAGCGTGCTCGCCTGCGGCATCCCGATGGTGCTGTGGTCGCTGTTCGTCGACAAGGTGCATCGCAACCCCTCGACCGGCATCGACTGGTCGCAGCGCCGGCCGTGGCGCGAAACGGTCGACATCAGCCTGACCAAGATCGCCGGCCTGTGGGCGACCTGGGGGCTGATCGCACTCTTCTATGCGACGATGCGCTATTATTGGGAGGGCAATTATGCCTTCGCGATGGACCTGCTGGAGCGGGTGGTGCCGTGGCTGCTGCTCGTCTCCGTGCCCTATATGCTGTGGCTCGATCGTCGCATGGTCGAACCGCGCGACGGCTGCTACCAGTTCGGCCGCTGGCTGATTGCTCCCGGCCAACCCGTCGACGGCCGCGCGATCGGCCATCATTTCCGCGCCTGGGCGGTGAAAGGCTTCTTTACCGCCTTCATGCTGTCGATCGTGCCGGGCAATTTCGCGGCGCTGGTCACCGTGCCGGTGAGCGAGGCGCTCGCCAATCCCTACATGATCGCGCTGTGGACGATCAATCTGCTCTATCTGGTCGACGTCCATGTCGCGACGGTCGGCTATATCCTGACGCTGAAGCCGCTCGACTCGCACATCCGCACCGCCAACCCCTATGGCATGGCGTGGGTCGCGGCGCTCGTCTGCTACCCACCCTTCATCCTGATGAACGGCGGGCCACTCGACTATACGGTGAACGGGTCCGACTGGGGCTATTGGCTGGAGGGGCACGAGACGTTGATGATGCTGTGGGGCGTCGTGCTCGTCGCGCTGGTCGCGGTCTACGCCTGGGCGACGATGGCGTTCGGCATCCGCTTCTCGAACCTCACGCATCGCGGCGTCATCACCCACGGCCCCTATGCGCTGACCCGGCACCCCGCCTATGTGTCCAAGAATCTGAGCTGGTGGGTTGGCTCGCTGCCCTTTCTGGTCACCGCCGGCGGCTGGGTCGAAGGCGCGCGCAACATGGTCATCCTCGGGCTGGTCAGCGGTGTCTATTACTGGCGCGCCAAGACAGAGGAAAAGCATCTGCTCGCCGATCCCGCCTATGTCGCCTATTGGAACTGGGCCCAGCGGCACGCGCTGGTGCCGCGCCTGTTCACGCGGCTGACGGGTCGGGCGCGCCCGCTGATCCGCCTGGAGCCCGACCCGCGGGTGGGGCCAGTGGCGTAACAGCATTTTCGGTCGAGAGCCGACATTTCCATCGCCGCCATCCCGGGTCAAGGCCGGGGTGACGAAGGGAAGCGAGTGGCGATTCCGCTATCCCGAATGCGTGTCTTTCAGAAGCTAAGTTCGTCGTAGATGTGCGACAGGTCGCGGCCCCATGCGCCTTCGTAGCGGTCGAGCAGGTCGTGCGCAGGCGACTTGCCGCTCTTGGCGATCTGCCGCAGCGGTTCGAGGAAGCCGACCTCGTTGTCGCCCATCGAATTGACCTCGTCGCGCGCCGTCAGCCCCTGCGCCGCGATGTCGAGAACGCGGTGCGCGAGGTCGCCGACGGTGCCGCCGCCCGGCGCCGCGGCGCACAGCCCCTCGCGCGGCACCGCGTCGCGCAGCGTCTGCTGGTTGGCGATGCTCCAGTCCTTGACGAGGTCCCACGCCGCGTCGAGCGCGCCCTGGTCGTAGAGCAGCCCGACCCACAGCGCGGGCAGCGCGCAGATGCGGTTCCACGGTCCCCCGTCGGCGCCGCGCATTTCGAGGAAGCTCTTGAGCCGCACCTCGGGAAAGGCGGTCGACAGATGATCGGCCCAGTCGGAAAGGCGCGGCAACTCGCCGGGCAGCGCCGGAAGCCGGCCCTTCAGGAAATCGCGGAAGCTTTGTCCCGCCGCGTCGATGTAACGCCCGTCGCGGAACACGAAATACATCGGCACGTCGAGCATATAGTCGACATAGCGGTCGTAGCCGAAGCCGTCCTCGAACACGAAGGGCAGCATGCCGGTGCGCGCGGGGTCGGTGTCGGTCCAGATATGGCTGCGATAGGACAGATAGCCGTTGGGCCGGCCATCGGTGAAGGGCGACGCCGCGAACAGCGCGGTCGCCAGCGGCTGGAGCGCGAGCGAGACGCGGAATTTCTGCACCATGTCGGCCTCGCTCGCATAGTCGAGGTTGGTCTGGATGGTGCAGGTGCGCAGCATCATGTCGAGCCCCATGCCGCCGACGCGCGGCATGTGGTCGAGCATGATCGCATAGCGTCCCTTCGGCATGCGCGGCAGTTCGTCGCGCGTCTTGTCGGGCCACATGCCGAGGCCGAGGAAACCGAGGCCGAGTTCGGCGCCGACCTCCTTCACCTGCTTCAGGTGGCGGCCGGTTTCGGCGCAGGTCTGGTGGAGATTCTCGAGCGGCGCGCCCGACAGTTCGAGCTGCCCCGCCGGTTCGAGGCTGATCGCGCCGTCGCTGCCCGACAGGGCGATGACGTTCCCCCCCTCCTCGACCGGCTCCCAGCCATAGCGGGTCAGCGCGGTCAGCAGGTCGCGGATGCCGCCCGGCTCGTCATAGGAGGGCGCGCGATGATCGGCGGTGCGATAGACGAATTTCTCGTGCTCGGTGCCGATTCGCCAGCGGTCCTTCGGCTTCTCGCCCTTGATCATGGGCGCCGCGAGCTGGTCGCGGCTCTCGATGATGGGATCGTTTCGATCTGAAACCGTACGCGTGCTCATCGCGCCGCTTTAGGCAGGCGCCGCGGCTTGCACCAGCAAAAAGGAAGGGCCCCGCGCAGGGGGTGAAGGAAGGGACAGGTTGACCGCGAATTAACCTTTCGCTGCCACAAGCGCGGGCATGACCAGGGACCAGATTGCGTCGCGGGCCGGTGGGTGGCGGACCGCGAGCCCACCGCCATGCGCCTCGTCGATGCGAGCCCGCGCGCGGCGCGTCTTCCGCCCGCTGCTGGCCTGTTTCGCGCTGCTGATGGCGTTGCTGCTCGCCGCCGCGCCGGCGCATGCCCAAAGCTGCGCCCCCGCGACGAGCCAGGGGACCGCGCCCGCGGGATGGGAGACCTATTGCTGGCTCGACCTCAGCCAATATAGCGACGCGACCGCGCGCAGCGCGGCGGGCCAGAATATGAGCTTCACGCTGACCGACGGTTCGGTCCTGCGCTTCAACCTGCGCGTGACACCGACTTCGGGCAGCGCCTTCTCCGCCGTCGCCGCGCCGTCGTGGACCGGCGCCGCGGTCGGCAACTCGGCCTTCCTCGGGATACCGGGCCGCCCGGTGCTCTATTCGACGGCATCGGGAACACGCACCGTCACGATCGGCGGCATCGCGATCACCCCGCCCGCGGGGGCGGCCGCCTCCGCCTATTCCTTCGTCGTCGCCGACGCCGAATCGTCGAACGAGACGGAATCGCTGGTGTTCACGACCAACGGCGGCGCGTGGCAACTGCTCGATCAGGTGCCGCCGACCAGCGGAACGACCTATCCGGCCCGATCGGGCATCGGCACCTCGACCGTCACCGTCACCGGCACCGCCGGGACGGTCGGCGCCTACATTGTCGGGTCGAACAGTCCGACGACCGTCACAGCCCAGATCACCTCGGGCGGGTTGCAGGGCATCATGCTTGCGGTGCGCTTCGCCTCGGTCCGGCTGTCGAAGCAGATCGCGGGCGCGCGGATCGACGCCAGCGACCAGTTCCTCTTCCGCATCCGCGCGGCGAGCGGCGGCGCGCTGCTGGGGCAGGGGACGACGAGCGGCAGCGGCAACGGCCCGTTCAATGCGATGCCGGTCAGCCTCGCCTCCAGCCTGTCGGTGACGCTGAGCGAGGAGATGGCGGCGGGCAGCGCCAGCGCGCTCTCCGCCTATCGCTCGACGATCAGCTGCACCAACGGCAACAGCGGATCGGCGACGCCGCTGCCTGTCGGGGTGGTCGCGACATCGTTCACCCTGCCGCCGCTGCAATTCGGTGATGCGATCGCCTGCACCTTCACCAATACTCCCTATCCGCACCTGCGCCTCCGCAAGGCGCTGGGCAGCGGAGGGCGGCGCTACAGCGGCGACCAGTTCACCGTCCGCATTCTCGATGGCGCGGTGGCGGTGGCGAGCGCGACCACCAGCGGCACCGGCACCACGGTCGGCGGCGGCGACACCGGCATGGTGCGGCTGACCCCCGGCACCCCCTATACGCTCGACGAGATCGCGGCGGGGACCGCCGACCTCGCGCGCTACGATGCGGTGCTTGGCTGCACCAACGCCGCCGCCGGCTCCTCGACCGTGCTGCCGGGTGTGGCGCCGGGGACGATCACGCCGCAACTCGGCGACGTCGTCACCTGCATCGTCACCAACACGCGCGCGACCGGCGGCGTGCTGATCATCGCGAAAAGCTCGACGCCGATTTCGGACCCCGTCAACGGCACGACCAATCCCAAGCTGATCCCCGGCGCGATCGTCGAATATGCGATCACCGTGACCAGCATCGGGACCGGAAGCAACAGCAACCGGGCGAATGCGATCGTGCTCGTCGATCCGCTGCCGCCGGGCGTCACGTTCCAGACCGGCTCGGTCAGTTTCAGCAACGGATCGCCGGCGAGCGGGCTGGGATTCAGCGCGTCGAACGTCGGCTATTCGAACCAGCCGGGCGGCGGCGCACCCTACAGCTACACGCCGACGGGGACCTATGACCCGGCGGTGCGGGGGCTGCGGATCGCGCCGTCGGGCAATATGAGCCACGCGACCAGCGCGACGAGCCGCCCCAGCTTCACCATCCGCTTCCGCGCCCGCGTCGACTGATCGTCACGCTTCAGGGGAGACCTTTCCGGCTGCTGTCCCCCAGTCGCCGTGCTGCGCCATCCACAGGGCGGTCGCGGCGACGGCGGCGGTCTCGGCGCGCAGGATGCGCGGGCCGAGCGCGATACGGCGGACGGCGGGGCAGGCGAGCAGCGCGGCGCGCTCGCGCTCGGTGAAGCCGCCCTCGGGGCCGGTCAGGATTGCGGCGGGCGCGGGCGCATCGACCGTTGCGAACGGCGAACCCCCCGCTTCGTCGGCGAACAGCAGCGCGCGGTCCTCCGGCCAGTCGCGCAGCAGCGCGGGCAGCTTCACCGGCTCGGCCAGCGCCGGCAGCGCGGTGCGGCCGCATTGCTCGCATGCCTCGACGATCTGCGCCTCCAGCCGCTCGCGCTTGACGCGCTCGACGATCGTGCGCTCGGTGATGACCGGCTGCAGCCGCGCGACGCCCAGTTCGGTCGCCTTCTCGATGATCCAGTCGAGCCGCGCCTTCTTGACCGGCGCGAAGCACAGCCAGAGGTCGGGCACCGCCTCGATCGCGCGCATCCGGCGCTCGATGCGGACGGTCAGCGCGCGCTTGCCCGCATCGGCGACCGTGGCGAGCCACTCGCCGCTGCGATTGTCGAACAGCAGCAGTGGGTCGCCGGATTTCAGCCGCATGACGTGCAGCAGATAATGCGCCGCCGCGCCGTCGACGACCGGTGCGGCGTCTGGGCCGAGCGGCGTGTCGACGAACAGGCGGGGCGTGCTGGCGGGCGGCCAGGCGGGAGTCGCGGGCATCGCGGGGCCATAGCATGGGCGGCGGCGTCGCGCACCCGCGCGTATCCCTGCGCGCGGACTGTCCCGTTGCGGGGCAGGAGGCGCGGTTTTCCAGGCCATGCGGGCGATGCGGCTTAGCATTTTGGTAAGCAGTTTTCCGATAGAGGCAGGATACCCGCCGCGCATCTGTGGGGCGTACGCGGGTCGATCGAGGGGTTTGAGACCATGGGTGGGACCGACATCCGACATATCGGGCGCCGTCTTGGGTGCCGCCTCCGGCAGGGCGCCGGACGCCTGATCCGCGACCAGCGCGGCAACGCGCTGATGCTGACCGCGGCCGCGATCGTGCCGGTGATCGGCATCGTCGGGTCGGCGGTCGACATCGGCCGCGCCTATATGACGCAGCTTCGCCTGCAACAGGCGTGCGACGCCGGCGTGCTGGCGGGGCGGCGCGCGATGGCGGCGGGCGTCTATGGCGACGACCACAAGGCCGAGGCGAACAAGATGTTCGCCTTCAACTTTCCGAACGGCATCTATGGCAGCGAGGCAGTGAATTTTTCCTCGCAGTCGACGAGCGCCGCCGATGTCGTCGGCACCGCCAGCGTCAAGCTGCCGACGGCGATCATGTACATTTTCGGCAAGGACAAGTTCGACCTCGGCGTGAACTGCACCGCCAAGCTCGAAATCTCGAACGTCGACGTGATGCTGGTGCTCGACGTCACCGGGTCGATGGCGCGCAAGGCCTCGTCTTCGGACGACGACACCAAGATCGAGGCGCTGCGCAAGGCGGCGGTCGATTTCTTCGACACGCTGACCAACGCCGACATTGGTGACGGACGGCTGCGCTTCGGCGTCGTTCCCTACAGCTCGTCGGTCAATGTCGGCCAGATTCTGGTGGCGAAGAATTCCAACTGGCTCGCCGACACCGTCTGGCTCCCGTCCCGCAAGCCGGTGACCAAGGAGGTCTGGGGCGACGCCCGGACGGTGGTGTCCGACGATTATACCGCGACCGATCCCGTTTCCGACAAGAAGAAGAACGGGCAGGAGGATTGGAAGAGCGCGGGGACGGCGGACAAGACCAGAGACGAATGCACGACCTGGGACGACAGCGCCTCGGCCAAGATGATCGAGAGCAAGGATCAGAATGTCTCGAATCCGGTTGTCGACGGCACTACGCGCATCACCACATCCGATTCGAAGCGGACCTACGAATATTACAGCTACAAGGGGACATGGAGTTCCAGGAGTTGCAAGATCGACAGGCTCCGCTGGACGTTCACGCGCACCTACAAGGTGACGAAGACCGAGACGCTGACCACGGTCTTCGACGGCAAATACACCTATTTCGACCGCAAGTTCGACACCGGCCCGTTGAAGAGCGGATCGACGATCGAGACCGACACCGGCTATCAGGGGACGACGGTCACGACCAGTTGGGCGGGGTGCATCATCGAGCGGGCGACGACGCAATTCGGGTCGAGCCAGTCCGCGCCGTCGGACGCTTATGACATGGACATCGACATGGTCCCGTCCGCCAGCGATGCCGACACGCAATGGAAGATGTTCCTGCCCGACGTCACCTACGACCGCGAGCGGGTGACCGAGCGCACCGGGGTGACGACCAATTACCAGAATTTCGTCGACAAGGGCGGCGACTATGCCGCCTGTCCGGTCGCGGCGATGAACCTGACGACGATGACCAAGGCGGATCACGACGACTTCGACAAATATATCAAGACGCTGCAACCCAAGGGCTATACCTATCACGACGCCGGCATGGCGTGGGGCGCGCGCCTGATCTCTCCGACCGGACTGTTCGCGGCCGACAACGGCCCCTATAACGGACGGCCGGTCAGCCGCCACATCGTGTTCATGACCGACGGCGACATGATGACGCCGCGCGCCAACCTGTCGCACCAGGGACAGGAGCGGTCGATGCCGCGCATCGGCGCGACCAGCGACAATGATGCGATCGACCGGCACAACAACCGTTTCCGGCAGCTGTGCGAAAGCGCGAAGCGCAAGGGTCTGACGATCTGGGTGATCTCGTTCGGCGTCGGCAGCAACAGCAACCTCAACAGCTGCGCCTCGACGGGGCAGGCGTTCGAGGCCGACAATGCGGCGCAGCTCAACGCGCAGTTCCAGGCGATCGCCCGCCAGATCTCGAAGCTCAGGCTGTCACAATGAGCCGTCGCCGCGCCCTGATCCGCCGGCTTCGCCGCGACCGCCGCGGCGTCGCGCTGGTCGAATTCGCGCTCACCGCGCCGCTGTTCCTGCTGATCCTGATGGGGATCTTCGATTTCTGCTGGCAGATGTACGCGCAGCAGGTCCTGCAAGGCGCCGTCGCCAAGGCGGGACGCGATTCGACGCTGGAGCTTTATTCCAGCGACCAATCGGCGCTCGACGCCCGCGTCAAGGAGCAGGTCCAGCAGGTGTTCGCGGGAGCCGATGTGAAATTCACGCGGCGCGCCTATGACGAGTTCAGCAAGCTCAACGTCCCCCGGCGCTATTATGATACGAACAAGAACGGCTATCTGGATGCCGAGGATTGTTTCGAGGATGGTGGCAAGGCCGGCAACGGCGGCGCCGACGACGTCGTCCTCTATACGGTGACGATGCGCTTCGACCGCGTGCTGCCGGTGTGGAAGATGCTGGGGCAGTCCCCCTATTCGACGCTGTCGGCGGTCACGATCCTGCGCAACCAGCCCTTTGCGAACGGTAGCGACATTACACCGGATAGCTGCCTGAAATGATGCTTCTTTCCCGCCCTTGCCGCCGCTTGGCGATCACCGCGCAGCGCTTGGCGCGCAACATTCGCGCCACGGTGCTGATCGAGATGGCTTTCGCCATTCCCTTTCTGGTGCTGGTGGGATTCGCCGGACTGGAGATCGCGAACCTTGCGCTGACTCACACGCGGATCAGCCAAATCGGCCTCAACACCGCCGACAACGCCTCGCGCATCGCGGCGGGCAGCAATCTGTCGCTGCCGCCGATCCGCGAGATTGATATCAACGAGTTGTTCATCGGGGCGGAAAAGCAGGCCGACGCGCTCGATTTCAAGCGGCACGGGCGGATCATCCTGTCGAGCCTCGAACGCAACAAGGACGGCGGCCAGTGGATTCACTGGCAGCGCTGCTATGGCGATCTCGCGGTGTCCTCGGCCTATGGCGCGCAGGGCACCGGCAAGACCGGAACCAGTTTTCCGGGCATGGGGCTGAAAGGCAAGGAGGTCACGGCCGCGGCGGGGACGGCGGTGATGTTCGTCGAGATCAGCTACGACTATCAGCCGCTGCTCTACGGCAAATGGCTGGGGCCGAGGCGAATCTCCACGACGGCGGCCTTCAACATCCGCGAGCCGCGCGATCTGGATGGGCCGAAAGACGGCGACGGCGTCTACAACCCCTCTCCGGCGGCCACCAAGTCCGCCTGCTGATCGGCGCACGCCGCGCCCGGTCCGGCATTTATCTCGTCGGCGCGCTCTGCTATCGCCCCGGCACGCATGACCACCGCCCCTCCCCCCGACAGCCAGCTTCGCGGCTTCCTGGCGTTCCTGCCCGCGGGGTTGCGCCCCTATGCGCTGCTCGCACGGTTCGACCGGCCGATCGGCTGGTGGCTGCTTTATTGGCCCTGCGCGTGGGGGATCGCGCTGGCGGGCGGCGCGCGCGATCACTGGCCGCTGTTCCTGTGGATGCTCGCCGGCGCGATCGTGATGCGCGGTGCGGGCTGCGTCTATAACGACATCGTCGACCGCGACCTCGACGCGAAGGTCGCGCGTACCGCGTCGCGCCCTGTCGCCAGCGGCGCGGTTTCGGTGCGCGGCGCGGCGCTGTGGATGCTCGCGCTGTCGCTCGTCGGGCTGGTCGTGCTGCTGCAACTGCCGCTGCGCGCGCAGGTCGTCGCGATGGCGAGCCTGCTGCTCGTCGCCGCTTATCCGTTCATGAAGCGCATCACCTGGTGGCCGCAGGCGTGGCTGGGGCTGGTCTTTTCGTGGGGGGCGCTCGTCGGCTGGATCGCGGCCGGGGGCAGCGACGGCCTCGCGCTGCCGTTGCTCTATGCCGGCTGCATCGCCTGGGTGATCGGCTACGACACCATCTATGCGCTCCAGGACATCGAGGACGACGCGCTGGTCGGCGTCAAGTCGAGCGCGCGCGCGCTGGGCGACCAGGTGCGCGGCGGCGTCGGCCTGTGCTATACGACCGCGCTCGCGCTGTGGGCGGGGGCGCTGTGGGTCGTGCGGCCCGACCCGCTGGTCTTCGTTGCGCTGATGCCGGTGGCGGTGCATCTGGCAGGGCAGGTGGCGACGCTCGACCCCGCGAACGGCGCCGACGCGCTCGCCAAGTTCCGCAGCAACCGCTTCGCCGGACTGCTCGTCTTCGCCGTGATGCTGGTGGTGGGCAGCGCGCCCTGACCGATCGACCTATTCGGCCGCGAGCAGTTCCTCGGCGCCGCCGAGGTCGACCGAGACGAGGCGGCTGACCCCGCGTTCGATCATCGTCACCCCGAACAGGCGGTGCATGCGCGCCATGGTCACCGCATTGTGGGTGACGATCAGGTAGCGCGTGTCGGTCTCGCGGCTCATCCGGTCGAGCAGGTCGCAGAAGCGCTCGATATTCGCGTCGTCGAGCGGCGCGTCGACCTCGTCGAGAACGCAGATCGGCGCCGGGTTGGTGAGGAAAAGGCCGAAGATCAGCGCCACGGCGGTCAGCGCCTGCTCGCCCCCCGACAGCAGGGTCAGCGTGCCGAGCCGCTTGCCCGGCGGCTGCGCCATGATCTCGAGCCCCGCCTCGAGCGGGTCGTCCGAATCGACGAGTTCGAGATGCGCCTGGCCGCCGTTGAACAGGGTCGTGAACAGGCGCTGGAAATGCGCGTTCACCGCCTCGAACGCCGCGAGCAGGCGGACGCGGCCCTCGCGGTTGAGGTTGCCGATCGAGCCGCGCAGCCGGTTTACCGCCTGCTGCAGTTCCTCGATCTCGGCGACGCTCCGCTCGCGCTCGGCGTCGAGCTCGGCGAGTTCGTCGGCGGCGACGAGGTTGACCGGTCCCAGTCGCTCGCGGTCGGCGATCAGCCGGTCGTGCGCCGCGGACTCGGCGCCCGCATCGCCGACCGCAGCGCTGTCGAAACCGGCCTTTTGCGGCAGCAGCGGCGGCGGGCATTCGAAACGCTCGCCCGACAGGCGGCCCATCTCGACGCGGCGCAGTTCGGCGTTTTCGGAGCGCGCGACCGCGCCGGCGCGCGTTTCGCGCGCCGCGGCGACGCGCTCGCGGATCGTCGTCAGCGCCGCCTCGGCCTCGCGCAGCGCTGCTTCGGCCGCCCGCTCGCGCGTCTCGGCCTCGTTGAGTTTCTCGCGCAGCTCGGCCTGCCGCGCCTCGACGACGGCGCGGTCGGCGGCGAGCCGTTCGGGCAGGTCGGCGAGCTTCGTGGCTTCGGCGGCGAGCGCATCGGCGCGCTTGTCCATGTCGGTGACGCGCCGTGCGGCCTCGCCCGCTCGCGCCTTCCAACTCCGAATCTCGGCGCCGACCACCGCCTGCCGCTCACTCAGCGCGGCGAGGGTGCGCTCATGCGCGGCGAGCGTGCCCTGCGCGTCGGTCGCGGCGGTGCGGGCGCGATCGGCGGCCTGCTCCCCGGCATCGAGCGCCGCGCGCGCCAGCCGCTCGTCGGGCAGAGCGGCGAGCGCGGCTTCCTGTGCTGCGAGCTGTTCGGCGGCGTCCTTCGCCGCACCGGCGATCTCGGCGCGCCGGCGTTCGAACAGCGCGGCGGCGGCGTGGTGGCGGTCGAGCGCGCCCTGCGCCTGATCGGCGGCGCGCAAGGCAGCGCGGCGCGCCTCGTCGGCGTCGGCGAGCCGCTTGCGCGCGGCGGCGGCCGCCTCGGTCCGCGCGGCGAGCGTCGCCGCCGCGGCCTCGCGGCGGTCGCGCAATTCCTGCACCCCCAGTTCGACCTGCGGGCGCTGCGCGGCGAGCGCGTCGAGGCGGTTCTGGCGCATCAGCCGCTCGCTCGCGGTCGCGCCGTCGCCGCGCGTCACGAAACCGTCCCAGCGGCGCATCACCCCGCCCATCGTCACCAGCCGCTGCCCGACCGCGAGCGGCTGGCCCGCATCGTCGTCGGCGACCGCGACCTGAGCGAGACGGCGCGACAGCGCGGCGGGCGCCTCGACGAGATCGGCGAGCGCGCGGGTGCCGGCGGGAAGCGCGGGATCGTCGGCGCGTGCGTCGGCGCCGCGCCAGCTTCGCGCCGCGTCGCCGTTGGTGCCGGCGTCGAGATCGTCGCCGAGCGCCGCGGCGAGCGCGGCCTCGTAGCCCGGCGCGACCCTGATGCGGTCGAGGATACGCATCGCATCGCTGCGCGCCGCGGCGAGCGCGCGTTCGAGCGTCGCCGCCTCGCCTTCGAGCGCGGCGAGCGCCGCGCGCGCCTCGGCGAGCGCGGCATCGACCGCCGCGAGGTCCGCCGTCGCTGCCTCGCGGTCGGCTTCGGCGTCGCCGATCGCGGCTTCGGCCGCGGCGATCGCGGCCTCCGCCTGCTCGGCGGCCGTCGCGCTCTCCGCGACCGTCCCGGCCAGCGCCGCGCTGTCGCCGAGCGCGGCAACCTCGGCTTCGAGACGCTGTTGCTCGCCCGCGATGCGGCGCACCGCGGTTTCGGCGCCGTCGCGCGCGCTGAGCGCGATGCGGCGGTCGGCGGCTTCGCTCGCGGCGCGCGCGCGCGCCTGCGCGAGCGCCACCTCGGCATCGCGCAGCCGTGCCTGCGCCGCCTGGTTCGCCTCGACGAGCGCTGCCTTGCCATTGTCATGCGCGCCGACCTGCTGCGCGAGTTGCTTCGCCTCGGTGTCGAGCGCGGTCAGCGCGGCATGGGCGTCGCGTGCCAGATCGCCCTCGCGCGCGCGATCCTCGGCGAGCCGCGCCTGCTGCGTGCTCAGGTCGTCGAGGCGCTGGCGCGCCGCGCGCTCCTCGCCGGCAAGGCGGACCTGCGTTGCGGTCGCTTCGGCAAGCGCATCGCGCTGCGCCTGCGCGTCGCCGCGCGCATCGGCGACGCGCGCGGCGACCTCTGTCTGCGCGTTCGATACGGTTTCAAGTTCGTCCTGCGCCGCCTTCACCGCGGCCTCGGCCGCGTCGGCGTCGCGGCGTGCCTGATCGGCGGCGACGGCGGCGTCGCGCCAGCGGGCATAGATCAGCCGCGCCTCGGCAACGCGGATCTCTTCGCTCAGCCGCTGGTATTTCTCCGCCGCGCGCGCCTGTCGGCGCAGCGCGTTGGCGCGCACCTCCATGTCGGCGACGATCTCCGACAGGCGGGTCAGGTTGGTTTCGGTCGCGCGCAGCTTCTGTTCGGCATCCTTGCGGCGGACGTGAAGGCCGGCGATGCCCGCCGCCTCCTCCAGCATTGCGCGGCGGTCGGTCGGCTTGGCGGCGATGACGTTCGCGATCTTGCCCTGGCTGACCAGCGCCGGGCTGTGCGCCCCGGTCGCGGCATCGGCGAAGATCAGCGCGACGTCCTTGGCGCGTACGTCGCGGCCGTTGGCGCGATAGGCGCTTCCCGCGCCGCGCTCGATGCGGCGGATCACCTCCAGTTCGTGCCCGTCGGTCGCGTCGGAAAGCCCGGCGACCACCGCGCCGCCCGTATCGCAATGGATCGCGACCTCGGCGAAATCGCGCGGCGGGCGCGACGCGGTGCCGGCGAAGATGACGTCCTCCATCCCGCCGCCGCGCATCGATTTGGGGCTCGATTCGCCCATCACCCAGCGGATCGCCTCGAGCAGGTTCGACTTGCCGCAGCCGTTCGGACCGACGACGCCGGTCAGCCCCGGCTCGATGCGCAGCTCGGTGGGCTCGACGAAGCTCTTGAAACCGGTCAGGCGCAGCCGCTTTATCTGCACGGGCGGTCCCCGTGCAGTCGGTCGAATCGCAGGCTGTGCAACGCTTGGGTCACATATCCCCCTTGCCCGCCGTCATGCCGCGCGGGCGGGGGAGTCGCAAGGGGGACGATTCCGGCCGCGCCGCCGGTCGCGGGGCGGGAAGCGCGACGGTCAGCGCACGCCCATCGTGCGCAGTCGGTCGCGTAGCGGCCCCCAGGCCGCGATGCCCTCGGCCAGCTGGCCGTTGATGATGAAGCTGGGGGTACCCGAGATCCGATAGGTCTCCATCGCGGCATTGGTGCTCTGTTCGAGCTTTTCGATGTTGGGAAGGTTCGACAGGCAGGCGTTGACCTGGTCGGCGGTCATGCCGCGCGACTGGAAGAAGGTGTCGAGCTTCCACGCCTTGGCGAGCGCCGGAAAACGCTGCGCGGGGGGCAGCGACATCGCCTTTTCGCCGCCGTCGGGATTGGCCTGCGCGCCCGCGAACAGATCGGCCTGCGAGGCGAAGACGTTCGCCATCAGCGGGAAATAGCGTTCGGTCGGCGCGCAGCGGATGATCGCCGCGGCCGATGCGTCGAGCGGATCGCGGATGAAGTTGCGCAGTTCCAGGCTGACGCGGCCGGTGTCGATGAAATCGCGCTTCAGTTCCTCGTGGCTTTCCTCCGAGAAATCGGCGCAGTGCGAGCAGGTGAGCGAGGCGAATTCGATGACCTTCACCGGCGCGTCGGGATTGCCCATCAGATAGCCGCCGTCGGGGGTGACGGTGACGGTGTCGGACCAGCTCTTGCCCGCGGGCGCGGCGACCTTCGCGATCACCGCCTGCTCCTGATTCTGGTCGGTCTTGCTTTCGCCGCAGCCGGCGAGCGCGAGCGCGCCGAGCGAACAGAGCAGGGTGATGCGCAGCGGGGGAAGGGTCATCCTTTGGTCTCCGAAAAATCGTGTCGAGGCGTTCTTAAGCGCCCTTGAGCGCGAGGTCGAGGCGCGTTTTGAGCTTCGGCCAATCGCTGACCTCCGCATTCTTGCCGTTGATGAAGAAGCTTGGGGTTGCGGCGACGCGGTCGGCGTTCTGGCCGATATTGGTCATCCCCAATATCTCGGCCGACGCGACGTCGCTGTCGAGGCAGGCGTCGATCTGTGCCTTGGTGTAACCGCGGCCGCGCATCAGCGTGTCGAGCCCGGTATCGGCGGCGATGCGCCGGGTGCGTTCGCCTTCGCTGCCTTGATACCAGGGCGCGAGCTGCTCCTTGGTCATCTTCGCCGCCTTGCCGAGCCAGGTGGGCTGCGCGAGCATGATCGCCTGATGATTGCCGACGAACGCCCTGGCGCCGCCGCACCGTGCAAGCAGCGCGGCGGTCAGGTCGAGCGGATCGCGCACCAGGTTGCGATATTCGAACTGCACCAGCCCGGTGTCGATGTAGAGCGTCTTCAGCGGCACCGCCGACTGTTTCGCGAAATCGGCGCAATGGCTGCACGTATAGCTGAAATATTCGACCAGCTTCACCTTGGCGCCGGGCTTGCCGACCAGATGCGCGCCGATCGGGCTGGTCGAGATGGTCGCCGACCAGCGCTCAGCGGCCGGTTTCGCGGGGGTAGCCGCGACCAGCGCGGTCAGGGCGACGCCGGCGAGCGTTCCGATCGCGAGGCGGCGGGTCGGCAGGGACGGGATATGTCTGGACATGGGTGGCCGGTCCTTCGTTCAACTGATGCGGGGAAGCTTCGGCGGCGCGGCCAGCCCTGCCGCCATGCGTTCGAGCACGGTGCGCAGTTCCGGGTCGCCGATGTCGCGCAGGCTGTCCCCCAGTTCGGCGGGTACGGGTTTCAGCATGGCTGGCGGCTGAACGGGCGGCGCAGCGGGCGCGACCTGCCCGTGCGTCATCCGCACCTGCGCGATCGCGGCGTAGCCGAAGAAGCGGTTGACCGCGCCGATGATGTCGGGCGCGACATGCTGGAGCATCGGGGCGTGCGCGCCGTTGATCGTCAGATGCAGCGTGCCCCCCGCCTTCTGCCCGGCGGGGAAGCGGATCATCGCGGGCTGGGTGACGTCGGCGAGGCGGTCGCCGACGATCTCGCGCCAGCGGCTGACGACCGACGACTGGATGAAGCCGAACTTGCGGAAGGCGGTGCGGCCGATTTCGGGGACGAGGTCGGCGATCGCGCGCGCTTCCCCGCCGCGCGGACGCTCGTAGCTGCGGGCAGGCGCCTTCTTCGCCTTTGCGTCCTTCGCCTTTCGGGCGGGCGTCTCTCCGCTCTGTGCTTTCGCCATGCGCGCCGCCATGCCATAGGCGGGGGGTGAGCGTCCAGACTTCCGACAGAACCGATCGCGACAAGACTGAAGCCGCGCCCGTCTATTTCGCCGCGCGCCTGCTCGGCTGGTACGACCGCTCGGCGCGGGTGCTGCCGTGGCGCGTGCCGCCGAGGAGCAGCGTGGTGCCCGATCCCTATCGCGTCTGGCTCGCCGAGGTCATGCTCCAGCAGACGACGGTCGCGGCGGTGGCGGGCTATTTCGAGCGCTTCACCACGCGCTGGCCGACGGTCGCCGATCTGGCCGCCGCCGCCGATGCCGACGTCATGGCGGCGTGGGCGGGGCTCGGCTATTATGCGCGGGCGCGCAACCTGCTCGCCTGCGCGCGCGCGGTGGTCGCCGAGCACGGCGGGCGATTTCCCGACTGCGAAGCCGACCTGCGCGCGCTTCCCGGCATCGGCGACTATACGGCGGCGTCGGTCGCGGCGATCGCCTTCGGGCGGCGCGCGGTGGTGATCGACGCCAATATCGAGCGGGTGATCGCGCGCCATCGGCTGATCGAGACCCCGCTGCCCGCCGCCAAGCGCGCCATCCGCGCCGCGCTCGAACCACTGGTGCCCGCCGACCGGCCGGGTGACTTCGCGCAGGCGCTGATGGACCTGGGCGCGGGCATCTGCACGCCGCGCGGCCCCGCCTGCGCGATCTGCCCGCTGATGGCCGATTGCCGCGCGCGCGGCCGCGCCGACATCGAGCGGCTGCCGGTCAAGCCCGCGAAGAAGGCGAAGCCGCAGCGCTATGGTCTCGCGCGCTGGATCGAGCAGGGCGGGCGCGTCTGGCTCGTCCGGCGCCCCGAAAAGGGCATGCTCGGCGGCATGCGCGCGCTGCCCGGCGGCGAATGGAGCGCGATACCGCCCGCCGAGTCGGGGGTCGCCGAGGTCGACCATGGCTTCACCCATTTCGACCTGCGGCTGACGCTGGTGCGCGGCGAAGCCCCGCTTGCCGCAGCGGAAGGCGAATGGTGGCCGCTTTCGGCGCTTGACGAGGCCGGGCTGCCGACGCTCTATCGCAAGCTCGTCGACCAGATGCGGGAGAAGGACGGATGAACATGATGGTGTCGCGCCGGGCGCTGCTCGGCGGCCTGGCGTTCGGCGGCGCGGCGACGCTGCTGCCGCGCAGCGCCTTCGCGTGGAAGGCCGACGGGGCGGCCCTCTATCCCGCGACCGACGCCTTCGTCACGGGCTTCGTCGAGCGCGGCCAGCTCGCCGGCACGCTCGCCTGCATAGGCAAGGGGCAGGCGGCGGCGGTCAGCTTCGGCGCCGGGCGGCAGGCGATGGATTCGAGCAAGGCGGTCGGTCCCGACACGCTGTGGCGCCTCTATTCGATGACCAAGCCGGTCACCGCGATGGCAGCGATGCTGCTGATCGAGGAAGGCCGGCTCGGCCTCGACCAGCCGATTGCCGACGTGCTGCCCGCCTTCGCGAACATGACGGTGCAGAACACGCCCGACGGCTCGATCACCGACGTGCGCCCGGCCAAGGGGCCGATCACGGTGCGCCAGTTGCTCACCCACACCGCCGGGCTGGGCTACAACATCATCCAGAAGGGGCCGCTGCGCGACGCCTATAACGAGGCCGGACTGGTCGGCGGACAGGTCAGCCGCCTGACGATCCCCGGTTTTCCGGAGATCACGCCCGCGCCCAGCCTCGCGGCCTTCGCCGATCGGCTCGCGAAGCTGCCGCTCGTCTACGAACCCGGCACGCGCTGGAGCTATTCGGTCGGGCTCGACCTGATGGGGCGGGTGATCGAGGTGGCGGCGGGCCAGCCCTTCGATGCCTTTCTGAAGGCGCGGCTGTTCGACCCGCTGGGGATGACCAGCACCTTCTTCCAGGTGCCGGCGAGCGAGGTCGGGCGGCTGTCGACCAATTATTTCCCGATGGGTCCGGTGCTGCTGCCGGTCGACCCGGCGACCAGCTCGATCTACCTCGATCCGCCGCCGATGCCCTATGGCGGCGGCGGCCTGGTTTCGAGCGCACGCGATTACGACCGCTTCCTCGCCATGCTGCTCGGTGAGGGCGAGACCGGCGGGGTGCGGATCATGAAGCCCGAAACCGCGCGGCTGGCGATGTCGAACCTGCTGACCGACTCGGTCGACCGCAAGGGCACGTTCATCGAGGGCGAAGGCTTCGGCGCGGGCGGGCGCGTCTCGCTCGCCGATTCGCCGACCGGCGAGGGCGTCTATGGCTGGGGCGGCGCGGCGGGGACGATCGGCTTCGTCGACCGCGCCCGCGGCTACCGCGTCGGTGGCTACACCCAATATATGCCGGCCGAGGCGCTGCCCTTTCAGGCGAAGTTCGGCGAGGCTTTCTACAAGGACGCGCTGCGCTGATGCCGGCGCCGCTCGGCTTCACCGGGGCGTGGCTCGACCGCGCCGATCAGCTTCGCACCGATCCGGAGGCTTTCGCGGCCGCGACCGCCGACCCGCGCGCGCGCTGCCTGACGCTCGACGGCATCGATTTCGTGCCCGGCGACGACGGCACCGGCCTGCGCTGGGAACTGCTCGACCCCGCCGACGAGCGCGCGCCGATGCTGCTGGGGCGCGACGAGCGCGGCATTCCCTATTTCGTCCGCGAACCGCACCCGGCGCAGCGCATCGACGCGCGCTCGCGCACCGTGATGCGGCTGCTGCCGCTGCTCAGCGCGCAGGACCTCGCGCTTTACGGCGGCGCGCGCAGCCTCGTCGACTGGCACGCGCGGCACCGCTTCTGCGCCACCTGCGGGTCGCCGACCGAGTTGTTCCGTGCCGGCTGGGGGCGCCGCTGCGGCCAGTGCCGCGCCGAGCATTTCCCGCGCGTCGACCCGGTGGTGATCATGCTCGCCGAATATGACGGGCGCGTGCTCGTCGGGCGCCAGCGGCAGTTCGCGCCGGGGATGTTCTCGGCGCTCGCGGGATTCGTCGAGCCCGGCGAGTCGCTTGAGGAGGCGGTGGCGCGCGAATTGTTCGAGGAAGCGGGAATCCGCGTGTCGGACGTCGCCTATGTGGCGAGCCAGCCTTGGCCCTTCCCCTCGTCGCTGATGATCGGATGCCGCGCGCGCGCCGAGGGCAGCGCGCTGACGCTCGACGAGACGGAGATAGAGGCGGCGATCTGGGTCGATCGCGCCGAGGTGCGCGCGGCGCTGGCGGGCGACATGGACGCGCCCTTCCTCGCGCCGCCGCCGCTGGCGATCGCGCGCCACCTGCTGGAGGACTGGGCGGCGTAGGAAGCGCGCGTCGGGGCTAGACTCTGATGACTTTAGATTGACCCACTTCGTCATTGCGAGCGGAGCGAAGCAATCCAGGGCGGTTTGCGCACACTCTGGATTGCCGCGTCGCTTCGCTCCTCGCAATGACGATTCCAACGCATGGCATCATGCTCTCGGTCGTAGTTTCACCGCGTTTTCCGAGTCGTCAGGCGGTTCCGCCCGACTTGAAAACGCTCTATGCGCCCGGTGCCCAGCCGCTCGCGGCGAGGAAGGCGGCGGGGTCGCGCATCTCGATGATCTCGCGCAGCGCCTGCGACTTGTCGGGCGCGCGGTCGTAATAGGCCCGGACGATGCGGTAACCCGTCCAATAGCCGAGGTCGCCGGGCCAGTCGCCATCGCCCTGCTGGTTGTAGAGCCAGCGCGAACCGAGCGCCTTTTCATCCTTTTCGGCGAGGAAAGCGGTTTCGAGCTCCGCCGTTCGCTCCGCCGCCCATTGGTGGAGCAGCGGATAGGCGACCGATCCGGTCATCCGCTCGGTGACGAATTCGGCGGCACCCTCGACCAGCGCGGCGTGGAGGACCGTGGCGTTCTCGTCATCGACCTGCGCGAGCGGCTGCTGCACATGCGCATATTCGTGCGCGATGACGTGCACCATGCGATCCTCGTCGTCGGCCTCGATGAATTTCGCCGCGCACAGCATTTCGAGGCCGATATAGAGCCCCTTCGTATTCGCGGTCCCCGCGCTCGACGCGCGGCCGATGGCGATGGTGATCGGCGGGAAGACCGCCTTCGGATAGAGCGCCGCGAGCCGGTCGGTCGCCGCGACCAGACGGCCGCGAACCTTGTCCAGCTTCGCCGCGCAACCGCGCGCGTCGCGATAGACGGCCGGCTTCGCGCGCAGCGCCGCCGCCAGCCGGTCGGGCGCGATCCGGCGCAACGTCATGAATTCGACGAGACCGGGCGAAGGCGTGGCGAGGTAGCGCGCCGCGAGCGCATCGGGGTCCGCCGCCAGCGCCGGGTCGTCATAGAGCGCGAAGAAGCGGTCGACGTCGCTCGTCACGATGGCGACGCGCGAGCTGTCCTGCGCTTCCTGCGCCATCGCGCCACCGCCGGCCGTGGCGAACATAGCCGCGGCCGGCAGGGCGAGGCGGCGCATCACGCCTTCGTCTCCGCGATATATTCGTCGACATTCTGCGCGAGCACGTCGAGCGGGACATTGCCGCCTTCTAGCACGACATTGTCGAAGTCGCGCAGGTCATAGCGCGCGCCGAGCGCCGCCTGCGCGCGCTCGCGCTGGCGGTTGATCTCGCTGTGCCCGACCTTGTAGCCGCACGCCTGTCCGACCCAACTGCAATAACGATCGACCTCGCTCGAGACCTCGAGCGGGTTCGACCCGTTGCGCTCGACGAAGAACTGCACCCCCTGCTCGCGCGTCCAGCGCTTGGTGTGGATGCCGGTATCGACGACGAGGCGGCAGGCGCGGAAGGCGATCGACTGGAGATAGCCGAGGCGCCCGACCGGGAAATCGTCGTAGAGGCCGAGTTCGTCGGCGAGCTGTTCGGCATAGAGGCCCCAGCCTTCCGAATAGGCGTTGAAGGCAAGCATCGAGCGGATCAGCGGCATCTGGTTCGCATATTCGCCCTGCCACGCATGGCCGGGAATCGCCTCGTGCATCGCGAGGTCGGGCAGCGAATATTTGCTGTGCAGGTCGGTCGTGCGCAGGTTGATCCACATCCGCCCCGGCGTCGAACCGTCGATCGACCCTGCGCCGCCATAGGCGGCTGGCGCGCCGGGCTCTTCCTCGGGCGGCAGGCGCTTCACCTCGACATTGCCCTTGGCGAGGGTGCGGAAAGCGCGCGGCAGTTCGGCGCGAATCCGGTCGAGCCATGTTTGAATGTAGGCGACGACCTCGGCGCGGCCCTGATCATTGTCGGGGAATTTATACGCCGGGTCTTTGGCGAGTGCGTTCATCCGGTCGCCGACCGAGCCCTGCGTATAGCCGAGCTGCTTGAGAATGGGGTCCATCCGCCCGTGCAATTCGGCGAGTTGCTCGACCCCCATGCGGTGAATTTCCTCGGGCGTCATCCGCGTCGTCGTCGAGGCGCGCAGTGCCCAGGCGTAGAATTCGTCGCCGCCGGGACGCGCCCAGATGCCGGCGTCCATCGTCGCCTTCGTGCGCTGCGCCTGCAATTCGGCAAGCTGGCGTTCGAGCGCGGCGACGACCGGCCCCGTGGCGATGGCCCCGGCGCGCCGGCCCCAGTCGCCCGCGATCTTCGCCTCCGCGGTGCGGCGGACGAGGCTGTCGACCAGCCCGCCGCCGCCGCGCGCACCGGCGAGGCTCGCCTCCATCTGCCTGATCGCCTTGTCGAGCAGGAAGGCGGGGGCGATCACGCCTTGCGCGCCCGTGGCCTTCAGCCGCTCGGTCTCTGCATCGAGGGTCGCGGGATAGGCGTTGAGGCGCGCCAGATAGGCCTCTGCGTCGGCGGCGTTCTTCACCGGATGATCGCTGTCGAGGAATTTCGGGATGTCGAGATAGGCGCCGACATTCTGGATCACGACATAGGGGGTGTTGCGCCATCCGCCGACCGACACGTCGCCATAGGGCAGCGCGAAGCCGTCGAGCGCGACGCCATAGGCGCTTTCGATCACCGCCAGGCTGGTGCGCGTGCCATGGTCGAGCTTGCTCCGATCCACGGCGCGGACGCGCGCGAGATCGGCCTTGAGCGTGTCGGCGAGCGCCTGTTGTCCCGCCGCCGAGCGATCGGCGAGCTGCGCGCGCAGCGCGGCGCGCGCGCCGGTATCGATGCCGAGGCTCGTCGCGCTTTCGGGCGACCGGGCGAGCAGATTGTCGGCGATCGAGTCGAGCAGCGCCTGCGCACCGTCCTGCTGCGGAGCGGCTGCCGCCAGTGCGGGCGAGCGCGCGGCCAGCGCGAGGCTCGCGGTTCCGGCGCCGAGCGCTGCGAGCGTCCGGCGGCGGCTGATCGAAGTGGACAGTCTGTCGTGCACGTGCGGGCTCCCCGTTTGTTTCCTGTGAAACCTGTCTGGAGCCGCGGCGCGTGGGGGTCAATGAAAAGGGGCCGGAAACGGCGCTGCGTCCCGGCCCCTCGTCGAAGAATATCGACCGTCCGTCAGTCGGTCAGGTCGGCGGGCACCTTGCCGCCGTTCGCGGCGAGCTCGCGCATCACCGCCTTGTGCAGCCAGATGTTCATCTCGGCGCTGCCGTTGAGTTCGCCGGTATAGCCGAGTTCCTGCGCGAGCGCCTTGCGGTTGTCGAGGCTCGAATCGATGCCGAGCAGTTTCATCAGGTCGACGATCGAGGTGCGCCAGTTGAGCGGCTGGCCCGCCTTCGCGGCCTCGGCCGACAGGATCGCCTCGACATCAACCTCGCTGACGGCGCTCGACGCGGCGGCCATGGCGCTCGACGCGGCTTCGACCGCCGCGCCGATCGGAAGCGCCGACGGAGTGGCGGGAGCGGGCTCGGCCGCCTCCGCCTTCTTGCCGAAAATCGCGTCCTTGATGCTGCTGAAAATACCCATTTTTCAATGCTCCCACTCGTTGAGGCGGCCGAACCCCGCGGCCGGGGCAGTCGCAGGGCCGCAGGATAGGATTAGGCACGGCGAAATGACAGCAGAATGAACGGCTCGCCCCACGCCGGTGCGCTGCTATAAGAACCCGCATCGGCGCTTTTCGATCCGCGCCTTGTGGGAGATTGACGACATGAACCTCAGCGACATCCTCGGCCAGGCCGGCGGCATCGAATCGATGGCGAAGGAACTGGGCGTTTCGCCCGCGATCGCGCAGCAGGGCGCCGAAGCGCTGCTGCCCGCGATCCTCGGTGGCTTCCAGAAGCAGGCGCAGGGCGGCGGCGAGGGGCTGGGCGGGTTGATCGCCGGGCTGGGCGGCGGCGGCCTGCTCGACGCAGTGCTCGGGTCACAGCCGACCCCGGTCGGGCAGGGCAACGACATATTGGGCCAGATCTTCGGGTCGAAGGACGTCAGCCGCACCGTCGCCGGGCACGCCGCCGGGCAGACCGGGATCGATGCCGGGCTGCTCAAGAAGATGCTGCCGCTGCTCGCGATGCTGGTCGCCGGCGCGATGGCGAAGCAGGGCGGCGCCAAGGGCGGCGGCGGCGGTCTGGGCGACCTGATCGGCGGCGCGCTGGGCGGCGCTGCGGGCGGATCGGGCGGCGGCGGACTGGGTGGCCTGTTGGGCGGCATGCTCGGCGGTGGCGGCGGATCGGGCGCGCTGGGCAGCCTCGGCAAGCTGATCGACCGCAACGGCGACGGCAACCCGCTCGACGACATTCTCGGCATGGCCGGCAAGCTGAAGGGGTAGCGCCGGGCGGTCCGTCTCTCGTCGGGCGCGATCATCTTTGGATGAACCATGCCCCGTGTCCCCGCGAAGGCGGGGACACGGAGTCATGCGACGCCGATCCTGGTTCTATCCGCTCCGGGCTCCCGCCTGCGCGGGAGCACCCGGCATATTTTCGCCCGGTTCCGATTCGTTCGACCCGATGAAATGCCTCTATCGCGGTCCGGGCGAAGGCAGCGGCTCTTCGTTCGGATCGTTCGGGGTTGGTACTGCGGGTGCGGGCGCGACGCCGCTGGCCTGGCGTTCGAGCTCCTCGGCGGCGCGCTGGCGTTCCTCGAGCGCCTTTTCCTCCGCGACGACCGCCGCCTCGACCTCGTCCGCCGCGGCGTCGATGCCGGCGATGCGCTTGGCGCGTTCGTCGGCGATCATCGTCTGCCAGTCGGTCTTGTCGGCGGCGCGGCGCTCGGCCTTGGCGCCGGCGACGAGTTGCTGGGTGCAGCCGGTGAAGCCGCCGAGGCCGGTGGGCGAGCAGCTGTCGGTACCGAAACGGCCGACGCGTTCGAGCGCGACCACCTTGTTCGCCCACGCCTCGTTGCGCGGGTCGAGCGGGCTGCCGCCGCGGAAGATCTGCGGGACGCGATAGCGCTCGGTTTCGGGCAGGCGGCTGCACACGACGATCTCGTCGGGGCTGCTCTGCTCGCACTTGTCGTCGCCATAGACGATGACCTGGTTGATCTTTTCGCCGTCGACGACGGTTTCCTGCGCCTGCGCGGGCGCCGCGGCCGCGCCGGCGGCAAGGATCAGCGCGAAGAGGGGGAGGCGGGTCATCGATTTTCCTTCATCTGTCCGGACGGACTGCCATGGATAGCCTGCATGCGGCCTGAACGCCACCGCCGGACACCGCGTCAGATGCGCTTCGCCAGCGCGATGGCGGCGCGGCAGCCGGCACGGATCGCGAAGCTGAGCAGCGGATAGCCCGGCGCGCTTTCGGCGCCCGCGGCCAGCGCGGCGTCGCGGTGCTCCAGCTCCTCGGCACGGAACTCGGCGACCGCGTCGCCCAGTTCGGGGTCGCTGCTGCCCAGCTCGGCGATCTGTTCGCGATAGTGGCGGTCGATCTCGGTCTCCACCGCCGCGGTGCACGCCATCGCCGCGCGCGGCCCCATCGCGGCGGTCGCGGCGCCCAGCGCGAAGCCCGCGACGTTCCACAGCGGCTGAAGCGCGGTCGGCCGCACGCCGCGGCGCGCGATCAGGCCGTCGAAGAAGGCGCGGTGCCGCTCCTCCTGCTCTGCCATGTGCGCGATCTCGCGCGCCATCGGATGCCGGTCGCCCATCACCGCGAGCTGGCCGGCGTAGATGCGCGTCGCACCATATTCGCCCGCCTGGTCGACCCGGATCATCGACGCCGTCTTTCGGTCCGCCTTCATCATGCCGCCGATGTGGGCGGGCGGCGCAGCAAGGTCAAGACGAGCGCGGCGGCGGCGAAGGAGAAGATCGCGTTGAACCCCGCGAGCGAGACGCCGAACAGCGTCCATTGCGGCACGTCGCAGCGGGTGATCGGCGCCGCCAGGATGCTGTCGAGCGAGACGGGGCCGGTCGCCGCGGTGCTGCACGTCGTCAGCCCTTCCCACAGGCCGTATTCGACCCCGGCGTGGAAGACGCCGATCGCGCCGCTGACCGCGATGGCGACGGCGGAAAGCAGCGTCAGCGCGCGCATCGCGGCGTCGCTGCGGCGCAGCAGCAGCGCGAGCGCCGCCAGTACCATCGCCACCTGGTGCGGCCAGCGCTGCCAATAGCACATCTCGCACGGGTGGAGGCCGAAGCCATATTGCGACACCAGCGCGCCGCCATAGAGGAGCAGCGGCGCGATCAGCGCGAGGAGCGGCGCGGCGTAGCGGTTGTTCGGCATGGCTGGCCCCCCGGTTGCGGATCAGTTGCGCCGCGCCGGCCGGGCGGCGGGCGCCTTGCCCTGCGCCATCTGCGGCGTTGCCGGGCCGATGCGGCCGATCGTCTGCAGCGCATAGTGGAGCTGATAATCCTCGATGCCCTTCGCCTTCAGGTCCTCGGCGGTCGCGGCGAAGCGCGGATCGTCCTTTTCGTCCTTTTCGAGCAGGCCGTCGTCGACCTTCTTCTCGTTGATCAGGTGGCGGCGCAGGTCGCTTTCGCGGAAGCGCGGGCGGTTCTTGTAATCGGGGTCCGAAAGCTGCGGCACGCGGATGTCGGGCTCGATGCCGCCTTCCTGCACGCTGCGCCCCGACGGCGTGTAATAGCGCGCGGTGGTCAGGCGCAGCGCGGTCGTGTCGGTCAGCGGCAGCACCGTCTGCACCGATCCCTTGCCGAAGCTGCGCTCGCCCATGACGAGCGCGCGGTGCTGGTCCTGCAGCGCGCCCGCGACGATCTCCGACGCCGAGGCCGACCCCGCGTCGATCAGCACGATCACCGGCGCGCCCTGCGCGAGGTCGCCCGGCTCGGCGAAATAGCGTTCGATGTCGCTCTTCTTGCGGCCGCGCTGCGACACGATCTCGCCGCGTTCGAGGAAGATGTCGCTGATCCCGACCGCCTCGTCGAGCAGCCCGCCGGGGTTCGAGCGCAGGTCGAGCACCCAGCCGCGCGGCTTGCGGCCCAAGGATTTCTCGACCGCGAGCATCGCCGCCTTGAGGTCGCGGGTCGCATCGGCCGAGAAGTTGGTGACGGTCAGCACCCCGACATCGTCCTTCACCTCCCACTTCACGGGTTTCAGGTCGATGATCTCGCGCGTCAGCGTCAGCTCCATCGGCTTGTCCTGCCCCTCGCGCACCACGGTGATCTCGATCTGGGTGCCGGGGCGGCCGCGCATCTGTTCGACCGCCTCGTCGAGCGTCAGGCCGAAGATCAGTTCCTTGTTGATGTGCGTGATATAGTCGCCGGCCTTGATCCCGGCACGCGCGGCGGGCGTATCGGCGGTCGGCGCGATCACCTTCACCACGCCGTCCTCCATCGTCACCGACAGACCGAGGCCGCCATATTCGCCATCGGTCTGGGTGCGAAGGTTGGAGAAGCCGCGCGCATCGAGATAGCCCGAGTGCGGATCGAGGCTGGCGAGCATGCCGTTGATCGCACCCTCGATCAGCTTGTCGTCGCTGACCGGCTCGACATAGTTGGATTTCACTTCGAGGAAGACGTCCATGAAGCGGGCAATCTCTTCCTGCGTCGAGGCGTCGACGCTCGCCATCGCGCCGGTGGCGAGCGGAACGAGCGCCAGCGCGCTGAGCGCGGCCGCCCCCTGCCACAGGGCGAAGCGGCGCCGGGGGGAGGGAGAAGGCTTGGTCGATTCGGTCATGGTCGTCTTTCAATCGCGCAGGCGTGACTTTGCCTTATAATGGCCGCGGCGCCATCCGCCTATGCCTTTCTGGAGGCGACGCGCGGTCACCCGATCATCGCGACGATATCCACCGGGCGCCCGGCGCGGCGCAGCTCCACGGTGATGCGGGCGTCGTCGGACCCGGCGCGGCCGACCGGTGCCCCGGCGCCCAGCGTATCGCCCACGCCGACCGACAGCGCGATCATCCCGGTGATCAGCGAGGTCCAGCCGCCGCCGTGATCGATGATGACGATCTTGCCATAGCCCTTGTAATCGCCGGCGAAGCCGACATGTCCCGCCGCGGGCGCGACGACCTGCCCGCCGGGCTGCGCCGCGATGGTCAGCCCGCGCGAGCGGACGCCGCTGTCATTGACCTCGCCCAGCCCCGCGACGATGCGGCCGACGACGGGCAGGCGATAGGCGCCGTCGCTCAGCGAGGCATCGCTGGCAGGCGGCGGCGCGGCGGTCGGAGCGGCGCTTGCCGGGTCGCGCGGACGCGGCAGGGGGCCGGCCAACTGCGCCAGCTCGGCGCGCACCAGCCCGTCGGCTTCGAGCGCGTCCATCAGCTCGACGATGTCGCGTGCCTTCTCGCCCAGCCCGAGCGCGCGGTCGGCCTCCAGCCGTGCGCTGCTCATCAGGTCGCGCGCGTGGAGCCGGCCCTCGTTCTCGAGCCGGGTCAGTTCGTCGCGGCGCGTCGCGAGCTGCGCCCGGCTTTCGGAGAGCGTGTCGAGCGCGATGCGCTGCTGGCGTCGCGTCGTCTGGAGCTCCGCCAGTTCGTGCCGCACCCCGGCGGTGCGACGGCGGATCACCGGCATCACCGCGTCGAGCACCGCGCGTGCGTGAACCATGTCGGTCAGCGATCCGGGCTGCGCGAGGACGCTCACCGGTGGCTGGCGCGAAAGCTGCTGCAAGGTGGCGGTCAGTTCGAGCAGCGGCTGCTGCTGTTCGGCGAGGCGCGCCTGCCGCTCCGCGAGGCGGCGGCCGACGAGCGCGACGCGCGCTTCGCCGGCGCTGATGTCGGCCTCTGCCGACTGGATGCGCGCGGCGAGCGCCGCGCTGCGCTTCTTCAGGCGGTCGGCCTCGCTCCGCGCGGCGCGTGCCTGCGCCTCGAGCGCGTTGCTGCGCGCCATCGCGTCGGCCGATTGCTGCTTCGCGGTCACGAGCTGCTGCCGTTCGTGCGCGACGAGCGCCTGCGGATCGAAGACATCGCCCTGCGCGAGAGCCAGCGCGCCTCCCGCAAGCGCGGCGCAGCCTGCGGCCAGCGCGATCGTCCGCCTCATTGCCGGCCCTCGCGATGATAGGGGTGGCCCGCGACGATGCTGGTCGCGCGCCACAATTGCTCGGCGAGCATCGCGCGCGCCATCAGGTGCGGCCAGGTCGCGCGGCCGAAGGCGATCACCCTGTCGGCGCCCTGCCGCTCCGCGGGCGTGAAGCCGTCGGCGGCGCCGAGGCAGAAGCGCGCCTCGCGCACCCCGCCGTCGCGCCATGTTTCGAGCAGCCGGGCGAATTCGAGCGACGCCATCTGTTCGCCGCCCTCGTCGAACAGCACGGTGCGGCTGCCCGCGGCGGCGGCGGGCATGCGGCCGCCGGTGTCTGGCAGTTCCGAAATCCGGTGCGGCCAGGTCAGGCGCTTCATGTAGCGCTCGACCAGTTCGGCCTCGGGCCCGCGCCCGATGCGCCCGCGCGCGATGATGTGCAGCAGCATGGCGTTATCGTTCACCTTCGGTGAAAGCGGCACCAGCCCGCTCCCCTCCCGGCATCCCTGACGATCAAGGCCCATGGGAGGCCGGGAGAGGGAGCGGGCTGGTGCCGCCCCCGTTCGGACTTTAGGCCGAACGGAACAAAAGGGTCAATTCGCGGCGGCGGCGGGCGGGGCGTCGCCGAACGACCACATGCGTTCGAGATTGTAGAAACTCCGCACCTCCGGCCGGAACAGGTGGACGATCACGTCGCCGGCGTCGATCAGCACCCAGTCGGCGTTGGGCAGCCCCTCGACGCGGACAGTGCGGCCCGCTTCCTGCTTGATGCGCTGCGCCAGCTTGTCGGCGATCGCCGAGACGTGGCGCGTCGAACGGCCGCTGGCGATCACCATATGGTCGGCGATGCTGCTCTTGCCGGCAAGCGGGATGGAGATGGTGTCCTGGGCCTGATCCTCTTCGAGCTGGTGGAGGATCAGGGCGTGGAGTGCGTCCACGCTGTCGCCCGAAGGCTGGGGAGCGGGTGCGGCGCCGGGCGCGGCATCCTTGCTGGCGGCTATCAAGCGGTTCCTTTCCTTTCGGAGGTCCCGAGGCGCGAACGGGTGATCGGGTCGCGCGGGGCGCGGCCTTCATGACGTTCGAACCAGCGGGGGTCGGCCTGCCGTATCGCAGTTGCGGATCGCACATCGGGCGAAAATCGCAGGAACACGAGGGCAGGCGGTCTCCAGTCCGTCCAATGAAGCTTCTGGCCTGCGGGCCGGACGAAGCGCCGCAGCCAGCCCATCGCCTGCGCGGCGTGGGTGCGGCCATTATAGCCCGGGCGCGCGACCACCGCAATCGGCATCAGTCGCGCGATGTCGCGCCAGTCGCGCCAGCGGGGCAACTGGGCCAGATTGTCGGCCCCCATGATCCAGATGAAGCGCCGGTTCGGATAGCGGCGGACGAGCTTTCGGAGCGTGTCGACGGTGTAGCGCGTGCCAAGTTCGGCCTCGATCGCGGTGGCGCGGATCGGCGAGCGGCGGGCCATGTGCTGCGCCGAGGCGAGGCGGGCTGGAAGCGGCGCCATGCCTTTCGCGTCCTTCAGCGGATTGCCGGGCGACACCAGCCACCACAGGTCGTCGAGCCCGAGCGCATCGATCGCGTTCAGGCTGATCGCGCGATGCCCGCCGTGCGCGGGATTGAAGCTGCCGCCGAGAAGGCCGGTGCGGATCATGGGCGTTCGCCCGCCGTCTCAACGATCGGTAGGCTGTAGCAATAGCGAGGCGAAGCGCCTGCCGGGCCGTCGACAGCTTTTAGGAAACCCAGTTCCAAGAGGGCTTCTTCAAAGCTTGAACCCGTCTTCGCAACGGCCCCTTCATAACGATCGAGGCAAGCATTCTGAAAAGGAGTCGAAGCGATACAGGCGCGAAGAAAGGATGCTTCGAAGTGCCCCAATGCTCTTGACGTCTGGCCGATTTTATAGCCTCGCACCGCCAACCGATCAGGCGCGACGGATCGGAAAAATCCCAAAACCTCTGCGGGATTTCGATAGACCGGATCCGATTTGGTCCGTGTTGTTTGATGGTCAATTCTGACTTTGCCGCCGATTATCGTCTCACAGGCAGGATAGTTCAGAACAGTAGATGCCGTGGTCCGGCTCGGTATATGTTCAAGGTCCCGATGGCGTTGAACTTCATCTACAAGACCCGCAAAAATCAGGCGTTTTCGTTCCTCTATCATCTTCTCGTTACTGGTGAACGATATACTCCCCATGTCTCTGCCAATTAGCCAGCAGAAGGGCGTCACCGCGACGACAAAGATCAGCAGGATAGAACAGGAAAATGAATGCGGCCGCTTTTTCAAGGCCGCACCTGTCCCGTCCCCCGCACCAGCCATTTATAGGTGGTGAGGCCTTCGAGCGCCACCGGCCCCCTTGCGTGCAGCCGCCCCGTCGCGATGCCGATTTCGGCGCCAAGGCCGAATTCGCCGCCGTCGGCGAACTGGGTCGAGGCATTGTGCATGACGATCGCGCTGTCGACTGCGGACAGAAAGCGCTCGGCGGTTGCCGCGTCTTCGGTGACGATCGCGTCGGTGTGATGGCTCGAATGCGCGTCGATATGCGCGAGCGCGCCGTCGAGGCCGTCGACCGTCGCGATCGAGACGATCGCGTCGAGATATTCGCGGTCCCAGTCGCCGGCCTCCGCGCGCGCGATATGCGGGCTGAGCGCCGCGATGCGGGCGTCGCCGCGCACCTCGCAGCCCGCGCGGACCAGCGCGTCGACGATGGCGAGCGGCGCCGGATAGGCGCGGTCGATCAGGATCGTCTCGGTCGCGCCGCAGATGCCGGTGCGGCGCATCTTGGCATTGACCGCCAGCTCGACCGCCTGCGCCGGATCGGCGGCGGCGTCGATGTAGAGATGGTTGATCCCGTCGAGGTGGGCGAGGACCGGGACGCGCGCCTCGTCCTGCACGCGGGCGACGAGTCCCTTGCCGCCGCGCGGGATGATGATGTCGATCAGCCCCTGCGCGCGCAGCAGCGCGCCGACCGCTGCACGGTCCTGCGTCGGGACGAGCTGCACCGCGTCTTCGGGCAGGCCGCTTTCGGAAAGGCCAGCGGCGAGCGCCGCATGAATTGCGCGGTTCGAATGTGCCGCCTCGCTGCCGCCGCGCAGGATCACGGCATTGCCCGCCATCAGGCCGAGCGCGGCGGCGTCGGCGGTGACGTTGGGGCGGCTTTCATAGATGATGCCGACGACTCCCAGCGGTACGCGCACCCGGCTGAGCACCAGCCCGTTGGGCCGCTCGGCGCGGTCGATCTCGGCGCCGACCGGGTCGGGCAGCGCGGCCACCGCCTCGACCGCGTCGGCGATCGAGCCGAGCCGCGCGGTATCGAGCCGCAGCCGGTCGAGCATCGCCGGGCCGAGCCCGCCTGCCGCACCCGCCGCCATGTCGCGCGCATTGGCGTCGAGGATCGCGGGCGCCTGCGCGCGCAATTGCCGCGCGGCGGCGCGCAGCGCGGCCGCCTTGGCGCCGGTCGTCGCGGCGGCGAGCCGTTTCGCCGCGGCGCGCGCGCGCGCGCCCAGGGCGGCGACCAGCGCGTCGGCATCGGCGAAGGGCGGGAATTTCGGGGCTTCGGCGGTCATCGCGCGGCTCCTATCACGCTTTGGCGCGGCGACGAAAGCCCCGTTGCGCCGCCCGCCTGCGCTGCTACGAAGGCGCGATGAGCGGGGATATCGAAGGCATCGGGGTGGCGGTGACGGCGGGGCTGGCGAGCCACGCGGTCGAGCCGCGGCACGGCGGCGCAGGCGGCGGCCACGAAGGCACGCGCTGCCTCAATTGCGGCACGACGCTCGTCGGGTCGCATTGCCATCGCTGCGGGCAGAAGGCCGACGTCCACCGCAGCTTCGGCGCGATCGGGCACGATCTCGTCCATGCCATCTTTCATTTCGAGGGCAAGCTGTGGAACACGCTGCCTTTGCTCGCCTGGCAGCCGGGTGACCTGACGCGCCGCTATATCCACGGCGAGCGCGCGCGCTTCATCTCGCCGCTCGCGCTGTTCCTGTTCGCGGTCTTCCTGACCTATGCGGTGCTGTCGATGGTCGGCGCGGGCGGCGGCGTCGGTGAAGAGATCGCGCGCGCGGCCGCCGAACAGACGCGCTCCAACGCGATCCGGTCGAGCCTGCAGGACGAGGTCGAACGGGTCGAGACGCGCCTCGCGGACAAGAGCCTGCCCGCCGCCGAACGGCGGAAGCTGGAGAGCGAACGCGACACGCTCCAGAAAAGCGCCGACTATCTGGGCGTGGCGCGCAGCCTGACCCGCGAGGAGCGCGCGGCCGGCCCGCCCGTCCTCGCCGATCCGGTGCAACAGGTCGCGACCAGCGCCAGTTTCGCGACGCGCACGAAGGCCGATACCGGGATTCCCGCCATCGATCACGGCCTGGATAAGGCGATCGCGAACCCTGGGCTGCTCTTCTACAAATTGCAGGCCAATGCCTACAAGTTCGCCTGGGCGCTGATCCCGCTGTCGCTGCCCTTCATGTGGACGCTGTTCCCGTTCAGCCGCCGCTTCCACATGTACGATCATTTCGTTTTCGTGACCTATTCGATCAGCTTCGTGCTGCTGTTGTTCGTTGTCGTGCGGCTGCTCAACCTGACGCTGATCGGCGAGGTCGCGACGCTCGGCGCGATGCTCTATCTGCCCTTCCACATGTATCGGCAGCTTCGCGGCGCCTATCGCCTGCCGACCGCCGGCGCGCTCCTGCGTACGGCGCTGCTGCTGTTCTTCAGCCTGTTCGCGGCGATCAACTTCATTTTCCTGCTGCTCGCGCTCGGGCTGATGGGCTAGGATCGGGGCATGGAGAATGAGGACAGCAGCGCGTCGGACCTGATCGACGCCCGGATCGCCGCCCTCGGCGGCTGGCGCGGCGCGACGCTGGCGCGCATGCGCGCCCTGATCGTCGAAGCGGAGCCCGAGGTGGTCGAAACGGTGAAATGGCGCAAGCCGTCGAACCCGCTCGGGGTGCCGGTCTGGGAGCGCGGCGGCATCCTGTGCACCGGCGAAGTCTATAAGGACAAGGTCAAGCTGACCTTCGCGAAGGGGGCATCGCTCGACGATCCGGCGCGGCTGTTCAACGCCAGCCTCGACGGCAACACCCGTCGCGCGATCGACCTGTTCGAGGGCGATTCGATCGACGCGGCGGCATTCAGGGCGCTGGTGCGCGAGGCCGTGGCCGCCAATGCGGTGAAGAAACCGCGGGGGTAATAGTCGACCGGTGGGCAAGGCCCTGACTTCGATGGCTCTGGATTGACCGGTTCGTCATTGCGAGCGGCGAAGCCGCGCGGCAATGACGAGACCTTCCAACCGCATCTAGCTATACGGCGGCGTGTCCTCGAACTCGGCGAACCACGGATAGTCGTTCGCGACGCTGGCGGTGAAGTTCGGCGGGCGCTTTTCGAGGAAGCTGGTCACGCCTTCGGCCGCGTCGGGGCTGCGGCCGCGCGCGAAGATGGCGCGGCTGTCCCAGCGGTGCGCGCTCATCGGATGCGGCGCGCCGAGCATGCGCCACAGCATGTGACGGGTCAGCGCAACCGATACCGGCGCACTGTCGGCGGTCATCTCGCGCGCCTTGGCAATCGCGGCGTCGATCAGGTCGCCGGGCGCGTGGACCGACTGGACCAGCCCTTTTTCCTGCGCCTCCGCGGCATCGATCAGTCGTCCCGAAAAGCACCAGTCAACCGCGGTCTGGATCCCGACGAGGCGCGGCAGGAACCAGCTCGACGCGGCTTCGGGGACGATGCCGCGCCGCGCGAAGACGAAGCCGTAGCGCGCCGTCTCGCTGGCGAGGCGCGCATCCATCGCCAGCGTCATCGTCGCGCCGATGCCGACCGCGGCGCCGTTGATCGCGCCGAGCACCGGCTTCCTGCTGTCGAAGATGCGCATCGACACGCGCCCGCCCGAATCGCGGATCAGCGGGTGCGACCAGTCGATCGTGCCGTCTTCGGCGACGGGGCTTGCCGCCACCCCGTCGGGCAGCGTCGCCGCCTTGTCGGTGCGCTTGTCGTAATCGAAGGTCGCGGCCCCCTGGCCAAGGTCGGCCCCCGCGCAATAGGCGCGGTCGCCCGACCCGGTGAAGATCACCGCGCGCACCGCGTCGTCGGCGTCGCACTCGTCGAGCGCGGCGACGATTTCCAGCATCATCTGGGTGGTGAAGGCGTTCATCCGGTCGGGCCGGTGCAGCGTTAGCAGCGCGATGCCGTCCTGCTTGTCGAGACGAATCTGGTCGAAGCTCATATCACTCTCCTTGGGGCTCGGGACATGGTTGCAAGCGGGACCGGGGAAGGCAAGCGCTAGTTGACGTGGACGTAAGCGTAAACCCGTGCAGCCTGCCTGCGCGGCCGGTTCGGGACCGGGCTCGTCCTTTTCTTCGACAAGGAACCGTTCCTCGGCGAAAGCCGGGGTCCACGCGGGGCGGTGCTGCGCCATCTGGACCCGGCTTTCGCCGGGGAACGGGCGAGACCAGCCCGAGGGTCGCATAGGCCAGGCAGGATCGGGTAGTGAGGGATCGGGATGCGGCCTTGCTTCCACCTTTCCGCCCCGGCGACGCGAGGGATGACGCGCCGCGACTTTGCCGCTATAGGCCGCCTCGTCGCCCCGGCGCCGCGCCTCGCCTGAGTCGCTTGTCGCCGGGGTCATTCTTTTGGTTCCGGCAGAAAGTGTTTGCGCCATGGCCCGTCGCCGCCAGATCTACGAAGGCAAAGCGAAGATCCTCTACGAAGGCCCCGAACCGGGCACGCTGATCCAGTATTTCAAGGACGACGCGACCGCTTTCAACGCGCAGAAGCGCGGGACGATCAACGGCAAGGGCGTGCTCAACAACCGGATTTCGGAGCATGTCTTCACGCTGCTCGGCAATATCGGCGTGCCGCATCACTTCATCCGCCGGCTCAACATGCGCGAACAGCTGATCCGCCAGGTCGAGATCGTGCCGATCGAGGTCGTCGTGCGCAACGTCGCCGCGGGCTCGCTGTCGAAGCGGCTGGGGATCGAAGAGGGGACGCAGCTTCCCCGCACGCTGATCGAATATTGCTTCAAGGACGACGCGCTCGGCGATCCGCTGGTCGCGGAGGAGCATATCGCCTGCTTCAACTGGTGCAGCCAGGACGAACTGCACGACATCCAGGACCTGGCGATCCGCATCAACGATTTCATGAGCGGCATGTTCGCGGCGGTCGGCATCCGCCTGATCGACTTCAAGCTGGAGTTCGGGCGCCTGTGGGACGGCGACTACAGTCGCATCATCCTGGCCGACGAGATCAGCCCCGACGGCTGTCGCCTGTGGGACATGACGACGAACGAGAAGCTCGACAAGGACCGCTTCCGCCGCGACCTCGGCGGCGAGGTCGAGGCGTATCAGGAGGTCGCGCGGCGGCTGGGGCTGATGCCCGAGGGTGGCGACACCGCGGTGCTCGACCTTGAAAGCCACCGCAAGAAAAAGGGATAGTCCGCGGTTCGCGGCGGGCGGCGGACGCCGTTCGTCGAAGGATCGCGCGGCCGGCGCTTCCGCGGCTTGACGGGCGGGAAATCGCGGCCAGAACGGACGCATGACGCTTCGCCTGATCCGGCGCGCTTCGGCCGCGCTGTCGCCCCTTCTCCTGCTTGTCGCTCTTGCGCCGCCGACTTTCGCGCGCGCCGATGGCGCGCCGCCCGCCGCCGCCGCCGTCAACCCGCAGACCGACGCCGCGCGCGCGTGGAATTTCGCGGCGAGCGACATAGCGGTCGATCCGAACATCGTCTTCGGCGTGCTGCCGAACGGGATGAAGTATGCGCTGCTCCGCAACACGACGCCGAAGGACAGCGTCGTGATGCGCCTGCGCTTCGACGTCGGCAGCTTCGCCGAGGCCGGCGATCAGCGCGGGCTCGCCCATTTCCTCGAGCATATGGCGTTCAACGGCTCGACCCATGTGCCCGAGGGAGAGATGGTCAAGCTGCTCGAGCGCAAGGGGCTGGCGTTCGGCGCCGACACCAACGCCTCGACCGGGTTCGACGAGACGATCTACAAGCTCGACCTGCCGGGCGCCTCGGACGACTTGATCGACACCGGGCTGATGCTGATGCGCGAGACGGCGAGCGAACTGACGATCGACCCGGCGGCGGTCGACCGCGAACGCGGCGTCATCCAGTCCGAACGGCGCGCCGGCGACAATTACCAGCGGCGCAACACGCTCGATCATTTCGCCTTCCTCGCGCCGGGCATGACGATCGCCGACCGCTTCCCGATCGGAACCGAGGCGGTGATCCGCACCGCCACCGCGGCGCGCATCCGCGACCTCTACGACCGCTATTACCGGCCCGAGCGCGCGACGCTGGTGATGGTCGGCGATTTCGACCCGGCGGCGGTCGCGGCGAAGATCGAGGCGCGCTTTTCGGACTGGGCGGGGCGCGGCCCCGCCGGGCCCGATCCTGATATCGGCACGATCGACTATGCGCGGCCGTCTGCCGCCGACGATTTCGTCGACCCGGCGGTTGCCGATACCGTGACGCTGGCGATGTTCAAGCCGTGGGTCGAAGAGGCCGATACGCGGGCGAAGCGTGCCCGCTCGCTTGCCGAATCGGTCGGCGAGGCGATTGTCGGCCGCCGGCTGTCGAAGATCGCGCTGCGCGAGGATTCGCCGATCGTCGGCGGCTCGTTCAGCGAGGCGGCGGGCTGGAAGGTCTTCGACCAGATCACGCTGAGCGCGGTCGCGAAGGAAGGCGCGTGGCGCGAGGCGCTCGCCATCCTCGAACAGGAATATCGCCGCGCGGTCGAGCACGGCTTCACCCAGGCCGAGGTCGACGAACAGCTCGCGATTCGCCGCACCGCGCTGCGCAACGCGGTGGCCGGGGTCGACACGCGGCGCAGCACGACGCTCGCCGACACGCTTGTCAAGGCGGCGAAGGGCGACTTCGTCTTCGTCCGCCCCGAAACCTCGCAGGCCTTGTTCGAACAGGTCGCGCCGACGCTGTCGGCCGCGGCGGTCGCCGACGCCTTCCGGGGGCGCGTCGCAGGGATGAGCGCGCCGCTCGCGCGCGTGACGTCGAAGACGGCGATTGAGGGGGGAACCGACGCGATCCTCGCCGACCTGCGCGCTTCGCAGCGGGTCGCGGTGGCCCCGCCGGCCGAGGCGGCGACCGCCGCCTTCGCCTATCAGCATTTCGGCACGCCGGGGACGGTGGTCGCCGACGACCGCGTCGAGGACCTCGGCATCCGCCGCGTCCGCTTCGCCAACCATGTGATGCTGAACATCAAGCGGACCGATTTCCAGAAGGACCGCGTCTACCTGTCGGCGCGCGTCGACGGTGGCGATCTGCTCGCGACGCGCGACGACCCGACGAAAGTGGCGCTTGCCGGGTCGCTCTCGCTCGGCGGGCTCGCCGCGCACAGCCTCGACGAACTGCGCAGCATCCTCGCCGGCCGGACGGTCAGTCCCAGCTTCGGCAGCGGCACCGACGCCTTCGGCGGCAGCGCGCTGACCTCGGCGGAGGATTTCGCGCTGCAGGCGGAGTTAATGGCGGCTTTCGTGACACATCCCGGCTATCGCGCCGACGGGCTCGCGCTGATCCGCCGCTACCTGCCGCAGCAATATGCCGCGAACGACGCGACCGCCGCGGCGGTGCTCGCGCGCGACGCCGCGGGCATCGTCGCCGACGACGATCCGCGTGCGCAGACGCCTCCGCTCGACCGGCTGATGACGCTTGACTGGTCGCAACTCGAACCGGCGATCGCCGACAGCCTGGCCCACGGTGCGATCGAGATCGGCGTCGTCGGCGACATCGACGAACAGGCGGCGATCGACGCGATCGCGGCGACCTTCGGCGCGCTGCCCGATCGCCGCGCCGGCTTCGATCCGCGCACCAAGGCGCGGGTGCGGCATTTCGCCACCGACCGCAGCGAACGCACGCTGATCCACAAGGGGCCCGCCGAGCAGGCCGAGCTGCGCGTCTATTGGCCCGCCCGCGACGACAGCGACCTGGCCGAGGCGATGCGGCTCAACCTGCTCGCGCGCGTGATGCAGCTCGAACTGGTCGAGGAGCTTCGCGAGCGGCTGGGCGAGACCTACAGCCCGGGGGCCGGCGCCAGCCTGTCGGACGAATATCCGGGATTCGGCTATCTGGTCGCGGCCGGCAACGTCGATTTCAAGGATCTCGCGACGACGCGCGCCGCGATCTTCGCCATCGCGAAGGCGCTGCGCGACACGCCGGTCGACGCCGACATGCTCGACCGCGCGCGCCGTCCGCTGGTCGAGGCGATGACCAAGGCGCGGCGTGAGAACAGCTATTGGCTCGCCTATGTCGCCGAGGCGACGAGCCGCGCCGACCGCCTCGACCGCAGCCGCAACGGGATCGCGGAAGTCGAGGCCGCGACCCCCGCCGAGCTGCAGGCGCTCGCGCGGCGTTATCTGGTCGACGACAAGGCGCTGGTGATCCGGGCGGTGAGTGACAAGGCGGGGTCCTGATCGGAAGGAGGCCGGTATCTCGCCCCCTCCCGCCTGCGGGAGGGGGCGGGGGTGGGCCAGCGACTTTGCGCCGGTGAGCACCCCAAATGCTCCCCGGCGAAAGCCGGGGTCCAGATGGCATAGTGCTGCCTCGCATGGACCCCGGCTTTCGCCGGGGAACAGGTCCTTGCGTGTGTGAAGGGTTTGTACGCCCTTTGCGTCTGCCCACTCCGCTGCGGGTAGAGAACGCAGTTGCAATTCTCGCTGCCCCGCCTGCAAGCGGCAGGAGAGGTCGTTTCAGCCTCCCCCGACGCTTCCCGGCGCTCTGGCGCGCAGGAAATTGCCGAGTGCGACGAACAGCATCTCGCGGGCGTCGCCGCCGAGCATCTCGCCGCTTAGCCAGTCGAACTGCGCGCGGTTGCCGCGCGCCACGGCGCCGATCATCGTTGCGAGCAGCGCCTCGTCGAAGCTGACGCGCGGGCAGCAGGGCGGGGCGACCGCGAAGGGATCGGGCCAGATCTGGCCGATCGCCTCGACCACCAGCCGATAGCGCCGCGCGGCGAGCACATTGCCCCAGCGCCGTTCGAGTTCGGGCATCGGATCGCGCTCGCTGCGCCGGCAGAGAATGCAATAGCGCAGCGCGAGCACGGCCTGCGCGGCGTCGACGGGCAGGTCGCGGACCAGCGGTTGCGCGGTAAGCCGGCGAACCAGCGTGCTGCTTTCCATGGTGCCTCCCGTCGCGGCCCGGTCGCCTTGCAGTCCTCCCGCCGGGTCCGAAAAAGGTGCCGGCTGCCGCTTTCGCAGCAGCCGGCAGGAGGTGACTGCCTCACCGTGCTATTGAGAATTAATCGCAAATACAAGCAAAAAAAGAGGCACCGTGAAGGTGCCTCCGATTCTCGTGGAAATCCGTGCCGGAGGCGCCTTCGAGGCGCCTCCATGCGGGATGCGTCAATCGTCGCCGGCGGGCTTCGACTGGAGCTGGACATAATTTTCCATCCCCATCCGCTCGATCATCTCGAACTGCTTCTCGAGTTCGTCGACATGATGCTCCTCGCTTTCGAGGATGTCGGCGAACAGGTCGCGGCTGACATAGTCGCGCACGCCTTCGGCATGGGCGATCGCGTCCTTGAGCAGCGGGATCGCCTCCTCCTCGAGCGCGAGGTCGGCCCTCAGTATTTCCTCGACCGTTTCGCCGACACGCAGCCGGCCGAGCATCTGGAAGTTCGGCAGGCCGCCGAGAAAGAGGATGCGGTCGGCCAGCTTGTCGGCGTGTTTCATTTCGTCGATCGATTCCTCGCGCTCGAAATGCGCGAGCCGCGCGACGCCCCAATTGTCGAGCATGCGATAGTGCAGCCAATATTGGTTGATCGCGGTCAGCTCGTTCTTGAGCGCCTCGTTGAGGAAATCGATGACCTTTTCGTCGCCCTTCATTCGTCTTGTCCTGTCATTGTCCGGGTGGGATGGCGGGCGGCATCATAGCCGCCCGGACCCGGTCAGGCCAAGGCTAAAAAGGACGGAAATCCTAGGAAAATCAGGCGGTCGCCGCGGCGTCGCTGATGATATTGCGAGCGAATGGCAGGCACTGGCCGCACTTGGGTTTGCGACCCAATTGCGCATAGGCGGCCTTGGCGCTGCGCAATTCGCCATTCCGCGCCACATCGCGCAGTTCGCGTTCCCTTATTGCGTTGCAGACACAGACGACCATGTGCGAATCCCTCTCAACAATCTTTTCTCTAGAGATAGTGCGAAGGATTCGCAACAACAAAGATGCGACTGGTTCGCAATCCCGGTTCGTGGCTCGCCGCCGTTTTTTCGCTCGCCGTTCCGTTTTCGCCGCCCCTTGCCCGCGCGGCGATTCGCGGGCATAGGCGCGGTCCTTCTCCCACGCTGCTTCGCAAAGGTTCGCCGCCATGAAAGTCCAGGTTCATGTGACGCTCAAGCCCGGGGTGCTCGACCCGCAGGGCAAGGCGATCCACCACGCGCTCGAAGGGCTGGGCTTCGCGGGGGTCGAGGACGTTCGCGCCGGCCGCTTCATCGAACTCGACGTCGCCGACGACGTGACCGACGCCGACCTCGACGCGATGTGCGCGAAGCTGCTCGCCAATACCGTGATCGAAAACTACCGCATCACCCGCGCCTGACCGGCCGATACCGAAGGAGCCACGCCCATGAGGACCGCCGTCATCGTCTTTCCGGGCTCCAACTGCGACCGCGACATGGCGGTTGCGCTCGAAACCGTGACCGGCCGCGCCCCGGCGATGGTCTGGCACCGCGAGAGCGAACTGCCGGCGGGGACCGACTTCATCGCGCTGCCGGGCGGCTTTTCCTATGGCGACTATCTGCGGTCGGGCGCGATGGCGGCGCGCTCGCCGATCCTGCGCGCCGTCGCCGAGGCGGCGGGGCGCGGCGTTCCGGTGCTGGGCGTCTGCAACGGCTTTCAGGTGCTGACCGAGGCGCAGTTGCTGCCCGGCGCGCTGATGCGCAACGCGGGACTGAATTTCGTCTGCCGCAGCGTGCGGCTGATCGTCGAGAACAGCCAGTCGCTGTTCACCGCCGGCTACCGCGCGGGCGAGACGATCACGATTCCGGTGGCGCACCACGACGGCAATTATTTCGCCGACGACACGACGCTCGACCGGCTGGAGGGCGAGGGACGCGTCGCCTTCCGCTATGCCGATGCGGTCAACGGATCGGCGCGGCGGATCGCCGGGGTGCTCAACGATGCCGGCAATGTGCTGGGCATGATGCCGCACCCCGAGCGCGCGATCGATCCCGCGCACGGCGGCACCGACGGCCTAAGGCTGTTCGAGGCCGCGCTCGGCGTCCTCGCCTGAGGCAACAGGATCGAGCGCCTCGGGCGCATCGCCGCGTGGCGGGTGCAGCCAGCGCCCGACGAGCAACAGGATCGTCGGCCAGAACATCGTGTTCCATATGTCGTGCCAGTGCGTCGCGTCGGGTTGAATCGCGGCGTCGTTCGCCTCGACCGTCATGTCGAGCCATTCGCCGCCGCACGCCATCGCGAGCACCGCCAGCCAGGCGACGAACCAGCCGCCGCGCCAGCGCCAGATCAGCCGGACGAGCAGGAAGAGCGCGAGGCCGAAATAGATGTGCAGCGCATCCTTATCGAGCCCGGTCGCCTCGATGACCGAGACCTTCCGCGCCTCGAACAGCGAGGCCAGTTCGATCAGCGTCATGCCGGTTCAGCCTCTGGCGCCGAAGGGATTGAAATCGGTGCCCTCGTCGAAGACGTCGACGCCCTCGCGGCGCTTCAGCGTCCCGACCACCCAATAGGTGAGGGGGGTCAGCGCGGCTTCCCAGCCCGTCTTGATCAACCATTGCGACAGCACGACCTGCATCAACTGGTCGGGCGGCCATCCGGCAAGCCCGTAAAAGGCGAGCGGGTAGAAAATCAGGCTGTCGAGACCTTGGCCGACGATCGTCGACCCGATGGTGCGCATCCACAGGAAGCGCCCGCCGGTCCACAGCTTCATCCGCGCGAGAACATAGGAGTTGGCGAATTCGCCGGCCCAGAAGGCGGTCATCGAGGCGATGACGATGCGCCAGCTGTTGCCGAAGACGAACTCGTAGCTCGCCTGGCCGGGCCAGCCATCGGCGGGGGGCAATGCGACGACGACCCACGCCATGAAGGCCATGAAGGCGAGCGCGGCGAAGCCCGTCCAGATCACCCGCCGCGCGCGCGCATAACCATAGACCTCGGTCAGCACGTCGCCGATGATGTAGCTGATGGGGAAGAAGAGGACGCCGGCGCCGAACGCCCACTGACTGCCGTCGGGCATCGGGATGTAGCTGGGTTTCGAGGCGCCGATGATGTTCGACAGCAGCAGGATGGCGACGAAGGCCGCCATCACCAGGTCGTAATAGCGGAAGTGTCGGACGCTGGCGGCGCTGACCTGGACGGGCCGGGCCGAAGCGGCCGAAGGGGCGACGGGGGAGTCGGGCATGGCGTTGCTGCTTAACCTGCTTTGCGCGATGCGCAAACCACGCTATGCGCCAGCGGGCGCCGACCGCGCCGCGCGCCCGTAGCTCAGCTGGATAGAGCACCCGCCTTCTAAGCGGGTGGTCGCAGGTTCGAATCCTGCCGGGCGCGCCATTCCCAAAAAAAAGAGAGAACTTTGGCTGGTATGGGTCGATAGCGGACCTTCGGCATCGTACCGACATGGCCCGGAAAGCGGGCTCACCTGGTCGCACGACTCCAGCCTCGGTCGCGGGCTGTGCGTTCGGCGGCGGCGTCGAGCGGATCGCCCACCATCATCGCAGCAGCGGCGGTTGCCAGTTCTCCCGACGCGGCTTGGCGATAGGCGCTTGCGCGGCTTCCGCGCGCCGTCCGTTCGAGCTGCCAGCGCCCGTCGTCACGGCATCCGATCCCGTCGAGCGTCGCGCTCTCGAAGCTGCAACAATAACGTCCTTCGCGGTCGCGGAAGCTGAGGCCGATGCGGATGCGGATGCCCACATTCTGCGGCTGGTTCGAGGCAAGCTGTGTGTCGAGCGTCCGCGCCAGCGGTCCCGATGCGACGAGCGTCCCTTGCTCGGTGGCGACATCGGCGGCCGGCATCCACGGCTTGAGACCGATCGTCAGGCCGAGCGCGAGCGACGCTGCGATGGCGCCCCAATGTATCGGGGCAAAGCGCGGCCGCTTCGTTTCACGCCGCGCGGCAAGGCTGGTGTCGACCTTGTCGTCCGCCGCCAGCAGCGCGCGCAGCCGGCCGGGCACCGGCTCTTCGGCGATCGGTGCATAATGGGTGGCCAACCGGTTCTTCAGCGCGCGGTGTCGCGCGATCTCGGCAGCGAGGGCGGGGTCGGCCTCGGCCTCGCGCGCGATCCGGCGTGCGGTCAGGTCGTCGAGTTCGCCGTCGACGAAGACCGCGACAGTTGCGGGGTCAACGCTCATGCCGCTTCGCCCAACAGATGCATCAGCGTGTCGCGGCCCCGCGCGAGCCGCGACGTTACCGTGCCGATCGGCACCTCAAGGATTTCGGCGGTCTCGCGGTACGCATAGCCTTCGACGAGAACCAGCATCACGACCTCGAGCTGCTCGTCGGGCAGGCGCGCCATCGCGCCGTCGGCATCGCCACGCAGCGCCCCGGCCTCGACCTGTGCCGCACCGTCGCCCGCAATCCGGGTAACGGCATCGTCGATCGGCGCGTGGTGACCGTGCCGCGCCGCGGCGCGGCGCTCGTCGATCCAGAGGTTGCGGGTGATACGGTACATCCAGCTATCCAGTCTCGTTCCCTGTTGCCATTGGTCGCGCGACTTCAGCGCCCGCTCGATCGCCGCCTGACACAAATCGTCGGCATCGCTGGCGCTTTTCACCAGCCCGCGCGCAAAACGGCGCAGGCGCGGCAACAGCTCAACCAGTTCTTCTTCGAAGGGCATCGTCGCCTTTTCTCGATACTCGAAGGAAGAAACGATGCTCTTCTATCGTTTCTTCCGCGTCATGCTGAATTTTTCCATCGAGGCTCCCCCGCGCGGTCTATAGGAAGTGATATGCGATTGCCGATTGCGATAGTGCTGGCCGCAAGCCTGCCCCTGACAGGAGCGGGACAAGGCGTGTCGGCGCAGGTCGCGCTGCCGCCGGTCCAGCTTCCCGATTCGGCACGAATATTGCTGCCACTTCCGACGATCGGCGCCGACCCACTCGCGACCGTGGGCGACACGCTGGCGCAGGTGCGCCTCGACCGGATCACATCTCTGCTGCGCCAAAACCGCGAGCGTGTCGAACTCGACGAGCGCGGCGAACCCGCCCTGCGTGGCGTGCTTGTCGCGAGCGGGATCGACGATGCGATGATCGCGCGCGCCATGAAGCAGGGCTTTGCCGTCCTCGACCACGACCATATCGAGGGACTGGATCTCGATATCGCGCGCTTCCGCGTTCCTGACGGGCGGAGCCTCGCCCGCGCACGCAAACAGCTCGCCAAGCTGCTTGCCGAGGCGGCGGTCGATGTCGACCATCTCTATTTTGCGAGCGGTGGCGCCGCCACGCAAGGCGCGCTGCCTAGGGTCGCGCTCGCCGTGGCGACTGGCGGCGGGACGGCGACGCTCGGACTGATCGACGGCGGCGTCGCCGCGCATCCATCGGTCGCAGGCCGCGTCGAGCAACGCGGTTTTGCAAGCGGTGCGCCGGCGCCAAGCCGCCATGGAACCGCGGTTGCTTCCTTGCTGGTCGGCCAAGGCGATGTGCGCGGGGCGGCGCCGGGCGCGCGGCTGCTTGCCGCTGACGTCTATGGCACCGACCCCGCGGGCGGCAATGCCAGCGCGATCGTCCGCGTGCTGGGCTGGTTGGCGCAAAGCCGCGTCGCGGTGACGACGATCAGTCTCGTCGACCCCGACAACAGGCTGCTCGCGGCGGCGGTGTCGCGCGCGCAGCAGCGCGGCATGCTGATCGTTGCCGCGGTCGGCAACGGTGGCCCCGCCGCGCCGCCCGCTTACCCTGCCTCCTACAAAGGGGTTTTCGCGGTGACCGGCGTCGATGCGAAGGATCGCGTTCTGCCCGAAGCCGGGCGGGCGCTGCATGTCGACTTCGCGGCGCCGGGCGACGCCGTGCTGGCGGCGACCGGGGCGGCGAGCGCCGATCGCCTGCGCGGCACATCCTTTGCCGCGCCGCTTGTGGCCGGGCGGCTCACCCTTCGCTATTCCGTGCCTGCGATCGATCGCATCGGTCCTGCGGTCGCGGGGCTGGTCATGGAAGCGCGCGATCTCGGCAGGAAAGGCCGCGACAAAGTCTATGGCCATGGACTGATTTGCGGCACTTGTGGCCGCTGACGTTCCTTTTTCCAAATTTTTTTGGAAGAAGATCGAAACCGCCATCGTTCTCTCCACAGGCCCGCCCCCTCCGGGCCGCAAACTCAGGAGTAGGACAAATGGCAAATCGCATCTTCATCCCGGCCATCGCGCTCGCAGCGTCGGCCATGGCGTTTTCGGCTTCGGCTCAACTGCTTGGCGGTGGCGGCGGGCTCACCGGCAGCACGCTCGACACTGCGGACGAGCTTTCGGGCACAGGCCGCGGTGATACCCATATCGATCGCCGCTCGGGCCGCGTGCAGGGCAAAGGCAGCGCCGACGCTCGCGGCAGCGGTTCGGTCGATGGCAACAGCAATCTGATCGGCAACACGATCGGCGGCAACGCCGGCGGCTCGACCGATGCGTCGGCCGCTTCCGCGGCGCAAATCGATAGAAGCGGACATTTGACAACCGATCCGGCGGCAATGGACGCCAGCAGCCGTTAGGGATGGGATCGCCGTGGATGTTGATTAAGATGGATCATGCGCTAATTCCGGATGAGTGAAGGCATCATCTGCCTTTGCGCAACCGCGCCGGTGCCCGCGAGGGCATAATAGGGAATATGGTGAGGCCGTCCGTTCGCGACAGGCCGAAGCCATGGCTGTCCCTGCAACTGTAAGCGGCGAGTGCGATGCACCGACCCGGTCCCCGACCGGGTCTGCCACTGGGGCGACCTGGGAAGGCGTGCATCAAGCGACGACCCGCGAGCCAGGAGACCTGCCGGCGCGGGTCGCTCAATGCCTCGGTCCAGGGAAAGGCCAGGGCACGGATCACCCGTTCGGGCGACGAAAATCAGCGGTGCGGTGCCGGTCGGCGCCGCGCCAGAGCGATGTCGTGCCCGGAGGGAAAGATGACCGAAGACGAAATCAATGAACGCCACAATGAAAAGGCGCGCAAGCGGCAGGCTGCAAGAGCCAAGATCATGGCCGACAAGACGCAGGAAAAGGGCCTGCTGATCGTCCACACCGGCAAGGGCAAGGGAAAGTCGACCGCCGCCTTCGGCATGGTGTGCCGCGCGCTGGGGCACGGGATGAAGGTCGGCATCGTCCAGTTCATCAAGGGCGGCTGGGCGACGGGCGAGAAAGCGGTCTATTCGGCCTTTCCCGGGCAGGTCGAGCATAAGGTCATGGGCGAAGGCTTCACCTGGGACACGCAGGACCGTGCGCGCGATATCGCCTGGGCGCGCGCCGGATGGGACGAGGTGAAGCGGATGATCGCCGATCCCGACATCGCGATGGTGGTTGCCGACGAACTCAACATCGTATTGCGCTACGAATATCTGCCCGTCGACGAGGTGGTCGCGGGCCTGCTCGATCGAGGCGCGATGAAACATGTCATCGTCACCGGCCGCAATGCGCCCGAGGCGCTGATCGAAGCCGCCGACCTCGTCACCGAGATGGTGCAGGTGAAGCACCCTTTCCGGTCGGGCGTGAAGGCGCAGCGGGGCATCGAGTTTTGAGCGGCCAACTCGCGCCGGGACTGCTGGTCGCGGCGCCGCGCTCGGGGGCGGGCAAGACGCTCGTCGCGATCGGGCTGCAGCGCGCCTTCCTGCGCGAAGGACTCGGCGTCGCTGCGGCAAAATGCGGACCCGACTATATCGACCCCGGCTTTCACGCCGTGGCGACGGGGCGATCCTCGGTCAATCTCGACGGCTTCGCGATGCCGCCGGCGATGCTGAAGGGGCTGGCGGCGCAGGCGGCCTGCGGCGCCGATCTGGTCGTCGCCGAAGCCGCGATGGGATTGTTCGATGGCGCGGGCCAGAGCAGCACGGCGGCCGAGGTCGCGCGGCTGACGGGTTGGCCGGTCCTGCTCGTCGTCGATGCCGAGGGCGCGGGCCAGAGCGTCGCGGCGGCCGCGCATGGCCTCGCGACCTTTCCCGGCGCGCCGTCGGTGGCCGGAGTCATCGTCAACCGCGTTGCGAGCGACCGTCACGCTGCGATGATCGCCGAAGGATTCGACGCGCTCGACCTGCCGCTGTTCGGCATGATCCGGCGCGATCCGGCGCTGGCGGTCGCCTCGCGCCACCTCGGGCTGGTGCAGGCGCGCGAGGATGGCGCGCTGGGCGAGCGGATCGACGCCGTCGCGGCCATCGTCGCGCGCGATTGCGACCTCGCCACGATCCGCGCGGCGGCGCGTGCGACCTCTCCGGCCTCCCCCGTCCGACCGCGCCTGCGTCCGCCGGGGCAGCGCATCGCCCTCGCCGCCGACGATGCCTTCGCCTTCTTCTATCCGCATCTGGCGTCGTGGTGGCGCGATGCGGGCGCAGAGATTTGCAGCTTCTCGCCGCTCGCCGACGAGGCGCCGCCCGCCGATTGCGACGCCTGCTGGCTGCCCGGCGGCTATCCCGAACTGCACGGGGGCAGGCTGGCGGGCAATGCGCGCTTCATGGCGGGGTTGCGCGCCTTCGCGGCACGCGCGCCGGTGCATGGCGAGTGCGGCGGCTATATGCTGCTCGGCCGCAGCATCGAGGATGCGGACGGCATCGTGCATCCGATGGCGGGGCTGCTGCCGGTCGATACCAGCTTCGCGAAAAGGAAGATGTCGCTCGGCTACCGGGAGGCGCGGCTGTTCGCGTCGACGCGCTTCGCCGATGCCGAAACGCCGCTGTGGGGGCATGAATATCATCATGCGACCATCACATCGACGAACGAAGGCACCCCCTTCGCCCGGCTTGCCGACGCGGCGGGTCGCGATCTCGGCCCCGCCGGCCATCGCGCCGGTCCTGTGACGGGCAGCTTCTTTCACTTGATCGCCTGACGCGATTTGCCTAACGAGCGGGCCGCGACAGGTTCCCCGAAAGGGGATTGAAAGGGAATGGGGTGCGAAACCCCTGCTGCCCCTGCAACTGTAAGCGGAGAGCCATCGGGCCATATGCCATTGGGACCATCGGTCCTGAGAAGGCGGCCCGGACCGGCGTCGACCCGCGAGCCAGGAGACCTGCCCGTCGCCGTCGTCTTTCGCGCGGACAGGGTGTGCCGGGCGGACGGGGGTGAACCCGACAGACGACAAAGGTGACCGCGCGGCCGCGCGGGCCGATGTCGTTCGCCTATCAGGGTGGGCCGCCATCGACCCAGCGACCGAATGGTCTTGTCGATGGGGTACCCTATGTTCCGTGTTATTGTTCGAAGTTCCATTTCACTGGCGGCATTTGCAGCCGGCTTTCCCGTATCGGCCGCAGAAGCCGCTAACGCCGCCGCGACGTCCGAAGAGGACAGCATCGTCGTCACCGCGACGCGCTCGCCGCTCGCACTCGACGAGGTGCCGTCGACGATCACCGTGCTCGACAAGACGGCGATCGACCGGTCGCAGGATATCGGCGCGACCGAGTTGCTGTTGCGCACACCCGGCATCACCGTCTCGCGCAACGGCGGCTATGGCACCGCGACATCGCTCCGCATCCGCGGCGCCGAGTCCGATCATACCGTTGTCGTGATCGATGGCGTGAAGCTGAACGATCCGGCGGCGGCCGGCGGCGGCTATAATTTCGCCAACCTGCTGGTCGGCGACATGGAGCGGATCGAAATCCTGCGTGGTCCGCAGTCGATCCTGTGGGGCAGCCAGGCGATCGGCGGCGTTGTCAATATCGTCACGGCCATCCCCGAAAAACCGCTGGAAGGCAGCTTCGACATCGAGGCCGGGTCGCGCAACACCGTCAGCGCGCGCGCCGCGATCGGCGGCCGCACGGGACCGCTGAACTGGCGCATCGGCGGCCAGAGCTTCACCACAGACGGCATTTCGGCGATCGCCCCGGCCTTTGGCGGCGGCGAACGCGACGGCTATCGCAACCGCAGCGTGACGGGCCGTGCCGAACTGGCGCTTGCTTCGAACCTCAGCGTCGAAGTGCGCGGCTATTATTCCACGGCGCGCGTCAATCTCGATTCGACGAGCGGCGATACGCCGGACTACGCGCTCAACGAGGAATTCGTGAGCTATGCCGGCGCCAACTTCGACCTGTTGGATGGGCGTTTCCGCAACCGGATTTCCTATTCCTACACCGACACCGATCGCAGCAATTACGGGCCGCTGCGCGCCCGCCCCGTCAGCCTTCAGGCCAAGGGAGAGAATCGCCGCTGGGAATATCAGGGCAATATCGATGTCACGCGCGGCGTCAGCGTGGTCTTCGGCGTCGAGAATGAACGGTCGAGGTTCCGCAGCCGTTCGCCTTCGGGTTCGCTGGCGACGCCCCTTCCCGACTTCGCGATCGGCAAGGCGGACGTGACCAGCCTTTATGGCCAGCTCAGCGTCGAGCCCCTGGACGGGCTGACGATCAACGGCGGCGTCCGCCATGACGATCACGACCGCTTCGGCGGGCAGACACTGTTTGCGGCGGGCGGCGTCTGGCGGCTGCCGACCGGGACCATCCTGCGCGTGAGCTATGGCGAAGGCTTCAAGGCGCCGACGCTGTATCAGATGTTCAGCGAATATGGGAATGTCGCGCTCGACCCGGAGGAAGCGCATGGCTGGGAAGCAGGGATCGAGCAGCAATTGTTCGGCCGCGCTCTGACGGTTGGCGGGGTCTGGTTCGATCGCACCACGACCGGGCAGATCATCTTCAATTCCTGCTCGCCCACCACGCCCAATCCGCTCTGCTTGGTCCCTGGCGATTCCACGCGCCGTTCGGGCTATTATTCCAATGTCGCGCGCGGCGAGGCGCATGGGATCGAGGCGACGGCGGCGCTGACGCTGGGCGCGCTGACGCTCGACGGCAATTATAGCTGGATCGTGGCCGAGGATCGTTCGCCGGGCGCGACCAATTTCGGCAGGGACCTGCCGCGCCGTCCGCGCCACGCGGCCAATGCGTCGGTCGGCTACGCTCTGCCCTTCGGTCTCGACGTCGGAGCGGCACTGCGCTGGTCCGGCAAGAGTTTCGACAATGCGTCGAACAGCATCGTCCTCGACGATTACACGCTTATCGACCTGCGCGCCGAATTCAGATTGTCGGAGAATGTCCGCTTTTTCGCGCGTGCTGAGAACATCTTCGATGAGAATTATATGACGGCCTACCGTTACGGCACACTAGGCCGCAGCATCTACGCCGGTTTCCGGGGGCGCTTCTGATGCGCCCGAATTTTCAGCCAGAGGAGAAGAATATGAAGACGCCTTCTACCGCTCTCGCACGCAATGTCTGGGTCGGCACCATGGCCGGGGTGAGCACCATCGCCTCGATGATTCTGGCCTGCGCGACGCCCTTTCCGTCGCTGGCCGCGCTGGCCGCGACGCACGTGCCGCGCCGCATCGGACTGATGCTGATGTTCGTTGCCTGGTTCGCTGCGCAGGCCGTGACCTATTTCATGCACCAGACGGGCAACCCGGCGTGGCCGTTCGCGCTCGGCATGGCGGCGGTCGTCTCGTTGCTGTCGGCGGAGGCCGTCGCGCGCTCGATGCGCAACCTCCCCGCGGCCGTGCGGATGAGTGCCAGCTACACCGCGGCTTTCGTCGGCTTCAAGCTCGGCATTCTCGCATGGGTGGCGCTGCTCGACCATGGCTGGTCGGCCTTTTCGGGCGAAGTGCTATTGCGCCAGTTCGTGCGCTATGGCGCGATCTTCGCCGGACTGCTGGCGGCGCAGGCCCTGCTGACGCGCGCGGGCTTCAGCCTCGACGTGCCCGCCAACGTGTCGAGACCGCAGGCCGCGTGACGATGCTGCGCCCCGCCGCCGACGGTCCCTCCGTCATCGTGTGCAACACCTGCCGTCACGGCGAAGATGCGCGCGAGGATGAAGAGGGCGTGCGCGGCGGGGCGCGGCTCGCCGGGCTGCTGCGCGGACTTGCCCGCCGCGAGCCCGCCTATGCGCGGATCGCGGTGGAGGAGATGCCCTGCCTGTTCGCCTGCAAGGAATATTGCGCGGTCCATATCCGTGCGCCGGGGAAGGTCGGCTATGTGCTCGGCCGCTTCACGCCGGACGAAGCGGCGGCGCGCGCCATTCTCGACTATGCCGTGCATCATGCCGCCAGCGTCGAAGGCCGCGTCGCTTATGCCGACTGGCCGGAAGGCGTGAAGGGACATTTCCTCGTCCGCGTTCCGCCGCCGGGATTCGTCGCCAAATGACCGCCTTTGCCTCGATCGCGGATTTCGAGGTCGCGCTGGCGCGTCCGCGGAATATCGATGGCGAAGCGCAAGAGGCTGCCCGCGCGCGCCAGATGACGCTGACCAAGCCCGCCGGATCGCTGGGGCGGCTGGAAGACATCGCCATCTTCTTCGCCGGCTGGCAGTCGCGCGAGCGCCCGCGCCTCGAACGCGCGCGCGCCGCGATCTTCGCCGGCAATCACGGTGTCGCCGTGCACGGCGTCAGCGCTTTTCCCTCAGCCGTCACGGCCCAGATGGTCGCCAATTTCGGGGCGGGCGGCGCGGCGATCAACGCGCTGTCGGCCACCGCCGGACTGGAATTGCAGATCGTCGCGCTCGACCTCGATCGGCCGACGGCCGACTTCACCGCCGCACCCGCGATGACTCCGGCCGAATGCCTCGACGCGCTCAACGCCGGGGCGGCGGTCGTTGACGAGGGGATCGACATGATCGTGCTGGGTGAAATGGGGATCGCCAATTCGACCGCCGCCGCCGCGCTATGCGCGCGCAGCTTCGGCGGCACGGCCGCCGACTGGGTCGGCCCCGGGACAGGCGTCGATACGGAGGGCGTGGCGCGCAAGGCCGAGGTGGTCGAGTGCGCGGTCGCCGTCCATGCCCATGCCGGGCGTTCGGCGTTCGAGACGCTGCGCCGCGTCGGCGGCCGCGAGACGGCGGCGATCGCCGGTGCGGCGGTGCGGGCGCGGCAATTGGGCGTTCCCGTCCTTCTCGACGGCTTCATCTGCTGCGCGGCGATCGCGCCGCTGGCGGCGGACAATCCGGCGATCGCCGACCATTGCATCGCGGGCCATTGCTCGGCCGAACCCGGCCATGCGCTGCTGCTCGAAAAGCTTGGGCTCGATCCGCTGCTGTCGCTCGGGATGCGGCTCGGCGAAGGGAGCGGGGCGGCGGTGGCGGCCGGGGTCGTCCGCGCGGCACTCGCCGCGCACGACCGGATGGCGACCTTTGCCGAGGCCGCGGTGTCGGCGTCGCTATGACCGGCTTCGCGCTCCATTTGCTGCGCCATGGCGCGCCCGAGCGACCGGGGCTGCTGCTGGGCCGGACCGACAGCGCGCCGACCATGGAAGGAATCGTCGCCTGCGTCGCGCAGGCGCGCACCGTTGGCGCCGAACGGCTGATCGCGTCGGACCTGCAGCGCTGCCGGCTGGCGGGCGAAGCAATCGGAGCGGTCCTCGGCCGGCCGCTCGCCGTCGACCCCCGCTGGCGCGAAATCGATTTCGGCGCGTGGGACGGCCGGGCGGCCGAAGAGATCGACCGCGAGGCGATGGCCCGTTTCTGGGACGATCCCGACGCCAACCCGCCGCCGGGCGGCGAACGCTGGTCGATGCTCGTCGCGCGCGTGTCGCGCGCCGTCGCCGAGCTGGAACCGGCCCCCACGCTCGTCGTCACGCACGGCGGCGCGATCCGCGCCGCGCTGCACAGTCTCTGCGGCTTCGAACGGCGTTCGATATGGTCGTTCGACCTGCCATATGGCGTCCTCGTCTCGCTGCGCCTGCGGCCGGGCGACGCGCCGGTCGCGCAGATCACCGGCCTGCGCCCATGAAGGGGTTGCTGATCGCCATCCAGTTCCTGACGCGGTTGCCGACGCCGCGCCTGGCCGCCGTTTCCAGCGCGGAATTCGCGGCCTCGATGCGCTGGTTTCCGGCGGTCGGGCTCCTCGTCGGAGCGATCGTCGCCGCGGCCGCATGGGGCGGTGCCAGGCTGGACGGCTGGTCGGGACCCTTGCTCGCGCTGCTCCTGTGGGTGGGCGTCACCGGGGCGCTTCATCTCGACGGACTGGGCGACATCGCCGATGCGCGCGGCGCGGCGCACAAGGATCGCGACCGCATGATCGCCGTCCTGTCCGATCCCCATGTCGGCAGCTTCGCGGTCGTCGCGATCGTCCTGCAACTGGTCGCCAAGCTGGTTCTGCTCCATGCCCTGATCGAGGCGGAGGCCTTCCTTGCCATCGCCCTCGTCCCCTTCGCGGCGCGAACGGGGCCGCTCGTCTGGTCGCGGTGGCTGCCCGATCTTCACGCGGGGCTGGGTTCTCGCTTTCGCGGCGGCGTCCGCATCGGCGATCTCCTGTTGTGGGGCGTGCTGCTCGCGGCGGCTTCCTGCTGGTCGCCCGCGCTTCTCGCTACGCCCCTCTTCCTGCTCGGCTGGGGGTGGTGGCTGCGCCGCGCGATCGGCGGCGTGTCGGGCGACGGCCATGGCGCCGGAATCGAAGTGACCGAAAGCCTGTCGCTGTTCGCAGCGCTGCTGTGGCTGCAAGTCGCATGAGCGAGCCGTGGACATGGCACGGCGGTGGCCTGTCGGCCGCGAAGCGTCGGTTCGGCTCGGGCGACAAGCCCTGGATCGATCTATCGACGGGGATCAACCCCAATGCCTGGCCGGATACGGAGCGCGTGGACATCGACTGGCGGCGCCTTCCCGAACGCGTTGCCATCGCCGGGCTGGAGGCCGTCGCGGCCTCCTGTTTCGGCGTCGCCGCGCGCCATGTCTGCGCAGTCCCGGGAACCGAGATCGGCCTCCGCCTGGTCGGCGCGCTGATCGGCGGCGAGGCCCGATACGCCGCACCCGGCTATCGCACGCACGGCGAGATGATCCCGGCCGCGATGGCCACGGGTCAAGACGCGATCGGGCGGCATGGCGGCAGCATAATCCTCGCCAATCCCAACAATCCCGACGGCCGGACCGTCACGCCCGCGACGCTTCGCGATCTGCTCGCGAGCCGGGGCGGGACGGGCTGGCTGCTGGTCGACGAAGCCTTCGCCGATGTCGATCCCGCGCTGAGCCTCGCGCCGGCGGTGGGCGACGACGCGCGCCTGATCCTCTTCCGCTCCTTCGGGAAATTCTTCGGGCTGGCCGGGGTGCGGCTCGGCTTCGTGCTGGGGCCGGAGCCGTTCCTGCGCGATCTGCGCGCCCTGCTCGGCGCCTGGCCGGTGTCCGTCGCCGCCGTTGCCATTGGCGCCGCCGCCTACGCCGACGCGGACTGGATCGCCGCCACGCGCCGCCGCCTGCCAGAGCAGGCAACCGCGCTCGATGCGCTGTTGCGGGAGGCCGGATATACGCCGGTCGGTGCATGCCCGCTGTTCCGGTTGGTCGAAACCGCCGACGCGCGCGCCTTGTTCGAACGGCTGGCGCGCCGCGCCATCCTGACGCGGCCCTTTGCGGGCCAGCCGCAATGGCTGCGTTTCGGCCTTCCCGGGGACGACGCAGCGCTCCTGCGGCTGAAGGCCGCACTCGGCGATGGCTGATCCGGTCACATTGGCGGCGCTGGGGCTCGACGCCGCGTTGGGTTGGCCGCGTACCCTCTATCGGCTGGCCGGGCATCCGGTCGGATGGTTCGCGCGGCTGATCGACGCCGCCGAGAGGCGTTGGAACGGACCGGCACGACGCTTCGGCACGCGCCGCCTGCTGGGGCTGCTGACCGTCCTGCTGCTGGCCGGGCTGGTCGGCGGGACGGCCTGGCTCGTCCAGTCGCTGCTGCTCGAACGGCTGGGTGCGTTCGGGTGGGCGGCCGTGGCGCTGCTCGCCTGGCCGGCGATCGCGCAGCGCAGCCTGTTCGACCATGTCCGCGCCGTTGCCGACGCTCTCGACGGCGAAGGCCTGCCCGCCGCCCGCGCCGCCGTGGGCGCGATCGTCGGCCGCGATACCGCCGCGCTCGACGAAAGCGGCATCTCGCGCGCCGCCATCGAAAGCCTTGCGGAAAGCTTTTGCGACGGCGTGACCGCACCCGCCGTCTGGCTGCTGGTCCTGGGGCTGCCGGGGGTCTGGACCTATAAGGCGGTCAACACCGCCGACAGCCTGATCGGCCACCGCGAGGAACGCTGGCGCGCCTTCGGCTGGGCGGCGGCGCGCGCCGACGACCTGCTCAACCTCATCCCCGCCCGCCTGTCGGCGCTGCTGATCTGCCTCGCGGGCGGGGGTGGCTGGCGCATCCTGCGGCGCGACGCCGGCAAGCACGCCTCGCCCAACGCCGGATGGCCGGAGGCGGCCATGGCGGGCGCGCTCGGGCTTCGCCTCGCGGGCCCGATCGCCTATGACGGCGTCCTGCACGACAAGCCCTGGATCGGCGACGGAGCGCGCGCGCCGTCGAGCCTCGACATCCGCCGGGCACTGCGTCTCTACCTCGGCGCCTGCGCGCTGCTCTGGCTTCTTGCGGGGGGTGCCGAATGGGCGTTGTGATGCTGCAAGGGACCGGGTCCGACGTCGGCAAATCGGTGCTGGGCCGCATCGGGGTCACGGCGAGCGGGCGCGACTATCATGCCGACGTCGATGCGCGGCATGGCGATGTCGGCGGCTTGCTCGCGCCGGCGGGAAGGGGGAAGGGGAGCGCATGACCGGGCGAAGCCTTTTCGTGCTGGGCGGCGCGCGATCGGGAAAGAGCCGATACGCGCAGGCGCGCGCCGAAGCGATCGCGGGCCGGCACATCTTCATCGCCACGGCGGAAGCCCATGACGCGGAGATGCGCGACCGTATCGCGCGCCACCGGGCGGACAGGGACGAACGATGGCAAACGGTCGAGGCACCGCATGATCTCGCCGCCGCGCTCGACGCCGCCAATGACGCGGACTCCGTCGTCCTGGTCGATTGCCTGACCATCTGGATGTCCAACCTCATGCTGGCGGAGGCCGATTGCGAAGCCGCGACGCGCGGGCTTTGCGAAGCCATTGGGCGGTTCGGGGGCCAGCTCATCCTCGTCGCCAACGAGGTCGGCCTCGGGATCGTGCCGGACAACGCACTGGCGCGGCGCTTCCGCGACGAAGCCGGCCGGACGAACCAGGCCGTGGCCGCGGCTGTCCAGGAGGTGCAGATGATATTCGCTGGCCTTCCGCAGCGCCTGAAATAGTTCGCCGCATGAAGGGATGCGCATGGACTTGCGTCCATCAGCCAGAATGAACGAGAGGTGGCTTGCGCGTCCTTCGAATGCGGCGAATAACGCAACGGCAACGTGCGGCGTCGGCGGGCCACCCATCGCAGCACCGCAACTCACGTTCCATCGCGTGGGCTTGCTTCGACAATGGCAATTTTCATGCTCATGCATTTCCGCGTCGGTGTATGCCGGCTGCGATTGCGACCAGAAGGCCGGCCATCAGCAAAGGCATGGCGGCGATCGTCGCAATCGCAGGTAGGCCGAAGCCGCGATCGAGCATCATGCCGCCTGCCATCGGGCCGAGCGTCCCGCCCGAAAAGCGGCCCATACCGGTCGTGACACCAATTGCCGTGGCGCGGATGCGGCTCGGAAATATCCATGCACCGAAACCGATAATTCCGCTGAATGCTCCATCGATGAAGAAACTGATGAACGCGAGGACGGCGACCGTCGTCGTGAAATTTCCGTGATCGCGCAGGCCCAGTGCCAGCGCGACGGCACCGATAAGGAATGTGGCCGGCAACAGACGGCCCGGTTGGACCCGAGCCATCAACGCCGCGACGGTCAGCGACCCCAAGAGACTGGCGGTCTTGATGACCATCATACCGAAACCGACGCCTTGGATATCGGCGGTCAGCGGCGTGAGCATCGAAGGCAACCAAAAGCTCATGAAGAACGCCACGAGGTAGGTACCGAAAAGCGCGAGTGTCATCACGACCACCAAAGTCGCGATCGGACGCTGCGTTAAGATGCGCCAGGGTTTTTCTTGCTCCTCCTCGCCTTCCGCTTGCCGGGTTTCGATCAGGCCCCAATACATCGGTGCGACCAATAAAAGCGGTATGATGCCGCCAGCTGCCATCAAGCCCCGCCATCCATATGCCGGCATGATCAGCGCGGCTGCCAGACCGGAGAAAATCATGCCGCTGGCGATGGCTGCGGACATCAGCACGGGGACGCTGGCGCGATGTCGTTCTGACGCCGCCTCGGTTGCCAGCGCCAGTGCACAAGGGATCGAGGCGCCCAGCCCGATCCCCGCCAACAGACGGCTGACGATCAGCGTACCCACTCCGCCGGCCACCGCTCCCAGCAACGTGGCGATCCCGAACAGGATGGTGGCCCCTATCAGCAGTCGCCGACGCCCGAAGCGATCCGCCAGACCGCCAAAGACCACCGAGCCGACCAGCGAAGCCGCTACCCCGATCGAATAGACAAGGCCGACCTGCACCTGCGACATTGCCCATTCTTTCGCGATCGCCGGCCCGACATACCCGATCGCATAGGTGTCAAACCCTTCGACAATCATCGTCAGACCGCATAGCGCGATCGTGCGGTGAGAGCCGGATGTTCCCGCACCCGGCGCAGGTCCACCACGGGTGAGATCGACAGCGATCATCCAAATTCCTCTCGCGCTGCATGTGGCTGACCACCGGCCGAAATCCATACCAGCAACAGGCGCCACTCTTTGGAACCGCTTCTCGACGGCGGTGGCGTAAGTCACAAGCTCGATTCAAGCGAAGTGTGACTTCGCCAATTTCGAAAGGTCGGTGGTCGTAGCTGGAACCCATCGCAGCAAGTGATCGGATGCCGATGCGCGATCGGGTCCGTGCCGTTCCGCTCAGGCGACGATATGGGATACGGCTGTTTCTCGCCTGCAATGACTCCAATTTCGCCAAATGCGAAGTCCGATTTGTCGATAAGGAGTCTGGTTCGAAAGCGGGCGAGAGGCGAGACCCCATCGGATCAAGATGCTCAATATAGGCGAAAGGGGGGATGATCGTGCCTCGAGTTAAAAAGGAATTCGAAGTTCGACAGGCGGCTCTTCGCCCGCTTTTCGCAGTTTGCAAAGGAGCAGGATCACCAGTCCCGGCGACGGTTTCGCACGGGGAGATCGTCTGATATGCTGCCATTGCAAGGACTGACCGTGGTTAGCCTGGAGCATGCGATTGCCGCGCCTTTCGCAACGCGTCAGTTGGCCGACCTCGGCGCGCGCGTCATAAAGGTGGAACGCTCGGAGGGCGATTTCGCGCGCCAGTACGATACGCGTGTTCGCGGGCTTTCGTCGCATTTCGTCTGGTGCAACAGGTCGAAACAAAGCGTCGTTTTGAACCTGAAGTCTCAGGAAGGTCTTGAGGCGTTGATGCGACTGGTCGATCGAGCTGATGTGTTCGTGCAGAATCTGGCGCCGGGCGCGGTGGCCCGGATGGGATTCGATGCAGAAACCTTGCGAAAAAGCCATCCACGGCTGATCTTATGCGACATCTCGGGCTATGGGAATGACGGTCCGGATCATGGCAGGAAAGCCTATGACCTGCTGATACAAAGCGAGAGTGGTTTTCTTTCCGTAACGGGCTCTGCCGAAGAACTTTGCAAGGCAGGTTGTTCCATTTCCGACATCGCGGCCGGGATGTATGCCTATTCGGGCATATTGGCAGCGCTGATCGAGCGCGGACGTACCGGGCAGGGCCGTCATATCGACGTTTCCATGCTGGAAGCCAGCGCCGAATGGATGGGATATCCGCTCTATTATTCGTTCGAGGGCGCCCCGCCGCCGCCGCGGGTCGGCGCTTCGCATGCGACGATTTTTCCGTATGGGCCTTTCAAGACGGCAACCGGTAGTATCATGTTTGGCGTGCAGAACGAGCGTGAATGGGAGGCTTTCTGCCGCATCGTGCTGGAACGGTCGGACTTGGCCGCCGATCTTCGTTTCTGCACAAACGCCTGTCGAAATGACAACCGCGAAATCCTTGGACAAATCATCAACTCGGTACTGCTGAAGCTTCCGCGCGAAACGGTCCTGGAGCGGCTCGAACGTGCCAGGATTGCCAATGCCAACATCAACGACATGGCCGAGCTATGGGCGCACCCGCAGTTTATCGCACGCGACCGTTGGCGAACGGTGGAAAGTCCGGTCGGTCCGATCCCGGCGCTTTTGCCGCCAGGTCAGGCCGAAGCGCGGATGGACGCCATTCCTGCAGTCGGCGAGCATACCGAAGAAATCCTGCGCGAAATCGGCATGATCGCATAGGCGAGCGATACGCTCCCCGGTTGCGCGTTGCCGCGGCTCTGGCGGGAGTCCCGGGATCGGGTCTTCGAATGGTGGGAGGCGCCTTCGTCGACGATCATGCCGCTCCTGGGATTGTACGACAGGCGCGGAAACGTGCTGGCAGCGCATCGCATGGGATTTCGAATCTTGCGAAGTCTGATTTCCCTGCAATCTGGCTGCATTCCGGTGCCCGAGGCGACTACGAAGTATTTGGACAGACGTTCGGCTTTCGATTGGACGAGAGCACGAATGCGAGGGGAGGAACATCCAATGAAGAAATTTATGACTGGCCTGTTGCTTGCTGGCACTGCCTTGCCAGCCATGGCCGCCGAACCGCAACCGGCCGAGGACGCCGCAGCAACCAAGCCGAATTCCCTACAGGCCGACAGTGGGAATTCGCCGATGGGCGATATCGTGGTAACGGCCCAAAAGCGATCCGAGAACATTCAGCGCGTTCCCATCGCGATCACCGCCCTGAGCGGCGATGCCTTGCGCGACCGGCAGGTCACCAGCGTTGCCGATTTGACGACGATTGCGCCAAGCGTGAACTTCGGGACATATGGCGGCGCAGCGCGTATCGCGATCCGTGGCATCGGTTTCGACGCGATCAATCCCGGTTCCGAAGCCCGCATCGCATATCATATCGATGGCGTTTATGTCAGCCGTCCCGGCGCACAGCTGGGGTCCTTCTTTGATGTCGAACGCGTCGAAGTCCTGAGGGGGCCGCAGGGTACCCTTTATGGCCGCAACGCAACTGGCGGCTCGATTAACGTCATCAGCAGGCAACCGACGGATTCGCTGGCGGGCTATGCCGATCTGACCGTCGGGAATTACGGCGCCGTTTCGCTGCAGGCCGCGGTAAGCGGACCGCTGGCCGAAGGTGTGCAGGCCCGACTGGCGGTCGTATCGAACAATCGTAGCGGCTACGGCAAGAATCTCTACACTGGTACCGACATCGACGACGCAAACCAGCGCGGCGCGCGAGCCACGATCAGGATCGAGCCGGCCTCGCGGTTGAGCGTGACCCTGACGGGCGATTTCTATCGCGAGAGCGACAACTCGTACGGGATCCACTATTTTGACCTGTACAATCCCGGCACCACGCTACCGGGCGTCGCCCTCGGTGGTACGCCTGCCGGGGACCTGCGCGACATCAACAGCGATCGCGATCCCACGAACGACAAGCAGGTTTATGGCTTTTCGGGAACGATCAGTTACGATCTCGATCAGATCACGATCAAAAGCCTGACAGGATACAGGCATTCTCGATACGAATTCATTTCCGACCTGGATCAAACCGAAATACCTCTGAACTACTATATTAATGCAGAGCGCTCCCGCCAAATCAGTCAGGAGCTACAGTTATCGGGGAAAATCGGAGAAACCGACTGGCTCGTCGGTGGTTATTATTTCGACGAGAAAATATACGCCAGTACGCAGGCTACACGAAATCTCATGATCTCGGGTGGCCCCGACTTCATGACGAATGGCTTCGTCGTCGCAGGCGACACGCACGTTAAAGCGGTGGCCGTTTTCGGCCAGCTCGATCTTGCTGTAACCGATAGCCTGAAAATCATCGCGGGGGCACGCTACAATCGTGAGAATATCTCGATCGACGACATATTCCAGCTTGATTTCGCGCGCGCCTACGATCCCAACGCCTCGTTGATACCCCTCCCCGGTTTCCCGCGGTCGGCGAGGACCAGGAACACGGCCTTCACTCCCAAACTGGGCGTGCAATTTCAGGCCACGCCCGACGCACTATTCTACGCGACCGTGTCGAAAGGGTTCAAAAGCGGCGGCTTCAACCTGGGGGTTGATCGCCCCGCGTTCGCGCCAGAGAAGCTCTGGGCCTATGAAGGGGGCGTAAAAGTGACCGCGCTGGATCGCGCCATAAGGGCCAACCTTGCGGGATTCTACTATGATTACAGCAACCTGCAGGTGTCCAAGGTCATCAACAGCACGGTGGTCACCGAAAATGCCGCCTCGGCCGTTCTCTACGGTGGCGAACTGGAACTGACGGTGCTGCCTACCGATGCGCTGCAGTTCGATGGATCGCTCTCGTACCTGCACAGTCGTTACAAGGATTTTCAATCGCTCGATCCGGGTCGCCCCGCTCTCGGAGAGCAGGATCTCGATGGCAAACGCCTGACACAGGCACCTCGCGTGACCATCAATGCCGGTGCACAATATCGTTTCGATCTTGGCTCGGGTTCGCTCACCGCACGCGGAGAAATGAATTACACCTCTCGGGTCTATTTCACGGCGTTCAACGATCCGCGCGTCGGGCAGGCCGGCAACGTCAAGGCCAACGCATTCCTGACGTACCGCCCGGACGGCCAGAGTTGGATCGCAAGCGTTTTCGTGCGTAATATCACCGACAAGGTCACGCGTGCCAACGGGCTCGTCGGGTCGGCGGTGTATGGCTCTCCGGTCAACGGCTCGGTCAGCCCGCCCCGCACGTTCGGCGCGCAATTCAGGTATGAATTCTAACCCACGCGAACGGGATACGAAATTCGCGCGGCCTCGCCGGTTATGGTTCGACGGACTGTCGGGGCCCACTGCGTAAAGGAGAACGGGGCGGATGGAACTGAACAGCTTGCCGACATTCTACACCCTCGTCATGCGTGCTTTGGCGAAATACCCTGCGAGAATCGCGTTCAGGCAGGGCGACGCGCAGTTAAGCTATCGTCAGGTAAGCGCTTTGATCGCAGGCGAGCAGGCGGTCTTTCGCGCTCATGGCTTCGGGCGTGGCGCAAAGATTGCCTTTCTCAGCGAGAACCGCCCGGAACCGTGGTGTGCAAATGTCGCCGCGCAAGGGCTGGGCATCGCCACGACCTGGCTCCATCCGCTAAGCGCGCTCGACCTGCACGTCGATCAGCTTGCGGAACTGGGCGCGGTCGCTTTGGTGATCGACACCGACGCGTTCGCCACCCGCGCTCGCGAACTGGCTGACAGGGTTCCCGGGCTGACGATTTTCAGCGTTGGCGCCGCCACGGTCGGTCATGATTTGATGCACCTGGCCGACGAAAGTGCAGATGTGCCTGCGCAAGATATTGCCTCACCCGGCGATATCGTAAACCTCAGCCTGACCGGCGGCACGACCGGGCGCAGCAAGATCGTGATGAAAAGCGGCGCATCGGTTGCGATGCAGTCCATCACGCTGAACGGCGAACTCGGCATGCCTGACTGTCCGCGCTATCTGGCGCTCGCGCCGATAAGTCATGTCAGCGGCCAACTCATCCTGCCGACCCTCATGCGTGGCGGCACGATCCATCTTGCCAGGAAATTTGACGTGGACGAGTTCGTCAGGATCGTCGAACGCGAACGCATCAATGCGACGCTCATGGTTCCGACGATGGTCTATCGCCTGCTCGATGCCGCTCCGGACGGGGCCGCCCTGCAGTCCCTCGAACTCATCGCCTATGCCGGGTCCGTCATCTCTCCCGACCGGCTTGGGCAAGCGATGGATCTGGTCGGGCCAGTCTTTGCGCAAATCTATGCGCAAGCCGAATGCACGCCTATTGCCATCCTGTCGAAGGCGCATCACGACCGCGGTGATCCCGCCTCGCTCCAGGCCTGTGGAACTCCGGTCAGCACGGTACAGCTCGCCATCGCCAGCGATGCGGGCGAATATGAAAGCGATCCGGGCAAGGTCGGTGAAATCTGCGTGCGCGGGCCCGCCGTCACGGCTGGTTATCTCGATAATCCGGACGAAACGGGCGTCGCCCTCGCCGATGACTGGCTCCACACGGGCGATATCGGCTTCATCGACGAGTTCGGGCGCCTTTCGATCGTCGATCGCAAGAAAGACATGATCGTGACTGGGGGTTCGAACGTCTATCCGCGCGAGGTTGAGGACCTGCTCAACAGCCATCCCGACGTGTCATCCTGCGCGGTGATCGGGGTGCCGCACGAAAGTTGGGGCGAGGCGGTGCACGCGTTTATCATTCTCCGTCCCGGTCACGAGCTTCCGGCGGAAACATTGCAACGTCATGTCCGGGATCGCAAAGGCCCGCTCTATGCACCCAAGACGATCGATATCGTCGGATCCCTACCGCTGACGGCGGTGGGCAAGGTGGACAAGCAAGCCCTGCGGGCGCCATTCTGGAAAGGGCGGGCCAGAAATGTCGCCTGATGGAAAGGAAGATTGCGAATGAATGTCATCGACGGCGGCAAAGGCCATCCCGTATCGCCGCTCGGCCCCGTCAAGGTCGCGGTGACCGTCGACGATCTTCTGCTGTTTCGCAATATCGGCATGGCTCCAGGCCATTCCGCCGGCGGCACCGCCCGGTCGTTGATGAATGCACTGGCGGCGCATCGTCTTTCCGGGATCTATCAATTTTCCAATACCCTGAAGCTGGATGACGATCCCGATCTGTCGGAAGTGTTCGATCTGTGGGTCGAGGGTGGCCATCATGTCGGGAACCATACCCACCACCATCCCAGCATAAACTGGCTCGCGGCCGACGCTTACGCTCGAGATATCGAGCGTTCGGAGCGGCTGATCGGGCGATATATCGATGCAGCGCCGCGCCGTTGCTTTCGCTTCTGCATGGACATGTGGGGCGATACGCAGTGCAAATGCGATGAGATCACGAAATTCGTCGCCGACAGCGGCTACTTCCCGATCCCCGTGAGCGCCAATTTTCACGACTTTCGCTGGCATGCCGCCCACACGCGCGTCGTCAAGTACGGACGGTCCGATGACCTGGCGGCGCTGCACGACGATTACGTCGAAAGCGCGCTGCGCCAGCTGCGCATCCACGCCGCCAACGCACGGGCTGTTTTCGGTCGCGACGTGGCGCTTGTTTGGCTGATTCACGGGACCCCGATCGCTGGCGAATGCCTCGAGCGTATCCTCGACGCTTTCGTGGCTCACGGCGTGCAATTCGTGTCTCTCGATGAAGCGATGCGCGATCGTGCCAATGCCGAGATGCCGCCCCGGATCAGCCCGGAATTCATCTTTCAGATAGAGAAGTGGGCGCTGGCCCTGGGCGTACCGGTTAACGATCGCCACCCCGGCATTCTCGAAGAAATTGAAAAGCTGTTCCCCCGCGAGGGCGAAGCGCAGATCGACATCGTGCGCAGGATGCGGGCGAATATCGAGGAATGTTTCGGCGTGGAGGCCGGTGCCTTCCCGCTGTCGCCGGATCAACACTGACGTCTTGCCGATCGCGTCACCGTGGTCGAAATCCCAAAGGATCTCCAATGCCTCTCAAGACCCCCGCACAAGATAGCTTCACCACGATCCTGTACGAGCAGCCGGACCCGGCGATCGTACGCATTCTGCTCAATCGACCCGAGACCCGAAACGCGCAGAATACCCGTCTGCTTTACGAACTGAACGATGCGTTCGACCGTGCCGTTCAGGATGACGAGGTCAAGGTGATCATATTGGGCGGAGTGGGCGACGACTTTTCGTCCGGCCATGACCTCAAGAACCGCGACGCCGCCGAAATCCTCGAACAGTATCAGGTCGTCGGAACCTGGACCGGCTTTGGCTGCGAGGGATGCGAAGGGGTGATGGCGCGCGAGAAGGAAGTCTACCAGGGCTTGTCGGAGAGGTGGCGCAACATTCCCAAGCCAGTGATCGCACAGGTCCAGGGACGCGTGATCGCAGCCGGCCTCATGCTGATATGGCCGTGCGACATCATCATCGCGGCCGATAACGCGCTTTTTGCAGACAACACCGTGGCGATGGGCGTGTGCGGCGCGGAGTTTTTCCAGCACCCATGGGAATTGGGTGTACGCCGGGCGAAAGAAATGCTCTTCACTTCGGAGTTCGTGAGCGCCCGGGACGCCTATCGGCTCGGCATGGTCAACCATGTCGTCGACCGCAACGAACTCGACAGTTTCACTCTCGAACTTGCGAGGAAAATAGCCAGGAAGCCCCTGTTCGCTCTCAAGCTGGCCAAAGAGGCAGTCAATGCGGCTCAGGATGCGCAGGGACGGGCGGGAGCGATGCAGACTGCATTTGCCTATCATCAACTCAGCCACGCGCATAACATGCAGACGCTCGGCACCCTCATCGATACGCGCGGAATCATGTCGAAGAACGTCGACTATAATGCCAAGGTATACGACCCGGCCAAGGGGTCGACTTCCTGACGGCATGTTGATTCCTGGTTCGCACCATCGGGATGTCCCGCCTCCAGGGAAACCTGGCGTTGCAGGTGCACCTGGCTTCCCGCCGTGATAGAGCGCATCAAAGTTCTTCAACCGGACGGGCTAAGTTGATGCGTGGCCGACACCAGGTAAATCTTGAATCGCTCAATCTCTTCGTTCTGGCGGCGAAGCTCGGAAGTATTTCCAAGGCCGCCAACGAGATGAACATCGCGCTCGCCGCAGCCAGCCGGCGGATCAAGAACCTGGAAGAATATTATGGCGCGCGGTTGTTCGACAGGACCGGACGCGGGGTGGAGGCGACATCGGCCGGTCGGGTTCTGCTGGACCATGCCCACCACGTGTTCAGGCGCCTCGACATCGCAACGCGCGATCTCGTGGATTATGCCAGCGGTCTCATCGGAACCGTCAAACTCCACGCGTGCACGTCGGCGATCGCCCAGTTTCTGCCTGAGGATCTGTCACGGTTCGCGGCGACCTATCCCGACACGCGAGTGGATCTGCGCGAAGCCTACACCGGCAACATCGTTTCGCTTATCCGTGAAGGCCTGGCTGATGTCGGGATCGTCATGGCGGGCACGATTACCGACGGCCTGGACACTGTTCCGTATAAGGAAGACAGGCTCGCGATCGTGGCGCCGAGCAACTTCCGCGAAGGTATCGACAGGATGCAATTCGCTGACCTCCATGACGAAAGCTTCGTCGTGCTGGAGGATAACGCATCGATGACTCGCCTGTTGCAATCGGTTGCCACCACGACCGGCATGCCTTTACAGATCCGCGCGCAAGTCGACAGCTTCGATGGCGTCTGCCGGATGGTCCAATCCGGTTTCGGGATCGGCATCCTGCCGGTCGTCGCCGCTCGTAACCTGGCCTATTCGCTTGGACTGCGTTTGATCGACCTGGACGAGACCTGGGCGCTGCGAAAATTCGCCATCTGCACCAACCCTCATTTCCCGGCGACATTGGCCATGCGCCGGATCGTCGAATTCCTGGGCCAGAAAAATAAATCCACCGACAATCTGTGACAGGGCACCGTCAGTCCGTTTAACGGGTCTTGGTGTCTGGGAGCAGTCCTTCTGCCATCGGCCAAAGTTTGCCGGGCTGACGGGCCCATGCTTTCAGATAACGATAAGCTAGTTCTCATCTTCGTCATGTCGGGTGCGCCACATTTTCTTGGACGTCGATCCCGGTGCCTTGGGTTCTATCGCGACTTCGACTATTCGCGCGGCCTCGCCTGGCTGGGTCGAACCGATGTTGGCGTCGAAGCTGGCGCGCATCGACCGGGCGCCTGTTCGTATTGTATCGATCCCTGACATTGCCGGTCAGCGATCCCCAAGCACTGCGGCTAACCATTCGCGAGGTGCCGGAACGCCGCGTCGAGCGCCGCCATGAGTCGCGCCGGCTGTTCCAGAGGTATCAGATGGCCGGTCCGATCGATGATCGTCATCGTCGATTGCGGGATATGCTCGTGCAGCGTCACGCTTTCCTCGACGGATCTCAGTTCGTCATCGGCCGCGGCGACGACGAGCGTCGGGCACTTGATCTCGCCGAGGCGCGCGGTGTCGTCGTCGCGGCGGAGCCGGGATTGGCGATCGAAGACGTCGCCGCCCAGGCGGCTGCTCATCCGCTGGACGCGCGCGATCAATTCGTCGCTGCGATGCGCCGGATGAAGGGAGCGGCTGACCGCGCCGCAGCTGAGTTCGCGAAAACCCGTCCGGCCCAACTGCGTGGGCGCGCGCGGCGTGCTGCCGCGGGACGATGTCGCGATCAACGCAAGGCCAAGGACCCGTTCCGGCGCCCGATACGCGATCTGCCGGGCAACATATCCACCCATCGAAAAGCCGACCAGCAGGGTGGGTTCGGTCATCGACCGAACGGCGCGGTCCGCCATCGCCTCGATCGAACCGTCCCGCGTCGTATCGGCATCGACGACATGGCCGAGCCGTGCAAGGCCGGGACGCATATCGCTCCACAGGTCGGCGTCGAGCATGAAGCCGGGAACGAGAAGAATATCCATCGGCCCGCTTTGGCACGGCCGATGCCCTTCGTCACCAGCGCGACGCGCAGTACCCCATTACCACGCCCCGGGGGTGCGGTTTCGGCTGCGCCCTCCGCTGCGCGGGTGGTGCGGCCGTCAGTGTGCGCTGCCACCCAGCGTCGACAGCGGGGCGTGCCGCCAGAGCTGGCGAATCTCGTCGTCGTGGCCGGTGAGGTCGTACCGCAGCAGCGAGACCGGCAGGCGACCGGTGTTCATCAGATAATCGTGATAGTCGCGGATCGAGAATTTGTCGCCGAGCTGCCGCTTGCGGTCGACGAGCAGCTTCTGCAACTGCATCGCCCCGATCGTGTAGGTCATCCCATAGCCGGGAGGACGGCGGATATAGATGCCCGCGTCGACGCGCGCGACATTGTCGTCGAGATAGGGCGTCCATTCCTTCCAGAAATTCATCGTCTGCTCGACGCTCATCTCGTTGCGCTGCATCTTCACGTCGCCGATCGTGCGCGCGGCGCGGAACAGGCCGAAGATGTAGATGAGCTCGCGCGTCCGCGGCCGGTCGTCGAACAGCCCGAGCTGGAGCGCGCTTTCCTCGAGATAGAAGCCCCACCCCTCGGTCCGCCCGCTGTCGCTGACGAGGCGGCGGATCGGGTGCGTCACGCGTTTGCCCGTCATGCCGTCGAACCGGTGTCCCGGGAAGGTGGCGTGAAGATGGTCGGGCGAGGCGTCGCGGAACTGCACCTGTTCCCAGAACATCGGGCCGTTCGGCCGGACGATCCACGGGGCGTTGAAGCCGACCTCCTGATAGCTATCCGGAATATAGTCGGGGATCGAGATGATCTCCTCGTCGCGCAGCCATTTGCGGATCTTGGCATCGGTCCCGGCGAGCTGCGCCTCATATTCCTCGGCCGATCCGGGCAACTGCAGCTCGGGCAGATTGCGGTTGCGGTGCCGCTCGGTCGTGTAGTTCGCCCAGTGCCGATCGAGCTCGCGCTCGGCGAGCGTGACGATCTGGTCCGAATCATAAGGCATCAGCCGGACGTTCTTCAGGAACCAGTCATAGGCGGGCTTGCCGACGCCGGCCTGCGCCGTCATCGTCGGCCGCGATGCGACGAGCCAGTCGCGAAAGCCCGCGATCGCCTTCTGCGCCGCGTCGATGTCGGCCACCAGTGCTGGCTGCTGCGTCGCGGCGCGCCCGCGCAGGTCGGCGAACCAGCCAATCAGCCCCTCGGGCTCCACCGCGCGATAGGGCATGCCGTGACCGACGCCGTCGCCATGCGACAGGCTGTGGATCGCCAGGTCGGCATAATCGGCCGCGACCGAATCGAGATTGACCCGCGCCTGCGCCAGATAGGCGGGAATGGTCCGCAGCCGCGCGCGGAACGCCGTCAGCGCTTCGCCCTTCAGCGGCAGGTCGGTATAGGCGAGGCGCTGCAGCTCATCGACATACATTCCCGGATCGCGCGCCCACGGCTTGGTGACGTTGAGCGTGAAGTCCATCAGGTCCATCTGCGCGCGGATGGCCAGATAATCGACCTGCCGGTGGCGGTCCCAGCGCGCGACCCCGAAATCGGACAGCTTCGCCTGAAAGGCGCGCAGCTCGGCGCGGCGCTTCTCGACGGTGGCGGGGCTGTAATCCACCACGCCGTTCACGGCCGTGGGCGTCTTCCATTCGGTGAAGGCGGCGAACAGCGTGATGAGATCGTCGTAGCTGCCCTGGCCGTCGGGTGGGCTGTCGGGGCCGGGCGCCGCCTGTTGGGTGGCCGCGGCGGCGACGGGGATCGGGCTGCTCGCGCCCGCCAGCAGCGCCGCGATGACCAGGATGGATGCCTTGCGCATGGATCGTCTCCTCCCGTGTATCTGCCGTGACCGGGCCGGCAGTTTTAATTTAGTTCTAAAAACGCGTGAATTTGGTTATGATGTAATGCTTGTGGCGCGAGGTCAAGAGACCATTTACTGCTGGGTGACGGCGTCGGCGGCGGCCGGCGAATTGCAGACGCAGCAGCAGGCGGTGGGCGACCGCGGTCGTGGCGTGGACAGAGCGATCGTTCTAATATAGCTTTATATATCAGCATATTATCTGTTTCTTACCCTTCGGCAGAGTGGAAAGGGTCTCTCGTCCGGGAAGGCTGCTTGCTTCAAAAGTGACAGTTTTCACATTTTTTTATGTCGCGGAATTGACTGTCGCTTCACATTATGCTCAAAATCACGCAACTGTTCACGGGAATGGCGGTAATCAATGCCGGCGACCGTGGAAGTCACAGACGGGTTTCCAGTTCGGGGAGTTTAGGAGCATGGATATGAAGCGGGTTGCAGGCATTCGGGCGGGATTGCGGGGCGGATCGGCGCTCTTCCTGTCGATGGCGGTAATGGGGACGGCCATGGCCCAGACCCCGGTTTCCGAAAATGACGGCATCGCCGACGACAGCGCGGGCATCGTCGTCACCGGGTCGCGCATTCCGCGCCCCGACGTCGATTCGAACAGCCCGGTCAACGTGGTCGGCGAGAGCGAGATCAAGCTGGCGGCGACGGTCGAGAGCGAGCAGCTCCTCAACGCGCTGCCGCAGGCCGTCTCGGGGTCGGGCGCGCAGTCCAACTCCGGCAACGGGTCGGCGACGGTCAACCTTCGCAACCTCGGCGCCGTGCGCACGCTGGTCCTCCAGAACGGTCGCCGCATCGTCGGCGCGTCGCAGGACGGCGTCGTCGACCTCAACATGATCCCGCCCTCGCTGGTGTCGCGGGTCGAGGTCGTCACCGGCGGTGCTTCGGCCGTGTACGGTTCGGACGCGATGGCGGGCGTCGTCAACTTCGTCACCAAGGACGATTTCGAGGGACTCGAGATCGGCGGTTCATACGGCATCAGCGACGAGGGTGACGCGCAGCGCTACAACGTCGACCTGACCGTCGGCGGCAACTTCGCCGACGGCCGCGGCAATATCGTCTTCCACGGCAGCTATTACGATCGTGCGATGGTCAAGGGTGCGGCCCGCGATCATGCGGTCGTCTATCTGGCCGACGCCATCGTCGACGGAAAGCCGGTGCTGGTCCCGTCGGGCAACGGCGTGACGCCGCAGGGCACGATCTTCAGCCCGCAGCTGGTGGGCCTCACCGATCCCTATGGCAACACCATCGGCACCGCGGGCATCTTCTTCGCGCCCGAGGGGTGGCGCGCCTATCGCGCGAGCGACGGGTTCAACGACCGTCCCTACACCAATCTGCAGATGCCGATGCAGCGCTGGCAGGGGTCGGTCATCGGTCATTACGACGTGACCGACGATGTCACGGCTTTCTGGGAAGGGTCGTACGTCCACAGCAAGATCAACTCGACGCTGGGCGCGGTGCCGATGAGCAGCTCGGGCTTCATCCCCGGGTTCCAGCTCGACCTGCGCAATCCCTATCTCGCGCCGACGCTGCGCGATTTCCTGAGCGCCAACATGGATGCCGACGGAGATAATCTGGTTCCCGTGAACATCAACCGGCGTCTGCTCGATGGCGGGTCGCGCACCAGCGACCAGACGCGCGATTTCTATCGCTTCGTCGTCGGTCTGCGCGGCAATCTGACCGACCGGCTGAAGTGGGAGGTCTTCTACAACCAGGGCGAGACCAAGGTGACCGACGTCCAGGGCGGCGGCGTGCTCATCGACAATTTCGCCAACGGCTTCCTGACCGATCCGACCGATCCCTACAAGTGCGCGGTCGCCGATCCGAAGTGCGTCGTCCTCAATCCCTTCGGCCTCAATTCGCTGACGCCGGAGATGATGAACTATATCTACACCGACCTCACCAACATCACGACGATCCGGCAGAAGCAGGCCGGCGCGAGCGTGACGGGGTCGCTCTTCTCGCTGCCCGCCGGCGACGTCGGCATCGCGCTGGGCGCGGAATATCGCAAGGAAAGCTCCGCCTTCGATCCCGATCAGCTCTATGTGCAGGGCAAGGCGCTGTCGCGTGCGGCGGGGCTCAGCCCGACCGCGGGGTCGTTCGACGTCTCCGAACTCTATGGCGAGCTCTATGTGCCGATCCTCGCCGACATGCCGGGGATCCAGCTGCTCGCGTTCGAGGGCGGCCTGCGCTACTCCGACTATTCGACCGCGGGCGGGGTCTGGTCGTACAAGCTGGGCGGTGAATATTCGCCGTTCCGCGGCCTGAAGCTGCGCGGTCTCTATCAGCGCGCGGTACGTGCGCCGAACGTCGTCGAACTCTATTCGGGTGCGACGAACACGGCGCCGCAGGCGGTCGACTTCTGTAACGCGACGCCCGAGCGCACGGCGGCGGAGCGCGACTTCTGCGTCAACTCGCTGGGCGTTCCGGGGGCCGTCATCGACGTGTTCCAGCAGGAAAACCAGCAGATCCGCGCGATCACCGGCGGCAATCCGAACCTTCAGGAAGAAACCTCGGACACCTGGTCGGTCGGCGCGGTTGTTCGTCCCGACTTCGTCCCGAACCTTCAGTTGACGGTGGATTATTACAATATCCGCATCAAGGACGCGATCGGATCGTTCGGCGGCGGCCTGCAGTCGGTGATCAACGCGTGCAATGCCAACATGTCGATGAGCAACATCTTCTGTCAGCCGCTCAGCAAGCGGACCCCCGACGGCCAGCTTTATGACGTTGCGCTGCTCAACGCGAACATCGCCAACATGAAGGCGTCGGGCATCGACTATCGTATCGACTACCGGCACAGCCTGGGTTCGGGTAGCCTCAGCTACTATCTGGCGGGCACCTATCTGATCGATTCGATCACGCAGGGCAGCCCGATCGCGAACTCGGTCAATTGTGCCGGCTTCATCGGCGGCGGCAGCTGTTCGACGGCCAACCCCAAGTGGCGCTTCACGCAGCGCCTGACTTGGGAAGTCGACAAGCTGCAGCTTTCGCTCCGCCACCGCTTCATCGGTTCCGCGAAGGATGGTCGAATCGCGGGAGCAAAGGCTTCGGGCGCGGCGATTCCCTTGCTCGCCGTGCCCGAAACCGGCGACGTCCATTACTTCGACCTCAGCGCCAACTATGACGTGATGGACAATTTCAGCTTCTTTGCGGCGGTCGACAATCTGTTCGACCGTGATCCGCCCTACTACCTCTACGAGCGTGAAACCTACGACGCCATCGGTCGCCGGTTCACGATCGGGTTCCGGGCGAACTTCTGAGTGGAAAGGCACCGGCCGCGGCGGCATCATTCCGTCGCGGCCGGGCCGCCGTGCGAAGTGCGTTCAAGCTGGGGTTGCGATAGATGAACAAGATGGGTCTGTTCCGGTCGGTCGGCGTTGCGCTGGCGTTGGCTCTTTCCTCGACGGCGGCAAGCGCGCAGGATCGCCCCGCACCGCATGCCCCCGTCCACGGCGGCGCGAAGGTGGCGGGGACGTCGCTGTCGATCGACGAACTCTATCGCACCAAGAGCCTGATCGGAACGACGCCCGAAGGCTATAGCTGGGCGGCGGACGGCGACACGGTGTTGTTCCTGTGGAACGACGAAGGTTACAGCTTCCGCGACATCTGGTCTTATTCGGTCCGGACGGGGAAGAAGACGCGGCTCACCTTCCTGGGCCGCGACAGCAAGCCCGAGGCCGAGCAGAAGGGGATCGCGCAGGCGGTCGCGCTCGACCGGGGGCGGGTGGCGTTCACGCTGGGCGGACAGCTTCATATCCGCGATGCGAACGGCACGGTCACGCCGGTCGAAACCGACAAGCAGGCGGTCCGCAAGCTCGCCGTGTCGCCCGACGGCACGCGGCTGGCCTTCATTTCCGGCAACCCCGTCGATACGCGCAACCGCGTGACGCTGGGCGGCGTGCTCTGGGTCCGCGACGTCACGGCGAAGGGCGGCAATGCCGCGCGCCGCATCGCGGGGGACGATGATCCCAAGGTCTATATCGGTGATTTCCAGTGGTCGGCCGACGGCAAGGCGATCGCCTTCGAGCAATCCGACGACCGCGCCATGCCCGAGCGCGACATCTATTATTACGCCAAGGGCGGCTTGCAGAACAATCGCGTCATCCGGGCCTTTCCGGGCGACGAGACGACGAAGGCCACGGTCGGCGTCGTCACCCTCGCGTCGGGCGACGTGCGCTTTTTCGACCGCCCGAACGCCAAGGATCATATCTGGGACTATGGCCTGTCGAACGACGGCAAGCGCCTGTTCGTCAGCGGCTCCGACATGGAGGCGAAGGAACATAGCATCTATGTCTTCGACGTCGCGAGCGGGACGCGCGAGACCTTCTATCAGCTGCGCGAGGCGAAGCATCTGCGTCCCGACTGGAAAGTCGCATGGGCGCCGCGCGACGACGGGCTGATCATCCTGACCGACCGCGACGGCTGGCTGCACCTCTATCACCAGCGCGCCGCGGGCGAAGCGCCGCGCCAGATCACGAGCGGCCGGTGGGAGATCGAATCCTTCGCGGTCGACGGCAAGCGCGGCCAGCTCTATTTTACCGCGAACGAATCCTACATCCCCGACCGCCAGCTCTATCGCGTGCCGGTCGCGGGCGGTGCGATCGAGCGGTTGAGCGGTGCCGCGGCCGGGACGCACCAGCCGGTCTATTCGCCCGATTTCCGGCATATCGCCGACTGGTACAGCAACGACACCACGCCGCCCGAGCTTTTCCTGATCGACACGGTGAAGCCGGGCAAAGCGGTGCAGGTCACCAAGTCGCCGCAACCCGAATTCTATACCCAGACCTGGGCGAACATTGGCTATGTCGAGTTTCCGAGCCATGTTGACGGCACCAACCTTGTCGCGCGACTGAGCCTGCCCGCCAACTACGACCCCACAAAACGCTATCCGGTGATCGTCGGCTCGGTCTATTCGGATGCGGTGCGCAACCAGTGGGGCGGCCGCCGCGCGCACCCGACCTGGGGCCTCGACCAATATTTCGTCGCGCAGGGCTATATCGTCCTCAACGTCAATATCCGCGGATCGTGGGGGCAGGGACGCGACCACAACCAGACGCAATATCAAAGCTATGGCGAGACCGACATCAACGATCTGGAAAGCGGCGTCCGCTATCTGGTCGAGAAGGGCTATGCCGATCCCAGGCGGGTCGGCATCTGGGGGTCGAGCTATGGCGGGCTGATGACGATCATGTCGCTGGCGAAGAAGCCCGGCGTCTATGCCGCCGGAATCGCCGGGGCGCCCGCGACCAACGTCTGGCACGCCTATCCGTCGCAGATGTGGATCATGGGACCGCCCGACGGTGCCGACATGCCGGCCCGCTACGAAGCGCAATCGGCGCTTTATCAGGCCAAGGGCATCAAGGACGCGCTGATGATCATCCACGGAACGCGCGACCCGGTCGTGCTCTATTCCGACACGATCGCGCTGATCGAGGCAATGATCCAGCGCGAGCAGATGTTCGAACTCGTCACCCTGCCCGGCGCCAACCATGCCTGGGCCAGCGACAACCTGCCGCAGGCGCGTTTCGCCTTCAAGAAGATGGTCGATTTCTTCGACCGCAATGTGAAGAACAGGGAGTGACATGCTGCGGCGTGCGATTTCCCTGATGATCGGCGGCGCGGCGCTGCTGTCGGCGACGGGCGCCGCGGCGCAGGCCGAGGTGCAGGCGCTGGGCGCCGACTTCTGGGCGTGGCGCGCCACGACCCAGCCGGCGACGAGCGACGACATTCCGCGGATCGTGCGTCCCGAAAAATGGACGCCCGACTGGTCGCCCGCCGCCGTCGACGCCCAGAAGCGGCAGCTCGCGGCGTTCGAAACGCGGTGGAAGGCGCTCGCGCAGGCGCCGCGCTCGGTCGGCGAGACGGTCGATTACCGGCTGGTCGGATCGGCGCTGGCGCGCGTGCGCTGGGAACTCGACCATGTCGCCGCGTGGCGGCGCCAGCCGCATTTCTATGTTGCGCAGGCGCTGAACCCGATCTTCGAACTGCTGTTGCCGCCGCCGCCGCTCGAACGGGCGCGGATCGACGACGTCATCCGGCTGCTCGGCCACGCGCCGGCGACTCTCGCTGCGGGCAAGACCAATCTCACCGACATGCGCGGGCCGTTCGTCGACGCCGCGCTCGCGCAGGTCGCGCAGGTCCCGTCCAGCCTGAATGGCATGGTCGCCGGCATCGATCCGCACGCGACGCCGGGCCAGCGTCGGCAACTCCGCGCCGCGGCCGACAAGGCGATCGCGGCCTTCGCCGATTTCGAAGCCTTCCTGAAGGCCCGGCGCGCCGGCTTGTCCGATGCGACCGCGGTCGGCCGCGACAGCTATCGCTATTTCCTCGGCAGCGTCGCCCTCTATCCCTATTCGCCCGAGGAACTGCAGGTGATGGGGCGGCAGGAATGGGCGCGCTCGGTATTGTTCGAAGAACTCGAGCGCAACCGCAACGCGGGGCTGCCCGAACTGCCGATCGGCGCGTCGATCGACGCGGTGACGGCGAAGCTCGACGCCGACGAACGCAAGGTCCGGGCCTTCCTGCGCGACCGCAAGCTGCTGACCGTGCCCGAATGGGTGGGCCATTATAACGCCCGGCCCTTTCCGGCCTATCTGGCGCCGATCGGCTGGCTGGGGCGGACCTTCGACCTGACGAGCCGGACGCGCATCGGGCAGAATGCGACCGTCTATCTTCCCGAACCGTCGCCCGGGCTCGGCTATTTCAACCTGTCGATCACCCGCGATCCGCGCCCGATCATCGTGCACGAAGGCGTGCCCGGCCATTTCTTCCAGCTCAGCCTGGGCTGGAAGCATCCGAACCCGCTGCGCCGCCATTATTACGACAGCGGCGCGAATGAGGGGACAGGCTTCTATGCCGAGGAGATGATGCTCCAGGCGGGCCTATGGGCCGACGCGCCCCGGACGCGCGAGATCATCTACAATTTCGCCCGGCTGCGCGCGCTGCGGGTCGAGGTCGACGTGAAGCTGGCGCTTGGCGACTTCAGCATAGCCGAGGCGGCGGACTATCTGGAAAAGATGGTGCCGATGGACCGCGCCACGGCGGAAGAGGAAGCGGTCTTCTTCGCCGCCGCGCCGGGACAGGCGATCAGCTATCAGATCGGCAAGATGCAGACGGCGGAATTCCTGGCCGAGGCGCGGGTGCGCGAGGGCAAGGATTTCGACCTCAAGCGCTTCCACGATTATCTCTGGCTCAACGGCAATGTGCCCATCGCGCTCCAGAAGCAGGAGTATCTGGCGATGGTGGGCGGGAAATAGGGAGCGCCATGCGTATCATCCGACTGAGCGAACCACAGTCCGGCCTGTCCGCGCGCTGCCGCCTGATCGAGGATGCGGCGCCCGAATCGGCCGCTTTCCTGTGGGACCTCGCCGAACGCCGCGCGGCGTTCGAAGCCATGCATGCGATCTGGACCGGCCCCGAGATCTCCGTCCCGATGCCGGCCAGCACGCTGCCGGCCGGGATGGCGCAGCCCGCCATCCCGGCCGAGAACGCGACCTCCTATCCCGAGGCGGGCGACATCGTCCTCGCCTATCTCGCCGCGGGCAGCACCAAGGGGCTGCCGCCGGGCCCCTTCTACGACATCGGCCTCTTCTATGGCGGCGGCGGGCGCCTGCTGATGCCCTTCGGGTGGATCCAGGCGAATGTCTGCGCCCGCATCCTCGACGAGGATCTGGCCAAGGCGCAGGCCGACTGCCGCGCCATCCGGCGCAACGGCGCCTGCACCCTGACGATCGAAACCGCCTGAGGACGCCCGCCCATGACCTATGACGATCTGATGTCCTTGCTGGGTAACTGGCTGCTTCCGGGATCGCTGGTGGCGATCATGGTGTCGATGGGCCTGTCGCTGACCGCCGACGATTTCCGGCAGGTGTTCCGCAACAAGCGCGCACTGATCTTCGGCGTCTGCTCGATGCTGGTCGTGCCGCCGCTGATCGGGCTCACGCTCGCGCTGACGGTGGTGCCCACCGCGGCGCTCGCGGTCGGCTTCGTCCTGCTCGCGACGACCCCCGGCGGCATGTTGTCGAACCTGTTCACCGACATGGCGAAGGGCGATCTGGCGCTGTCGATGTCGATGACGCTGATCCTCAGCATGATCTATATCTTCGTGGTCCCCTTCTACGCGCATTTTGCGCTGCTCCATTTCATGGGGCTGGAGGCGGACGTGCAGGTGCCGCTCGCCTCCTTCTTCTGGGACATCTTCTCGATCACGGTGCTGCCCGCGACGGTGGGCTTCGCGATCCGCGCGTGGCGGCCCGATTTCGCCATCTGGTTCAAGCGCTACCTGAAGAATGCGGCGACGATCGTCCTGTTCAGCTCCTTCGGCGTGATCCTCTACGACCAGGTTCCGGTGCTGCGCGAGAATCTGGGGGCGCTGTTCTGGATCACGGTCGCGCTCAACCTGACCATGGTCGTCGTCGTGATGACCATCGTGCGCTTCGCCGGCTTCTCGCGGCGCGAGAATGTCGCGATCGGGATCGAGCATCTGATGCGGCAGGAAGGCACCGCGATCTTCATCGCCGTTTCGATCGTCGGCAACAACGAGATGTCGTTGCCGATGATCATGAACACACCCGTGGCGCTTTGTTTCGTGCTGCTCTTCGTCGCCATCGCGCGGCGGACGGGGCGGTCGGAGCAGGGCGTTCCAGCCACGATCTGAACCATAGCAAGATAGAGCGCCCGGCAAACGGGCGAGCAGGAAAGTTCGCAGTTATGACAGTGTCCCGAGTTGTGGGCGTCGCGACGGGGTCTCTCCCGCTCGTCGCGATGGGTACCCTCTTCGTCGCTTCGACGGAGCGATGATGCAGCATCGATCGATCTCCCGCGCCGCTCGCAAGGATAGTGTCACGAGCCCGCTGTGGACGGCGACCGCCGCCCCGGGGCCTGCGCTGGCGCCGTTGTCGGGCCACGTCGAGACCGACGTGCTGGTCGTCGGCGGCGGCATCGCCGGAACCGCGACGGCGCTCCATCTGGCCGAAAAGGGCGTCTCGGTCGTGCTGGTCGAGGCGGGCCAGCTGGGCGACGGCGCGACCGGGCAGAGCGGCGGGCTCGTCGCGCCCGATTATATCCGCCATTCGCCCGATTCGGCACGGCAGGCGTTCGGCGCGGAGGACGGCGAACGGCTGAACCGGATGATCGGGGCCTCGGGCCGTTTCGTCTTCGACCTCATCGCGCGGCACGCGATCGATTGCGACGCGCGCCCGGACGGCTTCTACACGCCCGCGCACACCGAGGCGCTCGCCGACAATCAGCGCCGCTCCGCCGATCAGTGGCGGTCGCGCGGCTATGCCGTCGATTTCGTCGAGGGCGCAGAGGTCCGGCGGCTGTTCGGCGCCGACCGCTATTGCGGCGCGCTGCGCTTCGGCGACGGCGGCAGCCTCAACCCGCTTGCCTATGTCCGCGGCCTTGCCCGCGCGGCCGAGCGCGAAGGTGCGCGCCTGTTTGCGAACAGCCCGGTCGCCGCGCTCGAACGGACGACGGACGGCTGGCTTTGCCGCACGCCCGGCGGGACGGTGCGCGCGGACCGCGTCGTTCTGGCTGCCAACGGCGGCAACGGTGCGCTGCACCCGGCGATGCGGCGGACGACCCTGCCGCTGCACGTCTTCCAGTTCGCGAGCGCGCCGCTCGACGACGCGCAGCGCCGGGCGATCCTGCCCGAAGGGGGCGCCTTCACCGACAAGGTCCCCTATCTGTTTACCGCACGGCTCGACGGGCAGGGGCATCTGGTCTCGGCCTTTCCCGCGTCCTTCCTGATCCGCAGCGATGCCGCGCTCTATCGCGAGGCCCGGCGGCGGCTGGCGCAGCATTTCGCGGCGATGCCCGATCCGCAGATCGATTTCCTGTGGCGCGGCCTGGCGTGGGTGAACACCTCCTTCCTTCCCGAAGTCTATGATCTCGGCGAGGGGGCGATCGCCATCCAGGCCTGCAACGGCCGCGGGATCGCGACCAACAGCGTGCTGGGGGCGGAGGTGGCCGCCATGCTGGCGACGGGCGATCGCACGGCGCTTTCGGTGCAGCCGCGCGTCCCGGCGCCGGTGCGCTTCCATGCCGGCGCGGCGTGGCTACCGAAGCTGCTGATGTCGATGGCCTATCTGTCGAACTGAGGCATGGGCGATCCGGGGTCGATCGACGTTCAGCTCTGGCCCGCAAACGGCGGCGCCATCGGAATGCTGAACTCTGGCACCGGCAAAGTCGCCATTTCCGGCTCGCTTGAACCGCGACCACCCCTAGGGCGCCAGCGGTTCCAGATTGTCGTGAAGCCGGCCGAGCAGCGCGATCAGCTGCTCGAACTCCTCGGCCTTCAGCCCCGCGATCAGGTGCGCATAGATGGGCGCGGTCGCCAGCCGCGCCTCGGCCAGCCGCGCTTCGCCCGCCGGGGCGAGCGCGACCAGCGTCACGCGGGCGTCCTCGCGGCTCGGCGTGGCGGTCACCAGTCCGGCCGCAGTCATCCGCTGGATGATCCGTGTCATCGTCGACAGGTTGATGACCGCCGCCTGCGCGATCTCGCGCGCGCCGCGCGGCGATTCCTCGCCGAGGATCATCAGGACGCGCCAGCTTGGAATATCGAGGCCGATCGCGCGCAGCCGTGCGTCGATGATGCTGTTGTACCGGCTGACCAGCCGGTTGAGCAGATAGAAGGGGTATCGATCGACCCGAAAGGCGGTGTCGCCGGGGTTCCCCGACTGAAAGACGTCCATGACCGCCGCTTTAGCTCAAAGCTCTTCGGTTTCAATCCGCCGCGTCCCGGTGCGGCGCCGTTCCCCTGAAAGGAATTCGCCATGGCTCCTGCAATCTCCACCCCGATCCGCCGCTGGTGTCGCGTTGCCGCGCTGTGCGGAGGAGCCCTGCTGCTGGGCGGGGCCGCGACACCCGACCTGCCCGACCTGATCGATCGTTACGAGCATTTCGCGGAAGACTATCCGATGGAGGCGGGGCGCTCCGATCCGTCGCGTGCGCGGGTCGGCTGGCCCGACGAGACGCCGGCGGGCATGGCGCGGCGCAAGGCCGAGCTCCAGCGGATCGCCGCAGCGCTCGATGCGCTCGACGATGCGGTGCTGACTGACGAAACGCGCTTCGATCGTGCCTATCTGCGCCAGCTCATCGCCTGGCGGGTCGAAGGGATAGACTTCGACGAACGGCGCTTCGCCTTCGTCGCGCATGAAGGCTTCTACAACACGCCCTATTCGCTCGCGCGCGGCCTGACGCTGCGGAGTGAAGCCGATGCGCGCGCATGGGTCGAGCGGATGCGCGGCATTCCGCGCTATTTCGCCGAGCAGCGCGCCAACCTCGCGCGCGGGGTGGCGTCGGGCTGGACGCACCCCGCGGTCGTGATCGACGTGGGGGTGGCGATCCTGCGCAACCAGATCGCGCAGCCCGTGGCCGAGGACCCGATGCTGGAGCCGCTCAAGCCCTTTCCGGCGATCGCGGCGGAGGCGCAGCGATTGATCGAACAGGAGATCCGGCCGGCGCAGCGCGAGGCGCTCGCCTATATCGATGGTCCCTATCGCGCGAAGGCGCGCAAGGAGCTGGGTATCGCGGCCGTGCCGGGCGGGCGGGCCTATTATGATTTCCTGCTGCGCTATTATACGACGACCGACCTGACCGCCGAGCAGATCCACGAAATGGGGCTGGCGGAGGTGCGCCGGATCCGCGCCGAGATGGACAAGGTCATCGCCTCGACCGGCTTCGAGGGGAGCTTCGCCGACTGGCTGCGCTTCCTGCGCACCGATCCGCGCTTCTATGCGACGAGCCGCGAAGGCCTGATCGAGAAATATGCCGCGGCGGCCAAGCGCATCGACGGCGCGCTGCCGCGCTATTTTTCGGTTCTGCCGCGCCAGCCCTTCACGATCGTGCCGGTGCCGCGCGAGCTGGAGGAAGGCTATACGACCGCGCGCGGCGGCGGCGGCGGCGATTTCGAGAAGGGCTTTGCCGGGACCTTCGTCGTCAACACCTCGCACCTAGACCAGCGGCCGCTGTACGAGGTCCCGGCGCTCAGCCTGCACGAGGCGGCGCCGGGGCACCACACGCACGGCGCGCTCAACAACGAGAACAAGGAGCTCCCCGGCTTCCGCCGCGCCCGCGACCTGCTGGCCTTCCGCGAGGGATGGGCGCTCTATGCCGAACGGCTTGGGCACGAGATGGGCGTCTATCGCGATGCCTACGAGAGCTTCGGCAGCCTCTCGACCGAAATGTGGCGCGCGTGCCGCATGGTCGTCGATACCGGCATCCATGTGATGGGCTGGAGCTATGACCGGGCGCGGCAGTGCTTTGCCGAGAATACGGCGCTGGCCGACATCAACATCGACACCGAACTCGCGCGCTACATCGGCGCGCCGGGGGGCGCGGTCGCCTACAAGGTCGGCGAACTCAAGATCGTCGAATTGCGCCGCCGCGCCGAACAGGCGCTGGGCGACCGCTTTGACATCCGCGCCTTTCACGACCTGATCCTCGCGCAGGGGCAGCTGCCGATGACGATGCTCGAGGCGAAGGTCGACGCCTGGATCGCGGCGAAGCGTTAGGGCATTCGCCGCTCGCGATGACGATTCCGGTCGATGTCATCTCGCTCTAGATTGGGGCCCATTCAAACTCTCCCCCGAAGGGGGCTTTTTCGGGCTTCAGCCTATCTTCCTCGGCACGGCTTCGCTGAGCGTCGGCGATTAGGAGGCCAGGGCTTGGTCGAGCGCCTGGCCTTCCTCGTCCGCCAGCGCCGCCTCGCGCAGGCGGGCGATGTCCACGGCGGCGAGGCCGCCCTTGCGACACCGCTCGGCGATCCGCTCGTAATTGCCGAGGCCGCGCTCGAACGTGTCGCCATAGCCCTTGATCAGCCGCTGGCATTTCACGATCTCGACCGCGACATCGGGCTCGGCGGTGCGGGCGAGCGCCAGCCATGCTTCGATCCGCGCCTGCTCGATCCGGTAGCGCAGCGTGCCGCGCCGCCAGCGCCACCAGCCGGCGAGCAGCGACAGCATCAGGAACCAGCGCAGGCTGGTCGTCTCGACATGGCGGCCTTTCGCGAACAGCGGTTTTAGCCGCCGCGTTAGTCCCGGGCTGGCAAGGATGCGGCGCCCGATCGGCGCGGGCAGCGTCTCGCAGACCTCTTCGAGCCGCGGATGCATATATTCGGTGAGCTCGACGATCTGGTCGTCCTTCGCCTTCACCTCGGCGCGGACGCGGGCGAAGCGGCTCGCCCGGACCTTCAGGGCCGCGACGCGGATCGTGTCCTCATAGGACATCCACAGCGCCAGGTGACGCGCGGCTTCGGTCAGCAGCGCGGGATCGGTCCCCAGCGCTTCGAGCCGGTCGAGGTAGAGGGCGGCATAGGACGCGTCCTGATAGTCCATCAGCCGTTTCACGCCCTCGACCGCGAAATCATGCGCTTCGCGCGGCAGATTCGCTTCGATGCGCGCCAGCAGCGCACGGCCGGCCGCGGTGGTCGGCGCAGTGGCGCGCGGCGTTTCCTGCGGCGTTCCGCCCTTGCCCTGCGCGGCGTCGAAGCCGGCCGCGAAGCCTTGCAGATTGGTTTCGATCGCCTTGCCGCCCGCGCGGATCGCATCCTCGAAGGCCGCGCGGGGAAAGGGCAGGACGCCGCTGCCCGCGAGCGCGCCGAACATGATCGAACTGATGACGCTGCTCGTGCGCGCGGCGGCATCGTCCATGTCGAAGCCGATGAAGCGGCGCGCCCGCTCCTGCGCGGCGGCCAGGATGCGCTCGCCGCTGGCGCGGCCGTCGCCCATCGCCGATTTCTCGTCGATCGCGTAGACACGGTGGGTCGAGCCGATCAGCAGCGTGTCCTTCGACACGAAGCCGCGCAGGATTGCGCGGCCGGCCTCCATCAGTTCCGACGCAAGGACGACATCGACGTCGCCGGGCACCGGCATGAGCGCGAGCACCGGCGGTGCGCTGGCGCAGCCGGCCGGGAACATCTCGATATAATAGACGGTAGCGCCGGTGCGCTGCGCGACACCGGGGACCGATGTGCCCTGCGCGACATAGTTGTTCGCCTCGCCGAGCTGGACGATCCAGTCGGCGAGGACGCCGCCGCCTTGCCCGCCGAGCCCGAGGACGGCGATGGTGATGCGTTCGCGCCGGGCCATCAGAAGGCCCTCGCGGCCAGCCGGCGCGCCGATCGCCGCTGGAGCGCGCCGATCACCCAGCCGCGCAGCCGATGGCGCAGCCGGTCGCGCCGATCGGGGTTAGCGATGATTCGCGCCTTGTAGAAGGACGGGCAGAGGACGGCCGCGTGGCTGACCTCTCCGCACACGCCGCATCCGACGCAGCTGTTCTCGACATGCGCAATCGGGTCCTGGCGCAGCGGATCGGGGTTCGACCGGATCGTCAGCGACGGACAGCCCGACAGGCGGATGCAGCTGTGGTCGCCGGTGCAGGTGTCGGGGTCGACTCCGAAGCGTTCGCGCACCACCCGCTCGCCGGCGCGCAGAGCCTTCGCCATCTGGGGCTTGATGCGCCGCTGGCGGTTGAGCTGGCATTCGGACTGGGCGACGAGCACCTTCGGACCCTTTTCGGGCGAGGTCAGCGCGTCGCGGATCGCATCGCGCATCCCAGCCACGTCATAGGTGCGCGTCCGCGTCTGTGCCCAGCCGATGCCGACGCCGCGCACCGCGCGCTCGATCGGGTTGTTGGTCTGGCGGTGCGGCGGTCGCGCGCGCGACGAGGGGATGTCCTGTCCGCCGGTTGCGGCCGAATAACCGTTGTCGACGATGATCGTCAGATTGTCATCCTGGTTGAAGACCGCGTTACCGATGCCCGACGTCAGGCCGTTGTGCCAGAAGCCGCCGTCGCCCATGATCGCGACCGCGCGCTTGCCCTCGGGCTTGAACGCGGAGGCCCCCGCGGTGCCGAGGCCATAGCCCATCGTCGTGTTGCCGATGTGAAAGGGCGGCAGGATCGAAAAGAGGTGACAGCCGATGTCGGCGGAGACGTGCAGTTCCCCGACCTCCTTCTGGACCAGCTTCATCGCCGAGAAGATCGGTCGCTCGGGACAGCCGGTGCAGAAGCCCGCGGGCCGCTGCGGCACCGCGCCCGGCGGTAGCGCGGGCGGCTGGGCGGGCTCCTCGGCCGGTGCGCGGTCGGGAGCGTGGGCGCGCAGGAAGCGGGCGATGCCGTCCTTGATGACCGCGGCCGTATATTCGCCCGCGCGCGGCAGCACATCCTTGCCGATGATGCGCGTCTGGAGGTCGGCGCGGCGGACGAGCGTGTTGAGTTCGTGCTCGATGAATTCGGGCTGCCCTTCCTCGACCACCAGCACCGCGCGCTTGCCGGCGCAGAAAGCCTGCACCTCGTCGGGGATCAGCGGATAGGTGACGTTGAGCACATAGACGGGCAGCGCCGCATTGCCGAAGGCGTCGGACAGGTCGAGCAGTTCGAGCGCGCGGTTGAGCGAATTGAACAGCCCGCCCTGGACGATGATGCCGATTTCGTCGCGCTCGGTGCCGAAATGCTCGTTCAGCCTGTGCCGCCTGACGAAGTCGATGCCGGCGGGCCAGCGCTTCTCGATCTTCTCGACCTCGTGCAGGAAATTGGCGGGCGGCAGGACGATGCGGTTGGTGTCGCGCGTCGGTGCTGCCGCGGCTTCGGCGACGGTCAGCGGCGGTCGCCGGTTGTCGCGCGCCGTGAAACTGCCCGTGACATGGCAGGCACGCACCCTGAGTTCGAGCATGACCGGGGTGTTCGACGCTTCGGAAAGCTCGAACCCCTTTTCAACCATGTCGACGATCAGCGGCAGGCTGGGGCGCGGGTCGAGCAACCACATCTGCGATTTCATCGCGAATGCGTGGGTGCGCTCCTGCATGATCGAGGAGCCTTCGCCATAATCCTCGCCAAGGATTATCAGCGCCCCCCCGGTGACGCCGCCCGATGCGACGTTCGACAGCGCGTCCGACGCGACGTTGGTGCCGACCACCGATTTCCACGCGACTGCGCCGCGCAGCGGATAGTTGACCGACGCGGCGAGCATCGCCGCGGCGGTCGCCTCGCTGGCCGAGCTTTCGAAATGTACGCCGAGCCCGGCCATCAGGTCGCTGGCGTCGGAAAACACGTCCATCAGGTGGCTGATCGGTGACCCCTGGTAGCCGCCGACATAGGCGACGCCCGCCTGGAGCAGCGCTTTGGTGACCGCGAGGATGCCTTCGCCGTGGAAAGGCTCGCCGTCTCCGAGCTTGAGCTGCTCGACCTCCGCCTTGAAGGAACGTTCCGCCATTGCCGCGTCAGTCCGCGATGAGCGCGAGCACGCGCAGCGGGCTGCCCGAACCGCCCTTGATCTTGAGCGGCGCGGCAACGACCACGCTGCCTGTCGGCGGCAGCAGGTCCAGATTCTCGAGGCACTGGAGCCCATAGCGGCCCGCCGCGTGGAACAGCGTGTGCGCTGGATAGGCCGGGTCGAGCAGATGCGCCTGCCCCGCGTCGGTGCCGATCGTCTCGACGCCCAGCCCGTGCGCGTCGCGTTCGTCGACCAGAAAGCGCACCGCCCCCGCCGACGGCCCCGGCGTGTGCGCCCCGTCCTCGCGCCGGTTGGTATAGGCGTCGACGTCGCGCTTCGACCAGTCGGTGCGCAGCATGACCCAGCTGCGCGGCGGGATGCGGCCATGCGTCGCTTCCCATTCCTGGATATCCGCGACCGTCAGCAGATAGTCGGGATCGGCGGCCGCCTTCTGCGAGATGTCGATGACGACGGCGGGCGCGATGAAATCGGCGGGCGCCACCGTGTCGACCGAATTGTTGGGCAGGTCCTTGCCCGTGATCCAGTGGATCGGCGCGTCGAAATGGGTGCCGGTGTGCTCGCTGACCGTGAAATTGTTCCAGTACCAGGCGACGCCGCGCTCGTCGTAGCGCGAAATCTCTTCCTGGCTGAAGGCGGCGCACTGGCCGAATTCGGGCGGCAGAACGAGCGTCGGCGTCTCGGGCGACAGCGTCTGGGTCAGGTCGATGGTGCGGATCGCGCCCGATGCGACGCCCGCGGCGAATTGCTGGATAATGTTTGCAGTCATGATCTTTTCTCCCGAGCCGGATTGTGCGTCGAAAAACTTGCATATGCAAGTAAATTGATGATCCCCTAGTCCGCCGGCACGACGTCGAACGCGATCGTCGTGCGGTGCCCCTCGTCGGCGAAGGGGATGGTGCCGTGGTAGAAATAGGACGGGAACAGGACGAGGCGCCCCGGTTCCGGACGCACCGTGCGGACGATCCGTTCGCGGGCGCCGAGGCGCAGGCCGGTTTCGCCGAACTTGAGCCACCCCTGTTCGCCTTCGGCGACTGCCGCGGGGAGGGCGACATAGTAGACCGCGCTGATCCAGCCTTCGGGGTGGATATGGTTGGTGTGATGGCCGCCGTCGTGCAGTCGCACCGACCAGGAGCCCGAAAAGGCGAAGCGGGATGCATTGCGGTTGAGGAAGGGGTGGGCGGCATCGTCGGGCAGCGCGGCGATATAGCGGCGGACGCCGTCCTCGATCAGCGCCCGGACCGCCGCGACCTCCGGCACGTCGCGGCCGAACAGGTCGTCGGCCGTCTGCGTCCCGCCGCGCAGCGTCTGTTCGAGCGGATGCCGCTGCCCGAGGTGCAGCGCGCCAAGCGCTTCGTCGAGCCGGCGATTGAAACCGGCGACGTCGCCGTCTGCGGGACTGAGGGCCTGTGTGCTGATCAGCGCCACATCGTTCAGCCATTCGGCGCGGGCGTTGCCGGTGAACCGCCACGCGATACCTTGGAGGGCGAGCGCCTGCTGGTCGCGGGGGTCGGTATCGAGGCGGCGCGCGATGCGCGGCATCGCCTCCGCCGGCCGGTCGAGGATCAGGAGCGAGCGGGCGGATTCGCGCAGGGCGGCCGCATGCTCCGGGTCGCCGTCCAGCGCGGCGTCGAAGGCGGCGAGCGCCTCTTCCGACCGGCCGCTCGACCAGAGCGCCTGCCCCAGCCGATATTGCAGGTCGGCGCCGCCGACGCCGCGCGCGACCGCCGGGGCGAGCAGCGCCACCGCCTCGCCCGGTTCGCCGCCGAGCGTCAGGCGGTTGGCAAGCCCCGCGAGCAACCCGGCGTCGTCGGGATGGCGGCGCAGCGCCTCGCGATAGCTGTCGAGATGGCGATCGGCGCGGCGATGCTCCCAGAGCAGTCGGCTGAGCGAATCGTGCATCGCGGCGTCGGTCGGCGTCAGGCGGATCGCCGCGCGATAGGCCGCGGCGGCTTCGTCGATGCGACCAAGATCCTGCAGGCAATGCCCGAGGTTGTACCGGATCTTCGCTTCGTCGGGTGCCTGCGCGGCGCATTCCTCGAAGAGCGGCAAAGCCTTTTCGGGGCGCCCGATGAGCCGCAGCGCCACCGCGAGATTGTGCTGCCAGGGCGCATGGCCGGGGCGCAGGCGCAGCGCGGTGCGATAGGCGTCGACGGCCTGCTTTCCGTCGTTCAGCGCGTTCAGCGCCTGACCGAGCACGGCCCATGCGCGCGCATGGTCGGGGCGGGCGCGGACGAGCGGAGCGAGCCCGTCGCGCGCCGCGACCGGATCGCCGAGCGCGATCCGCGCCAGCGCGAGGTTGATCCGCGCGTCGTCGTAGCTGGGCGCAAGAGCCAGCGCTTCCTGATAGGTGGCGGCGGCCTCGGCGTGCCGTCCGAGATCGGAAAGGCTGCTGCCCAGATTGTTGAGCACGTGCGGCTGAGCCGGACGGACGGCCAGCGAGCGGCGGAACAGCGCCGTCGCCGCGGTGTGATCGCCGCGCTGCCGCGCGACCATGCCCAGCAATTGCAGCGCGTCGGGCTGATCGGGGCTGTGGGCCAATATGGCTTGCAGCCCGGCCTCCGCGGCATCGAAACGCCCCGAACGGGCGAGCGCCATCGCCTGACCAAGCGCCTGTTCGAGGCCTGCCTGCGGTTGCGCCAGCGGCATGTCGTGCTCCGGCGGCCGCGATCGCCCGCCGATCCGGCCGCCGCGCATCGAAGCAAATCCCTCTTGTGTCGTCAAGCAAATCGCGCTTTAAATCATATGTAAATTCACATTTTAGGGGAGGTTGTCATGCAGGATCATATCGCACGTCGTCGAGGGGGCGGTCACTGGAAGCATGCGGCGCTGGGCGTCGGCCTGCTGGCATCGCTCGCCGCCTTGTCGCCGGTTGCGCAGGCGGCCGAGCGCCCGATTCCCGAAACGACCGACGACGTGCGGCGCGTGCCGATTCCCCCGATCGATCGCAGCCACGAACCGATCGTCGTGATCGCCGGCGGCACGCTGATCGACGGACGCGGCGGCGCGCCGATCTCCAATGCGGTGGTGGTGACCCAGGGCGACCGGATTCTCGCCGCGGGACCCGCCGGGTCGGTGGCGGTGCCCGCCAATACCGCGCGCACGATCGACGCCTCCGGCCTGTATGTGATGCCGGGTCTGATCGACCTACACATCCACTTCACCCAGCAGCGTTGCCACGATTTCGGCAAGTATTCGGACAGCCCGGCAGGCGCCGCGATCCGCGGCGTCGCGCTGGCCGAGCAACTGATCAACGCCGGCATCACCGCGGCGCGCGACGTGGGAACCGTCGACGATGTCGCGCTGCGCATCAAGGAAGGGGTCGACCGCGGCATCATCCGCGGACCGCGCGTCCTGTGGAGCGGGCGCATCATCGCGACCACCGGCGGCCACGGCGACGAGGTGACGTCGACGGCGACCGGGCGGCAGAGGCCGGCGCTGGGTGGGCCGTCGAAGGGCGCCAACGGCCCGTGGGAATGGCGCACCGCGGTGCGCGAGCAGATCCGCAACCTCGCCGACTGGATCAAGCTCGGCGCGCCCGCCGACAAGGAGGAGCTGGCGGCGGCGATCGACGAGGCGCACTCGCTGGGCGTGCCGGTCGCGATCGACAGCTTCGGCAAATATACCGACTGGGCGATCGAGGCGGGGGTCGACACGCTCGAACATCCGCTGGCGATGAGCAACAATGCGGTGCCGCTGATGAAGAAGCACGGGACCGCGTTCGTCCCGACGATCATCGCCTTCGACAATCTGCTCAACGGCGGTTACCCGACTGCCGGCATTCCGAGCGGCGGCTTCTATCACACCCATTCGCGCCGTTTCGTGATCGACCAGCGGGACCATCTGAAGCGCGTGACTGAAGCCTATCGCGCCGGCGTGCCGATCGGCGTCGGGACCGACATTCCGTTCGAAAACGACGAACGCTATCCCGACGCCTATTTCCACGAGCTCGATTATCTGAGCCAGGCGGGGATGAGCAACGCCGACATCCTCGCGTCGGCGACCCGCGTCGGCGCGCAGATCATGCGAATGGGCGACAAACTGGGCACGATCGAAAAGGGCAAGATCGCGGACATATTGATCGTCGGCGCGAACCCGCTCGATTCGCTCAAGAATCTGCGCGACGTCCGCTACGTCGTCGCGGACGGCAAGGTGGTCGTCGACGGGCCGGCGCGTTAGGCCGGATCGACATTCCGCTCTGGCGACCTGCAAATGGCGGTTTTTCGCGCTTCCGCTGCTCAAGTTGGGAATTATCCCTTTTCGACAAGGAACCGTTCTCCGGCGAAAGCCGGGGTTCACGCAGGGCAGTGCTGTGCCATCTGGACCCGGGCTTTCGCCGGGGAACAGGTTCTTGCCACTTGCGGGTGGCGCGTCCGTACAATGTTATCGTCCGCCCGCGCGGCGCTATTCGATTGGCAGTTTGCTGAGGTTGGCGCTGATCTTCTGAAGCGTACGCAGCAGGTGGGCGAGGTCGCGGTTGCTGATGCCGTCCATCGCGCGCGTGAACTGGCGTCCGACGATCGGGGTCAGTTTGCGCAGCGTCTGCTGGCCCGCGGGCGTGAGCGTGACTTCGGTGACGCGGTTATCCTCGGGATTGGGCTCGGTCGTCACGAGTCCCTGTTCGATCATCCGGTCGATGATCCGGCTGATCGTCGACCGCTTGGTCAGGGCGGCTTCCGCGATCGCGCCGATGCTCGCGGGCTGACGCTCACGCAGCACCGTCATGACGCGATAGACGGGCTTGGACACGCCGTGCTTGTGCAGCACCTTGTCCATGTCCTCATGATATTTGAAATCGGCGTGCGCCATCAGATAGAATGGCGAATTCTCCAGGCGAAAAGTCGGACTGCTCGGGTCGTAATCGCCACGATTTTCCATTTCGCCCCCCAATTTGTCCGTCGATTTCCTCGTCGACCTTGCGTTCATGTGTTCCCCAAATGCCCTGTAGGATCAAGCCGTTCCGTCACGGCGGAACGCTCATGGCGCTCGAATTAGCCGAAAACATATGTATTTGCACTTGGTTATGAGGGGGCGGTTCCGAAATCGTCTGTTGGGTGCCCGCGCCGGCGCCGGGAAGGATTGCGAGACGGCCCTCGATCTCCTCCCTTGCCGTTACGACTGCCGTTCTTTTTTCCCATAGTAGTCGGTGACGCCCACCACGGCATCACGTGGTCCTTTCCGTGGTGGATAAATTGACACTAATCGCGTGAATATGAATATATAAGTCGCGCTGAGCCGAACGGCCGCTTCCGCGGGACGGCACGCAATACAGGAGGAGGGTGGCGATGCGGGCGAATCGGCTGGTGCGGACGATGGGAATGCTGACGATGCTGTCGGCGGTGGTCGCGGTTCCCGCCCCGGCGCAGGAAGCGAAACAGCGCTGGGACCAGCTATGCCAGATCCGCAAGGACAAACTCGACCTGATCCTGCCGGAGGCGATGCGCGAGAACGGCATCAACATGTGGATCGTCGCGTCGCGCGAAGGGCATGACGATCCCAATGCGGCGATGTTAGGCGGCGGCTATGTCGGCGACATCGGCTATTATATCTTCACCGACCGCGGCGGCGGGCGGATCGAGCGGGCGGCGCTGGGCATCGGCGGCGCGGCGTTCGACCAGTGTCCGCTCTATGACATCAAGGGGCCGCCGTCGGACCTGCGCGCCTTTGTCGAGGCGCGGGTGCCCGCGCGCATCGGCATCAACGTCGCGACCGAGATCGGCACCGCCGACGGGCTCAGCCATTCGCTTCACGAAGCGCTTCGCGCGGCGCTGGGTCCCGATCTGGCGGCGCGGCTGGTCTCCGCCGAAAAGCTCGTCTCCGATTTCCGCTCGCGGCACAGCGCCACCGAGATCGCGGCCTTTGCGCGCGCCGGCGAATATTCGCGGACCATCGCCGAACGGGCGCTATCGAACGAGGTGATCCGGCCGGGCCACACGACGACCGGCGACGTCGCCTGGTGGATGATGGAGGAATTGCACCGGCAGGGGCTGGGCAATAGCTTTGGCCTGCCCAGCATCTATGTGCTGGGGCCGGGCGAACGCGGGCCGACGTCGGGCGATCACATGATCCAGCCGGGCGACCTCATCACCATGGATTGGGGCGTCAACTATCTGCTCGCCTACACCGACATGAAGCGTATGGCCTATGTGCTGAAACCCGGCGAGAATGCGCCGCCGCCGGGGGTGCAGCGCGCCTTCGACAAGGCGATGGAGATACGGCGGATGATCCTCGACGCGATCCGCCCGGGCGTGACCGCGGGCGAGGCGCTGGCGGCGGTCAACCGCCGCGTCGCGCAGACGCCGGGGCTTGCGCTCGGCCGCTACGACGATCCGAGTCCCGACCCGAAATATTCGGACGTGGTGATCGGCAGCCATTCGGTCGGCGACTGGGGGCATGGATCGGGGCCTTCGATGGCGGATTTCAACCCGCTGCGCATGACCTATGCTTTGCGGCCCGGCAATTTCCTGTCGATCGAGCTGTTTCTCTATACCCCCGTTCCCGAATGGGGCGAGCGCAAGATCAAGATTCCGCTCGAGGACAATGGCGTGGTGACCGCGCGCGGCTTCGAATGGACCGCGCCCCCGGCGAGCCGCATCCTGCTGGTGAAATAGCGGCCGATCCAGCCCTCCCCCGAAGGGGAGGGCTCGTTTCACGCTTCGGGGACGACCGCGATCGTCTCGATCTCGATCTTCGCTTCGGCCTCGACCAGCGCCACGACCTCGGCCACCGCCATCGCGGGGAAGTTGCGGCCGATCAGGTCGCGATAGGCTTCGCCGATCGCGGGCAGGCTGGCGAGATATTCGTCGCGGCTCGTCACATACCAGGTCATGCGCACGATATGCTCGGGGCCTGCGCCGGCCTCTGCGAGGATCGCCAGCGTGTTGGCCAGGACCTGGCGGAACTGGCCCGCGAGGTCGGGGCTGACGAAGCGTTCCTCGGCATCCCAGCCGACCACGCCGGCGGTGAAGACCATGCGGCCGGTCGCCGCGACGCCGTTGGCGTAACCGCGCGGCCGCGTCCAGCCGGGGGGGAGCAATGTTTGATGAGCGGTCATGATATTTCCTTGTTCAGACGGTCGAGAAGCTCGGGCGGCCAGGGGCGCGAGCGGCCCTGCGCCAGATCGATGAGCACCTGGGTGTAGCGGACGGAGAAGCGGGCCTGGCCCGCGCAGGCGATGGCGACGGCCAGATCGACTGAACTGCGGCCCGCCCGTGTGACCGCGACGGTGAAATCGAGCCGGTCGCCGAGGCGGCTCGGCGTCGCGAATTCGGCGTGCAGGCTGACCGTCGGCAGGCCGAGCCCCATGTCGAGATGCAGCGTGCGGCGGTCGATCCCCAGCACCGCTGCGGTCCAGTCCTCGATCGCCGCATCGCACAGCTCGAAATAGCGCGGATAGAAAGCGATGCCCGCGGGGTCGCAGTGTGCGAAGCGCAGCGGCAGGCTGGTGTGGAACATCAGGGCACGCTCTGGGCGAGATGCTGGCGTGCGATGACGACCTTCTGCACCTCCGACGCGCCCTCGTAGATGCGCAGCGCCCGCACCTCGCGATAGAGTGCCTCGACCGGTGTGCCGACGGTGACGCCGAGGCCGCCGAACATCTGCACCGCCTTGTCGATCACCTGCTGTGCACTATCGGTGGCGTGCAGCTTGGCGAGCGCCGCCTCGCGTGTGTTGCGCTCGCCGCGCACGTCGCGGAGCCAGCCGGCGCGGTAGATGAGCAGCGCCGAGGTGTCGACGTCGAGCACCATTTCAGCGAGCTTCGCCTGCGTCACCGCATTGTCAGCGAGCGTGCCCGCGCCCAGCTTGCGGACCCGCGCGCGCGCAGTCGCCTCGTCGAGCGCGCGGCGCGCGAAGCCGAGCGCGGCGGCGCCGACGGTGGTGCGGAAGATGTCGAGCGTCGCCATCGCGGCGGCGAAGCCGCGTCCAGATTCGCCGAGCAGCGCGGTTTCGGGCAGTGCCATGCCGGTGAAGGTCAGAGTGGCGAGCGGATGCGGCGCGATGACGGCGATGCGCTCGGTCACCGCGAGGCCGGGGGTGTCGGCATCGACGATGAAGGCCGACACGCCCTTTGCGCCGAGCGCCTCGCCGGTGCGGGCGAACAGGACATAATAGTCAGCGATGCCGCCGTTCGAGATATAGGTCTTGGCGCCGTCGACGCGATAGCCGTCGCCGGTGCGGGTCGCGGTCGTCTCCATCGACGCGACATCGGAGCCTGAGGCGGGCTCGGTGAGCGCGAAGGCCGCAATCTTCCGCCCCGCCGCGACGTCGGGCAGATAGGCGCGCTTCTGCGCCTCGGTCCCGAACAGGCTGATCGTGCCCGACCCGAGCCCCTGCATCGCGAAGGCGAAGTCGGCGAGGCCCGAATGGCGCGCCAGCGTTTCGCGGATCAGCGCGAGCGAGCGGATGTCGAGCGTGTTGTGCATCCCGCCATAGGCGGTGGGGACGCAGTAGCGCAGCCAGCCGGCGTCGCCGAGCGCGCGGACCAGCGCGCGGCATTCGCCGTCGACATCTTCCGAATGGGCGTGCGCGACGTTCGCCGCGCACCAGTCGTCGAGCTCGCGGCCGAGGCGGCGGTGGCCGTCGTCGAGGAACGGCCAGTCGAGGAAGCTGCGGTCGGCCATCAGTCGCCCGCGAATTCGGGGCTGCGCTTGTCCGCGAACGCCTCGAAGGCGCGGCGGAAATCGTTGGTCGCCATGCAGATCGCCTGCGCTTGTGCCTCCATCTCGATCGCGGTTTCGACCGAGACCGCCCATTCGGTGTTGAGCTGCGTCTTGGTGATGCCGTGCGCGAAGGTGGGGCCGCTGGCGAGCGAGCGGGCGAGGCCGAGCGCCTTGTCGAGCAGTGCGTCGGGTTCGACGAGACGGTTGTGGAAACCCCAGCGTTCGCCTTCCTCGGCACCCATCATCCGGCCGGTGTAGAGCAGGTCCGACGCGCGGCCCTGGCCGATGATGCGCGGCAGGATCGCGCAGGCGCCCATGTCGCACCCGGCGAGGCCGACGCGCGTGAACAGGAAGGCGGTCTTTGCCGCCGGGGTCGCGATGCGCATGTCCGACGCCATCGCCATGATTGCGCCGGCACCGACGCAGATGCCGTCGATCGCTGCAATGATCGGTTGCGGGCATGCGCGCATGGCTTTGACGAGATCGCCGGTCATTCGCGTGAATTGAAGCAGTTCGGGCATCCGCATTTCAGTCAGCGGCCCGATGATTTCGTGCACGTCGCCGCCCGAGGAGAAATTGCCGCCGGCGCCGATGACGACCACCGCCTTGACCGCGGGCGCGTAGACGAGCGCGCGGAAGGTGTCGCGCAGTTCCGCATAGCTTTCGAAGGTCAGCGGATTCTTGCGGTCGGGACGGTTGAGCGTGACCGTGGCGACGCCGGCGTCGAACCGCCAGCCGAAATGTTCGGGCGAAAAGCTTTCGGGATTCATGCCTCTTCCTTTCCAGTGTCGGCGGCCAGCGAGTGCTTGAGCGCGCCGAGCAGATCATAGAGCGCCGTGCGCTGGTCGCGGCTGAGCCCCGCGAGCATCGCGTCGATCCAGTCGTGGTGCGCGTCGGCGAGACCGGCGAAGCATTCGCGCCCCTGCTGCGTCAGGCGGACGATCGACGCGCGGCCGTCGGTCGGCGACGGGGCGATGCTGACATAGCGGTCGCGGGCGAGCGTCTGGACGACGCCGGTGACATTGCCGTTCGAAACCAGCAGCGCCTGCGACAACTGCCCCATCGTCATGCCTTCGGGGTGGCGGTCGAGCGCGGCCATGACGTCGAAACGCGGCAGGGTGACGCCGAACCGGTCGGCGAAACGGCGCTTGATGCGCTTTTCGATCACCGTCGCGCAGGTGAGCAGCCGCAGCCAGAGGCGGACGTTGCCGTGCGCGCCCATCGCGCCGTCGTGCTTTTCGCGGATCGCGGCGGGGGCGGTCACATCACCTCTCCACCCGCGACCATCACCGCCTGCCCGGTCACCGACCGGCTGGCGGGCAGGCAGAGCCACAGCACCGCCTCCGCGACCTCAACGGGGTCGATGAGCCGCCGCTGCGGGTTGAAGCGCGTCAGTTCGGCCAGCGCCTCGGTTTCGCTGCGGCCGGTCTTCGCCCGGATATTGGCGACCGCCTGTCCGACGATGTCGGTATCGGTGAAGCCCGGGCAGACCGCGTTGGCGGTGAGGCCGGTCGCCGCATATTCGATCGCGAGCGCGCGCATCAGGCCGATCGCGCCATGCTTCGATGCGACATAGGGCGCGGTATAGGCATAGCCCTTCACTCCCGCCGTCGAGGCGACGGTGACGATCCGTCCGGCGGGCGCCGCCAGCAGGTCGGGCAGCGCCGCCTGGCAGCAATGAAAGAGGGCGTCGAGATTGATCGCCATCGCGCCGCGCCATGCTTCGGCCGTGACGCGGGCGAATGGCGCGCTCGGCGCGATCCCGGCGTTGTTGACGAGAATGGAAATCGGTCCATGGGCGCTGCGCGCGCTATCGAACGCCGCCTCCACCGCCGCGCGATCGGCGACGTCGGCGGGGGCGACATGCGCGTGGGGCAGCGAGGCCGCCGTCGCTTCGAGGGCGTCGCGCCTGCGCCCGATGAGCGTCAGCCGCGCACCTTCGGCCGCGAGCGCCCGTGCGATGGCGGCACCGATTCCCGATCCGCCCCCGGTGATGACGGCATGCACGTCCTGCAAACGCATTGGGGCTCCTCCCGCCTCAGCCCCGCAGGGCGGCTTCCTGTTCGGCCGCACGCTTCATGTTGCGCGCGAGCTGGCTCATCCCGTTCAGATAGGGGGAGGGTACCGCGGCGCCGCGATAGTCTTGCTGCGCCGCGGCGCGCAGCGTCCACATCGGATCGATCATGTGCGGGCGCCCGAGCGCGACGAGGTCGGCGCGGCCGGCGGCGAGGATCGAATTGACATGGTCGGGTTCGAAGATGTTGCCGACCGCCATCGTCGACACGCGCGCCTCGTTGCGGACCTGGTCGGCGAAGGGAGTCTGGAACATGCGGCCATAGACAGGCTTGCAATCGGCCCAGGTCTGGCCGGCGGACACGTCGATCAGGTCGGCGCCCGCGGCGCGGAAGGCCTCGGCGATCAGCACCGCCTCGTCGGGCGTCACCCCGGCATCGCCCATCCAGTCGGTCGCCGAGATGCGGACCGACATCGGCCGTTCGGCGGGCCACGCCTCGCGCATCGCGGCGAAGACCTCGAGCGGGAAGCGCAGCCGGTTTTCGAGGCTGCCGCCATATTCGTCGGTGCGCCGGTTCTGGAGCGGCGTGATGAAGCTCGACAGGAGATAGCCGTGCGCGGCGTGCATCTCGACCATGTCGAAGCCGGCGTAGATCGCCATGCGCGTCGCCGCGACGAACTGGTCGCGCACCATGTCCATGTCGGCGCGCGTCATCGGACGGGGCGTCTGGTTCGACCCGCTCCACGGCACGTCGGACGCGGCGATCAGCGGCCAGTTGCCTTCGTCGAGCGGCTCGTCCATCCCTTCCCAGCCGATCTTCGTCGATCCCTTGGCGCCCGAATGGCCGAGCTGGAGGCATATCTTCGCCTTGCTCTCGCGGTGGACGAACTCGGTGATGCGGCGCCACGCGGCGGCGTGCTCGGGCGCGTACATGCCGGGGCAGCCCGGGGTGATCCGCGCCTCGGGCGAGACGCAGGTCATCTCGGTATAGACCAGCCCCGCGCCGCCCTGCGCGCGAACGCCGTAGTGGACGAAATGGAAATCGCCCGGCGTGCCGTCGACCGCCGAATACATCGCCATCGGCGACACGACGATGCGGTTTTCAAGCTGCATGTCGCGCAGCTTGTAGGGGGCGAACATCGGCGGCGCGCTGTCGTTGCGGCCGCCGGGCGCCTGCGCCTGGAACCAGCGTTCGACGCTTTCGAGCCAGCGCTTGTCGCGCAGGCGCAGATTTTCGTGGCTGACACGCTGCGAGCGGGTGAGCAGCGAGTAAGCGAACTGGATCGGCTGGAAAGGCAGGTAGCGGTCGAGCGTCTCGAACCATTCGGTCGAGTTGCGCGCGCTGTTCTGCAGCTTCAGCACCTCGATGCTGCGTTCGGCCTGATATTCCTCCAGCGCCTGCGCGCGGGCGAGACCCGGGCGGTTGAGCACCTCGGCAAGCTTGATCGCGTCCTCGAGCGCCAGCTTGGTTCCCGACCCGATCGAGAAATGCGCGGTGTGCGCGGCGTCGCCGAGCAGGACGAACTTGTCGTGCGACCACTGGCCGGTGATGATGCGCCGGAAATTGAGCCACGCGGCCGAACCGCGCAGATGCGACGCGTTCGACATCAGCTTGTGACCGTCGAGATATCTGGCGAACACGCGCTCGCTCCACGCGATCGCCTCGTCGGGGGCCTGCCGGTCGAGGCCCAGCCTTTCCCACGTTTCGGGCGCCATCTCGACGATGAAGGTCGAGAGATTGTCGTCGAAGCGATAGGCGTGCGCCCACACCCAGCCTTCTTCGAGCTGTTCGAAGGCGAAGGTGAAGGCGTCGAACGTCTTGTGCGTGCCGAGCCAGATATAGCGGTTGCGGCGGGTCTGGATGTCGACGTCGAAATGTTCGGCATAGGCGTCGCGGATGCGGCTGTTGGCGCCGTCGGCGGCGATGACGAGGTCGTAATCGACCCAGTCGGCGAGATCGGGTCCCATCTCGGTTTCGAAATGGAAGCGGACGCCCAGTTCGCGGGCGCGGTCCTGCAGGATGCGGAGCAGCCGCTTGCGGCCGATGCCGATGAAGCCGTGCCCGGTCGATCGGATGCATTCGCCGTGGATATGGACGTCGATGTCGTCCCAATGCGCGAATTCGTCGCGGATCGTCGCCCCGCTGACGGGATCGTTCGCCATCAGATTCTCGACCGTCTGGTCGGAAAAGACCACGCCCCAGCCGAAGGTGTCGTCGGCGCGGTTGCGCTCGAACACGTCGACCTGGTGCGCGGGGTCGCGCAGCTTCATCGAGATGGCGAAATAGAGGCCGGCCGGGCCGCCGCCCACGCATGCGATCTTCACTGCGAACGACTCCCTACCGTTGACGATGCGGCGATTCCTAAGCCCATGCCGGAAAAGCTTCAAGCCTAAAATTTTAAGCTTGAAATATCATATATCATGCAATTATTCACGTGTATGGACAGCATCGGAGGCATGATGATGAAGTGGCCGGCACAGCGTCTGACGACGGGATCGAAGAAAAGCTTCGGCATGTATGACGAGGCGGCGAAGCTCGATGCGCAGGGCGCCGACCTGATCCACCTCGAATTCGGACGGCCGCACGCCGACACGCCGGTGCATATCAAGGAAGCGGCGAAGGCGGCGCTCGACGCGGGCATCGTCCACTATGGCGATTTCCGCGGCACGCTGTCGTTCCGGCAGGCGCTGGTCGAAAAGCTGCGCAGCTTCAACGGCCTCGATTACGGCGTCGACGAGGTGCTGGTGACGAACGGGCTGACGCATGCGTCGTTCGCCGCGTTCATGGCCGCGATCGATCCGGGCGACGAGGTCATCCTGCTCGATCCCTATTATCCGCAACATGTCGGCAAGACCGAGCTCGCCGGCGGCAAGGTGGTGATCGCCGAACTCGACAAGGCCGACAATTTCGCGATCTCGAAAGAGAAGATCGCGGCGAAGATCACCGACAGGACCCGAATGATCGTGCTGATCAACCCCGCCAACCCGACCGGCCGCGTCTATAGCCGCGCCGAGCTTCAGGCGGTCGCGGATCTGGCGATCGCGCACGACCTGCTCGTGCTGTCGGACGAGGTCTATGAATATATCACCTATGACCAGGCGCAGCATGTCAGCATCGCGAGCCTGCCGGGGATGCGCGAGCGCACCATCACCTGCTTCGCCTTCACCAAGGCCTATTCGATGGACGGCTGGCGGGTCGGCTATCTGACCGCCGACGCCCGCCTGATGCCCGCGATCCTGCGCATCACCATGACCGACGTGACGCACGTCAACGTCTTCGTCCAGGAGGGCGCGCGCGCCGCCGTCGAGGGGCCGCAGGACGCGATGCACGCGCTGGTCGAGGCCGACCGGCGCAAGCGCGACATCGTCGTCCAGGCGCTCAACCAGATGCCGGGCGTGACCTGCGCCGAGCCCGAGGGCACCATCTATGCCTTTCCCGACATCAGCGGCACCGGGCGCGGTTCGCAGGAGCTTGCGATGGCGATCCTGCAGGAGGCGCATGTCGTCGTCGAATCGGGCGGCTTTTACGGCCCGAGCGGCGAAGGCCACCTGCGCATCTGTTTCGGATCGGAATCGGAAGCGCGCGTAAGCGAGGCGATGGACCGGCTCACCCGCTTCTTCAACACGCTGTAGCCCCGGCCGTGCGCGCCGCGACGGAAGGACGAAAGGGAAATGCCATGAGAAAGACGCTTCACCTCGCCGCCGCGCTGACCGCGATGCCGCTGCTGTCGCTTGCCGCGACGGCGCCGCTCGCCGCGCAGGAACAGGCCGCGCGCGCGGACCATGCGGCGCTCGTCGCGCTCTACGACGCGTTCCGCGCCTTCGTGCCGCCGCCGATGGTGAAGGGCGTCCCCGATTATTCGCCGCCGGCGATGGCGAAGCAATATGAGGAGCTGAAGCGGTTCCAGGCCCGGCTCGCGGCGATCGACGACAGCGGCTGGCCGGTGTCCGAGCGCGTCGATTACATGGTCGTGCTCGCGGAAATGCGCGGGCTGGAATTCCAGCACCGCGTCGTTCAGCCGTGGAAGCGCGACCCCGCTTTCTACAGCACCACCAACCTCGGCTTCGGGCCGAAGATGCACGGCGCGATCGCGATCCCGAAACTGCCGCTGCCCAAGGACAAGCTGGCCGAGTTCACGGCGCGGCTGAACGCCGTGCCCGAAGCGTTGCGCCAGGCGCGCGTCAACCTGACCGAGCCGCGCGGCGACCTTGCCCGGCTGGGAATCGCGCAGAAGCAGGTCGAGGTGAACGTCTATGGCGAGCTCGCGGCGCGGGCGGCGCAGGTGCAGCCCGCGCTGGTCGCGCCGGCGAAGCGGGCGCAGGCCGCCGCCGCGGAGTTCAAGGCGTGGCTCGAAAGCATCGAGGCGGGGCTTCCGGCGCACGGCGGCGTCGGCCGGGACAATTATGCCTGGTATCTGAAGAACGTCCTGCTGCTGCCCTATACGCCCGAGGACATCGCCGTGATCGGCGAGCGCGAATATCAGCGGCAGGTGGCCTTCCTGAAGATCGAGGAGCATCGCAACCGCAATATCGCGATGCCCGAGCCGGTGCAGACGCGCGCCGAATTCGATGCCAAGCGCAAGGCCGAGGACGAGGATCTGCTGAAATTCCTGCGCGACGGCGACTGGGTGACGATCCCCGATTATGTGCAGCACGATCCCGAGGAGGGGCCGTATCAGTTCCCGTTCGAGAAGGATCCGGCCAAGCCGGGGCTGTTCGATCCGCCACTGCATCTCCATTTCTTCTTCCAGGCGGAGTTCCGCGACGGGCGTCCGCTGCGCGCGCACAACCTGCCCGGCCACGCCTTCGACGCGCTGCAGGCGGCGCGCGACACGCGGCCGATCCGCGGCAAGCCGCGCCTGTTCTTCGTCAACGGCCTGCGCAACGAGGGCTGGGCCTTTTATCTGGAAGAGATGATCCTGCAGGCCGGGCTGCTCGAGGACCGGCCCAAGACGCGCGAGATCGACTATATCCTGGGCGCGAAGCGCGCCGCGCGCATCCTGCCCGAGCTGAAGATGCAGGCGAACGAATGGACCTGGAAGCAGGCCAACGCCTCGCTGATCGCGCGCACGCCGAAGTGGATGGAGCCCGGCGACGCGGTGGCGCAGTTCGATATCGAGCTTTATCTGCGCCAGCCCGGCTACGGCATCGGCTATTACATGGGCAAGGTCGAGCTCGAGAAACTGCTCGCCGACGTCGCGATGCAGGAAGGCGACAGGTTCGACATCAAATCCTTCCACGACCGTTTCCGCGCCGCCGGGTCGATCCCGATCTCGCTCATCCGCTGGGAAATGACCGGCCGCGACGACGAGATCCGGGCGCTGCGCTAGAGTGCGTTCGGTTTTGATTGAATCAAAACCGGCACTCTAGATTCTTGTTTTGCCGTGTTTTCCGAGTCGTCAGGTGAGTCCACCTGACTTGAAAACACTCTAAACGAAAGGGCCCGCACGAAGCCGATGCGCCGCGTGCGGGCCGAAGATCCCGGTCAGAAGGCGATCCGCGCCGTGATCCGCGCGCCGTGGCTCTGGCGGCCCGAGGCGAGGGCGCCGCTGTAGGCCGCGCCGATGTGGAAGCCGCCCGCGCGATAGTCGAAGCCGGCCTCGACCTCCGCCGCATTCTTCGGGATCGCGCTGCCGCGGATCGCGAACGATGATCCGCCCGCGACGAACCGGCCGTTCGCCAGCGCCGCGCGGTCGCCGAACGCGCGGTTCCACGCCAGCGACGCATAGGGCTGAAAGCCCGGCGCGTCGGCGTTGAGGCGCCCGCGGACGCCGAGGCTGAGGAAGCTGGTGTCCTGCCCGGCGTCGGCGACGGCGAGCGCGCCGCTGCCGCCCGTCTCCGCGAAATCGTCGCTGCGGGTGCGGACATGGGCGAGGCGCGCGAAGGGCGTGATCGCGGCGCCGCCCACCGCCAGATCATATCCCATTTCGCCGAAGAGCTGGAGCGTGTCGGCGTCGCGGCCGGAGGTCAGCGTCTGGGCGAGCGGCGCGACGGTGACGGTGCGGCTGGTGTCGATGGCGTGCCAGCCATAGCTGACCCCGAGCGCGCCGCCGAAGCCCGCGCCGGTGCCGTAGCTGGCATGGAGCGCCAGATATTTGCTGTCGACGTCCGCATGGTCGCCGCGCCCGCCCTGCCGGAAATCGGAGTTGCCGATGCCCGCGGAGAGCGCCGCCGCGAAGCCGTTGCCGCCGATGCCGACGCCGGCGACCAGCCCCTTGTGGTCGGTGTCCATCGCGCGCTGGCCGCCGCGGGCATCGAAATCGCCCCAGCCGCCGAAGGCCGATCCCCACACGAACAGGCCGCCTTCGTCCGGGACGGGAAGGCCGAGCAGGGCGCCGCGCAGATGACGGCTCTCGTCGGTCAGCCCGCTGACCGCGCCCGAAAGCAGCTCGCCCGACAGCTCGGTATAGGCCGTCTGGGCGGTCGCCGCGCTCTGCACGAGCACTGCCTCGAACAGAGGATTGTCGAAACCGAGCGATTCGATGGCCGTGGCGACGCCCGTCTGGTTGAACCCCAGCGCGACGTCGGCGAAACCGATGTCGTTGCGATAAAGCGACAGCGTCACGCGATCGGCGCCATAGCGCAGCAGCGGGTCGAGGAAGGCGAGGTTCGACGTCACCGATCCGAAGCGTCCCTCGATGCCGCCCGCGCCGGTCAGGATGACATAGTCGGTGCGCGGCCGGTAATCGCCGCTCTCCGCCAGCACCGCGACCTTCGCCGTGGCGTTGATCGTGACCCGGCCCGTCGCGTCGATCCGGTCGGCCTCGCCCGCGGCATTGGCCTCGACCTCATAGATCGACCCGGCCGCGAACGCGAGGTCGCCGGCGACCGTCAGGCGCCCGATCGAGTTGCCGGGCGCGATGATGCCGCCCGCGAGCGCGGTGGTCGAGCCGACCGTGCCGTTGCCGCCGAGCACGCCGCCCGCATTGATCGTCACCGGCGAGGCGATCGAACCGTTGACCGCGAGCGTGCCGCCGTTGATCGTCGTCGGCCCGGTGTAGACATTGTCGCCGGTCAGGTTCAGCGTCCCGGCACCGGCCTTGACGAGGCCGCCGGTCCCCGAAATCGTGCCGCCGAACCTGCTGTCGTCGTTCTGGTCGACGGTCAACTGGTTGGCGCCCACGACGACCTGCGAATTATCCTCGCCCGACAGGCCGCCGATCACCTGATCCGTACCGGTGATGTCGAGCGTCCCCTCGGCGCCGAGGTCGAACTGCGTTTCCGGCGCGATGACGCCGCCGATGCGGACCGAGCCGCCGAAGATGTTGGTGACGCCCTGAAAGCTGTAATCGCCGAGGAAGGCCAGCGTGCCGGCGCCGCGCTTGTCGAGGATGCCGCTGCCCGAAAAGGCGCCGAGGAAATCATAGCTGTCGGACCGGTCGAAGACGAAGCGGCCATCGTTGACGATGGAGCCCGCAAAGCTTCCTTCGGTGCCACCCGCGCCGAGCGTGAAGACGCCGTCGCCCTGTGTCCGGACGTCGCCGGCGAGCTGTCCGGTCAGGACGAGCCCGCCGTTCGCAACCGTCGTGCCGCCGCTGTGGGCCATGTTGGCGGTGTCCAGCGTGAGCACGGCGTCGCCGACGAGCTCGACCGCGCCCGTTCCCGTCATGGCGATGTCCGCGAAGCCGGATAGTGCGGCATCGTCGTCGAAATCGAGCACGAGCCGTCCGGCGTTCGCCACCGACGCGGCACCGATCGGGTTCGCCCCGACGGCTTCGTTGATGTGCAGGGCTGCGCCCGCGCCGATCGACACGGTATCGAAGGCGCCGACCGCCCCCGAGGTCGACCAATAGCCCGCGTCGACGTTCAATATCTCGAAATCATGCGCGGCGCCGAGCATCTGCGCGGTCGTGAGTTCCAATATGTCGCCTTCGAGAGCGAGCGTGTCGGTGCCCGCCCCCGCTTCGATCGCGCCGGTGATCGTGCTGCCCGTGCGCAATGTCACCTTGTCGTCATAGTCGCCGAGTTCGATGGCGACGCCTGCGCCGCCGCGCAGCGTGCCGCTATTCTCGACGGTCGCCCGGACGAAGCTGATCAGCGCCGCGCCGTCGGCGCTGGCGATCGTGCCGCTGTTGACGATGCTCGCGGTGAAGCCGTCGGGCCCGCCTGCATCGCCCTGCACCAGCACGCCGCCGACCGTGCCGTCGATGGTGCCGGCGTTGGCGATCGTGCCGCCGCCCGACAGGATGATGCCGAACCGCTCGCCGATGATCGTGCCGGCGGCGGCGTTGGTGACCTGCGCGACATAATCGGCCTGCGCCTGCGCATCGTGGCGGAAGATAGAGATGCCGTCGGCAAGGCTGGCGCCGGTGCCGCTGATCGTGCCGCTGTTGGTGACGCTGCCGCCGCCCATCAGGCGAAGCCCGTCGTTGCTTTCGCCGGCTATGGTGCCGCTGTTCGCGACCTCGGTCGCCGCCGCGAAGACGATGAGGTCGTTCGTGCCCGGCTCGCGGAAATCGCCCGCGACGATGCCGCCGCCCGCGCCCGAAATGACGCCCTCGTTGACGATGCGCGATTCGCCTGCGGAGACGAAGACGCCGGCGTCGGATGCCGCGGCGCCGTTGCCGCGGATCGTGCCGGCGTTAGCGATATCCACAGCCCCCAGCCGCGCCAGCACCCCCGACATCGCGCCGGTGATCGTGCCCCCGGCCCGATTGTCGATCGTCAGCGCGCCCGACTGGTTGTTCGCGATGCCGGACCCGGCCGTTCCGGTGATGGTGCCGCTGTTTTCGAGCGACGCCTGCTCCAGGATGCCGCCGAAGGTGGCGCCGTCGGCGCCGGTCAGCGTGCCGCTGTTGCGGATCGCCGCCGCTCCGCCGAGGACCGGGTCGCTCTGGACGGCGATGGCCGCCAACCCACCGCTGATCGTGCCGGCGTTGGCGATGGCGGACGGGCCGGAGAGGATGGCGCCGAAACGGTCGCCCGCGATCAGGCCGCTGGCCGCATTGTCGAGGCTGACGATCTCGCCCGGCCGCAGGGCCGAAGCGAGCATCGAGACGCCGTCGGTCAGCGATCCCGACACGCCGCGGATCGTGCCGCTGTTGACGACGGTGCCGCCCCCCATCAGCCGGATGCCGTCATTCGCCTCGCCGATGATCGTCCCGCTGTTGCGGATCGACGTTGCCCCCGCATTCGATTCGAAGCTGTCGGTCGCCGCATTGTAATAGGCGTCGGTCGCGATTCCGAACGTCGCGCCGCTGATCGTGCCGCCGTTGACGATCGACGACGATCCCGCCAGCAGGATGACGCCGCCGTCGGGCGTGGTATTGCCCGCGTCGGCACCGTTGCTGCGGATGACGCCCTCGTTGGTGACGGTGACGCCGCCGCCGCGCGCGACGATCGCGGATCGGGCGCCCGAAATTTGCCCGGCGGCGCGATTGTCGACGACCAGCAGGCCGGGCTGATCGTTGACGATGCCATGGGCGACCGTGCCCGAGATGGTGCCGCTGTTGTCGATCAGCGCCTGTTCGAGCAGGCCGCCGACGCGGACACCGTCGGCGCCGGTCAGCGTGCCGCCGTTGCGGATCGATGCCGTGCCGCCGAGGATCGGGTCGCTCTGCACCGTGATGGCTGCCTCGCCGCCGCTGATCGTGCCGGCGTTGTCGATGGTGGACGGACCGCTGAGGATGGCGCCGAACCGCGCGCCCGCGATCGTCCCGCCCGCCGCATTGTCGAGGGTGACCGCTTCGCCCGGCCGCAGGGCCGACGCCAGCATCGAGACGCCGTCGGTGAGCGGTCCCCACTGGCCCTGGATCGAGCCGCTGTTGGTGACGCTGCCGCCGCCGAACAGGCGGATGCCGTCGTTCTGGCTGCCGATAATCTGTCCGCTGTTCTCGACGCGGGTCCGCGGGGCGTTCGATTCGAAACTGTCGGTTTCAGCGTTGTAATAAGCATCGGTGGCGATGCCGAACATCGTTGCGTTGATCATCCCGCTGTTCACGATGTGCGACGAACCGGCGCGGAGGACGATGCCCCCGTCGGGGCTGTCGTTGCTGCCGCTCGTCCCGTTGCCGCAGATCGCCCCGGCGTTGGTCACGTCAACGGGGCCATTGTTCGCCAGGATGCCGATCCCGTCGCCGCAGACGGTCTCTGCCGGCCCGACGTCGATCGACAGGCGCGCGGCCTGATCGTTGACGATGCCGACGGTCTGGGCCTGCGCCGCGGCGGCCGGGACCAGGAAGGCCGAAGAAATGAGAAATTTCTGTTTCAGCGAAAGAATCATGTCTTGCCCCCGTCATCCGTTCGTTGCGCCGCCGATGCGGCTTTTTCCTCGTCGAAGCGCCGTAGCGGGGCCGTTTGCGGGGGGCATCACCACTAATGGGGAGATTGCCGGCCTTCCGGGGGCGGCGGAGTACGTCCGTAATTTGACAGCGCGCGCCATTTTCCTAATCTGCGCAGATGGATGCGAGGGGGTATCTGGAAACGCGCGAGGCTTTGGCCCAGGCGCCGTTCGAGCCGATGCGCTGGGCCGATGCGCTGACGTCGCTCGCGTCGCTGTGCCACGCGACCAGCGCCCAGCTGCTTTCGTTCGGGCCGACCCGCTTCAATCCGATGGTGGCACCGGGCGTCGGCGAGGCCGACGTGATGGATTTCCTGGCCATCGGCGGCATGGACCCGGCGACGAATCATGGCCTTGCCGCCATGCTGCGCGCGGATGCCGGGCATGTGGTGACGGACCATGAATATCTGTCGGACCACGACCGCCGCCGTGATCCCCTCTACAACGAGTTCTTCGCGAAATATGACGGCCATTTCGTCAGCAGCGGCGTCCTGTTCCGCGAAGGGGGCAGGCTGCGCAACCTCAACCTCTTTCACCACCGAAGGCAGCAGGGGCTGGGGCCGAACGAATCGGGCCTGATGGCGCGGTTGCTCCCGCATTTCGCCAAGGCCGTCGACCTGTCGATTCAGCTGGAAGGGCGCGCCGCATCGCTGAGCACGAACGCGATCGAGCAGGCCGGCCCGGCGACGATCCTGTGCCAGGCCGACGGAAAGATCGTCGCCGCCGGCCGCAAGGCCGAGGCGATGCTGTCGCGCGGCGATGTCGTCGGCGCGCGCGACGGGCGGCTGCGCCTGTCGTGCCGCGAGGCGCAGGCCGAACTGGACATGCGGATCGCGGCGGCGGCGCGGCGGTTCGCGCCCGAATCGGGCAGCGTGATGGTGCAGCGCCTCTGCGACCGGCGCGTCCGCATCGCATGCGCGCCGGTGCCCGAAGGCGACCACAACCGCTTTCTCGAGCCGCTGGCCTTGCTGATGATCCGCGACGACGACCGGCCGATGCTCGACCGCCGGGCGGTGGGCCGGACGTTCGCGCTCACCGAAGCCGAGACGAGCATCGCGGAACTGCTGATCGAAGGCGCGTCCTCCTCCCGCATCGCCGAGGTGCGGGGCGTTTCGGTGGAAACGGTCAACAGCCAGATCAAGTCCATCCTGTCCAAGACCGGATGTTCCAAGCGCTCCGAAATCCCGAACCTGATGCGGATGTATCTGTCGCTGTAGCGCGGCGGCGCCTATAGGCGAGATGTATCGATCGGGAGGCTGCGATGAGCGGGAAGACGCATGGATACGAGGTGCGCGTCGTCTGGACCGGGAACGACGGGACGGGGACCCGGACCTATCGCGGCTACCGGCGCGATCATCAGATCGCGGCCCCGGGAAAAGCGCCGATCGCCGGGTCTTCCGATCCCGCCTTTCGCGGCGACCCCGCGCGATGGAATCCGGAGGAGCTGCTCGTGGCGTCGCTGTCGGCGTGCCACAAGCTCTGGTATCTGGGCCTTTGCTCGCAATCGGGCGTCAATGTCCTGTCCTATGAGGACGATGCGCACGGCGCCATGATCGAGGAGCCCGGCGGCGCGGGGCAGTTCACCGCCGTCGTGCTGCGGCCGCGGGTCGTGATCGACGCCGCGTCGGACGCGGCGCTTGCGCGCGATCTCCACCGCAAGGCGCACGCCATGTGCTTCATCGCGCGATCGGTGAATTTCCCGGTCGAGGCCGAACCCGAGATCGTCGTCGCCGCCTGAACCGTGCGCTGCGGAAAATCCTCTTCCTCCCGGCCGCACGGGTCATCCGGCGCTTTGCGGCGCGGCCAAGCGCCGCTATGGACGCCCGCATGACTCACGCTGCCTTTCCCGACCTGCGCCTCCGCCGCACCCGCCGCACCGCCTGGAGCCGCGCGATGGTGCGCGAGCATCAGCTGACCCCGTCGAACCTGATCTGGCCGCTGTTCGTCTGCCAGGGCGAGGATAGCGAGGAACCGATCGCCAGCCTGCCGGGCGTGTCGCGCTGGTCGGTCGACCGGCTCGTCGACCGTGCCAAGGATGCGGTCGCCGCCGGCATCCCCTGCCTCGCGCTCTTTCCCTACACCCAGCCCGAGCGGCGCAGCGAGGACGGCGCCGAGGCGCTCAACCCCGACAATCTGATGTGCCGCGCGACCGCGGCGGTCAAGGATGCGCTCGGCGACGCCATCGGCGTGCTCACCGACGTCGCGCTCGATCCCTATACCAGCCACGGGCAGGACGGGCTGATCGACGATACGGGCTATGTCCTCAACGACGAGACGGTCGAGGTGCTGGTCGGGCAGGCGCTCAACCAGGCGCGCGCCGGCGCCGACATCATCGCCCCCAGCGACATGATGGACGGCCGCGTCGGCGCGATCCGCGAGGCGCTGGAGATCGAAGGGTTCGGCCATGTCCAGATCATGGCCTATTCGGCCAAATATGCGTCGGCCTTCTATGGCCCGTTCCGCGACGCGGTCGGATCGCGCGGGCTGCTGAAGGGCGACAAGAAGACCTATCAGATGGACCCCGCCAATGTCGAAGAGGCGCTGCGCGAGGTCGAGCAGGATCTGGCCGAAGGCGCCGACAGCGTGATGGTCAAGCCGGGCCTGCCCTATCTCGACGTGGTGCGCGCGGTGAAGGATGCCTTCGCCGTGCCCGTCTACGCCTATCAGGTGTCGGGCGAATATGCGATGATCGAGGCCGCGGCGGCGGCCGGGGCGGGCGAGCGCGATGCGCTGGTCCTCGAAACGCTGCTCGCTTTCCGCCGCGCCGGCGCGTCGGGCGTGCTCACCTATCACGCGCTCCACGCGGCGCGGCTGCTGGGCGCCTGATACGGTGCCGCGCATGACCGCGGTCGCCTCGCCGCGCCGCTGGCTGTTCGTGCTGACGATCCTCGTCGGCAGTTTCCTGCTTTTCCTCGTCCAGCCGATGGTCGCGCGGATGGTGCTGCCGCGGCTCGGCGGGGCGCCGATGGTGTGGAACAGCGCGATGCTCGTCTATCAGGCACTGCTGCTCGGCGGCTATGCCTATGCGCACTGGCTCGGCCGCTTCGCGGTGCGGCGGCAGGCGGCCATCCATATCGCGCTGCTGCTCGCGGCCGCGCTGTGGCTGCCGATCGGCATCGCGCAGCTTCCGCCGCCCGCGCCGGGGCAGGAGGCGCTGTGGGTGCCGCTGCTGCTCGCGGCGTCGATCGGCCCGGTCTTCTTCGCGGTCGCCGCGCAGGCGCCGCTGATGCAGCGCTGGTTCGCCGCCGATCCGCGGGCGGGCGATCCCTACATGCTCTATGCGGCATCGAACCTGGGCAGCTTCGCCGGGCTGATCAGCTATCCCGCGCTCGTCGAGCCGGCGCTGCCGCTCGCCGTGCAGAGCTGGGGGTGGAGCGCGGGCTATGCACTGCTGGTGCTGCTCGTCGCGGCGAGCGCCGCGGCGCGTTGGCGCGGCGGGGCGGACATGGCCGGGGACAGCGGCGGCGCCGAGGCGCGGCCGACCGCGCGCCGCCAGCTTCGCTGGCTGCTGATCGCCGCGGTGCCGTCGGGACTGATGCTGTCGACGACGACGCACCTGACCACCGATATCGTCGCGATGCCGCTGCTGTGGGTGCTGCCGCTGGGCCTCTATCTGCTGAGCTTCGTCATCGCCTTCGCGGCCGCGCGCGCGCCGGCGCGCATCGCCATCGTCATCGCGCCGGCGGTGCTGCTGGGGGTCGGCGGGCTCGCGCTGCTCAGCACGGGGGGCGCCGCGATGCTGATCGCGATCGCCAGCCTGGGGATGCTGTTCGTCGTCGCGACGGCGCTCCATGCGCATCTCTACGACCTGCGCCCCGCGCCGCGCTATCTGACGCTTTTCTATCTCGTCATGTCGGCGGGCGGGGTGCTCGGCGGCCTGTTCGCCGCGCTGGCGGCGCCGCTGCTGTTCGACTGGGTCTACGAGCATCCGCTGCTCGTCCTCGCCGCGGCGCTGCTGCTACCGCTGCCGCCGCTGCTGGCGTGGGAGAAATGGACGCATCTGTCGGCCGGCGCGACGCGCATCATGGTGGCGCTGTTCGTCCTGACCGCGCTGTTCGCCAGCTTTCATCTCGTGCGGACATGGACCGGCGAATTCGCGGGGCCGGCGCTGCTGTGGGGCGGCTTCATCTTCGCGATCGGGCTGCTGGTGACGCGCTGGCGCTGGGCCTATGCGACGGTGCTGGCGCTGCTGATGGTCGGGCTCGGCGGCTGGAGCACGCTGCACGACAGCCTGTCCGACATGCGCGTGCGCAGCTATTTCGGCGTCTATACCGTCACCGACGATCCCTGGCGCCACCAGCGCCGGCTCGCGCACGGAACGACGCTGCACGGCCTGCAGCGCACCGACGCGGGGCACGAACTCGACCCCACGACCTATTATGGCCCGCAATCGGGGGTCGGTCTCGCGCTCGACCGGCTGGAGGCGCTCGCCGGGCCGGGGGCGTCGGTCGGAATCGTCGGGCTCGGCGCCGGGACGCTCAGCTGCTATCGCCGGCCGGGCCAGCACTGGACGATCTTCGAGATCGACCCGGTGATGGTCGACATCGCGCGCGACCCGACGAAGTTCACCTTCCTGTCGCGCTGCGCGCCGCATGCGCCGGTGGTGATCGGCGACGCGCGGCTGCAGATCGCGGGCCAGCCCGCCGGGCGCTTCGACATCCTCGTCATCGACGCCTTTTCGTCGGATGCGATCCCGCTGCACCTGCTGACGCGCGAGGCGATCGGCATCTATGCGCGCGCGCTCAAGCCCGACGGGCTGCTGCTCATCCACATCTCGAACCGCTTCTTCAACCTCGAACCCGTGCTCGATGCCGAGGCGAAGGCGCGCGGCTGGGCCGCGGCGATCCGCAACGATCCGGCGGGCCGCGGCGACGATCCCGACATGCTGACGCGGTCGAGCTGGGTCGCGCTCGCCGCGACGCCGCAGCGGCTCGCGCAGTTGACGGGACCCCTCAAGTCCGCCGACAAGGCGCACGAGGACGGCGCGTGGATCGCGCTGGCCGGCCGCCCGCATTTCGATCGCTGGACCGACGATTATGCGTCGACCCTGCCGATCCTCTATTGGAACCACATCTTCTTCGGACGCAGCGAATGACCCACAGCGACATCAGCATCATCAGCGTGAACGGCAAGACGCCGCGCATCGACCCCAGCGCCTTCATCGCGCCGGGATGCCGGATCATCGGCGACGTCGAGATCGGGCCCGACGTCAGCATCTGGTACAATTGCGTGCTGCGCGCCGACGTCAGCCATATCCGCATCGGCGCGCGGTCGAACGTCCAGGACGGCAGCGTGATCCATTGCGATGGTCCGACCCCGCTCCGTCCCGACGGCTATCCGACGATCATCGGCGAGGACGTGCTGATCGGCCATCTGGCGATGGTGCACGGTTGCACGCTCGCCGACCGGGCATTCGTCGGGCTGAAGGCGACGGTCATGAACGGCTGCCGCATCGGCAGCGACGCGATGCTGGCGGCGGGCGCGCTGCTGACCGAGCACAAGGAGATTCCGCCGCGCGAGCTGTGGGCGGGCGCGCCGGCGCGGCGCGTGCGCGACATCGACGACGCGCAGGCGGCCGGAATGCAGGCGGGCGTCGCCCATTATGTGCTCAACGGCCGCATGCACAAGGCGGCGGTGGAGGGGGCTTAAAGTATCGTGCGCTGAATCCGCCTCACCCTTTCTGCCGTTCGTGCTGACCCCGGATCAAGCCCGGGGGAAGCACTGTCCTTCTTCTTGCGGCGCCAAAAGAAAGAACGGCCCTCTTCGACTGCCTTGCAGGCGCTCAGGGCAGGCTTCGACAAGCTCAGGGCAAACGGTTCAGATTCAATGCTCGATGCTCTACGGTCTGTGGGGATTCGGGTTTTGGCGCGTGGCCTCATCCTTCGTCATGCTGAACTCGTTTCAGCATCCATGGCCGGACCTTCCCTTTTATGCTGCCTTTCATTCGAGGGCAGACCATGGACCCTGAAACAAGTTCAGGGTGACGAAAGGGAGAAACCGTGCCGAAACCCGAATCCCCACAGGCCATAAAGTATCGTGCGTTGAATCCGCCCCGCTGGAATCGGAGTGATTTCGATTTCGTGCGCGCGGCTATCGAGCTGCAACAGGATAGCCATTGCGAACGATCTCCAGCGTGCGTTCATTCGGGCCGGTGGCTGGAGATTGCTTCGCTTTGCTCGCGATGACGATGGGGGGATTTGGCGATGTCGGTCCTCAGCCTTCGGCTTCCTCCGGCACCGCCAGCCCGTTCTTCAGCATCACCGGCACCTGCGTCAGCGTGAAGAGGAAGGAGAGCGCGGTCACGCCCCACACCTTGATCGTCAGCCACAGGTCGAAGCTCATCCGCTGCGCCTCGATCAGCTCGTACATGACATGGTTGGCGATGCCCAGGACGGCGAAGAACAGGCCCCAGTTGCGCGAGAGCAGCAGCCAGCCGCGCTCGGTCATGCCTTCGAGCGCCGACTGGAGCAGATATTTGAGCATCGGCTTGCCCAGCGCCCAGCCGCCGAGCAGCAGGACGGCGAAGGCCGCGTAGATGATCGTCGGCTTCATCACGATGAAGCGTTCGTCGTGGAACCAGACGGTCAGCGCGCCGAAGCCGATGACGAGGACGCCCGACATCCACAGCATCGGCGAAATCCTGCCCAGCTTCCATTTCGACACCGCCATCGCGACGACGATCGCGGCCATGAAGGCGAGCGTGCCCTTGATCGCGCCGGCGGTCGCCGCAAAGGCGCCGCTGCCGCCCGAGGTGAATTTATAGACGAGGAAGAAGACGAGCAGCGGCCCGAAATCGATTGCGAAGTTCAGCCAGCCATGCTTCGCGGGCGGCGGCGCGGGGATCGGCTCGGGGCCGCCGGGAAGCTGGTCGCTCATCGGATATTTCCTGCAATGATGCCCGCGATCTCGTCGGCGTCGAAGGGGTGGAGATCGTCGATCGTCTCGCCGATGCCGATCGCGTGGATGGGAAGCCCGTGGCGCTCGGCCGCGGCGACGAGGACGCCGCCGCGCGCGGTGCCGTCGAGCTTGGTCATGACGAGGCCGGTGACGCCCGCGACCTCGCGGAACACGTCGATCTGCGACAGCGCATTCTGCCCCGTCGTCGCATCGAGCACCAGCACGACGTCGTGCGGCGCGGCAGGGTTCAGGCGGCCGAGCACGCGCTTGATCTTGGCGAGTTCGTCCATCAGCTCGCGCTTGTTCTGCAGGCGGCCGGCGGTGTCGACGATCAGCACGTCGATGCCGGTCGCGGTCGCCTGCTTGACCGCGTCGAACACGATGCCCGCGGCGTCGCCGCCCTCCGGCCCTGCCATGATCGGCACGCCGAGCCGCTCGGCCCAGACCTTGAGCTGTCCGATCGCGGCGGCGCGGAAGGTGTCGCCGGCGACGAGCATCACGCCATAATCCTGTTCCTGGAACAGGTGCGCGAGCTTGGCGATGGTGGTCGTCTTGCCCGACCCGTTGACACCGATCACCAGGATCACCTGCGGGCGCGGGAAGGCGTCGATCTCAAGCGGTTCGGCGACCGGGCGCAGCACCGCCGCGATCTCTTCGGCCACCACCTTGCGCAGTTCCTCTGTGCTGCCCGCGACCGCATCGCGCCGCGCCGCGAGCCGCTCGCGGATGCGCGCCGCCATGGCGGGGCCGAGATCGGCGGTGATCAGCGCCTCCTCGATCCGGTCGAGGTCGTCGTCGTCGAGCCGTCCCTTGCCGGTCAGCCCCGACAGATTCTCGCCCAGCCGTTCCGACGTGCGGCGCAGGCCGCCGAACAGCCGTTCGCCCCAACTCGTGCTCATGCCGTTCCATCCTTGTCGATGCGGGTTGCCGCCATCCGCTCGCCGTCGCGCGCGCCGATGCGCACCGGCACGATGCTGCCGGGTGCCGCAGGCGCCGCGAGCGTCAGAGCGGTGAAATCCTCGCCATGGCCGCTCACCCCGTCGCGCTCGACGAGCATCGCGGCGATGCGTCCGCGCCGCGCGTCCATCCAGGCGTGGCGGCGGCGCGCATTGGCCTCGCGCAGGCGCGCCGCGCGCTCGCGGGCGACGGCGCGGCCGACCTGCGGCATGCGGGCGGCCGGGGTTCCGGCGCGCGGGCTGTAGGGGAAGATATGGCCGAAGACGATGTCGCAATCGTCGACCAGCGCCAGCGTGTTCGCGAACATGCCGGCATCCTCGGTCGGAAAGCCGGCGATCAGGTCGGCGCCGATCGCGATGGCGGGGCGCGCCGCCTTGAGCCGTTCGACGAGCCGCACCGCGTCGGCGCGGCGGTGACGCCGCTTCATCCGCCGCAGCACCATGTCGTCGCCCGCCTGGAGCGACAGGTGGACATGCGGCATCACGCGCGCCTCCTGCGTCAGCAGCGCGAACAGCGCGGCGTCGATGCGGTCGGGGTCGAGCGACGAGAGGCGGAGGCGGTCGAGGCCGGGGAGGGCGAGCAACGCTTCGGCCAGCGCGGCGAGGCTGGTGCCGCTGTCGTCGCCATAGCTGGCGAGGTCGACGCCGGTGAGCACGATCTCGCGCTGGCCGCGGTCGAGCGCGGTGCGCGCGGCGGCGAGAATGGCGTCGACGGGAGCGGAGCGCGCCGCGCCGCGCGCGAGGACGGTCGCGCAGAAGGTGCAGTCGTGCGAGCAGCCGGTCTGGACGCCGAGAAAAGCGCGCGCGTGGTCGGCGCCGGAGAGGGCGGGCATATAGGGAAGGGAAGACCGGCCCCCTTCGACTGCCTTGCAGGCGCTCAGGACAGGCTTCGACAAGCTCAGGGCGAACGGCGAAGAAATTGCGCCGTCATCCAAATCCGTTCGTGCCGACCCCGGATCAAGTCGGGGGGAAGCACTGTTCTTGTCTTTGGAACGATAGCTCTCGGCCAGCCCCTTGGCATCGTTCGCCACCACCCGTGCGCCCATGTCCGCGAAGCGCTGCGCTTCCAGTTCCGCCGCGCATCCGGTCACCACGACATCTGCGCCCGGCCGCTCGCGCAGCGCGCGTCGTACCGCCTGCCGCGCCTGCCGCACCGCCTCGTCGGTCACCGCGCAGCTGTTGAACACGATCGTGTCGGCCGCGCCCGCGCGCAGCGCCGCCGTGCGGACCGCCTCGCCCTCGGCGAGGTTGAGCCGGCAGCCGAAATTGACGACCTCGACGCGGGGGCCGGCGCTCATCCGAAGCGGGCCCAGTCGGTCTCGCCTTCGAACACGCGCGTCGCGGCGCCGCTCATCACGATCGGCTCGCCCTCGGCCCAGCGGATGACGAGGTCGCCGCCGGGCAGCGACACGGTGACGGGCGAACGGACCAGCCCGGCGCGGATCGCGGCGACCGCGGTCGCGCAGGCGCCGGTGCCGCACGCGTGCGTCAGCCCGACGCCGCGTTCCCAGACGCGCAGCTGAAGCTGGTCCTCGCCGTCGAGGCTGGCGACGTTGACGTTGACGCGCTCGGGAAACAGCGGATCGCTCTCGATCCGCGGCCCCAGATCGGCGAGCGGCACGGCGTCGGCCTCGGGGACGAAGAAGATGATATGCGGGTTGCCGACATTGACCGCCGCGCCATGTTCGAGCTCGTCCCAGGCGACGGGCATGTCGCGCGTGTCCATCGGCATCGCGAGCGGAATCCGCTCCCAGTCGAACGCCGGCTCGCCGAGCGTCACTTCGGCGCCGCCGTCGGCCGGGGTGACGCGCAGCATCCCGCCCAGCGTTTCGATCACCGCGGGCTTGCCGAGCAGGGTCGCGACGCAGCGCGTCGCATTGCCGCACGCCTCGACCTCTCCGCCGTCGGCGTTGAAGATGCGCATCCGGACATCGGCCTTGTCCGACGGTTCGAGCAGGATGAGCTGGTCGCAGCCGATGCCGTGGCGGCGGTCGGCGATCGCATGCGCGCGCGCCGGCGTCATCGCGACCGCATGCTCGCGCGCGTCGATGACGACGAAGTCGTTGCCGAGGCCGTGCATCTTGGTGAAACGATCCGCCATAGCGGGCGCATTTAGGGATGCGGGGCGGGGAAGTCTAGCGAGGCGTCCGAGTCCACCCGACTCTCGCTTTCCTTGCGGAGAGGGCGTTTCACGCCTGCTTGCGCAATTCGTCTTCCTCGTCCGCCGGTGCGTCGGGCAACGCCGGCATCCGCAGCAGGCCGCGGTCGGCGAGCATCCGCGCCGTGTCGTCGGCGGACATCGCGCGCCCGTAATGCCAGCCCTGCCCCTTGAGGCAGCCGAGCCGCATCAGTTCGATCGCGCTCGCCTCGTCCTCGACCCCCTCGGCGGTGATCGGCATGGCGAGGCTTTCGCCCAGCCGGATGATCGCGACGACGATCGCCCGCGCATCGGAACTGCCGCGCATCGCCGCGATGAAGCTCTTGTCGATCTTGATCCGGTCGAACGGCAGCGCGCGCAGGTGCGACAGCGACGAATAGCCGGTGCCGAAATCGTCGAGCGAAAGCGACACGCCCTGATTCTTGAGGCTGGTGACGATCGAGCGGACGAGGGGCAGATTCTCGAACAGCGAGCTTTCGGTGATCTCGACCTCGAGCTGGCTTGCCGGAAAGCCCGTTTCGACGAGCAGCTTGGTCAGCTTCTGGCTGAACCAGGGGTCCTTCAGCTGTTGCGGCGAGATGTTGACCGCGAGCATGATCGAGGGGTCCCAGGCCTTGGCCGCCTCCATCGCCTGGCGGATGACCTGCAGCGACAGTTCGCCGATCAGCCCGCTTTCCTCCGCGATCGGGATGAAGCGTTCGGGCGGGATCATCCCATATTCGGGCGAATCCCAGCGCATCAGCATCTCGAAGCCGACGAGGCGGCCGCTCGCGATGTCGACCTGCGGCTCGAAATGGGGAACGAACTCGCCGCGCGGCATGCCGCCGCGGATTCCGGTCTCGATCTGGTTGCGGACCTGGACCGCCATCTCCATCCCCGGTTCGAACCAGATGTGGCGGTTCCGGCCCTTGTCCTTGCCGTGATACATGGCGATGTCGGCCTGGCGGACCATCGTTTCCATCGTCGTGCTCGCGTCGTCGGCGAGCGCGATCCCCAGCGAGGCGCCGATGCGGATATGCTGCGCGTCGTGCGCGACCGAATCCTCGAGCGCGGCGACGAGCTGCGCGGCGAGCGCGTCGATCTGGGGCCGCGCGGCGGGCTCGAAGACCAGCATCGCGACGAATTCGTCGCCGCCGAGCCGCGCCTTGGCCGCGTTCGGTGGCAGGACCGTGCTGATCCGGTCGGCCGCGACCTTCAGCACGCGGTCGCCCGCGGCGTGGCCGTGGATGTCGTTGACGGTCTTGAAATGATCGAGGTCGAGAAGGAAGAGCGCGACCTGCCGTTGCTGCGCCGCGGCGCGCGCGATCAGTTCCTGTCCCCGCGCCAGCAGCGCGCGGCGGTTGAGGAAACCGGTCAGCGGGTCGGTGTCGGCGAGGTAGCGCGCGCGTTGCTCGGCCTCGGTCCGCTCGCGAATCTCGCGGTTGAGGTCCTCGTAGCGGCGCCAGCCGAACAGGATCAGCGCGATGTTGAGGACCAGCGCGACCGACAGCACCTTGTCGGGGCCGCCGCCCAGGCCGATCAGCGTCTGCACCACCGCCTGCATCACGTTGCTGCCGGTGCCCACGAAAAGCAGGATCGCCGCAACGACGATGCCGCCGGCAACGATATCGCGCCGCGCATCCTCGCTTCGATCGCGCCGCCTGGGCGCCGCCATTGTCTGAATAGTCCCCACCATCGACGCGATACTGCCCGCGAAGCGGTGAAATTTGCGTTAAGTGATCCGGGGGCGGCGGAACGGCGCAGTCGCTTCGATCTCCTGCGCTGCCGCGACTTGCCTTTTGCCGCCCTTTTGCCTAAAGGCGCGGCGTGCGTCCGCATGATGCGGATGGACGGATCGACATCCGCGACGGAAATTCTGTCCACGGATAGCCGCTGGTTGGCGAGGTTTCGCTCACCGGCGTCTTTTGCGTTGCGGTGTAGGTAAGGGATTGTAAAGGCGCATGTTCGACAGTCTGAGCAATCGGCTTGGCGACGTTTTCGGAAAGCTGCGCGGTCGCGGCGCGCTGACCGAGGCCGACGTGCGCGCCGCGATGCGAGAGGTGCGAATCGCGCTGCTCGAGGCCGATGTCGCGCTGCCCGTCGTGCGCAGCTTCGTCGACCAGGTCACCGAACTGGCGATCGGTCAGAATGTCCTGCGCTCGGTCACCCCGGGCCAGCAGGTGGTCAAGATCGTCAGCGATGCGCTGACCGAGATGCTCGGCGCCGAGGCGGCCGAGCTCGACCTCGCCGTCACCCCGCCGGCCGTCATCATGATGGTCGGCCTGCAAGGCTCCGGTAAAACCACGACGACCGCGAAGATCGCGAAGCGGCTGAAGGAAAAGGAGCGCAAGAAGGTGCTGATGGCGTCGCTCGACGTCAATCGCCCCGCCGCGCAGGAACAGCTGGCCGTGCTCGGCGAGCAGATCGACGTCGCGACGCTGCCGATCGTCGCGGGCCAGCAGCCGACCCAGATCGCGCAGCGCGCCCTGCAGGCGGCGAAGCTGCAAGGCTTCGACGTGCTGATGCTCGACACGGCGGGCCGCCTTCACGTCGACCAGCAGCTGATGGACGAGATGCAGGCGGTGGCGCGCACCGCCGAGCCGGCCGAGACCCTGCTGGTCGTCGACAGCCTGACCGGCCAGGACGCGGTGCAGGTCGCGCAGCGCTTCACCGAGCAGGTGCCGCTGACCGGCGTCGTGCTGACCCGCATGGACGGCGACGCGCGCGGCGGCGCCGCGCTGTCGATGCGCGCCGTCACCGGCAAGCCGATCAAGTTCGCGGGCACGGGCGAGAAGCTCGACGGGCTGGAGACCTTTCACCCCGCGCGTATCGCCAACCGCATCCTCGGCATGGGCGACGTCGTCAGCCTTGTCGAGCGTGCCGCCGAGACCATCCAGGCCGACGAGGCCGAGGCGATGGCGAAGAAGATGGCGAAGGGGCAGTTCGACCTGAACGACCTTCGCACGCAGCTCAACCAGATGCGCCGCATGGGCGGGCTCGGCGCGCTCGCCGGCATGATCCCGGGCCTCAAGAAGGCGCAGGCGGCGATGGCGCAGAGCGGCACCGACGACAGGATGCTCGTGCATTTCGACGCGATCATGGGATCGATGACCCCCAGGGAGCGCGCGAAGCCGGAGATCATCAACGCCAAGCGCAAGATCCGCATCGCCAACGGATCGGGCACGACGGTGCAGCAGGTGAACAAGGTGCTCAAGATGCACCAGGAAATGTCCACTGCGATGAAGAAGATCCGCAAGATGGGCGGGCTGAAGGGCCTCGGTGCGCTGTTCGGGCGCGGCGGCGGTATTCCCGGCATGCCCGGCCTTGGCGGCGGCGGAATGGGCGGCGGTCTGCCCGGGCTGGGCAGCGGCGGCCTGCCGCCCGACCTCGCCAATCTGATCAACAAGAAGAAATAATCCGAATATCCCCGATTTTCAGACAAAGAAGGACAATATCATGGCTACCTCCATTCGCCTGTCGCGCGGCGGTTCGAAAAAGCGCCCCTATTACAAGATCGTCGTCGCCGATTCGCGCAGCCCGCGCGACGGCCGCTTCATCGAGCGCATCGGCAGCTACAATCCGCTGCTCGGCAAGGATAATCCCGAGCGCGTGAAGCTCGACGTCGAGCGTGCGAAGCATTGGGTCTCGGTCGGCGCGCAGCCGACCGACCGCGTCGCCCGCTTCCTCGACGTCCTGGGTGTCAAGGAACGCGCCGCGCGCAGCAACCCGCAGAAGGGCGAGCCGGGCGAGAAGGCCAAGGAACGCGCCGAGGAGAAGGCCGCGAAGCTGGCCGAGGCCGAGGAAGCCGCGAAGGAAGCCGCCGCGGCTCCGGCTCCCGAGGCACCTGCCGAGGAAGCGGCTGCGCCCGAGGCCGCCGAAGCGCCTGCGGCTCCCGAAGCCGCCGAATCGCCCGCGGCTCCCGAAGCCGCCGAATCGCCCGCGGCTCCCGAAGCCGCCGAATCGGATGCGACCGGATCGGTGAAGAGCGAAGCGACGGCCGAAGCCGTTGCCGATGCGGTGGCCGACGAGGTTCCGGCCGAAGCGACCGCCGAAGATGCGGCCGCGATCGCCGAGGAAGTCGCCGAAGGCGGCCCGGTCCCGGAAGCCGAAGAAAAGACCGAAGGTTGATTCTTCTCCCCTCCCGCTTGCGGGAGGGGTCGGGGGTGGGCCTGTGACCGCCAAGTCAGAGCACTCGCCTTCGGCTCGCCCCACCCCTAACCCCTCCCGCAAGCGGGAGGGGAACGATATGGACCGTCCCGTTACCCTCGCCGCCATCGCCGGCGCGCACGGGGTGCGGGGCGAGGTGCGGCTGAAGCTGTTCGGCGAAGGCGCGGATGCTCTCCGCGCCTTTTCCGTTTTCGACGCGGGCGGGCGCAAGCTGACGCTGAAATCGGTGCGTCCCGCCAATCAGGGCGCGGTGGCGAGCTTCGCTGAAATCACCGACCGCGGCGCGGCGGAGGCGCTGCGCGGCACGCTGCTGACCGTCCCTCGCTCGGTGCTGCCGCCGCTGGGGGAAGGCGAATATTATCACCACGACCTGATCGGCCTGCAGTGCGTGTCCACCGACGGAACCGCGCTGGGCCATGTCGCGGCAGTCGAAAATTTCGGCGCGGGCGACATAATCGAAATCGAGAAGCCGGAGGGCAAGCGCTTCATGGTCCCGATGAATGCGCAGGCGGTGCCGGAGTGGAGCAACGACGGCATCGTCATTGACGCCGACTTCGTCGAATAGTATATACATAATGTATATACGGAGACGGCAATGACGAAGGAATATCGGGCCAAGATATTCAAGTCGGGCAATTCGGTCGCGTTGCGGCTGCCGAAGGCGCTCGGGCTGGAAGCGGGCACCGAGATGATCTTGCGCGAGGAGCATGGTCAATTCCGTTTCGAGCCGGTCGAAAAGCCCAAGGCGAAGATCGACGTCAGCGGCTTCGCGGGCAAGGCGCCGGGCATCAAGCTGGCGCCGCGCGAGGACTTCGATGAACGCCCGAGCGCGATTGCAGCGCGCAAGGCAGCCGAGGAAGCGGCAAAGAAAGCGTGATCCGCTACCTGATAGACGCTGACGCCGCTGTCTATGCGATGGACGACGGACATGAATTGCTGACCGCGCGCGTCGCCGACTATGCACCGGGCGAAATCGCGATGTCTGTCATCAGCTATGCCGAAGTCGCCTATGGCACTTATGTCGGTAAGCCGCCGCCGCCCGAAATCCTCGAAGCGTTCATCGAAGCCATACCGCTTGTCCCGTTCGACGAGGCGGCGGCGCGGGCCTATACGAAGCTGCCGTTCAAGCGCGCCCGCTTCGACCGCCTGCTTGCGGCGCATGCCCTCAGCATCGGAGCGATCATCATCACCAACAATGAAGATGATTTCGCCGATGTGCCGGGGCTCCGCGTCGAGAACTGGACGCGATAGCGCCCGGCCTGCTCAGCAAATATCGCTTATGCCGCTGCGGCGGCGGGAGTCGGGGCCGCGCGCGTCTCGCGGGCGGCGTAGCCGGGCGATGGCGGTGGCCAGCGACGCGAAGCCGCGGTCTAGGTCGGCGCTGAAACGGCCGTGATTCTCGGCCCAGCCGCGCATCCACATTTCGTCAATCATCGGTCTTCTCCTGCGGGGTGGATGCGAGCCAGATGCGCCTTGCGCCCGCACATCGCCAACAAAAGCTTTGCGGCATGACATAAGGATGACTTATAGGTTGGCGATGCCCAACCTGCCTCCTCTCGCTGCGGTCCGCGCCTTCGAAGCCGCCGGCAGGCTGGAGAATTTCTCGCGCGCCGCCGAAGAGCTCGGGATGACGCAGGCGGCGGTCAGCTATCAGATACGCCAATTGGAGGATCGCCTCGGCCGGGCGCTGTTCGTTCGCGAGAAAGGGCGGGTGCGCCTGTCCGAGACAGGGCAGCGGCTGCTTCCGGCGGTCCGTGCCGCCTTCGCGTCGATGGGCGACGCCTTCGCCGCGATCGGCGATGACGAGGCGGACATATTGACGATCAGCGCCGCGGTCACCTTTGGCGGCACCTGGCTCAGCGCGCGCATCGGGCGCTTTCAGCTGCGCTATCCCGATCTGGCGGTGCGGTTGTCGATGTCGAACGACTATGTCGATTTCGACGCGTCGAACGTCGACGTCGCGATCCGCATCGGTCCGGGGGGCTGGCCGGGGCTGCGCGCCGATTTCCTGTTCCGCAGCCATGTGACGCCGATCTGCTCGCCGGCCTTTCGCGACGCGAACCGGATCGCGGCGCCGGTCGACCTGCTGCGCGTCGAGCGGCTCGCGCCGAACGACGGCTGGTGGGCGGGATGGCTCGCCGAAGCGGGAGTCGACGTCGCGCCGCCGCCGCGCCGCGGGGTCGAACTCGACAGCCAGCTTCAAGAGGCGAGCGCGGTGCAGGGCGGTTATGGCGTCGCGCTGATGACGCCGCTGCTGTGGCGCGCCGAACTCGACAGCGGGCGGATGGTCCAGCCGTTCGACACCCTCTACCAGCCCGGCGGCGCCAACTGGCTCGTCTATCGCGAAGGCCGCAGCCGCGTGCGCAAGATCGAACGATTCCGCGAATGGCTGCGCGAGGAGATGGAAAAGGATCGTCCGCTGCTGCCCGAGGCGCTATGGGAGCCGCTGCCATGAGCTTCGCCGCCGTTCCCCTGACCCTTTATCCCGACATGTTCCCCGGTCCGCTGGGGCACAGCATGGCAGGGCGTGCGCTGGAGAGCGGCCTGTGGTCGTGCGCGCCGGTGCAGATTCGCGACTTCGCGGCGGACAGGCATCGCACCGTCGACGACACCCCGGCGGGCGGCGGGGCGGGGATGGTGCTGAAGGCCGACGTGCTGGCGGCGGCGGTCGATCATGCGGCGGCGGAGCATCCCGGTTTGCCGATTCTGGCGATGACCCCGCGCGGCAAGCCGATCACGCAGGCCTGGGTGCGCGACCTGGCGGCGGGGCCGGGTGCGATCATCCTGTGCGGCCGCTTCGAGGGGTTCGACGAGCGCATCTTCGACGCGCGGCCGATCGAGCAGGTTTCGATGGCCGATATCGTCCTGTCGGGCGGCGAGATGGCGGCGCTGCTGCTTCTCGACGCTTGCATTCGGCTGCTTCCCGGCGTAATGGGCGCGGCTTCCAGCGGGGACGACGAATCGTTCGAGAACGGTCTGATCGAATATCCGCATTATACCCGACCTGTCACATGGGAAGGGCGCACGATCCCCGAAGTGCTGCGATCGGGGGATCATGCGAAGATCGCCGCCTGGCGGAAACAAAGGGCGGAAGAGGACACACGGTTACGCAGGCCGGACCTTTGGGAGCGTCATGTCGACGCTCGGGACCGACCTGCCTCTGGCGCGCAGCGAAGAGAGAAGGACAAGAGGCCATGAACCTCATCCAGACGATCGAAGCCGAGGAAATCGCCAAGGCCGCCAAGGATATCCCGACGTTCCGCCCCGGCGACACGCTGCGCGTCGGCGTCAAGGTGGTCGAAGGCGAACGCACCCGCGTCCAGAATTTCGAGGGCGTGTGCATCGCGCGCTCGAACAAGGGCATGGGCTCCAACTTCACCGTGCGCAAGATGTCGTTCGGCGAAGGTGTCGAGCGCGTCTTCCCGCTCTATTCGCCCAACATCGACAGCATTACCGTCGTCCGCAAGGGCGCCGTCCGTCGTGCGAAGCTCTACTATCTGCGGGGCCGCACCGGTAAATCGGCGCGTATTGCGGAACGCCGCGAATACCGGTCGGAAGCCGGCGAAGGCTAAGGAGAGCTTTCTCCCCACAAAGCCGAAACAGCTTTCCAAGACGACCGGTTCCGCCCCAGCGCGAAACCGGTCGTTTTTCGTTTCAAGCACCAGCATCAAAGGACAATTTCATGGGTTATCGGATCGTCGTCGCGGGCGCGACGGGCAATGTCGGCCGCGAAGTCCTCGCCATCCTCGCCGAGCGCGAGTTCCCGATCGCCGAACTGGCCGCGGTCGCCTCGTCGCGCAGCCAGGGCGAGATGGTCGAGATCGGCGATACCGGCAAGACCGTCAAATGCCAGAATATCGAGAATTTCGACTGGGCCGGCTGGGACATGGCGATCTTTGCCATCGGGTCCGACGCGACCGCGATCCACGCGCCCAAGGCGGCGGCGGCGGGCTGCGTCGTGATCGACAACAGCTCGCTCTATCGCATGGACCCCGACGTGCCGCTGATCGTGCCGGAGGTGAACCCCGATGCGATCGACGGCTATATCGCGAAGAACATCATCGCCAACCCCAACTGCTCAACCGCGCAGATGGTCGTCGCGCTGAAGCCGCTGCACGATGCAGCGGGCGTCAAGCGCGTGATCGTATCGACCTATCAGTCGGTTTCGGGCGCGGGCAAGGCGGGGATGGACGAGCTGTGGAACCAGACGCGCCAGATCTTCGTCGGCGACGAGAAGGACGTGCAGAAGTTCACCAAGCAGATCGCCTTCAACGTCATTCCGCACATCGACAAGTTCCTCGACGACGGGTCGACCAAGGAGGAATGGAAAATGGTGGTCGAGACCAAGAAGATCCTCGACCCCAAGGTGAAGGTGGTCGCGACCTGCGTGCGCGTGCCGGTCTTCGTCGGCCATTCGGAATCGGTGAATGTCGAGCTGGAACGGGAATTGTCGGCCGAGCAGGCGCAGGAGATCCTGCGCGAGGCGCCCGGCGTGATGCTCGTCGACAAGCGCGAGGACGGCGGATACGTCACCCCGGTCGAATGCGTCGGCGACTATGCGACCTTCGTCAGCCGCGTGCGCGACGACAGCACGGTCGACAACGGCCTTGCCTTCTGGTGCGTCAGCGACAACCTCCGCAAGGGCGCGGCGCTGAACGCGGTGCAGATCGCCGAACTGCTCGGGCGGCGGCATCTGAAGAAAGGGTGAGGGGGGGCGCTTCCCCCTCATTCGCCCAGCTTCACCGTGCGCGTGATGCCGATCGCTTCGAGGAACGGGCGGTCGTGGCTGACGACGAGCAAGGCGCCGTCATAGGCGGCAAGGCCGGTCTCGACCGCGGTCAGCGAATCGAGGTCGAGGTGGTTGGTGGGCTCGTCAAGGATCAGCAGCTGCGGCGGCGTCGGCGCGCCGAGCGTGCAGGCGAGGCCGGCGCGCAGCATCTGGCCGCCGCTGAGCGTGCCGACGACACGGTCGGCGGCGTCGGCGCGAAAGCGGAAGCGCGCGAGCGCGGCGCGGCACTGGTTGTTCGTCGTCCCCCGGTTGAGCCGGGCGAAATTGTCGGCGATCGACAGCGTGGGGTCGAGCAGCGAAAGACGCTGGTCGAACAGGGCGAAGGGCACGCCGACGCGGACCCGCCCCCGCTGCGGCGCCAGCGTTCCCGCGACGAGCGTGAGCAGCGTCGACTTGCCCGAACCGTTGGGACCGGCGAGCGCGACGCGTTCCGGGCCGGTGATCGTCAGCGACAGGTCGCGGATCACAGGAACATCCTCGCCATAGCCCGCCGACACATGATCGAGTTCGAGCACCCGGCGCGAGGCCGGCAGTCCGGTCGCGGGCAGCGCGACCGCGAGCGGATCGACGACCTCGATCCGGCCGCGGGCGTCCGACAGCGCGCGTTCGGCCTCGGCCTGCTGGCGGTCGGCCAGCCGCCGGTTCGCGCCGCCGCTGGCCTCGGCGCGGCTCTTGAGCGTGCCGAGCAGGATCGCGGGCTCGTCGCCGCGCGCCGCCTTGCGCCGGCCGCCGGCGTCGCGGCGTGCCTGGCGCTCGGCGGTGACCTGCGCCTGCCGCCGGACCGCATCGAGCCGCTTCTCGGCGACCCCGAGCCCGGCTTCGGCGGCGGCCTGTTCGGTGGCCTTGCGATCGGCGTAGGCGCTCCAGCCGCCGCCGTAGCGTGCGGCGCCGAGCCCGGTCAGCTCGACGATCGCGTCCATCTCTTCGAGCAGTTCGCGGTCGTGGCTGACGACGATCGCGCCGCCGCGCCAGCCGCGCAGCAGGTCGCGCACCGCGTCGCGCCCTTCGCGGTCGAGATTGTTGGTCGGTTCGTCGAGCAGCAGGAAATCGGGTTCGGCAAAGATCGCCCCCGCCAGCGCGGCGCGCGTGCGCTGGCCGCCCGACAGCCGGGCGAGCGGGGTGTCGGGCGGCACCGGCCGGCCGAGCCTCGCCAGGCTTTCGTCGATCCGCGCTTCGAGCGTCCAGTCGGCGTCGGCGAGTTCGTCGACGGTAGCGCGGCCCGCCTCGGCCTTGCGGAGCAGCGCGACCGCGGCGCGCGCGCCGAACAGGTCGGCGATCTGGGCGTCGGGATCGACCTGCACCGTCTGGCGCAGCATCGCGAGGCTGCCGTCGACGACGATGCGGCCCGATGTCGGCGCGATTTCGCCGGTCAGCAGCCGCAGCAGCGTCGATTTGCCGACGCCGTTGCGTCCGACGATGCCGGTGCGTTCGGGATGGAATTGAAGGTCGAGGTCCGACAGGACGGCGCGGCCGTCGGGCGTGGACCAGCCGAGATGGGCGAGGGTGATGGCGGGCATGGACAAGGCTTTCCTGAAGGCAAGGCGGGGGACGCTGCGTTCAGTTGCGATCCATGATTCCATCGACTCCGTTGAGGGGGTGAGCACCCTATCTAGGGTCGCGATGTCCGGCGGGCAAGGGTCACAGCCAGCCGATGTGCTTGAAGCGCCAGTAGAGGAGGCCGCAGATGCCGCCCATCAGCGCGAGCGCGAGAGGGTAGCCGAAGGTCCAGCCGAGCTCGGGCATATGCTCGAAATTCATGCCGTAGATGCCCGCGATAGCGGTCGGCACCGCGAGGATCGCGGCCCAGGCGGCGAGCTGGCGGGTGATCGCGCCCTGGCGCTGTTGTTCGAGCAGCGAATTGGTGTCGACGACCGAGGCGGCGACGTCGCGCAGGCCGGTCAGGCGAAATTCGGCGCGCTGGACATGATCCCACACGTCGCGAAAGAAGGGGCGCACGGGATCGTCGATACACGGCAGCGGCGCGGTCGCGAGCTTTTGCGCGACGTCCTTCATCAGGCCGGTGAGCCGCTGGAACCGGATGACATGGTGCCGCTGCGCGTAGAGGTGGCGGATCTCGGCGGCGTCGAGCGGCGTGTCCATCACGCTGTCCTCGAGCAGCAGCAGGCGATCCTCGATCGCGTCGATGACCGGGAAATAGCCGTCGACGATGAAATCCAGAACCGCGTGGAGCACATAGTCGGGGCCGTGGCCGAGCAGCGCCGGGCTCGATTCGAGCTGCGCCCGTACCTCGGCATGGCCGCGCGCCGAGCCGTGGCGGACGCTGACGATGAAATGGCGGTCGACGAAGAAGGCGGTCTCGCCCGGCTGGATCGCGTCGCCGTCGAGGTTGGCGGTGCGCGCGATGACGAACAGCTGGTCGCCATAGACCTCGACCTTGGGAAGCTGGTTCGCCTTGAGCGCGTCCTCGACCGCGAGCGGGTGGAGGCCGAAGCGCGCCGCGATGCCTTCGAGTTCGCCGGGCGTGGGTTCGTAGAGGCCGAGCCAGAAGAAATCGCCCGGGTCGCTTTCGTCGGGGATCGTCTCGTCGGGGCCGAGATCGCGGACGAGCTTGCCGTCGTGATAGAGGCGGGCGGCCATGATCGGCATCGGCAATTATCCCCTTTCGACGGGCAATCGTTCCCCGGCGAAAGCCGGGGTCCGGACGGCGTTGCACTGCCCCGCGTGGGCCCCGGCTTTCGCCGGGGGACAAGTCCCTGCGTGTCTGCAGGACATATACGCCATCGTCTGTGACGGATGCAGCGCCGTTCGACAAGCGCGAGGCGAGGGCGGACGGCGGGAGTGGGGAGCAGGGCGCTCGCCCGGTTCGTCATTGACCTCGGAGAAAGCCGGGGGAAGCAATCTCCCGCCATCGGCCTTGCGCAAGACCGATGGCTGGCGATCGCTTCGTCGCCCGCGGCTCCTCGCAATGACGATCAGGTGGCGGTTCGGACCGGCGGTGTGTCTTATGCGAATAAATCGCTTGCCATGGGCGCGCTACAAATGTAGCTAGACTACAAATGTAGCGCATAAGGTGATTCGCCATGCTGTCCAGCCTGCCCCCCCGCGAACGCGAGATCGTCGATATCCTTTATGAAAGGGGCGCCTCGACGGTCGCCGAGATCGGCGAGGCGCTGAGCGACGCGCTGTCGGGCTCGGCGATCCGCGCGATGCTCAAGCGGCTCGAGGCCAAGGGCTTCGTCGATCGCGCGGCGTCGGAGCGCGGCTTCCTCTATGCGCCCCGCGTGTCGGACAAGGCGGCGCGCAAGTCGGCGCTGAGCCAGGTCGTGCGCGTCTTCTTCAACGGGTCGGCGACGAGCGCGGCCGCGGCGCTGCTCGGCATGCAGGACGAGATGAGCGCGAGCGAACTCGACGAACTGCAAAAGCTGATCGCCGATGCGCGCGAAGGGAGAGCGAAATGACGATCACCGCCGCGAGCCTGCTGGGGCTCGGCCTGAAATCGCTGCTGATCGCCGGGCTGACGCTGGCGATTCTGCGCCTCGTGCGGACGCGTTCGGCGGCCGAGCGGTCGCTGGTCGCGCACGCCGGACTGGTTGCGCTGCTGGCGCTCCCGGTCGCGGCATTGCTGCTGCCGCAATGGACGCCGCTGCCGGCCGCCTGGTCGGTGCGGCAGGCGGCGGCGCTGCCGGTGACGGAAGTCGCGGCGATGCCGGCGGAGGCGCTGCACGATGCAGCGCCCGTGGCGGCGGCGACGTGGAACTGGCCGTCGCTCTCCGACATGGCGCTTGGCGTCTATGCGCTGCCGCTGCTGCTGCTGTTCGCGCTGATGGCGCTGGCGGTGGTGCGGCTGTTCGCGATGCGCGCGCGCGCCGATGTGCTGGTCGAGGCGTCGTGGCTGTCGGCCCTGGCCGAGGCACAGCGGCGCATGGGCTTCAAGCACGGCACGGCACTGCTGGTGAGCGAGGAATTGCGCTCGCCGATCAGCTGGGGCGTGCTGCGCCCGACGATCGTGCTCAGCCCCAAGGCGGTCGGCGCGGTCGGCGAGGCCGAGGCGATCATCGCGCACGAACTGGCGCATGTCGCGCGGCTCGACTGGGCGAAGCTGCTCGCTGCCCGGCTGGCCTGCGCGCTTTTCTGGTTCAATCCGCTGGTCTGGATGCTGGCGCGCGAAAGCCACCAGCTGCGCGAGGAAGCCGCCGACGACGCCGTGCTGATGGCCGACATCGACGGACCCGATTATGCGACGCTGCTCGTCGGCGCGGCGCGGCACGACAATCAGGGCGCGCTGCTCGCCGCGCACGGCGTCGCGCCGGGCAAGGGCAGCCTCAAGCGCCGGATCACGCGCGTCCTCGACGCGAGGCTGAAGCGCGGGCCGGCGAGCGCGAGCTGGATGCTGATGAGCCTGGTGCTGCTCGCCGGGATCACCGCGCCGCTCGCCGCCTTTTCGGCCACCACCGGGCAAAGGGCAGCGGCGGCAGTCCACGCCGTCGCCGCCCCCGCCCCGACCGCGGCACCGCAGTCCGCCGCGGTCGCGGGCGGCGCCCCGGAGGCCGCGACGCCAGCCGCTCCGGTCGCGAAGCCGCAGGCCGGTCCATTGACCGTCGACGAACTGGTGGGGATGCGTGCGGTGGGGGTGACGCCCGAGGATGTGCGCGCGATGCGCCGTCATGGGTCGGTCGATTCGGACGACATCATCGCCGCGAAGGCGAGCGGGGTCGATCCCGACTATATCGCCGCGATGCGCCGTCTGTTTCCGCACGCGGCGCTCGACGATATGATCGGCGCCAGAGCATTGGGCGTCTCGCCCGATTACGCCCGCGCGATGCAGGCGCAGTTCCCCGACGTCGATCTCGACGATCTGACCGCGATGCGCGCGGTCGGGGTGACGCCCGATTATGTTGCACGGATGCGCCGCGCCGGCCAGCCGCTCGCCGATCCCGACGATGCGATCGAGGCGCGGACGGTCGGAAGCTGGGGCAGCGGGCGGCACAGCGTCGTCCGGTCGCGGTCGGGGGCGACCGTTCGGGCCGAAGCCGGCGGCAGCGTCGAAGTGCGCAGCGCCGATGGAGCTGTGGTGCGGGTCGCGGCGCCGAGCCCGCCGGGACCGCCAAGGCCGCCCGTAGTACCGAAGGACTGACGCCCGGCCACTGGCCGAAGCGACACCACCGATCATCGAACCGAAGTTTGGAAACGCCGTTGCGGCGGCGAGCGGAGACGCTCGGCCGGCGCAGGGAGGAGGAGTATCCCCATGAAAGCCAGAATCAACGCCCTGTTCGTCGCCGCGGGCGCCGCGGTCTTGCCGGTCATCGCCTGCACGGCGCCGGCGCAGCAGAGCCAGGCCGCCGCGCCCGCGAGCGACGCCATCCGCTGGGAGGTGTCGGTGCGCGATAGCGGAGCCCACGCGCCGCGCCTGCGGCTCAGCCAGCGCAAGTCGACCAGCGACCTGCAACTCGATGGGCGCCGCGCCGAGTTCGGCGCGGCGCGGTCTGCGCTGGGCGGTGCGGCGGGACCGGTGTCGTTCAGCGTCGTGCACGAGGCGGGGCGGCTCGATTGCAGCGGCCGCCTGAATGCCGCGTTCGACGGCGCGGGCCATTGCCGGTTCCAGTCCGATGCGGGATTTGCGCGGGCGCTGACCGATCGCGGAATCGGAACGCCGTCGCGCGACCAGCAGCTTGCGATGCTGATGGTCGATGCCACCACCGCCCTTGCCGACGGGCTGATCGGAGAGGGCGTGCGGCCGAAGGACGGCAGCGACCTGATCGCCGCGGCGGCGCTCGGGGTCACGGGCGCCTATGTCCACGAACTCCAGTCGGGCGCATTGCGGCTGACGGCGATCGACGACGCGATCGCGTGCAAGGCGCTGGGGGTCGATGGTGCCTATGTGCGCGGGCTCGCCGCGGCGGGCTATGCCTCGCTGTCGTCCGACGAGGTGGTGAGCCTGAAAGCGCTGGGGGTGACGCCCGACTATGCGCGGTCGATGAATGCGGCCGCGAGGGCGGCGAAATGAGCCGCTGGACGAGCATGGCCGCCCTCGCCGCGGCGTTGGGTGCGGGCGCGGTGCAGGCGCAGGAGGCGCCCGCCGCCCCGGCGATCGCCCCCGCTCCCGCGCCGTCCGACGCGGCGCGGCAGGTCTATGCCCCCGCCGACTTCGCGCGCTATGCGCCCAAGAACGCCTATGACATGCTGGCGCAGGTTCCCGGCTTTTCGATCCGCGACAATGAGGAGCGGCGCGGGCTGGGGCAGGCGACGGGCAATGTGCTGTTCAACGGCGTGCGTCCGTCGACCAAGTCCGACGATATGGCGACGCTGCTGTCGCGCATCCCGGCGGGCAATGTCGAGCGGATCGAGATCGTCGACGGCGCCTCGCTCGATATTCCGGGGTTGTCGGGGCAGGTCGCGAACATCGTCTATCGCGCCGACGATTTTTCGGGGCAGTTCGCCTGGAAGCCCGAGTTCCGCGCGCATTATGCGCATCCGCTCTACACCCGCGGCGATATTTCGGTGCGCGGGCGGACCGGCGCGATCGAATATGAACTCGGCCTCTACAACAACGAGGGCGCGCGCAGCGCCGCCGGTGGCCCGACGCTGATCCTCGACGGCGCGGGGCGCATCGTCGAACAGCGGCACGACGTCTGGCGCAGTCCCTATGACACGCCGAAGCTGTCGGGGCATCTGACATGGGACGGCCCCGGCGATTCGATCGCGCATCTCGGCGCCCATTATCAGCGCAAATACGACCGCTATGTCGAGGACGGGCTGCGGACGAGCGTCCGCGACCCCGACCGCTTCCGCACCGTGCGCGAGAAGAACGACAGCTGGAATTACGAGCTGAGCGGCGATTACCAGTTCGGCCTCGGCCCCGGGAAGCTGAAGCTGATCGGCCTGCGGCGGTTCAGCCACGAACCCTATTCGCAGGAGATCGTCACCCGCTTCGCCGACGCGACGCCGCCCGAGGGCGACCGGTTCGCGCAACGCGGCAATCTGGGCGAGACGATCGCGCGCGGCGAATATCAGTGGAAGATGCTGGGCGGCGACTGGGAATTGTCGGGCGAGGCGGCGTTCAATACGCTCGACAATGTCGCGTCGATCGCGGTGCTCGATCCCGCCGCCGGCGTCTTCGTCGACCAGCCGTTTCCGGGCGGGATCGGCGGCGTCAGCGAGGATCGCTACGAAGGACTGCTCAGCTTCGGGCGCAAGCTGACGGATACGCTGTCGTTTCAGCTCGTCGCGGGCGCCGAGCATTCGAAGATCACCCAGACGGGCATCGGCGGACAGGAGCGCAGCTTCTTCCGTCCCAAGGGATCGCTGACGCTCGCCTGGGCGCCGTCGGCCGATCTCGACATGTCGTTGAAGATCCGGCGGCGCGTGCTGCAGCTGTCCTTCTATGACTTCCTCGCGCGGGCGTTCCTGAACGACGACAATCAGAACGAGGTCAACAACGACCTGAGGCCGCAGCAGGACTGGAGTTTCGAGTTCGAGGCGAACAAGACGCTCGGCGTCTGGGGGTCGACGAAGCTGAACCTCGTCTATCGCGATGTCGAGGATCGCGTCGACGTCATCCCGGTCGGCGCGAGCGGCGAGGCGGTCGGCAATATCGACCGAAGCTGGGCCGCGGCGATCGACTGGACGACGACGATCAACCTCGACCCGGCGGGGCTGAAGGGCGTCAAGGTCGACACGCACCTGCTGCTCCAGACCTCCTCAATCCGCGACCCCTTCACCGGCGAGACGCGCCAATGGAGCGGCTTCACCGACCGGCAGATCGAGATCGACCTGCGGCACGATATCCCCGGCAGCGACTGGGCATGGGGCTTCAACGCCAACCACAGCCACATTCAGCCCAACTATCGGCGCAACCAGGTCGACCGGACGTGGGAGGGGCCGGTGTTCGCCAGTCTCTTCGTCGAGAACAAGGACGTGTTCGGAATGACGGTGCGGGCGCAGGTCGCCAATATGTTCAACGCCCGTTCGCGCCGCGACCGGACCGTCTACACCGGCGTGCGCGGCGAAAGCCCGATCGCCTTCGTCGAGCAGCGCGACCGGCTGATCGGACCGGTCTTCGCCTTTTCGGTGCGGGGGAAGTTTTAGGCTCCGATGACTTTGGATTGACCCGCTTCGTCATTGCGAGCGGAGCGAAGCAATCCAGAGCGGTTTACATGAGCTCTGGATTGCCGCGCGGCTTCGCCGCTCGCAATGACGATTCCATTCGATGTGGCTCCCCGGCCGGGGAGGGCCCGCCGGTTCGGTTTCAACGGGCTTTGGCGACGATGACGATTACCGCGCGCCGCTTTTCTTCGCGCTATTGCCGCGCAGCGGCGCTTTCGGTGCGGATGGCGCCGAACTCGCTCGTCGGCTGCCAGCCGGGCCAGCGGGTCGAGCGCGCGAGTTCGTCACCGATCTGGTAAAAAAGCTGAATATCCTGAACCGCGCCGTCTAGGTTCCAGCTGGGGTCCCAGGCGTCGCACGCCTGATGATAGCATTGACCGGTATAGGCATCGACCCATGCCTGTCCGGCGGCCTTGCCGCCTTCGACGAGGTCGGAGGCACCCGCGATGCCCATCATCAGCAGGACGGGAACGCCGCGCTTGGCGAGGCTGAAATGGTCGGCGCGGAAGAAGAGGCCGCGCTCTGGCAGGCTTTCCTCGCTGACGCTGCGTCCCTGCGCCGCCGCGAAGCGGGCGAGGTCGTCTTCCAGCGTGCTCTGGCCCTTGCCGACGAGGATCACGTCCTTCGCGCGGCCCGCGGTCTGGAGAATGTCGAGGCCGAGGTTGGCGACGGTCTTCTCGACCGGGAAGAGCGGATTGGCGGCATAATGTTCGGAGCCGAGCAGACCGCGTTCCTCCGCGGTCCAGAAGGCGAAGACGATGCTGCGCTCGGGCGGCGGCGCGGCCTTGAACAGGCGCGCCATCTCGAACATGCCGGCGACGCCGAGCGCGTCGTCGTTGGCGCCGGCGCGATAGATGCGGCCCTGCGCATCGGGTTCGCCCTCGCCATAGGCATCCCAGTGCGCGCCGATCATCACCACCTCGTCGGGGCGCTGCGTGCCGGTGATTTTCGCGAGGACGTTCTGGCTCTGCACCTCTTCGTGCGCCGAGGGAATGGCGGCGTTGAAATTCGTGCCGAGGTCGACGGGGCGGAAATCGGCGCGGCGCGCGGCGACGCGCAGCTTCGCGAGGTCCTGACCGGCGGCGGCGAACAGCTTCGTCGCGGTGTCGCCCGAAATCCAGCCCTGCAGCGCGAGGCTGGTCATCTTTTCGGGCGGGACGACGAGGCCGTAATTCTCGCCGCCGGGGCTGTTGACGACATTCCAGCCGTAACCCACGCCCTCGGTATCGTGGACGATCAGCGCCGCGACCGCGCCCCGGCGCGCCGCTTCCTCGAACTTGTAGGTCCAGCGGCCGTAATAGGTCATCGTCCGGCCCTTGAACTTGCCGAAGGCGGGCTCGCCCTTCTTCGCGACGAAATCGGGGTCGTTGATCAGAAAGACCGCGACCTTGCCCTTGAGATCGACACCCTTGAAATCATCCCAGCCGCGTTCGGGCGCGTTGACGCCATAGCCGACGAACACCATCGGTGCGCCGGCGACCACGGCGCGGTCGTTCGGCTGAAGCGTCGATAGATAGATGTCGGTGCCGAAGGCGAGCGGGGTGGTCGTGCCGCCGCGGTCGAAGGCGAGCGTTTCGGGAGTGCCGAGCCGGGTGTGGAGCAGCGGCACGCGCTGCGTCCAGCCGCCGTCCGATCCGGCGGGTTCGAGCCCGAGCGCCTGCAGCCGACCGATCAGATAGCCGACGGTGCGTTCCTCGCCGACGGTTCCCGGCGCGCGGCCCTGAAACTGGTCGGAGGCCATGGTGCGGACGGTTTCGGTGATGTTCGCGGGGTCGATCGCGGGCGCCGCGGTCTGGGCAAGCGCCGGAACGGCAAGCAGCAGGGCGGCGGTGGAAGCGGCAAGGCGCAAGGTCATAGGGCGGTCATTTCCGATCGGTGCGGCGCGACCGGGCCGGGGCCGGTCGCCTTCTGGGACTGGCGATGCCACCGCAATTGCGTCGCTGCGGCTTTCGCCGCAAGGACGATTCAGACATGGCATCGGAGTCGCCCTAGCATGGGGGCGTGGCGCGCGGCCACCCCCCGAGGGGCGGCGCGCGCAACGAAAGGAAGACAGGATGGATTTCTCGCGGCTGCAGACATCGAGCAAGATCGGCAACGACTGGGTCTATCCCGAGGCGGAGGCGCGGCGGAGCGGGTGGCTGACCGTCGACAGCGATCCCGGGCATCGAGTCTACTGGGAGGACTATGGCAACCCGGCGGGCGAACCGGTGATGGTGCTGCACGGCGGTCCCGGCGGCGCCTGTTCGCCCGCGATGGCGCGCTATTTCGACCCCGCCCGCTATCGCGTCATCCTGTTCGACCAGCGCGGATGCGGCAAGAGCGAGCCCAACGTCGCCACGGCGGGACCGGCGGCGGCATTGGCGCGCAACACCACCGCCGACCTGATCGGCGATATCGAGAAGCTGCGCGACCATCTGGGCATCGCGGGACGGATGCACGTGTTCGGTGGAAGCTGGGGCAGCACGCTATCGATGGCCTATGCGATCGCGCATCCCGATCATTGCGCGAACCTGATCCTGCGCGGCATCTTCCTGGGCGCGGCGGAGGATCTGCTCTATCTGTATCAGGGCAATGCCGCGACGTGGCACGAAGACCCGTTCGGGCTGACCGCACCAGGCGCCTATATCCACTATCCCGACGAATGGCGCGCGCTGCTGGAAGTGCTGAGCGTCGAGGAACGGCGCGACGTGATGCGGTCGTACAAGGCGATTTTCGACATGGTGCCCGCGACCGCCGAGGAGAAGGAACGCCAACTCGCCGCGGCGGTGACATGGTCCCTATGGGAAGGAACGATTTCGAACCTGATCCCCGAGGCGGGCGATACCGGAAAGTTCGGGGAGGCGGGGTTTGCTTTGTGCTTTGCCCAGATCGAGGCGCATTATTTTGCCCATGACCTGTTTCTGGAGCCGGGGCATTTCTTTCGGCATATCGACACGCTGGCGGCGATTCCCGTGCATATCGTCCATGGGCGGTTCGACGAGGTGTGTCCGCTGACGCAGGCGTCGCGGCTGGTCGCGGCGCTGCACGGCGCCGGGGCGGAGCCCGCGACCTATGTCGTCACCAACGCCGGGCACAGCGCGATGGAGCGCGAGAATGCGCTGGCGCTGACCGCGATCATGGACGGGCTGCCGCCGCTGGCCGCCGCCTGAGCGGGGTCAGTCCTCTCCGCCCGCAGCCGTCGAGGACGCCGCCGGCGGGGTCCAGCCACGGCGGTATCTGGCGAACCAGGCGAGGATCGCCGAGGCCTTGGCCGCCGACTGCGACGGCCGCGCGGCGATGCCGCCGTGGCTGGCGCCGGGCACCTTGACGAGCGCGGTCGGGACGCCGCGCAGCCGCAGCGCGGTATAATATTGCTCCGACTCGCTGACCGGGGTGCGGTAATCCTCGCTGCCGACGACGACCATCGTCGGGGTCTTCACCTGGCCGACGAGCGAGAGCGGCGAGTGCTTCCAGAAGGTCTCCGGATTCTCCCACGGCATCGCGCCGAGCCAGTAGCGGCCGAAAAAGGCGGGGCCGTCGGCGGTCAGCGCCTGCGACGTCCAGTTGATCACCGGCTTTTGCGTCACCGCCGCCTTGAAGCGGTCGGTGTTGCCGACGATCCAGCTGGTCAGCACGCCGCCGCCCGAACCGCCGGTGACGAACAGCGCGTCGGGATCGGCGATGCCGAGTTCGATCGCGCGGTCGACGATGCTCATCAGGTCGAAATAATCATTGCCCGGATAGGCCTTGTCGATCGTGTTCGCGAACGCCTCGCCATAGCTGGTCGAACCGCGCGGGTTCGACGACAGCACCGCATAGCCCGCGGCGGCGTAGAGCTGATTGTCGGTCGCGAAATGCGGGCCATAGGCCGAGAAGGGGCCGCCGTGAATCTCGAGGATCAGCGGCACCCGCCGGCCCTCGACATAGCCGGGGGGCAGGGTCAGCCAGCCCTCGATCTCCAGCCCGTCGAGGCTGGAGGCGACGGTGATCTTGCGCACCTCGCCCAGCGCCTTGGTCTCGCGCAGGCTGCGGTTGAGGTCGGTCAGCATCCGCGTCTTGCCGCCCGCGGCGAGCTGAACCTCCGCCGGGCGCGTCGGGGTGCCGCCGGTGAAGGCGATCGCGCCGGTGTCGGCGACCGAGAAGCTGCCGCCGGTGTAGGGCCGGTCGAGCCCGCCGCCCGACAGGCCGGTAACGACGGTGCGCGCCGAGCCGTCGAGCCCGATGCGCGCGACCTTCGTCTCGCCATGGTCGTCGTACTGGACATAGAGGCTGCGCCCGTCGGCGGCCCAGGCGACGTCGTCGACGCTGTAATCCCAGTCGGCGGTCAGGCTGCGGCGGCCCGAACCGTCGGGGTTCATCACGTAAAGCTCGCTATTTTCATAGGCGCGCAGCTTGTCGTCGAAACCGACATAGGCGATCAGCCGGCCGTCGGGCGAGACGACGGGATTGGCGTCGGGGCCGTCGCGATCGGTGAACTGGGTGATGCGGCCGCTCGCGACATCGAGCGCGAAAATCTCGCTTTCGCGGGCGTCGTTCTCCCACTCGGGCTTGCGGTTGGCGCCGAAATAGAGGGTGCGCCCGTCGCGCGACCAGCTGAGCGGACCGCCGTCGTGATAGGGGCCGAAGGTGAGCTGGCGCGGCGCGCCGCCGGTCGCGGGGACGAGAAAGATCTTCTCGAACCCCGGCTCGATATAGCCCGCGCCGTCGGCGCGATAGGTGAGGAGGTCGTGGACCTCCAGCGGTTCGGCCCATTTGGCCCCTTCGGGCTTGTTGGCGGGGGCGGAGCCGAAGGTCGGCGCCGCGTCCTTGACCAGCATCGTATAGGCGATCGAGCGGCCGTCGGGCGACCAGGCGATGCTCGACGGGCTGGTCGGCAGGCCGGTCAGCCGCACCGCTTCTCCGCCGTCGAGCCAGCGCACCCACAGCTGCGCGCCGCCGCCCTCGGTCGAGGCATAGGCGAGGCGCTTGCCGTCGGGCGACCAGCGCGGCGTGAAGGCGCTGCCGCCGCCGTTGCCGCCGGTGACGGGGATTTCCTGCCCGGTCGCGGTGTCGATCAGCCAGATGCTGCCGATCGCGCGGTCGGTCATGATGTCATTCTGTCGCCGGACATAGGCGATGCGGCGCCCGTCGGGGCTGATCTGCGGATCGGCGGCGATCGCGAGGTCGAAGATGTCGGCGCCGGTGAAGTGCCGTTCGGGCGCGGTGCGCGCGCTGCCGCTCGCGGATGCGGTCATCGCGGCGGGTTCGGGCTCCGGCGCCGCCGGCTGATCCTGCGCGGCGGCGAGCGAGGCCTGGAACGCGAAGAGGCTGACGCCGAGGATGACGAGTTTGCGCATGGATTTCGACCCCTGTTTCCCTTTGAATCGCAGCGGTCTGAACCTTTCGACCGGGGCGGTCAAGCGGGCGGCGGCGCGGGCGCGCATCGTTTGAAAACGGCGTGCGGTTTCGCCTGTCTCGTCACATCGGACCCGATCGGCAATGAGCCCTTTCCGGCAAGGAACCGTTCCCCGGCGAAAGCCGGGGTCCACGCGGAGCAGCGCTATGCCATCTGGGCCCCGGCTTTCGCCGGGGAACGGCTGCTTCCTTGCCTGAAGGACATTATGTCAACTTGATCCGGGGTGCCGATCGGCTCCCCGGACAAGCGGGACCCCGGATCGGGTCCGGGGTGACGGGGAGGAGGGAAAGCGCTTTTCCGGAGCCGGGCTGCATCGCCGATGGCGGAGGTTGGGCCGCGCGTGCAGGGGAAGCAGTGTAAAACCATATAGGTTATTTCTATTGACATCGTAACGCTGATATGGCACAAGTGGTTCATCATCGAGAATTGCGATTCGGGCCGGCGCCTTCGGGCGATCCGGCCCGATCATTTTGGGGAGCGACGGAATGGAACAGGTGGTGCGGGCCGGCAATCGTCGCCGGCTGATGCGGGCGAAGGCGCCGCGCACGGCCCTTTCGACGCGCCAGTGCGAGACGTTCCTTTCCCATCTGGCGGAAAGCTGCAACGTGACGTGGTCGGCCGCGCAGGCGGGGCTGGTCTGTTCGACGGTCTATCGGCTGCGCGCGCGCGACGAGGCGTTCGCCGCGGCGTGGCAGGAGGCGTTGACGGCCGGATATCAGCGCCTGGAAATGGGGCTGGTGCAGGCGGCGCTGGCGCTCGTCGAGGGCAGGCCGGGCGCGACTGTTGCCGGGAGCCGCAAAGGCGGCGAGCCCGGTCCGGGCAGCGCGGACGAAAAAGGCGCAAAGGCGGCGCGCGCGGCGAAGGAGGGCGCCGCGACGGAACCGGACGCCGCGAAAGGCGGCGACGAGGGGCGCGTGATCGCGCCGATGACGGTCGACCAGGCGATCAGCCTGCTCGGCCGGCACCAGGCGTCGGTCCGTGGCGGCCGGGCACGGACGCTGCGGCCCGACAAGCGGATGCCGACGTCCGAGGAAACCGACGCCGCGATCCTGAAGCGGCTCGCCATCCTGCGCCGACAGCGCGGGCTGGCACCGGAGGGATAGGGGCTTGGACCCCGGCTTTCGCCGGGGAACGGTTCGTTGCCGGAAAGGGATGATCGCCAACGTGTTTCGGCATGACGAAGTGCGGAAGCAGGGTGCTTCGACCCAAAGCCGGTGCCTGTTTGCAATCGCCATGATCTCCCTTCTTTCGAGGCAGAACGGGTCGGGCAGGCTTCACGCCGCCTGTTCTCCCCCTCTCGTTTGCGGGAGGGGATCGCGTTTCATGGCGGGTCATTTCTTCCCCTTTCGGGGGGCGGTGAGGGAGGATCGGGCGGATGGGGCAGGCGCATCGCGACGTCGTCGGCGACGTGCTCGAGAAATTGTCCGCGCTGTCGCCGCGCGACCTGCGCTTCGTGATGCGGGGATTGACCTGGGGCCAGCGCCGCGAACTGATCGAGCGCTGGCAAGGCTGGGCGCAGGACGGGCAATGCGAGCCGCCGGGCGACTGGCGCATCTGGATGATCCGCGCCGGGCGCGGCTTCGGCAAGACGCGCGCCGGGGCGGAATGGATCAGCGAGTGCGCGCGCTCCATGCCGGGCGCGCGCATCGCGCTGGTCGCGGCGAACGAGATCGACGGGCGGCGCGTGATGATCGAGGGGCCGAGCGGGCTGCTGGCGGTCGCGCGCGGGCATGAAAGCCCCGATTGGCGCGACGGGGTTCGCGAGCTGCATTTCGGCAATGGCGCGGTCGCGACGCTCTATTCGGCGGCGGCGCCGGAGAATCTGCGCGGGCCCGAGCATCATGTCGCCTGGTGCGACGAGCTGGCGAAATGGCATCGGGGCGCGACCGCGTGGGACAATCTGGTGCTGGGGATGCGGCTGGGCGACCGGCCGCGCATCCTGATCACCACGACGCCGCGGCCGACCGCGCTGATCCGGACGATCCGCGCGCTGCCGGGCTTCGCCGAAACGGTCGGCGGCACGCACCAGAATGCCTATCTGCCGTCGAATTTCGTCGAGGCGATGCAGGCGGTCTATGGCGGAACGCGGCTGGGGCGGCAGGAACTGGACGGCGAGCTGGTCGAGGATGTCGAGGGCGCGCTGTGGACGCGCGCGCTGATCGAACGCTGCCGCGTCGGCGCGGCGGGGCTGGGCAAGCCGCGGCGCGTCGTGATCGGCGTCGATCCGCCCGCGACGTCGACCGGCGATGCGTGCGGGATCGTCGTCGCGGCGCTGCTGCGCGACGGGCGGCTGGCGGTGGTCGAGGATGCGAGCGTCGAGACCCCGCCGCCGCATGTCTGGGCGCAGGCGGTGGCCGCCGCGGCGGCGCGCTGGGGCGCCGACCGGGTGGTCGCGGAAAGCAATATGGGCGGCGAGATGGTGGCGAGCACCTTGGCGCAGGCCGACGTCGCGCTGCCGGTCGCCACGGTGCACGCGAGCATCGGCAAGGCGCGCCGCGCGGAGCCGGTCGCGCTCGCCTATGAGCGCGGGCAGGTGGTGCATGCGGGGACGTTCCCGGCGCTCGAGGACCAGCTTTGCGGGTTCCAGACCGGTGGCGGCTACGCCGGGCCCGGCGGTTCGCCGGACCGGGCCGATGCGTGCGTGTGGGCGCTGGCGGAACTGCTGGAACGGCTGAGGAAAGGGCGCGCGCCGGGGGTGCGGATGGTTTGATCAAAGCCCTCTCCCCTTCAGGGGAGAGGGTTGGGAGAGGGGGAGCCACGCACGCCGGCCCCTCTCAACTTCGGCTAGCGAGCAAGCTCGCAAGCCTGCGTATCTCTCCCCTGAAGGGGAGAGAGTGGGGCTTGCGGTGTGGCGGCTGGCCCATTGAGGAGACAAGCATGAACTGGTTTGGCCGCAAGGCCGCATCGTCGACGGTGCGGCCCGCCTTGTCGCGCGTATACGGAACGTGGAGCGCGCCCGCGCCGCTGTCGTGGGAAGCGCAGGTGCGCGAGGGCTATCTGGGCAATGCGATCGTCCAGCGGTCGGTGCGGCTGGTCGCCGAGGCGGCGGGGGCGGCGCCGATCGCGGGCGACCCGGCGCTGCTGGCACTGGTCACGGCGACTTCGGGCGGGCAGGGGCTGGTCGAGACGCTGGCGTCGCAACTGCTGCTCCACGGCAACGGCTATGTGCAGATATTGACCGACGGCGCGGGCGCGCCCGCCGAGCTGTTCGCGCTGCGCCCCGACCGGGTGACGGTCGAGGCCGACGGGCGCGGCTGGCCGGTCGCCTATCGCTACAAGGCGGGCGGATGCGCCGCGGTGCTGCCCGCCGAGGACGGCGCGGGGCGGCCGGCGGTGGTGCATGTCAAGGCGCTGCACCCGCTCGACGACCATTATGGCGCGGGCTGCCTGGCGGCGGCGCAGGGCGCGATCGCGGCGCATAATGCGGCGGCGAAATGGAATGCGGCGCTGCTGGGCAATGCGGCGCGACCGTCGGGGGCGCTGATCCACGATCCGGGCGACAAGGGGATGCCGCTGTCGGCCGAGCAGGTCGACCGGCTGCGCGAGGAGCTGGCCGAAAGCTTCGCCGGCGGGGCGAATGCCGGGCGGCCGCTGCTGCTCGAGGGCGGGCTGAAGTGGCAGGCGCTGTCGCTGTCGCCCGCCGACATGGATTTCCTGGAGTTGAAGCACAGCGCGGCGCGCGAGATCGCGATGGCGTTCGGGGTGCCGCCGATGCTGCTCGGGCTGCCCGGCGATGCGACCTACGCCAATTATCGCGAGGCCAATCGCGCGCTGTGGCGGCTGACCGTGCTGCCGCTGTGCGCGAAGATATTGGGCGCGGTGTCGCAGGGGCTGGCGGGCTGGTTCGGCGGCGCCGAGCTGCGCGTCGACATGGACCGGGTGCCGGCGCTGGCCGCAGACCGGATGGCGCTGTGGCGCGAGGTGTCGGGGGCCGACTGGCTGACCGCGGCCGAGAAGAAGGCGCTGCTGGGCGTCGACTAGCCGGAGATACGACATGGACGAGGAAGAGGCGCTGGCGCGGCTGATCGCGCTGGCGGGGACGCGCGCGCCCGACGCGGCACTGCTGCGCGCGGTGGTCGAGGAGGCGAGCGAGCTGGGCGCGCGGCGGGCGCTGGCGCGGCTGGGGCTCGCCGACGCGGCGGCGCGCGACGACATCGGCGACCTGCGCCAGCTGCTCGGCGCGTGGCGCGATGCCAAGACGAGTGCGTGGAAGGCGGCGGTCGACTGGGCGGCGCGCGGCCTGCTGGCGCTGCTGCTGGTGGGGCTGGCGATGAAGCTGGGGCTGCCGGGGCTGCTGCGGTGAGGGGTGGGGTCGTTCGACAGGCCCACCCCCCGGCCCCCTCCCGCCCGCGGGAGGGAGGGATACGGTTCGCGGGCTATGCGTCGGTGTTCGACCGGGTCGATCGCGGCGGCGACGTGGTGCGCGCCGGAGCCTTTGCGGCGAGCCTGCGCGCGCGGCGCGCGGTGCCGCTGCTGTGGCAGCACCGGCCGGGCGCGCTCGTCGGAACGATCGAGATGCTGGCGGAGGATGCGCGCGGGCTGCGCGTCGTCGCGCGGGTGACGCACCCGACCGCGGCGGCGCTGGTCGCGCGCGGGGCGCTGACCGGGCTGTCGTTCGGATACCGGGTGCGCGGCGCGCGGGGCGCGAACCCGCGCGAGCTGCTGGCGCTCGACCTGGCGGAGATCAGCCTCGTCGCGCAGCCGATGCAGCCACTGGCGCGGGTGATCGCGGTGGATTCATGGAAGGAGTGAAACGCATGGACGAGATGGAAATGAAGGCGGACGCGCTCGAGGGGGCGTTCGATGCGGTGCTGGCGGCGGAAGCGGTCGACGAGCTGAAGGCGTCGGTCGCGGCGCTCAAGGCGCAGGTCGACGCGCAGGCGGTCGCGGCGGCGCGGCTGCCGCTCGACGGGGCGAAGGCGGCCGATCCGGCGCGCGATGCCTTCGTCGACCGCTATCTGCGGCGCGGGATCGACGCCGGGACCGGGATGAAGAGCCTGTCGGGGGCGTCGGGCAGTGAGGGCGGCTATGCCGTGCCGCGCGAGATCGACGGGGCGATCGCGGCGACGCTGAAATCGCTGTCGCCGATCCGCGCCATCGCGACGGTCGTGCAGACGGGGACGAGCGGCTATCGCAAGCTGATCGCGACCGGATCGACCGGCGCGGGATGGGTCGGCGAGACCGACGCGCGGCCCGGGACCGGGACGCGCAGCTTCGCCGAGATCGCGCCGCCGTCGGGCGAGCTTTACGCCAATCCGGCGGCGAGCCAGGCGATGCTCGACGACGCGATGTTCAATGTCGAGGACTGGCTGGCCGACGAGATCGCGCGTGAGTTCGCGGTCGCCGAGGGCGCGGCCTTCGTCGGCGGCAACGGGACGAACCGGCCGAAGGGCTTCCTGTCCCATGCGGCGACGAACGAGGCGGACAGCGCGCGGGCGTTCGGGACGCTGCAGTTCGTCGCCTCCGGCGCGGCGGGCGGCTTCGCGGCGTCGAACCCGCAGGACAAGCTGGTCGAACTGGTCCACAGCCTGCGCGCGCCCTATCGCAGCGGCGCGTGCTGGGTGATGAATTCGGACACGCTGGCGCGCATCCGCAAGTTCAAGACCACCGACGGCGCCTTCCTGTGGCAGCCGGGGCTGGTCGAGGGCCAGGCGGCGAGCCTGCTCGGCTATCCGGTCGTCGAGGCCGAGGACATGCCCGACGTCGCGGCGAACAGCCTGTCGATCGCTTTCGGCAATTTCCGCGCCGGCTATCTGATCGCCGACCGCGGCGAGACGCATATCCTGCGCGACCCGTTCAGCAACAAGCCCTTCGTGCATTTCTATGCAACCAAGAGGGTCGGCGGCGCGATCATCGATTCGAACGCCATCAAGCTGATGAAATTCGCCGCGAGCTGATCGGCCCGCGTGCGAGGGGCGCCCGGTTCCTGCCCTCCAACCCTTTCGGGGTGGGGCCGGGCGCTACGTTTCGAGGCCGCCGCCCGGCGGCCTGCACCCCCTGCCGCTGCAACCCTCCCCCGTCGAGGGGATGGAGTCTTGTTGGAAAGGATGGCGCTGCCATGCCGACCCCCTTTTTCGCCGACCTGGTGCGCGAGCTGTGCCACGAGGGCGGCACCGGCCCGCTGACGCCGACCGGCGCCGTGCCCGGCCATCGCCGCTTCGCGGGCGCGGTGCCCGCCGATACCGAGTTCCACTATGCGATCACGGGCATCGCGCAGCCCGGCGAGTGGGAGGTCGGCACCGGCCGCCTCGATGCCGTCGGCCGGCTGGTGCGCGAGGCGGTCGCCGCCTCTTCGGACGATGGCGGCCGCGTCGATTTCGCCCCGGGACTGAAGACATTGGCGCTGACCGTCGGTGCCGGCTGGTTCGCGGCGCACGACGCGGCGGTCGCGGCGCTGGATGCGGCCGACGACGATCTGGCCGTCGCGATCGCCGCGAAGCAGCCGCTGTCGACGGCGCATCCTGCGGCGACGACCGGTGCGGATGACGACCTGATGACCGTGCGGCGCGGCGCGGGATGGGTGAATATCCCGCTGGCCGCGCTTGTCCGGCGCGGCGCGGACGGCCATGTCGGCATCGGCACCACCAATCCGGCGCAACTGCTGGAACTGGCCGGCGGATCGCCGAGGATGCGGATCGTGCCGGCTGCTTCGGAGCAGATGGGCGGGATCGAAATCGTCACCGACGGCGCGCACGAGGCGTCGTTCACCGCTCGCGGATCGACGGGCGAGCTGAATATCGCGGCCGGCCGCGCGCCCGGATGGGGCGGGAACATCCGTTTCTTCACGGACACGACCGAAAAGATGCGGCTGACCGCCGCGGGACGCCTGCTGCTGGGCGGCGCGGCCGACAATTATATGCTCAACATCGCCTCCGGCGCGGCATCACGCGGCATCGTCGCGGACTTCAACACGAACGGCCATGTCGGCGCGCTGATCAGCTTCACGCAAGCCGGCATCACGAACAACTGCTTTGGCACCATTCCCGGCACCGGCGATTTCGGCTGGTATGTGAACCGCAACGGCGTCGCCGACGGCGTGCTGCTGATGCGCCTGACGGCCGCCGGCAGCCTTGGTATCGGGACCGACACGGCCGCCGTCCGCCTCCATGTCAAATCGTCCGGCGAGATCATGCGCCTCGAAACGACGGCGGCGCGCGGGTCGGGCAACGGCTTCCTGTCCTTTTATGATCCGAGCGGTCGGAAGGGCTATTTCGGATATGGCGGCACCAGCGAGACGATTTTCCTCATGAACGAGGAGAATGGCAATCTCGAACTCGGCACCAATGCCGTCTCGCGCTGGTATGTGGAAAGTGCCGGCCACTTCACGCCCGTGGCCGACAATGCCTATGACGTCGGCTGGTCGGCGGGTCGCGTTCGGAACCTTCATCTAACCAACAGTCCAATCGTCACGTCGGACATGCGCGAAAAGGCATGGCGCGGCGAGGCGAGCGCCGCCGAACTGGCGGCGGCAAAGCGGATCGCGTCCGAACTCGGCTTCTATCAATGGAACGATGCGGTCGCCGAAAAGGGGGCCGAGGGCGCGCGGCTGCATTTCGGTGTGCGGGCGCAGGCGGTGTGGGCGATCATGGCCGGCGAAGGGCTGGTCGATCCGATCGACGCCGAGGCCGATCCGACCAGCCGCCATGCCTTTCTGTGCTGGGATCGCTGGGCGGAGGAGCGCGACGCCGAGGGGCGGATCGTCCGCGCGGCGGGCGAGCGGTTCGGCATCCGCCCCGACCAGCTCGCGCTGTTCCTGATCGCGGCGCAGGAGGCGCGGCTCGCGGCGCTGGAGGCGGCGGCATGATCGGCGGCGCGGCGCTGGGCGCGCGCGCGATCGGCGACACAAGCGGCCGCATCCTTGCCGCCGAGTGGCGCGGTCCCGACCGGGTGGCGCCGCCGTGCGCGCGCGTTCGCCTGGCGCCCGACCCGGCGCGCCGGATCGCGGTGGACAGACCCTGACCGGAAAGGACCGACGATGGCGATGATGGTGAAGGATCCGGGAACGCGGATCGACTTCGAATTCGACTGGGCGGCGGCCTGTCCGGCCGGGCAGGCGGTGGCGGCGAGCGACTGGGCGGTCTGGCCCGACGAGCCCGACGGGGTCGCCGTGGCGGCGATGGCGCACGGTCTGGCGCGCGCGACCGTGACGCTGGAGGGCGGGATCGCGGGGCGCGTCTATCGCGTCACCAACCGGGTGACGATGACCGACGGCCAGATCGAAGAGCGGTCGATGGCGGTGCGGGTGGAGGAGCGATGATGGTGGAGAGCCTGTTGCCGGGCGAGGTCCCGGTGAGCCTGGACGAGGCGCGCGGCTGGCTGCGGATGGGGGCGACGATCGACGATGCGGTCGTCGCCGGGCTGGTTCGTGCCGCGGCGAGCATCTGCGAAGCCTTTGTCGGCCAGTGGCTGATCGTGCGCGCGGGCGAGGAAAGCCTTGTCCTGCGCGGCGGCACCCTGCGGCTTGCCGCGCGGCCGGTCGTCGCGGTCGATGCGGTGACGCTGCTGCGGCCCGATGGCGCGGAAACCGTGCTGGACGCCGACCGCTACCGCGTGACGATCGCGCGCGACGGGTCGGCGCGGGTGGCGATCCACGCGGCCGGCGACGCCGGATATGCGCGCATTGCGTTCCGCGCCGGCATGGCCGCGGAACCCAATGCGGTGCCCGAGGCGATCCGTCAGGGCCTGCTGCGCATGATCCAGCATCTGCACGCCGCGCGCGACGGTGCGGACGAGACGCCGCCGGCGATGATTGCGGCGCTGTGGCAGCCGTGGCGGCGGCGCACGCTGGGAGGCGCATGATGACGGGCGCGGAACAGGCGGTGCGCGCGAAGGCGCTGACGGTGCTGGGCGCGGACGACGCGCTCGCCGGGCTGGTGCATGGCGTGTTCGACGGCGTGCCGCCGCGTGCGAGCGCGCCCTATGTCTCGGTCGGCGCTGCCGAGGGCCGCGACTGGGGGACGAAGGACCGGCCCGGGTGCGAGGTGCGGCTGACGCTGAGCCTGACCGGTGCCGGGTTGCCGGCCGACGCGGGCGGGGCGGCGGCGCGGATGGAGGCGGCGGCGCGCGCGCTGCGCGGCCCGGCGGGCGGCTGGACGGTCGTCGCGGTCAGGGCGCTGCGCAGCCGGCTGGCGTCCCGGCGCGAGGGCGGCTGGCGGCACGACCTGGTCGTGCGGTGCCGGTGCCTGGCCGGGGTGCGGGAAGGGGAAGCGTGAGCCGGTTCGGCTTCATGCCGCTCCGGGTCCCCGCCTTCGCGGGGACACGGGAACGCTTCGCTCAGGGACGATCGGGACAGGGGCGATCAGGAATCGCCGGGGAGGGTGTTGGTCGAGGAATAATCCTTGAACTTCTCGATGAAGTTCACGTGATAATCGTCGATCTGCATGTCGGCATTCTCGGTGGCGTCGGCCTCCGAATCGCCGCTCGCGCGGTCGAGCGCGATCACCGCCTGGCGAAAGGCGGTGCGCTCCGCGGTGCAGGCACCCTTGATCGCCATTTCATATTCGGCGTCGCCCATCTTGCCCTCGAGCGACTTCTTGAGGTGGTCGCGCAGGCATTTGGTGAAGGCGGCGCGCGACGTGTCGACCGCGGCGGTGGGCGATGGTGCCGCCAAGGCCAGGAGCAAGCTTGTGATCAACATCCTGCGACTCCCCGTTTGCAGATGATTTGCGAAGGAGAATTAAACCATGGGGATCGAAAATGGGAGCGCTTTTCTGTTGAAGGTCGGCGATGGCGCGACGCCGCCCGCCTTCAGCACCGTCGCCGGCCTGCGCACGACGCAATTGTCGGTGAACGGCGAGGCGGTGAACGTCACGACCAAGGATTCGGGCGGCTGGCGCGAGCTGCTGTCGGGCGCGGGGGTGCGGTCGGTTTCGGTGAGCGCGGCGGGCCTGTTCACCGGGTCGGCGGCCGAGGTGCGGCTGCGCGGCCATGCGCTGGCGGGCACGATCGACGATTATGAGCTGAGCTTCGAAAGCGGCGAGCGGCTGCGCGGGCGCTTCCTGGTGACGCGGCTCGATTATGCCGGCGATTACAATGGCGAGCGCCAATATGTGCTGGCGCTCGAGTCGAGCGGCGCGGTGGTCAGCCTGTGAGCGCCGCCGCGAACCCGCTGCGCGGCGAGGCGGTGCTGCGGGTCGGCGGCACCGCGCATGTGCTGCGCCCGAGTTTCGGCGCGCTGGTCGCGGCGGAGGCCGAACTGGGGCCGCTGTTCGCGCTGGTCGAGCGCGCCGCCGACGGGCGGCTGGCGCTGGGCGAGCTGGCCGGCCTGTTCTGGCATTGCGTGCGCGACCGGCCGGCGGAGCTGACGCGCGAGGCGGTCGGCGAAGCGGTGGTCGCGCAGGGGCTGGCGGCGGTGACGCCCGCGCTGCGGATGCTGCTCGGGCAGATCTTGCAGGGGCGGTGATCGGTGGCGGAGGAGGCTGCCCACCCCGCCGTCCGCGAGCGCGAGGGGCGTTTCGGCGATGGCGCGATGCGATTGTCGGGGGTGATGGCGCGGCTGTGCGGGTGGCGGCCGGAGGAATTCTGGGGCGCGACGCCCGCCGATGTGGCGGCGGTGCTGGCGGGCTGGGCGCCCGAAAATGGCGCGGACGGCGCGGACGGCGTCGATCGCGCGGCGCTGGCGGCGATGATGGAGCAATATCCCGATGGATGACGAAATCGACGAGATGGTCGTCGCGGTCCGCGCCGACACCGGCGCCTTTCGCCGCGACATGGCGGCGCTGCGCGCCGAGCTGGGCGCACCGCTGGCCGACGCCGCCGATGCCGGCGCGCGCGGGATCGAGCGCGCGCTGGGCCGGGCGGTGGTGTCGGGCAAGCTGGGGTTCGAGGATCTGAAGCGGCTGGCGCTGTCGGTGATGGCCGACATCGCGCGCGCGGCGGTGTCGGGCGGGGTCGGCGCGGTGCTGGGCGGGGCGCGCGGCGGCGGCGGGCTGCTCGCGGTCGGGCAGAGCCTGGCGCTGGGGCTGCTCGGCGCGCCGGGACGGGCGATCGGCGGGCCGGTGAGCGCGGGGCGCGCCTATCGCGTCGGCGAGCGTGGACCCGAACTGTTCGTGCCGGGCGCGAGCGGGCGGATCGAGCCGGCGGCGGGCGCGGCGGTGCGCAATATCGCGATCACGGTGAACGTGCGCGGCGCGGCGGGGAGCGAGCCGGGGCGGCTCGCGCAGACCGGGCGGCAGCTGGCGCGCGCGGTGCGGCGCGCGGTGGCGGAGGGCGAAGGCTGATGGGCTGGGCGCTCGTCGCGGCCGAGCCGCATCACCGCAAGGGCTGGATCAAGCGCTTCGACCCGCGCTTCTGGACCGTCGATTTCGCGCGGCCGATGATGGCGAGCGTGGTGACGACCGCGCCGACGGCGCTGCGCGTCGAGACGGTCTTTTATGACAAGGCGGACCTGGCCGGGCTGATCTGGGAGGCGGAGGACCGCTGGGATCATCCGCTGCTCGCCTATGAGACGCGGCGCGATTTCCGGCACGTGCGGCTGCGCTTCCGCTGGCGGTCGGACGGGGTCAAGCCGCTCGATGCGCTGCACGGGCCGACGCTGACGATCGAGGGGCGCGACGCGGCGGGCAACCCGCGCGCCTGGTACGTGCGGCTGTGGAACTATGCCGAGGGCAGCGCCGAGGATGCGGTGGTGACGCTCGATTTCGACGCACTGGCCGGCGGTTTTCTGTTGCCGGGGGAAAGCGACCCGGTGTGGGCGGGCGACGTCGACCGATTGTTCGTCTCGCTGGTCGCGCCGGGCTATGACGGCGGCGCCGGTGCGCTCGCGGCGCCGGCGCAGGGCTGGGTCGAGGTCAGCGACATCGCCTGTTCGGGATCGGGATCGGTGCTGGCGATCGGCGACGCGGTGCTGCCCGAGCAGCGGCTGGGAATCGCGAACGGCTATGACGACTGCTATCACCTGACCCCGGCGCGGGTGGTGCGGCAGGTGGAGCAACTCGGCTATCGCGGCGACGTCGTCCACTATGTCGGGATGAGCCATTATATGCGGCTGGCGGCCGAGGGCGGCAGCTATCGCGTGCAGGCGGCGGGCGGGGTGCTGAACGCGCCTGCCACGGCGTGGCACCGGGCGCTGGCGAGCGCCTGCGCGGGCGCGGGGCTGGGGCTGGTCTGGTCGCTCTCCTACGAACTGTTCGACGCCTATTGCCCCGAAAGCTGGAAGCAGCGCGACGCCGACGGCGCACCGGCGCTGACCGGGTGGGAGCCGCCGTCGACCCTGCTGTCGCCCGCGCATGGCGAGGCGATGGGGTGGCTGCACCTCGTCGCGCGGGCGTTCGCGGCGATCGGGCGCGACGCGGGCCTGCCGGTGAAGTTCCAGGTCGGTGAGCCGTGGTGGTGGGTCGCGGCGGATGGGCGGCTCTACGCCTATGATGCTGCGACGACGGCGATGCTGGGCGCGGCGAGCGACGCGATTTCCGATGTGCGCGGCGCGCTGGACAGCGGGCAGCGCGCGATGCTCGACGCGCTGGGCGCGATATTGGCGGGATCGACCGCGGCGCTGGTCGCGGCGGCGCGCGACGAGGCGGGGGCGGCGCCCTTCACGAGCCATCTGCTCGTCTATCTGCCGACGGTGCTCGACCCGGCGGCGCCCGAATTGCGGCGCGCCAATGTGCCCATGGGCTGGGCGGCGCCAGCGTTCGACGTGCTGCAGCTCGAGGATTATGACTGGGTCACGGGCGGGCGCGGGGCCGAGACCGATGCGGCGCGCGCGGCGATGGTCGCGCGGCTCGGCTATCCCGTCGCGGATCAGCATTATTTCGCGGGATTCGTGCTGCGCGGCGAGGATCGCGGACAATGGCGCGCGATCGCCGAGGCGGCGGCGCGGGCGCGCCGCGCCGGGGTGGCGCGCACCTTCGTCTGGGCGCTGCCGCAGGTCGCGCGCGACGGTTTCGTGGCCTTTGACGGGGAGGAAGAGATGCAGGCTTTCGATGCGGTGGACTTTCCGCTCGCGATCGGGCGCGAGGCGATGGTCGCGACCGAATTCTCGACCCAGATCGTCGCTTCGCCGTCCGGGCACGAGCAGCGCGCGAGCGAATGGGCCGATGCGCGGATGCGCTACGACGCGGGGCCGGGAATCCGGTCGGAGGCGGATGTGCGCCGCCTCGCCGATTTCTTCCGCGCCCGGCGCGGTGCGGCGCGCGGATTCCGTTTCCGCGATCCGTTCGACCACAGCTCGGCGGCGGACGGCGGGCCGCCGGGCTTTGCCGACCAATGGCTGGGCATCGGCGATGGGGCGCGGCGGCAGTTCGCGCTCGTCAAGCGCTATGGCGGCGGCGAGGCGGCGCAGGCGCGCGCGATCCGGCTGCCGGTCGCGGGCAGCGTCCGTGCGTCGGTGGGCGGGGTCGAGACGGCAGCCTTTACCTTGACGGGCGATGGCGAGGTCGCGTTCGACGTCGCGCCGGCGGGCGGCGCGGCGGTGCGCGCGGGCTTTCTGTTCGACGTGCCGGTGCGCTTTGCCGAGGATCGGCTGGAGGTCAGCCGCACGACTTTCCTCGCGGGCGAAGTGGCGAGCGTACCGCTGGTCGAGGTACGGGCGCCATGGTGAGTGCGATGGTGAGCGCGGATGATGATTTCGGCGCGATGACGGCGGCGCCCGCGTGGCTGCGCGCCGAAGTCGCGACGCTCGCCTGGTGCTGGCGGCTGTCGCGCCGCGACGGGGTGACGATCGGGCTGACCTCGCACGACCGCGACCTGTTCGTCGGCGGGCTGCTCTATCGGGCCGCGCCCGGAATGAAGCCCTCCGCGATCGAGACGCGCGACAGCCTCGATGCCGAGACGCTCGACCTGCAAGGCGCGGTGGCGAGCGACGCGATCGCGGCGGACGACCTCGACGCCGGGCGCTGGGACGGCGCGGCGCTGCGGCTGTTCGTGACCGACTGGGAGAATCCCGAGGCGGCGCCGGTGACGGTAGCGCGCGGGACGCTGGGCGCGATCGAGCGGCGCGGCGCCGCCTTTTCGGCCGAGTTGCAGGGGGTGACGCGACTGCTCGACCGGCCGGCGTGCCCCGCGACCTCTCCTTCGTGCCGCGCGGCGCTCGGCGACCGGGCGTGCCGGGTCGATCTGGCGCCGCGGACGCACCGGCGCCGCGTCGTCGCGGTCGCCGGGCGGTCGGTGACGCTCGACGCGGCGGCGGGGGCCGGGGCGATGGCCTTTGGCGAACTCGTCTGGATGGAGGGGGCGGCCTGCGGGCTGGCGAGCCCGGTGATCGCCGCCGACGGCGCGGTGCTGATGCTGGCGGAGACGCCGGGCGTGCCGCTGGACCTGCCGGTGCGGGTGCGGCTGACCGAAGGGTGCGACAAGCAGCTTTCGACCTGCCGCGACCGCTTTGCCAATGCGATCAACTTTCGCGGCGAGGCGCATCTGCCGGGCAACGACCTGCTGACGCGATACCCCGGTGGATGAGGTCGGCGCGCGCGCCCTTGCAGCGGCGCGGGCGATGATCGGCGCGCGGTTCCGGCCGCAGGGGTGCGACCCCGCGACCGGGCTCGACTGCGTCGGGCTGGTATGGGCGGCCTATGCCGCGGCGGGGCGGCGGCTGTCGCGACCGCATGCCTATCCGCTGCGCGGATGGAACGAAGCGCGGATCGTCGCGGCGCTGCAAGCGGCGGGGTTCGTGCGGGATGAAGGCCGCGTCGCGATGGGCGATGTCGCATTGATCGCGCTGCCCGCGGGACAATTTCATCTGGGGCTGCTGGGCGGCGAAACAATGGTTCACGCGCATGCCGGACTGCGGCGCGTGGTCGAGGCGCCGCTGGACGATGCGGCGCGGACGGCGGCGCGGTGGCGGCTGGATTGAGGAGGGACGGACATGGCAACGCTGGTGCTGACGGTGGTCGGCGGGATCGTGGGCGGCCCGGTCGGCGCCGCGATCGGCGCGGCGATCGGGCAGCAGGCCGACGCGGCGATCTTTCGCCCCAAGGGCCGCGAGGGGCCACGCCTCGCCGACCTGAAGGTGCAGGCATCGACCTATGGCCAGCAGATACCGCAGCTGTTCGGGACGATGCGCGTCGCGGGCAGCGTGATCTGGGCGACCGACTTGATCGAGCGGCGCAGCAAGCGCGGCGGCGGCAAGGGGCGGGCGTCGGTCACCGAATACAGCTATGCGGTGTCGCTGGCGGTGGCGCTGTCGTCGCGACCGATCCGCGCCATCCGGCGCATCTGGGCCGACGGTAATCTGCTGCGCGGCGCGAGCGGCGGCTTTCAGCAGCGCTGCACCTTTCGCTGGCATGACGGCGGCGAGGACCAGCCCGCCGACCCGCTGATCGCCTCGGCGCTCGGTCCGGCTTCGGCCAGCGGCTTTCGCGGCATCGCCTATGCCGTGTTCGAGGAGCTGGAACTCGGCGCCTTCGGCAATCGCATCCCTTCGCTGACCTTCGAGGTCGAGGCCGATGCCGGGGCCATCGACGCCGGGCTTGTCGGCGATACGCTGTTCGGCGAAGCGGGGCGATGCCTCGGCGGGACGCGCTTTGCGGGCTATGCGGCCTCGGGCGACCGCCTGCGCGATGCGATGGCGCCTTTGTTCGATGTCGATGCGGTGCGGCTGGCCAGCGACCCCGGCGGCTGGCGGCTGGCGCCCGCGGACGGCCCGCGCGCACCGGTGCCGCTGGCCGATTTCCGCGAGACGCGCCGCGAAGAGGCGGTGCGCGACCGGGTCGAGCGCCGCCGCGCGCCGCTGGCCGATGTGCCGGGAACCATTCGCCTGCGCCATTACGATCGCGAGCGCGACTATCAGCTCGGCCAGCAGACCGGCTCGGTGGCGGGTGGCGGCGCGGCGGAGCAGCGGATCGATCTGCCCGCCGTCCTGTCCGCCGCGGCGGCCCGGGCGCTGGCGCAGCGGCTGGCTGCCGCGGCGGCGGACGGGCGCGAAAGCTGTGTCTGGCGGATGGACCTGGCGGCGCTCGCGCTGCCGGTGGGGGCGGTGGCGATCGCGGGCGACGGCAGCCGATGGCGGATCGCGGCGCGAACGGTCCGCGACGCGCAGGTCGATGTCGAACTGCGGCGGCACCAGCCGTTCAATCTGGACACGTTGCCCGCCGATTCCGGCGCGCCGGTGCGCGCGCCCGACTGGCCAGAGGCGACGGCGCTGGTCCGCGCCTTCGACCTGCCGAGCCTGGGCCCGGCGGCGGCGGCCGCGCCGCAGGTCGTGATCGCGGGGGCGGGGAGCAACGCCGGATGGCGCGGCGCCGATACATGGTTCGTGCCGATGCCCGATGCCGCGCCGATGCCGCTGGGCACGCTGCGCCCGGCGGCAGCGCTGGGCGTGCTGGCGGAGCCGCTGGCGCCGGGCGGCGCGCTGCTGTTCGACGATGCGGGCGCGGCGATCGTCACGCTGATCGATCCGGCAATGGAACTGGAGGCGGTAAGCGACGCGCTGCTCCTCGGCGGGGCGAATCGCGCGATGATCGGCGACGAACTGGTGCAGTTCGGCGGCGCCGAACCGCTCGCGCTCGGGCGATGGCGGCTGACGCGGATGCTGCGCGGCCGCGCGGGCACCGAAAGCGCGGTGGCGCATGCGGCGGGAACGCCCTTCCTGCTGCTCGACGATCCCGCGCTGCTGCCGGTCCCGGCCGACCATGGCGAATGGGTGGCGGGCGGCGGCGCGCGGCTGCAATGGGCGGCGTGGAACGACACGAGCCTTTCCGACCTGCCCGTCCCGGCGGGCCTGCGCGCGCTGCGCCCGCTTGCGCCGGTGCATGGCCGGGTCCGGCCCGATGGGGAAGGCGGCCTGATCATCGGCTGGACGCGGCGGAGCCGGGTCGATGGCGGCTGGCGCGACCATGTCGACCTGCCGCTCGGCGAGACTCGCGAGCTGTACCGCGTTTCGGTCGAGCCGGCGGTCGCCGGGATCGGGCCGTGGGACCTGGAGGTTCCGACGCTGCGCCTGACGGCGGCGGATGTAGACGGGCTGGCACCCGGCAGCCTGATCGCGATCCGTCAGATCGGCGATGTCCTGTCGTCGGCACCGCTTCTCCTGTCGCTGAAATAGAAAGGATATTCCGCATGACCGACCTGCCCGTCACCGCGAGGTTCGCGCTGCCCCTGCTCGTGCAGGCGCAGGCGCAGAAGGAGATCACGCATAACGAGGCGCTGGTGCTGATCGACGCGTTGCTGCAGGCGAGCGTCGAGGATGGACCGCTCGCCGCGCCGCCGGCGGCGCCGGAGGCGGGACAATGCTGGATCGTCGGTGCCCCGGCGAGCGGCGCGTGGGTGGGGCGCGAGGCGGCGTTGGCGGTGTGGACGGCCGGCGGCTGGCGCTTCGCCGAGCCTCGGCCTGGGATGCGGGTCGTGCGGTCGCGGGATGGGGCGTGGCTGCGATTCGCGGACGGCGCGTGGGTCGAACCCGGCATGATCGCCGCGCCGGCAGGCGGGACCATGGTCGATTCCGAGGCGCGGACGGCGATCGAGGCGCTGATGACCGCGCTCAAAGCGCATGGCATGCTGATTTAGAGGGGTTTTTTCGTTGCATTCGGGGCTCAACTGCGACTTTTTGGCAACAGATTAGCGATTTGTTATCTTGCGTGGAACCAAAGCCGCGAGTAGGACGTCTGTCGAGACGTATATCTCAATTGAAAGGGGAATCTGTTATGAGGAAGCTAGCCGTCGCCGTGGCGTTGGCCTCCACTGCCCTCGCGTCGCCCGCCGTGGCGCGCGACAACTCCTGGTACGTTGGTGTCGGTGGTGGTGTCATGATCGTCGAGGACATCGACCTCGATATCGGCACTGCAGCCAATGCTGTCAGTCTGGATCACCGCAAGGGATATGATTTTGAAGGCGTCGTCGGCTACGACTTCGGCGGCTTCCGCGCGGAAGTGGAAGTGGGCTATCGCGAAGCCGATATCCGCAACGCATCCGTCAATGCGCCGGGCGTTCCGGGTTCGGCCAACGGTGCCAATCTCGTGACCGGCAACTATCCCATGAACGGCGACAGCAATGCGCTGAGCTTCATGGTCAACGGCATGTTCGACTTCGGTGACGACGACGGCATCCAGGGCTTCATCGGCGGTGGCGCGGGTGTCGCTCGCGTTTCGGTCCAACCCGTCTTCGCGGGTGCCTGGCTCGACGATTCGGACACCGGTTTCGCCTGGCAGGCGATCGCGGGCGTCCGCGCGCCGATCAGCAACAACTGGGATGTCGGCCTGAAGTATCGCTTCTTCAACGCCGACGGTCTCGACCTGGTCGACCAGCTCGGCCGCGACGTGTCGGGCCGTTTCCGTTCGCACTCGCTGCTCGGGACGCTGACCTACAACTTCGGTGGAGCCGAGGCACCCCCGCCGCCGCCTCCCCCGCCGCCGCCGCCTCCCCCGCCGCCGCCGCCTCCCCCGCCGCCTCCGCCGCCTCCGCCGGTCGTGTGCGCACCGGGACCGTATATCGTGTACTTCGACTGGGATCAGTCGGCGATCACGCCCGAAGCGGCTTCGACGCTGGACAACGCGATCAGCGCCTACAACCAGGGCTGCAGCGGTCAGCAGGTCATGCTCGCCGGTCACGCCGACCGTTCGGGTTCGGCCAAGTACAACGTCGGCCTGTCGCAGCGCCGTGCCGACGCGGTCAAGGCGTATCTGACCGCGCGTGGCGTCTCGGACGGCTCGATCACGACGCAGGCGTTCGGCGAAACCCGCCCGGCGGTTGCGACCGCCGACGGGGTCCGCAACGACCAGAACCGTCGCGTGGAAATCACCTACGGTCCGGGTTCGGGCATGTAAGTTCGATTTCCAGCCCGAAAGGCTTCGGACGAAAAGCGAAGGGCGGCATCGAAAGATGCCGCCCTTTCTTTTGGGCAGGTGGCGGCATTTCATGTTCGGATCAGGAGCTTTTGCGCAGGGGCGCGGAACGGGAACCTGGGAGCGGTGCGCTCGAATCGCTCTTGCTTGCTTTGAGCGTGTCGAAATCCATCCCGAGGATCCGCGAGGCATTTGTGAGGATTAATCGCCTCTGCACGGCTCAACGAAAAGCGGCGCTTCGACAAACTCAGCACGAGCGGAAGAGAATGGCTCGAATTTATCGGACGCCGTTCCGAGTTTACTGACAGGCAGAATAGGCATTCACCGCGGAGGGGCCGCCCTTCTTCCCGGGAGGGTGAAGTCGGCGAGATCGAAGGGTTCTGACGATCTCATGACTCCACACCATCGCGTGAAGTGGAAGTCTCTGCGATCTCTGCACCTCTGCGCGGACTTCATGGCCTCAGGCATCGCGTTGCTGCACGCCGAATGCCCATTTCCGCCGGGCGGTCAGGCGGTCGGGGCGGTGCCCGGGCGCAGATATTGCATCATGTAGCCGACATAGTCGGCCTTACTGAGCGGGACGCCCATGTGCCGCATCACCGCATAGGCGGCGACGAGGTGGAAATAATATTGCGGCTGCGCCCAGTCGCGGATGTAGCTTTTCGCGTCCATGTCGAAGGTCATGCCGTTGGGCAGGTCGAAGTTGATCGGCCGCGCGGGATCGGTGTCGACCGTCGCGGCATCGACGGTGTCGAGCCAGGCGAGGGTCGCCGCGATCTGGTCCTGAAGCCCGCCAAAATCGGCGGCGTCTTCCGCAAGCGCGGGAGCGCCGGCGGCGCCGAGGCGTGCGAGCGGCTGGACCGCCTGGAGGCAGGCGAAGCGGACCTGCGCCGCGAGCGGGAACATGTCGGGCGCCAGCCGCGCCGCGATGAACTGCAGCTCGCCGACATTGTTCGCGGCGCCCCAGGCGAGCGCCTTGTCGAGCTGGGCCGAGAGGGCGCGCAGTCCGTTGGCGTAGGCGGGGACGGTGAGATCGTACAGCATGACGGGCATCCTTCGGGCGCTGGAGGGGATCGCGGGATCAGACCGCGGCCATATTGTCCTGAAATTGCAGGCGCGCGAGGCGGGCATAGAGCCCGTCGGCGGCGACGAGATCGTCGTGGCGCCCTTCCTCGACGATGCGCCCCTCGTCCATCACGACGATCCGGTCGGCGGCGCGCACGGTCGCGAGGCGATGCGCGATGACGATCGTCGTCCTGTCGTGCATCAGCGCCTCGAGCGCGTCCTGCACGAGCCGTTCGGACTCGGCGTCGAGCGCCGAGGTGGCTTCGTCGAGCAGCAGCAGCGGCGCGCGGCGAAGCAGCGCACGCGCGATCGCGACGCGCTGGCGCTGGCCGCCCGACAGGCGCGCGCCTCCCTCTCCCATGAAGGTATCGAGCCCCTGTGGCAGGCGGCGCAGGAAATCCTCGGCGTTGGCGGCGCGCGCGGCCTCCCACAGTTGTTCGTCCGTGGCCGCCCAGTTCCCGTAGCGCAGATTGTCGCGCGCCGACGCGGCGAAGATCACCGTTTCCTGCGGCACCATCGCGATGCGCGCGCGGATCGCGGCAGGATCGGCCTCGGGAAGCGGGACGCCATCGAGCAGCACCCGGCCGTGCTGCGGGTCGTAGAAGCGCTCGGCGAGCTGGAACAGCGTCGACTTGCCCGCGCCCGAAGGCCCGACGATGGCGACCGTCTCGTTCGGGTGGACGGTCAGCGAGAAATCGTGGAGCGCGGGCATGTCGGGCCGCGTCGGATAGCGGAAGATCACATGCTCGAAGGCGAGCGTGCCGACAGGCGGCTCGGGAAGCGGGCGCGGATGCGCGGGCGGGGCGATATCCGGTTCCGCCTCGAGCAGCTCGCCGAGCCGCTCGGCAGCTCCCGCCGCGCGCAGCAGGTCGCCATAGACCTCGGTCAGCGCACCGAAGGCGCCCGCGACGAGGCCGCCGGTCAGGACGAAGGCGGCGATGGTGCCGCCGGTGATCGTCCCCGCCGCCACGCCCTCTGCCCCATACCAGAGCAGGGTGGTGATCGCGCCGAACAGCAGGCCGATCACCGTTGCGGTAATGAACGCGCGCAGCCGGATGCGGCGCTTGGCGGTCGCGAAATTGGCCTCGACCGCGGCGGTGAAGCGGTCCGCCTCGCGCGGTTCCTGGCCGAATGCCTGGACGATTTTCATCGCCCCCAGCTGTTCGGCGGTGGTCGCCCCGATGTCGGCGACGCGGTCCTGACTGGTGCGCGACACTTTCTGGAGGCGGCGGCCGAGCAGTACGATCGGCATGATGATCACCGGAATGCCGACGAGGATGCCGCTGGTGAGCGCGGGCGACAGGGTGAAGAGGTAGGCGATGCCGCCGATGCCCATCACCAGGTTGCGCAGCGCCACCGACACCGTCGTGCCGACGATCTGTTCGATGATCGCGGTGTCCGACGTCATGCGCGAGGCGATTTCGGACGGCCTGTTCTCCTCGAAGAAGCCGGGCGCGAGCCGCAGCAGGTTTTGCTGCACCGCCTCGCGGATGTCGGCGACGGTGCGTTCGCCGAGCCAGCTCACGAAATAAAAGCGCAGCGCCGTCGCGGCGGCGAGGAGCAGCACGATCAGGTAGAAGAGGCGGAAATGCGGCGCGACATCGCCGCCGCCGGCGACGAAGCCGCTGTCGATCATCTCCTTGAACTGCCAGGGGATGGCAAGCGTCGCGAGCGCCGCGACGCCGAGCGCCACCGCCGCCACGAGCAGCGCGAGCGGGTAGCGGCTGGCATAGCGCCAGACCATGCGCAGGCTGCCGAGCTTGCGTCGCCGCGGCTCGGACGGGTCGGCGGGGGCGGGCGGGGCGGATTGATCGGATGCGGTCGCCATCGCCGACGGCCCTAGCAGCCGCGGTGGGGACGCTCAATGTCTGAGAATGGCGCTGCGCTTCACAAGGCTTGAAGCGGCACGACAGGATCGCCCGCGACGGGCACTTTTTCCCGATAATCTCGCGCTTGCGCCGTCGTTGGTGGCTTTGATGCATTGCACAATGGAACCGAAAGCGTAAGACTGGCGCGAAAACAGGGGGCGCAACACGCGCCGGAACGGACGCGAGGAACGACTGCACGATGCTGTATCAAGCCTTTGACTTACAGAAGAGCTGGCTCGCCGGGGCGAGCGCATTGGCCACCGCGGGGGCGCAGGCGATCCAGCATCCCGCCAACCCGCTCGGCTATTTCGGCGGCAGTCCGATGTTCGCCTCCGCGCTCGAGGTGTTCGCGCATGCGGCAGCGCCGCGCGGCAAGCCCGCCTTCGATCTGTACGAGACGGTCGTGGACGGCGAAACGGTGCGGGTGTCCGAGGCGATCGAGGCGCGCAAGCCGTTCGGGCAACTCAAGCATTTCAAGCACAAGGGCGCGAAGGGGGCGCCGAAGCTGCTGATCGTCGCGCCGATGTCGGGCCATTATGCGACATTGCTGCGCGGCACGGTCGAGCGGATGCTGCCCGATCATGACGTGTGGATCACCGACTGGCGCGACGCGCGCAACGTGCCGCTGACGGCGGGGCGCTTCGACCTCGACGATTATGTCGACTATCTGATCGACTGGCTCGGCCATATCGGGCCGGGCGCGCATATGCTCGCGGTATGCCAGCCGTCGGTGCCGTGCCTCGCCGCCGCGGCCGTCATGGCGGCCGACGGGCACAAGTGCCGGCCGAAGACGCTGACGATGATGGGCGGACCGATCGACACGCGCAAGGCGCCGACCGCGGTCAACCAGCATGCGACGACGCGCCCTCATGCCTGGTTCCAGGAAAATGTCATCGCGACGGTGCCCGCCTATTATCCGGGCGCCGGGCGCCGCGTCTATCCGGGCTTCCTCCAGCTCGCGGGCTTCATGTCGATGAACCTCGGCAACCACATGATGAGCCATTGGGAGATGTTCAAGCATCTGGTCGACGGTGATGGCGAGAGCGCGGACAAGACCAAGGAATTCTACGACGAATATCGCTCGGTCTGCGATATGACGGCCGAATTTTACCTCCAGACCGTCGACGCCGTGTTCCAGCGCCACCTGCTGCCCAAGGGCGAGATGGAACATCGCGGACGCAAGGTCGATCTGACCGCGATCGAGGACATTGCGATGCTCGCGATCGAAGGCGAGCGCGACGATATTTCGGGGATCGGCCAGACCAAGGCGGCGCTGACGCTCGCGAAATCGCTGCCCGCGGAGCGCAAGAAATATCTGATGGCGAAGGGCGTCGGCCATTACGGCATCTTCAACGGCCGCAAGTGGCGCGAAGAAATTGCGCCGGTGGTCGAGCAGTGGATACGCGCCAACGGGGGGTGAGAGCGGCTTTCGGCCGAAAGCCGTCATTCCCGTTTTTCACTTCATCGGTTCCGCGAATGCGGGAACCCAGGGGCCGGTCAGCCGACGCGCGTTCTGGATCCCGCTTTCACGGGATGGCGAAGATAGAATGTCTGGAATCAACCCGAACGACCTTGGCGTGTATGTCCTGCAGACACGTAAGAGCTTGCTCCCCGGCGAAAGCCGGGGTCCACGCGGGGCAGCGCTATGCCATCTGGACCCCGGCTTTCGCCGGGGAACGACACCCTGTCGAAAAGGGATAATTGCCAACGACCTTCGGCGCCGCCCGTTCCCAGCGGCGCTTCAATGCCAGGGCGACGTCCGCACGCTCCAATAGACGAGATAGAGCAACCCCGCCCAGATCAGCAGGATGGCGACCATGCCGGCGCGGCTCGACGGGCGGTCGCTTGCGGCTTCGGCGGCGGCGTGGAGTTCGGTCCATAACGGATCGGGAATCAGCCGGCGCACCGCCCACAGGCCGAGCGGGACGATCAGCAGATCGTCGATCCAGCCGAGCAAAGGGATGAAATCGGGGATCAGGTCGATCGGCGACAGCGCATAGGCGGCGACCGCGACCGCGAGGAGGCGCGCGAGCCAGGGCGTGCGCGGGTCGCGCGCCGCGAGCCAGGCGGCGTGCGCCTCGACGGCGAGGCGGTGGCCGAGGTCGCCGATGCGTTCGGATAGGGATTTGCCGGTCATGGCGCACAGCATTACTGTTCTTCGATGGCCATCCAACTGAAAAGCGCGCGCGTCGAACGCTGGCCGGTCGCCGAGCCGTTCGTTATCAGCCGCGGCGCGAAGATTCATGTCGATGTCGTGGTCGCCGAGGTTGCGGCGGACGGCTGCATCGGGCGCGGCGAGGGAACCCCCGTCGATTATCTGGGCGAGGATGCGGTGGGATGCCGCGACCGGATTTTGCGCGCGGCGCCGCATATCGCCGCGATGGGCGCGGCCGATGCGCGGGCGGCGGTGCAGGAACTGATGCCGCCGGGCGCGGCGCGCAACGCGCTCGACTGCGCGCTGTGGGACCTCGAGGCAAGGCAGCGCGGGCTTCGGCTCTGGCAGCTTGCCGGTTGCGACGGGGCGCCGACCGCGCGCGTTACCGCCTTCACCATCTCGCTCGGCGCCCCCGGCGCGATGGCCGAGCGGGCGGCGACCGCCGAGGCCGACGGTTACCGGCTGCTCAAGATCAAGCTGACCGGCGAGGACGATCGACTGCGCGTCGCCGGGGTGCGCAAGGGCGCGCCGCATGCCCGGCTGATCGCCGACGCCAACGAAAGCTGGGGACAGGTCGACATATTGAGCGAGGCCGAGGCGCTCGCCGACATGGGGGTCGAGATGATCGAGCAGCCGGTGCCCGCGGGTGCCGACGCATTGCTCGATCCCATCTATGCGCCGATCCCCTTCGTCGCCGACGAAAGCTGCCACACCGCCGCCGACGTTGCGCGCATCGGTCCCTTCTATGACGGGGTGAACATCAAGCTCGACAAGGCGGGCGGGCTGACCGAGGCACTGCGCATCGCCGACGCCGCCGATGCGGCGGGGCTGTCGATCATGGTCGGCTGCATGCTGGGCACCAGCCTGGCGATCGCCCCCGCCTTCGTCCTCGCGCAACGGGCGCGCTGGGTCGATCTCGACGGCCCGGCGCTGCTCGCGCGCGACCGCGAAGGCGGGTTCGCGTTTCGCGACGGGCGGATCGGGCCGCCGGTGGGGTAATCGGCCCCGCCTGTCCGGATCAGCGACGGCGTTCTACAGCGATACCGTTGCGTGCTGCCCGAGTTCGCCTTCCTTCATCGTCATGCCGGTCGCGAGCTTGAACATGCCCTTGAGGCCCGGTTCGGCGGTCCAGATTTCGGCATCGCCGATGTCGAAGCGCAGCAGGACGAGCTTCGGGTCGTCCTTCCCGCCAGAGTACCAGGCGGCGACGCCGTTGTTCCAGAGCTTGTCGAGCACCGCGCGATCCGTTTCCGGACGCAGCGTGCCGGCGAGGCAGGCGAAGAGGTCGTGGCCCTTCGACGCGAATTGCACCATCGCCGCGCCGCCGCCCGCAAGGCGGTTGTCGGTCGCGGTGAAGAACCAGAAGGCGCCGTCGGCATCCTTGTCGAGTTGCGCATTCATCGGGATGTGATGCGCGTGCTCGCCGGTCATGCCGACCATCACATAGGGGCTGGCGTCGAGCGCCTTCCAGAAATCCTGCTTGATATCGCTCATCGGTAGAGACTCCTTTTCGGCCTCCCCCAGAACACCCCGATGACCGATCAACGCGGCAGCGGCGGCAATGTTGCTCATCCCGTCGCGGGCTGCACCGCGGCATAGCTCACCACCTCATATTCGATGCCGTCGGGATCGAGGAAATAGAAGCGGCGGCCGGGGTCGTAATCGGCATGCGCGAAGGGCACCAGGCCCGCCGCGATCACCTCCGCCTCGATCGCGTCCAGGTCGTCGACCTGGATTCCGACATGGTTGAGCGGTTCGCCTTTCGGATAGCGTAGCGCGGCATGCGCGCCGCCCGGGCCGGTGTAGAGCGCGACATAGGCGCTGTCCGATCCGACGTGGATCGTCGTGCCGCCGTCGCGTGCCGGGCCGCGCCAGCGCTCGCGCCAGCCGAAGATCGCCGCCATCAGCGCGGCGCTGCGCTTGGGGTCGCTGACGGTGACATTTACATGCTCGATGAAGGGGCGCGTCACGGATTTTCTCCTGATTCGGGTTGACGCGCACCAATATGAAAGTTCAAGTGAGGTTTAGATCAAGGCCTTTATTCGCCCCCGCGAGCGGAGCGGGCCGAAGGCGGCGGGAGGCCGGCCGACCTCCGGCTGCCGACGCGGCGCAAGGCCGGTGGCTGGAGATTGCCGCGCGGCTTTGCCGCTCGCAATGACGGGAGAAAGCAGATGCATCGGACCGACCTGATCGCGATCGGCGAACTGGCGGCGCGCACCGGCGTCGCCGTGTCGGCGATTCGCTTCTACGAGGCAAAGGGGCTGCTCGCCGCGCTGCGCACCGGCGGCGGGCAGCGGCGGTTCCTGCGCGCCGACATCCGCCGCGTCTCCTTCATCCTGATCGCCCAGCAGATGGGGCTGAGCCTTGACGAGGTCGCGGACGAACTCGCGCGCCTGCCGGCGGGGCGCACCCCCAATGCCGCCGACTGGACGCGGATCAGCACCGGGCTGCGCGCGCGGATCGACGCCCGCATCGCGGCGCTGAGCCGCACGCGCGAACTGCTCGACCAGTGCATCGGCTGCGGTTGCCTGAGCCTCAAGAAATGCGGGCTCTACAACCGCGAGGACAAGGCAGCGCAGCGCGGCGCGGGGCCGCGCTACGTGCTCGGCGACCGGGCGGGCGAGATTGCGGAGGTGCCGTGACGCCAACGCGTCCGCCCTGGGGGGCGGACTTTGAAGGATGGCGCCGATTTCCCTTCCCGCCTGCGGGAGGGGAGAAGAACGGCCGCGGTCAGGCCGCGCTCAGCCGTTCGACATTGGGTGCGCCGGCAAGCCAGGGGCCGAAACGGGCGCCGATCTCGCGGAAGTGCGTCGAGGCGCGATGGGCCTCGACTGCCGCGGCATCGTCATAGCATTCGAGCACCTTGTAGGTCCCGGTCTCGTCGGTGCGGAACAGGCGGTAGAAGCTGTTGCCGGGTTCGTCCGCATTCACCGCGGCGGCAAGTTCGGCGAAGGCCGCCTCGAAATCGGCTTCCTTGCCGGGCTGCACGCGCAGCGTCGCGATCACGCCGATGGCACTCATATTCTTCTCCCTTTCTTGATCAGGCGCGAAGGTCGGGATCGACCTCCCACCCCTCTTCGACCTGAATGCCGAAGCTGTTCAGGATCATCGACACCTGCGTATATTGGCCGACGGTGAACACCAGATCCATGCGGCCCTTGTCGCCGAGCGGCGCGAGCGCCGCCCAGGTCGCGTCGGTGACGAAATGGCGGCCGGTGAGCTCGTCGGTCGCGCGCAACATCGCGCGCTCGATATCGGTCCAGCCGTCCGCGTCGGGGCCGGCCTTGATGCGTTCGATCTCGCTTTCGGACAGGCCGCTGTCGAGGCCGATGCGCTTGTGCTGCGTCCATTCGTAGCCCGAGCGGCAGTTGTAGCCGGCGCGCAGGATCACGATTTCGCGATCACGCGCCGACAGCGCATTGCGCTTCGACAGGATATAGCTGCCCCAGCCGAGGAAGGCGGTCAGCGCCTTCGGCGCGTGGGCGAGGGTGCGGAAGATGTTGAGCACCCGGCCGCCCCCGACCTTGCCGCCAACCACTCCGGTATCGGGGGCAAGGAAGGGTTCGAGCGCGGCGCGCTGGTCGGCATCGAGCCGGTCGAGGTCGACCGGCTCGATCCGGGGCGCGTCGAGACGCATCAGAGGATCTCGAACAGTCCCGCCGCGCCCTGGCCGCCGCCGATGCACATGGTGACGACGGCATATTTGACGCCGCGGCGCTTGCCCTCGATCAGCGCGTGGCCGACGCAGCGCGCGCCGGTCATGCCGAACGGGTGGCCGATCGAGATCGAGCCGCCGTTGACGTTGAGGCGGTCGCCCGGAATCCCCAGCTTGTCGCGGCAATACAGGACCTGCACGGCGAACGCCTCGTTCAGTTCCCACAGGCCGATGTCGTCCATCTTCAGCTCGAAGCGTTCGAGCAGCTTGGGGATGGCGAAGACGGGGCCGATGCCCATCTCGTCGGGCTCGGTGCCCGCGACCGCCATGCCGACGTAGCGACCGAGCGGGGTCAGGCCACGCTTCTCGGCAACCTTGGCCTCCATCAGCACCGCGGCCGACGACCCGTCCGAAAGCTGGCTGGCGTTGCCCGCGGTGATCGTGTGGCCTTCGCCCATCACCGGCTTCAGGCTGGCCAGCCCTTCCAGCGTCGTGTCGGGACGGTTGCACTCGTCCTTGTCGGCGACGACCTCCTTGTAGGAGACTTCCTTGGTCTCCTTGTCGACCACGGCCATCGTCGCCTTGCACGGCACGATCTCGTCGGCGAACTTGCCCGCGGCCTGCGCGGCGGCGGTGCGCTGCTGCGACTGGAGCGAATATTCGTCCTGCGCTTCGCGGCTGATGTTGTAGCGCTTCGCGACCACCTCTGCCGTGCCGATCATCGGCATATAAGTGTCCTTGTGCATCGCGATCAGTTCGGCGTCGGGCTCGATGAACACCTTGCCGCTGCCGCTGACCTTCGAGATCGATTCGACGCCGCCGGCGACGACGATGTCCTGGCGGTCGACGATGATCTGCTTCGCGGCGGTCGCGATCGTCATCAGCCCCGACGAGCATTGACGGTCGATCGACATGCCGGGAACGGTGACGGGCAGGCCGGCGCGCAGTGCGATCAGGCGCGCGACGTTCGGCGACTGCGAGCCCTGCTGCATCGCGGCGCCGAAGAGGACGTCGTCGATCTCCCCGCCTTCGAGCCCGGCGCGCTCGACCGCGGCCCTGACCGAATAGGCGCCGAGCGTCGGCGACGGCGTGTTGTTGAACGATCCGCGCGCCGCCTTGGTCAGCGGCGTACGGGCGGTGGAAACGATGACGGCGTCACGCATGTCGATAATCCTCTTGTTTGGGTCCGGTGGATCTTTCGGGGGAGGGCGGCCGGTTGAACGGGATCAGACGAAGAACTGGCTGATCCATTCGGCGATCAGCGCGGGCTTGTCCTCGCCCTCGATCTCGACCGAGAATTCGAGCGTCTGCTGCCACTGGCCGGGGCGCTTCTCTTCGAGCTCAAGCAGCTTGAAATGGCCGCGCACGCGCTTGCCCGAGCGGACGGGGGCGAGGAAGCGGACCTTGTTGCCGCCATAGTTGACGCCCATCTTCACGCCTTCGGGGCGCGGGCAGTCGGACTTGGCCATCAGCAGCGGGAACAGCGACAGCGTCAGGAACCCGTGCGCGATGGTCCCGCCGAACGGCGTCAGCTTCGCCTTTTCCTCGTCGATATGGATGAACTGGTGGTCGCCCGTCGCGTCGGCGAACTTGTTGATCATCTCCTGATCGACGAGCACCCATTCGGAACTGCCGAGCGTCTGCCCGACCAGCTTCTGCATCTCCTGCGGCGGAATCGCGCCCATGTCTCATCCTCTCGAGCTTGTTGAAGGCGCGGTTCTAGGCCGTTCATGCCGCATTGCACAAGAGCCTTGGCTCGACGCTGCGGCGCCGTAGCGTCACTCTTTCGTGCGCTTTGCCTTCGGCGTTGCCGTGTCTTCGGCAAAGGGCAGAATCATCGTGCCGTCGGGCGCGGCGGTGAAGGTCGTCTGCGTCGGATAGGCGAAGTCGTAGCCCGCCGCCGTCATCGCTTCGAACAGCCGCACCGCGACATCGCCGCGCGCCGCCGCGACGATGTTGTAATCGTCCGCATGCACGTCGAACAGCAATTCGAAATCGAGGCTCGACGGGCCGAAGCCGGTGAAGCTCGACCGGATGAAGTCATGGCCCGCCGCCTTCACCTGCTCCCCCAGCAGCGCGGGCAGCGCGCGCAGCATCGCGGGGCTGGTCTGATAGATCACCCCGATCGAGAACTGGACGCGGCGGCGGTGGAGATGCGCGTAATTGGTGATCTCCTTCGACAGCAGGTTGGTGTTCGAGATGACGAGCAGCTCGCCGTTGACCGAGCGCAGCCGCGTGCTTTTCAGCCCGATGCGCTCGACCGTCGCGGTGCTGGTGTCGTACTTGATCGTCTCGCCGACGCGGAACGGCCGGTCGAAGATGATCGACAGCGAGGCGAAGAGGTCGGAAAATATGCCCTGCGCCGCCAGGCCGATCGCGATGCCGCCGATGCCGAGCCCGGCGACCAGCCCGGTGACGTTCACCCCCATGTTGTCGAGGATGACGATCGCCGCGATCGCGAACAGCGCGACGCTGATCAGCAGGCGGATGATGCCCATCGCGTTGGTCAGCGTTTCGTTGTGCCCGTCGGCGGCGCGCCGCTGGATCAGCCCGATCGCGATCTCGCGCGCCCAGATCGCGACCTGCAGCGCAACGGCGATGGTGAAGACGAACTGGATGATCTGCAGGATCGTCGCCGGCGGCTGGGCGTAGCCCGCGACCATGCGGATCGCGACGATCGCGAGCACCGTCGACTTGGTCTTGTGGATCACGCGCCCGACGATGTCGGTCAGCGTGAACTGCCCCGGCGCCGCCTGCGCGCGCTTCAGCGCGAAGGTCCGCACCAGCGACAGCAGGGCATAGATGACGAGCCCCGCGCCGATCGCGATCGCGATCTGCAGCCAGTGGCTGTTCACCCAGGCGATGGAGCCGTTCCACATGTCGCGCAGGTCGGCGAACGGCCCCTGCATGGCGGGCGGCGGTGCGGCGGCGGAAATCGGCAGGGTCACGTCGGTCCTCGAAATCGGTCAAAGGGTCAGGCGGACCGGAGCAGCGTCGCGGCATCGGGCGCCTGCTCCAGATAGGTCAAAAATCCGCGTTCGTAACGCGAAAGATAGCGGGTCGCGCGCGGCAGCCGCCCCGCCGCCTGCGCGAAGTCGGCGCGGGCCTGCGCGGCGGCGATCATCGCCGGGTGGACATAGGCGCGCCGCGCGACCGCGGGGGTGTTGCCGAGCCGCGCCGCGACGTGGCCGAGCACCGCCTTGAGCGACGGCGGCTCGGGCGCCTCGTACAGGAAGGCGAAGGCCTCGACGCTGCCCCACCAGGTGCGGAAATGCTTGGCGCTGAAATCCTCCCCCATCGCCTCGCGGATATAGGCGTTGACGTCGTCCGACGCGACCGCGTGGGTGCCGTCTGCGTCGCGATACTGGAACAGATGCTGGCCGGGCAGGTCCTGCAGCCGGCGGACGAGGGTCGCCAGATTCCGGTCGCTGATCGTCACCTCGCGCCTCGCGCCGCCCTTGGCGCGATAGCTGAGGCGCAGCGTCGCGCCCGACAGCCGCGCGTGGCGCTGGCGCAGCGTGGTGGCGCCGAAGCTGTTGTTCGCGGCGGCATATTCCTCGTTCCCGACGCGCAGCGCGGCGAGGTCGAGCAGCCGGACGACCGCCGCGACGACGCGCTCCTGGCAGAGCGTGCGGCGGGAAAGATCGTCCTGAAGCCGCGCGCGCAGCAGCGGCAGCGCATGGCCGAAGGTGGCGCAGCGGTCGTATTTGCCCGCGTCGCGCGCCAGCCGGAAATCGGGATGATAGCGATATTGCTTGCGCCCGCGCGCGTCATAGCCGGTGGCGAGGATATGGCCGTTCGGCGCCGGGCAGAACCAGGCATCCTCATAGGCGGGCGGCAGCGCGACGGCGTCGAGCCGCGCGATTTCGGCGCGGTCGCGGATCAGCCGGCCTTTCGCGTCGCGATAGCGCCAGCCGTCGCCGGCGCGTTCGCGGCGGATGCCGGGCAGGCTGTCGTCGACATGGATCAGGCGGGCGCGGGGCATGATGGCATAGCGTCCGGCGGCGCCCGATGGTTCCCGGTCCCGGCGCGAGGCGTGCGCCCTACGATCGCGCGTTCGAAAAGGACTGGCGGGCCGGCACCTGCGCCGGGCGCGCCATCAGCGGCCGCCACCCCGCCTCGCGCTCGCGGCGACGACAGTAGGTCGAAAGCCCGATCTCCAGCGCCAGCATCATGTAGATGAAGGGCTGGAAGGCGATGCCGACGAACAGCGATCCGACCATGTAGACGATGTGTCCGTGCTGGAGCGCGGTCGCGAGCGGGGCGATCCATTGCTCCTCGGCGCGCCGGGTCTTCAGATAGCGGCGGCGCAATCGTTCCATCTGGACGAGCCCGGCGGCCTGGAGCAGCAGCCACAGCGCCAGCCCCGGATAGCCCTGTTCGCCCAGCATCTCGAAATAGCTCGAATGATAGGCGCGCCCCTTGTCCTCGTAGACGATCGGCCCGCCCTGCGCGCCTTCGTCATTGGCGCCGGCCTGGCGCTCGACGCGAAGTTGATTCTGGAGGAAGGCGTTGAAACCGCCGCCGAACGGATGGTCCTTCGCATAGTCCCAGGTCCATTTCCACACCGCGACGCGCGTGGATGCGGACGAATCGGTCTTGTAGCCCTGGATCGTCTCCATCCGCTCGGTATAGCTTTGCGGCAGGAAGGGGATCGCGGCGAGCGTCAGCATCCCGATGCCGGCGACGTAGAGAAGCCGGTGCCGCACCGCGCGCAGCGACAGCACCGCGAGGACGACCAGGCACACGAGCCCGGTGCGCGCCTGCGTCCCCACCGGCAGCAGCATGCAGGCGAAGCAGAGCGCGAAGCAGAAGAGCGACACGCGCCAGTCGGGCGGAAAGACGGTGCCGTGGCGGCGGTACCAGAGGATCAGCGGGATGATCGCGATCCCAACCGTCGACATGATCGAGCCTTCGTAAAGCCCGAAATTCTCGTTGAGCAGCAGTTGCAGCTCGCCATAGCCGCCGCCGCCCGCCGCGGTCTTGAGGCCGCCGGCGATCGCGATCGACCCGGCCGACAGCAGCATGATCAGGATCAGCGATTCGATGCGAAGCCGCGTGCGCAGCGTCAGCGGCAGGAAGATCGCCCAGACCAGCGCCTTCCACACCCAGCTCCATTTGTCCTGCGCCTCGACCGGGAAATCGGCGTACATCGTCGTCACGCCGCAATAGATCAGCAGCAGGACCAGCAGCACCTGCCGGCCCGACCAGCGCGTGTCGCGCTTGTCGTCGAGGACGAGCCAGCCGCCGATCGCGAGGATGAAGACGATCAGCGAGATCGGGATCGAATTGATCAGGAAATAGCTGAGCCGCTGCGGCGCGACGATGTCGATGTAGCAGAAGCAGAGGATGAACAGGAACGGCTTGCGGAAACCGACCCCGATGAAGGCGAACAGAAAGGCGACGAAGGCGATGTCACGCATCGCGCGGCCCCTGCGCGGCCTTGGCCGCCGCCTCCGCGTCGCGGCGGCGCTGCCACAGCATCCGCGGGCTCACCTCGTTGTCGAGATCGTCGCGATAGAGCAGGCGCCACAGCGCGATCGCCATCAGCGCATGGGTGAGGCCAATCGAGAGATTGTCGATCATGGACGGCTGGGCCTTGCTGTGCGCCTGCGGATGCGGCGGTGCTATAGCATCGGGGTTGACGCGGCGTTAAGGCTTGTCGGGCATAGGCGACCGCAATGACCCGCATCCTCCACGTCCTCGATCACAGCCTGCCCGCGCACAGCGGTTATACCTTTCGTACCCGCGCGATCATGAAGGCGCAGGCGGCGAAGGGGTGGGAGGTCGCGGGCGTCACCGCCGTGCGCCATCCGCTGCCGGGCCCCGCGTGCGAGGTCGTCGACGGGCTGACCTTCCACCGCACCGCTCCGATCGCCCCGGCGCCGTCGCCGATCCGCGAATGGCGCGAGATCGGCGCGCTCGCGGCGCGGGTCGAGGCGCTGGCGCGCGAATGGCGCGCGGACCTGCTCCACGCCCATTCGCCGGTGCTCGACGGGCTCGCGGCGCTGCGCGCGGGCCGGCGGCTCGGCATCCCCGTCCTCTATGAAATCCGCGCCTTCTGGGAGGATGCGGCGGTCGGCAACGGCACCGGGCGCGAGGGAAGTGCGCGCTACCGCCTGACGCGGCGCATCGAAACCCATGTCGTCAAGGCCGCCGACGCGGTCGCGGTGATCTGCGAAGGGTTGCGCGGCGACCTGATCGCGCGCGGCGTCGATCCGGCGAAGATCATCGTCTCGCCCAACGGTGTCGATCTCGACCTGTTCGGCGACCCGCCCCCGCGCGACGACGCGCTCGCCGCCGAACTCGGCATCGCGGCCGACGACGCGGTGATCGCCTTCATCGGCAGCTTCTACGACTATGAGGGGATCGACGACCTGATCGCGGCGATGCCCGCGCTCGCGGCGCACCAGCCCCGCGCGCGGTTGCTGCTCGTCGGCGGTGGCCCGCGGGAGACGGCGCTGAAGGCGCAGGCGGCGGCCTCGCCGGTCGCGGGCCGCATCCATTTCGTCGGCCGCGTGCCGCACGAGCGGGTCGAGCATTATTATTCGCTGGCCGACGTCCTCGCCTATCCGCGCAAGAAGATGCGGCTCACCGATCTCGTCACGCCGCTCAAGCCGCTCGAGGCGATGGCGCAGGGGCGCCTCGTCGCCGCGTCCGATGTCGGCGGGCACCGCGAGCTGATCGAGGACGGGGTGACCGGCACCCTGTTCGCCCCGGACGATCCGGCGGCGGTCGCCGGGGCGCTCGCCGCGCTGCTCGCCGACCGGGCGGGCTGGGACGCGCGGCGGCGGACGGCGCGCACCTTCGTCGAAACCCATCGTAACTGGTCGTCAAACATTCTACGTTACGAACCGGTTTACCAGCGATTGCTGCGCCTTTAGCGATCATGCGGATCTGGAGCGATATGGACGACGCCAGCGAAAAGCCTGCCAAAGCCCCCGCGGCCGCATTGTGGCGCGCGCTGCGCCCCGCGATGCCCGCGATCATCGGGGCGGCGGCGCTGACCTTCCTGTTCGGCGCGGTGATGCCGTCGGGCTGGGTCATGGGGATCAGCTGGAACCTCTATCTCGACCGGCTGTCGGAACTGTTCGTGCCGCCGGTCGGCGATGCCGGCCGGCTTGCGCTCGCGCTCGGCATGGCGGCGGTGGCGGCGCTGATCGCCGGGCTGGTCGCGTTGATCGCCGCCAGCCCCGATGCGGCGGGACTCGGCGCGCTGCGCCGCCGTCGCCGTCGGGGCGCGGCCGACGACGCGCTGCCGCGCCGCCGCGCCGATCTCCATCCCGACGCGCCGCCGCGCCCGCCGATCCGCGCCGGGCGCGACCTGCCGGCGCTGGGGCTGGGGCCGCTGCCCGTCGGGGCCGAAGCTGAAACCCCGGCGGAGCCGCTTCCCGGCGAAGCGGCGGAGGCCGACGATACGCTGATCCTCGCCGACCTCGCGCCCGACGACGCCTTCGTCGAAGGCGCGGAGCCCTGGCTGCAACCGGTCGAGGCGGCTGGCCCCGCGATGCCCGATCCGGCCGACGCGTCGCTCGGCGCGATGGTCGCCCGCTTCGAGGCGGGACTGGCGCGACGGCGCCAGGCGCGCGGCGCACCGGCATCGACCGCCGCGATTCCGGTCGAGACGCCGCCGGCGAACGAAGATGCCGAGCCGCCCGTCGATTTCGCGCTCGAAGCGGCGCTCAGCACCCTCCAGCGCATGACCGGCCGCGCCGTCGGCTGATCGATATTTCAAGGCCTGCTGACCGGGCCCGGAGCAGAATCGCTTCAGTTGCGTGTTCCCGCGGAGGCGGGAGCCCAGAGATCAATCCTCCACCGTCAGCACCTCGATGCGAAGGCCGCGCCCGCTATCGTCGGGTTCGACCGCGATGTCGGCGACGATATGCCCCGGCAACCGCCATTCGACGGCGCTCAGCCGCGCGCGTAGCGAGCGGCGGATCGCTTCGAGGTCGCCGACCGCCGCCTGACAGGGGAACGCATGGCGCGCGCCGACGAAGCTGGCGCTTGCCCACGGCCGCCAAGTCGATGCGCCGAGCGTGAGGCCGGGCGGCAGTTCGCGCGCGAGCAGGCGGCCCAGCCGGCCGTGCGGGCATGCATGGGGGTGCGGTGTGGCGAGGGACGTATGGATCATGGCCGGGCCTCCATCGTGGCGGCGCGCATCGCGCGGGTGCGGCGGTCGCCGTGTGACGCGCCAATAATCCTGTTCGCGGGACATGGTGGGATATGGGGGCACTTCGGCGGGATGAAGTCCTAGGAAATCCGGGATTTTCGGCGACGCCATGCGGGATGAATAGTTTTTGGCGCGGGATGCGGTCATCGGGGCGAAAATCGGGTTTCAAGGGGATTGAAAAGCGCAGAAATGCGTCGGCGCGTCAAAGTTATGCGGTCTGCGAACATTGACGCGGGAATCGGCGGAATTCTGCGGGTCGGCGCCGCACGACATTTCTGTCGCACGACGCCGAACATTGACGCGAACATTGACGCAAACGGCTGGGCATTTTCCCTCGACCGCGCATTGCCCGCGCCTAGTCAAAAAGGCGACCATCCGTGCCGGGAAAAGTCAGCGCTGAGAGTGCGCCACGCGAGCGCCGCAGCCATGCTGAAAACCCCGTTACCGGCTCCCCTGGTGCGGTCCACCCGATCGGCCATCCCATCATCCAGTCGAAGAAGCGCGGGCTGGAGATCAGGTCGCTGATCGAGGACCCGGCGCCAAAGCTGAAGCTCACCCGGACCGGGTGCGGCGAGGGGGGCATCGCAATAGGCGTCCAGCCCATTGCCCGCATCACGATCCACAGGTGCGACCAGGCGCGCGCCGCGTTGGTGAGACTGAACTGTCCGCTGCTCGTCTTCGCAATGTTGTAGGGCGAGGTCGGCCGAATCGTCCCGCCGACCATCAGGTCCGGCATATAGCCCGCATCCGAGGCCGTTGGCGTAGGCCAGGATGAAGAGCCGTCGCCGGCGATGGCGAGCGCCCGCTTCTCGCGCTGTGAACAGGCCCGCTTTTGCGCGATAGCCCATGCGGCGAAGGCTTGCCGCGACCTCGGCAAATCCCAGATCGATATGTCCTTCGACATTTTCGAGGAAGACGGCGAGCGGGGCGACCTCAGCGATGATGCGCTCGACGTCGGGCCAGAGGTGGCGCGGATCGCGCGCACCCCGGCGGCGACCGGCAAGGCTGAAAGGTTGGCAGGGATAGCCGGCAGAGAGGATATGAACGCGGCCGCGCCACGGTCGGCCGTCGAAGGTTTTGAGATCGTCCCATATAGGTGCCTGATCCAGGGCCGCGTCTGCCATCCTCGCCACGAGAGTGGCCGCTGCGTGAGCTTCCCGCTCGACGTAACAGACAGTTCGATATCGAGGTTCGGCGATTGCGATGCCGAGGTCGAGGCCGGCATAGCCGGCGCAAAGTGACAAACCGAAGAGGTCATTTGTTTGGGGGGGACGTAGAGCCACAATGGCATTCTCCGCTGGGTGCTCGTTCGGCGCTCGGAGAAGGGCTCAGCGGCCTCACCTGATTGATTTGCCGGCAGCGCCGGCATTTGATTTCTATCGTGCCGACGATGGCGTCGGGATCGCATTTGAACAAAAGAGCGCGGCATCCGCCGCACCTGATCGACTCCTGCATTTGAAGCACCTATCGAACCCCAGCCGGTGCGCCGGTGGGGGAACTGCGCGATGCCGCGGCATCGCAAGGTGCGGGACTGGCTTCCTGCGGTGGTGGGCGCTGCAACGCCCATTGCCTCCCCCTTTCGAAGGTAGACAGATCGTGCCCGGATCAGCAGCGCCGAAGCGGTCGCCACCGGGAATTGAGAATTAAGGGGGTCGCTGCTATATGGGGCGTGCAGCGGGCGCGACGCGGTGAATTCTTCCCACCGTAGCGCGAGGCTAATGGCCTTTGACCGCTTAGCAGGGGACAGGAAGTCCCTGCCGCCCGCTGCCCCGTCCCCCATCATTGCCGCCGATCCAGCACGATATCGAGGTTCCGCGTTTCCGCGGCGATGTTGCGCGGCCGGCTCTTGTGGAAGCTGACCACGATCGGGAACAGGTCGCCGCGATCCTGACGGACGACGGCCTTCCAGATGCGGCCGGCCTGATCGGCGAAATAGACGAGCCGCGTATCGCCCTGCTTTGCGATCACGATCGCGTGCTCGATAATGTCCGGCAGCAGGCGATAATCGTCGATCGTCAGTTCGGCGTGTCCGGCCGATATCTGCGGAGCCTGTCCGCGCTGCTTTCGATAGACGCCGGCCGGCATGACCACGATGCGCGAAGATGAGCCGATCAACTCACGCTGCCTGTCGTCGATGATGGCGACGGGGAACGCCCCCTGCGGCATGGCGGCGAACTGTTCAAATGCCGGATCGTCGACCAGCTCGCGCAGCGTCCGTCGTGCCAGATCGTCAAAGCCCGATTCCAGCGCCGACTTGAGCGAGGCGGTCGCGCGATCGGCAACGACCCGAAGATGCGCCGTGCCGGGATTATACCCGAAGCCAGGCGCAATCCCTTCCGGCACCTCAATGATTTCGCCGGCCGCCGTGATGAAGTCGTGTCGCGGCGGATCAGGCGCTTCCCCGACCGTCCAGCCCATGCGCTGCATGCGCGCCTCGCTGACCTGTTCGACACGGCAATTGCAACCCCAGCCATTGGGGGGAAACATCCACTGCCAGGCCGGATCGTCGACGCGCAGAATGAGGCCGTGCCAGCTCTTGTGATTGAGGCGCGGGTGCTTGCGATAATGATCGGAGCGGTAGCGCAGATAGGGGAACAGCGTCTTTTCGCGCTGATATTTGCGCCAACGAGCAGCCGCGATGCTCATTCGGATATTGGTCCGATAGATGGTGCGCAGCCGATGCTCATTGACGACAATCGGATCGGCAGTGCCGGTTAGGGCTTCGTCCTGGACGACGCCCCACCATCCGTGCTTCTTTAGCTCGGGGATGATGTTAGCCTGCCATTGCTCGAAGGTGCCGCCGTTGCGGACGACGTCATCGAGCGAATCGTGGATTGAAACGAGAAGGTCGAGCTTCGCGACTTTGGCGACCGTGAAATAGGCGGCATGCTCTTCCTGCCACGTGTCGGTCCAGTGGGTTGAAAGCCGATAGTCTGATCGCTGGGTCCAGGCGGCAATGATGTCGCCGGGGTCCATATAGATCGTATCGCCGAGGGCTGGGCCGTCGGCCATCACTTCAGCGCCAATGGTGCAGCCGAGCTACCGACACCCATGTGAAGCGGGACGTCACGGCCAGCATCATGGCCGCGCCAGTAGTCATCAGCGGCACCGCGACCTTTAATTTTGGCTGATCGTGCTCCGACGGTGGTGAGATGCGGATATCGCTCGGCGAGATACTGGCCGACCAGCTCCTCCTGTTCGCATTCGGGCATCAACTCGGCGATCTTACGATAGACAGCTATCGACCAGCCTTCGCAGAAGATATCGGCCCGCTGGCGTTTCCGCCCCGGTTTGCAGCGCTTGAGTCGCGATGCGATGTATTCTGCGCGCGCAGACTTTAGCCGGCGAAACAGCACGGAAAATGCGTAGGACGCGATTTCAGCGGCGGGTGCGCGGCCCACGTAGGTGCGATCGCCATCTTTGTTGATAAAAGCCTCGACGCCGAGTGCGCGACGGACTGCGAGACAGAGGTAGGTTTCCCAACGGGGCGGCTTTTGCGTGCGTGATGCGCGAGCGCTCGCCTCCTCGATCTCGGCCATCGCGATGTGCGCATCTGATAAACCGTGCGCGTCCATCATTTCCCGCGCCTTCGCCAGTGCGGCAGCGGCTTCGTGTTCGGTCGAACCTTTCGCCAGCGCGAACAGCTTGCGAATCTTGTCGATGATGGCGCGATCAGTCACGGTCACTCTCTTCGGCATCGAGCGCGACGGCCAGTCCGGCAGCTTCGAGGTCGGCGCCGATCGGCGCGGGGTCGCCGGGAGCGGCTTCGATGGCGGCGAGAAGCTCGGCGGGCGATCGGGCGGTGCGGATCGCGTCGAGCATCGGCTGGGTGAGCGCGCGCACGGCGCGATAGCCGTCCTCGGCGATCAACTCGTCGACGAGCTGGTCGATGGCGCTGTCGGGAACGTCGGGCTGGGCGGCCGTCTCGGCGAAGCTCGCCCCCCGAATGCGAGCTTCCCAATCCTCCTGCACCGGCTCGAACACCTCGGCACCGAAGCGCAGTTCCCCGCGGAAGGGACCGACCGTCGACAGGTCGACGTCGCCGGCGTCGTCGGCGAAGGTGATGTGCGGGAAATAATCCGCGAAATCCCAACTCGCCCCGCGCTCGCGCATCTCGCGGTTGCGCTGTTCGAGATGGCCCGAGAAGAAGTGCAACGCGATGACGCCGTTATCGCCGATCCGATCGACGATGCGCGGCCCGCCGATCGGGACGAGGTGTTCGCTGGTGTCCGGACCCCAGCCCCAGAAGCCACCCATCTTCAGCCAGTTCACCGGGCGCTTCGAGTAAGCGACCGTTGCGTGCAAGCTGTCGGCCGGGCGAAGCGAGCGGAATCCCTGCGCGGTCGCCCATGCGAGCAATTCGTCCGCATTGAGGAGGGGGCGATAGACGTAGAGCGGGCGTGGATCGAAGGCGGCGAAGCTGGCCGCCCGATCGTTCGGGTCGTCAGCGTCGCCGGGATCGCTCGGCGGCCTACCGCCAGCCTTGTCGCGTCCGGGCGCTTTCGGCGCCGACTTGCGGACGTAGCCGTCGCCATAGACATCGCGGAAGCTCTCTTCGGTGCGCTCCCACCCAAGGCTGTCGAGAATCCTGTCGGTCTCGGCCTGGGCCTTGGTATCGGCCTCCTGCTCGACCGGGCGCGACACGATCGGGCTGGCGACGTCGGGACCGTAATTCAGATCGGTCCACCAACGCGGAACGTCGGTGTTGAAGCTGTCGCACAGCAAATCGCTGTCCGATTTGACGACCTCGAACTTAACGTCCTGGTGCACTTCGGCCTGGCTCCGGCTGGAGCCATTCTGCGTCGTCATCGTCTGGGACAGGATAACCTTGGCGATAGCCTCGTCCATCATGCGGCAGAGTTCCGCATAATCGGCCGCGCCCGATCGTGCTGCCTCCAGCAGCTCGATCATCATCCCGTCGGGGACGGTGATGCCGCTGTCTGTGGCGATCGCCTGAAGCGCGGCGAGGAGCTTGGCCTGTTCGGACTTCGGTGTGCCGGGCCGGTATTTTCCGACGGCGGTGGGTGAACCGAACTTGTCGAGGAAGGTGTTCCAGAATCGGATGCCGTTGCGCTTGAACAGCACCGGCCAATAGAGCCATTCGGCGAGCCCGCGGCCATAGGGCTCGTCGTCGTTCGACCCGCCCGCCTTGAACACCCAGAACTTCTTGTCCGGGAGAATTTCGCCGAGACCGCCCGCGGTGGTCAGCAGACGCAAGCGGTTGTCGGCGTCGTAGCGGAAGCGCCGCGCGTGGCGGACCTTGATGCGATCGATGTCGAGCAGCCCGTCGCGGGGCGCCCACATCACCTCGGCCACGGCAGTACCGTTGAAGAAGCCATAGAGCATCTTGTCGGTGATGCGATCCCAGCCGATGCGCATCATCGTCGCGGCGAACTTCTCGGCCGCTTCGACCGATCGCGGATCGTCCTCGTCGCCGGGAAGAACCGACCATGTGTGCTTTACGACCGCGAGGCGGCGCTGCTGGAAGGTCGATTTGACCTGATCATCCTGATAGATGCGGTCGTAGATGCCCCAATCGACCGCGCCCGCAAGGCGGGGGTCGCGCGGCTGTTGCAGGCCAGTAACCCAAGGCTGGGTGATGTCGCGGCCGTCGGCCGTCGTCGCGATCTCGGCGCGCAGCTCGGCGGGAAGGCTTCGGCCGCGGCCCCCGCGGCGGCGCCGACGATTGGAAGCGGTCATAGCGAAAAGTCTCCGTCATTGGTGCGTCGGACGGTCCCGAAGCCGGTATCGGTGATTGAGAATTGGCCGCCTTCGCTCTCGCGTTCGCCGCTGCTCATGAATTCGATCTCGCCGGGGTCTTCCTCGGCCGCGGCGACGAGGTGCATGCCGGCGATCGCGGTGTCGCCGTGGCGCTTGGTCTTTTTGCCGTCTTCCCTGCTGGTCTTCGGACCATCGGGAATTTTAGGAATGCCGCGGATTTGCTTGATCATGCGGAAGTCGTCGAGGACGCCCTCGTCCTCGGGGATCAGGAACGTCCCGTCGGTAATCCCCGACTTCAGCAACGGCATGTAGGCGAGATAGGTCTTGTCCGACGCCATGACGGCTTCGATCACGTCGAAGCCGAATTTCTGCTGCATCTTCTCAGCGAGTGCGGCGCCATTACCGCGTGCGTCCATCTTGCCGCGGGCGAACATCGGGACGCGGCGCAGCAGCGTCTCGACGATATATTCCTGCTCCGAGAAGGGCACGTTGCGCATTTCCAGCGTGAGCCGGGTGACGAGGTTCATCGACGCGTCGTGTTGACCCAACATGATCGGGGAGACGTCGCCGCTCCGGGCAAAATCCTGCCCCATGAACGTGCGGCGGCTTCGGTCGAAGCTATCGAGCCAGGGGTAAACTTCGTCTTCGAGAAACTCGTTCACCCACTCGCGACGCGATTCCTCGCTGAGCTTCTCGAAATCCCGCGGGCAGGCCATGCGAACGATGGGCAAATCGGGGCGCATGGCGCGTTTGATCGTGGCACGCGCGAGATAGGTCCCGGTCCCGAGGGCGGGGATGACGTCCAGTTCCTCTTCGGCAGCATCGCCGTAGATCAGGCGAAGCTCGGCTTCCCACGCCTCCTCGGCTTCCTTGCTCCACTCCTTGCCGTTGACGAGGCAGATGCGCTTGTAGAGGCCCGCCTCGATCGCATCCTTGATCGTGATGCGGTGGACCTTGCCGCCCTTCTTCTTGGCGCGGATATCCTCGATCAGCGTGTTGAACGCGTTGTCGACGCCGTCGTGGGTGGAAATGACGATAACCTTGCCGCCCCACATCAGGGTGGCAAGGATCGCCTTGATCAGCGCTTCCAGATCGTCGTGGAAGGCCGCTTCATCAATGATGAAGATGCCTTGTTTACCGCGAACCGAGCGCGGGCTGGACGGAAGCGCGACGATGCTCTTCCCCGAAGGGAAGTCGATGCGGAATGTCTTGATCGACTTGTGATCGTCGCCCTTGATCAGGAAGCCGCCCCTTACCTCGCGCACCACGCGATGGGCTTCCTCGCGAAAATCCTCGTCTTTTGCGTCGGGGATTACATCGCCCTTGGCGTCGAGATAGCTGCCGTCGAAGCGCCGCTGCACCATCTCGTCGACGATGTCCTCGTCGGGCAGCGAGACGACAATATCCTCGAAGGCCTTCGTGAAATCGGCGCAATAGCCGATGAACTCGCGAGCCATGTCGAGATTGTAGCCGATGTAGTAGACGTTCTGCGCGCCCTTCGACGCGGACGCCATAAGCACGGCATAGGGCGAAAATCCGTAGGTCAGCCCGATGCGCCGCGACTTTTCGAAGACGACAAACTGATTGTCGTCGACGATCTCGTGGCTCTCGGCCTGGTAGGAGAGCAGGATGCCCGGCGTTTCGTCCGCAACGGCGTTCATCGGCGGCGCTTCCTGCTGCCGCGCCGACATTGCGCGAGGGGGCGAACGGTCGCGTCCGAATCGAACCAGGGCACGCCGCCGGCGACGATCGCGTCGACCAGTTTGCGGCCGACCGCGATGCCCGACACGCCGTCGAGGCTCACAAGGTCGACGTGCGGCGTGGCATGGCCGGTCCGGCGCGGAAGGCGGTGGTTCGAGACGCGCATCTTCCAGCGGCGACCGCTGGTATCGGTCACCGAAATGTAGATGCTGCCCGATCGCGTGACGCGGCTGCGCTCCAGCCTGCCATTGGTCAGGCCGAGCGCCATAGCATAGTCATAAAGGGCGGTTGCCAGGCGAAAGGGCGTTGGCGCAGCCCGCCCGTCCTGCGGGCTCCGACCAGCGAAACGGAGCAGCGGTTCCTGACGATCGGTGCCGACGCTCATTGCGGCTTGTCCGGGATGCCGAGAATCCGCCGCTTGATGAAATCGGCCTGCGCGTCGCCGGAGCCGGCTTCCTTCATCGCGGCGACCGCTGCGTCAGCCGCCTTGACGCGCTCGCTGGTGCGAATCTCGTCCTGATAGGCGCGCTTGTCGCGCATCGCGTTGATGACGTGGCGCAGCGAGCGCACCATCTTTTCGACCTTGGCCGCGTCTGGCGCCTCGTCGTCGGCCGCCGAAGCGTCGAACGATCGAAGGACTTCGGTCTGCGCCATGTGCAGCGCGATATCGACGATGCCGGTATCGACACCCTCGGGCAGATGCTTGCGCATCGCCTCGCGGACGGCCTTGTCGCGAATGACCGCCTCGACCATCGGACGATAGTTGCGCGCGTAGCGGCCGACGGCCGAGCGCGTGATGCCATATTCGGCAACCGCCTCGGTAATCTCGTCGATCGTGCAGCCGTCGGCGATCAGTTTCTCGACGGCAAGTTTCGCTGCCGGGTTGCGGTCGATGGAGGAACGGGGCGCCACGTCATTCGCCCGTCTTGTGACGGCTGACGCCCTCGAAACGCAGGCGTCCCATGGCGGCGTCGCGGCCGTCGCTGGTCGACGCAATCACGAGCATCGCCGGCGTCTGGCGCAGCTTCAGCAATCCCTTGTCGGACAGCCAGCGGATTTCCTCCGCCACGTCCGCGCGGGCGACGGGGTGGCCGATCTCGTTGAGAAGGATGGTCGCAGTGTCGTCGTCGACCTCGCCCCCGACATCGAGGATGAGATCGAGGATGGCGCGCCGAATGATCGGGGCGAGCTTCGGGTGGATCATCGCCGGGCCTCCGGCAGGGCGAGCCCCTGAAGCCACTGGCTTTGCGCCTTGAGCTGACGGTGGACGCCCTCGATGCCGCCTTCGAGGCGGCTGAGGCGGGCTGTCACGTCGGCGAGCTTGCTGAGCACCTGGACGCGCGTCGGCTCGCCTTCGAGGTCGGCGCGCAGTTCCTTCAGCTCGACCTCGAAGATTCCGACCTTCGACTTGAGATCGGCGATATCGGCGACCGCGCGATTGAAAGCCGCCAGTTCGGGGAACTTGGTGCGGAGCCAGAGCAGGCCGATCGCCAGCAGAACCGGCATGGCGAAGACAGCAAGCGGCCAAAAAACCATGACCTTTGCCAAGATGGAACCCATGTGAAACCCCAATGCAGAAGCAAGACAGCGGCGCCGGAAGGCGCCGCGCGCGGGGTTCACATTGTCAGGTCGGGGCCGGCGGATTGGGTGTCCGCTAGCAGACACCTAGTCACCGGGGATGCCGGCGAGGTCGATGATCTCTATCGCTTCTCGCGGTGGGCAATGTCTTCCAGATCAATCCGGAAATCTTCCCGGTCACGATGAAAGCCGATTTCGTAGAGCAGCGCCGCCGCGATCGCCGCGTCTTCCAGGCGGCCGCCACGATCGATGACAGGCATTTCGGCCAGCTCGCCCATCGAATAGGCGAGGCTCGAAACCGCCGCGCCGCCTTCCTCGATATTGACCATGTTCCGCCATCCGTCGGGATTTTCCCAAGGCGCGCGATCGATAAAGGCGACGGCGTCGGTCCGAACCGGGACGACGGCCGACCAATCGAACGATGCCATTGGCCGGTCGCCCCACTCGGCGCGGAAGGCGGCGACGATTTCATCGAACGGAGTCGCGGTCAGGATCGAGCGTATCGTCTTCATTCGGGTGTCACCTTTTGTGGCGCGAACATATCGAGCTGGCGAGGGTCATGGCGCGACCGGCGCGGCACATAAGGTTCCACTGCCTCGCCCTCGTCGGTATGGTGGACAAGCTGGCTGATATAGCTGCGCGACGTACCGAGAATAGGAACGGCTTCGCCGATCGTCATCCTGCCTTCCCGGATCGCCGCGATGACCCCGGCGCGGCGCGCCTCGTTGAGCGCCGCGCGGCCGACGGGCAGGCGGATGCGGTTGCAGGCGTAAACCTGTGACATGATCGCCGCGCCATCGCTGCCGATCACGTCGGCGAGCCGGCCCCGATCGGCCGAGGCGGGCACGTAAACCTCCTGTCCGCCCAGCGCATCGATGACGAGCAGCGTCCGATAGGGGCCGATATGGGCCGCCATCTCGCGCATCTGGTCGGTCCATTTGCGCGTGACGCGAGCGTCGCGCGGAATCGGCAGATCGTCGATCGTGCACGGGCGGCCGGGTTTCACGCCTCGCGCTCCTGTTCTGCGAAAGCGTCGCGAATGCGCGCGACAGCCGTCGCGAAGTGCTTCGGGTTGTGCTCGATGCCGGTGAAGGTCCGCCCCGCGCGGATCGCCGCGACCCCGGTCGATCCGGTCCCCATGAACGGGTCGCAGATCGTCCGACCTGCGACATTGCGGACGATCTTCGTCATCACGGCATCGGGTTTGGGCGTGGGGTGGCCATAACGCATGCGGCCGCGGGCCGACCCCGCCGTCACGATGCGGAACAAGTCCCTGAGCTGCCCGCGAGGATGAAAGTTGCCGGACCAGGCGTGGATATAGGGTTCGACATCGGGCCGATAATGCTTGTTGGCGACGGGCTGCGGGTTGGTCTTTTGCCACATGCACAGGACCACCCGTTCAAAGTTGCCCGCGACGAACGGGAGCAGGTCGGGCAGCTGATCATTGTGGCAGAAGACCACCACGCTGCCGCATAGCAGCGGGTTGATGATGCGCTTGTCGAAACCCTGGTCGAGCTGCTGCTCGATAATCTCGTCCATGCCCTTGCGCGACGCGCGATAATGCCCGCCGCCCTGCGCGCGGAACTTGTAGCCCGGGTCCATGACGTCGGCGTCCATCCGGCCCAGCGTCGGCCGAGTGGCATAGGCATCGCCGAAGAACAGGCGGTGCGGACCAATCTGCACCAGCTCCGTCATCGCGCCGCGTCCTTCATCCTGGGATGAGCTGCCCACTCGGCGGCATGTTTCGGGCAGAGGTCTTTGCGCTCGGCAGGTTTGTGGGTGCACGCCGCGCAGATCGGCGCGTCGCAGGTGCCGGAGCGCCGGCCCTTGACCTTCCAGTCGCAAAGGAGGCCGGCAGGCTCGCCGCACTGGACGCAGCGCCGTCGCGTCCGCCGCCCCGTGCAGACGAAGCCGCGGGCGCCGTCGCCGAAATTGACCGGGTGGCAGGTCATCGGCGCACCTTTTCGTCCGGATCGAGGCCAAATCGCCGCGCTAGCTGACGCGAATAGGTGCGCCCAAGCGCGAAGGTATCGGCGATACCTACCCATCTGGGATTTACTCGCCCGGTCCGTCCTCGCGCACCGCGAACGGCGCGCGCCAACAAATCCGCGCCCGGGATGTCATCGACTGACGGGGCGCGGGTGTTCCATGCGCTGATGGCTTCGGCTTCGGTAAGCCTGTCGCCGGGGCAAGCGTGACAGACTCGGCAAAGTATCCAGTGCCGAGTTCGCGTCGGGCTGTCGACGTGGAAGCAGCGAACTGCCTCACCACTGCAAAACGGGCATGGCTTTAGCGCTTCGCTCACAGCCGTTGCTCCTTTGCGAGGTGCGCCCGGTATTTCTTGCCCAGGCGGCGGATGCCTTCGTCCAGTTCGGCCGGGCTGAAGGACCATTGGTTCTTTGTCGGCCGTTCGACGGCGTTGCCGATCCAGTCGTAGAGCGCCGCCTTGTGGAGAAGGCCGGCGCGATCGAGGCGATCGCCGAGGGCCGCGATCACGGCGTGGCGATCCGCTTCGGCTTGCGTGAACGGCGAGCCGTCGACGATGCAGCTGGTGGCCGCGACGCCGGCGATTTGTTCGGCCGACCACCACATGACGCCCTCGCGCTCCAGCCAGCTCTTCATCGCTTCGATGACGGCAGGGGCGTCCCGGTGGCCAAGCAGATTGATGTGCTGGATATAGGTCTGGCGCTTGACGAAGACGTTCAGCGCATCATCGTCGGGCCGCTCGATCGCGCCGATCCAGTAGAGCGACCACCATAGCGCGCGGATTTTGCCGACGTGCGGGCGCCGTGACTTCGGCCCCTTCCAGCCCCGATTGAAGTGATCGCGCAGCCGCACCAGCTCCGCGACGGTCATCTTCGTCATCGAATCCTTCTTGATGATCCGCTTCTGCACCGCTTGGCGGGTCTCGTCGTCGATACCCTGACGATTGCAGGCGGCCATGATCGCCCGCATCAGCGCGACCTCGGGCGATGGCGTCGCGCGGGCGACTGGACGGCGGGCGGTCAATTTTCGTCTCCGCGATAGGGCAACATCAGAAGCGGTGCAGGCGCGGTGATCTTGCTCGGTCCACGCCGACGCGGCCGGGGTGGATGCCGCGCGACGGCGTCGGCGACGCGCTGCTCGGTTTCAATTTCCTCGAGCTGGCGCAGCACGCTGGCGAGCGCATAGGGATCGGCTGTCACCAGCTCGATACGAACGACGCTCGTCACCTTCTTCGCGCCGCTTGTCGTCGTGGCAGCGTATTTCTTCAGCCGCACATCGTGATCGAAGTAGATCCCGCTCACGATTCCGCCTCCCGGCGCCGCGCAGCGCGGAGCCAGTTCTGGAGAGCACCGGGCAAGCCGGAGGTCGACGAGGATGAGACGCCCGCATGGCGGACCGTGACGCCATCGAAACGGTCACGGATTTTCGCCCCCAATGCTTCGAGCGCAGCGCTCGCAACGACCTTCATCTCGGCAGTGGCGCGGCGGTGTCCGTCGTAATCGTCGAGGATCGACGGTGCGGCATTGCGCGCGGCGTTCATGCGCCCGAGGATCGCTTCGATATCGCGGATGGCATCCGGGAGGGCGCTCATTGACCGCCTCCGCTTCCGGACAGCCAAAAGTCAGCACGATCGGGACAGCCGAGATAGCGGGCGAGCAGGCGTGTCGCCTGTTCGACACCCATTATGTAGGCGTCGAGTTCTTCCTCGCTTTCGAGCGGCAGACCGGCGGGTCGCTCGGAATTCGCGGTGAGCGCGGCGAGTATGAGCTTATCGAACGCGTGGTCCCGCGCTTTGTCGAAAGGGATGCTCATTGGACCGCCCCCTGCTCGCGACGCGCCAGTTCGGCCCGAAGGGCGGCGGTCGAAACATGGGCCAGCGGTGCGCGGTTGATGTCGATCCCGCGCGCGGCGCGCGAGCGGCGGACGAGCTTGCCTTGCTCGATCAGGCTTTCGACGCGCATATGCGCGCCCGACTTCGCCTTCAGCCCGAGATGATTGGCCATTTCCTGATAGGTCGGGGCGATACCCGTCGCGTCGATTTGTTCCCGGATAAAGTCGAGAAGCTGCTTTTCGTGCGGAGTCATGAAATCACCTCATATTCAGCGATGTCGAAGGGGTGCCCGGTGATGGTCCAGCGGCAGCCATGGCGGCCGTCAGCGGCCCAGCCCTTGGGCGTGATGGGAGAAACGGGGTCCCGGCCACAGACGGAGCCCTCGACCAGGCGCACGATGACGCGCTTGCCGATTGCTTCCTCGGGACAGTGGCCGGGGTTCGGCTTCACGGCGCGGCGATCCGCTGAAGAACGCCGGTCCGCGCGAATTCCCGCGCATCGACGATCATCTGGTTTTCGATCGCGGCGCGCGCTTCCTCGCGGGTCAGGCCTTGATGCCGCAGTTCCCGCCACAGCGGCCGATATTCGACCGCCAGCCATCCCGGCGACTTGGCCGCGCGCAGTCGCAGCACGCGATAGTCGTTGGCCGGTCCGGCGCGCTGGGCATCGAGCTGGGCCGCATAACGACCACGCAACGCGGGATCGGTCGCCAATCGGCGGCGCAACGAATTTGCGCGCCGGGCGATCAGTGCCGGCGTATTGCGGGCCAGCTGGGCGCAGGAGGCGCAGCGCCCCGATCTGTTTTGCCGGCAGATAGGTCGCCCGCAGCGACACCGGCGGCCCGACGTCATTGCATGGTCGGCCATACTTCGGCCCCCCGCTGAGCATCGGTCGCTTCCGGCGATACCTCCGTCAAATGGTCAGCGAAGACGCCGCAGAAGCGATCGAGGTCATCGCTATGGAGGCAAGCCGCCAGCGTGCGGCCCGTAATCGCGTCCGTGATCGCAATCGCCAGCTGGCCATCGACGATTGCAAAGCCGATGCCGGTGAAGCGTTCGTCCAGCGTACCCAGCTGATCGGACGTCACGCTTGCCCGGATCATGTGGAACCCAACCCGATCCGAGGTGCTGGCTTCAAATCGCTTTTTCATGTGTTTTCACCTCGGCTGCATTGAAGATGTCGGAGAGGAAGGCGGTGACTTCGGCCGCGTCGGCGGGGCCGCCGCCGACGACGCGGCAGAGCCCGAAGCGGGGTTCGTCCTCGTGGCTGGCCCACGCGGCGAGGACGGCGGTCCCATCGGCGTTCGGCGCGATCGAAGCCGTCCAGCCGTTCGCGAAGCGGAGGAGGATTTGCGTCTCGCCCGCGCTGGCGCCGCGCACCCGGATCACGGCCGGGCCTCCGCGATCGCGGGGGCTGGCGCGTCGACCAGCTCCGGATCAGGTTCCTTCGGGGCCGCGCGGTCGATGAAGAATTCGTCGCGCTGGGAGACGGTAAATCCTTCATCGCGGATGCGATCGACAACCGGGCCGGTAGCGGTCGCATTGCGGAGGAGGCGGATGATCGCGGGCTTCTCCAGCTCGGTCTTCACGCGGAGCAGGTCGGCAGCGCCGGGAAAACTGGCAACGATCGACTGGATGAAATCGACGGCGTTCGCGACCTTCATCCCCTTCGGGAGCTTGAGCGCCGGCGTCGTCGTGCGATCGCCGATCATGGCGCCGGCCAGCTCGATCGACTTGCGCTCGCCCTTCGTCATTTCGGAACCGGCGACGGCCCACCAAGCGCGGAGCTGAAGGAAGAGATCGTCGGCGGCGGCCTGGGCCGGCGCGACCAGCTCGTCGCGCGTCGCCTGAATGCGGGCGATCGCTGCGTCGGCGTCTGCCTTCCCCAGCTCGATCGCGCCTAGCAGTGACAGGTAGGCTTCGATCATGGCGATCGCTTCGGGGAGCGTCGATGGTGCGGCCTGAGAGGGAGCTTTACGGCGACCCATGGGAATTCCTTTCAGATGAGCGGGGCGAAGATGATGGCGGCGGCGAGGAAGCCGCCGGCGAGCGCGGCGGAGACGACGAGCAGCAGCGTGTGGGCGAGCGACGGCGGGGGAGGCGCGATCATAGGAACACCGCCATGACGCCGCCGACGAGCATCCAGAGGAGGGGAAAGAGCCACGCGGCCGCGATGGCAGCACCGCGCCATTGCGCCCGGCGGATTTCGGGAGACGGCCGCATCATGCTTCCTCCCCTTGGACGTCCGGTGCGTCCGTATTGTTCGGGCAGGTCGGGCAAGCGGCGCGGTGGAGATGGTGGATCGAATTGCGCGGCGGTAATGTCCGGCGCCGCGCGGTCATGCAGTTCGCCAGCGGGATCGGACCCCACAGCGGGCAGACGACGTCTTCATGCCCCCAGGCGGCGCGGACGAGCTTCTCGGCCTCGGAAAGGTCGCCGGTGTAGCAGTTGTTGAGGATGCGGCTGACATACGGGTTGGACCTGCCCAGCTTCTCGGCAGCCCCCCGCTGGCTGGTCGCGTCGCAGGCCGTGGCGAGCAGGTGCACCCAGCGCGGCATGTCGACACCCCACGCCGCGCGCGCGCGATCGAGGTTGGTCAGGTCCCTGTTAAGGTTACTGGACATGGTTAACTTACCCCCCCATCCGAAGGGCGTGATGCCGGGCGCTCCCGGCGCGGGCCGCGGCGTCCGCGCAGCGTGATGAGGGTGCCGTCGCGGTTGTCGGTGACGCGGACGACGGGGTGCCCGTCGTCGTGACCGCGGGACCATGTGGGCGCCAGCGGCCCCCAGCGCCGGGCGGCAGCGGTCGACCAGCCATCGGCGGTGCGAACCAGCCAGCCGCCGCGCTCCAGCACGTCGATCATGTCGCGCGCGCTGCGCGGGTTGGCTTCGGCCGCGATGATGAGGGTGGTCAGATCGAAGCTGCGCAGCACGCGCATCGCGGACCACAGGCGCTGTCGCTGGTTTCGGCGGGGGAGCGGGTTCCTGCGCGTAGGCGCCGGCAGCAACGGCGGCGATGCCATATTTAGGCAGTTCCTTTCGAGCGAATAGCGAGGAGGCTTGCCGTCGACCACGTCGACGAGGCGCGCCGAAACCCAGCGACCGAGCAGGGTTTCGAGCAGCTTGAGCGTGGCGCCGCGAGTCGGTCGGGCGTCCTCACAATGGCCGACGGCCGCAACGAGCAGGTCCAGTTCGTCGACGGGTTCGGGCGCGAAGCGCAGTTCGGTCCACAATGCCTGCGCAGGGTTTTTCAACCTGGGCGCAACGGCATAGGGGCTGGTGACGGCGAGCGCGGTCATGCCCATCGGAAGCCCCCGAATTTGACGAGGCTGCCGTAGAAGGAGCAGGATGGCGCGATGCAGGCGATCCTATCGCCGGCGTCATCATATCCAGTTGGGCACCGCCGATGAAGCTGCCGGCTCGCTTGGTCGATGGGGAATACGGCGCGGGTCCAAACTTCCTTGCCGCGCGTGCCTTCCCATGTGCGGAAGCTGACTTCGACGCACTTTCCCAGCGATGGATGCGTGGTGCGGCCGTGGCGGATAACTTCGCTCATGCCCCCATGCTCCGACGGGTCGGGATGTCGCCGGTTCGGATCGGGCGATTACCCCACCAGGCGCGATCGATGCGGTCGACGCCCTCAGTCGCGGCGGTGCGTCCCGCCTTTTTGAGGTTGCTGACGATGCGGCGGATCACGCCATGACAGCGTTCGGCGATGTGGATCGCCAGATCGTCGGCGACGATCCCGCCAAGCCCGTAGTGGTCGCGCAGGAGCAGCACGTCCTCGACCGACGCTGGCTGCGCCGGCGTGGCGACCAGGACGCGGTTATCGAAGCGGTCCCATTCCTTGAGCTTCGCGAGCAGATTTTCTTCGCCGATCATCATGATGGGGATCGATGTCGCGTCGTGAATGTCGCGGATGATCTCGACCGTCTTCTTCATGACGAGGCGGTCCATCTCGTCGACGATCAGCGCGCGCGGCGCGCGATTGAGTTCGTCGATGATCTGATCGAGCAAGTCGGCCGCTGTGCGGGCCGGGCGCATGATGCCGAGTTCCTCGGCCAGCGCACGGAGCAGCGGGAGCTGCGTCCAGAGACTTTTTGCAGCGATGTAGGCCGCGCCGGTCCGCGCAGCGGCGAAGGCGGATGCGACGGTCTTGCCGACCCCGGAATTGCCATAAAGGATACCGAGCCGCGTGGTGCTGTCGGCGGGCTCCTCCATGATCTCGTAGAGCGTCTGGATCGCGAGGGTCATGTTGGTCAGGGGCGCATAGCCGGACCTCTGGACGGCGGCCGTCGCTGGAGGCGTCAATAGGTCGGTCAAGGTCAATCTCCCTATGGTTGGTTGGCGGAGGATTTTGCGGGGGGTGCCGCGAAGTGGTCGGACACCATCCGCTGGGCGCGGTATTCGCTGGTGGTCACGTAGATGCGGGCCTTGCGCAGGGCGTCGGCGTCGACCGCCTCGCCCGCCGCGGCCCGCGCGATGATGGCGTCGGCCTCGCGCATCTTGTCGGCGCGCGACCTCGGCATCGGGACGATCGCGGCGGGCTGCGAGCGCACCGTGGATTCCGGCGAAGGGGCCATGCGTTCGCCGGCCAAGGCGTCGGCGAGCGTGTCGATCGCTGGCGTCGAGTGCGGCCGGGTCGGAAGCGGGAGCTGGACGAGCTTGCCCGCCGCCTCGGCATCGCGGCGTAGCCGGGCGTCGCGGGCGCGCTCGAAGCTGAAGCCTTTCGCCCGTGCCTTGAGGTCGGCTTTCTGGTCGCGCAGCCATTTCGCTTGCTGCGCTTTGGCTTCCTTCGCGAACTCGGCCTCCGACAGGCCGGAGCGGCCGGCGTTGACGGCGATGTCGATGAACAGTCCGTCGGGCGTAAAGACGAGCAGTTCGCCCAGCTCGTCCTCGTCGCGGCGGACGAGCACCTGTTGCCCGACCCACGCCGCCAGCGCCGGTGCCCAATAGCGGCCGTGCTGCCAGACGATGCCGCGCTTACCGACCGTGCGGGGGCCGACATTGGCGGACAGTGCCATGCGCAGGAGGTCGCCTCCGGGCGCAGCGCGCGCGGGAACCGGCGACGACTGCCATTTGCGCATCGGCGACATGCGCAGCGAGCCATGCTCGCGCAGATGGTAGACGCCATCGACCCACGCATCGAGGGCGGCCTGCAACTCGGCGGCCGACATGCGCGCCACGATGACGGGGCGCCCGGTCTCGTCACGCGCCTTGGCGCGAAGCTTCTGCGCTTCGGCGACGTTATGGCCGATGTAACCCTCGAACAGCTCGGCGCGCGCCCGCGCGAAGGTGCCGAACAGGCGTTCGACGTGCGGCTTCTTCTCCGGCGATCCGGGCGGGCACGGCCAATGCTCGATCCCGAGCAGTTCGAGCGCGGACACGATAGAGGCATTGATGAAGCCCGACCCCTGGTCGGTCATCACGCATTCGGGCATGACGCCCCATGCCTCGATCGTCGTGATGAGCAGCCGGCGAACCGACTGTGCGCTTTCCGATTCGCAGACCATGAAGCGGGCACGGCGCGACCAGCGGTCGATGACCTGGAGGACCATCTTGCGCCCGTCCGTCGTCATCACGTCGGCCGGCGTGGTGTCGAGTTCCCATATTTCGTGCGCGTGATCGGTGTTGGCGTCGGCGCGGCCGAGGGCGAGACGATACTTGCTCTTGTAGGCGTCGGGATCGCGGAAGGCGGTGAGAACGACTTTCCGTTCCTCCTCCAGCCGCGCGATGAAGCGCTGGAGCGAGCGGAGGGATGGGAGCGCGATGAATTCCTCGGCGAGTAGATCCCGGACCGTTGTCGCCGACAGGGCGCGGGCGCGCTTGGTGAGGATCAGCTCGACGGCAGCGGCGACGTCTGGATTGCGCGTGAAATAGTCGGTGCCGCGGGGCCGGCCCACCGGAGCCGCGACCGCCGCGGCTGCGCGACTGTCGCGCAATGCCGCCTGCGCATCGAGCGGTAGATCAGCGATGCGGTAGAGGCGTCCGCCGCCACGGCCGACTCGGTCGATGAATGCCCAGCCATCGGTCGCGGCGCGACGTAGCATGGCACTGTGCGACCTCGGCAACCCCGGAAGCGCGGCGGCGGCCAGCTCACGCGCCGATGCGAAACCGGGGAGTTTTGCCTCCGATGTGCCGTGCTGAGACGGTCCAACAGAAGAACATTGGGAGGACGTTGGCGCGACCCGGTCGTTGTGATAGGCCCGCGTCATGCCGACACCCGCGTTTCGTCGTGGGTGGATCGGTATCGAATGCGCTGACCTTTGGCGTTGTAACGAGAGGGCCAGATTTGATGAGGCTTAAGGCCGAGAAACCCCGCAATGAGATCGTCGAGCCGTTCGGAAGAGCGGCGCTCCAGAGCTGCGCCAACGGCCTGTTTCGACACGCCGGCCCTGCCCGCGAGATCGGTCAAGGTGCCCCCTTGCTTGCGAATTGCCGCCTTGATGTCTTCAGGGTGCCAATCGCACGCGTCGATTTGCCTTACGTTCGTCATGTTGACGTGTGTAATGTCAGGTAAAGCGTCAAGTCAACCTGAAAACGACAAGTCGCGGGTGCTCGGCTGGACTAGACAGTCAGCCGAAGCCCTGAGGCTCGCGATTTTTACCTACGGCCCGGCCTCAAGTGTGGCGGAAAAGGCGGGGATTTCGAGACAGTCACTCAATGCGATTACGTCGGGCTCTTCGACGCCTAAGGTCGGGACGTTGCGGGCGATCTGTGACGTCATAGGGCAACCGTTCGAGGAATTTGTCGACGTCGAGCCGGTCGAACCACAGAAGCGCGCGAGCGCCGATACGTCGGCCGTCGTCATGATTCACGAGATAGATCTCGCCTATGGGTTAGGCGCTACCTTCGTCGACGGCCTGCCGGTTACGGAAACGGCACGGCCTTTTCCGGCTGATTGGGTGCGGCGATACACCCATGCCCCGGTAAGCCATCTTCGCTTCGCGCCTGGCCGGGGCAATTCGATGTCGCCGACGATCGATGATGGTGACATCATGTTGATCGATCTTAGTGAGACTTCGCCATCCTTTGCTGACCTGATATGGGTTTGCGCGATCGGCGAAATGGGGATGGTAAAACGCCTGGCGACGCGCGCCGACGGCGCCATCGTGATCAAAAGCGACAACCCCAATGTGCGTGACGATGTAGCTTATGATGGCGAGATTCACATCGTAGGGCGCGTGGTCGCGGTAATTAAGAAGATTTAGGGGGACGGTGATGCGGGTGAAGTTGCTTGCTGCGGGTTTAATGCTCGGTTGTCTCCCGAGCGCGGCTGTCGCCGCGCCTGTTTATCTGAAATGCAAAATCGAGCAGTCTGATGGTCCATTAGATGTGAACTTCGTTTTGGACGAGGCTGTGCCGCGTGTCGCCGTCGTGGTGCCGAAAACCGGCGCGGTCGATCAGGATCGCGGGACGTTCTTGGCCGATCGCGTTCTGATCAAGACGGATGTGGCTGCTTATGAAATCAGCCGCACGAGCTTAGCTGTGATCAGGACGATACCAATGATCAAGGCGGTGGATCGGGGAACATGCAAAGTCGAAGAACTCCCGAAACGCGCATTCTAGTCGCGCACGAGCTGGCCTGGGCGCTCGCGTCGGTCGGCTTCTGTCTGCTGCTGATCCTGTCGATCGGAGCGCTTGGCGCCGGTCTTTGGTCGAGGTTCGGCGCGTGACGCTGTCGCCGGAGCAGCATGTCTGGGCCTGTGCCATCGAGGTCGAAAAGCAACACGGCGATCGCGCGCCGGTGTTCGTCGCGGAGCGGATCGGTGCGCTCGCGCTGGCCGGCGACGCGGCTGGTGTCGAAATGTGGAAGGCGATCGCGGCGCGGCTTGACCAGATGCGACCTCCGCCCACGAACTCCCGGCCGTCGATTTAAAGCCCGTAGAGGCCTCTTCATCTCGAAACGGGGCGTGAGGCCGGATTCTGTCATCGCACCCCTTGTTCATCGTGGACACGGCAAAACAGGACGGGATTGGCGCGTGCGGGCGGCGGGGCCGTCGGCGCCACATAAGCGCTTGCTATCCGGCGTCATAAACCGCACCTCTATCCGGCCCGCAGCGGGGATTTGGCGAAACGCGCGCGTACACCTGGCCGAAGGGGGAGAGAAGCCGGGTGGTGCCAACCGTCCCGGCCGTCAAGCGACCGGCACCCCCGCACCCCGGCCGGCCCCGTGCCATGTGGCCCCCTTTCGTGGCACGGGTTACGATCGCGGATTTAAAGCCCGTAGAAGCCCGACCATCTGGAAACGGGGTGTGAGGTCGGATTTTGTCGTCGCGACCCTTGTCCATCGTGGACACGGCAAATTTGGGGTAGTCGTTGGCTCCACCGATCCCGGCGCAACCAGCGTGGACAAAAGAGAACATAAGTGGAACAATCCGGGCATCCGAATCGCAAGCCAGGATTTGTTCGATGCATCATTGTCTCACGCTCGATGACGAGCAGCCCGATCTGTTTGTTGCCACGCCTGCTGATTTGCGCGCCGAAGTGCGCCAGCTCGGTGGCGGCACCCCGCCACGCTATCCGGCGCCGCCGATGGAAGATGAAGAGGAGCGGCCCGATTTTTCGCCAGTTCAGATCGGCGAGGCCCGGCGTGCGACCGAGCGCGCCACGGGAACGGTGAGGATCAGCGTTATTCCACTGGAGCGGATGGTGGAGTTTGCCGAAAAGCGGGGAATGCTATGACCCGGCGCAAGGGCGAGCGCCCGATCCCGAAAGTCGTGAAGCCCTATGGTCCCGATCATCCTGTCGCGCACTGGATTGCCGATGGCGACGGCTGGTTCGATGCCTGGGTCGGGCAAATGTGCACGCCCTATGCGGTGCTGACCAAGAAAACCGGGATCGCAAACGAACGGCTGTTCGAGCTATCATTCGGCGAACCGCCGACGCTGGCCGAGATCGATGCGCTCGCCAAGGTCTGGCTCGTCCCGCCCGAGGGGTTGATCGCGTCGATCGCCGACGCCAGCGCTTGCCAGCCCCTGTTTGGCCCGGCTAAGCGGGGTCGGATGCAATAACGTGCTGGGTGTCCGCTAACGGACACCCAACCGCCGTTCCGCCGCCCCGTAAGAGCGGGGCATGACGAACGCCGCCACCGCCCCCAAACCGATCCGCCTTTTCCGCACCGGGACATTCACGTCGGTCGAGGGCGTGAAGGTCTCGCTCGGCGAGAGCGATCTCGCGTCGATCGCGACCAGCTATGACGCCGACGCCAATCCCGCGCCGCTGGTCATCGGGCATCCGCAACTCAACGATCCGGCCTATGGCTGGGTCGACCGGCTGGCGGTCGAGGGCGACGAGCTGCTCGCCTATCCCAACCCCGAACTGACCGATCCGAGTTTCGCCGAGGCGGTGAACGCGGGGCGCTATGCCAAGGTATCGGCGCAATTCTATCCGCCGGCCCACCCCCACAACCCGACCCCCGACCAATTCTACCTGAAGCACGTCGGCTTCCTGGGCGCGCACGCGCCCGGCGTGAAGGGGCTTGGCCGGGTCAGCTTTGCCGCCGGCGATGCCGGCGATCTCATCACCTTTGAGCAGGAGAAGACCGTGGACCCCATCAATGCCCCCAAAGACCCCGCCGACAAGGATCGGGAAGCGAGCTTCGCCGAGCGCGAGCGGACGGTTGCGGAGCGCGAGGCGGCTGTCGCCGCGCGCGAGAAGGCCGCGGCCGAGAAGGTCGCCGCCGAGCGCCACGCTGCGAATGTCAGCTTTGCCGAAGGGCTGTTCGAGCAGGCGAAGATCAAGCCCGCGGGCAAGACCATGCTGGTCGGCGTGCTCGACGCGCTCGACGGCGATGGCGTCGTCAGCTTCGGCGAAGGCGTCGAGCTGACGCCGCGCGCCGCGCTGATGAAAATCCTCGATCACGCCCAGCCGCTCGTGAGCCTGGGCGAGGCCGCGCCCGACGACGGCAAGGCGCCCGCCGATCTCGACCCCGCCGAGGTCGCGGCCGAAGCCGCGTCGTTCGCCGAGGCGGAAACCAAGGCCGGCCGGCCGACTTCGGTCGCTGCCGCCGTTCGCCACGTCACCAGCAAGAAGAAGGGAGCATAATCATGGCTGGCCTCAGCCCCACGCAGACCAAGAACTTCAAAGCGGAAGCCGCTGTCCCGCGACGCCGCATCGTCAAGTTCGGCGCGGACGAGGGGAGTATCCTCGTTGGTGCAGCGGCCGGCGACAAGATTTTCGGCATTTCGTCGGAGATCGACGCCGCGATCGGCGAGCGGTGCGACGTCCACCTCGCGGGTCTCGCTGAAGCCGTATTCGGCGGCGCGGTCGGTCCCGGCGACTTCGTCACCTCCGACGCCGAGGGGCGCGCGATTGCCGCGGCGCCTGCTGCGGGCGCCAACGCGAACATCATCGGTCAGGCGATGACGGGCGGCGTCCAGGGCGACATCGGCGTCGTCCATATCGTCCCCGGCCGCGTCCAGGGCTGATCCGGCCTGCCCCTCTCTTTTCGATCAAGGAAACCTCATGACGAAGTCCGCCTATCCCATCGATCCCGCGCTTACTGCGATCGCGATCGCTTACAAGAACGCCGGCTATGTCGCCGATCTCGTTTTGCCGCGCGTCCGCGTCGACAAGCAGGAATTCACCTTCCTGCAATATTCGGCCGATCAGTTCTTCAACATCCCGGACACCGCCGTCGGGCGTCGGTCGAAGCCGAACGAGGTGAACCTCGAAGGTCAGGAAGTCGCCGACTTCTGCGAGGACCATGGTCTCGACGGTGCGGTGCCTAACAGCGATGTTGCCAATGCCGACAGCCGTTACGATCCGGTCGGCAACGAGGTGATGTATCTTCAGGAACTGATCGCGCTTGGTCGCGAGGGCCGCGCGGCGGGGCTCGTGTTCAACAATGCGACCTACGATCCCGCGCTTCGCACGACGCTTGCGGGCACGTCGCGCTTCAGCGACGAAACCAGCAAGCCGATCAAGGTGATCAACGCCGCGCTGGACGAACCGCTGATCCGCCCGAACCAGATGGTATTCGGGCAGTCGGGCTGGACGATGTTCCGCTCGCACCCGGAAATCGTCGAGGCTTGCCTCGGCACCGGGGCGAAGAAAGGCAGCGTGACCCGGCAGGCCGTTGCTGAACTGTTCGAGGTCGACGAGGTCATCGTCGGGCAGGCGCGCGGCAATTCGGCGAAGCGCGGGCAGGCGCCGGTCGTTACCCGTCTGTGGGGGCCGCACCTTGCGCTCACTCATAAGGCCCCGGTTCCCGACGCCAAGGGCGCGGTGACATTCGGCGCCACCTTCCAGTGGGGCGATCGCATCGCCGGCCAATGGGAGGACAAGAATATCGGCCTTCGCGGCGGCATCGCCTGCCGCACCGGCGAAAGCGTCCGCGAGCGCGTCGTCGCCTCGCAGGCGGCCTACTTCTTCCAGAACGCCTTCACCATCGGCTGACCGGCTTTCGGGCGCCGCGATCGTCGCGGCGCCCTCTTGCTTCCTCTTTCAACTGGAGAACATCGATGGGTAGCTATCCCGTCCTCGAACGCCTGGACTATAACGGCAAGGTCTACCTGCCCGGCAAGAAGCCGGTGCCGATCGACGATGCCGACCTTGTTGCCGAGCTTCAGGCGCTGAAGGTCATCGGTCGCGTTGGCGGCGACGCCGCGCCCGCACCGGCGCCCGAGCCGAACCCGGCGCCCGAGCCGAACCCGGCGCCCGAGCCGAACCCGGCGCCCGAGCCGAACCCGGCGCCCGAGCCGAACCCGGCGCCCGAGCCGAACCCGGCGCCCGAGCCGAACCCGGCGCCCACTGTGGCTGCCGTGCAAACGGTCGAGCAGATCGTGCGGCTAGGCAAGGCGAAAATGGCCAAAATCGCCGAAGCCGAAACGATCGCGCTGCCCGAGGCCGCGACGGCGAAGGTGATGGCGGAGGCGATCGTTGCCGCGCGCCTGGCGAAGGCCGGTGGTGCCGCGGATGCGTCGCAACAGGGTGATGCATGATCGATCTGCTGTCGCACATCGCCGGTGTCGTGATGTTGCTCGGCGTCATCCTGATGGCGCTGCCCGTCATCCGGGTTGCGCCGTGGGGATATGCCCCGATGTTCGAAGCCGGGTTTGCGCTGTTCCTGCTGGGGGTGATCGCGGCGCTCGTCGGTGCGATCGGCTGGCTGATCGGCACCGGCATCGGGCTGTCGATGCTGCGCTACCCCCTGTCGGGCGCCTGAAGCGTCATGCTGTTCCTCGGATATTTCTATCTCGGCTTCTCGGCGGCCCTGACCTTCATCTTTGCGGGCGTCGTTGCGTCGGCGCCCAAGGCTGAGCGCATCGAGGCGGCGGCTTGGGGGGCGCTGATCGCTGTATTCTGGCCGGTGCTGCTGGTCGCGCTCGCGATCGATGCGGTCATCGCCCGAGGAACGCGCCTTGCAAGGCGGTTGATCGACCGATGAAACTGCTTGTCAAACAGCCGGCAGAGAAGCTGCGCCTTCCCATGGAGTTCGGCGGCGCGTCGACGATCTCGGCGCTCGTCGGCATCGTGGTCGAGCCGCGCGGCCTTATCGCCGACGCGGCCGAGCTGGTCGCCGAGGGCATGATGTTCGCCGACGCGTTGACGCTGGATATCAGCGCCGGCAGCGCCGGCGAACACTATCTGGTGACCGTTACCGTCGACGATGCCGTCGGCGCCCGCGTCCAGGGCGAGGTCGAAGTCGCGGTGCTAGATCTCGCCTGGGCGATGCCGGATGGCGGCGCGCCGATGCTGTCGATCGCGGAATTCGTCCAGCGCTTCACCCTGTCCGAAACCGTCCGCATGACGGACGAGCGCGGCGACGGCCGGATCGGCAAGGACCTGCTCGTCGGCGCGCTCGTCGCGGCCCAGGCGATCGTCGAGGCCGCGATCGGCAGCCGCTACAGCCTGCCGCTCGATGCCGTGCCGCAGATCGTCAAGACGTGGATCGGCGATATCGCGCGCGCGCGCCTCTATCCGAACGGGGCGCCGGAAGGGATCGATGCGCCAGCGAAGGCCGCCATGCGGGCGCTGGAGCGGGTCGAGGATGGCAAGGCGAACCTGCCGGGCGCCACGTCGGCGCCGGCCGGCGACGATGGCGGCGTCGCGTTTCATTCGGGCGGCCGCACCTATCCCGACGGACTGCGGAGGTTCGTGCTGTGAGCGGCGGGCTCGTCATCGGGATCGACACGCACGACGCGCTGTCGCCGGTGCTGCGCAATCTGCGCGAGGCGGCCGGCGACCTGTCGGCGCCGATGGCCGAAGCGTCCGAGGTGATGTTCGACGGCACCCTGCAACGGTTTCAGGACGAGCGCGACCCGCTGGGAACGCCGTGGAAGAAATCGCAGGATGCAATCGACGAGGATCGCAAGACGCTTCAGAAAAGCGGCGACCTCTATAACGCCATCGAGCGCCAGAGCGGGCAGGATTTTGCGGCGGTCGGCGTCTATGGGACGGGCGGCCCCGCCATTTACGGCTGGATTCACCAGGACGGCGGGACGATCCGGCCGAAGAAGGCCAAGGCGCTCAATACGCCGTTCGGCTGGCGTGCCAGCGTTACCATGCCGCGCCGTGCCTACCTCGGCTTTTCGGACGAGGACATCATCGCGATCGATCGCATCCTCGTTCGTCACCTGCTGACGGCGATGAACGAAGGGCTTGCTGCGTGATCCCGGCGCGTCCGATCGTCGAGCGGCTGAAGGCCGAAGGCTTTCCGAAGGTCGAGGGCGTCCTCGAATGGGCCGGGATGAAGGCGGCGCCGGCCTTTAGCCCGACGCTGTTCGTCATCCCTGCCCAGGAAGCGGCGGCGGCGAACGAGACGAGCGGCGGCATCCACGATCAGCGCGTCGCGACCATGTTCCGCGTCGTGATCCTGATGCGGCCGTCGTCGCGGGTCGAGGGCGCCGCGTCCGACGAACTGGAGCAGATCGAGCGGCGGGTGATCGATGCGATCGCCGGCTGGCACCACCCCGACGCGGTCGCCGGGGCGGTCTGCAACTACGCGGGCGGGCGATTGCTGTCCGCTGACGGACACCCAATCGCATGGGCTTCCGACTTTAATACCGCCTGGAGACTGAGGAAAGGACAGAGCTGATGGAGGGTGGCGAACCCGATACCCCCTTGCCGACGGAAGGTGACGCCGCGCCCGCGGCCGCCCCGCGATCGGGCCGGGGCAAGCCGAAAGCGCCCGCGGTAACGCAGGCCGAGCCGACGGCGCCCGTTCCTGTCGACCCCGAGACCGGGCTCGAACTGGATCAATTCGGATTGCCGACGTCCGGCCCGGCACGGAAGCGCTGGCTGGCCGATGCCGGCATCGACGATCCCGCGCTGATCGAACGCGCGGGCGAAACGGAGACTTCGCATGGTTGATATGGTCAAGGTCCTGGTCGCGAAAAAGGAGGCCGTCTATGCCACCGACGCCGCGCCGACGGTTGGTGCGAACGCCATCATCACCCGCAATTTTTCGTCGAAGGCGGTCGAGGTCGATCGGCTTAACCGTAATCTCGACAGCGGCAGCTTCGGCGCCACGCCCGATGCGCCGTCGAACGAGCGGCAGACGCTGGCTTATGAGGTCGAGATGGCTGGGTCGGGCGCGGCTGGAACCGCGCCGGCCTGGATGGAACTGCTGGAAGCATGCGGGATGGCGGCACCGGCGGAGACGGAGGACACCGACGCAGTGCAGCGGTTCGCCGCAGCCAGCGCGACGAAATCCTCGTTGACGCAGCATCACTGGATCGGAGACCAGCGGCGCAAGGCGGTCGGGTGCCGGGGCAATTTCTCGATCAACTGGTCCGCCAACGCCTACCCGTTCATCCAGTTCAACTTCATCGGGATGATCCCCGAAGCCACGCCGTTCGACGTCAACGTGCCGGGCGCGGCCGACATTTCGCGCTGGATCGAACCATTCGAAGTCAACAAGGCCAACAGCTTGCTGGCTCTCGACGGTTTTGCCTGCATCACCCGCAGCCTTCAGATCGACGCCAACATCGACCTGACGATGCGTAGCCTGATCGGGGCGCGCTACGTCCATCTCGGCAATCACCGTGCCACGGGTCGACTGTCCGTCGAGGCGCCGTCGATCGCGACGAAGGACTATCTCAATACTCTGCGCAAGGGCGATCGTGTCGCCCTGACTGCCACGAACGGCACGGTGGCTGGCAACATCGTCGAGCTGGGATGCGCGAAGACGCAGATTCTCGACATCACCGACCGCGAGGAAAACGGCAAGCTGATGTGGGACATGGACCTGCTGCTGACCATCGAGGCCGGGCAGGACGACCTGATCATCACGGCGAAGTGATACCCGAGGGCTGTGATGGCCTGCGGCTGCCGTTCGGGGCGGCGGGGCCTAGCCGACGCACCATGCCGGAGCGAGCGATGGCCCATGTTTGGCCGTCAATCAGGGTCCGGCGCGGGGAGCCGATCATCCCCGCCATAATCTGACAGGAGGCCATCATGGCATATAAGATCGTTTCGCAGGCCAAGGCATGGTGGCCGATCCGCTTCAACGGCGTGACCGAGGACGGCGAGATCGTCGTCAATGAGATTCGCGGCCGGTTTAAAATCCTCGACGAGGATGAGCACATCCAGCTTCAGCTCGACATGTCGACGGCCACGAATGGCGTCGCGACCGATCAGCCCGACGTCAAGATCAGCGACCTCATAGCGCCCTATGTGCTTCGCATTCTCGAAGATTGGGAAGGCGTGACCGAGGACGACGGGAGCGAAAGCGGCAGGTCGTTGCCGTTCAACGAGGACAATCTCAAGCGCATGCTGCGGGTGCCGAACTTCTCGTCCGGCCTCGCGACCGCCCATGCCGAGGTCCGCGCCGCGTCGCCGGAGCGCCGCAAGGGAAACTGAGAGCGGTCGCCCGCGCCTGGGCGTCCGGGCGGGGCGGCCGAACGGAAGAGGCCGACGACGTGGTGACGCAGCAGACCGTCCTTCCCGCGCGCTTCAGGGCGGCGGCCGCCAAGGATGGCGACGAGGTGGAAATCCATCGCGACGACGCGGGCACGGTCGCGCTCTTCTTCCTGCTCGCCACGCAATGGCTGCGCCACCCGTTCACCGGGCACCGGACCGGCCTTGATTATTCCAAGATTCGGCCGACCGCCGAGCTGGCGGGTATCGCCGTCACGCCCGACACATTCATCGGTCTGCGCGCGATGGAAGACGAGACGCTGCTGACCGAGGCCAAGGCCGCGAGATGAGCAACACCGTCACCACCATCCTCGAAGCGCGCCTGCGCGGCCGCGACGACGGGCTTGTCGGCCAGCTCAACACGACCGAGCGCGAAGCGAAAAACGCCAAGGGCGCGATCGACGACCTTGCCGCCTCCGGCAACAAGCTGTCGGCCGCGACCGGCACCGCGGCACGGTCGCAACAGCAGTTGGCGACCGCGAGCAATCAGGCGGGCGCGGCCGTCGCCGCGGAAGGCCGCGCCCATGACGGCGCACTGGCGGCGATGAACCGCCGCCGCGCGGCGCTCGGGCTCGCGGCCGTCAGCACGGCTGACCTCGCGGCGAAGACCGCGGCGTCGACAGCAGCCTTGAATACCGAGCGGGTCGCGACCGATGCCGCGACGGCGGCGAAGACGCGAATGACGGCGGGGAATGCCGCCGCTGCAAGCGGCGTCGCCAGTCTCGGCACTACGGCCGTCGGCACGGCCGCCTCGATGTCGCGGTTCGCCGCCCTCCTGAGCGGAGGCGTCGCGTTCGGGGCCAGCTTCGCTGCCTCGGCCGTGACGGCGTTGATCGCGAAGCTTTTCGAGGGGGCGGATGCGGCCCGAACCGCCGAACTCGCATCGAGCGGCCTTGGCGAAGCGCAGAACGTGCTTGGCCAAATCTTCGACCTGACGACGGGCAAGATCAAAGCCCAGAACGAGATGCTGCTGCTCAACGCGCGCATCATGGCGAACAACCTGCGTATCGAGTCCCTCCAGGCAAAGGAGAAGGGCAAGGATGCGATGGCCGACGCGATGGGATCACCCTACATGGGTTATCTCGGCGCGTTTCAGGACATTTTCAGCCCCACGACCGCCCGCGCGAAGCGGGCCGAGCGGGTGCGCATCGCCGATATCGCGCGCCGGGTCGACGCCGGCGTGCTCGACGGAGCGGCAGCGGCCCGGGAAGCGCGGAGCATCGACTGGTCGACGGCCGGCATGTCCGAGACGGATTTTCTCACGGGTCTGTCCAATGCCGCATCGGGGCGCGCGAAGGCCCGGCTAGCGGACCTGATCGATAGCTCGCTGGATAGCGGCAAGCTGGCGAGCGAATTTCGCACGGCCGGCCCCAAGGCGCGATCGTCGTCGGCTTCGGGCGCGGCGGCCGCGCGGGCGCTCGCCAAGTTCGGGGACAGCGCCGAGGAGAAAATCCAGCGCATCGCCGACGGCTATAACCCGGCGCCGCGCGGGATGGACAAGGCGTTCGCCGACCTGCGCGCCCTCGATGGGCTGATCGCCGACCTCGAAAAGCGCAAGCCGCCATCATTCGAGAAGCTGATCGGCGAGGCGAAAACCGCGCGCGCAGCGGTGATGGAGGGGCTAGCCGACCCGCTCGATGCGATCCAGCAGCGGCTTGTCCCGCTGCCGGACGGCGTGGTGAAGGCGCAGACGGCCGTGAAGGAACTCGACGGCATCATCGCCGTGCTGTCCGAGCGCAAGCCGCCGAACTGGCAGGAGCTGGTCGAGCGCGCCGAGCAGCTCCGCGACGTGGCGGCCGACACCGTCAACGGTCCGCTCAACGACATGCTGAAGGCGAGCCGCGAGCAGCGCGCCGTCCAATTGCTGTTGCTTCAGGGGCGTGAACGCGAAGCCGAAGTGCTGACGCGTTTGCAGCAGCTTCAACGGACCGGGCTGCCGATCAAGGCCGAGCAGCGTCGCGAAGTCGAGCGGATGGTTGCGGCCGAAGAGCGCATCAACGACCTGCTCGACAAGCGGCAGAACATCATCTCGATCTACATGGCGTCGATCGGCGATCTGCGCGGCGCGCTGGAAGATTTGCTCAGCGGCGGCAGCGCCAAGGATTTCGCGCAGTCGATCCGCCAGTCGATCCGCCAGATGCAGGGCCGCATGAGGGTCGAGCTGCTGTTTGGCGACAGCCTTCGCGCGCTGGAGAAGAAGGCGCGTGGCCAGTCGCCGCTTGACCGCGAGATCGCCGACCTCGCGCGCGAAGTCGACGGGCTGGAAAGCGAGACCGAGCGGTCGAGCGCGGCGCTGAAGCTGTTCACCGATGCACTGTCCGCCGCGACCGCCGATATCCACGGCGCGCGCAGCGGCGCGAGCCATGCGCTCGGCGACGGCAGCTTCGTCCGGGTGTTCGGCGGCGCCGACAGCGGGTCCGCCGCGGGCGCGGACGACGAGATCGTCGTCAACGGCTCGCGGCCGCGCCCGCTGGGCGGCGCGATGATGCACGAACAGACCGAGTTCCTGCGCGAGTGGACCCGCAGCGTCACGACTCCCATTACGTCGAAACTCGACGAGATATTCGGGACGAGCTTCTTCGCGAAGATGGAACAGCCGCTTGCCGGCGCGGTCTCGGGCTTCTTCACGGCGGGACCGGCAGGCGGGATATTGGGTGCCGTCAAGGAACTCCCGAACCTTCCTGACACGATGAAGAAGAAGCTCGGGGATGCATTCGAGGGTGCGCAGACGGGGACGATCGTCGCCGGGGTGAGCAAGGCGCTCGGCCTGAAGATGAGCACCACGGGGTCCCAGATCGGCGGCGCGATCGGTTCGGCGACCGGCATACCGGGCGGCGATATCGTCGGTTCGTTCCTGGGCGGAATCGTCGGCGGGCTGTTCAAGAAGACGAAGAGCGGATCGGCGACGATCACCGGCGTCGACAGCGATCCGGTCATCACCGGCAACAACTCCAAATATCGCGCGGCCGCGGGCGAAGCCGCCGGCTCGGTGCAGGCCGTGCTTCAGCAGGTCGCCGATGCGCTGGGGGGCGAGGTCGGATCGTTCAACGTGTCGATCGGGGTCCGCAAAGGCACCTATCGGGTCGACCCGACCGGCGCCGGGCGCACCAAGAATATGCAGTCTTACGGCGACGACGCCCAGGCGGCGGTGATGGCAGCGGCGTTCGATGCGATCGGGGACGGCGGCATCAAGGGGCTTTCAGCGGCGGTGCAACGCGCTTTGCGGTCGAGCCCCGACATCGACAAGTCGGTGAAGGAAGCGCTGAAGGTTCAGGAGGTCGAGCGAATCGTCGCCGGCCTGGGCGGCACCTTGGAAAAGCAGTTCCGGGATTTCGAGGCGCAGGCGAAGGAACGCGTCCGCATCGCGACGCAATATGGCTTCGACGTATCGAAGATCGAGGCGCGCAACGCCGAGGAGCGCGCCAAGCTGGTCGACGACATATTGACCAGCCGCGTCGGGTCGCTTCAGCAGTTCCTCGAGGACATGAAGTTCGGCGACCTGTTCGAGGGGTCGGCATCCGAGCGGCGCGACAAGCTGATCGCCGAGATCGCCACCGCGAAGGCCGATGCCGAGAAGGGAGACGACGGCGCGGCGGACCGGCTCGCCGAGCTGACCCGCAAGCTCGTCGAGACCAGCCGCGATGCCTATGGAACCGCCGGCGAGGAATATGCCAGCGATCGGTCGAACGCGATCAGCACGGCCGAGGCGATCATCGCGGCCGAGAACGAGCGCATCCGTCAGGCGCAGCAGGCGACGCTCGACACCAGCAAGGCGATGCAGGCGCAGGTCGCGCTGACCAACGAACAGAACGATATCCTGTCGGAAATCCGCGCGCTGTTGCGGGCGGGCGGCGTGGCCGCGGTTAGCGGCGGCAGCGGCGCGCGGATCGAGGTCGGGCGGAACGCGCTGCTATGAGCGAAATCTGCTGGATCGAAGCGCGTCCGCGCATTGTCGCCACCGGCGCCGAAACCGTCGTGCGTCTGGCAGGGGGCGGCAGCAGCACGCCCTATGTGCGCGACGGCAACCATTATCGCGCCGGCATCGTGGAAATGCCGCGCCTGAAGGCGAGCTTCGGTTTCGACGACAACGGCCAGACCGGATCGACGATCCCGATCAGCGGCTTGTTGCGCTTCATGCCCGGCGCGGCCGGGCTGGTCGACGAGTTGGCGGCCCATTACTGGCGCGACGCGGCGATCACGGTCGACGCCGGCGACGAGCGCGTCATGGCCTCGCGCCGCCTGTCCGGCACGATCGCCGGCATGGTGGTCAACGACGGGGTTATCGAGCTGACGATCGCGGACCCGAGCAAGCGGGTCGACAAGCCGCTGCTTGGTCCGAGTTTCACCGGCGAAGGCGGGATCGAAGGACCGACCGAGGCGGCGGGGCGACCGAAGCGGCGGAGCTGGGGCCGCGTCTTCAATGTCGAATGCCGCCTGCTAGACAAGGTCAACAATATCTACGAATGCGGCGATCCGGCGCGCCCACTCGCGGAAATCAGCGCGCTCCGCGACAAGGGGCGAGCCGGCCCAATCGTGATCCAGCTTTGGGCAGGAAGCATCGCCGAAACATTCGCGGCGCTTCAAGCTGCGCCGGCGCCGGAAGGCGGCGGCGTCGTCGCGCCGTCGATCGCATGCGTCAAATGGTGGACCGTTCCGGCCGGCCCGTTGACGGCCGATATCCGGGGTGAGACGGCGGGCGGTTATGCTGAAACAGTCGTATCGATCGCGGCCCGCGTGCTGTCTGCGATCGATGGCCCGACGTTTGCGGATCAGGCGGCCGCCGAGGCGTTGCGACCGGCAATATGCGGAATCCACGTCGATTCGACGAGCGACACCGCTGCGCAGATTCTCGACCGCCTGTTCCTTGGCGTCTCGCTGTTCTGGGTGCTGCAACCCAATGGAACGATCCGCGTCGGGGAATGGGCCTGGGGCGCTCCGGTCGCGCAATTCGATGCCATCTATCTCGGTCGCGAGCGGCAACTTCCCCCGGTGAAATCTCGGCGTGTCGGCTATCGGCGCAATCATAGACCGCATGGGGCTGCCGAGATATCGGTCGCCGCTACAGGAAGTTTTCTTGTGCGGCCGACTCCATCTTCGGCGGCGACATCAACACCCGGACAGTTTTGGCAGGACCTGAACGGCCTCTATTGGCGTCGCCGCGACGATGTCGGCGTGTCGATCGGCGGGGTTTCGATCGCGATCGGAGGCGTCGCGATCACAATCGCCTGGACACCGAACGACGCGCAGCCGGTGCGCGATGGGCTCGATGCTGTGCAGGCCGCTGCGTTCGCGGCGACCCAAGCGGCAGCGCAACTCGCGCGCGACGCGCAAGCTACAGCCGACGGGAAAGTCCAGAGTTTCTATCAGGCGACGGCCCCAGCGGCCGAGGGCGTCGGCGACTTGTGGTTCGATACTGCCAGCGGCAACCGCCAATATCGATGGTCAGGCACAGCCTGGGTGGCTGTGCAAGATGGCCGCATCGGCGACGCGCTGACCGCCGCCGCTGGCGCACAAGCGACGGCCGACGGCAAGGTTACGACATTCGTCGGCGAGGGCGCGCCGACCGCCGAAGGTGTCGGCGACCTGTGGTTCAAGCCGTCGACAGGCTATCTGAAGCGCTGGTCGGGTTCGGGCTGGGACGATGTGGCAACCATCGGCGCCACCCCGGCGCAGATCGCGAGCATCGGGCAGGCGCTGTCCGACGCGACCAATGCCCAGGCGACGGCCGATGGAAAGGTCGAAACCTTCTATCAGGCGGCCCCGCCCATGGGGACGATCGGCGACCTGTGGTTCGACACGGACGACGGCAACAAGCAATATCGGCACGACGGGTCGGGGTGGGTCCCGGTGCAGGATGGCGCGATCGGCGATGCGTTGACGGCGGCGGCCGGGGCGCAGGCGACGGCCGATGGCAAGGTCACGACCTTCGTCGGCGAAAGCGAACCGGCGGCCGAGGGCGATGGCGACCTGTGGTTCAAACCTTCGACGGGCGAGCTGCGGCGCTGGTCCGGCTTGGCATGGGGCGATCCGCTGGTCGACCTGACCGCGACGGCGCAGATCAATGTCATCCCGCCCGCGTCGATCACGCTCTATCGGACGTGGCAAGCCGCCGTGAAGCCCAACCAGCTACCGATCACCGTAACGCCCGAGGTGACGCGCGGCGGGGTCGACAGGCGCACCCACGACAGCATCTCCTATTCGGTCACGGGCACCGGCGGCCTCGCCGGCAAGGTGTCCGTCAACAACACGAACGGCAGCAGCAGCAAGGGCGAGATCACGCTCGCCGACACGATCGAGGCGGCGGGGTCGATTCAACTGTCGGTGTCGTCCGGCGGCCTCGCGGTCGGGACCTATGTCACGCAAGTTCTGACCAGCGACGACAATCCCCCGGTCGACAACGGCGCGGCAGGTGGCACCGACAGCACGTTGGAGGCGGTGAGCTCGACCAGCTATACGGTGCTGACCGGGCAGGACGTCGGCGATCCGGTCATGGACGTTGCGATCGCGTCAGGCCAGACGCTGCGGTGCACCGCCAATTTCTATTACCGCAACAATTCGTTCGGCGCGCGCTACATGAAGTGCAAGGCCGAATATTCGGCGGACGGCTCGACCTGGCTGCCGATGAACAGCGCGCTGCCCGAATATGAGGGGACGGCGGCGGAAAAGCTGATCGAACCGGTCGAGTTCGTCGAAGGCCAGATGGCCTACACCTTCACGAAAACCGGCCTTTCGGCCGCGACCTACAAGGTTCGCCTGCTCGGTCGGCTGACCAGCGGCGCCGGCACCCTCACCCCCACGCGCGGCGGCGTGACCAGTTCAAGAGCATAGGAGACAGCAATGGCGGACGATCTTTGGTCCTCGCTCAACCGCATACTGGCGCCCGCGCCCACCGACCGGATCGGCGCGTCGACCGGTGCGAATGCGGGCGGCTATTCGGAGCGCCGGGAGTTCATCTACGAAGCGCAGCCGGGCAAATATGTCGCCGGCGACGCTGCGCCGAATTATCTGCTCAACCTTGCTGCGGGCGCCACGGCGCGCGGCATCGTCGCCGACTTCAATACGACCGGCAATGTCGGTGCGATGATCAGCTTCACGCAAAACGGCGTAACTAACAACTGCTTCGGCACGGTTCCCGGCACCGGCGATTTCGGCTGGTATGTGAACCGTAACGGCGTCGCCGACGGCGTGATGCTGATGCGCCTGGACGCCGGGGGGAGACTGGCGCTGAGCCCCTTGACGCCGCCGGCCCGTTTGACCGTATCGTCCCTAAACTACGCCGCTAACCCGGTGCCGGGAGTGATCAACGACAGCGTTGCCGCCTTTATCACCAACAACGTGCTCACCTATGGATTGAGCATTGGTGTCGCCGGCTCCGGAGCGACCTGGTTGCAATCGCAGCGCCGCGACGGGCTTACAACGACATATTCGTTGCTGCTCAACCCTGAGGGCGGCGATGTCGGGATTGGCACCAATGCGCCACTTGCTCGTCTTCACGCCAAGTCTTCCGGTGAGATAATGCGCCTCGAAACGACGGCTGCACCGGGCGCCGGCAATGCGTTTGTGAGCTTTTATGATTCCGGTGGCCGAAAGGGATTTTTCGGTTACGGCGGCTCTACCGAGACGGTTTTTCTCATGAACGAGAAGAACGGGAATCTTGAATTAGGCACCAATGCCATCTCGCGCTGGTATATAGAAAGTGCCGGCCATTTTACGCCTGTAGCCGACAACGCGTACGATGTCGGTTGGTCGTCGGGGCGCATTCGAGGCCTTTACCTCGGCAGCAATCCAATCGTTTCGTGCGACGTGCGCCTAAAGCGCTATCGCGCAGATACTGACCCCACCGCTGCGGAGCATGCCGCCGCGCTCGAATGCTTCGAGGCGTTCGGCTTCTTCCAGTTCCTCGATTCGATCGCTCTCAAAGGCGAAGACGGCGCCCGGTGGCATTTCGGCCCGAGGGCGCAACAAGTGTGGGCGGTCTTTGCAAGCCATGGCCTGTGCGAGCCGCTGGACGAGAACGGCTTGCCGCCAGAGGGCAGCATCCCGCCAGCCTTCCTATGCTTCGATGCATGGGACGAGGAAACCGAAGAGGTGATGGAGGAGATCGAGGTCGAGAAGACCCGCGTCGTCCAGCGTCAGAGCGATATCATCGACCCGGCAACGGGCGTCCCGGCGATGGTCGAGGAGACGGAGACCTATACCGAGATCGAATTGCGCCCGACCGGCGAAACTCGCGTCACGCGCGCGGCCGGGAACATCTTCATGGTCCGGATCGACCAGCTCCTCTCGCTGATGCTCGTCGCGCTCAATGTGGAACGCAAGGCGCAGGCGACGACGATCGCCGACCTTGCCACGCGGCTCGCGGCGCTGGAGACCGTGTCGTGAGGGGCGCGCTGATCCTCGCGGCCGCGCTGCTGCTGACAGGGTGCGACCAGTCCGAGGCGGCCGACGGCTATGCGTTCGAGGCGGCGACGATCTCGCGCGATCGGCCGAATATCCGCATCGTGCCGCACCGCTCGCTCGCCGAGCTGCGCGCTGCGGCACCGAAGGGCATCTACGACGCCGATAAGGCAAAGCTAATGGCTTGGTCGATCATCCGTCCCGACGAGTGCGAGATGCATATCGTCGAGCCGGCGGCTTCCTATCAGCCAGAGTGGATCGGCCACGAGTTGGTGCACTGTATCCGGGGGGAGTGGCATCGGTGACTCTTGTCGACCCCAACTATGCCGCCTGGCTTCAGAGCGATGAACTGGAGGCGGCTGCCGAGAACGCCGACGCTGCTAAATGGGGCGACCTCGCGATCGACACGCGTATCGCTACGGCGCTGATCTACGCTGAGGACGCTGAGGACGAGGCCAGTCGCCAGCTCGCCTTTCGGCCGGGCCCCCTCGATGTCGAGTGGCTCCGGGTTTCCGGGCTGCACGTCGACATGATCGGCCGCGTAGTGACGCTTCGCGCCAACAAGGGCGGGTATGAGGCCGGCGTCGATGTTTTCGTGCTCGCGGCCGACGAGACCGACAAGGTCGGCGGCACCAAATTCCTCGTGCTGCGGAGGGCATGATGGCGGTCGGACTCCTGATTGCGCGGCCGATCGCGTGTACGGTGACGGCAGGCGGCTCGGGGGCCGCCAACCTGCTGACACCCTCGCCGCGCGAAATCTGGATCGCGGGCGGCGCGGGCGCGCAGGCGATCGACATCGACCTGTTGTCAGCGCAGCCGGTCGATTGCTTCTATCTGGGGTTCACGAACGCCCTCGCCGATGCGGTCTGGACGATCCAGAGCATCGCGTCGATCGGCGGCGCCGCGACAGCGACACACGTCGACGCGCAGCCTGTGCGGTTAGCGGGCAATATCCGCGATCGCTTCCCCGCGTTCGTTCGATTCGCGGCGCCGGTGACGGGGCGATATTTCCGCGTGACCGTCAGCCAAGCTGCGGCGCCTTTCGAGATCGGCAATCTCGTCCCAGGGCTCGCGATCCACTGGCCATATGAATATGGGGGCGGTCGCTTGCCGATTGATACGTCGCGCGTCGAGCAGCTCCCCGACGGCGGTTTTGGCGTCGATCCCGGAATCGTGAAGACCGGCTTCCAGTGGCGGTTCGTCGATCTCGATGAAGAGACGCGTGAGAAGCTGTGGGCGATCGCTGAAGACCGTGGCGAGCACAAGCCGCTTGTCGTTGTGGAAGGGCCGACCTATCCGCCGAAGGCAACGGCTGTTCACTACGCCATCTTCCGGCGCTTCGAGCCATATGAACGCGAGGACGCGGCGGCCACCAAGTGGGCGCTGACCGTCGAAGAGTGGCGTTGATGTCCGCCAGCGGACACCCAAGGCGCGCTAACGGCCACCGTATCATGCGCGGCATGCCTGTTTCCCTCTTCTCGCGGCCGAAGCTCGTAAGCCACTGGCGCCTGTGGTGGTGGCGCTGGTCGACGTGGCTTGCGGGCCTCAACGCGGCCCTGTGGGCGAACCTGACGGCGAAGTCGGGGCTGTTGCTCGGCTTCATTCCCTTCCTACCCGCCAATTGGCGAGGCGTCGCCGTAGGTGCGACCTTCGCGATCGCCTTCATCGTCCCGGTCCTCGTCGTCCATATCCGGCAGGCGAAACTCGCGGAGGCCGCGAATGAGCCCGGATAAGGCTCCGCCGCCCCAGCCCGTCGAAACGGGCCGCTTCGGCAAGGCGGGGACTTTTGCGGCGCTGTTTGCTGTGATCGGCGCCGCGACGGCGATCGTCGTTCCCGAAACCCAGCGCTGGGAGGGGCGCGAGTATGTCGCCTACCGCGACATCGCGAACGTGTTGACGATCTGCGATGGCGACACGACGAACGTCCGCGCAGGCCAGCGTGCCGACGACGCGGAATGCGACAGCCGCCTCGCAAAGGGGCTCGTCGCTCACGCGAAGCCGGTAATGCGGTGCGTTCCGGGACTTGCGGCGCCGGAGCGCCTCCAGCAGCGCGCGGCCTCGGTCGTTCTCGCCTATAATATCGGGCCGACCGGCTATTGCGGCAGCTCGATCGCACGGCGTTTCAATGCCGGAGACTGGCGCGGAGGGTGTGATGCCATCCTCCTTTGGAACAAGGCGCGTGTCCCCGCCAATCAGGTGGAGCGCTATCGGAAACGCGGCGAGGTCTGCACACGCCAACCCGATGGCCGCTGGCTGTGCACCGTCCGGGGCTTGACCAACCGGCGCGAGGCCGAGCGCAAGATTTGCCTGACGGGTCTGTCGTGATCGGGATGCTCGCCTACTGGCTCGCCCAAAAGGTCGATCCGCGCCTCGCGCGCCCGCTGGCGTGGGCGATCACGATTCTCGGGGCGCTGCTGCTCGCCGGCGGCGCCTTTGTCGCATGGCGCGGGGCGCATGACGCCAAGGTCATCGAGAACCACGAGGCGAAGACGTCGGTGAAACTGGAGCGAACGGGCCGGCAGGCCGACGCCTCGGCTGCCCAGCGCGCGGCAGCGCGGCGACGGGCCGAGGCACAAGCAAGGAAGGATTTCGACAATGCGACCGCGGGCATTCCCGACAACGGTCTTAGCGATCGTCAGCGCATCGATTTGTGTGGCGAGCTGCGCGACGGCGGGGTCGACACATCTGTCATCCCCGAGTGCCGTGATGTTCGAGCAGGAGCGCAAGCCGCTCCCTGATGTTGCCATCCTCCGGCAGAACAGCGAGGAGGGAAATCGACAGCATCAGCGGAACAAGGACGAGTGGGGTCAGCGGGGCTGGGACAAGCTCAATGATGTCTGTCGATGGTTTGAGGATCACGGCGTGAAGGGGCTGCCCTGCCGGCACGATTAAAGCCCCGATCAGGCTCTTTGAAATGTGAATTACGCGAGGAATTTCCTCCACAGTGATCCAGGCATCCGTGCTTGGCCGCCCTCCCATGTTTGCCAAGTGCGCGCGGACACTTCGACTATACGCGCAGCCGCTTCCTGGGTGAGAGCACGCCGCCTTCGTTCGCTTCGAATTTCCTGCGGATCGGGCGCTGCCGGGGCGGCAGCATCTGCCGGCAAAGAAAGTGTCTCACGCCAGCAATCCCATATGTCCGGCGGCATCCCGTTCACTCCACGCTCCCAGCGCTGCCAAGTGCGCCGCGCGACCCCCGCGCGGAAGGCAGCCGACTCTTGGGACAAGCCTGCGGCTAGGCGAGCTTGCTCAATTTCTGCTGGGGTGGGGCAGGCCCCCGAAAGGGTGGTCTTAGGTCGGCCTCGATTGATCATGCGGCCAGTCTATTTCAGGTAGACTTATGCGTCAATATATCGCGCCGATAATTCGTATTATTGGCGGGAGTTTTTGTCGCAGATTTTTGGCGCGCTACACAGATTTTTGGCGCGCTACACCGATGCGCCCGGCATGTCGCTCGGCGCGCCATTTGTTCATGAAATGTTCCACGCGGCATTCGACGCTGCGCCCCACCGCGCGTCCGCCGCGCAGGTCGCTGACCAGCCGCGGATCGTGGACGGCATCCCGACCGAGAACGCTCGGTGGCATCCGCGATTCCGTCAGAAAGGCCTCGATCCGTTGCAGCAGCGTCTTTTCCATTGCGTTCCTCCCTGTCGACATCCGGTAGCGGGCGAGTCGCCTTTAATAGGATTTTTCCTATTTGAGATAGGATTTCCTACTTGTCTAGGAAAATTCCTGTTGCTACATGCGAAATAGGAAGGAGCCCGCTGGCCGATGACCGATTTCGACGACGATCCACGTGCCGCGCTCGATCGCCTCCTGCAGGAAAGGGGGATCGACTATGCGCAGCTTTCGGCGCGCATCGGGCGCAACCCCGCCTATATCCAGCAATATATCAAGCGCGGTTCGCCGCGCCGGCTGGCGGAGGAGGACCGTGCGCGGATCGCCGCCTATCTGGGCGTGGCCGAAGCGCTGCTGGGCGGCCCCGTGCGCCGCGTCGCCGCGCCGGTGCCGCAACGCGGCGGCGGCGATATGGTGCTGGTGCCGAAGTTGGCGATCGGCGCCTCGGCCGGCGCGGGCGCGAGCATCGACGGCGAGCCGGTCGAAGGCGCGGTGGCGTTCGATCCGCGCTGGCTGCGCGACCTCGGCGCCGACCCGCGCGCGCTCAGCATCATCCGCGTCGCGGGCGATTCGATGGCGCCGACGCTGGGCGACGGCGACGATATATTGGTCGACGGCAGCGACGCGGCGACGCTGCTGCGCGACGGCATCTACGTCCTGCGGATGGACGATGCGCTGATGGTGAAGCGCGTCGCGCGCGCGCCGGGGGAAGGGCGGATTTCGGTGATCAGCGACAATCCCCACTATCGCAGCTGGGACGATCTGCCGATGACCGCGGTGCAACTCGTCGGCCGCGTGGTATGGACCGGGCGCCGGGTGCGCTAGCGCCCTCGCTTTGCGTAGAAGGTGAAGGGGTCAAGCCGGTGCCACGCCGGGATGCTCGCAGAGGCCGTCTTATCTCCCCTCCCGCTTGCGGGAGGGGTCGGGGGTGGGCCGGCGACGTTGCAAATGCCCACCCCGCTGCGGCTAGCGAACAAGTTCGCAAGCCTCGCTGCCCCTCCCGCAAGCGGGAGGGGAACGGCTTATATGCCTTGAAATAAAGTTACGCGTTCGCGCAATGCCCCGAATCACGCTACATCGGTTCAGCCATCACCGCTTCGATTTCGTGGCTCAGCACCTCGGCGCGCTGGCACTGGTCCTGTCGGCCGTCGCGGCATTTCTGCGCCGCCTTGTCGCGCTGGCGCGTCAGCTTGCCGACGCGTTCCTCGCGCTGGCGCAGGGCGCGGCCGCGGTTGCGGTCGGCTTCCTCCTGGCTGGTCGTCGACCAGTCGGCGACCTGGCCGACTGCCTTGACGGGAGCGGTCACCACCGTCTTCACCGCGCTTACGCAGCCGGCGAGCAGCGGGGCGACCGAAAGGGCGAGAAGCATTGCACGCATCGACGGGTCTCCGGGGAGGGCGGATCGGCCAGTGTCATCGCACGGCCGCGCCGCCGGGGCCAGAGGATTGCGACGGGCCGCGCCATTGTCCGGCCGCCCGTCGCCCCGAATCCCGCCGCGGGACACATGGTTTACAAGGTCTTGCCGCGTCCTTTCCCTGTGTTAGGCTGATCCGCGCGCCGGCAGCGCGATGACCGCCGGCGGGGAGGAGGGTCATATGACGAATATGCAAAAGGGTCTGGCCGAGGGCATCGGCACCTTCTGGCTGGTGTTCGGCGGCTGCGGCAGCGCGGTGCTCGCGGCGGCCTTTCCCGATCTCGGGATCGGCTTCGCCGGCGTGGCGCTGGCCTTCGGTCTGACGGTGGTGACGATGGCCTATGCGATCGGCCATATCTCGGGCTGCCATCTCAATCCCGCGATCACCGTCGGGCTGTGGGCGGGCGGGCGCTTCGACGCGCGCGACATCCCGCTCTATGTCGTCTCGCAGGTCGTCGGCGCGATCGCCGCGGCCTTCCTGCTCTATTATATCGCGAGCGGCAATCCGGGCTATGATCTGGCGACCAACGGCCTTGCCGCCAACGGTTTCGGCGAGGGGTCGCCGGGCGGCTACGACCTGATCTCGGGCTTCACGATCGAGATCGTGCTCACCGCCTTCTTCCTGTGGATCGTCATGGGGTCGACCGACGGCCGCGCCCCCGCGGGCTTTGCGCCGCTCGCGATCGGCCTCGCGCTGACGCTGATCCACCTGATCGCGATCCCGGTGACGAACACCTCGGTCAACCCGGCGCGCAGCACCGGCCCGGCGCTGGTCGTCGGCGGCCTCGCGCTCCAGCAGCTCTGGCTGTTCTGGGTCGCGCCGCTGCTCGGCGGGCTCGTCGGCGGCTGGCTTTACAGAACGGTGGGGGCCGACAGCTTCCCCAAGCCCAATATCGAGGGCGAATGACGGCGGTGCCGGCGGCTCCGGCCGCCGGCGCGCGTCAGGCCAGAAGATCGACAGCGAAGGCCCGGACGTCGGCCGCGATATCCGGGCGTTCGAGCGCGAGCGCGAGATTGGCCTGGATATAGCCGGCCTTCGACCCGCAGTCGTAACGCGCGCCGTCGAAGGTCACGGCGTGGAAGGGCTGCGTGCCGATCATCGCCGCCATCGCGTCGGTGAGCTGGATTTCGCCCCCGGCGCCCTTTTCCTGCCGTTCGAGCACGCGCATCACCTCCGGCTGGAGGATGTAGCGGCCCGAGATGATCAGGTTCGACGGTGCGGCCTCGACCGCCGGCTTCTCGACCAGCCCCCGAACCTCGGCCAGCGCGCCGTCGCGCGCGCCGGGGGCGATCACGCCATAGCTCGAAACCTGCTCGTGCGGCACTTCGAGCACCGAGATCAGGTTGCCGCCGACCTTGCGATACGCATCGACCATCTGCTTCATGCAGCCGGGCGAGCCGTGCATGAATTCGTCGGGCAGAAAGATGGCGAAGGGTTCGTCGCCGACGATGTCGCGCGCGCACCAGATCGCGTGGCCCAGCCCCATCGGCTCCTGCTGGCGGACATAGGCGCAATTGCCGGGGCCGAGGCGCGTCGGTTCGAGCACCGACAGGTCCTTGCCGCGCTCGGCCATCGTCTTCTCCAGTTCGAAGGCGATGTCGAAATGATCCTCGATCGCGCTCTTGCCGCGCCCGGTGACGAAGATCATCTGCTCGATCCCCGCCTCGCGCGCCTCGTCGACGGCATATTGGATCAGCGGGCGGTCGACGACCGGCAGCATTTCCTTCGGGATCGCCTTGGTCGCGGGCAGGAAGCGGGTGCCGAGGCCGGCGACAGGGAAAACGGCTTTGCGGATCGGTTTCATGCGCGGCAGCCTTAGCCGCGAAAGCCCGCCGGGAAAAGGCCGCGCGAAAGGCCTTATTGGGGTTCGACGATCACGACGACGCGGCGATTGTCCTGCCGCCCCTCGGGCGTGTCGTTGGGCGAGATCGGCAGGCTTTCCCCGCGCCCGACGATCTGGTCGGGGGTGAAGCGCATGCCGTTCGCCTGCATCGGCGCGGCGACCGCTTCCGCCCGCGCCTGCGACAGGGTCAGGTTATAGGCGTCGCTGCCGGTGGAATCGGTGTGGCCTTCGACCCGCGCGGTGACGATGCCGACCGACTGCAGGCGATGCGCCATCGTCGAAATCCGCTCGATCTGCTCGGGACGGAGCGCGCTTTCGTTGACCCCGAAGAGCAGCCGTTCGTTGAGCGTCAGCTCCCAGTCGGGCCCGGTGTCGACGAAGCCTTCGGATTGCAGGACGGCGATCTGTTCGGGGGTGAAGCCGGACTTCACCGGAACGCTCTGACAGGCGGCGAGCAGGCCGGCGATGGCGGCGGCCAGGATGGTGCGGCGGACGATGGGGAGAGAAAGGGTCATGATCGGACCTCCATGATCATGTCTGCGAACGTTTGGCGAGCTTTTCGGCATACATGGCGGCGTCGGCCGCGGTCAGCAGCGCGGCGGGATCGGCGCCGTCGGTCGGGAAGGCGGCGACGCCGATACTGACCGCGAGGCGATAGGTGTCGCCGCCCGGCAGAACGACCGGATCGGTCATGCCCGTGCGGATCGGACCGGCGAGCGTTTCCGGATCGGTGGCGGTGTCGAGCGGATCGACGATCACGATGAATTCGTCGCCCCCGATCCGCGCCGCGAAATCGCCGGGCCGCAGCGTCGCCTTGATCCGTTCGGACAGCGCGACGAGCAGCGCGTCGCCCGCGGCGTGCCCGAAGCTGTCGTTGGCGAGCTTGAAATTGTCGGCATCGACGAACAGCAAGGCAAAGCGCGTGCCGTCGGTCTCCGCCTTGTCGATGCGCTGCGCGAGCTGTTCGTCGAAGGCGGCGCGGTTCGGCATCGCGGTCAGCGGATCGTGCGACGCGCGATGCGCCAGCATGCGATGCTCGCTTTCCATATGCCCCTGCCACCCCTGCAGCTCGTCGAGCAGCGCGTTGATGTCGCCGCCCAGCCGGTCGAGTTCGGCGATGCCGAGCGGCTGGACGCGCTTGTCGAAGCGGCGGTGCAGCCGCACGTCGTGGGCGACGGTCGCGATCTCGCCGAGCGGCTTGACCAGCTCATATTCGAAGCGGCGGGCGAGTATGATCGTGCCGAGTGCGGTGACCAGCAGGCAGCCGAGCCCCGCGAGCAGCCCGATCCGGACATAGGCGGTCAGCGTCGACGAATCGCCCCATACCTCGATCGTTCCGATCGCCGACCCGTTGCGGCGGACCGTCACCGTGGAGGGTTCGCCGAAGAAGAGATCGGTCAGCAGCGGCGCCGGGTCGGCGTGGGGCGACGTCCATTCGGTCAGCGGCCGGCCTCGGTCGTCGAGCACGCGCAGCCGGGCGATCCCCGGAATATGGGTGAGCGGGTCGAGACCCTCGCGCGCCGCCTCGGGATCGTTGAAGACCAGCGCCGGCTCGACGCCATAGGCACCGAGCTGCGCCGCCAGTTCGAGGTTGCGGTCGGCATAGCCGCGCAGCGCGGCGACGCCGGCGAGCAGGATAGTGAGGCCCGACAGCGCCACCGCAAACAGGGTGACGCCGAAGTGGAAGCGCGACAGCAGCTTCTGCAAGGTCGTCCGGGTCGGAGCGGTCATGGGGCGCCTCCGTCGGATCGGCCGATCTTGAGCACGCGCGGGTCGATGCGCAGCCGTCCCCGGCCGATGGCGTCGAGATTGACCGAAAAGCCGATGCCCCCCGGCTTTTCGGCAAGACAGAACATCGCGCCGTAAAGGCAGTCGGGGTCGTCGTCGCTGATCGTCAGCACCGGACGGTCGCGCACCCAGGCGATCAGGTGGCGTCGGTCGTCCGCGGGCATGCGGCCGAGATAGAGGATGTCGCAATCGCCGCCGCCGGTCACTGCAGCCGCGGTGGTTCTTCGCACCACGACGGACCCGCCGCCGGGCAGGACGGGCGCAAGCCGGCCGGCAAGTCGCGGTGCGCCGACGACGCACATCGCCCGCGGCGTACCCGGCGCGTCACCCGGCCAGCGCGTATAGCTGATGATGCCGCCGATCATGCGGTTGACCGCGCGCGCGACGCCTGCGGCGCCATCCTCCACGATGGTCTGGCTGGCGGCCTGGACCGACATCTGCGGCGTCGTGACCGCCGCTCCTATCAGGAACAATGATGCCAGCACCCTGTCGCGACCCTATAACTGCGCTTCGGGGTCATCCTGCCCGCGCAGAACCGGGTCCGCTAGTCCAGACGGCCGTAAAGTCAATGAAAATTAACCCTATGCGACCCGAATGCAACACTGGGCCGGCCGCACTCGGCCTCAGTCTTCGCGCAGGCGGTCGGCGAAGCCCTTGCGCAGCTTGGCGAGCTTCGGCGGGATGGAGGCGAGGCAATAGGGGCTGCTCTGTCCCTCGCCGTTCCAATAGGCCTGATGGTAATCTTCGGCCGGATACCAGGGAGATGCGGGCTCGATCGCGGTGACGATGGGCTGCGGCCAGTTGGGCTGTGCGCGTTCGATCGCGGCGCGCGCCGCGGCGGCCTGCTCGTCGTTCAGCGGAAAGACGGCGCTGCGATACTGCGTGCCGATGTCGTTGCCCTGACGGTTGAGCTGCGTCGGGTCGTGCGTCGCGAAAAGGACGTCGAGCAGATCGTCGTAGGCGATGACGGCGGGATCATAGGTGATGCGGATCGCCTCGGCATGGCCCGTGTCGCCGTTGCAGACCTGCTTGTAGGTCGGGTTGGCGACGCTGCCCCCGGTATAGCCGCTCTCGACGCGCTCGACCCCCGCGAGCGATTGAAAGACCGCTTCGGTGCACCAGAAACAGCCTCCGGCGAAAACGGCGGTGTCGTGGGGCATGGCGGGCATCCTTGCGAAGAGTGGGAGGGGGCCCTTCAGATAGGAGGCTGCACGCGCTATTCCAAGGGCGACATGTCGTCGATCAGCGGCGGATGCAGCGGTTCGCCGGCGGCGCGTGCGGCCGCGATCGCCGCCGCTTCGCGCTCGACCGAAGCGACCCGGTCGCGCCACCCCGGATGGGTCAGCGCCGGAAAGAGCGGGCGCCCCTTGCGTCCGCCGAACTTGCGCCAGAAGCGCGCCGCGGCTTCGGGATCGTAACCCGCGCCGGCGAGCAGCCAGACCGACAGCCGGTCGGCCTCGGCCTCGGTCTGGCGGAACAGACGGGCGCTGCGGCCGAGTTCCTTGAACAGGCCGCGATCGACCCCCGCCGCGTCGAGCCGCGCGGGATGGCGCAGGATATTGTGCGCCAGTTCGTGCGCGACCGCCGCCGCCAGTTCGGCATCGTCGGTCGCGAAGCTCGCCAGCCCGGCGCTGATCCGCACCAGCCGGCCGTCGGCGCCGCCGGCGGGCCGGTCGGCCGCCTCGACGCGGAAATCGCTCACGCAGCCGGCGACGGGGACGACCGCCGCATGGCGTCCGTCGGCGATCGTGAGCGCCGCGGGCGCATCGACACGCAGCGCGGCGGCTTGCGTCTCCAAAACGGCGATACGGGCAAAAGGGTCCGCGTCATCGGCGGGCGGCACGGGGATGCCGTCGATCGCGAACACCGGCGTTCCGCGATGCAGGTCGGCGCGCGCGGCGGGTGAATCGGGTGCGACGGCGGCCAGATAGGGCGTGTCGGCGTCGGGCGCGGCATAGGCGGCGAGTGCGGCGGGGCGCCGGCTCTCGTCATAGAGGCGCGGATCGCCCCAGATCCAGCCGAACTGCGGTTGCTGCGCTGTGCACCACGCCGCATTGGCGGTGGTCAGACGAAAGCCGATCGCCGCGACCCGCGCCTCGAGGCCCGCGAGCTGGTCGTAAAGACCGGCTGGCCCGGGCGTCGCCGCGACCGCGGGCGTGGCGGTGCTGGCGGCGAAGGCGGTCAGGATGGGCAGGAGGAGACGGACGGCGCGCGGCATCGGTCCGCCCTATCAATCCTCGCCTGTCGCAGCCATGAATTTCAGAATCGCTCCCTTCCTCCTCGTGGGGGGCAGCCAGCGCTGCGAGCTTGCTCGCTACGCGCAGCGGGGTAGGCCTTGACCGCGCCGCCCCGTCGCGGCGACGACAATCCACTTTGAAAAACGGCGCATGATTCGGCCGATCTCGTCACCCCGGACTTGATCCGGGGTCCCGCTTGTCACCGTCGCCGCGTGGGACCGCGGATCAAGTCCGGGGTGACGAGGAAGACAAGTGCGCCTCTCAAGGCCAGATGGCGCCACCCTCCTCCCTTCGGGCCCTTGCCTATCGCATCGCAAGCGGCGATAGGGCGGGCGATGACGCAGGCTCCCGTTCATCCCCGCCCGGCGGCGCTCGCGCGCTGGCTGTGGGCCGTTGCGCTGCTGGTGATCGCCGTGGTCGCCGTCGGCGGCATCACCCGCCTCACCGAATCGGGGCTCTCGATCACCGAATGGAAGCCGGTGTCGGGCGTGTTGCCGCCGCTGACCGACGCCGCCTGGCTGGCCGAGTTCGAGAAATACAAGCAGATACCCGAATATCGGGAGATCAACTTCGGCATGTCGCTCGCCGCGTTTAAGGCGATCTTCTTCTGGGAATGGCTGCACCGCATCCTCGGCCGGCTTGTCGGGCTGGCGCTGCTCGTCCCGCTCGCCTGGTATGCGTGGCGCCGCGCGGTTCCCGCGGGCTATGGCTGGCGGTTGCTGGCGCTGGCCGCGCTCGTCGGATTGCAGGGCGCGATCGGCTGGTGGATGGTCGCCTCGGGGCTCGTCGATCGCACCGACGTCAGCCATTACCGTCTGGCGACCCATCTGCTGACCGCGCTCTTCCTGCTCGCCGCGCTGGTCTGGACCGCCCGCGATCTCGGCACCCTCGCGCGCGATCCCGCTGCCCGGCCCGCGCCGTTGACCGGACCGGGGATCGCCGTCGCGCTGATCCTGACCGTCCAGCTTCTGCTTGGCGCCTGGGTCGCGGGGCTCAATGCCGGCTATGTGGCGAGCGACTGGCCGATGATGAACGATCATTTCGTGCCGCGCGGCATCGATTGGTCGAACGGTGTCTGGTTCGCCGTCACCAACGACCCCTTTCTGCTGCATTTCCTGCATCGCTGGTGGTCCTGGATTGCCGCGCTTGCGCTGTTGCTGCTGGCGCGTGTGCTGGCGCGGCGCGGCGCGCGGGTCGAGCCGGCGCTGCTGCTGCTCGTCGTCGCCGCGCAGATGACGCTCGGCATCCTCACCGTCGTCAGCGGCATTTCGATGTGGATCGCGGTGCTGCACCAGTTGACGGGCGCGCTGCTGGTCGCGGTGACGGCGGCGGCGCTGCATCGGCTCGGCCGTCGCACCGCATGATGTTCGCCGCCGCGTTGCTGTGGCTCGCCGGCCCGGCATCCGCGCCGCCGCCCGCCGTCGTCCCGGCGCCTGCGGCATCGGTCGTCTTCGCGCCGCCGCTCGACCGGCCGATGCGCTATCGCGTGACGACCCGCCGCCTGGGGCGCGACGGCGGGCTGCTCGGCTTCTCGTTGCTCTACGACCTGCAATGGCAGCGCGCGGGGCGCGGCTACCGGCTGGTCGCGACGCTGCGCCGGATCGATTCGGATGCGCCGCCCCGCGCCGTGCGCGCGCTGACCGCGGTGCTCCAGCCGCTGGTCGGCGAGGCGATGACCTATCTCGTCGCGCCCGATGGCGGCCGGATCGACCTCGTCGACGCCGAACGGCTGTGGGATCGCGCGATGGCGCGCACCGAAGCGCTTGCCGCCGCTGCGGACCAGCCGGAGGCGAAGCAGCTGGCGGCGCTGGTCGCGGCGCTCTCGCCCGATGAGCGCGCGGCGCTCGCGAGCGCCGACATCCGCGCGCTGCTCGCGCCCGCCAACGCCGCCAGCCGGATCGGCGGCACCGTGGCGCCGGACGGCGACGGTACGCGCGAAACAGTGGCGAAGGTCGAGGCCGCGACCGCCGCGGCGCAGCCGCTCGTCATCGACAACCTGTGGACCATCGACCGGGCGACGGGACTGATCCTGCGCGAGCAGCGGCAGAGCTGGATCGTCGGGGACGGCGGCGGCGCCCGCACGCTCGTCGAGGAGCGGATTCGCGCGATCGAACCCGACGTCTCCTGATCAAGGTATCATGATACCTGTCGGCAAAGCCGCGCGATGCTTGACTTTCCGCGCCGTTCCCGCCATTGGCCCGCTCCGAAGCGCCGCTTCGCCCCTTGCGGGCAGGCGGCGCGGCTTGTTTCGGGGCGGCGGCCGGTTCCGTCGCCCGGTTCCATCTCTGTCAAGGAGCGTGCCATGAAGGCGCTGACCAAGACGACCCAGTCGGCGAACGCCGCGACGGTCGAAAAGAAATGGGTGCTGATCGACGCCGACGGCCTGGTCGTGGGCCGCGTTGCGACGATCATCGCCAACATCCTGCGCGGCAAGCACAAGCCGAGCTTCACCCCGCACGTCGATTGCGGTGACAATGTCATCGTCATCAACGCCGAAAAGGTGAAGTTCACCGGCAAGAAGCTGACCGACAAGAATTATTACAAGCACACCGGCTATGCCGGCGGCATCAAGGAAATCTCGGCGCAGAAGGTGCTCGAGGGCCGCTTTCCCGAGCGCGTGCTCGAAAAGGCCGTCGAGCGCATGATCCCGCGCGGCCCCCTCGGGCGCCAGCAGATGCGCAACCTGCGCGTCTTCGCCGGCAGCGAGCATCCGCACGCCGGGCAGAACCCCGAAGTGATCGACGTCGCGTCGATGAACCGCAAGAACAAGGTGGGTGCATAATGGCTGACGAACAGACCATGACCGATCTCAAGGATCTCGCCGGCGCCGTCGAAGGCACCGTCGCCCCCGCGGCCCCGGCCGCGCCGCTGCGCGAAAAGCAGGTCGACAAGCAGGGCCGCGCCTATGCGACCGGTCGCCGCAAGGACGCCGTCGCTCGCGTGTGGGTGAAGCCCGGTTCGGGCAAGATCACCATCAACGGCCGCGACCAGGAAACCTATTTCGCGCGCCCGACGCTGCGCCTCGTCATCAACCAGCCGTTCGGCGTCGCCGATCGCGTCGGCCAGTATGACGTCGTCGCGACCGTCAAGGGCGGCGGCCTGTCGGGCCAGGCGGGCGCCGTGAAGCACGGCATCGCGCAGGCGTTGACCCGCTTCGAGCCCGCGCTGCGCGGCACCGTCAAGGCGGCCGGCTTCCTGACCCGCGACAGCCGCGCGGTCGAGCGCAAGAAGTACGGCAAGGCGAAGGCCCGCCGCAGCTTCCAGTTCTCGAAGCGCTAACCAGCTTTTTCCGCCGACGGGTGGAAAAGAGGAGGGCGGTCCGGCAACGGGCCGCCCTTTTCGCATTAGGACGGGTACCGGCCCGGCGCGCTACAGCAGGTCGAGGCTGCCGAGCGCCAGCGCCTGGCGTGCCGGGCGTTCGGCCATCACCGCGAACATCTCGTCGCCGCGATCGGTGCGCTCGACGTTCATCGAAGCGAAGACCGCCATGAAATAGCCGCTGAGGGCGCCGACGCGATAGTCGGTCCACAGCGCCTCGGCATCGGCATCGATGCCGCGCGCGTGCAGCGCGGCGATCCAGTGGTCGAAAGCGGGCCGGTCGGCCGCGGCGCGCTCGGCCGGATCGGCGATGCTGGTGCCCACCAGATAGGCGAGATCGGTCGCGCCGCTGCCGCGTCCCAACGTCTGCCAGTCGACGAGCCAGCAACGCGCCGCGTCGGGGGAGAAGAGGATATTGTCGATCCGCAGGTCGCCGTGGACGATCGTTCTGGCGGCGGGCACGCGTGTCAGCCAGGCGTCGAGCCGGTCGACGATTCCGGTGCCGAGATCAAGCGTCTCGCGGTCGAGCCGCGCCGCGTAGCGCTCGCGAAAGCCCGCATAGAGCTGGGGGAAGAGCGCGCGGACGACATCGGCGCTGTCGCGCGCGAGCCACGGCAGCGCATCGAGCCGCGCGTCGTTCCACAGCAGCGCATGCAGCCCCGCCGCCGCGTCGATGCAGGGGCCGAGCCCGGCGAGGTCCAGTCCGGCCAGCTGGTCGCCTTGCCGCGCGGGCGCGAGGTCGGACAGGATCAGGATGAAGTCGACGGCATTGTCGGCGATCTCGGCATGGTGGCAATGCGGTGCGGCTACCCCGCTTCCCGCCGCGAGTTCGCGATACCAGCTCACCTCCTTGACATAGGTGCCGACGACTGCCGCGATGTGACGGCTCGCTTCGTCGCGGCTCGGGCATTTGGCGACGACCGTCGCGGGGGTTTCGGCGCCATCGATCCAGTCGAGCGTCAGGCGGAAGCTGTCGCACATCTGCCCGGTGCCGATCGGCGTCGCGGTGAACCCACGGAGCGCGCCCGGCGGCCGGCCGAGCGCGCCCGCGAGCCAGTCCGCCGTCATGTCATCCGGCGTCGTCGGAAAGCTCATGTCGCAGGGTCCATCAGGCCGGAAAGGCCGCTCGGCGCATGCGGGCCGACGAAAAGCTGTTCGAGCACTCCGACGCCGCGCTGCACGCCGCCGCCATCGGCGAGTTCGGCCGCGACGAAGGCCTGGATATGCATGGCGAGCGGATTGCCCCAATCGCGCTCCGCTTCGCTCAGCCTGTCGTGCGCGACGGCGTCGCCGCCATGGTCGAGGCCGTGGCCCCAGACCGGGTGACCATAGCCCAGCCCGCTCATCGCGAACACCGGCCCCGACGGGGTAAGCGTCAGCGACCGGCCGGCGCCGAGGGCGGCGGTCAGCTTCGCGATGCGCCGCGTGCCGCCTTGCCAGGCGATTTCGAAGGTCGCGGCATCGAAATGCCGTTCGCTGCCCCCCGTGCTCGAGGCATCGCCGACGATCACGGCGCGGCGATTCCACGGCGCCCCCGCGCCATCGTCGTTGCTGTGGAAGAACAGCGAGTTCCGGTCGAAGTTGCACGGCGTCCAAAGCCAGAAGAACTGGTTGAAATTGCCCTCGGGCGGCGGTTGCGGCTCGCTGGCGCCGACCGGGCGCACGCCCCAGCTCCGGTCGCGCGTTCCCGTCCAGTCGGCGCCGGCGTCGATGCGGACGCCGTCCACCGACAGCCAGCCCGTCCAGCGGCCGTTCTGCGTCAGCCGCGTATAGTCCATGAACAGGCGCGTCCCGTTACGGCGGATGAAGCGCGGCTCCTCGATCGGAAAATGACGGCCGGTGAAGCTGAGTTCGGCGGCCAGGGGACCGTCGTTCGGGGCGATGCGCAGCGTCAGCCGTTCGAGCGGCGCGTCGATGCGGATCGCGATCGGGCCGACCGCCAGGTCGAGCCGCTCGCCGCCCGAGCGCCGGCTTGCGCGCAGATTATACTGGATGCCGTCGACGATCGCGCAAAAGCTGGCGTCGACGATGCCGAGCTGCGGATAGAAGCCCATCGCCGCCGCGAAGAAGACCGACCCGTCCGGACTGGCGCCGTTGAAGAAATAGCGATCATAGAAATTGCGGTCGGTGCCCGAGAACGCAATCGGCTCGCTGGTCTGGTGAAGCGGAAAATCGTCGCCCTTGGTCAGCATGGTTCCTCGTCCCGTTTTTTCTTGCAACCTAACGGGATAGGGTCGCGCGTCAATGCACCGGCGGATCGACCGGCGGCACCGCGCCGATCGGGGCGACCGGCTCGTCCGCGTCGCGCGGCGGCAGCGCGTCGGGCGGCACGGCGTCTATCTGCATGTCGCGGGTCGGGACGTGGGCGAGATTGCGGACGCGCACCTCGACCCGCGTGCCGTCGAGGGTGATGGCGTTGAAGCTCGGCGGGGTCGATCGGATACGCTGCGACAGCGTGCCCGCGCCGATCATGCGGATCGGACCCGCGGGGGTTTCCCGCATCAGGTCGAAAGGGTCGTGGACATGGCCGGTCAGCACCGCTGCCACCCCGCGCGCGGCGAGCGCGGTCAGCGCCGCCTCGCCGCCCCGCGTCAGCGCGCGTCCCTTCGTTCCCGCCTCGACAAGTGGGTGGTGCGCGGTGACGAGGACGACCGCGCCCTTCGGCAGCGCGTCGATCGCGGCGAGCGTCCTGTCGAGCGCGCGCGGGGTCACGCAGCCCTTCGACCAGTCGAGCCGCCACTGCGCGCGTGCCGTGGTCTTGAGCGGCACCACCGAGACGCCGGCGAGATCGAGTTCGCGTTCGACCAGCGCACGAATCCGCCCGATGCGGGCATAGGGGCGAAAGGCGCGCGCGATGGGATTGAAATAGGGCAGATCGTGGTTGCCCACCTCGACCGTCACCGGCAGGTCGAGCGCCGCGATCCAGTCGCACGCGGCGGCGAATTCGCGGCTTCGCGCACGCATCGTCAGGTCGCCGGTGATCAGCACCGCATCGGGGCGTTCGCGCCGCACGCAGTCGCGGAACCAGGCCAGCGCATCGGGGTCCTCCAGCCCGAAATGCAGGTCGCTGATATGGAAGAGGCGCGTCATGCCGTCGCGATGAAGTCGACCGCGCTCTGTCCGATCGCGAAGCGTGCGGGGGCGGCGATCTCGTCGAGCTCGCCGTCATATTCGAGACTGATCGGGCTTTCGCTTTCGAGGACGATCGTTTCACCCTGCGCGAGGTCCTCGCTCGGTCCGTCGCGGAAATCGCCGCCGAGCCACGCGAGACCGTGCCGCAGCACGTCGGCCGACCCGTCGACCACCACGCCGTCGGCGCGAAGGCCGCGTCGCGTCGGGGTCAGGACGATCGCCGGATAGCTCTTTCCATCGCCGCCGATCCGCACGCCGGGGGCGTTCAGCATCGCGTCGATCGCCTCGGGCGCGTCGCGGCTTGCCTCGATCAGCCCTTGCTGGCGCATCGTCTCGCGTACCTCGGCCCAGCGCGTCGCGGGCCCGGCGACGACGGTGATGAACGCCTCGCGCGTTGCCGACTGGACGGTCGGAATGGGTGCGCGCCGCCCCTTTCCGCCCAGCGCATCGGTCAGGATGTCGGCCGCGGGCCGGTCGCCGTGCAATTGCTTGGACAGCAGGTTCAGCGTTCCGCCGGGCAGCGGCAGGACCGCGCCCGGCCAGCCCGCGCATCGCGTCGCGGCGGCATTGATCGTGCCGTCACCGGTCCACACGGCCAGCAGATCGATGTCCTGAGCGCGCAATGCCTCCGGATCGGGCAGGTCATCGTCGGGCAGCGCGACGGTGGCGGCGAGCGGGACACCGGCCGCGCGGCAGGCTTCGACCAGTTGCCGGTGCACGGCTTCGTCGTAGCTGCCGCTCTGGCTGTTGCAGATCAGGGCGGGGCGATGGAAGGCGCGGGTCATGCCGCATTCTACGCACGAGCGCGCAAATGGTGGCGGCGCGCGGCGCTTGTTCGGCGGCGCGCAGCCCTGTAGGGGCGAGTTTCTGCGCGGGCGCCGCGATGGAAAGGCGACGATTGATCAAGGTCCTCCTCCTCATCGGGTTGCTCGTCCTGCTGTTCGGTGGCGGCGCAAAGGCGGCCGTCTCCCACGGGACGAAGGCGCTCGACCTTGCCGACAAATTGCTTGGCAAAGGCGCGCGCGCCGCGCGGCGGTTGCTGGCCGGCCAGCCCTATGGCCGCGGACCGCGCCAACTGCTCGACATCTGGGTGCCGGAGGGCACGGAGCGCGGCGACCGGCTACCGGTCGTCGTCTTCTTCTATGGCGGCGGCTGGAGCAGCGGCGAGCGCGAGAGCCATGGTTTCGTCGCCCGCGCGCTTGCCGGCGAGGGGTTCGTCGCGGTGATTCCCGACTATCGGCTGACGCCCAAGGCGCATTGGCCCGATTTCCTGGAGGATGCCGCCGCCGCGGTCGCCTGGACGCGCGATTATATCGGCGATCTCGGCGGAGACCCCGACCGTATCGCGCTGATGGGGCATTCGGCGGGCGCCTATAATGCGGTGATGCTTGCGCTCGACCCGCAATGGATGCGCGGCGCGGGAAGCGACGCATCGGTGATCCGCGGGGTGGTGGGCCTTGCCGGTCCCTATGATTTCCTGCCGTTCGAAAAGGGCGGCATGGCCGACAAGGCGATGGGCAAGGTTCGCCCGCCCGAACGGACGCAGCCGATCGCGCAGGTGCGCGGCGATGCGCCGCCGCTGTGGCTGGCGAGCGGCGACCAGGATCGCACGGTGCGTCCGCGCAATAGTCGCGATCTGGCCGCCGCAATCGAGAAGGCGGGCGGCTCCGTCACTTTGCGGCTTTATCCCGGCATCGGGCATATCGGGATCGTCACGGCACTGGCGGCGCCATTCCGGGGCAAGGCGCCGGTGCTGGCAGACGCGAGCGATTTCCTGCGCGGCGTTACCGGACGTCGCATCGCGCCAGCAGAGGATGCCGCCCGATGACCGCCGCGCATCCGGTTCCCATCCCCGCCATCCTTCTCGCGGGCAGTCGCCCCGGCCCCGATCCGCTGCTGACCGGAAGCGGCGTGTCGACCAAGGCGCTGCTGCCGATCGCGGGCCAGCCGATGCTCGTCCATGTCGTCGCGGCGCTGCGCGCCTCGCCGCTGGTCGGGCCGATCACCATCCTCGCGCAGGCCAGCGCCGAACTGGCGGCGGAGCCGGGGCTGGCGGGGTTCGCCGACCTGCATTTCGCGGACTCGGGACAGGGGATCAGCGCCTCGCTTGCCGCCGCGCTGCCGGAGGGCGACGCGCCGGTGCTGGTGACGACCGCCGACAATGTGCTGCTGACCCCTGCGATGATCGCCGCCTTCCTCTCCGGCGCGGAGGGCAGCGACGTCGCGGTCGCGATGGTCGAGCGCAGGGTGCTGCTGGCGCGCTATCCCGAATCGAAGCGGACGTGGCTCAAATTTCGCGGCGGCTGGTGGTCGGGGGCGAACCTGTTCCGCCTGCGCGGTCGGCGCGTGCTGCCGCTGCTCGATTTCTGGGGCCGCATCGAGCGCGACCGCAAAAAAGGATTGAAGATCGTCGCCGCCTTCGGCCCGTGGCTGTTGATCGGGGCGCTGCTGCGACTCTTCACGATCCAGCAGGGCGTCGCGCGCGCCGGGCGGCGCTTCGGGCTGAAGGCGAAGGTCGTGCCGATGGCGGAAGGCGAGGCGTGCATCGACGCCGACAAGCCCGCGGATATCGAGCTGATCGAGCGGATTCTCGCCGCGCGCCGCTGAACGCTGCGGTCGCTTTTTGTGGCAACCGGAGCCAAGCGGTTCTAGGGCGGCGGCCATGAGCATCAAGAAAGCCATCATCCTGTCCGCCGGGCAGGGGTCGCGGCTGCTGCCGCTGACCCGCGACCTGCCCAAATGCCTGATCGAGTTCAACGGGCGCAGCCTGCTTGGCTGGCAGGTCGCGGCGCTCGCCGCCAATGGCGTCGAGGATATCGTCGTCGTGACGGGATTCCGGACCGAGCGGGTCGAGGATCACGCGCTGGAACTCTATCGCGATACCGGCGCGCGCGTCCGCACCCTGTTCAACCCCTTCTTTCAGGTCGCCGACAATCTGGGCACCTGCTGGATCGCGCGCGGGGAGATGGACCGGGATTTCATCATCCTCAACGGCGATACCATCGTGTCCGACGAGATCGTAGCCCGGCTGATCGCCGGTGCGAGCGAACCGATCACCGTCACCGTCGACGTCAAGGACGCCTATGACGACGACGACATGAAGGTGACGCGCGATGCCGAGGGGCGGCTTCACGCGGTCGGCAAGCGGCTGTTGCCCCCCGATACCAATGCCGAATCGATCGGCATGCTGGCGTTCGTCGACGACGGTCCCGCGATCTTTCGCAACCAGGTCGACCAGATGATGCGCACCCCCGACGGCGTCGAGCGTTGGTATCTGCGGGCGATCGACATTATCGCCAAGGGCAATCGCGTCGGCACCGTGTCGATCGAGGGCCTCGACTGGCAGGAGGTCGATTTCCCGCAGGACGTCGAGGCGGCCGATGCGCTGACCGCCCGCTGGGCGACCGAGGGACGCTACGCGAAATAGGGCTTGAGCCAGGCGGCGAGCGCCGCGACCTGCCCGTCGTCCAGCTTCACCGCCTGACCGAGATCGGGCTGGCCGGGCCAACCGGCGTCGACGGCGGCCACGCCCGCCGCGGATCGTTCGCCCTCGTAGCGGGGCAGGACGTGGAAGTGGACGTGCGGGTCGACCATCATCAGCATCAGATAGTTGATTCTGGCATAGCCCACGGCGGCGGTCAGCGCCGATTCGATGGCGACCGTCACCGTCTTGAGCTCGGCATGGGCGGCAGCGGGCAGGTCGCCGAAGGCGGTCGCGTCGGACTTTGCCGCCAGTACCAGCGAACCGAGCGTCGGCTGGGCGGGGCGCAGCAGGACGAGCCAATGGTCGAACTCGGCGATCAGCGTCGCCGGATAGCCGAATTTCTCTATGGTTGCGTTCATGGCGCGGCCTCCTCCATCCAACTGACGATCGGACGCCCGGATCGGCGCATTCGATAGGCCTGGGCGAGCCGCACTGCATGGACGATCAACGAGATGACCGTCCACCAGGCAAGCGCGATCAGGCCGATGTCGGGCCGGCCGGCGAGCGTCGCGACGAAAAGGATCGCCATGTTCGGGTTGCGGCGCGCGGTGATCAGGCGAAAGCGGCTGTCGAATGTCTGCCAGACATGGATGTCCATGCCGAAATCCTTGATGAACAGCCCTTCGATCACGCGCTGGAGGATATAGCCCGCGATCACCGCGACCATGACCAGCAGAAACGCCTGGCTCGACAGGGCAAGCCCCCAGGCGGAAAGGCCGACGCCCCAGAAATACCACCAGAAAGGCGGGTGGATCAGGTCGACGCCATGATCGGCGACATTGCCCCATTTGGACGAGGTGATGGTGCAGCGCGCAAGCTTTCCGTCGACCGTGTCGAGCACCATGAAGATGAATCCCGCCAGCATTCCTGTCCAGTAATGCCCCTGCGCGAACAGGACGGTGGCATAGATGCACAGCGCCGCGCCGATCGCGGTCACCATGTTGGGCGTCATGCCCAGCCGGGCGGCGATCCGCGTCAGCCACAGCGCGAGTTCGGGCCACAGATATTTGGTAAGCAGGTCGGTCACGCCCTTGTACGCGCCGAAATAGCTTTGCCGTTCGATGGCCCGGCTTCTTTCCGGTGTCAGCCGCTCGGCAAAAGGTGTTTCCAGCTTGCGAAGCTGCTCGTTGTAAAAGCTGCGGTTCTCCAGCGGCAACCGTTCGATCCCGTCGAGCCGCAAGGGGTCGGTGCCGTCCGGCAAGACGCCCAGCACCAGTTCGCCGCCGATCGTCAGCGCGACGCCCGGGCGCTTGATCGCCTCTTCGATCAGCGTCGGATCGAAAGCGAAGGCAAGATTGACGTACAGCGCCTCGCCCGGTGCGATCCGTTCGGCGATGGCGCGCTTGACGGCGAGCCGTCGGACGCGCTCGGCGTTGCTCATTCCCCAGATCGGCGTGGTATTGTCGCCGATCAGGCGCAGCGCGGATATGTCACCCATGATTGTCCTGTCCCTCACCCATCGCGGCCAGGTGGCTCGCGACGGCATTGGCTGTTGTATAGGGAAGCGCGAAACGCCTGAGATCGGTGCGCGGGGGCGGTGCCTCGAGCCATTTCCGCAGCGCATCGCTCAGCGCTTCCGTCGACCGTTCGACCGTCGCGCACCCGGGCAGGTCGGCCAGCAGTTCGCGTGCGCTGGCGAAGCAATCGGTGCTGACGACCGGAAGGTTGGATGCCAGGGCCTCGATCACCACCGCGGGCAGTCCTTCGTAATCCGAGGACAGGACAAACAGGTCGGCTGCGGCCATCTGCGCCGGCATGTCCGGTGTATAGCCGATCATCTCCACCCGATCCGCCACGCCGAGATCGGCGGCAAGGGCGGCGAGGGCCGCGCGCTGCGGACCGTCGCCCGCGATGCGCAGCCGCGCGTCGCGCGGATTGGCGGCGGCAAAAGCCCGCAGCAACCGGTCGAAACGCTTTTGCGCGGTCAGTCGGCCGGCGCCGAGCAACAGGATCGGGCCATCTGCGCGCCCTTCGCGCTCGGGCGCGGCAAAGGCATCGGTCAGATAGGCATTGTGCACCATATGGAACCGGTCGCCTGCGGCCGGAAACTGCTTCCGGAGCAGCGTCGTTTCCGCATCGCTCAGTGTCAATACCCCGGCGGCGCGGCGAAAGATCAGGCCATAGACCGCACGCCGCAGCCGGCCGGCGACGGCGCCGTCCGACTGGCGGACGATCGGGTTCGTCGTCTTGATGTAATAGCGCGCGTGCGTTTTGGCTGAGATCACGCCCAGCGCCGCGAACCAGTTGATATTGTTTCCGGTCGCCAGCACGATGTCGGGACGATGCTTGCGCAACCAGCGGCGATAGGAAAGGAAGGTGACGATCTGTCCCAGCGCCCGGCTGCGCTGGCGGCGGTCGGCGAGCGCATGGCTTTCGACGCCCGGGCGCGGCATGTCTTCCAGATCGGGAGCCAGACCTGCCGAGGTGCAATAGAGGATGGCCACCCGGTGCCCGGCTTCCGCGAAGCCGTTGGCGAGATGGTTCAGCACGCGCGTCGTTCCGCCCTGATCCGCAGCATAGGCTACGAGTGTTATGAAGGCCAAGCCGGGGTCCTTTGCGCAAACCGGCCGATGCCGTCGGGGGGTCCTACTAGAGCCATTGGACGCGTTCAAGCCGGGCGTGAGAAGTCGACCAGCGTCCATCCATGTTCGCGCGCCTGCCGTGCCAGTTTGCGGTTTCGTCCGACGGCATAGCGTTCCTCGGCCAGCGCGAAGCTGGGCGCGTCGCTGGCGTGGTCCGAATAGAAGCGCAGTCGGCGCCGGCCCGGACCCGCATGTTCGGCGAGCCATTTTTCGATCCGCCGGGCCTTTTCGGCCCCATAGCAGTTGGTTCCGTCGATCGTCGGCAGCCACGCGCCGTCGGCTTCACGCAAGTGCCGCGTCGCGACCACGCCGTCGAATCCGAGTGCCGCGCCGATGGCCTCCGCATAAAATTCGGGCGCAGCGGTGGCGAGCAGCAGGCGATATCCCTCCGCCCGGTCGCGCGCTATCGCCGCCGCGGCTCCGGGCGGAACATCGGCCGGCACGCGCCACGCGGTGAAGCGCTGTGCCAGATCGGCCGCGCGCGCGGTGGAAATCCGCTTTCCCAGCATCAGCCGGATCGCGGCGGGCTTGAATCGGTCGCGCCCGAACAATTTCAATCCGGCCCCCGCCAATAGAAGCAGCAGCACTGGCAGCGCCAGCAGCCGCCACGGCGCGACGCGCGCGGCCGCCCACAGCAGGAACAGCGTGAAGGTCGGCTTGCGCAGCACGGTGCGGTCGAGGTCGTAGATTGCGATACGGACGGGGGTGGGCGAGGTCATGGCTTGGGGCTTTCAAAACAGCCGCAGTCGGCGCCCGGTCTTGCCCAGCGACGCCCGGTCGGCGAGCGGCAGGGCGAAGCGCAGGGCGGCCCAGATCGATGCGGCCGCAATCAGGGCGATCAGGGGCAGGGCGACCGGATCCGGCAACTGCGCGGCGAGCAGCGCCGCGCCGCCCGCCGCGACTGTGATCGCGATCCCGTGCAGGGCGACGGTGGGAAACCGGGAATCGAACGGGTGCAGCTTCTCGCTGATCGCGAGTTGGGTCATGGGAATTCCCGCCATCGCGACGAGGCCGATCGACATGGCCAGGGTGACACCGGTGAGCGGGTCCAGATGCCCGACGATGACCCAGCCCGCGCCGACCGCGATCGCCAGCCCGAACAGGCCCGCGACAAGCTGGTGGCGAAAGGCGGCGACGACCTGAAGCACCGGCAGCGAGATGCCGAGCACCGCCTCGAAAGCGCGCGCGAACAGCAGGATCACGACGGCGGCCTGCGCGACATGCGCTTGCGCCCCGAACAGGCTGAGCAGCGACGAACTGCCCGCGGCGAGCACTGCGGCGAGCGGCAGCGCGATCGCAAAGATCAGCCGCGTCGCATAGGCATAGATGTCGGCGACCTGCGCGCGGTCGGCGCGCTCCGCACTCGCGGCAAGCGGCGCGAGCACATAGGAGAAGGCGATGCGAACGAGCTGGACGACGCTCGACAGCTTGCGCGCGATGGTGAACAGCCCCGCCGCTGCCGCGCCCGCCGCACCGGGAAGCAGCAGGTTGAGGATCAGCGCGGGCGCATCGCCGAACAGCCGCCCGATGATGTTCGACGGCAGGATCGACAGCCCCGCCCGCAAGGTGTCGCGCTCGGCCGTGCTGCCGCGTCCCCCGCGCCGCAGTTCGGCGAAATCATAATAGCGCGCCAGCAGGCGGACGCACAGCAAGGCGGTCACGGCGAGCGAACAGAGGTGCGCGATGAACAGGCCCTTGAGCCCGAGTCCGCCCGCGAAGAACAGCCCCGCGAACACCAGCCGCAGAATCTGCTCCCAGACGATGCGGAGGCGGATTTCGGCGCCGAATACCATGCGCGCGCGCATCGCGCTCGTCGCGATCTCGACGAAGGCCCACAGCGGCAGTGCCCAGACGAACAGCTGGATCGCGGGCACGACGAGCGGCCGGTCGCGCTCGGCGACGTTGAGCAGCGGCGCCAGGTCGGCGGCGAAGGTCGCGATCAGCGCCGCGACGACCAGGCACGGCACGACGCCGAACAACATTGCGGTGCGCAGCGCCGCCGCGGCTTCGGCTTCGCTCGCCGACTGCGGCACGGTGCGCTGCAGCGCGTTCGTCATGCCGGCGTCGCAGATATTCTCGAGCAGATTGACCGCCGCCCACAGCACCGCATAGAGCCCATAGCCGGCGAGGCCGAACATCAGGACATAGAGCGGCTGGGCGACGATCTCGATCACCCCGCCCAGCCGTGCGAGCACCGTCGTCCCCAGTCCGCGCGCGACATGGCGGCTGGTCACGGCGGGAGCGGCGGCGGGTTCTTCGCTCATCGGTGCGCCCCTAGCGATAGTCGGGAACGGAAGGAAGCCGAAACCCCTCCTCCGCAGCCGCGGGCTTAATTGCCGCCTCACCCCTTGCCGACTCCGCCAATCGGGTCTAGTCGGACCCCGACTGCATCAGGGAGCCCGCGACATGGCCGAATTTCGCCTGCCCAAGAACAGCCGCATCCACAAGGGCGGCACGGTCCACAAGGCCGAGGGCGCGACCAACGTCAAGAAATTCAAGGTCTATCGCTACGACCCCGACAAGGGGGAGAATCCGCATTTCGACACCTTCGAGATCGACCTCGACACCTGCGGTCCGATGGTGCTCGACGCCCTGATCAAGATGAAGAGCGAGCAGGATTCGACGCTGACCTTCCGCCGCTCGTGCCGCGAGGGCATCTGCGGAAGCTGCTCGATGAACCTCAACGGCAAGAATGGCCTCGCCTGCACCACCGCGATCGAGGATCTGAAGGGCGACATCACGATCACCCCGCTGCCGGCGATGGACGTGATCAAGGACCTCGTCCCCGACTTCACCCATTTCTATGCCCAATATGCCTCGATCGAGCCGTGGCTGAAGACCAAGTCGACGACGCCCAGCGGCAAGGAACGGCTCCAGTCGCCCGAGGAGCGCGAGAAGCTCGACGGGTTGTACGAGTGCATCCTGTGTGCCTGCTGCTCGACGAGCTGCCCCAGCTATTGGTGGAACAGCGACAAGTTCCTCGGCCCCGCGATCCTGCTCCAGGCCTATCGCTGGCTCGCCGACAGCCGCGACGAATATACGGGCGAGCGGCTCGACGAACTCGAGGATCCCTTCCGCCTCTATCGTTGCCACACGATCATGAATTGCGCCAACGCCTGCCCGAAGGGGCTCAGCCCGGCGCGCGCGATCGCCGAGATCAAGAAGCTGGAAATCGAGCGGCAGGTTTGACGTTGGCTGGCGTCGGCCTGCTCCCCCATTTCTCGAAAGTGCGGATGTGAACGACGGCATCGAGGAACCGAAGCGCCGCGAGAATTTCACTGCCGAGGAACTCGCGGACGGCTGGATAAGCTGGAATATCAAGGACCCGAGCCGCTTCAACGCCTTCATCGAACCGCTTGCGGTCCGGACGGAAGGGCTGACGCCCGACGGACGGCCGCGCGCCCGCGTGCGGATGCATCCGACGCGCAAGCACAGCAATCTCGGCGACAATGTCCATGGCGCGGTCAGCCTGGCGCTCGTTGACATCGCGTTGTTCGCGGCCTCGCATCAGTTCGGCGCGCTCGACGCGGGGCATTCGGTGACGCTCGACCTGTCGACGCAGTTCGTCGGTGCCGGCCGGGTCGGCGAACCGATGGACGCGCTGGTCGAACTGGTGCGCGAGACGGGGCGGCTGGTCTTCCTGCGTGGGCTCGTCGTCCAGGGCGAAGACGATGCGCATATCGTGCTCAGCTTCGCCGGAACGATCCGCAAGGCGAGCCGCAAATGACGGGCGCGGCCGCGAGCGGGGGCTGCCGTTCCGCATGACCGACCTGCTCGCTGCCTATGACAGGCTCGTCGCCGATGGCGAACTGAAGCCCGATCCCGAACAGCGCGCCGCCGCGGGACGGCTGGCCCGGCTGCAACAGGAACTGGAGGCCGCGCCGCCGCGCGGCAGCCTGCTCTGGCGGATCGCCGGTCGCAGGCCGGAGGCGCCGCGCGGCGTCTATCTGTGGGGCGCGGTCGGGCGCGGCAAGTCGATGCTGATGGACCTCTTCTATGACCGGCTGGCGATCCGGCGAAAGCGGCGGGTTCATTTCCACGCCTTCATGCTGGAGGTGCACGCGCGGATGCGCGAGGTGCGCAAGAGCGAGAGCGGCGACCCCATCCCGCAGGTGGCGGCGGCGCTGGTCGAGGATGTCCGCTGCCTCGCCTTCGACGAGATGGTGGTGAACAATAGCGCCGACGCGATGATCCTCTCGCGGCTGTTCACGGCGCTGATCGGGCATGGCGTGACCGTGGTCGCGACATCGAACCGGCCGCCGTCCGATCTCTACAAGAACGGGCTCAACCGCGAGCATTTTCTGCCATTCGTTGCGTTGATCGAGGCGAAACTCGACGTGATGAGCCTGAACGGTCCGACCGATTATCGCCGGCATCGGCTGGGCGACGGCAAGCGCTGGTTCGTGCCCGCCGATACGGCGGCGACCGAGGCGCTGTCGGCCGCCTTCTTCCGCCTCACCGACTATCCGCCGGAGGACCGCGCGCACGTCCCCTCGCTCGACCTCGATGTCGGCGGCGGACGGTTGCTGCATGTGCCGAAGGCGCTGAAGGGCGTCGCCGTCTTCTCCTTCAAGCGGCTGTGTGCAGAGGCGCGGGGCGCGTCCGACTATCTGGCTGTTGCGCGCCATTTCCACACGGTGATCATCGTCGGCATTCCGCGCATGGGGCCGGAAAATCGCAACGAGGCGGCGCGTTTCGTGACGCTGGTCGACGCGCTCTACGAATATAAGGTCAAGCTGCTGGCGAGCGCCGCGGCCGAGCCCGACCAGCTCTACGTCGCCGGCGACGGCGCCTTCGAGTTCGAACGCACGGCAAGCCGTCTCGCCGAAATGCAGTCGGACGATTATCTGGCTCTAGGCCATGGCCAGGATGATGCCGCCGACGATCTTGCCCCAACGCGATGAGTTGATAGCGACATAGGCGACGTTGCGGACGTAGCGGACCTCGTGTGCCAGATGGCCGAACGCCTGCTCGACGACGCGGCGCGCGGTCCGCAGCGGGCGGGGCGCGGCGACCTCGATCCGCCCGGGGCGCGGTGGCGGCAGCGGCAGCGTCGCAAAGCCGCCATTCGTGATTCGCGGATCGTCGGCGACCGCCCGGCACAGTGCTTCCATCCGCGCGACCGCCAGCCAATTGGGCACAGCGCGGTCGCGGCTCAGCAATTCGAAACTGTGGCTGAAAGCCGAGAACTGGATCGCGCCGCTCTCCGCCGCATGGTCGAGCGCGTCGCGCATTTCCTCTTCGGACATCGCGCAGAGCTGAGCGGGGCGAAAGCGGCCGCTGCCTTCCATCAGTCCGCTGACCGGAACCTCGCAGACACCGTGGTGAAACCGCATGCCCATGTTCGCCGGGTCGAGCGTGATCGCGCAGCCATGATCCCCATAGGCGCCGTTGAAGCTGCTGTCGTAGCGAAAGCCGAGCGCGGCGACCGCGCGCAGCGTGTCGTCGTTGGCGCCGAAGTTTCCGGCGCGGAAAGCGACCGGCCGCGGCGCCCCGGCGCGCATCAATATGTCGCAGGCGAGGGCGATCAGCTTCTTCTGCGCCGGCAAGGGGAAATCGGCGATGTTGCGTCCCGTCTGCCGCCCCGCTGGATTGAACGGCGCGAACTGCAGCCATTCGGTGTGGATGTGCAGTTGTACCTCGTGGCCGCGCCGAAGAATCGGCTCGACGATCGCCTCGACGATCCGCGGGCCATGAACCAGCGCGGGCATCGGGTCGACGAAGAAGACGCCCTTCAGGCCGTGGCGTTCGAGCATGTCCATCTGGAACAGGATGCCGAAGTCGCCCTCGCGGCAGCGACCGAGGATCGAGCTTTCGAAATTGGCGCGCGCGTCGACCCCCCGCTGGTGGAGCCCGGCGGAAAGTTCGGTGTCGAAACTGATGATTGCCCGCGTCATCGGCGGGGACCGTAGCGTACAGGGGGTAAAGGAGGGTTAATCGCCGGTCCGGGATTCCCGCTGGAAATGCGGGATCGTCGGCGTGCTTCTGCCGGCCTCCCCTCCGCCCGGTCCATCGGTTTCGTGCGGTCCGGGAGGGGTGTCGCTTTCCCCGACGAACGCGCCCCGGCAACGATGCTTTCCGGCCGCGCCATCGCGGACGTCCAAACCGCCTCATTCCCCATAATGATATTGCGAACTGTTTGCAGAAAAACCCGGTTATTCGTGCTTTTCGCGGTTGTTTCGCCTGGGGAATCAGCGTAGGGGCGGCGCGAGTCTTGGGACCGGCATGCGGCAATGGCCCGTGCCCCGCCGGTCCGTGAACCGCATTGCCGGGCTTGCCAGAAGGGAGTGCCGCGCGCCATGGGACGCAAGAAGATCGCTTTGGTCGGAGCCGGGATGATCGGGGGCACGCTCGCCCACCTCGCCGCCATGAAGGAAATGGGCGACATCGTCCTCTTCGACATTGCCGAAGGCATGCCCAAGGGCAAGGCGCTCGACCTCGCACAGGCGGGACCGGTCGAGGGCTATGATGCGGGGCTCAAGGGCACGAGCGATTATGCCGACATCGCCGGCGCCGACGTCGTCATCGTCACTGCGGGCGTGCCGCGCAAGCCGGGGATGAGCCGCGACGACCTGCTCGGCATCAACCTCAAGGTCATGAAGGCGGTCGGCGAGGGCATCAAGGCCAACGCTCCCGACGCCTTTGTCATCTGCATCACCAATCCGCTCGACGCGATGGTGTGGGCGCTGCGCGAATTCTCGGGGCTGCCGCACAACAAGGTCGTCGGCATGGCCGGCGTGCTCGATTCGGCGCGCTTCCGCCACTTCCTCGCCGAGGAATTCAACGTCTCGGTCGAGGATGTCACGGCATTCGTGCTCGGCGGCCACGGCGACACGATGGTTCCGGTGATCGAATATTCGACTGTCGCCGGCATCCCGGTTCCCGACCTGATCAAGATGGGCTGGTCGACGCAGGAGCGGATCGACGCGATCGTCGCGCGCACCCGTTCGGGCGGCGGCGAGATCGTCCAGCTCCTCGGCAACGGCTCGGCCTATTATGCCCCCGCGACGAGCGCGATCGCGATGGCCGAAAGCTATCTCAAGGACAAGAAGCGCCTGCTGCCCTGCGCCGCGCATCTGACCGGCCAGTACGGCGTCGACGACCTCTATGTCGGCGTGCCGGTGGTGATCGGGGCGAACGGCGTCGAGCGCGTCGTCGAGATCGCGCTGAACGAAGGCGCGAAGGCGAACTTCGACAAATCGGTCCACGCGGTCCAGGAACTGCTGGTCGCGTGCAAGGGTCTGGAGCCGAGCCTGGCCTGAGTCCCGACGCCCCGCGAAGGCGGGGCCTGTCGCCCGCCCCCTCGGAACGAGGGTGCGGGTGAACTGGTATCTGGAGGTGGTCCCACCCGGGGCGCACGGAAAACGGAACGAAAATCTATGAGCATCCTGATCGACAAGAATACCAAGGTCATCACCCAGGGAATGACCGGCGCGACCGGCACTTTCCACACCGAACAGGCGCTCGCCTACGGCACGCAGATGGTCGGCGGCGTGACGCCGGGCAAGGGCGGCACGACGCATATCGGCCTGCCGATGTTCGACACCGTCGCCGAGGCGAAGCAGGCCACCGGCGCGACCGCGTCGGTCATCTATGTGCCGCCGCCGTTCGCCGCCGATTCGATCCTTGAGGCGATCGATGCCGAGGTCGAGCTGATCGTCGCGATCACCGAGGGTATTCCGGTGCTCGACATGGTCAAGGTGAAGCGCGCGCTGTCGGGCTCCAAGTCGCGGCTGATCGGCCCCAACTGCCCCGGCGTGCTGACCCCCGACGAATGCAAGATCGGCATCATGCCGGGGTCGATCTTCAAGAAGGGCAGCGTCGGCGTCGTCTCGCGCTCGGGCACGCTGACCTATGAAGCGGTGTTCCAGACCTCGAACGTCGGGCTGGGCCAGACGACCGCGGTCGGCATCGGCGGCGATCCCGTCAACGGCACCAACTTCATCGACGTGCTGGAACTGTTCCTCGCCGACGACGCCACCAAGTCGATCATCATGATCGGCGAAATCGGCGGCGACGCCGAAGAGCAGGCGGCGCAGTTCCTGATCGACGAGGCGAAGCGCGGCCGCAAGAAGCCGATGGTCGGCTTCATCGCGGGCCGCACCGCGCCTCCGGGGCGCCGCATGGGCCATGCCGGCGCGATCGTGTCGGGCGGCAAGGGCGACGCCGAAAGCAAGATCGCGGCGATGGAAGCCGCGGGCATCACCGTGTCGGCCTCGCCATCGGAGTTGGGCACGACGCTGGCGGAGGTGCTGAAAGAGCGGGTGTGACCCCCAATTGCTCCTCTTTTTTGTGTGTCCCCGCGAAGGCGGGGACCCATTGCTGTGTCTCCTGGACCCCCGCCTTCGCGGGGGAACACGTCGGGACGATTTAGGATGGTCCCGCCCGGCTATGTCTATATCATGGCGAGCCGGAAAAACGGGACGATCTATATCGGTGTGACCAGCGATTTGCCGAAAAGGGTTTGGCAACATCGCGAAGGCATGATCGAAGGTTTTACGAAGCGTTATGGTTGCAAACTGCTGGTGTGGTTCGATTGCTTTGAAAGCATCCACGACGCCCGGCAGCTTGAAGTGCGGATGAAGAAATGGAACCGGGCGTGGAAGATCAATCGCATCGAGGAGCATAATCCCGAGTGGAATGATTTATCCGAAACGTTGAATTAGGCCTCTGGAGATCGATCCCTGCCTTCGCAGGGGCACGAATAGGTTGGGAAAATGAACCTCGAACGACAAAGCTTCGACATCGACGAACCGCAGCCCGGCCCGAGCTGGGCGCCCAGAAACTGGCCCCTGGTCGACAGCGACGACCTGACCGCCGCGCTCGATCCGCAGCAGATGCAGGTCGCGGTGAAGGCCGCCGCGGCGAAGGCCGGCGCGCCGCTCTCTAACGCCGAGGTCGAGCGCGCGGCCGACGAGGCGATCCGCGCGATGATGCTGATCCGGACCTATCGGGTGCGCGGCCATCTGGCGGCGTCGCTCGACCCGCTCGGCCTGTCGAAGCATGAACTGCCCGCCGACCTCACCCCCGAATATCACGGTTTCGTCGGCGCCGACCAGGATCGGCCGGTTTTCCTCGGCGGAACGCTGGGGCTCGAAAAGGCGACGGTGCGTGAGATCGTGGCGATCCTGCAGGCCAATTATTGCGGGAATGTCGGCCTCGAATACATGCACATCGCCGACGTCGAGGAGCGGCGCTTTCTGCAGGACCGGATGGAGGGCGCCGACAAGCATGTCGAGTTCACCCCCGAGGGCAAGCAGGCGATCCTCAACAAGGTGATCGACGCCGAGGAGTGGGAGAAATTCCTCGCCCGCAAATATGTCGGCACCAAGCGGTTCGGCCTCGACGGCGGCGAGGCGATGATCCCCGCGATGGAAGCGATCATCAAATATGGCGGCCAGTACGGCGTGCGCGAGATCGTCTATGGCATGGCGCATCGCGGCCGGCTCAACATGCTCGCGAACGTGATGGCGAAGCCCTATCGCGTCATCTTCCACGAATTCCAGGGCGGCAGCGCGAATCCCGAGGCCGTCGGCGGTTCGGGCGACGTCAAATATCACCTCGGCACCTCGACCGACCGCGAGTTCGACGGCATCTCGGTGCACATGTCGCTGGTGCCCAACCCGTCGCACCTCGAAGCGGTCGACCCGGTGGTGCTCGGCAAGGTGCGCGCGCAGCAGGTGGTGCGCGACGACCTGATCGAGCATGAACAGGTCCTGCCGGTGCTGATCCACGGCGACGCGGCCTTCGCGGGACAGGGGATCGTCTGGGAATGCCTCGGCTTCTCGGGCATCCGCGGCTACAACACGGGCGGCTGCATCCACTTCATCGTCAACAACCAGATCGGTTTCACGACCAGCCCGCAGTTCGCGCGCTCGTCGCCCTATCCGTCGGACGTCGCGAAGGGCGTCCAGGCGCCGATCCTGCACGTCAACGGCGACGATCCGGAGGCGGTGACCTTCGCCTGCAAGCTGGCGATCGACTTCCGCCAGCAGTTCAAGCGCGACATCGTCATCGACATGTGGTGCTATCGCCGTTTCGGCCATAATGAGGGCGACGAGCCGTCGTTCACCCAGCCGCTGATGTATGCCCGCATTCGCAAGCATCCGGCGGTGTCGGACCTCTATGCGCAGCGGCTGGAGGAAGAAGGGGTGATTGCGGCCGGCGACGCCGACGCGCACCGCCGCGACTTCACCGCGCGGCTCGAGGAAGAGTTCGAAGCGGCGAAAAGCTACAAGCCGAACAAGGCCGACTGGTTCGCCGGTCGCTGGTCGGGGCTGCACATGCCGGGCGATTCCGAACATGCGCGGCGCAATATCGCGACCGGCGTTTCGGAAAAGCTGTTCGACAGCATCGGCCGCATCATGACGACCATTCCCGACGACCTGCAGGTGCACAAGACGCTGCGCCGCGTCATCGACGGGCGCGCCGCGATGTTCGCCGACAAGAAGAATGGCGACGTGTTCGATTGGGCGACCGCCGAATCGCTCGCCTTCGGCACCCTGCTCAGCGAGGGCTATCAGGTGCGCCTGTCGGGCCAGGATTCGGGGCGCGGCACCTTCAGCCAGCGCCACGCCGTCTGGGTCGACCAGACCGACGAGCATAAATATATTCCGCTGAAGACCGTGCCGCACGGCCGCTTCGAGGTGCTCGACAGCCCGCTGTCGGAATATGGCGTGCTCGGTTTCGAATATGGCTATGCGATGGCCGATCCGAAGAGCCTCGTGCTGTGGGAAGCGCAGTTCGGCGACTTCGCCAACGGCGCGCAGATCATGATCGACCAGTTCATCGCGGCGGGCGAGGCCAAGTGGCTGCGTGCCAACGGCCTCGTGATGCTGCTGCCGCACGGCTACGAGGGGCAGGGGCCCGAGCATAGCTCGGCGCGCCTCGAACGCTTCCTGCAACTGTGCGCGGGCGACAATATCCAGGTGTGCAATATTTCGACCCCGTCGAACTATTTCCACGTCCTGCGCCGCCAGATGCTGCGGTCGTTCCGCAAGCCGCTGATCATCATGACGCCCAAGTCGCTGCTCCGCCACAAGCTGGCGGTTTCGCAGCGCAGCGACTTCATCGGCGATGCGCATTTCCGGCGCATCATGTCCGATCGCAACCCGCCCGAGGACGGAGCGATCCGGCGCGCCGTCTTCTGCTCGGGCAAGGTCGGCTATGATCTGATGGAGGCGCGCGATGCCGCGGGCCTGACCGACACGACGATCATCCGTATCGAGCAGCTCTATCCCTTCCCGGGCGAAGCGCTCGCGGCGCGGCTGAAGCGGATGACGAACCTCGAAGAGGTCGTCTGGGCGCAGGAAGAGCCGCGCAACAACGGCGCGTGGTTCTTCGTCGAGCCGCTGATCGAGGAAGCGCTGGACGAAGCCGGGCACAAGGGCAAGCGCGCCCGCTATGCCGGCCGCGCCGCCGCCGCTTCGCCGGCGACGGGCCTGATGAGCCGCCACCAGACCGAGCAGGGGGCGCTCGTCGCCGATGCGCTCGGCCTGTCGGTTCGCGCCGAGATTCGCCGGACGAAGAAGAAATAGGGGCTGGCGCGCCCAACCCGATGCAACGACAATCCCGATGAACAGGGGCGGTCCCTGTCCATGGTCCCCAAGGAAGAAGCGATGAGCACCGAAGTCAAAGTCCCCACCCTGGGTGAAAGCGTGACCGAAGCCACGGTCGGCGAATGGCTGAAGCAGCCGGGCGACGCCGTCGCGATCGATGAGCCGATCGCGAGTCTCGAAACCGACAAGGTCGCGGTCGAGGTGCCGTCGCCGGTCGCGGGCGTGATGGGGCAGCAGGTCGCCGCCGTCGGCGACACCGTCGCGGTCGGCGCGGTGATCGCGACGATCGAGGCGGGTTCGGGCAAGGCGCCGGCCGCGGCGCCCGCTCCGGCCGCCAAGGCCGAAGCCGCAGCCCCCGCACCCGCCGCGACGGCCAGCGACAATGCGGTCGACACGGTGACGACGATGTCGCCCGCGGTGCGCCGCCTCGTGCTCGAACACGGCGTCGATCCCACGAAGATCAAGGGGACCGGCAAGGACGGCCGCCTGACCAAGGAGGATGTGCTCGCCGCCGCCAATGCCGCGCCGGAAGCCGCTCCCGCTCCCGCCGCGCCTGCCGCACCCGCGCCGGCCGCCGGCGGCGCCCCGGGGCGCCGCGAGGAGCGCGTCAAGATGACGCGGATGCGCCAGACGATCGCGAAGCGCCTGAAGTCGGCGCAGGATACCGCGGCGATGCTGACGACCTTCAACGACTGCGACATGTCGGCGGTGATGGCGGCCCGCGAGCGCTATCGCGACAGTTTCGAGAAGAAGCATGGCGTGCGCCTTGGCTTCATGAGCTTCTTCACCAAGGCGGTCGCGCTCGCCGCGCACGACATTCCGGCGGTCAATGGCCGGATCGAGGGCGACGAGATCGTCTATCACGACTATCTGGACGTCTCGGTCGCGGTCAGCGCGCCCAACGGGCTGGTCGTGCCGGTCGTGCGCAATGCCGAGAGCCTGAGCTTCGCCGAGATCGAAAAGGCGATCGCCGACCTCGGCAAGCGCGCCAAGGACGGCACGCTGACGATGGCCGACATGACCGGCGGCACCTTCACCATCTCGAACGGCGGCGTGTTCGGCGGCCTGATGTCGACCCCGATCATCAACCCGCCGCAGTCGGCGGTGCTCGGGCTTCACCGTATCGAGGACCGCCCGGTCGTGCGGAACGGCGAGATCGTCATCCGCCCGATGATGTATCTCGCGCTCAGCTACGATCACCGGCTGGTCGACGGCCGCGAGGCGGTGACCTTCCTCAAGACGATCAAGGAAGCGATCGAGGACCCGACGCGGCTGCTGATCGATCTTTAAATATCCCACATCCGTTCGGGCTGAGCTTGTCGAAGCCCCGTTCTTCTCTTGAGAGCGACGGATTGAGAAAAGTACGGCCCTTCGACAAGCTCAGGGCGAACGGAGATTGAAATGTCGGACTTTGACTACGACGTCCTTGTCATCGGTGCCGGGCCCGGCGGCTATGTCGCCGCGATCCGCGCGGCGCAGCTGGGCCTGAAGACCGCGTGCGCCGAAGGACGCGAAACACTCGGCGGCACCTGCCTAAACGTCGGCTGCATCCCGTCGAAGGCGATGCTCCACGCGTCCGAATATTTCGAAGCCGCCGCCGGCGGCGCGATGGCGAAGATGGGCATCAAGGTGAAGCCCGAACTCGACCTCGACACCATGCACGGCCAGCGCAAGGATGCGGTCAAGGGCCTGACCGGCGGCATCGAGTTCCTGTTCAAGAAGAACAAGGTCGACTGGCTGAAGGGTTATGCGAAATTCACCTCGGCCGACACGGTCGAGGTCGCGGGCAAGGCGGTGCGCGCGAAGAACATCATCGTGGCGACCGGATCGTCGGTGACGCCGCTGCCCGGTGTCGAGGTCGACAATGCCAAGGGCGTGATCGTCGATTCGACCGGCGCGCTCGAACTCGCGAAGGTGCCCGGCCACATGGTGGTGATCGGCGGCGGCGTGATCGGACTCGAACTCGGCAGCGTGTGGCGCCGCCTGGGCGCCAAGGTGACATGCGTCGAGTTCCTCGACCAGATCCTGCCCGGCATGGACGGCGATGTCCGCAAGGAAGCGAACAAGATCTTCAAGAAGCAGGGCATCGAGTTCAAGCTCAAGACCAAGGTCACGAAGGCCGAGGTGAAGGGCAAGAAGGCGGTGCTGACGCTCGAACCCGCTGCGGGCGGCGATGCGGAGACGCTGGAAGCCGACGTCGTGCTGGTGTCGATCGGGCGCCGCCCGAACACCGACGGGCTCGCGCTCGACAAGGCTGGACTCTCGGTCAACAAGCGCGGCCAGATCGAAACCGACCATGATTTCCGCACGAGCGTTTCCGGCATCTGGGCGATCGGCGACGTGGTTCCCGGCCCGATGCTCGCGCACAAGGCCGAGGACGAAGGCATCGCCTGCGCGGAGAATATCGCGGGACTGACTGGCATCGTGAACCACGACGTCATCCCGTCGGTCGTCTACACCATGCCCGAGATCGCCGGGGTCGGCCTGACCGAAGAAGCCGCGAAGGAGCGGGGAGAGGTCAAGGTCGGCAAGTTCCCGATGCTCGCGAACAGCCGCGCCAAGACGAACCACGAGCCCGACGGCTTCGTCAAGGTGATCGCCGATGCAAAGAGCGACCGCGTGCTGGGCGTCTGGTGCATCGCCAGCGTCGCGGGCACGATGATCGCGCAGGCCGCGCAGGCGATGGAATTCGGTGCGACGAGCGAGGACATCGCCTACACCTGCCACGCGCATCCGACGCACAGCGAGGCGGTGAAGGAAGCCGCGATGGCGGTGACGGGCAAGCCGATCCATATCTGACGCCGCCGTCGGCGGCCGGGGCACGAACGGGGGAGAGTGACGATGGCGGCGGCACGACTGGGATTATGGATGGCGGCATCGATGGCGGCGGCGTGGCCGCTCGCCGTACAGGCGGCCGATGACGCCGTTCCGGCGGCCGCCGCGCCTGACCTTTCGGTCGTCAGTCAGCGCCTGGACGCGTTGCTCGACCGCGATTATCCGGCGCTCGAAGCGCTTTACAAGGATCTGCACGCGCACCCCGAACTGGGGATGCAGGAGGTACGCACCGCCGGTATCCTCGCGGCGCGTCTGCGCGCGGCGGGTTTCACCGTCACCGAGAAGGTCGGCGGCACCGGCGTCGTCGGCGTGCTCCGCAACGGTGAGGGGCCGACGATCCTCGTCCGCGCCGACATGGATGCGCTGCCGCTCGAGGAAAAGACCGGCCTGCCGTGGGCGAGCAAGGCCCGCGCGACCTATGAGGGCAAGGATGTGCCGGTGATGCACGCCTGCGGTCACGATACGCATGTCGCCTATCTGGTCGGCGTCGCGCAGGCGCTCGCCGCGATGCGCGACAGCTGGTCGGGGACGGTGGTGCTGATCGGTCAGCCGGCCGAAGAGCCGCTGCAGGGTGCCCGGGCGATGCTCGACGACGGGTTGTTCAAGCGCTTTCCCAAGCCCGATTTCGGCTTTGCCGCGCATGTCAGCAACCTGCCTTCGGGCGTGGTGGCGATCAAGGCGGGGCCGTCTTCCTCAGCGTCCGACAGCTATTCGGTCGTCTTTCACGGTCGCGGCGGCCACGGCTCGATGCCCGCGGCGACGATCGATCCGATTCCGATCGCGGCGCGCTTCGTCACCGACGTGCAGACGGTGATCAGCCGCGAAAAGGACCCGGCGGCGTTCGGCGTGCTGACGATCGGCGCGATCCAGGCCGGCAGTGCGCCCAACATCATCCCCGACAGCGCCGAGGTGAAGGTCAACCTTCGTTCGCAGGCGCCCGATGTGCGCGAACTGCTGCGCAGCGGCACCGCGCGTGCGGCAAAGGCGGCGGCGCAGATGGGCAACGCGCCCGCGCCGACGATCAGCTATCTGGGCGGCACCGGCGTGCTGATGAACGACGAGGGCATGGCGGCCGCGGCGGCCTCGATGCTGAAACCCGTGTTCGGCGACCGTCTCGCCTTCGCACCGGCGAGCGCGCCGCCGATGTCGGGTAGCGAGGATTTCTCCGAATTCGTCGATGCCGGCGTTCCGTCGATCTTCTTCGCGATCGGCGGCTACGATCCCGCCGTCCTCGCCGCGCTCAAGGCGAAGGGCGAACCGGCACCGACCAACCACTCGCCTTTCTTTGCGCCGCAGGCCGAGCCCGCGATCCGCAACGCGGTGACGGCGATCGTGCTGTCGATCGTCGGCGGCGTCCGGCCGGCGGAGCGCTGACCGGCCCGCGCCAATGGACGCCATCGATAACGCGCTGCTCGTCCGCCTGCTCGACCTCGTCGGGATCGGCGTGTTTGCGCTGTCGGGCGCGCTGATGGCGGTGCGGTTGCGGCAGACCTTGGTCACGGCCTGCTTCTTTGCACTGGTCACGGGCGTCGGCGGCGGCAGCGTGCGCGACCTGCTGATCGGCGCGCCGGTGTTCTGGGTCCAGGACGGCGCGATCGCCGCGGTCTGCATCGCGATCGCGCTGACCGTCTGGCTCACCCCCGAACGATGGTGGCGGCGCGGGCAGTTGCTCGAATGGGCCGATGCGGTCGGGCTCGCCGCCTACAGCGTCTTCGGCACCGCCAAGGCGATCAGCTGGGGCGTACCCCCGGTACCGGCACTGATGATGGGCGTCATCACCGGCTGCGTCGGGGGCACGATCCGCGACGTGCTGGCGGGCGTGCCGTCGATCATCATGCGCCCCGAAATCTATGTGACCGCGGGGGCGCTGGCATCGGGCCTGTTCCTGGCGCTGCTCTGGCTCGGCGCGGGGACGGCCGTAGCGGCGGTGACGGGCGCGACCGCGGGTTTCATCCTGCGCGGCGCGGCGATCCGCTGGTCGCTGGGCCTGCCCACCTATGGCCGCGCCGGCGGCGACGGGACAAGCTGACGCTTGACCGGCGCGCGCGGCGCGGCAAGGTTGGCGTCCTTTGGCAGGGGACACGCATGACGACCGACCGGACGACCGCCAACGGCATCAGCATCGCCTTCGAGGACAAGGGGCCGCGCGATGCGCCCGCGATCCTGCTCGTCATGGGATTGGGCGGGCAAATGACGCTGTGGCCCGATGAGTTCGTCGATGCGCTGGTCGCGCGCGGGTTCCGCACCATCCGCTACGACAATCGCGATGTCGGCCTGTCCACCCGCTTCGATGCGGCTGGGGTGCCCAACCTCAAATGGATGTTCGTCAAGGCTGCGCTGGGCCTGCCGGTGCGCAGTGCCTATCGGCTCGCCGACATGGCCGACGACGGCGTCGCGCTGCTCGACCGTCTGGAGATCGACCGGGCGCATGTCGTCGGCGCGTCGATGGGCGGGATGATCGCGCAGCATATCGCCGCCAGCCATCCGGGCCGCACCCTGTCGCTGACCTCGATCATGTCGACGACCGGCAATCGCCGTCTGCCGCGCGCGAAGAAGGAAGCGATGCAGGTGCTGGCGAACCGGCCGATGAGCGGCGATCCGGAAGACATGATCGCCTATTCGGTGCGCGCCGCGCGGGTCATCGGCAGCCCCGGCTATCCGGCGGAGGAGGAGCGTTTGCAGCGCCGGGTGCGCAGCGATTTCGAGCGCGGCTGGTATCCGCAGGGCGTCGCGCGCCAGATGGCGGCGATCGTCGCCGACGGCGACCGGCGCCCGATGCTGAAGGCGGTGCGGGCGCCGACCCTCGTCATCCATGGCGAGGCCGACCCGCTGGTCCCGATCGCGGGCGGCCGGGATACGGCGGCGCATATCGCGGGGGCGCGGCTGATGACGATCCCCGGCATGGGACATGACCTGCCGCTGGCGCTGGTCGACACGCTCGCCGATGCGATCGCGGAGCATGCCAAAGGCGCGGCCGTGGCGCCCTGATTGGCCGTCACCTCAACAGCAACGCCAGCGCGGCGAACACGCCTTTCGGGCCGGTCGCGCCCGGCCGCGGCACCACCGGTAGATAGGCGCGGCAGTCGAGGCACGCCGCCTGCACCGACCCCGACTCCGACAGCATCGACAGGTCCTGCACCAGCCGGCGTTCGGCCAGCTGCCGGTTCATCGCCGCGATGCCGAACCAGCCGCGCGGCGCGGCGGCGTCGGCACTGTCGTCGCGCGTCAGGCTGGCGAGCAGCTTCGACCACTCGCTCGGTTCGTCCTCGAAATATTTGGCGTGGAAGGCGCCGTCGACCTTGGCCAGCTTCGCCGCCGCCGCCAGCGCGTCGGGCAGGCCGCCGAACTGGTCGACCAGCCCGATCTGGCGCGCGGTTCCGCCCGCCCATACCCGGCCTTCGGCGATCGGCAGCACCTTGTCGAGCGGCTGCTTGCGGCTCTTGGCGACGAGGCCGGTGAAGCGGGCATAGATCTGCTCGACGCTCGCCTGTGCGAGCTGGTTGAACGGTTCGTTGACGCCGCCCAATATGTCGGGCTGGCCCGACAGCGGCGTCGTCGCGATGCCGTCAGTGGTCACGCCGATCTTTGCCAGCGCCTGATCGAAACTCGGCAGGATGCCGAAGACGCCGATCGAGCCGGTGATCGTGTCGGGCTCTGCGAAAATACGGTCGGCGGGGGTCGAGATCCAGTAGCCGCCCGACGCCGCGACATTGGCCATCGAGACGACGATCGGCAGCTTCTTCGCCTTGGCGGCGAGCAGCGCCTGGCGAATCTGTTCGGACGCCAGCACCGATCCGCCCGGCGAATCGACGCGCAGCACGATCGCCTTCACCCCGCCGTCGCTCGCGGCGTCGAGGATGTGACCGGCGATCGTTTCCCCGCCGGCGGTTCCGGTCGAGGCTTCGCCGTCAACGATCTCGCCCGCCACCGGGATCACCGCGATCGCGCGGCCCTTCTGCGCGGGCGGATTGGCGGCGACCCAATTGTCGAGCGGGATGGCGTTATAATCCCACGGCCGGCTGTCGTCCGCGGCGCCGCTGATTTCGGCCACGCGCGCGCCGAACGCCATGCGTCCGCCAAGCTTGTCGACCAGCCCGGCGGACAGCGATGCCTGACCGAGGTCGCCGCTTGCCGCCCGGACCGCGCCTGGCGTATCGGCGATGAAGGCGTCGAGCTTTGCCTTCGGCCTTGCCGCCTTCACGTCGGCGAGCCACTTGTCCCACAGCACGCCGGCATAGGCGAGGTCGGCCTGCTTCGCCTCGGGCGACTGGTCGCCGCGCAGATAGGGTTCGACCGCGCTCTTGAAGGTGCCGACGCGATAGATGTGGGCGGTGATGCCGAGCCGGTCCATCAGCCCCTTGTAATAGAGGCGCGACCCGCCGGGCCCGGCGATGGCGACGCCGCCCATGTCGTCGGCCCATATCTCGCTGGCATGCGCCGCGACCTGATAGCTGTCGGTCGTGTAGGCGGTGGCGAAGGCGAGCACCGGCTTTTTCTTCGCGCGCACCTTGTCGATCGCGGCGCCGATTTCTGCGAGCGAGACCTGCCCGCCGCCCAAAAAGCGGTCGAGGTCGAGGACGACCGAGGTCACACGCTTGTCGTCGGCGGCGGTTTCGAGCGCCTGGACGATGTCGCGAACGCGATATTCGCGAAGCTGCGCGCCGCCTGACAGCGCCGCGAACGGGTCGATTTCCGCCGGCTGTTCGGTGACGATGCCGTCGAGCTGGAGAAGGAGCGCGCCCTTGCTGACCGGCAGCGAGGCGTTGGGACGGCCCGCGAGCAGGCCGAACAGCGCCGCGAAGAACAGCAGCAGGAAGACGAGCGCCAGTCCATCCTTGATCGCCACGAGCAGCCGCCAGACCCGGCGCGGAAAGCTGATCGTGCCGCGCGGCGCGTCGTCGCCGGGTAGCGGACGGCGCACGGGGATGGCCCAGGGGCCGGCGGGATTCGGGGCGGAGGTTGGGGTGTCGGTCATTGTGCAAATCTAGTGCGTGATGATCCGAGATGGAACCGTCATTGCGAAGAGCCGAAGACGGCGAAGCGATCCCATCCCCCCCCTCGCGCTTGCGGGAGGGGGGACGGCGTCACAGCCATCCTTCCTGCCGGTACCAGCGCACCGTCTCGGCGAGGGCATCGGCGGTGTCGACGGCGGGGCGCCACAGGTCGGGCGGCGGACAGGCGCCCTCTGCCGCCACCCAGTCCGGATGCGCGATGTAGCGGGCGCGGTCGGCCGTCAGCTTGGCGCGGTGGCGGCGCACCAGCATGTCGAGTCGGCCCCCGGCGTGCAGCAGCGGCGCCGGGACAGCGAGCGTCGCGACGCGATCGCGCCCGACTGCGCGGCCGATGGCGCGCGCGAAGCCGCGATGCGACCAGCCGCCGGGCTGGCCGTCGTCGGGTTCGTAGGTCTGCCCGACGCCGGCATGGCGCTCCGCCGCCAGCGCGACCAGCAGCCGCGCCAGTTCGTCGACGTAGATCGCCGACATCCGGCCGCGCGGCGGGATCAGCATCAGGCCGCGCCGCGCCATGCGGAACAGGTCGAGCATCTCGGTATCGCCGGGGCCGAAGACGGCGGGTGGGCGTACGATCGTCCAGTCGAGTCCGCTCGCCTCGACGATCGTCTCGGCGCGCGCCTTCGACCAGCCGTAGTGCGACAGGCCGGGTTCGCGCGCGGCGAGCGAGGAAATGTGGACGAAGCGCTGCACCCCGGCGCCGCGTGCGGCCTCGACGACATTCGCCGTAGCGACCGCGTTGCCCGCCTCGAACGCTGCGCGGGTCGGGACGTTGACCACGCCTGCGATGTGGAGCAGCGCATCGGCCCCGGCCACCATCTCTGCAAGGCTGTCGGGCCGGTCGAGCGCGCCGGCGATCCATGTGACGCCGTCGCGCGCCTCCTGCGCCCGGCGGGTGAGCGCGCGGACGTGCCAGCCGGCTTCGACCGCCTGGCGCAGCGTCGCGCGCCCGACGAAGCCGGTTGCGCCGGTCATCGCCAGCGTGGGTTGCATCAGAGCCGCCCCGGCACGGGAAGGATTTGGTCGCGCGTCATCACAGCAGCACCATGTGATCGCGATGGACGACTGCACTGCGCGGTGCATGGCCGAGCGCCGCCTCCTGCGCGTCACGCCCGAGGCCGAGGATCGCCGCGGCGTCGGCGACCGGATATTCGGACAGGCCGCGCGCGACGATGCGCCCGTCGGGGCCCGCGATATCGACGATGTCGCCGCGTGCGAAATCGCCGCTGGCGGCGGTGACGCCCGCCGCAAGCAGGCTGGCGCCGCCCTGCAGCGCGCGGACCGCGCCGGCGTCGATGGCGAGCCGGCCCTTGACGGTCAGCCGTCCCGCGAGCCACGCCTTGCGCGCGCTGGCGCCGCGCCTGGGGAGGAACAGCGTATGCCGCGCCTCGGCCGACAGCGGCCGGTCGATGCGGCCCGACGCGATCGCGAGATGCGCGCCCGCGGCGTTGGCGATGCGCGCCGCCGCGATCTTCGACACCATGCCGCCCGATCCCATGCCCGAAGCCGACCCGGCGTCGGCCATCGCCTCGATCCGCGCGTCGATGCGCTCGACCCTTGCGATATGCCGTGCGCCGGGTATCGCAGGATTGCGGTCGTAGAGCCCGTCGACGTCGGACAGCAGCACGACGCCGTCCGCCCCGGCCGCCTGCGCGACGCGCGCCGCGAGCCGGTCGTTGTCGCCGAAGCGGATTTCGGCGGTCGCGACGCTGTCATTCTCGTTGATGATCGGCACGACGCGCAGCGAGAGCAGCCGGTCGAGCGTCGCCGCGGCATTGAGGTAGCGGCGACGATGTTCGAGGTCGTCGAGGGTGACGAGCATCTGTGCTGCGGTCAGACCCTCGGCGCCGAGCTGTTCGGCCCAGACCTGCGACAGCGCGATCTGCCCCGTCGCGGCGGCGGCCTGCGCATCCTCCAGGCTCGCGCGCCCGCCCTTGGCGAGCCCCAGCCGCCGCGCGCCCAGCGCGATCGCGCCCGACGACACGACCGCGACCTGCTGTCCGGCGCGCGTGCGCGCCGCGATGTCTGCCGCGATCCCAGCGACCCAGTCGCGCCGCACCGCGCCATCGGGATCGACGAGCAGCGCCGATCCGATCTTGACGATCAGCCGCGGACAGGAGGCGGGAGGAAACAGCATCATGCCGCCGCCGATAGCGCGCGCGGCGCGGCGCGCCAATGCGAATATCCCCGAGTCGCGCAGGGAAAAATGGGAATGGCGGCTTTCGGGCGAAACCGGCTGGCCTGCAATTTCGCCCGCCAGGTCGTTCAGATCGGCGACCAGTCGCCGCCGGCGCCTTCTCTTTCGTCGCTGCCTGGTTGGGGATGATCGATCGCTTCGAGCAATTTGTCGAGCACTGCCTCGACCCCCGCGCCGCTCGCGCCCGACAGCGCCATCACCGGTTTGCCGCTTTCTTCGGCGAGTTCCGCCGAAAGCGCCGCGATCAGCTCGTCGTCGAGCGTGTCGACCTTGTTGAGCGCGACGATCACCGGCTTGTCGGTCAGCCCGGCGCCATAGGCCTCCAGTTCGTCGCGCACGATGCGATAGCTGGTCGCGACATCCTCGTCATTGGCGTCGACGAGGTGCAGCAGCACGCGGCAGCGTTCGATGTGGCCGAGGAAGCGGTCGCCGATCCCAGCGCCGTCGGCGGCGCCCTCGATCAGGCCCGGAATGTCGGCGATCACGAATTCGCGGCCCTTGTGGCTGACCACGCCGAGTTGCGGCCGCGTCGTGGTGAAGGCGTAGGCACCGACCTTGGCCTGCGCGTTGGTGACGGCGTTTATGAAGGTCGACTTGCCGGCGTTGGGCAGGCCGACGAGCCCCGCGTCGGCGAGCAGCTTCAGCCGCAGCCACACCCACATCTCCTCGCCCGGCCAGCCGGGGCCGTGCTGGCGCGGCGCGCGGTTGGTCGAACTCTTGTAGCTGGCATTGCCGCGCCCGCCGTCGCCGCCGCGCAGGAAGACGATGCGCTCGCCCGCCCGGGTCAGGTCGGCGAGCAGCGTTCGTTCATCATCGTCGGCGAGAATCTGCGTGCCCACCGGCACCTCGATCACCAGATCGTCGCCGCCCGCGCCGGTGCGGTCGCGGCCCGCGCCAGGAGTTCCGCGCCTCGCCTTGAAATGCTGGGTATAGCGGAAGTCGATCAGCGTGTTCAGCCCGGCGACCGCCTCGAACACGACGTCGCCGCCCTTGCCGCCGTTGCCGCCGTCGGGGCCGCCATATTCGATATATTTCTCACGCCGAAAGCTGACGGCGCCGGGGCCGCCGTCGCCCGACTTGATGAATATCTTGGCCTGATCGAGGAAATGCATCGCCGCCCTTTACGGGGAAGGCGGGGACTTGGCTAGGGATCGTCGCCCCGGCTTGCGCCGGGCGATAGTCAGCAGCCCGGCTTCCCGCCCTGTTCGGCCCAGAAGGTTCCGATCCGCCCGGCGATCAGTTCGGTCGCCAGCGCGCGCGCGGTGTCGCGCGGTAGGCCCAGTGCCTCGGCCATCGGGCCGCCGAGGTGCGCGTCGCCCATCGCCATCAGCACCAGCGCCAGCGTGTCCTCGTGCATCAGGCGCTTTTCGTGCGCGTCGGGGGCCATGCCGTCGATCAGCCGATGGATCGCGGCGATGATCGGGTCGAGCGAATCGTCGTTGCCGGTTGCCGCCATCCACGTCGCCAACGCCCCCGCGCCGCCGCTGTCGAAAGCGTCGAAGGCGAGGTCGACGATCTCGCGCACGTTGCGTTCGCCCGGCGGCGAGGCGGTCATCTTGGCGGCGATCGTGTCGCATACCGTTTCGGCCAGATAGGCGGCCAAGGCCTTTTGCAGGCCCGCCGCGCTGCCGAAATGGTGGAGCAGATTGGCGTGGGTGCGGTCGATGCGTCCCGCCACCGCCTTCAGCGTCACCGCCTGCGGCCCCAGTTCGATCAATATCTGACGGGCTGCTTCCAATGCGACCGACCGGCTCTCCTCCGGGCTCAGTCGCTTCTTTGCTATTGACACCACTGTAAGTAATTCCTAGATACTTGCCCCAGAGGCGCCCCCGCGCCTTCACCCCCTATTCGCTGGTGAGGAAGATATGTCCAGCCTTTCGCTCTCCCCCACGCCGCATGATCTGGCGATCACCCCGCGCGACATGCGCTTCGGCCGCGACGACCGGCAGGGGCGCTGGTGGCTGAACGGCGATCCGATCGCTTCGACCTTCCACACCGCGCTGTCGGTAACCTTTCCGAAGGGCGAGGCGATGTTCATCGAGGCGGTGAAAGCCCACCGCGACGGCGTGCCCGACAAGCTGGCGCGTGAGATCCGCGCCTTCACCCAGCAGGAGGTGATCCACAGCCGCGAGCATGTCGTCTTCAACCGCAAGGCGGAGGAGGCGGGCTACGACCTTTCCGAACTCGAGGCCGATGTCGACGCGGTGATGGAACTGATCAAGCAGCGACCGCCGATCGTCAACCTGATGGCGACGATCGCGCTCGAACATTATACCGCGATGCTCGCGGCGATCATGCTCAAGGATCCCGCCATGTATCAGGGGGCCGAGCCCGAGTGGGGCGCGCTGTGGAAATGGCATGCGATCGAGGAGATCGAGCACAAGGGCGTCGCCTACGACACTTGGCTTCACGCGACGAAGGACTGGAGCCGCTGGCGGCGCTGGAAGGCGAAGTCGCTGATGATGCTCGTCGTCACGGCGCGCTTCTGGCCGAAGCGCGTCCGCGGCATGAAGATATTGCTGCGGCAGGACGGGCTGACCGGCTGGCGGGTGACCGCGCGCATCTGGTGGTATCTGCTCGGCAAGCCGGGGGTGCTGCGCAAGAGCCTGCGGCCCTGGCTCGCCTATTTCATGCCGGGCTTCCACCCTTGGAACCATGACGATCGCGCGCTGATCGGTCGCTATGAGGGTGCTTATGCCGACGCGCTGATGCCCGCGCATTCGTCGGCGGCGCCTGCGGCGGCTGCGGCCGCCTGAAGCGTCGGGCTTTCGCAAGCAGAGCGTTTCGCGAAGGCGGCCGGACCGGTCTTCTCTCTCCCGGTCGTCCGGCTGCCTTCGCGGAAATCGCGGGCTTGCATGACGGCGATTGCCGTCCGCGGCGCGATGCGGCATGGCGCACCCATGATCAGCGCTCCTCCCGTCATCGAGACCGACCGCCTGCGCCTGCGCGAGCATCGCCTGTCGGACAAGGATGTCCATATCGCGATGTGGGCCGATCCGCGCGTGACGCGCTTCATCGGCGGCGAGCCGCGCGCGCCCGATGTCGCATGGGGCAAGTTCCTGAGCTCTGCCGGGATGTGGCCGGTGCTCGGCTATGGCTATTGGGTGTTCGCCGACAAGGCGACCGACCGGCTGGTCGGGCAGGGCGGCCTGTCCTATTTCTGCCGCGGCATCGCCGAACTGGAAGGGCAGCCGGAAGCGGGCTGGGCGTTCGACGCCGACCACTGGGGCATGGGCCTGGGGACGGAGGCGATGCGCGCGGTTCTTGGCTGGGCTGACGCGACGCTCGACGCGGCCGAAGTGCGCTGCATCATCGATCCCGGCAACGAGGCGTCGGAGCGGGTGGCGGAGAAGCTCGGCTTCCGCCTGATCGGCGACAGCGATGCGCTGGGCCATGTCGTCGCGATCTACAGCCGCCCGCGCGGGGGGTAAGCTTCTTGAGTTCATTCGGAGAGGCGGAGGCGCGGAGATGAAGGTTTGGGCCGCGGGTCCGTTCATGATGTGTCATGGCAGCGCCGTGCCAAATCCGGATCGTCTTGGTCCGTTCGTGCCGAGCTTGTCGAAGCTCTGACCTTCTTCTTACGGTCCGGAAAGGAAAGAACGGCCCTTCGACAAGCTCAGGGCAAACGGTTCATATTTACGCGGCGCGGTGGGCAGAAAACCATTCCCTCCGCGTCTCCGCGTGAAATTCTTTAACGGGCGCTCCCTCCGTCCGGCCGGTTTCAGGCCGGTTCCACCACCAGCACGCCGCCATCGGCGCTGACGACGCGGACCTTGGTGCCTTCGGCCGCGTCGGGGCCGTGGACCGGCCATTCGCCGTCGCCGACCTTCGCGCGGCCGCGGCCGTCCTCGATCGCCCGCGTCACGGTCAGTACCTCGCCGACCAGCCGCCCGGCGCGCTGGTTGAGGTGGGGGTCGGCGGAAGCAATCGGGTTGGCCTTCAGCCAGCGCCGCGCGGTGTAGAGCACGATGAACGACAGGATCGCGAAGATGCCGAGCTGCAGCGGCACCGAGATCGGCACGATCCAGGCGACGACCCCGGTGACGATCGCAGCGGCGCCCAGCCAGATGAGAAAAAAGCCCGGCGCGACGATCTCCGCCGCGGCGAGCAGCACGCCGAGCGACAGCCACACCCAATGCGGGTCCATGTGCGACAGCCAGCCCAGCATGTCAGGCGCCCTTGCGTTCGATGGCGTCGCGCGCCAGTTCGCCGATGCCGCCGAGCGTGCCGATCAGCTGCGTCGCCTCGACCGGGAAGAGGATCGTCTTGCTGTTCGGGCTGGTCGCGAACTGGCTGACCGCCTCGACATATTTCTGCGCGACGAAATAGTTGATCGCCTGCGCGTTGCCGCTGGCGATCGCGTCCGACACCATCTGCGTCGCCTTGGCTTCGGCCTCCGCCTCGCGCTCGCGCGCCTCGGCGTCGCGGAAGGCGGCTTCGCGGCGGCCCTCGGCCTGCAAGATCTGTCCCTGCTTCTCGCCCTCGGCGCGCAGGATTTCGGAGGCGCGCAGACCCTCGGCCTCGAGGATCGCGGCGCGCTTTTCGCGCTCGGCCTTCATCTGCCGCGCCATCGCGTTCGAGATGTCGGCGGGCGGGCGGATGTCCTTGATCTCGACGCGGGTGATCTTGACCCCCCAGGGCGTCGTCGCGTCGTCGACGACATGCAGCAGCCGCGTGTTGATCTCGTCGCGCTTCGACAGCGTCTCGTCGAGGTCCATCGACCCCATCACGGTGCGCAGGTTGGTCGTCGTCAGGTTCATGATCGAGAGGTAGAGATCGCTGACTTCATAGGCGGCCTTGGCGGCGTCGAGCACCTGAAAGAAGACGACGCCGTCGACCGCGACCATCGCATTGTCCTTGGTGATGATTTCCTGCCCCGGAATGTCGAGTACCTGCTCCATCATGTTCACCTTGCGCCCGACGCGGTCGAAGATCGGCATGATGAAGTTGAGCCCGGGCTGGGCGGTGTGCGTGTAGCGCCCGAAGCGCTCGATCGTATAGGCATAACCCTGCCGCACGGGCGTCAGCGCCCAGACGAGGAACACCAGCGCCAGAATCACCAGTGCGAGTGCGAATTCCATCGGTCGTCCCTCCTGCAAATCCTTTCCCTTATTGCGGCAATGGCGCGGGTACGCCACAGAAAAGCGCATGATCGACTTTGCTCCCTGCTCGCTGCTCTACGTTCCCGCCTCCAACGCGCGCGCGCTCGAAAAGGCGCGCGGGCTTGCCGCCGACATGCTGATCGTCGACCTGGAGGATGCGGTGCCGGCGGACCGCAAGGCGGAAGCGCGCGAGGCGATGCGCGCTGCGGTCGCCGCGGGCTTTCCCGGCAAGCGCGTCGCGGTGCGGATCAACGGCACCGGCAGCGCGCATCAGGCGGCCGATCTCGATGCGCTCGCCGGGCTGGCGCTCGACGCGGTGGTGCTGCCCAAGGTCGATGCACCCTCCGATCTCGCCCCCGCGCGCGGATTCGGCCTGCCGCTGTTCGCGATGATCGAGACGCCCGCCGCCATCTATGCCGCGCGCGACATCGCCGCCGACCCGGCGACGCACGGGCTGATCGCCGGGCTCAACGACCTCGCGCACGAGCTGAAGCTTCCCGACGGGACCGATCGCGGCGCAATGAGCCATGCGATCCAGGCGATCGTGCTCGCCGCGCGGGCGGGCGGTGTGTGGTGCTTCGACGGCGTCTATAACGCCATCGACGATGCGGCGGGCTTTGCGGCTGAGGCGGCCAACGGGCGGCGGCTCGGCTTCGACGGCAAGACGCTGATCCACCCGACGCAGGTCGATCCGTGCAATGCCGCCTTCGCTCCGTCGCCGCGCGAGATCGCCGCCGCCGAGGCGCTCGTCGCAGCCGCGACCGGCGGGGCGCAGCGGCACGAAGGACGGATGATCGAGGACATGCACGTTGCTGCGGCACGGGCGTTGCTGGAGCGGGCGGGGCGCGGATAGGAGATTCGCGCAGAGGCGCAGAGATCGCGGAGGATTCAGGCCGACAGGCTTCTGCGTTCTGCGACCTCGGTTCGAAATCCGCGGTTGAGGGAAATAGCTGCGGCGCGGAAAAGGCTATTTTCCCTTACCTCCGCGTCTCCGCGTGAATCCTGTCATGCGACCACCTGTTCCCCCCCCTCCCGCTTGCGGGAGGGGGCGGGGGTGGGCCGGCGGCGTTGCGTCTACCCACCCCGCTGCGGCTAGCGAACAAGTGCGCAAGCCTCGCTGCCCCTCCCGCAGCCGGGAGGGGAGGCAGGCTTTTGCGGCTAAGATGACCCGCCGATGCCTTTCGTCGTTCGACGAACGCGTCTTGTCTGCCCGGGGCGGGCATGCCATGCGGCGCATCCATGAAAACGCCGAAATTCCGCGCCGCGCTTACCGCCGTGGCGCTTGTCGCCCTTGCTGTCCCCGCCGCCCAGGCCAGGGACGATGCGCCGGTCACCGAGATCGAACTCGCCGATCATATCCGTACCCTGTCGGGCGACGCCTTCGAAGGGCGCGCGCCGGGGACCGGGGGCGAAGCGCGCGCCATCGCCTATATCGTCGGCGAGTGGGCGAAGGCGGGGCTGAACCCGGTGCCGGGAAGCGCCACCCCCTGGCTCCAGCCGGTTCCGCTGGTCGAGACGCAGGCCACGGGAAGCCAGGCGCATTTCAAGGTGCGCGGGCGCGATTTCGCGATCGAGGAGGACGGCGTCATCCTGACCGGCCGCGATGCCGCGGCATCGCTGTCGGACCTGCCGGCGGTTTTCGTCGGCTATGGCGTCGACGGCGAAGGTCGGGTCAACGTCGATGTGCGCGGCAAGCTGGCGATCATGCTGATGGGCAATGCGCCGTTCGGCGACGACCTGCCGCGCTATCGCGAACGGCGTCAACTGCTCGCCGATGCGGGTGCCTCGGCGGTGCTGGTGATCGCGACCGACGCGCTGCCCTGGGCGCAGCTTCGCGATGCGCTGGGCAGTCGGACGACGCGCCTCGCCGATGCAAAGGCCGGCCCGCCGATCGGCGGCTTCCTGTCGCTCGAGGCGAGCGACGCCCTGTTCGCCAAGGCGGGAGAGGACGGCGCGGCGGCGCGGGCGGCGGCGGGGGCGGCCGACTTTCGCGGGCTGGCGCTGCCGGTCACGGCCGACCTGTCGGCGACGGCGACCGTCCGCAGCGTCGACAGCCATAATATCATCGCGAAGCTGCCGGGCGCAAAACCCGACGGCAAGGCGGTGCTGTTCCTCGGCCATTGGGATCATCTCGGCATCTGCGCGCCCGAAGGGGCGGCCGACCGCATCTGCAACGGTGCGGTCGACAATGCGAGCGGCATCGCGGTGCTGATCGCGGTCGCCCGGCGGCTTGCCAAGGGACCGCGCCCCGACCGCGACATCTATTTCATGGCGACGACGGCGGAGGAGAAGGGGCTGCTCGGCGCGCGCTGGTTCGCCGATCATCCGGTGCTGCCGCTGACCGACATCACCGTCGCGCTCAACATCGACACCATCGCCATCTCGCCGCGCGGCACGCCCGTCGCGACGATCGGTCGCGGGCGCCCCGCCCACGACGCGCTGGTGCGCGAGGTCGCGTCCGCGCTCGGCCGCACGATCGACGACGATGGAGAGGCCGACCCCTTCATCCAGCGGCAGGACGGCTGGGCGCTCGGCGCCAAGGGCGTGCCGTCGCTGATGGTGGGGGGCAGCTTTTCGGACATGGGGCTGCTGGAGGCGTTTCTGGAAAGCGACTACCACGGACCCGGCGACGAATTTTCGGACAAGGTGCCGCTGGGCGGCGCGGCCGAGGATGCCGACCTGCATGTCGCGCTGGGGCGGGCCTTTGCCGATACGAAGCGGTGGCCGGGGACGAATTAGAGCATCGAGCTTTGATCTGAGATGATGCTGGCTGAACGCACGCCGCTCTCGTCATTGCGAGCGGCGAAGCCGCGCGGCAATCCAGAGTAGACGTAGACCGCCCTGGATTGCTTCGCTCCGCTCGCAATGACGCACAGGACAATCGAAAACCATCGCCCTGCGAAAGCCGAGGCCGCTAGCGGACGGGCGCGAGATCGTGAGTAGCCCCCGCTTTCGTCGGGGCGACGTTTATCTATCAGGCCGCCTGTTTCGCCCGGTCGGCCATTTCCTGGTTGAGCATCTCGGCCAGCAGGAACGCCAGTTCCAGCGATTGCCCGGCGTTGAGGCGCGGGTCGCAGTGGGTGTGATAGCGGTCGGCGAGGTCCATCTGGGTCACGTCCATCGCGCCGCCGGTGCATTCGGTGACGTTCTGGCCGGTCATCTCGATATGGATGCCGCTGCCGTGCGTTCCCTCGGCGCGGTGGACGGCGAAGAAGCCGCGCACCTCGGCGAGGATGCGTTCGAACGGGCGCGTCTTGTAGCCGGTCGAGGTCTTGATGACATTGCCGTGCATCGGGTCGCACGACCAGACGACGGGGTGACCCGATTCCTTCACCGCGCGCACCAGCTTCGGCAGATGCGCCTCGATCTTATCGTGACCATAGCGGGTGATCAGCGTCATCCGTCCCGCCACATGGTTCGGGTTGAGCGTGTCGAGCAGCCGCAGCAGCGCGTCGGGCTCCAGCGTCGGGCCGCATTTCATGCCGACCGGATTGCCGATGCCGCGCAGATATTCGATATGCGCCGACCCCTCGAAGCGGGTGCGGTCGCCGACCCACAGCATGTGCGCCGACGTGTCGTACCAGCCGCCGGTCAGGCTGTCCTGCCGGGTGAGCGCCTGCTCATAGGGAAGCAGCAGCGCCTCGTGGCTGGTGTAGAAGCTGGTCCCCTTGATCTGCGGGACCGTCTCCGGCGTCACGCCGCACGCCTCCATGAAAGCGAGCGCCTCGGAAATGCGCGCGGCGGTTTCCTGATATTTCTTGGCCCACGGGCTGCGGTCCATGAAATCGTGCGTCCAGGCATTGACCTGATGCAGGTTCGCGTAGCCGCCGTGCGCGAAGGCGCGCAGCAGGTTGAGCGTCGCCGCCGCCTGGCTGTAGGCGCGGACCATGCGCCGCGGGTCGGGTTCGCGCCCCACCGCCTCGAACGCGATGTCGTTGATGATGTCGCCGCGATAGCTCGGCAGCTCGACGCCGTTCACCTCTTCCATGTCGGCAGAGCGCGGCTTGGCGAACTGGCCCGCCATGCGGCCGACTTTCACCACCGGCACCTTCGATGCGAAGGTCAGCACGACCGCCATCTGGAGCAGGACGCGGAAGGTGTCACGGATGTTGTTCGGATGGAATTCGGCGAAGCTTTCGGCGCAATCGCCGCCCTGCAGCAGGAAAGCCTTGCCCTCGACCGCCCGCGCGAGTTCGTCCGTCAGCGCCCGCGCCTCGCCCGCGAAGACCAGCGGTGGATAGCTCGCGAGTTCGCGCTCGGCCGCGTTTAGTGCGGCCTCGTCGGCGTAGGTCGGAAGCTGGCGGGCCTCGTGCGAGCGCCAGCTATGCGGTTGCCATGGTTGCGTCATCTTTTGCGTCTTCTGCTTCCAAAATCGAATCTCGCGCGCCGCCTTGGCTCGGATGGGCCAGGGAAGCAAGGACAGGAAATTAGCATCATCGGCCTATTTATGCACCCGCGCTTTTCTTGCGCTGCGGAAACTGGTAATTTGCTGCGGTTTCGGCAGGCGTGATCGGGGGCGCGCCGCCGCGCGCCGTTCGGAAATTGGTAACCGTTTCATACCTAAGGGTCTCGACGGGACCACAACGCGAAACGAAGGCTATGGCACACTTCGATTCCGCCTGGTTCGGCTATGCCGCCCTGTTGTTGCTGCTCGCGACAGGCTTTGCCGTCCGCATCGATCACGTGCGGATCGGAATCGCGCTGGCGGCGCTGCTCGCCCTGCCCATGGTGCTGTTCGGGCGCGGCCCCGCCGGCGTGGTCCTGCTCCTCGCGCTGCTCGCGCTCATCAACCTGGGTCTCGGTCTTCGCGGCTGGATCCGCGACACGCGAATCGCTTTCTCGCCCGAGGAGCAGCAGTTGCGCCAGTTGCATTTCGGCGGCCTCGGTCCCGTCGAGGCGCGGCGCCTGATCGACCAGGGGCATTGGATTTCGGCGCGCCGCGGCGAGGTGCTGATCCGCGAGAACGAGGCCGTCCCCAGCCTCTTCTATCTGGCGGAGGGAGAGGCGGCGATTCAGCGCGACGGTGCCGATGTCGGCCTGCTGTCCGATGGTGCGCTGATCGGCGAGGCGACGGTGCTCGACGGAGCGAATGCGACGGGAACGGTGACGCTGGCTACCCGGGCCCGGCTGTGGTTCGTGCCCGCCGAGGCGCTGCGATCCTATCTGGCGGCGAACCCCGGGATCGCGGCGGCGCTGCACGAGGGCTTCGCGCGCGCCCTGCGCGGCAAATTGGCGAGCGCGAACACTCGCCTTGCCGACCGGACCCCGCTATGATCCTGAACCGCGCGTTCATTGCAACGCCGAAGATTAAATAACGCGCTGTTCCGATTTGAAATTTGAAGGTGTGAAAATGCCCGTTACCCTATTCGGGATTCCCAACTGCGATACCGTCAAGAAGGCTCGCGCCTGGCTTGCGGATCGCGGCGTCGATTATGCGTTTCACGATTACAAGAAAAGCGGCGTCGACGCCGACCAGCTAGCGGACTGGACCGGCCGATTCGGTTGGGAAAAGCTGCTCAACCGGTCCGGCACCACATTCCGGAAATTGCCCGACGAGGTGAAAGCCGATCTGGACGCCGCGAAGGCGATAGCGATCATGATCGCGAATCCCTCGGCCATCAAACGCCCGGTCCTGGTCCATGATGGCGGGGTATTGCTGGGCTTCGACGCGGCCGAATGGGAGCAGGCGCCGTAGCGGACCCCGTCCACCCACAACCCGTCTTGCGGCCATGGAAATTGTGAATCATCCTCGCGCGCGAGGGTGAGGGACATGGTCAGACGACAGCGCCGATACGAATATAGCGAGGAAGACAGGGCGGCGCTCGACCGGCTCGACCGCGATTTCCGCCGCTCGCTGCTCAGCTGGTTCGGCCGCCGCACGCGTGACCGCGCCGACCTCGAGGACATGGTGCAGGAGGTGTTCGAGCGCCTCGTCAAACGCGGCGGCGCCTCCGAACTCGAACGCCAGAATCTCAGCGCCTATGTGTTCGAGACCGCCAGCAGCGTCCTGACCGACCATTTGCGCAAGAAAGTGACGCGCCATTCGGACGCTCACGAACCATTCGATCAAAATCAGCATGGGGGTGCGGATTTTTCGCCCGAGCACGTTCTGATGGATCGACAACAGCTTGCGCGGGCGACCGCCGTGCTGCTCGAACTGCCGGAACGGACCCGGGTGATATTTGTGCTGAGACGGCTCGAGGGCATGCGCCTGAACGACATAGCGAAGCGGCTCGGAATATCCGTGAGCGCGGTGGAGAAGCATATGCAGCGCGCCATCACCCACATCATGCGAAGGATCGACTTCGAGTGATGACAATCCCCTCTCCCTCGACCCTGCGTGGGCTGGCGCCCGACGAGGCCGCCGCCGCGTGGCTCGTCCGCATCGACGCGGGACCGCTCGGCCCAGGGGATCAGGACGAGTTCGACGCCTGGCGTGCGGAATCGGCCGCGAACGCCGCCGCTTTCGCCAAGGCCGAAGCGGCATGGAAGCTGTTCGACGGCGCCCCGGGCGACCCTGCGCTGGACGCCCTGCGCGCCTCGGCGCTCGCGGCCGGGAAGGAACCGCGGCGCGGCCTGTGGGCGGGTATCGGCGTCGGCATCGCGGCCTCGCTGCTCGCGGCGGTCGCGCTGGGCACCGATTATCTGCCGTTCGGCCAGAAGGCCGCCGCGCCGCAGCTCGCGGCCCGATCCGTCCCGGCGGCCGACGCCACCCCCAAGGCACCCGACAGCGGCGAGTTCGCCACCGCCAGGGGCGAGCGCCGCACCGTCCGCCTTGCCGACGGCAGCGCGATCACCCTCAACACCGACAGCGCGATCCGCGTCGGCTACGTCGCCGACCGCCGCCTCGTCCGCCTGCTGCGCGGGCAGGCGCTGTTCGAGGTCGCCAAGGACCCGCACCGTCCCTTCGTCGTTCAGGCGGGCGCGAAGCAGGTCACCGCGCTCGGCACCATCTTCGAGGTCCGCCTGCTCGACTCCGACCGCATGAAGGTCACGCTGGTCGAGGGCAAGGTCGTCGTCGATGAGGGCGAAGACCGACCAGCCCACGATGCGTCCGTCATGGTCCCCGCCGTTCTCGTTCCCGGCGAGGCGCTGCTCGTGTCCGACGGCGCGCGGCCCGTGAAATTCAAGGCCGACATCGACCAGCAGCTTCGCTGGCGCGAAGGCTTCGTCGAGTTCAACGACGCGACGCTGGCCGAGGCGGTTGCCGAGATGAACCGCTATTCGGGCAAGCAACTCGTCATCGACGATCCCGCGACCGGCAATCTGCGCGTCAGCGGCGTGTTCCGTACCGGCAGCCCCGAACGCTTCGCAGCCATCGTCGGCGAGCTTCTGCCTGTCCGCCAGCGCCCGCTGCCCGACGGTGGGGTCGAATTGCGCGCCGGGCGTTGATCTCTCGCCCGCAACCGGTCTCTCTTCTTCCGTCATGCTGAACTTGTTTCGGCATCCAAGGCCAAGCCTCTCCTTCAAGGCCGCGTTTCATTCGAGGGCAGGCGATGGCCCCCCGGATCGGGTCCGGGGCAGGCTCTGAAACAAGTTGGCAATTATCCCTTTTCGACAAGTCACTGTTCCCCGGCGAAAGCCGGGGTCCAGATGGCACAGCGCTGCCAAACATGGACCCCGGCTTTCGCTGGGGAACGGCTCCTGACTTGCCTGAAGGGTAGATATCCCAAACAAGTTCAGGGTGACGACGGGGAAGAATGCGAAGCGGAGGGGCTGAGAGAAGGAGCACCATGACGCTACGGTAAGGCGGCACTGCGGGCTGCGCGGAAATTTTCTGCACATTTCCGATGCGGATTTTTCGCCCGCTCACGTTCTGGTGCTTGACGCCGCCAAGCGGCGCGGAAGCATCACAGAGGGAGGGGCAAGCATGACATTCGCTACACGCACCGCATTTTCGTTCAAGGCGGCGATGTATCTGGGGGTCGCCGCGCTGGCGGTGAGCGCGGCCGGCGCGGTGCAGGCGCAGGCGGCGGAAGCGAAGCAACTCGACATTCCGGCGCAGGCGCTCGCGAACACGCTGACGCAGATCGGCCGCCAGACCGGCAGCGAGGTCGTATTCCAGGCGGGCGACGTACGGGGACGACAGGCGCCGGCGGTGCGCGGCGCACTGACCGCGGGTCAGGCGCTGGACGCGGCCTTGCGGGGAAGCGGCCTGCGCGCCCGCCACACTCCGCAAGGGGCCTATGTCGTCGAACGCGCCGCAACCCCGCCGCCGGCCGCGCGCAACGAGATCGACGACGGGTCGGAAATCGTCGTCACGGCGCAGCGGAAGGAAGAGAAGATCATCGACGTGCCGATCGCGATGACGGCGCTGTCGTCGAACCGGCTGGACGATCTGAAGATCGAAGGCGGGGCGGAGTTGCTGCGCGCCGTCCCGAACGTCAGCTTCACCAAGACCAATTTCAGCATGTATAATTTCTCGATCCGCGGGATCGGGACGCAGTCCATTTCCGCAACGAGCGATCCCGCCGTGGCCGTGAGTTTCAACTCCACGCCGCTTGTTCGCAACCGACTGTTCGAAGCCGAGTTTTTTGATATGAACCGCGTGGAGGTGCTGCGCGGTCCGCAGGGCACGCTTTATGGCCGCAACGCGACCGCCGGTGTGGTGAATATGATCCCCGCACTGCCCGAATCCGAATTCGGGGGCGAGGTAAAGGGCGAGACCGGCAGCTATAAGACCAGACGCCTGAGCGGGATGCTCAACGTGCCGATCACCGACACATTGGGGGTCCGCGTCGCGGGGATGATGACCAAGCGCGACGGTTTCGATTACAACAGCTTTTTCAATACGCGCATCAATGGCCGTGATCTGTGGTCGACCCGCGCCACTTTGGCGTGGGAACCGAGTGATCGCTTCAAGGCCAATGTCATTTGGCAGCATTTTGCGGAAGACGACAATCGGTCGCGGTCGGCCAAGCAATTGTGCACGACCGATCCGGGTGTTTCACAAATCGGTAGCGTCGAAATTACCGACCCCGGTCTTCGCGGCCGTATCAGCCAGGGGTGCCTGCCGGGATCGCTTTACGACGATGCGGCCTTTGGAAAGCCGAATAGCGCCGCGCTCGTTTATCTTTACTTTCCAAATACAAATATGAGTGTTGGAAATCGCCAGGTAGGCAGCACGAGGGTTCCTATACGCGCGGTCATCGATGATCCGATGGGCGGGGGTATGCAATCCAGGAATTTGCGGGAAATCGAATCCAATTATGACCCCATATTCCGTGCCAAAAATGATGTTGTCCAGTTCAACTGGGAATATAAGCCATCCGAAACCCTGCAATTTATTTCACAAACGGCTTATTCCCGTGATCGATTCTATTCATCACAGGACTATAATAGATTTGTTACGGAACCTATGTTCCCAGATTCGTCTTTAGGTCCTATGTATTCAGGTAGTCGATTGATGGATTTGGAGAAGTTTCCGGGGCCGACGCCGGGCGGTATTTATTGCGATTACCAACTCGGTTGTTCGGACCGCATGGTGTCGGCGGATTTAAGCCGATCCCGAAATCGGCAATGGTCCCAGGAATTCCGTCTGCAATCCAGTTTCGATGGGCCGTTGAATTTTCTGGTTGGCGCCAATTATCTCGATTTCAAATCGCAAGATGATTATTATGTCTTCAACAATATGTTCACCTTTATCGCTCAATGGTGGTATAGCAAAGCGCCAGATTTAGCTAATCATCCTGACTTTCGCGGTTATGGATATTATTTAAGGCCCTGCGAATTAGGCAATGAAGATCGGGAATGCCCTTATGTTGATCCCAACCCGATCGACAGCTTGGACAATCAGGGTCACAATTATTTTCTTAGCCAGAACGGTGTACATATCAGATCAAAGGCACTGTTCGGTGAGTTGTATTACAACATAAACGAAAATCTGAAATTAACGATCGGCGCTCGTTACACAAAGGACAAGAAAAGGGCAGACCAAGTTCCCAGTCAATTGTTATTGGGAGGTGGGCGTAATAGCCCTAGCGTCATAGCCAATGGCGGCCCTGATGATCCATCGAAGCTAGGCTCCCAAATTGTCGGAGATATCACCGGGGGCCGTGTAAATAGCGGCTATCCGGCTCAGGATGATATAAACCTGTCCTATGGTAAATTCACCGGGCGCGTGGTGCTGGATTGGAAGCCGGATATCAGCTTCACCGACGACAGCCTGATCTATGCCTCCCTGTCCCGTGGCTACAAAGGCGGCGGCGTCAATCCTCCCAGAGTTGATTACAACACCAATGTGGTGCAGTTTCAATTCCTGCCGCAAACATTCCGTCCGGAATATGTCAACGCCTTGGAAGTGGGCATGAAGCACAGCTTCAATGGCGGACGGTTCACCTTGAACGCCACTGGATTCTTCTATGATTACAAGGATTTTCAGGTTTCCCAGATCGTCGACCGCATTGCCTATAATGAAAATTTCAATGCGACGAGCTGGGGATTGGAGCTGGAGGCGGCGTGGCGTCCGTCGCGCGCTTTCCGCGTCGATGGCAATCTGGGCTATCTCCGCACGCGATTGGGCAAGGGTGCGCAGTCGATCGACGTGATGGACCGGACGCAGGGGGACCCCGATTGGGTGGTCTTGCGGCCCTGGCTGCAAGTTCCTTCCAACTGCATTGTCCCGCGTGCCTATGTCGAACAGGTCTTGAAGGTGAATGAAGGGGGATTGATACCGAAGGGGCCGGGAGAGAGTGCACTTATCTTGGCCAGCCTGTGTCCGGGTGGAGACCGTTATGGCAGTTGGAACCCGGCGAGGCCGACCAGAGTTGGCACCCTCAATTACTGGAATCCCGCCCGGGGGAATGCGCTTGTAAATCCAGCCTATGGGTTCACCTACGATCCGCTGGCACCTTATAATCCCGACACCGTGGGCGCGCTTGTGCCCTATGATCCCGCCAATCCGGAGGCCTGGATCGGGGGGGCGAGCGGCGCTCCCAACGGCGGTCGCGGATTCTATGCGGATCTTGAAGGGAATGAACTGCCGAACGCTCCGCGTCTGACCGCGAATATCGGATCGCAATATACCTTCTTCCTCGAAGAGGGCGATTGGGAACTGACGTTCCGGGGCGACTATTATTTCCAGTCGAAGAGCTTCGGCCGGGTTTACAACACGGAGTTCGACAGGTTGCGGGCGTGGGACAATATGAATGTCGCCGTCATGCTGACCAGACCGGAATCGGGCCTCTCATTCCAACTCTATGTCAAAAATCTGTTCAAGAAGCAGCCGATCACCGGTTTCTTCGTGAACAGCGATGACAATGGTTTGACGACCAACGTGTTCACGCCGGACCCGCGCATCATCGGGTTTAATGCGTCGCTGAAATTCTAAATCCTCTCCGCCCACTCCACTGGGGAAACCTCGGGTCGATGTCGTGCTCACTCCCAGGCCGGCGTCGGCCCGGCCTTTTTACACTCTGATGACTTTGGATTGACCCAGTGCCATCATGCTCGGGACGCGGCGCTCAACGAAAGCGCAGACCATGGATGTTGAACCAGGTTCGGCATGACGAAGAGAGGGACGGACACGGCGAAGCCCGCGCCCGCACGTGAAACTTTTTCCTCCGGACCCCGAAAACCGCTGGCCAAGGCGGCGGCGTTCGGCCTATTTTCCGCGCGTGGACAGGCTCCCGCTGCTCGCCGCCGATGACCGGCAGGCCCGCCTTGCGGCATGAGGCGCTTGTACGCTGCCGTGCTGGCGCTGTTGCTGACCGGCTGCGCCGCTGAGCCGATGACGGCGGTGCCCACCCTCGACGGCCAATCGCCGATCGTCATCGCGCATCGCGGTGCATCGGGTGAGCGGCCCGAGCATACGCTGGCGAGCTATGAGCTGGCGATCGAGCAGGGCGCCGATTTCATCGAGCCCGATCTGGTGCTGACGAAGGACGGCGTGCTCGTCGCGCGGCACGAGAATGAGATTTCGGAGACCACCGACGTCGCCGACCATTCCGAGTTCGCGGACCGAAAGGCGACCAGGCGGATCGACGGCAAGGACGTCACGGGCTGGTTCACCGAGGATTTCACCCTCGCCGAACTCAAGACGCTGCGCGCGAAGGAGCGCATTCCGCGGCTGCGCGGCACTGCCAACGACGGCAAGTTCGAGGTTCCGACCTTCGAGGAGATTCTCGACCTTCTCGCGCGCGTGAACATGGAGCGCGAGCATCCGGTCGGCGTCTATCCCGAGACCAAGCATCCCGGCTATTTTGCCGCGATCGGTCTGCCGCACGAGGCGCCCTTGCTCGCGCTGCTCGAAAAATACGGTTATCGCGGCCGGAAGGCGCCGGTGTTCATCCAGAGCTTCGAGGTCGCCAACCTCAAGGCGATCCGCGCGAAGAGCGACCTGCCGCTGATCCAGTTGATGGACGATGAGGGTGGGCCCGCCGACGCCCCGCAGACGAGCTATGCCGCGATGGCATCGCCCGCGGGGCTGAAAGCGATCGCCGCCTATGCCGACGGCATCGGACCGAACAAGGCGATGGTCATCCCGCGCGGCATGCTGGGCACGCTGGGCGATCCGACGCCGCTCGTCCGCGATGCCCATGCGGCGGGGCTGAAGGTGCATCCGTGGACCTTCCGCCGCGAGAATTATTTCCTGCCGCTCGCCGACAAGGGCGGACTCAATCCCGCCGGGCACGGCGATCTGGCGGCGGAGATCGCCGCCTATCTGGCGACGGGGATCGACGGGCTGTTCAGCGACAACCCGCGTGAGGCGGTGCCCGCGGTGAAGGAAGGAGCGTCACGATGACCGAACGCGTGCTTGGCAAAAGCGGCCTGTCGATCCGACCGTTCGTGCTCGGCGGCAATGTCTTCGGCTGGACCGCCGACCGGGCGGCGAGCTTCGCGATTCTCGACCGCTTTGCGGCGCGCGGCGGCGGCATGATCGACACCGCCGACGTCTATTCGGCGTGGGTGCCGGGGCATCGGGGCGGCGAATCCGAGGCGATGATCGGCGCATGGCTCCGCGAAAACGGCGCGCGCGACCGGGTGCTGATCGCCACCAAGGTCGGGATGGGGGAGGGCGGCCTGCGGCCCGACGCCGTTCGCGCGGCGGCGCAGGGCTCGCGCGACCGGCTGGGGGTCGACGCGATCGACCTCTATTTCGCGCATCAGGACGATCCCGACGTGCCGCTCGACGAGGTGCTGGGCGCGTTCGGCGAATTGCGCGACGCGGGGATCGTGCGCGCGATCGGCGCGTCCAACTATTCGGCCGAACGGCTGGGCGAGGCGCTGCGCGTCGCCGATGCGAAGGGGCTGCCGCGCTTCACCGCGATGCAGCCCGAGCTCAATCTGCTCGACCGCGCGCAATATGAAGGCGCGCTCCAGCGGCTCTGCATCGCAGAGGGGCTTGGCGTCATTCCCTATTACAGCCTCGCCGCCGGCTATCTGTCGGGGAAATATCGCAGCGCCGACGATCTCGGCCAGAGCCCGCGCGGCTACAAGGCAAGAGCCTATATGGCGGGCAAGGGGCCCGCGGTACTCGCCGTCATGGATCGCATCGCCGCCGAAACGGGCGCCAGCCTGGCACAGATCGCGCTCGCCTGGGTGGCGGCGCAGCCGGGCGTCACCGCACCGATCGCCAGCGCGACCACCGTCGCGCAGCTCGACGACATCATGGACAGCATGGCGCTGCGGCTGACCGGCGAACAGCTGACCGCGCTGACTGAAGCGGGAGTCTGAGGAGCGGCAACGGACGGGGGGACGGCGTGCGACTGTCTGTCTCCTCTCCCGCAAGCGGGAGGGGAGGAAGCGAATACCGCCTGTTCGGGCTGCGCCAGCGCCCCGACGAAACTCTGTCTTTCGCAGCGCAACATAAACCGCTAGGCTCCCGTCCCATGTCCACGCTCCCCAAGACGCTCACCCTCGACACCTCGACCAGCCGCGCCAACCCGACGCCGCAGCCGATGAAGCGCCTGACGGTGCCGCGCATCCGCCAGCGCAAGGGGGGCGAGCCGATCGTCATGCTCACCGCCTATACGGTGCGCCAGGCGCAGCTTCTCGACCCGCATTGCGACATGCTGCTCGTTGGCGATTCGCTCGCGCAGGTGATCTATGGCCTGCCGCACACCGTCGCGGTGACGATGGAGATGATGGCGCTGCACGGCGCCGCGGTGGTGCGCGGCAGCTATCATGCCGCGGTGATCGTCGACATGCCATTCGGCAGCTATGAGGCGGGGCCCGAGCAGGCGTTCGCCAACGCTTCGCGCCTGCTCAAGGAAACCGGCGCCGCCGCGGTGAAGGTCGAGGGGGGCAAGGTGCTTGCCCCGACGATCGAATTCCTGACCCAGCGCGGCATTCCGGTGATGGGGCATGTCGGCCTGACGCCGCAGGCGGTCAACATCCTCGGCGGCTATGGCGTGCGCGGCAAGAGCGACGAGGAAGCACGCTCGATCGTCGAGGACGCGGTCGCGGTGGCGAAGGCCGGCGCCTTCTCGATCGTCATCGAGGGTGTGCTCGAATCGATCGCGATCGAGATCACGAACAAGGTCGCCTGCCCGACGATCGGCATCGGCGCTTCGGCGCAGTGCGACGGTCAGGTGCTCGTCACCGACGACATGCTCGGCATGTTCGAGCGCGTGCCGCGCTTCGTGAAGCGCTATAGCGACATGGCGAGCGTCATCGACGGCGCGGTCCGGGACTATGCCGAGCAAGTCAGGTCCCGTTCATTCCCGACATCCGAACAGATTTACGCCGGTTGAGGCCGGACGAATGGGCGCGGCGCAGCCCGGCGGAGCGCCGCCGCGGCCGGGTGAGTGAATCGCTTGGCCTTTCCGGGCCTCGCCGCTAAGGAAAGCGACCGGCGGGCCATGCGCCCCGCGCCCGTAGCGAGACGATGGAGGTTTGATTGGCCCTGAGCCCGGACAATGCCGCCTTTTTGCTGGAAGTCGACGAGGCGGTCCGCAAGGACCGGCTCGACACGCTCTGGCGGCGCTATGGCTGGTGGATCATCGGCGCGATCGTCGCGGCATTGGTCGCCTTCGGCGGCTGGCTCTATTGGGGCCATGCGCAGCAGGTGCAGCGCGGCGAGCAGGCCGAAGCGCTGGTCGCTGCCTTTGAGAAGGCGGCGGCGAGCCAGCCGAACGCCGCGGCGAAGGATCTCGACACGATCGTCGCGGAGGGCAGTCCCGCCTATCGCTCGGCCGCGCTGATGCAGCAGGCGAACATCAAGGCGCAGGCTGGCGACCGCAAGGGCGCGGCCGCGCTGATGGCGAAGGTCGCGGGCGACAAGAAGATCGACCCGGCGCTGCGCAACGCCGCGTTGCTTCGCCAGACCGCGCTCGAATTCGACACGCTGAAGCCGCAGGCGGTGATCGACCGCATGAAGCCGCTGGTCGAGGCGAAGGACCCCGCGTCGAGCTGGTTCGCCAGCGCCGCCGAACTTAGCGCCATCGCCTATTATCAGCTCGGCCAGTACGATCGGGCGGGCGAACTCTATGGCCGTATCGCCAAGCTGCCCGACGTGCCGAAATCGCTCCAGTCGCGCGCGGTGCAGATGGCGGGCATGCTGGGCGTCGATGCTGTCGCCGATCGTGCCGGCGAAAGCGCGGACAAGGATCGCAAGGACGCCGCCGGGTCGCAGACGGCGGCAACTGAAAAGACTGAGGAAACCAAATAATATGCTGAAGAAGCGGCATTATATTCTCTGCGCGGTCCTGTTGGCGCTGCCCCTGTCGGGCTGCGGCGCGTTCAAGGACAAGGGCGGACCCAAGACGCCGACGGTCGGCGAGCGGGTGTCGATTCTGTCGAACGACAACAGCATCAAGGTCGATCCGGCGACCGCGGAGATCGCGGTGGTGCTCCCCGAGCCCGTCGTCAACGCAAGCTGGGCGCAGTCGGGCGGCAACGCCTCGAAGGCGATGGGCCATGTCGCGCTGGGCACGACCCGCGCGCGGCTGTGGCAGGCCAGCATCGCCGGCAGCACCAAGAAGCAGCGTCTCGCCGCGTCGCCGGTCATCGCCGACAATCGCCTGTTCGTCGTCGACACCGATGCGGTCGTCTCGGCCTTCGCGGCCGACACCGGTGCCTCGCTGTGGCGCACGCCGATCGGCAGCACGGGCAAGGATTACAAGGATTCGCTGTTCGGCGGCGGTGCCGCGGTCGACGGTTCGGTCGTCTATGCGACCAGCGGGTCGGGCGATGTCGCGGCGCTCAACGCCGCCGACGGGTCGGTGATCTGGAAGGTGAAGCCGGCCGGTCCGCTGCGCGGCGCGCCGACCATCGCCTTCGGCGGCGTCTACGTCATCAGCCAGGACAATCAGATCATCGCGCTCAGCGCCGCCGACGGCGCGGTGCAGTGGCAGGCGACCGCATCGCTCGAACCCGGCAGCGTTTTCGGCGCCGCTTCTCCCGCGGCGGGGCAGGGCACGATCGTCGCCGGCTTCTCGTCGGGCGAGGTGCAGGCTTATCGCTACGAGAACGGTCGCGACTTGTGGGAGGATGCGCTCGCGCGCACCTCGATGGCGCTGTCGGTGTCGACGCTGTCCGACGTCGATGCCGATCCGGTGATCGACCGCGGCCGCGTCTTCGCGCTCGGGCAGGGTGGCCGCATGGCGAGCTATGAGCTCGTCACCGGCCAGCGGACCTGGGAAATCTCGATCGCCGGCATCTCGACCCCCTATGTCGTCGGCGAATGGGTCTATGCGATGACCGACGATGCCAAGCTGCTGTGCGTCGCGCGCGGATCGGGCAAGGTGCGCTGGATTCAGCAGCTCGCGCGCTTCCGCGTCGAGACCGACAAGAAGAAGAAGGACCCGATCCGCTGGACCGGACCGATCCTCGCGGGCGGCCGGCTGATCGCGGTCAATACCGAGGGTACGCTCGCCGAATATTCGCCCACCGACGGCTCGCTGCTCGCCTCGACCGAGTTCAAGTCGCCGCTGTCGCAGACGCCGGTGGTCGCCAACAATATCTTGTATATTCTGGCGGACGACGGACAGATCACCGCCTGGCGATGACGGGATGGGGCGCCGCGCGGCCCCGCATGATAGGATAAGCAGATGGCGCGATCCGCAACGATCGCCATTGTCGGCCGGCCCAATGTCGGCAAGTCGACCCTGTTCAACCGGCTCGTCGGCAAGCGGCTCGCGCTCGTCGACGATCAGCCGGGGGTGACGCGCGACCGGCGCGAGGGCGACGGGCAACTGCTCGGCCTGACGTTCGGCATTGTCGATACCGCGGGGTTCGAGGATCAGGACGCCGCGACGCTGCCCGGCCGGATGCGCGTCCAGACCGAAAAGGCGGTGCGCGAGGCCGACGCCGCGCTGTTCCTGATCGACGCGCGCGCCGGCGTGACGCCGCTCGACGAAGAGATCGCCCGCTGGCTGCGCAGCGAGGACACGCCGATCATCCTCTGCGCGAACAAGGCCGAGGGCAAGCAGGGCGAGGCGGGGCTGATGGAGGCCTATGCGCTCGGCTTCGAAAATCCGATCGCGCTCAGCGCCGAACATGGCGAGGGGCTGGTCGACCTGTTCGACGCGCTGCGCCCGATCGTCGAGCCGTTCATGGAAGCCGGGGAAGCCGAAACCGGCGAGGATGACGAGGAACCGCTCGGCCCGCTCAAGCTCGCGATCGTCGGGCGGCCCAATGCGGGCAAGTCGACGCTGATCAACCGCATGATCGGCGAGGACCGGCTGATCACCGGGCCCGAGGCGGGGATCACGCGCGATTCGATCCGCGTTGACTGGCAATGGGAAAAGGACGGCGAAGTCCATCCGATCCAGTTGTTCGACACCGCGGGAATGCGCAAGCGCGCGAAGGTGCAGGACAAGCTGGAGAAATTGTCGGTTGCCGACGCGCTCCACGCGGTCGATTTCGCCGAGGTCGTCGTGCTGCTGCTCGACGCGACCAAGGGGCTCGAGGCGCAGGACCTGCGCATCGCCGACCGGGTGCTGGAGGAAGGGCGCGCGCTGATCGTCGCGCTCAACAAATGGGACGTCGCCGAAAATCCGTCGGCGCTGTTCAACGGCGTGCGCGCGGCACTCGACGACGGGCTGTCGCAGGTCAAGGGCGTGCCGCTGCTCAGCATCTCCGGCGCGACGGGCAAGGGGATCGACACGCTCGTCCGCGTCGCCTTCGAACAGCGCGACATCTGGACGCGCCGCATGTCGACCGCGAAGCTGAACCGCTGGTTCGAGGGTGCGGTCACCGCCAATCCGCCGCCCGCGCCGGGGGGACGGCGGATCAAGCTGCGCTACATCACCCAGGCGCGCACGCGGCCGCCGACCTTCGTCGTCTTCGGCAGTCGCACCGACGCTCTGCCCGCCAGCTATCAGCGCTACCTGACCAATGGTATGCGCAAGGAACTGGGATTCCAGGGGGTGCCGATCCGGCTCAACTTCCGCAACACGCGCAATCCCTATGACGATTGAGGCGCCCGTCGTCGTCGACGCGCGCGGGATGCGTTGCCCGTGGCCGGCGCTACGGCTGGCGCGCGCGATGCGGGCCGAGCCGCAGGTGCTGCTGATGGCCGACGATCCGAAGGCGGAGCGGGAGGTCACCGCGCTCGCCGCCGAACAGGGGTGGACGCTCGCCGCCGATCCGGGCGCGGCCGGCCCCGGACGCTGGATCGTGACGCGCTGAAACAGCCGTCCGTCGTCGCCGTAACCGCCTATTAACCGCCTTTTGGCATGCAGGCTTCGGGACCACCGGCCGAATTGCATGCCAAGGGACGGAACATTGGACGAGATGCTGGTCGATTGGAATGAATTCCGCGCGACGCGCACCCAGCTGGGCGCGGCGTTCATCCGCATATTGGGCTATTTCCGCGAGGACGGCATCAAGTCGGTCGCCGCGATCGAAGAGGCGATGCGCGCCCGCGACGCGCGTGGGCTCGTCATGCCCGCGCACACGCTGAAGAGCGAGGCGCGCCAGTTCGGCGGCGAGCGGCTGGGTACGCTGGCCGAGGATATCGAGATGTTCGCGCGCCACTGCGTCGAGGCGCAGATCAGCCCCGAGGAATATTTGCCGCGCGTCGTCACGCTGCGCCCGCTGTTCGAGGAAACGCTGGCGGCGCTGGAGCGCGAGGCCAATCCGCTCGTCCAGCGCGGCCGCCCGAGCTTCGGCCGCGCCGTCGGCTACTGAGCCGGGGACGCCCGCCGCATCGGCTGCATGGCCCCGCGCGCGAGGCTGCGCCACAGCCATTCGAGCGGCCCGTAGCGGAAGCGCGCGAGCCACGGCTTCGACCATAGCAGCATCAGCGCCGAGGCGCCGATCACGAACAGATAGAGCGGCAGGCGCCCGACCGCGCCGAACAGCCCGAGGCCATAGCCGTAGAAGAGGCTCGTCATCACGAGGCTGGTGCCGATGTAGTTGGAGAAGGCGGCTTGCCCCGCCGCCGCGATGCGGGCGATCCAGCCGCTCGCGGCATGGCGCCGGATCAGCAGGACCAGCAGCGCGGCATAGCCGATCGTCATCATCAGCCGTGCGGGCTGCGCCCAGGCGAGGAAGATGTTGAGCGACAGCAGATAATCGAACCCACCGCGCCACTGGACCCACGCCAGCAGTACCGTGAGCAGCAGTCCCGGCGGCAGCCAGCGGAGCGCCGTGCGGCGATAGGCGGCGGACTCCCAGCGGCCTGCAAGGAAGCCGCTGCGCAGCAGCGCCATGCCGATCATCATCAGCGGCAGCGTTTCGAGCGCGCTCATCAGCACCATCAGCAACGGCGTGTCCGCATGGCCGAGCCGTTCGGCGAGGATCGGCAGATAGCCGCCGCGATAGAGCACCAGTTCGGCGTCGACGGCGTCGCCAAGCCCCGCATATCCGGCGATCACGTCGCGCCCCGCCGCGGCCATCGCCGCCGATGCGCCGGGATCGTCCACCGCCTGCGCGAGGACGAGCTGCGCGCCGAAGAGCGACGTCATCAACAGCGTGCCGAGCGCGAACAGCCCGACCGCCCAGCGGATCAGCCGCCGCGCCTCCCAGTCGTGAAAGGCGAAGGCGATGCAGCCGATGCACGCATAGAGGAACAATATGTCGCCCCACCAGAGGAGGAGATAATGGGCGAACCCGAACACCGCGAGCCACGCCATGCGCCGGTAATGCACCGCGGTGGCATCCTGTCCCGACGCCCTTGCACGCTCGACGATCAGCAGCATGCTCGCCCCGAACAGGATCGAGAACAGCCCGCGCATCTTGCCGTCGAAGAGGATGAAGCCGATCGCCCAGCCGGCCAGATCGGCCGGCGTCTCCCCGCCATAGGCCTTCGGCGAAATATAGGCCGCCTCGGGCATCGCGAAGGCGACGATGTTCATCGCCAATATGCCCATCACCGCGAAGCCGCGCAGCGCGTCGAGCGTGACCAGCCGCTGCGCCGGTGCGCCGTCCTGCTTCTCCATTCGCGCCTCCGCTGCGTCCTGCCGGAAGGCTATAGGCCATTCGCTTCGGGATCCTATCCCTCTCGGCGCGGTGGCGACGCCTTTGGGTCTGGAAGGCGCCTGCCTCTTCGTCACTGCGGACATGATCGGCATATAGCCTTCAGGCAAGGCAGGAACTGTTCCCCGGCGAAAGCCGGGGTCCAGATGGCACAGCGCTGCCTCGCATGGACCCCGGCTTTCGCCGGGGAACAGTGACTTGTCGAAAAGGGAGGATTGCCGACTTGATCCGGGTGACGGGAACAGTCGATAACTATTGACATATATGTCAATAATGCTATTGCGAACCACGAAGCCGAAGCATGAGAGATTCGCCATGACCGCTCTTCCCCTCTGCCATCCCGACCGTGCCGACACCGGATTCCGCCCGCTGAAGGCGTGGCACCATTTCCGCAAGCTGATCGCCGACAAGGAGGACACCGAACAGGTGTTCCACATCATCGACGCGCTGCGCGACAATCGCTTCACGCGGTCGGTCGAAGCGTTCTTTGCGACCGCGGTGGGGGCGAAGGTATTGGCCGAGCGCCCCTATCTGCCGACGTTGCTCGACGATCACAACCGGTTGAAGGCGCTGCCCGAGGGGACGGTCGGGCGCGTCTATGTCGATTTCATGGAGCGCGAGGGGCTGACCGCGCAGGGCCTCGTCGACGAATCGATGAAATTCCGCGAGAAAAAGCCGCGCTACGATGACATGATGGAGATATTCGGCGACCGGCTGCGCGACACGCACGACCTGTCGCACATCCTGACCGGCTATGGCCGCGACGCGTTGGGCGAACAGTGCGTGCTCGCCTTCTCCTACAGCCAGACGCCGAGCTGGGGCACGCTGTTCATCGCATGGGCCGGCGCGCGCGAAATTCGCAAGGGTTTCGGACGCCGTTACCCTATCTATGCCGCGGTTCGCGAGGGCCAGCGCAACGGCCGCGCCGCGCGGCACATCGCGCATCAGGATATCGAGGCGCTGCTCGCCGAGCCGATCGAGGCGGCGCGCAAGCGGCTGGGGATCGTCGAACCGACGATCTACAAGCAGGTCCACGCGATGATGCGCGCCGACGGCATAGACCCGTATGACCTGCTGGGGACGAAGGCGATCGAAACCGCCACCGATCCCGCGCAGCCGGAACTGGCGAAAGCGGCCTGATTCCGTCGCCTGTCGGACTGGACCGGAGAAAAATATAGTGATGCGTCCCCGCCCGCGCGGGGGCACTATATGGATTCATCCAAAGTCGATGACGATCCAGCCGTAGATGGTGGACGAGCGTCAGTTCCCAAGCCGCGCGATCAGCGCCTGCGCTGCCGCGGGGTTGCGGACTTTCGCGCCGGCGATGAAGAAGAGGTAGACGTTGCGCCCGCCCTTCGCCCAGTCGCGCGCGCGGTTGGCCCAGCCGTCGAGCGCCGCCTCGTCATAGCCGGCGGGCTCGTTCTCCACCGTCCGTTGCAGGCGCGCATAGGTGAAATCGGCCGTTGCCTCGTCGATGCAGGGAAATTCGTCGCTGTCGGCGAAGACGATCGCCATGTTCCGTTCGCGTGCAAGGTCGACGAACGCCGGATCGCGGAAGCTTTCGTGCCGCACCTCGAGCGCATGGCGCAGCGGCAGGCCGTCCTGCGTCGCGGGCAGCAGATCGAGGAAGCGCGCGAAATCGTCGCGGTCGAACTTTTTCGTCGCCATGAACTGCCAGAGGATCGGTCCGAGCCGGTCGCCGAGCCGGGTTAGCCCCTGCGTCAGGAATTTCTCCACCGACGCCGCGCCGTCGGCGAGCAGCTTGCGATTGGTCGCGAAGCGCGACGCCTTGACGCTGAAGCGGAAGCCGTCGGGCACCGCCGCCGCCCAGTTGGCGAAGCTCTCGGGCTTCTGGCTGCCGTAATAGGTGCCGTTGATCTCCAGCCCGGTCAGATGCCGGCCGGCATATTCGAGTTCGCGCTTCTGCGGATGGCCGGGCGGGTAGAAGGTGCCGCGCCACGGCTCATAGGTCCATCCGCCGATGCCGACGTGGATGCTCACCCTTCCATCAGCTTCGGGAAGAAGCCTTCGTGCGCTTCGCGCAGTTCCGCGAGCGTGACCTGGTGGTCGCTCTCCGGAAGCTCGAACACGATGCGGTCCCTGATCGTGCGGCCGAGCGGGTCGACCGGCACATCGGCGCGGTTCGCCGCGTCGAGGAAGTCGGCGAGGCACGTGTCGCAGACGGTGACGATGTAGAGCCCCTGATCCTCGCCGAAGAAGCTTTCGGCGATGCCGAAGGGCTGTTCTTCGCTTACCAGCACGCCGATATCCGACCTGAGCGCCATTTCGGCGAGCGCGACGGCGACGCCGCCATCCGACACGTCGTGGCAGGCCGTGATCCAGCCCTGATTGATCGCATGGCGGATGAAGTCGCCGGTGCGCTTTTCCGCCTTCAGGTCCACCGGCGGCGGCGGGCCTTCTTCGCGGCCGTGAAGCTCGCGCAGCCAGATCGACTGGCCCAGATGGCCCATCCGCTCGCCGACCGCGAGGACGATGTCGCCGGTGCGCCTGAAGCCGATGCCGACGGCCTTGCTCAGGTCGTCGATGACGCCGACGCCGCCGATCGCGGGGGTGGGCAGGATCGCGCTGCCGCCGCCGGTCGCCTTCGATTCATTGTAGAGGCTGACGTTGCCCGACACGATCGGATAGTCGAGCGCGCGGCACGCCTGCGCCATGCCGTCGAGGCAGCCGGTGATCTGCCCCATGATCTCGGGACGCTGCGGATTGGCGAAGTTCAGGCAGTTGGTGATCGCGCGCGGTGTCGCGCCGACCGCGGTGATGTTGCGCCACGTCTCTGCCACCGCCTGCTTGCCGCCCTCGACCGGGTCGGCATGGCAATAGCGCGGGGTGCAGTCGGTGGTCATCGCGAGCGCGCGGTTCGTGCCGTGGATGCGGACGAGCGCCGCGTCGCCGCCGGTCTGCACCGTGTCGGCGCCGACCTGGCTGTCATATTGCTCCCAGATCCAGCGGCGCGACGCGATGTCGGGGCTGCCCATCAGGGCCTTGAGGTCCGCCGCGACGTCCTGCGTTTCGGGGACATTCGCAAGCGCGGACTGCTTCGGCGTCGGCACGTGCGGCCGGTCATAGAGCGGCGCGTCGTCGGCGAGCGGCGCGAGCGGAATGTCGCAGACGATCTCGCCATGATGCTCCAGCACCATGCGGCCGGTGTCGGTGACGGTGCCGATCACGGCGAAGTCGAGTTCCCATTTGCGGAAGATCGCCTCGGCGAAGGCCTCCTTGCCGGGCTTCAGCACCATCAGCATGCGTTCCTGGCTTTCGGACAGCATCATCTCATAGGCCGTCATGCCGGCTTCGCGCTGCGGCACGTCGTCCATCCTGAGGTGAAGGCCGACCCCGCCCTTCGACGCCATCTCGACCGACGAACTGGTCAGCCCCGCGGCGCCCATGTCCTGGATCGCGACGATCGCGTCCGACGCCATCAGTTCGAGGCACGCCTCGATCAGCAGCTTCTCGGTGAAAGGATCGCCGACCTGAACGGTCGGGCGCTTCTCCTCGGCATCCTCTCCGAAATCCGCTGACGCCATCGTCGCGCCGTGGATGCCGTCGCGGCCCGTCTTCGATCCGACATAGACGATCGGATTGCCGACGCCGCTTGCGGCCGAATAGAAGATCTTGTCCTGCTCGGCGACGCCGACGGTCATCGCGTTGACCAGGATATTGCCGTCATAGGCCTTGTGGAAATTGACCTCGCCGCCGACCGTGGGGACGCCGACGCAATTGCCGTATCCGCCGATGCCGCGGACGACGCCCGAGATCAGATGCTTCATCTTCGGATGGTCGGGACGGCCGAAGCGCAGCGCGTTGAGGTTCGCGACTGGCCGCGCGCCCATCGTGAAGACGTCGCGCAGGATGCCGCCGACCCCGGTTGCCGCGCCCTGATAGGGCTCGATATACGACGGGTGGTTGTGGCTCTCCATCTTGAAGATGGCGGCAAGCTTCTTGCCGCTCGGCCCTTCGCCGATGTCGATGACGCCCGCATTCTCGCCGGGACCGCAGATCACCCACGGCGCTTCGGTCGGCAGCTTCTTCAGGTGGATGCGCGAGCTCTTGTAGCTGCAATGCTCGGACCACATGACCGAGAAGATACCGAGCTCGACGAGATTCGGCTCGCGGCCGAGGGCGTTCAGGACGCGCTGATATTCCTCGGGCGACAGGCCGTGCTCGGCGACGATTTCGGGGGTGATGGCGGGCGAGGGGGCTGCGGCGGGCTGGGTCATGGCGCGCCTTTAGCCGGGCCGGCGCGATAGGAACAGACCCCAATATCGCCGGCACCGCTCACAAGATGCCGCCTCAGCTATGGGAAAGCGGCGCGCGGGTCCGTCCCGCCCACCAGGCGGCGAGCGACAGCAGCGCATAGGCGAAGAGCATCGTCGCGGGGATGGCGAGCGAATAGGCGCTTTCCTGCGGTCCGAACCAGTTGATGGCCTGGACCAGCGCAAGCAGCGCGGCGAGCGCCCACAGACGGCCGTTTCCGGCCGGGTCGCGCGTGCGGCTGGCGTAATAGGCGAGGCTGCCGCCGACCAGCGCGACTTCTAGCGGCATCGCGACCAGCGGATGGTTCCACAGGCCAAGCCCGATCTTCGGCGGCGCGCCGAACAGCGTAAGGTCGGGGATGTGGACGAGCAGGTCGATGAACCAGTGCGACACGACGACGATCGCGGCGCCGATCGCCGCCTCGCGCCGCCGCGTGGCGGCCCAGACGATCAGGCCGAACAGCAATCCCCACAATCCCGCGCCGAGCAGGCTGTGCGTATAGGGCATGCGGTAAAGGTCCATCGGGTTCATCGCCGTGATGCCGGGCGCGATCCGCATCGCCTCCAGCCCCGGGATCAGCAGCGCCGCGAAGCCGATGTCGACGAGCTGCGCCGCGACGAACAGCGTGCCGAGCCCGGCGGCGCGCGGGCGGGCGGCGACGATCAGCGCCGGGGCGAAATGGCCGACGAACATGCGGCCCGACCCTATCGCGGTGCCGGGCGACGTCAAGCTTGACCGCATGGGGGCGAGCCGCCAAAGCAGGGGGATGACCGACACGCCCGACCCCGCTGCCGCGCCGGCCCCGGCCCCCGAGATCGCGTCGCTGTCGTTCGAGGCCGCGATGGGCGAGCTCGAAACGATCGTGCGGCGGCTCGAGAGCGGTGACGTCAGCCTCGAGGAATCGGTAGCGCTCTACGAGCGCGGGCATGCGTTGCGCGCGCATTGCGAGGCGCGCCTTGCCGCCGCGCAGGCGCGGATCGAACAGGTCGGCTTCGGTGCCGACGGCCGGCCGGCGGGAACCACGCCCTTCGGCGAGAACTGATCCATGGCCGCGCGCGCCGATGGCGAAACCGTGGTAGAGGCGTCGCTGCTGCACGCCGCGCAGGCAGAGGTCGCGGCGGGGATCGACGCCCTTTTCGACCGGCGTCTGGCCATTCCCTCCGATCCGCGCGAGCGGCTCTATCGCGCGATGCGCCATGCCGCGACGGGCGGCGGCAAGCGGCTGCGCCCCTTGCTCGTCCGTGCGGCGGGCGACCTGTTCCATGTCGATCGCGCGCTGTCGTTGCGCGTCGGCGCGGCGGTCGAGGCGATGCACGTCTATTCGCTGATCCACGACGATCTGCCGTGCATGGACGATGATGACGTGCGGCGCGGCAAGCCGACGGTCCACCGCGCCTATGACGAGGCGACGGCGGTGCTCGCGGGCGATTCGCTGCACGCGCTCGCTTTCGAATGGCTTGTCGATCCGGCGACGCATGCCGACCCCTTCGTGCGCAGCGAACTGGTGCGCGAACTCGCGCTGGCGGCGGGCCCCGCGGGCATGGCTGGCGGGCAGATGATGGACCTGGCGGCGGAGACGGTCAGCTTCGACCTGCCGACGGTGACGCGGCTGCAACAGCTCAAGACCGGCGCGCTGATCGGCTTTTCGGTCGAGGCGGGCGCGATCCTCGCGCGCGTTCCGCCCGAGGGGCGCAAGCCGCTGCGCGCCTATGCGCGCGACATCGGGCTCGCCTTCCAGATCGCCGACGACATATTGGACGTCGAGGGCGACGAGGTCCTGGCGGGCAAGGCGCTGAACAAGGACGCGGCGGCGGGCAAGCAGACCTTCGTGACCCTGATGGGAATCGACCGCGCCAGGGCGCAGGCCAGCCTGCTCGTCGATCAGGCGACCGCCCATCTGGCGGGCTTCGGGGACGAGGCCCGGCTGCTGCGTGAAATCGCGCACTATATTGTGGAAAGGGACCGTTGATGCGGATTGGGGTCTATCCCGGAACCTTCGACCCGATCACCCTCGGGCATATGGACATCATCCGGCGCGGGGCGAAGCTGGTCGACCGGCTGGTCGTCGGCGTCACCACCAACATCGCCAAATCGCCGCTGTTCGACGACGAGGAGCGGATCGAGATGGTCCGGGGCGAGGTCGCGGCGTTGGGCGGCGACATTCGCGTCGTCGGCTTCAACTCGCTGCTGATGGACTTCGCCGAGCGCGAGGGCGCGAGCGTCATCGTCCGCGGGCTGCGCGCGGTCGCCGACTTCGAATATGAATATCAGATGGCGGGGATGAACCAGCAGCTCAACAACCGTATCGAGACCGTCTTCCTGATGGCCGATGTCAGCCTGCAGCCGATCGCGTCGCGGCTGGTCAAGGAGATTGCGATCTTCGGCGGCGAGATCCACAAGTTCGTCACCCCCGCGGTGCGCGATGCGGTCGTCGCGCGCATCGCCGAGCGCGGCCTGCGCCAGGGTGAGGGATGATGCGACGCTTCCTCATTGAGCGTTCAGCTTTTACCCGCTAGGTCGCGCGCAAGCGGGGCGCACAGATATTCCACGATAGAGGCCGATCCAGCATGACCATCACATTCCGCCCCCTGATCCTGTCGGCCATGGCGCTCGGTCTCGCGGTGTCGGCTGTCGCACAGGAGGCGCCGCCCGCGCCGTCGCCCGACGGAACCCCGGCCCCCGCGCCGACCGAAAGCGAAACCGTTCCGCCACTCGACCCCGCACCCGCTCCGACGCCGGCCCCCGCACTCGCGCAGGGCGATGCGGCCCCGGCGGCGGAAGCGCCGGCCGCACCGGCGATGACCCCCGATCAATATATCGGCAACCCCGAATATATGCTGAACCTCGACCTTTCGACCGGCGGCCGGGTTGTGATCCAGCTATATCCCAACCTCGCTCCGCAGCATGTCGAGCGCGTCAAGCAACTGGCGCGCGCGGGCTTTTACGACGGGGTGAAATTCCACCGCGTGATCGACGGCTTCATGGCGCAGACGGGCGATCCGACCGCGACCGGGCAGGGCGGCTCGCAGCTTCCCGACCTGAAGGCCGAATTCAATCCGATGCCGCATCTGCGCGGCACCGTGTCGATGGCGCGCGCCGAGAGCGAGGACAGCGCGAACAGCCAGTTCTTCATCATGCTCCAGCCGCGCTTCGCGCTCGACCGCCACTATACGGTCTTCGGCCGCGTCGTGTCGGGGATGCAATATGTCGACGCGATCCACAAGGGCGAGCCGCCCGCGGTGATGTCGCGCATGGTGCAGGCGTCGGTCGCCGCCGACAATCGGCCGATGCCGCCCGCCTCGATGCTGACCGATCCGGCACCCGCCTCTGCCCCCGCGGCGGAGATCACGCCCGACCAGCTCAACGCGCCGATCGGGCGCTGAGCAGCATTCCTTGAAGGATGACTCCGGTTTATTCGAACGGGCATGGGAATCCTTCCGAAGCTGTCGGCCTTTAGCCGATGCGCGTCGACGCCTTCGATTTCGAATTGCCGCCCGATCGCATCGCGCTGCGCCCGGCGCGTCCGCGCGATGCGGCACGCATGCTGGTCGTCGCGGGCAGCGGGTTGCATGACGCGGGGGTGCGCGACCTGCCGGCGTGGCTGCGCCGCGGCGACTGCCTCGTCTTCAACGACACCCGCGTCATCCCCGCCCGGCTCGAAGGCGTGCGCGGCGGCCGCGACAGAGATGGCGCCGCCGGTGCGAAGATCGGCGCGACGCTGCACAAACGCGTCGACCTGCGCCGCTGGCAGGCCTTCGTGCGCAACGCGAAGCGGCTGCATGTCGGGGAAACGGTCGATTTCGGCGCGGGCGTGATCGCCGTCGCCGAGCAGCGCCTGCCCGACGGCAGCTTCGTCCTTGCCTTTCAGGGGAACGAGCCGGTCGAACTGCTGCTCGACCGCGCCGGGACGATGCCGCTGCCGCCCTATATCGCGGGCAAGCGCGCGACCGACGAAGCCGACCGCGCCGATTATCAGACGATGTTCGCCCGGACCGACGGTGCGGTCGCGGCACCGACGGCGGCGCTGCATTTCACCCCGGCGCTGCTTGCTGCGCTCGGCGAGGCGGGGATCGCCAGCGAGACGCTGACCCTGCACGTTGGCGCAGGCACCTTTCTGCCGGTGAAGGCCGACGACACGGCGGATCATGTCATGCACGCCGAATGGGGATGCATCGACGCCGATGCCGCGGCGCGGCTCAACGCGGTGCGCGCCGCGGGCGGCCGGGTGATCGCGGTCGGCACCACCAGCCTGCGCCTGCTCGAAAGCGCGGCGCGCGCCGACGGGACGATCGAGCCGTTCACCGGCGACACCTCGATCTTCATCACGCCCGGCTATCGTTTTCGCGCGATCGACGGGCTGATGACCAATTTCCACCTGCCGCGCTCGACATTGTTCATGCTGGTCAGCGCGTTGATGGGGCTCGATGTGATGCGCGCGGCCTATGATCGTGCCATTGCGGAAGGCTATCGTTTCTACAGCTATGGCGACTCCAGCCTACTGCTGCCGGACGGATAAGGCGAAAGCCGTCCCGGCGCATCCGCATCCAGCGAGAAGCCGGATGGCGCCGGCATCATTATGCAAATGAGGAATAGTGAGGACGCGTTTTTTTATTATTATGATATAATCCGGTCTGCCACCCAGCAATTCCGATACGCATATAAAAATGGAATAGGGGAGGCTGTGATGGCTGTAAGGGCGTCGTCGTTGGGGGGAATTCTGCTGCCCCTGTCCTGTCTTGCGGTAGCGGGAAATGCCGCTGGCCAGACGGCCGATCCGGCGCCGGGCATGGATGAAATCGTCGTCACGGCCGAAAAGCGCGCGACCAATTTGCAGGATACCCCGATCGCGGTGTCGGTGCTGACGGGCGCCGACGTCACGCGCTCCGGCATCAGCGGCATGGCCGGGCTCAACGACCGCGTTCCCAATCTCGATATCGCGGGCGACGTCAGCACGCCGAACGCCACGCGCGTCACGCTACGCGGCATCGGCGCCCAGAATGTGACGCTCAACGGCGAGGCGGGCGTCGCCTTTCATCAGGACGGCATCTATTATGCGCGGCCGCAGGGGGTCAACGCCTCCTTTTTCGACATCGAGCGCGTCGAGGTGCTGCGCGGCCCGCAGGGCACGCTTTACGGCCGCAACGCGACCGGCGGCACGGTCAACATCATCGGCAAGCGGCCGCGGATGAACGAATTCGGCGGCGAGGCGACACTGTCCTATGGCAATTACGACGCTTTTGTCGGCGGCCTCGCCGTCAACGTCCCGATCCTGACCGACGTCATGGCGATGCGAGCCAGCCTGTTCCGCGACCGGCACGACGGCTATGCCCGCAATGTGGCGGGCAACAACCTGCCGAATCTCGACGACGCCGACGATCTGTCGATGCGGCTGCAACTGCTGGTCGAGCCGAGCGACCGCCTGTCGCTGTTGCTGCGCGGCAATTATTTCAAGCGCGGTGGCGTCGGCAGCGCGAGCAAGCTGATCGCCGATGCGGCCGTGCTGCCCGACGGCGCGCCCAATCCGGGCGCGGGGGACCGGAATCCCGACTATGTGATGGTTCCGGGTACGGGATTCGGCCGGATTCCCAAGGCGGGCAATTACGACCTCGGCTATTACCAGCGGAACGGTCTGATCCCGATCAGCAACGATCCCTGGGAAGTCGCTTATGATTTCCCCAGCCGCATCCGCAATACGCAGAAGACCGTGTCGGCGGAACTGAACTGGGATGCGGGGCCGGCCAATCTGACCGTGCTGGGCGCGATCATCGAGGATTCGATCTTCCAGCATTACGACAGCGATTACACCAACGTCGCGGCCGGGACGAAATATTTCCGAGGCAAGACCCGCGAAAGGACGCTTGAGGTCCGCTTGGCGTCGCCGTCGGGGTCGCGGCTCTATTGGGTCGCGGGCGCTTATTATTTCGACGAGGAGAACCGGCCGACCGGCGGGCCGCTCAGCGACAATTTCGGCGGATTGCAGATCCTCAACATCCATTATCCGCCGCTGGAAAATCTGGTCGGTCCGGGGGTGACGCTGCCGCCCGAATTCTCGGGCCCGATCGTCGTCGGACAACGAATCGACAATGCCTCGCTCGCCCTGTTTGGGCAGATGACCTATCCGCTGACCGACGCGCTGAATATCACCGGTGGCCTGCGGTGGAATCGCGACCGCAAGTTCGCGCGGCGGACCAACTATAATAATTTCGCCATCCCCGCGGCCGCGCTGACCAACGACAGCAACCGGGCGACCTTCGAAAAGGTCACGTGGAAGCTAGGCCTCGACTGGAAGGTCGCCCCCGACGCCATGGTCTACGGCTCGGTTTCGACGGGCTTCAAGCCCGGCGGCATTTCCTTCACCGCGGTCGACAAGCCCTATGGCGCCGAAACGATCACCGCTTATGAGGTGGGCGCCAAGACCGAATGGCTCGATCGCCGCCTCCAGCTCAACCTTTCGGCCTTCTATTATGACTATTCGGGGCTTCAGGTCAGCCAGCTCATGCCCGATCTCGTCGGCTTCATCATCGTCAACGCCGCGCGCGCGGAGGTGAAGGGGCTGGAACTCGAATGGCAGGCGCGGATCACGCCGCAATTCAGGCTCAGCGGCAGCGCTGCCTATCTGGACGCGACGTTCGAGGATTATGCCGACGCGCCCTATGACCCCTATCTCGCGACCAGCCTGACGCCGCAGACGGTGGACCTCAGCGGAGCACGGATGCCGAACGCGGCGCGCTTCACGGCGACGGGCGGCTTCGATCACAAGCTCGAGCTCGCCAATGGCGGAACGATCACCTCCACCGCGCGCCTGTCCTACCAGGGGGCCATGTATCTTCAGCAATATACGGCCGCGCATTATCGCCGCGCGCCCTATGCGAAGCTCGATGTGCTGCTGACCTATGGAGCGCCCGGCGGGGCATGGTCGATCACCGGCTTCGTCAACAATCTCACCAACAGCAAAGTCCTCAAGGCGATCGAAAGCATGGGAACGAACCTCGGCAACGGATTGGCGGCCCGCTATGCGGCGCCCCGCACCTATGGCGTGCGCGCCAGCCTGTCCTTCTGACATGGCGGCGCGGCGAGGTCGGAAGAGGAGCAGGGCACGCCGAACGGGCTGGCTGGTGCTGGCGGTCTTTCTGGGACTGTCGGCGCCTGCGGCCGCCGCCGGAAAGGTGGCGGAAAAGCGTCACAACATTCTGCTGATCCTTGCCGACGATCTCGGCTATTCCGACATCGCGCCCTATGGCGGAGAGATACCGACGCCCAATTTGAGCTGGCTTGCCGGGCAGGGGCTGGCGCTCGACAATTTCTATGCCAGCCCGAGCTGCTCGCCGACGCGCGCCATGCTGCTGACGGGGCAGGACCATCATCGCGTCGGCTTCGGCAGCATGGAGGAACGGATCGCGCCCAACCAGATCGGGCGTCCGGGCTATGAGACCTATCTCAATGCGCGGTCGGTTTCGGTCGCCGCGCTGCTTCGCCGCGCGGGGTATCTGACGGCGATGGCCGGCAAATGGCACCTTGGCGCGGGAGAGGAGCACAGCCCGGCCGCGAACGGGTTCGATAGGTCGTTCGTCCTGCTCGAAGGGGCGGGCAGCCATTTTCCCGACCAGCTGGGCACCTTCGCCAGCGAGCCCGTCGCCCATTACCGCGAAAACGGCCGGATGGTCGAACGGCTGCCGTCCGACTTCTTCTCCACCCGCTTCTACACCGATTATATCCTGTCGGCGATCGACGAGAGTCGGCGTGAGCGAAAGCCTTTCTTCGCCTATCTGGCCTATACCGCGCCGCACTGGCCGCTTCAGGCGCCGGACGCCTATCTGCGGCGTGCGCAGGGCCGCTACGATGCCGGCCACGAAACGATATGGCGCCAGCGTCTCGCGCGGATGATGCAATTGGGAATCCTGCATGTGGGGCAGGCCGCGCCCGCGCACTTTTCGCGTGCATGGCAGGACATGCCCCCGGCCGACCGCGCGGTCGAGGCGAAGCGGATGGAAATCTATTCCGCGATGGTCGAGCAGATGGACGATGAAATCGGCCGCGTGCTCCGGCATCTGGCCGACGGTGGCGATCTGGCGAACACGCTGATCCTGTTCCTGTCCGACAATGGCGCGGAAGGCGTCCAGCCCGACCGCTTTCCGCGTAATGCACCGTGGGTCGCACGGACCTTCGACAATGGCCTCGACAATATGGGGCGCGCCGGGTCCTATATTTCCTATGGGCCCGACTGGGCCGCGGTGAGCGCGGCGCCCCATGGCGGGTCGAAGGGCTCGGTTGCCGAAGGTGGCATCAAGGTGCCCGCCATCGTCGCCGGTCCGGCTCTCGGCATCCGCAGGGGCGAGCGCAGCGCAGCGCTGATGACGATCCGCGATCTTCCCGTCTCGCTGCTCGCGCTGGCGGGCGTGAAGGCGCCCGATTCCTATTCCGGCCGGTCCATCCTCGCCCATGCCCGCGGACGCCAGCCGCGCGTCCATCGGGCGGAGGAGCTGTTCGGATGGGAGTTGCATGGCAGTCGCGCCATGCGCCAGGGCAATTGGAAGCTGAGCCGGCCGGCTTCGCCGCAGGCGGCGTGGCAACTCTTCGACCTCGCCGCCGATCCCGGCGAAACGCGGGATATTGCCGCCGCGAAACCATCGCGGGCTGCAAGGCTGGCGGAATATTGGCGCCGCTATGCGGCGGCGAACGGCGTCGTATCGCCCGAACCGTCCGGCGCGGGGCGGTAACGCCGCGCTTCGGAGCAGGCCGTTGCGCGGGTTCGCCCGGCGTGGCGACATTTACCGTATCGCAAGGCCTGATTGGCATAGCGGTCTGATGGCGGGGATCAGTACGAATCGGGGGACCCAATCGTCCGCGCGCATGCGTGCCGACGATCCGGCGGACGCGGGCGCGGCGGCGGGGCAGCGCGGCTTTCTGGGCAAGCTCGGTTCGCGGCTCGGCGGACAGCGCGCGGAGACGCCGCTGCCCGGCCTGCATACGCGCGAGGCGGTGCTGCTGCTCCGCAATTACGAGGACAGCGGCCGCGGCTGGTTCTGGTCGACCGATGCCGGCGGCGCGCTCACCTATATCAGCGAAGCCGTCGCCGAGGTCATGGACAAGCGGGCCGCCGATCTGCTCGGCACGCCGCTCACCGACCTGTTTCACCCCGCCGACAGCCATGGCGAGCGGCAGCGCACGCTGCCCTTTCTGCTGACCCGGCAATCGAAGTTCGACGAGTTGCCGCTGCGTGCGGCGATCGATGGCGAAGAGCGCTGGTGGTCGGTTTCGGGGCGCCCGCACTTCGATGCCGCGGGCCAGTTCACCGGCTATCGCGGCAGCGGCACCGACGTCACCGCGCAGCGCCGCTCGGCCGAGGACGCCTCGCGCCTCGCCCTATATGATTCGCTGACCGGACTCGCGAACCGCTTCCACATCTCGAAGAAGCTCGAATCGACGCTCGCCGCCTTCACGCAGCAGCAGCGGAGCTGCGCGATCATGCTGCTCGACCTCGACCGCTTCAAGCAGGTCAACGACACGCTCGGCCATCCGGCGGGCGACGCGCTGCTCAAGCAGGTCGCCGAACGGCTGCTCAAGATCGTCGGCGACAAGGAGATGGTCAGCCGCCTGGGCGGCGACGAATTCCAGATCATCCTTCCCGATCAGGACGACCGCGGCAAACTGGGCGACCTTGCCGCCGAAATCATCGCCAACCTGTCGCAACCCTATTCGGTCGAGGGCAGCCGCTGCATCATCGGCACCTCGGTCGGGGTTGCGATCGCGCCCTTCGACGGCATGACCAGCGAAGACCTTGTGCGCAACGCAGACCTCGCGCTCTACGCCGCGAAGGGCGGCGGGCGCGGGCGCTTCCGCTTCTATTCGAGCGACCTCCATCAGGCGGCCGAGGATCGCCGCGCGCTGGAGGAGGATCTGCGCGATGCACTAGCGCGCGGGCAGATGGAACTCAGCTATCAGCCAGTCGTCCATTCGCAGTCGAACATGGTGACCGGGGTCGAGGCGCTGGTGCGCTGGTTGCATCCCGAGCGCGGAATCATCTCTCCCTCGATGTTCATCCCGATCGCCGAGGAGGCGAATCTGATCTGGCCGCTCGGCGAGTGGGTGCTGCGCAAGGCGTGCGAGGACGCCGCGCGCTGGCCGGGCGGGCTGCGTGTCGCGGTCAACGTCTCGCCGATCCAGTTCGCGAACGAGAATTTGCCCAAGATCGTCGCTAATGCCCTCGCGGCTACGGGGCTGTCGCCCGACCGGCTCGAGCTAGAAATCACCGAGAGTGTTTTCCTGGGTGATTCGGCCGAGACCGCGCGGATGTTCAAGGCGCTGAAGGGGCTCGGCGTGCGGCTCGCGCTCGACGATTTCGGCACCGGCTATTCCTCGCTCGGCTATTTGCAGTCGGCGCCGTTCGACAAGATCAAGATCGACCAGAGCTTCGTGCGCGGCGCGACGGAGAAGGGGTCTCGGAATGCGGCGATCATTGCGGCGATCGTCGCACTTGCCGAGGCGCTCGACATGGAAACGACGGCGGAGGGCATCGAATCGCTCGACCAGCTCGACCTGATCCGCAAGCTGGGGGTCAGCCATGTCCAGGGCTATGTCTACAGCAAGCCGGTGGCCGACGGCGAACTGGTCGAGCATGCCGAGGCTGGGTCGTGGACGATCAAGCCGTCGGGGCCGGCGAAGCAGCGCAACGACCGTTTCCAGATGTTCCGCAAGGTCGGCGCGGTCCACGGCAATCATCGCTATGCCGTCGTCATCCGCAACCTGTCGGCGACCGGCGCCTTCATCGAAGGGCTGCTCGACGTGCCGGTGGGTACGCAGTTCGTGATCGACTTCGGCGAGGGGCAGCTCGTGACCGCCACCGTGCGGCGCTCGACGAAGCATCAGCAGGGCATCGAGTTCGAGCATTCGCTCGTCAGCGACGGCAACGGCGGGCTGTGCACCCGCCACCGCGTCTCGCCCTATCTGATCGCGGCGGCGAACCAGCAGATCGAAACGAATATGACCTTGCCCGCCTTCACGACGACGAACGACTGGAAGGCCGCCTGAGGCGCCTCCGCGCCGCCGCCCTCGACTTTCGGCGGCGCCCCCGCCATAGGCGCGCGCGATGACCGACAGATTCGCCTTCACCGTCGCCGCGACCGACGGCCCCGCGCGGACGGGCGTGATCCGCATGGCGCGCGGCGAGATCCGCACCCCCGCCTTCATGCCGGTCGGCACCGCGGCGACGGTGAAGGCGATGCGCCCCGCAGAGGTGCGCGCGAGCGGCGCCGACATCATCCTCGGCAATACCTATCACCTGATGCTGCGCCCGGGGGCCGAGCGCATGGCGCGGCTCGGTGGGCTGCACGATTTCATGGGCTGGGACCGGCCGATCCTGACCGACAGCGGCGGCTATCAGGTGATGAGCCTGTCGGCGTTGACCAAGCAGAGCGAGGAGGGTGTCGCCTTCAAGAGTCATCTCGACGGGTCGCGCCACCTGCTGACCCCCGAACGCTCGATGGAGATTCAGCGGCTGCTCGGCAGCGATATCGTCATGGCGTTCGACGAATGCCCGCCCGCCGGAGTCGACGCGAAACGCGCCGAGGCGAGCATGGAGCGCTCGATGCGCTGGGCGGCGCGCAGCCGCGCGGGCTTCGACGCAGGCGAGGCGCACGCCGCACGCGCCGCACTGTTCGGCATCCAGCAGGGCTCGCTCGACGAAAGGCTGCGCAAGCGTTCGGCCGAGGCGCTGATCGACATCGGCTTCGACGGCTATGCGATCGGCGGCCTTGCGGTGGGCGAGGGGCAGGCGGCGATGTTCGGCGTGCTCGACTTCGCGCCCGCCCAGCTTCCCGCCGACCGGCCGCGCTATCTGATGGGGGTCGGCAAGCCCGACGATCTGGTCGGCGCGGTCGCGCGTGGCGTCGACATGTTCGACTGCGTGCTGCCGACGCGATCGGGCCGCAACGGGCAGGCCTTCACCTGGGACGGACCGGTCAATATCCGCAACGCAAAGCATGCGGAGGACCTGGGACCGCTCGATGCGTCGTGCGACTGCCCGGTCTGCACGACCTGGTCGCGCGCCTATCTCCACCACCTCGTCCGCGCGGGCGAGATGCTCGGCGCGATGCTGATGACACAGCACAATCTGCATTTCTATCAGGCGCTGATGCAGGCGATGCGCGACGCGATCGCGGCTGGACGCTTCGTCGCCTTCCAGACCGGTTTTACGGCCCGCTACCGCAAATAGGACGCCATCCCCCTGCCTTTTGAAAGGGCATGGAGCAATTGCGGCCGGCACGTAATGCCTTTTCCGCCGCTGCCGCGCTGCGAAGGCAGGGCATAACCTGAAGGCATACCCTGTCGAACCGATTTGGGTTGAGCACCTTCCTTCGTCTGATAGCTTGATCTGCGAATACGCAAGACAAGATCAGATAAAATCTCGCCGATAAATCAAATCCCTCAGTTCGTCTTGAGGGGCTGACATCGTGCGACGTAATGAAAATTCACATATAAATAAAAAAGGGGTAGAGGGGGATGAAAAATTCTGTCGGATATTTGATGGCGGGCACGGCAATTGCGTTGCTCCTGCCCTCTCCGGCTTTCGCGCAAGCGAGTTCTTCTTCTGATGCCCCGGCCACAGCGGAGGATGTTCAGGCCCCCGCATCGCCCCGTGAGAATCCGGGCGACATCGTCGTCACCGGATCGCATATCCAGGGCGCCAACCCGACCGGGCTGCTGCCGGTCACGAACATGGACGAAGACGAGGTTGCGGCGACCGGCGCCGATACCGGCGACGACCTGTTCCGCGAGGTCGCGCAGGCGGGCGACGTCGGTTTCAACGAAAGCCGGATGTCGGGCAATCTGACCGATTCGCGCGGCGACGTCGCGTCGATCAACATCCGCAGCCTGGGCACGGGCAACACGCTGGTGCTGCTCAACGGCCGCCGCATGGTCAAGCATCCCGGCACCCAGGTCGAGAATCTGGTGCGCGTGCAGACCGCGAACATCAACGAGATTCCCGTTTCCGCCATCCGCCGCGTCGAGATTCTGCGCGACGGCGCCGCCGCCATCTATGGCGCCGATGCGGTCGCCGGGGTGGTCAACATCGTGCTCGACAAGCGGTACGAGGGGCTGAAGCTGACGGCGCGTTACGGCTTTTCGGAGGATACCGACCATTATCGCCTCAGCTCTTCCTTCAAATGGGGGCGGAGCTTCAACGACGGGCGGACGAACCTGACGCTGTTCGGCAGCTATTACAAGGCGAGCCCGATGCGCGCCGACGAGCGCGACTATTCGGCCAGTTCGGACCAGCGGCCGCGCGTCGAGGGAACGCCGTTCGAAGGCGATACCAACTTCGACCTGCGATCGAACACCAACCCCTGGGCCTGGCTCGTCCTGGTCAACCCGCGCACCGTGCGCCAGGGAACGACCGCGCTGACCAACAGCAGCGGCCAGTTTCACATCGTTCCGGTGCAGAACGGCTGTTCGGGGTCGAGCGTCATCGCCGGCGGCAATTGCCTGAAGACCGGGTTGCAGTCGGCCACGACCGACCGCAACCTCTACTGGAACGAAAACGACCAGCGCTGGCTGCTCGGCGGACGCGAGCGTTACAATCTGTACAGCACGCTCGAACATGAATTCTCGGAGAATCTCGAGGGCTTTGCCGAGTTCAACTATTATCGCGCCGACTATCAGGGGCAGCGCAACCGGGTCGGCACCACATCGACCTCGATGATCCGGATTCCGGCGAGCAATTACTGGAATCCGTTCGGCCCGCTCACCATGCCCGACGGCAGCCCCAATCCGAACCGCCTGCCCGGGCTGACGCTCGCGACGGTGCCGGCGGAAGGGCTCGACGTCTATCTGCGGACCTACACGCCCGTGGATGTCGGCCCGCGGCCCTATACGGTGAAGGATGAAAACTATCGCGTCGTCGCGGGCCTGCGCGGCCGGTTCGGCCGGTTCGACTGGGAATCGGGCTTCGTCTATTCCGAGGCGCACAAGAAGGACATCAGCCACGCCGAGATCAGCAAGACGCTGTTCCAGCAGGCGCTGGCCCGCACCACGCCCGATGCCTACAACCCGTTCAACGGATCGAGCGCCACCGATCCCTCGGGCCCCGACGCCCTGCCTTCGGAAGACCTGACCAGTTTCCTGGTCAGCAACACGCGTGCTTCGAAATCGTCGCTGGCGTCGTGGGATGCCCGGCTGTCGACCCCCGACCTGTTCCAGTTGCCGGCCGGCGACGTCGGTATCGCGCTGGGGACCGAATGGCGGCGCGAAACCTATGCTGACGACCGCGGCGACCGGATCAACGGCACGATCAAGTTCGAGGACATGTTCGGTCGCACCGACGGCAATTCGGACAGCGACATCATGGGGTCGCAGCCGCTTCCCAACACCGCGGCGAACCGCAACGTCATTTCGGCCTACGCCGAACTGGCGATCCCGTTGGTATCGCCCGAGATGGGCATGCCGCTGATCCGCGCGATCGACGTGCAGCTGGCCGGCCGGGTCGAGCGCTATTCGGACTTCGGCTGGATCGCGAAGCCCAAGGTGGCGGCGTCGTGGGAAATCGCGCCCCGCCTGCTCGTGCGCGGGTCGTGGTCGCAAAGCTTCCGCGCGCCCGATCTGGCGCAGGTGTCGAACGCCGACTCGCAGGCGAGCAGCGGCTATCAGGATTATTATCGCTGCGAGGCCGACAAGCGCGCCGGCCGCATCCCCGATTTCGGCGTCTGCGCCCGCGCGACCACGCTGACCAACTATCGCGCCAATGCCGACCTGCTGGCCGAGGATGCCGAAACCTTTTCCTACGGCGTCGTTTTCCAGCCCAAGCTGCCGAGCGGCTGGGGGCGGCTGACGCTGATGCTCGATTACTGGCGCGTCCATCAGATCAACGCGATCGGCCTGTTCGGCGCCGGCAATCATATCGCGCTCGACTATCTTCTGCGCCTGCGCGGAAGTTCGAACCCCGCCGTGGTCCGCGACGAGGTGACGCCCGAGCAGCTCGTCACCTTCGCCGGAACGGGGCTCGAGCCGGCCGGCACGATCATCGAGGTCTTCGACCGGTTCATGAACCTTCAGCCCGAAACGATCGAAGGGCTCGACATCACGGCGCGATACGATGTCCGGGGAACGCCGATCGGCAATATTTCGGTCCGGCTGAACGCGGCCCACCTGCTCAAATATCAGCAGGAACCGTCGGCCATGGCGCAGGAACTGCTCGACGCGCAGGCCTCGGGAGAGATCGATTCGCAGTTCCTCGTTCCCGGGACGGGCGACCTTCTCCGCCAGAACGGCCGTCCGCGGTGGCGGGTGACCGGAAGCCTGACCTGGCGCAACGGGCCCGTCGTCGCCGGCATGTCGGCGCGCTACATCAGCTCGGTCGAGCAGACGGGTGCGCGGCTCGCCGACCTCACCCTGTGGCAGGTCGGCTCGTGGACCACGGTCAACGCCTATATCGGCTATGATTTCAAGCGCGGGGCGATGAAGGGGACGAGCGTCCGGTTCGGCGTCAACAACATCGCCAACAAGGCGCCGCCGCTGGCGGCCGCCGACTTCGGCTACCTCGGCTCGCTTCACAACTCGATCGGCCGTCACTTCTACGCCCAGCTGTCGAAGTCCTTCTGAGCGCCGCCGGCCGCTCTGCCCCCTTACCCAGAGGAGATTTTCATGCGTAGGTTCAAAGGGCTCTATACAGCGCTGGCGGCCGGGCTGATCGCTGTTTGCGCGACCCCCGCGATGGCGCAGGCCGACGATGCGGCCGAACAGGATGCGGCGGGCATTTCGGCGCCGTCCTGGATCATGGTCGACAATCCGAGCGGCAAGGTCATCGCCCAGCACAATGCCGAGGAACGGCTCAAGATCGGCGGTTTCCCCAAGCTGATGACCGCGCTTCTGGTGGCGCAGCTCGCGGCGGAGGACCCGAAGCTGCTCGACCAGACGATCGAGATTCAAGCCTATATGACGAAGATCCAGGTGACCAAGTCGGGCGCTTTGGGCGGCGAGCGCATGACCGTGCGTGACGCGCTCTATGCGACGCTTGTCGGGGCGGCGAGCGACACCGCGCTCGCGCTGTCGCGGACGTTCAACAATCGCTTCGCCGAATCGAACTTTCGCCAGCTGGAAAAGATTCCGGCGCACAGCCGGTCGTTCATCGCCGAGATGAACCGCGCCGCGCGCAAGCTGGGCATGAAGGACAGCGTCTTCCGTTCCGCCTATATCGACGCCGGGGAGAACGGACGTGCCAGCACCGCCCACGACCTTGCGCGTCTGGGGGTCGCGGTGATGGCGGACCCGATCCTGCGCGAGATTGTCGGCGCCAAAAGCTATAGCGCGACGATCATCGGCACCGACGGCACGACCCGCAGCAAGTCGTGGAACAACGGCAACCGTCTGCTCGGGCCGGACGTCGGCGGCGTCGCGACCACGGGCACCCCGTCTTCGGGGCAGAGCATCATCCTGGCGACGTCGAAGGGAGGCAGCAACCGCATCATCGTCGTGCTGGGAAGCGAGACCTCGGCGCAGCGGTTCGCCGACGCGAAGGCGATCGCGGCGTTGGCCAACTGACGTCCGGCCGGCGGGGAGGTGAGAAGATGACCAAGGAAAATGAAACGCGCGATCCGGCGGTGCCGCTCGATCGCCGCGCCTTGCTGGGGCTGCTCGGCGCGGGCGGGGCGGGGGCGCTGCTCGCCAGCCATGCGGCCCTGGCCGCGGACGGCGGCGAGGGGGCGGCGGCGACTGAGCCCTATGACCTCGTCATTCGGGGCGGCCGCGTCGTCGACGGCAGCGGCGCGCCGGGATTCGAGGCCGACGTCGCGATATCGGGCGGCCGGTTCGTCGAGGTCGGCGCGGTCGGCCGGCGCGGCAAGCAGGAGATCGACGCGCGCGGGCTGGTCGTTTCGCCGGGCTGGATCGACACGATGGACCAGTCCGGCCGCGCGGTGCGCAATCGCGGGTCGGGCGGCAGCAAGGTCCGCATGGGCCTGACCACCCTGATCGCCGGCGAGATGGGAACGCCGGTTCCCGCCGACCAGGTCTCGGCCTATCTGGCCGACCTCGACGCCAATGGCATGGCGGTCAATTTCGGCACCTATTACAGCGCGTCGCAGGCGCGGCGGGCCGTGGCGGGATCGTCCGCCGCGCGGCCGAGCAAGGCGCAGATCGCGGAGATGGCCGATCTGGTCGACGAGGCGATGCGCGCCGGCGCGCTCGGCATGTCGACGGCGCTCATCTATCCGCCCGCCAGCTTCATGACGACGGAAGAACTGATCGAACTGGCGCGTCCCGTCGGCCGTTACAAGGGGACCTATGCGACCCACATGCGCGACGAGGGCGAGTTCGTCCTCGACGCGATCGACGAGGCGATCGGGATCGGGCAGGCCGCCGGAACCGACGTTCATATCTATCATCTGAAGGCCGCCTTCGCGCCGGGCTGGGGCAAGCTGATCGGCGAGATGGGGCGCAAGATCGACCGCGCGCGCGCGAGCGGGCTCAACGTCTTTGCCGACATGTATCCCTATGAAGCGGCGGGAACCGGACTGCGTACGACCGTTCCCAACTGGATGTTCAAGGATGGCATGGCGCACGCGAAGGAACAGCTTCGTGACCCGGCGATCCGCGCCCGGCTGAAGGCCGAGGTCGCCAAGGGCAACCAGAAGGACTGGACCAACTTCGTCTACAACGCCGGCGGATGGGACCGGGTGGTGCTCGGCGTTCCGTTCAGCGAGGAATATGATCGCTTCCGCGGCATGAAGATCACCGACATCGCGGCGGCCCTGGGCAAGGACCCGGCCGATGCGGCATGGGACATCGTGCTGGCGGAAAAGCAGCGCGCCAGCGCCTTCTATTTCATGATGAGCGAGAAGGACATCGAAACGGCGCTGAAGTTTCCGTGGATCGGCATCGGCAGCGATGCCGGGGTCCGCTATGGACCGGGAAGCGACAAGGGCTATCCGCATCCGCGGTCTTATGGCTGTTTCCCGCGAATCGTTGCCGAATATGTCCGCCGCCGGAAGGTGCTGACGCTCGAACAGGCCATCGCCAAGATGACCTCGGTGCCCGCGGCCAATCTTCGTCTCGCCGGGCGCGGCATGATCAAGCCGGGGAACTGGGCCGACGTCACCATCTTCGACTACGCGCGCATCGACGACGTCGCCACGTTCGAGAATCCGATCCAGCTGCCGGTCGGCATCGAACATGTGATCGTGAACGGCACGCCGACGATGCTGGCCCGCAAGCGGACCCCGGCGCGGCCGGGCAAGGTCCTGCGCGGGCCCGGCGCCCGCGCCGCATAGGCGCAACCACGACCATCGCCGGAACGGCGTCACGACGGAATATCAAGGGGTAATCAGGATGAAGCGTCACCACGCAAACATCTCGCTACGGGCGCTGCTGTGCGCGTCGGTCTTCGGTGGGGTGCTGCCCACTGTGGCGGCCGCGCAGGACATCACGATCGACGATGCGACGACGGCGCAGGTCAGCCTGGGCGCCGGGCAGACGCTGACGGTCACGGAGACCGGCAGCATCACCACCGCCGGCCGGGTGATCGGTGTGCCCACGACCGGAACCGGCACGGCCACCATCGTCAATCGCGGACGGATCGAATCGACTTCGACCACGACGCTGACCAGCACGATCGGGCCGGCTTCCACGATCAACCTCAATCTGACCAACGAAGCCGGCGGTTCGATCACGGGCGCGCGGCCCGTATATTTCACCACGGGCGAGCTGATCAACCGCGGCACGATTGCGTCCACCATGACCGGGACCTCGACCGCGGACGCGATCAATGCCGTGCAGGACTCGATCGTGCGGCTCGAGGCGGGGAGCGTCACGTCGGCGAGTTCGGCGACGACGGGAAACAGCTATGCCGTGAACTTCACCGGCGGCGGCAACAGCATCTATATCGACACCGGCGCGACGGTGAACGGCACGATCCGGGCCGCAACCGGCGGTGTGGGCGCCAATCGTGTCTATCTGACCGGCACCGGCACCCAGACGCTGGGGCCGATCTCGGGTTTCAACGGCTATTATATTGATTCCGGCGACTGGACGGTGACCAGCTCGATCACCGCCGCGGCCGAAGGCAGCACCATCGCGGAGGGCGCGACGCTGCGCTGGGGCAACGGCGGCGCGACCGGCAGCATCAGTGGCAACGTCGTCAACAATGGCCGGCTGATCGTCAACCGCACGAACCAGGTGGTCGGCTTCACCACCGCGTCGATCACCGGCACCGGCCAGCTGATCGTCGATTCGCCCGGAGCCGCCGGCGGCCTGACGCTGCGCGCGCCGGGGACGAGCTACAGCGGCGACACCATCGTCAAGAATGGCACGTTCAGCGGCGTTGCGACCAATGCGATGTCGGCGAGTTCCGAGGTCGTTCTCGAAAGCGCCGGCATTCTCGACATCGTCACGGGCTTCGATCAGGAGATCGGCGGTCTGTCGGGCGCCGGCGCGACCAATATCAACGGCGCTGCGCTCACCTTCGGCGGCAAGGGAACGAGCACCAGCTATACCGGCGCCTTCGCCGGCGACGGTTCGCTGACCAAGATCGGCGCCGGGACGTTCACCTATGGCGGCACCGGCGCACTCGGCGGCGGCGTCACGGTACGCGGCGGCGGTTTGCTCCTCGACGGTACCCTCACCAGCGATCTGCTCGTCGAGAATGGCGGCCAGCTCGGCGGCACCGGCTCGCTCGCCGGCAATGCGATTGTCAACGGCACGCTCGCGGGCCTGTCGGGGCAGACGCTGACGCTGCAGTCGCTCCAGCTCGGCGCCGGTTCGACCGTCGCGGCGACGTTGGGAAGCGAAAGCGCGCCGGTGCTGTTCGACGTGCTGGGCGATCTGACGCTCGACGGCGCGCTGACCGTGACGCCGGCCACCGATTTCGGGGCCGGCCTCTACCGGATCTTCTCCTATGGCGGCACGCTGACCGACAACGGGCTCGACGTCGGGGCGCTCAGCGGCGGGGCGACCGGCGCGTTGCAGACCGCGACTGCCGGTCAGGTCAATCTGGTCGTCTCGACCGGTTCGACGCTTTCGGACATCCAGTTCTGGAATGGAACGAAGGTGGCTGGCGACGGCACCATCGCGGGCGGCGACGGCGTGTGGAGCGTTGACGGGCGGACCAACTGGACCGACCTCGACGGCGCAACGACCGAGACCTGGGGCGGCCGCTTCGCGGTGTTCACCGGTCCGGCCGGAACGGTCACGGTCGACGACGACGCAGGTGCGATTTCGACCTCGGGCCTCCAGTTCGTCAGCGATGGCTATCGTATCGAGGGCGACCCGCTGACGCTGGCGGGCGCGGCCGATGTACGTGTCGGTGACGGCACGGCGGCTGGTGCAACAACCTCCGCGACGATCGCATCCAACATCACCGGCAGCGGCAGCCTGGTCAAGCAGGACCTCGGCACGCTGATCCTCGCGGGCGCGAACGACCATGCCGGCGGCACGCGGATCGCGGGCGGCACGCTGCGGATCGACGCCGGCGGATCGCTCGCCACGACCGGGGCGACGCCCGCGGTCGGCATCGTCGCCTCGACACCGGCGAGCGCCGTGACGCTCGTCAACGCGGGGCGGATCACCGCGAGCGATCGGGCCATCGACGCCGCGACGGGCACGACGCTGTCGCTGCTCAACGAAAGCGGCGGAGTGATCGAGGGCGCGTCGGGCGTCTATCTGGATGCGGGCGAGGTCATCAACCGCGGTTCGATCACCGCGACGGCCGGCGATGCCATCCAGGCGGCGGCCGGCTCGACGGTGCGGCTCGAAGCTGGCAGCACGACCGCCTTCACCGGCAGTGGTACCAATTATGCCGTCAATTTCCTTGGCGGATCGAACAATCTGTATATCGACACCGATGCGACCGTGACCGGCCAGATTCGCGGCGCGTCGGCAGCGGGTTCGGGACCCGATCGCGTCTATCTGAACGGCACGGGTTCGGCCGTGCTGCCCAGCATGACCAATTTCGAGGGATATTATTTCCAGTCGGGCGACTGGACCGTGACTGCGTCGTTCCTCGCCACCGCCGAAGGCAGCACGATCGACGAAGGCGCCACCCTGCGCTGGGGCAATGGCGGGACGACGGGCAGCATCAGCGGCCAGATCACCAACAATGGCCAGCTGATCGTCAACCGGACGAATCAGGTGGTAGGCTTTACCACCGCGCCGATTACCGGCACCGGTCAGCTGATCATCGATTCGCCGGGTGCCGCCGGCGGCTTGACGCTGCGCGCTCCGGGCACGACCTACAGCGGCAACACGATCGTCAGGAACGGCACCTTCAGCGGCGTTGCGACCAATGCAATGTCGGCGAATTCCGAGGTCGTCCTCGAAAGCGCCGGCATCCTCGACATCGTCGCGGGCTTCGACCAGGAGATCGGCGGCCTGTCGGGCGTCGGCGCGACCAACATCAACGGCGCCGCGCTCACCCTCGGCGGCAAGGGGACGAGCACCAGCTATACCGGCGCCTTCGCCGGCGACGGGTCGCTGACCAAGGTCGGCGCCGGAACGCTTGCTTATGGCGGCACCGGCGCGCTCGGCGGCGGCGTCACGGTGCGCGGCGGTAGCCTGCTCCTCGACGGCAATCTGAAGAGTGATCTGCTGGTCGAGAATGGTGGTCGGCTCGGCGGCACCGGCACCCTGGCCGGCAATGCGGTTGTCGACGGCACGCTCGCCGGCCTTTCCGGCCAGACGCTGACGTTGCAATCGCTCGTCCTTGGTACAAACGCCACGGTCGCAGCGACGCTCGGCAGTGAGAGCGCGCCGGTTCTGTTCGACGTGCTGGGCGATCTGACGCTCGACGGCACTCTCGCAGTCACCCCCGATACCGGCTTCGGTGCCGGTCTCTACCGGATCTTCGCCTATGGCGGCACGCTGACCGACAACGGGCTCGACGTCGGGCCTCTTGGCAGCGGCACGAGCGGCGCGTTGCAGACCGCGACCGCTGGTCAGGTCAATCTGGTCGTGTCCACCGGTTCGACGGTTTCGGATATCCAGTTCTGGAACGGAACCAAGACCGCGGGCGACGGCACCATCGCGGGTGGTGACGGCGTGTGGAGCGCTGGCCCCGCCACCAACTGGACCGACCTCGACGGCGTATCGACCGAAGCCTGGGGCGGCCGCTTCGCGGTGTTCGCCGGTTCGGCCGGAACGGTCACGATCGACGATGATGCGGGCGCGATCGCACCCGCCGGTATGCAGTTCGTCAGCAGCGGCTATCGTGTCGAGGGCGACCCGCTGACGCTGACCGGTGCGGTCGACGTGCGTGTCGGCGACGGCACCGCGGCCGGTGCGGCAACGAGCGCGACGATCGCATCGAACCTTACCGGCGCGGGCAGCCTGGTGAAACGGGATATGGGCACGCTGACCCTGACCGGCACGAACAATCATGCCGGCGGCACGCGGATCGCGGACGGCACGTTGCGGATCGATGCGGGCGGGTCGCTTGAAACGGCCGGTACGACGTCAGCGGTCGGCATCGTCGCCTCGACACCCGCAAGCATGGTAACGCTCGTCAATGCGGGACGGATCACCGCGAGCGAGCGGGCCATCGACGCCGCGGCGGGAACGACGCTGTCGCTGCTCAACGAAAGCGGCGGGGTGATCCAGGGGGCGTCGGGTGTCTATCTGGCCGCGGGCGAAGTCGTCAATCGCGGCTCGATCACCGCCACCAATGGCGATGCCATCCAGGCGGCGGCGGGTTCGACTGTGCGGCTCGAAGCGGGCAGCACCACGGCCTTCACCGGCAGCGGCACCAATTATGCCGTCAATTTCCTCGGCGGGTCGAACAACCTCTATATCGACACCGGCGCGACGGTGACGGGTCAGATCCGCGGGGCTTCGACCACCGGATCGGGACCCGACCGCGTCTATCTGACAGGCAGCGGCTCGGCCATTCTGCCCAGCATGACGAATTTCGAGGGATATTATTTCCAGTCGGGCGACTGGACCGTGACCGCATCCTTCGTCGCCACCGCCGAGGGCAGCACGATCGACGCGGGCGCCACGCTGCGCTGGGGCAATGGCGGGACGACGGGCAGCGTCAGCGGCCAGGTCACCAACAACGGCCGGCTGATCATCAACCGGACGAATCAGGTGGTGGCCTTCACCACCGCGCCGATTACCGGTACCGGCCAGCTCATCGTCGATTCGCCCGGTGCCGCCGGCGGCCTGACGCTGCGCGCTCCGGGCACGACCTACAGCGGCGACACCATCGTCAGGAACGGCACGTTCCGCGGCGGCGCATCGAACGCGATGTCGGCGAACTCCGAGGTCGTCCTCGAAAGCGCCGGTATCCTCGATATCATCGCCGGCTTCGATCAGGAGATCGGCGGTTTGTCGGGCGTCGGCGCCACCAACATCAACGGCGCCGCGCTCACCCTCGGCGGAACGGGGCTCAGCACCAGCTATACCGGCGCGCTGTCGGGTGACGGCTCGCTCGTCAAGACCGGCACCGGGACGCTGACCTATGGCGGCACCGGCGCGCTCGGCGGCGGTATCACCGTGCGCGGCGGCGGCCTGACGGTCGACGGCAATCTGACGAGCGACGTCCTTGTCGAAGCCGGCGCATCGCTGGGCGGTGCCGGCCTGCTGGCGGGGAATGCGGTCGTCGACGGCACGCTCGCCGGCCTGTCCGGCCAGACGCTGACGCTGCAGTCGCTTGAACTCGGCGCGGGTTCGACCGTCGCGGCGACACTGGGAAGCGAAAGCGCCCCGACCCTGTTCGAGGTGCTCGGCGACCTGACGCTCGACGGCACGCTGGCCGTGACGCCGGATACCGGCTTTGGCGCCGGTCTCTATCGGATCTTCGCCTATGGCGGCGCGCTGACCGACAACGGGCTCGACGTCGATCCGCTGGGCGCCGGCATTACGGGGACGGTCCAGACCTCGATCACCGGCCAGGTCAATCTGGTCGTCGACGACGGAAGCGGCCTTTCTTCCATTCAGTTCTGGAACGGGACGAAGACCGCGGGCGACGGCACGATCGCGGGCGGCGACGGCGTGTGGAGCGCCGGAAGCGGCAGCAACTGGACCGACTCCGACGGCGCTTCGAGCGAAGCCTGGGGCGGGCGCTTCGCCGTGTTCGACGGCGCGGCCGGGACGGTCACGATCGACGATGCCGCGGGCGCGGTGTCGGCGACCGGCATCCAGTTCGCGACCGATGGCTATCGCGTCGAAGGCGATCCGCTGACGCTGGCGGGCGCGGTCGACGTGCGCGTCGGCGACGGCACCGCGGGCGGCGCGTCGACCCGCGCGACCATCGCATCCACCCTCACCGGCGCGGGCAGTCTTGCCAAGCAGGACCTCGGCACGCTGATCCTGACCGGCGCGAACGATTATACGGGCGGCACGCGCATCCTGGCGGGCACGCTGCAGATCGGCGCGGGCGGCACCAGCGGGACGCTGCCCGGCAACGTCCTGATCGGCGGCGGCACGCTGGCCTTCGACCGGTCGGACGATGTCGGTTATGGCGGCACGATCACCGGTCAGGGGCAGCTGCGCCAGCAGGGCGCCGGCACCCTGACGTTGACGGCCGATTCCTCGGCCTTCACCGGAACCACGACCGTCGATGCGGGGCAATTGCGCGTCAACGGCGCGCTGGGCGGAACCGCGATCGCGGCCGCCGGCGGGCTGTTGGGCGGCACCGGGCGGCTCGGCGACATCGTCGTCCGCAGCGGCGGCACGCTGGCGCCGGGTAACAGCATCGGGCTGCTGACCGCGCGCTCGGCGACGTTCGAGGCGGGATCGGTGTTCGCGGTCGAGGTGAATCCCGACGGCACCACCGACCTGCTGCGCACCACGGGGCAGGTCGTGATCGACGGCGGCACGGTCGAGGTGCTGGCCGGTGCCGGCAATTATGCGATCACCAGCGATTACACGCTGATCGAGGCCGCCGGCGGGGTGGTTCGCGGCGGCGCCTCCAACGGGTTCGAGGGGGTGACGACGAACCTCGCCTTCCTGACGCCGACGCTGGGCTATTCGGCCAATGCGGTGACGCTGAACCTGACGCGCAACGACGTCGATTTCACCGACGTCGCGGCGACCGCCAACCAGCGCTCGGTCGCTTCGGCGATCCAGTCGGCGGGTCTCGGCAGCGCGCTGTACGACGCGGTGCTCTATCTCGACGGCGCCGGCGCGCGCGGCGCCTTCGACCTCGCATCGGGGGAGATCCACGCTTCGGTCCGCACCGCGATGGTCGAGGATCTGCGCCGGCCGCGCGCCGCCGTGATGCAGCGGCTCGGCACCGCGCCCGACGGGCTGGGAATGTGGCTCCAGGGCTTTACCAGCCGCGGCGACAACCGCGACCGCCCGAATGCCGCGCGCATCGAGCGCCAGACCAACGGCATCATCGGCGGGATCGACGTCGGCGACGCGGATGCGCGGGGCGGCCTGGCCATCGGCTATGGCAGCAACGACATCACCGGCGTGGCCCGGGCGAGCAGCGCCCGTGCGAAATCGCTGCACGTCATGGCCTATGGCGGCGCGCGGCTGGCCGGGCTGCGGCTCAGCGTCGGCGCCGGCTATTCGGACGTCGATGTGGACAGCGAGCGCGCTCCGGCGTTCGGCGGTCTCTCGGGCAATCATACGGCGAGCTATGGCGGCAGCGTGCTGCACGGCTTCGCCGATGTCGGCCTGCCGCTGGCGCTCGGCGGCGGCAGTGTCGAACCCTTTGCGGGAATCGCTCATGTCGAGGCTCGGACCAAGGCGTTCACCGAAACGGGCGCCGGGCCGCTCGCCCTCGCCGCCGATCGCGCCAAGGACGGCTTTACGCTGTCGACCCTCGGGCTGCGCGCCGAAACCTCGGCGACCGGTCCGCTGGCGGTGCGCGCCTCGGCCGCGTGGCAGCATGGTTTCGGGACCATAGCCCCGGTGTCGAACCTGCGCTTTGCCGGCGGCACCGCGGCGCCGTTCCGCGTCGCGGGGGCCGCAATCGCGCGGGACGCCGCGGTTCTGGACGTCGATCTGATGTGGCGTCTTACGGACAAGATGCGCTTCAGCCTCGGCTATTCGGGTCAGCTCGGCGCGAATGTCCAGGATCACGCCGGCACGGTCTCGCTGGGCTTCGTCTTCTGACGCGGCGGTTCGCGGCGCCCGCCTCCCCCGGCGGCGCCGCGAACCCGTTCGCCCGCCTCATCGGGGGCGGGCATGATTGGAGAGAATGATGACGGCTCCCCCCCTTTCGGCGTCGCGCTGCGCCGATTCCCTCGTCTTCACCTCGGGTCAGCTTGCTCGCGGCGATGACGGCGCGATCGTGCCGGGCGGCATCGAGGCACAGGCCGAGCGTGCGCTGGCCAATCTCGTCCGCGTTCTGGCGAGCGAGGGATGCACGCCGCGCGACGTGGTGAAAGTCACCGCCTGGCTGACCGACGCCCGCCATGGCGCGGCGTTCAATGCGGCCTATGTGCGCGTGTTCGGGGACCCCTATCCGGCCCGGTCGACGGTGGTTTCGGCGCTGCTCGCGCCCGATGCGCTGGTCGAGGTCGAAGCCGTCGCCAAACGACCATGACCGCGAAAGCCGTTGGTCCCGTACTGTTGCAGGGCTACAGAGGGGGCATGCGGTTTCGTCAGATTGAAGTCTTCCATGCGGTCTATACCCATGGATCGATCAGCGCCGCGGCACGCGTGCTGGGCGTGTCGCAGCCCTCGGTTTCCAAGACCTTGCGCCATGCCGAGGACAATCTGGGCTTTCAATTGTTCCAGCTCGCGCGCGGCCGCCTGATCCCGACCGACGAAGCGCATGCACTGATTCGCGAAGCCGGCGATATCTTCGACCGGCTCGCCTCGCTGCAGCAGACCGCACGCAATCTGGCGCAGGTGGGGGGCGGCCATATCCGCCTGGGCATCGTGCCCAGCCTCGCGCTCGACGTCATCCCGCAGGCGATGGCGCAGTTCCGGCGCGATTGGCCGCGCGTCACCTTCGAAGTGCATACCCACCATCACGACGATCTCGTCCGCTCGCTGATCGAGCGCGAGACCGATCTGGCGATCGCCTATACTCCGCCCCCGCATCCGCGGCTGACGAGCGCCGTACTGGCGCACGGGGAGCTTGTCGCCTTCGCGCCGGCGCAGGCTTTCGGCGACGTCGAGGACCGCCTGCCGCTCGACCAGCTGGCGGATCGCGACCTGATCGGCGTCGCCGCGACGGGACCGATCGGCGACGTGCTGACCCGTGCCGCGCTGGAGCGCGGCATCGCCTATCGCGAGGCCGTATCGGTGCAGACCTTCTTCATCGCAGCGCGCCTCGCCCAGCTCGAAGGCGGCGTGACCGTGGTCGACGAATTCACCGCGCGCGCGTCGCAATCCCCCGACTTCAACTGGTTCCGGACCGACCCGCCGCTCGAATTCACCATTTCCTGGGTGACGCTGGAGGATCGCCAGCCGTCGAAGGTCGTCCGCCAGTTCCTCCGCACCTTCAGCGACGTCCTGGAAGCCGTCCGCGACACCGGTTCATAGCTTCGGGCTATACCAGCCGCAAAGGTTGCCGCTTTGCGGCCGGCACCGGTTCGACAATCATCCCCCTCGAACAAGCGGCTCCGCTTCATGGGCACGCCGGCATGGGGGATGGAATCAACTAGATGCGCGCAGAATTTCGTCTGGGCGAGGCGTCGGCAACGGCACCGCGGGACCTGATCGTGATCGGCGCCGGGGTCGTCGGCATGGCCACGGCGCTGACGCTCGCCGACCGCGGTCACCGGGTCACCCTGATCGACCGCGCCGAAGGGCCGGGCCGCGGGACGTCCTTCGCCAATGGCGCACAGCTCAGCTATGCCTATACCGACGCGCTCGCGAGTCCCTCGACCATCGTGCAATTCCCCTGGCTGCTGCTGTCGCGCGATCCGGCTTTCCGCTTTTCTCCGCGCCTCGATCTCGATTATCTGCGCTGGAATCTCGCGTTCCTGCGCAACGGCAGCGCCGGCCGCTTTCGCCGCAACACGCTGGAGGGGCTGGCGCTCGCTTTCCTGTCGCGCCGCGCGTTGCACGCGCTGGTGCGGCGGCACGCGATCGATTTCGCGCACGATCGGCCGGGCAAGATCATCGTCTATCGCTCGGCCAAGAGTTTCGCGGCGGCGCAGACGCTTCTCTCCGACAAGATGGCGGCCGGCGCCGAACAGACCGTGCTCGACCCCGACCGGGCCGTCGCGATCGAACCGGCGCTCGAATCGATCCGCGCCTCGATCGTCGGGGCGATCCACACCGCGGGCGAGGAGGTCGGCGATCCCTATCGCTTCTGCACGGGTGCGCAGGCGGCGCTGGCGGCTCGGGGGGGCTTCGCCAGCCTTTATGACACCGCCATCGACCGCATCGACGCGAGCTGGCGCCGCCCGGCGGTGATCGCCGGCGGCCAGCGGATCGAGGCCGATCATATCATCCTGTGCGCCGGCATGGCGTCGGTGGGCCTCGCGCGCAGCGTCGGTGTCCGCCTGCCGGTCATGCCGATGAAGGGGTATTCGATCACGGCGCAGCCGGGCGAGGGGGCGCCGCGCGTCAGCATCACCGATTCGGCCAATCGCGTCGTTTTCGCGCGGCTCGGCGACAGGATGCGGATCGCCGGCCTTGCCGATCTCGGCCGCCGCGACGCGGCGGTCGACCCCGCGCGCCTCGCCGCGCTGGTACGGAGCGCGCGGGCCGCGCTGCCCGCAGCCGCGGATTATGACCGGATCGAATCGAGCTGGGCGGGCCTTCGTCCGATGACCCCCGATTCGCTTCCGATCACCCGGCTGATTGCGCCGGGCGTGATCGCCAACACGGGACATGGGGCGCTTGGCTGGACCTATGCGGCGGGTTCGGCCGAACGCGTCGCCGCCATCGTCGAAGGGGGCTGAGCGGTGGCGGTGCGAATCGAGGACAGAGCGGCCGGATAAGGACGCCGACCCACCGTTCCCGCCGATCCACTGGGGCGGGAACGGTGGGAACTTGTGACAGGGTATGACAAGAGGTCGCTCGGCACGACCAAGAAGGGAGCGGGCCGCAAAGGATGGAACAGATGACGGAAACTTCGCAGCCGGTCCCCCGACCGACGGAGGCATCGCCCGGGGTGCTGCGCCGCGCCTGCGGCTGGTGGTTTGGCGTTGCGCTGTGGAAGCGCATCCTCGCCGCACTCGTTCTTGGCGCGATCCTCGGGCTCGTCTGGGGTGAGGACGCGACCTCGATCGCGTGGATCGGCGAACTTTTCGTGCGGTTGATCCGCATGTTGGTCATTCCGCTCGTCTTCCTGACCATCGCCTCGGGCGTCGCCGCGCTCGCCGATCCCAAGCGCCTCGGCAGCATCGGGGTAAAAACGCTCGGCATGTATGTTTTCACCACCGCGCTTGCGGTGATGACCGGCCTCATCGTCGCGACGATGATCGCGCCGGGCGCGGGAGCGAGTTTCGCCGGCGCGGTTCCGCGCGTCGTCGCCGAGCCGCAGGACACGGCGCGGATGTTCATGGAGATCGTGCCCGACAACCCGATCGGCGCGATGGCGAACGGCTCCACGCTGTCGGTGATCTTCTTCGCCGTCCTCGTCGGTGCGGGGGTCATCGCCGCGGGCAAGGAGGCCGAACCGGTGCGCAACCTGCTCGCAGGCGGCGCGGAGGTGATGCTGCGCATCGTCGGCTTCGTCATGGAAACCGCGCCCTTCGGCGTTTTCGCGCTGATCGCGGTGGTGATGGGCACGACGGGCCCGGCGAGCTTCCTCGCGGTGCTCAAGCTCGGCCTCTGCGTTGTCGTGGGATCGGCGATCGTGACGCTGGTCATCCATGGCGGCATCGTCGTGCGGCTGCTCGCCTGGCTGCCGCCTCTGCCTTTCTTTCGCGGCATCGCCGATGCGATCATGGTCGGCTTCTCGACCTCGTCGAGCAGCGCGACGCTGCCCGTCGCGATTCGCGTCGCCGAACGCAACCTGGGCGTATCGCCCCCGGTTGCCTCGACCGTGCTGCCGCTCGGCGCCACCATCGGCATGGACGGCGCCGCCATGTATGTCGCGATGCTGACGCTTTTCGCCGCGCAGGCATTCGGCGTCGATCTGAGCCTCGCCGATTATCTCGTCATCGCCGGCACGACGACGATCGTCGCGATGGGGGTCGCACCGGTGCCCTCGGGGTCGCTTTTCGTGCTCGCGGCCGTGCTTCATGCGATCGGCATCACGCCGGAGCAGACCGCGATCGTCGTCGGCTTCGTCCTGCCCTTCGACCGCATCCTCGACATGATCCGCACCATTCCCAACGTCACCTCCGACCTGTCGATCGCGACCGCCGTCGCACGTTGGGAAAAGGAAATGGACGTGCGCGAATATCTTTCCGCCGACGACGAATGAGGCCCACCATGCCCTTTCGCCGCTCGATCGGCGCTGCTCTCGCGCTGGCGCTCGCGTTCCCCGTGCCGCTCGCGGCGCAGACGCGACACCTGCTCGAATATCCGTCGGTTCATTCGCCCGTCGTCGGCACGCGCGGCATGGCGGTCAGCCAGAATGCGATCGCCAGCGAGGTCGGCGCGCAGATCTTGCGCGAGGGCGGCAATGCCGTCGATGCGGCGATCGCGATGGGCTTCGCGCTCGCGGTCACCTTGCCGCGGGCGGGCAATATCGGCGGCGACGGGTTCATGGCCATCTATGACGCCGCGTCGGGGCAGGTGCGGGTGATCGACTTTCGCGGGGTGGCGCCGCGCGCTGCGACGCCCGACATGTTCGTCGACGAAAAGGGCAAGGAACGCGCGGCGGCCAACTACGGCTATCTGGCGCCCGCGGTGCCGGGCACCGTCGCGGGCCTCGATCTCGCCCATCGCAAGTGGGGCAAGCTCCCCTGGGACAAGCTCGTCGCGCCCGCCATCGCGCTGGCGCGCGACGGCGTCCGGCTGACCGCCGACGAGGCCTTCGTCTTCCAATGGGGCAAGCCGCGCCTGTCGAAGAGCGAGGCGGGCAAGGCCGCCTTCTACAAGACCGACGGCTCGCTCTATCGGAAGGACGAGGTGATGAAGCGCCCCGCGCTCGCCTGGACGCTGGGCGAGATCGCGAAGAACGGCGCCGACGGCTTCTACAAGGGGGAGGTCGCCCGGCGCATCGCCGCCGATATGGCGGCGCATGGCGGCCTGATCGGCGCAGAGGATCTTGCGTCCTATCGGCCGATCGAACGGGACCCGCTGGTCGGCAGCTATCGCGGTTACACCATCTATACCGCCCCGCCGGCGAGCGCGGGCGGCCCCGCATTGCTCAACATCCTGAACCAGCTCGAACATTTCGACCTGAAGGCGATGGGGGCGGGCTCGGCCGCGTCGCTGCACGTGATGGCGGAGGCGATGAAGCTGGGTTATGCCGACCGCACGCGCGCGCTCGGCGATCCCGCGTTCGTCACCGCGCCGGTCCGGGGCTTCATCGCGAAGGAATATGCTGCCGAACGGGCCAGGCTGATCGACCCTGCACGCGCGCGGCCGATGAAGGAACTGCCCGCCGGCGATCCGCTGAAATATGAAAGCCCGTCGACCACCCATCTGTCGGTCGTCGACGGGCAGGGGAATGCCGTGTCGATGACCTATACGCTCGGTTCCGATTTCGGGTCCGGCGTGATGGTCGAGGGAACGGGCATATTGCTCAACAACCAGATGAACAATTTCAGCCACGAACGGGCCTGGCAGGCGCGCCGCAAGGGCGGCCGGGCACCGCTCAACGCGATGGAACCGGGAAAAAGGATGCTGTCGACACAGATGCCGACGATCGTGATGAAGGACGGCAAGCCGTGGATCGTCGCCGGCACGCCGGGTGGTTCGACGATCATCACCTCGATGGTGCAACTCATCGTCAACGTCATCGATCATGGCATGAACATCGCCGAGGCGACGCACCAGCCGCGCATCTATCAGGGCGCGGTCAACACGCTGCGCGTCGAACCCAATTTCAACCCCGATACGGTCGCCGCGCTGAAGGCGATGGGGCATCCGGTCGTCAGCGGAGAGACGATGGGCAGTGCCCAGTCGATCATGATCGACAAGGGCCTGTTCCTCGGCGCCGCCGATCCGCGCCGGCCGGGCGCGCTGGCGGTCGAGCCATGATCCGCGGCTGGATTCTCGCCGCCGCGGCGCTGCTCGCGGCCTGTGCACCCGCGTCGCCGCCGCAATCGGCGGCATCGCCCGCGGGCGAGCAGGCGGCGCGGCAGGCGTTCGTGGCGGCCGCCCACCCGCTCGCGGTCGAGGCCGGCGTCGACGTGCTGCGGCGCGGCGGCAATGCGGTCGACGCGGCCGTTGCCGTCCAGGCGATGCTCGGGCTCGTCGAACCGCAAAGCTCGGGTCTCGGCGGCGGCGCCTTCATGGTCCATTACGACGCGGCGACGAAGGCAGTCACCGTCTATGACGGGCGCGAGGTCGCACCCGCCGGTGCCACGCCCGACATGTTCCTGGACGATGGCGGCAAGCCGCTTCCGTTCCAGACCGCGGTGCTCAGCGGCCGCGCCACCGGCGTTCCCGGCGCGGTCGCGATGCTCGCGATGGCGCAGAAGGCGCGCGGAAAGCTGGGCTGGTCCGATCTGTTCGGCGAGACCGAGCGGGTCGCGCGCGAAGGCTTCACGGTGACGAAGCGGCTCGAACGCTTCGTCCACGGCCCCTATCCGCAGGCGGGCGCTCCCGATGTCCTGCGCTATTTCAGCGACGGGCACGGCGGCAAGGTCCGCGCCGGCGACACGCTGAAGAATCCCGCCTATGCGGCATTCGTCCACCGTCTGGCGGCGGAAGGTCCGGACGCCCTCTATCACGGCGAGACCGCGCGGCGCATCGTCGCGCGGCTGCAAGAGGGCACGCTCGCCGGCAGCATGACCGAGGCCGATCTCGCCGCCTACAGGCCCGTCGTGCGGCAGGCGCTGTGCGGCAACTACCGCGTCTATGTCCTCTGCGTGCCGCCGCCGCCCTCGAGCGGGGTGGGCCTGCTCCAGCTGATGGCGATGGTCGAGCGTACCGACATCGCCGCGCGCGGCCCCGACGACCCGGTGGCGTGGGTGAAATATGCCGAGGCGAGCCGGCTGATGTATGCCGATCGCGACGCCTATGTCGGCGACGTTGCGAACGTGCCTGTCCAGGGGCTGCTCGATCCCGCCTATGTCGCCGAGCGCGCGGCGCTGATCGGCGACCGTGCCGGCCCGGCGCCGGAGGCGGGGCATCCGCCGGGGGCAGTGGCGATGCGCATCGATGCGACGGCCGAGGTTCCGGGCACCTCGCATTTCGTGATCGTCGACGGCGACGGCAATGCGGTGTCGATGACGACGACGGTCGAAAGCTTCTTCGGTTCGGGCCGCATGGTCGACGGCTTCTTCCTCAACAACCAGATGACCGATTTCTCTTTCGTGCCCAGCGGCCCCAATGCCATCGCGCCGGGCAAGCGGCCGCGCTCGTCGATGACCCCGACGATCATCCTCGACCGCGACCGCCGCCTTGCGGGTGCGATCGGTTCGCCGGGCGGCAATGCGATCCTCGCCTATGTGTCGAAGGCGCTGATCGGCGCGATCGATTGGCATCTGCCGCTCGACCAGGCGTTCGCGCTGCCCAATCTCGTCGCGCGCGGGTCCGGCTTTGCCGGCGAGGAGAGCCGTTTCGCGCCCGCGCTGCGCGCGGCGATGGCGGCGCGCGGCGTCGCGGTGCGCGCCGGGTCGGGCGAGGATTCGGGGCTCCACGGCGTCCTGATCCGCGACGGCCGTTTCGAGGGCGCGGCCGATCACCGCCGCGACGGCGTCGCGCGCACAATCGACCTCCCGCTTCATCATTAATCCCCCGCGAAAGGAAGACATATGCGGTTTCTGGCATCGGCGGCCCTCGCCCTGATCGCGGCGTTCGGCGCCAGCCATTGCACGGCGTCCGTCGCCGCGCCGGCGGCGGCGACCGCCGCGCCCGTCACGCAAACGGTCAAGGGACAGGTGCGGATCGTCGGCGGCACCGGCGAACTGGCGGCGCTCGACGTCCGCATCAACGGCGATCCTGTCGGCATCGCACCGGACGGCAGCCTGTCGGGCCGGGTCGGTGAAGCCGATCTCTACCGGCTGACCGTGAAGGGGCCCGCCATCTTCGATGCCGTCTCCACCTTCGCGGCGAGCGAGGTCGCCGCGGACGATGGCAACATCGTCCTGCCGGCGGTCGAGGCGGTGGCCCGCGCGCCGGGGCGCATCGAGATGTTCTTCGGCGGCGACGTGATGATGGGGCGCCGTTTCGAGGCGCCGCTGGACGGCGAGCCGACGGTGATCCGCGAGGCGAGCCGCGCCGCCGACATGGCGCGGCTGCTCGATCCGATGAAGCCCTATTTCACCGGCGCCGATCTGGCTTCGGTCAATCTCGAAACCGTGCTGGCGACGCGCGCCCTCGGCAATTCGCCGGGCAAGTCGGTCGTCTTCTACACGCACAGCGACGCCGCGCGGGCGCTGGTCGATGCGGGTATCGACTATGTCACGCTCGGCAACAATCATGTCTATGACTATGTCGAACCCGGCCTCGCCTCGACGCTCGCCGCGCTCGATGCGGTGCGGATGCCCTGGTCGGGCGCCGGCCGCGACGAGGCGGAAGCGCTGAAGGCCGCGCGCCTCTCGGTCGGCGGGCGCGCCTGGTCGATGCTCGGCTTCGTCGGCTGGAAAGGCAATGTCGAGCCCAACCAGGTCGCCGAAAGCGGCAAGGGCGGTGCCGCCCTGGGCAGCGATGCCAATATCGAGGCGGCGGTGCGCGGAGAGGTCGCCGCGGGACGCACGCCGATCGTCCAATATCACGGCAGCACCGAATATAGCGCCCGTCCGACCGCGATCAGCGAGCGGCGGATGAAGCTGGCGATCGATTCCGGAGCTGCGCTCGTCGTCTCGCATCATCCGCACGTCGCGCACGGTCTCGAACTCTACAACGGGCGCCTGATCGCCTATTCGCTCGGCAATTTCCTCTTCGACCAGAGTTTCCCCGAGACGCATGCCAGCTTCGCGCTCCGCGTCTGGATGGACGGCGACCGGCTGTTCCGCGCCGAAATGGTCCCGATCCAGATCCTCGACTATCGCCCGGTCCCGGCGGTCGGCGGGATGCGTCAGGCGGTGCTCGGCCGGATCATCGACCTGTCGGCCGAACGCGGGACGCGGATCGGGATCGTCGGGGGGCACGGCGTCATCCAGCCGTCGGCGCCGCTCGCCCCGCCGCAGCGCTGCGCCGCCGATGCCGGCAGCGGCCTCAACGTCTTTCGCTACGACCTTTACCGGCCCGAAGCGGCCTGTCGCAGCGATGCGGTCGCGGCCGGCCACGACCTGCTGGCGCGCGGCGATTTCGAGGCGGTGCGCTTCGGGGACGCCCGCGATCGGAGCTGGAGCGTCGAGGGCGGGGCGATCGATTTCGATCGCGACGCCCATGCCGGCCGTGCCGCGCTTGCCGTGTCGGTCCCCGGTGCGGGCGCCGCGACGGTCGGACCCAAGATTTTCTTTCGGCCCGTTGCCGAGCACCGGCTGACCTTCACCGGCTGGGTCAAGCTCGATGCGCCGGCGACGCTCGAACTGCTGGTTCAGGAACAGCGCAAGGGCAGCGGACGCACTAGCGCGCTGGCCAATGCGCCGCGGCAGTCCGCCGGAACGCAGCGGATCGCGGCCGGCGGCTGGCAGCCGTTCCGCTTCGAGTTCGATCGCGGCGCGGATACGCCCGCGCAGCCGTTGCGGCCGCTGCTGCGCATAGAGGGGGCGTCGCGGGCGCTGCTCGACGATCTGGCACTGATCGCCTGGGGCGGCGATGCGCCGGGGCAATCCTATGGTTCGCGCGGCAACGCGGCCGCGGTCGAATAGAGAATCGAGAGGGAGAAGAATCATGAATATTCGCAAAGCAATCCGCTTCGCCTGTCGGCCGGTGATGATGGCGGCGCTCGTCGCGGCCAGCGGTCCGTTGCTCGCCCCGTCGGTGGGCCATGCCGCCGAAGCGGCTGCCGTCGAGGGCGTGACCGCCGCGGCCTGGGCGGTCGCCGATGCAGAAACGGGCGAGGTGCTGGCGTCGCATGAGCTGGAGCGGCCCTCGAACATCGCGAGCGTCACCAAGCTGATGACGCTGCTTGTCGTCACCGAAATGGCCGCCGCGCAGCCCGCCATTCTCGACGAGGAACTGAGCTTTGCCGAACGCGCGGTGGCGATCGGCGGGACCAAGACCGGGCTTGCCGCCGGGGAACGGATCAGCGTACGCGAGGCGCTTTACGGCCTGATGCTGCCGTCGGGGAACGACGCCGGATATATGCTGGCGATCCATTTCGGTGCGCCGATGGTGGCGGCCGGAGTGGATGCGACTCCCGCCTTGGCCTACAAGGCCTTCGTCGCGGCGATGAATCGGAAGGCACGGGCGCTCGGCATGACCCAGACGCGCTACAGTTCGGCCTTCGGCGATGCGCTCGATCCCGATCGCCGGACGAGCAGCGCGCGCGACCAGCTGATCCTCGCCCGGGCCGCGATGGCGAATCCGCTGGTGCGCCAGGTGGTCGGCACGCGCGAGCATGAAACCATGGCGCGGACCGCGTCGGGCGGCGAACGCCGCGTCGCTTGGCACAACACCAACGAACTGCTCGGCCGTCCGGGCGTCGCCGGGATCAAGACCGGCTCCAATCGCAGCGCCCACTCCTGTCTGCTGACCGAGGTCAGTGTCGACGGACGCCGCTACCACGTCGCGGTGCTGGGCAGCCGGACCAGTGCCGATCGCTATAACGACACGCTGAAAGTGCTGAAATCCGTGACCGGCCGCACGGAGAAATGAGCGCGTCGCCCGACGCCTGCCCGATCTGAGCAGACGGGCTTAGGACAGATCGACATTCAGCTCTGGCGGCCTGCAAATGGCGGCCTTTCGCGCTTCCGGTGCTCACGTGCCATCAGCACGCTGCGCTCCGGGTCGCGAAAAGCCACCACTTTCGCCTCGCCATCCTCTGAATGTCGATCCGTCCTAGGCCTCCTGTCAGCGGAGAGCATAAACTTGAAACAGGCACGGTCCCCGGCGAAAGTCGGGGACCGAATGCTATAAGATGGTCAAAGGGGGGACTGCGGCGCGGCCGCTGTCAATCGAGCTTGTCGAGCAGGTCCAGCATCGATTGCGGAATCGTTTCGTCGATCGCGGACTCGTAAGCCCGGCGCAGGGCGATGTTCACGTCCTGCGCTTTCCTGGGGATTTTCCTTCCGGCGTCTTTCCCGGCCGTTTTCTTGGGCGCTACGCCGGGTTCAGACGACATTGTCGATGCATCCGCTGGACATGGGGCCTTTTGCTAACCGCGCGTTCATCAAACTGCAATGGCGCGTTTTCCTTCCCTTGGAAACCAAATTAGGGCTAAATCGTTCCCATGTGGTGAAATAATTCGGCGGACGGCGTTATTTTGCGCCGTTCGCCTGCTTTTCTGCGGGTTTCAGCCCGCTACAGGAGATACTCTATGTCGCTGGGCCAGGCTATCGCACCGCATCTTCCCTATCTGAGACGCTATGGCCGGGCGATTTCGGGAAGCCAGCAGGCCGGCGACGCGCTGGTCGCGGGGCTGCTCGAATCGCTCGTCGCGCATCCCGATGCGGTCGACCCCTCGGGCGAGCTGCGAATCCAGCTCTATCGCATGGTCCATGACAATTTCGGGCTCGCCGCCGAACAGGCGGCCGCACCCGATCCCGACGCCGCGTCCGATCTGGCGATCGCCGACGCGCGCCTCAGCCGGATTCCCTCGCTTGCGCGGCAGGCGCTGCTGCTCACTGCGGTCGAGGGTTTCAGCACCGCCGAAACCGGCCGGATCATCGGCCGCGATACCGCCGCGGTCGAGGCGCTGATCGCCGACGCGATGGAAGAGATCGACCGCCAGACCCGCGCCCGCATCCTGATCATCGAGGACGAGCCGATCATCGCGATGGATATCGAGATGATCGTGCGCGACCTGGGGCACGAAGTCGTCGCGGTCGCGACCACGCATGCCGAGGCGGTGGCCGAGGCGCAGGAGCACCGCCCCGGGCTCGTGCTCGCCGACATCCAGCTCGCCGACAACAGCTCGGGGATCGAGGCGGTGCAGGAAATCCTCACCGGGATGAACGTGCCGGTCATCTTCATCACCGCCTTTCCCGAACGGTTGCTGACCGGCGACCGACCCGAGCCCGCCTTCCTGCTCACCAAGCCCTATCAGCCCGCGACGCTGCGCGCCGCCATCTCGCAGGTGCTGTTCTTCGACGAAAGCACGGTTCCGGCCTGACGCCGCCTCGATGGGGAAGGCTCGATGGGGAAGGGATGCCGCGTCTCTCCCGATCCTGTCATTCCCGCGTTTGCGGGAATGACAAAGGCTGGGGAATCGCTCGCAGCCGGGATTCCGTGCGTCTTGTAAAGGATCGCGGCACGGGTGATAGCGGCGGACGATGACCGCCGCTCCCGCCTCCCGTCAGTCCGCGCTCGACCGGCTGACCGCCAACGCGCCTTTCCTTGCCCGGCTGGCCGAGATCAACCCCGGCGATGTCGCCCGTTTCCTGGACGAGGGGACCGACGCCGCGCTCGCACGGGTCGCCCAGCCCGCGCCCGACGACGACATCATGCGCGGCCTGCGCCAGTGGCGCGGGCGGATCGCGCTGCTGCTCGCGCTCGGCGACCTGTCGGGCGAGCATGACGTCGCGGCGACGACGCGGCACCTGACCGCCTTTGCCGATACGGCCTGCGACGCTGCGCTCGCCGCTGCCTTTGCCGAGCGCGTCCCTGACGAGGCGCCGCGTGGGCTGGCGGTGATCGCGCTTGGCAAGCTCGGCAGCCACGAACTCAACTATTCCTCCGACATCGACCCGATCCTGATCTTCGACCCCGCGACGCTGCCGCGCCGGTCGCGCGATGATCCCGACGAAGCGGCGGTGCGCATCGCGCGGCGGATGGTCGAGATCTTGTCGGCGCGCACCGCCGACGGCCATGTGCTGCGCGTCGACCTGCGGCTGCGCCCGCATCCGGAGGTGACGCCGATCGTGCTGCCCGAAAGCACCGCCATCTCCTATTATGAATCGCAGGCGCTGGCGTGGGAGCAGGCGGCGTTCATCCGCTCGCGCGCCTCGGCGGGCGACCGTGCGCTCGGCGAGCGCTTCCTCGCCGCGATCCAGCCCTTCATCTGGCGGCGCAGCCTCGATTTCCGGCAGCTGCGCGAAATCGGCGCGATGAGCGACCGCATCCGCGACCATTTCGCGCAGGGACAGGCGCTTGGCCCCGGCTACGACCTCAAGCGCGGGCGCGGCGGGATTCGCGAGATCGAATTCTTCGCGCAGGTCCACCAGCTGATCTATGGCGGGCGCGACCCGTCGCTGCGCGTGCCGGCGACGGTCGACGCGCTCGCCGCGCTCGCCCGCGCCGGCCGGGTCGCCCCCGACGTCGCGGAGCGGCTGACCGGCCATTATGCGGTGCTGCGGCGGATCGAGCACAGGCTCCAGATGGTCGAGGACCAGCAGACGCACAGCCTGCCGGTGCAGCCCGCCGCGCTCGACGGCGTGGCGCGGCTCGACGGGCTGGCCGACGGCGCGGTGCTGCTTGCCGCGCTCGAACCCGTCGTCGCCGATGTCGGCGCCGTCTACGATCGCCTCGTCGCCGAGCGCGCGGCGCCGGACGGCCTGCCGCGCGACGACGGCGAACTGGCGGCGGCGCTGGCGGCCGCGGGATTCGATCCGCCCGATGCCGCGCTGCGGACGATCGCCGAATGGCGCAGCGGCAAGCTGCGCGCGCTGCGTAGCCCGGCGGCGCTCGAAGCGCTCGAAACGGCGCTGCCCGAACTGGTCGGGGCGCTGGGCGCCTCGCCCGACCCCGACGCGACGCTGCGCCGGTTCGATACGCTGGTGTCGGGCCTGCCGAGTGCGATCAATTTCTTCCACCTGCTCGCCGCGCAGCCCGCGCTGGCGCGGGTCGCGACGCGCATCCTGTCGCTCGCCCCGACGCTCGCCGATGCGCTCGCCGCGCGCGTCGAACTGATCGAGGGGCTGATCGACAAGCGCGCGTTCGAGGCGCCGATGGACAAGGACGGGCTGCTCGCCGAATGGGCGCCGGGGCTGGCGGGCCTCGATTACGAGCGGCTGCTCGACCGGGTGCGCGACCGCGTCGGCGAACGGCGCTTCGCCTATGGGGTGCAGCTGATCGCCGGATCGGCCGATCCGCTCGTCGCCGCGCGCGGCTATGCCGACCTCGCCGAGGCGGCGCTGCAGGTGCTGGCCGACGCGACGGTCGCCGAGTTCGTCGCCGCGCACGGGCGCGTCCCCGACAGCGAACTGGTGGTGCTCGCGCTCGGCCGCCTTGGCGGGCGGGCGCTGACGCATGCGTCCGATCTCGACCTCATCTATCTGTTCACCGGCGACCATCTCGCCGAATCGGACGGGCCGCGCCCGCTCGGCGCGACGACCTATTACAATCGGCTGGCGCAGCGCGTGACCGCGGCGCTGTCGGTGCCGACCGCGGCGGGCAAGCTTTATGACGTCGATACGCGGCTGCGGCCGCAGGGCGCGCAGGGGCCGCTCGTCGTCACCGTCGACAGCTTCGAGCGCTACCAGCGCGAAGAGGCGTGGACTTGGGAGCATATGGCGCTGCTTCGCGCGCGGCCGGTCTATGGCTCGGACGACGCGCGCGCCGCGGTCGCGCGCGTCGTCGCCGAGGTGCTGGCGAGCCCGCACGATCCGGGCGACGTCGCACGCGACGCCGCCGGGATGCGCGACAAGATCGCCGCGCACAAGCCGCCCGCCGGACCGCTCGACATCAAGGGTGGGCCGGGCGGTCTCGTCGACCTGGAATTCGCGATGCAGGTGGCGCAGCTTGCCGGCGGCCGCTGCCACGACCCCCGGATCGGCGAAGCGCTCGCCTGCCTGACGGCGGCGGGACTGGCGCCGGAGGGGATCGGTGCGGCGCACGACCTGCTCGCGCGGATGCTGGTGATGCTGCGCCTCACCGCCCCCGCGGGCGAGCCGCCGGCCGCCGCCGCGCGCCAGCTCGTCGCCAGTGCCTGCGGCGAACCGGGCTGGCCGCAACTGCTTGCCGCGCACGACGCGGCGCGGCAGGAGGTGGCCGACTGGTGGGCCTCGATTCGCCCCCCGCAGCAGGAGAAGCAAGGATGAGCGGACTTTCGATCGGTGATGCGATCCCGCCCGTGACGCTGGCCGACGCCGACGGCGCGACCATCGACCTCGCCCGCCTGAAAGGCGCGCCGCTGGTCGTCTATTTCTATCCCAAGGCCGACACGCCGGGCTGCACGACCGAGGCGCAGGACTTCACCCGCCTCGCCCCCGATTTCGCGCATCTGAACGCGCAGGTGCTGGCCGTGTCGCGCGACGCGCCGGCGAAGCTGTGCAAGTTCCGCGACAAATACGGACTGACCGTCCGGCTGGCTTCGGACGAAGACGGCGCGGTGTGCGAAGCCTTCGGCACCTGGGTCGAGAAACAGAATTACGGCCGCACCTATATGGGGATCGAGCGATCGACCTTCCTGTTCGGCGCCGACGGCAAGCTGGCGAAGGTCTGGCGCAAGGTGCGCGTCAAGGGCCATGCCGACGCGGTACTGGAGGCGGCGAAGGCGCTGTGACCGTCTCTCGCGCGACCCGACGGAACTGAGGACGTGACCACGCTCGGCGAAGCCGCGCGCGCGGTGCTGCTGACCGCCGACCCGCACGCCAAGCGCCGCGCGGCGCGGAGTTTCGCGCGGGCCTGGCGGCGCGGAGGGCTCGTCCATCGCTGCGACGTCGCCATGCCCGACCGGCCGGCGTGGCCCGAGCGGCCCGAACTGCTGGCGCCCGGCCGGATGCCGCGCCGCCGTGGCGGCGGGTCCGAACGCGGCCGCATCGCGATGCTGCACGCACTCGCGCATATCGAATTCGTCGCGATCGACCTCGCCGTCGATCTGGTCGGGCGCTTCGGCGGCGAATTTCCGCGCGGCTTCGTCGACGACTGGATCTGCGTCGCGGCCGACGAAGCGATGCATTTCGCGCTGCTCGACCGGCGCCTTGCCGGCCTCGGCAGCCATTATGGCGCGCTGCCCGCGCACGCCGGGCTGTGGGAGGCGGCGGAGGCGACCGCCGACGACGCGCTGGCGCGGCTCGCGATCGTGCCGATGGTGCTCGAAGCGCGCGGACTCGACGTCACCCCCGCCACGATCGACCGGTTCCGCGGCGCCGGGGACGAGGCGTCGGCGCGCATTCTGTCGCGCATCTATACCGACGAGATTCGCCACGTGTCGGCGGGCACGCGCTGGTTCAACTGGCTGTGCGCCGAACGAGGATTCGGGCCGGCGGCGACGTGGCAAAGCCTCGTAAAATCGCGATTTCGGGGGGTGTTGAAGCCGCCGTTCAACGACTCGGCGCGCCGCGATGCCGGTTTAACGCAAGAATACTACGCGGTCATTGCTTCGTAAGGATCGACCACGCAGAACCCCTCGCAGGCAGGGATTGCATCCCATCCACAAGAACAACCGGCACCAGCGGCCTGACCGTTGGCGACAGGACAGATGCGGGGTCGATACGTGCTGAACGCTTCACTGGCGCAAAAGTTTCACCATGGCCTGATTGTTGGTGCGGCAGCCCTGATGGGAACGGCCGCGGCGGCCAACGCCGCCGAAACCGGCGCCGACGCGGGGATCGTGGTTCCCGACGAACCCGATGACGACAGCTTCACCGCCGGCGTTCCGGCCCCCGCCGAGGACAGCGAGGCACGCGCGCTCTTTCAGGCGTGGAAGCGCCTCGATACCGGTCTGGCCGCGAGCATCGGCGTCGCCGTGCCGTCGCGCCGCCCGATCGAGCAGATGTCGCTTTCCTCCTCCTACGGCATGCGGGTCCATCCGATCACCGGCCGCGTCGCGCGCCACAACGGCATCGACATTCCCGCCCCCCACGGCACCCCCATCTATGCCACCGCCGACGGCATCGTCGGCCGCGCCCAGCGCCTCGGCGGCTACGGCAATTACGTCGAGATCGAACATGGCAACGCGATCCAGACGCGCTACGGCCACATGTCCTCCTTCATCGTCCAGCCCGGACAGCAGGTGAAGAAGGGCGAGATCGTCGGTTATGTCGGCTCGACGGGCCGCTCGACCGGCAACCACCTGCATTATGAAGTCCGCATCGACGGCGCGCCAGTCAATCCGCTGCCCTTCGTCCGGTCGGATTCGATGGCGATCGCCGCGCTGACGGGCGATCATCTCGCGATGGGTGGTCCCGAAGACTGAATTTCTATGGGTCGGAGAGGAGGGGGCGCCCGCTGGCCATAAGGTCGCGGCGCCCTTTTCATTTGCGTCGAACATCCTATCTTGCCGATATGGCCTCGACCCTGTCCGATATCACCCTTTCGCCCGCCGCCGCGGCGCGCATCCGCTGGATCGCCGAACGCAAGGCGGGCGCGCTCCCCGCGCTTCGCCTCGCCGTCGACGGCGGCGGCTGCTCGGGCTTCACCTATCGCTTCGGCCTCGCCGACAGCATCGAGGCCGATGATGTCGTGACCGAAACCGACGGCGTGAAGCTGGTCGTCGATCCGGTGAGCATCGACCTGATTCGCGGCTGCACCGTCGATTTCGTCGATTCGCTGGGCGGATCGTCGTTCAAGGTCGAGAATCCCAACGCCGCCTCGGGCTGCGGTTGCGGGTCGAGCTTCTCGGTCTGAGGCCCTTTCTAAGCGACCGGCTTCCTGCCATAGCGGCGCGATGAAGATCGCAACCTTCAACATCAACGGAATCAAGGCGCGGTTGCCGCGCCTCGTCGAATGGCTGGACGAAACGCAGCCCGACATCGTCTGTCTTCAGGAACTGAAATCGAGCGACGAGACGATCCCGACGGCAGAGATCGAGGCCGCGGGCTATGGCGCGCTCTACCATGGACAGAAGGGGTTCAACGGCGTCGCGATCCTCGCGCGCGGCACGCAGCCGGTCGAGGTCCAGCGCGGTCTCGCGGGCGAGGAAGAGGATGAGCAGTCGCGCTATCTGGAGGCCGACGTCGGCGGCGTGCGCGTTGCGTCGATCTACCTGCCCAACGGCAATCCGCAGCCGGGACCGAAATTCGATTACAAGCTGCGCTGGATGGCGCGGCTGCGCGAGCGGGCGAAGGCGCTGCTGGCGGCCGAGATTCCGACCGTGCTTGCGGGCGACTACAATGTCATTCCCCACGACGACGATGTGTGGGACCCGCACGCGATGGCGCACGACGCGCTGATGCAGCCCGATTCGCGCGATGCCTGGTTCCGTATCCTCGGCGACGGCTGGACCGACGCGTTGCGCAGCCGCCACCCCGCGGGACACGTCTGGACCTTCTGGGACTATCAGGCGGGCGGCTGGCAGCGCGACCATGGCTTCCGCATCGACCATCTGCTGCTCAGCCCCGCGATGGCCGACCGGTTGGTCGACGCGCAGGTCGACAAGGACTATCGCGGCCGCGAGAAAGCCAGCGACCACGCGCCGACCTGGGCGCTGTTCCGCTAGGGTCAGGACCCATTAATTTGCGGTTCGAGGTTTGAAGCGATTTTGCTCAGGGCGAGAAGGCAAGGCGCAGGAATATGTCGATATTTCAAGACTTGCCGACGAAGCCATGGGCAAAATCGGTCAAATCGCGAAGCGACGCCGAAATGGCTTCGATCTCAGGCTCGTGCGGCCTTGCGGGTAGCGATGCTACCCGCTGCGTCCGCCCAAGCCCGATATCTTCGCCATTTCGACGCCTCGAACCGCAAATTAATGGGTCCTGACCCTAGAACCATCACCCCGACACGGCGGCAAGGAGATCGGAATGACAGCGAAGAACAGCTATCAGGTCGCTGACTGGAACGGTCCAGGCGGCGAGCGCTGGGTCGCCAACCAGGCGCGGCTCGACCATATGCTCGCGGCCTTCGGCGACGCGGCGATCGCGGCGGCAGCGCCCCGGACCGGCGAGCAGGTGCTCGACATCGGCTGCGGCGCCGGAACGACGAGCTTCGCGCTCGCCGCGCGCGTCGGGGAGCAGGGGCGGGTGCTGGGCGTCGATATTTCGGAGCCGCTGATCGCCCGCGCCCGTGCCTGCCTGCCGCCGGGTGCGCCGGTTGCCTTCGAGATCGCCGATGCCGGCAGCGGCACCGTGCCCGAACGGGCGTTCGACCTGCTCTTCTCTCGCTTTGGCGTGATGTTCTTCGACGACCCGGCGGCAGCGTTCGCGCATATGCGCGGCGCATTGAAGCCCGGCGGACGGCTCGCCTTCGTCTGCTGGCGGACGGCGGCCGAGAACGACTGGGTGCGCCTGCCGATGGGCGCGATTCGCGACATCGTGGCGCCGCCTCCGCCGCCCGATCCGGAGGCGCCCGGCCCCTTCTCCTTCGGCGACCGTGGCCGCGTCGAGCGCATCCTGGCCGATGCGGGCTTCGTCGACGTCGCCCTCGCGCCGTTCGACCATCTCGTCCCCTTCGGCCGCGGCACCACGCGTGCGGCGGCGCTCGACGATGCGGTCGAGATGGCGTTCCAGGTCGGCCCCTTGTCGCGCGCGCTCGCCGATCAGCCCGACACGATTCGCGCGCAGGCGGCGGACGCTGTGCGGGCGGCCTTCGCGGAACGGCCGGGCGAGGAGTCGGTGCTGATCGACGGCGCCGCGTGGATCGTCACCGCGCGCAATCCCGCCGCCTGACCGCGCGGCGTCAGGCCAGCGGCTTGTCGTAGAGCTGATAGACGCGGTTGACGGTTGCGTCGATCGCTTCGGCGACCGCGTTCATCCCCTGATTGTCGTCGAGCACCCAGCCGATGTCGCCCTGCTGCGCGCCATAATGCGCGACGCCGTCGCGGCGGATATATTCGATCATCATGAAGGCGAGGGTGCTCGCCATGCGGCTGTTCTGGAGCCGCTTGACCACCCCCATCAGCGGCACGCGCAGCCGGCGACTCTTCGGTTTTCGCAGCCACCAGAGCAGCCGCGCCCAGTTGAAAGGTAGGAGCGAGCCGTCCATGTCGATCAGCAGTTCGTTGATGTTCGGCAGCACGATCATGAAGGCCACCGCCTCGCCGTCGACCTCTGCGACGCGGATCAGGTCCTCGAACACGATGTCCTTCAGCTTCTTGCCGATATAGGCGATCTCGCTGTCGGTCAGCGGCACGAAACCCCAATTGTCCGACCAGGCATCGTTCAATATGCTCATGATCAGCCGTGCCTCGGCATCGAAGCGGCGCTTGTCGACGCGGCGGATGCGGATGCGCTCGTTCCGTTCGCCCGCCGCGACGATGCGGTTCACCAGCGGCGGAAAGCCGTCGATGATCTCGACCGCATAGTTGATGAGTTTCTTGACCGGGCGATAGCCCTCGGCCTCGATCCACGCCCGATAGAGCGGGCTGTTGTGGCCGAGCATGATTGTCGGCGGCGTGTCGAATCCCTCGACCAGCAGGCCGGGTTCGTCCCAGATCGAGATCGACAGCGGCCCGAGCGCACGGTGCATGCCCTGGCTGCGCAGCCAGTCCTCGGCCGCGACGATCAGCGCGTGCGCGGTTTCCGCATCCTCTGCCTCGATCAGGCCCCAGTTGCCCGTGCCGGGTCCCATGCCCTGCTCGGCGGGCTGTTCGAGTGCGAGGAAGTCGATATGCGCCGAAATGCGCCCCACCGTCCGTCCGTCGCGCCGGGCGAGGAAGAATTGCGCCTTGCCGTGCTCGAACCACGGATTCTTCCCCGGCGTCAGCAGGGCGAACACCTCGCCCTTCAGCGGCGGTACCCACGCCGGATCGCCGCGGTTGAGGCGGAAGGCCAGCTCGACGAACTCGCGCTTGTCGTGCTTCCCCTCGACGGGATGAATCGTGACCGGGCCGGCCGGATGTGCGCTCATGGGTGGTTTCCCGGATGATGGTGCCTATATGTCTGGCGAGCCAATAAGGCATAGGCGTGGCGCTGGCGACCCGCATTCGGCCATCATGCTGCCACGAAAAGATGGTGAAAACCGCGTTATGACGACGATCAATCCTTCTGCCGATCGGATCGCGACCTCCCCCGCGCCCCCGCCGGCGAATGCCGGCCCGATGGAAGCGCCGGCGAATGCCGGCCCGACGGAAACGCCGGCGAATGCCGCCAGGGCGCCCAAGTCGGCGATCGCCGACGACATGGCGATGATCCGCGCCGCGTCGGAACTGACGCGCGACCTGGTGCAGCCGAACGCGCGCATCTATTGGGCCGATTTCCTCACTTCGACCTTCGTCGGCTACGCCGGCGTCGCGGCGGCGATCCTTGCGCCCTCGACGCCGTGGATGCTCGCGGCGGCGCTCGTCGCGGTGCTCGCCCTCTATCGCGCGGGCAGCTTCATCCACGAGATCACCCATATCCGCAAGCAGACGCTGCCGGGCTTCCGCCTCGTCTGGAACCTGCTGATCGGGGTGCCGCTGCTGATCCCGTCGTTCATGTACGAAGGCATCCACAGCCTGCACCACAACCGCACCAAATATGGCACGGTCGAGGACCCCGAATATCTGCCGCTGGCGCTGATGAAGCCGTGGACGGTGCCGCTGTTCGTCGTCGCGGCGGCCTTTGCGCCGCTGGCGCTCGTCTTCCGCTATGCGGTGCTGACGCCGCTGTCCTTCCTGATCCCGCCGCTGCGCCGCGTGGTGCGCGAGCGCTATTCGGGGCTGATCATCAACCCGGTGTTCCGCCGCAAGTCGCCCGAGGGCGAATTCCGCCGCCAATGGGCGTGGCAGGAGGGCGGGGCCTGGGCCTGGTCGACGCTGCTGGTCGCGGCTGGCATCTTCGGCTGGGTGCCGCTGCGCGCGCTGCTGATCTTCGGCGGGATCGCCGCGGCGAGCATCGTGCTCAACCAGATTCGCACCCTCGTCGCGCATCTGTGGGAAAATGACGGCGCGGTGCTGACCGTGACCGCGCAGTTTCTCGACAGCGTCAACGTCCCGCCGCCGGGCCTGCTGCCCGAACTGTGGGCGCCGGTGGGCCTGCGCTATCACGCGCTGCACCACCTGCTGCCTGGCGTTCCCTATCACGCGCTGCCCGAGGCGCACCGCCGCCTGAAGGATGCGCTACCCGCCGATTCGCAATATCACCGGGCCAACTATCGCAGCCTTCCGAAGCTGGTGATGAACCTGGTGGCGGGTTCGGCGAAGGGCGCGACCGCCTCCTGAACGACCGGATGGGCCGATTGTTGGTGGCGGTTTTGGAGTAGGAAACGGACATGGCTTCCAACCATGAACCGTCGCCCCAGCGAAAGCCGGGGCCGCTGTCGGCCCGCTCTTCCCGCCGCGGCGATCAGGGATAGCGACCCAGCTTTCGCTGGGGCGACGGCTATTGCCAGTTCTACTCTTCGGTCCGGATCAGGATCATCTCGCCGATCAGCGCGAAGAGGATGAACGGCCCCCACGCCGCGAGGAACGGCGGATAGGCGCCGAGGTCGCCCATCGCGAGCGCGAAATTGTCGGCGACGAAATAGGCGAAGCCCAGCGCCATGCCCAGGATCGCGCGCACGAACAGCTTGCCCGACCGCGCGAGGCCGAAGGCCGCAACGGCGCCGAGCAGCGGCATCAATATCGCCGACAGCGGCCCCGAAATCTTGTGCCACAGCACGCCTTTCAGCGCGTCGACCGGCCGCCCCGCGACCTCCAGGTCGTCGATCGCGCTCTTGAGCGCGAGGAAGGGCAGTTCGTCGCCATCGACCTGCGCCAGCGTGAACTGGTCGGGGCGCACCCCCTTGGCGGCTATGATGGTGCCGAGCGGCTCGACCGTTCCCGATCGGCGGATGAAGCGCCGTGCGCCGGTGAACTCCCATCCTCCCGCGACCGCGCGGCCGCTGTCGGCCGACAGCATCGACGCCAGTACGCCGCCCTTGCGTTCGATGATGGTGACGTTGCGGAGCAGCACCGCGGCGCCCTTCGTCTCGACCGTTTCGGCGTTGATCAGGTCGTCGCCGGCGCGGACCCAGACGTTGGTGCGGACCCCCGTGTCACGCGGAATCTGCGCATATTCGACCTTCTGCCATGCGCTGAGCGCCGCGGTCGCGCGGGTGACGATGCGTTCGTTGAAGGCGAAGCTGATCCCGGCGACGAGCAGCGCGGCAAGGAACAGCGGCGCGAGCACCTGATGCGCCGACATGCCGGACGCCTTCATCGCGATCACCTCGCTGTTCTGGTTGAGCGTCGCGAGCGTCAATATGGTGCCGAGCAGCACCGAAAAGGGCAGGAAGGTTTCGACGATCTGCGGAAAGCGCAGCCCGACATAGCGCCAAACGTCGCTGTCGCTGTTGCCGGCGACCGCCAGTATCTTGCCGCTTTCCCCCAGCAGGTCGAGCGTCTGGAGGATCAGCACCAGCGCGAACAGGATCGCGAAGCTGCGCACCAGAAACAGGCGCCCGACATAGAGCGCCATGGTGCGCGAGGGGAAGAAATGAAGCTGATTCATCAGGTGCGCCGTTGCTTGCGCTGGAAGAACTGGAGAAGGCCGCGGATGCGCTGCCCCGCTTTCGCGGCGACGCGTTCGAGCGCGCCGATCGGCTGCCCGCCCGGCACATGCGCGAGGGTGTAGTACATCCAGATCGCGAGCGCGGCGAACAGCAGGAAGGGCACCCACAGCGCGATGATCGGGTCGATCGTCCCGCGCGCGCCCATATCCTCGGCATATTGGTTGATCTTGTGCTGCGTCACCAGCAGCACGATCGACAGGAAAACCCCTAGCGAACTGGTCGATCGCTTCGGTGGGATGGCCAGCGCGACCGCGAGCAGCGGAATCAGGAACATCGACGCCACCTCGACGATCCGGAAATGGAAATTGGCGCGCGATTCGAGGCGGGTTTTCAGCGGTTCGGCCTTGTCGTTGCCGACGACGAACAGCTCGGGAATGGTCAGCTCGCGGTCGGCGCCGCCGCGGGTGCGGAACGCCTCGATCTTGGGCAGCGGGATCGGCAGGTCGTGATTGTCGAAGCTCAGCACGCGCGGCACGGAGAATTTCGGCGATTCGTGGATCAGCACCCCGTTGGTCAGCCGCAGGATGATCGTGTCGGGATCGTCGGTGGCGAGGAACTGCCCCTGCGCCGCGGTGGCCGACACGCGCTGCCCGTCCTTGTTCTCGCCGCGCACGAAGATGCCGCGCAGGCTGCGGCCGTCGTTGTAGCTTTCCTCGATGCGCAGCGTCATGCGGCTGCCCAGCTTGGTGAACTCGCCGACCTTGATCGAGGCGCCGAGCGCGCCCGAGCGCAGTTCGAACTGCAGCCCTTCATAGGCATAGCGGGCGTAGGGCTGGATGAAGCCGACGATCGCGAGGTTGATCAGCGCGAGCGCCAGGGCAAAGACATAGGGCATGCGCATCAGCCGGCCGAAGCTCATGCCGACGCCGCGCAGCACGTCGAGCTCGCTGGTGGTCGCAAGCCGCCGGAAAGCAAGGAGGATGCCGAGCATCAGCCCGATCGGAATGCCGAGCGAGAGATATTCGGGGATCAGATTGGCGAGCATGCGCCAGACGACGCTGACCGGCCCCCCTTCGGTCGCGACGAAATCGAACAGGCGCAGCATCTTTTCCAGCACCAGCAGCATCGCCGACACGACCAGCGTTCCGAGCATGGGGAAGAAGATGAGCCGCGCGATGTAGCGGTCGATGGCGGGTAGTCTATTCAAGCTTTCGTCGCCCCATCACCATGATTTGGCCGCAAATGTTTCCAATATGCCGAGTCAAGGGCGACAGGGACCCATGCCAGCGTGTGCTTCAGCGCGTGCGCAAGCGAACGCCGGCATGGTTATAGCCTCTGGAGGAATTGAGGTCATGTCGAAAATGTTTTTCGCCGCGATGCTCGCCGCCGGCGCCGTTGGAGCGCTGGCAGCGCCCGTTGCCGCGCAGGGCGCGACGCTGGGCCCCTCGGCCCATCTGTGCAACAGCAATGCGACCGCGGTGCTGGTCGACGTGCGCGGTTTCAAGGCGCACACCGGCACGCTGCGCGTCCAGATCTACGATGCGGACAGCAGCTATCTGGAAAAGCGCAAATGGCTGGAACGGGTCGATGTCCCGGTATCCCGGTCGGGCAACATGCAGGTCTGCGTGCCGGTCAAGACGCCGGGCAATTACGTCGTCTCGGTGCGCCACGACATCAACGGCAACGGCAAGTCGGACAAGAGCGACGGCGGCGGCATGTCGGGCAATCCCGACATGAAGGTCACCGATTTCATCTTCAAGCGCAAGCCGAAGCTGGCGGCGGTCAGCTTTGCGGTCGGCGGCACGACCAAGCGCGTGCCGGTCACGCTCAACTATATCAGCGGCCTGTCGTTCGCACCGGTCGATTAGGAAAGGCATGGAGGGGTAGTGGCCAGCGTCGCGCTTCTTTCCAATCCGCGCTCCACGGGCAACCGTTCGCTGTTGCCGCGCGTGCGCGAATATTGCGCGGCGCACCCCGACATCTTTCACTATGAGGTCGAGCATGTCGACCAGATCGGCGAGGCGATCCGCACCATCGCGATGGTCTCGCCGCGGGTCGTCGCGATCAACGGCGGCGACGGCACGGTGCAGGCGGCGCTGACCGAGCTTTATTCGGGCGGTCATTTCGGCGGGTCGCCGCCGCCGGTCGCGGTGCTGCCCAACGGCAAGACCAACCTGATCGCGCTCGACCTCGGCGCGGAGGGCGACCCGATCAAGGCGTTGCGGCGCGTCGTCGAGCTGGTCGAGGCCGGATCGCTCGAGGACCATGTCATCGAACGCCAGCTCATTGCGCTCGACAGCGGCGGTGCGCGGCCGGTGCTCGGCATGTTTCTCGGCGGCGCCTACCTGGCCGACGTCATGCTCTATTGCCGCAACCGCATCTATCCGCTCGGCCTGCCGAACGGGCTGTCGCACGTGCTCGCGGCGATTCTCGGCCTGTTCGCGATGGTGCTCGGGATCGGCGGCGGACGCCTGCCGCCCAAGCCGCAACCGATGACGGTCTCACTCGTCCGCCAGGGCGAGTTCAAGGGCAAATTCTCGCTGCTGATCATCACGACGCTGGAAAAGCTGCTGCTCAGCATCCGCACCAGCGATGCCCATGGGACCAACGGTCACATGAAGCTGCTCGCGACCGACAGCAGCGTCGGCGCGCTGTTCCGCATGCTCGGCGCGGCCTGGCGCGGCACGCTGGGGCAGAAGCCGCTCGAAGGCGTGCATTTCCAGCAGGGCGACGAGATCCATATCGAGGGCGAGCGTTCGAACGTCATCCTCGACGGCGAGATTTTCGAGACCTCGGGCGGCCGGCCGATCATCCTGACCTCGACCCAGCCGGTGCCCTTCCTGCGTCTCGCAGCCTGAGCGTCGGCCCGTGCGCGACATCGCCAGCCTCGTCCGCGAAGAATTGGCGCTCCCCGTCGACCCGCGCGTCGCGGCGATGGCGGCGGCGATCGCGGCCCGATATCCGGGCAGCGCACGCGCGGTGCTCTTCTATGGGAGCTGTCTGCGCGAGACGCAGCTCGACGGGCTGATGCTCGATTTCTACCTGATCGTCTCCGACTATGGCGATGCCTATCCGAAACGCTGGATGGCGCTCGCCAACCGGCTGATCCCGCCGAATGTCTTTCCCTTTCAGGCGGGCGGGCTGATGGCCAAATATGCGGTGCTCAGCGAAAGCGACTTCCACCGGCTGAACGGACCGGAAACGCGCAACGTGTCGGTCTGGGCGCGCTTCGCGCAGCCGTCGCGGCTCGTCTGGGCGGTCGACGACACCGCGCGCGACAAGGCGGCGGCGGCGGTGGCGCGCGCGGCGCCGACGCTGCTCGCGGCGGCCGGACGCCTCGGCGGCGAATCGATCCTCGACTGGTGGCGCCGCGCCTTTTCGCTCACCTATTCGGTCGAGCTGCGTGCCGAGCGGGCGAGCCGCGCGCAGTCGGTGGTCGACGCCGATCCCGACCGCTACCGCGATTTCGGCGAGGCCGCCGCCGCGGCCATCCCGGTGGGTGCGCCGAGCGGCGGCTGGACGCGCCGCCGCATCGAGGGCAAGGCGCTCAGCATCGCGCGGCTCGCCAAGGCCAGCCTGACCTATGCCGGTGGGATCGACTATCTGGCGTGGAAGATCAATCGCCACGCGGGCACGAAGATCGAGATCAAGCCCTGGCAGCGCCGCTGGCCGCTGATCGCCGCGCTGACGCTGGTCCCGCGCCTGATGCGGAGCGGCGCGATCCGCTAGAGTGTTTTCAAGTCAGGTGGAATCACCTGACGACTCGGAAAACACGGCAAAACAACAATCTGGAGTGACGGTTTTGATTCAATCAAAACCGGCACTTCAGGACGATGTCGTGCGAGCGAGCGTCGCCGCCGACGTATCGGCGGCGTCCTGCCCCGTCGCGGCCCGTTCGGGCGCGGGGACGTCGCGGCAACGGCGGATCGCCTGATCGAGCGCGGCGAGGGTGAAGGGCTTGCGCAGCACGTCGTGGTCGCCGAAGCTCGCGATCTCGCTCGCGTCGCCGGCGTAACCGGTGACGAACAGCACCGACAGGTCGGGCCAGCGCGTCTTGAGCCGTTCCACCATTTCCGGCCCGGTGAGTTCGGGCATCAGCACGTCGGACAGGATCAGGTCGAACCCGCCGTTGGCCGCGACCAGCGCCTCGGCCTTCAGCGGATCGTTGCAGGCGACCGCGCGGTGGCCCAGCTCCTCGACCGCATCGACCGTCGCGGCCAGAACGCGCCGGTCGTCCTCGACCACCAATATGTCGAGCGCATGGGACGGGCTGCTGGAGAGGGCCTTGGCGCCGTCCGCCACCGCCGCATCGGTCTCGCCGGGCCGCGCGACCGGCAGCAGCATCGCGACGCTCGTGCCCTCGCCGACGGTCGAGGCGATCTGCACTTCGCCTCCCGACTGGCGGCAGAAGGCGAAGACCTGCGTCATGCCCAGCCCGGTGCCCTGGCCGGCGGGCTTGGTGGTGTAGAAGGGGTCGAACACGCGTTCGATCACCTCGGGCGCCATGCCGCAGCCGCTGTCGATCACCTGCACCGCGAGCGCTGCGGTTTCGGCCCTTTCGTCGCGCAGCGTGCGGATGACGAGCGTGCCGTGGCCGCCCATGGCGTCGCGCGCGTTGACCGCGAGGTTGAGCAGCGCATTCTCGAACTGCTGCCGGTCGAGCCGACAGGCGAGCCCTTCCGCGCCGAGGTCGAGCGACAGCGCGATCCGGTCGCCGATCGTGCGTTCGATCAGTTCGGCGAAGCTCGCGATGCACTCGTCCACGGGGGTGAATTCCGGACGTGCGGGCTCCGACCGTGCAAAGGCGAGCAGCCGCCGCGTCAGGTCGGCGGCGCGGTTGGCGCCGTCGAGCGCGTTGCCGAGGTGGCGCTGCGCCTTGTCGGGCGCTTCCGACAGCCAGCGCTGGGCCAGTTCGAGCCCGCCGACGACGACCGCGAGCATATTGTTGAAATCATGCGCGATGCCGCCGGTAAGCTGGCCCACGGCCTCCATCTTCTGCGCCTGCCGCAACTGGGCCTCGGCCGCTTCGCGCTCGACCATCTCGCCGCGCAGCGCCTCGTTGGCTTTCGCCAGTTCGGCGGTCCGTTCCTCGACCGCGGCTTCGAGCAGCATCGCGCGGTCACTCTCGGCGAATTGCTCGCGCCGCGCCATGCGCCGCTCGCTTTCCGCTCGCACGAGCGAGAAGCTCGCCGCGATGGCGATCACCGCCGCGAGCGCGCCGAGCAGCGAGAAAAGCAGGATCGCCTGGTTCAGGCTCGCGCGGTCGGAGGCGGCGATGCGGTTGCGCTCGCTGAGCAGTGCGCGCTCGTTGCGGATCAGCTCGGTGAGCAGCTTGTCGATGCGGCCGAGCGCCGGGTCGTGCCCGGCCGCATTATATTTGGAGATCGCCGCGACGGTCTGGCGATAATTGGCGCTGAGCGCCGCATCGCCGAGCTGCGTGCCGCGCTGGGCGAGTTCGGCGGTCAGCTGCTGCACCAGTTCGGCCTGCTTGGGATTGTCGCGCACGTTGCGCCGGAGCAGCGCCAGATATTGCTGCGCGAGGCCCCATTGCTGCTGATAGATGCGCCCGTCCTCTTTCTGCAGCCCGACCGCGAAGCGGCCGAGAGCGGATTCGGCGCGGGCGAGCGCGGCGTCGAGGCTGCGGGTCTGCTGGATCACCTCCAGGCTGTGCGCCTGATAGCCGAGCGAGCGATCGTAATTGTCGTTGGCGCGCATCAGCAGCAGCACGAGCGCCGCGACGACCCCGACCAGGATCGTGCCGACGCCGACCGTCAGCCAGAAGCGCACGCGCTCCCGGCGGCTTTCGCTTTCACTGTCGCCATCCCGCTCGAACACCGCGCCTGTTTACCGGCATTCGGCGGCCCGGCAAAGCGGCGAAGCGCCTGGAATGCGGTGCGATGCTCGGTTCGCCCCGAAAAGGAATCCGCTGGTCGGCGCGCAGGCTCGTTTCAGCCGATAATGCCGGTGCGCTTGCCCGCGCGCTCGAAGCGGCCCAGGATCTCGTCGACCTGATCGGCCGAGTGCTCGGCGCACAGCGAGCAGCGCAGCAGCGTCATGCCCGCGGGGGTCGCCGGCGGGCGGGCGAGGTTGACGTAAAGCCCTTCCTCGAGCAGCGCTTCCCACATCATCGCGCCCCTTTCGAGGTCGGGCATGATGACGGCGATGATCGCCGACTGCGGCTCGTCGGTGCCGAGCGTGAAGCCGAGGTCACGCAGCCCCTTGTGCAGCGTCTTCGAATTCTCCCACAGGTGCGCGCGCTTGTTCGATCCGTGCATCAGCTTGCGGATGCTCGTCGCGGCGGTCGCGACGACGCTCGGCGGCAGCGAGGCGGTGAAGACGTACGGGCGGCAGACAAGCCGCAATATCTCGAACTTCGGATGGTTCGACACGCAGAAGCCGCCGACGGTGCCGACGCTCTTCGAAAAGGTGCCGATGATGAAATCGACGTCGTCGATCACCCCCTGCGCCTCGGCGACGCCGCGGCCGTGCTCGCCGATGAAGCCCATCGAATGCGCCTCGTCGACCAGCACCATCGCGCCATTCTCCTTGGCGATGCGGATCATCTCCTTCAGCGGCGCGACATCGCCGAGCATCGAATAGACGCCCTCCAGCACGACGAGCTTGCCTGCCTCGGGCGGCAGGCGCTTCAGGCGCTTTTCCAGCGCTTCGATGTCGTTGTGGCGAAAGGCGACGATCTCCGCATCGCCCATCTTGCAGCCGTCGTAGATCGAGGCGTGACTGTCGATATCGAGGATGATGTAGTCGCCCTTGCCGGCGATCGTCGAGATGATGCCGAGGTTCGCCTGATAGCCGGTCGAGAACACCATGGCATGATCCATGGCGTAGAAGGCCTTCAGCGCCTCCTCGACCTCCCGGTGCCCCTGATAGGTGCCGTTGAGGACACGGCTGCCGGTCGTGCCGCTGCCGAATTTGTCGAGCGCGTCCTTGCCCGCGGCGATGACGTCCTCGTCGAAGGTCATGCCCATGTAATTGTAGGTGCCGAGCAGGATCGTCTCGCGCCCGTTGCAGATCGCGACGGTGGGCGAGAGCACCTTTTCCATCACCAGGCTGAACGGATCGGTGACGCCGGTCGACAGCAGCGCCGCGCGCTGCTCGATCAGCGGGTCGAATTTCGAGAAAAGATCGGTCATGTTCCGTTTCCATGTTCCCCGGCGAAGGCCGGAGTCCAGACAGGTTGCGCGAGGGGGGTGGAGACCCCGGCGTTCGCCGGGATGCAGGGGTCAGCCCTGCAGTTTCTCCACCGCGGCGATCAACTGGCCGACATTCTCGATTTCCGCCTGCATGTTCATGCTGATGATGATGTCGAAACTGTCCTCGACCTCGGCGACGAAATCCATGACGGTCAGGCTGTCCCATTCGAGGTCGCCGGCAAAGGTCGTGGCGTCGGTCAGTTCGACGCCCTTCTTGTTGAACGGCTCGATCAGGCCGTGAATCGTCTCGCGCAGCGCGGTGCTCATTTCGGTGCGTCCCAAAAGTGGAAATATCGCGCGGACATGCCGCGACCATGGTTCCTTGGCAAGCGATTGCGGCGGCAATCGGGCAGCATCTTGCCGATCGACGCTCGGCATGCCATCGCTGGTGCGGTTCGATGATCGGGGATGGCCTATGAGCAAGGAACCGGAGAAGCGGCCGAAAAAGGCGCCGGAACGCGTGGAGCCGCCGCCCGCGACCGGCTTTCCGCCCAATGCGGTCCATCTGGTCCGCACCAATCAGCAGATCACGATGCAATTGTCGCAGATGGCCGATCAGAAGGCGTCGATCCTGATGGGCGCGACCTTCGTCGTCTTCACCCTCGCGATCGGACAGGCGCGCGCCGGGGCGGGGGCGCTGACGACGCCGCTCGCGATCCTCGCGACCTTTTCCTTCCTGTCGGCGCTGCTCGCCATCTCCGCGGTGCTGCCGCGCGTCGGCAAGGCGCCGCCGGCCGCGCGCGACGGCGAGGATCGCGGCAACCTCCTCTTCTTCGGCCATTTCGCGCAGATGGGGGAGGATGAATTCATCGCCGCGGTCAAGGCGCGCCTGCGCACCGAAGAGGACCTGTACGAGGTGATGCTGCGCGACACCTGGCAGAATGGCGTCGTGCTCGCGCGGCGCAAATATCGCTATCTCGCCTACGCCTATCGGTTGTTCGTGGTCGGGCTGACGCTGACCTTCCTCGCCTTCGCGGTCGAGATGACGACAATGTGGATGGAATAAATCCGGGGTGAGGGGAACGGCTGTGGCCTTTTTATCACCCCCGCTCGTCAAACCGCATGCCTCGCCCCGTCGCTATTGAACCGCCGGAACCCCGCGCTTATCCGGGCCGGCCATGCTCGATCAGGTCCACCCCCTGACCGCGGAACCGCCGCGGACGTTTCGCGTCGAATTCCGCGAAACACTGGCGCTCGCCTGGCCCTTGGCCGCCGCGAACCTGCTCCAGATGCTCGTCCATGCGATCGACGTGATATTCGTCGCAAGGCTCGGCGACACGGCGCTCGCCGCCTCGTCGCTCGGCGTCGCGATCTTCGGTCTTCTGCTGTGGACGGGTACCGGGCTGGTCGGCGCCGCGGCACCGCTGATCGCCGCCGAACTCGGCCGGCGCAGGCACAGCGTGCGCGAGGTGCGGCGTACCGTGCGCATGGCGCTGTGGCTCAGCCTGCTCGTCTCGCTCGTCTTCATGGGCATCTGCGCCGCGGGCGGGCCGATCATGCGCGCGACCGGGCAGGAACCCGAACTGACTCGTCGTGCCGCCAGTTTCCTGCTGATCCTGATGTGGGGAATGGCGCCGATGATCGCGGCGAGCGTGCTGCGTATCTTCGTTTCGGCGCTGGGGCGGCCGACGATCGCGACCGCGATCACCTTCCTCGCGCTGTTCGTCAACGCGCTCGGCAACTGGACGCTGGTGTTCGGCCACCTCGGCCTGCCCGCGCTCGGCCTCCACGGCTCGGCGCTGTCGAGCGTGCTGACCAGCGCCGCGATGCTGATCGCCTATGTCGTGGTGATCCAGATCGACCGGCGGCTGCGGCGCTATCATCTGTTCGGCAACTGGTGGCGGAGCGAATGGAGCCGCTTCGTCGAGATCGTCCGCATCGGCACCCCGATCGGCCTGACCATCCTGGCCGAGGCGGGACTGTTCACCGGCGCCGCCTTCCTGATGGGTCGGATCGGCGAGGCGCAGCTGGCCGGGCATACGATCGCGCTGCAGGTCGCGGCGCTCGCCTTCCAGATCCCGTTCGGCGTCGCGCAGGCGGCGACGATCCGCGTCGGGCTTGCCTACGGCGCGCGCGACGGCCGCGCCATCGCGCTCGCCGGCCGCGCCTCGCTCGGGCTCGGCATCGGCTTCATGGGGCTGACCGCGCTCGGCATGTGGCTCTATCCGGCGACGGTGCTGTCGCTCTATGTCGACGTGGACGACGCGAAGAATGCCGCGCTCGTCGGCTTCGCGATGCAGTTCCTCGTCATCGCGGCGGCCTTCCAGCTGTTCGACGGGGCGCAGACGGTCGCCGCGGGGGTGCTGCGCGGATTGCAGGACACGCGCATCCCGATGCTGATCGCGGTGTGCGGCTATTGGATCGCGGGCTATGGCACCGCGATCTACCTCGGCTTCTGGACCCCGCTTCAGGGCGTCGGCATCTGGATCGGCCTTGCGGTCGGGCTGGTCGTCGTCGCCGCGCTGCTGCTCATGCGCTGGCGGATGCGGGCGCGGCTGGGTCTGCTGCCTTCTGTTTCTTAAGCCAACCGGCCAATTGCATGGCTTCTTGGGCCATCTCTTTAAAATCGTTTATTGTAACGATCTTGAGAGGCTTGGAACTGTCGCATGCATTTTGAAAACCAAATCGGTAGTCCATGGATTTCTTGCCGTCATAGCGGACCATGACAGTTAGCACGGCGTGCACAATATCTGCACGCGCCTCATTTAGCCGATATATCGCTTCAAGCTTCACGTTGAACATCTTTCCGTCGTTGAACCGTCCTTTGGATTCCGCCAGTTTTTTCAGTTTGCCGGATAGTGGCGCACTGGGCGTAACATCCGACTCCAATTCGACAATCTGATCCATGACTGCATTTTCGAGCCGCGCAAAGGCGTCGAGATAGGCTCCACGAAGCACGTGTCCATGTTCGCGCGCGGCGATAAGGTCGATGGGCTCAATGACATGTTCGATTCGATTTCCGCACACCATCTGGCTGCTGTAACTTGCATCCGAAAAATTTCCCTTAATCGCCTTGACGCCCCACGACCCTCCACCCATATGCCCGCCTGTTAGCACTCTCCCAATGTGAGTGCTAAGAACGACAGTCATCCGCATTTCTGGAGGGAAATCCATGAAATTTCGTCCGTTGCACGATCGCGTGCTCGTCCGCCGTATCGAAGCCGAGGAAAAGACGGCCGGCGGCATCATCATCCCCGACACCGCCAAGGAAAAGCCGCAGGAAGGCGAGATCGTCGCCGTCGGCGAGGGCGCCCGCGACGAGGACGGCGACCGCATCGCGCTCGACGTCAAGGCCGGCGACCGCATCCTGTTCGGCAAGTGGTCGGGCACCGAGATCAAGGTCGACGGCGAAGAGCTGCTGATCATGAAGGAATCGGACATCCTCGGCATTCTCGCCTGAGTCCGTCCATCGAATTGAGAGTGAAGTTGCGCAGTTTCCTGCGCCTTTGAAAGGAACGAGCCAATGGCTGCCAAGGACGTTAAATTTTCGCGCGACGCGCGCGAGCGCATCCTCAAGGGCGTCGACATCCTCGCCGACGCCGTCAAGGTCACGCTGGGCCCCAAGGGCCGGCACGTCGTGATCGACAAGAGCTTCGGCGCTCCCCGCATCACCAAGGACGGCGTCAGCGTCGCCAAGGAAATCGAACTCAAGGACAAGTTCGAGAACATGGGTGCGCAGATGCTGCGCGAGGTCGCCAGCAAGGCGAACGACAAGGCCGGTGACGGCACCACCACCGCGACCGTGCTGGCGCAGGCGATTGTCCGCGAAGGCATGAAGTCGGTCGCCGCGGGCATGAACCCGATGGACCTCAAGCGCGGTATCGACCTCGCCGTCGGCAAGGTGGTCGAGGATCTCGCCGCCCGCTCGACGCCGGTGTCGGGCTCGTCGGAAATCGCGCAGGTCGGCATCATCTCGGCCAACGGCGACACCGAAGTCGGCGAGAAGATCGCCGAGGCGATGGAGAAGGTCGGCAAGGAAGGCGTCATCACCGTCGAGGAAGCCAAGGGCCTCGAATTCGAACTCGACGTCGTCGAGGGCATGCAGTTCGATCGCGGCTATCTGAGCCCCTATTTCATCACCAACCCCGAAAAGATGACGGTCGAACTCGCCGATCCGTACATCCTGATCTTCGAAAAGAAGCTGTCGAACCTCCAGTCGATGCTGCCGATCCTCGAAGCGGTCGTGCAGTCGGGCCGTCCGCTGCTGATCATCGCCGAGGATATCGAAGGCGAAGCGCTGGCGACCCTCGTCGTCAACCGTCTGCGCGGCGGCCTGAAGGTCGCGGCGGTCAAGGCGCCGGGCTTCGGCGATCGCCGCAAGGCGATGCTGCAGGACATCGCGATCCTGACGCAGGGCGAGATGATCAGCGAAGACCTGGGCATCAAGCTCGAATCGGTCACGCTGAACATGCTGGGCCAGGCGAAGCGCGTCACCATCGACAAGGACAACACGACCATCGTCGACGGTGCCGGCGAAGCCGACGCGATCAAGGCCCGCGTCGAGCAGATTCGTGCCCAGATCGAGACCACGACCAGCGACTACGACCGTGAAAAGCTGCAGGAACGTCTGGCGAAGCTCGCTGGCGGCGTTGCGGTGATCAAGGTCGGCGGCGCGACCGAGGTCGAGGTGAAGGAGCGCAAGGACCGCGTCGACGACGCGCTGCACGCGACCCGCGCCGCGGTCGAGGAAGGCATCGTCTCGGGCGGCGGCACTGCGCTGCTCTATGCGACCAAGGTGCTCGACGGGCTGAAGGGCGTCAACGACGACCAGACGCGCGGCATCGACATCGTCCGCAAGGCGATCGAAGCGCCGCTGCGCCAGATCGCGGCCAACGCCGGCCACGACGGCGCGGTCGTCGCGGGCAACCTGCTGCGCGAAGACAATGTCGATCAGGGCTTCAACGCCGCGACCGACACCTATGAGAATCTGAAGGCTGCCGGCGTCATCGACCCGACCAAGGTCGTGCGTACCGCGCTTCAGGATGCGGCGTCGGTTGCCGGCCTGCTGATCACCACCGAAGCGGCGGTCAGCGAGCTGCCCGAAGACAAGCCGGCGATGCCGATGGGCGGCGGCGGCATGGGCGGCATGGGCGGCATGGACTTCTAAGTCCCGCATCCCAGCCGGCATATGCTGGAAAACCGGGGCCGGGGGAGCGATCCTCCGGCCCCTTTTTCATGCCCGCAGCGCCGCTTCCATGTGCGCGGCGGCCGCGTCGTAGACGCGCGCCTTCAGCCCCGCCGTCACCGCCTGTGGTGCGCGGTCGGGGTGGCCGCCGGCGAAGGGCGGCGCGGGGTCGTATTCGATCGCCAGCTGGATCGCCTGCGCGACCGTGGGGCCGCGCAGACGACCGATCAGCGTCAGCGCGAAATCGAGGCCCGAGGTCACGCCGCCGCTGGTGACGACGCGGCCGTCCTCGACGACGCGCGCCTCCACTGCCTCCGCGCCGACCAGCGGCAGCAGATGGGCATAGGCCCAGTGCGTCGTCGCGCGCCGCCCCTGCAACAGGCCGGCGCGGCCGAGCAGGAAAGCGCCGGTGCACACGCTCGTCACCCACTGGGCGTCGGTGGCCTGCCGTTCGATGAAGGCGATCGTCGCCGCATCGTCCAGCGCGGCGGCGACGCCATGCCCGCCTGGCACGCACAGGATGTCGGCCTGCGGACAGTCCGCGAAGTCATGCGTCGGGACGATCGAAAAGCCGCTGTCGGTGGCGATCGGCGCGCGGCTTGTCGCCGCACCGGCCAGCACCGCGCCGGGCATGCGGCTCAACGCCTGCGCGGGCGCGGTGAAGTCGAGCTGGGTGATGCCCGGAAAGAGAAGGAAGACGATGGTGGTTTGGGGGGTGTTTTCGGGGGCGGTGGTTTCGGTCACGCGGATGCTCCTCGCCATGCAATGGATCACCCAGGCGCGCGGCTCGTGCCGGCCATCGGCCGGACCCCGCTTCCCGATGGGACTCCATCTTCAGCGCCAGTTGCGGAGCAGCGGCAGCATAGGACGGGGCGGCCGCGGTGGAAAGGGCGTTGCGGGAGGCGATGCTATCGTCCGGCGTCCGTATCCGCGTCCGCCTCGCCGTCGCGGCTTTCGAGCATTTCGGCTGCGTCGTCGAGCGCCTTGGCTTCGCTGACGGTGACGCCGCCGGGGCCGGGCTCATTGTCGGTGCGGCTGCACCCCGCGGCGAAGAGCAGCACGAGCGCCGCGATGGACGCGATGCGAGGGGTCATATCGCCTCTCCCACGAAAAAGGGCCCCATCCTCATCGGATGGAGCCCCTTCATAGCAAGGCGAAAGCCTGCCAGCGACTTACTTCTTGTCGTTGGCTTCGGCCTTCTTGGTTTCCGCAGCGATCTTGTCGCCCGCGGCCTTGGCGGCGTCGCCGGCGGCGTTCACCGTGCCTTCGACCGCATTGCCGGCATCCTTGGCCGCATCCTCGACCGCCGCACCGGCGTCCTTGGCGGCATCGGCGGTCGCGTCGGCGGCGTCGGCCGCGCCCGCGGCCACGGCATCGCCCGCAGCGGCGGCATCGTCAGCGACGGCGGTGCCCGCTTCGGCGGTTTCGTCCTGCGCCTTTTCCGAGCAGGCGGCGAGGCTGAACGCGGCTGCGGCCATCGAGGCGATAATGATCTTGCGCATAGAAATTCCTTTCGAATGGGCGGTGGCCGGCCTGCGGCCACTGTGCGAAGAATTAGCGGTGGATGAAGCCCTTGGCAACCGGCGACCCGATGCGAGGCCGCTGGTTCGGGGTGCCATGTGAAAAGGGGCCGCCGGCGCGTGCCGACGACCCCTTTTTCAACTGGTCGAATGCCAGGAAGCGATTACTTCTTGGCTTCTTCCATCGCGCCCTTGGCAGCGTCGGTCGCTTCCTTGGCGGCGTCGGCGGCTTCGCTCGCCTTGTCGGCAGCCGTGTTCGCGGCAGCGGCGGCGTCGCCGGCAGCATTCGCGGTCGCGTCGGCCGCAGCGGCGGTCGCATCGGCGGCGCCTTCGGCCGCTTCCATCGCGCCGTCCGCCGCGCCCTCGACGGTCGCGGTGTCTTCGGCGGCCGGAGCTGCTTCGTCGGCAGCCTTTTCACCGCAGGCAGCGAGGCCCAGCGAGGTGGCAAGGACGAGCGACAGAGTGATCGACTTCTTCATTTGGGAATACCCCTCTCGATTGAACTGATTGACCGGCATTCGGATGCGAACAATTCGATCCGGCACGTTGCCAATCGCCGACAGAGCTACAATTTCGGCCAAAACGGTGCAACGGACTTTTTGGTTGCGGCGGCTCTCAAATCGACGAGTCGAGCCCGATGCCGCCGCCGCAAGCCCCGGAAACAGGGCGCTTTCGGCCGGTTGACTGGATATAAAGAATTCTTTATATCCCTTCCCCATGGCCGAGCTGCTCGACATTTTCCGTGCCCTTGCCGACCCGACCCGGTTACGAGTCGTGGCGCTGCTGCGCGAGATGGAACTGGCGATCGGAGAGCTGGCGATCGTCCTCGATCAGAGCCAGCCGCGCGTGTCGCGGCACGTCCGCATCCTGGCCGAGGCTGGCATCGTCGAGCGGCGGCGCGAGGGAAGCTGGGTGTTCCTGCGCATCGTGCAGGACGGGCCGATCCGGACGATGATCGATCAGGTCGAGAAATGGCCTTTCTCGGCGCGCGAGGGCCGGGTGATCGCCTATGATGCCCGCCGTCTTGCCGCCATCCGCAACGAACGCGCGGCGGCCGCCGCGCGCTATTTCGCCGAGCATGCCGCCGAATGGGACGCGATCCGCTCCCGCCACGTCGCAGAGAGCGAGGTGGAATCCGCGATGCTGGAGATGGTGGCGGGGCGCCGGCTCGGTCATCTGCTCGACATCGGAACGGGCACTGGCCGGATGGCAGAGATTTTCGCGCCGACCGCGCGGCGCATCACCGCGCTCGACCGCAGCCCGGAAATGCTGCGGCTCGCGCGCGCCAAGCTGGCCGATCAGCCGGTCCCGATCGACCTAGTACAGGGCGATTTTCTGGCGCTGCCGATGGACGATGCGAGCATCGACAGCATCGTCATCCATCAGGCGCTGCATTTCGCACACGAACCCGACCGCGTGATCGCGGAGGCGGCACGGGTGCTGCGCGGCGGCGGGCATCTGCTCGTCGTCGATTTCGCGCCGCACGAGGATGAGGAACTGCGCATGCTTGCGGCGCACGCCCGTCTCGGCTTTTCGGATGCCCAGATCCGCGGCTGGTTCGCCTCCGCCGGGTTACTGCTCGAAAGCGGCCAGACGCTCGAGGGCGGCGAGCTTGCAGTGAAACTGTGGCTCGGGCGCCGTCGCAGCGATGAAGATCAGACCCCCGCCAGCGAAGGCGGGCAGACCAGGAAACTTGCCGCATGACATCGAACCTCAATTCGCTGGCGGAGGCTAGGCGTGCCGCGGCGTCGCCGCTGTTCGCCAATCTCGACGGCGACATCGGAGTCAGCTTCGAATTCTTCCCGCCGAAGACGGAGAAGATGGAGGCGCAGCTCTGGGACACGTTCCGCACGCTCGAACCGCTCGGGCCGCGCTTCGTTTCGGTCACCTATGGCGCGGGCGGCTCGACGCGCGAACGCACCCACGCCACCGTCGCGCGCATCGCGGCGGAAAGCGCGGTGCCGCCCGCGGCGCACCTGACCTGCGTCGAGGCCTCGCGCGAGGAAATCGACGCGGTCGCGCGCGCCTATTGGGAGGCGGGCGTGCGCCACATCGTCGCGCTGCGCGGCGACGTGCCGGGCGGCGCACCCTATCGCGCCCATGCGCAAGGCTATGCCAATGCCGCCGAGCTGGTCGCGGGGCTGAAGGCTGTCGCGCCCTTCGACATTTCGGTCGCCGCCTATCCCGAGGTGCATCCCGACGCCGATTGCGCGCAGACCGACCTCGACAATCTCAAGCGCAAGCTCGACGCCGGCGCGACGCGCGCGATCACGCAATTCTTCTTCTCGCCCGAAGCTTTCCTGCGTTTTCGCGACGCGGCGGCGGCGGCGGGGATCGATGCGCCGATCGTTCCCGGCATCCTGCCGGTGTCGAACGTGTCGCAGACCCGGCGCATGGCCGACATGTGCGGTGCGGCGATCCCGGCGTGGATGATCTCGCTGTTCGACGGGCTCGACGACCTGCCTTCGGCGCGCCAGCTCGTCGCCGCGACGATCGCCGCCGAACTCTGCCGCCGCCTCTATGCCGGCGGCGTGCGCGACTTCCATTTCTACACGCTCAACCGGGCGGAGCTCAGCTACGCCATCTGCCACCTGCTGGGCCTGCGCCCGCCGGCGGCGCCCGCGGCGGAGAAGGCCGCATGAGCCGCATATCAAGGAAGGATCGTCGATGACCAGCGCGCGCGAAGCCCTGCAGCAGGCGGCCCGCAGCCGCATCCTGCTTACCGACGGCGGCTGGGGAACACAAATCCAGCTCCGCAAGCTGACCGAGGCCGACTATGCCGGCACGCTCGGTCTCGGCCGCGACCAGAAGGGCAATAACGATATTCTGGCGCTGACCCGCCCCGATGTCGTCGCGGCGATCGGTGAAGCCTATCTTGCGGCGGGGTCGGACATCGTTTCGACCAACACCTTCAGCGCCAACCGGATCAGCCAGGCCGATTATGGCGCCGAGCATCTGGTCGCCGACATCAACCATGAAAGCGCCCGACTGGGACGCGAGGCGGCCGACAAATTCGCTGCGCGCGACGGCCGCCGCCGGTTCGTCGCGGGCGCCGTCGGGCCGACCAACAAGACGCTGTCGCTGTCGCCCGACGTCAACAATCCCGGCTATCGCGAGATCGATTTCGACGAGCTCAAGGCGGTCTATTGCGACCAGGTGGTCGCGCTGGCCGAGGGCGGTGCCGATTTCATCCTGATCGAGACGATCTTCGACACGCTCAACGCCAAGGCGGGGATCGCCGCGACGCTCGAGGCGGAGGCGAAGCTGGGGCGCGAACTGCCGCTGATGATCTCGATGACGCTGACCGACCTGTCGGGGCGCAACCTGTCGGGACACACGGTCGAGGCTTTCTGGTACGCGGTGCGCCATGCGAAGCCGCTGACCGTCGGGCTCAATTGCAGCTTCGGCGCGGCGCAGCTTCGCCCGCATGTTCGGGTGCTGTCCGATCTCGCCGACACGCTGGTCATGGTCTATCCGAACGCGGGCCTGCCCAACGAACTCGGCGAGTATGACGAGCAGCCTGAGACGACCGCTGGGCTGGTGCGCGAATGGGCCGAGCATGGGCAGGTCAATATCCTCGGGGGTTGCTGCGGATCGACGCCCGCGCATATCGCCGCGATGGCGAAGGCCGTCGAAGGCCTTGCGCCGCGCCATATCCCCGAAGTGCCGGTGCGCACACGTCTCGCGGGGCTGGAACCCTTCACCATGGCGGCGGCCTGATCCGATGGAGGATGGACAAGCATGGACGATCCGCGAGGCCGGCGCCGATGACGCCGCCGCGCTGGCACTGATCGGCGCGGCAACCTTTCTCGAAACCTTCGCCGGCATTCTCGACGGCGCGGCGATCATCGGCCATTGCGCCGCGCAGCATAGCGAGACGGCCTATCGATCCGCCCTGGCGTCGGGTGCCCGCGCCTGGCTGGCCGAGGCGTGTCCCGGCGGCGCGCCCGTCGGATTTGCCCTCGTCGGCGCGCCGGGCCTCGCGGCGGCGCAGGACGGCGATATAGAGCTCAAGCGCATCTATGCGCTGTCGCGCTTCCACGGCACCGGGCTAGGCGCGGCGCTGATGGCGCGGGCGGTCGAGGCGGCGGCGGGGCATCGCCGGCTGCTGCTCGGCGTCTATGCGCGCAATCACCGCGCGCTCGCTTTCTATCGCAAGCAAGGCTTCGCCGACATCGGCACCCGGCAGTTCGACGTCGGGGGCAAGCTCTACGACGATCTCGTCCTTGCCCGCTCCGTCGCGGCCTGACCTCTCTTCCTTTCGGGACCTTCGATGACCCAGACCCTCTCCTCCTCGTCCTTCGTCAATATCGGCGAGCGCACCAACGTCACCGGATCGGCGGCGTTCAAAAAGCTGATCCTCGCCGACGATTTCACCGCCGCGGTCGAGGTCGCGCGCCAGCAGGTGGAAAATGGCGCGCAGGTCATCGACGTCAACATGGACGAAGGGCTGCTCGACGCCGAACGGGCGATGACGACCTTCCTCAAGCTGATCGCTGCCGAGCCCGACATCGCGCGCGTGCCGGTGATGATCGATTCGTCGAAATGGAGCGTCATCGAGGCGGGCCTCAAATGCGTGCCCGGCAAGCCGATCGTCAACTCGATCAGCATGAAGGAAGGCGAGGAGCCTTTTCTCGCGCAGGCCCGCAAGTGCAGGGCATACGGCGCCGCTGTGGTCGTCATGGCGTTCGACGAGGTCGGGCAGGCAGACACCAAGGAACGCAAGATCGAGATCTGCGAGCGCGCCTACAAGCTGCTCACCGGCATCGGCTTCCCGCCCGAGGATATCATCTTCGATCCCAATATCTTCGCCATCGCGACGGGGCTCGAAGAGCATGACAATTATGCCGTCGATTTCATCGAGGCGGTGAAGGTCATCCGCCAGCGCTGCCCGCACGCCCATTTTTCCGGCGGGCTGTCCAACCTGTCGTTCGGCTTTCGCGGCAACGAGACGGTGCGCCGCGCGATGCACAGCGTTTTCCTCTATTATGCGATCCCGGCGGGGCTCGACATGGCGATCGTCAACGCCGGACAGCTCGACGTCTACGACACGATCGACCCGGAGCTTCGCAACGCCTGCGAGGACGTGATCCTCAACCGCAAGGTGGAGGGCGAGGCCGAATCGCCGACCGAACGGCTGATCGCGCTCGCCGAACGCTATAAGGGCAAGGATGCGGCGCAGGAAAAGGCGGCCGAGGAATGGCGCGGCTGGCCGGTCGAAAAGCGGCTCGAACATGCGCTGGTCAAGGGGATCGACGCGCATATCGTCGCCGATACCGAAGAGATGCGCCTGGCGATGGACCGGCCGATCGAGGTGATCGAAGGGCCGCTGATGGACGGGATGAACGTCGTCGGCGACCTGTTCGGGTCGGGCAAGATGTTCCTGCCGCAGGTCGTGAAATCGGCGCGCGTGATGAAGAAGGCGGTCGCGCACCTGCTGCCCTTCATCGAGGCCGAGAAGGAGGAAGGCGCCAAGGGCAAGGGCAGGATCGTGATGGCGACCGTCAAGGGCGACGTCCACGACATCGGCAAGAACATCGTCGGCGTGGTGCTCCAGTGCAACGGCTTCGAGGTCGTCGACCTGGGCGTCATGGTGCCGTGGAGCAGCATCCTGCAGGCCGCGAACGAGAATGACGCCGACATGATCGGCCTGTCCGGCCTGATTACCCCGTCGCTCGACGAGATGGTGACCGTGGCGGAAGAGATGCAGCGCGCCGGCATGACGATGCCGCTGCTGATCGGCGGCGCGACGACCTCGCGCATGCACACCGCGCTGCGCATAGACCCCGCCTATGAAGGACCCGTGCTGCACGTGCTCGACGCGAGCCGCGCGGTCGGCGTCGCGACGGCGCTGGTCAGCGATACCGGCTACGACGCCTATGTGCAGGGTTATAAGCAGGATTATGCGCATATCCGCGAGGTGCGCGCGAACAAGGGGCAGAGCGCGCTGATCCCCATCGAGGATGCGCGCGCCAACGGCTTCGCGGTCGACGAGCATATCCGGCCCTTTCCGCCCGAAAAGCCCGGCGTGCATGCGTTCGACCAATGGGACATGGCCGAACTGGTCGAATGGTTCGACTGGACCCCCTTCTTCCGCGCCTGGGAACTGGCGGGCACCTTTCCCGCGATCCTCGACGATGCGGTGGTGGGGGAAAGCGCGCGCGGGCTCTATGCCGACGCGCAGGCGATGCTTGCGAAGATCGTCGGTGAAGGCTGGCTGCACGCGCGCGGCGTCGCGGGGCTGTGGCCGTGCCGCCGCGACGGCGACGACGTCGTCATCCACCTCGAGGAAGAGGAACGGCACGTCCGCATCCCCTTCCTGCGCCAGCAGATCGCCAAGCGCGAGGGGCGCCCCAACATGTGCCTCGCCGATTTCGTCAGCCCCGATGGCGATTGGATCGGTGGCTTTTCGGTTGCGATCCACGGCATCGAGCCGCACCTCGCGCGCTTCAAGGCGGTGCATGACGACTACAGCGACATATTGCTCAAGGCGTTGGCCGACCGCTTCGCCGAAGCCTTTGCCGAACGGCTCCACGCGCATGTCCGCACCGTGCTCTGGGGCTATGCGCCGGGCGAGCAGCTGACGCCGGAGGCGATCATCAAGGAGGAATATCGCGGCATCCGCCCCGCGCCGGGCTATCCGGCCTGTCCGGACCACAGCCTGAAGCCGATCCTGTTCGAGCTGCTCGACGCCGGCAACACCTCGGGCGCGATCCTGACCGACCATTTCGCGATGCTGCCGACCTCGGCGGTCTCGGGCTTCTATCTGGGGCATCCCGATGCGAGCTACTTCGGAGTCGCGCGCGTCGGCGAGGACCAACTGGTCGATTATGCGGAACGGCGCGGCGTCGATCTCGAGACCGCGCGCCGCTGGCTGCGTCCCAATCTCGACTGACACTGATTGCCCGCCGCCTGTCCGATAAAGGGACAGGTGGCGGGTTAACCAGCTTCGCGAAGGACGCGCGGCGCCGAAATCGCTATGACGGCGCCATGATCCAGACGCTTCTCCGCCGGCCGCTGTTGCCGCTGCTCGCCCTTCCGCTGCTCCTCGCCCCTATGCCGCTGCCTGCGCAATCGGGCGACGCACCCTATGTCGTCGCCGAAAGCGGCCGCGCCTTCGGTCGCTTGCAGCAGGCCGTCGACGCGATCGGCGAGGGGCAGGGGACGATCCGCATTGCTCCCGGCTATCATCGCGATTGCGCGGTTCAGACGGCGGGACATATCGCCTTCGTCGCTGCCGAGCCGGGGCGCAGCATATTCGACGGCGTGACATGCGAGGGCAAGGCGGCGCTGGTGCTGCGCGGCGGCGGCGCGCGCGTCGACGGCATCGTCTTTCAGAACATGCGGGTGCCCGACGGCAACGGCGCCGGAATCCGGCTCGAACAGGGTGACCTGACCATCGTCAACAGCCTGTTCCGCGGCAGCGAGGAGGGCATCCTCACCGCCGACGACCCGCAGTCGACGCTGACCATCGAACGCTCGACCTTTTCGCGGCTCGGCCGCTGCGACCGCGGGCTGAGCTGCGCGCACAGCGTCTATACCGGCGCCTACGGCCGCGTCGCGGTGACCCACAGCCGCTTCGAGAAAGGCACCGGCGGCCATTATCTGAAGGTTCGTGCGCGGCAGGTCGACATTCGGGATAACAGCTTCGACGACACGCAGGGGACGGCGACCAATTACATGATCGACCTGCCCGCGGGCGCGACGGGACACATCGCGGACAATCTGTTCGTGCAGGGGCGCGACAAGGAGAATTATTCGGCGATCATCGCGGTCGCCGCCGAGGCGCGCGACAATCCGTCGCGCGGCCTGTCGATCGAGGGCAATCGGGCCAGCCTGCCCGAAGGGCTCGGCCGCAACGTGGCGTTCGTCGCCGACTGGAGCGGCGAGCCGCTGACAATCGGCGCCAACGACCTCGGGCCGGGACTCAAGCGCTACGAGAAACGGTGAAGCGGTCCGAACGGAGCAGGCGCTATGCCTCTCCGCGCGTTTCGATGAGCGAGGCGGCGAGCGCCTCGGCCGGGGTCTTGCCGCCCCACAGCACGAACTGGAACACCGGATAGAAGCGCTCGCATTCGTCGATCGCGCTTTCGACCAGCGTTTCGGCGAGGTCGAGCGACAGCGCGGCGTCGCTTCCCAGCAACATACCGTGGCGGAACAGGATCGTGCCGCTGTTCGACCACAGCTCGAAATGGCCGAGCCAGAGCTGTTCGTTGATCAGTGCCAGCGCTTCGTGCGCGGCGGCACGCTTGTCCTCGACGACGCGAATGTCGGGGAAGGCGAGAAGCTGGATGACACCGTCGTCGGGACGCCACACCGCGCGCAGTTCGTAGGTCGTCCAGCTTCCCTGCGCGGTGGCGACGATCTCGTCCTCGCCGACCATCTCGTGCGCCCAGTCATGCGCGGCGAAATAGGATGCCAGCATGTCCATCGGTGCTGCTTCTTGGCCGTCGTCATCGTAGATATCGTCACTCATGGAGCGCCTTTAGCGGCTGATGACTGACCTGGCGAGTCCGCACCACCTTGTCACCCCGGACTTGATCCGGGGTCCATTCGGCACTCGCGATCGGGGACGGAGCGAGAATGGATGCTGAATCAGGTTCAGCATGACGAAGACAGGAAGCGGCAGTTCCTTTGACGACCGCCTATTTTTTGGATGCGGTTCGGGGTTTCGCCGCCGGTTTCGCTGCACCTTCCAGCGCATCGAGCCGCGCCTTCAGCGCCTCCGCCTCCGCGCGCGCCGTCGCGGCCATCGCCTTCACCGCCTCGAATTCCTCGCGGCTGACGAAGTCCATGCGGCCGATCCATTCCTTGGCGCGCTCGCGCATTGCGGCTTCGGCCTCGCGACCGGCGCCAGCGACCGTGCCGGCGATGCCGTTCATCATCTTGGCCAGATCGTCGAAAATGCGGTTCTCGCTCTGCATCACTCTATCCTTCGTCGGGGTCGGCCCCTTGCCGCGCCTATATCTGGGTGCTCGCCGCGTGCGGGACAAGGGTTTCGGCGTCGGGGTTGCGCTGGTCGATCTGGAAATTGAGGACGCTCGCGAAAGCGAGCCACAGCAGATAGGGCACGAGCAGCCACGCCGCCGCCTTGCGGATCGACGCAAAGGCGAAGGCGGTGGCAAGCGTCACCATCAGGATGAAGATGATCAGATACAGTGCGCTCGTCACCTGATGCGCGGCGAAGAACAGCGGCGACCAGGCGAAATTGGCGACGAGCTGGACGAAGAAAAGCAGCAGCGCGAAGCCGCGCCCCCTGGCGCCGCGCGCATGAAGGACCATCGCCAGCGCCAGCCCGAGGCAGATGTAGAGCAGCGGCCACACGACCGCGAACACCCAGCCTGGCGGTACGATGGACGGTAGGTCGAGTGCCGCGAACCAGCGATTGCCGTAGCCGCTGTTCGAAAGCAGGCCCATCAGGCTGCCGATCAGCACGATCGCGGGGACCGTGATCATGGCCCAGCGCCAATAGGAAAGGCGTAGCTGGCCCGGTGTGGCGATCTCGCTCATGCTCGGCTGGTCCCTTTTCGCGATTCTGCGTGCCAATGGTGTCGCGACTCGCGAGCCCAGCGTCAAGCGTTCCGCTTTTGCGCCGCGACCAGAAATTCGACATTGCCCTCGGGCCCGGTGATCGGGCTTTGGATCAGGTCGAGCACGATCCAGCCGCTTTCCTCGATCCAGGCGCGGACCTCTGCGCACACGCGCGCGTGGACGGCGGGGTCGCGCACGACGCCCTTCTTGCCGACCTCGTGCCGTTGCGCCTCGAACTGCGGCTTGATCAGCGCGACCAGCCGCGCACCTTCGGCCGTGAACGACAGCGGCACCGGCAGAACCTTCGACAAGGCGATGAAGCTCGCGTCGCAGACGACTAGGTCGATGGGCTCGGGGATATGGTCGGCGTTCAGGATGCGCGCGCTCGTCTGTTCGTGGACGATGACGCGCGGGTCCTGCCGCAGCTTCCATGCGAGCTGGTTGGTGCCCGAATCCACCGCGTGGACGCGCGCCGCGCCGCGCGAGAGCAGCACGTCGGTGAAGCCGCCGGTCGACGAACCCACGTCGATCGCGACCGCGCCCGCCACATCCCAGCCAAGGTGCGCGAGCGCGTGGTCGAGCTTGATCCCGCCGCGCGACACCCATGGATGATCGCGCCCCTTGATGCTGATTTCGGCATCGTCGGCGATCTGCTGTCCCGCCTTGTCGATCTTGCGGTCGCCGACGAAGGCGAGCCCGGCGAGGATCAGCGCCTGCGCGCGCGTCCGGCTTTCGGCGAGGCCGCGATCGACGAGCAGTTGGTCGGCGCGCTGCTTGCTCACCGGCGCTGCGCCTTTCCGATCAGCAGCCCGGGGGTCAGTATCTGCGGCAGGATTTCGGGCCGCGCGGCGCCCGGCGCATACCAGAGGTAGAGCGGCACGCTGTTGCGTCCATGCTCGGCGAGGGTGCGCGTGATGATCGGATCGCCGTTGGTCCAGTCGCCGACGAGCGTCGTGACTCCGGCCTTGTCGAACGCGGCCTGCACCGCCTCGCGCTCGATCGCGCCCGCTTCGTTCGCCTTGCACGACAGGCACCAGTCGGCAGTGAAATAGACGAACACCGGCTTGCCGGAGGCGCGGGCCTTGACGAGCGCGTCGGGAGAAAAGGCGGTGGCGTCGGTCGGTGCGGCTCCCCCTGCGCGCGCGGCGTGGTTGGTCCACAATGCGAGCGGGACGAGCAGCAGCAACAGCGCGAACAGCGGCGCGACGGCACGCCCATGCCGTTGCGCGCGGCCCGCGGCGAAAGCCAGGGCGCCCGCGAGCCCCGCGGCACCCAGCGCCGCGAAGAGGCCCGTCAGGCCGGCTTGACGCCACAGCAGCCACGCCAGCGCCATCGCCGTGAGGCCCATCGGCAGCGCCATCCACCTGCGAAAGCGGTCCATCCATGGTCCCGGCCTGGGCAGGCGGCGCCGCAGGGCGGGGATGAAGCCGACGGCGAGGAAGGGCAAGGCGATGCCGAGCCCGAGCCCGCCGAAGATGGGCAATGCCGCCCAGGCGGGCAGGACGAGCGTCGCGCCGAGCGCTGCTCCGAGCAGCGGGCCGCTGCACGGCGTCGCGACGAAGGCGGCGAGCGCCCCGGTCCAGAAACCGCCCGCCGCCCCGCCGCGTGCCGCGAGCGCCTGTCCGCCGCCGATCGACGGCAAGGCGTAAAGGCCGAGCAGGTTGAGGGTGATCGCACAGGCGAGGACGAGCAGGATCAGGATGCTGGCGGGATGCTGGAGCTGAAAGGCCCAGCCAACCTGTTCGCCCGCCGCGCGCAACGCGAGCAATGCGCCGCCGAGCAGCAGCGCGGTCGCCACCGCGCCGGCGGTGTAGGCAAGCGCTTCGACCTTCGCCTCGCGAGCAACACCGCCCGACCGTGCGAGGCTGAGCGCCTTCAGGCTGAGGATCGGGAAGACGCACGGCATCAGGTTGAGGATCAGCCCGCCGAGGATCGCCCCGGCGAGCGCGGTCCAGAACAGCGCGGCGTCGGGTCGGCTCGCCGCCGCGACCGCCTTGCCGGCGGCCGGGACCGTGCCCGGCTCGAACCGCAGCGAGAGGCCGCGTCCGTCCGAGAGCTTGAGCAGCCCCTCGGCGACGCCGGTCGTCTCGCCGCGAGCGCGCGTCTCGACGATCAACTGATCGCCGTTGCGGCTGAATGCCTGCGGCGCGGCATAGTCGGCGAGGTCGCGGGTCGCGAGAAAAAGGTGCGGGGCATCGAGCGCGGTGCCTGCGGGCAGGGGGACGGCGAAGCGCAGCGCATCGCTGCGGCGTTCCCATTTTCCCGGCCGGTCGAGCGGTTGCGGCAGCCGCGCGCGCCAGCCGTCGAACTGGCGGCGCGTGGCGGGCGCGATCGCGCCGTCGCCCGCCTTCATCGCGACCGAGATCACCGCCTTTTCGGGAACGCATATCTTGTCGGTGCACGCCAGCCAGTTGGCGATGCCGGTCAGCGTCAGGTCGGAACCCGGCGCGACACTGCGATCGACCCGCACGTCGGCGAGCAGCGCGTAGGGATGCTCATAGACATGATTCATCATCCCGAAGAGGATCAGCGCCTCGGGAACCGGATAGCGAAACGGCGCGACGGTGACGCCGTCGGGAAGGTTCCATTCGACCTGCATGCCGAATCCGGCGTCGCCGCCGTTCGACCAATAGCCGTGCCAGCCCGGCTCGGGAGTCATGACGAGCGCGACGGTCGTCGATCCGCCGGGCAAAGGCGCAGGCGACTCGGCGACCAGCCTTGCCGCGATATGCGGCGCCGCGGCCTGCGCCGGGCCCGGAACGAACAGCACCAGCAGGGCGAGCGCGAGCAGCGCCCGCGCACAGCGCCCCGCTGCCGTCATCCGCCTGTCTTGCGCACGCTCCATGCCCATGCCGCTTCCGTTCGCCTTTCAAGGCTTGCCATATAGGCGGCTTTCGCCGAGAGGACAGCCCGCACCGACACCCGCAACGGAGAAGGCTCGTGACGCTGAAACATCTGACCACCGCGCTTGCCGCCGCCCTCTGCGTCGCCGGCGCCGGGGCGAGCCTCGCGCAGGATGCGGCGCCCCCAGTGCAGAAAGTGACCGCCGCGACGCCGCCGCCCAGGCTGGTCGTGATGATCGCGGTCGACCAGTTCTCCGCCGACCTGTTCGCCCAGTATCGCAGCCATTTTACCGGCGGCCTCGCGCGTCTCGCTTCGGGCGTGGTGTTTCCGTCGGGCTATCAGGCGCATGGCGCGACCGAAACCTGCCCCGGCCATTCGACGATCCTGACCGGCAACCATCCCGCGCATACCGGCATCATCGCCAATAATTTCTTCGACCTGTCGGCCGCGCGCGAAGACAAGCGGCTCTATTGCGCCGAGGACGAGACGGTGCCGGGCACGAGTTCGCGCAGCGGCCAATATGCGCCGTCGGTCGATCATCTGATGGTCCCGACGCTCGGCGACCTCATGAAGGCGCACGACCCGCGGGCGCAGGTCGTCTCGGTCGCGGGCAAGGATCGTGCGGCGATCATGATGGGCGGACGCCAGGCCGACGAGTTGATGTGGCTCGCGCCGACCGGACTCACCAGCTATCGCGGCCGGGCGCTGTCGCCGACCGCGACGCAGGCGGGCACGGCCATCGCTGCCGCGATCGCGCAATCGCGCCCCGGCTTGACGCTGCCTGCCGACTGCACTGCGCACGACATTGCGATCCCGGTGGACAAGGGCGGGACCGTCGGCACCGGCCGGCTTGCGCGCGACGGCGGCGATTTCCGCCGCTTCATGGCATCGCCCGAGGCCGACGGCGCGGTGCTCGCGGCGGCGACTGCGCTGCGGCAGGCGCGCAGGCTCGGCGAGGGCGAGGCGACCGACCTGCTGATCCTCGGCCTGTCGGCGACCGACTATATCGGTCACGGCGTCGGCACCGAAGGCAGCGAGATGTGCCTCCAGATGCTCGCGCTCGACCGCGAACTCGGCGATTTCTTCACCCGGCTCGATGCGACCGGCATCGACTATATGGTCGCGCTGACCGCCGATCACGGCGGCCATGACATGCCCGAGCGCAATCGCCAGAACGGCTGGCCCGCCGCCGAGCGCGTCGCCCGGACGCTCGACCCCGCGGCGATCGGCAAGGCGGCCGCCGAAAAGCTCGGTCTGCCGCAGCCGCTCTTCCATGCCGACGGCCCGTTCGGCGATATGTATCTGTCGAAGGCGCTGACCCCGGCGCAGCGCAAGGCGGCGCTGGCCGAACTTGTCGCCCGCTATCGCGCGCATCCGCAGGTCGAGGCGGTCGTGACCGCCGAAGAACTGGCGTCGCGCCCGATTTCGAAGCGCGCCGCCGACACCTGGAGCCTGCTCGACAAGCTGCGCGCCTCGTACAATGCACAGCGGTCGGGCGACTTCATCGTCGTGCTCAAGGATCGCGTGACGCCGATCCCCGAATCGGGCGTCGGATATGTCGCGACGCACGGGTCGGTCTGGGATTACGACCGGCGCGTTCCCATGCTCTTCTGGCGCAAGGGGCTTGCCGGGTTCGAGCAGCCCAATGCGGTGATGACGGTGGACATCCTGCCGACGCTCGCCGCGCTGATCGGTCTGCCGCTCGACATGAGCAAGGTCGACGGCCGCTGCCTCGACCTGCTGTCGGGGCCCGAGAGCAGTTGCCGCTGACGAACGAGAGACAAGTATCATGACAAAGGCTTTGCGGGATTTTTCCGGCCGGATGCTGCTGGTCGGCTGTGGCAACATGGCGGGGGCGATGCTCGACCGCTGGCTGGCGGCGGGGCTCGACCCGGCGCGCGTCGCGGTCGTCGATCCGGCTGCGAAGCCCCGCGACGGGGTCGCGCTCCATGCGACGCTCGCCGACTGGCAGGCGGCCGACGGCGCCGCCGACTGGGTGATGCTCGGCATGAAGCCGCAGCAGCTTGGCGAGGTCGCGGAGGCGCTGGCGCCGGTCGTGACCGGCGATACCCATCTCCTGTCGATCCTGGCGGGCGTCTCGCTCGCGGACCTTGCCGCGCGCTTTCCGGCGGCCCGGGCGCAGGCGCGCATCCTGCCCAATCTCGCGGCGCGGATCGGCGCGGGCGTGTCGGCGCTCGCCGCCAGCGGCGATGCCGACGGCGACATGCTGACGGCGATGCTGGCGGCGCTCGGCCAGGTCGTCACGCTTGCCGACGATTCTTCGATGGATCTGATCACGGCCTTCACCGGCAGCGGCCCCGCCTTCGTCTTTCGCCTGATCGAGGCCTATGCCGCCGCCGGCGAGCGGCTCGGCCTGTCGAACGAGGATTCGCTGACACTGGCAGCCGCGACCTTCGGCGGCGCGACCGCGCTGCTCGACGCCAGCGGCGAAAAACCCGGTACGCTCGTCGCGCAGGTCGCGAGCAAAGGGGGGACGACGCAGGCGGGGCTCGACGTGCTCGACGAGGATGGTCAGCTCGTTGCGCTGATGACCAACGTCCTGCGCGCGGCGCGCGACCGCGGCCGCGAACTAGCCGACCTGGCGCGCGGCGAGGAATAGGCTTTCCGGCCGCGCCTTGGGGTCAGGCTTCTTTCCCCAGTTTCGCGATCCGGCCGCGATCGCGCGGCGGCAGCAGCGCTTCGTTGACCTGCCAGAAGCCCGTGACCGCGGCCTGCCCCGCATGGGTGTAGGCACGGCTCATCGCGTCGCGGAGCTGCGAGAAGATCGCGCTTTCGAGCTGGCGTCCCTCGGGGGTCAGCCGCAATTCCTTCTGCCGCCGGTCGCGGTTGCCCGGCCGCGTTGCCAGCAGCGCGCGTGCCTCCATCTCCTTGATCACGCGTCCCAATGACTGCTTGGTGATGCCGAGCAGCGCGAGCAGGTCGGAGATCGTCAGGCCCGGCTGGCGCGCGATGAAATAGAGCGCCCGGTAATGCGCGCGACCCAGGCCGTTTTCCGCCAGCCGTGCGTCGATCGTCCGCCACAGCGCGGCGTGGCCGAAAAACAGATATTCTATGCCCCGGCGGACTTCTTCCTCGCGTAAGAAAAGAGCGGAAGCGGCGGGGACTTGCGACAGGAAATTTTCCTCGGCCATGGCGACTCCCGTTGCGCCTGCGCCCTTGCTTTGGCAAGAGGCGCGCACCGATCCACCCCCAACGAACAGGTCATCCATGTCCGCTCCCGCCTTTGCCCGTCTGCCGCATCCCAATCCCACGGCACAGGATGCCCGTGCGGCGGCGATCGCGGACCCGGCGTTCGGGCGTGTCTTCACCGACCATATGGTGTCGATCCGCTACGCGGAAGGAAAGGGCTGGCACGATGCGCAGGTGATGCCGCGCGGCCCGCTGCTGCTCGATCCCGCAACCGCGGTACTCCATTATGCGCAGGAGATATTCGAAGGGCTCAAGGCCTATCGGCTCGACGACGGGGCGATGGCGCTGTTCCGTGTCGAGGCCAACGCCGCGCGCTTCAACGCCAGCGCGCGCCGCATGGCGATGGCCGAACTGCCGGAGGAATTGTTCATCGAGGCGGTGAAGCAGATCGTGCGCGTCGACGCCGACTGGTTCCCGCAGGTGGAGGGCGGCGCGCTCTATCTGCGTCCCTTCATGTATGCGAGCGAGGTGTTCCTCGGCGTCAAGCCGGCCGCCGAATATCATTTCCTCGTCATCGCTTCGCCGGTCGGCAACTATTTCAAGTCGGGCGCTCCCGCGGTCTCGCTCTGGGTGTCGGAGGATTATACGCGCGCCGCGCCGGGCGGCACCGGCGCCGCCAAGTGCGGCGGCAACTATGCCGCGAGCCTCGTCGCGCAGCAGCAGGCGATCGCCAAGGGGCACGACCAGGTTGTTTTCCTCGACGCGGCCGAGCATCGCTGGATCGAGGAACTGGGCGGGATGAACATGTTCTTCGTCTTTGCGGACGGCAGCCTCGTCACCCCGCCGCTGACCGGCAGCATCCTGCCCGGCATCACGCGCGATGCGATCATGACGCTGGCGCGCGATGCGGGCCTGACGGTGCGCGAGGAACCCTATGCGATCGACCAGTGGCAGGCCGATGCGGAAAGCGGACGCCTCACCGAAAGCTTCGCCTGCGGCACCGCGGCGGTGGTGACCCCGGTGGGCAAGGTGGCGCGCGGCGCGGGCAGTTTCACCATCGGCGCTGGCGGCCCCGGACAGGTGACGGCGATGCTGAAGGAAAAGCTGGTCGACATCCAGCGCGGCCGTGCGGCGGACCCCCACGGCTGGGTGACGCGCCTCTAGGGCCGCCTTGCCAACCATTCGCGAAACGCTATAGAGCGCGCTCGCACCGGCCGTTGGGGCGTAGCCAAGCGGTAAGGCAGCGGTTTTTGGTACCGCCATGCGCAGGTTCGAATCCTGCCGCCCCAGCCAGCCGGATTCTGGTCGAATCACTTGGGATTCGGCCGAAAAGGTGAGTTTTCAGACAACGTACGAGCCAGAGGGGTCGAGGCGGATTCCGCCAGTTTCGGACTGGTTTGGACAGATATTGTTACCCGATTTGTTACCTGTTTTCCTGCCTCGGGGAGCCGGCGATGGAGTCGGTCATGTCCAGGAAAGGTGGTTTTACGCCTGCGTCGATCGACGTGCTCAAAACAGGTTCGCTCGGTGATCCCTTGATGCCGGGCTTGAGGATCGCCCCCGACCGGACGCGCCAAAAACTCGCACGCCCATTCGATCGCGCTCGGCTGTTGGGGACGGACTTTGATGGCTTCGAGCAAAAAATGCACGAAATTTACGGCAATTCTTCCGTCATGCATCGTTGGGGTGAACGGGAGCGAAAAAGACGAATGACGTGAACCGGGAGAAGCGCGCGAGAATCATGGCTTGGGTGGGGCGGGAAATCCTGCCGCACGAAGCCGCCACGGCTGAACCTAACGCCGTCCCGTGCCGTAATCGATTCTGATACGGACCCAGGCGCCGACCAATAGCTGTCCGCCGCGTCGCGGAGGTCGCACTCTGAATTGCCATGCTGCGGCAAGCACGGCGCGATTGATTTGCGATCCGCTTGGATATTCGTCGAGTCCGACGCAATCCTCGACGCGGTAATCGGGTGCTGTGCGGCAGGCGATCAGGCCCCATCCGGGGCCGCTGGCGGTGGATAGATAGCCGCGCAGTTCATTGTCGCTCGGCTCGCGATACCAGGCGGCGGCATAGAGGGGTTCGCCGTTGGGCGCCGTTCCTACCTGTTCCGTATCGCGGAAAGCGGAGGACCGGCCGCCGCTGTTGGGCGGCCCGTAAACCTTTCCGTCGGATGGCCGGAGGACGGGCTGGGGAGGTTGCGGCGCGGGTGGCCGCTCACTCGGGGTCGGCGGGGGCGGCGCGGCTGTCGGGTTAAGGATTGGCGTGGGCGGAGGCTTGGGCATTTCCGGTTGCGGCTCGGCAGCCGGCTGTGTCGGTGCAGGTTTCTCTTCGGCTCGCTTGCGTTCCCGGTTGTTCGGTTGGGGCGCTTCTTCGGAATTTCCGGCGGCCTCCAAGGTCACGATAGTGATGCGCTCCTCGCGGTTATCTGCCGGTTTTCCTAGGCCGAAGGTGAGGAGCATGAGCAACAGGCCGCCGGTGATCAGCAGAGCCAGGCTTATGGAAAGCGTGCGCCGTCCGGCGCCGATGCCGAGCGGTTCCGCATAGGGAGTGGCCGGAACAGGGATGAGTGGAAGCCTTCTTCGGTGGCGGCGGCGTTTGCGCGGGATAGGGGCGCGTCAGACCGATGACAAGAGCGAGGGCGGGCAAGATCGCGCAGGCGCCGGCCGCCATTATTCGGCTTCAACCGACAGCGGTTTTTGGAGGCCTGGAGACCATATCCCGCTTTGCTCGCGGCAATTTATTGAGCTCCGGAATCGAATGCGCTAACCTCTCAATACCCGCAGAAATCTGCTGATTTCGATCAGGCCGGAGTATCGGCCGGGTGGCTGTTCCAGTGTTTTTGGTACCGCCATCGCGGGGTCGAATCCTGCCGCCCCAACCAGCCGGCGCGGTCTGTCCGGCAAATGCATCCGCCAGGACTCTCGGTCCATTTCGACGGGCGTCGCCGCCTGAGCGGGGAAGGCCTCTGAAACTGACACCGAACTGACATGGGCCGACGAGCAGATGTCAGCGGGACGGGTGCAATGGACCTTACGAGGGCGGGCGAGGTGGCCGCCTGTCGGAGGATCGGCGCCGCATGGGTCATGGCATTCGCATCGCGCTGCTTCTGTGGGCCGGGTCCGGCGCCATCGCGCCGGCGGCGGGGCAGGACGGCGGGGACGCTGGCAACCCGGTTTACGACCAGCGCTTCTTCGACGGGACGCAACCCTCGAACGCTTACGAGATGGTGGCGCTGCTTCCGGCTTTCACGATCGCCGAAGGCAATGCGGACGTGCGCGGCTATTCGGGCGTTGCGGGCAATGTCCTGATCGACGGACAGCGCCCCGCCGGAAAGACCGACACGCTCGAAGCGATCCTGAAGCGGCTTCCCGCGGCGCGCGTCGCCCGCATCGAACTGATACGCGCCGGGACGGCGGGCTACGACATGCAGGGCTATGCGCTGCTCGCCAACATCATCCTGGTGAAGACGGGCACGATCGGCGGGCGGATCGAGGCTGAGCAGGCGCTTTACCGGCACGGCCTGCGCGCGCCGCGCATTTCGGCGCAGGCGACGTTCGATGGGCGTGGGCGGGTGATCGACCTCTTCGCCACCGTCTATCGCGAGATCGACGACGAGCATGGTTTCGGCGTCCGCAACCGCTTTGCGAGCGACGGCACGCCGCTGCGCCTCGTCGATTATGCGCAGCCCGAGGGTGCCGACATCGCGCAGGCGACGCTCGCCTATCGCCAGCCGCTGCTCGGCGGGACGCTTCGTCTCAACGGGCTGATCCAGGACAAACGCAAATTCGCCGATATCGCCCATGCCGTCACTTTCCCCGCGCCCGATGCCATCGTCGGCAGCGAGCGCAAGCATGCGCGCACCTATGAAGCGGGCGTGCGCTACGAACGCGCGCTCGGTCCCGCAGACGATCTCGAACTGGTCGGAAGCTATCGGTCGGTGGCGACGGTCGGCCTCGATCGCGAATCGACCGCGTCGGAAAGCAGCGTCTCGGACGAGCGTTCGAACGCCAGCGAAGCGATCCTGCGCGCCGCGCTCCGCCACCACCGGGGCGGCGCGACGATCGAGCTCGGCGCCGAGGGCGCGGTCAACAGTCTCGATGGCCGGAATGCGTTGATCGAGGACGGCGAGCCGGTTCCGCTGCCCCAGGCCAACGTCCGGGTTGCCGAACGCCGCGCCGAATTGTTCGTGACCGCCAGCCGTCCGCTCGGCGCGCGGACCGTCGCGGAGTTCGGCATCAGATACGAAATCTCCCGCCTGTCGCAGACGGGCGACATCGACCTCGTCAAATCCTTCGCCTTCTGGAAACCGCGCGCGCGGCTCGTCTGGACGCCGACGCCGAACCGGACGTTTCGCCTGCTGGCCGAGCGCGCGGTCGGCCAGCTCGATTTCGACGATTTCGTCGGCGCCGCGTCCTTGACCAGCGGAACGATCAGCGCCGGCAATGCCGATCTGGAGCCTGACAGCCTCTGGCGCATCGAGCTGAGCTACGAGCGCCGCTTCGGCGCCGGATCCGTCACCGTTGCCGCGCGCCGCGAATGGATATCCGATCTGGTCGACCAGCTTCCCGTCGTCGTCGATGGAACTCTGTACGACGCGGTCGGCAATATCGGCGCGGCACGCCGCGATACCGTCGAAGCGTCGCTCAAATGGCCGCTGGACGCGTTCGGCGCCAGGGGGGTCGTGGTGACTGCCGATCTCCTCGCGCGGCGCGGCCGGGCGACCGATCCCGCGACGGGCGAGCGGCGGCCCATCTCGGGCGACCTTCCGGTCGAGGCGCGGCTGGCTTTGACCCATGACATTCCGGCGTGGAAGCTGCGCTGGGGCGGCGGCTATGCCTTCGCGCGCACCGAGACCGCGTTCAAGGTCGAGGAGGTCGAGGCCGATCGTCTGGCCGGGCGGCTCGATCTGTTCATCGAATATCGCCCCGATGCGCGCTGGACGCTTCGCCTGTTCGGCCGGAATCTGACCGACAGCGCCGCGACGCGGACGCGCGACATCTATGCCGGCGTCCGCGGCGACGCCGCGTTGCGCTATCGCGAACGGCGGGTGCTGCGCAGCGGCCGCTATGTCGGGTTGACCGTCCAGCGCAGCTTCGGCGGATAGGCCCTATCCGCGCGGCGCGGCGATCCGGGCGAAATCGCTCCAGCTGCACGCGGTCGCCTCGACCGAATGGCCGCACCCCGGAATGGGGAGATAGCGGCGGAACAGGGCATCGTCCAATCCCAGCGGTTCGAGGTTCCTCAACTGGTCCATCGTCTGCGCGCGATAGAAAGCGCGGACATAGCGGTCGCCCCTGGCATTGCTGACCAGTTCGAACCCCAGCGCGCTGCCGGGTGGAACTTCGTCGGCGGGATAGCTCGGCACCTGCCAGTGCAGGTCGAAGAAACCGCCGAGGTCGGCGACGTTGGTGTCGTGTCCGGCAAGCAACGTCAGCCGCGCCGGGCTCCGGTCACCGAGCGCCGTGACGATCTCGTGCACGATGGGCGCGGCAGCGGCAGCAGCGATATAGCCGGGACGGTTCGAATAACGGAACTTGAGCGGGTGGAAGCGCAGCAATTGCTCGATCTCGGCGCGGCTCACGCGGCCCCAGCCGACTTTGGCCATCGGCTTGCCCTCCAGATATTCGAGCAGCAGCGTCTGGCTGGCCGTCGACGCGACGGCGAGCGGGCCTTCGAGATCGGGACGATCGTGCGGCTGCGCGACCAGCCGGCTGGGCTCGGCGACGAGCGGGCAGGCCGGCACAGCGCAATTCAGCACTTTCGCGAGCAGCGTCAGTTCGCCGCGATGGCGTTCGGTCTCGGCGGCGAGTCCGCCTTCGGGCGCTTGCGCCAGCGCCGCGTCATAGGCGCGATTCCCGTCGAACGACGCCGGGCCGCTGTCGAGACCGTGAAAGATCGCGTCGTCGTCGGAACCGGCGGGGTGGGATATCGCCGCTGCGCAGCCGGGCATGAAGCCCGCCGCCCAGCTTCGCGCCGTTTCGATCGTGCGCTCCTTGTAACTCGCCTTCAGGACGATCGTGCCGGGCGCGGGGCATCCGCCGGGGAACAGGCCGCGGGCGCCGAAATAGGCGCGGTCGCTTTCGCCGAGAAGCTTGACGCCCGCTGCACCGCGCGGCGTCAGCAGGCCGAAATCGACGGGCCAGCCGGACCATGTCTCGGACGAATAGCCCGGCGGGACGACGGCGGGCTTCGTCGGCGGACGGATGCCGTGCCGCATCAGCATCACGACCTTCTCCAGCTTCAGCGATGGCTGGCTGGCGGGCGGCGTATCGGCGCCCGGCCCGGGCGCGGCGCAGGCCGCCAGCAGTGCGGTGGATAACAGCAGGATGCGCTTCACGGGCCTCTCCATTGTGGAATAAATTTATCGACACTATATAAATAGGAAAATTTATTTCATCAATGCCATTTGCCGACTAGCCTCCGCGGCCGGTGATGTCAGCTTCCTATCAGCGGCCTTGTGGCAGGGAGGGCATATGAAAAAGACACTTCTCCTTGCGGCCGCCGTGACCGCTCTCACCGTCCCCGTCGCGATCTCCGCAAAGGACAAGGATGACAAGGCCGACCAGCGCGCGGCGAGCGCCGCGCTGGCGCGCGGTGAAATCCTGCCGATCACTCGCGTCCTGGCGATCGCGACCGAGCGCGTCCCGGGCGACGTGCTCAAGGTCAAGCTGGAACGCGAATCCTTCGGGTTCAAATATGAGGTGAAAATCCTGACCGGCGGCGGCAGGGTGCGCGAGGTCGAAATCGACGCCAGGACCGGCCGGGTGATCAAGATCGAGGATGATTGATGCGCGCATTGGTGGTCGAGGACGACCCGGTCGTCGCTTCCGAACTCGTTCGCGGGATGACCGCGGCGGGATTCGTCGTCGACCTTGCGGGTGACGGCCAGCAGGCGTGGTTCAACGGCGATGTCGAGGATTATGACGTCGCGATCGTCGACCTCGGCCTGCCGCGGCTCGACGGGCTGTCGGTGGTCCGGCGCTGGCGCGAGGCGGGACGGAATTTCCCGGTCCTGATCCTGTCGGCGCGGGGCGAATGGACCGACAAGGTTGCCGGGATCGAGGCGGGCGCCGACGATTATATGGCAAAGCCGTGGGCGATGGAGGAACTGGTGGCGCGCGTCCGCGGGCTGATCCGCCGCGCCGCCGGACGGTCGAGCCCGATGATCGAGGCGGGGCCGCTGCGGATCGATACCCACCGGATGACCGCGACGCTCGACGGCGCGCTCGTCAAGCTCTCGCCGCTTGAGTATCGGCTGCTCGACTATCTCGCCCATCATGCCGGCCGCGCTGTGCCCGCGACCGAACTTTCCGATCATCTCTATGGTGACGCCGATACCGAAAACGCCAACGCGATCGAGGCCCTGATCGCGCGACTGCGGCGCAAGCTCGGCGCCGACACCATCCAGACCCGGCGCGGCTTCGGTTACGTCCTGCCGGCCGCCGCCGCGTGACGCGACGCTCGCTCCGGCTTCGGTTGATCACGGGGGCCGGTGTGGCGATCGCCCTCGCGCTGATCGTCGCCTGGTTCGCGATGACCTGGCTGTTCAACGGCCATGTCGAGCGGCGCGTCGAGGACGAACTGCTGGTTCAGGTGCGGCCGCTCCTCGCCGATCTGCAATTGGCCCATGGTGTGCCGGTTGCGGGGTCCGAGCCTGCCGATCCGCGCTTCGCGGTTCCAGCCGGTGGTCTCTACTGGCAGGCGTCGACCGCTGCCGGCGCGATCCGCTCGATTTCGCTTTGGGACAGCCATCTGCCGACCACCGTGTCGGCGCCCGCCGACCGGTGGCGGATTCGCCGTGCTGACGGCCCCTTTGGCCAGCAGCTGCTGTTGATGGAACGCGCGATCCGCCTGCAACCGCAGGAATCGCCGGTGATCGTTCAACTCGGCTACGACCTCGCCAAGCTGGCTCCGGCGCAGCGCGAATTCGGGCGCGAGATGGCGCTGTTCCTCGCATTGCTGTGGACCGTCCTCGCGCTTGCGGCCTGGGCGCAGGTTGGGCTGGGCCTTCGTCCGCTGCGGCGCGTCGGACAGGAGGTCGAGCGGCTGCGTCGCGATGCCGGGGCGCGTCTGGGCGGCGCCTATCCCCGTGAGCTGGCGCCGCTCACCGAATCGATCGACGCGCTGGCCGACGCGCGCGAAGCCGATCTGGTGCGCGCCCGTCGCCGCGCCGCCGACCTTGCGCACGGACTCAAGACGCCGCTCGCCGCGCTTGCCGCGCAAAGCGCAAGGGTGCGCGAGAGCGGAGCGACGGCGATGGCGGACGGTCTCGATTCGTCGATCGCGGCGATGCGCGCGGCGATCGGCGGCGAACTGGCGCGGACGCGGATCAGCCTCGTTCCCGAAGGGCGCAGCACGATCGCGCTGCCGCTGATCGAGCGGCTCGTCGCGGTGATCGAGCAGACCGAGGCAGGCGAGCGCGTGGCGTTTTCGCTGGCCTGTGACGAAAGCGCGACGTTGCCGCTCGCGAGCGACGATGCCGCCGAACTGCTCGGTCCCCTGCTTGAGAATGCCGCGCGCCATGCGCGCCGCCTCGTCCGTGTCGCGGTCGAAACTACCGGCGAGCGGCGGATGCTGGTCGTCGGCGACGACGGACCCGGTCTTGATGATGCGCAGCGCGAGGAAGCGATCCTGCGCGGCGCGCGCCTCGATTCGGGCGACGAGGGTCATGGGCTCGGCCTCGCCATCGCGCGTGAACTGGCCGAGGCGTCGGGCGGCGACCTGGCTCTCGCGCGCTCGCCGCTCGGCGGGCTTGAAGTCCGCGTCGGCTGGGCGCTATCCGCCTGATCCTTCCGTCAGCCCGGTGTCAGATCGCGCGCCGCGCCGCCCGTTGCCGCGCGTCTCCGCAAGCTATTGTGCAAGATATATTCTATTTGTCTTGCAATATAGAATAATTGTGCCATTATGCTGCCCGAACGAGCGCGGCAGGGAGCCGTGCCGGGGGAGGAGAGTCCATAATGACACGGCGGTTCGGACGGGCGCTTTTGATCACGACATGTCTGGTGGTTCCGATGGCGAGTGCCTGGGCCCAGGATGCGTCGGATGCGGCGGAGCAGGGCGATGCGATCGTCGTCACCGGCCGACGCGCCGCCGACCGCGCGGCGCTAGAAACGAAGCGAAACACCGACACGCAGGTCGACGAAGTCCGCGCCGACGACGTCGGACGGTTGCCCGACCAGAATGTCGCCGAAACGCTGCGCCGCCTGCCGGGCCTCAGCGTCGCGAACGACATGGGCGAAGGGCGCTATCTGACCGTCCGCGGCGTGTCGCCCGACCTGCTCAACGTGACCTTGAACGGTCAGACCGCCGCCGCTCCCGAACCCGACTCGCGTCAGGTGAAGCTCGACGACATCCCGTCGGCGCTGATCGGCGCAGTGACGGTGTCGAAGACGCTGACCCCCGACATGGACGCCAATGCGATCGCGGGCGCCGCCAATATCGAGACGGTGACCGCCTTCGACCGGTCGGGCACCTTCGGCAGCCTGCGCGCCGCTTATGGCAAATATGATCTCAACGGCAAGCATCCCTATGAATTCGATGCGTCGATCGGGTCACGCTTCGGCCCCGACCGTCAGTTCGGCTTTGTCTTCGCGCTCAACTATTCGAACCGCGAGTTCGAGGCGCAGAACATCCAGTCGGGCGGCAAATGGGAAGAGGTGGGCGGTGAATTCGTGCCGCTGCGCCAGACGCTGCGCGACTATCACACTCGCCGTCAGCGCTATGGCGCGGTCGCCAATTTCGACTGGCGCCCGACCGACGAGGTGAAGGTCTTCGCGCGCTTCCTCTATTCCAAATATAAGGACAAGGAATCGCGTCCGGGCTTCCAGGTCGACCTCGATGAGGACGAGATCACCAACCAGACCGCGACCAGCGGTGATTTTGCCGCCGCAAAGGCCAAGCGTGCGCTACGCTCGCGCGAGGAAAATTCGGACACATTCACCTCGTCGTTCGGCGGCGAATTTGATCTCGGCCCGAGTTGGCTGCGCGTCGAGGGCAGCTATACCCAGGCCAACAAGCGCGACCCGCATCGCGACGAGATCATCTTCGCGGCCAAGAAGATGACCGGGTCGTACGACCTGTCGGGATCGATCCCGCTCTATCAATCCGATCCGCCGGCGTTCGACCCGACCAAGTATAAATTCGACGAAACAAGTTATGAACATCGCCGCGCGCGCGAGGATCTTTATCAGGGGCGCGCCGATTTCCGCACTCCGATCGGTATCGGCGGCGACAGCACGATCCAGATCGGTGCCAAATATACGCAGCGGCGCAAGACCAATGATGAAGAATCAGTCATTTATGGCGGCTATGACGATGACTTCACGCTCGACCAGGTTGAGGGCGCGCCGATCGACAGCATCTTCAAGGGTCGCTATCCGTTCGGCGCAACGATCAGCCGGCCGAGCGCCGACAGCTTCTTCCAGTCGAACCTCGCCGGGTTCGAGCTGGATGAGGAAGGCACCGTCGGCGACAGCTTGGCGGGCGACTATCTGATCCGCGAAAAGATCTTCGCCGCCTATGCGATGGCGACGATGAAGTTCGGCACCTTCACCGCGATCCCCGGCGTCCGCATGGAAAAGACGAAGAGCAATTATGCGGCGAAGGACGTTCTCGACACGACGACCGTTGCTGACCTCGGCAAGGATTACGACAGCTTCGGGTCGCAGAGCTACACCGATTTCTTCCCGGGTCTCAACCTGCGCTGGAATGCGACGCCGTCGCTCGTCCTGCGTGCCGCGGTGACGCGCGCGATCGGGCGGGCGAACTATGAACAGCTCGCGCCGACGACGGTCGTTAACACCAGCGACAATGAAGTCTCGATGGGCAATCCGAACCTGAAGCCGCTCACCTCGACCAACTACGACCTCGCGGGCGAATATTATATCGGGCGCAAGGGCATCGTCAGCATCGCCGGCTTCTACAAGACGATCCAGAATCCGATCTATTCGGCGACCACCGAGCAGAGCGGCACCTTTGCCGGACAGGCGCTCGTCGATGCGCAGGTGACGATGCCGGTCAACGCCGACAGCGCGTTCGTGAAGGGGGTCGAGATCAACGCCCAGACCGAGCTCAGCTTTCTGCCCGCGCCGCTCGACGGCTTCAGTATCGGCGGCAGCATCACCTTCGTGAAGTCGCGCGCGAAGGGTATCCCCGGCCGCGGCAACGAGCGGTTGCCGCTCGCCAGCCAGTCGAACCGGGTGGCATCGGCTTTCCTCTCCTATGAGAAGGGCGGGCTGTCGGCGCGCATCGCCTATACCCACCGCTCGGCCTATCTGCTCGAACCCGGCGAGGATACCGACACCGATCTGTATGTCGGCTCGTTCAACCAGTGGGACGCGCGCATCGGCTACGACATCGTCAAGAATGTGACGATCTTCCTCGAAGGATCGAACCTCAACGACGAACCCTATCGCGTCTTCCAGGGCATTTCGTCGCGAACCGACGAAGTCGAACGCTACGGCTATTCGGTCAAAACGGGCGTCCAGTTCAAATTCTGATCCCTGCAGGGAGCACTGAACCTGGGGCCGGGGAAACCCGGCCCCTTTCTTTTGAGCGGCTTCGCATATTTCGGTGACGCGGGCTTTGGAGTGGGAAACGGTCGTCTGAGCCATGCACCGGTCTCCCCTCCCGCCTGCGGGAGGGGAGACAATGGCGCCTTCCGGGCGAAACCCGGCATTCCAGAAAATCCGCACAGAGGCGCTGACGGGGCAGCTGTGGATCGATTGCTGCCTGCCAGCGAACTACAATAGCACCCGTTCCCCCGTCCGCGCCGACTGCGCCGCCGCTTCGGCTAGCGCCAGCGCCGCGACGCCGTCGCGGAAATCGACGAGCGGTACGGCGCCGTCGAGGATGTCGGCGAAATGATCGGTCTCACGCGCGTAGGCGACCGCGTAGCGATCGAGGAAGAAATTCTGGAAGCGGTCGGCGGCGGCGCCCTCTTCGCCCCACGTCTCGACCGTCGTTTCGAGCTGATTCTGCGCCCGGATCATGCCCTTCGATCCGAAGGCCTCGATCCGCTGGTCATAGCCATAGCCGCTGCGGCGGCTCGACGAGATCGTGCAGAGCCGGCCCGACGCCGTGCGCAGGATCGTCTTCGCGGTATCGGTATCGCCCGCCTCGCCGATCGCGGGATCGACGAGCACGGACGCGCTGGCAAAGACTTCCGTCACGTCCTCGCCGAGCAGCCAGCGCGCCATGTCGAAATCGTGAATGACCATGTCCTTGAAGATGCCGCCCGACACTTTGACATAGTCGACCGGCGGCGGTGCGGGGTCGTGGCTGATGATGTGCAGCGTTTCGAGCGCACCGACCGCGCCGGCAGAAAGCCGCGCCTGCAATGCCGAGAAGTTCGGATCGAAGCGGCGGTTGAATGCAAGGAACAACCGCGCGTCCAGCGCCGCGAACCGCGTCGCCGATTCGCGCGCGGTGGCCAGATCCTGATCGAGTGGCTTTTCGCAGAAGATTGCCTTGCCGGCCTCGGCAGCGGCGAGACTGTAGGGAAGATGGGTGTCGGTCGAACTCGCGACGACGACCCCCGCAACCGCCGGATCGGCCAGCGCTTCCTCGATTGTCGAGACGCGCGCGTCATATTGCGCCGCGATCGCCGCCGCCGCCTCTGGAAAGGGATCGACGACCCGCGTCAGCCGCAGGCGCGGGTTGGCGGCCAGGTTCGCCGCATGGATTTTGCCGATCCTGCCGGCGCCGATCAGTGCGATGTCGTGCATTCTATCCTCTTCCGGTTGAAACCATATTCCATGTCTATATGGTATGGAATACATATTCCATAGCGTAGAACGGGCCACAGGGCGACAGTTGCGTTACAAGTTTTGAACAGATATTCCGTTTTTCCGGATGAATGGGGGAGAATATATTTGACCGACGTCCCGACTGCCCCCGCCTCGGCGGAGGAATTGCGCGCCGAGATCGTGAGCCGCTACGAGACACTGAGCAAGCGGCTCAAGCAGATCGCGCGCTATATCCTCGACGAACCCAACGACATTGCGCTCGAAACGCTTGCGGTGATCGCCGACCGTTGCGGCGTCCAGCCCTCGGCGATCGTGCGTTTTGCCAAGAGCTTCGGGTTCGAGGGCGCGAGCCAGATGCAACGGCTGTTCCGCGACGGTCTGCTCAGCAACAACGCCGCGCTCGGCTATTCGGAGCGCGTCCGCCAGCTCGATCAGGCAACCAGTGCCAGCGATATCGAGCCCGCGAACCTTCTCTCCGAATTTGTTGAGGGCAACAGTCTCGCGATCCAGAATCTGTTGCAGACGGTCAGCGGCGCCGACATGCGCGCGGCGGTCGATTTGCTGATGGCGGCCGATACCGTGCATGTCGCGGGCTTTCGCCGCTCCTTCCCCGTCGCCTCCTATATCGCCTATTCGCTGCTCCAGGCGGGCAAGCGCGCGGTGTTCATAGACGGAGTCGGAGGTCTCGGGCTTCAGCAGGTGCATGCGATGGCCCCCGACGACCTGCTGATCGCGATCAGCTTTCACCCCTATTCGGAAGAGACGATCGCCGTCGTCAATGCCGCCCGGGCGAGCGGCGGCCGCGTTCTCGCGATCAGCGACAGCCTGGTAAGCCCGGTCGCCAAGCCCGCAGAGCAGGTTCTTCAGATTCGTGAGGCAGAGGTGCGGAAATTCCGTTCGCTGTCCGCATCGATGTGTCTCGCGCAGGCGCTCGTCATCAATTTTGCCTTCGAGGCGACACGCGCCGACGGCAAGGCACGCGAGGACGGCTCGGCATAGCCATTTCATTTCCGGCGCCGTGTGAAACATATGTTGCAAACATTCTAAAAGTGGAATAAGCGTTTCAGGCCAAGGAAGGATGGTCTCGAAAACGATGGCGCAACGAGGGCAGGAACGGGGCAGAGAGGACCGGCTGGACGTCGTCACACTGGGGCGCGCGGGGATCGACCTTTACGGCGAGCAGATCGGCGGGCGGCTCGAAGATATGGCGAGCTTCGCCAAATATATCGGCGGCAGTCCCACCAATACCGCGGTCGGCGCGACGCGCCTCGGTCTTCGCGCCGGGCTGATCACCCGCGTCGGCGCGGATCATTTCGGCCGCTTCATCGTCGAGGAGCTGAACCGCGAGGGCGTGGTGACGGACGGCGTCCGCACCGACCCCGACCGGCTGACCGCGCTTGCGATCCTCGGTATTCGCGATCCCGACACCTTTCCGCTGATCTTCTACCGTGAAAATTGTGCCGACATGGCGCTTTGCGCCGGCGACATCGATCCCGACTTCGTCGCTTCGGCGGGTGCGCTGCTGATCAACGGCACCCATCTGTCGCAGCCGGGCGTGTTCGATGCGAGCATCAAGGCCGCGACGGTGATGAAGGCCGCCGGGGGGCGCGTCGTCTTCGACATCGATTACCGCCCGGTGCTCTGGGGGCTTGCCGGCAAGGACAATGGCGAGGATCGCTTTGTCGCCGACCAGGGCGTCACCGAAGCGTTGCAGCGTGTCCTGCCGCTCTGTGATCTGATCGTCGGCACCGAAGAGGAAATCCATATCCTTGGCGGCTCGACCGACACGCTCGCGGCGCTCCGCGCGATCCGCGCGAACAGTTCCGCGCTGCTGGTCTGCAAGCGCGGCGCACAGGGATGCGTCGCCTTTCCCGATGCCGTTCCCGCGTCGCTCGATGCGGGAATCGTCGGTCGCGGCTTTCCGATCGAGGTGTTCAACGTGCTCGGCGCGGGGGATGCCTTTATGGCGGGTTTCCTGCGCGGCTGGCTCAAGGACATGCCACTCGAAAAATGCTGTGAAATCGCCAATGCGTGCGGTGCGCTCGTCGTGTCGCGGCACGGCTGCGCCCCGGCGATGGCGTCCTGGGACGAGCTTCGGCATTTTCTCGGTGGGCAATGGCCGCACCGCCTGCGCGAGAGTGCAGAGCTCGAACAACTGCACTGGTCGACCAACCGCCACGGCGAGCGCGACGAACTGACCGTGCTCGCGATCGATCACCGCAGCCAGTTCGACGACCTGCTCGCCGAGCTCGGCGAAAGCGACGAGGCGCGGGTCCATCATTTCAAGAATCTCGCGCTCGAGGCGCTTCATCGGATGGGGGCTGGCGATCCCAATTACGGCGTTCTGCTCGACGGCCGCTTCGGCGCACGCGCGCTGGAGGCGGCGGCCGATCATCCCTATTGGATCGGGCGGCCGATTGAGGTGCCGGGATCGCGCCCGCTGCTCTTCGAGGGATCGCCCGACGTCGGCATGACGCTGCGCGACTGGCCGACGAACCACGTCGTCAAATGCCTCGTTTTCTATCATCCGGACGATGATGCCGAAATGCGCGCACGGCAGGATCGGCAGTTGCTGCGCCTCTTCGATGCCTGCCGTCGCACACGCCACGAATTTCTGCTTGAAATCATCGCGTCGAAGCACGGTCCGGTCGACAGCGGCACGATCGCTTCGGTGATCGATCATGTCTATTCGCTCGGCATCTATCCCGACTGGTGGAAGCTCGAACCGACGACCGACGCCGCGGCTTGGGCCGCGAGCGAGGCGGCGATATTGCGCCACGATCCGCTCTGCCGCGGCATCGTCCTGCTCGGCCTGTCGGCGCCGCGGGACGAAGTGCTCGCGGGCATCGTCGCGGCGGCGCCCTTTCCGCTGGTCAAGGGCTTCGCGGTGGGGCGCACCATCTTTCACGATGTCGCGCAGCAATGGCTGACGGGAGCGATCGACGACGAGGCCGCCATGACCGCGCTCGGTGAAAATCTGCGCGTTCTTGCCGATGGTTGGCGCGCCGCGCGCCGTGCTAGGGTGGCGGCATGAGCGGGCATGTACGATTGACGATGACGCAGGCGCTGACGCGCTGGCTTGCGACGCAGCGGGTCGAGGTGGACGGCGTCGAGCTGCCCTATTTCGCCGGCATGTGGGCAATCTTCGGCCATGGTAATGTCGCGGGGATGGGCGAAGCGCTCGCCGGGATGGAAGACGCGCTTCCGACGTATCGTGCGCATAACGAGCAGGGCATGGCGCATGCCGCGATCGCCTTTGCCAAGGCGAGCAGCCGCCGCCGCGCGATGGCATGCACGACCTCGATCGGTCCCGGCGCGACGAACATGGTGACCGCGGCGGCGCTCGCGCACGTCAACCGGTTACCGGTGCTTTTCCTGCCCGGCGACGTCTACGCGAGCCGCCGTCCCGACCCGGTGCTTCAGCAGATCGAGGATTTCGCCGACGGGGCGGTGAGCGCCAACGACTGTTTCCGTCCGGTGTCGCGCTATTTCGACCGCATAACGCGGCCCGAACAGATCATCGAAGCGCTGCCGCGCGCGATGGTGGTGCTGACCGATCCGGCGCTCTGCGGGCCGGTGACTCTCGCGCTCTGTCAGGATGTGCAGGCCGAGGCTCATGATTATCCCGAGGGCTTCTTCGCCCCCCGAATCTGGCGTTCTCGCCGGCCGCGTCCCGACCGTGCCGAACTGAATAGTCTCGTCGAAGCGATCCGCACCGCGAAAACGCCATTGATCATCGCGGGCGGCGGTGTCCTCTATTCGGAGGCCGAAAGAGTCCTCGCCGACCTCGCCGCACGGACCGGTATCCCAGTCGCCGAGACGCAGGCGGGGAAGGGCGCGCTCGTCTGGGATCATCCGCAGGCGCTTGGCAGTATCGGCGTGACCGGGACGAGCGCGGCGAACGCCGCCGCCGAAGCCGCCGACCTGATCGTCGGGGTCGGAACCCGGCTGCAGGATTTCACCACCGGGTCGCGCACGCTTTTCGCGGGCAAGCGGTTGGTGCAGATCAACATAGCGGCGCCCGACGCGATCAAGCAGGGCGCCGAAACGGTCGTCGGCGATGCGCGTGAGACACTCGAAGCCTTGGCGGAGGCGCTGGCCGACTGGCAGGTCGATGATAGGTGGCGCGCCGCGAACCGCGCCGCGGTCGCTGAATGGAACGCCGCCTGGGACGCCGCGACAGCGCCAGTCAATGCGCTTCCCTCCGACGCGCAAGTGATCGGCGCGGTGTGGCGGCAGGCGGGGGACGACGCGACCGTCGTCTGCGCCGCGGGCGGCCTGCCCGGCGAACTCCACAAGCTTTGGCGGACCCACCGCCCCGGCGGCTATCATGTCGAATATGGCTTCTCATGCATGGGCTATGAGGTCGCGGGCGGACTAGGGGTCAAGATGGCCGATCCGGCGCGTGACGTTTATGTGATGGTCGGCGACGGCAGCTATCTGATGCTCAATTCGGAGCTGGCGACCTCGGTGATGCTCGGGCGCAAGATCACCGTCATCCTGCTCGACAATCGTGGCTATGGCTGCATCAACCGACTGCAGCAGGGGACGGGCGGGCGCCCGTTCAACAATCTGCTCGCTGATGCGGCGCACGAAATCCTGCCTGACATAGACTTTGCGGCCCACGCCCGCAGTCTCGGCGCTACTACGGAGAAGGTCGGCGGCATCGCCGAACTCGAAGCCGCGCTCGATCGTGCGAAGCAATCGCCGAAAAGCTATGTGATCGTCATCGACACCGATCCCGCGATCACCACCGAGGCGGGCGGCCATTGGTGGGACGTCGCGGTCCCCGAAGTGTCGGCGCGCGCCGAAGTGCAGGCCGCGCGCCGTGACTATGAAAATCGAATCGACGGAGGCAGGACATGACGATCCGCTGGGGCGTGAGCCCGATCGCCTGGTGCAACGACGACATGCGCGAACTGGGCGGCGACACGACGCTCGACGAGTTGCTCGCCGATGTCCGCGACATCGGCTTCGACGGGGTCGAACTCGGCAACAAGTTCCCGCGCGATCCGGAGTTGCTTGCGCCGATCATGGCGAACTACGGCCTCGACATCGTCAGCGGCTGGTATTCGTCGAACCTGCTCGTGCGCGATGCTGATGCCGAAATCGAGGCGCTGTCGAAGCATCTTGCCTTGCTCGAATATATGGATTCGAGCGTCTTCATCCTCGCGGAAACGTCGAACGCGGTACATTGCAACCGCTACGGCAGCCGGCTCGATACGCACCCGGTGCTTCCCGCCGCCGACTGGAAGCGGTTCGGCGAGCGGCTGGATACCGTCGCGCGCTTCATCAACGATCGTGGGCTGCGCTTCGCCTATCACCATCATCTCGGCACGGTCGTCGAGACGAAGGATGAACTCGAACGCTTCTTCGACGCGACCGGCGACCATGTCGGTCTGGTGCTCGACACGGGGCATGCGCTGTTCGGCGGGATCGAGCCCGTCGACGTGATCAAGGCGCGCCCGGAGCGCGTCGCGCACGTCCATTGCAAGGACGTCCGCACCGCCAAATATGACGAATTCCGCGCGAGCGGCACCAGCTTCCTCAACGGTGTCGTCGGCGGCATGTTCACCGCACCCGGCGACGGCGATTACGACTATGCGCCGTTTATTCGTGCGCTTGCCGACATGCACTATTCGGGCTGGATCGTGATCGAGGCCGAACAGGATCCGGCGATCGCCAACCCCCGCGAATATAGCCAGCTCGGCCTCGACACGCTGAAGCGGCTGGCGCGTGAGGAGGCGCTGGTCTGATGTCGCTTCTCGTCCATCCCCATTCGCCCGCGGGCGATGGCACGGTGCTCGACATCACGCCCGAAAGCGCGGGTTGGAAATATGTCGGCTTTCGCGTGGTCCGCCTTGCGGCGGGGGCAAGCTGCAATCGCGTCGAAGACGGCCGCGAGGCGTGCGTGGTCGTGCTTACGGGGACCGTCTCGATCATGGCGGGAGGCGAGAGCTTCGAGAATATCGGCGGTCGCCAGACGGTGTTCGACGGCGCGGCGACCTCGGTCTACGTGCCCGCGGGCCATCGCTACAGGATCGAGGCCGTGTCCGATGCGGAAATCGCGATCTGCACGGCGCCGGGAACCGGGGCGGGCGCGGTGCGCCTGATTCGCTCCGATGCAGTCGAGGTACGCGGCCAGGGCACGAACACGCGGCATGTCCGGAACATCCTGTCCGATGCCGATGCCGCCGAAAGCCTGCTTGTCGTCGAGGTGATCACGCCCGGGGGGCACTGGTCGAGCTACCCGCCGCACAAGCACGACCGCGACGCCTACCCCGAGGAGACTTTCCTCGAGGAGACCTATTACCACCGCCTCTCGCCATCGCAGGGTTTTGCCTTCCAGCGGGTCTATACCGACGAGCGCGACATCGACGAGACGATGGCGGTCGAGGATGGCGATGTCGTAATGGTGCCGCGTGGCTATCATCCGGTCGGCGCGCCGCATGGCTATGATCTTTATTATCTGAACGTGATGGCGGGGCCCCGGCGTAACTGGGTGTTCCGCAACGACCCCGCGCACGAGTGGATCGTGCGCCAGTAAGGAAGAGCGATGAGACAGATTGACCCCTTCATCGCCGGCGATGCCGCCGGCGGCGGTTCCGTGCGCCCGGAAAACGGACGCGCCGGCGATGTGTTCAACCCGAGCACCGGACAGGTCCAGGCACGCGTCGCTTTCTCCACCGCCGCCGATCTCGACCGCGCGGTCGTCGCGGCCGCCGCGGCGCAGCCCGGTTGGGCGGCGACCAATCCGCAGCGCCGCGCGCGCGTCCTGTTCCGTTTCCGCGAACTGCTCGAGGCGAACATGCAGGATCTCGCGGAACTGCTGGCGAGCGAGCATGGCAAGGTCGTCGCCGACGCGCGGGGCGACGTTCTGCGCGGGCTGGAAGTGATCGAATTTTCGTGCGGCATCCCGCATGCGATGAAGGGCGAATATACGCAGGGTGCCGGACCGGGAATCGACGTCTATGCCATGCGTCAGCCCCTCGGCGTGGTCGCGGGTATCACGCCATTCAACTTTCCCGCGATGATCCCGATGTGGATGTTCGGCCCCGCGATCGCGGCAGGCAACGCCTTCATTCTCAAGCCCAGCGAACGCGACCCGTCGGTGCCGGTGCGCCTCGCTGAACTGATGCTCGAGGCCGGGCTGCCCGAAGGCATCCTCCAGGTCATCCACGGCGACAAGGAAATGGTCGACGCAATCCTGGATCATCCGGCGATTTCGGCGGTCAGCTTCGTGGGATCCTCCGACATCGCGCACTATGTCTATGGGCGCGGTGCCGCTGCCGGCAAGCGTGTGCAGGCGATGGGCGGCGCCAAGAATCACGGCATCGTCATGCCCGACGCCGACCTCGACCAGGTGGTGCACGATCTGTGCGGCGCCGCCTTCGGTTCGGCGGGCGAGCGCTGCATGGCGCTGCCCGTCGTGGTGCCGGTCGGCGACGCGACCGCCGACGCGCTTCGCGAGCGACTGATCCCGGCGATGGCCGCGCTCAAGGTCGGCGTGTCGACCGATCCCGATGCGCATTATGGCCCGGTCGTCAACGCCGCGCACAAGGCGCGTATCGAGGACTGGATCCAGACTGGGGTCGATGAAGGCGCCGAACTGGTCGTCGACGGCCGCGGTCTGGTCCTGCAGGGACATGAGCACGGATTCTTCGTCGGCCCAACGCTGTTCGACCGCGTGACGACTGCCATGCGCGCCTATCGCGAGGAAATCTTCGGTCCCGTGCTGCAGATCGTCCGCGCTCCCGATTTCGAGACCGCTTTGCGCCTGCCCAGCGCACACCAATATGGCAATGGCGTGTCGATTTTCACGCGCAATGGTCACGCCGCGCGCGAATTCGCGCAGCGCGTTAATGTCGGCATGGTCGGCATCAACGTGCCGATCCCGGTGCCGGTCGCCTATCATAGCTTCGGCGGCTGGAAGCGCTCGGGTTTCGGCGACACCAATCAATATGGGATGGAGGGCGTGCGTTTCTGGACGAAGGTCAAGACGGTAACTCAGCGCTGGCCCGATGGCGGCGAAGGGGACAACGCCTTTCTCATTCCCACCTCCTGAGCAAAAACGAAACAAATCTTCCATTTCTATATAAAATGAAATATCATCATGCTCCGGACACCCGAAACAACAGGGGCGCCGGATGCGGGAGAGAGGCGATGCTCAGATATTTCGCGACGGGTCCGGACCTGCCCGTCAGAACCGACGACGGCGTCGACGGCGCGTTCCGGCGCTATCGGATGCGGATCATCATGGCGATCACGCTTGCTTATGCCGTCAGCTATACGTGCCGGCTCGCGATCAATATCGTCAAGAAGCCGCTGATCGATCAGGGCATCTTCACCCCGCTCGAACTCGGCATGATCGGCTCGGCGCTCTTTTATACCTATGCCGCCGGCAAGCTGATCAACGGCTTCGTCGCCGACCACAGCAATGTGAAGCGGCTGTTCGCGGCCGGGATGATCCTGTCGGCGCTGTGCAACATCGCGATGGGTTTCTCGACGCTGTTCTGGGCGACGCTGCTGATCTGGGGGCTCAACGGCTGGTTCCAGAGCTATGGCGCGCCGGCGTGCGTCGTCGCGCTGGCCAGCTGGTTCTCGAACCGGGAGCGTGGACGCTATTACGGCATCTGGTCGACCGCGCATTCGATCGGCGAGGGGCTGACCTTTGCGGTCGTCTCGGCGGTCGTCGCGATCGGCGGCTGGCGGTGGGGTTTCTGGGGTCCGGGCGTCGCGGCGGTGCTCGCGGGCGTCGCGGCTTATTACGCGATGGCCGATCGGCCCCGCGCGCTCGGCTTGCCGACCGTCGCCGACTGGCGGAACGACCATTATGCCCCGCCCGCGGAGGATGTGCCTGAGCGCGGGGTGTTCGCCACCCAGCTATCGATCCTGAAAATACCGGCGGTCTGGATTCTCGCGCTGGCGAGCGCAGCCAACTATGTGACGCGCTACGCGATCAACAGCTGGGGAATCCTCTATTTGCAGGAGGCGCGTGCCTATTCGCTGGCGGAAGCGGGTGCGATGCTCACCGCCAGCACGCTGGCGGGGGTTGCGGGCGCGGTCGCCTTCGGCTTCGTCTCGGACAAATTCTTCGGCGCGCGCCGTCCGCCCGCCAATCTGCTCTTCGGGGTCATCGAACTCGTCGGGCTTCTTCTGCTGTTCTTCGGTCCCAACAATCCGGTCATCGTCTTCATCGCGGTGATCCTGTTTGGGCTCGGCATGACCGGCCTCGTCACCTCGCTTGGCGGGCTGTTCGCGATCGATATCTGCCCGAAGCGCGTCGCCGGCGCCGCACTCGGCCTGGTCGGCGTGTTCAGCTATATCGGCGCGGCGGTGCAGGAACAGGTGTCGGGGGCGCTGATCGACGCCAACATGCATATGATAAATGGCACGAACATCTATGATTTCGGGCCGGTGATCTGGTTCTGGATCGGTAGTTCGGTGCTGGCGACGTTGCTGGCGACGACGCTATGGAACACGAAGCTCCGCGACTGATGGAAAAGACGATGCATCGCCGCAATCTTCTGCGCGGGGGCGCTGCCCTTGCTTTTCTCGCCGCGCTGCCGCGTCGGCTCTATGCCGCCGCGGTCGGCTATCCACGCTTGCTCGACGGACCGATGATCGGCGCGACGACGCCGGATAGCTTCACCGTCTGGTCGCGCGCGAGCGGGGCGTTCTGGGTCGCGGTCGAATATGCGACGCGCCGCGACTTCGCCGATGCGAAAATAACCGTGCCGGTCGCCGCGACGCAGGACAACGACCTGTGCACGGTGGTCGAGGTTACCGGCCTCAAGCCCGACACCGACTATTATTATCGCATCAAGACCGATGGAATCGACGACCGCCACCAGCCGCTTGCCTTTCGTACCCGCACCGCGCCCGACCGGCCGCGCCCGATCCGGATCGCCTTCGGCTCTTGCGCGCGTGTCCAGCTCTATCCCGAGCAGCCGGTATTCGAGGCGATCGCCGCGATGGAACCCGATCTCTTCCTCTGGCTCGGCGACAATATCTATGCCGACAGTGACAGCGAGACCGCCTATTCGGCGCTTTATTCGCGCCAGCGAGGCGTGTCGGCGCTCGTTCCGCTGCTCCGCTCGGTGCCGCAACTCGCGATCTGGGACGATCATGATTTCGGCTATAATGATTCGGATCGTCACAACGGCGTGAAGGCGATGACCCGCCGCCTGTTTGACCGCTGGTGGGCGAATCCCGCTTCCGGCCTGCCCGACACGCCTGGAATTTTCTTCCGTCACAGCTTTGGTCCCGTCGACATCTTCATGCTCGACGGGCGTTACCACCGCGATCCACCATCGGCCCCCGACGGCCCCGAAAAGACGATGCTCGGTGCGGGGCAGAAGGCGTGGCTCAAGCGCGAGCTCAAGGCATCGAAAGCGGCATTCAAGATTCTTGCCTCGGGCACCGGCTGGTCGCTCGCCGAAAAGGGCGGCGACAGCTGGGCCGCCTATCTCCACGAGCGCAACGAGATCCTCGATTTCATCCGTGACGAGGGGATCGGCGGTTGCTTCGGCATTTCGGGCGACGTCCATCAGGGCGAAGTCAACTGCGTGCCCTGGTCCGAACGGGGTGGCTATGATTTCTATGATCTGGTGAGTTCGGGGCTGGCGCAATATCTGGCCCCCAAATTCGTCGACCAGCATCCCGAGGTGCGATTGCGCGCGCCGTGGGTGCGCAGCACCAATTTCGGGCTGCTCGAATTCAGCTTCGATCCCGAACCGCGCGTCGAACTCAGCGTTCGCGACGTGATCGGGGCATCGGCGTCGGGCAAGCCCGTCCGTCTTCGCGCCGCCGACCTCGTCAATGGCAAGCAGAGCTGGCGCGCCGTGATCGACCCGGATGAACTCGAACGGCGCGAGCGTGTCGAGCGCGGCGGCAGCTATTATGGGGAGTGAATAGGATGCGCTTCGGGATGGCGACGATCGCGCGCGACGGGTTTGTGGCGATGAAGGCGCGACTGCCGCTTGCGATGCCGGAGGGGGCGGTCGGAACCCACCGGATCGGCCAGAACGACGGGCGCAAGCTGCGTGGCGGCCAGCCGGTCAAGCGTCAGGCGATCGAACGGTGGCGCGAACGCCGTCGACAGGTTGTCGGGGCGTGACGCGGCCCGCGCTCAATATCGCACTGATCGGCAGCGGCTTCATGGGCCGCGCGCATGCCCTCGCCTTTGCGGCGGCTGACCGTACCTTCGACTTGCCGCGCGCGCCGCACGTCGCGCTCCTTGCCGACCGTGACCTGCCGAAAGCGACCGCCGCCGCGGCATCGCTCGGAATAGCGCGGGCGAGTGGCGACTGGCGCGAGGCGATCGACGATGCGGGCATCGACCTGGTCGCCATCGCGACCCCGAACATGCTTCATGCCCCGATCGCCATCGCCGCTCTCGAGGCGGGCAAGGCGGTCTATTGCGAAAAGCCGCTGGCGACGACGATCGCCGAGTCCGAGGCGATGACTGCGGCGGCCGCGGCATCGGGGCTGCCCACCGCGGTCGGCTTCACCTATCTTTACAATCCGATGATCGTCCTTGCGCGCGAGTTGATCGCGGGCGGAGAGATTGGGGAGGTAACCGCCTTTCGCGGCATTCACGCAGAGGATTTCATGGCTTCGGCCGACGCGCCGTTCAACTGGCGATGCGAGCCCGATCAGGCGGGCGGCGCGCTCGCCGACATCGGCAGCCATATCATTGCGATGGCGCGCCATCTGGTGGGCGATATCGCCGTCGTGTCGGGCCGCCTTCATACCGCCTATCCGACGCGCCGCGATGCGCAGGGCACCGACCGCGCGGTGACGGTCGACGATCAGATGGATGCCGTGATCGAATTCGCCAGCGGTGCGACGGGGACGCTCGCGGCGAGCTGGATCGCGAGCGGGCACAAGATGGGGCTGGCGTTCGAGGTCAGCGGGACACGCGGCTCGATCGCCTTCACGCAGGAGCGGTTCAACGAACTCAGGCTCTATCGCTCCGGACCAGGGCGCACCAATGGCTTCACGACGATCTGCGCGGGGCCGGAGCATGGCGACTATGGCGCCTTCTGTCCGGCGCCCGGGCATCAGATCGGCTACAACGACCTGAAGACGATCGAGGTCAAGGCCGTCGTGGAGGCGGCCGCAGGCTTGCCGTCGGCCGCGAAGAGCTTCGCCGACGCGCTGGCGGTCGAGCGGGTCGCCGACGCAATCCGCCGGTCGCATCGCGAAGGATGCTGGATCGGACTTCAGACGGCGTAGGCCGGCGCCAGCGCCGCCAGCATTTCCTCATGAATTGCGGGCGTCGATGCCAGTACCGTCCCGTTCATCAGGTCGAGCGCGTTGCCGCGCGTATCGGTCACGACGCCGCCCGCCTCGCGGACGATCACGACCCCGGCCGCCATGTCCCAGGCGCTGACGCTCTGCTCCCAATAGGCGTCGTGGCGGCCGCAGGCGACCCAGGCCATGTCGATTGCTCCCGCCCCAAGGCGGCGGATGCCCGTGACACGCGGGGTCAGCCGCTCCATCTCGGCATAGAATTGTTCGTGGTTCGGCTTCGTCGCAAAGGGAATGCCGACGCCCAGCACCGATTCCTCAATCGTCGTGCGCGTCGAGATATGGATGCGACGTTCGCCGAGCCATGCGCCGCTGCCGGTCTCCGCCCAGAACAGTTCGTCCATCGCGGGGATATAAGTGACCCCTGCGACGACCTCCCCCTGCTTCGCCAGCGCGACGTTGACCGCGAAGAGTGGGGATCCTGTCAGGAAGTTGGTCGTACCGTCGAGCGGATCGACCACCCACACATGATCGGTGTTGCTGCCGGGCGTCAGCCCGCCTTCCTCACCGAGGAAGCCATAGTCGGGGGCATGGACCATCAGTCGTTCACGGACGGTCGCCTCGGCCTTCAGGTCGGCCTCGGTGAACATGTCGGCGGCGCCGGCCTTGCTATGGATCGTGAGCGTGGCGATGCGCTCGCGATCGGCGATCAAACCTTCGCCGGCGGCGTGAGCGGCGGCGATCATGGCGGAAATAAGGGGTGACATCGGCATGGAATGAATATACGTTCTGTTTTGTAGAAAAGATAGAAAAATTATTCTGAAATGATGTTGCGGGCTGCTTTTGCGGTCGTTGTCGGACGATCGGGTATCCGCCCGATCACGATCTCGAAGAGAAAAGGGAGGGGTGAGTGAAAACGAGTCTATTTGCAATCGCCGTCGGGCTGGCCGCTATTCCGGCAGGTGTCATGGCACAGCAGGCTGCTTCGGTTCCGGTCGTCGCCGCCTCCGCAGAGACGCAGGCGACCGACGGATCCGGTGCCGATGGCGCCGTGGTCGTCGCCGACCCCGCCGATGCATCGCGCTTGTTGATTCTCGCGGGCGCCGAATCCGCCGGAATCGATGTCTTCGATCTGGCCGGGAAACGCGTGGGGACGCACAAGGTTGGCAATATTCGCGCGCTCGATCTGCGCGCCGATGCCGCGCCGGGTGGGGGACCGTTGCTGGCCGCGCTCGATGGCAAGGATAATGCGCCCAAACTCTTTCGTGTGATGGCCGGTGGTGTCCCGGCGCCGCTCGCGCTGACCGGAATAGCGCCTGGGATGACGGTCGCGGGGCTCTGCTTCTCGCGCAGCCATCGCGACGATACCCTTTATCTGTTCCTCGTCGGTGACAAGGGAGAGATCGAGCAGTGGGGATTGTCGTCCGAAGCGTCGGGCGCCATCAACGGGCGGATTGCGCGGCGCTGGTCGCTCGGGTCGGAAATCGGCTATTGCGCCGCCGACGACCGCGGATCGGTCTATTTCTCGCAGGAGGCCGTGGGAGTATGGCGCTTCGCCGCTGAACCCGAGGCCGAGATCGCACCCGAGATCGTCGATATCGTCCGCCTCGGCCACATCACCGAAGAAGCGAAGGGTGTCGGCATCGCCGCCGACGGCCGCCTGCTTGTTTCGGACGCGTCGGCCAATCGGCTGAACATTTACGATCCCCTCGATGGCTATGACTATCTTGGCTCGGTGGCGCTCGCGGCGGGTACCGACCAGGTCGAGGATGGCGGCAGCGTCACGGTGGCAGGGCCGGTCGTGGTGGTCGCCGACGACGATAATTCGCCTGAGGAACCGAATTTCAAGATTGCGGGTTGGCAGGCGATCCTCGCCGCGGCGGGGCTTCCCGAACGGCCGGCGGTGCCGGCGCCCGAGACGATGCCGCTCGCGCGCCCGACAGTCGAGACAGTGCCGGTGGAGACCGGCGGCGATGCCGCAGACGATCCGGCGATCTGGATCAATCCCGCCGACCCCGCGCAAAGCGTCGTGATCGGAACGCAAAAGCAATCGGGACTCTATGTATATGATCTGGAAGGGAAAGTCATTCAGTTCCTTCCCGACGGGCGCATGAACAATGTCGATTTGCGAAGCGGCTTCCGTCTCGGCGGCCGCGACGTGACGCTTGTGACGGCCAGCAATCGCACGACCAAAGGCATCTCGATCTATGTCCTCGATCCCGCGACGCGCAAGCTGACCGACGTTGCGGACGGGTTGCAGGATACCGGTTTCAAGGATCCCTATGGCCTCTGCATGTATCGCAGCGCGAAGACGAAAAAGACCTATGTTTTCGTCAATCAGAGCGACGGCAAGATGCGCCAGTGGGAGTTGATTGCGACGCCCGCCGGCAAGGTGCGGGCGAAACTCGTGCGCGACCTGCCTTTCGAAACTCAGGTCGAGGGCTGTGTCGCCGATGACGAGACCGGCATGCTTTATACCGGCGAAGAGGATGTCGGCATCTGGCGCGAGGGCGCTGAGCCGCGCGGTGGTCCCGCACGCACGACGCTGGCGAAAGTCGCCGAAAACCCGGCGCTCAAGGACGATATGGAGGGGATCGGACTCTATGCCATGGCCGGCGGCCGGGGCTATCTCGTCGTATCGAGCCAAGGCAACGACAGCTATGCGGTGTTCCGTCGTGAAGGCGACAATGCCTATGTCGGCTCGTTCCGCATCGGCGCCGACATGGCGGCGGGGATCGACGGTGTATCCGAAACCGACGGCCTCGACGTCACCAGCATGGCCGCGGGGCCGGCCTTTCCCCACGGCCTGATGGTCGCGCAAGATGGCCGAAATGTTTCGCCTCCCGAGAATCAGAATTTCAAGCTGGTACCGTGGGAGCGGGTAGCAAAGGCGCTCGGTCTCGAAACCGAAGGCTGATTCAGGCATCGCTGCGCCCCTGCGGGCGCAGCGATGCGTCCCCATAGATTGGAGTGCGCCATTGCGTGGCTGCCTGCCCGCTTCCAGCCTGTTCCGTATCGGCGGGTGGCGTGTTTGGATCCTATCGCGATCCTCGTCGTGCGGGCGCAACTCATTTATGATCTGTACGACCGGCCCGAGAGCGTCGCGGTTGCGGCCGATCGGCTCGGGGCGTTCTTCGGGGAACATCTCTGATCCGGATGACCGCTTCCGGGGCGGCGCTGCCGGCGCTTGCACCCGCGCTACACGCCGAGGGCGCCAAGGCAGTCGTGGTCCGCCGCCGCGGCGGCAAATCGTTCGGCGACCGCGATGTTGTTTTCCTCGGACTGCATCTCGACCGGGTTCACGGTCCAGAAGAACAGGCCGTAGGCATCGTGCAGGATATAGTCTTCCCATGCCGTTTGCAGCGCGATCGCGGGGCCGCCGAGTGCGTGCAGTTCGGTCAGATAGTCCTGCAGGAGATCGCGCTCGCAATGCCGTCTGTCGTCGATGCTCAGGGTCGAGCCGACGAGATAGTTCACGTCATGCGCCCACGACCCGCGCGCCAGCGTCTGCCAGTCGTAGAAGCCCAGCGCTCCTTCCTCGTCGATATAGGTGTTCCCGATATGCGGATCGCCGTGGAGCAGGCAGAATGGTTCCGCCAGATGTGATTGCCGCAGACGGTCGAGCGCCGCGCCCATTCGCGCGACGTCGCGGGCAAAGGCGGGAAGCTGGGCCGCGCGCGGCAGCGTCATGATTTTCGCCCAGGTCGCCGGCTCGCGCTGTCGCGCTTCGTGCCCGCCGCCCGGCAGGGCGGGGCCGAGGCTGGCGATGGTGTCGAGGAACGCCCCGTTCCACCATTTGGCATGGATTTTCGCCAGTTGCCGCAACCCGCTGCGCACCGCGTCGACCGCCACCGTTTCGGTGGCGAGGTTGAAATGGATGTCCCGCAGCGTGAGGTCTTCCATGACGATGACCGACTGGCCGGACGCGTCGAACTCGGCGAAAAAAGCCTGCGGACAGCGCATGCCGAGTTCGGGCTGGAGCGATTTGTAGAAGACCGCCTCGTTGATGTAGCGGCCCCGCGGCATCAGATATTCGCTGTTCGGCGAATAGGCGCCCTTGACGCAGACCGATGCGGGCAGGGGGCGGTCGGGGGTGCCGCCCTCGGCGACGATTTCCATGAGCATCTTGGTCCCGGTGCCCTGGATGACGAGGGTGGGCTTCGCTGCATGCACCCTGGCCGCGGGCGCGTGGGTCCGCAGCGCCTGCTGCATCCAGTCGGCGGTGAAATCGTCGAGCGTCTTGGGAAGTGCGAATCCTGCCATCTGTCCGTCCTTGAAAATCATGCCGCCGTGCCGGGTCGTCCTGGACCGTCGCGGTCGGCGAGAATCATGTCGGCCGCCTTTTCGCCGATCATGATGGCGGGGGCGTTCGTGTTGCCCGAAATGAGCCGGGGCATGATCGACGCGTCCGCGACGCGGAGGCCCTTGACGCCCCGGACGCGCAACTGTGGGTCGAGCACGGCAAGGGCGTCGTCGCCCATCCGGCATGTTCCGACCGGGTGATAGAGCGACGTCCCGCTGGATCTGGCATAGTCGAGAAGCTCGGCGTCGGTTTCGATTCCGGCGCCGGGCCGCAATTCGCTCTCGATATAGGGCCGCAGGGCGGGTTGCGACGCGATGGCGCGCGCCCAGCGCAGACCCTGGACGGTGACGGACCGGTCCTCGGCCTCGGCCAGATAGTTGGGCGCGATGGCGGGATGATCGCGCGGATCGGACGACCTGATCGTCACCGAACCCCGCGATTGCGGCCGCATGTAATAGGCGGAAAAGGTCATGCCGGGCTGGCGTTCGAGCGTCATCGCGATGAACCGCTTGCGCCCCGTCGCCGCCAGGTCGGCGGTCGCGGGCAGGATGTGGAACTGGATATCGGGCGTTTCCAGCTCCGGCCGCGACTTGCAGAAGGCGCCGACCGCCGCCGCCGCGAAGGTCAGAAGGCCGCGGCGCCGGAGCGCATAGCGGGCGATCTGGCCCGCAAGCCGTATCCCTTGCGTCAGCTCGTTGACCGACTTCACGCCGGGACGCAGCCGGAAGGCGGTGGCCACGCCGAAATGATCCTGCAGATTCCGGCCGACCTGCGGACTGTGGAAAACGGGTCGGATCCCGAGGGCGCTCAGCAGGCTGGCGTCGCCGATGCCGGAAAGCTGAAGCAGCTGCGGCGAGTTGATCGCGCCCCCGGCGAGGATGATTTCGCGGCGCGCCCGAATCGTGTGGATCGCGCCATGCGCCGAATATTCGACGCCGACCGCTCGCCCGCCATCGAAGAGTATCCGCAAGGCGAGCGCATTGGTCCGCACGTCGAGATTGGGGCGCGTCATCGCCGGATGCAGGTAGGCGACCGCGGCGGAGCATCGCCGGCCGTTCCGCGTGGTCTGCTGATACCAGGTCGCGCCTTCCTGTTCGGCGCCGTTGATGTCGGCTCGCCGCGGTATTCCAGCCTGCTGGCAGGCATCGAGCAAGGCTTCGCCGACCGCGAATCTTTCGCGCTGGTCGCCGACATGCAGCGGCCCGCCGATGCCGTGCCATTCGTCCTCGCCATTCTCCTGATTTTCGGCGCGCCGGAAACAGGGGAGCACATCCTCCCACGACCAGCCGGTGCATCCGAGCTGACGCCAATGGTCATAGTCCTGAGGCTGGCCCCGGACATAGATCATGCCGTTGATGGACGATGTGCCGCCGAGCACCTTTCCGCGCGGCCAGGAATAGACGCGGTTTCCGGTGGACGGGTCGGGCTCGGTGCGGAAGTTCCAGTTGACCTTCGGGTCCGCGAGCGTCTGGGCATAGCCGGCTGGAACGTGGATCATCAGGTTCGACAGCCACTGCGCAGCGTTGCGATGCGGCCGGTCGTCTCCCCCCGCCTCGAGAAGGACGACGCGGTCGTCGGGGCGGGCGGACAACCGGTTGGCGAGTACGCACCCGGCCGATCCCGCGCCGACAATCACATAATCCGCAACCGCAGGCTCCATCGGCGAGCACCCGTTCCAAACCGGCCGCCCGTCGCGACCGTTCCACAAATCATCTTGGCCGAAAAAAAGGTATGACACAATACGATATTGTTCTAGACTAAATAGGGATGCTGCGATAAATCCTGTTTCCGAAACGGCGAAAACGCTGGCGGAGCCTGGTGGAGAGGAGAGCCATGAAGGCCATTGTCGATGTCGGGAAATGCAGCGGACATGCGCGCTGCGTCGCGGTCGCGCCGCATGTCTTCGTGCTCAATTCGGACGGTTACAACGAACGGGCGATCAACCCCGTGCCCGCCGGACATGAGGTGGAGGGGCGCCGCGGCGCCCGCGCCTGTCCGGAGCGGGCGATCCGCATCGTCGAAGACGGCGAAGAGCCGGAGGCGGGCCGGTGAGCGGCGGATGCCCGTCGCGGCCCGACATCGCGCCGGACATGGTGCGGCGCTGGGATCTGGCGCGCGAAACCGAAACGGTCGGCTGCCCCTTCGTCGCCGCGAGCAAGCTGCACGACGGGCCCGACATCTTCTTCAACCTTTCGGATGACCTGAGGAACGTCGACGGCGGAAGCTGGATCGTCACGCGCGCCGACCTGCAACGCGAGGTCCTCCAGAAATCCGAACTCTTCTCCAGCCGCGGCATTTCGGGATTCTCGGCCATATTGGGCGAAAGCTGGCCGCTGATGCCCGTCGAGCTCGATGCGCCCGATCACATGCGGTACCGCAAGCTGATCAATCCGCTCTTTTCGCCGCGGCGCATGGACGAGATCGAGGCCGGCGTGCGCGAATCCGCGATCGAACTGATCGAGGCGGTCCGGCATCGCGGCGGATGCGAATTCATGACCGCCTATGCCCGCGAACTGCCTGTCAACGTCTTCCTCCGGCTGATGGGGCTGCCGCTGGCAGAGGTCGATACCTTCCGGAAATGGGAGGACGAGATGATGCACAGCGACGATGTCGCGGTTCGCGCCGGCGCCGCGCATGCGCTCAAGGCCTATCTGCTCGACATCATCGGTCGCCGCCGCGCCGAACCGACCGACGATCTGATCAGCCATCTGGTCACCGCGACGCTCGACGATCGGCCGCTCGACGACGATGCCGTGCTGGGCCTGTGCTTCTTCCTCTATATTGCGGGGCTCGACACGGTGGCGGCGACGCTGAGCTTCATCTTCGCGACATTGGCGGAGCAGCCCGACCTCCAGAATCGCCTGCGATCGACGCCGACGGAGATTCCCGAGGCGGTGGAGGAACTGATCCGCGCCTTCGGCACGGTGGTGACCAGCCGCTATCTGACCGAGGACACGGTGTTCCACGGCGTCGCCATGCGCAAGGGGGACAGGGTGATCACGCCGCTCGGCGTCGCATCGCGGGACCCCGCCGAATATGAAGACGCCAACACGCTGAACATCGACCGGCTGAGCACGCGGAACATCTCGTTCGGGGCGGGGCCGCATCGCTGCATCGGATCGCATCTGGCGCGGCGCGAGATCACGCTCACGCTCGAGGAATGGCTCGCGCGTATCCCCGAGTTCCGGCTGGCGCCGAACGGCAAGCCCGTCCCCAACGTCGTCACCGTCTGGGGCCACGACACGCTGCAACTCGAATGGTGAGCCCGGACCGGTCCATGCGCCGGTGCGGCCGGATCGCTTGCCGCGGGTTGCCGGGAGCCCTCGAACGGCCGGAGTACGACCTTTGAACGATCACCGGCGGATCGCCCCCGTGGCGCGGCCCGACGCGCTCTATATCGACGGGGCGTGGACGCGCGCCTCGACGGGCCGGCGGATCGCGGTCGCGGATGCGGCCACTGCAACGGTCTTCATGGAGGTGGCCGAGGCCGGAACCGACGACATCGCGCTGGCTGTGCGGGCGGCGCGGGAGGCATTCGACGCAGGCCCCTGGACGCAGATGACCCACGACGAGCGGGCCGCTTATCTTCGGGCGATCGCGGACCGGCTGGAAGAGCGGCTCGCCGATCTCAAGTCGCTCTGGATCGCGGAGACGGGCATCACGACCACGCATGCCGACCGGGTCATGCCTTCGATCCCCGACGGCTTTCGCTCCTATGCCGGCCTCGCCGACAGCTTTCCCTTCAGCGAGGAACACGCCTCCTCCGTGGGCGGCCGTGCCTTGCTCCTGCGCGAGCCCGTCGGCGTCGTCGCCGCGATCATTCCCTGGAACGCGCCCGTTTCGATGATCATGCACAAATGCGCGCCGGCGCTTCTCGCCGGATGCACGATCGTCCTGAAGGCGTCGCCGGAAGCGCCGGGCGCCGCCTGCATCTTTGCCGAGATCTGCGACGAGGTGGGGCTGCCCCGCGGCGTGGTCAACATGGTCACCGCCGACCGGCACGCCTCCGATGCCCTGGTGCGCGACCCGCTGGTCGACAAGATATCGTTCACCGGATCGACCGCGGTGGGCCAGCATATCGGCGCGGTGTGCGGTTCCCGCGTCGCGCGCTGCACGCTCGAACTGGGGGGCAAGTCCGCCGCGATCGTCCTCGACGATTTCGACATAGGGCAGGCGGCCGCCACGATTGCCGGCGGCGCCACCTTCCTTTCCGGCCAGGTGTGCGCCGCGCTGACGCGGGTGGTCGTCCACCGTGACCGGCACGATGCCATGGTGGAGGCGCTCTGTTCGGCTTTCGAAACCGTCCGGGTCGCCGATCCCTTCGATCCTTCGACGGGCATGGGGCCGGTGGCGAGCGAGCGGCAGCGCGCGCGGATCGAGCAATATGTCGAAGGGGCGGTTGCGGAGGGCGCGACGCTGGCGTGCGGCGGCGCGCGTCCCTCCAACGGCCTGGACGGCTTTTTCGTGGCGCCGACGGTGTTCGGCCATGTATCGAACGCCATGACGATCGCGCGCGAGGAGGTGTTCGGGCCGGTGCTTTCGGTCATTCCCTGCGCCGACGAACGCGAGGCCGTCGCGCTCGCGAACGACAGCCTGTACGGGCTGAACGCCGCCGTGTTCACCGCTTCCGCCGATCGCGCCCTCGACGTGGCCCGGCAGATTCGCGCCGGCAGCGTCGGGCATAATGGTTCGCGGCCCGATTTCGGCATCGCGTTCGGCGGCTTCAAGCGATCGGGAATCGGCCGCGAAGGCGGCGCGGAGGGCCTGCGGTCGTTCCTCGAAACGAAGACGGTCGTTCTGGCGCCCTGAACGGGCGCTCGGCCGAATTAAGAATGCTTCTATAAGGTATTGACACATACCATATGTAACGATACATATCCGTCGAACGAATAAGGAAGCGGGGAGTCCCGCACCGAATGGGAGGGACGGAAGATGGGTTCCAAGATAGTTGCGCTCGTTGCGGGCTGCTCGATATTCGGCCTCGCCGGTGGTGGGCAGGCCTGGGCCCAGGATGCATCGCCGGCGGACAGCGCGCCGACCGACGCCGGCGCGCGCGCCGACCAATATGGCTATGACTCGCAGGACATCGTCGTCACCGCCCGCAAGCGCGAGGAATCGCTGAGCAAGGTGCCGGTGGCGGTTTCCGCATTTTCGGGCGCGAAGCTCGAGGAAACCGGGATCAAGTCGGCGCTCGACATCGGCAATTTCACCCCCGGCCTCCGCGTGGCGCAGAGCCTTCAGGCGGACAGCAGCGCGGTCTTCACCCTCCGCGGCCAGGCGGCGAGCGAAATCCAGCTGACCTTCGACCAGCCGGTCGGCGTCTATGTCGACGGCGTCAACTATCCGCGCGTCTATGGCCTGTCGGCCGCCTTCTTCGACCTCGACCGCATCGAGGTGCTGAAGGGGCCGCAGGGAACCCTCTATGGCCGAAACACGACGGGCGGTGCGATCAACCTCGTTTCGAAGAACGCCGATTACGACGGCGAGCACGGCTATATTTTCGCCGAGCTGGGCAACCATGCCAGCCGCCGGGTCAACGGCGCGATGAATGTCGAGCTCGTCGACGACAAGCTCGCGGCGCGCATCGCCTTTCAGAACTGGACCCGCGACGGCTACGGGAAATCGCGCATCACCGGTCAGGATGTCGGCGGCAACAAGAACCAGACCTATATTCGGGGGTCGCTGCAATTCGACCCGACGAGCAATCTGTCGATCGGCCTGAAGGCCGACGTCCTGCGCATTCGGGAAAACGGCCCGCTGCTCACCCCGCGCTTCTACCTCCCGATGGCGAACGCCGACCAGCAGGTCGCGATCGACCTGGGGCTCGACCCGACATTGCCGGCGAGCATCACGGCGGCGCGCGCCGCCCTGCAGGACGCTGTGAATCGCGGAACCGCGGACTTCTTCACGTCCGACATCAACGACAAGCAATTCGACGATCTGGATGCGGTATCGGTCGGGCTGACCATCGCCTACGACATCAGCGACGCGGTCAGCATCAAATCGATCTCGGGTTTCCGCCGGTTCAAGAACGATCGTCAGATGGACCTCGACGGCACCCGCTTCAATCTGCTGCTCTACGGCGCCGACAGCCCGGGGCCGAACTATTTCCCGCCGTACGCGCTGGTCAAGGACCGGCTGTTCACGCAGGAACTGAACCTCACCGGCGAGGCGGGGCCGCTGACCTGGCTGGTCGGCGGGTTCGTCAGCGACGAGAAGGGCGACGATTCGTCGACGAACAATCTGTGGGCGGACCAGATCCGCGTCGTGCAGGGGAACCCCTATACGATCAACCAGACCCATGTGATCGACATCATCAACCGCAGCTGGTCGATCTTCACCCAGAACGACGTGCGGCTGTCCGACCGGATCACGCTGACCGGCGGGCTCCGCTACAATCGCGAGACGAAGGGGCTGACCCAGCTCAACAATCGCTTCGCGCCCTCGACGGGCCTCTATCAGTGCAACACGACCTCGACCGCCGTCGTCACCGATCCGATGCAATGCGCCGTCACGCGCCGGGCGACCTTCGAAGGCTGGTCGTGGCTCGCCAGCATCAGCAACCAGATCACCGACGACGTGCTGCTCTATGCGAAGATTTCGCAGGGCTTCAAGGGCGGCGGCTTCGACACCCGGCCGATCGCTCCGCCGTTCCAGCCGGAAAAGGCACGCGAGATCGAGGTGGGGATGAAGGGGCGGCTGCTGGACGGCCTGCTGCGCACCAATATCGCCGCCTATACGACGCGCTATTCGAACAAGCAGGAAACCGCGATCGTTCCGGTCGGCAACGTCAACACCGTGCTGACGACCAACGCCGCGCGTGCGCGGATACGCGGCTTCGAGGCCGATGTGACGTTGCAGCCCGCGCAGGGCCTGTCGCTCGGCGGCACGGTGGCCTATCTGGACGGCAAGTATAATTCCTATCCGACCGCGCTGAACCGGCTCAATCAGGTCGTCGACGCCAGCGGCGAGCATTTCCCGAATCCGCCCTGGACCTATACGTTGAACGCCCGTTATCAGTTCTTTGCGCCCAATGCGCGCATCGCGATGCAGGCCGACTGGTCGTGGGCCGCCGGCGCCCGGCCGACCCCCCGCCTCGTCGACCAGGCCCTTCCCGTCGCGCTCGTCGACGAACTGGTCCGCAGCGACGTCGGGCTGCTCAACCTGCGCCTCGATTACACGATCGAATCGGCCGACGTCACGATCGCCCTGTTCGCGACGAATGCGCTCAACAAGAAATATCAGATACTGGGCTCGACCCGCGCCGGCGGCGGCGGACCCCAGCTGGCCGTGACGCGGGAACCGCGCATGTTCGGGATCTCGTTCCGCAAGTCGTTCGGCGGGGAATAGGCCGACCGGATGCGGCTCGACCGGGCGGCCCCCGATTTCCGGCGGCCGCCCTTTTTCGGTTGCCCGGCGCGGCCCGGGCGGCAGGATGGCGTGGCAAGCTGACAAGGAATCGCGCGTGGACAGGTCAAGCAAGTGGTTTCCCTATCTGGCACTGACCGCACTCGTGCTGGCCGAATTGTCGGCATCCTACGAAACGAGCATGGTGTTCGCCGCCTTGCCGACCCTGCTGCGCGAATTTCCCGATCCGATCGGGGTGAGCTGGCTCGTCACCGGCTATCTCGTCGGCTCGGCCGCCTTCGCGGCGGTCTGCGCGCGCCTCGGCGACCTGTATGGAAGGGCGCGCATCCTCGTCATCATGCTCTTGCTCTCCGCCATCGGCTCCGCGATGGCCGCATGGGCGCCGACGCTGGCATGGCTGATCGCCGGCCGGGCATTGCAGGGATCGGCAGGCGCCGTGCTGCCGCTCTGCTTCGGCCTGGCGCGCCTGCACCTTCCGGCGCCGATGCTGCCGATCGCGATCGGCGTGCTCGCGGGGACGGCATCGCTGGGCGCCGGCCTGGGGTTTCTGGCCGGCGCGATCATCGTCGACCATATCTCATGGCGCTGGATGTTCACCCTCAGCTTCGGCCTCGCTCTCGCCGGTGCGGCCATCGCGGCGTGCTTCTTTCCGCTGCGCGGCGCGGGGGCACGGCCGCAGGGCGATCTCGACGTGCTCGGCGGCATCCTCTTCGTTCCCGGCGTGGTGGGGATATTGCTGGCGGCGACCGACGCGTTCCGCTGGGGCGTGCTCGATCCGCGCAGCCTGGCCCTCGGCGTCGCGGCGCTGGGCGTGCTCGCGCTCTGGGCGCGCTACGAGCTCCGGCATCCGGCGCCGCTGATCGACATCCGCCTTCTGGCGCGCCGGGAGATTCTGCTGGCCAACGGCGTCTTTTCGATGTGCGCCTTCGGCGCGATGCAGACCACGATCATCGTGACGATGCTCGTGCAGCAGCCGACATGGACGCTCGTCGGGCTGGGCGCGACCGCGACGGCCGCCGCGCTCGTCAAATTCCCCGCCTATGCCGTGGGCACCGTCGGCTCGCCCTTCGGGGGATTGCTGACGAGCCGGATCGGCGGCCGGGGCGCGGCGATATGGTCGGCGTCGATCATGACCGGCGGATTGCTCGCCCTTCTGGCCGACCACTCCTCGATCGCGATACTGCTGGCGTTCGGGATCGTGATCCAGATCGGGATATCGATGCTCTATGCGACCGTCGGCAACATCATCGTCCTCGCCGCGCCCACCGACCGGACGAGCGAGGCGGCCGGCCTGTCGAGCGTTCTCCGCGCGATCTTCCAGGCGATCGGCTCGCAGGTCGTGCTGCTTACCCTCGCATCGTCGACGATCGCGCTCGAAGCGGGCGGAAGCCCCGCCTATCCCGACGGCCGCGCCTATGCCCTGGCGCTGATCATCATGGCGGCGGCGGGGGTGGCGGCGATCGCGATGGCCGCCGCACTGAAGAAGGAAGCGGCCGCGCCCCGTCCGGCCGCGGCGTAGCGCCGCCTATTCGGGGTCTTCGTTCGCCAGTTCGAGCAGGTTCGATTTCACGGTCTGCAGCGATCGCAGCAGATTGTCCCGATCCTCGGCCTTCACGTTGCGCAGGATGCGCTCGCTCAGCGGACGCAGCCGCTGACGCATCGCCCGGATCGCCTGCCGGCCCTTGTCGGTCACATAGACGCGCCGGACGCGCCGGTCGACGGGGTCGTCGCTCCGGCTGATCAGGTCGGAGGCCTCGAGCCCGTCGAGAATCCCGCCCAGCGCCGCCTTGCCGACGCTCAGCACCGCGGCGAGTTCGACCTGGCTCAGCCCGTCCTCCGCCCCCAGACGCGCGAGCACCCATGCATGCGACCGGGTGACGCCCAGGGGTTTCATATCCTTGTCGAACACGACCCGTCGCAGACGCGCGACGTCGTGCATCAGAACCCCCAGTTCGACGTCCCACTGGTCATATTTTTCGGAATGGCGTGTCATTTGTTCTCCGGCCATCTGTTTCGTATTCAAGCATACTTCATCGCGCAATCCCATTTGGTCAAGGGGCGTCTCCCGCAAAATCGGCCTTGCCACCCGATTTCGTATGGTATAGAACCATACTAGTTCGACGGTGGAGAGGAAATCATGCCCGAATTTAAAGAGATCAAGGTCGAAATCGACGGCCCCGTCGCCACCATCTCCTTCAATCGCCCGGAGCGGTTGAACGCGCTCAACGAAACCATGCACGTCGAACTGCTCGACGCGCTGGCCGAGCTGGATCCGGGCGATGCCGTGCGGGTGATCCGGCTGAAGGGCGAGGGCCGGTCTTTCTGCGCCGGCGGCGACATGGGCCAGATCTATGACAAATATCTCGAGGAATCGCCGCCGAAGGGCGCGAATGCGGCCGATCTCGGCGAGGCGCAGCTGTGGCGCGACCGCGTCTGGCTGCGGACGCTGGCCGACCGGCATCTTCATCTGTGGAGCTATCGCAAGCCCGTCGTCGCGCAGGTACACGGCTATTGCCTCGGCGCCGGCATCGAACTCATCGGTTCCTGCGACCTCATCTTCTCCGCCGAAAGCGCGCGGTTCGGGCACCCGCCCTCGCGCGCGCACGGCATCCCCGTCACGATCGGCCAGTGGCCGCTCAAGATCGGTTCGATCAAGGCGAAGGAACTGCTGTTCACCGGCGACATGATCGGCGCCGCCGAGGCCGAACGGCTCGGGATGATCAACGCGGCGGTGTCGGACGATGCGCTCGATGCGCACGTCATGGCGATGTGCCGCAAGATCGCGAACGTTCCGCTCGATGCGCTGACGACGGTCAAGCATCTCGTGAACCGCTGGGACGAGATCGGCGGGCTGCGGACCGCGGTCTATGCCGGCGCGGACTATAACGCGATGTACCACACGACGCCCGCTTTCGACCGCTTCATCGAGATCGCGGCGAAGGACGGCGTGAACGCGGCGATCGCCTGGCGCGATGCGCCGTTCAAGCAAGCCGAATCCTGAACGCGGCCCGTGACGCCGCTTCCGTCAATCCTGGCCGAGGTATCGAACATGCACGATGACGCCCTGGCTCGCGAAAGCGAGCCCTCGATAGCCGATATTCTTACCGCCGCCGGATATCCGGCCGGAATCCGCTTTGCCGACATCGTCGCGAAGATCGCGGCGGCGCCGGCCGACCGGCTGGCGATCGAGTATGAGGACCGGCGGATCAGCTATGGCGAGGCGGCGAAGGCGATCGGCGGCATCGCCCGCCTGCTCGAAAGCCGGGGGATCGGGCGTGGCGATCATGTCGGCTACATGTTCCGGGGGCACCCGCACGCCCTGTACACGCTTCTCGCGACCACGCTCATCGGCGCGGTGCTGTGCCCGATCAACTATCAGATGAGCGGCGCGCTGCTGACCCGGCTGTTCGAACGCTATCGCCTCTCGCTGGTGATCGCCGACGAAGCCTGCTTCGAAGCGGCCTGTGAAGCCGCCGCGGCGGCCGCTTCGCCGCCGGCCGTCCTCGATGGCCATGGCCCCGAATTCTGCGCCGCGGTCGACGCGGGGCACAGCGTGGCGCCCTTTCTGGCGCGCGATTATCCCGCGATCACCGACCCCGCCCTGATCATGGGCACATCGGGAACCACGGGCGAGGCGAAGGGGGTCGTCCTTGGCCAGTCATGGGCGGGCGGCGGCCTGATCGCGGCGCGCAAATGGGGCTGTTTCGACCATCCGCCGAAAGTCTACATCGCCCTGTCCTGGGGCTATACGGCGGCGGTGTGGCAGGCGTGCATCGCCTTCGCGCTCGGCGGCTCGGTGGTCATCCCCCCGCGCTTCAGCGCCAGCCGGCTCTGGCAGGATTTCCACGACCGGAAATGCGATCATATCCACCTGATGGGCACCATGCCGCGCATGTTGCTGAACCAGCCGAAAAAGCCGGAAGACGGCGCCCACGGCAGGATCGTCGTCACGTCGGCGGCGATGCCGGCCGACGCCTGGGTGCCGTTCGAGGAGCGGTTCAATGCGCAGATCTTCGAATGCTATTCCTCGGTGGATTCGGGCGGATGCTGGATGACCAACGACGGAAGCGCGCCGCCGGGATCGGTCGGCAGGCCGTGGAAGGAATATGAGGCCCGTATCGTCGACGACGACGACCGCGACGTTCCGGACGGGGAGATCGGCGAACTCATCATGCGCGCGCGCGATTTCGCGCCGGTCGTCACCTACTTCAACGACCCCGAGGCGTCGGCGGAGAAGGTGCGCGGCGGATGGGTGCATTTCGGCGACTATTTCCGCCGCGACGCCGAAGGCCATTACTGGTTCGTCGAACGCAAGCGCGACCTGATCCGGCGGCGCGCGATGGGCATCGCGCCCAGCGAGATAGAGACGGTGATCCGCCAGATGCCGGGTGTCGCGGAGTGCAGCGCGATCGCGGTGCCTTCAGAGCTGGGGGAAGACGAGGTGAAGCTTGTGATCGTGAAAGACAGCGGATCGGCCATCGCGCCGGCCGACATCGCCGCCTATTCGGCGGAGACGCTGCCGACCTACATGATGCCGAAATATATCGAGATCGTCGACGAACTGCCGCGCACGTTCGGCAGCGAGCGGGTGCAGCGGTTCAAGCTGCGCGAGGCCTGGAACAGCCCCGGGACGTGGGACGTTCCGGCGGCCGGGTATCTGGGCGCATGAGCGGCGCGGGCATCACCGCCGCCGTCGGCGCGGACGCGATTTCGCTTGCCGGACGCCATGTCGTCGTCACCGGCGGCGGGCGCGGGGTCGGCCGGGCGATCGCCGAAGGCGTCCTGGCGCTCGGGGCGAGCGTGACGGTCGTCGACCGTGACCCCGCGGGGCTGGAGGAACTGGAGGCGCAGCATGGCGCCCGGCTGATGGGCGCGGTCGCCGACGTGGTGGACGAGGCGGCCGCCGCACGATGCGTCGACGCCACGCTGGAGCGCTTCGGACGCATCGACGGCCTCGTCAACAACGCCGGAATCCTGCGCCCGGCGCTGATCGAGAAGATGACGATGCAGCAGTGGCGCGAGGTCATCGACGTCCACCTGACCGGCACCTTCATCTGGACGCAGCTCGTCGGCGAGCACATGCTGGCGCGCGCCGAGGCGGGACATCCCGGCGGGGCGATCGTCAACATCTCGTCGGACGCCGGTCGAACGGGAACGGTCGGACAGCTCAACTATGCCGCCGCGAAAAGCGGGCTCCTCGGCATGACGATGGCGACCGCGCGCGAATGGGGGCGTTTCGGCGTGCGATGCAACAGCGTCGGCTTCGGCGTGATCGAAACCGCCATGACCGAGACGATACGCGGCGAGCGATTCGGGGCCGCGACGCTCGCCCGCATCCCGCTGGGGCGCTGGGGGCAGGTCGAGGAGGCGGCGCATCCCGTCTGCTTCCTGCTGTCCGATGCCGCATCCTACATCACCGGCCAGCATCTTTTCGCGAATGGCGGCATGTTCATCAGTCTCGCATGATGGATCCCGCATTGCGCCGAATAGGCGGCATTCCAGAGTCCATAACGCGCGTGCCCGGTCAGGCCGCAGGGAGAATATTCATGGCTGAAGAGCTGACACTGAACGATTCGAGCCGCCCGGATTCCGGCGGAGACGGGGCAGCACCCGTGACCGGGTCCGTGGTTGTCGATATGGGGCCGGTGACCGCGTTCGACATTGCGCGCTGGTCGGCCGCGCTCGGCCTGGCCCTCGACCCGCCCCGCGACGGGATGGCGGTTCCGGCGGCCTTCCTCCCCGCGCTCGCGTGCGCCGCATGCGAGCAAGGCGGCCTCCTGCCGCGGCTGTTCGGCGCCGACGGAGAGGGCGTGGCGCCGCCGCAGGTCGTCCGGATCCGCACGCACCTGTCGGGCGAGATCGCCGTCGGCCAGCCGGTGCGCGTGTCGCTCGCGGCGGGACCGGTCGAGGATTACGAGAAAAGCGCGGTGGGCGCGGGGCGAGCGGTCCGGATCACCGCCGGAATATCGGGCGACGGCGGCGCATCGTCTTCCATCGTCGAACTCACCATCCTGCAGCGGAACGCAGGGCCTGCGCCGGCGGGCCGCCCCCGTTGGCCGCAGCCGCTCGTGGCCAACGACAATCGCTTCTGGTGGGACGGGGTCGATCGCGGGGTTCTGCTCATCCAGCGCTGCAAGGAATGCGGGACGCTTCGCCATCCGCCCGGACCGAGCTGCCCCGCCTGCGGGTCGCTGTCGTGGGATACGGTCACCGCATCGGGCCGCGGCACGGTCCACAGCTTCACGATCAACCATTCGCGGCTGGGCGATCTGCCGTCGCCTTATGTCGTCGGCCTGATCGCGCTCGACGAAGGCGTTCGCATCGTCAGCAACATCGTCGGAATCGATCCCGCGGACGTCCGGATCGGCATGGAGGTCGAGGTCCGGTTCCGGCCCGCGAACAGCCTCGAACGTGCGATGCCGCTGTTCGTCCCCGCGGGCGGAGACGGGACCCTGCCCGCGTGCCTCCGTACCGGGACCGGGCTGGAGCCGGTCGATATCGAGCTTCCGGCGGCGCGCATCGCGGGCGCCGCGGTCGCCAGCAACAACCTGTCGCTGCTGCATCGCGACCCTGCCGCCGCGCGCGCCGCGGGCTATGCGGCGACCGTCCTCGACCTCGCGAGCGCGGCCGCCTTCGCGCACGATTATCTGCGCCGGCACGATCCGGGGCGCATCGAAATGTTCGAGGTCGCGGCGGGCAGGCCCGTGCTGGCGGACACTGTCCTCACGATCCGGGGGAGCCGGTCCGGCGCGCACGACTTCGCGATTACCGCATCGACACCGCTCGGCGGCGGGTTCGAGGCGCAGTTCAGCATTCGGGATAGCGAGACAAGCAAATGACCAGTTCAACCAGCTTTCCGACTGGAAAGACCGCGATCGTCGGCATCGGCGCCACCGAATTTTCCAAGCAGTCGGGCCGGTCCGAACTGCAACTGGCGATCGAGGCCACGCAGCACGCGCTGCGCGACGCCGGTCTCAAGCCTTCCGACATCGACGGCCTGGTGACCTTCATGTCGGACACCAGTTCCGAAATCGACGTCGCGCGCAGCCTCGGCATGCAGGGGCTGCGCTTCTTCACCCGCACGCCATACGGCGGCGGCGGCACCTGCGCGACGATCATGCTCGCGTCGCTGGCCGTCAATGCCGGGCTCGCCGATTATGTCGTCTGCTATCGCGCGTTCAACGAACGGTCGGGGAACCGCTTCGGCGCTCCCGCCGTCCCGGTGGCGACCTCGCAGGGCATCAACATGGGCTGGTACACCACGTTCGGCCTGGCCACCCCCGCCTCGTTCATCGCGATGGTCGCGCGGCGCTACATGCATGAATATGGCGCGACGAGCGAGGATTTCGGCCGCGTCGCCGTTGCGTGCCGCAAGCATGCGGCCACCAATCCCAACGCCTGGTTCTACGAAAAACCGATCACGATCGAGGAACATCAGGCCTCGCGCTGGATCGTCGATCCGCTTCACCTTCTCGATTGCTGCCAGGAAAGCGACGGCGGCGTCGCGGTGGTCGTGACGAGCGCGGAGCGCGCGCGCGACCTTCCGCATCGTCCCGTCCATATCGCGGGCGCCGCGCAAGGCGCGGCGGCGGGGCAGGAGGCGATGACGAGCTATGCGCGCGACGACATCGCCTGCCTTCCGGAGATGGCGATGGTCGGCCGGCAGCTCTGGGCGCAGAGCGGCATGGCGCCCTCCGACATCGACTGCGCGATCCTCTACGATCATTTCACCCCCTTCGTCCTGCTCCAGCTCGAGGAACTGGGTTTTTGCGCGCGGGGGGAGGCGCGGCACTTCATCGCCGGCGGCAATATCGAACATGGCGGGAAACTGCCGATCAACCTGCACGGCGGCCAGCTCGGAGAGGCGTATATCCATGGCATGAACGGCCTGAACGAAGCGGTGCGCCAGATCCGGGGCACCGCCGTCAACCAGGTCGAGGATTGCCGCAACGTGCTGGTGACCGCGGGAACCGGGGTGCCGACCAGCGGGGTCGTGCTGCGCGCCGATGCATGACATGATGGCGAGAGAGTTGGAGCCGATGCCCGTCCCTTCCGAATCCGCAGAATCCGCCCCGACATCGGCGGCGCGCCCCTACCGCCCGGCGGACGCGGGGCCTCCGTGGAGTCAGGCCGGCCAGATGACGATTCCCGGCCTGCTCGCCGAGGCGGTGCGCCGATGGCCCGATCGGACCTTTCTGGAGTTCGGCGACGTTTCCTACAGCTTCGCCGCGTTCGACCGCGAGGCGGACCGGCTCGCCCGCGGGCTGGAGGCGCAGGGGGTGGTCAAGGGCGCGACGGTCACGACGATGCTCGACAACAGCGACGACGCCGTCCTCATCTGGTTCGCGATCAACAAGCTGGGCGCGATCGCGGTGCCGCTCAACACCGCCCTCAAGGGCGGTTTCCTCAGCCACCAGATCAACGACGCTGGATCGGCGCTGCTGATCGCGGAGGCGCATTACATCCCGCGCGTGACGGCGATCCGGTCCGAACTGCCGACACTGCGCACCATCATCGCGCGTGGGGGGCAGGGCGATGAATTTCCCGACTTCTCGCTCCTGCGCGCATGCGGCGACGAGCCCGTCGCGTCGCGGGTCGAGCCCGGCGACATCGCGCTGATCATCTACACTTCCGGCACCACCGGGCCGTCGAAGGGCTGCGCGCTTCCGCACGGCTATGTCCTGACCATGAGCGGCCGGGTCCGCGAGGCGACCGACCGCCGCCAGGACGATGTCGTGCTCAGCCCGCTGCCGCTTTTCCACATCGCCGCGACCACGAACCTGATCCTCGCCTCGATGATGGTCGGTGCCCGGTCCGTCCTGCTCGAACGCTTTTCGCTCGGCCGCTTCTGGTGCGAGGTCGAGGCGAGCGGGGCGACGCAGGTCAATCTGATGGGGTCGATGATCGCGCTGATCGCCCACGCCCCCGACAGCGACGTCGCGGCGCGCTGCTTCGGCCAGGTGCGCTGTGCGCTGGGGGTTCCCTTTCCGCCCCCGATCGAGACGATCTGGCGCGAACGCTTCGGAACGGCGATCGTCGGGAACCACGCGTTCGGCATGACCGAGGCGGCGCCGGTCGCCTATCGCCGCATCGGCCGGGAAAGGCCGGGGACGTCGGGCATAGTGTCGCCCGACTTCGATGCGCGCGTCGTCGACGACCGGGGCGAGGAATGCCCGCCCGGCGTGCCCGGCGAACTGCTGCTGCGCCCGGTGCGCCCCAACGTCATGTTCACCGGCTACTGGGGGCGCCCGGTCGAGACGATGGCGGTGTTCGGCGACCTCTGGTTCCACTCGGGCGACATCGTGTCGATCGACGCCGACGGCTATCTGACCTTCGTCGATCGCAAGAAGGATTATCTGCGCCGCGGCGGCGAGAATATTTCGAGCTTCGAGATCGAGGCGGTGTTTCGCGCCCATCCCGCGATCGAGGACGTCGCGGTCCACGCCGTTCCGTCCGAGGTGTCGGAGGATGAGCTGAAGGTCGTGGCGATTCCGCGCGACGGCATGACGGTCGACGCGGAGGAATTGTGCCGGTGGTCGATCGAGCGCGTTCCCTATTACGCCATTCCCCGCTTCATCGAGTTCCGCACCGAACTGCCGCGCACGCCCACCGGGCGCGTGATGAAGCACCGCTTGCGGGCCGAGGGCATCACCGCCGCGACCTGGGACCGCGCGGCGTCGTCGATCGTGATCGAAAAAAGATGACTCGGCTTCCTCGATGGCAGGGCGGCCGCCGCGTCGCCGCGGGCGCGGCTGTGCCCGGCGGAGCGCGCGCATGATCCGCCCGCTCGAACTGACCGCCATCCCCGCCGGGGACGAGGCGCTTCGCGGCGAGGTCCGGGCCTTTCTGGACCGGGAGCTTCGCGAACTGCCCGCCGGCCGCCGCGCGCGATCGTGGCTCGGCTATGACGCCGTCTTCAGCGCCCGCCTCGCCGAACGCGGCTGGGTGGGGCTGACGCTGCCGCGCCGCCTTGGCGGCGGCGGGCGAAGCCATTTCGCGCGCTTCGTCCTCAACGAGGAACTGCTCGCCGCCGGTGCGCCGGTCGCCGCGCACTGGATCGCCGAACGGCAGAGCGCGCCGCTGCTGCTGAACTTCGGCACCGAGGCCCAGCAGGCGCGCTACATTCCGCGGATATGCCGCGGCGAGGCGCATTTCTGCATCGGCATGAGCGAGCCGGGGGCGGGGTCCGACCTGGCCGGCGTCCGCACCAGCGCCACCCCGTCGGGCGGCGGCTGGCGGCTCAACGGGTCGAAAATCTGGACGACGAACGGCCATCTCGCCCATTTCATGATCGCGCTCGTCCGCACGTCGGGAAAACCCGGCGATCGGCAAAAGGGGCTGTCGCAGTTCATCGTCGATCTTTCGCTGCCCGGCGTGACGCGCCGGCCGATCCTCGATCTGGCGGGGGACGCGCATTTTGCCGAGGTGCATTTCGACGACGTCGAACTGGGCGAGGATGCGCTCGTCGGGCGCGAGGGCGAAGGCTGGGCGCAGGTGATGAAGGAACTGGCCTTCGAACGCAGCGGCCCCGAACGCCTCTATTCGAGCATGGTGCTGCTGGACCAGTGGCTGGCCTTCGTGCGCGGCCGCCGCGAAACGACCGCGACCGACCGCGCGCTCGCCGGCCGGCTGATCGCGGAGCTCGGCGCGCTGCGACAGATGTCCCTCGCGGTCACCGCACGACTCGACGACCCCGAAAGCCCGGTCACCGAGGCGTCGATCGTCAAGGATCTGGGGACCCGTTTCGAACAGGATGTTCCCGAGCGGATCGCCGAGCATCTCGCCTCGCTCGGCACGCCGATCCCGGCCGACCTCGGCGCGGCGCTGGACTATACCGCCGCGATGGCGCCCTCCTTCTCGCTGCGCGGCGGAACGCGGGAAGTGCTGCGCGGGATCATCGCGCGCGGATTGGGGCTTCGCTGATGACGATCGATCCGCTTCTGCTCGAACAGTTCGACCGCTGCCTGCGCGCGGCGGACGCCGTCGACCCGTGGGGCGAACTTCTCGCCGCGGGTTTCCTCGACCTGTGCCGGCCCGAATCCGAAGGCGGCGCCGGGGTCGGGATCGACGACCTCTTCGGCCTCGCGATCGCCGCGGCCCGGCTACGCCCCGCGCTGCCGGTCGTGCAGACCATCGTGGCGCGCCGCCACGAGCCGGACGCGCTCGCGGTCGCGGATATCGAACGGTTTCTTGTCGATCGCGGCTGCGCCGACGTTGCCCGGCCGCTCGCCGCCCTGCTCGCCGCGGGCTCGATGGTCGGCCTCATGGAGGCGCTGCTCGACATGACCGTCGACTATGCGCGTGTCCGCGAGCAGTTCGGCGGGCCCATCGCGCGTTTTCAGGCGGTGCAGCACCAGATCGCGGTGATGGCGGAGCATGTCTTCGCTGCGCGCATCGCCACCGAAGCGGCCTTTGCCGGGTGGCGGCATCCGCCCCGGGATGCGCTGGTGGCCATCGCCAAGTCCCGCGCGACGCGCGCGGCCCGCGTCGTCGCGGCGACCGCCCATGCGGTCCATGGCGCGATCGGCATCAGCGGGGAGCATGCGCTGGGCGGTCTTGTCGCGCGGTTGCGGGCGCTCGGCATGGCGCACGGCGGCGCCACCTATTGGGACGAACGGCTGGGGGCCGCGGTGCTCGACGACGACGCACCGGCGATCGAGATCGTCGTCGGCCTGCAACGTTCGACGTGAAGGAGAATCGAAATGGAATTGGGTCCGCATGTTTCGGCCGTCGTGACTGGCGGCGCGTCGGGTCTCGGCGAGGCGACGGCGCGGCGTCTTGCCTCGCACGGCGTCCGGGTGGCGCTGTTCGACATCGATCGTGACCGCGGCGAACGGATCGCGGCGGACATCGGCGGTCTGTTCTGTCCGGTCGATGTTTCGGACATGGGGAGCGTCGCCGCCGGGCTGGCGCAGGCCCGCGCCGCGCATGGGCAGGAGCGTATCCTGGTCAATTGCGCCGGGGTGGGTGGCGGCGCCAGGACCGCCAGCCGCGACCGCGAGACGGGCGAGGCGCGTCTCTACCCGATGGCGAATTTCGAGCGGATCATCGATATCAACCTGCTGGGGACGTTCCGCTGCATCACCAGCAGCGCGGCCGGGATGCTCGCGCTCGAACCCGACGCGGAAGGCGAGCGCGGGGTGATCGTCAACACCGCCTCGATCGCCGCAAAAGAAGGCCAGATCGGCCAGGTCGCCTATGCCGCCTCGAAGGCGGGCATCGTCGGGCTGACGCTCAACGTGGCGCGCGATCTTGCGTCGGAAGGGATCAGGGTCAACACGATCCTGCCGGGGCTGTTCGACACGCCCCTCCTTGGCCGCACGCCCGAGACGGTGCGCCAAAGCCTGGCCTCACAGGTCCCCTTTCCGAAGCGGCTGGGCCGGGTCGACGAATTCGCGCAGCTCGCGGAGACGATGATCACCTGCGGATATTTCAACGGCGAGCACGTCCGGCTCGACGGAGCGATCCGGATGCAGCCGCGATAGGCCGGCCCGACAGGGCAGGGATCGAAACATCAGGAAAGGGAAACGGGAAATGCCGGAAGCATGGATCATCGACGCGTGCCGAACGCCGCGCGGCATCGGCAAGCAGGGCAAGGGCGCGCTTGCCGACATCCACCCGCAGCAACTTGGGGCCACGGTGCTGCGCGCGCTGGTGGAGCGAACGGGAATCGACACGCGCGACGTCGACGACGTGATCTGGGGAACGAGCGCGCAGGTTCATACGCAAGGCGGCGACCTCGGCCGGATGACCGCGCTCGATGCCGGTTTCGCGGTCGAGAGCAGCGGTATCACGCTCGATCGCTTTTGCGGCTCGGGCATCAGCGCCGTGAACTTCGCGGCCGCCACGATCATGGCGGGGCAGGAGGACCTCGTCGTCGCCGGCGGTACGGAGATGATGTCGATGCCGGGACGGCGCGGCAGCGACAAACCGTCGGTCATGGATTGCGGCAATCTGCGCCTGCGCGCCGCTCATCCCCAGTCGCATCAGGGCGTTGCCGCCGACGCGATCGCGACGCTCGAAGGGATTTCCCGCGCCGATCTTGATGCGCTCGCGCTGCTCAGCCAGCAGCGCGCCGATCATGCGATCCGGGGCGGCCACTTCGATCGCAGTCTCGTCCGCGTCGTGCGCGAGGATGGCTCTGTCGCGCTAGACCGCGAGGAATTTCCCCGGCCGAACACGACGCTGGAAAGCCTGGCGGCGCTCAAGCCCTCCTTCGCCGCGCTTGCCGACATCGTGGTCGACGCGGACGGCACCACCTATCGCGACCTCGTCACCCGGGCATTCCCCGGGCTCGAGATCGACCATGTCCATCACGCGGGCAATTCCTCCGGCGTCGTCGACGGGTCGGCCGCCCTGCTCCTTGCATCGCCCGACTATGCGCGCGCGCATGGCCTGAAACCGCGCGCCCGCGTGGTTGCGATGGCCAATGCCGGGGATTCGCCGACGCTGATGCTCAACGCCCCCGTTCCGGCGGCCCGGAAAATCCTGCGCAAGACCGGAATGGAACTCGCGGACATCGACCTCTTCGAGGTGAACGAGGCGTTCGCCGTGGTGGCCGAGAAGTTCATCCGCGATCTCGATCTCGACCGTGAGAAGGTCAATGTGAATGGTGGGGCCATGGCGCTCGGCCATCCGATCGGCGCCACCGGTGCGATCCTGATCGGCACGATCCTCGACGAACTCGAACGGCGCGACCTCGAACGCGGGCTGGTCACCATGTGCGCGGCCGGCGGCATGGCGCCCGCGATCATCATCGAACGGATCGGCTGATCCTGGTCGCCGAGAAGGAAGGGGTTTCGAGTGGCTGAAGACAGCGAACTGGAACTGCTGCGCGAAAGCGTCCGGCGGCTCGTCGAACGAAAGCGGCCGGCGATCTGGAACTCGGCCGGCGCGACGGGGCGCAGCGATCCCGACGTCTGGGCCGCTGTCCGCGACAGCGGTCTGCTGCTCGCCGGGCTCGACCCCGCGCATGGAGGCTTCGACCGGGGCCTGGCTGCGGCGGCGGTTGTGCTCGAAGAAACGGGGCGCGGGCTTTTCGATGCCCCCGTTCTGGCGAACATGATCGGCCTCCAGTTGCTCCAGCGCGCGGCCGATCGATTCGCCCGCGCGGCCGCCTGTCTGGCATCGGTGATCGAGGGCAGCGAGCGGCTGGCGTTCGGCTGGTCCGAACCGGGGGTTCGCTTCGGCTGGTCGGGCGCCACGGTCCACTATGTCGACGGCGATCGCATTCGCCTGTCCGGATGCAAGACGATGGTGATCGGCGGCGGCGATGCCGACACGCTGATCGTCGCGTCGCGGTCGGCCGAGGGGACGCCGGCCTTGCTGCTCGTTCCCGCCGCGACCGCCGGCGTCGAACGCGACGGCTATGCGCTGATCGACAATCAGGGCGGCGCCGATATCCGCTTCGACGACGTCGGCCTGCCGCTCGATTGCCTGATCGCGGAGGGGGCGGAAGCGCAGGCGATTCTCGACGATGGGCTCGATTTCGCGGCGCTCGCCGCGACGAGCCAGGCGCTTGGTGCCATGCAGGCCCTGTTCGACCTGACGCTGGACCATGTGAAGCAGCGGGTGCAGTTCGGGCGTCCGATCGGCGCGAACCAGGTCGTCCAGCATCGGCTCGTGGACCTGCTGCGCATGATCGCCGAAACGCGGGTCGCCACCGGGGCGGCTTTTGCGGCGCTTGCGGCGGGCACGGCGGACCGAAGCCTCGCGGTCGCGACCGCCCGCGTGCTGGGATGCCGGGCGGCGCGCAAGGTCGGTCAGGATGCGGTGCAGTTTCACGGTGCGATCGGCACGACCGACGAAAGCGTCGTCAGCCATTATTTCCGAAAGCTCATCTTCCTGTCGACGATCTTCGGCGATGCCGGACATCATTGCGACCGGTTCGCCGCGCTCGACGATGGCGAACCGGGCGGGACGACGGGGCCGCTCTCGGAGGCCGAGGCGGCGTTCTGCGAAGAGATTCGGGCCTTCGTCGAGGCTGAATTGTCGCCAGAGACGCGGGCCATCACGGCGGCGGGAGGCACGCCGCCGCAGGCCCTTCGCCTCGAATGGGAGCAGGTTCTGGGCCGCAAGGGCTGGTTCGCTTACAGTTGGCCCGAGGCGGAGGGCGGTCCGGGCTTTTCGGTGGTCGAGCAGTTCCTGTTCGAGACCATCACCGCAGAGATGAACGCGCCGCGGCTGCCGCTGTTCGGGATCAAGATGGCCGGGCCGATCCTCAATGCGTTCGGTACCGCCGAGCAGAAGGCGCGCCATCTGCCGGGGATCATGGCGGGCACGTCCTCCTGGTGTCAGGGCTATTCGGAGCCCGGTGCCGGCAGCGACCTTGCCTCGCTCCAGACGCGCGCGGACCGGCGCGGCGATCATTATGTCGTGAACGGCCAGAAGATCTGGACCACCGCGGCGCAGCACGCCGACTGGATCTTCATGCTCGTCCGGACGAGCCGCGAGGAAAGGCGACAGGACGGCATCACCTTCCTGCTCGCCGACATGCGCTCGCCCGGCATCACGGTTCGGCCCATCATCTCGGCCGACGGACATCACGGCTTCAACGAGGTCTTCTTCCAGGACGTCGAAGTGCCCGTCGAGAATCGCGTCGGCGAAGAGGGTCGCGGGTGGTCGATCGCCAAATATCTGCTGTCGCACGAACGATTGGGGGTACTCGGATCGCTCGCCTTGCGTCAGGCCATGGGCCGCGCGGTTCGTTCGGCCGGGCGGCTCGACGCCGCCGGTCGCCCCTTCGGCGACCACCCCGCCCTGAAGGCCCGGCTGGCGATGCTGAAGATACGGATGCGCGCCCTCGACGCGTGGATCGCGCGCCTGCTCGCCGACATCCGGGAAACCGGCTCGGTGGGGCGGGACGTGTCGATGGCGATGATCGCCGCGACATTGCTCGGCCAGGACATCGCCGAGTTCAACATGGATATGCTTGGCGAGGACGCGCTGCCCTTTTCGTTCGCCGACAGCCGCGCGCCCGAACGCCGGTTCGGTCCGGCGGAGGATTTTACCCGGACGGCGACCGCCAACTATATCTACCAGCGCGTCTTCACCATCCTGGGCGGCACCACGGAGATTCAGAAGAACATCATCGCCAAGTCGATCCTCGGGCTTCCGTCCTGAAGCGGCCACCGGACAGGATCGCAAAAAGCGCTTGCTATCATGATCCTGTTCAATATGGTATAGAACCATACGGAATAGCTGGCCATAATCGGTCGGCTCGGGCGTTCGATGTCCGTGCGGTCGCGCACGGTTCGAGGCGCTCCGACAGCGGAGGTCACGGGTGAGGGAATTTGTCACTACGCAAACCGACGGGCGCGTCCTGACGGTCACGATCAACCGGCCTGACGTGATGAACGCGCTTCATCACGCCGCGCACGAGGAACTGGCCGCCACCTTCGATGCGTTCGCGGCCGACCCCGATCTGTGGGTCGCGATCGTGACCGGAGCGGGCGACCGGGCCTTCTGCGCGGGTAACGACCTGAAGGCCACCGCCGCGACGCCGCTCAAGGACCGCAAGCCCTTTCCGCCCTCGGGTTTCGGAGGCATCACCCATCGCAGCGATCTCACCAAGCCGGTGATCGCGGCGGTCAACGGCATCGCCTTCGGCGGCGGCTTCGAGATCGCGCTTGCGAGCGACATCATCGTCGCGTCGGACAGGGCGGTGTTCGCCCTGCCCGAACCGCTGGTCGGGCTGGCCGCCGTCGCCGGCGGAATCCACCGGCTCGCGCGCATGATTCCGATGAAACAGGCGATGGGCATGCTGCTCACCGGGCGGCGCGTCGATGCGGTCGAAGGACGCGAGCTCGGTTTCGTCAATGAGGTCGTACCGCACGATCAACTGATGGCGAGCGCGCGCGATTGGGCGGACCGGATCCTGAAATGTTCGCCGCTCGCGGTGCGGGCGACCAAGCAATGCGCCTATGCGGGGCTCGAGCATGGCGGCGTCCATGCGGCGCTCGCGGCCGAATATCCGGCGCTCAAGGCCATGCGTGCGAGTGAGGATTTCATCGAGGGACCACGCGCCTTCGCCGGCAAGCGCCAACCCATATGGGTCGGCCGCTGAGCCCGGCGTCGGCAGGGATTCACCAACAGATCGAGGGATGAGCATGACAGGAACATCACAGGCGAAAGGCCAGCCCGACGGAGGCGCGCTCTCGAAGGCGGTCATCGGCACCTATGAGGAGGGGCTGAAGATCGTCGGCAGGAAAAGTGACGTGCACACGGCGGATTTCTCGGCAACCGAGGCGATCACCCAGTTTTTCGCCGGCAGCATCGAAGATGCCAATCCAAGCTATTGGGACGCCGGATATGCCGAGGCGCAGTGGGGCGGAATCGTCGCTCCGATGGGGCTGCTGGCGACCCTGTCGAAGGCGCTTCCATGGCGGCCGGGCGGCGTCGAGACCCGCCGCAACATCGTGTTCAGCGTCCCGCTTCCGGGCGCGACCGTGATCAATGCTTCGGCAGAAACCGAATTCTTTCGCCCGATCCTGCTCGGCGACCGGATCAGTTCTTACGACGAAGTGTCGGGCATCAGCCCGGAAAAGACGACGCGCCTCGGCACCGGCCACTTCGTCACCGTCGTCACCACCTATCTGAATCAGAATGGCGAGATCGTCGCCCGGAACACCAACAATGTGTTCCGCTTCATTCCGCACGAAAAGGGAGACGCGTGATGGCGATACGGCCGAACAGGACATGGGACGATGCGGCGGAAGGCACCGTCGTGCCGCGGATCGAGCTGGATTTTCCATACACGCGCGTCGTCTGGGGTGCGGTCGCGTCGATGGACATGTTCCCGGGACATCATGAGGCAGCCTATGCCCAAAGCCAGGGGCAGAAGACCATCTATGTGAACACGATGGTCTATCAGGCGTTCATCGACCGCGTGGTGACCGACTGGGCGGGACCGGGCGCCTTCATCGTCAAGCGAAAGATGACGATGCAGCGTCCCGTCTATGGCGGCGATCGCATGTACGGCGAAGGCGTGGTGACCCGCCGCTATCGCGACGATCAGGGGCGGGCGCTGGCCGACATCGACGTCGATGTCGGCAATGCGGAGGGCGTCTGCTGCCCCGCCAAGGTGACGGTGATGCTGGACGTCGCCCCGCGATCCCTGTTGTGACGGCGTTCGCTCGCCCGGCGCAGAACCCGGGCGAGCGGCCCGGCATGGACGGCGACGCGGCGAGCCGCCCCGTCAGGAAAGGACGAAGCCGGCATAACCGTCGCGCGCGACGTCGGCGCAATAGGCGGTGTACCGGCCGAGCCCACCGACATAGGGCATGAATATCTCCGGCTTTCCGGCGATGTTGGAGCCCGAATACCAGGATTTCGTCCGGGGATAGAGCGTCGCCTGCGCGACCTCGTTGACATGCTCGACCCAGGCATCCTGCGCGTCGGGCGATGCCTCGATCGTCTCGAACCCCCGGTCGCGCATATGGTCGAGGCAGTCCGCGATCCAGTCGACATGCTGTTCGATCGACAGAATGACATTGGCGAGCACGGAGGGACTGCCCGGGCCGGCGACCACGAACAGGTTCGGAAAACCGGCGATCGACAGACCGAGATAGGTTCGCGGGCCGTCGGACCAGGCCTCGCGCATCGTCCGGCCTCCGCGCCCCCTGATGTCCATCGCCAGCAGCGGGCCGGTCATCGCGTCATAGCCGGTCGCGAAGACGATGGCATCGACCGGGCAGGACTGCCCCGCGGTGACGATGGCGTCGCCGGTGATGGTCGATATCGGGTCCTCGTTCACGTCGACCAGCGTGACGTTCGGACGGTTGAACGTCTCGTAATAGCCGCTGTCGAGGCAGATGCGTTTGGTCCCGATGTGATAATGCGGGGTCAGCGTGTCGGCGACGTCGGGCCGCTCCACCATGTCGCGGATCTTGCGCTGGGCAAATTCGGTCGCCGTCCGGTTCGAATCGGCGTTGATCAGGAGGTCGGTGTACGTCCGCATGAGCAGCGTTCCGCCCCGGTTCCACCATTTCTCATAGTCCGCGGCCCGCCGCTCCTTCGGCACGTCGAGGGCCGATTGGGTCGCGACGTCGGACGGTGGCCTGTAAAGCCCGCTGGGGGACGCCTTGTTCGATCTCGCGATATCCGCGAAATTGCGTCGGCGTTCTTCCACCTGTTGCTCCGTCAGGGGGGCATTCCGGGCGGGAAGGCTGAAATTCGGCGTGCGCTGAAAGACGTAGAGGCGCTCGGCTTGCGCGGCGATGTTCGGGATCACCTGGATTCCGGACGAGCCGGTGCCGACGACCGCGACGTGGCGCGCGGTGAAGTCGACACCGTCGTGCGGCCAGCGCCCCGTATGATAGACGTCGCCTTTGAAATCCCCGATTCCCGGCAACGGCGGCGTTTGCGGCAGCGACAGCGCGCCGGTCGCCGCGATCAGGAACGGCGCGACGTGGCGCGACCCGTCATCGGTTTCGACCTCCCACTCGGCCGCCGCTTCGACGAAGCGTGCGCGCGTGACGCGGGTATCGAAGACGATGTCGCGGCGCAGGTCGAAGCGATCGGCGACATGGTTGATATAGGCCAGGATTTCGTCCTGCCGGGCGAAGCGCTCGCTCCACGTCCATTCGCGCTGAAGCGCGTCGGAGAATGTATATTGATAGTCGAGGCTTTCGACGTCGCAGCGCGCGCCCGGGTATCGATTCCAGTACCAGGTTCCCCCGACGTCCGACCCGGCTTCGATGACGATCGCCCGTCGCCCGGTCTGCCGCAGCTTGTGGAGCATGTAGAGCCCCGCCAGTCCGGCGCCGATGACGATGACGTCGTGGCGCATGGCGTCGTTGTCGGTCATGATCGGCTGTCTCCATTGGTGCACGATGCGGAGGCTGCGGTTCGGCCGCGGCGCACGAGGCGTCCGGGAAGCCGGCCGGTGGGGAGGCCGTCGCGATAGGTCACTTCTCCGCTGACGATGGTCGCGGCGATTCCGTCGGCCCTTTGCCGCAACCGCCTCCCGCCCGCCGGCAGGTCGTGAAAGACGGCGGGGCCGTGGAGGCGGAGCCGCTCGAGATCGATGATGTTGAGATCGGCTTTCTTTCCGACCGCGATCGTTCCGCGATCGGAGAGGCCGACGGCATCCGCGGGTATCGCGGACAGCTTGCGCACCGCGTCGGGCAGCGTGAGCCCGGCGCCGGGTGCGGCATCGCGGACCCAGTATGTCAGCAGGAAGGTGGGATAGCTGGCGTCGCAGATCATCCCATAATGCGCCCCGGCATCTCCCAGCGCGACGATCGTGTTGGGATCGCGCAGCAATTCTCCGGGGGCGTCGAGCCTGTGGTCGATGAAATTTCCGCTGGGGCAATAGAGGATGGCTTTGCCGTCGTCCTCCAGCAGGCAGTCGTACAGCAGATCCGCCTTGCTGCGCCCCGCGCGCGCCGCCAGTCGGCCGATCTCCTCGTCGGGCGTCGGATCGTATCGGGGCGGGTCGCCGAGCCGGTAATGTTCGCGGTCGAGCGAGACCATGCGAAGCGCCGGAAGATTGTCGGATTGCGGCGTTTCGGCGAGCAGGCGTGCACGGATCGTCGGATCGCGCATTCGGGCGACGCGCTCGGGCAGCGGCAGATCGCGCAGCGGGGCGTAAGAGGGGTTCAGCGAAAAGGGATGATAGGAAAGATCGAGGCCCAGCAGCGTGCCGATCGGACGCGGGAATATCTGCCCGCGAATGGGGGCGCCGGCGGGCTGGTCGGTGGCCAGCCTGTGCCGGAAGACGCGCCATGCATCCTTTTCTCCCGGATAGTTCGGCAGTTGTTCGGCGACGAGCGTGAACGACAATGGACGGCCGGACTTTTCGACCAGGCGCCGCATGAGCGCATATTCGTCCGCAGCAGTCGAATCGACGGCGGCGATGAGCTGGAAGACGCCGTCCCCGGCGCGCCGCAACCCTTCCGCAAGGCCGAGCAGTTCCTGTTCCGCGGCGTCGACGCTCGGCGACAATTTGCCGGCTTTCGTGCGATGCAGCAGGAAACGCGAGGTGGATACGCCGATCGCGCCCGCCCCGATCGCCTCTTCGACCAGCGCCGCCATGCGTTCGATTTCCCCGGGCGTCGCCGGCGCCCGGTCGACACCGCGCTGGCCCATGACGAAGACCCGAATGGGAGAGTGGGGTATCTGCACCGCGACATCGACGTCGAATTGCCGCTGATCGAGGAAATCGAGGAACTCCGGAAAGCTGGTCCATGTCCACGGAAGGCCGGCAGCCATCACGACATCGGGGACGTCTTCCACGCCTTCCATCAACGCCAGCAGCGCATCGCGGTCGTCCGGCCGGCACGGCGCGAAGCCGACGCCGCAATTGCCCGTGACGACCGTCGTCACGCCATGCTCCGACGAAGGGGCAAGCCGGTTCTCCCATGTCGCCTGTCCGTCGAAATGCGTGTGGATGTCGATGAAGCCCGGCGTCAGGATGCGGCCGCGCGCATCGATCTCCTCTCGCGCCGGCCCGGTCCGGCCGACCGACGCGATTCGTCCCGACGCGATCCCGACGTCGCCGGAATAGGGTTCGCCGCCCGTACCGTCGACGATCAGCGCGCCCCTGATGGCCAGATCGAGCATCGTCATATCCTCCCGGCGCTATTATGTATGCTTGAATACTATATTAGTCCATACTATTGTGTGGGCGCGCGTCCAGAACGCGCCAAGAAAGGCGATTGGCATGGACACCCGCTACCCGGCCCGGATCGAAGATTTCCGCAAGGAGGTCAGATCCTATTTCGAGGATCTTGTGCGCCGTTTCGGCGGCGACGGCTCGACCGAGAATCGCACGCATTACCGGGCGCTGGTTCGACAGCTCGGCGCCGACGGGTGGCTCGGGATTTCGCTCGGCGAGGAATGGGGCGGCGGCAACCGGTCTGCGGTCGAGCAACTCATCGTCTCCGAAGAAGCCGAACGCGCCGGGGTCTCGCTGCCCTTTCTGACCACCCATACGGTCGGACCGCTGATCCAGCGTTTCGGCAGCGCCGAGCAGAAGGAGCGGTTTCTCCCCGCGATCGTCCGGGGGGAGATATTGTTTTCGATCGGCTACACCGAATCCCAGGCGGGCACGGACCTCGCCAGCCTCTCCACCTCGGCGGTTCCGCACGCATCGGGCTATGTGGTGAATGGCGAGAAGCTGTTCACCAGCTTCTCCAACGTCGCCGACTATGTGTGGCTCGCGGCACGCACCGATCCGCACGCGCCGCCCCATCGCGGCATTTCGGTCCTGCTCGTCCCCACCGATGCGCCCGGCTACTCGTGGACCCCGCTGGACATTCTCGATCACTATCCGGTGTCGGTGACGCGGTACGAGAATGTCGTCGTGCCGTCGGACAATCTGGTCGGCGGCGAGGGGAACGGCTGGAAGCTCATCATGGGACAGCTGAGCCGCGAGCGGGTCCTGTGCTTCACGGTCGCCGGCACCGCGCATATGGTCGAGCAGGTGACGCAATGGGCGCGCCGGACGGTCGGTATCGACGGCCGCCGCATCATCGACCGGCCATGGGTGCAGACGAACCTCGCCCGAATGCGCGCGCATCTGGAGGTGTCGCGCCTTCACGCCGCCGAGCTCGCCGCGGCGCTCGATCAGGGCGAGATCGGCTTCGCCCAATCGTCCAGCTACAAGGTCTTCGCGAGCGAAACGCTGATTCTGTGCCAGCGCCTGCTCCTCGAAATATTGGGGGCGCAGGCGCCGCTGCGCGGCACCTCGCCGATGGCGGTCCTCGAGGGCAAGCTCATCAAGGCCTATAACGGCTATCTGGTGAAGCAGTTCGGCGGCGGGGCGAACGATATATTGCGGGGCCTGATCGCGACCGACGCGCTCGCCTTTCCGCGCATTCGCTAGATTTCGAGGGAGCAACCCAATGGACTTTCAGCCTACCGACCTGCAACGATCGGTCGCCGATCTGGCCGATCGCCTTCTCCGCGATGCCGCCGGCGAAGGCCGGTCGATCGCGGCGCTGGATTCGGCGCGATGGTATGACGCGGCGCTGCATCGGCAATTCGCCGACAGTGGGCTTTACGGGATCGGCGTACCCGAAGCGCTCGGAGGCAGCGGCCTCGGCATGCGGGAGGCCTGTTCGGTGCTCGAACGGATCGGCGCGCACGGGGGGCGGGTCCCCTTTCTGTCCAATGTCGTGCTCGCCGCGATGCCGCTCGCCCGCTTCGGCCGGTCGGCGAGGCAAAGCGATGTGGCTCGCCGCATCGCATCGGGATCGCTCTGTGCGACGGCGGCGCTCGACGAACCGGCGATGGAAACGCCGTTCGGGCTCGCCACGACGGCGGTGCGATCGGGCGACGGCTTCCTGCTCTCGGGGATCAAAACCTCGGTCGCGGCCGGCATGATGGCCGACTTCGTCCTGGTTCCCGCGCGGATGGAGGACGGGGAAAGCGGCCTGTTCCTGGTCGACGTGACGTCGTCCGGCGTCGCGCGCGAATTGCAGGTTTCGGCCGACGGCTCGCCGGAGGCGCTGATGACGCTCGACGCGGCCCCGGTCGCGGGCGACATGGTGCTTGGGGGCGAGGCGGAGCGTGCCTCGGTGCTCGATTGGATCGTGCAGCGCGCCCGCGTCGCCGTCGCCGCCTGCCAGCTCGGCGCGGCGCGGCGCGCGCTCGGCATCACCGCCGAATGGGTCAACCAGCGCGAACAGTTCGGGCGGTCGCTCGCGAGTTCTCCGATGGTCGCGCTGCGTGCCGCCGACGTCTACATTGCCATCGAGGCGCTGCGCCTGACCATGTGGCACGCCGCGGACCTGCTGGCGGCGGACATCCCGGCGTCCGATGAAGCATCGAGCGCCAAATATTGGGCGAGCGAGGTCGGCAGCCTGACCGCCGCGACGACCCATCTGCTGCAGGGCGGGATCGGCGTGGTCATGGAGTCCGAACTGCCATGGCTCACGCTCAGGCAGCGGCACCTCGAATTCCAGTTCGGCGCCGCGCGCCAGCAGCTTGCCGAAATGGGCGCCCGGCTGGCGGCTGCCTAGCCGCTAGGCCTGCTGACGCCACTCCGACAGGATGGCTTCGGCTGACGTGCGGGATTGTGCGACGGGTCGCGGCCCTGCTGAGGGATGGTTGGAAAAGCGGGGGGCGGGGGCAGGCTGCACGACGTCCTGCGCGATCCGATGCACGCCGCGTTCGATCATGTGGGGATGGCGGGATGCTTCGTCGAGGCTGAGCACCGGCGCGAAGCAGGCGTCGCTTCCGTCGAAGATCGCTTCCCATTCGGCCCTCGTCTTGCCGGCCACGATGTCCGCGACCCTGCTGCGCAAACCGGGCCAATCCGACTGCTCCATCTGGCGTCGCGGGTCATGGTCCAGGCCCAGCTTCTCGCACAATATGGCGTAGAATTGGGGTTCGATCGCGCCAAGGGCGATGAATTTGCCGTCGGAACAGCGGTAGGTGCCGTAAAAATGGGCCCCTCCGTCGAGGATGTTGGTTCCCGGCGTGTCCGACCAGCGGCCGCGCGCCCGGAGCGAGTAGAAGGTCGACAGCATGTGGGACACGCCATCGCACATGGCGGCGTCGACCGTTTGTCCGCAGCCGGTGCGGCGCGCCTCGATCAGAGCCGCCAACACGCCGACGACCAGATAGAGCGAGCCTCCGCCATAATCGCCGACGAGGTTGAGCGGCGCCACGGGAGCGCCATCGGAGGAGCGAATCGAATCGAGGGCGCCCGTCAGCGCGATATAGTTGATGTCGTGCCCCGCGATCTGGGCAAGCGGCCCCGCCTGTCCCCACCCCGTCATCCGCGCATATACGAGCGCCTTGTTGCGCGCCGCGAGCCGGTCCGGCCCCAGGCCCATCCGCTCCATGACGCCAGGCCGGAACCCCTCGATGACGACATCGGCGGCGCAGGCGAGATCGAAGGCCCGCAGGCGGTCCTCCTCATCCTTGAGGTCGAGCTCCACGACCCGCCGCCCGCGAAAGATGAAATCCTCCGGCGTCTTGATCCCTGTATCCGGTCGCGCGATCGAGACGATCTCCGCTCCCATGTCGGCCAACATCATCGCGGCGAATGGGCCCGGCCCAATCCCCACGAATTCGACGATGCGGATTCCCTGCAAAGGTCCGGTCATATCCTGCGATTGCATCGGAATGCCTTTCAATAGTATTGAGCAATATGGTATTATACAGTATCATATCCTGCTATAGCCAGAGAGAAATCGCATGCGCGGTGGAGGAGGGGAGCGGAATTGACTGATGCCGATTCGTTCGATGCGTTGCTGGCTGTGCGAAGCAGTTGCAGGGCCTTTCTTCCCGATCCCGTCGATCGGTCCATCATCGATGCCATCCTTGCCAGTGCGCAGAAGACGGCGTCCTGGTGCAACAGCCAGCCCTGGCAGCTCTTCATCACCACGGGCGCGGCTACGGATCGCTTTCGTGCGGCCTATGCCGCGGCGGCGGATCGGTCGGCGCCGAACCCCGACTTCGAATTTCCATCCGAATATTCCGGCGTCTATGGTCAGCGGCGCCGGGAATGTGGGCGCCTGCTATACGAAAGCCTGGGTATTGAGCGCGGCGATCGCGCACGGGCACAGGAGGCCGCGCGTGATAATTATCGATTTTTCGGGGCGCCGCACGTCGCGATCGTGACGTCGCCGGCCGACCTCGGTCTCTATGGCGCGATCGATTGCGGAGCCTATGTCCATAATTTCATGCTTGCGGCAAAAAGTCGCGGCGTCGCGAGCATCGCTCAGGCAGCCCTGGCGCGCCATCCCGAGGTGATACGCCGTCATTTCGGAATGGCGCCCGATCGCCGGGTCGTTTGCGGTATCTCTTTCGGCTACGCCGATCCGGCCCATCCCGCGAACGCCTTCCGTACGCCAAGGGCCGCTATCGCCGAAGCGGCGCACTTTTTCGAGGTGTAGCGGGTGCCGGCGTGACCGATCGGCCGGGCGGCCTCAATTCCGCGCCGCTGTTTAGCCGGCGGAAATCGGCACGCCCGGTCGCCTGACCGAAATGCCCAGTTCCTCCCGATCCCAGTGAAACTCGCCGTTGGGCCGGTTTCTGAGCTCATGCTTGCGTATGCGCATGCTCGGCGTTTTTGGAAATTCATCCGTGAGCGCAGCGAAGCGGGGGACCATGAAATAGGGCAGACCATCCGCGCAGAAGCGAAAGAACGCGTGGGGATCGAACGTGCCCGGATCTTCGACGACCAGCCACACCTTCACCTCGTCGTCTCCGCCGTCCGACACCGCCCCGACGCAGGCGGCCTCGATGACTCCCGGAAAGAGCGCCACGGCCTTCTCGACTTCCACCGACGAGATATTCTCCCCGCGACGGCGAAGCGAATCCTTGACGCGGTCGACGAAGAAGAACCTGCCGAGCGTGTCGCGTCGCATCACGTCGCCGGTATGAAACCAGCCGTTCCGCCAGGCCTTTGCGGTGGCGGAGCTGTCGCCGACATATTCGCAAATGATCTGCCACGGCTGCCGGGTCCGCAGGATCAGTTCCCCCGGCGTGCCTTCCGGAACGTCGAGGTCGTTTTCGTCGACCAGCCGGCATTCGTAATCGGGGGTGAGCCGCCCGCAATAGCCGTCGTGCAATTCGTCGTCGGGATGGCTTGCGAGCGGGCCCGGAACCTCGGTCGAACCATAGCCCGTCCGGATTTCGGCAATTCCGAAGCGTTGCTTGAACGCCTCCGGATCGCGGGGCGGCGGGCTGGCAAGGACGACGCGCACCTTGTGATCGCGATCCGACGGGCTCGGGGGCTGCTTCGTCAGAAACGGCACCATGCTGCTGATCAGCGCGGTCATGGTGACCCCGGCGCGGGCATTGTCCTGCCAATAGGTCGAGAGCGAAGGGGCCGAGCGCACATGCAGACGCACCCCGCATCCCAGCGCGGCGACGACGAAACGCAAGGCGGCGCCATGATAGAGGGGGATGTCGACGAGCAGGCAATCCTCGCTGCCCCGCGATCCGTCCGCGACGAAATTCGCGCCGCCGCGCAGACCGTGCAGATAGGTGCAGCTTGCCAGCTTCGACGGCCCGGTCGTTCCCGACGTCAAAAGGCAGATCGCCGTGTCCCAATATTCGATCGGCCGGTCCAGTCGGGGCGGCGTGCGGTCGGCCCCGTGCATCGCCTCCGCAAGCGCGATCGGGATCGAGAGGTCTTCTTCATCGAAGACTGGCGCGAAGCTCTCATTCGTGACGATCAGCGCGGGTGCCGATAACTCCAGAAGATGTCGCAGCATCGCGCCGCGGAAGCCGACGTGCGCGGGGACGATGACCGCTCCCAGGCATGCGATCCCCCACCAGACGCGCAGGAAATCGGCGCCGTTCGGCAACATCACCAGAACGCGGTCATCGCGGCGGATGCCCCGAGCGCTCAGTTCGTTCGCGAAGGCATAGGCCGTCCCCAGCGCCTCGGCGCGGGTCAGCGTCCCGCCGTCCTCGAAGCTCACCAATATCTCGTCGGGCGAGCAACTTGCCCCGCGTTCGAGCAGGGATCTGACGACGACCTCTTCGGACTTGATGACTCGTTCGGTCATTCCGGCACTCCCGCGCATCTGCATGTCTTCGGCATCGAATGCGGAGAGCCGGTCAGGCCTCCAGCAATGTGATCATGCACGCGGCCGCGCCATTGAAGATGCTGCCACCGGCATTTTCGGCGAGGCCGATCCGGGGATTCGCGACCTGCCGCGGCCCGCATCGCCCGCGCAACTGGTTGGCCAGTTCGACGATCTGGGCGGCGCCCGTGGCCCCGACGGGGTGCCCGCGCGCCGTTAGGCCTCCAGAGGGGTTGATCGGCAATCGCCCGTCGATCTGGCTCGCTCCGCTGCGGATGAGCGACGGGCCGTCGCCCCGGGCCACCAGAAGCAATTCTTCCGGCACCATGATCTCGGCCGGCGCGGCGGCATCGTGCAGCTCGACCAGGCTGACATCCTCGGGCGATATGCCCGCCGCCTCGAACGCCTTGGCGGCGGTCCGCGAGACGATCTCGTGATTGTCCTCGATTTCGGCCGACGCGAGCAGGCTCGTCCGCACTTTCGGGCCCGTCTTGCCCTTTGCCCTGGCGAAGCCGGAGGAGCAGAGGACGATCGCCGCCGCGCCGTCGCCGATGCCGGCGCACATGGGCCGGGTGAGCGGCGCCACGATCTCCCGCGCGTTCAAGACATCCTCGCGTGAGAGCGGAACCTTGACCTGCGCGATCGGGTTCAGGCTGCCGTTCCGGGTGTTCTTCGCCACGACGTCCGCAAAATCCTCCGCCGTCGCACCCGAGCGTGCCATGTAGTTTCGCGCGTTGGCGGCATAGATTTCCATGAAAACCGGGCGGGGCTTGCCGCCCTCGCCAGCCACCTCCTGTCGCAGCGACACGTCGGTTGCAGCCGCCAGCGCCTTCGTTGCCAGCGTCCGATCGGTCGACGTCATCTTCTCGGCGCCCACGACCACCACCACGTCGTGCATTCCCGACTGAATCGCGAGATGCGCGAGATAGAAGGCCGAAGAACTGGACGCGCAGGCATTCTCGACCGCCGCCATCGGTCGCCCGACCAGCAGCGACTGCGACAATATGGTCTGCGAGCGGATCATCTCCTGTCCGGTCACGACACCGCCCACGGCGTTGCCGACCAGCACGAGGCCGACATCCTTGCCTTCCAGCCCCGCGTCCTTCAGCGCTTCCGCCACCGCTTCGGCGGCGAGCGTTCGCGCCGGCGTATCGACGAACATTCCGAACCGGCTGGACCCCGTGCCGATGATGATAGTTTCCATCACAGATTTTCCTCTGGAGGAGCGCGGGAGACGGCAAAGGTCCGGCCCGGCGCTCTATTGACTGCAATACCCCGACCGCTCGCGGACCGTGCCCGTTTGAGGTCGCCGTCCCCGCTGCCTCGATCTCCCCAAGCGTCGTGCGGCGACTAGAGCGTCATAAAATATGTATAGATATGGTATTGGTCAATACTATATTCCTGACCTTGCTCGACTGCTGGCGAACAGGACGGGCGCACGGCAAAGCGCGGCGGCCGCGCGCAAGCTCCGGCCGGCTCGGTAGCGCTGCATTATCACCCTTGACCTTCCAACGATGGGAAGCTGCATCCTGATGCCAGTTCCCATGGTGACACGTGAGGTGACGGGCGATGCCGGCCGCAAAAATCAAGGATCATGCCGTCGATTCGGCGATCCGCCTGCCTGTCGAGGGCATGAACTGCGCGTCGTGCGTCGGGCGCGTCGAGCGAGCCTTGCGCGGGGTCGAGGGTGTTGACGCCGTCAGCGTCAATCTGGCGACCGGATACGCCGACGTCCGGGCAAGCGGAGCCGTAGACCGCGCTGCGCTGGTGCAGGCGGTCACAGCGGCCGGTTACGGTGTGCCGGCCGCTGCGACCGAACTCGCGATCGAGGGGATGACCTGCGCATCGTGCGTCGGACGCGTGGAGCAGGCGCTGAAGGCGGTTCCCGGCGTGACCGGTGCATCGGTCAATCTGGCGACCGAACGCGCCAGCGCGCGCGGCGTCGCAGAGGTTGCGGCGCTGGTCGCGGCGATCGCGCGCGCGGGCTATCGGGCGCATCCGGTCGGGATCGATGCCGAGCGTGGAGGGGAGGCCGGCGAGCGCCGGGATGCCGAACGCCGCGCGCTGAAGCGCGACGTCATCCTCGCCGCCGCACTGGCGCTGCCCGTGTTCCTGCTGGAGATGGGATCGCACCTGATCCCCGGCGCGCATCACCTGATCGCCCGCACCATCGGCGTGCAGACGAGCTGGCATATCCAGTTCGTGCTGACGACGCTGGTGCTCGCCGGCCCAGGCCTCCGTTTCTTCCGCAGCGGGATTCCGGCGCTGGTCCGTCTGGCGCCGGACATGAACGCGCTGGTTTCGGTCGGGACGCTCGCGGCCTACGCCTATTCGCTGGTGGCGACCTTTGCGCCGCACCTGCTGCCGGCGGGAACGGTGAACGTCTATTATGAGGCCGCCGCCGTCATCGTCGCCCTGATCCTGTTCGGCCGCTATCTGGAAGCGCGCGCCAAGGGACGCACGTCTGCGGCAATCGAGCGACTGATCGGGTTGCAGCCGCGGACGGCTCGCGTCCGCCGTGCCGGCGCGCTGATCGAGGTGCCGGTCGGCGCGGTCGTCATGGGGGATATCGTCGACGTGCGGCCCGGCGAGCGCATTCCCGTGGACGGCGAGCTGGTCGAAGGCGGAAGCTTCGTCGACGAATCGATGATTACCGGCGAACCCATCCCCATTGCCAAGGCGGTGGGGGACGCGCTGATCGGCGGCACGGTGAACCAGCAGGGCGCGTTCGCCTTTCGCGCCACCGCAGTGGGCGAGGCAACCATGCTCGCGCAGATCATCCGCATGGTGGAGCAGGCGCAGGGGGCCAAGCTGCCGATCCAGGCGCTGGTCGACCGTGTGACGATGCGGTTCGTTCCCGCCGTCTTCGCGGTGGCCGCGCTGACCTTTGCCGTCTGGCTGTGGCTTGGGCCGTCGCCTTCGCTGACCTTCGCGCTGGTCAATGCCGTCGCCGTGCTCATCATCGCCTGTCCCTGCGCGATGGGACTGGCGACGCCGACCGCGATCGTCGTCGGCACCGGGCGCGGCGCCGAACTGGGCATCCTGTTCCGCAAGGGAGAGGCGCTCCAACTGCTGCGCGATGCGGCGGTCGTCGCGGTGGACAAGACCGGGACGCTGACCGAGGGGCGTCCCGCGCTGACCGATTTCCGGGTGACGGGCGGGTTCGACCGCGCCCGCGTCCTGGCGCGGATCGCGGCGGTGGAGGCGAAATCCGAGCATCCGATCGCGTGCGCGATCGTCGATGCGGCGCGGGCGGAGGGACTCGATCTGCCGGTTGTCGTCGATTTCGAATCGATCACCGGCTTCGGGGTGAAGGCCGATGTCGAGGGTGAGGCGATTCACATCGGCGCCGACCGCTATATGCGCGAACTCGGCCTCGACGTCGCCGCGTTCGCCGCCGTCGCCGAGCAGATGGGACAGGAGGGCAAATCGCCGCTCTATGCCGCGATCGGCGGGCGCCTCGCCGCCGTCGTCGCCGTGGCCGACCCGATCAAGCCGACGACGCCGGCCGCGATCGCGACGCTTCATCGGCTCGGCCTGCGCGTGGCGGTGCTGACCGGCGACAATCGCCGCACCGCCGACGCCATCGCGCGCCGGATCGGCATCGACACGGTGGTCGCCGAGTTGCTGCCCGCCGACAAGGTGGAGGCGATCCGCCGCCTGAAGGCCGCGCACGGCCGCGTCGCCTTCGTCGGCGACGGCATCAACGATGCGCCGGCACTGGCCGAAGCGGACGTCGGCATCGCCGTGGGCACGGGCACCGACGTCGCCATCGAAGCGGCGGATGTCGTGCTGATGTCGGGGCATCTGGGCGGCGTCGCCACAGCCATCGCACTGTCGCGCGCGACGATCCGCAATATCCGCCAGAATCTGTTCTGGGCCTTCGCCTATAATATCGCGCTGATCCCGGTTGCCGCGGGCATACTCTATCCGCTGTGGGGCATCCTGCTGTCGCCGGTCTTCGCCGCCGGTGCTATGGCGATGTCGAGCGTTTTCGTCCTGGGTAATGCGCTGCGCCTGCGCCGCTTCGGCCCGCCCGAAGCGACGGTGCCGGCCGGGCAGGACGCGGCGGGAGAGGCGGCATGAACATTGGACAGGCATCGAGGGCATCGGGCGTTTCCGCCAAGATGATCCGCTATTACGAACGGACCGGCCTGATTCCGAAGGCATTGCGCAGGGAGTCGGGCTATCGCGACTATTCGCCGTCCGACGTGCACATGCTCCGCTTCATCCGCCGCGCGCGCGACCTTGGCTTCGCGGTTGCGGAGATCGACGACCTGCTGAACCTCTGGCGCGACACATCGCGGCACAGCGGCGACGTGAAGCGGATCGCGCAGGCGCACATCGCCCGGCTCCGCGATCGCATCGAACAGCTCGAACAGATGGCGGCGACGCTGACCACCCTCGTGCAATGCTGTGCGGGCGACGACCGGCCCGATTGCCCCATTCTGGCGGATCTGGAAGAGGCGGGGGAGGGAAACTCGACTGGCCAGGTCGCGGGCGGAACCGGCCGGCTGCGGCATCAGCCTTGACGCTTTAGGCGGGGAGCATGGCGCGCGGGCCGGGTCGGACCCGCGCGCCGGCCCACACGGCCGTCAGAATGCCAGGCGCAGCCCCAGTGCGACGTGGTGGCCGTTGCCGCCGCCATATTCGCCGTCATAGGAGGCGGTCAGGCGCATGCCCGGCGCCAGCCGGACGCCGATTCCCGCGCCGAGCGTCGGCAGGAAGCTCTTGCGTTCCGCGCCCGCCACCACGAAGCGGCTGCCCGCTCCGATGAAACCGGCGCGGGCGGTCGTCGCTTCACCGTCCAGCTGATAGCGGAACCCCGCCTTGATCCAGGGCTCGACCGCGGCATCGTCGGCCTGTCCGCCGACCAGTGCCAGCGACGCGTCGACGAAGGTCGCCTTCACCCGTTCGCCGTCGACCGCAAGGCCGAAGGCCGCGCTGCCGGTTTCGGCGACCGCGCCGCGCCGGGTCGATACGTGCGTCAGCCCCACTTCGGGCCGGACCGCCCAATTCGCTCCCGCCGCCAGATCGTAACCGATCGCGGCGTCGACGACGAAGCTGCGCAGGCGGTGGTCGCCCGTCACCCGCGCCGCGCCCGGAACCGCGCGGTCGGTGGTCGCATCGCTCCAGTCGTGGGCGATCAGCGCATGCAGCGTCAGTCCACCGGTTTCGACGTGACCGGCGATGCCGGCGATCACGCCGTCGGAGTCGGTTCGCGCGTCGAGCCCGGCGATCGTCTGCCGGCCGTCCATATAGCCGACGAAGGCCCCGATCGATGCCGCTTCGCTGCCGAAGCCGATCCCGCCCAGCAGCCCGTGGCTGCGGCTTTTCGCCCGTGCGGTGCCGATCGCGGCGTCACCCTTCAGCGTCCGCCAGTCGCCGAACAGCTGCGCGAAGCCATAGAGGCCGGGCTCCGCGGCGACGCTCGCCGCCGCGCCCGAACGCAGCGATTTCGCCAGGCTGAGGCCCTGTTCGACGCCCAGCTGCGCGGCGCTGGCATAGGCTTCGGCATGGAGCTGGCCGAACGCTGCGGTGCTGGCGAAGCCGCTGCTGTCGAGCAGCGTCGGGATGGCGCCCAGCAGCGTGGCCCCCGCGTCGCCCGACACCAGCAGGCCGTTGACATAGTCGATCGCCGCGCCGGTCTGCGACGCCACTTCCGATGCGGCGACGAACGTGCCGAGTAGTTGCAGCTTGGTTGGCGTATAGCGCAGGAAGCCCTGGACCGCCGTGCGGTCCCAGCTCGCGATCGTATATTCGCCGCTGATCCCGCCGTCCGCGACGATCATGTCATAGGCGATCCCCGGCGTCAGCGGACGGCTGCCGGTGATGGTCAGCGTGGCGCCGTTCGCGATCGTCAGCGCGCCGCTGACCAGCAGCTGGTCGCTCTGCCCCACGGGGACGAATTCGAACAGCAGGTTCGATCCCGACGCCATGGTCAGGTCGCCGTTGTGGATCATCACCTCCGGCGAGGCGCCGGGCGACAGCGTGCCGCCCGCCAGAACGGTGATGTCGCCGTTGACCGTGCCCGCGCTGCCGAAGGTGCCGCCCTGCTGGACGGTGACGTCGGCATTGATGTCGGACCCCTGGGCGCCGATCAACCGGCCCTGGTTGATCTGTATATCGTCGAAGGTCGCGGTTCCGCCGATCTTGCCGGTGCCGCCGTTGACGTTGAACTGCTCGATCTGCTCGAATCCCGACAGGTCGAGGATCGGCAGGTCCGCTTCCGGCACCGGTGCGGACGAGAAGCTGGCGTTGACGATGTCGGTCCCGCCGCCGCCGACCACCGCGCCGCCGATCGCCCAGTCCCCGGTCAGGTCTAGCACATCGTCACCGCCGCCGAAGCGGACGTCGCCGCCGATCTGGCCGCTGTTGGCGAAATGGTTGCCGCCGTCGCCGAAACTCACGTCGCCGGTCACGACGCCCTGATTGACGACATTGTTCTCGCCGTCGCCCAGCGCGATGTTGCCGGTCAGGGTCAGGCCTTCGGGGTTGGCGATCCGGTTGTTGCCGTCGCCCGCCAGGATGTCGCCGGTTATCGAGGCCTGGTTGGTGACGACATTGTCGCCCCCCTTCATGTTGACGTTGCCGACGATGGTGCCCTGAAGGACGACCGTCTCGCCGCTTCCCTCGCTGCCCGACACGGCGTCGTTTCCGGCGCCGACGTCGATCGTGGAATCCTCGGTCAGGATCAACTCGCCGCCTTCGGCCACGGTGATGCCTTCCTCGGCGACGACGCGTCCGGTGCCGATCAGCTTCTCGATCTCGAAATTGACGAACTTCGCGCGCAGGACTGGATCGATCGATCCGGTATAGAGCGCCCCCGTGATGTCGAAGACCAGCGTATCGGTCCCGGTGCCACCGTCCGCGATGCCGTCGAAGCTTGCCAGCAAGCCATGGATGAAGGTGTCGTTGCCGTCGCGCAGGAAGACATTGCCGCTGATCGACCCGTAATTCTCGATGATGTCGTCGTTGGCGCCGAGGTCGATCGACCCGATGATGACGCCGCCTTCGCGGTTGATGACATGGTCGATCGACCCGACATAGCCGGCGGGGTCTGCGGGGTCATATTCGTCGCCCAGGGTCTGGATCGCGCCGGCCAGATAGCGATCGGGCAGGTCGGGACCGTTGAACACGACATTGGGCGCGTTCGCATAGTCGCTTCCCGCTCCGCCCTCGATGCGGCCCGAGTTGACGATGGTGATGAACTGGCCCGACGCGGCGATCGCGACCGACGAGGCTCCCGCCGTTCCGGCCTGCTCCTGATAGCCGTTGGGCAGCAGAACGCTGAAGTTGGCGAGCGCCGAAATTACCCCGTCCGCGCCGTTCTCGATGCGGATGGTCGAGGTGCCCGTCACGTCGGATGCATCGACGTTCAACGCCGCGACCGGGTTCACCAGCACCATCTCCTGGGGCATGCCGATCAGTTGTCCGGGGACGACGGTCGCGCCGCCCGCCGCGACGATGCTGCCGGTGTTGACGACCCGCACGTCGGCCGACCCGATGTGCCCGTCATCCTCTTCGCCGGCCTCGATCTCCATATCGACGGCGCTGCCGCCGCGCTCGTCGTTTCGTATCGTGCCGCTGTTGGTGAAGACGAACCGCTGGTCGGGATCGGTGCCGTTGTAGATTTCGAGCGCCGCCTCGCCGCCATAGGCGAAGGTCATGAAATTCGTCTGGTCGACGGTCCGGGCGGCCCGGACGATCGAACCGCTGTTGTCGATCGTGGCGTCGACCGTTTCGGCGTCGATCACCATGCTGCCCTCGACCGTACCGCTGTTGACGACGGTCAGGCTCGACGCCGCGATCTCGGGCAGCCCGGCCTCCTCGTCGGCGTCGCTCGACAGAAGTTCGTGCTCGATCTGCAGCGCAACGCCCCATTCGCGGGTCGATGCGGCGATCAGCCCCGCATTTTCGAAGCGTAGCGTGTCGGTGGCGATCTCGGCAAGGAAACCGTCGCGGATCACCCCGGTCGCCCCGTTGCGGATCGTCGCGCTGGTTCCGTTGAATTCATCGGCGCCGTCCGGCCCGATCGTCAGATCGAGCTCGCCGACCTCCAGCGTCAGGCCGCGGGCGAAATAGGTCGGGCTGTCCAGCCCTTCGATCGTGCCGCTGTTGTCGAATGCGAAGGTGCTGGCGATCACGCGCGCGTCGAGCCCGCCGGTGATGGTGCCGCTGTTGCCGATCGTCATCGGATTCGGCGCGGTGCTGTCGACGGCCGACCGGATGCGGACGGCGGCTTCCACCCCGTCGTCATATTCCGTTTCGAGCGTCGCTTGCGGACCGCGCGCGCCATTTTCGGCCATGGCGATCGAACCGCTGTTGTCGAACGCGAAGGCGCGATCGGCGGCGGCGCGGATCAGCGTGCCCGGCCCGTTGGTGCGCAGACTGACATCGCCTTCGTTGACGAAGCTGGCGGTGGACAGGCGGATGTCGCCGTCGACCGAGCCTTTGTTGACGAAGCTGTTCAGTGCGCTGCCATAGGGGATGCTGCGGAAGGGAGTCGGGTTGGCCGGCGTGGCGCCGCGCGGCTGCACACCGACCTTCTCCTGGGAATAGCCGATCGCCGTCGGAACGACGATCACACCCGGTGGATAGGCGCCCACGGGATCGAGGGTGGTGATGGCGGCGGTGTTGACGACGTTGCCGTTCCCGGCAAGGTTGATCGTCGTGCCGCTGCCGGTGAGGGTCAGCGTCGTGCCGGCCCCCAGCACTTCATAGCCTTCCACCTCGAAATCGGCGGGCTTGGCATATTGCCCCAGCGCTACCGAGCCGGTTGCGCGATAGCTTTTGGCGAAGACGTCGATTCCCGCGCCGGCCGACAGCGATCCGAAGATGCCGTCGTCGTCGCCGCGCTGGAGGAAATAGGCGCTGCTGAAGCCGGTGGTGCCGAGCCGCAGGTTGCCGTGCAGCTCCCCGCCTTCTTCCTGGACATAATATATCTGCGGAGCGGTGAAGAGGGACGCGGCGGGCGCGTCGTTGACCACGACGTCGCCGTGGATCTTCCCCGCGTTGACAATGCCGAAGGTCAGCCGCGGCACGCCCTGGATCGCGACGCCGCCTGCGCCATCGATGACGCCCCCTTGCTGGTTGGAGACCACCAGCCCGACCGACCCGTCCTGACTGATCGGTGGCGTGCCGGTGATGGTGCCGCTGTTGACCACGATGGTCACGGTGCCCGTTTCCCCGCGGACCGGTCCGCTCGCGCCGTCATTCTCGAACGTGCACACCGATCCGACGCATTCGCTCTGCGCCAGTGCGGGCTGAGCGGTGCCCAGCGCCAGCAGGCTCGCCCCCACGATCAGGCTCGCCTTGCGATTGGTCGCACCAGAAACAGTCGTCCGCATATAATCCCCCCGATATGTTCGAAAAACATCGATCGAGGTCGGCTATTGTGAGGCGCGGCAGGGCGCATCACCCAGATGGGTGAAATTCGGTCTTTTTTATCGATCGTTAACCAAAACGGGTCAGCAGCGACACCAGTTCGCTCTGGCGCGTGGTGGACGTCTTGGCGAAGGCGCGCTTCAGTTGCGACCGGATGGTCTCGACCGAAATTCCCCATTCCGACGCCAGTTCGGCGGGCGCCCGGTTCTCCGCGATCGCGCGCGCGACCCGCGCCTCGGCGGGTGTCAGGTCGAACAGTGCCGCGATGATGTCGGCTCCCGGCAAGGCGCGATTGTCGGGGTCGGCGAGGATGGCGAACAGGCGGACCCGGTCGAACATGCCCATCGCATCGCGGCTGGCCGGGACCAGATGCAGCACGGCGCGCCCGGTCTGGTCGCGGTCGCGAATGGCGATCGAACAGCCGCGATCGATCCAGCGCATCGTTGCCAGCCCTTCGGCCAGCCGCTGGTCCGCGACGCTGTCCGCGATCTGAAGGCGGGTGCTTCCGTCGAGCAGCAGGTCGTCGAAGGCGGCTTCGAAGCGCTTGCTCGCGCGCAGCACGCGCCCCCGGATGTCGAGCAGCGCGACCGCCATGTTCATGACGTTGAACGCCTCGACCAGGCTTGCCGCCCGTTGCCGCCGTATCTCCCCGGCCAGGGTCGCGGCGCGGGCCAGGTGCGGCCGCAGCCCGTCGAGGAAGGGGGCGGCCTGCTGCGCGGCCCGATGCGATGGAAAGCCTTCGATCGCGACCACCACCGCATCGTCGTTCGGGCCCTGGATGATGGTCCCCGAACCCGCGGCGATCCCGGCGGGAGTCAGGAATTCGGTGTACATGGGCAGCGCGTTGATCTCGTCGATGCTGTGCAGGTCGATATCTGCCAGGAAGCCCGGATAGGACGCCCGCTCCAGGCGGCGTGCGACTCGGCTGTTGTTCCTGTTCCAGCCCTGCCGGTCGAATTCCTGCGAGACCTCCGCGACCGCGGGCGAGGAGACGATCTGGATTCCGGCGGCGTTGCGGCGGATCAGATTCCCGCCCAATGCGTCCAGCGATTTCGCGATATGCTCCAGCAGGCCCGGCCAAAGGTCCGGAATCACCGCCGTTTCATAGATGCGGCCGATGATCGCGTCGGTCGCTTCATGACGATGACCCAAGCTTTTTCCTTCCCCCAAAGGCTTGCCATCGTTCATTAAATGCGATGCGAGCCATTTGCCAACCGCGAATTCGCACGGGCGTCGCCGCCATGGCCAACGTGTCGAAGCGTGCCGGCCCGTTGACGGCCGAGTGGCGGAAATCGCCGGCCGGTTCATCGTCATCCGGAGAGCTGTTATTCGAGGGGGAGCGGACGTGAGGCTTTTCAATCATTGCAGGCGGGGGATTCTGGCCGTTCTGGCGCTGGTTTCGCTGGTCGTCGTCGCGCCGGCTTCGGCGCAGATCAGCTTTTCGGTGACCCTGCCGTCGAAGGCTGCCGATGCCCCGGTCACCGGACGGTTGATCGTCGTCGCCGCCCCGCGCTCCAATACATCGCTGGCCCGGGCCGAGCCGCGCCAGTTGCTCGGGATGAGCGGCCCGCCGGCCTTCGGCGTCGATGTCGAGAATCTCGCGCCCGGCACGACGGTGACGGTCGATGCGAAGGCGGACGGCTTTCCATTCGACCTCGATCGGTTGCCCGCCGGCGACTACAGGATCCAGGCGGTCCTCATTCCCTATGTGAAGGCGAAGCGCGCCGATGGTCATACCATCTGGGTGCCGGTCAGCGACCAGCGCGTCGGTGCGGCGATGTTTCCCGGCAATCCGTACAGCAAGCCGCTCGACGCCCGCCTCGATCCCGCGGGCGGCGCGCCCGTCGCGCTGACGCTGACCGAGAAGATCGGCCCGGTCGCGCGCGATCCCGACACGCCGTGGATCAAGCGCGTCCGCATCAAGAGCAAGATATTGTCGGATTTCTGGGGCATTCCCATCTCGATCGGTGCCGAGGTGCTGCTACCGAAGGATTTCGCCAAGCATCCGAACGTGCGCTATCCGGCGATCTATACGTTCGGCCATTTCGGCGCGCCGTTCAATTTCAACCCCGATCCGGCGAGCGATACCGATGGCGCTCGGCGCGGCGCGGCCGACGCCAACGTCAAGACGGGCTATCAATTCTCGCGCGAATGGACGGGCGACGGCTTCCCGCGCATGGCGGCGATCACGCTCGAGACGCCCGGACCCTATTTCTTCGAATCCTATGCGCTGAATTCGGCCAACAACGGACCGTGGGGCGACGCCATCACCAGGGAGTTGATGCCCTATCTCGAAAAGACCTTCCGGCTGATCGATCAGCCCTATGGCCGGATCGTCGAGGGAGCCTCGACCGGGGGCTGGGAGGCGCTGGCTCTGCAACTCCATTACCCCGACCTGTTCGGCGGCGCGTGGGTGTTCAATCCCGATCCGATCGACTTCACCCGCTACCAGCTCACCGATATCTACAAGGAGGACAATATGTTCACCTTGCAGATCAACGACTGGATCACGAAGGAAAAGCCCTTCCGCCGCAGCCGCGAGGGGATGCCGCTGATGGACCTGCGCACCCTCGCCGCGTTTGAGGCGATGATGGGGTCGAAGGGACGGTCCTATTATCAGCTCGACATCTGGCAGACGACGCACGGTCCGGTCGGTGCCGACGGCTATCCGGTGCTGCTCTATGATAAGAAGACCGGCGCCATCAACAAGGAGGTCGTCCGCTACATGCGCGAGCACGGCTTCGACCTGTCGGGCTATGCGCGCGACAATTGGGCGACGCTGGGACCGAAGCTGCGCGGAAAGCTGAACTTCTTTGCCGGCGAGATGGACGATTTCTACCTCAATCTCGCGGTCTACCGCTTTCAGGACATGGTCGCCGAGGTGGCGGGCCCGGATTATCCGATCCGCTTCGAATACGGCCGGCCCAAGAAGGGGCACAACTGGCACCACACCGATTGGGCGGGCGTCGTCCGCGAGGTCGCCGACCATGTCCGCAGCGCGGCCCCCGCGGGCGCGCCGGTCGATACGTGGAATTATTGAAGAGGGGGATGGACGATGACCGGGAAGCGCATGGGGCAGATGATGCTGATCGCGGCGGGCTTCGCTGCGGGCGCCGCGACGCCCGCCGCGATGGTGATGGCTGACGCCGGACCGGCGAAGAGCAGCTTTGACGAGATCAGCGTCAAGCGGATCAACATCGTCGAACCCGACGGCAAATATCGGCTGGTGCTCGCCAATTCGGAGCGCTTTCCCGGCCTGTTCATGGAGGGCAAGGAATATAAGCACCACAGCCGCGATACGGGCGGCATGCTCTTCTTCAACGACGAAGGCGACGAGGTCGGCGGGCTGACCTTCGACAGCAAGACCGTGGGCGAGAACCGCCGCGCCAGCGCATCGTTGATGTTCGACCAGTACAAGCAGGACCAGACCGTCGGCATCCAGTATAGCGAGGCGAACGGCCAGCGCGCCGCCGGCCTGCGCGTATGGGACCGGCCCGACTGGCCGATCAAGCCGCTGATGGAGATGAGCGAGCGCGCCGCGACGGCGCCCGATCAGGCCGCCCGCGACCGCATCCGCGAAGAGATGCGCGCCTATGCGACGGCGAAGGGCACGGCCGCCGAACGGTTGTTCGTCGGCAAGACGTCCGATGATGCGATCGTGAAGCTCGCCGACAAGAGCGGCAAGCCGCGCCTGCTGCTGCGGGTCGGCGCATCGGGGGAACCGAGTATCGAATTCCTCGACGCGACGGGGAAGGTGGTGAAGCGGATCAGCTGATCGCCGGCGACGCGGTGCTGCAGCACGGCCGGGCACCTGCCCGGCCCTTCGCTGTGCGCGATACAAGTATTTGTAATTTCAACAAATAAGTCATGATATTGTCATTTTCCCTTGACCCGGGCGGTGAATGCTGATGCCATCGCGGCGATGGATCATCAGGCTCGACTTCGCTGGTTCGCGCGGGAGGTGCTGCCGCACGAACCCGATCTGCGCAAATGGCTTGTCGGCCGCCTGCGCGGCCTGGGCTCGTGCGACGTCGACGAGGTGGTGCAGGAGGCTTATGCCCGGCTGTGGACCGCCGATTCCGATTCGATCCGCAATGCGCGCGCCTATCTGTTCGTCACCGCACGGCATATCGTCGGCGAGCATGTCCGCCGGTCGCGCATCGTGGCGATCGATCTGGTGGCGGATTTGGATGCCCTGAACATCGTCGATGAGGAAATGAGCGTCGACAGACGCCTGAGTGGACAAGAAGAACTGGCGCGCCTGCACGGAATATTGCAGACGCTGCCGCCCAAATGCCGCGAAGCTTTCGAGCTGAAGAAGTTTCAGGACTTCTCGCAGCGTCAGATCGCCGAGCATATGGGGATCGCCGAGAGCACGGTCGAGAAGCATCTCGCCAAGGCGCTGCGGCTGGTCTCCGAGGCGATGAAACAGGCGCCCGCGGGCGCGGAGGATGGAAGAAGGCGTGAGCGCAGGTTCTGGAAATGGGGCTGACATCGACGCCCGGGCGGCCGCCTGGGCGGTGCGGTCGGCCGAGCGTGCGCTCGACGACCGGGAACAGCGGGAACTCGATGCCTGGCTGACGGCGGACAGCCGCCATCTTGGCGCCTATGTGCGCGCGCAGGCGCTGTGGCTCGACATCGACCGGGCGGTAGCGCTGGAGAGCGGCGCGCGCCGTGCCGTGCCGCCCGCGCGGGCGCGGAACTGGCGGCCCTTCGCCATGGCGGCTTCGCTCGCGCTCGTGGTGCTCGGCGGCGCTACCGCCTACGACCATCTCGCCGGCCGCGTCGAGACGGGGCGCAGCGAGGTTCGCCACATGGTGCTCGAAGACGGCTCCACCGTGACCCTCAATGGCGATTCCGCGGTGCAGATCCGCTACGACGACAAGGTCCGGCAGGTGATCCTGCGGCGCGGCGAGGCGTCGTTCGAGGTCGCCCACAACAGCAAGCGGCCGTTCGTGGTCCGTGCCGAGGGGCTGGACGTCCGTGCGGTCGGCACCGAATTCGTCGTCGGGATCGGCGCGAGCGGGGTCGAGGTGACGGTAGAAGAAGGCGTCGTCGCGGTCGGAGGCACGGCGAGCGGGTCGGCCGCGCCGCGCTATATCCGCCGTAACGAACAGTTTGTCGCCGCCGCCACCGGCCCGCGCAAGGAGGTGCTCGACGCCGCCGATGTCGAACGGCGCATCGCCTGGCGCAAGGGGCTTCTCGTCTTCAACGGGCAGCAGCTCGGCGACGCGGCGGCGGAGGTCAACCGCTATTCCGACCTGCGCGTGACGATCGACGACCCGACACTGGCGCGGGCCGAATTCATGGGCGTTTTCAAGCTGGGGGATGCGCGGGCCTTTGCCGGTGCCGCCGCCAGCGCCTTCAACGGCGAGGTGATTCGCCGCGGCAATGAGTTGGTGCTGGTGCGCCAGCAGAATTCTCCTTCGCACTGATAGCGGATTTCCGCGTGCCGTCCCTCGTTCGCCTTTGGAAGCGTCACTTTGCTTCGGGGCATTAGGGAGGGCAGAATGATGATCTGGGGGACACCGGACCGAATCCATACACACGCGGTGCTGATGGCCGGCGTGGCTGCGGCGATATGCTGGACGGCGCCGGCCGCGGCACAGGAACGGCAGCGCTATGTCATCCCGTCCGGCGACGCTGCGACGGCGGTGCAGCGGCTCGCCGTTCAGTCGGGCGTGCAGGTGATGATACCCGACTCCGATCTGGCGGGGGTTCGGACCAACGGCATCGACGGCAGCTATACGCCGGTCGAGGCGCTGCGCCGCATGCTCGCGGGCAAGGGGGTCGAGGTCTTTCAGAATCGCGACGGGGTGGTGGTGATCCGCCGTGCCGGCCGGGCCGCGACCGAACCCGGCACCGAACTGGTCGGCGAAGATATCATCGTGACCGGCTCGCGCATCAAGCGCGCGGGTTTCGATACGCTGCAATCGGCGACCGTGACCGATCGCGAACAGATCGAAAAGCGCGCCTATACCAACGCGATCGAAGCGCTGCAGGATACGCCGGGCTTCGCGCCCGCCGCGAACAGCCAGATCGGGGCCGCGCAGGCCAATCTCGGCGTCGCGCAGAGCTATTCCAACTTCCTCGGCCTCGGCTCGCAGCGCACACTGACGCTGGTCAACGGCCGGCGCTTCGTGTCGTCGAACACCGTGTCGGGCAGCGGCGCGGCGACCTCGCCGGGGTCGCAGGTCGACCTCAACCTGATTCCCGTCGGCCTGATCGACCGGATCGAAACGGTCGCGATCGGCGGTGCGCCGGTCTATGGCTCGGATGCGATCGCGGGCACCGTGAACATCATCCTCAAGGACAATTACGACGGGCTGGAACTGACCGGGCAGGCTAGCCTCAGCGACCGCGGCGACGCCGCGAACCAGGCGGTGCGCGCGCTGTTCGGCAAGAATTTTGCGGGCGGCCGCGGCAACATCGTCCTCGGCGCCGAATATGTGCGCCAGGAAGGCATGGTCCTCGCCTCACGGTACAAGTTCCGCTACCTGAGTCCCTCGGGCAATGTCGATCGCACCGACGGCATCCCCGCGCAGCTCGTCGTGGGCGATCTGCGCTACGCCGCGCTGACCGAGGGCGGGCTGCCCTATCTGGCCGGCGACATCGCACCGGGAACGGGCAGCTATATTCGCGACGCTGCGGGCAATCCGCTGCAATTCGGCCCGAACGGCGATCTCGTTCCGTTCAACCTCGGCGCCAGCTTCTTCGGGTCGAGTTCGGGCCCCTATGCGATCATGCGCGACGGCAGCGACGGGCTCGATCCCGCGAAGCATTTCAGCCTGCTGACGCCGAACGAGCGGTATCTGTTCAATGCGACCGGTCATTACGATCTGACCGACAACGTCACCTTCTTCGTCGAAGGGTCCTACGCACACACCAGTGGCACCAAGCTCAGCGACCTGTTCCAGTTCGCGGCGCCTAACATCCTGGGCGGGCCGGTGTTGACGATGAGCATCGACAACCCGTTCCTCAATGCCCAGGCGCGCGACATTCTCGTCGCCAACGGCGTCACGAGCTTCAAGCTCAACCGCAACATGAACGACATCGCCGACCGGGCGCCCGGCCGCACCAAGCTCGACGTCTATCGGATCGTCGCCGGCTTCCGCGGCGATTTCGACGTCAGCGGCGAAAAGTGGAACTGGGATCTTTCGTACAACTACGGTCGCAGCCGCAACGAATCCGAATTCAATCAGGTCAATCTGACGCGCTTCTTGCAGGCGATCGACGTCGTCGGCACGCCCGGCGCTCCGGTCTGCCGGTCGGGCGGAAGCTGCGTCCCGCTCAATATCTTCGGCGAAAACCGATTCTCCGACGAAGCGGCCGAATATGTCGTCGATCGCGGCGTCGGCATCAGCATCAACTCGCTGCAGACGATCACCGCCAACCTCGACGGCCGCCTGCCGTTCGGGATCGCCGACCCGATCGCCTTCAACATCGGCTACGAGCATCGCCGCGAATATGGCAGCTTCGTGCCCGACGCCATATTGAAGGGCGGGATCAGCCTGCTCGGCGGATCGGCCGCCTTTGCCGATACGCCGCCGTTCAGCTTCAATACCGACGAAGTCTATGGCGAGACGATCGTTCCGCTGATCGACGAAGAGATGGGGCTGCCGCTCGTTCGCGCGCTCCAGTTCGAAGGCGCGCTGCGCTATGTCGATCACTCGACGGCGGGCGGCGACCTCACCTGGTCGGCGGGCGGCCGCCTGCAACCGAGCTTCATCGAGGGGCTGACCTTCCGCGGTGTCTATACCCGCGCGATCCGGGCGCCTTCGATCGTCGAACTCGCCCTACCGGGGGCGAGCGTGCTGCGCAACGCGGCCGACGTCTGCGCGGCGAGCCGCGTCAACTCGGGACCGAATCCCACTGTGCGCCTCGCCAATTGCACCGCCGCGCTTGCCGCGGTCGGCGGCCCGGCTCCCAACGCCTTCAACCCGACGACCAGCGGTGCGTCGCCGGCGGGGATCGTGTCGGGCAATCTCGATCTTCGGAACGAGCGGGCGAACAGCTGGTCGATCGGCATGGTCTATCAGCCGCAGGCAGTGCCCGGCCTTCGTTTCGCGGTCGATTACAACAATATCGATCTTCACGACGCGATCAGCCGCTTCACGCTCGTGACCGCGCAGGCGGCCTGTTACGACAGCCCCAATTATCCGAACGAGAACGCGTGCAACGCCTTCAGCCGCCTGACCGCGGCAGAAGCGGCGGCGCAGCCGGGGGCGGCGCGGATCGCGGGCGATATCGCCAACGGCTACGCCGAATCCTATTACAATACCTCGTCGCAGAAGTTCGCGGGCATCCTCGGCCAGCTCGACTATCGCATCGGCGTGCCGAACATCGCGTCGGGCGGCGAACCGGGCGCGCTGCGGCTGGGCCTCAGCGCCTTCCGTGTCACCAAGTTCACGACGCAGGTCTCGTCGGGTTCGCCGATCATCGACGTGAAGGGAACGGTGGGCACGCCCAAATGGCGGATCAACGGCCGCATCGGCTATGGTTTCGATCCGTTCGACCTCGATTTCCAGGTCGTCTGGTCGCAGAAGACGATCGCCGACCATACCGCGACGATCGAGGATACACCGATCCTCTATTATCCGTCTTCGACGATCGTCAATGCGACGCTCGGGGCCCGCATCAACGACAATTTCCGCCTGCAGTTCGGCGTGCGGAACCTGTTCGATCAGGCGGTTCCCTATGCCGGCGAGGTATCGCGCCAGTTCGGCGTCTACGACCCGATCGGTCGGACCTACACGCTGCGTGCGACGGCCAACTTCTGATGGGGGGAGCCGGGGCGGGACCGATTGTCCCGCCCCCGTTCTTCGCCGACTCCAGGGAACGAACATGACCAGATATCTGCTCGGCATCGCGCTCGCCTGCCTCGCCGTTCCGGCTTTCGCGGACGACGGCCCGAAGCGCTACACGATCGAGCAGTTGATGGACTCCGATTCGATCGGCGGCCTGTCCTGGTCGCCCGATGACAGCAAGCTGATCTTCACCAGCAACCGCACCGGCATCGCCAATATCTACGTCATGCCGTCGGCGGGTGGGGAGGCGGTGCCGCTGACCCGGTCGACCGGCGAAACGATCCGCGCGATCGGCTATTTCCCGCACGACGAGCGTATCCTTTTTTCGAGCGATCAGGGCGGCAACGAACTCGCGCATATCTATGTCCGCGAACGCGACGGAACGGCGCGCGATGTAACGCCCGGCGACCGGCACGTCGCCCGTTTCGTCGACTGGGCGCACGATGGCCGCTCCTTCTTCGTCCAGACGAACGAACGCGACCCGCGCTTCTTCGACCTCTACGAGATTCAGGTCGACGGTTATGAAAAGACCCGGCTGTTCGAGAACGACAAGGCCTATCAGGTGCGCGCGGTCAGCCCCGACCGGCGCTATGTCGCGCTCAGCCGGATCGTCGATAATGCGACGCGGCATTGCTATGTCTATGACCGGACCGCCGCGAAGCTGATCCAGCTCACCCCCGAGGGCCAACCGGTGGCCTGCGAGCCGCAGGTCTTTGCAAGCGAGGGCGCGCAGCTTTTCTACACCACCGACGACGGCGGCGAGTTCGCCTTTCTGGTGCGGCGGGACCTGGCGACCGACGAACGCATCACCGTCTTCAAGCCCGACTGGGACGTCGAGGGCGCGGCGCTGTCGCGCGACGGGCGGACGCTGATCGTCTCGGTCAACGAGGATGCGCGCTCACGCCCCTACCTGTTCGATGCGCGCGATTTCCGTCTGATCGCGCTCGACGTCGGGACGCCCGATGCGAGCACCGCGCTGCTGCTCGCCAACCATGCCCGAAAGGCGCTGATCAGCGCCTCGAACGGCTCGACGCCGGGGGAGATATCGCTTCTCGATCTCTCCAGCGGCAGGCGCACGCCCTTGCTCGACGCGCGTGCCCCCGGCGTCGCACCCGAAGACCTCGTGCCCGGAAAGGTCGTGCGCTTTGCATCCTATGACGGGCTGGCGGTGCCGGGCATCCTCTATGTGCCGAAGAATGCGCGCGCCGGCGACCGGCGGCCCGCGGTGATCCATGTTCACGGCGGCCCCGGCGACGAAAGCCGGGTCGGCTATCGCCCCTTGCCGCAATATCTCGCCAACCACGGCTATGTGGTGTTCGAGATCAACAATCGCGGTAGCAGCGGGTCAGGCCGCACCTTCTATCACCTCGACGACCGCCGCCATGGCGACGCCGACCTCGACGACGTGGTCGCGGCGAAGCGGATGCTCGTCGACACCGGCTTCGTCGATCCCGACAAGATTGCGATCCAGGGCCAGAGCTACGGCGGCTATATGACGCTGGCCGGGCTGGCTTTCCGGCCCGACGCCTTCGCGGCGGGGGTCGACATCTATGGCGTTTCGAACTGGCCGCGCCTGCTCGCCAACACGCCGAGCTGGTGGGAGGATTTGCGCCGGCTGCTGTTTACCGAGGTCGGCGATCCCGAAAAGGATGCGGACTATCTGCGCAGGATTTCGCCGGTGTTCCACGCGAACGCGATCCGCAAGCCGCTGCTCGTGCTCCAGGGCGCGAACGACCCGCGGGTGCTGCCGGTCGAATCCGAGGACATCGTCGCAAAGGTCAAGGCGAACGGCGTGCCAGTCGACTATATCGTCTTTCCCGACGAGGGGCATGGCTTTCGCAAGAAGGCGAACCAGATCGCCGCCTATCGCGCCATCCTCGAATTCCTCGACGCGCATGTGAAGAATGCGCCGGGGAAAGAGGCGGAAATCTCCCCGTTGGGCGATTTTCCGATCGGCCGGTGACGGGGGCTCGCCTCAGCCGGCGCGAATTGCTCGCCGCCGGCGCGCTCGTTGCGGCGGCGCCGGCCTGGGCGGCCGGCGGAGACGAGGACGCGCGGCTGAACGCCTTTTTCGAATCGGTGTTCCAGCGCGATCTCGCCCGCAGCCCGTCCGCGCAATCGGCGATGGGCGTCAAGGGCGGGCAGGCGGGGTGGCCCGACGTCAGCCAGCACCGCGCGGACGAGGATGTCCGGCTGGCGCGGGGCGATCTCGCCGCGCTTCGGCGCTTCGATCGCCGCGCGCTGACGCCGCAGGCCCGGCTCAGCTACGATCTTTTCGCTTATGATGCCGAAGAGGCGATCGAGCGCCATCGCTGGCGCGGCCATCACTATCCGGTGTGCCAGATGCGCGGGCCGCAGCGGGACATCCCGCAGACGCTGATCAACAACCACGCAATCGCGGATCGCGCCGATGCCGAAGCCTATGTCGCGCGGCTGCACGCCGTGGCCCCCTATCTGGCGGCCGTCGTCGCGGGTCTGGAACGGCAGGCAGCGAACGGCGTCGCCCCTCCCGCCTTTTCCATCCCGCTCGTCATCGGCAATTGCGAGAAGCTGATCAGCGGCGCGCCGTTTCAGCCCGGGGCGCCCGACAGCCCGATACTGGCCGATTTCCGCGGCAAGATCGCGAAGCTCGCGCTGTCCGATCCCGAAAAATCGCGGCTGCTGCGCGCAGCCGAGGCTGGCTTGCTGGAAGGATTCGGTCCGGGTTTCCGCCACCTGATCGCCTGCCTGCGCAGCATCCCCTGCGGGGAAGGCTGCAACGACGGCGTCTGGCAGCTGCCCGACGGCGATGCCTATTATGCGGCGCAACTGCGCTGGAACACGACGCTGTCCCTGTCGCCGGCGGAGGTGCACCGGATCGGGCTCGAAGAGACCGCGCGGCTCCATGCCGAGATGCGGGCCGTGGCGAAGCGCGCGGGTTTTTCGGGCACGCTCGCCGAGTTGTTCGAGCATGTGCGCACCGATCCGCGCTTCTATTATCCGGATACGCTGCAAGGGAAGGCGGCCTATCTCGACGCGATGCGCGCGAAGATCGCGGCGGTGACCGCGCGGCTCGGCGAACTCACCAACCATGTCCCGAGCGCCGACGTGGTGGTGAAGCCGGTCGAACCCTGGCTCGAAGCGTCGGCCGGCACCGCCGGCTATTTCGCGCCTTCGGCCGACGGCACGCGCCCCGGCATCCTTTATGTCAACACGCGCGACATGCGGAATCTGCCGATCTACGAACTGTCGGCGCTCTCCTATCACGAAGGGGTGCCGGGCCACCATCTCGAAAAGGCGGTGACGCGGGCGCTGACCGGCCTGCCCCGATTCCGGGCCTTCGGCGGCTATACCGCGTTCAGCGAGGGCTGGGCGCTGTTCGCCGAACAGCTTCCGGTCGAGATGGGGCTTTACGACGATCCGTGGCAGGAATTCGGCCGGCTCTCGATGGAATTGATGCGCGCGGGGCGCCTCGTCACCGACACCGGCGTCCATGCGCTGCGCTGGAGCCGGGAGCGGGCGGTCGCCTGGCTGGATCAGAACACCCCGGCGAACCACGCCGACAATGTCACCGCGATCCAGCGCTATATCGTCACCCCGGGTCAGGCCTGCGCCTATGAAATGGGGAAGCTCAAGCTCGTCGAGCTGCGCGACCGCGCGCGGACCCGGCTTGGCGACCGTTTCGACCTCCGCCGTTTCAACGACAGCGTGCTCGGCAGCGGTCCGCTGCCGTTGCCGCTGCTCGAAGCCTATATCGACGCTTGGATAGCCAAGGGGGGAGGAACCGCATGAGCAGCGGCAGTATCGGCCGGCGCCATTTCATCGGATCGGCGGCGCTTGCGGGGGCCGCGCTGGTCGCGCCACCGGCGTTTTCGATCGAGACCGGAGAGGACGCGCGGCTCGACGCCTTTTTCGAACGCATCTTCCAGCGCTCGCTCGATCGCAGCCCGACGCGCCAGTCGGCACTCGGCATCCGCCGCGACCAGGACAAGTGGGACGACATCAGCGAGGCGCGCGAGCTGGAGGACTACCGGCTGCGCGAGCGCGATCATGCCGAATTGCAGGGGTTCGACGTCGAGAAACTGTCGCCGCAGGCCCGGCTCAGCCACCGCATGTTCGCGCTCCAGTCCGAACGCGCACTGCGCGACTTCAAATGGCGGCATCATGATTATGTGATGACCCAGATGGGCGGCGTGCACACGCGCGTGCCGAGCACGCTCACCAACAGCCATCCGATCGCCACACGCGCCGATGCGGAGGCCTATATCAAGCGGCTGACCGGCGTCGAATCGCTGATGGCGCAGGCGGTCGCGCGGCTTCGGGCGCAGGAGGCGGGCGGCATCCGGCCGCCGCGCTTCGTCTATGGGCTGGTGATCGAACCTTGCGTCAACCTGCTGAAGGGGGCGCCGTTCGAGGGAGAGGGCGACAGCCCGATCTTCGCCGACTTCAAGACCAAGCTCGCCGCGGCCGACCTTTCCGATGCCGATCGCGCCGACCTTCTCGCCCGCGGCACCGCGGCGCTGATGGGGGGCTTCGCCGCCGGCTATGGAGCGCTGGTCGCGCACCTGCGCGCGGCCGAGGCGCAGGCCGACGGCGTCGACGGCGTGTGGAAGCTTCCCGACGGCGAAGCCTATTACGAGGTGCAGCTCGAATCCTATACCACGCTGCCGCGAAAGGCGGCCGAGGTGCACGCGCTCGGGTTGCGCGAGGTGGCGGCGATCCACGACGCGATGCGCGCGATCATGCGGCGGACGGGTTTCGACGGCGATCTTCAGGCCTTCTTCGCCTTCATGCGCACCGATCCGCGCTTCTATCATCCCGACAGCGACGCCGGCCGCGCCGCCTATCTGGCCGAGGCCAATGCGCTGCTCGACGAGATTCGCGCGCGGCAGGGCGAATTGTTCGGTCATCTGCCGAAAGCGCCGGTCGAGGTGCGCGCGATCGAGGCGTGGCGCGAGAAGTCGGCGCCCAAGGCGCATTACCGCAACCCGCCGCAGGATGGCTCGGCGCCGGGCATCTTCTACATCAATCTCGCCGACATGCAGGCGCAGCCGCGCTATCAGCTTGCCGCGACGCTCTATCACGAGGCGGTCCCCGGCCATCATATCGAAACCTGCATCGCGCACGAGATGGAGGGGATTCCGAAATTCCGCCGTTTCGCCAGCATCGCGGCGTTCAGCGAGGGCTGGGGCCTCTATTCGGAACTGCTGCCCAGGGAAATGGGGCTCTATGCCGATCCCTATTCGGATTTCGGCCGGCTTTCGCTGTCGCTGATGCGCGCCTGCCGCCTCGTCGTCGACACCGGCATCCATGCGATGCGATGGACCCGCGAGCAGGCGGTCGCGTGGCTCGATGCGAACATGCCGTCGAGCCATTACGACAACCAGCGCGAGATCGACCGCTATATCGTCCTGCCCGGGCAGGCGACCGCCTATTACATCGGCATGCAGACGATCGTCGCGCTGCGCGCGCGGGCGCGCGAAAAGCTCGGCGACCGCTTCGACCTTCGCCGCTTCCACGATGTCGCGCTCGGCGCCGGTCCGCTGCCGCTGCCGCTGCTCGAGGAAAGAATAGACAATTGGATCGCCGATGGAGGAGCCGCGGCATGAGGATGATTTTCGCTTTCGCCGCCGCCTGCCTGTGCGGCGGCACCGCGCTTGCCGCGCCGCCGCACTATGACGTCGCGGCGCATTTCGACCCCGACGGCCGGCTCGACGCGGACGTCACGATCACGCTCAGCGAAGGGGAGGCCGAAAAGGCCTTTCTGCTCTCGCAGCGTTTCGCGGTGCAGCCGACGGCGCTGCCGCACGGCGTGACGATGACGGTCGAGCCGGCTGATTCACCGATGCCCGCGCTGAACCGGTACGTCTTCCATTTCGCCGATCCGCACGCCGAGCCGGTCAAGCTGCATTTCCGCTATGCCGGGCCGATCGACACCGAGCATGACAGCGGCAACAAGCCGCTGCGGCCCGAAGGCTATGAGCTGTTCCTCGATCATATGTGGTATCCGGTCGGCGCCGACATCCAGACGCGCTTCACCGTCGATGCGACGATCGACGGGCTCGCGCCCGATCTGGTCGTCGTCGCGCAGGGCGACGTCACGCGGACTCCCGATGGCGTGCGGATCAAGCGGGATTTCCTCGACATCGACCTGCCGCTGGTCGCGATGCGCGGGCTGGAGCGCGCCGAGGCGCACGGCGTCGAATTCTATTCGCGCGACCTGTCGGCGTGGCGCTCGCGGCAATATATCAAGCATAGCGAGGCCGCCGCGCGCTATTTCGAGGCGATGTTCGGTCCCTTGCCCCGCAAGGTGCGGATGACGCAGGTGTGGCGCGAGCGGTCGATGGGCTATGCGCGCACGGCCTATACGGTCGTGACCGAAGGCCGCGCGGGCAGCCCGGAGGATTCGGAGGTCGGACCCGGCCGCCATGTCGCGCACGAGATCGCGCATGCCTGGTGGATGCTCGCGAGCCCGCTGACCGACGATTTCTGGCTCGTTGAATCGGCGGCCGAATATATGTCGATGCGCTATGTCGAGCAGGCTTTCGGGGCGGAGGAGCTGGCGAAGAACATCGCGGCCAAGCGCGAGGCGACGACGAAGGCCGGTCCGGTCATGGGGCACGGCCGGCCCGACCGGGTCCAGCTCTACGGCAAGGGGCCGCTGCTGCTGGTCGATCTGGAGCATCGGATCGGGCGCGCGGCGATGGACCGGCTGATGATCGCGATGGCGAAGGAGCCGGTGCACACGACGGCGATCTTCCTGCGCCACCTGACCGAGATCGCGGGTGCCGATGCGGCGCGCGAATTCGACACGGCGCTCCACACATGAAGGTTTCGCGGCGGACGGTGCTGGGCGGCGCGGCCGCGCTCGCCGTCTCCGCCCGCGCCGGGGCGACCGGGTTCGGGCGCGGTCGATACGACCGCGCCATGGTCATCGACGGCCTGTCCTCGCTCGGCCCGCTCGATCCCGATGGACCGGCGGTCGCGTCGCAACTGGCCGCCTATCGCGCGTCGGGGCTGACGGCGATCCACCAGACGGTCGGTGCGGCGGGGAACACCGCTGGGCGTTTCGAGGAAACGCTGCGGCGCATCACCCGCTACGAACGCTTCGTTCGGGCCTTTCCCGACCGGCTGCTCCACGTCCGCGCCGCGGCCGACCTGCGCGCCGCGCAGGACAGCGGCCGGCTCGGGGTGATCTTCGGGTTCCAGGATACGGTGCCGCTCGAAACCGACGCGGGCCGGCTCGACCTGTTCGACCTGCTCGGCGTCCGCATCGTGCAGCTCACCTACAACAAGCGCAACCTGGTCGGCGACGGCTGTCTCGAGCCCGGAAACGCCGGCCTCAGCGATTTCGGGCGCGAGGTCGTCGCCGGGCTCAACGCGCGGAGGATGATGGTCGATGCCAGCCACGCATCGCAGCGCACGATCGCAGAGGCGATCGCGGCGTCGACCGCGCCGATCGCGATCAGCCACACCGGTTGCCGCGCGCTTGTCGACGTACCGCGCAACACCGCCGATGCCGAGCTGCGCGCGCTGGCCGATCGCGGCGGGGTCGCGGGCATCTATTTCATGCCCTTCCTGCGGGCGAGCGGGCAGCCGCGCGCCGACGACGTGATCCGGCACATCGAACATGCGGTGAAGGTTGCGGGCGAGGATCATGTCGCGCTCGGCACCGACGGCGGCATCGGGGCGGTCGAACTGACCGCCGACTATGCCGAGACCCAGCGGCGCTTCTATGAGGAGCGCAAGGCGGCGGGGGTGGCGGCGCCGGGCGAGGCGCCCGACGTCTTCAACCTCGTTCCCGACTATAACGCGCCGACGCGCTTCCTGACGCTGGCCGACGATCTGTCGGCGCGCGGCTGGCCGGCGCGGCGCATCGAAAAGCTGCTCGGCGCCAATTTCGCGCGACTATGCGCCGACGTCTGGGGCCGCTGAGCCCGTCCGCAGCCGCTCGCCGCGCCGGCGCAGCAGTTCGGCGGTCCCCAGCAGCAGGGTCGACGCGACGATCAGCAGCGTCGCCGCGGCGGCGATGGCGGGACTGATCTGTTCGCGCACCCCTTCGAACATCTGGATCGGCAGCGTGCGCTGCTCCGGACCGGCGATGAACAGTGCCACCGTCGTCTCGTCGAACGAGGTCATGAAGGCGAAGACCGCGCCCGCGGCGATCCCCGGCGCGGCCAGCGGCGCGAGGACGCGGACGAGCTGGGTGAGCGGTGGCGCGCCGAGGCTGGCCGCGGCGCGCAGCAGGTCCGGGTCGAGGCCGCTCAGCGAGGCGTGGACGACGATCACCACGAACGGCAGCGCCAGCGCGCTGTGCGCGATCACCAGCCCCACCGGCCCGTTGACGAGACCCAGCGGCGCGAACAGGAAATAGAAGGCGACCGCGACGACGACGATCGGCATGACGAGCGGCGCGCTGATCAGCGCGACGATGACCGGCTTGGCGCGCGAGCGCATGTGCGAAAGGCCGATCGCCGCCAGCGTCCCGAGCGGCGTCGCGATCGCCGTCGTCGCCACCGCGATCTTGAAGCTGTTGCCGAAGGCGTGCGTCCATTGCGACGAATCGGCGAGCGTGCGGTACCAGCGCAGCGACAGCCCGCCTTCGGGAAAGACGAGGAAGCCGCCGGGATTGAGCGAAAGCGGAACGACCGCAAGGATCGGCAGCACCAGAAAGGCGAACACCAGCGCGCAGAAGACGATCAGCGTCGCCCGGCCGAGCCGCCCGGATCGCGAGCGGACGGCGATCATGCCGGCACCGTGCGGACCATCGTCCGTCCCGCGAACAGCATCAGCAGCAGCGGCAGCACCAGCAGCAGGCTCAGCGCCGCGGCCATGCCCCAGTTGAGCGACTGGTTGGTATAGAAGGCGATCGAGGCGCTGATCATCTGGTCGGCGCCGCCGCCCATCAGGGCGGGCGTCACATAATAGCCGAGCGCCAGGGTGAAGACGATGATCGCGCCCGCGGCGACGCCCGGCAGCGTCTGCGGCAGATAGACCTTCCGGAACGCGAGCATCGGCGAGGCGCCGAGCGAGCTTGCGGCGCGCATCGCCGTCGGCGCAATGCCCTTCATCACGCTGTAGAGCGGCAGGATGAAGAAGGGCAGCAGCACATGCGTCATCGCGATATAGACGCCGAGGCGGTTGTAGATGAGCTGGATCGGCGCGTCGATCAGCCCGATCGTCTGGAGAGCGCCGTTCACGACGCCGTTGGTCTGGAGCAGCACCGCCCACGCCGCCGTGCGCACCAGCGCCGACGTCCAGAAGGGCAGCAGCACCAGGATCAGCAGCGGGTTGGCGGTCCGCGCGGGAAGCGAAGCGAGCAGATAGGCGACCGGATAGCCGAGCAACGTGCACAGCAGGGCGACGACCGCGCTGATCTTGAAGGTACGCAGGAAGATGTCGCCGAACACCGCCTGCTCGCGCGGAACGCCGACGATGCGGCCTTCGGCGTCGAGCCGCCGGTCGAGCGCGGCGAGCAGATAATAGCTGGTCAGCGGTCCGTCTGCATGGCGCATCACCGACCATATGGCGGGCTGCCCCCAGCGCGGGTCGATCCGCGCGAGATCGGCGACCGTATCGCCGGGCGCGCCGGCCGCGAGCCGGTCGGCGGTGGCATAGAGCAGGCTCCGCGATCCGACCATGTCGTAGTTCAGCCGATTGGCGACGCGGTTGAGCGTGCCCGCCCGATGCGTCGCCAGCGTTTCGTGCGCCACCGTGCGCGCGAGCCCGTCGGGCGGCAGTCCGTCGCCGTCCCATGCCCGCAGCGCCGCCGCGCTTTCGGGCCAGGCCCGTTCGAGATCGCGGTCGATCACCGCGCGCGACAGCATCAGCATCACCGGCGCGATGAAGCTGGCGATCAGGAAGATCAGCAGCGGCGCGACGAGCGCGAAGGGCCACCAGCGGCGCGTCATCGGCGGATCAGCGCGCGACCCAGGCGTTGAACCGCTGGGTGAGCTGGTCGCCGTACTCGACCCAGAAATCGGCGTTGAGTTCGAGCGCGCCGACCATGTTCGCGGGGTCGCTCGGCGTGTCGCGCTTCAGCTCCGGGCCGACCTCGCGGTTCGCTTCGATGTTGGTGAGGCCGGTCGGGATGAAGCGCGCCAGCCGCATCTGGCTTTCGGGCCGCGTCATATAGCGCAGCAACTGGGCGGCCTCGGCCTTGCGCGGGCTGTTGGCCAGGATGACCCAATAATCGACGGCATAGATGTTGCCGTGCCAGTTCAGCTTGAAATGGCGGCCTTCGGTGCGGTTGGCGACGACCAGCCGGCCGGGGCTGGTTACCGACATCACCACCTCGCCCGACCCCAGAAGGTCGGGAACCTGCGAGATCGACGACCACCAGACGACATGCGGCTTGATTTCGTCGAGCTTGCGGAAGGCGCGATCGACCCCCGCCGGCGTGCGGAGCGTCGGATAGACCTGGTCGGGCTGCACGCCGTCCGCCATCAGGGCGAACTCCAGCGAATATTTGGGGGTCTTGCGCATGCCGCGCTTGCCGGGGAAGCGCTTGACGTCCCAGAAATCGGCCCAGCTTTGCGGACCGGCCCCGCGGATGCGGTCGCCGTCATAGCCGATCACATAGGACCACAGCATCGCGCCCACGCCGCAGTCGTGCACCGCCGCGGGAAGGAAGGCGTCGCGTCCGCCGAGCGCGGCCCAGTCGAGCCGCTGGAACAAGCCTTCCTCGCAGCCGAGGATCAGATCCTCGGTCTCGACCTGGACGATGTCCCAGCTGGTGTCGCCGCCGGTCACCTTGGTGCGGATCACGCCGACGCCGCCGCGCCAGCTGTCCTCGCGCAGCGGGATGCCGGTCGCCTGCGAGAAGGACGACCAATAGGCCTGCCGGTGCGCGTCCTGCGAGGAGCCGCCCCAGCCGACCACGGTCAGCGGGCGAAGGTCGGACCCCGATCCGCAGGCGCCGAGCGTAAGCAGTGCCAGCGCGCCGAGCGCTCTCAGCCGGAATGTCATGATCCATCTCCCCCCGGATTCGAGCCACCCGCCGCCGGAAAGACGAAGCAGCGGTCGGTGCACCAGCCGATCGCCAGCCGGTCCCCCGGCTTCACGTCCCGGTCGGCGGAAACCCGTGCGATCAGCGATCCGCCGCCGTCGAGGCCGACATGGATGCGACGGTGATCGCCATGATAGACAAGCTGGTCGACGCGTCCGTCGAGCGCGTTGCAGCAGGGGAGCGGCTGCTCGCCCATCTCGATATGCTCGGGCCGGATCGCCGCGACGACGGCGGTGCCGGGAGTGAAGGTGGCGGCCGCGGTCGCCCGCACGATCTGGCCGCCCGCCAGCCGGATCGCGCACTGGTCGCCCTGCTGCGTGATCACCGTCGCGGCGAGGCGGTTGTTTTCGCCCATGAATCCGGCGACGAAGGCATTGGCGGGCCGTTCGTATATCGTATCGGGCGGGCCGAGTTGCTGCACCCGTCCGTCGGCGAACACCGCGATGCGGTCGGACAGCGTCAGCGCCTCGCTCTGGTCGTGGGTGACATAGAGGATGGTGAGGCCGAGCGCGCGCTGGATGCGCTTGATCTCGATCTGCAGATGTTCGCGAAGCTGGCGGTCGAGCGCGCCCAGCGGTTCGTCCATCAGCACCAGGTCGGGTTCGAAGACCAGTGCGCGCGCCAGCGCGACGCGCTGCCGCTGGCCGCCCGACAATGCGTCGGGCCGTCGGTCGCCAAGGCCCTCGAGCCGGACCAGCGCCAGCGCCGCTTCGACCTTCGCTGCCGCATCGGCGCCGCGAATGCCGCGGACGCGCAGGGGAAAGGCGATATTCCCGGCGACGCTCATGTGTGGAAACAGTGCGTAATTCTGAAAGACGACGCCCATGTTGCGCTTGTGCGGCGGCCGGTCGGCAAGCGAGCGGCCATCGAGATATATGTCGCCCTCGCTCGGCGTCTCGAACCCCGCGAGCATCATCAGCGTCGTCGTCTTGCCCGAGCCCGAGGGGCCGAGCAGGGTCAGGAATTCGCCGCGCTTGACCGCCAGGTCGAGCCCGGCCACCGCGGCAGCGGCGCCGGCCGCATAGCGTTTCTCGACGCCGCGGAACTCGACCAGGGGCGAGGCGGATGCCGCCATCAGCATGTCATCGATCGATAGACGGCGCCCAGTCGCCGCACGCCCTCTTCGATCTGCGTCGGCGTGGCATAGCTGTAAGCCAGCCGGACGTGATTGCGCGGGACGCCCGCGCCTTGCGACGCGAAGAAGCGGCTTCCGGCGATCAGGTGCACGCCCGCTTCGGCCGCGCGCGCCGCGAGCTGGTCGCCGTCGGCCTCGTCGGGCAGCGTCACCCAGACATAATAGCCGCCTTCGGGCGCCGCGACGCGGGCGGCGGGTAGTTCGCGTGCCAGCGCCGTCATCATGGCGTCGCGGCGCTCCCGATAGGCCGCCTGCACGCGCGCGATATGCGCGGGAAAGGCAGGGGAACTCGCAAACCCATGAATGATCCTCTGGATCAGCGGCGAAGAACCGCCTTCCGATTTGAGCGCGATCATCCGCGCGATCAGCGCGGGTTCGGCGGCGACCCAGCCGATGCGCAGTCCGGGGGCGACCAGCTTGGAAAAGCTGCCGAGGTGAAAGATCGATCCCGACCGGTCGAGCGCCTTGAGCGGCGCCTGGTCCGCGCCTTCGAAGCGCACGCGGCGATAGGGGCTGTCCTCGATGATCGCGATGCCGCGCTCCTCCGCGAGCGCGACCAGCGCGGCGCGGCGCGCGTCGGGCATCGTCGTGCCGGTCGGATTGTGGAATTCGGGGACGTTGTAGATCAGCTTCGGAGCTGCCCGGCCGGCGGCGGCGCGGCGATCGAGCTCGGCGGCAAGCGCCGCGACGTCGAGGCCCGCCGCATCCTGCCCGACCTCGATGAATTCGACGCCGAAATTGCGGAAGATCGGCACCGCGGTGAAATAGGTCGGCGCGGTCACCACGATCGCGTCGCCTTCGTCGAGCAGCAGCCGGCAGACGAGGTCGATTCCCTGCTTCGCGCCGTTGGTGACCAGGATATGGTCGGCGGTCAGGTCGCAGCCGTTGGCATTCATCCACTCCGCCAGCCACGCGCGCATATAGGGCTGGCCGCGGCCCGATGCATATTGCAGCGCCTCCTCGCGATGCGCGCCGAGGGCCGCATCGGCATAGGGCGTCAGGTCGGGCAGCAGTTGCGGCGCGGCGAAACCCGAATCGAAGAAGATCGTCCCCTCGTCGAACTCGGATGGAAAATGCGGGGCCGGAAAGCGCGTCGACAGGGGTCTTGCCCGGCGTGCCAGACGATCATCACTCAACAAATCCTGTGCCCCTCTTCTGCGCCTCGCCTGTTCGCGAAGCGGCTCACCCTGCCCGGAACGATGGTTCGGGCCGACGAATCCGCCATCATCCGACCACCAAAAAGCGAGTGGCGGATTTGCGCGCGCCATCGCTCGTGCTGGTCGGGAGGGGGAAGAATGCGACGACGTCTGCGATATACGGGGGGACGGGCCGTCGGCGCCTTATGGGCCGCGCTCGCGCTTGCCGCCGGCGGCGCCATTGCCGCCGATCCGGCCGCCGAAGGACCCTTTCCCAGCACCTATCGGCCGGCCGCCGCGGCGCCGACCGCCATCGTCGGCGCGACGCTGCTGACCGGAACGGGCGCCGAGATCGCCGATGCGACGCTGTTGATGCGCGACGGCCGGGTCGAGGCGGTGGGCGCGAACCTTTCCGTTCCCGACGGCTACGCGCGCGTCGACGGTCGCGGCAAATGGGTGACGCCGGGGATCATCGACGCGCATTCGCATCTCGGCGTCTATCCTTCGCCGGCCACGCCCTCGCATCAGGACGGCAACGAAGCCGTCGCACCGAACACCGCGGAGGTGTGGGCCGAACATTCGGTCTGGCCGCAGGACCCGAAATTCCGCCTCGCGCGTGCCGGCGGGGTGACGACGCTGATGGTGCTTCCGGGCTCCGCGAACCTGTTCGGCGGGCGCTCCGTGACGCTCAGGAATGTTCCCGCGGTGACGACGCAGGGCATGAAATTCCCCGGCGCTCCCTATGGATTGAAGATGGCGTGCGGCGAGAATCCCAAGCGCGTCTATGGCGCGCGCGGCCGGTCGCCGGCGACGCGGATGGGCAATGTCGCGGGCTATCGCAAGGCATGGATCGACGCTGCGGATTATGCGCGCAAATGGGATCGGTGGGAAAACAGCGGCCGCACCGGCGAACCGCCGAAGCGCGATTTGCAGCTCGAAACGCTCGCCGGGGTGCTGAAGGGCGAGATTCTGGTCCAGAACCACTGCTACCGCGCCGACGAAATGGCGGTGATGATCGACGTCGCGCACGAATTCGGCTTTCGCATCCGCGCCTTCCATCACGCGAACGAGGCCTACAAGATCATACCTTTGCTGGTGAAGGAGGACATCTGCGTCGCCACATGGGCCAACAGTTGGGGCGCGAAGATGGAATCGCTCGACGGGATAGAGGAAAATGCGCCGATGATCGACGCCGCGGGCGGCTGCGCGATCATCCACTCGGACGACGGCCTGCTGATCCAGCGGCTCAATCAGGAGGCGGGAATCGCGATGACCGCGGCCAACCACGCCGGCCTGTCGATCACCCGCGGCGAGGCGATCCGGTGGATCACCTCCAATCCGGCCAAGGCGCTCGGCATCGCCGACCGGGTCGGCTCGCTCGAACCCGGCAAGATGGCCGACGTCGTGCTGTGGAGCGCCAATCCGTTCAGCGTCTACGCGCTTGCCGACCGCGTCTGGATCGACGGCGTGCCGATGTGGGATCGCGGCGATCCGCGTTATCGCTTGCCGTCGGACTTCCTGCTCGGCCAGCCCGGTCAGGATTTCGCGCGATGACCCGTCTCGGCCTTTTCCTGCTGGCGCTGGTCTGCACCGGCCCGGCCGCGGCGGAAACCGTCGCGATCACCGGCGGCCGCGTCGTCACCATGGGGCCCGCGGGCGACATCGCCGACGGGACGGTGGTCATCGCCGACGGCCGTATCGTCGCGGTCGGCGCGGGCGTCGCGGTGCCGCCCGATGCGACGGTCATCGACGCGCGCGGCAAGGTCGTGACGCCGGGGCTGGTCGCGGCGGGGACGGCGCTCGGCCTCGTCGAGGTGCGGATGGTCGCCGCCGCCGACGATCGCGCCACCCACAAGCGCGACCTCAGCGCCGCGTTCGACGCCGGCTACGGGCTCAATCCCGATTCTCTGCTCGTGCCCGTCGCACGGCTGGGCGGCATCACCCGTGCGATCGCCACGCCCGCCTACGACGACAAGGGGGACCGCGAACTGCCGTTCGCCGGGCAGGCGGCGGCGGTCGTGCTCGACGGCCGCCCGATGCTGATGCGGCGCGGGGTCGCGATGGTGCTCGAAATGGGCGAAGGCGGCGCCGAGCGAACGGGCGGCGCACGCGGCGGAGAGTTGGCCCTGCTGCACGCGCTCTTTGCGGAGGTGCGCGATTTCAAGGCGCGCCGCGCCGCCTATGACCGCGGCGAAACGCGCGCCTACATGCTGTCGCGCGCCGATATGGAGGCGTTGATCCCCGTCGTTGACGGCCGGATGCCGCTGCTCGTCACCGTCAACCGCGCCTCCGACATCCGCGACGCGCTTGCGATGGCCCGCGCCGAAGGCGTGAAGCTGATCCTCGATGGCGTCGCCGAGGGCTGGCGCGTGGCGAGCGAGATCGCCGCGGCGGGCGTCCCGGTCCTCGTCACTCCGGTCCAGAACAGCCCGGCGTCGTTCGAGGCGCTCGGCGCGACGCTCGCCAACGCCCGCCGTCTCGCCGAAGCGGGCGTGCTGGTCGCGATCGAGGGCAACGGCAATCATCGGGAGCGCGAATTGCGCTACAATGCCGGCAACGCGGTCGCCAGCGGCCTCGACTGGCGCGCCGGGCTGGCCGCGATCACGATCAATCCGGCGCGCATCTTTGGGCTCGCCGACCGTGTCGGCTCGCTCGAATCGGGCAAGGACGGCGACGTCGTCGTCTGGGACGGCGATCCGCTCGACACGCTGACGCGGCCTGTCGCCGTGCTGATCCGCGGCGCCCGCCAGCCCATGACCTCGCGCGCCACCGAATTGCGCGACCGCTATCTTCCGACCGTCCGGTCTTCCGCCGAAGGAGAAATCCCATGAACGTGAACAAGCTGCTTTTGCTGTATTCGGGTATATTGACCGCGGCCTTCGCGTTCGCGGTGGTGAGCGAGGCGGGGGCCGACACGCGGCCGGGCAAGGCGGCGTTCGAAGAGATCGACGTCAAGCGGATCAACGTGCGCGAGGATGACGGGACGATCCGCATGATCGTATCGAACAGCAGCCACGCGCCGGGCATCATCATGCACGGCAAGGAACGTCCGCATCCCGCCGGCAATCGCGGCGCCGGGATCATCTTCTACAATGAGGAAGGGTCCGAAAACGGCGGCCTGACCTTTGCGGGCAAGACCGGTCCTGACGGCAAGGTGTCGGGCGGCGGGCATCTCAGCTTCGACCAGTATGAGCAGGATCAGGTGATCCAGCTGACCCAGAGCGAATATGACGGGCGGCGCTGGGCGGGGATGATCATCAGCGACCGGCCCGATCAGCCGCTCGACTTCGATCTCGCCGAACGCATCTCGAAGATGCCCGACGGTCCGGAACGCACCGCACTGCTGGAGAAGGTGCAGGCAGAGGGCAGTTTCGGGCGCCAGCGCCTCTATGTCGGCAAGACGCGCGATCGCGATTCGGCGGTGATGCTCAGCGACGCGATGGGGCGGCCGCGCATCCGGATGCAGGTAACGTCCGACGGCAAGGCGTCGATCGACTTCCTCGACGAAAAGGGCGCCCTCATCCGGTCCGTCGCCCCCACCACGCCGTGATGGGTCACGCGATGGCAGCGCGTCCGCTCCTCGTCGCGGCGGCGGCCTTCGCGCTCGCCGGCTGCGCCGCGTCCGACGGGGCGGGACCGCAGGCGGCATCCGCCGGGCCGGCTGCGCCCACCGTCCATTCGGCCCCTTTCCCGAGCACCTATCGTCCGCCGGCAACCCGGCCGGTCGCTCTGGTCGGCGCCACCGTGCTCACCGCGACGGGGGAGGAGATCGCCAACGGCACGGTGCTGATGGAGGATGGAAAGATTGCCGCGGTCGGCGCCGGGCTGCCGGTTCCGGCGGGCTATCGGGCGATCGACGCGCGCGGCAAGTGGGTGACGCCGGGGGTGATCGACGCCCATTCGCATCTCGGCGCCTGGTCGCAGCCCGACAGCGTCGGCGCGCTCAACGACGTCAACGAGATGACCGACCCCAATACGGCGCAAATGTGGGTCGAACATTCGATCTGGCCGCAGGATCCCGGTTTCGACACGGCGCGCGAGGCGGGCGTGACGACGCTGATGGTGCTTCCGGGCTCCGCGAACCTGTTCGGCGGTCGCACCGTCACGCTCAAGAACGTGCCCTCGGCCACCGTCCAGGGCATGAAATTTCCCGATGCCCCCTATGGCATCAAGATCGCCTGCGGCGAGAATCCCAAGCGCGTCTATGGCGCGCGCGGCCGGTCGCCGGCGACGCGGATGGGCAATGTCGCGGGCTATCGCAAGGCATGGATCGACGCTGCGGATTATGTGCGCAAATGGGACCGATGGGAAAGCGGCGGCCGCATCGGCGAACCGCCGAAGCGCGATTTGCAGCTCGAAACGCTCGCCGGGGTGCTGAAGGGCGAGATATTCGTCCAGAACCATTGCTACCGTTCCGACGAGATGGCGAACATGATCGACATCGCGCACGAGTTCGGCTTTCGCATCCGCGCCTTCCATCACGCGAACGAGGCGTACAAGATCGCGCCCCTGCTGGTGAAGGAGGACATCTGCGTCGCCACCTGGGCCAACTGGTGGGGTTACAAGATGGAGGTGTTCGACGCGATCGAGGAGAATGCCGCGCTCGTCGAGGCGGCGGGCGGCTGCGCGATCATCCATTCCGATGACCCGGTCCTGATCCAGCGCTTGAATCAGGAGGCGGCGGTGGCGCTGTCGGCCGCCTGGCGCGCCGGGCTGAAGATCGAAAAGGCCCGGGCGATCCGCTGGTTCACCGCCAACCCGGCCCGGGCACTCGGCATCGCCGACCGGGTCGGCACGCTCGAACCGGGCAAGAATGCCGACGTCGTGCTGTGGAGCGCCGATCCCTTCAGCATCTATGCGCGCGCCGACAAGGTCTGGATCGACGGCGGTCTCGTCTTCGATCGCGATGATCCATCCTATCGGCGCCATTCCGACTTCCTGGTCGGACAAGCGGGAGAAAGGCCATGATCCGCTTCCTCGCCGCCTGCGCGGCGCTCGCCCTCGCGGCGCCCGCGGCCGCCGAAACCGTCGCCATCGTCGACGCGACGCTGCTGACGATGACCGAGGCCGGGACGATCGGGAAGGGGACGGTCCTGATCCGCGACGGACGCATCGCGTCGATCGGCGCAAATGTCGCGGTTCCGCCCGACGCCCGCATCGTCGATGGTCGCGGCGGCGTCGTCACGCCGGGCTTCATCCAGGCCGACAGCACCCTGGGCGCGGTCGAGGTCAGCCAGGTGCCGGCGAGCGCCGACCGCGCGACGCACAGCCGGACGATCAGCGCCGGCTTCGACATCTCGCTGGGGCTCAATCCCGATTCGATCCTGCTGCCGGTGTCGCGGCTTGCGGGAATCACGCACGCGGTCACCACGCCGCTCTACGACGACCGGTCCGGGCGCGACCTGCAATTCTCGGGGCAGGCGGCGGTGATCGACCTGGCGCAGCGTCCCGACATGGTCACGCGGCCGCGCGTGGCGATGGTGCTCGAAATGGGGGAGGGCGGTGCCGAACGCGCGGGCGGCGCGCGCGGATCGGCGATCGTGGCGCTGCGCGCGACCCTCGCCGACGTCCGCCATTTCGCGCGTCACCGTGCCGCCTACGACCGTGGGGAAGGGCGGTCGCAGACGCTGTCGCGCATCGACCTCGAAGCGCTGGTGCCGGTGGCGGAAGGCCGCATGCCGCTGATCGTCAAGGTCGATCGTGCGTCGGATATCGTCGAGATGATCGCGCTGGCCCGCGAGGAGGGACTGCGCATCATCCTCGACGGCGCCGAAGAGGGCTGGCGGGTGGCCGATGCCATCGCGGCGGCGAAGGTGCCGGTCATCGTCGACCCGCTGGCCAACCTGCCGCACAGCTTCTCGCAGGTCGGCGCGTCGATGGACAATGCCGCGCGGCTGCACGCCGCCGGGGTCGCCGTCGTGCTCAAGGCCGGCAGCGGCGTCGCGCATCGCGCGCGCGAACTGCGCTACAGCGCCGGCAACGCGGTGGCCTGGGGCTTGCCGCACGATGCTGCGGTGGCTGCCATCACCATCAACCCGGCGCGCGTTTTCGGGGTCGCCGACCGCATCGGGTCGCTGGCCGTCGGGCGCGCGGCCGACCTGATATTGTGGAGCGGCGATCCGCTCGAGCCGCTGTCGCAGCCCCGCCTGATCTTCGTCGAGGGGCTCGAAAAGCCGCTGACCGCCCGGCCGCTCGACCTGCGCGACCGCTATTTGCCCTGAGCGTCGGCTCAGGGCAGCGGTTTGCCGTCGACGTCGATCAGCTTCACGGCGGGATAGCGCTCGCGCAGCGCCGCGATCCACTGTTTCGAATCGCCGGCAAGGATCAGCGTCGCCCGATCGCTCCGGATATGTCCGGCGACCGTTGCGGCGATGTCTTCGGGGGATGGCGGCGCCTTCGCGGACACTTCGGATGCGAGCGCGTCGAGCGACGCATCGCTGGCAACCAGCGTCGATAGATAGTTGGCGAGACCCGCCGCGCGCTCGGTCTGGCTCGACAGTCCGTTGGCGACGAATGTCGCGCGGTCGGCGATCCGGGCGGCGTCCATGGGTTCGCTGCGCAGGCGCGCGATCTGGCCGAGCACCAGCCCCGCGACCTCGATCGCCGATTCGGTCTTGGTCTGCGTCGCGGCGATCAGGACGGTGGCATCGCGGCGCACGTCGAGCAGGCTGCCGGCGCTGTAGCTGAGGCCGCGCTTGACGCGGATCTCCTGGCTCAGCCAGCCTTGGAAGCCGCCGCCCAGGCCCGCGTTGATGACGCGCAGCGCGGGCCAGCCCGCATCGCCCCGCCCGACGGCCGGAAGCGCCGCGACGACGGCGGTCTGGCCGGCGCCGGGCATGTCGATGGCGATGATCTGCGGCGCGCGGGGCGCGGCCGCTGCGCGGGGCTGCGGCGCGGGGACGGCGGATTCGCCTTTCCAGCCCCCGAAAATGCGATCAGCCAGCGCAAAGCCCTGATCGGGCGACAGCGCGCCCGCGACGATCAGCGTCGTGTTACGTGGAATCCACCATTGGCGCTGCGCCGCGACCAGCCCGTCGCGTGTGACCGCTGCCAGCGTCGCTGCGCTGGGCGTGCGGCCATAGGGGGCGTCGCCGAACAGGGCGGCCGGCACGGTGCGTAGCGCCGTCTGGAGCGGCTGCTTGTTGGCGACGGTGATGGCGGCGACCTGCTGGCTGCGGACGCCGTCGAGCGCGTCGGCGGGGAAATCGGGGCGGATCGCGACGTCGGCCAGGATATGCGCCGCGGCTTCGGCGTTGGCTGCGGGCACCTGAACCGACAGGACGGTCGCGTCGGATTCCGAACTCGCCGCGATCGTGCCGCCGAGCGCCGCGATGTCGCCGGCGATCCGCTCGGCACTCCGTCCCCCGGCGCCTTTCAGCGCCAGCGCCGCGGCGATGTCGCCGCGCCCGGCCTCGCCCGGCGGGTCGGCGGCGTCGCCTCCGTCGATCACCAGCGTCAGCGCGGCCAGGGGCACGTCGGACGACCGGGCGACGACGACGCGTAACCCGTTGGCCAGGCGGCGCTCGGCGACCGACGGCAGCGTCGCGGGGACCGCCGCACCGGGTTGCGTCGGCGGCTCGCGGTCGGCCTCGCTCGCCAGCGTCACGGGCGGCGCGCTTGCCGGCGGCACCGCCGGGCCCATCGCCGTCACGTCGGGCGCGCGGTCGCCGGTGTAGCCCGCGGGCCGCAGGCTTTCGTCGCGATAGCGGAGCGTCACGCGGCTCGCGTCGGCCAGCCAATGGCGCGCGATCCGCTGAAGGTCCGCCGGCGTGATTGCGCGGATGGTGGCGAGCCGTTCGTCGGCCAGATGCGGATCGCCGGTCAGGACCGCGCCGCCGCCCAGCGCATAGGCGCGGCCGCGCGCCGTTTCGCGGGCGGAGAGCGCATCGCCGAACAGGCCGTTCTTCGCCGCCGCCAGCTCGCCCGGATCGAGCGGCGTATCGCGCAGCCTGGCGATCTCGGTGGCGAAGGCCGCCTCGGCTTCGCTCGGGTCGCGATCCTTGGCCAGCGTCACGACCAGCGCAAAGGCGTAGCCGTCGCGCGCGGGCAGGTTGTAACTGGTGACGGCGGACGCAAGCCCCTTTTCGTCGACGAGCGCGCGGCGCAGGCGCGACGCCGCGCCGCGGGTCAGCACGGCCTCGATCAGGTCGATTCCGGCCGCGTCGCGATCGGCCGCGGCGGGCGCGCGCCATGCGAACGCCAGCGCCGGCAGCGGCACGTTCGGCGCATAGGCGTCGATCGTCCGCGCCGCCACCGGACGCCCCTTGGCCGGATCGCGCGGAATGGCCCGCTGCGGCCGTGCGATCGACCCGATGTAGCGGTCCGCCCAAGCGTTCAGCGTCTCGGGCTCGAAATTGCCCGAGACGACGAAGACCGCGTTGTCGGGCCGATAATAGGCTTCGTGAAAGGCGCGCACGTCGGCCAGCCGGGCCTGGTCGAGGTCGGCGAGCGAGCCGCCGATCGGGCGGGCATAGGGGTGCCCGTCGAAGGCGAAGGCGGGCAGCAGCGTATAGAGGATGCGGCCATAGGGCTGCGCCAGGACGCGCTGGCGCAGCTCCTCCTTGACGACGTCGCGCTCCGAATGAAAGCTCGCCTCGTCGATCACCAGATTGCGCAGCCGCTCGCCTTCGAGCCACAGCATCGCCTCGAGCCGGTTGGCGGGGGCGGTGACATAATAATCGGTGTAGTCGAACAGCGTCGACGCGTTGGCGGTGCCGCCCATCGCGTTCACCGCCTCCAGCACCCCGCCGGGCAGGTTCCGGGTCGTCTTGAACATCAGATGCTCGAACAGATGGGCAAAGCCGCCGCGCGCGGGGGGATCGTCGCGCTGGCCGACATCGTACCAGATGTTGATCGACACCGTGGCTGTGCCCGTGTCCCGGATCACGTAGAGGGTCGCGCCATTGGCGAGAACGCGCTTCGTGAAATCGAGCTTCGGCACGTCGAGCAGCGCCGGCGCCGCCGCTGCAGTCTGTGCCACGGCCGGCGTGAAGGACAGCGGGCTGGCGGCGAGAAGCAGGAGGGGGATCAGGCGGCGCATCGGAATCTCCCTGAATAGCGCAAGGGCCTCGGGCGAAGAGGGGGTCAGCGGAGCAGCGAAATGCCGTCGCGCCGCACCACGCGGCCGCGCTGCATGACGAACAGCGGCCGCTCGGTCGCGCGGATGTCGGTGAGCGGGTTGCCGGGGACGGCGACGATGTCGGCCCATTTGCCGGGCGTCAGCGTGCCCATCTCGGCTTCGAGGCCGATCAGCCGCGCCGCATTGCTGGTGCCCGCGAGCAGCGCCGCGCCGGGACGCATTCCCGCCTCGACCATCAGCGCGAACTCCATCGCATTGCGGCCGTGGCCGTCGGGACGAACCGTCGCGTCGGTCCCGAGCGCGATCGGGACTCCGATGCGCAGCGCGGCGCGGAACATGTCCGCGTGCGCGGCGGCGGCGACGTGCGCCTTTTCGGCGATGTTGGGGGGATAGCCGTCGGCGTGGCTCTCGACCCAGTCGAGCGCCATGAAGGTCGGAACCAGATACACGCCCTTCGCGCGCATCAGCTTCAGCGTGTCCTCGGACAGGAAACTGCCATGCTCGATCGAATCGATGCCTGCCTCGACCGCCAGCCGCGAGGCCGCGTCGCCGTGCGAGTGCGCGGCGACCTTGCGTCCCCATTTATGGGCCTCGCCGATCACCGCCTCCAACTCCTCGCGCGTCAGTTGCGGCACATCGACGGGGTCGTAGGACAGCACGCCGCCGGAGGCGCAGACCTTGATCGCGTCGGCGCCCCACTTGATCTGGTCGCGCACTGCCTCGCGGCACTGGTCGGCGCCGGTGCAGACGCCTTCGCGCGGAGTCAGCGGCGCGACGCGCTGCGCCGGAAAGGGGGGACGGTCGCAGCTGCCGCCCGTCGCGGTGATCGCATTGCCGGCGGCCAGGATGCGGGGTCCCGGCGTCAGGTCCGCGGCGATCGCGTTGCGCAGCCCGACGTCGATGAACTCGCGGCCGCCGACATGGCGCACCGCCGTGAAACCGGCCTCGAGCGTCCGGCGCGCGTTGGCGGCGGCATAAAAGGCCATTTCGGTCGGGTTGCGCATCAGCTCGTTGAGCGTCTTGCGATAATAATTCTCGTCGGGTTCGAGCGTCAGGTGCGAGTGGACGTCGATGAAGCCCGGCAGCAACGTCGCGTCGCCCAGGTCGATGACCTCGGCGCCTTCGGGAATCGCCGCATCGCCGCCCACCGCGACGATCCGGCCGGCCCGCACGACGACGACGGCATCGCTGCGCAGCCGCTCGCTCGTCGCATCGAACAGGTGCGCGGCGCGAAGCACGACCGTTTTTTCGCCATCCTGCGCCGATCCGGTCGCGCCGGCGCAGAGCAGAAGGACGCCCGCCAGCCCCGCGCGCGCGATGCGTTGAATGGCTTTCAGCATGGCATGTCCCCCGACCGCTTCGGCAAAGACGCGAACGCCCTATCGCATAGGAGCGACGAGCGCGCCGAATCCGCCAGCGCGATAGCGGATTTCGCGTCGCCATCCATCCTGTTCATGCGCGGCAGCAACAGGGGAGCAGCATGTCCAAGAGCCGGATCGAGGGATCGTTCGTCGCCACCGTCACACCGTTCGACAGCCGCGGAGAGATCGATTTCGGCGCCTGGCGGACGCTGATCGACCATCAGCATCGCCACGGCACCGCGGCGATGCTGTTCCTGGGATCGACCGGCGAACCGTCGCTGCTGTCGCCCGAGGAGAAGCAGCGGGTGATCGTCGAGACCGCGAAGATGCGGCCGCCGGGGATGCTCTTCTATTACGGCTGCACCGGGGCCTCGACGGCGCAGGTGATCGACAATGTGCGCTTTGCCGCCGCCAATGGCGCCGACGGCGCGATCATCGCCGCGCCTCCCTATATCTGCGCGCCGGAGACCGATATCGAGCAATTCTATCTCGACGTCGCCGATGCGGCGGACCTGCCGCTCGGCATCTACAACAACCCGCCGCGCGTGAAGACCGACCTTCATTGGGACCAGCTGCTGCGGCTTTTCCGCCATCCCAATATCGTCGTGCACAAGGAATCGACGGGCCGCGTCGGGCAGGTGGCGCAGATATTGGCGGCCGCACCCGATGTTTCTGTGATGTGCTGCGATTCCCCCAATCTCGGGCTGGTCGTGCCGACAATGGCGTTGGGCGGGCACGGGACCGCGAACATGAGCGGCAATCTGGCCCCGGCCGAAATGGCCGCGATCTCGAAACCCTGGACGGGTGCCGCCGATGCCGCCGCTTTTCGAGAGCGCTATCTGGAGCTGCTGCCGCTGCTGCATTTTCATTATTCGGCGATCAACCCGGTCGCCATCAAGTCGCTGATGCGTGCCTGCGGGTTGCCGGTCGGCGAATTGCGCCGGCCGCTTCGCGGCCTGTCGCCGGCGCAGGTCGAAACGGGGCTGGAATTCATCCGCACGAGCGGAATGGGGGCTCGCTACGGCTATACCACCGGGACGGCGTGAACGGGGGCGCGGCGATCACGCGATCCCTGGAGCGTCCGGGAACCGCCGGATTTTCGGTCAGGCGCGGGAAACCCACGGTCCGGCTCGCACGGTTATTGACCTGGCCTCGCCCTTTACCCATGCGGACGGCTTGCTTGGGCAAGCGTGGGCCGGGGGGCGGGGCGCTTGATTCGGGCGCGACAAGGATCAAAGGTTTCGTCCCCGTTCATGACCATATTCCAGCGCTTCGCGCCGCACGCGCATGACATCGCCATCGACCTCGGGACGGTGAACACCGTCATCTACGTTCGCGGTCGGGGGATCGTGCTCAACGAACCGTCGGTCATTGCGCTCGAAACGCGCGATGGAATCCGCCACGTCAAGGTCGTCGGCAACGACGCCAAGCCGATGATGGGCAAGACGCCCGCCAATATCGAGGCGATCCGGCCGCTCCGCGACGGGGTGATCGCCGACATCGACGTCGCCGAACAGATGATCAAGCATTTCATCGACAAGGCGCTCGGCGGGCCGAGCCGCCTGCGCCGCCGCAGCCACGTCGTCGTCTGCGTCCCCTCCTGCTCGACGCATGTCGAGCGCCGCGCGATCCGCGACGCGGCCTCCAACGCCGGCGCCGTCAGCGTCCAGCTGATCGAGGAACCGCTGGCCGCGGCGATCGGCGCCGGGCTGCCCGTGACCGAACCGCGCGGAACGATGGTCGTCGACATCGGCGGCGGCACTACGGAGGTCGCGGTGCTGTCGCTCGGCGGCGTCGCCCACAGCAGTTCGGTGCGCGTCGGCGGCGACAAGATGGATGACATGATCGCCTCGTCGATCCGCCGCAAGCACAACATGATGATTGGCGAAATGACCGCAGAGCGCGTCAAGCTAGCGATCGGCTCGGCCGTCGCTCCGCAGGGCGAGGGCATCGTCATGGCCGTCAAGGGACGCGACCTCGTCACCGGCCGTCCGTCCGAAGTCCAGGTGTCCGAGGCGGAGATCGCGGAGGCGCTCGCCGAACCCGTCGGCCAGATCGTCAGCGCGGTGAAGGCGGCGCTCGAACGCACGCCCCCCGAACTGTCGGCCGACATCATCGAGGAAGGCATCACGCTGACCGGCGGCGGGGCGCTGCTGCGCCGCATGGACCAGGCGATCGCCAAGGCGACCGGTCTGCCCGTCCGGGTGGCGGAAGACGCGCTGATCTGCGTCGCGATGGGCGCGGGCCTGACCTTCGACGATCAAAGCTATCGCGGCATATTGATGGCCGCCTGACGGTCGCGCAGGGCCGATGGGAATAGCCTTTCGGCTGCCGAACCCTCATCCCCCGCCCGCCACCGTTGGCGGCTGCGACGGGGGAATAGGTTGGTTGTGCACGGTAAGAACATTAAGAGAACAAATGGCGGCTGTCAAGCTGCGCATGCACGCGATGGCGACACGGTTTGAAATGCGTCGCGTGACTTTGCTTGGAGGGGAGACGCCCGCCGCTGCCCCACGCTCCCCTCGGTTGACGTAAACGGTAACTTGTCTATCGGTCGCTGCATCGGAACGGGAGACATCTATGAGCAAGGAACCGCAATTCGATCTTTCGGGGCGCGTCGCGCTCGTTACGGGGGCGTCGTCGGGGCTCGGTGCCGGGTTCGCGCGGGCGCTGGCCGCGGCGGGCGCGAAAGTCGTGCTGGCCGCGCGGCGCGCCGACCGACTCGCCGAACAGGTCGCCGCGATCGAGGCGGCGGGCGGGCAGGCGGTCGCGGTGTCGCTCGACGTGACCGACGAGGCGTCGACCAGGGCCGCCTATGATGCCGCGGAGGCGGCGTTCGGTACCGTCGACACGATTATCGCCAACGCCGGCGTGGCGACCGAGAAGGTGGCGCTGGGACTCGCGGTCGAAGAGGTCGACGGCCTGCTCGCCGCCAATGTCCGCGGCGTCTTCCTGACCGTGACCGAGGGCGCGCGGCGGCTCGAAGCCGCGGGCAGCCGCGAGAGGCAGCACGGCCGCGTCGTCATCATCGGCTCGATCACCGCCGACAAGGTGTTCCCGGCGACCTCGGTCTATGGCGCGACCAAGGCGGCGGCACGCCACATGGGCAAGGCGTTCGCGCGCGAATGGGCGCGGCGCGGGATCAACGTGAACGTCATCCAGCCCGGCTATTTCGAATCCGAGATGACCGCCGAACTGTTCAGCAGCGAGGCGGGCCGCAAGTTCGTCGCCAGCTTCCCGCGCCAGCGGCTGCGCCCGGCCAGCGACCTCCATGCGCCGCTGCTCTTCCTCGCCTCCGACGCGTCGGCGGGGGTGACCGGCAGCGTCATCACCGTCGACGACGGGCAGACTCTGTGACGGACGAAGCGAAGGGCGAACTGATCGTCGAGCGGCGCGGCGCGGTCGAGATCGCGACGCTCAACCGGCCCGAGCGGCTGAATGCGCTGAACGAAGGGCTGGTCGAGGCGCTGAACGCCTATTTCGGCGGGCTCGCCGAACGCAAGGATGTGCGCGTCGTGCTGCTGCGCGGCGCCGGTCGCGGCTTCTGCGCCGGGCTCGACATCCAGGAAGACCGGACCGGCGACGAAACGCCGGTGCTGCGCACGCTGCGGACCCAGACCGATATCGGCAATATCTATCGCAGGATGCGCGCCTGCCCGCAGCCGATCATCGCGCTCGGCCATGGCGCCGCGGCGGGCGGGGGGCTGTCGCTGCTGCTCGCGTCGGACGTGCGCTACGGCGCGCCCAGTTTTCGCTGCAACGCCGCCTATATCCGCATCGGGCTCGGCGGTTGCGACATGGCGTCGAGTTATTTCCTGCCGCGCCTCGTCGGGGCGAGCCTCGCGTCGGAGATGATCCTGACCGGGCGCTTCGTCGGCGCGGAGCGGGCGCTCGCGGCGGGGCTGATCAGTGAGATCGTCGACGAGGACAAGCTGCTCGACCGCGGGCTCGCGCTCGCCGAAGAGATGCTCGCGACCAGCCCATGGGGCCTGCGCCTGTCCAAGCAGGCGCTGAACCTCAACATCGACGCGCCGAGCCTGGAAGCGGCGATGGCGATCGAGGACCGGCAGCAGGTGATCCTGTCGGCGACCGAGGATTACAAGGAAGCGCTCACCGCCTTCCTCGACAAGCGCCCGCCCGAATATCGCGAGCGATAGGACATCTGGAGCCGGCGCCTCCGGCCCATCGACCTACCCCGTCATTGCTGGCGGGTCGGGCAAGGCAGGACGGACCTTGCATGGCCGCGGTGCTTCGATCGGCGTCGATCGCGTTTCAGGAACGGAAGCGCGCGGCGGCCGTTTCGGGAACGACCCGAACGGAGACGGAATCGACCCGCGTGCCCGAAGATCAGCCATCCGCCGATGCCTCCGACGCTCCCGCAACGCTGTCCGCGCTGGCGGCGGCGGTCGATCGCTGCACGCGCTGCCCGCTCTATCGCCACGCGACGCAGGGCGTGGCGGGCGAGGGGCCGAAGAGTGCGCGCATCATGCTGATCGGCGAACAGCCGGGCGATCAGGAGGACCGGCAGGGCCGGCCGTTCGTCGGCCCGGCGGGCCGGCTCCTCGACGCCGCGCTGGACGAGGCCGGGCTCGACCGCCGGCGGTTGTTCCTCACCAATGCGGTCAAGCATTTCAAGTTCACGCCGCGCGGCAAGCGGCGGCTGCACCAGACCCCGACCACCGGAGAGGTCGACATCTGCCGCTGGTGGCTCGACAGGGAGCGCGCATTGGTGCAGCCCGATCTCATCGTCACGCTGGGCGCCACCGCGCTGCGCGGGGTGACGGGAAAGAGCGCGAGCATCCGGTCGATGCGCGGGCACGCGGTGGAACTGGAAGGAGGCGCAAGACTGGTCGCAACGGTCCATCCGTCCTTCCTGCTTCGCATGCCCGATCGCGAGCGCGCGGCGCAGGAGCGCACCGCCTTCGTCGCCGACCTCGTCCGGGCGCGGACGCTGCTGGCGTGACGGGGGCTGTCTGATGGCGCGCACGGCGGCCTGGCTCGAACCGCATCCGCATGGCCTCTACGTGCGGCCGGCCGATCTGTGGATCGACCCGTCGCGCCCGGTCGAGCGCGCGGCGGTGACGCACGGCCATGCCGACCATGCGCGCAGCGGCCATCACGCGGTTTTCGCGACGCCGGAGACGCTGGCGATCATGGCGCTGCGCTATGGCGTCGATACCGCGGCAAGCCGCAATGCCGCCTTCGCCTACGGCGACGGGTTCGAACGCGGCGGCGTGCGCTTTTCCTTCCACCCCGCCGGACACGTCCTCGGCAGCGCGCAGATCGCGATGGAATATCGCGGCGAGCGGATCGTCGTCACCGGCGATTACAAGCGCCGCGCCGACCCGACCTGTGCGCCGTTCGAAATCGTCCCCTGCGATATCTTCATCACCGAGGCGACCTTCGGCCTCCCGGTGTTCCGTCATCCGCCGACCGACGGAGAGATTGCGAAGCTGCTCGCTGCGGTGCGCGCCGAGCCCGACCGCTGCGTCCTCGTCGGCGCCTATGCGCTGGGCAAGGCGCAGCGCGTGATCGCCGAACTGCGTCGCGCGGGATGGGATGCGCCGATCTTCATCCACGGCGCGCTCGAACGCATGTGCGCGCTCTACGCCGCCCATGGCGTCGCGCTTGGCGACCTGCGGCTGGTCGGCGAGACCGCAAAGGCCGAAATGGCGGGGCAGGTCGTGCTCGCGCCGCCCTCCGCCCTGCACGATCGCTGGTCGCGGCGGCTGCCCGATCCGATCACCGCGATGGCCTCGGGCTGGATGCGGGTGCGCCAGCGCGCGCGGGCGCGCATGATCGAACTGCCGCTCGTCATCTCCGACCACGCCGACTGGGACGAACTCACCGCGACGATCGCCGAGGTCGAACCGCGCGAAAGCTGGATCACCCACGGCAGCGAAGAAGGGCTGCTGCGCTGGTGCGAACTGACGCAGCGCCGGGCGCGCGCACTGCATCTCGTCGGGCGCGATCTGGAGGAAGAGGCGTGAAGCGCTTCGCGGCCCTGATCGACCGGCTGGTCTACACGCGTTCGCGCAACAGCAAGCTGGCGCTGATCGTCGATTACCTTCGCCACACGCCCGATCCCGATCGCGGCTGGGCGCTCGCGGCGCTGACCGACGCGCTCGACTTCCCGGCGGTGAAGGCGGGAACGGTGCGCGCGCTGCTCGCGACGCGGGTCGACGAGGAACTGTTCCGCCTGTCGCGCCATTTCGTCGGCGACACGGCGGAGACCGCGGCCTTGCTGTGGCCGGACGGTTCAGGGAAAAAGGGCGATATCAGCGTTTCCGCCGCCGTCGACGCCCTCTCTGCCGCGACACGCAGCGATGCGCCCGCGATTCTCGCCTCGCTGCTCGACCGCCTCGACGCCGACGGCCGCTATGCGCTGCTCAAGCTGGCGCTCGGCGGGATGCGGGTCGGGGTGTCGGCGCGGCTCGCGAAGCAGGCCTTCGCGCAGGCGTTCGATGTGCCGGTCGATGACGTCGAGGAATTGTGGCACGCGATCCCGCCGCCCTATGCGCCGCTCTTCGCGTGGGGCGAGGGGCGCGCCGCCCGGCCCGATCTTGCCGATGTCGCCTTCTTTCGCCCCTTCATGCTCGCGCACCCGCTCGACGAGGGCGAGGCGATCGATTTCGCCGCCTTCGCCGCCGAATGGAAATGGGACGGCATCCGGGTCCAGATCGCGCGCGGCGGCAGCGGGGGCGGCGGCGAGACGCGCCTCTACAGCCGCGGCGGCGAGGATATCGGCGCCGCCTTTCCGGAACTGCTCGCCGCCTTCGACCAGGATGCGGTGATCGACGGTGAACTGCTGGTGCGCGGCGAGGCGCAGGGCGGGGTCGAGGGCGGCGCCGCCAGCTTCAACGCGCTCCAGCAGCGGCTCGGGCGCAAGACGGTGACGAAACGGATGCTCGCCGACTATCCCGCCTTCGTGCGCGTCTACGACCTGCTCGGCGTCGACGGTAACGACCTGCGCCTGCTGCCATGGACCGAGCGGCGGCGGCAGCTGGAAGCGTTCGTGCCGCGGCTCGCGATCAGCCATTTCGACCTGTCGCAGGTCATCGAGGCGCGTGATTTCGCGCATCTGGCGGAACTGCGCGCGGGCGCGCGCGACGCGGCGATCGAGGGGGTGATGCTCAAGCGGCGCGACGCCCCCTATGTTGCCGGTCGCCGCGCCGGGCTGTGGTACAAGTGGAAGCGCGACCCGCTGACCGCCGACTGCGTGATGATGTATGCGCAGCGCGGCAACGGGCGGCGCGCCAGCTTCTATTCGGACTACACCTTCGGCTGCTGGTCCGACGCGGGCGAACTGCTGCCTGTCGGCAAGGCCTATTCGGGCTTCACCGACGAGGAGCTGAAATGGCTCGACAAGTTCGTGCGCGACCACACCACCGATCGCTTCGGCCCGGTGCGCGAGGTCGAAAAGACGCTGGTGCTGGAGGTCGCCTTCGATTCGATCCATCCGTCGAAGCGGCACAAGTCGGGGCTCGCGATGCGCTTCCCGCGCATCGCCCGCATCCGGCGCGACAAACCAGCGGAAGAGGCCGACCGCATCGCGACGCTGAAGGCGATGGCAACATGACTGGCCGGGCAGGAAAATTTGCCTTCGCAGGGTTGTAAGCGCTAAGCGCGATACCGAGTTAGAAGCCCTATCCGTTCAAGCAAAAAATGGAGACTGCCATGACGATCGCCTTCCCGCCCCTGCCCTATGCGCAGGATGCCCTCGCGCCGCATATCTCGGCCGACACGCTCGCGACGCATCATGGCAAGCATCACAAGGCCTATGTCGACAAGGTCAATGCCGCGATCGAGGGCACTGACCTTGCGGACAAGAGCCTCGAGGACATCGTCCGCCATGCCGAGAGCGCGGGCAACAAGGGGCTGTTCAACAACGCCGCCCAGTCGTGGAACCACGCCTTCTACTGGAACAGCCTGTCGCCGACGAAGACCGCGCCGCAGGGGGATCTCGCCGCGGCGATCGACCGCGATTTCGGCTCGCTCGACGACCTCAAGAAAAAGCTCAAGGACACCGCGGTCAACCACTTCGCCTCGGGCTGGGCCTGGCTCGTCGCCAAGGACGGCAAGCTGTCGGTCACCGACACGCACGACGCGGGGACCGAGGCGACCGGCGGCGCCAAGCCGCTGCTCGTCATCGACGTGTGGGAGCATGCCTATTACATCGACCGCAAGAACGTCCGCCCCGATTATGTGAACGCGGTGGTCGACGAGCTGCTCAACTGGGATTTCGCGGCCGAGAATCTGGCGCGCGACGGCGCCTGGACCTACCCGGCGGCGTGACGAAGGCCCGTCGTCCGGCAAGGGCCGGATGACGACGGGCGATATGGGGCGCGGACCGGCGGCGACCGGTCCGCGCACCCCTATCGTCCCCGCGGGGCCTGGCCTATAGCGCCGCCATGACGATCAGCCTTTTCGAACTGTTCAAGATCGGTGTCGGTCCGTCGAGCTCGCACACCGTCGGGCCGATGGTCGCGGGCCGCCGCTTCAGCGAGTGGCTCGACGCGCGCGGCCTGCTGGACCGCACGGCGCATGTCGAGGCCGACCTCTACGGCTCGCTGGCGCTGACCGGCAAGGGCCACGCCTCCGATACCGCGCTCGTCGCGGGCCTGGCGGGGGAGGTGCCCGCGACGACCGACCTTGCCGCGATCCAGGCGCACTGGGCGCGCGCCGAACGCGAAGGCCGTCTCGATCTGCTCGGGCGGGTTCCGGTGCGCTTCGAACCGAAGCGCGACCTGCATTTCCAGATGCGCCAGCGCCAACCCTTCCACACCAACGCGCTCAGCTTCACCGCGCGCGACGCGGACGGCGAGATACTGGCGAAGCGCATGTATTTCTCGATCGGCGGCGGCTTCGTCGTCGACGAGGAAGAGGCGGGACGCAACAGCCGCGGTGCCGAGGACGAGGTCGAGCTGCTCTTTCCCTTCACCTCGGGCGCCGACCTGATGGCGATGGGCGCGGCGTCGGGAAAGAGCTTCGCCGCGATGATGCTCGACAACGAACTCGTGCACCGCGACGCGGAGCAGGTCGGGGCAGGGCTCGACGCGATCGCGGCGGCGATGGATGCATCGATCGACGCGGGCTGCGCGAGCACCGGCATCCTGCCCGGCGGTCTCAAGGTCCGGCGCCGCGCGCCGCAGATCGCCGCCGACATCCGCGAGCGGCACGAGGCGAACCTGTCCGAACCGCTCGCGATGATGGACTGGATCAACCTGTGGGCGATGGCGGTGAACGAGGAGAATGCCGCCGGCGGCCGCGTCGTCACCGCGCCGACCAACGGCGCCGCGGGGATCATCCCGGCGGTGATCCGCTATTACCGGCGCGGCTGCCGCGGCGATGCGGCGGGGGTGCGGATCTTCCTGCTTACGGCGGGGGCCATCGGCGCGCTCTACAAGCGCAACGCCAGCATCTCGGGCGCGGAGGTCGGCTGTCAGGGAGAGGTCGGCGTCGCCTGCTCGATGGCGGCGGCGGGGCTGACCGCCGCGCTCGGCGGCACCAACGCGCAGATCGAGAACGCCGCCGAGATCGGCATGGAGCACAATCTCGGCCTCACCTGCGATCCCATCGGCGGCCTCGTCCAGATCCCCTGCATCGAGCGCAACGCGATGGGCGCGATCAAGGCCATCGACGCCAGCCGCATCGCGATGATCGGCGACGGCACCCATGTCGTCAGCCTCGACACGGTGATCGCGACGATGCTGCAAACCGGCCGCGACATGCGCGACAAATACAAGGAAACGTCGAAGGGCGGGCTGGCGGTTAGCGTGGTGGAGTGTTGAGGGACACGCTTTCGTTACCGTCATCCCGGACTTGATCCGGGATCCATTGACCCGGCGCTGGTTTGCACGGACCAGGGACCAATTCCGGGGGGTGACGAATTTAGTACAGGCTCTCGCATCTTGCATTGCCGCCCCATTTGTCTGATTGGAGCCGCCGAGAAGGAGACCGCCCCATGAAAACCCGCGCCGCCGTCGCGTTCGAAGCGAAAAAACCGCTCGAGATCGTCGAACTCGACCTTGAAGGCCCGAAGGCGGGCGAGGTGCTGGTGGAGATCATGGCGACGGGCATCTGCCACACCGACGCCTACACCCTCGACGGCTTCGACAGCGAGGGCATCTTTCCGTCGGTGCTCGGCCACGAAGGCGCCGGCATCGTGCGCGAGGTCGGCGCAGGGGTGACGTCGGTGAAGCCCGGCGATCATGTGATCCCGCTCTACACCCCCGAATGCCGTCAGTGCAAAAGCTGCCTGTCGGGCAAGACCAACCTGTGCACCGCGATCCGTGCGACGCAGGGCAAGGGGCTGATGCCCGACGGCACGACGCGCTTCAGCTACAAGGGTCAGCCGATCTTCCATTATATGGGCTGCTCGACCTTCTCCAACTTCACCGTGCTGCCCGAGATCGCGGTCGCGAAAATCCGCGAGGACGCGCCGTTCCAGACAAGCTGCTACATCGGCTGCGGCGTCACCACCGGCGTCGGCGCGGTCGTCAACACCGCGAAGGTGCAGGCGGGCGAGAATGTGGTCGTCTTCGGTCTCGGCGGCATCGGGCTCAACGTGATCCAGGGCGCGAAGCTGGTCGGTGCCGACAAGATCATCGGCATCGACATCAACCCCGATCGCGAGGAATGGGGCCGCAAGTTCGGCATGACGCACTTCATCAACTCGAAGGGCCTGTCGCGCGACGAGACGGTCGCGAAGATCGTCGAGGTCACCGACGGCGGCGCCGACTACAGCTTCGACGCCACCGGCAATACCGAGGTGATGCGCACCGCGCTCGAATGCTGCCACCGCGGCTGGGGCGAGAGCATCGTCATCGGCGTCGCCGAGGCGGGCAAGGAAATCGCGACACGCCCGTTCCAGCTCGTCACCGGCCGCGTGTGGAAGGGCACGGCCTTCGGCGGCGCCAGGGGCCGCACCGACGTGCCGAAGATCGTCGACTGGTACATGAACGGCAAGATCGCGATCGACCCGATGATCACCCACGTCCTGACGCTGGAGGAGATCAACAAGGGTTTCGACCTGATGCACGCGGGCGAAAGCATCCGCAGCGTCGTGGTGTATTGACGCGCCCATGTTCAGCCATGTGATGCTCGGCGCCGACAATATCGAGGCCGCCCGCCGTTTCTACGATGCCATCCTCGGCGCGCTGGGCGCCGCGCCCGGCGCGATCGACGAGCGTGGCCGGCTCGTCTACAGCCATGCGGGGGGCCGCTTCCTGATCAGCGCGCCGATCGATGGCAAGGCCGCGCATGGCGCGAACGGCGGGACGCTGGGTTTCGCCGCGTCTTCGCCCGAGGCGGTCGATGCGTGGCACGCGGCGGGCGTCGCGAACGGCGGGACCGCGATCGAGGACCCGCCGGGGCCGCGCGATGCCACCGAGGGCCGGCGGCTCTATCTCGCCTATCTGCGCGATCCGGCGGGCAACAAGCTCTGCGCGCTTTACCGGATCGCCTGAAGGGTGCCGTACCGTCGATGACCGCCGCGACCGACCATCCGGGCTATGTCCTGACCTTCAGCTGCATCGATGCGGTGGGCATCGTCGCGGCCGTGACGGGGTTGCTCGCCGAAGCCGACGGCTTCATCCTCGACAGCCAGCAATATGCCAATCTCGAATCGGGGCGCTTCTTCATGCGGGTCGCGTTCCGCGCCGCGGGACCGCGCTTTCCCGAAGGGCTCGCCGCGGTGCAGGCGGCGTTCGCGCCGGTCGTCGAACGCTTTGCGATGGATGCGCGCATTCGCGACGCAGCGCAAAAGCCGCGCTTCGTCATCGCCGTATCGCAGGGCAGCCACTGCCTCAACGACCTGCTCCACCGCTGGTCGACAGGGAATCTGGCGATCGACGTCGTCGGGGTCGTGTCGAATCACGAGCATCTGCGGCGGCTTTCCGAATGGCATGGCGTGCCCTTTCATCATCTGCCCGTCAGCGACGCCAACCGCGCCGAACAGGAGGCCGCGATCCTCGACGTCATGGCGCGCGGCAAGGCCGATTATCTGGTGCTCGCGCGCTATATGCAGGTGCTGTCGACCGACCTGTCGGCGCGGCTCATCGGCCGCTGCATCAATATCCATCACAGCTTTCTGCCGGGTTTCAAGGGCGCGCGGCCCTATCACCGCGCGCACGAGCGCGGGGTGAAGCTGATCGGCGCGACCGCGCATTTCGTGACCGGCGACCTCGACGAGGGCCCGATCATCGAACAGGCGGTCGAGCGTGTCGATCATCGCCATTCGGTCGACGACCTGATCCGCACCGGCCGCGATATCGAGGCGCAGGTGCTCGCGCGCGCGGTGCGCTGGGTCGCCGAACAGCGCGTGTTGATCGACGGGTGCAAGACGGTGGTCTTCCGCTAGGCAACGCTATAGGTATCGATTCGCAACCAGAATCAGGAGGAGCGGACACATGTACAGCCACAATATGGTCGGGTCGAACGACCTCGAGGCATCGCGGAAATTCTATGATGCGACCTTCCAGGCGATCGGCGGCAAGCCGGGAATCCAGGACGACAAGGGACGCCTGATCTATATGCACAACGGCGGTCTGTTCCTGGTGACGGCGCCGATCGACGGGCAGCCGGCGACCGCGGGCAACGGCTGCACCATCGGTATCGCGATGGCCAATCCCGAACAGGCCGATGCGTGGCATCGCGCCGGGGTCGAAGCGGGCGGCACCGCGATCGAAGATCCGCCGGGCGTGCGCGAAGGCAATGGCATGAAGATGTATCTCGCCTATCTGCGCGATCCGTCGGGCAACAAGCTCTGCGCCCTGCACCGGATGTGAGGACGATCGTGCGCGGCGAAGCGGGATTGCTGGCGGATCTGGATGCGCTCGCGATTCCCTTTGCCGCGCACGAACATGTCGCGGTGTTCACCGTCGCCGAGAGCGAGAAGGTCAGCGCCGCGATCCCCGGTGCGCACAGCAAGAACCTGTTCCTCAAGGATGCCGGCGGGGCCTTCTGGCTCGTCACCGTGCCGGCGGAGGCGCGCGTCGACCTGAAGGCGCTGCCCGATGCGATCGGCTGCAAGCGCGTGAGCTTCGGCAAGCCGGAGGATATGGAACGGCTGCTTGGCATCCAGCCGGGATCGGTGACGCCGCTCGCCGCGATCAACGCGCCGCCGGGCAGCATCGCCGTCGTGCTCGATGCGGGCCTGGCCGCGGCGAGCCGCGTCAACGTCCATCCGCTGCGCAACACCGCGACGCTGGGGCTCGCCGGGGCGGCGATCCTCGACCTTCTGCGCCATTGGGGGCATGATCCGCTGGTGGCGCCCATTCCCGTTCAGGCCATCGCATGACCATCGAAACCCTTTCGACGACCCGCAGCCATGGCGGCACGCAAAGCGTCTGCCGCCATGCGAGCGACACGACCGCGACCGACATGAGCTTCGCGATCTTCGTGCCCGACCATGCGGAAGGCGCGAAACTGCCGGTGCTCTGGTATCTGTCGGGGCTGACCTGCACCCATGCCAATGTGATGGAGAAGGGCGAGTATCGCGCCGCCTGCGCGCGGCACGGCATCATCTTCGTCGCGCCCGACACCTCGCCGCGGGGGGAGGGCGTTCCCGACGACCCCGACGCAGCCTGGGATTTCGGCCTTGGCGCGGGCTTCTATGTCGATGCGACCGTCGAACCATGGGCGAAGAACTACCGGATGCGCTCCTATATCGAGGACGAACTGCCCTCGCTGCTGCTGCGCCATTTCCCGATGGCCGACATGACGCGGCAAGGGATCAGCGGCCATTCGATGGGCGGCCATGGCGCGCTGACCGTGGCGCTGCGCACCCCCGACCGTTTCCGCTCGGTCTCGGTCTTCGCGCCGATCGTCGCGCCGACGCAGTGCCCGTGGGGCGAAAAGGCGCTGGGCGGCTATCTGGGCCCCGACCGCGCGCTATGGACCGCCTATGATGCCTGCGCGCTGATCGACGGCGGCGCCCGGCTGCCCGACCTGCTGGTCGACCAAGGCGATGCGGACACCTTCCTCGCCGAGCAGTTGAAAACGCCGCTTCTCGAAGAGTCGTGCCGAAAGGCCGGGCAGAAGGCGACGATCCGCATGCAGCCGGGTTACGACCACAGCTATTATTTCATCTCGACCTTCATGGCGGAGCATGTCGCGTGGCATGCGGAGCGGTTGAAGCGGGAGCGGTCACGGAATCAGTAGCGTCGATCCGGTCGTCCGCCCCGCTTCCAGATCGGCATGCGCGCGCGCTGCATCCTGCAATCCATAGCGCTGGCCGACGGTGATCGCCACCGCCCCGCTTTCGATCATCTCGAACACGCGCGCGGCGCCCGCTGCGCGTTCGCCGGGGTCGAGATAATAGTCGAACAGCGTCGGCCGCGTGACGAACTGCGACCCATGCTGCGCCAGGACGCCCAGGTTGACCCCAGTCACCGGTCCGCCGGCATTGCCGTAGCTGACGATCAGCCCGCGCCGCGCGGTCGCCTTCAGCGACACGTCCCATGTCGCCATGCCGATGCCGTCGAAGGTCACGGGGACGCCCTGGCCGTCGGTGATCTCGCGAACATGCGCGGCAACGTCGTCCTGCTTGTAGCGGATGACATGGTCGGCACCGGCGTCGCGGGCCGTCTGCGCCTTGGCTTCGGTGCTGACGGTGCCGATCACGGTCGCGCCGACCGCCTTCAGCCATTGGACGAGGATCAGCCCGACGCCGCCCGCCGCCGCGTGGACCAGCACCGGCCAGCCCGCCTCGATCTTCGCGCAGCGCTCGACCAGCGCCTCGACGGTGCAGGCCTTGAGCAGCGCGGCAGCGGCGGTGTCATCGTCGATACCGGCCGGCAGTTTCATCAGCGATGCGGCGGGAACGATCCGCGCGCTCGCATAGGCGCCCCGCTGCGGGCCGAAGGTCGCGACGCGGTCGCCGGACTGCAGGCCATGGACGTCGGGGCCGGTCGCGACCACCTCGCCCGCCGCTTCGACGCCCAGTCCGCCGGGAAGCTCGATCGGATAGGTGCCGTCGCGATGATAGGTGTCGATATAGTTGAGCCCGATGGCGGTCTGGCGCACCAGCACCTGTCCGGCAGCGGGCGCGCCGAGCGTCACCTCGCGCCACTGGATAACCTCGGGACCGCCCTGCTCCGCGATGAACGCCTCGATTGCCTGCATGGCTGCTCTCCTGCTGGTCCGCTTCATCTGGAGCGAGCGGACAGGCAGCGCAAGGGTCGATGCGATATAAGCCCCTCCTCTTCGGAGGAGGGGGTGAGTCAGCGGGGCGAGCGCGGCTTGCCCTTGCCGAAGGGCTTGGCCTTGAACCCGCCGGGCTTGCCATGGGGCTTGCGCGGCCCGTCCTTGCGCGGACCCGCTTCGCGTCGCGGCGGCCAGGTCGCGCCGCCGGGCGCCGGCGTGATCGCGACGCCGTTGTCGTCTTCGCCATCCTTGTTGGCACTGCGCTCGACCGCCTCGGCGAAGCGGTCGGCGATGGCGAGCGGAATGTTGAACAGCGTTTCGTTCGGGCCGATGCGGATCGCGCCGATTTCGTGCTTGGTGACGTGGCCGCGGCGGCAGAGCAGCGGCAATATCCAGCGCGGGTCGGCATTGTGGCGGCGGCCGATATTGAGCCGGAACCAGACGCTGTCGTCGAAACCGTCGCGGTGCCCGCCGCGCTCGCGCGGTTCGCGTTCGGCGCGTTCGCCCCGCTCGCGGCGCGGCGGCGGACCGTTGTCGATCAGTTCCTCGGGCAGCGGCATGGTGGCGCGGTGCGCGCGGACGAGCGCGGCGGCGATCTCCTCCGGCGCGCGCTCGGCGAGCAGGCGGCGGCCGAGTTCGATATCCTCCTCGTCATGCTCGATGGGAGCAAGCAGCGCCTCGATCAGCCGTTCGCGGTCGCGTGCCCGCACGTCGTCGGCGGTCGGGGCGCCGGTCCATTCGGCGTCGATCCGGGCGCCGCGCAGCATGGCGTCGACACGGCGGCGGCGCGGATAGGGGACGATCAGCACCGCCGTCCCCTTCTTCCCCGCGCGCCCGGTGCGACCCGAACGGTGCTGGAGCGTTTCGGCATCGCGCGGGATTTCGACATGGACGACCAGGCTCAGGCTGGGCAGGTCGATACCGCGCGCCGCGACGTCGGTGGCGACGCACACCCGGGCCCGGCGGTCGCGCAGCGCCTGCAGCGCCTGGTTGCGCTCGTTCTGGCTATGCTCGCCCGACAGCGCGACGGCGGCGAAGCCGCGATTGACCAGCCGCGCGTGCAGGCGGCGGACATTGTCGCGCGTGGCGCAGAACAGCATCGCGGTTTCGGCATCGTGAAGGCGCAGCAGGTTGATCACCGCGCTTTCGATATCGGCGGGCGCGACGGTCACGACCTGATAGGCGATATCGCCGTGGCCGCGATCCTCGCCGACCGTCGAGATGCGAAGCGCATCGCGCTGATAGCGTTTGGCGAGTTGGGCGATTGGCTTGGGGATCGTCGCCGAGAACAGCAGGGTGCGCCGCGTTTCGGGCGTCGCGTCGAGGATCTCCTCCAGATCCTCGCGAAAGCCCATGTCGAGCATCTCGTCGGCCTCGTCGAGCACCGCGACGCGCAGTGCTGCGAGGTCGAGCGCGCCGCGCTCGAGATGATCGCGCAATCGGCCGGGCGTTCCGACGACGATGTGCACGCCCTGATTCAGCGCCCGGCGCTCGCGGCTCGCGTCCATCCCCCCGACGCAGGTCGCGATGCGCGCGCCGGTGGCGGCGTAGAGCCAGCCCAGTTCGCGGCTGACCTGCAGGGCCAGTTCGCGCGTCGGCGCGACGATCAGCGCAAGCGGTGCCGAGGCGAAGGGAAGGCGGCCGTCCGCCAGCAGTTCGTCGGCCATCGCAAGACCGAAGGCGACCGTCTTGCCCGAACCCGTCTGCGCCGAAACGAGCAGGTCGCGGCCGTGGGCCCCGGCTTCGATGACCTGCGATTGCACCGGGGTCAGCGTCTGATAATCGCGCGCGCCGAGAGCGTCCGCGAGGGCGGGGGGAAGATGATCGAAGGCCATATTTCTCTTCTTTTCCGTAACGGGCTGCGCCGCCGATTCTGTAATTCGTCATACCGGACTCGATCCGGCATCCATTCGCCCCTTGCCACGAAGCGCTGAAGGGACCCCGGATCAGGTCCGGGGTGACGAAGGAACGCAAGCTTTTCCTAAAGCGCCTGGCCTGCTGCGTATCCGCTGGCCCACGCCCATTGAAAATTATAGCCGCCCAGCCACCCGGTGACATCCACGGCTTCGCCGACCGCATAGAGCCCCGGAACGCTTTTGGCCATCATTGTTTGCGACGACAGCCCGGCGGTCGCAATGCCGCCCACGGTGACCTCGGCCTTGGCAAAGCCCTCGGTGCCGTTGGGGTGGAAGGCCCAGCGCTTCAGGCGTCCCTCGGCGTCGACAAGTTTGCGGTCGGTCTGCGCCGCCAGCTCGCCCGGCAGCGTGAGGCGGTCGGCAAGCGTCTGGGCGAGCCGGGCAGGGAGCAGGGGCGCGAGGGTCGAGGCCAGCGTCGCCCGCGGCCGCGCGCGCTTCGCCTCGACCAGCCAGCCCGGTGCGGCGTCGGGCAGGAAGTCGATCGTCACCGGATCGCCGCGCTGCCAATAGCTGCTGACCTGGAGGATCGCGGGCCCCGACAGGCCGCGATGCGTGAACAGCGCGGCTTCGCGGAAAGACGCCTTGCCCGCGCGCGCCTCGACCGGCGCCGCGACACCCGACAGCTCGCGGAACAGCAGATCGTCGCCGCCGAGCGTCAGCGGGACGAGCGCGGGACGCGGCTCGACGACCTTCAGGCCGAAGCGCCGCGCGAGGTCGTAGGCGAAGCCGGTCGCGCCCATCTTCGGAATCGACGGACCGCCCGTCGCGACGACCAGCGCCGGGGCGATGAAGCGCCGTTCGCCGAAGGTCACCCCGAACCCGTCGGCGCCGTGCGCGACCTCGCGGACCGGCTGGCCGTGCAATATGGTGACGCCGCCCTTCGCCGCCTCTTCCATCAGCATCGCGACGATCTGCTTCGCCGATCCGTCGCAGAACAGCTGGCCGAGCGTCTTTTCGTGCCAGGCGATGCCATGCGCTTCGACCAGCGCGAGGAAATCGGCGGGCGTGTAGCGGGCGAGCGCCGATTTGGCGAAATGGGGGTTCGCCGAAATATAGCGGTCGGGGGCCGTGTGAATATTGGTGAAGTTGCAGCGCCCGCCGCCGGAGATCAGGATTTTCTTCCCGATCGCGTCGGCATGGTCGAGCAGCAGCACCCGCCGTCCGCGTTGCCCGGCGACCGCGGCACACATCAGCCCGGCCGCGCCGGCGCCCAGCACGATGGCGTCATAAGGGGCAGCGGTCATCGGCGGTCAGCGCAGCTTTGCGATCGACAGCCCGTCCTGCTTGGCGCGCGCCTTCACCGACTCCTCGCTGCGCGTCAGCGCCCTGGCGATCGCCTTCAGCGCCATGCCCTTCCTTGCGAGCGTATGAAGCTTGTCGATTTCCGCCGCCGTCCATGGCTGCTTGTGGCGTTCGAACTTGTCCTTCATGCCTGCGCCTCGGGGTCGGGAGCGGCGGCCAGGACAGTGATCGCGTCTTCGCGCCCCTGAAATTCGACCATATCCTCGACCTCGGCGCCGAGCAGCGCGCGGCCGAGCGGGGCGGTGAAGGCGATGCGCCCGACGGTCGGGTCCGCCTCGTCATGGCCGACGATCGTCACTTCGCGGTCGGCGCCGTTCAGCCGGTAGCGCACCCGGCTGCCGATACCGACCGATCCTTCCGCGGGCGGTGCCTGCACCTCGGCGGTCGCCTTGCGCGTGCCGAGATAGCGGAGCTGGCGTTGCAGCTTTGCCTTCGCTTCGGCATCCGTTTCCGCCTCGATCGCCGCGTCGAGCGCCGCCACACCTTCGCCGAGCAGGCGCAACCCGCGCGGCGTCACCAGATTCGGTCCCGGCGGAATCGGCCATTCGAAGGTCGGTTCCTTATGTTCGTCGTCGCTCTCGCGCCGAAAGGCTACGCTCATCGTCCATACTCTTGGGGAAGGGAAACCATCCCTTTGCACCGCGAAGGTGGCGACAAGATGGCGCGGCGCCGGTCGCGCTGGACAGTCCCTCCTCCGTGTATTATAATCATAACACACAAAGGAGATATGCGATGCGCAACTGGACGATGGCTTTCCTCCCGCTGGCGCTGGCGATGACCGCGACGGGTTGCAGCGGCGCCGATCGCGGCGACCGCAGCGAGACGCGCGGCGATGCCGGCCGCGCCACCGATGCGGGACCGCAAACGACGCAGAATTTCACCCTCACCGGCTTCACCGGCGTCAAGGTCGCGGGCCCTGACGACGTCACGATCCGTCAGGGCGACAATTTTTCGATCGCAGCCAGGGGACCGCAGGCGGAGATCGACGAACTCGACATCACGCTCGACGGAGCGCTGCTGTCGATCGGCCGCAAGCGCGAGGGCTTCAGTCTCGGCGGTGGCCGCCATCGTGGTGTCGAGATCGCCATCACCATGCCGAAACTCGACACCGTGCGGCTGACCGGGTCGGGTTCGATCGACGCCGACGCGGTCGCGGGCGACAAGGTCGAGGCGGTGCTGACCGGGTCGGGCGACCTCAAGATCGCGAAGCTTACCGGCAAGCGCGCCGACATCACCGTGTCGGGGTCGGGCGATATCGATATCGACAATGGCACGATCGACGCGGGCGACATCAGCGTGACCGGATCGGGCGACGTCGATGCCGACGGGCTGGTCGCGACGACGCTGGCCGTCTCGGTCACGGGATCGGGCAATGTCGAGACGCAGGCGACCGGCAAGGCCGACGTCCGCGTCCTCGGTTCGGGCGACGTGACGCTGACCGGCGGCGCGACCTGTTCGACGCGCAAGATGGGGTCGGGCACCGTCACCTGCAGGTGATGCGCCCGCTGGCGCGGCCCGCGCGGAACGGTTAAGGCGGCGGTATGACCAGCGCCTCGCGATGGGCCGCGCTTGCGGCGGCCGCCATCCTCTTCGCCGGACCCGCGGCAAGCGCGGAGAAACGTTTCGGCCTCACCAGTTTCGAGGCGATAGAGGTCGATGCCGATTTCATCGTCGAGGTGACGACGCGGGCGCCGGTCGGCGCGGTCGCGATCGGGACACCCGAAGCGCTCGATCGCGTCAGCCTCGAAACGCGTGACGGACGCCTGGTGATCGGCGAGCGCCGGTTCGCGGGCGACGAGCGCCGGACGAAACCGCAGGCGCCGGTGACGATCCGCGTCAACGCCGTCAATTTGCGGTCGGCCATGCTGGGCGGAGCGGGCGCGCTGCACATCGACCGGCTGAAGGGAACGCGCGTGAGCATCGGTCTGCGCGGCCCCGGCGAGATCCGGGTGGGCGAGGTGATCGGCGACCGGCTGTCGGTCGCGATGATCGGCAACGGCGCGATGACGCTCGCGGGTTCCGTCAAACAGGCGCAGGCGACGCTGTCGGGGGCCGGCAGCCTCGACGCCGGGGCGCTGATGGCGGGCGCATGGACCAGCGACAGCGAAGGGGCGGGTGACCATGTCCTGCGCGCCGAAAAATCCGCGACGATCACGGCACGCGGGATCGGGCGGACCGTCGTGCTTGGCCGACCGATCTGCACGGTGCGCAATATCGGCAGCGGTTCCGTCACCTGCGGGCAGGCGCGATAGAGTGTTTTCAAGTCAGGTGGAATCACCTGACGACTCGGAAAACACGGTAAAACAAGAGTTCAGAGCGCCGGTTTTGATTCCATCAAAACCGAACCCACTCTAGGCGCAGCGACCGCGTTCAGCCTTCGATGCGGGGGCGATATCGGCGGCTGCCGCGCAGCACTTCGCCGTTCGCCAGTTCGACGTCGAAATCGCCGCTCCTGTGGGTGACGACGCGGCGCACCGCGTCCCTGCGGACGAGGCGGCTCCTGTGGATGCGCACGAAGCCGGCGCCGGCCAATTCGGTCTCGACTGCACTCAGCGTCGCGCGATGGAGCAGGCGGCGCCCGCGCCATGCGATCTCGACATAATTGCCCGCGGCGGCGACATGGTCGATCTCGGCGACCGGAAGGCGGTGCGCGACCGATCCATCGCTCACGGTCAGCGTCCGCGATGCTTCGACCGGCATGGAAGGCGCGGCGTGGCGCGCGATCAGCCACTGCATCAGAAAGATGAGCAGGATCAGTTCGGCATAGGTCGCCGCGTCCTTGCGCAGTTCATAGAGGATCGGCGATCCGTCGGGCGATTCGAACGCATAGCTGCTGCCGGCAAGCCACCAGACGAGCGTGCGAAGCCCCACCATCAGCGCGATATGGGCGAGCGAAACGGGCAGGGCGAGCGCGGCGTGGATCGCGATCGTCGCGATCCAGCCGAAGCGCGGCGGACGGATGAAGCGGACACCGAACCAGCAGAGCAGGATCATCATCGTCCAGGCGACGAGGCTGGTGCCCTCATAGGCCCAGGCCGTCGACGCCGGCACGTCGCGGCCGAAGGCGTGACGCTCGGCGAGATAGGAATAGACGTTCGAGGTGATGCGGATGAGGCCGTAAGCGAAAAGCGCGCCGACGAGCAGGATCGTCAGCCGGCGCGGGCTGATACGATTCGTCCCGGCTCCGCCGCCGTTGGTCCCAGGCGCTGTTCCTTCGGTCACGCTCCCTCCGCCGCTGGTCCCGCGCCGGTCGCGGCTCTGTCCGGTCCTGACGTAGCCGTCCTCGCGAAACCGGGCAAAGGAGATTCGGCGTGGCCGGAGCGACACGGCATCTTGGCATGGACTGGCTGCGGATCGGGGCGTTCGCGCTGCTGATCCTCTATCATATCGGCATGGCCTTCGTGCCATGGGGTTGGCACGTCAAGAGCGAGCCGACGATCGATTGGGTCGCGATTCCCATGCTTGCCACCAACGGCTGGCGGCTACCGCTGCTGTTCCTCGTTTCGGGATATGCCAGCGCGGCGCTGCTGGTGAAGCTTGGCGGGGCAGGGAGCTTTGCACGGGCAAGAAGCGCGCGACTGCTGATCCCGCTCGCGTTCGGCATCCTCGTCGTCATACCGCCGCAGCCGTGGATCGAACTGGCGGGACAGCATGGCTATGCCCGCGGCCTGCTTCATTTCTGGCTGCACGATTATTTTCGCTTCGGAACGCTGGACGGAATCGTCCTGCCGACGTGGCAGCATCTGTGGTTCGTCGTCTATCTGTGGGTCTATACGATGCTCGCCGCCCTGTTGTTTGCCACCGTGCCTTCCTGGCTATGGGTGCGGGTCGCCGATGGCGCGGCGCGGCGGCTCGGCGGCTGGAATGTCCTGCTGCTGCCGATGGCCGGCTGGCTCCTTATCTACGCGGCCTTTCCGGGCCATCGCGAAACCCACGCGCTCGTCGATGACGGGCCGGTGCATCTCTATTACCTGATCGCGTTCGCGGTCGGGTGGCTGCTTCGCACGCGTCCGGTCCTGTTCGACGCGGTCGCCTGTTGTCGAACCGGAGCGGCGATACTGGCCGTCCTCGCCTTCGTACCGATCGTCTGGATCGCATGCGCGTGGCCGGAGGGCGGGCCCGCATGGGCGGACATGGTGTTCCATGGCGCGCGGCAGGTGCAGGGTTGGGCCGCGATCGTCGCACTGGTCGGCATCGCGGACCGCTGGTGGAACCGCGACCATCGCTGGCGCGCACCGCTCGCCGAGGCGGTCTTTCCCTTCTACATCATCCATCAGACGATCATCGTCGTCGCGGGCTGGTATCTGATCCGGGCCGGCGTCGCGGCGCTGCCGCTCTTCGTGCTGCTGGTCGCGGCGACCGTCGCCGGCTGCTGGGCCTTCTATCTCGGCGGGCGGCGTGTCGGCTGGCTGCGGCCGCTGATCGGACTGCAGCGCGGCGCGTGACAGCGGCGCGATCTTGTGCAACCTTCTTCTCCGAAACATGACGGGAAGAAGGTGAAGCATGGCGACCAAGGGACCGCAGGACTTCATGGATGCCTATCGCGAGATGCTGGGCAATTGGGAAAAGATGGCGAACGAGTTCGGCGCCAAATTCCTTCAGCAGAAAGAGGCGGCGCAGGCGATGAACGGCCTGAACAACGCCAAGGTCGCGATGCAGGCGCAGATGAAGGACGGCATGCTGAAAGCGCTCGACGCGATCCAGATGCCGAGCAAGGCCGATATCGAGGATCTGGGCGCGCGGATCGGTGCGATCGAGGCGGCGGTGGCGCGCATCGAGACGCTGCTTGCAAGCGGCGGCCAGCCCGCCGACGGGACGCCGAAGCCCGCCCGGACGCGCAAGCCCGGTAAGACGAAATGACCGGCGGGGCCGCGGCGCAGGCCGACGCGGACCCCTTTGCCGCCGCGCGGCGCGAGTTCGAGCGCGCGATGCTGCGCAATATCAAGGGAGTCGAATATCTTGGCTCCCCCGCGCCGGTGGTGGGGAGCAGCGGCAAGGACGTGCTGATTTCGCGCGGGACCTTTCGCCTCTATCACTACCGCCCATTGGTCGACGAGATCTACCGCATGCCGCTGATGCTGGTGATGGCGCCGACCAACCGCGGCTATATCTTCGACATGGCGCCGGGGCAGAGCTTCGTCGAGTTCCTGCTGAAGGCGGGTTACGACGTCTTCATGGTCGACTGGGACGCCCCGCGTCCCGAGGAGAAGACGGTCGGGATCGCCGACTATGTGCTCGATTTCCTGCCGAGCGCGGTGCAGCGCGTCCGCGCGGTGACGGGCGAATCGGACGTCAGCGTCGTCGGCTATTGCGCCGGCGGGCTGTTGTCGCTGCTGTGGGCGGCAACCGCCGGGGCGGCGGGTCCGGCGAACCTCGTCACCTTCACGACGCCGGTCGACTTCCGCCACATGCCGCAGTTCCAGGCGTGGTCCGACAAGAGCTTCTTCGACGTCGACCGGCTGGTCGATACGGTCGGCAACGTGCCGAGCGACCTGATCATGACCAGTTTCGAGATGCTTCGCCCGGCGCAGCGGGTCGCGGGCAATATCCGGCTCTACGACAATCTGTGGGACGACGAATTCGTCAAGGCGCACCGCATGTTCGACCGCTGGGGCATGGATGCGCTGCCGCTTCCCGGCGAATATTTCCGCGACATGACCAAGAAGCTGATGTGGGACAATGCGCTGATGGCGGGGACGATGACGGTCGCGGGGCGGCCGGTCGACCTCGGCGCGATCGCCGCGCCCTATCTGCACATCACCGCGCAGCACGATCATATCGTGCCGCCGCCGGCATCGGCGCCGCTGATCGAGATGGTAGGTTCGCAGGAGAAGAACCAGGTGGAATTGAAGGGCGGGCATGTCAGCCTGATCGCCGGCGCCAATGCGGTGCGCCGCATGTGGCCGATGGTCGACGAATGGCTGGGCGAGAAAAGCGTATGAGCGAAGCGACGATCCGCGAACTGGAGCCCGGCGACGGCCCGGCCATCCTGCGTTTCGCCGCGGCGGTGCCCGCGCACGACCTGCTGTTCCTGGCACGCGACATCCGCAACGAGCGGGTCGTGTCGGCGTGGCTGGCGGCGGCGGCGGGCGACACGATGCCAAGCCTCGTCGCGACCGACGGGGAACAGGTGGTCGCGACGGCGGCGCTGCTCGCCGATCCGCTCGGCTGGTCGCCGCACGTCGCCGAGGTGCGGCTGCTCGTCGCGCCCGAATGGCGCGGACGCGGGCTGGGGCGGCAGCTTCTCGACCGCTGCATCGTGCTGGCCGGCGAGCGCGGCGCGGCCAAGCTGGTCGCCTACATGACCCCCGATCAGCGCGGCGCGATCACCCTGTTCGAGGAAGCGGGCTTTCGCGCCGAGGCGTTGCTGCGCGATCATGTTCGCGACGCCGACGGCGCGCTGCACGACCTGGTGCTGCTGTCGCTCGACCGCGGCCGCGCCGAGCGGATGGCCGAGGCCTATCGATAGGGCGCCCGCGCCGACTCCGGCCTCACGCCGCGGCAAGTGCCGGGAGCGCGGCGCCGTCGACGCGCATCACCGTCCATTCGTCCATCATCCGCGCGCCGAGGCTTTCGTAAAAGCCGATGGCCGGCGCGTTCCAGTCGAGCACCGACCATTCGAGCCGTGCGCAGCCGCGCGCGACGCAGAGCTTTGCCAGATGCGCGAGCAGCGCCTTGCCGAGCCCCGCTCCGCGCGCCTCCGGGCGGACGAACAGGTCTTCGAGATAAAGGCCGGGCTTTCCTTCGAAGGTCGAGAAATTGTGGAAGAAAAGCGCGAAACCCTGCGGCTGTCCGTCGACTTCGCCGATCACCACCTCGGCATGCGGATGTGGGCCGAAGAGATGCTCGCCGAGCGTCGCTTCGTCGAAGCGCACTTCGTCGGCGAGCTTTTCATAATCGGCGAGCGCGCGGATGAGCGCGGCGATCAGCGGCAGGTCGGCGGGCGCGGCGGGACGGATCGAAAGGGTCATCGTATCTGACGGATATCGAGGTCAAGGTCGAGCCGGGACCAGTCTTTGTCGGCGGTCAGGATCGGAATGCCGCTGGAAAAGCCGAGAGCCAGGCAGGCGCGGTCGCCGAACGACAATCCGAGATGCCTTGTAAGTGGACGCAATTCGGCGACCTTCAAGGCATGTTCGCTAGAAAAATCGCGGATGCGGAACTGAAAACGCGCGAGCGTCTGCTCGGCTGCCGAGACGGAAACACCCTGTTCCACCAGCTTCGTGTAGGTTTCCGCAAGATTGACGACCGACAATTCGCATTCGTAACGGAGTTCGAACACGTCGGCGCCGCCGGGTTCGTTCAACAGGGCTGCGAGCACCGCCGACGTATCGACGACATAGGTCATTCGCGCTCCGCTTCACCACGGCGTTCGGCGATGAAGTCATCGACCGTGAAGGGCTTTTTGATCAAACGCTTCATCTCCGCCTGGATTTCCCGTAGCACCTGCCGGCCCGGCTTGATCACGATCGAATCGCCGTCGCGCTCGACCACCAATGTGTCGCCATCGGTCAGATTCAGTTCGCGACGCAATTCGGCGGGGATGACGATCTTGCCGCCTTTGACCAGCTTCGCATGATAGGACATGAAATGCTCCTTGGGTCTTAGTTGATATCACAAGACCCAAGGAGCAACAAGAGTCCTATGCCGCCTTGCCGTGCAGCTTGTCCATGCTCACCGAACTGCCCGCCTCGATCTCCGCCGCCTTCGCTTCGACGAGCTGGACGATGTGCGCGATCATGTCGGCGTCCTCGACATGATGATCGGTGACACCCGACAGATAGACCATATGCTTGCCGTGGCCGCCGCCGGTGATGCCGATATCGGTCTCGCGCGCCTCTCCCGGCCCGTTGACGACGCAGCCGAGGACCGAGAGCGACATCGGGGTCTTGATGTGCTGAAGCGCCTCTTCGAGCTTCTGCACGGTGCGGATGACGTCGAAGCCCTGCCGGGCGCAGCTGGGGCAGGACACGACGCGGACGCCGCGGGTGCGCAGGCCCAGCGATTTCAGGATTTCATAGCCGACGCGCACCTCTTCTTCGGGTTCGGCCGACAGGCTGACGCGGATCGTGTCGCCGATGCCCGCCCACAGCAGATTGCCGATCCCGAGCGCGCTTTTCACCGTGCCGCCGATCAGCCCGCCCGCCTCGGTGATGCCGAGGTGCAGCGGACAGTCGACCGCTTCGGCAAGCTGCATATAGGATGCGACGGCGAGGAAGACGTCGCTCGCCTTCACCGCGACCTTATACTCGTGGAAATCATGGTCCTGGAGCAGCTTGATATGGTCGAGCGCGCTTTCGACGAGCGCCTCGGGGCAGGGCTCGCCATATTTTTCGAGCAGGTCCTTCTCCAGACTGCCGGCGTTGACGCCGATGCGGATCGCGCAGCCGTTCGCCTTGGCGGCGCGCACGACCTCGCCGACGCGCTCCGACGATCCGATGTTGCCGGGGTTGATGCGCAGGCATGCCGCGCCCGCGTCGGCGGCCTCGAGCGCTCGCTTGTAGTGGAAATGGATGTCGGCGATGATCGGGATGCGCGAGGCGCGGACGATCTGGCCCAGCGCCGCGGTCGAGTCGGTGTCGGGGCAGGACACGCGGATCAGGTCGGCGCCCGCCTCTTCGCAGCGGCGAATCTGGTCGATCGTCGCCACCGCGTCGCTGGTCAGCGTGTTGGTCATCGTCTGCACGGTGATCGGCGCGTCGCCCCCGACGGGGACGGTGCCGACCATGATTTGCCGACACGCGCGCCGCGCGATGTCGCGCCAGGGACGCAGGCCGGGATTATGATCGCTCATGGCTGTTGCTCGATAGTGGAGGGGCTGCCGCTCCTTAGCTCTCCGGCGCCCGCTTGGCAAAGGCTCGTGGAAGAGGACGGCGCTGTGACGTGAAAGCCACAGCCGGGCGCGATCCGCGACCGGCGCGGCCGGTTGCACCTTGTGCCGCGCCGGAAAAGCGGCTCTTTCGGCGCCGCCGAAGGGACGGGACAGGCGATAATCGAAAAAAAGGGACATCCATGACACGACACCGCACAGCAGGTCCGGCCGCGTTCGGCGCCGCCGCGATCATCGCCCTGGCCGCCTTCGCGACGCCGGTTCTCGCGCAGGATCGCGGCATCGACGTTGGCCCGATCGCCGTTTCGGGCAGCGTCGATCTCGTCTCCGATTATCGGTTTCGCGGCCTGTCGGAATCGGGCGGCGACGTCGCGATCCAGCCGAGCGTCACGATCAGCCACGACAGCGGCCTCTATATCGGCGCCTGGGGATCGAATATCGAGGACACGCCGACCTATGGCGAGATCGAGGCCAATATCTACGGCGGCTATGCGACCGAGATCGCGTCGGGGACCGAAGTCGATGTCGGTCTGACCTATTACTGGTATCCCGACGGGCGCAAGGCGGCGGGGCCGTCGGACTATGTGGAGGCGATCGGCCGGCTGTCGCACACGCTGGGGCCGGTCGAGGCGACGGGCACGCTCGGCTATGCGTGGAGCCAGGCCGCGCTCGGCAACGACGACAATCTCTATCTGCGGTTCGACCTCGCGGCGGGCATCCCGACGACGCCGGTCACGCTGTCGGGATCGGTGGGCTATACCGACGGCGCGCTCGGCGCATTCGCGCCGGGCGGACATTATTGGGACTGGTCGATCGGCGCATCGGCGAGCTTCGGCCTGATTACAGCGGGGATCAAATATGTCGATACCGACATTCCCAGGACCGGGGTGAAGGCGATCGACAAATATTATGACGCGGGCGTGGTGCTGTCGCTGGGGGTGTCCTTTTAGCGCGCGATGACGACTCCGGGCGGGCGCGAACCGCGAGGGAGCTTTTGAGCGCCCCGGCCACTGTTGCCGATTTGTCGCATGGCAAAGCCAAGCGCCCCCCGATGCATTTTTTGTTTGTGCGCCGCAGCATTTTGACCGACACAAAGCGTGTGCGGAAGGACCGGCCCTGACAGAGGCCGGCCGCCGCGCAGCAGGCAGGGACGATCCATTCAACTTTCGAGGATCAACCCATGACAAATCTCTCTCGCGCATGCGCCTGCATGCTCCTTGTCCTGTCCGCCTTGCCGGCCACCGCTTTCGCCCAGGATGAGGCGTCGGAAGGCGCCATCACCGTTTCGGGCAATGCCACCGTCGTCAGCGACTATCGTTTCCGCGGCTTCAGCCAGTCGAACGAAGAGGCGGCGATCCAGGGCGGTTTCAGCATCGGCCACGACAGCGGTCTCTATGTCGGCACCTGGGGGTCGAGCATCGGCTTCGCGAACGGCACCGAGATCGACGTCTTCGCCGGCTATGCGAAGGAGGTGGCGCCGGGGCTGACCGCCGACATCGGCGCGACGCTCTATCTGTATCCCGGCACCTCGAACACGTCGGTGATCGAGCCCTATTTCGCGGTGTCGGGCGACCTTGGCCCCGCATCGATCAAGACCGGAATCGCGTGGGCGCCGGGCGGCCAGGACTCGCTGGGCGATGCCAGCGGCGTCTATCTCTACACCGACGCCGGGGTCGCCATCCCGAACACGCCATTCACGTTGAAAGGCCATGTCGGTTACGCGAAAAGCGACAGCTTCCTGGGCGGCGCCGACGGCGATGTCGTCGATTATTCGGTCGGCATCGAGGCTAGCTGGAAGGCGCTGACGGGCAGCATCGCCTATGTCAACACCGACGCGCCCAGGGCGCTGGGGTTCAAGGAGGCGGTGGGCGCCGACGGCGCGGTGATCTTCACGCTCGGCGTGTCGTTCTGAGATGCGGCGGGGCGGCTTCCGGCGGCCGCCCCGTTCGCTGGATTCAGCGCCAGCGCAGGTTACCGCGCGACAGGTCGGCGAGGCTTTTCGCGCCCATCAGCTTCATCCCGCGCTCGATCTCGGCGCGGAGCAGCGTGACAGCGCGCGCCACCCCGGTCTCGCCCGCGGCGGCGAGCGCGTACAGATAGAGGCGGCCGCCCGAACAGGCTTTCGCCCCGACCGATAGCGCCTTCAGCACATGGGTGCCGCGGGTGATGCCGCCGTCGCAGATCACCTCGACCTTGTCGCCGACCGCGTCGACAATGTCGGCGAGCGCGTCGAAGGGCGCAATGCTGCCGTCGAGCTGGCGCCCGCCATGGTTCGACACCATGATCGCGGTGGCGCCGATGTCGACCGCGCGCCGGGCATCCTCGACCGCGACGATGCCCTTCAGGCAGAAGGGGCCGTCCCATTGCTTGCGGATCGCCTCGGCGCGCCGCCAGTCGAGGTTCTGGTCGAGCATCGTGGTGAAATATTCCGCGACCGACCGCGGCACGCTCGACCCTTCGGAGACGTGCGTGGCGAGGTTGGGGAGGCTGAACTTCTCGCGGCAGACATAGTTGAGGCCCCAGCCGGGCTTGATCGCATAGCTGAGCATGTTGCGCGCGGTGAAGCGCGGGGGAGAGGTGAAGCCCGAACGCAGGCAGCGCTCGCGATTGCCGCCGACGATCGTGTCGACCGTCAGCGCGACGGCGTCGAAGCGCGCCGCGCGCGCCGCGTCGAGCATCGCGCGGTTCAGCCCCTCGTCGTGATGGACATAAAGCTGGAACAGCTTGGGGCCGTCGGTCAGCGCGCCCGCCTCGGCGAGGCCGATCGTCGCGAGGCTGGAGATGCCCGCGACGGTGCCCGCGTCGGCGGCGGCGCGCAGCACCGCGCGCTCGCCCTGCCAGTGGAACAGCCGCTGGAGCGCGGTCGGCGACAGGAACAGCGGCATCGCGACCTCGCGCCCGAACAATGTCGTGCGCATGTCGACGGTCTCCACGCCGGTCAGCACGCGGGGGATCAGGTCGCAGCGATCGAAGGCATCGCGGTTGCGGCGGCGCGTCACCTCGTCGTCGGCGGCGCCGTCGATATAGTCGAACACCGGCCATGGCAGGCGCCGCTTCGCCAGTGCGCGGAAATCGTCGATATTGTGGCAGTCGGTAAGGCGCACCCTATCCCCCGTTCGTCCTGAGCCTGTCGAAGGACAGTCCTTCCTTGCAACCTATGAAGGAAAATACGGCCCTTCGACAAGCTCGGGGCAAACGGAAAAGACCTATCCGGCGAGCCCACCCGTCAGCCGCGCCAGCGCCCAGCGCGGTTCGATGGCGCGCGCGGCATCCTCGACATGCGCCGCGACGCGCGCGCCGATCGCCGGGGCGAGCGCGAAGGCGCGGCCGGCGGCGCCGCCGACCAGCCACGCGCGCGGCTGGTCGGGCAGCCGGTCGAGCAGCAGGTCGCCGGTCAGCGTACGGCAATCGTGCGCCGCCGCGCTCGCGACGACCGGCGCATCGGCCAGTCGCGGCAGGCGACCGGTCAGCCATTGCCGGACCTCCGCCAGCGCGCGCTCATCGGCGCGGCGGTCGAAGCTGTCGGGGTCGACGGTGGCGTCGGGCATCCCTTTCCAGCAGCGCAGCCCCACCCCCTCGACGTCGGGGAGCAGGGTGAAGCCATAGGCGCGGTCGATCAGCGCGGGCATCGCGGGCGGACGGAACTGCATATCGCCCTGGCCGGCGCCGAAATGGAAAAGCTGGTGGCGCACCGCCGACAGCCGCTGCGGCGTCAGTATCTGGGGGAACAGCTCGGTCAGCCAGGCGCCGCTGGCATAGACGATGCTTTCGGCGGTGCCGCCGTCGGGCAGCACATAGAGGTCGCGCCGCTTGTCGCGCAGCGGCGCGGGCATGACGACGGTCTCGGGCTCGACCTGCGCGTCGAGGATGGTTTCGAGCACCCCGCGCCGCCCGGCGATCATCGCCGCCTTTTCGGCAAGCAGCGCGCTTTCGTCCGTGCGCCACGCGACCTGGGTGAAACGGTGGCGCAGCCGGTCGCCGGCGAGCCGGTCAGCTCCGCGCGGTTCGCCGGGCGCCTCGGCCGCGGCGGCCTGCGTCGTCACGGTTTCACAGCGCGTCACGATCGGCAGGCTGGCGCTGTCGGACAGGCGCTGCCACGCCTCGATGCTGTCCTCGACCAGCCCGGCATAGAGCGCGTCGCCGTCCTGCACCGGGTCGAGCAGCATCGTCGGCAGGTTCGACGCGGCCCGGCCGTTGCCCGCGCCATAGGCGTCGAACAGGCGGACGCTGCGTCCCTGCCGCACGAGGTGCCACGCGGTCCAGGCGCCGATCGCGCCGGCGCCGACGACCGCGACGTCGACATGCTTTTCGGGCGACTTCGCACCCTTGCGCCGGCGCGACGCGCGCGGTTCCTTCTTCGCTGCCGCCCCGAGCGCGAGCGCCGTCGGAACCGCGGCGAGCGCGCCGAGCAGGCGGCGGCGATCCATCAGCCGCCCTTCTTCCGGTAATAGCGCGCGCCGCCGATCCAGGTTTCGAGCGGGGTCATGCGGCGGATCTCGTCGGGACTGGCGAGCAGCGGATCGCTGTCGACGATCAGGAAATCGGCGCGCATTCCGGGCATCAGCGTCCCGAGCCGGTCCTCGGCGAAGGCGGCATAGGCGGCGGTGCGGGTGAAGCCGTCGAGCGCGCTCTCGCGGCTCACCGCTTCCTCGGGATGCCAGCCGCCGAAGGGCTGGCCCGCGGCATCGGTACGCGAGATGGCGGCGGCGATGCCGGGGAAGGGATTCGCGCTTTCGACCGGCACGTCGGACCCGAAGGCGAGGCGGACCCCGGCATTCTCCAGGCTGCGCCAGGCATAGGCGCCCTTCAGCCGTTCGGGGCCCAGCCGCGCCTCGGCCATCAGCCGGTCCGACGGCTGGTGGATCGGCTGCATCGATGCGATGACGCCGAGCTGCTTGAAGCGCGGGATATCGGCGGGATCGACGATCTGCGCATGCTCGATGCGCCAGCGGCGCTCGCCGGGCAGGTCGGCGTTGAGGTCGGCGATCGCGTCGAGCGCCTCGGCATTGGCGGCGTCGCCGATCGCGTGGATCGCGACCTGGAACCGATCCATCGAGGCGCGCACCATCTTGTTGCGGAGCTGCGCGGGGGTGAGCAGCGGCAGCCCCTTCTGCCCCGGCGCGTCGGCATAGGGCGCCTTGAGCCACGCCCCGCGCGAGCCGAGCGCGCCGTCGAGATACAGCTTCACCCCGACCATGCGCAGCCGGTCGTCATAGAGCCACGGCGTCGGTTCGGGCCCCGCGATCAGCGCCATGTCGTCGACGTCATGGCCATAGGAGAGGATGCGGACCGTCAGCTGCCTGCGGTCGCCGGCGCGGCGATAGGCCTGCCAGTCCTCGATCGTCGTGCCCATGTCGGCGATCGCGGTGATCCCCTGTTCGATCAGCTTCGCCTGCGCGAGCAGAAAGGCGCGGTCGAGATCGCGCGCCAGCGGCTTCGGCCGCGCGGCGTCGATCAGCGCCGCCGCCGCGTCGACGAACACGCCGCTCGGCTTGCCGCCCGCCATTTCGATGCGCCCGCCCTCGGGCGCCTTGGTGGCGGCGGTGACCTTCGCCGCCGCCATCGCGGCGCTGTTCGCCCAGCCGGCATGGCCGTCGACGCGTTCGAGCCAGACCGGGCGGGCAGCTTCCACCGCGTCGATATCGGCGGCGGTCGGAAAGCGGCCGAGGCCCCATTTCTCCTGATTCCACCCGCGCCCGATGATCCACGGCATATCGGGATTGTCGGCGGCATATTTGCGGATCGCGGCAAGCGCTTCGTCGAGCGAGCGCGTTTCCGACAGGTCGAGCGTCATCAGCGAAAGGCCGAGCCCCATGACATGGCCGTGCGCGTCGATCAGCCCGGGAATCAGCGTGCGCCCCTTGCCGTCCTCCTTGAAATCGGGGCGCTCGGGCCGCTTGTCCTTTCGGTCCAGCAGCTGCTTCACCTTGCCGTCATTGTCGATGACGAGCCCGGTGAAGCGCACGACCTTGCCCTGCTGGTCGAGCGTGATGCCGTTGACATTGTCGACCAGCGTGTCGGCGTGGGCCGGGGCGGCGAGCAGGAGGGCAAAAGCAAATATTCCCCTCCCGCAAGCGGGAGGGGCAGCGAGACTTGCGAGCTTGCTCGCCAGTCGCAGCGGGGTGGGCAGGCGGCGCGGCCGGCCGGCCCGCTCCGCAGCAACCGGACCCGGCTTCGCCGAACCGAGTTTCGCTGCCTGTCCCGCAAGCGGGAAGGGAGGGATTTGCGCGCCCCTCACTTCGGCAACCGCGTCACCAGCGAGCTGGTGTCCTTTCGCCCGCCTCCGGCCTTTTGCACATCGGCATAGAATTGATCGACCAGGCTGGCGACCGGCAGGGTCGCGCCGTTGGCGCGCGCCTCTTCCAGCGCGAGGCCGAGGTCCTTGCGCATCCAGTCGACCGCGAAGCCGAAATCGAATTCATCCTTCGCCATCGTGCCCCACCGATTGAGCATCTGCCAGCTTGCCGCCGCACCGCCCGATACCGCCTCGAACACCTTGTCGGTGTCGAGCTGTGACGCCTGCGCGAAGCGCAGCGCCTCCGACACGCCCTGGATGGCGCCGGCGATCGCGATCTGGTTGACCATCTTCGTCGTCTGTCCCGCGCCGGGCCCGCCGATGTGGACGATGCGCCCGGCATAGGCGCGCATCACCGGCTCGGCGGCGGCAAAGGCTTCGGGCGATCCGCCGCACATGATCGACAGCGTTCCCGCCTGCGCCCCCGACTCGCCGCCCGACACCGGGGCGTCGAGGCTCATCAGCCCGAGTCCCTCGGCCTCCGCGGCAAGCCGGCGGGCGATGCGCGCCGAAACGGTGGTGTGGTCGACGAACAGCGCGCCCCGGCGCATCGCCGCGAAGGCGCCGTCGTTGCCGAGCGTCACCTGCGCGAGGTCGTCGTCGTTGCCGACGCAGGACAGGACGACGTCGGCATCGCGCGCCGCCTCGGCGGGAGTCGCCGCCGCGGTGCCGCCGTAATGCGCCGCCCATGCATCGGCCTTGGCCCTTGTCCGGTTGTAGACGGTGACGCTGTGTCCCGCCCTGACGAGATGACCCGCCATCGGTCCGCCCATGATGCCGGTGCCGATGAATGTGACGCGCAATGTCCGTTCGCTCATGCACCGGTCCATAACCATGGTTTGCGTGCCGCGCCAGATGGGGTTAGGGCGCAGCGCTATGACCGATCAACTCACCCTGACCTCCGCCGCCGATTTCTCGGCGATCACGCTCGACGACGTGCGCGCGGCGGCGGGGCGAATTATGGGTGCGGTCGTTCGCACGCCGACGCTGAAGTCGCAGACGCTGTCCGAACTGGTCGGCGCCGATGTGTGGCTGAAGTTCGAGAATCTGCAATTCACCGCCGCCTACAAGGAACGCGGCGCGCTGAACGCGCTGCTGCTGCTCAGCGAAGAGGCGAAGGCGCGCGGGGTGATCGCGGCGTCGGCGGGCAATCATGCGCAGGGTCTGGCCTATCACGGCAAGCGGTTGGGCGTTCCCGTGACCATCGTCATGCCGAAGACGACGCCGCAGGTGAAGGTGTCGCAGACCGCGAGCCACGGCGCGCAGATCGTGCTGTTCGGCGAGAAGTTCGACGACGCCTACGCCCATGCGCGCGAGCTGGAAAAGGAACGCGGACTGACCTTCGTCCATCCGTTCGACCATCCGCACACCGCGGCGGGGCAGGGGACGGTGGCGCTCGAAATGCTCGAGGACGTGCCCGAGCTCGATACGCTGATCGTGCCGATCGGCGGCGGCGGACTGCTCAGCGGCATGGGAACCGCGGCGCGCGGGATCAAGAACGACATCCGCCTCGTCGGGGTGCAGGCCGAGCTTTATCCCTCGATGTACGCCGAACTGAACGGCGTCGACATGGCGTGCGAGGGCGATACGCTGGCCGAGGGGATCGCGGTCAAGGAGCCGGGGACCTATACCCGCCGCCTCGTTGCCGAGCTCAACGACGATATCGTGCTCGTCGCCGAACGGCATCTGGAGCGCGCGGTCAGCCTGCTGCTCCAGATCGAGAAGACGGTGGTGGAGGGCGCGGGCGCGGCAGGTCTCGCGGCGATGCTCGCGCATCCGGAGGAGTTCACCGGGCGCAAGGTCGGACTCGTCCTGACCGGCGGCAATATCGACACGCGGCTGCTCGCCAACGTGCTGCTGCGCGACCTTGCGCGGTCGGGCCGCATCGCGCGGCTGCGCATCCGGTTGCAGGACCGGCCGGGGGCGCTGTTCAAGGTGATGGAGGTGTTCAACGCCGAGCAGGTGAACATCATCGAAATCTATCACCAGCGCATCTTCACGACGCTGCCCGCCAAGGGGCTGATCACCGATATCGAGTGCGAGGCGCGCGACCGCGAGCATCTCGACAAGCTGGTCCGGGCGCTGCGCGACGCGGGTTATATGGTGACGACGGTCGAACTGGCGTAAATCGCCCCCCTTCTGCCTGTGGGAGGAGCCTTTCCTGCCTCGTCACCCTGAACTTGTTTCAGGGTCCATGGCCCTGACTTTGAACGAAACGCCGCGTTTGTCGAAAGCGCAGGCCATGGATGCTGAAACAAGTTCAGCATGACGATTGGGGGATGGCCTTTCATGCGAGGATCGAGATGAAAGACTTCACCCTCTCCCTCACCGCCACGCCCGACACGATCGACGAACTCGGCCATGTCAACAATGCGGTCTGGGTCCAGTGGATCCAGCAGGTCGCGACCGCGCATTGGGATGCCGCGGCGCCGCAGAGCCACAAGGATGCCTATGTCTGGGTCGTGGTGCGGCACGAGATCGACTATCTGCGCGCGCTGGGGCCGGGCGAGAGCGTCACCGCGCGGACGTGGGTCGCCGATACGCCGCAGGGCGCGAAGTTCGATCGTTTCATGGAATTCACCGGCGCGGATGGGCGGGTCCATGTTCGCGCGCGGACGGTGTGGGCGCTGCTCGACAAGGCGAGCGGGCGGCCGCTGCGGGTGACGGCCGCTGTCGTCGCGCCCTTTCTGGACAAGCCATGAGCGGCGGTGCAGCGGCGTGGCGCCCGATGCGTGCCGACGACCTGCCCGCGGTCGCCGCGATGTCCGATGCCGTGCACGGCGCCTTCACCGAACCGCTGGCGACCTTTGCCGAACGCCTCGCCCTCTATCCGCAGGGGTGCCATATCCTGGAAGGTGAAGGGACAGCCATCGGCTATCTCGTCACCCATCCGTGGCGGCTCGGAGCGCCGCCGAAGCTCGGGGCCGCGCTGGGCGCTCTCCCGGCGGACCCCGACAGCTATTATCTCCACGACATCGCGCTTCTGCCCGCGGCGCGCGGCCAGCGGGCGGGGGAGGCGGCGGTCGCGCTGGTCCTGAATCTCGCGCGGGCGGCGGGCCTGCCGGTGATCGAACTGGTCGCGGTGAGCGGTGCCGACGCCTATTGGCAGCGCTTGGGGTTTGCCTATGCCGCGCCGGGCGCCGACGGTCCCTATGGCCCCGGCACCTTCGTCATGCGGCGGCCGGTGGAGGCGTGATGGCCCCGCGCTATTGTGCGAGGCTTTCCGAAAAGACGTTCATCACGATCACCCCGGCGATGATCAGCGCCATGCCGACGATCGCGGGCGTGTCGAGCTTCTGCCCCTGGAACAGCCAGGCGACGGTCGCGATCAGCACGATGCCGACTCCCGACCAGATCGCATAGGCGACACCCGTGGGCATCGCGCGCAGCGTCAGCGACAGGCAATAGAAGGCGACGGCATAGCCGACGATCGTGACCAGTGACGGGCCGAGCCGGGTGAAGCCGTGCGATTCCTTCAGAAAGGAGGTTGCGACGACCTCCGACACGATAGCGATGAAAAGATAGACATAGCTCATGGCAGGCGCTCCTCGCCCCACGGGGATATGCCGCCCGGCGGAGCGCGTCCAGCCGTCGCGGCGCTTGCTGGCGCGGCGGCGGCGCGATAGGCACGGCAGCCATGCAGATACGATCCGCTACCCCGGCCGACGCGGCCGCCATCTGGGCGATCATCGGGCCGACGATCCGGGCCGGCGATACCTATGCGCTCGATCGCGACATGGGGGAGGAACAGGCCCTCGCCTATTGGTTCGGGGCCGACAAGGAGGTGTTCGTCGCCGAGGTCGACGGGGCGGTGCTCGGCACCTATTATCTGCGCGCCAACCAGGCGGGGGGCGGCGCCCATGTGTGCAATTGCGGCTATATGACCGCCGCCGCCGCCACGGGGCGCGGCATCGCGCGGGCGATGTGCGATCATTCGGTCGAGCGCGCCCGGGCGCGCGGCTTTCGCGCGATGCAGTTCAATTTCGTCGTCTCCTCCAACGACCGCGCGGTCCGGCTCTGGCAAAGGCTGGGGTTCGAGGTGGTGGGACGCCTGCCGGGCGCGTTCGATCACCCGGCGCACGGCTTCGTCGACGCGCTGGTCCTGTATCGGACGCTCTGACCGTCAGGCATAAGCGACCCAGCCGCGCCAGGTGAAGGCGGCATAGAACAGCGCGACGCCGGAAAAGCCTGCGGCGCGCAGGACCGCCTCATCCTCTTCGGGCGACAGCATGGCGACGTGGCGGGCCACCGCATCGCGTCCTTTCGCCGTCGCATCGGGGTCGGCACCCGAAGCGACGGCATAGGCGGCATAGCGGTCGAGCCAGCGGTCGCGCTCGCCGGGTTCCTGGGGGAAGCTGCCGTGCGCGACGACGAAGGGCGCCCCGGGGCGCAGGCGTTCGCGGACCGCCGCCGTCGTGCGTATCCGTTCGTCGCGGTCGAGGAAATGCAGGGTGAGGAGGCAGGTGGCGCCGTCGAACGGACCGGCGGGCGCATCGTCGATGACACCCTCGACCAGATTCGCACGCGCCGCGTTCGGCCCGAGCATCTGCGCGGCCATCGCCAGCATCGGTCCGGCCGGATCGACGCCGGTGAAGCGCCAGCCGGGGTGAGCCTCCGCCATCGCCTTGAGCTCCAGTCCGCCGCCCGCACCCAGCGCCAGCACATGCCCGCGCTCGGGAACATGCTCGGCCAGCAGCAGCCCGGTCATGCGATGGAGGCCGTCCATACCGGGCACGAAGCGGCGCGGGCCGTCGGCATAGTGCGCGACCGTTTCGGGGTCTTTGAAATGGTCGAGGAAATATTGGATGGCTTCAGCCATGAACAGGGTCCTTGCAGGCAGTGGGGAGCGCGGCGAGGCGCGCGTGGAAATCGTCGGCGAGCGCGGCCAGCGTCACCCGTTCGAACCGTGCGAGCAGCAACGCCTCTGCCTCGCGAAAGCTTGCCTCAAGGGCTGCGTTCACGGCTTGTTCGACGAGGCAGTCGGGCGCATCGTCGCGATTCCCCATTGCGATCAGCGCCGGACGGCCGATCGCGCGATAGATGTCGGCCAGGCTGATCGCGGCCAGGTTTCGCGCGACCGTCCATCCCCCGCCATGCCCTTTCTCCGAATGCACCAGCTCCGCGTCGCGCAGCCCGCCCAGCAGGCGGCGAACGACGACGGGGTTGGTCCGCATCGCCTTTGCCAGCTGTTCGGACGTTCGCGGTTCCCCTGCGTCCGCCATGTGGAGCAAGATGTGGAGAACGCCCGAAAGACGGCTGTCGCGTTTCATGTAACTTTAATTAGTGCGTGATGGGCACGAGTCAAGCCGACTTGATCGGCGCGCGCGGGGATGCTAGATGCGCCGCCGTGATGACCAGCGACCGATCCCCACGTTTCAAGGCATATTGGCGCTCCTTTACCTAAGGAGCGGCATGGCATCACCTAATCATGACCATCGCCGCCGTGTCGGAAGGCGCCTGGTCATCATCCCGAAACCACACCCTCTCTGCCACGGCGCCCCTTTCGGAAAGCCGCAAGATGACAGAGACATTGATCCGCCTGACCACCGCGCGCTGCCGCATCGACCGGCTCGGCGCCGCCGACGCGCCCGCGCTCGCCGCGATCACCGATGCGTCTGTGACCGAGCAGGTGCATTTCCTGCCCACCCCGTTCACCGAGGCCGATGCCCGCGCGCTGATCGCGCGTTCGGGCGGCGATGACGTTTTCTACGCCGTGCGCGAAGGCGCGGCGCTGATCGGCGTGATCGGGGTGCATCGCCGCGGCCGCGATCATGAGGTCGGATACTGGTTCGCCGCCGCGGCGCGCGGCCGGGGCCTCGCGCGCGAGGCGGTCGCGGCGGTGGTGCGCGACCTGGCGGCGGCGCGGCCCGGCGGCACGATCGTCGCCGAATGCCGTCCGGGCAATGCGCTCTCCGAAGCGCTGCTGCGCCGGATCGGCTTCATGCCGACGGGGCAGGCAGGCCGGCGGCCGGGGCGCATGCTGTTCGCGTGGCGCGTGGGCGCCGACTACCGGATCGACGTCTGCTGATCGCGCGCCGCGACCTCTTCGGTCAGCGCTTCGGCGATCGCGGCGACCGAGGTCGGGGCATAGGCGAAGCCCATATGGCCGCAATCGACCTCGACCTGCCGGTCGCTTTCGTGCGGCAAACCGCGCGCGCTCGCCGCCGCGACGACCCCGTCGTGCGCCGACCACAGGGCGAAGGTCGGCATCTCAGGGCGCGGGGCCGGGTGGAAATCGATCGGCGGATTGTCGACCGGATGGCGCGCGATCAGGTGATAGAGCCGCCACGCGCGATTGGCGCGGCGGCTGCCCGAAAAGGGCGATCCCAGCGTGACGACGCGCGCCACCCGGCCGGGGTGATGCTTCGCATATTCGCGGGCATAGATGCCGCCGAGGCTCCAGCCGACAAGCGCGGGCGCGCGGCCGGTGCGGTCGATGATCCATTGGACGCGTGTGTCGATCCGCTCGATGATGTCGGCGGTGGCGCCGTGATTGAAGCCGAGGCACCAAGCTTAGCAGCGCAAGTCCATGGTCTGCCCTTGAATGGAGGCTTCGCGCAGAAGGATGAGGCGGGACCATGGATGCTGAAACGAGTTCAGCATGACGAAGCGGGAGAGCAGGGTGCTCCGGCCCACGGCGAGCGCAGGTCGCAACCGGCATGATTCCCAAAAAGAAAGGGGCGGGAATGGCCCGCCCCGTTTCGTTCGCTTCGATTGCGAATCAGTCGCCTTCGCCGGGCTCGGGCGAGAAGAATTTGTCGAACTTGCCGTCGACGCCCTTCCATTCGTCGGCGTCGGCGGGGCTTTCCTTCTTGGTCGTGATGTTCGGCCAGTCGGCGCTGAACTTGGCGTTGAGCTCCAGCCACTGTTCGAGGCCGTTTTCGGTGTCGGGCAGGATCGCCTCGGCCGGGCATTCGGGCTCGCAGACGCCGCAGTCGATGCACTCGTTCGGGTTGATGACGAGCATATTCTCGCCCTCATAGAAACAGTCGACCGGACAGACCTCGACGCAATCCATGTATTTGCAACGGATGCAAGCGTCGGTGACGACGTAGGTCATGGGTAACGGCTCCCTTATCGCGGCGCGGCGCGCGCCGTTCGACTGCAACGATTCCTCGCCTCTATGCCGCGCGGCGGCGGCGCGTCAACGCCTGACGACAGTTGCGAATCACTCTCACTCGATCGGCGGCCGCGCGCGGTGCTTCCCGGGAGGCGCCGACCGTTCAGCTCGCGGCGGACGAACCCCTGTCCTCCAGCCGGACATAGCAGGATTGCGCTTCGGGGGCCGGGCCGCGCCGCGATGGCACGGTCAGCAGGCGGATCACCTCGATCCGCTCGCCCACCGGCAGCACCAGCGTCGCGCCGGCGTGGACGGCGGCCGAGGCGCGGGTGACGCGCCGGCCGTCGAGGCGGATATGCCCCGCCGCGACCATCGCCTGCGCGATGCTGCGCGAGCGGGCGAAGCGCAGATACCAGAGCAGCTTGTCGAGCCGGATGCTGCCCGCGGCGCCCGGACTCGCCATCAGTCCTTGCGCCCCTCGGCCAGCAGCGCGGCGAGGCCGGCGAAGGGGCTGTGCGGCGACGGGCCGCGCCGCGGCGCCCGCTCGGGGCGCGGGGCGCGCGGCGCTTCTTGCCCCGGTTTCGGGCGCTGCCCCTTCTTGGCGGGGCGGGGCGGTCGCCCCTTCGCGGCTTCGCCTGCCTGCTGCTGGGGGGCGCCCTTCCTCTCCGGCTTGCGGTGCTCCGGCTTGCGGCGCTGGCGCTTGTCGGCCCGTTTGAGTCCCGCCCAGCGCCAGCGCTGAAGCGCCGGGTCGCCGACGGGGCGGAAGCCGAAACTCTGGAGCAGCGCGCGCCGTGCCTCCTCGTCGAGGCCGAGCGAGGTGGCGAGCGCCGGGTCGATCGCAAACCCCGGCGGCAGCGCGGCGACGGCGCCTTCGCCATCGCCCTCTTCGCCCGCCTCCTGCTGCGCGGCGCGATGCGGATCGCCGCCCGCGACCGGCGCGCTCGGCGGCGTGGCGGCCTGCATCCGCGCGGCATGCGCCTGCCGCGCCAGCTTCTCGGCCATGTCGATGCGCAGCCAGCCCGAAGCGCAGCGGCGGAAGCCCGCGACCGCCAGCCCCGCTTCGTCGCCGCCCTTTTGCAGCACCGCGCCGTGCGGCGGCAGCGCAGGCATCGCCGTGCCCTGCTGCGCGGCGAGCAGCGCGGCGCGCCAGCGCACCGCCTCGGGCTTGAGGAGTTGCGGGTGGAACAGGTCGAGCGACCCGATGGTGAGGCCGAGGCGGCGGAGCAGCGGCCGCTCGTCCGCGGCCATCGCCGTGAGCTGGTCCTCGACCGCGGCGCGCGGCACCGTGCCGCCGCCGTCGACCAGCGCCGCGAGCAGCGCGCGCACCCGCGGCGGGGTGAAGAGGTCGCCCGCCGCGGCGCCCATCGCGGCGAGCGGTGCGGCGTGGCGCGCGAGCTGTTCGGCGACGAAGCGCTGGAGCCGCTCGGCGATCGCCTGCACCTGCGGCGGATCGAGCCGGCGCAGCGCCGCATCGAGAAGGATCGCCGGCTGCACCAGCGTCGTTCCCCGCGCCAGCGTCGCGATGGTCTGGTCGTGCCATGCGAGGCGCGGCGGCGCGCCCGCTTCGCCGACCAGCGCCAGCGCGCCGCCGTCGCTCTCGGCCAGCGCCGCGGCGCGCCGCGCCAGTTCGCCGCGCAGATGCTTGTCCGCGGCGGCGAGCAGCAGCCGGTGGTCGCTCGCGCGCGCGACGGGGTCGACCTTGAAGCTGAAGCCGTTCAGCGTTCCCAGCGCTTCGCCGTCGACCGCGACGGTGCCGTCGGCGCCGACCGCGACGGGCAGCGCGGCGTGGCGCTGGCCGGCGTCGCGGATCAGCAGCGCCAGCCGCCGGTCGACGAAGCGCTGCGTCAGCGCCGCGTGCAGCGCATCGGACAATCGCGATTCGAGCGCCTGCGTCTGCGCGGTCCACCCCGCCGCATCGGCGATCCAGTCGCCGCGCTGGGCGATGAAGCACAGCGTGCGCACCGCCGCGATGCGGCTTGCGAGCTGGTCGATGTCGCCCTCGGCATCGTCGAGCCGCGCGAGCCGGCGCGCGAACCAGTCGGGGTCGATCATGCCGTCGCCGCTGGTGCGCCACTGCCACAGGCGGAGCACGGTGCGGCTGTGATGCTCGGCGCCGAGCTGCTCGAAATCGGGCAGGCCGCAGACGTCCCACAATCGCTCGACCGCCTGCGGCTCGCCGCCGCGCGCCGCGACCTCGATATCGCCCGCCAGGTGCCGCAGCACGGCGAGGTCCACCGCTTCGGGCGCCGCGCGGAGCGCGGGGTGGGCAGGGGGCTGGGCGAGGTCGGCGAGCAGCCGGTCGAGCGTGTCGAAGCGCGGCTGCGGGTTGCGCCAGAACAGGCTCGACAGCGGCGGGAAATGATGCCCCTCGATCGCGGCGATTTCCTCGGGCGTCATGCCGCCCTGCGGCAGGCCGATGGTGCCGAAGCTGCCGTCCTGCTGGTGGCGTCCGGCGCGACCCGCGATCTGCGCCATCTCCGCGATGGTCAGGCGGCGCAGGCGGCGCCCGTCGAATTTCTGCAGGCTGGCGAAGGCGACGTGGCGCACGTCGAGGTTCAGCCCCATGCCGATCGCGTCGGTGGCGACCAGATAGTCGACCTCGCCCGCCTCGAACATCGCGACCTGCGCGTTGCGGGTGCGCGGGCTCAGCGCGCCCATCACCACCGCCGCGCCGCCCGCGAAGCGGCGCAGCATCTCGGCGATCGCATAGACCTCCTCGGCTGAGAAGGCGACGATCGCCGATCGCTTGGGAAGGCGCGACAGCTTCATCGCGCCGGCATAGCTGAGCGTCGAAAAACGCGGCCGCCCGACGATTTCGGCCTCGGGCACCAGTTCGCGGATCAGCGGGGTGAGGCTGGCCGAGCCGAGAATCATCGTCTCGTCGCGGCCGCGCGCGCGCAGCATCCGGTCGGTGAAGACGTGCCCGCGCTCGGGATCGGCGCCAAGCTGCGTCTCGTCGATCCCGACGAAGGCGACGTCGCGCTCGATCGGCAGCGCCTCCATCGTGCCGAGCACGTAGCGCGCCTCGGGCGGCCAGATGCGTTCCTCGCCGGTGACCAGCGCGACCTCGGCCGGTCCCTTGATCGCGGCGACGCGGTCATAGACCTCGCGCGCGAGCAGGCGCAGCGGGAAGCCGATCATGCCGCTGACATGGGCGGTCAGGCGTTCGACCGCCAAATGGGTCTTGCCGGTGTTGGTGGGGCCAAGGACGGCCTTGACCATGGGGGAGGAGGTGAGAAGCATCGTCTTGGCGCCACGCTGGCATGGCGCGCGCGCGGGCGCAACCGCCGATCGCCGCGCGATGCGCCTCTCGCCTGCCTTTTCCGCCGACGGGCACGCCACAGCCCGCCTCGGCCACGGCTCGCCGCAAGCCAAAAGCCGCGGGGAAGCCATTAAATTGACTTTAACGACCTTTGTTTACAGACGTTCGGTCCGACGAGATCATCGACGGCCGGGTCGCGGGAGGCCCGTCGAGCGGGGGTTTATTTGTTCCAGCGCCACGAACCCATTGCCGGGATGTCAGGCAACGCGGCTGCGCTCAGCATGGCGCAGGCCGTTCCGCTGCGGCCCGCGGCGTTCGAATCCGAACCGGCACTCTCGTGGCGCGATCGTCTCGCCGGTCTCGATCTCGTTCCCGATCTGGGCGCCAATATCGGCTCGGCCGAATGGTGGCGCGGGCTGGCGACGCTGACCCTGCTGTGCGGCAGCGCCATCGCGACCTTTCCCGGCATCAAGCCGCTGGAGATCGGCGGCGCGCCGGCGCTCGACGCCGCCGATTTCAACGAGGCGCGCGCGCAGATGATCGTGCCGCTCGCACTCGGCGCCGACACGGGGCGCCACATGGCCGCGACCGACGCGGTGCGCCCGCTGACCCAGACGCCCGAACGCCCGCAGATCGAGCTGGCCGCGACGCTCGGCCGCGGCGACAGCTTCGCCCGCCTGCTCGAACGCTCGGGGGTCGGCGGCGCGGAAGCGCAGGCCATCGCGCAGCAGGTTTCGGGCGCGGTGCCGCTGTCCGACATCGCGCCGGGCACGCGCATCGACCTGATCCTGGGACGCCGCGCGGCGCGCACCATGCCGCGCCCGGTCGAGGCGCTGGCGATGCGCGCACGCTTCGACCTTCGTATCGAGATGGAGCGGATCGACGGCCGGATGGTGATGCGCCGCATCCCGATCGCCGTCGACGCGACGCCTCTGCGCATCCGCGGACGGGTCGGCGACAGCCTCTATCGCTCGGCGCGCGCGGCGGGCGCGCCGCCGGAGGCGATCCAGGCTTATCTGCGCGTGATCGGCAAGCAGATCTCGGTCGGCAGCGACCTGCGCGCCTCCGACGAATATGACATCATCGTCGACCATCGCCGCGCCGAAACGGGCGAAAGCGAGACGGGCCGGCTGCTCTATGCGGGGCTGATCCGCGGCGGCAAGCCGAAGCTGTCGATGCTCGAATGGACCAAGGACGGACGCAGCCAGTGGTTCGAGGCGTCGGGGGTCGGCGAACGGCGCGGCGGCATGGTGCGCCCGACGAACGGCCGCGTTACCTCGACCTTTGGCGTGCGGCGCCATCCGATCCTCGGTTATCGCCGCATGCACAGCGGAGTCGATTTCGGCGGCGGTTATGGCGCGCCCATTCATGCGGTCAGCGACGGCGTGGTGACGGTCGCCGGCCGCACCGGCGGCTTCGGCAATTACGTCAAGCTCAACCATGGCGGCGGCACCGGCACCGGCTATGGGCATATGAGCCGCATCGCGGTGCGCGCGGGCCAGCGCGTCGCGCGCGGCCAGGTGATCGGCTATATCGGCTCGACCGGCCTGTCGACCGGGCCGCACCTCCATTTCGAAGTCTATCGCAACGGCCATGCGGTGAACCCGATGTCGGTCAGCTTCGTCACTAAGGCGCAGCTTGAAGGCCAGGAACTCGCGGCCTTCCGCGCGCGCATCCGCACGCTGACCGCGATCGCCCCGGGCGCGGCGCTCGCGCCCGTCGCGCCGAAGCAGATCGAGGGGCCGAAGCTCGGCTCGCTCGCCGACGTCGCCTCGAAGCGGGCCGGCGACGGACTCTGACCGGACGCGGTGCGGACCCACGCGCCGGCTATCGTCCGCTCCGTTCAGACGCGTGCGCAGCTACCGCGCGACCGCCATCGCTCGCGGCGCGACCGGCGTCGCCTGCCGGCTGGTCGAATCTTGGATATAATCAAAAAGGAATATTGGGGCATGCATAATTTATTATGTTGATATATGAACGCCGCTAATTTGCAGCCTGCGACACAACAATGCCGGTTGGGCACCTTCCCGAGCGAGGATGAGGGGTCCGGCCGCTGGGGAGGTAAGCTGCAATGACATCCACTCGAAATCTGCGCTGGGCGCTTCTCGCGACCGTGGCGAGCCTCGCGGCGCCGGGCACGGCCTTTGCGCAGGCGGCCCCGAACGAGGCCGCCGCGGCCGCACCGGGCGACGAGATCGTCGTCACCGCGCGCAAGCGCGCCGAAAGCCTGCAGGACGTGCCGATTTCGGTCCAGGCGTTCAGCAGCGCTGCGCTCGAACAGGCGGGCATCAAGGATTTTTCCGAAGTCGCCTATCGCATTCCGGGGCTCAAGCTTAGCGCCGAGCGCGCGGTCGATACCGAGCTGTTCATCCGCGGCATCGGTTCGGACATCCAGGGCGCCGGCGCCGACGCGGCGGTCGGCATCTTCGTTGACGGCGTTTATCTGTCGCGCGGCACTGGCTCGCTGCTCGACCTCTATGACCTCGAGCGCGTCGAGGTGCTCAAGGGGCCGCAGGCGCTTCGTTTCGGCAAGAGCGTCGTTGGCGGCCTGATCAACTATGTGACCAAGAAGCCCGGCGACACGTTCGAAGGGCGCTTCGAAGCGAGCTACGGCAACTACGACCGGATCGACGTCGCGGCATCGATGCGCGGCCCGGTGTCGGACACCGTCAGCCTCGGCCTGACGGCCAGTTCGCGCAAGCACGACGGCTATGCGAAGAATTTGCGCGGCGGCGACGAAGAGGACCAGAATATGCAGTCGGTGCGCGCGCAGCTGCGCTGGCAGCCCGACGCGACGCTCGATGTCAATCTGTCGGCCGACTATACGCGCCACCGCGACGGAGCGCGCTGGGTCGACATCCTCGTTCCCGGCGACAGCGAGGAAGTGACCTACCTCGGCTATTATGCGCCGACGATCGACAGCCTGCCCGGTTTCGTGCTGCCGAACCGCAACGCGCCGTTCAAGAGCGCGAAGCGCCGCTCGGGCGAGCATAATTTCACCGGCTTCCAGAACAGCGACATGTACGGGCTCAGTGGCACGATCGACTGGCAGCCGGGCGACGGGATCAGCATCACCTCGCAGACCGCCTATCGCGACAGCTCGCTGGCGGCGCGCGAGGACGGATCGGGGATGTTCTTCAACTTCCCCTTCGACCCTGCCACCAACGCCCCCGACATCACCTCCGCGATGCTCGCCGGGCTCGACACCTATCTCGCGACCGTCCCCGACAGCTATTTCGACAGCGGCAAGGGCGAGGACGTGAAGCAATTCTCCCAGGAACTGCGCCTGCGCTGGGACAATAGCGGGCCGCTCCGGCTCGAAGGCGGCGTCTATTATCTGCACGAGAAAATCCGCCGCGCGGAAGATGTGAACTTCCTCTTCTCCGACTTCGGGGCGATCGAGGAATTCGCCTTCGCGCTCGCCTATGGCGGCATCCCGGCGACGCCGTCGCCCGGCTCGAACCACACGGTCACCAGCTCGCGCAACGACAATATCGGCGTCTTCGGCGAAGTCAGCTTCGACCTGACCGACCAGCTCACCGTCGAGGCGGGGCTGCGTTATGCCTATGACCGCAAGCGCTATTCGAACAATCGCTCGGGCGTGTCGTTCGAGGGCGAGGCGGTCAATTTCCGGGTTGGCGAGACGCGGAGCTGGGACGCCTGGCTGCCGAGCGCGACGCTGCGCTACGAGCCGAGCGACGATGTCACCCTCTATGCCCGCTATGCGAAGGGCTACAAGCCTGGCGGCTGGACGGGCGAGGACGCCAACACGCCGGCCGAGGCGCTGGTCTCCTTCGATCCCGAAACCGCCGACAGCTTCGAACTCGGCGCCAAGCTCGCGCTTGCCGACCGGCGGTTGTTCATCAACGCGGCGGCCTATTATACGCTCTACGACAATCTCCAGACCAACCAGTTCCTGTCGCCGGGGCCGGGGATGCCGCCCGACAATTTCGTCTTCAATGCGAAGAACGGCACGCGCGCCTATGGCCTCGAACTCGATTTCCAGGCGCGGATCACCGATACGTTCACCCTGTCGGGCAACTATGCCTTTTCGAAGTGCAACTTCACCGGCGAGCTGATCATCGACGACGACGGAACCGACCTCGACGGCAACAGCTGCCGCCGCACTCCCAAGCATGCGTTCAGCGTCGCGGCGAACCTCGACCAGCCGATCAGCGAACGGCTCGCACTGGTGGCGGGCACCGACTTCCAGTATACGGGGGCGAATTTCTTCGACAATCCGAACACCCCGATCCTGAAGTTCGACGAAGAGGTGCTGCTCAATGCACGCATCGGGGTGCGCGACATCGACGACAAGTGGGAATTGACCGCCTGGATCAAGAATCTCACCAACGAGCTCAACTATACCAGCAAGCTCGAATTGTTCGGCACCATCTATTCGACCTATATCCCGCCGCGCACCTATGGCCTGACGGCCCGGTTCCGCTTCTAGGGCATCATTGTCATTGCAACTCCGGATCCGGTTCGGGGTCGCAATGACGCAGCAGGTCAACAGGCAGGAAAGGGTTCGCAATGAAGCGCGGCATCAGGATCATGGCAGGCGCGGGCACCGTCCTCGCCGCGCTGCTCGGCACGGCGGCGCTCGCTGCGGCGGACTGGGGTCCGAAAGAACCCGGGCCGATCGATGTGCGCGATTCGTGGCTCCAGGCCTGGATCGCCATGACCCCCGACAATCCGCCAGCCCCGCCGAAACCGGGCGTCGATTACGGCATGAACCCCGATGGGTCGTTCCGCCATCCGGTCGCGACGCCGCTGACGACCGATGCGCCGCGCTTTCCGGGGCAGCTCGATCATTGGGATCAGAACAGCTACGCCAGCAACGTCGACGTGATCGCCTTCTATCCCGCGGTGACGTCGCCGTGGCACGCCTGGGCGAATGTCGTCGATTTCGGCGGCAAGCGCTATCTCTACACGCACGACCGCGACTATCTGCGCATCCTCGATGTCACCGACCCGCGCAAGGCGAAGATCGTCTGGTCGCAGGGTGGCACCTGGAGCGCCAAGGGATCGAGCGAGGATTGGGACGCCTCCGCGGTCACCGACTATTTCGGCGGCGTCACCATCGCATGGAACGAGAAGCTGCGGCGCAACATCCTCGTCGCCTCCTACGAGATCGGCCGCTTCGGCCTGATGGAGGACAAGCGCCGCGAGCCCGCGAAAGTGGCGGAGCAGCGTCACTATAATTCGCTCAAGGGCTTCAAGGTCTATGCGATGAACGGCCCGACCCCCGACCAGTGGGAACTGATCGCGACGCGCACCACCGACACCAGGCACCCCGACGCGCCGATCGGCGAACAGCAGGGATCGGGCGCGCTCGACGCGGTCACATGGTTCGGGGGCAAATATATGCTGCTCTCGGCGGCGCCCGACGACAGCTATTCGCTTACCGAATATCCCGATTATCTCTATTCGCCCGGCTATCAGGTCTGGGACATGGCGGACCCGGCGAACCCGAAATTCGTGTCGCAAATCACGGTGCCCGGCCAGCAGCTCGGCGACCCCGCCAGCGAAGCCGCCTATCGCGCCAATCCGCGCGCGGGCAACCGGACGAGCTGGATGGGTTCGCGCTATCCGATCGTGACCACCCGGCCGGTCGAGGACGGCGGCAAGGTCGGCTTCGGCGGCATGGGCGGGCTCGGCTTCTACACGTTCGACCTCAGCGACCCGGCGCAGCCGAAGACGCTTGGCCATCTCACGATCCCGCCGAGCTATGCCGGGACCGAATTCGACAATGTCGACGTCAGCCAGTACGACCGCACCGGCTTCGTCTTCGCGAACGGCTATCCGATGAACGAGAATTGCTACGAGCCGTTCAAGGACATTTACGCGATCGACGTGCGCGATCCTGCGCATCCGAAGGTCGCGGCGACCTTCCCGCGTCCGACGCCGCCGCCCGGCGCGGCCTTTACCGATTTCTGCCAGCGGCGCGGCAGCTTCGGGCCCAAGCGGTCGGGCGGGCTCACCCAGCCCGAGCGCGGGCGCCAGGGTCTCGCCATCTATGCCTTCTACAACGCGGGCATCCAGATCTTCGACGTCAAGGATCCGGCAAAGCCGAAGGTCGCGGGCTATTTCGTCCCGCGCTTCGCGACGACCGACGAACTGCCCGATTATGCGATCGGCAACTCGACCTTCGCGGTTTATACCGAATATGACCGCAACATCATCTGGGCCTTTTCGGTGAACGGCGTCTATGTGCTGTCGTCGCCGCTGCTCGGCAAGCCGCGGCTCGGCGCGCCGAAAACCATCTGGCCCGAACGGCGATAATTCCACTTCGAAAAGGACCTGATTTATGCGCACAGCGATGATGACGCTGGCGGGGGCGCTGTTCCTCGCCGGATGCTCGAACGCGCCCGTCGACAAGCCGGCGGCAAATCCCGCCGAACCGGCCGGCGACAATATCCTGCACATCAGCTGGGGCGGTATCGCGGAGGCCGATGCGGGCGAGGCCGCGCGCCACTGGTCGACCTGGACGATCAACCTCGTCGACGGCGGTCCGGCCTATGGCTGGCAGTCCGACAAGGCCGTGACCCTCCCGCACCAGCTCGCTTTCGAGCTGGCGGGCAGCGGTACGATCCGGGCGGTCGTGCTCGACAATCGCTTCGAGCCGGTGGTGCGCGAGGACGGGTCGATGTCGCAGGCCCCCGACGGCTCGCCGGTGCGGCGCTTTGCGCTGCTCGGCTCGACCGCCGGGCCCGACGGGCCGTTCGAGACGCTGGTCGAGGGCGAGGCCAAGGCCGACGCGCAGACGCTGGTGAAACTGCCGAAGGAGGCCCGCGCACGCTGGCTGCGGCTGCGCATCGACAGCAATTGGGCGGGCAGCGGTTCGACGCGTCTGTCGGACCTCGCCGTGATCGGCGATCTCGACCAGCGCGGGGCGGGCGGCGGCGAGGATGTCGGCGGCGTCTACGCCCATGAATATGGTCCGATCCTGCTGCGGCAGAAGGGGAATGAGGTTTTCGGCTGTTACAACGACGGGCTCGGCACGCTGCGCGGCACGATCTTCGGCCGCATCATGCGGTTTGCCTGGTATTCGAAGGCGGAGGGCAGCATCGGCGCGGCGACGCTGGTCGCGGCGAACGGCAAGCTCTATGGCTTCTGGTATCGCCCTGAAGACAGGATGGGCAGCCCGTGGAATGCGGTGAGGGAAGGCGGCCTCGACGGCGCTGATCTCGGCAAGTGCCGCGCGGCGCTCTATCCGCCAGCCTGAGGATTTGCCCATGCGTTTCGATGTCTCCGCCCCAACCGCCGAAATCGCCGGAAGCGCCGAGCGCTTCCCCGTTCGCCGCATCTTCTGCGTCGGCAAGAATTACGCCGACCATGCGCGCGAGATGGGCGGCGATCCGACGCGCGAGCCGCCTTTCTTCTTCTCGAAGCCCGCCGACGCGATCGTCGGGGGGGCGGGCGACATCGCGATGCCCCCGCGCACCGACAATCTGCATCACGAGATCGAGCTGGTCGTCGCGCTCGCGAAGGGCGGCGCGAATATCGCATCCGACGACGCGTTGTCTCACATCTTCGGCTATGCGGTCGGCAACGACCTGACGCGCCGCGACCTTCAGGCCGACGCCAAGGCCGGCGGCCGGCCGTGGGACATGGCCAAGGGCTTCGACCACAGCGCGGTGCTGTCGCCGATCCGCCCGGCGGCCGAGGTCGGCCATCCGGCCGCAGCGCGAATCTGGCTGTCGGTGGGTGGAACGGTCCGGCAGGACGGCAATATCGCCGATATGATCTGGCCTGTCGCCGATATCATCGCCGAGCTGTCGACCTATGTCGAGCTGAAGGCGGGCGACCTCATCTACACCGGCACCCCGGCGGGCGTCGGCCGGATCGTGGCAGGCGATGTCGTCGAGGGCGGGATCGACGGCATCGGGACGATTGCCAACCGCTTCTTATAACAAGTTCGCCATACCATAGAGGGCATTTAATATTATTTGTGTATGGCGGAGGCGCCTAATTCGACGCTGTACCCCGGCTCCCGCATGAAGGATCGCGCATGACATCGACGACCGTAGCCCGCAACGTCGTGACGGGACTGCGCGACATGGGCGTACGCCATATCTTCGGCGTGCCGAGCGGCGGCTGGGTCGATTATATGGAGGCGATCCGCACCACCGACGGCATCGACTTCGTACTGACCAGCCATGAGGGCGGCGCGGGTTTCATGGCCGATGTGTGCGGGCGGCTGACCGGGGTGCCGGGGGTCTGTTTCGGCACTTTCGGGCCCGGCGCGACCAACCTCGCGACCGGGGTCGGCGGCGCGACGCTCGACCGCTCGCCGATGATCGCGCTGACCGACGAGATGCCCGCGCCTTTGCGCGGACGCACCGTGCAGATGGCGATCGACCATCAGGCGCTGTTTGCGCCGCTGACCAAGGCAACGATGCGGATCGAGGCCGACGGCGCCGCCGATACGCTGGCGCAGGCGGCGCGGATAGCGTTGTCGGGCCGTCCGGGCGCTGTGCATGTCGGCCTGCCGCAGGGGATGAGCGCGGAGGCGGTCGAGCCTGCGGCAATCGGCCCGATCGTGCCCGACGCACCACCCGCGCCCGATGCCGCTGCGCTCGATGCGCTGACCGCCGCCTTTGCCGCCGCCGCGAAGCCGGTGCTCGCCGTCGGCCTCGGCGCCGTCCACGCGGGGGTGCAGGACCGCATCCTCGCGCTGGCCGAGCGGTTCGGCCTGCCGGTACTGCTGACCCCGATGGCGAAGGGCATGGTGCCGGAGGATCACCCCAATTACGCGGGTGTGCTGTTCCACGCGCTGTCCGATATGGTTGGGCGGACGCATGCTGAGGCCGGCCTGGTCGTCGCGGTCGGCTATGACCCGATCGAGTTCAATTACGAAAGCTGGATGAAGGACGGACTCGCGCTCGCCAGCATCGACGTCGCCCCCGCTGACATCGACCGCGCCAAGCATCCCGTCGCCGCCGAGGTCGTCGGCGCCATCGCGCCCGCGCTCGACGCGCTCCTCGCGCTGCCCGCCGGGGCGAGGGGCTGGGACCTCGCTGCGCTGGCCGAGCGCAGGGCGGCGATGTTCGCGAAGCTGAAGGGGCGCGAGGGCCGTTTCGGTCCCTGCGCCGCGCTTGACGTGCTCCGTGATGTGCTGCCCGCCGACGGCATCATGACCTGCGACGTCGGCGCGCACACGCATCTGATCGGCCAGCATTGGCGCACGCCCCGGCCGGGGACGCAGATCATGACCAACGGCTGGTCGGCGATGGGTTTCGGCCTGCCCGCCGCAATCGCCGCGAAACTGTGCCGTCCCGATACGCCGGTCTGCTGCGTGCTCGGCGACGGCGGCTTCCTGATGACGGTGGGTGAACTGGCGACTGCCGCGCGCGAAAAGCTGCCGATCGTCATCGTCGTCTTCACCGACAACGACCTCGCGCTGATCCGCATCAAGCAAGAGAAGAAGGCGAACCCCATCTATGGCACGCCGGTGCGCGCTGAAGGGACGATCGGCGGCCCGTTGCTGTTCGGGGTGCCGGTGACGGTCGCGCGCGATCCCGCCGAATTCCGTACCGCGCTCGAAGCCGGTTTCGCTGCGGACGGCCCGGTCATCGTCGAGGCGCTGCTCGACAGCCGTGAATATGACGAGCTGGTGCTGCGCAAGGACAAGCCATGATACATGTCGCGTTCGACGCGGCGCGCTCGCTGTTGATCGGCGGCCGCTGGGAGGCGGCCGCCGTGACGATGGATATCGTCGATCCTTGGTCGGGCGCGGCGCTCGGCGCGGTCGCCTGCGCCGATGCGAGCCATGTCGAACGCGCGGTGGCCGCCGCGGTGCACGGCGCTGCCGCGATGCGCGAGCTGCCGACCGGCGCGCGCTCGCGCATTCTCCACGCCGCCGCGTTGGCGCTCGAGGCCGATGGCGAGCGCTTCGCCGCCGCGATCACCGCCGAAACGGGCAAGCCGATCCGTAGCGCCGCGCGCGAAGTGGCGCGCGCCGTTAACACGCTGCGCCTCTCGGCCGAAGAGGCGGTGCGGCTAGCCGGCGAGACGATCGCCTTCGACGGCTTTCCGGGGGGAGAGTCGCGGTCGGGGCATTACATCTATGAGCCCGTCGGCGTCGTCGCCGCGATCACGCCGTTCAACGATCCGCTCAATCTCGTCTGCCACAAGCTCGGCCCCGCCTTCGCGGCAGGCAACGCCGTCGTGCTCAAGCCTGCTGAGCAGGCGCCGCTCGTCGCGATCATGCTGGCGCGGCTGCTGCTCGCGGCGGGACTGCCCGAAGGGGCGCTGAACCTGCTGACCGGGCGGGGGGCCGACTTCGGCGATGCGCTGACAAGCCACCCCGACGTGGCGATGGTCAGCTTCACCGGCGGCGCCAGCGTCGGGCAGGCGATCTGCCGATCGGCCGGGATCAAGCGCGTGGCGATGGAACTCGGCGGCAATGGGCCGGTGATCGTGATGGACGATGCCGACGTCGACAGGGCGGCCGCGGCCTGCGTTTCGGGCGCGTTCGGCGCGGCGGGGCAGAATTGCATCGGCGTCCAGCGCATCTATGCCCACGACGCGGTCCAAGACCGCTTTCGAGCGGCGCTGGTCGCCGCGACGCGCGCCTTGCGCGTCGGCGACCCGACCGACCCGACTACCGACATCGGCCCGATGATCGGCACGGGAGAGGCGACACGCATCGCCGCGTGGATCGAGGAAGCCGTGGCGGGCGGCGCGACGCTGCTTGCGGGCGGCGAGCGCGCCGGGGCGCTGGTGCGGCCGACCCTGCTCGCCGACGTGCCTGATGATGCGCGCGTCGCCTGCCGCGAAGCCTTCGGCCCGGTCGCCAGCCTGTTCCGCTTCGCCGATCGGGACGAGGCCATCGACGCGGCCAATCGCGCCGACTACGCGATCCACGCCGCGATCTTCACCGAATCGATCCGCAACGCGCGCCACGCGGCGCGTCGGCTGCGCGCGGCTGGGGTGATGATCAACGATTCGACCGACTACCGGCTCGACGCCATGCCTTTCGGCGGCGCCGGGCGGGGCAATATGGGCCGTGAAGGCGTGCGCTTTGCCGCGCGCGAAATGTCGCAGACGAAGGTGATATGTTTCCATGACGCTTGATGCCGAACCCCTCGATCGCGCCGCCTGTCAGGCGATGGACGCCGCCGATCCGCTCGCGCCGCTGCGCGATCGCTTCGACCTGCCCGAAGGCCTGATCTATCTCGACGGCAATTCGCTCGGCGCGATGCCGAAGGATGCGGCGGCGCGCGCCCACGACGTCGTGACGCGCGAGTGGGGGACCGGCCTGATCAAGAGCTGGAACAGCGCCGGCTGGTTCGACCTGCCGGTGCGGCTTGGCGACAAGCTCGCGCCGCTGATCGGCGCAGCACCGGGTGAGGTCGTCGTCTGCGATTCGACGAGTCAGAATCTGTTCAAGGTGTTGTCGGCCGCGGTCGCGCTGCGTCCGGACCGCCACGTGCTGATCCTCGAAGGCAGCAATTTCCCGACCAACAACTATATCGCCGAGGGCGTCGCCGCGGCGACCGGCGGGCGGGTCGAGGTCCGGCTCTGCGAAAAGGACGAGATTGCAGAGGCGATCGACGAAGACACGATCGCGGTCGCGATCACCCATGTCCATTACAAGTCGGGGCACGTCCACGACATGGCCGCGATCACTGCGCGCGCGCATGCGGCCGGGGCGCTCTCCATCTGGGACCTGTGTCACAGCGCCGGGGCGATGCCGGTCGACCTCAATGGCGCTGGCGTCGATTTCGCGGTCGGCTGCACCTACAAATATCTGAACGGTGGCCCCGGCTCGCCTGCTTTCCTGTTCGCGGCGCGGCGCCACCAGGGGCAGGCGCTCCAGCCCGTCACCGGCTGGTGGGGGCACGCCGCGCCCTTCGCTTTCGAACCAGGATACCGTCCGCAGCAGGGCATCCGCCAATATCTGATCGGCACCCAGCAGATTCTATCGATGGCGCTCGCCGAGGTCGGGCTCGACATCCATCTGTCGGCCGACATGGGCGCGATCCGCACGAAGTCGATAGCGCTCACCGACCTGTTCATCCGCCTCGTCGAGCAGCGCTGCGCCGGCCACGGCTTCACGCTCGCGTCGCCGCGTGCGGCCGAGGCGCGCGGCAGCCAGGTGTCCTTCGCGCACGCCGACGGCTATCCGATCATGCGCGCGCTGATCGCGGCGGGGGTGGTCGGCGATTTCCGCGCTCCCGACACGGTGCGCTTCGGCTTCACGCCGCTTTATGTCCGCTTCGTCGACGTGTGGGATGCCGTCGACCGGCTGGTGGCGATCATGGACGGCGGCATCTGGAAACTGCCGGAGCATCAGGTACGCGACGCCGTTACATGAGCGCGCGGCAAGGGGAGGGAGTGACGATGGACGAACAGGCCTATCTCGATCGCGAGGCGGGACTCGAGCGTGGGCTGAGCAAGGCACAGATCATCATGATCGGCCTCGGCGGCGCAATCGGCACCGGCCTGTTCATGGGATCGGGAATCGCGATCGGCTATGCCGGGCCGGGGGTGCTCATCAGCTATCTGATCGCGGCGCTGATCGCGGTGATCATGGTGTTCAGCCTGTCCGAAATGGCCGTCGTCCACCCGACCGCAGGTTCGTTCGGCACCTATGCCGAAATCTACCTCGGGCCGATGATGGGCTTCATCGTCCGCTATACCTACTGGATTCAGCAGGTGCTGCTGATCGGCGCCGAAGCGGTCGCGGTTGGCATCTACATGAGCTGGTGGTTTCCCGACGTGCCGGTGTGGTTGTGGGCGATCGGCAGCGCCGCGGCGGTGCTGTGGATCAACACGCGCGCGGTGCATAACTTCGGGTCGGTCGAATATTGGCTGACCGTGATCAAGGTGTCGGCGATCGTCGCCTTCATCGTCGTCGGCCTGTCGCGCATCCTGGGCATCGTCGGCGATCCCATCGGGCTGCACAATGTCACCGGTCTTGCGGGCGGTTTCCTGCCCAACGGCTTTTCGGGCGTCTGGCTAGCGGTGCTGATGGCGCTCTTCTCCTTCATGGGGCTCGAGTTTGTCGTCGGCACGGCCAGCGAGGCCAAGGACCCGAAAACCGCGATCCCCGCCGCGCTGCGCACGATGGCGGCGCGCCTGTTCCTCTTCTACATCCTCGCGCTGTTCATCATCGTTGCCTTCCTGCCATGGACCGAATCGGGTGCGAAGGTCGTCACCGAAAGCCCGTTCGTGAAGATGTTCGCGAGCGCGGGCATCCCCTATGCGGCGGGGCTGATGAACTTCGTCGTCGCGACGGCGGCGCTGTCGGCGATGAACACCAGCATCTATCTGGGCTCGCGGATGCTCTTCTCGCTCGCGCGCGGCGGCTATGCGCCCCGCGCGCTCGGGCAGCTCAACGCGCAGAATGTGCCGATGCGCGCGACCGCCGTCACCGGCGCGGGCATCCTTGCCGCCGCCTCGCTGTCGATCCTGACCCCGCTCGCCTACAACTATCTGTTTGGTATCGTGCTGTTCGGCGGCCTGCTGGTGTGGAGCGCGATCCTCGTCAGCCACCTCCGTTTCCGCCGGCGGCACCAGGGGGTCGACCTGCCGGTGCGTATGCCCTTCTTTCCTTATGCGCAGATTCTCGGACTGGTCCTGCTCGGCGCGATCACGGTGACGATGGCGCTCCATGCCGACTGGCAGGTGGCGGTGTTCGCCGGCGGACCGTGGCTGGTGCTGATCGCCGCCGCCTATCTGGTCTGGCGACGCATGGCGCGGTCGCGGGGAACGTTCGAATCCGCATAGCTTCGCGTTGAACCTAGCTGACCGCGTCCTGCCCCAGTTCGGCGCGGATCTCGGCCGCGATCTCGTGGATCACGCCCATGAAATAGCGCGCCGCCGCCGACAACTCGACATGCGCGTGGGTCGTCGCGCCGATGCGCGAACTCGCGCCCTCCAGCGTCACCGGCAGTGCGACCAGTCCCGCCTGGCCCAGCCCGACCTGGTGCGGCATCGCAGCGAGCATGTCGGTGCTCATCAGCAGCGCGTGGTTGGTCAGGATCGACACCGATTCGATCACGTCGCGCGGCGGCTCCAGCCCTTCGTGGCGAAAGGCGTGGTCGATCTGGCGACGCAGCGACGTCTGCGGCGGCGGCATCACCCACGGCTGGTCGACGAGTTCGGCGAGGCTCAGCGCGTCGCGCGCCGCCAGCGGATGATCGGCGCGCACCATGATCGACACCGTATCGAGATAGAGGACGTCCTGCTTCAGTCCCTCGCGCTCGCGATATTCGGGCAGGCGGCCGAGCACGACGTCGATGTCACCGGTGCGCAGCCCGGGCATCAGCCGGTCGATCGTGCCCTCGGCGACGGTCACTGCGATCCCCGGCCGCCGCTCGCGCAGCCGGGCGAGCGCGCGCGGCAGCAGCGACGTCGATGCGGCGAGCAGCGTGCCGACATGGACGCGGCCCGACAGGCCTTCCTCCAGCGACTGCAGTTCCTCGCTCGCGTGGCGAAGCTGGGTCAGGATCAGCTTCGCATGCTTGATCATCACCTCGCCGAAATCGGTCGGCGTCACCCCGCGCGACGAGCGGTCGAACAGCTGGACGCCCAGCGCGTCCTCCAACTCCTTGATGCTCTTCGTCGCCGCCGGCTGGGCGATGTTCAGCGCCTGCGATCCCTTGAGCACCGTGCCTTCGTCGGCGATCGCGGTGAGCAGCCGCAACTGGCGGAGCTTCAGACGGCTCAGCAGAAAATTCTCGTGAAATTTTGGCATGATGCTCCCCGGGCGGCCTGATACAGTTATAGCCATTTTATAATAGCGAGGACAAGTCTGGAGATTATTGTTGATAGCAAACCCCGGCTACTCGGGTATTCGACCCGCGCCCGGAACCGGCCGCCGGTCGTGATCGACCGATGGACGGGGAGCGCCGCGAATACGCATGGACAGACAGGCATCACACACAGCGGCGGTGATCGACATGCACAGCCATTTCTTCCCCTCAATGGACGCCGCCTATCGCGCGCGGGCGGAGGCGGAGGGGCTGCCGTGGCTTCGCGACGCCGGCGACGGCACCGGACTCATCATGTCGGGAACGAAACCGTTTCGCCCGGTCGAGGACATCCTCTGGGATCCCGCCCGCCGCGTCGAGGCGCTCGACGAGCAGGGCATCGACCTCCAGATCATCTGCGCGACGCCGATCATGTTCGGCTACGGCCGCGCCGCCGAACAGGCGCTCGATTCGGCGCAGCGCTTCAACGATGCGGCGCTCGCCTTCTGCGCCCATGCGCCCGACCGGATGCAGGCGCTGGCGCAGGTGCCGCTTCAGGACATAGACATGGCGTGCGGCGAAGTCAGCCGCGCGGTCGCGTCGGGGCATCTGGGCGTGCAGATCGGCAACCACATGGGGCTGCGCAACCTCGACGACGAGGGGCTGCTGACCTTCCTTGCCCATTGCGCCGATGTCGGCGCGGCGGTGCTCGTCCACCCATGGGACATGATGGCGCGCGAGCGCATGCCCAAATATATGCTGCCCTGGCTCGTCGCGATGCCGGCGGAAACGCAGCTTTCGATCCTGTCGTTGATCCTGTCGGGCGCGTTCGAGCGTTTGCCGAAAAGCCTGCGCATCTGTTTCGGTCACGGCGGCGGCAGCTTCGCCTTCCTGCTCGGCCGGGTCGAGAACGCGTGGAAGCACCGCGACATCGTGCGCGTCGATTGCCCGAACCCGCCGTCGACCTATGTCGACCGTTTCTTCGTCGACTCGGCGGTGTTCGACCCGCGCGCGCTCAGCTTGCTGGTCGACGTGATGGGCGAGGACCGCATCCTGCTCGGTTCCGACCATCCCTTCCCGCTCGGCGAGCAGGACATCGGCGCGCTGGTGCGCGAGCACGACGGACTGTCCGCGGCGCAGAAGGCGAAAATCTTCAGCGGCAACGCGCGGACCTTCCTGAATCTGTAACCCTCGTCATTGTCGGCATTCGGAGTAGGGGGCAAATATTGCCCAACCCCACTCGTCATCCCGGATCAAGTCCGGGATGACGATGAAGGGTAGGTCGGCTTCCGATCACAAGCCAAAGGATTCGTGAAAACAAAAAGGCCGCCGGGGCATCATGCTCCGGCGGCCTTTGCATTCCAGGATATCGCGGGTCACGCCGCGGGCGGAACGCCCTTGTAGCTGTCGGTGCCGACCCAGCCGCGTTCGGACACGTCGACCATCACGCTTTCGGGGCCGGTCATCTTGTATTCGGCATTGTCCTTGGCGGGATTCTTGCCGAGGCCCTGTGCCAGGTTGACGTCGTGGCGCGGGGCATAGCCCGAATTCTCGAACCGCGCGACGACGTCGTTGATGTCGTCGCACTGGAAACCGATATGGTGCAGCCCGGTATAGCCTTCGGGGAACTCCATCCCCGCGGCGGGGCGGTTCTTGAAGCAGAGCAGCGCGATGTTGATGTGGCCATCGGTCACATAATAGCCGCGCGCGTTGCGGCTATCGACCTTGCCGGCGACGGTCCAGCCGAGGACGTCGGTGAAGAAGCCGACCGCATGATCGGGGTCGGCGGAAGCGATCGCCACATGGCGCAGGCGGGTGGTCATGTCTCGGGCCTTTCTGTTGGCAAGGAAATCAGGTGCCGATGCGGATCGGCGCGACTAGGTCGTTCAGCGCCGCGACGATGCTCTGCGCGGTGATGCGGCCGGTGCCGGGATTCTCGTCAGTCGGGATATTCTCGATCCCCAACTCCAGCCGCGCGCTGTCCGAATCGACGACGATGCGGTGCGTGTTGCGTTCGAGCGCGGGGTCGGCCCAGATTTCGAGCCGGGTGCGTTCGGGGCCGACGCCCGCCATGCCGAGCGCGGCGGCGACGTTGACGTTGGCGGGAAAGGCGATCGCGCCCTCGCGCGCGCTACCCTCGAAGATCTTGAGCGGTTCGGTGATCGCGGTGAGGTCGATCCTGTTGCGGACGACATGCTCGGCCTTGATCAGCGACTTGACCGGCTTGCGCGTCACCATCGTGACCGAATGGATCGTACCGACCGCCGCCGCGCGCACCGCGTCGAGCCCGAGCAGCGCGCCGGTCGCCAGGATCAGCCGTCCGCCGTGTGCGCGCGCGACGTCGGCGGCCTCGGGCCATTGCATCAGCGCCGCGCCGCTGACCGTGACCAGCGTCTTGCCGGCGCGCAGCGTGGTTTCGGCGATCTCGCGGAAGGCCGCGGTCGGGGCGCTGTCGACGACGACGTCGGACAGCGCGACCAGTTCGGCGGTGTCGACGATGGGAACCGGCGTCTTCAGCCGCGCCATCGCCGCTTCGGCGCGGCCGCGGTCGCCCGCCGAAACCGCCGCCAGCTTCAGCGGCAATTCGCTTGCTTCGATATGGCGCGCGACGACGCGGCCGATGGTGCCGAATCCGGCGATGCCGATGCTTTTCATACCTGCCGCGCTAGGGCGGCGCTGCTATATAGGATAATATCCTTTGGCCGCCTTGATATCCTGAAAAGGATATAGAGCCCTGTGCTCTAACTATGCGCCATCTCAATCCGTTCGTGTCGAGCGAAGTCGAGACACCCATCGGGATAGCGCTTGGTCGATGGGTGTCTCGACTTCGCTCGACACGAACATGAGGGGTGGGCGTGGATAAAGGCTCGATACTCTCGGCTTGCGTTTTACCGGCTATCTATTTTCGGTTATAGAAAACCTCATTTTCCATCTTTGACTGCATATCCCGGACCCCGCACAAGCATCGCCGATCTTTGGGGAGGACCGATGCACGCGCTTTTGAATCCGGAACTGCTGACGCTGGCGGCGATGATGCTGCTGACCGGGGCGGTCGGCGGCGTGATCGCGGGCATGCTGGGCGTCGGCGGCGGCATCGTCATCGTGCCGGTGCTCGACCTCGTGCTCGCCGCGCTCGGCGTCGATCCGTCGGTGCGGATGCATGTCACGGTCGCGACCTCGCTGGCGACGATCATCCCGACCGCCATTTCCTCGTCGCGCGCGCACGAGGCGAAGGGCGCGGTCGATCATGTCCAGCTTCGCCGCTGGGGCATCGCCATCTTCCTCGGCGCGATCGCCGGGGTCGTCCTCGCCTCGCGCGTGTCGGGCGACGTGCTGTCGGCGGTGTTCGGCATCGTCGCGCTGCTCGTCGCGATCAAGATGCTGTTGCCTCTCGAAGGCCGGCACATCGCCGACGCGATGCCCGGCGGCGTCGGCGGCCAGCTCATCCCCTTTGGAATCGGCGGCGTGTCGAGCATGATGGGGATCGGCGGCGGCACGCTCAGCGTGCCCGTAATGACGCTGTTCGCCATCCCGATCCACCGCGCGGTCGGCACCGCCGCGCTGTTCGGCCTGATGATCAGCGTGCCCGCGACCGTCGCCTTCGTCATCGCCGGCTGGAACGTCCCCGGCCTGCCGCCGGGCAGCCTCGGCTATGTCAACCTGATCGGGCTCGCGATCATCGGCCCGGCGACCTTCGTCACCGCGCCGCTGGGCGCGCGCATCGCGCACGCGCTGTCGAAGCGGCAGCTCAGCATCCTGTTCGGCCTGTTCCTCACCGTCGTCGCGGTGCGGATGCTGCTCCGGGCCTTCGGCTGAGATGCAATGCGCGCTGCCTCCACTCGCCCGCTCGGTCGCCGTGCGGCTCTCGCGCGGATCGGCGCCGGCCTCGCGCTCGTCCGCGCCCGCCCCGTGCTTGCCGGCGCTTTTGGAAAGGAAGAGAAACGCATGACCTGGTTCGCCCTTGCCACTCGCGTCGCCGCCGAAGGGCCGCGCCCGATGATCCAGGTCGGCGGCGCCTTTCACGACCTGCACGATGCCGCGGCGACGCATGGCTTCGCGGCCGTCGCGGGCGACGTCACCGCGATCGTCCGCGACTGGGAGGCGCGGCGTGAGGGGCTGTTCGCACTCGCCCGCGCGCTCGAAGGCGCCACCGGCGGAATCGACGCGCCGACGCTCGCCGCCCCGTTCGAGCCGCGCCGCATCTTCGCCGCCGCGTCCAACTTCATCGAGCACGCCGAGGAGATGCAGACCAAGCTCGCCGCCAAGGCCGAGAGCGAACCCTATATCTTCCTCAAGACGATCGAAAGCGTCGTCGGTCCCGGCGATACCGTTGCCGTGCCGCCGCAGGTGTCGCGCCCCGACTGGGAGGTCGAACTCGGCGTCGTTCTCGGCCGGTCGGGCAAGAATGTCCCGGTCGATGCCGCGCACGATCTGATCGCCGGCTATACGATCGTCAACGACGTGTCGGCGCGCGACCGGACGCGGCGCAGTGACTTTCCCTTTTCGCACGACTGGTTCCGCGGCAAGAGCTTCGACAGCTTCACGCCGCTTGGCCCGGTGTTCGTGCCGCGTGACTGCCTTGGCGACCCGCACGCCATCCGCCTCGGCCTCAAGATCAATGGCGAGGCGATGCAGGACGGCAACACGTCCGAGATGATCTTCAACATCTACGAACAGATCGCCTATCTCTCGACGATCCTCGAACTCAGGGCGGGCGACCTGATCGCCTCTGGTACCCCTGCCGGGGTCGGCATGGGACGCGGGGTGTTCCTGAAGGATGGCGACGTGATGGACGCGTGGGTCGATGGGATCGGCGAACTGCGCAACCCCGTCTCCGCGCCGCATCTGCCGCGCGCATGACCGAAAGAATCGCCTTCTCGCGCCGTGCGCTGATCGTGCCGCTGCTCGTCGTCGCGGGCATCGCGGCGCTGACCCTGTGGAGCGCGTTCGGCGGCATGGCGCCGCGCACCGCGCCGCAGGACGAGGGCGCGCGGCCGGTCCGCTTCAACATGGCGTGGCTGCCGCAGGGCAGCATGGCGGGCATCTTCGTCGCGATCGACAAAGGTTATTTCGCTGACGCGGGGCTGGACGTCGAGCCCGTCCGCGGGTTCGGCGGGATGCGGACCGCGAACGAACTCGATCAGGGCATGTTCGAATTCGCCTATCTCGACCCGCTGTCGGTTGCGCTGAGCCGTGCCAAGGGCGGTAAGGTGCGGATGATCGGCGGCATCAACATGCGGCTTCCCGCCGGCGCCTGCTTCGTGCGCGAGCGCCACCGCGTCGAACGGCCCGCAGACCTTGCCGGCCTGCGCTTCGGGGCGGGGCAGAGTTCGGCGATCCAGGCGCTGTTGCCCGCGTGGCTCCGCGACAATGGCGTCGATCCCGCCCGCGTCGAGCAGATCCAGCTCGACCCCGCGATCGTCGTCTCCTCGCTGGTCGAGGGGCGGATCGACGCCGCCGAATGCTGGCTCGGCAATTCGATGGCGCTGTTCGACAAGGCGGCGAAGGCGAAGGGTGTCACCGTCGGCCGCATCGCCTATGCCGATTTCGGGCTCGACGTCTACGGCAGCGGCTTCGCGGCGCACGATACGCTGATCGAAAAGAACCCCGAGTTGGTGCGCGCCTTCCTGAAGGCCGCCTATCGCGGCTATGCCGACGCGGCGCGCGACCCGAAAGCTGCGCTGGCGATCATCCGCAAATCCTATCCGCTGCTCGACGAGGCCGTCACCGAACGCCAGATCCGCGAGACCGCCGAACTGATGGCGGCCGAGGGCGGCTCGCATCGCCTTCGCCCCGAAAAGATCGAGCGCACTGTCGCCACCCTGCAGGCGAGCGGCCAGCTTCGGGATTTCGACCAGAGCGCGCAGCTCTTCACCAATGCTTTCGTGCCCATGGGGAAACAGCCATGACCGATCCCGCCTCCTATCGCCCGCGCCCGACGCGGCTCGGCCATCTCGTGCTCAAGGTGCGCGACATCGACCGCAGCCTTGCCTTTTACACCGAAGTCGTCGGGCTGGAAGTGTCCGACTGGATCGACCATCATATGGTCTTCCTGCGCGCGGGCACCGATCATCACGATCTCGCGCTGCTCCAGCTTCCGCCCGGCCATACCGCCATTCCGGAAGGCCATTATCCCGCCGTCGAGCATTTCTCCTATCGCCTCGAAACGATCGCGGAGATGGAGGCGGTCGCGACGATGCTGGTCGCGCGCGGCATCCCGATCGACCGCGGCATCGGCAAGCACGGGCCGGGGGCGAACAGCTTCCTCGTCTTCCGCGATCCCGACGGCAACAATGTCGAATTCTATACCGACATGACGCAGATCGACGCCGACCATCCCTATACGGCGTCGGTGTGGGACGGGAAGGACCTCGAAACCTTCGACCGCTGGCACCTCGACCGCTTTCTGGTGCCGCCCCCGGCGCGCATTCAGGCGCTGCTTGACAAGGACGACGGCGCATGACGCGCGCGCCGTTCGGCCGCGATGCCGCGATCAGCGCGGGCTTTTTCCTCGCGCTGGGGCTGGCGTGGGAGTTCGGCGTGCGCTGGTCGGGGGTCGCCTCCTACCTGCTGCCGCCGCCGAGCGCGATCCTGGGCGAGCTTTGGCAGTCGCGCGGGCCGATCCTGGCGCAGAGCCTCGTCACGCTGACCGAAGTGTTCTGGGGCTTCATCATCGCGGTGGTGTTGGGCGTGCCGATCGCGGCGCTGATCCATTTCTCGCGCACCGCAAAGCGCACCGTCTATCCGCTGTTCGTCGCGCTCCAGTCGATCCCGAAGATCGGCCTCGCGCCGCTGATCGTCGTCTGGTTCGGCTATGGGCTGGCGTCGAAGCTGATGATGGCGTTCCTCTTCGCCTTCTTCCCGATCATTATCGCCACGCTCGGCGGGCTCGCCAGCACGCCCGCGCATTTGGAGGAGCATTTCCGCGCGCTGCGTGCGACGCCGATGCAGGGCTTCTGGCGGCTGCGCGTCCCCGCGGCGCTGCCGAGCTTCCTCGACGGGTGCAAGGTGGCGATGCCGCTCGCGGTGATCGGCGCCGTCGTGGGCGAGTTCGTCGGGTCCAACGACGGGCTCGGCAACCTGATCCTCACCGCCTCGGGCTCCGGGCACACGACGCTGACCTTCGCGGCGCTGATCGCCGTCACGGTGCTGTCGCTGCTTCTCTTCTACGGCGTCGCCTATTGGGAACGCTTCATCTGGTGGCGGGCGGCATGAGCGCGGTGATTTCCCTTTCGGGCGCGGGTAAGCTGTTCGGCGGCCGACGAGTCCTTGAAGGCGTGAGTGCCGAGATCGGTGCGGCCGAGTTCGTCTCGATCCTTGGCCCCTCGGGCTGCGGCAAGAGCACATTGCTGCGCCTGATCGCGGGCCTCGTCCCGTTCGAGGAAGGGCATATCCGCTTCAACGGCGCCGACGTCACCGCGCCGTCGGCTGACATGGGCTTCGTGTTCCAGACGTCGAACCTGCTGCCGTGGCTCAATGTCCGCGACAATCTGCTGCTCGGCGTCGACCTCGACCCGGCGACGAAGCGTCCCGACGCGGCGGTGCTGGCCGATCTGGTCGAGACGCTGGGCCTGACGGGGTTCGAGGACAGCCATCCGCATCAGCTTTCGGGCGGGATGCGCCACCGCGTCGCGATCGGCCAGGCGCTCGCGCGCGGGCCGCAGGTGCTGCTGATGGACGAACCCTTCGGCGCGCTCGACGCGCTGACCCGCGACCGGCTCAACATGGAACTGCTGCGCATCTGGCAGCGCGACCGCAAGACGGTGGTTCTGGTCACCCACAGCATCGCCGAGGCGGTGCTGCTCTCCGACCGCGTGCTGGTCATGTCGGAACGGCCCGGGACGATCGTCGAGGATGTCCGCATCGACTTGCCGCGCCCGCGCGACCCCAGCGTCACGCGCGAGAACCCGGCGTTCGGCGACTATGTCGTGCGGCTCAGCAAATTGATGGGAGTAGCGTGATGGACAGCGGTGTGCTGGCGACTGCGGGCGCCGAACTCTATTGGCAGGCGCAGGGCGAAGGCCCGGCGGTCGTGCTGGCGCACGGCATCGGCGGCAATCACGCGATCTGGTATCGGCAACTCGACGCGCTGTCGCGCTCGAACCGCGTCATCGCCTTCGACCATCGCGGCTTCGGCCTGTCGCGCGATATCGACGGGCGCGGGCGCGATGCCTTCGTCGATGACCTGACCGCGCTGCTCGACCATCTGGGCGAAACCAAGGTCGCGCTCGTCGGCCAGTCGATGGGGGCGGGGACCTGCATCGGCTTCGCGCACCGCGCGCCCGAACGCGTCGCGGCGCTGGCGGTCTGCGACAGCCTGCACGGCATCGAAGAAAGTGCCGGGGTCAAGGCGATCATGGACGCCGCGCGCGCGAAGACCGCCGCTATGGACCAGATCGAGCGCGTGCTGGGCGCGGGCGCGCCGCGCGAACTGGCGGTGCTCTATCGCCAGATCGCGAGCTTCAACGCCGTCGACCGCCACAGCCTGACCGGCAAGTTTGCGGCCCGGCCCGCCGCCGATCTGGGCGGCAAAGGCTTTCCCGTGCTGTTCCTGTGCGGGTTCGACGACATCCTCTTTCCCGTCGAGGCGATGCGGCTGGTGCAGGGCGAGGTTCCCGGCTCCTTCCTCGTCGAGATCAACGACGCCGGTCATTCGGCTTTCCTCGAACAGCCGGTGCAGTTCAACGACACGATATTGTCGCTGCTCCAGATGGCGGGCCATGTCGGCCAGTCCGGCCCCGCGCACAGCAACGCCGCCGGTTATGTGCCGGTCGGAGGCGCGGCATGAGCGCCTATCCCTTCGCCGACCGGCCGGTCCTGAACTATGTCGACGGCGCCTTCGTCGAGGGTGACGGCTGGTTCGACAATGTGAATCCCGTGGACGGCAGCGTCGCGGGCCGCGTGTCGCTCGCCAGCCGCGACCTCGTGGGCCGCGCCATCGCGGCGGGCCGCGCCGCGCTCAAGGGACCGTGGGGCAGGATGTCGCAGGCCGAGCGCTGCAAGCTGCTGATCCGAGTCGCCGAAGGGATCGAGGCGCGCTTTGACGAATTCGCGGCGGCCGAGATCGCAGACACCGGCAAGTCGCTGCATCAGGCACGGACGATCGACATTCCGCGCGGCGCCGCCAATTTCCGCGCCTTCGCCGCGCTCGCCGAAGCGCGCGCGATGCCGAGTTTCCGCACCGACCTGCCCGACGGGCGCAGCGCGATCAACTATGCGATCGCGCGCCCGCTCGGCGTCGTCGCGATCGTCTCGCCGTGGAACCTGCCGCTGCTGCTGATGACGTGGAAGGTCGCGCCCGCCCTCGCCTGCGGCAATGTCGTCGTCGTCAAGCCGAGCGAGGAGACCCCCTCGACCGCAACCCTGCTCGCCGAGGTGATGGACGCGGCGGGCGTGCCGCCGGGGGTGTTCAACCTCGTCCACGGCTTCGGCGCCGACTCGACGGGTGAGTGGCTGACCGCAAATCCCGACATCGACGCGATCACCTTCACCGGCGAATCGGCGACGGGCGGCGCGATCATGCGCGTCGCGGCGGCGGGCGTGAAGCCGGTCTCCTTCGAACTGGGCGGCAAGAACGCCGCGCTGGTCTTCGCCGACTGCGATTTTGACGAGGCCGTCGCGGGGGCGGTGCGGTCGGTCTTTTCCAACTGCGGGCAGGTGTGCCTGTGCACCGAACGCATTTATGTCGAGCACCCGATCTTCGACCGCTTCGTGAAAGCGCTGGCGGAACGCGCGGAAGCGCTGACCGTCGGCGACCCCTGGTCGGGCGCCGACATGGGGCCGCTGATCTCGCACGGCCACCGCGAGAAGGTCCTCTCCTACTATGCGCTCGCGCGTGAGGAAGGCGCGATGGTGGTGACCGGCGGCGGCGTGCCCGACCTCGACGGCGCGCTCGCGGGCGGCGCCTTCGTTCAGCCGACGATCCTCATCGGTCTCGGGCAGGAGGCGCGCTGCGTGCGCGAGGAGATTTTCGGTCCCGTCTGCCACATCGCGCCGTTCGACAGCGAGGAGGAAGCCGTCGAACTCGCCAACGATACCGACTATGGCCTTGCCGCCGCGATCTGGACGCGCGACGTGGGCCGCGCGCACCGCGTCGCGGCGCAGATGGAAACGGGCATCGTCTGGGTCAACGAATGGTTCCTGCGCGACCTGCGCACGCCGTTCGGCGGCATGAAGCTGTCGGGCATCGGGCGCGAGGGCGGCGAGCATTCGCTGAACTTCTATTCCGAGCCGACCAACATCTGCGTGAAACTGTAAGGGACTGACATGGTGGACATCAGCGCAATCGCCGCGAGGCTCGACGCCGCCGCGCAAAGGGCGGAAGCGATCCCGCAGATCACCGGCGAGACGGGCGAACTGCCGCTCGCCGACGCCTATGCCGTCCAGCGCGCCGCGATCAACCATCGGCTGGCGCGCGGGGCGACGCTCGTCGGCGTGAAGATGGGCTTCACCAGCGAGGCGAAGATGGTGCAGATGGGCCTCAAGGACCAGATTTGGGGCCGGCTCACCTCCGACATGGTCGTCGTCAACGGCGGTGCGATCGATCGCGCGCGCTTCATCCACCCTCGCGTCGAGCCCGAGGTAGCGGTGCGCCTGAAGGCGCCGCTGGCGGGCGAGGTGACACGCGAAGAGGCGCTCGCGGCGGTCGATGCGGTCGCGGCGGCGCTCGAGATCATCGACAGCCGTTACGAGAATTTCCGCTTCGCGCTGGGCGATGTGGTCGCGGACAATGCATCGTCGTCGGCCTTCGTGGTCGGCCCGTGGCTCGCCGCCGATACCGACGTTTCGGACGTTGCAATGGAGATGCGTGTCGACGGCGAAATTGCCGAGACGGGAACCAGCGCCGCGATCCTTGGCGACCCGATCCGTTCGCTGGTCGCGGCGGCGCGGCTCGCGGGCGCGGCGGGCCTCACGCTTCAGCCCGGCTGGACCGTGATGCTCGGCGGCGCGACGGCGGCGGCGGCGATCGGCGAGGCGCGCACCGTGTCGCTCGACGCCGGGCATCTCGGCCGCGTCGGCTTCACCATCGAAGGAAGCGCGGCATGAGCGGCAGCGCCCAAAATGGAGGGGGCAGGGTGATCCCCGGCAAGGCGCGCCCGCGCGGCCGCTTTCCGCATTATCGCCGCGCGGGCGATTTCGTCTTCGTCTCGGGCACCAGTTCGCGCCGCGCCGACAACAGCTTCGCCGGCGCTTCGGCCGACGAATATGGCACCGTCAGCCTCGATATCGCCGAACAGACGCGCGCGGTGATCGAGAATATCGGCGCGATCCTCGCCGACGCGGGCGGCTCGCTCGCCGATGTCGTCGACGTGACGAGCTTCCTCGTCAACATGAACGACTTCGGCGGCTACAACGCGGTCTACGCCGAATATTTCGACGAAGCCGGTCCCGCGCGCACCACCGTCGCGGTCCACCAGCTTCCCCACCCGCACCTGCTGATCGAGATCAAGGCGACCGCCTTCATCCCGCGCGCTTCGACACAAGGATGATGCCCATGCTGACCTATGGCCTGCCCTTCAACTTCCGCCAGTGGATCGAGGATCATCGCGACGTGCTGAAACCCCCGGTCGGCAACGCGCAGATCTGGGAGGATGCCGACTTCATCGTTACCGTGGTCGGCGGTCCGAACCAGCGCACCGACTATCATGTCGATCCGCTCGAGGAGTTCTTCTACCAGCTCGAAGGCGACATGAACCTGCGCCTGTGGACCGAGGACGGGCCGAAAGACATGCCGATCCGCGAGGGCGACATTTTCCTGCTCCCCGCCTATGTTCCGCACTCGCCGCAGCGCCCCGTCGCGGGCAGCGTCGGTCTCGTCATCGAACGCAAGCGCCCCGACGGCCTGCTCGACGCCTTCCAATGGTATTGCGACGATTGCGGCCACACCGTCCACCGGGTCGAGGTTCAGCTCCAGAGTATCGTGCGTGACCTGCCGCCGCTGTTCGAGGCTTTCTATGCCAGCGAGGAACTGCGCACCTGCGGCCATTGCGGCACGGTCCATCCGGGCAGGCACGCGCCGGCAGCGGACGTCGACTGAGCCGATCCTCAAGTCCGTTTTCCCGCCCGTTCGTGTCGAGCGAAGTCGAGACATCCATCAGCAAAGCGCAAGGTTGACGGGTGTCTCGACTTCGCTCGACACGAACGGATTCAAGATGGCCGTCAGTTTATGGCACGGCCTTTAACCGCCTTTTTTAAAAAGCAAGCGGCTATTGATCGATAAACTCGATCAGCGTCGGGGGGAATTCCAATTTCCGTTCGCGCGCGCCGGGCGCTAGACAGGGGCCTTCCGAACAACCCAGCAGGAGGCTCTCATGTCCGTTCTCAATACCACGCTCAAGCCCTTCAAGGCCACCGCCTACAAGGATGGCAAGTTCGTCGATATCAGCGACGAGGATGTGAAGGGCAAGTGGGCGGTCTTCTTCTTCTATCCGGCCGACTTCACTTTCGTCTGCCCGACCGAACTCGAAGACCTCGCCGACATCTACCCGACCCTCCAGCAGATGGGTGTCGAGGTCTATTCGGTGTCGACCGACACGCATTTCTGCCACAAGGCGTGGCATGACACCTCGCCGGCGATCGGCAAGATCAACTATTATATGGTCGGCGACCAGAACCACACCATCTCGAACAATTTCGAGGTTCTGCGCCAGGGCGTCGGCCTCGCCGACCGCGGCACCTTCGTCCTCGATCCGCAGGGCGAAATCCAGCTCCTCGAAATCACTCCCGAGGGCGTGGGCCGCAACGCCGCCGAACTGCTGCGCAAGATCAAGGCGCTGCAATATTGGGTCAGCCACCCCGGCGAAGTCTGCCCGGCGAAGTGGGAAGAGGGCGAGGCCACGCTGGCTCCCTCGCTCGACCTCGTCGGCAAGATCTAAGCTCAAAACAACGCCGTGTGTCCCCGCGGAAGCGGGGACCCGGAGCGTCCGGCCGCAAATGCTGGCATGGCTTCGCTCTGAGCTCCCGCTTTCGCGGGAGCACATGGATGTTTTTCAGATACAGGAATTCTCCCCATGCTCGACGCATCGCTCAAGCAGCAGCTTCAGGCCTATATGGCCAACATCCGCGAACCGATCGAACTGCTCTCGTCGCTCGACGACGGCCCGAAGTCGGCCGAGCTGGCGGGCCTGCTCGACGAGATCGCGTCGCTGTCGGACAAGGTCAGCGTGGCGCGCACCGACGATGACGCGCGCCGTCCGAGCTTCCTGATCCGCCGCGTTGGCGCGCCCGACGTGGCGGTGCGTTTCGCCGGCATCCCGCTCGGCCATGAATTCACCTCGCTCGTCCTCGCGCTGCTGCAGGTCGGCGGCCATCCGTCCAAGGCCGCGCCCGAACTGCTCGACCAGGTCCGCGGGCTCGACGGCGACTATCATTTCGAAACCTATTTCTCGCTGTCGTGCCAGAACTGCCCCGACATCGTGCAGGCGCTCAACCTGATGAGCGTCCTCAACCCGCGCATCACGCACACCGCGATCGACGGCGCGCTGTTCCAGGACGAGGTCGAGGCACGCCAGGTGATGGCGGTGCCGACGATTTTCCTGAACGGCGAGACCTTCGGCCAGGGTCGCATGGAACTGGAACAGATTCTCGCGAAGCTCGACAGCGGCGCCGAGGCGAAGGCCGCTGAGAGGATCGCCGCAAAAGACCCGTTCGACGTCCTAGTCATCGGCGGCGGCCCCGCGGGCGCCGCGGCGGCCATCTACGCCGCGCGCAAGGGCATCCGCACCGGCATCGCCGCCGAACGCTTCGGCGGACAGGTGCTCGACACGATGGCGATCGAGAATTTCATCTCGGTCACGCACACCGAGGGGCCGAAGCTCGCCGCGCATCTGGAACAGCACGTCAGGGAATATGACGTTGACATCATGAACCTTCAGCGCGCCGAGGAGCTGATCCCGGCGAAGCGCGAGGGCGGGCTGCACGAGGTGCGGCTGGCGAACGGCGCGTCGCTGAAGGCGCGCACCGTGATCCTGTCGACCGGGGCGCGCTGGCGCCAGATGGGCGTGCCCGGCGAGGACGAGTATCGCAACAAGGGTGTCGCCTATTGTCCGCATTGTGACGGGCCGCTCTACAAGGGCAAGCGCGTCGCAGTGATCGGCGGCGGCAATTCGGGAGTCGAGGCGGCGATCGACCTCGCCGGGATCGTCGCGCATGTGACGCTGATCGAGTTCGACGCCGAACTGCGCGCTGACGCCGTGCTCCAGCGCAAGCTCGCGAGCCTGCCCAACGTGCGGATCATCACTTCGGCGCTGACCACCGAGGTGCTGGGCGACGGCGGTAAGGTGACGGGCCTGTCGTACAAGGACCGCAACAAGGGCACGCTGCACCAGGTCGAGCTGGAGGGCATCTTCGTCCAGATCGGCCTCGTTCCCAATACCGAATGGCTGTCGGGCGCGATCAGCCTGTCGCGGCGCGGCGAGATCGAGGTCGATCATCGCGGCGAGACGAGCCAGCCCGGCATTTTCGCGGCGGGCGACTGTACTACCGTGCCCTACAAGCAGATCGTCATCGCCATGGGCGAAGGATCGAAGGCAGCGCTGTCGGCGTTCGACTACATGATCCGCCTGCCCGTCGAAGCCGAGGTCGAGGCCGCCTGATACGACGCGGAGGCGGCTCGTCTCCCTATAGGCACTCTTCGTCATTGCGAGCGGCAAAGCCGCTCGCAATGACGAAACGAGTCAATCCACAGGTATCGGAACTGCGCCGCGCCTCGCATCGAGCCACGCCGCGAGCCGATGCACGTCATCCTCGCCGAACAACAGCCCCAGCTTGCTGCGCCGCCACAGGATGTCGGGGGGGGATTGGGCCCACTCTTTTGCGCACATCCACTCACATTCGGCCGCCGACAGGCCATGTGCGATTTCGCCGCCCAGCGCGTCCCAATCGCCCGCGTCGCCCAGCCAGCGGCGCGCGTCGGTGCCGTAGGCGCGGGTGATGCGCTCGACCGTCGCGGCGGGCAGGAAGGGGTGCGCGAGCTTATACTCCGCGGCCAGCGCCGCGGCGCCGTCGGTCGCGAAATCGCCGCCGGGCAGCGGCGCCTTGCCGGTCCAGCGCCGGCCCGACAGCGCCCCGACATGCGCGGCGAGTTCGTCGACCGCATGTTCGGCGACATGGCGATAGCTGGTGATCTTGCCGCCATAGATGGTGAGCAAAGGCGCGCCCTCGTCGCAATCGAGGTCGATACGATAACCGCGCGTCGCCGCTTCGGGACGGCCCGATCCGTCCTCGACCAGCGGCCGCACCCCCGAATAGGTCCAAACGACATCGGCGGGGGTGATCGCGGTGCGGAAATAGAGGTTCGCGCCCTCGCACAGATAGGCGACCTCCTCCGCGCTCGCATGGACGTCGGCCAGCGACCCGTCATGATCCTGGTCGGTGGTGCCGATCAGCGTGAAATCGCGCTCATAGGGAATGGCGAAGAAGATGCGCCCGTCGGGAAGCTGAAAGAAATAGGCATAGGGATGGTCGAACAGCTTCGGCACGACGATATGCGACCCGCGCACCAGCCGCATCTTGTAATCGGGCGGGGCCGAGGCGCGGTGCAGCACGTCGAGCACCGCCGGCCCGGCGGCGTTGACCAGACTGCGCCCGGTGAAGCGATAGGCACGCCCGCCTTCGCCCGTCGCCTCGACCACCCACAGGCCGTTCTCGACGCGCATCAGGTCGGCGTGCATCCGCGTGCGGACCCGCGCCCCCCGGTCGGCCGCGTCGCGCGCGTTGAGCAGCACCAGCCGCGCATCGTCGACCCAGCCGTCCGAATATTCGAACCCATGCACATATTGCGGCTGGAGCGGCGCGCCCGCCGCGTGCCGCCGCAGGTCGACCGAGCGCGTCGCGGGAAGTTTCCGGCGCCCGCCGATATGGTCGTAGAGGAACAGGCCGAGCCGCAGCAGCCAGCGCGGGCGCAGCCCGTCGCGATAGGGCAGCACGAAGCGCAGCGGCCGGATGACGTGCGGCGCGATGCCCCACAATATCTCGCGTTCCTTCAGCGCCTCGCGCACCAGGCCGAATTCATAATGCTCCAGATAGCGCAGCCCGCCGTGGATCAGCTTGGTCGAGGCCGACGAGGTGCCCTGCGCCAGGTCCCCCGCCTCCAGCAGCAGCACCCGCGCGCCGCGCCCGGCCGCATCGCGCGCGACCCCGGCGCCGTTGATCCCGCCGCCGATCACGATGACGTCATAGGGCGGCGGCACGGGGTCGGTCATGCATCGGGTCTTAGAGGGGATGGCGGCCGTGTTGAACCCTTTTCCACCTCCCTCTTCAGAGGTGGGCTTGGAACATGATCGGCTTGCTTGCAAAGCCGCGTGCTCCCGCGCAGGCGGGAGCCCAGAGCGGGGAGAATCAAGGTCGGCGCCACATCGCTCTGGGTCCCCGCCTGCGCGGGGACACGGCGTGGTTATCCAAACACGATCAATGCCTTAGAATCTATCCTGTTAGAGTGCATCAAACGCCTCGCCCGAACAGGACGGACTCCAAGGGCCGGCCGACCTATGCTGCGTTGCATTCCCCGGACGCATCCGCCATTTGCGTGGGGGCACAGGATCAAGGGGATAGCGCGTGAACGTCAAGGTCGAGACATTGGTGCTGTTCGGCGCGACCGGCGACCTTGCCCACCGGATGCTTTTTCCCTCGCTCTACAACCTCCATCGCGACGGGCTGCTCGCCGAGGCGCTGACGATCGTCGGGTCGGGGCGCACGCGGCTGGACCGCGCCGCCTTCCATAATCAGGTGCGCGAGGCGCTGGCCGATCACCTGCCCGAGGATCGCCTCGACGCCGCGGCCCTCGACGGCTTTCTCGCGCGCATCGACTATTGCGCAGTCGATGCCGGCGCGGGCAGCGGCTACGACGATCTCGCCGCGTTGCTCGGCGAGCGGATGGCGCGGCCGATCGGCGTCTATCTGTCGACTCCGCCGTCGATGTTCGGCGCCATCGCGCAGGGGCTCGCCGCCGCGGGCATCGCCTGCGCCGAATGCCGGATCGCGATGGAAAAGCCGATCGGCCATGACCTCGCCTCGTCGCGCGCGGTCAACGAACAGGTCGCCAGCGCCTTTGCCGAGGATCATGTCTTCCGCATCGACCATTATCTGGGCAAGGAAACGGTGCAGAATCTGCTCGCGCTGCGCTTCGCCAACATGCTGTTCGAGCCGCTGTGGAACGCGCAGGCGATCGACCATGTCCAGATCACCGTCGCGGAGACGGTCGGGCTCGAAGGCCGCGTTTCCTATTACGACGGCGTCGGCGCGCTGCGCGACATGGTGCAGAACCATATGCTCCAGCTTCTCGCGATCATCGCGATGGAGCCGCCCGCGAGCGTGTCGGCGACGGCGGTGCGCGACGAGAAGGTCAAGCTGCTCCGCTCGCTGCGCCGGATGAGCGCCGCCGACGTCAAGGCGCACAGCGTCAAGGGACAATATGCGAGCGGCGCGGTCGACGGCGTCGCGGTCAAGGGCTATGCCGACGAGCTCGGCCATGCGTCGAACACCGAAACCTTCGTGGCGCTGAAAGCGTTCATCGACAATTGGCGGTGGAAGGGGGTGCCCTTCTATCTGCGCACCGGCAAGCGGATGCCGAAGCGCCAGTCGGAGGTGCTGATCCAGTTCAAGCCGGTGCCGCACAACATCTTCGCGCGGGTCGGTGCGGCCGGAAGGGGCGGCGATCTCGACGCGAACATGATGATCATCAACCTGCAGCCCGAGGAGAATATCCGCGTGAAGGTGATGGCGAAGCAGCCCGGCCTCGACCGCGACGGGGTGAAGCTGAAGGAGGTGACGCTCGACGTGTCGCTTTCGCACAGCTTCGCCGGCGAACGACGGCGCATCGCCTATGAACGGCTGCTGCTCGACTTCATCGAGGGCGACCAGACGCTGTTCGTCCGCCGCGACGAGGTCGAGGCGCAGTGGGAATGGATCGACGCGATCCGCGATGCCTGGGACGCCGTGGATCTCGCGCCGCAGGCCTACACCGCCGGAAGCTGGGGACCGTCGAGCGCGATCGCGCTGATCGAACGCGACGGGGCAAGCTGGCATGATTGAGATTGTTTCATCCCTCCTCCCCTTGCGGGAGAAGGATACGAAGCCTTGGCGCGCAGCGCCCAGGCGGAGTTGGATGAGGGTCTCCGCCGTTGCTTTTGTCGCTGCCGTTCACACCCTCACCCAGCTTCGACTAGGCAGCAAGCTGCCAAGTCTGCGCATCCCTCTCCCCCAAGGGGAGAGGGGATTGGAATGCTCATGACCACTCTCCACCCCGCCGTCGCGCGCGTCACCGATCGCATCGTCCAGCGCAGCGCCCCGCGCCGCGCCGCCTATCTCGACCTGATGCAGCGCCAGCGCGACGCGGGGACCAATCGCGGGGCGCTGTCGTGCAGCAACCTTGCGCACGGCTTTGCCGCGGCGGAGCAGGACAAGCCGGCGATCCGTGGCGGTGCGGCGATGAACATCGGCATCGTCAGCGCCTATAACGACATGCTGTCGGCGCATCAGCCCTATGGCCGCTATCCCGAACAGATCAAGGTGTTCGCGCGCGAGGCCGGCGCGACCGCGCAGGTCGCGGGCGGCGTGCCCGCGATGTGCGACGGGGTGACGCAGGGGCAGGCGGGGATGGAGCTGTCGCTGTTCAGCCGCGACGTCATCGCGCAGGGCACCGCGGTCGCGCTCAGCCACGCGATGTTCGAGGGCGCGCTGCTGCTCGGCATCTGCGACAAGATCGTCCCCGGCCTGCTGATCGGCGCGCTGCGCTTCGGCCATCTGCCGGTGGTCCTCGTCCCCGCCGGGCCGATGCCCTCGGGGCTGGCGAACCGGGAAAAGCAGCGCGTGCGCCAGCTCTATGCCGAGGGGAAGGCGACCCGCGACGCGCTGCTGGAGGCGGAGGCCGCATCCTATCACGCGCCGGGCACCTGCACCTTCTACGGCACCGCGAACAGCAACCAGATGATGATGGAGATGATGGGACTGCACGTCCCCGCCGCCGCCTTCGTCCATCCGGGCACGAAGCTGCGACAGGCGCTGACGCGCGCCGCGACCCACCGGCTGACGCGGATCGGCTGGAACGGCGACGATTATCGTCCGCTGGCGCGCTGCGTCGACGAAAAGGCGATCGTCAACGCGATCGTCGGCCTGCTCGCGACCGGCGGTTCGACAAACCATGCGATTCACCTGCCCGCGATCGCGCGCGCGGCCGGGATCGTCATCGACTGGCAGGATTTCGACGAGCTCAGCCATGCGGTGCCGTTGCTTGCGCGCGTCTATCCGAACGGCGCGGGCGACGTGAACCATTTCCACGACGCGGGTGGAACCGGCTTCGTCGTCCGCGAACTGCTGGGCGCGGGCCTGCTGCACGGCGACGTGCTGACCGTCGGCGGCACGCTTGCCGATTATGCATCGGAGCCCGTGCTGGCGGACGAGGAACTGCACTGGCAGGCCGCCCCGGCCGAGAGCCGCGACGACGCGATGCTGCGCCCGGTCGCGGCGCCCTTCTCGCCCGATGGGGGCATGCGCCTGCTCGCGGGCAACCTCGGCCGCGCGATCATCAAGACCAGCGCGGTGGCGGAGGATCGCTGGACGATCGAGGCGCCGTGCCGGATCTTCGACGATCAGGACCAGGTGCTCGCCGCGTTCAAGGCGGGCGAGCTCGACCGCGACGTCGTCGTCGTCGTGCGGTTCCAGGGACCGCGCGCCAACGGCATGCCCGAACTGCACAAGCTGACCCCGGCGCTCGGCGTCCTGCAGGATCAGGGCCACCGCGTCGCGCTGCTCACCGACGGCCGCATGTCGGGGGCGAGCGGCAAGGTGCCCGCCGCGATCCATTTGTCGCCGGAGGCGCTGCCCGGCTTCGACGGGGTCAGCGGGCCGCTCGCCCGTCTGAAGGACGGCGACATTGTCCGCATCTGTGCGCAGACGGGCGCGGTCGCGGCGCTGGTCGACGCCGCCGAATGGGCGGCGCGCCCGCCCGCCGCGCCGCCGCCGCCCGGCCTCGGCGTCGGGCGCGACCTGTTCGCGCTGTTCCGCCTCCACGCCGATGAAGCCGAAAAGGGCGGCTCGGCGATCCTGGCGGCGATGGACAGCGTCATCTGAATCCACGCCCGTTCGTGCTGGCCCCGGATCAAGGCCGGGGGAAGCACCGTCCTTCTTTTTGCAACGTCGAGAAAAAGAACGGCCCTTCGACAGGCTCAGGGCGAACGGAATTTGAGATTTCGAACGGAGTTGAAAATGGCAGATACAGGCATCGCGCAGATCATGGCTCTGGCGCCCGTCATCCCGGTGATCGTCATCGACCGGGTCGCGGACGCCGTGCCGCTGGCCGAGGCGCTCGTCGCCGGCGGCCTGCCGGTGCTGGAGGTGACGCTGCGCACCCCCGCGGCGCTCGACGCGCTGACCGCGATGAAGGCGGTGAAGGGCGCGGTCGTCGGCGCGGGCACCGTGCTCGACCCCGCGATGCTGGCGGGCGCGATCGACGCGGGGGCCGAATTCATCGTCTCGCCCGGTCTTACCGACAGGCTCGGCCAGGCGGCGGTCGCCAGCGGCATTCCTTTCCTCCCCGGCGTGGCGAGTGCGGGCGATATCATGCGCGGGCTCGACCTCGGCCTGTCGCATTTCAAATTCTTCCCCGCCGCGACCAGCGGCGGCATCCCGGCGCTGAAGGCGCTCGCCGCGCCCTTCGGCATGGCGCGCTTCTGCCCGACCGGCGGCATCACCGCCGCGAGCGCGCCCGAATGGCTGGCGCTCGACCCGGTGCCGTGCGTCGGCGGCAGCTGGGTCGTGCCGCCGGGCCCGCTCGATCCGTCCCGTATCGAGGCGCTCGCGCGCGAAGCGGCGGCGCTTGGGAAATGATCGTCATCCCGGCGAAAGCCGGGATCGTCATCGGGGTGGGGCCGGGACGGCGAATCGGGCGCATTGATTAACCCCGTCTTTGCTGTCATCGTGCGACGAAAGGCGGCGCGACAGCCGTTGGTGGGGGAGATGCGCGTGCCGAGGCCGCAGCCGCATTTGGAAGAAGTCCTCGCGTCCGAACCCGGACCGCATATCGCCGCGCTCTTCGATTTCGACGGAACGATCATCGCCGGCTATTCGGCGACCGCGATGCTGCGCGAGAAGTTCCAGCGCCGCGAGATGTCGGTCGAGGAGATCGCCGAGACCGCGAACGTCATCGCGCAGCACAGCCTCGGCAACATCGGCTTTTCGGGCGTGATGTCGGCCGCCGCCAAGTTCATGAAGGGGGTCGACGAGGACAGCTTCGTCGAATTCGGCGAAGAACTCTACAAGAAGCATATCGCGCGCAAGATCTATCCCGAAACCCGCGCGATCATCGAGGCGCACCAGGCGAAGGGGCACCGCGTCGCGATCGTCTCGTCGGCGACGATCTACCAGATCGCGCCGACCGCGCGCGACCTTGGCATCGCGGACATCAAATGCTCGTCCTACGAGGTCGAGGACGGGGTCTTCACCGGCGAGATCATCCGCCCGCTGTGCTTCGGCGAGGGCAAGGTGCTGGCGGCCGAGGAACTGGCGGCCGAATATGGCCTCGATCTCGACCGGAGCTATTTCTATTCGGACAGCGACGACGACATCGAACTGCTCGAGCGCGTCGGCAAGCCGCGTCCGCTCAACCCGAACCTCAAGCTCAAGGCGATTGCCGAGGAGCGCGGCTGGCCGGTCCAGCGCTTCGCCAGCCGCGGCACGCCGTCGTGGGTCGATTATACCCGCACCCTTTATGCGACCGGCTCGCTCGTCGGCGCCTTCGCCGCGGGATTGCCGATCTGGGCGCTGACCCGCTCGCAGCGCGAGGCGGCGAATTTCTCGATCGGCCTGTTCGGCGATTTCGCGACCGCGATCACCGGCGTGGAGCTGGAGGTGGAGGACGAAAAGCACCTCTGGTCGGCGCGCCCCTGCGTCTTCATCTTCAACCACCAGAGCAAGGCGGACGTGATGATCCTCGCCAAGCTCATCCGCCGCGACATGGGCGGGGTGGGAAAGAAGGAGATCAAGGACATCCCCCTATTGGGGAAGCTGATGGAATGGGGCGGCACCGTCTTCGTCGACCGCGCCGACGGCAAGAGCGCGATCAAGGCGATGGAGCCGCTGGTCGACGCGATCCGGATCGAGGGCAAGTCGATCTGCATCGCGCCGGAGGGCACGCGCACGCTGACCCCGAAACTCGGCGCGTTCAAGAAGGGCGCCTTTCACCTCGCGATGCAGGCGGGGGTGCCGATCGTCCCGATCGTCATCCACAACGCCACCGACGTCGCGCCCAAGAACGAGTTCGTGATGCGCCCCGCGACGGTGCGCGTCACCGTGCTGCCGCCGGTCGATACGTCGAAGTGGAGCGTCAGGACGCTGAACGCGCATGTCCGCGACGTCCGCAACCTGTTCCTGCGCACGCTGGGGCAGGAGGAGGAAGAAGGCGAGGCGGCCGAGGCGACGCCGCCGAAGAAAACCGCGCGCAAGGTCGCAGCCGCGAAGAAGGTGGCGCCAGGGAAAAAATCCTCCCCTCGAAAGGGAAGGACAGCCTAGGGCATGTATCACCTCGTCATTGCGAGCGTAGCGAAGCCATCTCCAGCCGTCGGACCTGGACCGTCTTTGCGGACCGGAGATCGTTTCGGCGCCACGCTTCTCGCACTGATGGGAGAGGGGTGAGGCCGTGGCCGACGGAACGCCCCGCGCGCCCGTCGCTTCGCAGGCCTCGGCGGCCGACCGCCTCTATATCATCGATGCCCGCAACCGGGTGGAGCGGCGCATCCTGCTCGACTGGGTCCACGCGACCGCCGGCGATCTGGGGGGCGAAGGCGCGCCGCGCTGGGTCAGTCTGGCGATCGCCGACGGCGACGAGGCGCTCGACCTCGATCCGCTTCGCGCCGGGCTGGCGGGCGATGCGGCGCGCGAGGTGGTGCCGCTGCGCGTCGCGTGGCGCATCCCCGGCTTCGACCGCGACCGCGCGCTCAAATTCCGCCACCTGATCTTCGGCGACCCGCGCCAGCCGGGGCCGCTGCGCGCGCGCTTCATCCTGTGGCGCGACCGGCGCCGCGCGCAGATACTGGTCGGCGAGGCGGCGACGCAGGGCGCGCTCCAGGCGCGCTTCCTGTCGCAGACCGGCGGCGGCGACGGGTGCGAATCGGGCGGCGCCGAGTTCGCGGGCTTCGTCGCGCGGCAGGCGGGACTCGCGCTCGACGTCGCCGAACGCGGCATCCGCGGCAGCCGCTACAAGGTGCCGCGCTTCGTCGCCGACAGCCTGCGCACCAGCCCGCAATTCCGCGCCGCGCTCGCCGACCTCGCGCAGCAGCTCGGCCGTCCCGTCGCCGACCTCTATCGTGAGGCACGGCCGCTGATGAAGGAGGTGATCGCCACCCCCGGCGCGCTGTTCCTCGATCTGCGCGCGCGGCTCGATCGCATGATGTTCGGCGGCTACGCGCCCGAAATGGAGGTCGACGCGGCCGAACTGGCGAAGCTGCGCTCGGTGCTGCGCGAACATCCGACCTGCATCCTGTTCACGCACAAGACCTATATCGACGGCGCGACGCCCAGCCGCCTGACCTACGAGAACGACATGCCGATGCTCCACAGCTTCGGTGGCGCCAACCTCGACTTCGCGGTGATGGGCACCTTTTTCCGCCGCTCGGGGATCATCTTCATCCGTCGCAGTTTTCAGGACCAGCCGGTCTACAAGCTGGTCCTGCGCCACTATATCGCGTGGCTTCTCGCCAAGCGCTTTCCGCTGTCCTGGGCTTTCGAGGGGACGCGGTCGCGGCTCGGCAAGCTGATGCCGCCCAAATATGGACTGATGAAATATGTCCTCGACGCGGCGCATGCGACGGGGACGCGCGGCGTCCATTTCGTCCCCTTCGTCACCAGCTTCGACCTGATCCGCGATGTCGAGGAATATGCCGCCGAACAGGCCGGGCGCGTCAAGAAGCCCGAATCGCTGAGCTGGTTCCTCGGCTATCTGAAAAGCCTGAAGCAGCCGTCTGGCCGCATCCGGATCGACCTTGGCGATCCCATCGTGATCGACGCGGCGCCCGGGCCGGAGGACAAGCGCGCGCTCGAGACGATCGCCTTCGCGGTCGCGGTCGAGGCGAACCGGGTGACGCCGCTGACCGTGACATCGGTGATGTGCCTGATGTTGCTGGGCGCCGCACCGCGCGGCGCGACCGCCGGAGAGGTGCTGGCGGGCATCGCCGCCGTCACCGCCTGGGCGCGGGCGCGCGGCATCCGCCTCAGCAAGGAGCTTGAAACCGGCGACGAGGCGGCGCTTTCGGCCACCGTCGACACGCTCGTCGCCAGCGGCCTCCTTGCCCGCTACGAGGCGGGGAGCGAGAATGTCTATTCGATCGACCCCGCCCGGCATCCGATGGCGAGCTATTACCGCAACATCATCGCGCACCATTTCCTCGACCGCGCGATGATCGAACTGGCGCTGTTCCAGCTTCGCGATGCCGACAGCCGCGATTCGACCGAGGCTTTCTGGGCCCGGGTCGACCGGCTGCGCGATCTGTTCAAGTTCGAATTCTTCTATCCGCCGCGCGACGAGCATCGCGCCGCGATCGAGGCCGAACTCGCGCGCATCGACCCCGCCTGGGTGAAGCGGCTGGCGAACGGCGACCGCGGCGTCGCGCAGCTTATCCGGCGCTGCCAGCCACTGGTCGGCCACGCGATCCTGCTGCCTTTCGCCGAAGCCTATTCGGTCGTCGCCGACATCCTCGCCCGCGCCCGTCCGGGCGACACGGTCGATGAAAAGGCGCTGATCGATACCGCGCTCGCCGAAGGCCGGCAGGCCTGGCTGCTGCGCCGGATCAGCAGCCAGGCGGCGATCGGCAAGCTGCTCTTCGCCAACGGCCTCGCGCTGATGCGCCACATGGGACTGGCTGGCCCCGCCACCCCCGACAGCCTCGGCGCGCGCCGCGCGCTGCTCGCGGAACTGCGCGGTCTCGCCAACGTCATGGAATCGATGCGCCTCGCGACGCTGGCGCTCGCGGACCGGCTGCCGGCTGCGGGAGAATGACGGTGGGTTATTCAACTTCGTCATTGCGAGCGGAGCGAAGCAATCCAGAGCGGTTTACGCGGGCTCTGGATTGCCGCGTCGCCTTCGGTTCCTCGCAATGACGATGGTTTAGGGTCAGGACCCATTAATTTGCGGTTCGAGGTTTGAAGCGATTTTGCTCAGGGCGAGAAGGCAAGGCGCAGGAATATGTCGATATTTCAAGACTTGCCGACGAAGCCATGGGCAAAATCGGTCAAATCCCGCAGGGACGTCGAAATGGCTTCGATCTCAGGCTCGTGCGGCCTTGCGGGTAGCGATGCTACCCGCTGCGTCCACCCAAGCCCGATATCTTCGCCATTTCGACGCCTCGAACCGCAAATTAATGGGTCCTGACCCTAGGAGGACGTGATGCTTAAGCAACTCAGCGCGCAGGACGCCCAGTTCCTCTACACGCAGACCGCGAACAATCTGACGCATATCATGGGGGTCTATATCTACGACCCCTCGACCGCGCCGGGCGGCTTCGTGCGATTCAAGGACATCATCCGCCACGTCGAATCCCGCGTCGACACCTCGCCGCTGTTCAAGCGCCGGCTGCACCGGCTGCCCTTCGACCTCGACCATCCCTATTGGGTCGAGGACGAGCACTTCGACATAGAAGCGCACATCAGTCACGCGCGCCTGCCCGAGCCCGGCGACTGGCGCCAGTTCTGCATCGCGGTCGCGCGCTATCATTCGAAGCCGATGGACATGAACCGGCCGCTCTGGGACATCTACGTCATCGAGGGGCTCGACCGCATCCCCGGCATCCCGAAGGGCAGCTTCGCGATGCTGCACCGCGTCCATCATGCCGCGGTCGACGGCGCATCGGGCGCCCACGCCTTCATTGCGATGAGCGACATCGACGCGAAGGGCACCCCCGCGATAGCCGAGCCGCCGCCGGTCGAGGACCTCGGCCAGGCGCCGTCGGGGGCGGAGGCGACGGCGCGCGCGTGGGCGGCGTCGCTGCAATCGCCCGTCAAGTTCATGAACGCGCTGATGAAGATGTCGCCGGCGATCATGGCCTCGGCGCGCAAGTCGATCAGCGAGGGCGGGATGGCCGCGGGCGTCCCCGAAACGCGCTTCAACGTCGCGGTCGGCCCGCACAAGATGTTCGACGGCACCACCGTCGCGCTCGCCGATGTCGGGGCGGTGCGCCGCAAGGTGCCCGGTGCGACGGTCAACGACGTCGTCATCGCGACCGTCGGCGGCGCGCTTCGCAAATATCTGGACCGGCACGGCGAGCTGCCGAAGGAAAGCCTCGTCGCGGTCGCGCCGATCAACCTGCGCGGCAAGGAGAAGGCGGCGGGAAAGGCCTCGACCCCGGGCAACCAGGTTTCGGCGATGAGCGTTCCGGTGCGCACCGACATCGCCCATCCGCTCGAACGGCTCGCCGCGATCCGCGACTATACGGTCGAGGCGAAGGAGGCGAAGGCCGGGGTCAGCGCGCGGCTGATGACCGACCTGTCGCAGCATATCCCCGGCGCGACGATGGCGGCGGTCGCGCGCATCGTGACCAGCGAGCGCTTCGCGGTGCGCGGCACCAACCTGTTCATCTCGAACGTCCCCGGCGCGCAGGTGCCGCTCTATCTCGCCGGGGCGCAGCTCGTGCAGCAGCACGGTCTCGCGCCGCTCGCCAACAACATGGGGCTGTTCATCGCGACGCCAAGCTACAACGGTCGCATCGCCTTCTCGATCATCTCCGAACGCGCGATCCTGCCCGACATCGCCTTCTTCCGCCAATGCATCGACGACAGCTTTGCCGAACTGATGGCGGCGGAGCCCGCGGCGGAGAAGCCGAAGGCCGCTACGGCAAGGCCGAAGGCGCCGGCGCGGCCCAGGGCAAAGGCCAAGGCCCCCGCGAAAGGCCGGGCGAAATCGGTTGCCAAAGGCAACGCGACCGGCAAGACTCGCAAGAAATAGCCGACGCAGGACCAGATATGCTTTTTACCCCGACGCTCAGTGCCGACCGTGACCTCGCGACCGCCGCCGATTATCGCCAATGGTCGCAGGCCGCGCAGGAGCATGACCGCAAGTCGGGGGCGCTGGCGTGGCGCAACGCCGACGAAAGCGGCAATTTCGACTATCGTGCGATCCGCGCCCGGCTCGAAAGGCTGCAGGCGCTGTCGGCGGCGAACGACGTAAAAGGGCTGCTCTTCGTCCTCAACGAGGGCATCCACGGCAACATCGATGGCATGGGGCACGAACGCCTCTATCAGAAATCGCGCTTCGGCACGAAGCGGCTGATCGAGGATTATATCGCCGCGGTCGTGTCCGCGCTCGACCGGATCGCCGCCTCGCGCGCGATCCCGCGCGACGAAAAGCGCGATTTCTTCCGCCGCGCCCAGCATTGCTACGGCCGCTCGGCGCTGCTGCTGTCGGGGTCGGGCGCCTTCCTCTATTTCCATGTCGGCGTCGTGCGCGCGCTGTGGTCGGAGGGCGTGCTGCCGAACATCCTCGCCGGGTCGAGCGGCGGCTCGATCGTCGCCGCGATCATCTGCACGCGCAAGGATGCGGAGATCGGCGCCTTTCTGGAGGGCGACAGCCTCGCCAACCCCGATCGCGACCCCGAACTGCGCCGGCTGGCCGCCGACGAGGTGCGCGACCGGCTCGCCGCACTGATCCCCGACCTGACCTTCCAGCAGGCGTTCGAGATCAGCGGCCGCCACCTCAACGTCTCGGTCGCGCCGGCCGAAAAGCACCAGAACGGCCGCCTGCTCAACGCGATCACCGCACCCAACGTGCTGATCCGCGAGGCGGTGCTCGCCTCGTGCGCGGTGCCGGGGGTGTTTCCGCCGGTGACGCTGATGGCGCGCGACGACCGGGGCGAGCGCGTGCCCTATCAGCCCGACCGGCGCTGGGTCGACGGGTCGGTGACGCACGATATTCCGACCAAGCGGCTCGAACGCCTCTATGGCGTCAACCACCATATCGTCAGCCAGGCGAACCCGCTCGCGCTGCCCTTCGCGACCGACACGCGCAAGCAGATGGCGCCGATCGAGGCGATCCAGCACGCGTCGATGATGACCTTCAAGGCGTGGCTCAACGCCAATATGGTGATCTTTCAGAAGCCGCTCGAACTGCTGCCGCCGCTCAACAGCCTCGCCAACATGGCGCGTTCGGTGATCAACCAGGAATATACCGGCGACATCAACATCATCCGCCCGCCCAAATTCTGGTCACCGACCAAGATATTGAGCGACCTCGACCAGGCCGAGATCGACGAACTGATCGACACCGGCCAGCGCGCCGCCTGGCCGAAGATCGAGATGGTGCGCACCCAGACCGCGATCAGCCGCGCGCTCGATGCGATCCTCGCGCGGATCGATAAGGGCGGCGACGACGGTCCCGGCCATCGCGCCTCGGCGCTCAAGCAGCCGGTGCGCTGACATGGGGGCGGTGACGCTGCCGGCGGCGTCCGCGGCGGCGGGCGCCCGGCTGCACGTCACCGACTGGCCGCCCGCCGCGCCGCCGAAGGGGGTCGTGCTGCTCGCCCACGGCTATGCCGAGCATGCGGGACGTTACGAGCATGTCGCGCGGCGGCTGAACGCCGCCGGCTATGCGGTCGAGGCCGTCGATCACTGGGGCCACGGCCGGTCGGACGGCGAGGGCGGTTTCGTGCCGCGCTTCTCCACCTATCTCGACGGCATGACCGAACTGCTCGCGCGCGTCGAGGCGGAGCATCCGGGGGTGCCGCGCCTGCTCCTCGGCCACAGCATGGGCGGGCTGATCGCGACGCTGTTCCTGATCGAGCGGCAGGACGCGTTCGCCGCCGCCGCGCTCTCCGGCCCCGCGATTATGCCCGCCGCGCCGCCGTCGCGCGTCACCGTCGCGCTCAGCCGCTTCCTGTCGCGTTTCTTTCCGCGCCTCGGCGTGCTGGCGCTCGACGCGAACGGCGTCAGCCGCGATCCGGCGGTGGTGGCCGCCTATCTCGCCGATCCGCTCGTCTACACCGGCAAGATCGGCGCGCGGCTCGGCAAGGAACTGATGGACGCGATGGCGGCCGCGCAGGCGGGCGCCGCCCGGATCACGCTGCCGATCCTGTTCCAGCACGGCGCTGCCGACAGCCTCGCCGCGCCCGACGGCTCGCGCTATCTGTTCGATCATGTGTCGTCGGCGGACAAGCTGCTGAAAATCTATCCCGGCCTGTTCCACGAAATCTATAACGAACCCGAGCGCGACGCGGTGCTCGACGAGCTGATCGGCTGGTTCGACGCGCATGTGGGGCCTTGATAAGCCCTTCCCCTGCAGGACGGGGGCCAAGGAGACGCCATGAAAATCCTTCTCATCCTCGTCTTCGCACCGCTGATCGCGCTGGCGCTGCTCTATTTCCTCTTTCCCGGCCGCCTCGTCGCGCTCGGCCGCTGGCTGCTGCGGCGCCGCGGCGGCACGGTGCAGAAAAGCGTGATCGTCGAGGGCCGTGCCTGGCCCTATCTGGAGGGGGGCGACCCGGCGAAGCCGACGCTGCTGCTCGTCCACGGCTTTTCGGGGGACAAGGACAATTGGTCGTTCCTCGCACCCTATCTGACGCGCGACTATCATGTCGTCGCGCCCGACCTGCCGGGCTTCGGAGAGAATGAGCGCAACCCGGCGCTCGCCTACGACATCGCGGCGCAGACCGCGCGGCTGAAAGCCTTCGCCGACGCGCTCGGCCTGCAGCGGCCGCATATCGCGGGCAACAGCATGGGCGGGTGGATCGCGCTGCGCTATGCGCTCGACTATCCCGACGCGCTCGCCAGCCTGATCCTGCTCGACAATGCCGGGGTCAACGGCACGAACGAGAGCGACCTTCAGAAACAGGCCGCGAACGAAGATTACAACCCGCTCGTCCTCGCCAGTCTGGAGGATGCCGACCGGCTGGTGGCGATGGTCGTCCACAAGCCACCCCATATCCCCCAGCGGCTCAAGCCCGTCCTCTACGCCGACGCGCTCCGCTACCGCGACCAGCTCGACGCCGCCTTCTGGGTGATCGCGACCGAGATGCGCGACCATCCGCTCAACGACCGTCTCGGCGAGGTGAAGGTGCCGACGCTGATCATCTGGGGCCGCCACGACCGGCTGATCGACGTGAGCTGCGTCGCCGAACTCGAACGCGGCATCGCGGGCAGCCGCAGCCATGTCTTCGAGCATGTCGGCCACGTCCCGATGGTCGAGGACCCCAAGGCGACCGCCGCGGTGATGCGGGAGTTTCTTGCCAAGCCCTGAAACGCGCGCCACTCTCTCCCCGAACAGGGGAGGGGAGAGGCACATGCGCCTGAAGGTGGGGCTGCTCGGCGGGGGAAGCTGGGGGACGACGGTCGCGTCGCTGGTGTCGCGCAATGCGCCGATCACTCTGTGGGCGCGCGACGCCGAAACGGTCGACGGCATCAACCGCGATCGCGAGAATCGCAAATATCTTCCCGGCATCAAGCTGCCCCCGGCGCTCCGCGCCACCGCCGATCTGGGCGAGGCGGTGGCGGGCGCCGACGTGCTGGTGATGGGGGTTCCCTCGCACAGCTTCCGCGCGGTGCTGGAGGAGGCGCGCCGGCACCTGCGCCCGTGGGTGCCGGTGATCAGCCTGACCAAGGGGCTCGAACTCGCGTCGGGCAAGCGGATGACCGAACTGATCGAGGAGGTGCTGCCCGGCCACCCGGTCGGCGTCCTCACCGGTCCCAATCTGGCGCGCGAGATCATGAGCGGGCAGGCGGCGGCGAGCGTCCTGTCGATGGCGGACGAGATCGTCGTCCGCGCGCTCCAGCCCGTTTTCCATTCGGGGCTGTTCCGCGTCTACACCAACACCGACCTGCTGGGCTGCGAACTGGGCGGGGTGCTCAAGAATATCGTCGCGATCGCGGTCGGCATGGGCGACGGGCTGGGGGCGGGCGACAACACCCGCGCCGGGCTGATGACGCGCGGGCTGGCGGAGATCACGCGGCTGGGCGTCGCGATCGGCGGGCGGGCGGAAACCTTCGCCGGTCTCACCGGCATGGGCGACCTGATCGCCACCTGCACCAGCCCGCTGTCGCGCAACCGCCATGTCGGCGTCGAACTGGGCAAGGGGCGGCCGATCGACGCGATCATCGCCGACATGCACATGGTCGCCGAAGGCGTGAAGAGCGCGCCGACCGTCATGGCGCTCGCCGACCGCCACGGCATCGCGATGCCGATCGCGCGCGACGTGTCCGACGTCACGCAGGGCCGGCGGACCGCGATGGAGGTGTTCCGCGGCCTGCTGAAATCGACCGTCGGCGACGAGGCGCATCCGGGCTGACGGGCTCAGGGCGAACGGTGCACTTTATCGTGCGATTCTCTAAACCCCGCCCTCGGCCAGCAGCGCCTTCGCCTCATGGCCCTGCCAGTCGATCGCGCCGATCACCCGCCACAGCTCGCGCCCCTGCGCGTCATAGAGGATCGAGGTCGGCAGCGCGCTGCCCGCCGCGTCGAGCAGGCCGTTCTGCGGGTCGACATAGGGTTGCAGTGCCTTCAGCTTCGCCTTCTGGAACCAGGGATCGACGATCTCGGCGCCTTGCAGGTCCTGCGCGACCGCGATCACGGTCAACTGCTCGCCGCGCTCCGCGGCCAGCGCGTCGAGCGTCGGCATTTCGGCGACGCACGGCGCGCACCACGTCGCCCACAGGTTGACGAGCAGCGGGCGCCCGCGGAACGCCGCCAGCGTCACCGGCGCGTCGTCGGGACCGCGGAAGGTCGCGGTCGGCGCCGCCTTGCCCGCCTGGCCGCGATCGACCTGATGCACGAAGTGCGCGGCGCCCGCCGCCGCTTCGCCTGCCGAAACATTTGCTTGCGGCGTCGCCGCTTGCTCCGCGCCGGGCTTTTCCCTATCGCAGCCCGCGACCGCCCCCGCGAGCAGCAGGGCGATCAGCACGGTTTTCGGATCTGGGACGCGGCGAATGGCGGATTCTCCCGATAAGAGCAGCATGTGGGGCGGCCGCTTCGGTGGCGGACCCGCCGCGGTCATGCAAGAGATAAACGCTTCGATCCCCGTCGACAAACGCTTGTGGGAAGAAGACATCGCCGCGAGCCGCGCGCACGCCGCGATGCTCGGCGCGCAGGGGATCATCGCCGCCGCCGACGCTGCGACGATCGACGCCGGGCTCGCCCAGATCGCCGGGGAATTCGCGGCGGGCGGCGTGCCGGTCGACCTCGCGCTCGAGGATATCCACATGACCGTCGAATCGCGGCTGAAGGAGCTGGTCGGCGAACCCGCCGGGCGCCTCCACACCGCGCGCTCGCGCAACGATCAGGTCGCGACCGACTTCCGCCTGTGGGTCCGCACCGCCTGCGACCGTATCGACGCGGGGCTGAAGGCGCTTCAGGCCGCGCTGCTCGCCCGCGCCGACGAGCATGCCGACAGCATCATGCCCGGCTTCACCCATCTGCAGGTCGCGCAGCCGGTGACGCTCGGCCACCATCTGCTCGCCTATGTCGCGATGTTCGGCCGCGACCGGGGCCGCTTTGCCGATGCGCGCGCGCGGCTCAACGAATCGCCGCTCGGCGCCGCCGCGCTCGCGGGCACCGGCTTCCCGGTCGATCGCCATGCCACCGCGGCTGCGCTCGGCTTCGATCGGCCGATGGCGAACAGCATCGACGCGGTGTCCGACCGCGACTTCGCGCTCGAATATTGCGCCGCCGCTTCGATCGCCGCGCTCCACCTCTCGCGGCTCGCCGAGGAGGTGGTGATCTGGGCGAGCCAGCCTTTCGGCTTCGTGTCCTTGCCCGACGCCTGGTCGACCGGCAGTTCGATCATGCCGCAAAAGCGCAACCCCGACGCCGCCGAGCTGGTGCGCGGACGCGCCGGGTTGCTGCTCGGCGCCTTCCAGCGGCTCGCGGTGATCGTCAAGGGGCTGCCGCTCACCTATTCGAAGGACCTTCAGGACGACAAGGAGACGGTGTTCGGCGCGTTCGACGCGCTCGCGCTGTCGCTTGCGGCGATGACCGGCATGGTCGAAACGCTCGCCTTTCGTACCGACCGGATGCGCGCGCTCGCCGCCTCGGGCTTCTCGACCGCGACCGACCTTGCCGACTGGCTGGTGCGCGAGGCGGGGGTGCCGTTCCGCGAAGCGCACCATATCGTCGGCGCCTGCGTGAAACGATCCGAGGAGCTCGGCGTTGAGCTTTCGGCGCTGCCGGCCGACGAAGCGGCGGCGATCCACACTGCGGTGACGCCGGCGGCGCTCGCCGCGCTCACCGTCGAGGCGTCGGTCGCCAGCCGCGCCAGCTATGGCGGCACCGCGCCCGAGCGGGTAAGAGAGGCCGTCGCGGCCGCCCGCGCCGCGCTGGAGGATTAGGATGACGGCACAGCGTCCCATCATCGCGGCCGCACTGGCCGGCGTCGCGCTTGCCGCGGCGCTTGGCGCGTGCGGCAAGAAGGAAGATTTGAAGCCGGTCGCCGGCCAGCCGCCCGCCGCCCTGCCGGTCGGGGCGACGCGGGCGCCCACCACGCAGGAGCTGACGACGCCTGACGCGCAGGCCAAACCCGCGCGCAGCGACGAACTTCTCAAACGCTCCGAACAGCGCGAACCCGACGATTTCGACCTTCCGCCCCCGGGCTGAAATTCGACGATCGAAACATAGATAACCTCTCATCCGTTCGTGCCGGGCCTGTCGAAGCACCGTCCTTCTTTCAGCAACGCAGAAAGAAATACGGCCCTTCGACAGGCTCAGGGCAAACGGGAAGATGTTCAGGATCATAATCGATGGACCATTTTCAATATCGTGACGGCGTCCTCCACGCCGAGGACATTCCCCTGCCGCGCATCGCCGAGGAGATCGGCACCCCCGTCTATGTCTATTCGCGCGCGACGCTGGAGCGCCATGCGCAGGTGTTCCGCGACGCGCTGAAGGACGTGCCGAAGAAGCACATCGCCTTCGCGATCAAGTGCAACCCCAACCTCGGTGTGCTGCGCGTCCTCGCGCGGCAGGGCTATGGCGCCGACGTCGTGTCGGGCGGCGAGCTCGAACGCGCGATCGCCGCGGGCATGGCGGCGGAGGACATCGTCTTTTCGGGCGTCGGCAAGACGCGCGCCGAGCTGGCGCTCGGGCTCGACCGCGGCATCGGCCAGTTCAACATCGAGCATGAAGCCGAGGGCGTCGCGCTGGCCCAGATCGCGCTGGCGAAGGAAATGACCGCGCGCGCGGTGTTGCGCGTCAACCCCGACGTCGACGCCGGCACCCACGCCAAGATCTCGACCGGCAAGGCCGAGAACAAGTTTGGCGTCGGCATCGACGTCGCGCCGGAGATATTCGGCCGACTCGCAGGCCTTCCGGGACTTCAGATGCGCGGCATCGCGCTCCACATCGGTAGCCAGCTCACCAGCCTCGACCCGCTCGAAGCGGCGTTCGAGCGCGCCGGCCGCCTTGTCGCCGACCTGCGCGCGGCGGGGCACAGCATTACCCACGTCGACCTCGGCGGCGGTCTCGGCGTGCCCTATCGCCCCGACGATGATCCGCCGAGCCCGGCCGAATATGGCGCGATGGTCGCGCGCGTGACCAGGGACTGGGACGTCACCCTGCTGTTCGAGCCCGGCCGCGTGATCGCGGGCAACACCGGCGTGCTGCTGACCGAGGTGCTGTGGGTCAAGCCCGGCGCGACCAATCCCTTCGTGATCGTCGATGCCGCGATGAACGACCTCGCACGCCCGGCGCTCTACGATGCGTATCATGATTTCGTCGCGGTGAAGCCGACCGGGGACAAGATGACCGCGTCGATCGTCGGCCCGGTGTGCGAGACCGGCGACACCTTCGCGCGCGACCGGGTGATCGACGCGGTGGAGGCGGGCGACCTCGCCGTCTTCCGCACCGCGGGCGCCTATGGCGCGACGATGGCCTCGACCTACAACAGCCGCAGCCTCGTGCCCGAGGTGCTGGTGGACGGCGACCGCTACATCGTCGTCGCCGACCGCATCGCCGCGGGGACGATCATGGCCGCCGAGCGCGTGCCGGACTGGATCGACTGACCTGCCGGCCCCTCCCCTTCGGGGGAGGGGCCTGTTATAGCGGTCCCATGCGCCAGCTTCCCATCTTCCTGAACCTTTCCGGCTGCACGGTCGTGCTGGTCGGGGAAGGCGAGGCGGCCGACGCCAAGGCGCGGCTGATCGTGCGCGCCGGGGGTCGGGTCGTCCCGGCGTGGGAAGCGGGCGCGGCGATCGCTTTCGTCGCACTCGAAGACGGCGCCGAAACCGTTGCCGCCGATCTTCGCGCCCGCGGCCTGCTCGTCAATGTCGTCGACCGCCCCGACCTGTGCGACTTCACCACGCCCGCGATCGTCGACCGCGCGCCGGTCACCATCGCGGTCGGCACCGGCGGCGCTTCGGCGGGGCTCGCCAAGGCGGTGCGCCAGCGTATCGAGGCGCTGCTCCCCGCGCGCCTCGGCGCGCTCGCGGCTGCGCTCCACGCCGCGCGCGGCGCGATGAAGGCGCGCTGGCCCGCCGCCGCCGACCGCCGCCGCGCGATCGACGCCGCGCTGGCGCCGGGCGGCGCGCTCGACCCGCTCGATGCCGATGCGGCGGATCGCGTCGGGGCGTGGCTCGCGGTGCCGCAGGCCGCCGTCCCGCCGCGTCTCGAAACCATCCGCCTGACCGGCGCCGATCCCGACGAGCTGACGCTGCGCGCGGCGCGCCTGCTGGGCGAGGCCGACCATGTCTTTCACGACCCGGCGGTTCCGTCCGCCATCCTCGACCGCGCGCGCGCCGATGCCGTGCGCCACCCCGCCGACGCGCCGCCGGCCGCGCCGCCGCCGGGCCTGTCGCTGTGGATCGCCTTCGCGCGGTGAAATGCCACCTTACAATAAGTTAACTGGCCTCCGCTGCCCCGTTTCCTAAGCCTTGTCGTGCGGCAGACGCGCCGCCTGCAACAGGGAGGGACATATGGGGGTAGAGGCCATCGACATCGACAGCATCCCGCTGCTCGACACCGCCGTCGGGCTGTTCGGATCGCTGGCGCCGATGCAATCGACGCCCGGATCGTCGGTGTTCGAAGTCACCGTCACCGTCGTCCTGATCATCTACGACTGAGCGCCTGCGCGCGGCGGCGCCGTCTTTCCCGCGTCGCCGCGCGCCCTTTCCGCGCGCCCTTTACCCATGGACCACGGCATGATGCCGCGCTCGCGGCACGATCATTTCCCGCGCCGCGACGAAGCGCGCCGCCGGCGCCGCCACGCCGCTGCGAGCGCACTCGACGCGGCGTGGCGCGCGGGCGACCTCGCCCCGGACGGCCTGCTCGCGGCGATGCGGGCGCAGGAGACGGCGACGCCCGAAGCCGCGATCGCGGCGCTGGCCCCGTGGCTCGCCGACATCGGCTGGCTGCGCGCGCGCCTCGGCGAGGCGCTGGGCCTGCTTGCCGCCGACGCTTTCGCGCGCCCGCCGCTACGCCCGGTCGGCGGCGGCGCGCTCGGCGGGCTGCTGCTCGCCGAAGCGGGCGCGATCCGGATGACGCTGCTGCTCCGCCCCTTCGATGCCGCCGCGCACGAAGGGGCGCCGACGGCGCTGTTCGTCCCCGGCCGTTCGGCGACGCGCATCCTTGCGGACGGCGGCGCGATGCTCCGCTTCCACCGCGTCGCGGTCAGCGCCGCGGAGGAAGCCGGTGCCTTCACCGCCGCCGGGGCGAGTCCTTGCCGCAGCACCGATCCCCGGCCGCTGCGCGCGGGGGAGACGATCCGGCTCGATTCGGCGCGCGAGACCTTCGGCCTCGGCGGCGGCAGCGGCGACGTGCTGATGCTCCAGCTTGCGATCCAGCCGCCGTCGCCCCTGCCGATCCGCGCCTATGACGTCGCGAGCGGCCGCCTCGCCCATGTCTCCGCCTCGCGCCGCGACAGCAGCTTTCGCCAGATGGCGCTCGCGCTGCTTCGCGCGCTGCGCCGCACAGACGCCGCACCGCTCTTCGCCGCCGAAGCCGCCAGCGAGGATTTCGCCGCGCGCTGGAACGCGGTGCGCGAACTGATCGCGCTCGACCCCGCCGCCGCGCGCGCGCCGCTCGCCCGCATGGCCGCCGCCGATCCGCATCCCGAGGTCCGCGCCGCCGCTTCCGCGACGCTGGCACTTTATCCGTCCCCTCCCGCTTGCGGGAGGGGCAGCGAGGCTTGCGAACTCGTTCGCTAGCCGCAGCGGGGTGGGCCGATGCGCCGCGGAAAGCCCACCACCCAACTCCTCCCGGAAGCGGGAGCCGAGCAGGAGAATATCATGCCGCACCCGATCGCCGCGCCCGCCGCGCCCGAATATGATCTGGAGGAGGTGGCGGCGCGCCTCGACGAGGCCGGCGTCGACCTCGAATGCGAGGACAGCCTCACCCGCTGCGCGGTGCTTCTCGCGGGTTTGGCGAACAACCGCGATTTCCTTGCCGACCGCGTGATCGCCGAACTCAAGGCGAGCTACCGCGACCAGCTCGAGGCGAACCGTTATTCGGCGCAGGTCTTTCTCCTCCATCGCAGCCGCCGCGGCTATTTCATCCGCGCTAACATGTGGCCGGCCGAGCGCGACGCGGCCTATGCGGCCAGCGGCGCCGCCGCCTTCGCCTACGGCCTGCCGCACGACCATAATTTCTCGTTCCTGACCGTCGGCTATTGGGGGCCGGGCTATATCAGCGACTATTATGATTATGATGCGGAGGCCGTCGACGGCCGCCTCGGCGAGCCGCTGAACCTGCGCTTCGTCGAGCGCAGCGCCTTGAGCGAAGGCACGATGATGCTCTATCGCGCCCACCGCGATATCCACAGGCAGCTCCCGCCCGAACGGTTGTCGGTCAGCCTCAACATCATGGACGAGGGTGAAGCCGTTCCGTGGCGCGACCAGTATATCGTCGATCTCGAAAGCGGCACCATCGCCCGTCGCCCGACGATCACCGCGGCGGAAATGCTGCTGCGCTGCGCGGTTCACCTGACCGACGAGGGCAGGGACATCGCCGACCATTTCGCCGCCGCGCACCCCGTCCCCCGCGTCCGCGCCACCGCGCTCGCCGCGCTGGCGGCGGTGGAGAAGGGCGGGGGCAGGGCGGCGGTGCTCGAACGCGGGCTGCGCGATAAGGACGCGCGGGTGCGGGACGATTGCGCGCGGTGGCTCGATCGATCGCCGTGCGCGAGCGATTAGGTGTCGCTGGTTGCCGTTTCCGTATTTTCGCCGGCATCGGGAATTTCGAGATTCCTTTCGGCGAAAAAAGCTTCGTCAATTTCGAGCAGATAGGCCGGTTTTCGGCGCAACCCGACCTGGTGCTTCTCGACAAGCTCGACCAGCCGCTCGCCGTCGATCAGGGTGATCGGAGCAGCTCCGGGGAACAGCGCGGCCTCTTCGACGCCTTTGGCGAAGCGTCCGAGCGTGATCAGCGTTCCGCGTATCGCACCATGATAGGGTAAAGCGCCGCGAAGCTGATCGATCAGCGGTCGTCTGACGGTCAGCTCGCTGCGCTTTACCTGAACGACTTCCTTGATATCGGTGATGCCGAACTGGAAGTTGGCGACGACGTCGACGCCCTTGTCGCCGCTTTGCTTCGTCACCTGGACATTTTCATAATCCATCGCTTCGAGCAATTCCTTGACGAAATGTTCAAAGGCATAGGGGTCGAGTGCCATCAGTCGCCCCACCAGCGCCTCACGCGCATCCCTGTTGTGCGCGGCGATCGCGGAGGCGGCGTCAATCTCGCTCGGCGTTGGGCCGATGGCCTTTTGCGCCGCCTGTTCACCCAGCGATTTCAGATAGGACCGGCCGGCTTCGGATAGCGAATAGCGGTTGCCGTCGCGATCGACCAACCCGCGCTCGACCAGATTGAGCAATCGGCGGCGCAGCGTATCCTTGATCATCGACAGGCTGGTGATCCTCGACACCTGCGCCAGATAATGACCCCAATCGTCGAGAAGGTCGCTGCGCTTGGCCGACGCCTTTTCGGCAAGCAGAGCCAAAATGCGGGGCAGGCCCTCGTTCCGGTCGATCTCCTCCATCAATGCGCGGTCGTGGTCCAGAAAGGCCCTGCTACGGTCGGTCAGACGATAGATGCCCTGCTCCTGCGCCAACAGCCCGGCCGAATTGACCAGCAGATAGGCGCCATAAACGTGCCGGGGATTGGTCCGCTTGCCGCTCGTCTCCCACAGTTCACGCGCCAGCCGCGCATGTTCGCCGCTCAGCCGCTCGGGAATCCATGTATCGGGATCGGTCCAGTCGACCGGCGATTGCGGCGTTCCGGTCAGCGCCATCAGCTTGTTGTGCAGGTCCAGCACCAGTGACACGGGCTCGTCCGCCCACGCGCGCATGCAGGCGCGAAGATCGCTGTAGAGTGGAAACAGCGGCGTCCGCACGAGATATTTCACCGTCATTTCGTCCCTGCGCCTTCGTCCCACCCGCTCCGGTCGAGCGCCTTCATCGCCTCGGTGATCGCGACGGTGTCGAGGCTCACGCGCACGACCTTCGCGAGCAGGTCGATCATGCTCTCCTTGTAATCGGCGAAGCGGTATGTGTTGAATTTCTCGCGGATCGTCGGGTCGCGCGGGGTTTTTTCCTTGTGCTGGTCCAACACCCAGTCGATCGCTGAGCGATTGCCCAGCCGGTAATCCCACGCCTCGCGCGGAATGCCGCCGATCTGTGTATCCTCGTCGACGCGCACCAGCCCCTGTTCGGGCAGCGATTTCAGGATGGGCTTAGGGTGCGTCCCGTCGGCGCGCTTGGCATTGGGCGTGTCGACCCGTTCGACCGCCCACGGCTCCACATCCTCATAGCCGATATGCATCGCCATCAGCGCCTCACCCCACGCCGCCCATTTGGCGAAGTCGGAATAGAAGGGGATGCGCGGAAACTCACGCTTCAGGTTCAGCGCATATTTCTCGCGATAGATGGGGTCGTGCAGCACGGCATAGACATAGTGGAAGATCGCGTCCTTCGTGACGCCGGCCTTTTTGCCATAATGCGCGACGAATTTATTGAGCGCCCAATTGGTGATGTTGTCGACGCGTTCGCCGGATTTGGTGTAGCGGTAGCGGGGAAGATACTGCGTTTGCTCGATTAAATGATAGGATGGCAGACGATCCACCGCCATCGTTTGGAACGGCTTTGATATTGGCAGACCCGGAATGGCTATCTCAATATTTTCATGCTTTCCTGCGAACGGAAACAGGCTTGGCTGTTGATATGTCCGGTGCGTAAACACAGGGTGATAAACCATATACTTGCGTATGAACGGCCTATGCTGCGTTGGCACGACATCTTGGTCAGCGATTAAGCCCGAAGTCCCCCTATCCGCATGCGCTTCTAATTCGCTTGTCCATTTGATCTCTCGAGAGACAAATTTTGCAATTGCCTCTGCAACGCCTCCATTGCGTTTAGCAATGGTGCGTTCAGGGCTGGCGCGCCAGCGCGCCGATTCCGATTCATATACCGTAGCAAAATGATTGCTTTTTTCTTTTAGCGAAGAGGGCTGCCAATCGATCATCCATTCATCTCGCGCGGTCACAATGCCATTTGAGAAAAGACCAAAGATCGATTTCGTTCGATTTGCTTCAGATTTTTTTCCGATTTTATCAACTACGGGCAAGAGCTTGTACCAATCACTCTCAAGCGGCTGATTGAGCCAGTCCCCGTTGCTAGTCGGCTTGATGATCGTGAATCGATCGACTGCGATGTCACGCCGCGCGACGAACTCGCGCTTGTCATCTTCTCGTGCATAGTCATCGACTGCTAGATATTTTACAGAAAATGCGTCTCTAGTTTTCCGCCTTACAAAAAATGCGATTGCCACACCCACCTTTATTTTGTCTTCAAATACGTTTCCGCCTTCCCGGCGGCGACGCTCCCCACTATTTCTGGCGTTTCCTTTTAGATCGATCACCCACGCTTCGCTAAAGTCCTCTGCAACTCGTTTGCGAAAACCGTCAAAAGTGCGCGCTTCCAAAAAGCTGCTATTGGTTACGAAAGCGACCAACCCTTCATCGCCCAACCGATCGCTCGCCCACCGATAAAAGCGCGCATACATGTCATAAAGCTTGGTCTTCTGCGCCGTGCTCGCCTTGATGTAGGTCCGCTTGATCCGGTCGTCGATGTGCGGATAGGTGCGGTTCTTGTTGTTGTCGTTCTCGTTCTGCTGGTTGGCGTTGTACGGCGGATTGCCGATGATCACGCTGATCTTGCGGCGATTCTGGCGCTTGATGCGTTCGATATTCTCGTCGGCGAAGGCGCCGAACATGTCGTGCTGGTGGCCCGAATGGATGCCCAGCCCCTCGACCATGTCGAGCGTGTCGGCAAGGCAGATATTCTCGAACTCGGCGAACTCGCCGGTGATCGCCTGATAGGTCGCCTCGATGTTCAGATTGGCGACATAATAGGGGAGGATTGCAACCTCGTTGGCGTGCAGTTCTTCGCGATATTTATATTTCAGCTTCTCGTGATTGCCCCGGAAATGTTCGAGCAGCTCGACGATGAAGGTACCAGTTCCCGTCGCCGGGTCCAGAATCTCGACCCCCTTGTCGATCAGGTTCCTGCCGAAATGCTTTTCGCACAACCAGTCGGCCGAGCGGATCATGAAGCGCACGATCTCGCCCGGCGTATAGACCACGCCCAGCCGGTCGGCCGCCTTGCGGTTATACGCCTTGTAGAAATCCTCGTAGAGCGCTTTCAGGAAGCCCTGTTTTTCCGAATGGCTCTGGATCAGCGCGGCGGTTGACGCGATGCCGGCATAATAGGGATCGAGCGCGCGCAGCAGCGTCGCCTTCTCACCGCGGTCGAACAATGTGTCCTCCAGCTTGTAAAGCTCGGCGGCGACATTGTTCTTGCGGTGGAAATCGGGGTCGTTGAACACCTTGGCGAAGATGTCTTCGGTCAGGACGTGCTGGATCAGCATCTCGCGCACATCGTCTTCGCTGACTGCCGGATTGATAGCGTCGCGCGCATGCTGAAGGAAGGCCGCGACCGCTGACGCGAAATCGCGCGAAGACGCGTGCTTCTCGGCGATCCGGTCGCGCAAGGCGTTCAGGATTTCGGGCAGGTCGGTCGCGAACTGCTTAACCGCCTTGTTGAAATCGGCGATCTCAGGGCGTTCGTGCGCGAAGAACCGCGTGAGCAGGTTGAGCAGGCTGTCGTCGTCGCCTTGCATGTCGGCGCGCATTACCTCCACGCCGTCCTGCCACAGCACGGCCGTCACATCGTCGGTGAAGACGATATTGTCGCGCGGATAGCCCTTGCGGAACTTGGCCTCGATCTCCTTGTCGAGATCGTCGCCTTCGTCTTTGGCCTCCCAATAGCCAAAGGGAACGCGCAGCCCGTGCAGCAGCGCGCCATCCACATAGATGCGCGTCATCTGCCTGGTCAGTATGTCATGCTCGGCGATGAACTGCAGGTCGTTCGCACGGCCCCAGCGCTTGAGCAAATCCTTGAACGCCTCGCGCAACACGCTTTCGCGGCGGCTACCTGACACGGCGCGAAGCCGGTCGAGTTCGGCGCGATATTCATTAATCAACTGGCGGCTCAATGGTGTCTCCCCAAATTGTCATGCCGCCGTCCACGGAGCGGTGCAACATCGGAAGCCACCGAAATAATGCCTTTCCTACATTATTCCGCCATGCCAGCCTCTTGATGCTGGCTCTCGGACTCATCGCCATCCGCTACTCCGCTGCGCGAACCTTTGCGCCCGCACGCCTTCTTCGCGATCTTTCGGCCTTCGCGGGCCTAAAGCCACAAAGAACCCAAAATCGGACCGCCCATGCGGGTTTTTGTGGCTTTAAGAGCCTGCTGACAGCGCCCTCAACCCCTGCTAACGGGCGGCGCCATGACAACGCCCCTTTCGCATATCCGCAACTTCTCGATCATCGCGCACATCGACCATGGCAAGTCGACGCTCGCCGACCGGCTGATCCAGTTCACCGGCGGCCTCACCGAGCGCGAGATGTCGGCGCAGGTGCTCGACAATATGGATATCGAGAAGGAGCGCGGCATCACCATCAAGGCGCAGACCGTGCGCCTGTCCTACAAGGCGCACGACGGCGAAACCTATCAGCTCAACCTGATGGACACGCCGGGCCACGTCGACTTCGCCTATGAGGTGTCGCGCAGCCTTGCCGCCTGCGAAGGCGCGCTGCTCGTCGTCGATGCGGCGCAGGGGGTGGAGGCGCAGACGCTCGCCAACGTCTACCAGTCGATCGAGCATGATCACGAGATCGTCCCGGTCATCAACAAGATCGACCTGCCCGCCGCCGACGTCGACAAGGTGAAGGCCGAGATCGAGGACATCATCGGTCTGCCCGCCGACGATGCGGTGCTCGCCTCGGCCAAGTCGGGAATCGGCATCGAGGACGCGCTCGAGGCGATCGTCGCGAAGATTCCGCCGCCGAAGGGCGACCCCGCCGCGCCGCTGGTCGCGATGCTCGTCGACAGCTGGTACGACCCCTATCTGGGCGTCGTCATCCTCGTCCGCGTCGTCGACGGCGTGCTGAGGAAGGGCCAGCAGATCAAGTTCATGCAGGCGGGCACCACCCACCTGATCGACCGCGTCGGCTGCTTCACGCCCAAGCGGCAGGACCTGACCGAGATCGGCCCCGGCGAGATCGGCTTCATCACCGCGCAGATCAAGGACGTCGCGCAGGCGCGCGTCGGCGACACGGTGACCGACGCCAAGAAGCCCGCCGCGGCGCCGCTGGCGGGGTTCAAGGAAGTGCAGCCGGTCGTCTTCTGCGGCCTCTTCCCCACCGACGCCAACGATTTCGAGAAGCTGCGCGAAAGCATCCAGAAGCTGCGCCTCAACGACGCGTCGTTCAGCTTCGAGATGGAGACGAGCGCCGCGCTGGGCTTCGGCTTCCGCTGCGGTTTCCTCGGCCTGCTGCACCTCGAGATCATCCAGGAGCGGCTGACCCGCGAGTACGACCTCGACCTGATCACCACCGCGCCGTCGGTGGTCTACAAGCTCAAGCTCACCCGGTCGAAGGAGGGCGGCCCGACCGAGATGGAGCTGCACAACCCCGCCGACATGCCCGACCCGAACCGGATCGAGGAGATCGAGGAGCCGTGGATCGAGGCGGTGATCTACGTCCCCGACGAATATCTCGGCGCGATCCTCAAGCTGTGCCAGGACCGCCGCGGCATCCAGAAGAACCTCACTTACGTGGGCGGCCGCGCGCAGATCACCTACGAACTGCCGCTCAACGAAGTGGTGTTCGACTTCTACGACCGGCTGAAGAGCATTTCGCGCGGCTATGCCAGCTTCGACTATCACCAGATCGGCCACCGCCCCGGCGACCTCGTCAAGATGAGCATCCTCGTCAACAACGAGCCGGTCGACGCACTGTCGATGATCGTCCATCGCGGCAGCGCCGAGGCGCGCGGGCGCGGCATGTGCGAGCGGCTGAAGGACCTGATCCCGCGCCACATGTTCAAGATCCCGATCCAGGCCGCGATCGGCGGCAAGGTCATCGCTCGCGAAACCATCGCCGCGCTGCGCAAGGACGTGACCGCCAAATGCTACGGCGGCGACGCGACCCGCAAGAAGAAGCTCCTCGAAAAACAGAAGGAGGGGAAGAAGCGGATGCGCGAATATGGCAACGTCAACATCCCGCAGGAGGCGTTCATCGCCGCGCTGCGGATGGGCGACGACGCCTGAGGCTGGCCATCGCCGCCGCGGCGGGTTAGCTTCGCGCTTCCGCAGCGACGGAAGGACAGGCGATGGAGCAGGCCCGGGCAAGGCCGATCGACAATATCGTCGTGTGCAGCCGGCTCACCGACGGGACGGCGGTGTGTCTGCGCACGATCACGCCTGACGATGCCGACCTGCTGCGGCAGGGGATCGCGAAGCTGTCGGCAGAAGCGCGCTATCTGCGCTTCTTCTCGCCGGCGCCGACGATGCCCGACGCGGTGGTCGAACGGCTCGCCGACGTCGACGGGCACGATCACATCGCCTGGGGCGCCATCTGCACCGAATGCGAGGGCGAGCCGGCGATCGGCGCGGTGCACGCGGTGCGGCATCACAGCGACGGGCGCGTCGGCGAATATTCGATCGCAGTGCTCGATGCCTTCCACGGACTGGGGCTGGCGCGGATGATGACCGCGGCGCTGCTCGTCGACTGTCTCGCCGCCGGACTGACGACGCTCGACATCCATATCCTGTCGCACAACCGCGCGGCGGCCCGGCTGATCACCGCGATGGGCGCGCGCCGCAAGCTCGAATCGGCGGGGGTCGCCGACTATGAACTCGACGTCGCGGCGGGGCTCGAATCGCTGCGGCAGGATCGGGATTTTCCAGGGGTGCAGGACGTGCTGCGCCAGCTCGGCGCGGCGTGATGCGCGCTCGGCGATTGCGGTGGGCGGGCGATAGGGCTAGCGCCATCGCCATGCCTGCGTCGCTCCCGCGCCCGTCCGCCCTCCCGGCTTTCCTCCGCTCGCTCGCGTTGGCGGCTTCGCTGTTGACGGCTGTTCCGTCGAGTGCGGCCGAGGCGATACTCTATACCGATGTAACGCTCATCGACGGAACCGGGACGCCGGCGCGTCCCGGTCAGGACCTATTGATCGAGGGCGAGCGGATCGTCGCGGTCGGCGCGCACGGCAGCCTGGGGGAGCGCGCGCGGACGGCGCGCACCGTTCCGCTGCCGGGCCGCTTCGTCATCCCGGGGCTGATCGACAGCCACGTCCATCTGGCGACGCCGCCGAACCGCGCTCGGGCAGAGGCGATCCTGCGCCGCCAGCTCTACGGCGGCGTCACCGCGGTACGCGACATGGCCGACGACCTGCGCGCGGTCGGCGAGCTGGCGCGCGCATCGCTGGTCGGCGAGATAGCGGCGCCCGACATCTATTATGCCGCGCTGATGGCGGGGCCGCCCTTCTTCGCCGATCCGCGCGTCCTCGCGGTGACGCGGGGGTTCGCGCCGGGCACCGCGCCGTGGATGCAGGCGATCGACGCAAAGACCGACCTGCGTCTGGCGGTGGCGCTGGCACGCGGCACGGCGGCGACCGCGATCAAGATCTACGCCGACCTGCCCGCCGAGCGTGTCGCCGCCATCACCGCCGAGGCGCACCGCCAGAAGCTGATGATCTGGGCGCACAGCGCCGTCTTTCCCGCCCGCCCGGCGCAGGTGATCGAGGCGGGCGCCGATGTCGTCAGTCATGTCTGCTACCTGGCCTATGAGGCGCAGCCGGTAATGCTCGCCGCCTATGAGGATCGCACGCCGGTCGACGAGGCTTTGCTGGCCCCGACGGGCGACGATCCGGTGGTCGGCCGCCTCTATCGGATGATGCGCAAGCAAGGCACGATCCTTGATGCGACGGGCAGCCTGTTCGTCAAGTTCGAGGCCGAGCGCAAGGCGGATTCGGGCAAGAAGCCGCTTCGCTGCAGCGGGGCGCGGACGATCGCGCTGACCCAGCAGGCGTGGCGGGCGGGCATACCGATCTCGACCGGCACCGATTTCGTCAACCCGGCCGGCGACCCATGGCCCGCGGTCCATGCCGAGCTGCTTTATCTCGCCCACGACGTCGGCATGTCGCCGCTCGCGGTCATCCATTCGGCGACGCTCGTTGGCGCGCGCGCGGCGGGACAGGACAGCGACATGGGGTCGATCGAACCTGGCAAATTGGCGAATCTTGTCGTTCTTCGCGCAGATCCTCTTGCCGACATCGGCAATATCGGGAGCATCGAGATGACGGTGAAGCGCGGCCGGGAATTCCGTCGCGCCGATTATGTCGCCCCGACGGCCGCGGAGCTTGGCGATGACGATTGACCGGCGGGCGTTGCTGGCCGGCGCGGCGGGGCTGGCGGCGGCCTCGCTGGGGCCGTCCGCGGTGCGCGCCGCGGCGGCGCCCGGCCGCGCGAACCGGCTGATCGTCAATGCGCTCGGCGGCCTTTCCGATCCCAATGTCGAGGGCGCCGACGATCCCTATTCGCCGCGCGTGCTGGCCGAAGCGCGCGAATCGGGCGTTACCGCGATCAACTGCACCTTCGGCTATGTCGCGGGTCCCGACGACCCGTTCGAGGCGAGCGTCCGCGACGTCGCCAGGGCCGATGCGCTGCTCCGCCGCCACCCGGCCGATCTGCTCAAGATCTTCAGCGCCGCCGACATCCGCCGCGCCGGGGCCGAAAGGAAGATCGGCATCCTCTACGGCTTTCAGAACGGCGCAATGCTCGGCGATGACGCGAGCCGCGTCGACCTGTTCGCCGACATGGGCGTGCGCATCTTCCAGCTCACCTACAATCCCGCCAACCGGCTCGGCGACGGCGCCATGGCGCCCGAGAATCGCGGCCTGACGCCCTTCGGGCGGGAGGTCGTCGAGCGGCTGAACGCGCAGCGCATGATCGTCGACCTGTCGCACAGCGGCGAGCGCACCTGCCTGGAGGCGGCGCGGCTGTCGACGGCCCCCATCTCGATCAACCACACCGGCTGCCGCGCCGTGACCGACCTGCCGCGCAACAAGACCGATGCCGAACTGCGGCTGGTCGCCGAAAGGGGCGGCTTCGTCGGCATCTATTTCATGCCGTTCCTCGCCCGGTCGGGCCGCGCCCGCGCCGCGGACGTCGTCGCGCATATCAACCATGCGGTGAACATCTGCGGAGAGGATCATGTCGGCATCGGCACCGACGGCACCGTGACCGCGATCGACGATCTCCACGCATATCAGGCCGTCCTCGCCAAGGAGATCGCCGAGCGCCGCGCCGCCGGGATCAGCGCCGCCGGCGAACGGCCGGATACCTATCCCTTCGTCGTCGACCTGCGCGGACCCGGCCAGTTCTTCAGGCTGATCGACCTTCTGTCGGCCCATGGCTATTCGAGCGGCCGGATCGAGAAGATCATGGGACTCAATTTCCTGCGCCACGCGGAAGCCGTCTGGGGCAGTTGACGGGCGAGGGCGTTCCCGCGCGATCCGACAGATCGCAAAGAGCATAGTGACGAAATGGCGAGACCGCGCTTCGCGATGCGCGGTTGAAATCGCGGGCGGCAGTCGCGCGCCCGATCCCGCCGCTTCCACCCCTTCGACAAGTCGAATTTGCTTGGCCCGTCGCCGGGCCCGCCGGCGCTGCCTTTCCCTTGGGCAGGGCGGCCGCATCGCCGGGGCCGTGAAGCCTCTCGAACCGAAATTTCGACGACAGGCTTGATTTATCATAATCAGATAGATAATTCATAGGAAAATAACCGTTCGAACAACGAGCGGTCTTGGGGAGAGAAACGATGGCAAATATCTACCGAAAAAGGATTTTCTTGTGCTCGGCGGCTCTTTCCGTGCTGGTCGCGGCCAACCCCGTCGGCGCGCAAACCACCGTGACGAGCAGCGCGAGTCACGTCGATTCGGGCGATGCGGAGATCATCATCACCGCTCAGAAGCGCGAGGAGCGGCTGGTCGACGTTCCCATTTCGCTGACCGCGCTCACCAGCGACCAACTGGCTGCGGCGGGCGTCACGCAATTCCACGACCTGTCGCAGGTGGCGCCGGGTTTCACCTCCGAACAATATGGCGATGCGCGGGCCGGACGCATCATGCTGCGCGGCGTGACGTCGCAGCAGGACAACCCCGGCAAGCAGTCGTCGGTCGGCGTCTTCCTGGATGGCGTCTTTCTGGCCCGCTACGGCGCGGCGACGGGCGAACTCGCCGATATCGAGCGCGTCGAGATCCTGCGCGGTCCGCAAGGGACGCTGTTCGGCGCCAACACGGCGGCCGGGCTGGTCAATATCGTCACGCGGCGTCCGTCGCTGTCGGGCGTCGAAGGCTTCGTCGAGGGCGTGGCGGCCGAGCATGACGCGTTCGAACTGCGCGGAAGCGTGACCGGGCCGCTGGTCGAGGATCAACTCGGCATCAGCGTTTCGGCCTATCATGTGCGCCGGGGCGGCCTGACGCACAATGCGACCACCGGCCGTTCGGTCGACAATCTGCGCCGCAGCGGCGGGCGGGCGAAACTCTATTATCGCGGCGAGGGCTTCGATGTCCTTCTGTCGGGCGATTATCTGCGCGAACGGTCCGAATGCTGTTCGGCGATTCCCGTGGCCTGGACTCCCACGGCCAACGTCTTCGGCGTCCCGATCGTCTCGCTGATACCCGCCGGATCGCCCTATTCGCGCCAGACGATCCAGAACAGCCGCAACCTCAACCCGAACAGCGGCGGCGGGGTGTCGGCGGAGATCAACGTCGATGTCGGGGATCATGTGCTGACATCGGTGACGGCGTGGCGGCGCTGGGACGTCACGCCGATCAGCGATATCGATTCGCTGCCGCTCCGCCTGCTCGACGATTTCTACATCGATCAGCGGCACGATCAGTTCAGCCAGGAATTGCGGATCGCTTCGCCCTCGGGACAGCGCGTGACCTATGTCGCGGGCCTCTATTATTTCGCGCGGCGATCCGACGATCTGGAAATATTGCAGCCGCGCGCCGACGCCGCGGCCGTCATTCTTCCGGGTCAGCGCGGCGACACCACCATCGCGTCGCGGCTGAACGACAAGAGCTATGCCGCATTCGCGCACGTCGATTTCAACCTGACCGACCGTCTGACCCTGTCCGCCGGCGGCCGCTATACCCGCGAGGACCAGGACGTCGATTTCACCCAGACGTCGGGCAACGTCGCCTATGCTTCGCTGGGCAATCGCCAGCAGTCGCGGCGGGAGTCGCAGTTCACCTGGGTCGCCAACGCGCGCTACAGCCTGCAGCGCGACCTCAACCTCTATGCCAGCGTGGCGCGGGGGTTCAAGCCGGGCGGGTTCGACCTGACGCGCCTTCCGAACTTCAACAATTTCGAGTTCGACGCGGAAAAGAACACCAATTACGAAATCGGGCTGAAGGGCAATATCCTGGGCCGCAAGCTGCGCTTTTCGGCGGCCCTGTTCTGGACCGATTACCAGAATTTTCAGGCGCAGGCCTTCGACGGCCTGAATCTGGTCACGCGCAATGCGGAGCTTTTCCGCATCAAGGGCGGCGAGCTGGAGGTCACCGCCCTCCCCACCGAGGGGCTGACGCTGCAGTTCCAGACATCCTACACCCATGCGCGTTACGTGGACTTCACCGACGGTTCGTGCGTTCCCGGCATCGCGCCGCCGTGCGACCTGTCGGGCAAGCGGTTGCCGAACGCACCCGAATGGACGCTGGGCGGATCGGCCGAATATCGTGCACCGCTGACGGCGTCGCTGACCGGCTATGGCCGGATCGACGGCAGCCACAAGAGCAGCGTCTTTTATCAGCAGAACCTCGACCCCTATGCCTTCCAGGGGCCGCGCACGATCATCAACGCGCGGCTGGGAATCGAAACGGCGTCAGGGCTGACGCTCGAAGCCTTCGCGCGGAACCTGTTCAACGACAAATATGTGAATTTCGTCTATCCGTCGCCGCTGTCGACCGGCCTGTACGTCGGCTACGTCGGCGATCCGCGCCAGTTCGGCGTCCGCGCCCGCTACAGCTTCTGACCTCGTGACGACTCTCTCCGTCATGGGCAGGGGAAGGGGGCAGAGGCCATGGGCGGCGGCCGGGGCACCGGTCGTCGTCCTGTTGCTCGGCCTGCTGTATATCGTTTCCTATCTCGACCGCCTGATCCTGGCGCTGCTGGTGGCGCCAGTGCGCGCCGAATTCGGCATCAGCGACACTGCCATCGCCCTGCTCGTCGGTCCGGTCTTCGCGCTGTTCGGCGGCGTGTTCGCCTTGCCGATGGGGTGGCTCGCCGACCGCGTCCGGCGCACCCGGCTGATCCTCGCCGGCGTCCTGTGCTGGACGACCGCGACGATCGCGACGGCCTTCGCGCCCAGCTTCGAAACGGTCGCGATCCTGCGCGTCGGGGTCGCGGTGGCGGAGGCCGTGCTGTTTCCGGCGGCGATCTCGATGATCGCCGACCTGTTCCCGCCCGACCGGCGCGCGGCCGCGACGAGCGTTTTCGTCGGCTTCGGCGTGTTCGGCGCCTTCGGTGCCTTCATGCTGGGCGGCGTCGCGGTGCAGTTGCTGGGCAGCGAGCCGGTCGCGATCGGCAGTCTGTTTCTGGCGCCGTGGCGGGCGACGTTCGTCGTCGTGGCGCTGCCGGGCCTGTTGCTCGCCGCGCTGTTCGCCGCGGCGGTGCGCGAGCCGCCGCGCACCGCGTCGATCCGCGCGGCCGTGCCGGTCGATGCAGCGCCGACGTCGCCCGAGCGTGTTTTCGCGCGCCGGAACATGCCGCTGTTCGTCCTTCTTTTCGTCGCCTCCGCGCTTGGGCAGGCGATCGTGCTGGGGGTCAGTTCGTGGCTGCCCAGCCTGCTGGTCCGCGACTTCGGCTTCGAGGCGGGGCAGGCGGGAATCTGGTTCGGGCTGTCCGGCGTGACCGCGGCTCTCGCCGGACTGGCGGCCGCGCCGCGCATCGCCGGCCATTTCCGGTCGCGCGGCCGCATGGACGCGCTGCCGCTGATCTGCGCCGGGGCGATCGCGGTGGGGGCGGTGCCATTGCTCGCCGGTTTCGCGGCCCCGTCGGCGCCGATGCTGCTGCTGTTGCTCGCGGCCGGATATTTCTTTCTCGTGCCATCGGGCACCTACGCCATCTTCGCGATCAACTGGACGGTGCCGCCGCGTGCGACCGGCCTGTTCGCCGCCGTCTATACGCTCGTCAATTCGCTGGTCGCGGTCGGTTGCGGGCCGATGGTCGTGGCGATGGTCTCCGACCGGCTGGGAGGCGGGGCCAATCTGTCGTCGGGAATGGTCGTGCTCGTCGTGGGCGCGGGGACGCTGTCCATCCTGCTGCTGCTCGCGGCGCTGCGCCCCTTTTCCCGCCTTTGCGAAACCATCGAACGGCCGGTTCCCGGTCCGTCTTCAAGGGGTCAATATGAAACAGAATGAAACCCAGCGCCAGTTCGGCGACGCCCTGATCGAATGCCTGGAGGCGGTCGGCGCCACCGTGTGCTTCGGCGTGCCGGGCGGGCAGACCATTCCCCTCTATGCCGCCGCGCGCCGCCATGGGTTCCGCCACGTGATGATGCGCGACGAGCGCAATGCCGCCTGCGCCGCCGATGCCTATGCCCGTGTGTCGGGCCGGATCGGGGTGTGCGACGCGACGGTCGGTCCGGGGGCGACCAACCTCGTGTCGGGGCTGGCGGAAGCCTATGCCTCCGCGATCCCGGTCCTCGCGATCGTCGCCGACGTGAAGACCGAGCGCGAGCATCTGCGCGTGCGCGGCGTCGCCTCGCAGGCGATGGAGCAGCAGGCGATGCTGCAGGGCGTGACCAAGCGGGTCAGCCGCGTCCACGCGCCGGAGGGGTTGCCCGACGTCTTTGCCGAGGCGGTGCGCACCGCCGTGACCGGCCGCGCCGGCCCCGCGGTTCTCGAGATTCCGGAGGACATCTTCTTCGCGTCCGCCGCCGGCGAGGCCGTGGCGGCGGACCCCGAGGCGGGGCGCTGGCCGCGCTACGGCGCCGCGCCGCGGACCGAGGATGTCGCGCAGGCGGCCGAACTGCTGGCGCAGGCACAGCGTCCGCTGATCCTCGCCGGCGGCGGGGCGCTCAGCAGCCGCGAGGCGGACGAGGTGGTCGCGCTGGCCGAACGATGTTCGATCCCCGTCGTCACCTCGATCAACGGCAAGGGGGTCATCGACGAATATCATCCGCTGTCGCGCGGCGTCGTCGGCGTGTTCGGATCGGTCGAAGCCAGCGTGGCGCTGCGCCAGGCGGATGTGGTGCTGGTGCTGGGGTCGAAATTCGCCCAGTTCAATTCCTTCCTCTGGCGCCTGCCGTCGGCGCGGCAGACGCTGATCCATGTCGACAGCGACGGGGCCGAACTGGGGCGCGCGATCCCGGCGCGGCTCGCGATCTGCGCCGACGCGGGGCGCACTGCGCGCCGCCTGCGCGAGGCGCTGGGCGGCGCGGCGCCGCGCGCGGCGTGGCAGACCGACCTTTCCGAATGCCCCGCGCAGCCGGGCACGGCCGAGGGCGATCCGCGCGTCGCGCCGGAGCAGGTGATCCTCGCGCTGTCCGACCTTGCGGACGAGGACTGCGTTCTGGTGTCGGACGCCAGCCTGGCGTCGGGGTGGACCGCTTCGCGCTATCGCGTGCGCGGCAGCGGGCGGCATTTCCTGGCGCCGCGCGGGCTGGCCGGGATCGGGTGGGCCGGGGGCGCCGCGATCGGCGCGGCGCTGGCGCTGGGCGACCGGCCGGGCGGGCGCGTCGTGGCGGTGTCGGGCGACGGCGCCACCTCCTATTGGATCGGCGAGGTCGAAACGGCGGTCCGGCACCGGCTGCCGATCGTCTTCGTCATCCTCAACAACGCCGGTTTCGGCTGGATCATGCAGGGCGAGAAGATGCTCGACATCGAGCCGCGCTCGACCTTCGGGCCGGTCGATTTCGCGGCGATGGGGCGGGCGATGGGCGCGCGCGGCTATCGTGCCGAAACGCTCGAAGAGGCGCGGGCGGCGCTGCGCGAGGCGTGGCAGGGAGAGGGGCCGGCGATCGTCGATATCCTGACCTCGGAGGACGCTTCGCCCAGCGTCGACTGGGGCAGCCTCGATCCGTCGGCGGCCTCGGCCTATGGCGCCTACGGGATGGGGTGACGGCGATGGACGATTTTCATCCCCTGCATCTTCACTGGAAACCGCGCCGGGATGGTGGCGCGCCTCTGATACGGGACGAGCAACGCGCTTTGTCGTCCGCCGATTTCGCGGCCGAGGTCGCCGGTCTCGCGCTGCTGTTCGTGCAGAAGGGGATCGGCCGCGGCGACGTGGTCGCGACGATGCTGCCGAACCGGATCGACATCGTCGTCGCGATGTTCGCCGCGTGGCGGATCGGCGCCGCCTTCATGCCGATCAACCCGGCGCTGACCAGCGCCGAAGCGCTGTATCAGGTCGCGGATTCGGGAAGCCGGCTGATCCTGGTCGACGCCGCCGCGCGCGAGCGCCTGACGGGGACGACGGCGACGCTGCTGCCGGTCGATGCGCCGCCCGAGCGATCGGCGGCGGTCCTGCCCGACGCGGCGGTGGCGGCCGACGACACCGCGCTGCTCATCTACACCAGCGGCACGACGGGTCGGCCCAAGGGCGTGATGCTGAGCCACGGCAACATCGACGCGATGCTGCACTCGATCCACGCCGCGCTGCGGCTCGATGGCGACCTGTCGCTGCTCGTGATGCCGCTGTTCCACGTCAACGCCCTGCTGGTCAGCATTCTGGCCCCGCTCGCGGCGGGCGGCGGCGCATGCATCCTCGAACATTTCGACCGGCACAGCTTCTGGCAGAGCGTGCGCGACAGCGGCGCGAGCTATTTCTCGGGCGTGCCGGCGATGTATCTGCTGCTGACCGCCGAACGCGGCGCCATCGCGCCGGCGCCCCGGCTGCGCTTCGCCATCTGCGGCGCCGCGCCGATGCCCGCGCAGGCGATCGGGGCGTTCGAGGCGCGTTACGTCGTGCCGGTCCTCGAAGGTTACGGGCTGACCGAATCGACCGTCGGCGCGACCCTCAACCCCCTCGACGGCCCGCGCCGCCCCGGCAGCGTCGGCCGCGCGATGCCGGGCATCGAGGTCGCGATCGTCGGCGAGGACGGGGCGTTCTGTCCGCCCGATACGGTCGGCGAGGTCGCCGTCCGCGGCGGCAACGTGATGAAAGGCTATCTGCGCCGGCCGGAGGATAGCGCCGCGGTGCTGGTCGACGGCTGGCTGCGGACGGGCGACCTCGGCCGTCTGGACGGCGAGGGATGGCTGACGCTGGTCGGGCGCAAGAAGGACCTCATCATCCGGGGCGGGGAGAATATCTATCCGTCCGAAGTCGAAGAGGCGATCATGGCGACGCACCTCGTTGCCGAAGCCGCCGTGGTCGGCCGGCCCGACGCGGTGATGGGCGAGGTGCCCGTCGCCTTCGTCGTCGCGCCCGAGGGCTGCGATGCCGACGCCCTCGTCCCCGCGCTGCAGGCGGAGATCGAGACGGCGCTCGCGCGGTTCAAGCGCCCCGTCGCCTATCATCTTCTGGACAGCCTGCCGCGCAATCCGATCGGCAAGATCGACAAGCCGGCGCTGCGACAGCGGCTCGAACGGGCCGCGCAGCCGGCGACCGCCCCCTAATCAGACAAAGGAGACGATCATGAAATTCGGACTTTTCGGCGGCGCCGCCCGCGGCGCGGACCAGTCGGGCGACAGCCAGTCCTATCGCAGCTTCGTCGATTATGTCGTCGGCGCGGAGGAACTGGGGTTCGATTCGCTGTTCCTCGTCGAGCATCATTTCACCGGCGCTGGCCAGCTCAGCGCCTCGATGACCCTGCTGTCCTATCTGGCGGGGCTGACGACCAGCATGCGCCTTGGCACCGGGGTCACGGTACTGCCGTGGCACAATCCGGTCCTGATGGCGGAGCAGGCGGCGACGGTCGACGTGGTGTCGGACGGGCGGCTCGATTTCGGCATCGGCCGCGGCTATCGCCCCAACGAGTTCCACGGCTTCATGGTCGATCCCGCGACCGCCCCGGCGCGCTTCAACGAGGCCATCGAACTGATCCTGAAAAGCTGGACGACGCGCGAACGCTGGTCGCACGACGGCGAATACTGGCACTATCGCGATATCCTTGTCGAACCGCAGCCGGTGCAGCAGCCGCACCCGCCGATCTGGGTCGCCGCCCAGAGCGAGGCGTCGGTGCGACAGGCGGCGGCACGCGGACAGTCGCTGATGCTCGACCAGTTCAGCGACACCCGGACCATCGGTCAGCGCATCGCCTGGTATCGCGACGAGCAGACCCGGCGCGGCGTGGCGTCGCGGCCGCACCAGATCGCGGTGACGCGCGGACTGTTGCTCGTCGACGACGAGGCGAAGCGGACCGGGGAAATTGAACGCCGGCTGAAAGCCATCGCGATGCTCGCCGCGACCGCGCGCGTGCCGGGCGAGGAAAGCGAAGCGCCGGTGGTGGGGTCGCAGATGCTCGATTCCTCGCGCGACGCGACCGAGGCCTCGACCGTGATCGGTACCCCCGAGGCGTGCGTCGCCCGCCTGAAGGAACTGGAGGCGGTCGGCGTCGACTATGTGCTGTTCAACGATCCGTGGGGCGGCATCGAGCGGCTGCGCTTCTTCGCGAAAGAGGTGATGGGGGCGTTCGCGGCGCAGCCGGCCGAGGATCGGGCGATCGCCTGACGGGGACGCCCCGGTCGCCGGACCCTCTCACCGGCGGCCGGGGCGGATCACCGCGCGCAGTATCTCTCCGCGCGACAAGGCGTCGAGCCCCGCGTTCACGTCGCCCAGCGCCAGCGTGCGGCTGACGAAGCCGGCGAGATCGAGCCGGCCGCTTTCGGCCAGCCGGACGAAAGCGGGAAAGTCGCGGCGGATGTTCGCCGAACCGAACAGCGCGCTCGACAGGCGCTGTTCGGACAGGAAGAAGGGCAGGGCGGCCAGCTCGAACGTCCCGTCCGCCGGCGGCATGCCGACGATGACGATTTCCCCCGAACGGCGCGTGATCGCCTGCGCCTGCGCCACGGTGGCGGGGGCTGCGACCGCATCGATAGTCGCGTCGACGCCCAGTCCGCCGGTCGCGGCGCGGACGGCCTCGGCCGGATCGCCCGCCCCCGGGTCGAGGACCAGCGTCGCGCCCCGGCGCCGGGCATCGTCGCGGCGCGCGGGGTTGGGGTCGATGGCGACGATCGTCGCCGCACCCTTCAGGCCCGCGCCCAGGATGGCGGCGAGTCCCACGGTGCCGCAGCCGATGACCGCCAGCGACCCGCCATGCGAGAGCCGGGTCCGGTTGAGAACGGTCGACAGGCCGGTGGTGACGCCGCACCCGATCAGGGCGAGCGATTCGGGCGGCTGATCGGTATCGACCGCGACCAGCGATGCCCGGTCGACCACCATTTCCTCGGCGAAGGTTCCGAGCCCGAAAAGGCCGGTCGCGACCGATCCGTCGGCACGGCGCGCGCGGGGCACCGATCGCAGGTGAAGCGACTGGATGCAGATATGCGGGCGGCCGGAGGCGCACTGGATGCAGCGGCCGCATGCCGGCGCCGACGAGCTGATGACCGTGTCGCCGGCCTTCAGCCCCGCGACATGGCTGCCGACGGCCAGCACGGTGCCGCTCGCTTCGTGTCCCATCAGCAGCGGCGATCCATAGCTGTGATCGCCGCGGCGCACGGCGACATCGGTCTGGCAGAGCGCGGTGGCGTCGACGCGGACATGCACGTCGGTCGGCCCGAGCGGCAGGCTCTCCACCTCTTCCAGCCGCAGCGCCTCGCCGGGCGCGACGAAGATCGCGGCCTTCATCCCCACATCGCCGGCACGCCGGTCGGCATGCGATACATCAGGCCGGTGATCTGCGGCGGCGGCTGGCTGTCGTCGAACCGCAGGCGCGGCAGATGGTCGAGCAGGGCGTTCAGCGCCGCCGTCAGCTCCATCCGCGCCACCTGCGACCCGGCGCAATAATGAACCCCGGTCGAGAAGGACAGGGTGACGCGCGGGTTGCGGTCGGCGATGAAGCTGTCGGGATCCTCGAAACGCGCGGGGTCGCGGTTGGCGGCGCCGATGGCCGGCTCGACGATCGATCCCGCGGGAATCTCGACGCCGGCGACGACCATGTCGCGCGTGGCGAGCCGGGGCGGCGCGAACAGCACCGGGCCGTTCCAGCGCAGCAGTTCCTCGATGACGCGCGGAATCCGGTCGCGGTCGTGATAGAGGCGTTCGAGCAGTTCGGGCCGTTCGAGCAGCGTGACGAGCAGGATGCCGAGCGAGCGATAGGTGGTGCCCGCCCCCGCCGGCAGCAGATTGTTGATCAGGCCGAGGAGGTGGCGCTCGCTGATCTTCTGCTGCACGCCGTCGAGCTCGATCTCGCGTTCCAGCAGCATGCTGACGATGTCGTCGCGCGGATTGCGGCGCCGGTCCTCGATGATTCCGCGCATATACTCCTCCACCGCCAGCCGGGCATTGCGCGCCTCGTCGGGCGTCGCGGCCGCGATCTGGAGCATCGCGGCCCATTCGTGAAAGCGCTCGAGATCCTGCGGCCGGATACCGAGCACCATCGCGATGACATAGACGGGGAACTCGGCGCAATATTCGAAATAGAGGTCGGTGCGTCCCTTCGCCTTGAACCCTTCGATCAGATGATCGAGGCGCGGCCGGACGAACCCGCGCCACAGGTCGAGACCGTGCCGCGTGAAGGCGGGCTGGACGAGGGCGCGGAACTTGCGATGCTCGGGATCGTCGGAGCCCATCAACGACACTTCACCGAAGACATATTCGGTCATCTTGCGGATGCCGGCGTTCGAAAAACCAATATTGTCCTGCAATATCTGTTCGGTCACGTCATAGCCGACCGAGATGAAGCGCGGCGCGTCGGGCCAGACTTCGGCCATCGGATCGGGTACGCCGAACAGGTCGAAAGTCGATCCGCGGTGGATCAGCCCCTGCCGGCGCAATTCGGCGAGCTTCGGATAGGGGTCGGCCACGCGTCCCGCCCCCGTTCGGCTTGTCGTGCGCCGTTCCCAGTCCTCGCGGCCGACGCCGGCCACCATGTCCATGTTAGTGTCTGTCATCATATCTTTCATTCATGTTGAAGCGGGAGAAAAGGCGGGGCGTCAGAAGGCGAGGCCGCCGCCGCCGTCGACGACGAGCGTCTGGCCGTTGACGAAGGACGCCGCCGGGCTGAGCAGGAACAGGATTGCGCGCGCCATGTCCTCCGCCTCGCCGAGCCGGCCCAGCGGCGTGCGCGCAAGGACGTCGCGGCCATAGGCGCCCGCGGTGATGTCGCCGAGGCGGGGGGTGCGGGTGATGCCGGGGGCGACGGCGTTGGCGCGATAGCGGCCGGCCGCGGACACGGCGTGCCAGCGGGTCATCCCGGCGATGGCGGCCTTGCCGGCGGGATACCAGCCATTCTCCGCCGCGCCGCCGCGCCCGGCGACCAGCGAGGGCGGCGGTCCCCCCGCGATCGCCCCCGCAACCGATGCGACATTGACCAGGCTGGCGTGCGCGGCCGGTTCGGGCAGCGCGGCCGCCCAGGCGGCGGTGACGCGCTGCACGCTGCCGGCCGTCTGCGCCAGGCCTTCCTCGATGGTCAGCGGCAGCGACGAAGGCGGTCCCGCGTTGTTCACCAGATGCAGGATCGGACCATGTTCGGCCGCGATCCGCGCCATGTGCGTCGCCACGGTTTCGGGTTCTCCGGTGTGGAAGACATGGGGGCGAAAGGCCGGGCCGAGGTCGAGGCCGTGCAGGCGGTCGGCGTCGATATCGACCCCGATCACCGTCAGTCCGGCTTCGCACAGCATTTGCGCCGTGGCGGCGCCGATGCCGCTGGCGGCGCCGGTGACGATCGCCGAACTGCCTGCCGGGAAACCGAGGAAATCGAAAGCCATCAGCAGTCTCCTTGCGCCTGCGCCGCGCGCTCCACGGCCGCGGCAAATGCGGCGGGCTGGTCGATCGACACGAAATGCCCGGCCCCCGGCACGATCTCGCTCGTTGCATGCGCGACGCAGTCGAGCGCGGCGTGGGCGCATTCGGCGGCGGGTCCCTTTTCGCCGAACAGGAAATGGGTGGGGACGGTCAGCGCCGCGAGCGTCGCCATGACGTCATGCGCGCGGATCGCCTCCATCGCGGCGATCATTGCTCCGGCGCCTGCTCGCGCACGGTCGCTGTTCCAGCGCGCCAGCAGGTCGGCGTCGAGCGGCGAGCAGAGGCGCGCCTGCACCGTGTCGAAATCCTGCCGCGGCGTGCCGAACATCCGGTCGACCAGCGGCCATGCCGCATCCCACCATGCGCGCGGGCGCACCTGCATCTCGACGAGCAGCAGCGCCTTCACGCGCTCCGGCGCCCGCGCTGCCAGCGCCGCCGCGATGAAGGCGCCGATCGAATTTCCGACCAGCACCGCGGGTCCGATGGCCTGACGCTCCAGTATCTCGCCCAGCACGGAGGCCCGTTCGTCGATCGACAGGGTCGCATCGGCTTCGTTCGATGCGCCGTGGCCGGGCATGTCCCAGCCGATCAGGGCGAAGCGGGGGGTGAGGAAGGGCAGGCTGCGTTCGAACTCGTGCACCGAATGGCCGTTGCCGTGTAGCAGCACGACCGGATCGCCGCTTCCCGCACGATAGACGGTCACCGGCCCCGCCGATGTCGATTCGATGCTTTTCGTTCTGTCGCCGCTCATTCCGCGCCTCCCTGCGCCGCGTGGAGGGCCGCCCGCCGCCCGAAGAGCATGCCGGGCGCGATCGAGGCGCCGGCGCCGGGATAGCAGGGGCCGAAGATACCGCTGGCATTGTTGCCCGCCGCATAGAGCCCCGCGATCGGGCGCAGCGCCGGGTCGAGCGCACGGCCGTGCAGGTCGGTGCGCACCCCGCCCGCGGTGCCGACATCGCCCGGATAGAGCCGGACGGCATAGAAAGGCGGCTGCTCGACAGGCCCCAGATTGGGGTTCGGCCGGACCCGGCGGTCGCCGTAATAGCGGCTGATCGCCTTCGATCCGCGTCCATGGTCGTCGTCGCGGCCCGCGCGCGCGCCGGCGTTGAAACGGTCGAGGGTGTCGCGCAGCCGCTGGCGGGGAAGGCCCGTTCTTTCGGCCAGTTCGTCGACCGAACCCGCACGGATCAGATAGCCGCTTTCGATCCAGCCCGGCGGGGTGACCATCGGCGGCGCCATTCCGAACGCGTATCGGCTGCGATGCCGGCTTTCGAGGATCAGCCAGCTATGATCGGTGCCCAGCGCGGCGTGGCGTGCGATCATCCGCTGGCCGACCTCCATATAGGGCCCGGCCTCGTCCATATAGCGCTCGCCCGCGACGTCGACGACCAGCGAATGCGGAAAGCAGCGATCCCAGACATGGACCATCGGACCGGCGGGCGTCTTGGTGCCCGGGACCCACCACGCCTGGTCCATCATCGCCATCTCGGCGCCCGCATTTGCCGCGGCGCGGATGCCGTCGCCCATGTCGCCGGCCGGCGCCATGGTCGCATCGACGCCGACCGGCGCCTGATGGATCTGGCGCAGGCCCGCGTGGCGGGCGAAGCCGCCCGTCGCCAGCAGGACGCCCCGGCGTGCGATCACCCGGACCCGTTTGCCGTCGCGGTCGAGCACCGCACCGGCGACGCGGCCCTCCTCGACGATCAGTTCGACGAGGGGCGTGCCGCGCCAGACGGCGACGCCGCTTTGCCTTGCCGCCAGCAGCAGGCGGCCGATCAGCGCCTTGCCGCGGGTCGCGGGCCGGGCGCCGGTCAGCCGCGCCTTCGCCGATCGCGCCGCGACGCGCAGCGCCGCGCGCGCCGCCGCCAGCGAGCGTATGCCGAGCGCCATCGTCGACACCTCGACCGAATGGGCGGCCGAGAAGAGCGCTCCCGGCGCCAGCCATTCCTCTGCCTCGCCCAGCGCGCGCAGATCGAGCGCGTCGCAATAGAGCGTGCGGCCCGCCTCGCGCCCGCCCGGCAGTTCCGCATAATAGTCCGACCAGCCGCGCGCATGGCGCAGCGCGAGACCCTGATCGTCGAGAAAACGGGCGAAGGCGGGGCTTTCGCGGACGAATATCTTCATGCGCTCCCGGTCGACCTCGTCGCGGCCGGGCCCGACCAGCGCCTCCAGATAGCGCAGGCCGTCCTCGCACGAATCGGCGACGCCCGCGCATTCGAGCACATGGCTCGCGGGCAGCCAGACCGTCCCCCCCGACAGCGCCGTGGCGCCGCCGAGCCAGGCCTCCTTCTCGGCCAGCAGCACGTCGAGCCCCGCAAGGCGCGCGGCCAGCGCCCCGGTCAACCCGGCCGCACCGCCGCCGAGCACCAGAAAATCGCAATGATGATCGCCCTCTCGCAAGACCTTCCCTTTTTTCTATTTACATATAAATTATACAACTGATTGTGGAAAGCAACCTTTTTGAGGCGCTTGCCGGGAAGCCGATGCGCGGCGTGCCTCCGGAAAGGATGGCACGTCGCGGACGGGATGGAAGAGGAGAGAGGATTTGACGAACGCCGTTCTGCCCGATGCGGGCGATATTGCCGGTGCGCTGAAACTGGGCCTGCGCCGGCTCGCCAAGGCGGTGGTGGTCGTCACCGCGCATCGCGGCGACGCACGCGCGGCCATGACCGCGACCGCGGTTTCGGAACTGTCGCTGGACCCGCCGTCGCTGCTGGTCTGCGCCAACCGCTCGGCGTCGATGTTCCCCCTGCTGAAGGACGGGGCCGATTTCTGCGTCAACATCTTGGACGCCTCGCACCGGGCGATCGCCGACCGGTGCGCGGGCGGCGCGGCGGGCGATGCGCGCTTTGCGGAGGGCGACTGGCGGCAGGCGGCCAACGGCGGATGGGTGTTGGGCGACGCGCAGGCCAGCTTCGCCTGCGCTTTCGAACAGGCGCATTTCTATGGCACGCACGGCATCTTCATCGGCCGGGTGATCGATGTGCGGATCGCGGGAGAGGTCGGCCCGCTGATCTATGTCGACGGCGCTTTCCGGTCCTGATGCGGTGCGAGGAAACAGGGCCAGTTTCCCATTGGCTTTTCATTTTGTATAAATTATCAAACTGATTATGGAGATCAAGTCCATTGGATGACTTCCTTGAGGAGGATGGCTAAGAGCGAAATGGAAAGCGGTCGCGAAGGGACGCGGGGCAAGGCGTTGAAGGGGCAGATGATGACGGATGGGATGTCGCCCGTGCGAATTCCCAAGGCGGCGGAGATCATCGCGCAGGCCATCCGGCGACGGATCGTCCTGGGCGACCTGAAGGAGGGCGACCTGCTCCCCGCCGAAGCGGACCTGATGGCGCAGTTCGACGTATCGCGCCCGACCTTGCGCGAAGCGATCCGCCTGCTCGAATCCGAAGGGCTGGTGCGCGTGCTTCGTGGCGCCAAGGGAGGCGTGCGAATCTGTCCGCCGCAGGAGGATTCGGCGGCCCGCACCCTGGGCTTCCTGCTTCAGTTCCGCGGCGCGACATTGGCCGAGGTGCTCGACGCCCGCTCGTTCATCGAGCCGCGGCTGGCGGCGGGGCTGGCGGCCTCGGCGACCGCCGACGATATCCAGACGCTGCGCGATCACCTGGCCCACGAGGCGGAGGTGATCGAGGATTTCGCGCGCTTCGGGCGCGCCACGGCCGACTTCCACCGGGTGCTGGTCGAACGCGCCGGCAACGTCGCGCTGGGCGTGATCGTCAGCATGCTCGACGACATCTTCCTCCGCCATGTCGAGCGCTTCCTCAGCAGGTCGCGTCCGGACCAGCTGGCGCTCAACCAGCAGGCGCTGTCCAACCATCGGGCGCTGGTCGACGCGATCGCGGCGCACAAGCCGAAGCGCGCCGAGTCGGTGTGGGAGGACCATATGGACCAGTTGCGCACGGTCATCATCGGCGAGCTGGGCCAGACGACGGTGCTCGATCTCTATTGACGATGGAGGCCGCCCTTGTCGCCGAGGGTCTGGGCTTTCCCGAAGGACCGGTGATCCTGCCCGACGGCTCGCTCGCGGTGGTCGAGATCCGCCACGGGCAGGTGACGCGCATCGCGCCCGACGGGACGACGCAGGTCATCGCCAAGGTCGGCGGCGGCCCCAACGGTGCGGCGCTGGCCCCCGACGGCGCGTTGATCCTCTGCAACAACGGCGGCTACCAATGGGCCGAGAGCGACGGATGGGCGGTGCCCATCGGCGCGGCGGCGGACTATGCGGGCGGGTCCATCCAGCGGCTTCGCATCGCGGACGGACGGGTCGAGACGCTGCTGACGGCGGTCGACGATCGTCCCCTGTCGGCCCCGAACGACATCGTCTTCGATCGGGGTGGCGGCTTTTATTTCACCGATACCGGGAAGCATCACCGGCATCACAGCGACCATGGGCGCATATGCTATGTGGACGGAGCCGGCGCGCGGACGGTGGCCGAACCGCTCGATCAGCCGAACGGCATCGCGCTTTCCCCCGCCGGCGACCGCCTCTATGCGACCGAGACGGCGACCGCGCGCGCCTGGTGGTGGGAGGTCGAGCGTCCCGGGGTGCTGCGCGGCGGCCGCACCTTCATGGGCGCGGGCGGCGGCAACTTCCTGTGGGCCGAGCCCGGCTACGCCTACTACGACAGCATGGCGGTCGAGGCGAACGGCAACCTGTGCATCGGCACGCTGCTGCAGGCCGGCATCGCGATCATCGACCCCGACGGCGAGAGGGTCGGCTTCGTCGATCTGTCCGGCCTCGACCCCGCGATCACCAATATCGCCTTCGGCGGCAGCGACATGCGGCATGCCTATGTCACGGCGTCCGCGACCGGCCGCGTCTATCGCCTCACGTGGCCGCGGCCCGGGCTGCGGTTGAATTTCTGAGGCCGGATGCGGTTGCTGCAACCGCCCTATTTGCGCCGCCAGCGGAAATACCACACCTCGTGCCCCTGCGCGCGGGCCTTGGCCTCGTAGCGCGTTTCGGGCCAGCCGCCGGGGCGGACGAGGAAATCGTCGGCGGTCCGTGCCAGCCACTCGAACTGGTGGCGGTGGCGGCGCATCACCATCAGCGCGTGCGCGAGATAGATCGGGTGATCGGTGCCGAAGCGGAACTCGCCGCCGGGCTTCAGCTTGGCCGCGATCAGGTCGACCGGCCCGTCGTTCATCATCCGCCGCTTGGCGTGCCGCGCCTTCGGCCATGGGTCGGGATGGAGCAGGTAGACGAAGGACAGCGCGCCGTCAGGAACGCGGCGCAGCACCTCCAGCGCGTCGCCATGATGGATGCGGACGTTGGCGAGCGACGGATGCGCGCCCCCCTTTCCCGCGAGATGCGGATCGCCGCTGATGTGGACGAGCGCCTGCGCGACCCCGTTGAGGAAGGGTTCGGCGCCGATGAAGCCGTGATCGGGCAGCATGTCGGCCCGCGCCGCCATATGCTCGCCGCCGCCGAAGCCGATCTCGAAATGCAGCGGGCGGTCGAAACCGAACAGGCGCTCGGCGGTCACCGGCCCCTCCGCCGGCACCGCGATCTGCGGCAGCAGATGGTCGACCAGATCCTGCTGGCCCGCGCGCAGGGGCTTGCCCTTGGCGCGGCCGTAGAGGCGGTTGAGCGTGGTGGGATCGCCAGATTTATAAGCCGTCATGCCGCGCGCGTTAGCGGTGCCGGGCCGTGCGGGCAAGGCGGGGGCGATGCGCGGGCCGTTGGCGTCACGCGGCGCGGCGAAGGCGTTAAAGCCACAAAGGCCCCGCACGCGCCGCCGCGATTATGGCCTTTGTGGCTTTAGAGCATCGAGCATTAAATATGAACCGTTTGCCCCCCGCTTTCGCGGGGGCAGGCTCTGAGCTTGTCGAAGCCTGTCCTGAGCGCCTGCAAGGCAGTCGAAGGGGGTCGTTCTTTCTTTTGGCGCCGCAAGAAGAAGGACGGTGCTTCCCCCGGACGTGATCCGGGGTCAGCACGAACGGCAGAAAGGGCGATGCAGGTTTAACGTACGATGCTCTAGGCGCGTGATGACATTGGACGGACGCGTGATTGCGAGCGGCGAAGCTGCGCGGCAATCCAGAGTGTGCGGTAACCGCTCTGGATTGCTTCCCCCGGATCAGGTCCGGGGTCGCAATGACGTAAGAGAGGCGATTCAGATTGAACGCTTGCCGCCCCGAATGGCGCGGCGCGCGAAGATCGCGCCGCGATCGGGCGAGACGTGCGCGGGTCTTAGCGGCCCAGCGCGGCCTTCAGCCTGTCGATCAGGTCGGTGCGTTCCCAGGGGAACGCGTCGCCGTCCGGCTGGCGGCCGAAATGGCCGTAGGCCGCGGTCTGGCGATAGATCGGCTTGTTGAGGCCCAGATGGGTGCGGATGCCCTTCGGGGTCAGCCGGACGAGTTGCGGCAGTGCCTGTTCCAGCGCGGCTTCGGACACGCCCTCGGCCGCGGTGCCGTGCAGGTCGACATAGACCGACAGCGGTTCTGCGACGCCGATCGCGTAGCTGAGCTGGATCGTGCAGCGGCGGGCGAGGCCGGCGGCCACGACGTTCTTGGCCAGATAGCGCGTGATGTAGGCGGCCGAGCGGTCGACCTTGGTCGGATCCTTGCCGCTGAACGCGCCGCCGCCGTGCGGGCTCGCCCCGCCATAGGTGTCGACGATGATCTTGCGGCCGGTCAGCCCGGCGTCGCCGTCGGGTCCGCCGATCTCGAAACGCCCGGTCGGGTTGATATGATAGACGGTGTTCGCGGTCAGAAGCTCGGCGGGCAGGACGTCGGCGATCACACCCAGCACATATTTGCGCAGCTCCTGATATTTGGTCTCGTCGCCTTCGCCGTCGTGCCAGAAATAGCCCGGCGCGTGCTGGGTCGACACGACGATCGCGGTCGCCTCGACCGGGCGCTCGTTGGCGTAGCGCAGCGTGACCTGGCTCTTGGTGTCGGGTTCGAGGAAGGGCGCGATGCCGGCCTTGCGGTCGGCGGCCATGCGCTCGAGAATCTTGTGCGCGTAATCGAGCGTCGCGGGCATCAGGTCGGGCGTCTCGTCGGAGGCATAGCCGAACATGATCCCCTGGTCGCCGGCGCCCTCGTCCTTGTCGGCGCTTTCGTCGACGCCCTGCGCGATATGCGCCGACTGGCCGTGGAGATTGTTCTCGAAGCGCAGGTTCTTCCAGTGGAAACCGTCCTGCTCATACCCGATCTCGCGAACGGTTTCGCGCACCGTCGCCTCGATCTCGTCGAGCGCGCCCGGCGCCCATTCGCCATCCTCGTAGACGCCCTTGCAGCGGATTTCGCCCGCCAGCACGACAAGCTGGGTCGTGGTCAGCGTTTCGCAGGCCACGCGCGCTTCGGGATCCTTCGACAGGAACAGATCGACGATCGAATCGCTGATCTGGTCGGCAACCTTGTCGGGATGCCCTTCGGACACGCTTTCGGACGTGAAGAGGAAGCTGTTGCGCATGGGAGACTTTCTTTGGATTTGGATATAAAGAAAAGTTTATGTCCCGGCGCTGTTAGCGTCCGCGCCGTCGAAAGGCAATGGCCAGCGCGAGCAGCAGCAGCGCGAAGCCGACCGGAAGACGATTGCCGAAACGGGCGAAAAGCGTCGGGGCGTGGGCCGGCGGAACCAGCGTGTCGATGCGCCCGGCGCGGTGCATCGGAATCGCCGCGCGGATGCGGCCGTCGGCGTCGATCACCGCGCTGATCCCGGTCGGAGTCGCGCGGACGACCGGCAGCCCTTCCTCTATCGCCCGCAGCCGCGCCTGGGCGAGGTGCTGCGGCGGCCCCCAGCTTCCGAACCAGGCGTCGTTCGAGGGGTTGAAGATGAAATCGGGCCGATGCGCGCGATCGACGACCTGTCCCGAAAAGATGATCTCGTAACAGATTTGCAGGCCGACCTCGACCGCCGGGCGCAGCGTTTCGGGCAGGCGGGTTGCGATCACCGCCGGCGGGTGACCCGCGGGCGGGACATCGACCGTGCGGGTCGCGGCGGGCAGGGAGAGGGTGCGCGCGCCCGGTCCCGGCCAGAAGTCGATGTCGCCCGGCGCGAGCCGCGACAGGCCGATCGCCGACAGCAGCGGCCGCATCGGCAGATATTCGCCATAGGGGACGAGGTGCGCCTTGTCGTAGCGCGGCCCCAGCGTGCCGTCGGGATACACCGTCATCACCGCGTTGCGCGCGCCGACGACGGTGCCGTCGCGGCCGAGTTCGAGCTTGAGCGCGCCGAGCAGCATCAGGTCGCCGGGATTCATCAGATTCGTCAGCCGTGCCCGCGCCTCGGCCGGTGAGCGATCATAATAGACGAGCGGATAGCCGGTTTCGAGATAATCGGGGATCGCTGCCTCTGGCCACAGGATCAGGCGGGCGCGGTCGTCCTTGGGGACGGTCAGCCGTGCCAGCTTGGCGAAATTGGCGTCGGCCTTGTCGCCCTCCCACTTGTCCTGCTGTCCGATGTTGGGCTGGACGAGGGTGATGGGGATCGGGGAGGCCGTGTCGGCTGTCCCGCCGCCGCCAGCCGTCGCGACGGCGGCCGCGGTGGCCAATATCGGAATCGACGCCGCGAGCGCCGCGCGCTTCCACTGCCGCGCCGAAAGCAGGAGCAGCGCGCCCGCCACGCAGACGACCAGCGCTCCGAGCCCGTAGGTGCCGAGCCAGATCGCCGCCGAAGCGAAGCGGCCCGCCGCGATCGCGCCCAGCGGGTTCCAGGCAAAGCCCGTGAACACCCAGCTTCGCAGCCATTCGGTCAGCGTCCACAGCGCGGCGAGGGCGAGGATGAAGGAGAGCGTTACCCCGGCGAAGGCGGTGGCCGTTGGCGTCCCGTCTCCGGCACCTGCCTTTTTCGCAGGGGCGACGATTCGGGAAACCGCCCACGCCCCCCACGCCGCGAGCGCCGGATAGACGGCGAGGTAGAGCGACAGCAGCACGACCGCGATCCATCCCAGCCACGCCGGCATCGCCGCCTGATAGGTGAAGGCGGTCGCGATCCAGTTCAGGCCGATCGTGAAATGGCCGACCCCGAAGGCCCAGCCGATCCCGAGAGCGCGGCGCCCGCGCGGCGCCCGCGCGACGAGCAGCATCCAGCCCGCGAGCGCGAGCAGGGTCAGCGGCCACAGGTCGAGCGGCGCGAAGCCCGTGGCGGAAACGGCGCCGAGCAGCAGAGCGGCGAGTTTCGGACGGCGGTCGGCGAAAGCGTGGAGTGTCGCGGTCACGCGCGCAGCCTTAGCCGGGCGGCGCGGCGCTCGCCAGAGCCTATATGGCATCGCGATCGTCCGGTGCACATCGGCGCCGACTTGTCGAAGCGCGGTTCTTCCTGCAAAGGCGCGGAAAGACAGAACGGGCTTTCGACGCGGCTCCATCGAGCCCCGTCGAAGGGCCAGGCCGAACGGACATTGCCATGCCTTTCACGATGAAACGCCTTGCCGTCTATTGCGGGTCCGCGACCCCCGACGATCCCACCTTCATCGAAACCGCGCGGCATGTCGGGCGTACGCTGGCGAGCCGCGGCATCGGCGTCGTCTATGGCGGCGGCCGGACCGGCCTGATGGGCGCGGTCGCCGATGCGGCGCTCGCGGCGGGGGGCGAGGTGATCGGGGTGATTCCCGATGCGCTGGTCGGCACCGAGGTCGCGCATCGCGGCGTGACCGAACTCCACGTCGTTTCGGGCATGCACGAGCGCAAGCGCATGTTCACCGACCTGTCCGACGGCTTCCTCACCATTCCCGGCGGCGTCGGCACGATGGACGAGCTGTGGGAGGCGATCAGCTGGGCGCAGCTCGGCTATCATGCCAAGCCCGTCGGGCTGCTCAATGCCGGGGGATTCTACAACGATCTGATCGCCTTCAACCGCCGCATGGTCGAGGTCGGCTTCATCCGCCCGGCGCATGCGCGGATCATGATCGTCGATGCCGGGCTCGACGAATTGCTCGACAAGATGGTTGCCTATCGCCCGCACGAGCCGATCTTCGCGATGAAGGCCGACGATTTGTGACCCACGTCGGGCGACGAGGGGGGCGGCGCCCATGAGCGAGGTGGAATGGATCGCCGCCGGTCTCGTCCTGATCAACGTCGCGCTCGTCGCGTTGCGCAGTGTGTGGAACTATCCCTTCGCGCTTGTCGCGGTCAGCCTCTACGCCGTCGTTTTCTATGAGGCGAAGCTTTACAGCGACATGCTTCTCCAGGGCTTTTTCCTTGTCCTGAACCTCTATGGCTGGGCCGCCTGGCTGCGCGCGCGCGCGGACAGCGGCGTGCCGGTCGGCTGGATGACCGCGCGGGCGCGGCTGGTCTGGGGCGGCGCCACGCTGGCGGCCTGGATCGTCTGGAGCGCCGCGATGCATCGCCACACCGACGCGGCGGCGCCGTGGATCGACGGCGCGATCGCGATGGCCAGCATCACCGCGCAATGGCTGCTCGCGCGGCGCCGGGTCGAAAGCTGGTGGCTGTGGATCTTCGTCGATCTGATCGCGGTGCCGCTCTTCGCCTCGCGCGGCCTCTATGCGACGAGCGTGGTCTATGTCGTGCTGCTCGGCCTGTCGATCGACGGGCTGATCCAGTGGCGCCGCGCCGCGGCGGCGGGGACGGCGCCCGCATGACCCGACGCATCTGCCTCCACGGCGCCGAAAGCACCGGCAAGTCGACGCTGGCGCCGCGGCTCGCCGCGCGGCTCGGCGGCCTCGTCGTCCCCGAATATGGCCGCGCCTATGCTGAGGCGAACGGCACCGAATTCGACGAAGCCGACCTGCTCGCGATCTTCGAGGGCCATGTCGCGGCGACGCGGGCGGCGCTGGCGCAGCGGCCCCGATGGCTGGTTTCGGACACCGACCCGCTGATGACGCAGGCGTGGGCGGTAATGCTGCTCGGGCGACGGCTGCCCGAGATCGACGCGTGGGACGAGGTCGCCGACCTCTACCTCGTCCCCGCGATGGACCTTTCGTGGGAAGAGGACGGCACGCGGCTGTTCGGCAGCGACCTCGCGCGGCGGCAGTTCATGGACGTCGCGATCGGCGAACTCGAACGACGAAAACTGCGCTGGGCATGGGTCGAGGGCGAGGGGGACGCGCGGCTGGAAAACGCGCTGGCGGCAGTGGAGGCGGCGGAGTTCGCCTGATCGCGAAGGTTGCGGGGTCGTCCGTTTGGGGTGGCCAGACATACCCCATCTTCGTCATCCCCGCGAAAGCGGGGATCCAGAGCGGGCGTCGGCCGACCTTTCCCTGGGTTCCCGCTTTCGCGGGAATGACGAAGCTAAAAACGGGAATGGCGCCTTCCGCTTGCTACCCGCCTTTCACCCCGAATAAGCGTCGCGCAATTCGCGTTTCAGTACCTTGCCGATCGGGCTGCGCGGCAGTTCTTCGACGACGCGGATTGCGTTCAGCCGCTGGGTCTTGCCGACCTTGGCGTTGCAGTCGGCGCGCACGCTTTCGGCATCGGCGCCGGGCTTGAGTACGACGAAAGCGACGGGCGTCTCTCCCCATTCCTCGCTCGGCATGCCGACCACCGCCGCCTCGACGACGCGGTCGTCGGCGAGCAGGATCGCCTCCAGATCGCTGGGGAAGATGTTGAAGCCGCCCGAGATGATCATGTCCTTCGCGCGGTCCATCAGCGTCAGGAAGCCGTCTTCGTCGAAGCGGCCGATGTCGCCGTGACGATAGAAGAGATTCCCCTCCGCATCGTACCAGTGCATTGCCCTGGTCGCGTCGGGACGGTTGTTGTAGCCGGTCATCATCGCGGGGCTGCGGCCGACGATCTCTCCGACCGAACCCTGCGGCAGCTCGTTGCCTTCCTCGTCGATCACCTTGGCGATGTGGCCGGGCGCGGGGCGGCCGACCGTGTGCAGCTTGTCGGGATATTGATGCGCTTCGAGGATGAAGGCCGCGCCCCCCTCGGTCATGCCGTAGATTTCGACGAGCCCGCCCGGCCAGCGCTTGAGCACGTCGGCCTTGAGGGCAGCGGGGAAGGGGGCCGAGGTGCAATATTTCATGATGAAGCTGGAAAGGTCGAAGCGGTCGAAATCCTCGAGCGCCATGATGCGGCGATATTGTACCGGCACCAGCATCGTGTTGGTCGCGCGCTCGCGCTCCGCCAGTTCGAGGAAGCCGCGCGCATCGAACTTCTTCATCAGCACGACCTGCCCGCCCGAGCCGACGGTGGGAAGGAAGCTCGCCATCGTCGTGTTCGAATAGAGCGGGGTCGACAGGATCGTCACCGCGTGCGGGCCATAGGCGGGAACCCCGCGCTGGATATGCTGCCAGCGCATCGCGTGGCTGTGGACGATGCCCTTCGGCGTGCCGGTGGTGCCCGACGAATAGATGATGTTGAAGCCGTCCTCCGGCCGGATTTCGACGGCATCGGGCGTGGTTCCCACGGGCGCCATCCAGTCGTCGAGCGCGACCCCGACGCCGCTGCCGTCCATGGCGATGCGGTCGGATGCGGTGACGGTCTGGCCTTCGAGGCTCGCCGCGGCGGCGCTGTCGAGGAACAGGTGGCGCGCACCCGTGTCGGCGATCATCGCCGCCATCTGTTCGCCGGTCGCGCTGTTGGTGATCAGTCCCGCGACGCCGCCGGCGCGCAGCGTGCCGAGGATCGCGGCCATCTGTTCGACGCTGTTGAGCCCGGCAACGGCGGTCCGGTCGCCGCTCTGGAAGCCGTCCTGCTGAAGCCGGGCGGCGATTCGATCCATCATCCGGTCCAGTTCGGACCAGCTTAATCGCCGCGACGGGTCGGCAGCCGCTACGGCATCGGGACGTTCGGCGGCATGGGCGCGGATCAGGTCGGGCAGGGTGGCGAAAGCGCTGTCGAGCAGGTCGGTCGAGGTCATGTCCATCGGTTAGCACAGCGGGGGACCGGCGCAATGCCGGGCGCCGCGAAACGCCGTCGGGTGTGACGGCCTGGGGGGCAGGGTGCGGGCATCGGACGGAGGCGATCCGGGCGGCGAATCGCATGATGGGGCGGGGCGCATCGCCCTCTATCATCCGCTGCGCGAGCGCGCCGCGACGCTGGGCGCGGCGCTGGAAGCCGCGGGCCATGCGGTGCGGACGATGCCGTCGCCGGCGAACGGGCTGCGGCCGTGGCTCGACGGCTGCTTCGACCTGCTGCTGATCAACCCCTTCCTCGATTGGCAGGACCCCTTTGCCTTCGTGCGGCTGATGGCGGCGGTCGCAGCGCGGCGGCCGGTGCTGGCGGTGTCGGATCGCGACTCGCTGGAGGAACGGATGATCGCGCTGCATGGCGGCGCGGACGACGTGGTCACCTGGGCCGACAATCTGCCCGAGGTGCTGGCGCGCGCCGCCGGGCTGTTGCGGCGCAGCCGGCTGGCCGCCGGCCAGCTTGGCGCGGGCGAGTTGCGGATCGACCTGATCGACCGGCGTGTCGAGCGCGCGGGGCGGCCGATCCGCCTGCCGCTGCGCGAATTCGACCTGCTCGCCAATCTGGCGCGCGTTCCCGATCGTCCGCTGTCGCGCGCGGCGCTGCTCAAGGCGGTGTGGCGGCTCGACTTCGATCCGGGGACCAACCGGGTCGAGGTGCATATGTCGCGGCTGCGCGCCCGGCTCGACCGCGGCTTCGCTTGGCCGATGCTGCACACGATCAAGGGCGTCGGCTATGCGCTGCGCTCGCATCCCGGCGCGGGCGCGCCCGAATAGGGGCAAGACCCTAAGCCTGCTTGACCCGGCGCTTTGGATGACTACTGACTCGGCGGAAAGAACGAACAGAACAGCTGGAGAGATCGCCGATGCACCCGTCCGTCCACGCCGCCGCTACCCCCGACAAGCCCGCGATCATTGTCGCCGAGACGGGCGAATCGATCAGCTATGCCGAACTCGACGCGGCGTCGAACCGTGCGGCACAGCTTTTTCGCGCGCACGGACTGGGGCACGAGGACGTCGTCGCCTTCATGCTCGACAACACGCCGCATTATTACGGGCTGACCTGGGGCGCGCAGCGCGCGGGGCTGCGCTATGTCTGCATCTCGTCGCGCCTGACGCAGGACGAGACCGACTATATCCTCGAAAATTCGGGCGCGAAGATGCTGATCGTCGCCGCCAGCCTCGCACCCGCGGCACAGCAGCTCCAGACGCGGATCGAGCGCTTTTCGATGGGCGGCGACATCGCCGGCTGGCCGAAGATCGAGGACGAACTGGCGAAGATGCCGGCGACGCGGATCGCCGACGAGCGCGCCGGGGTCGACATGCTCTATTCGTCGGGGACCACCGGCCGGCCCAAGGGGGTCAGGGTGCCGCTGCCCGAAGAGCGCGAGATCGACGCGCCGAACAGCCTCGTCATGCTCGCCGCCGCGGCCTTCCATATCGGCCCCGAGAGCGTCTATCTGTCACCCGCGCCGCTTTATCACGCGGCGCCGCTGCGCTGGTCGATGACGATTCATCGGCTTGGCGGCACCGTCGTGCTGATGAAGAAATTCGATCCCGAAGGCGCGCTGGCGGCGATCGAGACATATCGCTGCAACGCGGCGCAATTCGTGCCGACGCATTTCGTGCGGATGCTGAAACTGCCCGAGGCGGTGCGCGCGAAATACGACGTGTCGTCGATGAAGAGCGCGATCCACGCCGCCGCGCCGTGCCCGGTGCCGGTCAAGCAGGCGATGATCGACTGGTGGGGGCCGGTGCTGCTCGAATATTATGCGGGATCGGAAGGCAATGGCATGACCTTCGCGACCAGCGAGGACTGGCTGGCGCACAAGGGTACGGTCGGGCGCGCGATCAACGGCGTGCTGCACATCGTCGGCGAGGATAACGAGACCGAACTGCCGGTGCGGCAGGAAGGCACGGTCTTTTTCGAGAGCGAGCAGGTCTTCGAATATCACGACGACCCCGAAAAGACCGCGTCGAGCCGCAATTCGAAAGGCTGGTCGACGCTGGGCGACGTCGGCTGGGTCGATGAGGAGGGCTTCCTCTATCTGACCGACCGCAAGAGCTTCATGATCATCTCTGGCGGGGTGAACATCTATCCGCAGGAGATCGAGAATCATCTCGTCACCCATCCGAAGGTCGCGGATGTCGCGGTCGTCGGCGGACCGCACGAAGAGATGGGCGAAGAGGTGATCGCGGTCATCCAGCCCGCCGACATGGCCGACGCCACCGACGCGTTCCGCGAGGAACTGGGCGCCTATGCGCGCGAGAAGCTGTCGGGGGTGAAGATCCCGCGGCGCATCGATTTCCTGGAGGCGCTGCCGCGCCACGACACCGGCAAGCTCTACAAGCGGCTGCTGCGCGATCAATATTGGGAGAAGGCGAAGGGCAAGTGAGCCCGCCGCGGGTCAAGACGCGCGACCGCATCCTGACGGCGGCGCTGCGGCTGTTCAACGAACAGCGCTTCGGCAGCGTCTCGACCGCCGCGATCGCCGCCGAGGTCGGCATCGCCGAGGGCAATCTGTGGTATCATTTCCGCAGCAAGCGCGCGCTGCTCGACGCGATCAGCGCCGATTTCGCGGAGGCGATCGAGGAACGGCTACGGATGCGCCCGTCCGACGCGGGCGACCTGATCGAGGAATATGTCGGCCTGCTCGCCTGCATGCAGCGCGAACTGCACACCTTTCGCTTCATCTATCGCGACCGCGCCGATTACGGCGAATCGAGCCCGATCATCCTCGATCATATCGGCGGCTGGTACGACCGGGTGCACGAACAGCTGAGCATCTATCTGGGCGCGATGATCGATCGCGGCCTGCTCGACTGGCCGCGCGTCCGGCTCGGCGACCTGTGCACCAACGCGTTGCTGATCCTGCGCTTCGGCCTCGAATATCAGCGCGAGATGGACCCGGCGGCGGTCGGCGACCTCGACAGCGCGCGCTGGACGGTCGAGCGTCATCTGACGCTGTTCGAGGACCGGCTCGATCCCGCCGCCGCACGCCGCTTTCACCGCGCGATCGAGCAGGCCGACCTGCAAAGCTGACCCGCCAGCGAAGGAGCCGTCATGCCCTCCCGCCTCGAATTCTTCTTCGACCTCTCCTCGCCCTGGACCTGTCTGGCGTTCGCCAATGTCCAGCCGCTGATCGCGCGGACGGGCGCCGATGCGACCTTTCGTCCGATCCTGGTCGGCGGGGTGTTCAACGCGGTGAACCCGGCGGTCTATGCCGCGCGCGAGCAGACCGACAACCGCAAGATGCAGCATGGCTGGAAGGTGCTGGCCGACTGGGCGCGGCTGGCGGGGGTGGAGATGAACTTCCCGTCGCGCTGGCACCCGGCGAAAAGCGTCCACGCGATGCGGTTCGCGACCGCGCTCGAGGACGACCAGCCGGCGCTGATCGCCTTTGCGCGCGCCGCGTTCGAAAGCTATTTCGGGCGGCAGGAAAATCTCGACGATCCCGCCGTGCTCGAAGCCGTGGCGACGGGCGCGGGTCTCGACGGCGCCGCGATCCGCGCCGCCTCGACCACCGATGCGGTCAAGGCGCGGCTGCGCGCCAACACCGAAGAACTGGTGGCGCGCGGCGGCTATGGCTCGCCGACGCTGTTCGTCGACGGCACCGACATGTATTTCGGCAACGACCAACTGCCGCTCGTCGAAGCGGCGCTTCAACGCAACTGAGAGGATTCTCCCGATGCAGGACCGCATTTCCATCACGATGCTGGAGGACGGCATCGCCGACGTCCGGCTGATCCGCGCCGACAAGATGAACGCGCTCGACGCCGCGATGTGGTCGGCGCTTGCCGAGGCGATCGACGAGTTGAAGGCGAAGCAGGGGCTGCGCGTTGTCGTGCTGTCGGGCGAGGGGCGCGCCTTCTGCGCCGGGCTCGACCTCTCGAGCCTCAGCGCCGAGCGCGATCCGGGGGCGAGCAGCGCGGGCGGCACGCTGTCCGACCGCACGCGCGGCCTGTCGAACAATGCGCAATATGCCGCGTGGGGCTGGCGCGAATTGCCGGTGCCGGTGATCGCCGCGGTGCACGGCGTCGCCTTCGGCGCGGGCAGCCAGATCATGGCGGCGGCCGATATCCGCATCGTCCATCCCGACACGCGCATCGCGATCATGGAGATGCGCTGGGGCCTCGTCCCCGACGTCGCGGGAATGGCGCTGTGGCGCACGCAGGTTGCCGACGACGTGCTGCGCGAGATGATCTACACCAACCGCGAATTCACCGGGTCGGAGGCGAAGCTGCTGGGGTTCGCGACGCATGTCGCCGACGACCCGCTGGGCAAGGCGATGGACCTTGCGCGGGTGATCGCGGGCAAGAATCCGCACGCGATCCGCGGCGCCAAGCGTCTGTGCAACATGCTCGCCGACGCGACCGACGCCGAGATATTGCAGGCCGAAAGCGACGAACAGGTCAAGGTCATCCGCACCCCGAACCAGATCGAGGCGGTGATGGCGCATATGGAGAAAAGAAAGCCGAACTTCGCGGATTGAGGGGAGCGGCCCTCTACAACAACCGCAGGAATCGCGCCGCGTGGTGCCAGTCGGCCTCGCGGTGCGCGCGCGTCCTCTGCGCTTCCGTATCGGCGCCCCAGCGGCGTTCCTGATAGAGTTCGTCGAGGCTGACCGCCATCCACAGCGCGTCTGCCGGAAAGGCATCCTCGACCAGCGCGAGCCCGGCGACGAGCGATCCGCCGATGGTGACGAGCGGTGCGAGCGGCGCGAGGCGGAAGGGATCGAGGCGCTGCACCGCATCGCGCAGCGCCGCGACCGTCGCGGGCGGCTGATCGACCGGCAGCACCCCCTGCGCGAGCGCGAATTCGATCCCGTGGCGCTGCTCGGCCCAGGCGAGCAGCGGGTTCCACGCCGCCGCCTGTTCGGCCTGCAGCGCCGCGTCGCGGTCGTCGCGGTAGCAGAAGAGGTCGCTTGCGGCATAGGCGGCGATCGGCGCCGCGAAGCCGACGGGGTCGGCGGCGGCGAGGTCGATCGCGGCGTTGGCGATGCCGGTCAGCGGCATCGAGGCCGGGTCGATGTCCTCGCCCTGCGCGTCCCACTCGGCGGCGATCGCCTCGGCCAGCGCGCGGCCCGCGACGGCGAGCGGCGCGCGCGCCGGGGTGCGCACCGGCCGCCCGTCGAGCGCGACGCCCCAGCCGCCGTCCTGCGGGACAGCCTCGGCCTGCTTCCAGAAGCGCTTCACGGCCCGGGCGGCGTCCGCCAGCGGCGCGCGAGAATGCGCGGCATGATCGCGAAATCGAACACGCCGATCAGCACCACGGCGGCGCCGACCCAGCGGTCGGCGGGCTGGCCGGCGAGCGCCCATACGCCGCGGATGAGCAGGAAGCCCGCGAGGATGAGCAGCGCGCCCATCAGCCGCATGCTGGACAGCGCGAAAAAGCGTTTCTTCGCCAGGGCGTCTTCGGGTCGCGTCATGCGCTTTTCCTATCGCCGCCAAGCTCGCGCATCAAATGCGCCAGCGCGCCATGGCCGGTCGCCTCGATCTCCGTCGCGATCCGCGCGCATTCGTCGGCCGGCTTGTTCTGCGACAGCTTGATCGTCGGGCGCCATGCGGCGATCCGCATCTCGAAGCCGATGATCGCACCGGTCAGTTTCGCGAAATAATTCGGGTCCATCTTGTCGCGCGTCCACGGCGGATTCGCTCCGATCCGCGCCTCGTGCTGCGCCGACAAGGCGTCGAGCTGCGCCACCAGTTCGGCCTCGTCGAGCCAGCGCGCCGGGCCTTCCATCTCGACCGCGACATAATTCCACGTCGGCACCGCGTGCGCTTCCTCGGCATACCAGCCCGCGCTGACATAGGCGTCGGGGCCCTGCACGACCGCAAGCGCCGTCGCCCCGGCGAGATGCCGGGTCAGCCCGTTGCCGCGCGCGAGGTGGAATTGCAGCGTCGCGGCGTCGTTGCTCAGCACCACCGGGGCGTGCGCGACGCGCGGCCCGTCGGGCGTGCCCGCGAAGATGGCGGCAAAGCCGATCTCGCGCACCAGCAGCGCGGCGAGGTCGTCCTGCCGCGGCCGGAAGGCGGGGTCGGGATGCATCAGCGCGGTTTCCGGGGCGCAGGCTTGCGGCCGCCGGGTTTCGCGGGGCCGCGTTTCGCCGGGGCCTTGGGCTTCGCCTTGGCTTCGGCGCGGCCGCGCCGCTCGCCGCGCCTTGCCTTGCGGACCTGTTTGGCGTGCGCCTTGGCCTTCGTCTTCTGCACGGTCTTCGCCGAAGGCCGGGGCGCCTCCTCGGCCAATGCGTCGCCAAGCAGCGGATCGAAGCCCAGCGCGTCGAGGCTCGCAGCGAAATGTTCGGGCACCGGCGTCGCGATGTCGAGCGCGCCGCCGTCGGGATGGTCGATGCGCAGGCGGCGGCTGTGCAGGTGCAGCTTGCGGCTGATCGTGCCGGTCAGGAAAGCCGCCTTGCCGCCATATTTGCCGTCGCCGACGATCGGGTGGCCGATCGCCGCCATATGGACGCGAAGCTGATGGGTACGGCCGGTCAGCGGCTGGAGTTCGACCCACGCCGCGCTGTTCCCCGCGCGCTCGATGATGCGATAGCGCGTTTTCGACGGCAGCCCCTTGTCGTCGACGTGCATCTTCTCGCCGCCCGATCCGGGCTGCTTCGCCAGCGGCAGGTCGATCTCTCCTTGCGCGATGTCGGGGACGCCGACGACGATCGCCCAATAGGTCTTGCGCGCGCTGCGGTTCGAGAAGGCCTTGGCGAACCAGGCGGCGGCGCGCGGCGTGCGCGCGACGAGCAGCGCGCCCGACGTGTCCTTGTCGAGCCGGTGGACGAGCTTCGGCCGCACCGGCGCCTCGCCCTGCAACGCGCCGAGCAGCCCGTCGACATGCGCGTCGGTCTTCGTCCCGCCCTGCGTCGCGAGCCCCGGCGGCTTGTCGAGCACGAACGCGCTCGTATCGCGGTGGATCACCATCGCCTCGGCCAGCGCGACGTCGGCGGGGGACAGCGGCCGGTCCTTGCGCGGACGCGGTCCGGCGGGGGCGGCGGGGGGAACGGGCATCGCGATCCGCTGCCCCGCCTCGATCCGGGCGGAGACGTCCGCCTTCTTTCCATCGAGCGTTAGTTCGCCCGACCGCGCCCAGCGCGCGATCAGCGCATGCGGCGTGCCCGGCCGGTGCCGCTTGAACCAGCGGTCGAGCCGGATGCCGTCATCCTCTTCCCCGACGGTGGCGCTGTCGCCGCTCATGCCGGAAGCTGCCGCATCGCGAGCATCCCCAGCCCGCACACCGCGATACCGACGACGACCGACGACAGGACATAGGCGGCCGCCTGCGCCATCGCGCCGCGTTCGAACAGCAGCCAGAATTCGAGGCTGAACGAAGAAAAGGTGGTGAAGCCGCCGAGGATGCCGACGCCCAGGAACAGCCGCGTCGTCTCGCTGCCGCCGCTGCGCGCGAGCCAGCCGATCAGCAGGCCCATCAGCAGGCTGCCCGCGATGTTGATCGACAGCGTCCACCATGGGAAACCGGGGCCAAGCCGCGCGAGCATGATCTGGCCGACCAGATGCCGCGCCCCCGCGCCGATCGCGCCGCCGACCATGACTGGGAAAAGTCCGTTCATGCGCTCGTCCCTAGCGGCAAAAGCGCGCGGCGGAAAGCGGGCGCATGGCCATTCGGGACGCGCTGTCGATGCAGGTCGGGCCCGTGGCGCCGTGGTGCCGGTTTCGGCGGCTATTCTTTCGGCCGCTGGTGCGCCCCGCGCCAGTCGGCGGGCCGGACGAAGCGCCCCTGCCAGATGCCGCGTCGCTTTGCGCGCGCTTCGGCTTCCTCGACGAAATAGCGGTCGTCGGTCGCGATCGCCCAGCCCTGACGCACCAGCGCGGCGCCGAGGTCGGACCCCGCGGGGTCGGGGACGGTCCGGCAGGCCGCGAGCGTTCGGCGATAACGGTCCGTGCCTTCGATCGCGCAATGAAGAGGGCCGCGCCCGGCGAGGCGCTCGAGCGCCGCGCGCGCCTCGACCCCGCACGGCCAGCGCGTCCCGTCGGCGCGTTCGCAGTCCTGCCGATATTCGACCGCGTCGATGCCGATGAGCCGGATGGTCAGGACGTGGCCATCCTGCCGCGCCGTTAGGCTGTCGCCGTCGATGACGTGGACGAGCGGGACCACCGCCACTGGTGCCGGACTTCCCAGCCATGCCGCGACCGCCAGCCCGGCGAGCAGCAGCAGGGCGACCAGCGCGCGCAGCCGCCGGCGCCAGCGCAGGCGGGTGAGGGGAGAGGAACGGCGCATCGGACTCGCGGTGGAGCGGCGAAGCCGGCGTTGCAAGGGTGAATCAGGGATTGACGATGAGAACAAATCATGTCCAAAATGGACCAAATTAGTCCGCTGCCTTGCCTGCGGACCCGGGCGATCCAGCGGCAGGGTCCGAAATGGCGGCAGATACGAGCGAACAAAAGGGGAATATCGCCGCTATGACGGCATAAGGGCACCGGGATGGGCAGAAAACAGGGAAAGGGTGGGGCCATGGAACAGGCGATCGCATTTCGACCGGCAGAGACCGTGTCGTCGCCGGATCAGGCAAACCTCGGACCGGCGACGCGATTGCTGTTCGTCGGCCCGGCGGAGGCGGTACCGGACTATGCGCGGGCGGGGGCCCGGCTGGTCGCGGCGCTCGCCCCGGCTGACGCGGCGGCGCACATCCGCGCGATGATCGCGGTCGACATCGTCTGGCTGGCCGACGCCGGCGCGATCGACGAGCCGTCGCTTGCCGACATCGCCGCGGCGGTCATCGAACGCGATTGCCGGCTGGTGTGCGAGACCGGGCTGGCGGCGCTCGACCGCGTCGCGGCGGCGATCCCGCCTGCGGTGCGTGCCGAATGGCTCGTCGAGGCCGATGCCGCCGACCGGCTGGTCGCGCTTGCCGCCGCCAGCCCCGGCGCGGCGCTTGCCGTGCACGACGTCGCGCGCGACGAGGCGATGGAGCGCATCGACCGTTTGCAGGAAGAGGTTGCGCGCATCTCGCGCCTGCTCGGCGATCTTGCCGGACAGCGCGGGCTGGCGGGGGGACCCGGCGGGCTGGCGATGCCCCCGTCCGACGACCCCGGCCGTGCAGTGTCGCTGCGGTCGCCCGGGCGCGACTATGCCGCCGCTCCACGCAGCTTCGTGCCCGAGGATCGGGCGACCGATCGCCAGCGCGCCAAGGCGGTGCGCCGCCTCCTGCGGCAGCGGCGGGTGCGCGAGCAATATTTTCCGGCCGACCTGTTCGCCGATCCGGCATGGGACATGCTGCTCGATCTTTATGCCGCGCGGCTCGAACGGCGGCCCGTTTCGGTGTCGAGCCTGTGCATCGCCGCCGCGGTTCCCGCGACGACAGCGCTGCGCTGGATCAAGACGATGACCGACGCCGGCCTGTTCGTGCGCGAAGCCGACCCCAACGACGGACGCCGCATCTTCATCGCGCTCGCCGACGGCGCGGCCGATGCGATGACGCGCTATTTCGAGGCGCTGGAGGAATAGGGCGCGGCGGCTTGCCAGTGCGGCGAAGCTGTGGCAGGGCGCCCGCTCCCCGCAGGGGGCGCTTAGCTCAGTTGGTAGAGCATCTCGTTTACACCGAGAGGGTCGGCGGTTCGAGCCCGTCAGCGCCCACCATATCCCGCCTTGTTGAGACCGCCCTTTCGGGGCTAGGGGGAATTACCTGTCGGGAAAAAGGGTCTCTCCATGAAACGTCTCGCCGCCGCTCTGGCATCATCGCTGCTCGCTTTGGCCGCGCCCGCGCTCGCGGCGCCGCAGCAGGGCGATGTCGTCATCCGCCATGTGAATCTCGTCGATGTCGAGGCGGCGAAGACGCAGGCCGATCAGGCGGTGGTGCTGCGCGGCGCCGACATCGTCGCCGTCGGCGCCGACGCTGCGATCGCGCGCGACTGGCGCGCGGCCAAGGTCGTCGAGGGCAAGGGCCTCTATCTGATCCCCGGCCTTTGGGACATGCACGTCCATTTCGGCGGCGGACCCGAGCTGATCGAGGAGAACAAGGCGCTTCTGCCGCTCTATGTCGCGAACGGCATCACGACGATCCGCGACTGTTCGGGCGACCTGCCCGACCAGGTGCTCGGATGGCGCAGCGAGATCGCGAGCGGCAGCCTGTTCGGGCCGCGCCTGCTGACCTCCGGCGCGAAGATCGAGGGGATCGCGCCGGTGTGGAAGGGGACGATCGAGGTCGGCAGCGAAGCCGACGTCGATGCGGCGCTGACCCGGCTGCAACAGCGCGACAAGGTCGATTTCGTCAAGATCACCGACAGTACGCTGAAACCCGACCTGTTCCTTTATGCGCTGCGGCAGGCGAAGGCGCGCGGAATCCGGACGTCGGGGCATATCCCGATGGCGCTGACCACCCGGCAGGCGGTCGATGCCGGGATCAGCTCGATCGAGCATCTCGACTATGCCTATCACGCCGGGGCGCGTGACGAAGCGGCGGTCGCCGCCGATTTCGCAGCGGGCCGCATCGACCGTGCCGAGGCGAGTCGCCGGCTCGACGCGGCGTTCGATTCCGCGACCGCGATGGCCGCCTATCGCCATTTTGCCGAAAAGGGCGTGTTCGTCACCCCGACGCTGAACGGCAGCCGCATCCTCGCCTTCCTCGACCGCGACGACCACAGCAAGGACGAAGGGCTCGCCTATATCGGGCCGAAGTTGCGCAAAACCTATGACTGGCGCATCGAGCGCGCGGCCAAGGCCAGCCCCGAGGCGGTCGCGGCGCGCCACGCGCATATCGACGCGATGGCGCGGATATTGCCGATGCTGCAGCAGGCCGGCGTCACGATCATCGCCGGGACCGACGCGGGATTCCTCAACAGCTTCAACTATCCCGCCTTCGCGCTGCACGACGAGATCGCGCTGTTCGTCGAAAAGGGACTGACCCCAGCGCAGGCGCTCGCCTCCGCAACGCGCGCCGGGCCGGCCTGGTTCGGCCAGCTCGACCGCTATGGCGCGATCCGGCCGGGGATGGCCGCCGACCTGGTGCTGCTGCAACGCAACCCGCTGGAGGATATCGCCGCGACGAAGGCGATCGACGCGGTGGTGATGCGCGGCAAGACCTATGGCCGCGCCGCACTCGATGCGATGCTGGCCGACACGCGCGCCCAGGTTGCGGTCTGGAACGCGGAGGACGGCGCGAGCGAATAGGGCGGCGCGCTCCCAATCTGGAACGGGATATGGGGCAGATCTAGCGCTCGCTGCTTTGGGGTAGCCCGCGTCGGCACCATGACGCTTTGGGTCCCCGCCTTCGCGGGGACGACGTTTCGTTCAAAAAAGATCGCACTCCGACGGTGTAAATCCCGGCTCGCGGCTCGCGAAGCGGTCGTGAGTCAGCGGAGCAGCCGGCGGCGTTCGAGGGCTTCGACAGCCACCTTGCTTTCGGCCAGCCCCAGCCCGGTGACTTCGCGCCACAGCTTTATCGCCTCTATCTTGCGATTCTGGCGCAGCAGTTCGACGACCGCCTCTTCATCGCTGCCGACGGGTGCGGGCGCGCTGGAAGCGGAGGTCGGTCGCTCGGTGGGTCGCGGTGTCGGCGGCGGCGCGATCAGGTCGCGCGCGCCGCGTCCGGCCTTGCGGCGCAGCATCCATGTCAGCGCCGCGCCGCACAGGAAGCCCGCGGCGAAGAGGAGCAAGGCGCTCACCGCTTCGGCCCCGGGCCTCCCGTTCGCAGGTCAGGCGGCGAGCTTGCGCAGCACATAGTGTAGGATGCCGCCGTTCATATAATATTCGACCTCGTTCGCCGTATCGATGCGGCAGAGCGTGTCGAAGCTGAAGGTCGACCCGTCGGCGCGCGTCACCTGCACCGTCACCGTCTGGCGCGGCTTCAGGTCGGCGACGCCGGTGATGGTGAAGGTGTCGTCGGCGGTTAGGCCTAGTGTTTCGCGTGAATCGCCCTCGGCAAACTGGAGCGGCAGCACGCCCATGCCGACGAGGTTCGAGCGGTGGATACGCTCGAAGCTTTCGGCGATCACCGCGCGCACGCCGAGCAGGATGGTCCCCTTCGCCGCCCAGTCGCGCGACGAGCCGGTGCCATATTCCTTGCCCGCGATGACGACGAGCGGGGTGCCGTCGGCCTTGTGGCGCATCGCGGCGTCATAGATGGGCATCACTTCCTGCCCATAGCGCGACATGCCGCCCTCGATCCCCGGCACCATCTCGTTGCGGATACGGATGTTGGCGAAGGTGCCGCGCATCATCACCTCGTGGTGGCCGCGGCGCGAGCCGTAGCTGTTGAAGTCGGCCCTGGCGACCTGATGCTCCATCAGCCATTTGCCCGCCGGGCTGTCGGCCTTGATCGACCCGGCCGGGCTGATGTGGTCGGTGGTGATCGAATCGCCCAGGATCGCGAGCGGCTTTGCGTCGACGATGTCGGCGACCGGCGCCGGCGTCATCTCCATCCCCTCGAAATAGGGCGGGTTGGCGACATAGGTCGACCCGGCGCGCCACTGATAGGTGTCGCTGCCTTCGACCTGGATCTTCTGCCAATGCTCGTCGCCCTTGTAGACATGGGCGTAGCGCGCCTCGAACATGCCGCGGTCGACCGCGCCGGCGATGGTGTCGGCGACCTCCTGGTTGGTCGGCCAGATGTCCTTGAGGTAGACGTCGTTGCCGTCCTTGTCCTGCCCGATCGGCGTGCCCGTGAAATCCTCGGTGACGGTGCCCTTCAGCGCATAGGCGACGACGAGCGGCGGCGAGGCGAGGAAGTTGGCGCGCACGTCGGGCGACACGCGGCCCTCGAAATTGCGGTTGCCCGACAGGACCGAGGCGGCGACGATGTCGTTGCCGTTGATCGCGGCCGAGATCGGCTCGGCGAGCGGGCCCGAGTTGCCGATGCAGGTCGTGCAGCCATAGCCGACGAGGTTGTAGCCGATCGCGTCGAGGTGCGGCTGGAGGCCCGCCTTGGCGAGATAGTCGGTGACCACCTGCGATCCCGGCGCGAGGCTGGTCTTGACCCACGGCTTCGGCTTCATGCCGCGCTCGTTCGCCTTCTTGGCGACGAGGCCGGCGGCGATCATCACGCCGGGGTTCGAGGTGTTGGTGCAGCTGGTGATCGCGGCGATGACGACGTCGCCGTCGCCGATGTCGTGATCGCGGCCCTCGACCGGCACGCGCTTCGCGCCGTCATGCTTGTAGACATTGGCGAGGTCGGCGTTGAACACGTCGTCGACCTCGGTCAGCACGACCTTGTCCTGCGGGCGCTTCGGCCCGGCGAGGCTGGGGACGACGGTCGCCATGTCGAGTTCGAGCGTGTCGGTGAACACGGGGTCGGGCATGCCGGCGTGGCGCCACAGGCCCTGCGCCTTCGCATAGGCTTCGACCAGCGCGATATTCTCTTCGCTGCGGCCGGTCAACCGCATATAGTCGATCGTCTTTTCGTCGATGCCGAAGAAGCCGCAGGTCGCGCCATATTCGGGCGCCATGTTGGCGAGCGTCGCGCGGTCGGCGAGGCTGAGGCTGTCGAGCCCGGGGCCGAAATATTCGACGAAGCGCCCGACGACGCCCTTGGCGCGCAGCATCTGCGTCGCGGTGAGCACGAGGTCGGTCGCGGTGACGCCTTCCTTGAGCCGCCCGGTGAGCTTGAAGCCGACGACTTCGGGGATCAGCATGGAAACGGGCTGGCCCAGCATCGCGGCCTCCGCCTCGATCCCGCCGACGCCCCAGCCGAGCACGCCCAGGCCGTTGATCATCGTCGTGTGGCTGTCGGTGCCGACGCAGGTGTCGGGATAGGCGACGGTCTGGCCGTCCGCACCCTCGCTCGACCACACGGCCTGCGCGATGTGTTCAAGGTTGACCTGGTGGCAGATGCCGGTGCCCGGCGGCACGGCCTTGAAATTGTCGAGGCTCTTCGACCCCCATTTCAGGAAGTCGTAGCGCTCGCCGTTGCGGTAATATTCGATCTCGACATTCTGCTCGAACGCCTTGGGGTGGCCGAACTCGTCGACCATCACCGAGTGGTCGATGACGAGGTGGACGGGAACCAGCGGGTTGATCTTCGACGTGTCGCCGCCGAGCCTGGCGATCGCATCGCGCATCGCGGCGAGGTCGACGACGCAGGGGACGCCGGTGAAGTCCTGAAGCAGCACGCGCGCCGGGCGATACTGGATCTCGCGCGCCGACACGGGGTTCGACTGCCAGTCGACGATCGCCTGGACGTCGTCGGTCGACACGGTGAAGCCGCCGTCCTCGAAACGGAGGAGGTTTTCGAGCAGCACCTTCATCGAGAAGGGCAGGCGCGACACGTCGCCCAGTTTCGCCGCCGCCTTGTCGAGCGAATAATAGGCGTACGTCTTGCCCCCGACATCGAGCGTCGAACGGGTGCCCAGCGTATCGTGGCCGGTGGTGGTCATAGGCTTGCAGTCCCCAAATTGGCGCGGCGGGGAATGACGGCCGAAGCCCCATCCGGGAGAGCGGGGCCAACGGGAGTCGCGCGCGCGGGTTTATGTCCGCGCCGCCTTACGCCGGGGGGCAGGAAATGCAAGGGGGGCGGGCGTCCTGTAACCGCGTCGGGGGCTCGCGGAGGGCGAAGGGCGCGTCGAATCCGGGTCGCAGCTTACGGGAAGGCGAGGCGGGCCTGAGGGCCCTGGACTCTGATGATTTTGGATTGACCCGCTTCGTCATTGCGACCCCGGACCTGATCGGGATATATACCCTTCAGGCAAGTAGGGAGCTGTTCCCCGGCGAAAGCCGGGGTCCACGCGGGGCAGCCCTGTGCCATCTGGACCCCGGCTTTCGCCGGGGAACAGTTCCTTGTCGAAAAGGGATAATTGCCGACCTGATCCGGGGGAAGCAATCCAGAGCGGTTTGCGCACACTCTGGATTGCCGCGTCGCTTCGCTCCTCGCAATGACGATTCCAACGCATGGCATCATGCTCTAGGCGCTGGCGGACAGGGGCGGTGCGGGGGCCGGCGCCGCGAAGGCGCGCACGCGGTCGCGGCCCGCGCGCTTCGCGTCGTAAAGCGCCTGGTCGGCCTGGCGCAGCAGCGCCGACAGGCCGGCGCCGGGCGTGCTCGCGGCAAGGCCGAAGCTGGCGGTGGGGGTCAGCGCGGGCGGGATGCGCCCCGCGCAGGTGGCGGACAGGCCCGCACGGATCGCCTCGGCCAGTTGCCGCGCCGCCGTGATCCCCGCACCGGGGATCAGCACCGCGAATTCCTCTCCGCCGATCCGCCCCGCGATCATGTCGGCGGGGCCTTCGCGCCGCACGATCTCGCCGAAGGCGGTGATGATCGCGTCGCCGACCGCATGGCCGTAGCGGTCGTTGACCCGCTTGAAATGGTCGAGGTCGGCGATCAACAGCGCCGCGACGCGTCCGTCGCCGTCGCAGCGGCGCAGCGCGGCATTCGCCGTCGCCTCGAACCCGCGGCGGTTGAGCAGGCCCGACAGCGGGTCGGCCTGCGCCTCCGCCCGCAATTCGGCCAGCATGTCGACCGCGACCGCGACCATCAGGCTGATCGCCGCCATGACCGATACCATCGCCTGGCTGAACTGGACCGTCGTCCAATAGACCGATTGCTGGAAGCCCTGGTAATCGGCGAAGCCGCCGCTGAAGGTCAGGATGACGATCGGCCGCACGATCAGGTTGGCGGCGCAGAGCGCGGCCACCCAGAACAGCAGCCGGTCGATCAGGTGCGGCTTGTCGATCGGCCACAGGGCCCGCACGACCATCAGCGCGACGATGCCGGTGCCGAGGCTGATCGAATAGATGCGGCCCTCGATGCTCGGCCGGCCGAGCAGGAACCAGACGAAGACCGCCAGCGAGGTCGCCGCGGTGAGCGCCATCGCGCGCCAGGGCACGGGCAGGCCGTAACGCTGGATGATCGCGGCCGCGAACAGCACGCCGGTCAGCAGGAATCCGGCATTGGCGGGCAGCCGCTGCAATTCCATCGGCAGTACCGGCGCCAGGTCCTGGATCAGGAAGGCGCAGGCGGTCGCGACATAGGCCCCGGCGGCATAGGCGATGTAGCGCTCGCGCCGGTTCAGCCACATCAGGAAGAAGGCGCCAGCGAACAGCAGGCCGATGCCTGGATTGAGCAAGGAGATGAAGAGCTGTCCCGTCAAATCGGCTTCCTGCGTGACCGGAGGAGACCATAGCGAGGCCATGGATAACAAGTCGTTACGGTGCGATGCAGCCCGGCGAGAGTATGTAACGGTTAGGAGCGGTCTTCTCTGTCCGCCAACCCGTCGAGCGCGAGGAGCGCGAAGCTCGCCAGCCAGTGCTCGCCCATATAATCGCCGGTGACGTGCGGCAGCGCGGCGTCGAGGTGGCTGAGCGCGCTCGCCTCGGCCTCCGCGACGACCGGGTGGCCGGCCGGCAGCGCGGCGGCGATCGCACGCCAGCACCAGGCGCGGCTGAGGTTGAGGCCGTCGAGATGGGCGATCTTGCCGTCGCTGCGGTCGGACACCGTCGCGGGGGTGAAGAGCGTCGCGGGCGTCCGTTGCGCGGCGCGCGGCAGGAAGGCGTCGAACCAGTCGGCGAATCGGGCGCCGCGCACGACCGCCATCAGATGCGCCTCGGTCAGCGCGGACGAGAGGAACTCGTCGCCGCCCGGCTCCCACGCCTGGCAATCGGCATCGCCGCCGAACCAGTCCTGCGCGCGGGCGTCGATCAGCGCGACCAGCGCCGGATCGCGCGGGCCCGCCCAATGGCGCGCGAGCAGCAGCGCGAAGGCGATGTTGAAATGCGTCCCGACGCGCAAGGGATAGGTCAGCTTGGGCAGGAAAGCATGGAAACGCGCGGCGAAGGCGGCGGCGAGCGGTTCGAGCGCCGCGGCCCAGGGGGCGTCGTGCGGCGCCGCCTCGGCGTGGAGCGCGAGCAGCCATGCCCAGCCATAGGGGCGCTCGAACCCGGTCGCGGTCGGGCGATCGAGGAAGGCGAGCTCACCCGCCACCTTGTCGGGCACCAGCATCGCGGCGGCGCGCGCGCGGATGGCGGCGGCGACGGGCAGATCGGGAAAGCGCCGCGCGAGGCGAAGAACCTGCCACCAGCCGTGGACGCAGCTGTGCCAGTCGAAGCTGCCGTGGAAGATCGGGTGATGATCGCGCGGCGGCTTCGCATCCTCCGGCCCCGCCATGACGAGGTCCATCTTGTAGGGGTATTCGCGGCCGAGATGCGACAGCGTCGCGGTCGCGAAGCGGGTGGCGTGGTCAGGGGAAAGGTGCATGGGTTCCGTCGGATTAGAAGGCGAAGAGCCAGATGAAGACGATGTTCACCGCGAGCAGCGGGATGGCGGTGCCGATCTGCGCCCGGATCACGCCATAGGGGCTTTTCAGTTCGAGCAGCGCCGCGGGCACGAGGTTGAAATTGGCGGCCATCGGGGTCATCAGCGTGCCGCAGAAGCCCGCGAGCATGCCGATCGCCGCGACGACGGCGGGATTGCCGCCATATTGCTGGATCAGCAGCGGCATGCCGATCGCGGCGATCATCACCGGAAAGGCCGCGAAGGCATTGCCCATCACGATGGTGAACAGCGCCATGCCGAGACCGAAGGCGAGCACGGCGCCGAACAGGCTGCCTTCGGGAATCGCGCCGCCGATCAGGCCGCCCACCACCTCGCCGACGCCGGCGAGCGCGAACACCGCGCCGAGGCTGGCGAGCATCTGCGGCAGCACCGCCGCCCAGCCGACCGAATCGAGCAGCCGGCGCCCCTGCTGCGCCGGGAGCAGCAGCGGCGGGCGCAGCCGCGCCATGCCGACCGCGAGCGCGATCAGCACGCCGAGCGCGAGCGAGATCAGCGTCGCCTGCTTCGGATCGGCGATGCCGGGCACCCATTTGAACAGAAAGGTCCCCGCCAGCGCGACCGCCGGGATGATCAGCGCGACGAGGAGCAGGAAATTGCCGTGGCGCGCGGCGCTGTCCGCCTGCTCCTCGGCCGGGATGTCGCCGCCGGGGCCCTTGCCGATCTGGCCCGTCCCGGCGATGGCGACGAGCGCGAGGACGAGCAGCCCGTTGCCGAAATCGCCGAGCCGGTCGCCGGCGAGCATCGACACGGCGAGCAGGCCCCAGAAGGCGGCATTGCCGAAGCGCTTGGGATTCGTGGCGTCGAGCAGGCCGAGCAGTGCGAACAGCGCGAAGGCCAGCCCCGAAAGCACGTAGACGAAGCCGAGGGTGATCATGCGCCGCCCTCCGCCCTTTGCGCCATGCGCCGTTCGAGCCGCCGCAGGCGCCAGGCGTGGATGACGAAGGCCGCGATCGCGGTCGGGATCGCCCAGACCGACAGGTGCAGCGGCTCTATGTCGTAGCCATAGCCTTCGAGCACGCCCTTCATCAGCAGGATCGAGCCGATGGCGAGGAAGATGTCCTCGCCGAAGAAGAGACCGATGTTGTCGGTCGCCGCCGAAAAGCCCTTCACCTCCTCGCGCTGCGCGTCGCTGAGCGCCGGGTTCTGCGTATCGGCGGCGGCTTCCGCCATCGGCGCGACGAGCGGCCGCACCGTCTGCGCATGCCCCGCGACCGACGTCAGGCCGACCGCGGACAGAAGCTGGCGCAGCAGCAGGTAGCCGGTGAGCAGGCGCCCGAGCGTCGCCCCCTTCATCCGCCCGATCAGCGTCCGCGCATGCTGTTGCAGGCCATAGGCTTCGAGCAGGCCGATCACCGGCAGCACGATCCACACGATCGAGACATAGCGCGTGTCGTTGAACGCCTTGCCGAAGGCGGCGACGATCGCGGTCACGTCGAGCCCCGCCGCAAGCCCGGTCGCGAGCGCCGAGGCCATGATGACCAGCAGCGGATTGAAGCGGAGCAGGAAGCCCGCGATGATGATGAGGATGCCGATCAGGACGAGCATGGCTCAGGCCTGTCGGACGTTGGACCCCGGCGAAAGCCGGGGCGCGCATAGGCACGCCCCCTCATCGCTCCTCCCCCGCTTCGCCATAGCCGCCGCCGCCCGGCGTCTCGATCACGAAGGCGTCGCCGGCTTCGAGGTTCGCGCTGCCCGTCGCGGCGAGCCGTTCGATCGATCCGTCGGCGCGCTCGACCCAGTTGCGGCCGGGGGCGCCGTCCGCGCCGCCCGCGAGCCCCTTGGGCGGCACCGTGCGGCGGTTGGCGAGGATGTTCGCCACCATCGGCGCGCGAAAGCGGATGCGCCGCGTCGCGCCGTCGCCGCCGGTCCAGCGCCCCTTGCCCCCCGAACCGCGGCGGATCGAAAATTCCTCGACGATCACCGGAAAGCGCGTCTCCATCACCTCGGGGTCGGTCATGCGGCTGTTGGTCATGTGCGTCTGGATGACCGCGGTGCCGTCGAAGCCCGGGCCCGCGCCCGAACCGCCGGCGATCGTCTCGTAATATTGGCGCTGCGCGTCGCCGAAGGTGAAATTGTTCATCGTCCCCTGCGCGCAGGCCATCGCGCCGAAAGCGGCGAAGAGCGCGTCGGTGATCACCTGGCTCGTCTCGACATTGCCCGCGACGACGGCGGCGGGATGGCGTGGGCTGAGCATCGAATCGGGGGGCACGATCAGCGTCACCGGTGCAAGGCAGCCCTCGTTCATCGGGATCGGGTCGTCGAGCATCGTGCGCAGCACATAGAGGACGGCAGCGCGGACGACCGGCAGCGGCGCGTTGAAATTGTCGGGCAGCGTCGGCGACGAGCCGGTGAAGTCGATCGTGACATGGCGCGCCGCGCGGTCGACCCGCACCGCGACGGCGACCTCGGCGCCATTGTCCATCGCATAGCGGAAGGCGCCGTCGTCGAGGCGGGCGACGAGCTGGCGCACCGCGGCTTCGGCCTGGCGCTGGCCGTGCGCCATATAGGCCGCGACGGTGGCGGCCCCGTGCGCGGCGGACAGGTCGGCGAGCGCGCTGGCGCCGCGCTGGCAGGCGGCGACCTGCGCCTTGAGGTCGGCGATGTTGAGCGCCGGGTTGCGCGCCGGAAAGGCGCCGGCGGTCAGATGCGCATGGACATCGGCGTCGAGGAAACGGCCGTCGTCGACGATCAGCCGGTTGTCGAACAATATGCCTTCCTCTTCGATGCTGCGGCTGTTTGGCGGCATCGAGCCCGGCGCGATGCCGCCGAGATCGGCATGATGGCCGCGCGCGGCGACGAAGAAGGCGGGGGCGTCGGTGCGCCCCTCCACGAACACCGGCATGATGACGGTGATGTCGGGCAGATGGGTGCCGCCGTCATAGGGGGCGTTGAGCGCATAGGCATCGCCGGGACGCAGCCCGCGTCCGTCGCGCGGCCGGCCGTCGGCATCGGGTCCGCGCCGGCGCAGGATCGTGCGGACGCTTTCCCCCATCGAACCGAGGTGGACCGGCATGTGCGGCGCATTGGCGACGAGCCGCCCTTCGCCGTCGAACAGCGCGCAGGAGAAGTCGAGCCGCTCGCGGATGTTGATCGACGAGGCGCTGTGCTGAAGCGCGCCGCCCATTTCCTCCGCGATTGCCATGAACAGGCTGTTGAAGATTTCGAGGCGGATGGGATCGGGTTGCTGTTCCTGCCCTTCGGGAGCGGAACCATCGGCCTTGCGCAGGGCTGCGCCCGTTCTCGAGAGCAGCAGCGTGCCTTCGGACTCGACCGTTGCCGTCCATCCCGGCTCGACCACCGTGGTCGCGAGCGCGTCGACGATGATCGCGGGCCCGGCGACGGCGCGGCCGGGGGCGAGCGCGGCGCGCTGGTGGAGCGGCACGCGGTGCGCCGCGCCCGCGAGCCAGGCGGTGACGGTCTCGGGTTCGGCTTCGGTCGTTGGCGCGGGCGGCGGCAGGGCGGTGGGGGCGTCGTCCGCCTCTGTCAGCTCGACGCGGATGCGGTCGACGACCAGATCGTCGTGCGGCGCATAGCCGAACCGCTGGCGGAAGGCGGCGGCGAAGGCGGCGCGCACCGCGGCGGGGTCGGACAGCGGCAGTTCGATCGCATTGTCGCTGTCGGCGAGGCGGACGAAGAGCAGGGTCTCGCGCGCGACCTGCGCGTCGGGAGCGAGGTCGGCGCGCGCCTGTCCGGCAAGCTCGGCTTCGGCGGCGGCGAGGCTGTCGGCGCAGTCGGCGGCGAGCGGCAGTCCCAGCGTCCGCTCGCGAATCGCCGAGGGGCGGGCAAGGCCCATGCCATAGGCTGAGAGCACGCCCGCGAGCGGGTGGAGCAGGATCCGGTCGACGCCGAGCGCGTCGGCGACGAGGCAGACATGCTGCCCCGCGGCGCCGCCGAAGCCGACGAGGCTGTAACCCTGCGTCAGGTCGTGACCGCGCGCGATGGTGATGCGCTTGATCGCGTTCGCCATCTGCTGCACCGCGATGGCGAGCAGCCCCTCGGCCAGCGCTTCGGGGGTGATGTTGCCGACCTGCGCCGCGAGGACCGCGAACTTGTCCGCGACGGCGGCGCGGTCGAGCGGCTGGTCGCCGCTTTCGCCGAACAGCTTCGGGAAATGATCGGGCTGAATCTTGCCGAGCAGCACGTTGCAGTCGGTGACGGTCAGCGGGCCGCCGCGGCCATAGGCGGCGGGGCCGGGGTTGGCGCCCGCGCTTTCGGGGCCGACGAGCAGGCGCGCGCCGTCCCAGCGGCAGATCGAACCGCCCCCTGCGGCGACGGTGTGGATGCGCAGCATCGGCGCGCGGATGCGCGTCCCCGCGACGATCGTCTCGTTATCGCGCTCGAGCCGGCCGGCATAATGGCTGACGTCGGTCGAGGTGCCGCCCATGTCGAAGCCGATCAGCCGCTCGAACCCCAGCGGCGCGGCGCTGCCGACCATGCCGACGATCCCGCCGGCGGGGCCGGACAGGATTGCGTCGCGACCGTGGAAGGCGGCCGCCGCGGCCAGCCCGCCCGAGCTTTTCATGAACTGCGGCCGGGCCTCGTCGCCCAGCGCGGCACAGAACTGGCGCACATAATGATGGAGAACGGGCGAGAGATAGGCGTCGGCGAGCGTCGTGTCGCCGCGCCCGACGAGTTTGATCAGTGCGCTGACGTCGTGGCTGGTCGAAATCTGGGAAAAGCCCAGTTCGGCGGCGATCGCCGCCAGCCGCCGTTCGTGCGCCGGATGGCGATAACCGTGCATCAACACGATCGCGATGCTCGCGATCCCGGCGTCACGCGCCGCCTGCAGCGCCCGGCGCGCGGCGGCTTCGTCGAGCGGCGCGATGATCTCTCCGTCGGGGCCGATACGCTCGGCGATCTCGGCGACCGCCGCGTGCGGCGGCGGCGTGCGGTTCAGCGCGCGCGCGAACAGCTCGGGTCGGTCCTGGTAGCCGATGGTCAGCGCGTCGCCGAAGCCGCGCGTGATCGCGAGCAGGGTCGGCTCGCCCTTGCGTTCGAGCAGCGCATTGGTCGCGACAGTCGATCCCATGCGGATCGACAGCGGCGGCAGCGGGCCGTCGCCCGCGCCGGTGAGGTCGCGGATCGCGTTCACCGCCGCATCGCCGGGGCGCGCCGGGTCCTCGCTCAGATATTTGGTGCTGAGGGCGCGGCCGTCGGGGGCGCGCGCCACGACGTCGGTGAAGGTTCCGCCGCGATCGATCCAGATGTGCCAGCAGGGGTCAGCCATGGACCGCCTGATCGGGCCAGCGGATCAGGATGGCAAGCTGCTTGTCGGTGGCGTGGCGATGCCACCGGCCCTTCAGTTGCCGTTCGATCAGCGAGCGGATGAAATGGGTGCCGAAGCTTTCGGTCTCGAAATGCGGGGTTTCGGGCAGATCGCTCTCGATCCACGACAGTTCGATATCGGTGCCGTCGCGGCGCCAGTGCACCGCGAGCGTCCCGTTGCCGGCCAGCGCGCCATATTTGATGCTGTTGGTGACGAATTCGTGGATCGCGAGCGCGACCGCCTGTGCGCCCTCGTCGGCGAGGCGGACCTCCGGACCGGAAAGCGACGCGAGCCGTTCCTCGTCCCAGCCGGCGAGCGTCAGTTCGCGGCGGACGATCGCGCCGAGTTCGACGCTGTCGACCGCGCCGGTGACAAGCATCTGCTTGGCGTCGGACAGCGCGCGCAGCCGCCCGTCGAACTTGGCCTCGAAGGTGGCGAGATCGCCCGCCTCGCGTGCCGTGATCCGGGCGAGCGCACCGATCCGGGCGAAGGCGTTCTTCATCCGGTGCGCCATTTCGCCCATGATCAGTTCGCGGTCCTCCGCGTGGCGCGCCTTTTCCTCGGCAAGCGCCTGGAAGGCGCCGAGGCGGCGCTGTTGCAGCCGGTGGAGCTGGGTCGCGAGGACCGCGATGGCGAGCCCGAAGAGCAGGATGCCGAGCGGCCGGCCGATCCGGTCGATGAACCGGCCATAGGAGATGCGCACCGTCCATAGCCGGTCGGCGACGCGGATATGCTCTTCATGCGCGTCCCAGCGCATGACGCCGTGCGTGAAGACACGCGGCGCCGACGGGCCGTCGCCCGCAAAGACTTCGATCCCGTCGATGCTTTCGAGCTGCGAACCGAGCACCGCGCGCATCAGGTCGCCGACGCGGAACGGCGCATAGACGAAAGCCTCGATCGGACGGACGCCGCCGCCGGCGGTCGCGACGGCGCTGCCGCCGCCGGCGTCGACGGGGGGAAGCGCAGCGATCGCGTCGGCCGAGGGCGTCGCGGCATAGACGGGAATATAGATGAGGAAACCCGGCTGCTTGCGCCGGTCGCGGGTTTCCTGAAGCAGTTCGACGACGCCGCTCGCAGCCGGCCGGCCGGTCTGCCAGGCGCGGCGCATCGCCTCGCGCCGGACCGGTTCGCTGTACATGTCGAAACCCAGCGCCCGGTGGTTGCGCGTGTCGTCGGGTTCCAGGAGGATGATCGGGAAGCCGATCGGCTGGTCGGTCGTGGGCCAGACGCGAATGTCCCGGCCATAGTTCTGGCGCAGCCGCGCCTCGGCGGCGGCGGGGGTCGCCTGCTGCATCGCGATGGCGATGCCGATGCCCTGCATGCCCGGCGAGCGCACCTGCGGCTGGAGCGCCGTCAGATAGGCGCGAATGGCGGGGCCGTTGGCGGCCATGTCCGATTCGTACAGCGCCCGCACGCCTTCGAGCGCCGAGATATGATCGCGCAGCCGGTCGTCGATCTGCATCGCGACGCGCCCGGCCTGATCGGCCTCCTGCGTCTGGTTGTAGAAGAAGCTGGCCGCCGCCGCGCCAAGCGCGCCAAGCAGGATGACGAGGCCCATCGCGCGGACCGAAAGGGCCATCAGCCGATCTGCCCAGGCGGAAGGGCGCATTGCTTGGTTTTCCTGTTGTATGGCTGCGCCCGGCAGCGCCCCCGAACAAGCGAGTGTTCCACGCCAAGGCGCTGATAGCAAGCGCGTTTATCGGGGTCGCCGCGCACGTTGTGCCGTCGCTTTCGCCCGCCGTCGCGGGTTGCGGTTCGCGGCCTCTTCCCTATGCTGGGTGGGCAGCGGCGAAGGGGGAAGGTTCGATGATCGTCTATGGTTCGGTGTTATCGCCTTTCGTGCGGAAATTGCTCGGCTATCTGGGCGAGAAGGGGATCGGCTTCGAGCTGAAGGGGGTCGGCATCGGCGACCCCGATCCGGGGTTCCGCGCCGCCTCGCCGCTCGGCAAGATGCCGGCGATCGACGACGACGGTTATCGGCTCGCCGATTCGAGCGCGATCATCTACTATCTGGAAGCGAAGCATCCCGAACCCGAACTGATTCCCGCCGATCCGCAATTGCGCGGTCGGACGATCTGGTGGGAGGAGTTCGGCGATACGCTGCTCGCGGCGTGCAGCGGCAAATTATTCTTCAACCGCGTCGTCGCGCCGCACGTCCTGAAACGCGAAGGCGACCTGGCCGCGGCGGCGCAGGCGGAGGCCGAAGACCTGCCGAAGCTGCTCGCCTATCTGGAGGAGGCGATCCCCGCGAGCGGCTTTCTGGTCGGCGACCGGCTGACGCTCGCCGACCTTGCCGCCGTCTCGCCGCTGGTGAACGTCCGCCATTGCAGCGCCGGGGCCGATCCGGCGCGCTATCCGAAGATCGCGGCGTGGAGCGCGGCGATCCTCTCGCGTCCCAGCCTCGCCCCCTGGATCGCGAAGGACGAGCGGATGATGGCGGCGCTGGCCGGATAGCGCGGCGCGCGGTCCGCCCGGCGCATCAATGCCCCATGTCGCTCGCCGACGCCGCCGGTCCGCCGGGGGCGGGCGGGCGCAGCAGGATGACGAGCGGGACCGACAGCAATGTCACCCACATCATCGCCCAGAAATCGTCGATATAGGCGACCATCGCGGCCTGCCGGTTGATCTCGGCATTGACCATCGCCATCACGCTGCCCCCGAGCGCGCCGAGCCGGTCGGAGGTCGACGGGTCGATCAGCGCGACCGAACTGTTCGTGATGTGCGCGACCAGGTCTTCGTGGCTCGTCTGCGTGTTGGTGGCCAGCAGCGTCGTCACCACCGAGATGCCGACCGACGCGCCGACGCTGCGGAACAGGTTGAGCAGGCTGGCGCCGTCGGTGCGCCACGCCGGACCCAGCGTCGCAAAGGCCATGGTGTTGAGCGGGATGAAGACCAGCCCCATGCCGAGCCCCTGGACGAGCCCGCTGACCACCACCGGCCAGACGCCCATCATCAGCGACCATTGGCTCATCTGCCACAGCGAATAGGCGGCGATGACCAGGCCGCTGCCGACCAGCCAGCGCGCGTCGATCCGCCCCATCAGCCGGCCCGCGATCCACATGCTGATCAGGATGCCGACGCCGCGCACCGCGAGCACCCAGCCGGTGTCGATCACCGGCCAGTCGAACAGGCGCTGGAGCATCGGCGGCAGCAGCGCCATCGACGAGAACATGACGATGCCGATCACGATCATGAACCCCAGCGCGGTGAGCAGATTGCGATCGGCGAGCATCCGGCGGTCGAACAGCGTGTCGCGTGCCGTCAGCAGGTGGATCAGGAACATCCACAGGCAGGCGAGGGCGACGCCGGTCTCGATCCATATCTCGAGGCTGTCGAACCAGTCCTTCTGTGCCCCGCGGTCGAGCATGAGCTGGAGCGACGCGAGCCCGAGCGCGAGCATCGAAAAGCCGAACAGGTCGAATTTGCGGTCCTTGCGCCCGGTCGCGGGGAGCAGCGCCCAGAGCAGCGCCAGCGTCGCCAGCCCGACCGGCAGGTTGACGTAGAAAACCCAGCGCCAGTTGACCGATTCGGTCAGCCAGCCGCCCAGGATCGGCCCCAGGATCGGCCCGACCATGATCCCCATGCCCCAGATGGACATGGCGCGCGCGTGGCGTTCGGGCGGGTTGATGTCGAGCATCACCGACTGCGACAGCGGCCCGATGAAGGCGGCGCTGATCCCCTGCAGGAAACGGAAGATGACCATCTCCTCCAGATTCTGCGCCGCGCCGCAGGCCATCGAGGCGATGATGAAGCCGAGCACCGCGATCAGGAACAGCGGGCGCCGCCCGATGCGGTCGGCGAGCCAGCCGGTGATCGGCATCGCGACCGCCGAGGCGATGATATAGCTGGTGAGCACCCAGTTCACCGTCTCGCTCGTCGCGCCGAGGCTCGACTGCATGTGCGGAATGGCGACGTTGGCGATCGTCGTGTCGAGGATCTGCATCACCGACGCGCCCATCACCGCGACGGTCAGCAGGCCATGATAGCGCACCTGTTCGTAGAGCGGCCGGTCGTCGCTGACGACCGTCGCCGCGGGCGCCGGGCGCCGGGAAAAGACGCGGCTCGCCACCGGCTGCCCTTAGTTGCAGCCGCCCGAGGTGATCACCGTGACCTCGGTCGAAAGCCCCGCGATCATCGCCCGCTTCGGCGCCTCGTCGAAGGCGATGCGCACCGGCACCCGCTGCGTCACCTTCACCCAGTTGCCGGTCGCGTTCTGCGCGGGCAGCACGGAAAATTCGCTGCCCGTGCCGGCGCCGATCGTCTGGACGTGCCCGCGCACCTTCAGCCCCGGATAGGCGTCGAAGCGCATCTCGGCGGGCTGGCCCACGCACATGTGCGCGAGGTCGGTTTCCTTGAAATTGGCCTCGACCCACGGATGCGCGGTATCGACCAGCGTCACCGCGGGAAGCCCCGCGACCATCATCTGGCCGAGCTGCAGCCGGTCCGATTCGGCGACCCGCCCCGCGCTCGGCGCGCGCACCTCGGTGCGGCCGAGGTCGACCTGTGCCTGCGCGCGGCGGACGCGCGCCGCCGCGACCTGCGGATTGGTGCCGCCCGTGCCTGTCGCCAGCTTGGCGCGCGCCTCGGCGGCGGACGCCTGCGCCTGCGCGAGCCGGGCGCGCGCCTGCTCGACCGCGTGCTTCGACGCGTCATAGGCGGCGCGGGTGGTGAACCCCTTGTCCATCAGTGCGGCCTGGCGCTGGAAATTCGATTCGGCGAAGGCGATGTCCTCGCGCGCCGCCTGGATGTCGACCGCCGTCGCGGCGAGGCTGGCCGACAGATTGCCGACGTCGACCGTCGCCGAATCGATCGCGGCGTTCGCCTGCGCGACCGTCAGCGCATAGGGGTGGCCGTCGATGCGGAAGAGCAGCTGTCCCTTCTCGACCTCCTGACCCTCGCGGATCGCGACCTCGGTGATCAGGCCGCCGACCTCCGCGGCGACCGACACCTTGTCCATCTGGATATAGGCATTGTCGGTCGATACCGACCCGCCGCTCGCCAGCCAGTACCAGCCGCCCGCCGCCGCGAGCACCAGCGGCACGCCGAACATCAGCGCGCGCGCCCGCCAGCCCGGCTTCGCCTCTGCCGCGGTCGCAGGCGGCGGCACGGGATCGGCCTTCGGCGCAGCCTTCGAGGCAGCCTTCGGCGGCACGACCTCTTCGGAACGCGGCGTGGCGTGGTCGGGCTTGCGGCGAGGGGGAGCGAGCTGGTCCATCAGAGGGCCTCTTTCGTTTCTTCTCTTTCGGTCGTGTCGATCGCGTCGCGGCGCGACAGGTTGCAACGCACGTGGCGGACGAGCCGGATCAGTTCGGCGCGCTCGGCGGGGGTAAGCCCCCCGATCGCCTCTTCGGTCAGCGCGTCGGTCAGCCGCCGCATCGCGCCCATCTGCTCGCGGGCGCGCGGGGTCAGATAGAGAAGCCAGGCGCGGCGGTCGCCGGGGTCGGCGCGGCGCTCGACCAGCCCAGCCTCGGCCAGCCGGTCGACCATCCGCGACAGGGTGATCGGTTCGACCTCGATCAGGTCGGCGAGCGGGCCCTGGCGGATGCCCTCGTAGCGCTTGAGATAGCTGAGCAGCCGCCATTGCAGCGCGGTGATCCCGCTGTCGCGGGTGCGCGCGTTGAAAGCGCGGCGGAACAGCCGCGCGGTATCGTTGAGCAGAAAGCCGACCGTCTCTCTCATGGCAGACGATATAATAGCAATTGCCACTATATCCAATGACAATATGCTGCACATGCGAAATTGCCGCGAACGCCACTGCCGCTTTTCGACAATCGCTTGCGCCGCGCGGATATTTTGGCACTATGCGTGCCATGAGTCTGACCGCCGACCTCTTCTGGTCCTTCCGCTCGCCCTACAGCTATCTCGCCATCGGCCGCTATCGCGCGCTCGCGGCGAGCCACGACGTGACGATCGACCTGCGTCCCGTCTATCCGCTCGCGATCCGCCAGCCCGATTTCTTCGAGCGCAACCACCCCAACTGGCTCGGCTACACGATGCGCGACATGATGCGCGTCGCGCAGTTCCACGGCATCCCCTTCGGCCCGCCGCGTCCCGACCCGATCGTTCAGAACGTCCACACGCGCGAGATTGCGGCGGAGCAGCCCTATATCTTCCGCCTGACGCGCCTTGGGCAGGCGGCGTCGCGGCGCGGCAAGAGCCTCGCCTTCTGCGACGAGGTCGCACAGCTCATCTGGGGCGGCGCGCAGGACTGGCACCTCGGCGATCATCTGGCGGGCGCGGCCCGCCGCGCGGGGCTCGACCTCGCCGAACTCGACGCCGAGGCCGAAACCGATGCGGAGGCGCTCGACGCGGAAATCACCGCGAACCAGGCGGCGCTCGAACTCGCGGGTCATTGGGGGGTGCCGACGCTCGTCTTCGACGGCGAGCCCTTCTTCGGGCAGGACCGGATCGAGCTGGCGAAATGGCGCATGGAGCAGAAGGGCCTGCGGCCGCGCTGAGCACAGCGAAAATCTGCGCGGGAGGGTTTCGGCGCGCTCCCCCCTTTTCGTCATAGTCGAACAAGTCGGCATAGAGCGAAAGCTTGTGCCCGGCGAAAGCCGGGGTCCAGATGGCATATGGCACAGTGCTGTCCCGCGTGGACCCCGGCTTTCGCCGGGGAACGGTTCCTTGCGGAAAGCGAACATGCCGAAGCAATGACGGTTCAATCCGATGGCATCCTGTCCTAAGGCCGAAGCATGAGCATCGAACCGCAATATTTCGACGCGCGCGACGGCGTGCGGCTGGCGTGGCGCGAGATGGGGGAGGGGCGGCCGGTCGTCCTGCTCCACGGTCTGTTCTCGAGCGCCGAGGTCAACTGGATCAAGTTCGGCACCGCGGCGTGCATCGCCGCCGAGGGCTATCGCGTCATCATGCCCGACCTGCGCGTCCACGGATCGAGCGCGGCGCCGCACGACGCGGCGCTCTATCCGCCCGACGTGCTGGTGAACGACCTTGCCGATCTGATCGCGCACCTCGGCCTGACGGCGTTCGACCTCGGCGGTTTCTCGCTCGGCGCGCGGACCAGCGTGCGCGCGGTGGTCGCCGGGATGACGCCGGGGCGACTGATCCTTGGCGGCATGGGGCTGGCGGGACTGGCTGGGTGGCAGCGGCGCGGGCAGTTCTTCAAACGCGTGATTGCCGAATATGACAGCGCGAAGCGCGGCGACGACAGCTGGCTGTCGATCCAGTTCATGAAGACGATGAAGATCGACCGCATCGCCGCCGGCCACCTGCTCGACAGCTTCACCGATACGCCGCCCGATGCGCTGGCGGCGCTGACGATGCCGACGCTCGTCGTGTGCGGCGACCGCGACCGGGACAACGGGTCGGCCGAGGACCTCGTCGCGGCGCTGCCCGACGCGGTGCTCGCGACGATTCCAGGCACCCACATGTCGAGCGTCACCGAGCCCGACCTGGGGCAGGCGATCGCGGCCTTCCTGACGGCTTGACCCTGCCGCGGACGCGGTTCAGTCTGGGGGTATCCGGCGCTGGAGCGCCGTCAGACCATCCAGAGGACGCATCCCATGAGAGCCATGATTTCAACGCTGTCGCTCGCCCTTTCGCTTGCGGTCGCGGGCCCCGCGCTCGCCGCACCGAAGCAGAAGGACGCCCCCGCCGCGCCGACGGCCGCCCCTACTGCGGCAGATGCCGATGCCTTCGTCGCCGCCGCGGAAAAGGATCTGTTCGACTATACGGTCGAGGCGAGTCAGGTGAACTGGGTCAATTCGACCTACATCACCGACGACACCGACGCGATGGCGGCGCGCATCAATGCGGTGGGCACCGAAAAGGCGGTGAAATACGCGCTCGAAGCCGCGAAATATCGCGATGTCGCCGGGCTGAGCGCCGACACGAAGCGCAAGCTCGACATATTGCGCACCGGCCTCGTCCTGCCGGCGCCGACCCGGCCGGGCGCGGCGACCGAACTCAACACCATCGCGACCGACCTCCAGTCGCAATATGGCAAGGGGCGCGGGACGCTGGGCGGCAAGGAGATCTCCGGCTCCGACATCGAGGCGGAGATGGGCAATCTCCAGCACACGCCCGCCGAATATGCCGAGATGTGGACGAGCTGGCACGACAATGTCGGCGCGCCGATGAAGGACGATTATGCGCGCCTCGTCACCATCGCCAACGAGGGCGCGAAGGAACTGGGCTTCGCCGACACCGGCGCGATGTGGCGGTCGGGCTACGACATGTCGCCCGAGGATTTCGCGAAGACGACCGAACGGCTGTGGCAGGAGGTGAAGCCGCTCTATCTGGCCCTGCACACCTATGTCCGCTGGAAGCTCAACGAGAAATACGGCGACGCGGTGCAGCCGAAGACGGGGCCGATCCGCGCCGACCTGCTCGGCAACATGTGGGCGCAGGAATGGGGCAACATCTACCCGCTCGTCGCGCCGCCGGGTTCGGGCGACCTCGGCTACGACATCGGCGACCTGCTGAAGGCGCAGGGCAAGGCGCCGCTCGACATGGTCCGCGCGGGCGAGAATTTCTATTCCTCGCTCGGGTTCGAGAAGCTGCCCGAAAGCTTCTGGAAGCGCAGTCTGTTCACCAAGCCCGCCGACCGCGAGGTCGTATGCCATGCCTCGGCCTGGGACGTCGATAACAAGGACGACATCCGCATCAAGATGTGCATCAAGGTGAATGCCGACGATTTCGTCACCATCCACCACGAACTCGGCCACAATTATTACCAGCGCGCCTACAACCGGCAGCCGTTCCTCTATCTGAACGGCGCCAACGACGGCTTCCACGAAGCGATCGGCGATTTCGTCGCGCTGTCGATCACGCCGCAATATCTGGTCGACATCGGCCTGCTCGACAAGGCGAAGGTGCCGAGCGCCGACAAGGACATCGGCCTGCTGCTGCGTCAGGCGATGGACAAGATCGCCTTCCTGCCGTTCGGCCTGCTCGTCGACCGCTGGCGCTGGGGGGTGTTCGACGGCACGATCAGGCCCGCCGACTACAACAAGGCGTGGACGCAGCTTCGCCTGCAATATCAGGGCATCGTCCCGCCGGGCGACCGGCCCGCGAACGCCTTCGACCCCGGCGCCAAATATCATATTCCCGGCAACACGCCCTACACCCGCTATTTCCTCGCGCGCATCCTGCAGTTCCAATTCTATCAGACGGCGTGCAAGCAGGCGGGGTGGACCGGCCCCTTGCACCGCTGTTCCTTCTACGACGACAAGGCGGTCGGCGCGAAGCTCAACGAAATGCTCGAAATGGGGGCGTCGAAGCCGTGGCCCGACGCGCTCGAGGCCTTCACCGGCAGCCGCGAGATGTCGGGCAAGGCGCTCGTCGACTATTTCGCGCCGCTCAAGGCGTGGCTCGACGAACAGAACAAGGGCAAGCCGCAGGGGTGGTGAGCCCGAGGTTCGCGACGATCTGACAAGGGCCGGGGAGGCGACTCCCCGGCCCCTTTCATGCGGGAGCGCAAATGTTGGCTTCGGGGTGGGGAGCTGACGTTTGAGACATGCCCCGGTTTCCCCTCCCGCAGGCGGGAGGGGCAGCGAGACTTACGAACTTGTTCGTTAGTCGCAGCGGGGTGGGCCTTCGCACCGTCGCTGCCCACCCCCGACCCCTCCCGCTTGCGGGAGGGGAGATGGACGGCAGCTTCCGGTCGCAACCAGACATCTCCTATCTTCGTCATTCCGGACTTGATCCGGAATCCATTCTCTCAGCGCTGCGCGAATGGACCCCGGATCAAGTCGGGATATATACCCTTCAGGCAAGTAGGGAGCTGTTCCCCGGCGAAAGCCGGGGTCCATGCGTGGTAGCGCTGTGCCATCTGGACCCCGGCTTTCGCCGGGGAACAGTTACTTGTCGAAAAGGGATAATTGCCGATCAAGTCCGGGGTGACGATCCTGCTGGCGCCGCTTATCGGCCGATTCCAGTCATCCCCCATCATTCCGCCTCGACCGCCTGCTTGAAGCGCGCGAGCCGCGCCGTCGCGGCGGCGGCGTGCGGGCCGATCCAGCGGTCGTGGATGTCCTGAATGGGCATCGCATTGAGGTGGTTCCAGCGTTCGCGCCCGCGCCGCTCGGCGATCACCAGCCCGGCCTCCTCCAGCACCTTCAGATGCTGCATCACCGTGCAGCGGTCGAGGTCGGGGAAATGGCCGCACAGCGTACCCGTCGTCAGCGGCTGATCCTTCAGGTCGTCGAGCATCTGCCGCCGCACCGCATGCGCGAGCGCCTTGAAGATCCGGTCGAAATCGTCGTGGATTGACATGTTGTAAATTTATAACATAATCGAACGCGACTCAAGCGGAGACTGGTCATGGAACTGAAGTTCAGGGTCGCGGCGCGGATCGCGAAGCCGGTGCACACGGTGTTCGAGGCGGTCGCCGATCCACAGCAGCTGTCGCATTATTTCACCACCGGCGGCGCCGAGGGGCGGCTGGAGACCGGCGCGACGGTGACATGGGATTTCCACGATTTCCCCGGCGCCTTTCCCGTCCATGTGATCGAGGTCGTGCCCGACGAACGGATCGTGCTCGAATGGCAGGCGAACGAGGGCGAGGCGCCGAACGTCGACGGCGGGGGAATGACGGGCAGCGACTATCGCACGCGCGTCACCATGGCGTTCAAGGGCCTCGACGACGGGCGCACGCTCGTCGAGATCGCCGAAGAGGGCTGGCGCGAAAATCAGGGCGCGCTCGACGCCTCCTACGGCAATTGCCAGGGCTGGTCGCAGATGCTCTGCGCGCTCAAGGCGTGGGTCGAGCATGGCATCAACCTGCGCGACGGCATGTATGTGTGAGGCCTAGGGGACCCTACGCGTTGCGCGCCGTCAGGCCGCCGTCGACGGGGATCACCGCGCCGGTGATGTAGCTCGCGGCGGGCAGGACGAGGCTCAGCGTCACATGCGCGACCTCCTCGGGCTCGCCATAGCGGCGCAGCGCGGTGCGGCGCTTCGCGAAGACCGCCTTGTCGGCTTCGGGTACCGCATCGGTCATGCCGGTGCGGATCGGGCCGGGGCAGATGCAGTTGACGGTGATCCCCTCCTTGCCGAGATCGACTGCGAGGCCGCGCGTCAGGCCGGTGACGCCGGTCTTTGCGGCGACATAGGGCGTGTCGCCGGGCGTCGCGCCGAGCCCCTCGGTCGAGGCGATGTTGACGATGCGCGCCGCGTCGCTCCGGCGCAGCCACGGCAGCGCCGCGCGCACCATGCGCTGGTGCGCGGTCAGCATCACCGTAATGGCGCGGTGCCAGATCGCCTCGTAATCGTCGGCGTCGAGCGGGCAGAAGCTCGACACCCCGGCGTTGTTGATCAGGATGTCGATGCCGCCGAAGGTGGCCGCGACCCGGGCGACGGTGCGCCCGATCGCCTCGCCGTCCGACACGTCGAGGGCAAAGACGCGGGCGTTGTCGCCGGCTTCGGCCGCGACCGCTTCGCACGCCGCAAGGTCGAGGTCGGTCACCGCGACCTTCGCGCCCTCGCTCGCGAGCAGCAGCGCGGTGGCGCGGCCCATGCCGCTGGCCGCCCCGGTGACGATGGCGACGCGGCCGGCGACCGAGCGCGACAGGTTGGGGGCTGGGTTCGTCATGGGCCGTCCTTCTCGAGTGCGCGCCTTTAACCTGACCCACCTTTCCGTTCGTGTCGAGAGAAGTCGAGACACCCATCGGTACGGCGCCACATTGATGGGTGTCTCGACTTCGCTCGACACGAACGGAAGAAGGGAGGGGGCGGCTGCCCCCGCCGCTCACCGGAACGGGGGTTCGTTGAATGCGCGCAGCTTGCGGCTGTGGAGCCGCGGGCCTTCGTCGCGCAGCATCTCGCAGGTGCGGATGCCGATCTGGAGGTGGGCGGCGATCGCCTCCTCGTAGAAACGGTTCGCCTGTCCGGGCAGCTTCAGTTCGCCGTGCAGCGGTTTGTCGCTGACGCAGAGCAACGTGCCATAGGGAACGCGGAAGCGGTAACCCTGTGCCGCGATGGTGGCGCTTTCCATGTCGATGCCGATCGCGCGTGACTGCGAGAAGCGCAGCGCCGAGTCGGTAAAGCGCAATTCCCAGTTGCGGTCGTCGGTGGTGACGACGGTGCCGGTGCGCATCCGCTTCTTGAGGTCGGCGCCGCTCGTTCCCGACACCGCCTCCGCCGCGCCGGCGAGCGCCTGCTGCACCTCGGCGATGGGCGGGATCGGGATTTCGGGCGGCAGCACCGAATCGAGGATATGGTCGTCGCGCAGATAGGCGTGGGCGAGCACATAGTCGCCGATGCGCTGGCTGGGGCGCAGCCCGCCGCAATGGCCGATCATCATCCACGCCTCCGGCCGCAGCACCGCGAGGTGATCGCAGATCGTCTTGGCGTTCGACGGGCCGACGCCGATGTTGACGAGGGTGATGCCGCTGCCGTCGGGCGCGATCAGGTGATAGGCGGGCATCTGGTGCCGCCGCCATGCGCTGTCGGCGACGAGCGCGCTCGCATCGACGCCCGCCCGGTCGACATAGAGGCCGCCGGCGCCCGCGAGCGCCGTGTAGCGATCCCGCCCCACCTGCGCGCCCGCCCAGGCGACGAACTCGTCGACATAGCGATGATAGTTGGTGAACAGGATATAGCGCTGGAAATGCTCGGGCGCGGTGCCGGTGTAGTGGCGCAGCCGTGCGAGGCTGAAATCGGTGCGCAGCGCATCGAACAGCGCGAGCGGCAGCGACGCCGCGGGGTCGGCGCCGAACAGCCCGTCGGCCAGCTCGTCGCCGATGTCGGCGAGGTCGGTGGTCGGGAAATGGCGCGCGAGTTCGAGCGGGGTGACGCCGCCCATGTCGGACCCGTCGCTCGCGTCGAGCACATAGGGGAAGGGAATCTGCTGCCCGGTGCGCGTCACCTCCAGCGTCATGTCGTAATGACGCACCAGCAGGCTGAGCTGCTCGCGCAGATAGGCCTCGAACAGGTCGGGGCGGGTGACGGTAGTGACGAATTCGCCCGCGCGCTCGAAATGGCCGAAGGCGAGATTATGCCCGCCCTGGCCGTCGCGAAACTCGCCGTTGGTGACCAGACGCAGCGCCGGATAGTCGAACAGGCCGGTCGCGGCGGCGTCCGCCGGGGGCAGGGTGCCGTCGTGCACATAGGCGGCGATCGCCGATTTGAGCGCGACGACCGCGTCGCGGAATTTCGCCTTCAGTTCGGTGATGATCGTTTCGACGAGCGCGTCGGTATCGGCGATGTCGGGAGAAAGCGATGAAGGCGATGTCATCGCGGCGCTCTTGCACGAAATCGGGGCAAAAGGGAAGGGGGCGGGCCCGCCGTGGGCGCCCGCCCCGTCCCGATCAAAGCTGCTCGAGCATGTGGTCGGCGCTCGACACCTTGAATTCGCCGGGGGCCTCGACGTTGAGCTGTTCGACGACGCCGTCGTTGACGATCATCGAGAAGCGCTGGCCGCGCTTGCCGAGGCCGAAGGCGGTGCCGTCCATCGTCAGCCCGACCGCCTCGGCGAAATCGCCGTTGCCGTCGGCGAGCATCGTCACCTGATCGGCGCCGGCATTCTTGCTCCACGCGCCGAGCACGAAAGCGTCGTTGACCGCGGTGCAGGCGATCTCGTCGATGCCCTTCGCCTTCAGTTCGTCGGCCTTGTCGACATAGCCCGGCAGGTGCTTCGCCGAACAGGTCGGCGTGAAGGCGCCGGGAACCGAGAAGAGCGCGACCTTGCGGCCCTTGAAATAATCGGCGGCGTTCACCTGTTCGGGGCCGTTCTCGGTCACCTTCACCAGCTTGGCGTCGGGCAGCTTGTCTCCGGTCTGGATCGTCATGTCGGCATCCTTTCATCGAGGGGATTGGGATGGCGGTGACATCGGATTGTGACGGGCGCGAGTCAAGCGGGACGGGGCAGCGGGTCATTTTGAACATGATGCGTCCACCCGATCTCCCCTACAGCAAGCGGGTGGGATCGGGGGTGGGGCGGCGGCGGTGCGTCTGCCCCCCGCTGCGGCTAGGCACCTGAATCCGAAGTTCGCTACATTGATTTCGTCATCCCAGGCTTGACCCGGGATCCCGCTTTTCTTCGGTCTGAGCGCGAAAGGAAGCGGGACCCCGGGTCAAGCCCGGGGTGACGATGACGCCATAGTAGGCAGCAGGCTGCCAAGCCTCGCTGCCCCTCCCGCAAGCGGGAAGGGGACGCGGCAAAGGCGCTGGACCCGGCGGGCGGGCGCGTCCATGATGCCGCGATGGAATCCACCCCTGCCTGGTTCACCGGCCAGTTGCTGCTCGCCCTGCCGGGAATCGGCGATCCGCGTTTCGAGCAGGCGGTGATCGCGATGATCAGCCACGATGCGGACGGCGCGATGGGGATCGCGGTCGCCGATCCGATCGACGGCATGACCGTCGGCGCGGTGCTTGATCAGCTCGACATCGCGCACGACGATCCCTTGGCACAGCCGGTGTTCCTGGGCGGGCCGGTCGAGCCGTCGCGCGGCTTCGTCCTTCACAGCCGCGACTGGGGCGGCGAGGGCGCGGTGCAGGTCGCCGACCGCTGGATGCTGTCGAGCTCGCACGACATATTGCGTGCGATCGGCGAAGGGCGTGGCCCGACGCGATGGCTGGTCGCGCTCGGCTATGCCGGCTGGTCGCCCGGCCAGCTGGAGGACGAGATGGTGCGCCACGGCTGGCATGTCACGCCGGGCAGCGACGCGCTGCTGTTCGAAACCCCGCCTGCCCGGCGCTGGCAGGCGGCGTTCGCGGAAGCCGGCGTCGACGCCCGCCTGCTCACCACCGAGGGCGGCGAAGCCTGACCGGTCAGCGCGCGAGCGCGAGCAGCGGCTGGCGACCGCCGAGGCGCGCCAGCGCGGTGCGGGCCGCCCAGCGCGAATCCATATAGCGGCCGTCGGCGAGTTCGAGGTCGTAGCGGATCGGGCTGGCCGCCGCCGCTTCATAGGCCGCCGCCGCATCGGCGGTCCGGCCGAGCCGGGCATAAGCGGTGCCGAGGTTGATCAGCCGCGACGGGTCGCGCGCGTCGAGCGCGGCATTGCCGGTCAGCTTCGTCACCGCGGCCGTATTCTCGCCCGCCCGAAGCTCGGCATAGGCGACCGGCAGCACCGTCGAATCGGCCTGCGGCGCGGTGACGACGACGATCGATTGCGCCGCGGCGGGGCTCGCGAAAGCGAAAGCGAGCAGCGGCAGCATGATTTTCTTCATTTCCTATCTCCCCGAAACTTTGGCCGATTTTCCATCGCAATCGGGAAAAAGTCAATATTTCCAAGCAGTTGTAACAATATTGTCACAATAGGCGATTATGCTCATCGCATGGCGCATTATAAGTCAGGATTATCAATATCCTGACGATGCCTTGCTGCGGCCGCGCGCTTCCATGCGCGGCTGTCACATATCGGACGAGGCGAAAATTTTTTTCGCGGGCGTTCCGGGTGGAATGCGATTCGCGCGGGCGTTCCGCATCAAGCCGGATCGCCGCGCGGCTTCGCGGTTCGCGGGCGGCGATCCGATCGACGTCATGCGACGGCCTCGGTCGACACTGTGGTTCAACAATGTGGCTCAACAGTGTTTGGGGCGCGATATAAAGAAAAGTTTATATTTGAACGCCGAGCCGCTTTCGGCTAGGGCGCCGCGCATCATTGCCGGTCGCGTGCGCGCGGCCGTGCCGCCTGACAGGAGACATGAATCGTGGCCACTCTTGCCGCCGAGACCCGTGACTATGTGATCGCCGACATCGGCCTTGCCGACTTCGGCCGCAAGGAGATCGCGATCGCCGAAACCGAAATGCCGGGCCTGATGGCGCTGCGCGAGGAATATGGCGCCGCGCAGCCGCTGAAGGGCGCGCGCATCACCGGGTCGCTGCACATGACGATCCAGACCGCGGTGCTGATCGAGACGCTGATCGCGCTGGGGGCAGAGGTGCGCTGGGCGACCTGCAACATCTTCTCGACCCAGGACCATGCCGCCGCCGCGATCGCCGCGGGCGGCACGCCGGTGTTCGCGGTGAAGGGCGAAAGCCTTGCCGACTATTGGGACTATGTCGGGCGCATCTTCGACTGGGGCGACGACCAGACCGCCAACATGATCCTCGACGACGGCGGCGACGCCACCATGTTCGCGCTGTGGGGCGCACGCGTCGAGGCGGGCGAGGCGCTGTTCGAGCCCACCAATGCCGAGGAAGTCGAATTCGTCCGCGCGCTCAAGGCGTTCCTCGCCGCCAAGCCCGGTTATCTGACCAAGAGCGTCCGCGCCATCAAGGGCGTGTCCGAAGAGACGACCACGGGCGTCCACCGCCTGTACCAGATCGCCAAGGAGGGCAAGCTGCCCTTCCCCGCGATCAACGTCAACGACAGCGTCACCAAGTCGAAGTTCGACAATCTCTATGGCTGCAAGGAATCGCTGGTCGACGCGATCCGCCGCGCCACCGACGTGATGCTGGCGGGCAAGGTCGCGTGCGTCGCGGGCTTCGGCGACGTCGGCAAGGGCTCGGCGGCGAGCCTGCGCAACGGCGGCGCGCGCGTGCTCGTCACCGAAGTCGACCCGATCTGCGCGCTGCAGGCGGCGATGGAGGGCTATGAGGTGGTGACGATGGACGAGGCGGTGACCCGCGCCGACATCTTCTGCACCGCGACGGGCAATGCCGACGTCATCACCGCCGAGCATATGGCGGCGATGAAGCCGATGGCGATCGTCTGCAACATCGGCCATTTCGACAGCGAGATCCAGATCGCGGCGCTCGCCAACTACGACTGGACCGAGGTCAAGCCGGGGACCGACCTAGTCAAATTCCCCGACGGCAAGGAGATCATCATTCTCGCCAAGGGGCGGCTGGTCAATCTCGGCTGCGCGACGGGCCACCCGTCGTTCGTCATGTCGTCGAGCTTCACCAACCAGACGCTCGCGCAGATCGAGCTGTTCACCAAGGCGGGCGAGTATCAGAACGACGTCTATGTCCTGCCCAAGCATCTCGACGAGAAGGTCGCGGCGCTGCACCTCGAAAAGCTGGGCGTGAAGCTGTCGAAGCTGACGCAGAAGCAGGCCGACTATATCGGCGTGCCGGTCGAGGGGCCGTTCAAGCCCGACCATTACCGCTACTGACGCTTCCGGCACCGGCGCGGGACGGTTTCGCGCCGGGACCGCGGCGACCGCGGAGAAAGGAAGAGGGCGACCTGGCCGCCCTCTTTTTTCGTTCGGTTCGCCGAAAACCCGTGTCCGCGGCCGGTCGAAATTTTCTCCGTCATTGCGAGCGTAGCGAAGCAATCCAGGGCGGTTTACGCGGACTCTGGATTGCTTCGCTCCGCTCGCAATGACGATTCAAGGCCGTGTCATCAGGCTTTAAGCCATCGAGCCTTATATCTGACCTGTCGTTGCGTTCGTGTCGGCCAAGTCGAGACACCCATCGAACTTGCACCATGCGCCGCTTTTCCACAGCCGCGCGCCCATCGGAAGGCGGGGCGCGGCAACCGGCGCCGACATGCGATTGAAACATCCCCGCATCGCCGGTAGGGCATCGGTCATGCGCGCGGAACGGCCGGACATGCGAGGATGCGAAACGGGATGAGCGATCCGCTTTCCCCGGCATCGCTGTTCGCGCTCGGCCTGTTCGTCGCCCTGTGGCTGATCGCCGGCCTGTGGGCGGTCGGGCGCGGCATCGCGATGCAGCGGCGCTCGGCCTTCGTCGCCGGGCAGACCGAGCGGCTGGCGAGCCTGGTCGAGGCGTCGCCGCAGCTTCCCGTCATCGTCCGTGCCGACTGGCGGATCGAGGCGGGCGAGCGGCTCGGGCGCTGGCTCGGGCTCGACGGCGGCCCGCGCAATTTCGACGAGCTGCGCGGGCTCGATGCCGGGCTCGATGCCGCGGGGCACGAAGCCCTGCGGCAGGCGATCCTGGGCACGCAGCGCGGCGCCAAGCCTTTCACGCTGAACCTGACGCCGCGGGGCGGCAGCCGCACCATCGTCTTTCAGGGCATGGCGGCGCCGCCGGCGGTTGGTGGACCGGGCAGCGTGCTGCTGTGGCTGAGCGATGCGACCGACGGCCAGCAGGCGCTCGTCCGCGCGCGCGCCGAGCGCGACGAGGCGATGGCGGCGTTCGAGGCGCTGTCGGGGCTGATCGAGGCGGCGCCCTTCCCGATGTGGTTCCGCGAGACCGATATGCGGCTCGCGCTGGTCAACGCCGCCTATGTCCGCGCGGTCGAGGCGAAGAGCGCCGCGGCGGTGATCGACGAGGGCACCGAGCTGTGCGAGCCCGTCGCCGGCGTCAGCGCGACCGACGCCGCAGAGGCGGCGCGCGCCGCCGGATCGGCGCAGCAGCGGACCGTGCCGGTGACGATCGAGGGCGAGCGGCGGATCATGCGCGTCGTCGACGTGCCGCTGGCGCCCGAGGGCGGGCGGGTGATCGGCATCGCGGGCTATGCCATCGACATCCAGGAACTGGAGAGCGAGCGCGGCGCGCACCGGCGTTTCGTCGATACCCAGCGCGAGCTGCTCGACCGGCTGTCGGCGGCGGTCGCGCAGTTCGGCCCCGATCAGGACCTGGTCTTCGCCAATCTGCCGTTCCGCCGCCTCTTCGCGATCGGCGCCGACGAGGTGGCCGAGGCGCGGTCGTTCGCGCGGCTGCTCGATGCGTGGCGCGACGCCGGGCGAACGCCCGAGGTGCGCGACTATCCGCAGTGGCGGCAGGCGCATGTCGACTGGTTCGCGCGCGCCGAGGCGGGCGAGGAGGAATGGCTGCTGCGCGACGGCACCCACCTGCACGTCGTCGCCCAGCCGACCCCCGACGGCGGCCTGCTGCTGATCGCCGAGGACCGTACAGAGCAGGTGCAGCTCGCCTCGACGCGCGACACGCTGCTGCGCGTGCGCACCGCGACCTTCGACAATCTGTTCGAGGCGGTTGCGGTCTTCGCCCCCGACGGGCGGCTCCACCTGTGGAACCAGCGCTTCCGCCGGCTGTGGAGCGTCGACGAGCCGACGCTGGCCGCGCATCCGCGCGTCGACCAGCTGATGAACGGGCTGGCCGACCGGCTCGCCAAGCCCAACCAGGTCAGCATCGTGCAGGAGGTGATCCGCGCCGCGACGCTCGAACGCCAGCAGCGCGTCGGGCAGATCCGCTTCCGCGACGGGCGCCATTTCGATTTCGCGGCGATCCCGCTGCCCGACGGCAACGCACTGCTGATCATGCTCGACGTTACCGACAGCCGCAAGATCGAGGGCGCGCTGCGCGAGCGCAACGAGGCGCTGGAGGCGGCGGACAAGGTCAAGACCGCCTTCCTGTCGCGGATGAGTTACGAGCTGCGGACGCCGCTGACCTCGATCGGCGGCTTCGCCGAAATGCTGCAGGCGGGCTATGCGGGCAAGCTCGGCGAGCAGCAGCAGGCCTATGTCGACGCGATCATCGATTCGGTCGGCGTGCTGTCGCGGCAGATCGACAATGTGCTCGACCTCGCGCAGGGGGAGGCGGGGACGCTGGCGATCGAGCGCGCGCCGGTCGATGTCCGCGCGCTGCTTGACGCGGCGCTCGGCGACGCCGGGGCGCTCGCGGAGGGTGAGAAGGTCGAGCTGGTCGGCCAGCTTGCCGATGGGCTCGGCCGGATCGACGGCGACGCGCCGCGCCTGTCGCGCCTGTTCGCCGGACTGCTCGACAATGCGATCCGCTATACCGCGCCCGCGCGGCGCGGCGACGGCCGGGTGCTGCTGCACGCCGACGGCGATGCGCGGGGGGTGGAGATCGTCGTGTCCGACAATGGGCCGGGGCTTCCCGAAGCGGTCGCGGCGGTGACGCGCGGCGAGCAGGCGGGAACCCAGAGCGGCGGCATCGGCATAGCGCTCGCGCGCCAGCTCGTCGCCGCGCACGGCGGGACGATGGAGGTGCTGAGCGAGAAGGGGCAGGGAACGCTGGTGCGCATCCACCTGCCGCGGGGCGCGTGACGTGCGATCGATCGCGGTGACCGAGCCCTGTCGTTCTTCCGCGGCGAAAAAGGATTCGCGCAGAGGCGCGGAGATCGCAGAGATTTTTGTTCACGCGGAGACGCGGAGACGCGGAGATGGAAGTTCGGGTCGACAGGCCCATTCTCATCCCAAACGGCGCGGCCGGACGCGAGGTCGAATAGAGAAAGCCGCTTCGCGGCAATCACGACATCGCCGCGTCTCCGCGTCTCCGCGTGAATCCTCACAGCCTTCTCTGCGATCTCCGCGCCTCTGCGCGAATGATCTCCCGGTTCGCCGGAGCAAGCGATGCTGTCGCCCGCAACCTCCGCAAAGGCGACGGTAATCATGCAAACGCGCCACCCCTACACGCTCGAAGACGCCGGCCGCATCGGCGCCGCGATCGGCGCGGTGCTGGCGCCCGGCGACGTCGTGCTGCTGTCGGGCGATCTCGGCGCGGGCAAGACGACGCTGGCGCGCGCGATGCTGAAGGCGCGCGGGCTGGCGGGCGAGGCGCCGAGTCCGACCTTCGCGATCGTCCAGCCCTATGCGCCGCCCGAGGTCGATCTGCCCATCGCCCATGTCGATCTGTATCGCATCGAGCGGGCGGATGAGCTGATCGAGCTGGGGCTCGACGATTACCGGCACGACGGCGCGCTGCTGATCGAATGGCCCGAGCGACTGGGGCCGGAGGGCTGGCCCGATGCGCTGGCGCTGACGATTTCGGGCAGCGGCGACGCGCGCGTCTTGACAGCGCAGGTGCCGGCGGCTTGGGAAGCGCGATGGCCGCTTCGATGATTCCGCCCGCCGATGCCCCGGCGTTCCTTGCCGCGCACGGTTGGGGTGACGCGCAGATCCTGCCACTGGCGGGCGACGCCTCCTTCCGCCGCTATTTCCGGGTCGTCGGCGACGGCCGGCGGGCGGTGCTGATGGACGCCCCGCCGCCGCACGAGGACCCGCGCCCCTTCGTCGCGGTGGCCGAGTGGCTGTGCGCGCAGGGGCTGACCGCGCCCGCGATCCTGGCGCGCGATCTGGAGCGGGGGCTGCTGCTGATCGAGGATTTCGGCGACGTCCGCCTGCGCGAGACGCTCGACGAAAGGCCGGAGGCCGAGGCCGGCTATTATGCGGGGGTGGTCGACCTGCTCGCGCGGCTCCACGCGCGCCCGGCGATGCCGGGACTGCCGGTGCACGGGCTCGACCAATGGCTCGACGAGGTGATGCTCTTTCCCGACTGGTATGCCCCGGCGCTGGGGCTGGAGGTCGATCGCGATGCGTTCCGCGCCGCGTGGGAAGCGGCGCTGGCGCCGGTCGCCGCCGACGGGATCGCGCGCGTCACGGTGCTGCGCGATTTCCATGCCGAGAATATCATGCTGCTCGGCGGGCGAGAGGGCATCGCCCATTTCGGCCTGCTCGACTTTCAGGACGCGCTCGTCGGCCATCCCGCCTACGACCTCGCCTCGGTGCTGGAGGATGCGCGGCGCGACGTGACCCCGGCGGTGGAGGCCGCGATGCTCGACCGCTATGTCGCCGCGACGGCGCGCGACGACCGCTTCCGTGCCGCCTATTGGGCGCTGGCCGCGCAGCGCAACACGCGCATCCTCGGCGTTTTCGTGCGGCTGTGGAAGCGCGACGGAAAGCCGGGATACCGCCGGTTCCAGCCGCGCATGTGGGGTTTGCTCGAACGCGACCTGACGCATCCCGCGCTCGCGCCGGTGAAGGCGTGGTTCGATGCCCATGTTCCCGCCGGGAAACGGGCGGAGGCATGGGAGTCGACGGGGGAGGCGACGGGAGCATGAGCGCGACGATCGAAAGCGCGATGGTGATGGCGGCGGGCATCGGCAAGCGGATGCGGCCGCTGACCGCGACGCGGCCCAAGCCGCTGGTGCGCGTCGCGGGCAAGCCGCTGATCGATCACAGCCTCGACCGGATCGAGGCGGCGGGCATCGGCCATGTCGTGGTCAACGTCCATTATCTGCCCGACGCGCTCGAGGCGCATCTCGCGGCGCAGCGGCGGCCGTTCGACATCGCGATCTCCGACGAGCGCGACCGGCTGCTCGAAACCGGCGGCGGGATGGTCAAGGCGCTGCCGCTGCTGAAGGGCGATCCGATGCTGATCGTCAACAGCGACAATATCTGGACCGACGGGCCGCAGAACAGCATTCGCAGCCTGGCGCATCACTGGGACGGCGCCGCGATGGACGCGCTGCTGCTGGTGGTCGAGCATGCCAGCGCGCGCGGGCATGGCGGGCAGGGCGATTTTCACATGGACGCGGCGGGGCGGCTGTCGCGGCGCAGGCCGGGCCGCGTCGCGCCCTTCGTCTTCACCGGCATCCAGCTCGTGTCGCGGCGTTTTCTGGACGACGCGCCGGAGGGGGCGTTCTCGACCAACATATTGTGGGACCGTGCCATCGCGGCGGGCCGCCTCTACGGCCTCGCGCACATGGGGCAATGGTTCGACGTCGGCACCCCGGCGGCGATCGCGCCGACCGAGGCGGCGCTGGGCGGGGTTTGACGGATAGAGGGCGCATCCCATCTGGCCGTTTGTGCTGAGCTTGTCGAAGCACCGTGTTTTTCTTTTTTCCGCGCCGGAAAGAAAGAACGGCCCTTCGACAAGCTCAGGGCGAACGGATAAAGGAAGTTACGAATTTCCGTGACCGTGCTTCGCCCCGCCATCTTCTCCATCCCGATTCATCGGGCTTTCGCCGACGCGCTGGCGGCGGGGCTGATCGCGCGCTTCGCCGACGGGGCGCTCGGCCTTGCCGAAGGATTGATCCTGCTGCCGAGCAACCGCGCGAAGAGCGCGGTGCAGGCGGCGTTCGTGCGGGCGGGCGGGGCGGGGCTGCTGATGCCGCGGCTTGCGGTGATCGGCGACGCCGACCTCGACGAGAGCGTCGCGCTGGCGCTCGACGCGATCGACGAGGCCGAGCCGCTGCCGCCCGCCATCGACCCGCTGCGCCGCCGCCTGCTGCTCGCCGAACTGATCGAACGGCACACGCCGGAGGGCGAACCGGCGATTACGGGCGCCGCCGCCTTCCAGCTTGCCGACGGGCTGGCGCGCGTGATCGACCAGCTTCATTATGAGGAGCGGACGGTGTCGGCGCTCGTCGATCTCGACTTGGGGGGCTTCGCCGGCCATTGGCAGGCATCGCTCGCGCGGTTGCGGCTGCTCGTCGACCATTGGCCGGGCGTGCTCGCCGCCACCGGCAGCATCGACCGCGCCGAGCGCCGCAACCGATTGCTCGACCGCGTGCGCGAAGGCTGGCGCAAGGCCCCGCCGGCGCGCTTCGTGGTCGCGGCGGGGATCACCACCGCGGCGCCCGCCGTCGCCCGGCTGCTGCGCACCGTCGCCGGAATGGAGCGCGGCATGGTGGTGCTGCCCGGGCTCGACCCGGTCATGGCGGCAGAGGAGTGGGACGCGCTCGGGTCGACGCGATCCGATGCCGACGATCCGGCGCGCCCGCTCGAAACGCATCCGCAATATCATCTCAAGCTGCTGCTCGACCGCATGGGCGCGAGCCGCGACGAGGTTCAGGCATGGGATGCGGTGTCCGATTTCGACGGGCCGGAGGCGCGCACGCCTTTCGTTTCGTTGCTCTTCGCGCCCGCCGCCTATAGCGCGCAGTGGCAGGCGGCGGGCGATCTGTCGGTGGCGACCGCTGGCCTGTCGGGCGCGGTCTTCGCCGACGACGGGCAGGAGGCGCAGGGGATCGCGCTGCTGATGCGCGAGGCGATCGAGACCCCCGGGCGCACCGCAGCGCTGGTGACCCCCGATCGCGCGCTGGCCGAACGGGTCGCGGCGGCGCTGACGCGATGGGGCATCGCGGTCGACGACAGCGCGGGCCAGCCGCTCGCGCAGACGCCGCCGGGCGCCCTGCTGCTGCTGCTTGCCGGGCTGGCGGCCGATTTCGACCCGGTCGCGCTGGTGTCGCTGCTCGGCCATCCGCTCGTGCGCAAGGGGGAGGAGCGCGCTGCGTGGCTCGATCAGGTGCGGCGGCTCGACCTGCTGCTGCGCGAGCCGGGGCTGACGCCGGGCTGGGCGGGCGTGACGGCGCGCATCGCGGCGCGCGCGGCGGACCCGAAGGCGCGCGGGCACGCCTTGGCGGCGGCGCTCGGGCCATGGTGGGACGAGCTGTCGGAGGCGCTCGGCGCGACGCTGGCGCCCTTCGCCGCCGAGTCGACGCCGCCCGCGACGCTGCTCGGCGCCTTGCAGGCGGGGCTCGAGCGGCTGACCGGCGACGCGGTGTGGGCCGGACCGGCGGGGCGGATGCTCGCCGAACTGTTCGATGCGTGGGCGCTCGCGCGCGGCGCGGGCCCGGCGCGCGTCGATCCGGCCGATTTTCCCGCGATGCTCGGCCAGCTATTGGCGCAGGCGAGCGTGCGGCCCCCCTATGGCGGGCACCCGCGGCTGTTCATCTGGGGCCTGCTCGAAGCGCGGTTGCAGCGCGCCGACCTGATGATCCTCGGCGGGCTCGACGAGGGCCGCTGGCCCGCCGCGACGCAGCCCGACCCGTGGCTCGCGCCCGGCATCCGCCGCCTGCTGGGCCTGCCGGCGCCCGAACGGCAGCAGGGGCTGGCGGCGCATGATTTCGCCGGGGCGCTGGGCGCGCGCGAGATCGTCGTGACGCGCGCGCAGCGCAGCGGCGGCGACCCGGCGGTCGCGTCGCGCTTCTGGCTGCGGCTGTCGGCGCTGGCGGGCGATCTGACCGAGCCCGCCCCCGGCGGCGTGCCGCTGACCCGCCTCGCCGCCGAACTCGATGCACCGCCGGGCGAGCCGCGGCCGACGCCGCGGCCGCGCCCCGCGCCCCCTGCCGCCGACCGGCCGCGCCGGATCGGGGTCACCGCGCTCGACCGGCTCGCGCGCGATCCCTTCGCTTATTATGCGAACCAGATGCTCGGCCTGTCGCCGCTCGATCCGCTCAGCGCCGCGCCCGATCCGCGCTGGCGCGGCACGCGCATCCACCAGCTGTTCGAGGACTGGGTGCGCGGCGGCGCAACGCGCGAGGGGTTCGAGGCCGAAATCGCCGCGCTGCGTATCGATCCGGCGCTCGACGCCATCGCGCGCGCCTTCTGGCTGCCGCGCATCGAGCCCGCGCTGCGCTGGGCGGCGGAGCAGGTCTGGAGCGCCGAGGGGCGCCGGCCGCTCGCGGTCGAGGCGCGGGGCGAGCTGACCGCCGACGGCATCACGCTTCACGGCAAGGCCGACCGGATCGACCGCAACGACGACGGCAGCCTCGCCATCGTCGATTACAAGTCGGGCGGCGCGCCGAGTGCCAAGGCGGCGTACGACAGGCTCGACAACCAGCTCGGCCTGCTCGGCCTGATCACGCGCGCGGGCGGGATGGAGGGAATCGCCGCCGCGCCCGTCGCGAGCCTCGAATATTGGAGCCTGCGCCCCGACCGCCGCGCGGGCGGCGCCGGGAAGATCTCCCGCACCTATGGACCGCGCGGCGGGCTCAAGAGCGCCGAAGAGGCGATCGACCACGCCGCCGGAGCGCTCGCCGACCTTGCCGGCCGCTATCTGCTCGGCGACGCGCCATTCGCGCCGGGCGAGGTCGCGGGCCCCGGCGATTACGACCAGCTCATGCGCCGCGACGAATGGTTCGGGCGCGGGGAGGGCGAGTGATGGCGAAACCCGCTGGTCTCGCGACGCTCGACCCGCGGCAGGGCGCCGCCGCCGATCCCGCGCACCATGTCTGGCTCGGCGCGTCGGCGGGCACCGGCAAGACGCAGGTGCTTTCGGCGCGCGTGCTGCGGCTGATGCTGGGCGGCGTATCGCCCGAGGCGATCCTGTGCATCACCTTCACCAAGGCGGGCGCGGCCGAGATGGCGCACCGCATCCACGAACGGCTCGCCGCGTGGGTGCGGATGGACGAGGGCGACCTGCGGCTCGACCTGCACGCGCTGGGGCTCGACTGGCAGCGGCCGGGGCTGATGACGCGCGCGCGGTCGCTGTTCGCGACGGTGATCGACAGCCCCGGCGGCGCGATCCGCGTCCAGACGATCCACAGCTTCTGCCAGACGCTGCTCGCCAGCTTTCCGCTGGAGGCGCGGCTGCTCCCCGGCTTCCGCGCCATCGAGGAGGATGAGGCCGGCGCCCTGCAGCGCGAGGTGCTGAGCGACCTGCTGAGCGCGGCTGGCGGGGAAGATGGCGCCGACCTCCGCGACGCGGCGGCGATGCTGTCGCGGCGGCTCGGTCCCGAATCGGCGCTGTCCTTCCTGTCGAGCTGCGCGGCGGCGTTCGGCGGGCCGCGCGCGCTGCTGCCGCCGTCGGCGCGCGACCTGCGCGACGCTTTCGACCTGCCGGTGGGCGACCCCGATGCGTGGCTCACCGACCAACTGGCGGCGGGGGCGATCGCCGATGCCGACATCCGGGCGGTGGCGACGAGCGGCGCGGCGTGGGGCACCCGGACCGGAGAAGCGTGTTCGGACAAGATGATCGGCTGGCTGATGGCCGATCCCGGCGCGCGCGCGGCGATGCTCGACGAACTGATCGGCTGCTTCCTCACCGGCAAGGGCGATCTGCGCGCGGATTTCGCGGGCGACAAGGGTCGGATGACCGATTGCGTCGATTCGGCGGTGCGGATCGTCGAGGCGGCGGCGGGCCTGCGCGGCACCGCGACCGCGATGCGCGTCGCCGACGAACTGGCGGCGGCATGGAAGCTCGGGAGCCGCTTTGCCGAGGGCTATGCGCTGGCGAAGCGGACACGCGGGCTCGCCGATTTCGATGACCTCATCACCCTCGCGGGCAGCCTGCTGCGCGTCAGCAGCTTCGGCGAATGGGTGCGCTTCAAGCTCGACCAGCGCACCGACCATATCCTCGTCGACGAGGCGCAGGACACCAACATGCGCCAGTGGGGCATCGTCCTGTCGCTCGCCGAGGAGTTTTTCGCGGTCCATCGCGACGATATGGAACGCGCGCGCACCCTGTTCACCGTCGGCGACCGCAAGCAGGCGATCTTCGGCTTTCAGGGCACCGAACCGAAAGCCTTCGCCACCGCGCGCGGCCTGTTCCATGCGCTGGGCGAGCGGGCGGGGCAGGCGTTCCGCCAGGTCGACCTCGTCTCCAACTATCGCTCGACCCCGGCGGTGCTAGAAGTCGTCGATGCATGGCTCGCGGCGGGCGGCACCGCGGCGATGGGGCTGGACGGCGACGAGCTGCCGCACCGCCCCTTCCGTTCGAACCAGGCGGGGCAGGTCGAGCTTTGGGCACCGCTGCCGGTCGGCAAGGCGCTCGATACGGAAGCCGACGATGCGGGCGAGGCGGGCGACGAGGGCGCCGGGGGCGATAGTGGCGCGCCCGCCTCCGACCCCGCGAGCATGCGCCTCGCGCGCGCGATCGCAGACGAGGTTCGCGACTGGATCGCGAACGGCAAGGATGGCCGCCCGGTCGCGCCCGGCGACGTGATGATCCTCGTCCGCCGCCGCCGCGACCTCGCGGCGCGGATCGTCGCGCGCCTGCAGGCGCTGCACGTCCCGGTCGCGGGCGTCGACCGCTTCGCGCTGACCCAGCCGCTTGCCGTGCAGGACCTGATGGCGGCGATGCGCTTTGCGGTGCAGCCGCTCGACGACCTCAACCTCGCGGCGCTGCTCGTCTCGCCGCTGATCGGCTGGACGCAGGACGAGCTTTATGCGCGCACCCGCGGACGCGGGCGCGCCGCGATCTGGGAGCATCTGCGCAGGGCCGAGGGCGACCTGCCCGCCGCGACGATGGAGGCGCTGCGCCACCTGCTGGCGATGGCCGATTACACCACGCCCTTCCGCTTCCTCGAAACCTTGCTGTCGGGGCTGATCGACGGGCGGCGCAGGCTCTATGCGCGGCTGGGGCGCGAGGCGCGCGACCCGATCGACGAACTGCTCAGCCAGGCGCTTGCGTTTGAGACGCGCGAGACGGTGTCGCTGCTCGGCTTCCTCGCCAGCGTCGAGGGCAGCGCCGCCGAGATCAAGCGCCAGACCGAGGCGCGCAGCGACGTGGTGCGCGTGATGACGGTGCACGGATCGAAGGGGTTGCAGGCGCCGATCGTCATCCTGGCCGATGCGACCGACGACGCCGGGATCGGACACCGGCCCTTCACCGTCGACGTCGCGGCGTGGGAGAAACTCCCCGTTTTCGCGCTGCCCGGCGACGAACGCCACGGTGCGCTCGCCGAAGCCTATGAGACAGCGGCGCGCGCGGCGGCCGAGGAGCATTGGCGGCTTTTCTATGTCGCGATGACGCGGGCCGAGGAAATACTGGTCGTCGCGGGGGTGACGAAAACGCCCGACCGGTCGGTGCCCGCAGCGAGCTGGCACGCGGCGGCGCAGGGCGCGCTCGAGGCGATGGGCTGCGACTGGGAGGAGGCGGGGCCGCTATGGGGCCGCCGCCGGGTCCATCGCGTCCACGCCGGCCGATGGGCGCGCCGCGAGCGCGAGACGAAGGCCGCGCCGCCGCCGCTCGCGCCGCCCGCCTGGGCGCACCGGCCGGCGCCCGAAGAGGCGCGGCCGCCGCGGCCGCTCGCTCCGTCGGCGCTCGGCGAGGACGAAGTGGCGACGCCGCCGCAGGGCGGTGCGCGCGCCGCCGCGGTCGAGCGCGGGCTGCTGCTCCACGCGCTGTTCGAGCGCCTGCCGTCGGTCGCGTCCGACCGCCGCCGCGCCGCCGCGCTGCGCTGGCTCGCGGCGCAGGCGCCGGCGCTGGACGAGCGCGATCGCGCGGCGATGGCGGACGAGGTGCTCGCGGTGCTGGGCGATCCGGCGCACGCGGCGCTGTTCGGCCCCGGCAGCCTCGCGGAGGTGCCGCTGTCGGCGGTGGTTGACGGCACGGTCGTGGCGGGGATCGTCGACCGGCTGCTCGTCACCGACGCGCGCATCTTCGTCATCGACTACAAGACCGGGCGGCAGGTGCCCGAAAGCGCGGCCGACGTCGCGCCCGCCTATCTGCGCCAGATGGCCGCCTATCGCGAGGCGCTGGGGGTGATCTTCCCGGGGCGGACGGTGGACGCGGCGCTGCTTTATACCGCGGGGCCGTCGCTGATCGGGCTCGACGCGGCGGTGCTGGCGCCGCACAAGCCGGGCTTGGCGGCAACCAAGGCGAATTTGCCGGATTGACCCCTTGAGCCGAACGCGCGCGCGCCCTAGCTTGGCATCAAACATATATTCAGGAGTTTCCCCATGGGTACCAAGGCGATCACCGACGCAAGCTTCCAGGCCGATGTCCTCGACAGCGACACCCCCGTCCTCGTCGATTTCTGGGCCGAATGGTGCGGTCCGTGCAAGATGATCGGCCCGGCGCTCGAAGAGATTTCGGACGAACTCGCGGGCAAGGTGGTGATCGCCAAGCTCAACATCGACGACCATCCCGACGCCCCCGCGCGCTATGGCGTGCGCGGCATCCCGACGATGATCCTGTTCAAGAATGGCGCGATCGCCGAAACCAAGGTCGGCGCCGCGCCCAAGAGCGCGCTCAAGGGCTGGCTCGAAGGGGCGCTGTAACTCCGCATCCCCCTAATTCCGTTCGGCATATATATCCTTCAGGCAAGTAAGGAGTTGCTCCCCGGCGAAAGCCGGGGTCCAGATGGCGCAGCGCTGCCTGGCATGGACCCCGGCTTTCGCCGGGGAACGGTTACTTGTCGAAAAGGCAGAGTCGCCATTCCGTTCGTGCTGAGCTTGTCGAAGAACGGTGCTTCGACAAGCTCAGCACGAGCGGATTTTTGGTGATCCTGGTTATTGCAGGCCAGTTCAGCTCCGATAGTCGGCGTTGATGCTGATGTAGCCGTGGGTCAGGTCGCACGTCCACACCGTCGCGCGGCCTTCGCCGAGGCCAAGGTCGGCGCCGATGCGGACGGCCTGCCCCTTCAGATGTGCCGCGACCGGCGCCTCGTCATAGCCCTCGACCGGCAGGCCGTCCTTCGCGACCCAATGGTCGCCGAAACGGATCGCCAGCCGGTCGCGGTCGGCGGGTTCGCCGGCCTTGCCCACCGCCATCACGACGCGGCCCCAATTGGCATCCTCGCCCGCGACCGCGGTCTTGACCAGCGGCGAATTGGCGATCGACAGCGCGACGCGCTTCGCGCTCTCGTCGCTGATCGCGCCGGTCACCTGCACCTCGATGAATTTCGACGCACCCTCGCCATCGCGCACCACCTGCTGCGCGAGGTCGAGCGCCACCTGCCGGATCGCGGCATGCAGCGCGTCGGCGCCGGCGTCGTCCCATGATTCGAGGCGCGTGTTGCCCGCCTGTCCGGTGGCGAACAGCAGCACCGTGTCGCTGGTCGAGGTGTCGCTGTCGACGGTGATGCAGTTGAACGTCCCGCCCGTCGCCTCGCTCAGCATTTCCTGTAACAGCGCCGGCGCGACCGCGGCGTCGGTGAAGATGTAACCGAGCATCGTCGCCATGTCGGGGGCGATCATCCCCGATCCCTTGACGATCCCCGCGACGTGGACGGTGCGGCCGCCGACGACGGCGCTCGCTGCGGCGCCCTTGGCGAAGGTGTCGGTGGTGCCGATCGTTTCGGCGGCGGCTTCCCACGAACAGGGATCGGCGGTCAGTGCCGCCGCGATGCCCGCGCGCGCCTTGTCCTTGGGCAGCGGTACGCCGATCACGCCGGTCGAGCTGACGAACACCTCGTCGTCCTTGCAGCCGAGATGCTCCGCGACCTGCGTCCTGATCTGCTCGACCGCCTCGCGCCCGCGATAGCCGGTGAAGGCGTTGCTGTTGCCCGCGTTGACGATCAGCGCGCGCGCGGCGCCGTGCTTCACCTGCTCGCGGCCCAGCTCGACCTCCGACGAACAGCAGATATTGCGCGTGAACACGCCCGCGACCGCGGTGCCGGGTGCCAGCTCGACATAGGTGAGGTCGCAGCGGTCCCATTCCTTATAACGCGCGCGCGCGACGCGGCGCGTCACCCCGGCGATGTCGGGCAGAGCGGGGAAGGCGGCGGGGGCGAGCGGCGAGCGTGTGGTCATGGGGCGCGTGTAGCGGCTCTTCCCCCAACGCAAAACCCCTCCCGTTTACGGGAGGGGCAGCGAGACTTGGGCGCTTGCGCCCTAGACACCGATGACTTTGGATTGACCCCCTTCGTCATTGCGAGCGGAGCGAAGCAATCCAGGGCGGTTTGCGCACGCTCTGGATTGCCGCGCGGCTCCGCCGCTCGCAATGACGAGTCCATTCGATGGCATCACGCCCTGGCCGCAGCGGGGTGGGCCAATGCGACGTCGCTGCCCACCCCCAGCCCCTCCCGCAGGCGGGAGGGGAGACTTACGCCGGAATGCCGCTGATCGCCTTCATTTCCATGAAGTCCTTGAGGCCGAACAACCCGCCTTCGCGGCCGTTGCCCGACTGTTTGTAGCCGCCGAACGGGGCGCCCGGCGCGGGCCCCCAGTTGTTGACCGCGACCATGCCCGCGCGCAGCTTCGGCGCGACTTCGGCGGCCTTGGCGGGGTCGCCCGACACGACGGCGGACAGGCCGTATTCGGTGTCGTTGGCGATCTCGACCGCTTCGTCGAGGTTCGAATATTCCATGATCGTCGCGACGGGGCCGAACACTTCCTCCTTCGCGATCCGCATGTCGGGGGTGACGCCCGAGAAGACCGTCGGCTTGATGAAATAGCCGCGGTTGACGTTGCTCGGCAGGCCGGTGCCGCCGGTTTCCAGCGTCGCGCCTTCGTCGATCGCCGACTGGATCAGGCCCTGGATCTTGTCGAACTGCGCCTTGTTGACGACCGGACCGATGTGACCGCCCTCCTGGCTCGGATCGCCGACCTGCGTGCCGTCAAACATCGCCTTGATGACGCCGACCGCTTCCTCCTTGCGGTCCTTGTGGACAAGGATGCGCGTCGGCGCGATGCAGCTCTGGCCGGTGTTGACGAGCACGCCCTGCACCGTCGGCGGCAGCACGGCGCCCAGGTCGGCGTCGGGCAGGACGAGGTTCGGCGACTTGCCGCCCAGTTCCTGATGGACGCGCTTGACCGTGTCGGCGGCCGCCTTGGCGACGAGGATGCCGGCGCGGGTCGATCCGGTGAAGCTCACCATCTCGATGCCGGGGTGCGAAGAGATTGCGTTGCCGACGGTCGGGCCGTCGCCCTGCACCAGGTTGAACACGCCCGGCGGCACGCCCGCGGCGTCGAGGATTTCGGCGAAGATCACCGCGTTGCCAGGGCATTCCTCCGACGGCTTGAGGATCATCGTGTTGCCGGCGGCCAGCGCGGGCGCGACTTTCAGCGCGATCTGGTTGAGCGGCCAGTTCCACGGCGTGATCATGCCGACGACGCCGATCGGCTCATAGACGACCTTGTTCGCGCCATGCTGCTCGCTGAACTCGAAAGTCTTGAGCGCCTCGATCGTGCCGAGGAAGCCGCCGATGCCGGCGCCGACCTGCGCGGTGCCGGCGAAGCTGACCGGCGCGCCCATTTCGGCGGCCATCGACCTGGCGAGGTCGGGGCCGCGCTTCTTATATTCCTCGACGATGCGGCCCATCAGCGCCAGCCGCTCCTCGCGCGTCGTCTGCGACCAGCTCTTGAAAGCCTCGCGCGCCGCGGCGACCGCGGCGTCGACGTCGGCGGCGGTGCCGAGCACGACGGTCGAGGCGGCTTCCTCGGTCGCGGGGTTGACGACGTCGTGCAGCTTGCCGCCCTTGCTGTCGACCCATTGGCCGCCGATGTACTGCTGTTTCAGGTGGGTTTCGGTATCGCTCATCGTCTGTCTCCCATCGGCGCGGAATTGCGTATCGGATTGCTACCTAATCACTGTGGGCCATGAATCAAGCTGGGCCAACTGCGAAAGCTGGCGGGTCAGCGCTTTTCGGCCGCGAGGCGCGACATCAGGATGGCGGCGCGGGTCGCCTGCCGCGCGATGCTGGGCAGATCGACCGCCTCGCCCGGCGCGTGATCGCCGGTCGACCAGGGGCCAAGGCCCGCGAGCCCGTCGACGTCGGCGGCGACGAAGCTGATGTCGCCCGCGCCGCGCTTCAGCGGATCGAGCGCCGCCATCTCGGGCAGGCCGAGGTCGCGGTTGACGCCGTTCAGCTTCACCAGCAGCGCCCTGTTCCCCTCGGTCGGCGCCATCGGCGGATAGCCGCCGGGGTCGAAGCTCAGCGTCGCGCCGGTTTCCGGCGCGTGGTCCGCCACGATCTGTGCCATCTTTGCCCGCACCCGCTGCGATTGCTCGATCGACAGCGTGCGCAGATCGCCGCGCGCGATCGCGATCGGCGGAATGATGTTGGTCTTGCCCGTCGCGGCACCGCGGATGCCGCCCGCGTCGAGGCTCGCGGTCTCGCCGCCGGCGATCAACCCGACGTTGAAGGTCAGGTTGGGTTCGGGCAGTTCGGTGCGAAAGCGCTGGATAATGCGCGTCAGTTCGTAGATGGCGCCGTCGCCGACCCCGGCGCCGAAGATGCCCGAGCTGTGGCCCGTCCGGCCGGTCGCCGTGACCGTCCAGCTTTCCGACGAGCGCCGCGCGATCGACCCCATGTCGGCGCCGCCGTCGCGCACCAGCCCTTCGAAGTCGAGCGCCACGTCGCTGCGCTTGCCCGCTTCGATCAGGTCGGCGCGCGCCTTCTGGATCGGGTCGCCCGCATCCTCCTCGTCGCCGGTCATGTGGATTTCGATATTGGCGTCCTTCAGCGTTCCCGCCGCCTTCATCGCGCGCAGCGCGGCGAGGATGACGACCATTCCGCCCTTGTCGTCGCCCGCGCCCGGGCCTTCGCCCCGGTCGCCCTTGCGGGTGAAGGTCTGGAAGGGCGAATCGGGTTCGAACACCGTGTCGAGATGCGCGATCAGCAACAGGCGCCTGGTGTCGGGGCGGCCCTTGTGCACCGCGATCAGATGGCCCGCGCGGCCGGTCTCGGGCGTCGGCTTCCACGTCACCTCGAACCCCAACGGTTCGAGTTCGGCGCGCATCATCTGGCCGACCTTCTCGACCCCCGCGAGGTTGAGCGAGCCGCTGTTCTGGTTCACCAGCCGTTCGAGCAGCGCGATCGAGCGGTCCTGCTCGGCCGTGACCGTCTTCGCCATCGCGCTTTCGGCCTTGCTGAGTTTCGCCTGCGCGGGCGGGACGAGCGCGAACTGGAGGGCGAGCAGGGCGACGAACGGCAGCGATTTCATGAGCGACTCCTTGCGAGGGGTCGCTCCTTGTGCCGACTCGGCGCCGGGGCGGCAAGTCGCCGCGGGGATTTTGCGCGCCGCGATCAGGCGGTGTCCTTCACCTCGTCGAAATCGTCGAGCTTCTTCAGCGCATCGCGCGCGATCGAACGGAGCTTCGCCGCATTCACCCGAAGGCCCTCGCTGTCCGAACCCGATAGTTCGTCGATCGAAAAGGCGACGCGGGTGCGGTCGGGCGCCAGTTCGTCGAAGGTGAATTTGAGGCCGGTCGACAGCGCGCCGTCGTCGATGCTGTAGATCATGTGCGCCTCGCGCGGGATTTCCATCGCGACGGCGAATTTCACCTTATAGGCGTCGGGGCGCAGCTTGGGCGCGACCTGCGCCCACGCCGGGTCGCTCCTGTCGATCACCAGCTCGTAAAGGCGCGTCGAGCCGCCGTTGGTGACGAGCGGCAGGCCGGTGAAGGCGCCCTCGTCGCCGAACATCTTCGCGAACACCTCTTCGCGCGGCGCCGCGACGGTCCGGGTCTGGTTCGCCAGTTCGGCGACCTTGCCGCAGCCGGCGACCAGCAGCATCGTGACGACCAGCAGCAGGCGGCGAAGCATTGCGATTTCCCCCCTCGGACATTCCGTCGGGGGGTATAGCAGCGCCATCTTGCCGAATGGTAAGCGCCGGCGCGATGACCCATTCTTCCGAAAGACGCGAGGCGCCCGGCCGCTGTCGGCCGGACGCCCCCTGTCGTCCCGCCGGTCGGGCCGGTCAGGCGCTGTAGTACATCTCGAACTCGACCGGGCTCGGCGTCTGTTCGACGGCGTGAACCTCGTCCCACTTGAGTTCGATATAGGCCTCGATCTGGTCCTTCGAGAAGACGTCGCCCTTCAGCAGGAAGTCGTGGTCGGCGGCCAGGCTGTCGAGCGCTTCGCGCAGCGAGGCGCACACGGTCGGCACTTCCTTCAACTCCTCGGGCGGCAGGTCATAGAGGTTCTTGTCCATCGCGTCGCCGGGGTGGATCTTGTTCTGGATGCCGTCGAGCCCCGCCATCAGCAGCGCCGCATAGCAGAGATAGGGGTTCGCCATCGCGTCGGGAAAGCGGAACTCGACGCGTTTCGCCTTGGCGCCCGCGCCATAGGGGATGCGGCACGAAGCTGACCGGTTGCGCGACGAATAGGCGAGCAGCACCGGCGCCTCGAAACCCGGGACGAGCCGCTTGTAGCTGTTCGTCGTGGGATTGGTGAAGGCGTTCAGCGCCTTGGCATGCTTGATGACGCCGCCGATGAAATAGAGACACATGTCCGACAGCCCGGCATAGCCGTTGCCCGCGAACAGCGGCTTGCCCTTTTCCCAGATCGAGAAATGCGTGTGCATGCCGCTGCCGTTGTCGTCCTTGATCGGCTTGGGCATGAAGGTCGCGGTCTTACCATAGGCATGCGCGACCTGGTGCACGACATATTTGTAGATCTGCATGCGGTCGGCGGTCTGCGTCAGCGTGCCGAAGGTCAGGCCCAGTTCGTGCTGCGCCGCCGCGACCTCGTGATGATGCTTGTCGCACGGCAGGCCGAGTTCGAGCATCGTCGATACCATCTCGCCGCGGATGTCGACCGCGCTGTCGACCGGGGCGACGGGGAAATAACCGCCCTTGGCGCGCGGCCGGTGGGCCAGGTTGCCGCCCTCGTAGCTGCGGCCCGAATTGGTCGGCAGTTCGATGTCGTCGATCTCGAAGCCCGACTTGTTGTAGCCGGTTTCGAAGCGGACGTCGTCGAACATGAAGAATTCGGCCTCGGGCCCGACATAGACGGTGTCGCCGATGCCGGTCGATCCGACATAGGCCTCGGCGCGCTTCGCGGTCGTGCGCGGATCGCGGGCATAGCCTTCGCCGGTCGCGGGCTCGACGATGTCGCAGACGATGATCAGCATCGGCGTCGCCGAAAAGGGATCGTCATAGACGGCGTCGAGGTCGGGCTTCAGGATCATGTCGCTTTCGTTGATCGCCTTCCACCCCGCGATCGACGAACCGTCGAACATCAGCCCATCCTCCAGCGCATCCTCGTCGATCGCGCCGGCGCACATGGTCAGGTGGTGCCATTTGCCCTTGGGGTCGGTGAAGCGCAGGTCGACCCACTCGATGTCGTTTTCCTCGATCCGCGCGATGATGTCCTTCGGCTTGGTGGCCATGGTCTTGCACTTCCTTCTTGCGATAGATCCCGATGCGGGGGGATGTTGAACGGCTGATGGCGGGCCCTAGAGCGCGTCCTCGTTGCGCTCTCCGGTGCGGATGCGCAGCGCGGTCTCTATGGTCGAGACGAAGATCTTGCCGTCGCCGATGCGGCCGGTCTGCGCGGCGGCGGCGATTGCCTCGACCACGCGCTCGGCCAGCCCGTCCTCGACGACGACCTCCAACTTCACCTTGGGCAGGAAGTCGACGACATATTCGGCGCCGCGATAAAGCTCGGTATGGCCTTTCTGGCGCCCGAAGCCCTTCGCTTCGGTGACGGTGATGCCGCTGACGCCGACTTCGTGCAGCGCCTCCTTCACCTCGTCGAGCTTGAACGGTTTGATGATCGCTTCAATCTTCTTCACGCTGTCCATTCCCCTTGGGCTGTCCACCGCCGGTCGCAGTCCGGGCCGGATCAGGCATGCCTGGTCCGGTCCTCCCGGTCGAGTCGGTGCGGTGTGCCGCCATCTTGCACCAATCAAGACCCGTGCCAATTGGCGAATGGCGGGGTTCCGATGGGAATTTCGGCGTGGGGTCGCGGCGTTGCCCAAGACGCGGGCAGCGCCGCCATCCTGCTGCCTAATATATGGGCATGGCGGTGGGGGGTCTATTTTGATTCACGCAAAGGCGCGAAGAAGGCCGCGCACGAGGCCGGCCGTCCATTTGTCGCCGCAGGCGACCTTGAAGGCGCTTCGCGCGATCGGAAAGCGGCGCAAGCACAATGACACGGCCTCTTCGCGCCTTTGCGCCTTCGCGTGAAAATTTCCTGTCCCGCCCCCTCCGCAAACACCATCGGTTTCGGGAAGGGGGGCGATGCCTGCGCCCTACCGCCCCATGGGCGCCGACGCCTCGGGCAGATGCGCCTTGGTCCAGTTCGACCGCTCGATGACATAGGCGCGGATCGCCTCGGCATCGGCGGGCGTGAGGACGCGCGCGAAGCTGACCATGCCGCGATCCTTGAGCGCGCCGTCGAGGATCACGCTTTTCCACGCGTCGGCGTTGGCGAGCGTGCCCGAGACGCGCAGATCGGGGGTGAAGCCGTTGCCGATCGCGCTGTCGCCGTGACACACTTGGCAATAGCGTCCGAAGTGCGCCTTGCCCGCCGCGACCTGCTGCGGCGTGCCGATGAGCGCCGGCGGGTTCCATTCGAGCGCGGTCGTCGCGGGCGGCGCGGGAAGCTGGACGGTGCCGCCGATCTTGAGCACGACGAGGCGCGGGATGTTGGGCACCTTGCGCGTCACGCCGCCCGCGATCCCGGCGACGAGCGGGAAGGCGCCGCCCTTGCTGGTCTGGAAGGCGACATATTGCACCCCGTTCACGCGGAAGGTCGAGGGCGCGCTGACGATCCCCGACTGCATGTCGAGGTCGAGAAGCTGCTTTCCGGTGTCGGCGGCATAGGCGCGGAAGCGGCCGGTGCTGGTGCCCTGGAAGACGAGGTTGCCCGCCGTCGTCATCGTCCCGCCGTTCCATGCGGCGGGATAATCGACCCCCCAGGCGACCTTGCCCGTGCGCGGATCGAAGGCGACGAGGCGGCCGGTGGTCGCTGCGACCGCGGCGCGGAAGGCCGCCGTGTCGTCGGGCAGCATCCCGGCCTGGAGCGAGGTGCCGACGTTGAAGCCGAGCACCTTGCGCTTGTCGAGCTCGTCCATGTCCTCAAGATAGCCCTGCGGAATCTGCTGCGCGGGGATGTAGACGAGGCCGGTCGCGGGATTGTAGCTCATCGGGTGCCAGTTGTGCGCGCCGAGCGCGCCCGGAATGGCGATGAACGGCTTGCCGGTCCGATAGAAGCGGGCATCGGGATTTTCGATCGGCCGCCCGGTTGCGAGGTCGTAGCCGGTCGCCCAGTTGATCCCGTCGACGAAGGGCCTGGCGTCGATCAGCTTGCCCGTCGCGCGGTCGATGGTGAAGAAGAAGCCGTTCTTCGGCGCGTGATACAGCACCCTGGTCGGGGTGCCGTTCACCGGCTGCTCGGCCAGGATGATCGGCTGCGTCGCCGTATAATCCCAGCTTTCGGCCGGGGTTTCCTGATAATGCCATTTATAGGCGCCGGTGTCCGCGTCGAGCGCGACGACCGAGGAGAGGAACCAGTTGTCGCCCTCGCCGTTCGAGCGCAGCCCGTGGTTCCACGGATTGCCGTTGCCGACGCCCAGATAGATCTGGTCGAGATCCTTGTCATAGACGATCGCGTCCCACACGGTGCCGCCGCCGCCCGACACCTTCCACTCGCCCTTGTCGGACCAGGTCGCGTTGCCCTTCGACGCGAAGATGTCGTCCGATGCCGCGCCGTCCTTCTTCTTCTCGGGGTTGGGCGCGGTGTAGAAGCGCCAGCGTTCCTTGCCGGTGTCGGCGTCATAGGCGGTGACATAGCCGCGCACCCCGAATTCGGCGCCGCCGTTGCCGATCAGCACCATGTCCTTCACCACGCGCGGCGCGCCGGTGATCGTATAGGGCTTCGCGGTGTCGAAGGTCTGCGTCGACCACAGTTCCTGCCCGGTCTTGCGGTCGAGCGCGATCAGCCGGCCGTCGATCGTGCCGACGAACAGCTTGTCGCCCCAGACCGCGACGCCGCGGTTGACGACGTCGCAGCAGGCATTCACGGCGCGCTCACCGGGCACCTTGGGGTCGAAGCTCCACAGCTTCTTGCCGGTCGCGGCATCCCATGCGTCGACCTTCGACCAGGCGTGGCTGACATACATCACCCCGTCGACGACGACCGGGGTCGCTTCCTGCCCGCGCGCATCGTCGAGGTCGGCGAACCAGGCGATGCCGAGTTGCCCGACATTCCGGTCGTCGATATCCTTGAGCGGGCTGAAGCGCTGCTCGTCGTAACTATAGCCGATGCCGGCCCAGTCGTCGCCGTTGCCGCCGGTCTTCAGCAGGGTCTCGCTGGCCTTCTCCGCCTCGTCGAGCGATCCGGTCCCGCCCGATTTCGATGCGTTGCATCCCGCCAGCACCAGCGCCGCGCCGCCCAGCAGCGCGGTCACGAAGACCCGTTTCGCCATATTCGCTCTCCCTCGACGTCCATGGTTGACGTTTGCGTCAACTCTGCGCCGGGCGCGCCCGATTGGCAAGGGGGATTTAGGGTCTTCTACCTAGAGCGGCGTGCCATAAACCTGCAACGCCCCTTATCCGTTCGTGTCGAGCGAAGTGGAGACACGCATCGGCCTTGCGCCACGCTGATAGGTGTCTCGACTTCGCTCGACACGAACGGGACGATGGGTCAGATTTAACGCTCGATGCTCTAGACGCCGCGCGTTCGCGGCAGCGCGGCGTGTTCACGCCCAGGGCGGCGCATTCAGGCCCTTGGGGCTGGCGGTGAAGATTTCGCAGCCGGTTTCGGTGATGCCGATGCTGTGCTCGAACTGCGCCGACAGGCTGCGGTCGCGCGTCACCGCGGTCCAGCCGTCGGGCAGCATCTTCACCGCATATTTGCCGGTGTTGATCATCGGCTCGATGGTGAAGAACATGCCGGGCTTCAGTTCGGGACCGGTGCCGGGGCGGCCGGCGTGGACGACCTCGGGCGCGTCGTGGAACATCTGGCCGACCCCATGGCCGCAGAAGTCGCGCACGACCGAATAGCGGTGGCGTTCGGCATGCTGCTGGATCGCGTGCGCGATGTCGCCGATCCTGTTGCCTGGCTTCGCCTGCTCGATCCCCAGCATCAGGCATTCATAGGTCACGTCGACCAGCCGCCGCGCCTTGATGCCGACCTCGCCGACCAGATACATGCGGCTCGTGTCGCCGTGCCAGCCGTCGACCATCGGCGTGACGTCGACATTGACGATGTCGCCATCGCGCAGCGGCCGGGCGTCGGGAATGCCGTGGCAGACGACGTGATTGATGCTGGTGCAGCAGCTGTGCGTGTAGCCGCGATAGCCGAGCGTCGCGGGAATGCCGCCGCCCGCCAGCGTCATCTCGCGGACGAGGTCGTCGATCTGCGCCGTCGTCACGCCGGGCTGGACGAAGGGAACGAGCGCGTCGAGAATCTCGGCCGCGAGCCGCCCCGCCCGGCGCATGCCGGCAAAACCCGCCTCGTCATGCAGCTTGATCGTCCCGTCGCGCATGGGAGCAGGGGTGCCGGCCTCGGCGGCGGTGACGGAAACATAGTCGTACATGGGGGGCTATATAGGCGATGAGGTGCGAAAACGCTAGTTTTGCGAGTGTCGGCTTTGCTTACGCTGGTTAGACCGTGATGACATCGAATGGACTCGTCATTGCGAGCGGCGAGGCCGCGCGGCAATCCAGAGCGTGCGGTAACCGCCCTGGATTGCTTCCCCCGGATCAGGTCCGGGGTCGCAATGACGAAGTGGGGCAATCCAAAGTCATCAGAGTCTAGATGTGTGCTGGTCTAGCCAGCGACGAACTCCGGTAATCCTGATTTCCAACGACAGCCAATGTGACGTTGGGGTGGGGCCATCGGCCTCAAACCAAGGCGCGCAGCCCACCCCGCTGCGACTAAGGCCCGGCTAACGCCGAACCCAAGTCTCGCTGCCCCTTCACTAAAGGCGATTATATCGATTGCAAACGCAAGCGAGGACGCCGGCTTTGGGGTGGGAAGCGGACATTCTCCTGCCTTCCCCACCTTTGTCATTCCCGCGAAAGCGGGAATCCAGCGTGGGGTCAGCCGACGCATACCCTGGATTCCCGCTTTCGCGGGAATGACAAGATTCTAAACATACCGGCAGTCGCCTTCCGCTCGAAGGTCGGCGCCAGCGCGTTTGCAAAATACATAGTCGCGTCCCCTAAAGGAGAGGGGGTTTAAAAATGGTGCTATTCGGCCAGCTTCTTGAGCGCGGCCCTTCGCTTCTTCATGACAGCTCTTGCAATCGTCGTCTGCTCGTCCTGATCGATTGATGCCAAAGCGCGCAGAATCTCGCGATCCTCAGCCATGATAGCCTCGGCAGCGAGCATCTGGCGCTTTGACGTTTCGTCCAAATTCTTTCTCACTCCGCCGCCTTCTCCGGCCTGGCCTTCGCCTTGCCCTTGCCGGCCTTGGGCGGGGCGGGGGTGATTTCGAAGGCGAGCGGGTTGCCGACCTTGGCGTCCTCGCCCTGCTTCATCCTCACCTTGACCTCGCCGCCGTGGACCAGCTTGCCGAACAGCAGTTCCTCGGCGAGCGGCTGCTTGATCTTTTCCTGGATCAGGCGGCCCATCGGGCGCGCGCCATAGAGCTTGTCATAGCCCTTGTCGGTCAGCCACTTGCGCGCCGCCTCGTCGAGCTGGATGTGGACGTTGCGGTCGGCAAGCTGCAGTTCGAGCTGCAGGATGAACTTGTCGACAACGCGCGCCACCACCTCTGGCGGCAGATAGCCGAAGGGCACGATCGCATCGAGGCGGTTGCGGAATTCGGGGGTGAACATGCGCTTCACCGCCTCTTCCTGCGCATCCTCGCGCGTCGCATTGCCGAAGCCGATCGATTCGCGCGTCATATCGCTGGCGCCCGCATTGGTCGTCATGATCAGGATGACGTTGCGGAAATCGACCGTCTTGCCGTGGTGGTCGGTCAGGCGGCCGTTGTCCATCACCTGCAGCAGAATGTTGAACAGGTCGGGATGCGCCTTCTCGATCTCGTCGAGCAGCAGCACGCAGTGCGGATTCTGGTCGATCGCATCGGTCAGCAGGCCGCCCTGATCGTATCCGACATAGCCCGGCGGCGCGCCGATCAGGCGGCTCACCGAATGGCGCTCCATATATTCCGACATGTCGAAGCGCTGGAGCGGAATGCCGAGCAGCGCCGCGAGCTGCTTCGCCACTTCGGTCTTGCCGACGCCGGTCGGGCCGCTGAACAGATAGTTGCCGATCGGCTTTTCGGGATCGCGCAGCCCGGCGCGCGACAGCTTGATCGCCGACGCCAGCACCTCGATCGCGGTGTTCTGCCCGAACACCACGCGCTTGAGGTCGGTCTCGAGGCTTTCGAGCACCTTCTTGTCGTCGCTCGACACCGACTTGGGCGGGATGCGCGCCATCGTCGCGATTACCGCCTCGATCTCCTTGGCGGTGATCGTCTTGCGGCGCTTCGACGGCGGTACCAGCATCTGCATCGCGCCGACCTCGTCGATCACGTCGATCGCCTTGTCGGGCAGCTTGCGGTCGTTGATGTAGCGCGCCGACAGCTCGACCGCCGCGTTGATCGCGTCGGCGGTATATTTGACATTATGGTGGCTCTCGAACGCCTCGCGCAGCCCGGCGAGGATCTTCTTGGTATCCTCGAGGCTCGGCTCGATCACGTCGATCTTCTGGAACCGGCGCAGCAGCGCGCGGTCCTTTTCGAAGTGGTTGCGGAATTCCTTGTAGGTCGTCGATCCGATGCAGCGGATGACGCCGCCCGACAGCGCAGGCTTGAGCAGGTTCGACGCGTCCATCGCGCCGCCGCTCGTCGCGCCGGCGCCGATCACCGTGTGAATCTCGTCGATGAACAGGATCGCGTGCGGCAGGCCTTCGAGTTCGGAGACGACCTGCTTCAGCCGCTCCTCGAAGTCGCCGCGATAGCGCGTGCCGGCAAGCAGCGCGCCCATGTCGAGCGAATAGATCACCGCTTCCTTGAGCACGTCGGGCACGTCGCCCTCGACGATCTTGCGCGCGAGCCCTTCGGCGATCGCGGTCTTGCCGACGCCGGGATCGCCGACATAGAGCGGGTTGTTCTTGCTGCGGCGGCACAGAATCTGGATCGTGCGGTCGACCTCGGCGCCGCGACCGATCAGCGGGTCGACCTTGCCGCCCTTCGCCTTCTCGTTCAGGTTGACGGTGAACTGGTCGAGCGCGGTTTCCTTCTTGTTCTTCGCTTCGCCCTTATCCTTCGCCTCTTCCTTCTCCTCGGGCTCGGCCTGTGCGGCGGGCTTGCCGCCCTTGCCGACGCCGTGGCTGAGGTAGGAAACCGCGTCGAGCCGCGTCAGATCCTGCTGCTGGAGGAAATAGACGGCATAGGATTCGCGCTCCGAAAACAGCGCGACGAGGACGTTGGCGCCCGTCACCTCGTCCTTGCCCGACGACTGGACGTGCAGGATCGCGCGCTGGACGACGCGCTGGAAACCGCTGGTGGGGCTGGGGTCGCTGTGCCCCTCGACCTTCAAACTATCGAGTTCGGTGTCGAGATAGTGGACCACCGCCGATTGCAGGTCGCCCAATGCGACGCCGCAGGCGCGCATCACCTCGGCGGCGTGCTCGTCGTCGATCAGCGCATAGAGCAGATGCTCCAGCGTTGCATATTCATGGTGCCGCTCCGACGCGGCCTTCAACGCGTTGTGCAGGGTCTTTTCGAGCGATTCCGAAAAGGACGGCATGGGTCGTTCTCCTTGCGAGACCCGCCGGGGAGAGGCGGACCCCTGGGACCACAAGGTGGCGATGCCGCCGCTTCACCGCAAGGGAAAAGCGGAAGCCACGATCAAATTAGCGCCGCAGCCTTGCTTCATGGTTAACGAAGCCTTGGGAAACGGCGGCGGCTAAACCGACAGCACGATCTTCCCGACATGCTCCCCCGCCTGCATGCGCGCATGCGCGGCGGCGGCTTCGGTCAGCGGGAAGCGCCGGTCCATCGCCGGCTTCCAGCCGCCCTCGGCCAGCTGCGGCCACAGCGTCCGGTGGATCTCGTCGGCCAGCGCCGCCTTGAACGAGGCGCTGCGCGCGCGCAGCGTCGATCCGGTCATCGTCTGCCGCCGCCGCATCAGGCTCGAAATGTCGACCTGTGCCGTCGCGCCGCGCTGGAAGGCGATGCTGACATGGCGTCCGTCGTCGGCGAGGCAGGCGAGGTTGCGCGGCACATAATCGCCCCCGACCATGTCGAGCACGACGTCGACGCCCTTGCCGTCGGTGAACGCCTTGATCGCCTCGACATAATCCTCGGTCGAATAGTCGATCGCGAGGTCGGCGCCGAGCGCGCGCGCCGCGGCGCATTTTTCGGCGCTGCCGCACGTCACCGCGATCCGGATGTCGAACAGCTTGCACAGCCCGATCGCGGTGGTGCCGATGCCGCTGGTGCCGCCATGGACGAGCACGGTCTCGCCGTCCTTGACCCAACCCCGCTCGAACAGATTGTGCCAGACGGTAAAGACGGTTTCGGGCAGCGCCGCCGCCTCTTCCATCGAAAAGCCCGCGGGCACCGGCAGGCAGCTTCCCGCCGGCGCGATGCAATATTCGGCATAGCCGCCGCCCGCGACGAGCGCGCACACCGCCTGTCCCAGCAACTCCGGGTCGCCGCCCGGTCCGATCGCGGCGACCGTCCCCGCGACCTCCAGCCCCGGCAGGTCGGAGGCCCCCGGTGGCGGCGGATAAAAGCCCATGCGCTGTAGCACGTCGGGGCGGTTCACCCCCGCCGCGGCGACGCGGATCAGCACTTCGTCGGGTCCCGGCTGCGGCACCGGCCGCGTCTCCGGCACCAGAACCTCGGGTCCGCCCGGTTCGCGGATCGCGATGGCGGTCATGCTCGCTGGCAAGCTGGTCACGCTCTGAAATCCCCCACTAGCTCCACCCGCTCTCCGCGCCGCCGGTACCGGTCCGCCAGCGCCCGTGGTTCGGGCAGGCGGATGCGGATCGTGTCCGGGGCGACGGCGGAAAGGGCGAGGCGTCATCCTTGTGGCCCGCCTTATTGACAGAGGGACGGCACGGGTCAACAGTCGCGCGCCATCGGCCGCGACCGGCGCGAAAGGAAACGCCATGGACGACGACGATCTTCCCCGCCGCCGCGACGACCTGCTCGCCGCGCTGATTCGCCAGCCGCTCGACCCGCTGTCGGTCGACGAACTCGCCGACCGCATCGCCGTGCTCGAAGCCGAAATCGAGCGCACCAGAAAGCACGCCGCCGCTGCGGGCAGCTTCAAGGCAAACGCGGAGGCGCTGTTCCGCAAAGGCTAGGATGGGGGCGGGTTCGATAGCCCGCGGCCGACCGAAAGGCGCTATTCCCGTTTTTCACTTCGTCATCCCCGTGAACGCGGGAATGGCAAAAATGGGAAATGTGCGGAATCCGCTCCAAGGCCGCTTCAGCGATAGTGAAATCGGCCTCGTTGCGGGGAATGGCGGGCGTTGATCGGGTGCGCCCCACGGATGACCGGAATACTCCCCTTCTGACGCCGAACGACCTCTAACGGTCGACCACCAGACAGGGACGGCCGTCCTTCTTCACCGCCGAACAGAAGGATTCGGCGTCGGCCTTGCTCGCGAAATCGCCGACCTGAAGGCGGGTGAGCTTGCCGCTCTTGACGAGATACGGCTGGCGCGCGGCTGCGGCGGGATAGGCCTTCTCGACCGACCGCCAGAGGTTCCGCGCGTTCGCCTCGACGCCGAAGGCGCCGAGTTGCGCGCGCCAGGGGCTCTTGCCGGCGGTGGGAGCGGGGGCGGGTGTCACCGCTTTCGGCGTGGCGACGACCACCTTCTCCTGCACGGGAGCGGGCGCGGGCGTGGGTGTCGGCGCCGGAGTCGGCGGAGGCGCGGGCGTTTCGGCGGGCGGCAGCGGCCCCTTTTCGGGCGGCGCGGCATAGCTGGTGCCCGGCGCCGCGGGCTGCGACGGCGGCGGCGTGACGACGCGGATCGCGCCGGGCGCCGTCTGAACGGTGTCGGCTGGAGCCTCCTTCGCGGCCGCGGCCGCCACGTCGGCGCTGGCCGCAGCCTCGGCCGCCGCGGCGGCGGCGTGCTGCGCGGCCGGCGACAGCGGCGCCGCGGGCCTGGGGGTCGGGGTGGGGGCCGGTGCCGGCGCAAGAATGGGCGGCGGCGTGTAGAGCGTGCCGGGGACCGAGGCGGGCAGGCTCGCGGTCTGCACCGGCGACGGCGCGGATTTCGGCGCTTCGGGCGCGGCGGCGTTCACCGCGGCGAGCCGCGCGCGCTGCTCGTTCTTCTCCATTTCGGGCAGCAGCGCGAGGCCCCGCTGCCGCTGGTCGAGCGGAATCAGCCGGTCGAGCTGCGCGAGGCGCGCCGAGGCGATGCCGAGTCCGGCATCGCTCGCACGCTTGGTCAGCGCATAGGCGCGCGGCCAGTCCTTCGCCGCGAGATCGCCGTTGAACATCGCGGTGCCCAGAACATATTGCGCGCGCGGTTCGCCGCGCTCGGCCGACCGGGTGATGAAGGGCATCGCCTCGTCGCGGCGATTGGCGGTGAAGAGCACGAGGCCCAGATTATCTTCGGCCTGCAAATGCCCCTGTTTCGCGGCACGGCGATACCAGCCTTCGGCCTGGCCAAGGTCGGCGGGCACGCCGCGGCCGAGCTTGTAGGCCTGGCCGAGGTTGAATTGCGCGTCGGGATCGCCGGCGATCGCAAGCGGGCGCCACACGGCCACCGCCTTCGCATAGTCGCCCGCTTCCCAGGCATCGACGCCGGCCTTGACGTCGGGCGCTGCCGCCGCTGCCGGGGGCGCGGCGTTCGGCGCGGCCTTGGTCGCGGCCAGCGCGGGCGCGGCGAGCAGCACGGCCGGGATCAGCGGCACGGCCAGCAAGAGGGTGCGGTATGAACGCATCGGCAATCTCCAATGAACGGCGTCACTTGACGAGCGAGCAGTTCCGCCCGCCGTCCTAATCCCAAATGGCTAACACCCCGTTAGCGAAAAACGCGGGGTCCCGGCTTTTGATCCGAAATGGCACAAACACCTCTTAAGGCCTTGTTGACCATGAGCGCGAACCGATCGTTCACCCTCTTTTCGACATCGTTAACCCAATTTTAGGCCCCCGCGTGGCATCCCGTCGCCAATTCGAGGATATCCAGGGGGACAGTCGTGCGCGTTCTGGCATTGGCTTCACAAAAAGGCGGATCGGGCAAGACCACCCTGTCCGGGCATCTCGCGGTGCAGGCGCAGCTTGCCGGCGCCGGTCCCGTCGTTCTCATCGACATCGATCCGCAGGGCTCGCTCGCCGACTGGTGGAACGAGCGCGAAACCGACCTTCCGGCTTTCGCCCAGACCACCGTCGCGCGGCTCGCCTCCGATCTGGAGATTCTGCGCCAGCAGGGCTTCAAGCTCGCGGTCATCGACACGCCGCCGGCGATCACCATGGCGATCCAGAGCGTGATTTCGGTCGCCGAGCTGATCGTCGTCCCGACGCGTCCCAGCCCGCACGACCTGCGCGCCGTCGGCGCCACCGTCGACCTGTGCGAGCGCGCGGGCAAGCCGCTGGTGTTCGTCGTCAACGCCGCGACGCCCAAGGCGAAGATTACCAGCGAGGCCGCGGTCGCGCTGTCGCAGCATGGCACCGTCGCGCCGGTGACGCTGCACCACCGCACCGACTATGCCGCCTCGATGATCGACGGCCGCACGGTGATGGAGGTCGATCCCAACGGCCGCTCGGCCGAGGAGGTCCGCCAGCTGTGGACCTATATCAACGACCGGCTGGAGAAGAATTTCCGCCGCACCGTCTTTTCGGCGCCGATGCCCGCGCAGGCGGGTTACGGCGCGGTGCGCCCGCTGGGCGGGGGCTTCGGCCGCCGCATCGCGGGCCAGTGAGCGGGGGAGCGGAACTCATGGGCGAACCCAAACCACTTGCCTCGCTGAGCGCCGGCCTGCTCGCCCGCAAGGGCGCGGCGCGCCCCGCGATGCGCCGCCAGCCGCTCGGCAGCGGCCCCGCGCCGCTCGTCCAGCCGGGCTATGACGATCTCGGCTGGAACGACATGGGCTACGACGTCGATCCGCAGCAGTCGTCCGAACCCGCGCATATGGTCGACCTGAAGCCGCTGCTCGCCGGATCGGTGCTGCAGCACAACAGCGAGGCCGAACAGGCGGTCGAGGACAGCGCGGTTCCCGACGCGCCGCTCCCGGCACCCGAAGCCGAGGCACCCGCGAATCCGCCCGCGATTCCGGAGGTCGTGCGCCAGCAGGAATCGCTGCTCGACCGCGTGGCCGCCGTGGCGCGCAAGGTCGAACGGCGCCCCGAAGCGAAGGCGCCCGAAGGTCCGGCGCGCGCGCCGCGTGCCCGCGACAAGGCGGCCTTCACGCTGCGCCTCGATGCCGAACGCCATCTGCGCCTGCGCCTTGCGAGCGCGGTGACGAACCGCTCGGCGCAGGGCATTTTGACCGATTTGCTCGACGATTATCTCTCGTCGCTGCCCGAGATCGACGCAATGGCGAGCCGCCTGCCGGCGGCGCGTCCGGCGCGCCGGACGCGGCAGCGCTAGACCCGAGTTTGGGGGGACTGTAAAGATGAACCGCAAGATGCTGATCAAGCTCGCGATTTCGGGATTCGTCCTGGGGGCGGGCACGGCGGGCTGCGCAAGCGCGGGTTCGGCGGCAACCGAACCGGCGCGCACCACCGACGCCGCCGCCGCCGCGAAACAGGCCGACAAGGCGCGCAGCGCGCTCGAAAAGGGCAAGGCCGCCAAGGCCGTCGCGCTCGCCGAGGCCGCGGTCGCGGGAAGCCCGCGCGACGCCGGTTATCGTACGTTGCTCGGCCAGGCCTATCTGAACGACGGGCGCTTCGTTTCGGCGAGCACCGCGCTGACCGAGGCGATGGAACTGGGCGCGACCGACAGCAACACGGTGATCGCCCTGACGCTCGCCTATATCGCGCAGGGCAAGAATGCGGAGGCAGTGGAATTGCTGCGCGCGCACGACGACACGGTGCCGGCGTCCGACGCGGGGCTGGCGCTCGCACTCGTCGGCAACAGCGAGGCGTCGCTCTATACGCTCGGCGAAGCCGCGCGGGCGCCCGGCGCCGACGCGCGCACGCGCCAGAATCTCGCGCTCGCCCTCGCGCTTTCGGGACGCTGGGCGCAGGCGCGCATCCTCGCCGCGCAGGATCTGTCGCTCGACAAGGTCGAGGGCCGCATGGCCGAATGGACGAAACTGGCCGAGCAGCCGAACCCCGGGGTCCGCATCGCGACGCTGATCGGCACCAGCATGCGCGCCGACGGCGGCATGCCGGCCCGCCTCGCGCTGCAGGCCAGCACCGACACCCGGATGGCCGCTGCCGATGTTCCGGCGCCAATGGCCGCTGCCGACCCGGCGCCGGTCGAGCGCTTTGCGCCGCCGCCGCCCGTCGTTGCCGACGCCAGCGAAGCGATCCGCGCCGTCGAACTGCCGATGCCCGCGCGCGATGCCCACGGCGTCGTGCCGGTCAGCGACCTGCCGGCGCCGCCGAAGGCCGAAGCGCCGGTGATCCTCGCCGATGCGGCGCCCTATCGCCACGCGCCGCGCACCGATGGCGAACGGCTGCGTCCGATGCAGCGCGAAGCGCTCGACATCGCGACCCGGATCGTTCCGCGCGCGATGGGCTTCGACTCGAAGAAGCCGTCGGGATGGGCGGTGCAGCTCGGCGCCTATGACAGCCTGGCGATCGCGCAGGAAAAATGGGGCGTGCTCAAGCGCCGCAACGCGATGCTGGGCCAGTTCCCCGCATCGAGCCACAGCGCGGTGGTGAAGGGACGCACCTTCCATCGCCTGACGGTCAACGGCCTTGCGAGCCGCGGCGACGCGACCGAGCTCTGCCGCCAGTTGAAGGCGCAGGGGCAGCAATGCTTCATCCGCCAGATGGGCGGCAGCGAAAGCATCCAGTGGGCGGCGAAGGCCAGCCCGGTGCGGATGGCGTCGCGCTGAGTTTTTCGGCACTCCGGGGGGAGTGAAACGGCAGGGGGCGCGGTGGAAAACCGCGCCCCTTCGCTTGCGGGGCCTTGCCGCCATGCCCAATCCGGTATAGAGCGACCGCCAATGTCCGGCCGCCCCGCGAGGGGCGGCCCTTATTATTTCCGCTTGGAGAAGAAGCGCCATGGCCCATGCCGATCCGACCCCGCTGATGCCGCACGCGACCGCCGCCTGGCTGGTCGACAACACCGGCCTGACCTTTGCCCAGATCGCCGAATATTGCGGCATCCATGTGCTGGAAGTGCAGGCGATCGCCGACGAGACCGCGGCGACCAAATATACCGGCCGCGACCCCGTCCGCGCCAACGAACTGTCGATGGAAGAGATCGAGAAGGGGCAGAATGACCCCGGCTACCGGTTGAAGATGACGGTGCAGTCGCAGGACACGATCCGCCGCACGCGCGGCCCGCGCTACACCCCGGTCAGCAAGCGTCAGGACAAGCCCGACGGCATTGCCTGGATCCTCAAGAACCACCCGGAGGTGTCGGACGGCGCGATCGGCAAGCTGATCGGCACGACGCGCAACACGATCAACGCGATCCGCGAGCGCAGCCACTGGAACAGCGCGAACATCGTTCCCAAGGACCCGGTGACGCTCGGCCTCTGCTCGCAGCGCGAACTCGACGCGCTCGTCGCGAAGGCGGCGAAGAAGGCGGGGATCAAGGCGCCCGAAGACAATCGTCTCGAAGGCGACCGCGAGGCGCTGCTCGAGGAACTGCGCGCCGAACGCACTGCCGCCGCCGAAGCGCGCGCCGCGGAGGAAATCGACGAAGCCGACGGCGAAGCCTGACGTCGGCGATGAAGTTTCCATCCTCGTCATTGCGGGGAATCGAAGGCGACGCGGCGATCCGGAGCTGCGCAAACTGCTCTGGATTGCTTCGCTCCGCTCGCAATGACGGGGAATAGGAACATGGCGAACGGCGAGGAAGACGATATTCCGGCGACCAGCGGCTCGCCCGATGCGTCGCTGACCCAGGACGATAATTTCACCGTCACCAGCCATGCGGGGCTCGCCTATCCGTGGGGTGACGCCGCGCCGGCCGCGGGCGAGACGATCCGCATCGCGAACGGCATCAGCTGGGCGCGCATCCCGATGCCGGGGTCGCTCGGCCACATCAACAGCTGGCTGCTCGACGACGCCGACGAGGATGGCGAGGGCGTCGCGGTGGTCGATACCGGCATCTGCCTGACGATGTGCTCGGACGCGTGGAAGGCGCTCTATGCCGGCGCGCTCGCCGACGTGCGCATCACGCGCGTCTTCGGCACCCACCTCCATCCCGACCATATCGGGCTCGCGGGCTGGATCGCGAAGAAGCGCGGGGTGAAGCTGTGGATGACGCGCGGCGAGATGCTGACCGCGCGCGCGATCATCGCCGATTCGAGCGATACCGCGCCCGAAGAGCTGCTCGTCCAGTCGCGCGCCGCAGGCTGGGACGACGCGGCGATCGAGGCACAGCGCACGCGCGGCTGGAACATGTTCCAGCGCATGATCTTTCCGCTGCCGCGCGGCTATATGCGGATCGAGGACGGCGACCGCATCGTCATGGGCGCGCACCAGTGGCGCGTCGTGACCGGATCGGGCCACAGCCCCGAACATGCCTGTCTGTGGAACGAGCGCGAGGGCATATTGGTGTCGGGCGACCAGGTGCTGCCGCGGATCAGCTCGAACGTGTCGGTCAACATCACCGAACCCGACGCCGATCCGCTCGGCGAATGGCTCGCGTCGATCGACAAGCTGCTGCGCGTGGTGCCGCCCGACGTGATCACATGTCCGGCGCACGGTGAGCCGTTCAAGGGCCTGCACGTCCGCCTGACGGCGCTGCGCGACGAACATCGCATGCGGCTCTACAAGGTCGCGGAGGCGGTGTCCGAACGGCCGATGCGGGCGGTCGAGACCTTCCCGCTGCTGTTCAGCCGGCCGATCGGTGAGCATAATCTGGGCCTCGCGACCGGCGAGGCGCTCGCGCATCTCAAGCGGCTCGAGGTCGAAGGCCGGGTGCGCAAGGAAGATCGCGACGGCGTCTGGTGGTATCACGGCGTGGCGTGACACGCTGATCCCCGCGCGGAGGCGCGAAAAGATGAGCGTCTCACACAATGATACGAAGGGGATGGGGGCCCCGCCGGCCCAACGCGCGCCTCCTCTTCTCGTCACCCCGGACTTGATCCGGGATCCCGCTCGCGCATCGTGCGTTAAAAATCCGAACCGTTTGCCCTGAGCTTGTCGAAGGGCCGTCCTTATCTTTTGATGCCGCAAAGAAGGACGGTGCTTCGACAGGCTCAGCACGAACGGCAGAAAGGATGTGCAGATCGAAGGCCCGATGCTCAAGCAGGGACCCCGGATCAAGTCCGGAGTGACGAGGCAGGGAGAGCCACGCGCCGCTTTTCAACCGGTCGCCTTCGCCTTTTGCGCGTGCGGCATCATTCCCCCGGCCGGTGCATTACCCAGCTGAAGGCCATCGCATTGAAGATGGTATAGAGGCCATAGAGCAGCAGCCCGGTGAACCAGTTGCGCGTCGTGATCGCCAGCGCGCCGACGAGCAGCAGGAATTCGAAGACATAGGTGACATGCGGCCCCACCTTTTCGGCGAGCGGCCGCACCATCTGCCGCACCAGCGGATCGTCGCTTTCCATGAAGGCGCGATGCATGGCGAAATTGCCGACGCCGGCGCAGAAAATGGCGATGATCGCGATCAGCATGGGAATGCAGATGGGGCAGGCGGGGTGGAAATGCCAGCGGCTTTGCGTTTATGACCGCCTTGGATCGGGACGAAGCCCCTCGATCCGGCCGAAAATTCTCACCTCCCCGTGGCGAAGGTTCTGTTCGATGATGAAAATTGCGCGCTTGTCGGCTTTCACGGTGCTGATCGCATCGGGCGCCGCGCCTGTCTGCGCCCAGACGTCCGGCTCGGCGGCGTCGCCCTTGTTCATCCCCGCCGGCTTGCCGGCCCTGGTTCCCGAAATCATGCCCAAGCCGCTGCCCGATCCCATCCGCGCGATGATCGAGGCGGCGCTGGACGGCGGCAAGAAAAGCGAGGTGGAGACGGTGGTGTCGCTCGCCAAGGCGACCAATCCGCGCTCGATCGGCGATATCGACGCGATCCTCGCGGCCTATGAGGCGCGGCGGAGCGGGGGGTTGCAGGCCGACCCCGACCCGGTGCGCGAGATGCTGGCCGCCGCGATGGCGAGCAAGAAGGACGGCGACGTCGAGGCGGTCGGCAAGCTCGCCAAGGCGACCAGCCCCCAGAAGGAGGGCGAGATCGACGCGCTGCTGACCGACTATCGCGCCCGCCGCGCCGCGGAAAAGAAGGCGGCGGCCGACGCGGCGCGCGCCAAGCTCGCGGCCGCGAAATTCTGGGAAAACTGGAAGGGCGAGGGACAGATCGGCGCCACCATCGCCACCGGCAACACGCGCTCGAAGGGGCTCAGCGCCGGGGTAGCGCTGGCGCGCAAGGGGATCGACTGGAACCACAAGTTTCGCGCCCAGGCCGATTATCAGCGCACCAACGGCCGAACCTCGGTCGAACGCTTCCTCGTCGAGGTGGAGCCGCAGTATCGCGTCAGCAACCGGGCCTTCGCCTACGGGCTCGGCCGTTGGGAACAGGACCGCATCCTCGGCTATGACACGCGCTGGAACCTGTCGGCCGGGCTCGGTTACAAGCTGGTCGACCGCAAGACGCTGTCGCTGAGCGTGAAGGGCGGTCCGGCATGGCGCGAGGTCGATTTCGTCAGCGGCCTTCGCGACAGCGAACTCACGGGGCTCGCGGGGCTCGATTTCGGCTGGCAGATGTCGCCGACGCTGCGCCTGACGCAGACCGCTTCGACGGTCGTCGGCAGCAACACGGTGACGACCAGCTCGCTCACCGCGCTCAACGCCAAGCTGACCGGCGCGCTATCGGCGCGCATCGCCTATTCGGCGGATATCGACACCCACCCGCCGGCCGGCGTTCGCGAAGTCGACACGCTGACCCGCTTCACCCTCGTCTATGGTTTTTGAGGCGAGGGGTCATTCGAACACCGAAGTCCCGCCGATCCGGCTTCCGTCTTCGAGCAGGCCGGCGCCGGGGACATGGTTGAACTCGATGCGGATGCCGTCGGGGTCCTCGAACAGGATCGAATAATAGCCCGGGGCCCAGGGCTCCTCCTGCGGCTCGTGGACGATGACGATGTCGGTGCGATCCTTCAGGAAGCCGTGGAGGCGGTCGACCGCATCGCGGTCGCGCATCCGGAAGCAGGCATGGTGCAGCCCGGGCGCGCCCTGGTCGAAGCGCCGGCCGGCATGTTCGGCGCTGCCGGCTCGGATCCCGATCGCGGTGCGCCCGCCGACGCCATAGAGCATCGCGTCGCTGTCGAGCACCAGCTTCAGCTCCAGATAGCGGATCAGGTCGCGCCAGAACGCCGTCGAGCGCGCGAAGTCGCCCGCGGTCAGGATGACGTGCGCGACACCGTTGAGGTCGGACATGGCGGCGGGCCTATCTGATCGCGGCGAGCGTGTAGAGGAACTCGGCATAGCCGATCGCGGCATCGACGATCCCGGCGACCTTGGGGTTGGTCGAATCGATCAGATAATATTCGTCCGGCGCATGCGCGCCCGATCCGTGGCCGATGCCGAAATGCCCGGCGGGGATCGACACCGGCGGCGCGGTGAAGGTCGCGCCCGGCCAGCTTCCGGCCAGCCGCGCATTGATGTTCGCCTGCACCCCCAGCCGCTTGTAGGTCGCGAGTTCGGCGCGGATCAGCCGGCTGTTCTCGTCGGTCTCGGTCGGGTCATAGCCGCCCGACACGTTCATCTCGACGTCGCTGAATCCATGCTTGTCGAGGTGCGCGCGCAGCTTCTTCTCGGCCTCGGCGCGCGTCTGGTCGGGGACGAGGCGCAGGTCCAGCTTGGCGACCGCGCGTCCCGGCAGTATCGTCTTGCCGCCCGGCCCGGTGTAACCCGCGACTAGCCCCTCGATATTGACCGTCGGCTCCTGCGCAAGGCGGATCAGCGCATCCTCATAGGGCAGGTCGTCGATCCAGTGCTGGACGCCGAGCATCTGCTTCTGCTGCGCTTCGTCGAGATGCTTCGCCGCTTCGCGGATCAGCGATTTCTCGCGGTCGGTGAGCGGGCGGACATTCTCGAACCACCCCTCGATCGCCGGGGTGTTGCCGTCGGGCGTGACGAGGGTGTTGAGCGCCGCGACCAGCCGCCATGCCGGGGAATCGACCATCGCCTTCAGGCTCGAATGGACGTCGCCCTTCGGCCCGCGCCTCCATTTCTCGCCGCTCGCGACCAGTTCGAGTTCGATCACCCCCTTCGATCCCAGATTGACCGCGACATTGCCGTTCCGGTCCTGCCAGCTCGCCGGGATGAAGATGCCGTCGCATTTGCGCAACGCGGCAAGGATGTTGGGCCGGGTCGCGATCTGGCGGAAATGCGGCGAACCGATCTCCTCCTCGCCTTCGCAGACGAGGACGATATTGACCGGCAGCTTCGCCTTGGCGGCGCGGATCGCATGGAGTGCAGCGAGAAAGGTCGCCTCCGGTCCCTTCTGGTTCACCGCGCCGCGCCCGACCATCGACAGGCCGAACCCCGGCTTGTCGACCAGCTTGCCCTCGAGCGGCGGCGAGGTCCATTCGGCGGGGTCGAACTGCTTGACGTCGTACATGAAATAGATGCCGAGCGTACGCGGCGCGCCGACGTCGATGGTGCCGAACACGCCGGGCTGGCCGTCGGTCGGGACGATCTCGACATTGGTGAAGCCCGCGTCCTTCGCCAACTCGGCCATATAGGCCGCGCCTTCCGGCATGTTGCGGTTCTCGGCGGCGATCGAGGGCAGGGCGATCCACTCGCGCAGCCGCTGGACCGACGCTTCCTTGCCCACCTCGGCCGCCTTGCGGATCACCGCCATCGGGCCGTCGGCAGCGAGCGTCGTCAGCGGCCGCATCAACATCGCCCCCGCGCCGAGCATCGCGGTGCCGCGAATCAGCTCGCGACGATTCCATCCTTCGGTGGCGTGAAAATCCATGATGCGTCCCCTGCTTTCCGTTGCAGGGCGGAGTGTTGGGCAAATCGGCTTGCATGGCAAGGCCGCGCGCCCACGCGCTTCGGTCGCGTCATTCGCTTTCGGCGAGCCGGCTGGCGACGACATCGGGAAACCGCGTTTCGAAACGCGACAGCGCCTCCGCGCCCAGCGCCCCGATCGCGTCGACCAGCGTCAGGATGTCGGGGCGGCTCTCCCCGGCGCGGACCGCCAGATAATGCCCGCGCGCGCTCTGCATCATCGGGACGGGCAGGGCGCGCAGGCTCCCGTCATGGAGGGCGTCCGCCGCCATCGGGACCCGCAGCAGGATGATGCCGAGCCCTTGGCGCGCCGCCTCGACCGCCACGTCATGGTCCAGAAACTGCCGCCTGGACCCCATGGCGGCCTGCGCCGCGCCGACCAGCCGGCCCCATCTCCGCCAGTCGGCGCCGTCGCCGTCGATCAGCAGCGGTTGCTGCATCAGGTCGCGGGCAGGGACGCCCGCCAGTTCGGCCGCCAGATTGGGCGCGGCGGCCGGAACCACAAGGTCGGGAAAGAGCGGATGGACATCGACGCCGGGCCAGGACCCCAGCCCGTACCGCACGGCGATATCCATGTCGCGGGCCTCGACCTGCGCCAGGCGATATTCGGGAAGCAACTCGACATGCCGGCCGGGGACGACGGCCTCCAGATGCCGCAGGCGCGGCATCAGCCACAGCCGCACCATAGACGGCAGCGCGGAAATGCGCAGCGCGCCCTGGTCGCGGCGGCTGATCAGTTCGGATCGCAGCGCCTCGATCGCGGCCAGCGACCGTTCGGCGCGGCGCAGGAATATCGTTCCCTGCGCAGTGGGTACGACACCCCGGCCCCCTCGCTCGAAAATCGGCGCGCCGAGCCATTGTTCGAGCGACTGGATCCGGCGGCTGACGGCGCCGTGGGTCAGCCCGAGCCGTTCGGCGGCCGCTGCCATCGACCCCGTTCGGGCGGCCTCGATCGCGGCAATGAGCGCTTCGGAAGAGGGGATGTTGAGCAAGGATCGGGTCCGGCACGGAAGGAAGGATATGTGATTTTCACGCAAGGGAGCATGGCGATCGGCGATCTGGCTCGTCGAGCCTCCCTGCCATAGCAGCTTCGCGATTGCAGGAGAAATGCCATGTTCCAGCCGACGGGGCTCACGCCCGTGTCCTTCGAAAGTTGCGAAGCCATCGCCATCGGTCCGGGCTGCACCCGCCGCGACCTGCCGTCGCGTCCCGGCGTGCGTGTCTGGATCGTCGAAATGGCCCCGGGTAGCGAATGGCCGCGCGTCGACCGTCATGGGGAAGGCGGCGAGGATGTCTTCGTCCTCGACGGCGAAGTCATCGAAGGCGACGAGCGGTTCGGCGTCGGCACCTATCTTCATTTCAATCCCGACAGCCGGCATCGACCCCGGACCGAAACGGGCGTCCGCCTGATCGGGTTCAACCTCCTGTGACGCGGCTTCTCTTCCACGCGGGCGGTGCGAGCCGCAGGCAAGTGCTCGGCGGCGGCATCGCGGCGGCGGCAGTCGCACTGGTGAGCGGCAAGGCTGCGTATGCCGAGACGGCGCCGACGCTGCGAATCCGGCGTCTGGCGTGGGCGGGCATCCGCCTCCAGCTTCCGAAGGCGACGCTGTTCGTCGATCCGCTGATCGACCCCGCGATCTGGGGTTCCGCGCTGCCCGACGAACTGATCGGCGTCGACGATGCGGTCGGCGACAGCGTCGTTCTCGTCACCCATCGCCATTCGGACCATGCCGACCCGGCCGCCATCGCCGCCGCCCTCGCTCATGGCGGCACGCTGGCCTATGCCGCCGGCACGCCGCCTTTCGGCGGCCTGCCCGACCATGTGCGCCAGCGGCCGTGTCCCTTGTGGGAACCGCAGTTGCTGGGCGATTTCACCGCGACGCCGGTTCCGGCCTCCGACGGCTATGGCGATCTGCAGGTGTCGTGGGTCGTTTCGGGCGGCGGCCGCCGGATATTTCACGGCGGCGACACGATGATGCACGGCGGCTGGTGGCGCGTGGGACGGCAGTTCGGCCGGTTCGACGCCGCGTTCCTGCCGGTGAACGGCGCGGCCTTTTCCTTTCAGCAGCCGGCGACCGACGAGCCTGCGGTCCTGACGCCGAAACAGGCGATCGCCGCGGCCACCATTCTGGGCGCGGAACGGATCGTTCCGATCCATTACGGCATCGCCGGCGCCGAAGGTTATGCCGAGATGCCTGATCTTGTCGACACGCTGCGCGGCGCCAGCAAGCCCGGCGGACCGCGCGTGGCGATCCTGAAACCGGGCGAATGGCTCGACTGGCAAGGCTGAGCGCCGCTACGGGCGCTGGAGGCGCGGCTGCTCTAAGCCTTTTCCAGCAATCGCTCGTCCTTGATCCGCTTCTGCCACACCAGCGGCGCGTTGACGTGGACGTTCTGGCCCTCGCTGTCGACCGCGACGGTGACGGGGAAGTCCTTCACCTCGAATTCGTAGATCGCCTCCATGCCGAGGTCGCCGAAGCCGACGACCTTGCTGCCCTTGATCGCGCGCGAAACGAGATAGGCGGCGCCGCCGACCGCCATCAGATAGGCGCTCTTGTGCTTCGCGATCGCATTCGTCGCGGCGGGGCCGCGCTCGGCCTTGCCGACGCAGGCAAGCAGGCCCTGTTCGAGCATCATGTCCATGAACTTGTCCATGCGCGTCGCGGTCGTCGGACCGGCGGGGCCGACGATCTCTTCGCCGACCGGATCGACCGGGCCGACATAATAGATGACGCGGCCCTTGAACTCGACCGGCAGGTCCTCGCCCTTCGCCAGCATGTCGGCGATGCGCTTGTGCGCGGCATCGCGGCCGGTGAGCATCTTGCCATTGAGCAGGATGCGGTCGCCCTGCTTCCAGCTCGCGACGACTTCGGGCGTCAGCGTGTCGAGGTCGACGCGCTTCGCCGCGCTGTCGGGCGCCCAGTCGATCTGCGGATAGTCGGCAAGCACCGGCGGTTCGAGGAAGGCCGGGCCACTGCCGTCGAGCGTCACATGCGCGTGGCGCGTCGCGGCGCAATTGGGGATCATCGCGATCGGCTTCGACGCGGCGTGGGTCGGCCAGTCCCTGATCTTGACGTCGAGCACGGTGGCGAGGCCGCCGAGCCCCTGCGCGCCGATGCCCAGCGCGTTGACCTTTTCATACAGCTCGACGCGCAGCTCCTCGATCGGCGACGATGGCCCGCGCGCGAGCAGTTCGGTCATGTCGATCGGGTCCATCAGCGACTGCTTGGCGAGCAGCATCGCCTTTTCGGCGGTGCCGCCGATCCCGATGCCGAGCATGCCGGGCGGGCACCAGCCGGCGCCCATCTGCGGCACCATGTCGAGCACCCAGTCGACGATCGAGTCGCTGGGGTTCAGCATCTTGAACTTCGACTTGTTCTCGCTGCCGCCGCCCTTCGCCGCGACGTCGATATGAACCTTGGCGCCCGGCACCATCTCGACGTTCAGGACCGACGGGGTGTTGTCCCTGGTGTTGACGCGGCTGAACGCCGGGTCGGCGAGGATCGAGGCGCGCAGCTTGTTGTCGGGATGCAGATAGGCGCGGCGCACCCCCTCATCGACCACCTGCTGCAGGCTGCGCGGGGAATCGAGGCGGCAGTCCATGCCCCATTTGATGAATACGGTGACGATGCCGGTGTCCTGGCAGATCGGCCGGTGGCCCTCGGCGCACATGCGGCTGTTCGACAGGATCTGCGCCATCGCGTCCTTCGCGGCGGGCGACACCTCGCGCTGATAAGCCGCGCCGAGCGTGCGGATATAGTCCATCGGGTGGAAATAGCTGATGTACTGGAGCGCGTCGGCGATCGTCTCGATCAGGTCGTCCTCGCGGATGATCACGGTGTTCATTCGGTGCAGCCTTCTTGTCCGTGTTTCGGATTCGCGATGTCCCTAAGGCGCGATCGGCCGGAATTGCAACATGCGTGTTCCCGCGAAGGCGGGGGCACGGAGCGTCGGGAAGCTCTCCGGGCGGGGGCGCGTATATCGGCTTTGCGGTATTCCCCGTCACCCCGGATCAAGTCGGCATATATTTGCTTCAGGCAAGTCAGGTGCTGTTCCCCGGCGAAAGCCGGGGTCCAGATGGCACAGCACTGCCCCGCGTGGACCCCGGCTTTCGCCGGGGAGCGGTCACTTGTCGAAAAGGCATAGTCGCCGATCAAGTCCGGGGTGGCGGCGCAAGCGGTCTGCGCCCGATCAGCGTTCCGTCACTGGCACTCGGCGCACTTGCCGCGCACCTCGATCACTGGGCGTTCGGCGGCGAAGCCCGTCGCCTCCGCGGCGGCGCGGACTTCGTCCGACAGCCGGTCGTTGTCGACATGCACTGCGGCGCCGCACTGGTCGCAGATCAGGAAGATGCAGTCGTGCAGGCAGCCGGGATGGCTGTTCGCGACGAAGGCATTGGCGCTTTCGACGCGGCGGACGAGGTTGTTGGCGACGAACAGGTCGAGGATGCGATAGACGCTGTTCGGTGCCACCCGGCGCCCACGCTTCTGCGAGACGATGTCGGCGATTTCATAGGCGCTCGCGGGCTTGCCGATTTCGGCGACCGCGTCGAAGATCTGCGCGCGCATGTCGGTCCACGCCTCGCCCGCCTTTTCGAGCGCGTCGCGGGCCGCCTTCGCGAGCGGAACGCCCCTCGCCTCGATATGCGCGTGATCATGCTTGCCCATCGCTTGTCCTCGGCGCGCGGCCTCGGTCCGCCGCGCCTTCGCAATGTAGGCCTTTAGGAGAGAGGTCGCAAGCCGCCGGCGGCGTCAGTGGGTCGCGCGGCGGTTGAGGTCGTGGCCGAGCGCGACGATCGCGACGCCTGCCATCGTCGCCAGTATCTCGCTGCCGTCGTGCGGCCGCGACAGCGCGCCCGCCATCATGCCGAGCCCGAAGCTGCCCACCGCGAACGGCATCATATAGCCGTGGCTGAGCACCCCGGCGACCAGCGTGACCAGCGCGAAGCCGATCGCGACGATCAGTCCGATCTCATGGAACAGATGATTTTCGAGCACCCCGCTGACCGAGGCGATCGAGGCGAAGACGATGGTGCTCGCCAGACAATGGACGAGGCAGAGCCCCGACAGGCCCATCGCCAGCTGGTCGCCCGAAAGCGAGGTCAACGGCCGCGAATCGCGCGCAGCCCGAACGATGGCGCCGAGGCGCATCAGCAGGGGGGCATGGCTGGCGACGTCCGTCACCCGATTCTCCGTTGGTCAAGCGTGCAGCGGGGATATGGCATAACATGAAGGAGGTTACAACATAACATTGCAGGGTGGTGACGCAGCTTGTGGGCGCCGCCGATCCTCATCGTTCGTCATGCCGAAACAAGCTCGGCGAGCTGGGGGTGCAAAACAGGTGCTGTTCTCCTATCTCCGCGGCGGCCGCGTTTCACCCCATGGCCTCCGCGCGCAGCGCCTTCCTGTCGAGCTTGCCGATCATTGTCTTGGGCAGGCTCTCGCGCACCTCGACCGCGCTTACCCGCTCATGCTTGCCGAGCTGGGGGTTGAGCCAGGCGACGAGCGCGTCGCCCGATGCCTCATATCCATCCTCCAGCGTCACGAACGCCTTGGGCACCTCGCCGCGATAGGCGTCGGGCACCCCGAGCACGATCGCCTCCTTGACCGCGGGATGCTGATAGAGCTTGTGCTCGATCTCGCTGGGATAAACCTTGAAGCCGCCGACCGCGATCATGTCCTTCAGCCGGTCGACGATGCGGATATAGCCGTCGGCGTCGATCGTCGCGACGTCGCCGGTGCGCAGCCAGCCGTCGACGGTGAAGCTGTCCTTGTCGGCCTCGGGCCGGTTCCAGTAGCCGCGCATGATCTGCGGCCCCTTGACCGCAAGTTCGCCCGGCTCGCCCGCGGGGGCGTCGCGCGTCGGGTCCTCCTTGTCGAGCAGGCGAATGTGCGTCGCGGGGATCGGCTGACCGATGGTGCCGGCCTTGACCGGGCCTTCATAGGGGTTGGTCGAGACGACGCCGGAGCTTTCGGTGAGACCATAGCCTTCGACCAGCGACGCGCCGGTCGCGGCGACGAACTTGTCCCTGAGTTCGGCCGGCATCGGCGCGCCGCCGGAGATGCAGACGCGCAACGATGAAAAATCGGTCTTCGCCAGGTCGGGGTGGTCGAGCAGCGCCTGGTACATCGTCGGCACGCCGGGCAGCGCGGTCGCTTTCGTCCGCGTGATCGCCTGCAACGTCTGCTTGGCGTCGAAGCGCGGCAGCATCGCGATCATCCCGCCGTTGAGCACGGTGCGGTTGAGCACCGCGGTGTTGGCGAAGACATGGAAGAAGGGCAGCACGCCCAGGATGCGGTCGTCGGCGTCGCGGTCGGGATCGATGCTGTTCACCTGCCGCGCGTTGGCGGTCAGATTCTGGTGCGTCAGCATCGCGCCCTTGGGCGTGCCGGTGGTGCCGCCGGTATATTGGATCAGCGCGATATCCTGCTCGGGGTCGATCGTCGCCGGGTCGGCGCGCCCGTCGTTGTCGACGAGGGCGGAAAAGCGGATCACGCGCGGATCGTCGGGCAGCGGTGCGGTCTCCCGCCGCCGGAACAGCCGATAGAGCACCGACTTGGCGGCGGGCAGCCCGCCCGCCACCGATCCGACGACCAGTCGCTTGAGGCTCGATCCGTCCAGCACCGCGAGCGCGGTCGGCAGCAGCGCCGCGGCGCTGACGGTGAACAGCGTGTCGGTCGCCGAATCCTCGACCTGCGCTTCCAGTTCGGCGACGGTGTAGAGCGGGGAGAAATTGACCACCGTCGCGCCCGCCGCGAGCGCGCCGTAATAGGCGGCGACATAGTGCGGGACATTGGGCAGGAACAGGCCGACGCGGCTGCCCTTGCCGATCCCGCGCTGCTGCAGGCCGCGCGCGACGCGGGCGACGCCGCGCGCCACCTCGGCATAGCTGAACCGGCGCCCCATGAAATCGAGCATCGGCGCATCGCCCTTGCGCGCGACGCTTTCGGCGAGCATCGCGGGTAGCGAAAGCGGTGGAAAGCTCTGGTTCCAGTCGGTCGGGTGACGATAGGCTTGCGACCAGTCAAAGGGGGTATTCATCGGGCCGCGTCATCCTCTCTTCCGCCGGTTACTGACATTGCTTTAAGCAGCAAAGACGCGCCATCGCAATCTTGCGGCGCGGCGGCGCGGCGGCTAGGCAGGAGCATCGCCATCGTCAGAGGATCGTCATGCCGCACCCGTCGTCGCATCTCGCCGCGCTGATCGTCGCTCTCGGCCTCGCCGCGGCCACGCCGGCCGTCGCCAAGGACAAGGCGCCGCCGCCGCGTCCTGCGCAGATCGATGCGCTGTTCAGCTGCCGGGCGATCGCCGATCCGACCGAGCGACTGGCCTGTTTCGACCGCGAGGTCAGCGGGCTCGCCGCCGCCGACGCGAACCGCGATATCACCTTCGCCGACAAGGCGACTATGAAGGAGACGCGGCGCGGCCTGTTCGGTTTTCACCTTCCGGCGCTGGGTGGCATCTTCGGCGGCGACGAGGATCAGATCAAGGAAATCGAAACGACGATCCGTTCGGTCAGCGTCGACCGGTCGGGCAAGTATACGCTGGTGATGGACGACGATGCGGTGTGGACGCAGATCGATACCGCCAGCCTGGGCCGTGATCCCAAGCCGGGACAGAAGGTGAAGATCAAGGCCGCGTCGATGGGCAGCTATTTTGCGACCGTCAATGGCGGCCGTATGATCCGCATGAAACGCGACCGCTGATCGCGCCGACGGGTCGCGACGGCAGGTTGACGGCAATGGCGGTGATTCCCGTGCCGGACATTCCGGTGCCGTCCGAAGGCTGCGCGCCCTTCGTGCTGCTCGACGATGCGCGCGTTGCGGGTGCAGCGGCGGCGCGATTGTTCCGCGATCCGGTCGACCTGCTCGTCGCGCACCGGGCGGAGGCTGTTCCGGCACTGCTCGATGCGCTCGACGACGCGCGGGCGCGCGGTTTGTTCGCGGCGGGCTATCTCGCTTATGAAGCCGGGCGCGGACTGGCGCCGGCGTGGCGCGGCGTGGCGGGCGGTACCGATGGCGAGCGGCCGCTCGGCTGGTTCGGGCTTTTCGAGCGGGTCGAGCGGATCGACGCCGACGCGGTGCCGGCGCTGCTTCCCGATCCCGGCACCAGCTGGATCGGTCCGCCCGTGCCGCGGCTGTCGCGCGAAGCCTATCTGGCCGCGGCCCGGCGCGTGCTCGACTTCATCCGTGCCGGCGACATCTATCAGGCCAATCTGACCTTTCGCGCCGACGTGCCGGTGCACGGAAACCCGCTTGCCGCATACGCCCGGCTGCGCCGCTCTGCGCGCGCCGGCTATGGCGGTTTCGTCTGGACCGGCGAGCAGGCGATCGCGTCGCTGTCGCCCGAACTGTTCTTCGCGCTGCGCGGCGGTCAGGTAATGGCGCGTCCGATGAAGGGCACGGCCGCGCGCCGCCCCGATGCGGACGCCGACGCGCGCGCGCGCCGCGATCTGGCGGAGGATCCGAAGCAGCGCGCCGAAAATCTGATGATCGTCGATCTGATCCGCAACGACCTGTCGCGCGTCGCCGCGCCGGGTTCGGTCGCGGTGCCCGACCTGTTCCGGGTCGAAAGCTTTCCGACGATCCACCAGCTCGTCTCCGACGTCGCCGCGCGGCTGCCCGACGGTGTCGGCGCGACCGACGTGCTGCGCGCGGCCTTTCCCTGCGGGTCGATCACCGGCGCGCCGAAGGTTCGGGCGATGGAGATCATCGACGCGCTGGAAAGCGACGCGCGCGGGGTCTATACCGGGTCGGTCGGCTTCATCGAGCCTGGCGGCGATGCCGCCTTCAACGTCGCGATCCGCACGCTGGTCTTTCCGCCGGTGGACGGGTTGCGCGCGGGCGCCATGTGCGCCACGCTGGGGCTGGGATCGGGAATCGTCGCCGACAGTCGCGCGCCGGAGGAATGGCGCGAATGTCTGGCCAAGGGGGAATTTGTGGCCGCAGCGGGGGACAGTTTCGATCTTCTGGAAACCATGCAGTTCGATCCGGTCGACGGCGTCCAGCGGCTCGAGGGGCACCTCGCGCGGTTGAAGGCGAGCGCCGAGGCGCTGGGGTTCCGCTTCGATCGGCACGGCGCGCGCAACAGCCTGCAATCGGCGACCTTTCGCCTGCGCCACGCGGCGCGGGTGCGGATGCGCCTCGCGGTGTCGGGCGCGCTCGCGATCGAGGTGTCGTCGCTGCCCCGACTCGCAGAACTGCCGGTGCCGGTCGCGCTGCGGCCCGCGCCGCTGGCGGCGGACGATTTCCGCCTCGTGCACAAGACCAGCCTGCGCGCGCCCTATGACGAGGCGCGCCGCGACAGCGGCGCGGCCGAGGTGGTGTTCGTCGACGAACCCGGTTTCGTCACCGAGGGGAGCTGGAGCAACGTCTTCGTCGAGCGCGACGGCGTGCTGCTGACGCCACCGCTGGCGCTCGGACTGCTCCCCGGGGTGCTTCGCGCCGAGCTGATCGAAAAGGGGCGGGCGGTCGAATCGCACCTGCGCGCCGCCGACCTCGAAGGCGGCTTTTTCCTCGGCAATTCGCTGCGCGGGCTGGTCCCGGCGCGGCTGGCCGCGGCGGCGGATCGTCGATAGCCGCGGCTTCGCCCCGCATAGGGAAATTATCCGGCTCCCGGCTTGCGCATTGCGGGCGAAGGCTTTAGGCGCGGCCCCGCGCAATTTCCTGTTCCTTCGCCCTGTTTCCCGCGCTGTTCGAGGACGTGTTTTCATGACGCTGAAGCCGCATCTTTCCGCCGCCCTGGGCCGCATCCAGCCTTCGGCCACGCTCGCGATGACCGCACGCGTGACCCGGCTGAAAGCCGAGGGTGTCGACGTGATCGGCCTGTCGGCGGGCGAGCCCGATTTCGACACGCCCGACTTCGTCAAGGAGGCGGCGATCGCCGCGATCCGGGCGGGCCAGACCAAATATACGCTGGTCGACGGCACCGTCGCGCTCAAGGAAGCGATCCGCGGCAAGTTCCGCCGCGACAACGGCCTCGACTATGGGCTCGACCAGATCACGGTCAACGTCGGCGGCAAGCATACGCTGTTCAACGCGCTCGTCGCGACGGTCGACGCAGGCGACGAGGTGGTGATCCCCGCGCCCTACTGGGTCAGCTATCCCGACATCGTCGCTTTCGCCGGCGGCACGCCGGTGTTCATCGCGGCGTCGGCGGCGCAGCATTACAAGATCACCCCCGCGCAGCTCGACCAGGCGATCACGCCGAAGACGCGCTGGGTCATCTTCAACTCGCCGTCGAACCCGTCGGGCGCCGCCTATTCGCCCGAGGAACTCGACGCGATCGGCGAGGTGATCCGCCGCCACCTGCATGTGATGGTGATGTGCGACGACATGTACGAGCATGTCTGGTACGCCGATTTCGCCTTCTCGACGCTGGCGCAGCGTTGCCCCGACCTGATCGACCGCATCCTGACCGTCAACGGCTGTTCGAAGGCCTATGCGATGACCGGCTGGCGTATCGGGTTCGCGGGCGGTCCCGCCTGGCTGATCAAGGCGATCGGCAAGCTGCAGTCGCAATCGACGTCGAACCCTTGTTCGATCGCGCAGGCGGCGGCGGCGGCGGCGCTCGGCGGGCCGCAGCAGTTCCTCGACGACCGCAACGCCGCCTTCCGCAAGCGCCGCGACATGGTGGTCGCGATGCTCAACGACGCGCCGGGGCTGAACTGCCCGGTCCCCGACGGCGCCTTCTATGTCTATCCCGACGCGAGCGGCTGCATCGGCAAGAAGACGCCCTCGGGCCATGTGATCGACAGCGACGAGGCGCTGATCGACTATTTCCTCGACAGCGCGCGCGTCGCGGCGGTGCATGGCGGCGCGTTCGGCCTGTCGCCGGCGTTCCGCGTCTCCTATGCGACGTCGGAGGCGGTGCTCAAGGAGGCGTGCGTCCGGATCCAGCAGGCCTGCGCCGCGCTGAGCTGACCCGCGCCGCGCCGGCGCACTCGGCCGTGAACCGCGGACGAATGTCCGGTTCACGCCTTGCTAACCCTGTCGCGCTACGGTGACGCCCGTCACTGCACGGCTGGCCGGGGGCGCACCATAACGTCGGTGAAACAACGAAGAACAGACCGACGACGGAACAAGACAAAGAGGCTCCCATGATTTCGATTCTCCGCTCCGACTGGTTCCTGAAGCTGATGGCCGGATTCACGGTCGGCGGGCTTTACGTGATGTTCCAGCAACCGGCGCTGGCCTTCGCGCTCTGACGCCGCGCCGCCGCACCCCTGCGGCACTGGAATTGGTCCCGCCGCTCTTGTGCGGGCGATCCTCACTCCCCAGATCGGACGGGTTCCGCCGCTTGTCGCGGCAGACGAATCGTTCGTCGCAAATCGCTGGCCAGTCCGGCGCCCGTGCGGGACGAACGGTCCCGGCCAACGGGTCGGGACGATAGAGGGTCGCAGTCGCGGGGTTTGAATGAAGGTTCAGTTTTCGGGCAGGTCGCTGCTCGGCATGACAATCGGCTCGGTCCTGCTTGCCGGATGCGTGAGCAGCACCGCGCTGGTGCCGCCGCCGCGCCAGCAGCAGCAGACCGCGCACGGCGAAGCGGGCGCCGTCACCGTCCCGATCGGTCCCCCCGTCCGCCCGTCGACCGCGCCGCCGCCGCCGCGTGGCACGCTCGATTCCGGTTTCCGCCGCCCGCCGCCCGGCCTCGACGATCGCATCGCCTCGCTGTGGCGCGCCTTTCCCGGCAAGACGGGGATCGCGATCCAGCGCATCGACGGCGAATGGGCGCTGGCGCAGCGCGGCGGCGACCTGTTCCCGCAGCAGAGCGTGTCGAAGCTGTGGGTGGCGCTGACGGTGCTCGATGCGGTCGATGCCGGCCGGATCAGCCTCGACCAGATGGTCCGCATCGGGCCCGAGGACCTGACCCTGTTCCATCAGCCCCTCGCCGCGCGCGTGCGCGCCGAGGGGACGGTGACGATGAGCGTGCGCGATCTCATCGAAACCGCGATCACGCACAGCGACAACACCGCGAACGACAGCCTGCTGCGCACCGTCGGTGGGCCGAAGGCCGTGCGCGCCTTCATCGCCGACAAGGGGCTGGGTGCGATCCGCTTCGGCCCCGGCGAACGGCTGTTGCAGAGCGCGACCGCCGGGCTGAGCTGGCAGCAGAGCTATTCGGTCGGCCGCAATTTCCAGGTCGCGCGCTCGGCGCTGCCGGCCGCGACGCGCCGGACGGCGATGGACAATTATCTGGCCGACCCGATCGACGGCGCCAGCCCCGCCGCGATCGCCAGCGCGCTGACCCGGCTCGCGCGCGGGACCTTGCTGTCGCCCGCTTCGACCGAATATCTGCTCGGCGTGATGAGCCGTACCCGCAGTGGCCCGAAGCGGCTGAAGGCGGGACTGCCGGACGGCTGGCAGTTCCTGCACAAGACCGGGACCGGACAGGACCTGAACGGCATGACCGCGGGCTATAACGACATCGGCATCGCGACAGCCCCCGACGGCACGCGCTATGCGATCGTCGTGATGATGGGCAACACCACCGCATCGATCCCCGCGCGCATGACGCTGATGCAGGCGGTGTCGGGCGCCGTCGCCGAATTCCACGGACGATAGCTTCGCTCGATACGAGCGACGGACGGGCCGGACAGGCGCGCCACGCGCTGGGGTTGTCGTGCGAATAGCGTTTGGGCGGCGGGAAATTTCGACTATGGGCCGCGCATGAAAAGCCGCTCCGTCCTTCCCCTTCTCGTCCTGTCGCTGGCGCTCGCGGGCTGCGCGACGCCCGAAACGCGGCTGCGCACCGGGCTCCACGACGCAGGCCTGTCGCAGGCGATGGCGGCGTGCATGGCCGATCGCATGGTCGACCGGCTGTCGCTGGTCCAGCTTCGCCGCCTGTCCGCCCTCGGTAGCCTCCGCGACAAGCGCGTGACCGACCTGTCGCTCGACCAGTTCCTGCACAAGGTGCGCGCGCTGAAGGATGCCGAGATACTCGCGGTGACGACCAGCTCGGCGGCGGTCTGCGCGCTGCGCTGACGACTCGGCCCGCTTTCGGTGCACCAAGAATTTCTGGACGTGGCAGGGGTAGCCTTGCCGCGCAACTTGTGCTTATGCGGCCGCGATCATCTCCTCTTCCAGAGTCGAAAGGGCCGGCAGATCCCATGAACATCCACGAATATCAGGCAAAAGAGCTGCTCGCGAAATTTGGTGTCGCGGTTCCCGCGGGCATCCCCGCGATGAGCGTCGAAGAAGCCGTCGCGGCGGCGAAGCAGCTTCCGGGGCCGCTCTATGTCGTGAAGGCGCAGATTCATGCCGGCGGGCGCGGCAAGGGCAAGTTCAAGGAACTCGGCCCCGATGCGAAGGGCGGCGTCCGCCTCGCCAAGACGATCGAAGAGGTCGAGGCGCATGCCAAGGACATGCTCGGCAACACGCTCGTCACCGTCCAGACGGGCGAGGCGGGCAAGCAGGTCAACCGCCTCTACATCACCGACGGCGTCGATATCGGCAAGGAATTCTACCTCGCGCTGCTCGTCGATCGCGCGACCAGCCGCATCGCGATCGTCGCCTCGACCGAGGGCGGCATGGATATCGAGGAGGTCGCCCATTCGACCCCCGAAAAGATTCATACCATCACCATCGACCCCGCCACCGGCCTGATGCCGCACCACGGCCGCGCGGTCGCCAAGGCGCTGAACCTGACCGGCGACCTCGCCAAGCAGGCGGCGAAGATCCTCGACGGCCTCTATGCCGCTTTCCTCGGCACCGACGCCTCGCAGATCGAGATCAACCCGCTCGCCATCTGCCCGACGGCGGATGGTGACAAGCTCTATGTCCTCGATGCCAAGGTCGGCTTCGATTCGAACGCGATGTTCCGTCACAAGGACCTCGCCGAACTGCGCGACCTGACCGAAGAGGACCCGGCCGAGGTCGAGGCGAGCGAATATGATCTCGCCTACATCAAGCTCGACGGCAACATCGGCTGCATGGTCAACGGCGCCGGCCTCGCGATGGCGACGATGGACATCATCAAGCTCAACGGCGCCTTCCCGGCCAACTTCCTCGACGTCGGCGGCGGCGCCAGCAAGGAAAAGGTGACCGCGGCGTTCAAGATCATCCTCAAGGACCCGGCGGTGCAGGGCATCCTCGTCAACATCTTCGGCGGCATCATGAAGTGCGACATCATCGCCGACGGCATCGTCGCCGCGGCGAAGGAAGTGAACCTCTCGGTGCCGCTCGTCGTCCGCCTCGAAGGCACGAACGTCGAGAAGGGCAAGGAAATCCTTGCGACCAGCGGCCTGCCGATCGTTCCCGCGAACGACCTGGGCGATGCGGCGAAGAAGATCGTCGCGGAAGTCGCCAAGGCGGCGTGAGACGATTCTGCCCTCTCCCCTTCAGGGGAGAGGATATGAAGGCTTGGCAGCTTGCTGCCTAGCCGGAGTTGGAGAGGGGCAGGTCGCGTCCCCCTCTCCAAGCTCCGCTAGCTCCTTCGGAGCAAGCTGCACTATCCTCTCCCCTGAAGGGGAGAGGGCTAGGGTCTGCAAGATTGACGTTTACGTAAACGCCAATTATGGCGCGGTGCACAATTTTTTGAGAGGAGCTGGATAGCGATGAAGATCCTCGTCCCCGTGAAGCGGGTGCTCGATTACAACGTGAAGCCGCGGGTGAAGGCCGACGGCACGGGCGTTGACCTGGCGAATGTGAAGATGTCGATGAACCCGTTCGACGAGATCGGGGTCGAGGAAGCGATCCGCCTCAAGGAAAAGGGCATCGCGACCGAGATCATCGCCGTCAGTGTCGGCCCGGCGAAGGCGCAGGAAACGCTGCGCACCGCGCTCGCGATGGGCGCCGACCGCGCGATCCTGGTGCAGACCGACGACGAGGTCGAACCGCTGGCGCTGGCCAAGATCTTCAAGGCGATCGCCGATGCCGAACAGCCGGGCCTCGTGATCCTCGGCAAGCAGGCGATCGACGGCGACAACAACCAGACCGGCCAGATGCTCGCCGCGCTCACTGGTTGGGCGCAGGGCACCTTTGCCAGCGCGGTCAACGTCGAGGGCGATCATGTCAGCGTGACGCGCGAAGTCGACGGCGGTCTCGAGACGGTGAAGCTCAAGCTTCCGGCGATCGTCACCACCGACCTTCGCCTGAACGAGCCGCGCTATGCGTCGCTGCCCAATATCATGAAGGCGAAGTCGAAGCCGCTCGATACCAAGTCGCCCGCCGATTACGGCGTCGACACCGCGCCGCGCGTCAAGACGGTCAAGGTTTCCGAACCCCCCGTTCGTTCGGCCGGCGTCAAGGTCGCCGACGTCGACGAACTGGTCGCCAAGCTCAAGGCCATGGGCGTCCACAGCTAACACCCACGGATCAGAAGGAACGCAAGAGATGAAAACTCTGGTTTGGGTCGAACATGACGGTTCGTCGGTCAAGGACGCAACGCTCGCCGCGGTGACCGCCGCCTCGAAACTCGGCGAAGTCCACCTGCTCGTCGCGGGCGAAGGCGTCGACGGCGTCGCCAAGACCGCATCGGAAATCGCGGGCGTGCAGAAGGTGCATGTCGCCGACAACGCCGCCTTCGCGCACAACCTGCCCGAAAATGTCGCGCCGCTCGTCGCCGAACTGATGGCGAACCACGACGCGTTCGTCGCGCCCGCAACGACCACCGGCAAGAATATCGCGCCGCGCGTCGCCGCGCTGCTCGACGTGATGCAGATTTCGGAAGTGCTGTCGGTCGAAGGGCCGAAGACCTTTACCCGTCCGATCTACGCCGGCAACGCCATCGCGACCGTCGAATCGTCGGATGCGAAGCTGGTCGTCACCGTTCGCGGCACCGCCTTCGAAAAGGCCGCCGCGACCGGCGGCTCGGGCACCGTCGAAGCCGTCTCGGCGGGAAGCGACGCCGGCCTGTCGAGCTTCGTCGGCGCCGAGATCGCCAAGCAGGATCGCCCCGAGCTCACCTCGGCGAAGATCATCGTCTCGGGCGGCCGCGCGCTGGGGTCGAGCGAGAAATATCAGGAAGTGATCGTCCCGCTCGCCGACAAGCTCGGCGCCGCGCTCGGCGCCAGCCGCGCCGCGGTCGATGCGGGCTATGTCCCCAATGACTATCAGGTCGGCCAGACCGGCAAGATCGTCGCGCCGGAAGTCTATTTCGCGATCGGCATCTCGGGCGCGATCCAGCACCTCGCCGGCATGAAGGACAGCAAGACCATCGTCGCGATCAACAAGGATGAGGACGCCCCGATCTTTCAGGTCGCCGACCTCGGCCTCGTCGCCGACCTTTTCAACGCCGTGCCGGACCTGACCAGCAAGATTTGAGCGCCGAGTCGCAACGCTGAATAAAAGAAAAGGGCGGCCCCTCGATGGGTCGCCCTTTTCTTTTGTAGTATTAGTGATTCAGATCGTCCCTTTTTGCGAAATCTGTCAACCAGCGATTGATACACTCCAGTTCGCCGCTCTCCCGCGCACCGAGTTTGCGTGCCACTCGATCCAGAAAATCGCGCCCCTTACCGGTAATCGTAAACTCGGAAAAAGAGGAATGCCATTCGATTAGGCCAAGCCGGATCGGATTTGTGCGCGAACCTCTGTGCGAAACGACATTGTGAACGTAGTTGGCGATCCGACTGTCGGTGCGACTTGCGACAGAGAGTCGTTCGGATGACTTAAGCCATTTTGAGCGTTCCAATTCGTCGATCAGTTGCTCCTCACGCAATGAGCCCGAAGGCGTGCGCGCGAGCGGCAGCAGCAGCATCGCAATGAATCGAATTGTTTCTTTTGAAAGTTTCATAACTCGTCCCTTCCTCGAGCCAATGCATTAGAAATTTACATATATGTTAATTATTAATATTTGTCAATAAAATCATATGTTTATCAGGTATTCAGCGGCTGCCCTTTTGGAGAGCTTGCTCTGCTTGCTCGTTCGCGCTTAACCACTTTATCGAATAGGAGAGAGATAATGCCCCTCGTCCTCGTCACCCGCGACGATGCCGTCGCCACCGTCACCCTCAACCGGCCCGAGGCGATGAATGCACTGTCGCGCGCGTTGCGAGCCGAGTTCGCCGCCGCGATGCGCGGGCTTGCCGCCGATGACGGGATTCGCGCGATCGTGCTGACCGGCGCGGGCGAGCGGGCGTTCACCGCGGGGCTCGACCTCAAGGAACTGGGCGCCGACACCGGTAACCTCGGCGCCGCCAACGCGGAGGGCGCCGACGAAAATCCCGTGAAGGCGATCGAACTGTGCCCGCAGCCGGTGATCGGCGCGATCAACGGGGTCGCGATCACCGGCGGGTTCGAGGTGGCGCTCGCCTGCGACATATTGATCGCCTCGACCCATGCGCGCTTTGCCGACACCCACGCGCGCGTCGGGGTGATGCCGGGCTGGGGCCTGTCGCAGAAGCTGTCGCGCCTGATCGGCCTCGGCCGTGCCAAGGAATTGTCGCTCACCGGCAATTTCCTGGGCGCGGAGGCGGCGCGCGACTGGGGTCTGGTGAACCGCGTCGTCGCGCCCGAGGACCTGCTGCCCGCCGCGCAGGCGCTCGCACGCGACATCGCGAGCGCCGACCCCGCGATGGTGCGCGCCTACAGGGCGCTGATCGACGACGGCTATGCGCTGCCCTACGGCGAGGCGCTGGCGCTCGAACATGCGCGCTCGTCGGCGGCGAACCGCAGGGTCAGCGCCGACGCGGTCGAGGCGCGGCGCCTGGCGGTGATGAAGCGCGGGCGCGAACGCGCGGGGTGATCCGCGGGCGATTCGCGCTTGCCCACCGCAAAAATCCTTAGCAAGGTTAAGTAATGACCGATCTCGTGCAACCGCTTTCCGCCTTCATGACGCGCATCGCCGGCCCCGGCGAGCTTTCGGGCCTGTCGCGCCTGTCGGGCGGCGCCAACATGGAAAGCTGGGCGTTCGACTGGGCGGGGCGCGCCTATGTCCTGCGCCGCGCGCCCTCGGCCGAATATATGGAAGGGCGCCCCTACAGCCACGCGGTCGAGGCGGCGTTGGTCCGGGCGGCGCACGCGGGCGGAGTGAAGGCGCCCGAGGTGGTCGGGGTGCTGGCGGATACCGACGGTATGGGCACCGGCTATGTCATGCGGCGGGTAGTCGCGGAGGTCAGCCCGGCGAAGATACTGGCCGATCCGCCGCCGTCGCTCGTCGCCGATCTCGGGCGCGAACTTGCGCTGATCCACGCCCTGCCGCGCACGGCGATCCCCGATGGCATAAAGGTGATGGACACCGCCGCGGCGCTTGCCGAGCTCAAGGCACGCTTCCTCGCCTATGGCGGCGACCGGCCGGTGATCGCGCTCGCCGTCCGCTGGTGCGAGGCGCATCTGCCCGCGCCCGCCGATCCGGTGCTGGTCCATGGCGATTATCGCATGGGCAATGTGATGGTCGACGCGGACGGGTTGGCCGCGGTGCTCGACTGGGAACTCGCCCATCTTGGCGACCCGCACGAGGATCTGGCGTTCGGCTGCATGACGGTGTGGCGCTTCGGCCGGCTCGACCGGCCGGCTTTCGGGGTCGGCAGTCTCGAGGATTATTTCGCGGCCTATGAAGCGGCGGGTGGGCGCAAGGTCGACCGCGAGAGATTCCGCTTCTGGCTGGTCTACCGCACGCTCTGGTGGGCGCTCGGCTGCCTGCAGATGGGGCAGGCGTGGCGCAGCGGCGCCGACACCACGGTCGAGCGCGTCGTCGTCGGGCGCCGCACCGCTGAGCAGGAACTCGACCTGCTGCTGCTGCTCGGCGACGAGGCGCCCGCGGCCGAGCGGTCGCGTCCGCTGCCGCCGTCGTCCGCCCCGCCGGCGCCCCCGGTCGGCGAGCCGACGACGCGCGAGATGGTGCAGGCGGTGCGTGACTGGCTGGGCGAGGCGATCAAGCCGGGCGCCGAGGGGCACGGCAAGTTTCAGGTGGTGGTCGCGATGAACGCGCTCGGCATCGTGATGCGCGACCTCGATGCCGGGGTTCGCGCCGAGGATCGCGCGCTGGCGGAGGCCTTGCTGTCGGGGGCGACGACGCTCGCCGAACCCGGCCTGCTCGCCCGGCTGCGCCGCGCCGTGCTCGACAAATGCGCCGTCGACAGCCCCAAATATGCCGCGCTCGCGCAGGCGCGGGAGCAGTGGGACGGCTAGGGGATCCGCATACTCCTCTCCGTTTGCCCTGAGCTTGTCGAAGGGCTGTCCTTTCCATCGATCTTGAAGGAAAGAACGGTGCTTCGACAAGCTCAGCACGAACGGAGCGGGTGACGGGTCAGAATTGAAAGGGAGAGGATGATGGATTTCGCGATTGCACCCGACCTGCAGGCCTATCTGGACGAACTCGACGCGTTCATCGAAGCCGAGATCAGGCCGCTGGAGGAGGCGGACGACAATATCCGCTTCTTCGACCATCGGCGCGAGCACAGCCGCACCGACTGGGACAATCAGGGCCTGCCGCGGCATGAATGGGAGGCGCTGCTGAAGCAGGCGACGCGGCGTGCCGACGCGGCGGGGCACTGGCGCTTCTCGGCGCCCAGCCAATATGGCGGCAAGGATGGGTCGAACCTGTGGATGGCGGTGATCCGCGAGCATTTCGCGGCGAAGGGGCTCGGCCTTCACAACGACCTGCAGAACGAGCATAGCATCGTCGGCAACTTCCCCTTCGTCGCGATGTTCGAACAGTTCGGGACCAGCGACGAACAGAAGCAGGAATTCATCCTCGGCGGCTTCGAGGGCAAGCGCCGTGCCGCCTTCGGCCTGACCGAGCCCGACCATGGCAGCGACGCGACGCATATGGAAACGCGCGCGGTGCGCGAGACGCGCGACGGCGTCGACGGCTGGCTGGTCAACGGCGAGAAGATGTGGACGACGGGGATGCATGTCGCGACCCACTGCGCGACCTTCTGCCGCACCAGCGGCGAGGACGGCAGCGCGAAGGGCATCACCTGCCTGCTCGTCCCCAACCCGTCGCCGGGCCTCGTCATCGAGGAATATCTGTGGACCTTCAACATGCCGACCGACCATCCGCGCGTCAGCTTCACCGACGTGTGGGTGCCCGACAGCGCGCGGCTCGGCCCGGTCGACGGCGGGCTCGCCATCGCGCAGAGTTTCGTCCACCAGAACCGCATCCGCCAGGCGGCCTCGTCGCTGGGCGCGGCGGTCTACTGCATCGAGGAAAGCGTGCGCTACGCGCGCGAGCGCAAGCCGTTCGGCGAGGCGCTGGCGAAGAATCAGGCGATCCAGTTCCCGCTGGTCGAACTGGCGACGCAGGCGGAGATGCTGCGCCTGCTGATCCGCAAGACGGCGTGGGAGATGGACAACATGCCGCACAAGGAGATCGAGCGCCGGCTGTCCGACAAGGTCAGCATGTGCAACTATTGGGCGAACCGGCTCGTCTGTCAGGCCGCCGACCGGGCGATGCAGGTGCACGGCGGCATCGGCTATTCGCGGCACAAGCCCTTCGAGCATATCTATCGCCACCACCGCCGCTACCGCATCACCGAGGGTGCGGAGGAAATCCAGATGCGCAAGGTCGCGGCCTATCTGTTCGGCTTCATGGGGCCGCGCAAGGAGACGCTGGGGAAGATCTGACGCCGCAAGAAGAACGGTGGGGATTTGGATGTTCGCCGCGACTTTTCCTTTTCGTCACCCTGAACTTGCTTGGCGTTTATACCCCTGAGACAGGAACGCTGGTGATCCCCGGCGAAAGCCGGGGTCCATGCGAGGCAGCGCTGTGCCATCTGGACCCCGGCTTTCGCCGGGGAACAGTTCCTTGTCGAAAAGGGATAATTGCCAAACAAGTCCGGCATGACGAAGGAGCGGGCCAGCCTGCGAATCCCCAACAGTCCCTAAGGGGGCCTGACCCTATAAAGCACGCCGTGTCCCCGCGAAGGCGGGGACCCAGAATCGCATCACGCCGACTTTGGCTCTTTCCACTGAACTCCCGCCTTCGCGGGAGCACTACCAAGAAAAGCGGCGCAAGAAGCGCCGGGGTTCAGCGCTTCCGCACGAATTCGGCGCGCAGCACCAGTCCCTTGATCCCCTCGTGCCGGCAGTCGATCTCCTGCGCGTCGCCGGTCAGGCGGATCGACTTGATGACCGTGCCGACCTTCAGCGTCTGGCCCGCGCCCTTCACCGTCAGATCCTTGACCAGCACCACCGAATCGCCGTCGTTCAGCAGGTTGCCGACCGCGTCGCGCACCTCGGGTCCCGCGGCGGCGGCTTCGGTCCGTGCGCGCGCTTCGCTCGCGGGCAGCCATTCGCCGCTCGCCTCGTCATAGACATAGTCTTCATCGTCGCTGGTCATGGCGCCGCTCTTAGAACAGGACGGCGCCGATGGGAATCGCCATTGCGAGGGGAAGGGCGGCAGTCGGCAGCGCCCCTGCCGCTCCCCGGCAGAAAGGGTGATGCAGATTTGACGCACGATGCTCTCAAGCCACAAAGGACACAAAACGATGCGGGCATGCGTGACTTTTGTGGCTTCAAGGCTCGATCCCAAAGCGCTTGGCATCTCGGCAATCCATGATAGGTTTCTCCCTGAAACGAAAAACAGAGCCAAATAATCGGGAGAGTCGGCATGCATGATCTGGTGATTCGCGGCGGCACGGTCGTCGATGGTTCGGGCGCGCAGCCCTTTGTCGCCGATGTCGCGATCGACGGCGATCGCATCGTCGCGGTCGGCGCCGACATCGGTGCGGGGCGCGAAGAGATCGACGCGCGCGGCCGGATCGTCACTCCCGGCTTCGTCGACGTCCACACCCATTATGACGGGCAGGCGACGTGGGACCCGGAAATGGCCCCGTCGAGCTGGCACGGCGTCACCACCGTCGTCATGGGCAATTGCGGCGTCGGCTTCGCCCCCGCGCGGCCCGATCGCCACGACTGGCTGATCGGCCTGATGGAGGGAGTCGAGGATATTCCCGGCACCGCGCTTGCCGAGGGGATGTCGTGGGACTGGGAAACCTTCCCCGAATATATGGACGCGCTCGAAAAGCTGCCGCGCACGATCGACGTCGCCTGCCACGTTCCGCACGGTGCGGTGCGCGCCTATGTGCTCGGCGACCGGGAAAAGCCGGGCGCGGTGCCGACCGCCGAGGACATCGCGGAGATGTCGCGTATCGTCGAGGAAGGCGTGCGCGCGGGCGCGCTCGGCTTTTCGACCAGCCGCACGGTGATCCACAAGTCGGTCGATGGAGAGGTCGTTCCCGGCACCACCGCGACGGCGGAGGAACTGATCGAGATCGGCCGCGCGATGGGGCGCGTCGGCTACGGCGTGTTCGAGATGGCGAGCGACCTCAACCGCGAATGGAACGAGTTCGACTGGATGGGCAAGCTCAGCCGCGAAACCGGCTTGCCCGTGACCTTCGCCGCGCTCCAGTCGATCGCCAAGGAACTGCCGCTCGACGAGCAGATCGAAACGATGCGGGCCGAAAATGCGAAGGGCGCGAACATCGTCGCGCAGATCGCGCTGCGCGGCAACGGCATCATCATGGCGTGGCGCGGCACCGTGCATCCCTTCCGCTTCCGCCCGTCGTGGCGCGCGATCGAGACGCTGCCGTGGGACGAGCAGAAGGCGAAGCTGCTCGACCCGGCCTTCCGGGCGCGGCTGCTGGCGGAGGAGAATGATTTCAGCGAGGTGCCCAAGGACATCATGGGGCTGCTGATGGTCGTCGCCGGCGGCTGGACGATGCAGTTCGAGATGGACGAGGATTTCGACTATGAGCCGGGGCCGGAGGCCAGCATCGCGGCGCGCGCCGCGGCGGCGGGGGTCGATCCCGCGGCCTATGCCTACGACCTGCTATGCCGCGACGACGGGGCCGGCTTCGCCTATCTGCCGATCCTCAACTATGCCGACGGCAATCTCGATTTCCTCGAAGCGTTGCAGGACGCCGACGACACGGTGAACAGCCTGTCCGACGGCGGCGCGCATTGCGGGACGATCTGCGACGCCGCGTCGCCGACCTTCATGCTCCAGCATTGGGTGCGCGACCGCAAGCGCGGCGGGCGCATTCCGCTCGAACGCGCGATCAAGCGTCAGTGCCGTGATACCGCGCTCCTCTACGGGCTTGAGGATCGCGGCCTGATCGCCCCCGGCTATCTCGCCGACATCAACGTCGTCGACATGGAGCGGATTCGGCTCGGCAAACCCTGGCTTGCCTTCGACCTGCCCGCGGGCGGCAAGCGCCTGCTGCAAAAGGCGGACGGCTATGACGCGACGATCAAGTCCGGGGTGGTGACCTTCCGCGGCGGCGAAGGGCAGGGTGCCTATCCCGGCACCGTCATCCGCGGCCCGCAGCGCGTCGAACTGGCGATGGCGGCCGAATAGGTCTCAGGCCAGCGCCGCCGCCGCTGCTTCCACGTCCGCTACGCCGTTATAGGCGTGGAAGGACAGCCGTAGCACGGTTCCGCGAAAATCGGCGCGCAGGCCGTGCCGATCCAGCAATGCCGCGACGCGCGGCCGGTCGGCGCCGGTGTCGATGCACAGCGTCCCGCCGATCGCTCCCGTGGGCCAGCGCCATTGCGGCGCCGCGGCCTCCAGCGCGTCGCGCAGCATCGCCTGCAGCGCGCGGTTGTGCGCCGCGATCCGATCCACGCCGATCGCGGCGATCTCCGCAATCCCGGCGGTGGACAGGATGAAGGGCGCGACGTCGGGGGTGCCGCCCCACCAGCGGCGCGCGTCGGGGGCGTAGCGGAAATCGCCGATCGCCATCTCGAAGGGATCGGCATGGCTCCACCAGCCGCGCTCGCTGGGGCAGAGCGCGGTGCGGTCGTGCGGGGCGACCCACAACCAGGCGCCGCCGGGGCCGCCGCACAGCCATTTGACGCTGGTGCCCAGAACCGCGTCGACGCCCCATGCGGCGGGGGTGACGGGCACGACGCCGACCGATTGCGCGCAATCGGCGATGCAGCGCGCCCCCGCGGCGTGCGCGGCCGCCGCGACCGCCGCAATGTCGGTCAGCGCGCCGCTGTTCGAACTGACGTGCATCGGGACCGCCAGCGCGACATCGTCGTCGAGCGCCGCGGTCCAGTTCGCGACGTCGCGCACGTCGGCATCGTCGGGCAGGTAGCGCACCGTCCACCCCGCCGCCGCCAGCCCGCCGGCGACATAGCCGATGGTCGGAAAGGCGCTCGGCGCGAGCAGGATCGTCCGCCGCCCGGTCGCGGCGCCAAGCGCCGAAAGATAGCGCGACAGGCCGGCGCTGACGTTGGTCGCGGGGCACAGGTCGCGGGCCTCGACGCCGATCAGGCCCGCCAGCGCGGCGCGCCAGGCGTCGATCGCGGCCAGCCAGTCGGGCCACGCCTCGCCGGTGTCGCGCCACGGCGCCAGCATCCGGTCGCGTAGCAGCCCTTCGGCGGCGCGCGGCTGGCAGCCGACGCTGTGGCTCTTGAGGTAGACGGCGCCGGGGGGCAGGTGGAAGCGGTCCGCGACCGCTTCCGAAAGCAGCGTGCCGGTCACAGCCCGCTGCCGTGGCCCGCCGCCGACGCGCCGCTGATACTCGCCCGCTTCACGCCATATTCGGCGCCCCAGCGGTCGGTCATTTCACAGCGGACGTCCCACAGCTCGGGAAAGAAGCGGTGCCGCATGCCCGCGTTGAGCAACTCGACGGGGCGCCCCTTCAGCGATTTCGACCCCATGCCGATCGACCGGTGGATCAGCTGGATATGGTGCGCGCGGAACAGCTGGAACAGCTCGTCGAACTCGACCATCGCCTCGGCGACCATATAGGCGTCGTCGTGCCGATAGCCGGTGTCATAGACGTCGGCGACGCTGCGCCCGGCCGCGTCGAGGTAGACCGCCCTGTAGCGCGCCCACAACGGCTGCGGCAACGTCAGCAGCAATTGGAAACCGGGACTTTCCTGTCCCGATCCGTTGCCGAGCAGCAGCCGGATCGCCTGATAGTCGAACGGACTCATCGTCTCGAGCAGCGCAAGCTGGTCGGTCATCAGCTGCATGATGCGGTGGACGCGGCCGAACAGCGTCAGGACGCGCATCGTCGCGCGCGCGGCCATGTGCCCGTCGATCTCGGCGAGCGTGAAGGCCATCAGCTTCATCCACAGCTCCTCGACCTGATGGACGATCTGGAACTGCAATTCGTCGGGCGTGGACAGGTCGGCGAGCCGTTTCTGGCACTGGAGCAGGCGGTCGACCGACAGGTAGACGCCGTAATCCTTCATCTCGGGCGTTTCGATACGGTTGTGGACTTCGATCTTGTCGAGCATGGGGCATCCCCTTGCGAAAATGGCACGAATGGACGGGGCGCGCGGGTCCGCGCCGGCCGGTCAGTCGCGCGGGGTGACGCCCGCAGGGGGGTGGCGCGGCGATCCGGCCTGGCCGAGCCAGAGCGGCATGCCGGCGCGGCGCCTCCGGCCGGCGGAAGCGCGCGCTACGTGCGCGCGGAACTCGCCGCCCCGCCGCACGGAGCCGCGATCGCCAGCCGGGATGCCTGATAGCGTCACGCCCCGATCGATAGCATGCCGCGCCGCGCCGTCGCCAGCCTAATTCGTCGCCGCGTCCGACGTATCGCGGACGTCGCCGTCGGCGTCGATCTCGGCGCGCGCCTCACGCTCGATCGCGTCGTGCCGCGGGTGCAGCGGCGCGATGCGCAGCACGGCGAAACCCGCGAGTGCTGCGGCCAGCGACCCCATCAATATCCCGATCTTCGCCTCCTCGACCAACAGCGGTTCGCCGGGGAAGGCGAGGCCGCCGATGAACAGGCTCATCGTGAAGCCGATGCCGCACAGCAGCGCGACGCCATAGACCTGCCACCAGGTCGCGCCGCGCAGCGGCCCCGCGATGCCGAGCTTCACCGACAGCCAGACGCTGCCGAAGATGCCGACCTGCTTGCCCAGGAACAGCCCCGCCGCGATGCCGAGCGGCAGCGGCGAGAATATCTGCGCGGCGGTCAGCCCGCCGATGTCGACTCCTGCATTGGCGAAGCCGAACAGCGGAACGATCGCGAACGCGACCCACGGATGCAGCGCATGCTCAAGCCGGTGGAGCGGCGAGGTCGCGCTGTCGGGCGCATCGGGGGTGCGCTCGAAGGGGATGGCGGTCGCGGCGAGGACCCCGGCGATCGTCGCATGCACCCCCGACAGCAGCATCGCGTACCAGAGCAGGCCGAACAGCGGGACATAGACCGAAAGGCGCCGAACGCCCGCGCGGTTGCACGCGGCCATGACCGCGAGCACCGCCGCCGCCGCGCCCAGCGCCGCGAGGTCGATCTGCGCGGTGTAGAAGAGCGCGATGATCGCCACCGCACCCATGTCGTCGACGATCGCCACGGTGACGAGGAACAGCTTGAGCGAAGTCGGCGCGCGGCTTCCGAGCAGCGCCAGCACGCCGATCGCAAAGGCGATGTCGGTCGCCGCCGGGATCGCCCAGCCCCGTGCGAGCCCGGGGGTGCCGGCCGCGACCAGTGTATAGAGCAGCGCCGGCACCGCCATCCCCGCCGCCGCGGCGATCATCGGTAGGCGCCGCCGGTCCCAGCTGGCGAGCCGCCCATCGACGAACTCGCGCTTGATCTCCAGCCCGACGAGCAGAAAGAAGACCGCCATCAGCCCGTCGTTGATCCACAGATGCACCGTCATCGGGCCGAGTGCGTCGGCCAGCACCGGCCCGGTCACGGCATGGATCGCATGGTGGTAAGCCGGACCGAAGGACGAGTTGGCGACCAGCATCGCCAGCGCCGCCGCGACGATCAGCAGCATCCCGCCGGCGCTCTCGCTCGCCAGAAAGGCGCGCAGAACAGAACGGGGCGTCGAGCGAGGCGGCATGCGGGGAATATCCTGTCGGGTCAGCGGCGATGGGTGCCGGGAAGCCGTTCCTATGCCCGTTCGGTGCGCGCGGATCAAACCGAAGCCGGGCCGCCGCTCTTCTCCCGCTTGCACGACGGTAGGGCAGGCGTCGTGGATTTAAGCCCGCGAGCTATGCTGCCCGCATTCGGTAGTGACTCAGTCCGGATTTGGAAGGAGCAATTTCCTATCTCGTCACCCCGGACTTGATCGGCAATTGTCCCTTTTCGACAAGTCACTGTTCCCCGGCGAAAGCCGGGGTCCAGATGGCACGGCGCTGCTTCGCATGGACCCCGGCTTTCGCCGGGGAACAGTTCCTGACTTGCCTGAAGCGTATATATCCCGATCAAGTCCGGGGTGACGAAGAAAGCAAAACCTCGCTCCTGCTTTCAAACTGTGTCACCACCCCGCATTCCTCACACTTTACAAATGCGTGACCGGCATTAGGCATGGACCCTTCGGGAGATGGACGTCGGCGCAGGGGGGCGAGTTCGGCGGTGGATCAGGCGGCCGCATGGATCGAATGGCTGGTGCAGGGCATCCGCCACGAACTGATGCTCTTCGCGGCAGTCGGCATCCTCGTCATGGGTCTCGACGACCTGCTGTTCGACGGCTTGTGGTTCGGGGTCCGGCGCAGCATCGCCCGGCGTGCGGCGAGCCGTCCTGTCGGGCCGCGGTTGCGCGGCGTCTTCGCGGTTTTCGTGCCCGCATGGGACGAGGCCGATGTCCTGCCCCACACGTTGGTCCACGCGCTCCGCGCCTGGGATGGCGAGGCGGTCCGCCTCTATGTCGGCTGCTATCCCAACGATGCCGCCACGCTGTTTGCCGCCTCGCCGTTCGCGGCGCGCGACCCGCGGGTGCGGCTCGTCATCGGCGACGCCGACGGTCCGACGACCAAGGGGGACAATCTCAACCGGCTGTGGGATGCGCTTTGCGAGGATGAGCGGCGCGAGGGGCTGCGCTTCGCCGCCATCGTCCTCCACGATGCGGAGGACCGCGTCCACCCGGCCGAGATCGCGCTCTATCGCGACTGGCTGCCCGATCATGCGATGATCCAGATTCCCGTCGTGCCGACGAAAGGCGCGGGCGCGACGTGGGTCAGCGGCCATTATGGCGACGAGTTCGCCGAGGCGCACGGCAAGGAACTGGTCGTTCGCTCGCATCTGGGACTGCCGCTGCCCGCGGCGGGCGTCGGTTGCGCCTTCGCCCGCGACGCGCTTTCGCTGCTCGCGCTCCACCGCGGCGGCGCGCCGTTTCGCGCCGACAGCCTGACCGAGGATTATGAGGTCGGCATGCTCATCGGCCATTACGGGCTGTCCGCCGCCTTCGTCGAGGCGTGGCGCGCGCCGGGAGATCCGGTGGTCTCGCGCGGGGCGTTCCCGGTGACATTGGAGGAGGCGGCGCGGCAGAAGGCGCGCTGGGTCGCGGGCATTTCGCTCGCCGGCTGGGATCATCTCGGCTGGCCATCGGTGGTGGACGGAAACGGCGGCCGACTCCGCGCGTGGCTGGCACGCTGGATGCTGTGGCGCGATCGCCGGGCGCCGCTCGCGGCGCTGATCCTGCTTGCCGCCTATGCAGGCATGGTCGCGACGGGGATCGTGTGGGCCGGCGAGGCGCTGTTCGGCTGGACACCGTCGCCGATCGCCGACGGCTTTCGCCTGCTGCTGGCGGTCGACGCCGCGCTGCTGCTCTGGCGGCTCGGGATGCGGGGGCATTTCGCTGCGCGCTGGTACGGAATGCGCGAGGCATTGCTGTCGATCCCGCGCGCCTTCGTGGCGAATATCGTCGCCATGCTCGCCGCCCGCCGTGCGATCCTGCTTTACGGCCGGATGCTGCGATCGCGTGAGGTGGTCTGGGACAAGACGCGGCATAGCGAAACGCCGCCGCCCTCTCAACCCGATCCGCTGGCCGATCCGCTGGCGATGCCGGTGCGGATCGCATGATGATGCTTTCGCCCGGTCCGCGCTCGCGCCGCGACGCTTCGGCGCTGCGCTTTCTGGCGCTGTGCGTCGGGGGCTGGATCGCGCTGCGGACGATGATGCTGTGGAATCCCGCCTGGCTGCTGTCCGATCCGGGCGCGGATCGCTGGCGGCCGCCGGCGCCCTTCGTCGCGCCGCAATGGCGCGATACCGCGCTCGCCACTCCAAGTCGCAGCGATGCGATGCCCGCGCCTGCACCGCCGCGCCGCGCCGCCGCTGTGCCCGTCGGCGAGCCGCGTTTCGCATCGGTCGCCGAACCCGCCCCGACAGTCGACCAACCGACTGCCGCCGGCGGCCGGAGCGGCGGCGAGCCGGGTTTCGCGGGATGGGGGACCGACCGCCATGCAATTCGCCTCGCGCTGATCGCGCGCACGCTGCCCGCGCCGGTCGGCGGAGAGGCGCGCTCGGCGCTGCGCGGATCGCTGCCATGGCCCACCGGAGCGTCGGCGTGGCACGCCGATCCGGGGCGCGGTGCGCCCTTCTGGATGCAGCGCGACCTGAGCGGCCTGTCGCTCGGCGGCTGGCTGTATCTGCGCGAAGCGTCGAGCGCGGTGCCGGGCGGAATTGCAGCGGCCGGCGGGCTCGGCGGCAGTCAGGCGGGCGCCCGGCTGGCCTACGGCCTCGGCGCGACAGGGCGGACGCGCGTCTATGGCCGCGCGACCGTCGCGCTCGAACGGACGCGGCAGCGCGAGTTGGCGTTCGGTGTCGTCCATGCGCCGGTGACGGGCTGGCCGATCGATGTTGCCGTCGAGCAGCGCGTCGCCATCGGCCGCGAAGGCCGGACCGCGCTCGCCGCTTTCGTCAGCGGCGGGGTCGGCGACGTGCCGCTGACGATGGGCTTCCGCCTCGAAGCCTATGGCCAGGCCGGGGTCGTCGGGGCGCAGCGACGCGACGCGTTTGCCGACGGTGCGGTGGCGATCGACCGCGGCTTCGGCGCGGACGGCGCCGGCCGATTGCGGATCGGCGCGCTCGCGGCGGGCGCGGTCCAGCCCGGCGCCGGGCGGGTCGATGTCGGGCCGCGGCTGACGCTGCGCCTGCCCCGGGTGGGCGAGGGCAGCCGGGTGGCGCTCGACTGGCGTCAGCGCATCGCGGGCGAAGCACGCCCCGAAAGCGGGCTGGCGCTGACGCTGGCTGCCGATTTCTGAAATTCTCCGCATTCGCCGCACAGCCGATTCCCCGGCTCCGAAAAATGGTCTAGGGTGGCGGAATCGGCCCCGTTCGGGGCTCGGCCATCGTTCAGGGTTCCATGGATCTTTATCTTCCCGTCGCCAATCTGTCGGTCAACGCGCTGGTGATCGTCCTGCTCGGCGGCGGCGTCGGCCTGCTGTCGGGGATGTTCGGCGTCGGCGGCGGTTTCCTGACCACGCCGCTGCTGATCTTCTACGGCATTCCGCCGACGGTGGCGGTGGCCTCTGCCGCGACGCAGGTGACGGGGGCCAGCGTGTCGGGGGTGATGGCCTATCTCGATCGCGACGCGGTCGATCTGCGCATGGGGTCGGTGCTCGTCGCCGGGGGGTTGCTCGGCTCGCTGATCGGCGCCGGACTGTTCGAACTGCTCGCGGCGCTCGGGCAGATCGATACCGCGATCTCGATCCTCTATGTCGGCCTGCTCGGCACCGTCGGCGCGCTGATGGGGCGCGAGGCGTGGGGGACGCTGCGCTCGATGCAGGCGGGTCTGCCGCCGCCGCCGCGCAAGCGGCGCCACCATCCGATGGTCGCCAACCTGCCGATGCGCTGGCGCTTCTATCGTTCGGGTCTCTATATCTCGCCGCTCGCGCCGCTGCTTCTCGGCATGGCGGTCGGCATCCTCACCATGCTGCTGGGGGTCGGCGGCGGCTTCATCCTGGTTCCCGCGATGCTCTATCTGCTCGGCATGGGGACGCAGGTGGTCGTCGGCACCTCGCTCTTCCAGATTCTGTTCGTGACGATCGCCACGACGATGGTCCATGCGATGACCACCGGCGCGGTCGACATCGTGCTTGCGGGGCTGCTGCTACTCGGCAGCGTCACCGGCGCGCAGGTCGGCGCGCGCTTCGCGCAAAAGGCGCGGCCCGAATATCTGCGCCTCGCGCTCGCGGTCATCGTGCTGCTCGTCGCGGTCCAGATGGCGGTCGGCCTGTTCATCCGTCCCGACGAAATCTACACGGTGCAATGAGGCGGCTTGCCGCCTTTCTGCTCTGGATGGCGCTGACGGTGGGGCTGGGCGGCGCTGCACACGCCGCCGATCCGCGCCTTGTCCCCGACGTGTCGAGCCGCGCGATCGAGATTCAGTACAGCTTCACGGGCGAGGAACTGCTGCTGTTCGGCGCGATCCTCTATCCGGGGCAGCGCCTGCCCGACGACCGCGCCGACATCGTCGTCGTGCTGAAAGGGCCGGTGCGTCCGATCGTGCTGCGCGAGAAGCGGCGCGTCGCCGGCATGTGGGTCAATGCGAACAGCATCCGCCTGCGCACCTCGCCGGGTTTCTATGCGATCGGCTCGTCGCGCCCGATCGAGCAACTGGTCGACGAGCGCACCGCGGCGATCTTCGAACTCGGGCTCAGCAACCTGTCGATGTCGCCGACCGGCTTTTCGGAATCGCGCAAGCTCGAACGCTTCGAGAACGGCCTGATCGACCTCTACACGCGCCAGGGACTCTTCTACCAGAACCCCCGGGCGGTCGAGATCACCGAGGGCGTGCTCTACCGCGCACGCATCCCGCTGCCGGCGCGCGTTCCCGTCGGCACCTATCGTGCCGAGACCTATCTGATCAGCAAGGGGCGGGTGCTCGCGGTCGCCTCGCGCGACGTGCAGATCCGCAAGGCGGGCTTCGAGCGATTCGTCGCGCTCGCGGCGCAGCGGCACGGTTTTCTCTATGGATTGAGCGCGGTGCTGTTGTCGCTCGTGCTCGGCTACGGCGCCTCGGCGCTCTTCCGCCGCCGCTGACGACGGTGCGCGCGGTATAAGCGCTTTCTTTACGATCCGATGCGATAATCGCCCGCGGGACAGACCAGAGCAGGCGGGGCGATTGATGGATATGCAGGGCAGCGGCTTTCCGGCCGCGGATTCGACGGCGGTGCAACACGTCCGGCTGGCCGGCGGCGGCACTGTGGCGGCTTCCGCCGCTGCGCCCGCGCCCGTCGCGGCGCCGCATCGCGACGACCTGCTGATCGGCGAGGTCATCGACATCGCGGGTTCGGCCTCGCGCATCCTCCTCGACGCCACGACGCTCGCAAAACTCGCCAATTCCCCCGACCCGGCCGTCGCGATGGCAGGACAGGTCGGCGCGCAGGTCAAGGTCCGCGTCGGCAATGTGTGGTTGCTCGCCAGCATTCGCGACCAGCAGCTTCATGACGGCGGGCAGGGCCTGATCGTCGCGTCGATCGACTTCCTCGGCGAGGGCGACGAGGAGAAGATTACCGGCCGCATCCACAATTTCCGCCGCGGCGTGACGCGCTATCCGATCCCCGGCAGCCAGGTTTATGCCGCGACCAACGCCGACCTGAAGCAGATCTACGCCGCCGACGAGCGCGCGCATGTCGAGATCGGCACCGTCTATCCGACGCGCGATATCCGCGGTTCGCTCTATGTCGACGCGATGCTCGGCAAGCATTTCGCGCTGCTCGGGTCGACCGGCACCGGCAAGTCGACCAGCGCCGCGCTGATCCTCCACCGCATCTGCGAACTCGCGCCGCAGGGTCATATCGTGATGGTCGACCCGCACGGCGAATATTCGGCGGCGTTCAAGGGCACCGGCGCGCTGTTCGACGTCGACAACCTTGCCATGCCCTATTGGCTGATGAACTTCGAGGAGCATTGCGAGGTCTTCGTCACCAGCGAGGGCCGCGACCGGCAGGGCGATTGCGACGTGCTCGCCAAATGCCTGCTTCAGGCGCGGATGAAGAACCGCCTGGCAGAGGGCATGACGAAGATCACCGTGGATTCACCGATCCCCTACCTGCTGTCCGACCTGCTCAGCATCCTGACCAACGAGATGGGCAAGCTCGACAAGGCGACATCGTCGGCACCCTTCATGCGGATCAAGGGCAAGATCGAGGAAATGCGGGCCGATCCGCGCTATAATTTCATGTTCTCGGGCATGCTCGTCGCCGATACGATGGCGAATTTCATCGGCAAGATATTCCGGTTGCCTTCGGACGGGCGGCCGATCTCGATCATCGACGTGTCGGGGGTGCCCTCGGATATTACCGGCGTCGTCGTCGCGGTGCTCTCGCGCCTGACGTTCGACTATGCGATCTGGTCACGCGGCGAGCCGCAGCGCCCGATCCTGCTCGTCTGCGAAGAGGCGCACCGCTATATTCCGGCCAAGGACGTCGGCCAGGGGCAGGCGGTGCGCAAGATCCTCGAGCGGATCGCCAAGGAAGGCCGCAAATACGGCGTGTCGCTGGGTCTGATCACCCAGCGCCCGTCGGATCTGGCCGAGGGCGTGCTGTCGCAGTGCGGCACGATCATCTCGATGCGCCTCAACAACGAGCGCGACCAGCATTTCGTCAAGGCGGCGATGCCCGAAGGGTCGCGCGGCTTCATCGATTCGATCCCGGCGCTGCGCAACCGCGAATGCATCGTCTGCGGCGAGGGTGTGTCGATCCCGATCCGCATCCATCTCGACACGCTCGAAGAGGACAAGCGACCGGCCTCGGGCGACCCGCTCTTCTCGAAGCTGTGGCGCGAAACCGGCGGCGAGGCCGAGATGGTCGAGCGCATCGTCAAGCGCTGGCGCAGCCAGGGGCGCTAAGGGTTCCGAATATCCTCCACGCTTGCGGGGAGGGGTTCACATGACTGCGCGGCGGCTGGACTCAGCCCGCCGGCGGCTCCCACAACTCGATCGGATTGCCCTCCGGGTCGTGCACCCGGGCGAAGCGGCCGACGGCCGGGTCGTCCCATTCGGCTTTGGTGACGATGGCCTCGTTCGCGGCGCGGAACGGCGCGAGCACGGCGTCGAGATCGTCGACGCGCAGGTTGATCATGAACTGGCGGTCGGCGGGGAAATAGTCCGTGTCGGCCTGGAAGGGCGAAAACACCAGCGGCCCGCCGGTGACGGTCCAGACCCACTGGTTGACCGGAGCGCTGTCGTCGGCGGTGCAGCCGCCGCCGACGCCCAGCCGGTCGCGATACCAGGCGCTCAGCGCTTCGGGGTCGCGGGCGCGGAAGAACAGCCCGCCGATGCCTTTCACATGTCCCATGTCCAGCCTCCCTGCCGTGTCGGCCGGACGATACCTCCGCCGCTCTAGCGAATCCACTCTCCGCTCTTGCGGAACTCCTCGCGGATCTGGCCCGACTGGTTGAGCCGCGGGTCGGTGTAGGCCGGCGGCGGTGCGCTTGGCGTCGGCGTCGCGGCGGCGGTGCCGGTCTGCGCCATCGCCTGCGGCATCGGGGCCGCGGCGCCGCCAGGCAGCGGCGCAGGCTGGATCGCGCCGTCGATCGGCGGCAGTCCCGCCGCCGTCCCGTTGCCGCGCAACGCGGCGAGCTGACCGGCAACGGGCAGATAGGGGCCGGGCACCGGCTCATGGCCCAGATAGGGCGCGCGAAAGGCGTCCGGCATCCCCCAGCGCCCGCGCCAGCGATGGAAGATATGCGCGCCGACGATGTTGGTCATCACCAGGCTCTTGCCCCAGCGCGGCCAGATGGCGGTGGTGTGATAGTGGGTCGCCAGTCCGACGCCCGGATAGACCGAGCCGCCGAGCGCGGCCGAGGCGATGCGGCTCGCGCGCAGCCATATCGCCTTGTCCGGCGCGCGCGCCATCGCCCCGTCGCAGGCGAAGGTGAACTGGCATACGCCGGGGCGCTGCGATCCCTGGAAGACGACGCCGCAGATCGTGTTGGGAAAGCTGGGGTGCCGGGCGCGGTTGAGCACGACCTGCGCGACGCCGCGCATCCCGTCGTCGCTTTCGGACGCCGCCTCATAATAGACGGCGGCGGTCAGGCAGTAATGCGCGCGCTCGCGGTCGAGCGCGGTGAGCCCCTTGAAGGCATAGCTTTTCGCGGGCGGTCCGACGAAAGCCTCGTCGCGCAGCGTCGCCGGATCGACCGGCGGCTGCGCGGCGGCGTCGGCATAGCCGATGCTGCCGGGATCGGGCAGCGTCGGATCGATCTTCAGCGCGTCGGCATAGCTGCCCGCGTTCATCACCGCCCAGCGCGTTGGGTCGTAGGGCTTGAAATCGAGCGGCACGGTGATGCGATGCGGGCCGAAGCCGTGCGGCCGCGCCGCGCCGCTCGACAGCGCGAGCGCGAGGCTGGCGACGATCACCGCCGCGACCAGCGCTGCCCAGAAATTGCGCCCCGGCCCGGCGGGCCTTGCCGCCGCGGGGTCGAGCCAGGCCGACCGGGCCGTCAGGTGCAATTCGGGCTTCATGCGCGCGTCAATCATCCGATTCGGCATCCGCCCGACCGATTCGTGCGGGGCAATTCGGTCCGCCTTATGCCGTGAGGTGCGAACAAAGTGTTGCGGCACGATCCGCATGTCCCGCAGCGGGACAGGCGCGGCGGATGGGGCGGAACGGCGCGATTGTCAAATCGGCGCGTCTCGGGGGTCATAGTGCTATCGCGCGACCCCAACGGTCACGCCTCGATGGCGGCGTCGAACCATTCGCCGTGCGCCCGCACGGTCATCGGTAGCCCGAACAGGCCGGTCAGCGCCTCGCCGGTCAGCAGCTCGGCCTTGGCGCCGTCGCGGTGGAGGCGGCCGCCGCGCAGCATCACGATGCGGTCGATCTCGGGCAAGATCTCCTCGATATGATGGGTGATCAGCAGCAGCGTGGTGCCGCCGCGCGCGACGTCGCGCAGCATGGCGAGGAAATGGTGGCGCGATGCGGGGTCGAGCCCTGCGCAGGGCTCGTCGAGCAGCAGCGCGCGCGGCCGATGCGCGAGCGCGCGGGCGATCAGCACGCGCCGCGCCTCGCCCGTCGACAGGCTCGCCATGCTGCGCCCGATCAGATGACTCGCCCCGACCTCTTCGAGCGCGGCGCGCGCGGCGTCGATCATCGCCTGCGTATAATGCTGGTGCGCCCACAGCCCGCGCGAGGCGAAGAAGCCCGAGACGACGCAGTCGAGCGTTTCGAGCGGCGGGTCGGCGTCGAAATCTAGCTGCATCGCGCCCGACACGATACCGAGCAGCTTCCGCAGGTCGAAAACGTTCCAGCTTTCCTGCCCGAAGATGCGGACTCGCGCGCCGTAATGCGGATAGAGCTGGCGCGCGATCAGCTTGACCAGCGTCGACTTGCCCGACCCGTTGGCGCCGAGGATCGCGGCATTCTCGCCCGCGCCGATGGTCAGCGCGGGCAGGTCGAGGATGCACGTCTCGTCGGCGATGACGCGGACATCGGCAAGGTCGAGCAGGGGTGGGTCGATGGTCATCGCGCGCCCCACAGCATGGCGGAGCGCATCGGGGCAAGCGAAAATGCCGCCGCCGTCAATAGGCCAGCGCACAGCCGTCGGCGCGCATCTCGCTCGCGGCGGCATAGACGCGCGTGTCGCCGTCCATGCGATGCTCGACGCATTGATAGCGGCCGAACCCGCCGTCGGGCTCGCCGATCGTCCAGCCGATCTCCGCCAGCCGCGCGCGCGTCGCCGCGGGCACCCCGCTTTCGAGGCGCAGCAGTCCGTTCGGCCCCAGCCCCTCGGCATCCTCGCCCATCGACTGCGACGATCCCTCGTGGTGCCAGCGCGGCGAATCGCCCGCCCCCTGGATTTCGAGCCCGTAGTCGATGCGGTTGACGACGATCTGTGTCTGCCCCTGCGGCTGCATGTCGCCGCCCATCACGCCGAAGCTCATCCACGGCGTGTCTCCGTGCGCGGCGAAACCGGGGATGATCGTCTGGAAGGGCCGTTTGCCGGGGGCATAGATGTTGGGATGCCCGTCCCGCAGAGTGAAGAGCTGGCCGCGGTCCTGGAACATGAAGCCCAGCCCGTCGGCGACCAGCCCCGACCCCATCCCGCGGAAGTTCGACTGGATCATCGACACCATCATCCCGTCCTTGTCGGCGCAGCTGAAATAGGTGGTGTCGCCGTGGCTCGGCGCCTGGCCGGGATGAACCGGCGACAGGATGCGGTCGGGGCGGATCAGCTTCGCGCGCTCGGCGGCATAATCCTTCGACACCAGCCATTCGACCGGCACCTCGGCAAAATGCGGGTCGGCATAATATCGCGCGCGATCCTCATAGGCGAGGCGCTTCGCCTCGGCCTGGAGGTGGATCGACAGCGGCGACTGGAATCCGGCGCTCTTCAGGTCGAAATGTTCGAGGATATTGAGCATCTGCAGCGTCGCGATCCCCTGCGTGTTGGCGCCGAGCGCATAAACGTCGGTGCCGCGATAGCTGGTGCGGTGCGGTTCGATCCATTCGGACCGGTGCGCCGCCAGATCCTCACGGCGCAGCCAGCCGCCGATGCGCCGGAAATAGGCATCGATCGTGCGCGCGATCTCGCCCTCGTAGAAGACGTCGCGTCCGCCCTCGGCGATCAGGCGGAAGGTGCGTGCGAGGTCGGGGTTGCGGAATACCTGACCCGCCGCCGGCCCCTTGCCGTCGGCCATGCCATAGGTGCGCATCGCATTGTCGATCTCCTCGATCCCGCGTCCCGGCTGGCGGAAACCGGCGAGGCTGCGGCGGATGTACCAGGCGATCATGTCGGGCACCGGCGCCCCTGCCTCGGCATGGGCGATCACCGGCTCGAACAGTTCCTTCCACGGCAGCTTTCCGTAGCGCTGGTGCATCGTCCACCAGGCGTCGACCGCGCCGGGCACCGAAACGCTGATCGCGCCATAGGCGGGCAGGGTGCCCTGCTTCGCCCGCGCGCGCACCGTCGCGAGGTCGAGCCCGCGCGGGCTCTTCCCCGAACCCGCGAGCCCGACGAGTTTGCGCTGCCCGGGGTCCCAGATCATCGCATAGGCATCGCCGCCGATGCCGTTCGCGGTCGGTTCGAGCAGGCCGAGGCAGGCGTTGATCGCGATCGCGGCATCGACCGCCGACCCGCCGCGCTTCAATATGTCGATCCCCGCCTGCGTCGCCAGCGGATGCGCGGTGCCGGCCGCGCCGCTGAGACCATATGCGGCCGTGCGTGAAGCGAAGCTCGCCCCGACCGGCCGGTCGCCGCCGCCGACATCCGGGCGCACGAAGCGGTCCGCGCCCGCGTCCCACGCGGGCGGCAGCGGCGGCGCATTCTTCTTCGCGGGCTGGGCGGTGCCTGCCGTGGGCAGGAAGGCCACCGCGGGGGCGGCGGCGAGAAGCGTGCGACGGCGCATGGACAATCCCCTCGAAAAAAAGGCTTTGTTGCGCCGTCGGTGGGTGATGGCAAGGTGCGAATGTCCGCCCGGCGGATCGCTCAGCCGTGCGTTGGCCGTATCTCGATCGTCAGATGCGCGATTTCGTGCACCGGACGGACGCGCGCGCGGACGGTGTCGCGATCGATCCCTTCCGCGCTGATGATCGCGCCGTGCGCCGCGGGACCGAGCCGCCAGACGTGCAGGTCGACGATGCGTGCGTCGCCCGGACCTTCGACATGCCCGCGGATTTTGGCCTCCAGCGCCGGGTCGGTAGCGTCGAGCAGCACAGAGGCCGTGTCGCGCATCAGCGACCACGACCAGATGGCGATGACGATCGATCCGGCGATCCCGACCGCCGGGTCGAGCCAAGCCCAGCCGAGATAGCGCCCACCGAGCAGCGCCGCGATCGCGAGCACCGAGGTCAGGGCGTCGGCGAGCACGTGCAGATAGGCCGACCGCAGATTATTGTCGTGGTCGTGGGGCTCGCTTTCACCATGCGCATGTCCATCATGCGCGTGCTCGTCATGATGATGGTCATGGCCGTGGCCGAGCAGCAGCGCGCTGACGATGTTCACCGCAAGGCCGATCGCGGCGACCACGGCTGCCTCGACGAAGGCCACCGGGCGCGGGTCAACTAGCCGCGTCAGCGATTCCCACGCGATGCCGATCGCGACGATCCCGAGCATGAGCGCCGAGGCGAAACCTGCGAGGTCGCCGACCTTGCCGGTGCCGAAGCTGTAGCGGCCGCTCGTCGCATGGCGCTTCGCATAGGCGTAGGCGAGCGCCGCAATGCCCAGTGCGCCGGCATGGGTCGCCATGTGAAAGCCGTCGGCGAGCAGCGCCATCGAATCGAAGGCGAGCCCCGCGGCGATCTCCGCCACCATCATCGCCGCGGTCAGCAGCACGACCCACAGGGTGCGGCGGGCATTTTCGTCGTGCCGCGCGCCCAGATAGACATGATTGTGCGTGAGCGTGTCGATTTCGCTGTCGAGCGACATGCGGCGCGCTCCCTATCGAGCGTGGCCGCGGATCGCGGTCGCGCGCGCTGCTGTCTGTCCGGCAGTGCGCCGGACGCGCGCGAGAAGTCGATCCCTGTTCGTGCGGGCATGCGCCATGGAACAGGGACCTGCCCGATATCCGCAGGCGGGACAAGGATGAAGATCGAACGGCGCCCCTTGTCATTCCCCCTTGCCGTCGCCCCCGCATCGGCCTATATGCAGCCCACTTCTTGACATGGTTAGCCAGTTGGGACGTCGGGGCCGCGGGCCGCGGCGGCTTTTCCCGCATGGGTTTTCCGGTCGTCCGGTTTGGGATCATCAGTTGGTCGATTTCGACGCCCTCAACGCGATCATCGCGCCCGAAGCCGAGGCGATGGGCCTCGCGCTCGTGCGCGTTGCCTTCTTCGGCGGCGAGAGCGACCCGACGCTGCAGGTGATGGCCGAACGACCCGACACGCGCCAGCTCACCATCGACGACTGCGCCGACCTGTCGCGCCGCATCTCCGACCGGCTCGACGCGCTGGAAGAAGCGGGCAAGGATCCGATCGACGGCGCCTATCGGCTCGAGGTCTCGTCGCCCGGCATCGACCGGCCGCTGACGCGGCCCGCCGACTTCGCCGACTGGGCGGGGCACGAAGCGAAGATCGCGCTCAAGGAAAAGCGCGACGGGCGCCAGCGCTTCAACGGCACGCTGATCGGCATCGACGGCGATGTCGTGACGATAGTGGACAAGGAAGAGGTCGAGCATCGCCTGCTGTTCGACGCGATCGACACGGCGAAACTGGTGCTCACCGACAGATTGATTGCCGCAACCGTTCCGCTCTCGACCGAGGGCGCCGACGAAATGGAAGAAGAAGGACAGGACTGATGGCCACTGCCATTTCCGCCAACAAGGCCGAACTGCTCGCGATCGCCAACAGCGTCGCCAGCGAGAAGATGATCGACAAGGGGATCGTCATCGAGGCGATCGAGGAAGCGATCCAGCGTGCCGCGCGCGCCCGCTACGGCGCCGAGAACGACATTCGTGCCAAGCTCGACCCGCAGACCGGCGATCTTCGTCTCTGGAGGGTGGTCGAGGTGGTCGAGGCGGTCGACGACTATTTCAAGCAGGTCGACCTCGCCGCCGCGCAGAAGCTTCAGAACGATGCGAAGATCGGCGACTTCATCGTCGATCCGCTGCCCGCGGTCGATCTCGGTCGCATCGACGCGCAGTCGGCGAAGCAGGTCATCTTCCAGAAGGTGCGCGAAGCCGACCGCGAGCGCCAGTATGAAGAGTTCAAGGACCGCGCGGGCGAGATCATCACCGGCGTCGTCAAGTCGGTCGAGTTCGGCCACATCGTCGTCAACCTCGGCCGCGCCGAGGGCGTGATCCGCCGCGACCAGCAGATCCCGCGCGAGCTGATGCGCGTCGGCGACCGCGTCCGCGCGCTGATCCTGTCGGTGCGCCGCGAGAACCGCGGGCCGCAGATTTTCCTGTCGCGCGCGCACCCCGACTTCATGAAGAAGCTGTTCGCGCAGGAAGTCCCCGAAATCTACGACGGCATCATCGAGATCAAGGCGGCGGCGCGCGATCCGGGCAGCCGCGCCAAGATCGGCGTCATCAGCTACGACGGCAGCATCGACCCCGTCGGCGCCTGTGTCGGCATGAAGGGCAGTCGCGTCCAGGCGGTGGTGCAGGAGATGCAGGGCGAGAAGATCGACATCATCCCCTGGTCGGAGGACACCGCGACCTTCGTCGTCAATGCGCTCCAGCCCGCGACGGTGCAGCGCGTCGTGATCGACGAGGACGACGGCCGTATCGAGGCCGTCGTTCCCGACGACCAGCTTTCGCTCGCCATCGGGCGGCGCGGCCAGAACGTCCGTCTCGCGAGCCAGCTCACCGCCAAGCAGATCGACATCATGACCGAGGCCGACGCGAGCGAGAAGCGCCAGCGCGAGTTCATCGAGCGCTCGACGATGTTCCAGGAAGAGCTCGACGTCGACGAGACGCTCGCGCAGCTCCTCGTCGCCGAGGGCTTCGGAGAGCTCGAAGAGGTCGCCTATGTTCCGCTCGAGGAACTGGCGGGCATCGAGGGCTTCGACGAGGAACTGGCCGAGGAATTGCAGAGCCGCGCGACCGAGGCGCTCGAACGCCGCGAGGAAGCCGCGCGCGCCGAACGCCGCGAACTCGGCGTCGAGGATGCGCTGGCCGAGATTCCGCACCTGACCGAGGCGATGCTCGTCACGCTCGGCAAGGCGGGGATCAAGACGCTCGACGACCTCGCCGACCTCGCGACCGACGAACTGATCGCGAAGAAGCGCAGCGACAACCGGCGCGGCCCGTCGCGCGAGCGCGCCGAGCGCGCGGAGGATCGCGGCGGCGTTCTCGGCGAATACGGCCTGTCGGAAGAGCAGGGCAACGAGATCATCATGGCGGCGCGTGCGCACTGGTTCGACGACGAGCCGGCGCCTGAGGCGGAAGTCGCGTCGCAAGCCGGGGAGGCCGCCGATGCGGACCCCGCGCAATGATCAGCTAGGCCGAACCGACCGCGCGGGCAGGCGCGGCGACCATGCGCCTGAGCGGCGCTGTGTAGTGACCGGCGCGGTTGCGCCGGCCGAAGGGCTCGTGCGCCTCGCGCTCGGGCCCGACGGCGTTATCGCGCCCGACGTGCTGGGCAAGGCACCGGGGCGCGGCGCGTGGATCGGCGTGCCGCGCGCCGAACTCGAAGCCGCGCATGCGAAGGGCAAGCTCCGGGGCGGGCTCGCGCGGGCGCTGCATGCGAAGGATTTCACGATCCCCAACGATCTCGGTGCTTGGATCGAGGCGCAGCTTCGCCGCGCGGCGCTCGACCGGCTGGGGCTCGAAGCGCGCGCGGGCACGCTGATCCTGGGCAGCGACCGTATCGAGGAAGCGGCGCGGCGCGGGCAGGTGCGCCTGCTGCTCCACGCGCGCGATGCCGGCGATGACGGGCGCCGCAAACTGGCGCAGGCATGGCGCGTCGGCACCGACGACGAAGGCTCGGGCCGGCAGGGTATGGTCTTGCCGGTGGACCGGGACGCCCTATCTATGGCATTGGGGCGCGACAATGCGGTGCATCTGGCGTTGACTGACGCCCGCGCCGCGGACCGGGTGCTGGCGCATTTGAGCCGCTGGCAGTTTTTCACCGGATGGTTTAGGGACGCGGCGAACCGCGGCCCGGATGCGGATTCCCGCGATGCGGGGACTGGGGCGGCGTCGACGGATTCTGCCGTTTCGGACGCCTTTTGAAGGAATATGACGTTTCGATGAGTGACGAACAGGACAAGCCGACTCTGACCCGCAAGCCGCTTGGGCTCAAGCGGACGGTCGAGGCCGGACAGGTGCAGCAGCAGTTCAGCCACGGCCGCCGCAACACGGTGGTGGTCGAGGTGAAGCGCCGCCGCGTGATCGGTCGTCCGGGCGAAGCTGCTCCGGCGCCCGAGGTCGAAGAGACGAAGGCCGCTCCGGCCCCGGCGCCCAAGCCCGCTGCGCCCGCCCCAGCGCCCAAGCCCGCCGCGTCGAAGGTCGACAGCCTGATGACGCGCCAGGAGCGCCAGGCGCAGCTGCTGCGCGAGGCCGAAGAGGCGCGCCTCGCCGCGCTCGAGGACGCGCGTCACCGCGAAGAAGCGGCGCGCGCACGCGCGATCGAGGAGGAAAAGGCCCGCGCCGAGGCGCGCGAGGAAAAGGCGAAGGCCGCCGAAGCTGTGGAGACCGCCGAACCGGCGCCTGCTGCACCGGCCGAGGAAGCGCCCGCCGCGCCCGCGCCCGCTGCGAAGGCGGAGGAAGCTCCCCGCGCCGCGCCGGCGAGCGCTCCGGCGCCGCGCCGCTTCACGCCGGTCGAGACCAAGCGTCCGGAGCCGAAGCGCCCCGAGCCCAAGGCCGAGCGTCGCGGCGACCATCGCCGCCAGTCGGGCAAGCTGACCGTCACCCGCGCGCTCAACGATGACGAGGGCGCGCGCGCGCGCAGCCTCGCGGCGCTCAAGCGCGCCCGCGAGAAGGAAAAGCGCGCGCACATGACGCCGTCCTCCGGGCCGCGCGAGAAGCAGGTCCGCGAAGTCGTCGTGCCCGACACGATCACGGTGCAGGAACTCGCCAACCGCATGGCCGAAAAGGGCGCCGACCTCGTCAAGGCGCTGTTCAAGATGGGCATGATGGTCACGGTCAACCAGACGATCGACCAGGACACCGCCGAACTGCTCGTCACCGAGTTCGGGCACGAGATCAAGCGCGTCAGCGAGGCCGATGTCGACATCCGCAACGAAGAGGATGTCGATTCGCCCGAGCAGATGAAGCCGCGCGCGCCGGTCGTCACGATCATGGGCCACGTCGATCACGGCAAGACCAGCCTGCTCGACGCGCTGCGCGGCGCGAACGTGCAGGCGGGCGAGGCCGGCGGCATCACCCAGCATATCGGCGCCTATCAGGTGAAGACCCCCGACGGGTCGATGGTCACTTTCCTCGACACGCCGGGCCACGAGGCCTTTACCGAGATGCGCGCGCGCGGGGCAAACGTGACCGACATCGTCATCTTGGTGGTCGCCGCCGACGACGGGCTCAAGCCGCAGTCGATCGAGGCGATCAACCATGCGAAGGCGGCCGGGGTGCCGATCATCGTCGCGATCAACAAGATCGACAAGGACGGCGCCAATCCCCAGCGCGTGCGCGAGCGCTTGCTCGAGCATGAGTTGGTGGTCGAGGAAATGGGCGGCGACGTCCAGAACGTCGAGGTGTCGGCGCTCAAGAAGATCAATCTCGACAAGCTGCTCGACGCGATCGCGCTGCAGGCCGAGATCATGGAGCTGAAGGCGAACCCCGATCGCGCTGCAGAGGGCACGGTGGTCGAGGCGAAGCTCGACAAGGGCCGCGGCCCGGTCGCGACGGTGCTCGTTCGCCGCGGCACGCTCAAGGTCGGCGACGTGTTCGTCTGCGGCGCCGAAAGCGGCCGCGTCCGCGCGCTGGTCGACGATCATGGCAAGCAGATCAAGCAGGCCGGCCCGTCGATGCCGGTCGAGGTCCTCGGCCTCGGCGGCGTCCCGATGGCGGGCGACACGCTGACCGTGGTCGAGAATGAGGCACGCGCCCGCGAGGTCGCCGCCTATCGCCAGGAACAGGCGCTCCGCAAGCGGACCGCGCAGGCGCCGGTCAGCCTCGAAGGCATGTTCTCGGCGCTCGCCGACAAGGCCAAGGTCATCGAATATCCGGTGGTCATCAAGGCCGACGTGCAGGGCAGCGTCGAGGCGATTGTCAACGCGCTCAACAAGCTGTCGACCGACGAGATTCGCGTCCGGGTGCTCCATTCGGGTGCCGGCGCGATCACTGAAAGCGACGTGACGCTCGCCGCCTCGACCGGTGCGCCGATCATCGGCTTCAACGTCCGTCCGAACGCCAAGGCGCGCGAGATCGCGAACCGCGAGAAGGTGCGCTTCCTCTACTATGACGTCATCTATCACCTGACCGAGGAAGTCGCGAAGGAGATGGCGGGCGAGCTGGGTCCCGAACGCGTCGAGACCGTCGTCGGCCGCGCCGAGGTCAAGGAAGTCTTCCCGGCCGGCAAGCGCGACAAGGCGGCGGGCCTGCTGGTGCTCGAAGGCAGCATCCGCAAGGGGCTCCACGCGCGTCTCACCCGCGAAGACGTCATCGTCTCGGCGACGACGATCGCCTCGCTGCGCCGGTTCAAGGACGACGTCGCCGAAGTGCGCGCCGGCCTGGAGTGCGGCGTGGTGCTGGCAGACACCAACGACATCAAGCCGGGCGATCACCTCGAAGTCTTCGAGGTCGAGGAACGCGAACGGACGCTGTAAGGGGACCGACCCATGGCTGAGAGTTTTTTCAGCCGGTTTCCGGCGCCGCCCTGCGCGCAGCTTCTCGGTTGGGAACTGATCGCGGACTATCCGGGCGAAGGGCGGATCGAAATCGCCTTTCACCCGACCGCGCAGATGCTCAACCCGCGCGGGACGGTGCAGGGCGGCTTCGTCGCGGCGATGCTCGACGACACGATGGGACCCGCGCTGGTCAGCATGACCGGCGGTGCCGAGGTTCCGACGTCGATCGACCTCAATGTCAGCTTCCTCAAGCCGGTGATGCCCGGCCGGGTCATCGGCAAGGGGCGCGTCGTCGGTCGCGGCCGATCGGTCGCTTTTCTGGAAGCCGAACTCTTCGACGAGAAGGGCGAGCTTCTGGCCCGCGCGACGTCGAGCGCGCGCATCATGGAATTTGATCGAAATGCGTCATAGCGAAACCTCATCCGGCCCTTCGGTTCGCGTGCTGCGCGTCGGCGAGCAGGTGCGGCATGTGCTCAGCGAAATCCTTCAGCGCGGCGACGTGCACGACGATGTGCTCGCGAGCCATCCGGTGAGCATCACCGAAGTGCGCATGTCGCCCGACCTGCGCCATGCCACGGTGTTCGTGAAGCCGTTGCTCGGCCGCGACGAGGAGGCGGTGCTGCGGGCGCTGCGCACCAACACCGCCTATCTCCAGCGCGAGGTCGCGCACCGCATCCGCATGAAATATGCCGCGAAGCTGAAATTCCTGCCCGACGAAAGCTTTGACGAGGCGAGCCACATCGACAAACTGCTGCGCGACCCGAAGGTAGCACGCGATCTGGGCGAGTCCGAGTCCGAGTAACCACCGTCGCCCCCGCGAAGGTTAGTTCTTGCCCTTCCGGATCCCTGCTGCTTCCTCCAGCTCGACCAGCGCCTCTTCCAGATAGTCGATCATCCGCTGCGCGTGCGGGACGCTGCGGCGGCAGGCGGTGATGCCGAAGTCGATGTTCCTGAAATTCGACACCTGGGTAATGTTCATTGCCATGCCGTCGACCGGAATGCTCGCCGGGTACATGCCGTCGAGCCGCGCGCCGTTCCAGTACATTTGCTCGCGCGGCCCCGGCACGTTGGAGATGGTTGCGGAATAGGCGGGGAATTTGTCGGCAGTACGCGTCAGCGCGGTCAGCATCATCGGGAAGCTGGTGATCGCGGTATAGAGCTGGATCTGCGCCGCGGTCATCGCGCGAAGCTGGGCCTTCGCCGAATTCATCGATTCCTGGATCGCGGCCATCCGCGCTGCGGGGTCGTCGATGTGCGTCGCCAGATTGGCGGTGACCGAGGCGACCGAATTGCCCGAATCGATGTCGTCCTTGGGACGGATCGACACCGGTGCCATCGCTTTCAGCGGCTTGTCGGGAAGCTCGTTCAGCGACTGGAGATATTTGCGCATCGCCCCCGCGCACATGCCGAGCACCGCGTCGTTGATCGTCCCGTCATAGGCCTTGCCCAGCGCGCGCACCCGGTCGAGCGACCAGCTCTGCGCGACGAAGCGCCGCGCGCCGGTGATGTTGCGGTTGAAGCTGGTGCGCGGGACGCCGGCGAAGGGGGTGGCAAGGCCGTCGCCGCCGATGCCGAACATCGCGGCGACATATTGGTTAAGCGCCTTGGTCACCCCGACGCTGTTACCCCATTGTTCCTTCAGGAAATCGCCGATCGCGGTGATGTCGGTCAGACTGGGCCGCGGCGGCTTCTTCGGCATCGGGAATTTGCGCTTGTACGCTTCATAGGCCTCGACCGACAGCGGCGACGCGGTGCGCCGCTCGTTCGGGTCGGGGGTCAGCATCGAATTGTAGAAATGGATGCTCGCCGCGCCGTCCATCAGCGCGTGGTGGATTTTCTTGAAGGTCGCGATCTGCCGGTTCGGCAGGCCCGAGATCAGCGTCATCTCCCACAGGGGGCGGGTGCGGTCGAGCAGCCCCGAATGGAGGCGCGAGGCGAGCTCGAACATCTCGCGATAGCGCCCCGGCTTGGGCAGTGCCGCGGCGCGGACATGATAGTGCATGTCGATGTCGCGGTCGGGTTCGAGCCGGATCGGGCCATATTGACCGAGCGGCGTCAGCTTCAGCACCTCGCTGAACGGTCGCCTCAGTCCCTCCGGCTGTCGCAGCAGCGCGAGCTGCTCGTTCAGCCATTCGGTCTCGTCGACGTCATCGGGCAATGTATAGAGGTTGATGCCGCCGATATGCATCGGCATCTCGCGACTTTCCCCCACCAGGAACATCGCATCGCTGATTGGCATCAGACGCATAGGCAGCTCTCTCCCCAACATGCTGCATCTTTTGTGCGCAGCATGACAGGCGATGGCGGCGAGTCAAGCCGCGGACGCGGCAGCGCAAAAGGCGATTTCGATCGTCACCGACCCGCGCCGTTCCAGATGATGCGGAACGTGCGGGGGGATCAGCATGGTGTCGCCGGATTTCAGCAGGCGATGGCCCCCGGCTTCGTCGTCCCAATGGAAACGGATCGATCCGGCGATGACGGACAGCAATCCCCACGCCCCTTCCTTGAGCGTATGGCGGCCAAGCAGCCCGGTGGGAATGGTATCGGCCCCGAACGGCCCGATGGTGCGATATGCGCGGGCGCCGGAGGGAAGCGGCGGCCCGCGCTCCGCGATCGGCGCCACGATCAGAAACCGGCCGAGGCGCGGGCGAGGAAGACGACGATGCCGAGGAAGGCGAAGCCCGCCGGAACCGCAAGGATCTGCGCGGCGACGGTGCGCGCGTCCATCGGCCCCGTCCAGGTTTCGAGCAGGCCGCCGGTGCGGTCGAGCGGCGAGTCGTGCTCGCGTCCCTTCTGCTTGTGGAGGAGGCCAGCGGTACCGAAGAACATCAGCATGTAGAGCAGCGAGATGACGAGCATCATCACCGTTGCGGTGTCGCGCCCCGTTGCCGCGGCGACGGCGATGAAGAAGATCGCGTAGAAGGCGAACATCGAATGCCATATCCAGCGCGGAAGCTGGAAGCCGGCCTGGACCCCGCTCGTCTCGTGCGGGTCGTTGGCGATGTAGGGCGGCTGCGATGCCGCGGGCAGGTCAGAGGACGGATGAGACATGGGGCAGTTCCACTTTCTTGGCGAGCGGGTCTTCTCGGTCGCGATGGACCCAGATGCCGGTGAGCAGGCTCTCGGCGATCATCCGCGCCTTGCCGCCGATGTGGCGGGCCGCTTCGGGGGTCGGCGCGATCGCGTGCAGCGTCCGATAGAAGAGCGCGAGCCACTGCTGGAAATGCTCCTGCGCGATCGTCGGGATCGCGAGATGCTTCATCATCGGGTTGCCGGTGAAATTGCCAGCGCTGAGCAGGACCGACTGCCAGAAGCGGTTCATCTGGCCGAGGTGCGCGGGCCAGTCGGAAATCTGCGCGTTGAAGATCGGGCCCAGCACCGCATCCTCGCGCACCGAGGCATAGAAGCGATCGACCAGATCGGCGATGAAGGGTTCGTCGATTCCCATCGCCAGCGCTTCGGCGCGCCGTTCCTCGCGCGCCGCGATCGCATGCGGGTGGGCCTGCACCGTTCTCGTTGCCATGGCTCGTTCGAAATCCTGAGGTTCGATCTAATTTGGTATATGAAATACCTGTTTAGCGACCTTGAGCGGAAAAGCAATATTCAATATACCTAATTCATGCGACTGAGCCTGCACAGCGATTACGCCCTGCGCATCCTGATGGCGCTCGCCGCCACCGGGCGCCAGATGTCGGTCGAGGAGATCGCGGGCCAGTACGGCATTTCGCGCAACCATCTCGCCAAGGTCGCGCAGCGGCTGCAGGCGCTCGGCTATGTCAGCGCGCAGCGTGGGCGCGGCGGCGGGCTGACGCTCGCGCGCGGGGCCGATGACGTCGGAGTCGGCACGGTCGTCCGCCAGTTCGAGAATCTGGAGGGGCTGGTCGAATGCATGGACCCCGCGACGTCGACCTGCCCGGTGTGTGGGGGGTGCGGCCTGCAGAATGCGCTCGGCGGGGCGCTGGCGGCGTTCCTGGCGCATCTCGACGGCTATACGCTCACCGACCTGGTGCCGCAGCCATCGCGGTTCCGCGCGCTGCTCGGCGTCGCCTGATTCCCGTTGCGCCGCGCCGCGCACGCGATAACAGGCGCTGATGGCCAAACTCTATTTCTATTATGCCAGCATGAACGCCGGCAAGTCGACGACGCTGCTGCAAGCGGATTTCAACTATCGCGAGCGCGGCATGGAGACGATGCTGTGGACCGCGGCGCTCGACGACCGTTATGGCGCCGGGCAGATCACCAGCCGCATTGGCCTGCTCGCCGACGCCCGCAAGTTCGATCCCGATAGCGATTTGTGGGCGGCGGTGCAGGCGGAGAATCGCCAGCGCCCGCTCGCCTGCGTGCTTGTGGACGAGGCGCAGTTCCTGTCGCGCGCGCAGGTGCTCGACCTCGCGCGGTTGGCTGACGAGGCGAACATTCCGGTGCTCTGCTATGGCCTGCGTACCGATTTCGCCGCCGATCTCTTTCCGGGCTCGGCGGCGCTGCTCGGGCTGGCCGACGCGCTGATCGAACTGAAGGCGGTGTGTGAGTGCGGGCGCAAGGCGACAATGAACCTGCGCGTCGACGTCGACGGCCGCGCGGTGGTCGAGGGCGTGCAGACAGAGATCGGCGGCAACGACCGCTATGTCGCGATGTGCCGGCGGCATTTCATGCAGAAACGGCGCGAGGCCGCGGAGGCAAAGGCGCTCGCCGATGCTTGACCGCCTCCATGCCGAACTTGCCGACGGCGCCCGCGCGCTCGTCAGGCTGACCGAGAGACACCGCGAGGCGCTGCGTGCGGTCTGCGCCGCCGATGCGGATATCTGGCCGATCTATTCGGTCAGCTATGATCCCGCGCATTTCGACGCGAGCTTCGACGCGCTGATCGGCGGCGAGGGACGGATGCCCTATGCGATCGTCGCGGACGGCCGGCTGGTCGGCATGACCGCGTGGCTGCGCCCGGTCCCCTCGGCGCAGACGGTCGAGATCGGCAACAGCTATATCCATCCCGACGCGCGCGGTACCGGCCTGAACGGCCGGGTCAAGCGGCTGATGATCGACCACGCCTTCGCGGTCGGTATCCGCCGCATCGAATTCCGTATCGACGAGCGCAATGCGCGCAGCCAGGCGGCGGTCGCGAAGCTCGGCGCGCGCAAGGAAGGCGTGCTGCGCGCCGAGCGCGTCACCTGGACCGGCCATGTCCGCGACACGGGGCTGTGGTCGCTGCTCGAAGCGGACTGGCGCCGCTAGCTCTTCGTTCTTGCGAGGAGTCGCGGGCGACGAAGCAATCTCCAGCCATTGGCCTTGCCGCAACGCCCCATTTGTCGCCCTATCGGGGACTTCGTCGGGGCAGGGGATTGCCTGCCCCGGGTCAGCCCTCGTTCAGGCACGCCGTGCCATCATCCGCGGCATGAAACGGACAATCGCTCTCTCCATGGCCGCTCTGCTGCTTCCCCTTTCGGCAGCGGCGGCCGACGAACCGGCACAGGCGCCGCGCGCGCTGGGCGTCGAATCGAGCATCGCCTTTCCCGGCGACGCGACGATCCGCAACTGGCAGGCGGATGGCGAAGACGGCATCTGGATCGAGGGGCGCCGCGGCGAATGGTTCTACGGACGCTTCGTCGGCCTGTGCCGCGACCTCAATTTCGCGCAGGCGATCGGGATCGACGCGCGCGGCGTGTCGCGGCTCGACAAGTTCGCGACGCTCATCGTGCGCGGCGAACGCTGCCGCCTCAACTCCTTCGTCACCTCGGCGCCGCCGCCCGCGAAGAAGGCGGCGGCCGATCCGCAAAAGTGACGCGAAATTGAAGCGAAATTGACACGGCGCGTCGTCGCGCCCTAGCGGCGCACGAATGAACGGCTGGATCATCCTCGACAAGCCCATCGGCCTCGGCTCGACCCAGGCGGTTGCCGCGGTCAAGCGCGTGTGCCGCGAACGCGGGCTCGGCAAGGTCAAGGTGGGGCATGGCGGGACGCTCGACCCGCTGGCGTCCGGGGTGTTGCCGATCGCGCTCGGCGAGGCGACCAAGCTGTGCGGGCGGATGCTCGATGCGAGCAAGGTCTATGATTTCACCATCGCGTTCGGAACCGAGACCGCGGGCCTCGATGCCGAGGGTGAGGTCGTCGCGACGAGCGTCGTCCGGCCGACGCTGGCGGACATCGAAGCGGTGCTGCCACGCTTCACCGGGCCGATCGAGCAGGTGCCGCCGGCCTTTTCGGCGATCAAGGTGGACGGGCAGCGCGCCTATGACCTGGCCCGCAAGGGCGCGGCGGTCGACATGAAGGCGCGCGCGGTGATCATCTACAACCTGCGTCATGCCGGACTTGATCCGGCATCCGTTCGTTCGGCGCGAGAGGAATGGCCCCCGGATCAAGTCCGGGGTGACGAGATGGGAGAGGGGTTGAACTCCATCACTCTCAGCGCGCATGTGTCGAAGGGCACCTATATCCGCAGCCTCGCGCGCGATATAGCCCGCGCGGCCGGCACCGTCGGGCATGTCGCCATGCTGCGCCGCACCCGGGCGGGGCCGTTCACGCTGGCGCAGGCGATTTCGCTGGACAAATTGAACGCTTTCGGTCAAGGCGCCGCGCAATCAGATGTGATTCTGCCGCTCGAGGCAGGGCTGGTCGACATCCCGGCTCTGGACCTCTCCCCGGAAGCGGCAGGGGCGATCCGCCAGGGTCGTGTCTGGACCGGGGAAAGCGCGCACGACGGGCTCTATTGGGGACGGGACAGCGAGAAGCTCCCCGTCGCGTTGATAGAGGCTTTGGCTGGAAGGCTGAAGGTCGTGCGGGGCTTCAATCTGTAACGAGGATGTTCGAAGGACGTAGCACATGTCGATTACCGCCGAACGCAAGGCCGAACTGATTCAGGAACATGCCCGCGAAAAGGGCGATACAGGTTCGCCCGAAGTGCAGGTCGCGATCCTGACTCACCGCATCAACACGCTGACCGAGCATTTCAAGGCGCACCACAAGGACAACCACAGCCGCCGCGGGCTGCTGATGATGGTCAACAAGCGCCGTAGCCTGCTCGATTATCTGCGTCGCAAGGACGAGGGCCGTTATCAGGACCTCATCGCGAAGCTGGGTCTGCGCAAATAGGAATGCGAGGGCGGCTCCGGGTTCGGGGCCGCTTTCATTTTGGTTCGCGTGGAATTCGCGAACCGCAAGGGCCGCTCCCGCATCCGGCGGGGCCGCCATAGGGCAGATAGACGCCCTACACCGCCCCGGGCCGGATTGCCCGGAAACAGAGGCCCCGCCCGGCATAGGGCCCGGCGGGCGAAGGAAACCGAATGTTTGACGTGAAAAAAGTATCGATCGAGTGGGGCGGTGAAACGCTGACGCTCGAAACGGGCAAGGTTGCCCGCCAGGCCGATGGCGCCGTCGTGGCGAGCCTTGGCGAGACGGTCGTGCTCTGCGCCGTCACCGCCGCCAAGTCGGTGAAGGACGGGCAGGATTTCTTCCCGCTGACCGTCCACTATCAGGAAAAATTCTCGTCGGCGGGGCGCATCCCCGGCGGCTTCTTCAAGCGCGAGCGCGGCGCGACCGAAAAGGAAACGCTGGTCAGCCGCCTGATCGACCGTCCGATCCGCCCGCTGTTCCCCCAAGGTTTCTATAACGAGATCAATGCCATCGCTCAGGTGTTGAGCTATGACGGCCACAACGAGCCCGACATCCTCGCGATGGTCGCGGCATCGGCCGCGCTCACCATTTCGGGCGTGCCCTTCATGGGCCCGATCGGCGCCGCGCGCGTCGGCTATCTGAACGGCGAATATATCCTCAATCCGACCGACGAGCAGGTCGCCGAGGGCGACCTCGACCTCGTCGTCGCCGCGACGCACGACGCGGTGATGATGGTCGAATCCGAAGCCAACGAGCTGTCGGAAGAGGTGATGCTGGGCGCCGTGATGTTTGCGCACGACGCGTGCCGCGAGGTCGTCAAGGCGATCATCAAGCTCGCCGAGCAGGCCGCCAAGGATCCGTGGGAAATGGCGTCGTCGGACGACAATGCCGCGCTCAAGGACAAGATCAAGAAGCTGGTCGGCAAGGATATCGCCGCCGCCTACAAGCTGACCGACAAGTCGGCCCGCTCGAACGCGCTCAACGAAGCGCGCGCGAAGGCGAAGGAGATGTTCGTCGCCGAGGGGCTGGACCCGCAGGCGGTGATGGCCGGCATCAAGCTGACCAAGAAGCTGGAAGCGGAGATCGTCCGCACCGCCATCCTCAAGGAAGGCAAGCGCATCGACGGCCGCACGACGACGCAGATTCGCCCGATCGAGGCGGAAACGCACTTCCTGCCGCGCGCGCACGGTTCGGCGCTGTTCACCCGCGGCGAGACGCAGACAATTGCGACCTGCACCCTGGGCACCAAGGAAGCCGAGCAGATGATCGACGGGCTCAACGGCCTGTCGTATCAGAATTTCATGCTCCACTATAACTTCCCGCCCTATTCGGTCGGCGAAGTCGGCCGCTTCGGGGCGCCGGGCCGTCGCGAGATCGGCCATGGCAAGCTCGCGTGGCGCGCGCTGCACCCGGTGCTGCCCTCGAAGGAGGATTTCCCCTACACGATCCGCCTGACCAGCGACATCACCGAATCGAACGGCTCGTCGTCGATGGCGACGGTGTGCGGCGGTTCGCTGTCGCTGATGGACGCCGGCGTGCCGATCAAGCGCCCGGTCAGCGGCATCGCGATGGGCCTGATTCTCGAAGGCAAGGATTTCGCGATCCTCTCCGACATCCTCGGCGACGAAGACCATCTCGGCGACATGGATTTCAAGGTGGCGGGCACGTCCGAGGGCATCACTACGATGCAGATGGACATCAAGATCGCCGGCATCACGCAGGAAATCTTTGAAAAGGCGCTGGCGCAGGCCAAGGAAGGCCGCGCGCATATCCTGGGCGAGATGAACAAGGCGCTCGGCGAAACCCGCAGCGAACTGTCGGCGCATGCGCCGCGCATCGAGACGATCACGATCGACAAGTCGAAGATCCGCGACGTCATCGGCACCGGCGGCAAGGTGATCCGCGAGATCGTCGCGACCACCGGCGCCAAGGTCGACATCGACGACGAGGGCATCATCAAGATCGCCTCGTCCGACACTGCGCAGATCGAGGCCGCCAAGGCCTGGATTCTCGGCATCGTCGAGGAACCCGAGGTCGGCAAGATCTATAACGGCAAGGTCGTCAACCTCGTCGATTTCGGCGCCTTCGTGAACTTCATGGGCGGCAAGGACGGTCTCGTCCACGTCTCGGAGATCCGGAACGAACGCGTCGAGAAGGTCTCCGACGTCCTGTCCGAAGGGCAGGAGGTCAAGGTCAAGGTGCTGGAGATCGACCCGCGCGGCAAGGTGCGCCTGTCGATGCGCGTCGTCGATCAGGAAAGCGGCGAGGAACTCGAAGACACCCGCCCGGCGCGCGAACCGCGCGGCGACCGCGGCGATCGCGGTCCCAGAGGAGACCGGGGCCGTGACGGCGACAGGGGTCGGGGCGGCCGCGATCGCGGTCCGCGCCGCGACGGCGAAGGCCGGGGCGACCGCGGCCCGCGCCGCGAGCGCTCGGACGACGGCCCGGAAGACCAGGGCCATGTGCCCGACTTCCTGAAGGACTGATCCTTCGGACAGCGAATGATGAAGGGGCCGCGAAAGTGGCCCCTTTTTCGTGGGGCGTCAGGACGCTGGTCTCACCTCCCATTTGGGGGAGGGGCTGCGAGGCTTGCCGGCTTGCTGGCTAGGCTCTGGTGACTTTGGATTGACCCCCTTCGTCATTGCGAGCGGAGCGAAGCAATCCAGGGCGGTTACCGCACGCTCTGGATTGCCGCGCGGCTTCGCCGCTCGCAATCGTTTCCATTCGATGTCATCCCGCTCTGAGCATCGGCGTCAAATCTGAACCGTTTGCCCTGAGCTTGTCGAAGCCTGTCCTGAGCGCCTGCAAGGCAGTCGAAGGGGGCCGTTCTTTCTTTTTGGCACCGCAAGAAGGAGGACGGTGCTTCGACAAGCTCAGCACGAACGGCAGAATGGGTGATGCGGATTTATGGCTCGACGCTCTAGCCGCAGCGCGGCGGATCGATCGCAACGCCGCTGGCCCACCCCCGCCCCCTCCCGCTTGCGGAAGGGGGCTCGTCCGTGACGGCGCGCAAAAGCACACAGCGACGGCTTGGCGCGGCCGCGAACAGCGTCTAGCTTCGCTCGCGACCACAGTCCCGCCAGAGGAATGCTCCGATGTTCGAAACGCTGCTCCTGTCGCTCGCCGCGGCTGCCCAGACCGTTCCGTCGCAGGGGACGCAACTGCCGTCGCCCCCGCCGCCGGTTCCCGCCGCCGTCGCTCCGGCGGTCGAGGCGGACACGCGCCCCTATGTCGCGCTGGTCACCGACCTCGGCACGATCGTCGTGCGCATCGAGGACCGGCGTGCGCCGGTCACCGCGGCCAATTTCCTCCGCTATGTCGACACGAAGCGGATGGACGGTTTCCAATTCTATCGCGCGACGCGCAACTGGGGGCCGACGAACCGGCTGATCCAGGGCGGCAATCGCGGCGACGCGCGCAGGAATTTTCCCCCGATCGCGCACGAGCCGACCACCGCGACGGGGCTCACCAACTGCAAGGGCGCGCTGTCGATGGCGCGGCTTAACCCCGGCGATGCGACGAGCGATTTCTTCCTGCTGCTCTCCGATATCAAGGGCTTCGATGCCGACCCGGCGCTCGGCGGCGACAATGCGGGATTCGCGGTGTTCGGCGAACTGGTCGCGGGCGCTGATGTCGCGGAGGCGATCTTCGCCGCGCCCATCTCTCCCACCGCGGGCGAGGGGGTGATGCAGGGCCAGATTCTCGATCCTATGGTGACGATCGTCTCGGCGCGTCGCGTCCCGGCGCCGGCCGAGCCGCCGAAGGGTTGCGTGGTCGCGGGGAATGGTGAGGAGAACTGAGCGCCGCATCCATCATTTATTTTGCGTTCATGCGCGCTGTGGCTATACCGCCGCCATGACCCAGCGCCCTCCCGCTCGCGCCGCCGTGCGCCTTCTCGCCGCCGCCCTCATGATCTCGCCGCTGCTCGCGGCCTGTGCCGGCGGGTCCGGGGTGAAAAAAGACACGCGCTACGTCGCGCGCGACGTCAGCACCCTCTATCGCGCGGCGCAGGACCGCCTCGACCGCGGCCAGTACAAGATCGCCGCGGCGCTGTTCGACGAAGTCGAGCGCCAGCACCCCTATTCGCCCTGGGCGCGCCGTGCCCAGCTGATGAGCGCCTTTTCCTATTATATGGATCGCGAATATACGCCGGCGATCGATTCGGCGCAGCGTTTCCTGGCGATCCACCCGGGGAACAAGGACGCGCCCTACGCCTATTATCTGATCGCGCTCAGCTATTATGAGCAGATCAGCGACGTCACCCGCGACCAGAGGATCACGCTCCAGGCATCGAACGCGCTCGGCGAGGTGATCCGTCGCTATCCCGACAGCCGCTACGCCGCCGACGCGCGGCTCAAGATCGATCTGGTGCGCGACCATCTCGCGGGCAAGGAGATGGAGATCGGCCGCTTCTACGAGCGTAGTTCGAACTGGCTCGCCGCGTCGATCCGCTTTCGCGAGGTAACCGAGAAATACCAGACGACCAGTCACGTGCCCGAGGCGCTGTTCCGGCTGACCGAATGCTATCTCGCGCTCGGCGTTCCCGAAGAGGCGAAGAAGGCGGCGGCGGTGCTGGGCGCGAACTATCCGGGCAGCAAATGGTACGACCGTGCCTACGAACTGATGCGGAAGCACGCCCCGGCCGCCTGACGCGGGCCGGTTGGATTCGCGCAGATACGCAGAGATCGCAGAGATTCTGGTTCACGCAACCGTGGGGAACACAGAGAAGCGTGGAGCGCTTCTCCAAGCACCATGGCGATACAATCGAAGCCCGGAAGACCAAGACCTGTCGGTCCGGATTCTCCACGGCTTCGCGGGAATCTTTCGTATCGCATCTCTGCGCCTCTGCGCGAATCGCATATCCCGACCTCCGCACTCCCGAATAGATTCGCATTTTGTTCTGCGTTAAGAGCGAGCCATGCTGACCGCGCTGTCCATCGCCAACATCGTGCTGATCGAGCGGCTCGACCTCGATTTCGAGGCTGGTCTCGGCGTGCTCACGGGAGAGACGGGGGCAGGCAAGTCGATCCTGCTCGACGCGCTGGGTCTCGCGCTCGGGATGCGCGCCGACAGCGCGCTGGTGCGGCAGGGCAGCGACCGGGCGCAGGTGACCGCGAGCTTCGCACCGCCCGCGCCGGGGACGCCGCTCGCCAGCCTGCTTGCCGACAATGACATCGCACTCGAACCCGGCGAGCCGCTGCTGATCCGCCGCACGCTGAGGGCCGATGGCGGCAGCCGCGCTTTCCTCAACGACCAGCCCTGCTCTGCGGCGCTGCTGCGCGAGGTCGGGGGGCATCTGGTCGAGATTCACGGTCAGCACGACGATCGCGGCCTGCTCGGGCCCGCGGGGCATCGCGCGCTGCTCGACGTCTATGCGCGCGTCGACACCACGCCGGTAGCCGAGGCGCATGCGGCGTGGCGCGCCGCCGAGGCGCGGCTCGCGGCGGCGCAGGCGGCGGTAAGCGAGGCGACGCGCGACCGCGAATGGCTCGAACATTGCGTCGCCGAACTGCAACGGCTCGCCCCGCAGCCGGGCGAGGAAGCCGAACTCGCCGAGGCGCGCGCGGCGATGCAGAAGGGCGAGAAGATCGCCGGCGACCTCGCAGCGATCCTCGAAGCGTTCGAGGGCAGCGCGGGTGGCCCGGCGCTGCTGCGCGGCGCGGCGCGGCGGCTCGACCGGCTCGCGGGCGACCATCCGCTGCTTGCCGAAGCGCTCGCTGGCCTTGACCGCGCGATCATCGACGCCGACGAGGCCGAGGCGAAATTGCACGAAGCCGCGCGCGCGATGGAATATGATCCCGAGCGGCTGGAGGCGGCAGAGACGCGGCTGTTCGAACTGCGCGCGATGGCGCGCAAGCACGGTGTCCAGCCCGACGAACTACCAGGACTCGCCGGCGACCTCGCCGCGCGGCTCGACGCGATCGAGGGCGGCAGTGCCGGACTCGCGAAGCTGGAGGTAGCGGTCGCTGAAAGCGCGGCCGCCTACACCCATGCCGCGACGGCACTGTCGGACCGGCGGACGAAAGCGGCGGCGCGGCTCGACGCCGCGGTGGCGGGCGAGCTTGCGCCGCTGAAGCTCGACGCCGCGCGCTTTTGCACCCTCGTCGAGCGGCTCCCCGCCGATCGCTGGGGGGCGGACGGGATGGACCGCGTCGAATTCCTCATTTCGACTAACCCCGGTGCACCCTTCGCGCCGCTGGCGAAGATCGCGAGCGGCGGCGAACTGTCGCGCTTCATCCTCGCGCTCAAGGTCGCGCTGGCCGAGGAAGGCGGCGCCGACACGATCATCTTCGACGAGATCGACCGCGGCGTCGGTGGCGCAGTCGCCAGCGCGATCGGCGAACGGCTCGCACGGCTTGCCGGCGCGGGCAGGCAGTTGCTGGTCGTGACGCACAGCCCGCAGGTCGCGGCGAAAGGCGCGACGCACTTCGTCATCGCCAAGTCGAGCGAGAGCGCCAGCGACGGATTGGTGACGCGCACCGGCGTCCGCCCGCTCGACCCCGCCGGCCGCTGCGAGGAAATCGCCCGCATGCTGTCGGGCGCCGAGGTGACGGCGGAAGCGCGCGCGCAGGCGCAGCGATTGCTGGAGGTGGCGTGAGACCGGAGACATATGCAACCCCCTCCGCTTCGGAGGAAGGGCCGATAGGGGGCGACCACCATCCCCTCGACCGCCCCGTATGGAGCATGCTCACCGGGCGGCAGGCGCATCTGGCCGAGGGCGATGCGCGGGCGGTGCGAATTGACCGCCGCTATGGGCCGTTCGGCGCCGCCGCCGATCGGGAGGCCGGGGCGCAGGCAGCGCTTGCCGCGCTGGTTCCTGACGATGGCGAATTGTGGATCGTCGAGGATGAGCCGTGGCCGGTGCCGCCCGGCACGCGCGAGGTGAAGCGCGCGTTGCTCGCGCAGATGGTCGCGGTGGACGCCCCGCCTCCGGCGCGTGACGGCGAGCCGCCGGTCATCCCGCTGTCCGACGCCGACGTGGCGGAGATGGCGGCGCTCGCCGGTCATGCGCGGCCGGGGCCGTGGGGGCCGGCGACGCATCGCTACGGCCCCTTCTTTGGCATCCGCGAGGATGGCCGCCTGCTCGCGATGGCGGGCCAACGCATGCTGATGCCCGGCATGGCGGAGGTCAGCGGCGTCGCGACCTGGGCCGATTGCCGCGGTCGCGGATTCGCCCGCGCACTGATCGGTTATGTCATGCGCGCGATGATGGCGCGCGGCGAGCAGCCTTTCCTGCACAGCTATGCCGACAATGCGGGCGCCATCGCGCTCTACGAATCGCTCGGCTTCCGTATCCGGCGGCAGGTGCATGTGCTGGCGATCGCGCGATGATTGACCGGCGCACTCATCTCGCCGCGCTTGCGGCTTTTGCGGCGGCGGTGCTGCCGGTGCGATCCCTGCGGGCCCTGGAGGCAATCATGGAAGAACAGTTTCCCGAATATGGCCTGATCGGCCAGATGATCGCGCAACCGGGGCAGCGCGCCGCGCTCGCGGCGGTCCTTACCGAAGGCACCGGCCGGATGCCGGGCAATTTCGCCTATATCGTCGGCGAGGATAGCGAGAACCCCGACGCGCTGTGGATCGTCGAACTGTGGGCCGACAAGGCCGCGCACGCCGCATCGCTGCAATTGCCTGAGGTGCAGGCGGCGATCGGGAAGGGGCGGCCGCTGATCGCCGGATTTGGGTCTCGCGCCGAGTTCAAGCCGGTGGCAAAAGCCGGCGCATGAAAGATGTCGAATCGCTGACCGAAGCCGAGGCCGCCAACGAACTGATGCGGCTCGCGAAACAGATCGCGCATCACAACAAGCTTTACCATGCGGAGGACAGTCCGGAGATTTCGGACGCCGATTACGACGCGCTCGTCCGGCGCAACAATGCGATCGAGGAGGCGTTCCCGTACCTGATCCGCACCGACAGCCCGAACCGGCTGGTGGGCGCAGCGGTCGAGGCGTCGCCGCTCGCCAAGGTCACGCACGCGGTGCGGATGGTGAGCCTCGACAACGCCTTCGCGGCCGAGGATGTCGAGGAGTTCGCGCGGCGCGTGCGGCGTTTCCTGCGGCTCGGCGAGGATGAGGTGCTTGCGCTGACCGCCGAGGACAAGATCGACGGCCTCTCCTGCTCGCTGCGCTACGAAAAGGGCGTTCTGGTGCAGGCCGCGACGCGCGGCGACGGCACGGTGGGGGAGGATGTCACCCCGAACGTGCGCTGTATCGCCGATATTCCCCAAACACTCGTCGCCCCAGCGAAAGCCGGGGCGACGGATATTCCCGACGTCTTCGAGATTCGCGGCGAGGTCTATATGGCGAAGGCCGACTTCGCCGCGCTCAACGAACGGTTGCTCGCCGAGGCGGACGATCCCGAGAAGGCGCGCCAGTTCGCCAATCCACGGAACGCCGCGGCGGGCTCGCTGCGGCAGAAGGATGCGAGCATCACCGCATCGCGCCCGCTACGCTTCCTCGCCCACGGCTGGGGAGAGGTCAGCGGCCTGCCCGAGGCGACGCAGTTCGCGATGATGAAGCGCATCGAAAGCTGGGGCGTGCCCGTCTCGCCGCTGCTGGCGCGCTTCGAGAGCGTCGAGGCGGTGCTCGACCATTACCGCACGATCGAGGCCGAGCGCGCCGACATGCCCTATGACATCGACGGCGTCGTCTACAAGGTCGACCGGCTCGACTGGCAGGAGCGGCTGGGCTTCGTCGCCAAGGCGCCGCGCTGGGCGATCGCACATAAATTCCCCGCCGAACGCGCGCAGACGACGCTCGAATCGATCGATATCCAGGTTGGCCGCACCGGCAAGCTGACCCCGGTCGGGCGGCTCACCCCCGTCACCGTCGGCGGGGTCGTGGTGTCGAACGTGACCCTCCACAACCGTGACGAGATCGGCCGGCTCGGCGTGCGTCCCGGTGATCGCGTCGTCATCCAGCGCGCGGGCGACGTGATCCCGCAGGTGGTCGAGAATCTGACCCGCGACGAACCGCGCAATCCTTATATCTTCCCCGACCATTGCCCAGTGTGCGGCAGCGAAGCGGTCGCCGAGGAAGGTGAGGTCGACGTGCGCTGCACCGGCGGCCTGATCTGCAACGCCCAGAAATTCGAACGGCTACGACATTTCGTCAGCCGCGGCGCGCTCGATATCGAGGGGCTGGGCGAGAAGAGCATCGCCGAGTTTCTCGAACTTGGCTGGCTCGACAAGGGCCCTGCCGACATCTTCCGGCTGAAGGGTCATCGCGACGAGCTGCTCGACCGCGAGGGATGGAAGGACAAGTCGGTCGACAATCTGTTCGCCGCGATCGAGGCGAAGCGGTCGCCCGACGCGGCGCGGCTGCTGTTCGGGCTCGGCATCCGCCATGTCGGCGCGGTGACGGCGCGCGACTTGATGAAGGGACTGGGCGACCTTGCGCGCCTGCCCGGCAAGGCCGCCGAGATCTATGCCTATCTCGATGCCAACCCGCAGGCCGAGGGCGAATCCGACGGCAAATATCTTGCGCGCAAGGTCGAGGCAATCAAGACGATCCTCGAGGTGCGCGCCGACGGCATCGGCGTCGCGGTGGGGGAGGCACTCGGCGATTTCTTCCACGAACCGCACAATCGCGCGTTGTGGGACGATCTCCTGTCTGAAGTCGCGCCGCCGCCCTATGTCGTCGAGACGCGCGAGAGCGAGGTGTCGGGCAAGACCATCGTCTTCACCGGCAAGCTCGAGACGATGAGCCGCGACGAGGCGAAGGCGCAAGCCGAAAGGCTGGGCGCCAAGGCCGCGGGCAGCGTGAGCGCCAAGACCGATCTCGTCGTCGCCGGCCCGGGCGCCGGGTCGAAGCTCAAGCAGGCGGCCGCGCTCGGCATCCGCGTGATCGACGAGGCCGAATGGGCGCAGATCGTCGAGGCGGCGGGTTAGCGAATCGGCAATTTTTCTTCGTCACCTCGGACTTAATCCGGGGTCCACGAAGCTGGACCGGCAATGAATGCCGGATCGAGTTCGGAGTGACGAGAGTGGGGAGCGGCGGGCATGGCAAAGCGTGATTACCTGCAAAATCTGATGCGCGACCTCGAATCGCATACCGAGGTGCGGCGGTTCGGCAGCGGCTGGCTGTCGGGCTTCTTCGGCCTGCTGTTCGCGATCAGCGGGCTGTTCATGGTGGTCGCGCTGCGTTTCCCGGACTGGTTCGCCACCCCCGAACTGGCGGTGGTCAAGGACTGGACCGGTTTTCGCGGTTTCGTCCATCTGACCCTGCTCGCCAGCTATGCGCTCGCGCTGCTCAGCCTGTTGCTGCGTCCGCGCAAGGTGCTCGGGTTGACCGCGCTGATGATCGGGCTTGCCGCAGCGCTGCTCGGCGGCGCCAGCGTCCAGCCTGCCGAGACGCGCGACTGGGGCATCTTCTTCGGGCTCGACTTCTTTATCGTCAACCTGTTGGTCACCGGCTTCATGTTCGCACCGCTCGAACGCGCCTTTCCGCATCGCCGGGCGCAGCGCTTGTTTCGCACCGAATGGCGCGAGGATCTCTTCTATTATCTGGTCAGCACGATGTTCGTGCAGGTGCTGAGCTTCCTCGCGCTCGCTCCGCAGCAATTCGTCAATGCGCACACGACTGGCTGGGACGCCTTCCGCGCCGGAGTCGCGTCCTTGCCGTGGCTCGTGCAGTTCGCGATCGTCCTCGTCGCGTCGGACCTTGCGCAATATTGGTATCACCGGCTGTTCCACAATGTCCCGTTCCTGTGGGGTTTCCACGCGATCCACCACAGCGCGAAGTCGATGGACTGGCTCGCGGGGTCGCGAATGCATTTCGTCGAGATCATCCTGCTGCGCTCGGTCACCTCGCTACCGCTGTTCACGCTGGGGTTCAGCCCGTCGGTGATGCAGGCCTATATCGGCTTCGTCTATGTCTGGTCGTCGCTGCTCCATGCCAATGTCGGTGGCAGCTTCAACCGGATCGGCCACTGGATTGCGACGCCGCGCTTCCACCACTGGCACCACGGGCTGGAGCGCGAGGCATTCGATGTCAATTTCGCGATTCATTTCCCATGGCTCGACAAATTGTTCGGCACCTTCCACCTGCCGAAGGACCGCTGGCCCGAGAGTTACGGCATACCGGAGGATGTGCCGCGCAGCTACGCCGGCCAGTTCCTCTATCCCTGGACCCGCAAGGAGAAGGCGGAGACGCCCGCCGAGTGATCGGCGCGCCGCCGCGCCGCTTGCCTTTCCGGGCGCAGCGCTGCAGAAGCAGCATCGGGAATGCAAAGAAGTTATCAATTGACCTTCGCCGAGCGGACCCGGCTGCCGGCCCCGGGGCGCGAGCGACTGCTCGCGACGGCACCGGCGCGCCGCTTCGCCGACGGGCAGTTCATCCAGCATCAGGGCGACCCCGGCGACGCCTTCTGGGTGGTGGTCGAGGGGCATGTGCTCGTCGGCCGCTATGCCGAGGACGGCGGCTTCACCGCCTTTGCCGTGCTCGGCCCCGGCGACATGTTCGGCGAACTCGCCTTCTTCACCGGCATCCCGCGCCAGGCCGACGCGATCGCGAGCGGGCCGGCGCGGCTGATCGCGATCGACCGGCCGCTGCTCCGCTCGCTGATGAGCGCCGACATCGGCTGGGCCGAACTGCTGCTGCGCAGCCTCGGCCGCCAGCTGGCCGTGTCGCTCGACATCATCGACGCCGACCGGCGGCTGCCCGCGGCGGAGCGGCTCGCGCGACTGCTGGCGGCGATGGCGGCCGACGCCGACGACGGCCGCACGGTGCGCGCGACGCAGCAGCAGCTCGCCGACCTGCTGGGCGTGTCGCGCGTGACGCTGGGCGCCGCGCTGCGCGATCTGGCGGCGCGCAGGCGGATCGAGCGCGGCTATGGCTGGCTGCGCATCGCGACAGCGCTTCCGCCCGCCGGATGAGGGGGCTATAGGCGGCCGATGATCCTGCTGCGCCGCCTGTTCCTCTTCCTGCTGCTGCTCGGACTGGCGCCCGCTGCCACCGCGGCCGAGCGCGGCCCCGTTGTGATGGCCGCGGCCAGCCTTCAGGAGGCGCTGACCGCCGCCGCCGACGCCTGGGCAGCGAAGGGGCATGCGCGACCGTTGCTGTCCTTCGCGGGGTCGTCGGCGCTGGCGCGGCAGATCGTCGCCGGCGCGCCCGCCGACCTCTTCCTGTCGGCCGACGAGCCGTGGATGGACGCGGTGGCGAAGGCGGGATTGCTGCGGCCGGGCACGCGCGCGACGCTGCTCGGCAACCGGCTGGTGCTGGTCGGTCCCGCGGGCGGGCGGCTGCGCCTGACGCCCGCGCCGGGCTTTCCGCTCGCGCGCGCTCTGGGCGGCGGGCGGCTCGCGCTCGCCGATCCCGACGCGGTGCCGGCGGGCAAATATGCGAAGGCGGCGTTGTCCGCGCTCGGCGTCTGGCGTGGTGTCGCGGGTCGGTTGGCGCCGGCGGAGAATGTCCGCGCCGCGATGGCGCTCGTCGAACATGGCGCCGCGCCGCTGGGCATCGTCTATGCGACCGACGCGCGCGCGTCGAAGCGGGTGCGCGTCGTCGGCGTCTTTCCGGCGTCGAGCCATCCGCCGATCCGCTATCCGGTCGCGCTGCTCATGGCGTCGCGTCATCCCGATGCGATGGGATTCCGGAACTTCCTGGCGTCGCGCGAGGGTCGCGCGATCTTCGCCCGCTACGGCTTTTCGGCGCCCTGATGCTGTCGCCGGAGGAATGGGGCATCGTCGCCCTGTCGCTCAAGGTTGGCGGGGTCGCGGTGCTCGCCTGCCTGCCGCTCGCCTTCGCGCTCGCGTGGCTGCTGGCGCGCCATCGCTTTCCGGGGCGGCTGCTGCTCGACGCGCTCGTCCATCTTCCGCTCGTCCTGCCGCCGGTCGTCACCGGCTGGCTGCTGCTGCTCGCCTTCGGTCCGCTGGGACCGGTCGGCCGCTGGCTGAACGATTGGTTCGGCACGACGCTGATGTTCCGCTGGACCGGCGCGGCGCTCGCGGCGGCGATCATGGCGCTGCCGCTGATGGTGCGCGCGATGCGGCTGTCGATCGAGGGGGTCGACCGGCGGCTCGAGGGGGCGGCGCGCACGCTGGGGGCAGGGCGCTGGCACGCCTTCTGGACGATCAGCCTGCCGCTCGCGCTGCCCGGCGTGCTTGCGGCGCTGGTGCTCGGCTTCGCGCGCTCGATCGGCGAATTTGGCGCGACGATTACCTTCGTGTCGAACATTCCGGGCGAGACGCGGACGCTGCCGCTCGCCATCTATTCGGCGCTGCAGGTGCCGGGGGGGGAGGCGATGGTGACGCGGCTCGCGCTGCTGTCGGTTGCGCTGTCGCTCGGCGCGCTGCTCGTTTCCGAATGGCTGGTTCGGCGCACTCCGGCCGAAAGGCTGCGCCGTGGCGATTGAGCTCGACGTCGAAAAGCGCTTCGGGACCCGCACGATCGCGGCGTGCTTCATGGCCGAATCGGGGCTGACCGCGCTGTTCGGGCCGTCGGGGGCGGGCAAGACCAGCATATTGAACATGGTCGCCGGGCTGCTGCGTCCCGACCGCGGCCATATCCGCGTCGGCGGGCGGACGCTGTTCGGCGCGGACGTCGACCTGCCGCCCGAGGCGCGGCGCATCGGCTATGTCTTTCAGGACGGGCGGCTGTTCCCGCACCGGCGGGTGAAGGCGAACCTTCTATACGGCTATCATCTCGCCGATCCGGCGCGGCGCTGGATGGGGTTCGACGAGGCGGTAGCCTTCCTCGGCATCGAACCCCTGCTCGGCCGCTGGCCGCAGAGCCTGTCGGGCGGTGAGGCGCAGCGCGTCGCGATCGGCCGCGCGCTGCTGGCGGGACCGGAGATACTGCTGATGGACGAACCGCTGTCGTCGCTCGACGCGGCGCGGCGCAGCGACATCATGGCGGTGATCGAGCGCATCCGCGACGAGCTGCGGCTGCCGATCCTCTACGTCAGCCACGACCGCGCCGAGGTCGATCGGCTGGCGACCGAAGTGGTGGCGCTGGACGGTTGAGACCGGGCGTATTGTAACATCGCCGTGTCCCCGCACAGGCGGGGACCCAGAGCGACAGAAAAGCAGCCTTGGCTTTATCCGCTCTGGGCTCCCGCCTTCGCGGGAGCACTCGCCTTTCGATCGAGAGTCTGCCTGGACAGTTTCATATGAAACCAGATCATGCTAGAAACCCCGGCATGGAAAACCCGCCCAGTCACGTCCACGCCACCCCGCCGCCGGGCGCCGCGCCCGACTGGACGTGTCCGCAGGACTGGGACGCCTTCACCGCCGACGAACATGCGATGTGGGACCGCCTCTTCGCGCGCCAGTCGGCGATGCTGCCCGGCCGCGCGTCCGACGCTTTTCTGCGCGGCATCGACGTGCTTCGGCTCGAAAAACCGGGCATTCCCGACTATCGCGACCTCAGCGCGCGGCTGATGGAGGCGACCGGGTGGCGGGTCGTCGCGGTGCCGGGGCTGGTGCCCGACGATGTCTTCTTCCACCATCTCGCCAATCGCCGTTTTCCGGCGGGCAATTTCATCCGCACCCCGCAGCAGCTCGACTATCTGCAGGAACCCGACGTCTTCCACGACGTCTTCGGTCATGTCCCGATGCTCGCCGATCCGGTGTTCGCCGACTATATGGCCGCCTATGGCCGGGGCGGGTTGCGCAGCCTGAAATATGATGCGTTGAAGCAGCTTGCGCGCCTCTATTGGTACACTGTCGAGTTCGGACTGATCCGCGAGGGCGGCGCGCTGCGCATCTATGGCGCGGGCATCGTCTCCTCCTACGCCGAAAGCCTGTTCGCGCTCGATTCGGAGAGCCCGAACCGCATCGGCTTCGACCTGTCGCGGGTGATGCGCACCGATTACCGGATCGACGATTTCCAGCAGAATTATTTCGTCGTCGACAGTTTGGACCAGTTGCTCGATGTCACGGTGAACACCGATTTCGCGCCGCTCTATGCCGCCAACGCCGCTCTGCCGCCGATCCCAATCGCTGACATCCTGCCCGGCGATACGGTCATCACGCGCGGCACACAGGATTATGCGCTGGCGAAAAGCGGCTGACCGGACGGGGTTGCTACTTGTCGCCGATCGCTTCCCGGGTCATCGCGCCCACCAACTGGCGCCGGTGTTGGCGTGCCTCGCGGTCGGGCGGCAGGCGATAGACAGCCTGCAGAAAGGCCATGTCCTGATCGGACAGTTCCTGGCGGTCGGCTTCACCGTCGAACAGTGACAGGATCGATCCGCCGGGTGGCGGCGGGTCGTCGTCCATTTCCACCAGCGCCACCATTGCGGCGAAAGAGGCGATCGCTTCGAGCGGGTAGCCCGACGCCCGCTCGACGTCGATGATAACGGTGGCCGTGCTCAGCGCGCGGACAGTCTGGGTGCTGACAAGACTCGTGTTATATTGCGACAAGCTGGGGCCGCCGATTGTCGGGACGGCGCCTTCGCCGCTGCCGACGCCGGGCATCGGGGCGCTGGATATCGCCGAACCGTGGCGGCTCCGCATCCGCGTCGTGTGGAACCAGCGGATGGCGTCGTCGTTTTCCAGCAGGCGCTCGCGTGTCGATGGGGGCATCTGTTGGAACCGCGCGGGCGCCTTGCGCATGGCCGCCTGGGCAAAGCCGACGCCATCGCGGGTAAAGACGATCGCGATATTGGGTTCGCATCCGGTCTTGGCCACGCGTGCGCCCGCGTCGGCCGCGACGATGCGCACCCGTTCCGCGACGATCGCCGCTACCTTTGCATCGACCCCGCTGACGCGCGGACAGATGGGGGTGACCCAGCGGGCGATCGGGTCGGCTTCCGCGACGCCGGTACGGCGGACGAATTCCAGCGCTCGCTCGCGCGCTTCCTCGCGCGTCTGCGGTGTGCCGGTCACGACGATGGAGTCGGTTTCGCTGGTCGGGGGCGATGGCGGCGCATCACCCGGCGGCGCGGCGGCTAGCAGGATGGCGGCAAGCAGTGGCATGACCCGATCCCTCCAAATCAGGGCGATAGATTAACGATTTATTCGCCGTTGTCACGCTCCGCTCTCACCAGCTCCCGAACGTCGCGTCCGACGGGCTGGCCCGGTGCAGCGCGCGTTGTTTGCGCCGCCAGCCGTGGCGTTGGCGTTTGATCAGCAGCAGGCACGGCCATTCGGCGCTGCCGCCGCGCGCGGCGAGGCGGAAGCCGTGCGCGCGATAGGCGGCGAGCACCGGCTCCATCTGGCGCGCGATCAGCCCAGCCAGGATCGCGTGGCCGCCCGGCGCGGTAACGCTGGCGATGTCGGGAGCCAGCGTGATCAGCGGACCGGCGAGGATATTGGCGACAACCAGATCATAGGGCGCGCGGCGGCGGATCGCCGAATGATCGGTCCCCGGCGCGACCGCGAGCGCAAGGCGGCCCGCGCCGCGTCCCAGCGGCACATGGTTGATCGCGGCATTCTCGCGCGTCACCGCGATGCTCGCGGGGTCGATGTCCGAAGCGATCGCGCGGGCGCGCGGCCACAGCGCCAGCGCGGCGAAGGCCAGTAGGCCGGTGCCGGTGCCGATGTCGGCGATAGCGCGCGGACGGACGCCCCGGTGCGCGAGGCGGTCGAGCATCACGAGGCAGCCCGCGGTCGTGTCGTGCCCACCGGTGCCGAACGCCTGGCCCGCGTCGATCAGGAAGGGCACGCTCCCCGCCGGCATCCGGTCGGCAAAGCTGCTCGTATGGACGAAGAAGCGGCCCGCCTGCACCGGCTCCAGCCCCTGCTGCGACAGCGTGACCCAGTCCGCCTCGGGCAGTTCCTCGATCGACGGTTCGACCCCCTTCGCGCTCGGCGCGAGCGCGCGCAGCAGCGCCAGCAGCGCGGGGCCGGGCCTGTCGTCGAGATAGGCGTCGAGCTGCCATCGGCCGCTCGCTTCGTCGATCTCGCGCGTCACCACCACCGGGGCATCGGCCAGCGCCTCCAGTTCGGGCTGCTCGGCCGACAGCGCCTCGGCCTCGGCACGCGTGCAGGGCAGGGAGACGAGCCAGCTCATTTCGCGGCCGCTTCCTTCGCAAGCCGGGCGTCGAGCCGTTTCGCGGCATCCTCGGCATAGCGGCGGCAGCCTTCCGGACCGGTGAGCGGCGCGTCGCCCGCGAAACGCGCGAACAGGCCGCTCGCGCCCGGATGCGGGGTGATCAATATGTCGCACGGCAATGTCGGCACTTTGGCGAAGGTCGCACGCTGCGTCGCAACATAATCGGGATGGTCGGTGAAACGGTAGGCGTCCGCCGACACCGCGCTTAGGCTGTCGATATAGGCGATGGTGCGGCAGTCGCTGCCCTCGCACGATCGCCATGTCCAACTCGTGCTTCCCGGCGTGTGGCCCGGGGTCGCGTGCGGCGTCAGGTGCAGGTCCGCGATCGGCAATGCCTCTCCGTCGCGCAGGTCGCCCGTCACCGTCACGCCGCGAAACGACGGGATTGCTCCGTGCTGCGGATCGCGCGCCTCGGGCTCGCCGCTGGTCAGCGTGGCGACCGCTTCGGGGCGCGCATGAACCGTTGCACCGGTCGCATCCTGCAAGGCCTTGAGGCCGCCGACATGGTCGAGATGCTCGTGGCTGGCGAGCAGCTTATGGATTTGCTTCGGGTCGAATCCCAGCGCGCGGATATTGGCGAGAATCGCGGGCGCGGCCTCCTCGGTCGCTGCGTCGATCAGCACGAGACCGTCGGGCGCCTCGATCAGCACCGCCGAAATGCCGCAGGTGCCGACATAATAGCTGTTGCCGAAGATTTTCGCGGGCGGCGCGGGGTCGCTCCAGCCGTCGCGGCCTTGACATGCGGCGGCGAGCGCCTCGCCGGTGGGTGCGGCCGGGGCTGGGGCCGGTGGCGGCGCCCCGGTCTGGGGTGTGCAGCCTGCCAGCAGCAGTGCCGCCATGGAAAGCCGGCCATGACCCTGTGGAGCCGGCGTCCCGGCGTCTCGCCGCGTGCGGCGCGCGATGCGGCGGCTACCGAACATGGCTGGCTCCATTGGCGTCGAGCACCGCGCCGGTCATCGACGGCGGAGCGTCGAGCGCGCACCAGCGCGCCATTTCGGCGATTTCCTCGGGCTCGGCGATGCGGCCGAGCGGGATTTCGGTGCGCAGCGCCGCCGCGTCGCGGCCGGACAGCCAGGCGTCCGCCATGCCGGTGCGGGTGAAGCCGGGGCAGATGGCGAAGGCGAGAACGCCCTGCGCCGCATAGCCGCGGGCGATCGTCTTGGTCAGCGCGACCATCCCCGCCTTCGACGCCGCATAATCCCAATGGTCGGGGCTGTCGCCGCGGTGCGCGGCGCGGCTCGCGATGTTGACGATCCGGCCGCCGCGCCCGCCGTCCCGCCAGTGGAGCACTGCGAGGCGACAGAGCGCCGCGGCGGCGGTCAGGTTGATCTGCAGGGTGCGATTCCAAGCCGCGATCCAGGCGTCGTTCGCCGCGTCGATCGGGTTGGCCGCGAACACGCCGGCATTGTTTACGAGCACGTCGATGCGGCCGCCCATCCGGTCGAGGCTTTCGGCCCACAGGCGTTCGGGAATCGCGGGGTCGGACAGGTCGCCGTCGGCGCTCGACAGCGCGGCGACCCGCGTCGCGTCGCCGGTCAGCGCGCCAGCGATCGCGGCGCCGATGCCGCGGCTCGCGCCGGTGATCAGGATATGCGTCGTCATCGCCCTCCTTTAGGGGAGGGCGGTGGGGCTTGCCAAGCGCCGGACCGGGATCAGGCGACCCGGCGGCTGAACTCGGTCGCGGCCTGCTCGAGTGACTGGAGCCGCTCGCCCATCTTCGAGAATTCTTCGCTCAGCGTGCTGATCTCGCCCGCGACCATACCCGAATCGTTGCGGATGCTGGCGATGGTCGACGACATCGAATCGGCGGCGAGCGCGGTCTCGTCGACCGCCGCGGTGATCGAGGTGACCGTTTGTGCTTGGGCGTCCATTGCGTTGCGGATGTTTTGCGCCGATTGTTGCACCTCGATGATCGTCTGCTGGATCGACTGGTTGGCGGCGACGGCGCCGCGCGTCGCCTGCTGGATCGCGGTGATCTTGCCCGCGATGTCGTCGGTCGCGCGCGCGGTTTCGTTGGCGAGGCTCTTCACCTCCTGCGCCACGACCGCGAAGCCGCGACCCGATTCGCCGGCGCGTGCCGCCTCGATCGTCGCGTTGAGCGCGAGAAGGTTGGTCTGGCCGGCGATCTCGCGGATCAGGCCCAGGATCGATTCGATCGATTCGGCGTGATGCGACAGCGCTTCGGACATGGCGACGGCCTCGCCCGCCTGCTCGGAGGCGCGGACGGCGACGTCGGCGGAGGCTTCGACCTCGCTGCGCGCATCCTCGATCGCGCGGATCAGCCCGGCGGCGGTCGACGCGGCCTCGCGCATCGCGATCGCCGACTGCTCGGACGCGGCGGCGACCTCGCTGGTCTTGGCGATCATGCCCTTCGCGGCCTGGTCGGCGGAAGCGGCCTGCTTGACCAGCTCGCGGCGGACGCCGTCGGTGTCCTGTACCAGCGATGCGATCGATCGGTCGAAGTCGCCCGCCAGCGCGTGCCGCTCGCTCGACCGCGCGGCGTGGTCCAGCTTTTCGGCATAGGCGTGCATGATGTCGAACTCGAGGATGGCGAGCCGGTTGATCGCGCTCGTCAGCCGCACCGTGCGCGCGGCATCGTCGGCGCAGGCCGCGACGACATGCGCGATCGCCGCGCGCTGGCTTTCGGCGATGCACGACAGGACCGAGGCGAGGGGAACCCCGACGCGCAGCGCCATATGCGTGTTCTGGCAGGCGATCGTCGCCGACTCCTGGCCGGCGGCGTCGGTATATTTGACCCGCATATGCCTGGCGCTGCCCCGCACATAGGCGTCGAGCAACTCGCCCTCGATCGGGCGGTCGATCGACGGCAGCGCGTTGAACGCCTCCCAATAGGCGCGCCCCATCGCCTCCTCGTGCCCCGCGACGATCGCGTGGACTTCGGCAGCGTCGGCGGCGAGCCGGCCGTCGAGATCGTAGAAGGGAAAGCGCTCGGCCATCGCCACGGGGTCGATCTGCTGCTTATGAATCGGATTTTCCTTCACCATGATCCTGTTCCCTTGAACGATCTTCGCGCGCGCGGATTCGCCGTTCGCGCGCGCCCCGCGATACATGGCTGAGGGATATGCGGGGAAAGTGGTAAATTCGCCGTTAACCAGCCGCGCACATGCGTGCGTCATCCCTCGTCGCGCGCCGCGCGTTTGCTGTATAGGCGGTTGCGAAGGCCGGATGGCGGAGAGGGGCGCGCCGGCCCGGACGCAGACGGAGAACGACCATGATCATCGGCACCCCGCGGGAAATCAAGAATCACGAATATCGCGTCGGCCTGACGCCCGAGAGCGCGCGCGAACTGGTCGCGCACGGCCACCGCGTGCTGGTCGAGACCGCGGCGGGCGAGGGGATCGGTGCGCACGACCGCTTCTATGAAGAGGCGGGAGCGGAGATCGTCGGAACCCCCGCCGACATCTTCGCGGCCGCCGACATGGTCGTGAAGGTGAAGGAGCCGCAGCCGGCCGAGCGCGCGATGCTGCGCCCCGGGCAGATCCTCTATACCTATCTTCACCTCGCCCCCGATCCCGACCTGACGCGCGACCTGATGGCGTCGGGCGCGGTGTGCATCGCCTATGAGACGGTGACGAGCCCGCACGGCGGCCTGCCGCTGCTCAAGCCGATGAGCCAGGTCGCGGGGCGCATGGCGATCCAGGCCGGCGCCACCGCGCTTGAAAAGGCGCACGGCGGGCGCGGCGTGCTGCTGGGCGGCGTGCCCGGCGTCGCGCCCGGCAAGGTCTGCATCATCGGCGGCGGCGTCGTCGGCTTCAACGCGGCCCAGATGGCGGCGGGGCTCGGCGCCGACGTGACCATCCTCGACCGCGATCCCGATGTGCTCGAACGCGTCGGCACCTTCTTCGAGGCGCGGGCGAAGACGCGCTTCTCGAACCGCGCCAACCTCGCCGAATGCGTCGCGGAGGCCGACCTCGTCATCGGCGCGGTGCTGATCCCCGGTGCCGAGGCGCCCAAGCTGGTCAGCCGCGAGATGCTCGGCACGATGCGCCCCGGCTCGGTGCTCGTCGACGTCGCGATCGATCAGGGCGGCTGCTTCGAGACCAGCCGCGCGACGACGCACGCCGACCCGACCTATATCGTCGACGGCATCGTCCATTATGCGGTCGCCAACATGCCCGGCGCGGTCGCGCGCACCAGCACCTATGCGCTCAACAACGTCACCCTGCCGCACGCGCTGCACATCGCCGGGCTCGGCTGGAAGGAGGCGTTGCGGCGCGATGCGCATCTTGCGCAGGGCCTGAACGTCTGGAATGGCAAGGTGACGTTCGAAGCCGTAGCGGAAGCGACCGGAACCGACTATGTGCCTGTCGAACAGGCGCTAAGTTAATCAGGAAAGTTGAGATGACGAACCAAGGCCAATCGACTCCTCCCCCGGCCGAAGACGAGGAAAACGAAGTGCTGCGCGCGACGCGCGAACTCCAGCAGCAGAAGGAAGCCGCGGAAGCGGCCGAAGCCGCCGCGAAAGACGCCACCGTCCGCAGCGAGCGCAAGGGCATCGCGTGGAAAGCCGCGGCGGGCCTCGGCATCGGCTCGGCCGCGGTGCTCGCGGCGTTGCTCTACGCCAATCGCGACAAGATCAAATAGGACATCGGGAAGCCCTGGCGCTCCTCGGCATTGCGAGGAACGTGGCGGCGAAGCCATCGCCGGCTATCGATCTTGCACGGACCGATTAGCTGGCGATCGCTTCGTTCCGCTCGCGATGACGCCAGCGATCAATCTGAGCGCATCGCGCTCTATGGTCTGTGGGATTTGGCGTTCTGCGCGGTTTTCCCATTCGTCACCCTGAACTTGTTTGGCGTTTACACCCTTGAGACAGGGACGCTGGCGTTCCCCGGCAAAAGCCGGGGTCCATGCGAGGCAGCGCTGCGCCATCTGGACCCCGGCTTTCGCCGGGGAACGCTCACCTGTCGGAAGGGGATCATTGCGAACCTGTTTCAGAGCCTGCCCCGGACCCGATCCGGGGGTCCTTGGTCTGCGCTCGAATGAAAGGCGGCACAAAAGGGAAGGTCCGGCCATGGATGCTGAAACGAGTTCAGCATGACGAACGGATGAGGCAGCGTGCCGAAATCCGAATCCCTACAGGCCATAAGCAATTGCATATCGCGGCAGGAAGGCTTAACCGGCCCCCACCGACCGGATAGAGTCTGACAAGACGGGGCTGCAATATGGCTGGCAAGCAACCAGGCGCGCGACCGCGCGCACCGCACCTTCAGGTGTATAAATGGGGGCCGCACATGGCCACCTCGATCCTCCACCGCGTCAGCGGCGACGGGCTGGCCATCGTCGGCGCCTGCATGTTCCTCTGGTGGCTCGGGGCGCTCGCGGCGGGACCCGATGCCTATGCGGCCTTCATCGCCTGCGTCTGGCACGATCCCGATGGCGGCACCGTACACCAGATCACCAACATCCTCGGCAAGGTCGTGCTGATCGGCCTGACCTGGGCCTTTTTCCAGCACCTCTTCTCGGGCCTGCGTCACCTGCTGCTCGACACGGGTGCGGGCTATGAGCTTCGGACGAACCGGCTCTGGTCGACGATCGTGATCGTCGCCGCGCCGCTCGCGACCGCCGCGACCTGGCTCTATCTCTGCAAGGAGGCGCTCAATGGGTAACGGAACGCCTCTCGGCCGCGTGCGCGGGCTCGGCGCCGCGCATCACGGCACCGGTCACTGGCTGCAGCAGCGCCTGACCGCGCTGGGCAACGTCCTGCTCGTCGGCTTCCTCTTCGTCTCGCTGCTGCGCCTGCCGCTCGGCGAACATGGCGCGGTGCTGCGCTGGGCCGCCAATCCGACCGTCGCGCTGGCGCTCGCGCTGATGGTGGTCAGCGTCTTCTGGCACCTGCGGCTCGGGCTTCAGGTGATGATCGAGGATTATGTGCATGGAGAGGCGACGCGGCTGCTCGCGCTCGTCGTCCTGAATTTCTACGCGATCGGCGGCGCCGCCTACGGCCTGTTCGCCATCGCCCGTATCGTTTTTGCCGGCGGAGCCGCCATGGGGGGTGCTGGGGCATGACCGACGCCTACAAGATCATCGACCACACTTACGACACCGTCGTCGTCGGCGCCGGCGGCTCGGGCCTGCGCGCCACCATGGGCAGCGCGGAGGCCGGCCTCAGGACCGCCTGCATCACCAAGGTGTTCCCGACCCGCAGCCACACCGTCGCGGCGCAGGGCGGCATCGCCGCCAGCCTCGGCAACAACACGCCCGACCACTGGCAGTGGCACATGTACGACACCGTCAAGGGGTCGGACTGGCTCGGCGACCAGGACGCGATCGAATATATGGTGCGCGAGGCGCCAGCCGCGGTCTACGAACTCGAACATGCGGGCGTGCCGTTCAGCCGCAACGCCGACGGCACCATCTATCAGCGCCCGTTCGGCGGCCACATGCAGAATATGGGCGCCGGCCCGCCGGTGCAGCGCACCTGCGCCGCGGCCGACCGCACCGGCCACGCGATGCTCCACGCGCTCTATCAGCAGTCGCTGAAATATGACGCGGACTTCTTCGTCGAATATTTCGCGCTCGACCTGATCATGGAAAACGGCGCGTGCCGCGGCGTGATCGCGCTGTGCCTGGAGGACGGCAGCATCCACCGCTTCCGCAGCCAGGCGGTCGTGCTCGCGACCGGCGGCTATGGCCGCTGCTACTTCACCGCCACCTCGGCGCACACCTGCACCGGCGATGGCGGCGGCATGGTGCTGCGTGCCGGGATCGCGCTCCAAGACATGGAGTTCGTGCAGTTCCACCCGACCGGCATCTACGGCGCGGGCGTGCTCATTACCGAGGGCGCGCGCGGCGAGGGCGGCTATCTGACCAACAGCGAGGGCGAGCGCTTCATGGAGCGCTATGCCCCCTCGGCGAAGGACCTCGCGTCGCGCGACGTCGTGTCGCGGTCGATGGCGCTCGAAATCCGCGAGGGCCGCGGCGTCGGTCCGCACAACGACCATATCTATCTGCACCTCGATCACATCGATCCGAAGGTGCTGCACGAACGCCTGCCGGGCATCACCGAAAGCGGCAAGATCTTCGCGGGCGTCGACCTGACCCGCCAGCCGCTCCCCGTGGTGCCGACCGTCCATTACAATATGGGCGGCATCCCGACCAACTATCATGGCGAGGTGGTGACGCTGCGCGACGGCGATCCCGACGCGGTCGTCCCCGGCCTGTTCGCGGTCGGCGAAGCGGCGTGCGTGTCGGTCCACGGCGCCAACCGCCTCGGCTCGAACAGCCTGATCGACCTCGTCGTCTTCGGCCGCGCGACCGGCCATCGCCTCAGGGAACTGCTGAAGCCCGGTGCGGCGCAGGCGCCGTTGCCGCAGGACAGCGCCGATCTGGCGCTCGGCCGGCTCGACCATTTCCGCAATGCCAGCGGCGGCTCGCCGACGGCGCAGGTCCGGGTCGAGATGCAGCGCGCCATGTCGCAGCACGCGGCGGTGTTCCGCACCGACGAACTGATGGCCGAAGGCAAGGAGAAGCTGGCGCAGACCTATGCGCGGATGCAGGATATCCATGTCAGCGACCGCAGCCTGATCTGGAACACCGACCTCGTCGAAACGCTCGAGCTCGACAATCTGATCGCGCAGGCGACGGTGACGATGCATTCGGCGTTCAACCGCAAGGAAAGCCGCGGCGCCCACGCGCACGAGGATTTCCCGAACCGCGACGACGCGAACTGGATGAAGCACACGATCAGCTGGTTCGACGGCTGGGGCGGCAAGGGCGGCCAGGTCAGGCTCGATTACCGCCCGGTCCACGAATATACGCTGTCCGACGACGTCGCCTACATCGAACCGAAGGCGCGGGTGTATTGAGGAGACGCGGGGAGGGCGGTTGGCGGATTGCAAGCAATCGCGCCACTCCCTGCGCTCAACCCTTCAGTTGCCTCGTTGCATCGCGCCGTTCGTGCAGTACGCGGATCACATCGACCTGCTCGTCGTCGATCAGGTAGAATATGAAGTGATGCCCGCTCCGCGCCCGTCTCAGGCCCGGAAGCACGTCCGTTTCCTCCGGGTGGCGTAGCCCGTCCATCGCGAGGCGTTCGATGGCGCGGCGGATATCGCCGATATAGTGGCGGGCCTGCTCGATACCCCATTGCTCGATGGTGTAGTCGGCGGCGTTGTCGATGTCGGCCTCCGCCGCGGGGCGGACGGTGATGCTACGCATCGCTTTCAGGGCCGAACTTTCGTTCCATGAAGCTGTCCCAGTCGAATGGGCGGGGCGGGCCGCTGTCGATGCCCTTCTGGATTTCGCGCCGCAGGGCCTCGACGCGGTCGTCATACGCGATGTAGCGCCGCATCGCTTCGCGCACGACTTCGCTGGTTGTCGCAAACTGGCCCGATTCGACCTTGCGGCGGGCAAATTCGATGAAGGGTTCGCCAAGCGCGACCGATGTGTTCTTCGCTGCCATGACGGGCACATTACCAAATTTTGGTAACCCCGTCCAGAATGGCGCTCTCTGGCCCTATCCGCCCAACAGGCCCCGGATCGGGTCGAGGTCGGAGAAGGGGCGGTCGACCTGCTGGCCCATCAGCCACAGCTTGTGGCAGGCGATGGCGAAGAACATCAGCGCGATGGTCCAGACGATGATCGTCTTGATCACCCGCCACCGTTTCTCTTCATAGGCGAGGCGGGCGCGTTCCTTGTGGTCGATGCCCAGTTCGCCCTCGAACTCGGCGACAAGCTGCGCGCGGCGGGTGCGCGAAATGTTCGCGATGCTCGCGGCATATGAGTCCCTCGTCGGACGGCGAGTTGCCATGCTTTTCTGCCCTGCGCACAATGGTCACGCTCCGGCAGGATAGGCGAAAGGCGCTGACAAAGGGTTAACGGACGGGGATGCCCGGCGACGGCCCGGCGGCTCAGGGCGCCGCAATGGCGATCAGCTTGATCCGCGCGCTCGCGCCGCGCACCAGGGTCAGGTCGCGGCGCGGCCGGTCCAGCGCGGCGGCGAGCAGGCGCAGCACCGCGTCGTTCGCGGCGCCGTCGGCGGGCGGGGCGGTGACGCGAAGCTGCACGACGCCGTCCGCCAGCTTCACCTCGTCGCGGCTGGCGCCGGGGGTGACGCGCACCTCCAGCCGCCCGGCTGGCGCGGCGAGCGCGTGCAGGGCGGCGGTCAGTGCGGGGTCGGGGCGGTATTTCAGATCGTCACGACCAGCTTGCCGACCGCGCTGCGGTCGCCGAGCTTGGCGATCGCCTTGCCGCCATCGGCCAGCGCGAAGGTCTCGGTGACGCGGGGCTTGATCTTGCCCTGCTCCCAAAGCTGGAACAGCCGCGCGATATTGGCGCGATTGCGTTCGGGCTCGCGGGCGACGAACGCGCCCCAGAAGACGCCGGCGACGTCGCAGCTCTTGAGCAGCGTCAGGTTCAGCGGCAGGCGCGGAATGCCGGCGGGGAAGCCGACGACCAGATAGCGGCCCTCCCATGCGATCGAGCGCAGCGCGGGTTCGGCATAATCGCCCCCGACCGCGTCGTAGATGACGTTGGCGCCGTTCGGGCCGACGGCTTCCTTGAACGTGTTGGCCAGCGCCTTCGAGGCATCCTTGTCGAACGGCTGATAGCCATAGACGACCACCTCGTCGGCGCCCGCCTGCCGCGCGATGTCGGCCTTCGCCTCGCTCGATACGCCGGCGACGACCCGCGCGCCGAACGCCTTGCCCAGTTCGACCGCCGCGATGCCGACCCCGCCCGAGGCGCCGAGAACGAGCAGCGTGTCGCCCTCCTTGATGTGGCCGCGGTCGACCAGCGCGTGGATGCTGGTGCCATAGGTCATCAGCAGCGATGCGCCTTCGGTGAAATCATGGCCTTCGGGCAGGTGATAGACGTTGTGGACCCCGACCGCGACCGCTTCGGACATGCCGCCGTTGCCGCAGCCGGCCAGAACGCGGTCGCCGACCTTGAACCCGGTCACGCCCTCGCCGACTTCGGCAACGATCCCCGCCACCTCGCCGCCGGGCGCGAAGGGGCGTTCGGGGCGGAACTGATATTTGTCCTCGATGATCAGCACGTCGGGGAAATTGACCGCGCAGGCCTTCACGTCGATGACGATCTGGCCCTTGCCGGCGGTGGGGCGCGGCAGGTCGCCGAGCACGAGCGTTTCGGGACCGCCGGTGGCGGTCGACAAGAGAGCCTTCATCCTCATCATCTCCTCTGCTTTATCTTTATCAGGCGTCGATCGTCGCGGGGCGCAGCCACGGACGATCCTCGGCCAGCCTCTGCTCATAGGCATCGATCGCGGCGCCGCTCTGTTCGGTCAACGAGATTTCGTCGAGACCCTGCAGCAGGCACATCTTGCGAAACGGGTCGATGTCGAAGGAAAAGCGGTCCTGAAAGGGCGTCGTCACCGTCTGCGTGTCGAGGTCGACGTGCACCGGGTCGGTCGCGGCCACCTCCATCAGCCGGTCGATCGCCGGCTGCGGCAGCACGACGGGAAGGATGCCGTTCTTGACCGCATTGCCCGAGAAGATGTCCGAATAGGAAGGCGCGATGACGACGCGGATGCCCAGGTCGCCGAGCGCCCAGGCGGCATGCTCGCGGCTCGACCCGCATCCGAAATTGTCGCCGGCGATCAGGATCGGCGCACCCCTGTATTCGGGACGGTCGAACAGATTGTCGGGGTCGGCGCGCAGCGTCTCGAACGCGCCGCGCCCCATGCCCTCGCGGCTGGTGGTCTTCAGCCAGTGCGCCGGAATGATGACGTCGGTATCGACATTCTTGAGCCCCAGCGGAATCGCGCGGCCCTCGACCTTGTCCAGCGGGGTCATCGCATCAACTCCCGGACATCGGTGAGCTTGCCCGTCACCGCCGCCGCCGCCGCCATCGCCGGGCTGACCAGATGCGTGCGCGCGCCCGGGCCCTGACGGCCGACGAAATTGCGGTTGCTGGTCGATGCGCAGCGCTCGCCGGCGGGCACCTTGTCGGGATTCATCGCGAGGCAGGCCGAACAGCCCGGCTCGCGCCATTCGAGCCCCGCGTCGAGGAAGATGCGGTCGAGCCCCTCGGCCTCGGCCTGCGCTTTCACCAGCCCCGATCCGGGGACGACGATCGCCCATTTGACATTGTCGGCCTTGGTGCGGCCCTTGATGACCGCGGCGGCGGCGCGCATGTCCTCGATGCGGCTGTTGGTGCAACTGCCGATGAAGATATTCTCGACGGGCACGTCCTGCATGCGGGTGCCGGGTTCGAGCCCCATGTAGGCGAGGCTCTTGGCGGCGGCGGCCTGCTTCGACGGATCGGCGAAGCTTGCCGGGTCGGGAACGATGCCGGTGATCGGCACGACGTCCTCGGGGCTGGTGCCCCAGGTGACGCTCGGCGCGATGTCCGCCGCATCGATCACGACGACCTTGTCGTAGGCCGCGCCCGGATCGGTCGCGAGGCTCTTCCAATATTCGACCGCCGCATCCCAGCCGGCGCCCTTCGGTGCATAGGGGCGGCCCTTCAGATAGGCGAAGGTCGTCTCGTCGGGCGCGATCAGCCCGGCGCGCGCGCCGCCCTCGATCGCCATGTTGCTGATCGTCAGCCGGCCCTCGATCGACAGCGCGCGGATTGCGCTGCCGGTATATTCGATGACGTGGCCGGTGCCGCCCGCGGCGCCGATCGTGCCGGTGATGTGGAGGATGATGTCCTTGGCGCTGACGCCGGGGCCGACCTCGCCCTCGACGCGCACCTCCATCGTCTTCGACGGCTGGAGCAGCAGCGTCTGGGTCGCGAGCACATGCTCGACCTCGCTCGTCCCGATGCCGAAGGCGAGCGCGCCGATGCCGCCGTGGCACGCGGTGTGGCTGTCGCCGCAGACGATCGTCGTGCCGGGCAGCGAGAAACCCTGCTCGGGCCCGACGACATGGACGATGCCCTGCTCCGGCGCGACCGCGTCGATATAGCGGATGCCGAACTCGGGCGCGTTCTTCTCCAGCGCGGCGAGCTGCGCCGCGCTTTCGGGGTCGGCGATCGGCAGGCGGTGACCGGCCGCGTCCTTGCGGGCGGTCGTCGGCAGATTGTGGTCGGGAACCGCGAGCGTCAGGTCGGGCCGCCGCACCTTGCGCCCCGCGGCCCGAAGCCCGGCGAAGGCCTGCGGGCTGGTGACTTCATGGACGAGGTGGCGGTCGATGAAGATCAGGCAGGTACCGTCGGGGCGCCGTTCGACGACGTGCGCATCCCAGATTTTCTCATAAAGCGTGCGGGGCCGAGTCATGCGGTTCCCTTAAGCCGCTTGCCTAACTTTGCAAGCGACGGGCGATCATGGGCGCAACTTTCGGTCGCGGATGCGACCTGGAGTGCGTTCGGTTTTATGGTCTGTGGGGATTTGGCGTTCTGCGCGGTTTCTCCCATTCGTCACCCTGAACTTGTTTGGCGTTTACACCCTTGAGACAGGGACGCTGGCGTTCCCCGGCGAAAGCCGGGGTCCATGCGAGGCAGCGCTGTGCCATCTGGACCCCGGCTTTCGCCGGGGAACGCTCACCTGTCGGAAGGGGATGATTGCGAACTTGTTTCAGAGCCTGCCCCGGACCCGATCCGGGGGGTCATGGTCTGCCCTCGCCTGAAAGACGGCACAAAAGGGAAGGTCCGGCCATGGATGCTGAAACGAGTTCAGCATGACGAACGGATGAGGCAGCGTGCCGGAATCCGAATCCCCACAGGCCCTAGGACGGATCGACATTCAGTTCTGGCGGCCTGCAAATGGCGGCTTTGCGAGCTTCCGGTGCTCACGTGCCATCAGCACGCTGCGCTCCGGGTCTCGCAAATCCACCATTTTCGGCTCGCCATCCTCTGAATGTCGATCCGTCCTAGTGGCGGTCGCCTGATCGGACTATTTCGGCAACTCGCTCAGGTCGAGCCAGCGCGTCCCCTCCCGCTTGTGGTAGCTGTCGATCGCGGCGAAGGGGATGCGGAACGGGAATCCCCAATCGCTGTTCCACAGGGCGACGACGCCGGTTCGCGTCGCCGGTTCGAAGATCATCGTCGCGCGATAGCCCGCGACCGCTCCCGAATGGCCTTCGAGCCTGTGGCCGTCGTAGGTGAAGCTCCGCCAGCCGAGGCCATAGGCCGCATCGGCGGTGGCCTGGCGCAGCGCGCCGCCATAGAGTCGTCCCGTGCCGACGCGCGGGCGATGGGCAATCTGCAACACCGCCTGTGGCAGCACATCCGGACGGCTTCCCATCATCGCCCGCATCCATGCGGCGAAGTCGACGATGTCGCTTTCGACGCCCGCCGCGGCGGGAACGCGCCAATAGGCCTCCTTGACCGGCAGGACATGCGCGCCGCGGTGCGGCCGGGCCCAGTCCCTGGCGTCCGTCAGCCGCTTCATTCCGTAACCCGCGCTGACCATGCCGAGCGGAAGGAAGAGACGATGCTCGACCGTATCGGGGAAAGCCTTGTTCGCGGCCTTGGCCAATATCTCGTTCGCGCCGTCGAAGGCGACGTTCTGATAGCTGTGGCAGGTGCCCGGTTCGCATTGCAGCGGGGCGCCGGCCAGGCTCGCGCGGAGCAGCACGGGGTCCTGCCCTTCCTCCAGCTTCTCGTCATAGGCGTTCTTGGTGAGGCCGGTGCGCTGGGACAGCAGATCGGCGAGCGTTATCCGCGCTTCGGCGGCGTTCGGCAGACGCAGCGACGTGCGCCAGTCGGCGACCGGGCGATCGAGGTCGACTGTGCCGTCGCGCGCCAGCGCCGCCGCCAGGGCGCCGGTCGCGGTCTTGGAGACCGAGGCCCAGCGGAACAGCGTATGCGGCGTGACCGGCGCGCCCGTCGATTTGTCGGCGACGCCATAGGCGCGGACGAAGCGCAATTCGCCGTCTTCGACCACCGCCACCGCCAGCCCGGCCATTTCGGGCCGCTGCGAGAGTGCGGAAAGTTGCTCGTCGAACGTGCGATAGTCGATCCGGCCGCGCCATTCCGCCGGCGTGTCGGGCAGCTTTTCCGGACCCCGCATCGGGATCGCAACACTGGCAAGGCTGTGGTCGCCGCCGGAAACGCGAAAGCCGAGCCAGCCGGCAAAGCCGAACGCGGCGATCGCGATCAGGGCGAGGAAAAGGCGCGACGCGGCCTTGTGGTTAGATGGCGACCTCATATGCGGCGGTGGTCTTAGCCGCGACTTCCTCCGCCGTCACCCCCGGCGCGAGTTCAACCAGCCGGAACGGGCTGTCATGGTCGTCGCGCCTGAAGACGGCAAGGTCGGTGACGATCATGTCGACGACATTCTTGCCGGTCAGCGGCAGCGTGCAGGCCGGGATGAACTTGGCGCTGCCGTCCTTGGCATTATGCTCCATGACGACGATGATCTTCTTGACCCCGGCGACCAGATCCATTGCGCCGCCCATGCCCTTGATCATCTTGCCGGGCACCATCCAGTTGGCGAGGTCGCCGGTCTGCGACACTTCCATGCCGCCCAGCACCGCAAGGTCGATATGGCCGCCGCGGATCATCGCGAAGCTCTGCTCCGACCCGAAATAGACGGTCTGCGGCAGTTCGCTGATCGTCTGCTTGCCCGCGTTGATCAGGTCGGGGTCCTCGTCGCCCTCGAACGGAAAGGGGCCGATGCCGAGCATGCCGTTTTCCGATTGCAGCGTCACCTCGACGCCTTCGGGAACATGGTTGGCGACCAGTGTCGGGATGCCGATGCCGAGGTTGACGTAGAAGCCGTCGCGCAATTCCCGCGCGGCGCGCGCCGCCATGTCGTCGCGGGTCCAGCCCTTGGTTGCTTCGGCCATTATTTCGGCTCCCATTGCTTGTCGGAGGGGAAGATGTCGGCAAAGCCGCCGCGGATCGACGGGCCGTAGACGGGGTTGGACAGCAGGAACCAGCCCTGGCCCCACAAGGCAGCGATCGGGCCGCTGGTCGCCAGCGTCTTGCGGTCGGCGACCGAAAGGCCCGGCGCATTGAACGCCTGCGCGAAATCGCCGAGCTGGTCGCCGCCCATCGCGATCACGCACCAGCGCGCCGCGATCTGCGCCCGGCGTCCATCCTTGCTCGCGCCGTCGGGGGTGTCGCCCATCAGGAACAGCGTCTCGCCATGCCGGAATTCGCCGAGGCCCGCGGCGCGCAGCGCCTCTTCGGTGCCCTGCGCGTTGGCCGCGGTGCGATTGGTGTTGACGATGATCGTCACGCCCGCGGCGCGCATCGCCGCCAGCGCATCGACGACGCCGGGCATTGCGATCGCCTTGCCGGCGCCGGTCTTTTCCCACTGGTCCCAGATGGCGGGGTCGAAATCCTTGTGCTGCTCGGCCATGTAGCGCATCGCGCCGATGTTCCAGATCAGCGTTTCGTCGGCGTCGAACACCGCGGCGGGCGGCTTGTCGCCGCAGGCGTCGAAGCGCGGGGCAGCGGGCGTCGAGCCTTCGGCGAGCACGAGCTGGTGGCGGGGAACCGCCGAAAGCACGGCGTTGCCGACATAGGCGGCGAGCGCGCGATAGACCTGCGCCGACGCGACCGCGCCTTCCGCCGATCCGTACAGCCATTGCTGGCCTGTCGGCGGCGAGGCGGGAGTCGGCTTTTCACCGATCTGCGAGACGACGACCTCGTCGCTCAGCGCCTTCGGAGCGGTGGTTGCGGTGGTCGATGCACATCCCGCGAGCAGCAGGCCCGCCGCGAGGGACAGGGCGCGCATTACGCCGCCCCGGCGGTTTCGGGACGCGGGCGGACGGTGCGGAACTCGATCTTCTTGTCGTAGGGAGCGCCGCAGATCAGCCGCTTCACATAGATGCCGGGCAGATGGATGGCGTCGGGATCGAGGCTGCCGACCGGCACGATTTCCTCGACCTCGGCGACGCAGACCTTCGCGGCGGTCGCCATCGGCTGGTTGAAGTTGCGCGCGGTCTTGCGGAAGATCAGGTTGCCGCTCTCGTCGGCCTTCCACCCCTTGATGATCGCGAGGTCGGCGAAAATGCCGCGTTCGAGGATATAATCCTGGCCGTCGAAGTTCTTGACCTCCTTGCCCTCGGCGACCTGCGTGCCGACGCCGGTCCTGGTATAGAAGCCCGGAATGCCCGCGCCGCCGGCGCGGCAGCGTTCGGCGAGCGTGCCCTGCGGACAGAATTCGACCTCCAGTTCGCCCGCCAGATATTGCCGTTCGAACTCCTTGTTCTCGCCGACATAGGAGGAGATCATCTTTCCGATCTGCCGCGTGCGGAGTAGCTTGCCGAGCCCTTCGCCGTCGATGCCGGCGTTGTTGCTCGCGATGGTGAGGTTCCTGACCCCCGAATCGCGGATCGCGTCGATCAGCCGTTCGGGGATGCCGCACAGCCCGAAACCGCCCGCGCAGATCTGCATGCCGTCGAACAGAAGCCCGTCGAGCGCAGCCGCGGCGTCGGGGTATCGCTTGTTCACCATGTGATGGGGCTCCTTTGCAAGTCGGCGCGACTCTGGCGTATCTCAATCATCAATTCTAATCATAGTGTTTTTCGGTTATTCATAAACAATGTCGATCAATCGCATTGCCATCTACCATCTCGAAACGCTGCTGTGGATCGACCGGCTCGGCACCTTCTCGGCGGCGGCGGAGCGCCTCAACACCACCCAGCCGGCGGTGTCGGCGCGCATGCGCGAACTCGAGCAAAGGCTGGGGTCGTCGCTGTTCCGCCGCGACGGGCGCGGCATGTCGCTGACCCCGGCGGGGCGCAAGCTGGTGCGCGACTGCGAGCCGCTGCTGCGCGACATGGAGCAGGCGCTGCTCGGCAGCGGCGGCTTTGCCGAGGCGAGCGGGGTGGTGCGGATCGGCGCGGGGGAAATCGCGGCGGCGAGCTGCCTGCCGGCCTTCGTCGCGGCGATGAAGGCGGACATGCCGCACGTCGGGCTGGAGATAGAGATCGACCTGACCGCCAACCTGATCCAGCAATTGCTGACCGGGCGCACCGACATGGCCTTTGCCGCCGGGCCGGTCGCGCACCCGGCGCTCCGGACCAGCCCGATCGGCCCGGTCGCGCTGGTCTGGCTGGCCAGTCCGCGCGTGGCATCGGCCTTCGGCGATGGCGGCGGCGCGTCGGTGCCGATCTGGTCGCTCGCCAGCCATTCGCCGATCCACGGCCGGATGCGCGAGGCGATCGCGGCGTCGCGCGTGGCGCAGAAATCGCTCAACCTGTGCAATAACGCGCGGATGATGATCGATATCGCCAAGGCGCACGGCGGCGTCGGCATCTTCCCCGAACCGATGGTCCGCGCGGAAATGGCGCGCGGCGCGCTGGTCGAGCTTGCGGGGATGCCGGCGCTCGCGCCGATCGAATTCCACGTCGCGATGCGCGTCGTCGATACCGAACCGGTGCTGCTGCGCCTCTTCGACGAGGCGAGCCGGCTGCGCGTCGCACAGATTGACACCGGTCAATGAACCCGGGCGGGCCGCCGTGCATTGATCGATCATCAGGGCAGTCGAAGGAGATCCGCGATGCGTTCGATTCTGGTTCACGCCGATCATGATGCCGCGTTCGAAGGGCGCTTGCAGGTCGCACTCGACCTCGCGCGCCGGTTCGAAGGGCATGTCACGCTGATGATTGCGACGCCGTTGCAGCAGTTCGTCAGCTTCGATCCCTTCGGCGGCACCTATTTCGCGGCCGAGGCGCTGGCCCGGGCGCAGGCCGACGATCTGGCGCTCGAAGACCGGCTTGCCGACCGGCTCGGCAAGGAAGACGTGCCGTGGGACATCGAGATGGCCGACGGCGACATCGTCGGCGCGCTCGCCGGGGCCGCCACGCTGGCCGACCTGGCGATCGTCAGCCTGCCCGGCGAGGCGCGCGACGGACGCGGCGCGCCGTCGATGCTGGCGGGCGATCTGGCGCTGAGCACGCCCGCCCCCGTCCTCGCGCTGCCGCAGGGCGCGAAGGCGATCGACCATGATGCGCCCGTGCTGGTGGCGTGGAACGGCAGCCCCCAGGCCGCCGCGGCGTTGCGGGCCGCGCTGCCGCTGCTGCGCGACGGCCGGCCGGTGATGCTCGTCGCCGTCGGCCAGGATGACGGCGCCTTCCCGGGCACCGACGCGCTGCGCTATCTGTCGCGCCACGACATCCACGCCGAACTGACGCTGGTCGACCGCGGCACGGCGACGGTCGAGGAACGGCTGGAGGAACAGGCCGTCGCGCTCGGCGCCGGGCTGATCGTCATGGGCGCCTTCGGCAAGAGCCGGCTGCGCGAAACGCTGTTCGGCGGCACGACCCAATATCTGGTCACCAAGGGGCGCTTCCCGCTGCTGCTCGCGCATTAGGGGACCCGCTCTCGAATGAACGGCCTTGTGCTCCTGCGAAGGCGGGAGCCCGGAGCGACAGGAAACCGCGCTGGCGTCCTGACGCACTGGGTCCCCGCCTCCGCGGGGACACGACGGCTTTCATTGAGGGCTGGCGGCCGCCGCTACGCCAGGTCCATCCCCAGCGCGGCCGACAGGTCGGCGAGCGCCTGTTCGCCGCTCGTCACCTTGATCGCGTGCATGCCGAGCCCGGCGGCGGGCTTGCAGTTGATCCCGAGGTCGTCGAGGTAGACGCACGCGGTCGGCGCGACGTCCAGCGCCTCGCACATCATCTGATAGATGCGGGGGTCGGGTTTGCGCACCCCGACCTTGCTCGATTCGATCACATGGTCGAACCGCGCCATGATCGCGGCCACCTCGCGCGCCATTTCCTCGCTGCGCGCCATGCCCGCGCCCCGGCCGCTGGGCACATTGTTGGTGATGCAGCCGATGGTGAAACCGCCCGCCTTCAGCGTGTCGAGCGCCGCGACCATCGCGGGGCGCACCGCGCCCGCGAGCACGGCCAGCACCGCTTCGCCCTCCAGCGCGTGGCCGAAGCGGCTCGCCTCCTCGGCGAACAGGCGGTCGAAGGTCGCGGCGTCGATCTCGGCGCGCTCGAACTTCGCCCAGGCGTTGCCGTCGGGATCGGCTGCGTTGACGCGGCGCACGAAATCGCGCGGCAGCCCGCGTTCGTCCTCCAGCCGGTTGAACGCTTCGAAGGGGGAGGCGGTGATGACGCCGCCGAAGTCGAAGATGACATGCGTGTATCGGGACATGGCGCCGCCATGCCGCGCGGCGGCGGCCGAAGGCAAGCGAATTTGGCCGCCTTTCCGGCGCGTCCGCAACCTGCCGTTACGGCAACGGCAGCGCCTGGCATAATCCCTTTCAGGCAAGCGGGGCGTGTTCCCCGGCGAAAGCCGGGTTCCACGCGGGGCAGCGCTACGTCATCTGGACCCCGGCTTTCGCCGGGGAACGGCGCCTGGAAAGGTGCAATCGCCGCGCCGCGTCAGGGGGTGACGAGAATCCCCGCTTTGGGATCGGCCTTGCCCGACAGCATCTCGCGATAGGCGTCGAGCGCCGCCTCGCCGCCGGCGCGGCGATCGATGCGGGCGAGGCGCGGCGCGATGGCCATGAACCCCAGCCACGCCCCGGCCATCCGATCGGCAAAGGCCGCGCCGCCCCAGTCGGCGACGCGCTTCTGCACGCGGCCGGGCGCGAAGAAGCCCTGCCGTTCGGGGCCGGGCAGGGCGGATTGCCCCGCTTCGGCGTCCCAATGCGACTTGCCGACGATGATCGAAGCCTTCAGCCGGTCGCCGAAATGACTGTGGACCGCGCGCGTCACCGCGCCATTGCCTGCCATGTCGACCAGCGCCGACGGCGTCGCGGGGTTCAGCGTCAATATGTCGTCATAGGCGATCACGCGGTCGTAGATGCCCTGTGCGGCCAGATCGGCGACATTCGCCTTGCTGGTGAGCCCGACCGTTTCGGGGCGCGGCCCCTGTCGCTGCGCCAGCGAGAAGCCGAGGCCGAGCGCGGTCTTGCTCGACGCGCTGGCGATCAATATCTGCGCGGCGCCATAGTCGCCTTCGTCCTCGAACTGGTCGGCAATCAGCCATCCGGTCAGGAACAGCGGCCGGAACACCGGCCAATAATCATGGTGCTCGGCGCGGTGATCGCCCAGCGCCTCGATCCGCTGATAATTATTATAGACCGGGGGCAGGGTGGTGCGGCGCGGCGTCACGTCGGTGAACCCCACGGGGCCGACGGCGCCGGCGGCCAGCACGGCATGGCTTGCCATCGGATAATAGCCATAGAAGCGGTCGCCGGCCGCGATGCCTTCGGCAGTGCTCTCGACCACGGTCGCGAAACCCCACACCGGCAAGCGGCCGGGCCGGTCGCGTTCGGCGAAGAAATCCCAATAGCCCTGGTCGTTGCCGAACAGCCCCGATGGATGGCCGAACACCGCATAGGTGATGTTGTTCGCGGTCATCGCATAGCTGTCGATGCGGACGCGGACCTGCCCCGGGGACAGCGGCGCCGCGGGATCGGGGACCAGCTTCGCCCGCGTGATGTCGCTGCGATCGATGTCGATCGCCCAGCCGTCGCTCATCGCTTCGTCTCCTCTGCTTGCCTGCCGTGCGGATTTGGCGGATACTCTTGCAGATGCCGACAGGACAGACAATCGCGGTCAAGCGAATCTATGCGCCGCCCGACGACGGCGACGGGGCGCGCTTTCTGGTCGATCGGCTCTGGCCGCGCGGCGTGTCGAAGGAAAAGGCGGATCTGACCGCGTGGCTCAAGGCGCTGGCGCCGAGCGACGCGCTGCGCGACCAGTTCCATCACGCCGCCGCGCAATCGGATGCCGCGTGGCATGCGTTCCGCGATGCCTATTTCGCCGCGCTCGATGCCGGCGGGGAAGAGGTGGCGGCCGCGCTTGCGGAGATCGACGCGGCGGCGAAGAAGGGCCCCGTCACCCTGCTCTTCGCGGCGAAGGACGAAGCGCACAACAACGCGGTCGCGCTGCGCGAATGGCTGGAGCGTAGGTAGGGTTTTACGGTCTGTGGGGATTCGGGTTTCGGCGTGGTTTCTCCCTTCCGTCACCCTGATTCCTCCCCTTTCGTCACCCTGAACTTGTTTCAGGGTCCATGGTCTGCCCTCGAATGAAAAGCGGCACAAAAGGGAAGGTCCGGCCATGGATGCTGAAACGAGTTCAGCATGACGAAAGATGAGGCCGCGCGTCAAAATCCGAATCCCCACAGGTCATAGAGTGCGTTCGGTTTTAATTGAATCAAAACCGGCACTCTGGATTCTTATTTTGCCGTGTTTTCCGAGTCGTCAGGTGATTCCACCTGACTTGAAAACACTCCAGATCAACCCGCGCCGAACAGCGATCCGATCGCGATGGTCAGCGCCATTGCGCAGGCGCCCCAGAAGGTCACGCGCGTCACCGCCCGCCGCATCGGCGCTCGCCCGATCCGCGCCCCGAGCGCGCCGAGCAGCGCGAGGGATGCCAGCGACGCGCCCGACACGGTCCACGGCAGCGACGACCCCGAATCGAGCAGTACGACGAGCAGCGGCAGCGCGGCGCCGATCGCGAAGCTGGCGGCCGATGCGGCGGCCGCCTCGATCGGCCGCGCCTGCGCCGCTTCGGTCAGTCCCAGTTCGTCGCGCAAATGGCTGTCGAGCGCGTTATGCGCGGTCAACTGCTCCGCGACCGCTTCGGCCAGCGCGCGGTCGAGCCCGCGGTGCTGATAGATTTGCGTCAGTTCCTCCAGCTCATGGCCGGGATTGGCCGCGAGTTCGCGCGTCTCGATCGCGATATCGGCCCGTTCCGCGTCGCGCTGCGAACTGACCGAGACATATTCGCCCGCCGCCATCGACATCGCGCCCGCTACCAGCCCGGCGACGCCGGTGGTCAGGATCGTCGCCGGCGTCGTGCCCGCCGCCGCGACCCCGGCGATCAGGCTGGCGGTCGATACGATGCCGTCGTTCGCGCCCAGAATCGCGGCGCGCAGCCAGCCGATGCGGCCGACGGCATGCGTCTCGTGGTGCATGGATGGCATCCTTCGGTTCAATAGGGCAGCTTCAGCCCCGGCCGCGCCCACCGCGTCTTCACCAGCCGCCCGGTTCCCGACAGGGTCAGATAGGCGTCCTGCATGTCGGCGCCGCCAAAGGCGATGTTGGTGGTGAACACGTCGTCGGTGGCGACGAATTCGACCAGTTCGCCTTCGGGCGACACGACGCTGATCCCGCACTCGCCGATCGTCGCGACGCAGATGTTGCCGTTCGCCTCCATCGCCAGGCTGTCGAAGAATTTATAGCCGGCGGGGCGATAGAGCGGGATGCCGGGGCCGCCCGGTCCCGCGGTGCCGTCGACCTTGCCGGGGGCGACGATGTTGAACCGGGTCAGGCGGCAGGTATAGGTTTCGGCGGCATAGAGCTTCGTCCCGTCGGGCGAGAGGCCGACGCCGTTGGGATTGTTCGACGGAAAGATCACCTCTTCGATGAAGCTGCCGTCGGCCCTGGCGTAGAAGATGCCGACGATGTCGTGGCAGCGCTTTGCATAATCGACCTTGCCATGGTCGGTGAACCAGAAGCCGCCGTGCGCGTCGAACATGATGTCGTTGGGACCGCGCAGCGTGACGCCGTGATCGCCGGTCCGGTACAGCAGCTCGACCGCGCCGGTTTCGATGTCGATGCGTTCGATCCGGCCGCCCGAATAATCGTCGGCGATGCCGTGCGGGGTCAGGTAGCCGTCCATTTCGACATAGTTGAAGCCGCCGTTGTTGCAGCAATAGAGCTTGCCGTCGGGCCCGATCGCCAGGCCGTTCGGGCCGCCGCCGGGGACCGCGATCACCTCCTTGCGGCCGCCGGGCCAGCAACGGGTGATGCGCCGCGCCTCGATCTCGGTGACGATCACGCTGCCGTCGTCCATCACCACCGGCGCCTCCGGAAAGCGCAATCCGTCGGCGATCAGTTCGAACTCGGCCATCCCTCTCTCCCTTGCTCTCGTGGTCCTGCTGTGCTTTGCGCCCATAATGCCTGTCCGCACGCTCTTCGCCACACATTTCTATGAAGCCGACATCGGGACGCCCGACCTGCTCGAGGAGCTGGAGCAAAGCTGCCGGCTCCTCGCCGAAGAGGACGGCGCGGGGCGCGGCTGGAGCCGCGCGCACGGCTACCGCGGCTATACCAGCTATGCGAGCCTCGACGATCTGCCGCAGCGCGACCCCGCCTTCGCCGACCTCAAGCGCCTGCTCGATCGCGAGGTGAAGGCGTTCGCCCGCGCCTGCCACTTCGACCTCGCGAAGCCGCTGCGCCTCGACAGCCTGTGGGTCAACGTGCTCAAGCCCGGCGGCACGCACAGCGGACATATCCATCCGCACAGCGTCGTCTCGGGCACCTTCTACGTCACCGTTCCGGCGGGGTCGGGCGCGCTCAAGCTGGAGGACCCGCGGCTGCCGATGCTGATGGCGGCGCCGGGACGGACCGACGATGCGCCCGAACATCTTCATCCCTTCATCTATGCCGAACCGGCGCCGGGACGCATTTTCCTGTGGGAAAGCTGGCTGCGGCACGAAGTGGTGACGAACGCCGCGAAAAGCGAACGGATTAGTATCAGCTTCAACTATCGCTGATCCGTTCCTATATGGGCGACGCCTACTGAACCATCTTCCCCATCCCGTTCGCGTCGAGCGAAGTCGAGAGGCCTCTCGACCCTGTGCCGCGCCAAGAGCACCGCGATTTCGGTCTAAGGCGAACGGGAACGGAAGATTTCGCAAGAAAGGACTGCCTTCCATGACCGCGACCAGCGCCGACTACACCGCCGACCTCCAGCTCTTCATCGCGGGCGAATGGCGGGGCGGCGAGGGGCGCGATGCGCGGCCGGTCGTCGACCCGGCGACCGCGGGCACGATCGCCGAGCTGCCGGTGGCGACCGCCGCCGACCTTGACGAAGCGCTCGCCGCCGCGGCGCGCGGCTGGCCGGCGTGGCGGGCGAAGACCCCCGACGAGCGCGGCGCGCTGATGCACAAGGTCGCGGGGCTGATTCGCGAGCGCGTCGATCATATCGCGACGCTGCTGACGCTCGAACAGGGCAAGCCGATCGCGCAGGCGCGCGGCGAGGTGCTGTCGGCGGCGGGGCTGTTCGACTATTTCGCCGAGCAGGGAAAGCGCATCGAGGGCCGCGTCGTCCAGCGTCCGGCGGGCGAACGCGCGATGGTGCTGAAACAGCCGGTCGGCCCCGTTGCCGCTTTCTCCCCATGGAATTTCCCGGTCAACCTGATGGCGAAGAAGATCGCGCCGGCGCTCGCGGCGGGTTGCGTCGTGATCGCCAAGGCGCCCGAAGAGACTCCGGGCTGCACCGGCGCGCTGATGCGCTGCATCGCCGATGCGGGCATCCCCGGCGATGCCGCGCAGCTCGTCTACGGCAATCCCGACATGATCAGCCGCCACCTGCTGGGCAGCCCGGTGATCCGCAAGGTCAGCTTCACCGGGTCGACCGCGGTCGGCAAGCATCTGATGAAGCTCGCCGCCGATCATGTGCAGCGGATCACGATGGAACTCGGCGGCCACGCGCCGGTGCTGATCTTCGACGATTGCGATCTGGAGGCGACGCTCGACCGGGTGGTGGCGCAGAAATTCCGCAACGCGGGGCAGGTCTGCGTCTCGCCGACGCGCTTCTATGTGCAGGCGGGCATCTACGACGCCTTCGTGCGCGGTTTTGCCGAGCGGACGAAGCGGGTCCGGGTCGGCCATGGGCTCGATCCCGACACGCAGATGGGGCCGCTCGCCAATGCGCGCCGCGCCCCGGCGCTTCAGGCGATGATCGCCGACGCGACCGCCAAAGGCGCGCGCGTGATCGCCGGCGGCGAAGCGATGGAGAAGGGCTATTTCTTCCAGCCGACCGCGCTCGCCGACGTCCCGATCGACGCCGAGGCGATGGTGAACGAGCCCTTCGGCCCGATGGCGCTGATGCGCCCGTTCGACACCGAAGAGGACGCGATCGAGCAGGCGAATCGCCTGCCCTACGGCCTCGCCGCCTTCGCCTTCACCGAGAACGGCCGGCGCATCAATCGCGTCGCCGACGGCATCGAAAGCGGCATGGTCGGGATCAACAGCTTCGTCATCTCCGCGCATGATCTGCCGTTCGGCGGCGTCAAGCAATCGGGATTCGGCAGCGAGAGCGGGCCCGAGGGGCTCGACGGCTATCTCGTCACCAAGGCGGTGCATATCTGTTGACGGAAGCGGGCCGATCCAAGGTCGTCAGGCGTCTCAATCGCGCTCCAGCCTGACGAAATCGCGCCCGAACGGCGCGAGGTGCGCGCCGCCGTCGACGAAGATCGTCTGTCCCGTCACCGACTCGGCGTGCGCCAGCCAGGCCACCGCGTCGGCGATCTCTTCCGGCGTCGGAAGCGCGCCCAGCGGCATCCGCCCGGCGAGGCGCTCCATCTGCGCATCGCTGTAATCCTCGGTCGGCAGGGTCAGGCCGGGGGCGACCGCATTGACCCGCGCCTTGCCGCCGAAGGCAACCGCCAGCGTCGCCGTCGCCTGCCACAGCGCCTGCTTCGACAGGCTGTAGGCCAGCTGGTCGGGCACCGGATGGACGATGCGCTGGTCGAGGATATTGACGATCGCGGGCCGCGCGCGACCCGTGTGAGCCGCGACGACCGCGCGCGCCAGCATCACGGGCGCGTGGTGATTGACCTGCATCGCCTCTGCGAGCGCGGCGCCGGTCAGCGTCTCCCACTCGCCCTCGGCGAACAGCGAGGCGTTGTTGACGAGCAGCGACGGCGCCCGGCCGAAGGCTTCGATCACCGCCGGCACCAGCGATTCGGTCGCGCCCGGATCGGCGAGATCGGCCTGGAAGCGCCGGCATTCGGCGCCGGTCTCGGCGATCGCCGCGGCCAGCGTCGGATCGGCCGGTCCCGGGCTGCGCTTGTGGATCGCGAGCGCATAGCCTTCGCGTGCGAGCCGCGCCGCGATCGCCGCGCCGATCCGGTGCAGCCCACCGGTGACGAGGGCGAGCGGCGCGTCCGTCACGGTCGCGCCCGCCGCATGGTGATGCCGATCTGTTCGCCGTCCTCGGCGATCGCCAGCTTGACGATCTTGACCTCGACCGCCTCGATCCGCTCGTCCTGCAGGAACAGCGTGTCGATGATATGGTCGGCGACGCTTTCGATCAGCACGAAATGCACATCCTTGGGAATCCCCTCGGTCGCGGCGAATTTCAGGTGCATATAATCCTTCGATCCGCTCAGCGGGGTCGTGGGATCATAATGGTCCGCCATCGCCAGCCGCGCGCGCACCGAGATGCGCAGCGGCTGCGGCAGATGCGTCTCCGCCGAATAGATGCCGGTCAGAACATCGACGGTCAGTCCGTCCACCTCGAGCCACAATTGATCGATCACAAGAAATTCCTGTTCGTCGGACCGATATTCGGCTTTGCAATGCCGACCCCGGATCCTAAAGCGCCGCCGCATTAGCGAAAGGGTGCGCGTTGGTCGAGTTTCTTCCATTGTCCGATATCGAACCGCAGGCGGTCGAGCATCTGCTCGACGCCGCTTTCGGAGCGGACCGCTTTGGACGAACCGCCTATCGCATCCGCGAGGGCATGGCCGCGGTCCCCGCGCTCAGTTTCGCGCTGGTCGACGGCAAGGGACTGGTCGGCACGATCCAGTGCTGGCCGGTCGCGCACCGCGCGCCCGACGGCGCGGCGACGCCGCTGGTGATGGTCGGACCCGTCGCGGTGCGCCCCGACATCCAGCGCGGGGGGCACGGCCGAGCGTTGATGGCGCGCATGCTGAAGGCGGCCGAAAGCCAGGCCGACAGCGCGCTGATGATGATCGGCGATCCCGAATATTACGGCCGCTTCTTCGATTTCACGGCGGAGGCGACGGGTGAATGGGACCTGCCGGGTCCGTTCGAAAAACGCCGCCTGCTCGCGCGTGCGGTGAACGGGCACCGCCTGCCGCGCGGCGCCGGGATGATCGGGCCGCGCTGATCGCGCGCATTTCTTCGCCGCGGTTTTCGGCTTCGCCGCGGCCGCCCGCGTCGGCATCGTCTCTTTACTTGAGCGGCCACCTTCCTATGTCGGATGGATGGTCAGCCCCGCGCCTTCGCTTCCCAAGGCCTTCTCGCAGCTCTCGCTTGCCGAGGCGGGGGAGCTGCTCGCGGCGCGCAAGCTGCCGCCGGTCGAACAATGGCATCCCGAACGCAGCGGCGACAGCGCGATGGAGATTCGCGCCGATGGGAGCTGGTATCACGAGGGCGGCCGGATCGGGCGGCCGGCGATGGTGAAGCTTTTCTCCACCATCCTGCGGCGCGAATCCGACGGAAGCCACGTCCTCGTCACCCCCGCCGAAAAGCTGGCCATCGCGGTCGAGGATACGCCCTTCCGCGCGGTCGAGATGAAGAGTGAAGGCACGGGGGAGGGGCGCAGGCTCGTCTTTCGGCTCGACACGGACGACCTCGTCATGGCGGGGCCGCAGCATCCGCTGACCTTTGGCCGCGATCCCGATCATCCCGATCCCCGCCTGCACGTGCGCGGAACGATCGGCAACGGGCTCGAAGCGCGGATCGACCGCGCGCTCTATTACGAGATCGTCGGGATGGCGCTGGCCGAGGCGGAAGGCGACCCCGCGATCTGGTCCGACGGCGTCCGTTTTCCGCTGGTGGACGGCGGGGCCGGGGACGGGTCTCCCTGATGCTCTCCGACAAGTTGCGCGATGCGCTCGACAATCTGCTGCCCGATACCGGCGAGGACGAGGGCTATCTGCTCCAGCGCGGCGACCCGCTGCGCGATGCGGCGGTGCTGGTCGCCTTCACCGACCGGCCCGATCCCGGCGTGATCCTGACCCAGCGGCCGCAATGGCTGCGCGCCCATGCCGGGCAGGTCGCCTTTCCGGGCGGCAAGGTCGATCCCGGCGACCGCGACGTCGTCGACGCCGCGCTGCGCGAGGCCGAGGAGGAGATCGGGCTGCACCGCCGCGACGTGATGGTGGCGGGAACCACCGACGCCTATCGGTCGGGCAGCGGCTATCATATCACGCCCGTGCTCGGCGTGATCCCGCCCGACCTGCCGCTCGACCCCAATCCCGACGAGGTCGAGGCGTGGTTCGAGGTGCCGCTCGATGTCCTCTTCGACCCCGCCAATTACGAACGGCAGCAGGCGCATTGGCAGGGGCAGCTTCGCCGCTATTACGACATGCACTGGCAGGGGCGGCGGATCTGGGGCGTGACCGCGGACATCATCGTCAACCTCGCGCGGCGCCTGCCGCCGGGCTGGCACCGATGACGGTGCTTCCCGATGCGGAGTGGCGCGGCCGCGAGGGGCTGGCGCGCATCGTCGCGGCGCTGGGCGCCGACGCGGTGAAAATCGTCGGCGGCGCGGTGCGCGACACGTTGCTCGGTCATCCCGTCACCGACATCGACCTCGCGACCCCCCTGTTGCCGCAGGAGGTGACGCGGCGGCTGGAGGCGGCCGACATCAAGGTGATCCCGACCGGCATCGCGCACGGCACGGTGACGGCGATCGCGAGCGGCGACCGGCACGAAATCACCACGCTGCGCCGCGACGTGGAGACCGACGGGCGGCGCGCGACGATCGCCTTCGCCGACGATTGGCGCGAGGATGCGGCGCGACGCGATTTCACGATCAACGCGCTCTATGCCGATCCGGTGAGGGGAGGCGTCGAAGACTGGTTCGGCGGGCTCGCCGACCTTGCGGCCGGGCGAGTGCGCTTCATCGGCGACGCCGCGATGCGGATCGCCGAGGATCATCTGCGCATCCTGCGCTTCTATCGCTTCGCGGCGCGTTTCGGGCATGGCGACCTCGATCCGGCGAGCCATGCCGCGGTCGTCGCGGCGCGCCAGTCGCTGAAGAGCCTGTCGCGCGAGCGGATCGCGGACGAACTGACCCGGATATTGGCGCTGCCCGATCCCCGGCCGATCGTGCGGCAGATGGCGGCGGACGGCATTTTCGCGGTGCTGCTGCCCGAGGCCGATGCCGATGCCGGGGCGGCGCTCGACCGCCTGCTGGCGAACGAAGGCGCTGTGGGCGCCGCGCCCGATGCGCTGCGCCGGTTTGCGGCCCTGCTGCCCACCGATCCCGCGGTGGCCGAACAGGTGGCGAGCCGGCTGCGGCTGTCGACGCGGCAGCGCAAGCATCTGGCCGCGCTTGCCGCGCATCGCGGCGGGCCGCTCCAGCCGGTGCGGCAACTTGCCTATCGCATCGGGATCGAGGCCGCGCGCGACGTGCACCTGCTCGCGGGCGACCGCGCGCAGGCAGCGGCGGCGGTGCGCAGCCTCGCCGGCTGGACGAACCCGGTGCTGCCGGTGAAGGGCGGCGACATCGTCGCGCGGGGCATCGCAGCGGGGCCGGAGGTTGCGCGCATTCTGAAGGCGGTCGAGGGCGACTGGATCGCGGAGGATTTTCCCGGCCCGGCGCGCGTCGCCGAGCTGGTCGATCAGAAAATCGGACGGTCGAGCGAGCGGCGCCAATAGGCGAAGGCGGCATCTTCCTCCATCGGCCGCGCGAACAGGAAGCCCTGGCCGAAATCGCAGCCCAGCGCCGATAGCAGCCGCGCCTGGTCCGGGGTTTCGACCCCCTCGGCGGTGGTCTTCATGTGCAGGGCCTCGGCAAGGCTCTGGATCGTGCGGACGATCGCCACCTTGTCGCGGTCGTCGACCATATGCTCGACGAAGCTGCGGTCGATCTTGAGCACGTCGAGCGGCAACCGCTGCAGATAGGCGAGGTTCGAATAGCCGGTGCCGAAATCGTCCATCGCGACGCGTGCGTGCAGCGCCTTGAGCTCGCGCAGCACCGACAACGCAAGGTCGGGGTCGCCGATGATCGCGCTTTCGGTGAGTTCGATCATCAGGCGTTCGCCGCCGATGCCGTTCTGGGCGAGGGCGCCCCGCACCACCGCGGCGACATCGTCGCGGACGAGCTGGATGGCCGAGACGTTGACCGAAAAATAGCAATCGACCGGCCGGCCGCCGTTGCGCTCGTCCCATTCGGCGAGCACCGCGGAGGCCTTGCCGATCGCCCATTGGCCAAGCGGGACGATCAACCCCGAATCCTCGGCGATCGGAATGAACTCTGCCGGCGGGACGATCGCGCCCTCGCTGTTGCTCCAGCGTGCGAGCGCCTCGAAGCCCGCGACCTTGCCCGTCGCCAGCTCGACCAGCGGCTGGAAGTCGAGGCGCAGCCGATCCTCCTCGATCGCCTTGCGCAACTCGGTCTCGAGCCCGAAGCGATTGTCGGACAGCATCGCCGCTTCGGGTTCGTAGATTTCGATGCGGTCGGTTTGCTTGGCGCGCTTCAGGGCGATCTGGGCCTGGCGGATCTGGTCGGCGACATCGGTGTCGGTCGCCGCCTGGATCGCGCAGCCCAGCGCGCAATCGACGCTGACCTTGAGGTCGCCGATGCGGAACGGATGGTCGAAGCAGCCGCGGATGCGCCGTGCCATTTCGCGCACGTCGGTCCGGCCGCCCGTGAGGCGCGAGGAGATCGCGAACTCGTCGCCGCCGCTGCGCGCCAATATGTCGCCGCTGCGCAGGCTCGATTTCAACCGCCGCGCGACGGTGATGATCAGTTCGTCGCCGGCAAGCGGCCCGATATGCTCGTTGATCCGGCTGAACCGCGCGAGGTCGAGCAGCAGGATGACATGATGGGCTCTGCCGTCGCTGTTCATGCGCTGCTCGACCAGTTCCTCGAACCCGGCGCGGTTGGGCAGGCCGGTCAGGCTGTCGGAAACGAGTTCGCGGCGCAGGTTGCGCTCGGTCATCATCTCCTGCGTCCGGTCGATCAGCGTCAGCAGGTAGAGCGACGTATCGCCGGTCTCGTCGGTCAGCGGGCCGATCGAGCCGCGCAGGTCGCGCGCCGCCACGCCTTCGCCCAGCCGACAGGAAAATTCCTGGGCGCCATATCCTTCGGCCGCCTGCTCGACGGCACGGCGCAACTCGACCGGCGTGCTCGCGCCGGTGGGCGACAGGTCGAGCCGGTCGAATGCCGCGTTGCTGGCGTGCAGGCGGAAATTGCCGCGGTCGAGCGGACGGATCAGCGCTGCCGGAACCGGCAGCGCGTCGATCCAGCCGACAAACAAAGAGGGCCGGTCGTCGCCGGTTCGATCAATAGGCATGATAAAGGGTTTGATGCGACCTTTCCCCATTGTCCGAAGCCTATCGGATGGGGAGTAAAGAAGCTATTTACGGCAACAGGAAATTACAATCAGGCGAAACGATTGTTACGTGGGAAGCCCGTGGGGGGCATCCGGCCGGCCGCGCCGCGCGCGACGCGCCATGGCGCGACGTCGGTTTCGGTGCGGGTGCGGCCGCTGTCGCCGCCCATCGTCCAGCTCAGTCCCTCGGCAAAGACGAAGGTCGTCGCGTCGGACAGCCCGCCGTCGCGATAGCGTTGCAGCATCACGCCCTGGCCGCGGCCCATCACCGGCACCTCGGCAATCGGGAAGACGACGAGCTTGCGGTTCTCGCCGACCACCGCGATACTGTCGTCCCCAGCGCCGATCGGACGGACCACGGTAAGCTGCGCCCTGGGCTTGAGGTTGACGACGTTGCGCCCCTTGCGCGTCTCGGCGATCACGTCGCCCATCTGGACGACGAAGCCATGGCCGCTCGTCGAGGCGAGCAGCAGGCGTCCGTCGGCCTGTGCCGGAATCAGTGCAACGATATGCGCGTCGGGGTCGATGTCGACGATCAGCCGCAAAGGCTCGCCGAAGCCGCGCCCGCCGGGCAGCTTGTCGGCGCCGATGGTATAGAAACGCCCGTTGCTCGCCGCGACGAGCAGCTTGTCGGTTGTCTGTGCGTGCGCCGCGAAGGCGAGCTCGTCGCCTTCCTTGAACTTGAAGTCGCCCCACTGGCCTTCCGCGACATGGCCGCGCTGGGCGCGGATCCATCCCCGCTTCGAGAGGATGACGGTCACCGGTTCCTTTTCGATCATCGCGTCGAGCGGAATGTCGCGCGCCGGCGCCGCTTCGGACAGCGTCGTGCGGCGCGCGCCGAGCGCGGTGTCGGGGCCATAGACGGCGCGCAGCGCCGCGAGGTCGCGTTTCAGCCGCGTGCGCTGGCGCGCCGGGCTCTCGACCAGCTTCACCAGTTCCTCGCGTTCGGCGGTCAGGTCGGCCTGCTCGCGCTTGAGTTCCATTTCCTCCAGCTTGCGAAGCGAGCGCAGGCGCATGTTGAGGATCGCTTCGGCCTGCCGGTCGGTCAGCAGGAATTCGGCCATCATCACCGGCTTGGGCTCGTCCTCGGTGCGGATGATCTCGATGATCCGGTCGAGGTTGAGGAAGGCGATCAGATAGCCGCCGACCAGTTCGAGCCGGTCGTCGATCTTGCCGATGCGATGCTTGGCGCGGCGGACGAGGACGACGATCTGATGCTGCAGCCATTCGGTCAGAAGCTGGTGGAGCCCCATGACCTTGGGCGTCCGCGTCGCGTCGAGGACGTTGAGGTTGAGCGCGAAGCGGCTTTCGAGCTCGGTCAGCCGGAACAGGCTTTCCTTCAAAATCTCCGGGTCGACGTTGCGGCTCTTGGGCACCAGCACGATGCGGATGTCCTCGGCGCTCTCGTCGCGCACATCCTCGAGGATCGGCAGCTTCTTGTCGGCGATCAACTGCGCGATCTGCTCGATCAGCTTGCCCTTGGCGACGCCATAGGGAATCTCGCTGATGACGAGCTGCCACGTGCCGCCCGCCTGCTTCTCGATCCCGCTTTCCTCCCAGCGCCCATCGGCATCCTTGCCGGTCGAGAAGCGCGCGCGGACGCGGAAACCGCCGCGGCCGGTCTCATAGGCGTGGGCGATGGTTTCGGCGCTGTCGACGATGATGCCGCCGGTCGGGAAGTCGGGGCCCTTCACATGGGCGAGCAACGCGGCGAGTTCGGCCCGCGGATTATCGATCAGCAGCAGCGCGGCGTCGATCACTTCGGCGGCATTGTGCGGCGGGATGTTCGTCGCCATGCCGACCGCGATCCCGCTCGCGCCGTTGGCGAGCAGGTTGGGGAAGAGACCCGGCATGATCTCCGGCTCTTCGTCCTCGCCATTATAGGTCGGGCGGAAATCGACTGTGCCTTCGTCGAGACCCTGCATCAGGTCGATCGCGACGCGCGTCAGCCGCGCCTCGGTATAGCGGTAGGCGGCGGCGTTATCGCCGTCGATGTTGCCGAAATTGCCCTGGCCGTCGACGAGCGGATAGCGCAGCGAGAAATCCTGCGCGAGACGGACCATCGCGTCATAGACCGCGGTGTCGCCGTGCGGGTGGAACTTGCCGATGACGTCGCCGACGACGCGGGCGGATTTCTTGTATCCCTGGCTGGGATCGAGGCGCATCGCGCGCATCGCCCACAGCAGGCGGCGGTGGACGGGCTTCAGCCCGTCGCGCAGGTCGGGCAGCGAGCGCGCGGTGATCGTCGACAGCGCATAGACGAGATAGCGTTCGGACAGCGCGCTGTCGAACGGGGTATCAATGCTGTCGCCGGGGGCCGAGGGAGGAAGGTCGTCGTCGGTTGTCGCCATTACCCGCGGCCGATAGCAAGCCGCACGGCACATGGCAAAGGGCTATCGCGGGACGATCAATAGAGGTTGTCGTGATAATCCTTGTCGAGCCCCTTCTGCATCAGGCCGGGGATCGAGGTGACGGCGCTCGCGATCCGCGCGCCCAGCCCCCTGGCGCGGTTGAGCCGGATATGCTCGACGAACATCTTCGCGGGACGGATGTCGGCGGGCGGCGGCGCGCCCGGCCACAGCGGGGCGCGGGCGAGGGCGGCGCTTTCGCCCAGCGCGACGCGCAGGTCGTCGATCCGCACCGCGAGCCGCGGCACCTTGTCCTGCACCGCGAAGCGTTCGCGCGCGGCCTCGTCGGTGGTCAGCGTGGCGGTGCCGACGATCCGCACGATCCGGTGCGAACCGGGGATCAGCAACGCCGCGGCGATGCGCGGCTGCGCGATGATGTTGCGAAAGCTGTCGGTCCGCCGGTTCCCCGGCCGGTCCGCGAACCACAGCGCTTCCCCGTCGAGGTGCGCGAGCGCCCCCGCCGGATCGCCCTTGGGGCTGAGGTCCGCATGTCCGTCGGGATCGACCGTCGCCAGCGCCATGAAGCGGCTCGCGGCGGCGAAAGCGCCCGCGTCGTCGATCGCCTGTCCGGGCGGATCGGGGTGCCAGAAGGCCGAACGGATCAGCGCCTTGGCGCAATGGACATAGCATTCCTCGACCGCGATCCGTGCCTCGCCGTCCGCCGCCGCGACGACGCGGCCGTTGATGCGCAGCGTTTCGCCGATGCCGGGAAGCAGGAACAGCGAGCCGAAACCGGCGCCGGCCCTGATGGTCGCGGGGTCGTCGATCCGGTCGAGCGGTACCGCCAGCGTGGCGCCGTCGCTTCGCGCGAATCCGGCCGCCCCGCCGCCCAGCGTGAGCGTCACGCCGCCGCCGTCGCCGATGCCGGCGAACATCAGCGGCGAAGCCGCGAGCCAGCGCTGCGCAGTGGCATCGACATGGTCGATGACCTTGAGGTCGATGGCGGACGATGCCTTGCCCACCGCCGCCTCGATCGCCGCGATGCTGTCGATCCTGGCCATGCCTGTCCTCTTCCGGCGAGGAGCATGTCATACTTGCGAATGACTCGCAATATGTGATTGTCAGGCCGCCGCCGCGCCCCTGCCGTCAGGGTTTGTCGGCATAGGCCTTGACGAGGTCGAACATATAGTCGCGTCCGACGTAGACCGACCGCACCTCCATGCGCTCGTCGAGCCCGTGCGCGCCATTGCCGTCGGGATCGCCCCACATGCCGGGGATGCCATAGGTCGGGATGCCGACGGCGCCGAGGAAGGTCGCGTCGGTATAGCCGTTCGCCATCGCCGGAATGACCTTTAGCCCCGGCCAGTATTTATCGACCAGCGTCTGCATCGGGCCGATCACCCCGGGATCGAGCGGCGGCGCGGGCGGCGCGGGGCGCTTGGGCGGCAGCTGCGTCACGGTAACGCCGGGGTCGCCGATCACGCGTTCGAGTTCGGCCTTGATCTCCTCGATCGTGTGGCCGGGGAAGATGCGGCAGTTGACGTTCGCGCCCGCGCGTTGCGGCAGCGCGTTGGGAGCGTGGCCGCCGTCGAGCAATGTCGCGACGCAGGTCGTGCGCAGGTTCGAATGGAGGAAGCGATCCGCGTTGACGATCGCCTCGGCCGCCTTGTCCGTGGGATCCTTCGCCAGCGCGGCCATCGCCCGGCCCGTCTCGTCTCCGCGCGCCGCGCCGGCATCCGCAAAAAAGCGGCGCGTCGTGTCGGTCATCTCGAGCGGAAATTCATATTGCCCGATCTTCGTCAGCGCCGCGGCGAGCTGATAGATCGCATTGTCGGGCACCGGCGCCGAGCTGTGGCCGCCGGGGTTGCGGGTTTCGAGGCGGAAATTGGCGAAGGTCTTTTCGCCGACCTGCACCGACTGGCCGAGCACCTTTCCCTTGCCGTCGCTGTCGCCGCCGCCGCCTTCGTTGAGCGCGAATTCGGCGTCGATCAGGTCGCGCCGGTTCGCGGCGAGCCATTCGGCGCCGTTGAATGCGCCGTTGGTCTCCTCGCCGCAGGTCAGCGCCACTTTCACCGTGCGCTTCGGCTTGTAGTTTTCCTTCCGGAACCGGATCAGCGTGTCGACCCATACCGCCGCCTGCGCCTTGTCGTCGGCGGTGCCGCGGCCATAGAAATAGCCGTCCTCCTCGACCATCCGGAACGGGTCGCGCTCCCAGTCGGCGCGCTTCGCCTCGACCACGTCGATATGCGCGATCAGCAGGATCGGTTTCGCGGTCTTCGATGTCCCCGGATAGACGGCGACGAGGCCGCCCTCCTTCGGATGCGCGGGGTCCGCGAAGAGGGTGAGCTGGCTGTCGGCGAAACCCGCCGCCGTCAGCCGCGCCGCCATGCGCTCGGCGGCGAGGGTGCAGCTTCCCGCCGACAGCGTCGTGTCGGTTTCGACAAGTTCCTTGTAGATGTCGCGGAAGGCGAGCTGATCGGGGCGCGGTTGCGCGTCCGCCGCCATCGCGGGCGCGGCGAACAGCAACGGCAAGGTCAGCAGTGCGGTCGGATATTTCATGGCGTATCTCCCTGTTGCCGGAAAGGGAGCAGAAAGGCTGGATCACCGCAAGCCGCTTTGCTTTGACTTGCGCGTCGTTCCCCTTTCGCCCATTTCGCAGCGGCAGGGGTCGCGGGAAACCGCGATGCGAAAGGGAGAAGGCACGGCATGGCCGCCGGGAGCAAGCGCGACGAGGGATTGGGCGATGCGGTCGTCCCGGCGGATGCGAGCGCGCTCGGCGATGCGCCGCGCATCCGCGCGATCCTGACCGCCGCGGCGCGCGAGGGACGCCCCGTCAGCTATTCGGAGCTGCTCGGCGAACTCGGCTTCCGCTTTACCCGGCCCAAGATGCGTGCGGTGTGCCGGACACTGGCCGAGGTCGACCGGCTGTGCGCTCTCGACGGCGAGCCCGACCTCGCGGTGCTGGTGGTGCGCGAAAGCGACGGCCTGCCGGGGCAGGGCTGGTGGGTCGGCGGCGCCGCGCTGCTTCTGGGCTATGACGGTCCGTGGGAGGGCGCCGCGGCGGCGCGCTTCATCAAGGAGCAGCAGCAGGACGTGTTCGATTATTGGGAGGGACGGTGAGGGCGGCCAGCTTCGACCGATAAGAACCGTTGCCCGCGCTTCATCTCTGCGATCTTTGCGTCTCTGCGCGAATTTCGCAAAATACCAAGTCTTAGCCGAAGCGCGACATTCCTTTTCTCGTCATGCTGAACTTGTTTCAGCATCCATGGCCGGGACCGGAAATCGGCGCCGCGCCGAAGGAAACGGCAGACCATGGATGCTGAAACAAGTTCAGCATGACGAAGATCAGAGGGCCGCACTCCGACATAGACCTCTGCTGATTCCTTCGTACCTGCACTTTATCCATCGCGTCACCCCGGGCTTGACCCGGGGTGATGGAAGCGATCTGCGCCCTATTTCTTCAACCCGATCTCGCGCAGCCGCTCCTGCAGATAGGCGTCGGCGGTGATCGGCGTCGGATAGAGGTTCGGGTGCGCGGCATCGATGCAATTCTCCAGCGTCACGATGGGATAGTCCGAACGGAAATGCAGGAAGAAGGGCATTGAATAGCGCGCGACGCCGGCGCGGCCGGCGTCGGGGTTGCGGACGCGGTGCGTGGTCGAGGGCAGGCGATTGTTGGTCAGTCGCTGCAGCATGTCGCCGACATTGACCGCCATCGCGCCCGGCCGCGGTGCGACGGGCAGCCAGCTTCCGTCCTTGTCGAGGATTTCGAGCCCCGCCTCCTCGGCACCGAGCAGCAGCGTGATCGTGTTGATGTCCTCGTGCGCCTCGGCGCGGATGCCCTTCGCGGGCCCTTCGACCGGCGGATAGTGGAGCAGGCGCATCACGCTATTGCCGTCCTGCACCGTCGCGTCGAAGAAATCGGGCGCGAGGCCCAGATAGCGCGCGATGCCGGAGAGCAGCCGGCCGCCGACGCGATCGAATTCGGCGAACAGCGTTTCGAAGGTGGTGCGAAAGCTCGGAACCTCGTCCGGCCACACATTGTTCGGCTGCTGCGCGGCGAGCGGATGGCCTTCGGGCAGGTCGCGGCCGACGTGCCAGAATTCCTTGAGGTCGACCTCCTTCGCGCCCTTGGCGATTTCGACCCCGAACGGCGTATAGCCGCGCGCGCCGCCCAGCCCGGCGACATGATAGGCGCGCTTCGCCTCTTCGGGCAGCGCGAAGAACGCCCTGGCCTTTGTCCAGGCGGCGTCGATCAGTGCGGGGTCGATGCCGTGGTCGGTGATCATCGCGAAACCGAACCGCTCGAACGAAGCGCCGAAATCCTGCGCGAAGCGGTCGGCGGGCAGCGAAAGGGAGATGACGGGGACGGCGGCGGTCATGCTGTTGTATCCATTGTTCGATGCGTTGACGCGATGCCGGTCGGCCCGTTCGCGTCCCCTTGCGATCTAGGCTTTCGGCCGGCGCCGGGAAAGGGAAAAAGGCGGTTCCACCGCGCGCGCCGCTCGGCTAAGCCCCGGCCATGGGCAAGCAATATTGGCTGATGAAATCCGAACCCGACGTCTATGGCTGGGACGATCTCGTCAAGGACGGGACGGGAATCTGGGACGGCGTGCGCAATCACAGCGCCAAGCTTAACATGAAGGCGATGAAGGTCGGCGACGAGGCGCTCTTCTATCACAGCAACATCGGCAAGGCGTGCGTCGGGATCATGCGGATCACCGAGGAGAGTTTCCCCGATCCGACCGCGGAGGAGGGCTCGCCCTGGGTCGTGGTGCGCGTCGAGCCGGTGCGCGCGTTGGCGCATCCGGTGACGCTTGCGGCGATCAAGGCCGATCCGAAGCTTGCCGACATGGACCTTGTCCGCCTGTCGCGCCTGTCGGTCGGGCGCGTCACGCAGGACGAATGGACGCATATCCTCAGGAAGTCGGAGCAGCCTGAGGGCTGATCCTGAGGTCAGCGCCTACCGGCCGAGCTTGGTCTGGAGGTGGCTCGCGACCGACGGGTGCAGCGGCTCGACGAACTCGCAGCCATAATTGTCGCCGGCGGCGCGGCGCACCACCGCCTCGCGCGGTTCGAGCCCCGGCAGGCTGACCCAGATGCGCTTGCCGACCGCCTGCCGCGAAAAGGTGAACATGCGGAACCCGGTCGACGACAGGTCGAACAGTTCGGCGTCGAACGGATTCTGGCCTGCCTCGCGAAAGCGCACGCGCCCGTCGATCGAGGCGCGCTCGGCGCGGCGTGTGTCGGTGGGAACGGCAAAGGCGTTGCGGCTCGGCACGGCGGATCGACCTTTCGAATGATTCGAACGTCTCCGGTCTAGCGATCCGATGGTTATCGCAAGGTCAACGGGCGTGGTGAAACGGGCTGGTTAAGGCGGCGTTGGTCCCATTTCCATCCAATGCCCCGGACAGGCGGCGACCAGTCCGGCCGCATCGCGCCAGTCGGCGGTCAGCCAGCGGGCGTGATCCTCCGGATCGAGGATCACCGGCATCGCCTGCCCGCCGAGGCGCTCGACGAAGCTGTTGGGGTCGGTGGCGAGCACCGCGAAGCAGGGCCAGTCCGCCGCGTCGCGCACTATGCCGGCGAAGGCGAAGAGCGGCCGGGCGCGGAGCGATATCCAGTGCTGACGCCGCGCCCTGGCGGGGCCCGACCACAGCGCGAAGCTGGTCGCGGGGACGAGGCAGCGAAGCTCGGGATGCCGCAGCGTGCCGATCCAGAAGGGGCTCGACAGGTTGCGGACGCTGGTGACGGGGCGTGTGCCCGACGCGGGCGGCGGAACGCCCCACAATCGCGGGCGCAGCCGCCACCGCGTCCCGCCGCGTCCGTCACCGACGATTACCGGGGCGGGACGGCCCGGCGCGACATAGTCGCCCGCCCATGGATCGTCGCCGGCGTCCGCCCCGAAGGCCGCGGCAATGCGGCTCGCCGGGGCGTCGAGGCGGTAGAGGTGCATGAGGGGGGCCTAGTCGGTGCCGCGCACGCGGCCGCGGCCCGCCTTCACCGCGCTGCGCGCCTTCTTGCTGTCGACGCGCCGCGCCCTGGCGGCCTTGCTGGGCTTCGTCTTGATCCGCCGTTCGGGACGGACTAGCGCGGCGTCGATCAGTTCGCCGAGGCGTTCGCGCGCGTCGGCGCGGTTCGCCTCCTGGGTGCGGAAGCGGCGCGCGAGGATGACCAGTTCGCCGTCGGCGGTCAGCCGGCTCCCGGCGAGCGTCCTGAGCCGGCGGTACGCATCGGGGGGCAGGCCGAGCGCGAAGACGTCGACGCGAAGCTGGCACGCGGTGGCGACCTTGTTGACATTCTGTCCGCCGGGGCCGGAGCCGGCGAGAAAGCGTTCGGAGATCGCGCTTTCGGGGATGTCAGCCACGGGTCGGCGCCGCGCCTTCGGGCGCCGCGAAGCCCAGCGCGGCGAAGCGGTCGGGAAAGGGCGCCTCGGCGACGATGGGCGGCTTGACGTCACGATCGACGACCAGCCGCTCGGCGTGGAGCAGGGTGCGATCGCTTTTCCGGCCGCGGCCATAGACGGGATCGCCCAGGATCGCGAAGCCGAGCCCTTCGAGCGCATGAACGCGAAGCTGGTGGGTGCGGCCCGTTTCGGGGCGAAAGCGCAGCAGCGCGCGGCCGTCCGCGACGGCGAGCTTTTCCCAGTGCGACACCGACGACTTGCCTTTCGGGTCGCCCATCATCCGCCAGCCCGTCTCCGCGCTCGACGTCTTGGCGAGCGGCAGGTCGATCGTGCCGCTGTCGCCCGTCGGCACGCCGTCGAGGATCGCCAGATAGCGTTTCTCGACCGCGCGCGCCTCGAAAGCCCGGGTGAAGCGGCCGTGCGCCTTGGGATTGCGCGCGAGCAGCAGGCAGCCCGAGGTGTCGCGGTCGAGCCGGTGGACGGGCAGCGGCCAGCGCCGGAAGCCGAAACGCAGGCTGTCGAGATGATTCTCGAGGCTGAGGCTGCCGTCGCGCGGCGGATCGACCGGCAGGCCTTCGGGCTTGTCGATGACGAGGGCCTCGCCGTCGAGGAACAGGACATGGTCGGACAGCAGCATCGCCGCGCTATAGGCGAAGCGTCCGGGCGCGCCAAGGTCGCTGAAATCTATTGCTCCGCGCCGAAAGCATAGGCGTCCATCGCGAGCACCGCATAGGTGACGCTGTCGTGCAACCGCCTGGCGTGGAGGCCATCGGCTTGCGCGCCTGCGCCCATCGCGACGAACAGCGGCAGGATGTGATCGGGCGTCGGGTGATTGTCGCGGCCGTGCGGCGCGCGTTCGACCGCGTGCAGCAGGTCGTCGACGGCGTTGGCGGCCATGCGGTCGGCGATCCAGTCGGTGAACGCCGTCACCCAGGGCGCCGCCGGGGCGTCGATCGGCGGGCGTGCGGAAAAATAGGCGCGGAGATTGTGGGTGATGCTGCCCGATCCGACGATCAGCACCCCGTCGTCGCGCAGCGGAGCGAGCGCCTGCCCCAGCGCATAATGCCATTCGGGCGGCGCGTGGGAGGCGATCGAAAGCTGGACGACGGGAATGTCGGCATCGGGGTAGAGCAGTGAAAGCGGCACCCAGGCGCCATGATCGAGCCCGCGCTCCGCATCGACCGTGACGGCGAGGCCGTGAGCGCTGAGGCGCTCGGCGATGCGCCGTGCCAGCGCGGGATCGCCCGGCGCGGGATAGCGCATCGCGAAAAGCGCATCGGGAAAGCCGCCGAAGTCGTGGATCGTCGGTGGCCGGGGCGAGGCGGTGACGGTCGCGCGGCCGCCTTCCTGCGCGGCGTCGTGATGCGCCGACACGGCGAGGATCGCGCGGGGACGCGGCAGGCGGGTGCCCAGTCCGGCGAGGAAATCCCGCGCCGGACTGGGCTCGAGCGCCATCATCGGCGAGCCGTGCGAAAGGAACAGGCTCGGCAGACGGCGCATCGGGTCAGGCCGCCAGCTTCGTGGCGGTGCGCGCCACGCGTTCACCCAGATAGCGCGCGCCGCCGAGGTCGGCTTCGCTCGGCTGGCGCGATCCGTCGCCGTTGGCGATCGTCGTCGCGCCATAGGGTGCGCCGCCCTTGACCTCTTCGACGCCCATCTGGCCCGCATAGCCATAATCGAGCCCAACGATCGTCAGGCCGAAGTGCAGCAGGTTGGTGATGATGTTGAACAGCGTCGTTTCCTGTCCGCCATGCTGCGTCGCCGACGAGGTGAAGGCGGCGCCGACCTTGCCGGTCAGCAGGCCCTGCGCCCAGACGCCGCCGGCGGTGTCCCAGAAACTCGCCATCTGGCTCGACATGCGGCCGAAGCGCGTCGGCGTGCCGACGACGATCGCGTCATAGTTCGCCAGTTCCTTGGGGTCGCTGAGCAGCGGGTGCGCGGTGTCGGTCTTGAAGCCAGCGGCCTGGACGACCGCTTCGGGTGCGGTTTCCGCGACACGGCGGATATCGACCTCGGCGCCCGCGGCGCGCGCGCCTTCGGCCACCGCGTCGGCCATCGTCTCGATATGCCCATAGCTCGAATAATAAAGCACCAGAACCTTTGCCATCTTCCTTGTCCTTTCAGTCGGCCTTTAAAAAAAAGAGAGAGTGGGCCGCCGCCGGGGGGAGGGATTGGCGGCGGCCCGAAGCTCCCCTCCCGAAGGCGGGAGGGGAGCGGGGGGAGCTAGAGGCTGTCGACCAGCACCAGTTCGGCGTCGTCGATCGCCTCGACCTCGATCCGGGCGACGTCGCGGATCGCGATGCCGTCGCGCGGATCGGCGTCCGTGCCGTTGACGCGGATGCGGCCCTTGGCGGCGACCAGATAGGCGTGGCGTCCGGCGCCGAGGTCATAGGCGACGCGGTCGCCCGCGCTCACCGTCGCCGCCGCGACGCGGGCGTCGGCACGGATCGGCAGGGCCCCGAAACTTTCGCCGTCGCCTTCGATCCCGCTCGCCACGGTCACGAACCGGCCCGAACGGTCGGCCTTGGGAAATTCGCGCTGACCCCAGCCGGGCGCGCCGCCCGGACGATCGGGGATGATCCAGATCTGGAACAGCGTCGTTTCCTCGTCCTCGAGGTTGAACTCGCTGTGCGTGACCCCGGTGCCTGCGCTCATCACCTGGACGTCGCCCGCCGCGGTGCGGCCGCTGTTGCCCATGCTGTCGCGGTGGCTGATCGCGCCGGTGCGGACATAGGTGATGATCTCCATGTCGCGGTGCGGGTGCGGGGGGAAGCCCGACTGCGCCGCGATGGCGTCGTCGTTCCAGACGCGCAGCGCGCCCCAGCCCATCCGGTCCTCGTCATGATAGTTGGCGAAGGAGAAGTGATGGCGGGCATCGAGCCAGCCGTGGTCGGCGTGGCCCAGCGTATCGAACTTGCGGATATCGATCATGGCCTGGTCCCTTCATCGTCCTTTCATCGCCGCCACGGGCCATATGCCCCGACGGCCTTTCATGTTGCAGCCAAGATAGCGATGGTGATCGTTTCTGGAATAGCGTAGATGGAAAACGATCGTTTCCGAATTGGGGGTATTGATGGCGCTTCCCGATTATGAAGGCTGGGCCTGTTTCGCCGCGGTGGCCGACAGCGGCAGCTTCACCGCCGCGGCGGGGGCGCTCGGCCTGTCGAAGGCGAGCGTGTCGAAGGCGGTGAGCCGGCTCGAGGCGTCGCTCGGCATCACCCTGCTGCACCGCAGCTCGCGCTCTGTGACGGTGTCGACGGCAGGGGAGGGGCTGCTCGGCGAAGCGCGCGCGATGGTCGCGGCGGCGACGGCGGCGACCGAGGCGGCGCGCGGCGACCGGCTTGATCTTGCGGGGCCGGTCCGGCTCGCGGCGCCGATGAGCTTCGGCATCAAGGTGCTCGGCCCGCCGCTCGCCGCTTTCCTCGAACGTCATCCCGCGGTCGAGATCGAGGTGGCGCTGAGCGACGCGCGCCAGGACCTCATCGCCGAAGGCATCGATCTTGCGCTGCGGATCGCGCCGCTCGCCGATTCCAGTCTGCTCGTGCGCACGATCGCGCCGGTCGCGGCGTCGGTGCTGGCAAGCCCCGCCTATCTCGCGAGCCACGGCACGCCGCGGCACCCGCTCGATCTCGGCGCGCACCGGCTGATCGGCTACGGCCATCGCGAGCGCGCCGCGCCGCTTCGGTTCCACCGGGCGCGCGAAGAAGCGACGGTCATGCCGACGGGGCCGCTGTTCGCGAACAATGGCGATGTCATGGTCCCGCTGCTCGTCGCCGGCGGCGGCATCGCGGTCCTGCCCGACTTCATCGTGGAGGAGGCGCTGGCGTCGGGCGCGCTGGTGAAGATCCTTACCGACTGGTCGCTTCCGCAAGCCTATCTTCACCTGCTTTCGCCGCCCTCACGCCTCCGCCCCGCGCGCGTGCGGGCGTTGTCGGACTATCTCGTCGAGGCGCTGAAGCTGTCGTGCGCGGGGCGCGACTCGCGGGAATCCGGCGATTAAATCAAAATTAACCTTTTCCCTTCATTGCTTTCATGGTTAATGTTCCGGCAGTCCTGCAAACAGGGGTCGGCCGGGGGCGTCACGATAGCCGGCGGACAGGTCGCGGGATGATCGTGGGAAACAGGTTAAGGGGTGCCCAATGCGCGTACTGCTGATCGAGGACGAGCCAACGACCGCCAAGGCGATCGATACGATGCTGACGACCGAGGGCTTCAACGTCTACACGACCGATCTGGGCGAGGAAGGCCTTGATCTGGGCAAGCTCTATGATTACGACATCATCCTGCTCGACCTGAACCTGCCCGACATGCACGGTTATGACGTGCTCAAGAAATTGCGCACCGCGAAGGTGCAGACACCGGTGCTGATCCTGTCGGGCATTTCGGAAATGGATTCGAAGGTGCGCTCGTTCGGCTTCGGCGCCGACGATTATGTCACCAAGCCCTTCCACCGCGACGAACTGGTCGCCCGCATCCATGCGGTCGTCCGCCGTTCGAAGGGGCACAGCCAGAGCGTCATCAAGACCGGCAAGCTCGCGGTCAATCTCGACACCAAGACGGTCGAGGTCGACGGCGTCCGCGTCCATCTGACCGGCAAGGAATATCAGATGCTGGAGCTGCTTTCGCTCCGCAAGGGCACGACGCTGACCAAGGAGATGTTCCTGAACCATCTCTACGGCGGCATGGACGAGCCCGAACTCAAGATCATCGACGTCTTCATCTGCAAGCTGCGCAAGAAGCTGGCGCTCGCCTGCGGCGGCGAAAACTATATCGAGACCGTCTGGGGCCGCGGCTATGTGCTGCGCGACATCGACGAGGAAGGCAACGAGGTGCGCCGCGTCGCCTGACGCCGCATCGCTACAGGGCAAAGGGGGACCCGGCGCGGAGCGATCCGCGCCGGTTTTTTGTGCCCTCCCAAGCTGATTTACGGTCTGTGGGATTTGGGATTCTGCGCGCTGCCTCATCCGGTCGTCATGCTGAACTTGTTTCAGCATCCATGGCCGGACATTTCCTTTGGTGCCGCCTTTCATTCGAGGGCAGACCATGGACCCCCGGATCGGGTCCGGGGCAGGCTCTGAAACAAGTTGGCAATTATCCCTTTTCGACAAGGAGCTGTTCCCCGGCGAAAGCCGGGGTCCAGATGACACAGCGCGGCTTCGCATGGACCCCGGCTTTCGCCGGGGAACAGTTCCTTACTTGCCTGAAGGACATATGTGCCAAACAAGTTCAGGGTGACGGAAAAGAGAAATTGTGCCGAAACCCGAATCCCCACAGACCGTGAAGCATCGTGCGTTAAATCTGAACCGTTTGCCCCCCGCTTTCGCGGGGGCAGGCTCTGAGCTTGTCAAAGCCTATCCTGAGCGCCTGCAAGGCAGTCGACGGGGGCCGTTCTTTCATTGGGCGCCGCAAGAAGAAGGACGGTGCTTCCCCCGGACTTGATCCGGGGTCAGCACGAGCGGCAGAAAGAGTGATGCAGATTTAACGCGCGATGTTCCAGCGCCCGATGCTGGTTACCTGAATCTGAAGTTCGCCACATCGAATCCGTCACCCCGGGCTTGACCCGGGATCCCGCTTCCTTTCGCGCACGGATGGAGGAAAAGCGGGACCCCGGGTCAAGCCCGGGGTGATGATAAGGACAAAAACTTTGATTCCACCATATTAGGACGGATCGACATTCAGCTCTGGCGGCCTGCAAATGGCGGCTTTTCGCGCTTCCGGTGCTCACGTGCCGTCAGCACGCTGCGCTCCGGGTCCCGAAAATCCACCATTTTCGGCTCGCCATCCTCTGAATGTCGATCCGTCCTAGCGGCCGCGCCCGTAATGGCCGGGAAGCTTGGTCGTCAGGCCCAGGCCGGGCCGCCATGTCGACAGCCGCGGCGCGGGGACGATCTGGAAATCGGCCTTGGCGTCCGCGGTGACGAGCTGATCGCCGTGCGCCGCGCGCAGCCGGACGGTTTCGATCGGCTGGTCGGTCTGGATGCCGAATTTCCGGTCCGCGACCCAGCGCACGGTGCCGAGCATCGGATCGTGCCCCGGCATGAAGATCGTCATGCGTTCGCCGATTTCGAGCGGATAGGGACCTTGCCCCCCGATACCATGTTCGGACACGTTGCGGATCGTGACGTCGAAACGGCCGAGCCGCTGGCACCCGAGCGCAGCCTTCACCAGCCGCGACTGGCGCGGTCGGCGCTTTTCGGCTGGAGCCGTCGAGGCGGGGGCCTCTGGATGCGGCATGGTGCGACCCGATACTGCCGCCCGACCCCCACGTCTGGCGGTAATTATGGTCCCGTTTCAGGCTCTAAAGGAAGAAGGTAAATTTTCATATAGCGACGCGGGCGTCGGCGGCCGGGCCGCCGCACGGCGACAACGGCCCACCGCGCGCGGCAAGCGCCGGTGGGCCGAATGAAACGTCAGCGGCGCAGGCCCGAGACGTCGAGGTCATGGACGCGGCCATAGCGCACGTCGCAACTGAACTTGCCCTTGTCATAGGATCCGCCGCGGCCCCAACGGCCATAGCCGTCGCGCACCACCAGCCGGCCCTTGATCTTGTAGCCGTCGCGCTTGCGATCGATCCGCGTCACCTCGGTCACGTCGGCGCGGCCATAGCGGCTCGTGCGGCGCTGCACGGCATTGACGCACTGGTTCACCGCACTGCGGCTGTCGCCATAGCGGCGATAGTCATAGCCGTACCCATAGCGAGGGTCGTCGTAGCGGCCGCGATACCGGCTGTCGTATCGATCGTAGCGGTCGTTGCTGGATGCGAGGATCGCGGCCAGCCCGCCGAGCACCACCGCACCGGCGATGATTTCGCCCGCGCCGATGCCGTCATCGTGGCGGTCGCGCGCGAGCACGGGCGTGGCGCTCAGCATGGCGCCTGCGGCGACTGTCCCGATCACGGCCTTGGTCCAGGCCGGGACGGTCCGGGGGAGGGGCGTCCGGGTCATATTCGGTCTCCTTCACACGAGGCAGCGGTCGCTGCCTGTTGGAGCCCTTCTATGACGGCTGCGGTGACGCGGCCCTGAACTTCCCGCTTATCTGGGGTTCAGTCTTGGGCCCGTGCCCGGCGCCCGCCGCGAGCTGCGGTGCCGTTCGAAAAGCGGCGCGCCGGGGAACGGGCCTTTGTTCGCGTGAAGGAGATATGCGCCGAAAGCCCGACGCAAAAGGGCGCCGATATCGGCTCAGCCGAAGCTGACGTCGATGACGCGGCCGTTCCGGTAGCTGCAGCCGAAACTGCGCACCTCGCCGCCCAGGCGCGACGCGGTGCCCGTGACATACCAGCCGTCGCCGCCGTTGGCCGGCCGGGTGTCGGTGATGCTGTCGACGCGGGCGTCGTCGCCCATCTCGCCCTCGACCGCCCAGCTGCAGGCATCGGCGGCGCGCGCTTCGGCTTCGCCGCTGCCATAGGCGCGCGGCGCGTCGTCGCGGCGCGATTCATAGCGCGGCATGTCGCGCGGATCGTCGCGATAGGGCGGCTCGTAGCGATCGTCGCGGGGCCGTCGATCGCGGCTGTCCCGGCTCGCGGCGCTGGCGATGGCGGCGATCGCGCCGATGACGAACAGGCCGCCGATCACGTCGCCGGCGTCGATCCGGTCGTGGTGGCGATAGCCCCAGCCTCCGCCGCCCCAGCCGCCATGGCGGCTGCGCGCCTCGGCGGGCGTGGCGGACAGGCCGACCGAGGTCAGGACGATGGCGGTGGCGGTCGCAAGGCTGGTCAGCTTACGCATCGGCTACGCTCCTTGGCGGGCAGGGGATGAGGCCCGCAATCACGGCCCGCCTTAGGCGGCCGATGCTTTCGCGTCGCTGAACTGCCCTCGGCACGCGGCGACCCGATTGCATACGAGAACGCCCTTCTCAGCAGACGCAGCGCGGCTTGGGTTTCGGTTTCCAGCGCTTCTTGGCGACGACGCGCTTTTTCACCGGGACCGTCTCATAATAGGTACGCGTGCTCGTTTCGACGCGTTCGGTCACGACCGGCGGGCCGTTGATGATCGTCGTCACCACCACGCCCGGCGTGTAATAGCCGTATCCATAGCCATAGCCATAACCCTGCTGATAGGCGCCGCCCTGGTAATAGCCCCCGCGGCTCGCCCGCCATGCCTCGCACCGCTGGCGATCCGCGGCATCGCCGATCGCGGCGCCCGCGATCGCGCCGAGCCCGCCGCCGATCAGCGTTCCCGCGGTGCGATTGCCGCGGCCGGCGATGCGATTGCCTGCGATGCCACCCACGACGCCGCCGACAACCGCACCGCCCACTGTGCCCCCCTGGCCGCAGCGCCGTTGCATCTCTTCCTCATAAGCATGGTCGTATCCGCCATAATAGGGCGCATAGCCGGGCGGCGGGGGCGGATAATCGACGCCCGCGCCGGGCCGGCCTTCGACCGAGCCTTCGTAGCTGCCGTGATAGCGGCGCCCGTCGGGCGCTTCATAGGTGCCGTCCCAGGTGCCGGTCCAGCGTCCTTCGGCGTCATAGCTGCCGCGAAAGACCGCGCCGGGCGGCGGCGGCGGATAATCGCCGCCGCGATACTCGACCTCGCTCGGAACGCGATCGGGATAGCCGGTGTAGACGCGCGTGTCGGTCGCAGTGGGCACGCCATATTCGAGCGATGGCGCCGGAGCGGGCGCCTCCGTGCTGTTGGCGCGCCCTGCAAGCAGCAGCGACCCCGCGGCGACCCCGAGCAACAAGATGGTGCGCATGCCAAATCCCCTTTTCCGGCGGCAATCCGCCATTGGTTAACAGGATGTTAGCAAAATCGAGGCTTGTTCGCGAATCCGTTTACCCTGATCCGCGCGTCCCATTTTGGGCCAATGTCAGCCCGCGAGCGTCGGCGCGACGCGGGCGATCAGCGCCTGGGCACCCGCCTGATCCTCGGGCGTGAAGCGGCCCGGATGGGGGCTGTCGAGATCGAGGACGCCGATCAGCCGGTCCGCGACGACGATCGGCACGACCAGTTCGCTGCGGCTCGCCGCGTCGCAGGCGATGTGGCCGGCAAAGGCCTGCACGTCGGCGACGCGCTGCGTCGCGCGCAGCCGCGCGGCGGCACCGCACACCCCCTTGTCGAGCGGGATGCGGATGCACGCGGCCTTGCCCTGGAACGGCCCCAGCACCAGCTCGCGGCCATCGAAGCGATAGAAGCCCGCCCAGTTGAGGTCGGGGATCGCCTGCCAGATCAGCGCCGCGACATTCGCCATGTTGGCGATGCCGTCGGTTTCGCCCGCCACCAGCGCCGCGGCGGCGTCGGCCACCTCGGTCCACAGCATCGCGGGATCGGTCGCGGAAAAGGAGAAGGCGTGCGACATGTGCGTTCTTTCGGAGTGAGGCGCAGCGTTATTCGACGGCCAGCCCGGTCCATTTGGCGGCGAAGGCATATTTGTCGGCCGCCTCTGCGATGATCTTGTCGGTCGGCTTGCCCGATCCGTGGCCGGCGCGCGTTTCGATGCGGATCAGGTGCGGCTTCGGCCCGATATCGGCATGCTGCAACTGGGCGGTATATTTGAAGCTGTGCCCCGGCACGACGCGGTCGTCGGTGTCGGCGGTGGTGACGAGGATCGCCGGATAGGCGGTGCCGCCCCGGATATTGTGATAGGGCGAATAGCCGAGCAGATTCCGGAAATCGCTTTCGCGGGACGGATAGCCATAGTCGTCGACCCAATAGCGCCCGGCGGTGAAGCGGTCGAAGCGCAGCATGTCCATCACGCCGACCGCGGGCAGCGCGGCGGCGAACAGGTCGGGGCGCTGGTTGGTGACGGCGCCGACGAGCAGGCCGCCGTTCGACCCGCCCTCGATCGCCAGCTTGCCCTGGCCGGCGATCCCCTCGGCGATCAGATATTCGCCCGCGGCGATGAAATCATCGAAGACATTCTGCTTGTTGGCGAGGCGGCCGGCGTCGTGCCACGCCTTCCCATATTCGCCGCCGCCGCGCAGGTTGGCGATCGCGAGCACGCCGCCCTTGTCGACCCAGGCGAGCCGCGTCGGCGAAAAGGCGGGGGTCAGCGACACGTTGAAGCCGCCATAGCCGTACAGCAGGGTCGGCGAACCCTGCGACCGGTCGATGCCCTTCTTCTGGATGACGAACATCGGCACCTCGGTGCCGTCCTTCGACTTGTAGAAGCGCTGTTCGACCGCGAACTGCTTCGGGTCGAAGGTGAGCTTCGGCGCCGCGAAGACGTCGGTCTTTCCGCTCACCGTGTCGAGCCGGTAGATGGTCGTCGGCTGGGCGAAGCTGGAAAAGGCGTAGAAGGTCTCTGGGTCGCCCGGCTTGCCGCCGAAGCCCGCCGCCGATCCGATCGCGGCCAGATTGATGGTCGCGACCGGCTTGCCGTCGAGCGCGACCATCCGCGCCTCGGACTTCGCGTCGCCGAGGTAGGAGAGGATCAGGCGATCGCCGACGCGCGAGGCGCCGACCAGCGTCGCCTCCTGCTGCGGGACGATCTCGGTCAGAACGCCCGGTTTGCGGATGTCGAGCGAGACGATGCGCTGGCGCGGCGCGTCCCTGTTGGTGACGAAGGTGAACCGCGGGCCCTGGTTGGTCACATATTCCCAATTGTTCGCGAAGTCGTCGACCAGCGCGATCGCCTTGCCGCCCTTCACCGGGTGGAGCGTCAGCGCATAGCGTTCGTCGGTCCCCTCCGACGAGACGACGAGCACATATTTGCCGTCGTCGGTGACGCGCGTGCTGTGGTTCAGCTTCGGCTGATCGGGGCTCGCGTGGATCAGCACATCGGCGCTTTGCGGCGTGCCGAGCTTGTGGAAATAGACGGCGTGATTTTCGTTGAGCGACTGGAACGCCTCGCCCGCTTGCGGTTCGGGGAAGCGCGAATAATAAAATCCGCTGCCGTCCTTTGCCCAGTCGAGCGACGAGAATTTGACCCAGCGGATCTCGTCGGGGGTGTCGGCGCCGGTCGCGACGTCCATGACGCGCACGATGCGCCAGTCGGTGCCGCCGTCCTGCACCGCATAGAGCAGATACCGGCCGTCCTCCGACGGTTCCCATTCGGCCAGTGCGGTCGCGCCGTCCTTCGCCCAGCCGTTGGGGTCGATCAGGACGCGGCCTTCGCCCGCCAGTCCGTCGCGGACATGGAGCACCGCCTGCGGCTGGAGCCCGTCGTTGCGCGTATAGAAATAGCGGGCACCCGCCTTGCGCGGCAGGCCGAAGCGCTCATAATTGTAGAGCTCGGTCATCCGCTTCGCGAAAATGTCGCGGCCGGGCAGCGTGCCGAGATAGGCGTCGGTGATCTTGTTCTGCGCCGCGACCCAGTCGGCGACCTTCGGCGCGACGCGGACGTCGTCTTCCAGCCAGCGATAGGGATCGGCGACGGTCACGCCGAACTGCGTGTCGGCGGTGCCGTCGCGCTCGGTCGCCGGATAGGCGAGCCCGCTTGCAGGCGCCGCCGCGTCGGCCGCCCCGGCCGCTCCCGGCGTCATGAGCAGGGCAACCAGCGCCAGCGGCGCGGACAGGCTTTTGCGGTACATGGCAAGGCGATCCTCATCGTATCGGGAAACAATCTTGCGTCCCTATGAAACCATCGCCCCATGGCGGGCAAGGGGAATCGGGTAGAGGGGCGCCGAGCCCCTGTATCCGCGCCATTCTCCCGTTCGACACGAATTTGTGATGACGCCGCTTCAACGCCCGGTTTCCAGCCCAGGCCCGTGGGGATTCGGGGTTCGGCGCGGTTTCTCTCTTTCGTCACCCTGAACTTGTTTGGGATATATATCCTTCAGGCAAGTAGGGAGCTGTTCCCCGGCGAAAGCCGGGGTCCATGCGAGGCAGCGCTGTGCCATCTGGACCCCGGCTTTCGCCGGGGAACAGTGACTTGTCGAAAAGGGATGATTGCCAACTTGTTTCAGAGCCTGCCCCGGACCCGATCCGGGGGGCCATGGCCTGCCCTCGAATGAAAGGCGGCACAGAAGGGAAAGTCCGCCATGGATGCTGAAACGAGTTCAACATGACGAACGGATGAGGCAGCGCGCCGAAACCCGAATCCTCACGAGCCTTAATCCAGGCGGCTATGGATAAAGAAAAAGGGCGGCCGTCCCATGGACGCCGCCCTTGATCTTGTGTCCACCGGAAAGGCGCGGCTTACGCGTCTTCCAGTTCCTCGTCGGTCATCACCGGACCCGAATCCTGGCCCTTGGCATCGACGTCGCGGTCGACGAATTCGATGATCGCGATCGGCGCCGCGTCCGAAGCGCGGATGCCCGCCTTGATGATGCGGGTGTAGCCGCCGTTGCGATCCTTGTAGCGTTCGGCGAGCACGTCGAACAGCTTGACGAGCTGCGTGTCGTCCATCAGCCGGCTCTGCGCGAGGCGACGATTGGCGAGCCCGCCGCGCTTCGCGAGCGTGACCAGCTTCTCGATATAGGGGCGCAGTTCCTTCGCCTTGGCGACGGTCGTCGTGATCTGCTCGTGCTTGATGAGCGAGGCCGACATGTTGCGGAACATCGCGATGCGATGCGCGCTGGTGCGCTGAAGCTTCCGGCCACCCGATTTATGACGCATGTTCTTGTCCTTCGTTCGTTAAGGGCCCGTATGAGGTAGCCCAGACCAGGTCGATTAACGGGCCGACCCATTCCCCATTGGTTGCTTCCCTCTCCCCTTGGGGAGAGGGTTGCGAAAACTTGGCGGCTTGTCGCCTAGTTGCAGCTGGGTGAGGGGTATGCGGTTGCTTTGCAACCGCGCGGCGCTTCGCGCCGCTCACCCTCATCCAACTTCGCCTGATCGCTTCGCGATAAGGCAAGTATCCTTCTCCCCTCAAGGGAGAAGGTTCGTTGCTCAGCCCAGCAGTTCCTGTTCGAGCTTCTTGGCCATTTCCTCGATATTCTCCGGCGGCCAGCCGGGGATGTCCATGCCGAGGCGCAGACCCATCGACGAGAGCACTTCCTTGATCTCGTTGAGCGACTTGCGGCCGAAGTTCGGCGTGCGGAGCATCTCGGCCTCGGTCTTCTGGACCAGGTCGCCGATGTAGATGATGTTGTCGTTCTTGAGGCAGTTGGCGCTGCGGACCGACAGTTCGAGTTCGTCGACCTTCTTGAGCAGGAAGCGGTTGAGCTGGTTGACGTCCGACTCCTCGCTCGCCTGCGACGGCGCCGCCATGCCGATCAGGCCGCTGTCGTTCATCGCCTCTTCGAAGTGGACGAAGACCTGGAGCTGGTCCTGCAGGATGCGCGCCGCATAGGCGACCGCATCCTCGGGCGTCACCGTGCCGTCGGTCTCGACGGTCAGGTTGAGCTTGTCATAGTCGAGTTCCTGCCCGATGCGGGCGTTCTCGACCTTGTAGGCGACCTGGCGCACCGGCGAGTAGAGCGAGTCGACCGGGATCAGGCCGATCGGCGCGTCGGCCGGGCGGTTGGCGGTCGCGGGGACATAGCCCTTGCCGGTGTCGGCGACGAGTTCCATGTTCAGCGTCGCGCCATCGTCGAGATGGCAGACGACATGGTCGGGGTTCATCACCTTGATGTCGCCGGACACCATGATGTCGCCCGCCTTGACGACGGCGGGGCCGGTCGCCGAAAGCTGGAGCCGCTTCGGGCCTTCGCCTTCCATCCTGAGCGCGATCTGCTTCACGTTGAGGACGATGTCGGTGACGTCCTCGCGCACGCCGGCAAGGCTCGAGAATTCGTGCAGGACGTTCTCGATCTTGATCGACGTGATCGCCGCGCCCTGGAGCGACGACAGCAGCACGCGGCGCAGCGCGTTGCCCAGCGTCAGGCCGAAGCCGCGCTCGAGCGGCTCGGCGACGAAGGTCGCCTTGCTCTTGCCGTCGCTGCCGGCCTTGATTTCCAGGTTGCTGGGCTTCTTCAATTCCTGCCAGTTCCGGATATTGACAGTCATGGACTTCCCTTTGCTTTTGCGGGACGGGTCGGGGTCGCGGCCTGCCCTCGCGTGAATGGTGTGACGGCGCGGCGGCGGGGGTGCCGCCGATCCGGAAGCGTCAGACGCGGCGGCGCTTGGCCGGGCGCACGCCGTTGTGCGGGATCGGCGTCACGTCGCGGATCGACGTGATGTGGAAACCGACCGCCTGCAACGCGCGCAGCGCCGATTCGCGACCGGCGCCGGGGCCCTTCACTTCGACTTCCAGCGTGCGCACGCCGTGCTCGGCGGCCTTCTTGCCGGCATCCTCGGCGCAGACCTGCGCGGCATAGGGGGTCGACTTGCGGCTGCCCTTGAAACCCATCATGCCGGCGCTCGACCAGGCAATGGCGTTGCCCTGCGCGTCGGTGATGGTGATCATCGTGTTGTTGAAGGTCGCGTTGACGTGGGCGACCCCCGAAGAGATATTCTTGCGTTCGCGCCGACGAAGGCGCTGCGGTTCACGAGCCATGATGAAATCCTGTCCTAGATCCTGAAGCTGGCCGGCGAGGGACGGGTGGTCCCGGTCGCGGCCGCGAAGCAGGGAAGCGCGCCCGCTGGACGCGCCGCGACCTTACTTCTTCTTGCCGGCGATCGGCTTCGCCTTGCCCTTGCGGGTGCGCGCATTGGTGTGCGTGCGCTGGCCGCGGACCGGCAGGCCCTTGCGGTGGCGCAGACCACGGTAGCAGGCGAGGTCCATCAGTCGCTTGATGTTCATCGCCGTCTCGCGGCGCAGGTCGCCCTCGACCGTCAGGTCGGCGTCGATCGCTTCGCGGATCTGCAGCACCTCGGCGTCGCTGAGGTCCTGAATGCGGCGGCTGTGGTCGATCCCCAGCTTGTCGGCGATGCCGACGGCGGTCTTGCGGCCGATGCCGTGGATATAGGTGAGCGCGATGATCACGCGCTTGTTGGTGGGCAGGTTGACGCCCGCGATACGTGCCATGTAATCTTTCTCCTGCTCCACAGGGCACGCTGGCAAACGGGCCCTATCTCAAAGCGTCTGATTTCCAACGCAAAAAGCGGACCACGAAGCCGCGTCCCGCGTTTCGCCGTCCGGTCGGTATGTTGGAATAGGCCGCAACTAGGGCGAGTCGCCCCGATTGTCAAGCAAAGTGCCGGTCCGGCGGCTCGCCGATCCGTACCTCTCTGCCGTCTAGGACGTCGCCGCCACCGCCCGGTCGTGCAGCCGGTCGACGACGGCCGCGTGGATGCCCGGGGCACAGGCGATGACGCCGAAGGCCTGCGCGCTCGGCGTGTTGAAGGCGAGCGGCTGGCCGAAGGCGTCGGTCACGGTCGCGCCGGCCTCCGCCGCGATCAGCGCCGCCGCGGCGACGTCCCATTCGAACCCCCAGCGCAGCGTCGCGACCAGGTCGGCGCGGTCGTCGGCGACCAGCGCCATGCGCAGCGCGATGCTGTTCGGCTTGGTCACCATCACCAGATCGCGGTCGACCTTCGGCAGGCTGTCGGCGGGGACGCGCGCGCCGTCGAAGGCGACGCGGCGGCTGGCGCGCAGCGTTTCGCCGTTCAGCGTCGCGCCCTGACCCTTGCGCGCGACCCACAGTTCGTCGAGTGCGGGCGCATAGAGGACCCCGACCTGCGGCGCGCCGTCGATGACGAGCGCGACCGAGACCGCCCAGCCGGGGCGGCCGCGGATGAAATCGCGCGTGCCGTCGATCGGATCGACGCACCACAGCGCGCGCCGCGACAGCCGGTCGGCATTGTCGGCGGTCTCTTCCGACAGCCAGCCGGCCTCGGGAACCATCGCGCCGAGCACCGCCTTGAGCCGCGCATCGACCGCGAGATCGACGTCGCTGACCGGATTGTCGTGCGACTTGTGCCAGACGTCGATCGCCTTTCCCTCGCCGCGCCAGCGCGCCATCGCCATGTCGCCGACCTCGCGCGTGGCGGCGATCACGGCTTCGAGGTTGCGGGCGGGCATCGGATGGCGAGGCCTTAGCTGCTGGCCACCGTCATGCCGTCGATGCGGAGCGTCGGCACATTGGTCGCATGACGGAAGACGAGGTCGCTGGCGGGAACCAGCGCCGCGAACATGTCGATCAGGTTCCCGGCGATGGTGAATTCGGCGATCGGCCCCGCGATCGCCCCGTCGCGGATCGCGAAGCCCGACGCGCCGCGACTGTAGTCGCCGGTCACGGCGTTGACGCCCTGGCCGATCAGTTCGGTCACATAGACGCCTTCGCCGATATCGGCGATCAGCGCTTCGGGGGACAGGGCGCCGGGGGCGAGGTGCAGGTTGCTGGCGGTCACGCCCGCCGCGCCGCCGCCGCGACTGGCATGGCCGGTCGGCGCCAGGCCGAGCTGGCGCGCCGACGCGGTGTCGAGCAGCCAGCCGGTGATCCGCCCGTCCGCCACGATGTCGCGCGCGCCAGTCGGCAGGCCTTCGCCGTCGAAGGCGCGGCTGCGCAGGCCGCGCGGCCGGTGCGGTTCGTCGCGGACGACGATGCCGCTGTCGAACAGTGCCCGATCCTCCTTGCCGAGCAGGAAGCTGGTGCCGCGCGCGACGGCGGGACCGGCCATCGCGCCGAGCAGATGGCCGAGGATGCTGCCGCCGACGCGCGGATCGAGCACCACCGGGACCTTGCCGACCGGCGCCTTGCCCGGATTCAGCCGCGCGACGGCGCGGGTGCCGGCGCGCGCGCCGATCTCCGCCGCGCTTTCGAGGTCCGGCAGATGGTGCGCGCTGTGCCAGCCGTAATCGCGCTGCATCGCGGCGCCTTCGCCGGCGATCACGCTCGCCGACAGGCTGTGCCCGCTCGATCCGTAGCCGCCGGCGAAGCCGTGGCTGGTGGCGAGGGCGAAGCGGGTGCGGCTGTGGCTCGCGGTGCCGCCCTCGCTGTTGGTCACGCCCGCGACGGCGCGCGCGGCTTCCTCGACCGCCAGCGCCGCGGCGCGCAGCGCCTGCGGGTCGGCCTGGCTGCCGTCGTCGAGGTCGAGGTCGGGCACCGGGCCCTTGTAGAGCAGTTCTTCCGGCGCGAGGCCCGCATAGGGGTCCTCGGGCGCTTCGCGCGCCATGGCGACGCAGCGCTCGACCAGCTTCGCCAGTTCGCCCGCGTCCATATCGGCGGTCGAAACGCTCGCGCTGCGTCGCCCGACGAAGACGCGCAGCGAGATATCCTGCCCCTCGGACCGCTCGACATCCTCGAGCTGGCCGAGCCGCATCGACACTCCGGTCGCGGCGTTGCAGTAGTAAAGGGCGTCGGCGGCGTCGGCGCCCGCCTTGGTCGCGGCGTCGCAGAGCATCTGCGCGCGGTCGAGGGCTTCGGAAACACTCAGCATGGCCGCGCCCTATACGGCGCGGGACCGGTCGTCAAAATCAAAGTCGGCGGCGCCGTCCTAGAGGGTGATGGCGGCGAAACCCTGCGTCGCCGCCATCGCGCCGCTGACCCACAGGAAGGGCAGGGCGAGCGCGGCGACCCACAGGCGGCGGACGTCGCGGCGGAAGCGCGCGTGCAATCCCCAGCTCGCGAGCGCCTGGCGGCTCAGATGATACCAGCGCCGCTCGGTCAGCCGCGCGGCGGGAAGGGCGAGTGCGACCAGCATGACGAGCGCAACGATGATGAAGGCGGACGGCGCGCCGGCGGCGATCGCGCTCGACACCAGCCAGATCTGGAGGGCGGCGAAAACGAGCAGCGCGGCGGCCGCGTGCAAGGTCATCCGGCGGCCGAGGCTGCGTGCCGCGGGCACGCTCGGCGGCAAGCGCTTCCACAGGCGCGGTCCGAATGCTGATGCCATGTTTTCAGCCTCCCCGGCTGGCGATTCCCAGAAACCCCAGGTTTTCAGCCGTTAATCCCCAAGTCAAGCCACGATGCCAGCGATTCGTTAATTTTTTCGTCATTTCATCGCAGATTCCGAACGATTTCGCGGTGCGCCGTTGCTCCATGGCGACCATCGAGCCGCAGAGGCCGTTGGTCGAAACCCGGCACCGGCGAAAGCGCGCGTCGGGCATCGGGCCCGAAACGCGGCCCTCTCTTCCGCTCGACACGAACGGCGAGATGGGCCAGATTTAGGGCGCGATGCCTTCATCGGGCGACCGCCATCCATCGCGCAACATGGGGAAATCATCATGCGTCATCTGTCTTTTCTGGCCGCGCTGGCCCTGCCGCTGGCGTCCGTTCCGGCTGCCGGGCAGGAGGCGCCCGCCGACGTGCAGCCGAAGCCCTCGGCGCTGGTCGCCGACGGCATGCCCGACGTCCCCGCGGCGCTTGCGGCGGCGACGCGGCCCTATATGGAATATCGCGGCGCGTCCTTCGTCGGCTGGAACCCCGGCGACAAGACGATGCTGATCGCGACGCGCTTCGGCAACACGACCCAGCTTCACCGCGTCGCGGCACCGATGGGCGCGCGCGAGCAACTGACGTTCGAGGCGGAGCCTGTCGGCCAGGGCGTGTGGGCGCCCGCGACCGGCGACCTGATGCTGGTCCAGAAGGACATCGGCGGCAACGAATTCTATCAGATCTACACGATGACGGACGGGCGCCTGACGCTGCTGACCGACGGCAAGAGCCGCAACGCGCTCAATGCCTGGAGCAAGGACGGCAGCCTCATCGCCTTCACCTCGACGCGGCGGAACGGCCGCGACAGCGACATCTATGTCATGAACCCGCGCGACCCCGCGTCGGCGCGCCTCGTCGCGCAGGTCGACAGCAACGGCTGGGCGGTCGCCGGCTTCGCGCCCGACAAGAGCTGGGCGCTCGTCGCCAGATATGCCTCGGTCGAAAAGACCGACCTGTTCCGCCTCGACCTGGGCAGCGGCGCGATGACGCCGATCGGCGACCATGGCAAGACGGTGGCCTATGGCGAGGCGGCTTTCGCGCCCGACGGAGCCATCTGGGTGACGAGCGACGAGGGCAGCGACTTTCAGCGTCTCGGCACGCTCGACCCCGCGACCGGCGTCTTCACGCCGCGCGGGCCGGCGGAATCGTGGGACGTCGAGGCGTTCGACCTGTCGGACGACGGGCGCTTCGTCGCCTATGCGATCAACGAGGCGGGGGCGAGCCGCCTGCGCGTGCTCGACGTCGCGAGCGGCCGGGCGCGCACGGTCGACGGCCTGCCCGCGGGCGTGATCGGCCATGTCGAGGTCGCGCCGTGGGGTGCGATCGGCATCGGCTTTACCTCGGCGCGCAGCGCCGCCGACGCCTATAGCGTCGATCCCGAAACGCTCGCGGTGACGCGCTGGACCAAAAGCGAGACCGGGGGGCTCGACGCGGCGCGCAACATCGAACCCGAACTGGTCAAGGTGAAGAGCTTCGACGGGCTGGAGATGTCGGGCTTCCTCTATCGTCCCGACCCCGCGAAATTCCCGGGCAAGCGACCGCTGATCATGCACGTTCACGGTGGGCCCGAAAGCCAGTGGCGTCCCGAATTCCTGGGCAGCACCAACTATCTGATCAACGAACTGGGCGTCGCCTATTTCTATCCCAACGTCCGCGGTTCGACCGGCTATGGCAAGCGTTTCGTCGGGCTCGACAACGGGCCGTTCAAGCGCGAGGACAGCGTTCGCGACATGGGCGTCTTCCTCGACGCGCTGGCGAAGGACAAGGGGCTCGACGCGGCGCGCTTCGGCCTGACCGGGCGCAGCTACGGCGGCTATATGTGCTACGCCGCCGCGACCCATTTCGCCGACAAGCTGCGCGCGAACCTGTGTGTCGTCGCGATCTCGAACTTCGTGACCTTCCTCGAGAACACGCAGGAATATCGGCGCGACCTGCGCCGTGTCGAATATGGCGACGAGCGCGATCCGGCGCAGCGCCAGAAGCTGATGGAGATCTCTCCGCTGACGCGCGTTTCCGACATCCGCAAGCCGCTGTTCGTCGTCACCGGCGCCAACGATCCGCGCGTGCCGGCGTCGGAGGCGGACCAGATCGTCGCCGCGGTGCGCGGCAACGGCGGCACGGCCTGGAGCCTTGTGGCGACCAACGAGGGGCACCAGTGGGGCAAGAAGGAGAATGTCGATTACACCTTCTGGACCTCGCTGCTCTTCTGGCAGCATTATCTGCTGAACTGATCAGCTCGGGTCGAAATCGGCGATCAGGTCGTGGCGGTCGCCGGGAAAGAGCTGGCGGACATAGGTGACATAATCGCGCGCGCGCCACGTCCAGCGTTCGAGGCTCAGGCAGGCGGTTCCCGGCCGGATCGCCAGCCGCCGCGCCTCGGCCGCCGACGCAGCGACGGCGCGGATGCGGTGGCGCGCGTGGGTCCAGGGGACATGGCCGAGCAGCCAGGTGCCGGGCGCCGTGTCGGCGAAATCTTCGTCCGCGCATCCGGGCACGGCGGCGAGCGAGATCCAGCGCTCCTCGATCGCGAACGGCAGGTCGTCGGCGAAATGCACCCCCTCGACCGCCAGCGCCGCGCCGGCGATCCCGGCGATATCCGGCGCTTCGCCCGCGGCGAGCGCCGCGCGTCGGGTCCGCTGCCAGCGATAGGTCTCGCCCTTGGCGGCGGCGACGCTGGCGAGGTCGGGGACTTCGAGCACGGCCGACTGGCTGTGCGGGCGCGCGACGAAGCTTCCCGCCTTGCGCCGCCGCTCGATCAGCCCGGCGCGCGCCAGCGTCTCCATCGCCTTGCTCACCGTCGCGCGCGCGCAGCCATAATGCGCGGCAAGCTCGGTCTCATAGGGAATGCGGGTCCCCGGCGGCCATTCGCCCGAATGAATCCGCGCGCTGATGTCGCCGCGAATCCGCTGGTCGAGCGTCGCGGTCATGCGAGCAGGCGTTCCAGCGTCGCGGTGTAGCGCGCCGCGATCGCCGGGGCGGCGACGTGGCGGCCGCCTTCGACGCACAGCCGGCCCCCGCGCCACACGCGGTCGATCGGGCCGGTGCGGCCCGCGAAGATCCAGCGGTCGAGCAGGGTGGCCGGATCGGCGCCGGCGAGCGTCGGGTGCGTCATGTCGAGGCTGACCATGTCGGCGGGCGCGCCGGCCGACAAGCCCCCCGTGACGCCGAGCGCCTGCGCGCCGCCCGCGAGCGCGGCGTCGAACAGCGTGCGTCCGACCGAATCCTGGCCGTTTCCGGCGAGCAGCACGCGCCGCCGGTCGCGCAGCCGCTGCGAATATTCGAGCGCGCGCAATTCGGAGGCGAGGTCGATCGCGATGTTCGAATCGGTGCCGACCCCGAAGCGCCCGCCCGCCCGCAAATAGCGTGTCGCGGGAAAGATGCCGTCGCCGAGGTTGGCCTCCGTCACCGGACACAGGCCCGCGACGGCACCGCGCGCCGCGAGCGCGTCGCATTCGGCGTCGGTCAGATGGGTGGCGTGGATCAGGCACCAGCGCGCGTCGATCCCCGCTTCGTCGAGCAGCCATTCGACGGGGCGCATGCCGCTCCACGCGAGGCAGTCGCCAACCTCGCGCTGCTGTTCGGCGGCATGGATATGGATCGGGCCATCGGCGGTGAGTGCCGTCACCTCGGCCAGTTCGGCGGGCGTCACCGCGCGCAGCGAGTGCGGCGCGACCCCCAGCGTCGCGTCGGCGGGAAGCAGGGCGCGGCTCGCCTCGACCAGCCGCGCGAAGCCGTCGCGCGACGACAGGAAACGCTTCTGCCCCGGACTGGGCTCGGCGCCGCCGAAATTGCCGTGCGCGTAGAAGACGGGCAGCAGCGTCAGGCCGATGCCGGTCGCGTCGCACGCCGCGACGATCGCGCCTGCCATCGCGGCGGCATCGGCATAGGGCCGTCCGTCGGGGTCGTGGTGGAGGTAATGGAATTCGCCGACGCGGGTGAATCCCGACTCCAGCATCTCGGCATAGGCCTGCGCGGCGACGGCGACGACGTCGTCGGGGGTCATGCGCGCGAGGAAGCGGTACATGACCTCGCGCCAGCTCCAGAAATCGTCGTCGCGCCCGGCGCCGCGCTCCGACAGGCCCGCCATGCCGCGCTGGAAGGCGTGGCTGTGGACGTTGCAGAGGCCGGGCAGGGCGACGGCGTGGACCTCGGCCGACCCCGCCGCGCTATCGGGCTCGACCCGGGTGATCCGGCCCGCTTGGTGGGTGATCAGGACGGCGTTCCGCCATCCGTCGGGCAGCAGCGCCTGCCGGAACCAAAGCTGTTGCATTCCGATCCTCCCTTGTTATGACTAGACATAATAACGGATCAGGCGGAGGGCAATGGCCGATCGACTGTGGATCAATGCGCGGGTCGCGACGATGAGCGACGATGGTCTCGGCATCATCGAGCGCGGCGCCGTCGCGGCCGAGGGCGGGCGGATAGGCTTCGTCGGGCCGCAGGCGGACGCGCCAACAAGCGCGCGCGAGACGATCGACTGCGGGGGGCGCTGGATCACCCCCGGCCTGATCGATTGCCACACCCACCTTGTCTACGCCGGGACGCGCGCCGCCGAATGGCGGATGCGGCTGGCGGGCGCGCGTTACGAGGAGATTGCGGCGGCGGGCGGCGGCATCGTCTCGACCGTGCAGGCGGTGCGCGCGGCGAGCGAGGCCGATCTGGTCGCGGCGTCGCTGCCGCGGCTCGACGCGATGCTCGCCGACGGGGTGACGACGGTCGAGATCAAGTCGGGCTATGGCCTGTCGCTCGACGACGAACTGCGGATGCTGCGCGCGGCGAAGGCGCTGGCTGCGGCGCGGCCGGTGCGCGTCGCGGCGACCTTCCTCGGCGCGCACAGCGTTCCGCCGGAATATAAGGGGCGCGCCGACGAGTATATCGCGCTCGTCTGCGACACGATGATCCCGGCGGTGGCGGGGCTTGCCGACGCGGTCGACGTCTATTGCGACACGGTCGGCTTCACCCCCGCGCAGACCGAGCGCGTGCTGGTCGCGGCGAAGGCGGCCGGGCTGCCGGTCAAGATTCACGCGGAACAGCTTTCGGACCAGCATGGCGCGGCGCTCGCGGCGCGGTACGGGGCGCTGTCCGCCGACCATCTCGAACATCTGGGCGCCGACGGGATCGCCGCGATGGCGGCGGCTGGCAGCGTCGCGGTGCTGCTGCCCGGCGCCTATTATTTTCTGCGCGACGAAACGAAGCCGCCGGTCGCGGCGCTCGTGGCCGCGGGAGTGCCGCTGGCGGTCGCGACCGACTGCAATCCCGGCACGTCGCCGCTCACCTCGCTGCGTTTGGCGATGAACATGGCGGCGACTTTGTTCGGACTGACGGTCGAGCAATGCTGGCTGGGCGTAACGCGCCACGCGGCGCGGGCGCTGGGACTGAACGGGCGCGTGGGGACGCTCGAGGTCGGCAAGGACTGCGACCTCGCGATCTGGTCGGTCGAGACGCTGGCCGAGGTTCCCTATCACATGGGGATGAGCCCGCTGCACGCCCGCGTCTTTCAGGGGGATATGCTTCAGGGGAATATGTTTCAGGGGAACGGGTGATGACGACGATGCTGACGCCGGGCGCGGTGACGCTTTCGCAGTGGCACGCCATCTATCGCGGCGACGCGCCGCCGCTCGACCCGTCGTGCATGGCGCGCGTCGATGCCGGGGCGGCGGCGGTCGCGCGCATCCTCGCGCGCCAGCGGCCGGTCTATGGCATCAACACCGGTTTCGGAAAGCTGGCGAGCGTGCGCATCGCCGACGACGAACTGAGCGCGCTCCAGCGCAACATCATTCTCAGCCATTCGGCCGGGGTGGGCGACCCCACCCCCGCGCCCGTCGTGCGGCTGATGCTGGCGCTCAAGCTCGCCAGTCTTGCGCAGGGCGCCTCGGGCGTGCGGCGCGAGACGGTGCAGATGCTGGACGCGATGCTCGCGCGCGACTGCCTGCCCGTGGTGCCGTGCCAGGGGTCGGTCGGCGCGAGCGGCGACCTCGCGCCGCTGTCGCACATGGCGGCGGCGATGATGGGGGTGGGCGAGATCGTCTGGCAAGGGCGTCGGATGCCCGCCGCCGACGCTCTGCGCGCCGCCGACCTGCCGATCCTGGCGCCGGGGCCGAAGGAAGGGCTGGCGTTGCTCAACGGGACGCAGTTCTCATGCGCCTATGCGCTCGCCGGGTTGTTCGAGGCTGACCGGCTGTTCCGTGCCGCGCTGCTCACCGGCGCGCTGTCGACCGAAGCGGCGAAGGGCACCGATGCGCCCTTCGACCCGCGCATCCACGCCCTGCGCCGCCATCGCGGGCAGATCGAGGTCGCGGCGGCGCTGCGCGCGCTGATGACCGATTCGGGGATTCGCGCTTCGCACCGCGACGACGATCCGCGCGTTCAGGACCCCTATTGCCTGCGTTGTCAGCCGCAGGTGATGGGCGCCGCGCTCGACGTGCTGCGACAGGCGGCGGCGACGCTGGAGGACGAGGCGAACGGCGTCTCCGACAATCCGCTGATCTTCCCCGACACCGACGAGGCGCTGTCGGGCGGCAATTTCCACGCCGAGCCCGTCGCCTTCGCCGCCGACATGATCGCGCTCGCGATCTGCGAGATCGGCTCGATTGCCGAGCGCCGCGTCGCGATGCTCGTCGATCCGGCGCTGTCGGGGCTTCCCGCCTTCCTGACCGCGCATCCGGGGCTCAACTCGGGCTTCATGATCCCGCAGGTCACGGCGGCGGCGCTCGTCTCCGAGAACAAGCAGCGCGCCTATCCGGCGAGCGTCGATTCGATCCCGACCTCGGCGAACCAGGAGGATCATGTGTCGATGGCGGCGCACGGCGCGCGGCGGCTGCTCGCGATGGCGGCGAATGCGCAGAATGTCATCGGCATCGAACTGCTCGCCGCGGCGCAGGGCTGCGACTTCCACGCCGGGCTGCGCTCGTCGGAGGCGCTCGAACGGGTGCGCGCGCGGCTGCGCCGCGACGTGCCGGGGCTGGGTGAGGATCGCTATTTCGCCAGCGACATGGCGGCCGCGACGGCGCTGGTGCGGGGCGATGCGCTGGCGGAGGCGGCGGGTGTCGCCCTGCCGGGCGTGATACGATGAGCGGCGACTGGCTTCGCGTCGCGCGCGGGGAGGCGCCGCTGATCCTGTGCTTTCCGCACGGCGGCACGGCGATCCCCGACCTGCTGGCGGCGCGGTTCATGTCGCCGTGGCTCGCGCGCAAGGACGCCGACTGGTGGATCGAGGCGCTCTACGGTTTCGGCGCGGAACTCGGTGCGACGACGATCGCGACTGATATCTCGCGCAGCGTCATCGACATGAACCGCGACCCCAGCGGCGTTTCGCTCTACCCGGGGCAGGCGACGACCGAGCTGTGCCCGACGACGAGCTTCGACGGCGAACCGCTCTATCGCGGCGATCCGCCCGGCGCGGACGAGATCGAACGGCGCACGGCGACATGGTTCGCGCCCTATCACGCGGCGATCGAGGCGGAGATCGCGCGGCTGCGCGCCGTCCATCCGGCGGTCGTCGTCTATGACTGCCATTCGATCCGCAGCCATGTGCCGCGGCTGTTCGACGGCGAACTGCCGCAGTTCAACATCGGCACCAACAGCGGGCGAAGCTGCGCGCCCGCGCTCGCCGACGCGGTCGAGGCGGTGTGCGCGGCGAGCGGCTTCGGTCATGTCCGCGACGGCCGCTTCAAGGGCGGCTGGACGACGCGGCATTACGGCCGCCCCGAAGCGGGCGTGCACGCGATCCAGATGGAACTCGCCTGCCGCGGTTACATGACCGAGCCCGCCTCGCCCGACGAGAGCAATTGGCCGAGCCCGCTCGACGCCGATCCCGCGATCCTGCCGACGCTGCGGCAGGGGATCGCCGCCGTGCTCGATTTCGCGAAAGGATGCCCATGACCCGCCTCGACAACAGCCGCATCATCCGCCCCGCCACCGGCACCGACCTGTCCGCCAAAAGCTGGCTGACCGAAGCGCCGCTGCGGATGCTGATGAACAATCTGCACCCCGACGTCGCCGAGCGGCCCGAGGAGCTGGTCGTCTATGGCGGCATCGGCCGCGCGGCGCGCGACTGGGAAAGCTATGACCGCATCGTCGCGGCGCTGTGCCGGCTCGAGGACGACCAGACCTTGCTCGTCCAGTCGGGCAAGCCGGTCGGCATCTTCCGCACCCACGCCGACGCGCCGCGCGTGCTGATCGCGAACAGCAACCTCGTCCCGCACTGGGCGACGTGGGAGCATTTCAACGAACTCGACCGGCGCGGGCTCGCCATGTACGGACAGATGACCGCCGGGTCGTGGATCTACATCGGCAGTCAGGGCATCGTGCAGGGCACCTACGAGACGTTCGTCGAGATGGGGCGCCAGCATTATGGCGGCGACCTGTCGGGCCGCTGGCTGCTCACCGCCGGGCTCGGCGGCATGGGCGGCGCGCAGCCGCTCGCCGCAGTGATGGCGGGCGCCTCGTGCCTCGCGATCGAATGCCAGCCGAGCCGGATCGAGATGCGGTTGCGCACCGGCTATCTCGACCACCGCGCCGACACGATCGAAGAGGCGCTGGCGATCATCGAAGCAAGCTGTGCGGACCGGAAGCCGGTCTCGGTCGGACTGCTCGGCAATGCCGCCGAAATCCTGCCCGACCTGTTCGCGCGCGGGGTGCACCCCGACCTGCTCACCGACCAGACCTCGGCGCACGATCCGGTGAACGGCTATTGCCCCGCCGGCTGGAGCGTCGCCGAGTGGGTCGAGAAGCGCGAGAGCGACCCGCAGGCGGTGGCGCGGGCGGCCAAGGCGTCGATGGCGACGCACGTCCGCGCGATGCTCGATTTCCACGCCGCGGGGGTGCCGACCACCGACTATGGCAACAATATCCGGCAGATGGCGAAGGACGAGGGCGTCGACAACGCCTTCGATTTCCCGGGCTTCGTCCCCGCCTATATCCGCCCGCTCTTCTGCCGCGGCGTCGGCCCGTTCCGCTGGGCGGCGCTGTCGGGCGATCCCGAGGACATCTACCGCACCGACGCCAGGGTGAAGGAACTGCTGCCGGACGACACGCATCTTCACACCTGGCTCGACATGGCGCGCGAGCGGATTCAGTTCCAAGGTCTGCCGGCGCGCATCTGCTGGGTCGGGCTCGGCGACCGCCACCGGCTGGGCCTCGCGTTCAACGAGATGGTCGCGAAGGGCGAGCTCAAGGCGCCGGTGGTGATCGGCCGCGACCATCTCGATTCGGGGTCGGTGGCGAGCCCCAACCGCGAGACCGAGGCGATGAAGGACGGCACCGACGCGGTTTCCGACTGGCCGCTGCTCAACGCGCTGCTCAACACCGCGAGCGGGGCGACCTGGGTGTCGCTGCACCATGGCGGCGGCGTCGGCATGGGCTATTCGCAGCACGCGGGCATGGTGATCGTCGCCGACGGCAGCGAGGCGGCGGCGAAGCGGCTCGAACGCGTGCTGTGGAACGATCCCGCGACCGGCGTGATGCGCCATGCCGACGCGGGATACGAAATCGCGATCGACTGCGCGCGCGAAAAGGGCCTCGACCTGCCGTCGCTGGCCTGAGGTCGTTCACGCCGGCGCGCGCACGTCCCCTGCGGCGCCGCTCTGGAACCAGTCGGTCAACCGGCGGCATGCCTCTTCGACCAGTTCGGCGCTCAGCGCGTAGCTGAAACGGATGAAGCGATGGCCGTTCTCGGGGTCGAAATCGATCCCCGGCGCGGTGGCGAGCGCAGTGTCGGCGAGCAGCCGCTTGCAGAACGCCATGCTGTCGTCGGTCAGATGCGCGATCGACGCATAGACATAGAAGGCGCCGTCCGACGGCGCGATATCGGTGATGCCGAGATCGGCGAGGGTGGCGAGCAGCCGCTCGCGATTGCGGCGATAGACGTCGACGCGCGCGTCGAGTTCGGGCTCGCAGTCGAACGCCGCGAGCGCGGCATGCTGGCTGAGCGCAGGGGGCGACAGGAAGAGGTTGCCGGCGCGCGCCCGCGCGGCGTCGACCAGCGCCTCGGGACAGATCACCCAGCCGAGCCGCCACCCAGGCATGCCGTAATATTTGGAGAAGCTGTTGATGACGAAGGCGTCGTCGTCATGGTTCAGGATCGACTGGGTCTCGATCCCGTAGCTCAGGCGATGATAGATTTCGTCGGAGATGATGCGGACGCCGCGCTCGCGGCACGCCGCCGCGATCTCCGCCAGTTCGTGCGGCGGAATGATCGTGCCGGTCGGATTGGCGGGACTGGCGACGATCAGCCCGTCCGGCGCGGGCGCCGCCTCGCGGATGTGGCGCGCCGCGATCTGAAAGCGGTCGTTGGCGCCGCAGGGGATCTCGACCGGCGTCATCTCCAGCGCGCGCAACGAATTGCGATAGGCGACATAGCCGGGCCGCGCGGTCATCACCCGGCTCCCCGCGCGAAAGCCGGTGAGCAGCGCGAGGACGAGTGCCGGCGACGCGCCGCAGGTCAGGACGATGCGCCGCGGCGCGACATCGACGCCATAGGCGGCGCGATAATGGCGCGAAATGCGTTCGCGCAGCGCCGCGCTTTCCCAATAGCCGAGCATGTCGCCGCTGCTCAGCACCTGCTGCGCGGCGGCGACCGCGCCCGCCGGCGCGCCTTCCGACGGTTGGCCGAATTCCATGTGGATCACCGGGGCGCCGGCGGCGCGCATCTTCTGCGCGAGCTGGCTCAGTTCGATGGCGTGGAACGGTTCGATGGCGTCGGCGGTGCGCGGCTGGGTCATGGCGAAGGCTTGTGCCGCCTTGCCGGGCGAATGGCCAGCCCCTTGTGGCGTGGACGAGCAGGGGTGGATGGCAGGGAAATGCTTGTTCCCCGGCGAACGCCGGGGTCCAGATGGCGTAGCGCTGCCCAGTGTGGACCCCGGCGTTCGCCGGGGAGCGGTTCCTTTCCGGAAAAAGGGTACTGCCAAACTATCTCAGGAAGGCGGATGCGGATTATGGCCTGTGGGGATTCGGGATTCGGCGTGCTGCACATCCTTCGTCATGCTGAACTCGTTTCAGCATCCATGGCCGGACCTTCCCCTTTTGCGCCGTCTTTCATTTGAGGGCAGACCATGATCCGCGTCCTGTTCAGCCATCGCCGCCGCCGGGCTCGATCGCATAGTGGATCGGCTTGAAGCTGCCGCCGCAACTGTCGTAGGCCGAGCAGGCGGTGAGCCCGACGATCAGGTCCGCGAGCGCCCGCAGGCGGATGAAGTCGCCCGGCCGGGTCGTCGGGGCCTCGACCCGGATCTTGCCGTCGGGGGCGACCGGCACGTTCATGAAGATATTGAAGGCGGTCGGGATCGCGTCAGCCGCGACGGCAAAGGGTGCGAGCGCCTCGGCGAGATTGCCGAAACAGCCGCGATGCACCGGCTTGTCCGGATAGAAATGGCGGAAGGTCGCCTCGCTGCACGGCGTTAAAAGGAAGTCGTGCGTGCCGACGCTGTCCTCGACGATCTCCAGCATCGGCCGCGACCGGTTCGACCACAGGCGATGGCCGGTGGTCAGCCGGATCGTCTCCTCATAATCGAACGTCCGGCCGTTCGACAGCGCCTCGCGCGGATCGTCGGCCATGAAGGCGAGCATGTCGCTGACCTGCCCGCCCTCCGGGTCGATGACCCGAAGGCTGTCGCCGCGGGCGAGCTGGAAGGCGGTGCCGCTGCGCGGCGGGATTTCGGTCGTCATGCGCCGGCCCTCGGGTCGTGGAAGGGGCAGGCCCAGTCGTCCTCGACGGCGCGGCCGCTGTATTGCGCCGCTTCGCTCGCCTCGCCGTGGCGGGCGAGCATCGGGTTGATGCTGCCCGCAAGCCGCTCGTCGCGCGCGAGGATGCGCTCGCGCATCCGTTCATAGCGCCCTTCGGCGCGCAGCCGTTCGAACTGGTCGTGGAGGTTGAAGACGAGCACCGGCCGGTGAAAGCGGCGCGCGGGGCGCGAAGCGCGCGGATGAAGGCCGATGACGAAAAAGGCCTCGCCGCCGAAGCTCAGCGAGAAATGCGGATGGTCCGGGTCGGCATGGACGCGCGGGTCGTAAGGCAGGCCTTTCCAGGCGTCCTTGTCGGCGAGCGACTGGATGCGCTCCCACAGCGCCGTCTCGAACGCCGGCTCGTCGAGATCGTCGGGGCCGTGGAAGATCACCGCGAGGCTGCGGAAACCCGCCGGGTCGTCCTTGTAGGCGCGCGCCCATTCGAGCAGCTCGCGGTGAATCTGAAGGTCGTTCCAGCCGCTGGTGAGGTCGTGCGCCTCGACGATCCGCAGCATGTCGTTCGCCAGCGCGGATTTCGCGCCGACGCAGGGAAAATCTGGGGCGCCGACGAAAGTCCGGAATCGGCGGGAAAGATCGGTTTCGGGGGGCGCCGCAATGATACTGGTTTCCATGGTGCGGAAAACGCGGCAGAAAAGAATAAGCTGCATCGGCCGATCGACGAATCTAGATCTGGATTGTCATCCGGCCGTCTGCCGCATCGCGTCGGCGGCCGTGGTTTGAACTTGATCTGCGCCCCGCGATTGGGACACCATCGGCTATGCGCCCATCCTTCATCCTCGACCGCGACGGCGACGTCACGCTGCAGGATCAGATCCGCAAGGGCGTGATCGAACTGATGCGGTCGCAGGCGTGGCCGGCGGGGCATCGCCTGCCGTCCTCGCGCACCATGGCCCGGCTGCTCGGCGTCGCCCGCAACACGGTGACGATCGCCTATCAGCAGCTGGTCGCCGACGGGCATGTGGTGGCGCGCGAGCGAAGCGGCTTGTTCGTTTCGGGCGACCTGACCGCCGGGCGCAGCGGCTTCGGCGAGATCGCGGGCATCGCCGAGCGCGCGACCCCGAACGGATTGCCCTGGTCCGAGCGTCTGCCGCGCCTGCCGGCGCTGCCCAGGCCGCGCCCCGCCAACTGGCAGCAATATCGCTATCCCTTCCTCGACGGCTGTTTCGACGACAGCCTGTTCCCGGCCGACGAGTGGCGCGAGGCAGCCAGCCTGTCGCTGAAGCGGCGGCAGATCGCTTCCTGGTCGGGAATCGCCGACGACGATGCCGCGCTGGTCGAGGAAATCCGCACCAAGATTCTGCCGCGTCGCGGCATCTATGCCCGGCCTGACGAAATATTGCTCACGCTGGGAACGCAGCATGCGCGCCTGCTGGCGCTCGAGCTCTTCTGCGCCGAGGGGAGCCGCGTCGCGGTCGAGGACCCCGGTCCGTTCGAGCTGCGCGCGCTGATCGAGGCGCGGCGCGGCGAGGTGGTGCTCCAGCCGGTCGACGCCGACGGCATCGTCACCGACGCGCGGCTTGCAAGCTGCGACCTGGCGGTGGTGACGCCCAGCCATCAGTTGCCGACCGGCGCTACGCTGTCGCTCGACCGGCGCCGCGCGTTGCTTGCCGCCGCGGAGGCGCACGACCTGATCGTCGTCGAGGATGATTTCGAATGCGAGACCAACTATCTCGACCAGGATTTTCCCGCGATGCGCAGCATGGCCGGCGGCAGCCGCGTCGTCTATATCGCCGGGCTCGCCAAGGTGCTCGATCCCGGCCTGCGGCTCGGCTTCATGGTCGCCGATCGCGAGGTCGTGGCGCATCTGCGCGAACTGCGTCGGCTGTCGGTCAAACAGCCGCCGCCGAACAATCAGCGCGCCGCCGCGCAGTTCCTGTCGCTCGGTCATTATGATTCGATGATGCGGCGCATCGGGCGCGAGTTCCGGGTGCGCCAGATGGCGCTGCGCGATGCGCTCAACCACTATCTGCCGCGCTCGATCGCGATCCAGCCGGTGCGTGGCGGGACGACGATGTGGGTGCGCGGTCCCGACGGCCTCGACGTCGCCGAGCTGGCCGCGGCGGCCGAACGCCGCGGAGTGCTGTTCGAGCGGGTCGATCCCTATTACGCCGGCAGTCCGCCGCCGGCGCTGTTCCGGCTCGGCGTCACCAGTCTGCCGGCCGATCGCATCCGGCCCGGCGTCGCGGCGCTGACCGCGGCGCTCAACGACGTGCTGGAGAAGAAGGCCGATCCGCTGCCGATCCTGACCGGCCGGGCGCTGCGCCGCAAGATGAGCGGCGCGCGGCTCGATTGCCGAACCATCTATGGCGACCCCTGCACCATATTGCTGCTGCCCGACGGCACGATGACCGGGTGCGCGGGCCATGCCGACGAAGACGTCGACACGGGGCGCTGGTGGATCGAGGGCGACCGCTGGCATCGCCAATGGCAGAGCTGGTCCTATGGCGAGGCGGCGGCCTTCCACGTCGCGGTCGAGGGCGACGTCATCCAGTGGCTGGACCCCGGCCACCGCGTCGTCGACTGGGCGGTGATCGGACGCATCGGCAATCTGGCACCATCCTGATTTCCAAACTGGACCTATCGCAAGACGTGCCCGGGAGGCACCATGATAACCGGACGCGCCCCGATTGGCGCGCCGGGGAGGATCATGACTCATTTCGCGATCGCCGGACTGCAACTGGCCCTGCCGCGCGGCGACAATCTGGACCGCATTGCCGAGGAAATCCGCCTCGTCCGCCGCCGTTTCGGCTGGGTCGACATGGTGGTGCTGGGCGAACTGTCCTGCTTCGGCCCGGCCACCGCGCACGCGCAGCCGTTGCCCGGTCCGGCCGAGGACGCCTTCGCCGCGATGGCGCGCGAGCATGGGCTGTGGCTGGTCAACGGATCGCTGTTCGAGCGCGACGGCGATGCGATCTACAACACGACCAGCGTATTCGCCCCCGACGGCAGCATCGCCGCGCGGCACCGCAAGATCTATCCCTTCTATCCCTATGAAGAAGGGGTGACGGGCGGCAGCGAGCCGACCGTGTTCGACGTCCCCGGCGTCGGGCGCTTCGGGCTCGCCATCTGCTACGACATCTGGTTCCCCGAGGTCGTGCGCTCGCTGATCTGGCGCGGGGCGGAAGTGATCCTCAACCCGGTGATGACCAACACGATCGACCGCGACGTCGAACTGTCGATCGTCCGCGCCGCCGCCGCGACCAGCCAGGCCTATGTCGTGTCGGTCAATGTCGCGGGCGACCTCGGCTATGGGCGCTCGTGCGTCGCGGGGCCGGGCGGCGAGATGATCCACGAGGCGGGACAGGGGCGCGAGGTCATCGCCGTCGACCTCGACCTCGATCACGTCCGCCGATGCCGCGAGCGCGGCTGGCACGGTCTCGGCCAGCCGCTCAAGAGCCTTCGCGACGGCCCGCAGCATTTCGAGGCCTATGACCGCGGCCCCGCGGCTTCGCCCGCGCTGCGGGCACTCGGCCCACTGATCCAGCCCGCATCCTCGCGCGACGGCCCGGCCGCGCGGGATGGTGCGGGCACGCCCGCAATGACACAAAAGGGGGGAAAGCCATGATGATTCACACACGACTATTGGCGACGACATCGCTCGCCTGCACGGGACTGCTGGCGGTGCTGCCGGCGCCGGTCTTCGCTCAGGAGGCGGGAGCCGCGAGCGACGACACCGACATCGTCGTCACCGCGACGCGCCGCGAGGCGCGGACGATCGACATTCCGTACAATATCTCGGCGGTCGGCGGCGAGAGGATCGACGCGAACCAGACGCGCGACCAGGCCGAACTCCTCCGCTCGATCCCCGGCGTCGCGGTCGTCGACCGCGGCCGGCGCAACGCCGGCGTCATCAACACGGTGACGATCCGCGGCGTCAACGTCGACAGTGCCGCGCTCGGCGATTACGCCGTCTCGGGCATCTCGCCGGTATCGACCTATGTCAACGACACGCCGCTGTTCGCCGCCTATCTGCTCAAGGATCTCGACCGGGTCGAGGTGCTGCGCGGACCGCAGGGCACGCTCTATGGGTCGGGTGCGCTCGGTGGCACGGTGCGCTACATCCTGAAGAAGCCGGTGCTCGGCCGTTTCGAAGGGCGCGTCACCGGCGGCGTCAGCAGCGTCAAGGGATCGGACGGCATCGGCTACGAGGCCGACGTCGTGCTCAACGTGCCGCTGGGCGAGACCTTCGCGATCCGTGCGGTCGGCAGCCGCCAGCATTATCCGGGGCTCACCGACTATGTGAACGTCTACAAGCTCGATGGCGACGGCATCCCGACCGCGCCGGCAGGCGTGCTGGCGCCCGATGCCGAATATCGCCGCGTCAAGGATGCCGACTTCGTCCATGTCTGGTACGGCCGCATCGCCGCGCTGTGGCAGCCGAGCGACGCCGTCGACGTGACGCTGACCTATAACCATCAGGAAGACAAGGTCGGCGGTCGCCGCCAGATCACGCGCGGCCTCGACGGTTATGGCGAGGCGTATCGGGGATATCAGAACGGCTCGGTCCAGCTCGAACCGTCGAACCGCAACGTCGATTCGGTCGCGCTGGAGGCGAATGTCGACCTGGGCTTCGCGACGCTGACCTCCAGTTCTTCATGGTACGAGCATGAGGGCGACAGCGTCAGCGAGAATACAGGCTTCTATGCCAAGGCGGGTTTCCTCGCTTTCTATTACAACTATCCGCGCCCGATGGCGTCGGCGGTGCGCGGCTATCGCGACAAGAGCTTCGTGCAGGAACTGCGGCTGGTGTCGAAGGGTGGCGGGCCGCTCGATTATGTGGTCGGCGCCTATTACCAGGACCAGAAGCTCTTTTCGTCGCAGGACAGCTATCTGCGCGGTTTCAAGCGCTGGTGGGACGCGGCGACGGGCCTGACTGCCGCGGTCGCGGGCGATCAGGATTTCTTCTATCGCCGGCACGAGAATTTCAAGGATCGCGCGCTGTTCGGCGAGCTGACCTGGCATGTCACCGATACGGTCGATCTGACCGGCGGGGTGCGCTATTTCTGGAACAAGGCGCGCAACGACACCTCGATCGACATTCCGATTTTCCCCTCGTTGTCGCAGCCGACCGACGCGACCTTCCGCACCAGCGAGGACAAGGCGCTGTTCAAGGGCAATCTGTCGTGGAAATTCGCCGACCGCGGTCTGCTCTATGCCACGGTGTCGCAGGGCTATCGCCGAGGCGGGTCGAACGCCGTGCCGACGATCGGCCGCTATGCCGAGGACCCGTCGTGGCAGCAGTACAAGTCGGACACGCTGATCAACTATGAGGTCGGCGTGAAGGGCGGCGTCGGCGGGCTGACCTACAACCTCGACGCCTTCTATATCGACTGGAAGGACATCCAGCTCAACACCGCGACGCCGGTCTGGGGTTTCTATGTCGTCCAGAACGGCGGCAAGGCGCGCTCGCAGGGCATCGAGGCGCAGGTCGAGGGCCGGTCGGGCGGCTTCCACTATGCGCTCGGCTACACCTATGTCGACGCGAAGCTGACGCGCGACTTCTTCTCCCCCGACCCCAGCCGCACATTGATCGGGCGCGACGGCGACCGGTTGCCCGGTTCGGCGCGCCACATCCTGACCGGCAGCGCCGATTACAGCTTCGACCTGGGCGACGACACCAGCCTGACGCTGCGCGGCGACGGCTTCTATCAGTCGTCGACGCGCAACGCGATCAGCACCTCGCCCAAGTTCAACGTGCGTCTGCCGGGCTTCTCGATCTGGAACGCCTCGGCGACGCTGCGCAAGGGGTCTTATGGGCTGACGCTGTTCGTCAAGAATCTGTTCAACGCGGACGGCGTCACCGGCATCTTCACCGAAGCCTATATGGGGACGTCGCCGGGGCAGGGCTATTACGGCAACGGATCGAAGGATATGATCACGCTACCGCGCACCGTCGGCCTGTCGGCGGACGTGCGTTTCTGACGGTCATGGCGCCGCCCGCCGCTCCTCTTTCCCGCGCTCGTCCCGGCGATTTCGACGCCGGGCTGGCGCGGGCGAGAGAGGCGGCGCTGGGCGGCCGCTACCGCGAGGCGCGCACGATCCTCGCCGCCATCGAGGAACGCGCGTGGGACAACCCCCGCGACCTGCGCCGTCTTGCCGAATATCACGGTCATATGAACCGGCCGGTCGAGGCCGAGCGCTGTTGCGCCCGTGCGGTCGAACTGGCGCCGGACGATGCGCGGGCGCATTATGATCTTGCCGCCGCGTCGATCGCGATCGGCCGGATCGATGCGGCGGAGGCGCATTTCGACCGGGTGATCGCGGCCGATCCGCGCGACTGGGACGCATGGGCCAATCGCTCGACGCTGCGCCGCGCGACGGCGGAGCGCAACCATGTCGCGGCGCTGGATCGCGCGATGGCGGCGGCGGGGCGCGACGTGGAAGCGCGCATCGCGCTCGGCCATGCGCTGGCGAAGGAACTCGAGGACCTTGGCGACCATGACCGGGCGTTCGCGGTTCTGAAGGCGGCCGCCGATGCGCGGCGCGCGCGCCTGTCCTATCGCGTTGCAGACGATGTCGCGACGATGGCGGGAATCGCCGACGCCTTTTCGGCCGAACGCCTGCGCGGCGCACCGCCACCGGCCGCCGAGCCGGGGCCGATCTTCATTCTCGGCCTGCCGCGCAGCGGGACGACGCTGGTCGACCGCATCCTCTCGTCGCACAGCCGCGTCGCAAGCCTCGGCGAAATTCAGGATTTCGCGCTCGCGCTGGTCGAGGGGGCGGGGACGGCGCAGGGCAAGGCCGACCTCATCCTTCGCAGCGCCGCGATGGACCATGCCGCGCTCGGCCGCGCCTATCGCGCGCGCATCGCCGAGCGCGATCCGGGCGCGCCGTTCGCGATCGACAAGACGCCGCTCAATTGCCTCTATATCGGGCTGATCGCGCTCGCGCTGCCCGACGCGCGCATCGTCCATGTCCGGCGCGGAGCGATGGACGGCTGCTATGCGATGTACAAGACCCTGTTCCGCATGGGCTATCCGTTCAGCTACGACCTTGGCGACCTCGCCGCCTATCGCATCGCCCACGAACGGCTGATGGGCCATTGGCGGGTCGCGCTGCCCGGCCGGATGATCGAGATCGACTATGAGGCGCTGATCGCCGACCAGGAGGGCGAAAGCCGCCGTCTCGTCGCGGCGTGCGGGCTCGATTGGGAGGATGGCTGCCTCGATTTTCACCGCAATCCCGCACCCGTCGCGACCGCGAGCGCGGTGCAGGTGCGCGCGCCGATCCACGACCGTTCGGTCGGCCTCTGGCGGCGCTATGAGGCCGGGCTCACGCCCCTCGCCGACGCATTGCGCGGCGCCGGTATTCCGCTGGATTACGGACGATGAGATATTGGCCGCTGATCCTCGTCGCGCTCGCGGCGCCCGGCAGCGCGGCTGCCGAGGAGCTGTTGCGCAGCGACTTCCAGCAGGGCAGCGCCGACCCGTGGCGCGCGGCGGGCGCGGGCGATGTGCGGCTAACGAGTTTCGAGGGCAATGTTTCGATGCGCCTCACCGCCGGCGCGAGCGCGCAAGTCGCGGTGCCGGTCGAGGGCAGGCGCCGCCTGTATGTGAATGCGAAGATCGCCGCCGACGCGCTCGACGACACCGCCGCCTGCATGGCCGAAGCCTCGCGCGATGATGGCGCGACATGGACGCCGATCCTTTCGGTCGGCAAGGCGCGTGCCGATGCGGTGACGCTGTGGCCGGGCGGACAGGCGCTCGCCGACGGCGGGGAAGGGCTTGGGGGCGGCCTGCTGCTTCGCCTGTCGGCGCAGGGGAAGCGCGCGACCTGCTGGTTCGACGATGTGGTGGTGACTGGCGTTGCCCGGGCCGAAACCTCCGACGCGCGGCAGGCGCTGGGCCGCGACACGTTGTTCGCAGGCGCGGGGTTCGACCGTCCGGTCGATCTGTCGGCCTTTGCGCCCGCCGCCGATGCCGCGCCGCCGCAGGCGAATTTTACCGGTCGACTGCATCTGTCGGGCGCAGCGATGGCGGGCTTTCGCCTGATCGCCGAGGAGAAGGGCTATGAACGCGGCGATACGATCCGCTCGCTGCCCGACCTCGACCTCGATCTCGTCCAGCACGGCGATGCGCTGATCCCCGCGCAGCGCGGACTGATCGCCTCGACCCATCCCGACTGGAACTGGATCGTCGAGCCCGGCCGCGTCTGGTCCGAGCCCGGTGACGGCGGGCTGGCCCGCGCCGCGCTGCCCTTTGCATTGCAGGAGCGCAATGCCAATTGCACGCACAACGGGATGCTGACCTTCCTGTTCGGCGCGGACGGAACGGTGAGCAAGGCCGCCTTTGAGATCGCGGGCGAGACCTGCCGATACCGCAAGTTCGACGCTTGGGGCTTCGTCGCGGCGCGCACTGCGCCGGGCGCGGTCGCCGATGCCGAGGCGATCGTCCGGCGGCACGAAGCGGTCGTCGCGGCGCGGCTTCCGGTGCGTCCGGTCGAGGCGCTGCCCGATGCGCTGGCACTCGCCACCGCCGCGGGACCGGAGCCGACCGTCTATGGCGCGGTGGTGGACGGCATCCATTACCGCAGCGCCTGCGTGACGCGTCATGGCGACTATCCGGCGTGCGAGGTCATCGACCTGCCGTCCTATTCGACCGCCAAGTCGCTGTTCGGCGGGGTGGCGCTGATGCGGCTCGAAAAACTCTATCCGGGCAGCGCCGGGGCGGCCATCGCTGCCTATGTCCCCGCCTGCGCGCGCGGTTGGGCGGGCGTGACGCTCAAGCAGGCGCTCGACATGACGACCGGCCGTTATCGCTCGGCCGCCTATATGGCCGACGAGGACGACCCGTCGATCGCCGGTTTCTTCGAGCCCGCCGACCATGCGGCGAAGATCGCCTTCGCCTGCACCCATTATCCGCGCAAGGCGCCGCCGGGCGGCAAATGGGTCTATCACACCTCGGACACCTATCTGCTCGGCACCGCGATGGCCGCGATCCTGCGCGAGAAGCGCGGCGCGGACGCCGATCTCTACGACGATCTCATCCGACCCTTGTGGGATGACCTCGAGCTCAGCCCGACGCTGTCGACGACGCGGCGGACCGAGGATGCGGCGGCGCAGCCCTTCGTCGGCTGGGGACTGACCTATCAGCCCGACGACATCGCGCGGCTGTCGCGCTGGCTGATGCAGGGGGCAGGCGGGCTGCTCGATCGGCGCCTGCTCGACGCGGCGATGCAGCGCGCGCCGAAGGGCGGCGGGCTTCCGGCGGGTTTTCCCGGCTTTCGCTACCGCGCCGGCTTCTGGGCGCGCGAGATGGGCGCGAAGCAAGGTTGCGCCGCGCCGCTCTGGGTTCCCGCCATGTCGGGGTTCGGCGGCATTTCGGTCGCGATGCTGCCTAGCCGTGACGCGCTCTTCTACAGCTTCGGCGACAGCGATCATTGGGACTGGGGTCCCGCCGCCGTGGCGCTGACCGGAGAGGATACGCCATGCGGCTGACCGACAAGCTGCCCGACAAGCTGCCCAGGGTCGCGCCCGATGGCCTACCCGCCGCTGTGCTGCTGTCCTTCCTCGCCACCGCCGGGCTTTTCTACGTCAACATCATGGCGGCGCTCGTCACCGGCCTGTCGGACGGGCTGGGGATCAAGCCCGCGAGCGCGGGGCTGATCGCATCGGCCAATGTCTATGGGGCTGCGGTCGGGGCGCTGGCCGCGGTGTTCCTGATCCGGCGCATCCCGTGGCGTGTTGCCGCAACGGCGGCGCTGCTCGGCCTGATCGCCATCGACCTCGTCTCGACCCGCGTCGTATCGGTGCCATGGCTCACGGCCTTGCGCGCCTGCCATGGGATCGTCGGCGGACTGCTCGTCGGGGTTGCCTTCGCGGTGATCGCGCGCACCCGTTCGCCCGACCGTGTGTTCGGGATGCTGCTCGTCGTGCAGTTCGGGATCGGCGGCATCGGCCTGTGGGCGCTGCCGCCGCTGGTTCCGCATTACGGCACCGCGATTCTGTTTCTCGCACTCGCCGCCTTCAGCCTCGCGACGCTGGCTATGCTGCCCTTCCTACCCACCTATCCGGTTGCGACGGAGAGCGGCGTGACCGCCGCGCCCGCGCCGATCGCACGGCGCCCGCTCGCCGCGACGCTCGCCGCCATCTTCCTGTTCCAGGCGGGCAATATGGGTCTCGCCGCCTTCATCATCGGGCTGGGGCGCAATGCGGGCCTGTCGCAGGATTTCATCGGGCCGACGCTTGCCGCCGCCAACTGGCTCGGCGCGCTGGGGTCGATCCTCGTCGTCGCGATGGGCGCGCGCTTCGGGCGGGCGAAGCCGATCCTCGGCTCGATCGCGGTGACCTTGCTGTTCACCGCCGCCTTCTGGCGCTCCGATCTCGCCGTCGTCTATGTCGCCGCCAACATCGGCTCGGCGATCGTGTGGGCCTTCACCATCCCCTATCTGCTCGGCCTTGCCGCCGCTTTCGACAAGGTCGGGCGGACCGCCGCGCTCGGCGGCTTCTGTTCGAAGCTCGGCCTGGCGAGCGGGCCGCTGCTTACCGGCCTGCTGCTCGATCGCGGCGGCTATTCGCTGACCATCGGGGCCGCGGTGCTGCTGTTGCTGCTGAGCGGACTTGCGGCGGCCTGGCCCGCCCGGCTGCTCGACCGCACCGCCCCTTCCCAAGACTGATCCCAAACCAACGAGGTCCAACGATGAGCCAGAATGCCCTTCTTTTGTCGCGCCGTGCCGTCGCCGTCCCGCAGGGGGTCGCCACCGCGACGCCGCTGTTCGCGGAGCGCGCCGAAAATGCCGAGCTGTGGGATGCCGACGGCGCGCGCTACATCGACTTTGCCGGCGGCATCGCGGTGCTCAACGTCGGGCATTGCCATCCGCGCGTGATCGCGGCGGTGCGCGACCAACTCGACCTCTATACTCACACCGCCTTTCAGGTCGTCGCCTATGAGCCCTATGTCGCGCTGTGCGAGCGGCTGAACGCTCTCGCGCCCATCGCGGGGCCCGCCAAGACGATCCTGTTCACGACCGGGGCCGAAGCGGTCGAGAACGCGGTGAAGATCGCGCGCGCCGCGACCGGGCGGCCGGGCGTGATCGCCTTCGGTGGGGGCTTTCACGGGCGCACGCTGCTCACCATGGCGATGACGGGCAAGGTGCTGCCCTACAAGCGCAGCTTCGGTCCGTTGCCGGGCGACGTGTTTCACCTGCCGTTCCCGATCGCCCACTATGGCGTCGGCGTCGAGGACAGCCTGCGTGCCCTGTCGCTGCTGTTCGCCGCCGACATCGAGCCGTCGCGCGTCGCCGCGATCATCGTCGAGCCGGTGCAGGGCGAGGGCGGCTTCCACATGGCGCCGCCCGAATTGCTCCAGGCGCTGCGCCGTATCTGCGACGAGCATGGCATCCTGCTGATCGCCGACGAGGTGCAGACCGGCTTCGCGCGCACCGGGCGGATGTTCGGGATCGAGCATGGCGGGATCGAGCCCGACCTGATGACCGTCGCCAAGTCGCTCGCCGGCGGCTTCCCGCTGTCGGGGGTGATCGGCCGCGCCGACATCATGGACGCGGCGCAGCCCGGCGGACTCGGCGGCACCTATGCGGGGTCGCCCGTCGCCTGCGCGGCGGCGCTCGCGGTGCTCGACGTGATCGAGGAGGAGGGGCTGATCGCGCGGGCGAACGCCATCGGCGATCGATTGCGGACCACGCTGGAAGCCTTTGCGTCGCGCAACGACCTTCTGCCCATCGGTCATGTCCGCGGCCCCGGCGCGATGGTCGCCTTCGACCTGCTCGCGGCGCGCGGCGGCGACGAGCCCGACGGCGCGGCGGCGAAGCGCGTGACGGCGCGCGCCCTGGAGCGGGGGCTTGTGCTGCTGAGCTGCGGTATTCATGGCGAAACCATCCGCCTGCTGATGCCGCTCACCGCATCCGACGCGGTGATCGACGAGGGCATGGCGATACTGGAAGAGGCATTGAGCGCATTATGAGCAACGCATGGACATTGGCGCGCGGCGACCTGCTGCGGACCGAGGCTTTCGTCGGCGGTCGCTGGGTGGCGGGCGAACGCCGTCTGGCCGTCACCAACCCCGCAACCGGGGCGCTGATCGCGGAGGTCGCCGATACGACCGCCGCCGACACGCGCGCTGCGATTGATGCGGCGGCTGCGGCGATGCCCGCCTGGGCGGCGACCCCGGCCAAGGCGCGCGCCGCGATTCTGCGCCGCTGGTTCGATCTGATCATGGCGAATCAGGAGGATCTCGCGCGGCTGATGACCGCCGAACAGGGCAAGCCGCTCGCCGAAAGCCGGGGCGAGATCGCCTATGCGGCCTCCTTCATCGAATGGTTCGCGGAGGAAGCGAAGCGCGTCTACGGTGACGTGATACCGGCGCCGCACGGTGGACAGCGCATCCTCGTGCTCAAGCAGCCGGTCGGTGTCGTCGCGGCGATTACGCCGTGGAACTTCCCCGCCGCGATGATCACCCGCAAGGTCGGTCCGGCGCTCGCCGCGGGCTGCGGCATCGTCGTCAAGCCGGCGGCGCAGACGCCGCTGTCGGCGCTCGCGCTCGCGGTGCTGGCGGAGGAAGCCGGGCTGCCCGCCGGCCTGCTGTCGATCGTCCCGACCAGCGATGCGCGCGGCGTCGGCGAAGAGATGACGGGCAACCCGCTGGTCCGCAAGCTCTCCTTTACCGGCTCGACCGAGATCGGCAAGCTGCTCTATCGCCAGTCGGCCGACACGGTGAAGAAGCTCGGTCTCGAACTCGGCGGCAACGCGCCTTTCATCGTCTTCGACGACGCCGATGTGGACGAAGCGGTGAAGGGCGCGATCGCCTCCAAATACCGCAACGCCGGGCAGACCTGCGTCTGCGCCAACCGTCTCTATGTGCAGGCGGGCATCCATGACGCGTTCGTCGCGCGCCTCGCCGACGCGGTGCGGGCGCTGAAGGTCGGCGATGGCGCGGCGCCGGGGATCGAGGTCGGCCCGCTGATCGAGGAAGCGGCGGTCGAAAAGGTCGAACGGCATATCGCCGACGCGACCGCAAAGGGCGCGCGGGTCGTCTGCGGCGGCGCGCGCTCGGCGCTCGGCGGCACCTTTTTTGAACCGACGCTGCTTGTTGGGGTCACGGCGGCGATGGCGGTCGCGCAGGAGGAAACCTTCGGCCCGCTGGCGCCGGTTTTCCGTTTCGAGGACGAGGCTGACGTCGTCGCGCAGGCAAACGACACGAGCTTCGGCCTCGCCGCCTATTTCTATGCGCGCGACCTCGCGCGCGTCTGGCGCGTCGCGGAGGCGCTCGAATATGGGATCGTCGGGGTCAACACCGGTCTGATCTCCACCGAGGTCGCGCCGTTCGGCGGGATCAAGGAATCGGGCGTCGGGCGCGAGGGGTCACGCTATGGAATCGATGATTATCTCGAGATCAAATATGTCTGCATGGGCCTGAGCCCGGCCTGACCCCTGGGAGACGTTTGGTCTCCCGGTAAATGGAACGGCGGCTCGCGCTCAGTCGACCTTGGCGGCGTTGCGCGCGGCTTCGATCTGCCGTTCCTTTTCCGCACGCGCCGTTTCGGCGCGGATCAGTTTGTCCGCCATCGCGCGCCAGGCGGCGGCTGCGCGCAGGCTGCGGTCGCGAACCTGCACCAGCTTGGTGCCGGCCGCATCGACATCGCATTTCTCGGCCTGTGTCAGGTAGAAATCGATCGTGGCGGACATCGTCTGCTCCCTTGTTCGTGTGTCAATCAACCATGTCGGCGATCAGTCGCCGCAACTCGCGGCGCGACAGCGTCGGCGAACGGCGCGGGGCCGGACGCGGTGCGATCGCCTTGCCGGCGAGGGACAGACCCGCAAGGCGCGGGAAAATATTGTTATAAATCATTCTTTACTCTTGTTTATTCTGTAGGTCAGCGGCGCTTGCGCGCGCCGCCGCCGGGACCGCCGGGGCCGCGCTCGCGATAGACGATGCGGCCCTTGGTCAGGTCGTAGGGCGTCATTTCGACGCGGACCGAGTCGCCGACCACCGACCGGATGCGAAAGCGTCGCATCCGGCCAGCGGTGTAGGCGATGAGGCGGTGATCATTTTCGAGCACGACGCCGAAACGGCCGTCGGGCAGGATTTCGTCGATCACGCCTTCGAAGGTCAGAAGCTCTTCTTTCGCCAAGGATCAGGCCTGCTGAAGGTTGACGGCCGATACTTTGCCGTTGCGGCCGGTTTCCAGTTCGTAGGAAAGGCGCTGGTCCTTGTTGAGGGTCGCCATTCCGGCGCGCTCGACGGCGGTGATATGGACGAAGCTGTCGCCCGAGCCATCTTCATTCGAAATGAAGCCATAACCCTTGTCGGTGTTGAAGAATTTGACGGTGCCGATCGGCATGGGTGTTTTCCTTTCACGAAAACAAGATACCCACCGGCAAAAGCACCGGCGGAGCTGGTAGCGTGAGAAGGGAAGTTCAGCGCCTTGGGCGTAAATTTTCCGTCGCAGGCGACGTTAGCGCGGACAATATGGGTAGATGAGGGGAAAAAGTCAAGTTTCGCGAAAAATCCCCGCGGGATCGACACTCGGAATTCGCTTTCTTTTCTAATGTCCGATCGCCGGATTCGTCTGGATTTTTTCATATGACGATGCGTTTGAGAATCGCGATTTCATCGATTCAGGCCGACATCCGGTTTCCGGCCCGTATCGCTTCGTCGGCGTGCGAAGAATCGGCAAACCTGGGCGCGGCAACCGCCGTCTTCGCCGTGCGTTCGTGAGGGACAGGCTCGCCAGCGGAAGCTGATCCGCGACAGGAGATGATATCATGACCGACCGCCGCGACGCGCTGCTCGACGCAGCTGAAACCGCCCCTGTCGAACGGGTCGCGCGCGTGCTCGCCGGCCATGCGCTCAGCCTCAATGCCGAAGGGGACATGTCGTCGGCGGGAGCGGCGGTCGACGAAAGCTGGCCCGAATACACCGATACCGCGCTTGCGGTGCTCCGCACGCTTCGCGAACCGAGCGGGCGCATGGTCGCCGCCGGCGACGCCGCCATATGGGATCGGATGATCACCGCGGCGATTGAGGACGAGACCATTTCGGACGGCTGAAATGCGCCGAAGCCTGTCGCTGCCATCGTGGAAAGAAGATGGCTCCCCGGGCAGGATTCGAACCTGCGACCAATCGATTAACAGTCGATTGCTCTACCGCTGAGCTACCGAGGAGCAGCCCGCCAAGGCGGGCAAGGCGGCCCCTTTGCCGTTGCCCGCGCCATTTTGCAAGGGGGATTCGGTATATTTTGTACCGCTGGCCCTGCACTGGAGCCAGCGTGCCTCAAACGATGAATTGTTCCATCGCGATCCGCTCGTCGAGCCCCTGATCGGGATCGAACAGCAGCGTCAGAGGTCGGCTGCGGTCGGTGGTGACGAGGACGGTCTTCACGTCGCGGATTTCGCGCTGGTCGGCGACGGCGCTTACCGGGCGTTTCGCTGCTTCGCGGACATTGAAGCGGATGCTCGCCGATTCGGGGAGCAGGGCGCCGCGCCAGCGCCGCGGCCGGAAGGGGCTGATCGGGGTCAGTGCGAGCATTTCCGATTCGAGCGGCAGGATCGGCCCGTTGGCGGACAGATTATAGGCGGTCGAGCCCGCGGGCGTCGCGACGAGGACGCCGTCGCACGCCAGTTCCTCCAGCATCGTGCGCTCGTTGATCACCACCTCCAGCTTCGCCGCCTGGCGCGTTTCGCGCAGCAGCGAAATCTCGTTGATCGCGGGCAGGATATGCCGTTCGCCGCTGATCGTCGTGATGTCGCCCGACAGGGGGTGGATCAGGAAGGGCCGCGCGCTGGCGATGCGTTCGAGCAGGCCTTCGACGCGGAACTCGTTCATCAGGAAGCCGATCGTCCCGCGGTTCATCCCGAAGACGGGCAGGCTGCGCCGCTGGTCGAGAAGCTGGTGGAGCATGTGGAGCAGGAAGCCGTCGCCGCCGAGCGCGATCAGCAGGTCGGCCTCGGCGAGATCGACGAAGTCGTAGAGCGGCCGCAGTTCGGCCTCGGCCTCCTGTCCCGCGGGCGCATTCGACGCGACGAGCGCGATCTTGCGTTGCATAACTACCCCCAGAAGGGCGCCGCGTCAGCCGCCCGTTGCACTCATGTGACGCGCGACCGCCGGCGCCGATTTCCGTTCGATACGAAAATCGTGCGCGCGCGGTTTGCCAGCCAATGCCGTGTCGATCAACCCATCGACGTCCCCGCCGTCGCGCAGCGCCGCGCGCAGGTCGACATGGTCGTCGCGTCCCAGGCACATGTAGATGCGCCCTTCGACGGTCAGGCGGATGCGGTTGCAGGTCGCACAGAAATTGTCGCTCAGCGGCGTGATCAGGCCGAGCGTCACCGGGCTGTCCTCGACCGCGAAATAGCGCGCCGGGCCGCCGGTGCGTTTGTCGACCGGCCAGATCGCGCGCTCGGCGCGCAGCGGCGCGACGAAGCGGTGGAGCGGAATGAAATGGGCGCTGCGGTCGGCCTCGACCTCGCCGAGCGGCATCGTTTCGATCAGCGTCAGGTCGCAGTCGTTCGCGGCGCAGAAATCGAGCATCGGGAGGAGCTGGTCCTCGTTGAGCCTGGCGAGCGCGACCATGTTGATCTTGACCGACAGTCCTGCCGCGCGCGCCGCCGCGATGCCGCGCAGCGCGACGGCGAGGTCGCCGACGCGGGTGATATGGCGAAAGGTGGCCGCATCGAGCGTGTCGAGGCTGACGTTGACGCGGCGCACGCCCGCCGCCGCGAGCATCGCCGCATGGTCGGCGAGCCGCATGCCATTGGTGGTGAGGGTCAGTTCGTCGAGGCCGTCGCCGATCAGCGCGCCGAGCCGCCGGGCGAGCATGTCGACGCCGCGCCGCACCAGCGGTTCGCCGCCGGTCAGGCGGATGCGGCGGATGCCGCGCGCGACGAAACGCGCCGCAAGATCGCCCATTTCCTCGATCGTCAGCACCGCCGAGCGCGGAAGGAAGGTCATCGTCTCCGCCATGCAATAACGGCAGCGCAGATCGCAGCGATCGGTCACCGACAGGCGCAGATAGCTGATTTGGCGGCCATGGCCATCGGCCAGCGACGCGGCAGGTGGGGCGGAATTTGCGGTCATCGCGATTATTGTGGTGCAAATGGGAAGAGATTGGCAAGCAAAGCCTGCTAGGGGGCCGGCATGAATCGATCGAACGACACGAACGCGGCAAGCGTTCGGCATCTGGAAGACCTGCATGCGCGGCACGGCGCCGACCTGGGCGTGATCCTGATCCAGCTCGACCAGCTGGCGCGAATCAATCACAGCGCGGGCACCGAGACGGGCGACGCCCTGCTGGAGGAGGTGGCGCGACGGCTCGACACTTTTGCCAGCGACGAATTCGGCCACGGCTCGCTGGTCGCGCGTCTCGAAGGGCCGCGCTTCCTGATCGTACCGGCGGTGCCGCTGTCGCTCGGCGCGCTGCATGCGCAGGAACGGGCGCTTCACGTCGCGCTGGCCGAGCCGATGGTCGGCGACCCCAACGGGCGGCTGGCGATTCGCATCGCCGCGGCGCTGATCACGCGCGACGAGCCGATCGACGATCAGCTACGCATGGCGGCCGAGCAGCTCGCGCGGCCGGCGTCGGCGCGCGATGGCGCGATGGTCAAGGCCGCGCTGTCGCGCGGCGAGGTGGCGATCTTCTATCAGCCGCAATATGACGTCGCGAGCGGCGCGATGGTCGGGGTCGAGGCGCTGCTGCGCTGGCGGCATCCCGACCTCGGCCTGCTCGGCGCCGGGCCGCTCGTCACCGCGGCGCGCGCGGCGCGGCTCGAATGCGAGTTGACCGAACATGCGCACCGCGTCGCGCTGGCCGAGGTTGCGCGCTGGCCGAAGCCGCTCGGCAAGCTGCGCGTCTCGCTCAACATTACCGCCGCCGATCTCGGCGACCCGGCGTTTGCCGACCGGCTGGCGGCGATGGTCAAGGCGGCGCGGGTCGATCCCGACCGGCTGACGCTCGAACTCACCGAACAGGCGATGCTCAGCGATCCGACGAGCGCGGCGGCACAGCTCGCGCAGATCCGCTCGCTCGGCTGCGCGATCGCGATCGACGATTTCGGTACCGGCTATTCCAGCCTGTCGCTGCTCGCGCGGCTGCCGATCGATTATCTGAAGATCGACGCCGGCTTCACCCGCACCATCGACGGCAGCGACCGCGATCGCATCGTCGTGCGCGCGATCGTCGACCTTGCCCGCGCGCTCGGTCTGCTGGTCGTTGCCGAGGGGATCGAGAGCGAGAGCCAGCTCGCGCGGCTGAAGGAGATCGGCGTCGCGACGTGGCAGGGTTTCCTGAAATCGGGGCCGGTTCCGGGCGACGAGCTGCTGGCGTTGCTGGAATAGGGCATCGAGCCCTAAATCCACATCCCCCCGTTTCCATTCGTGTCGAGCGAAGTCGAGACATCCATCGGCCTTGCTCAACACCGATGGATGTCTCGACTTCGCTCGACACGAACGGGACGGTGGTCAGATCAAAGATACGCCACTCTATCTTTGCCGCTCGCAATGACGACGGTTTTTACGTCGCCTGCTTCGCCAGCTTCCCCAAACCTTTCGACAATTGCAGCGCGCCGTTGAGCCGGGCGCCGGCGCTGCCCCATTCGCCGCTGACCGACAGGCGGTTGTCGGGGCGGATGCGCGCGCGGCCCTTCAGCCGTTCGACATAGGCGATCAGGCCCGGCACGTTCGCGAACTGGTCGCCGTGGAAGGCCACCAGCGCGCCCTTGGTGCCGACGTCGAGCTTGGCGATACCCGCTGCCCTGGCGTTGGCCTTGATCTCCATGAGCTGGATCAGGTTCGCCGTCTCGGGCGGCAGAGGGCCGAAGCGGTCGATCATCTCGGCCGCGAACGCGTCGAGTTCCGCGCGGTCTCCGGCTTCGTTGAGGCGGCGGTAGAGCGCCATGCGCAGTGGCAGGTCGGGGACATAATCCTCGGGGATCAGGATCGGCGCGTCGATGGTGATGACCGGCGACAGCGCCTCGCGCGGCGGCGCGACGCCGGCGCCCTCGGCCTTGGCGACGAGAATCGCCTCCTCCAGCATCGCCTGATAAAGTTCGAAGCCCACCTCGCGAATGTGCCCCGACTGCTCGTCGCCGACCAGATTGCCCGCGCCGCGGATGTCGAGATCGTGGCTCGCGAGCTGGAAGCCCGCGCCCAGCGTGTCGAGGTCGCCGAGCAGCTTGAGCCGTTTTTCGGCGGTGTCGGTGATCGCGCCATGCTCGGGTGTCGTCAGATAGGCATAGGCGCGCGTCTTCGACCGCCCGACGCGGCCGCGAAGCTGGTAAAGCTGGGCGAGGCCGAAGCGGTCGGCGCGGTGGACGATCAGCGTGTTGGCGCTCGGAATGTCGAGCCCGCTCTCGACGATAGTGGTCGAGACCAGCACGTCATATTTGCGGTCGTAGAAGGCGCTCATCCGCTCCTCGACCTCGCCCGGTGCCATCTGGCCGTGCGCGACGACATATTTGACCTCGGGCACCCGCGTGCGCAGGAATTCCTCGATGTCGGGCAGGTCCTTGATGCGCGGGGTGACGAAGAAGCTCTGCCCGCCGCGGTCGTGCTCGCGCAGCAGCGCCTCGCGGATCACCACCGGGTCCCACGGCGCGACATAGGTCCGCACCGCGAGCCGGTCGACCGGCGGCGTCTGGATGACGCTCAGTTCGCGCAGCCCCGACATCGCCATCTGCAAGGTGCGCGGAATCGGCGTCGCGGTCAGCGTCAGCACATGGACGTCGGCCTTCAACTGCTTCAGCCGCTCCTTGTGGACGACGCCGAAGCGCTGTTCCTCGTCGACGACGACGAGGCCGAGGCGCTGGAACTCGACCGCCTTCGCAAAGACCGCGTGGGTGCCGACCACGATGTCGATCTGCCCGCTTGCCAGTCCGTCGCGCGTCTTCGCGGCCTCGGCCGCCGGAACCAGCCGCGACAGTCGCCCGATGTTGATCGGGAAGCCTTTGAAGCGCTCGACGAAATTGCTGTAATGCTGCCGCGCGAGCAGAGTGGTGGGACAGACGACCGCGACCTGCACCCCCGCCATCGCCGCGACGAAGGCGGCGCGCAGCGCCACCTCGGTCTTGCCGAAGCCGACGTCGCCGCACACCAGCCGGTCCATCGGCCGCCCCGATGCCATGTCGGCGAGCACGTCGCCGATCGCGCGGTCCTGGTCGTCGGTTTCCTGATAGGGGAAGCGGTCGGCGAAGGCGGGATAGGCGGCGTCCTGCGCCAGCATCTCGCCCGACCGCAGTGCGCGCTGCGCGGCGGTGGAAAGCAGTTCGCCCGCGATCTCGCGGATGCGCTCCTTCATCCGCGCCTTGCGCCGCTGCCACGCCTCGCCGCCCAGCCTGTCGAGCGCGACCCCCTCGCTCTCGCCGCCATAGCGCGACAGCACGTCGAGATTCTCGACCGGCACGTAAAGCTTGTCGCCGCCGGCGTAAGTGAGTGCGACGCAGTCGTGCGGGCTGTCGCCGACCGGGATCGAGGTCAGCCCCTCGTAGCGGCCGATGCCATGATCGAGGTGGACGACGAGATCGCCGACGCTGAGTGTCGCCAGTTCGGCAAGGAAGGCGTCGGCGCTCTTGCGCCGCTTCTGCCGCCGGACCAGTCGCTCGCCGAGGATGTCCTGTTCGGTCAGCAGGCTGATCGCGTCGGTCGCGAAGCCGTGGTCGAGGGGGAGAACGATCAGGGCGACGGTGTCTGTCCCCGGATTATTCGCTCCCAACCCGTTCGCGTCGAGCGAAGTCGAGACGCCCCTCGGCGTGGCGCTATCCCGCGGGGTGTCTCGACTTCGCTCGACACGAACGGACGTTGAACCCAGCGCTTCCTGCCAGGTATCGACCCGCACCAACCCGTCGACGCCATGCTCCTTCAGCAGCCCCGCGAGCCGGTCGCGCGCGCCGCCCGAATAGCTGGCGATAATCGTCCGCCGCCCCTTGCGCCGTTCGTCGGACAGATGATCGGCCACCTTGTCGTAGACGTTGAGGTCGGCGGTGCGTTCGGGCGTGAAATCGCGCGCTGCGAAACTTTCGAGATCGAGAACCGTCGGCGCCTCGGGAATGTCGAACGGGGTAACGACATGGATAGGGCGCGCCGTCTCCGCCTCGGTCCACTCGGCCTCGGTCAGGTAGAGCGCGCCGGGGGCGAGCGGGCGATAGCTGCCCGCCTGCTCCTGCTCGGCAGTGACGCGGTTGGCATGATAGTCGCGGATCGCGTCGAAGCGCGTCTCGGCGGTCGCGTCGGTGCGGTGGCCGCGCAGCACCGGGGTCGCCGCGTCGATATGGTCGAACAGCGTCGCCAGCCGTTCCTCGAACAGCGGCAGCCAATGGTCCATTCCCGCCTGCCGCCGCCCCTCGCTCACCGCCTGATAGAGCGGGTCGCCGGTCGCCTGCGCCCCGAACATCTCGCGATAGCGGGTGCGGAAGCGCTTGATGGTCGCTTCGTCGAGCAGGGTTTCAGCGGCCGGGAGCAGTTGCAGCGTCTTGGCGGGGCCCAGGCTGCGCTGGTCGGCGGGGTCGAAGCGGCGGATGCTCTCGATCTCGTCGCCGAAGAAATCGACGCGCAATCCGGCCTCCTCGCCCGCCGGGAACAGGTCGACGATGCCGCCGCGCACCGCGAACTCGCCTTGGTCGGTGACGGTATCGACGCGGTTGAAGCCGCTGGCGACGAGCAGTTCGGCGAGCGCGTCGCGGTCGATCCGCTGTCCGGCCGCGAGCGTCGTCGCGAGCTGGCGGATGCGGAACGGGGTCAGCGTGCGCTGGGTGATCGCGGCGACGGTGGTCAGGATCAGCTCGCCGCGCCTGGCGGGCGCCTGTAGTGCCGACAGCGTCGCCAGCCGGTCGGCGCTGACCCGCATCGACGGACCGGCGCGGTCATAGGGCAGGCAGTCCCACGCTGGAAAGCGGTGGACGATCAGGTCGGGCGCGAAGAAGGGCGCGGCATCGGCGATCGCCTGCATCGCCGCATCGTCGGTCGCGACGTAAAGCAGCCTCTTGTCGCTCGCCCGCGCCAGATCGGCGAGCAGCAGCGGCAGAAATCCGTCGGCCGCGCGCGCCAGCGTCAGCGGCGCCGACGCCGACCTGATGGCGGCGAAGATGTCGGCGGCGGTCCGGGTCATGGCAGCGGGATATAATCCAGCCGGCGCATCGCGGCGATCCATTCGGGTCGGTCGAGGTGCGCGGGCGGATGCCCGGTTCCCAGCGCCCACGCCATGATATCGACGTCGTCCTCTTCGACGACGGCCTCGAACCATTCGACCTCCGCCTCGTCCCAGCCGGGCGAATAGCGGTCGAAGAAGCCGCCGATCATATAGTCGGCCTCGCGCGTGCCGCGGTGCCAGGCGCGGAATCTCAGGCGTTTCAGGCGGTCTTGCATGGCGGGCCTTTTAATCGCGCGAGCGATGAAGCGGAAACGGGCATCGTATCCGCTCACCGTTCGCCCTGAGCTTGTCGAAGGGCTGTTCTTTCTTTGCGCCGCCGGAAAATAAGGACGGTGCTTCGACAAGCTCAGCACAAACGGAAGAGGGGCCGGCTTTCCTTCGCTCGACACGAACGGAAAGACGAGGCTAGACACGCTCTAGCCATGCGACCCGAAATCCTCAACCCGCTCTTTGCCGCGCTGACCGACCTCAAGGGCGTCGGGCCGCAGCTCGCCAAACCGCTGGCGCGGCTCGGGCTGGAGCGCGTCGTCGATGTGCTGTTCCATCTGCCGACCGGCCTGATCTCGCGTATTCCGGTCGAACGGCTCGATCAGGCGCAGCCGGGGCAGACGATCATCGTCGATCTGACCGCGCAGGACTATCGTTCCGGCCGCTCCCCGCGCGCGCCCTTCGGTGTCGAGGCCGTCGATGGCGCGGGCGATCATGTGCGGCTCGTCTATTTCGGGCGCACCTCCGGCCTCGCGCGCAAGCTGTTCCCGCTGGGGGAGAAGCGCCGCGTGTCCGGGCGGCTCGACCTCTATGGCGACATGCGCCAGATCGTGCATCCCGATCATGTCGCCGAGCCGGGGGACGAAACTGCCATCGCGGAGCATGAGCCCGTCTATCCGCTCACCGAGGGGCTGACCAACGCGCGGCTGTCGCAGCTTGCCGAAGTGGCCCTCGACCGGAGGCCCGACCTTGCCGAATGGATCGACGCGCCGCTGCTGGCCGGCCGGGGCTGGCCAGCCTGGCGCGAGGCGATGGCGCGCGCGCATGCCGGCCCGCGCGACGAGGCGGCGCGCGACCGGCTTGCCTATGACGAAATTTTCGCGAGCCAGGTCGCGCTGATGCTGATCCGGCAGGGGCTGCGCAACCGCAAGGGCCGGTCGATCGCCGGCGACGGGCGGCTGACCGGCGCGCTGAAGCTGCCCTTCGGCCTCACCGGTGCGCAGGAGCGAGTCGGGCGCGAGATCGCGGGCGACATGGCGCAGGACGTGCCGATGCTGCGGATGCTGCAGGGCGACGTCGGGTCGGGCAAGACGCTGGTGGCACTGCGCGCGATGCTGACGGCAGTCGAGGCGGGGACGCAGGCAGCGTTGCTCGCGCCGACCGAGATATTGGCACGCCAGCATCATGCGACCTTGCAACAGATGCTCGCGGGCCTGCCGGTCAACCTCGCAATCCTGACCGGGCGCGACAAGGGCAAGGTGCGCGAATCGACGCTGATGGGCCTCGCCGACGGCAGCATCGATATCCTCGTCGGCACCCACGCGATCTTCCAGCAAGCGGTCGGCTACCGCGACCTGGCGCTGGTCGTCGTCGACGAACAGCATCGCTTCGGCGTCGCTCAGCGGCTGATGCTGACCGACAAGGGTGCGCGGCCGCCGCACCTGCTGGTGATGACCGCGACGCCGATCCCGCGCACGCTGCTGCTCGCCAATCATGGCGAGATGGACGTGTCGCGGCTCGACGAGATGCCCCCGGGGCGCACGCCCGTCGACACGCGCGTCGTTTCGGTCGACCGGCTGGACGAGGTGATCGACGGGCTCGGGCGCCATCTGGCGAGCGGCGCGCAGGCCTATTGGGTCTGCCCGTTGGTTGCGGAGAGCGAGGCGAGCGAACTCGCGGCGGCAGAGGATCGCGCGGCGCTGCTGCGCGAACGCTTCGGCGCCGACGCGGTCGGGCTCGTCCACGGGCGGATGAAAGGCCCCGACAAGGATGCGGTGATGGCGCGCTTCGAAGCGGGCGAGATCGGCGTCCTCGTCGCGACGACGGTGATCGAGGTCGGCGTCAACGTCCCCGCGGCCAGCCTGATGATCGTCGAGCACGCCGACCGCTTCGGCCTCGCGCAGCTCCACCAGCTTCGTGGGCGCGTCGGGCGCGGGACGGCGAAATCGGTGTGCCTGCTGCTGCGCTCCCAGAATCTGTCGGAGACGGCGCGCGAGCGGCTCGCGCTGATGCGCGAGACGAACGACGGCTTCGTGATCGCCGAGCGCGATCTGGAACTGCGCGGCGGCGGCGAACTGCTCGGGCTCAAGCAGTCGGGCGACGCCGATTATCGCCTTGCGACACCCGAGCAACTGGTGCGCCTGCTCCCCGTCGCGCACGACGACGCCCGCCTGTTCGTCGAACGCGACGGCGGCATGGATGGTCCGCGCGGCGAGGCGGTGCGCCTGTGCCTCTATCTGTTCGAGCGCGACGCGGCGGTGCCGCTCCTGCGCAGCGGCTGATCGGCTTCCCGCCCATTGGCTGGAGCGGAAATACTTTGTATCCTAACCATCTGACGAGCGAAGATGGAGGAACTGCAGTGCAACTGTCGTCGGGCGAAGTGACCTTTACCGAAACGAAGCGCGTCGTTTTCGGGCGACCGGCGGGAGAAGCGCTCCGCGAGCAGGCGGAGGCGATGGGCGCGCGGCGGGTGCTGCTGATCGTCTCGACCTCGCTTCGCAAACAGACCGACGCCGTGGCGCGGATCGAGCGCGCGCTCGGCGACCGGCATGCGGCGACTTTCGACGGCATTGCGCCGCATGCGCCGCGCTCGGATGTGCTGCGCGCGGTCGAAGCGGCACGTGCGGCGCAGGCCGACCTGATCGTCTCGGTCGGAGGCGGATCGGTGACCGACGCGACCAAGATCGTCGCGCTGGCGCTCAGGCATGGGGTGCGCCGTGTCGAGGATTTCGAGCCGCTGCGCACGCGCGTCGACGACCAGGGCCGCGCGGTGAATCCGCTCACCGAAGGGCCCGACATTCGTGTCATCTGCGTGCCGACGACGCTGTCGGGCGGCGAATTCAACCCGCGTTCGGGTGCCACCGACGAAGCGACGCGGCACAAGCAGGGCTATGGCCATCCGGCGATGGTCCCGGTCGCGATCGTCCTCGACCCGGCGCTGACCGTCCACACGCCCGAATGGGTCTGGCTTTCGACCGGGGTGCGCGCAGTCGACCATTGTGTCGAGACGCTCGCCTCCCTCCGGTCGAACGATTATGCCGACGGGCTCGCCGACAGCGCACTGCGGCTGCTCGTCGAGGGGTTGCGGCGGGCCAGGGCTGATGCGCGCGATCTCGAAGGGCGGCTGAAGTGCCAGATCGGCGCTTGGCAGGCGATGATGCCGGTGCTCGCCGACGTCCCGATGGGGGCGAGCCATGCGATCGGTCATGTCCTCGGCGGGACCTGCGGGGTGCCGCACGGCTATACCTCGTGCATCCTGTCGCCTGTCGTGTTGGCCTGGAACGCCCGGGATGACGCGAGCAGGCAGCGCCGCATCCTGCAATGCCTCGGCGGCGGCCATGCCACGGCTTCGGCGGCGCTCGACGCCTTCGTCCGCGGGCTCGGCATGCCGCGCACGCTGGCAGAGGTCGGCGTCGGCGAGGACCAGTTCGGCGCCGTCGCCCGCTATGCGATGCATGACCCGTGGTTGCGGTCGAACCCGCGGCCGATCGAATCGCAGGACGATGTGCTGGAAATATTGCGGATGGCGGCGTAACTTCGCGCGTGTCGACCTTAGTTGACGTCGCCGCGGGCGCCCATGGCGCGCAGCATCGGCAGATAATCCTCCGCCACGATCGACTTTTCGAACTGGACCCCGGTCTTGCCGCCCAGCGACCAGATGACCTTGGCGGCGGTGCGACCGATGATCGGCATGCGGAACACGACGAGGTCGCCGGGCTCGAGCCCGCGCTCATAGCGCATCAGCAGGCCGTCGGCGCTGATGTTGACGCAGGTGCACATTTCCTGCCGGCCGTCGGGCAGCACGAAGGGCAGGCGGCAATAGACGTCGCTGCGCGGTGCGATCCGCTGGTCGAGCCCGACATAATGGGCCTTGTTCGTGTCGATCTTGCGCATACCAAAAAGCCTTGCTGGTCTGACCGAGTAGAATCGGTCCGATTGCTGAAGAAACGGTAAACGCTGTTGCTTCGTTCCCGGCAACCCCGTTCAGCGGGTCACCAGGCCGTGCTTCTTGCTGCCGAGGCTCACCGGAACCTCCGCCTCGCCCGGAACGATCAGGTGATGGGGATCGCGGATCACCGCACCGTCGACCTTGACCGCGCCTTCCTCCAGCTTGCGGCGCGCTTCCTTGTTCGATGCGGCAAAGCCCAACTCGCGCAGCGCATTGAGGATACCGATGCCTGCCGCCGGCGCTGCGACGCGCGGCAGATCACCGCCGATATGCCCTTTTTCGAAGGTTTGCGCGGCGGTCTCGGCCGCGGTCCTTGCCGCGTCGGCGCCGCGGCACAGTGCGGTCGCCTCGCTCGCCAATATCTTCTTCGCCTCGTTGATGTCGGCGCCTTCGAGCGCTTCGAGCCGTACGATCTCCTCCAGCGGCAGGTCGGTGAACAGGCGCAGGAAGCGGCCGACGTCGCGGTCGTCGCAGTTGCGCCAATATTGCCAATAGTCGAAATGGGACAATTGCGCGGGATTGAGCCACACCGCGCCGGCGGCGGTCTTGCCCATCTTCGCGCCCGCCGCGGTCGTCAGCAGCGGCGTCGTCAACCCAAACAATTCGGTTCCGTCCATGCGGCGGCCCAGTTCCATGCCGTTGACGATGTTGCCCCACTGGTCGGACCCGCCCATCTGGAGCCGCACGCCCATCTCGCGCGACAGATAGCGGAAATCATAGCCCTGCAGGATCATGTAGTTGAATTCGAGGAAGGTCATCGGCTGTTCGCGTTCGAGCCGCAGCTTCACCGAATCGAAGGTCAGCATGCGGTTGATCGTGAAGTGGGTGCCGACCTCTTGCAGCAATTCGATATAGCCGAGCTTGCCGAGCCAGTCGGCGTTGTTGACCATCACCGCGTCGGTCGGACCGTCGCCAAAGGTCAGAAATTGTTGGAAGATGCTGAAGATTGACGCGATGTTTGCGTCGATCGTCGCGTCGGACAGCATCTTGCGGCTCTCGTCGCGTCCGGTCGGGTCGCCGATCCGCGTCGTTCCGCCGCCCATCAGCACGATCGGCTTGTGCCCCGTCTGTTGCAGACGGCGCAGCATCATGATCTGGACGAGGCTGCCGACGTGGAGCGAGGGCGCGGTCGCGTCGAAACCGATATAGGCCGGGACGACCTGCTTCGCCGCGAGGGCGTCGAGCCCTTCCGCGTCGGTCATCTGGTGGATATAGCCTCGCTCGTCGAGCAGGCGCAGCAGGTCGGATTTGTAGGTGGTCATAGCGCGGGCGCGCTTAGCATGGGGTTTGCGGTTTGGATAGCATCCGGAAGGACCTGATCTGTCATCCCGACACGCCGGCGCGCGCCGCGCGCGCCGTGTGGGTGGAGGTGTCGCTGTCTTTCGACGAAGGCTTTGCGCTGCGCTTCGGGATCGAAGGCGACGTCGACGCGCTGGCGCTGCCGCAGGGCGACGGACAACTCGTCATCGCCGATACCGCGACCGACGGCCTTTGGCAGAGCACCTGTTTCGAGGCCTTTCTGAGCGAGGAAGGGCAGCCCGACTATACCGAGTTCAACTATGCCCCCGACGGTCGCTGGGCCTGCTATCAGTTCGACGACTATCGCTCGCTGTTCAAATCCGACGACCTGGCCCCCTGGGACATGACGAGCGAGCGGGGGCATGCGCTCTATGCGCTGCGCATCGAACCCGGCATCTATCCCGAGCGCGGCAGCCGGCTGGGCCTGTCCGCCGTCGTCGAGGAACTGGACGGCACCCGAAGCTATTGGGCGCTCGCGCATCCGCCGGGGAAACCCGACTTCCATCATCCCGATTGCTTTCGCCTGACGCTTGGGGCACCCGAACGGCCATGACCATCCAGTTCGGCATCGATCGCCTGCTCGCCGACCCCGCGCTGCGCAGGCCGCTCGAAGGGCGGCGCGTCGCGCTGCTCGCCCATCCTGCATCGGTGACGGCCGACCTCGTCCACAGCCTCGACGCGCTGGTCGCGGCGGGGGTGACCGTCAGCGCGGTCTTCGGACCGCAGCACGGCGTGCGCGGCGACCTGCAGGACAATATGATGGAGTCGCCCGACTTCACCGATCCGGTCCATGGCGTGCCTTGCTTCAGCCTCTATGGCGAGGTGCGGCGGCCGACCGGCCAGTCGATGCAGACCTTCGACGTGCTGCTGGTCGACCTTCAGGACCTCGGCTGCCGGATCTACACCTTCATCACGACGCTGCTCTATGTGCTGGAGGCCGCGGCCGCGCACGGCAAGGCCGTCTGGGTGCTCGACCGTCCGAACCCGGCGGGCCGCCCGGTCGAGGGGACGCTGCTGCGCAGCGGTTGGGAAAGCTTCGTCGGCGCCGGCCCGATGGCGATGCGGCACGGGCTGACGATGGGCGAGATGGGGCACTGGTTCTTGCGCCACTTCGGGCTCGACGTCGATTATCGCGTGATCGGGATGGAGGGCTGGGAACCCGATGGCCCAGGCTTCGGCTGGCCCGCGGAGCGCGTCTGGATCAACCCCAGCCCCAATGCGCCCAACGTCAATATGGCGCGCGCCTATGCGGGCACGGTGATGGTCGAGGGCGCGACGCTGAGCGAGGGGCGCGGGACGACGCGGCCGCTCGAACTGTTCGGCGCCCCCGACATCGACGCGCGCGCGCTGATTGCCGAGATGCGGCGGCTGGCGCCGCAATGGCTGGGCGGGTGCAAGCTGCGCGATATCTGGTTCCAGCCGACCTTTCACAAGCATGTCGGCGCTCTGTGCGGCGGCGTGCATATCCATGCCGACGGGCCGTGGTACGATCCCGCCGTCTTTTGCCCCTGGCGCGTGCAGGCGCTGGCGTTCAAGGCGATCCGTTCGCTGTGGCCGGACTATCCGATCTGGCGCGGCAAGGATTTCCGATATGAATATACCGACGACGTGCTGGCGATCGACGTGATCAACGGGTCGCCGTTGCTGCGCGAATGGGTCGATGATGCAGGCGCGACGCCGGGCGACCTCGATGCGCTGGCGCTGCCCGACGAGGCAGCGTGGCGCGAGGAGATCGCGGGCCTGCTTCTTTACTGAAAGGCGAGGGGGAATAACGATGCAGCGACGGCAATTTCTGGGTACCGCGGCGCTCGGCGGACTGGCGGCGGCATTGCCCGCTTCCGTCATCGCCGCCGACACGGCAGGCCTCCCCGACCTGGCGGCGAAGGCGGTGCCGATCGGCGCCGAAGAGCGCAAGGCGCGGATCGCCAAGGCGGCCGGATTGCTGCGGGCGCACGACATGGATGCGCTGCTGATCGAGCCGGGATCGAGCCTCATCTATTTCACCGGCGTCGAATGGTGGCGCAGCGAGCGGCTGACCGCCGCGGTGCTGACGCGTGAAGGCGAGGTGGCGATCGTCACCCCCTTCTTCGAGGAGCCGTCGGTGCGCGAGAGCCTGGGCGTCGCGGCCGATGTGCTGACGTGGAACGAGGACGAGAATCCGCTCGCCGCGGTGGCGAACTGGCTCGGCAAGCGCGGGCTGGCGAAGGGGCGTGTCGGCGTCGAGGAAACGGTGCGCTTCTTCGCGGTCGACGGGCTTCAGAAAGCGATGCCGGACGTTACGGTGGTCAACGGCGCGCCCGTCGTGCGGGGTTGCCGCATGATCAAGTCGGCGGCCGAAATCGCGCTGATGCGACTCGCGTCCGACATCACCATCGCCGCCTATCGTCACACCGCGCCGCGTATCGAGGCGGGGATGACGCCCGCCGACATCGACGCGATCATGGGTGCGGCGACGAAAGCGCTGGGCGGACGCGGCGAATTCAACCTGATCCTGCTCGGCGAGGCGAGCGCCTATCCGCACGGCAGCGGCAAGCCGCAGGCGGTGCGGCCGGGCGAGGTGGTGCTGATGGACTGCGGCGCGACCGTTCACGGCTATCAGTCCGACATTTCGCGCAGCTTCGTTTTCGGCAAGGCGAGCCCGCGCCAGCGGCAGGTGTGGGACCAGATGCGCAAGGGGCAGGACGTCGCATTCGCAGCCGCGCGGATCGGCGCGCCGGCGGGCGCGGTCGACGATGCGGTGCGCGCCTATTACGAAAGCCTGGGCTATGGCCCCGGCTACAAGCTGCCCGGCACCTCGCACCGCACCGGGCACGGCATCGGCCTCGACGGGCACGAGCCGGTCAATCTGGTGCGCGGCGAGGCGACGCCGCTCGCCGCCGGCATGTGTTTCTCGAACGAGCCGGGTATCTACATCCCTGGCGAGTTCGGCATCCGGCTGGAGGATTGCTTCCACATGACCGAGAGTGGACCGGAATGGTTCAGCGAGCCGCCGCCTTCGATCGACCGGCCGTTCGATTGAGGCATTGTGCGTTAAATCCACCTCCCATTCTCGGAAGCGATGCCGGTTTATCTATTCCGAAGATTCAGCCGCGCTACGTCTGGCGGGGCGTCTGAGGCCGCTGCACCAGACTCACCAGCACGAAGCTGATGATCATCAGCAGGTACCAGCTCCCCAGCTTTTCGACCCCGACCATGTGCCAGCCGTCCTTCTGGCTGGGATAGGTCCAGGCGCGCGCGAAGGTGCCGATATTCTCGGCGAACCAGATGAAGAGCGCGACGAGACCCCAGCCGACGAGCAGCGGCATGCGGCGATGGACGTGCAGCGGGCGGAACCACACCTGACAGCGCCAGAAGAGCAATCCGGTGGCCGCGAACAGCAGCCAGCGGATGTCGGGCAGCCAATGGTGCGCGAAGAAATTGACGTAGATCGCCGCGGCGAGCGCCCATGTCGCCCCTGCGGGCGGATAGCGCGTGTAGCGGAAATCGAAGATGCGCCAGACGCGCGCGATATAGCTGCCGACCGCCGCATACATGAAGCCCGAAAAGAGCGGCACCGCGCCGATATGGAGCAGGCTCGCTTCGGGATATTGCCACGAACCGGCGGCGGTCTTGAACAATTCCATTACCGTGCCGACGATGTGGAAGAGCAGGATGACCACGGCCTCGCGCGGCGTTTCGAGCCGGAAGGCGAGCATCGAGAGCTGGATCAGCACCGCACCGACGGTGATCGCGTCATAGCGGTGGACCGGCGCGCCTTCGGGCCAGAACAGATGCGTGCCGAGCAGTAGCGCCAGCATCAGGCCGCCGAACAGGCAGGCCCAGCCCTGCTTGAAACCGAAGACGAGAAATTCGAGGAACCAGCCGCGCGGCCCCGGCACGACCGCCATCGCCTCGAGGCGGAGGCGGACCCGGTGGAAACGGCTATGCGCGCGGCGCGGTTCAGACATGGACGGCGACGAGCGCGATCAGCAGCGCGGCGGGCAGCAGCAGCGCCTGTGCCAGCACCGTTCCCGCCAGCCGGCTGAGCGAGATGAGCGCGATGGCGCGGCGGAAGTCGGCCTCTCCGACGCTGCCCTCGACGGCGTCGTCGGTCATCACCGACAGCTGCGGGTCGATGAAGGCGAAGAGCAGGATCGTCGCGAAACCGTTGATCAGCGCCGACAGTTGCGAGGCCGTGACGCGAAATTCGGGGGCGAGATAGCCGGCATAAAGCGAGGCGACGACGCCGACGGCGAGCAGCGACTGCGCGAGGCAATTGGCGATCAGTACGCCCCAGCCGATCCCCTGCGGCATGTGCCAGCCCTTGAGATGCACAAGGCTCGGAAAGCGGAGCGACCGGCGGAGCGTGCGCAGCCCGGCGGGACTGGCGGCCTTGAGCGCGAGCTTCGTCGTCGAGCGGTTGTCCTGATACCAGCCGATCGCCACGGCGAACAGGCGCTGGCCGGTGGGGACGAGCAGGATGCCGGCCAGCGTCGCGATGCTCGCCGCGGCGAGAACGAACTGCATGTCGAGGAAGAGCGACGCGCCGGTGCCGTCGTGGATGCGCGTCTCTATCCGCTTGGCGAGGAAGGGGCCCAGAAAGCTGTTCGAGGTTCGCGAGAAGAGCAGGAGGATATTGAACAGTGCGAAGGACATGGCGATCCGCCCCGTCCGCACCCCCGCGATCCGCGCCGCATAGGCGAGCGCGCCGATCAGGTTGATGAAGCCGGTGAGCAGGAGGATGACGACGAGGGGGAGGTCGAGCATCGACGGCTCTTTCCGATGGCTGTGCCCTTTGCCGTTCGCCCTGAGCTTGTCGAAGGGCCGGTCTTCTTCGAGCGTCAAAGAAAGAACGGTGCTTCGACAGGCTCAGCACGAACGGACGAAAGGGAAGCGAAGAATTCGATGGACGTTGCTAGCGCGCGGCGCGCCATCGTCAATGCTTGCGTGTCAACTCGCGCATCGCGTCGTCGAGGCCGGCCAGCGTCAGCGGATACATGCGGTCGTTCATCAGCTGCTTGATCATCTTGATCGACTGGGTGTAGCCCCAGTGCGCCTCGGGCACCGGGTTCAGCCATACCGCGGCGGGATAGACGTTCGTCATCCGCTGCAGCCACACCGCGCCCGCTTCCTCGTTGAAATGTTCGACGCTGCCGCCCGGATGGCTGATTTCATAGGCGCTCATCGACGCGTCGCCGACGAACACCAGCTTGTAGTCGTGGCCGTATTTGTGGAGGATGTCCCACATCTGGGTGCGTTCGGACCAGCGGCGCTTGTTGTCCTTCCACACGCCCTCATAGGGGCAGTTGTGGAAATAGAAGAATTCGAGATTCTTGAATTCGCTCGTCGCCGCGCTGAACAATTCCTCGCACAGCTTGATGAACGGGTCCATCGACCCGCCGATGTCGAGGAACAGCAGCAGCTTGACCGCGTTGCGCCGCTCCGGCCGCATCTTGATGTCGAGCCAGCCCTGCCGCGCGGTGCCGTCGATCGTGCCTGGAATGTCGAGCTCGTCCGCCGCGCCCTCGCGCGCGAATTTGCGCAGGCGGCGGAGCGCGATCTTGATGTTGCGGGTGCCGAGTTCCTTGGTGTTGTCGAGATTCTGGAACTCGCGCTTTTCCCAGACCTTCAGCGCGCGCTTGTGCTTGCTCTCGCCGCCGATCCGCACGCCCTCCGGGTTGTAGCCCGAATTGCCATAGGGCGACGTGCCGCCGGTGCCGATCCACTTGTTGCCGCCCTGGTGGCGCTTCTGCTGTTCCTCAAGCCGCTTCTTCAGCGTCTCCATGATCTCGTCCCACGAGCCGAGCGACTTGATCGCCTCCATTTCCTCGGGCGTCAGATATTTCTCGGCGACCGCCTTCAGCCAGTCCTCGGGAACGTCGACGGGGGTCTGGCCGTAATCGGTGAGCAGGCCCTTGAAGACCTTGTTGAACACCTGGTCGAAGCGGTCGAGCAGCCCCTCGTCCTTCACGTAGATGGCGCGCGAGAGATAATAGAATTGCTCGGGGGTGCGGTCGATCACCTCGCGGTCGAGCGCCTCCAGCAGCAGCAGATGCTCTTTCAGGCTGGCGGGAATGCCCGCGGCGCGAAGCTCGTCGAGAAAGCCGAAAAACATGGGGCAGGATTATCCTGTCGGGGCGGCGGGCGCAATCACTTTACGTTTACGGAAAGCAAGGGCGGGCGTCGGAGGAAAGCGGCGGAAAACCGCGCGACTTCACGCGCGATGCGCGGCGGTGCGTCGGAAGAGCGGTCGCTTGAAGCCACAAACGCCCCGCATGTCGGGTGCGAAATCGACTCTTGTGGCTTCGAGGAGGCAGCGGATGCCCGAACCCGATGTTCGCGGTCGTTCGGCTTCCGATCCATTGACGCCGCGTTAACCAATGTCCGGCATGGTTGCGCGATCATTCAGGGACGTGAGTGCGCAATGAAATTCGATCCGATCAATCCGGCCCGGCCGATCCTCGACCAGTCGGTCGCGAGCGATTGCGGCGAGCTGGCCGTCGGATGCAGCGAGGCGGCCGGGCGCATCAAGCGCACCACCGACCAGATGGATCGCCAGATCGCCGAACTGGGCCGGCTCGAACAATATGTCGTCAGCCTCGAGGCCGATCAGCGCCAGATCGCCGATTCGACCGACGAGGCGAAGCTGCTGTCGGCACGGGCGTGCGAACAGCTCGACGCCGGGGCCGAACGGGTCAATTCGGCGGTGACCGAGTTTCGCGCCGTGATCGACCTCGTCGCGCGGCTCGGCACGCATGTCACCAATTTCGCGGCGGTGATGGAACAGGTCCAGCAGGTCAGCCAGTCGATCGAATCGATCGCCAAGACCACCAACATGCTCGCGCTCAACGCGGCGATCGAGGCCGAGCGCGCGGGCGATGCCGGGCGCACCTTCGCGGTCGTCGCCGCCGAGGTGAAGAAGCTGGCGCAAAACACGCGCGGCGCGACCGATGAGATCCGCCGCTCGATCGGCAGCCTCGCGGCCGAGGCGGGCGGCCTCGTCGCCGAAATCCAGTCGGGGGTCGAACAGTCGAGCCGCGCCGAGGCGCAGTTTGAGACGATCACCGACGCGCTGCACGACGCGACGCATCTCGTCGCGCTGCTCGATGATCAGAGCGACCGCATCGCACAGTCGAGCGCGATGGTGCATGCCAACGGCGCCAAGGTGCGCGAGGCGCTCGACAGCGTCGTCGCGTCGGTGCGCGAGAATGGCGCGACGCTGGGCGCGACGCGCGATTCGATCCTGACGATGGAGCAGGTGTCGAACCGCATGTTCAACGCGGTGATATCGGCCGGCGTGTCCCCCCGCGATTCGGCGGTGGTCGAGCTGGCGGCGCGGGTGCGCGACGAATTCGTCGCCATCGCCGAACGCGGGCTGGCGGCCGGGACGCTGACGATGGAGCAGCTTTTCGACACCGACTATGTGCGGGTGCCGCATTCCAATCCCGAACGCTTTCGCACGACGCTGAGCGACTGGGCCGACGCCAACTGGCGGCCGCTGTTCGACCGCATCGTCGCCGAGCATCCCGAGGTGAGGATGTCGTCGGCGGGCGACATGAACGGATTCCTGCCGACGCACATCAGCGACTGTTCGCGCGCGCCGACCGGCGACCTCGAGCATGACACCGCGCACTGCCGCAACGGGCGCATCCTGCTCGACGCGATCGACGCCGCGGCCAAGCGCAGCGACGCGCCCTTCTTCATGGCAGTCTATCGGCAGGAGGGCGACGGCACCAATTATGTGACCGTGCGCAACGTCTATATGCCGGTGGTGATCGGCGGGCGCCGCTGGGGTGACGTCGAGGTCGCCTATCAGCTGTAGATTTCGTTATCCCGGCTTTCGCCGGGATGACGTTCAGCTACCCTGCCGCCGCGCCATGAAGGCGAGCTTTTCGAACAGCATCACGTCCTGCTCGTTCTTGAGCAGCGCACCGTGCAGCGGTGGAATCGCCTTGCCGACGTCGCGGTTCTGCAGGACCTCCAGCGGCATGTCCTCGGCCAGCAGCAGCTTGAGCCAGTCGATGAGTTCGCTCGTCGACGGCTTTTTCTTGAGCCCCGGTACGTCGCGCACGTCGTAGAAGATGTCCATCGCGCGGCTGACCAGCGTCTTCTGGATGCCGGGGAAGTGGACCTCGACGATCTCCGCCATCGTGTCGCGGTCGGGAAATTTGATGTAGTGGAAGAAGCAGCGACGCAGGAAGGCGTCGGGCAGTTCCTTCTCGTTGTTCGAGGTGATGACGACGATCGGGCGTTCCCGAGCGGTGATCGTCTCGTCGGTCTCGTAGACGTGGAAGGCCATGCGGTCGAGTTCCTGAAGCAGGTCGTTCGGAAATTCGATGTCGGCCTTGTCGATCTCGTCGATCAGCAGCACGGGCAGTTTGGGGCTGGTGAAGGCCTCCCACAATTTGCCCTTGCGGATATAGTTGCGGATGTCGTGGACGCGCTCTTCGCCGAGCTGGCCGTCGCGCAGGCGCGCGACCGCGTCATATTCGTAGAGGCCCTGCTGCGCCTTCGTCGTCGACTTGACGTTCCAGGTGATGAGCGGGGCGTCGAAGGCCTTGGCGATCTCTTCCGCGAGCACGGTCTTGCCGGTGCCCGGCTCGCCCTTCACGAGCAGCGGACGGCGCAGCATCGTCGCGGCGTTGACCGCGATCTTCAGATCCTGGGTCGCGATATAGGCGCTGGTACCTTCGAAACGCATCGGCTCGCTGCCTTTCCCTTAACGTGAACGTCAACTCGCGTTGGGCATAGCGGGGGCGGGGGAGGGGTGCAAGCAGGCACGTCGCGCCGGCGAAAGCGGCGGCCACCCTTGGTTCATGCGGCGATGCCGCGCAAGGCGGCCGGCAGCCCCCGCCTTCGCTGGGGCGACGGCATAGGCAATCGGCTCAGAGCCGCCATTGCGAGCGGATCGAAGCAATCCAGTGCGGTTTACGCGACTCTGGATTGTCGCGCGGCTTCGCCGCTCGCAATGACGACTTTGAATCGCGCGCTAGGAATGCGCGCGCGCAGCGGCGCGGGCGGCGAGCAGGTCCCACAGCCCGCTATGCTGCGCGAGCAACTGCTGGGCGCCGAAGGTGAGCGCGCGCTCTATCGCCGGGGTCCGGGCGATCGCGCCCGCGAGGCGCGCGGTGCCCGGCAGGTCGGGCAGCGCGCAGGCTGGCGGCGACAGGTCGAGCCGCTGTGCGCTGATGTCGAGGAGAACGCGGATCGTGCGCCAGTCGAGCGCCAGCGCGATCGCCGCGCCGACTGCGCAGCCGTGACGATCCGATTCGGCGAGCATGTCGAGCGCCTTGCACTGGGCCGCGACCGCGGCCTCGCACTGGTCCTGCCCCGGCGTGCTCGGCACCGGGCCGGCGGCGGCGGCGATCCGCGACAGGAAGGCGCGTTCGTCGGCGAAGGCCTGCGCGGCCTCCTCCATCCAGGCGCGCGATGCCGGATCGACCGCCTTGCGCGCCGCGCTGTCGACCACCCCGGGGTGGCGCCCGTGAAGCAGGCACAGGAAATGGACCGCATCGGCCAGGTTGCGCATCGCGTCGCCGCCCTGGCTGAGGCGGCCGGACCGGACATGCGGATGCGCGCCCGTTCCCTCGCTCGCGACCAGCGAATCGAGCAGTTCGGCGATACCGCGCGTCGGCAGCTTTTGCTGGGGCGACTGGCTCAACGTCTCATCCTCTCTGGGGCGCGATGGTCGGGGTCGCGCCGTTGGATATGCGAAGGCCAGTCCTAGAGCATCGTCGTAAACGTCGCGTTTATGAGGCGCCGGCAAAGTGCCGCGCGCCTGTCCCCGCACGGGACAGAATCAAGGGGACCGGCAGGCAAGGGAACTGCCGGTCCCCAGGGACCGCGGCGCCAGTGGAACGCCGCGGGATCGGGGAAGCGGGGCGGGGCCAGAGAGGGGCGGCCCCGCCCCGCAAACCCTCAGGCCGCGAGGGCCATCTCGTCGGTTTGCGGCGCGCGCGTTTCCGTTTCCGCCTCTGTCGCCGCGGGCGCGGTCCTGGCGGGGAAGATCAGGCGCGAGGCGAGCACGATCGCCCCCAGCGCGAAATAGGCGGCAAAGGTCTGCACGGGGAAGAAGAAGAGCGGCGCGATGAAGGCGAGCCGCAGGTACAGCGGGTTGAAGCCGAAGTCCTGGCCCACGGCCTCGCAGATGCCGAAGAAGGTATCGCGGCGGCGGAAGAGATTGGTGGTTTCCTGTTCCATCTTGTTCGTCTTTCGTCCTGGCGGTGGGCCGTTCCCCATCCATGCCCGTTCCAAAGCAACGGGCGTGCCAATTCGGGCTTTCTCTCCATTTTCAGGCGTTTTCGGGCGGGTATGCGCCATCCGGTGCCTTTTTCGATGAATCGATTCCCATCGAATGGGAAGGATCGCCATTTGATGGGTGCAGAATGAATGGCGAATGAAGCCTGATCCATCCGGCGGGTCGCTATCTGGGGCGCGAAGATGAAGATTTGAAGACCGTGGCGGCAAAATATTTGTGCGGTGCAGCATAGCGGTAGGGCGGAACTTTATGCCGTGTGGAGATTCGGGTCTGCCGGACCCTTTCCGCCAATGGCCATCTTGAATGGGTTCGGGAAGCGTCCGTTTCCGGCAAGGAAGTGTTCCCCGGCGGAAGCCGGGGGCCACGCGAGGCAATATTACGCCATCTGGACCCCGGCTTTCGCCGGGGAACAGGCCCTGATGGAGTATTTTGCGGGGCGGCGAAAAAGTGCAGCCCATGGCTATGGTCTGTGGGGTTTTGGCGTTCTGCGCGGTTTCTCTCTTTCGTCACCCTGAACCTGCTTCAGAGCCTGCCCCGGACCCGATCCGGGGGGCCATGGTCTGCGCTCGAATGAAAGGCGGCACAAAAGGGAAAGTCCGGCCATGGATGCTGAAACGAGTTCAGCATGACGAACGGTTGAGGCAGCATGCCGAAATCCGAATCCCCACAGGCCGTAGACCATGATGACATCGGACGGAATCGTCATTGCGAGCGGCGAAGTCGCGCGGCGATCCGGAGCGGGCGGTAACCGCCCTGGGTTGCTTCGCTCCGCTCGCAACGACGCGAGTGGGGGCATCCGAATTCGGGTCAGGATCGAGCAGCCGAGTGCTCCCGCGCAGGCGGGAACCCAGAGCGGATAGCGCCAAGGTGGCGTCGGGCTGCTTTGGGTCCCCGCCTGCGCGGGGACACGATATGATGTGTTTCCCCCCCCTGAAGAAGAGAGGGCTTGGGCGGTTCAGCCCGTGTCCCGCGCCGGAACGCGCGCGCTTACTGGTCGAGGAAGCTGCGCATCTTGCGGCTGCGCGACGGGTGCTTGAGCTTGCGCAGCGCCTTCGCCTCGATCTGGCGGATGCGTTCGCGGGTGACGCTGAACTGCTGGCCGACCTCCTCCAGCGTGTGGTCGGTGTTCATGCCGATGCCGAAGCGCATGCGCAGAACCCGCTCCTCACGCGGGGTCAGCGAAGCCAGGACTCGCGTGACCGTTTCCTTGAGGTTCGACTGCACCGCGGCGTCGACCGGGATCACGGCGTTCTTGTCCTCGATGAAATCGCCGAGGTGCGAATCCTCCTCGTCGCCGATCGGTGTTTCGAGGCTGATCGGCTCCTTGGCGATCTTCATCACCTTGCGGACCTTTTCGAGCGGCATCGACAGCCGTTCGGCCATTTCCTCCGGCGTCGGCTCGCGGCCGCTTTCGTGCAGGAACTGGCGGCTGCACCGCACCAGCTTGTTGATCGTCTCGATCATGTGGACCGGGATGCGGATCGTGCGCGCCTGGTCGGCGATGCTGCGGGTGATCGCCTGGCGGATCCACCAGGTCGCATAGGTGCTGAACTTGTAGCCGCGGCGATATTCGAACTTGTCGACCGCCTTCATCAGCCCGATGTTGCCTTCCTGGATCAGGTCGAGGAACTGCAACCCGCGGTTGGTGTATTTCTTGGCGATCGAGATGACGAGGCGCAGGTTGGCCTCGACCATTTCCTTCTTGGCGATGCGCGCCTCGCGCTCGCCCTTCTGGACCATGTTCACGACGCGGCGGAATTCGACGAGGCTCATCCCCGCCGCCTGCGCGATCTCTGAAATCTCGGTGCGGATGCGATCGACCGCGACCGCCTCATTCTCGGCGAAGGCGGCCCATTTCTTGTCGAGCTTGCCGACCTCGTCGAGCCAATTCTCCTCGAGCTCGCGCCCGACATAATGGTCGAGGAACGACTTGCGCGCCACCTTGTGGCGCTCGGCCAGGCGCAGCATCTGGCCGCCGAGCGCGGTCAGGCGCCGGTTGTAGCTGTAGAGCTGGTCAACCAGATATTCGATCTTGGTGCCGTGGAACTGCACGCTTTCGACCTGCGCGGTCAGTTCCTCGCGCAGCTTGTGATATTTCTTTTCCGACGCCGCCGGGAAGTCGCCGCCCGCCGACAGCGCGTCGAGCCGCGCTTCCTGCAGCTTCTGGAATGCCTTGAAGCTCTTGGTGATCGCCGCGAACTTTTCGAGCGCGTCGGGCTTGAGCAATTCCTCCATCGCGGCGAGGCTCAGCGTATTGTCCTCGTCGTCGTCGTCGTAATTCTCGCGCTTCTTGGCTGCGCCGCCCTCTTCGTCGTCGCCGTCGGCTTCGGGCTCCTCCTCGACCTCGTCCTCGTCCTTGAACGAGACGCCGGCGTTCTTCTCGCTGATCTCGCCGTCGACCTCTTCCTCGTCCTCGAGATTCTCGGGCGCGGGATCCTTGGTCAGCATCGCTTCGAGGTCGACGATCTCGCGAAGCTGCATGTCGCCGTTGTTGAGCGCGTTCGACCATTCGATGATCGCGTTGAAGGTCAGCGGGCTTTCGCACAGGCCTAGGATCATCGTGTCGCGGCCCGCCTCGATGCGCTTGGCGATCGCGATCTCGCCCTCGCGGCTCAGCAGTTCGACCGCGCCCATCTCGCGCAGATACATGCGCACCGGGTCGTCGGTGCGGTCGACCGTTTCCTTCTTCTTCTCGACCGCGGGCGCGGACACTGAACCCGAATTGGCGGCGACGTCGATGTCGTCGTCGGCCTCCTGCTCGGCTTCCTCCTGCACGTCCTCGTCGCTTTCGACGATGTTGATGCCCATGTCGGAAATCGCCGACATGATGTCCTCGATCTGCTCGGACGACATCTGGTCCTGCGGCAGCGCCTCGTTGAGCTCGTCGTAGGTCAGGTAGCCGCGCTTCTTGCCGCGCGCGATCAGCTTCTTGACGTCGGCCTCGTTGAGGTCGATCAGCGGAGCGTCGGTTTCGGCGGTATTCTTCGTTGCCATGCGTTGTTCCTGCCTTGGGGCATCAAATGGTCAGAGCTGGCTGCTGTCGGACAGCGCGGCCAGCCTGCGGGTCAGTTCCTCGTCCATCGCGCGCAGTTTCTGCTGCCGCGCCAAGCCTTCGTCGTCCATCGTCCGCTGGAAATCCGCGGTCGCCTCGGCCAGCCGGGCACGGATTTCGGGCTGCGTCACCAGCACGCCGATATATTCGTCAAGGTCGCGCAGCGCGGTTTCCCGCGCCTTGGCAACCCCTTCATCGCCTTCCAGCCGTCGATTGAACGAGAAGTGCATTCGGTCGGCTCTGAGCAATGCCATCGCCCTATTATACACTTTCATCGGCTCCAATATGGCAAGCAACCCCTCGGTATCAAGCCCTTCTTCGCGCATCGCGATGTCAAGCATCAGGCCGAGCAGTTCGGCGTCGACGGAATCGGGCACCGGGAGTCGCGCCAGCGCCTCCTCGTGGCGGCGCAGCGCCTCGGGATAGCGCAGCAATCCGCCGATCAGCGCCGCCGCGAGCGGGGCGGCGATTCCTGCCTGTCCGATCGACCGCGTCTCGTCGGCGGGCGGCTGAAGCCGCGGGTCGGGCTGGAAGCGCCGCCCGCCGCCGCGCGGCCCCTGCGGCGCCCACGGGACGCGCGGGCCGCGTTCGGGCCGCGCGCGCGCGAACAGCGTGTCGAGCCGCTCGCGAAAGGCCTCGCGATAATGGTGGCGCACGTCGGGGTCCTGGATCGCGTCGGCGTGGGCCAGCAGCCGCGCCTTGAGCGCGGCGCGCTCCTCGGGCGTGTTCAGCGCCGCCGCCGCGACCTCGTGCGTCCACAGCCGTTCGACCAGCGGCTGGGCGTCGTCGAGCACGCCGGCGAAGCCTTCGGCGCCCTTCGCGCGGACGAGGTCGTCGGGGTCCTGCCCGGCGGGCAAGGTCGCGAAGGCGAGGCTGAAGCCGGGACGGAGCAGCGGCAGTGCGCGCGTCGCGGCGCGCATCGCCGCCTTCTGCCCCGCCGCGTCGCCGTCGAAGCAGAGCAGCGGGACCGGCACCATCCGCCACAGCAGGCCGAGCTGGCTTTCGGTGAGCGCGGTGCCGAGCGGCGCGACCGCGTCGGCGATTCCCGCCTCTGCGAGCGCGATCACGTCCATATAGCCCTCGACGACGATGACGCGGTCGGTGCGGCGCGATGCCGGGCTCGCCTTGTCGAGGTTGAACAGGGTGCGCCCCTTGTCGAACAGCGGCGTGTCGGGCGAGTTCAGATATTTGGGCTCGCCGTCGCCCAGGATGCGCCCACCGAACGCGATCACCCGCCCGCGCGCGTCGCGGATCGGGATCATCAGCCGGTCGCGGAAACGGTCGTAAGGGTCCTTGTCGGAGCCATGTTCCTTTGGCGAAATCAACATCCCGGATTCGACGAGCATCGCGGTGGGAAATTTCTTCAGCGCCTCCTTCAGCGCGCTGCGGCTGTCGGGGGCGAGGCCGAACCCGAAGGCGTCGCGGGTCGCGTCCGAAATGCCGCGCTTCGCCAGATAGTCGCGCGCCGGGGCGCCGTTGCCGCTGCCGAGCTGCTGCGCGAACCAGTCGGCGGCTGCTTGCACGACGTCGCGCAGGCTGGCCTGCGCCTCGGCCTTCTTTGCGGCGCGCGGGTCGGGGGCGGGGACCTCCATGCCCGCTTCGGCGGCGAGTTCCTTGACCGCGTCCATGAACGACAGGCCGCGCTGGTCGGTCATCCAGCGGATCGCGTCGCCGTGCGCGCCGCAGCCGAAGCAGTGATAGAAGCCCTTTTCGTCGTTGATCGTGAAGCTGGGCGTCTTTTCGTTATGGAAGGGGCAGCAGGCCTTGTACTCGCGCCCCGCGCGCGTGATCTTCACCGTCCGCCCGATCAGCGTGGACAGCGTGACGCGCGAGCGCAGTTCGTCGAGCCATTGCGGGGTGAGGGCCATCTAGCTCCCCTCTCGCCTGCGGGAGGGGTCGGGGGAGGGCATGTCGGCGAGCACGCGTTCGATCTCTATCACCACACCCTCAATCCGCTCCAGCACATCATTGTTCCAGAACCGGATCACACGATAACCCTGTGCTTCCAGATAAGCGGTACGGGCACGGTCCTTTTCCTCATCAACGGCGTGCTGTCCGCCATCGACTTCAATGACTAGCCTGGCGCCGCGCGAAACGAAGTCGCAGATGAAGGGCCCGATCGGGAACTGGCGATTAAAGCGGACGCCTGCGACCTTTCGCGCGCTGATTTGCGTCCAAAGCTTTCGTTCGGCGTCGGTGGCGTTCAGCCGTAGTTCGCGGGAGCGTGCGGTCGGTCGTTTGTAGCCCTTGTTCAACAGGCCCTCCCCCGACCCCTCCCGCAAGCGGGAGGGGAGATGTGCGCTCGATCACCCGACCAGTCCCCCTCCGGCTCGCGGAAGGGGTTAGGGGGAGGCCTTTTCAGCCCAGCGCCGCCTTCACCCACCCGCTCGCCTTGCTCATGTCGAGCTGGCTGCCGTGGCGGTCCTTCACCGCGGCCATGACCTTGCCCATGTCCTTGACGCTCGTCGCGCCGAGTTCGGCGACGATCGCCGCGATCGCGGCCCTGGCTTCGTCCTCGCCCAGTTGCGCGGGCAGGAAATCCTCGATCACCGCGACCTCGGCCGCCTCGGCATCGGCGAGTTCCTGGCGGCCGCCCTGTTCGTACATCGCGATCGATTCGCGCCGCTGCTTGACCATCTTCTGCAGCACGTCGACGACCAGCACGTCGTCGTCGGCCGGCGGGGTGCCGGTGCGAAGCTCGATATCGCGGTCCTTGATCTTGGCCAGCATCAGCCGGATGGTGCCCAGACGCGCCTTGTCGCCGGCCTTCATCGCGGCAACCTGCGCAGCCTTGATGTCCTCGCGAATCATTGCGTGTCCTCTTGCGCTGCCATTTCGGAAAGGAGCACCCTTAGCGGGAAGATTCATAATCCGATAGCTTGTGAATCACTTTTTTGGCGCATAGGTGATCGGCCGTTTAGCCTTCCCACCGGAGCATGCTCGATGGCACCAGCCACCCCGTCCGCCGCGCCTGAAGTCGCGCCCGCAAAACAGCCCGCCGGCGCTACCGGCGTGCTCGTCCTCGCAGACGGCACGCTGCTGTGGGGCGTCGGATACGGCGCCGCCGGGGCCGCGGTGGGCGAAGTCTGCTTCAACACCGCGATGACGGGGTATCAGGAGATACTGACCGACCCGAGCTATGCCGGGCAGATCGTCACTTTCACCTTTCCGCACATCGGCAACGTCGGCGCGAACCCGGAGGATATGGAGCGCGGCGTCCATGGCGCGGTCGGCTGCATCACGCGCGAGCTGCCGACGGCGCCCAGCAATTTCCGCAGCGTCCAGACGCTGCCCGAATGGATGGCCGAACAGGGCGTGATCGGGCTGGCGGGGATCGACACCCGCGCGCTGACCCGCCGCATCCGCGACGCGGGCGCGCCGAACGGCGTGATCGCGCACAGCCCCGACGGCCGGTTCGACATTGACGAACTGCTCGCCATGGCGCGCAACTGGTCGGGGCTGGAAGGCCTTGATCTGGCGAAGGGCGTCAGCCGCGCGGACACGGGCGACTGGACCGGCGGCGCGTGGGCGCTGGGACAGGGCTATGCGAGCGCCGGGGGCGATGCGCGCCCGCATGTCGTCGCGATCGATTATGGCGCGAAGGACAATATCTTCCGCAACCTGGTGAAGGCCGGCGCGCGCGTCACCGTGGTTCCCGCGACCGCGACGCTGGACGAGGTGCTGAGCCACAAGCCCGACGGCGTGTTCCTGTCGAACGGCCCCGGCGACCCCGCGGCGACGGGGGAATATGCGGTGCCGGTGATCCGCGGGCTGCTCGACCGCGACATTCCGCTGTTCGGCATCTGCCTCGGCCACCAGATGCTGGGCATCGCGGTCGGCGCCAGGACGGTGAAGATGCACCAGGGCCACCGCGGCGCAAACCACCCCGTGCAGCGCGCGGAAGACGGCGTGGTCGAGATCACGAGCATGAACCACGGCTTCGCGGTCGACGCCGCGACGCTCCCCGCGGGCGTGGTCGAGACGCACAAGAGCCTGTTCGACGGATCGAACTGCGGCATCGCGATCACGGGCAAGCAGGCGTTCAGCGTGCAATACCACCCCGAGGCGAGCCCGGGGCCGCAGGACAGCTTCTATCTGTTCGAGAAGTTTGTGGGTGGGTTGAAGTGAGGCGAGAGCGGCTCCCTTATCCTCCGGAGCATGTGCTTGAGATGCTCTATCACCGAGAGTTGGGTTACGGTTTGGGTCAAGGGAACAACACTTTTTGGAGCTTCGCCAGCGCTTTCAAAGCTTTGAAATTAGATGTGACGATGTCAGAACTCGATCGATATCGGTCTCATTTTATAGAGTTTGGTTGGGGCATATTCGACGGTAAGGATGATCCGTGCTTCCGTATAACTCCTTTAGGGGAAGAGGCGGCGCGAACATCAATCTCTCGACGCAAGCCGATCTACTCATTTAGGCGACTTCGTACTTATGATTGGCCGTTCATCGGTGCGATCGCCGCGATAATCGCTGCCATTCTTTCACTCGCCCCAATTATCAAGGCACAATAATGCCCAAAAGAACCGACATAAAATCCATCCTCGTCATCGGCGCAGGCCCGATCGTTATCGGTCAGGCGTGCGAGTTCGACTATTCGGGGACGCAGGCGATCAAGGCGCTGAAGGAGGAGGGCTATCGCATCGTCCTCGTCAACTCCAACCCTGCGACGATTATGACCGATCCCGACCTCGCCGACGCCACTTATGTCGAGCCGATCACGCCGGAGATCGTCGCCAAGATCATCGAAAAGGAGACCGCCGAGTTTCCTGGGGGGTGGGCGGTGCTGCCGACGATGGGTGGGCAGACCGCGCTCAACACCGCGCTCGCGCTCGCGCAGGACGGCACGCTCGAAAAGTTCGGGGTCGAGATGATCGGCGCCGACGCCGAGGCGATCGACAAGGCCGAGGACCGGCAGAAGTTTCGCAACGCGATGGACAAGATCGGCCTCGAAAGCGCGCGCAGCGGCATCGCGCACACGATGGAAGAGGCGTTCGCGGTGCTCGAACGCACCGGCCTGCCCGCGATCATCCGCCCGTCCTTCACGCTCGGCGGTACCGGCGGCGGCATCGCCTATAACCGCGAGGAGTTCGAGGGCATCGTTCGCGGCGGCCTGATCGCATCCCCCACCACCGAAGTCCTGATCGAGGAATCGCTCCTCGGCTGGAAGGAGTTCGAGATGGAGGTGGTGCGCGACCGCAAGGACAATTGCATCATCATCTGCTCGATCGAGAATGTCGATCCGATGGGGGTGCATACCGGCGACAGCATCACCGTAGCCCCCGCGCTGACGCTGACCGACAAGGAATATCAGATCATGCGCAACGCGAGCATCGCGGTGCTGCGCGAGATCGGGGTCGAAACGGGCGGGTCGAACGTGCAGTTCGCGGTCAACCCGAAGGACGGGCGCCTGATCGTGATCGAGATGAACCCGCGCGTGTCGCGCTCGTCGGCGCTGGCGTCGAAGGCGACGGGCTTCCCGATCGCCAAGGTCGCGGCGAAGCTTGCGGTCGGCTACACGCTCGACGAGATCATGAACGACATCACCGGCGTCACGCCCGCGTCGTTCGAACCGACCATCGACTATGTCGTCACCAAGATTCCGCGCTTCGCCTTCGAGAAGTTCAAGGGCGCCGAGGCGACGCTGTCGACCGCGATGAAGTCGGTCGGCGAGGTGATGGCGATCGGCCGCACGATCCACGAAAGCCTGCAGAAGGCGCTGCGCGGGCTCGAAACCGGGCTGTCGGGCTTCAACTTCGTCGACCGGCTGGTAGGCGCGAGCGCGGAGCAGTTGAAGATCGAACTGGCCAAGCCGACCCCCGACCGGCTGCTCGTCGCCGCGCAGGCGATCCGCGAGGGGCTGCCGCTCGCCGAAATCAACCGCATCGCGGGCTATGACATGTGGTTCCTCGACCGCATCGCCGAGATCGTCGCGGCCGAGAAAGCCGTGGTGGCGGACGGCCTGCCGCGCGATGCCGAAGGACTGCGGCGGCTGAAGGCGATGGGCTTTTCGGACAAGAGGCTCGCCTATCTGGCGCTCCAGTCGGCGAATCTCCAGCCGGGCGCCGGGCACGCCGCGGCGCGCGGCGGCGGGCTGATCCACGAGGCGGTGAAGGCGATGACCGGCGGCGTCACCGAGGCCGAGGTGCGCGCGCTGCGTCACCGGCTGGGCGTGCGCCCGGTGTTCAAGACCATCGACACCTGCGCCGCGGAGTTCGAGGCGCAGACGCCCTATCTCTATTCGACCTACGAAGCGCCGACCTTCGGCGCGCCCGAGAATGAGGCCAATCCGAGCGACCGGAAAAAGATCGTCATCCTGGGCGGCGGCCCGAACCGGATCGGGCAGGGGATCGAGTTCGACTATTGCTGTTGCCACGCCTGCTTCGCGCTGGAAGAGGCGGGCTATGAGACGATCATGGTCAACTGCAACCCGGAGACGGTATCGACCGATTACGACACGTCGGACCGCCTCTATTTCGAGCCGCTGACCGCCGAGGACGTGCTCGAGATCCTGCACGTCGAGCAGTCGAAGGGCACCCTCGTCGGTGTGATCGTCCAGTTCGGCGGGCAGACCCCGCTCAAGCTCGCACAGGCGCTGGAGGAGGCGGGCATCCCGATCCTGGGCACCTCGCCCGACGCGATCGATCTGGCCGAGGACCGCGAGCGTTTCGCGGCGCTCGTCAACAAGCTCGGCCTCAAGCAGCCCGCCAACGGCATCGCGCGCAGCCGCGAGGAGGCCATCGCGGTCGCGGCGCGTATCGGGTACCCGGTGCTGACGCGCCCGAGCTATGTCCTCGGCGGGCGGGCGATGGAGATCGTCGACGACCAGGAACAGCTCGAAAACTATATCGAGACCGCGGTGCAGGTATCGGGCGATTCGCCGGTGCTGATCGACCGCTATCTGCGCGACGCGATCGAGGTCGACGTCGACGCGCTGTGCGACGGAACCGATGTCGTGGTCGCGGGCGTGCTCCAGCATATCGAGGAAGCGGGCGTCCATTCGGGCGACAGCGCCTGCTCGATCCCGCCCTACAGCCTGTCCGCCGAAATCGTCGCCGAGATCGAGCGGCAGGCCGACGCGCTGGCGCGCGCGCTGAACGTGCGCGGGCTGATGAACATCCAGTTCGCGGTGCAGGCCGATCCCGGATCGCCGGCCGGGGCCAGTGTCTATCTGATCGAGGTCAACCCGCGCGCCAGCCGCACCGTGCCGTTCGTCGCCAAGGCGGTGGGATCGCCGATCGCCAAGATCGCGGCGCGCGTGATGGCGGGCGAGAAGCTGGCCGACCTGCCGAAGATCAACCGCGACATCGCGCATGTCGCGGTGAAGGAAGCGGTCTTCCCCTTCGCGCGTTTCCCCGGCACCGATCCGGTCCTGTCGCCGGAGATGAAGTCTACCGGCGAAGTCATGGGAATCGATAGCGATTTCAACCTGGCCTTTGCCAAGGCACAGCTTGGCGCGGGCGACAGCCTGCCGACCGAGGGACGTCTGTTCGTGTCGGTCAAGGACAGCGACAAGCCGCGGATCGTCGGCGCGGTGAAGCAACTCGCCGACTGGGGGTGGCAGGTGATCGCGACCGGCGGCACCGCCGACTATCTGGCCGAGCAGGGCATCGCGATCGAACGCGTCAACAAGGTGGCCGAGGGGCGTCCGCATATCGTCGACCGGATCAAGGACGGCGACGTCCAGCTCATCTTCAACACTACCGAAGGGTGGCAGAGCCTGCAGGATTCGCAGTCGATCCGCGCCTCGGCGCTCGCGGCGGACGTCGCCTATTACACGACGGCGGCGGGAAGCGATGCCGCGACCCACGCCATCGGCGCGCTGCGCGCGCGCAGTCTTGAAGTAAAGCCGCTTCAGGACTATTATTGACGCACCGCTTCACCCCCCGACATTGACGGAAACAGCGGCCCAGCCGCCCGACGCCCGGTTCGCCGGAACAGGATTTTTGACGAAGGACAATGGGATAATGGCAAGCGTTGAAAAGGTGCCGATGCTGGCGGAAGGCTATGAGAAGCTGAGCGCCCAACTCGCCGCGCTGAAGGCCGAGCGCCCGCAGATCGTCGACGCGATCGAGGAAGCGCGCGCGCATGGAGACCTGTCGGAAAATGCCGAATATCACGCCGCGAAGGAGCGCCAGGGTCAGGTCGAGGCGTCGATCGGCGATCTCGAGGACAAGCTGGCGCGCGCGCAGATCATCGACCCCACGACGCTTTCGGGCGACCGCATCGTCTTTGGCGCGACCGTCACCCTGGCCGACGAGGACGACAAGCCGGTGCGTTATCAGATCGTAGGGCAGGCCGAGGCGGACGCCAAGGAAGGGCGGATCAGCTATAATTCGCCGCTCGGCCGCGCGCTGATCGGCCGCCGCGTCGACGACGAGATCGAGGTCACCGTGCCGTCGGGCGACAAATATTATCTGGTGACAAAGATCGAATTCATCTGACGGACGGACGCGCATGAAGCCGCAGGACGCGCCGCTGGTCACGGGCTATGCGCTGCTCTGCGCGGCGCTGTTCGTCGTGCTGACGCTCAGCGGTTTCCAGACCGAGGCGATCGTGCGCGCGGGCTTCGTGCCGGCGCGCTGGAGCGGCGAGTTGATCCTGCCGCCGGGGCCGTTCGTGCCCTTCGTGCTGACGCCGCTGACCTCTGCCTTCCTGCACGGCAGCCTGCTGCACCTGATCTTCAACCTGGTCGTGCTGCTCTATATCGGGCGGCCGCTCGAAGCGCCGATGGGGACGAAGGCGATCGCGGTCCTGCTGGTCGTCGGCGCCTGTGCCGGCGCATTCGCGCAATGGCTTTCCAACCCGGCGTCGGTGGTGCCGATGATCGGCGCGAGCGGCGCTATCTCGGCGCTGATCGCGGTGTTCGCGCTGATCTTCAGCCGCACGCAGGCACCGGCGCTCGGGCCGATACCCAGCCATTGGGTGCGGGCGCTGTGGCTCGCCGCGGCGTGGATCGGCGTCCAGCTGCTGATCGGTTTCGCGGGCGGCGCCGGCTTTGGCGCCATCGCCATCTGGGCGCATGTCGGCGGTTTCCTGGCGGGCCTGTTGCTCGCGCGGCCGCTGCTGCGCTGGCGGTTCGGGGGGCGGTAGGGACGGGCGACCCTTTGGTGGCGCTCAGCCGTCCAGCAAGCCGCCCGCGAGCAGCATCGCGACGCGCACGTCGATGCCGCATCCCTCCGCGCGCTTCGCCGCGACGAAATCGGCGATTCCGGTCAGCGGCACGCGGTGGACGATGATGTCTTCGCTGCCGACTCCGCCGCCGGGGCCGACCCTGGTCAATCCGGTGGCGACGAGCAGGGTGAAGCTCTCGCTGACCATGCCCGGCGAACTGAAGAATTCGCCGACCGTGCGCCAGTGGGCGGCGCGATAGCCGGTTTCCTCCTCCAGTTCGCGCTCGGCCGCCGTTTCCGGCGCCTCGCCCGCGCTCTCGTCGCCGACGAGACCCGCGGGCAGTTCGAGGCACGGACGCCCCAGCGGCACGCGATATTGTTCGACCAGCAGGACGTGACGCCCGCTTTCGTCCGCGTCGATCGCAAGGATCACCGCGGCGTGGATGCCGCGCGAGCGCGAGACATATTCCCACGTCCCCTGCTGTCGGACGGTGATGAAGCGGCCCTCCCATCGCGTTTCGATGGGCGCGTCGGGGGCGGGGCGGGACATGGCTTTCCTTTCGCGGCGACGGAGCGCGTCAAAGCTCGATCAGGCGATCGGGCAGTTCGTTCGGATTTTCGCTGCCGCGCGGGAAATGTTCGGCGAGTATGACGCCCATGTGCGCGACCGCCTCTGCCATGCCTTCGCCGGGCCGGCCGGCGCGCACGCGTTCGATCAGCGCCGCCATCGCGTCGCCCCATACCTCCGCCGATACTTTCGAGGCGATCGCTTCGTCGGCGACGATGTCGGCGCGATGTTCGCGCAGGCTGAGATAGAGGAGGACGCCGGTGCGGCCGAGCGTCTTCGCCTCCGCCCCGACCTTGAACAGGTCGATCGCGCGGGCGCGGACGCGGCCGGCGAGGATCGCGCGCGGCGTCAGCCACAGACGCAGCGGCCGCCACAGCAGAATCAGCCACATGGCGATCCACTTGAGGACGCCGACTGCAATGACGACGCCAAGCCATTGATTGGCGGTCAGGCCGTGCCCCCAGCCGCCGGTCAGCCGGTCGTAGAGGCCCTGATAGAAATCGGGAAACAGCGCGATAACCGACATGGCGAGGAAGGCGATCAGGCTCGCCCAGACGAGCGCGACATCGTCGTAATCGTTCGATTGCGCGGCGATGACGGTGACGATCTCGCCGCTCGTCCGTGCCTCGGCCGCGGCGACCGCGGCGGTGACGAGGTCGTGATCGGCGGCGCTGACATGGCTGACTTTCATGCGTTCCGCCTCCCTACCAGCCGCCCGAGGCGCCGCCGCCGCCGAAACTGCCGCCGCCCCCCGAAAAACCGCCGAATCCGCCACCGCCGCTCCAGCCGCCGCCCCCGCCCCAAGATGAGCCACGGCCACCGCCGCCCCAGTCATGATCGCCCCAGACGATGATCGGCGCCGCGCCCCACGGGCGATGCTTGCGATGCCGCCGGCCGCGCCGCCCCAAGGCCGAGAGCATCGGCAGGACGAAGAAAAAGAGGATGATGAAACCTACAAAGATGAAGCCGCCGAAGCTCCCGTCATCGGCGCGGTCGCGCTCTGCCTTCGCGGCGGCGACGGCGCGCGCCGCGGCTTCCTCGGGCGGGAGCGCGATCTGCTGCGCGATCGCGTTCACCCCGGCCTGAATGCCGCCCGGATAGTCGCCATCCTTGAAGCGCGGCGTCACCTGATCGCGGATGATCCGCCCTGACAGGGCGTCCGTCAGGATCGGTTCGAGGCCGTAGCCGACCGATATGTTCATCCGCCGTTCGTTGGGCGCGATCAGGAAGACGACGCCGTCATTCTCTTCCTTGCCCCCGATGCCCCAGGCGCGGCCGAGCCTGTAGCCGTAATCGGCGACGTCCTGTCCTTCGAGGTCGTTGACCGTCGCGACGACGAGCTGGTGCCCGGTCGTCTTTTCGAGCTGTTCGAGCTGGGCGGTGAGGTTCGCTTCCTCGGCCGGCGGGATGATGTCGGCCTGATCGACGACGCGCCCGGTGAGCTGGGGAAAGGTCTGGGCGGCGGCGGGGACCGCCATAAGCAAAGCGAGGAGGAGGGCCGACGTCAGGGCGGCCCACAATCCCGCGAAACCGAAGCGGCCCTCGCGTCCGTTCGTGCTCTGGGCGAACGGGAGAAATGGCATAGCGATGGCCCTATTGCCCGAAATCGACCTTGGGCGCGACGTTGGCGTTGGGCGTCACCGCGCGATAGGGCGTCATCGGCTTTGCGCCGTGGACGATCTTGGCGCCGATGATGTCGGGGAAGGTGCGGATCGTCGTGTTATAATCCTGCACCGCGTTGTTATAGTCCTGGATCGTCACGTTGATCCGGTTCTCCGTGCCTTCGAGCTGGGTCATCAGGTCGGCGAAACGACCCTGGCTCTTGAGGTCGGGGTATTGCTCGACGGTGGCGAGCAGGCGGCTGAGCGAGCCGGTGACATTGCCCTGCGCCTGCTGGAAGGCCTGCACCTTCGCAGGGTCTTCGAGGTCGTCGGCGGTCAGCTTGATCTGGGTAGCCGAGGCGCGCGCCTGGATGACGCTTTCCAGCGTCGTCTGTTCGATCTTCGCCGCGCCCTTCGCGGTCTCGACGAGATTGGGAATCAGGTCGGCGCGCCGCTGATAGGCGGCCTCGACATTCGCCCATTTCGCCTTGGCGGCCTCTTCCTTGGTGGGAACGCTGTTGATGCCGCAGGCGGACAGCGACAGCGCGGCGACGGGGACGATCATCCAGCGGGCGGAACGCATGGTCATGGTCTCTAAACTCCCTCCGGCGGCGTTTTGCCGCAACAATACACATAATAGGATGACGCTTGCCTTTGCGCAATCGTCGCGGCACCACTCGGCGGTTCGCCCAATTTTCCCGGGAGTGAGAAGATGTTGAACGAGTTCAAGGAATTCATCGCACGCGGCAGCGTCATCGATCTGGCGGTCGGCGTCATCATCGGCGGCGCCTTTGCGACGATCACCGGGTCGCTGACCGAGGACCTGATCATGCCCTTCGTCGGCTGGATATTCGGCGGGGTCGATTTCTCCAGCAAGTTCATCCTGCTGGGCAGCGTGCCCGACGGGATCGCGGCGACCGACTATGCGGCGCTCAAGAAAGCCGGGGTGGCGATGGTCGGCTATGGCGCCTTCATCACCGCGGTGATCAATTTCCTGATCCTCGCCTTCATCATCTTCCTGATGGTGCGCGCGGTGAACCGGCTGCTGCGCAAGGGGCCCGAAGCCGCCGCGCCGACCGAAGTCGACCTGCTCACCGAAATCCGCGACGAATTGCGGCGGAAATAGCGGCGCGGCGGCGGTCGGCCGCCCACGTTGCAAACCGCCCCGCGGCTCCCTATATCGGCAATGCCGGTTTCGGCCGGCTATGAGGATAAATGGTGTCGTGGAATAGACACAGCGGACCCGGGGGCAGTACCCGGCGGCTCCACCACAAACCCGCGCGCTTTTGAAGGGGTGCGCGGGCTTCTGACGGGGCCGAACCAGGATCGACGTGTGTTCAAAGACGATGTTTTCTTCCGGGCTGAGTAACCCGTTAAAGGCTCAAAACCAATAAGTGCTAACGATAACGAAGCACTCGCTCTTGCTGCCTAACCGATAAGCCTCACGGCCTAAGGTTAGACAAATAGAACGCGGTTCGGACCGAACCGGGCAACAGAATCGGATACCAGCGGCTGGGGACGAGCCGGGCAACAGAATCGTCCCACCTTCCTCGCATGTCCGTGCCGATCTCGTCCTGCGCAAGCCGTGGGCGGTGAAGCCATCCTTGGCGATGATCTGTTCCCCGGTGCAAGCCGGGGTCCGGATGGGATAGTGCTGCCTCGCGTGGACGCCGGCTTGCGCCGGGGAACAAATCTTTGCTGGCCGGGAGGATTTCCGATCAGACGGCGCCCTATCCGCGCCCCGGTCCCCACAGGATCAGCGCCGCGCCGCCGAGGCAGATCGCGCCGCCGATCAGGTCCCAGCGGTCGGGCGCCACCCCCTCCACCATTTTCAGCCAGACCAGCGAGGCGAGGATGTAGATGCCGCCATAGGCCGCGAAGGCGCGGCCCGCGGCATCGGCATCGACGCGCGTCAGCGCCCAGGCGAACAGCGCGAGCGACACCGCGCCGGGCGCCAGCCACAACGGCGAGCGGCCGAGGCGCAGCACCGCCCAGAAGGCGAAGCAACCCCCGATCTCGGCAAAGGCGGCGAGGATGTAGAAGGCGAGGGTGGACAGCGGCGCGGTCACGGATGGTCCGCCGCGCACAGGCGGTGATCGCCGAGCGCCTCGATCACCCGGCAATCGCCCGCCAGCCCGCCGCGACAGCGTCCGACGATCCGCTCCAGTTCGTCGCGCAGCGCGGCGAGCTGCGCGATCTTGCCCTCCACCTGCTCCAGATGCGTGCTCGCGATGCGGTCGGCCTCGCCGCAGTCGCGCGCCGGATGATCGGAAAGGTCGAGCAGCGACCGAATCTCGTCGATCGTGAACCCGAGTTCGCGCGAATGGCGCACGAAGCTCAGCCGCGCGCGGTGCGCGTCGCCATAGCTGCGGTAATTGGCGGCGGTGCGGTCTGGCGCTGGAAGCAGGCCGATCCGTTCATAATAGCGGATCGTCTCGATATGCGTGCCGGTGGCCCGCGCAAGCTCGCCGATTTTCATCGCTTGACCCCGTAGTTGCTACAGGCTGCATATAGGGCGCCGACTCGAAAACCCAAGGAGGTTCGGTGATGGCCGATTCATGTTGCGCCGGCAAAAGTGGCACCAGCGCGCTCAACGATCCCAGGTGGCGGCGCATTCTGTGGATCGCGCTGGTCATCAACGCCGCGATGTTCGGGGTCGAGATCGTCGCCGGGGTTGCCGCCGATTCGCGGGCGCTTCAGGCCGACGCGCTCGATTTCCTGGGCGACAGCGCCAATTATGCGATCAGCCTGGGCGTTGCGGGCATGGCGCTGACGTGGCGGGCGCGCGCCGCGCTGCTCAAGGCGGCGACGATGCTCGCCTTCGGCCTATGGGTGCTCGTATCGACCTTGTGGGGATTTCTGAGCGGCAGCAGCCCGCATGCCGAAACGATGGGGATCATCGGCATCGCTGCGCTGGCCGCCAACGTCATCGTCGCGCTGCTGCTCTATCGCTATCGCACCGGCGATGCGAACATGCGGTCGGTTTGGATCTGCTCGCGCAACGACGCGCTCGGCAATCTCGCGGTGCTTGCCGCGGCGCTGGGCGTGTTCGGGACGGGGCAGGGGTGGCCTGACCTGATCGTCGCGGCGATCATGGCGGCGCTCGCCATCTGGGGCAGTCTCGACGTGTTCCGCCATGCGCGCGGCGACCTGACGGTCGCGGCGCAGGAGGCGCGCTGAGGCGTCAGAAGGCGATGCCGGGTCGCAGGACGATCTGGAAGAAGGCGAGCAGCAGGACCAGCGCCGCCAGCGGCGGGCCGGGGTGCGCGAGAGCATGACTTTCCGTTCCGGCGCGCCGCATGGCGAAGCCGAGCGCCAGCCAGCCGAGCCCGATCAGGTGCACGACGATCGGGATCAGCACGACCTCGACCGGTTCGCGCGGAACGCGGAACGGAATGCACAGCAGCACCGCCGCGGCCAGCCCGGCGGCGACCGGCAGCACCGTCGCGCGGTTCGCGGACCCGCGGCGCAGCGGCCACAGCGGCGCCAATGCACGCCCGGCAGCGAACAGCGCGATCGCCGTCCCGGCGAGCAGCGCGGCGCGAACCCCGGCCCCGGCGCCCAGCCAGGCCAGCGCACGGCCGACGTCGTTGCCCGGGATCAGGCTGCCGACCGCCCATTGGCTCAGCGACTGGAACAGCCCCTCGAACGCCATCCAGAAGGCGAACAGGCGCCAGCCGGGGCGGTCCGGCCCGATCCGCCGCGCCAGCCAGAGGAAGAAAAACCCGCTCGCCAGCGTCGCGACCGCGCCCGTGGCCTGCAGCAATTCGGCGATGGGCGCATCGCCGCGCCAGTCGTGATCATTGTGGTAGAGCACCGGATGCAGCCCCGGCACCAGTGCCTTGGGGAGCACGAGCCCGACCTCCTGCACGAAGAAGGTCAGGTTGAAGGCGAGCGCGCAAAGCAGCGCCGATGCGCCGAAGCCGCGCCACTGCATGGATTTGCGGTCCGGTGCCTGCGGCAACAGCCAAAGCCCCGCCGCGAGCGGAACGAAGGCGAGCGCGGCGACGAGGGCGATCAGGATGGTCAAGCCGTGGATTCCTGCAGGGGCATCATGGTTCCGGGGGCTGCCCCTATCTGGCGTGAAGCGAACATCTGCCTGAAAGGGGGAGGCTTATGGGCGGGGCGCCCTGGAGCGGGATAGCACGAACAGAGTCGTCATTGCGACCCTAGCGAAAGCGGGGGGAGCAATCGAGGGCGGTCTACGCACACTCGGGATTGCCGCGCGGCTTCGCCGCTCGCAATGACGATTCCAAATAAGGCCGCTCCGCTCCGGCAGCCGGGTTCCGGTTGAACGCCACGTCGATCAACCCACCGGCGCCTGCCAGCCGCCGCCGAGGGCGAGGAAGAGCGCGACGAGGCTGGTCGAGCGCTGCTGCTCCGCCTGCGCGATGCTTGCCCGAATCTGTGCGAGCGAGCGTTCGGCGTCGAGCACGACCTGAAAAGCCTCGCGCCCCGCCTGATAGCGCAGCCGTGCGATGCGCGCCGCTTCGCCCGCCTCGTCCGCGGCGCGGCGCAGCGCCGCCAGCCGGTCGAGTTCGCCCGCATAGTTGGCGAGCGCGCTCTCGGTCTCCTGCAACGCCGCCAGCCACGTCCCGTCGAAGGTCGCGAGCGCCGCGTCGGCGCCCGCCTCCGCCTGTTTCAGCCGCGACCGCGCGACCGCGATGTTCGGAAAGCTCCACGAGATCTGCGGGCCGATCGAGAAGCGAAAATTGTCCGAACGGCCGAGCCCCGACACCGACCCCGCGGTCGATCCGATCGCGCCGCCGATGCTGATGCTGGGGTAGAGGTCGGCCGTCGCGACGTTGACGCGGGCCGCCGCCGCCGCGAGCTGACGCTCTGCGCGGCGGATGTCGGGGCGGCGTGCGAGCAGCGAGGCACCGTCGCCGACCGGGATCGGCCGGTCGAGCTCGGGCGGCGCCTGGCATTGCAGCGCCGCCTGCGGCGCCTCCGCCGGCGGCTTGCCGGTCAGCACCGCAAGGCGATAGAGCGCCGCGGCGCGCTGCGCTTCCAGCGTCGGCAGCGTCGCGCGCGTCTGTTCGAGCAACGCGCCCGCCTGCCCGGTGTCGAGCCGCGTCGCACGGCCGCCCTCGAACAGGCGGCGCGTCAGGTCGAAGGTCTGTTCCTGGATGCGCAGCGTGTCGTTGGCGACCGCGAGCTGGCGGTTGAACGCGCAGACATCGGCATAGGCGCGCGTGGTTTCCGCCGCGACGGTGATGCGGGTGAGGTCGAAGGCGGCCTGCACCGCGTCGGCGTCGGCGCGGCTCGCGCGGATCGCGCTTTCGACGCGGCCGAACAGGTCGACCTGATAGCCGACGTCGAGACCGACGTCATAGCTTTCGCCCTCGACCGGACCGACGCCGGTGGTCGCGCCCGACTGGCGCGCATAGGTGCCGCCGGCGCCGATGCTGGTCGTCGGGAGGCGGCCCGCCTGCGCCTCCTTGAGCACCGCGCGCGCCTGCGCCAGATTGGCGGCGGCGACGCGCAGGTCGGTGTTGGCGGCCAGCGCCTGCCCGACCAGCGCGTCGAGCGTCGGGTCGCCGAACAGGCTCCACCATGCGCCCGGCGGCTGGTCGCCGGTGAAGGCGGGCGATGCGCCCGCTTCGAGGAACGGCGCCTGCGAGGGCGCGGTCGGAGTCGGCGACACATAGCCGGGACCGACCATGCAGCCCGACAGCGCGACCGCGGCCGTTGCGGAGAGAAGGATCGAACGGGTCATCACTGGGCCTCCACCGGCTGTTCGCCGCCTGCGCCGCCGCGCCGCCGCCGGACCCGCGCCTTCACGCGGTCGCCGAGGTGGCGGCAGACGACATAGAAGACGGGGGTGAAGATCAGGCCGAACACGGTGACGCCGAGCATGCCGAAGGTGACGGCGGTGCCCAGCGCCTGGCGCATTTCCTGCCCCGGGCCGCTGGCGACGGCGAGCGGGAGCACGCCGAAGATGAAGGCGAAGCTGGTCATCAGGATCGGCCGCAGGCGCGACCGTGCGGCATGCACCGCAGCCTCCAGTGTGCTCATCCCCTCTTCCTCCTCGCCCTGCTTGGCGAATTCGACGATCAGGATCGCATTCTTCGCCGCCAGCGCGATCAGGACGACGAGGCCGACCTGCGTCAGGATATTATTGTCCATCCCGCGCAGGTTCACCCCGATCATCGCCGCCAGGATGCACATCGGCACGATCAGGATCACCGCGAGCGGCAGCGGCAGCGATTCATATTGCGCCGCGAGCACGAGGAAGACGAACACGACCGCGAGCAGGAAGATCAGCACCGCGCTGCTTCCCGCCGCCTTCTCCTGATAGGCGAGGCCCGTCCATTCATAGGCGAATCCGGCGGGCAGGGTCTGCGCGGCGAGCCCCTCCATCGCGGCGAGCGCCGCGCCCGACGACACGCCCGGCGCCGCCTGTCCCTGCAATTCAACCGCGGGGAAGAGGTTGTAGCGCACGACGCGCGTCGGGCCGCTGTCGTCGCGGAAGCTCGCGACCGACGAAAGCGGGACCATCTCGCCCGACGAGGAGCGAACCTGAAGCCGCCCGACATCCTCGATCCGGCTGCGCGCGGACGGTTCGGCCTGCGCGGTCACGCGGAAGGTGCGACCGAGGAAGTTGAAGTCGTTGACATAGGTCGAGGCGAGATAGGTGCCGAGCGCGGCATAGACCTGGCTGGGGTCGACGCCGAGTATCTGCGCCTTGTCGCGATCGACGTCGGCGAAGATGCGCGGGCTTCCGGTGTTGAACAGCGAAAAGACCTGCGTGACGTCGGGCACCTGCTGCGCGCCGCCCATCATCGCCAGCGTCGCTTTTTCGAGGTCCTGATAGCTGCCGCCGCCGGTCGCCTGGATCATCATGGTGAAGCCGTTGCCGTTGCCGAGCCCCTGCACCGCCGGCGGGGCGATGACGAAGGCGTTGGCTTCGGGCAGCGCGCCGGCGAGCGCGCCCGACAATTGCTGCGACAGCGCGGTCGCGCTGAGCGCCTTGCCGCGATCGCTCCAGTCGGCGAGGCGGATGAACATCGTGCCCGCGTTCGATGCGGTCGAGAAACTCGCGCCGTCGAGCCCGGCGAAGGTCGAGACGCTCTCGATCCCGTCCATCGCCGCCACCGTCTGCTGGGCGCGGGTCAGCACCTCGCTGGTGCGGTCGAGCGACGCGCCGGGAGGAAGCTGGACGACGCCGATCAGCACGCCCTGATCCTGGTCGGGAATGAAGCCCGTCGGCGTGTCGGTCAGGCGCCAGCCGGTGAAGGCGAGCAGCACCGCATAGATGACCAGCATCACGCCGGTCTTGCGCACCAGCTTCGCCGTCGTCTGGCCGTAGCGTTCCGACAGCTTGTCGAACCCTTCGTTGAACCGGTCCGCCGCGCGGCGGCCGAAGCGCATCACCGGGTTCTTCGGCTCCGCGTGCCGACCCTCTTCGTGCGGGCGCAGCAGCAGCGCCGCCATCGCCGGCGACAGCGTCAGCGAGGTGAGCAGCGAGAAGACCGTCGCGGCGGCGATCGTCACCGCGAACTGCTTATAGAAGATGCCGGGGATGCCGGGGACGAAAGCGGTCGGCACGAACACCGCGACGAGCACCAGCGCGATGGCGATCAGCGCGCCCGACACCTCGTCCATCGTCCGGTGCGCGGCCTCGCGCGGGCTGAGGCCCTGCCGGACATGCTTCTCGACCGCCTCGACCACGACGATCGCGTCGTCGACGACGATGCCGACCGCGAGCACGAGCGCGAAGAGCGACAGCGAGTTGATCGAGAAGCCGAGCGCGAGCTGCACCGCGAAGGTGCCGACGAGCGACACGGGGATCGCGACGATCGGAATGATTGCGGCACGCCACGTCTGGAGGAAGACCATCACCACCAGCACGACGAGCAGCAGCGCCTCGACCAGCGTTTCCTGCACCGCGGTCACCGACGCCTGGACATATTCGGTCGGGTTGAACGGAATCTGATATTCGAGCCCCGGCGGGAAATCCTTCGACGCCGCTTCGACTTCCTGCAGCACGAGATTCGCGGCGTCGAGCGCGTTGGCGCCGGGCTGCTGGATCACCGCCATGCCGACGCCGGGCCGGCCGTTGAACACACCGCGCACGCTGTAGTCCTGGCTGCCCAGTTCGACCCGCGCGACATCCTTCAGCCGGGTGATCGCGCCGTTCTGCGTGTCGGTCTTGATCACCACGTCGGCGAATTGTTCGGGGGTGACGAGGCGGCCGGGAACCTCGACCGGCAGCTCGAAGGCGGGATTGCCCTGGCCATAGGGCGGGGCGCCGACCGAACCGCCGGCGACCTGGACATTCTGGCTTTGTAGCGCGGCGACGATTTCGGTCGCGGTCAGGTTCCGCGCGGCGGCCTTGTCGGGGTCGATCCACACGCGCATCGAATAGAAGCCGCCGCCGAAGATCTGGACGCCGCCAACGCCCTTCAGCCGCAACAGCCGGTCGCGCAGCGTCGAATTGGCGTAGTTGCCGACATAATCGGTGTCGATCGCCGGGTCGGTCGAGGTCAGCGCGACGATCATCAGGAAGCCGGTTTCCTGCTTGTTCACCTGCACGCCGATCTGGCGCACCTGTTCGGGCAGGCGCGGCTCGGCGAGCGCGACACGGTTCTGGACAAGCACCTGCGCGGCATCGAGGTCGGTGCCCGGCTGGAAGGTGACGGTGATCTGCGCCATCCCCTGCGTCGAGCTGCTCTGCAGATAGAGCATGTTCTCGACGCCGTTGATCTCCTGCTCCAGCGTCGAGGCGACTGTTTCGGCGATCGTTTCGGACGAGGCGCCGGGATAGGAGGCGGTGATGCCGATCGTCGGCGGCGCGATCTCCGGATATTGGGCGAGCGGAAGCTGCGGATAGGCGAAGGCGCCGATCAGCGTGATGAAGATCGCGATGACCGCCGCGAAGATCGGGCGATCGACGAAGAAACGGCTGAATTTCACTGGTCGGCGCCCTTCTTCGCCGCCGCGTTCCTGGCCGGGGCGGCCGGCTGGGCCTTGGCGGTGACGACCTTGCCGTCGGGGGCGATGCGGCCGGCCTCGACCTTCGCGGGCTTGCCGGGCATCGCGCGCTGGATGCCGCCGACGACGACGCGATCCTGCGCGGTCAGGCCCGAGCGGATGACGCGCAGCCCGTCGATCACCGGGCCGAGCGTCACCGGACGTGCCTGCACGACATCCTTGGGGCCGATGACATAGACGAGGCGGCGCGCGGCGTCGGTGACGATCGCGGTGTCGGGAACGAGGATGGTGGAGCGGGGCGCCGAGGCGGCGAGCTGGAGCTGGCCGAACAGGCCGGGGCGCAGCTTGCCGTCGCTGTTGGCGACCACCGCGCGCACGGTGATCGTACCCGACCCGGTGCTCAGCGCATTGTCGACGAAGTCGATGCGTCCGGTACGCGTGTAGCCTTCCTCGCCCTGCAGGCGGATGCGCACCGGTGCGTCCTGCAGCGTGTCGCCGCGGCGCTCATATTCGAGCAGGCTCGCCTCCGATCCCTGGAAGCTGAAATGCATCGGGCTGGTCGACACGATTGTCGTCAGGATCGTCTGGTCGGCGGTGACGGCATTGCCGGGGTCGACCAGCCGCTGCGATACGCGGCCCGAGATCGGGGCGGTGACGCGGGTGAAGCCGACGTTGAGCGCGGCGGCACGGATCGCGGCCTGCGCGGCGGCGACGTCGGCCTCTCCGGCGCGCACGGCGGCGCGGCGCTGTTCGACCTCCTCGGTGCTGGCGGCCTGCGAGGCGGCGAGCGTCTGCGAGCGCGCCAGTTCGGTCCGTGCGTTGGCGAGCGTCGCCTGCGCCCGCGCAAGCTGCGCGCGCGCCTGGTCGAGCGCGGCCTGCGACGGTCGCGCGTCGATGGTGAAGAGAAGCTGGCCGGCGCGGACATATTGGCCGTCGGTGAAGTGCGAGCGCTGGAGATAGCCCGAGGCGCGCGGGCGCACCTCGACGCTGTCGACCGCCTCGAACCGCCCGACATAATCGTCCCATTCGGTAACCTCGCGCACCAGCGGCGTGGCCGCCGTAACCGGCAGCGCGGGCGGACCGCCCTGCGCATCGTCGCTGCCCGAACAGGCGGACAGCAGCAGCGAAAGCATCAGCGAAAGCGCGAGAGGAAAGCGCAGGGTCATGGCTTGTATCTTTTTTCTGTCAGGACGATGCGGCATCGCGCGGCGAGGGAGGGGGAAGGGGCCGCGCGACGCCGGGGACGCCGACTAATCGCCCTTGCGAGGCAAGTCAACACCTGTTGATTTATTCGCGGAATGCTTTAGGGGCGGCGCCATGGTGAGGACCACACCCATAAGGAAACGCAACCCTGTCGCGACGCGCGCGACGATATTGGCCGCGGCGCACCAGCGTTTCGTGCGCGAAAGCTATGACGGCGTCGGGCTGCGCGACATCGCCGGCGACGCCGGGGTCGATGTCGCGCTGATCGGCCGCTATTTCGGCAGCAAGGAGGGCCTGTTCCGCGAAGTCGTCTTCGCCGACAAGGAAGCGCATCTGTTCCGCGAACCGAAGAGCGTCGCCGACCTGCCGGCTTTCCTGGCCCAGCTTGTTGCCGAGGATGCCGACGAGGATCGGCAGCATCGGATGGAAATGTTCATCATCATGCTGCGTTCCGCTTCCTCGCCCAAGGCGGGGGAGATCATCCGCGATCTCGTCCATCTCGACGTGCTCGGCCCGCTGGCAGAGCTGATCGGCAAGGACGGCGAACTGCGCGCCAACATGTTGCTGTCGATCCTGATCGGGATTGGTGTGCTGCGAAGCATCATGCGCGTCGATGCGCTGTCGCTCGACGACGGCGACCGGGCCGAATGCACCGAACGCTTTCGCTGCCTGTTCGAAGCCGCGCTGACCTGCTGACGTGCGGGGCGAGGCGGATTACCGCTTCGCCTCTGCCGCGGCGGGACCGTAGAGCAGGCCGTTGAACAGGAATTTGAAGGTGCCGTGCGATTGCGCGCGCTGGGCGACCTCCGGCCCCATCAGGAACAGCTTTCCGCGGCCGAGGCCGATGTCGGCCACCGCGATCGTGCCGGCCAGCCTTTCCTCGCCGATGGCCCAGCCGCTGCGCAGCGGGTTACGATCCTCGAACCAGGCGACTTTGCCGTAATCCGTGGCGCCGGGCGCCGGGGTGAAGGTTTGCGAGCGGTTGAAGAAGATGTCGACCGCCTCGGGCAGGCCGTATCCCAGCGGCTGCCGGTTATCGACCCGCGCCCGCAGGATCGACCCGGGAATATAGAAGCTCTTGGTATCGAGCGCCTTGCGCTCACCGCCGATCTGCCGCACCAGCGCCGGGGCGAGCGGCACCGACAGAAGGTCGGTGAACCGTCCCGCATTGCCGATCGCGACGACGGTTCCGCCGCCGCGGATGAAGCCGTCGATGGCGGGCGCGATCCGCTCGTCCGAGAGTGTTCCCAGCGTTGCGCGATATTCGGGCGGCGTGTCCTGTTCGGACGGCTGCTTGCCCGCCCGGTCGGTTCCCCACGCCCCCTTCGGCGGCAGCGCGCCGTCGGTGAACAGGATCACGTCGAAATCGCGCGCGAGGTTTCCGGCCTCGAGCCGCCTGGGATAGACGGGCCGGAAATCGAACTCGAACTGTTCGAGCAGCCAGCGGGTCCAGCCCGCCGACATCAGCCCGCCGTACCGGTCGACGAGGCCGATGCGCACCGGCTTCAGTGGCAGGAGTCCCGCTTCGGGCGCCCGGTCGCTGGCGATCGCGACCAGTCCCAGCTCGCGGACGGCCCGCTCGATGACCGGCGCCGCCCTGGGCGAGGCCGGGATCCAGATCGCGCCGGGCCGCAGCGCGTGACCTTTCGCGGTGACCGGCGCGTCGATCCACGCCGGCTTTGCCCCCGCCTTGAGCAGACGGTTGGTCAGGATGAAACTGTTGTTCGTTTCGTGGCCGACGATCCAGCCGGCCTTGCCCTGTCCCTCGATGCGGCCGGGGGGCGGGGGCAACAGGTCGGGCACGCGCTCGAACGTCCCCTCGACGCCGTCGAGGATGCGGTCGAAGCCGATCCCCATCTGATAGGCGAGCGTATAGCCGGTGATATCGTAGGGCGCCTTCGGCGGACCGCCGGGATATTCGGTGTCGTGCGGATGGTCCTGTGGCTCGAACATGTCGAGGATATGCGGGCGATAGGCCTGCGCGGTGCGCACGATATAGGAGCCCGCCGGATAGGTCTTACCCCCCGCCGCGAATGTCGCGGCGGCCTGTTCGACATCGACGCCGTTCTTGATCAGCGCGTTGAGGAAGGCGACCGCGGTCGGCATGTCGGCCTGTCCCGCCGGGATCACATAGGCGCGCGGATCGCGCTCCTCGGGTCGCTGCGTCAGGGCGGCATAGAGCGCCGGGTCGACCTTCTTCGCGCTGCCCGGGCGCGCGTCCTTCTGGTCCAGTGGTGCGGCGTCGGCGAGGCGCTGGACCTTGGTCGGCGTCATCGTCCAGCTGTCCCTGCTGCCCTTCTCGATGCTGTTCGCCCCCATCCGCCAGATGTTGAAGAGCAGCCGCTCGCGATTGCGCGACGCATAGTCGATGACCGCCCGGTTAAGCGTCCATTGATAGTCGAGCGAATCCTGCAGATGCCAGGCGCGCGGCGCGATCGGCATCATCTCGTCGCCGCGCGGCAATTGCGTTGCGGGGACCAGCGGTATCTTCGTCGGCGTCGGGCCGCCGATGATCTCGGTCAGCAGGCCGATGCTGTTGTGGAAATAGGAGACCGAGCGCTCCATGCCGTTGTGCCACGTCGAATAGGGCGCCGCGCTGCGCGTGCCCGATCCCGCCTTGCCCTCTGCGATCAGGCGCGAATGCATGGCGAAGCCGACCTCGTTCAGCATCGCCATCACGATCGGATCGTAGTTGAAGTTGAAGGGGTCGCGGAACGGCGGCACGAACACCACCATTCCCTCTGGGCCGGTCTGGTGCTGGTTGTAGACGATCTGCGGATACCATTGGCGGAACAGGACGCGGTTGACGTTCTCGGTTTCCGGCATCGCCGCCATGAAGCTGTCGCGGTTGTTATCGTGACCGACATATTTTTGGTAGAGCCGCGGCAACGTCGCATATTCGCGCTTCGCCGGGTCGGCGTGGCGCATGTACCAGTTGCTGACCAGTTCCATCCCGTCGGGATTGTCGTGCGCGAACAGGATGATGCAGTCGTCGAGCATGCGCAGCGTTTCGGGATCGGACTGGCTGAGCATGCGGTGGATGATCTGAATCTGCCCCTGCGACGTCACCGTCTCGGTGGCATGGAGGCCGGCGTCGATCCACACGACGGCCTTGCCGCGCGCCGCCAGCCGGTGCGCCTCGGCTTCGTCGACGCCCTCCGCCTTTGCCAGCCTTTGCGCAATGTCCCGATATTCGTCGAGCCGGGCGAGGTTGGAGGGGGAGGAGACGACCGCCATCCACTGGGTACGACCTTCGGCGGTCTTGCCGATGTCGACCAGCTTCATCCGGTCCGTCTCGCCGGCGAGGCGCTTCAGATAGGCCTCATATTCGCTGTAGTTCGCGAGATAATAGTCGCTTCCCGGCGGCTGCTTGAAGAAATCGGCCGGCGCGGTGATGGTGGCGGTCGTAGTGCCCGCTTCGGCGGCCTGCTGCGCGAGCGCTGATCCCATCGGCAGCGTTGCCGCGAACAGGGTTGCGGCGATGGCGACCGAAGGATGATGGCGCATGAACGACTCCGGTTGAACTGATGGCGGGCGAAGGCGCGACCGGCGGAATGCCGTATCGCTGGTGCCGGCTGTCGGACTCGAACCGACGACCTACCGCTTACAAGGCGGTTGCTCTACCAACTGAGCTAAGCCGGCACGCGGCGTTTCGCCCTTTGCTTCAAATGATGCCGAAGGTCCAGCCTTCGGTGCGTGCGACGGCATCGGTCAGCGGGGCGGGGGACCAGGGAGCGGTGTCCGATGCGATCGCGCGCAGCCAGGCGGCGGTGAGCAGCGCGTCGCTCGCATGGTCGCTGATCGGGCCGACGAAGCTCGCGGGCGGCGACCCCAGCGCCGCGAGCGCGGCATCGAGCGCGGTGCCGTCGCGGATCTTGCTGCGTCCCGGTGCCATTCCTGCCGCGCGCGCGGCGAGGCTGGTATAGATTTCGACGAGCAGGGGACCGCGCGCGGGCACCGGATCGACCGGCCACAGCGGCAGGCGGCCGGCGAGGCGATGGAGCAGGCGCATGCCGCTGAGGCTCGCCTTGCCGACCTGTGCCGCGCCGACGAGGTTGAAGTTGCTGACGCTCGCCGCCTGGCGCGTCACGCGCTGGTGATGCTCGACGATGCGCAGCCGCCCGGCGCCGGGCTCGAACAGATCGCCGACTTCGCCCCCCGGGTGCCGGAAATGGCGCCGCGCCTCTGGGTGAGCCAGGAAGCCGCCGGCTTCGTGATGCGGATCGCCCGCCGCCAGCCGCTCGACGAGCGCCCAAAGGTCGCGAATCCGGTCCGGGCTGTCGCGCCAGCCGGGAAAGTAGGCGTCGCGGTCGGCGAAGGCGAAGGCGGCCGAGAAATCGAAACCGATCAGCATGTCCGCGTCCGCGGCCAGCAGCGATTCGAGCCATGCAAGCACCTCGCCCCGCGACCAGACATGACCGGGACGGACCAGCCGCGGCGGCGCCGCGCCGCTCGCGACCGCCAGCGCGATCCCCTTGTGCCGCGCGCCGCGGGCGCCCGACCAGTCGATGGCGGCGAAATGGGAAAAGCGGCGCATGCGTCCTCATAGAGTTATCTCATTCCTTGCACAAAGCGCGCGGGCGTCCCACATGCACGCCATGCTGATCGAAACCGAATCGACGCCCAACCCCGCGACGCTCAAATTCCTGCCCGGCCGGCCGGTGATGGACATGGGAACCCGCGACTTCGCCAGTCCCGAGGAAGCCGAAGCGTCGCCGCTCGCCACCGCATTGTTCGCGCTCGGCGACGTGACCGGCGTCTTCTTCGGTCGCGACTTCATTTCGGTAACGATCGCGCCCGGTGCCGCATGGGGCGATGTGAAGCCCGACGTGCTGGGCATCATGGTCGATCATTTCCTGGCCGACATGCCGCTGTTCCATCCTCCGAGCGCCACGGGCATCGCGGTTCCGGCGGAAGAAGAGGAAGGCGGGTTCGCCGACGACCCAGCCGATGCCGACATCGTCGAGCAGATCAGGGAATTGATCGAGACCCGCGTCCGCCCCGCGGTCGCCAACGACGGCGGCGACATCATCTATCGTGGGTTCGACAAGGGGAATGTCTATCTGAAGATGCAGGGCGCCTGTTCGGGCTGCCCGTCTTCGACCGCGACGCTCAAGAACGGGATCGAGACGCTGCTCAAGCATTATGTTCCCGAAGTGACGGCGGTTCACGCCATCTGAATCCAGCCACAGGAGTATCCCGATGAGCGAGCCGCTTGCCGACAGCGCCCTCGACCAGCTTTTTCGTGCCGCGCGCACCTATAACGGTTATCTCGACCGGCCGGTATCGGAGGATCAGCTGCGCGCCATCTGGGACCTGATGAAATATGGCCCGACGAGCGCGAACAGTCTGCCGGCGCGGATCGTCTGGTGCGTGTCGGACGCGGCGAAGCAGAAGCTGGCGGCGCTCGCCATGCCGGCCAATGCCGAGAAGATATTGAAGGCGCCGGTCACCGCGATCATCGCGATGGACCATGAATTCTACGAGCATCTGCCCGAACTGTTCCCGCACACCGACGCGCGGAGCTGGTTCGTCGGCAACGCGGCGCTGGCGCAGACGACGGCGTTCCGCAACGCAAGCCTGCAGGGTGCCTATTTCATCATGGCGGCCCGCGCGCTCGGGCTCGATACCGGCCCGATGTCGGGCTTCGACAATGCGGGGGTCGACGCGGCCTTCTTTGCCGATACGCCGAACGTGAAGAGCAATTTCATTGCGACGCTGGGCTATGGCGATCCGGCGAGCATCTTCGAGCGCAGCCCGCGGCCCGATTTCGGCCGCTTCAATCGTATCGCCTGACCGCGCGCGGCATCGATGCGGCGCCTGGTCATCGATTCGGCGAGCGAAGCGTGCTCGGCGGCGCTGCTGGACGGGGACCGGGTCGTCGATTTCCGGCATGAAATCATCGGGCGTGGCCATGCCGAACGGCTGGTGCCGCTGATCGCCGAGCTGGCGGACGGCGGCCGCGCCGACGCGATCGCGGTCGGCTGCGGCCCGGGCAGCTTCGCGGGCGTGCGCATCGGCGTCGCCGCGGCGCGCGCGCTGGCGCTCGGCTGGCGCACCCCGGTGCAGGGCTTTTCGACATTGGCGCTGGTCGCGGCAGGGGCGGCGGAAGCGGTCGCGGCGGCGGACGGCGCGCTGGTGGTGATGGAAGGCGGGCACGGCCAATGGTTCGTGCAGCCCTTCGGCGCCGACCTTGCGCCCCGCGCTCCGGTGCGCTCGCTGCTGCCCGACGAGGCGTCCGCGCTCGATGCGGCGCTGGCGGTCGGCAACCGCGCCGAAGCCTTTGTTGCGCGGCGCGGGTCGGGTCGCGCGCTGCCGATGCTGCCCGACGCCCGCCATGCCGCCGCGTTACCCCTTGCTACCTTTTTCGACGATCCCAGCCCGATCTATGGCCGCGACCCCGATGCGAAACCGATGGTGACGCGATGATGGGGGGTCTGCGCCTCGCGCCGGCTAAAATCGCCGACATCGGCGCGGTGATGCGTGTGATGGAGGCGGCGTTCGACCCGGCCTATGGCGAAGCGTGGAGCAGCGCGCAGATGCTCACGCTGTTCGCGCTGCCGTCGGCGCGCGTCGCGCTCGCCTGGGACGGGGAGGTGCCCTGCGGCTTCTATGCCGCGCGCGTCGCGGGCCCCGAAAGCGAACTGCTGCTGCTCGCCGTCGTACCCGACCAGCGCGGGCGCGGAATCGGCGCACGCCTGATCGACGACTGGCGGCAATGGGCGTCGGATCAGGGCGTGTCCGACTATTTCCTCGAAATGCGCGCCGACAATGACGCCGTTCATCTTTACACCCGCGCCGGCTTTTCTGAATGTGGCAGGCGAAATGCCTATTATAGAGGCGGCGATGGATTGGTCCGCGATGCGATTACCATGCGGCGATCGGACATAGCCGAAGAATAGATACGATTCGTCTTGCGACGGAACGATCCCGATGCCACTATAGGCGTCGGGACGCAGAGATATACTATGAGGCATTCCTGCCTCCGGTTCATACGATAAGGAACAAGCTCATGTCGGATCAGGCCGATACCAATGAAATGCTCGTGACGCTGACCGCCGATATCGTCGCAGCACATGTCAGCAACAACAGCGTTGCGATTTCGGACCTTGCGATGCTGATCAATAATGTCCACGCCGCGCTGTCGGGGCTCGGCACCCAGCCGGAGCCCGAGGAAAAGCCGGTCCCCGCGGTGTCGATCCGTGCGTCGGTCAAGCCCGACCATATCGTCTGCCTGGAGGACGGCCGGAAGCTGAAGATGCTGCGCCGCCACCTGATGACGCATTACGGCATGACCCCCGACGATTATCGCGCCAAGTGGGGCCTGCCCGCCGACTATCCGATGGTCGCCCCCAGCTATGCCGAGAAGCGGCGTGCGCTCGCGAAGGAGATCGGTCTCGGCACCAAGGGGCGTGGCGGCGGTCGCAAGCGCAAGAAAGCCTGAATTTTCGCGCCGACGGAAAGGAAGGGGGCGACGGCCGCAAGGCCGCCGCCCTTGTCCTATCGCCCGGGCGACCCTATACAGTCGGCATAAGAACAGGCACGGCTGCTTCTTGCAGGAAAGGCTCCCATGTCCGGTACGATCGATCTTGAGGCCCTGTGCCACGAAAAGGGTCTGCGCATCACCGAGCAGCGCCGGATCATCGCCCGCGTGATTTCGGATTCGGAGGATCATCCCGACGTCGAAACGCTGTACGAGCGCGCATCGAAGATCGACAGCGGCATCTCGATCGCCACCGTCTATCGCACCGTCCGCCTGTTCGAGGAGGCGGGGATTCTCGACCGCCACGATTTCGGCGACGGCCGGTCGCGCTACGAGGCGGCGCCCGAGGCGCATCACGACCATCTGATCGATGTCGAGACCGGCCGGGTCATCGAATTCGTCGATCCCGAGCTGGAGGCGTTGCAGAAGGTGATCGCCGAGCGGCTCGGCTATCGCCTCGTCGATCACCGGATGGAGCTTTATGGCGTCGCCATCGATCGCAAGCGCGACTGATCGCGCTCCGGTCACCTGGCGCACGGTCTGCCGGCTGGCGCTGATGGTGGTAGTGCTGCTGTTCCTGATCGTTCCGCATCTTTGCTATCGCGCGGTGGGACGGCCATCGCCGATGGTCATGGCCTTCCTGAACGCCGCGGGCTGGATCGCGGGGCTGCGCATCCGCACCACCGGCACCCGCCTGCGTCGCGACGTGCTGTTCGTGTCGAACCATGTGAGCTGGCTCGACATATTGGCGCTGGGCGGCGCCGCGCGGTCGGCCTTCGTGTCGAAGGCGGAGGTGGGGACGACGCCGCTGGTCGGCTGGCTCGCCGACCAGAATCACACCATCTATGTCCAGCGCGAGGCGAAGCGCGAGATTCACAACCAGACGAACGCGCTGCGCAGCGCGCTGGCGCAGGGGTGGCCGGTGACGCTGTTTCCCGAGGGGACGACGGGGCCGGGTGATGGTCTGCTGCCATTCCGCCCCTCGCTGCTCCAGGCCGTCATCCCGACGCCGCCGCGGCTTCAGGTCCAGCCGGTGTTCCTCGATTATGGCGATGAAGCGCCTGATATCGCGTGGCTGGACCCCGAATCGGGGCTCGACAATTTCAAGCGGATGCTCGCGCGGCGGCGCCCGGTCGTGCTGACCATCCACTATCTCGATCCGCTGCCCGACGAGATGGAGAGCGACCGCAAGCTGCTGGCCGAGGCGGCGCGCAGCGCGATCGTCGCGCGCATGGAAGCGGCGCGCCCTTCCGCGACGGCACGGCATCGCCTATAGCGCGCCGATGACATTCGACTCTCCAGCCCGCAAGCCCGCCCCGGGCCCCGGCAAGACCTTTCGCGTCAAATCCTTCGGTTGCCAGATGAACGTCTATGACGGCGAGCGCATGGCCGAGATGCTGGAGGCCGGAGGCTATGCCGCCGCCGCCGAGGGTGCCGACGCCGACCTCGTCGTCCTCAACACCTGCCACATCCGCGAAAAGGCGGCCGAGAAGGTCTATTCGGACATCGGACGGTTGAAGCGCGAGGACGGCAGCCGCCCGACGATCGCGGTCGCGGGCTGCGTCGCGCAGGCCGAGGGGGCGGAGATCGCGCGTCGCGCGCCGAGCGTCGACGTCGTGGTGGGGCCGCAGGCCTATCACCGCCTGCCCGACCTGATCGCGCGCGCCGAAAGGGGCGAGAAGGCGATCGACCTCGACATGCCGCTCGACAGCAAGTTCGGCGCGCTGCCGAAGCGCGCCGGCGGCCAGCGCCCGACCGCTTTCCTGACCGTGCAGGAGGGTTGCGACAAATTCTGCACCTATTGCGTCGTGCCCTACACGCGCGGCGCCGAGACGAGCCGGCCCTTCGCGGACCTGATCGCCGAAGCGCGCGCGCTGGTCGCGGGCGGGGTGCGCGAGATCACGCTGCTCGGCCAGAATGTCAATGCGTGGGATGGTGAGGACGAGCGGGGGCGTGCGATCGGGCTCGACGGACTAATCCGCGAACTAGCGAGGGAGGACGGGCTCGAACGCATCCGTTATACGACCAGCCATCCGAACGACATGACCGACGGGCTGATCGCGGCGCATGGCGAGGTGGACAAGCTGATGCCCTTCCTCCACCTGCCGGTGCAGGCGGGCAGCGATCGCATCCTCGCAGCGATGAACCGCAGCCACAGCGTCGAATCTTATCTGCGGGTCATCGAGCGCGTCCGCGCCGTGCGGCCCGACATCGCGATCTCTGGCGACTTCATCGTCGGCTTTCCGGGCGAGAGCGAAGCGGATTTCGAGGCGACGCTCGCCATCGTCCGCGCCACGCAATATGCGATGGCCTACAGCTTCAAATATTCGCGCCGTCCCGGTACCCCCGCCGCGACGATGGACGGACAGGTCGAAGAGGCGGTGATGAACGACCGGCTCAAGCGGCTTCAGGCGCTGCTCAACGAACAGCAGCAGGCGTTCAACGAGCGGACGGTGGGGCGGGCGACGCGCCTGCTCCTCGAACGTCGCGGCAAGCATGACGGCCAGCTTATCGGCAAGTCGCCCTGGCTCCAGTCGGTGCACGTCACCGCGCCGGGGCTCGCGATCGGCGACATGGTCGAGGTGCGGATCACCTCGGCGGGTCCGAACAGTCTCGGCGCCGAACCGCTGATGGAAGAAGTTGCCTAGTGCGATCCGCTGAAACAAAAACTCCGTTCGTGCTGAGCTTGTCGAAGCACCGTCCTTCTTGTTGCGACGTCAAAAGAAAATACGGCCCTTCGACAAGCTCAGGGCGAACGGTTTTATTTCGCTGAACTTGGTTCAAGGAGTCCTGCCCACGTGTCCAAACGCCCGCTGACCGCCGCAACGCCCGCCGAACCCGGCGACCGCGTCCGATTGACGGCGGAGTTCGAGCGGACACAATTGTTGGGCATCCTCTTCGGCGAGTTCGACCGCAATCTCGTCGCGATCGAGAACCGGCTCGGCGTCTATATCTCGGCGCGCGGTAACCGGGTGCAGATCGAGGGGGAGGCCGAGGCCGCGGCGCGGGCGCGTGACGTGCTCACTGAACTCTATGGCCGGATCGAGCGCGGCGAGGAGATCGACGTCGGGCTGGTCGACGCGGTGATCGCGATGACCGCGCAACCGACGCTCGACGGCATCATCCGCCACGAAGCGGCGGAGGCGCCGGCGGTGATGATCCGCACGCGCAAGAAGACGATCGTCCCGCGCGCGCCGTCGCAGGTCCCCTATATGCAGGCGCTCGCGCGCGACGACGTGATCTTCGCGCTCGGCCCGGCGGGTACCGGCAAGACCTATCTCGCGGTCGCGCAGGCGGTCGCGCAGCTCATCACCGGCAGCGTCCAGCGCCTGATCCTGTCGCGCCCCGCGGTCGAGGCGGGCGAGAAGCTTGGCTTCCTGCCCGGCGACATGAAGGAAAAGGTCGATCCCTATCTGCGCCCGCTCTACGACGCGCTCCACGACTGCCTGCCCGCCGAGCAGGTCGAGCGCCGGATCGCGAGCGGCGAGATCGAGATCGCGCCGCTCGCCTTCATGCGCGGCCGCACGCTCGCCGACGCCTTCATCATCCTCGACGAGGCGCAGAACACCACCATCCCGCAGATGAAGATGTTCCTGACGCGCTTCGGCATGAACAGCCGCATGGTGATCTGCGGCGACCCCAAGCAGGTCGACCTGCCCGCGCCCGCGACGTCCGGGCTGGCCGACGCGGTCGCGCGGCTCGAAGGGATCGAGGGGATCAACGTCAGCCGCTTCACCGCCGCCGACGTCGTCCGCCACCCGATCGTCGGGCGGATCGTCGAGGCCTATGAGGGGCCGGGGGCTTAGGGCCGATCAGCATTCCGCTCTGACGGTCTTCCGGTGCTCGCGGTTGGGTGTCCCCGCGCAGGCGGGGGGGCGGAGCATTCTGACACCGGCGCAGCCGTTTCGCCGCTCGGGGCTCCCGCCTTCGCGGGAGCACGTGGGTTTTCACGCAAAGGCGATTCGTCTTTTCAATGATTACGGAATTCGTCCTCGCTGCCTCGGCGAGCTTGCTCCCTTTCTTGGCATGGCGGCGCGGCATGCCGCATGGCATTCACCGAAAGCCGCTCATCCGAAAAGCGAAAGCGCCATGCGAAGGCTGGCACGCCGCGATATTGTGGGAAAGTCCTTTCAGATCGCCCCGAACCGCGGATCTGGCCGCGCGCCTTTCCGCATGCTCCTCGCCTTCCAGTTTGCGCAAACGATTCTCAATATCATTCTTGACCCTGTGATCAGCTGCCTCTAGGGCGGCGCTATTGCGAATCAATCGCAATCATTCAGGGGAAGAGAATTGATCAGCCATCGTCCGTCATCCGCTGCCCGTCTCGCCGCCGGCGCGGCGCTCGGTCTCGCGCTCGCCGTCACGGCGGCGCCCGCGGTCGCGCAGGACAATGACGGCGCCTATTGGCTCGCGCGCAAGAATCACATCGTCGTCACCGCGACGCGCATCGCGACGAAGGCGGAGGACGTTCCGGCCACCGTCACCGTCAAGACCGACGAGCAGATGGCCGACGAACTTGTCACCGACATCCGCGACCTCGTCCGCTTCGAACCCGGCGTCAGCGTCCAGCGCCAGCCCGCGCGGTTCAACGCGGCGCTCAGCGCGACGGGGCGCTCGGGCAACGACAGCTTCAACATCCGCGGCATCGGCGGCAACCGCGTTCTGATCCAGGTTGACGGCGTCCGCGTTCCCGACGGCTTCAGCTTCGGCGCGCAGGCCGCCGGGCGCGGCGACTATGTCGACCTGGGCCTCGTCAAGTCGGTCGAGATATTGCGCGGCCCTTCGTCGGCGCTCTACGGCAGCGACGGCCTCGCCGGCGCGGTCAGCTTCATCACCGCCGACCCGGCCGATTTCCTGGAGGGCGGCAAAAGCGTCGGCGGCCTCGCCCGCGCCGCCTACAGCAGCGCCGACGAGGAGTTCAGCGAAACGCTGATCCTCGCGGGGCGCAGCGGCGACTGGTCGGCGATGGCGGCCTATACGCGGCGCGACTACAAGGAACTCGACAACAAGGGGACGGTCGGCGGCACCGGCACGGCGCGCACCGAACCCAATCCGCAGGACGGCCGCTCCGACGCGCTGCTCGGCCGCATCGTCTATGATCCCGCGAACGGCCACAAGCTGCGGCTGACCGGCGAATATCTCGACACGCGCCTGTTCACCGAGGGGCTGACCGGGCTCAGCCCGACGGTCGAACTGCTCGAGGCGCGCGACACGGGGCAGCGCAAGCGCGTGTCGCTCGACTGGAGCTGGCAGGGCGAGGGCGCGATCGATTTCGCGCGGGTTGCCCTCTATTGGCAGGACGGCGAGGACCGGCAGTTCACCGACGAGGATCGCACCCCGGCGGTCGACCGCGAACGCCTGAACACCTTTGAAAACCGCGTGTTCGGCGCATCGGCCGACGCCCGCGCCGACTTTGCCACTGGCGCGATCGCGCACCGGCTGGTGTTCGGCGGCGATATCAGCAAGACGCGCCAGCGCGGCGTGCGCGACGGGACCGTCCCGCCGATGGGTGAGGTCTTTCCGACCCGTGCCTTTCCGACCACCGACTTCACGCGCGCGGGCCTGTTCGTTGGCGATGAGATTTCGATCGCCGACGGACGGCTGACGCTCTATCCGGCGCTGCGCTTCGACTGGTACGACCTGTCGCCGCGCAACGACCCGTTGCTTCCGGGCTTCACCGGCGCCGGGCAGGACGGATCGCGCCTGTCGCCCAAGTTCGGGGCGGTGTGGAAGATCACCGACGAGGTGCGGCTGTTCGCCAACTATGCGACCGGCTTCAAGGCGCCGGAGCCGGGCGAGGTGAACCAGTTCTTCGAGAATCTGGCTTTCGGCTACACCTCGGCGCCGAACCCTGATCTGGGGCCCGAGCGCAGCGAAAGCTTCGAGGGCGGCGTGCGCTTTTCGACCGACCATGTCAGCCTCGACGTCACCGCCTTTTCGGCGCGCTACAAGGATTTCATCAGTCAGGAAGATGTGGGGGGCAGCGGCACCGCGGCCGACCCGACCATATTCCAGTTCGTCAATCTCGATCGCGTCAGGGTCAAGGGGGCCGAGGCGCGGTTCGAGGGGCGGGCGTCGTCCGGCCTATATACGACGCTCGCCCTATCCTATGCCAAGGGCGACGTGATCGACCCGTCGGGCGCCCGCTCGCCGCTGTCGAGCGTCGATCCGCTCAAGCTCGTCGCCGGCGTCGGCTGGCGCGAGCCGGGGCAGGGGCGCTTCGGCGGCCAGATCATCATGACGCACAGCGCCCGCAAGGAAGCATCGCGCGCCACGGGTGTCTGTTCCACCGAATGTTTCCGCCCCGACGATTTCACCATCCTCGACGCGACCGCCTTCGTGCGGATCACCGATGGGCTGACGCTGCGCGGCGGCATCTTCAACATCCTCGACAAGAAATACAGCTGGTGGAGCGACGTGCGCAGCCTGGCGATGACCGCGGTTCCGCCGCCGGCGGGATCACCGCCGGGGACGCCGTCGACCTTCGTCGTGCCCGCCAGCGCCGATGCCTATACCCAGCCCGGCCGCAACGCGAGCGTGTCGCTGAGCTATCGTTTCTGATCGTCAAACCGGAAGAAGACTGCACCATGACCCGATTTCGCCCGTTCGCCGCCGCGCTGATCCTCGCCGCCGCGCTGCCTGTCGCCGCTTCGGCGCATCCGCCGATCGCGGCCGAGGAAGCCGCCGCGAATTTCGAGCGCGACCGAGCCGACATCCTGGCGATGGCGGGCAATTATCACGTCGGCTTCAACATGCAGGAATCGACGCGTTGGGACCCCACCTACGAGGTGCTGGAACCGAAGCGATCGGGGGGCAACGAGGTCGTCCGGGTGATCGAGGACACGGGGCGCCGGATCGTGCTCCAGCACATGCTGGTCATCACCGACGACAACGACAAGACCTTCGTCATCAAACATTGGCGGCAGGATTGGGAATATGAACCGGCGCGGGTGCTCGTCTATGCCGACCGCAACCGCTGGCAATGGGAGGATGTTCCCGAGAAGATGCGCACCGGCCGCTGGTCGCAGACGGTGTGGCAGGTCGACGACAGCCCGCGCTATGGCGGCTGGGGCCAGTTCGAGACGCAGGCCGGCATCCGCCGCTGGCGCTCCAACTGGACGTGGCGCCCGCTCGCGCGCCGCGATGCGGTCCGCAATCCCGCCTATGACCGCTATTATTCGATCAACCGCCACCAACTGTCGCCCGATGGCTGGATTCACTGGCAGGACAATACGAAGATGGGGATCAAGGGCGGCAAGCTCGTCCCGATCGTCCAGGAATATGTCCTCAACACCTATATCAAATATGACGATTACGATGTGAAGGCAGCCGACGATTATTGGGCCGCGACCAGGGATTACTGGGCTGCCGTGCGCGCCGAATGGGACCGGGTCGCGCGTGAGAAAGGCGGCATCGCCATCGAGGAACAGGCCGATACCGGCACCGTCGTCAGCGGCCGCCTGCTCGAGATCGCCGACGAGGTTCAGGAAAGAAAGCTGACCACCGCCAAGGCGATCGCCGAGGCGAAGAAGCTGATCGAGACCAACACGAAGACGCTTTGATCTCTCCCTTCACGCATGTGAAGCCCGCAACTGGGGGCGGCCCGCGAGGGCTGCCCCCGATCTTTGCCGGCTCGGTTATCCGCGCGCCGCGTCGACGCTCCAGATGCCCGCGCCGCGGGTCGCGACGAACAGGAAGAGGAAGCAATAGAGCGCGATCGTCTCGCCGCCGTTGACGATCGGGAAGATATCCTTGCTGCCGTGGACCATCCAGTATCCGACCGCCGCCATGCCGCTGGCGACGAAGGCGGCGGGGCGCGTGAACAGGCCGATGACGATCAGCCCGCCCGCGACCAGCTCGATCGCTCCCGCCGCGCTCAGCATCGGGTTGAGCGGCATCGGGAAGGCCGTCGGAAAATTGAAGAATTTCTGCACCCCGTGCGCGAGGAACATCAGCCCCGCGACTATGCGCAGTAGCGCATAGGCCTGTTCGGCGTAACCATCGAGAAATTTCATGACCAAATCCCTCCTTCGCTGTCGATGGCGTGTGTTAGGTCAAGCGCGGCCCGTTGCATAGCGCCGCGCGCGCAGCCTCGAAGACGACCTTGAGCTTGCCAAGGCCACGTGGCGCAGCGCGACCGAACATGGACCCGGGCTTTCGCCGGGCAGCGGCTTTACCGGGAGGGGCGCCATGACGGTGCGAATGCGATTATTTTCCGCCGGCATGTCACAGTGCCCGCGCCTCGCTCGTCATGTTCGTATGTTCAAGCCAAGGAGACATGCGATGACCTCTGTGACCGACCCCTTCGCCGCCGCGCCGGCCCTGATGAAGCAATGGATGAGCCTGTCGCTTGCGACGCAGGACAGCCTCGAGCCGAGCCTGATCGAACTGGTGAAGATCCGCTCGTCGATCCTCAATGGCTGCGCGAGCTGCATCAACATGCATACGGCGGAAGCGCGCGATAAGGGCGAAAGCGAGCAGCGCCTCTATCTGCTCGCGGCATGGCGGGAGGCGCCGGTCTACACCGACCGTGAACGCGCCGCGCTCGCGTGGACCGATGCCCTGACCCGCCTGTCGCAGGGCCATGTGCACGAACCGGCGCGGGAGGCGCTGGAGGCGCATTTCACGCCTGAGGAACAGGTGAAGCTGACGCTGATGATCAACGTCATCAACGGCTGGAACCGCCTCGTCGTCGGTTTCGGCCTGTGGTATGAAGGCGGCAAGGCCGTGAAGGCCGCCTGATGCCGGACGCGGGCATCCCCGGCGCGGCGGCGGCGGACGCGGCGGCGAGTTTCGACCCGCTGCGGCCGCTGCTCACCCGCGTCGCCTATCGCATGCTCGGCTCGGTCGCCGATGCCGAGGATGTGGTACAGGATGCCTTTCTCCGCTGGCTTGGCACCGACCGCGTGGCGGTCGAGGTGCCGGCGGCGTGGCTGCGCCGCACCGTGACGCGGCTGTGCCTCGACCAGCTCAAGTCGGCGCGGCGCCAACGCGAGACCTATATCGGACCGTGGCTGCCCGATCCGCTCGTCGAGGAAGCGGCCGACGACGATGTCACGCTGCCGCTGATGCTCGCGCTCGAACGGCTCTCCCCCCTAGAACGCGCGGCTTTCCTGCTGCACGATGTTTTCGGCGTCGGCTTCGACGAGGTCGCGGCTACGATCGGCCGCGACGCCGCCGCGACGCGCCAGCTCGCCGCGCGGGCGCGCAGACACGTCCGCGAGGCGCGCCCGCGCTACAGGCTCGAAAGAGAGCAGGGGCTCGCGATCGCCAACGCCTTCTTCGCCGCGTCGCGCGGCGGCGACATGGAGGCGCTGGGCACGCTGCTTGCGGCGGATGTCGGGCTGTGGTCCGACGGCGGCGGCAAGCGTCCCGCGGCGATGGTGCCGGTGCTCGGCTTCGCGCATGTGATGCGGGTGCATCGCAGCCTCGCCGTGCTGTTCGCCAAACATGCCTCGACGCTGGTCCATGTCGGGACGATCAACGGATTGCCCGGCTTCGTCACCCGCGAAGCCGACGGCGAATATCAGACGACGGCGCTGGAGGTCGAGGCGGGGAAGGTCGTCGCCATCTATGTGATGCGCAACCCCGACAAGCTGAAGCATATGCACTAGGGCGGGCTGACCCGGACGGAATCGTCATTGCTAGGAGCGCAGCGACGAAGCAGCCTCCAGCTATCGCTCCGCCCTGCCGATAGCTGAAGATCGCTTCGCTCCGCTCGCAATGATGAATTGGATAAGCGCAGGATGACGCCTGATCGCCCCCGCGACGGGCGCGCTTACCCCTTCTGGCGTTCGCGTGCGCGCCGGAACCCGTCGCGCGCCGTGCAGCGTGCGAGCCAGGCGGTCGTCGCTTCGCCCAGCACGTCGTCCGCGCCCAGCGTCGTCGCGAGGAAGGCGGCATAGCCGATCGCGATGTCGGCGATGGTGAAACGTCCGGCGACCAGCCAGTCGCGGCCGTCGGACAGCGCCGCCTCGATGCTCCGCGCGCGCCCTCCGAAGAAGGCCTTGTAGTCGGCAACCGCCTGCGCCAGCCGCCGCTCGGGCGGCTCGACGCGCGTGTAGCGGATCATGATCGCGAGCGGAAAGGTCAGCGTCGCGTCGCTGCGGTGCAGCCAGTTGCGCCACGCCCAGTAATCCTCCTCTTCGCGACGCACCTCCAGCGGCGTGCCTTCGGCGATGCGCTCGCAGATCGCGGCCGATTCGGTCATCAGCCGCCCGTCCTCGACCCAGCCCGGCACCGTCATCAGCGGGTTCACCGCGCGATAGTCGGGCGCGAAGGCGCGCGGCGGGAAGGGCAGCAGGCGAAGATCGATGGCCATCCCCGCTTCCTCGGCCGCCCACAAGCAGCGCAGCGACCGCGCGTCGGCGCAGTGATAGAGGATCGGTCGCGTCATGCGGTGATATCCTTCTGCCGCTCGATATGGAGGCGATGCTCGCGCCAGGCGATGAACAGGCCGCTCGCGATGATCAGCGGTGCGCCGACCCAGGTCGTGTCGGCGGGCAGCGTGCCGAAGAAATACCAGCCGCAGGCGATCGACCAGAGCAGGCTCGAATAATCCATCGGCATCACCACTGCGACGGGGGCGAGCCGCAACGCGCCGGTCAGCGCCATCTGTACCACCGCCCCGAGCACGCCGAGCCCCGCGAGCAGCGCCCATTCGGCGGGGCTGTGCGCGGTCATCACGAAGGGCAGGGCGAGCCCCAGTGGCACGAGCGAGATCAGGCTGAACCAGAAGACGATCGCCATCGGGCTTTCGGTGCGCGCGAGGTCGCGGACCTGGATCGTGATGAGCGCGGTCATGATCGCGCCCGCCAGCGCGATCAGCGTGCCCATGCCGTGCTCGCCGGCAAAGCCGCTCGACACGACGGTGGTCGGGTTGAGCACGACGAGGACGCCGAGGAAGCCGACGATGACCGCGCTTCCCCGCTGCCAGCCGGTGCGTTCGCCCAGGAAGATCGCGGCAAAGATCACCGCGAAGATCGGCACCGACAGGTTGATCGTCGTCGCCTCCGCCATCGGCAGGAAGATCATGCCCCCGAAATTGAGCGCCATCCCCGTCAGCCCCATCATCGCGCGGCGCGCATGGGTGCCCAGCCGACGGGTGCGATAGAGCGACAGCCCACCGTGCGTCATCGCCCAGGCAACCAGCATCGGCAGGACGATCGCCTGCCGCCAGAACAGGCTTTCGACGATATGGATGCCCGCCGCGTCGATCAGCTTCACCAGCACGAACATCAGCGACAGGCTGAGCATGGCGAGGAGGCGAAGCGCGATGCCGCCGAGATAATGCTGCGGAACGTCGAAGGAGTGGGCGGCGGTCATGCGGGGTCCGCGCATATCAGCCCGGGGGTGCTTTGCAAGCTATGCATCGGCATTGCCGCGATCCCGGGCAATTGCACGCGCTTATCTTTCCTCTCCTCCCGCTTACGGGAGGGGTGGCAATTCTTCGCAGCCATTTGACGGACCCGCGACCCGCGCTCGCAATCCCCTTGCGCACTCCTGCCCGTTGCGGCTAAGGGCGCTGTCCGGCCTAGGGGTATAGCTCAGCTGGTAGAGCATCGGTCTCCAAAACCGAGGGTCGCGGGTTCGAATCCTGCTGCCCCTGCCAGGCCGCCAAAGAGGCCACGTCCTCGCCCGCACCGTGCGGGTTTCATGTCCGGGACGGCCCGGCAGCCTGTTGAAGGAGGCTGCTCATGGCCTGGGTCTATCTTGCGATTGCCGGCATACTCGAAATCGTCTGGGCTTTTTCGATGAAGCAATCCGACGGTTTTACCCGATTGGGTCCGTCGCTCGTCACGCTGGTCGCGATGACGGCCAGTTTCGGCCTGCTGTCATTGTCGATGAAGGCGCTGCCGCTGGGAACCGCCTATATGATCTGGACGGGAATCGGTGCCGTCGGCGCGTTCGTGGTCGGCGTCGTCGTGCTCGGCGAGGCGATGAGCGCGATGCGGATTGCGGCCGCGGTGCTGATCGTCTGCGGCCTGCTGCTGATGAAGCTGGCGTCGCCCGCCTGAGGGCGTTGGTGACGTGGAAAGCGGAGGCGCCTGGCCCCTATGGTCCGGCCAGGCGGGAGGCGCTTCAGGATTCGAAGCGGCGGATGCTTTCGAGGTCGGCGCCACCGAGCGGCGAGGCGAACCAGATGCCGGCGCGATTCTTGCGCGACCAGCGGACGATACCGCGCCGGCGGACGTCCTCGCCCAGCGCCAGCGTCAGTTCGGTGCCGGCTTCGAGCCGGCCGTCGTGGATGATGCCGGCGCCGTTCTGCGACAGATTCTCGATCTCGACCGGAAACTCGCCATCGTCGGTCACGGCGAGCGCGCGGCCCTGGACGGGCAGGCGCGGCGGGCGATATTCGCCCGACTGCCGCTCTGCGGCCAGCTGGCGCAGGATGTCGAGCGCATTGACCGGCGCGTCGAAGGCGACGCCGCAGCGTCCCTCGCGCGCCCAGACGACCTCGCCGGTCAGTACCACCTCTTCGGATAGTGCGATTTCCAGCCGCTCGCCGGTTTCCACGGCGACGCTGGTCGCCAGCATCATGCCGCTGTCGGAGATATTGCGCACGCGCCACAAGCCCGCGTCGCCTTCGCGCGCGATCTTCGCGATGCGGAACACGGTACAATGACGATTTCCGCCGCGGCGGTCCTCGATGGGGGCACTCGCATCCGCAGGCCGCGGCGTGGGAGCGCGAGACATGGTCATAGGCTTTTCCTCTTCATGGCGACCCGAAAGAGCGCTTGGGGACCTATGCGTTTACGGAGAAACCATAGAATATTAAGGCAGTTCAGTCGATATATATTGTTCCTGAAAAATATTTATTAATATATTATTAGGGGTTATGTATTTTGTCGGGCGGACCGGCCGCAATCTTCGGCGGTCACGGGCGCACTTGCCAAGGACGGGGCGCGCGGGTAAAGGCCGCCCATTCGGACAGATGCGCCGTTTTCCATCCGCCTTTCGCCGACCTGTCGGGGAGGGTGGGCGGAGTGGTGCCCGAAAGCGCGCTTGACGCGTAGCGGGCGGCAACCCATCTGACCCGGACCACGGACGTTTGAAGGACAGGACGATCGACATGGCCAAGAACAGCCCGGCCGAATTCCTCAATCAGGTGCGCGCCGAAGCCCGCAAGATCGTGTGGCCGACCGGCAGCGAGACGGTGCGGACGACGATCATGGTGCTGATCATGACGGTGATCCTGTGTTTCTTCTTTCTGGGCATCGATTCAGTTTTTCAGTTCATCGTTAGCTGGCTGACGTCGCTCGCGCGCTGAGCCGCGCTTTTTCGGATTTCGGGGACAGGACACGCATCATGGCGCGCTGGTACATCATTCACGCCTATTCGGGCTTTGAGAACAAGGTCCGCGATTCGGTGCTCGCGGAAGCCGAGCGCATGGGGCTCGGCGATTTCGTCGAGGCGGTCGAGGTGCCGGTCGAGACCGTCACCGAGGTGAAGCGCGGCAAGAAGGTGCAAGCCGAGCGCAAATTCTTTCCCGGCTATGTGCTCGCCAAGCTGACGATGACCGACGACGTCTATCACCTCGTCAAGAACACGCCGAAGGTCACCGGCTTCCTGGGCGCGTCGGGCAAGCCGCAGCCGATCAGCGAAGCCGAGGCGGCGCGCATCCTGAACAGCAAGGAAGAGGCCGCGGCGCGGCCCAAGACCGAGGTGCGCGTCGATTACGAGATCGGCGATCAGGTCAAGGTGCTCGAAGGCCCGTTCGCGAGCTTCAACGGCGTCGTCGAGGAACTGGATTTCGACAAGGCGCGCGTCAAGGTCAGCGTGTCGATCTTTGGCCGCGCGACCCCGGTCGAGCTCGATTTCGAGCAGGTCGAACGGATGAAATAAGCGTCGTCCCGGCCAGGGCCGGGGCCGTTGGCGATTGCGGCAACGCAAGCGATCCCGGCTTTCGCCGGGATGACGAAAAGGGGCATGACCGTGACATCCCTCTCTCCTTCCGAGCTTCAGGCGCGCATCGCCCGCGCGCGCGCGATCAACGCCGGCGTTTCGGCCGAGACGGTCGTCGGCGCCGTCATGCGCCTGTTCGACCTCGATCCCGTTCCCGGGGTCGAGGACGAGTTCACCTTTCCGGCACTGCCTACCACCGCGCGCGACCGCATCTTCGGCGGGCAGGTGATCGCGCAGGCGATGGTCGCGGCGGCGCGCACGGTCGAGGCGGGCAAACAGATTCACTCGCTCCACGCCTATTTCCTGCGCGGCGGCGACGAGACGAAGCCGCTGCATTTCCGCATCCACCGCGACTTCGACGGGCGCAGCTTCTCGAACCGCCGCGTCGTCGTGCGGCAGGACGGCAGAGTCATCTTCAACCTGACCGCCTCCTTCCAGTTCCCCGCCGAGGGGCTGGCGCACCAGGTGCCGATGCCCGATCTGCTGCCGCCCGAGCAGTGCTGGGACTTCACCGATTTCGTTGCCGCCGATCCCGACATCTCGGAACGCCACCTCGCGCACATGTCGCGGCGCCGGCCGTTCGAGATCCGCAGCTATCGTCCGCCCGCCTCGGCGCAGGCGACGCAGCATTATCAGTGGTTTCGCGTCGCCGCGCCGATCGGTGACGATCCGCTCGTCCATCGCGGTTTCCTGGCCTTCGCCTCCGACATGGGGCTGTTGTCCACCGCGATGCTGCCGCACGGCGTGAGCTTCTGGACGCCGGGGATGGTGTCGACCAGCCTCGACCACGCGATGTGGTTCCACGGCGACATCCGGGTCGACGAATGGTTCGTCTTCGTAATGGACAGCCCATGGACGGGCGGCGACCGTGGGCTGTGCCGCGGGGCGATCTATCGTCAGGACGGCACGCTGATCGCGCACGCGGCGCAGGAAGGACTGGTCCGCTACCGCCCGCAGGGGTGACGATCGGGCTTGTTTTCGGCTGCATTTGCGCCTAAGCGCGCCGCTTCGCGTCAGATACGGGCGCGAATCCGCGCGGGAGGAGGGGTGATGCCCTCCGTTTGACCGCTTATTTTGAGGCTCGCCGTCCGCGGCGCGCCGACAGAAAGAAAGGAGGCCATCATGGCCAAGAAGATCAGCGGCTATATCAAGCTGCAGGTTCCGGCGGGGACCGCGAACCCCTCGCCGCCGCTCGGGCCGGCGCTGGGTCAGCGCGGCGTCAACATCATGGAGTTCTGCAAGGCGTTCAACGCCGCGACCGACGGGCTCGAAAAGGGTCAGCCGACCCCGACGATCATCACCGTCTTCGCCGACAAGAGCTTCACCTTCGTCACCAAGACGCCCCCCGCGACCTATCTCATCAAGAAGGCGGCGAACCTCAAGTCGGGCTCGAAGGAGCCCGGCAAGCTCGTCGCCGGCAAGATCGCCCGCTCGAAGCTCGCCGAGATCGCCGAGCTGAAGATGAAGGATCTGAACGCCAACGACATCGAACAGGCGACGAAGATCATCGAAGGCAGCGCCCGCTCGATGGGCCTCGAAGTGACGGAGGGCTGAACCGATGGCAAAGCTGACCAAGAAGCAGAAGGCGCTCGAGGGCAAGGTCGACGCGACGAAGCTGCACAGCGTCGATGACGCGCTGAAGACGGTGCGTGAACTCGCCTCGGCGAAGTTCGACGAAACGCTCGAGATCGCGATGAACCTGGGCGTCGACCCGCGTCACGCCGACCAGATGGTGCGCGGCGTCGTCACGCTGCCCGCCGGCACCGGCAAGGACGTCAAGGTCGCGGTCTTCGCGCGCGGCGACAATGCCGAAAAGGCGCTCGCCGCCGGCGCCGACAAGGTCGGGGCCGAGGACCTGATGGAAGACATGCTCGCGGGCAACCTCGACTATGGCCGCGTCATCGCGACGCCGGACATGATGGGCATCGTCGGCCGCCTCGGCAAGACGCTGGGTCCGAAGGGCCTGATGCCGAACCCGAAGCTGGGCACCGTCACCCCGAACGTCGCCGAAGCGGTGAAGGCAGCCAAGGGCGGCCAGATCGAGTTCCGCGTCGAAAAGGCGGGGATCATCCACGCCGGCCTCGGCAAGCTGTCGTTCGGCGAGGACAAGCTGCGCCAGAACTTCGACGCCTTCGTCGATGCGATCGTCAAGGCGAAGCCGGCCGGCGCGAAGGGCAAATATGTCCGCAAGATCGCGCTGTCGTCGTCGATGGGCCCGGGCGTGAAGATCGACGTCGCCGAAATCGGCGCCTGATCCGCACCACCGAGATTTGGGGAAGGGCCGGGGGAAACCTCGGCCCTTTTCTTTTGGGGAATGCGTATGTCGATCTTCTTCTCGTCATCCCGGACTTGATCCGGGATCTATTCACGCCAGTGTCGGATGAGTGGATCCCGGATCAAGTCCGGGATGACGATGAAAGGATAGGCCCGTTCCTGCTTCCGGATCGCCCCTTACTCCCTCAACCCTCTCAGTGCTGCTCCTGCCGCGAACGGGCCGATCGCCGTCAGCAGCAGGCTCGACGCGGCGAGCAGTTTCACGGCGCCGCGCCCGGCCGGGTCGAGCATCCCGGCGCCGAAGATCAGCAGCGGCACCGCCAGCGGCAGTACCAGCAGGCCGCCGATCGCATTGCCGCCTTTCAGCCCCGCCGTCAGCGCCGCGCTCAGCACCGCGAGCGAGGCGAGGGCGGGGATGGCGATGGCGAGGCCGGTCGCCAACGTCTCGACGCGGACGCCGTCCTGCGCCAGCAGCGCCGCCGCGGGGAGCAGCGCGATCAGCAGCGGCAGGCCGAAGCCGATGGCGTGGGCGGCGATCTTGATCGCAGCGATGATCTCGTCGGCGAAACCGCGCACCGCAAGCTGGTCGAGCACCCCCGCCTCGCGGTCGGGCCGAACGAGGCGGTCGATCGGCAGCAGCGCCGCGAGCAGCGCCGCGACCCACACCATGCCGCCGCCGGTGCGCGCGAGCAGCGGCGCGTCGGGGCCGACCGCGAAGGGGAAGGCGGTCGCGACGAGCAGGAAGAAGGTGACCGGCAGCCACAGCGCGCCGCTGCCCCACGCGCGGCGCAGGTCGCGCCAGAACAGGGTGAGAAGGGCGGTCATCGGTCCTTTCCCGTGGCATTGCCGCCCCAAATCCGCTTGTGCTGAGCTTGTCGAAGCACCGTTCTTCCTTCTTTTGAGGGCGAAGGAAAGAACGGCCCTTCGACAAGCCCAGGGCGAACGGAACGGGGGTGGGGTTGATCCGGGATCATGCCAGCGCTCCCAAGTCGAGTTCCGCCATGCCCTCAATCCCGAGCGCGAAGTGCGACGCCAGCAGTACCGCGCCGCCGTTCGCACGGTGCGCGGCGATGGCCGCGACGAGCCGCGCCCGCGCCGCGTCGTCCATGCCGTTCGCGGGCTCGTCGAGCAGCCAGATCGGTGCCGCGCTCGCGATGACGCGCGCCATCGCGGCGCGCTTGCGCTGGCCGGTCGACAGCATCGCCACCGGCACTTCGGCGAGCGGGGCGAGCGCCATCGCTTCCATCGCGCGCGCCACCATCGGTCCGTCGATGCCGTCGATCCGCGCCCAGATGTCGAGCGCGCGGCGCAGCGGCAGTTCGGCGTCGAGCGCCGTCGCCTCGTCGATCAGCGCGATGCGTTCATGGCGCTCCACGGCTCCGGCGGCGGGGCGCAGCAGCCCGGCGGCGAGGCGGATCAGGCTGGACTTGCCCGCGCCGTTCGGACCGCGCAGCCACAGCGCCTCGCCGCGCGCCAGCGTCAGCGACAGCCCCTCGAACAGCAGCCGGTCGCCGCGGATGCAGGCGACGCCGTCGAGGCGCAGCAGCGCGTCGGTCACGCCATGTCTTCCAGCGCGTGCATGTCGTCGTCGGAGAAGCCGAAATGATGGCCGACTTCGTGGATCAGCACATGGCGCACAAGCCAGTCTAGCCGTTCGCCGCCCTCGATCCATTCGACGAGGATCGGGATGCGATAGAGCGTCACGCGGTCGGGCATGCCGCCGCTGTGGTCGATGCTGCGTTCGGTGAGCGGGCGGCCTTCGTACAGGCCGGTGAGGTCATAGGGATGCTCGATGTCGAGCGAAGCGAGCGTCGCATCGTCGGCGAATTCCTCGATCGCGATCACCACGTCGCGGATGTGCTGCAGAAAGACGTCGGGCAGCGTCGCCAGCGCCGCCTGCGCCATCGCATGAAAGGCGTCGGCGTCGGGCGCGCCGCCGGTCCAGCCGGCGGGCAGGTCGGAAAGGACGGTCTTGTCGGTCATCGCGCCCTTCCTTATGGCGGGCGCGCGGCCTTGACCAGCGGGAGAAGAACAGGTGGTCCAGAAACTCGACGATGCGGCGCGCGCCGCGCTGCTCGCCCGATTTCCCGACTGGCGGCACGAACCCGACCGCGACGCGATCGTGCGGCGGTTCCAGTTCGCTGATTTCGCGCAGGCCTTCGGCTTCATGACCAGCGTCGCGATCGTCGCGGAGAAGATGGATCATCATCCCGAATGGTCGAACGTCTACAACCGCGTCGACATATTGCTGACGACGCACGATGCGAACGGCCTGTCGGAGCGCGACGCCCGGCTGGCCGAGGCGATCGAGGCCCTGCTTTGACGCGCCGATGATCCGTTTCGACCGCGCTTATCAGACACTGGCAATCGGGGTGGCGGCGCTGGCGGGCTTCGTCGACGCCATCGGCTTCGTCGAGACCGCCGGCTTCTTCGTCTCCTTCATGACTGGCAACTCGACGCGCTTCGCGGTCGGGGTCGCGGAGGGGACGCGCGGCGCGGCGATCGCCGGCGGCCTGATCGCGACCTTCGTGGCCGGCGTCGTTGTCGGTTCGCTCGTCGCCGAGCAGTATCGCCGCGTGCGGACGCCCGCGGTGCTGTCGTGCGCGACGCTGCTGCTGTGCGCCGCCGCGGGGCTGCGCGCGGTCGATGCGGTCTGGCCCGCGGTCCTGTGCCTGACGCTCGCCATGGGGGTGGTCAATGCGGCGTTCCGCGGGCGCGACGGTGCGGTGGTCGGCGTCACCTACATGACCGGCACGCTCGTCCAGACCGGCTACAAACTCGCCAACCGGCTGCGCGGCGAAGGCGACGCGCGCTGGTGGCCGCATCTGGCGCTGTGGGCCGGGCTGACCGGCGGCGCTATCCTGGGCGCGGTCGCAGTCATCCAGTGGGGTGTGCTCGCCTATGGCGCCGCGATCGGACTTGCCGCCGCGCTGACGCTGCGCGCCGCGGCGATCGATCGCCAGGCGCGGTGAAGCGGCGCTTGCCTTCGCCGCGCCGCCGCTCCACAAGACCGCAAACCAGAGAGGGGAACAACGCATGTCCGACAGCCTGCTGCGCCGCAAAGTAATCGAGACGGAGGGGCGGGGACATCAACTGGTGCGCACGCTGAGCTGGCCGCATCTGGTGGCGCTGGGCGTCGGGGCGATCGTCGGCACGGGCATATTGACGCTGATCGGGGTCGGCGCCGACAAGGCCGGACCGGCGGTGATCCTGTCCTTTGCCGTCGCGGGCATCATCTGCGCCTGCGCCGCGCTCGCCTATGCCGAGATGGCGACGATGATCCCGGCATCGGGAAGCGCCTATACCTACAGCTATGTCGTGATCGGCGAACTGATCGCCTGGATCGTCGGATGGAGCCTGATCCTCGAATATTCGCTGGTGGTCAGCGCGGTAGCGGTCGGCTGGTCGGGCTATGCCGCGCCGCTGCTGCAATCCTGGGCGGGCATGCCGATGGCGTTGATGCAGGGGCCCGAACTCGGCGGCATCGTCAACCTGCCGGCGATCGCGATCATCGCCCTCGTCGCCGGGATGCTGCTGTACGGCACGCGCGAGAGCGCGACGGTCAACGCGATCCTCGTGCTCGTCAAGATCGCGGCGCTCGCCGTGTTCGTCGCGGTCGCGCTGCCCGCCTTCGATGCCGCGAACCTGGAGCCGTTCAGCCCCTATGGCTTTGCCAAGCACATGGGCCCCGACGGCGTCGAGCGCGGGGTGATGGCGGCCGCGGCGATCATCTTCTTCGCCTTCTACGGCTTCGACGCCATCGCGACGGCGGCCGAGGAGACCAAGAACCCCGACCGCGACCTGAAGATCGGAATCGTCGGGTCGATGATCGCCTGCGTCGCCATCTATATCGCCGTGGCCGTCGCCGCGGTGGGCGCGGTCGCCTATGGCCGCTTCGCGAACAGCCCCGAACCGCTGGCGCTGATCCTGCGCGAACTCGGGCAGCCGCTCGCCGCGCATTATCTGGCCATTTCGGCGGTGATCGCGCTGCCGACGGTGATCCTGGCCTTTTTCTATGGCCAGAGCCGCATCTTCTTCACCATGGCGCGCGACGGCCTGCTTCCCGAAGGGTTGGCGAAGCTGTCGGGACGCGGGACGCCGGTGCGCATCACCATCTTCACCGCGCTCGTCGTCGCGGTGCTGGCGGGCTTCATCCCGCTCGGCGAACTGGCCGCGCTCGCCAACGCGGGGACGCTCGCCGCTTTCACCGCCGTCTCGCTGTGCATGCTCATCATGCGCCGCCGCGCGCCCGATGCGCCGCGCACCTTCCGCGCGCCGATGCCGTGGGTGATCGGCATCGTCGCGATGCTCGGCTGCGTCTATCTCTTCTTCAGCCTGCCGGTGAATACGCAGATCTGGTTCTGCGTGTGGAATGCGGCGGGTCTCGCCGTCTATTTCCTCTATGCGCGCAAGCGTGCGCTGGCGGCGGCAGCGAACTGAGGTCGGTCCGGCCGCATCGGGCGGGGCGCCCATGCGGTCGAGGGCATGGTATCCACACGGGGGGAGGAAATGATGCGGTGTTGGGGGCGGATGCTGGTCGTGGCGGCGGCGGCGCTGCCGGCGGGCGCGGCATCGGCGGGCGAGGAACCGCTTTACCGGCCGGCGCCCGAATGGGTGACGCCCGTCAAGCTGCCCGACATGGCGAGCGCGCCGAACGGGTTGCTCGTCCTCGACATCCAGCAGCGCATCGACGGGCCCACCGTCTGGGCGTTCAGCGATACGGCGGTGAAGATCGGCACGCCCGAGGAACTGTCGCAAAGCAGCAACATCGTGCTGCCCTGGTCGCCCGACAAGGGCGACCTGATCATCCACCAACTCGTCATCCTCCGTGACGGGGCGGAGATCGACGCGCTCGCCAACGGGCAGAAATTCACCGTGCTGCGCCGTGAGCAGGCGCTCGAGCAGCGCGAACTGACCGGCATCCTGTCGGCGGCGCTGGCGGTCGAGGGGCTGCGGGTCGGCGACACGCTGCGGCTGCGCATGTCGACGACGAGCAAGGATGCGGCGCTCGGCGGGCGCAGCCAGCTCGCCATCCCGTTGCTCGCCGAACCGGTTCGCGTCGCGTCGGCGTCCTATCGCCTGTCGTGGCGCAAGGACGAGCCGCTCAAGTGGCAGGCGCTGACCGGCGGCGTCGACGCCACGCCACGCCGCAACGGCGATTTCATGGAATTGCCGATCGCGCTGCCGCTGGCGAAGCAGCCCGAGATGCCCGACGATGCGCCGATCCGCTATCGCCGGCCTCCGATGGTCGAAGCGTCGACATTTGCCGGCTGGGACGATGTGTCGAAGGTGATGGCGCCGCTCTATGCGACCGAGGGAACGATCGCCGACGGCAGCCCGATCGCGGCCGAGGTGGAACGGATCATGGCGGCGACCGACGATCCGCTGCGCCGGACGGCGATGGCGCTGCAACTGGTGCAGGACAAGGTCCGCTATCTGGCGGTCGGCATGGACGGCGGCAATTATGTACCGCAGACTCCCGCGAAGACGTGGGATGCGCGCTATGGCGACTGCAAGGCCAAGACCCTGCTGCTGCTCGCCATGCTGCACGCGATGGAGATCGACGCGGAACCGGTGATGGCGCATGCCCAGCTCGGCGACGCGATCCCCTCGCGGATTCCGAGCGTACTCGCGTTCAACCATATCCTCGTGCGGGCGCATGTCGGGGACAGGGCGCTGTGGCTGGACGGCACGGCGCTCGGCACCAGGCTGCCCGACCTCGGCGACCCGCCGCCTTTCGGTCATGTGCTGCCGGTGCGGGCGGTCGGCGCGGAACTGGAGCGGGTCGACGCGCGCCCGCCGGCGCGGCCGATCGTCGATCTCGCCCTCGACGCCGACGAAAGCACCAGCGTCGACCTGCCCTCGGTGATGACGGTCGACATGACGCTGCGCGGCCAGCTTGCAAGCCTGCTCACGCTGGCGTCGTCTCAGCTCGGCGCGAAGGAGAGCCGCGACCTGACCCAGCGCCTGCTGCAGGAATATGTCGGCGAAGCCCAGTTCGAGGATGTGACCGTAACGCCGGCGGTCGAGGATGGCAGCGTCTCGATCCGCGCCCGCGGCGTGTTCGGCAGCGCCTGGGATCGCGTCGACAAGCGCACCGAGCGCTGGCTGGCGCGCATTCCCGATATCGTGGCGTTCGCGCCCGACCGTGCGCGCGCCGCCTGGGCCGATATTCCCGTGGCGACGCCGGGTCCCGATCGCGCCCGTTACCGCCTCCGCATCCGTCTGCCCGACGGCGGGCGCGGGTATCGGATCGAAGGCGAAGGGGCGCTCGACGGCCGCTATGGCGGATATGAGGTGCAGCGATCGGTGACGCTGGCCGACGGCATCGTCACCGTCGACGAGACGCTGGCGACCTCCGGCACCGAGATTCCGGCGGCACAGGTCGCAGGAGAGCGCGACCGGGTCGCGACGATGCTGGGGCAGGCGCCGCGGATGATCGCACCCGAGGACGCGCGCCGTCGCTGGAACCTCGCCGGGGCGGCTTCGACGTCGCAGCTCGACGCGATCAAGGCGATCTATGCGGCCAATGCCGCCAAGGCGGACGAGGAGAATATCACCGCGCTGACCAGCGCCACGTCGTTCCAGCGCGGCATCGGCGATTTCAAGGCGGCCGAGGCGATGCTCACGCGGCAGATCGCGCTGCTTCCTTCGGTCGATGCCTATCTGGAGCGGTCGGCGGTCCGCAAGGAGCTGGGCAACAGCGCGGGCGCGATCGCCGATGCCGAGGAGGCACGCAAGCTCGACCCCTCGTCGGCGTCCGCGATATCGTCGCTGGCGTGGCTGGTCGCCGCGCAGGGCGATGTCGACCGGGCGGCGCGGCTGCTCGACGAACGCATCGCGCTGGGCGGCAAGGCGCGCGACGATTTCCGCTTCGCCAAAGCGGCGATGGTCGGCGAGTTCGGTGAAGCGCAGGCCGCCATCGACGCGTTCGACGCGCTGATCGGGGAGAAGCCGGGCTCGCCGGCGCTGCTCAACGCGCGTTGCTGGGTGAAGGCGACGCGCAATGTCGCGATCGACACCGCGCTCAAGGACTGCACCTCGGCGATCGAGCTGAGCGAGAGCACGGCCAACATCCTCGACAGCCGCGCGCTCGTGTGGATGCGGCTCGGCCGCGACGAGGATGCGCTGCGCGACCTCGATGCGGCGCTGTCGCAAATTCCGTCGCTCGCCTCCAGCCGCCTGCTGCGCGCGATCGTCAACAAGCGGCTGGGTCATGGCGAGCGGGCGGCGGCCGACCTGGCGGTCGCCCGCCAGCTGTCTCCCGCGCTCGAACGCGATTATGCGCGGTTCGGCCTGAAACCCTGATCGTCGGGCGCGCGCCAGTCGAAGGCCAGCGGCGCCTCGCGAAAGGCGAAGCGATCGAGGTGGCGGGCGACCACCTCTTTCAGCGCTTCGAGATGCTCGGCGCTGCTGGCGTCGATGCGGACGGTCAGCGCGGCGGCGGTAGCGTCGAAGGTGACGCGCGCGTCGCCGGGCCAGTCGGCCCCGCGCACATCGCGCGGGAATACGACCGTTCCGCGATCGGGGGTGAACTCGACCGCCAGATTATGCTGCCAATGCTTGCACAATTGCTGGAGGTATCGGCTGGCATGCCCGGTCGGCACCGTGGCGGTGGCGGCGCTCATCGCTTCCTCCGTCACAGCCGCTCGATCTTCTGCGCCGCCTCGTCGATCAGCGCGACGACCTGGTGCACCGTCGCCTCGTCGAGGTCGCGCGAACGCAGCCGGTTGACGAGCACCGCGCGCAGGTTGCCCATCGCGCGGCGGACCGACGCGCTGTCGGTGCGCTGCTGCTCCTCGCCGATCGCGGTAAGACGCGCGATCAGCGCTTCGACGAGTTCGCGGTTCGCCGCCAGTTCCTCTTCGCCGGCGGCGGTGATCGCGAACAGCTTCTTCGCGCCTTCGCTCTGCTGCGCCTCGATCTGCCCCATGTCGTCGAGCAGGGTAAGGGTGGGATAGACGACGCCCGGGCTCGGCGCATAGGTGCCGCCGGTCAGTTCCTCGATCCGGCGGATCAGGTCGTAACCGTGGCGCGGTTCGTCGGCGATCAGCTTCAACAGCACGAGCCGCAGTTCGCCGCTGTCGAACATGCGGCGACGCGGACCGCGCGCGCCGTCGTCATGGCTGCGCCGGCCGTCGAAGCCCGGACCGAACCCATGGCCGAAGCCGCGTCCGCCGCGGTGCATGCCGTGCCGTTTGCCGCAGCCGTTCATATGTCGATGAAAATGCATGATATCTTTCCTTTATGCGTTTCAAGATGTTTCTAAGATATATCTTAAATAGATTTTGGCAAGGGCGAATGATGAATTTCACGTGGCGCCGGGTCATTTTGAATGCGGCCGCTGAGGTCTGACTCTCCTCCCGCTTGCGGGAGGGGAGATCAGGTAGGCGCACGACATCCTAATGACCCCCCACGCCTTGACTTTGCGCGTCGCGCCGCTATGAGCGCCCCCGTGTTGTCAGGGCCCCGGCCCCGGCAATTCCGTCCGAGACCGTTGGTGCGGGGGATTTGCCCCGCTTAATTTCCAGCCTAGACGGGGAACAGTCTTTATCGGTCGCCCGCCTGGCTCCGCCCGGCGTTCGCGGCTTGGCCGACCCCATCGGACATCGTTGCGTGCGGATCGGCGGGATGCGTCCCGTGTCTGTCCGTGCGTGTGTCAGCCGCCCGGCGGCGCGCGCATTCCGGTGCGCGGGCTTTCGGGCATGAGTGGAGAAACAAGGCATGGATCGTGCTCAAAAGGCCGAAGCCGTATCCGCGCTGAACGCTACGCTGTCGAATGCAGCCTCGGTTGTGATTGTTCGCAACCTGGGCCTCACCGTCGCCCAGTCGACGGTGCTTCGCCAGCAGATGCGTGACGCCGGCGCAAGCTTCAAGGTCTCGAAGAACCGCCTCGCCCGTATCGCGCTCGACGGCACGCCCTATACCGGTATCGGCGATCTGCTGACCGGCCCCACGGCCATTGCTTCATCCGCCGATCCGGTGGCTGCTGCGAAGGTCGCGGTGGAATTTGCCAAGACCAACGACAAGCTCGAGATCGTTGGCGGCGGCATGGGGGACGTGATCCTCGATGTGGAAGGCGTGAAGGCGCTGGCAGAATTGCCGTCGCTCGACCAACTGCGCGCCACGCTGATCGGCCTGGTTCAGGCCCCGGCCACCAAGGTTGCCCAGATTGCGGCAGCCCCGGCGGGTCAGCTTGCGCGGGTGTTTGGCGCCTATGGTGCCAAGGAAGCGGCATAAGCCTTTTATCTTATTATCTATCTGCAACAATTCACCGGGTTTTCCCGGTCCCATATGGAGAATGAACATGGCTGATCTTGCCAAGATCGTTGAAGACCTGTCGGCGCTGACCGTTCTGGAAGCCGCCGAGCTTTCGAAGCTGCTCGAAGAAAAGTGGGGCGTTTCGGCCGCCGCCGCGGTTGCGGTTGCCGCTCCCGCCGCTGGTGGCGCCGCTCCGGCTGCCGAAGAGCAGACCGAATTCGACGTCATCCTGACGGGCGACGGTGGTCAGAAGATCAACGTCATCAAGGAAGTCCGCGCGATCACCGGCCTGGGCCTGGGCGAAGCCAAGGCGCTCGTCGAAGGCGCGCCGAAGGCCGTCAAGGAAGGCGCCAACAAGGCGGAAGCCGAAGAAATCAAGAAGAAGCTGGAAGCTGCCGGCGCGACCGTCGAACTCAAGTAATCGGTCGTGCGGGTCGCGGCGGGCCTGTTCCGCCGCTTCCGCTAAAAGAAAAGGGCGGTGCCGCATGGCGCCGCCCTTTTTCTGTTGGTTTCCGTTGGTCAGCCGCGAGTCATGCCGGGACGGCGCGTCTCGACGAGACGACCTGGCGCCAGCCGGCGTACCTCCTGCTCGGCCGCCGGGGCCGGGGCGGGGCGCTGCGAAACCTCCCACGCGCTCACCGGCTTGCGGCGCAGGTCCTTCTGGCCCGCGAGCATGGCGTCGTAGCGGGCGCGGTCCTGTCGATCGAGGAAGCGCGCACGCACGAGGCGCTTGCGAAGCGTAACGAAGGGGTTGTCCGGGGTAGGGCCGGCCATCGCCATCGCTTCGTGACGACCCGTGCCGGCAGCAGGGGTTGCAGCGAAGGCGGGCGCGCTCGGCGGCGTCGGCGAGGGTGCGGGAACCGCCGGGACCGGATCGGCTGCACGGGTATCGTCGATGAAGACGGTGTCGAACGCTTCTTCCTCATCCGCCGTGCGCCGGCGGCGTGCGAAGGCGAGACCGGCGCCGCCGATCACCAGCAAGGCCGCGGCGCCGCCGACGATCTCCCAGGGAAAGGCGTCATTGCCCGTCGCGCGCTGCGCAACTGGTCCAGCCATGGTCTCGGCCGGCGGCGCAACGGTCGCGGGGGCTGCGGCAAGCGGAGCGACCGCCGTCATCTCGGCGGCTGGCGCCGCTTCGGCTGTTTCGGCGGGAGCCGTTTCGACGGGCGCCGGCGCGGCGGCGGCCCGAGCGGGCTCTGCCGCGCGCGGCCGTGCCGGGACACGCTGCGCCGGTGTCGGGGCCGCCGCGGCTGCCGCCTTCGGTTCGGCCTTGGGCGTGTCCGCCTCGTCGGGCGGCGCGATATCGAGGGGAACGCGGATCACCGGCTGCGGCGCGGGCGGCGTGGCGGCGGGGGCCGTGGAAGCGGCCGGGCCGGGTGCCGGAACGGTCGGTGCGGCGACCGGCGGGCTCATCGGCATCGTGGGGGACACGGTGGGAGGCGCCGTCGGCGCTTCCTGCGCCAAAGCGGCAGGGGCGGACAGGACCATGAGCGCGGCAATCGCGCTCGTGGCGGGGCGGGAGAGGGCAATATGTCTTGTCATAGTGACAATCGAACGGATGGCGCGCGCAAAGCGCTGCCCAAAACAGCCGATTTCCACGATGAGCCGTTGTCCTGAGGCGGCTGGGCGAAGATTGGGCGCTGCTGCGACCGCCCGAAGGCGTCAGTCGGCGACCCAGTTGCCGTGGAACCCCGGCGGCACCCGGTGCGGCAGATGCACGACGGCTTGCGGCGGTCCGCTGAAGTCGTCGGCGTTCAGAATCGTCAGTTCGGTCGTCTGGTCGTTCATGTCGACGACCAGCCCGATCAGCCAGCCGTCATCCTCCGCGCCCGCCGCCGCGCGCGGCACGAAGACGAATTCGCCGGGATGGCGTCCGGGGCCGAAGTCGCGCGCTTCGGTCGTGCCTTTCTCCAGATCGTGGCGCAGCAGCCGTGTCTCGGCGATCGCCATCTCGGCGCCGGCGCTTTCGGGCAGCGCGACGCTGTAGATATAGCGATAGGGGCGCGTCGTCAGCCGCTCGTCGTAACGCGGGAATTCCTGCGGCTGGTCGTCGATGGCGGTGCGCAGCGTCGTCCGCGCAGCGGGATCGATCGTCCAGCGTTCGAAGCGCGACCGCTCGCTGTCGGGGCCGCGTTTCGAGCGCGCGAACATCGTGTCGTGCGCGACGACATCGACGATCACCTTGCCGTCCGCCGTCTCGAACGCATTGGCGGGGTGAAAGACATAGCAGGGATCGACCGGCACCCAGACGATGTCGTCGCCGCGCCCGGTGCGGGGCAGCAGGCCGATCCGCGCCGGATGACGCTCGTTCCACGCATAGGGAAAGCTGTGCCCGGCAAGCAGCGATTTCATCGAGAAGGTGACGGGCAGGTCGAAGACCAGCGCATAATGTTCGGTGATCGCGCAGTCGTGGATCGACGGCCCGTCGCTGACCGCCACCGGTTCTTCGCGGATCACATGCGCGTCGGCGTCGAGGACGACGTGCCACACGCGGTTCGGCTCGCCCCCGGCATAGGTGACTGCATGCGTCTCGTTGGCGAAGGGGTCGTGGTGCGGGTGCGCGCTGTAGGGACCGGCGAGCGTGCCGTCGAACGGATTGTGCGCGATGCTGTCCAGCGTGTCGGACAACTCGACCGGCTTGCCGCCCGCCTCGACGATCGCAAAAGTCCGCCCGGCCAGCCCGACGACATTGGTGTTCGGCGCGTCGTTACGGTCGCCGCGCGGTCCGGGCGGCAACGGTTCGCCGAGCGCCTCGCACGCCTCGGCCCCGCGCACCCAGCGGTTGCGATACCAGTGCGCCCGGCCGTCCGCGATGCGGATGCCATGGACCATTCCGGCGCCCGTGAACCAGTGGTAGCTCGCGGGATCGGGGGGGAGAGCCGGATTGGGGCCGTTGCGCAGGTAGCGGCCGGACAGCGCGGCGGGAATATCGCCCTCGACGCGCAGCGCCTCCAGCGTCAGTTCCTCGGTCATCGGCGTGTGGATGCCGCTCAGATAGGGATGCGCGTCGGTCGGACGGGGCAGGCGCCTGCGATTATAGTCCGCCACCTTGGTGATACCCTTGGTCACCGCGCTGCGGATCAGATTTTCGACGTTGCTGGCCATGGCAGTGCTCCTCTGCTCCTCGGTCCGGACTCTGCGCTTGCGCGATCGAGTCGCTATGTTTACGGTGGCAACATGACAGGCGATGATAACAGTGTCAACTTGGAAAGCGGTCTGGCCGCGCCGGCACCGGATGCGGAGGGCACCGTGCCGCGGGGCGGCTCCTATCACCACGGCGATCTGCGCGCGGCGGTCATCGCGGCGGGGATGAAGCGGCTGGCGGAGGGCGACGGGAGCGACCTGGGCCTGCGCGCACTGGCGCGCGACGTGGGGGTGAGCGCCACTGCCCTTTATCGCCATTTCCCCGACAAAGAGGCCTTGCTCGACGCGCTTGCCGACGAAGGGCTGCGGCGGCTGGGCGCGCTTCAGGCGCAGGCGTGGCTGAAGGCGGGCGGCGGCAAGGCGGGCTTCCTTGCGACCGGCATCGCCTATGTCCGCTTCGCGCATGACGAGCCCGCGATCTTCCGGTTGAGCTTCACGCGGCAGATGCCGGAGCGTTATCGCGACGGCGGCGCCGACGGGGGAGAGACCGCCTATCATCTGCTGCGCGCCGGGGTGGCGCAGGCGCTGCCCGATCTCGACGATCCCGAACCCGCGTCGCTCCACGCCTGGGCCGTGGTCCATGGCCTCGCCATGCTGATCCTCGATCACCGGGTCGAATGGGACGAGGCGATGGTGGAGAAGGTCGTTGGCCTGACCTTCGGCGTCGCCGAATAGGAACTCTCCTTCCGGATGCACCCATACGAAGAAGGGCGCGGAACCGCGATGGTTCCGCGCCCTTCCTGTTTGCGATCCTCGATGCGTCAGTTCGCAGAGCGATCCGGCGTCTCGGTATCGGCATCGGCAACCGCTTCGCTCGCGGCAGCGGGAGCGGTCGCTTCGGCGACGGCCGCGGCGAACTGCTCGGCGGTGAAGCTGGTGGCGAGGCCCTTGGGCGAGAGGAAGAAGGCATGGCGCGGCAGCTTGACGTCGCCGCTCGATGTCGCGACGACGATGCCGTCGGCTTCGACCAGCTTGACCTTGCCGACTACGGCGCTGCCATTCGCGCCGAGGATGTCGGCACCCGGCTGGATCGCGGCGTCGAGTGCGGCGGCGGTCTGGGCGGCCGCCTGATCGACCGCGGCGGTCAACTGCGCGCGAGTGATGGTGATCGCGGGGCCCTTGTCGGACTGGCCGAATGCATTCTTGGGCAGGGTGACCGGCTTGTCGCCCAGCATCACGACGATATTGTCGCCGACCTCGCTGGAAACCGGACCGATTTCGGCGCCTTCGGAATCATAGACGACCGTTCCGGGTGCAAGATTGGGGCCGGCCGCGGCCTGGGCCGCTTCCTGCGCTGCCGCCGGGGCAGCAGCAGCGAGGGCCATGCCGAGGGAAAGAGACGTCATCAAACAGGCGATCTTTCGCATCGCGTTCATTCTCCTTGGTGATCAACAGACATGCACGCTGAACCCGCCAGCGCGCGATATGGCCAACGCGATGCTGCCGAACCGTGCGTGCGGCGGGACGAGTCGTGTAATCGGCCGCGACGGGGCGGCGACGGCGCTCGGCACCGATGTGCATTTTCGGCCGCAAAGGCCTAGGCTCGCCGCGGCTGTCCGAGTCCGGGCGCCCGCAAAGGAGAAAAAGGATGAGTGACGCAAGCTGGCTGCCGAGCCTGACGACCGAAACGCCCGAAGAGGGCTTCGCGCTCGCGGTCAAGATGGCGCGTGTCGCGGTCAAGCTGACGCAGCCCGACGCCGCGGTCCGCGACGCGGGCCGGGCGGCCTATGGCGGCAATGCCGATTCACTGATCGCCGCGTCGCAGGTCGTCGCGACCCATTTCGCGACCGTCGCCGTGGCGAACGATTACTGGAAGGGCCGGTGACGGCCGGAGTGGGCGCGGCCCCCGAACTCGACATTGCGCGCTGGTTCAACAGCGCGCCGCTGTTGCTCGCGGCGCTGCGCGGCCGCGTCGTGGCGATCGGCGCCTTCCAGATGCTATGCCCCGGCTGCGTCGCCAACGGCCTGCCGCAGCTCCAGCGGATATACGAGCTGTTCCCGAAGGAAGCGGTCGCCGTCATCGGCCTGCACAGCGTGTTCGAACATCATGCCGCGATGACCCCGGTGTCGCTCGAGCCCTTTCTCCACGAATATCGCATTGCCTTTCCGGTGGCGGTCGATCGCCACGACGATCCGGCGGGCATGCCGGTTACGATGGCGCGCTATGGTCTGCGCGGCACGCCGAGCCTGTTGCTGATCGACCGGCAGGGCCGCCTTCGCATGCATCGCTTCGGCCATGTCCCAGACCTCGCCGTTGGCGCCGCGATCCAGCAACTGCTCGACGAGGGGGAGGGCGCGATTCCGCCGGTCGGGCAGAAGGGCGAGGTCTGCGCCGTCGGAGGCGATTGCGGCTGAGAGTCTGGGCCTGAGCTTGCACCCATAGGCTTTCGTCATGCTGAACTTGTTTCAGCATCCATGGCGGAGCCTTGCGGCAAACGCTCCGTAAACCGAGTGGGCCGGCCACGGATGCTGAAACAAGTTCAGCATGACGTGGCGCGCGCGCAGGCATGGCGTCGGGCATAGTGGCAACCTCCCCACGTTGACAGCGCGCGCCTCCGATCCTATATCGCGCCCACACCTCCTTACGTCCGGGACGGGTCCGACCTTGCGCAGCGGGCCACAGGAATAGGGCGTCGGGGATTTCGGGATGCGTTGAGAAGCTGCGGTAAGCCGGCAACGGTTGCCTGCGGCCTTTTTGCGTCCCTATCGCGCTCGCGACTTGATTTTTTGCAGGCGAGACAATCACATATGGCGACCAAGGCGACGTCGGTGGGCAAGGCCCTCGAAGCAACCGCAAGCAAGCGAATCCGCAAGCTGTTCGGCAACATCCACGAAGCGGTGGAAATGCCCAACCTCATCGAGGTGCAGCGCGAATCCTATGAACAGTTTCTGCGGTCTGACCCCTCGGTCGGCTATGTCTCGGGCCTCGAAAAGACGCTGCGCAGCGTTTTCCCGATCCGCGATTTCGCCGGCACCGCCGAACTCGACTTCGTCCACTACGAACTCGAAGATCCGAAATACGACGTCGAGGAATGCCGTCAGCGCGGCATCACCTATGCGGCGCCGATGAAGGTTACGCTGCGCCTGATCGTGTTCGAGGTCGACAGCGAAACCGACACCCGCTCGGTCCTCGATATCAAGGAGCAGGACGTCTACATGGGCGACATGCCGCTCATGACCGAGAACGGCACCTTCTTCATCAACGGCACCGAGCGCGTCATCGTGTCGCAGATGCACCGCTCGCCGGGCGTGCTCTTCGACCACGACCGCGGCAAGACGCACTCGTCGGGCAAATATCTGTTTGCCGCGCGCGTCATTCCCTATCGCGGCTCGTGGCTCGATTTCGAGTTCGATGCCAAGGACATCGTCAACGTCCGCATCGACCGCAAGCGCAAGCTGCCGGTCACGACTCTGCTTTATGCGCTGGGCATGTCGGGCGAGGACATCCTCAATTTCTTCTACGACCGCCTCGTCTTCGAGCGCGCCGAGAACGGCTGGAAGGTGCCCTTCGTCGTCGAGAACTGGCGCGGTGCGAAGCCCGCGTTCGACGTCGTCGACGCCAAGACCGGCGAAGTCGTCTTCGCCGCGGGCCACAAGATCAGCCCGCGTCTCGCCAATAAGGCGGCGAAGGACGGGCTCGACACGCTGCTGATCCCGACCGAGGAAATCTTCGGCCGCTATTCGGCCTATGACCTGATCAACGAGGCGACCGGCGAAATCTATATCGAGGCCGGCGACGAAGTGACGGCCGAGAATCTCGAAAAGATGGACGCGGCGGGCATCGACAAGCTGGTGCTGCTCGACATCGACCACAACAACACCGGCCCGTGGATCCGCAACACGCTGAAGGCCGACAAGGCCGAGGACCGCGACCAGGCGCTGAGCGACATCTATCGCGTCATGCGTCCCGGCGAACCGCCGACGCGTGAGACGGCGGAAGCGCTGTTCGGCGGCCTGTTCTTCGACCCCGAGCGTTACGACCTGTCGGCGGTCGGCCGCGTCAAGCTCAACATGCGCCTCGGTCTCGATGCCGAGGACACGGTGACGACGCTGCGCAGCGAGGACATCCTCGCCGTGGTCAAGGAACTGGTGAACCTGAAGGACGGCAAGGGCGAGATCGACGATATCGACAATCTCGGCAACCGCCGCGTCCGTTCGGTCGGCGAACTGCTGGAAAATCAGTATCGCGTCGGCTTGCTGCGCATGGAGCGCGCGGTGAAGGAGCGCATGTCGTCGGTCGATGTGTCGACGGTGATGCCGAACGACCTGATCAACGCGAAGCCTGCGGTCGCCGCGGTGCGCGAATTCTTCGGCTCGTCGCAGCTTTCGCAGTTCATGGACCAGACCAACCCGCTGTCCGAAGTGACGCACAAGCGCCGCGTGTCGGCTCTCGGGCCGGGCGGTCTGACACGTGAGCGCGCGGGCTTCGAGGTCCGCGACGTTCACCCGACCCACTACGGCCGCATCTGTCCGATCGAAACGCCGGAAGGTCCGAACATCGGTCTGATCAACAGCCTCGCGACCTTTGCGCGCGTCAATAAATACGGCTTCATCGAGACGCCGTACCGCCGCATCGTCGACGGCAAGGTGACCAACGAGGTCGTCTATCTGTCGGCGATGGAGGAATCGAAGCACACCGTTGCGCAGGCGAATGCCGATCTCAACCCCGACGGCAGCTTTGCCGAAGAGCTGATCTCGGCGCGCGAGGCGGGCGAATTCCTGATGGCGCCGAAGGGCCAGATCACGCTGATGGACGTGTCACCGAAGCAACTCGTTTCGGTCGCGGCGTCGCTGATCCCCTTCCTCGAGAACGACGACGCCAACCGCGCGCTGATGGGATCGAACATGCAGCGTCAGGCGGTGCCGCTGCTGCGGGCCGAGGCGCCGGTGGTCGGCACCGGCATGGAAGGCACCGTCGCGCGCGATTCGGGCGCGGCGATCGCGGCGCGCCGCGGCGGCATCGTCGACCAGGTCGACGCGACCCGCATCGTTATCCGCGCGACCGACATGGTCGAACCGGGCAAGTCGGGCGTCGACATCTATCGCCTGCAGAAGTTCCAGCGCTCGAACCAGAACACCTGCATCAACCAGCGCCCGCTGGTGAAGGTGGGCGAGGTGATCCGCACCGGCGATATCATCGCCGACGGTCCGTCGACCGAACTGGGCGAACTGGCGCTCGGCAAGAATGTGCTCGTCGCCTTCATGCCGTGGAACGGCTACAATTATGAGGACTCGATCCTCATTTCCGAGCGCATTGTGAAGGACGACGTCTTCACCTCGATCCACATCGAGGAGTTCGAGGTCACCGCGCGCGACACGCGCCTCGGGCCGGAAGACATCACCCGCGACATTCCGAACGTCGGCGAGGAAGCGCTGCGCAACCTCGACGAGGCGGGCATCGTCTATATCGGCGCCGAGGTCGGCCCGGGCGACATCCTGGTCGGCAAGATCACGCCGAAGGGCGAAAGCCCGATGACGCCGGAAGAAAAGCTGCTGCGCGCCATCTTCGGCGAAAAGGCGAGCGACGTGCGCGACACTTCGCTGCGCCTGCCGCCGGGCGTGTCTGGCACGGTCGTCGAGGTTCGCGTCTTCAACCGCCACGGCATCGACAAGGACGAGCGCGCGATCGCGATCGAACGCGAGGAGATCGAGCGGCTGAAGCAGGACGCCGACGACGAACGCTCGATCCTCAACCGCGCGACCTTCTCCAGCCTCAAGGAACTGCTGGTCGGCCAGACCACAAGCGCGGTGCCGAAGGGCATGAAGAAGGGCGATGCGCTGACCGAGGAGCAGCTTGTCGAGCTCGAACGCTCCGACTGGTGGAAGCTCGCCGTCGTCGACGACCGCGCACAGGCCGCGCTCGAAGCGATCAAGGCGCAGTATGACGAGGCGATCAAGCGCATCAACGCGAAATATGAGGATCGCGTCGAAAAGCTGCAGCGCGGCGACGAACTGGCGCCGGGCGTGCTCAAGATGGTCAAGGTGTTCGTCGCGATCAAGCGCAAGCTGCAGTCGGGCGACAAGATGGCCGGCCGTCACGGCAACAAGGGCATCATCAGCCGCATCCTGCCGATCGAGGACATGCCGTTCCTCGAGGACGGGACGCACGTCGATGTCGTGCTCAACCCGCTGGGCGTGCCGAGCCGCATGAACGTCGGTCAGATCCTCGAAACGCATCTCGGCTGGGCATCGCGCGGCTTCGGGCGGCAGATCACCGCGGCGCTCGATGAATGGCGCGCGGCGAACCCGAACCCCGAAGCGGCATCGCCGCCCGAGGCGGTCCGCGAGGCGCTGCTCAACGCTTATGGCGAAGACTATGCCGCCGACATCGAGGCGCGGACCCCCGATCAGGTCGTCGACCTCGCCGGGCGGCTGTCGCTGGGCGTGCCCTTCGCGACGCCGGTGTTCGACGGCGCGCGCGAAGGCGACGTGTCGGCGATGCTCGAACGCGCCGGGCTCGATCGCTCGGGTCAGGTCGATCTGTATGACGGCCGCACCGGCGACCGCTTCGACCGCCGGGTGACGGTAGGATATATGTATATCCTCAAGCTGCACCACCTGGTCGACGACAAGATCCACGCGCGCTCGATCGGCCCCTACAGCCTCGTCACCCAGCAGCCGCTGGGCGGTAAGGCGCAGTTTGGCGGCCAGCGCTTCGGCGAGATGGAGGTCTGGGCGCTCCAGGCTTATGGCGCGGCGTACACGCTGCAGGAAATGCTGACGGTGAAGTCCGACGACGTGATCGGCCGCACCAAGGTCTATGAAGCGATCGTCAAGGGCGACGACACCTTCGAGGCGGGCATTCCCGAAAGCTTCAACGTACTCGTCAAGGAAATGCGCTCGCTGGGCCTCAACGTCGAACTGTCGTCCTATTCGGACGAAGATCCCGACGAAGGTCCGGACGCTCTTCCCGAAGCCGCCGAATGATTTTTTCCTCACCCCTCTTGCTTGCCGCGAGAGGGGAAGATGGAGCCTGAAATATGAACCAGCTTACCAACTTCATGAACCCGGTGGCGAAGCCCGAAACCTTCGACATGATCAAGATCGGCATCGCCAGCCCCGAGCGCATCCGCTCGTGGTCGTTCGGCGAGATCAAGAAGCCCGAGACGATCAACTACCGCACGTTCAAGCCCGAACGCGACGGCCTGTTCTGCGCACGCATCTTCGGTCCGATCAAGGATTACGAATGCCTGTGCGGCAAGTACAAGCGCATGAAATACAAGGGCATCGTGTGCGAGAAGTGCGGGGTCGAGGTCACGGTGACCAAGGTCCGCCGCGAGCGCATGGGCCATATCGAACTTGCCGCGCCGGTCGCGCACATCTGGTTCCTGAAGTCGCTGCCGTCGCGTATCGGCCTGCTGCTCGACATGCAATTGAAGCAGCTGGAGCGCGTGCTGTACTTCGAGGCCTATATCGTCCTTGAGCCCGGCCTGACGCCGCTGGAGAAGTTCCAGCTCCTCACCGAGGATGAACTGCTCGACGCGCAGGACGAATATGGCGAGGACGCCTTCTCGGCCGGGATCGGCGCCGAGGCGATCCGCGTGCTGCTCGAGAATCTCGATCTCGAACAGGAACGCGCCGACCTGATGGAAGAGCTGGCGACGACCAAGTCGGAGCTGAAGCCCAAGAAGATCATCAAGCGCCTGAAGGTCGTCGAGAGCTTCATCGAATCGGGCAACCGTCCCGAATGGATGATTCTGGAAGTCATCCCGGTGATCCCGCCCGAACTGCGCCCGCTGGTGCCGCTCGACGGCGGCCGCTTCGCGACCTCGGACCTCAACGACCTCTACCGCCGCGTCATCAACCGCAACAACCGCCTGAAAAGGCTGATGGAACTGCGCGCCCCGGACATCATCGTCCGCAACGAAAAGCGCATGCTGCAGGAAGCCGTCGACGCATTATTCGACAACGGCCGTCGCGGCCGCACGATCACCGGCGCCAACAAGCGTCCGCTCAAGTCGCTGTCCGACATGCTCAAGGGCAAGCAGGGCCGCTTCCGCCAGAACCTGCTCGGCAAGCGCGTCGACTATTCGGGCCGTTCGGTCATCGTGACCGGCCCCGAACTCAAGCTGCACCAGTGCGGCCTGCCCAAGAAGATGGCGCTCGAACTGTTCAAGCCCTTCATCTACGCGCGCCTCGACGCCAAGGGTCTGTCGATGACCCTGAAGCAGGCGAAGAAGTGGGTCGAGAAGGAACGCAAGGAAGTCTGGGACATCCTCGACGAGGTGATCCGCGAGCATCCGGTGCTGCTGAACCGCGCGCCGACGCTCCACCGCCTCGGCATCCAGGCGTTCGAGCCGGTGCTGATCGAGGGCAAGGCGATCCAGCTTCACCCGCTGGTCTGCGCCGCGTTCAACGCCGACTTCGACGGCGACCAGATGGCGGTGCACGTCCCGCTGTCGCTCGAAGCGCAGCTCGAAGCGCGCGTGCTGATGATGTCGACCAACAACATCCTGTCCCCTGCGAACGGCAAGCCGATCATCGTGCCGTCGCAGGACATGGTGCTCGGCCTCTATTATCTGTCGATGGAGCGCGAGGGCGAGCCGGGCGAGGGCATGCTGCTCGCCGACATGGCCGAGGTGCACCAGGCGCTCTACACGGGCGCGGTGACGCTGCACACGCGTGTCATCAGCCGCGTCCCGCAGACCGACGAGCAGGGCAACAGCTACCTCAAGCGGTTCGAGACCACCCCGGGCCGCATGCTGATCGGCGAATGCCTGCCGAAGTCGCACACCGTGCCCTTCGACGTCGTCAACCGCCTCCTCACCAAGAAGGAGATCGGCGACGTCATCGACCAGGTCTATCGCCACACCGGGCAGAAGGAGACGGTGCTGTTCGCCGACGCGATCATGGCGCTGGGCTTCCGTCACGCTTTCCGTGCCGGCATCTCGTTCGGCAAGGACGACATGATCATCCCGGCGGCCAAGGAGAAGCTGGTCGACGAGACGCGCGCCCTGGTGAAGGATTTCGAGCAGCAGTATCAGGACGGTCTGATCACGCAGCAGGAAAAATACAACAAGGCGATCGACGCATGGTCGCAGTGCGGCGACAAGGTCGCGAACGCGATGATGGACGAGATCCGCGCTACACCGAAGCTCGACGACGGCCGTCTCGCGCCGATCAACTCGATCTACATGATGGCGCACTCTGGTGCCCGCGGTTCGCAGGCGCAGATGAAGCAGCTTGCCGGCATGCGCGGGCTGATGGCCAAGCCGTCGGGCGAGATCATCGAAACGCCGATCATCTCGAACTTCAAGGAAGGTCTGACTGTCCTCGAATATTTCAACTCGACCCACGGCGCCCGCAAGGGCCTGGCGGATACGGCGCTCAAGACGGCGAACTCGGGCTATCTGACCCGCCGTCTCGTCGATGTGTCGCAGGATTGCGTGGTGATCGAGGAGGATTGCGGCACCGATCGCGGCATGGAAATGCGCGCGATCGTGCAGGGCGGATCGGTGATCGCGTCGCTCGGCGAGCGCATCCTCGGCCGCACGACGCTCGAGGACGTCACCGATTCCGACGGCACGCTGCTCGCGCCGGTCGGAACGCTGCTCGACGAAGCCACGGTCGCGAAGATCGAGGAGGCCGAGGTTCAGGCGGTCAAGATCCGTAGCCCGCTCGTTTGCGAAGCGGCGCTGGGCGTCTGCGCCAAATGCTATGGCCGCGACCTCGCGCGCGGCACGCCGGTGAACATCGGTGAAGCGGTCGGCGTCATCGCGGCGCAGTCGATCGGCGAGCCGGGCACGCAGCTCACGATGCGGACCTTCCACATCGGCGGCGCGGCGCAGGTCAACGAACAGTCGAACCTGGAGGCGATCTCCGACGGCACGATCGAATATCGCGACATGGAAACGATCGTCGATCAGCGCGGCCGGCGTCTGGCGCTGTCGCGTTCGGGCGAGATCGCGGTCATCGACCCCGAGGGCCGCGAGCGCGCGACCCATCGCCTGCCCTATGGTGCGCAGATCATGCATAAGGATGGCGAAAAGGTGAAGAAGGGCGACCGGATCGCCGAATGGGATCCGTTCACCATGCCGCTGATCACCGAAAAGAACGGTGTCGTGAAGTATCAGGACCTGATCGACGGCAAGACGCTGGCCGAACAGGTCGACGAGGCGACCGGCATCGCGCAGCGCGTCGTCATCGAATATCGCGCCACGGGCCGCGGCAAGAAGGAAGAGCTCCAGCCGCGGCTGACCCTGCTCGACGAGACGAGCGGCGAAGCGGCGCGCTACCTGCTCGCGGTCGGCACGATGATCTCGGTCGACGACGGGCAGGATGTGAAGGCGGGCGACGTGCTGGCGCGTGTCACGCGCGAAGCGTCGAAGACGCGCGACATCACCGGCGGTCTGCCGCGCGTCGCCGAACTGTTCGAGGCGCGTATCCCCAAGGATAATTCGGTGATCGCCAAGATCAGCGGCCGCATCGAATTCGTCAAGGACTACAAGGCGAAGCGCAAGATCGCGATCGTTCCCGAAGAGGGCGATCCGGTCGAATATCTGATTCCCAAGTCGAAGGTGCTCGAGGTGCAGGAAGGCGACTATGTGAAGCGCGGCGACGCGCTGATCAGCGGTTCGCCCAACCCGCACGACATCCTCGACGTCATGGGGGTGGAGGCGCTGGCCGAGTTCCTCGTCGCGGAGATCCAGGAAGTCTATCGACTCCAGGGCGTGAAGATCAACGACAAGCACATCGAGGTGATCGTCCGCCAGATGCTGCAGAAGGTCGAGATCACCGACGGCGGCGACACCACGCTGCTGCCGGGCGAGCAGCTCGATTATCTGGAGATGATGGAATATAACGCCAAGCTGCCCAAGAACGGCAAGCCTGCCGAGGGGCGCCCGGTCCTCCTCGGCATCACCAAGGCGAGCCTGCAGACGCGCAGCTTCGTCTCGGCGGCGTCCTTCCAGGAAACGACCCGCGTCCTCACCGAAGCATCGGTGCAGGGCAAGGTCGATTCGCTGATGGGCCTCAAGGAGAATGTCATCGTCGGCCGTCTGATCCCGGCGGGCACCGGTGCGGCGATGAACCGCGTCCGCGTCACCGCTTCGTCGAAGGACGCCGCGTTGCGCGCCGCCATGCGCGCCGCGAACGAGGCGCACCTCGTCGCGCCGCAGACGGCGGCCGAGGAGCATGCGGCCGAACTGGCGCAGGGCCCCGAAGCCGCGCTGGGCGACGATCCGCTCGGCAAGGTACAGGGCGAGGACTTCACCACCGACGACGTGATGGTCGAGGACCGTCCCGAAGGTGGCGAGGAAGAATAAGCCTCACGCCGGCCCGACGGCCAAAGGAAATTAGCCCCGCCGGAGCGATCCGGCGGGGCTTTTCTTTTGGAAGGCCGGTGGCTCGCGAATATGTCCGCGTTCGGCACGGCCAATCCGTCCTGTTGCGCTACCCTGAACGGGATTGGTTCGTCTCTCCCTTGAATCTCATGGCGAATCTCGTTCCCCGGCGAAAGCCGGGGTCCGGAAATGACAGCGCCATCTGGCATGGACCCCGGCTTTCGCCGGGGAACAATTCCTGTCGGGCAGGGATAATCCCCAGCTTCAGGGGACGCGGCCTGTCCTTGAATGAAGGTGAGGTCGGCCACGGATGTCGAAGCGAGTTCGGTATGGGCAAGAGACCGAGAGTTTCCGGCTGGCCCTCTTTCCAATAGATATTGAGAATCAATATCAAATATAGTAAGCGGCAGCCATCGACGCACGTACGGGAGGGAAAGATGGCGGACAAGGCGCAGCGACCGATCCTGAAAGGGCTGGTCATGGCGGCGACCGTGATCGTCGCTCTCGCGTTGTTGCTGGCTGCCGCGCTGCGATGGCGGGAGAATGGCTGGGGGGCGCTGGTCTGGCTCGCGGCCTTCGTCGCGACCTTCGCCATTCGCACGCCGCATGCGAAGCGCAACCGCGCCAATATCGTGGTCGATGCGCGCAAAGGACTGGACGAAATCCTGCTGCTTGCGGCGATGTTTCTTGCGATGATGGTGCTGCCCCTTCTTCATCTTGCGGTAGGGGGCCTTAGCTTTGCCGACTATTCGCTGCCCGACTGGGCGACGGCGATCGGGGCGCTGGCGCAGCCCGCCTATCTGTGGCTGTTCTGGCGCAGCCATGCGGACCTTGGCCGCAACTGGAGTCCGGGACTGGAGGTCCGCGACGGGCACCAGCTGGTCGCAAAGGGCATCTATGCCCGTATTCGCCATCCTATGTATGCCGCGATCTGGATATCGGCGCTCACCCAGCCGCTGTTGATCCATAATTGGATCGCCGGCTTTCTGGTCGTGCCCGCCTTCGCGGCCATGTGGTTCCTTCGCGTTCCGAACGAGGAGGCTCTGATGCGCGGCCGTTTCGGCGACGCATGGGACGAATATTGCGCGCGCACCGGCCGTTTGTTCCCGAAAAGGGCGCGCTAAATCGATGAATGAAAAAGCCCGCCGGCACGGCCGACGGGCTTCTGGTTCTGGAATGGGCGGGCCGGTGCGGGCGCCTCGAAGGCGGCCGGCCCGGTGCTGCTAGGGCGCGAGGATCGCGACGGTCAGGTAGAGCAGCAGCGGCAGGCCGAAGCCGAGCAAGGTCAGCGCCACGAAGGCGACGCGTGTCCACAAGACGTCGAAGCCGAACTGATCGGCCAGGCCGGCACAGACCCCGAAGATCAGGCCGTCCTGACGATTCTTGCGAAAACCCTGTTTCATATTGTTCCTTTCAATCCCGGCCACGGGGGCCGGCGTTGCTGGCGAAGGCGGCGGCCGGTCAGACGACCAGCGAGCCGACCTGCGCGTTCTGGGCGGCGATCGCCATCAGCAGGGCCGAGGCATAGAGCGATGCGAAGGCGGCAAGGGCGTAGCTCTTGAACGAGTCCATGTCGAAACGGGCCATTGTGAAGTTCCTTTCTTTCCTCCCATCCGGGTTGTCCGGTGGATGTCCCGTGTTTTGCAGGGATCGTGCCAATTGCGTTCATTGGCGGTTCAGCGCTGTTTTTGCGGTTTTGATATTTTATTGCGTTGCGGAAATTACGCCATGATGGGGAAAAATGCCATTAGTCGGCATAATATATGCGACTTGGATCCGACGGGGCGTTTTTCGTCACCTCCGCATGGAAGACCGGTCCGTCGCCGGTTCGTGGCCAATGAACCCGCCCGCTGATCCCGCTGCCGCGCCGCACGGGGTGAAAGAGCGGTTTCCCTTGGCGTGGGAAATATCCTACGCGGAAAGCCGATGACGCTGATCCGCCTCTCGCTGACCGATTTTCGCAATCACGCCGGCGCGGATTTGGCCGCCGGTCCGGGGCTGGTGGCGCTCCACGGCGACAATGGCGCGGGCAAGACCAATATATTGGAGGCGATCTCGCTGCTCGCGCCGGGTCGCGGGCTGCGCCGCGCGCCGCTCGCCGAGATGGTGCGCGACGGGGCGAGCGGCGGCTTCGCGGTGTTCGCGGAGGTGCTTGTGGGCAACGCCTTGCCGCCGGTCGCGCTCGGCACCGGGATCGAGCCCGCGCATCCGGGGCGGCGACTGGTGCGGATCAACGGCGGCGCGGCGGCGGCGACCGCGCTCGGCGACTGGCTGGCGGTGCTGTGGCTCACCCCCGCGATGGACCGGCTGTTCGTCGAGACCGCGGGGAACCGGCGCCGCTTCCTCGACCGGCTGGTGCTGGCGCTCGATCCCCGCCACGCGCAGCACGGCAACCGCTACGAGGCGGCGCTGCGCGCGCGCGGCAAGCTGCTCGCCGACGCGACTTCGGCGGACCCGCAATGGCTTGGCAGCCTTGAGGCGCAACTCGCCGAGCATGGCGCCGCGATCGACGCGGCGCGGCAGCACACGCTCGCGGCGCTGTCCGCCGAACTGGCGCAGCAGCCCGACGCCCCCTTCGCGCGGCCGCTGCTGACGCTCGTCGACAGCGAAGGGGAGGTCCGTGCCGAACCATGGACGGCCGAGGCGCTGCGTGCGCTGTTCGCGGGGCGGCGGCGGATCGATGCGGCGGCGGGGCGGGCGACCGCCGGACCGCACCGCGACGATCTGTCCGCCGTCCACGCCGCGAGCGGCCGCGCGGCGGCGCGCTGCTCGACCGGCGAGCAAAAGGCAATGCTGCTCTCGCTCATCCTCGCGCACGGCGATTGCGTGGCGCGGGCGCGGGGGCGACGGCCGGTGCTGCTGCTCGACGAGGTCGCCGCGCACCTCGATCCCTCGCGCCGCGCCGCGCTCTATGAACGGCTTGCGGGGCAGGGCGGGCAGGCGTGGCTGACCGGAACCGAGCCGGCGCTGTTCGACGCGATGCCGGGCCCGGTGATGCGATTCCATATCGCGGGCGGTCGGATTTCGGCCGCATGAAGAATAACCAATGGGAGGTGCGGGATGCCGTGGAGACACTCAGCTACGCTGGTTGGCGCGCTGATGCTCGGTTCCGGGGCGGCCGCCGAGCCGCCTGCGGCGACGCCCTATGTGGACCTGATTGGACGGCTCGAAAATCTCCACGATTATCAATCGACGAACGATCCCGATGACGTGCTGGGTCACGGCTGGATGACGGCCAGGCTGCACGTCTCGCGCGTGCTGAGCGGTCAGCGCCTGGCCCGCGTCATCACCGTCCGCTATTTCGGCCACACGCACATTCGGGACGGCCGGAAAATGCGCTGGAAGCTGCGACGCGGCGATGACGGGACGTATCTCATCTGTGTGCCGCCGGGCAGCGTTGGCGTGCAATGTCCGTGACGGGACGGCAGTCTAGGACGGATCGACATTCAGCTCTGGCGGCCTGCAAATGGCGGCCTTTAGCGCTTCCGGTGCTCACGTGCCATCAGCACGCTGCGCTCCGGGTCGCGAAAAACCACCATTTTCGGCTCGCCATCCTCTGAATGTCGATCCGTCCTAGAGAATTTCCCGTACCACGTCCTGCGGCCGGCAGTAACGCACGCCCTTGTCGGTTTCGACGAAGGGCCGGTTCACATAGGCTGGATTGGCCACCATCGCGGCGATGATCGCGTCCTCGTCCGCGTCGGGCAGGCCCCGCTCCTCGGCGTCGGTGCCGCGCAGGCGAAGCGCTTCGCGCGCCGTCAGTCTGGCGTCCGCGAAGAGTTGCCGCAGTTTGTCGGCGGTGTAGGGCGTCTTCAGATATTCGACGACCTCGACCTCGACGCCGGGCGTCTCTTCGAGGATGGCGAGGGTCTTGCGCGAGGTGCCGCAGGCGGGATTGTGCCAGATGGTCGCTTTCATGCGCTCGCTCCTACCGCGAGGGTCCGGCGCGGGCAAGGTCGTGAAAAAGGGGCGCCGGCGTAAACCCGCTATTCATGGCGAATATGCCACATTCTCCCGCATGACGAAGCACGACCGTCTTGCCTTTGCCGCGCGAACAGGCGCTTATGACGGTCGAGGAGCCGCCGGCTGGCGGCCGATGCGGGGTTGGGTTGCACGTGAATGAGATGATGGATCGCAGGGCGATGCTGGCGGCCTTGGCCGGTGCGGGGGCGATGGCCGCCGCCCCGGCCCGCGCGCAGCTCCCCGACTGGATTCGGCAGCCGGTGGCGCCGCCCGCGCCGCCGGTCGATTATCTTGCGGTCGCGCGCCAGCAGCTCGAACGGCAGAGCAACCGAATCGGCCAGACCGATCGCGTCGGCATCGTCGATTTCGGACTGCCCTCTTCGCGTCCGCGCTTCGCGCTCGTCGACCTCGTCGCGGGCACCATCGACCTCTATCCGGTGACCCACGGTCGCGGCTCCGATCCGCAGCACGACGGTTGGCTCAAGAGCTTCTCGAACCGCGTCGGATCGCTGGCCAGTTCGCGCGGCGCCTATCGCACCAGCGACTATTATTGGGGCGCCAACGGCTCGTCGATGCGCCTCGCGGGGCTGGAGCCCGACAACAGCAATGCCGACATCCGCGCGATCGTCGTCCACGGCGCCTGGTATGCCGACCCCGCGCTGATCGCGACGCAGGGCAAGCTCGGGCGCAGCGAAGGCTGCTTCGTGTTCGGCGAGACGCTGCTGCCGCAAATCCTCTACAAGCTCGGCCCCGGACGCCTGCTCTTCGCCGACAAGCTGAGCGTATCGCCGCCGCCGGCGCCGTTCGAGTTGCCGCCGGTCGCGGACAACATCATCCGCACCGGCGCCAACGGAACGCTGCCCAAGACGGCGGATTAGGGCATGATCGTCCTTGAATGAAAAGGCAATTATCCCCTTCCGACAGGTGAGCGTTCCCCGGCGAAAGCCGGGGTCCAGCTACGTGCGCCATGCCTCGCATGGACCCCGGCTTTCGCCGGGGATCACCAGCGTCCCTGTCTCAAGGGTATAAACGCCAAACAAAAATGATGGTGTCCCCGCGAAGGCGGGGACCCGGTTCTGAATGCCGACGCTGGCTCTTTGTCGCTCTGGGCTCCCGCCTGCGCGGGAGCACGCGGCTGTCGGCTTAGAGCATCGTGCGTTAAATCTGCATCACCCTTTCTGCCGTTCGTGCTGAGCTTGTCGAAGCACTGTCCTTCTTCTTGCGTCCCCGAAAGAAAGAACGCCCTTCGACAAGCTCAGGGCAAACGGTTCAGATTCAATGCTCGATGCTCTCGCTATTCAATGGCGATCCCATGCGGCGTCACCCGGCTATGACCGTCAGGCTCAATAGATTCCGGTCGTGGCTTGCGTCGTGACGTTGGGGGCCGGGATCGTCGGCACCACGGTCGGCGGCGCCGGGGAGATGACGACCGCCGCGGTGCGGCCGGGCTTGGCGAAGCTGCCGACGACCGGCGCGTCGCGGCCATAGATGTCGGCGAGTTTCTTCACTCCGCCCTTGGCGTCGGGAACGACCGTCCAATAGGCGACATAGACCGGGAAGGGATTTTCGAAGCCGAAGCGCGTCGTCTTGCCGCTCGCCACCGCCTCGCCGAACTCTTCGGGGCTGCGGCCGGCGAACATCACCGCCATCAGGCCCGAGAAGTGCAGCGCGCGCTCGGTGCGGATGCAGCCGTGGCTGAACGCGCGCGCCGCCTGCGCGAAGGCGCCCTTCGACGGCGTGTCGTGCAGGTAGATGGCGTGTTCGTTCAGCATCTCCATCTTCATCACGCCCAGCGCGTTGTTGGCGCCGGGCTGCTGCACGACCGACAGCGTCTTGCCGCTGCCCGTCCAGGTATAGCCCTGCGCGCGCGCGGAGGCGGGATTGCGCGCGATCGTCGCGCCGATGCCCTCGTTGATGATGCTGCGCGGCAGCGTCCAGGTCGGGTTGAGGATCACGCCCGTCGCCATCGGGTTGAGCTGCGGCGTCGGCGTCGACGGCTTGCCGACCACCGCCTTGTGCGTTGCGATGACGACGCCGTCGTGAACGACGCGGGTCAGATATTCAGGGACGTTGCTGACGACATAGCCCGACCCCAGGTCGCGCGGCATCCAGCGCCAGCGTTCCATGTTGACGCGGATCGCATTGGCGTCGGCGGGCGTCTTTGCGACGGCGAGCGCGGCCTTGAGCGCGGCGAAATCGGGATGGACCGGGTCGAGGCCGAGTAGCGCGTCGGGAACCGAATTGGACAGCAGCGCGGAGGTGAGCAATGCGATCAGCGGCGTCTGTTCGGCGTCGTTGTCGGTCATGAACCACTGCTTGCGCGCTGCGTTCGGCGTGCGCCCGTCGCGCATATGCGTCGCGAGCAGCAGGAAGCTGTCGGTCGCGACCTTGTCGAGCCGCGCCTGGTCGCCGCCGGCGATCGCGGCCTGCAGCCCGTCGGGGTTGTAATCCTTTGGAAACAATCCTTCGGCGCCGACATTGCCGATGAAGGCGAGCAGCGCCTTCGCATTGTTCGCCGACCAGTCGGGCAGATTGGCTTCGGCCAGCGTTTCGACGACGGGCGCGTCGTCGGTGACCTTGTCGGGTTGCAGGACGACCGAATCCTCCTTGACGTCGGTCGTCTGCGCGAGGGCTGGTGCGGCCGCGAAAAGAAGCGGCAGGGCGAATGCGAAGCGGGGGGAGAGTTTCGACATGCGCCCCGCCATAACCGAGTTTCCAAGGGTTTGGAAGCGCGGGACGGGTGGGCAGGGTGGCCCCGAATGGAGGTGGCGCCGGAGTTCGATGGCCTTGACCGGCGTCGCGATTGCGACCCCGGATTTGATCAGGGAGGAGCAATCTCGGAGCAATTCAGAGCGCCGTGCTTAATCCGGACCAACTGAAATCCGTTCGTGTCGAGCGAAGTCGAGACACCCATCGACGTAGCGCAAGGCCGATGGGTGTCTCGACTTCGCTCGACACGAACGGGACAGTGATTCAGGATAGAGGCGCGATGCTCCCGCCACGCTCTGGATTGCCGCGCGGTTTCGCTGCTCGCAACGACGCCGAGTGGCCGGCTTCGGCCCCGCGCTCTACCCCTTCGCCTCGGCATCCTGCCGCGCGAGCCAGTCTTCGAGCCATTTGATCGTGTAGTTGCCGTCGATCACGTCGGGGTCGGCGAGCAGCGCCTGATGCAGCGGGATGTTGGTCTTGATCCCGCCGACGACCATCTCGTCGAGCGCGCGGCGCATCCGCATCATGCAGCTTTCGCGCGTTCGGCCATAGACGATCAGCTTGCCGATCATGCTGTCGTAATATGGCGGGATCGCATAGCCCGCATAGAGCCCGCTATCGACGCGGACGTGCATGCCGCCCGCGGCGTGATATTGCGTCACCTTGCCCGGCGAGGGCAGGAAGCTGCGCGGGTCCTCGGCATTGATCCGGCATTCGATCGCGTGGCCGCGGAATTCCAGGTCTTCCTGACGGACCGACAGGCCGCGCCCGTCGGCGATGCGGATCTGTTCGCGGACGAGGTCGAAACCGGTGATCATCTCGGTCACCGGATGCTCGACCTGGATGCGGGTGTTCATCTCGATGAAGAAGAATTCGCCGTTTTCCCACAGGAACTCGATCGTGCCGGCGCCGCGATAGTGCATCTTCGCCATCGCATCGGCGCAGATCTGACCCATGCGCGCGCGTTCCTCGGCCGAAATGACGGGCGAGGGGGCTTCCTCCAGCACCTTCTGGTGGCGGCGCTGGAGCGAGCAGTCGCGCTCGCCGAGGTGGATCGCATTGCCGTTGCCGTCGCCGAACACCTGAAATTCGATGTGGCGCGGATTGCCGAGATATTTCTCCATATAGACGGTCGGATCGCCGAATGCCGCCGCCGCCTCGCTCGATGCCTGACCCATCAGGCTTTCGAGGCTGTCGGCGTCGGGAACGACCTTCATGCCGCGGCCGCCGCCGCCCGACGCCGCCTTGATCAGCACCGGATAGCCGATTTCCTCGGCCATCCGCTTCGCCTCGTCGCCATAGGTGACGGCGCCCGGCGAGCCGGGAACGACGGGCAGGCCCAGTTCGACCGCGGTGCGCTTGGCCTCGACCTTGTCGCCCATGGTGCGGATATGTTCGGGCTTGGGGCCGACGAAGGTGATGCCGTGCGCTTCGATGATCTCGGCGAAGCGCGCATTTTCCGACAGAAAGCCGTAGCCGGGGTGGATCGCGTCGGCGCCCGTCACCTCGGCCGCCGAAATGATCGCAGGAATGTTGAGATAGCTGTCCTTCGCCGCCGGCGGGCCGATGCATACCGCCTCGTCGGCGAGGCGGACGTGCATCGCGTCGGCGTCGGCGGTCGAATGCACCGCGACTGTCTTGATCCCCATTTCGTGGCAGGCGCGGTGGATGCGCAGCGCGATCTCGCCGCGGTTGGCGATGACCAGTTTCTCGATCGTCATCGGATGGATCAGCCGATGGTGAACAGCGGCTGGTCGAACTCGACCGGCTGGCTGTTCTCGACATGCACGGCCTTCAGCGTGCCGGAGGTGGGGGCGGTGATCGGGTTCATCACCTTCATCGCCTCGATGATCAGGACGGTGTCGCCCTCCTTCACCGACGACCCGACGCTGGCGAAGGTCGGCGCCCCCGGTTCGGGCGCGAGATAGACGGTGCCGACCATCGGCGACTTGACCGCGTCGGCGAAGCTGTCGGCGGCGGGCGGCGGCGCCGCGGCGGGAGCGGGCGGCGCGAGGGGAGCGGCGGCGGGGGCCGCGGGGGCGAAGGCGAGGGGCGCAGCTGCGGCGGCGGTTAGCGTTCGCGCGACGCGCACCTTGCGGTCGCCGTCCTCGACCTCGATTTCCGAAAGCTGCGTGTCGTCGAGCAGCTCGGCGAGCGCGCGGACGAAAGCCGGATCGATGTTGATGCCCTGATCCTTGTGGTCACCCATTGCGATAGTTCCTGTTGTTGTTGTGGTGCCTTGGTGGCACTCGACCCCTGTTCTGGTCGCGCCCTCTTGTCAGAGACGCGCGGCGGCGTCCAGCGCCAGCGTATAGCTGTTCGCGCCGTGCCCCGCGAAATGCGCGACCGCCGCCATGCCGATATAGCTGATATGGCGAAAGGATTCGCGGCTTTTCGGGTCCGACAGATGAACCTCGATCACCGGCACTGCGATCGACTTGATCGCATCGTGCAGCGCGATCGAGGTGTGCGTATAACCGCCGGCGTTGAGCAGCACCGCCTTCGCGCCCGCGAAATGCGCCTCGTGCAGCCAGTCGATCAGCACTCCCTCGTGGTTCGACTGGCGGCAGTCGACGGACAGGCCCAGCCCGGCCCCTTGCGCGGTCAGCCGCGCGTGGATGGCGTCCAGCGTATCGTGGCCGTAGATTTCGGGCTCGCGCGTGCCGAGCAGGTTGAGGTTGGGGCCCGAAAGGACGAAGACGACGGGGGTTTCGGAGGGGGTTTCCGGCAAAGACCTGGCTTTCGGTTGCGGCGGGGCTGGCTCCCCCTATATGGGCTGCACGGCGAAACGCAAAGAAGGGCAGCGGCGGTGATTGCGATCATCCTCAACGGAGAGCAGAGGCAGGTGCGCGGGGGCAGCATCGCCGACCTCGTCGCGTCGCTCGGGCTCGACGTGAAGAAGGTCGCGGTCGAACGCAATCGCGAGATCGTGCCGCGCTCGACCCTCGCCGACGTGGCGCTCGCGGACGGCGACGCGCTGGAAATCGTCCATTTCGTGGGAGGCGGCTGATGGCGGTCGCGCGGATCGTGCCCAATCGCTATGCCGGCGACGTCCGGGAAGGCGCGGGCTTTTTCAACGATGTGCTGGGGCTGGAAACGGCGATGGCGATCGATTTCATCACCATCTATCGCTCGTCCACCCAGCCGACAGCGCAGATCAGCGTCCTGACCGACGACCCGTCGGGGCTGCGGCCCGCCTATTCGGTGGGCGTCGACGACGTCGATGCGGTGCATGCCCGCGCGGTCGCGGCGGGGCACGAGATCGTCTACGCCCTGCGCGACGAGCCCTGGAGCGTTCGCCGGTTTTTCGTTCGCGATCCCCTCGGCGACATTGCGAACGTGGTGCAGAACAAGGATTGAATGTGGACAGGATCGACAGTTGGAGCGTTGCCGGGCGGACCTTCACGTCGCGGCTGATCGTCGGCACCGGCAAATACCGGGATTTCGAGCAGAACGCCGCCGCGGTCGAGGCGTCGGGGGCACAGATCGTCACCGTCGCGGTGCGCCGCGTCAACGTGTCGGACCCGAATGCGCCGATGCTCACCGACTATATCGATCCGAAGAAGATCACCTATCTGCCCAACACCGCGGGCTGCTTCAGCGCCGACGACGCGATCCGCACGCTGCGCCTCGCGCGCGAGGCGGGCGGCTGGGACCTCGTCAAGCTGGAGGTGCTGGGCGAGGCGAAGACGCTCTATCCGAACATGCGCGAAACCCTCCACGCGACCGAGGTGCTGGCGAAGGAGGGCTTCCTGCCGATGGTCTATTGCGTCGACGACCCGATCGCGGCGAAGCAGCTCGAGGATGCGGGCGCCGTCGCGGTCATGCCGCTCGGCGCGCCGATCGGGTCGGGGCTCGGCATCCAGAACCGGGTGACGATCCGCCTGATCGTCGAGGGTGCATCGGTGCCGGTGCTCGTCGATGCCGGCGTCGGCACCGCGAGCGATGCGGCGGTGGCGATGGAACTCGGCTGCGACGGGGTGCTGATGAACACCGCGATCGCCGAGGCGAAGGACCCGATCCGCATGGCGCGCGCGATGAAACTGGCGGTCGAAGCGGGCCGCGACGCCTATCTGTCCGGCCGCATGGGTCAGCGCCGCTACGCCGACCCGTCGAGCCCGCTCGCGGGGCTGATCTAGACTTTGATGACTTTGGATTGACCTACTTCGTCATTGCGACCCCGGACCTGATCCGGGGGAAGCAATCCAGAGCGGTTACCGCGCGCTCTGGATTGCCGCGCGGCATCGCCGCTCGCAATGACGAGTCCATTCGATGTCATCACGCTTTAGGCATATCGGCACGGCCAATTCCAAATCCGTTCAGCACGAACGGATCAAGGCTGGCGCATAACCTTGCTTAAGGCACCCGCTTCACCGGCGGCGGGGTCCAGCGCCCCTCCAGCGCTTCGCGCCGCGGCAGGTAGAGGCGCAGGTTCATCGTGAACGGCCCCGCGGGCGCGGGCAGCCAGTTGGCTTCCTTGTCGGCGCCCGGGCTGTCCGTCTGGATATAGAGGTCGAGCGAGCCGTCGGCGTTGAAGTTCAGCTTGTCGCGGTCGCCGATCGCGAAACGGCCCAACGGATTGGCGGCGAAGAACTGGTCGGCGCCGTACATGGTCAGCGACCAGAAGGCGTCGGCGGGCGGAATCCGCTCCTTGTCGAAATGGAGGACATAGCGCGCCGCGCCGTTCAGCGGCTTGCCGTCGGCGTCGACCGGCGCCATCGGATAGATGGCCTCCTCGGGCGGCAGCGCGCCGAGCCCGGCATAGCCGATGAAGGCGCGCTGGAGATAATCGTTGCCATAGACGCCGAGCGCATTGCCCAGCGCGACCCAGCCATCGCGGCTCAGCGGCACACTCCGGCGCCGTTCGACGATGCGGCGATAGCCGTCCGCGGCGGCGCGGGCCAACCCGCGCTGCACCGCCGGTTCGGCCTTGCCGAGATCGAAGCTCCGCCCCGCTTCCAGCCCGACCTTTTCCATGCGCAGCAGGATCGCGATGTCGGTGGCATGCGGCGGATTGCGCTTCATCGTCTCGGCGAACAGCGCGAAAAAGGCGTCGGGCGCAAGCGCCGCGACCTGCTCGACCGGCGGCGTCGTCATGTCGACCGACGGATCGGCCTTCGCAGGCGCGGCGGCCGCCTGCGGCTTGCCCCATGCCGACAGCGGCGTTGCGGCATAGCGCGCCTGCAGCCTGTGGACATGATCGTAATCGTCGGCGCCGTTGGTCTGTATGCGGCCGATGATCCAGCCCATGTCGGTCGGGCTGCGCACCATCCGCATGCCCTGGGGCAGCGTGCCCTGCCAGCGCGGGCCGACGAGCGCGACGGTGCCGCCGTCATTGCCCGTCGTGCGCGTGCCGAGCGTCGCGAACACCTCGGTCCACATGTCCATGATCGGCACGACATGATAGCGCCCCGCCGTGTCGGGTAGCGTCAGGACCAGCGGTTCGTTACCGACATCGTACCACAGGCTCGAATAGAGCGTGTCGGCGTTGGGCCGCACGACGTCCCTGAAGGTCGCGTCGGGATAGCGCCGCATGTGCGAAAACTGGTTCATCGGCGCGCGCAGCCGGCCTTCCCGGGCGTTGGTCGCGACGCGCCGCGTCACTTCCATCAGCACCATTGGATAGGCGTAGGCATAGGCTTCGAGGCCGACGGCATAGGCCTCCTCTTCGCTCACCGGCGCCGCCCGTGCCGCGCCGGGCAGCAGGATCGTCGCCATCGCCATCAGGGCCAGAAGGCTTTTCATCGAACCGATCTCCTCGCAGATTTTCCGTCCCGCTAGCGTTCGCGGCGGCGCCAGTCTGTCATCCGGGCGACAATCTCCTGGGATTCCGGTTCCCGGCATTGGAGCATCGAGCCTTAAATCTGACCCATCGTCCCGTTCGTGCCGAGCGAAGTCGAGACACCCATCGGCCTTGCGCCACGCTGATGGGTGTCTCGACTTCGCTCGACACGAACGGATAAGGGGCGTTGCGGGTTCATGGCACGCCGTTCTAATATGGTGGAATCAAGGTTTTGTCCTCATCGTCATCCCGGGCTTGACCCGGGATCCCGCTTCCTTTCGCGCACGGACGGAGGAAAAGCGGAATCCTGGGTCAAGCCCGGGATGACGGAATCGATGGGGCGAACTTCAGATTCAGGTAACTAGAACGACGGGCGGGAGGCCGGTTGGATATGGCGAGGGGGCAGGCGAAGCAGGGCGAGCACCGCTGGAGCCGCGAGGAGCGGCTGGAAATGCTGCGGTCCTGTCAGCTTTTCGCCGCCTGGCCCGCGGCGCGGCTCGCCGATCTCGCGGTGATCGCGCGGGCCGGACATTATTCGCGCGGCACCGAAATCTATCCGCGCGATCCCCGGCGGCGCGAGGCTTTCGTCGTCGTCGCGGGCGGAATCGAGATCAGCCGCGTGTCGGCGGCGGGCAAGAAATTCGTGCTCGGCCTCGCCGGTCCGCGCGACGTGGTCGGGCTCGTGCGCCTGCTCGACCGCCAGCCCATCCATTTCGCCTATCGCGCGCATGCCGACAGTATCCTGCTTCACCTGCCCGCCGACGCGTTGATCGCGATCCTCGATGCGGAACCGGCGCTGTGGCGCGACATCGCGCTGTTCATGTGCGCGCGCCAGGGCGACAGCCTGCGGCTGCTCAACGACCAGCAGCTCGGCTCGCTCGAGCAGCGGATGGCGGCGACGCTCGTCGGGCTCGCGCGCATCCATGGCATCGCGGGCGAGGATGGCACCGAACTCGGCCTTCGCCTGCCGCAGGAACAGCTCGGCGCGATGCTGGGCGTGACGCGTCAGAGCGTCAACCGGCTGCTGCGCGGCTTCGAGGAGGCGGGGCTGATCGCGACCGATTACAACCGCATCACGATCCGCGATCCGCTGGCGCTCGACGCGATCGCCGCGGCGGGGGATTGATCCACCCGGGCTGCCTCGCGGACCGCGCGCTTTACCGCGCCCGTGGAACATGGGCCCGGTCGGTGCGTTGATCGGGCATGAGGCGATGCGGCCTCGATCAACAAGGAGACTCTCCCGTGGGTGAAATGAAAGACAAGGCCAAGGGCCTCGCGAACGAAGCGATCGGCAATGCGAAGCAGGCGGTCGGCAAGGCGACCGACAACGAGCGCCTGCGCGCCGAGGGCGAGCTTCAGGAACGCAAGGGCGAAGCGCAGAATCTCAGCGGCAAGGTGAAGGGCGCGCTCGGCGACAAGGTCTGACGATAGCCTTCACCGCACATGGAAAATGCCCCGGAGCACCCCTCTCTCCGGGGCATTTTCATTTCTTGCCTGACAATCGCGCTCCATGGCCTGTGGAGATGCGGATCGAAAGAGGAGCCCGGCCTGCGGAAGGCCGGACCCCACCGGTCTTGATACCGAAATCCGCCCGCTATTTTCCGCCCGAAGCCACCAGGTCGACGTCGGTCACCCCGCCGTCGCGGCGCGCGAAGACGACATAGGCAAGGTCGCCGCGCGTGCCGCCCAGCATATGCTCGTTGCCGTTGATCCGATGGTCGCTGGTATAACCCGCGCGGATCGCCATCGTGTGATAATAATCGAGAACGCCCTGCAGCGAGGCGGCGGTCTGGAAATTGACGACGCGGATGTTGCACTGGCCGCCGGCGACTCCGGCCGCCTCGCGCAGCGTCGCGCGCGGATAGACGGGGAAGGCGGCGGGCAGGCGGTCGGCCCACTGGTTGCCATAGGTCAGCTTCGCATCGCAGCTTCCCTTCGCCTGCTCGCGGGCGAGCGCGCCGATGGTGACGGGGCGCTTCGCCTCGCACCCGTCGCAATTCGCCTCGAACGGCAGCGCCTTGGGCGCGGCGAGCAATTTGCCCGCCTTCATCGCCGCCGCGGCTTCGGCCGCGGTCGCCGCCTTGCCGGCGCCGATGCCGGGAACGCCGCCGTCGACCGGCCGGTTGCCCGGCCCGACCGCGTTGCGGTTCGCCTGGCCGGTCAGTTTCGGATCGACCATGATCTTGTCTTCGAGCGCGCCCTTCACCGTCGGGTCGGCGTTGGTCAGCCCGTCGTCGAGCGGCTTCAGCTCCGCCTTGGCGGCGGGATTGTCCCGGCAGCCGGCGAGCCCCGACGTCGCTACCAGCAAGCCGGCAACCAGCCATTTTCCCCGCACGATCATTGCTAACACTCCCTTAATCTCTTGGCCTCGGGCTTGCCGGAAGCTGGTTAAGAAGATGTGAGGAAAAAGCGTTAACAGGCAAGGATTTGTTAGCCGAAAACTGTGCCGGAGCGAGACGCTATTCCGTCGGCCGCACCACGCGTCCTATGCGAAACCCTTCGTTTCCGCCGTTCCCGGCGCGCAGCGGATCAGCCGCGAGGTCTCGACCGCCGCCTGCCGATGAACCACCGCCTCGCGATAGACGGGGTCGGTCACCATCGCCATGAAGGCGCCGCTGTTCGGATATTGGGCGACGAATACCGCGTCCCATCTTTCGTCCGCCGGGCCGATCACCATCGCCTCCATCGTGCCGCGCCAGACGACCCGGCCGCCGAGCCGTTCGAACACCGGGCCGCTGTCCCGCCCGTAATGGGCATAGGCCTCCGCGCCGCTCAGCCCCTTGCCCGCGAGCGGGTGTTCGGCCGGGTAGGCGGCCTCGGCCCGGAAGCGCACGAGGTTCAGCATATGGATCGGCGTATCGCGCGGCAGCGCCTTGAAGGCGTCGAACTGCGCGCGTTCGGGGTCGACATGGCGATCGGTCATGGACGGAATTCCTTGCGTTTGGCCCGCCATGCCTCCGCGCTCTGCGTCCAGGCGTCGACGGGGGCGTGCTCAAAGGGCGGGGGCAGGCGGGTCGGGCCCGCATTGGTGGCGCCCAGCCGCCGCGCCAGTGCCTGCGAGCGGCCGTTCGCGGGGTCGATGCTGTGCATCAGTTCGGGCCATTTCAGAAATTCGACCGCGAAATCGCATGCCGCGACCGCGCCCTCGAAGGCATAGCCCTTGCCGGCGAAGCGGGCGCGCACGCCATAGCCGATCTCGGGCGCCGGCCATCCATCGGGCTCCCAGGGCCCCAGCCGCCCGACCCATTCGCCCGTTGCGCGCTCGATCACCGAGAACATCGAAAAACCCCGGATATGCCACGCGCCCGCGAGCGTGCACCAATGTCGCCATGCGGACGAGCGCGGACAGGTGCCGCCGATGAAGCGCATCGTCTCCTCTTCGGCGCACATGGCGGCGAAGGCATCGAAATCCTCGGTGGCCGGCGGGCGCAGGATCAGCCGTTCGGTGACGAGCAGCGGGCCGTTGAGCATGGCGATCCTTTCCGAAGGGCGTTTCGGCAAGCGCCGGGGCGACCGGTTGTGCGACAAGGCGGGGCGGGGGGCAAGCCCACTGATGCCCTTTCTTCCTTCCTTCCCTCGTCATGCTGAACGCGTTTCAGCATCCATGGCCCGCCGTGTCCTTCGATGCCGCATCATGGACAGTGCAGACCATGGATTCCCAAACAGGTTGGCAACCATCTCTTTTTCGACAGCTAACCGTTCCCCGGCGAAAGCCGGGGTCCACGCGGGGCGGCAGCTCATGCCATATGGACCCCGGCTTTCGCCGGGGAACAGGGCCTCGCTTGCCCGAACGACAATGGCCCCAATGAACGAGGGCGCCGACCGCCAGGCCGACGCCCTCTTCCATGCGGGGAGCGGATGGAGGGGTCTCGGACCCGCACCCCGCATTGGAGTCCGCTGGATCAGCGGCAGCGATACTTGTCGCGGTCGATCTCGCGACCGAGCAGCGCGCCGCCCGCCGCGCCGAGCACCGTGCCCAGCAGCTTGTCGCCGCCGCCGGCAATCTCGTGTCCGGCGAGGCCGCCGACCGCACCGCCGATCAACAGGCCGGTCGTGCCATTGTCCTTCTTGCAGCGATAGCGCCCGTCGCTATCGCGCCAGATGCGGGTGTTCGAATTGATCCGCTCGTCGCGCGAGGCATAATTGCGGCGGTGCTTGCGCTTCTTGTAATAATCGGCCGAAGCCTCCGCCTTGTGATAGCCCGGAGCGGCAACCGCGCTCGACAGGCCGGCGTAGGCCGGGGCGCTGCCGACGACGCTTGCCGCGACGAAAGCGCCAATCAGGCCTTTGGTGAAATTCTGCATCATGAATCCTTTCCTGGTCTGGCGCCCTGACCGCCGCACGGACGGCGGACGCTTCGATGGGGAGAACGAGCCTTGTCTGGACTGCGTTGCATGAACCCTGGGCAACAAGACGAAGCGAGTATTTCGATAGATGAACCGAGATAATTCTCCCATCGCGGCTATCGCCGTGCGACCGCCGAAGAGGCTTGAAGGGTGCAGGCGGCCGTGCGACATAGAGCCATGCTCAACCTCCTTTCGCTTGTCATCGGCGTTTTCGCGCTGGTCCTGGCCATCCCGGCTTTCATCCCGCTGCTCGGCTGGGCGAACTGGGTGATCGTGCCGATCGCCATCGTCGGGCTGGCGCTGGGCGCGATGTCGGGACGGACGAGCGGCCGCAACCTCAACATCGTCGTGATCGTCGTCGGCGTGATACGCCTGATGCTCGGCGGCGGCATCCTCTGACCAGCCGACCGGGCGATCCCGCGTCATGAACCGAGCCGCTGCCCCGCAGGGGAGCGATCAGGGCGGGCTGCCCTATGCGCTCGCCGCCTATGGCATCTGGGGCTTCGTCCCGATCTTCTTCAAGCTGCTGGTCAGCGTGCCGCCGGTCGAGGTGCTGGCGCAGCGCATCCTCTGGTCGCTGCCGCTCTGCTTCGCGATCATGGTCTTCCGCCGCCAGATCGGCGCCTATCTGGCGGCGCTCAGGGATTGGCGGACGCTGCGCATCCTGCTCGTGAGTTCGATCCTGATCGCGCTCAACTGGCTCGTCTACATCTATGCGATCGTGACGGACCATGTGCTGGCGACCAGCCTCGGCTATTATCTCAACCCGCTGGTCAATGTGATGCTGGGAATGATCTTCCTCGGCGAACGGCTCTCGCGGCTCCAGATGATGGCGGTCGCGATCGCCGCGCTCGGCGTCGCGCTACTGCTCGGCGGTGCGCTCGAAACGCTGTGGATCAGCCTGACGCTCGCCTTCAGCTTCGGCTTCTATGGCCTGTTGCGCAAGGTGGCGCCGGTCGGATCGCTGCCGGGTCTGGCGATCGAGACGACGCTGCTGTTCGTGCCCGCGCTCGTCGTCGCGGTCTATTATGTCGCGGCCGGCGATGGGGTGGGATTCGGCTCCGATCGCGACATCACGCTGTTGCTGGTGTCGGCGGGGGCGATCACCGCGATCCCGCTGCTGTTCTTCGCGACCGCGGCGCGGCGAATGAGCTTCGCCGCGCTCGGCTTCTGCCAGTATCTCGCGCCGAGCATCGTCTTCCTGCTCGGCCTCTTCCTGTTCGACGAACCGCTGAAACCGGCGCAACTCTTCTGCTTCCTGCTGATCTGGATCAGCATCGCGCTGTTCAGCTTCGATATCTGGGCGAAATCGCGCGGCGCGCGGGTTGCGCCGACGCCCTGACTGGCGGGAACGGACCCTACGCCAGCCGCCAGCCCAATGTTTCGCCGGCGTGGAAGGGCACGACTTCGCCGATGCGGTCGGGGACCGTCACCGCGCCGCGTTCGAGCGTCACCGTGCCTTCGTTGAGAGGCAGGCCATAGAAGCGCGGCCCATGCTCGCTCGCGAAGCCTTCGAGCTTGTCGAGCGCCCCGTCCTCGTCGAACGCGGTCGCATAGCTTTCGAGCGCGAAGGGCGCGTTGAAGATGCCCGCGCAGCCGCAGGCGGCTTCCTTGGTATGCACCGCGTGCGGCGCACTGTCGGTGCCCAGGAAGAATTTGGGGGAACCCGAGGTCGCCGCCGCGCGCACCGCCAGACGGTGATGCTCGCGCTTGGCGACCGGCAGGCAATAGGCGTGCGGGCGGATGCCGCCGACGAGCATCGCGTTGCGGTTGATGTGGAGATGCTGCGGGGTGATCGTCGCGGCGACGGTAGCGGGGGCGTCGGCGACGAACTGCGCGGCCTCGGCCGTCGTGATATGCTCGAAGACGATCCTGAGCGCGGGGAAACGCGTGACCAGCGGCGCGAGCGTGCGATCGATGAACACCGCCTCGCGGTCGAAGATGTCGACGTCCGCGTCGGTGACCTCGCCGTGGATCAGCAGCGGCATGCCGATCGCCTGCATCGTCTCGAGCACCGGCATGATGTTGGTGATGTCGGTGACGCCGTGCGCGCTGCCGGTGGTCGCGTGCGCCGGATAGAGCTTTGCGGCGGTGAACACGCCCTCGGCATGGCCGCGCGCCATTTCGCCGGGATCGGTGCGGTCGGTGAGATAGGCGACGATCAGCGGCGTGAAATCGAGCCCGGCGGGCACCGCGGCGCGGATGCGCTCGCGATAGGCGACGCCTTCGGCGACCGTCGTCACCGGCGGCGACAGGTTGGGCATGACGATCGCGCGCGCGAAATGGCGCGCGGTCCACGGCGCGACATGCGCCAGCATCGCGCCGTCGCGCAGATGAACGTGCCAGTCGTCGGGGCGGCGAAGAATCAGGCGGTCGGTCATGCTGGACTCCCCCCTCCCGGTCAGGGGAAGGGCTTTAAGTTCGTTCCCGGGCTCCCTATTGTCCCTCCATGGCCAACACAACCCTAGACGATCGTGCCCTCGTCCGCCTGTCGGGCGAGGATGTCCGCGGCTTCCTGCAGGGACTCGTCACCAACGACGTGTCGGGCAACCTGCCGGTCTGGGCGGCGCTGCTGACGCCGCAGGGCAAGGTGCTGTTCGATTTCCTGATCTGGGGCGACCGCGACGACCTCCTCATCGACTGCGAGCGCGCAGCAAGCGAGGGGCTCGTCAAGCGGCTGACCCTCTACCGCCTGCGCCGCGCGATCACCATCGCGCCCGAGCCGGGCCTGTCCGTGCACTGGGCGCCTTACGGCGACCTCGGCGAGCCCGATCCGCGCCTGCCCGACCTCGGCCAGCGCTGGCTCGGCCCGGCCGATGAAGGCGAAGGGGAGGGCGCCGACGCGGCGTGGCACGCGCACCGCCTGTCGCTCGGCGTCACCGAGGGGCGGGCCGAGCTGGGCGACGGCACGACGCTGTGGCTCGAATGCAATGCCGCGGAACTGCACGGCGTCAGCTTCACCAAGGGCTGCTATGTCGGGCAGGAGAACACCGCGCGGATGAACTGGCGGCAGAAGGTCAACCGGCGGCTGGTCGTCGTGCCGATCGCCGACGCCGATGCCAGGCGGCAGGTGGTCGCCTATCCCGAACTCGGCTGGTCGGTCGAGCATCGCCGCGTCGAGGCGATCGACGCTGCAAAGGCGCCCGCATGGATGCGCGAGGCGCTGGCGTCGGACGGTTCATGACGCGTGCAGCCCGTGGCGCTATGATGGCGGCATGCGCGCGATCCTGACTCTTTGCCTGTTGGCGGCCGCGACGCCCGCCGCCGCACAGAGCCGTTGCGCGCCGCCAGCTCCGGCGGCCGAGCCGCGCGCGGCGGCGCCGCTCGTTCCCGGCTATGAGGACGATGCGCCGCGGACCCCGACGCCGCTTTCGGACCTTGCCGGCGATTCGCCGTGGCTGCCGCGTTTCGAGGCGGCGGCCGACGCGCTGCTGGCGGCGTTGCGCTCGGGCGATGTCGCGCGCTGGCGGCTCCTGCTCGGCGGGCCATGGCTGGGCGCGGCTGATGCCCGCGCGGTGGAAGCGCTGCTGGCCGACCCATGCGGCGCCTTCGCTCCGCTGCTCGCGGGCGAGACGCCGCCGACCCGCCGCATTCTGGGGTGGAGCGTCCCTGCCTCCTATTCCGCCACCGAGCGCGCCGAGATCGCGGCGCGGCCCGAGGCCGAGGCGCTCGTCTGCTGGAGCGCCCGCCCGCCGGCCGAAGCCGTCTGGCCGCGCACTGCAGCCGAAGCCGACAATGCGCCCGGCCGCCCCTATGGCTGCGCGCGCATCGCTTATTCGCTGCGCGAGGGATCGCCGCAATGGCGCGCCTTCATCGAAACGCCGCCCACCGGATTCTGACCGCGGCTTAACGATTCCCCAACCCCGACCTGCGACAATCGCTGCCATGTTGGGGCGTATGCTGGGTCTGGCCGCGGTGGTCGCGGCGGTGTCGGTCGGGATGGCGGGAATCGCCAGCCGGACGGCGTCGATCGGCAATGCCGGGGTCGCCGCCGATGCGGGCGACGACAACGCGAACGGCAACTGGACTACCGCGAAGCGCCGTCATGGCTGGTCTTCGGCACCCGCCGCCGCCGCGCGCGGCGGGTCGGGGGAGGTGCGGATCGGCCGCGCGGGCGATTCGCATTTCTATGCCGACGCCGATGTCGACGGCGCGAATATCCGCATGATGGTCGACAGCGGCGCCTCGATCGTCGCGCTGACGCGCCGCGATGCGGAGGCGATCGGGATCGACGTCGATCGCCTGCCGGTCGCGGGCATGGCGAACACCGCGGGCGGCGCGGTGCCGATGCGCCCGGTAATGCTCGACAGCGTCGAGGTGGACGGGATCGAGGTTCGCGGCGTCCAGGCGGCGGTCGTCGATGCCGACATGGGCGTGTCGCTGCTCGGCCAGAGCTTCCTGTCGCGGCTCGACGCGGTGAATATCGAAGGCGACACGATGACGCTGCGCTGATTTCGGTACCATCGGAAAGTGCGCCTGTCCCTCTCGCTTGCGGGAGAGGATGAGGGCGCGACTACAAGTCCCTCCGCCCTTGCCAACCCCGCCGCATTTCCCCACATCGAAGCGCATGAACGCTCCCAATCCCCCGCTCAAGGCCGCGATCGTCCCGGTCACCGCCTTTCAGCAGAACTGCACCCTGCTCTGGTGCACCGAAACCAACAAGGCGGCGCTGGTCGATCCCGGCGGCGATCTGCCGAAGCTACGCGAGGCGATCCGCCAGACGGGGGTGGAGGTCGAGAAGATCCTCGTCACCCACGGCCACATGGACCATTGCGGACAGGCGGGCGTGCTGGCGAAGGAGCTCGGCGTCCCGGTCGAAGGGCCGCACGAGGACGACCGCTTCTGGATCGAGCGGCTGGGCGAGGATGGCGCGCGCTACGGCATGGCGGGCGAGGTGTTCGAGCCCGATCGCTGGCTGAAGGACGGCGACACGGTGACGGTGGGCAACCTCGTCATCGACGTCATCCATTGTCCCGGCCACACCCCGGGCCACGTCGTCTTCCATCATCGCCCGTCGAAGCTCGCGATCGTCGGCGACGTGCTGTTCCAGGGATCGATCGGCCGCACCGATTTCCCGCGCGGCGATCACCAGCAACTGCTCGATTCGATCACGCAGAAGCTGTGGCCGCTCGGCGACGATACCATCTTCCTGCCCGGCCACGGACCGCACAGCAGCTTTGCGCAGGAACGGCGCACCAATCCCTATGTCGGCGACATGGCGATGGGGGCACACCACCAGGGGGCCTAGAGCATCGAGCCTTAAATCTGAACGGATAAGGGGCGTTGCGGGTTTATGGCACGCCGCTCCAGGTCGCCCGACTCATCGGTCCGCTCCCGTCATTGCGAGCGAAGCGAAGCAATCCAGGGCGGTCTACGTCCACTCTGGATTGCCGCGCGGCTTCGCCGCTCGCAATGACGAGTCCTTCCTGGCCCCCGCCGGACCCGGTTCAACCGCTATTCCGATTCCACCGCCACCGTCTCGGTCAGGGTCGAGCTGATGCTGGTCGGGGTCAGATAGACGGTGAGCAGCGCCGCGACCGCGAGACCGAGCTGGATCAGCATGGTGACGGTGATGCCGGCGCCGCGCGCCCATCCCAGCCCGTCCATGCCGATCGCGTGCAGGATGCGCGCGACCAGATAGAGGGCGCCGACCGCCCACAGCCAGATCGACGAGCCGGCGCCCAGCTCGATGAGCGCAAGCAGGATCAGCACGAAAGGCGTGTTCTCGACATAGTTGCTGTGCGCGCGCATCCGGCGGATCAGCCGTTCGTCGCCGCCGTCGCCGATCGAGACCTTCGCCTCGCCGCGCACGCGGCCGACGCGCATCGCGATCCAGATGTTGAGCAGTGCGGCGCCCGCCGCGATCGTCAGGCTGATCGGCAATATGATCATGTCGCTTCCCCCGTCTGTGGCCCGGCTCTTTCCTGCTGTCCGGCGCCGCAAGGGTGTGGCATCGTCGCGGGCAATCGGCAAGCGTCGTCCCGTTCGCGCTCGGGGCTTGCCTTTGCGGGCAAAAACGCTATAGCCGCGCCCGATCCGGCACCCGACACCATCAGGCGTTGAGGCACCTTCCGGCGGAAGATTTTCCCGCGATTCATGGCGGGGCAGCCTTCGGCACGGCGGGCGGGCCAGTCGTTTTCCATCCTTGGCGGTGGGCGACAAGTCCGGGTTCGCCGATTCGGTTAAACAGTTAAGAATGCAGGATATATCATGGCCGTCCCCAAGCGAAAAACCTCGCCCTCGAAGCGCGGCATGCGTCGCAGCCACGACAGCCTGAAGGTCGAAGCCTATCAGGAATGCCCGAACTGCGGCGAGCTCAAGCGCCCGCATAACCTGTGCAACGCCTGCGGCCACTACAATGGCCGTGAAGTGGTGTCGGTCGGCGCCTGACCATTAATCGGAGGCCGCTTCCATGAGCCTGACACCGCGAATCGCAATCGATGCGATGGGCGGTGATGTCGGCGTGCGCGTGATGTGCGCCGGCGCGGCCATGGCGCGTCATCAGCACGACGGCCTCCGCTTTCTGCTCGTCGGTGACGAGACGCGGATCAAGACCGCGCTCGAAAACCATCCGAACCTGCGCGCGGCGTCGGAGATCGTCCACACCGACAAGGTGGTGTCGGGTGAGGATCGGCCGAGCCAGGCGCTGCGCAACGGCCGCGGCAGCTCGATGGGGCTCGCGATCGACGCGGTGAAGCGCGGCGACGCCGGCGGCGCCGTGTCGGCGGGCAATACCGGCGCGCTGATGGCGATGGCGAAGCTCGCGCTGCGCACGATGCCGGGAATCGACCGGCCGGCGCTCGCCGCGCTGCTGCCGACGCTCGGCGACAACGATGTGGTGATGCTCGACCTCGGCGCCAATACCGAGTGCGACGCGACCAACCTCGTCCAGTTCGCGGTGATGGGCGCCGCCTATGCGCGCACCGCGATGGGGCTCGAACGCCCGCGCGTCGCGCTGCTCAACATCGGCACCGAAGAACTCAAGGGCACCGACGAGATTCGCGATGCCGCCGCGATCCTGCGCGAAACGCAGGGCCTGCCGATGGAATTCACCGGTTTCATCGAGGGCGACAAGCTGTCGCGCGGCCGGGTCGACGTGATCGTCCACGACGGATTTTCGGGCAATATCGCGCTCAAGACGATCGAGGGGACGGCGCGCTTCGTCACCGACCTGCTGCGCCGTGCCTTCACCAGTTCGCTGCGCTCGAAGATCGGCTTCCTCATCTCGCGCCCCGCGACCGAGCTGCTGCGCCACCATCTCGATCCCAACAACCACAATGGGGCGGTGTTCCTCGGCCTCAACGGCGTCGTGCTGAAAAGCCACGGCAGTGCCGATGCCAAGGGCGTCGCCAATGCGGTGCACCTGTGCGCCGAACTCATCGAAAAGGACATCACGCGTCAGGTGACGGACGATCTCGCCAATTTCCGCCGCGAGGACGCGGCGTGACGCGCCGTTCGATTCTGGTCGGCACCGGTTCGGCGCTGCCGCGCACGCGCGTCTCGAACGACGAACTCGCGAAGCGCGTCGATACCAGCGACGAATGGATCGTCGAGCGCACCGGCATCCGCTTCCGTCACATCGCCGAGGCCGACGAGACGACGGGAACGCTGGCGGCCGACGCGGCGCGGCAGGCGCTCGCGGCGGCGGGACTGGCGCCCGCCGACATCGGCCTGATCATCGTCGCGACCGCGACCCCCGACAACACCTTCCCGGCGACCGCGACCAAGGTGCAGGCGCTGATCGGCGCCCCCGACTGCATCGCCTTCGACGTCGCGGCGGTGTGCTCGGGTTTCCTCTACGCGCTCTCGGTCGCCGATTCGATGCTGCGCACCGGCGCGGCGAAGCATGCGCTCGTCATCGGCAGCGAGACCTTCAGCCGCATCCTCGACTGGGAAGATCGCGGGACCTGCGTCCTGTTCGGCGACGGCGCGGGCGCGGTTGTGCTGTCGGCGGAGGAGGTCGCGGACGATCGCGGCATCCTGGCGACTCGCCTGCATGCCGAGGGGCAATATGGCGACATGCTCTATGTCGACGGCGGCCCGTCGACGACGGGAACGGTCGGCCACGTCCGTATGCAGGGGCGCGAGGTGTTCCGCCATGCCGTCACCAACCTCGCCGCCGTGCTGGGCGAGGTGCTGGCGGACGTCGGCCTCTCGCCCGCCGACATCGACTGGGTTGTGCCGCATCAGGCGAACAAACGCATCATCGACGCGACCGCGAAGAAGCTGGGGCTGCCCGCGGATCGCGTCGTGCTCACCGTCGACCAGCACGCCAACACCTCGGCGGCGTCGGTGCCGCTGGCGCTCGACCTCGCGGTGCGCGACGGGCGCATCCGGCGCGGCGACCTCGTCGTGCTCGAGGCGATGGGCGGCGGCTTCACCTGGGGCGCGGCCGTCCTGCGGGTATGACCGCCGCGCACTGAGTCGGCCCCGCATGGCTCACCGCATCAACTCCTCGCTCCATCCTTTTCAGTTTGGCGGATTTCTTCGCTTTTGTTACACATGCGTGTGGGACTCGTGACGGTGGGGGCCTTCCCGAGCACCAGCTTTCAGGAGGGGAAGGGAAGAAGATGGTAGCAGGGACGCTCACGCGCGCGGACATCGCGGCGCGGATCAACCAGCAGATCGGCCTGTCGCGCAACGAATCGGCGGCAATCGTCGAGTCGATTCTCGCGCATATGTCGGACGCGCTCGCCGCCGGCCAGAATGTGAAGATTTCGGGCTTCGGCACCTTCGTGCTGCGCGACAAGGCGCAGCGCATCGGCCGCAATCCCAAGACCGGCATCGAAGTGCCGATCCTGCCGCGCCGCGTGATGACCTTCCGCGCCAGCCAGGCGATGCGTGCCCGTGTCGCCGGCACCTGAACCGGATGTCGGCCGTGGCGGAGTTTGACGAGACGACGGGCGGCAAGGCGGCGGGCGCGATGCTCGCGATCGGCGAACTCGCTGACCGGATCGGGGTGCCGACCCATGTGCTGCGCTATTGGGAAACCCGCTTTCCGCAGTTGAAACCGCTCCAGCGGTCGGGGCGCCGCCGCTATTATCGCCCGGCCGACATCGCGCTCGCCGAGCGCATCCACCATCTGCTGCACGTGCAGGGCTTCACGGTCGAAGGCGCGCGCAAGGCGTTGTCCGAATCCGATGGCGCCGCGGCGCCGGACGGGGATGCCGCCGAGCCGACGGCTGCGATGCCCGCGACGGGCCGGGTTCCGGTCGAGGCGCTGGTAGCGCTGCGCCAGCGTCTTGCGGCGGCGCTGCGCTAGAAACTGTCGTCGCCCCCGCGAAGATCGGGGCCGCCACGTCGCGTAAGGCTAGCAACGGCATCCGCCTTCGCGGTGGACCACGCAGCCTATCTTTCCCCGTCACCCCGGACTTGATCCGGGGTCCATTCTCTCGGCGCTGCGTGAGTGGACCCCGGATCAAGTCCGGGGTGACGAAGCTTTGGAAGCGAGCGGTTGCGGCTCAGTCATCGTCCATCGCGGGTGCCAGCGCGGGGTCGAGGTCGCGCGGGCGGATGAGCGCGACAAGGCGCGCCTGATTGACGTCGAGGTCGCTCCAGCCGGCGATGTCGAGGTCCAGCCGCGCAAGGGCGCAGGTCGGGAACTTCTCCTCGACCAGCGCGCGCTGGGCGTCGTCGGGCGCTTCGGGGACGAGCATCAGGATCAGATCCTCCAGCCCCGGATTGTGTCCGCTGATCAACAGGTGCTGCGCATCGCCGCCGGTATCGCGCAGCACGTCGATCAGCGTCGCCGCCGAGGCGAGGTAGATGCGCCGGTCCCAGTGCGGCTCGATTCGGTCGAGCCCCGCGGCGGGCTGGAAGATGGCGAGCGTCTCGGCGACGCGCACCGCGGGGGAGGCGACGATTCGGTCGATCGGCCATGCCTGCCGCTTCGCATATTGGCCGATCAGTTCGGCCCCGCGCGCGCCGCGGGCGTTGATCGGACGATCGAAGTCGCGCTCGACGGCGGCGTCCCAGCCCGATTTGGCGTGACGCAGGATGGTCAAACTCTTCAAAATCTCTCCCCCGGACGCTCGGGCACCTGTCCCCCGCGAATCCGCCGCCTTGTGCCGCAAACTCAGGACGGTGAAAAGGCGGCATAGGCGCTTTTTCGTCGCTCGACATTCGCGGCGGCGACGCGATTGACCACCTCGTCGAGCGGCAGGCGGCGGATCGGCGTCCCGTCGGGAAAGGCGCTCAGCAGTCGTGAGGGAAAGCTCGGCGACAGCATCACGAACTGGCCGAAATCGTCGCTGCGGCGGATCAGCCGGCCAAAGGCCTGCGCGATGCGCGCGCGGATCACCCGGTCGTCATAGGCGCTGCCGCCCTGCGCCGCGCGGCGCGCGGCGTGCAGGATCGTCGGGCGCGGCCAGGGCACGCCTTCCATGACCACCAGCCGCAGCGAATCGCCGGGTACGTCGACGCCGTCGCGCAGGGCGTCGGTGCCGAGCAGCGAGGCGTGCGGGTCGGCGCGGAAGATATCGACCAGCGTCCCGGTGTCGAGCGGATCGACATGCTGCGCGAACAGCGGCAGCCCGGCGCGCGCCAGCCGGTCGGCGATGCGCGCATGGACGATGCGCAGCCGCCGGATCGCGCTGAACAGCCCCAGCGCACCGCCGCCCGCCGCCTCGATCAGCCGGCTGTAGGCGCCCGCGAGCGCAGGCAGGTCGCCGCGCGCGATGTCGGTGGCGATCAGCACCTCCGACTGGCGTGCATAGTCGAACGGGCTGGGAACCGCGAAATGCGTCACGCCTCCGTCCAGGTGGCGCGCGCCGGTGCGGATGTCGGCGTCGCTCCAGTCGTCCGCCGCGTGGCCGTCGCCGCGCAGCGTGGGGGCCCCGCCGCGCAGCGTCGCCGACGTGACGAGCACGCCCTGCGCGGGGCGATAGACGATCTCCGCGACCGGCCTCGCGGGGTCGAGCCAGTGGCGATGCAGCCCGCAGTCATATTCGCGCCCGTCGAACCGCTCGACCGCGAGCCAGTCAACGAAATCGGGGTCGGCGGGACCGCCGACGCGCCCGAGCAGCGCCAGCCACGCGCCGAGCGTGTCGATCCGCGTCCCCAGGCTGTGCCGCGCCCCGTCGACACGCGCCCGCGCCTGTCCGTCGAGCCAGTCGGGCGGGTCCTCGACCAGCGCGTCGAGCCGCTTGCCGAGCGCCATCAGCGGGCGCAGCAATGCCTCGACCGCGTCGCTCGCGGCGGCGGCGGCCGTCACCAGCTCGGGATCGGGGTCGGCAAGCTCGGTTTCGAGCCCATAGCCGCTGTCGGCCTGCTTCGGATCGGCGCCGCGTGCATAGACCTGTCCGCGCACCGCGGCGAGCAGCCGTTCGATCGCCCCCCAAGGGGCGTTCTCCGCCAGCCGCGCGAGCCAGCCGTCGCCGGGCAGTTCGGCGGCGGCCGCGATCGCCGCCTGGATCGCGCGCTCGCCGGCCTCGTCATAGCTCGCGACATCGGCGAGCCGCGCGGCGAGCCCGCGCCGGCGGCCGCGCGCCTTGCCTTCGGGGCCCATGATCCAGCGGCGGATCTCGATCGCTTCCTGCCCGGTCAGCGCGACCGCGAACATCGAATCGGCGGCATCCCACAGATGATGACCCTCGTCGAAGATCAACCGCGTCGCCGGGGCGCCGCCGTCGCGCGGCCGCGCCGCCTGCACCATGGTCAGCGCGTGGTTGGCGATCACGATGTCGGCTTGCGCCGCCGCGCGCGTCGAGCGCTCGATGAAGCATTTGCGGAAATGCGGGCACCCGGCATAGATGCATTCGCCGCGCCGGTCGGTGAGCGCCGTCGCACCATTGCGGCGGAACAGCGCGGGAAGCCAGCCGGGCAGGTCGCCGCCGATCATGTCGCCGTCGCGCGTATAGGCGGCCCAGCGCGCGACGAGCTGCGCCAGCACCGCCGCGCGCCCCGAAAAACCGCCCTGCAGCGCGTCCTCCAGATTGAGCAGGCAGAGGTAGTTCTCGCGCCCCTTGCGCACCACCACCTTCTCGCGGTGCGCGCGCGCGTCGGGATAGAGTTTCTCGGTCTCGCGCGCGAGCTGGCGCTGCAGCGCCTTGGTGTAGGTGGAGATGCAGACGCTCCCCGCCGACTCGTCGATCCACTGCTTCGCGGGGGCGAGATAGCCCAGTGTCTTGCCGATCCCGGTACCCGCCTCGGCCACCAGCATCTGCGGCGTGTCGCGGCGTTCGCGCGGGGCGAAGATCGCCGTCGCCGCGCGTGCATAATCCTGCTGCCCCGGCCGTTTCTCGGCGCCGTCGCCGGTCAGCCGGTCGAGCCGCGCGGCGACGTTCGCCGGATCGAGCACCACCTGTCGCGGCTGAGCGCGCGGCGGCTGCTCCTCCCATTCGGGCAGGCGGGCGAACAGCCAGCGGTCGGCGCGGTCGGGTGCGGCGAGGCGCGGCTGGATCAGCGGCGCCCACGGCCAGCGTTGGCGCGTCAGCGCTTGCAGCGCGTGCCACGCCCCCTCGCGCTCGGGCCAGTCGGGATCGTCGAGGCAGGCGAGCATCGCCGCCGCCGCCTGCGGCAGAAAGGCCGCGACCTCATCCTCGCGCTGCGCCGCGGGCAGGCCGAGCGCGGCGGCGATTCCCGCCGGCGTCGGCACCGCGAAGCGCGCGGGGTGAAGGAAAGCGAACAGTTCGAGCAGGTCGAGCCCCGACAGTTCGGGATAGCCGAGCCGGTCGCCGGTCAGCGTCGCGCCAAGCAGCAGGTGCGGCGTCCCCGCCACCGCCGCCATGGCCTCGCCGCGCCCGACGCGCTGCACCCGCCCCGCAGCATCGGACAGCCAGATTCCGACATGGCTCGCATGGATCGCGGGCAGGGAGAGGGAGGCGAGCGCCATCGCGCCAAGCTAAGGACAAAAGAGGAACGCGGCAAGGGGCGGTGTAATGCCGAGCCTACGCTTGAGCCGTTCGTGCTGAGCTTGTCGAAGCATCGCTCTTGCCTTTTGCCAAGGCAGAAATCCGCGACCAGTTGCCGCGGATCAGGGCCATTTTCTTGGCACGGCTCCAGCCTTTTATCCGGCGTTCGGACGCGAGGGCTTCGATACGCGTGGGGAACTCTTCGCTCCACACCAGCACGATGGGAAGCTTGTTTGCCGTGAAGCCTGGAATAAGCCCCGATTCATGCTCGCCGATACGTCTCTGCAAATGATCCGTGTGCCCGACGTAGAAGGCGCCGCCCCGGCAATGCAACATATAGGCCCAGAAGCTCATCGCCTTGATGTAGAGGAAAGAACGGCCCTTCGACAAGCTCAGGGCAAACGGAGGAAAAGGAAGGACCGGGGTTCGCGCCATAGGCGACATCTTCAACCAACCCGTTTGTGCTGAGCTTGTCGAAGCACCGTCCTTCTCGCGGTGTCGGAAGAGAGAAAAATACTCCCGGCGGCCTGACAGGCGTTCGCAAAAGGCCTCAGGGCGATGCCGCCCCGCGCCTCAACTCACTCCGCGTCGCCCGAAACCGATCGCGCGGTTGCTCAGGAAGACTGGCGTCGCCGGGATCGCGGCCGCGCCGCGTGCGCGTTCGAGCGCGGCATGGAGCGGGCCCTGCGTCAGTTCATAGGGAAAGCGCACGCCCATGCGGTCCCATTCCGACCACATCACCACCGCATAGACGACCTGTCCCGCATAATGGATTTCGCAGCGCGATCGTTCGGGCAGGCTGGCGCCATCGATCCGCGCGCCGCCTTCGGACAGGTCGACGATCCGCCCCTCGACATGGTTGAGAACGCCGTTGACGATCACCTCGATGGAAACCGGGGCGCGCTTGTGCGCGCGGGGGCGGGGCGGGATGCTGGTCATGCCGAAAGGCTAGGCCGGTCATGGTAAATATTCCGGTAACGCTCATCGGGCGCGAAACGCAAAAAACGCTCTGTCCACATTGCGCCGCCGTGCTTCATGCTGGGGCATACGCCCCCATTCGCCATTTGCCCTTCGGCAGGAGAGGCGCTGCCTAAAGCCGCAAAGACCACAAAAAAGCACTGCACGAGTGGAGCCTTTGCGGCTTTAAGCGATGATCGGCGCGGTCGCCCATGCGTTTCCACTGTGAAGTTGCGCGGAAATCCGCCCTTCTTCCCTTGGACGCCCGTTGCCGCTATGGGCGCGCCATGACCGACTTTCATCTCCATCCGTCGCTGCGCGAACCCGCGCTAACCTCAAAGGCCTGGCCGTTCGAGGAAGCGCGCAAGCTGGTCAAACGCTATCCGGACGGCAAGCCGGGGAGCGAGCCCGTCGTCTTCGAAACTGGCTATGGCCCGTCGGGGCTGCCGCATATCGGCACCTTCAACGAGGTGCTGCGCACGACGATGGTCCGCCGCGCCTATCAGACGCTGACCGCCAATGAATCCGGAGTGCCTGCGCCGACCCGGCTGGTGGCGTTCAGCGACGACATGGATGGCCTGCGCAAGGTGCCCGACAATGTCCCGCAGCAGGAAATGCTGCGCGAACATCTGGGCAAGCCGCTCACCGCCATTCCCGACCCGTTCGGCAAATATGAAAGTTTCGCGCATCATAACAATGCGATGCTGCGCGATTTTCTCGATCGTTTCGGCTTCGATTACGAATTCGTCAGCTCGACCGAACGCTATCGGTCGGGGGCGTTCGACGACGCGCTGAAGAATGTCCTGCGCCACTATGACGCGATCATGGCGATCATGCTGCCGACGCTGCGCGCCGAGCGTGCGGCGACCTATTCGCCGGTGCTGCCGATCAGCCCGACTTCGGGCATCGTGCTACAGGTTCCGGTGACGGTGGTCGACGCCGACGCGGGGCTGGTGTCGTTCGAGGACGATGGGACTGTAATCACCCACAGCATCCTGTCGGGCGGCGCCAAGCTGCAATGGAAGGTCGACTGGGCGATGCGCTGGGTCGCGCTCGGCGTCGATTACGAGATGTACGGCAAGGACCTGACCGACAGCGGCGTCCAGTCGGGCAAGATCGCGCGCGCGCTCGGCGGCCGCAAGCCCGAGGGGCTGATCTACGAGATGTTCCTCGACGAAAAGGGCGAGAAGATTTCGAAGTCGAAGGGCAACGGCCTGTCGATCGAGCAATGGCTGACCTATGGCAGCGAGGAAAGCCTCGCTTTCTATGCCTATCGCGAACCCAAGGCGGCGAAGCAGCTTCATATCGGCGTGATCCCCAAGGCGATCGACGAATATCTCCAGATGCGCGGCAATTACCCGGCGCAGGAACCGGACAAGAAACTCGGTAACCCGGTGCATCACGTCCACGCCGCGCGCGGCGAGGCTGTGCCCGCGACCGAACTGCCGGTGAGCTTTGGCCTGCTCCTCAACCTCGTCGGGGTGATGGGCGCCGATGCGTCGAAGGAGCAGATCTGGCGCTACCTCGGCCAATATGTCGCGGGGGCGGACGCGGCGACCTGGCCCGAGCTCGACCGGCTGATCGACAATGCGATGGCCTACAACCGCGACTATGTCGCGCCGACGCTCCAGCGCCGCAAGCCGCGCGGCGGCGAGGTGGCGGCGCTGGCCGAACTCGACGCGCGGCTCGCCGCGCTGCCCGCCGATACCGCTGCGGACGACATCCAGAACATCGTTTATGAGATCGGCAAGGACGATGCCTATGGCTTTGAAAACCTGCGCGAATGGTTCAAGGCGCTCTACGAGACGCTGCTCGGGTCGAGCGCCGGGCCGCGTATGGGCAGCTTCATCGCGCTGTTCGGCATCGCCAACACCCGGCGGCTGATCGCGGAGGCTTTGGCGTAATCGACCCTTGTTTTTGAGGCGGGCCTTATATGATCGACATCTTCACCACCGGCGGAACGATCGACAAGGTCTATTTCGACGCCTTGTCCGAATTCCAGATCGGGCCCGCGGCGATCCCCGACATGCTGCGCGAGAATAACGTCCATGTCCCGCATCGCGTCACGCAGCTGATGCGCAAGGACAGTCTCGAACTGGACGATGCCGACCGCGAGGCGATCCGTGCCGCGGTGGCGGCGAGTGACGCGGCGCGCATCCTCGTCACCCACGGCACCGACACCATGGTCCTGACCGGGCGGGTGCTGGCGGGAATCCCCGGCAAGACGATCGTGATGACCGGCGCGATGCAGCCCGCCTCGGTGCGCGCGAGCGATGCCGAATTCAACGTCGGCTTCGCGCTCGCCGCGGTGCAGACGCTGCCGCCGGGCGTCTATATCGCGATGAACGGCATGATCTTCGACCCCGCGACGACCGTGAAGGACCGCGCCGGCCAGCGCTTCGTCCGGCAATAGGGGGCGAAGGGGGCGCCCGGTCAGCCCTTCGCGGTGACCTGACGCAGCACCGCGCGGTAATGCGGTGCGATCGTCATCGCCTCGTGCCGCCCGGCTTCGCCCAGCATCGCATGGACCGCGGGCAGGCGATAGCAGGGCACGCCCATGAACAGGTGGTGCTCGGCGTGGTAATTGACCCAATAGGGCGCCACGGTGGCGCGCGCGATCCAGCCGGCATGGGTGGTGCGCGCATGGGTGAAGGGATCGTCGCTGCCCGTCGTCGTGCAGGCATGTTCGGCGATGTTGCGGATGCGCAGGTAAAGCTGGAAGGTCGTCGCGAGGCTCAGCGTCCACAGCAGCCACGGGGTCCAGCCATAGAGGATCAGCGACGCGGCGAGCAGTACCGCCTGCACGAGCAGGAACCGGCCGACCGCGCGCGTCACCGCCATCGCGCCGGCGGCGTCGATCGTCGGCGCCGTCATGCCGTCGTCGGACTGCCGGTTGAAGGGCGTTCCGGCGCGCGTTCCGCCAGGTCCTTTCGCGCTGCCTTCGCCGCGCAGCATCGCCCTGAGCCCGACGAGCGCAAAGCGGAACTGCGCGGTGCGCTGCTTGAGGAAGGTCTGCCCGGTCAGGTCGCGGACCACCTTGCGCCACAGGCTGGCGCGCGTCGTCGGAAACGGCTTCGACAGCGACAGGTCGGGGTCCTCGGGCTGCTGGGTGAACTTGTGGTGCTGGAGGTGGTAGGTGCGATAGGCGAACAGGTCCGATCCGGTCGCGGCGCCGGTCAGCCACTGACCAAGGAAATTGTTCACCTTGCGCTTCGGGTGGAGCAGTCCGTGCGCCGCCTCGTGCATCAGGATCGCGAGGCCGAGCTGGCGCCCACCGACGAGGATGATCGCCAGCAGCCAGCCGACCGGGTTCTGCGCCCAGGCGGCAAGCCCCACCGCGGCGATGCTGACGATCCACGCATGCGCGACGAGCCACGGCCCCCGCCACGCCGAGACGCGTGTGATGGCAGACCATTGCGCGCGGTCGAAAAAGCGGTCGGGCGGCAGCAGGCGGACGGCAGGCATGGGCCGATCCTAACAAGTTTCGCCATGAAACGGAACATCGTCCATTCTGGCACAAAATCAGGAGTTTCGCTGGGTCCGACTAAGGATTTGGAAACCCCTTTCTGAAAGAGGGGCGGTGATCCCTTCCAGCAGGAATGATACGATCTTGGGGGCGAAACGCATCATCACACGGCCGGCCACCGGCGAAGCGTCCGCGGATGTGTCGCTGTTCGATTCGCCCGACTTCGTGGCGCGGCTGATGCGGGTCGCGCAGCTCTGGCACTATGTGCTGATCGCGCGTTCGCTCGGCTTCTTCGCCTTCGCCTTCTTTCCCGGCCCGTCGCCCTTTCTGGCGTCGCCGCTGCATTGGGCGCCGATGGCGGCGGGATTGCTGTGCGACCTTGCGTTGACGGTGATCGGTCAGGTCGCACGCGGCCGTCGGGTCGCGGCGCTGCCCGACCCGCGGCTGACCGTCCCGCTGTGCCTGGGCCTGCTTGCCGCAGGAAGCCTGCTCACCTCCGCATCGACCTTTGCCGAGATTGCGGCGCCCGATCGCGCCGGCTGGTTCGACGCCGTCCTGGCGATCCAGGCGGGCTCGATCCTCGTCGCCGCCTCGGCCGCGGCGATCGCGCGGCCCGCTTTCTTCGCCTTCGCCGGCGCCAGCGCGCTCGGCGGCGCGCTCGGCGCCGCGTCGTGGCCCTTCGCGATCGCGGGCCTCGTCTTTCTCGGCCTGCTCATCGTGATGATGCGCGAGGATATCCGGCACCAGCGCCGCGCGACGCGTGCAGCCCGTCTGGCGGTCAGCGAACAGCAGCGCGCGCTGGGCCTCGTGCGCGATTTCGAAAGGGCGGGGCGCGGCTGGTTCTGGGAAACCGACCGCCACGGCCAGCTCGTCTATATCTCGCCGACGGTCGCGGCGAAGCTCGGCCGGCCGCTCGGCGACCTGCTCGGCCGGCCCTTCACCGACATCATCCGCCGCCGGCTCGGCAACGATGAAAGCGAAGAACGCACGCTAGGCTTCAGCCTGTCGTCGCGCACGCCGTTCAAGGAACTGACGGTGCAGGCGGCGGTGCCGGGCGAGGAGCGCTGGTGGTCGATCTCGGGCAATCCGATCAGCAATGAGCTCGGCAATTTCCAGGGGTTCCGCGGTAGCGGCACCGACCTGACCGAGATGAAGCGGTCGGAGCGCGAGATCAACCAGCTTGCGCGCTACGATACGCTCACCGGGCTAGCCAACCGGCGGCATATCGCCGACCTGCTAGAACGCGCGCTCCGCAATCACGTCGGCCAGCCTCAACCCTGCGCGCTGCTGCTGATGGACCTCGATCGTTTCAAGGCGGTCAACGACACGCTGGGCCATCCGGTCGGCGATCAGCTTCTGCAGCAGGTGGCGGGGCGGCTGACCCAGATCGTCGGCGACAGGGGGCAGGTCGGCCGTCTGGGCGGCGACGAGTTCCAGATCGTGCTGCCGCAGATGGTCCAGCCCGAAAAACTCGCCGGCATCGCCAACGCGATCATCCTCAGTCTCGCCAAGCCCTTCGCCATCGAGGGCGAGCAGGTGCGCATCGGATCGTCGATCGGCATTGCGGTGTCGGAAGGGCGGGGCATTTCCGCCTCGTCGCTCGTCCGCAACGCCGACCTTGCGCTCTATGCCGCGAAGGATGCGGGGCGCGGCGTCTATCGTTTCTATGCCGACGCGATGCACGATCAGGCGAGCGAGCGGAAAGCGATCGAGGATTCGCTGCGCGAGGCACTGGCGCGCGACGAACTGGCGCTGCTCTATCAGCCGATCGTCGATGTGAAGAGCGAGCGCATCTCGGGCTTCGAGGCGCTGATCCGCTGGCGCCGCGACACGGGAAATGTCGTCAGCCCGTCGAAATTCATCCCCATTGCCGAGGATTCGAACCTGATCGTTCCGATCGGCGAATGGATCATCCGCACCGCCTGCGACACGATCGCACGGCTCGGCCCCGATTATCGCATCGCGGTCAACGTGTCGCCGCGGCAATTCGCCAATGAAAAGCTGCCCGCGACGGTGATGAGTGCATTGTCGGCGTCGGGCATTCGCCCCGAACAGCTCGAACTGGAAATCACCGAGGGGATATTCCTCGACGAAAGCCCCGAGAATCTGGAGATGTTCCAGCGGCTCAAGCGCACCGGCGTGCGCCTTGCGCTCGATGATTTCGGCACCGGTTATTCGGCGCTCGGCTATCTGAAGAAAGCGCCGTTCGACAAGATCAAGATCGACCAGAGCTTCGTGCTCGGCGCCGCCGACAAGAGCAGCATGAATGCGGCGATCATCGCGTCGATCGTCAGCCTCGCCGATGCGCTGGGCATGGAAACGACCGCAGAGGGCGTCGAGACGCACGATGACCTCGCGCTGATTCGCGGCCTCGGATGCAGCCATGTCCAGGGCTATATCTATGGCAAGCCGATGGATGTCGACGAGGTGCTCGCACTTCTCGATGCCGGAGGTGGACAGGTCGTCGCGCAGGGGTTCAAGAGCGTGCGGGAAACGCGGCTGCGGACCTTCCGTACCATTCGCGTCCACAGCGGCGGCCATGATTACGACGCCATCGTCCGCAATGTCTCGTCACGCGGCGCGCTGGTCGAGGGACTGTGGAACGTACCCGAGGGAACGCCGCTGACTCTCGAATTCGGCCCCGACCTGACGATCGAGGCCGAGGCGCGCTGGTCGGATGCGAATCGCGTCGGCGTCCGCTTCGCCGAAGCGGTCGAGACGGCGCGGCTGATCGGTCAGCCACGCCCGGCGGGCGAAGGATCGGGACGGATCGAACGCGCGGCCTGACCGCCGGTCAGCCGGCGATCCGCCCGCGCGTCATCACCCAATCGACCTTTTCGAGCGTCGTCACGTCGCTCAGCGGATCGCCCGACACGGCGATCATGTCGGCCGACATGCCGGGGGCGAGGCGGCCGATCTCATTCTCCATCGACAACAGGCGCGCGGCGACGGTGGTCGCGCTCGCCAGCGCCTCGCGCGGCGTCAGGCCATGCTCGACGAGCAGCGCGAACTCGTGGGCATTGCGGCCATGCTCGAAAACGCCGGCGTCGGTGCCGAAGGCGATCGGCACGCCCAGCGCTTTCGCGCGCGCCATTGCCTTGCCGACGTCGTTCAGCGTCATCCGCACCTTCGCTTCGACCGTCGACGTATAGATGCCCTTGCCCAGCCGCTCGCGGATACCCTCGAACGCCATCAGCGTCGGGACCATATAGGTGCCCTTCGCCTTCATGACCTTCAGCGCCGCCTCGTCGGCGAAGGTGCCGTGCTCGATGCTGTCGATTCCCGCGGCCGCCGCCGATTCGATGCCGCGCGCGCCGTGCGCATGCGCCATCACCTTCAGTCCCAGCGAATGCGCCGTTTCGGCGATGCTCTCCATCTCGGCATTCGAGAAATGCGCGCCGAGCCCGCGGCCCTGCTGCGACAGCACGCCGCCCGTCGCGGTGATCTTGATGATGTCGGCGCCCGCCCGCGACGCCTTGCGGACCTTTTCGGCGCACTCGACCGCGCCGGTGCAGGTGTAGCCTTGGTCGAGCACCGCGTGGATATCCTCACGGAAGCCGGTGACGTCGCCATGTCCGCCGATGATTGCGAGCGCCGGACCGGCGGCGACGATGCGCGGCCCCTCGATCAGGCCTTCGGCGGTGCCGCGGCGCAGCGCGAAGGCGGTATATTGCGCGGATCCCGCCTCGCGGACGGTGGTGAAGCCGGCGCGCAGCGTGATCCGCGCATTCTTTTCGCCGACCACTACGCCCCATTCGTCAGGCTCGACGGCTTCCGAGCGATAATCGCCGCCGGGATCGCCGGTCAGGTGGACGTGCAGGTCGATCAGGCCGGGAAGCAAGGTCTTGTCGCCGAGGTCGACGATCTCGGCGCCCGTGGGCGCGTCGACGCGGCCGGGCGCGATCGAGGTGATGCGGTCGTCGGTGACGATGACGGTCGACGGTCCCTGCGCCGGCTGGGCGACGTCGGTGATGACATGGCCGGCATAGATGACGGTGGTCTTGGCGATGGCGGCGCTGCTCATCAGCGCGCATGTCGCTGCGGCGACCAAGCCCAGTTTGCGCATAGTGTTTCCCCTGTCTTTCCGGCCGTGACGACGCGGCGCGATACGGTGGCATGCGCATAAAAGAAGGGCCGGCGCAAGAGCCGGCCCTTCAGGGAGCTTCCGGTAACCGAAAGGAATATTACCAGAAGAAGTCGTAGATGACGTCGACCACCTCGCCTGAATAGGTGTCGACGAGCAGCGCGTCGTCATAATAGCGGACCCAGCGGTAGGGGCCGTAGGCGGGCGGCAGGCGATAATAGCCGGGATCGTTGATCCAGTAGCGCTGGCTGTAGAACAGCGATCCGAGCGTGAAACCGATGCTGAACCGGGTGTAGCTGCGTCCGCGATACGGATTGTAATAGCGCGGCATCCGGTAATAGCTGCGGTTGCGATCGCGATAGCTGCGCCAGTCGTAGCGGCGGTCGTCGCGCCAGCCGCGGTTCCAGTTGTTGCCGGACCGGTTGTCACGGTAGCGGCGGTCGACGACGCGATTGCGGTCGTTCCGCCGGTCGATGCGATTGTCGTTGCGGCGGTCCCAACGGCGGTCGACAGTGCCGCTGCGATTGCGGTCCGAGCGACGGTCGACCTGCCCATTGCGGTTGCGGTCCCACTGGCGATCGGTGCGGCTGTCACGGCTCCGGTCATAGGTGGTGCCGCGGTTGCGCTGCGTATCGCTCCGCGGTGCTTCGGTGCGCTGCTGCGGGCGCTGCCATTGCTGGCGTTGCTGCTGCTGTGGACGTTGCTGTTGCCCGTTCCAACGCTGACTGCGCTCGGCGCGCGGCTGAACCGGCTGCTGCTGGCGCATCTGCGGGCGCGGGGCCTGCTGACGCTGGCCGCGCGCTTCGCCGCGGGGACCGGCGCTACGCGCGCCGCGATCGCCGCCGCTACCGCGCTGGCTCCACTGATGGCCGTCGCGCGCCTGCGCGGCGGCGGGGGCGATGGGGGTCAGCATCGTCGCGGCGATCAGCAACCCTCCGATCCAATTCTTCATCTCGCCATTCTCCAACTCATGTCCCGCATGCTGGAGGGGCCAGCCGGGAAGATGAATCGAAAGTTACCGCGGACAAGATGAGTCACCGCTGAACCGTGATGTTGCCTGCGGTTCAGCTTGCGGGTCAGCGTCCCGGCGGGGGACGCAGCGCGGGAACGGCGCGCGCGGCATCCTCGGGTCGGATGCCGGGGGGCGGCGCCGCGGCGATCCGTTCCTCCCCGCGCAGCACTCGTCCGGCGAGGCGAATCGCGGCGCGGATGCGCGGATAGGTGCCGCAGCGGCAGATGTTGGTCATCGCCGCGTCGATCTCCGCATCGCCGGGGTTGCTGTTCTTGCGGAGCAGCGCCGCGGCGGTCATGATCATCCCCGACTGGCAAAAGCCGCATTGCGGCACCTGCTCGGCGACCCAGGCCTGCTGGACCGGATGGCTGCGATCGCGCGACAGGCCTTCGATGGTGGTAACGAAGCGCCCCTCACATTCGGCGATGGTGACCAGGCAACTGCGGATCGCCTCGCCGTCGATGTCGACGGTGCAGGCGCCGCAATCACCGGTGCCGCAGCCATATTTGGTCCCGGTCAGGTTCGACGCATCGCGCAGCGCCCACAGCAGGGGCGTTTCGGGGTCCATGCGATATTCGACCGGACGGTCGTTGACCGAGAATTTCGTCATGCGATCCGCAATAGCGAAAGGTGCGGATTAGTCACGCCAGCTCGTGTCGATCTTGTCGACCTTGCGCACCATCGCGTCGAATTCGGCCTTGCCGGCGCCGCCCGGAATCTGCGCCTGATAAAGGTCACGCTGGTGGACCTTCACGACGTCGTCGCCGATCAGCACCGGCTTGCCCATGCTCATCGTCGCAAGCTGGATTTCGCACGCGCGCTGGAGCGCCCAATATTTGATGAACGCCTCGGGCAGGCTGCGGCCCATCACGACGGGGCCGTGATTCTTCAGCATCAGGATGCGCTTGTCGCCCAGATGCTCGAGCAGGCGCTCGCCTTCCTCCTCGCGCACCGTGATACCCTCGAAGTCGTGATAGGCGATCTGGCCCATATAGTTGCAGGCATAGAAATTGGTCGGTTGCAGCCCGCCTTCGAGCGAGCAGACCGCCATCGTCGCGGTGGTGTGGGTGTGGATGATCGCATGCGCGTCGGGCAGCGCGCGGTGGAACAGGCTGTGCTGGACGAAACCCGCCTTGTTGACGTGCCACGGATTGTCGGCGTCGACCTTGTTGCCGTCGATGTCGATCTTGATCAGGCTCGACGCGGTGACCTCGCTGAAATGCATGCCATAGGGGTTGATCAGATAGCTGCCGTCCTCGTCGGGCAGCTTCACCGTGATGTGGTTGAAGATCATCTCGTCCCAGCCCATCATCGCGAAGATGCGGTAACAGGCGGCGAGTTCCTGCCGCGCCGTCCACTCGGCTTCGCTGTACTTGCTGTTGCGCTTGAGCTGGGTCGCCATGGCCTGATCCTCTTTCTGCTTTGGGTTTCGTCCTGCTACCTATGCCACAGGCGCGGGGCGGGGCACAATCCCGGCCGCGCGCGAACGGCGGCCGGGCTGCCGCGTCGGGGCTTGCATTTCGGCGCGAATCTCTTTAGGGGCGCTGCATCCGAACGTCGCGGTGTCGCGGCGCTCTTTTTATTGCCCGAATATCGGCGGTCACGGCATACCGGCATTCTATCCGGCGCCAGAACCGTTTGGACGAACAGGAGACGACACGGCGTATGCAGATCATCGTTCGCGACAATAATGTCGACCAGGCCCTTCGCGCGCTCAAGAAGAAGCTGCAGCGGGAGGGCGTGTATCGCGAGATGAAGTTGCGCCGTCACTATGAAAAGCCCAGCGAGAAGCGTGCGCGCGAGCGCGCCGCTGCCGTCCGCCGCGCCCGCAAGATGGAGCGCAAGCGGATGGAACGCGACGGCATCAAGTAAGTCCGTTTCCCGTCCGGGATCCTGATTCGAGAAAAGGGCGCTGCGGCAACGCGGCGCCCTTTTTCGTTGAGCGCGACATGCGGGGGGCGAGCAGCCTTGTCGTATTGCTCCGGAACTTGTCTGGCGATCATTCCTTTCCAACGCATAATCGTTCCCCGGCGAAAGCCGGGGTCCACGCGGGGTAGCACGACGCCATCTGGACCCCGGCTTTCGCCGGGGTGCAAGCCCTCGCTTGTCCGAGGGCATATACGCCAACTTGTCAGCATGGCCGGTGCATAAGCGACGCATATTGCCTCTGGACCCTTCCGCGTCGCTCCGCCTATAGGCGACGCGATATTTTCGCCCCGACACCGGGGCAGGGGAAGGACGAGAAGATGAGCGTGACTGCGGTTCCATTGCGCCCGGTGAGCAAGGGCGGGCTCTGGCTGTTGTGGATCGGGCTGGCGGTGCTGCTCGCGGTCGGCACGGCCTTCGCCTTCTCCACGACGCCGCGCATCGGGTTCGAGGTGGTGAAGGCGGGCACCGGCCCCAGCCCGACGATCAGCGATGTCGTGCTCGTCAAATATGAGGGCAAGCTCGACGACGGAACCGTCTTCGATTCGAACGAGCAGGCGCCGATGCAGGTGGCGCAGGTCGTCCCCGGCTTTTCGGAGGCGCTGACCCGCATGCAGAAGGGCGGCAAGTACAAGATCAGCATCCCGCCCGCGCTCGGGTATGGCGACCGCGCCGTCGGGCCGATTCCCGCGAACAGCACGCTGCATTTCGACGTCGAACTGATCGACTTCCGCACCGAGGCCGAAGTGCGCGCGATGCAGCAGATGATGCAGCAGCAACAGATGATGCAGCAAGGCGGCGCTCCCGGTGCCCCCGGCGCCCCGGCCCCCGCGCCGCAGCCGTAAGGCGCGGCCGGGCCCGTTCGGGCCGGCGAATGTGTGCCGCCGGGGCGGGCTTAGCGAGCGCGTAATATTATTCCAAAGTATTTAAAAGTCACGCTACGTACCCCCCCTTGTTTCGCTCTCCGGCGGGCGAAACGCACCCGGCGCGTACATGCCGAAAGGCCTTCTCCGTGAGGGGGGAGCCGCATATGTCCGCAAAGCGAGTGAGCCATTCGCGGAGGCTGGCACGCAGCGATAATGTGGGAAAGCCTTTTTGAGAGAATAGCCGCGCGTGCACCTGCGCGGGGTCACGGCGTGACTTGTCGGACAATCCGGCTTCGGGCGGCGTGGATCGATTCGGTCGTCTGATACCGACCGGATTTCACCATTCTCGTTTCTTACTTCGTCGTTCCCGCGAAAGCGGGAACCCAGGGAAAGGTCAGCCGACGCCCGCTCTGGATCCCCGCTTTCGCGGGGATGACAAGATGGAAGTGTGTGGAATCCATCCCCAAGGCCATTTCTGCGATTGCGGATTTGGCCACGCTGTCCCCGGTAACGAAAAGTGTGTCGACGTCGTGTGACGTTTCGCGCCCCGCGTCCGCGGGAGCGATGGCTATTCATTCCCATAGGCTCGCGCTTCAGGAGCCCGTCGCCGCCTTCTTGTTTCCGGCCTGCGAGCCGGCATTGCGCTCCGCCTCGCGTTCGAGCGCGACCTTGATCATCGCGACGATCGGGTCGGCGAGGAACAGGCCGAGGATGCCGAGCAGCGTGCCGAGCAGGATCTGCGCCGCCAGCACCAGCGCGGGCGCGAGGTCGACCGTCTGTTTCGCGACCATCGGGACGATCAGATAGCCGTCGACCGTCTGGACGAAGAAATAGATGGCGATCGCCCACAGCCCGGTATCGACGCCCGCTGAAAAGCCGACGAGGACGAGCAGCACGCCCGAGACGATCGCGCCGATGTTGGGAATGAAGGCGAGCAGGCCGGTCAGCAGGCCCATCAGAACCGCCATCGGAATGCCGACCGCCAGACAGGCAAGCCATGTCCCGATCCCTTCGACCACCATGCCGAGCAGCCGCCCCGCCATCAGCCGGCGCAGCGTGAAACCCATGCGCGCGGTGGTGATGTAGAAATCCTCGCGCGCCTTCATCGGCAGCATCCACGCCACGCCGCGTTCGTAGAGCCGCGGCTCGATCGCGAGGAAGATGCCGAGCACCATGATCATCACCAGGCTGGTGAGCGCGCCGAAGACGGTGCCCAGCGCCGCGGTGACGCGGCCGACGGTTCCGGCCAGATTGTCGGTGACCGTCTTGGTGTCGATCTCCAGATTGCCCATGCCGTGCTCGCTCGCCCAGGCGGCAACGCGGTCGATCTGCGCCATCACCACCTGCTGCAGCGCGGCGGCCTGGTCGGCGATCTGCGAGCCTGCGAACAGGATCGCCCACGCCATGAAGGCGACGATGCCGAGGCAGACGATCAGCAGTCGCCAACTGCGCGCGATCGGCAGCACGCGGCCGAGCAGGCGCGCGCCGCCGTCGAGCATCGATGCCATCACGATCCCCGCGAAGATCAGCAGGATCGGCTGGATCAGGATGATGCAGGCGCCGATCAGCAGGGCGAGACCCAGCCATACGCTGGCCTTGAGCATTTCGGTGCGGACGAGCTGGTTGCGGATATCGGTGGGGCCGGGGGCTTCGCCCCGAGTCTTGCTGTCCGCCATGCCCGTCACTCCCTGTTTGCGCTGCCGTCACGCTCGGGCCGCAGGTTGGTTCCGGCGCGCCCCGATCGAAGTGCGGTGAACCAGCTCAGCGGATTATACCATTTCGCGGTGCCGTCGGTCGAAAAGCTGATGATCTCGGCGCGGCCGGCGATCGCTTCGAACGGCACCGGGCCGCCGAGTCCCTTCATGCTGCTCGGCACACGGCTGTCGGCGCTGCCGTCGCGATTGTCGCCCATCAGGAACAGATGGTCGGCCGGCACCTTGATCGGCCCGAAATCGTCGGTGACATAGCCGGGGCCCATGTCGATCGTGTCGAAGGTGGCGCCGCCGGGCAGCGTTTCGCGCACGATCGGCAGTTCGAGCACCGGCCGGCCCGCGGCATCGCGCGTCGCGAAACGGCCGAGGCCGCTGTCGGGGCCGGGCAGGTTGGGGTCGATCGGGATCGACAGCATCGGCTGGATTTCGCGCTTCACCGGCTTCCCGTTGATGATCAGCGCGCCGCCGCGCAGCTCGATCGTGTCGCCGGGCAGGCTGATGACACGCTTGATATAGTCGATCCGCGTCTCGGGATGCTCGAGGACGACGATGTCGCCGCGCGCGGGCAGGGCCGCGAACCAGCGGCCCTCCGTCCGCGGGGCGAGGTGGAAGCTGGCCGAGGCGTAGGACCAGCCATAGGGATATTTGCTGACGATCAGCCGGTCGCCGTTGCGCAGCACCGGCATCATCGAATCGGACGGGATATAGAAAGGCTTGGCGACGCAGCTGTGGATGCCGAGCACGAGCAGCAGGATCACCGCGATGTCGCGGACCAGCTTGCCCCAGCTTCCTTCGTCCTTGCTCTGCGCTTTCGTCATGCTCGGTCCTTGATCGCCTCGATGATGACGAAGGCCTGCGCCCAGGGATGGTCGTCGGTCAGCGTCAGGTGGATATGCACGTCATGCCCCGGCGGCACCATTTCGGCGAGCCGCGCCGCCGCACCGCCGGTGAGCGCCAGCGTCGGCGCGCCCGACGCCGCGTTGACGACGCCGATGTCCTTCATGAACACGCCGCGCTTGAAGCCGGTCCCGACGGCTTTCGAGAAGGCTTCCTTGGCCGCGAAGCGCTTGGCGTAGGTGCCGGCGCGGGTGAAGGGACGGCGCGCTGCCTTGGCGCGCTCTATGTCGGTGAAGACGCGCCTTTCGAAGCGCTCGCCGAAGCGGTCGAGCGACGCCTGAATGCGTTCTATGCTGCACAGGTCGGAGCCAAGGCCGATGATCATGACGACCCCGTTGGGCCGTCATTGCGAGGAGCCGAAGGCGACGCGGCAATGACGGTGGTCATCATCCTATCCCCGCGCCTCGTCCATCAGCTCGCGCATCCGGCGCACCGCGCTTTCGAGCCCGGTGAAGATCGCCTCGCCGATCAGATAGTGGCCGATGTTGAGTTCGGCGATCTGCGGGATCGCGGCGACGGGGACGACATTGTCATAGGTCAGGCCGTGGCCCGCGTGCGGTTCGATGCCGTTCTTCCACGCGAGCGCCGCGGCGTCGGCGAGGCGGCGAAGCTCGGCGGCGCGCGCTTCGCCCTCGGCATGAGCATAGCGGCCGGTGTGGAATTCGACCACCGGCGCCTTGAGCCGCATCGCGGCCTCGATCTGGCGCGCGTCGGGTTCGATGAACAGGCTGACGCGAATCCCCGCGTCGCCCAGCCGCGCGACGATCGGCGCGAGATGATTATGCTGCCCCGCCGCGTCGAGCCCGCCCTCGGTCGTGCGCTCCTCGCGCTTTTCGGGAACGATGCAGGCGGCGTGCGGCGCGTGGCGCAGCGCGATGGCGAGCATCTCGTCGGTCGCCGCCATCTCGAGATTGAGCGGCAGGTCGGTCGCGGCCTGGATGCGGGCGAGGTCGTCGTCGCGGATGTGGCGCCGGTCCTCGCGCAGATGCGCGGTGATGCCGTCGCCGCCGACCGCCGCGACGATCTGCGCCGCGCGCACCGGATCGGGATGGTCGCCGCCGCGTGCGTTGCGGATCGTCGCGACATGGTCGATGTTGACGCCGAGACGCAGGCGGCCGGACCGGGGCGCGCTCAATTCGCGCGGCTCCCCGGCTTGATCGCCGGCGTTTCCGCCAGCTCGGGCGGCAGGTCGTCGGCGGCATAGGTCGGGAAATTGATCGCGACGAGCGGATAGAAGGGAACGCCGAGGTCGATGTTGCTTCCCGCCGAGCGGTCGACCAGCGCCGCTTCGGCCAGCACTTCGCCGCCCGCCGCGCGCACCGCCTCCATCGCCTCGCGCGACGACAGGCCGGTGGTCACGACATCCTCGACCATCAGCACCTTCGTGCCGGGGGTGATGGCGAAGCCGCGGCGCAGTTCGAAGGTGCCGGTCGGACGCTCGACGAAGATCGCGGGCTTGCCCAGCGCGCGGCCCATCTCGTGGCCGATGATGACGCCGCCCATCGCTGGCGACACGACGAGGTCGGTCGCCTGGCGCAGCTCGCGCGGCAGCTTGGCCGCGAGCGCGGAGGCAAGCCGCCCGGCGCGCTCGCTATTCATCAGGACGCGGGCGCATTGCAGATAATATTCGCTGTGGCGGCCGGAGGAGAGCAGGAAATGTCCCTGCAACAGCGCGTCGGCAGCGCGGAACTCGGCCAGTATTTCGTCGTCTGTCATGGGAGAACGGTCTTTTCTTCCTGTTGTCGCGCTTTTTTCGGAGCGGGTTGGGGTCGCCAAGATTTGCGAGCCGCAAAATAGTGTTAGAGATGCTTGAGGCAAGCGGCAAGCGGGTCTATAGCGCCCGCGAGATTCAGCCCGTTCGTTGGCATCGGCGATCCGCGATCCGCGGTCGGATGGGACGAGGCTGGATATCGGGAACAATATAGGCAACGGGCGGCACCATTCTTATGAAGAGTTTGAAAACCCTTGTAATTGCAGCGGCTTTATCGTTCGGCACCATGGGCGTGGTGCAGGCGCAGGCTCCCGCCGCCGCACCGGTCGAGGCGCCGGCGGCGACGCCGGTCGCGACTCCGGCTCCTGCTGTGACCGACGCGGCGGCGCCCGCGACGGACGCGGCTGCGGTGCCGGCCGGCGACGCGACCTATGTGCCGATGAAGCCCGTCCCGGGCGTCGGACAGCCGGTCGACGGCGGACTGAATTTCCAGCCGCAAGCCAGCGTGCTCGGCCAGAAGGCCTATGGGCTCAGCCACCATATCCTGCTCCCGGTCATCACCGCCATTTCGCTGCTGGTGCTCGGCCTGCTGCTCTGGGTGGTCGTCCGCTATCGCGCCAGCGCCAATCCCGAACCGTCGAAGACCTCGCACAACACGATCATCGAGGTGATCTGGACCGCGGTTCCCGTGCTGATCCTCGCGGTGATCGCGGTACCGTCGATCCGCCTGCTCGCGGCGCAGTACGAACCGCCGAAGAAGGATGCGCTGACGGTCAAGGTCACCGGCTATCAATGGTATTGGGGCTATGCCTATCCCGACCAGGGCATCGGCGAATATGTGTCGAAGATGCTGACACCCGAGCAGGCGACGGCCGCGGGCGAACCCTATCATCTGGCGGTCGACAACCGCATGGTCGTTCCCGTCGGGCAGCAGGTGAAGCTGATCATCACCGGCGCCGACGTGATCCACAGCTTTGCGGTCCCGTCCTTCTGGATCAAGATGGACGCGGTGCCGGGTCGCGCCAACGAAACGACCTTCACCGTCACCAAGCCGGGCGTCTACTACGGCCAGTGCTCGGAACTGTGCGGTGTCGATCACGGCTATATGCCGATCGCGGTCGAAGCGCTGCCGATGGACAAGTGGAAGGCGTGGGTCCGCTCGCGCGGCGGTAACCCCGACGGCGCCGAAGCCGCGGCGCCCGCCGCAGCCGCGCCGGCGCCGACCGGTCCGGTCCCCGCCACCACCGAAGCCGCGCCGGCGGCGGCGCCCGCCGCCGTTCCGGCAGCCAAGAATTAAGACAAGGGGTCCGACAGATGACCGATATCGCAGCGACTGCACCCGTCCACGGCCACGATCATGCGCATGACGAGCATGATCATGTGCCCGGTTTCTTCACCCGTTGGTTTCTCTCGACGAACCATAAGGATATCGGGACGCTTTACCTGATCTTCGCGATCTTTGCGGGCATCATCGGCGGCGTGATGTCGGGGATGATGCGTCTCGAGCTCGCGGAGCCGGGCATCCAGTATCTCCACGGCTGGGCGCAGTTCTTCGATCCGGCCGCGGGCGATACGCAGGCGAAGCATTTCTGGAACGTGCTGATCACCGCGCACGGGCTGATCATGATCTTCTTCATGGTGATGCCGGCGATCATCGGCGGTTTCGGCAACTGGTTCGTGCCGCTGATGATCGGCGCGCCCGACATGGCCTTCCCGCGCATGAACAACGTCAGCTACTGGCTGACCACGGTGGCGTTCGTCCTGCTCGTCGGGTCGATGTTCGTCCCCGGCGGCAGCGGGCTCGGCGCAGGCACGGGCTGGACGCTCTATGCGCCGCTGTCGACCAGCGGATCGGTCGGTCCGGCGGTCGACATGGTGATCTTCTCGGTCCACCTCGCGGGCGCGGCGTCGATCCTCGGCGCGATCAACTTCATCACCACCATCTTCAACATGCGCGCACCGGGCATGACGCTCCACAAGATGCCGCTGTTCGTCTGGTCGGTGCTCGTCACCGCCTTCCTGCTGCTGCTGTCGTTGCCGGTCCTCGCCGCGGCGATCACCATGCTGCTGACCGACCGCAATTTCGGCACCACCTTCTATGACGCAACGGGCGGCGGCGATCCGGTGCTCTACCAGCACCTCTTTTGGTTCTTCGGCCACCCGGAGGTCTACATCATGGTGCTGCCGGGCTTCGGCATCATCAGCCAGGTCATTTCGACCTTCAGCCGCAAGCCGGTGTTCGGCTATCTCGGCATGGCTTATGCCATGGTCGCGATCGGCGTCGTCGGTTTCATCGTGTGGGCGCACCACATGTTCACCGTCGGCATGAGCGTCAACCTGAAGATGTATTTCACCGCGGCGACGATGGTCATCGCGGTCCCGACCGGCATCAAGATCTTCAGCTGGATCGCCACCATGTGGGGCGGCTCGCTCAGCTTCAAGACGCCGATGCTCTGGGCGCTGGGCTTCATCTTCATGTTCACCGTCGGCGGCGTGACCGGCGTCGTCCTCGCCAACGGCGGTGTGGACACCAACCTGCACGACACCTATTATGTCGTCGCGCACTTCCACTATGTGCTGTCGCTGGGCGCGGTCTTCTCGCTCTTCGCGGGCTTCTACTACTGGTTCCCGAAGATGTCGGGCCGGATGTACAGCGAAGTGCTGGGGCAGCTCCATTTCTGGATCTTCTTCATCGGCGTGAACGTCCTGTTCTTCCCGCAGCACTTCCTGGGGCAGCAGGGCATGCCGCGCCGCTATCCCGACTATGCGGAAGCCTTCACCTATTGGCACCACATCTCGTCGATCGGCTATGCGATCATGGCCGTCGGGATGCTCTTCTTCTTCGCGAACATCGTCTATGCCTATGTCGCGGGCAAGAAGGCCGCCGCCAATCCGTGGGGCGAAGGCGCGACGACGCTCGAATGGACGCTGTCGAGCCCGCCGCCCTTCCACCAGTTCAACGAACTGCCGCGTATCGCCTGATCGGGTTCTGCCCCCTGCCGGCACCTTGGCAGGGGGTGTCTCTTTCAAGGCCGGTTTTTGGAATGTGTGAGCGTATCGAAGTCGTCATCGCAGCCCCGGACCCGATCCGGGGGGAGCAATCCATAGTGGTTTTCGCTACTCTGGATCGCCGCCCCCGGTTTTCGCCGGGGTCGCAATGACGGGCCGAAAAGGTTAACATGTCCGATATGACGCACAGCCTGACCCATGCCGGCACGGCGCTTCCCGCCGACTGGCGCGACCTGTTCGCGCTGACCAAGCCGCGCGTCATGTCGCTCGTCGTCTTCACGGCGGCGTGCGGGTTGCTCGCGGCGCCGGGGCATATCCATCCGGTGCTCGCCTTCGCGTCGATCCTCGCGATCGCGCTGGGGGCGGGGGCGTCGGGGGCGCTCAATCAATGGTATGAGGCGGCACTCGACGCGAAGATGAAGCGCACCGCCGGACGCCCGCTGCCCGCCGGCCGCCTCGATCCGCAGACGGCGCTGCAGTTCGGCGTCGGGCTTGCCGCCTTCTCGGTGTTCCTGATGCTGTTCGCCGCCAACTGGCAGGCGGCGGCGCTGCTGACCGTATCGATCCTCTTCTATGTCATCGTCTATACGATGTGGCTCAAGCCGCGGACGCCGCAGAATATCGTGATCGGCGGGGCGGCGGGCGCCTTTCCGCCGCTGATCGGCTGGGTCGCCGCGACGGGCCATGTCGCGCCGCTGCCGGTGCTGCTCTTCTTGCTCATCTTCCTGTGGACGCCGCCGCATTTCTGGGCGCTCGCGCTGTTCGTGCGGTCGGACTATGCCGCGGCGGGCATCCCGATGATGCCCGTGGTCGCGGGCGAGACGTCGACGCGGCGGCAGATCCTGTTCTATGCGATCATCATGGCCGTCGCGGCGGTCGCGCCGTGGCCGCTCGGCTATGCCGGTGCGCTCTATGGCTGGACGGCGGTGGTCCTGTCGGCGCTGTTCGTGCTGTTGTCGGCGCAGGTGGGATTGCGCCGTTCGGTCGACGGCGACCGGATGCAGCCCGAAAAGCGGCTCTTCGCCTTTTCCGTCGCCTATCTTTTCATCCTGTTCGGCGCGATCGTCGCCGACCATATGTGGCCGCTATGACAGACGAACCGACGCAAGAGCCTTTCGACGAGGCCGAATATCGCCGCCGCCAGCGCAGCCGGGCCAATCTGACCGGTTGGATCCTGGGCGGACTGGCGCTGCTTTTCTTCTTCATCACGATGGCGCGAATGGGATGACGGACAGCAAGAATCTGCGGACCGCGATGCTCGCGGGACTGGTCGCGGTCATGATGATCGGGCTCGGCTTCGCCGCGGTGCCGCTCTACAATCTCTTCTGCCGCGTCACCGGCTTCAACGGCACGACGCAGCGTTATGACCCTGCCGCCGCCGCCGAGGAGCCGCAGGTGCTCAGCGACACCATCTCGGTGCGCTTCGACGCCAACGTCTCGCCGAAGCTGCCGTGGAAATTCCATCCCGAACGGCCGCGCGACACGGTGAGCATCGGCGCGCGCGACATGGCGATCTTCATCGCCGAGAATAATTCGCCGCATCCGATCACCGGCACCGCGACCTTCAACGTCACCCCCGACCAGGCGGGAAAGTATTTCACGAAGATCCAGTGCTTCTGTTTCACCGAGCAGGTGCTGCAGCCGGGCGAGCGGATTCGCATGCCGGTGCTGTTCTTCGTCGATCCGAAGATCAAGGACGATGTCGACGCGCGCGACATTCAGGAAATCACGCTGAGCTATACCTTCTACCCTGTGGACGAGGGCAAAAAGGCGAGCTAAGGCCGCGATCAAGAGTCTAATAACCAGACCGGCGGTGCGATGGTGAATCGCGATGCTGGGGCAATAAACGGGAACTGCGACATGGCTGGTGCCAAACATCACGATTATCACCTCGTCAATCCCAGCGTCTGGCCGATGATCGGCTCGCTGGCGGCGCTCGTCATGTTCTTCGGCGCCGTGATGTGGATGCACACCGATTATTTCGGCGGGTCCGGCAAGTGGGTGTTCTGGCTCGGCATCCTCGGCATCATCGTCACCTTCTTCAGCTGGTGGAGCAAGGTGATCGAGGAAGCGCACGAGGGGCATCATACCCCCGTCGTCCAGCTTCACCTGCGCTATGGCATGATCCTGTTCATCGCGTCCGAAGTCATGTTTTTCGTCGGCTGGTTCTGGGCATGGTTCGATTTCGCGCTCTTCCCGGTGCCGGTCGAGATCGTGGACGGTGCGGTCAGCTCGCTGTTCGGTCAGGACGGCGCGGCGGCGATCACCCAGTGGCCGCCGAAGGGCATCCACGTCATCGACGCCTTCTCGCTGCCGCTGCTCAACACGCTGATCCTGCTCTGCTCGGGCACGACGATCACCTGGGCGCATCACTCGCTGATCCACGGCGATCGCGAAGGGCTGAAGAAGGGGCTGTGGCTGACGATCATCCTCGGCGCGATCTTCTCGACGATCCAGGCCTATGAATATTCGGCGGCGCCCTTCGCTTTCGGCGAGATCAACTACAGCTCGGCCTTCTACATGGCGACCGGCTTCCACGGTTTCCACGTGCTCGTCGGGACGATCTTCCTGATCGTCTGCCTCGTCCGCACCTACAAGGGCGATTTCACCCCGCAGCAGCATTTCGGTTTCGAGGCCGCGGCCTGGTACTGGCACTTCGTCGACGTCGTGTGGCTGTTCCTGTTCATCATCGTCTATGTCTGGGGCGGCTGGGGCGCTCCGGTCGCTGCGCACTGATTTGCCCGGCGAAGCTCCGAAACAGCAAGGGCAGCCGCCGCTCTGGCGCGCTGCCCTTTTCGGTCTCTGCCCCGAATGCGGAGCGTCTGGACTGTTCGAGGGGCCGGCGCGCTTCCGGCCGCGATGCCGCGCCTGCGGGCTCGATTACGGCCGCTACAACGTCGGCGACGGGCCGGCGGCCTTCCTGACGCTGATCATCGGCGCGTTGCTGATCGCCGCGGCGCTCAGCCTCGATTTCGCCTTCGAGCCGCCGCTGTGGGTGCATATCCTCCTGTGGGTGCCGCTGACCGCCGCCGCGGTCCTCTATGGCCTGCGCGTCGGCAAGGCGGCGCTGCTCGCCAGCGAGCACCAGCGGCAGGCGGCCGAAGGACGCCGCGCCGAGGACGGCGATGACTGACCCCGCGACTTCGCCGCGGCGCTGGCCGTTGATCCCGACGCTGCTGGTCGCGGCGGCGGTGGCGGTGATGATCGCGCTCGGCGTCTGGCAGCTCCAGCGCAAGGGGGAGAAGGAGGCGCTGATCGCGCTCTACGAGCGCAACGGGGCGATGGCGTCGAGCGTCGCATATCCCGAGCTTCCGCCCGTTTCCGACGCGCTGCTGTTCCGCAAGAGCAGCGTGGTCTGCCTCGAACCCGTCCGCTGGGACCCGCGCAGCGGCACCGACCGCCGCGGCCGGACCGGCATCCGCATGATCGCCGACTGCCGGACCGGCGCCGAGGGGCCGGGCGTTCTCGTCGACGTCGGCATCGCCGACGATTTCACTCCGCCTGCCTGGAAGGGCGGCGTCGTGGCCGGCACGATCGTCCCCGGTCCCGACCAGCCGGGGCTGATCGAGCATCTGGCGGGCAGGGCGGTGCCGGCGCGGGCGATGCTCGTCGCCGACCAGCCCGCGCCGGGCCTGCGCGCAAGCGCGGTGCCGTCGGGCGCCGATGTGCCGAACAACCACCTTGCCTATGCCGTGCAATGGTTCCTGTTCGCCGCGATGGCGGTGGCGATTTACGTCCTCGCGCTACGCCGCCGCTTGCAGCGATGACGGCGCGCCGTTAGGGCGCATGGCCGAGATGGATTATATCAGCACCCGCGGCTCCGCGCCGACCCTCGACTTTCGTGCCGCCACGCTTGCCGGCCTCGCCGACGACGGCGGCCTCTATGTGCCCGCGCGCTGGCCGCGGATGACGACCGACGCGATCCGGGCGCTCGCCGGGCTCGATTATGTCGAGACGGCGGTGCGGGTGATGGCGCCCTTCGTCGCCGGCGTGCTGAGCGAGGACGAACTGCGCGGGCTGTGCAAGGCCGCATACGGCCGCTTCGGGCACGATGCGGTGACGCCGCTCGTCCAGCTCGACCATCGCCACTGGCTGCTCGAACTCTTCCACGGCCCGACGCTGGCGTTCAAGGACGTGGCGCTGCAACTGCTCGGCCAGCTTTTCGAGACTTTCCTGCGCGGCGGCGAGACCGAACTGACGATCGTCGGCGCCACCTCGGGCGACACCGGATCGGCGGCGATCGAGGCGGTCGCGGGACGCGACCATATCCGCATCTTCATGCTCCACCCCGAAGGCCGGGTCAGCGATGTGCAGCGGCGGCAGATGACCACCGTGCTCGCGCCCAACGTCCATAATATCGCGATCGACGGCAGTTTCGACGATGCGCAGGCGATGGTGAAGCGGCTGTTCGGTGATGCCGAGGCGCGGGGCCAGCTGACGCTGTCGGCGGTGAACAGCATCAACTGGGCGCGGCTGATGGCGCAGGTCGTCTATTATTTCTATGCTGCCGTGCGGCTCGGCGCGCCCGAGCGGCCGGTTGCGTTCAGCGTTCCGACCGGCAATTTCGGCGACGTCTTCGCGGGCTATGTCGCAGCGCAGATGGGGCTACCGATCGCGCGGCTGGTCGTCGCGACCAACGTCAACGACATTCTCCACCGCGCGCTGACCAGCGGCGATTACAGCGCGGGCACCGTCACCCCGACCGCGACGCCAAGCATGGACATCCAGGTCAGCAGTAATTTCGAGCGGCTGCTGTTCGACCTGTCGGGGCGCGACGGCGCGGCGATCGCCGGGATGATGGCCGAATTCGACCGCAGCCGCGCGATGACGATCCCCGCCGACATGCGCGCCGGCGCGCAGGCGCTGTTCTCGAGCGCGCGCATCGATGCCGACGGCATGACGCTGGCGCTGCGCTGGGCGCAGGAACGGGGCGGGCAGATCATCGACCCGCACAGCGCCGTCGGCCTCGCCGCCGCGCGCGCGCTGGAGATCGATGGCGACGTACCCGTCGTCACGCTGGCGACCGCGCATCCCGCGAAGTTCCGCGACGCGGTCGAACGCGCGACCGGGGTGCGTCCGGCGCTGCCGCCGCGGCTCGGCAACCTGTTCGAGCGCGAGGAGCGCTACAGCAAGCTGCCCGGCGACTATGACGCAGTGAAGGCGCATATCCTGGCGGAAGTCGCCCGTGGCTGACCTGCTGCCCCTGGCGACGCTCGTCGGGGACGCGTGGGAGGATTATGGGCTGGTCGACAGCGGCGGCGGGCGCAAGCTCGAACGCTATGGCCGCTATCGCTTCATCCGCCCCGAACCGCAGGCGATGTGGCAGCCCGCGCTGCCGCAGGCCGAATGGGACAAGGCCGATGGCGAGTTCGTCCCCGCGTCGGACGAGGATGGCGGGGGGCGCTGGTATTATCACCGCCCCGTGCCCGCCGAAGGCTGGCCGCTCGGCTGGCGCGAGGCGCGCTTCACCGCAAGCTGCACGCCCTTTCGCCACCTGGGCTTCTTTCCCGACATGGCGCCGGTCTGGGACTGGCTGCGCGAACAGGTCGCGGACAAGACCGATCCGGCCTCCCTCAACCTGTTCGGCTATACCGGGGTGGGCAGCCAGGCGCTCGCGGCCGCCAGTGCGGCGGTTACGCATGTCGACGCCTCGAAGAAATCGGTCGCGCAGGCGCGCGAGAATGCCGCGCTCGCCGGCATGGCCGAGCGGCCGATCCGCTGGATCGTCGACGACGCCGGCAAGTTCGCGGCGCGCGAGGTGCGGCGCGGGCGGCGCTACGACGCCATCCTGCTCGACCCGCCCAAGTTCGGGCGCGGCCCGAACGGTGAGCGCTGGCAGATCGAGGATGGGCTGGCGCCGCTGCTCGCCGATTGCCGCCACCTGCTCGACGCCGACAGCCGCGCGCTGTTCCTCACCGTCTATGCGGTGCGGATGTCGGCGCTGGCGATCGGCGAACTGCTGGCGCAGCTATTCGCCGATCTGCCCGGCAAGGTCGAATGCGGCGAACTAGCGGTGCGCGAGGAGGCGCGCGGACTGCTGCTGCCCACCGCGATCTTCGCGCGCTGGAGCCGCCACGGCTGACGGCTCCGGGCTCGTCAGGCGGCGATCTCGATGCGGTTCCGCCCGCTTTCCTTGGCGCGGTAGAGCGCTTCGTCGGCGGCTTTCAGCGCCGCGCGCGGATCGGCATAGCCGAAGACGTCGGCCACCCCGCCGGAAAAGGTGATCTGCCCGAACGGCTCGTCGGTCTTGCGGTTGATCAGGCGGCGCGCGGACAGCCGCTCGCGCGCGTCGTCGAGCTGCTTCGCCGCCTCGCTCGGCGTCAGGCCGCGGAACAGCATCACGAATTCCTCGCCGCCGTGGCGCGCGACATGGCAATGGTCGTTCGAGATGTGCGCGAGCGTGTCGGCGATCATCTTGATGACCCGGTCGCCGGCGTCGTGCCCGTGCACGTCGTTGATCTTCTTGAATTCGTCGATGTCGCAAAAGGCGACGCTCAGCGCCTCGCACGCCGCGCGCGCTTCGCCATGGTGGCGATCGAGCAGCGCCTCGAAGGCGCGGCGGTTCGGCAGGCCGGTCAGATAGTCGATCTCGGCATCGCGCTTGGCGCGGGCGAGGCTGCGGCGAAGCGCCTTCGCCTCCTCCTCGCTCCGGTGCATGTCGTCCTCGGCCTTGCGGGTGCGTTCGAGCATCGTGCGCGCCAGCACGGCGAGGTTGGAGACGATCCGCCCCGTCTTCTCGACCTGTTCAAGGTCGGACACATGCTGCGCCAGTTCGACGCCATAATCGCTGGTGACGCTACGCGCCTGCCGGGTGCTGGCCTGGAAACTGTCGAGATCGGTTTCGAGCTTGGTCATCAGCCGGTCGAGGTCGGCGCGTCCCTGCTGCTCGGGTTCGTGCGCGACCAGCTCGTCGAGCCAGGGCTGGGTGATCCCCTCTGCCGATTGCGATCGCGCCGCGAACTGGCGCGCAAGCTTGGGGTTGGTTCCGGAAAAGGCGCCGTGCGCCAGGACGAGGTTGGCGGGCGAAATATCGAGGTCGTTGTCGAGAAGGAAGGACATGATCGAATGGGCGAGTTGACTTCGCACTTCATGGGGGCGGTCGCGCGCCTCACCCATTTGGGCCGCCACCGCACCGGGGGCATCGTCGTGCCCCCGCGCGGATTTGAGCCCCAGCCAGCCAAGGAGCCGCCCAACCGGCTCGTTCGATGATGTTGCGTAAGTGGTCATATGGCCATTAACGAGCGCTTGTTGCGATGATTAAGTCGCGATTAGCCACGGCGCGACCTGACACGCTCGCCAGCTAGAGCATCGTGGTCCAAAGCGGCATGATCTCAATGGGAAAGGGCGGCCGGGTGGGCCGCGCCGGCATGGAAGCGATTGGAGAGACGACGATGACGGCATGCCGATATGATCTCGTCGCGGCACGGGCCGGGTGACGATGGCGGGCCTCGACCTTCCGCTCGATGCCGGGCGCCAGATGTTGCGCGACAGCGTGCAGCGCTTCCTTGCCGACAGGGAGCGGGTGGGGTGGGCCGATCTGACCGCGCTCGGCCTCGGCGGCGTCACGCTCCCCGAGGCGGCGGGCGGCTTCGGCGGCGGCGCGGTCGAGACGGCGCTGCTGATGGCGGAGCTGGGACCGGCGCTGGCGGGTGCCGACTGGCTCTCGCACGCGGCGGCGACCTGGCTCATCGGGCGTCTGGCGCCGGGTCACGCTGCACTGGGGGTGCTGGCCGAAGGGCGGCAGCGGGCGGCGCTGGTCTGTCCGGCGACGGCCGCCGCCATGCCGATCGTGGAGGCAGCGGACGGGGGATGGCGGCTGCGCGGACTGGCGACGCTGGTCGCCGGCGCGGCCGAGGCCGACCTGTTCGTCGTCGCCGATCCGCAGGCGGTTCTGCTCGTCGCCGCCGACCCCGACCGCGTCGAACAGCGCCACCGGATCATGCTCGACGGCAGCGTCACCGCCGACCTGGGCTTTGCGTCCGGCCCCGCCGAAGCTGAGGCGCTTGCCGAAGGGGAAGCGGCGGGTGAGGCGACCGAGATCGTCACCGATATGGTGCTGGCGGCGCGGTGCGGCGAGGCCGTCGGGCTGATGCGGCGCATGATCGACGACACCGCCGCCTATATGGGGCAGCGCCGGCAATTCGGGGTGCCCATCGGCTCGTTTCAGGCGCTGCGCCATCGCTGCGCCGACATGCAGCTCGCACTGATGAAGGCGGCCGCGCTCACCGAGCTGGCGGTGCTGTCGGTGGACGGCGACGAAGCGGCGCGCGCCGCCGCGGTCGGTGCGGCCTGTGTCGAGGTGCAGGACGCGGTGCGGATCGTCGGCGAAGGCGCGGTGCAGATCCATGGCGCGATGGGGCTGACCGAGGAACTGGCGCTCGGCAGCCGTTTCAAGCGTGCGCTGGGAATCGCGGCGGCGATGGGGCCGCAAGCCGCGCATCTCGCGCGCTTTGCCGAGGCGGCGGCCTGAAGGCGGCGGTCAGCCGAGAATCTGGCGCGCGATCAGGTCGCGCTGAATTTCGTTCGATCCCGCATAGATGGTGGCCGCGCGCCCGTTCAGATAGCGCGGCACCGCGACCGCAAGGCTCGCCGGCGTCTGGCCGTCGGCTTCGCTCCACGCCGCCGGACCGGCGATTTCGCACGCCAGCGTGTCGATGCGCTGCGCCGCTTCGGTGCCGAGCAGCTTGAGCGCCGAGGCATAGAGCGCCGCGCCGCCGCCAAGGCCGCGCATCGCCTTCATCTCCAACGCCTGCAACGCGCGCAGCGTTACCGCCTCGCGGTCGAGCCGCGCCCGGATCACCGGGTCGGGCACGTCGTGGCCGCGCAGGCGGCGAAGCTGTCCCATCAGCGCCGGCGCATATTTGCCGCCGCGTTCGAAGGTGAGCAGATGCTTGGCGACCGACCAGCCGTCATTCTCCTCGCCCAGCCGGTTGGCGACGGGGACGCGGACGTCGTCGAAGAAGACCTGGTTCAGTTCATGCTCGCCGGCGAGGGTGCGGATCGGTTCGACGCCGATGCCCGGCGACTGCATGTCGAGCAGCAGGAAGCTGATCCCCGCCTGCGGCTTGCCCTCGTTCGATGTGCGCACGAGGCAGAACATGCGGTTCGCGAAATGGGCGTGCGTCGTCCAGATCTTCGACCCGTTGAGGACATAGTCGGCGCCGTCGCGGACCGCGCGAAGCTGAAGCCGGCCGAGGTCGGAGCCGGCGCCGGGTTCCGAAAAGCCCTGGCACCAATAATCCTCGCCCGACAGGATGCGCGGCAGATAATGCGCCTGCTGATCGGGCGAGCCATAATGCATGATCACCGGGGCGACCATCTTCAGCCCCATCGGCGCGAGGTTTGGTGCGCCCGCCGCGACGCATTCGGCGGCGAAGACATAGCGCTCGATCTCGCTCCAGCCCGGCCCCCCGAACCGTTCGGGCCAGTCGGGCGCCGCCCAGCCGCGCGCGTGCAGGATGCGCTGCCACGGCAGCGATATGGCGGGGTCGATGAAGACGCTGGTCGCGCGCTCGGCGGCGCGGCGCAGTTCCTCAGGCAGATGCTCGGCCAGGAAGGCGCGCACCATGTCGCGGAACGCGTGAAGATCGGGTTCGAGTGCGATGTCCATGCCCTGTTCCTAAACGGCGCGGCGACCCGGCCAAGCTGGCGGATGCGTCAGGCGGCCTGCGCGCCGACGAAGCCCAGCCCGGCGGCGATCTGAATCGACTGCGCGCGCCCGGTGGCGCCCAGCTTGGCGGCGGCGTTGCGAAGGTGAAAGCGCACCGTCGACACCGACAGCGACAGGATGATGCCGATCTCGCCATCGGTCTTGCCCGCGGCGGCCCAGCGCAGGCACTGCACCTCGCGCCGGGTCAGCGTCTGCGGCACGGTGGCGTTGCGCGGCCGGCCCCGCGCCTCGTTGTGCGTCGCGACGAGGCGCAGCGCGAGGTTGTGCATCGTGCCGGCATGCGCGCGGAACAGCGCCTCGACCCCGACCGGCTCGCGCGAGCACCAGAAGACGGCGCCGACCAGCCCGCGCGGCAGATGGACCGGCGCGATGATCGCCTCGCCGAAATTGGGGGTTTCCTTCGCCTGCTGGCAATCGACCGCGTCGAGCAGCGCGGTCGCGCGCCAGCTGCCGAGCCGCCCGTCGCTGTAATAGAAAGGCTCGGCGATCAGCCGCGCCGCGGTCAGGAAGGCGACGTGCAGCGCCAGCTTGCGGTCGCGCCAATAGGCATAGGCGGGATCGATCCAGCGGAAACTGGTCTCCGCATAGGGGCGGCCGTGCTCGTCGGCCATCGGTTCGGGATCGCCGAGGTCGGCCTGCGCGGCGATATAGGAAAGGCCGGTCGCGTCGCCGATCGCCTGCACGTCGGCGATCAGCGCGGGAAGTTCCGACCAGCAAAGCGCCCGTTTGTCCGTCACATGTCCTCCCCCCGGTTCGATACTGACACAGATGCCAGCTTGTGAGCGGGGCCGCAATTATATCCTCTGACAGGGTCCGGCCGCGCCGGCGCTCGCGCAAAGACGAGCCGCATCGGCCAGCCGCTTGAGGGAGATGACGAATGAAGGCCTATCGACTGTTCCTGCTCGCCGGCACCGCCGCCGGCCTGTCCGTTGCGCCGCCGGCGCTGGCCGACGAGGGGGAAACGACGGCGCGGACCGACGGCGAGATCATCGTCACCGCGCAGCGGCGCGCCGAATCGCTGAACGACATCGGCATGGCCGTGCAGGCGGTCGACGCCGCGACGCTGGAAAGCCTGCGCGTCACCGACGTGCGCGACCTGACCGCGGTGGCGCCGAGCTTCACCGTGTCGCAAAGCTATCAGGGCGTGCCCACCTATACGCTACGCGGCATCGGCTTCAACACGATCAACCTGTCCGCGACCTCGACCGTCGGCACCTATGTCGACGAGGTCGCCTATGCCTATCCGATCATGAACACCGGCCCGATCATGGACCTTGAGCGCGTCGAGGTGCTGAAGGGACCGCAGGGGACACTCTATGGTCGCAACACGACGGCCGGGCTGATCAACTTCATCACCGCCAAGCCGACCGATCATTTCGACGCGGGCGTCACCGCCGAACTCGGGAACTACCGGACCTATAATTTCGCGGGCCATGTCTCGGGGCCGCTCGGCGAAGGGGTTGCGGCGCGGATCGCGGTGCGCAGCGAGAACAGCGACAAGGGCTGGCAGATCAGCAACTCGCGCCCCGGTGAACGGCTTGGCAAGGTCGACAAGCTGGGCATCCGGGGCTCGCTGGCGATCGACCCCGGCCCCGGCACCAGCATCGACCTGTCGGTGACCTGGTGGCAGAACAAGTCGGATACGGTCGCCGGGCAGGGCATCGGCTTCACGCCGGCGACCGACCCGGTGACTGGGACCAGCGCATCGCACCTCTTCAACGCTCCTGGTCTGGCCGATTATATCGCCGGCAATTTCCCGACCCGGGCGAGCCAGGCGGACTGGGCGCCCGAGGCAGGGCGATCGGCCGACGTCGGCCGCGGCGCCGGATTGCCCGGCGACCTGGCCGAAGACAATCGCTTCTGGGGCCTGAAACTGCGCGTCGATCAGGATGTCGCCGATGCGGTGAAATTCGTCAGCCTGACCAGCTACAATGATTTCCAGCGCAAGGCGCTATCCGACTGGAGCGGCGCGCCCTATGAAATCCTGCTGCAGAAAGCCGACGGCCGCATCAAGAGCTTTGCGCAGGAAGTTCATTTCGAGGGCGAGGCCGGCACGCTGAACTGGCTGGTCGGCGCCTATTACGGCCACGACAAGATCGTCGACAGCAACCGCACGATGCTCGGCGACAATGCGAACTCGCGCTTCATCCGCGCGGTGCCCTATATCCTCGTTCCCGGCGTCAACCTGCTCGATACGCCGTTCAATTCCGGCGGCTATACCGCCGCCGACATGGCGACGGCCTTCCGCACCTATGAAGACATCGGCACGATGAATACCAGGACGTGGAGCGTTTTCGGAAATGCCGACGCCGAACTGACCGACCAGCTCAAACTGACCGTCGGTCTTCGCTATACCGAGGACAAGCAGGACTATGTGGGCTGCTCGCGCGACTACAAGGGCAGCATGCTGCCAAACGTCAACATCGTGAACCGCTTCCTCTTCTCGGCGGGGGGCACGCTGCCCATCCCGGCACCGATCGTCGAGGGACAGTGCAACACCTTCGACGATGCGACCAACAGCTTCGGTCCGGTGGTGTCGACGCTGGACGAGAACAACCTCGCCTGGCGCGTCGTGCTCGACTGGTCGCCGAACGACGACACGCTGGTCTATGCGTCGGTTTCGCGCGGCTACAAGTCGGGCACCTCGCCGGTCAACGCGGCGAGCAAGGCCCGGCAGAACGCGCCGGTTACGCAGGAAAAGCTGACGGCCTACGAACTGGGCCTGAAGGCGACGCTGGCCGACCGTCTGCTGCAGGCCAATTTCGCCGCCTTCTACTACGACTATAAGGACAAGCAGATCAGCACCTATTTCGCCGATCCGATCTACACCGCGCTGTCGCGCCTCGACAATGTGCCCAAATCGAGGGCCTATGGCTTCGAGGGCGAACTGACGCTGCGCCCCGCGCAGGGCGTGACGATCGCCGCCAACGGCCTGTGGCTGAAGACCCGCGTGATCGACTATGTCGGCACCAACGCCGCCGGCCAGCCGGAGAATTTCGACGGGGCGGAGTTCATCTACAGCCCGCGCTTCCAGGGCAGCATCGTCGCGGCCTACGATACGCCGGTGACCGACACGCTGAGCGCCAATGGCGCGGTCAGCCTGCGCTATCAGGGCAAGGCGAACACGATCTTCGAGGACGATCCGCTCTACAAGGTCGATTCCTACGCCGTCGTCAACGCCAGCCTCGGCCTGAAGTCGCAGGCCGGCTGGTCGCTGTCGCTGTGGTCGAAGAATCTGTTCAACAAATATTATTGGTCGGCGGTCGCCAGCAACGCCAACGTCGTCGTGCGCTTCGCCAACCAGCCGCGCACCTTTGGCCTGACGCTGGGCTATGACTTCTAGGGAAAGGTAAAGCGAGCGTTGTCGTCAGCCGCCATATTTGGCGGCGACGACGATGACCGCGAGCAGGGCGCCGACGACGATGCTGCGCCGGTCGCGCAGCGCGAAGGCGACGGGATCGCCGTCGACCTGGCCGCGCCCCGCCATCATCCAGATGCGGTTGAGCCAATAGAGCAGCGGGATGACGAGCAGCCACAACAGCGCCGGATGCGCATATTCGCCGCCTTCGCCCTTTTCGGCGGCGAACAGCAGCAGGACGAGCAGCGACACCATGCCCGACGCGACGCCGCCCATCGCGACGAACATCTTGTCCGACGGTACATAGCCGCGTCCCGACAGGAGCTGGTGCCGCTCGTTGCGGCTTTCGTCGAGCTCGACATAGCGCTTGAGATAACCGAGGCTGAGGAAGAAGAAGATCGAGAAGATCAGCAGCCACATCGACGGCGCAACCGCGATCGCCGCGGCGCCGACGATCATGCGGATCGTGTAGAGCGAGGCGAGCGCGAGCACGTCGGCGATCATCGCCGACTTGAGCCGGAAGCTGTAGGCGAGCGTCAGCGCGAAATAGGCCGCGAGCGCGGCAAAGGTCGCGGGGCCGAGCAGGAACCAGCCGATGGCGAGGCCCAGGATCGCGGCCGCGCCGCTGATCGCGAGCGCCAGTGGAATGCCGAGATCGCCCGCCGCGAGGGGGCGCGAGCGCTTGCGCGCGTGACGCCGGTCGGCGTCGATGTCGAGCAGGTCGTTGAGCAGATAGACGCTCGACGCGATCACCGACAGGCTGACGAAGGCAAGCGCCGCCTGCCCGAGCGCGACGAAATCGAGGATATGGCCCGAGGTGGCGAGCGGCACGAAGACGAGCGCATTCTTCGCCCACTGGTGCGGGCGTATCGCCTTCACCAGCGCGCGAAACGGGCCCCTGGGGGGCGGGCCGACGCGCTGCTCGTTCGCCGAGCGGGTCGGCACGCCCACCGTGTAGGCGTGCCGCGCCTCGCGCCAGATCGCGCGGTCGGCGGTCGAATCGCCGACATAGTCGAAGGGTGCGTCGCCGATCGCGGCGCGGATCGCGCGCAGCTTCCCGGCGCTCTTCAGGTTGTGGCGGCGGCTCGACCCCAGATAGCGGTCGAACAGTCCCAGATGGCGCGCGACGCGGCCGACGTTGCGCCGGTGCGCGGCGCTGGCGAGGATGACCGGGCGGCCGTCGCGGCGCGCCTCGCCGATCAGGTCGACGACTTCGGCGCGTAGCGGCAACAGCGCCGGATCGACCGGATCGAGCCGGGCGAGGCGCGTCTTGAGCGCGGCGCGGCCCCACAGCAGCGCGAGCAGCAATTGCCAGAACAGCATCGGGCTGCGCCGCATCAGGCGCACGAGCGATTCGACCGCGACATCGGCGCGGGTCAACGTCCGGTCGAGATCGACGATCAGCGCGACCTTGGCCGGCTCGGCGGGATCATGCGACGGCATCGGGCGCCTCCTTCGGGCGAGGGCGCAGCTGGTCCCAGGCGATGCCCCAGCCGACGACTGCGAACAGCATCAGCGCGGGGATCGCCGGGTCGCGATAGCGGGTGATGACATAGGCGGCGGCGTGCAGCGCCCAGAAACCGGCGATCGCCGCCGCGACGATCCAGCGCTGCCGCGGTGTTCCTCCGCCGGCGAGCAGGCCGAACAGCGCAAAGCCGAGGATGAGCAGATATTGCGCGACCTCGACGAAGCGCGCCGTCGCGACCGCGCGCGACTGCGCGAAATCGGCGGCGTCGGGGACGTTCGGCGCCCAGAACAGCGCGAGCTTGGTGAGGCCGAGACTCGCGGTTCGCGCGGGATGCGCGCAGGCATAGGCGATGGCGCGCGCGCCGAGTTCGGCACTCGCCCCGCGCTCGCCGAGACGCCGGCGCATCTCTTCCCACTCGGGCCCCGCGGGGGTGTCGGCGATGCTGACGAAGGCGCCCGTCGCCGCGGGATTGTTGCCGAGATAGAGGTTGAAGCCGCCGTTGGTGTTGAGCGTCGGCGCGCCGACCATGGCCGTAGTGGCGGCGGCCCAGGGGATGAGCAGGGCCAGCGCGCCGCCCCCGACCAGCAGGCCGCGACGCACCCGCTGCTCCCCCGTCCAAACAAGCGCGAGCAGCGGCGCGACGATCAGCGGCAGCGCGGATCCCCCGGTCAGGATCGCCGCGCCATAGGCGGCGCCCGCGAGCAGCGCGGCCGTGCTGCCACCGCCGCGCAGCAGCCGCCAAGACGCGAGCAGGACGAGCAGGAAGAGCGGCGCCGACAGATTCTCGCGCGCCAGCATCGCGCTGTTCCAGATACCGGGGATCCACAGGGCGTGCACCAGCAGGAGCAGGAGGATCAAGGGCGGTCGCATCGCGATTTCGCGCGCGAGCAGCACCAGCAGCACCGCGCTCGCCGCCGCGAGCGCCAGATTCGCGGCGATCGCGGTCCCGATGCTCGCGCCGAACAGCGCGAAGAAGGGGGTCAGCGCCGCCGGATAGCCGATCGAATAGAAGGCGTGCTGTCCCCATTGATCGACCGGCCAATGCCCGCCCGCCATCGCCTCTGCCATGCGGAAATAGGCGAGACCGTCGTTGCCGAGCGGCTCGCCGATCGCGAACCAGGCGAGCAGGCGCACGCCGACCGTCGCGGCGATCAGCGTTGCGACCAGTCCGCGATAATGGGCTTCGATCCAGGCGGCGGCCGCCGCGATCATGAACCGCCCGCGCTCTGCGCGACGAGGACGCAGCCGAGTGCGATCAACAGCGTACCGGCGATGCGCGTGGGCGACAGATGTTCATGAAAAGCCATCGCGCCGATCAGCATCGTGAAGATGAAACCCAGCCCCACGAAGGGGTAGGCGACGCTCAGCGGCAGGCGCGCGAGGACGAACAGCCACAGCACCGCGCCGAGGCCATAGAGCGCGAAGCCCGCGATCAGATAGGGCGAACTGGCATAGGCCAGCATGGTTTCGGACAGGGTTCGCGTGGCGCGTGCGCCCTGCACCCCCAGCTTGAGCAGCATCTGGGCGAGCGCCGACATGCCGACGCTGGTCAGGATGAGCAGCAGCAACGGAGGGGAGAGGGTGGCATTCATCGCGCCCCCTCTAGCCCGCGAGCTGTAAAATTACCCTTAAATCGCGGTAATCCATGACGATGCGCGACGGGGCGGTGCCGTGTGTCCTGATCGGCACCCCAGACCAAGTCGGCAATCATCCCTTTTCGCCAAGTCACTGTTCCCCGGCGAAAGCCGGGGTCCATGCGAGGCAGCGCTGTGCCATCTGGACCCGGCTTTCGCCGGGGGAACAGCTCCCGCCTTCGCGGGAGCATCGAGGTTCATTTAGAGCGTGACATCGAATGATCGTCATTGCGAGCGGCGAAGCCGCGCGGCAATCCAGAGCGTGCGCAGACCGCCCTGGATTGCTTCGCTCCGCTCGCAATGACGAAGCGGGTCTATCCAAAATCACGATGCCCTGAAAACGGATGCGATCTAGTTCCGCCCGGCGGTCAGCCCGCGCGCGATGACCTGCGCCTGGATTTCGGCCGCACCCTCGAAGATGTTGAGGATGCGCGCGTCGCACAGCACGCGGCTGATCTCATATTCGAGCGCGTAGCCGTTGCCGCCGTGGATCTGCAGCGCGGCGTCGGCGTTCGACCAGGCGGCGCGCGCGCCGAGCAGCTTCGCCATTCCGGCCTCGATGTCGCAGCGCTTGCCCGAGTCCTTGGCGCGCGCGGCGGCGTAGCTCAACTCGCGCGCGGCGACGAAATCGACGAGACTCATCGCCAGCTTGTCGGCGACGCGCGGGAAATGGACGATCGCCCTGCCGAACTGCTTGCGGGCGAGCGCATAGTCGAGCCCGAGTTCGAGCGCGCGCCGCGCCACCCCGACCGCGCGCGCCGCGGTCTGGATGCGCGCGCCCTCGAAAGTGCGCATGAGCTGCTTGAAGCCTTGCCCTTCCTCGCCGCCGAGCAGCGCGTCGGCCGGGGCCTGCATCGCGTCGAACTGCAGCGCATATTCGCGCATTCCGCGATAGCCGAGAACCTCGATCTCGCTGCCGCTCATCCCCGCGGCCGGGAAGGGGGCGGCATCGGTCCCGCGCGGCTTGGGGACCAGCAGCATCGACAGGCCAGCATAGCCCTTGGCATCGGCGACGGTGCGCGCGAGCAGCGTCATCAGGTCCGAGCGCGCGGCATGGGTGATCCAGTTTTTCGCGCCGTCGATCACCCAGCCGTCGCCGACCCGCCGCGCGCGCGTCTGGAGCGAGCCGAGGTCGGAGCCGGTGTCGGGCTCGGTGAACACCGCCGTCGGCAGTATCTCGCCGCTGGCGATCTTCGGCAGCCATTCGGCCTTCTGCGCGTCGGTGCCGCCCATCGCGATCAGTTCGCCCGCGATCTCCGACCGCGTGCCGAGCGACCCCGCGCCGATCCAGCCGCGCGACAGCTCCTCGGTGACGATGCACATGACGAGCTTGCCGAGGCCGAGCCCGCCGAATTCTTCCGCTATGCAAACGCCGAAGGTGCCGAGGTCTGCCATCGCCTGAACCGTGGCGTCGGGGATCAGGGCGTTGGCAAGGTGCCAGCCATGCGCGTGGGGGATGATCTCCGTTTCGGTAAAGCGTCGATACTGGTCGCGGACCGCGTCGAGGTCGGCGTCGTGCAGTGTCTCGCTCGGCCAATGCCCCTCGGCGAGCGCCGCAACGATGGCGGTGCGGGTCGCGGCATGGTCGGCGTCGAGCAGATCGGCGCAGGCATCGGCGAGCGTCCGGGCGGCCGCGCCGATGCCGAGGTCGGCCGGGCGGAAGATTTCATTCTGCCCCATCGGTAGCCCGCCGGCGAGCTGGCCGATGCCTTCGGCGAAGGCCAGCGTCGCGGTCTGCGCATCGATCGGGTTGGCGTCTGCACCGGCCTCGAGCCAGTCGAGCACGGCTTCCAGCGCCGCGACCGTCGTCGCGACCCATGCGAAGCCGTGCGCCGCGCGTTGCTCGGCGTCGATCGGGTTTGCAGCCAGCCGTGCGGCCAGCGCCCCTTGCGCCGTCGCGCGATAGGCTTGCGCCGCTGCAAGGACCTTATTCAGATGAGTGCCCATCACCTATGAATCCGTTCGCCCTGAGCTTGTCGAAGGGCCGTTCTTCTTTTCGGACGTTGCAGGGAAGAACCGTGCTTCGACAAGCTCAGCACGAACGGTCTTTGGCGGGGAGGGCAATTTATTGCCCATCGGCTCCATATCCCCTCAAACCGCGCGCTCGAAGATTGCGGCGATGCCCTGGCCGCCGCCGATGCACATCGTCTCCAGCCCGTAACGGCCGTCGCGGCGCACCAGTTCGCGCGTCAGATTGGCGAGGATGCGCCCGCCGGTCGCGCCGATCGGGTGGCCGAGCGAGATGCCCGATCCGTTGACGTTGAGTATCTCGTTGCGGCTGTCGTCGTCGGACCAGCCCCAGCCCTTGAGCACCGCGAGCACCTGCGGCGCGAAGGCTTCGTTGAGTTCGACGAGGTCGATGTCGTCCCAGCCGAGCCCATTGCGCGCGAACAGCCGCTCGACCGCGGGCACCGGTCCGATGCCCATGCGGCTCGGGTCGCATCCGGCGGCCGCCCAGCTATGGAACCAGGCGATGGGTTCGAGGCCGAGTTCGTCCAGCTTGTCCTCGGCGACGACGAGGCATGCGGCGGCGGCATCATTCTGCTGGCTGGCGTTGCCCGCGGTGACGACGCCGCCTTCCAGCGCGCGCAGCTTGCCCAGCGTCTCCATGCTCGCGTCGGCGCGATAGCCTTCGTCGTGCGCGAAGACGACCGGGTCGCCCTTCTTCTGCGGCACGCTGACCGGGACGAGTTCGTCGTCGAACAGACCCTTGTCCCACGCCGCCGCGGCGCGCTGGTGGCTGCGCACGGCGTAGGCGTCGGCCTGCTCGCGGGTGATGTTGTAATCCTTCGCCAGATTCTCGGCGGTCTCGATCATCCCGGTGATGACGCCGAAGCGCTCGACCGGCTGCGACATCACGCGGCCGCGCGTCAGCCGGTCGTGCAGCGTCAGATTGCCCGCGCGCACGCCCTTGCGAATGTCGGTCGTGTAATGTTCGACATTCGACATCGATTCGACGCCGCCCGCGACGACGATATCGGACATGCCCGTCTGCACCATCATCGCGGCATTGACGACCGCCTGCAGGCCCGAGCCGCAGCGGCGGTCGAGCTGATAGCCCGGCACTTCGATCGGCAGGCCCGCGGCAAGCCACGACCAATGTCCGATGCTCGGCGCCTCGCCATTGCCATAGCCCTGCGAAAAGACGACGTCGTCGACGCGCACGGGGTCGATCTTCGTGCGGTCGATCAGTGCCTTCAGGATGACGGCGCCCAGCTCTCCGGCGGTAACCGACGACAGGCTGCCGCCGAACTTGCCGACGGCGGTGCGGATCGGGGCGACGATGGCGGCGCGGCGCAGGGTCATTTCGGGTCTCCGTTCTGGACAGGGTCATTTAACTGCTTCGTCACCCCGGACTTGATCCGGGGTCCCGCTTGTCGACGTTGCTGAGCGGAACCCCGGATCAAGTCCGGGGTGACGAAAAAGGGGAGAGCGATCTCAACCGACACCGACGATTCCGGCATCGATCAGCCGGGCGATCTCGCTCGACGACAGCGACAGGCGGTCGGCCAGCACCTCTTCCGAATGCTCGCCGTTGCGCGGGGCGGGGCGGGGCGGCTGGCGGTCGGCCTGCGGGATCGTCGCGAAGGCGCCCGCGGCGGGATAGGCGAAGCCGCTCGGATTGGTCGCCTCCCCGAAGATCGGGTTGTCCGCCACCAGCGCCGGGTCGTTCGCGGCGTCGAGCATCGTGCGATAGGGCGAATGGACGATCCCGCCCGCGTCGAAGGCGGCGGCGAGGTCGGCGTGGTCGCGGCGCGCGATCGCCCGCTCGAACAGCGGATAGAGCGCGTCGCGGTGCGTGAAGCGCAGCCCGTCGTCCTTCGCGAAGGACACGCCGCGCTCCGCCTCAACCGCCGCGACGGCGTCGCCGAGGTCGAGCGCCGCGATCAGATTCGCCCATTGGCGCGGCGTGACGACGACGATCATCGTCCGCTGCCCGTCGCGCGTCGTGAAATCGCGGCCGAACAGGCCATAGACGGCGTTGCCCAGCCGCGGCCGGTTCGCGCCGCTATAGAGCACCTCGGCGATGCCGCCCATGTTGGCGACGGTGCCGATCGCGACGTCGGACAGCGGCAGGCGCACCTCGCCGCCGTCGCCGGTCGCGGCGCGCCGCTGGACCGCGGCGAGCAGCGCGAAGGCGGCATAGGCGCCGGTGAGCAGGTCCCACGCGGGCAGGACATGGTTGACCGGCTCCGGCCCCGCACCGGTGAGCATCGGATAGCCGACGCTGTTGTTCACCGTATAATCGAGCGCGGGCGATCCGTCGGCCCAGCCCATCACGCGGATGGTGATGAGGTCGGGGCGCTCTTCGGCCAGCAGGTCGTGCGACAGGAAGCCCTTGACCGGGAAATTGGTGACGAACTGCCCCGTCGCGCGCACCAGCGCCTGCAACAGTTCGCGCCCCTCGGGCCGGCCGAGGTCGAGCGCGACCGACTTCTTCGCGCGATTGAGATTTTCCCAATAGAGCGAATCGTTGTTTTCCGTGACCGGCCAGCGCCGGAAATCGGGACCGCCGCCGATCTGGTCGACGCGGATCACCTCGGCCCCGAACTGGGCGAGATACAGGCCCGCGGTGGGCGAGGCGACGAAGGACGACGCCTCGATGACGGACAGGCCGGGGAGGAGGTTATACATGGGCCGCTCCCTCTGGGGCCTCGATCGTGGCGGCCTTATCCATTCGCATGGAACTCGCGCAACATATGCTTGGCGATCTGAAGCTGAAGGATCTGCGTCGTTCCTTCGTAGATGCGATAGATGCGCGCGTCGCGGAAGAAGCGCTCGGCGTCATATTCGGCCAGATAGCCCGCGCCGCCATAGACCTGCACGCAGGCATCGACGACGCGGCCGCACATCTCGCTGGCGAAGACCTTGAACGCCGCGGCCTTGCGCAGGACATTCTCGCCCGCGTCGGCGCGGCGGGTGACATCCTCCATCATGCATTCGGCGGCATAGATGTCGATCTCGCTCTGCGCGAGCATCTGCTGGATGAGCTGGAAGCTCGCGATCGGCTCGCCGAACGCCTTGCGCTCGGTCGCATAGCGGACCGCGCTGTCGAGCGCGCGGCGGGCATAGGCGGTGGCGGCGGCGCCGACCGACATGCGGCCGTTGTCGAGGCTCATCATCGCATAGGCGAAGCCCTTGCCGAGTTCGCCGCCGAGCAGTGCCTCGCCGCCGACACGAACGTCGTCCATCACGATGTCGGCGATATGGCTGCCCGCCTGGCCCATCTTCTTGTCCGACTTGCCGATCGACACGCCCGGTGCGTCCATCGGCACGATGAAGGCCGAGACATGGGCATTCTTGGGCAGATTTTCCTTGCTCGTCCGCGCCATGATCAGCCCGACCTTCGCAAAGGGCGAATTGGTGATGTAACGCTTGGTGCCGTTCAGCACCCAGCCGTTGTCGGTCTGCGCCGCGCTGGTCTGGAGCCCCGCCGAGTCCGATCCCGATCCGGGTTCGGTCAGGCCGAAGCAGGCGATCTCGCCCGATGCGACGCGCGGCAGCCATTCGGCCTTCTGCGCCTCGGTCCCGCCATTCTTGAGCGCCGAGGTGAACATGCCGATGTTGATCGAGATGATCGACCGGAACGCTGGCATCGCATAGGACAGCGTGTGGATGGTGCGGATATACTGGCTGACGTTCATTCCCGCGCCGCCGAACTCCTCGGGGATGGTCAAGCCGAACAACCCCATGTCGCGCATTTCGGACAGGATGTCGTCGGGGATGCGGTCGGTCTCGATGATCTCCCTTTCGGCGGGGAGAAGGCGCTCGCTGACATAGCGGTCGAGCTGTTCGATGAACTGTTCGAAGACGTCGGCGTCCATTCCGGGGTTCTGCATCCCTTCGGTCCCTTCTTGTCGCCCGCGTTTGCGGAAAAGCCCTGATCGCTGTTTCGATCCTTGTCCGCCCACCGCGCGATGGCAATGATTTTCGCGCCTCGGCGCCGCGCGCTGCCGGCCGAATCGCTTCGGGTGTGGGCTAGGATGTTCCTCGACATTTTTCAATAAATGGAATTTGCTTTTCATCATCAGGAAAAATATGAAGGATGGATGAGCCAGCCGGTCCGGTCCGTCGCGCAAGCCTTTGCCATCCTGCGGCTGCTCGCCGATGGCGATGGCCTGACGCTGTCGGAGATCGGGCGCGCGCTCGACCTCAGCCCGTCGAGCTGTTTCAACCTGCTGAACACGCTGGTGGCCGAAGGGGCCATCGTGCGCGGCGCCGGCGGCAAGCGCTATCGGCTGGCGGGGCCATGGGACGGTTTCGAGGGATTGCGCGACCGGGCGGGGCGCTCGTTGATCGATCGCGCGCGGCCGCTGATGGCGCGGTTGGCGCAGCAAGGCGACGCCGCGGTCGGGCTGTGGAAAATGGCCTCGCGCGATCGGCTGCAACTCGTCGCGCACGCCGAAAGCGACGCCGTCATGCGGCTGCGGTTCGCCGATGCGCAGCGCCAGCCGCTCGGCGGCGGCGCGGCGGGCCGGGCGCTGGCGGCGGCGCAGCGCGTCGACGATGCCGAACTGGCGCGCCGCTATGCGCCCGTGCGCTGGCAGGCCGATCTGCCGTTCGACGTCTATGCCGCGCAGGTGCGCGAGGCGGCGGCGCGGGGCTATGCGATCGACCGCGGTTTCGCGCATCGCGGGATATGGACGGTCGCGGTCGGCATCGCCGACGTGGCGCCCGGCTTCTGCCTGTCGGCCTCGATCGTCGCGGGGTCGCGGGGGGAGGCGGAGGTCGCGCAGCTCGCCGCCGCGCTTGGGCAGCTTCGCGCGCGGCTCGTCGCCGATCAATAGCTCCGCGGCAGGCCGAGAACATGCTCGGCGAGGAAGGAGAGGATCAGGTTGGTCGAGATCGGCGCGACCTGATAGAGGCGCGTCTCGCGGAACTTGCGCTCGACGTCATATTCCTCGGCGAAACCGAAGCCGCCGTGCGTCTGGATGCAGACATTGCCCGCCTCGCTCGACGCGTCGGCGGCGAGCATCTTCGCCATGTTTGCCTCGGCGCCGTTCGGCTGCCCGGCTTCGTAGAGCCGGGCCGCTTCGTGCACCATCAGTTCGGCCGCGCGCATGTTGGCATAGGCACGCGCGATCGGGAAGGCGATGCCCTGATTCTGGCCGATCGCGCGGCCGAAGACGTGGCGTTCGTTCGCATAATCGGCCGATTTCTTCGTGAACCATTTGGCGTCGCCGACGCATTCGGCGGCGATCAGCACGCGTTCGGCATTCATGCCCGACAGGATGTAGCGAAAGCCTTTTCCTTCCTCTCCCAGCAGGTTGGCCGCCGGGATGCGCATATTGTCGAAGAAAATCTCGGTCGTCGCATGGTTCATCATCGTGCGGATTGGCCGGATCGTCAGCGAACCGTCGGCGAGCGCCGCCTTCATGTCGACGATGAAGGTCGAAAGGCCGTCGGTCTTCTTCGCGGCCCGGTCGCGGGGCGTGGTGCGCGCGAGCAGCAGCATCAGGTCGCTGTGCTCGGCGCGGCTGGTCCAGATCTTCTGGCCATTGACGACATAATCGTCGCCCCCGTCCTTCGACGGGGCAGGCTCGCGGACCGCCACGGTGCGCAGGGCGGTGGTGTCGGTGCCGCTCGTCGGTTCGGTGACGCCGAAGGCCTGCAGGCGCAGTTCGCCGGTCGCGATCTTCGGCAGATAGGCGCGCTTCTGCTCTTCGGAGCCGTGGCGCAGGATCGTCCCCATCGTATACATCTGCGCGTGGCAGGCGCCGCCGTTGCAGCCTTCGGCCTGAATCGTCTCGAGGATCGCGACCGCCGCCGACAGGCCCAGCCCCGATCCGCCATATTCATCCGGGATCAGCACCGACAGATAGCCTGCGTCGGTCAGCGCCTTGACGAACGCCGTCGGATATTCGCGCTTCGCATCGAGCTCGCGCCAATATTCGCCCGGAAACTCGGCGCACAGGCGGCGCACGCCCTCGCGGATTTCGGGAAAATGCTCGGCATCATAGGGGCTGAGGTGCATGGTCGGTCCTATCGCTGGGTCAGGTCGCGGCGCTGCCGCTCATGATCTGTCGGCCGTCGCCGGCAAAGGCGGCCAGCTCGATCGCGTCGCCGCCGCCGCGCAGCACGAGCTGTAGCGGCTCGCCGCAGATCGCCGGCGACAGGCCGCGAAAGGCGAAGCGGGTCAGGCTATTGTCGCCGAAATGGCGCTGCGCGAGGTCGAGGAGCAAAGTCGCGGTAAGCGGGCCGTGGACGACCAGCCCGCGATAACGCTCCGCATCGCGCGCATAGGGCAGATCGTAATGGATGCGGTGGCTGTTGAAGGTCAGCGCCGAATAGCGGAAAAGCAGCGGCTCGTTCGGGGTCATCGGGCGATGGGCGTCCCATGCCGCCGCGTCGAAGCCCGCCGCGCCCGGCGGGGGCGGGGAGAGCGGCGCATCGGGGGGCGCCGCTTCGCGAAACACGATCGATTGCGTCTCGCGCAGCGCGAGCGCATCGCCGGCGTGCGTCCGATGTTCGATCGTGACGAACAGCAGCTTGCCCGATCCGCCCTGCTTTTCGGCGATCGCGGCGATGCGCGAGCGGCGCGCAATCGTCTCTCCGACGTGCAGCGGGCGCAGGAATTCGACCTCGCTCGACGCCCACATGCGGCGCGGCAGCGGCGCGGGCGGCATGAAGCTGTCTTCGCTCTCGTCGCGTCGCGGATGGCCGTCGATGCCGAGCTGCGCGGTCGGCGCATCGGGCAGGCCGAGGCACCAGTGGAACCCCTGCGGCACCGCGCCGTCGGACGTCGGCCCGCGGTCGAGCGTCGCGAGCCACCGCGCCAGCGCCGACGTGTCGATCCGATCGCGCCGTTCCTCCTCGCGCCCGATCCAGCCTTGCCATTCGCTCATGCGGCGCCTCCGTCAGACGGGGTCATAGGGAAAGACATGCGCCGACACCTCGTCGGCGCGCGCGAAGGCGGGACGAAAGGCGGGGATCAGTTCGTCGGCGATCGTTTCCGCCGTCCAGCCATCGAGCTTCACCATCGATCGCACCGGGCGCGGCTTCGAGAACAGGAGAATCTCGTTCTTGCGCACGCTGAAGATCTGGTTGGTGACATCGCGCGACAGGTCGGAGGCGAGGTAGGCGACGAGCGGGGCGATCTTGTCCGCCGACATCTCCTGCATCCGCCGGACGCGCTCCTGCTGCTCGGGGGTTTCGGCGGGGATCGACGAGGTCATGCGGCTCCACGCGAAGGGCGCGATGCAGTTCGACCGCACCCCGACGCGCGCCATGTCGAGCGCGATCGACTGCGACAGCGCCACGACGCCCAGCTTCGCCGCCGAATAATTGGCCTGACCGATGTTGCCGATCAGGCCGCTGGTCGAGGTGAAATGGATGAAGCTGCCCGACTGCTGCTCGCGAAAATGGGGCGTCGCGGCCTTCGAGACGTTGAAGACGCCGGTCAGGTTGACGTCGATGACGCTTTTCCAGTCCTCATAGCTCATCTTGTGCCAGATGGTGTCGCGCAGGATGCCGGCATTGTTCACGACCGCGTCGATGCGGCCGAAGCGCGCGACGGCATCCTCGACGATGCCCGCGGCCTCCTTCGGATCGGCGACGTTGCCGAAATTGGCGACCGCCTTGCCACCCGCGGCGATGATGGCGTTGGCGGTGGCTTCGGCGGGAGCGGTGTCGCCGCCATCGCCCGCCTGCGCGACGCCGGGGTCGTTGACGACGACGGCCGCGCCCTGCGCCGCGCAGTGCAGCGCCAGCTCGCGGCCGATCCCGCGCCCCGCGCCGGTGATCGCGACGACTTTCCCTTCGAGGCATCCGCTCACTTCGTCTCTCCCCGTGAATCCGCGTTGCGCCGCTTGATAGCGATTTTCGGCGCCGGGGCCAGAGCGCGTGATCGCGCCGCGCGCGAAGGGCGATCAAGGATATCGCAAGACTTGTCGCCTAGGGACTGGCGCCAATCGGTTACGGGAATGCAGCCCAGGAGCGTCAGGACCATGGTTTCCAGCGATTCCCGTTCTTCGCTTCGGATGCGATGGGCGCTCGCCGCGCTTCTGCCGCTTCTGCTGCTGCTTCACGGCGTCGAAGCCATGAGCCTGCACGGGCATGTCGGCAGCGATTACCGGATTTTCTACGACAGCGTGCGGCGGCTGCTCGCCGATCCCGCGACCCTATATGCGCCCGACGCGCGGGAGAGCCTGCAGGGCTATCTGTATCCGCCGCCCGCAGCCCTGCTGTTCCTGCCGCTGCTCCTCGGGTCGGTCGAGCAGGGCTTTGCGATCGCCAGCGTCGTGATCGTCGTATGCGGCGTGCTGTCCTGCCTGATGTGGCTGAGCCTGACGCGCGAGGCGCTGGGCCTGCGGCGTGATTGGCTCGCGGCGCTCGTGATCGTGGCGCTGGCAACCTCGACCGGCGCGATGCTCGCCGTCCGGCAGGGACAGGTCGGCACGATCATCCTGTTCCTGTGCGTCGCGGCGGTCTGGCTCGACAGCCGCGGCTGGCCGAAGCTGGCCGGCGCGCTGATCGCCGCCGGCTGCTGGATCAAGATCTATCCGGTGCTGATGCTGTTCTGGCTTTTCTGCCGGCCGCAGTGGCGCCCGATGCTGACCGGGTTCGTCATCGCCGCCGTCGGCATTCCGCTCGTGGCGCTCGTCAAGGTGCCGCCCGCCCTCTATCTGGACTATTTCCAGACCCAGCTTCCCGCCATGTCGGGCCGCGCGATCGTCCATATCGACAACCAGTCGATCGCCGCCATCGTCACACGGCTCGATCTTCCGCTCGAGGTTTATTCCCTGTCCTATCGGACCGCGCCGCTGCCGGGCTGGCTGCGCGGCGGCGTCGTCCTGGCGATGCTGGGGGCGATGGCGGCGATCGTGCTGCGGGTACGGAGGACCGGCGCGCCGGCCCTGACCGTCGCGAGCTGGGCGACCGCTATCGCCTGCCTCGTCGCTCCGCTGGGGTGGGGGCACACCTATGTCCTGCTGTTTCCGCTGTTCGTCCAGCTCTGCCGCGTGTCGCTCGCCCGCATCGAGGCCGGCGAGGGCTGGGGCGAAGCCGTCGCCATCGGGCTCTGCTATCTGGCGCTGCTCCCGCCGGGCTATCACCGGCTGGCGATCGCGGAGATGCTGCCCGGCTGGGCGGCGCAGCTCTTCTACGCCCGCTATGCGGTCGTCGCGCTCGTGCTGCTGGCGATAAGCTGGCGCCAGTTGGGCCGGGAGGGCAAGGCCGCGCGTCCGGCCTGACGCGCCCGGCCGTCAGGGCGAAACGGGGGCCGGGGAGCGGGCCGAGGCCGGCGCACCGACCGGAATCGCCGGCATCGCGCCGCCCGAATCCTCCAGTTCCACCGCCGCGATGGCCACCGTCTCGCCCAGCTTGGCGGCGAGGATCGCCGCCTGCTGCGCGGCAAGGTTCGCCACCGCGACCTCGATCCGCATCCAGCCGCGATCGAGCGAGGCCGACAGGCTGGTCGGCACGATCGCGCGCTGCGCGAAGAAACCGGCGACGCGCGGTAGCGATTGCGGGTCGGCGAGCGCCTCGATCCGAAAGCGGTGCATTCAGGCCGCCGCCCGCCGCTGCGCGTCGGCGATCACCTCTTCGGCCATTTCGTCGGCGACGAGCGCGGGCGAACGCGCCTCGCGCGCCGCGCGTTCGAGCAGCGCCGCGACCCGCGGGGCGATGGCGGCGACGCGTTCGGCGACCTCGGCCGGGCCTTCGCCCAGATATTCGGCCGACACGCTGATGATCCCGCCCGCATTGGCGACATAGTCGGGAACATAGGCGACGCCGCGTTCGTGCAGCAGGTCCGCGACATCGGGCGTCGCCAGCTGATTGTTCGCGGCACCGCACACCAGCCGCGCCTTGAGCGCCGCGACCGTGTCGCGGGTCAGCGCGCCGCCGAGCGCGCAGGGCGCGAAGATGTCGACCTCGACCGTCGCGATCTCGTCGACCCCGACCACCCGCGCATCGAGGATCGCGCGCAGCCGGTCGCGCCGCACCGGGTCGGGATCGGCGATGACCAGCTTCGCGCCCGCATCGGCCAGGTGGCGACAGAGCTCGGCGCCGACGTGGCCGGTGCCCTGCACCGCGACGGTCAGCCCGGCCAGGTCGCGGCCGAGCGCGAAGCCCGCCGCCGCCTGCATCGATTCGAACACGCCGCGCGCGGTCCATGGCGACGGATCGCCACCGGCGCGTCCCTTCGCGGGCGGCAGCCCCGCGACATGGCGCGTCACGCCCGCGATCTCCTGCATGTCGGCGACCGTGGTCCCGACGTCCTCGGCAGTGACATAGAGCCCGCCCAGTCCCTCGACCACGCGGCCGAAGGCTCGGAACAGCGCCGCGCGGTCGTAATCGCCCGCTGGTTTCCGCAGCACCGCCTTGGCGCCGCCGAAGGGCAGGTCGGCGAGCGCATTCTTGTAGCTCATCCCCTCGGCGAGGCGCAGCGCGTCGGCGAGCGCGCTGTCGGCGTCGGGATAGCTCCAGAAGCGGCAGCCCCCGGCACCCGGCCCGAGCGCGGTCGAATGGATGGCGATCACGCCGTCGAGTTGCGCTTCGGCATCGTACAGGCGAACGCATTCGACCGGGGGCGTCAGGCGGGCAGGGCGGGCAACCATCATCTTGCTCCTCGAAATGATGCCCGATCATCGCATCCGCGAGGCGAACAATCTTGCTCGCTTTTCAAGGGTGCCGGCACGATTATGGGATATTATTGCCGGATAAATCGGTTTATAAGGAATAAATGACCGACCTTGACCCGTTCGAGATAAAAATCCTCCGCGAATTGCAGCGCGATGCCAACCAGACGACGGCCGAGATCGCCGAGCGCGTCGGGCTGTCGGTGTCGCCCTGCTGGCGCCGCATCGACCGGCTCGAACGCCACGGCTTCATCCGCAAGCGCGTTGCGATCGTCGACCGGCGCCGGGTCGGACTCAACGCACATGTCTTCGCGCAGGTGAAGCTCAACGCGCATGGCCGCGCCAACCTCGACGAATTCAGCGCGGCGATCCGGTCCTTTCCGGAAGTGCTCGACGCCTATGTGCTGATGGGGTCGATGGATTTCATGCTGCGCGTCGTCGCGAAGGACATCGACGCCTATGAGCGCTTCTTCTTCGACCAGCTCAGCAAGCTGCCGGGGGTGCAGGAAATCAACTCGACCGTCGCGCTGTCGGAAATCAAGTCGACGACCGAATTACCGCTCGGCTGACCCGCCCGCGTCTCAGCCGATGGTCTGCGCCAGTTCGCGGTTCAGCCACAGCGCGACGAGCGTGCCGATCGCACCCGACAGCAGATAGGCGCCCGCCGCGATCAGGCCGAAAGCGCTCGACAGCCACAGCGCGACCAGCGGCGCGAAGCCGGCGCCGAACAGCCAGGCGAGGTCGGAGGTGAAGGCCGATCCGGTATAGCGGTGGCGCTGGTCGAAGTTCGACGACAGCGCCCCCGACGACTGGCCGAAAGCCAGCCCGAGGAGCAGGAAGCCGAGGATCATGAACACCGCCTCGCCCATCTCGCCGGCGCCGAGCAGTTGCGGTGCGAAGCCGCTGAACGCCGCGATCGCGGCGGCGGTGACGCCCAGCACGGTGCGCCGCCCGACCCGGTCGGCGAGATAGCCCGAGGCGATGATCGCGAACACGCCGACCACCGCCGCGATCGCCTCGATCGCCAGGAAGCGCGCGGGCGTTTCCTCGGTGAACAGGAACACCCACGACAGCGGAAACACCGTTACCATGTGAAAGAGCGCGAAGCTGCACAGCGGCGCGAAAGCGCCCACCGCGATCACCTTCCATTCGGACCGCAGCGTCTCGGTCAGCGGCGCGGGTTCGAGTTCCTTGTCCTCGAACAGCGCGGCATATTCGGGGGTGACGACGATGCGCAGCCGCGCGAACAGCGCGACGACGTTGATCGCGAAGGCGACGAAGAAGGGGTAGCGCCAACCCCAGTCGAGGAAATCTTGCGCGGGCAGTGCCGCGATCAGGAACATGAACAGCAGGCTGGCGACGATCAGGCCGAGCGGCGCGCCGAGTTGCGGGATCATCGCGTACCAGCCGCGCTTGCCCTCCGGCGCGTTGATCGCGAGCAGCGAGGCGAGCCCGTCCCACGACCCGCCCAGCGCGACGCCCTGACCCATGCGAAACAGCGCGAGCAGCAGCGCCGACCCGATACCGATCGTCGCATGGCCGGGCAGGAAGGCGATTGCCGCGGTCGATCCGCCGAGCAGGAACAGCGCGTTGGTCAGCTTGGCGCCGCGGCCATAGGTGCGGTCGATCCAGGTGAAGAGGACGGTCCCGACCGGCCGCGCGAAAAAGGCGAGCGAGAAGATCGCGAACGACCACAGCGTGCCGTCGACCGGATCGAGATGCGGAAAGACCAGCTTCGGGAACACCAGCACCGACGCGATCGCATAGACGAAAAAGTCGAAAAACTCCGACGTCCGGCCTATGATGACTCCGATGGCTATTTCGCCGGGAGAGATGCGATGGCCAACATCGTAGAGCGCGCGCGCATCGCGTTCGGCCTGGGTGGTGGAAGGCGCGTTTTCGGCAGACATGGCAGACGTCCTGCTTCTGGGCGTCGCTGGCGCGGCGCGAGTCGATCATAGGGCAAAAGCGCCCGTTATGAAATCGCCCCTGCGCGATCGTCGCCGCTCGCGGGATTGGACAAAATGTCCTATGGGCTGCGTAACAAAGGAGGCCTAGGCGCGCGTCATGCCCAGTCATCTCCCCCGTTCGGCCGCGTGGAAGCGGTTGCTGCCGCTTGCCGCGCTGCCCCTGCTCGCCGGATGCGGCCTGGTCGTGCTCGATCCGGCCGGCGACGTCGCGAGGCAGCAGGGCGACCTGATCCTGATCTCGACCGGGCTGATGCTGCTGATCATCGTTCCGGTGATGCTGCTGACCATCTTCTTCGCGTGGCGCTATCGCGCGGGCAACAAGGACGCGACCTACAAGCCCGACTGGGACCATTCGACCCAGCTCGAACTGGTGATCTGGTCGGCGCCGCTGCTGATCATCATCTGCCTCGGCGCGATCACCTGGGTCGCGACGCACCTGCTCGATCCCTATCGCCCGCTCGCGCGCACCGGGCCGGGACAGGCGGTCGCGGCAGAGGTGCAGCCGCTCGACGTGGAGGTCGTCGCGCTCGACTGGAAATGGCTGTTCATCTATCCCGAACAGGGCGTCGCGACGGTCAACGAACTCGCGGTGCCCGCGCATCGCCCGCTGCGTTTCCGCATCTCGGCCTCTTCGGTGATGAACAGCTTCTATGTCCCGGCGCTCGCGGGGCAGATCTATGCGATGCCGGGAATGGAGACCAAACTGCACGGCGTCTTCAACGAAACCGGCAATTTCACCGGCTTTTCGGCCAATTACTCGGGCGCCGGATTTTCCAACATGCGCTTCGCGGTGAAAAGCCTGCCGCCCGCGGCCTTCGACCGGTGGGTGGCGCAGACCAAGGCTTCGGAGGGCGGGACGCTCGACCGGCTGACCTATCTGCGGCTCGAACGGCCGAGCGAGAAGGAACCGGTTCGCCGGTTCGCCGCGGTCGAGCCGCAGCTTTTCGACGCCGTGGTCAACATGTGCGTCGAACCCGGCAAAATGTGCATGCACGACATGATGTCGATCGACGCGAAGGGCGGGGCGGGGATCGCGGGCATCCACAACATCCGCGACATCGCCTATGACAAGTTCGCCGCGCGCGGCAGCACCGACATCGCGCGCTGGAGCCTGCGCTATGTCGCGGCGCTGTGCAGTTCGCCGCTGATGCGCGGCGAGCGGCCCGATGCCACGCCGGTGAATCCCGAACGGCTGAAGGGCGAAGGGCTGCCCGTTCCCGGCGCCGGTCCGGGGCGCACCGCGCTCAATGCTCCCGCCACCCGCCCGATGTCCTGACCGAGATCGCCATGACCCCCTCTTCCCATCCCGCCACCGATCCGATCTTCGGCCGCCTGTCGCTCGACGCGATTCCGCTGCACGAACCGATCCTGATCTTCACCTTCCTCGGCGTCGCCGTCGGCGGCCTCGTGCTGCTCGGGCTGATCACCCGCTATCGCCTCTGGGGCTATCTGTGGACCGAGTGGTTCACGACCGTCGATCACAAGCGGATCGGGATCATGTACATGATCCTGGGCCTGATCATGTTCCTGCGCGGCTTCGCCGACGCGGTGATGATGCGGCTTCAGCAGGCGATGGCCTTTGGCGGGTCGGAGGGCTATCTGCCCGCGCACCATTACGACCAGATCTTCACCGCGCACGGCGTGATCATGATCTTCTTCGTCGCGATGCCCTTCATCACCGGGCTGATGAACTATATCGTCCCGCTCCAGATCGGCGCGCGCGACGTCTCCTTTCCCTTCCTCAACAATTTCAGCTTCTGGATGACGACCGCGGGCGCGCTATTGTGCATGGTCTCGCTGTTCATCGGCGAGTTCGCGCAGACCGGCTGGCTCGCCTATCCGCCGCTGTCGGGGCTGGCCTACAGTCCCAACGTCGGGGTCGATTATTATATCTGGTCGCTCCAGATCGCCGGGGTCGGGACGACCCTGTCGGGGATCAACCTGATCGTCACCATCCTGAAGCTGCGCGCGCCGGGTATGCGGATGATGAAGATGCCCGTCTTCACCTGGACCAGCCTGTGCGCGAACATCCTGATCGTCGCGACCTTCCCGGTGCTGACCGCGACGCTCGCGCTGCTCAGCCTCGACCGCTACGTCGGCACCAATTTCTTCACCAACGATTTCGGCGGCTCGCCGATGATGTACGTGAACCTGATCTGGATATGGGGCCATCCGGAGGTCTATATCCTGATCCTGCCGCTGTTCGGCGTCTATTCCGAAGTCACCGCGACCTTCTCCGGCAAGAAGCTCTTCGGCTATACCTCGATGGTCTATGCGACGGTGTGCATCACCATCCTGTCGTATCTCGTCTGGCTGCACCATTTCTTCACCATGGGATCGGGCGCCAGCGTCAACAGCTTCTTCGGCATCACCACGATGGTGATCTCGATCCCGACGGGGGCAAAGCTGTTCAACTGGCTGTTCACCATGTATCGCGGCCGCATCCGCTTCGAACTGCCGATGATGTGGACGGTCGCCTTCATGCTGACCTTCGTGATCGGCGGCATGACCGGGGTGCTGCTCGCGGTGCCGCCCGCCGATTTCGTGCTGCACAATTCGCTGTTCCTGATCGCGCATTTCCACAACGTCATTATCGGCGGCGTCGTGTTCGGCGTGTTCGCGGCGATCAACTACTGGTGGCCCAAGGCGCTCGGCTTCAAGCTCGACGTGTTCTGGGGCAAGGTCAGCTTCTGGTGCTGGGTCGTCGGTTTCTGGGTCGCCTTCATGCCGCTCTACATCCTCGGCCTGATGGGGGTGACGCGGCGGATGCGCGTGTTCGACGACCCGAGCCTGCAGATATGGTTCGTCGTCGCCGGGGTGGGCGCCGCGCTGATCGCGATGGGGATCGTCGCGATGCTGATCCAGTTCGGGGTCAGCATCTGGCGGCGCCACGATCTGCGCGACGAAAGCGGCGACCCATGGGACGGCCGCACCCTCGAATGGGCGACGAGCTCGCCGCCGCCCGACTATAATTTCGCCTTCACGCCGCTGATCCACGACCTCGATGCGTGGCACGACATGAAGCGGCGCGGGCACCAGCGGCCGGTCGCGGGCTTCCGGGCGATCCACATGCCGGGCAACACCGGCGCCGGAATCATCCTGGCGGGGATCAGCCTGGTGATGGGCTTCGCGCTGGTCTGGCACATCTGGTGGCTCGCGGGGCTGAGCTTCGCCGGGCTGATCGGCGGTGCGATCGCCCATACGTTCAACTACAAGCGCGACTTCGACATCCCGGCGGCGACCGTGGCCGAGGTGGAAGAAGCGCGCACCCGCCAGCTCGCGGCGGCCGGAGCCTGATCGCATGAGCCATCCCACGCCGTCCGCCGCCGCCGAGCCGGTGTCCTTCTACCAGCTCGAGGAACATACGCATCCCGAGGGGCACAGCACGATGCTGGGCTTCTGGATCTACCTGATGAGCGACTGCCTCATCTTCTCGATCCTCTTCGCCTGCTATGCGGTGCTTGGCGGCAGCTATGCCGCGGGGCCGGCGCCGAAGGATCTGTTCGACCTGCCGCTCGTCGCGCTCAACACCGCGATGCTGCTCTTCTCGTCGATCACCTACGGTTTTGCCGTGCTCCAGATGCAGCAGGGGCGCGTCCGGGGGACGCAGCTCTGGCTGGCGGTGACCGCGCTGTTCGGCGCCGCCTTCCTGGGGATCGAGCTTTACGAATTCCATCACCTGATCGAGATCGGCGCGACGCCGCAGCGCAGCGCCTTCCTGTCGAGCTTCTTCACCCTGGTCGGCACGCACGGTCTGCACGTCACCTTCGGCATCGTCTGGCTGGTCACGCTGATGGTTCAGCTCGGCCGCCACGGGCTGATCGCCGCCAACCGCCGCCGCGTCATGTGCCTGTCGATGTTCTGGCATTTCCTCGACGTCATCTGGATCGGCGTCTTCACGATCGTCTACCTGCTGGGAGTGCTGCGATGACCCCCGACCCCCATGGAGAGCAAGTCGCCGGCGGGCACGCCGAGATCGAGATGCCGCACGCGTCGATGCGCGACTATGCGATCGGCTTCCTGCTGTCGGTGGTGCTCACCGCCATCCCCTTCTGGCTGGTGATGACGCGGCCGCTGGAGGCCGGCGCGACCGCGGCGATCATCATGGTCTTCGCGGTCGCGCAGATCATCGTCCACATGGTCTATTTCCTGCACATGACGCCGAAGGCGGAGGGCGGCTGGTCGCTGACCTCGCTCGTGTTCACGATCATCATCCTCGCCATCGCGCTGGCAGGGTCGCTGTGGGTGATGCATCACCTCAACACCAACATGATGCCGATGCCGCACGACATGAGCCAGCTTCCGTGACGGCGACCCGCCGCGCGGTCCTCGCCGCGGCGGCGCTGTTCGTGACCGCCTGCCTGCTCGCGCTCGGCGTGTGGCAGCTCGAACGGCGCGTCTGGAAGCATGCGCTGATCGCCGCGGTCGAGACGCGCCTCCATGCCGATCCCGTCGTCGCGCCCGGACCGGCGGCTTGGCCCACGATCCGCGCCGACACCGACGCCTATCGCCGCATCCGCGCCCGCGGCACCTTTCGCCACGACCGCGAGACGCTGGTGCAGGCGGTGACGGCGCGCGGCGGCGGCTATTGGGTGCTGACTCCGCTCGAGACGCCGGGCTTCACCCTGCTCGTCAACCGCGGCTTCGTGCCGCCGGGCAAGCGCGATCCGCGGGCGCGCGCCGCGGGGAATCCCGCCGGCCCCGTCACCGTGGCCGGCCTGCTGCGCGTCACCGAGCCGGGCGGTGCTTTCCTGCGATCGAACGATCCCGCCGCGAACCGCTGGTATTCGCGCGATGTCGCCGCGATCGCGCAGGCACGCGGGCTGGGGCGCGTCGCGCCCTATTTCCTCGACGCCGACGCGGCGCCCAACGCCGGCGGCTATCCGGTCGGCGGGCTGACGGTGGTGAAATTCGCCGACAACCATCTGGTCTATGCACTGACCTGGTTCGGCCTCGCGTTCATCAGCCTCTATTTTGCGTGGCGGTTGTGGCGTCCCTATAAAGAGGCCTGATGACCGCCATTCCCGATCCATCGCTGGCGCTGCCCGAGGCCGACGCCGGGCGCCGCAACCTGACGCTGCTGATCCAGCTCCGCTGGCTCGCGGTCGGGGGGCAGCTCGCGACGATCGGCATCGCGACCGGCCTGATGGGCATCACCCTGCCGCTCGTCCCGCTGCTCGCCACCATCCTGCTGCTCGCCTCGATCAACGTGGCGAGCCGCGTGCGGCTGCATCGCGGCGGCGCCGTGACCAATGGCGAGCTGACCGCCGCGCTGCTGTTCGACGTCGCGGCGCTGGCGTGGCAGCTTCATCACAGCGGCGGTCTCGCCAACCCCTTCGCCTCGCTGTTCCTGCTCCAGGTCGTGATCGGCGCCATCCTGCTCACGCCGCGCTCGTCATGGGCGATCGTCGCCGCGACGCTCGCCGCGCTTGCGGCGCTGCGCATCGGGCCGACGCCGCTGGTGCTGCCGCCGCGCTATGCCGGCGATCCGCTCGGCCTCTATCTCAAGGGCAGCTTCGTCTGCTTCGTGCTGATCGCGGTGCTGCTCGTCGCCTTCGTCACGCGGATCAGCCGCAACCTGCGCGACCGCGACGCGGCGCTCGCCGCCGCGCGCCAGCGGGCGGCCGAAGAGGATCATATCGTCCGCATGGGACTGCTCGCATCGGGCGCCGCGCACGAACTGGGGACGCCGCTGTCGACGCTGTCGGTGCTGATCGGCGACTGGAAAGGGGCGCCGCGCTTCGCGGCCGATGCCGAATTGCAGGAGGACCTCGCCGACATGGATGCGGCGGTCCAGCGCTGCAAGACGATCGTCGGCGGCATATTGATGTCGGCCGGCGAGGCGCGCGGCGAGGCGCCGCAGCTCACGACGATGCGCCGTTTCCTGACCGAGATCGTCGAGGATTCGCGCGCCGCGCGCATGCCGGGGACGGTCGCGTTCAACGACCTGTTCGGCGCCGATGTCGCGATCGTGTCCGATCCTGCCTTGCGCCAGGTCATCGGCAATGTCGTCGACAATGCCGCGGAGGTGTCGCCCGACTGGATCGGCATCACCGCGTCGCGCGACGGCGACATGGCGGTGATCGAGATCGTCGACCGCGGCCCCGGCTTCAGCGACGAGATGCTCGAACATTTCGGACAGCCCTATCGCTCGACCAAGGGCAGGCCGGGCGGCGGGCTCGGGCTGTTCCTGCTCGTCAATGTCGTGCGCAAGCTGGGCGGCGGCGCCAGCGTGACGAACCGCGCGGCGGGCGGCGCGCGGGTGCGCATCTTCCTGCCGCTGTCCGCGCTCGCGCCCCCCGAAGGAGAGCCATGATGGCCGATCAGAGAATGCTGGTGATCGTCGAGGATGACGAGGCCTTTGCGCGCACGCTCCGGCGCTCGTTCGAACGGCGCGGTTATCGGGTCGAGGTCGCGCACGATCCGGAGGAACTCGCCGATCTGCTCGGACGCTTTCGCCCGGGCTATGCCGTCGTCGACCTCAAGCTCGGCAACGCGTCCGGCCTCGCCTGCGTGCAGACGCTGCGCGCGTCGGACGCGGCGATGCGGATCGTCGTGCTCACCGGCTTCGCGAGCATCGCCACCGCGGTCGAGGCGATCAAGCTCGGCGCCTCCTACTATCTTGCCAAGCCATCGAACACCGACGACATCGAGGCGGCGTTCGACCGTGCGGAGGGCAATGTCGACGCGCCGCTCGACGCGCGTCCGTCGTCGATCAAGACCGTCGAGTGGGAGCATATCCACCAGACGCTCGTCGAGACCGGCTTCAACATCTCCGAAACCGCGCGGCGGCTCGGCATGCACCGCCGCACGCTCGCCCGGAAGCTGGAGAAGCGGCAGATACGATAGGCGCGGCCGGTGTTGGGCGGTAAAAATTACTATTCCATGGCCTGTGGGATTCGGATTTCGGCGCGGTTTCTCCCTTTCGTCACCCTAAACTTGTTTGGCGTTTACATCCTTGAGACAGGGATGCTGGCGTTCCCCGGCGAAAGCCGGGGTCCATGCGAGGCAGCGCTGTGCCATCTGGACCCCGGCTTTCGCCGGGGAACGCTCACCTGTCGGAAGGGGATAATTGCGAACTTGCTTCAGAGCTTGCCCCGGACCCGATCCGGGGGTCCATGGTCTGCCCTCGAATGAAAGGCGGCGCAGAAGGGGAGGTCCGGCCATGGATGCTGAAACGAGTTCAGCATGACGGACGGAGGAGGCAGCGCGCCGAAATTCGAATCCCTACAGACCATAGAGCCTGACGCCATGAGCTGGAATCGTCATTGCGAGGAGCGAAGCGACGCGGCAATCCAGAGTGGGCGCGACCGCTCTGGATTGCTTCCCCCGGATCAGATCCGGGGCCGCAATGACGAAGCGGGGCAATCCCATGTCAACACCGTCTAACCATATGGGGGCCGCGACCGATTGCCATGCCGGGTTCGATCGCGCATGGGCAGGGCAGGATTCGATCAGGAGAGCAGGTGATGGGCGTATCGGAACGGGCGCGGGAGATCGGCGAGCGGGTGGAGGCGTTCGTTCGCGACGTCGTCGCCCCCTATGAAAGCGACGCGCGGCGCGATCATCACGGCGCGCCGACCGACGAACTGGTCGCGGAACTCAAAGAAAAGGCGCGCGCCGCGGGCGTGCTCACGCCGCATATCCTGACCGACGGCGACCATCTGACGCAGGTCGAGACGGCGTGGGTGCTGCAAAAGACCGGTCTGTCGCCGCTCGGCCCGCTGGCGTGCAACACCGGCGCGCCCGACGAAGGCAACATGTATCTGCTCGGCAAGGTCGGCAGTCCCGACCTTAAGGAACGCTTCCTGAAGCCGCTGGTCGAAGGCCGCGCGCGCTCGGCCTTCTTCATGACCGAACCGGCCGACGAGGGCGGTGCGGGGTCCGATCCCTCGATGATGAAGACGAACTGCCGGATGGACGGCAATCATTGGGTCATCAACGGCCGCAAGGCGTTCATCACCGGCGCCGACGGCGCGAAGGTCGGCATCGTGATGGCAAAGGCGGAGGATGTCGCGCAGGGGGGCGGCGCGTGCATGTTCCTCGTCGATCTGCCCGACCCGGCGATCCGCATCGACCATGTGCCGAACACGATCGACAGCTCGATGCCCGGCGGTCACGCGACGGTGACGATCGACAATCTGCGCGTTCCCGCCGACCAGATGCTGGGCGAGGCGGGCGAGGGGTTCAAATATGCGCAGGTCCGCCTGTCGCCGGCGCGCCTGTCGCACTGCATGCGCTGGCACGGCGCCTGCCAGCGCGCGCACGAGATCGCGAGCGACTATGCCAATCGCCGCATGGCCTTCGGCAAGCCGCTGATCGAGCATGAGGGGGTCGGCTTCATGCTCGCCGAGAATCTGATCGACCTCAAGCAGGCCGAACTGATGATCCGCTGGTGCGCCGAGGTGCTCGACACCGGCTCGCTCGGCACGACCGAAAGCTCGATGGCGAAGGTCGCGGTGTCGGAGGCGCTGATGCGCATCGCCGACCGCTGCGTCCAGGTGATGGGCGGCACCGGCGTCACCGACAAGACGATCGTCGAGCAGGTGTTCCGCGAGGTCCGCGCCTTCCGCATCTACGACGGCCCGACCGAGGTCCACAAATGGAGTCTCGCCAAGAAGATCAAGCGCGACTGGAAAGCCGCGCAGGGGTAGGGAGGCGCCGCTGCGGCGGTTTGCGTTACGGTTTGTTGGGATTCAGAGTTCGGCACGGTTTTTCCCTTTCGTCACCCTGAACTTGTTTCAGGGTCCATGGTCTGCCCTCACCTGAAAGGCGGCGCAAAAGGAGAGGTCCGGCCATGGATGCTGAAACGAGTTCAGCATGACGATGGATGAAGCGGTGCGCCGAACTCCGAATCCCCACAGGCCATGGAGCATCGTGCGTTAATCCGTGTATATAGCCTTCAGACAAGTAGGGGGCTTGCTCTCCCACGCAAGAGCGTGTTCCCCGGCGAAGGCCGGGGTCCAGATGGCATGGTGCCGCTCCGCGTGGACCCCGGCTTTCGCCGGGGAACGGCACCTGTCTGAAAGGGGACAATTGCCGACTTGATCCGGGGTCCGCACGAACGGCAGAGAGGGCGATACGGATTTGACGCACTCGCCTCAGGGCAGCACCCGCCCCTCGTCGCGCCCCGGCATCGGCGCGAAGATGCGCAGCGCTGGCGCCGATAGCGCGAGCCATGCCGCCGCGGCGAACAGCGCCACCGGCAGCGACCACAGGTCGGCGACCAGCCCGAGCAGATAGGCGCCCAGCGCCATCCCGCCGAACGTCACCGCCTGATAGATCGACAGGCAGCGCCCGAGGATCGATTCGGGCGAACGAAGCTGCATCGCGACGTTGAGCGTCGTCAGCGTCGATACCCACATCGCCCCCGTGACGAACGAGGCGACGAGAAGGAGCGGCAGGCTGCGCGTCACCGCGACCGGGATCAGCGCGGCGGCGAAGATCAGCGCCGAGGCGCCGACCACCGTCTCGCTGCCCCAGCGCCGCCGCATTGCGCCGATCCCCAGCGCGGCGCAGATCGATCCCGCGCCGAAGGCGGCGAGGCACAGGCCATAGACGATCTCCGTCCCGTGCAGCCGGTCGCGCACCAGCGACGGCAGCAGCGCCTGGAAACTCGCCGCGCCCAGCCCGAAGACGAGTCCGCGCGCCAATATGCGGCGCAGCGGGTCCGACTGCGCGCAGAAGCGCATGCCGGTGGCGATCGCGGCGAGGATCGGCGTGCGCTTGGGCGGGGTGATGTCGGGGCGCCAGCGCAGCAGCACGAGGATCAGCGCGACATAGCTGAGCGCGTTGAGCGCGAAGGCGGGTGCGGGGCCGGTCAGCGAGATCAGCAGGCCGCCGAGTGCCGGCCCGACGCTGCGCGCGAGGTTGAAGGCGATGGTGTTGAGCGCGATCGCCTGCGGCAGATGCTCGTGCCCGACCTGAAGCCGGACGGAGGCCTGCCACGCCGGCGCGTTGAGCGCGGTGCCGCAGCCGACTGCGAGCGTGAAGCACAGCAGCAGCACCGGGCTCATCGCGCCGATCCATGTCGTCACGGTCAGCGCCGCCGAGACGACCAGCATCGCGCTCTGTGCCGCGAGCATCACGCGGCGCCGGTCGAAATTGTCGGCGATCGCGCCCGCGAAGATGCCGAGCAGCATGATCGGGATCGACGCGCTCGCCTGTACCAGCGCGACGAACTGATGCGACGGCGTCAGTTCGGTCATCAGCCAGGCGGCGGCGACCGACTGGATCATCGACCCCATGTTCGACGCGAGGTTGGCGATCCAGATCGCGCGGAAGGCGGGAAACCGGAACGGAGCGAGCGCGGAGGATGAGGGGGATGGGGAAGGAGCGGGGGAGCCGGCGTCGATCACGCCGACCCGCCTAGCCGCGCCGCGAAAACCCCGCAAGCCCGCGCCGGCGCGATGCGCCATCCGTGCGTTCGACGCGCCCTTGAAATATTCGTGCGCCCCCCACTGGCGCGGATCGGCCTGACTGGTTACATGGGCCGCCACCGAACGAATCGCGCGCGCCGCTTCCCGGCCCGGGGGGCAGACGCCGCCCGCACCAGAAAGTGGCAACCCATGGAAATCATCACCGGCCTGACCTTCGACGACGTGTTGCTGGTCCCCGGCCCCTCGGACATGTTGCCGTCCGAAGCCAATCTCTCGACCCGGCTCACCCGCGACATCGGGCTCAACATCCCGATCCTCTCCTCGGCGATGGACACGGTGACCGAAGCCGACATGGCGATCCTGATGGCGCAGATCGGCGGCATCGGCGTTCTCCACCGCAACCTGACGGTCGAGGAACAGGCGGCCGCCGTCCGCCAGGTCAAGCGTTATGAAAGCGGGATGATCGTCAACCCGATCACCATCACCCCCGATGCGCCGCTGTCCTATGCGATCGCGCTGATGGAGCAGCACCGCATCTCGGGCATTCCGGTGGTCGAACCGGGCGGCAAGCTCGTCGGCATCCTGACCCACCGCGACGTGCGCTTCGCCGACAACCCCGGCCAGCCGGTGCGCGAACTGATGACCGCCGACAACCTCGCCACCGTGCGTCCGGGCGTCAGCCAGGAGGAAGCACGCAAGTTGCTTCACCAGCGCCGCATCGAAAAGCTGCTCGTCGTCGACGGCGACTATCGCTGCATCGGGCTGATCACCGTCAAGGACATGGAAAAGGCGGTGACCTTCCCCGACGCGACCAAGGATGCCGCTGGCCGACTGCGCGTCGCGGCGGCCACCAACACCGGCGATTCGGGGGTCGAGCGCGCCGCGGCGCTGATCGACGCCGAATGCGACCTGATCGTCGTCGACACGGCGCACGGCCACAGCCGCATGGTCGGCGCGACGGTCGAGAAGATCAAGAAACTGTCGAACCGGGTGCAGATCCTTGCGGGCAATGTCGCGACCGGCGACGCGACCCGCGCGCTGATCGACGCCGGCGCCGACGGGGTCAAGGTCGGCATCGGCCCGGGCTCGATCTGCACGACGCGGATCGTCGCCGGCGTCGGCGTGCCGCAATTGACCGCGATCCTCGACAGTGTCGAGGAAGCGGCGAAGCATAATGTTCCGGTCATCGCCGACGGTGGCCTGCGGACCTCGGGCGACATCGCCAAGGCGCTGGCGGCGGGGGCGTCGAGCGTGATGGTCGGATCGCTGCTCGCCGGCACGGCCGAGGCGCCGGGCGAAACCTTCCTCTACCAGGGGCGCACTTACAAGAGCTATCGCGGCATGGGCAGCGTCGGTGCGATGGCGCGTGGTTCGGCCGACCGCTATTTCCAGCAGGATATCAAGGACCAGATGAAGCTGGTCCCCGAGGGCATCGAGGGTCAGGTGCCGTTCAAGGGTCCCGCGAAGGACGTGATCCACCAGCTCGTCGGCGGGGTGAAGGCCGCGATGGGCTATACCGGCAGCCGCACCCTCAAGGATCTGCGCGAGCGCGCGAAATTCGTGCGCATCACCAACGCCGGCCTTCGCGAAAGCCATGTCCACGACGTTTCGATCACCCGCGAGGCGCCCAACTATCCGGCAGGCTGAGAGGTCGTCATTGCGAGGAGCGTGGCGACGAAGCAATCTCCGGCCACCGTCATGCCATACCGCCAGCTGGAGATTGCTTTCCCCGACTTTCGCCGGGTTGCAATGACGAGGGAAGGTTGACGCCATGACTCCCGCAGCCCGCCTCCAGACCGCGATCGAGATTCTCGACGCCATCGCGGCATCGGCGCGCGACGGCGGCCCGCCCGCCGATGCCCTGATTGCCGAGGCGATGCGCGCGCGGCGCTATGCGGGATCGAAAGACCGCCGCGCGATCCGCGCCCTCGTTTACGACGCGATCCGCGCGGTGCGTTCGGCGCCGCCATCGGGGCGTGCCGCGATGCTGGCGCTTGCCGATGGTGATCCCGAGCTTGCGGCGCTGTTCGACGGCTCGCCCTATGGCCCCCAACCGATCGCCGATGCCGATCCGCGCGCCGAAACCGGCCTGGCGGCGCCGGCGCTGATCGACCTGTTCGATCCGCTCGTCGGCGCAGGGGAAGGCGGAGCGATGCTCGACCGCGCTGCGCTCGACTTGCGGGTCAATCGCCTCAAGGCGACGCGCGACGGGCTGGCCAAACTCTTTCCTGATGGCGAGACGATCGCGGGCGCGCCCGACGGCTGGCGCTTGCCCCCCGAAACCGCCGCCGCGCAGCATCCTGCCTATGGCGAAGGGCTGTTCGAGGTGCAGGACGCCGCCAGCCAATATGCCGCGGCTGCGCTCGATGCCGCGACGGGGATGCGGATCGTTGACCTGTGTGCGGGCGGCGGCGGCAAGACGCTCGCCATTGCTTCCTGTACCGGCGATGCGGCCGATATCCTTGCCTGCGACACCAATCGCGCGCGGCTGCGCCAGCTTGCCCCGCGCGCCGAGCGCGCGGGGGCGACGCGGATCGAAACGCGGCTGCTCGACCCGGGCAAGGAGATCGACGTGCTCGCCGACTGGCGCGGCCGGGCCGACCGCGTCTTCGTCGATGCGCCCTGTTCGGGCAGCGGTACGTGGCGCCGCAGCCCCGAATTGCGCTGGCGCCTCACCCCCTTGCGGCTCGACCGTCATCTGGCCGACCAGGCGAAACTGATCGCGCTCGGCGCCGAACTTGTGGCGCCGGGGGGCAAACTTCTTTATGCTGTCTGCTCGATCATCGCGCGCGAGGGGCGGGCCCAGGTGGACGAATTTCTCGACCGGCATCCCGGCTGGACAGCCGACGGCGGCTATCTGCCCGCGGGCATTGGGCGCGCGGCGGGCAGGGGTTTCCTGCTCACGCCGGCGCACGACCGCTGCGACGGCTTTTTCCTCGCACGGCTGACGGCGCCATGTTAGGCTCGCCGCGGATGCGAAGATGGGAGAATGCAATGCGCGTCAGTTTTCTGGCTCTCGGCGCCGGGCTTGTACTGGCCAGCCTGCCCACCGCATCCGACGCGCAGCGCGCCGACAATGACATTCTCCCGCGCTCGGTCGCCCTCCAGCATGAGGGCGAGAATGCGCAGCGCGCGGGCAATCTCGACGGCGCGATCGACTATTATGAATCGGCGCTCGCCGCCGATCCGCGCAACCGTTCGGCGATCGTCGCGCTCGCGCAGGTAGCGCGCGCGCAGGGGCTGCCGGGTAAGGCGATCGCCCTGTATCGAGAGGCGTTGCTGCTCGAACCCAATGATGTCGTCGCGCTGGCCGGGCAGGGCGAGGCGCTTGCCGACAAGGGCGCGCTCGAACTGGCGCGCGAGAAACTTGCCGACGCGCGCCGCGTTTGTTCGGACGCATGCCCGCAGGTCGCGGCGCTCGAAAAGGCGATCGACGCCGGCGCGTCGAAGCGCGTCGTCGCGGCCGAAGCGATCGCACCCAAGCCGGTGGTGACGACGGCGAACCCGCCGAGCGGACAGAATTAGGTCGACTGGCCGCCCAGCACTCGCGCCAGCGTAACCCATTCGGTGACACTCACCGTTTCGGCGCGCCGCGTCGGATCGATCCCGATGCGTTCGAGCGCCTCGACCGCGCCCGACAGACCTTTGAGACTCTGCCGCAGCATTTTGCGGCGCTGGCCGAAGCCTTTTTCGGTCAGTTTCGACAGCAGCGCCGGGTCGACGCCCTCGGGCTGGTCGCCGGGGGTCAGGTGGACGATCGCCGACATCACCTTGGGCGGCGGGGTAAAGGCCGATCGGTGGACCTTCATCGCAATCCGCGCGTTCGATCTCCACTGTGCGAGCACCGCGAGGCGGCCATAGGCGCTGGTGCCGACCGGCGCGACGATGCGCTCGGCGACCTCAAGTTGGAACATCAGCGTTAGCGACCGCCACAGCGGCGGCCATGCGCGCGGCTCCAGCCAGCGGGTGAACAGCGCGGTTCCGACGTTATACGGCAGGTTGGCGACGATATGGTAAGGGCCGCCCGCCAGCGCGTCGGCGTCGATCGCCATCGCATCGTCCGAAATCACCGTCAGGCGCCCATCGAAGGCTGCGGACAATTCGCTGAGCAGCGGCAGGCAGCGCGCGTCGCGCTCGACCGCGATCACGCGCGCGCCGGCACGCAGCAGCGCGCGCGTCAGGCCGCCGGGGCCGGGACCGACCTCGAACACCGTGGCGTCCGCGAGGTCGCCGGGCAGCGCCGCGATCCGGTCGAGCAACTGCTCGTCGAACAGGAAATTCTGCCCCAGCGCCTTGCTCGCCGACAGGCCGTGCGCGCGGACCGTCTCGCGCAGCGGCGGCAGCGGACGCGACGGGTCCTGCGTCACTTCGCGGCTGCGCAGCCGGCCTCGCGCATCGCGGCCATGCGCGCTGCCATCGCGATCGCGGCGATCGTCGGTCCCGGATCGGCCTGGCCGGTTCCGGCGATGTTGAAGGCGGTGCCATGGTCGGGCGAGGTGCGCACGATCGGCAACCCCAGCGTCAGGTTGACGCCGTCGTGGAAATGCAGCGCCTTGAACGGCGCCAGCGCCTGGTCGTGATAGGCGCACAGCAGCGCGTCATAGCGGTCGCGGATGCCGGGTGCGAACAGCGCGTCGGCGGCGAGCGGTCCGTCGATGGCCAGCCCATCCTCGGCCAGTGCCGCCAATGCGGGCACGATGATCCGGGTCTCCTCGTCGCCGAGCCGGCCGCTTTCGCCCGCATGCGGATTGACGCCGGCGATGGCGAGGCGCGGGTGCGCGATCCCGAAATCGCGCTTCAGCCCGCGCGCGACGATCCGCGCCTTGGCGACGATCAGGTCGCTCGTCAGCCGTTCGGGCACCTCGGCGAGCGGGATGTGCACGGTCAGCGGCACGACGCGCAGCGCCGGGCCCGCCAGCATCATCACCGCGTTGGTCGCGGTGACGCCGCAGCGTTCGGCGATGAACTCGGTCTGACCGGGGTGGGTGTAGCCGATGCTTTGCAGCGCATGCTTGGACACCGGACCGGTGACGAGCGCCGATGCGGCCGGGGTTCGGGTCAACCCGATGCCGGTTTCGAGCGCGTGGAGCGCGCAGGTCGCGCCCGCCGCGGTCGGTTCGCCGGGAGTCAGCGCGCCGCTGTCCTCGAGGTGCCAGACAGGCAGTGCCTCGGCGAAGGCGGCGACCACTTCGGCCATGTCGCCGACGCGCGCGACCGGGCCGTCCCACACGGCGGCGATCGCGGCCGCATCGCCGATCGCGACGAAGGGGGGCAGGTTATGCTCGCGGCGCGCCATCCAGGCGCGCGCCACGACTTCAGGACCGACGCCCGCCGGATCACCCATGGTGACGGCGATCGGCGGTCGATGAGGGACGGCGGTCATCAGCTATATTCGATCACAGCATCCCGGCGCAGGTCGCGCAGATAGCGCTGGGCGCGCTTGTTCACTTTTTCGTCGAGCAGACGCTGCTCGATCTGCTGCAGATCGGGGGCCGACGCGCTTTGCGGCATATCGCGCCCGCACAGCACGAGGACGCTGATCCCCTCGTCGACCGCGCCGAATGGTTGAGAGGTCTGACCGACCTGCAGGTCCATCATCGTCGCCTGCAGCGGTGCCGGAAGCTGGCGCATCAGGATGTCGCGCGCCACCACCGAGGCGCCAAGGCTCTGCGCCACGGCATCGGCGGCGCCGCAGCCGGCGATGGTCTTCGTCGCTTCGGTGAACTTGCCGGCCAGTTCGCTTGCCTGCGCCGGCGTCGTGCCCGGCGCGAAGTTGAGCGAAATCTGCTTGAGGCTGAGCACCGCATCGCGCGGATCGGCGGTCAGCACCTGGCGCCGGTCGACCATCAGCAGGATCGACATGCCGCCGGGCACCTCGATCGGGCCGACGAACTGTCCGGGCTCCATCTGCGCCGCGGCCTGCGCCATCGAGGGAGGAAGCTGGCCCGGCCGGACCCAGCCGAGATCGCCCCCGACGACGGCGGTCGACGCTTCGGAGAATTGCCGCGCATAGGCCGCGAACGACCCGCCGCTGCGCAGCGCCTCCATGATCTTGCGCGCATTATCTGCGACCGCCGCGGCATTCTCGGGCGTCGCCGACAGATAGATTTCGCCGAGGTGGAATTCGTCCTGTCCCTTGGCCTCGTTGAGCCGCTTGACCACCGCTTCGACCTCCTCGGTCGACACGTTGGTCGTCGACTGGACGTTGCGTGCGAGCAGCCGGTCCCAGGCGAACTCGCCCCGGATCTGCTGCTTCACCGCGCTCGCCGACGATCCCTTGGACTTCAGATATTCGGCGAACTGATCGGGCGTCTGCCGGAAGCGCGCCGCGAGCTGGGCGAACTGCTGATCGATCATCGCCTCGTCGATCGTGATATCGGCGGCGCGCGCTTCCTGAATCTGAAGCTTTTCATCGATCAGGTTGCTGAATATCTGCTGGCGCAGCCGCTGCTCCTCCTCGGGCGGCAGCACCATGTCGCTGTTGGCGATGCGGATCAGCGCCAGCCGCTGCTCGATGTCGGTCGACGTGATGATCTCGCCGTTCACTGTCGCCGAGGGGCGATAGACGTTGGGCTTGGCATCGCCATAGAGCTGGACGTTGCCGGGGATGTTGAGGCTGGTGGTCGGCGTCTCATCGTCCGAAACGGTCTGCGCCAGCACCGGCGTCATACCCGCGGCCGCGACGGCAAGCAGGCCGATCATGGTCGAAAATCTGGTCATCTTCACCCTATTCGAGAAATATCGCGACGCTCCGTATCAGCCGGAATGCCTGCTGGTCCAGCGCAATCGGCCGTTCGGACCCGTTCGTCTTTCGGATAGGCGCGCGTCGCTGAACGCAAGCTGAGCGGGCCGCGCCTAGAAACCGAGGTTGCGGAACGCGATACGGAAGGAAAAGCTGTTGCCGCGGCGCGCGTCGCCGGTGTCGATATAGTCGCGACGCCAGGTCAGCGCGATCGACAGGCAATCGTCGTCATAGGCAATGCCGAGCCGGTGGCGAATCGGCTCCCACCCGTCGGAAGTGGCGCTCGGGTCGTCTTTCTTGCCGGTAAGGTCGACGATCGCCGAACCGAAGAGCGACCAGTTGCGGGCGACCGCGACGCGGCCGCCGGCGCGCACCTCCTCGCGGTCCTGCAGATCCTCGCCGAGCAGCAGGATGTCGCGGTTCAGCCGCGAATAGCCGAGCACGGCATAGGTCGACTGGCTGCCGATCGTCGCGTCGAACTCGTTGCGCCGCACCGCCAGATTGTCCTTGTCGAGCCGGAAGCGATGCGTGAGGCGCAGGAAATCCCGATAGGCGACGGTCGTCCGACCGACGATGTCCGAGGTGCGGTTGGTCAGGCCGGTGCCGTTCGGAAACAGGCTGGGCTTGTCCGAAAGGCGATAGCTCTGGCCGATCACCGTGTTGATGTTGAAACCGGGGCGGCTGTAGTTCCATTCGAAGCCATAGGTGATGCGCGCGCCGTCCTCGAACCGGTCGTAGCCGTTGAAGCGGTTGATCGCGAAGAGATTGCTGTCCTCCAGGTCGAAGGCGCGCGAATCCTCGTTCGGGATGTCGAGGTTCTTGAGCGGCGGGGTCGCCACAACCTGTATGCGCGGGGTCAGCGTCTGCGTACCGCCCAGCAGCTCGCCGATGAAGGGCCAGCGCATGTCGGCGGCGATCGCGGCGATGCCGCGCCCCTGCCAGCCCGACTTGCCGCGATAGCCGGGAATGGCGGTGAGCAGATTCTCATCGCTGTGATAGATATCGCCGCGCACCATGGCGGTCAGCGCGATTTCCTGCCCCAGCCCCGTCAGGCCGCGCAGATCCCAGCGCGCGCCGGCGAAGGCGCGCTGCGTGTCCTGTCCGGCCGTCCGCCCGATCGCCAGCGTGTTCAGTTGCAGCTCGAACTGCCCGCCGAGCCACGGATCGTCGAGCCGCTGGCGATAGTCGATGATCGGCAGCGCGACCGGCTGCTGCCCTTGCACGTCGTTGACGCGCAGCGTCTGCGTCGCCCAGCCCGCGATCGACAGATAGCTTTGTCCGCCGATCCGTTCGACCTCGAAGGTCGAGCGCAGCCGGTCGTCGCGGCTGATGTCATAGCGCCGCATGAAGGTTCGGTCGCTTGCGATGCGGCCCGAATAGGTGAGGCTCCAGCGCGGATCGAACTGGAACTTGCCCGCGCTTTCCAGATAGCCGCGGAATTCCTTGGTCGAACGCGTCGGCGCGCCGACGAGCGGTACCACCGAACTGTGGGTCGCATAGCCGTTGATGCGGAACGAGCCGATATCGGTCAGCGCGCGGAACTCACCCTCCAGCATCGGCGCGGCGCCGGTATAGAGGTGCGGCGTGATCGTCAGGTCGCGGTCGGGCGCGAGGCGAAGATAATAGGGCAGGGCGAATTCGAACCCGTTGGTCCGGTCGATCCGCACCTCGGGGACCAGGATGCCGCTGCCCGCCTCGCTGTTCGCCGGATGGCTCAATCCGGGCAACGGGATCAGCGGCAGGCCGAATATCTCGACCCGCGCGCCCTTGTAGCGCACCTTGTTCTTCGTGCGGTCGTACAGCACGCGCACGGCGCGAATCTGCCAGCTAGGCTTTTTCGGGCAACCGGCCGCGTCCTCGACCGGGCAGGGCGTATAGGCGGCGTTTTCCAGCTCGATATTGCCGTTGTCGAAGCGGGTGCCCTTCACCGCCGCAAGCCGCGCGCCGTTGTCGAGCACGACCAGCAGATTCTCGACCACCCCGTCGCGCAGGCTGTCGGTCAGGACGATGCGGTCGCCATAGGCGGTGTCGCCTTCGGGATTCTTGATCGCCACGTCGCCCTCGGCGACGACCTCGCCGGTCTTGCGGTTCCACGTCACCTTGTCGGCGCGCATCGATATGGTGTCGCGGTTCATCGCGACATTGCCCTCTGCGACGACGATTTCGCTGTCGGTGTCGTAGTTCAGATTGTCGGCGGCAAAGCCAATCTGCTGCTCATCCGCCGGATCGGGCGCGTCGGTCGTGACGGGCGACACCGCGGGCGTCTGGAGGTCGGGTTCGTCCTGCGCGGCGGCGGACGGTGCCTCGCGCGCCTGCTGCGCGAACGCCTGGCTTGCGAACAGGGCAAGGCCGCTCGCGGTCGCCAGCCCGAAGGCCCGCACACCCGTCGTCGGTCGGAACAAAGCCCAGTTCATCGAATCCCTTTGTCCCACATCTCGCTAGCGTCCGCCCGGACTGGATCGGCTGCTTTGTTTTTGCAACTCGCAGGCGAAACCCCTATCGGTCCGGCACGTTCCAATCAATCGTCGCATAAGAAAGTAGGTCCATGGACATTCAGTTTGTCGCGCAAATCGCTGCGTCCGCCGACGTTGTCGCCTTTCCGGTCCGCAAAGGGGGCGCTTCCGCGCTCGGTGCGCTGCTCGGGGCGCTCGCGGCTCAGACGCGGTTCGACGGCGCGGCGGGCACGGTGGCGGAGACCGCGGCGATCGACGGCGATCAGGCAAGGCGGTTGCTGCTCGTCGGCATCGGCGAAGGAACGACGCACGACCTAGAGCGCGGCGGCGCGGCGCTCACCGCACGGTTGCAGACGAGCGGCGTCGGGACGGTGCATGTCGATTTCGCGAGCGCCGGGCAGAGCGACGAGGACGATGTTCTCGCCTTCGCGATGGGCGTGAAGCTGCGCAACTGGCGGATCGACACCTATCGCACCCGGCTGGCCGACACCGCGAAGCCCAGCCTGCAGAAGGTCGTCATCGCGTCGCCCGCAGGCGACCTGTCGGCGCGCTGGGGCCGCCAGTCGGCGGTCGCCGACGGCGTCGCGCTGACCCAGACGCTCGTCGCCGAGCCGCCCAACATCCTCTATCCCGAAAGCTTCGTCGAGCGCTGCCGGCATCTCTCCGACCTCGGCGTCGAGATCGAGGTGCTCGACGAACGGCAGATGAAGACGCTCGGCATGGGGGCGCTGCTCGGCGTCGCGCAGGGTTCGACGCGTCCGCCGCGGCTCCTGGTGATGCGCTGGAACGGCGGGAATTCCGGCGATGCGCCGGTCGCCTTCGTCGGCAAGGGCGTCACCTTCGACACCGGCGGCATCAGCCTGAAGCCGGGCCCCGGCATGGACATGATGAAATGGGACATGGGCGGCGGCGGCGCGGTCGCGGGCGCGATGAAGGCGATCGCCGGGCGCAAGGCGAAGGCGAATGTCGTCGGCGTCATCGGGCTGGTCGAAAATATGCCCGACGGCAACGCGCAGCGGCCCGGCGACATCGTCACCACCCTGTCGGGCCAGACGGTCGAGGTGCTCAACACCGACGCTGAAGGCCGCCTCGTGCTGTGCGACGCGATCGCCTGGGTCCAGCAGGCCTGCTCACCCAAGGTGATCGTCGACCTCGCGACGCTGACCGGGGCGATGGTGATCGCGCTCGGCCACGAATATGCCGGGATGTTCGCGAACGACGACGATCTGGCGGCGAAGCTGATCGAAGCGGGCGAGGCGAGCGGCAACAAGCTGTGGCGCTTCCCGCTGTCGCCGGCCTACGACAAGCTGCTCGACAGCCCGGTCGCCGACATGAAGAACATCGGCCCGCGCGAGGCCGGGTCGATCACCGCGGCGCAGTTCCTCAAGCGCTTCGTCGGCGAAGGCGTCGCCTGGGCGCATCTCGACATCGCGGGCATGGCGTGGGCCGACAAGGACGGCCCGGTGTGGGCGAAGGGCGCGACCGGCTACGGCGTGCGGCTGCTCGACCGCTATATCGCCGACAATCACGAGGGCTGAAGCCCGAGGTGGCCCGCGTCGATTTCTATCGGCTGACCCGCGATCCCGTCGAGCGGGTGCTTCCCGCGATCGCGGCGCGCATCCTGGACGGCGGCGACCGGCTGCTGGTGGTCGCCGCGTCGGCGATGCAGCGGCAGGCGATCGACGAGGCGTTGTGGACGCTCCAGCCAGCGAGCTTCCTGCCGCATGGCGCCGCCGGATCGCCCGACGAGGCGATCGAGCCGATCCTGCTGGCGGGGACGCTCGACACGGCGCCCGCGAACGGGGCGCGGCTCGTCGCGCTTGCCGACGGCGCGTGGCGCGAAGAGGCGCTCGGCTTCGACCGCGTATTCCTGCTGTTCGACAACAGCCGGATCGACGATGCCCGCGCGACGTGGCGCGCGCTGGGCAAGGCCGAAGGCGTGGAGCTTCATTTCTGGAAGCAGGACGAGCGCGGGCGCTGGTCCGAGGGACCCTGACCCGTCATGTGACGGCCATCACCGACACGCTGCGGTGCGCTTGTCAGAGTCGGTCGCGATCGACCGGGGGTGACAGGCGGGAATCCGTCCGATAGCCTGCCGGCCAGCAGGAGGATCATGATGACGACGCGCCTTTTCTCTTCGCTTCCTCTCGGCGTCGCGGCTGCCGCCGCGTTGCTCGTGGCGGGTTGTGGATCGAAGTCCGAGACCGAGGTCGCTAGCGGCACTGTCACCGATCCCGAGACCGGCGAAAAGACCGACTACAAGATCACCAGCAGCGCCGACAGCGAAGAGGGCAATATCAGCATCAGGACCGAGGACGGCGAGATGCGCTTCGGCGGCGGCGCTGCCAATGCGAAGCTGCCGGCGGGCATCGCGCCCTTTCCGGGTGCGAAGATGACCGGGGGCTTCGCCGCCTCGGGCAAGGATGGCGACGGCGGCATGGCGAGCTTCGAGGCGAAGGCGAAGGCCGCCGACGTCATTGCCCATTTCCGCAATCAGGCCGAGGGCGCTGGCATGAAGGTGACGACTGAGGTCAAGGCGGGCGACACGCTGATGCTGGGCGCGGAAAAGGAAGGCGCGGACAAGACGGGGATCCAGGTCACGGCGACCCAGGCGGGCGATATGGTCAACGGCACCGTCACCTATAGCACCGGCGGCTGATCGCCGCGGCTCGCGCGGCTTTCGCTCTTTTCTTGCGGTGCGGCAAAAGCGCGGCTAGAGGCGCGCGCATTCCAGACACAGCAAGGCAGGAGCTTTCCCCATGGCGGTCACCCGCACCTTTTCGATCATCAAGCCCGACGCGACGCGTCGCAACCTGACCGGCGCCGTCACCAAGGCGCTCGAAGACGCCGGGCTACGCGTCGTCGCATCGAAGCGCGTCCACATGACCCGCGAGCAGGCCGAGGGTTTCTACGCGGTTCACAAGGAACGCCCCTTCTTCGGCGATCTGGTCGCCTTCATGACCTCTGGCCCCGTCGTCGTGCAGGTTCTCGAAGGCGAGGACGCCGTGAAGCGCAACCGCGACATCATGGGCGCGACCAACCCGGCCGACGCCGCCGAAGGTACGATCCGCAAGAGCTTTGCCGAGAGCATCGAGGCGAACTCGGTCCACGGCAGCGACAGCGACGAGAACGCGGCGATCGAGATCGCCTTCTTCTTCAAGCCCGAAGAAATCGTCGGCTGAGCGAGGCCTCCAGCGATATCCGACAAGGCCGCCGGAGCGATCCGGCGGCCTTTTCCTTATGCGTCACAGCAACGGGCTGAGCGTCGCGACCAGATTCTGCCACAGGCGGCGCACCGTGCCGACGTTCGCAATGGTCTCCGCCGTGACCGGCGTCGACTGCGCCAGATAGGCATCCTGCCGGGCGCGGATATCGGCGGAGAAACGCTGGTCGGCGAACAGGATATTATTCTCGAAGTTGAGTTCGAAGCTGCGCCGGTCGAGATTCGCCGACCCGATCAGCACCACCTCGCCATCGACGACCATCGTCTTGGCGTGGAGCAGGCCCGGACCGAATTCGTAAAGGCGGACGCCCGCCGCGATCAGCGGCTCGTAATAGCTGCGGCTTGTATTGGCGACGATCCGGCTGTCGTTGCGGCGGGGCAGGATCATCGTCGTCGTGACGCCGCGCCGCGCGGTGTCGAGCAGCGCGCAGATCAGCTGTTCGTCGGGCACGAAATAGGGGGTGGTGATCACCAGTTCGCGCCGCGCGGCATGGATCAGCGAGGTGAAGCAGGCGGTCATCGCGGGATAGGACAGGTTGGGGCCGGTGCCGATCACCTGCGCCGCGATCCCGGGATCGGCGGCGGGGGGCGGCTCGGCCGCATCGCCCAGCAGGTCGCCGATGTCGTCGCCATGCTCCGATTCCCAGTCGGCGGCGAAGACGAACTGGCAGTCGCGCACGACCGGCCCTTCCCATCGCGTCATGATGTCGATCCACGGCGCATAGCGCGACTTGATGCGGAACTCGGGATCGGCGAGATTCTGGCTGCCGCACCAGGCGATGCGGTTGTCGACGATGAGCTGCTTGCGGTGGTTGCGCAGGTCGAAGCGGCCGCGGATCAGCGTCCAGACCAGCCCGCCGATCGGCAGCGCGATCCGCGCGTCGACCCCGGCGTTGCGCAGCGCGATCCAGTGCGCCGATCGGATGAAACCGCGCGAGCCGAGCGCGTCGGCCAGCACGCGCACCTTCACCCCGCGCTGCGCCGCGCGGATCAGCGCATCCTTGATGCGAAAGCCGTTGTTGTCGGCGAGCCAGATATAGAAACACAGGTGAACGGTCGATTTCGCCGCGTCGATGTCGGCGACCATCTCGCGGATCGCGGCATTGCCGTCGGCGGCCAGATGCGCGCGATTGCCCAGCGTCGGGGGCAGGGCGTTCACCGTCTCGGCGAGCGCGAAGGGCGCGGCATAAGGCGTCTTCGCCAGCTTTCTGCGCGCTGCCGCCTTTTCGCTCGGATGCGGCAGATGCGCCTCGATCTGCCGGTATCGCGCGCGCCGTTTCGCGCTGATCCGCGCTTCGCCGAGCAGCAGATAGGCGACGACGCCGACCACCGGGACCGCGATCGCGGCGATCAGCCAGGCGAGGCGCGAGGCGGGCTCGCGTTGCGGGCGCAGCAGGATACGCGCGATCACGGTCGCATAGACCGCGATCCACAGGATCGTCAGGACGAAGGCGATGTCGGACCGCATCGCCCTTCATTCACCCGGCTTTTGCCGAAAAGGCCAGCGGCAATCCGCCCGGCGTCAGAATTCGTCCGCGACCGCCATCAGCCCGGCGAGCTTCTTCGGCGCGACCGCGCGCCAGCTTCGCGCGATCCGGGCGCCGAGGTCGTCCCAGTCGTTGTCGCCCGTATCGAGCCGGATGCCGATCCAGCCGTCGCCGAAATAGGCGGGACGGAAATGCCGCTCCGCGTCCTGCTCGATCAGCAGCGCCTGCTCCTCGGCGCCGCTGATCTTGACGAGCAGCGCGGTGCGTCCGTCGCCGTGGTGATCGTGGCTGAACCAGGCGAATTTCTTGCCCTTGACGATTCCGAAGCAGGGCATGCCGTGCGACAGCGTCTCCTCGGCCTCGGGCATCGCCATCGCCAGTTCGCGCACGCGGGCGAGCCAATAGTCGGGCGTCGCCTCGCGCATCACGAAGGCGGCGAGGGTCGGGGCATAGAGCTGATGCTCGGCGATCAGCACCCGCGCGGCGAGGCTGTCGGCGGTATCGCCGGGCAGGATCGCGACCGGTGTTTGCGCCAGCACCGGCCCGTCGTCGAGCGCCGCGGTCACGACATGGACGCTGCATCCGCCGAACGTGTCGCCGGCGTCGATCGCCTGCTGGTGCGTATGGAGGCCCTTGTACTTGGGGAGCAGGCTCGGATGGATATTGAGCATCCGCCCCTCCCAGCGCGCGACGAAATCGGCGCTCAGGATGCGCATATAGCCCGCGAGCGCGACATAGTCGGACCCCGCGGCGCGGAGTTGCGTATCGACGAGCGCGTCGAAGGCATCGCGGCCCATGCCCTTGTGCGACTGCGCCCAGGTCGCGATGCCCTCGGCCGCTGCCAGAGTCAGGCCCGGTGCGTCGGGATTGTTGCTCGCGACGAGGACGATCTCGAACGGGCAGTTGTCGGCCTTGGCGGCATAGAGCAGCGCCGCCATGTTGGTGCCGGTGCCGGAGATCAGGACGGCGACGCGGGCTTTCACCTCTCCCCTCCCGCTTGCGGGAGGGGGCGGGGGAGGGCGTGTCGAATGGGAGAGCGCCAAAACAGGCCCTTCCCTAATCCCTCCCGCAAGCGGGAGGGGAATTTCGGCGCCTCAGGCATTATGCGTCGCGCTCCACGCGGCCATCGCGCTCCAGGTCTCCGACCCGCCCGACACGGTGCAGCCCTTTTCGCCCTCGGCGATATGCCCGATCCGGTGCACCGTCTCGCCCTCGGCTTCGAGCGCCGCGGTCACGTCGGCGGCGTCGGCTTCCGCCACCACCACCGCCATGCCGATCCCGCAGTTGAAGGTGCGCGCCATTTCCTCGGGCTCGATATTCCCCTGTGCCTGCAGGAAAGCCATCAGCCGCGGCTGGTCCCAAGCATCGGCATCGACATGCGCATGCAGCGTCTTCGGCAGCACGCGCGGGATATTCTCGAGCAGCCCGCCGCCGGTAATGTGCGCGAGCGCGTGGACCTTGCCGCTCTTCACCAGCGGCAGCAGGCTCTTCACATAGATGCGCGTCGGCGCCATCAGCGCGTCGATCAGCAGCACGTCATGATCGAACAGCGCCGGGCGTCCCAGCTTCCATCCCTTGTCGGCGGCGAGGCGGCGGACGAGCGAAAATCCGTTCGAATGCACGCCCGAGGACGCAAGGCCGAGGATCACGTCGCCCGCCGCGACCTTGTCGGCGGTCAGCACCTGGTCGCGCTCGACCGCGCCGACGCAGAAGCCCGCGAGATCGTAATCGCCCTCGGCATACATGCCGGGCATCTCGGCGGTCTCGCCGCCGATCAGCGCGCATCCTGCCTGCCGGCATCCCTCGGCGATGCTCGCGACGACGGCGGTCGCGACATCGTTGTCGAGCTTGCCGGTCGCATAATAGTCGAGGAAGAACAGGGGCTCGGCGCCCTGCACGATCAGGTCGTTCGCGCACATCGCGACAAGGTCGATGCCGACGCCTTCGTGCCGCCCCGATTCGATCGCGAGCTTGAGCTTGGTGCCCACCCCGTCGTTCGCCGCGACAAGCAGCGGATCGCTGAAACCCGCGGCCTTGAGGTCGAAGAAGCCGCCGAAGCCGCCCAGATCGGCATCGGCGCCGGGGCGGCGCGTCGCACGGGCGAGCGGCGCGATGGCACGGACCAGCGCATTGCCGGTCTCGATCGATACTCCGGCCTGGGCATAGGTATAGGAGGCGGGTTGGTTATGCTTGGAATCCATGGCACGCGCGCCTAACTCTTCCCGGCGACAAATGCCATGATTTCCTTGTCGCTGGCCATGGCTTTCGCGTAGGGCATGCTGGAATCACCGTTGCGGCGCCGTGGTGGCGGCAGGACGGAACGGCTTCGAGGGTTGAACCAAGAGTAGAGATGATTTCCGCCGCTTCCCTCCCGTTCCCTCGCTTTTCGCGATCGATTTCTTGGCCGCGCGACTGGCGCTGGGCCGCGTTTGCCGCGCTGTTGCTGGCGATTCTGGTCGCCGGCCTCGTCGAGGGGCAGATCAGTCGCGGCAATCGCGGCATCACCCCGATCAACAGCAGCGGCGATTTCCTCGCCAGCGGAATCACCGTCGACGTTGTCGGCGCCAATGCCGACGAGGCGCGTGAAAAAGGGTGGCGCGAGGCGCAGCGCAAGGGGTGGCAGCAGCTTTATCGCCGGATCAACGGCAGCGACGGTCCCGCGCTTGGCGATTCGGTGCTCGACGGCATCGTCACCGCGATCGTCGTCGAAAAGGAACAGATCGGGCCGCGCCGCTATGTCGCCACGCTGGGCATCCAGTTCGATCGCGTACGCGCGGGACAGATATTGGGTGTCAGCGGCCGGACGCTGCGCTCGCCGCCGCTGCTCGTCATCCCCGTCTATTCGGTCGACGGCATCGCGCAGGTGTTCGAACAGCGCAGCGCGTGGCAGCGCGCCTGGGCCGAATATAATACGGGGCAGAGCGCGATCGACTATGTCCGCACCGCGGGCACCGGCGCCGATACGCTGCTGCTCAACGCCGGGCAGACGGGGCGGCGGGGGCGCGTCTGGTGGCGGGTGATCCTCGACCAATATGGCGCCGCCGACGTGCTGATGCCGATCGCGCGCGTCGAATACAGCTATCCCGGCGGGCCCATCAAAGGCTATTTCACCGCGAGATTCGGCCCCGACGACAAGCTGATCGACAGCTTCACCATGACGGGGCCGAGCCCCGCCGCGCTGCCCGACATGATGGAAAAGGCGGTCGCGCGCATGGATGCCATCTATACCAACGCACTGGCAGCCGGCGTCCTGCGGACCGACACCTATCTGGTCCTCGAAAAGCCGGTCGAGAAGGTCGACCTGCCCGAGGATGCGGCCGGCGACGACACGCTGCCCGTCGAAATCGACGCCAGCGTTTCGGCGACCCCGCCGGCGGGCGTCCAGAGCTTCACCGTCCAATATGTGTCGCCCGACGTCGAATCGGTTTCGGCGACCGAGCGCGCGGTCGGCGCCATCGCCGGGGTCCAGTCGGCCTCGACCACCAGCCTCGCGCTTGGCGGCACGTCGGTGATGCGCGTGACCTTCCGCGGCGACCTCGGCACGCTCAAGGCGGCGCTCGCCGCGCGCGGCTTCAAGGTGCAGGAAGGCGGCGGGCAGCTCAGGATCAGCCGCTGATGGCGCTATCCACGGGACAGATCGCGCTGCCGCTCGACTGGAGCGCTGGCGGCGCCAACGACGGTCCGCTGATCGTCGGGACGAGCAATGCCGACGCGGTGCGCTATCTGCGCCACGTCGCGACCTGGCCGGTGCGGACCGCCGTGCTCACCGGGCCGCGCGGTTCGGGCCGCAGCCTGATGGGACGCCTGTTCGCTCGCGAGACCGGCGGCCGCGTCATCGACGGGCACGACAGCGTTTCGGAAGAGGCGCTGTTCCACGCCTGGAACGCGGCGCAGGCGTCGGGGACGCCGCTGCTGATCATCGCCGATGCGTTGCCGGCCGACTGGGGGATCGCGCTTCCCGACCTCGCGTCGCGGCTGCGCGCGGTGCCGGTGCTGACGATCGGCGAGCCCGACGACTGCCTGGCGCGCGACCTGATCGAGGCCCTGTTCGCGCGGCGCGGACTGGTGATCGCGCCAGAGGTTCCCTCCTACATCGTACCGCGGATGGAGCGCAGCTATGCGATGATCCACCGCATCGTCGCCGCGCTGGACGCGGCCTCGCTCGAAAAAAGACGCCGCATCGGCATTCGTCTTACGCGTGAAACATTACTGTCACAGGGGCTGATCGATCCCGATTTGCTCGAAAGGCAGGATGACGCCACATGTCGATAGCTGCAGGCCCTCTTCGCGCCGAAAATTACGCCGATCCGGCGCCGCCCCGCTTCGGTCCCGAACGCTTCTTCAACCGCGAACTGTCGTGGCTCGCCTTCAACCGGCGGGTGATGGAGGAGGCGCGCAACCCCGCGCATCCGCTGCTCGAGCGCCTGCGCTTCCTGTCGATCTCCGGCAGCAATCTCGACGAATTCTTCATGGTCCGCGTCGCGGGGCTGAAGGGGCAGCAGCTTCAGGGGATCGACGACCCGTCCGCCGACGGCCGCTCGCCGGGCCAGCAACTCGCCGAAATCGAGGCCGAGGTGAAGCGCCTCGTCGACCAGCAGCAGAGCGAATGGCAGCTTCTCCATCGGCTGCTGGCCGAACAGGGGATCGTCGTCCACGGTTCCGATTCGGACCCGGAGGCATTGCGCGCGGCGCTGCGCCCCTATTTCATCGACCAGATCTTTCCGATTCTGACCCCGCAGGTGCTCGACCCGGCGCATCCTTTTCCCTTCATCCCCAATCGCGGGCTGGGGGTGATCTTCGATCTCCAGCGCAAGGCGGATGGCGAGACGGTGCGCGAACTGGTGATGCTGCCGCCGTCGCTGCCGCGGTTCGTGTCGCTGCCGGGCGAGGCGAGTGCCGTCGTGCCGGTCGAATATCTGGTCAAGATCTTCGCCGACCTGCTGTTCCCCGGCTTCACCGTTCGCTCGCGCGGGGTGTTCCGCATCATTCGCGACAGCGATATCGAGATAGAGGAAGAGGCGGAGGATCTCGTCCGCCTGTTCCGCACCGCGATCCGTCGTCGTCGCCGCGGCCGCGTGATTCTGCTCGAATTCGGCGCCGACATGACCGAGGAACTGGCGGCGGTGCTCGGCGACGGCATCCAGGGGCACGAGGCGACGATCGCCAAGATCGGCGGCTTCGTCGGCCTCGCGGCACTGTCCGCGCTGGTCGAGATCGACCGGCCCGACCTCAAGTTCCCGGCCTATTCGCCGCGCTTTCCCGAACGCATCCGCGAACATGGCGGCGACTGCTTCGCCGCGATCCGCAGCAAGGACATCGTCGTCCATCATCCCTATGAAAGCTTCGACGTCGTCCTGTCCTTCCTGCGCCAGGCGGCAGCGGACCCCGACGTCGTCGCGATCAAGCAGACGCTCTACCGCGCCGGCAACCAGTCGCCGGTCATCCGCGCCCTGATCGAGGCGGCGGAGGCGGGCAAGTCGGTGACGGCGATCGTCGAGTTGAAGGCCCGCTTCGACGAGGAGCAGAACCTGCTGTGGGCGAACCAGCTCGAACGCGCCGGGGTGCAGGTCGTCTACGGCTTCATCGAGTGGAAGACCCACGCCAAGATTTCGATGGTCGTGCGCCGCGAAGGGCAGGGGTACCGCACCTATTGCCACTTCGGCACCGGCAATTATCATCCGGTCACCGCGCGCATCTATACCGACCTCAGCTTCTTCACCGCCGATCCACGCGCCGGTCGCGATGCCGCGCAGCTGTTCAATTACATCACCGGCTATGTCGAACCCAGGCGGCTGGAAATGGTGACGATGTCGCCGCTCAACATGCGCCGGCACCTCAGCGAGCTGATCGACGCGGAAATCGCAGCCGCGAAGGCGGGGCGCCCGTCGGGCCTGTGGGCGAAGATGAACAGCCTCGTCGATCCCGACATCATCGACAAGCTTTACGAAGCGAGCGCGGCGGGCGTGCCGATCGAGCTCGTCGTGCGCGGCATCTGCTGTCTGCGTCCCGGCGTGCCCGGCCTGTCGGAGAGGATTCGCGTCAAATCGGTGGTCGGCCGCTTCCTCGAGCACAGCCGCATCTGGGCCTTCGCCAACGGCGCGCGCCTGCCGCACAGCGGCGCGAAGCTCTATATCTCCAGCGCCGACTGGATGCCGCGCAACTTCGACCGGCGCGTCGAATATATGATCCCGATCGAGAATCCGACCGTGCACGACCAGATCCTCGACCAGGTGCTGGTCGCGAACCTGATCGACAACGAACAAAGCTGGGTGCTTCAGCCCGACGGCACCTATGTGCGTCTGGTTCCGGGCGACAAGCCGTTCAACCTGCATCATTATTTCATGAACAATCCATCGCTTTCGGGACGCGGCACCGCGCTCCACAAGCGCCACGACGTCCCGACGCTCGACGTCCATCTGCGCGGGGACTGACCTCTTGCCCGTTCTCCGCTCTGCGGTCATCGACATCGGTTCGAACTCGGTCCGCCTCGTCGTCTACGAAGGGGCGGCGCGCGCGCCCGCGGTGATCTTCAACGAAAAGGTGCCGGCCGGGCTCGGGCGCGGCCTGGCGATCGACGGCGCGATCGCGCCCGAGGATGCGGCGCGAGGTCTCGCCGCGCTGCGCCGCTACGCGCTGCTCGCGCGCCAGATGGAGGTGGGCGACCTGCAATGCGTCGCGACCGCCGCGGTGCGCGATGCGACCAACGGCGCGGACTTCATGGCCGGCGCGGCCGAGGCGGGGCTCGAGATTCGCCTGCTATCGGGGGCCGAGGAAGCGGAGGCGGCGGGCTGCGGCGTGCTGGCGGCGATTCCCGATGCGCACGGCATCGCCGTCGACCTCGGCGGCGGTAGTCTGGAGCTGGCCGAGGTCGCCGACGGCGCGGTCGGGCGCCGCGCCTCCTTTCCGCTCGGCGTGCTGCGCCTGCCGGCGCTGCGCTGGCAGGGGCAGCAGGCGTTCGACCGCGCGGTGCGCCGGCTGCTGAAAGCGGCGGGCTGGCCGGGCGACATGGCCGGGTTGCCGCTCTATCTGGTCGGCGGTTCGTGGCGCGCGCTGGCGCGTCTGGACTTCGAACTGACGCGCTATCCGCTGCCCGTGCTCGACCATCATGTGATCCCGCGCACGGCGCTGCGCCGCCTGATCCGCGCGACGAAGCGGATGAGCTTCGAGGAATTGCGCGCGATCCCGGGCATGGCGTCGAACCGCGCCGCCGCATTGCCCGACGCGACGATGCTGCTGGCGACGCTCGTCGACATCATCGACGCGCCGCAGATGACGGTCTCCTCATCGGGGCTGCGCGAAGGCCTGCTCTATCAGGCGCTCGATCCCGCGACGCGCGCGCAGGACCCGCTGATCGCCGCCGCTGAATTCGAGGGGCGTCGCCTCGCGCGCTTCGGATCGCACGGCCGGACGATCGCCGACTGGATCGCGCCGCTGTTCGCGAGCGAAACCCCCGCCGACGCCCGCATCCGGCTCGCCGCGAGCCTGCTGAGCGACGTCGCCTGGTCGGCGAACCCCGATTTCCGCGCCGAACGGAGCACCGAGATCGGCCTGCACGGCAACTGGCGCAGCATCGACATTCCAGGCCGCATCCTGCTCGCGCGCGCGCTCCATGCCGGATTCGGCGGCGCCGACGAGGATTTCCCCCCGATGGACAGCCTCGTCGCGGCGGAGCGGGTCGAGCGCGCGCGGCAATGGGGTCTTGCAATCCGGCTTGCGCAGCGCCTGACGGGCGGGGTCGAAGCGCCGCTGAAGGCCAGCGCGCTCGCGCTCGTCGACGGCAGGCTGCAACTCAGCCTCGATCCCGGCTGGCATCATCTGGCGGGCGAGGCGGTCGACCGCCGCCTGCGCGCGCTGGGCCAGGCGCTGGGCGCCAAGCCCGAACTGGTGCTGCTTTAGGGCCGCACTCGATGACCACGCCGATGCGTCGTTCCCCGGCGAAAGCCGGGGCCCATGCGAGGACGGCCTGCGCTCTCTGGACCCCGGCTTTCGCCGGGGAACTAACCCCCAAGCCGATGGTCGTCAGGCGTCGGCGGCCGCCGGCTCGATTTCGCTCATCACCAGCTTGCCGCCCCGGACGGCGAAACCCATCCGTCCCTCGACCAGATCGAGCGCCGCCTGGCCGAATACCTCGTAGCGCCAGCCCTGCATCATCGCGATGCCGTCGCGGCGCCCGGCGGCGAGCGCTTCCAGATCGTCGCTGCGCGCGATCAGCCGCGCTGCGACGTTGAGTTCGCGCGAGCGGATCTTGAGCAGCAGCTTGAGCAGGTCGGCGACGAGCGCGCCTTCCTTGCCCAACCCCGGCCCGCGCGGGGCGCGGTCGGGCATGTCTTCCTTCGCCAGCGGCTGCGCGCCGGCGAGCGCGTCCATCAGCCGCCCGCCGATATCGTTCGATTTCCACGTCGCCGACAGGCCGCGCACCCGGCCCAGCCCGTCCTGATCCTTCGGCGGATGCGCGGCGAGGTCGGCGAGCGTCTCGTCCTTGACGATGCGGCCGCGCGGCAAATTCTTGTTCCGCGCCTCGCGTTCGCGCCACGCCGCCAGCGCCTTGAGCCGGCCGAGTACCTCGGGCTTGCGCGTCGGCGCCTTGATCCGCAGCCACGCCTTGTCCGGATCGACGCTGTAGTGCGCCGGGTCGGCGAGCTTTTCCATCTCTTCGTCGAGCCAGTGCCCGCGGCCGGTCTTCACCAGCTTCTTCAGCATCATCGGGAAGATCTTGGCGAGATGGGTGACGTCGCCGATCGCATAGTCGATCTGGCGCTTGTCGAGCGGCCGGCGGCTCCAGTCGGTGAAACGCGCGCCCTTGTCGAGTTGCACCCCCAGCCACGCCTCGACCAGGTTCGAATAGCCGACCTGCTCGGCCTGACCGAGCGCCATCTGACCGATCTGCGTGTCGAAGATCGAATGCGGCGTCTTGCCGGTCAGGTTGAAGATGATTTCGACATCCTGCCCCCCGGCATGGAAGACCTTGAGCACGTCCTCATTGTCGACGAGCAGGTCGAGCAGCGGCTGCAGGTCGATGCCCGGTGCCATCGGGTCGATCGCCGCGGCATGGTTGCTGTCCGCGATCTGGATCAGGCACAGTTCGGGCCAGAAGGTATTCTCGCGCATGAACTCGGTATCGACCGCGATGAAATCGCTGTCTTTGATGAGGTCGACAAATTCAAGGAGCGCCGCGCTGGACTCGATCAACGGATGGATTTGCATGGGGCGCCTATACCGCGACTTTTTCGCGACGGGCAGGAAAAATTGGTGGCGGCGCGGTTCGTGCGCCGCGGCGGGGGAGAATGGAGATTCGCGCAGAGGCGCAGCGACTGCAGAGAAGGAAAGAATGAAATTCACGCGGAGACGCGGAGGCGCGGAGAAAGTCGGGCCGATAGGCTCCTCCTTTTCCTGACCTCGATTTGATCGCGAAGCTGACGAGAGAAAAAGCCGCTTCGCGGCAAGCGCTGCCTCTCCGCGTCTCCGCGCCTCCGCACTCCGCGTGAACCGAAATCTCTGCGGTCTCTGCGCCTCCGCGCGCATTTTTCTTTCCCCGATCCCGGCTCGCCCCGAACCCATTTCCCAGCCTGCCCTTGACAAACGGCGCGCCGCATTGCCTTAGGCGCGGCCATGTCGGCGCGTTTCCGGGGCGCGCCTCTCCAGCCTTTGAAAGACACGAAAATGCACGCCTATCGCACCCATAACTGCGGCCAGCTTCGCAGCCAGGACGTCGGCCAGACGGTCCGCCTGTCGGGCTGGGTGCACCGCAAGCGCGACCATGGCGGGCTGTTGTTCGTCGACCTGCGCGATCATTACGGCCTGACGCAGATCGTCGCCGACAGCAGCGATCCGGCCTTCGCGACGCTCGACGGGCTGCGCGCCGAAAGCGTGGTCACGATCACCGGCGACGTCGTCGCGCGCTCGGCCGAGACGGTGAATGCGAACCTGCCCACCGGCGAGATCGAGGTGCGCGCGCGCGACGTCGCGGTGCAGTCGGCGGCCGCCGAACTGCCGCTGCCGGTCGCGGGCGAGCAGGAATATCCCGAGGACATCCGCCTGAAATACCGCTTCCTCGACCTGCGCCGCGAACGGTTGCACGCCAATATCCTGCTGCGCGCGAACGTCATCGCCTCCCTGCGCCGCCGCATGGTCGAACAGGGGTTCACCGAATATCAGACCCCGATCCTCACCGCCTCGTCGCCAGAGGGCGCGCGCGACTATCTGGTGCCCAGCCGCGTCCATCCCGGCAAATTCTATGCGCTGCCGCAGGCGCCGCAGATGTTCAAGCAGCTGCTGATGGTCGCGGGCTTCGACCGCTATTTCCAGATCGCGCCCTGCTTCCGCGACGAGGATGCGCGCGCCGACCGTTCGCCCGGCGAATTCTATCAGCTCGATTTCGAGATGAGCTTCGTCACGCAGGACGATGTTTTCAATGCGATCGAACCCGTCCTCGCGGGCGTGTTCGAGGAATTCGCGAACGGCCGGTCAGTGACCCCGGCGGGCAGCTTCCCGCGCATTCCCTACCGCGAATCGATGCTGAAATACGGCAATGACAAACCCGACCTGCGCAACCCGCTGATTATCACCGACGTGTCGGCGCATTTCACCGGATCGGGCTTTGGCCGCTTCGCCGACATCGTCGCGGCGGGCGACGTGGTGCGCGCGGTGCCGGCGCCGGGGACGGCGGAAAAGAGCCGTAAATTCTTCGACGACATGAACGCCTGGGCGCAGGGCGAGGGCTTTGCGGGGCTCGGCTATGCGACGCGCAAGGGCGGCGAATGGGGCGGCCCGATCGCCAAGAACCACGGACCGGACAAGATGGACGCGCTCGCCGCCGAACTTGGCCTCGGTCCCGACGACGGCCTGTTCTTCGCGGCGGGCAAGGAAGCCGTCGCGGCGAAGCTCGCGGGCCTCGCGCGCACGCGCGTCGCCGAACAGCTGGACCTGATCGACCAGAACCGCTTCGACCTGTGCTGGATCGTCGATTTCCCGATGTTCGAGGCCGACGAGGACACGGGCAGGATCGATTTCAGCCACAACCCGTTCAGCATGCCGCAGGGCGAGCTGGAAGCGCTGGAAACGAAGGACCCGCTCGATATCCTCGCCTGGCAATATGACATCGTCTGCAACGGCGTTGAACTGTCGTCGGGTGCGATCCGGAACCATCGCCCCGACATCATGTACAAGGCGTTCGAGATCGCCGGCTATTCGCAGGCCGATGTCGATGCCAATTTCAGCGGCATGATCAACGCCTTCAAGTTCGGCGCACCGCCGCACGGCGGGTCGGCGCCGGGTGTCGACCGCATCGTGATGCTGCTCGCTGATGAGCCGAACATTCGCGAGGTCGTCGTCTTCCCGATGAACCAGAAGGCCGAGGACCTGATGATGGGCGCCCCGACGCCCGTCACCGAGAAGCAGCTTCGCGAACTGCATATCCGGCTGGTGGACGGTCCGAAGGGCTGACGGACACGCTCCGTTCGGGCTTTCTCTTGCGATGGCTGTGAAACTGTGATACACAGTTGCACATGAAAAATGTCACTATCGCCCTCGACGACGAAACGCATCGCCGCGCGCGTATTCGCGCGGCGGAACTGGGGACGTCGCTGTCGGCGCTGGTGAAGGATTATCTGCGGCAATTGGCCGATGCGCCGCCGCCCGAAGCCGGAGTGCGGGAAATGCCCATGCCCTTTACCGCCGCGCCCGCTTATGCGGCCGGCCCGCCGACGATCAAGCCCGCGCCGCGGAACGCCAAGCCGCGGCAGCCCGGGGCGCTGCGGGGGAAGACCGGGGTCGCCGACGATTTCGACGAATGGCCCGAAGGCTTCCTCGACGCCCTCTATGGCGAAGATACCGAGGCCGCGCGCAACTGGTATAAATGAGGCTGCTGCTCGACACCCATGCGCTGATCTGGTGGCTGGAGGATTCGCCGCACCTCGGCCCCGTGTCGCGCGCGTTAATCGCAGATGCGGACAATGACGTGCTGGTCAGTATCGTGTCGCTTTGGGAAATTACGATAAAATGGCGGGTCGGCAAATTGGCGCAATCGGGAAGCCATTTCGCCGAGCTGCTTGACGATCAGCGGATCGACTTGTTGCCCGTGACGGCGGAGCATATCCGCGCGCTCGATACGCTCGCCTTTCATCACGGCGACCCGTTCGATCATCTGATTCTGGCGCAGGCGGAGCGGGAGCGGTTGATGGTCGTGACGAGCGACCGACAGATGGCGCTTTATGGTGTTCCTTGCATCGAGGCGGCGAAATGACGGAGCAGGGTCCCGCCACGCACAGTCTCGCCACGCCGGACGGCGACATCTGCTGGTTCGAATGGGGGCAGCCGGGGGAAGGGGCGACGCTGCTGCTTCTCCATGCGACGGGTTTTCATGCGCGGTGCTGGGATCGGGTGGTCGCGGCGCTGCCGCCCGGCACGCATGTCGTCGCGCCCGATCATCGCGGCCACGGGCGCAGCTTTCGGCCGGCGTCGCTGTCCGATTGGACGATCAACGCGCGCGTGCTGCTGCCGCTGGTCGATCGCTTCGCGGGGCGGCCGCTCGTCGGCTGCGGCCACAGCATGGGCGGCTATGTCGTCACCAGCCTCGCCGCCGAGCGGCGCGAGGCCTTTCGCCATCTCGTCCTGATCGACCCGGTGATCATGGCGCCGGGGCTCTATGCCGGCGGCGGCGATGCGCCGGTGCCCGATCCGGCCGAATTTCCGGTGTCGCGCCGCCGCAACCAGTGGGCGGACGCGGACGAGATGCGCGCGCGCTTCGCCGATCGCCTGCCCTACAGCCGGTGGGACCCGCGGGTGCTCGCCGATTATTGCGCCCACGGGCTGCTGCCGGCCGCTTCGGGCGAGGGCTATGAGCTGGCGTGCCCGCCGGCGCTGGAAGCGTCGATGTATCAGAATGCGCTGCGGAACGATCCCTATGCGTGGCTGGGCGCCCTCGCGGCCCCCGTCACGCTGATCCGCGCCCCGGCGGGAACGCGCGACGGCGCGCTCGATTTCTCGCAAAGCCCGACATGGACCGAACTCGGCCCGCACCTCGGCGCGGTGCGCGACGAGCTGTGGGCTCAGAACAGCCATTTCATCCCGATGGAAGCGCCCGGGCGCGTTGCGGACCTGCTCGCCGGACTGATCTGACCGCTCGGGAAAAGCGTACGCGGCTGTATCAGATAGCGACATATGCGATCACCCCCTTGGTCGCGCGCGTCGGGCTGGGCTAGGGTGGCGGCATGACCATCTCGCTCTCCGATCATGAAACCGGCGCCCGATACGAGGGCGATTATGGCAAGGACCTCGCCGCGCTGCAGGACCGGCTCGAACGCATCCAGGCCGCGCATATCGCCTATGGCCAGCGCAGCGTCATCATGCTCGAGGGCTGGGACGCGGCGGGCAAGGGCGGGATCATCCAGCGGATGACCGCCTCGCTCGACCCGCGCTTCTACGAGGTCTGGCCGATCGGCGCGCCGAACGATGCGGAAAAGGCGCGGCATTTCCTGTGGCGCTTCTGGACGCGCCTGCCCGGAAACCGCGAAATCTGCGTCTTCGACCGCAGCTGGTACGGGCGCGTCCTCGTCGAACGCGTCGAGGGCTTCGCGACCGAGGCCGAATGGCGCAAGGGCTATGACGAGATCAACGAGTTCGAGGCGCAACTCACCGGATCGGCGACCAACCTCGTCAAACTGTTCGTCCACATCACGCAGGAGGAACAGGACCGGCGTTTCGCCGACCGCCTCGACGATCCGTGGAAGCGGTGGAAGACGGGGAGCGAGGATTATCGCAACCGGGCGAAGCGCCAGGATTATCTCGCCGCGATGGAGGAGATGTTCCAGCAGACCGACACGCGCTGGGCGCCGTGGAAGGTGATCGACGGCAACAACAAGAAGGCGGCGCGCATCGCCGCGCTGACGCATGTCGCCGAGCGGCTGGAGGCCGCGGTGCCGATGACGCCGCCCGAACGCGATCCCGCGGTGGTCAAGCTGGCGCGCAAGGCCTTCGGCTATGAGGTGAAGGACTGAGGGGCGAAGCCGCGCTCTGGTCGGCCACTGCTCTAGCCATCGCGTCTCCCAATCGCTACATGAACGGGATGAACCGCGCCAAGAGATCCGACGACTGGGGTTTCCCCCGCTGGCGCGCCTATGGTGCGTCGCGCGAGGCCCAGAAGGTGCGGATCTGCGACCGCTACGGTTGCGAGGAACCTGGCAACTGTCCCGCCCCCAAGTCGCCGAACAGCCCCGACCGCTGGTATTTCTGCGAGGCGCACGCGGCCGAATATAATCGCGGCTGGGACTATTTCGCCGGGCTGAGCGCCGAGGAGGCGGCCGAGCGCGCCGCCGACGAGGCGCGCGGCGCGCGCAGCTATGCCCGCGCACAGCATTATGGCTGGGGCGGCCCCGGCGACGGCAGCCGCAGCGCCGACGAGATGCGCGCGCTCGAAGTGCTGGGGCTCGACCCCGACGCCGATTTCGAGGCGACGAAGAAGGCGTGGCGCGGATTGGCGAAGGAATGCCACCCCGACGTCAGGCCCGGCGACGAAGAGGCGGCGAAGCGCTTCGCGGCGGGGCAGGCGGCATTCGAGGTGCTGAAGCAGGCCGAGGAACGCAAGAGCTGGAAGCCGGCGTAGCGGCGCTGTTGGGCGTCGTTTTGGGCCCCCGCCTCCGCGGGAACACCGCGATGTTTCCAAGATGAGGAATCCGGGTGTGATGCCAGCCGGCACCGCCCCGGAAATATCGGGGTGGGCGGCGCCCACCCCGCGCTCCTTACAGGCCGTCGAGGCCCTTGCTGACCAGCACGTTCACCGCGACGCGGCGGTTCTGCGCCTTGCCTTCGATGGTGTCGTTGCTGGCCGCCGGGTCGGCTTCCGCCATCCCGGTGGGGGTCAGCATGCGATAGGGTTTCCAGCCGCAGGCCTGCTGAAGATGATTGACGACGCGGCCCGCCCGCTTTTCGCTGAGCTGCTGGTTGAACTCCTGGCTTCCCGTCGAATCGGTGTAGCCGACGACGAGCAGCAGCGCGTTGTCCATCCCCTCGGCCTGGTTGGCCGTGGCGCACAGCTCGGCTTTCGCCTGCTCGGACAGCACGGCCTTGCCGACGTCGAAGTTCACGTTGGTCGTGCCCTTGACATTATACTGGTCGATGTCGCCCATACGGCCGCGCAGCGCCTCCGTCGCCGCCGTCTGTTCGGCGAAGCGCTGGTCGGTGCCGTTGTGGATCATCGACGCGGTCCTGAGGTCCTTGTTCTTGAGGTCGATCTGGCTCGCCACCAGGCCGCCGTCCCACTGCAGCGTCTCCACCGTGACCGGCAGCCCGTTGAGCAGCGAATCGGCGGCGAGCTTGTTGCGGTTGAGGCCCAGGAAGCCCCCCTTGGATTTGATCCGGGTGGTGTCGGTGATGGCGATGACCGTGTTGGCGCCGTCGGCGGTCGTGACCTGCATCCGGTTGCCGCTGCGCGCGGAGATGATGCCCTCGATCTCCGGCCCCTTGGTCATCTCCGCCTCGGTCGGCAGCGTGCCATAGACGGTCGTCATGACGTCGCCCTCGGACGCGTCCTGCTGCGGCTGCGCCGCCAGGCCGACCGTCGCCGGTGCGGCCAGCATGGCGAGCAGCAACGCTATTCGGGAATTTCTGGAAACGGCACTCATGATATCACTCCTTCAATGAGCCGCCCCCGCGTTCAGGTCGCCCTTTCCGGCACCTGTGGATTCCCTGCAAGAGCGCGCGATTGCTTGCGCCGGTAATTGGAGTGCATTGTGCGGCGAACCGATGGCGGACGGCACCTACGGCGTCCTTTCGCGCGTTTCGGGCCTATGCCGACGGCGCGCCGCTAGTCATAGACGCACGCGTCGAGCCCGTCGCGCGCGACGACGCCGATGCGGGCGCGGATCATGTTGCCGTACCGGCGCGTGAAGCCCGACGGGCTGATCGCCTCGCGCTTCTTGGGCAGCGGCAGGATCGCGGCGATGCGCGCCGCTTCGGCGGGCGTCAGCCGGCTCGCGCCATGCTTGAAATAGCGCTGCGCTCCCGCCTCGACGCCGTAGGTGCCGATGCCGGTCTCGGCGATGTTGAGGTAGACCTCCATGATCCGCCGCTTGCCCCAGATCTTTTCGATCAGGAAGGTGAACCACACCTCCGGCACCTTGCGCAGATAGCGCGTCCAGCCGCTGCCCTGCCACAGGAAGGCGTTCTTCGCCGTCTGCTGGCTGATCGTCGATCCGCCGCGGATTCGCTTGCCCTGCGCGTTGCGCTCGATCGCCTGCTCGATCGCGGCGCGGTCGAAGCCGTTGTGGCTGCAATATTTACCGTCCTCGGCCGCGATCGCGGCGCGGACCATGGTGCGGTCGATCCGCGACAGGCTGGTCCAGTCCTTGGTGATGCCGTTACCGTCGGCGAGCATGGTGAAGGTCACCGGCGGCGGCACGACGGCATAGAGGAGCACCCAGAGGACGGAGAAGAGCAGGGCGCCGACCAGAATCTTGAGCGCGGTCCCGAAGAACCGCCCCATGGTGGATTTCGCCCGCGTCCCGCTTTTCCTCGCCATCGAAGCGGCCTAGTCGAGTGCGATGCAAAGGAAAAGTCCCGATCGCATGCGTCGATTCGCCATGCTGCCGCCCGCATTTGTGCTGATTGTCCTGTTGGCGACGACCGTCCCGGCGGCAGCGCAGGAACCGCGCGCGCTGTGCCCCGACCGGCCGGGGCTCGGCACCCCCGCCTGCACCGTGGAGGCGGGGACCGTGGTGATCGAACTCGGCATCGGCGACTGGACGCGCGAGCGCGACGGCACCCTGCGCACCGACACGGTGACCGCGGGGGAGGCGTTGCTGCGCGTCGGCCTGACGCCTTCGACCGAGGTGCAGGTCGGCTGGACCGCGTTCGGCCATGTGCGCGAGCGCGATACGGTTGCGGGGATCGCGGCCGGCCGGACCGGGACGGGGGACGTGACGCTGGCGCTGCGCCGCAACCTGCGCAACCCCGACGGCTCGGGCTTTTCGCTGGCGGTCATGCCCTATGCGAGCCTGCCGGTCGGCGGCCGCGCGCTTGGCGCCGGCGACTGGGGCGCGGGCCTGCTGATCCCGGCGAGCGTCGAGGCGGGGGCGGTTTCGCTCAGCCTGACGCCGCACGTCGACGCGGCGGTCGACGCCGACGGCGACGGCCGCCATCTCGCCTATGGCACGATGGCCGGGTTGGGTTTCGCGGCGTCGGACGCGGTATCGATCGCGGCCGAACTTTCCTTCGCGCGCGACCGCGATCCTGCCGGGCACGACAGCGAATGGCTCGCCGGGCTGTCGACCGGATGGCAGCCGGACGACGACAGCCAATGGGACATCGGCGCCAATATCGGCCTCAACCGCGCCAGTCCCGATTTTCAGTTCTATTTCGGCTTTGCGCGCCGTTTCTAGATTCTGTCATGTTTGGCTTGAATGAGCCTCAACCAGAAGCGGAAAAGCGCAAGCTTCCCGACGGCGCGGGGGTATATGACTTTGAAGCATGATCATCTTTGAATGAAACCTGCTGGTTTATAGATGTGTCCCCGCGCAGGCGGGGACCCAGAGCGACCTTGCGCCAGCCTGCCCTGGGTCCCCGCCTGCGCGGGGACACACAAATGTTTCAGTCAAAGCGGATTACGCCCCTGGGGGCGGGACCGCAGGCCGGAGCGTACGACGGCCGCCATTCTCGCCGGTTCAGGGCTTCGGCGGGTCGCCGTCTTTCCCGTCCGGCGCGACGCCGGCATCGTCGCCGGCCCTGTCCTTGCTGGCGTCCTTGCTGGCGTCCTTGGCGGCATCGATCGCGTCGTTCGCCTTCGCCGCCGCATCCCTGGCGGCGTCGCCTGCCTTGGCGGCGGCAACCTTGGCCGCGTCCGCGGCATCGGCGGCGAGCGAGCGCATCTTCGCCTCGGCTTCGGCCTCCTTCCCGCTCATCACCAGCCACGCCATCACGCCCGCCGCGATCAGTGCCAGCAGCGCGAGCCAATAGCCGAATTCCCAGTGAATCTGGATCATCGACAGCGCCGCCTGATCGAGTCCGCCGTTGCCGCCACCATTCTTGGCCGCTTCGGCGGCAATCGCGTCCTTACTGTAGCGCCACGTCCCGATCAGGATCAGCAGCAGCGCCGCCGCCGAGGTGCCGAGCACCAGCTTCGCCGTTTCGCGCCCGCGCGTGAACAGCAGCACCAGCCCGCCGACGATCGCGAGCAGCGCGAGGATCAGCCACAGGTTCATCGCGGCCCCGTCACCGCTGCTCGATGCCCGGCCCATCGTCTTGATGCTGCCGAAAGCCAGGCCGAACCCGCTCGCCTCGGCGATCTTCTGGTTGGAGCAACTGACGGTCATCCACGGCAGCAGGAAGGCGAGCAGCGCAATACCCTTGGGTATCCGGATCCATTTCCACATGATGAGTCCCCCTGTAGCAGTGACGAAGCGTCGGGAGGGGAGGCTAATCCTTTGCTCCCGCCTGTCAATTCACGCCGCGAGCAGGCGGTGACGCAGCCCGGTTGGTCGGGGTCGGAAAAATTCGGCCATCCCCGATCCCGTCATGCTGGACCTGGAGCGCGATGACATCGAATGGACTCGTCATTGCGAGCGGCGAAGCCGCGCGGCAATCCAGAGCGCGCGGTAAACGCCCTGGATTGCTTTCCCCGGATCAGGTCCATTCTTCGTCATGCTGAACTTGTTTCAGCATCCATGGCCGGACCTTCCCTTTTGGGCCGCCTTTCATTCGAGCGCAGACCATGGACCCCCGGATCGGGTCCGGGGCAGGCTCTGAAACAAGTTGGCGTTTATACCTTGGAGACAGGGACGCTGGTGATCCCCGGCGAAAGCCGGGGTCCATGCGAGGCAGCGCTGTGCCATCTGGACCCCGGCTTTCGCCGGGGAACGCTCACCTGTCGGAAGGGGATAATTGCCAACTTGTTTCAGCATCCACGGTCTGCCCTCCCGCTTTGCGCGGCATCTGCCGCAAGCGCGGGTCATGGATGCCGAAACAAGGCGAGCGTGACAAGGAAACGGGTGTCGCGCCAGCCCGGCCTGAGTCAAATGACGTCAACCCGGGACGTGGGAGCCCGCCGGTTAAGTCGCGATCAGCCGCCTTTCGCCGGCGAGCTTCAGCATCGCCTTCTGCAGCTTTTCGAACGCGCGCACCTCGATCTGGCGGACGCGCTCGCGGCTGACGTCGTAGACCTGGCTCAGGTCCTCGAGAGTCTTGGGATCGTCGGTCAGGCGGCGTTCGGTCAGGATGTGGCGTTCGCGGTCGTTCAGCGTTTCGAGCGCTTCGCTGAGCAGCGCGTGGCGCACGTCGCGTTCCTCCGCCTCGGCGACGCGCTCGTCCTGCAACGGGCCTTCGTCGCCAAGCAGGTCCTGCCACTGGCTGTCGCCGTCCTCGCCCATCGGGACGTTGAGCGACGTGTCGCCGCCCATCGCCATGCGGCGGTTCATGCTGACCACCTCGTCCTCGGTGACGCCGAGGTCGGTCGCGATCTTCGCGACATGCTCGGGGCTCAGGTCGCCGTCCTCGAACGCCTCGAGGTTGTTCTTCATCCGGCGAAGGTTGAAGAACAGCTTCTTCTGCGCCGCGGTGGTGCCCATCTTCACGAGGCTCCACGACCGCAGGATGAATTCCTGGATCGAGGCGCGAATCCACCACATCGCATAGGTGGCGAGGCGGAAGCCGCGGTCGGGGTCGAATTTCTTCACCCCTTGCATCAGGCCGATATTGCCCTCGCTGATCAGTTCGCTGACCGGCAGGCCATAGCCGCGATAGCCCATCGCGATCTTGGCGACGAGGCGCAGGTGCGAGGTCACGAGTTGTGCCGCGGCCTCGTTGTCGTCATGTTCCTGGAACCGCTTCGCGAGCATATATTCCTGCTCGGGCGTCAACAGGGGGAATTTGCGGATTTCGGCCAGATAGCGGTTCAGGCTCGCCTCACCGCCGAGCGCGGGCACCACAGCCGGAACGTTGCTTTTATTCGCCATTGGTAAAGTGTCTTCCCTAAAACCTGAAAATATCCTGCCGCGGTTGGCTCCAGCGGTCAAAATAGATTTTCATTCGAAACCTAAACGCGCAGTTCGTCGATCAGTTCCCGCATGTCCGCGGGAAGATCGCTGTCGAGTGCGATCCTTTTGCCAGTTACCGGATGAATAAAACCCAAATGGGCCGCGTGCAATGCCTGCCGCTCGAAACTCCGCGCTTTCAGCACGTCCGACAGCGGCTTGCGGGTGCGGCCATAGACCGGGTCGCCGACCAGCGGATGCCCGATATGCGCCATGTGGACGCGTACCTGATGGGTGCGGCCGGTTTCGAGCCGGCATTCGACGACCGTCGCACCGCGCAGCGGCTCGATGGTGCGATAATGGGTGACGGCATGCTTGCCGCGCCCCGCGGGCACGACCGCCATCTTCTTGCGGTTCGTCGGCGAGCGTCCGAGCGCCGCCTCGACCGTGCCGTTCGCGGGCATCGGGCGGCCGGTCGCGATGGCGAGATAGCGGCGATCGATGCTGTGCGCCGCGAACTGCTTCGCCAGTCCCTCGTGCGCCTTGTCGTGCTTGGCGGCGACGATCAGCCCGCTGGTGTCCTTGTCGATGCGGTGGACGATGCCCGGCCGCGCCACGCCGCCGATTCCCGACAACTGCCCCGCGCAATGGTGGAGCAGCGCGTTGACCATCGTCCCGTCCAGATTGCCCGCGGCGGGGTGGACGACCATGCCCGCGGGCTTGTCGACGACGATCAGATGCTCGTCCTCATAAGCGATGACGAGATCCAGATCCTGCGCGACGTTGTGCGCGGGCGCGGGGGTCGGCACGCGCACTTCCAGCGTCGCGGGCGCCGCGGCTTTCGCCGCCGGGTCCCACAGCACCGTGCCGCGCGCGTCGGCGACCCGGCCGCCCTTGATCAGCGTCTTGACGCGCTCGCGCGACAGGTCGGGCAGCGCCTCGGCCAGCGCGCGGTCGAGCCGCAATCCGGCCGCGCTGTCCGCCAGCGTCACGGTCAAGATGGCGTCGTCCCCCTGCATCGGGGCCGATGTGGCTTCGGCGCGTCGAAATTCAAGGGGATCGCGCTTGCCCTTCGCCCCTTCGCTGCCGTAGGAGCGGCAGCGGACCGGGTCCGGTCCGCCCTGGGGGGAGCCTTCATTCATGACCGACGATCGCGTCGATTTCGCGTCCATGCTGGCCTCGCGCCTGTGCCACGACCTGCTCAGCCCGGTGGGCGCTTTCGCCAATGGGCTCGAACTGCTCGCCGACGAGCAGGACGCCGAAATGCGCGCGCGCGTGTTCGACCTGCTCGAACAGAGCGCGAGGACGTCGGCCAACAAGCTCAAATTCTTCCGCCTCGCTTTCGGTTCGGCGGGCGGGTTCGGCGACGCGGTGCCGCCCGACGAGGCGAAGGCGGCGATCGAGGGGATCATGGCCGACCGGCCGATCGAGCTGAACTGGATGATCGCCGACGAACCGCTGCCCAAGCCGGCGGTCAAGATCATCCTCAACCTCGCGCTGATCCTCGTCGATGCGCTGGTGCGCGGCGGGCGGCTCGACATCGGCTGCGAAAAGGCGGGCGAGGGGATCGAGATCGCACTGCATGCCGAGGCCGAGCGCATCCTGGTCGATGCCGATGTCGAACGCCTGCTTTCCGAAGGCGAAGGGGCTGCCGCGATGACGTCGCGCACCGCGCCCGCCGCGCTCGTCCAGGCGGTCGCGGCGCAGAATGGCGGCACGGTGATGCTCGCGCGCGAAACTCCGACCTCGCTGCTCGTCGGGGCGGTGCTCAAGGGGACCGGGCAAACCCTCCGTTAACCATTGTCGGCCATGGTGCGCGCAGGATTTTGGGGCGCACCGATACCGCGATGGACGATCTGCTGAACGATTTTCTGACCGAGACGTCGGAAATCCTTGCCGAAGCGGCGGGGGCGATCGTCGCGTGGGAGGCCGACCCCGCCGATCGCGAGCGGCTCGACGCGATCTTTCGGCTCGTCCACACGATCAAGGGCAGTTCGGGCTTTCTGGCCCTGCCGCGCGTCACCGCGCTGTCGCATGCCGCCGAGGATGCGCTCGACCAGGTCCGCCGCGGCAACCGCCCGGCCGACGCCATGCTCGTCACCGCCGTGCTGGCGATCGTCGACCGGCTGGGCGAGCTGTGCGACGTGCTGGGCCGCGACGGGGCGGAGCCCGCGGGCGACGACGGCGCGATCATCGCCGCGCTCGACGGTCGGCAGGCTGAAGCCGATCCGGCGGTCGAGGTCGCGGGCATTCCGCTTCGCCGCGAGGACGATCTGCTTGCCGACGGGCAGGGGTGGCGCTCGATCCGGGTGCCGCTGCCGCTGCTCGACAGCGTGATGACGGGGGTCACCGACATCGTCCTCGCGCGCAACGAATTCGCCCGGATGCTGCGCGAATCGGGGGCCGATCCGGCACTGGTCGCCTCGTTCGACCGCCTGTCGGATTCGATCGCCGGCATGCGCCATTCGGTCAGCCAGATGCGGATGCAGCGGATCGACAAGCTGTTTGCGCCGCTGCCGCGGATCGTGCGCGACCTGGCGCAGGAAACGGGCAAGAAAATCCGCTTCACGACCAGCGGCGGCGAGGTCGAGCTCGACCGCGAGATGATGGAGAATATCCGCGATCCGCTGATCCATATCGTCCGCAACGCGGTCGACCATGGCGTCGAGGCGCCCGCCGACCGCGCGGCGGCTGGAAAGGACATGACCGCGACCATCGTCGTCGCGGCGCGCCAGTCGGGCAACCAGATCGAGATCGAGGTGCGCGACGACGGCCGCGGCCTGTCGCCCGAAGCGCTGGTCGCCAAGGCGGTCGCGGCGCGGATTCTGACCGCGAGCGACGCGCGCGCGCTGACGCCCGCCGAACGGCTCGGCCTGATCTTCCGCCCCGGCTTTTCGACCGCGGCGCAGGTGACGGCTATTTCGGGACGCGGCGTCGGCATGGATATCGTCAAGGCCAATGTCGAGAAGATCGGCGGCGTCGTCGAACTGCGCAACGAGGAAGGACGCGGCCTGTCGATCCTGCTGCGCGTGCCGATGACGCTGACGATCATCTCCGGCCTGATGGTGCGCGCCGCCGGGCAGTATTTCGCGATCCCGCGCGGCGCGGTGCGCGAGATCCTGCTCGAAAACAGCGATACGGTGCGCATCGACCGCGTCGGCGGCGGCGAACTGGCGACCGTGCGCGGGCAGCGCTATCCCCTGCTGCGGCTGGAGGAGGTGCTCGGCTGCCCGCGCGATGCGGAGGAGGACGACGACGACCGCGCGCTGGTGATCGTCCGGCCGGGGCAGGGGCAGAGCTATGCGCTGAGTGTCGCGGCGATCCACGATCAGGAGGAACTGGTGATCAAGCCGGCGGCGCCGATCATCATGGCGACCGGCCTTTATGCGGGCACGACGCTGCCCGACAATGGGCAGCCGGTGCTGCTGCTCGACGTGCAGGGGCTGCTGGCCGCCGCGGCGATCGACGCGGCCGAGGCGGACCGCGGCGAAGCCGCCGCCGCCGAGGAGGCAGCCGCCGCGGCCGCGGCGCGCGACGCGGCGCAGCTTCTGCTGTTCCGCGATACCGATGGCCGAACGCGCGGCGTGCGCCTGTCGGTGATCGAGCGCGTCGAGGAAGTGCCCGCGCTCGCGCTGTTCGAAAGCGCCGGGACGGTGCGGGTCCAGATCGGCGACGATATTTTCCCCGTCCACGCCGACGCGCTGCCCGAAGGCCATGGCACGGTGAAGCTGCTGCGCCTGTTCGATGGCCGCACGGTGCTCTGCTATCCGGTCGCGGCGGTCGTCGACATCGTGCGGCTGCCCGACGCGGTGCAGCCCGCCGCGGCGCCGGGGCTGGTCGCCGGCGTCGTGCTGGTCGGCGGCGAGCCGGTCGAACTGATCGACCCGTTCTGGCTGATGGAACGCCACGCGGCCGTCCTGACCCCGTCCGTGGAGAAGGCCCGCCGGCCGCTGTGCCGCATCGCCGACGATGCCGACGGCTGGGGCGGCAATTTCCTCGCGCCGATCCTGCGCGGCGCGGGCTATCGCGTCGTGTCCGACGGCGATGCCGGCGAAGGCGAGGCGCCCGATGTGCTGCTGTGCCTTGCCGCCGACGACGGGCTTTGCGCGCATGGCGGGGGCGGCGTCCCGGTGATCCGCCTGCGCGCTTCGGCGGCGACGGCCGGGCCGGCCGACGAAACCATCTATCGCTACGATCGCCAGGCGCTTCTCGATGCGCTGCGCCGGCATGTCGGGGGAGGCCGGCCGTGATCGACAGGCTCTATCTGGTCGCGCGGATCGCCGACACGCGCGTCGCGCTGCGCAGCGACGCGATCAATTCGGTCGTCACCGTCGGCCAGCCGGTCGCGGTTCCCGCCGCGCCGCCGCATGTCGTGGGAATCTTCGCGCTGCGCAGCCGCGTGCTGACGCTGATCGACCCGCATGTCGTCGTCGGCCTGCCGGCGGTTCCCGTCGCGCCCGGCCAGCGCGTGATCGTCGTCGACGTCGGTGGGCACGGCTATGCGTTGCTCGCCGACGCGATCGAGGATGTCTGTTTCATCGCGGCGCCCGAAACGCGTGTCGCGGGCAAGCTGCTGCCCGGCTGGGCGCGGGTCGCGGACGCGATGATCGAGCATGACGGGGCGTCGCTGCTCGTCGTCGACCCGGCGCATTTCATCGCCGCCCCCGCCGCGCGGGCGGCCTGACGGGGTGCCCATCATGTTAACGCGCTGCATACCCCTTTGGCCTAGGGTGGCCGAAATCCCCGGGGGTCGGAGGTAGAAAATGTCGAAATCCTGTCTGGTCGTCGATGACAGCAAGGTCATTCGCAAGGTCGCGCGCCATATCCTTGAAAGCATGGCCTTTGCGGTCGATGAAGCGGCCGATGGCCAGGAAGCGCTGCGCTTCTGCCGCGCCAACCGGCCCGACGTGATCCTGCTCGACTGGAACATGCCGGTGATGAGCGGCATGGAATTCCTGGGCGCCTTCAACGATCTCGATTTCGGGCACGACGAGCGCCCGCGCGTCGTCTTCTGCACCACCGAAAACAGCATCGACCATATTCGCGCGGCGATCGAGGCCGGCGCCGACGAATATGTGATGAAGCCGTTCGACCGCGAAACGCTCGAAGGAAAGCTGCAACTCGTCGGCGTTGCCTGAGGCTGTTCGAGATCGCCGCATGACCCGGCCGCAACCCCGCCCGAACGATCCGCCGCCGGAAGAGGCGAACCCGGTCCCGCGCGACGTGCGCGTGATGCTCGTCGACGACAGCCTCGTCGTGCGCAGCATCCTCGAACGCATCATCGAGCAGCGGCCGGGGCTCAGCATCTGCGCGTCCTTCGCCTCGGCGCAGGATGCGCTCGCCTGGCTGGCGCGCGAACCGGTCGACGTCGTCGTGCTCGACCTCGAAATGCCGGGAATGACGGGCATCGACGCGCTGCCGCTCATCCTCGAGCGCGCGGCGAATGCGCGCGTGCTGATCCTGTCGTCGAATTGCGTCGAGGGCGGATCGGCGGCGATCGACGCGCTGGCGCTCGGCGCCAGCGACACGCTCGCCAAGCCCGGGCGCGGCAGTTTCTCGGGCCGCTTCGCCGAGGTGCTGACCGATCGCATCCTCTCGCTCGGCCAGCGCCCGCCGGCGATTCCCGCCGCGGCGCGCGCCGTCCGCCGTCCGGCGCGGCTCGCGGCGGCGCCGGCGATCGACGCCGGCCGGCCGCTCGAATGCATCGCGGTGGCGGCTTCGACCGGCGGCATTCCGGCGTTCACGACCTTTCTCGCGCACCTCGATCCGCGCATTCGCGCGCCCATCCTGCTGACGCAGCATCTGCCCGACGCCTTCATGGAATTTTATGCGCGGCAGATCGCGACGCTGACGACGCGCCGCGTCCATGTCGCGACGGCGGGGATGCCGGTCGAGGCGGGGCATATCTATCTGGCGCCGGGCGACGCGCATCTGGTGGTCGTCGCCAACGGCCGGCGGCGCGAGATCGCGCTCGACCGGCACCCGGTCGACAATGGCTGCTGTCCTTCGGCCGACCCGATGCTGGCGTCGGTCGCAGAGGTCTATGGCGAGGGCGGCGTCGCGGTGATCCTCAGCGGCATGGGGCGCGACGGCGCGCAGGGAGCCGCGCGCCTGAAGGCGGCGGGCGGCACGGTTTTCGCGCAGGCGCCCGAAAGCTGCGTGATATGGGGCATGCCCGGCGCGGTCAGCCGGACCGGGATCGCCGCGGCGACGCTCAACCCCGATGCGATCGCGCTGATGCTGGGCGGCAGCCTGGCGGGACGGCCGCGGCGATGATGGGCGGCGGCACGGCCAGCGAATCGGCCTATCGCGTCCTGATGAGCGTGCTCGAATCGCGCACCGGCCAGACGCTGTCGCCGAACCGCATCTGGCGGATCGAGATGTCGCTGAAGCCGGTGTTGCAGCGGCACGGCATCGCCGACCTCGACGCGCTGGTCGCCGCGCTCGTCACCGCGAACGGACGGCAACTGCTCGATGACACCGTCGATGCGATGCTCAACAACGAGACCTTCTTTTACCGCGAACACAGTGTCTTCGACGATATTGCGGAGAAAGCGCTTGAATATCTTCGCGTGGTGAACGCGCGCCGGCGGCAACTGACGATCTGGCATTGCGGCGTATCGACCGGGCAGGAAGCCTATTCGATGGCGATGCTGCTCGCCGAGCAGGGCGAGCGCTGGGCGGGCTGGCGCGTCGACGTCATCGGCACCGACGTCAGCCACCACGCCATTTCGCGCGCGCGGGTCGGGCTCTACAGCCAGTTCGAGATTCAGCGCGGGTTGCCGGTGCAGCGCATGGTCCGCTGGTTCGACCAGACCGAGGCGGGATGGCTCGCCAAGGCCGATCTGCGCCGCCGCGTCGACTTTTCGGTGCAGAACATGCTGATCGACCGGCCGCCGCTGGCCGCGCCGGCCGACCTGATCTTCTGCCGCAACCTGCTGCTCTATTTCGCGATGCCGATGCGGCAGAAGGCGTTCGCGCGGCTGCGCGCGATCGCGGCGCCGCAGAGTTTCCTCGTCCTCGGCGCCGGGGAGACGGTGCTCGGGCAGACCGACCAGTTCGTCGCCAGCCCGCGCCTGCGCGGCCTGTACGAACCGGCCGACCAGCAGGTGCGGCGCCCCGTCGCCGCCTGACCTTGCTTTTTGCGCCCCGCTGGCGCAGGGGAAAGAGCGGTTCCGCGCCGGGCCGGAACAATAATGGATCGCGAGAGGCATGGGCGATTTTATCGAACGCTGGTCCCCCAATTTCGACGAGCGCGCGCTGCCCATCTCGATGATCGTCCTGCATTACACCGGCATGAAGACCGGCGCCGAAGCCATTGATCGGCTTGCCGATCCCGCGGCAAAGGTTTCGGCGCACTATGTCGTCAGCGAGGATGGGCAGATCACCCATATGGTGCCCGAGGACAAGCGGGCCTGGCACGCCGGCAAGTCGCATTGGCGGGGCGTGCGCGACATCAATTCGGCCAGCGTCGGCATAGAGATCGTCAATCCGGGGCACGAATTCGGCTATGTGCCCTTTCCCGACCCGCAGATCGCCTCGGTCGTCCGGCTCGTCCATCTGATCAAGGACCGCCACGGCGTCACGCGCGGCAATGTCGTCGGCCATTCGGACATCGCGCCGACGCGCAAGCAGGACCCGGGCGAACTGTTTCCGTGGCACGAACTGGCGCGCCGCCGCCTCGCGCTGCCGCGCCCGACCAAGAAGCTGACCGATCCGCTGTGGACCGACGCGGGCTTCCTGCTCGCGCTCGAGCGCTTCGGCTACGACGTGACCGACGGCTTCGCGGCCACCGTGGCGTTCCAGCGCCGTTTTCGTCCCGAACTGATCGACGGCACGATCGACGGCGAATGCCGGGCGATCCTGCTAGCGTTGCTGTTGCCGCAGCCCGAGGGGGATTGAGCGGCGGGGTTCGGTCGGGAGCCGACCTATCTTTCATCGTCACCCCGGACTTGATCCGGATATATGCCCTTCAGGCAAATCAGGAACTGTTCCCCGGCGAAAGCCGGGGTCCAGATGGCACAGCGCTGCCCCGCATGGACCCCGGCTTTCGCCGGGGAACAGTTCCTTGTCGAAAAGGGATAATTGCCGACTTGATCCGGGGGCCCGCTTGATGTCGAAGACCGGTCGACGCCCCAAAAAGCGGGATCCCGGGTCAAGCCCGGGATGACGGAAGTGGAGGAGAGCTATGTCAGTTCCCCACCCCAAAGCCGACACTCCTACAATCGCTCGCAATTGCCCGCCATCCGCGCTATATTGCGCCCTGCCAGAGGGTCGGGCGATCGCCGCTTTCCGGGAGGGAAGGGGAGGAAAGTCCGGGCTCCACGGAAACCACGGTGCCGGATAACGTCCGGCGGGTCCGCTTTCGGGCGGGCTCAGGGAAAGTGCCACAGAGAGCAGACCGCCAAAGGCTTCGGCCCGGCGAAAGGTGAAAGGGTGCGGTAAGAGCGCACCGCGCGGACGGCAACGGACGCGGCACGGCAAACCCCACCGGGAGCAAGGTCGAATAGGGATGGCACGGGCCCCTTTCTTAGGGGAGGGTGCCCAGGGCTGGTTCCGGCCCCGCCGTCCGGGTTGACTGCTTGAGCGTCCGGGCAACCGGCCGCCTAGAGGAATGATCGCCCATCCCCGCAAGGGGTGGACAGAACCCGGCTTACAGACCCTCTGGCGCCATACTCTCCCCACCTGCGCTGGAACCGCGCTTGCGGGCGGCGCGTTGCCTTTGCAGGCCAACGATAGGGAGCCCGGTCATGAAAGTCGTCGACGAACATGTCGAAGTCACCGATGAAGAAGCCACCAGCGCCGTCAAGGGGCACAATGTCCGCTATGTCCTCGCCATATCGCTCGCGGCGGTGATCGTCGTGCTGTCGGCGATCTGGATCGTCCCGGCGCTGCTGCAGCCCTGATATTATAAAGGCATCAGGTGAAAGCGTCATTGCGAGCGAAGCGAAGCAATCCAGGGTGTGCGTAAACCGCTCTGGATTGCTTCGCTTCGCTCGCAATGACGGTCTGAGACGATCTCACGTCAATTGATTCCGGATTCCGGTAAGGGCGTGGTCGAACCAGCGCCGGGATAGGCGATCGCCATCACTTCCCATTCCTTCGGGCCGGCGGGAAGCTGGACCGTGCGCAGGTCGCCGACCGCCGCGCCGCGCAGCGCGCGGGCGAGGGGGCTGTTCCAGCCGATCCGCCCGGCGCCGGCGTCGGCTTCATCGTCGCCGGTCAACGTGACCGTGCGCCGCATGTCGTCCTCGTCGGCGAGTTCGACGGTGGCGCCGAACCAGATGCGGTCGCGGTCGAGTTGCGCCGCCGGATCGACGACGCGCGCCGCCTTCATCCGCCGCGCGAGGAAGGCGAGCCGCCGGTCGATTTCGCGCAGCCGCTTGCGGCCGTAGATATAGTCGCCGTTCTCGCTGCGGTCGCCATTGCCCGCCGCCCAGCTGATCGTTTCGACCAGCTTCGGCCGCTCCCCGCCCAGCAGCGCGTCATATTCGGCGCGCAGCGCGGCGAAGCCCGCCGGGCTGATGATGTTGCTCCTGTCCCCCGCCATGGGCTTCAGCCGGGGTTCGACTTGCCGAGGTAGAAGCTCAGCGGTGCCTTGGGCAGCGTCCGGCCGCCTTCGCGCAGCGTGTCGTAGACGACGGCATTCTCGAGCACGCGCTGGACGTAGTTCTTCGTCTCGAAGATCGGGATCGCCTCGATCCAGTCGAGGATGTCGATCGCGCCCGTCCGCGGATCGCCGTTGGCGCGCAGCCATTTGTTCACATTGCCGGGCCCGGCGTTGTAGGCGGCGACGGCGAGCGGGTAGCTGCCGCCGAAATAGCTGAGCATCTGCTGGAAATAGGTCGACCCCAGCGTCATGTTGTAGCCGGTGTCGGTGGTCAGCGATCCGGCGTCGTAGCCGAGCCCCAGCTTGCCCGCGACCTCGCGCGCGGTGCCGGGCATCAGCTGCATCATCCCGCGCGCGCCGGCATGGCTGACCGCGGCGCGGTCGAACTGGCTTTCCTGCCGCGTGATCGCGTGGATGAAGGTCCAGTTGCCTTCGTGGCCGGCGGGAACGCGGACGGTCGGAAAGCCCGACACTTCGACCGCGTCGAGGCTGTTCGCCTGCGCGCTGCGGCCGATCATCACGCCCAGGTCGGGGCGGCCGATCTGCTGCGCGAGCTGGCCCGCGAGCACATGGTCGGCGGGCGAGGTCGCCTTTTGCGCCAGCGCGCGCAGGAACAGCGACTGTTCGCGCCACGCGCCGATCTCTCCCAGCACGCGCGACGCGCGGACGAGGCGGTCGTCGTCGAATGCCGTTCGCTCGGCGCCGCTGACCTGGATGCTCGGCACCGGGGCCGGGCGCGGCTGCGGCCGGCCGAGCCGTTCGAGCGCGAGCTGGCCGTAGAACTGGTCGTAATGCTGCGCGGCGTCGGCGAAATGGGCGTTGGCGGTCGCGGCGTCGCCCGCCGCCAGCGCCGCGCGGCCGGCCCAGTAATAGCCCTTGGTGCGCGTCTGCGCCGAGCGGGCGGCGTCGCCATAGGCGCGGTACAGCCGCACCGCTTCGGCCGGGCGGCGAAGGTCCTTGAAGGCGAGCTGGCCCGCGAGCCAGGCGAGCGAGGTGTAATCGTCGCGCACCCCCAGCGGCGTCTCGCGCACCACCGTGCCCGGCGGCAGCGCGTCGTCGATCTGCTTCGCGATATTGTAGGCGGTCAGCTTGTCGCCCGCCGCGTCGGCCTGCCGCGCATTGGTCAGCAGCGTCTCGAGCCATTCCTCGGCATCGGTGGGGGGGCTCGACAGGCTGCGCGGACCCGCCAGCAGCGCGCGCGCCTCGCCGACGCGGCCCGATTTGCGCAGCCAGGTCGCCTTGGCGGTGATATAGCCGGGGTCGGTGCGCAGGATCGCCGGGTTGGCCGCCTCGACCGCCGCGGCCTGCAGCGCGGCGTCGACCGCGGCGCTGCGCAGCGCGAGCCGCGCCGCGAACTGCGCGCGCCGTTCGGGCGAGGTGAAGCCGAGCTGGCGCGCCGCGGCGGCGGTGTTGTTCGACCACAGCAGCCGGTCCATCCGCGCATCATGGTCGGCCGGGCTCAGCGCGCCGGGGAAGAAGGAGAGCACGCGGTTGACCTCGCTCTCGTCGAGCGGCCCGCTCGTCCACGCGCGGCGGACGGCGGCATAGGCCTCGTCGCGGCGGCCCGAGGCGTTGAGCGCCAGCGCCATGCGCAGCTCGCCGCTTGGCGTCTTTGGCGGATAGGCCTGGAAATAGGCGAGGGTGCGCGCGGGGTCGAAGCTGTCGATCGCGATCGCCTTTTCGGCGCGGGTGCGCATCTTGTCCGCGTCGGGCCAGCCCTTGTTCGCCATCAGGAAGCGCGACAGGCGGTCGAAGGAAGCGCTCTGGTCCTGGGTCAGGCGCCGCCATTCCATCACCGCGTCGCCGACCGTATTGGTCGCCGTCGGCGGTGTGGTCGAGACCGACGCAAGCCCCATCTGGGCCCGATACCAGGCCATCTGTTCGGGCGTCAGTTCGCTGGCGGCCGCCATGGAGGGAAGAAGGAGCGCCGCAACCAGCGCGAGACGGGAAACGGGGAACAGCGAGATCATGCCGGGCATTTTAGTGCCAAACTCCTTGCGGGGCGCTGAATAGGCGTTCATTAGGCGGCGCGCCGACCTTCCCTATCGGTTCCGGCGCTTTTTTGTAAAGGAGCGGAGCATGTTTTCGGGCTCGATTCCCGCCTTGGTGACGCCATTTCGCGATGGGGCGTTCGACGCCCCGGCCTTCGTGCGCCTCGTGGACTGGCAGGTCAGACAGGGGACGAGCGCGCTGGTTCCGTGCGGCACCACCGGCGAAAGCCCGACGCTGAGCTTCGACGAGCATTACCGGGTCATCGACGCCTGCATCGAGGCGGCGGCGGGGCGCGTGCCGGTGATCGCCGGCTGCGGGTCGAACGACACCGCGACCGCGATCCGGCACATGCGCCATGCGCAGGCGGCGGGCGCGGCGGCGGCGCTGGTCGTCGCCCCCTATTACAACCGGCCGACGCAGGAGGGGCTGATCGCGCATTTCCGCGCGCTGGCCGACGCGAGCGACCTGCCGATCGTCGTCTACAACGTCCCCGGCCGCACCGTCACCGACATCGCGGCCGAGACGATGTGCCGGCTGGCCGAGATTCCGTCGGTGGTGGCGATCAAGGATGCCAGCGGCGACCTCGCCCGCGTCACCGTCCACCGCGCCGGGGCGGGCGCCGGTTTCTGCCAGCTCAGCGGCAACGACGACCTGTGGCTGCCGCACGCGGTGCTGGGCGGCGTCGGCTGCATTTCGGTGACCGCCAATGTCGCGCCGCGGCTGTGCGCCGATTTCGCCGCCGCCTGCGCCGCGGGAGACTGGAGCGGCGCGCTGAGCCTGCACGACCGGCTGTTCGCGCTGCACAAGGCGATGTTCTCCGACGCCTCGCCGGGGCCGGTCAAATATGCGCTGTCGCGCGTCCACGACTGGTTTTCGCCCGAAGTGCGCCTACCTATCATCCCGGCGTCGGCTGCGTCGCGCCGGGCGGTCGATGCCGCCCTGTCCGCGGCGGGCGTGATTTAGGCTATGATCGCTATGTGGTCTTTCCCCCTCCGTTCGACGCGAACGGGTCAAGAGTTGGCATAAGGTTCAATTTTCAGGTTTCTCAATGGCCCGTCCGCAATCCGCCCCCGAATTCGACAAGAAGAAGGTCGTCGCCGAGAACCGGCGCGCGCGCTTCGACTATGCCGTCGAACAGGTGTTCGAGGCGGGCATCGCGTTGCAGGGGACAGAGGTCAAATCGCTGCGCTTCGGCGAGGGTACGATCGCCGAAAGCTATGCCGAGGTGGCGGGCGGCGAGGTGTGGCTGATCAACGCCAATATCCCCGAATTCAGCCACGGCAACCGCTTCAACCATGAACCGCGCCGGCCGCGCAAGCTGCTGTTGAACACGCGTGAGATCAACAAGCTGCACGCCGCCGTCGCGCGGCAGGGAATGACGCTGGTGCCGCTGTCGGTCTATTTCAACAGCCGCGGGCGCGCCAAGGTCGAACTGGCGCTCGCAAAGGGCAAGAAGGCGCACGACAAGCGCGAATCGATCAAGGAACGCGACTGGAAGCGCGACAAGCAGCGCCTGATGAAGGAACGGGGATGAGCCGCGGCGGCAAACCTCGCGGCTCGAAAGGGCGGGACAAGGCCGCGGTGATGAACTGGATTCGCCGCAATTCTCCTTCGCGGGAAGAATTGCTGGAGAGCCGCTTCATCAAGCCCTTCGCGCATCGCGTCGCGCACAGCCATCTGTGGCGCTTCACGCGGACGTCTGTGCCTCGCGGCACCGCGCTCGGGCTGTTCGTCGGCATCTTCTTCCTGATCCCCGGCGTCCAGATTCTGGGCGTCGCGTTGCTTGCGCTGCCGTTCCGCGCCAATATCCCCATCGGTGCTGCGATGACCTTCCTGTCGAACCCGGCGACGACGCCCTTCCTGATCGCGGCGTCGGTGTGGCTGGGGAACAGCATGTTCGGGCTGCACGCCAACGTCGCCACCATCTCGATCATGGTGGACGAAGGCGCGTCGGCGGGCGCGTGGGTGCGCTGGGTCCTGTCCGACGCGGCGCCCGCGCTGCTCGCGGGGTTGTTCGTCATCTCGGTCGTGTCGGCGGTGGTGGGCTATCTGCTCGCGGCGCTGTTCTGGGACAACTGGATCCGCCTGCGCTGGCGGCGCAAGCTGCGCCGGGCGCGCGACCAACGACATGAGGCATCGACGAGCGACGGGACGGCCGGTTGAACGCGCGGTTCGCGCGGGTATAGCTGTTTCCATTGTAACCATCTGCCCCGCGCGCCGGGGCCGTGGTCGCGCCCACCATCCTCTGGGGACCGTCATGACTCGTTCGCATATCTCTTCGCGCCTGTTCGCGACCGCCGCCGTCGGCGCGCTTCTGCTCGGCTTCGCCTCCTCCGTCACGGCGAAGGACGCCGTCAAGGCTCCGGCGCCTGCCGCCGATGCCGCCGCCGGGCCCGAGATCGGCGATTTCGGTTTCGACATGGCGGGTATGGACCGGGGCGTGAAGCCCGGCGACGATTTCTATGCCTATGCCAACGGCACCTGGGCGAAGACGACGGCGATCCCCGCCGACAAATCCAACTATGGCATGTTCACCGCGCTCGCCGACCTGTCGCAGCAGCGCACGCGCGAGATACTGGATGCGGCGAAGGGCAATCCGGACAGCATGATCGGTCGCGCCTATGCCTCCTATCTCGACGGCGCGGGGGTCGAGGCGAAGGGGCTGGCGCCGATCGAGCCCTGGCTGAACAAGGTACGCGCCGTCGACAAGGCCGGGCTGGCGGCGTTGCTGGCCGAGGCCGACCGCAACGGCATCTCGCATTTCTTCGGCGGTTATGTGGGGCAGGACGACAAGAATCCCGACGTCTATATCTACACCATGTATCAGGGCGGCATCGGCATGCCCGACCGCGATTTCTACCTGAAGGGCGGGGATCGCAACACGGCGTTGCAGGCCGCCTACCTCCGCCACCTCGAAAATATACTGACCCTCGCGGGCGAAAAGGACGCCGCGGGGCGCGCCCGGGCGCTCTACGATTTCGAGAAGCGGATTGCCGAGGTTCACTGGGACAAGAACGACAGCGGCGACGCGACCAAGGTCTATAACAAGATGACGATCGCCCAACTCGCGCAGGCGGCGCCGGGCTTCGACTGGACGACCTTCATCCGGGGCATCGGGGTCAAGGAGGACAGCCTGCTCGTGTCGCAGCCGAGCGCCTTCACCGGCGAGGCGAAGCTGATTGCCGAGGCGCCGATCGGGGTGATCCGCGACGCGCTGCTCGTCCGCAGCCTCGACGATTTCGCCGACGTGCTGCCCGACGCGGTGGCGCAGGAGGCTTTCGCCTTCCACGGCACCGCGCTGTCGGGAACGCCGCAGATGCAGGAACGCTGGAAGCGCGCGGTCGATTTCGTCAGCGACAATATGGGCGAGGCGGTCGGCAAGGATTATGTCGCCAAATATTTCCCGCCCGAAACCAAGGCGGCGATGGACGGGCTGGTGAAGAACGTCCTCGCCGCGCTTGACGAGCGCATCGGCCACCTGACGTGGATGCAGCCCGAAACCAAGGTGAAGGCGAAGCGCAAGCTTGCCAACTTCACCACCAAGATCGGCTATCCCGACCGCTGGAAGGACTACAGCACGCTCGAAATCCGTGCCGACGATCTGTTCGGCAACGCGCTGCGCGCCAACCAGTTCGCGCATGACGACAATATCAGCCGCCTCGGCGGGCCGATCCGCCGCTGGGAATGGGGAATGACCCCGATGACGGTCAATGCCTACGCCAATTTCGGGATGAACGAGATCGTCTTTCCCGCGGCGATTCTGCAACCGCCCTTCTTCGATCCCAAGGCCGATGCGGCGATCAACTATGGCGGCATCGGTGCCGTCATCGGCCACGAGATCAGCCATCATTTCGACGACCAGGGCGCGAAATATGACGAGACCGGCAAGCTGTCCGACTGGTGGACCCCGGCCGACGTCGCGGCATTCGATGCGGCGGGCAAGGCGCTCGTCGCGCAATATGACGCCTATGAAGTGCTGCCCGGTGAACATCTCGACGGCACCTTCACGCTCGGCGAGAATATCGGCGACCTCGCGGGGCTGACCATCGCCTATGACGCGTACAAGGCGTCGCTGGGCGGCAAGGCGGCGCCGGTGATCGACGGGCTGACCGGCGACCAGCGCTTCTTCCTCGGCTGGGCGCAGGTGTGGCGGCGCAACTACCGCGAGCAGAATCTGTCGCAGCGTATCACCACCGACCCGCATTCGCCCTCGATTCAGCGGGCATGGGTCTCGCGCAACCTTGACCCTTGGTATAAGGCCTATCAGGTAAAGCCGGGCCAGAAGCTGTATCTGGCGCCGAAGGACCGTGTCCGCATCTGGTGATGCGAAACAGGAAAGACTGCCCTTGACCGCGACGACCCTGCCTTCCGCTGACGCCGAACTCGGCAGGGGGACGGGGCCGGCGGCGGCGCTGGTGCCTTCGGGATTGTCGCGATTCGACAGGACGCTGCTCGGTGGGCTGGTGCTGCTGTCGGTCGGGCTTCTTTTCTGGGCGACGCGCGATGCCGTGCTGGCGGCGGGTTTCCTCGCGGGTCTCGCCGTCGCGGCGGGCGGCGTTCTGTTGCTGCGCCGGGTCTTTCCCGCCGTGGGAGCCAGCGAGGCGGCGGCGCCCGACTGGACGATGCTGCGCCAGGCGGTCGATCACGACGATGTCGCGATCGCGGTGACCGACCGGGCGGGGCGCCTCGTCTGCGCCAATGACCTGTTCGCGACCTGGATGGGCGGCTTCGTGACCCCGCCCGGCCTGCCGCTCGACGGGCGCGGCGCCGAGGCGCTGAAGAACGCCGGCCGCGCGGCGTGGCGCGACGGCGAGGGGCGCGTCGACGATCTGAAGGTCGGCGCGCTGCCGCTGCGCGCACAGGTCAACCGCACCGGGCAGGCCGACGATTATCTGGTCTGGCGCTTCGCGGCGATCGACCGCCTCGACCTTGCGTCGGAGATTCTCCGCCACCTCGAAGGACCGGCGGGCCGGACGCTCGGGCAGGCGGGGGTGATGGCGGCGCTGGTCAATGCCGAGGGCCGGCTGCGCGTCGCCAACCAGGCCTTTCTGCTCCGGGCGCTCGGCGAGAGCGATGCGAGCCATTATGCCGGGCGCGACGTGGCGGCGATGCTGCGGCTCGACGATTCGGGCGGGCTGACCTTCGCGCGCGAGGGCGACCGGGCTCCGCCGGTGCGGATGCTCCAGATTCCGCTGGCGCCGGCCGATCCCGCCGCCCCGGTGCTGCTCGCGCTGATCGATGAGGAGGTCGGGCCCGCCGACCGCGGCACCGCGCAGACCTATATCGAGACCTTGCTGTCGCTGCTCCCCTTCGGGCTCGCGCTCGTCGATCGCGACGGGCGGTTCCTCTACATGAACCGCGCCTTCGGGCGCGCGGCGGGGGTGGCCGATGGCCGGATGCCGCGCTACCCCGGCGACCTCGTCGTCGGCGAGGACAAGGGGCCGCTCGCCGACATGATCCGCCGCCACAGCAGCGGCCAGCAGGTCGGCGGCGACCTGTCGATCCGCCTCGTCGGGCAGGGCGACGAGCCGGTGTCGATGCGCGTCGTCGGCGTGCGCGGGCTGGGCGAGGCGGCGGTGCTGCTCAGCCTCAAGGATTCGAGCGAGGAGACGCGGCTCAAGCGCCAGGTCGCGCAGCAGTCGAAGATGCAGGCGGTCGGCCAGCTCGCGGGCGGCGTCGCGCATGATTTCAACAACATCCTGACCGCGGTGCTCGGAAGCTGCGACCTGATGCTGATGCGCCACACGCCGGGCGACAGCGACTATGACGATATCCAGCATATCCGCAGCAACGCGAATCGCGCCGCCAGCCTGACGCGGCAATTGCTCGCCTTCTCGCGCCAGCAGACGCTGCGCCCCCAGATATTGCAGCTTCCCGACGTGATTTCGGAGGTGTCGCACCTGCTCAGGCGGCTGATGGGCGACACGGTCCAGCTTGCGGTCCACCATGGCCGCGGGCTCGGCGCGGTGCGTGCCGACCCGGTCCAGCTCGAACAGGTGATCATCAATCTCGCCGTCAACGCGCGCGACGCGATGATGCCCGGCGGCGGCACGCTGACGATCGAGACCTATCCGGTGTCGGCGGCCGAGGTGCGGCAGATGGGCAACGAGTTCATGCCGCCGGCCGATTACAGCGCGCTCAAGGTCAGCGATACCGGCGCGGGCATTCCCGCCGACATCTTGCCCAAGATCTTCGAACCCTTCTTCACCACCAAGGACGTCGGCAAGGGGACGGGGCTGGGCCTGTCGACGGTCTATGGGATCATCAAGCAGTCGGCGGGCTTCATCTTCGCCGACAGCCGGCCCGGCGAGGGGACGAGCTTCACCATCTACCTGCCCGTCCACCGCACCGCCGGCGCCGCCCCCGCCATCCCCGGCAGCGGCGCCCCCGCCGCCCCCGCCGCTCCGATCCGCGCAAAGAAGTCCCAATGGGGCACAGGCACCCTCCTGCTGGTCGAGGACGAGGATATGGTCCGCGCCGTCGCCGAACGCGCGTTGACCCGCGCGGGCTACAGCGTTGTCACCGCGTCGCAGGGCGAGGAGGGGCTCGAGCGGTTCGCGGGCATGGACAAGGTCGACCTGGTGATCAGCGATGTCGTGATGCCGACGATGGACGGTCCGACGATGGTCCGCGCGATGCGCGCGAAGCGGCCGGCGCTGCCCGTGCTCTTCATGTCGGGCTATGCCGAGGAGCAGCTTCGCCAGTCGATCGACATCGATCATGTCGCCTTCCTGCCCAAACCCTTTTCCGTCGCGCAACTTGCCGAAGCTGTTTCGGCGGCGCTCGACGATGCCGCGCACCGGGTGTCCGATGATGGATGATCGGCTGGTCCTGCTGGTCGAGGACGACGTGCTGATCGGCATGATGCTCGTCGACATGCTCGAAGCGCTCGGCTTTCCCGAGCCCGCACAGGCGACGTCGATCGAGGAGGCACTTGCGGTGCTCGACGCGCAGCCGGTCGCGGCGGCGCTGATCGACATCAACCTGGGCGAAACCAAGGGATGGCCGGTGGCCGATGCGCTGGCGGCGCGGGCGATTCCCTTTGCCTTCACCACCGGCGGCGGCGACATCATCCCGCCCGCGCACGCGCACCGGACGCTGGTGACCAAACCCTTCCGCCTGACGGAGATCGAGGCGGCCCTGAACGCGTTCTTCACTGAATAGTCTTTCCGCTCACCAAATTATTTTGTTCTTCTCTTGTTCTAATGGAACAAATGTGGCACAAAGGTCGGGCGTTGCGATGCCTCTGCGCTCGCTCTAGAGCAGGAAAGGGACGGCAAATGGCCGGACAATTGTCACTCGTCGAATCGGGGAAATCAGTGAACGGACCAGACAGGCAGAAGGCGCTCGACGCCGCATTGGCGCAGATCGACCGAGCCTTCGGCAAGGGCTCAGTGATGAAGCTCGGCTCGAAGGAGGCGATGCAGGTCGAGGCGATCTCCACCGGTTCGCTCGGGCTCGACATTGCGCTGGGGGTCGGTGGCCTGCCGCGCGGACGCGTGATCGAAATCTATGGCCCCGAAAGCTCGGGCAAGACTACGCTCGCGCTGCATTGTATCGCTGAGGCGCAGAAGGTGGGCGGCACCGCGGCCTTCGTCGACGCCGAACATGCGCTCGATCCCGTCTATGCGAAGAAGCTTGGCGTCGACATCGACGAACTGATCGTGTCGCAGCCCGACACCGGCGAGCAGGCGCTCGAGATCGTCGACACGCTGGTGCGTTCGAACGCGATCGACGTGCTCGTCGTCGATTCGGTCGCGGCGCTCGTTCCGCGTGCCGAGATCGAGGGCGAGATGGGCGACAGTCATGTCGGCCTGCAGGCACGGCTGATGTCGCAGAGCCTGCGCAAACTCACCGGGTCGATCAGCCGTTCGCGCTGCATGGTGATCTTCATCAACCAGCTGCGCATGAAGATCGGCGTGATGTACGGGAATCCCGAGACAACGACCGGCGGCAACGCGCTCAAATTCTATGCCTCGGTCCGCCTCGACATTCGCCGCACCGGGCAGATCAAGGACCGCGACGAGATCGTCGGCAACACGACGCGCGTCAAGGTGGTCAAGAACAAGGTTGCGCCGCCGTTCAAGCAGGTCGAGTTCGACATCATGTACGGTCAGGGTATTTCGAAGATCGGCGAGATCCTCGACCTTGGCGTCAAGGCCGGGCTGGTCGAGAAATCGGGCGCCTGGTTCAGCTATGATTCGATCCGAATCGGGCAGGGCCGCGAGAATGCGAAGAATTTCCTGAGCGAGAATCCCGAACTGATGCAGCGGCTCGAAAGCGCGATCCGCGGCCGCACCGATGCGGTGGCGGAAGAGATGATGACCGGTCCCGACGACGGGGAAGACGACGATCTCTGATCGCATCCGTCTTCCGTTCGGCCGGTCCTGTTTTCCGGACCGGCCGACCGACGGCGGCGAGCCAACGCCCCTTGGACCTGCAAGCCCTGCTCCTAGAGCAGGTCGGCCCGTCCGCCGTTGATGCACCTCTCGGCGCCTTCGCAATGTTCGCGCTGGTAGCCTACCAAGCTCGACGGAGAGGTTCCGCGAGGTTTTCGTGAACCTGTCGACTGTTTGATCTGAAAACCCTTAAGGATGATTAGGGCGCGTTGTCTTTCGGCGTCAGGAAAAGCGACAGAACCATTTCGATGTGATTTTCGATGAAATCCTCATCGAAGGGATTCTGCTTCGACATGAATTGATATTCTTCGGACAGCGTGAACACCGACGTAGCAGCTCCGATGAATAGATAGCGGAGATGCATCGGGTCGCCGCTGCGAAGCATGCCTTCTTCCTGCGCCTTCCGCAAAATCATCAGGTCCATAGCGATGCCGGGCGCGAGATGATTCTTGATCAGCCATTCCAGCCGCTTCTGCCCGCCTTCGTTGGCCTGGACCATGAAGCGGTGGAGTTGGGGAACCTTGGCGCTGAACAGGATGAACTCGCGCAGCATCAGACGCAGCAGGATGGGCTGATCGACCCCGTCCAGGCCCTGATATCGCTTTCGCTGTTGCGCGACATATTCGCCGAAAACATATTTGGCTGTGGCTTCCCACAGCAATTCCTTGTTGCCGAAATGATGCCCGATCAAACGGTGGTTGACGTCGGCCTTGTCGGCGATCTCCCGCGTGCTGGCGCCGTCGAATCCCTTGTCAGCGAACTCGCGCAGCGCCGCTGCGAGGATGGCCTGTTTGGTCTCGATCGCGCGCTGCTGCTCCCGCCGCTTACGCCGCGGGGGCGCGCGCTGCGGGCTCGTCTCGGCTTTTGCGCCGTCTGCAGATACACTGGTCAATGGACTATTGTCCCACCTCTATCAGTCGCACGGGCCGCGCTGGCGGTATCGGCGCCCGTCGCGCCCCGTTTCGCGAATGCCCGTCGTTTAAGATACAGTTGTGCGCGACGCAACGTCGGGCGCGACTGCGGCGGAGGGAAGAGCGGAGGCAGCGGCGCGCTACCCCCGCTCACCCCCTTCCAGAGGTGTCAGGCAGGCCTTCGAGTAGGCCGCCCTTCCGAAGCCAGTCAATGATCAGTGTGATGGCGGCATCCAACTGCTCCCGCTGGCCGATGTAATAGTGATTGGCACCGAGGATGGTATGCAGTTCCTTGGGACCACCGATGCTGCGATAGATGATGTCGGTGTGCGAAGGCGGGCAGCAGTCATCGGCGGCATTGGCGATCACCAGCGCGGGAACCGTGACATGCGGCCCCTGAAGCTCCGTGTTCGCGCGCGATTCGTCGATGCTCCATTGCGAAAGCCAGCTTCGCAGGGTCGCGAACCGAGCAAGCCCGATGGGGCCATTATTTACGGCCTCCGGTTCGCCGAGGTAGCAGATTCCGGGAGTTCTCCCATTGGCGTCGAGCGTGGGGTCGAGCCACCGGGGGTCCGCCATGGTGCCGTGGGTCACGAAGCATCGTTCCTGATCGGCCGAACCGCGCCGCTTCAGCGCGTCTAGCGTCTCGCGCACCCACGCCGTAATCCGCTGGTTGCGGTCGATCTGCGCCGCGCGATAGGCCGCGACGAAATCGGGGGCATAGGGCGGCTTCGGCCCGTTGATGCGGTCATAGAGGTCGAAGGCGGCGTTGCGATCGGTCGGGTCGCCTTCGCTGCGCAGCGAAGCATCCATCGACTCGGTCATGATCCGCGCACGCGCCGAATGGGCGGCAAGCTGCATGATCGCATCGGCCGGCTGAAGCCCCGACAGGTCGATCGCATGGCCGCACGGCGTCGCCGTGATCGTCGGATTCTGGGCTTGCGACTGATAGAAGACCGAAAGCGAGGCCCCGCCGCTCCAGCCAGCGAGAATGACCGTCCTGTAGCCCAGTCGTTCGCGGGCATATCGGACATAGTGACCAAGGTCGACGAGCACCTTCTCCATGATCAGTGCGCTGTCGTTGTGCGGATAGCGGCTGCCGCATGCAAGCACCGGAACGCCGCGTCGGGCCAGTTCGCGCGGCAGCGGCAGTGTGTCGAGCGTCGCTGTGGGGTGCATGAAAAGGAGTACGGTGTCGCGGGTGGCGTCGGGGCGCCGCAGATGCATGCCCTGCAGGACTACGTTCGCCACCCCGCCGCCGTAGGTTTCGCGCGACTGCTGCGCCTCGGTGAATGCGATGAGAATAGGGGTGGTGGTGGGTTTTTTGTAGTCTTTTGCCATGATCGTGGCCTTTCGGTTGCGGGTTCGGTGACCTTGCGGTGGCGATGGAGGTGGTGTCAGCCGGGGGTGGCCAGCATGAATCCGGCGTCCGGCGCGACGGGTTCGAGGCCGAGCGACCGCAGCATGGATCTGGCGGTGCAGATGGAGGCCGACGTCACGGGCAGGCCGAGCTTGTCCTCGACGACGGGGACCGCGGCGAGCGACGGCATCTGTACGCAGGCGGACAGGACCACCATGTCGGCGCCATCGATCCGGAGCCGGTCCACGTCGTCGACCAGCGCCATCGGATCGCGGCGCCCGACCTCGAGATTGTCCTGGATCGCCAGCGCGATCGCGTCGACCACGCGGATGCCCTGATCCTCGATATAATCGACGACCAGCGCGGTCAGCGCCGGCATATAGGGGGTCACGATCGCGACCGACCGGACGCCCGCCAGCCTGAGTTCGTCGACGAGGGCGCCGGCCGAGGTGATCACCGGCGCGGCGTGGCCTTCCTCGCGCATTCGCGCCTGCAGCGCGTCCTGGCTGGCGCAGTGATAGCCGCGGCCCATGCTCATGATCGCGACGAGGCAGGCATAGCCGACCACGTCGACGGCGGCGTCGGCCAGTTCCGCCGCGCAGCGCAGGCTGTCGCGATCCATCGCTGCGAGTTCTTCCCTGGTGACCTGTTTCATCCGCATCCGGCTCGAATGAAAGGTGAAGCGGTCGCCGGGATGCAGGCGTTCGCGCCCGCGCAGGATTGCGGGAATTTCGGTTTCCATCGTGGTGTTGGAACTGGGAACGATCTGACCAATGCGCATGGATGATTCCTGTTGACTGATGCTGACGGGCCGGTGTGAGCCGGGGTCAATCGGCGGCCGAAAGGATGTGGACGACGCACACCGAGCCGATGCCGACCATATGGGCGAGCCCGAGGCGGGCCCCCGGATGCTGGCGCGGGCCGGCTTCGCCGCGGAGTTGGCGCGCGATCTCGCAAATCTGGCCGACGCCGGTCGGGCCGATCGGATGCCCCATCGCCAGAAGGCCGCCCGAGGGATTGATCGCGACGCGCCCGCCGATGTCGAAATCGCCGCGCGCCAGTTGTCCGGCGGCCTGTCCGGGCGGGCAGACGCCCAGCGCCTCGACGTAGAGCAGTTCCTCGATCGAGAAGCCGTCGTGAAATTCGACGACGTCGAGGTCGCCGGGTGAAACGCCCGCTTCCGCGCAGCTCATGGCCAGCGTTTCGCGGGTCAACTCGGTGTCGGGGTCGGCGCCGGGGTCGTAAACCCGCTCCGAGCGCGACGTGGACGAGAGGATCCGGACGCTGCGCGCGCGCGCGAGGCCGAGCCGCGCGATGGCGTCGTCGGACGCGACGATCACGGCGGCGGCGCCTTCCCCGATCGGGCAGCATTGCAGCCGGGTCAGGGGGCCGGAGATATTGGGGCCGGACAATATCTCCGCGAGCGAATAGCCCTTTTGCCGGTGCGCGTGGGGGTTCTTCGATGCGTTCCGGAAATTCTTTTCCGCGACCCGGGCGACCTGTTCGGCGGTGACCCCGTACCGGCGCATATAATCGTCGGCGAGCAGCGCGAAATGCGTGAAGGGCGAGGCATAGGCGTTGACCAGATCGGGAACGCCCGCCGCTTCGTGGGCGAGGCGGATCGGGGCGGGTTTGTCGAGCCCGATCGCGAGCGACACGTCCGCCATGCCGCTGGCGACTTCGAGAACCGCCTGACGCACGGCCGTCGATCCCGAAGCCGAGGCATTTTCGACCTGGGTGATCGGCAGGCCCGAGGCCCCGAGATGCCTGAGCATCGCGCGGCTGGGCGCCATGCCGAGCAGCGCCGTCCCGCAATAGGCGGAGTCGATGGCGGAAAAGGCGATCCCGGCATCGGCCATTGCCTCGCGAATCGCCGTCAGGCCGAGCTCGACATAGGTCGTCTCGCTGAGCGGCTGGAACCGATGGAGGCCGATCCCGACGACATGGACGGGGCGATAATCGCGCAGCGGCCGGCGCATCACGCCGCCTCGCGCTTCTGGAACCGCAGGACGCGGTCGATGCTTCCCTCGTCCGCCGCTCGCTCGACGAGCACGGTTTCGACCGCATCGCCCGCGGCGAGCGATTCGCCGGTCGAGTCGGTCATGATCGCCCGAACGACCGGGCCATCGTCCAGCGCGATCGACGCCATCGTATAGGGCACCGACAAATCGCGCCTGTTCGCGTGGGTCGTCGTCACGAACGCCACGATGCGCCCCCGCCCGGCCAGCGGGCGATCGACCAGCATCGCGGCCGGCGCCCCGCATTTTTCGCAGCCGTAGGGATTGGGCGGAAAGGCGACGCGGCCGCAGCCTACGCATTTCTGCCCCCTGAGCGCCGGGTTCGGTTCGCCTTCCAAAAAGAGCCCCGCCAAAGCTTTTCCCCCATTTCAAAAAATGTGTTGACTTGGATAATATGAGATTATTAAATTCCTCAGTCAAGCAATACATGGGAGTGGGTTTTGCAACAGGCCAGGCCGATCCGTATCGAGCGCAGCGGGGCGATCGCGACGATCATCCTCGACCGTCCGGCGCGCGCCAACACGATCACCATGCAGCTCACGGTCGATTTCAACGACGCGCTCGACGAACTCGAGGCCGATCGCGAGATCGCGTGCATCCTGGTGACCGGTGCGGGCGAAAAGCATTTCTGCGGCGGCGCCGACCTGCGCGAGATCGAGGACATGATCACCGAAGAAGGCGTCACGGGCGATCCGCGCCGGGATTTCGTCAGCCATATCGAGGCGGTGGCGAAGCCGGTTATCGCGGTCATCAACGGCGCCGCAATGGGGGGCGGCTGTGAAATCGCACTCGCCTGCGATTTCCGTATCATGGTGGACGACGCGAAGATCGGCCTTCCCGAAATCCGCTTCGGCGCGCTGCCCGGAGCCGGCGGCACGCAGCGCCTGCCGCGACTGGTCGGGCTCGCCAAGGCCAAGGAACTGATCCTGCTCGGCGGCTCGCTGAGCGCGCGCGAGGCGCTTGCGGTCGGCCTGGTGACGGCGGTCGCATCGAGAGAGGCGCTCGACCGGTGCGTCGAGGATCTGGTGGGGCAACTCGTCGGCAAGGCGCCCTATGCCCTCGCGGCCGGCAAGGCGCTCCTCAACCGGTCGCTCGACCTGCCGCTCGCGGAGGGACTGGCGATGGAGCGCCGGGTCGTCCGCGACATGGGATCGAAGGAGGAGCGCGACGATTTTCGTGAGCGTTCGATGACGAACGATGCCGTCTATGCGGGGATATTCTCTCCGCAAAAGACGACGGCGCGTTGAAGGGGGGATAGCGTTGAACCGGCAGATTCTGACATTGGAAGGGCGCACATGCCTCGTCACCGGAGCGGGGCAGGGCGTCGGCCGCCGGATCGCCCTGCATTTTGCCGGAGCGGGAGCCCGGGCAGTCGTCGTCAATGATTTCCGCGCCGACCGTGCGGAGGCGGTTGCGGAAGAGGTTCGCGCGCTGGGGGGCGAAGCGGTCGGCATCGCGGCGGACGTGACCGACCGCGATGCCGTGGAGGCGATGGTGGCGAAGGCCGCGGAGGCGTTCGGTCCGGTCGATATCCTCGTCAACAATGCCGGCAACATGGGGGCGAAGCCGGACGAGGTCGAACCGGCGCCGTTCTGGTCGGCATCCCGGGCGACGTGGGACGCCTTTCTGGGCGTCAATCTGTACGGCGTGCTGAACTGCTCCAGTGCCGTTCTGCCGGCGATGATGGAGCGGAAATTCGGCCGGCTGGTCACGATCGTATCCGATGCCGGACGAGTCGGCGAACCGGGCCTCGAAATCTATTCCGCGGCGAAAGCCGGCGCGGCGGGCTTCACGCGCGCGGTTGCCAGAACGATGGGGCGTCACGGGGTGACGGCGAACAATATCGCCATCGCGACGACGCGCACGCCGGGCGTGGCCGATGTCACCGAGGACCCGGAACGCGCCCGCCGGATGCTCGGCCAATATGTGATCCGGCGGTTCGGCGAGCCGGAGGATATCGCCAACATGGCGCTCTTCCTCGCGTCGGACGCAGCAAGCTGGATCACCGGGCAAACCTACCCCGTCAATGGGGGCTATTCCTTCGCTCTGTAGACGGCAAAAGCTCTGCGGAAACGGATCGGGAGAGAGATTTTGGAAAAGGCCGAGTTCTACAGAGACGCGCGATACGATTGCACCGGCCCGTGCCAGGGCCTGACCGTGATCGAGCTGACGACGTCGTGGGCCGGCCCGATGGCCGGTTGCATCCTCGCCGACTTCGGCGCCCGGGTCATCAAGGTCGAGCATCCGGCGGGCGAAGTGATGCGGCGCCAGCCGCACGGCATCCCCGGTTCGGACCTGATGGTCCAGCACGAGACAGTGAACCGGAACAAGCAGAATGTCGCCCTCGACGTCCGCGACCCGGACGACAAGGCGGCGTTCCTGAAGCTGTGCGAACAGGCGGACGTCCTGATCGAGAACTTCAAGCCCGGAACCCTTGCCAAATGGGGCCTGGGCTATCGCGACATCGCGAAGGTCAAGCCCGACATCGTCTATGTTTCGATCAGCGGCTTCGGGCAGTTCGGGCCGCTGTCGGACCGGGCCTGTTACGACCCGATCGCCCAGAATTACTGCGGCTGGACGTCGGTGGCGGGTGAGCCGGGAGCGGGGCCGTTGAAGGCGCCGACCTATCTGGCGGACGACCTCGCCGGCCTGCATGCGGCGCTGGGGCTGCTCGCGGCGCTGCGCCATCGCGATCGCACCGGCGAGGGGCAGCATGTCGACGTCGCGCTGACCGACTGCCTGCTCTATACCAGCAACGGGAATCTGACCGTCGGCGCCTATGGGCTCGACCTGCCCAAGACGGGCAACCAGTTCCTGAAGGCGATGCCGGCCAACACCTATCCGTGCGCCGACGGCCACGCCTATATCGCGACGCTGCTCGATACGCACTGGGACGCAATGGCCGAACTGATCGGCCGGTCCGACCTGTCGGGTCTGAAGCTCGCCGAGCGGCTCGAACGCCGCGAAGAGTTGAACGGCCTGCTCGCGGGCTGGTGCGCGCCGCGCCCCGTGGACGAGGTCATCGCCGCCTTTTCGGCGCGCGGATTGGCCGTCACGCGCGTCAATACCTACGCCGACGTCGCCGCCGAGCCGCACATCGCCGCGCGCGACATGCTGCAGGCCGTGCGCCTGTCCGATGGGGTGGAGGCGAAGCTCACCGGCCCATCGGTCAAATTCTCGCGCACGCCGACGACGATCCGCCATCCGGCGCCGCCGATCGGCCAGCACGATCCGGACCTGATCGGAAGAGAGAAATCATAACATAAAATCAGATGGATAAGTGGGAACAAGGGCCGCGCATATGGTCCTGACATTGGGGAGGGAAGAGATGTCTGTTGCGTATACCATCAAGGCCAGAATGGGACTCCTGACGGCGACGGCCCTGGCGCTGTCGCTCCAATCCCCCGCCGCGCTCGCGCAGGACACCGGAACCGGGCAGCCGGCGCGCGCCGACGCGTCGGGCAGCGGCCTAGACGAGATCATCGTCACGGCGCGGAAGCGCGAGGAGAATCTGCTCGACGTGCCGGTATCGGTCGCGGTCGTCGGGGGACAGAGCCTCGACAAGCAGGGCGTCCAGATGCTCGGCGAAGCGCTGAAGGCGGTGCCCGGCGTGTCGGTGACGCCCACCCCGGTCGGCGACCTGCTGTTCATTCGCGGGATCGGTTCGGGCGAGAACCAGGGTTTCGAAATGTCGGTCGGCACCTTCGTCGACGGCGTCTATTTCGGGCGCGGCCAGTCGTCGCGGCACGCCTTCCTCGACGTCGACCGCATCGAGGTGCTGAAGGGGCCGCAGCCGATCCTGTTCGGCAAGAACACGATCGGCGGCGCGCTGAACATCACGACGCGCAAGCCGACGGACACGTTCGAGGCGTCGATCCAGGAATATATCGAGCCGCAGTTCGGGACGTTTCGCACCACCGGCATCCTGTCGGGGCCGCTGTCCGATACGCTCGCGGCGCGGGTGGTGGTCCGCTCCTATATCACCGACGGTTTCTTCAAGAACACATTCCTGGGCACCGACGAGCCGCGGCGGCGCGACTGGGTGGGGCGCGCGACGCTGGCGTGGAACCCGACGGACCGGTTGGAGGTCCTGCTGAAAGGCGAATATGGCAAGGCGCGGATGCGGGGCGGGCGCGCCCAGATCAGCAAGGCGTCGCCGACCCTGCGGCAACTGATCCAGCCGATCGATCCCAACGCCGAATATGAGCTGAACTATCGCAAGTCGGGCCCCGGGGTGGCCAACCGCTTCAACCGGGAGTTCGAGGATGCGTCCACGTATAACGCCAACCTCACCGCGACGCTCGACCTCGGCTCGCACACCCTGACCAGCGTCACCAGCTATGCCGGCTATGACGTCGATTATGCCTTCGACAGCGATTTCACGCCGCTCGACCTGATCCATCAGCTATGGGATCAGAGTTGGCGGTCTTGGGCGCAGGAACTGCGGCTGGCGTCGGCGTCGGGCGGGGTGTTCGAATATCAGGGGGGCGTCTATCTGTCGTCGGAAAAGCTGCGCAGCGACAAGCTGGCGTTCCTGAATTTCTCGCAGACCCCGCTGCCGTTCGGCAGCGGCACGCGCGTGCAGAATTTCCGGCAGACGACGGACAACTGGTCGGTCTTTGCCGAGGGCACGATCAACGCCACCGATGCGCTGTCGCTCGTCGCCGGCTATCGCTACACCCACGACAGGAAGGGGATGGACAAGCGATTCTATTTCTCCGACCTCGGCTCGCTGACGCCCAATCCCAATCTCACGGTCTTTTCGGCGATCGGGCTGGGCGTTCCGCATCAGCTGAACGACATCGAGCGCAGCACGAACAACCATTCGCTCGCGCTGACGCTGCGCTACAAGCCGGGCGACGTGATGTACTATGCCTCCTACACGCAGGGCTTCAAGGCCGGCGGCTTCGACGAGGGGGACACCAAGGGCAAGCTGGACGCGATCATCTTCGACGACGAGAAGGTCGACAGTTTCGAGATCGGCATCAAGGGCGAAAGCGCCGACCGGCGGCTGCGCGGGCAGATCGCGGCCTTCTATAGCCAGTACGACAATCTGCAGGTCAGCATCTTCGACGGCGTCGCGGCGCTGATCGTCGGCAATGCGGCGGCGGCCACCTCGGCGGGCGTCGAGGCGCAGGCCCAGTTCGCCGCGTCGGACCGGCTGACGCTGGGCGTGTCCGCGACCTATCTGAAATCGGAATATGATTCCTATCCGGCCGGTCCCTGTCCTTTCGGCCAGGGCACGACCTGCAACCTGACCGGAAAGCGGCTGCCCTATGCGCCGAAATTCTCCGGCACGCTCAACGCGCGCTGGGAGGACGGGCTCGCCGGGGGCTGGACCTATTCGATCGACGGGCAATTGTTCCACAGCGGTTCCTTCTTCACCGCGGGCGACCTCGATCCCTTCGTGGCGCAGCGGGCGTTCACCAAGCTCGACGCGTCGATCACGCTGACGTCGCCGAACGAGGCGTTTTCGCTCGCGCTGGTGGGCAAGAATCTGACCGACAAGACGACCGCGCATTTCGGCGACGACATCCCGCTGTCGAACATCCTCGGCAACAATTACGAGCAATATGTCGACCCGCCGCGGACGATCGCGGTGCAATTGCAGTTCAAGTTTCGGTGAAGAATGATCGCGAACCCCGACGTCCGGGCGCTCGCGGGGACCACGGAGTGACATGATGACGGCAGAGACTTTGGCTCGCGAGGCGCCCGGCGCGAAAGCACCGACCACCACGAAGGAAGAACTGGTCGGGAGGGCGAAGCGCCTGTCCGCGCTGCTGGCCGCGGAGGCGCGCGAGGCCGAGGCGCTGCGGCGCCCGACCGACGCGGTCATCCGGGCGCTGGAGGAGGCGGAGATCTTCAAGCTGATGGCGCCGCGCGTGTACGGCGGGCTCGAGTTCGACCTCGACACCTTCTTCGAAGTCGGGCTCGCGCTGAGCGAGGGCGATGCGTCGATGGCCTGGGTTGCGAACTTCTATATCGAGCATGTCTGGATATTCTGCCTCTTTCCCCGCGCGTTTCAGGAAGAGCTGTTCGCGAGCCGGAGCTATGCGCTGGCCCCGGCGATGCTGTCCCCGACCGGCCAGGTGACGCGCGTCGAGGGAGGGTATCGCCTGAACGGGCGCTGGTCGTGGAGCACGGGGATCATGCACGCCGACTGGGTGCTGCCCGCGGCGATCGTGACGCGCGAGGACGGCAAGCGGGTGCCGATGTTCTTTGCCTTGCCCCGATCGGAGGTGCGGGTGGAGGATACGTGGTTCGTCGACGGAATGCAGGCGACCGGCAGCAACGACGTGCTGATCGAGGACGCCTTCATCCCCGACGGCCGGATGCTGTCCTTCCCCGACATGATCGAGGGCAACACGCCCGGAGCAAGCCTCCACCCGAACCCGCTCTACCGCACGCCGATGCTGCCGACGCTGGGGCTGGCGGCGGCGATGCCCGCGCTGGGGCAGGCGCGCAACAGCGTGCGCCTGTTCAAGGAACGGCTGCTGGCGCGGAAGGCGGAAGGCGGAACGCGGCGGGTCGGCACCGCAAGCTATATGCGGCTGGCCCGCGCCGAGGTGCAGGTCGAGCAGATTTACCTGCTGCTGCGACATCTGGTCGAGGACGTCATGCGGCTGCGCAACGACGCGACGCGCGTCGACCGGACGCGCTGGGCCACGCAGCTTGCCCATGCCGTCGACCAGTCGAAGAGCGTCATCGCCTATGTCTGCGAAGCGGCGGGCGCCAGCGGCCATTTTCAGGACAGCCCACTGGGTCGGGCGGCGCGCGACGTGAACACCGTCGGGGCGCATATCGTGTTCGACCTCGACGCCCGCCTCGAACTGCACGGCGCCGCGCTGCTGGGCGAGGAGATTCCGGGGATTCTGGTATGATCGCCGCGGCTGGCCGCATTCGCCCGATCCGGGAGATTTGACGATGGCAGTCGTGGATCTGGAAATCCGGGATTCGATAGCGGTCATCACGCTCAATCGCCCCGAACGGCTCAACGCGATGGATGCCGAAATGGCAGTCCGGCTGATCGACGTCTTCGAGCATGTCCGCGTCGCCGACGAACTGCGCGTCGCCATCCTGACCGGCGCCGGGACCAAGGCCTTTTGCGCGGGGGGCGACCTCGACGCGGTCATCCCGCTGATGACGGGGGCGCGGGCACCCGAAACCGAGTGGGAAAGACGGTGGCTGGACATCCGCAAGAGCGGTGGGCGGAACGGCGGCGGGCCGTTCAAGACCGACATCGGAAAGCCCCTGATCGCGGCCGTCAACGGCCATGCGGTGGCCGGCGGGATGGAGCTGGTGATGAACTGCGACATCCGCGTCGCCGTCCCACACGCCACCTTCGGCATTCCCGAGGTCAAGGTCGGACTGTTCCCCGGCGGCGGATCGACGGTGCGCCTGCGCGACCAGATTCCCTTTGCCCACGCGATGCACATGCTGCTGACCGGGGAGGCCATCTCGGCCGAGGAGGCGCGGACCTATGGATTCGTCAACAGCCTCGTCGATCCCGCGCTGCTCATGGATGAGGCGATGCGCATTGCGAGCCGCATCGCCGCCAACGGCCCGCTCGCGGTGCAGGCGGTGCGCAACTCGGTGCGCGCCACGCTGGGCCTGCCAGAGACGGAGGCACTCGCGGTCGAAACCGAATTTTCGGCGCGGGTCCACGCCACCGACGATGCCGTCGAGGGGCCCCGCGCCTTTCTGGAGAAGCGCCCGCCGGTCTTCAGGGGGCGCTGACGTATAGCGGCCGGGCCGCACGGGAGAATGTCATGGATAACCGGGTGCAGGGACTACATCATCTCGCGATCAGCACGGCGGACATCAAGACGCAGATCGACTTCTTCACCGACAAGCTGGGGATGGAACTGGTGGCGCTGTACTGGATGCACGGCGCCAAGGAGATGTGGCACGGCTTTCTGCGCATGAACGACGAAAGCGCGGTGGCCTTCGTGCAGGGACCGCTCGTCGCCAGCATCCCGCAAAGGTTCGGCGAGACGCATGCGGGCAATCCGACCGCGGCGAGCGCCGCCGGAACGACGCAGCACATCGCGTTGAAGGTGAAGGGCATGGAGGACCTGCTGCGGATGCAGGCGCGGCTGCGGTCCAGGGGCGTGCCGGTGCTGGGGCCGGTCGACCATGGTTTCTGCAAGTCGATCTATTTCGCCGGACCCGAAGGGCTGGCGCTCGAACTGTCCTGTTCCGACGCGCCGATCGCACCCGACAGCTGGATCGATCCCGACGTCGTGGCGCGGGCGGGCATCAGTCCGGAGGAGCTTAAGCGATATCGGAACCCGCCGGCCTATGAGCCGCCGGTGCAGGGGGCTCCGCAGCCCGGACCGGACGCGCCCGGTCCGCATATGACCAACTATCCGCCGGGCATCTATGAAAAGCTGATCGCGCTGTCCGACCAGCAGGTCTGGGACGCGAGCGAAAGCGCGCCACCGGTGGACGGCGCGCGATGACGGCCGGCACGGGGCCGCTCGCCGGCATTCGCATCATCGAACTGGCGGGGCTGGGGCCGGCGCCGTTCGGCGCCATGCTGCTCGCCGACATGGGCGCGGAGGTGGTCCGCGTCGAGCGCGTCGACGGGGGGAGCGGCATCGGCGTCGCGGTGCCCTTCGACGTGCTGGCGCGCAATCGCCGGTCGATCCGCCTCGACCTGAAACAGGACGAGGGCAAGGCGGCGCTGCTGCGCATGATCGACGGCGCCGACGGATTGATCGAGGGGTTCCGGCCCGGGGTCCTCGAACGGCTCGGCTTCGTTCCCGACCTGCTGCTCGAACGGAATCCGAAGCTGGTCGTCGGCCGGATGACGGGATGGGGCCAGGACGGGCCGCTTGCGCAGCGCGCGGGGCACGACATCAACTATATCGCGCTCGCGGGCGCGCTGTTCAGCATCGGCGGCCGGGACGGGCCGCCGGTGCCTCCGCTCAATCTGGTGGGGGATTTCGGCGGCGGCGGGCTGGTGCTCGCCTTCGGCGTCGTCTGCGCACTGCTCGAGGCACGGGGGTCGGGGAAGGGGCAGGTGGTCGACGCGGCGATGGTCGACGGTGCCGCGCTGCTGACCGCCGGCGTGCACGGAATGCTTGCGCAGGGCATGTTCCGCGAGGATCGTGGCGGCACGATCCTGAACGGCGGCGCGCCCTTCTATGCCGTTTATGAGTGCGCCGACGGCGAGTTCGTCACGATCGGTTCGCTCGAGCCGCGGTTCTTCGCGCTGTTGCAGGAGCGGCTGGGGATCGACCCGGCGGAGTTCGGAAACCGCAACGACCCGCGGCAGTGGGACGGCCAGCGCGAGCGGCTCGCCGCGATCTTCCGCAGCCGGACGCGCGACGAATGGACCCGGCTGCTCGGCGACAGCGACGTCTGTTTCGCCCCGGTGCTGCGCATGACAGAGGCCCCGCAGCACCCCCACAACGCCGCGCGCGGGGTGTTCGTCGAGGTCGGCGGCCTCGTCCAGCCGGCCCCGGCCCCGCGCTTCAGCCGCACCGCGGCGGGCGCCTGCACGCCGCCGGCCGTGCCGGGAGCCGACACCGACGCGGTGCTCGCCGCCTATGGCTTCAGCCGCGAGGAGGTCGCGGCGCTCCACGCGGGCGGCGTGGTGGCGGGGGCCGCGGATGCGGACTGAGCCGGCGCTCGATGCGCGCGCGCTGCGGCAGGTCTTCGGCCTGTTCGCCACCGGGGTCACCGTCGTCACCGCGCGCCACGCCGACGCGGAGCCCGTCGCGATCACCGCCAACTCCTTCACCTCGGTCTCGATGGAGCCGCCGCTCGTCCTCTGGTGCCTCGACAACCGGAGCCGCCACCTTCCGGCCTTCGCGCCGGGACGGATGTTCGCGGTGCATGTGCTGAACGACGGCCAGGTCGAGCTGGCGCTGCGCCACGCCCGGTCGGGCGGCGCGCCCGAAAGCCCGCGCGCGGCACGTCCCACGCTTCCCGTCGTCGAGGGCGCGCTGGCGCGCATCGAGTGCCGCGTCGCCGACCGCCCCGTCGCGGGGGATCATCACATCATCATCGGGCGCGTCCATGACGTCGCGGTCGCCGACGGCGCCCCGCTGGTCTTTCACGCGAGCCGGTTCGGACGCTTCGCCCCGGCCTGATGCCGGGGATCACCGGGCTGGCCGGCTGGGATGCGCGTAATAGTGGCTCATGTCGAAATCGGGGAAATCGATCGCCTCGATCGCGGCGCGGGCGCGGTCGAGTTCGGCGATGATCCGGTCCTCCATGTCGTAGCGGAACGCGTCCTTCAGTTGCGGTTCGGCGGCGCCGCCGCGCGCCGCGGGGTCTTCGAGGAACCAGTCCACCGTGCGCCGGATGCCGTAGGCGACCGGCGCGGGCGTGTAGCCGAGCGCAGCAAGGTCGCCGATGTCGAGGACGTGATGCCCGACGGTCAGCGGCCAGCGGGCATAGGGCCACGCGGGGCGCGCGAGCGCCGCGGGCGCCGAGACCAGTTCCACCGTCCTGCCCATCGCGTCGGCGATCAGGCGAATCCACTTGCGATGCGAGATCGGCTCGCCATCGGCGCAGTTGAAGACCCGCCCCGCCGATGCGCGCCGGTCGCGCACGACGGCCAGCACGATCCGCGCCGCATTTTCGGCATAGAGCGCGCTTTGCAGCAGGAAGCCGCCTTCGGGAACGATGATGCGCTCGCGCCCGTCGAGCAGGCGGCGGATGATGCTCCATTCGACCGCGCCGGGCTGGCGCGGCCCGTAGATGCGGGGATAGCGCAGGATCGTGGTCGCGAGATCGCCCTGCGCGTGCGCCCATTGCAGCGCCGTGTCGGTCTCTACCACGCGCGCGCCGAATTTCCCGACGGGGTCGAGCGGGACGTGCGGCGGCATCGGCAGGGCTTCGTCCAGATACTGCACCGACCAGTCGCGCGCCTCGCCGGTTTCCGAGGTCGGCCGCACGGTCGCCGGCGGGTCGATCCACCCGGGATAGAAGGTCGAGGTGATGCCGACCAGATGCTCGACATGGCCCGTCAGCGCCTGGGCGACGAGGCGGAGGCGGCCATATTGCACGATCGCGGTGTCGAAATAGCGCCCGGCAACGGCCTGCCGCACGGATTCGAGGAAATTCGGGTCGGCCGCCAGATGCTCGACCGGACCGTCGAAGGCGACCGGATGGCGCCCGGTGTTCATCACCGCGACCCGGTGCCCCTCGGCGATCAGGGCGTTGACCACCAGCGCCCCCGTCGGCCCGCCGCCACCGACCAGCAGGATGTGCTTGTGTTGGTCCATCGTCTCTCTCTCCAGCGAACCGTGCGGGTCATGGGCCCGATTTTCATTATTCCTTATATGGAGAAAATAGACTGTTATAATTATCCTATCAAGGAATTTATATTTCGTGCGCCGGGGCATGGCGATGTCGGGGTCCATGCGAGGCAGGCGCACGTAGCTGGACCCCGGCTTTCGCCGGGGAACGCTCACCTGTCGGAAGGGGATAATGGCCGATCAGGTCCGGGGTCGCGATGACGACTTGGGTTAAATCGAAGTCGGCATGCTCCGGTAGCTGTTGAAGAGCGGCGGATATCGGCGCAGTTTTCTTTTCTTTGTAAGGAGCAGTTCCCCGGCGAAAGCCGGGGTCCAGATGGCACGGCGCTGCTTCGCATGGACCCCGGCTTTCGCCGGGGAACGGTTGCTTGTCGAAAAGGGATAATGGCCGACTTGTTTCGGGGGGCAAGGTCTGCCCGCACCTGAAGGCGGTGCAGAAGGGAAGATCCGGCCATGGATGCTGGAACGGGTTCAGCCTGACGAAGGAGCAGGTCGGCCGGTGGAAGGCGGAATTTCCACAGGCGGTAAGCCTCGTCGCCCCAGCTTTCGCCGGGGCGACGATATCGGCATTGGTGTCGGTCAGGCCGCGGCGACGACGATGATCTCGACCTTGTATTCGGGCGTAGCCAGCTTCGCTTCGCCGGTGGCGCGCGCGGGGGCGTCCTTGCCGTCCACCCATTCGTCCCACACCGCGTTCATCTCCGCGAAGTCGGCCATGTCGGCGAGCCAGATCGTCGCCGAGAGAATCTTCGACTTGTCCGAGCCGGCGGCGGCGAGCAGCGTCTCGATCGCGGCGAGCACGGCGCGCGTCTGGGCGGTGACGCTTTCGCCCGGCGCCCCGACCTGACCCGACAGGTAGATGGTCCCGTTGTGGACGACCGCCTGGCTCATGCGCCGCCCGGACTCGATACGGTTGATGGTCATGCTGTTTCCTTTCGATGTTGTTGCAGGTGTCAGGAGCGGCCGTAGCGCGCGAGCGACAGGTCGGCGGTTTCGATGTCGGGCTGCCGGCCGCCGATCAGGTCGGCGATCACCCGCGCCGATCCGCACGCCATCGTCCAGCCCAGCGTGCCGTGGCCGGTGTTGAGGAACAGGTTGGGATAGCGGGTCGGGCCGACGACCGGCGTGCCGTCGGGCGTCATCGGACGCAGGCCCGACCAGTAGGTGAGGGCGTCGATGGCGCCGCCGCCCGGGAACAGGTCGGTCAGCGAATGGAGCAATGTCTCGCGCCGCCGCTCGGGCAGGGCGTTGTTGTACCCCGAAATCTCCGCCATGCCGCCGACGCGGATGCGGTCGCCGAGGCGGGTGATCGCGATCTTGTAGCTTTCGTCCATCAGCGTCGAAAGCGGCGCGTGCGCGGCGTCGGCGACGGGCACGGTGATCGAGTAGCCCTTGACCGGATAGACGGGCAGGGTCAGCCCCAGTGGGCGCAGCATCTGCGGCGAAAAGCTGCCGAGCGCGACGACATAGGCGTCCGCCGTCACCAGCCCCCGGTCGGTTTCGACCCCGACATCGGGCCGCAGCGCCTGAATCCGGGTCCCGTAGCGGAAGGTGACGCCGCGCGCCTCCGCCATGCGGGCGAGCGCGGCGGTGAATTTGAAGCAGTCGCCGGTCTCGTCGCCGGGCAGCCGCAGCCCGCCCACCACCTTGTCGCGCGCCGCGCCCAGACCGGGTTCGACCGCCACGCAGCCGTCGCGGTCGAGCACCTCGAACGGGACGCCGCTCGCGCGCAGCACCGCGATGTCCTTTGCCATGCCGTCGAGCTGTTTCTGGGTGCGGAACAGTTGCAGGGTGCCGCCGGTGCCTTCGTCATAGGCGATGCCGGTCGTCTCGCGCAGCGCGACGAGGCAGTCCTTGCTGTATTCGGCGAGGCGGACCATTCGCGCCTTGTTCACATGATAGCGCGCGCTGGTGCAGTTGCGCAGCATCGCCAGCAGCCACCGCAGCATCGCGCCGTCGATCTGCGGCCGCAGGATCAGCGGCGCGTGCCGCATCATCAGCCAGCGGATCGCCTTCATCGGGATGCCGGGCGCGGCCCACGGGGCGGAATAGCCGGGCGAGACCTCGCCCGCGTTGGCGAAGCTGGTTTCGAGCGCCGGGCCGGCCTGGCGGTCGAGCACAACCACCTCGTGCCCCGCTTCGGCCAGATACCAGGCGGTGGTGACGCCGATCACCCCGCTGCCAAGAACTGCGATCTTCATGCCGGCCTCCCTGAATTGACCCCCGCGAAGGGAAGATAATGCCGGTCGTAACGATGGCCGAGCGACGTCAGTATCTCGTAGGAAATGGTCCCCGCATCGCGCGCGAGGACGTCGACCGGCTGATGCGGGCCGATGATCTCGACCCAGTCGCCTTCCGCAGGCTGCCCGGCGGGCAGGTCGCTGACGTCGAGCGTGATGCTGTCCATCGACACGCGCCCGAGGATCGGCAACCGCCGGCCGTCGAACCAGGCGGCGCCGCGATTGCCGAGCGTGCGCGGCAGGCCGTCCGCATAGCCGACGCCGATCGTCGCGATGCGCGTCGGCCGGGTGCAGCGATGGGTGAGGTCGTATCCGACCCCGGTGCCTTCGGGGACGGTGCGGACCTGCACGACCCGCGCGTCGAGCCGGACGACGGGTTCGAGCGCGTCGGCCGGGTCGCCGCTGGGCGATCCGCCGTAGAGCGCGATCCCCGCCCGCACGACGTCCTTGTGATAGGGAGCCGCCAGAAAGGCGCCGCCCGAATTGGCGAGCGACCGGGGAACGCCGGGAAAGGCGGCCGCCAGCCGGTCGAAGGCGGCGATCTGCATGGTGTTGGCCTCGCTGCCGGGGGTGCCCGACGAGGCGAGGTGGCTCATCACCAGCCGCAGGTCGACCGCCTGGCGGAAGCGATCGTCATGCGCGAGCCGAACGCCGTCTTCGGGGGCGAGCCCGAGCCGCGACATGCCGCTGTCGAGTTGCAGGACGGCGGGAAGCCGCCGATCGAGCGCGCGCGCGGTCTCGGCCCAGCGCTCCGCCTGACCAAGCGAATTGAGGACGGGAACGATCCCGTGCCGCGCGCATAGCGGCTCGGCGCCCGGCGGCAGGCCGTTGAGGACGATGAGTTCGGCCTGCGGCGGAAGTTCGTCGCGGATCGCCAGCGCCTCGTCGAGATGCGCGACGAAGAAGCGGCGACAGCCGGCATCCCACAGCGCCGACGCCACCGGACCGCTGCCGAGGCCATAGGCATCGGCCTTCACCACCGCCGCGGCCGTAGCGGGGGCGACGCGCGCGGCGATGGCCGCATAGTTGCGGGCCAGCGCCGACAGGTCGATCCAAAGCCGGCCGCAGCGGGCCGTGGGCGCGCGATTATCTGGCAAAGACGATCCCCTTCCGGCAAAAGAATATCAGAATAATGTTGGATTTTGGATGCGAATTACGCGTGATTATTCTGTTTTAGCGGTTTTGGTTGAATTAAGTTTCATCCGCGTGCGATAGGGTTCGAATGGACGCCATCGACCGCAACATCGTCCGGCTGCTGCGCCTGAACGGGCGCATGCCGAATCGCGATCTGGCGGCCGAGGTCGGCCTTTCCCCTTCGGCCTGCCTGCGCCGGGTCGGCAATCTGGAAGCGAGCGGGGTGATCCGCGGCTATACGGCGATCGTCGCGCCCACGGAACGGGATGGGCTGATCGTCATCATCCGCATCACGCTGGAGCGGCAGACCGAGGCCTATCTCAACCGGTTCGAGGAAGCCGTCCGCCAGCACCCGGAAATCGAGGAATGTTTCCTGATGACGGGCGATCCCGATTACATCCTGCGGATCACGGCCGCCGATGCCGCGGCCTACGAGGAAATCCACAAGACGATCCTGTCGCGCCTTCCCGGCGTCGAGCGCATTCATTCGAGCATCGCGGTGCGCAGCGTTCCGAAGCATGCGGGCGTGCGGCCGAAGGGTGCGTATCGCTGACGCCGCGGCGCGATTCCGCCGCGCGCGCTCCGACCTTGCCCGGCGCCTGAGGTCCGTATCCCCTATCCATAATGAAGCGCTGCGAAATTTCTCGCGCGCCATCGCGCGGGCGTGATCCGAAATCCCCCCATCGTGCGCATAGAAATATGGGATTCGATGGCGGCCGTCGCGTCGGAAGAGGGGGGATCGGAATGCTCAATGGTTTTAGGCGTGGAACGTCGCCTGGCCGCCCACTCGCAAATCTCTTCAGCTTCGGGGAAGGGGCCGCGCGCATCCGCGCCGAACAGCGCAAGGCGGCGCTGCGCCGATCGTCGATCCTGTCCAGCCGCCTGTCGGTCGAGGCGCTCGAGCCGCGCCTGCTGCTGTCCGCCGACGTCGCGCCGATCGACGTCGGACTCGGCCTTGGCCTCCCGTCCGGGCTGGTCGCCAGCATGGAGCCTTCCGCCAAGTTCCTGACCGTGATGCCGTTCGACGGGGCCGGCGCCGGCACCGGCATCGGCGGCATCGCGCCGGGCATCGACATGTCGACGCTTTCGGTGTGGGTCGGCGGCTATGCGCTCGACGTCGACGGCGCCGACACGGCCAGCGGCTTTTATGCCCATGGCGGTTCCGGCAGTTCGGGACCGTCGGGCGCGCCGGGCATCACAGCCGCGCTGGCGACTTTCGGTGGGGCGGACGGCGAGGGCGAGGGGATCTCGCTTCTGTCCTTGTCGGCCCCGACGGCCGTGCCCCCGGTCACCGGTTCGCTCGACGTGCCGGGCGCGACGCAGAGCTTCACCTTCACGCTGACCGAGGCGCGCAAGGTCTATTTCGATTCGCTGACCGACCGGTCGAACATCCGCTGGTCGCTGGTCGGGCCGAACGGCACGCTCGTCAACGGCCGTGCCTTCGGCGCGTCGGATTCGATCGACATCTCCGGGTCGAACATCCTCGACCTGGCCGCCGGCGACTATCGGCTGACCGTCGATGGCGACGGCGACGCGACGGGGGCCTTCGCCTTTCGCCTGCTCGACATCGCCAATGCGGCGCCTATTCAGGCCGGCGCGCTGGTTTCGGCGCAGAACGAGGGACGCGCCACCGACCTCTATGCCTTCGACGCGGTCGCCGGCGAACGCTATTTCTTCGACCGGCAGACGCTGACCGGCGGCACGGTGAGCTGGCGGCTGATCGGTCCCGATGGCGAATATGTGCGCGGCCCGGACTATTATAACGATTCGGGCGTGTTCGCGCTCGATCGCACCGGCACCTACACGCTCGCGATCGAGGGGGCGGACAGCAACAGCGCCGCGTTCGACTATGGCTTCATCCTGTCGCGCGTGACGGCGGCCGAAGCCGCGCTGACGCCGGGCGACCTGGTGCGCGGGCGGATCGAGGGCGCGGGCGACACGATCACCTATATCTTCGATCTGGCGGGCGAGACGCGGCTGCTGTTCGACGCGCTGCGCGACGACCGCGGCTTTCAATGGAGTCTGGCCGGCCCGCGCGGCACGGTGGTCGACGGGCGCTATTTCTCCAATTCGGAAAGCAGTTCGGGCCAGCCCCTCCTGGCGCTGCCCGCGGGGCGCTACCGGCTGACGGTCGGTGGCGGCGGGAGCGACGCGCGGGGCGACTTCGCCTTCCGCCTGCTCGACGCGGGCGCGGCGCAGGACGTGACGGCGCTGCCCGGGTTCGGGGGCGCGGTCGGCGACGGCGGGGTGAGCGACGCGATCGGGCGCGGCGAGGGCGCGCCGCTCGACTATTCGGGGCTGCCCGGGACCGTCAACCACGGCTGGGACGTCAATCGGCAGAAGGACCTGATCGTCGCCGATTCGGACGCGCTGCGCCCGGCGACGCTGACGCTGGAGGCGTGGGTGCGCAGCGCGGAGGCCGTCGACGACGGCGACGGCGGCATCATCATCTTCGGCGGCGACCCCTATCAGGCGATCCTGTTCAAGGGGTCGAGCACGTCGTGGGACGACGGCTATGGCCTGCTGCGGGTCGGCGACACCGTCCGCTTCTATCTCAACGACTGGTACGACGCCTATATCGAGGCGCCGATCGAGAGCGAGCGGTGGGTGCATGTCGCCGCCACCTATGACGGCGCGGTCATGCGGCTTTACGTCGACGGCCTGCAGGTCGCCGAGCGCGACTTCGCCGAGGCGATCCGCCACAGCGGCGCGCCGCTGGTGATCGGCGGCGGCCCGCAGGCCTATTATCCGTGGAACGGGGCGATCGACGAGGTGCGCGTCTGGGACGTGGCGCGTTCGGCGGCCCAGATCGCCGCCGCGGCGCAGGCGCCGCTGTCGGGCGGCGAGAGCGGGCTCGTCGGCTATTGGCGGTTCGACGAGGCCGACGGATGGAGCGCGGCCGATTCCTCGCCCTCCGGCTCGCCCGCTACCGGCGGCGCGCCGGCGACCGAAACGCGGCTCTACAGCTTCGCCGCGGCGAAGGGCGAGCATTGGTATTTCGACGTGGCGAGCCAGAGCGGCGCTTCGCTGACCGTGCGCGTCTACCGGCCGGACGGGACTCAACTCGTCGCGCCGACGGCGCTGGCCGACCTCAACCTCGCCAATCTGCCGATGGACGGCACCTATCTGATCGCGGTCGAAGGCGTTGTCGGCAACGGCGGTGCCGCCGCCTTTTCCGCGCGCATGGTCAAGGTCGCCGATCCGACACGTGCGATCGCCGTCGATACCCTCGTCACCGGGCGGCGCGAGCCCGGCGAGCGGCACACGCTGACCTTCACCCTGACGCAGCCGTCGCGGCTGCTGTTCGATTCGCTGACCAGCCGCTGGGACCTCCACTGGACGCTGACCGGACCGCGCGGCGCCGAAGTGAACCAGCGCGCCTTCGCCTATTCGGATTCGCTCGACCTGTCGTCGGGTCTGTCGTCGCTGCTCGACCTGCCCGCCGGCACCTACAGCCTGATCGTCGACGGCAGCGCCGGCGAGGCGCTCGATTACGCTTTTCGCCTGATCGACACCGCGAATGCCCAGCCGGTCGCGCTCGACGCCGACGTCACCGGCAGCTTCGCGACCGGCGGGACGAGCAACGTCTATCGCTTCGACGCCGCGGCGGGCGACAAGGTGACGCTCGAACGGCTGATCGATGCGACATCGAGCGACTACAGCATCGGCTGGCGGCTGTTCGACCCGTTCGGGCGGCAGGTGACGAACGCGAACTACCTCTATGGCACCTCGACCGTCGATCTGCGCGTCACCGGCACCTATACGCTTGCGATCGAGCAGCGGGTCGGAGCCGCGCCGATCGGCTATGGCTTCCGCGTCAACCTGACCGAGCATGTCGCGCTGCCCGACATATCGGGCGGCGCGCTGTTCCAGCCCGGCGACACGCTGTCGGGCACGCTGGTCGCCGGCGGCGAGCCGGGCCTCCATCGCTTCACCGTCGCCGGTCCGACGCGGCTCATTTTCGATTCGCTGACCAACGACAGCGGCAAGACATGGGCGCTGCTGGGGCCGAACGGCGTCGAGGTGACCGGCCGCAGCTTCAGCGCCAGCGACGGCACCGGCATCAGCGGCAGCGCGGTGATCGACCTTCCCGCGGGCGGAACCTATCAGTTGCGGGTGTCGGGCACGGCCGGCGCCTATTCGATGCGGCTGCTCGACCTGGCGGCGGCGACGCCGATCACGCCCGGCGGCGCGCTGGTCGAGAGCCGGCTGCTGCCCGCGCGCGCGACCGACATGTACAGCTTCACCGGCGTCGCCGGCGAGACGCTCTATCTTGATACCCAGACCGCGCTCAGCAGCGGCAGCTTCCGGCTGATCGATCCGTTCGGCCGGCTGGTCGTCGGGCCCGTGGGCTTCGCGGACCGCGAACTGGCGCTGCCGGTCGACGGCACCTATGTCCTGTTGATCGAGGGGCGGGTGGCGAACACCGCCGCCGACGACGATTATTCCTTCATCCTCAACCGCCCGCGCGATCCCGCGCCGCTCGACCTGACGCTCGGCGCGCGGATCGACGGCGTTCTGGCGGCGGCGGGCGACGTCCAGCGCTATCGCTTCCAGCTTTCGTCGGAGCGGCTGCTGGCCCTCGACAGCTTCACCGGCAGCACGACGCTGACGTGGCGCCTGAAGGGGCCGGGGATCGATTATTCGGCGTCGCTGCGCGATGGCGACGGCGCCTTTCAGGGCACGCGCCCGCCGCTGATGCTCGCGGCCGGGGAATATGAACTGCTGATCGACGGTACCGGCGCGGCGGTCGGCCCCTATGCCTTCCGCCTGCTCGACCTTGCCGCGACGGCGACGCCGCTTGCCGCCGACGGTACGACGATCGCGGGCGCGCTGGCGCCGTCGAGCGAAACCGACGTCTATGCGCTCGACCTGGCCGCGGGCGAGACGATCGTGTTCGACGCGCAGACGGTGCCGGCCACCACCACGATCCGCCTGGTCGATTCCTTCGGCAACGAGGTGACGGGCGCATTGACCTTCGCCGACCGGACGCTGGTCGCCGCGGTCACCGGGCGCCACTATCTGCTGGTCGAGGGACGCGCCACCAACACGGCGGAGAGCAGCGCCTACAGCTTTGCGCTGGCCCGGCCGGTCGACCCCGCGCCGCAGGCGATCGCGCTGGGCGAGACGGTCAGCACCGCGATCGCGCGGCCGACCGAGGTCAACCGCTTCACCTTCACGCTGACCGAGACGACGCGCGTCTATTTCGATTCGCTGACCAACGATTCGACGATCCGCTGGGCGCTGCGCGGCGCGACCGGGACGATCAGTTCCGCCGATTTCTATTACAGCGATTCCTCCGAAGCGTCGGGCGAGCGGGTGCTGACGCTGGCGCCCGGCAGCTACGAGATCGCGGTGCAGGCGGACGGTTATCGCACCTCGTCCGCCAGCTTCCGCCTGCTCGATCTTGCGGACGCGGCGCCGGTGGCGTTCGGGCAGAGCGTCAGCGGACGGCTGGAGCCGTCGAGCGAAACCGACATGTACCGTTTCGACGCGGCGGCGGGCGAGCGATTCTATTTCCAGAGCCTGCTGGGCATCGGCAACGCGACGCTGCGGATCATCCGGCCCGACGGAACGCAGACGCGCACCCCGACATCGGTCGGCGATTATGAGTTCACCGCCGATCAGGCCGGCACCTATGTCGTGATGATCGAGGGGCGGGTTTGGGATGCGGCGGCGCGCGATTATCGCTTTGCGCTGCACCGGGCGACGACCGCCGCGACGGCGATCGCGCTCGACGGCAATGTCGAGCAGCCGTCGCTGCTGCGCCCCGGCAAGATCGGCGACGCGCTGTCGATGACGACGCACGAGCAGATACTGGTCGACGATCCCGCGCTGGACCTGCGCGAGGATCTGACGGTCGAGTTCTGGCTGAATCCCGAGCGGATGACCGACAGCTGGACGCCGCTGATCTACAAGGGCGAAGGGACCGACGGGCGCGGCTATACGCTGTGGTACAACAGCAGCGGCTATGTCCACCTGTCGAGCTATCGCGGGACGGCCAACGACACGCTGGAGACGGCGAGCGGATCGGTGCCGCAGGGCCAGTGGACGCATGTCGCCGCGGTGATCGAGCGCAGCACGGGGCAGATGCGCATCTATCTGAACGGCGTGCTGGTCGCGTCGCGCACCAATGTCCCCACCGCGCCGCATAACGGCAGCGCCGCTTCGCCGCTCTACATCGGCACCGGCCCCGAACAGAACGACAGCTACCAGAAGCTGGAAGGCGCGATCGACGAATTGCGCATCTGGGACCATGGACGGTCGGCGGAGGAAATTCTCGCCGGGATGGACGGGGTGCCGTCGGACACCGGCGGGCTCGTGCTGCGGATGGATTTCGATGCGATCGCGAGCGGCACGGTCCGCAACCAGGTGTCGGGGGCGGATGTTCCCGTCCTGCGCGACCTGGCGGGACTGGACGGGGTGATCGAGGGGCGGCTGACGACGCCGGGCGATACGCGGACATACAGCTTCACCGTCGCCGAACCGAAGATGCTGCTGTTCGACGCGTTGCACGACAACAGCCAGATGACCGTCACCATCACCGGACCGGGCGGCGTTTCGGCGGCGCGCAACATGCGCAACGGCGAAAGCCACGAATATGGCAGCGGCAATCCGCTGATCGAGGTCGGGCCGGGGACCTATACCGTGACCGTCGACGGCACCGGCGCGGCCACCGGCGCCTATGCCTTTCGCCTGATCGACGTCGGAGCCGCGCCCGCCCTGCCGCAGGGTAGCGTCGCGACGGGGCGGTCCAGCGGGTCGCGCGACAATGCCGTGTGGCGGATCGAAGCGGCGGCCGGGGACCGGCTGTTCATCGACCTGCAACAGTTCGGCGGATCGCTGGGCCGCGCCAGCTTCCGCCTGTTCGACCCCTTCGGACGGCAGATTTCCGGTCCGGTGCAGGTCGGCGACATCGACACCGGCGTGCTCGCCTATGGCGGCACCTATACGCTGGTGATGGAGATGCGCGCGGCGGTCGTGAACTGGCCGGTCGATTATCGCGTGGCGGTGTATAACATGGCGCAGACCGCGCCGGTGCCGATTACGCTCGACGGGCCGAACCCGGATGCGCCGACGGTCGTCGCGGGGGTCGACGGTAACGCGCTGAAGCTGCGCGGGGTCGATTATGTCGAACTGCCCGACGGGCCCGACGTCGACCTGACCCGCAACCTGACCATCGAGGGCTGGTTCTTCCTCGACCGCTTCACCAGCGGCTGGATGCCCGTGGTGTCGAAGGGGCTGGGCGACACCGCGCCCTATCGCCTGGCGGTCAACAGCAGCGGCCAGATCTGGGCGACGGTGCGCGATGCCTCCGGGCGCGAGGACGTCACCAGCGCGAGCGGCGTGGTGCCGACCGGCGAGTGGGTCCACATGGCGATGGTCGTCGATCGCGACAACCGGACGCTCAAACTCTATGTCAATGGCCAGGAAGTCGCGTCGCGGCAGATCCGCCTGAACGACAATGTCGACGTCGCCGACCCCTTCTACATCGGCCATTATGACGACGAGTCGAGCTATGCCCCGATCGAAGGGGCGGTCGACAGCTTCCGCCTGTGGGGCGTCGCGCGCAGCGCGGCGGAGATCTCCGCCGACATGGCGTCGGCACCCCCCGCCGGAACGCCCGACCTGAAGATCGCGCTCGATTTCGATTCGACCAGCCTGCCCGCGGGCGCGCTGCTGCGCAGCACCAACTCCAATGGCGTGACGGGACGCATCGCGACGCCGGGCGCCGAGAACCGCTACAGCTTCACGCTGACCCAGACGACGCTGGCACTGTTCGACAGCCTGACCAACAACAGCCGGCTGCGCTGGAGCCTGACCGGCCCCGATGGCGACCTGATCGTCGACGGACGCCGCTTCGACCAGTCGGATTCCTTCACTTTCACCGGCAATCCGGTGCTGGCGCTCGCGGCGGGCCGCTATGAGCTGACGATCGACGGCATCGACGATGCGGTCGCCGACTATAATTTCCGCCTGCTCGACCTCGCCAATGCGGCGCCGCTGGCGATGGGCAGCCGCGTGACGGCGTCGCTGACCCCGTCGAACGCGACCGCGATCCATCGTTTTTCCGCCAATGCGGGCGAATCCTTCTTCTTCGACGTGCTGAGCGTCAAGAGCGACGTGCGCTGGCGGCTGATCGACCCGAACGGCAACATCGTCTTCAACCAGCAGTCGATGGCCGACATCGACGGGCAGCTTCTGGCGCTCAGCGGGACCTATACGCTGCTGATCGAGGGGCGCATCGATCAGGGGCTGGCCGCGGCCTATGATTTCATCATCTATCCGATGGCGGTGCAGACCGCGCCGCTGACCATCGGCGCGCAGATTTCCTCCACCATCTCGCAGCCCGGCGAGCGCGACGTCTACAGCTTCACGCTGACCGAACGGACGCGGCTCGTCTTCGACTCGCTGCTCTATCAGGGCGAGCTCAACTGGTCGCTGACGGGGCCGGACGGACAGATCGTGTCGGCGCGCCGCTTCGACCAGAGCGACGGGCTGAACTTTACCGGCAACCCGGTTCTCGACCTTGCGGCCGGCACCTACACGCTGACCATCGACGGCAATCGCCAGTTCACCGGCGCCTATGCCTTCCGCCTGCTCGACCTCGCGGCGGCGGAGCTTCTGGTCGCCAATCAGGGGACGACCGGCAATCTGGGGCCGCAGGGCCGCGAGACGGCGGCCTATCGTTTCGAGGCGACGGAAGGGATGCGGTTCGGCATCGATGTGCTGAACAGCCCCAACTACAATCATCGCCTGCGGCTGATCGATCCGCTGGGGCAGGTGGTGTTCGGCCCGACCTCGATGCAGGACAGCGGGCTGATGACCGCGGCGATGGCGGGCACCTATACGCTGCTGGTCGAAGGCTATGCCGCCGAAGGCAGCAATTTCAGCTACAGCTTCCTGCTCGACGTCGCGGCGCAGCCGCCCGCCAACGGGGCGACCGGGCAGGATTTCGACGCCGACGGGCTGCCCTATGTGCTGGTCAATCACCAGGGGGCGGCCGCGCAGGTGCTGCGCGACGGCGAGAATGATTTCCTGCGGCTGACCGATGCGCTGAACAGCAATCCGCACAACAGCGTCTTCTTCTCCGCGACCGGCAGCGGACGGCAGGACGTCGTCGATGTCGGCTTCGATTTCCGCATCGAGCGGCGCGCGGGGCAGGCGACCGACCCCGACGGCATCGCCTTCGCCTGGCTGCCCGTCGCGCTCTATGGCGCCGGCGGGCCGGGGCCGACGATCCCGCGCAGCGGGTCGAGCGGTCTCGAGCCCAATGTCGCGGGGGCGCTGGGGATCGGCTTCGACAGCTTCGCCAACAACGGCGAGGTCAACGCCAACCATGTGTCGATCCATTACAACGGGGTGAAGCTGACCGACATCGCCAGCCCCGGCCTGACGCTGGCCAGCGGCGATTGGACGCACGCGCGCATCCTGATGACGCGCACCGCCGGCGGCACGCTGCTGACCATCCGGCTGACCGCCGAGGGCGGCGCCGCGATCGAGGTCGTCACCGACTATTTCATTCCCGGCATGGAGCTGGAGGCGGGGCGCGTCGCGCTCAGCGCCTCGCAGGGCACCTCGACCGGCGATCAGGACGTCGACAATATCGCCGTCGCCATGACCCCCGCGGCGGCGGCGATGCCCGCCGTGCCGTTCGGCGAGGCGGTGACCGGTTCGATCGCGCGCACCGGCGCGGTCGAGCGCTACAGCTTCACGATCACGCAGCCGACCGCGGTGGTGTTCGATCCGCTAACCAACAACAGCAATTTCCGCTGGCAGATCAGCGGGCCGAGCCAGACCCCGGCGGCGCGCCAGTTCACCGCGTCGGATTCGCTGAACTTCAGCGACAATCCGGTCATGCTGCTCCAGCCGGGGACCTACAGCCTGGCGATCTCGGCCGGGACGGCGACGGGCAGCTATGCCTTCCGCCTGCTCGACCTGGCGCAGGCGGCGGCGCTGACCCCGGGCGAGCAGCAGTCGGTGACGCTGAATCCGGGCAACATGACCCAGTTGTTCCATTTCGACGGAACCGCGGGCGAGCGCCTGTTCTTCGACTATATGAGCGGCGCGACGCTGCCCTATTGGCGGCTGATCGACCCGCGCGGCAACACGGTATTCACCCCGCGCTCGATCGGGTCGGATTCGCAGGTCGAGCTGACCGAGACCGGCCGCTACACGCTGATGGTCGAGGGGCGCATCGCCAATGCGGAACCGCAGACGACGGCGTTCCGCCTGGTGTCGATGACCGACCGCAGCGCGGCGCTGACCGTCGGCGCGACGACGCAGGGGACGGTGCCGCTGCCCGGCGACCGGATGCGCTACAGCTTCTCGCTGGCGCAGGATGCGCTGCTGCTGTTCGACAGCCTGACCAATAACGGCAATTTCCGCTGGAGCCTGACCGGGCCGCAGGGCACGACGATCCAGGACCGCACCTTCGCCAACAGCGATTCGCAGTCGCGGACCGACGCCACGCCCTTCCGGGCCGCGGCGGGCGACTATGTGCTGACGGTGTGGGCGAACAACGACGTCACCGGCGATTATGCCTTCCGCCTGCTCGACCTCGCGTCGGCGTCCGCGATCGCGCTCGATACCGTCATCGACGGCCTGCTCGAACCCGCCAACAGCACCGGCCTGTATAATTTCGTCGGCGAGGCCGGCGACAAGCTGTTCTTCGACTATCTGTCGTCGGGGCCGGCGGGGCGCTGGCGGCTGATCGATCCGCAGGGCCGCCAGATCGTCTACAACAACACCGGCGCGAGCAGCGACATGGGGCCGGTCGTGCTGACGCGCTCCGGCACCTATACGCTGGTGGTCGAGGGGCATGTCACCGTCGCGGGCGCGTCGGCGCCGGTCCAGTTCAAGGTGTCGAAGCTGGTCGACAAGGTCGCGCCGCTGACGCTCGGCGCAACCCATTCGGGCACGTTCGCGCAGCCGCAGCAGGAGGATGTCTATCGCTTCACGCTGGCGGAAGGCACATTGCTGCTCGTCGATCCGCTGACCAGCGACGGCAGCCTCGTCTGGACGCTGACAGGTCCGCGCGGCGAGGTGGCGAGCAAGAATTTCCAGTCGTCGGACGGCGCGTCGGTCGGCGCCGCCAACCCGGTGCTGGTCGTCCCGGCGGGCGACTATGAGCTGCGGGTGCGCAACAACAGCACGACCGCGCGCGACTATGCGCTGCGCGTCCTCGATCTCGCCGCCGCGACCCCGATCACCCCCGGCCTGCCGGTGACGGGGACGCTGAGCCCCGGATCGGAGACCGAGGCGTTCCGCTTCGAGGGCGAAGCCGGCGAACGCTATTATTTCGACCGTCAGGCCCTGTCGGGCGGCAGCGCCTATTGGCGGCTGATCGCGCCCAACGGGCGGCAGTTGTTCAGCGGCTATTTCAACGACGTCGACAGCTACGTCCTGCCCGACACGGGCACCTACACGCTGCTGCTCGAAGGCTATATCGGCGACGTCGGTTCGGTCTATACCTATGGCTTCAACGTCTTCGAGAACCCCGAAACCGCGCCGATCCCCATTCCGGGGCTGGAGGTGCGTCCGGCCCCAGACCTGATCCCGCAGGGCGTCACGGTCAGCGGCGAGGGGGCGATCCAGTCGGGCGGCACGATCACCGTCGCGTGGCAGACGCGCAACGACGGCACGCTGCCCGCGACCGGAACATGGTCGGACCGGCTGATCCTGCGCAATCTCGACACCGGGCAGATCATCGGCAATTTCGTGATAGCCGACAACGGCGGCGACCTGGCGCCCGGCGCGTCGCGCCAGCGCCAAACGACGGTTAGTCTGCCGACCGGCAACGCTGGCGTCGGCCGGATCGTCGCGATCGTGACGACCGATATCGCGAACGCGGTGGCGGAGGAGAATGCCTCGGGATCGGCCGAGACCAACAATGAGGCGTCGGTCGAATTCCAGTCGATCCTTGCGCCCTTCATCGACCTGACCGTCGGCCAGGTCGCGGTGGAACCGGCGAGCGGCTGGAAACCCGGCGATACCGTCACGATCAACTGGACGACCACCAACAGCGGCAACCGGCCGACCGCAGGCGCCTTTTCGGAGCGCATCGTCGTGCGCAACGCGTCGAGCGGGCAGCAGGTGCTGCTCGCCACCGTCGCGGCGGCCCCGATCGACGCGGGCGCGTCGCGCAGCGGCAGCTACAGCATCGTCTGGCCCGAGGGTCTGATCGGGCACGGCCAGTTCACCTTCACCGTCACCACCGACATCCTCGATCAGGTCGCGGAGGCGAACGACGCCGGAACCGGCGAGACGAACAACGCGACGGCGCTGACGATCACATCGGCCCCCGATCTGGTGATCCGCGACATGGCGATCGACGCCGCCGCCCCGCAGGCGGGCGACAGCATCACGCTGAGCTGGACCGAGGCCAATATCGGCAATGCCGCGACGCTGGCGGGCTGGAACAACCGGGTGCTGGTGCAGAACATCACCACCGGCGAGACTTTGCTCGATACCGCGGTCGCGAGCGACATGCTGCTCGCCGCCGGAGCAGACCGGGCGCGCAGCTTCACCTTCAAGCTGCCCGACGGCGCGCGCTCGGTCGGGTCGATCCGCGTCACCCTGTATGCCGACCAGAATGCCGGGGGCGGCGGCAATGTCGTGCGCGAGGTCGCCGACGGCCGCAACGCCGAAGGCAACAACAGCGCGCAACTGACGATGCCCGTCGCTGCGCGCGTCTATGCCGACCTGCGCGTAGGCGACGTCGGCGCGCCGCCGACCGCGATCGGCGGCGGGACGATGACGGTGAGCTGGCGGGTCGACAATGCCGGCGCGTCGGCGTCGGCCGAGGGCGGCTGGGTCGACCGGGTGATCCTGAGCGCCGATGCGGTGCTCGGCAACGGCGACGACATCGTCATCGGCGAATATCGCCGCACCGATCCGCTCGCCGAAGGCGGCAGCTATACGGCGTCGCTCGACATCGCGCTGCCCTCCGACATCGGCGGCCTCTATCGCCTGTTCGTCGTCACCGACGCGGGACAGGCCGTGGTGGAGCCCGATACGCGCGCCGACAACGCCAGCGCGCCGGTGGAAATCCAGATCAGCGCGACCGCGCCGAACCTGGTGGCGGACGCGGTTTCGGGCCCCGCCGGCACGGTGTTCGGCGGCGATCCCTTCACCGTGTCGTGGCGCGTCCGCAACACCGGCGACGCCCCCGCCGCGGGCGGGCATATCGACCGGCTGATCCTGTCGGCCGACGGCATCGTCGACGCGAACGATCTGGTGCTGGCCGAGGTGGTGCGCGGATCGGGGCTCGCGGTCGGCGACAGCTACACCGCCAGCGTCGAGGTGCGGGTGACCGACGGCCGCGTCGGCGACTATCGCCTGATCCTGGTGACCGATGCCGGGCAGACGGTGTTCGAGAATTTCCTGGAGAGCGACAACAGCGTCGTGTCGCCGGTGGTGCGCTTCGCCGCGACGGCGGCGCCCAATCTGGTCGTCGACAGCGTTTCGGTGCCGCCGGGCGCGGTGCCCGGCGAGACCGTCCTCGTCACCTATGTCATCCGCAACACGGGCGAGAGCGCGGCGACCGCGCCGTGGGTCGACCGTATCTATATCGACGACGACACGACGATTTCGGGCGCGCAGCAGCTTGTGTCGGTGCCGCGCAATTTCGACCTTGCGCCCGGCGAGTCCTATGAAGTCAAGCAGCTCGTCACCATTCCGACCGGCTATACCGACGGCGAATGGCGCATCTTCGTGCGCGCCGACGCGCAGGGCCAGGTCTATGAAGGCGGACGCGACGGCGACAACGACGGCATGTCGGGCGCGCTGATGCTGACCCATCCGGACCTGGTGCCGGTGCTGATCCAGGGGCCGGAAGGCGGCAACGCCGAATCCTTCTCCGAAATCGAGGTGCGCTGGCAGATCCGCAACGACGGCACCGGTTCGACGCTGGGCGGCTGGACCGATACCGTCTGGCTGTCGCGCGACGATGCGGTCGGCGCGGGCGACATCAAGCTGGGCGAGCTGATCGCGCAGGCGCAACTTGCGGCGGGCGCGATCTATGACGGGGTGCTCAAGGTCACGCTGCCGATCGACGCCAGCGGTCCCTGGCGCCTGATCGTCCAGTCGGACAGCGGCGGGGTCGTCGCCGAAACGGCGGCGGGCGAGGCGAACAACATCGGGTCGATCGCGCTCAACGTCGGGCTGTCCGATTATGCCGACCTCGAGGTCAGCGACGTCACGGCGCCCGCGCAGACGATCGACGATCCCGCGCGCGTCCGCGTCGAGTGGACCGTCACCAACGTCGGCACCGGCGCCGGTTTCACCCACGGCTGGACCGACAGGGTGATCGTGTCGCGCGACGGCGTGCTCGGCAACAATGACGACATCGTGCTCGGCGAATATGTCCACAGCGGCGCGCTGAACGTCGGAGAGACCTATCGCGCGGGGCTCGACCTGATCCTGCCGGCCGGATTCCACGGCCGCTACACGCTGTTCGTGCAGTCAGACGCGAAGGGCGAGGTGTTCGAGAATGGCGCGGAGGCGAACCGCGGCGTGCTGGCGGGGAATTTCGACGTGTCGCCGATTCCGTGGGCGGACCTGGTCGTCGCGTCGGTCGCGGTTCCCGCCGGCGCGGTGTCGGGACAGACGATCGACGTCACCTGGCGCGTCACCAATCAGGGCATCGGGCTGACCAACAGCGGCGAGTGGTTCGATCAGGTCTATCTGGAACGGATCGACGGCACCGGCCGGGTGCGGCTGGGCAGCGTCAACCACCTCGGCTATCTGGCGCCGGGCGCCAGCTATGACCGCACGGCCAGCTTCCGCCTGCCCGACGGGCTGTCGGGCGCCTATCGCATCGTCGTCGAGACGCCGGGATCGAGCGACCCGCGCAGCGGCCCCTATGAGTTCGTGTTCACGACCAACAACAGCCGCGCGTCGGACGCGATGGCGGTCGCGCTCGCGCCGCCGCCCGACCTGGTCGTCGACAGCATCTCCTTCCCCGCGACGGGTGTCGAGGGACAGGTCATCGACGTCGAATGGACCGTCCGCAACGCCGGCACCGCCAATGCGACCGGGACGTGGACCGACCGCGTCTATCTGCGCAAGGTCGGCGATACGGGCGCCGGCACGCTGATCGGCACCTACAGCTACACCGGGCCGCTGGAGGCCGGAAAGACCTATAGCCGCAAGGAGGAAATGCGGCTGCCTTCGAAGACGAGCGATCACTATGAACTGATCGTCGTCACCGACGCGGGGAACAGCGTCTACGAGCATCTGAACGAGGACAACAACCGGCGGGTCAGCAGCACCGCGATCCTGGTGTCGGCGCTGCCGCGACCCGACCTGCGCGTCAGCGAGGTCATCGCCCCCGACCGCATCACCGCCGGCGCGACCGCGTCGATCGAATTCAAGGTCATCAACCAGGGGCTGGTCGCCGCCAACGGGCTGTGGACCGACCAGGTGTGGCTGTCGCTCGACGACAAGATTTCGAACGACGACATATTGGTGTCGAGCCTGCAGAACCCGTCGGCGCTCGGCTCGCTCGAGGAATATCTGTCGGCCTCGGGGACCTTCACCATCCCCAAGCGCTTCCGCGGCACCGTCTATATCCTCGTCGCCACCGACAGCGGCAACGCCATCGACGAATGGCCGAACGACACGGCGCAGAGCAATATCGTCGCGCACGAGATATTCGTCGATCCGATCCCCTTCGCCGATCTGGTGGTCGACAGCGTCGTCGCCCCGGCGCAGGCGTTCGAGGGCAACAGCGTCACGGTGCGCTACAGCGTCACCAACCGCGGCGCCGGCGACACCGACCTCGGCCGCTGGACCGAGCAGATCTGGCTGACCCGCGACAAGAACCGGCCGCATCCGGGGCAGGGCGACATCCTGCTGACGACGCTGACCTATGACGGCGGCATCCTGGTCAAGGATGCGGGATACGACCGCGAACTGACGCTGACGCTGCCCGAGGGGCTGGTGTCGGGCACCTATTACATCATGCCGTGGGTCGACCCCTATGCGACGCTGCTCGAGGATTCGCTCGCGCCCAACGTCAATCCCGACGACCCGAACGAGATCAACAGCAGCAATTATCGCGCCCGCGCGATCGACATCGTCGGCGTCCCGCCGCAGACCTTCACCCGCGCGATCGCCGTCGATGCGGTCACGGCCGATCCGGTCGGCGTCGGCGGGGGGCAGTTCAACGTCAGCTGGACGGTCCGTTCCAACGGCAACGCGGCTGCGGCCAAGTGGATCGATCGCGTCTATCTGGCCGATGCGCCGCTGCTCGAAAACGCGACGCGGCGTTTCGACCTCGGCAGCTTCGACAATCTGAAGCCGCTCGACCCCGGCCAGTCCTACACCAACAGCCAGACCTTCACGCTGAACCCCGCGGCGGCGGGGATGTACGTGATCGTCGTGTCGCAGCTGGCGGGCGATCCGAACAATCTCGACAACAACGGCTTTGCCGCGACCAGCGTCACCAACGCGCCCGCCGACCTGCGCGTCGTCCAGGTCGTGCCGGCGGCGCCGTCGGCACGGGCCTATTCGGGCGAGAAGACCAGCGTCACCTATACGGTCGAGAACCGCGGCGGCGCGGTGTGGAGCGGCACTCAATATTGGACCGACGAAATCTGGATTTCGAAGGACCCGGTGTTCGACAAGGCGCGCGCGCAGAAGGTCGCGACGGTCAACGTCACCAACGGCCCGCTCGGCGCCGGGCAGAGCTATAGCCGCACCGCCGAATATTCCCTGCCGCCGGGGGTCGAGGGCGAATATTACGTCTATGTCGTCGCGAACTCGGCCGGCAACACGCCGGTACCCACCGACATCGTCCGCGATGGCGGCAACAGCACCCTGCTCGACCGCTTCGCCAAATATGCCTTCGAACTGCCGCAGGGCAACGTGGGGCAGGCCGCCTTCCCGGTCGTCTATCGCGAGCCCGACCTGCGCGTCACCGAGCTGACGCTGCCCGACACCATCGCCGCGGGCAGCACGATCACCATCAGTTTCAAGGTCGAGAATGTCGGCAACCGCGCGACGCGCGAGGACAGCTGGACCGACCGCGTCTATCTGTCGCTCGACGCCTCGCTCGACGAAGGCGACTGGCTGATGTCGCGCGAGAGTGCGCCGGGCGTGATCGTCCGCGCCGAGAACAAGCATGTCGGCGTGCTGGAGGCCGGCGAATCCTATTACGCCACCGTGACGGTGACGCTGCCCTTCGAGCTGAACGGGGCGATGCACGTCATCGCGATGACCGATTCGGAACTCGCCGATTCGGGCTATGCGAACAGCACCCTGTCGCCGCGCCTCAACGGCGTGCGCGGATTGCTGGCGGGCAAGGTCCGCGAGTTCCAGGGCGAAGGCAACAACAGCACGGCGAAGGCGGTGACGCTGACCCCCTATACGCCGCCCAACCTTCAGGTGACGGCGCTCACCGCGCCCGAACGCGCGGTGCGCGGGCAGACCTTCCGCCTCGAATATCGCGTGACCAACAACGGCGGGGCCACCCCGGCGCTGCAGGCGCAGTGGGACGACCTGATCTATCTGTCGCGCGATCCGTTCCTGGACCTGACGTCCGACCGCTATATCGGATCGGTCCGCCACACCGGCGGGCTGGCGGCTGGCGACAGCTATGACGTCGCGCTCGACCTTGCGGTGCCGACCGACCTCGGAACCGAAGCCTATTATGTCTTCGTCGTGTCCGACCCCGCGCGCTACAACGCGACCGGACAGGTTTTCGAAAGTGACGAGCGGGACAATTCGCGCGTCAGCACCGTCCCGATGGTGATCGAATTGCCGCCGCCGACCGATATCCAGGTCGTCGATATCGTCGTCCCCGACGACCGGCGGCCGGGCGATCAGGTGACGATCAACTGGACGGTCAGGAACGTCAGCGACGTCGTCGCGGCGGGGCGCTGGACCGACGCCGTCTATCTGTCGCGCGACGCGACCTGGGACGTCGGCGACAAGCTGCTTGGCCGCGCCGATTACGGCGGCGTCCTCAATCCCGACGGCACCTATACGCTCAGCCTGACGACGACGCTGCCCGGCGCGGCGGCGGGCGACTATCGCATCATCGTCCGCGCCGACGTGCGCAACCAGCTTCACGAGGATGTCGGCGAGGCGAACAACACCACCGCGTCGGCCGAGACGCTGTCGATCGCCGTCGATACGCTGACGCTCGGCATCCCGCTGACCGTCGCGCTGGCGCCGGGGCAGGAGCGGCTCTACCGGATCGAGGTTCCCGCCGACAAGACGCTGCGGCTGCGCGTCGGCTCCGACGACGAGCGCAGCATCAACGAGGTGTTCGTGCGCCACGACGAGGTGCCGACCTCGGCCGCGTTCGATGCGACCTATACCGGCCCGCTGGCGCAGGAACTGACGGCGATCGTCCCCGGCACCGAACCCGGCGTCTATTATGTGCTGGTGCGCGGCTACAGCGGCCCCGCCGACGGATCGCAGGTGACGCTGGTCGTCGACCTGCTGCCGCTGGTCATCACCGACATCCAGACCGATCGCGGCGGCGATTCGCGCTATGTGACGACGACGATCAAGGGCGCGCAGTTCCACCCCGACGCCATCGTCAAGGTGTCGCGTCCCAACATCGCCGAATATGAACCCGTCACGTGGAAGGTCGTCGACGCGTCGACGATCATCGCGACCTTCGATTTCACCGACGCGCCGCACGGCCTTTACGACATCAAGGTCATCAACCCCGACGGCGCCCAGTCGAGCGAGCCCTATCGCTTCCTGATCGAGCGCGGGATCGAGCCCGAGGTGACGATCGGCGTCGGCGGCCCGCGGGTGATCCTGGCGGGCGATCAGGCGACCTATTCGGTGGCGCTGGAGAACCGGTCGAACCTCGACGCGCCCTACACCTATTTCCAGGTCGGCGTGCCCGAGCTGGGCAGCAACCAATATGTCTATGGCCTGCGCTTCCTCGACTTCTTCACCAACGTTCGCGGCGCGCCCGAAGGCGTGCTGGCGGGGGTCAACGCGCTGGTGCCGTGGCTGGGCCTCGAATCGATCACCAACACCAACGGCCAGCTCATCACCTCGGGCTTCCTCTACGATCATCCGGCCGACGGCTTCACGGGCTTCACCTTCAACGTCTCGACCTATCCGGGGCTGAAGGCGATGGCGGACCGCTCGTTCGAGGCGTTCCGCGCGCAGATGGCGCAATCCTTCCCGTCGCTCGACAATCTGCTGGCGGCGGGCGAGGGGAATCTCGAAAACTGGTGGGATGCGGTCAAGGACCTGATCGCCGACCAGCTTCCCGCCGCGCGCGGGGTGCTCGACCAGCTCGACTTCGTCGGCCTTTACCAGTCGAACGCCGCGACGCCGAGCAGGGACGAGATTCCGTTCATCCCGTTCCGCTTCCACATCCTCGCCTCCGCGACGACGATGACGCGGGCGGAGTTCGTCGCCTTCCAGACGAACGAGGCCCTGCGGCTGCGCGACGCGATACTGGCGGCGGACGACGCGCCGCCCGCGCTGCTGGCGCTCGCCGCGAGCGAGCGGGACTGGGTGAACCTGTATCTTGCCGCGCTGGAGGATGCGGGATTGCTGCGCCCCGAGGGTGAGGTGCCGCCGATCCGCACGCAGGCGCATATCGTCAGCCTGATGGCAACGCTGGCGTCGGGCATCCTCTATGGTCCGGCGGGCAGCGAAATCCGCTCGAACGGCGATTACCTCGGCTTCTTCGAGCAGGTGCGCGCGCTGTACGGCCACAAGAACGGCCAGATGGCGGCGATCGAATATATGGATCAGCGCCAGAGCCCGCGCTACACGGGCGAGGTGCCGATCCCGGCGCTTCCCGACGCCGCCGACTATGATCTGGGCCTGAGCGGTCCGACCTGGTTCGAGGCGTTCCGCGTCTATGTCCCCTGGGTCGATTTCGCGCAGCGCGGCGCGGGCCTGCCCGCCGATTTCCAGATCAACGGACCGGAACCGGTCGACGGCGATCCGCTGGCGCAGCTCGATTTCTCGCGCTTCTTCACCAGCGGCGGCGCGGGTGGACGGCTGGCGTCGATCACCGGACCGCAGACGATGGACACGCTGGGCTGGCTGCCCGCGTCGGCCGAGCTTCCCTACAGCATCGGTTTCGAGAATTCGGCCGGATCGTCGCGCTACACGAACGAGATCCGCATCGTCACGCAGCTCGACCCGCAGCTCGACGCGCGCAGCTTCACCTTCGGCGACATCCGCATCGGCGACATCACCATCGATGTGCCCGACGGGCGGACGAGCTTCCAGGCCGAATATGACTTCGTGCGCACGCGCGGTTTCATCCTGCGCGTCAGCGCGGTGCTCGACCTCTATCAGCAGCCCGCGAGCGCGAGCTGGCTGATCCAGGCGATCGACCCGGTGACGGGCGAGGTGCTGCAGGACACGACACGCGGCCTGCTGGCGCCCAACAACGCGCAGGGGTCGGGCGCGGGCTTCGTTTCCTATGCGGTGCGGCCGGCGGCCGACGTCGCGACGGGCGAGACCATTGCCGCGTCGGCGCGCGTGCTGATGGACGGCTTCGCGCCCGAGGACACGACGATCCTCAACCAGATGGTCGACGGCAAGGCGCCCGAAAGCCGCCTGACCGCGACGCGCATCGGCACCACCGACGATTATCGCATCGACTGGAACGTCCGCGACGACAATGGCGGATCGGGCGTGCGCCACGTCACGCTGTATGTAGCGGAGGACGGCGGCGATTTCCGCATCTGGCAGCGGCGGCTGACCGACGCGTCGGGATCGCTGGTGTTCGAGGGCGAGGCCGGAAAGACCTATGAGTTCCTGGCGCTGGCGACCGACGTCGCGGGCAATCGCGAGGTGCCGAAGCCCGGCGTCAACGCCGTCGCCGACGGATCGGGCGTCAATCTGGGCGCGCTGCCGACCGTGCCGGGGACGACCCCGCCCAATTTCGGGCAGGCGCCCGAACCCTCGCCCGCGCCATCGACCAACGCGCTGTTCACCGCGGCCGAAGCCAAGGTTCCCGCCGCGGCGGCGCTGTCGGCGCCCAGCGAGTTCGATGCGATCTTGAGTCCGTTCATCGCGCGCGCCTTTGCCGTGGGGATCGGGCAGAGCGACGGCGGCATCGGTCCGATGGCGATCGTCGAGGCGCCCGACGGCAGCATCCTGGTTTCGGGCGGCGCCAATCGCGGCACCATCTGGCGCTTCGACGCGCGCGGCGGGGTGGCGGGCACGCCGCTCGCCGAACTCGATGTGCCGGTGTTCAACATGGCCTTCGACCTCGAAGGACGCCTGTGGGCGACGACGGGCGGCGGCGCGCTGCTGCGGCTCGATCCCGACACCGGCGCGGTGATCGAACGTCATGGCGACGGCATTACGATCGCGATCGCGGTGCATCCCGAAAGCGGCGCGATCTATGTATCGACCAACGCCGGCATTTCGGTCTTCGACCCCGACGACGGCAGCTTCACCCAGTGGAGCCGCGACGAGAATCTGCGTGTCGGCAGCCTCGCCTTCGACGGCGACGGCACGCTGTGGGCCGTGACCTGGCCCGACCGCAAGCAGGTCGTGCGCTTCAACGACCGCGCACGGGCGGCGACGATGCTGACCTTCGACGCGCCTGCCGATTCGATCGCCTTCGGGCGGACCGGAACGCGGCTGGAAGGGCTGATGTTCGTGTCGCACACCGCGGGCAAGGTCGCCGACACCGGCCTTGCCGCCGAGGGCAGCGAACTGACGATGGTCGACATGGCGACGCTGCGCCGCATCGCGGTGGCGACGGGAGGCTCGCGCGGCGACGTCGTGCATGCGACCAGCGACGGGCGGCTGTTGATCAGCCAGAGCGGGCAGGTCGATGTCGTCGCCCCGGCGACCGTGCCGGCGGTCGTCGCCACGAATCCGCCTGCCGGATCGAATGCTGTGCTGCCGATGCCGTTCCTGACCGTGACCTTCGATCAGGACATGTTCGTCGGCGCGGCCGGCGATGCCGCCTCGGTCACCAACCGCCAATATTACGAGCTGACCGACGACAGCGGCAAGACGCACGCGATCCGGTCGGTCTCCTACGACGCGACGACGCGCACCGCGGTGCTGGAGGTCGGGACGTTGCTCGCCGGCAATTACCGCCTGACGGTCAAGTCGGGGCTCGCCGCCGCGACCGGCCAGCGCATGGCGGTCAATTATCAGAGCGCGTTCCAGGCGTATGACGATATTTCGATGCTGGTCGATGTCGTGTTCAGCGATACGCGGATGGACCGCCTGACCGGCACGATCTCCTACAAGGTGACGATCACCAACCGCACCGACGGGCCGATCACGCTGCCGGCGCTGTTGACCATCGATCCGCTCGGCGGCTTTCCGGGCGTTCCGACCGACGCCTCGGGACGCACCGACGACGGCCGCTGGCTGGTCGATCTGGCGTCCGCGCTGCCCCCGGGCGGCGTGCTGGAGGCCGGGCAGAGCACCAGCGGCCGCACCGTGTCGATCACCGCGCCGGGCGACCGGCGGCTGGAGTTCGCCGCGGGCATCGTCGCCGGCACGCTGCCCAACACCGCGCCGAGCTTCACCAGCCAGGCGCCCGACCGCGCCAAGGTCGGCCAGGCCTTCGCCTATCAGGCCGCCGCGAGCGATGCCGAGGGGCAGACGGTCGTCTTCGGCCTGCTGACCCATCCCGACGGCATGACCATCGACGCCGACACCGGGTTGATCCGCTGGACGCCCGGGCCCGACAGCCCGGCGAGCGTCGCGGTGGTGGTCGAAGCCTTCGATTCGCGCGGGGCGGTGTCGCTTCAGCGCTTCGTGCTGGCGGTCGAAGGCGGCAACAGCGCGCCCGAGTTCCGCAATGCGCCGATCCGCGTCGAGGGGGCGGAAGGGCAATTGTTCGAATTCCAGCTTGCCGCCACCGACGCCGATTTCGATCCGCTCACCTATTGGGTCGACGGCCTGCCCGCCGGCGCGAGCTTCGACCCGGCGACGCGCATGTTCAGCTGGCTCACCGACTATCGCTCGGCGGGCACCTATGACGTGCGCTTCTATGTCACCGACGGGATCAGCCGGGACGAGGCACTGATCTCGCTGGTCGTTGCCGACCACAATCAGCCGCCGCAGGTGGTGCCGGTCGCCGACCGCAGCGCCCGCGAGGGCGATTTCATCCGCTTCCGCATCAACGCAACCGCCGACAGCGACCGGCCGCTGACCTTCTCCAGCCCCTCGCTGCCGTTCGGCGCGACGCTGAACCCGACGACCGGCGCGTTCGAATGGACGCCGACCTATATCCAGGCCGGCGACTACACCATCAGCTTCGACGTCAGCGATGGCGAGACCAGCGTGCGCTTCACCACGAAGATCACGGTGCTCAACGCCAATGCGGCGCCGGTGTTCGACCAGCTCGACGGGTGGCAGGTGCTCGAAGGCCAACTGCTGGTCTTCAAGGCGTTCGCCTTCGATCCCGACAATCCCTATTACACGCCCGCGCTGCGCAACATGCAGACCGGCGAGGTCGTGGCGACCACCAGCCTGCCCAAGACGGTGACGGTCGAGCTGTTGTCGGCGCTGCCGCCGGGCGCGACCTTCGACCCCGAGACCATGGAGCTGCGCTGGACGCCCGACAATGCGCAGGCCGGCGATTATGAACTCCGCTTCCGCGCCACCGACACGGGCGACGGCGACGAGCCGCCGCTGTCGACCGAGATCACGGTGCCGATCCGCGTGTTCAACCAGAACCGCCGCCCCGAAGTGCGGACGATCGAGAATGTCACCGTGGCCAAGGACACGGTGGTCGAGATTCCGGTTTCGGCCTTCGACGCCGACGGCAATCCGCTGAGCCTCGCGGCGATCAACGAAAGCCCGTTCCAGCCGCTGCCGCCCTTCATCACCTTCGTCGACAATGGCGACGGCACCGGCGTGATGCGGATCGCGCCGGGCGCGAACCATCGCGGCGACCATGCGGTGACGGTGACCGCGACCGACGATGGCGACAGCACCGGGACCCCGCTGACCGGCGCCTATACCTTCATCATTTCGGTCACGAGCCCCAACGAAGCGCCGGTGATCGGCCATATCGGCAATCTGGTCGCGGTGGCCGGGCAAAAGCTGACGGCGACGATCGACGTTCGCGACATGGACCAGGATGCCTTGTCCTATGCGCTGTCGGGCCTGCCCGGCGCGACCGTGACGCCGACCTCCGTCTATGGCCGCGTGACGCTGGAGTGGACGCCGACGGCGGCTGAGATCGGCAGCTATGACGCCAGCCTGACCGTCACCGACAGCGGCAACGGCGTCACGCTGGCGGCCAGCGACACGCGGGCATTCCGCATCGTCGTCCGGGCCGCCAACAGCGGTCCGCAACTGACCCCGGTCGGCGACAAGGCGATCGCCGAGGGCGAGGAGCTGCTGTTCAGCCTGCGCGGGATCGACGCCGACGGCGACGACATCAGCTTCACGATGGAGGGCGCGCCGGAGGGCGCGACGCTCGATCCGGTGACCGGGCTGTTCCGTTGGAAACCGGCGCTGAATGCCGCCGGCAGCTACCAGATAGTGTTCGCAGCCAGCGACGGCCATTCGCGCAGCACCGAGCGGGTGACGATCACCGTCGCCAACGCGAACCAGACGCCGCTGTTCGTGCCGATGGCGACGCAATTGCTACGCGAGGGCGCCGCGTCGACCTTCACCGTCGTCGCGGCCGATGGCGACGGCGATCCGCTGTCGCTGTCGGTGGTCAGCGGCCTGCCCGCGGGCGCGCTGTTCGTCGCGGCGCGCGGCGAGCTGCAATGGACGCCCGGCTATGACCAGGCGGGCGATCATCTGATCCGCTTTGCCGCGACCGATCCGTCGGGCGCGGTCGGCACCATCGACGTGCTGGTGCGCGTCGCCAATGTGAATCGCGTGCCCACGATCACCGAGGGCTATCACGCCTTCCTGATCGGCGAGGAAAAGCGCTTCCGCATCGCGGCGCAGGACCCCGACAGCGACGACACGCTGACCTTCAGCGCCGAAAACCTGCCCGAGGGCGCGACGATCGACGCCGCGACGGGCGCGTTCGTCTGGACGCCGGGACCGGGGCAGGCGGGCGACTATGTCGTCACGCTGATCGTCAGCGACGGGCGCGCGACGACGCGGCGGACCGTGCTGATGCGGGCGCAGCTCGAACCCGCGGCGCCGACGCTGCGGATCGAGACGACCCCCAGCTTCGCCGCGACGCCGGGGCAGAAGGTGCTGCTCCATCCGACGGCGGACAGCCTGTCCGACATCGTGTCGCTGCGCCTGTGGGTCGACGGGCAGGAGGTCGCGCTCGACGCCAATGGACGCGCGACGATCACGGCCGGCAATCCGGGCAAATACTGGGTGCGCGCGACGGCGGTCGATGCCGATGGCGGAACCGCGACGGTCGAGCAATGGCTGAAGGTACGCGATCCCGCCGACAAGGCGGCGCCGGTCGTCGCGTTCGGCGGCGGGATCGACGCGATGATCGTGCGCGGGGCGCTCGACGTGCGCGGCAGCATCGTCGACGGCAATCTCGATTTCTGGACGCTGCAACTGATCGGCGCCGACGGCAGCGTGCAGGATATCGCGCGCGGCGATGCGACCGCCGATGGCGTGCTGGCGACGCTCGACGGACGGCGGCTGGCCGACGGCTTCTATACGCTGCGTCTGACCGGGCGCGACATTTCGGGACGCACGAGCGTCGCGAGCGCGGCGGTCGAGGTGCGCACCGGTGCCGACAAGGCGGGGCGCTATCAATCGACCCATGTCGATGTCTCGGCCCAGCTCGGCAGCGTGCCGTTCGCGCTGACCCGCGCCTATGACAGCCTGACCGGCGAATGGATCTTCCTGGGCCTCGACGTCGCGATGGAGACCAATGCCGGGACGCTGCCCGGCGTCGGCGGGGCGCTGCCCGGTTTCGAGCAGGGCACGCGGCTGATGCTGACGCTGCCGACCGGCGAGCGCGCGGGCTTCACCTTCCGCCCGGTGGCGGAGACGATCGGTTCGGTGACCTTCTATCGTCCCGCCTGGGTGGCGGACAGCGCCAACGGCTGGACGTTGCAGTCGGTCGACCGCCAGCTTCGCAAGGTCGGCGGCGCCTATTTCGATGTCGAGACCGGGCTGGCCTACAACCCCGCGTCGCCGGTCCACGGCAACCGCGATTATGTGCTGAAGGGGCCGGACGGCACGACCTACGTGATCGACAGCGGCAACGGCACGGTGGAAATCCGGTCGGCCGCGGGAATGCTTCTCGTCGGCGATGGCGGGGTGACGGCGCTGGGCGGGGCGGCGCTTCAGTTCCTGCGCGATGCGGCGGGGCGCGTCGTGCAGGTCACCGGGCCCGGCGGGTCGGCCACCGTCTATGAATATGACGATGCCGGGCGGCTCACTGCGGTGCGCGACCTCGCGACCGGGGCGGGAGTCCGCTACGGTTATGTCGACGGGCGGCTCGCCATCGAGATTCCGTCCGACGGTGAGGGGCGGCGCATCCGCTATGCCGCCGACGGCGGCGTCACGACTAGCGTCGTGCGCGACGATCTGGGCAGCGCCGCGGCCTTCACCGGCAAACCCTTCGCCGGCACGCTGCCCGCCGGGGGCGGCAGCGACAGCTATGCCTTCACCGTGCGCGCGAGCGAGATCGCGGGGATGGAGAGCGGCGCGTTGATCCTGCGGGTCGCGACCATGGGCGATGCGATCCCCGAAATCGCCGGGCTGACCGCCATCGCCAGCAGCGTGTCGGGCGGCCAGCGGGTGACGCTGTTCGCGCTGCGCGAGGCCGGACTGCACGAACTGATCGTGACCGGCGCCGGTGCCTATGGCGTCGAGATGCGCATCGCCGGCGACATCAATGGCGACGGCAAGGTCGACGGTGTCGACAGCGCGGCGGTGATCGCGGCGCTGGCGGGGGCCGATGTTGACGGCGATGGCGTCGTCGATGCGACCGACACGCAGCTCGTCGCGGCCAACTACGGCTTCCGCGCCAACCAGGCACCGGTGATCGCCGACACCATCGATGCGGTGAAGACCCACGTTGACCTGTCGGCCTGGATCGACCTGGGTAAGGTCGCGACCGATCCCGACGGCGACCGCCTCTATTACCGGATCGTCGGCGTCACCGGCGGCTCGGCGGTGCTGACCGCCGACGGCCGCTCGGTCGTCTTCACCCCCGACGCCGGGTACAGCGGCGCGGCCGCAATCCGGATTTCCGCCGACGACGGCTTCGGCACTTCGGCCGAGGGCGTGATCGACATCGCAGTGTCCGACGCGCGGCTGGTCGCGATCGATTTCGACCTGCGCCGCGTCCGCTTCGCCGAAGAAGGCGGAGTGGCACCGATCATGGTGATCGGTCAGTTCGAGGATCAGGCCGACGTCTATCTGCCGCTATCCTATCTGAACGTGACGGTCGCCAACCCCGATGTGGTGCGCTGGGGCGAGGATGGACTGCTGACCGCGCTGCGCGACGGCGCGACCTACATCAAGGTCGAGCGGGGCAGCATCGCGGCGGCGACGGTCGTCACCGTCGGGTCGCCGAAGGACGGCGACGAGATATTGACCGCCGTCTACAATATCGACGCCTATCCCGATAATGTGACGATGATGGCGGGCGGCGCGACGCGCCGGATCGTCACCGCGCAGGACCCCGAAAAACAGTATTTCCTCGACGGCGCGGAAGCCGGAACCACCTATGTTTCGGGCGACACCGCCGTGGTCACGGTCGATGCCGACGGCGTGATGCGCGCGGTCGGTCCGGGGGTGACGACCGTCACCGTCATCAACCGCTTCGGCGAGGACCGCATCGAGGTGCGCGTGTCCGATCCGATCGTCGGCAATGTCGTGCAGATCGGCAAGGACGGCGCGATCGTCGCCAATACCGACGGCATCACCATCGGTTTCGGCCCGGGCGGGCTGGACGGCGACGCGACGGTGACGATCGAGTCCATCGCGCTGGGCGACCTGCCGGTCGCGATGCCGAACGAGGATATCTTCGATTTCGTCGGCGCGTTCGAATTCGATGTCGCGGGTGCCGAATTGACCGGCCCCGTGCAGCTGGCGGTACCGGCCGCAGGCGGCGTCGGCGCGGTGGGCGACGAGGTCTGGTTCTTCCAGAAGATGCTGTTGCCGGTCGGCGAAAACGGCGCCGAGGTCGAGGTGTGGACCGTCATCGATTCGGGCCGCATCGACGAAGACGGCATGGCGCGCGCCGAATCGCCGCCGTTCCCCGGCCTGACGCGGCGCGGCCAGATTCTGGTGGCGCGGGTCGCGTCGCCGCTGCCGCGCATCCAGCTCGATCCCGGCTATGCCGCCGCCCTGACCGCGATCATGGTCCCGGCGCTCGGCATCGCGGCGTCGGGCGGCCTTGGCGGCGCGGTCGTCGGGTTGGGCCTTGGCGCGACGGCGATCGCGCTGATGGCCGCGCCGACGCTCTACGGGCTCGCGGAGCTAGAGGTGTGGCGCGCCTATGCCGATGGAGAGATTCTGAAAACGACGCTCGACGTCACCATCTCTCCGACCGACCTTTACACCAAGGTCACGGCCACGGTGCCGACGCCCAAGAAGATCAGCGACGGCACGCCGGAGATATTGGGCGGCACCGTGCAATTCGAGAACGGCAAGCCGGTCGCGGTGCTGACCGGGCGCAATTTCATCTATCCCGCCGCGACGGCGGCGCTGGGCGCGACGACGGCGGGGGACAGCTTCGCCGACATGCGCGTGGTGCTGCGCAACGGCAGTCAGGAGATCGTCCTGACCAGCGACAAGATTCGCGTGCGCGCAGGCGGGACGCAGGATTTTGCGGTCGTCGAGTTCGACGTGCCGCAGCGCGTCCTGCTGGGCGTCACGGAAATCCGGATCGAGCGGCCCGCCGCCGGCACGATGCTGGACGCCAGGGGGCGGATTCCCGCGAACGCCCAATATGTGGCGAGCAAGACGATCACCATCGACAACAAGGGCGGCTTTGCCTTCGCGGGCGATGCCAGCGGCGTCCAGATCATCGACCTTGCGCGCAAGGACGAAGGCGGCGCCGACCTGCTGGTGGGGCGGATCGAGTTGGGCGCGCCCGTGACCGAAATCGTCGTGACGACCGACCTCGGAAGCGCCTTCGTGGCGACCCAGAAGGGCATTGCGATCATCGATACGCTGACGCTTCAGCAATATGACGCCGATTTCGACACGCCCGAAGTGGACATGATCGAAATCCCGGGCGGGGTGACCACGCTCGCGGTCGATCCCAACAATCGCTACCTCTACGTCGGCGGGCTCGGTAAGGTCTACATCATCGACATCGACCCCGGTTCGGCGACCTACCTGCAGCTGCTGGAGAATGAAACGCACGCGATCAACGTCGCGATCCGCAGCGGCGGCGAGGAGTTCGGCCACATCACCAGCATGGCGGTCAATGCCGACGGCACGCGCCTCTATGTCGGCGTGCCGGTGTCGGAAATGTACGGGCCGCGCGGCTGGACCAACTATGGCAAGGACCATGGACTGGTCATGGTCATCAACGTCGACGACCGCGACCGTCCGAAGGCCGGCCAGCCCAACGCCCGCCGGTGGCGCGAGGTGATCGGCAAGATCGACGGCGGCGTCGAGGTCTATGACATTCAGGCGACGGCGGAAGCCGACAAGATGGTGTTCGTGTCGCGCGGCGATACGCGCAGCGGCGTCCACCTGCTGAGCGTCACGAACAACAATCCGACCAATTTCCAGGTCAAGCATGTCGGTGTGGCGCCGGTGATCAACGAGGGGCCGATCGGCGTCCGCGACGTCATCGACAGCATCGCCGGCATCTATTATTCATCGACCAAGCGCCTGACGCAGGGTCAGATCTTCGACCTCGACATCCGCAACGCCGCAGGCATCGCGGTGACGCCCGACCTCAGCTACATGTTCGTCGCCGACTGGGGCCTGCCCGTCTATATGTGGTACGGCGACCAGACCGTTGCCCGCGATGTCGATGCGCTGCACCAGACCGGGTCGAAGATCATGGTCATCAAGAATCCCTTCTCCGCCGCGCCGGAGATCGTGGGATCGACGACGCCGATTCCGCTGGCGTTCCTGGAGGAGCTGCGCGTCGACAGTTCGGGGCAGAAACTCTACGCCAACTATCGCGGCCTCGGGAACATCGTCGTCCTCGACATCGACGTGATCCGGGGCATCACGCCGGGGGCGAAGGACACTGACGGCAGCTACAAGTGGAAGCAGACGCCGATCGACAACGTCAATTTCGGGCATCCCGACATCTATCCGGTCGATCCGGATAATCCGGGCAGCTTCGACGATCCGTACAACCCGCCCAACTATCTGTCGATCAACGTCGCCAGGCATGGCCGCGGGCTGGCGTTGCAGCAGCTCGACGCGCTCGAACTGCTCGCGCCGCTCGGCAAGCAGGACCTGCATGGTGCGAGTGCGCCGCCGCTGACCTTCGAATGGCGGCTCGATTCGACGCTGACCGGCACGAAGAACGCCAAGGCGAAGCTCTACGTCAGTTCGCTGCTCCCCGGATCGGGCCTGTGGCCCGACGATCCGCCGTCGATCCGCAACCTGTTCGACAGCGATCCGTCCGCCGCATCGATGGCGGGGGATCACCACCCCAACCGCATCCTGACGACGCGCGAGCTCGACCCGGGGGCCTATCTCGTCAAGGCCGACGGCACGGTGGTCAAGCTGCCCGACGACCCGAACAATCCGCTCGACGGCCAGACCTGGCAGGTCACCTTCTCGCCCGAATATGCGAAGGCGATGACCGCGGGACAGCGTTACTACTGGGGCGTCGAAATTGTCGGCAAGGGCATGCGCGAAGCCGCGTCGTGGCAGGTCAAGGAAGTGGTGGCCGACGCTCCGTTCAACGGCGTCACGCTGCTCACCCACGGCTTCCAGCTCGGCCTCGGCATGATGAACTCGCCCGCGCTGTTCGGATCGATGTTCGAGCAGGACGGCGGCGTCTTCACCGACATGGCGGGCTTCATCACCGAGGCCAGCGGCGGCGGCGTGGTGCTTTTCTACGACGGCAAGACCGGCGACTGGGTCGACCGCACGACGGGCAAGCGCAACGCCGCTGCGATCGCCGATGCGCGAGGCAAGGCGATCGTGCTGGTCAGCGACTGGTCGAGCCAGTCGGACATCACCGACACCGGCTTTGCGGAGGCCGCGGCCGATGCGCTGTTCGCGTCGCTGGTCGAGCTCAACCGCGCGTCGGGCGGCGGGATATTCCAGTCGCCGCTGCACTTCGTCGGGCACAACCGCGGCTCGGTCGTCAATTCGGAGATCATCCAGCGGCTCGGCACCTATTTCGAGGATGCCGGGGGCGAGGACGGCATCCACATGACGACGCTGGACCCGCACGACTTCAAGCAGGACGCGCTCAACATCCCGTTGGAGGATCTCGTCCAACTGCTGTTCAGCGTGGCCTCGACGGCCACCCTGATGTTCCCGCCGCTGTCCAAGACGATCGGCTATGTCAGCAAGGCCTTCACCAAGCTGATGAAGGTGGCGGGCAAGCTGGGGCTCAAGCTCGACACGATCGAGTTCGCCGACTTTTCCGACCCCACGGTGCAGGTCTGGAGCAACGTCAAGTTCGCCGACAATTATTACCAGGCCACGGGACTGACCGAGGTCAAGCTGTCGGAAATCACCGTGGGCGGCAAGACGATCACGCTGCTGCCCGAGAAGATCACCGATCCGATGAAGAAATATATCTTCACCGCGACCATGAACGGCCGGTCGATGATCAACAATGCCCCCACCACGGCGGGCGGCGCCTTCACGCCCAACCGCCCCAATCTCGACGTCAACCTCGAAGGCATTTCCGGGATACAGGGCGACGACACGCTGTTCGCGATGTTCGGCCTTGGCGGACCCGACAGCCGCATCCTCCATTGGTACGCCGGCACCATCAACACCAACGTCGACAATATCCAGGGCTATCCGATCTTCCGCCGCGTCGTCGACGAGGGCCGCAGCACCTATGCGCTGGGCATCGAGACGCAGGAATTCGGCACCGCGCCCTGGTATCAGGTCTATCCGGTGCTGGTGTCCGGCGGGAAGGGCGGATCGAGCGGCGCGCTCGACGGCTTCGTCTCGCCCGCGATCTGGGACGGCATCGGCGCAGGCTGGTTCTTCAGCGCGGTCGGCGGGGGCGCCGGGGTGCGGCCGGGGACGATCGGCACCATCTCGCCCGTCTATGACAATGGCAAGGTCGTGAGCGGCGACAACGACAAGGCCGTGCCGGGTATCTTCAATGGCGATTTCGAAAGCGGCACCAAGCAGGCGATCACCAGCTTCATCCAGAATCTCTTCCTGGATTCGGGCTATGGACGCTTCCCGCTGTCCTATGAACTGCCCGGCTGGTCCTATCATGGCGGATCGGGGTTCACGCTGAACACCGAAGGCACGCTCTTCGGCTTTCCCTTCCCCAACCTCGATATCACCGGCATCTTCACGGTCCAGACCAGCCTGAGCACGCTGTTCAAGGAAGTGATCGGCAATGTCCTGAAAAAATGGGGCGATGTGCTGGCGACGAAGATTGCGAACGCCTTCGTCCAGTCGCGGCACGGCGGCCCGCCGATCCCGACGTCCGAATCCTCGCCCGGCTATCGGGAATGGTACAATGAATATTGGCTGGAGCAGGCGGCAGGCGATTTCAGCAAGGGCAAGGCCGCGTTGCAGGCGATGGCGACGGTCAAGTTCATCCAGAGCTTCGACAATCTGATCAAGCGGCTGCTCGATGCCGGTGTCACCTTCAACACCGATGACGGCATCGTCACCAAGGATTTCTCGCTCTCCAAGCTCTACGAAAAATCCCTGACCGCCGACAAGGCCGGGCTCGACGGCGTGTCCGCGCTGATCACGCAGGTGTTCAACGCCTTCATGGACCTCTACTTCCCGCAGCAGTCGGACTATGCGCTGGTGATGGGCGGCCAGAAGCTGCTCAAGGACTTCATGTCCACCATGATCGAAACGAGCGCGATGCTGGCGGGCCTCGATCCCTCGTCGCCCGACGTTCAGCGCGCGGAGACGGCGGCGCACGAGTTCATCGACAAGGTGGTGGATTTCAGCGCGCTGACGCACAATCGCCTCTATGTGCCGGCCAACGCCAACTATCTGACCTTCGATACCTTCGTGCCGTGGATGATGACGGCGAACGCGGCGATCAAGGTGACGTTCAAGCCGGTCGACCCCAGTCTCGGCACGCACAGCGAGATCGTCCAGTTGCAGCCCGGCTTCATGGCGAGCAACACGTACAGCGTCGAGGTGCCGCAAGCCTATAAGGGCAAGGTCATCACCTTCACGATCGAACCCGTGGACATGGAGAACACGGCCGCCATCCAGCATGCTTTCACGGAGCCCGTCGGCGTCGAATATCGCATCCTGTGGCCCAAGACGGCGGAGGGGTCGCGGCTGTTGTCGGAACTCGACGCCGATCAGATGCGGGTGCTGGAGCAGCAGGGCGACTGGCTGGTCAAGCATCCCGATGCCAACGTCCGCATCTATGGCTATGCCGACGAGCGCGGGGACGTTGCCTATAACGATCAGCTCGGGATGGATCGCGCGATGGCGGTCACGCAGTTCCTGCGCAAATATCTGGCCGACCGCAACGCTCACCCCGAACGGGTGCGCGATCCGGTCAGTCGCGGCGAACGCTTCCCCAGCATGCAGGAGAATGATCCGGAGACGCGCTGGACGATGGATCGCCGCACCGAAATGCTGGTGGACACATGGGACAGCGTCCCGACCAGCGGCGTCGACCGCACCATCGAGTTGTCGGAAGCGCTGAGCCAGATCTTCCTGCTCGACGCCGTGCGCTTCACCGCCGTGAAGTCGGGCTCGCCGATCCTGCTCGACCCCAGGGACATGGTGACGACGTCGGCGGTGGAACCGCTGACCGCGGACCAACTCGCGCCGATCGTCACCGCGGCGCAGGCGCGCTGGGTCGCGTCCGGGCTGATCGATGGCGCGGGCGCTGCGCTCGACCGGATCACGGTCGAGATCGGCGAACTGCCCGACGGCGCGCTCGCCCGGTTCGAGAACGGCGTCATCACGATCGACGCGGATGCCGCGGGCCGCGGCTGGTTCGTCGATACGACGCCGATGGACGACGGGGAATATGAAGGCGGAACGCTGGCCCAGCTGCTCGCCGCCGCGCTGGGCAGCGAAGCCGAGGGCAAGGTCGACCTGCTGACCGTCGTGATGCACGAGATGGGGCATGCGCTGCGGCTCGACGACGTGCCGACCAGCCAGCCGACGCGGTTGATGACCGAGATGATCCGGCTTGGCGAACGGCGCCTGCCGAGCGCCGCCGATGTGCCCGACGCGACGAAGCCCGCGACGCCGCAAGGCGACACCGGCACGCCGCCGCCGACGATCACCCTGTCGTCGACGCCGGGCGGCGCGGGCGTGCTCGCGGTCCCGCCGGGCAGCGGATTGCCGCTGGCGTCGGGACCCGTGGTCACCACGCTCGCCAACGGCGATTTCACCGCCGCGGACGGCTGGAGCGCCTTCGGCGGCGCCAGCGTCACGGGCGGCGAGGGCGTGCTTGCCGAGGACGGGCGCTATCTGTCCTATCTGCGTCAGGCCTTCGCCATTCCCGACGGCGCGACGGAGATCAGCTTCGTCATCCGCTCGGCCACGCTCGGCACCAACGGCAGCCTGCCGCCCGACGCGTTCGAGGTCGCGCTGCTCGATCCGGTCACCGGCCGGTCTCTGCTCGGCGCGCTCGACGGGCTGGACCTGACCGATGCGTTCCTCAACCTGCAAGCCGACGGGACGCTGCACCTTGCGCAGGGGGTCAGCGTAACCGGGACGCCCGGCAGCGGGTCGGCGGTCGTGACCGTGTCGCTGCTCGGCGTGGCGCGCGGCAACGGCGCCCTGCTGTCGTTCGACCTGATCGGCATGGGCGATCAGGACAGCCGCGTCGTCATCGACGATGTGACCTTCCGCACGGTGCCCAACCAGGCGCCGGTCGCGGTCGACGACGCCGTGTCGGTCGACGAGGACGGCACCGTCCTGATCGACATGCTCGCCAACGACAGCGATGCCGACGGCGATGCGCTGACCGTCGCCATCCTGACCGGCCCGACGCGCGGCACGCTGTTGCCGCCGACGGTACCGGGCGGGCCGTGGACCTATGTGCCCGATGCCGATTTCTTCGGGACGGACAGCTTTACCTACACGATCACCGACGGGCTGAGCGCACCGGTCTCCGCGACCGTTTCGATCACCGTCAACCCGGTGAACGATGCGCCGGTTCTGGAGCCGGTGGCGAATCGCAGCGTGGTCGAAGGCACGGCGCTGTCGGTGCAGCTTGCCGCGACCGATGTCGACGATGCGGCGGCGGCGCTGACCTGGACGCTCGTCGAAGGGCCGGCCGGGATGACGCTGTCGTCGAACGGCCTGCTCGCCTGGACGGCGGCGGGGCTGGGCGACCGGACCGTGACGGTTCGCGTCACCGATGCCGCTGGCCTGTCGGCCGAACGCAGCTTCCTGCTTCGCGTGACGCCGGTCGGCAACGAAGCGCCGGTTCTGGCGCCGATCGCACCGCAGAGCGTCGAACAGGGCAAGGCGCTGGCCGTGCCGCTGTCGGCGAGCGACGCCGATGACGCGGCAGAGACGCTGGTCTGGTCGCTGGTCAGCGGTCCTGCCGGTGCGACCGTGGGAACCGACGGCGTGTTCCATTGGGTCGCGACCGGCGCGGCCGGGCCGCGCGAGGTGATCGTGCGCGTGACCGATCCGAAGGGCGCATTCAGCGAACAGCGCTTCACCGTCACCGTCGTGGCGGTGACCAATGCGGCGCCGGTTCTGGCAGCCATTCCCGCGCAGAGCGTCGAACAGGGCAAGACGCTGACCGTGCCGCTGTCGGCGAGCGACGCCGACGATGCGGCGGAGACGCTGGTCTGGTCGCTGGTCAGCGGTCCCGCCGGTGCGACCGTGGGAACCGACGGCGTGTTCCATTGGGTCGCGACCGGCGCGGCCGGGCCGCGCGAGGTGATCGTGCGCGTGACCGATCCGAAGGGCGCGTTCAGCGAGCAACGCTTCACCATCACCGTGGTGGCGGTGCCCAACGAGGCACCGGTGCTGGCGCCGGTCCCCGCGCAGAGCATCGAGCGCGGGCGGTTGCTGAGCGTCGCGCTATCGGCGAGCGATGCCGACGATGCGGCGGAGAAGCTGGTCTATAGCCTCGTCAGCGGTCCCGCAGGGGCGCGGGTGACGGCGGACGGGCGGTTCGAGTGGATCGCCGGGGGCGCCGCCGACACGCAGATGGTGACGGTGCGCGTGACCGATCCCAAGGGGGCGTTCAGCGAGCAGAGCTTCGCCATTGCCCTGCTTGCCAGTTCCAACCTGCCGCCGGTGATCTCCCCCGTGGCGGGCATCGTGGTGGACGAAGGGCAGGCCGTTTCGGTCCAGCTTGCAGCCAGCGATCCCGATGGCGACGCGAGTGCGCTCGTCTGGACGCTGGTGTCGGGGCCGGAGGGAGCGAGTATCGACGCCGGCGGCCGGTTCACCTGGCAGGCGCTCGACGGCGATGCGACGGTGCCGGTCGTCGTCCGCGTGACCGATGCGGGCGGCGCGTCGGCCGAACTCGCCTTTGCCATCGCAGTCCGCGACGTCGCGCCGACGCTGTCGGTGACCGGCGAAGCGACGGGGCAGGTCGCGCAGAGCTATACCGTGCTGCTCGGCGCCGTCGATCCCGGTCAGGACACGCCGATCGAGTGGATCATCGACTGGGGCGACGGCTCTACGCCGACGCGGATCGTCGGCACCGCCACGGCGGCAAGCCACGACTATGCGGTGGCGGGCAACTATGTCGTCCGGGCGACGCTGGTCAACGAGGATGGCAGCTTTGCCGCCGTGCCGCTGGCGCTGTCGATCGCCGATCAGCCGCAGACGCCGCCGCTTCAGGTGACGCAGGCGACGATCGCCGACGGTATCCTGACGATCCGCTTCTCGCAGCCGCTGGGCGCCGAGCAGGCCGGGCGGACGGTAACGCTGGTCGGCGAGCGCTTCGGGGCGATTGCGGCGACGATCCGTTACGACGCCGATGGACAGGGCTTCACCCTGTCGCGTACCGACGGCAAGCCGCTGCAATATGACCGCTACAGCCTGTTCATCGGCGACGACGGCTTCCTCAGCCGTGACGGCCGGTTGCTCGACGGCGATGGCGACGGGGCCGAGGGCGGCGACTATCGCGCCTCGATCCTGTTCGCGCGCGCCGCGGCGGGAACCGCCGAGCTGCCCGACTTCGTGCGCGGGCCCGGCGAGCAGGTCGATGTGCCGCTGGCCGACCGTGCGGGCCTGCAGGTGCGCTTCACCAGCGAGGGCGGGGTCAGGACGCTGTCCTTCCGCGTCACCTACGACCCGGCGCTGCTGACGATCGACGGCATATTGCGCGGGGCCGACCTTCCGGCCGACGCGGTCGTCGAGTTCCGGACCGAAGCCGCGCCGGGCGGCAAGCGCGTGGCGATCGTCTCGATCGTCAGCGACACGCCGATCCCGGCGGGCGCGGTCTGGCTGCTCAGCTTCGACGCGCGCGTTCCGGCCGACGCGCCCTATGGCGCGAGCGAACGGCTGACGGTCACCGTCGACAGCATCAACGCGGCGGCGCCGAGTTCGACGCGCATGGACGAGGCGGTGCAACTCGTCGGCTTCCTCGATGACCGCTCGCCCGAATTCGACGCGCTGCGCCAGGTCGAGCGGGTCGTCGACGGCCTGCCGATCCTGTCGTCTTCGTCGGCGGAGCGGCCGCATTTCGATGCCGTCACCTATGGCACGCACGCGGCGGTCGCCAAATGGGCGGGCGACATCCATGCCACCGCGTCGGGCAAGACAAAGAAGGCCAAGGAGATCGCGGCCGCGAAGGATGCCGCGCGCAAGAAGGACGCCAAGGCCGAAACCGCGCCAGCCGCTCCGCGCGGCAGGCAGACCGCCGCGGCGACGATCGACTTCGGCGCCACGCCGGTGCTGATGGCGAAAACCGAAGCGACGGAGCAGGTCGATGCGCCGCTGGTACAGTGGCTTGCCGGCGCGGTGGATGACGGCGACGCGTTCGACCTGATGCCGGTGGCGCTTCCGGCGCTGCTGCTCGACCGCCGTTCCGATCCGCGTCCGCGCCGCGGCAAGGGCCGCAGGAACAAGGACCGTAAATGATGAGCGACGACAAGCGACCGGCGAAGGCGAAAGCGGGTGGACGCGCGGCGACCGGGAAGAGCACGCCCGCGCCGCCGGTCGCGCCGCCGCGTCAGCAGACGCTGAAGTTCCGCACCGACAATCTGAAGAGCAGCTATTGCAACATGGCCAACGTCACCTCGACCCGTGAAGAGGTGGTGCTGAATTTCGGGGTCAATCAGAATTGGGACCAGCCCGGCGCCGCGCCGGGACCGCTCGAGGTCGATGTCCAGCACCGCGTGATCCTCAGCCCCTTTGCCGCAAAACGCCTCAGCGATGCGCTGGGCCAGTTGGTGCGCGATTATGAGCAGCGCTATGGCCCGCTCGGCTGATGCGCGGATGACCGGGTGAGCGTGGCGGCCGACATCGGGACCGCGTCGCGGTCGCAGGGGGCGGACGAGGCCCGGCTGTGGGCATCGCTGGCGTCGGCGCGTGACGCGGGGTCCTTCTGCCAGGCCTGGCTCGACCTGCAATGCGCCCGCACGCGCGGGGTAAGCGCCGGACTGATCCTGCTCGAGGGAACCGGCGGCGCCTTCGCCCCCGCGGCGGGATGGCCCGCCGGCCCGCAGGAGCACCCCCATCTGCGCAAGGTCGCCGAGGCGACGCTCGCGAACGGACAGGTGGTGGTCGAAGGCGATGCGGACGATCCCGACACGATGGGCATCGGCTATCCGATCGCCGCCGACGGGCGGATGATGGGCGCGGTGCTGCTCGCCGTGACGGGGCTGACCTCGCCGCAGATGCAGTTGCTGCTGCGCGAACTCCACTGGGGCGTCGGCTGGATTCACTCGCTGGTCTGGCAGCACCGCTCCGCCGGCGACGAAGGGCGCACGGAGGCGGCGACCGCGGCGATGGACGTGCTTGCGGCGATGCAGGAGCATGACACGCTGGCCGAGGCGGAACTGGCGTTGTGCAATGCGGCGACGATCGCCCTCGACGCCGACCGGGTGTCGCTGGGACTGGTGCAGGGCGACCGCGTCAAGCTGTCCGCCATGTCGCACGGTGCGTGGTTCCGCAAACGGTCGGACGTCGCCGAGGCGCTGGAAGCCGCGATGGACGAGGCGATGGACCAGGACATGCTGCTGTCGGTCCCGCTGGTGCGCGAAGGCGATCCGATCCTGTTGCAGCAGGACCGCCTGCTTGCGCTCGCGGGCAAGGGCGCGGTCGCCAGCGTGCCGATGACCGACCGCGGACTGCCGGTCGGGGTGCTGACGATCGAGCGCGCGGTCGATGCCGAGCCGTTCGATGCCCGCGACCTGCTGCTCGCCGAAACGATCGCGGCGCTGGTGGCGCCGGGGATCGCGCTGCAGCGGCGCGAGGAAAGATGGATCGGCGGCCGCGTCCGGCGGCACGGCATGGACGGTGCGCGCGCGCTGTTCGGCCCGCGCCGTCCGCTGGCGAAGGCGCTGGGGATCGGCGCGCTGCTGTTGCTGCTGATCCTGTTCGTTCCGTTCGCCCAGTTTCAGGTGCGCGCCGACGCCGAACTCGAGGGCCAGGTGCAGCGCGCGGCCTCGGCGCCCTTTTCCGGCTTCATCGCGCGGTCGCAGGCGCGCGCCGGCGACGTCGTGCGCGCGGGACAGGTGCTTGCGACGCTCGATGACCGCGACCTGATCGTCGACCGCGCCCGCGCGCTCGGCGAGGTGCAGCAGCTCGACCGCCGCTACCGCGAGGCGCTGGCCAAGCATGAGCGCGCCGACATGAGCCTGGCCGGCGCGCAGCTTCGGCAGGCGGAGGCGAGCCTGCGCCTGATCGAATATAAGCTCGCGCGCACGCGCATCGTCGCGCCGCTGTCGGGCGTGCTGGTGTCGGGCGACCTCAGCCAGAAGGTGGGGACGCCGGTCGAGGAGGGCGACGTGCTGTTCGAGGTCGCGCCGCTCGGCAGCTTCCGTGTCGTGCTGAACGTCGCGGAGGAGGATGTGAATTATCTGCGCCCCGGGCAGCAGGGCCGCTTCGCGCCCACGGGACTCGCGGGCGAGACGGTGCCTTTCACCGTCAGGCGGATCACGTCGGTCACGGCCAATGTCGATGGCGAGAATGTGTTCCGCGTCGAGGCGGAACTGGCGGGCGACCGCCGCGCGGTGCTGCGCCCCGGCATGGAAGGCGTCGCCAAGGTGAAGATCGACCGGCGCAGCAACGCCTGGATCTGGACGCGCGGCCTGCGCGAATGGCTACGGTTGTTCTTCTGGAAATGGCTGCCTTAGAATATGATGCGCTCCGCCACCTCCGTTCGTGTCGAGCGAAGTCGAGACACCCATCGGCGTGGCGCTGTCCTGATGGGTGTCTCGACTTCGCTCGACACGAACGGGTTTCCGAGTCTGCCTCGACACATCCGGTCAGGGTAAGCGCGCGATGGCCAATCCCTTTGAAAGCGCCTCCTGGTTCCAGGTCGCCCGGCTGAGGCCCCGGCTCAAGACGCATGTGCGCGTCCGGCGCCACCGTTATCGCGGCACGGTGCAATATGTGCTCGACGACGGCGCCGCCGGCAAGGCGCACCGGCTGACGAAAGGCGCGTGGCGCTTCGTCGGGCGGCTCGACGGCGAACGGACGGTCGAGCAATTGTGGGAGCGGCTGGTCGAGGAACTGGGCGAGGACGCGCCGACGCAGGACGACGTCATCACGGCGCTCGGCCAGTTGCACGGGTCCGACCTGCTGTCCACCAACATGCTTCCCGATACCGGCGAGCTCATCAAGCGGCAGAGGAAGCAGCGGCGGCAACTGCTGATGCAGAATCTGAAAAGCCCGATGTCGCTGCGGATTCCGCTGGTCGATCCCGATGCCTTCCTGACCCGCGCGATGCCGTGGGTGCGGCCGCTGTTCGGCTGGGCCGGGCTGGCGCTGTGGCTCGCCGTGGTCGGCGCGGCGCTGCTGGTCGTCGGCACCCACTGGCAGGAACTGACGACCAATATCATCGACCGGGTGCTGTCGACCGACAATCTGCTGATCATGGCGGTCTGCTATCCGCTGGTGAAGACGATCCACGAACTCGGCCACGGCTTCGCCGCCAAGGCATGGGGGCGCGAGGTGCGCGAGATGGGCGTGATGCTGCTCGTGCTCTTTCCGGTCCCCTATGTCGACGCGTCGGCGGCGAGCGCCTTGCCGAACAAGTGGCAGCGGGCGCTGGTCGGCGCCGCCGGGATGGTGTCCGAACTGTTCGTCGCCGCGATTGCCGCGCTGCTGTGGGTCATGCTGGAGCCCGGGCTCGCGCGCAGTTTCGCCTATAACGTCATGCTGATCGCCGGCATCTCGACCGTGCTGGTCAACGGCAATCCGCTGCTGCGCTTCGACGGCTATTATATCCTCGCCGACCTGCTCGAAATCCCCAACCTCGGCTCGCGCGCCAATCGCTACTGGGGCGATCTGGTCAACCGGCATGTCTTTCGCACCCACGACATGCCGCCGTTCGATGCGACGCCGGGCGAGAAACGCTGGTTCCTCGTCTACGCCCCGGCGGCCTTCGTCGCGCGCATGGTGATGCTGTTCGGCATCGCGCTGATCGTTGCGTCGCGTTTTTTCCTGATCGGCGTCCTGATCGCGCTGTGGACACTGTGGACCGGGGTCGGCCTGCCGCTTTGGAAGATGGGGGCGCATGTCGTCAGCAGCCCGCAGCTCCACCGCAACCGGGGCTTTGCGATGCGGTTGACGGGCGGCGCGGTGGCGGCGGCGCTGCTGATCCTGTTCGTCATTCCGGCGCCGCACCACGTCAACGCACAGGGGGTGGTGTGGCTGCCCGACCAGGCGCATGTGCGCGCCGCGACCGGCGGCTTCATCACGCGCGTCGCCGTGGGAGAGGGGAGCCAAGTCCGCGCCGGGCAGTTGCTGATCGAGACCAGCCAGCCGACGCTGGAGACCGACGTCGCGCGGCTCGACTGGCGGCGGCGCGAGTTGCAGGCGGCGGCCGATGCCGAACTGGGCGGCGACCGCGTCAAGCGCCAGATCGGCCAGTTCGCGATCGACGAGGCCGAACAGAAGCTGGCGATCCAGCGCGAGCGCTATGGCGAGCTTCGCCTTCTCGCAGGGGTGGAGGGGCGGTTCGTCACCGCGCTGGCGCCCGCGTCGGACCTGCCGGGGCGGCATGTCCGTCAGGGCGAACTGATCGGCTATGTCACCCCCGGACAGGCGGAGGTGGTGCGCGTCGCAGTGTCGCAGGACGACATCGACCTTGTCCGCCGCGAACTCGTCCGCGTCCGCTACCGCATCGCCGCGCTGCCCGGCGCGACGCACGAAGGGCGCGTGGTGCGCGAGGTGCCCGGCGGCACGCGCGACCTGCCGAGCGAGGCGCTGGCGCTGGGCAAGGGCGGCACCATTCCCACCGACCCGACCGATCCGAACGGGCGCAAGGCGCTGGGCCGCATCTTCCTGTTCGACATCGGCCTGCCGTCCGAACTGCGGCAGGTGCCGTTCGGGACGCGCGTCCATGTCCGCTTCCAGCTCGGCTGGGAACCGATCGGCTGGCAGGTCGCGCGGCGGGTGCGCCAGTTGCTGCTGTCGCGGTTCAATGCCTGAGCTTGCCGCCTTTCGCGCGTCGGCGCGCGCGCTGTGGCGCGAGGTGCGCAGCGACGCGCGCCCGGTCATCGCGCCCTATCCCGAGCGCGGCCCCGCGCCGTCGTGGAAATGGGATCGCCCCGTCGATCTGCTCGTCGGCCGCGCGCTGGCGGGCGAGCGGCCCGCCATGCTCGCGCGGGCAAAGGCGATCGCGGAGGCGGCGGAGGCGCTCTGCCCACTGGATGACGCGGACCTCGACGCGCGCTGCGCCGCGCTGCGCGTCAGGCTGATGCGTCATGGACTTTCCGACCCGGCGTTGATCGATCAATGCTTTGCGCTGATCCGTGAGGTGACGGGGCGGATGCTGGGGATGCGGCATTTTCCCGTGCAGCTGATGGGCGGTCTGGTGATGGTCGAGGGCGGCCTTGCCGAAATGGCGACGGGGGAGGGCAAGACGATCACCGCGCTGCTGCCCGCCATCACCGGGGCGATGGCAGGGATGCCGGTGCATGTGTTCACGGTGAACGACTATCTCGCGGAGCGCGACGCCGCCAAGCTGCGCCCCGTCTACGAACGCTTCGGGCTCAGCCTGGGGGTGGTGATCCACGGGCAGGAGACGCCCGAGCGCCGCGCCGCCTATCGCGCCGACGTCGTCTATGGCACCAACAAGGAAATCACCTTCGACTATCTGCGCGACCAGACCGCGCTGGGGCCGAAGCGCGGCGCGGCGCGGCGGGTGATGCGCGACCTGTTCGGCGACCGCGCCCGCGAACCGCTGATCATGCGCGGCCTCTATTTCGCCGTGGTCGACGAGGCCGATTCGATCTTCATCGACGAGGCGCGCACGCCGCTGATCCTCTCGGCCGAGATGCCGGCGAACGACGACGGCCTTTATCTGGCCGCGCTCGAACTGGTGCGCCAACTGGAGGAGGGGCGCCATTACCGCATCCGCGAGGCCGACCGCGCGGTCGAGCTGACAGAGCGCGGCCACCGCGTCGTCGCCGAGCTGTCGGAAGGGCTGCCGCAGACGCGCTGGCGGATTCGGCAGGCGCGCGAGCAGATTGCGTCGCAGGCGATCGCGGCACTGCGCCTCTATCAACGCGACCGCGACTATATCGTCGCCGAGGACAAGGTGCAGATCGTCGATGAATCGACCGGCCGCGTGATGGCCGACCGGTCGTGGGAGGGCGGGCTGCACCAGTTGATCGAGGCGAAGGAGGAGGTCGAGCTGTCGGGCACGCGCAACACGATGGCGCGCATCACCTATCAGCGTTTCTTCCGCCGCTATCTGCGCCTGTCGGGGATGAGCGGGACGGTGAAGGAAACCGCGCCAGAACTGTGGGCCGACTATGGGCTGAAGGTCACGGTCGTGCCGCGCAACCGCCCCAATCTGCGCCGCGATCGCGGGCACCAGCTCCATGCCGACGCCGCCTCGAAATGGGCCGCGGTGGCGGAGGCGGTGCGCACGGTGCGCGAGGAGGAAGGGCAGCGGCCGATCCTCGTCGGGACGCGCTCGGTCGGGGATAGCGAAGCGGTCGCCGCCGCGCTCGACCGCGTCGGCATCGCCTGCCGCATCCTCAACGCGCGGCAGGACGCCGAAGAGGCGGAGATCGTCGCGGCGGCGGGCCGGATCGGCGCGGTGACGGTCGCGACCAACATGGCCGGACGCGGTACCGATATCGAACTGTCGAAGGAGGCGCACGCGGCGGGCGGGCTGCACGTCATCCTGACCGCCTTTCACGAAACCCCGCGCATCGACCGCCAGCTCGAAGGGCGCGCCGGGCGGCAGGGCGATCCCGGCAGCACGCAGGCGATCACCGCCATCGACGACGAGCTTTACGCGCTGTTCGCCCCGCGCGCCGCACGGGCGCTGAAAGCGTCGGCAAAAGCCTGGCCGATAGAGGGGCGTCCCGCGAACCTGCTGCGCCGCTGGGCGCAGGGCGCGGCCGAGCGGCGTCATGCCGCGTCGCGCCGCCAGACCGAATTGTCCGAGGAACGGCTGCAAAAGACCATGGCGTTCAGCGGCACGGCGTAGGGGCGAGTCCTGAAGATCGCTCCATCCTTTTTCCGTTTGTGCTGAGCTTGTCGAAGCACCGTCCTTCTTTTGCGGCGTAAAAGGAAAAGAACGGCCCTTCGACAAGCTCAGGGCAAACGGTGCAGATTTAAGACGCGGCGCTCTGGCAATCGGAAGGCTTCCCGCAGGCGTCAGGGCGTCTTGATGACGGCATCCTGCGCCGGCGTCGCAGCCGTTCCGGTCGCGACCGGCTGCGGAATCGGCGAATCGGCCTCGAACAGCGAGACGCGATCGCGCACATCGTCGTAATGGACCATCGGATCGTAGAGCAGCGAGGTTTCGAAATCGAGGTGGCGCGCCTCGGCCCGGCCCATCGCGGCGAGCAGGGCAAAGCCGGCGACATAGGCATCGCGCTCGGCCGTCACCAGCGTGACCTCGGCATTCAGCAGTTCCTGATCGGCATTGAGCTGGTCGAGCAGGGGACGCAGGCCGTTCTTCACTTCGGCGCGGATTCCGACCAACGCCCGCTCATTGGCGCGCACGCCGCTGCGCGCCGCGTCGATGACCCGGCTGGTCGATCGCCAGTTGGCGAAGGCGGAGCGCGTTTCCGCGACCGCGTCGCGCTCGGCGGCGGCGATCTGCTCGACCGTCACGCCGTATTTCTGTCGCGCCTGCCGCGCCTGCGCCGCGACGCGGCCGCCCTGATAGAGCGGCATCTTCAACTGTACGCCGACATAGCCGGTCGTTCCCTGATCGCGGTTGCGCGGTCCGGTGTTCGGCGCCAGCGACCCCAGATAATCATAGCGGTTGAGCCCGCCGATCGCGCTGACGCGCGGCAGATTCTCGGCATCGGCGATATCGATATCGTGCCTTGCGGCGCGGTTTTCGGCCTGCGCCGCGAGCAGCGCGGCGTTGTTGTCGAGCGCGACGCGCACCGCTTCCTCCGACGTCGCCGGGAATTGCGGCAGCGGCGGGGGCGGGGCGAGGTCGCCCGGCGGGTTGCCGACGAGGCGGATATAATTCTCCCGGCTCGCGATCAGCCGCGCTTCGGCGGTTTCGAGCTGGCTGATGGCGAGCGCGACGCGCGCTTCCGCCTGCGCGACATCGGTCGGTCCGGCGTCGCCGACGTCGAAGCGGTCGCGCGTCTGGGCCAGCGTATAGTCGATCACCGACCTGTTGCGCTGGTTGAGGCGCACCGTCGCTTCGTCGCGGATGACGTCCATATAGGCCGCGACGACGCGGGTGAAGAGGTCCGATTCGGTGCTGCGCAGGCCGTGGCGGCTGGCGTCGCTGCGGGCTTCGGCCGACCGCACCGAATTGCGGACGGCGCCGAAGCTGATCAGCGGGACGTTCATGTTGAGCTGTCCGACGAGCTGGCGATCGGGGTCGGAGGTGAAGAGATTGCCGGTCTGATCGCCCTTCAGGACATTTTCCTGATAGACCGCAGAGGCTTCGAGCGTCGGCCGGCCCGCGGCGCGCGCGATCGGGACATTCTCGTCGCCCGCGCGCACCTGCGCGCGCTGCGCGGTCAGCGTCGGGTTCGAACGATAGGCGGCCTCCAGTGCCTGGTGCAGCGTTTCGGCCTGCGCGACCCCCGAAGCGAGCAGCATCGCGGCGCCCCCCAGCAGTGCCATTTTTCGCATCATCGCTCGAATCTCCTGTTCTCGCTGGCTTGCCCCCGCGCCGTCATGTGCGCGGTGACGCCTTTCCGCCGATTTCAAGCCGGCAACGAAGCCCGGCGGGTAGCTTGTTGCCCGGATTGGGAAGCTCCAGCCGCATCCCGAAGGTGCCGCTGGCCGCGTCGAACACGCGGTCGATCACCTTGACCTGCGCCTGATAGGACCCGCCCACCGGGTCCTCGGGGAACACCGTCACCATGTCGCCGACGTGCACCGCGCCGAGCTGCGCGATCGGGGCGAACACCTCGACGTTGAGCGGGTTGATCTGGGCGATCGTCAGGATGTGCGACGTGCTCGGTCCGCGATATTCGCCCGGCGCCATCGCGCGCTCGACGACGACGCCATTGACCGGGCTGCGGACGGTCTTTTCGGTCAGGATGCGCTGGGTGCGGACATATTCGAGCTGGGCGACGCGCTGGTCCTGCGCCGCGGCGCGGCGTTCCTCCGCCGCGGCATCGGCGTTGGCCTTTGCCTCCTCCACCTTGTCGCGGGCGAGGTGGGTGCGAATCTCGTCGCTGCGGCGGCTGACCGAAGCGAGGTAGACGGCGCGGGCGTCGGCGGCGCGCACCGCATGCGCATTGGCGGCGCGGGCCTCCGCGGCGGCGGCGCTCGCGCGGTCGACGTCGGCGCGGAGGCGGGCGACGACCTGCCCCTTGCCGACATTGTCGCCGCGGTCGACGTAGATCGCCTCGATCACGCCCTCGACACCACTGTTGACCCGCACGATGCGGCTCGGTTCGATCAGGCAGTCGTTGGGGCGGGAGCTGTCGAGGCCGGGCGACGCCACCGCGTCGGCCGGCGGTGCAGCGGCGAGCGGCTGAACGGCGGGCATCGCGGGCTGGGCGGCGGGCTGAGCCACCGGGCGACTGTCGGCGCTGCTGTCCGCCAGCGCCAGATACAGGCCACCCGCCACGGCCAGAACAGCGGCGCTGGCGACGAATATGCGCTTTCGATCGGTCACGCGCCCACGGTCCCCCCAATAGTCCCGGCATTCCGCGTCGGCATCCGCCATGCGGCCCGTTCGCCCTCGTCTTGGTTAGCGGCGAACCGGTGGAATTCGGATCACGGCGGCGGACGAATTTCCGACGGACGGCCGAAAACGGGATTCGCGGCAAAAGCAGGGGGTTGCGCGATGATGCATTGCAATATTACCCTGACCGAAAGGTCGGGTCGCAGAGCGTTGGGGGGATTCGGCTCGTGGAAAGTTCACAGACCAGATTGCTGCTGCGGAACTGGCGCGATGGCGTCGCCGACGGGCGCGATCAACTGATCGGGAAACTCTATCCCGAACTGGAGCAGATCGCGGCCGCACGGTTGCGGCGCGAACAGAATTCGTCGCTTTCGACCGGCGACCTGATCAACGACGCGGTGCTGCGGCTCGTGCAGATGGAGCGCATCTCACTGGCCGACAAGTCGCATTTCATCGCGCTCGCGTCGCGGATGATGCGCCATATCCTGATCGATCATGCGCGCCTGCGGTCCTCGTCGAAGCGCAGCCATCGCAAGGTGGAATTGTCGACGCAGATCGAGGACGGTCCGCGCCGCATCGACCTCGGTGCGCTCGACGCGGCGCTGATGCGCTTGCGGGTGCTGGACGAGGAACTGATGGAGATCGTCGAGATGCGCTATTTCGGCGGCATGACGACGGCCGATATCGCCGAGGTGATGGGCGTGTCGGAACCGACCGTGAAGCGGCGATGGCAGGTGGCGCGGGCCTGGCTGGCCGACGCGCTCGCCAATCCGATCGACCCCGACTGACCGTGCCGTCCCACGGGGCGGCGATGCGGGGTCAGCGGAGCGGGCCGAAATCGGACGCGGGCTGGCCCGCCGCGCACTTCGCCAGATTGGCGCGCAGCCCCGGCAGGAACTCGGCATAGAATCCCAGCAGCGTGCCGCGCTTCTGAAGGTCCGCGAAGTCGCGCTCGGCCTGCCGCCATGAATCGCACGCCAGCGCCCGGTCGCCGGCATCGCGCCCGATGATCCCGAGGATGATATGCGAAAAGCCGTGCGCGCTCAGCGTGTTCGCCGACCGCTTCACCGCCAGCAGCTTCCGGTGTCCGGCGATCACCTCGCGCTGGGTGGCGATCGCTTCGGCGAAGCGGCCCCTGTCGCGCAGCCACTGCGCCTGCGCCTCGCGGATGCCGGTCGACATGGTGATCAGGCCATTGTCGCGGGTCTCGATCGCCATCAGCCGATCGATCGTCGTCTGCGCCAGCTCGATGAAATGAGCGGCCTCTTCCTTCTTGCCGAGGCGCGAGGCGACCGGAAAGCCGTTATAACCGGTCCAAGCGATCATGTAGAGGACGATGGGGTCGTTCGGCAGCGCGCGCTCGAGATCGCGAAACCTTTGTTCGGCGGCGTGGAACAGCGGCAGGCTTCGTTCCATCGTCTTGTCGTCGAACGACAGCGCATAGGCGCGGTAATAGTCGGCATAGGCGCGGTCGAGTTCGGCCGCGCGCGAGGTCTGCGCGTCGGCGGGCCATTCGCCGACCTCCTTTTCCAGATCCTGCGCGAGCGCGCCGACACGGTCCATCCTGTCAGCGAGGTCGGCGAGTTCGATCTGTGCCTTGCGGACGGTGCTGCGCGCCTCGAACCAGTCGAGGTCGCGTTTCGCCGCGGGCGTCCGGTCGAGGGCGCGGGTCGCTTCGGCGATCGCCTCGTCGGCGGCCTTGTCGTCGAGAAAGCCGTGCGCCTCGATCACCGCGCGATGGGCATACAGCCGCGCCAGGGCATTGGCGGTCGGCGCGGCCGGATCGCGAACGGCGCGCAGCAGCCGTTCCGCCGCGGCCAGATTGGCCCGCGCCTGTTCCTTCTCGCCGAAATTGGGTTCGCCGGGAACGCCCTGGATGCGTGCGAGCTTGATGAATCCCCCGGCCGCTTCCAGCCGCAGCTCATCCTCGATGCCCGGCGACGCGGCCAGCGCGGACAGATAGGTCTGCGCCTTCTGCGCCAGATCGACGCGCGCTTCGGTGTTGCCGACGACGCGTTCAAGTCGGTCATTGAGATCGAAGAGCATGTAGCGCGCGAGGTCGCGGAGTTGGCCGAAGCGCGTCGCTTCGGCCGCGCGTGCGCGATCCGCGACCGAATAGGCGTATCCCGTCGCGGCAAACGCGCCCGCGATCAGCAGCGCGGCGGCGGTGGCGGCGAACACGCCGAAGCGGTGACGCTGGACGAACTTGCGCAGGACATAGGCCCGCCCGCCGTTCATCGCCGCGACGGGCAGGTTCGCGCCCCAGGCCTCGACGTCGGCGCGCAGCGCCTCCGCCGTGGGGTAGCGCCGCCCCGGTTCCTCCGCCGTCGCGCGCGCGACGATGGCGCGCAATTCGGGGGTGCGCAATTCGGGGTCGTCGCCTTCGGGCATCATCCGGGCCAGCAGCCGGCCCAGCGAGAAGATGTCGGCGGCGGTGGTGACCTCGGCGCCCGTCATGCGCTCCGGTGCGGCATAGCCAGGTGTCAGGCTCAGGCTGTCGAGCGACGACCGGCCGGTGGTCGCGGCCGCACCGGTGCCCGCCAGCGCGTCGGCGGGCCGCGCGATGCCGAAATCGATCAGCTTGACCGTTCCGTCGTGGGTGACGAGCACATTCGAAGGCGTCAGGTCGCGGTGGACGATCAGATTCTGGTGCGCGACGCCGACCGCGGCGCAGATGTCGCGGAATAGCCGCCGACGCTCGGCCGGGCTCGCCCGATGTTCGTCGATCCACTGCAACAGCGGCAGGCCGTCGACATATTCCATGACGATATAGGGCGACCCGTTCTCGGTCGCGCCGCCGTCATAGAGCTGGGCGATATTGGGATGGCGCAGCCGCGCCAGCGTCTGGCGTTCGCGCTCGAAGCGTTCGACCAGATTCGCGGAAAGCAGCCCCGGCTTGATGATCTTGATCGCCGTTTCGTGGACGAAATCGCCCGCCGCGCGCTCGCCGCGATAAACCGAACCCATGCCGCCGCGCCCGATGCGCGCGACGATGCGATAGGCGCCGATGCGCTCGGGAATTTCCTCGTCCTCCAGTGCATCCGTTGCCGCTCCGGTCTGGAGCATCGCATTGTCCGCGGCGCGGCGGATCGCCCTCAGCCGGCTCGCCAGTTCGGGCCGGTTTTCGGTCTGCGCTTCGATCCACGCGTCGCGTTCCGCTTCCTCTATGTCGAGCATCCGTTCGAACAGCTTCAGCGCCTCGCGCTCCAGCCTGACGTCGGTCATGACCGCCCGCCGCGTATCGGGCCGGTCGCCATTCTCCCCAACCGAGCTTCCCCCATCACATCCCCCTTGCGACCGCTTATGGTTCATCATTCGCGGCCCGCTGCCAAGAGCGGGCGGGCACCCTCTGCCCTGTAAAGCGAAATCCGGCGCGAAATGGGATCGCGGTGCGGTCGATGCGGGTGGCCGGACGTGCCGCGATACGGAGGCGGCATCGCGGCCTGTTGAATTTTCCGCAAAGAAGGCCATGTTGCGCGCCATGCATGTCTCCCAGTCCCTGAGGCGCTCGGCGCATCACGCCGGTCGGCTGCTCGAAGGCTAGCCGCCCCGGACCCGCATTGCGGCGGGCCCGGGGGTTTTCGAGACATGCGGCATGACTCGCGCCCGTGGGCCGCTCGCCGCTCAGCGCTTTGGAGATCGATGTGGATGGACCTGCGGAACAGCAAGCGCTGTTCTCGCGCCTGCTGTGCGAAGCCGCGCAGCGGGCGGAGCAAATATTGGCTTCTGCGGTGGACGCGTCCCGAATGCGGGCGGTTGCGGACGATGGATACAGCGCGATCGAGCGGCTCGAGCATTCGCCGCTCGCCGACGACCAGATGCTCGCGCTGGCCTTGCGCCTGTCCGATCGGCGCACGCGGGGCGAGCCGATGGAGGCCGTGCTCGACCGACATTTCCGTGTCGACGCTTCGCCCGTAGCGCAGGAGGCGCAGCGCTGCGCCGTCTGGCGCGCCGTCGACGCGAACGGCCTGCCGATCGAACGCGCGTCGCACGCGGTGGCGAACCTCGAACGCTGCCTGGCGGGCCGGGAGGGCGATCTCGACCGTGCGTTGCGTCGCCATGCCGCGCTCTATTCCAGCCTTTGGTGCGACCCGCGCATCGGTGCGAGCGCATCGGCTCGCCGGGTGATGCTGGCGATGGTCAGCCTGCTTCACGAGCGCGAGGCGACGCCCCGTTTCGTTCCGCGCGGCGGGCGGCGGACCATATGATCCCAATGCCCGCGACGACGCGGATGCGCCGCCGGTCCGGATGACCGCCCCTTCGGCCGCGCGCCATCGCGACCTTCCTCCCCTTGCCATGTCGCCCGATCGAATGGAGACCGACTTGTTTCCCAAACGCTTTGCTCCGCTGCTCCTCAGCGTCCTCGCCGCGCTGGTATCGGGACTGTTCCTCCCGGCGCTATGGGCGCTGTTCGTCTTTCCGGCGAGCGTCGCCCTGTCGCTCGTCGGCTTGTTCGACATTTTCCAGGCACGGCATGCGGTCAAACGGAACTACCCGATCGTCGGCAGGCTGCGCTGGTTCTTCGAGGAGATCCGGCCGGCGATCCGACAGTATCTGATCGAGGGCGACCACGAACGCGCGCCCTTTTCGCGCATCCAGCGGTCGCTGGTCTATGCGCGCGCGAAGAACCAGATCAGCGATCGTCCGTTCGGAACGCTGGTCGACGTCTATCAGAACGGCTATGAGTTCATCGCGCATTCGACCCGCCCCGTGCCTCCGTCGGACCCGGCGATATTCCGGGTCGCGATCGGCGGCGACGCGTGCCGGCAACCCTACCAGGCATCGATCTTCAACATCTCCGCGATGAGCTTCGGGGCGCTGAGCGCCAATGCCATTCGCGCGCTCAACAAGGGGGCGAAGCTGGGCGGGTTCGCGCACGATACCGGAGAGGGCTCGATCAGCCCCTATCATCGCGAGCATGGCGGCGACCTGATCTGGGAAATCGGCAGCGGCTATTTCGGGTGCCGCACCGAAGACGGGCGCTTCGACCCCGCCCGCTTTGCGGAACGGGCGGCCGATCCGCAGGTCCGGATGATCGAGCTGAAGATCAGCCAGGGCGCCAAGCCGGGGAAGGGCGGCATCCTGCCCGCCGAAAAGGTGAGCGCGGAGATCGCGGCGACGCGGGGCATCCCGATGGGCCGCGACTGCATTTCGCCGGCACGGCACCAGGCCTTCTCGACACCGATCGAACTCATGCAGTTCATCGCAGACCTGCGCCGTCTTTCGGGCGGTAAGCCGGTCGGCTTCAAGCTGTGCGTAGGCCAGCCCTGGGAGTTCATGGGCATCGTCAAGGCGATGCTCGAAACCGGGATATTGCCCGATTACATCGTCGTCGACGGCGCCGAAGGCGGGACCGGAGCGGCGCCGCAGGAATTCGCCGACCACCTCGGCATGCCGCTGCGCGAAAGCCTGCTCTTCGTGCACAACACGCTGGTGGGGGCGGGGCTGCGTAGCCGGATCCGGGTGGGAGCGGCCGGCAAGATCGTCAGCGCCTTCGACATCGCGGTCGCGATCGCGCTGGGAGCGGACTGGACCAACGCGGGCCGCGGTTTCATGTTCGCGATCGGGTGCATCCAGTCGCTCTCCTGCCATACCAATCGCTGCCCGGCGGGCGTCGCGACGCAGGACCCGGTCCGCCAGCGCGCGCTCGTCGTGCCCGACAAGGCGCAGCGCGTCTATCATTACCACCGCAACACGCTTCTCGCGCTGTCCGAGATGATCGCGACGGCAGGGCTAGCCCATCCGGGCGAAATCACCCCGCACCATCTCGTCCGCCGGGTCAGCCTGACCGAGATCCGGCTCTTCTCCCAACTCCATATCTTCCTTGAGGAAGGCGAATTGCTGGACGGCGCCTGCGAACGCGATTTCTACGGCAACGCCTGGAAACTGGCGCGGGCCGACAGTTTCGAAGTCGCCATTTGAGGCCGAACGCGTTTCATGTCGCGGAATATGCGAGGCCATATTCATGAAGCGGTTCTGCGGCGCAGATCGTCGAAGGAAGTGGTGGACGCACTAGGGCTCGAACCTAGGACCCGCTGATTAAGAGTCAGCTGCTCTACCAACTGAGCTATGCGTCCACATGCCGGTTTGCGGCGTTCTTCATCAGTGGCTCTGGAGCCTTGTGCTGCGAAGAGAGCGGCCCGCTATCATGGTGCTCAGCACATGGCAATGGCCTTCGCCGATATTTTTTCGGCCGAAAGCGCATGAACGTTCCTGGAAATGCTGGACACGCCTCTGGTTCCCTATGAAGCGCTGCGCGAGCTTTTGACGCGCCAGGCTCCTTGGAAGCGCTGACGATTCCATATGGGCAGCGGCGGGATCACAGCGCCTGCGCGCCTTGCCGCAGCGCATGAACTCTCTGATTTCACGAATGGCCGGCATCCATCGCTGGATAATTGGTTGCGCGAGCGAGTCCTGGTTAGCGAAGGTGTTTCTGCCCGGACATATGTGGTTTGCGATAAGGAGCGGCCACAGAGCGTTGTGGGTTACTATGCGATCTCCACCGCCATGGAGCAAAGGGCTGTTCTACCTAGTGCCGGACTCCGGCGAGGACAGCCGGATCAGGTTCCCTTGTTGCTCATCGGACGCCTCGCCGTAGACGCATCTTTTCAGGAGACAGAGTTGGGAGCCGCCTTGTTGGCCGATGCCATGCGACGATGCCTTGCCGCTGCCGAAATCGCCGGGGTAAGGGCGGTCGCTGCCCAAGCAATCGATGATGAAGCGGTTGGCTTCTACGAGCATCACGGCTTTCTCCGTTCGCCGCTGGGCGACCGAGTCATGCTGTTGCCGCTCGAAGCAGCCCGAACGCTCATGCCGGCCTGATTGACGCTGATGGAATTGGCATCGACTTCGAGAAGCTGAACAATGCTAACGACCTGAAAGCATCTCCTCTTGCGCGCCAGGCACGAGAACCCCATCGTCGCACTGCCTCAACTAAAGATCTCGAAATGCGAAAAACTCTAACGACCAAGGCCATAGCGGCTCTGGTTCCGGACAAATGTGGCAAGCGCTACGACGTCATGGATGCGGCTGTCCCCAATCTGGGGTTCGCGTCATGCCGACCGGAACCAAGACCTTCGTGTTCGTCTCGCGGTTTCCGGGAAGCCGCAATACGTCGACGACCCGCATTTGTGCCCTTGGAACGACTTTGCCGACCGAACCCCTATGGGTCAGCCATTCGGTACCGGTGATGATCGTCATTCCAAACAATTCAGTGCCGCCGTAAAGCTCGAAGATCTTCTCGGGGCCCAGCCACTCGATCTAATGCTCCTTCGGCCATGCCGGACAGGGCGCGGCCATGTGGAAGACGACGCGAAGGCTCGAGAGGTCGAAGGACTCGCGCTGCTCGTCGGGAAGACGCGCGATGCGATGCATCATCGTGGGCACGAAATTAGCCCACGCCGGGCGATATTCATCGATGAGCTCAAGCGCGCGTGCCGCATCGAACCGGCCCATCTCCAACGTGCCCGCCGGTAAAAAGGCAGGCCATCGTCGTCGCTAGCGGCGAATTATGATAGAGCGGCCCGGGGTTGAGCATGATGTCGTCGGCGTTCAAGCCTAACATCGGGACCATCGGGTCGAAGAGCCCGGGACGGTTGTTGACGATCAGCTTGGGTCGGCCGGTCGAACCGCCGCTCGTCATGATCTTCCAGGCCTTCGACACCTTGGTCGGCAACGGGCCATCGGACAGCGAGGCGCCCGGCTCGGTGTCCGCCGCCAGATAATTCCACGATGAGCCTTCATCGGGTGCTGCGCCCACGACAAGCGAAGGGCATGCAAGCTCGATGATCGCGCGGATTTCGGCGGCCGGAAGCCTCGCCGACACCGGGTTGAGCGTTGCGCCCAGCTTCCAGATCGCAAAGGCGGTCTCGTAAAACTCGAAGCCGTTCGGAAGCGCCACCGTCACCACATCCTGTTCGGCGGCACCGAGGGCCGCTAGCTGCCGTGCTCTCCGGTTCGACCGCGCATCGAGTTCGGCGCGGCTCAATGTAGCTCCGTCCAATGTGATCGCTGGCCTGTCAGGATCGCGTGCCGCGTGGAAGGCGAGCAATTCGCCGATCGGGAGAAGAGCGGGTGCCGGTGCGGGGCTAGCTGGGCCCATCATAAATCTGGTTCTCTCCGAACGAACACTCTCTGTTCTCCCGCTCCGTGATAGGACTTTGGTTTCCCAGGGTCATGAGATTTGATCACTGACACCATGCGGGCAGTTCATATCTTCCGGCGCACGCCTGACCGTTTTGCCGCAGCTTCACGGTTGCCGACACGGGCGTTTCCTATTCCTGTGCGGCATCGCTCTCTCGAGTAATGAATTTCCGCCCGGTAACGCATGTGCCTAGCTTCGGTGACGAGCATATCGGAGAAGAGGATGACCGACGTTCAGAGGCGAACAGCCCTCGGCACGCATAGAGGATATACGACGATCGAAGTCGTGCGCGAGGGATCGGTCGACTGGCTCACGCTCAATCGGCCGGATCGCCTGAATGCGCTTACCGGGGTAATGGTCAGTGAGTTGTGGGACTATTTCAATGCACTGCACGCCGATTTTGCCTGCCGCGTCGTAGTGCTGCGCGGTGCAGGCAAAGGCTTCTGCGCCGGCCTTGATCTTGCTTGGTTCGCCCGAGCGGGCGAGAGCATGCCGCAAGGCGACACGCAGCAAGGCCCTGGCCCGTCATTCCCCGACCTTATCCTCAAGATGCGGTCTTGCCCGCAGCCGATCATATCGCTCATCCACGGGGCCGCATGTGGCGGCGGTTTCAATTTCGCGCTGGCCTCCGATATCCGCATTGCGGGCGAAAGCGCCAGGATGCAGGTGACTTACGTCAAGCTCGGCCTCTCGGGATGCGAACTTGGTACGAGTTTCTTCCTGCCGCGTCTGGTCGGCATGTCGATTGCGTCCGAACTGATGATGACCGGCCGCTTTCTCCGTGCCGAGAGGGCGTTGTCGATCGGCCTCGTTTCAGCAGTCGTCGCCGATGAAAAGCTCGGGGACGCCGCGCGCGAACTGCTTGTCGATCTTCTCGCAACTTCGCCAGTGGGGCTGCGCCGGACGAAGCAAGTCTTGGGATCCGCGTCTGAAATCGGGGATCTCGCCGCTGTGATCGCGATGGAAGAGCGGACTCAGCTAGCTTGCATGGAGGAACCGGCGTTTAAGGAAGCGATCGCAAGCTTTATCAGCGGTAGCACCGCGCGCGCCTGATCGGAGCGGTAACAGGGCGCCAGCGCCAGGGAGAGAAGAAATGGGCAAGCAAGCCATGGAATATGAACAGCTTATCTATGAAATGCCGGCCCCGGGTGTTGCCCGGATCGTCATGAATCGGCCCGAGCGGAGAAACGCGCAGGGGATTACGATGACTTACGAGATCGACGACGCGTTTCGTCGCGCCAATCTCGACGATGACGTCAATGTGATCATTCTTGCGGCCGCGGGAGAGCATTTCAACGCGGGCCATGACGTCAGCGGATCCGACGCCGTCAATCCCTCGCCCGATCAGGTGGTCGGTCTCTGGGGCGAATATCATGGCGCGGGTTGGGAAGGCTCTTATTCGCGCGAGAAGGAGATTTATCTCGAAATCACCGAGCGCTGGCGCAATTCGCCTAAGCCCACGATCGCGGAGGTTCAGGGGGCGGTCATCTCGGGCGGCATGATGCTCGTCTGGGCATGCGATCTGATCGTCTGCTCGGACGACGCGCGATTTCGCGATGCGACTGCCGCCGAAATGGGCATTCCCGGCGCCGAGTTCTTTCAGCATCCCTATGAGATCGGGGTGCGCAAGGCAAAAGAATGGCTGTTCACTGGCGGGTGGCTCAGCGCACAAGAGGCCGAGCGCTGCGGCATGGTGAACCACGTCGTGTCGCGCGAGGATCTCGCTCCGCGCACGCTCGAACTCGCGCAGACGATCGCGATGCAGAACCGCTTCACCATCAAGCTCGCGAAGCAGGCTATCAACTTCGCGCAGGACCAGATGGGGCGCAAGGCGGCGATGGATCACGCCTTCCACCTGCATCAGATCGGCCATATGCAGGCAATGCTTCTGCATGGCGTCCCGGTGGACATCACCCGGCTGCCGCCGATGATCCGCGCGAACATCGAAAAGCACATCGCGGCGCAAAAGGCGGTCGCCGCTGGCGATCCCGGGAGCTGCACATGACCGAGATTAACGGCCGTACGGCCTTCATCACGGGCGGAGCGAACGGCATAGGCTTGGCAATGGCGCGGGCGCTGGCACGCGAGGGCGCGAAACTTGCCATCGTCGATATCGACGAGGACGCACTCACGTCAGCGCAGCGTGAGCTGGCCAAAGTGACCGACGTTGAGATCGCCCGGCTGGATGTCCGCGACCGGGGCGAATTTGCGCGCGTTGCGGACCGGGTGGAACAGAAGCTTGGACCCGTCTCGCTGCTGTTCAACAACGCAGGCGTCGCGGGCGGGGCGCCGGTCGATCGGCTGACCTATGAGCTGTGGGACTGGGGGATGGGGATCAATCTCGACGGCGTGATCAACGGTATCCAGACATTTCTGCCGCGCATGATCGAACGCGGCGACGGAGGGCATGTCGTCAACACGTCGTCGATCGCAGGGCTCGTCGCCGGCCCATCGGGTGTGCTCTATCATACCGCAAAATATGCGGTCGCCGGGCTCACCGAGGCGCTTGCGCTCGAACTTGAACCTTTGGGGATCGGGGTCTCTCTGCTGTGCCCCGGCCCGGTAGCGACCGGGATCATCGATCGGACCCGCGCCGCTCAGCCCAAGGTCACTCGGTCGATGTCGACCGAGCAGCGCAAGGCCGCTTTCGCGCAAAGCCAGGTTTTCGCCGAATCGCTCGCCACTGGAACGTCGCCCGAAGCCGTCGCCGAGATGGTATTGGCAGCCATAAGGAGCAATCGACTCCATATCCTGACCTGTAAGAGCGCGGCCGCGCAGATCGCAGCGAGAGGCGAAGCGCTGCTCGGCGCAATGCCGACCTGAGCCGCGGGCGGCAGACGGATGACGCGAGGACGCCGACAAGGCGCGATGCAAGATTTGCTCGGAGTATAATATGAACTTTGACTATTCGGAGGACCAGCGCTTCCTCAAAGATGAAGCACGCAAGTTTCTCGAAGCGCATTGTACCTCGGCGACCACCCGCGCGGTCCTCGACGATGATGCCAAATCATACGATCCCGAGCTGTGGCGCGCGATCGTCGACATGGGATGGACCGGGGTGACGATCCCCGAGGAGTGGGGCGGCGCAGGGCTCGGCGCCGTGGAGCTGTGCGCCATCGCCGAAGAACTCGGCCGCGTCGTCGCCCCGATCCCTTTCGCATCGGCAGTCTATGTCTTCAGCGAAGCGGTCCAGACCATCGGAAACAAGGCGCAGAAGGACGCCTTGCTGCCTGGGATCGTCAAGGGCCAGGTAATCGGCTGCCTCGCAACCTCCGAAGGCAAGGGGCTGACGCACCCCGATGCCGTCGAGGCACACGTAACCGGCGGCCTGCTGACGGGGATCAAGCTGCCCGTAACCGACGGCGATATCGCGACGCACGCCGTCGTGTTGGCTAAAGATCATTTTGGTCCGGGCCTCTTTCTGGTCGATCTGGCGGGACCGGGCGTTGCGCGCGAAACGGTAGAGACGCTCGATCCGACCCGCGGCGCGGCGCGCCTAGTCTTTTCGGATGCGCCGTGCGAGCGGCTGGGCGCGCCCGGCGAGGGTGCGCTCTTGCTGTCGACCATCCTCGATCGCGCGGCGGTGCTGTTCGCCTTCGAACAGGTCGGGGGCGCCGATCGTTGCCTTGAAAGTGCGAAGGACTATGCGACGCAGCGCTTCGCCTTCGGACGGGTCATCGGCAGCTTTCAGGCGATCAAGCACAAGCTGGCCGACATGTATGTGAAGAACGAGCTGGCGCGTGCGAACGCTTACTATGGCGCCTGGGCGCTGGCGAGCGATGCAGCCGAATTGCCCGAGGCGGCCGCCGCGGCGCGAATTGCCGGGACGCAGGCGTATGATTTCGGCGCCAAGGAAAATCTCCAGACGCATGGCGGCATGGGATTTACCTGGGAGGTGGATTGCCATTTGCACCTTCGCCGGGCGCGCCAGCTCGGGCTTGCCCTCGGCGGGCTCCCCGTTTGGCGCGAGCGTCTGATCCGGCGGCTCGAACGGCGCAACGCGGCCTGACAGGAGGATAGACGATGGACTTCAACGACAGCCCGCAGGAAGCCAGCTATCGCGCGCGCGCCAAAGCCTGGCTTGCCGCTCATGCTCCCGAATATCGCGCGCTCAAGGCGGAGGCGCGGGGTGACGAGCCCGAACTGAAGACGGTTGCGCAGGCGTGGCAGGCCGCCAAGGCTGACGCGGGCTATGCCTGTATCACTTGGCCCGAACAGTGGGGCGGTGCGGGCGGCACCGCGATGGAACAGGTCATATTTGACGAGGAAGAAGAAGAATACGGCCTCGAATTTCCCTTCTTCACCATCGGCCTTGGCATGTGCGTGCCGACCGTGATGACCGTCGGGGACGAAGGTACCCAGCGGCGGTTCGTCAACCGAGCGCTCCGCGGCGCGGAGGTGTGGTGCCAGCTCTTTTCCGAGCCCTCGGCGGGGTCGGATGTCGCAGCCAGCCGGACGCGAGCCGAGCGCGCAGGCGACGGATCGAGCGACTGGATCGTCAACGGGCAGAAGGTGTGGACGTCGGGCGCGCATTATTCCGATTTTGGCTTGCTGCTCGTCCGGACCGACCCCGAGGTGCCCAAGCACCAAGGCCTCACCATGTTTTGGGTCGACATGAAAAGCCCGGGCGTCGATGTGCGGCCGATCCATCAGGCAGCGGGTGGCAGCGATTTCAACGAAGTCTATTTCACCGACGTCCGGATCGCGGACAGTCAACGCCTCGGGGAGACCGGCAAGGGCTGGAACGTGGCGCTCGTCACGTTGATGAACGAGCGCCTTTCGGTCGGCGGCGCGTCCGGCCCAGGCTGGCGCGAACTGACCGAGGTGCTGCGCGCCGTGCCCAGTGTCGAGCATGACGGCTCCGGTCTCGGCGACGGCGGGTTTCGGGAAAAGCTGGCGGACTGGTATGTTGCTGCGGAAGGTCTGCGATTGACCCGACTACGGGCAATGACCGCACTCAGCCGAGGACAGACGCCGGGACCCGAGGCCTCGATCGGCAAGCTTGTCGCGGCGCGCCAGATGCAGGATCTCGCGACCGAGGCGCTTGATCGGCTAGATCAATATGGCATCATCGCAGATCAGGATGCGGAATCGTTGATCGGCGGTTTTCAGCACAATTTCTTCTGGGGTTCGGCGATGCGTATCGCCGGCGGCAGCGACGAGATATTGAAAAATATCATCGCCGAACGCGTGCTGGGTTTGCCGCTCGATATTCGGGTCGACCGCGACGTGGCGTTCAAAGATATGCCGCGCGGAATTTGACGTGACAGGCAAGATGCTGCCCGGTTTGATGCAGGATTTCCCCCTGCAGATCAGTTCGATCCTGACCCACGCCGCCCGCGCGCATGGCGAGCGCGAGATCGTGTCGAAGCTCGTCGATGAACCGCTCTGGCGCTACGACTGGGCGAGCTGCGAGCAGCGCTCGCGGCAGGCGGCGCAGATGCTCGGCACTCTCGGCATCGTCAGCGGCGACCGCGTCTCGTCGCTGGCGTGGAACACCCACCGCCACCTCGAACTTTTCTATGCCGTTCCCGGCATCGGTGCGGTCCTCCACACCGCCAACCCGCGGCTCAGCGACGAGCAGATCGCCTTCACCATCAACCATGCGGGCAGCCGCGCGCTGTTCTTCGAGGCCAATCTGGCCGAGCTCGTCGACCGGCTGAAGCCGCTCCTGCCCGCTGTCGAACAGTTCATCCTGCTCGCCGACGAATATGAACGGCTGATCGCCGCCGAGGACGGTGCGTTCGACTGGCCGCGTTTTGACGAGAATGCCGCGGCCTTCCTCTGCTACACCTCGGGGACCACCGGCGATCCCAAGGGCGTGCTTTATAGCCACCGCTCGATCGTTCTGCACGGCATGGCGGCGGGCCTCAGCAGCGCCTTCGGGTTCAGCGCCTTCGACACGATCATGCCCTGCTCGTCGATGTATCATGCGACCGCGTGGGGCCTGCCCTTCACCGCTGCGATCAACGGCTGCAAGCTTGTCCTGCCATGCGACAAGATGGACGGCGCCAGCCTCGCCGAACTGATCCTGGGCGAAGGCGTCACCTTTTCGGGAGGCGTGCCGACGATCTGGACGATGTATCTCGCGCATCTCGAAACCAGCGGGAAAGGTGTCGGCGACTTGAAGCGCCTCGTCATCGGCGGCTCGGCGGTCCCGCGCGCGATGGCCGAGACTTTCCGCGAGAAATATGGCGTCACCGTGCTCCAGATCTGGGGCATGACCGAGACCAATCCGCTCGGCGTGATCGCGACGCCCACACCGCTTTTGAAAGCGGAAGGCGAGGATTTCGCGACCGAGACGATCCTGACGCGGCAGGGCCGGATGCAGTTCGGGATCGAGCTGCGCATCATTGACGACGAAGGCGCACCGCTGCCGTGGGACGGCGAGCAGGCGGGCAAGCTGCAGGTGCGCGGGCCGTGGGTGGTCGATCGCTACTATCCCGACCTGCCCGCCGCCGACACCGACGGCTGGTTCGACACCGGCGACATTGGCACGATCGACCGCTTCGGCTTCCTGCGCCTCACCGACCGTGCAAAGGATGTGATCAAGTCGGGCGGCGAGTGGATCAGTTCGATCGATCTCGAGAACGCCGCGGTCGGGTGTCCCGGCGTCCGCATCGCCGCGGTGATCGGCGTGCATCACCCGAAATGGGAGGAGCGCCCGCTGCTGGTCATCGAGGCGCATGCGGGTGAAACGCCCTGCGCCGAGCAGATCCGGGTCCACCTCGAAGCCCGGGTTGTGCGTTGGTGGATGCCCGACGACATACTCTTCGACACCGTCCCGCTCACAGCCACCGGCAAGATCGACAAAAAGGCGCTCCGCGACCGATATCGCGACCATCTCGCGCAGGGGTGAAGAAAGCGAGGCCGAGACTTCGTTACGATTGGGGGTCTGGGCCGCCAGATCGGTCCACCGTAGGGAGATGCTCGCGGCACGCCTTGATAAACGCCCTCACAGCGGGGCGCGTATCCCAGCGCATCCGCGTTGCGACGCAGAGCGGCGCGAGTGGCCAGCTCTCGATATAAGGAAGGCGGACGAAGCGGCGATTGAACATTTCGGTGTCGGTATATTGGATGGATACGATGCCGATGGCATTGCTCTTGGACACGATGCGGGCGGTGATCGGGAAATAGTCGATAAAGTGGAACTTCGTCTGCGCTTCGACGCCTTCCGCTTCATAAATGTGCCGGATCATCGAGTCATAGGGCCGTGAGTCCGACGGCGAGATCATCTCATATTTCGAGATCTCCGAAGCGGTCACATTCGCACATTCGAGGATCGGATGCCCCTGGCGAACGAAGAAGGTCGTTCGCATGGGGGGAAGGGCTTCGCGGCGAAAATCGGGTTGATCGGCAAAGGCGGCCTCGAACCCGAGCGCCACGTCCAGGGCGCCGGCGCGTAAATGCTGAACGGTTCGCTCGAAATTCGCGCCCGCAATTTCGAGCCGGATGCTCGGATGCCGGGTGATCAGCGTGGAAAGCGGCTCAATCAGCAGCCATTCCAGCTGCGCGGGGCACACGCCGATGCGCAGCATGCCCGCATAGGGATCGGAGCCCGGCATCGACCCTTTCATGAGATTTTGCGTATCGTCGATGATGCGCGCCGCCCGCTCGATGAACGCCTGGCCTTCTTCGGTGACGAGGATGCCTCGGCCAGTTCGATTGAACAGCAGATATCCCAGCTGCTTTTCGAGATCCGCGACGCTTTTCGTTATGGCGGACTGGGTCACGCCAATGCGCTCGGCGGCGGCGGTAAAGGAACCTGCTCGCGCGGTGGCGACGACATAAGAGAGCTGTCGATGGATCATCGCCGCATCCTAAATGGACAGCCGGGCGTTTTCCACTTCTGTCATCGACCGAAATTCGGCGTATCTCAAATGGACCGGGCTGCGCACGCCGATAGGCGCGTACTTTTGCTCGTCACTCTTCGGTCTCATCAGGAAACAGGAACGTCTCCAGCGCCTTTTGCCAAGCTTCCGGCTTGTCATACCAACCGTGCCCGACGCCGTGGAAGACCTCGAGCTGCGAATATTGCTCTGGGATCGCATCGTAGAGTTCGAGAGCTAAGGGCAGAGGTACAATGGGATCGAGGTCGCCGTGCAGGACAAGCGTCGGGCATTGAATGTTTGCGAGCGCGGACCGGAAGTCGAAGCTGTGCCAATCGCCGCCTTGGGCGAAGAAGGCAGCCAGAGTTCCGGGGCTGGGAACCGAACGGGTGTGCACGCTCATATCGACGTCCGAGACATTATAGTGCGGAACGCAATAGCGCCCATAATCCTCGAACGCTCCCATGTCTCCGCCGAGAAATCGCCTCGCCGCGTCGCCCGCTTCCGGGCCGCCGAACTGCGTGAAGACTTCGACGGACAGATCGGTGTCTCCGCGCGGGCCGGTGCACAGAAGGGCAAGTTTCGAGGCACGGTCGGGATAGGCGGTGGCGAAGGCTTGCGCGACGAAGCCGCCAAACGATGCGCCGACCACATAGGGCTTCTCGATCTCGAGCGCATCGAGCAGGCCGGCGACATCGTCGGCCCACTGGCGAAGCGTCCAGTCTTTCGGATCTCCGGCATCGCTTCGCCCCATGCCGCGGTGGTCGTAGTAGACGACCTGCGCATGGGCGGAGAGATTGTCCATGATCGGCTTGAAGGTCGTATGATCGGAGCCGGGACCGCCATGTATCAACAGCACGGTTGGCCTCTCGCGCATGGCCGGGCCGTCGGGCACGAGGCCCGAGCCGTCCACGTCCACGTATAGGCGCACCCCATTTACGGCCACTCTCATCTTGCAATCATCCTTCTGTTCGGCGCGCCGACTTACCAGCGCACAAGACCATCGAGTACATGCTGTTGCGCTTGGCAGCCTACCGCGAGTGCCATGCGCCGCCAGTCCGGCGACGATGGATAGAAGCGCTCGAGCATTTCACGGCGCAAATCGTCGCGGTGGTCGGATGGGCCCGGCCGGCCAAACCTCAGCCAGCGATCGATGCGCAGTGCTTCCCATACGCGAACATTGTCATAGGTGCCGACTTCGATCACCTGGCCGACCCATTCCGCCTGCGGAGCCGACTGCGGCAGCCAGTTGCAGAAGAGGCCGTTGTAGGAGGCCGTCGTCCCCTTGTTGTCCATCGACGCGAGGAAGCTTGCCTTGGCTTCTTCTCCCATCCAGTTCCAGACACGCTCGAAAGCTTCGGATTGCGGATCATGCATGCAAATGTGACATAACTCGCCATACGCGCCGAGGCCCGTATGCCATTCGACGAAGGCGATTTGCCTGCTGCCAGCGAGCAGAGGCGGGAGGTGTGCTGAAACCGTCCGGTTCGACCAGGAAGGCGCGTGTCCTCCGAAATTCAGCCCCGTCGGAACATCGAACTGTCCGCCGGTAAGTGCGTCGAGCGCAGGTTGCAGGCCGTAACGCTCGACAAGGCTCGTCGCGAGGACTTCGCTCTTGAGACGGCACTCGCCCCACTCATCGGGACAAATCTCAGGATGCGCATCCATATAGATCGGGGACTGCGGAAGCGGCTCGCCGAAATCGAGGAAGTTGCGGTTCACGTCGATGTTGCGATCGTCCGATCGGGACAGATGCGAAAATCCCCAAGGGTTGAGCGCATGAAGCGCGAGGATGTTCACGCCCACCGGAATTTCCAGATCGTCGAGAAAGGTCGACTGGATCGCAGAGCCGATCAAGCCTTCCTGTCCATGCGTGCCCGAGACCAGCAGCAGGGTTTTTTCCGCCGCGCGGTCGCCGAACAGCGCAAAATCCATCGCCAGTTCTTCGCCGTGGGCGCCGGTTTCCGGATGAGGCACCGAATGGATATGGGCGTTGCGCCTGGCCGCGACGCGAAGGAATTTCTCGCGCGCCGCGCTATAGGTGTCGCTACAGAAATCGAGCATCATGACGGCCTCTGGATATTCTTGCTCCCCGCAACCGCTCATCAAAAATTCACTTTGGCGCCGATACCGAAGGTTCGCGGCCTGAAACGCGATGCGGTGATTCCCCGCTGCGGAAATCCCGCCGCGTTAAACAGGGGCGTATAGAATGAGGGCGCGATCGCATCCTGATTGTTGGTCAGATTTTCGGCGAAGACGAACGCGGACCAAGTGCTTCCGGATGTTTCGTAGCGGGCATCCAGCCGCACATTGCCTTGCCCATATTGCGGCAACTGAGACAGGACTGTGAACGGCCTCTTGGACGCATATTGTCCGCTGATGCTCGCCTTGCCGGTCAGCGAGCCGAGATCGTGCTTGTGAGAAAGAGTGAGTGCCGCCTGCCATTCGGGGACCTGGTTGAGCGGGGTGCCTGCGAAAAACAGCGGCGTATCGACGGCAGGGTTGGCGCCGGGAGCGAAGAAGTCGCGCTTGATCTTGGTTTTTACGTAGGAACCCGAAAAGTCGATGGAGAGCGACCGCGTGGGGCGTGCGGCGACGAGCCACTCGAAACCTGTCGTGCGAGCATCGCCGGCATTGAGCACCGTGTTCGCCGGAACGTTGGTACCCGGAACGACGACCGACGCGGATTGCTGGATGTTTTCGATCTCATTGCGGAAAATAGCGCCCTCTATATGCAGGGCGCCATCCGCTACGTCGAATTTTCCGCCAATTTCATACGCGGTCAGATCCTCGGTTCGAACCTGCCCCGTGATCGTGGGCACGACCTGCCGCGCAAGGAAGGTGGAAAAGCCATTGTCGACGGTAGCGGGACGAAAGCCTTGCGAATAAGTCGCGTAGAGCGTTGCGTCGGGGGAAGGATGGAATGCGATATTGATCTTCGGGCTGAAGCGGTTGGTCTTGTTCCGGTTCAGCGTCGGGCCGGGCAGGATGATGCCAAAGTCACTGGAAACATTGGTGCTGTCGTGGAAATAGGATGCTCCCAGCGTCACGTCGAGCTTCCTATCGAGGAGCGCCAGCGTCGCTTCGCCGTAAACGGTAGCCTGTTCCGACGTGGTGTGATCGTCGAGGTTGAAGGGTACGCCCAGCGCTGCGAGATCCTGGAACAGATCGACCCGCGCGTCCTTGTAAAAGGCGCCAACCAGCCAGGAGAAACTCCCTTCGCCGGCGGAAGCCAGGCGGACTTCCTGCGCGAACAGCTTGGAATCGACGTTCGTCGGGATCGGCGCGACAAAGCCGGCCTCATAGGACGAACTCCATTTGAGGAGGCTCGTCGTGCTGGTCAGCGTCGCGCCGCCCAGATCATAGTTTATCACGCCACCGAACTGGTCGTAATCGGTGTTCGTGCGCATATCCGTCAGCGCCAACCAATTGTTGTTGTCGTCGGCGCTGTTAGATCCATCCGCATCGATCCGGCTGATCGCGGCCTGGAGCTGGATCGACAGCCCGTCGACCGGCGCAAACCGGAACTTCCCCCGCAGATTCAGCCGTCGTTCGTAATTATAGTTCGAAAGGCCGCGATTGGGAGCCTCGATCCAGCCGGCATCGTCATTGTAGCTTCCTGAAATGCGCAGGGCAGCGCGATCTTCGAGGATCGGAATGTTGACCGCGCCTCCGACCATATAATTTTCGCCGCCGCCCTTTGTGGTCGACAAGCGGCCTTCCGCCTTGGCTTCGAACTTGCCCAGATCGGCATCCTTGGTCCGCACCAGCACGACACCCCCCGAAGCGCCGGCGCCGTAGAGCGAGCCTTGCGGTCCGCGAAGAATTTCGACCCGGTCGAGGTCGTAGGGCGACGGATCCGGGAGGAAATTCTGGTTGATGAGCGAGAAAGGCAGGTCATCGAGATAGAAGCCGACCGTCGCGGCCCCGAAAGTGGCATTAACCCCGCGGATCGAGATCGACGTCCCGCCCGAGAAATTGGTATTGGTGATGGAGATCGAAGGGGTCAGTTGAAGCACGTCGACGAGGCTCCGCGCACCGGCCTCTTCCATGGCGCTGCCGTCGAGAACGGATATCGCCGCCGGTGTATCAGTCAGCGACTGCGGCCCGCGCTTCAAGGCCGTGACGACGATATCTTGCCCGGTGTCAGCGTCAGACCCGTCGGCGCGGTCTTGGGCGTTGACGTTGGTCGCCAGTGAAAGAGCCATCGCAGCGGCGGCCGCTCCCATGATCTTCTTGTTTGCCTTCACCATCTTTCCTCCCGCACCGGCTATTAGAACCGTTCTCTCGTCGCCCAACCCAAAGGGATCGAGTTCTTAAAGCTAAAGAAGGATACAGACGGGCGTCGGTCCAATGCATTTTCGATGATCGCCATGACGCGTAGGCATGTCTTCAGACCTCCCGCGAGCAGGCGGCCCGAAATTGGGAGCGGTTGGGGCGCCAGGATTAGATCGCCGCAGAAGTCTGCTTCTTTCGATTTCAACCTGAAAGCGGCCGGGCCGCAATCGGCCAAGCTCGGCGTTAGCTGGCCTTGGCAACAGAATGTCGAAATGGAGTGTCTACCGCCGGTAAACTGCAGCAAATTCTCAGCCCGACTGTCGTCGGCTCGATCGACACTGTTCCGCCGTGGGCGCGCATGATTGCGTCGACGAGGCTCAGGCCAAGGCCGTGCCCCGGCTTCGAGCGGCTGGCGTCGAGGCGGGTGAGGCGGCGGAAGATATGTTGATGCTCGGACGGCGGAATCCCCGGACCGTCGTCGCTCACCAGCAGGATTGCATCGCGGCCCGCCCGTTCGACGCTGATGTCGATCCGCTTGGCATTCGGGGCGTGGATGAGGCTGTTGTCGAGGAGGTTGGCGACGACTTGCTGAAGAAGCTTCCGGTCGCCGGACACGCTGACCGGTTCGCCGGCCAGGGTCAGGGTCGCACCCCTTTCCTCGATCGCCGGTCGATACAGATCGGCGATGTCCTCGACGGCCTGCAACAGGTCGAACGCGACGAACCGCGAACGGATCGACTGTCCTTCGATTTCCGAAATGGCGAGTAGCGAGGAGAAGAGGTCGAGCAGTTCTTCGGTGTCGCGGTTCACCGTTTCGAGATCCTGTTGGAGTGCCGTTCCTTTCGCTTTCGGCGTCATCGCATCGAGCCGAGCGCGAACGCGCTGGAGCGGGGTTCTGAGATCGTGCGCAATGTCTCCCGAAACTTGTCGTAAATTCTCGAGCAACTCGCCCATGCGGTCCAGCATGCGATTGAGCACGTCCGACAGGCGGTCGAATTCGCTTCCCGATCCGTCGAGCGGCATGCGGCGCGACAGGTCGCAGCCCATGATCGCCTGCGCCGACGTTTCGATCGATGTCAGGCGATGACGAACCGCCCGCCCGAAACCGATCGTCACGATCAGGCTCAATGTCGCCATGAGCCCGAAACCGGCGGCGAACAGCTTGAATATCTTCCAGTGCATCGCATCGAGAATTGCCCGATCGGCGGTAATGATGAGCTGGCTGTGACCGGGAAGCTGCGTGTTCAGCGCCTGGGCCTCGCCCCAACTGCCGTCGGTGCGGCGGAACCGCAGAAATTCGCTCCATCCGGGTGGTGGAATGGGAGCGTCCAGCGATCCGGCGCGCCTCTTTCCTTGCGCATCCACGAGCATGTAACCGGTCGCCCGGCCTTCATCGTCATCGCCGGCAAGATAGCCGATCTGGCTGGGGGACCGGTTCCGATCGCGCATGTCAACGATACGCGCGAGCTCGGCAAAGCCGCGGTCGTTATATGCGCCGAGAAGCGAGCGCGTCTCGACCTCGATCCGCTGGTCGAGCTGGCGTTCGAGCTCATGATGGACGACCAGGATCATCGCGGCGAAAAGCAGAAGCGACATGACCGTCGAGATCAGCGCGACGGTGATGACGAGACCGCGTATCGTGCGGGGCCAGACTTTAATGACCATCGCCGACCATCATATAGCCGGCGCCCCGGACGGTCCTGATCGCGCTTTTCGATCCGCCGTCGCCGAGTTTCGCGCGCAGGCGGCTGACCTGCGTTTCGACGATATTCGTCTTGGGGTCGAAGCCGATGTTCCACACGCGCTCGAGGAGCATCGTGCGCGTCACCACGCGGCCGGCGTTGCGCATCAGATATTCGAGCAAGGCGAATTCGCGTGGCTGGAGGTCGATTTCGCGTCCGCCGCGATGCACGGCCCTTGAAAGCAGGTCCATCTCGATCTCGCCGACTTTCAGCGATGCCATCGCATCGACCGCCGGCGGACGCCGCGAAAGAGCGTTGATGCGCGCGACGAGTTCGACGAACGCGAAGGGCTTTACGAGATAGTCGTCGGCGCCCGCATCGAGCCCGTCGACGCGATCCTCGATCCGCGACCTCGCGCTCAGGATCAGGGCGGGAGTTTTGCATCCCGCGGCACGCGCGGCCTTGAGAACCGCGATGCCATCGACCTCGGGTACCATGCGGTCGAGGACGAGCACGTCGAAGGGCTTGGACAATATCAGGCCGATTGCGGTCGCACCGTCCGGACAGACTTCCACCTGATGCCCCAGTTCCGACAGGCCGTTGCGGATGTAGGAAGCCGTCTCGCGGTCATCTTCGAGGACGAGAATATTCATCGAGCCGACCCCGCAAGCATAGGGGTACTGCTCATAATGAGCCAAGTTTGTCCTGATATTTCCAATACTATACAATTTTGTGATCTTCCGCTTTCGCTGTGGACCCGCTCCCGGCCCGGCCTATGAGCGCCGTTATTGCGAATGATTATTACAGTCATTGTCAAGTGGGCGCGCGGTGGTCAACTCCTCCGCGCCCGTTACCGGGCGGAGTCTATATGTCGCTGGCACTTCACTGGATGGCACGCGCAGGTCGAAGCGCGCGTCAAATCATCGAGGCGATGCGGTGCCTGCACGATGGCGACGGCGATTGCGGGGTCTTGCCCGACGACGCGGTCGGTCCGCTGCGTGCGCTGGTCGAGCTGGGCGCGGTAAAAGCCTATCGCATAAGTGTCCCGGGCACGCCGAACGTCACATCGGACGAATTGCGCCTCGTTGGATGGCTTGCGGCGCTCCAGCGCCAGCGCCCTGGTGTGGTCGTCTCGATCGATCCCGATTTCGCCGCGACGGCCGCAAAAGCGGCGGCGGCGTTACGAGAGACCCATCTCCTGCCGATCCAACTCGTGCATCGGGCGGGGATTGCCGTGGATAAGGCCGCGTGGCCGTCGTCGCGGTCAAGCAGGGCGGCAAAGCGTCAGGGTGCATCGAGTGACCCGCGGTACGACAACGCCTTCCATCACGCCCTGCTCTGGATGCGCGCGCAGGCTTATGCGCGCGAGCGCGGTCAGGTGTCGACAAAGGAGTTCGGCGAACTGGGATTGTCGCGCCAATATCTCTCTGCCCTGAGCGACAAGGGCGTGCTCGTGCGGGTGCGGCACGGCATTTACGAGGCGCCGCCCGTGGGCGCCTCGGCCCCGATGAAGCTCATGGCCTTGCGACGATTTTCCGTTTCGAAGCGTGCGGGAAGGCGGACCGCGATCCACCGAATGCGCGACTGAGGCTCTCCGCCGGCCTTCCGGGCCGGTTTTTCCAACATCCTGTCAAAATAGGGGAATAAACGTGCATAAGACATTGCTTGGCGTTCCAGTCAGCCCGACGCAGTCCTTTCTCGCGCTGAGTTGCTTCGGGTTTCTTGCCGCGACCTCGCCGGCTCAGGCCCAGGACACGAACGGGGAAGGGCAGGGCGATGCAGGTCCGCGCCTCGGCGGCGTGACCGTTACCGACACCGTGATCGACGAGGGCAGCTACAAGGCGGACGAAGCGGACTCGCCCAAGTTCACCGCGCCGCTCGTCGATACGCCTCGCACGGTCACCGTAATCCCGTCGCAGGTTATCAAGGACACCGCCTCGGCCTCGTTGACCGAGGCGTTGCGCACCGTTCCCGGTATCACGATCGGTGCGGGAGAGGGCGGCAATCCGCTGGGGGACCGGCCGTTCATCCGCGGCTTCGACAGCCAGGCGAGCACCTATCTCGACGGCGTGCGCGACATCGGCGCGCAGAGCCGCGAAATCTTCGCGGTCGAGCAGATCGAGGTCGTCAAAGGCTCCGACAGCTCGATGGGTGGACGCGGCAGCGCCGGCGGCTCGCTCAACCTCGTGTCGAAGACGCCGACGCCCGATCGCTTCGTCAGCTTCTCGGGAACGATCGGCACCGACGATTACAAGCGCGCGACGATCGACATCAATCAGCCGCTCAGCGAACTCGTCGGCGTGCGTCTCGCCGCGATGTGGCACGATCAGGATGTCGCCGGACGCGACGCGATCTGGTCGAAGCGCTGGGGCGTCGCGCCGTCGCTCAAGATCGGCCTCGACGGACCGACGAGCCTGACGATCGGCTATTATCATCTGAAGACCGATGAACTGCCCGATTCAGGCATTCCCTATCTCTACAACAGCTCCAATGCCCCGACCGGAATCCTGGAAACCGGTCCTGCCGACCGGTTCACGACCATCGGCGGCGTCAGCATCGACCGCCCGCGCGGCGCCTATTACGGCCTCAGGTCGCGCGACTTCCGCAAGACCACGGTCGATAATTTCACGATGCGCGTTCAGCATGAGTTCGACGGCGGGATCACGCTTCGCAACACGTCGCGCTGGGGGCGCAGCGACCAGGGCTATGTCTGGACGCAACCGGACGACCAGCAGGGCAATGTCTATGGCACCAATCCTGCTAATCCCGCGACCGCCGGCGGTCTTGTCTGGCGCCGCGCGAACACGCGCTACGGCTATGCCGAAGGCATGATCAACCAGACCGATTTATTCGGCGAGGTCGGCCTCTTCGGCGTGAAGCACAGCTTCGCGGCGAGCATGGAATTCGCGAACGAGAAGGCGGCGAACGGAAGCTATGTCTCCAACGCCTTGACGGGAGCAGGCTTGGCGACGGGTTCGAGTCAGAATCCCCGATGCACTCCCGCCATGCTCGCGCGCTATAACTGCACGATCATCGCCAATCCGAACCCCGATGATCCCTGGGTCAGCTACGCAAGCGATGTGTCGAGCGTCGTCGCGGGCATCGAGCGCAGCCTGCCCAGGACCTGGACGGTGTCGAAGGCGGATAGCTTCGGCATCTCTCTTTTCGACACGATCACGATCACGGACCAGCTTCTGATCAATCTCGGCGGGCGATATGACCGCTATTCGACCAAGGTAAGTGCCGGGCTGGGCGCGACCTCGACGGACAGTCGGACATGGATTTCACGCAAGGAAGATCTCTGGAATTATCAGGCCGGCCTGATCTTCAAGCCGACCGCGGACAGCAGCATCTATATCTCGACGTCGAGTTCGGCGACGCCGCCCGGATCTTATCTCGCCCAGGGATCGGAAGGGAACGGCCTTTCGGCTGGGCGCGGCGAGGTTCTCGTCAGCCTCGACGACCTGAAGGTCGAGAAGACGAAGTCGTACGAGATCGGGACCAAGTGGAACCTGTTCGAGAACAGCCTCGCGCTGTCGCTCGCGGCCTTCCAGACCGAGACGAAGAATGCGCGCGCGACGGCGGAAAATGGCGTCGTCGCCTTCATCGGCGAGCGCCGCATTCGCGGCGTCGAGGTTGGCTTCAACGGCAATATCACGCCCGAATGGAGTGTCTTCGGCGGCTATACCTATATGGACGCGGTGATCGTCGACGGGGGCATCACCACGACGACGGTCGGCGGCGTGGCTTATTACGGGCCATCGGTGAACACCGGAAAGCGCTTCCCGAACACGCCGAAGCACAGCTTCACCGTCTTCACCAATTATAATGTCACGCCTCAGCTTACGATCGGCGGCGGCGCCATCTACATGAGCAAGGTCTACGGCGGCTATCAGGACAAGGGATCCCGGACCGTTTCCAACGGCGCGGTCGTCGTTCCGCCCGCGCTCGCCCGCATGGTTCCGGGCTATTGGCGCTTCGACGCCAATGCCTCGTTCAAGATCAACGATGCGATCCAGTTGCAGGCCAATGTTCAGAACATCGGCAACAAGCTCTATTACGACAAGGCCTATGCCGCTCACTATGCCAGCCAGGCTCCCGGTCGCACGGCCCTGCTGACGCTCAACCTCAAATATTGAGGCTCGGAGCTGGCCGCCCCGGTTTCGGGGGGCGGCCGGCTCCCTCCGGATGATAGCCATGACCGACATTGCCGAACTCAACGCGCTCGACAGCAAGGAGCTCGCAGCCCGCCTGACCGGACCACCGGTGGAGGCCGCGGCTTTCGTCCGATCCGCCGCGGAGGCGGGATCGGGCGAGGCGCAGCTTGTCTACGGCCAGATGCGCCTCGACGGGCACGGCGTGCCGCGTGCGCCGGTCGACGCGCTGCGCTGGTTTGTCCGCGCCGCGCAGCAGGGGCATCCGCTCGGCGCGAACATGGTCGGGCGCTGCTACGAAAACGGCTGGGGTATCGTGGCCGATGCGGCGAAGGCGGCCGAATGGTACGAGGCGGCCGCGAAACGCGGGTCGCATTGGGGTATGTACAATCTCGCGACGCTGCTTGCGCTCGGCCGCGGCGTTCCGCCCGACCGCATGCGGGCGCTTGCGTTGTTCCGCAAGGCGGCGGCGCGCGGTCACGCGAAGTCGATCACGATGGTCGGCAGCTTCTACGAAGACGGATGGGTGGTCGCGCGCGATATGGCGGAGGCCGCGGATCATTATCGCCGGGGTGCGGAGGCTGGCGATTTCCGGGGCATGTTCAATCATGCGCGCATGCTCGTCGATGCGGGCGACCGCGACACCGCGATCGGCTGGCTGCGCCGGCTTCCCGCCAGCGCGACCCCGGCGTTTCTCGACAAGGCGGCGGAATGGCTCGAACGCTCGGGCGACCCTGCGCTTGCGGCGATGGCGACCGAATTGCGATGCATGGGGAGCCAGGGCGCCGCAACGCTTGGTCATGCTGATGTTTGCAATAGGAATAACGATACCGTCGACCGCCTGGGCCAGTTGAAGTGAACAAGCCGACCGCCATGTTCGTCGCTGATCTCCAGCATGAAACCGCCGCCGCGCCTCGGGGTTTGGCCGAGCAACGCGCAAGCACGGCGCCGCCAAGGGTTTCGGGCGCGCGCTTCGGGGACGACCGCCGGCCGAACTGGGTGGCGATGACCGCCGCGATCGCCTTGGGCTGCGGCCTCTCGCTGTCGCTCACGGCCTTCACGATGATTCATGTCGCGAAGGAGGCGCATAAGCCGACGGTCGTCCGGATGCTCGATCAGGCTCCGCCCCCACCGCCTGCGCAGCCCGAATCCCGGCCGCAGGTCGAAACGCCGGCACCGCGCACGCTCATCGTCGCACCGCAGCCGCTCGTCCCCACGGTCGCCTCGCCGGTCCAGATTCCGGCCGCGCCGGCTCCGGCGCCGGATGCTCCCGGGCCCGTGTCGCCCGCCGCAGCCGCTTCACCGGCTCCATCCCCGCCGGCAATCGCGAGTGTGGGCGACCTTTCCTCGACGATGCTAGAGGCCCGACCGCCGCGTTATCCGATCGATTCACGCCGCAAGAAGGAAGAAGGAACCGTCGTGCTGTCGGTGCTTCTCGGCACCGACGGACGGGTCGCGGAGATTTCGGTCGCGCGCAGCAGCGGTTCCGACCGGCTCGACCGCGCGGCGTTGGAAGCGGTGCGGCGGTGGCGCTGGTCGCCGACGCGGCGCGGCGGCACGCCGGTGATGGTGCGCGGCGTCGTCGAGATACCCTTCCAGCTCACCCGCGCATGACCAGCGAGCAGCTTCGCGCGCCGTTGCCCCCCCTGGCGGCGATTCCCGCCGATATCCAGAGTCTCGCGGACTATGAACGGCTGGCTCCCGGGCATCTGACGCCCGAGGTCTGGCGCCATATCGAAGCGGGGACGGGGCGCGAAATCACCCTGGCGGCAAACCGCGAACAGTTCGATCGGTTGCAGCTCGTGCCGCGGCGGCTCGTCGGCATGCGCGGCGCGTCGACCGCGATCGACCTGTTTGGCCGATCCCACGCTGCCCCGATCCTGCTTGCGCCCGTCGCCTATCAGCGGCTCGCGCATCCGCTGGGCGAGCTTGCGATGGTTGCTGCCGCCGTGGCGCTCGATACGACGATGATCGTTAGCACCCTGTCCAGCTACGCGCTCGAAGAGATCGCCGAGCGCGGCGCGTCGGCAGCGGCCGAATTGGGAAAGACGGCGCCGCCGCCGCTCTGGTTTCAGCTCTATCTCCAGCCCGATCCGTCGGACAGCGAAGCGCTCGTACGCCGGGCCGAAGCGGCGGGCTATCAGGCGATCGTCCTGACCGTCGATGCGGGCGCCAAGCCTGCCGGCATGATCCTGCCGCCCGGCATCGAGGCTGCGAACCTCGCGGGAATGCGCCGCGAGACTGTGGAAACGAAACTTCTGGGCGGCTCGCTCTTCGGTACGCCGCTAACCGACGCGGTTCCGACTTGGGATGACGTCGATTGGCTGCGCGGAATCACCACGCTGCCGATCATCGTCAAGGGCCTTCTGGCGCCTGAGGATGCGAAATTGGCGCAGGATCATGGTGTGGATGCCGTGATCCTCTCGAATCACGGCGGGCGCGTCCTCGACGGGCTTGCTCCGCCGCTCGACATGCTCCCCGCCGTCGTTACCGCAACCGGCGGCACGCTGCCGATCCTGATGGACGGCGGCGTGCGTCAGGGAAGCGATATCGTCAAGGCACTGGCACTCGGAGCGAAAGCGGTTCTTGTCGGCCGACCCCAATTCCACGCCCTCGCCGTCGCAGGAATAGTCGGCGCCGCCCATATGCTGCACCTGCTGAGAACCGAGCTCGAACTGGCGATGATCCAGACCGGGGTCCAGAACGTTAGATTCTTATGCAACGATCATGTTGGTCGGCGGTTCACGCGAGACATTGTCAGCTTTTAGGAGGGTGATGCGAGCCCGAAAGCAGAGTGGGTTGCCGAATTTGGACTTGGCCCCGGACCGTCAATCGCGGTACCGCTGATGACGGGCAATGGAGAAAGGGGTCCGGTGCGACTATCACGACGGGAATTCTCATGGGCGCTGGCGGCCGGTCTGGTCGCGGCGCCGGCGGCGCGGGCGGCGGGCAAGGCCGGGGAGAGCGACGCGGCGCTTACGGCCTTTCTCGATGCGGCCTTCGAGGCCGAGATCGCACTCGACCCCGAACAACTCACCCAGCTCGGCCGCAAGGAGCAGCAGGACCGGTTCACCGATCCCAGCGATGCGGCGGCGGCGGCGCGGCTCGCGTGGCGGCGAAACAATGTCGCCGCGATGAAGACGCAGTTCGATCGCGCGGCGCTCGGCGAAGACGCGCGGGTGTCCTACGACATGTGGGTGCTCGAACTGGAGCGCGCCGAGGCGTCGACGAAGTGGCGCGGACATAATTATATCTTCGACCGCAACGGGCCGCACACCGGGCTGCCGAACTTCATGATCAACCAGCATCGCGTCGATACGCCGGCGGACATGGAAGCCTATGTGGCGCGTGTCACGGCGCTCGGTCCGACGCTCGACGCCTATCTGGAGCGGGCCACGGCGGCGGCGGCGAAGGGCGTGCGCATGCCCGGATTCGCCTATGACCAGTCGATCGAACTCTTGGGGCGCGTCATCACCGGGGCACCGTTCGGCGATGGTCCCGATACGGCGCTGTTCGCCGACGCGAAGGCGAAGGCGGCGGGCCTGGTCGCGTCGGGGCAGATCGATGCCGCCGCGGCCGACCGCTATGTCGCGCAGGTCGCGGCGGCGATGACCGGGTCGATGCAGCCTGCTTACGAGCGGCTGCGAGCCTGGCTCGCCGCCGACCGCGCCAAGGCCGCGTCCGAACCGCTCGGCGCGGGCGCGCTGCCCGATGGCGCCGCCTATTATGATGCGATGCTGCGGCTGCAGACGACGACCGGCATGACCGCCGACGAGATTCACGCGCTCGGCCTGTCCGAGGTCGCGCGCATCCGGGCCGAGATGGAGACGCTGAAGGACCGGATCGGTTTTGCGGGGAAGCTGGAGGATTTTTTCGTCTTCCTGCGCAGCGACGATCGTTTCTATGTCGCCAACGACGATACTGGCCGCGCCGCTTATCTCAAGATGGCGGAAGCCTATCTCGACGGCATGCGCGCGCGGCTTCCCGAACAGTTCGGGCGGCTGCCCAAGGCCGACCTGATCGTCAAGCGCGTCGAGGCGTTTCGCGAGGAACCGGGCGGCGCGGCGCATTATTCGCCGGCGGCGCTCGACGGGTCGCGGCCCGGCATCTTCTATGTCCACCTCGCCGACACGCGCGCGACGCCGATTTATGAAATCGAAGGCACCGTCTATCACGAAGGTCTGCCCGGCCATCACATGCAGATCGCGCTCGCACAGGAGATGACCGGTACCCCCGAATTCCGGAAGAATTATTTCTATGGCGCCTATGGCGAGGGCTGGGCGCTCTATGTCGAGCGGCTGGCCAAGGAGATGGGATTCTATACCGATCCCTACAGCGATTTCGGTCGGCTGGGCCGCGAGATATGGCGCGCGATCCGGCTGGTGGTCGATACCGGCATCCACGCCAAGGGGTGGAGCGAGGCGCAGGCGCTGGCCTATTACACCGCCAATTCGCCGCAGCCCGCGGCCAAGATCCGGTCCGAAATCCGCCGCTATTTCGTGAGCCCGGGGCAGGCGACCTCGTACAAGGTCGGCATGCAGCGCATCCTGGCCCTGCGCGATCGGGCGCGGACGGCACTGGGCGCGCGATACGACCAGCGCATGTTCCACGAAATCGTGCTCGGCCGGGGCTCTGTGCCGCTGCCGGTGCTCGAAGCGCAGGTCGACCGCTGGATCGCCGCACCCGCCTGATCGATGGGCCTCTAGCGGGGCGGCAGCGGTTGGAGATGCGCGGAATCGATATGCCAGCGAAGCTGGTCGGCGGTTGCCCCGTCCACGTCGTTGACGCGGCGCACGATATAGTGTCCGCGAAACCGCTGTAGCGCACCGGAATCGAGCGTGGCCTCGACCGTGACGGGGACGGTCAGATAAAGCGACCCGGCGGCGCCTTCGGCCTCACCCGCCGAACCGATCGTGACGTGCGTCGACCGGGTACGGGCGAAGCCCTGCCTGAATTTTTCGAGGGGCTGGTTCGGCGGCCCGTCCTGACCCCACTGCAGCCAGGCGGTGGCATAGTCCCGGGCATCGAGGGCCGCATAATAGCGCTTGACGACATCGAGGGCGGCCTCGTTGCTTCGGGGGTCTGGCCGGCAATCGGCGGGCGGCGATCCCGCCCGGCTCAGCAGCGCGCAGCTTCGGGCGATCTCGTCGTCGATCATCGCGCAGCTGTTGGCGACGTTGCAGGGCGGATGGGTCGCCGGGGACAGGGTGCGGCAGAGCTGTGCGCGGCGCTCGGCCGCCTGTCCGCCGATCTCCGCGGCGCAGGACCGTGGCTCGCCGGTCGCGACAGGCGTCGAAGGCAAAGGTGCGGCGCGCGCGGCAGTATCGGTTGCGGGGCGCGGCGTTTCGGCCGGCTCGGGGGCGCCGGCTTGTCGATCGGCCGGTCCGCCGCACGCCGCGAGCGCCAGCGTCAGCGAAGCGAGCGGGCCCGCACATATCCGATATCGTCCGGTCATGGCGTTCGAACGCGCCGCCGATTTCAACGGTTCCTCATGGGACCACCGATGCGCGCGACGGTCCCGGTTGCGCGCCGAAACGCCGGCTTTGTACGACCGGAGGAGCAGGCCCGTCGTCCGCGGGTCGCGACCGAAGCTTCAAAAACCGCTCCTCGTGCCTACATTATGCGCATGACCGATCGTTCCTTTCCGATCGACAGGCGCATGCTCATGCTGTCGGGAACGGCGACGGCCGCTGCCGCCTTGCTCGGCCGGTCCTCGGCCGTCACCGCGCCGCTTGCTCCCCATGCCCGGAGTGTCGGAACGGTGCCGCCGTCGACGTCCGCATCCGTGGCTCCCGTGTCGTTCGATCCGACCTTGCTGCGCAAAGCCCTTGCCGCGCTGGATCGTCACGCCGGGGCGGTCGTCCATCGCGACCGCATCGCGATCGTCGACTTCTCCGCGCCGTCATCGGAAGCGCGTCTGCATTTTCTCGACGTCGTCAAGGGAGAGCGGTCGAGCCTGCTCGTCGCCCACGGCGCGGGCTCGGATCCCGGGCATACGGGTTTCCTGCAGCGCTTCTCGAATGATTTCGGCTCCAACGCGTCGAGCGAAGGGGCCTTTCTGACCGGCGATTATTATGTCGGAAAGCATGGGCGGTCGCAGCGGCTTGCCGGACTCGACCCGACGAACGACAATGCCCGGGGGCGGGCGATCGTGATCCATTCGGCATGGTATGCGAACGCCGACACTCTTGCCGCGCATGGGAAGCTGGGGCGCAGCCAGGGCTGTTTCGCGGTCGGCGAGCATGAACTGGACCGCGTCTTCGGCTTTCTGGGCGAAGGGCGGCTTCTCTATGCCGCAAAGGCCTGAAACGACCACCGCTTTTGCATCTCGCGGGAACGCTGCCTAAGCGCCTCGCGTTATCTCCTTCCATTGCAAGGAGATATTCGTGCGGAAATTGATGTTGGCCAGCTCGCTGCTGGCGCTGGCGCTGACCGGATGCGGCAATCCTTCGGCGAACGGCGATGCGCAATCGAACGCCGCGGCGGCCACCATCCGCTGGAACGAGGCGGCGGTCGGGCAGTTGCGCAAAGCCATCGAACGGCGCGCGGCGCACGGTCTCGACCATATGCGCTTCGCGGTCGAGGGGCAGGTGGGAAGCGCCGACGGCGAAAAGGCGTTGACCCAAAGCGCACTCCGCTACGCCGCGGCGGTCGCGCGCGGTGCGACCGATCCCGCAAAATTGCAGGATATCTATACGATCCCCCGTCCCGAAGCCGATCTGCGGCCCGGTCTGGCCGGGGCGCTTTCCGATGGAAAGCTGGACGATTGGATCGACAGTCTTGCTCCCCAAAACGACCAGTATCGCAAGCTTTCGAAAGCATATCTCGCGCTGCGGGGGTCGGGAGACAAGGCGGCCGCCATCCCCGACACCAAGCCGCTGAAACCCGGCGCGACCGATCCCCGCGTCCCGGCCATCGCGGCGCAGCTCGTCGCGTCCGACTATCTCGACCGCGCAGAGGGACGGGGGACTTTGTACACGCCGGCGATGGTCCGTGCCGTCCAGCATATGCAGATCGATTACGGCATCGAGCCCGACGGGGTGATCGGCGGCGAGGCGCTCGAAATCCTCAACCTGTCCGATGCCGACCGGGCCCGCGCGCTCGCGGTCGCGATGGAACGCATGCGCTGGCTCGAACGGACGCCGCCCGCGACGCGCATCGACGTCAATATCGCCGCCGGGCGGCTGGCCTATTGGCGCGATGGAAAGCTGGCCGATACGCGCAAGGTGGTCGTGGGAAAACCGGGGAAGGAAACGCCCCAGCTCGGATCGCCGATCTATCGGCTCGTCGCCAATCCGACCTGGACGGTGCCGCGCTCGATCCAGAACGGGGAGATCGCCAAGAAGGGCCAGGCCTATCTTCGCCGCAACGACATGGCGTGGAAGGACGGCTGGATCGTGCAGCAACCGGGGCCGCAGAATGCGCTGGGGCTGGTCAAGTTCGACATGAAGAACGAGCATTCGATCTATCTGCACGACACCCCCGCCAAATCGCTGTTCGACGAGGTGCAGCGACAGCGCAGCCACGGCTGCGTCCGGGTGGAAGACGCGCTCGGCTTCGCGCAGATGCTGGCGCGCGACGAGGGTATTCTCGACGAATGGCAGAAGGCGCGCGCGACGGGGAAGGAAAGCTTCGTCGACCTGCCCCGTGCGATACCGGTAAGGCTCTATTACCAGACCGTGCTGTTCGACGATGCGGGCGAGCCGGTCGTTCGCGCCGATCCCTATGGCTGGAACGACGCCGTCGCCGCGGCGCTTGGCTTTCCCGAAAGGCAGGGCTTCAGATTGCGCGCCTCCGGCAACGATATCGGACCGTGATGCCGACGACAGGACCTTCCGTCAGCGAAGGTCGATCTCGAGCAACGCGAGCGTTGAATCGCCGTCATAGGCGCTCGACGTGAACCCGAGCGTACGCTCGACCTCGATCGCCTCGCGATTGGCGCGGCTTTCGACCGAGCGCAGCCGTCCTATGCCGCGCGCCTTCGCAAGATCGACCGCATGGTGGAGCAGGCTCCACCCGATACCGCGGCCCTTGTAGGCAGGGGCGACCGCGATGGCGACCTCAGCCATCTCGAACGATTCATCGGCCGCGATCAGCAAGGCCGCCACGAGTTCGCCGCTTGCCTGTTCGAAGGCGAGAAGATGCTCGCGGTGGCGGTGATCGACGGCGATCATCGCCGCAAGCTGCGAACTCGACAGGTGCGGTTGCGCGCTGAGAAAGCGGAATTGCATGTCGGCGGGAGACAGTCCGTCGTAAAAGCGGGAGAGAAGTTCGGCGTCGCCGGCGCCCACGGGTCGGAGCGTGAGTTTCACGCCGCCCCGCGTGTGAAGGGAGATGGGGCCTTTTTCGGAAAGTGTCATATCCACTGATTGGCCAGTCATGGCATTGATCCTTGTTCAGAGAAGCGGGCCGGCCGCCGCGCGCGGAGCGACAGGGTTCCCTCGATCCGACGACGGGCCGACCTGGCGGACGGGTTTTCGGGACGATCGATATCGCGCAGGCGGCCACCGGCGGTGCGGCTTGCGGGTGCCGGGGGCGTGGGGACGACGGTCATATCCATGGTCAACCTCCTTGGTCGCCGCAGAGTCTAGGCTGCGTTCCCGATGGCGCAGTTCGTATTGTTACGGAGTCGGACACGCCGGCCGTCGGGGAATCTACGAATGTTCCCGCGCTCATATTCGAAGCTATGGCGTCGCGAGGAGGCGTCCGAAATGGCGCCGCTTTCTTCCGAAGCGGAGGCGATATGAAAGCGCTCGTCTATCATGGCCCCGGCACGAAATCGCTCGACGAGGTCGAACGGCCCGCCATCGCCGCGCCGGGCGACGCCCTGGTGCGCATCACCCACACCACGATCTGCGGAACCGATCTTCATATATTGAAGGGCGACGTTCCGACCTGTGTGCCCGGGCGGATACTCGGGCATGAAGGTGTCGGCGTCATCGAGGAGATCGGATCGGCGGTCACCGCCTTCAAGGTCGGCGATTCCGTGCTGATCTCGTGCATCACCTCCTGCGGCCGGTGCACGAACTGTCGTCGCGGGATGTATTCGCACTGCGCCTCGGGCGGGTGGCTGCTCGGCAACATGATCGACGGCACCCAGACCGAATATGTCCGTATCCCGCATGCGGAAACCAGCCTCTACCCCGTGCCGGCCGGCGCGGATTCGGAAGCGCTGGTGATGCTCAGCGATATCCTCCCGACCGGTTTCGAATGCGGCGTGCTGAACGGCAGGATCGCGCCGGGGGGCTCGGTCGCGATCGTCGGCGCGGGGCCGATCGGCCTCGCGTGTCTGCTCACCGCGCAATTCTATTCCCCTGCGACGATCATCATGATCGACATCGACGACAAGCGCCTCGCGGTCGCCCGCGACTTTGGCGCCACGCATCTCGTCAACAGCCGGCGCGATGATCCCGTTACGACGGTCGCCGCGCTGACCGGCGGGCAGGGAGTGGATACGGCGGTCGAAGCCGTCGGCGTGCCCGCGACCTTCGAACTGTGTCAGGACCTGGTCGCGGCGGGCGGCGTGATCGCGAATATCGGGGTTCATGGCGCGAAGGCCGACCTGCATCTCGACCGCCTCTGGTCGCGCAATATCGCGATCACGACGCGGCTCGTCGATACGGTCAGCACGCCGATGCTGCTGAAGACGGTCGCGGCCGCACGGCTCGACCCGTCGCGCCTCGTCACCCACCGCTTCGCGCTCGCCGATATCATGCAGGCCTATGACGTCTTCGAACGCGCATCGCAAACCGGCGCCCTGAAGGTCGTCATCGCGCCATGACCATTGGCGGAACAGCGAAGGTTTCGCGCAGCAGGTAACGGCGGCTATCGCCCCGAGCGACCGTTCTTCGCCATGGTCTGCAGCCATGCCTCGCGGGCGGCGCCGTCGCCCTCGACATTGCCGATGATGGTTCGGCGGATGGGGGCGATGCCGACGAATTTCAGGATATTGCGTTCGAGGCTCTTGAGGCTGTGGGCGCGATAATAGAGGCGGTAGGCAAAGGCCGGCATGCCCATCGTCACCACGACATGCGCGCTGCGCCCCTTCAGCGCCTTTTCGGGAAAGCCCTTGTCGCGATAACGGAAGGCGAAACCGGGCCGCATCACCTGCTCGAAGAAGGCTTTCAGCAGCGCCGGCATGTCGCCGAGCCAGAGCGGATAGAAAATCACGATATGTTCCGCCCAGACCAGCGCGCTCTGGGCATCCGCGACGGCCGATGGCGGATCGGCCTTCTCCCATTGGTGGCGGGTGATCAGGGGTTCGGGGGCCATTGCCGCGATGTCGATGCGGCGAACCCGGTGACCGGCCGCCTCGGCGCCCCCGGCATAGCGATCCGCCAGCGCGTGGACGAAGCGCGCCCGGTCGGGATCGGGATGGCCATCGATGAGAAGGATGCGTTTGGCCGTCATGGAAAATTCCCGATGAGAGGCGGCGTCCTTGCCGACGCATCGGAACCATGGCGTGCAACGCGCGATTCCGCCTATCAGTAGTTTCCCCTATGCAAGCGACCGGACCGGCCGGCTAGCATCAGGAAAGCTCCCCGAGAAGCGGACTCGCGCTGACCGATGCCGCGCGTTTCGCGCGCCGCGAAAAAAGTCTATGATGCCGGGGCCTTTCGGGGGAACGGGGCGCGCCGCGACGCGGCGGCGCAGAAAGGCCGGTACGGGCGGAGGCCGCGGTGCGGATGGCGAATTGGCAGCGAAGTTTTCCCGCGCGCGTCGCGCTTGCGCTGGCGATCGTCGGCGTGGCGGCGCTGGTCCGCTATGCGCTCGATCCCTGGCTTGGCGATCATGCGCCATTCCTTCTCTTCACCCTCGCCATTCTTGCCGCATCGATCGTGGCGGGCGCGGGCGCCGCGTCGATCGCCGCGCTGCCGTCGCTGGCCCTCGGCATGGCCTTTACCGGCGTTCGGGGTCTGGGCACCGTCGATTGGGTGGAGACGGGCGTTTTCCTGCTGACCTCCGCCGGCATCGTCGCCCTGTCGCACGCGGGAGACCGGTGGCGCAGCCGCATGCGCGAGAGCGAGACGAGGGCCGCCCGCCGCGATGCCGAGGCGAATGTGCTGGCCGAAGAGCTCAATCTCCTGATCGATGGAGCGCAAGGGCACGCCATCTACCTGCTCGATCCTCAGGGTCGGGTGACGATCTGGAACAAGGGCGCGGAACGGCTCAAGGGCTGGACAGAGGCCGAGATGATCGGCCGCGACGCCTCGATCTTCTATCCCGCCGACGCGATCGCGGCGGGGAAACCCGCGGCGGACCTCGCAAGCGCCGCGCGCGACGGGCGCTTCGAGATCGAGGACTGGCGCGTGCGCCGGGACGGCTCCGAATTTCTTGCCGACGTTTCGATCACCGCGCTGCGCAATCCCGACGGCAGCCTTCGCGGCTTTGCCAAGATCGTTTCCGACATCACGAGCCGGCGGGCCGCCGAAGAAGCGCTGCGGTCGCAGGAGAGCCATCTGCGCTCGATCCTGTCGACCGTTCCCGATGCGATGGTCGTGATCGACGATCAGGGCCTGATCCTCTCCTTCAGTGCCGCCGCCGAGCAGTTGTTCGGCTACACCGAAGCCGAATTGCTCGGTGCCAACGTCAGCCGGCTGATGCCGTCGCCCGATCGCGAACGGCACGACGGCTATATCCGGCGCTATCTCGAAACCGGGGAGAAGCGGATCATCGGCATCGGCCGCGTCGTCTTCGCCCAGCGCAAGGATGGCTCGACCTTTCCGATGGAGCTTTCGATCGGCGAGGCGCGGGGCGACGCCCACCCGCTCTTTACCGGTTTCATCCGCGACCTCACCGAGCGTCAGAAGACCGAAGAACGCCTCGAAGCATTGCAGTCCGAGCTGATCCACGTCTCACGCGTCAGCGCGATGGGAACCATGGCGTCGACGCTCGCCCACGAACTGAACCAGCCGATCACCGCCGTTGCCAATTATGTCGAAGCGGTGCGCGACCTGCTGGTCGATCCCGATCCCGAAGACATGCCGATGATCCGCGACGCGCTCGACGATACGGCGAAGGAAGCGTTGCGGGCCGGGCATATCGTGCGCCGCCTGCGCGATTTCGTCGCGCGCGGCGAGGTCGAAAAGACGATCGAGAAGCTGCCGCTGCTGATCAACGAGGCGGCCGTGCTCGGGCTGATGGGCGCGCGCGAAAAGGGCGTCGAGCCGCGCTTCGACCTCGATCCCTATGCGTCGCCCGTTCTCGTCGACAAGGTGCAGATCCAGCAGGTGCTCATCAACCTCGTCCGCAACGCGGTCGAGGCGATGGCGGACAGCCCGGTGCGCGAGCTAGCGGTGACGAGCCGTCCGGACCAGCAGGGTTTCGTCCGCGTCATCGTCTCCGATACAGGGCCGGGTGTCGACCCGGCGGTCGCGGCCCAGCTCTTCACCGCCTTCGTGAGCACGAAGAACGAGGGCATGGGCCTCGGCCTCTCGATCTGCCGGACGATCGTCGAGGCGAACGGCGGTCGCATCTGGATGGAGCCACGCAAGGGCGGCGGCACCGAGTTTCATTTCACGCTGGTGAGCGCGAAAGCGGAGGAGCGGGATGACGAATAGAAAGCTCGTGCACATCGTCGACGACGAAGGGGCAATACGGCGCTCGGCCAGCTTCATGCTCAAGACGTCGGGCTATGCGGTGCAGACGTGGCCGACGGGCGTCGCCTTCCTCAAGGAGGTGCGGCATATGCCGGCGGGGTGCGTCCTCCTCGACGTGCGCATGCCCGAAATGGATGGCCTCGAGGTGCAGCAGGCGCTCATCGAGCGGGGCGTGACGATGCCGGTCATCATTCTGACGGGGCACGCCGACGTGTCGATCGCGGTCCGCGCGATGAAGGCGGGCGCGGTCGATTTCCTGGAAAAGCCGTTCGAGAAGGCGGTGCTGATCGGTGCCATCGAAAACGCCTTCGCCCGCATCGCCGCCACCGATGGCGCCGCCGCCCGCGCCGCCGAAGCCGACGTCGTTCTGGGCGTCCTGACCCCGCGCGAGCGCGAGGTTCTCGAAGGGCTCGCACAGGGGCTGCCCAACAAGACGATCGCCTATGATCTCGGCATCTCGCCGCGCACGGTCGAGGTGCATCGCGCCAACCTGATGGCGAAGCTGGAGGTGCGGAGCCTGTCCGACGCGCTGCGCCTGGCGTTCGCCGCGGGCATGGGCGCCTGATCCATCGGGACATTACGTAGCGACCCGCGCGTCCCCGCTACCTAAACCGCTCGCGACGTGGAGGCGCGAGACGATGGCGGAGATTGGTGGACGAGCGAAACTTCGCAAGCGGCAGGCGCCGCAGCTGGCAATCGAGCGGCTGACCACGCGCGAGCGCGAAGTCGTGGCGGGCCTCGTCCGCGGCCTCACCAACAAGCAGATCGGCGCGGAATTGGGGATCAGTCACCGGACCGTCGAGATTCATCGTGCCCGTTCGATGCGCAAGCTGGGAACCCCGACGCTTGCGGCGCTGCTTGCCGTCGTGCTGCCGCTGCGGGCCCGGCTCGGACGGCGATCGCCTTCGCCGTAGGGATCGTACTTTATCGCCGCTGGATCAGGGCAGCAGCAGGGGCAGAAGGGTAAGGCCGCCCGCAACGCTGGCCACGAGCGGCCATGCGATGCGCCATCCCGCACGCGGTCCGGCGATGGAGAGGGCGACGCCGGCCTTGAAGAGGGTGTTGGCAAAGATCGGTGCGGCCAGCACGAGGCCGGCGGTGCGTCCGTCGAGGGTGCCGGGCGGCAGATTGCCCATTGCGATGATCGCGGAGTCGACGTCGGCAAGCCCCGAAAGCGCGAGGACCGCGGCCACTCCCGCCTCTCCGATCTGGTCCATCATCCACCGCGCAAGCCATGTCAGCAGCATGACCAGCGCCATCAGGCCGATCGCCGGCAACAGGCGGAACGGATTCTGCAGCGCCAGCGGCGCGATTTGCGAGGCGTCCGTCCGGCGCGCCGCACGCACGGCCCGAACGGCGGCCAGCGCGCTGACGAGCGCAGCGGGCCCCACCATGCTGCCGAGTGCGACCAGCGCCGCGGGCGCGAGAACCGCCACCAGGCACAATGCGCGGATCAGCATAACGGCCGATGCCGTGGCGACGCCGGCGGTCAGCATCGGCACATTCTCGCCCGGATCGCGCAGCCGCGCGGCGAGCATCGCGGTCACCGCCGTCGACGACACCATTGCCCCCGCCGCCGCCGTGGCGAGCGCGGCCCTCGCGGCGCCGAAGCGCTTGGCGGCCAGATAGCCGATGAAGGAAAAGCCAGAGACGAACACGACGACCAGCCACAATTGCCTGGGGTTCCACGCCTGATAGGGACCATAGGACCGGTCGGGGAGAAGCGGCAGGATGGCGATCGAAATCAGCGCGAAACGGACGATCGCGTTGATCTCGGTTTCGGTCAGCCCCTTGACCCAATCGTGAAGCCGTGTCCGCATCGCGAGGATGATCGTCATCGCCACCGCGATGATCGTCGCGACCGGCATCTGCCCGCTGACCGCCAGAAACCCGCAGCCGAAGGTCAGCAGCGCGACGAGGCTCGCGGTGCCGCTGAGCTGATCGGGAGCGCGCGCGGACTTCGCATAGCCGATGAGCACGAGCAGCGCGACCGCTGCGGCGCCGATGGCGGCAAGACGGGGATCGATCCGCTCGACGATGCCGGTGAGCGCGCCCGCGAGGCCGAGAAGGGTGAAGGTCCGAATCCCGGCAAAGCGCGCGCCCGGCGCCTCGTTCCGCAAGGCCCAGCCGCGCTGGACCCCGACGAGCAGGCCGAGGACGACGGCAAGGCCGAGACCGGTCAGCACATCGAGGTCGATGTTCGCCTCCAGTGCCGCCGTCCACTCGGTCATGGTCCGTTCCCTGCGAACGCCGACGTCATGTCGGCGTTATCGCGAAGCAGGGGTCGCGGCGCCAAGCTCCCGTTCGCAATCGATGCAATGGGCGGCGGTGGGAACCGCTGCGAGGCGGCGGGCGTCGATGGGGGTATCGCATCGGGTGCAGATGCCATATCGGCCGGCATCGAGCCGCGCGAGCGCCCGGCGCGTCGCGCTCATCTCCCGAAGCGCCGCCCGCTCGACCGCATCGATCGCCTCGTCGTCGGCGCGCTCGATCGCCTGGTCGGAAAAATCGTCGTCGAGCGGCTCGCGCTGTGATGCTTCGAGGTGCCGCACCTGCGCTTCGAGCTGTTCGAGCCTTGCCGCGAACCGGCCACGGATTGTCGCGATATCCTGCATCATTCGACCTTTCGTGCAGCGATCATGGCCATCACTTCGTCGAGAAGCCTGAGCCGCTGCTTCTTCAATTCCTCGAGCCGCTCGTCCGACGCCGCTCCCAGCCCCGCCTCGAGGCGCTGGATATCGACCTCGATCGCATGGTGCCGGTCGGCAAGATCCCGAAACCGCGCATCCTCTACCTTGAGCGCGTGGAGGATGGGCCCTTCGTCCGGGAACAGGGCGTGCAGATCATGTCTCGCTTCGCTCATCCGATCATTCCTTTGCAAAGGCGCCGACCTGGTCCGGAAATTGCGATGGCATCCCGGTCCATGTCGCTACGCAATTGCCCTTATGCCGGGGTGTGTCGCGGCGACTCCCGCTTGCGGCGGCTGCGCGTCTGCCGGTAGCTGTCGAGAACCGCCCGCATCGCATCGATCGCCTGCTGACGGGCTTCAGCATTCCCGATCTCGTCCAGTCGCTGCTTCAGCTTCGTCGCAAAGTCAGCGTAGCTGTTCTGCCAGTCGCGGCCCGTCGCGGCCTGAACGGTGGGATCGCCGGTTTTCGTCCGCGCGGCGGGTTGCCCCGCCAGCAGGCGGTATTCCTCGCCGATCAGCGGCGTGACGATGGTGCGCCCATGGCCGTGCCCCTGCGCGAGCCGTCGGAGCGCTTCGGCCGAATCGGGTTCGCCGTGCGTCAGGAAAAGGCTTCCCGCGATCGGCTGGCGTGCGGCGATCCAGGCCAGAAGATCGTCCTGATCGGCGTGCGCCGAATAGGTGTCGATGCGCCGGATCTGGGCGCGCACCGCGACCTCCGCGCCCGATATCCGCACGCGTTCCGCGCCATCGAGGATGACCCGGCCGAGCGATCCCTGCGCCTGAAAGCCGACGAACAGGATCGTCGATTCGCGCCGCGCGAGATTATGCTTCAGATGGTGCCGGATGCGGCCCGCCTCGCACATGCCCGACGCGGCGAGAATGATCGCGCCGGTCAGGCTGTTGAGGCGGATCGATTCCGCGACGTCGCGGACGAAATGAAAGGCGCTGTCCTTGAAGACGTCGCCTGCCTCCAGGTCTTCGAGCGTGCCGGAATAGCGGGAGAAGACTCGCGTCGCGCGCTCGGCGAGCGGGGAGTCGATGAAGATGGGGATCGCCGGAATCCGCTTGGTGCGGATCAGCATCGCCATGTCGAGCAGCAGTTCCTGCGTCCGTTCGAGCGCAAAGACGGGAATGACGAGGTTGCCACCGCGCGCGAGCGCGCTCCCGATCTCGGCCTCCAATATGCTGCGCCGCTGTTCGAGCGTCAGATGCTCGCGCTTCCGGTCGCCATAGGTCGATTCGCAGATGACATGGTCGAACCCCGCCGGGCTCTCGGGCTCGGGATGGAAAGCCTTGTGCTCGGGGCCGAGGTCGCCCGAACAGAGGAGTCGGACGCCGCCAATTTCGAGTTCGACCGAAGCCGAACCCAGAATATGCCCCGCGTTCCAGAGGCGCGCGCGGACGCCCGCGACCGGTTCGAACCAGGCCCCGAGCGCCACCGGTCGGCTCTGCCGCCAGGCGGCGATCGCATCCGCCTCGGTATAAAGGGGCTCGAACGGCTTCTGCCCCGCACGGTCGCGGCGGCGGTTGCGCTGCGCCACCTCGCTTTCCTGAATCCGCCCCGCGTCGGCGAGCATGAACTCCAGAAGGTCGGAAGTCGGCCCGGTGCACCATATGTCGCCTTCGAAACCTTCGGCGACGAGGCGGGGCAGAAGGCCGCAATGATCGATATGGGCGTGGGTCAGTACGACGGCGTCGATCTGGCGGGGATTGAAGGCGAAGGGCCTGTGGTTGAGCGTCTCCAGCGTGCGCGATCCCTGGAACAGCCCGCAATCGACGAGCAGACGCCGTCCGTCGTGGCGCAATTCCATGCACGATCCGGTGACCGTGCCGGCGGCCCCGTGGAAGATGATCGAGACATTGTCGGCCATGACGCCTCCCCGAAAAGCACGGCTCATCGCCGGCTCCGGCGGCGACAATGGGCCTTTGCGGGCGTGCGCCGAATACGTACTGTCCCTTACTCACCCCATGCAGTGGCGGCGCTAGAAGATTCGCATGATCGGTCCGCCATCCGTTTTCGCCCGTTCGGCCGGCGCCGTGACGATCCTGATCGGCGCGATATTGCTGCCCTTATCGGCGGCGGCGCAGCCGGTCGCGGCCGATAGATCGGTGATCGGCGCGGCAGAGGCGCTGAAGCCCGGCGAATATCTGTGGGCGCCCGAAGTCGCGCCGCGCGGCCCGCTGCTGCTGATCGTCAGCCTGGCGACGCAGCGCGGCACCCTCTACCGGAACGGCATCCCGATCGCGATCACCACCGTCTCGACGGGAAAACCCGGCCATCGAACGCCGACCGGCGTCTTCACCATCCTCCAGCGCGAGGTCGAGCATTATTCGAACCTCTACGACCATGCCCCGATGCCATATATGCAGCGGCTGACGTGGGGCGGGGTTGCCCTTCATGGCGGGACATTGCCGGGCTATCCGGCGTCGCATGGCTGCATCCGCCTGCCGCACGCCTTTGCCAGGCTGCTCTATGGCGTGACGCGGCTGGGCATGACCGTGGTCGTCACCGACGAAGCCGCGATTTCCCGCGTTGCCCCGGGCGATCCGTTCGTCTGGGACGGCGCGCCGGGCAAGGGCGATGCGATCGACTGGCATCCCGAGCGCGCGCCCGCGGGGCCCGTGTCGGTCGTCGTCAGCGCTGCCGACCGGCGCGTCGTCGTGCTCCGCAATGGAACCGCGATCGGCTCCGCTCCCGTCCGCATTGACGGGAAAGTAAGCGGAACGTCCGTCTTCATGCGGCAGGGCGCCGGGAACGACTGGGTGCGGGTCGCATTGCCGGAAGCGATAGCGTCGCCGCGCACCGGGAGTTTTCGGGGCCGGATCCATATCGCATCCGACTTTCGCGCGCTTGTCGAACCTCTGCTCGAGCCCGGATCGAACGTCGTCATCACCGGCGACTCGCTTCGTTCCGGAAGCCCCTCCGTACCCTTCGTCATCGAGGGTGACGAAGGACCCCGCCGATAGGCGAAGGCCTAGGCCCCGGGACGAACCGCGGCCAAGGCCATTCCGTGGGCAGCGCGGCGCCGGGCCGGCGAGGCAGCGCCCGGCCGGCCCGGCGGACGTCAATCGCCGATCCGGATCTTGCGCACACGCTTGCGCGCCTCCGCATTCTTGCCGATCTCGAGCGTCAGCAGGCCGTTCCTGAACTTCGCCTTGACCTTCTCCTCATCGGCATCGGCGGGAAGCGCGATCTGGCGCTGGAAATGTCCGTGTCGCCGCTCGTTGATCAGACAGCCCTCGGCACGGCGTTCCGCGGCCTCATCCTTTTCGGCGGCGATCGTGAGCACGCCGTCGCCGATCTCGACGCTGACGTCCTTGTCGGTGAGTCCGGGCAGTTCGGCCGAAAGGCGATAGCTGCCGCCGGCATCGGTGAGTTCGATCGCCGGCTTCGGCATGACGAGGCGGGGCACGAAGCTCAGCAGGCTGCGGCCGGGCTTTCCGACCTCTTCGAAGAACCGGTCCACTTCGGCGCGGAACCAGTCGACGGCACCCGTTTCGGCGGGAGCGGGCGGGGTGGCGGTCGCACTTTCGGTGCGTGTCGGGGTCATGTCGTTCATGAACTGTCTCCTGTGCGAAGGGCTCCTCGCGCGATGACGGGGAGCCGGCGTCTCGCCGGAAGCGAGCGAGCCATGTCTAGGATCGTCGGGGGAGCGGCTGAATCGGGGAAGCTACGTAAGGTGGCCGCCTCGTCCGGCCCCTTACGGAATAATGCGAATAGGCCGGGTAAATCCCGCCCGCCACAGTGTGCGCACCTGGTTCGAGACCCGCGAAAGCCGGGAGGGCTTTCGGTCCCGTGTCGGCGCGGGACCGTCTCACGTCTCCGGGCCGTCGCGGCTCCGACCAGGCGGTCCCCTCTGCGATCCGGGCATCATCGGATGCCGGACGCGCAGATCGGGACGCGGCACCGCGGGGAGCCGATCGCGACCCGGTCCCTCGCGGCGCCGCTGGCCATGTCGAGGGCCCAATGGATGCCATCCCCCCTGAAACTCGAGGAGACGAACGATGATGAAGAAAACCGACAGCCAACTGCAACGCGACGTGATGGACGAACTCGAATGGGAACCGGCCGTCGATCATGCCGATATCGGCGTCGCCGTGACCGACGGCGTCGTCACCCTCTCCGGCTATGTGAAAAGCTATCCCGAGAAGGTTGCCGCCGAAAAGGCGACGCGCCGCGTCGCCGGGGTGCGGGCGATCGCCGAGGAGATCAAGGTCCGCTTCGCCGCCGAGCTCAGGACCGCCGACCATGAGATCGCGAAGCGTATCCTGGATACCATCGCCTGGAGCGTCTCGATCCCCGACGACAAGATCAAGGTGAAGGTCGAGCAGGGCTGGGTCACGCTCAGCGGCACTGTCGACTGGCATTTCCAGAGCCGCGAAGCCCAGCGGGCCGCCGGCCGCGTCTCGGGCGTCGCCGGCGTATCGAACCTGATCGAGGTCAAGCAGCTTCCGACCCCGTCCGACGTCAAGAGCCGGATCGTGTCGGCGTTCAAGCGTCAGGCCGATCTCGACTCCGCCGCGGTGACGGTGACGACCGAGGGCGGGACGGTGAAGCTGAGCGGCAAGGTCCGCGCCTGGAACGAGCGCGGGATCGCCGAACGCGCCGCCTGGTCGGCGCCCGGCGTGACGCGCGTCGAGGATCATATCAGCGTCGCCTTCTGACCACGGCCCTCCAGGGCCTGCCGCGGCCGCTCTGGATCGGGGCGGCCGCTTCGCATCCGTATCATTGCGCATATCGGGCGATGCCGCCGCCCCCTAGCCTTCACGGAACGAAGGAGACGGCCGATGAGGAATATTCTGTTGCTGGTGCACCATGACGACGGCCAGGAAGCCCGCCTGCAGGCGGCGCTCGACATCACGCGCGCGCTCGGCGGCCACCTCGTCTGCCTCGACGTGACGCCCTATCCGGTCATCGCGGGCGATGTGTTCATGGGATATGGCGAGGCGACGGTGGTCGTCGACGAGCGCGAACGCGAGGCACAGAACAAGGCGGCGCTGACCGACCGGCTGTCGCGCGAGGATGTGAGCTGGAGCTGGATCGATGTGATGGACGAGATGGCGAACGCCGTCCTCGACGCCGCCGATCTGGCCGATCTCATCATCCTCAATCGCGCCCTCGACGGCTACCCGCTTCCCGACATGCGCGACATCACGAGCCGCATCGTCGCGCGCACCAATGCGGCGGTTCTCGCGGTTCCGGAAACGCTCGAGCGTTTCGCGTTCGACCGCGCGCTGATCGCATGGGACGGCGGACGATCGGCGGCCTCGGCGGTGCGGGCGGCGGTCCCGCTGCTCGCGCTCGCGGGCGACGTCGAGATTTTCACGGCCCGCGAAGACGATATGCGCATCGATCCCGAGCAGGCGGCCGCCTATCTGTCCCGCCACGGCATTCATGCCGGGATCAAGCTGGTCGACAGGGGACGCAGCCGCCCCGACACGCTGATCGCCGGCGAAGGAGAGGCGTGGCGCGCCGACTATATCGTGATGGGCGCCTATGGCCGCGGGCGGTTGATGGAGACATTCGGCGGCGTGACCAAGCGCATGCTGCAGGACAGCAGGCTGCCGCTCCTCCTGGGGCATTGAGCGGCGGACACCGGCCATCGGGCGCACGCTCCCTTCGGGGTATTACGTAGCGACCCGGCGATCCTCGTGCGGCAAAGGCATTGCTGGGGGCCAGACAATGTCCAGGGAATATCAGGACGATATAAAGGCGCCGCCGCGGATTCTGATCGTCGAGGACGATCCGGGCGCGCGCCGGTCGCTGCTGCTGCTTTTGAAGGGGAGGGGGTTCGACGCGGTGGCCTATCCGACCGCGATGCAGGCGCTGGTCGATGCCGTGGCGCATCCGCCCGCCTGCCTCGTCGCCGATTATCGCCTCGTCGAAGAGGATGGCATCGCGTTGCTGGGACGGATGCGCGGCGACGGCTGGGCCGGGCCGGCCATCCTGATCTCCGCCTTCGGATCGGAGCGGTTGTCGCGCCAGGCCGCGGCGGCGGGCTTCACGCTGATATTCGAAAAGCCGCTGCGCGAGCATGCGCTGGTCGATGCGATAAGGCGGCTTACCTGCGATCCGGCGGCGGATTGAAGCGACGGGGGCTTGCTGGCCTGCCCCCGTCGGACGACGCGTGTCAGGCCGCCTTCTTCCAGTTCGGTTCGAGCGTCACGTGCGGTGGGCATTCGGCGATCCGGCCGACGGGGAGGCCCGCAAGCTCGCTGGCGAAGCCGTGGTTCACGTCGCGGTGGTGGGCTTCGTCGGCGCGCACGACCAGCACCACGTCGCGAAGCGTCGCGTCGTCGGGCAGACCCCAATATTGCCTGGCGATCGCGGGTGCCGGGACGTTGGGACTGCGCCCCTCGTCGATCTCGGCCAGGTAGTGCGTATAGCTGATCACCGCCTCTTCCTCGAAATAGCCGACCACGCGGTGCGCCGTCTTCGAACTGACGAGATAGAGCGCGAAGAAGCAGAGGTAGAACACCCACTGGACGCCGATGATCACCGCCCGCTCGAACAGCGTCGGCTTGGAGATTTCGATGAACGTCATCAGGTGCATGCGTTCATTCTCGGCCTCGTCCATCAGCGTCTTGATCCAGCCCTTGTCGTCGCACATGCGGCGGAGGCAGGCGAGGTGGTTGATCGTCGCGCCGACCATGCCGGGCACCGCGGCGACCGTTTCGAGCACGACCGCGCGGTGGCCGTAGCGCTCGGCGAAGAAGGTGTCGGCGCACCAGCGGAGCGCCTTGGTGAAGCCATAGGCGATCCGGTCAGAGAAGCCCTGCGGCTTGTGATGAACGCCAAGATCGATGAAAGGTACGGACATTGGAATATCTCCACGGGACGGCGCGGGGGTTGCGATGCCGTCGATGGAGGCCGATTTAGGGACTGTGTCGGATCGCGAACATTCGGATGATGCCCCTAGCGTGCATCCCCTAGGGGATTTCCCGGAGGCGCAGCGGGCGCGCTTCACGAGCCGTTTCCTTCCGCGCCTTTCGGCCGCGGCGGGATTCGCGGTCGCGCTGTTCTTCCTCGCTGGCGGCGTCGGGGTGCGCCTGATGTTCGCCGATGTGCTGGGGCCGCGCGCGACTTTCATCTTCTTCGTTCCCGGCGTCGTCGTCGCGGGCGCGCTGTCGGGGCTTCGCGCCGGCGCTTTCGCCGCGCTCGCGGGGGCGGCGGCGGGGCTGTGGTGCGATGCGCAGGCGGGGCCGGTCGAAGGCGGCAGCCTGATCGCGGCGGGCGCCTTCGTCGCGATCTCGCTCGCGATCGCGACCGGCGGCGAATGGTTCCAGCGCGCGCGGATCGAAACCGAGGCCGCCGCGGCGGGGCTCGCCAACCGCGAGGCGCATCTGCGGTCGGTCCTCGAAACGGTTCCCGACGCCATCGTCGTGATCGACGAGGCGGGCCAGATCCGCGATTTCAGTCCGGCGGCCGAGCGAATGTTCGGCCGGCCGGCCGGCGAGGCGGTCGGGCGCAACGTCCGCATGCTGATGCCCGAACCCTATCGCAGCGCGCACGACGGCTATCTGGAGCGCTATTACCGGACGGGCGAGAAGCGCATCATCGGCAAGGGCCGGGTCGTCGTCGGCCAGCGGCGCGACGGCGCGACCTTTCCGATCGAGCTGTCGGTCGGCGAAATCCGGGCGGGCGGCGAGCGGCATTTCACCGGCTTCATCCGCGACCTGACCGAGCGCCAGAAGGCCGAGGCGCGGCTACAGGAGCTTCAGGGCGAACTCGTCCACGTCTCGCGGCTCACCAGCCTCGGCGAGATGGCGTCGGCGATCGCGCACGAGATCAACCAGCCGCTTTCGGCGATCGCGAACTACCTCAAGGGCAGCCGCATGCTGCTCGGGCGCGAGGAGGTGCCGCGCGAGCGGGTGGCCGAAGCGGTCGAGCGTGCGGCGGCCGAGGCGCTGCGTGCGGGCGACATCATCCGGCGCCTGCGCGAATTCGTGGCGCGCGGCGAGACCGAGCGGACGGTCGAAAGCCTGCCCAAGCTGGTCGAGGAAGCGAGCGCGCTCGCGCTGGTGGGCGCCCGCGAACATGATATTCGCGTCCGCTTCGTCTTCGATCCCGCAGTCGAACTCGTGCTCGCCGACAAGGTGCAGATTCAGCAGGTGGTGCTCAACCTGGTGCGCAATGCCGTCGACGCGCTCGCGGAATCGGGGCGGGCACCGCGCGAGTTGGAGGTGCGGATCGACCGCGAGGGCGAAATGGCGCGCGTCGACGTGACCGACAATGGACCGGGTATCGCCCCCGATATCGCGGCGCGGCTGTTCCAGCCCTTCATCACCAGCAAGCGCACCGGGATGGGGGTGGGCCTCTCCATCTCGCGCACGATCGTCGAGGCGCATGGCGGCAAGATCTGGGCCGGGGAAGCTTCCGGCGGCGGCGCGCGTTTCAGCTTCACGTTGCAGATGGTGGACAGGAAGGAACTGGAAGATGGCGAGTGAACCGATCGTCTATGTGATCGACGATGACGACGGCGTTCGCGGCTCGCTCGAATTCCTGCTCGATTGCGCGGGCCTGCGCGTTCGCGGCTTCGCATCGGCCGATGCCTTCCTGAAGGCGTCGCCGCCGCTCGACGGTGCGTGCGTGGTCACTGACGTCCGCATGCCCGGAACCACCGGCATCGAATTGCTGGAGGCGCTGCACGCGCGCGGCGGCGCCCCCGCCGTGATCGTGGTCACCGGCCATGCCGATGTTCCGCTGGCGATCCAGGCGATGAAGGCGGGAGCAGTCGATTTCATCGAAAAGCCGTTCGACGACGAGGTCATCCTGTCGGCGATCCGCCGGGCGATCAGCGACCGGGCGGCCGACGCCGAGGCGCGGGCCGAGCGGAATGCGATCGCCGGCCGGATCGCGACGCTGTCGACGCGCGAGCGCCAGATCATGGATCGCCTTATCGAGGGACAGGCGAACAAGGCCATCGCCTTCGATCTGGGAATCAGCGCGCGGACGGTCGAGGTCTATCGGGCGAATGCGATGATGAAGATGCAGGCGAAGACCCTGTCCGACCTCGTCCGCATGGCGACGATCGCGCGGGTCGGCGGGGTCTAAGAGAACGCGCTGAAGCGACGTGCGCTAGGCCGCGTGGACAAATTTCCATGTCTGAAAGCGACCGATAAGCGACGCCAGCAGGATCGTCACCCCGGACTTGATCCGGGGTCCATTCGCGCTGCGCTGAGAGAATGGATTCCGGATCAAGTCCGGAATGACGAAGATAGGAGATGTCTGGTTGCGACCGATAGACGACGATCAGCATTTCATAATCTTGTCATTCCCGCGAAAGCGGGAACCCAGGGCGTGCGTCGGCTGACCCAACCCCTGGGTTCCCGCTTTCGCGGGAATGACAAAGGTAGAGGAATGACCGCTTCCCACCCCAAATCAGACATTCCGGCGCGGCTTGAATTTGTCCACGCGGCCTAGGGTATCGTGCCTTCTGAATCGTTTGCCCGGAGCTTGCCGAAGGGCGGTCTTTCTTTCGAGGACGCAAGAAAAAGGACGGTGCTTCGACAAGCTCAGCACGAACGGCAGAAAGGATGATGCAGATTCAACGCACGATGCTTTGGGCGAATGCGCCCGGTCACGTGGGCATCGCAGGCAGTCGCCCTATTGGCCGACGCGGCCGGTCGACCATGTCGCCAGCGTTTCGCCGCTGACCGGATTGGCGATGCGGACCGATTCGATGCGGACGTCGATCGCGCAGATCGGGCGCTGCTCGGTCCCGGCGGGCTGTACGCACCGGATCGGCGCGGACGCGCCGGGGTTCGCGATGCGCCCCGACACCAGCAGCCGGAACCCGCGCGAGCCGTCGAAACGCTCCTTCGGTACGCGCTGGACGATCTCGTAGGGCCGGCCGCCGCGGTGAAGATCGCGATCCGCCTCGTTGCCCGCGAACTGCGCGATGGCGAGCGTCTGGCCGGGCAGCGTCACGGGCTCGACGCCGCGCGCCATCGCCCGATCGCCGCGTAGCGGGCAGTCCGGGCTGCTCATCCACGGGCGGCTGATCCAGAATCCTTCGGCGACCTCGGCATCCGCCGGGCCGGACGATCCCCAGTCGCCGCCCTTCCACGTCTCGGACCGGACCGAGATGCGCAATATCTGTTCGCCCTCGTCGTAGCTCCAGCGCATCGGCAGGCCGCTGTCGGCATCGGCCGGACCGCCGCAGCCGAAGGGCAGGGTGAGGTCGAAGGCACGGCCGGCGGCATCGGTGACCGCCTTCGGTGCCGCCTGGCCGGAGGCGAAGGCGTCCGCCGCCTGCTGCGCCAGCGCGAGCAGATCGCCGCGTTCGAGCGTCTTCACGACCGGCTTCGGCGCCGGCGTGGGGGCGGGCGCGACCGGGGCCGGTGCCTTGGGGGCCGGTGCGGTGACCCGGCCGAGGAAGAATCCGCTGCCGCCGATCGCGATGATGGCGGCGAACCCGGCGGCAATGGCGAGCCGGCTCGTTCTGACGCTGGGTTCCTGCATCGGACTTGGATAGCAAATCCTCGCTCATCCTCCAGACCCAAATGGATATTTTTTCACGAAGCGATTGACAGGGGGACGCTGGCGATTGACGCAGGGGCGATGTCGGTGGACCAAGTTCTGACCCTGCTCGTCCTCGCGGCGGTGGTTGCGGCCCTCATCTGGGACAAGGTGCGCGCCGACGTGGTGGCCCTGACCGGCGCGGCCGTCCTGCTGATGACCGGCGTCGTGCGGCCGGTCGACGTGCAGGGGGCTTTCGCCAGCCCGGCGATCATCGCGCTGGCATCGCTGTTCGTCATCGCCTACGCGCTCGAACTCTCGGGGCTGCTCGACCGGGCGATCGCGGGGGCCGTCGCGCTGTGCCGGCGGATGGGGGCGACGGGGCTGTGGCTGCTGTTGTCGATGATCGGCAGCGTGTCCTGCTTTCTCAATTCGACCCCGATCGTCGTGCTGGGCGCGCCGGTCATCCGCGACGTCGCGACGACGCTGCGCCTGTCGCCCAAGCGCTTCCTGATCCCGCTGTCGTACATCACCATCCTGACGGGCTGCTGCACGTTGATCGGGACGTCGACCAACCTGCTGGTCGACGACATGGCAAGCCTGGCCGGGCAGGCGCGCTTCGGCATCTTCGAGATCACGCCCGTCGGGCTGCCGATGGCGCTGATCGGCGGCCTCTACCTCTTCCTGTTCAGCGGCCGGCTGCTCGGCGGCAAGCACGAGGCGGACGAGCGCGCGGGCGACGCGCCCGAAATCGACCAGGCGCATATCGCCAACGCCCAGGTCGGCGACGCCTCGCTGTTCGCGCAGGAACGGCCGTTCCGCCCGCTCAAGGCCGCGATCTCGCTGGCGATCTTCGTGGCAGCGGTGGCGCTGGCGACCGCCGGCGTCGCGCCGATCGCGGCGACGGCGTTCGCGGGCGCGGTGCTGCTGATCCTGCTGCGCGTGATCAGCGCCGACGAGGCCTATAGCGGCCTGAAGCCCGAGATATTGATCCTGATCGCCGGCATGGTGGTGATCGGCATCGCGATGGAGAAGAGCGGGCTCGCCGCCGCGGCCTCCGAGCGGCTGATCTCGGGCGTTCACGGGCTGAACCCGCTGGCGGCGCTGATCATCCTCTATCTGGTGACGATGGTGCTGACCGAACTGCTGTCCAACGCGACGGTGGCGGTGCTCGTGACGCCGGTGTCGGTCGCGCTCGCCGAAAGCCTTTCGGTCAGCCCGCGGCCGTTCCTCGTCGCCGTGATGATGGCCGCGAGCGCCGCCTTCGCGACGCCCTTCGGCTATCAGACCAACGTCATCGTCTACCAGATGGGCGGCTATCGCTATCTCGATTTCGTGCGCATCGGCCTGCCGCTCAACCTCATCACCTTCGTGGTCGCAATCGCTTCGATCCGGTTCTTCTTTCCCTTCTGACTCCGGGCCTCGACCGCACCCGCAACCTGCGACGCGCATGGGCGTTGAAGGCGGGGGCGGCTTGGCAACGGAGAGCAGACAATGTCGGTCGATGCGGTATTCACGAAGATCGCCTCGCGATGCGCCCATATCATGGGGCAGCCGCAGACGTTCATGATCGCCATGGCGCTGGTCGTGATCTGGGCCGCAAGCGGCCCCGTGCTCCACTATTCGGACACCTGGCAACTGATCGTGAACACCGCGACGACGGTGCTGACTTTCCTTGCCGTCTTCCTGATCCAGAACAGCCAGAATCGCGACGGCGCCGCGATGCAGGCCAAACTCGACGAGATATTGCGATCGCTCGAAAAGGCGCGCGAGCAGTTCGTCGGGATCGAACATCTGACCGACGCGCAGATCGAGGAGATCCGGCACGCGCTGGAAAAGGATATAGAGGCTGGCGACAGCAGGAACCGCACCACGATCCCCTCGGTCGAGCGCCTGTTGCAGCGCTATTGATCCCGCGACGAGCGGCGAAGCGAACGGACGTGGAGAGCGAAGATGCGCCTGCTGAAAGACAATAGCCTGACCCTCGTTCTGCTGCTGCTGTTCGCCGCGAGCATCGTCGGCCAGTGGCTTGCCGGCTGGCACGTCGCGATCGAGGATGCCGCCCGTCATGGCGCGGTCGCTCCGTCGCTTCTGTTCTATACGATCAGTCCCGAATTCCTCTCGTCGGTCTTCGAGAATTGGGAGAGCGAGTTCCTCCAGATGTCGGCCTATGTCGTGCTGACCGCCATATTGATCCAGCGCGGCTCCGCGGAATCGAAGGACCCCGACAGCCCGCCACGCGATGTCGATCTGGCCGTGCAGGCGATGAAGCCGGGCGCCCCCGCGATCCTGCGCAAGGGCCGGCTGGCGCGCGCTCTCTATGCCCGGTCGCTCGGGATCGTCCTCTTCATCCTCTTCCTGCTATCCTTCCTCATGCACTGGACCCAGAGCGCGAAGGCCGCGGCGCAGGAGGCGGCAGAGCATGGAGAGGCCGCGCTGTCGACGATCGCCTATCTCGGCGACCCGCAGCTCTGGTTCGAATCCTTCCAGAACTGGCAGAGCGAGTTCCTGTCGACCGCCGTCCTCGTCGTGCTCTCGATCTTCCTGCGCCAGCGCGAATCGCCCGAATCGAAACCGGTCGCCGCACCGCACGCGCACACCGGCGCCGAGTGATCGCCGCCGGGGCGCGGGCGAAGGCGACCGATCAGTAGGCGGGCGGGTCGCTTGCCGGAAAGGATTCGTCGACGGCCTGATCGACCTTGCTCCAATCGCGGCGCGTTTTATCGCGCATGCCCTCGGGCCCGGCGGAGCGGGTCTGGTCGAAATTCTCGGGGTCGGTCTCGTTGTCGCAGAAGGCGGCCGAATGCTCTTCGCTCTTGGCGGGTTCGGCCGCCTTGGGCCGCCGGGCGAACCAGAAAAGCGCTCCCACGGCGAGAGCGCCGATCATTTTGACAGATGTCCGTATCATGTGTCGTTCCTCTTCCACGGAGGCAACGGCGGATCGGACACAAGGTTGCGCCGATCCCCACGCCTCGTCGGATTATCGGGGCGCTGCGTGTCCTGCACGGTCTCGTCGCGGCGCGGCGCGGAGAACGGAACGTGGATTGCGGCAATCGAACCCCAGGGGAGGCATTCGGCGACCGGCCGTCCGTCGATCCGCGTTTCGAACGCGGCGCCCTGCGGGTCGAGCGCCATCAGCCGTCCCTCGCGCCATTCGGGCTCGGCCTCCGCCCTGCTCAGATACCGGACCAGCGGCGGGCGGGCGCGATCGCCGGCCAGCAGGCGTCCCAGAAATTGCAGCATGCCGTCTCCCTTCGAGGCTGCGCCTCATGGCCTATCGCGGCAGCGCGGTTTCGGTCCGGCAGGCGCGCGCCGCGCTTGTCACCAGCGCCAGCGCCGCCATCACCGCATGGTCCAGCACGCGTTCGCGCCCCAGGTCACCGAAATGGCATGTCTGTTGCGCCAGCCCGGTCCGGCCGCTCGCGCAGGCGAGATAGACGAGACCCACTTCCTCATCCTTCTGCTGCGGCCCGCAAAAGCCGGTCACGGCAATCGCGATGTCGGCGCCGCTGCGCTCGAGCGCGCCGGTCGCCAGTCCTTCGGCAACCTCGGCATTGACGGCTTCGCAGCGGGCGACGTCGGCGGGCGGAACCCCCAGCATCTCGGTCTTGGACTGCGCCGAATAGACGACGAAGCCGCGATCGAGATGCGGGCCCAGGCCGGGATCGCTCGCCAGCAGCGCGGCGAGCTGGCCGCCGGTACAGCTTTCCGCAGTCGCGATGCGGAGATCGCTGCCGGCGAGAGCCGCCGCCAGTTCCGTCTTGCGAACCTCCATCTCGGGATGTGGTGATGCGCCCATCGCGCGTCACATCGCGGCGAGAATATGGGTGGCATCGGTATCGGTCCTGTCGGTCACATCGGCCTCCATCGTCGGCCCGCCCGCGAGAGCGAAACGACGGGGCGGGGGCCATGGTTGCGCGCGCCGTTCCTTTTTGGCGGGGCGAGATTGACGAAGAGGGGATTCGCCGCGGCGGCGTCTTGTCACGCCATCGCCCGTCTTATAGGATGCAGCAGATAAATAGATGCGATTTACGATTGAAAGAAAAATTGTTGATGGATGTCGGCGTCGCCCGCACCTTTCTGGAAATCGTGAAAACCGGCAGCTTTGTCGGTGCGGCGGCCGATCTCGGCCTCACGCAGACGGCGGTCAGCGCGCGGGTCCGGGGGCTGGAGGCGCAGCTTGGCCGGCCCTTGTTCGTCCGCAACAAGGCGGGCGCGCGCCTGACCCCGGCGGGCGAGCAGTTCCTGCGCTTCGCGACGACGATGGTTCAGGTGTGGGATCGCGCGCAACAGGCGGTGGCGCTGCCGCCCGGACGGCACACGGTGGTGACGATCGGCGCGGAACTCAGCCTGTGGAGTCCGCTTCTGCGCCATTGGCTGATCTGGATGCGCCGCGAATGCCCCGACATCGCCGTCAGTACCTCGATCGACGCCTCCGACCGGCTGCTCGACCGCGTGCAGGACGGGTCGCTCGACATCGCCGTACTCTATGCCGCGCCGCGCCTGCCCGGCGTCGTTGCCGAACTGCTGTTCGAGGAGAAACTGGTGCTCGTCCGCACCGCGCCGGTCGACCGCCCGCTCGCGGCCGACGATCATGTGCGCATCGACTGGGGGCCGGACTTCGCCGCCGGCTATCAGGCCGCCTTTCCCGACCAGCCCAATGCGGTCGTGTCGATCGACTATGGGCCGCTGGCGCTCGATTATATCCTCGCGACGGGCGGCAGCGGCTATTTCCGCGAAGGTTTCATCCAGTCGCATATCGAGCAGGGGCGGCTCGCGCGGGTGCCCGACAGCCCCGAATTTTCCTATTCGGCCTATGCCGTCCATTCGGCGACCGCCGATGCGGGGGTGATCGAGCGCGCGCGGCGCGGCCTGCATGCGGCGGCGGCGGCATGAGCGACGAACGCGCCTCGCCCGTCTGCTACGGTGCCGAAGCCGACGACGTCTATATGGGCTATGCGTCGCGCGAGGAGATACTGGCAGCGCTCAACGAATTGCTCGAGGCCGAACGCGCCGGAGCGCGCGTCGCGTTGGCGAGCGTCGGCGACGCCACCGGGCCCGAACATGCCGCGATGATGCGCGTCGTTCGCGCCGACGAAGCCCGCTGGTGCGCGATGCTCTCGCGCCAGATCCGGCGGCTCGGCGGCACGCCGTCGCGCCGGTGCGGCGCCTTTCACGGCAAGGCGATGGCGATCACGGACCCTGTCGAGCGGCTCGCCTTCCTCAATCGCGGTCAGGCTTGGGTGGTGCGCAAGCTCGCCGACCTGACGCGGCGGGTGCGCGACGATGCGCTCCACGCCGACCTGCGCCGCATGGCCGACAGCCATGTGGTGAATATCGACAGCGCCGCGGCCTTTCTAGACCGGGTGCGCCCGTCGGAGCACGGGGAATAGGAAGCGCTTCATCGCGATGCGGCCACACGGAAGGATATGGGAATGACGGAGCGGGCAGAGGGCTTGCGGCCAGAGACGATCGCGGCCGCGCACGGCGTCGCAAGCGACGCGGCGTTCGGAGCGATCGCGCCGCCGCTTTACCTGTCGAGCACATACGAGTTCGCGGGGTTCGAGCAGCCGCGCGCCTATGATTACGGCCGCGCCGCCAATCCGACCCGCGACCTGCTGGCGACCGCGCTGGCAAAGCTCGAAGGCGGCGCGGGCGCGATCCTGACGGCGAGCGGGATGGCGGCGCTCGACCTGATCGTGTCGCGGCTTCCCGCCGGCGCCGTCGTGATCGCTCCGCACGATTGCTATGGCGGGACGATGCGCCTCCTCAAGGCGCGCGAGCAACTCGGGCAAGTGTCGCTGCGGCTCGTCGACCAGCGCGACGGGGATGCCGTGGCGGCGGCGCTGTCGGGCGCGCCCGCGCTGATGCTCATCGAAACCCCGAGCAACCCGCTACTCCGCGTCGTCGACATCGCCTCGCTGGCGGCGCGGGCGAAGGCGGCGGGGGCGGCGGTCGCGGTCGACAACACCTTCCTGTCGCCGGCGCTCCAGCGGCCGCTCGCGCTCGGCGCCGATTATGTCATTCACTCGACCACCAAATATCTGAACGGCCATTCGGACGTGATCGGCGGCGCGGTCGTCGCCGCCGACGCCGAACAGGCCGCCAGCCTGTCGCAATGGGCGAATATCGTCGGATGCGGCGGATCGCCCTTCGACGCATGGCTGACGCTGCGCGGCCTGCGCACGCTGTTCCCGCGCATGCGCCAGCAACAGGCGAACGCGATGGCGATCGCCCGGATGCTGAGCGACCATCCGGCGGTATCCGCGGTCCATTATCCGGGGCTGGAAACGCATCCCGACCACGCGCTAGCGGCGCGCCAGCAGCAGGGGTTCGGCGCGATGCTCAGCTTCGACCTGGCGGGCGGCGCCGCGGCGGCGAAGCGGCTGGTCGCGGCGCTGCGCGTCTTCACCTTTGCCGAATCGCTCGGCGGCGTCGAAAGCCTGATCGTCCATCCCGCGACGATGACGCACGCCGACATGGGCGACGATGCGCGGCGCGTGGCCGGGATCGGCGAAGGCCTGCTGCGCGTGTCGGTCGGGATCGAGGCCGAGCACGACCTGATCGAGGATATGAAGGCGGGGCTGGCGGTCTGCTGACACCGCCGCCATCCGGTTTGACATCGCCCAATTCCGTTCGTGTCGAGCGAAGTCGAGACATCCATTGACCTTACATCCTGCCGATGGATGGCCGTGCTTTAGACTCCGATGACTTTGGATTGGCCCACTTCGTCATTCCGAGCCGAGCGAAGCAATCCCGGGCGGTTTATGCCTGCTCTGGGTTGCCGCGCGGCTCTGCCGCTCGCAATGACGGGGCCGTCTGATGTCATCATGGTCCAAGCCGGAATCTCAGTGAAAGCGGCGCACGCCGGTCCGGCTGTCGTTCTCGATCGCCAGGACGATGCCGACGCAGGTCATGATCGTCAGCATCGACGACCCGCCATAGGAAAAGAGCGGCAGCGGGATGCCGACGACCGGTGCAAGGCCCATCACCATCATCAGGTTGATCGCGATGTAGAAGAAGATCGTCATGGTCAGCCCGGTCGCGACCAGTTGTCCGAAGCGGGTGCGCGCATTCATCGCGACGCGCGTCGACCAGCGCAGCAGCAGGAAGAAACCGAACATCAGCGCCAGCCCGCCGATCAGCCCCCATTCCTCCGCCATCGTCGCGAAGATGAAGTCGGTATGGCCTTCGGGCAGATAGTCGAGATGGCTCTGCGACCCATTGAGGAATCCCTTGCCGCTGATTCCGCCCGACCCGATCGCGATCTTCGACTGGCTGATGTGATAGCCGGCGCCCAGCGGGTCGCTTTCGGGGTCGAGAAAGATCAGCACCCGTTTCTGCTGATAGTCGTGCAGCATGGAAAAGAGGATGGGCAGGGCGGCGGCGCCCGCGATCACGGCGCTGCCGAACCACCAGAGCGGCAGGCCGGCGACGAACATCACGATCGCGCCGCTCGCGCAGATGGCGAGCGCGGTGCCGAGGTCGGGCTGCAGCATCACCAGCGCGGCGGGGATGCCGATCATCACCAGCGCGGGCCACAGCGCGGTCCAGCTTCGCGTCTCGCCGGGCGGCAGCTGGGTATAGAAGCGCGCGAGCGCGAGGACGATCGCGACCTTCATCAACTCGGACGGCTGAAGGTTCATGAAGCCGAGGTTGAGCCAGCGCTGGCTGCCGCCGCCGACGAAGCCGAGCAGTTCGACCGCGACCAGCAGCACCGCGACCCCCAGATAGCCGAGGTAGGAGAAATCCTCGAAGAAGCGGAGGGGAATGCGCCCTATGGCCAGCGCCATCGTCAGGAAGATGGCGAAGCGGGTGCCCTGCTGCAACGCCCAGGGCGATGCGTTGCCGCCCGCCGCCGAATAGAGGACGAGCAGCCCGAAACCGGTGATCGCGGACAGCAGGGCGATGAGCTTCCACGGAATGCGCTGGATCGCTGGCGGAACCGGGATCATCGCGGCGCTCCCGGTTCGGGGTCGCTCGACGCGCCCGCTTTCCACGCCGCATAGTCGCGGTTCATGCGCTCGGTGATCGTGCCGCCCCAGCCGGCCTCGAAGCCTTCGAGCGCCGCCATCGCCTTTTCGCGGTCGTAGAGGAAGGTGAAGATGTCCTTCGCCACCGGCGCCGCGGCGCGCGATCCGCCCATGCCGTGCTCGATCACCACCGACGCGGCATAGCGGGGATTGTTGACCGGCGCGAAGCAGACGAACAGGCCGTGGTCGCGATATTTCCACGTCCCGCCCTTGCCGTTGCCGCCCGAGGCGAGCCCGCGCACCTGCGCGGTGCCGGTCTTGCCCGCCATCGCGATGCCGTCGAGCGGCAGGCGGCTGCGCACCGCGGTGCCGGGACCGTTGACGACGCGGTTCATGCCTTCGCGCGCGACCGCCAGATGCTCTTCGGCGAAGGGCAGCGGCTTGTTCTCGAACTGGCGGTTGATCAGGCGCGGATAGAGCGCACGGCCCGAAGCGATGCGCGCCGCCATCACCGCGAGCTGAAGCGGGTTGGCGAGTACATAGCCCTGGCCGATCACCGCGTTGAGCGAATCCGACGCGCTCCATTCGCGGTGATATTTGCGCATCTTCCATTCGCTGTCGGGAATGGTGCCGTATCGCTGCGCGCTGCCCGCGAGCTGATATTCCTCGCCCAATCCCAGCAGGCGCGCGGTCGGCGCGATCGCGTCATAGCCGAGCCGGTGGCCGAGCCAGTAGAAATAGCTGTTGCAGCTTTTTTCGATCGCGGTCGGCATGTCGATCGTGCCGTGCCGGCCTAGGCAGCGGAAGAAGCGGCTGCCGAGCCGGTAGCCGCCGATGCACGTGTGCTTCTCGCCCGGGTCGACGCCATGTTCCATCGCCGCGATCGCCGCCATCGGCTTCAGCGTCGATCCCGGCGGATAGAGGCCGCGCGTCGCCTTGTTGATCAGCGGCTGGTGATCGTCGGCGCGCAGCCAGGCATATTCCGAATTGCTGATCCCGTCCGAAAAGCTGTTCGGGTCGAAGCTGGGCATCGACACGAAGGAGAGGATGTCGCCGTTCAGGCAGTCGATGACGATCGCCGCCCCCGATTCGCGCCCCATCCGCCGCGCGACATATTCCTGCAGGTCGGCGTCGATCGTCAGGTGGACCGTCTTGCCCTGCACGTCGGGCTGGGTGCTGAGGTCGCGGACGACCTTGCCGCGCGCCGTCACCTCGACGCGCCGCGCGCCGGGCTTGCCCTTCAGCACGTCCTCGAAATATTTCTCCAGCCCGTCCTTGCCGATCTTGAACCCCGGCGTGATGTAGAGCGGGTTCTTCGCCTTTTCATATTCCTCGGCATTCGGGGCGCCGACATAGCCGATCAGATGGCCGACCGCCGCGCCGGTCGGATAGTTGCGGGCAAAGCCGCGCGCGGGGGCGATGCCCGACAGGTCGGGCAGGCGGACGAGCACCGCGCTATAGTCCTGTTCGGTGACGTCTTCCGCCACCGCCACCGGCTGAAAGCCCGATGCGGCCTTCAGGTCGCGCTCGATCCGATCCATCGCGTCGCCGTCGAGGCGCAGCAAAGTGCGAAGCTGGCCGAGCACCAGATCCTTGTTGTGCAGCCGGTCGGGGATGATGTCGATGCGCAGGCTGACGCGGTTGTTGGCGAGCGCCTTGCCGTGGCGATCGACGATCCAGCCGCGGCGCGGCGGGACGAGCGTCAGGTTGACGCGGTTGCTTTCCGATTCGAGCACATAGCGGTCGTTGTCGACGACCGAGATATAGGCCATGCGCGTCGCGAGGGCGGCGCCCACGGCCATCTGCCCGCCGCCGACCAGCAGCGTGCGCCGCGTGAAGGTCATTCCCCTCCAGGCTTCGGTGATCGGCATCGTCTGACGCGGATTTTTGCGGCGCATGGGGAGTTATCGGCGTTTCAGGCGGAAATTGTCAAACGCGCCGGTCAGGCGCAGGAACAGCGGCACGAGCAGCGCCGAGACGATGATCTGCGGCACGACGAGGCCCAGCAGGTGCCCCGCCGGCGCGTGCGGGTGCGCGATCAGCGCCGCCGCCGCCTGGACCGCGGCGGCGAGCAGCGCGGCGATGCCCCAGTCGTGAAAGAAGCCGCGCCAATAGATGCGCTGCGAGAAATAATGGATCGCGATGCTGGCGAGCGTCCACAGGCCGATCGCGGTGCCGATCGGCGCGCCGCTGAACAGATCGTCCCACAGGCCGAGCGGCAGGCCGATCCACACCGGCCACATCTCGGTGCGCAGCAATTGCCAGCACAGGAAGAAGAGCAGCCCCATCGGGGGAAGCACGGGCGAGCTGGCGACGAGCGGCAGCATCAGCGGCAGCGCCGAGGCGAGCATCACGCTCGCGATCGGCACGATCCGCATCCGCCAGAGCGACGCCGGCTCGCCGAGGCGCGGTCCGGCGCGGTTCATGGCGTTCCGGCGGGGGGCGCCGCGGGCGCCGCCCGCGCTTCCAGATTGTCGGGGGTATAGGGCCGCAACACCGCGACCGCATCGACCTTCGCCGGGTCGGCGAGCGGCCGCGCGAGCGCGCCGTCATCCTGTCGCCGTACGACGATCGCGACCGGGATGTTGGGCGGATAGAGGCCGCCGGTGCCCGAGGTGACGAGGATGTCGCCCGGTTTGAACGGATTGTTCGCGATGTTGAGCGTGCGGATGTCGAGATCGCCGTTGCCGCGCCCGTTGGCGAGCGCGGGCAGGCCGTCGCGCGCGCGGCGGACGGGCACGACATTGTCGACGTCGGTCAGCAGCAGCACCTGCGACACCGACGGTCCGGCGGTGAGCACGCGCCCGATCAGCCCGTCGGCGCCGCGCACCGGCTGCCCCGCCGCGACCCCGACGTTGCGGCCGATGCTGAGCAGCGCGAGGCGCCGGCTGCTGGTCGAGGTCGAGGTGAGCAGATAGCCATGCGCGAGCGCCGCCTTGTCGGTCTGCTGCAACTGGAGCAACGCCTTGAGCTGGCGGTTCTCCTCTTCGAGCGAGGACGTCGCGACCAGCTTGCGCCGCGTCTCCGCCAGTTCCTTGCGCAGCCGCCGATTCTGCGATCCCGCGCCGACATAGGCGGAGACCGCGTCGTCGATGCCGGAGATCGACCCCGTGACCGACCGGGTGACGCGCGCGATGGGCGCGGCGACCTCGTGGCTCGCCACGCGAAGCGTGGCGAAGCCGACGGGATCGACCACCGACAGGACCGCGAGCAACAGACCCGCCACCGCCCCCGTCACCGCAATGACATAGGCCGCGAACAGGCCGTACTGGGCCTTTCGGGATTGCCCCGGACGTCGATGTGCCGGGCGGACCATGGGGGAACCTCTACCGTTCGATCAGGCTTGCTGCAGCACGCCGCGGAAGGCGGGGTCCTCCATCGCGCGGCCGGTGCCGATCGCGACGCAGGTCAGCGGATCCTCGGCGACCGTCACCGGCAGGCCGGTCGCATCGCGCAGCAGTTCGTCGAGTTCGGCGATCAGCGCGCCGCCGCCGGTCAGCACGATACCCTGGTCGACGATATCGGCCGCGAGTTCGGGCGCGGTGTTTTCCAGCGCGATGCGCACGCCCTCGACGATCGTGCCGATCGGTTCGGACAGCGCCTCGGCGATCTGCGCCTGGTTGATCGAGATTTCCTTGGGCACCCCGTTGACGAGGTCGCGGCCCTTGATGTGGATCGTCAGCCCGACGCCATCCGACGGGATGCGCGCGATGCCGAAATCCTTCTTGATCCGCTCGGCGGTCGATTCGCCGATCAGCAGATTGTGGTGGCGGCGGACATAGGAGACGATCGCCTCGTCCATCTTGTCGCCCCCAGCGCGGACCGAGGTGGTATAGGCCAGGCCGCGCAGCGACAGCACCGCGACCTCGGTCGTGCCGCCGCCGATGTCGACCACCATCGACCCGATCGGCTCGGTGACGGGCATGTCAGCGCCGATCGCGGCCGCCATCGGTTCCTCGATCAGCCAGACCTGGCTGGCCCCCGCGTTCGATGCGGCGTCGCGGATCGCGCGGCGCTCGACGCTCGTCGAGCCCGACGGCACGCAGATCACGATTTCGGGGCTGCGAAAGGCGTTGGGCTTGCCGCCGTGGACCTTGGTGATGAAATGCTTGATCATCTGCTCGGCGACGTCGATGTCGGCGATCACGCCGTCGCGCAGCGGGCGAATCGCCTCGATCGTGTCGGGTGTCTTGCCCATCATCAGCTTGGCGTCGTCGCCGACCGCCTTTACCCGCTTGATGCCGTTCAGCGTCTCGACCGCGACGACCGAGGGTTCGTTGAGAACGATGCCCTTTCCGCGCACATAGACGACGGTGTTCGCCGTGCCGAGGTCGATCGCCATGTCTTGGGAATTGAATTTCAGAAACCGGGAAAAGAAGGACATCTATACTGTTCCTGCCATCGAAGCCGCTCCCCCGGACGGGGGCGCCCCTGTCGCCATTCTCGCCGCTTGTCCGCCCGCAGCCAAGACCATATCAGAGGGAGATTCCGGCTCGACCAAAGGAGGGCTGGCTGGATGGAGCGATAGGACTGTGCGGATGGGTCGCGATTTGCGTCCGACTGCGCTAGGAGAGCGGTCATGTCAATACGCCGCCTGCCGGAAAAGCTCGTAAATCGGATCGCGGCCGGTGAAGTGGTCGAAAGACCGGCTGCGGCGCTGAAAGAACTGGTTGAAAACGCCATCGACTCGGGCGCGACCCGCATTTCGGTGCGAATCGCCGAGGGCGGGATCGCGCGGCTGGAGGTGGAGGACGACGGCTGCGGAATGACCCCGGCGGAGATGGCGCTGGCGCTCGAACGCCACGCCACGTCGAAGCTGCCGGGCGACGCGATCGAGGATGTCACGACGCTCGGCTTTCGCGGCGAGGCGCTGCCCTCGATCGCCAGCGTCGCCCGCATGACGCTCGAAAGCCGCGTCACGGGCGGCGACGGCTGGCGACGGGTGGTCGACAATGGCGCGCTGGCGGGCGAAGGGCCGGCGGCGCTGGCGAAGGGCACGCGCGTCGTGGTCGAAGACCTGTTCGCCCGCGTCCCGGCGCGGCGCAAGTTCCTGCGCAGCGCGCGCAGCGAATATGCGAGTTGCCTCGACGGGGTGAAAAGGCTCGCGATGGCGCGGCCCGACATCGGCTTCACGGTCGAGCACGACGGACGCCGGGTGCTCGACGTGCAGGGCGGGCAGGACCGGCTTGCGCGCGTCGCGGCACTGACCAGCCGCGAACTGGCGGACAACAGCATCGGCGTCGATCTCGATCGCGGCGAGGTGCATCTGGGCGGCGTCATCAGCCTGCCGACCTACAATCGCGGCATCGCCGATCATCAATATCTGTTCGTCAACGGCCGGCCGGTGAAAGACCGGCTGCTCGTCGGGGCGCTGCGCGGCGCCTATGCCGACCTGCTCGCGCGCGACCGCCATCCTGTCGTCGCATTGTTCATCGACCTGCCGACCGGGGAGGTCGACGTCAACGTCCACCCCGCCAAGACCGAGGTGCGCTTCCGCGACCCGCAACTGGTGCGCGGGATGATCGTCGGCGGCCTGCGGCGCGCGCTCGACGAACATGGCTTTCGCAGCGTCCAGCGCCCGGCCGAGGCGGCGCTCGCCGCGTGGCGGCAGGAACCGGTTGCATCGACGCCTGAGCCGGCGACCGGCTTCCTGTTCGGCCATCGCACCGAGCCCGCCGTGCATCTGTTCGGCGCCGATGTCCCCCCGCCGGCCGAGGATGTCGCGCGCGTCTATGATCGGATGACGCCCTTCGCGGGCGCCGCCGCACCCATCGCGGGCCGCGCCGACGTCGCCGAGGCGCCGCCGCCCGCGGCCGGGGTACACCCGCTGGGGATCGCGCGCGGGCAGATCGCGAAAACCTATATCGTCGCAGAGGCCGAGGACGGGCTGGTCATCGTCGATCAGCATGCCGCACACGAGCGGCTGGTGCTCGAGACGCTGCGCCGCGGCATGGCGGGACAGGGCGTCGCGTCGCAGGGGCTGCTGCTGCCCGAAGTGGTCGAACTCGACGAACCCGCCTGCGACCGGCTCGAAGCCGCGTCGCCGCAGCTTGCGGCGCTGGGGGTCGAACTCGAACGCTTCGGTCCCGCGGCGGTGATGGTGCGCGCGACCCCCGCGATGCTGGGAACGATCGACTGCCGCAAGCTCGTCACCGACATCGCCGACGATCTCGCGGGCTATGACGCCGCACTCGGCCTTTCGGAAAAGCTGGAACTGGTCGCGGCGACGATGGCCTGCCACGGCTCGGTCCGCGCCGGCCGGACGCTGGCGGTCGCGGAGATGAACGCGCTGCTCCGCCAGATGGAGGTGACGCCGCATTCGGGCCAGTGCAACCACGGTCGTCCGACCTGGGTGAAACTGGCGATGGACGACGTCGAAAAATTGTTCGGCCGGAAATAGGGGCGGGACGATATCGCCGCCGAACGAAAGGGGCGGAAAGCCGCTGGCTTCCCGCCCCTCGACGATCTGTGACCGTCACCCTCGGGTCGCAGAGGGTTGAGGGCTCCATCGCCGCATTTGTCGTGGGTGTCATACCCCAAATGGGGGATCTGACATGTTTTTTCAGGACGTGCCGCCGACGATCGCGCCGCTTCGTCGGCGCGTTCCCGTTCGATTTCGACGGTCACGCAAATAGGGCGGGTTTACGCTTGTCCGTTGCCCGCCGCGTCCCGGACGCGGATCAGACCTGCGGAGCGCATCGTCATCACCGGTTCGTCATGCTGGTTGAGCACCGTGAGCTTCGAGGACAGGATACCCATGTCGGGCCGCTTCGCGGAGCGGCGCTTTTCGACCACCTCCATCTCGCAGCGCAGCGTGTCGCCGGGATAGACGGGCTTCAGCCAGCGCAGTTCGTCGATGCCGGGAGAGCCGAGCCCGGCCTGTTCATGTGCCTTCATGTGATCGACCATCATCCGCATCGCCATCGCACCGGTGTGCCAGCCGCTCGCCGACAGACGGCCGAAATAGGTCTGCGCCGCCGCCTCGTCGTCGAGGTGAAAGGGCTGTGGGTCGTATCGGCTCGCAAAATCGACGACTTCCTCGCGCGTCACCAGCTTGCTGCCGAAGCGCTGGATCTTCCCGACCTCTATATCCTCGTAATAAAGCATGGCGCGCCTATGCGCGGAAAGGCGCGGGCGAGGCAAGGGGCTTGTCGGTCCTGACCGGCCGCGCCGATTGCGCCTTGATTTGCACCGCGCGCATGGTGCATCCGGTTGCAACGGCAACGAAGGGGAATTTCCGATCATGAGAAGGACTTGGATCGCCATGGCGATGGCGGGGGCGGCGCTCGTCGCGGTGCCTGCGGCGGGGCAGAAGGCTGACGACGCCGACACCAACGCGATCATCGACCAGGGCTTCAACCACAGCCAGGTGATGCGCATCGCGCAGGAGATGACCGACGGGCTGGGTCCGCGCCTCACCAATTCGCCCGCGATGCGCCGCGCCGAGCAATGGGCGATCGACCGTTTCGCCGGCTGGGGTCTCGCCAATGTCCGTCGCGAGGGGTTCGAGTTCGGCCGCGGCTGGGAAATCCTGTCGGTCGACGTGCGGATGACGGCGCCGCGACCGCTCGCGCTGACGGCGATTCCGATCGCCTGGACCCCGTCGACCGGCGGCGCGATCACCGCGCCGATCGTCGTCGCACCGATGAGCAAGGAAGAGCATTTCGCCGAATGGAAGGGCAAGCTGGCCGGCAGGATCGTGCTCGTCACGCTCCCCGGCACCGGCGACGAGCCCGAAAAAGCCCCCTTCCGGCGCCTTGGCAGTGAGGATTTCGAGAAGCTCGACGCCTTTCGCCAGCCCAAATATGATCCCGACGCAATCAACAAGCGCCTCGAACGCGTCAGCTTCGCCGAAAAGCTCGACGCCTTCCTCAAGGCCGAAGGGGCGGTCGCCTGGGTTCGGCAGTCGTACCGCGACGGCAAGCTGGTGCATGGCGAGGGCTATAACTATCGCGTCGGCCACACGCTGTCGCTGCCCGGTGTCGAACTGGCGGCGGAGGATTATCGCCGCCTCGCGCGCCTCGCCAAGTCGGGCCCGGCGCCGCAGCTTTCGATCGACAGCAACGTCCGCTTCGATGACAGCGACACGAAGGCGTACAACATCATCGCCGACATCCCGGGCAGCGACCCGAAGGCCGGTTATGTGATGGCGGGCGCGCATTTCGACAGCTGGGTCGCGGGCGACGGCGCGACCGACAATGCCGCGGGCAGCGCGGTGGTGATGGAGGCGGCGCGCATCCTCAAGACGCTGGGCGTCCGGCCGAAGCGGACGATCCGCTTCGTGCTATGGACGGGCGAGGAGCAGGGGCTGCTCGGCAGCCTCGCCTATGTCGACAAGCATCTGGCGACGCGTCCCGGCCCGACCGCGGGCGAGGACGGCAACGCGCTCTATTACGGGTGGCCGAACCGCTATCCGGTGACGCCGCGCCCCGGCTACGGCGACCTCAAGGCCTATTTCAACATGGACAATGGCTCGGGCAAGCTGCGCGGCCTCTATGCCGAGGGCAATGTCGCCGCGGTTCCGCTGCTCCAGGCCTGGCTCGCGCCCTTCGCCAGCATGGGCGCCGGAAAGGTCGTCGCGGCGCCCACCGGCGGCACCGACCATGTCTATATGCAATCGGTCGGCGTGCCGGGCTTCCAGTTCATCCAGGACCCGCTCGATTACGGCTCGCGCACGCATCACAGCAGCGCCGATACCTTCGATCATCTGAAGGCCGACGATCTGCGCCAGGCGTCGGTGGTGATGGCGGGGATGCTGCTGGCATCGGCGAACAGCGACAAGACGCTGCCGCGCTTCCCGGTCCCGTCGCAGCCGGCCCCCTATGACCCGTTCCAGTACAAGGACCCGGATCAATAGGATCGCAGCCGCCTCTTTTCCATTCGTGTCTCGACTTCGCTCGACACGAACGGAAAAGAGAGCCGGATTTGGCCTTTAGAGCATCCGTGCCTTAAATATGTACCGTTTGCCCTGAGCTTGTCGAAGCCTGTCCTGAGCGCCTGCAAGGCAGTCGAAGGGGGCCGTTCTTTCTGTCAGGCGCCGCAAGAAGAAGTAGAACGGTGCTTCGACAAGCTCAGCCCGAACGGCTGAGAGGGTGTGTCAGATTTCAGGCACGTCGCTCTAAGCCGACATGGTGATCCCGGCCCGGCCGTTCTCGACCACGCCGGTCGCGCGTTTGGACAGCGTGTTCACCGGCGTCGTCACCTTGTCGACGACCATGAAATGCGTCTGCCACGCCTCGCGGCCGACCTCGCAGACCAGATAGCCGCGCTGGTCGTTGGCGAATTTCAACTCGGGGTTGCGCGCCAGCCATTCGTCGGTCCCGGCGCGCTTGTCGCTGCCGTCGCCGCCGCTGGAGATCGAGGTGCCGACGAACTCGGCCGCGACCACCTTGTCCTTCAGCACCAGGTCGCCGCAGAAATTCTGGTGCTCGTCGCCCGTCAGCACGACGCAGTTCTTCAATCCCGCAAAGCGCGACAGGATGCGCTCGCGCGGCGCTTCATAGCCCGCCCAGCTGTCGATGTTGATGATCTTCTCGGGCTCGTCGGGCCGGCGGCGGCGGTCGAGCGACATCATCGTCACCTGCTGCGCGACCGTGTTCCACGTCGCGCTGCCCCTGGCGAGGTTGCGCGCAAGCCATTCCTCCTGCGCCTTGCCGAGCACCTGCGCATCCTTCGCATAGACGTCGGGACAGGCAGGCTTGAAGCCGTCGCCGCACGGCTGGTTGTCGCGATACTGACGCGTATCGAGCACCTGCATCGCCATCAGGTCGCCGTAGCGCAGCTCACGATGCGCCGCGACCATGCCGCCGCGCGGCAGCAGCGCCCGGCGCACCGGCATATGCTCGTACCACGCCTGCATCGCCGCCTGCTTGCGCAGCATGAACACCTCGGGCGGCGGCGCGTCGGGGTCGTTGCCGTCGAGCCCCAGTTTCCAGTCGTCGAAGGTCGATACCCAGTCGTTGCGAATCTCGTGGTCGTCGAAGCTCGAGATGAAGCCATGCGCCGACCGCGCCGCCTGCATGTCGATATCGAGCAAGGTCTGGGTATAGGCGGTGCGGAAATCGCCCAGATCCTGCAGCCCGCGCAGCGCATATCTGCGCACCGGGCGGATCGGCAGGCCGCTGTCGTAGAGATAGTCCTGCTGATATTCGTAGATGAAGTCGCCATAATGATAGACGAAGGCCAGGTCCTCGCGCGCGAGGTGGCGATAGGCGCCGTAGAAGCCCGATTCATAATGCTGGCAGCCGCAGACCCCGAATTTCAGCGCGTCGGCGCGCGCGCCGGGGGCGGGAAGGGTGCGGGCGCGTCCGCGCAGGCTTCGCTCTCCGCCCGCGACGAAACGGTAATAATAGGGGCGGTCCGGCTGCAGGCCCGCGACCTCGACATGGACGCTGTGACCAAGCTCGGGGCGCGCCAGTTCGGTGCCCTTCGCGACGACGTCACGAAAGCCGCCGTCGCTCGCCACCTCCCATTCGACCGGCACCGGGACGAGCGGCATGCCGCCGTGCGGCGCCATCGGTTCGGGCGCGAGGCGGGTCCAGATGACGAAGCCGTCGCTCGCCGGATCGCCCGCAGCGACGCCGAGGCTGAACGGAAAATCGCGGAAGAAGCCGGCCTCGGCGCGCAGGATCGCGGGGGCCGACAGTCCGGCAAGCGTGGCGGTGGCAAGGAAATGGCGGCGGTTCAGCATGGCAGGCTCCGCGGACGGGAAAGACGAATCGGATAGTGCCAGATAGCCGAGCCCGATGCGACTTCAATGACAGGAGTGCATGATGCCCGGCCGCTCTCAGAACCAGAGGTGAACCCCCGCGACGAACGCGGGGTGCGAGGCCTTTTCACCGGCGGCGCGTGCGATCCGCGCGGTGCGGCCGAGCTTGCGTTCCCAGGCGATGCCGACATAGGGCGCGAATTCGCGCGCGACCTCATAGCGCAGGCGCAGACCCAGTTCGATGCCCGACAGACCGCCGCCGACGGCGCGCTCGGGGACGTCCTGAAAGGCCAGTTCGATTTCGGCCATCGGCTGCGCGATCAGCCGCTGGGTGATGCGCTGGTCGTAGCTCGCCTCCAGCCGCGCCGCCGCGTCGCCCTTGTCCGACAGGAACAGCGCGCCCTCGATCTCGAACCAATAGGGGGCGAGACCTTCGAAGCCGATCACGGCATGCGTCGGCGAAGGGCCGGGGCCGAAGTCCTGCCGGACGCCCGCCTGCAGGTTGAAATAGGGGCCGATGGCGCGGCTCCACAGCGCCTGGACCTCGGCCCCCTCGACCGCGCCGCCGAAATCGCCTTCGCCCTCGCTCTTGACCACCAGCCGATCGATGTCGCCGCCGAACCACCCCTCGGCCTCCCAGGCGTAGCCGTCGCGGCCCTTGACCGCCCGCCATTCGGCGCGGTCGACCATGATGCGCGAAAAGCGGCCGCCGCCATGTTCGGCATAAAGGCGCGCGCGCGGCCCCGCCATCGCCTCGGCGCCGAACAGCCGGTCGGCGGCATCGACGCGCGGCGCGGGAGGTGCGGGCGCATCGCCCACCGGTTGGTCGGGGGCCGTGGGGGAAGGCGGCGCGGCTTCGGCGGGCCGGCAATGGCCCATCGCGGCGTGCTCGGGCGGGCAGGAAACGGCGGGCTTCGCCGGTAGCGGCGGCGGCGCTTCCCGTGTGCAGTGCCCCATGGCGGCATGCTCAGCCGTGCAGCCGGGTGCGTTCGGTTTGTGGCGCGGAGGCGCCGGGTCCATCGTGCAGTGCCCCATCGCCGCATGCTCGGCGGAGCATGCGGTCGCCGGCTTTTCCGGCGCCGGATTTTCGGGCGGTGGCGCCATCGTGCAATGCCCCATCGCCGCGTGGTCGGGCGTGCAGGCGGGCGCGGCGGCGGCCGGATGCTGCGCCGCCATCAGCAGGATCGCGAGCAGGCTCATGCCGCATCCCCCGCCGGGCGCACCGTCACCACCTGCATCATCCCGGCGTGCATGTGATAAAGCAGGTGGCAGTGGAAGGCCCAGTCGCCATAGGCATCGGCGGTGAGGTCGAAGCTCAGCTTGCCGCCGGGCTGCACGTTGACCGTATGCTTGCGCGGCGCATGGTCGCCCTTGCCGGTGACGAGCTCGAAGAAATGGCCGTGCAGGTGGATCGGATGCGTCATCATCGTGTCGTTGACCAGCGTCACGCGCACCCGCTCGCCCTGCGTGAAGGGGATCGGGGCCTTGACCTCGTTCATCTTCACCCCGTCGAACGCCCACATATAGCGTTCCATATTGCCGGTCAGATGGATCTGGATCTGCCGCGCCGGCGCGCGCGTGTCGGGATTGCGGTCGAGCGCGATCAGATCGCGATAAGTCAGCGCGCGCTCAACTCCTTCGAGGCCCACCCCCGGTTCGCCTGTGCGATCCGCGGGCATCGGCGAGATGCTCTGCACCGCCGGCGTGTCCCTGACCGTCGGAGCGAGCGTCATGTCGCGCATGCCGTGATCCATGCCGCCGCCATGACCGGCGGCCGCATCGGGCGTGCAATGCCCCATTGCGGCATGTTCGGGGGCGCAGGCCGGGCCGTCGCCATGGTCCCCCCCATGGTTCATGCCGCCCATTCCCATATCCTTCATGGTCAGCACCGGTCGCGGGCGCAGGGCCGGGACCGGGGCGGCCATGCCCGCGCGCGGGGCCAGCGTCGCGCGCGCCATGCCCGACCGGTCGGATGTCTCGCCGACCAGCGTATAGGCGCGGTCCTCCGGCGTGACGGTCACGTCATAGGTCTCGGCGACCCCGATCTGGAATTCGTCGACCGTCACCGGGCGGACGTTGCATCCGTCGGCCTGCACCACGGTCATCGGCAGACCGGGAATGCGGATGTTGAAGGTCGTCATCGCCGAGGCGTTGATGATGCGCAGCCGCACGCGCTCGCCGGCGCGGAACAGCCCGGTCCAATTGTCGGCGGGGCCGTGGCCGTTGACCAGATAGCGATAGGCGGCGGCGGTGACGTCGCTGATGTCGGTCGGGTCCATCCGCATCGCGCCCCAAGCCAGCCGGTCCTCCAGCGGCTGGTCGCGCCCCGCCAGCAGGCCCGAAAGCGTCTGCTTGCGGTGGTTGAAATAGCCGCCCATCTGCTTGAGCTTCCGGAAGATGGCGTGCGGATGCAGCGGGCTGAAATCGGACAGCAGGATGACATGCTCGCGGTCGTGCGCGACGGGATCGGCGTCGGCGGGATCGATGACGATCGGGCCGTAATGCCCCATCTGCTCCTGCAATCCCGAATGGCTGTGATACCAATAGGTGCCGGCCTGCCGCACCGGGAATTCATAGGTGAAGGTCGCCCCCGGCGCGATACCCGGAAAGCTGATCCCCGGCACCCCGTCCATGTGAAAGGGCAGGATCAGGCCGTGCCAGTGGATCGAGCTGTCCTCGTCGAGCCGGTTGGTGACGTGAAGGCGCGCCTGCGTGCCTTCGGTCAGGCGGATCAGCGGACCGGGGATGGTGCCGTTGATGCCGATCGCATGATGATCGCGTCCGTCGATCGTCAGCGTCTGATGCGCGATCGTCAGGCGGACGTCGGGGCCGGAGACGGTCGGCAGGCCGGCCGAAACCGGCTTCGCCCACAGCGGCAGCCACGGGGTCAGCGCCGCGACGGCTCCCCCCGTAATCAGCGCGCGGCGTCCGATGGCGTCGCTCACGGCAGCGTTCCGATCATCCACAGCGCCATCGCGATCATGCCCAGATTCTCGGTCAGCGAGACGAAGCCCAGCGGCACCTTGCTGCCGCCGCCGACGCAGGCGCATTTGATCGATCGCCTGTCGATATAGACCGCCTTGAACACCGACACCGCGCCGATGCCACCGATGAACAGCGCGACCGGGATCGACAGCCAGGGCAGGGCATGCGCGGTCATCAGCACCCCGGCCAGTCCCTCGGCAAAGGGATAGATGCTGGCATAGGGCACCCAGCGGCGGGCCAGCAGGTCGTAGTTCAGGAACATGGTCGCGAACTTGTCGACATCCTGCAATTTCAGCAGCGCGAGCACGATCATGCTGAACGAGACGAACCACTCGGCGGCGCGCAGCGTGAAGGCGTCGCCATAGGCCGCGAAGCTTGTCGCAAGCGCCATCAGCGCGGTCATCGCGAACAGCGCGATCACGGGCGTGTAGCTGGTCGCGTCGGGGTCGGCGACCTTCAGCCCGAAATGGCGCCGCAGATCGTCGTGACCGCCGATGCGCACCCCGTCGATGAAGGTCTGCGGGGTTGTCTTGACGCCATGCTCGGTCTTGAAGGCGTCGGTTTCGGCGCGCGTCGTCAGCCAGCGATCGTCGACCGCGAAGCCGCGGCTTTTCAGCAGATGCTTCGCTTTCAGCCCGTAAGGGCAGATATGGTCGGGCATGACCATGCGATAGAGGATTGCCTGTTTCGTCATGCGGCTCCTATACCGTCCGTACCATGGTACGGAGTCAAGCGATGCAGCTCACGATCGGGAAACTGGCCTCGGCGGGCGGTGTCGGGGTCGAAACGGTGCGCTATTACCAGCGGCGCGGCCTGATGGTTACGCCCGTGCGCAGCGGCGGCGAGCGCTGGGGCGGCGGCATCCGGCGCTATGGCGCCGACGACCTGCGGCGCCTTCGCTTCATCCGCTCGGCGCAGGCGGCGGGCTTCACGCTCGACGAGATTTCGGAACTGCTCGCGCTCGAGGAAAGCAACGACCGCGCCCGCGTGCGCCGGCTGGCGCGCCAGCGGATCGACGCGCTCGACGCGAAGATCGCGCAGATGACCGAAACCCGCGCCGCACTCGCCCGCCTCGCGGACCAGTGCGCGGCGAGCGACGCCGGGGACGGCCGCGGGCCGTGCCCGATACTGGCGGCGTTCGAGCCATAACACGCCGTCATTGCGAGAAGCGCAATGACGAAGCCTGATCAGCTATGCAAAAAGTGCATCACATCCCCGTCCTGCACGACATAGCCTTTGCCCTCGGCGCGCAGCTTGCCCGCTTCGCGCGCTTTCGCCTCACCGCCCAGCGCGACATAGTCGGCAAAGGCGATCGTCTCGGCGCGGATGAAGCCCTTCTGGAAATCGCTGTGGATTTCGCCCGCCGCCTCGGGCGCGGTCGCGCCGGTGTGGACGGTCCAGGCGCGCGCTTCCTTCGGCCCGACGGTAAAGAAGGTCAGCAGGTGGAGCAGTTCGTACCCGGCGCGGATCACGCGCGCGAGACCGGTTTCGTGCAGCCCCATCTCTTCGAGGAACAGCATCCGCTCCCCGGCCTCCATACCGACCAGTTCGCTCTCGATCGCGGCGGAGACGAGCACCGCCTGCGCGCCCTCGGCCTTCGCGCGCGCGAACACCGCATCGCTGTGCGCGTTGCCGGTCGCGGCGTTACCCTCTTCGACATTGCAGACATAGAGGACGGGCTTGGTGGTCAGAAGTTGCGCCTGCTTCAGGATGCGCTCTTCCTCGGGGTCCTTCGGCTCGGTCAGCCGCGCGGGCTTGCCGGCGCGCAGCAGGTCGAGCGCCTGGCCGAGCACCGAGGCCGCGGCCTTGGCCTCCTTGTCGCCGCTGGTCGCCTTCTTCTGGAAGGCGGGGACGCGCTTCTCGAGGCTTTCGAGGTCGGACAGCAGCAATTCGGTCTCGACCGTCTCGGCGTCGGCGACCGGATCGACCTTGTTCTCGACATGCTGGATGTCGTCATCTTCGAAACAGCGCAGGACGTGGACGATCGCATCGACTTCGCGGATGTTGCCGAGGAACTGGTTACCCAGTCCTTCGCCCTTCGATGCCCCGCGCACGAGGCCGGCGATGTCGACGAAGGCGAGCTGCGTCGGGATGATCTTCTGGCTACCCGCGATCGCCGCCAGCTTGTCGAGCCGGTCGTCGGGCACCGCGACATTGCCGATGTTGGGCTCGATGGTGCAGAAGGGATAGTTCGCCGCCTGCGCCGCCTGCGTCTCGGTCAGCGCGTTGAACAGGGTGGACTTGCCGACATTGGGCAGCCCGACGATTCCGCATTTGAAACCCATGAATCTCGTCTTTCGATCATATTCGGCGCCGGTCGGGCGCGGATGGCAGGCGCGCTAGCCGTTTCGCATCGCTTTTTCCAGAGCGCGATGATCCCGGCCCGTCGGTTCGTGCCGAACGGGCGCGAAAGAAGGGGGGCAGGAAAGGGCGCTGGGCCGGGCCTCAGTCGTGGACCGCGCGGATCAGCGGCCCCAGCGGGCTGCCGCCCAGCCATGCGACCTGCACCTCGGCCGCGACGCGATTGATCGCCTCCTGCGGCTTAGGGCCCGGATGGACCGCACGGCGCAGCGGGCGCGTGCCCGCGGGCATCGCCATGATCTCCGCGATCGCGCGCGGCACGTCGGCGGGGTCGGCGCTGCGTCCGCTGCCGTCCTCGGTCCCCATGCCGCGCGTGAAGGGCTCATAGGCCGCCAGCCGCTCTGGATCGCTGCGTTCCTTCAACGCGCCGGTATAGACGTTGCGGTTCTGCCAGACGCGGGTCGGATAGCCGCCGGGCTGAATGATCGTCACCTCGATGCCATGCGGCACCAGTTCATAGGCAAGCTGTTCGGACAAGGCCTCCACCGCGAACTTGGTCGCCGAATAATGGCCGCCCCCGGGGACGATCACCCGGCCGAGCTGCGAGGAGATGTTGACGATCTGCCCGGCCCTGGCGGCGCGCATCTGCGGCAGTAGCGCGCGGATCATCCGCTGCATGCCGATGACGTTCGTGTTGAAGGCAAGGTGCGTCGCCTCCATGTCCTGCACCTCGATCGGGCCGGAGATGCCGACCCCGGCATTGTTGATCAGCGTGTCGATGCGTCCGCCCGCGGCTTCGAGCGCGCTTGCGGTGCCCGCGGCAACCGAATCGTCGCTCGTCACGTCGATTTCGACGATGTGCAGGTCGAGCTTTTCCTTCGCCGCTTCGGCCGCCAGCGTGTCCGCCTCGGGGCGCGGCAGGTTGCGCATGGTCGCGATCACCTTCGCGCCGAGCCGGGCATAATGCAGCGCGCCGATCCGGCCGAATCCGCTCGACGTGCCGGTGATCAGGACGGTGCGGCCCTTCAGCGATGGCGGGGCGGTGGGCGCTGCTGCATGGAGCCAAGTGGGCGCCGTGGCGGCGAGGGCGGCGGCGCCCGCGATCAGGTCGCGGCGCGCGGGGCGATTGCGGTCGGGCATGAGGAGGCTCCTTTCAGGGCGCCATCATGCACGGCTTTCGTCGAAGCGCAAAATCGGACCGGGACGGCGGCCTTGCGGATCAGGTCAGCCAGCGGGCGAACACGCGGACGTCCTGCGGTTCCCACCCCAGATGTTCGTAGAGCCCCGATGCCGGATTGCCGTCGCGAAGCATCAGTTCGACCTTGGGACAACCGCGAAGCCTGAGCCATTCGCAAGCGGCATCCAGCAACCGGCGCGCAATGCCCTGTCCCTGCCGGTTCGGCGCGACGCCCAGATAATAAATCCAGCCCCGATGCCCATCAAAGCCGGTCATGGCGGTGCCGATTATCTCCGCACTTCGTTCGGCGACGAATATTGTCGAGGCGTCGTGATCCAGCGCGCGCTGAAAATCCGCCGCCGGATCGTTCCATGGACGTGTGAGAGCGCAGATTTCCCAGATAGCGATGACGGCATCGCGGTCGGCCGCCGTTGCCGCGCGAGTGATGGTCACGCCTGCAACCGCAGCGCGAGGTCGTTCAGGAAGCGCGCGTCGTCGCCGTCCGCCAGGCCGCCCGCCTCGGCGGCGATTGCGCCCAGCAGGTCGGTCAGCGGCTCGATCTCGCTCTTGTGGTAAGGACCCAGCACATACCCGGTCACCCGGTCCTTGTGTCCCGGGTGACCGATCCCGATGCGCACGCGGCGGAAATCGTCGCCGATATGCTGGATCAGGCTGCGGATGCCGTTATGCCCCGCCGCGCCGCCGCCGCGCTTCACCTTCACCTTCATCGGCGCAAGGTCGAGCTCGTCATAGAAGACGGTGACGTCCTGCGGCGTCAGTTTGTAGAAATCGAGCGCGGCGCGGACGCTGCGGCCGCTTTCGTTCATGAAGGTCGACGGCTTGAGCAGCAGGATGCGGTGGCGGCCGATACGGCCGTCCTGCACCCAGCCCTGGAATTTCTTCGCGGGCGCCGCGAATCCGTGCGCGTCGGCGATGACGTCGACGGCCATGAAGCCGACATTGTGGCGGTGCATCGCATATTGGGAACCGGGATTGCCGAGGCCGACCCAGAGCTGCATGTCAAAAACCCCTCACTCCCTGTCGTATCACCCTGAACCTGTTTCAGGGGCGATGGCCTGCCCTCGAAACTGGCGCGGCGCAGAGGGAGAGGTCGGACCATGGATGCTGAAACAAGTTCAGCATGACGAAGCGGGAAGAGGCGGCGTTTCGCCGAAATCGCCGCCTCTTCGCATATGCCCCCTCCCCCGGAAGGGGGAGGGGTGAAGTGTCGGTGTCAGGCTTCGCCTTCGTCGGCTTCGCCTTCATCCTTGGTCGTGTCGCCGTCGCTCGACTTGAGCGCCGACGGGGCGACGATCGTCGCGATGGTGAAGTCGCGGTCGGTGATCGCGCTTTCCACGCCCTGCGGCAGGGTGACGTGGCTGATATGGATCGATTCGCCGACGTCGAAGCCGGTGACGTCGATCGTGATGTCGTCGGGAATCTTGTCCGCTTCGCAGATCAGCTCCAGCTCGTGGCGCACGACGTTCAGCACGCCGCCGCGCTTCAGGCCCGGGGACTTCTCCTCGTTCACGAACAGCACGGGGACGCCGACCTGCACCTTGGTGTCCTTCGACACGCGCAGGAAGTCGGCATGGATCGGACGATCCTTGACCGGATGGAAAGCGACGTCCTTGGGCAGGGTGCGGATGGTCTTGCCGCCCACCTCGATCATCACCACCGAGTTCAGGAACACGCCGGTCATCAGCTGCTTCATCAGCAGCTTTTCCTCGACGTGGATCATCAGGGGGTCTTCGTTGCCGCCATAGACGACGGCGGGGACGCGGCCATTACGACGCAGCTCGCGTGAGGCTCCCTTGCCTGCACGTTCGCGCGTCTCGGCCGTCAGCGTCAGCTGATCGCTCATATCATTTCTCCGAGAAACGGTTGCACATTCCGCCACGCCTCCAGGGATGACCATGACGGAAGCGCGGGCGCATAGCGGGGAAAGCGCGAAAAGGCAAGCCGCCGCCGCGAAATGGCGCGGCGTGTCTTGCACCTTCACCATTCGTCATGCTGAACTTGTTTCAGCATCCATGACCGGACCACGCGGCAAACGGCGACGTAAACCGGGAAGACAGACCATGGATGCTGAAACAAGTTCAGCATGACGCAGGTGGGGAGGGTGTACCGAATTCCTACAAGCCGAATCGCCGCCGCCGCGAATCGCTGCGATCTACTGCACGCGCGTCACCGTCAAGCCGTCGGCCTCCAGCAGCGCGGGCACGCCCTCGGGGCCGATCAGGTGCCCCGCGCCGACCGCGACCAGCAGCGTGCCGGGGCGGTCCATCCGCCGTTTCACCCACGCGCTCCACCGCCGGTTGCGGTCGGTCAGGATCGCCTTGCGCGCCGCGGGCACCGCCTCGACGTCGGCATTGATGACCGCTTCGAGCGCCGCGACGTCGCCGCGCGACCAGGCGTCGGCCAGCGCGCCGACCTCGCGCGGCGCGCTGTCCGCGCGGCTGGCGGCGCGCTCCAGCAGCGTGCGCTGCGCCTCGGGCGGCAGCGTCTCGAACAGCAGCAGTTGCGCCTTCGCGGTCTCCAGCCCGCCGATCGGTTTGTCCGCGTCGCGGAAAGCGGCGGTCAGGCCGGCTTCGACGCCGGCGTCGGGCGATAGCTTCGCGAGCGCGGCAGTGCGCTGGCCCATCAGCACCATCACCGCCCAGTCGTCGAGGCGGTCGCCGCCGAAGTCGCCGCCCTTCGCCTCCAGCCTGCGATAGCCGCCGAGCGCTTCGCCCGACAGGCGCCGGTCGATCGCAAGCGGCGCGCTGCGCGGCGCAAGCTGTCCGAAGACCGCCCCGGCCGCCGCCAGTTCGTCGGGCGACAATTCCATCACCAACGCGTCGGCGGCGCGCATCGCCTCGGCGACCTTGCCGCCGTCCCAATCGGTCCCCCTAGGCAGCGCGTGCATCGTGCCGAGCAGATAGATGCGCGTATCGGGATCGGCGACCAGCCACATCGCGGGCCGCGCCTCGCGCGGCGGTTCGGCCGAACCGCACCCGGCGAACAGCAGGAAGGCGAGGGCGACCGCCGCGCGGCCGCCCCGGCGCCGATGCCAACGGCGCCGCGTCATCCCTATTCGACCCGCGTCGCGGCCAATCCGCGTTGCTGGAGATAGGTCTGCACGCTCTGCGGTCCGGCGAGGTGTCCGGCGCCGACCGCGACGAACAGGGTGCCGGGTTGCTCCATGCGCGCCTGCAGCGTCTCGGCCCAGCGCGCGTTGCGGTCGGCCAGCAGGATCTTCGCCAGTTCGGGCGTGGTGGTCATGCTTTCGTTCATCAGCACGGCAAGCTGATCGGGGTCGCCGTTGCCCCACAGCGTCACCAGCCTGTCGATCGTCGGGCCGAGCTGGTCGATGTCCTTGACCGTCGCGTTGAGGTAGGCGACCTGCTGATCCTCCGGCAGCGTGTCGAAGAAACCGAGCTGCTCCTCCAGCGTCTCCAGACCCTCGACCGGCTTGCCGGCGGCCTTGGCCGCGCGCGTCAGCGTCTTTTCCGCGCCCTGTTCGGGATCGTAGCCGAGGTTGGTCAGCGGCAGCACCGACAGTGTGACCGCGGCGAACCAGGGCTTGAACGCATCGAACTGCGCCGGCGGGATGCCCAGCCCGGCGAGCGCCGCCTGATAGGCCTTCAGCGCATCGGGTTCGAGCCGCGACGACAGCGTCCTGCCGCTCTGGTCGAGCGCAAGGGGGATCGTCGCCTTGGCGGCCGCCATCTCGTCCTCGGGCAACACGACCTCGAGCATCAGCGAATCGGAGGCATCGAAGGCCTGCTTCACCGCGCCGTCGAACCAGCTCAGCCCCGGTTTCAGCACGTGGATCGAGCCGAAGAGGTAGATCGTCGTATCCTCGTCCTTGACCACCCACAGCGCGGGCGCGGCGCGGGTTTCGGCCGGTGCCGCTGCGGCGGCGGCAGCCGGTTCGCCGACCTGTGCGAAGGCAACGGGGGCCACCGAGCCAAGCGCGAGGGGAAGCAGCGCGCACGCGGCGGCAAGCGTCTTGAACCAGGGTTTCGTTCGGTTTTTCATTCGGGGAAAGCCTTTCATCCGTTCGGGGCTATGTGCCGCAAGGGAAATGGGGAAAGCAAGCGCGGCGGGCTCAGCGGAATTTGAGCCAGAGATAGACGACCGCATTGACGACGAGCGTCAGCAGGAACAGCAGCATCGCGTCGGGCGACGGTGCCAGTCCGGCGCGGTGCAGCACCCACCACACGGGCGCGGGAAACATCAGGGCATACCATCCCGCCGTGCTCGCCCACAGCCAGGCATGCTCCTCGTGATCGTCGATCGCGCGGTGATAGAGGATCATCGCGATCGCGAGCCCGATCGTCCAGCAAAGCGCGGCCGCGATCGCGAAGCCGGGGGTGAGCGAGCCGGTCGCGAGCATCTCGGTCAGGCCACGCCCTTCGGGCTGGTCGACCACGAGCCAGCCGCCGATAAGCCCGCCGATCAGCGCGGCAAAGCCCAGCGATGTCCAATAGCGACGACGGCGCGGCGACATCGGGCGGCGTGTGCGCGGGGTTTCTGCATCAGTCATCGGCATGTCCTTTCTGGCCATCGTCGAAGATTTCCTCGATCGGCATGCCGAACAGGCGCGCCAGCTTGAAGGCGAGCGGCAGCGACGGGTCGTATTTGCCCGTTTCGATCGCATTGACCGCCTGCCGCGACACATCGAGCCGCTCGGCCAGTTCGGCCTGGCTCCAGTTGCGCATCGCGCGCAATATCTTCAACTTGTTGTTCATCGGCGCCTCCAGGGCTCGTCGTGCCGCCAAGCAGCCGCCATCTCATGCGCGCGGCGACAACGCCACCATCATCAGCGCCATCTGCGCTTCCCCCCGTGCGGCCTGCGCAATGGCGTTCGCCGCTTGCGGTTGCGCGCCGGCGACCGTCTCGGCGATGCACTGTGCCTCGATCGCGCGGTCGGCGACGCTGCGCAGACCCGTGCGGCACAATTGGCGCGCCGCGCTTTTCAGCCGCGCGTCGAGCTGCGTCCGGCCCCGCGCCGAAGCGAGGTCGAGGTCGGCGGTGCGCACCGCGATGCGGCCGGTATCGGCATCGGCGCTCGCGGCAAAGGCGGGCGAGCCGCCGAGGGCGAGCGTCAGAGCGAGGATGGCGGCGCGAGTCGTCATGGCATCGGTTCCTTCATCGAAGTGACAGTCATGTTGGCCTGTCGTTTTGTCAGGTTTCCATGACTATATGTCGCGATTCACTGACCATGTCAATAAAACATGACAAAAAGTTCGGTGAGCCTGACACGGCTGGTGATTTTCCTCCGTGCCGATCGGGAGCGGAGCCTTGACCCTGCGCCGCTGCTGCGCCAATGCGGCGGCGATTTTGCACCTGCGAAGGAAATGCGGCCGTGGCCGACGCCGAAGCGAAGCGACCCCTCAGCTTTCAGGACGTGATCCTGACCCTGCACGCCTATTGGGGTGCGCGCGGCTGTGCGATCCTTCAGCCCTATGACATGCGCGTCGGGGCGGGGACCTTTCACCCGGCGACGACGCTGCGCAGCCTGGGGCCGGAGCCGTGGAATGTCGCCTATGTCCAGCCGAGCCGCCGCCCGACCGATGGCCGCTACGGCGAGAATCCCAACCGCCTTCAGCATTATTACCAGTATCAGGTGATCCTGAAGCCGTCGCCCGCCGACATCCAGGACCAGTATCTCGGCAGCCTCGCCGCGATCGGCATCGACCCGTTGCTCCACGACATCCGCTTCGTCGAGGACGATTGGGAATCGCCGACGCTGGGCGCATGGGGACTCGGCTGGGAAGTGTGGTGCGACGGGATGGAGGTGTCGCAGTTCACCTATTTCCAGCAGATGGGCGGCTATGACTGCAAGCCCGTCGCGGGCGAGCTGACCTATGGGCTCGAACGCCTCGCCATGTATATCCAGGGCGTCGACAATGTGTACGACCTGCGCTTCTCCGACCCGGTCGGCGACGTGCCGGGGGTCAGCTACGGCGACGTGTTCCTCGAGAATGAGCGGCAATTCTCGAAATGGAATTTCGAGGTCGCCGACACCGATACGCTGTTCGCGGGCTTCAAGGCGGCCGAGGCCGAATGCGAGCGCGCGATCGCCGCACAGGTTCCGCTCGCCGCCTACGATCAGGCGATCGAGGCGAGCCATCTTTTCAACCTGCTCCAGGCGCGCGGCGTCATCAGCGTGCAGGAACGCGCCAACTACATGGCCCGCGTCCGCGATCTCGCCAAGGGAAGCTGCAAGGCGTGGATCGACAGCCAGTCCGACCGCTGGACCGCAGCCTATCCGGGGTGGGTGCTGTGATGCGCGCCGCAAATCGTGTCACGCCCCCTCTTTCCGTTCGTGTCGAGCCCTTCGACGCCGCCTGCTGCGGCGCTCAGGATAAACTTTCGCCTTCGGGCGAAAGTCGAGACACCCATCGGAATGGCGCCGTCCTTCGGGGCATCTCGACTTCGCTCGATGCGAACGGGGTTTGGGGTTCGGAGGATCTGGCATGACCGACTTCCTTCTCGAACTGCGCAGCGAGGAAATTCCCGCCCGTATGCAGGCCGGCGCGCGCGCCGAGCTGGAAAAGCTGTTCCGCGCCCGGATGGCGGCGGCGGGGCTGGCGGTCGGCGATCTGACAATCTGGTCGACCCCGCGCCGGCTCGCGCTGATCGCGAAGGACCTTCCCGACGCGACCGCCGCGGTCAGCGAGGAGTTGAAGGGACCGCGCACCAGTGCGCCGCCGCAGGCGCTCGAGGGCTTCCTGCGCAAGACCGGGCTGACGCAGGACCGGCTCGAAGACCGCGACGGTGTATATTTCGCGGTAATCGACAAGCCCGGTCGTGCAACGAACGAGGTGCTGGCGGAGGCGATTCCCGCGATCGTCCGCGCCTTCGCCTGGCCCAAGTCGATGCGCTGGGGCCGCGACAGCGCGAACAGCGACAGCCTGCGCTGGGTGCGACCGCTGTCGGGCATCGTCGCGCTGTTCGGCGAACGGTTGATTGCGTGTGAAGTTGGCGGGATTTCCGCGGGTTTCGCAACGCGCGGCCATCGCTTCCATTGCCCGGGCGAGATCACCATCGGCTCGGCGGCGGATTATGCCGACAAGCTGCGCGCCTGCCATGTCATCGTCGATCAGGAGGAACGCGCCCGCATCATCCGCGAAGGCGCGGCCAGGGTCGCGGCCGACGCCGGGCTGACGCTCGTCGAGGACGAGGGGCTGGTGGTCGAGAATGCCGGGCTCACCGAATGGCCGGTGCCGCTGCTCGGCCGCTTCGACGAGACCTTCCTCGAGGTGCCGCCCGAGGTGATCCAGCTCACGGCGCGGGTGAACCAGAAATATTTCGTCGTGACCGGCTCCGACGGCAGGCTGGCGAACGGTTTCGTCTGCACCGCGAACATCGCCGCGAGCGACGGCGGCGCGGCGATCGTCGCGGGCAACCGCAAGGTCCTCGCCGCGCGCCTGTCCGATGCGCGCTTCTTCTGGGAACAGGATCAGAAGAGGACGCTGGCGCAGCACGCGGAGAAGCTCGCGAACATCACCTTCCACGAAAAGCTCGGCACCGTCGCCGACAAGGTCGAGCGCGTCGCGAAGCTCGCCGAGTGGCTGGCGAGCGAGGGCATCGTCCCCGATTGCGACCCCGCGCTGGCGCGCCGGGCGGCCGAACTGGCGAAGGCCGACCTCGTCACCGAAATGGTCGGCGAGTTTCCCGAACTGCAGGGCCTGATGGGCGGCTATTACGCCCGCGCCGAAGGCCTGCCCGATGCCGTCGCCGACGCGATCCGCGATCACTACAAGCCGGTCGGGCAGGGCGATGAGGTGCCAACCGCGCCGGTGACGGTGGCCGTGGCGCTGGCGGATAAGCTGGATACGCTAGCGGCATTCTTCTCGATCAAGGCTAAGCCAACCGGCTCGAAGGATCCGTTCGCGCTGCGGCGAGCCGTCCTGGGCGTTATCGCGATTGTGCTGGAAAATGGCTTGCGCATATCGCTAAGGGATGCGGCCTATTACGCCGCGCTATTACGTGTGGAGGCTGCGAAGGTCACAAATGTGCAGGCTCTCAATGTTCCCGATGTTATTCGGGACGTGGCAGGTGGTCATGCTCAAGGCTATCTGCTCGATATCGAATGTGACGAGAACTTCGTTTATGAAGAACTGCCAGAGTTTGTCGCCGACCGCTTCAAGGTTCAGCAACGCGAAGCTGGCGTCCGCCACGACTTGATCGACGCGGTGTTCGCCGCCAAGCAAGAAAGTGGCGCCGGCGAGGGCGATCTCGTGCGTCTGCTCGCGCGCGTGCAGGCGCTGCAAGCCTTCATGGCGACCGACGACGGCGCCAATCTTCTCGCGGGCTACAAGCGCGCGGCGAATATATTGAAGCAGGCGGGGCAAGATGTGTCCGCTAATTCTCGTCATGCTGAACTTGTTTCAGCATCCACGGCCGGACCATGGACCCTGAAACAAGTTCAGGGTGACGAGCGTTTGGGTGCGGCCGACGCCGAGCTGCTCGCCACGCTCGAAGCTGCCGAGCCCGCGGCCTCCGCGGCTGTCGCCGCCGAGCGTTTCACCGACGCCATGGCCGCGCTCGCGAGCCTACGCGCGCCGATCGACGCTTTCTTCGAGGGCGTGATGGTCAACGATCCCGACCCGGCGGTCCGGGCGTATCGCCTGGGCCTGCTCGCCCGATTTACCGGCGCCGTCCATGGCGTCGCCGATTTCTCGAAGATCGAGGGCTGACGCCATGGCTATGCGGCATCCCTTATAGTGCGCGAAGCAAATCTGAATCGACCATAGGGCGTGGCGTCCCTATTTCCCCGCCAACCCTCCTCCCCGGGGCAGCAGGAGCATGACATGACGACGATGGTGCATTTGTTCGGCGGTACGGCCACGACGGCCGAGCGTGCGAAGGAATTGCTGGGCGGCAAGGGCGCGAACCTGGCCGAAATGGCTTCGATCGGCCTGCCGGTGCCGCCGGGCTTCACCATCACCACCGAAGTCTGCACCGCCTACTACGACAATGCGGAGCAGTTCCCCGCCGGTCTGGCCGACGAGGTCGCGAGCGGCATCGCGCATATCGAGGGGCTGACCGGCCGCACCTTCGGCGACCCCGCCAATCCGCTTCTCGTCTCGGTCCGCTCGGGCGCGCGCGTGTCGATGCCGGGGATGATGGACACCGTCCTCAATCTCGGCCTCAACGACCGCACCGTCGCCGGGCTCGCCGAAGCGTCGGGCGACCCGCGCTTCGCGTGGGACAGCTATCGCCGCTTCATCCAGATGTACGCCGACGTCGTCATGGGCCTCGACCATGCGGCGTTCGAGGAAGCGCTGGAAACCGCGAAGGAAGACAAGGGCTTCTATCTCGATACCGAGATGGCGGCGGAGGATTGGCAGGCGCTCGTCATCGAATATCAGGCGATCGTGCAGCGCGAGACCGGCGCGCCCTTCCCGCAGGAGCCGAAGGATCAGCTGTGGGGCGCGATCGGCGCCGTCTTCGCGAGCTGGGAAAGCGACCGCGCGAAAGTCTATCGCCGCCTGAACGCGATCCCCGGCGAATGGGGGACCGCGGTCAATGTGCAGGCGATGGTGTTCGGCAACATGGGCGACACGTCGGCGACCGGCGTCGCCTTCACCCGCGACCCCGCGACCGGCGAGCGCGCCTGGTACGGCGAATGGCTGATCAATGCGCAGGGCGAGGACGTCGTCGCGGGCATCCGCACGCCGCAATATCTGACCCGCGCGGCGCGCGAGAAGGCCGGCGCCAAGCCGCTCAGCATGGAAGAGGCGATGCCCGAAACCTTCGCCGAGCTGGGCAGCGTCTTCGACACGCTCGAAAACCACTATCGCGACATGCAGGACATCGAGTTCACCGTCGAGCGTGGCAAGCTGTGGATGCTCCAGACGCGGAGCGGCAAGCGCACCGCGAAGGCGGCGCTGAAGATCGCGGTCGACATGGCGGCCGAAGGGCTGATCTCCGAGCAGGAAGCGGTGCAGCGCGTCGATCCCGGTGCGCTCGACCAGCTTCTCCATCCGACCCTCGACCCGAAGGCACCGCGCGACGTGCTGACCAAGGGGCTGCCGGCGAGCCCCGGCGCCGCGTCGGGCGAGATCATGTTCGATGCCGACAGCGCCGAAAAGGCCGCGGGCATGGGCAAGGCGGTGATCCTCGTCCGCATCGAGACGTCGCCCGAGGATATTCACGGCATGCACGCCGCAAAAGGCATCCTGACCGCGCGCGGCGGGATGACCAGCCACGCGGCGGTCGTCGCACGCGGCATGGGCCGCCCCTGCGTCTCGGGCGCCGGCGGGCTCAGCATCGACGGCGCGGCGCGCGTGCTGCGCGTCGCCGGGCGCGAACTGCGCGAAGGCGACGTCATCACCCTCGACGGGTCGACCGGCGAGGTGATGGCGGGCGAGGTGCCGACGCTGCTTCCCGAACTGGTCGGCGACTTCGGCACGCTGATGGGCTGGGCCGACAAGGTGCGCCGGATGAAGGTCCGCACCAACGCCGAGACCCCCGCCGACGCGCAGGTCGCGCGCGATTTCGGGGCCGAGGGCATCGGGCTTTGCCGCACCGAGCATATGTTCTTCGACGCCGCGCGCATCGCGGCGGTGCGCGAGATGATCCTCGCCGACAGCGAGGATGGCCGCCGCGCCGCGCTCGCCAAGCTGCTGCCCGAGCAGCGCGGCGATTTCGCCGCGATCTTCCGCGTGATGGCGGGCCTGCCGGTCACCATCCGTCTGCTCGACCCGCCGCTGCACGAATTCCTGCCGACGCGCGAAGAGGATTTCGCCGAGGTCGCCGCCGCGGCGGGTGTCGGAATCGAGGCGCTCAAGGCGCGCGCGAGCGAACTGCACGAATTCAACCCGATGCTCGGCCATCGCGGCTGCCGCCTCGGCGTCACCTATCCCGAAATCTACGAAATGCAGGCGCGGGCGATCTTCGAGGCGGCGTGCGACGTCGCTGCCGAGACCGGCTCGGCGCCGGTTCCGGAAGTGATGATTCCGCTCGTCGCCACGCGCCGCGAATTCGACCTGATGAAGGCGGTCGTCGATGCGGCGGCGAAGGCGGTGTTCGCGGAGAAGGGCCGCGAGATCGCCTATCTGGTCGGCACGATGATCGAACTGCCGCGCGCCGCGCTGATGGCGGGAGAGATCGCGCAGGCGGCCGAATTCTTCAGCTTCGGCACCAACGACCTCACCCAGACCACGCTCGGCGTCAGCCGCGACGACGCGGGCCGCTTCCTGACCCAATATGTCGACAAGGGTATCTTCGTCACCGACCCCTTCGTCAGCATCGATGTCGAGGGTGTCGGCCAGCTGATCGAGATCGCGGCCGAGCGCGGCCGCGCTGCGCGCGCGGGCATCAAGCTCGGTATCTGCGGCGAGCATGGCGGCGATGCGCCGAGCATCCATTTCTGCGAGCGGACCGGCCTCGACTATGTCAGCGCCTCGCCCTACCGCGTCCCGATCGCGCGGCTCGCGGCGGCGCAGGCGGCGCTGAAACGCGGTTGATCGCCGCGGCGGCGCGATCCCCCGTTCGCCGGTCGAAAAAGGCGAAATAGGGGGTTGCGCCCCCCCGCGACTGCCCGTAAAGGCACCGCTCCACGCACCCGTAGCTCAGCTGGATAGAGCACCAGACTACGAATCTGGGGGTCGGACGTTCGAATCGTTCCGGGTGCGCCATTTCCAAACGGCATCACGAACACATGGCTCGGCTGCCGGGAAATTATCCCGTTCAGGCTGAACCGGCGCCCACGTCCGCCCTGTTTTGATTGGGGTGACCCTGGCCTTGCGCAAGGCCAGGGCCCATCCTCCCCTACATGCCGAAGGCTATGCCGACGCGCCCGCCGGTCGAGCCCTTGACGGTGGATCCCGCAAAGCCGCCGCTGATATAGACGCGCGGCGCGGCGCGGACGACCACGGCGCCGGAAAAGCCCTGTTCGCCGCGATAGGTCGCGAGGTTGAACGAGACCGAAACATCGCTGTCCGGCACGATCATCGTACCCCCCAGCGCCATCGCCGTCGCGATACCGCCGTTGGCGCGCCGGAATCCCTCTGTGGAGACGCTTTCGAGCGCGTGGACGCGGCTGTCCAGTTGCGACACGCCATCGTCGATCGCGGCGATCGCCGATCCGACGTCATGATAGGCGGCTCCCCCGACCATATAGGTCGGCGCGGCCATCGCCCCGCTTCCCACGTCATAGGCCGCCCCGCCGCCCAGCGCGGTCGTGACCGCGGTGGCGGCCCTGTTCACCTGGCCCACATTGACCGCGTCGGTGGCCGTCGTGCCAGCCGCAACGTTGACGACGCGCCGCTCCGCGCCCGCCGCACCGACCGAAGCGACATTGTCCTGATCGGCGACCGACCCGGCGCCCAGCGCCACGGCATTGGCGCCGGTCGCCGACGCCGCATTGCCCAGCGCGACATTGCCGTCGCCTTTCGCGACCGACCGGTTGCCGAGCGCCACCGCGCCGTCGCCGAATGCGGTGTTGTCCGCGCCGATGGCGACGGCCCCGGTGCCGCTCGCGACATTGGGATCGCCGATCGCCACCGCGCCGTCGCCCGACGCCAGTTGTTGAAAGCCGATCGCGACTGCCTTGCCGTCGCTGGCCCTGGAACCGGCGCCGATCGCCACCGCCGCGCCGCTGTCGGCCGCGGCACCGGTGCCGATCGCCACGCTGTTGATCTCGGTACCCTTTGCACCGAAACCCAGGGCGACCGCCTGAATATCGGCGACGGTCTGAGGGCCGATGGCGATGCCGCCATTGCCGTTGGCCATGCTTTGTCGGCCCAGCGCGATGCTGTTGTTGCCGCTGGCCTCAGCGAAAGTGCCAAGGGCGGTGGAGCCATCGCCAATGGCCTTGGCCCCATATCCCGCGGCGGTCGCGCCGCCAGCGCCGGAGGCCTTCGCGGTGCCGAGCGCGGTGCCGGTCGCCTGCGTGACCTCCGCCCCATATCCCAAGGCCGAGCCAAAGTCGGCGGCTTTCGCGTAGAAGCCGAACGCCGCGGCGTATTCGCCGGCGGTGCTGTTGGTGCCGACGGCGGCGCCATATTTATCAGCTTCGGCCGCGCTGCCGACGGCGACGGCACTGTCTCCGGATGTGGCGATGCTTCCCAAGGCGACACCCCCAACGCCGGTTTGCGCGGTGGTACCGATCGCCGTGCCATCTTTTTCAGCCCGGCTGTCGGCGCCAAGCGCCATGGCGCTCGCGCCGGCGGCCACGGCGTGGTAGCCGAGCGACGTGCTCGATTCGCCTTGCGCCGCGGCCAATCCGCCCACGGCGGTACCATAGGCGCCGACGACATTGGCATTGGAACCCAGCGCGGTATCGCCTTCCTTGTTGGCATAGGCGCCGGATCCCATCGCCGTGCTTTCCACGCCGGTTGCATAGGCTTCGGTGCCCAGCGCCGTTGCGCCCTTCTTGTCGGCATAAGCACCTGCGCCGACCGCTGTCGCCAGGTCCGCGTCGGCGCGCGCCGATTCGCCGATGGCCGTCGATTGCGCTCCGCTCGCTACGCTGTTCGCGCCGCATTCGGTCGATTGGGTCCCGCTCCCGACATTGCATTCGGGCGTGGGGTCGGCCCACGCGGGCGCGGGGAGGGCGATCGCCAGGGGCGTGGCGGCCAGGAGCAGGGTCGAAATACGCGTCTTGTGCACGGTCAGGGTCTCCTTGTTATGGGACCGTGAGATGTGCGTTGAACCGTGCCTTTTCGGCCCGGCGACCCTGTTGCATCGTCTCTCGCGGCGGCTATGTGCCCTTGCCGATTGCCATGCTCGCCAGCGTCCGTCTTGGACGGCGCGGAACACGGCACGGACGGCGCGGAACAATGCCGAAAACAATTGATGACCGGCGCAATAGGTAAGCCGTCGATCGTTAGTTGTTTCTCACCGTGAAAAACGGGCCGGGATAAGTAGTCGCCCCCATTTTTCCCTATCCGCGACCGACCGCACGGCTTTCCGGCCGGTCTGCCGTCAGTTCAGCAGGGTGCGGATCGCCGGCGAAGCGGCGGCGAGGCCGTCGCGCTCCATTTCGTCGAGCGTCGCGCGCGCCATGGCGCGATAGGGCGCGCCCAGCCCCGGGCAATCGGCGTCGATCGCGGCGAGGTGCCGGGCGATCGTGTCGCCGTCGCCGCGCAGCAGCGGCCCCGACAGCGCGGAAAATCCGTGCGCCAGACTGTTCTCCAGCGCGGCGCGGACCAGCGGCGCCAGCATCGCCTCGGGCGCGTCGGCGCCTGCGGTGCGCAAGGCCTGCGACGCACCGGCGAGCAATGTCACCAGATGGTTGGCGGCGTGGCAGAGCGCGGCATGGTAGAGGGTGCGCTGCGCCTCGTCGATCTCGACCGCGGTGCCGCCGAGCCGTTCGATCACCCCCCGGGCGCGCGGCAGCGTCGCGGGGTCCGAGACCGTGACCGCGAAATGCGCGGCCGCCATCCGCTCGATTTCGGCGCGCGGATTGCCGGTGAAGGTCATCACCGGATGGATCGCCGCGATCTGCGCTCCCGCTGCCGCCAGCGGATCGAGAATCGCCGCGCCGCTGCGGCCGCTGACGTGAAAGACGAAGGGCGCATGCGGAGGCGCCAGATCGCGCGCCAGCCCGGCCGCGATGGCCGCAACCGCGTCGTCCGCGACCGCGATGACGATCAGGTCGCACGCTTCGGCGATCTCGCGCAGGTCGGTGGCGGCCGCGCCGGCAGCTTCTCGGGCGAGGGCCTCGGCCTGCTCCCGCGAGCGGCCCCAGACGAGCGGCGGCCGGTCGGCATAAGGGGCAAGCGCCAGCATCAGTGCATGCGCCACCCGGCCGGTCCCGATGATTCCCAGGCGGCGGCAGAGGCGTTTGTCGGTCATGCATTCGTCCCTAGCGCGCCGGCGCGCGGGCGGCCATGCCGGATCGGATCATGACGCCGCAATGCAATCCATGCATGGACGCGCGCGGCGCGATCGGCTTATCATCGGCGTCGATCAACGAAAGGGGACAGGGCGGCCATGGCGCACTACGGCGATTTTCAGCACGAGATCTATTTCGGCGGGCTCAGCGGCGTGCTGCCCAAATATCCTGTCGATTTCGCGGGGCTCGAGGCGCGCGCGCAGGCGGCGATGGCGCCGTCGCTGCTCAAATATGTCCAGGGCGGCTGCGGCGATGAGTTCACGCAGGACAGCAATGCCTCGGCCTTTCGGCACTGGGGCATCGTGCCGCGGATGATGGTCGATTGCTCGGTGCGCGACCTGTCGGTCGATCTGTTCGGCATGACGCTGCCGACGCCGCTGTTCATGGCGCCCATCGGGGTCACCGGCCTTTGCACGCAGGACGGGCATGGCGACATCGCCGCCGCGCGCGCCGCGGCGCTGACCGGGGTGCCGCTGACCGCCTCGACGCTGTCGAACGATCCGATGGAGGACGTCGCCGCGGCGATGGGCGACACGCCGGGCTTTTTCCAGCTCTATACCCCGAAGGACAAGGACCTGGCCGAGAGCCTCGTCCACCGTGCCGAAGCGGCGGGATACAAGGCGATCATCGTCACGCTCGACACCTGGGTGACGGGCTGGCGACCGCGCGACCTCAACGATTCGAACTTCCCGCAGCTGCGCGGGCACGTCCTGTCCAACTATTGGTCCGACCCCCGCTTCCGGACGATGGTTGGCCGCCCGCCCGAAGAGGATGTGCGCACCGGCGTGATGACCTGGGCGGGCACCTTCGGCAAGGTGCTGACGTGGGACGACATGCCCTGGCTGCGTTCGCTGACCAAACTGCCGATCGTCCTCAAGGGCATCTGCCATCCCGACGATGCCCGCCGCGCGATCGATAGCGGCGCCGACGCCATCTATTGCTCGAACCACGGCGGGCGGCAGGCGAACGGCGGCATCGCCGCGGTCGACATGCTGCCCGACGTCGTTGCGGCCGCCGGCGGCACGCCGGTGCTGTTCGATTCGGGGGTCCGGTCGGGCAGCGACGTGGCGAAGGCGCTGGCGCTCGGCGCGACCGCGGTCGGCGTCGGACGGCCGTACAGCTATGGGCTGGCGCTGGGCGGTGCCGAAGGCGCGGCGCATGTGCTGCGCTCGCTGCTGGCCGAGGCCGACCTGCTGATGGCGGTCGACGGCTATCCGACCATCGCCGCGCTGCGCGAAGCCGGGGCACGGCGCCTGTCCTGACGGCAATGGGGCGTGCCGAACGCGGAACGTCGGTCCCGGCGCGACGGATCGTGCCCGGCCCGCGACCGGCCGCCCCGATCGCCTAACCCTTCCTTTACGACGATCGGATAGACCGGGTTCGGGAAAACGCGGGGGGCGCCATGCGGCCGAAGGCCGCCGAACGGAGTGTCGTGGTGCTCGAAAATCAGAAGATTCGGCCGGCATCGGTGATCGGACCGATGGGCAGTGAGTTGACGCTGGCGGATTTGCCGAAGCGCAACACGCGGCGTTGGGTCAGCCGCCGCAAGGCGGAGGTGGTCGCCGCCGTCGAAGGCGGGCTGATCACAGTCGACGAAGCGTGCGAGCGCTACAATCTCAGCCTTGAGGAGTTCGCCTCGTGGCAGCGGGCCTACGACCGCCTCGGCGTTCGGGCGCTGCGCGCGACGCGCGTCCAATATTATCGGGAGAAGTTCGGCCTCTGACGGCCGACTCCCGGCCGACGCGCGCTCAGCCCAGCGGCACGGCTTCGCGGTCGGGCAGGTCGGGCTTCGGTCCGCCGCTTTCGGCATGGCGCTGCAGCACCACCTGGTCGCGCCCCGCGTGCTTCGCTTCATAGAGCGCGTCGTCGGCGATCTTGTACAGCCGCTGGAAATCGCAGGCGGGGCGGACCTCGGCGACGCCGATGCTGGCGGTGACGGTCCGGTCGCCCAATGACGCGCTATGGTCGCAGGCGGCAATCTCCCGCCGGACGCTCTCGGCGAAGCGGTCGAGCGCTATGCCCTCCATCCCGATCGTCAGCAGGCCGAATTCCTCGCCGCCAAGGCGCGCGACGGTGCAGATCGAGCCTTCCCATCGCGCGATCCGGCGCGCGATCCGGCATAGCACCACATCGCCGATATCGTGGCCATGGACGTCGTTGATCGATTTGAAGCGGTCGATGTCGACCAGCAGCAGCGCCGCCGGCAGATCGTCCGCGCGCGCGCGGTCGAGCAGCGGCGTCACGCTTTCGATGAACCCGCGGCGGTTGGGAAGGCCGGTCAGCGGGTCGCGGCGCGCCAGTTCGCGCGCCTGCGCCTCGGCCGCGCGTGCGTGATCGCGCTCGATCCGCAGCGAGGCCAGCCGGCGGGTCGCGGCGGCGGACAGCCACAGCGCCTGCCAGGTGGCGGCGAGCAGCACGGCCAGCTTGGAGCCGCCGCCCCAGAAGCCGTTCTCGACATCGACGAGGTGGATGAAGGCGAGCACCGCCATCGGCAGGCACCAGGCAGCGGCGAAATCGCGCGCCTCGATCGAACCGCGCCGCCAGCCCCAGCCAAGGCAGATCGCGACGGCGGCGAGATTGCCGAGGATGGCGAGGCCCAGCACGTCGCCCCAATAGCCGAGGTCGCCGGACCGCATCAGCGCGAGCGGTATGCCAGCCAGCCCGACGCCGGCCCCGAGCGCCAGCGTTGCCCGGCGCAACGCGGCGGGAACGCCGCTGCGATCGAGCGCCGTCACCGCGCTCGCGGTGGCGACCGCGATCGCGAGGCAGGCGAGGAAAGTGCAGAGCTGGGCCGAGACGGTGCCCGCCATGAAGGGGAGCAGCGCCAGATGAATCTGCGACCACAAGGTTCCCCACAAAAGCATCGTCGCCGCCCACGCGGCCTGCCAGGCGAGATACTGGCGCCGTACCGCGACGGCGAGCGACAGGCTGTAGATGCCGCTGACGAGCAGGAGCATCAGCGCGGCGCCGGTCGCCGCCGCCATGCCCGCCGCCTGCATACTGCTCTGGTCGCGCGACAGGATATGGGCGCGCACCAGGTCGTGGGCGGCGAGCCGGTCGAAGCGCATGGTGATCGCCGTCACCGACGCGGGGCGGTCGGGTGCCTCGAACACGATCTGCCCGCCCGCCCGCCAATGCGAGCCATAGTCGCCCTGCCGGACCTGCTGCCAGCGCACCGCGCCGTCGGCATAGGAAAAGGCGACCGCGAGCCGGTCGAACCGCGAATGATGCACCATCAGCGCGACCGAACGCTGCCCGCTGGCCCATTGCCGGTGGTCGGACCGCAGCCACAAGCTGTCGTGCTGATACCCCGCCGGCGCCCCGCTGCACGAAAAGCGAAGCGTCGGCAGGCTGGCATCCGCGGATTCGATCGGGCTGACGGCATGGCAGAGCGATTGGTTGAGGCGGAGCACCTCCGCGCTCGCGGGCGCGGCGCCGCACAGCGCGGCGAGCGCCGCCACTGCGAGCAGCAGCCGGGCGCAAGCGCGAATCGAAAGGTCCGTCATCGCCTCCATCGCGAACCCTATGGCATCAATGTCTTGGGAAAGCTTTACCAACGGAACGCATGTTGCGTCGACGGGCGTCGTGCGCCATCGCGGATCGCGATCCGCCGCCGGCCGGGCAAAGCGAGGACAGGACAAGGGATGACCGAACGCATCGTCGCGATCGATATCGGCGGCACGCATGCACGCTTCGCGATTGCGGCGATTGCCGCCGGCCGCGTCGTTTCGCTGGGGGAGGCGGTGACGCTGCGCACCGCCGATCATGCGGGGCTGGAGGGTGCGTGGCGGGCGTTCGCGCGCCGGCTGGCCGAACCGCTGCCCCGCAGCGCCGCGATCGCCGTCGCGGCGCCGACGCAGGGCGACATCCTGCGCTTCACCAACAATCGCTGGACGATCGGCCGCGACCGAATCGGGGCTGAGCTGGGCCTCGATCATTGCCTGTTGCTCAACGACTTCGAAGCGATCGGCCATGCCGTCGGCCAGGCGGGGGAATCCTGGTTCGAACCGCTCGCCGGGCCGGACATTCCGCTCCCCGCGCACGGCACGATCAGCGTCATCGGCCCCGGCACCGGTCTTGGCGCCGCCTATCTGTGGCGCGACGGCGACACCTGTCGCGTGCAGGAGGCGCAGGGCGGTCATATCGGTTTCGCGCCCTGCGATGCCGTCGAGGATGCCATCCTCGCGCATTTGCGCCAAAGATACGGCCGCGTCTCGGTCGAGCGCGTCGTGGCGGGACCAGCCATCGTCGGCATCTATGAAGTGCTCGCCGCACTCGACGGGCGCGTCGTTCCGCCGCTCGACGATCATGCGCTGTGGGCACGCGCGCTCGGCGCGGAAGACGATCTCGCGGTCGCCGCGGCGGATCGTTTCTGCGCGATGCTCGGCAGCGTCGCGGGCGATCTCGCGCTGGCGCATGGCGCGGGTGGGGTGGTCGTGGCGGGCGGTCTCGGCCTGCGCATCCGCGACCGGCTCGTCCGTTCGGACTTTTCCGGGCGTTTCGTCGACAAGGGCCGGTTTGCCGGGATCATGGCGGCGATCCCGGTCAAGCTGATCACCCATCCGCAGCCGGGGCTGTTCGGCGCCGCCGCCGCTTTCGCGCGCCGCCATGCCGGCGATTCGCGGCGATAAGGCAAAGGCTTGTCGAAGCCTCCCCTTCTTCTTTACACCGCCAGCACACCCATCGAAGGAACCAGACGTCCATGCCATCCGGTCTCTTTGCCCTGCTCGACGACGTCGCCACCATCACCAAGGTTGCGGCGGCGAGCATCGACGATGTCGGCGCCGCGGCGTCGAAGGCGGGAGTGAAGGCGGCGGGCGTGGTGGTCGACGATACGGCGGTGACGCCGCGCTACGTCACCGGCTTCACCCCCGATCGCGAATTGCCGATCATCTGGCGGATCACCAAGGGATCGCTGTTCAACAAGCTGGTGCTGATCCTGCCGGTCCTGCTGCTCCTGTCGACCTTCGCGGAGTGGGCGATCACGCCGCTGCTGATGCTGGGCGGCAGCTATCTGTGTTTCGAAGGCGCGGAAAAGCTGCTTCATGCGTTGCGGAAGGACACGACCAGCCTCGACGAGGACGCGGCGATCGTCGCGGACGCGGATCACGAAGAACGGATGGTGAAGGGGGCGGTGCGCACCGACTTCATCCTGTCGGCGGAGATCATGGTGATCGCGCTCAACGAGGTGCTCGACGAACATCTCGCGATGCGCGCCGCGACGCTGGCGATCGTCGCCGTTGCGATCACCATCGCCGTCTATGGCGTCGTCGGGCTGATCGTGAAGATGGACGACATCGGACTGCACATGGCGCGCAACGGCAGCGCGGCGAGGCGGGCGATCGGGCGCGGGCTGGTGACGCTGATGCCCCGGCTGCTCGCCGCCCTTGCGACGATCGGCACCGCGGCGATGCTGTGGGTCGGCGGCCAGATCGTGCTGCACGGGCTCGATGAATATGGTCTTGGCGCGATCGGCCATGCGCTCCATGATGGCGCGCATGCCGTCGCGGGCGGCCTTCCGGCGGCGGGCGTATGGGAATGGCTGATCAACGCGGCGGGAGCGGGCTTGTTCGGGGTGCTGCTCGGCAGCGCGATCGCCGGCGCACTGCACTTCGTTCCGGGCAAGCGGGCGGAGCACTGACGGCAAAAGGCGAAAGGCGGCTGGGCGATGCAAGGCGACAATGACGGGCTGGCGTCCTTCTGGATGCCCTTTACCGCGAACCGCGCCTACAAGGCGCACCCGCGCCAGATCGTCTCGGCGAGCGGCATGCATTACCAGAGCGGCGACGGGCGGGCGATCCTCGACGGCACCGCGGGGCTGTGGTGCAGCAACGCCGGGCACTGCCGGACCGAAATCGCCGCGGCGATGGCCCGGGCCGCCGCGACGCTCGATTTCGCGCCGACCTTTCAACTCGGCCACCCCGCCGCCTTCGAACTGGCGCAGCGGCTGGCCGCGCTGATGCCGCCGGGGCTCGACCGCATCTTCTTCACCAACAGCGGTTCGGAATCGGTCGACACCGCGCTCAAGATCGCGCTCGCGGTGCAGCGGGCGCGGGGGCAGGGGACACGCACCCGGCTGATCGGGCGCGAGCGCGGCTACCATGGCGTCGGCTTCGGCGGCATCAGCGTGGGCGGCATCGTCGGCAACCGGCGTGCCTTCGCCCTGCTGCCCGGCGCCGATCATCTGCGCCACACGCACGACCCCGCGCGCAACGCCTTTTCGCGCGGTTTCCCGCCGCATGGCGCCGAACTGGCCGACGACCTCCAGCGTCTCGTCGATCTGCATGGAGCGGAGACGATCGCGGCGGTGATCGTCGAGCCGATGGCGGGGTCGACCGGCGTCCTCGTCCCGCCCGTCGGCTATCTCGAACGGCTGCGCACCATCTGCGACCGCAACGGCATCCTGCTGATCTTCGACGAGGTGATCACCGCCTTCGGGCGCGTCGGCGCGGCGACCGCGGCGCAGGCGTGGGGCGTGACCCCCGACATACTGACGATGGCAAAGGGGCTGACCAACGCCGCCGTCCCGATGGGTGCGGTCGCGGTGAAGCGCGAGTTGCACGACGCGGTGATCGAAAGCGCCCCCGGCGGCATCGAACTGGCCCATGGCTATACCTATTCGGGCCATCCGCTCGCCTGCGCGGCCGGGCTGGCGGCGCTCGACCTCTATGCGCGCGAGGGATTGTTCGAACGGGCCGCCGAACTGGCGCCCTATTGGGAGGAGGCGGCGCACGGCCTGCGGGGGCGCCGTCATATCGTCGACATCCGCACCACCGGCCTTGTCGCGGGCATCGAACTCGAACCGCGCCCCGGCGCGCCGACTGCGCGCGCGATGGAACTGTTCCACCGCGCCTTCGACGCCGGTCTGCTGGTCCGCGCGACCGGCGACATCATCGCGCTGTCGCCGCCGCTGATCGTCGAGAAGGCGCAGATCGACCAGATGTTCGGGATGCTCGGCGAACTGCTCGACACCATCGCCTGAAATCGGCGCGATATCGTGAATTTACCACGCTTTGCGGTCCGCGCCTCGACCCTGTTCCGGATTGGGACAGCGCTGCGATAGGCAAGGCGCGTGAAATCGGCTAAGGGCCTCGCCGCATTCGGCAAATTCCCTTTTCCAGACAGGTTCCCAGAGTGTCCATTGCCTTTCGGCCGCTCGTCGCGACGGCTATTTTCGCGGCATCGCTGGCGGTTTTGCCCGCCCTTGCGCAATCCTCGTCACCCATCACCGGCCTCGACGCCCTGCGCGAGTGGAATCTTGTCGTTCTCGGCAATCTCGAATCCTCGTCAGAGGTCGAGGGGCGGACCTTCGTCGGCGGCAACCTGTCGGGAAATTCTTCCAACTATGCGATCCGCCCGCTGGCGCAATCGACGTCCGGCCAGCCCGGCCTGACCGTCGTCGGCGACGTCAACGGCGGTCACAAGAATCTGAACAACGGTTCGGGCGCGGTCGTCGGCGGCAATGTGAACAGCGGCTTCAACCTCAACGGCGCGGCGCAGACGGTGAAGGTCGGCGGGACGATCAGCAACACCAACGTCAATCAGAACAAGGTGTTGTCCGGCCTCGGCAACAGCGATCCGGCCTTCGTGGTCGGCCTGCAGCAGCAGAAGGAACAGCTCGTCTCCAGCCTCGACCGGCTGTCGTTCGACATGGGGACGCTGACATCGAACAGCCAGTTCGCCGTCCAGGGCAATCGCGGCGTCTTCACGGCAAAGCCGAATGCCGACGGGCTGGCGGTATTCGAGATCAGCTCGGCCGACCTCGACAAGATCGGCGAAATCCAGTTCGCTCTCAACGGCGCCGACACGGTCGTCGTCAATGTGAGCGGCCGCAACATCCTGCTCAACGACAATTTCATCGGCGGCACCAACAACCTTGGCGAGCATGTGATCTGGAACTTCCCCGATGCCGAGAATATCCGCGTGACGACCGCGTGGGGCGGTTCGATCCTCGCGCCGTCCGCGGATGCGGAAACCGGGAACTACATCCAGGGCTCGGCGGTCTTCGGCAATCTGAAGCAGAATGGCGAGATGCATATCGGCACCTACAAGGGTGGGAATATCGGCACGCCGGGGGGCGGGTCGTCCTCGGGCGGGTCGAGTTCGGGCGGCGATCCGGTTCCGATCCCCGAACCGGGCCTGTGGGGCCTGTTCGCGCTGGGCGTCGGCGGTCTGATCTATGCCCGCCGGTTTCGGCGCCGCCGCGACGGCTGACGACCGCCCCGAAGCGTTTCAGGCGGCGAGCGGAAAGACGACCGACACGCGCGTGCCCTTGCCGGGCTCGCTCGCGATGTCGAGCTGGCCGCGATGGCGCTCGGCGATGTGCTTGACGATCGCGAGCCCGAGCCCGGTGCCGCCCACCGAGCGGCTGCGCGCCTCGTCGACGCGATAGAAGCGCTCGGTCAGGCGGGGCAGGTGATCGGGCGCGATGCCGTCGCCCTCATCGCTGACCGACAGGCGCACCCGGCCCTCCTCGGGGATCAGCTCGACCGTTACCGGCGTGCCCGCGCGGCCGTATTTCAGCGCATTGGAAATGATGTTGTGCACGAGCTGCGCCAGTTGCGCCTCGTCGCCGAGCACCGGCACCGCGGCGTTGCCGGGCAAGGCAACGATGTCTTTCGGACGCGCTTCCTCGCTGTCCTGCAACTGCGCGATCGTCGTCCGCACGATCGCCGCGAGATTGACCGGCGTCGTGGGGCGGCGAAAGCGGTCGGCCTCGACCCGCGAGATCGACAGCAGGTCGATGACGAGCTGCTGCATCCGCCGCGCCTCGCGTTCGATGATCGACAGGAAACGGCGGCGCGTCGGCACGTCGGTTTCGCCGGTCAGGTCGTGCAGCGTCTCGACATAGCCGAGGATCGCCGCGAGTGGGGTGCGCAGCTCATGGCTGGCGTTGGCGACGAAGTCGGACCGCATGCGGTCGGCGGCGTCGATCGCCGACCGGTCGGACAGGAAGATGATGCGGTCGCCCCCCGACAATTCGGCGATCCGCAGCGTCCAACGCTGGCCCGACCGGGGGAAATCGACAAGGTCGATCGGCGGCGGCGGGCTTGCGCCGTCCGCCGCCGCCAGCCCTTCGGTGGCGGCGGGATGGCGGATCGCGGTCCGGATGTCGGCGCCGACGATGTGCCGGCCCAGCAGCCGGACCGCCGCGTCGTTGGCGATGGTGACGACATTGTCGGCGGTTCCGATCAGCGGCTCGCGCTCCTGGTCGGCCCAGCGGGCGAAATCGGGGTGCCGCAACAGCGACGGCGGCGGTGCTTCGGGTTCGGGTGTGCCCGTTCCCCCGTCGAAGTCGGGCGGGGGCCCCGGCACTGCGGCATGGACGATGGCGGCGGCGGCGGCGCCCGCTGCGGCCAGAAGCGTGATGGTCAGGGCATCGCCCCCGGCCAGTCCGGCGAAGATCGCCGCGACGGCGACCAGCGTCAACGCGATGACGAGGCTGGACAGGCGGTCGAACATCGGCACAGCGCCTCGCACGAAGCGCAGGCGCCCGCAAGGCCGTTTGCGCCGGTTACGCTTGCGCCCGCCCCTGTCCCAAAGCGGGATGCCGGATGCGGGGGCCGGTCTTTTGCTTTTCCTCCCGCTCCCTATGGGGTAAGGGCAGAGCATGGAAAACAGCGAGATTCCGGGCCACGAGCCGGCAGATGGCGCCGATGAGGCCGTTCCGACGCGCCGCCGGATGCTGGCGCTCGGCGCCGCGGGCGTGTCGGCCGCGCTGACCATCCGTCCCGCCTTTGCGCAGACCGCCGTGTCGGTGATGAATTGCGAGATACCGGTTCCCGGCCCGACCGGCGCCGGTCGCTATATCGATCCCAACGGCAAGCTCGTCCCGCCGGGGACGAAGGGCGCTTTTCCGGGATCGCCGCGCCCCTTCACGGGTGAACAGGTCAAGCGCGCCTTCCGCGGCCAGACGCTGCCCGGCGCGACCTACGACCAGTCGCAGGCCTATCTGCAATATATCCGGCGCTTGCAGGCGGGACAGAGCGGCTTTACCTGTTTCGCATCCATCCAGATGCCGCGCTGATCGTCGCTTGCCCTGTGGGCGATGATGCTTCGGCCGCATCGCAGACAAAGGGACCGATGTGAAACTCGCTTCGCTCAAAGCCGGCCGCGACGGCCGACTGGTCGTCGTTTCGGACGATCTTGCCTGGTATGCCGACGCCGGAGCGATCGCGCCGACGCTGCAGGCGGCGCTCGACGACTGGGCCGAAGCGGCGCCGCGGCTGAAGGCGCTGGCCGACGACGTCAATCACGAAGCGATCCCGCGCGAACGGTTCCACGAACGCGACGCCGCCTCGCCGTTGCCGCGCGCCTATCAATGGGCCGACGGCAGCGCCTATGTGAACCATGTCGCGCTCGTCCGTCAGGCGCGCGGGGCGGAGATGCCCGAAAGCTTCTGGCACGACCCGCTGATGTATCAGGGCGGCAGCGACGCCTTCCTCGCCCCGCGCGACCCGATCCCGCTCGGCGACCCCGCATGGGGCTGCGACATGGAGGCGGAGGTGGTCGTCGTGACCGACGACGTGCCCGCCGGCATCGACGCGCAGGCGGCACGCGACAGGATCCTGCTCGTCGGCCTGACCAACGATGTTTCGCTGCGCGGGCTGATTCCGCCCGAACTCGCCAAGGGGTTCGGCTTCTTCCAGTCGAAGCCATCCTCCGCGATGTCGCCGGTGTTCGTGACGCCCGATGCGCTCGGCGACCGCTGGCGCGACGGCAAGCTGCACGGCACGCTGTGCGTCGACCTCAACGGCCAGCCGCTCGGCCGCGCCGATGCCGGGGTCGACATGACCTTCGATTTCGGCCGGCTGATCGCCCATGCGGCCCGGACGCGCCATCTGGGCGCCGGGACGATCATCGGGTCGGGGACGGTTTCGAACCGCGATGCCGACGGCGGTCCGGGCAAGCCGATCGCCGAGGGCGGGCTCGGCTACAGCTGCCTTGCCGAGGTGCGGACGGTGGAAACCATCCGCGGCGGCGCGCCGGCGACGCCCTTTATGCAGAAGGGCGACACGGTTCGCATCTGGATGGACGACGAGCGCCACCACAGCATCTTCGGCGCGATCGAGCAGACGGTCGCCTGACCGCCGGGGAAGCGGGCGGGCGCGGGCCCGCCCCGCTTTCAGCTTCCGCCGCCCATCGCGCCGGCGAGCGCGTCCTTGAGCGAGCAGGCCGCCGGACCCAGGATCACGATGAACAGGCACGGCAGGATGAACAGGATCAGCGGCACCGTCATGATCGCGGGCAGGCGCGCGGCCTTTTCCTCGGCGCGCATCATGCGCTCGTTGCGGAATTCCGCCGACAGGACGCGCAGCGCGCTGGCCAGCGGGGTGCCGTATTTCTCGGTCTGGATCATGGTCGTGACCACGCCCTTCACCGCTTCCAGATTGACGCGATAGGCCAGGTTCTCGAACGCCTGACGACGCTCGGTCAGGAAGCCCAGCTCGATCGAGGTCAGCGCGAACTCTTCGCCCAGTTCGGGATAGGCGCGGCCAAGCTCGCGCGACACGCGCGAGAAGGCGGCGTCGACGGTCAGGCCCGCCTCGGCGCAGATCACGAGCAGGTCGAGCGCGTCGGGAAGCCCCTTGCGGATCGCGTCGGTGCGCTTCTGCCGCTTGTTCTGCACGAACAGGTCGGGCGCCTTGTAGCCGAGGATCAGCGCCGCCATGGTGAAGCCCGAACGCTTCATCGGCGTCATGTCGGGCCACATGTCGATGCCATAGATCAGGAAGGCCGCCAGGCCGCCGAGCAGGATCGGCAGCACCAGCCGGCCGAAGATGACGGCGACGGCGAGGTCCTTGGAGCGGATGCCGGCCTGCGCCAGCTTCTGCTGCACATCCTTGATCTGCTCTTCCTGAAGCACCTGCAGCTTGCCGAGGAAGGTCCGCATCCGGTCGGCGGTCTGGTTCTTGCGGACCAGCCGCGCGCGGCGCTTCGCGGTCGATGCGGTGATTCCGGCCTTGAGCTGTTCGCGGCGTTCGTTGAGCGCCTTGACGCGCTTCGCCATCGGATCGCGCACGGTCAGCGCGCCATAGATGGCGACGAGCACCGCGAGCACGCCGACGACGGCGAGCATGGTCGCCGCCCAGACGACATCGACGCCCAGAAGCGTCGGGCCCGGCTGGGCCCCGGTGAAGGCGGTGAGGAGGAGGCTGCTGGTCATCGGGTCGGCGTCCTCAAATCTCGAAACTGATCATGCGCGACATGATGAAGGCGCCCAGGCTCATCCAGATCAGCCCGCCCATCCCGGCGATCATCAGCCGCTCCTCGTGGAAGAAGCCGCTCAGATATTCGGGGTTCATCATCCAGACGATACCGAACACGAAGAAGGGCAGCGAGCCGACGATATAGGCGGAGGCCTTGGCTTCCGACGACATGGCGCGGATCTTGAGCTTCATCTGCGCGCGCTTGCGCAGCACGTCGGACAGGTTGCCCAGCGTTTCGGCCAGATTGCCGCCGGTCTCGCGCTGGATCGCGATCGTGATGCAGAAGAACTGGAATTCGGGCGTGCCCAGCATGTCGGCCGATTCCTGCAGCGCGGCCTCCATCGTGTTGCCGATGCGGATGCGCTCGATGATTCCGCGGAATTCCTCGCCCACCGGACCGGGCAGTTCCTGGCTGACGACCTGAAAGGTCTCGGTGACCGGCAGGCCCGACCGCAACCCGCGCACCAGCAGGTCGATCGCATCGGGAAAGCGGGTGGTGAACTGGGTCACGCGTTTCTTGATCAGGCGGCCGACGATCATATAGGGCAGGCCGATCCCCGCCAGCAGGCCGAACAGGATCGCCAGCATGAACGGCGCGCGCATGATCAGCATCAGCGCCGCCACGACGACGAACAGGATCATCGTCGCGAACATATATTGGGTGATGTTCCACGTCTTGCCGGTCCGGCGCAGGCGCAGTTCCATCTGCTCGCGGCGCGGCATCAGGCTCGACAGCCGGTTGCTCCCGGCGCTCGACGCCTGGATCGTCTTGCGCATCTGCGCCGCGACCACCGCCTCGGTCGAGGCGGCGTGCCGATCCTTCACCGACGCCAGCCGCCGCGACTTGGCTTTCCCGGCCGAGGGGCCGCCCAGCAGGACGACAAGCGCCGCGAAAGCCAGAAAGGCGGTGGCGATGATGAGGATCACTGGCAGGTTCATGGTCGGATTCGTCCGGTTGAGGGGTGTCGCGACGGCCGCCGAAGCGGCCGCTTCACCCCCTTATTTCGCGCCCTTTTTCGCCATCAGATTGCCGATGCCGCCCAGCTTGCCGAGCAGCGATCCGCTGGCCGCGTCCTTCGCGCCGCCCTTCGCGGCCGGCGCCGCGACCTCCTCGCCGTCGCCGTCGGCGCCGTCGAGGATCAGGCGCATCAGATTGGTCCACGCCTGCGCGCCCTTGGTACCCTTGCAGATTTCCGCATAGGATTTGCCGAGCTTCGCCGCCTGGCTGACCAGCTTCGGATCGAAGGGGATGACGATGTCGATCGACCGCTCGATCGACGATTCGAATTCCTTGCGCGACAATTCGCCGATCGCGCTCTGGAACTTGTTCGCGACCAGGATCACCCGCGCCGCTGGGATGTTCTGCTTGAACCAGGACAGCAGGCGGATCGTGTCGCGCGCCGAGGCGAGCGTGACGTCGCTGACCAGCAGGATCGTCCCGGCTTCCGACACCAGGTGCGGGAAGGGGATCAGCACGTGCCGCGGGATGTCGACGATCGTCATCTCGAAGGCGCCGCGCAATTCTTCCTCGAGCTGGAAGAAGGCCGACCCGTCGGTCATCACCGGCTGGTGGATCGGCGCCTCGGCCGACAGCAGGCTCAGCTTGTCCGACGCGCGCACCATCGCGCGCTCGATGAACAGGCCGTCGATGCGGCTCGGATTGTCGATCGCGTCGATCAGGCCGCGCCCCGGCTCGAGGTCGAGCGTCAGCGCGCCGGTGCCGAAATGGACGTCGAGGTCGAGCAGCGCGGTCTGGCGGCCGGCCTGCTCGCTCATCACCCAGGCGAGCGAAGTGGACACCAGCGATGCGCCGACGCCGCCGCGCACCCCGACCACCGCCGTCATGTGGTGCGGCTTGTCGTCGTGTACGTCGCCGTGCTTGGGCGCGGTCAGCATCGCCTGCGCCATCGCCAGCGATTCGCGGACCTGATCGAGCGACAGCGGCTTCAGCAGATAGTCCTGGATGCCGCTCGACAGCAGGTCGCGATACAGGCGGACGTCGTTGACCTGCCCGGCGGCGATCACCACCGTTCCCGGCTCGCACACTTCGGCGAGCGCATTGATGTCGTTGATCGGATCGCCCGATTCGGACATGTCGACGAACAGGATGTTCGGGCTTGCCGACACCGACAGCGACTGCACCGCGTTGCGCAGGCCGCCCTTGTTGCACTTCTCGATCGGCCAGCCCATGTCGCCCGCGGCGACGCGGATCAGCTCCAGCGTATCGTCGTCGCAGACGAAGGCGTTGAACGGGTCGCGCAGCCCTGCGGCTTTGAAAGGAGCGTTCACTTGGCACCTCCGTTGCTGGTCGACTGACCGCGCAGTTCGCCCGCGCCGGTCTGCGGCTTCTCGCGATAGGTCTTGATCGCCTTGGTCGCGGCGGCAGGGTCGCTGCGGTCGTTCGACGCGCCCTTGATCAGGTCGTTCGGGTCGGCGACCATCGCGGCGAGGTTGCTGTTGGTCGCGCAGCCATAGTTGGACGAGGTCGCGTTGGTCGGGTTGATCGAATAGTTGCTCGCCCAGTCGGGGCAGCCCGGAACATGCGCGCTCGCCCGCGTGATCACGACGCGCAGATGGCCGGGCGCGACCGATCCCTCGGTCACCGGGGCCTCGCGGCTCAGCAGCAACCCGCGCTTCTCGACGATCGAGCGCACCGTGGCCTGCGCCGCCGCGGCGCCATAGGTCGAGGAGTCCTCGACCGCGATGCGGTCGCCATAACGCGCACCCATCGCATCGAGCCAGCCTTCGAGGCGGCCCTGCTCGCTGGGCGGCAGATCGCCGTTCGCTGCCGCGACGTCGAAATGATAGGTGGCGTTGCGCACGAGCGGCTGGTGGACCGATTCGAGGCTGCGGTTGCTGTAGGCCGAGCCGGTGCATCCGGCCAGCGCGGTCGCCAGTCCCAGGGCGGTCAGAGTTGCGATCTTCTTCATCACTTTAGCTCCTGAAAACCAGCGCCTTACTTGCTGAGGCTGAAACCGGGCGAAACGTCGCCGCTGCCGCGCGGACGGGTGGCGTCGCCGGGCGCGCCGTCGAGCTGCGGCTTGGGGCGGTCGCCGCCGGTGACGCCGTCGCTTGATTTGCCGAGCAGTAGCCGCGCCGCGTCGTCGGAGACGCGGAAGGCGTCGGTCGGCAGCTTGATCTCGTTCGCCGAAACCGGGTTCACCAGATAGGGGGTCACGACGATCACCAGCTCGGTTTCGCCGCGGCGGAAGCTGTCCGACTTGAACAGGCTGCCCAGGATCGGCACGTCGCCGAGGCCGGGAACCTTGTCGATCGCGCCGACCGAACGATTGTTCATCAGTCCCGCGATCATGAAGCTTTCGCCCGAACCCAGTTCGACGGTCGTTTCGGCACGACGCACGGTGAGCGCCGGAACCTGGAACCCGTCGAGTTCGATCGCGCCGTCGGTCGTCAGTTCGGATACTTCCGGCCGCACGCGCAGGCTGATCCGGCCGTTCGACAGCACGGTCGGCGTGTAGGCGAGGCTGACGCCATATTTGCGATATTCGATCGTCGTTCCGGCGAAGTTGCCGGGGATCGGGACCGGATATTCGCCGCCCGCCAGGAAGTCGGCGGTCTCGCCGGAAATCGCGGTCAGATTGGGCTGGGCAAGCGTGGCGACCATCCCCGAGCGTTCGCCGAGGTCGAGCGAAGCGATCAGGTCGACGCCGAACAGCCGCCCGGCGGCCGCCAGGCTGTTGATCCCGGTAGGCGTCTCGACCGTGTAGCTGGTCGATCCGTCGGGATTGGTGGTGATCGTGCCGGCCTTGCGCCCCCTGAACACGCCGCCCAGGAAGCCGCCCGTCATGTCCCGCGTCAGCAGGTTGCCGCTCATCTCCTTGACCAGCGAGCGGTTCACCTCGGCGATCCGCACCTGCAGATTGACCTGCAGCGGCGTCGCCGTGCGCAGGCGCGACAGCACCTTGGTCTGTTCGCCGACGAACGCCTGCACCAGCCGTTCGGCCTCGGCCGCGTCGTCGGGCGACTGGACGGTGCCGGTCAGCAGGACGAAGCCGTTCATCGTGTTCGCCGCGATCTTCGCGTCGGGCATCGCCAGCGTCAGCATCTGGTCGATCGTCTCGATATTGTTGCCGACCCGCGCGACCGTCGAATAGACGACGCGGCCGCCGGCGTCGGTCGCATAGATGCTCGTTTCGCCCGGCGCCTTGCCGAAGATGTAGAGCTGGCGGTTCGACCGCACCTGCACGTCGGCGACCTTGTCGTCGGCGACGAAGACGTCGGCCATCGGAGCGGGCAGGTTGATCAGGCGCCCGCGGCCGACCGACAGGTCGATGCTGCTGCTGGCATTCTGCGTCGCCTGCGCGGTTGCGGGCTGCGACGGGGCGGCGGCCAGGGTTGCCGCGACCAGGCCGACGGCCAGGGTACGGGCGAGCGCCGCTGCCTTGAAATTGGCTTTGCTGTTCATCTTACTTACCCCCAACCGGAACTTCGGTGGTCTTGTCGCCGCGCGTCACGCGGACGACCGGACCCCGCGGCGCGGCCTGAGCCGTGCCCCCGTATGCCGCTGCCGGCGCGTCCGCCATCGACTGCTGCTGCGGCTGGCGCGGCGCCGCGACGCGGCCCCGGACCGGCACCCAGAAGCGCGAGACGTCGCCGCCGGTGGTGGCCGACGAGCGGCTGGCGGTGGGACGCGCGGCGGCTTCGGCCAGCATCTTGCGTTCGGCGACGGTGCCGCCCTTGGCCGGCACGTCGATCTCGCCCGACGCGATCGCCGATTCGAGGTCGCCGGTGCTTTCGGCCAGCGGACGCAGCGCCAGCGACAGCCGGCCCATGTTCTGGGCGACGGCGATCTTCTCCGCGATCTCGGGCGTCGCCTCGAGCGTCACCGAGCCGAAGGTGCGGACCGGCGTCTTGCCCGTCTCGTCCTCGGCATCGTAGCGCTGGTCGGTCGCCAGGACGCGGACGTTGCGCACGATCGTCTCCGCGGTGAAGAGCTGGTCGTCGGGATAGGCGCTGCCTTCCTTGACCGAAATCTCCTGCGACAGCAGCACGTCGACGCGGTCGCCCGGAAAGACGAAGCCGGCGACGCCCTGTTCCTGCGACACCTTCACCGTGACGGCGCGCATGCCCGGGCCGAGCGCCGCGGCCAGGAAGCCGCGGTCGTCGGGGTGGACGAGCGCGCCCTGCGTCAGCGGCTGGCCCGCGGTGATCGGATAGCGCACCACAGTGCCGACCAGCGTGTTGACGTCGGTCTTGTCCTTCAGGAAATAGGCCTTCTCGACCAGTTCGGTCGGCCACGGCTGAAAACGGAAGCTGTCGGGGCCGATGATCGTGCCCACCGGCAGTTGCCGCGTTGCGACCAGGATCATCGGGCCGGAAATTTCCGGCGCCGCCGCCGCGCGGGCGGGCGGGGTCGAAGACCCGCGCATCATCAGATTGACTCCGAACGCCGCACTGACCGCAATGACCAGCGCGCCGACGATCAGCATAATCTTTCGCGTATCCATGACGATTTTTCGCCCTCCTGCACCCACCAGAAACGGCTGTGCCTACCCTCAGGCCGATCCGATAAACTGAAACTGGTTAAGATAGTGTTGGTGAAGCGCCCAAAGTCCGGCCGCCGCGATCGCAACCCCATAGGGAACCTCGACCGACTTGCCCGACGGACGCAGCTTGATGTGAACGAGCATGATCGCGGACAGCAGGCCGCCGCCCAGTGCCATGACGGTCAGCATGGGAACGAACAGCGGCAACGGAATCCACAGCATCACCGCGCCGATCATCTTGACGTCGCCGCCGCCCATCGCGCCGATGGCGAACAGCCCGGCGAACAGCAGGAATACCGCGAAGGCGGCGCCGAACTGGATCGGAATGTCGGGCCACAGCGACAGACCGCTCGCGATCCAGAAGGGAATGGCGAGCAGCGCGATCGTGCCGTTCAGCCCGTTCGAGATCGACCGCGACCGCAGGTCGCTGACCGCGGCGGCGATCATCAGCGCGGCGAGCAATGCCATCAGGCCAAGAGCGATCGAACTGCGGTCCATGGCCCTGTTCCTTAAGCATGATGGCTTACCAAAGCGTAACCATGTGCAGAGCTCCGGTTCATTGGGCGCGCCGCTTGCATTCCGGCGTCCAGCCGATATGCGCGGCTGCATGGCCGCTGCTTTCCCTTCCGCAACCGATGTTCTCATCGTCGGGGCAGGCATGGCGGGAAGCGGGCTGGCGGCGGCGCTCGCGCCCCATCGCCGGGTGCTGATGATCGAGGCGGAGGACGCGCCCGGCTATCATGCGACGGGGCGGTCGGCGGCCTTCTGGCAGCAAAGCTATGGCGGGCCGGGCGTCCAGCCGCTCACCGCCGCCTCGTTCGAGGCGCTCGCGCATCCCGACCCGGCTTTTTCGGACCGGCCGTTCCTGCTGCCGCGCTCCTCGCTGATCGTCGGCCGCACCGAAGAGGCGCCGATGGTGGACGCGTTCATCGCCACCTTCGCCGCGCGCGGCGTCGATGTCGCGCCGCTGGCGGCCGCCGAACTCGCGGCGCGGGTGCCGGGCCTGCGCGCCGGGTGGACCGCGGCCGCGTCCGAACCCTCGTGCCGCGACATCGATGTCGCGGCGCTCCATGCGGCGTGCCTGCGCGCGGCGCGGCGGGGCGGGGCGATGCTGGCGACGCGCGCGCCGCTGATCGCTGCGCGCCGCGAAGCCGACGGCTGGACGGTCGAGACCGGGCGGGGGACCGTGCGCGCCGCGGTGATCGTCAATGCCGCCGGGGCGTGGGCGGACCGCGTCGCGGCCGCCTGCGGCGCGGCGCCGATGGGCATCCGGCCCTATCGCCGCACGATGGCGCAGGTCCGGCTGGGCGCGCCGGTTCCGGCCGCGCTGCCGCTGATCGTCCATGTCGGCGGTGATTTCTATTTCAAGGGCGCGGGCGAGGGACGCATCTGGCTGAGCCCGCACGACGAAACGCCGTCCCCCCCCGGCGATGCCGCGCCCGAGGACATCGACGTCGCGCTCGCGATCGCGCGATTGCAGACGGTGGTCGACTGGCCGGTCGCGGCGGTCGAGCGCAAATGGGCCGGACTGCGCAGCTTCGCGCCCGATCGCCTGCCGGTCTTCGGGGCCGACCCGCATGTGTCCGGTTTCGTCTGGTGCGCGGGGCAGGGCGGTTTCGGCATCCAGACCGCGCCCGCGATCAGCGCCCTGCTCGCCGCCGGACTCGGCGCGCCGATGCCGGGTGGCGCGATCGGTGCGATCGATCCCGCCGCCTTTTCGCCCGCGCGCTTCGGCTGACCGCAACGCGCCCTTGCAACGCGAAACGGGCGGCTTACCATGGCCTGGCCGCCGCGAGCCGGCGGCACCCCGAAACGCGGAGGACCCGATGGCGCATTATTTCGAGATCAAGAAGAACAAGAAGGGCGAGTTCGTCGCCTATTTCAAATATAACAGCGAGCCGATCTTCTGGACCGAAGGCTATACCAGCAAGGCCTCGGCCAAGAATGCGATCGAGTCGATCCTGAAGAACGGCCCGGGCGCCGAGGTCCGCGAGGCCGAATAGGGACGCCGGACAGGGGCGGGCGCGCGGGCGTTCAGCGCGCCCGCGCGACCTCCAGTGCCGCGTCGCTTGCCAGCCGGTCGGCCAGTTCGTTGTCGCCGTGCCCGGCGTGGCCCTTGACCCACAGCCATTCGATGCGATGGCGTTTCGCCTCGCTCAGCAGCCTTTGCCACAGGTCGGCATTGGCGACGGGCTTCCTCGCGGCGGTCTTCCAGCCGTTCTTCTGCCAGCCGTGCACCCATTTGGTGATGCCGTCGCGGACATAGACGCTGTCGGTCGACAGCTCGATGTTGCAGCTTCGCCTGAGCGCGGCGAGCGCCTCGATCGCGGCCATCAGCTCCATGCGGTTGTTCGTCGTATCGGGTTCGCCGCCCGCCAGCGTCTTCACCGCATCGCCCCAGCGCAGCACCGCGCCCCAGCCGCCGGGTCCGGGGTTGCCCTTGCACGCGCCGTCGGTGGCGATGACGACCGTCCGCGTGTCGTTCATACCGCGAACAGCGCCGCGGCGTCATGCGCCTGATAGCGGCGCAGGCGGGCGAGGAGCGGGGCCGGGTCCTTGCGGGTGACCAGCGCGTCGGCGGGGGTATGGACCCAGTCGTGCGCGCGGGTCAGCAGGAAGCGCAGCGCCGCGCCGCGCGCGAGCAGCGGCAGCGCCGCGACCTCGGCGTCGGTCAGCGCGATCTCGCGGGCATAGCCGCGCATCAGCGCCTGCGCGCGCGCCGGGTCGCAATGGCGGCCGTCGTCGGAGAATGTCCATGAGGCATGCGTGACCGCGAGGTCATAGGCGCGGAAATCGCTCGCCGCGAAATAGAAGTCGATCAACCCCGTCACCCGGTCGCCCAGCATCAGCACATTGTCGGGAAACAGGTCGGCATGAATCACATGCGCGGGCAGATCGCCCGGCCAGTGGGCATCGAGGAAAGCGAGTTCGGCGTCGACGAGATCCTGCAAACCCGAAATCACCGCGTCGAGGTCGCCGGTCGCCTCGGCGATGGCGCGCCAGTGGCGATGGCCCATGCTGTTCTCGCGCCCGCCGGGGAAGCTGGCGGCCGCGCGATGCATCGCGCCGAGCGCCGCGCCGACCGCCTCGCACTGGCTCGGCATCGGATGGCTCGGCGAGATGCCGGGCAGGAACTGGATGATGCACGCGGCGCGGCCCGAAATCCGCTGGATCGCTTCGCCGTCGTGGTCGCGGACCATCGCCGGAACCGGGCAGCCGCGATCGGCAAGATGGCCGAGCAGGTCGACGAAGAAGGGCAGGTCGCCCGCCTGCACCCGCTTTTCATAGAGGGTCAGGATGAAACGGCCGTCCGTCGTCTCGATCAGGAAATTGCTGTTCTCGACCCCTTCGGCGATGCCCTTGCACGACACGACGGTGCCGATGGCGTAGCGGGCGACCAGCGCGGCGAGATCGTCGGGGTCGACGTGCGTGTAAACGGCCATCGGGCTTTGATCCTTATGCCGCCGGTTCGAGCCCGCGGGGCAGCTTGAACACCATATTCTCCTCCGCCGACACGATCGTCTGCTCGGCGATCGGACGGTGGGCGGCTACGGCGTCGATGACTTCGCGGACCAGCGTTTCGGGCGCGCTGGCGCCGGCGGTGATCCCCAGCGTGGCGATGTCGGCCAGCCACGCGGGGTCGATGTCCACCCCGCGCTGGATCAGGTGCGCCGGGGTGCCGAGCCGCTCGGCGACCTCGACGAGCCGCAGGCTGTTCGAACTGTTCGGGGCGCCGATTACGATCACCCGGTCGCAACGCGGCGCGATCGCCTTCACCGCGTCCTGCCGGTTCGACGTCGCATAGCAGATATCCTCGCCGCGCGGACCCTGGATCGACGGAAAACGGTGGCGCAGCGCGGCGACGACGCTGGCGGTATCGTCGACCGACAGCGTCGTCTGGGTCAGGAAGGCCAGCTTGTCGGGATCGGGCGGCGTCAGCGTCGCGACGTCGTCGACCGATTCCACCAGCGTCATCGCGCCTTCGGGAAGCTGCCCCAGCGTGCCGATCACCTCGGGATGACCGGCGTGGCCGATGAAGATGATGTGGCGCCCCGCCTCGTTCGCGCGCTCGGCCTGACGGTGGACCTTGGACACCAGCGGACAGGTGGCGTCGATATAGTCGAGCCCGCGCGCTTCCGCCTTCGCGGGCACCGCCTTGGGAACGCCGTGGGCACTGAACACCACCGGCACGCCGTCGGGAACCTGGCTCAGCGATTCGACGAAGATCGCGCCCTTCGCCTTCAGCGCGTCGACGACATAGCGGTTGTGGACGATCTCGTGCCGGACATAGACGGGCGCGCCATAGCGTTCGATCGCCAGTTCGACGATGCGGATCGCGCGGTCGACGCCGGCGCAGAAACCGTGCGGAGCGGCCACCAGAACGGTCAGTTCGGCACGGCCCGGCGTCAGGGGGGAAAGGGCGTTCATGGTGCGCGCGCTCTAGCGCAGCAGGCGCCATGCGGTAAAGCTCCCCGTTGCGCCGCGTTCATCGCACCGATAAGAAGCGGCGCGCATAGGAGCATTCTCCAGTCAGGTGGAATCACCTGACGACTCGGGGAATGCGGAAAACAATGAAGAAACTAAGGCTTGTGGGGATTCGGAGTCTATCGCCGCGATATTGTATAAAGCCGTGTTCCCCCGCGAAGGCGGGGGTCCATCTTCGGCCGGTTCCATCTCGAAACCGCCGCAGATGGGTCCCCGCCTTCGCGGGGACACACGATAAAGGACAGTTGCAAGACGAATCCCCACACGCCTTAGAGCACTGAACGATTCAATCTAATCGTTCAGTGCTCTAGGGCGCGAGATTGTCCGTCCCGCCGCACCCGTTTGGAAAGCTCGATCATCATGACCCCCATTTCGCCTTCGCTCCGTAAGACAATGACGATGCTCTGCGGGGCGGCGGCCTTGACGATGGTGGCTGGCTGCGCCGGCGACAACGAGATCGACGTGTCGGCGGGCGTCGGCATCACCGCGACGCGCTCGACATGTCCGGCGGTGGCGGTGCCGCTCCATACCGGCGACATCACCCTGTTCGACCCGGCGACCAGCCGCGACGCCAGCGCGATCGACGTCGTCGCCTCGATCACCAACCTCGCGCCGCAGTGCAACGAGGGCGGCGAGAAGGTGTTCCAGCTCGCGTCGTTCGACGTCGTCGCGACGCGCCGCGACGCGGGGGCGGAACGCACGGTGACGCTGCCCTATTTCGCGACCGTCGTGCAGGGCGGCACCGCGATCGTCGCCAAGCGGCTGGGCCAGGTCAGCGTGACCTTCCCCGCCGGTCAGACGCGCGCGGTCGGCCACGGCCAGGCGTCGGCCTATGTCGACCGGGCCGCCGCGACCCTGCCCGCCGACATTCAGGAACGCATCACCCGCAAGCGCAAGGCGGGCGATCAGGACGCCGCGATCGACCCGCTCAGCCAGCCCGAGGTGCGTGCCGCCGTCCAGCGTTCGAGCTTCGAACTGCTCGTCGGCTTCCAGCTCACGCAGGACCAGCTCGAATACAACGTCCGACGATAGGGCGCGCGCCGCCGCCGCGGCGCCGTTCGCCAGCCTCCCGCGCCCCCGCCCGCGCCAGCACGCCGGCCCGGGCGACGCGGGGCTTTTCGTGCCCGCCAAGCTGCGGTAGGGCGCGCTCCATTCCGTTCGACCCAAGATAGGCCCGATGCCGTGACCCTGTTCAGCCGCTTTTCCGACCATATCAACGCCGCGCTCGATGCGCTCGTCGCGCAGGGCGCGCTGCCCGCCGGGCTCGACCGCGGCGCGATCAGCGTCGAACCGCCGCGCGATCCGTCGCACGGCGACGTCGCGACCAACGCGGCGATGGTGCTCGCCAAGCCGGCCGGGACCAACCCGCGCGCACTCGCCGAACAACTCGTGCAGCAACTGGGCGCGCTCGATGAGGTGGTCGAGGCGAACGTCGCCGGTCCCGGCTTCATCAACCTGCGCCTCGCCGACGAAAGCTGGCGCGCCGAACTGGCGCTGGTCCACGCGCAGCGCGAAGATTACGGGCGGTCGGCGACCGGCGCGGGGCGCCGGGTCAACGTCGAATATGTCTCGGCGAATCCCACTGGCCCGATGCACGTCGGCCATTGCCGCGGCGCGGTTGTCGGCGACGCGCTCGCCGCGCTGCTCGAATATGTCGGGCATCGGGTCACGCGCGAATATTATGTCAACGACGCCGGCGCGCAGGTCGACGTGCTCGCGCGCTCGGCGCACCTGCGCTACCGCGAGGCGCTTGGCGAGGCGATCGGGACGATCCCCGAAGGGCTCTATCCGGGCGACTATCTGAAGCCGGTCGGCGAAAGCCTCGCCGCCGAATATGGCGACCGCTTCGTGACGGCGCCCGAAAGCGAATGGCTGGTGCCGTTCCGCAAGGTCGCCGTGGCGGCGATGATGGACATGATCCGCGCCGACCTCGCCAAGCTGGGCATCCATCACGACCTGTTCGCGTCGGAGGCCGAATTGCAGGCCGCGGGCAAGCCCGCCGCCGCCGAGGCGTGGCTGCGCGAGCACGATCTCGTCTACGACGGCCTGCTCGAAGCCCCGAAGGGCGAGACGCCCGAGGATTGGGAGCCGGTCGAACTGCCGCTGTTCCGCTCGACGCGTTTCGGCGACGATCAGGACCGGCCGATCCGGAAATCGGACGGAAGCTGGACCTATTTCGGCGCCGACCTCGCCTATCATTACCAGAAGGCGCAGAATGCCGACGAACTGATCGACATCTGGGGCGCCGACCATGCCGGCACGGTCAAGCGCATCAAGGCCGCGGTCGCGGCGCTGACCGGCGGCAAGACGCGCTTCGACGTCAAGCTTGTCCAGATGGTCCGCCTGCTCAAGAATGGCGAGCCGTTCAAGATGTCGAAGCGCGCGGGCAATTTCGTGACGCTCGCCGACATCGTCGACGAGGTCGGCAAGGATGCCGTGCGCTTCACCATGCTGACCCGCAAGGCCGACGCGCAGATGGATTTCGATTTCGCGAAGGTGGTCGAGGCGTCGCGCGACAATCCGGTATTCTATGTCCAATATGCGCATGCGCGGATCGCCTCGCTCAAGCGCAAGCTCGCGGAGGCGGGGATCGCCCCCGTGGCGCCGAACCCGGCGCGGCTCGATCATCATGAACTCGGCCTCGTCAAGCTGCTCGCGCAGTTCCCGCGCATCGTCGAATCGGCGGCGGCGGCGCGCGAGCCCCACCGCATCGCCTTTTATCTGGGAGAGGTCGCCGCCGCCTTCCACGCGTGGTGGAACATGGGCAACGACCGGCCCGAGGCGCGTATCATATTGACGCAGGACGCCGAACTGACCGCGACGCGGCTTTATTTGGCCGACGGAATCGGGCAGGTTATCCGCAACGGGCTGCACCTGATGGGGGTCGAGGCGCTCGAGGAGATGCTGTGATGGCCGAAGAGACGGACGCTGGGCTGGGTCTGGAGGGCGAGGATCGCCTGCCCTGGCTGGAGGCTGCGGAGGATTTCGAGGATGACGGCGAGGTGTCGCCGGTGCGCTTGCTCGTCATGGTGCTCGGCGGGTTGCTGCTGATCGGCGCCGTGCTCGGCGGCCTGTGGTGGATCCAGAACGGCGGCGCGCGCGGCAAGGGCGAACTGATCGCCGCGCAGGAAGGCGATTACAAGGTCGTGCCGAGCAACGATGCCGCCCGGACGTTCGAGGGCGAAGGCGACGCCAGCTTCGCCGCGAGCGAGGGCGCCGAGCCCGCGGGCCGCGTCGATCCCAGCCGCATGCCCGAAGAACCCGCGGTGACGCCGGCCGAACGCGAAGCGGCGGCCAGGGCGGCCGCTGCAAAGACCAGCGCCGACAAGGCGACGGCCGCGAAGGCGGAGGCGGCGCGCATCGCGGCCGCCGACAAGGGCAAGCCGAAGCCCGCCGCCATGTCGGTCAAGACCGCCGACGACACGGCGAAAGAGGCGCCCGCGCCCGGCGGCACGACGATGGTCCAGCTCGGCGCCTTCAGCAGCGAGGCGGCGGCGACCAAGGCGTGGACGAACCTGTCGAAGCGTTTCGCCTATCTCGCGGAGCTCAATCGCTCGGTTTCGCCGGCGAAGGTCGGCGACAGCACCGTCTATCGCCTGCGCGTTTCGGCGGGAACGGCGGCCAATGCGGCCGGCCTGTGCGGAAAATTGCGCGTTGCCGGCGAAAATTGCGTCATCGTCCGCTGAATCGACCCGCCCCGCCGCACGCGGCATTGGTTCGGCGGCGCGGCTATGGCATGATGCTCGACTTGGTTGCCGCATGAGGGGGCGCCGACCGATGGAGGTTGACGCACGATGATACCCGCTATTTTCGGCCTGTCGGGCCTGACCCTGACCGAAGACGAGCGCGCCTTCTTCCGCGACAGCCAGCCCGCGGGCTACATCCTGTTCGGCCGCAATATCGCGAATCGCGACCAGCTGCGGCGCCTCACCGACGATCTGCGCAGCCTCGACGGCCGCGACCCGCTGCCGATCCTGATCGATCAGGAGGGCGGGCGCGTCGCGCGCATGAAGGCGCCCGAATGGCCCGATTTCCCCAGCGGCGCGGCCTTCGACGCTCTCTACGAGCGCGCGCCGGCGAGCGCGATCGAGGCGGCGCGGCTCAACGCGATGGCGCTCGCGGTGATGCTGGCGGAGGTCGGCATCACGGTCGACTGCCTGCCGCTGCTCGATGTGCGCCAGCCGGGGGCGAGCGACGTCATCGGCGACCGGGCGCTGGGCAGCGAGCCGATGCGCGTCGCCGCGCTCGGCCGCGCGATCCTCGGCGGATTGCAGGCGGGCGGCGTGCTCGGCGTCGTCAAGCATATCCCCGGCCACGGCCGCGCCCGATTCGATTCGCACGAGGCGCTTTCGGTCGTCACCGCGTCCGATCACGACCTCCAGACCGATCTCGCGCCCTTCGCGGCGCTGCGCGATGCCGCGATGGCGATGACCTGCCATGTCGTCTTCGACGCCTGGGACGCCGATCGGCCCGCGACGCTGTCGCCTTTCGTCATCGACCATGTGATCCGGCAGCGGATCGGTTTCCACGGCCTGCTGATGACCGACGACCTCGACATGAAGGCCTTGTCGGGCGGGGTGCCGCAGCGCGCGGCGGCGGCGATCGCGGCGGGGTGCGACATCGCGCTCAACTGCTGGGCGAAGATGGACGACATGATCGGCATCGCGCACGCGCTCGATCCGATGGGCCCGGCGTCGCTCGCGCGGCTCGAAGGCGCGATGGACCGCATCGCCGGCGCGCACGACCCGCGCGCGTTCGACCTGCTCGTCGACCAGCGCGACGCGCTGCTCGCGGTGGCCTGAGGCGCCGGTGGACGAACTGCCGCTCGCCTATGACGTCGTGCCGGCGGCAACGGAGCGCGAGGATGCGCTCCAGCTTTCGCTCGATAGCTGGGAAGGGCCGCTCGACCTGCTGCTGACGCTGGCGCGCAGCCAGAAGGTCGATCTGCGCCAGATCTCGATCCTCGCGCTGGTCGAGCAATATCTCGCCTTCATCGCGGAGATGCGCGCGCTGAAGCTGGAGGTCGCGGCCGATTATCTGGTGATGGCGGCATGGCTCGCCTACCTCAAGTCGGCGCTGCTGCTGCCGAAGGACCCGGCGGAGGACCCGTCGCCCGACGAACTGGCGCTGCGCCTGCAATTGCGGCTCCAGCGGCTCGCGGCGATGCGCGAGGCGGCGGCGCGGCTGCTCGCGCGCGACCGCGTCGGCCGCGACGTTTTTCTGCGCCCGCATCCGGAGGGGCTGCACGACGTCCGCAAGCGGCGCTGGGACGCCAGCCTCTACGACCTGCTCGCCGCCTACGGCCAGGTGAAGCTGCGGACCGAGCCGGTCGTGCACATGGTCGCGCGCCGGCCGGTGGTGACGCTCGACGCGGCGCTCCAGCATCTCGAACGCATGATCGGCGTCCGGCTCGACTGGGCCGAGCTGTCCGATTTCCTGCCGGCCGATTATGACGGACCCCTGCGCCGCTCGGCGATCGCGTCAAGCTTCCTCGCCGCGCTCGAACTGGCGCGGCAGGGGCGCATCGATTTGCGGCAGGACGGCGCGTTCGAACCGCTCTATCTGAAGGCAGCAGGCGCATGATCGACGACCTCGAACGCGCGATAGAGGCGATGCTGTTCGCCAGCGACGAGGCGCTCGACGCGCGGCAGGTCGCGGCGCGCCTCGGCGGCGAGATGACGCCCGGCGCGGTGCGCGCGATCATCGCGGCGATCGCGGAGCGTCATGCCGGCAGCGGCATCGAACTGGTCGAACGCGGCGGCCACTGGCATTTTCAGACCCCGGCCGACCTCGCCCACCTGCTCCGCCGCGAACGCGACGACCCGCGCAAGCTGTCGCGCGCCGCAGCCGAGGTCCTCGCGATCGTCGCCTATCACGAGCCGGTCAGCCGCGCGGAGATCGAGGCGATCCGCGGCGTCCAGACGTCGAAAGGCACGCTCGACGTGCTGATGGAGGCCGAATGGATCGCCCCCGCGGGGCGGCGCGAAGTGCCCGGCCGGCCGCTGATCTACAGGACCACCGACGCCTTCCTCCAGCATTTCGGGCTGGCGAGCCGGAAGGACCTGCCGGGGATCGAGGATTTGCGTGCCGCGGGCCTGCTCGACCCCGTCGACCTTGCTTTCGAAGCGGCGATGGACGAGCTGGACCTAGTCAAAGACGGCGAAGATGCCTAGATGAGGCACCTCAAGGAGACGATAGATGGGTAGCTTCAGCATCTGGCACTGGCTGGTGGTCGGGATTCTCGTCCTGCTGCTGTTCGGCAAGGGCCGTTTTTCCGACATGATGGGCGATGTTGCCAAGGGCATAAAGAGCTTCAAGAAGGGCATGGCCGACGACGACGAGGCGCGCCCCGCGCCGCGGCAGATCGACGGACAGCGGTCGCCCGACGCGACGCCGACCCCGACAGCCGAAACCGAAAACCGCTGACCCCGGCCGTTACGACCGGCGCGGGATTGGGTTGAGTCATGTTTGACGTTGCACCGACCGAGTTGCTGCTCGTCGTGGTGGTGGCCTTGGTCGTCATCGGCCCGAAGGACCTGCCCAAGGCGATGCGTTTCGTCGGCAAGTGGGTCGGCAAGGCGCGCGGCATGGCGCGCCATTTTCGCGCCGGGCTCGACACGATGATGCGCGAGGCCGAACTCGAGGAACTCGAAAAGCAGTGGCGCGCGCAGAATGAAGCGATCATGCGCGAATTTCCGAATATCGACGGCGTCGACGCGCCGACGATGCTGCCGGCGACGACGCTGCCTCCGGAGGCGAAGCGCGACGACGCGGGCGCCCGACCCGATAGCCCCGCTCCCGAAAATCCCGATCACGCCGCGGCAACCACAAAGCCCGAAACGCCGCGCGAAACGCACGAAGTGCCGCCGCCGGGCGGACCGCTGCCATGACCGTCGAGACCCCCGTGACCGCCGATGATGAGGATGGTGCTGGCGGCAAGATGCCGCTGCTCGACCATCTGATCGAATTGCGTTCGCGCCTGCTCAAATCCCTGGTGGCGATCGGGCTCGCTTTCGGGGTCTGCCTCTATTTCGCGCGCCCGATCTTCGGGGTCCTCGTCCATCCGCTCGTCGCGGCGGGGCAGGGCAAGCTGATCTATACCCAGCTTTTCGAGGCCTTCTTCGTCGAGATCAAGGTTGCGCTGTTCGCGGCGATGATGATCGCCTTCCCGGTGATCGCCAACCAGCTCTGGAAATTCGTCGCGCCCGGCCTCTACCGCAAGGAAAAGCGCGCGCTGCTGCCCTTTCTGTTCGCGACCCCGGTGCTGTTCGCGGTCGGTGCCTGCTTCGCCTATTTCATCACCGTGCCGATCGCGCTCAAATTCCTGCTCGGCTATCAGGGAGAGATCGGCGGCGTGACGCAGGAGGCGCTGCCATCGGTTGGCAATTACCTCAGCTTCATCATGCAGTTCATCATGGCGTTCGGCATCGCTTTCCTGCTGCCGATCCTGCTGATGCTGCTCGAACGGTCGGGGCTGGTGACGCGCGAGCAACTCGTCTCGGCGCGCCGCTACATGATCGTCGCGGCGTTCGCGGTCGCGGCGGTCTTCACGCCGCCCGACATATTGAGCCAGCTGCTGCTCGCGGTCCCGCTGGTCTTTCTCTACGAACTGTCGCTGTTCGCGATCTGGTTCACCCAGCGCCGACGCAAGACAGGCGCCGAAACGGCGCCTGTCGAACCTCTCGAAGAGGCATAGGGGGTAAGCTTCCCGCCGATCAGTGGATGGCGTCGCTGCCGGCCTGGCCGACCGACTCGATGTCGCGGCCGACCCCTTTCACCGTATTGCAGGCAGCGACCAGAAAGCTGGCAAGCAGGGCAAGAAGGATAGCACGGTTACGCGTCGTCATTTTCCACCTCTACGGGTCTTGATGCAAAATGGCCCGGCACGCTTCGAGGGGGGGGAGGGAATGCGGGCCGGGCCAATGTTGCTGAGCAGCGCTGCGGGGGGGCGTTGACCGCTGCTCGAAAGGGAAACCCGTGAAGGAGCCGGGGGTTCCCGAAAAAAGTGTCGGGGATGAAAATTTTTCCGGAAATCCCTGAATCGCGTGGTTTCGTCGCGTGGTTTCGCCGCGTGGAGTCCCGATGTCGATGTCAGAGCGTGGTGAGCCCGCTTGCCACCGCGAGCCCCAGGAATGCCAGAAACCCCATCGAATCGGTGGTCATGGTGACGAAGATCGAACTGGCGACCGCCGGGTCCTGATCGAGCCGGTCGAGCAGCAGCGGGATCGCGACCCCGGCGACCCCGGCGACGAAGATGTTGACGATCATCGCCGCGGCGATCACCCCGCCGAGCCCCGGATTGGCGAACCATAGTGCCGTGGCGGTCCCGGCGATCAGCGCGATCGTCCCGCCGTTGAGCAGCGCGATCTTGATTTCGCGGAACACCGCGCGCCAGCTGTTCGAATCGGTGAGCTGGTTCATCGCCAGCGCGCGGACGGTGACGGCCAGCGTCTGCGTGCCGGCATTGCCGCCGACCCCGGCGACGATCGGCATCAGCGCCGCGAGCGCGACCATATGTTCGATCGCGCCGCCGAACATCCCGACGATGCTCGATGCGACGAGCGCGGTGCCCAGATTGGCGATCAGCCAGCGCACGCGCGCGCTGTAGGTTTCGCGGATCGGCTCGTTGATGTCGCCGTCGCCGGCGCCCGACAGCCGCAATATGTCCTCGCCCGCTTCTTCCTGGATGATGTGGACGACGTCGTCGACGGTGATCACGCCGACCAGGCGGCCCGCGCGGTCGACGACTGCGGCCGAAATCAGCGCATATTTCTGGAAGCGCAGCGCGACTTCTTCCTGATCCATGTCGACCGGAATCAGCGTCTGCTCGCGCTTCATCACGTCGCCGATCGCGATGTCGCGCGGGGTGCGCATGATCCAGCTGAGCTGACAGGTGCCGACCGGGCGATGCATCGGGTCGACGACGAAGATTTCCCAGAAATCGGTCGGCAGTTCGCGATCCTCGCGCAGCCGGTCGATGACGTCGCCGACGGTGACATGCTCGGCCACCGCGACGAACTCGCGCTGCATCAGGCGCCCGGCGCTCTCCTCGGGATAGGATAGCGCCTCTTCGATCGCGGCCCGGTCTTCGGGTTCCATCGCGTCGAGGACCGCCTGCTGTTCCTCTTCCTCCAGATCCTCGATGATCGCGACCGCGTCGTCGGTGTCGAGTTCGGACGCGATCTCGGCGACCTGTTCGGGCGCGAGCAGGTCGATCAGCCCCTCGCGCACATGCTCGTTCATCTCGGCGAGCACGTCGGGGGACAGCATGTCGCCTAGGACGCGGGCGAGCGACGGCCGGTCCTCGTCCGATACCAGCTCGAACAGGTCGGCGATGTCGGCGGGGTGCAGGCGACCGATGCGCTCGCGCGCTGCCTCGTCCTCGCCCGCCTCGACCAGGTCGATGACGTCGCGAACGAATTCGGGCTTCAGCCGGTCGTCCTCGTCGAGCTCGGTCTCGGCTTCGCGCGGCGCGGGATCGCGATCATGCCCGCGGTCGTCGATGGTCGCGGTCGGGGCGTCATGGGGGGGCAGGGATTCTTCGCGTTTGTCCATCGCGGTCCTCCCTGTTGCTTGCGGGCGCTCGTCGCCGGCGGGCCGATCCTCCCCCTAGTCCGCGAACCGGGTAATGGCAACGCCGCGCACGCGCTGCGGCGGGTCCGGACCGCAATTAATGCGTGGCATCGCGGCCGGTGCCCGCTATGGCGCTGGCAAACCACTCACAGGAGCCTCCCTATGTCCGAACAGACCCTTACCCTGTCGCTGTCGACCGGCGATGTCGTCATCCGCCTGCGCCCCGACCTCGCCCCCCAGCATGTCGAGCGCATCACGACGCTCGCGAAGGACGGCTTCTACGACGGCGTCGTCTTTCACCGCGTGATCCCCGGTTTCATGGCGCAGGGCGGCGATCCGACCGGCACCGGCATGGGCGGCAGCCCGCTTCCCGACCTGCCGGCCGAATTCAACGCCGAACCGCACGTGCGCGGCGTCTGCTCGATGGCGCGCGCGCAGAATCCGAACAGCGCGAACAGCCAGTTTTTCATCTGTTTCGAGGACGCCCGTTTCCTCGACAACCAGTACACCGTCTGGGGCGAGGTGATCGAGGGCATGGAGAATGTCGACGCCCTGCCCAAGGGCGAACCGCCGCGCGAGCCGGGCAAGATCGTCAAGGCGACGGTGGCCTGAATCGGCGTCCGCTCCCTCCCGCCTGCGGGAGGGGGCCGCGTCCGATAAATCAAACATCGAGTTGATTTGCCCCGCCCAGCCTCTATCGCGGGGGCCATGACCGATTTCACGCTCCCCGGCTTCGACCTCGACGCCTTCGTCCGCGCCACGCTTGCCGAGGATCTCGGCAGCGGCGGCGACATAACCTCGCAGGCGGTGATCCCCGCCGACGCGCGTTTCGATGGCGTGATGAACAGCCGCGACGCGATCGCCGTCGCCGGCCTGCCGATCGCCGAACGCTTCTTTCGCGCGCTCGATCCGGCGATGACGATCGAGATACTGGTGGAGGAGGGCGCGCAGGTGGTGCCGGGGACGCCGCTCATGCGCCTGTCGGGCAATGCGCGCGCGATGCTCACCGCGGAGCGTTCGGCGCTGAACAGCGTCCAGCATCTGTCGGGAATCGCGACGATGACGCGCCATTATGTCGATGCGCTCGCCGGGACGGGCGCGGTGCTGCTCGATACGCGCAAGACGATTCCCGGCCTGCGCATCCTCGAAAAATATGCGACGCGCATGGGCGGCGCGACCAATCACCGCATGGGATTGTGGGATGCCGCGATGATCAAGGACAATCATGTCGCGGTCGCCGGGTCGGTCGAGGAAGCGGTGCGCCGTGCCGTCGCGGCCGGAATTGCGACCATCATCGTCGAGGTCGACCGCGTCGATCAGGTCGCCCCCGCGCTCGAAGCCGGCGCGACGCATCTGCTGCTCGACAACATGGCCCCCGACCAGCTTCGCGAGGCCGTCGCCATCGTTGCGGGGCGCGTCCCGACCGAAGCGTCGGGCGGCGTGACGCTCGACACCATCGGCGCGATCGGCGCGACCGGCGTCACCTATGTCTCGGTCGGCCGGCTGACCCAGTCGGCGCCCGCCGCCGATATCGGGCTCGACTTTGCGCTGGCCTAGCGTCGTCGCGCTGGCCCTGGCGCTGTTCCCTGCCGTCGCCCAGGCCCGGGCGCCCGCCTGCACGCTTCCCGACCGCATCCCCGTTCCGCGCGTGGAAAAGCCGCCGCGCGGCGAGCCGGTGCGCACGCCGAAGATCGGCGGCTATCTGCTCGCCATGAGCTGGTCGCCGCAGCATTGCGCGCGCGTCCGCGATCCGAAGGGCGCGCGCGACCGCTTCCAATGTTCGGGCGAGGGCGGCCGCTTCGGCTGGGTGCTGCACGGCCTGTGGCCCGAAGCCGACGGGCCCGCCTATCCGCAATGGTGCCGTCCGGCGAAGGTCGTGCCCGCGCCGGTGCTGCGCCGCCATCTGTGCATGACGCCGTCGGCGCAACTCCTCCAGCACGAATGGGCGAAGCACGGCACCTGCATGAGCCCGCACCCCGCCGCCTATTTCCGCGCCGCCGAGATATTGTTCGGCGCGGTGCGCTTTCCCGACATGGCGGCGCTCGCCGCAACGCCACAAACCGCGCAAACCATCCGCCAATCCTTCGCCACCGCCAACAACGGCATTGCCGCGTCGATGGTTGCGGTGGCGGTCGATCGCGACGGCTGGCTCGACGAGGTGCGCCTGTGCCTTGGGCCGCGCATGCGCCCGCAGCGATGCAAACCGTTTCAGGCGGGCGCCGGTGATCGCCGCCCGGTGCGAATCCGCCCGCCGCGTTGATGCGGCGGCGTCCCGTCGCGGGACAGGACGCGCGTTAACGCTCTTTTAACCTTACCCGGCCGTTAGGGATTTCCTAGCGTCGCGGCATGGATCGACTCGACTCCGACGAACACATCGACATCCGCGGCCGCGTGCGCGCGCACGGCATGCGCCAGATGGCGATCGCCCGGCTGACCGCTCCGAGCGACTGGCAGGGCGAATTGCGCGCCGCGCTGGCCGCGCAGCGCCGGCCGCACTCGATGTTTGATGGCGGAAGCGACCTGCGGCTGTTCCTCGAAAGCTTCGCGATCTTCTTCACCGCGACGATGATGTTCCTGCTTTAGTCGCAGGCCTTGTGGAGCCGCCAGGCAAGGAAGGCGGAGACGAGGCACATCGCCGCGACCATCAGCAACGTGTCGTCGATGGTGAGGCCGATTCCGATCAGTACGCTTAGCAGCAGCGTCGCGGCGACCATGAAGCCGGAGTTTACGATGTTGTTTGCGGCGATCGTCCTCGCGGTCTGCGACTTGGCGACCGTCGTGGTCAGGAAGGCGTAGAGCGGCACGACGAACATCCCGCCCGCGATCGCGATGCCCAGCAGGTCGAAAATGATGCGGTCGCCCGCCGACAGCGACAGGAACTCGCGCCAGTCCATCAGGCTGCCGTCGCGGTGCGGCCAGCCCTTCACCGACCACCAGAGGTCGAGCACGAACAGCCCCATCACGATCACCGACCCCGGCGAATAGCGGGCCGATACGCGCCCCTTGAGCAGGCGGTTGACGACGATCGAGCCGGTCGCGACCCCGACCGAGAAGATGGCGGTGAACATCGTCGCGACGGTCTTGTCGGCCGCGAGCGCATTCTTGACCAGCGGCGGGAACTGCGCGGCGAGGATCGCGCCGATAGCCCAGAAGAAACTGATCGACACGATGGCGAGGAACAGCCGCGGGATATGCATCGTCGAACTGACGATCTGCCACGACGACCGCAGGACATTATGGTCGATGATCAGCCCGCGCGCTTCGGCCTCGGGCGGGGCCGACGGCACGAAGCTGGCGGTGATGCGGCCGATCACCGCGACCGCGACGATGCCGGGAATGGCGATGTGCGGCGGCGTCAGCCCGCCGACGATGGTGCCGCCGAGGATCGCGATATAGGTGCCCGCCTCGACCCAGCCGGTGCCCGCCAGCACCTCGTCCGCCTCCAGATGCTGGGGCAGGATCGCATATTTGATCGGCCCGAAGAAGGTCGAGTGCATCCCCATCGAGAAGAGCGCGAGCAGCATCAGCGGGACATTGTGCAGCCAGATGCCGCACGCGCCGATGACCATGATCAGGATTTCCGCGCTCTTGATGATGCGGATCATCCGGGTCTTGTCGGTGCTGTCGGCAAGCTGGCCGGCGAGCGCCGAAAAGAGGAAGAAGGGCAGGATGAATAGCCCGCCCGCCAGCGCGTTGAACCACGCCTCGGTCTCCGGATCCTTGTAGATGGTGAAGGTGACGAGGATCACCATGGCCATCTTGTAGAAATTGTCATTGAAGGCGTTCAGGAACTGGGTGGCGAACAGGGGCAGGAACCGGCGTTGCTTCATCAGCGCAAGGGAACCGGTCATGCGAAGCCCACTCTTGTTATTCGAACGCGCGACAGACGCTGCCGCTGCGGGCAATTCGGTTGTCGCTCGGGGGGCTTATCGGCTAGGGCACATGGGGTCAAAGCCCATTTTGGAACAGTCGCGCTTTGCGGGCGGGAATCAGGAACCATGCTCAGCCTTCCGAACCTTCTGACATTATCGCGGATCCTGGCGGTGCCGATCCTCTTGTTCCTGCTGTGGCCCGGCGCGCACGAGGGCACGCGCCATCAGCCGCTGCCGATCGACTATGCCTTCGCTTTCGGCCTCTACTGCCTGATGGGCATCACCGATTATTTTGACGGTTATGTGGCGCGGGCGCGCGGCACCGTGTCGCGGCTCGGCATCTTCCTCGATCCGATCGCCGACAAGATCATGATCGCGGCGGTGATCCTGCTGCTCGTCTTCACGCGCGACATACAAGGGTGGCACGTCATCGCAGCGCTGGTCATCCTGCTGCGCGAGATCATCGTGTCGGGACTGCGCGAATTCCTCGCGACCCTGCAGGTGTCGATGCCGGTAACGCGGCTCGCCAAATGGAAGACGGCCTTTCAGCTGATCGCTTTCGGTGCGTTGATCCTCGCGGGCGCGCTGCCCGCGATGGCGTGGATCAAAACGGTCGGGCTCGCCTCGCTATGGGGCGCCGCGGTGCTGACGCTGGTCACCGGCTGGGATTATCTGCGCGTCGGCCTCAAGCACATGGATTGATCAAGGCTGCGCGGCGATCAGTTCGCGCGGTGCTTGCGGAAAATGTCGGCGAGCATGCGGAATTCGTCGGCGCGCGGGCTGCCCTTGCGCCAGACGAGCGCGATCGTGCGCCAGTCGTGATCCGACGCGAGCGGGCGGGTGTCGATCCCGGTATGGTCTAGGATACCCGCCTCGATCGCCATCTGCGGCAGCATGGTGATGCCGAGGCCGTTGTCGACCATCTGCACCAGCGTGTGGAGCGAGGTGCCCATCATCCGCGCGCCGGCGCGCAGTTCGGGCCGGTTGCACGCGGCAAGCGCGTGATCCTTCAGGCAATGCCCGTCCTCGAGCATCAGCATCTGCGCGGGGTCGAGTTGATCGGCGGTGACGACCGCGGGCAGGTCCTCGGCCTGGTCGCCAGGGAAGGCGACGAACAGCGCGTCGTCGAACAGTGCCTCGCTTTCGACGTCGCCGCAGGCGTAGGGCAGCGCCAGCAGCACGCAATCGACTTGTCCGTGATGCAGCGACTCGCAGGCCTGCGCGCTCGGCTCCTCGCGCAGAAAGAGTTTGAGGGCCGGGCGTTCCTTGCGCAACCGGGGCAGCAGGCCCGGCAGCAGGAAGGGCGCGATCGTCGGGATGACGCTCATGCGAAGCTCGCCGACCAGCGGCGCGGCGGCGGCCGCCGCCATGTCGGCCAGTTCCTCGGCCTCGCGCAGCACGCGGTGTGCCTTGTCGACGATGCGGTCGCCGAGCGAGGTGAAGCGGACGACGCGGCGCGTCCGTTCGACGAGCGTCTGGCCGAGCAGCGTCTCCAATTCGCGAACGCCCGCCGACAGTGTCGACTGGGTGACGTTGCAGGCGTCGGCGGCGCGGCCGAAATGCCCATGCTGGTGAAGCGCGACCAGATATTGCATCTGCTTCAGGGACGGGAGGTAGTTCTGCATTGATCGGATATAGCAATGATGCAGTCGATTTTGAACAATCCACCCGATCTATATTTGCCGCCTCCTGCTGCACCATGTTAGCAGGTGAGGGGGAGGAGGGATGCCATGGCGATGTCCAGATTTCTGATCGGCGGCGTGGCGAGCGCGCTGCTGCTGACCGGCGGATTGTTCGTGTGGAAGGGGTATAGCCAGATCGCCGAGGAAGAGGTGCTGCCGGCGCCCCCGCCGGCCTTGCCGGCCATTCCCGTTGCGGGCGCGGGAGCACCGAAGCGCGGCCCGGCGCCGCCGGCATTGCCCGCCGCGAAGGCGGAGTCGCGCGAGGAGCGGCGCTTCAATCGCTACGATCGCGACCGCAACGAACGGATCAGCCGGATCGAGATGATGGCGACGCGCACCGCCGCTTTCCGCAAGCTCGACAAGAATGGCGATAATCTGCTGACCTTCGAGGAATGGGCGGCGGCGACGAGCGACCGTTTCGCCAGGGCCGATGCCGACAAGTCGGGCGATCTGACCCGCGCCGAGTTCGCTACGACGGCGCCGAAACCGGCGGCCAAACCCAAGTGCAGTTGCTGAGCGGCGGGATGAGGTTGAGTGTCTGGTTTCGACCGATAAGCGACGCCAGCAGGATCGTCACCCCGGACTTGATCCGGGGTCCATTCGCGCAGCGCTGAGAGAATGGATTCCGGATCAAGTCCGGAATGACGAAGATAGGAGACGTCTGGTTGCGACCGGAAGCTGCCGTCCATCTCCCCTCCCGCAAGCGGGAGGGGTCGGGGGTGGGCAGCGACGGTGCGAAGGCCCACCCCGCTGCGACTAACGAACAAGTCGTAAGTCTCGCTGCCCCTCCCGCCTGCGGGAGGGGAAACCAGGGCATGTCTCAAACGACCGCTTCCCACCCCGAAACCGCCGCAACGATCCCTAGGCGACCACGCCGTCTGCCAACTTCATCCATCCGGCCAGCGCCTGCCCCGCGCGCTGCGTATAGCCGAGTTTGCGGTCTTTCTTGCGCACCTCGTCGGCGAGCGGCGGGAAAAGGCCGAAATTGACGTTCATCGGCTGATAGCTCGCGGCGTCGGCGCCGCCGGTGATATGGCCGAGCAGCGCGCCAAGCGCGGTTTCGGGCGGCGGCGGGGGCAGGTGGCGGCCCCCCAGCTCGGCGGCGGCGAAACGTGCGGCGATCAGGCCGATCGCCGCGCTTTCGACATAGCCTTCGCAGCCGGTGATCTGTCCCGCGAACCGGATATGCGGCGCCGACTTGAGGCGAAGCTGCGGGTCGAGCAGTTCGGGCGAGCGGATGAAGCTGTTGCGGTGCAGCCCGCCGAGCCGCGCGAACTCGGCCTTTTCGAGCCCGGGAATAGTGCGGAACAGTTCGACCTGCGCGCCATGCTTGAGCTTGGTCTGAAAGCCGACCATGTTCCAGAGCGTGCCGAGCGCATTGTCCTGGCGAAGCTGGACGACCGCATAGGGCCAGCGCCCGGTGCGCGGATTGTCGAGCCCGACCCCCTTCATCGGGCCGAAGCGCAGCGTGTCGGGGCCGCGTTCCGCCATCACCTCGATCGGCATGCAGCCTTCGAAATAGGGGGTGTCGGTCTCCCAATCCTTGAACTCGGTCTTTTCGCCGTCGATCAGACCCTGGACGAAGGCATAATATTGGTCCCGGTCCATCGGGCAGTTGATATAGTCCTTGCCGTCGCCGATCGGCCCGACCTTGTCCCAGCGGCTCGCCATCCACGCGACATCCATGTCGATGCTGTCGCGATAGACGATCGGCGCGATCGCGTCGAAGAAAGCGAGCGAATCCTTGCTCGTCGCCGCCCCGATGCTTTCTGCGAGGCCCGCGGCGGTGAGCGGGCCGGTGGCGACGATCGTCAGGCCCTCGGCGGGCAGCGCGTCGATGCGTTCGCGCACGACGGTTATGTTGGGATGTTCGGCGAGCGCGCGGGTGACGCCGCCCGAAAACAGGTCGCGGTCGACCGCGAGCGCCGAGCCCGCGGGAACTTTCGTCGCATCTGCCTCGCGCATGATGAGCGAGCCGAGCGCGCGCATCTCGCGGTGCAGCAGGCCGACGGCGTTGCTGTCGCCGTCGTCGCTGCGGAAACTGTTCGAACAGACCATCTCCGCGAGCGCGTCGCCCTGATGCGCGGGCGTCGTGTCGCCGCCCCCGCGCATTTCGGACAGGCGGACGCGGAACCCCGCCTCGGCGAGCTGCCAGGCGGCTTCGGAGCCCGCGAGACCGCCGCCGATGATGTGAATGTCGTGGGTCGTCATGATCCTGTCCGTTGACTTGCGTCTGAATGTCCGCGCACTAGGCTGGTTGCGGACAAGATGCAAAGAGGGGCGGAGGATGAACGGGACGGCAGGTTGGGATCGCGCGCGCTGGCTGTGGATCCTCGCGCTGATCGGCGGGATCAGCTTTTTCATCGCGGTGTATCAGCGCTGGGACGGTCCGGCGATCTGGGCGTGGAAGGCGACCGGCGTCGGTTTCCTCGCGCTGTGGGCGGCCGCCAATGCGCGCGGCACCAACGGCTGGCTGATCGCGGCCGCGCTCGGCTTCGGGGCGCTCGGCGACTGGATGCTCGATGCGATCGGCATGCTCGTCGGTGCGGCGGCCTTCGCGGCGGGGCACGGAATCGCGATCGTCCTTTATCTTCGCAATCGGCGGCAGGCACCGTCGCGGTCGCAGACGCTGGTGGCCGTGCTGGTGGTGCCGCTGGCGCTGCTCATCGCCTGGGGCCTGACGCGGGCCGCACCCGCTGACCTGATGGGGGCTGCGCTTGCCTATACCGCGATCGTCGCGGCGATGGCGGCCTGTGCGTGGATCAGCCGCTTTCCGCGCTATCGCACCGGGATCGGCGCGATGCTGTTCCTGGCGAGCGATCTCTTCATCTTCGCGGGCGAGGGCGGCGCGCTGCCGAAGGGGATCACGCTGTGGCTCGTCTGGCCGTTCTATTTCGCCGGGCAGGCGTTGATCGCGTGGGGCGTCGTGAAGACGCTGTCGAGCGAAGCGCGGGCGGGGTGACGGCCAACGGATAAGGCCCGCAATCCCTCCTGGCGCGCCCTTTGACCGTCAGGCGGGCGGGGCGGGATCGTTCATTAGCAGCGCCTCGATATCGGGGGTCGGGCGGTCGGTCATCTCCTTGACATGCTCGCCGACGATGCGCGCGGCGACCTCCTTGTGCCAGAGCGGCCGCAGCACCCCCATGGTGCGCGCCGGGGCCACGACGACGAGCGCGTCCAATTCGCCCGCCAGCGCCATCGCGTTGATCCTTTCGGTAAGATCGCGCGCGAAGCGGTCCTCTTCCTGCTGGTGGAAATCGGGTTCCTCCATCGTGCCGCCGGGCAGGCCGGTTCCGGCCGGGGCGGGCGACTGGCCGGCGGGTGCGGTCTTGATGTCGCTGTCCTTGCGATCCTCGCGCTCGCGGTGCGTTTCGGTGCGCAGGTCGATCCGCTGCTCGTCGCCATGGTTGCGCAGGATCAGCGCCTTGCGGCCGTCGGCGACGAGAACGAGGGTGTTATGGGCGATCGTCATGATGGCTTCCTTCCTGCCGGACCAACGCCTTGCCTGTCGATCTGGTTTCCCTATCCGTCCCACGCCGCGATCGTCGTGCGGTGAAGCAGCCGGTCGTGGCCGTCGTAACCGCCGGTCGCGCGGTGCAGGACCGAGCGGTTGTCCCACATCAGCAGCATGTCGGGCTCCCAGACATGGTTGTAGCGGAACTCCTCGCGTCCCTGCCATTGCAGCAATTCGTGGAGCAGGGGCTGCGCCTCGGCATCGTCCATCCCCTCGACGCCGATGATATAGCCCGCGCAGCCGAACAGGCCCTCGCGGTCGGTTTCGGGATGCGCGCGGATGAACGGGTGACGCTGCGTCGCCATCGCTTCCTCGCCCGAGCGGATGTCCATGCTGCGGCCGGCGTCGCGCGCACCATACATGCCCGAGAGGGCATAGCCGCCGCGCGCGCTGTGGATCGCATCGCGGCCCTCGATGCGCCGGCGCAGGCCGTCGGGCATGGCGTCGAGCGCGGCATGCTGGTTGGAAAATTCGGTGTTGCCGCCGACCGGCGGGATGGTGATGCCGAACAGGCAGGTGCCCGCGGGCGGCCGCGCCTGGAAACTCCAGTCGCTGTGCCAGTTTTCGGCGAACAGCGGCGCGGTCTCGTCGGCGCGGCGTTTCACCGCGATGATGTGCGCACGGCCGGGGATCGGCTTGATGAAGGGATCGTCGCCGAAGCCGCCGAAAGACGCGGTGAAGTGTTCGAGATCGTCATCGCTCATCTTCTGGTCGGGGAAGGCGAGGACATGATGATCGAGCCATGCGGCGCGGATTTCGGCGACGGTGGCGGGCGCGAGCGGCTGCGTCAGGTCCACGCCCGTCACGCGCGCGCCGCACGCCTGACCGCTGGGGGTGATAGTGAGCGTCATGGCGGGATGCTGCGCCAATCGGGGCGTGGGGTCAATCAGTGCATCCGGCCCGAGACGGATATTCCAGCCGCCGTCACCCTGAAGCTGTTTCAGGGTCCATTCTCCATCCCGAAGGGATCGACCCGTCAATCGCGCGTCCGCACTCCCGCCACCGCGTGCATCGGCAGTTCGGCGTAGAGGTGCGGGAAGAGCGCGCCGCCGCGCGATTCCTCCCATCGCACCGCATCGCCGAACCGGGTCAGGTCGATTTCGGCGATGCGCAGGTCGGTCTGGCCGGCGAAATGCTTCGCCAGCGTTTCGTCGAGCTGTTCGGCGGTCGACAGGTGGATATAGCCGTCGGCGATATCGACCGGCGCGCCCCGGAACACATGCTCGCGCTCGAAATCGGCCCATTGCTGTGCGGTCAGCACCTTGAAGGCCGTCGCGGCGCTCATTCCGAGGGCGCCTCCGTCGCGGTTTCGGCCTCGGTGGTTTCGACCGCCTCCTCCTCGTCGCTGTCCTCGATCAGCGCGGCCGAGACGACCTGTTCACCCTCGGCGACGTCGAACAGGCGCACGCCGGCCGAACCGCGGCCGATGACGCGCAGGCTGTCGAGGCCCATGCGGATCAGCTTCGCCTGATCGGTGACGAGCATCAGTTGATGCGCCTGCGTCGCGGGGAAGCTCGCGACGACCAGCCCGTTGCGGCGGATGTTGTCGATGTTGGTGATGCCCTGGCCGCCGCGGCCGGTGCGGCGATATTCATAGGCCGACGACAGCTTGCCATAGCCGCCCGCGCAGACGGTCAGGATGAACTGCTCGCGTCCCGCCAGTTCGGCGAAGCGCTCCTCGCTCATCTGGGGTGACCCTTCCTTTTCGGCCTTCCACGGGGCGAAGCGCAGATAATCCTCGCGCTCGTCCTGATCGCGCATTCCGCCGCGATGGAGGATCGACAGCGAGATGACCTCGTCGTCCTTGCCCAGCTTCATACCGCGCACGCCGGTCGAATTGCGGCTCTGGAAGGCGCGCACCTCGTCGCCGGCGAAGCGGATCGCCTTGCCCTGCCGTGTGGCGAGCAGCACGTCGTCGTTATCGCCCAGCAGCGCGACGCCGATCAGCCGGTCGTCCTCGTCCTCGCCCTCGAACTTCATCGCGATCTTGCCGTTCGACGGCACGTTGGTGAAGGCGTCCATGCTGTTACGGCGCACGCTGCCCTTCGCGGTCGCGAACATGACGTGCAGCGCGCCCCATTCGGCCTCGTCCTCAGGCAGCGGCAGGACGGTCGAGATCGTCTCGCCCTGCGCCAGCGGCAGCAGGTTGATCATCGGCCGGCCGCGCGTCGCCGGCCCGCCCTCGGGCAAACGCCACACCTTGAGCCGGTAGACCTTGCCGAGCGTCGAGAAGAAGAGCACCGGCGTGTGCGTCGAGGTGACGAACAATTCGGTGACGACATCCTCGTCCTTCGTCGCCATGCCGGCGCGGCCCTTGCCGCCGCGGCGCTGGGCGCGGAAGGTGTCGAGCGGGGTGCGCTTGATATAGCCGTCGAGGGTGACGGTGACGACCATCTCCTCGCGCTCGATCAGATCCTCGTCGTCGATACCGTCGGCGGCGGGCGCCATCAGTGTCCGGCGCGGCGTTGCGAACTCCGCGCGCACCTGCACCAGCTCCTCGCGCATCACGCCATAGAGTTTGACGCGGTCGGCGAGGATCGAAAGCAGTTCCTCAATCTCGCTCGCCAGCTGCTTGAGTTCGTTGCCGATCTCGTCGCGGCCGAGCGCGGTCAGCCGGTGCAGGCGCAGGTCGAGGATCGCCTTCACCTGGATTTCCGACAGGCGATAGGTGGCGGTGGCCTCCATCTCGCCCTCGATCGCCTCGACAAGGCGGATATAGGGCGCGATCTCGCCGATCGGCCATTCGCGCAGCAGCAGCGCCTCGCGCGCCGCGGCGGGCGACGGCGAGCCGCGGATGATGCGGACGACCTCGTCGAGATTCGACACCGCGACGACAAGCCCGAGCAAGATGTGCGCCCGGTCGCGCGCCTTGGCGAGTTCGAACTTGCAGCGGCGGGTGATGACCTCTTCGCGGAAAGCGATGAAGGAGGTCAATATGTCCTTCAGCCCCAGCATCTCCGGGCGGCCGCCGCGGATCGCGAGCATGTTGGCGGGGAAGCTCGATTGCGCCGGGGTATGCCGCCAGAGCTGATTGAGCACCACGTCGGGCGTCGCGTCGCGTTTCAGGTCGATGACGACACGCACGCCGTCGCGGTTCGATTCGTCGCGGATGTCGGCGACGCCCTCGATCCGCTTGTCACGCGCCGCCTCGGCGATCTTCTCGACCAGTCCCGACTTGCCGACCTGGAAGGGAATCGAGGTCAGCACGATCGACCGGCGCCCTTCGCCGCGCCCCCGGCTTTCCTCGATCTCGTGCGTCGCGCGCATCATGATCGAGCCGCGCCCGGTCGCATAGGCGTTGCGCGCGCCGCCCTGACCCAGGATCATCGCGCCGGTCGGGAAATCGGGACCGGGGACGATTTGCATCAGTTCCTCGGTCGACAGCGGCGTCCCGCCCTCGAGCTGGCGGTCGATCATCGCCAGGCAGGCATCGACCACCTCGCCCAGATTGTGCGGCGGGATGTTGGTCGCCATGCCGACCGCGATGCCGCCCGCGCCGTTGACGAGCAGGTTGGGGAAGCGCGCCGGCAGAACCTGCGGTTCTTCGCGGCTCGCGTCATAGTTGGGCTGGAAGTCGACCGTGTCCTTGTCGAGGTCGCCCAGCAACGACATCGCCGCTTTGGCAAGGCGCGCCTCGGTATAACGCATCGACGCCGGCGGATCGGGGTCCATCGACCCGAAATTGCCCTGGCCGTCGATGAGCGGCACGCGCATCGACCAGTCCTGCGTCATCCGCGCGAGCGCGTCATAGATCGCGCTGTCGCCGTGCGGGTGATAATTGCCCATCACGTCGCCGACGATCTTCGCCGATTTCTTGTACGGGCGGCCGGGAATGAAGCCGCCTTCCTGTGCCGCATAGAGGATGCGGCGATGCACCGGCTTCAGCCCGTCGCGCACGTCGGGCAGCGCGCGGCTGACGATCACGCTCATCGCGTAATCGAGATAGCTGGTCTTCATTTCGTCGACGATATTGATCGGCGAAATGCCGTCCTCGGACGGCGGAGCAGGCGTATTTTCTTCGGTCAAGACCCGGCCTTTTTTCTTCTTTCGGGAGGTGGTTCCAGCCTAGCTCATGGCGGCGGAAAAGGCCAGTGATTCGGGGCGATTCGGTCCAATTTTTTGGTGGAGGATTCCCGGCCGGACGCCCGACTTTCCAAGCTTCGTCACCCTGAACTTGTTTCAGGGTCCATGGTCTGCCCTCGAAACCGGACCCGCGCAGAGGGCTAGCCCTGGCCATGGATGCCGAAACAAGTTCAGCATGACGAAAGAAGAGGTGATCGCGCGGCCCGAAAACAGGTTTTTCGTGGCGTCATGGCGGCGGACAAGCTGCTTGCCAATCGCCTGTCGGCCCCTAAAGGTTCGCGAACGATGGTCTTTTGCCAGCCTGGGGGGTGCCGGTGGCCCTGATCGCGCTCGTCGGCGCCAGCGAAACGCTGCCCGACGGGGGGCTGCGCGCGCTCGTCGCGATCGCGGGCGAGACACTGATCGAGCGGCAGGCGGCGCGGCTCGCCGATGCCGGGGTCACCCATATCGCGGTGGCGGTGGGCGCGGTGCCCGCCGAACTGCTCGCGACCTGCGACCGCATCCGCCGCCGCGGGCTCAAGGTCACACCGGTCCGCGCGGCCGGCGACCTGATGGCGCTCGTCCAGCCCGATGACCGCATCATCCTGGTCGCCGACGGATTGCGCGCGGGTGGAACCCATTATGCCGCGATCGCGCGTCCGGGCGCGCCCGCGATTCTCGTCACCGGCGACACGATGCTGACGCAGGGGTTCGAGCGGATCGACGCGACCCGGCGCTGGGGCGGGCTCGCCTGCATTTCGGACACGATGGTCGCCGATCTCGCCTCGATGCCGGGCGAGTGGGACATGATGCTGACGCTGCTGCGCCTCGCGGTGCAGTCGGGTGCGCGCCGCCTCTATTGCGAACCCGCGCTGTTCGAACAGGGGGAGATCGCGATCGTCGCCGACCGGCCCACCGCGGCGCTGATCGAGCAATCGAGCCTGCAACAGGTCGAATATGGCGGCATGGGGCTGGGGCGCTCGGCGATCATGATGCCGCTGGTGCGGCTGGCCGGGCCGCTGCTGGTGCGTTCGCCCCGCACCGCGCGCTATCTGCCCTATGCAACCGCGCTGCTGTGGGTCGCCGTCGCGTTGCTTGCCGCCGGCGGGCTGGCGGCGGCGGGGGCGCTGGTGGCGATTCTCGGCGGGCTCGGTCTGGCGGCGATGCGTTTCCTTGCCGCCTTTCGCGCCGAAAGCGCGGCGCAGAACCGGGTGCGCGGCGTGATCCGCACCTTCGGTTGGCTGCTTCTCGGCGCCTATCCGTGGCTGGTGTCGCTCGGCGGACCCGATCGTCTGATGCCGCGCTTCGCGGAGGCGGCGCTTGCGCCCTGTCTCGCCGCGACGATCCTGCTCGCGCGCTGGCTCTATGAAGATTCGGGAAAGACGCGCCGCTTCCACTGGCTGCTTCCCGACACCGACGAGGCGTGGATTCTGCTGGCGCCTGCGCTGATTCTTGGAATTGCGCCGCTGATGTTCGCGATCCTGCCGCTGCTAGCGCTGTTCCAGATCCTGTTGTGGCTGCGCCTCGCGCGCCGGCCGGAACCCCGCTAAACCAAAGCGCTGGAAGGTTTAGGGCGCATTAACGCCATGCTGCTATGGCGACAGGCGCATGAGTGACTCTTCCGCCTTTTCCGGCATCGCCCTGCCGTCGCCGACGTTGTCGGCGCGTCTCGGCGAGGTCGCCGCGCATCTGGCGGCGCCGCTGACCGACCGGCTGACCGAGGAACAGCGCGCGCTGACTCTCGGGATCGCGCGCCGGCTCGTCGGCGAAGCGGCCGCGGCGCTCGGTGCGGGAATCGATCCGGCGGCGCTGTGGCATGACTGGCTGGTACAAGGGCTGCCCGGCGCCGAACGGCTCGCCGCGCCCTGTTTCGCGCGCGCGGAGGAGCATCGCTGGCGTGCGCTGCCGGCACCGCATCGCGACACGTCCTCACCGGCCGACGGCGCCGGCGACGAAGGCGCGGTGGATATGCCCCCGGCCGCTCCGCAGGCGCCGCTTGCGCCGGTCGACAAGGCCTATCTCGACCTGACGGTCGCCGACCGGCGCCGCTTCGATGCTTTGGGCAATCCCTGCATCGCGGTCGCGGACCTCGACCCCGAAATCTATCGCGCGCTGTTGGGCGACGTCGTGGAGTGGCAGGCACACGCCGGCGTGGATACGAACGCAGTCGCCGAGCTCGATGACGCCGCCTGCGCCGCCGCGGCGCGTCAAACGCCCGAAAGCGGGATCGACGCTGCCGCTGCCGCCTATCACACGGCGCTTGTCGCGGAAGGATCACTGTCCGATGCCGCCGCCGCTGCGGCGATGCGCCATGATTGGCCCGCGCTGATCGGCCTTGCCGCCGCCGCGCATCGCCGTCCCTATGGAGAAATGGCGCTGGCGCTGGTGAGCGCGGAAGCCGCCGCCCTGCCACCGCTGCTCGCACCGCTGCGGATCGACCGCGGGGCGATCGCCCCGATCGAGGCATCGCTGGCGCGCGTGCCGGCCCGGGCGCTTGCCGGGGCACCGGAGGGAGAAGGATGAGCGAGCGGATCGTCCGGGGCCGGGTCGACCGGTCGGGCGCGCTGGTCGGTGGCGACGCGCCGCTGCTGCGCCTTCAGCAGCGCGCGGGCGGCGGGCTGAACCGGCCGCTGGCCCTGCCGCATCTGGCGCGGCTGGTCGCGCTCGCGCAACGGCTGCAGCGCGACGTCAGCCGCCCGCTCCACGCCGCCGACGATCACAGCGACATTTTTGCGCTCGTCCGCATCCTGCCCGATGCCGACGGCGCGAGCCTCGAAATCAGCGACTGGCGCGCCCGCCCGACCACCGAACCGCAGGGGCCGGTGATCGCCGATGCGGTCGAGCCGCAAGGGTGGGCGTGGGAGTGCGATCAGCATCTGCGCATGGTCGCCCTGCGTGCAGGTGTCGAAGCCCCGGCGATCCCCGGCGGCTGGGCCGGTCATTCGCTGTCCGAACTGTTCGAGCTGCAGCCCGACGGCGATGGTCGCTTTCCAGTGCTGCGCGCGCTGGCACGGCAGGCGCCGTTCGCCGACCAGCGGGTGCGCGTCGAGGGGGAGGAAGGTCCGCTGGCGATGCGCTTGTCGGGCGAGGCGCTGTTCGATGCGACCGGGCGTTTCACCGGCTTTCGCGGTATCGCGACGCCTGATGAAGGGGCGACGGCGGATGCGGCCGCACCGGCACGCGTCGATCCTGCCTTCGGATCGCTGCCGCTGTCCGACCCGCAGTTCGGCCGCCGCATCGACGGCGCGCTGCGCGGGCCGCTGAGCCGGATCATCGCGACGGCCGAGACGATTTCGGGGCAGTTCGACGGTCCGATCCGCGCCGATTATGCCCGCTATGCCGGCGATATCGCGCATGCGGGGCGCCACCTGCTCGGGCTCGTCGACGACCTTGCCGACCTCCAGAATATAGAGCGGCCGGGGTTTCGCGCGGCGCGCGACGAGATCGACCTCGGCGATCTTGCGCGCCGTGCGGTCGGGCTGCTCGGCATGAAGGCGGAAGAGAAGGGGATTCGCATTGATGTGCCGCGCCTCGACGACAAGGCGCCCGCGTGGGGCGAGTTTCGCCGCGTGCTGCAGGTTCTCCTCAACCTGCTCGGCAACGCCATCCGCTATTCGCCTGAAAATTCGCAGATATGGATTCGCGTCGATCGCGAGGGCGACCGCGCGACCGTGACCGTTGCCGATCAGGGACAGGGGATTGCGACGGATCAGCAGGATATGGTGTTCGAGAAGTTCGAGCGGCTCGGGCGCACCGACAGCGGCGGATCGGGGCTCGGCCTCTACATCGCGCGCCGTCTCGCGCGCGCGATGGGTGGCGACCTGACCGTCGACAGCGCGCCGGGGCAAGGCGCGCGCTTCACGCTGAGCCTGCCGGCGCGGGATTAGGACCAGAGCGGGGGCTGATGGCTTGCGCCCCCGCCTTCGCGGGGACGCGGAACCCAGCGGTAGCTTGAGCGCCGAATGGGCTCAGCGCTGCTCTACCGACACATAAGGACGCTGCGTAGCGCCGGTGTAGAGCTGGCGCGGGCGGCCGATCTTCTGCGCGGGGTCGGAGATCATCTCGTTCCACTGCGCGACCCAGCCGACGGTGCGGGCGAGCGCGAACAGCACGGTGAACATCGTCGTCGGGAAACCGATCGCCGACAAGATCACGCCCGAATAGAAATCGACGTTGGGGAACAGCTTCTTCTCGACGAAATAATCGTCGCTGAGCGCCATTTCCTCGAGCTGCAGCGCGACGTCGAACACCGGATCGTTGACGTTCAGCGCCGCGAATACCTCGCGCACCGTCTTCTGCATCACGGTCGCGCGCGGGTCATAGTTCTTGTAGACGCGGTGGCCGAAGCCCATCAGGCGGAACGGATCGTCCTTGTCCTTCGCACGTGCGATATATTCGGGGATGCGCTCGGGGCGGCCGATCTCGCGCAGCATGTTGAGCGCGGCCTCGTTGGCGCCGCCATGCGCCGGGCCCCACAGGCAGGCGATGCCCGCCGCGATGCAGGCGAAGGGATTTGCGCCCGACGAACCGGCGAGGCGCACGGTCGAGGTCGAGGCATTCTGTTCGTGGTCGGCATGAAGGATGAAGATGCGATCGAGCGCGCGCACCACCGCCGGATCGACCTCATAATCCTCGGCCGGGACACCGAAGGTCATGCGCAGGAAATTGTGGGTGTAGCCGAGGTCGTTGCGCGGATAGACGAAGGGCTGGCCGACCGCATATTTATAGGCCATCGCTGCGATCGTCGGCATCTTCGCGATCAGCCGGTGGCTGGCGACCATGCGCTGGTGCGGATCATGGATCTCGGTCGAATCGTGATAGAAGGCCGACAGGGCGCCGACGATGCCGCACATGATCGCCATCGGATGCGCGTCGCGCCGGAACCCGCGATAGAAGGTCGCGAGTTGTTCGTGCAGCATCGTGTGGCGAGTGATGGTGTTGTCGAACTTTTCCAGTTCGCCGGCGGTCGGCAGCTCGCCGTTGAGTAGCAGGTAGGCGACCTCCATGAAGCTCGAATGCTCGGCGAGATCGCCGATCGCATAGCCGCGATGGAGCAGAACGCCCTCGTCGCCATCGATATAGGTGATCTTCGATTCGCAGCTCGCGGTCGAAGTGAAGCCGGGATCATAGGTGAAGGCGCCGGTCTGGGCATAGAATTTGCGGATGTCGACGACATCGGGACCCACCGTGCCCTTCAGCACCGGATCTTCGACGGTCTTGTCGCCCAGGGTGATTTTTGCGATGTCGGTCATTGTTCTTCCCCTGATCTGTAAGGGCGGGAGCCGTTGCGGCTACGCCCCTGCCGGAAAATTGTGCGCTGCGTCAAGTCGTGCCAGGCTCGCATCGCGTCCCAGCAGCAGCAGGACGTCGAAAATTCCCGGCGATACCGTCCGCCCGGTCAGCGCGGCACGCAGCGGCTGGGCCAGCTTGCCGAGCCCGACTCCGGCCGACTCGCTCGTCTCGCGGACCGCCGCCTCGATATCTTCGGCGTTCCAGCCGGTCAGTGCCCGCAGCCTTTCGGTGGCATCGGCGAGCAGGCCTTCGGGCGCATCCCTTAGCAGCCCCGCGGCCTTCTCGTCCACTTGCAGCGGTAGCGTCTCGAACAGGAAGAGCGCGCCTTCGGCGATCTCGTCCAGTGTTTTGGCGCGCGGCTTGAGCGCATCCATCGCCCGCACCAGCACCGCATGTCCGGCATCGTCGAGCGGCCGCCCGATGCGCCGCTCTACGCGCGGCGCGACAAGGCCTGCGAGCCGCGCGTCGTCGGCCTCGCGGATATAATGGCCGTTCAGATTCTCGAGCTTCTTGAAATCGAAGCGCGACGGCGAGCGGCCGACATGCGCGAGATCGAACCACTCGATCGCCTGTTCGCGGCTGATGATCTCCGCATCGCCGTGCCCCCAGCCGAGGCGGAGCAGATAATTGTTCACCGCTTCGGGCAGATAGCCGAGTTCGTCGCGATAGGCGTCGACGCCCAGCGCGCCGTGCCGTTTCGACAGCTTGGCGCCGTCGGCGCCGTGGATCAGCGGCACATGCGCATAGACCGGCTCGCGCCAATTCTCGTGAGATTCGGCCATCGCGTGGATCAGCGCCCGCTGGCGGAAGGCGTTGTTGAGATGGTCGTCGCCGCGGATGACGTGGGTGACGCCCATGTCGTTGTCGTCGACGACGACGCTCAGCATATAGGTCGGCGTGCCGTCGCTGCGCAGCAGGATGAAATCGTCGAGCTCGGCATTCTGGACGGTGACCTCCCCCTGGACGCGGTCGCGGATGGTCGCCGCGCCGTCCTGCGGCGCGCGCAGGCGGATGACGTGCGGCGCGGCGGGATCGCCGTCGTCGCGGTCGCGCCACGGGCTGCGGACGCGGAACGGGACGCGCTTCTCCTGCGCCTCGGCGCGCATCGCGGCCAGCTCGTCCTGCGTCAGGTAGCAGCGATAGGCGGCGCCCTTCGCGAGCAGTTCCTGTGCGACCTCGGCATGGCGGCCGGCGCGCGCGAACTGGAAGACGGCGTCGCCGTCCCAGTCGAGGTCGAGCCAGCGCATCCCGTCGAGGATCGCGTCGATCGCGGCCTCGGTCGAACGCGCGCGGTCGGTGTCCTCGATGCGGAGCAGGAACTTGCCGCCGTGGTGCCGCGCGAACAGCCAGTTGAACAGCGCGGTGCGCGCGCCGCCGATATGGAGGAAGCCGGTCGGGGAGGGCGCGAAGCGCGTCACCACGTCGGTGCCGGTCGCTTCGGCGGGATCGGTCTTGTTTTCGGTTGCCACTCTGGCCTCTTTCACTCACCTTGCGGCCCCGGGCGGGGACCGGGGACGATGTCGGGGCAGCCCCTAGCATGGCGACAAGGAGGCTTCAAACGCCCATTGGGGAAAGCGCGGCCGCCGCGTTGCGGCGCGCCTTCGCGTGGCTGGAGGACCGGCTCGACTGCGAGCGCGAGCGGTTGGGGCTGTGGCTGCCGGTCGCGCTGTCGGCGGGGATCGGCCTGTGGTTCGCGGCGCCGGCGCGGGCGCACTGGATCGGGGCGCTGTTCCTTCTTGGCGGCGGCGTCTGCGGCGGCTTGCTGATCGGCTGGCAGCGGCGGACCGGGCGCAGTCTTGCGATCGCCTGCGGTGCGATGGCTGTGGGACTGCTGCTGATCTGGGCGCGTGCCGAGTGGGTCGCGGCGCCGGTGCTCGCCTATCCGGCGACGACCGAATTTTCGGCGGTGGTCGAAAGCGTCGAGCCGCTGCCGGCGCGCGGCACGGTGCGGATGATCGTGCGGCCGCACGGGCGCGCCGATCTGCCGCCGCGCATCCGATTGACGCTGAGCGGCGAGCGCGCGGCGGGGATCGCACCCGGCGAGTCGATCGGCCTGCGCGCGCGACTGATGCCGCCGCCGGCGGCCAACCTGCCCGGCGGCTACGACTTTGCCCAGCGCGCTTGGTTCGACGGCATCGGTGCGGTCGGGACGGTGCTGGGAGAGGTCGCGCGCGCGCCCGGAGCGGGCGAGCGACGCCAGCCGCTGCGCGCGCGGCTCAGCGCACATATCCATACCGCGGTGCCGGGATCGCCCGGCGGCGTCGCCGCAGCGCTCGTCACCGGCGACCGCGGCGCGATCGCCGAGGCGGATGACGAGGCGATGCGCCGCAGCGGGCTCGCGCACCTGCTGTCGATCAGCGGCCTGCACGTGACCGCGGTGATCGGTTTCGTGATGCTGCTCGCGATGCGGCTGCTCGGGCTGAGCCGGCGCCTCGCGCTGGCGGGCCATGTGTTGCCGCTGGCCGCCGCCGCGGCGGCGCTGGCCGGCGCGGGCTATACCTGGCTGGCCGGAGCGGAAGTGCCGACACTGCGGTCGCTGATCGCGGCGCTGCTCGTGCTCGCCGCCTTCCTGATGGGGCGCGAGGCGATCACGCTGCGCCTCGTCGCGGCGGGTGCGCTGCTCGTGCTGCTGTGGCGCCCCGAAGCACTCGCCGGACCCAGCTTCCAGCTCAGCTTCGCCGCGGTGACGGCGATCATCGCATTGCACGAAAGCCGCTGGATGCGCGCGTTCCTGATGCGGCGCGACGAAGGCACGGCGCTTCGCCTGCTGCGCGCCGCGGCGGGATTACTGCTGACGGGGCTGGTCGTCGAGGTCGCGCTGGCGCCGATCGCGCTGTTCCATTTCCACAAAGCGGGGCTTTATGGCGCGCTCGCCAATATCGTCGCGATCCCCCTGACGACCTTCGTCATCATGCCGATGGAGGCGCTGGCGCTGCTGTTCGACGGCGTCGGGCTCGGCGCGCCCTTCTGGTGGGTCGCCGAACAGGCGCTGCGGCTGCTGATCGCGCTCGCCCACCGGGTCGCTTCGGCGCCGGGAGCCGTCGCGACGCTGCCCAGCTTTCCGCCGGGCGGCTTCGCGCTCGCGCTGTTCGGCGGCCTGTGGCTGCTGCTGTGGCAGACGCGCTGGCGGCTCGCCGGGGTGGTGCCGCTGCTGGCGGGGGCCGCCATCCTGCTCGCGCAGCCGCGCCCCGACCTGTTGATTTCCGGCGATGGACGCCACATCGCCGCGGCGGTTCCCGGCGGCGGCTATGCGCTGCTACGCGCGCGGGCGGGGGATTATATCCGCGATTCTATGGCCGAGGCGGCAGGGATCGACGCCCCGTTCGCCGCGCTCGCCGATCTCGACCATGTCGAATGCAACGCCGATTTCTGCCGCTGGCAGCAGGGGCAAGGTGCGATACGGCGCATCATCCTCGCCGCGCGCGGCCGCGACCGCATCGATGGACGCGCCATGGCCGCCGCCTGCGCCGCGGCCGACGTGGTGATCAGCGACCGCTGGCTGCCACGCGAATGCATCGGGCGCTGGCTGACGATCGACCGCGACAGTCTGGAAGCGAGCGGCGGTCTTGCGCTCTATCTGGGCGAGCGACCGCATGTCGCCACCGCGCTGCGCGCCGGCGACGCGCATCCATGGCGACGACCGCAACAGGTCAGTGGTAACGACGAAGCAATCCCGACAGGCGGCCCTGCACGATGACGCGCTCGGCCTCGTAGCGCTGCGGTTCATAGGCGCTGTTTGCGGGATCGAGCCGGATCATCGGCCCTTCGCGGCGGAAATATTTGAGCGTCGCATCCTGTCCGTCGACGAGCGCGACGACGATATCGCCTTCGCGCGCGGTGTTCGCTTTCTGGATCAGCGCATAGTCGCCGTCGAGAATCCCCGCTTCGACCATCGAATCGCCCGACACTTCGAGCGCATAATGCTCGCCCGCACCGAGCAGCGCGGCGGGAACCGAAAGCTGGTTGTGATCCTCGAACGCCTCGATTGGCACGCCGGCGGCGATGCGGCCGTGCAGCGGAACCTCGATGATGTCGTTGGCGGCGATCGGCTTCAACGCCGGCGCCGGCTTGCGCAGCGGCACGACGGTGTCGCGCGCCGGTGCCTTCGCCGCCTCGGGCAGTTTGAGCACTTCCAGCGCGCGGGCGCGATTGGGCAGGCGGCGCAGGAAGCCTCGCTCCTCGAGCGCGCTGATCAGCCGATGGATGCCCGATTTCGACTTGAGCCCGAGCGCATCCTTCATTTCCTCGAACGAAGGCGAAATTCCGCTCGCGTCGAGGCGCTGCTGGATGAAGTGGAGCAGTTCGTGCTGCTTCGCGGTCAACATCTCTCAGTCTCCATGCTGTCAATGGACATATAGAGAACGATAGTGGAACAGAGCGGAACTTGTCAAGCGATGACAGAAGGTGGTGGTGACGCAGTTTGAAAGCAGGAGCGTGATTTTGCTCTCATCGTCAGGGAATTGCGCCTTCCAAATCCGAACTGAGTCACCGCGTGGAGGTTCGGGCCGACGCGAGGCGTGGACGTCCTCAGCCCTCCAGCAACGTCCGCGTCGCTACGGTCACGTCCGCATGCCGCATCAGGCTTTCGCCGACCAGAAAGGCGTGGACGCCGCTCCGGGCGAGGCGCTGGCAGTCGGCATGGGCGGCGATGCCGCTTTCGCCGACGAGCAACGTGCCCGGCGGAACGCGCTGCGCGAGCCGTTCGGTGACGGCAAGGTCGGTCTCGAAGGTACGAAGATCTCGGTTGTTGACGCCGATCAGGCGCGATCGGAGGTGGGTGAGCGCACGGTCGAGTTCGGCCTCGTCATGCACCTCGACCAGCACGTCCATGCGGCGTTCGAGGGCGGCCGCCTCGATCTCGCGCATCGGCCCGTCGTCGAGGGCGGCGACGATGATCAGGATCGCGTCGGCGCCGATCGAGCGCGCTTCGGCGACCTGCCATGGGTCGATCATGAAATCCTTGCGCAGCACCGGCAGGGCGCAGGCGGTGCGCGCGGCGATCAGAAATTCCTCATGCCCCTGGAACCACGGCGCGTCGGTGAGCACCGACAGGCACGCCGCGCCGCCGGCTTCATAGGCGCGCGCATGGTCCGCCGGATTGAAATCCTCGCGGATCAGGCCCTTGGAAGGCGAAGCTTTCTTGATTTCGGCGATCAGGCCGAAGCCGCCCGCGGCGATCTTCTTTTCCAGCGCCGCCGCGAAACCGCGCACTGCGCCCGCGTCGATCGCATCAAGCTGCGTCACCGACCGGCTCTTGCGGCGCTCGGCGACTTCTTCGGCCTTGGTGGCGAGGATTTCGGTCAATTTGTTCATGACGGATGCTTTTCCGGGCGCTGTGCGTCGTTCATCGGTAGGCGATCCAGCAATCGAGCAGCGCGTTGGCAAGCCCCTTGTCGATCGCCTCGGCGGCTTCCTCGACCCCGTCGACGAGACGGTCGACCGCGCCCGCGACGACAAGCGCCTCGGCGGCGTTGTAGAGCACCGCGTCGCGATAGGGGCCGTGCTCGCCCTGCAGCAGGTCGCGCAAGGCCCTGGCGTTATAGATGGCGTCGCCGCCGCGGATCGCAGCGATCGGATGCGAGGGCAGGCCGGCGTCCGCCGCGGTGCTGCGCTGCATCTGCACGCCGTCGGGCGTCACCACCGCCACCTCGTTGCCGCCCGCGAGCGACAGCTCGTCGAGGCCTTCGTCGCCCGAAATGACGCGTGAATGGTCGGTGCCGAGACGGTGCAGCGCTTCGGCATAGACCGGAACATAGGCGGGGCGCGCGATGCCGATGAGCTGGCGCGTTACGCGCGCCGGATTGGCGAGCGGTCCCATTAGGTTGAAGATGGTGCGGCGCGCCAGCGCCTGACGGATCGGCTGGATGCGCTTCATCGCCGGATGATGGTTGGCGGCGAAGAGAAAGCAGATGCCGAGGTCGGCAAGCTGCGCCTCCGCCATCCGCCCGGCGCGCTCCATGTCCAGGCCGAGTGCCTCGAGCGTATCGGCCGCGCCGGATTTCGAGGAAGCGGCGCGATTCCCGTGCTTTGCGACAGGAACCTCGCACGCCGCGACGACGATCGACACCGCAGTCGAGACGTTGAGCGTGTGGTGGCCGTCGCCGCCGGTGCCACAGACGTCGATCGCGCCCGCGGGCGCCCGGATCGGGATCAGCCGCTCGCGCATCGCCTGCGCCGCGGCGGCGATCTCGATCATCGTCTCGCCGCGATCCGAAAGCGCGGAGAGGAAATCCGCGACGTCCTCATCGCGGCCGCCGCCGTCGAGCATCGTCGCGAAGGCATGCGCCGCCTCGTCGGGCTCGAGGAAGCGGGCGGGGTCGGGAAAGGGGCCGAAGCGGCTCATGCCGCCTGCCGCTCGGCGACCGGCAGTCCCGCCAGCCGCATGAAATTGGCGAGCATCGCGTGGCCGTGCTCGGTGGCGATGCTCTCGGGGTGGAATTGCACGCCGTGGATCGGCAGATCGACATGGCGAAAGCCCATCACCGCGCCGTCGTCGCTCGTCGCATTGATCGCGAGCGCGGCGGGAATGTCGACCACCTCGAGGCTATGATAGCGCGTCGCGGTGAGCGGCGAGGGCAGGCCGGCGAACACCCCGGTGCTGTCGTGGCATACCGGCGAGGTCTTGCCGTGCATCAGATGGCCGCGCTGCACCGTGCCGCCGAAATGCTGGCCGATCGCCTGATGACCGAGGCACACGCCGAGCAGCGGCCGCGCCGCATCGGCGCAGGCGGCGACGAGGTCGAGGCTGATCCCGGCTTCGTTCGGGGTACAGGGACCGGGGGAGATGAGGATCGCCTCGGCGCCGCTCGCCAGCGCCTCGGCTGCGGTGAGCGCATCATTGCGTTCGACGCGCACCTCTGCCCCCAGTTCGATCAGATAATGAACGAGGTTGAAGGTGAAGCTGTCGTAATTGTCGATGACCAGGATCATGGCGGCGGGCCGTATCGCTTTTGAGAGGCGAGGGGAAGGGATAGAAGATTTCCGGCGGCCGATCACTCCGCCATCAGCTTCACGAGGTCGTCCTTCCAGAATTTCGCCCAGCTGTGCGTGCTGTGACCCTTCGTTTCGGGGCTGGCCGGGATCCGAATGAATGTCGCGCCGGGCATGCGGGCCGCCGCCTTTTCGGTGATCCCGTAGCCGGGCTGGTTGATGAAATCGTCGGCGGAGTTGATCCACAGCATAGGCACCGTGATCTTTTCGAGGTTCGGCCACGGATTGTAATTGCGCGACGAATCAAGCTGATAGATCGTGTCATTCGCATCGCCGCGAGCGAAGGTGCGCGCGAACGCCTGATCCTTGTAAGCCTCCGCCGCGGCACGTGTCGGATATTGCGCCTGCAAGGCATAGGGATTGGAGCCTGCGATCAGCATGAGCGAGGCCACGGTGCGCAGGCCCGCGAGCGGCGGATCGGTGTAGTTGCCGTCCTTCCACAGCGGATCGGCCTTGATCGCGTCGATCGACAGCGCGCGCCACATCCGGTTCACGCCGGCAATCTCGACAGGCAGGCACGCGAAGGGCGCCAGTCTTTCGGCGAAACCCGGATGCGTCTCGCCCCAGACGAAGGCGTGCATGCAGCCCGTCGAGGTGCCGAGGATCAGCTTCAGCTTCGTCACGCCGAGCTTTTCGGTGAGCATGCGGTGTTGCGCGGCGACCATGTCGTCATAGTCGTAGCGGGGAAATTTCATCCGCAGGCCGTCGCTGGGCTTCGACGAGCCGCCATGGCCGATATTGTCGGGCAGGATGATATAATATCTGCTCGTATCGAGCGGCTGGCCGGGGCCGAAAAGCTCGTCGGCGAACTGGGGCTGGAAGAACTGCTTCCCGGTCCCGCCGGTGCCGTGGAGGATCATCACGGCATTGGTAACATGGCCCCGTTCGTCGCGCTGCGGCTTGCCGAGCGTCGTATAGTGAAGCCTAAGCTCGGGCAGCTTTTCGCCCGTGCCGAAGGTGAAATCCTTGAGGATCGCATCGCCTTCGACGGCACCTTCGACCGTCTGGGCGTGGGTCGGGGCGATGCCGCCGAGCAGCAGGGCGAGCGGAGCGAGATATTTCAGCATGGCGGCGACGCTAGCGCGTTTGCGCGCCAGATTTAAGCCCTCTTCGAGAAGGCGCGATCATTGCCCGTAACCCGGCGTTCCCGCAATCCGCACCGCTTCGCGCGCCGCCGCGAACAGCGCGCCTGCCTTGGCCTCGCACTCGCGCTGTTCATAGGCGGGGTCGCTGTCGGCGACGATGCCCGCGCCCGCCTGCGCATGCATGACGCCATCCTTGACGATCGCGGTGCGCAGCACGATGCAGCTGTCCATATTGCCGTCGGGCGCGAAATAGCCGACGCCGCCCGCATAGGGCCCGCGCGCCTGGGTTTCGAGTTCGGCGATGATCTGGCAGGCGCGGACCTTGGGCGCGCCGCTGACGGTGCCCGCCGGAAAGCCCGCGAACAGCGCGTCGATCGCGTCCTTGCCGGGTGCGAGGCGGCCGATGACGTTCGACACAATGTGCATGACGTGGCTGTAATATTCGACCGTATAGCTGTCGGTGACGGTCACGCTGCCCCCGGTCGCGGCGCGGCCGACGTCGTTGCGGCCGAGGTCGAGCAGCATCAGATGCTCGGCACGCTCCTTGGGATCGGCGAGCAGCGATTCGCGATTCTCGGCATCCTCGGCGCTGGTGCGGCCGCGCGGGCGGGTGCCGGCGATCGGCCGGATCGTGATCTCGCCATCGCGCACGCGGACGAGAATCTCGGGTGACGAGCCGATCAGCGCGAAACCCGGCAGGTCGAGGAAATAGAGGAAGGGGGAAGGGTTCACCCGCCGCAGCGCACGATAGAGGTCGAAGGGCGGCAGGTCGAACGGCGCCGAAAAGCTCTGCGACAGCACGACCTGAAAGATGTCGCCGGCGCCGATATACGCCTTTGCGGCGCGCACCATGCGCGCATAATCGTCTGGCGCGGTCGCGGGGGTGGCGACGATCGTGGCCGGGTCGATGCGGGTTTCGGCGCGCGCGCCGTGCGCGCTGGCACTGGCGAGGCGCGCGGCGATCGTCTCGATCCGCTCCTGCGCCTCGTCGATCATCCGGTCGATGGCGCCGTCCGCATCGGGCCAGATCGGCGCGATCAGGAACAGTTCGTCGGCGAGCCGGTCGAAGACGAGGATCGTCGTCGGGCGCACGAAGATCATGTCGGGCAGGCCGAGCCCTGGTCCGGCGGCGCGCGGAATCCGCTCGACGAGGCCGATCGTCTCATAGGCGAAGAAGCCGACGAGCGTCGCCAGCGCCTTGGGCAGTCCCTCCGGCACCGCGAAGCGACATTCGGCGACGAGGTCGCGCAGTGCCTGGAGCGCCCCACCCGCGACGGGGCGAAAGGCGGTGCGGTCATGGCGCCATTCGCGGTTGATCCGCGCGGCATCGTCCGTCACCTCGAACATCAGGTCGGGATCGAGGCCGATCAGGCTGTAGCGGCCGCGCGTCTCGCCGCTTTCGACCGATTCGAGAACCCAGTCGCCGCGGCCCGGCTCGATCAGCTTGAGCGCCGCCGAAACCGGCGTTTCGACGTCGGCGATCTGGCGCTGCCAGACCACCGCGCCGCGTCCCTGCGCCAGCGCTTCTAGCGCGGCGGATCGGCCTTCGAGCGTCATGGCGCTATTCGACGGCGGCTGCCGTGCCGCTCAACTCCTGACGAAGCTGTTCGAGCAGGTCCTTGTCGATCTTCACCCGGACGCGGCGCTTGGCCTCGGCCGCAAGCTGCTCGACCAGTTCGCTGCCGAATGCGGGGCCGAGCGGCTGAGCGATGGCGGCGACGCGCGCGGGGTCGATCTGCTTGGGATCGGGGCGGTCGACATGGCCGAGCGAAATCACCATCCAGCCGCGGTTGCCGGGAATTTCCAGCGTCTTCACGCTGCCCTGCGCCATCGAAAAGAGCAGCGCGAGTTCGGGCGGGACGCCCTGGCCGTCGCGGCCCAGTTCGGCGCGGCGGCCGCCGATCGTCTGGACGCTGCCGATATTGGGGCCGGCGGCGCGTACCGCTTCGGCCAGGCTCTTGCCGCCCTCGACCGCCTTGGCGATCGCGCGCGCCTTGTCGCGCGCGACCTTCTGCCCCTCGGCAAAGCGCCAGTCGGTCAGCAGGTCGGCGCGAATCTGCGCAAAGGGCGGCGGTGCGGCGGCGACGACCGACTTGACGGCGAACACCGCGAACTTTTCGTTCTCGACGAGCGTCGCTATCTGGCCCTCACCCTCGTTCCCCTGAAAGGCCTGCGCGACCATCGGCGCCAGTTCGGGCGGCAGAGTGAAATCGGACGGTCCGGCCGGACGCCCGCTCGGCAGCAGCGGCGGGGTCTCGACGAGCTTGAGCTTGCGGTCGCTGGCGACCTCCTCGATCGCGGCGCCGCCGTTCACGGCGTCCTGGATGGCGTTGTAATAATCGACGATCGCCTCGTTCGCCTTGTTCTTTTCGAGTTCGGTGCGAATCTCCGGCGTCGCTTCGGCCAGCGTGCGTGCCGGCTGGGCGATGATGTCCTCGACATGCGTGACGGCCCAGCCGAGGCCGGTCTGCGTCGGGCCGAGCAGGTCGCCGCGCTTGGCAGCGAAGGCGGCCTTGGCCATCGCGTCGCTCGTCATGGCGGTATAGGCCGAACGGGTGAGTGCGCCGGTGGTCGAAGCCGAAAGCCCGGCGGCCTGCGCCGCGGCCTGGATGGTCGCGCCGCCGCGCACCTTCGTGGCGATGCCGTTTGCCGTCGCCTGGTCGGGCGCGATCACCTGCGCGAAGCGACGGGTCTCGCTCGCGGAGAAACGCGCCGCATTCGCCTTGTAATAGGCGGCGACCTCGTCGGCCGCGACCTCCGGAACCGGCGCGGAAGAGCGATCGAACAGCGCATATTGCAGCACGCGGCGTTCGGGCACCGTGAACCTGGTCTTGTTCTGCGTCAGATATTTACGCAGCGCGTCGTCGCCCGGATCGGTCTTCGGCGCAAAGGCGCTCGACGGGATGAAGGTCGCGTCGCCGCGGCGCGCCTCTAGCAACAGCGCCGCATAGGGCTGCGCCATGCCCGGCGCGAGGCGGGCGACGGTGCCGATCGGCGCGGCGAGCTGTTCGACGAAGAGCTGCTGGCGCAGGTCGCGGCGAAGCTGCGCCTCGCTGATGCCGTTTTCGCGCAGGAAGGCCTGGAAACGCGTCTGGTCGAACTTGCCCGACACGCCCGCAAAGACGGGCAGGTCGGCGATGCGTCCGTCGACCAGTCGCTTGCTGGTGCCGAACCCCAGCTTGACCGCGAACTGTTCAAAGGCAGCGCCCTCGATCAACTGGTTCAGCACCTGGTCGAGTCCACCCGATTCGACGAAGGACGCCATCGTCATCCCCGGCTGATCCTGCCGCGCCTGATTATAGGCGAGGCGGATGCGGTCGCGCAGCTCGCCGACGCCGATTTCCGTGTTGCCGACCTGCGCGACGTTGGCGCCGCCGATGCCGCCGAAGGTGCCGCTGCCGGTCACGTCGCTGAGCGCGAAGGCGAGACCGACGACGACGACGAAGGCGAGCGCGAGAAACTTGCCGACGGCGGAGCTGAAGAGGTTGCGGATGGCGGTGATCATGAAGCGGGCATTCTTTCGGCGAAGCGCGGCGTCGCGCGGCTTGGCGCTGCTTTAGGCGGGAGGCGGGGCGGCATCAAGGCGGGAAAGGGCCTTTTCGTCCGCCGGCTCATTCGCAGACGCCCTTCGCATGCGCACGGCTTCCTTTCCCCGGCGCGCGCCGCTAGGGCAGGCCCATTCACGGGCTCAACAAGGGAAAGAGGCAATGGCGCGGCGCAAATATGTGGTCGGCAACTGGAAGATGAACGGGCTGAAGGCGGCGCTGGACGAGGCGCGGGCGATCTTTGCCGGCGCGGCGGAGCATGCCGCGGTCGACGTCGCGCTGTGTCCGCCCTTCACCCTGATCGGCGCGATGGCCGACGCGGCGCCAGGGGCGGCGGTCGGCGGGCAGGACTGCCATGCCGCCGCAGCGGGCGCCTATACGGGGTCGGTCGCGGCGCCGATGCTGGCCGATGCCGGTGCGCGGCTCGTCATCGTCGGGCACAGCGAGCGGCGCGAGGGGTTCGGCGAAAGCGACGCCGATGTGAAGGCGAAGGCCGAAGCGGCGCTCGCCGCCGGCCTGTCGGTGATCCTGTGCGTCGGCGAACCGCGCGACGTGCGCGAATCGGGGGGCGCCATCGCCTATGTGCTGGCGCAGGTCGCGGGCTCGCTGCCCGCCGCCTTCGATCCCGCGCGCCTTGCCATCGCCTATGAGCCGATCTGGGCGATCGGCACCGGGCTGGTGCCGACCATCGCCGATGTCGCGGCGATGCACGGCGCGATTCGCGCCAGGCTGGGCGAACTGTCCGGTCCGGCGGCGGCGGAGGCGATGCGCCTTCTCTATGGCGGGTCGGTGAACGGTGACAACGCCGCCGAACTGCTGGACGCGGGCGACGTCGACGGCGCGCTGGTCGGCGGGGCGAGCCTGACCGCCGCCAAGTTCCTGCCGATCGTCGCGGCGGCGGCGCAGTTGGGGTGATCGCGATCGCCGCTGCGGCCCCGCGGCGGCGACGTATGGCTTGAAGCGGCGCGGCTTCGTCTCTATGTGCGCCGCGGGCGCGGTCCGTTTGGGGCCGGCGCGAGCTTTCGGGAATCGTCGATGTCGAGCCTCTTTACCTTCCTGCTGGTCGTTCAGGCCGTGATCGCGGCCGCAATGATCGGCGTCATCCTGATGCAGAAGTCGGAAGGTGGCGGATTGGGCGTCGGCGGTAGCCCGGCGGGCCTGCTCTCGGCGCGCGGCGCGGCGGATTTCCTGACCCGGGTGACGACGATTCTCGCGACGCTGTTCGTCGGCCTGTCGATCCTGCTCGCGGCGATGGCCTCGGTCGGCCGCGACGGATCGACGATCGATACCTCGCTGTCGAAGACCGCGCAGCCGTCGAGCGGCGCGGCGCCGTCGATGACCGGCCCGACGCCCGAAGCCCCTGCCCAGGCGGCTCCGGCCGCGCCGGCGAGCGACGATCCGCTGGCGGCGGCCGCTGCCGCGGCAAGCCAGGACGCCGCCCCGGCGCAGACGCCGCCCGCCAAGAAATAAGCGGCTTCGGCCCTGTCCACCCCGCGTCGCGGAAAATATTTCCGCGGCGACCGATTCGGCGGCTTGCGCCGTCCCCCTCCTGTTGAGTAAGTCTTTCCTCCCATGGCGCGGTTCATTTTCATCACCGGCGGCGTGGTCTCCTCCCTTGGCAAAGGTTTGATGGCGGCTAGTCTCGCGGCTTTGTTGCAGGCGCGGGGCTATCGCGTCCGCATTCGCAAGTTCGATCCCTATCTGAACGTCGATCCGGGCACGATGTCGCCCTATCAGCACGGCGAGGTCTATGTGACCGACGACGGGGCGGAGACCGACCTTGACCTCGGCCATTACGAGCGCTTCACCGGCGTCGCGGCGCGGCAGAGCGACAATGTCACCTCCGGCCGCATCTATCAGGACATCATCGCCAAGGAACGGCGCGGCGACTATCTGGGCGCCACGGTGCAGGTGATCCCGCACGTCACCGACGCGATCAAGGCCTTTGCCCGCGCCGAGACCGACGATCTCGATTTCGTGCTGTGCGAAATCGGCGGCACCGTCGGCGACATCGAATCGCTGCCCTTCATCGAGGCGATCCGCCAGCTTCGCAACGATGTCGGGCGCGAAAATACGGTTTCGGTCCACGTCACGCTGGTTCCCTATATCGCCGCGGCGGGCGAACTGAAGACCAAGCCGACGCAGCACAGTGTGCGCGAACTTGCCTCGCTGGGGGTGCAGCCCGACATCCTGCTGTGCCGCTGCGAAAAGCCGCTGCCCGACAGCGAGCGCGCCAAGATCGCGCAATTCTGCAACGTGCGGAAGGAAGCGGTGATCCCGGCGCTCGATGCCGACTCCATCTATTCGGTGCCGGTGCAATATCATGGCGAGGGGCTCGACAGCGAAGTGCTGCGCGCCTTCGGCATCGCCGATGCGCCCGCCCCCGACCTGACCCGCTGGTACGACATCATGGACCGCAAGCGGAACCCCGAGGGCGAGGTGACGATCGGCGTCGTCGGCAAATATGTCTCGCTGCCCGACGCCTACAAGTCGCTCAACGAGGCGCTGACCCACGGTGGCCTCGCCAACCGGGTCAAGGTCAACATCCGCTGGCTCGACGCCGAGATGTTCGAGGACGGCGAGGCCGATCTTGCCGCCAAGCTGGAGCCGATGCACGGCATTCTCGTTCCCGGCGGTTTCGGCGAGCGCGGGTCGGAGGGCAAGATCGCGAGCGTGCGTTTCGCGCGCGAACGCGGCGTGCCCTTCTTCGGCATCTGTCTCGGCATGCAGATGGCGTGCATCGAGGGGGCGCGGAACACCAGCGGCATCGCCAGGGCGTCGAGCACCGAGTTCGGCCCGACCGACGAACCCGTCGTCGGGCTGATCACCGAATGGATGAGCGCCGAGGGGCTTCAGAAGCGCGGTGCCGACACCGACATGGGCGGTACGATGCGCCTCGGCGCCTATGAGGCGAAGCTGTCGCCGAACAGCCATGTCGCGAGCCTCTATGGCGCCGACACGATCAGCGAACGGCACCGCCATCGTTACGAGGTGAACGGCGCCTATCGCGAGCCGCTCGAAAAGGGCGGACTGGTCTTTTCAGGGCTGTCGCCCGATGGCATGCTGCCCGAAATCGTCGAGCGGCCGGACCATCCGTGGTTCATCGGGGTGCAGTTCCACCCGGAGCTCAAGTCGAAGCCCTTCGATCCGCACCCGCTGTTCAAGGGCTTCATCGAAGCGGCGGTGAAGCAGAGCCGACTGGTCTGACGCGCCGGAGTGGAGGCAACAGGAAGGACGTACAGGGGCATGGATCACGCAAAACTTGCCGAACTCCAAGGCCCCGACTCCATCTTTTCCGGCCTGACGCTTCAGGATTGGGCCGACATCGCCGGCCGCGCGGTCCACATGCACTTCGCCAGGGGCAAGGAATTGCTGGCGCAGGGCGAGGCGGGCGACAGCCTGCTGATCCTGACCGAGGGCAGCGCGCGCGTATCGATGCTGACCCCGAACGGGCGCGAGATCGTGCTGGCCTATGCCGAACCGGGCGCGGTGCTGGGCGAGATCGCGCTGCTCGACGGCGGCGAACGGACCGCGTCGGTGACGGCGACGAGCGCAGGCAGCGCACTCCAGCTCGGACGCAACGCGATGCGCGATTTCGTGACCAGCCACCCCGATTTCGCCTGGTCGCTGATGCATCAGCTGGCGCGGCGGCTGCGCACCGCCGACCAGACGATCGAAAGCGACCGCGCCTATGCCTCGGGACCGCGGCTCGCGCGCTACCTGAAGCGCCTGATCCGCAAGGACGCGGGCGACGCCGCGCAGCGCCTCGAGCTGTCGCAGACCGAACTCGGCAATTTCGCGGGGATGAGCCGCGAACATATCAACCGCCAGCTGAGAAGCTGGGAGGAATCGGGGATCATTTCGCTTGAGCAGGGCCGCGTGCGCGTGCTCGACCCCGACATGCTGGACGATATCAGCGAGAGCGAGGGGTAGGGAGCGGCGTGCGGTAGCGGAACCTATCTCCCTTCCCGCAAGCGGGAGGGGAGGTGCCTGCTTGCCCCTGCTTCCATTCGTGTCTGGACTTCGCTTGTCAGCGACCCGAATCACAACGCCCGGGCCTCTGTCGAGACCCGGGCGCCAGTGACGAACGTCGCCATCCCCCTTGTGCGCAGACCGGCGAAGGATCTGCACTCCCTGGAGCCGGGCCTTTGGCCGCGTTGAACCAGAAGTCATCGGGCTAGGGCGACGATGGCGCTTTGTCACCCTCTGGCACGCCCGGATCGCCGCTTTTGGCTGCCGCTGTGGCGGATGGGCAACAGATTATGCGAATGATTCGCAAATGAACGGCGGTCGCCGCCCATTGCCAGCGGGCGGAGGCGCCCGTAAAGCAGCGGCATGCATGACCTTCCCCTGCGCTCCAGAAGGCCGGTTTTCCGATGATCCTGCGTCCTTACGAGCGTGCCATCTTCAAGCGCTACATGCTCCCGCAACGCGGCGAAGGCTTCATCTTCGTCGCCGCTGCGTTCAGTTTCGTCGCGGTGACGCTGGGCGTCGCGGCGCTCGTCATCGTGATGAGCGTGATGAACGGCGTGCGCGCCGACCTGTTCGACAAGATCGTCGGGCTCAACGGCCATGCGGTGGTACAGGGATTCGGCGGACGGCTCGACGACTGGCAGGGCGTGCTCAAGCAGGCGAAGGCCACCCCCGGCGTCGTTTCCGCGACGCCGCTGATCGAACAGCCCTTGCTCACCACCTTCGGCGGCCGCGTCGAAGGCGTGCTGGTGCGCGGGATGACCGTCCCCGACATCCGCCGCAACGAGACGCTGGGCGGCAAGGTGCTGCAAGGCAGCCTGGATACACTGACGCCGGGATCGGGCAATGTCGCGATCGGCAGCGAGCTGGCGAAGAATCTCGGCGCCACCGTGGGGTCGAACATCACGATCATCAACCCGGCCGGCCGCTCGACGCCCTTCGGCACCGTGCCGCGCGAAATCGGCTATCGCGTCTCCGCCATTTTCGAGATCGGCGTCTATGATTTCGACAAGGCCTATGTCGTGATGCCGATGGAGGATGCGCAGTTGCTGCTCCTCACCGGCGACCAGGTCGGGATGATCGAGGTCAAGGTGACAGATCCCGACAAGGTCGGCCCGATCCTTCAGCCGCTCGCCGAGAAGGTGGCGGCGAAGGCAGTCATTTCCGACTGGCGGTCGATGAACAGCGCGCTGTTCGAGGCGCTGTCGGTCGAGCGCGTCGCGATGTTCGTCATCCTGTCGCTGATCGTGCTGGTCGCGGCGTTCAACATCGTCTCCTCGCTGATCATGCTGGTCCGCGCCAAGACGCGCGACATGGCGATATTGCGCACGATGGGGGCGCCGCGCGACGCGGTGCTGCGCATCTTCATGGCGATCGGCCTGTCGATCGGCATCGCGGGAACCCTGTTCGGCATGGCGCTGGGGTTCAGCCTGCTCTATTTCCGCCAGGGCGTCCTGCGCGGCGCCGAGTTCGTCACCGGCCAGCCGCTATGGGACCCGTCGATCCGCTTCCTCGCCGAGCTGCCGTCGAAGCCCGATCCATTCGAAATTGCCGGCATTGCGGTGATGGCGATCCTGTTCAGCTTCCTCGCGACGCTCTATCCGGCGTTCAAGGCGGCGAACACCGACCCCGTGCAGGTGCTGCGCTATGAATGATCTGGCGCTAGAACTGATCGGCCTGCGGCGCAGCTTCACGCAAGGCGAGGTGACGATCGACGTGCTGCGCGGGGTCGACGCCAGCCTGCGCCGCGGCGAAATCGTCGCGCTGCTCGGCCCTTCGGGATCGGGTAAGTCGACGATGCTGCAGGCAGTGGGCCTGCTCGAAGGCGGCTTTGAAGGGACGATCCGCATCGATGGCGAGGACGTCACGCGCTTCGATCAGGGGCAGCGGACGAAGACACGGCGCGAGAAGATCGGCTTCGTCTATCAATTCCACCACCTGCTGCCCGATTTCACCGCACTCGAGAATGTCGCGCTGCCGCAGCTGATCCGCGGCGGCGACCAGGCCGGAGCGGAGGAGCGCGCCGCCGACCTGCTCGGCCGGCTCGGGCTCGCCGAGCGGCTGCATCACAAGCCGAGCAAGCTGTCGGGCGGCGAGCAGCAGCGCGTCGCCGTGGCTCGCGCGCTGGCGAACCGGCCGCTGCTGGTGCTTGCCGACGAGCCGACGGGCAATCTGGACGAGGCGACCGCCGACCGGGTGTTCGAGCAGTTTGTGGGGCTGGTGCGCGACCATGGCTCCGCGGCGCTGGTCGCGACGCACAACGAGCGGCTGGCGGCGAAGATGGACCGCGTGCTGCGCTTGCACGAAGGGCATATCGAGGCGTAGGCAGACACCTCCCCTCCCGCTTGCGGGAGGGGTAGCGAGACTTGGCAGCTTGCTGCCTAGTCGTAGCGGGGTGGGCCGCGACCTAGCGTAGGGCCGCCGGCCCCCACTCCAACCCTTCCCCTGAAGGGGAGGGGCTTAAGAGGGAGAAGGCGAATGACGCTCTACGATCTTTCGGCGCCGCTGCCGGGCGGCGGGACGCAGTCGATGGCCGATTATCGCGGTAAGGTGCTGCTGATCGTCAACACCGCGTCGAAATGCGGCTTTACCCCGCAATATAAGGAGTTGGAGGCGCTTTACCGCGATTACAAGGATCGCGGGTTCGAGGTGCTGGCCTTTCCCTGCAACCAGTTCGGTGCACAGGAACCGGGCGACGCCGACGAAATCGCCAATTTCTGTTCGCTCACCTACGACGTGAGCTTTCCGGTGATGGCAAAGATCGACGTCAACGGGTCGGGCGCCGACCCGATCTTCAAGCATCTGAAGGACGAGAAGACCGGCCTGCTCGGTAGCGGGATCAAGTGGAATTTCACCAAGTTCCTGGTGGATCGCGAGGGCCATGTGGTGTCGCGCCATGCCCCGACCACGCGGCCGGAATTGCTGCGCGAGGAAATCGAGGCGTTGCTGGGAGCGTGACCGGCGGCACGGTGATTCGTCGGGCCCGGCCCGACCAGGTCGAGGAAATTCGCGGCCTGACGTTGCGGGCCTATGCGAAATGGATCGGCGTCACGCCCGTCAAGCCGCGTCCCATGACCGCCGATTATGACGCCGCGATGCGCGACCATCGCTTCGACTGCCTCTATCGCGACGGCACGCTCGCGGGGCTTGTCGAAACGGTGCCGCAGGCGGACGAATTGCTGATCGTCAATGTGGCGATCGAACCGGGCCATCAGGGTCACGGGCTCGGCACCCGCCTGATGCGTCATGCGGAAACCCTGGCGGCCGAGGCAGGCCTGCGCGCCACGCGGCTCTACACCAACAAGCTGATGGCGGAGAATATCGCCCTTTACGAGCGGCTGGGCTATCGATTCGAGAAGGAAACCCGGCATGGTCAGATCGTCGCGGTCCACATGGTGCGCCCGCTGCCGTAACGGGGCCGCGCTTCTTCGGTCGGTGACGATCCATTCGACGATTTTGTGAAACCGGCCATGGTCGAATCGCCTCGGGCGCATTAGCGTCGCTCGCATGGCCTACAGCCCCTTCGTCCCTCTGCGCGTCTTTTCCAGTTTTACCATGCTGGAGGGGGCGATCGACCCGAAAGCCATTGCGAAGGCCGCGCGCGAGCGCGGGTTCCCGGCGATCGCGATCGCCGACCGCAACGGGCTTTACGGGGTCATGGCGTTCGGCGACGCGTGCAAGGCGGCGGGGGTGCAACCGATCGTCGGCACCTTCCTGTCGGTAGCGCGGCCGGGGCAGCGCCTGCCCAACGGTGCGCCGCTGATCGACTGGCTCGCGCTCTATGCGCAGGACGATATCGGCTACGACAATCTCTGCGCGCTCGTTTCGGCGGCGCATCTCGACCGGCCGATCGAGCAGGATCCGCACGTTGCGCTGTCGGCGCTCGCGGGAAAGACCGACGGGCTGATCTGCCTGACCGGCGGCGGCGAAGGCGCGCTCGCACGCCTGCTCGCCGATGAACAGGCGAGCGCGGCGGACGCCTATGTCGAACAGCTCGAAGCGTTGTTCGGCGGGCGGCTCTATATCGAGCTGTCGCGCCGCGGGGAGGCAGCCGAGATCGCGGCCGAGAATGCGCTGATCGACATGGCCTATGCGCGCGCGCTGCCGCTCGTCGCGACCAACCCCGCCAATTTCGTCGAGCCGCAATTCCACGCGGCGCACGACGCGATGCTGTGCATCGCGCAATCGGCCTATGTTGAAAGCGAAGACCGCCGGGTGTCGAGCCCCGAGGCGTGGCTGAAGCCCGCCGAAGCAATGGAAGACGCCTTCTCCGACCTGCCCGAGGCGATCCGCAACACGCTCGTCGTCGCGCAGCGCTGCGCCTTCATGGCGCCGAAACGCAAGCCGATCCTGCCCAGCCTCGCCGGCGACCGCGAGGGCGAGGCGGCGCAACTGGCGCGCGATGCGCATGCCGGGCTCGAGGCGCGGCTGGCGCTCTATCCCGACCTCAGCGAAGAAGAACGCAATGCCTATGTCGCGCGGCTCGACTTCGAGGTCGGCGTCATCACCCAGATGGGATTCCCCGGCTACTTCCTGATCGTCGCCGACTTCATCAAATGGGCGAAGGCGCACGATATCCCGGTCGGGCCGGGTCGTGGTTCGGGGGCGGGCAGCCTCGTCGCCTGGTCGCTGACCATCACCGACCTCGACCCGCTCAAGCTCGGGCTGCTGTTCGAACGCTTTCTCAATCCCGAGCGCGTGTCGATGCCCGACTTCGACATCGACTTCTGCGAAACGCGGCGCGGCGAGGTGATCCGCTATGTGCAGGAGAAATACGGCCGCGACACGGTCGCGCAGATCATCACCTTCGGAAAGCTGAAGGCGCGCGCGGTGCTCAAGGACACCGGCCGCGTCCTCCAGATGAGTTATGGCCAGGTCGACCGGCTGGCGAAGCTGGTTCCCAACCATCCGACCGATCCCTGGACGCTCGAACGCGCGCTGAACGGCGTATCCGAGCTGATGACCGAATATAAGCAGGACGATGGTGTCCGCCGCCTGTTCGACATGGCGCGCCAATTGGAAGGCCTGCCGCGCCACAGCTCGACTCATGCCGCGGGCGTGGTGATCGGCGACCGGCCGCTCGACCAGCTCGTCCCGCTCTATCGCGACCCGCGCTCGGACATGCCGGTGACGCAGTTCGACATGAAATATGTCGAGACTGCGGGGCTGGTGAAGTTCGACTTCCTCGGCCTCAAGACGCTGTCGGTGTTGAAGGAGGCGCGGCGGCTGCTCGCGCTGCGCGGGGTCGACGTCGATCTCGATCAGCTCGCGTGGGACGATCCGGGCGTCTACGAACTGCTCCAGCGCGGCGACACGGTCGGGGTGTTCCAGCTCGAATCCGAAGGGATGCGGCGCACGCTGTCGGCGGTGAAGCCGACCAATTTCGGTGACATCATCGCGCTCGTCGCCCTCTATCGGCCGGGACCGATGGACAATATTCCGCTGTTCGGCGCGCGCAAGAACGGGCGCGAGGCGATTGCTTATCCGCACCCGCTGCTCGAGGGCATCCTCGCCGAAACCTATGGCATCTTCGTCTATCAGGAACAGGTGATGCAGGCGGCGCAGATATTGGCCGGCTACAGCCTCGGCGGCGCTGACCTGTTGCGTCGCGCGATGGGCAAGAAGATCAAGGCCGAGATGGACGCGCAGCGCGAAACCTTCGTCAAGGGCTGCGGCGAGCATAACGGCATCGATGCCAAGACCGCGAACGAGTTGTTCGACTTGATCGACAAGTTCGCCGGTTATGGATTCAACAAGAGCCACGCCGCGGCCTATGCGCTGCTGTCCTATCAGACGGCGTGGTTGAAGGCGCATCACCCGCACGAATTCTTTGCCGCCTCGATGTCGTTCGACAGCCACCAGACCGACAAATTGTCGGTGTTCATCGACGACATGCGCCGGCTCGACATCGCGATCGCGCCGCCGTCGATCAACGAGAGCGAGGCGGATTTTTCGGTGGGCCGCACGGCGGACGGGCTCGCGGTGCGCTATGCGTTGGGGGCGCTCAAGGGCGTTGGCGAAAAGGCGATGGAGGCGCTGGTCGCCGAACGCCGCGCCAAGGGCGATTTCGCCAGCCTCGACGATTTCGCGGGGCGTATCGATCCCAAGCAACTCAACCGGCGCCAGATCGAGGCGCTGGCGGGGGCGGGCGCGTTCGACTGCGTCGAGCCCGACCGCCCGCGCGCCTATGCCGGGGCCGAAGCGCTGCTCGGCTGCGCGAACAGCTCGGCGCACGAGCGATCGACCGGGCAGGGCGGACTGTTCGGCGGCGATGTCGATCTCGCGCCCGTGCTGCAGCTTCCCGCGGCCGAGCCATGGACGCTCGGGGAACGCATGACGCGCGAGAAGGAGGCGTTCGGCTTCTATTTCTCGGCCCATCCGGTCGAGCAATATGAAGCGATCCTCGCCGCGCGCGGCGTGCGTACCTATGGTGACATCTGCGACAATGTTGAAATGACGCCGGGCACGCGAATCCCGATGACGATGGCGGCGATGGTCGAAAACGCGCGCGCGCGCGTGTCGCAGCGCGGCAACCGCTTCCTCAACCTGACACTCTCCGACCGCAGCGGCCAGTTCCAGTCGAGTTGCTTCGACGAGGGCGCGGGCAAGGTGCTGGAAGCGCTCGCAGCGGAAGGAGGCTGCGCGCTGCTGTCGGTCGAACTCGACCTGCTGGAGGGCGAAGAAACGCCGCGCGTGACGGTGCGCGGGGCGCAGTCGCTCACCGACATCGCGGCGACAGCCGCCTTGCAGCTGACCTGTCGCGTCGAACTGGCCGAGGCGGTGGCCGAGATGGCGGTGCTGCTCGAACGCCGCGACGATGCGCGCGGCCGGGTCGTCATCGATACCCGCGATCCGTTGACTGAACGCGATGTTCGCGTCGAACTCGGCCGCGGGTTCGCGCTGGGACCCGATGTCGTCTCGCGGCTTGAAATGATCGCGGGCGTGAGCGATGCGGCGCTGTCGCTCGTCGCGCCGCGCGAGTTCCGGGTGCGCTAGGATTGCGCGGCGCCGCTACGCCGAAAGCAAGCAGCAGGCGTGCGGTTTTGTAATAAAATTGCGACTAACGCCCCAACTGCGCCTTTTGCAGCAGCTGATTCCCGTCGAACGCGCGCCCTGTCGGTGCGTGAGGCCTTGCATCAAGTGCGCGTCACGCCCTATCGCTGGGACAAATAATCTGGAGGGATGCCGAAGATGGGAATGCAGGGCCAGCCGTTACTCGTCACGAGCCTGATCGACCACGCCGCGCGCGAACATGCGGCGCGGGAGATCGTCACGCGCTGGGCCGATGGCAGCATGACGCGATCGACATGGGGAGAAGTGGGACGCGACGCGCGCCGCTTTGCCGCCGCGCTGACCCGGCTCGGCATGAAAAAAGGCGACCGCATCGCGACGCTGGCGATGAACCATGGTCATCATCTGGTAAGCTGGTACGGCACCGCGGGGATGGGCGGGGTGCTCCACACCGTCAATCCGCGGCTTTTCGACGAGCAGCTCGTCTATATCGTCAACCACGCCGAGGATCGCGTGCTGTTCTTCGACGCGGCCTTCCTGCCGATCGTCGAGCGGCTGCGGCCGCAGTTCCGGACGGTCGAACATTTCGTGCTGTTCGACGCGCCGGCGCGGGAAGGCTATCTGTCCTATCGCGATCTGGTGGAGGCCGAGGACACTGATTTCGAATGGGTCGCCCTCGACGAGCGCGACCCGGTCGGGCTTTGTTACACCAGCGGGACGACGGGCAATCCCAAGGGCGTGCTCTATGAGCACCGCTCGAACGTTATCCACGCGATCACCGAAATTCAGCCCGACGCTTTCAACCTGTCGAACCGCAGCGTCATCCTGCCGATCGTGCCGATGTTCCACGCAAACAGCTGGGGCGTGCCCTTCGCCGCCGCGACAGTGGGGGCGAAAATGGTCTTTTCGGCGACCAACGATGCGCAGGTGCTGTGCGACCTGATGCACGCCGAGGGAGTCACGCACAGCGCGGGTGTTCCGACCGTGTGGCTTGCGATGTTCGCGCACATGGACGCAACCGGTATCGGTTACGGGGCGCTTCAGCATGTCACGATCGGTGGCTCGGCGGCGCCGCGTGCGATGATCGAGCGCTTCATGAAGGCGGGCGTCTATGTCGGGCATGCCTGGGGCATGACCGAAACCAGCCCGATCGGGACGATGGGCCGGCGCCCGTGGAACTGGGACAGCATGAGCTTCGACGAACAGGTCGACGTCATCTGCCGTCAGGGCTGCCCGCCGTTCGGCGTCGAACTGCGCATCGTCGACGACGAAGGCCATGTCCTGCCGCGCGACGGCAAGACGAGCGGCCGGTTGCAGTGTCGTGGACCGTGGATCATCCAGCGTTATTTCAAGGCGGAAGAGGATGCCGCCGATGCGGACGGCTGGTTCGATACCGGCGACGTGTCGGTGCTGCACCCCGACGGGGTCATGCAGATCACCGACCGCGCGAAGGACGTCATCAAGTCGGGCGGCGAGTGGATTAGTTCGATCGAGCTCGAAAACGCGGCGGTGGGCGCGCCGGGCGTGCAGGAAGCGGCGGCGGTCGGCGTCTTCCATCCCAAGTGGGACGAGCGGCCGATCCTGCTGATCGTGAAGAAGCCCGGCGCGGAGGTGAGCGAGGCGAGCATCATCGACCATCTGCAGGACAAGGTCGCCAAATGGTGGCTGCCCGACGAGATCGTCTTCGTCGACGAACTGCCGCACACCGCGACGGGCAAGCTGCTGAAGCGCCAGCTTCGCGACGATTACAAGGATTACAAGCTGAAGTCGCTGGCGGAAGCGTAGGTCGGGCCAGACTGGAACAGGATGATATCGGAAAGGATTCGTCATTGCGAGCGGCGAAGCCGCGCGGCAATCCAGAGCAGGCACAAACCGCCCTGGATTGCTTCGCTCCGCTTGCAATGACGAAACGCATCGATCCAAGGTTACTAGAATCTAGAAAAGCTCCATCTGACCGTCCCTTTCCGGCGGCCTGAACAGGTCGCAGCGGATCGGCGGGAAGCTCCCATCCAGTCCATGCGCGCGGGCGGCGCGCCGGACACGGGTGCGGATAAGTTGCGCCCAGACGCCGCGTCCCTTCATCCGGCTGAAGAAATCAGGATCATTGTCGCGCCCGCCCCGGATGTCCTGCACGATATGCATGACCTTGTCGGCGCGGTCGGGGTAATGGGCGGCCAGCCAGGCGCGGAATAGCGGGGCGACCTCGAACGGCAGGCGGAGCAGGATGTAGGAGGCGCGGATCGCGCCCGCTTCGGCCGCCGCGGCCATGATCGCCTCTATCTCCGGGTCGGTGATCGCCGGGATGATCGGCGAGATGTTGACCTGCGTCGGCACGCCGGCATCGATCAGTGCCCGGATCGCGGCCAGCCTGCGCCGCGGGTGCGGCGCGCGCGGTTCCAGTGTACGCGCGAGGGCGGGATCGAGCGTCGTCACCGACACCGCGACCCCGACCAGATCGTCGCGCGCCATCTGCGCGAGCAGGTCGATATCGCGTAGCAACCTGTCGGACTTGGTGGTGATCAGCAGCGGGTGCCTGGTCTCAGCCAGCACCTCGATCACCTGTCGCGTGATGCGCCATTCGCGTTCGATCGGTTGATAGCCGTCGGTGTTGGTCCCGATCGCCAGCGGCGCCGGCTTGTAGCCGCGCTTCGCCAGTTCGCGCCGTAACAGCGCCGCAGCGCCAGGCTTGGCGAACAGGCGGCTTTCGAAGTCGAGGCCCGGCGACAGGTCGTGAAAGGCGTGCGTCGGCCGCGCGAAACAATAGATGCAGCCATGTTCGCAGCCGCGATACGGATTGATCGAGCGGTCGAAACCGATGTCGGGCGAGCTATTGCGCGCGATGATCGTCTTCGGATGTTCGACCGTCACCGTCGTGCGCAGCGGCGGCGCGTCGCCGTCGATCTCCGCCGCCGCGTCGAGCCAGTCGCCATCGGCCTTGCGATCCGGCGACCCGGTGCGTGTCGGGCGCGGATTCGCCGGTGCGCCGCGACCGGCGATCGGGGGTAGGGGCTTGGCGACCATCGGCGCAGGATAGAGCGTCGATAAGAACAAAAGAAGAACATTCTTGCTGTCTCAAGGCGACAGCGGGACCGGGTCGAAGAGATTCAGGGCGCGATCAATTGGCGCTGGCGAGGCCGGTCGGGGCCGCATGGGTCAGGCGTACCCGATCCTTGCCGTCCGGAAAGCGCGGCCACTGACCCTGCGCGAGCGCGGCGCGGCTGACCGACGGTTTGCCCTGCTGCGCCTCGTACATCCAGTAATTGCGCAGCACGATGCCGACATAGCCGCGCGTCTCCCAATAGGGGATCGATTCCATGAACAGCAGGGGATCACCATTGTCGCGCACCTCGGTCGCCCAGCGCGCGACGGGCGCGGGACCGGCGTTGTAGGCGGCAATCACCTTGGGCAGCAGGCCGCCGGTCGATGCGTCGCGGCTCAGATATTGCAGATAGCTCTGGCCGAAATCCATGTTCACCGCGGGGATGCGCAGATCGGTCGTCGCCACCGCCTCGCCGCGCCAGCGCGCGACGTCGCGCGCGGTGCCGGGCAGCACCTGCATCAGGCCATAAGCGCCCGCCGGGCTCACCACCGCACGCTGGAACCGCGATTCCTGGAGGGTGTGCGCAAAAACGAGCGCCGGATCGACCTTCCAGCCGCCGTTGGGTTCCCATTTGGGCTGCGGATAGCGCGCCGCGGCGGCGAGCTTGCGGCCGCCGGGGGTGTTGTGCGCGAGATAAAGCTGGGTTTCGGGCAGGCTGAGCGCCTGCGCCATGCCGATGAGCTGGCCGTGCTGGCCGGGATTGCCGATGCGCGCCTGGTGTTTCAGCGCGTCGCCGGCATATTGATCTTCGTCGATCTCGGCAAAGGCCATCGCGACGCGGACGTTGGGCAGATCCTCCAGCGCGCGCCATGCGCTGCGGTCGGCGCGGACATTCTCGCGTTGGCTTCCCGTCTCGATACCCAGCGTTTCGGCGGCGAGCAGGCCGTAGAGCGTTTCCTCGTTGGCGGCGGCGGCGCGCAGGCGTTGTTGCACCGACGCCGGCTCGCCGCTGGCGATCGCCGCGCGCGCGGCCCAATAATAGCCGGCGGCGCGCAGTTCGCTGTCGGGCGCTTCGCGTCCGACCCGATCGAAGGCGACGAGCGCGGTGCGATAGTCGCGCAGTCGCCATGCCGCCAGACCCTGCACCCAGGCGCCCTGCGTCGCCCAGCCATTGTGGCCCGAGGCGCAGGACAGGGCGAGGCGTAGCGCGTTCGCGTCGTCATTCTCGATATAATAGGACCAGGCGACCTTTTGCGTCCATTCGGCGCGCGCGTCGGGCGAAAGCTGGTCGATCACCGCGTTGAGCAACGCCTCGGCCCCCGCCGGGTCGTCATTCTTGATCCGGTCGGGGATCGTGCGCGCGAGGCTGGCGGCCACCGGGTCGTTGACCGAATCGGCGCCGACGCGCCGTGGCGCGCTGCCTGCCCAGGCGAGGCGCGTCTGCGGCGGCAGTGTCGGCAGGTCGGTGGCGCCGCGCTTGGCCGCCAGACGGCCGAGCCGGTCGGCTTGCGGGAGCCACGGCGCTCGTGCGAGCAGCGGCATGATGTCGGCGACCTCAGCGCGCGGACTACCCGCCGCGAGCAGCAATTCGGCGCGCAGGAAATCGCTGAGCGGAGCGCCCTTCGCGTCCTGGTCGGCCCCGTCGAGCAGCGTCTTCGCCTCCGCCCAGCGCTGGCCGCGGATCGCGGCGAGAACCTGCTTGTAGGAGGCCTTCTGCTTCGACGAGAGGATGTCGGGCACGGTCTGCGGCGGCGCCGTCATCTCGGGCGCACCGGCGTCCGCGGCGAGTGCGGGCGCGCTGCCCGCGGCGATCGAAAACAGGAGAGCGGCGGTCACCGCCGTGATCGTTCTGGTCATCTGTCAACGTCCCCGGTTGAACAGTTTCAGGCTATCCCAGGCGGCCGCCTTCTGGACCGGCCGGGCAAGCAGAGTCGCGGGATGTGCGACTGCCACCGCCTCCACCTTGCCGCCATCTTGGTTAATATCGAGTAACCTTCCGCGCGCGTCGGGAAGGGCGATGCCCGCCGCCATTCGCACGATGTCGCCGCCGATCAGCAACAGCCGCTGCGGCTTCGCGAGCTGCAGATGGTGCCAGAGCAGCCGGTCGAGTTCCGCCGCATCGCGGGCGTCGCAGCGTCCGCCGGGCGGCCGCGTGACGGCGAGGCTCGCGACATAGCAGTCGGCGCGCGAAAGGCCGATCGCGCGCAGCATCGCGTCGAGTAGCTTGCCTGCCGCATCGGCGAAGGGAATGCCTTCGCGCTGATCGTCGATCTCCGGCCACGCGGTAAGCAGCATCAGCGGCGCTTCGGCCTTGCCGGCAGGCAGCACGCGGCGCGCGTCCCATTGGCTGCCGGGAACGTCTTCGCCTTCGCAAAGCCAGGTCTGGAATGCCTGCCAGTCACCGGGAAACACCGCGGGCGTTTTCGCCTGCGGCACGGCGGGGGCCTCCTGGCGCTGAAGGGCGGCGTGCAGGACGACGCGCTCGGGTTCGACCGTCGGCGCCGGGCCGGACCTTGCCGTGCCCGTCTGGCCTGCGACGTCGTTCGCCACCGGCACGTCGAGCCAGCCCGCCGGGACCTCGCCGACGAGCGAGTCCACACCGGCCAGTGACCACCAGTCGCAATAGCTTTCGGCCAGCAAGGCTGAATATCGCCCACCCATGAAAATGTTTGAAACAGGAGGTTGACGGGCGCGTCAATTGGAAGGCATCGCAATTCGTGACAGAATGAGCGCGGGACGCGATGAATGATCCGCGCAGGGACGGCAGAAAGGTGATTGCGGTGAGCGAACGGGAATCGATGCCCTATGACGTCGTGATCGTCGGCGCGGGGCCTGCGGGGCTTTCGGCGGCGATCCGTCTCAAGCAGCTGGCGAACGAGGCCGGCGGCGAATTGTCGGTGTGCATCCTCGAAAAGGGGTCGGAAGTCGGCGCGCATATCCTGTCGGGTGCGGTGATCGATCCGAAATCACTCGACGAGCTATTGCCCGACTGGCGCGATCAGGGCTGTCCGCTCGCCGAGGTGCCGGTGAATGACAACCAGCATTGGGTGTTGACGAAGAAGAAGAAATTCTCCGTCCCGCACATCATCACGCCGGGCTTCATGCACAACAAGGGCACCTATACCGGCAGCCTCGGCAACCTCTGCCGCTGGCTGGCCGAGCAGGCGGAAGGGCTGGGGGTCGAAATTTTCCCGGGCTTTCCCGCCGCCGAAATCCTCTACAACGACGACGGGTCGGTGAAGGGCGTCGCGACCGGAGACATGGGCGTCGCGCGCGACGGCAGCCACAAGCCCGACTATGCCCCGGGGCTCGAACTCCACGCCAAATACACTTTCTTCGCCGAGGGCGTGCGCGGCCATCTGACCAAGATATTGAAGCCGCAATTCGCGCTCGACGCCGAATGCGAGCCGCAGGTCTACGGCATCGGGGTCAAGGAACTGTGGGACATCGAACCCGCCAAGCACGCGCCGGGGCGCGTCATCCACACGCAGGGCTGGCCGCTCGACGAGAACGCCAACGGTGGCGGGTTCCTCTATCATCAGGCGAACGGACAGGTCGCGCTGGGCTTCGTGACCTGGCTCAACTATCGCAATCCGCACATCTCCCCCTTCCAGGAGATGCAGAAGTGGAAGACGCACCCCGCGATCGCGGAGATACTGAAGGGGGGCAAGCGCGTTTCCTATGGCGCGCGCGCGATCAGCGACGGGGGCTGGCAGTCGGTGCCGAAACTCGCCTTCCCGGGCGGCGCGCTGATCGGCGACACCGCGGGTTTCCTGAACGTGCCGCGCATCAAGGGCACGCACACGGCGATGAAGTCGGGCATGATGGCGGCGGAAGCGGCCTTTGCCGCCGTCGCGGCGGGGCGCGGGGGCGATGTCCTCACCGCCTATCAGGACGCCTATGACGAAAGCTGGGTGAAGAAGGAACTCGGCATCGTCCGCAACGTGCTGCCGCTGGTCGAGAAGTTCGGCGACCTCGCTGGCACGATGCTGGCGGGCATGACGATGTGGCTGGAGAATTTCGGTATCCGCGTGCCCTTTACCATGAAGCATCATCCGGACAATACGACGCTCTATCGCGCCGACCAGATGTCGAAGCCCGATTATCCGAAGCCCGACGGCGTGCTGACTTTCGACCGGCTGTCGTCGGTGTTCCTGTCGAACACCAATCATGAGGAGGATCAGCCGATCCACCTCCAGCTCAAGGACCCGTCGATCCCGATCGAATATAATCTGCCGCTGTATGACGAGCCGGCGCAGCGTTATTGCCCCGCCGGGGTCTATGAGGTGGTGGGACAGGACGAGGGCGACCCGAAGTTTGTGATCAACGCGCAGAATTGCGTCCATTGCAAGACATGCGACATCAAGGACCCGACCCAGAACATCAATTGGGTCACTCCCGAAGGTGGCGGAGGCCCCAATTACCCGAACATGTAAGTCTGTCGGCCTGATGACGGGGGTCGCGCTGCTCGCGGCCTTCACGGCGGCTGCGCCCGCCCAGGCGACCGAGAGCGGACGCGAGGTGCTGAATGCGCTGGCGCGCGCGCGCCTTGCGGAAGAGGCCGGCGATCCACGCGCCGCGCTGACGGCGCTGACCGATGTGGCGAGCCGGGCGCCTGGCCTGCCCGGCCTGCGCGGGCGGATGCTCGAACAGGCGATGCAGGGCGGCGACCTGGCCGCGGCGCGCAGTGCGGCGATGCAGCTCTGGACCGGCGGCGAGCGGCGTTTCGATGCACGTCTGGTGTTGACGGTCGACGCGGTGCGGCGATCCGACTGGCGCGGCGCGCGCACCTTCGCCGGGGTGGACGGCGACAAGACCGGCGGCGATCCGATGACGCGGCTGCTGCTTCCCGTGATCGGCGCCTGGATCGAGGTCGGCGCGCGCGGCAAGCTGCCCGAGCGGCCTTTGCTCGCGGCGGGTGCCCGGGGGCGACCCGAGCCCGCCTTCATCCTCGAGGCGGCGCTGGTGCAACTTGCGGCAAAGCGGCCCGCCGACGCCGTCGCGCTGGCTGATGCGACGATGCTGACCGATCGCACCAGCCAGCTTGTCGCGCTGCGGCTTGCCGCGACGCTCGACGCGGCGGGCGAGGGCGAAGCGACGAAGCGGTTGCGCGGCCGGATTGCGCTGGCGACCGGCGGGCGCGAAGACCCGCTGCTGCTGCTCTCGGACCGGCCGGTGTCGACGCCGCGCGGCGGGATCGCGCATTGGCTGGCCCTGCTCGCCGATGGATTTGCGCGCGCACCGGTGGGCAACTCGCACCTTCCGCTGATGATCGCGCGCAGCGCGTGGTGGCTCGACGACAGCGATCCGATGGTGCGCTCGGCGCTGGTCGAGGCGCTCGACCGTGACGGACAGCGGCAAGCGGCGCTCGCGCTGCTCGCGGACGATCGCGGCGCGCCGCCGCTTCCGGCGCTTGCGATGCGCAAGGCCGAACTGCTCGCCGACGCCGACGATCTGGGCGCCGCGACAACGCTTGCAGAGGCGGCCGCCGCGCAGGCGCCGGCGTCACGCAGCCTGCTCGTGCGCTTTGCCGACATTGCGCGGCGGTCCGACGATGGGGCTGCGGCCGAGCGTGCTTATGCGCGGCTCGAGGCCGATCTCGGTGACAGCGAGGAGGATCGTGCGCTGCATGCCACCATCCTGATCGCGCGTGCCGATCTGTTGTTGCAGAAGGGAGAGTGGGACGAGGCGCAACCGATGCTCGACCGGGCGGTCGCACTGCGTCCGGGCGATCCGACCATCCTCAACTTCGCCGGCTATTCGGCGCTCGAACGGCGGCGGAACATCGATGCGTCCCTTGCGCAGATCGAGGCGGCGTGGAAGGCGGAACCGCAGAATCCGAGCATCACCGATTCGCTCGGCTGGGCCTATGTGCTGACCGGCCGGATCGCCGAGGCGGTGCCGCTGCTCGAAGCGGCGCAGCGCGGCGAACCCAAAAATCCGGTGATCGTCGAGCATCTGGGCGATGCCTATTGGCAGGCGGGGCAGCGCTTCTCCGCGCGCTATGTCTGGCGCGCCGCGGCACTGATCGCCGACGCCGACATGGCGACGCGGTTGGAGGCGAAGCTGCGCGACGGATTGACGCCGGCGACAATGGCGCCGTGATGGCGGAAATGCGCGAAACCGGCTGGGCGAAGATTAATCTGGCGCTGCATGTCCGCGCCCGCTGCGCCGACGGCTATCACGCCATCGAGACATTGTTCGCCTTTGTCGATGCAGGGGATGTGCTGGTCGCGGAAGCGGCGGACAGCGATTCGCTGATCCTCGACGGCGAGTTTGCCGAGGGGCTGAGCGCGGGCGAGGACAATCTGGTCCGGCGCGCGCTGGCGCTGCTGCGCGCGCGCCACGGCGCGGGGCGGGTGCCGCCGCTGGCGCTGCGGCTGACCAAGGCGCTGCCCGTCGCGGCGGGGATCGGCGGCGGTTCGGCCGACGCCGCCGCGCTCGCCCGGCTAATGCGACGCCATTTCCTGCCCGAGGTCGGCAATGCCGCGCTGGCAAGGCTGGTGAGCCCGCTCGGTGCCGATGTCGCCGCCTGCGTCGCGAGCGAGACCTGCCTTGGCGTCGGGACGGGCAGCGAACTGAGCCCGGCGCCCGAACTGGCGCTGTCGGGCACGCCGGTGCTGCTCGTCAATCCGCGCCAGCCGGTGGCGACCGGACCGGTCTTCGCGGCGTGGGACGGGGTCGATCGCGGGCCGCTGTTCACCGGCGCCGACCTGCGCGCGCAGCTTTTCGCGGCGCGCAACGACCTGCAGCGCCCGGCGATCGCGCAATGCCCGGCGGTCGCCGACGTGCTCACCGAACTTGGCGGCCTGCGTCCGTGGCTGGTGCGGATGTCGGGGTCGGGCGCGACCTGCTTCGCGCTGTTCGATGCCCCCGCCGAGCGTGATGCCGCTGCGCTGCATCTGAAGCAGCGCCGCCCCGGCTGGTGGCAGATGGCGGGAGCTTTGCGGTGATCGAGGCGTGGCGCGACCTGGGCCGCCCGCTTGCCGGCGGCGTGCTGCTGATCGGCGATCATGCCTCCGCGCAGGTGCCCGCGGACATCGACCTCGGCATCGATCCCGCGCTGCTCGGCAATCATATCGCGATCGACATCGGCGTCGCCGAGGTGGCCGGGCGCCTGGTCGCCGGCGGCGCGGTCGATGCCGCGATCCTGGGCGGCGTGTCGCGGCTGGTGATCGATTGCAACCGCGACGAGCGCGCGCCGGGCCTGATCCCGATCGCCAGCGACGGCCATGCGATTCCAGGCAACGCGCTGGGCGAGGCGGACCGCGCGGCACGGATTGCGCGCTTCTTTCGTCCCTATCACGACCATATCGCCACGACGATCGCGGCGGCGCGCCCGGCGATGATCGTTTCGCTGCACAGCTTCACCCCCGAACTGGCGAGCGACCCCGCGCAGCGGCGGCCGTGGCACGTCGGCGTGCTCTACAATGACGACGACCGGCTGGCGCCGCTGGCGATCGCGGCGCTGCGCGAGGAAGGGCTGACCGTCGGCGACCAGCTTCCCTATTCGGGCAAGCTGCTCAACGCGACGATGAACCGCCATGCCGAAGCGAACGGCATCCCCTATATCGGCATCGAGATGCGGCAGGATCTGGTCGCCGACGCTGCCGGGCAGGCGCTGTTTGCCGACCGGCTCGCGCGCATGGTTCGGAAAGCGTCGTTGAAACTGGCCGAAGAGGCGTGTAGAGGCGCTTCTATCCGCTCATTCGCGAAATAATATTATCAGGAATCCTCTCCATGCCTTCTTATCGTTCACGAACCACCACTCACGGGCGCAACATGGCGGGCGCGCGCGGCCTGTGGCGTGCGACCGGCATGAAGGACAGCGATTTCGGCAAGCCGATCATCGCGGTCGTCAACAGCTTCACCCAGTTCGTGCCGGGCCATGTCCACCTGAAGGACCTAGGCCAGATGGTCGCGCGCGAGATCGAGGCGGCGGGCGGCGTCGCCAAGGAATTCAATACCATAGCGGTCGATGACGGCATTGCGATGGGGCACGACGGCATGCTCTATTCGTTGCCGAGCCGCGACCTGATCGCCGACAGCGTCGAATATATGGTCAATGCCCATTGCGCCGACGCGATGGTGTGCATTTCGAACTGCGACAAGATCACCCCCGGCATGCTGATGGCGGCGCTGCGCATCAACATCCCGGTCGTCTTCGTCTCGGGCGGACCGATGGAGGCGGGCAAGGTCGTACTCAAGGGCAAGGAGGTCGCGCTCGATCTGGTCGATGCGATCGTTGCCGCCACCGACGAGCAGTATAGCGACGCCGAAGTCACGGCGATCGAGCAGTCGGCGTGCCCGACGTGCGGAAGCTGTTCGGGCATGTTCACCGCCAATTCGATGAACTGCCTGACCGAGGCGCTGGGCCTGTCGCTGCCGGGCAATGGATCGACGCTGGCGACGCATGCCGACCGCAAGGCGCTGTTTCTGCGCGCGGGACGCATCGCGGTCGAGATGTGCCGCCGCTATTATGAGGAGGACGACGCCAGCGTCCTGCCGCGCAATATCGCGACCTTCGAGGCGTTCGAGAATGCGATGAGCCTCGACATCGCGATGGGCGGTTCGACCAACACGGTGCTCCACCTGCTCGCCGCCGCGCACGAAGCGGAAGTCGATTTCACCATGGCCGACATCGACCGGCTGTCGCGCCGCGTTCCCTGCTTGTCGAAGGTCGCCCCGGCGAAGGCCGACGTCCATATGGAGGACGTCCACCGCGCCGGCGGGATCATGGCGATCCTGGGCGAACTGGAACGGGCGGGGCTGCTTCACGCGCATCTGCCGACGGTGCACAGCGCGACGCTGGGCGATGCGCTCAGCCAGTGGGACATCGGGCGGACGAACGACCCGGCGGTGCGGACCTTCTTCATGGCCGCCCCCGGCGGGGTGCCGACGCAGACAGCGTTCAGTCAGGACCGACGCTGGGAATCGCTCGACCTCGACCGCGAAAACGGCGTGATCCGTTCGGCCGAGCATGCCTTTAGCGAGGATGGCGGGCTGGCGGTGCTGTCGGGCAACATCGCGCGCGACGGCTGCATCGTGAAGACCGCTGGGGTCGACGATTCGATTCTGAAATTCGCGGGGCCCGCCAAGGTCTATGAAAGCCAGGACGCGGCGGTCGCAGGCATCCTGACCGGGCAGGTCGAGGCGGGCGACGTCGTCGTTATCCGCTACGAAGGGCCGAAAGGCGGACCGGGGATGCAGGAAATGCTCTATCCGACCAGCTACCTCAAATCGAAGGGGCTCGGCGCCGCCTGCGCGCTGATCACCGACGGGCGCTTCTCGGGCGGCACGTCGGGCCTGTCGATCGGCCATGTCTCGCCCGAGGCGGCCGAGGGTGGGGCGATCGGCCTTGTCGAGGACGGCGACCGGATCGAGATCGACATTCCGGGCCGCACGATCATCCTCGCGATCCCCGAATCCGAACTGGCGGCGCGCCGCGCGGCGATGGAAGCGAAGGGCGACGCGGCCTGGCAACCCGCCAAGCCGCGTCCGCGCAAGGTTTCGGTCGCGCTGCAAGCCTATGCGGCGATGGCGACGAGCGCGGCGCGGGGCGCGGTGCGCGACCTGTCGCAGCTCAGGGGGCGGTGATGAGACGGCTGGGGGCTATCGGCGCGGTGCTGTTGCTCGCGGGCTGCAACGGCGCGCCCGACAACGGCACGCTGGCGGAAGCCGAGGCGCGGGGGGCGAAGACCGCCGCCGCCGACGGCCGCATCGAGTGCGCGCTCGAGGGCGCGAAGCTGTTCGACCGCACCTGCACCGTGACCGAGATGAGCGGCGCCGATGGCGCGATCCTCGTCGTCGGGAAACAGGATGTCGGCTATCGGCGGCTCCAGATCACGACCGACGGGCGCGGCGTCGTATCGGCCGACGGCGCAGAGCCCGCGAAGGTGGCGATCGTCGGCGACGGGATGATCGAGGTGACGGTCGGCGGCGACCGCTATCGCCTGCCGGCCAATACGAGCGGGGCGCAATAATCATCCTTTGCGTCTGCACCGCCCGCAGACGATGACCGGGGTGGCTCGGCTTCGCTCGACAAGAATGGAATTGAAGCGTTTCCACCCCATGGCATCCGGTTTATGCCCGTGGGGTTTCGGGCGTCCGCCCCGTTTAGCCTTTCGTCACCCTGAACTTGTTTCAGGGTCCATGGCCCGTCCTCGAATGAAGGCGGCGCAAAAGGGAAGGCCCGGTCATGGATGCTGAAACGAGTTCAGCATGACGAAGGGATGGGGCAATGCGAAATCCAAACCCCCACGGGCTTAGGATCGGCGGATGACGAGAGCCGCCGATGCCCCGATCCTGACCGCCGACGCGATGCGCGCCGCCGAGGCCGCGAGCGCGGCGGCGGGCATATCCTTGTCCGAACTGATGGAGCGCGCGGGGGCGGCGGTGGCCGATGTCGCGTGGCGGATGGCGGCGGGCGCGCCGGTCCTGATCCTGTGCGGCCCCGGCAACAATGGCGGCGACGGCTATGTCGCGGCGCGCCTGTTGAAGGCGCGCGGCGCGACGGTACGGGTCGCCGCGCTGGCGCCGCCGGCCACCGATCTGGCCAGGGCGGCGCGCGCCGCGTGGGACGGGCCGGTCGAGGCGTTCGCGCCCGACACCGCGCCGGCACCGCTGATCGTCGACGCCTTGTTCGGCGTCGGGTTGACGCGGCCGCTGTCGGACGAATTGTCCGCGATGCTGCGCCGCTTCGCAAGCCGGCGCGTGCTGGCCGTCGACGTGCCGAGCGGGATCGAGAGCGACGGCTTGCAGGACTGGCTGCCGCCGCTTCCCGCCGCCGTGACGCTGGCGCTCGGCGCGCTCAAGCCCGCGCACCTGCTGTTGCCGACCGCACCGGCCTGCGGACGCGTGCTGCTGGCGCCGATCGGGATCGATGCGGAGCGGCGGATGCGGACGCTGCCGCCCCTGCCGCCGGAGACGCCGACCGCCGACGCGCACAAGTTCAGCCGCGGCATGGTGCTGGTTCGCGCCGGGCCGATGAAGGGCGCCGCCGGGCTTTCGGCCGCGGCGGCGCTGCGCGCGGGGGCGGGCTATGTGGTGCTCGAAGATGGCGGGCCTGCGCCGCTGTCGGCGATCATCGCCGAAGCGCCCGCGGCGTTCCGCGCGCGGCTGGACGATCCGCGCGTCGGCGCCATCGTCGTCGGTCCCGGCTTTCCGGAGAGCGATGCTCTCGCGGCGGCAGTTAAGGAGGTGCTGGACGCCGGCAAGCCGCTGGTGCTCGATGCCGCGGCGATCGGCGCTGCGCTACCCCGCCTTGGTAGGGATGCGCGAGCGGCGATCCTGACGCCGCACGAAGGCGAGTTCGCGCGCGCCTTTCCGGATCTGCGGGGCAGCAAGATCGAACGCGCGCTGGCGGCGGCGCGGCGGGCGCAAGCGGTGGTGATCTACAAAGGCGCCGACACTATCATCGCCGCCCCCGATGGCCGCGTCGTGGCGGCGTGGCCGGGCAGCCCGTGGCTTGCGACGGCGGGAACGGGCGATGTGCTCGCGGGGGTGTGCGGCGCGATGCTGGCGCGCGGCGGCGATGCGTTCGACGCGGCGGTCGCGGCGGTCGGCTGGCATATCGCGCGAGCGCGCTCTATAGGCCGCGGCCTTGTTGCGGATGACCTGGTGAAGACTGCGAAATGACCGATGACAATCTGATCGTGCGCATCGCCGCGCGCGGCGACGGCGTGACGGGGGACGGCCGCCATGTCGCCGGCGGCGTGCCGGGCGACCGTGTCGCGGCCGACGGCGCGTTGGTGCCCGGCCCGCACCGCGCCGATCCGGTCTGCCGCCATTTCGGCCAATGCGGCGGCTGCCAGCTCCAGCATGTCGCCGAGGACGCGCTTCTCGCCTATGTCGGCGACCGGGTGGCGGGGGCGCTCGCGGCGCAGCAGGTGGCGGCGGATGCCATCCGTCCCGCGCTTCTGTCGCCGCCGCACAGCCGCCGCCGCGCGGCGCTGACCGCGCTGCGGGCGGGCAGGCGGGTGGCCATCGGCTTCAACGCCGCGCAGAGCAGCCAGATCGTCGACATGCGCGAATGCCCGCTGCTGTTGCCCGAGCTGTTCGCGCTCGTCCAGCCGCTGCGCCGGCTGCTCGAAACGATCGCGCCGCAGCGCCGGCCGGTGAAGGTCAAGCTGCAAAGGCTCGATCAGGGCGCCGAGGTGCTGCTGGAAGGCGTGCGCGCCGAGGGGCTCGACGCGGCGATGGCGTTGCAGGATTTCGCCGCGGCGCATCGGCTCGCGCGGCTCGCGATCGACCAGGGCGACGGGGTCGAGACGGTCTGGCAGCCCGAGCCGCCGACGATGCGCTTCGGCGCGATCGCGGTCGAGGTGCCGCCCTTCGCCTTCCTGCAGGCGACGGCGGCGGGCGAGGCGGCGCTGGTCGCGGCGGTGCGCGAGGCGATCGGCGAGGCGGGCGCGGTGGCCGACCTGTTCGCGGGCATCGGCACCTTTGCGCTGTCGGTGCAGGCGGGGCGCAAGCTCTATGCCGCGGAGGGCGCGCGCGACGCGCTGCTCGCGCTGACCGGCGCGGCGAACCGCGCGCGGGCGCTGGTCGCGACCGAGCACCGCGACCTGTTCCGCCGTCCGCTGATCCCGGCCGAGCTGAACCGCTTCGGCGCGGTGATCCTCGACCCGCCGCGCGCCGGAGCGGAGGAGCAGGTGAAGCAGCTCGCGGCGTCCACCGTGCCCGCGATCGCCTATGTCAGCTGCAATCCCGCCAGCTTCGCGCGCGACGCGAAGCGGCTCGTCGCGGGCGGCTATCGCCTCGACTGGGTGCAGCCGGTCGGCCAGTTCCGCTGGTCCACCCACGTCGAACTGGCGGCGCGCTTCTCGCGATAGATCGTCGCCCCGCCTTCGCAAGGGCAACGGTTCTCAATGCACCACGAACCCGATGAAGGCGTGGATGCCGAGCGCGATCAGCACGAGGCTGGCGAGCGAAAAGACGGCGAAGCGCCACATCACCCGGTTCACCGTCGCCTGGATCAGGCTGTGGAGGATGCGCAATCCGACATAGGCCCAGGCGAGCTGCGCGTTGAGCCCGCCGCCCAGGCCGCCGACCGCAAGCGCCAGCGCGACGGCATAGAAGACCGTCGGCTGCTCCATCAGATGGTTGTAGTTGTGCGCCTTCCACTGCACCTCTGCGGGCAGCACCTCGTCGAGATTCTTGCCGGTTCCGCCGACCATCTTCGCGGCGTCGATCTTTGCGCGGCTCATCGCGGGGATGCGCGTCGCGTACATCCACACCCACATGACCATCGACCACAGCGCGAGCGTCGCGACGGGTCCCAGTATCGCGTTCGTATCCATGGTTTTTCCCCCTCAACCCAGCGTCGCGATGACGGCGAGCACCGACAGCGCCAGCAGGCACAGCGTTGACAGCGCGAAGATGGTGAAGCGCACCGGGACGCGGTTCACCGTCGCCTGCCACAGGCTGTGGACGATGCGCAGCACGACATAGGCCCAGGCGAAACCCTGCGTCAGCGCGGTGTCGCCGCCCGACAGGTGCAGAAAGACGATCACCGCATAGAAGAGCGTCGGCTGTTCGAGCAGATGCGTGTAATTGTGGGATTTCCAGTTGGTTTCGGGCGGCAGCACGCCCTCCAGATCGACCCCGCGCCCGCCCGGCGGCGCGGTCTTGAGGTCGACGCCGGCCTTGGCCAACGCCGAAAAGCGCGTCGTCGCGGTCCACAGCAACATGACAAGCGTCCACAGCACGAGCACCGCGCCGGCCGCCAACAGATTTCCTGGCATCGCATTTCCCCTTCCCCGGCGGCGGGTCACGGCCCGGCCGTCCGGGGCGCGATGCTAGGGCATGCGGCGCGAGATGCAATGGGGAGCGCGCATCAGCCCCTGCGCGCCGCGGCCTCGGCGCGGATCGCTTCTCCATCCTGATCGATCCGGGGCGCGAACCCCAGTTCGTCCGCCCGCGCGGCGCCATATTTCACCGGCGGCCGCATCTCGACGAAGCCCCCCGCCTCGGGATGCTCGCGGCGGCGGAAAAAGCCGGTCGCGGTCAGATGCGGATCGTTGCGGACCTCTTCCAGGTCGTGCGCGGCCATCGCCGGGATCGCATTCTCGGCAAAGATGGCGAGCCATTCGGCGGTGGTCTTTGCCGGCGTCCGCCGCGCGATCTCTTCGTAGATCAGCGTCATCTGCGTGCCCGCGGCCTTCGCGGCCGCATATTCGGGGCTGGCGAGCAGATCTTCGCCGCCGAGCAGTTCCATCAACCGCGCGGTCGATGCGGGCGTATAAGGGACGATGGCGAGATGGCCGTCGGCGGTCGGGAAGGGCTGGCGCGCGGGGTCGAGCTGGCGCGGATAGCCCGCCGGGCCGGTCGGTGGGTCGAGCGTCGCGTCGCGCAGATGCTCGGTCAGCATGAAGGCGGTGAAGCATTCGAACATCGGCACTTCGACATGCTGCCCCTCGCCGGTCCGCAGCTTGTGGACCAGCGCGGCGAGGATGGCCTGCGCGCCGAACTGCCCCGCGACCTTGTCGGCGATCAGCGACGGGACGTAGCGCGGGCGCGGATTGCCGTCGACGCGTGGCAGCAGGCTTGTGGTCCCGCTCGCGGCCTGGATGACGTCGTCATAGGCCTGAAGGTCGGCATAGGGGCCGTCCTGCCCGAACCCGGTGCCGTGGACATAGATGATGTCGGGCTTGATCGCCTTGCAGCTTTCGTAATCGAAGCCGAGCCGCGCGATCGCCTTGCCACGGATATTGTGGAAGAAGACGTCGGCGGTCGCGATGATATCCGTCAGCACCGCGGCGTCCTCCGCCTGCTTGAGATCGAGCGCGATCGAGCGCTTGCCCCGGTTCACCGTAAGGTGGATCGACCCCATCGTCGGATCGGGCTTGCCGGTGCCCAGATAGCGCGACACGTCGCCGAGCCCCGGCGTTTCGACCTTGATCACCTCGGCACCGAGGTCGGCGAGCATCTGCGTCGCATAGGGGCCGAAGATGACGGTGGTCAGATCGACGATCCGGATTCCCTCGAGCATGGCCATCTTCGCCCCCTTTTCGCCGATCAGACGACGCCCAGCGCGCTCATCGCCTCCGCCACGCGCACGAAGCCGGCGATATTGGCGCCCAGCACATAATTGCCGGGGGCGCTATATTCGTCGGCGGTCGCGGCGCAATCGTCGTGGATGCCGCGCATGATCTGCGCGAGGCGCGCCTCGGTCTGCTCGAAGCTCCAGCTATCGCGCGAGGCGTTCTGCTGCATTTCGAGCGCAGAGGTCGCGACGCCGCCGGCGTTGGCCGCCTTGCCCGGCGCGAACATCACGCCCTGGCCGTGGAACAGGTCGACCGCATCGGGGGTGGAGGGCATGTTGGCGCCTTCGCCGACCACCTCGACGCCGTTCTTGATCAGCGTCGTCGCGTCCTTGCCGGTCAGTTCGTTCTGCGTCGCGCAGGGCAGGGCGATCTGGCACGGGACGTCCCAGATCGATCCGCCCTCGATATAGCGGGCGCCCGGCCCCTTGAGCTCGACATAGGTCGACAGGCGGGCGCGGCGGACCTCCTTGATCTCGCGCAGCAGGGCGAGGTCGATCCCCTCTTCGTCGACGATATAGCCGTTCGAATCGGAGCAGGCGACGACGGTCCCGCCGAACTGGCGGACCTTGTCGATCGCATAGATGGCGACATTGCCCGACCCCGACACGACGACGCGCTTGCCGTCGAGCGACTGGCCCTTGGTCGCGAGCATCTGCTGGACGAAATAGACGAGGCCGAAGCCCGTCGCCTCGGTTCGCGCGCGCGACCCGCCATAGGCGAGTCCCTTGCCGGTCAGGACGCCGGCCTCGTAGCGGTTGGTCAGCCGCTTGTACTGGCCGAACATATAGCCGATCTCGCGCCCGCCAACGCCGATGTCGCCTGCGGGAACGTCGGTATATTCGCCGAGGTGGCGGTGCAGTTCGAGCATGAAGGCCTGGCAGAAGCGCATGATCTCCCGATCCGAGCGGCCGCGCGGGTTGAAGTCCGACCCGCCCTTGCCGCCGCCGATCGGCATGCCGGTCAGCGCGTTCTTGAAAATCTGTTCGAAGCCCAGGAACTTGATGATGCCGAGATTGACCGACGGGTGAAAGCGGATGCCGCCCTTGTAAGGGCCGAGCGCCGAATTGAACTGGACGCGAAAGCCGCGGTTGATCTGGACCTGGCCGTCATCGTCGATCCACGGAACGCGAAAGATGATCTGCCGTTCGGGTTCGCAGATGCGTTCGATCAGCGCGTGGTCGGCATAGTCGGGATGTTTCGCGACGACGCGCCCCAGGCTTTCCAATACTTCGTGAACCGCCTGGTGAAACTCGGCTTCGCCTGCGTTTCGGCGTAATACTTCATCAAGAACCGGCTGCAACTTTTCATCAATCTTGCTCAAAAGAACCTCCCGACAGCATGAATCGAACGTGCCTGTGGACCATGCGAGCCGATGTCGCAAGCTTCGCTTGTGCCGCGAAGGGACGGAAGGGTGGAGGTCGGGGAAGCCATCGACGAGGGCGCTTCACCCGCGAACCGCGAAACCGTGAGGCAATCCGTAGTGGGCTTAACCGCTCTGGATTGCTTCGCTACGCGCGCAATGACGGAGCCAGCCCGCCATTCCATCGAACTCCGGCAGTGCCAAAAGAAAAGGGCCGGCTCGCACATTGGCGAACCGGCCCTGCAACTATCGGCGCGGCAAAGCGATCAGAACAGCTTCGTCACCGTTGCCGTGCGGCGTTCGGGTTCGACTTCGCCGGTGTAGAGGCTGGTCATCGGTTCGTCGCTGACGACGTGGATTTCCTCGGCTCCGAAACCGTTGAACTTCGTCCGCATCGCGCAGCCATAGGCACCGAGCATGCCGATCTCGATGAAATCGCCCGGCTTGACGTCGGCCGGCAGGTAGAAGGGGCCCGCCATATGGTCGAGGTCGTCGCAGGTCGGCCCATAGAAGCTGAACGCCGCCAGTTCCTCGCTCGCCGCATCGCGCAGCAGCGTGACCGGAAAGCGCCAGCCGACATGCGCGGCGTCGAACAGCGCGCCATAGGCGCCGTCGTTGATGTAGAGCTCGTCGCCGCGGCGCTTTTCGACCCGCACGATCAGCGAGCTGTATTCGGCGGACAGCGCGCGACCGGGCTCGCACCACAGTTCGGCCGAATAGCTGATCGGCAGGCTTTCGAAGCTGCGGTGGATCGTGTCGAAATAGGCATCGAGCGGGGGCGGTTCCATGCCGGGATAGCTCGACGGGAAGCCGCCGCCGACATCGACGATGTCGACGGTGACCGACGCCGCGACGATCGCGGCGCGGACGCGCTCCATCGCCTGTGCATAGGCGTGCGGGGTCATCGCCTGGCTGCCGACATGGAAGCAGATGCCGAGCGCGTCGGCGGCCTGGCGGGTCGCCATCAGCAGTTCGGCGACCTCGTCGGGCTCGGCGCCGAACTTGGCGGCGAGGCTCAGCTTCGAATGGTCGGACGATACGCGCAGGCGCACGAGCAGGTTGAGGTCGGCCGCGTTTCGGGTCGCGCGGACGATTTTCTCAAGCTCTTCCATCGTGTCGAGCGAGAAGGTGCGGACGCCGTGCTGCCAATAGGCTTCGGCGATCGCTTCCTCGGCCTTCACCGGATGCATGAAGCAGAGCGTTGCCCGCGGCAGGGTGCGCGCCACCAGCCGCACTTCGGCGATCGAGGCGACGTCATAGTGGGTGACACCCGAATCCCACAGCAGGCGCAGCAGGTCGGGCGACGGATTCGCCTTGACCGCATACATGGTCGTGCCGGGAAATCGCTCGATGAAAAACCGTGCCGCACGCCGCGCGGCGTGCGGGCGGACAAGCGTGACAGGTTCGATCGGCGAAAGTGCCTGAATCAGCCCGTGGGCGCTATGATGCTGGTGCAACTCAAGGGACCCCCAAAAAATAAGTTAAACGACAAGAGCTGCCTTGCGGTTATTGGAAGTCCCCATGGGGCAGCGGAGGGCGCATATATGGTCGGGGGACCCCCATGTAAAGAGCGAATCCGGCTTGCCATGCGACGGGGCGGCCCGCAGTAACGCTATGCGGTTTAGCGAAGGAAGCGGGGTAGACGCCGTGACGGAAGGTTCGACGCAGGCGAAGGGAGCGCCGCCGGAATTGCGGGCGGTCGAGCTGTCGCGCGAAACGGCGGCGCGCCGCCATGCGCTGATGGAGGCTTATGCCCGCGACGTTTATATTCCCGCTTTCCCCGATGCGGTGATCCGCGAGGACCCGCGCTATTGGGTCGATCTGCTCGACGCCGCCGAGCCGCCGCCTCCGCCGCAGCCGCGAATCGAGGTCGTGCTGCTGCTCGACCCGGAGGACCATCCGGTGGCGGGCGTGACGATCGAATATTATCGCACTGCCCGGATCGGCCTGCTCACCTATATCGCGGTCGCGGAGGGCGCGCGCGGCAAGGGAATCGGGCGCCGCCTGATCGCCGCGGCGCGTGCCTGGCTCGATCGGACCGCCGACGCTGCGACGCCGATGCTGGCGGAGACCGAACGCTATCAGGACGCGCATGACGATGCCGAGCGGGTCGAGACCGACCTTCGGCAGAAAAGGCTCGCGGGGCTCGGCGCGCGGATGCTCGATTTCGATTATGTGATGCCACCGCTGCGCCCCGAACTGCCGCCCTATCGGCTGCACCTGATGTGTTTCCTGCGCGACGGTGAGGTGCGGGACAGCCTGCGCGCGCCGCAGGTCGCGGCCTTCCTGCGCGAACTGGCGGCGGCGCTCGGCGCCGACCTGGCGGCGCATGCCGACACGGCGGGCATGATGGCGGCGCTGGAGACGCGCGATATCCTGCACCTGCTGCCGCTTCCGAGGGCGAAGGGATGACGGTGGCAATGCCGCGTTACGCCGAATGCCCGGTGTTCCCCGACATCGCCGATTTCGCGCTGACCTTTCTGTTCGAACTGCCGGTGCGGATCGGCGAAAGCGGCCATCCGGCGGCTTTCCGCCTCGAATCGATCCACCGTGCGATCGAACCGGAAGACGAATCCGATTCGCGCTTCCCGGCCTATGATGCGCTGGTCGAGCCTGTCCGTTCTTATCTGGATGATGTGACCAACGGCGGGCCGGGCCGCGGCGGCCGGCCTCTGATCTTCCTGGCCCAGCCCGAAAAGATCGAGGATGACCGCCGCCGCCTGACGCTTCATTGCCCCGCCCAGTGGCGATACCGTTCCGAGGGGCGCACGATGGAGATGACGAGCGCCTGCGGCGGCGCGAAGACGATCGCGCTGCGCTATCGCGACGCCTTCTGCCTGTTCGAAAGCGGGCGGCTTTTCTATTGCTTCAGCATGTTTCCCGAGGCCGACGGCAGCGGCAAGGGGGTCGACGAATATACGCTGATCGCGATGCAGCGGCTTGCGGCGGCAAAGCCGGATCAGCAGGTGATCAAGGGATGGCGTTTCGCTCTCGACGGCGAATCGCCTGTTTCGTTGACCGATATGGCGACGGCGCGCCTCGCGATGCTCGCCGCCGACGACAGCGCGACGCACAATGGGCTGCGCCGCTATCTGCAACGCACGCTGGGGCTGAAGCCGCCCTTCGAGGTCGGTCCGCGCGCGGTGCGCAACCTGCTGATTTCGATCGAGGACGAACGGCTGCTCGGCATCGCGTCCTTTTCGGATGCGTTGCAGGAGGATTTTGCGCTGACCGACGAGGCGCGCGAGGCGGCGGCGGAGCTGGCGGCGCGGCGCGCGGCGTGCCTAGCGGGTGCGCAGCCGCACTATCCGGCGGAAAATCCGGACGAACTCCTGCCCTTTCTGGCGCTGTCGGGCGTGCTGCAATCGGTGGTCGATTTCCCCTTTCAGGACCCGGCCGAACTGTATGATTCGACGCGTCCGGCGATCCGCGGCGAAAGCTTCTTCAACTATGCGCACCCGCGCTATCATATCGAGATCAGCGAGGATTCGCGTTCGATGCACGATGCGCGGCTCGCGCTCGGCAACTGCCCCTATCTGACGCTGATGTGGCTCGTCGCCGTGCACGACGAACTGATGGTGACCGAGATCGAGGAGGCGATCGACGTCCTCATCTATGGCAATGACGAAGCCGAACTGATCGCAGAGCCGCTGCGCCCGCTGGCGCAGGCCGTCCGTGCCATCACCTTGCCTTGGCGCTCGCCGATCCGCGAATTGCGCCGCAATCTGGAGGCGCGCTTCGATCTGTTCCGGCGCTATTCGATCAACCAGTCGAGCCATCTGTTCCGCTATGAAAAGGAACGCGAGGCGCTGGCGGCGGTCGAGGCGGGGATGGGCAATCGCGACCGTTACGAGCGGGCGCACCGGATGATCGACCGCATCGAGGGGCTGGTCGAGGACATGCATGCGGTCAACGGCGCCTACAACAGCGCGCGGACCGGGCGCATGGTGATGTTCATCACCCTGCTCGGGCTCATCAATTTCTACGACCAGCTGACCAGCGGGCTGGTCAGCATCTTCCGGATGGAATTGCTGGGGCAGGCGGCGTTCGTCCTGCTGCTGCTCGTGCTGCTGCTGCTGTCCTTCCCCTCCGAAGTCACGGCGTTTCCGCGCCGCGTCTGGCAAGGCGCGACGCGGCTGCTGCGGCCGCGCGACCGGGCGGGATAGGCGCGCTCAGCCGAGGCGCGTCCTGACGGGATCGCCGGTCATGCGTCCGGTCCGGCGCTCACCAGATCGACATGGGACACGCCAAGCGCCATCGCCAGCTCATAGAGGCTGACGATGGTCGGGTTCCGCTTTCCCTGCTCAAGCCCGCTCAGATATTGCTGGCTGAAACCGCTCCGCTCCGCAAGTTGCTCCTGCGTGAGTCCGGCGGCTAGCCTCGCTCGCCGCACATTCTCTCCAACGACGCGCCGCATATCCATGCGGTCCCTGTTGACCTTCAATCGCCGACGGGTTTATCAACTATATTATGTATAGAGGATCAGATAAGGGACAATGGACGGCGATCGGGTGGGAAGGGGTGGCGGTGAGTGACGGTTATGGGCGCCATGCGCCGACTTTCCTGTTCCGGCTGTGGCGCCCCATGTCGTGGCCGCGCCCGATCCGGCGGGCTTTCCTTCTCCTGCTGCCGCTGGCGCTGCCGATCTGGGCGGTGCTGAACCTCGCGAGCGTGGCCGGTGCCTTTCTGCGGGCTCTCGGCAGACTGATGGGCAAATATTGGAACGGTCCGCAGCGCCGCTATCGTCGCTACGGCAGCTATTACGACCATGTCCGCGACCGGCGTCGCGGATCGTCCCGTTCCGCCGATGACGTCAACTGAGGCGCGTCCTGAAATCCTCATAGCCGAAGCGGCGGATTTCCTTCAGTTCGTCGGTCTCGCTGTCCCATAGCCAGATCGAGGGCAGGGGGACGCCGTTGAAGCTGTTGGTCTTGACCATCGAATAATGCGCCTGGTCGAGGAAGGCGAAACGCCCGCCGATGCGCGCGCCGCCGGGCAGGCGATAGTCGCCGATCACGTCGCCGGCGAGGCACGAGGGACCGCCGAGCCGCACCACGGCGCCGCCGGTGTCCTCGCCCAGCATCGCCGGGCGATAGGGCGCCTCGATCACGTCGGGCATGTGACAGGTGGCGCTGATGTCGGTGATGCCGATCGGCATGCCGTTGTCGAACAGGTCGAGGATCTCGCCGACGAGGATTCCGGCATCAAGCGCGACCGCTTCGCCGGGCTCGATCATCACGTCGCAGTCGGTCGCCGCGCGCACCCGCTTCAGGAAGGCGATCAGGTCGTCGATCTGATAGTCGGCGCGCGTGACATGGTGCCCGCCGCCGAAATTGATCCAGCGGAGCTGGCGGACGAAAGGATGCAGCATCGGCTGCACCGCCGCCCATGTCCGTTCGAGCGGCGGAAAATCCTGCTCGCACAGCGTGTGCATGTGGATGCCGTCGACCCCCTGCATATGCTCGGGCAAAAGCTGGCTGACCGGGAATCCGAGCCGGCTGCACGGCGCCGCCGGATCATATTTCGTCACCTCCCCCTCGCTGTGCATCGGGTTGATGCGCAGGCCGATGTCGAACTGCTCGCCCTCCGCGCGCAGGCGGTCGAGCAGCGGGCGGAAGCGCGCGATCTGTCCCGGCGAATTGAAGATCAGATGATCGGAGAGCCGCGCGATCTCGGGCAGTTCGCTCTCCTTGTAGCCGGCGCAATAGGTCGCGACCTCGCTGTGCTTGCCGGGGGCGGCATATTCCTCGCGCCCCAGCTTCGCTTCGTAGAGGCCGGAGGCGCAGACGCCGTCGAGATATTCGGCGACGAGCGGCCCCAGCGACCACATCGAAAAGGCCTTGAGCGCGGCGAGCACGCGCGCGCCCGACGCGTCGCCGATATGGCGCAGCACCGCCAGGTTGGCGCGGACCTTCGCCGCGTCGACGACGAAGGCGGGTGTCGGGACGCGGCTGAGGTCGAAGCGGGCAAAGGCTCCGGGGTCGCCGGCTCTGGTTTCCATGATGCAATCGATCCTGTCAGGCCGCGATCGGCCCCCTGAAGATGAAGAAGGCGCCGGCCGCGATAAAGGCGAAGCCGACCAGATGGTTGTAACTGAGCTTTTCGCCAAGCCAGAAGGTCGCGAATCCGGCGAAGACGATCAGCGTGATCACCTCCTGCATCGTCTTCAACTCGGCGGTCGAATAGACCGAATGACCGATGCGGTTCGCCGGCACCGCCAGGCAATATTCGAAGAAGGCGATGCCCCACGCCAGCAGCACCGCGAGCCACACCGGACGCGACAGGTCGCCGAGGTGGCCGTACCAGGCAAAGGTCATGAAGATGTTCGAGGCGAACAGCAGGCCGATCGGCAGCAGGTAGGCGGTCATGGACGGTCCTTGGTCAGCGGCAGCACGTCGCGAAGCAGCGCGGCGAAAAAGAGCCCCGGCTCCTCGACCATCGGCATATGCGCTGAATGCTCGAACCAGACGAGTGTCTTCGACGGCGCCCGGGCCTTTGCGAACCAGGCAGCCGCGACGGGCGACGGGACGGTATAGTCGTGGCGCCCGAGCAGGAAGACGATCGGAATGTCGAGCGCCTGCGTCCGCGCGAAGCTGACATCGGCGAGCCGTGGCCACAAGGTCGTGACCGTGAACGCGCTGCCCTTGCCCCACGCCTGCCGGTCGGCCTCCGTATATTCGGGCGACAGTCGCGGCTGCTCGAAATAGAGCGTCGTCGCGGGTGGGCGATTGTGGAGCAGCGAGCCATAGGGCATCGCATATTTGCGCCAGCCGTCCGCCTGTTCGATCGTGAACGACCCCGACGAAGGATAGGGGGCGAGTGCGTCGATGGCCGCGACCGCCGCGTGGTTGCCCGCCGCGAGCGCTTTGGCGCGCGTCCACGCCATGCCCACCTTTTCGCCCTCGCGAAAGTCGATGCCCTGGCCGACGCCGACATAGGCGTGGAGCAGGTCGGGACGTTCGAGTGCGACCGCGAGCCCGACGAACGAGCCCCAGCTATGCCCCATCAGCACGACCTTGCGCTGGCCGTAGCGCTTCTGCAGCAATTCGATCAGTTCGATCGCGTCGTCGCGATAGCGGTCGAGCGTCATCGTCGGCGCCAGCGTCGCGGGATCGTTCAGAGGATAAGAGCGCCCGGCGCCGCGCTGATCGTACTGGACGACCGTGAAGACGTCCTCCCACGGCCGCTGGAAGGCCCAGGCGAAGGGCATCTCGACCGCGCCCGGACCGCCGTGGACGAAAAGCAGGATCGGATTGCCGCGGTCCGCACCGCGCACGTTCACCACCTGCTTCGCGCCGCCGAGCGTCGCGACGAAGGTTTCCTGCACGCCGTTCGGCGTCACGATCCGGTTGAGGTCGGCGACGATCGCGCGCGCGGGCGCATAGGCGTCGTCGTCCTGCGCCCGCGCCGGTGCGGTGACGAGGAGGGCGGCAAAGGCTGCCGCGACGAATCCCAGCAGCGACTTCATCATGGCCTCAGAACTCCAGCGGCGCATCCAGTTCCTTCACCTGCCACGGCAGGCCGTGCCTGTTCAGCATGTCCATGAAGGGATCGGGATCCATCTGCTCCATGTTGAACACGCCCTTTCCGGACCAGGTGCCCGTCACCATCATCGCCGTGCCGATCATCGCCGGGACGCCGGTCGTGTAGCTGACCGCCTGGTTGCCCGTCTCGGCATAGGCGTCCTCATGGTCGCAGATATTGTAGAGATAGAGCGTCTTTTCCTTGCCGTCGCGGCCGAGGCCGGTCGCGATGACGCCGATGTTGGTCTTGCCCTTGGTCGTCTCGCCCAGGCTCGACGGTTCGGGGAGCACCGCCTTCAGGAATTGCAGCGGGACGATCTCGCGCCCTTCGTAGATCACCGGGTCGATGCGCGTCATGCCGACGTTCTGGAGCACGGTCAGATGCTGGATATAGGCGTCGCCGAAGGTCATCCAGAAACGGATGCGCCCGATCTCCGGCAGATGCGTCTTCAGGCTTTCGATTTCCTCGTGATACATCAGATACATGGTCTTCGGCCCGACGCCTTCGAAGTCGAAGTTCTGCTTGACCGACATCGGCGGGGTTTCGACCCAGCCGCCGTTTTCCCAGTGGCGCGCGACCGCGGTCACCTCGCGGATATTGATCTCGGGATTGAAATTGGTCGCGAAATGCTGGCCGTGATCGCCGCCGTTGCAGTCGAGGATGTCGAGCGTATCGATGCGCTCGAAATGATGCTTTTTCAGCCAGGTGGTGAAGACGCTCGTCACGCCGGGATCGAATCCCGAACCGAGCAGCGCCATCAGCCCGGCATCCTTGAAGCGGTCCTGATAGGCCCATTGCCAGTGATATTCGAACTTCGCTTCGTCGCGCGGTTCGTAATTGGCGGTGTCGAGATAATGCGCGCCGGTCTTCAGGCACGCCTCCATGATCGTGAGATCCTGGTAGGGAAGCGCGAGGTTGACGACATGCGTCGCACCGACCTGACGGATCAGCGCCGCGGTCGCGTCGATGTCGTCGGCGTCGACCTCTGCCGTCGCGATCGTCACCCCGGTGCGTGCCTTCACCGACTCGGCGATCGCGTCGCACTTGAACTTGCGGCGGCTCGCCAGCGTGATGGACGGGAAGATGTCGGCGTTCATCGCCATCTTGTGCACCGCGACCGAACCGACGCCGCCGGCGCCGATCACCAGAACCTTGCTCATCGAAAAATCTCCTGCGCGGCGTGTCGCCGCTTGTCATCCATGCCGCGCCCTATAGGACGAAGCCATGACACAGCAAAGCCCCGATCCCCTGCGCGACCCCGCGCGCGCCCCGACGCTCGCCGGCGTCGAGCGCGCCGCGGCGAAGGTCGCCGCCATCCTGCCGCCGACCCCGCTGTTGCCGTTGGAGGTCGACGGCGCGACGCTCTGGTGCAAGGCCGAATGCCTCCAGCCGGTGGGCGCCTTCAAGATTCGCGGGGCGTGGCACCGGCTGAGCGACCTGACTCCGGAAGAGGCGGCGGCCGGCGTCGTCGGCGTGTCGAGCGGCAACCATGCGCAGGGCGTTGCCTGGGCGGCGAAACGGCTGGGGATCAGGGCGACGATCGTCATGCCGGGCAATGCGCCGCAAATGAAGCTGGCGGCGACGCGCGCGCTGGGGGCGGAGGTCGTGCTCTATGACCGCGTCACCGAATCGCGCGACGCGGTGGCGGCGGCGCTGATCGCCGAGCGCGGGGGGACGCTGGTGCACGCCTATGGCGACCCGTGGATCATCGAGGGGCAGGGGAGCGCCGGGACCGAGGCGCGCGCGCAGATGCAGGCGCGCGGCATCGCCGGGCCCGACACGGTCGTCGCCTGCTGCGGCGGGGGCGGATTGTCGGCCGGGCTCGCGCTGGCCTGCGGCGACGCGGATATTTTCGCCGTGGAGCCCGAAGGGTGGGACGATGTGACGCGTAGCCTGACCGCCGGCGAAATCCTGTCGGTCGCGGACATGAGCTACCCGACCGAATGCGATGCGCTCCAGACGCCCGAGACATGGCCGATCAATTTCGCGGTGTTGCAGGCGCGCGGCGTGCGCGGGGTTGTGGTCACGCGCGAAGAGGTGCGCCACGCGATGCGCGTCGCCTTCGAAAAGCTGCACCTTGTCGTCGAACCCGGCGGTGCGGCGGCGCTGGCGGCGGTGCTCGCGGGCAAGGTGACGCCGGGCGCGGCGACGCTGATCACGCTGTCGGGCGGCAATGTCGATCCGCAGAAATATGCGGAGATACTGGCGGGCTGACGGGCCTTCCAAAGGCCGGCAGCGCATCCCGGGCGGAAACTTATGCCGCGCGATGCGTTGGGCCGGTGGAAGGAGACGCATGATGAAGATGAGCCTGATCCTCGCGGCCCCGGTGGCGCTGGCGCTGCTCGCCGGCTGCGAAAAGGCGGAGGCGCCGGCCCCGGCGCCTACCGACACCACCGAGGTCCCGGTCGAAACCGTGCCGCCCGTCGACACCGCGGCACCCGATGCAGGGATCGATCCGGCGACCGCGTCGCACCGTTTCGCAAGCTGGGCGGGCAAATGGACCGGGGTCGAGGGGATGTATGTGACGATCACCCCGGCTGCCGAGCCCGGCAAATACAAGCTGGAGATGCAGTCCGACCTCGACACCAGGGGGAGCTATGACGGGCAGGACAGCGAGCATGGCATCCAGTTCCGGCGCGGCGGCGAGCAACTGTCGCTCCATCGCGGCAACGGCGACGAAACCGGGCTCAAATATCTGGCCGGCAAGCAGCAGTGCCTGATCGTCAAGCAGGGCGAGGGTTATTGTCGCGATTGAGGCGCCGCGGCAATCCGGAGCTTGCGTAAACCGCTCCGGATTGCTTCGCTCCGCTCGCAATGACGAATCGTGCAAACCGGACGGACCAAATCCTCGAGGCATGCGACGACGATCGGCCTGCCTTGATCGAAACGCTGGCGCAGGCGTTTCAGACCGATCCCGCCTTGTCGTGGATATTGCCCGAACCCGACCGCCGCGCCCGCGCGTTGCGCGGCCTGTTCCGCGCCCTCGTTCCCGCCGACATGCGTGCGGGCGTCGCGTTGCGCGGGGCGGATGACGAATCGGCTTCGTTGTGGCGGGCGCCGGGCCGTGCTCACAGCGGCAGCCTCGAATTTCTGCGCACCGTGCTTCCGCTCGTCGCGGCCTTCGGCACCGCGCTGCCGCGCGGTCTGAAAGTGCAGGGAAGCATCGACGCGCACCGACCGCCGGGGCGTTTCTGGTATCTCCATTATGTCGGCGTGCGTCCCGCGCATCAGGGTAAGGGGCACGGCGGGCGGATCATCCGCGCGCAGACCGCAAGGGCCGATACCGAAAGGCTGCCCTGCTGGCTGGAAACCGCGACGCCGCACAACGTGCCGCTTTACGAGCGGCTGGGGTTCGTCACGCAGGTCGAATGGGACGTGCCCGGCGGCGGACCGCATTTCTGGGGAATGATGCGTCCGGCGGCCTGAGCGTCGTTTCGGCTTGAGAAGCCGAGTGCACCCGCGCAGGCGGGAGCCCAGAGTGGAAGAGCCAAGGTCGGCGCGACATTGCTCCGGGTCCCCGCCTGCGCGGGGACACGGCATGGTTCATCCAAACATGAACGCCCTAGGACGGATCGACATTCAGCTCTGGCGGCCTGCAAATGGCGGCTTTTCGCGCTTCCGGTGCTCACGTGCCGTCAGCACGCTGCGCTCCGGGTCCCGAAAATCCACCATTTTCGGCTCGCCATCTTCTGAATGTCGATCCGTCCTAGTCGTCGAAGCCGACGAAGCGGACGGCCTCGTCGACGCTCTTGCGGTTCGACACGACGGCGTTGGCCGGAAATGTCTCGTCGGGCCAGCCCATGGCGACGCAGATCATGATGACCTGATCGTCGGGGATATGCGCATGTTCGCGCACCACGGGGCTTTGCATGATCCCTTGGCTGTTGATGACGCAGCCCAGCCCGCGTGACCATGCCGCGTTGACCAGCGCGTTGGTCACCGCCCCGCAGTCGAAGGGGGCGATGTCGCTGCCGAGCAGCGCGCGATCATAGGTGACGACGATGCTCACCGGCGCGTCGAACTGCCGGAAACCGCGCAGCACCCAGTCCTGCCGCGCGTCCCGATCGTCGCGCGCGATTCCCATCGCGCCGAACAATTGCTTGGCGATTTCGATCTGGCGCGCGCGGTGCGTGTCGACGACCCGGTCGAAGCGGCGGAATTCGCGGCTGTCGGGCTTGCCGGCCAAGATGCCCTCGCTATTGCCGCGGCGGATCGCGTCGAGCGGTGCGCCGGTGACGACCGAGAAATTCCAGCACTGGTTGTTGAAGGAGGAGGGCGCGCGCATCGCGACCTCGATGATCTCGGCGATCAGCGCGCGCGGAACCGGCTTGTCGAGGAAGCCGCGGATCGACCGGCGACCGCGGACCACCTCGTCATAGAGCAATGCGCGCGTCACGCCGCCTTCTGGAATTCCAGTTCGAGCCGATCCCAGATTTCGACCAGCGCCGTGGTCAGGTCGCGCATCATCGCCTCGTCGTGCGTCGGGCCGGGCGTGAAGCGCAGCCGTTCGGTGCCGCGCGGCACGGTCGGGAAATTGATCGGCTGGACGTAGACGCCATATTCGGCGAGCAATATGTCGCTGATCTTCTTGGCGCGCACCGGATCGCCGACCATCAGCGGCACGATGTGCGTCGTCGAATCCATCACCGGCAGGCCCGCGTCGCGGAAGCTCTGCTTGAGATAGGCCGCCGCCGCCTGCTGCGCGTCACGCTCGACGCTCGACTGCTTGAGGTGGCGGACCGCCGCGAGCACCCCGGCGACCAGCACCGGCGACAGGCTGGTGGTGAAGATGAAGCCGGGCGCATAGCTGCGGATGACGTCGATGATATTCCGGTCGGCGGCGATATAGCCGCCCATCACGCCGAACGCCTTGCCGAGCGTGCCTTCGATGATGTCGACGCGGGAAGCGCACTCATCGCGGTCGGTGATGCCGCCGCCGCGCGGGCCGTACATGCCGACCGCGTGGACCTCGTCGCAATAGGTGAGCGCGTTATATTTTTCTGCGAGGTCGCAGATCGCGTGGATCGGCGCGATGTCGCCGTCCATCGAATAGACGCTTTCGAATGCGATGACCTTGGCCGCCTGCGGATCGTCGGCCGCGAGCAGTTCCTCGAGATGGTCGAGGTCGTTGTGGCGCCACACGCGCTTTTCGCAGCCCGAATTGCGGATGCCCGCGATCATCGAGGCGTGGTTGAGCTCGTCCGAATAGATGATGCAGCCCGGCAGCAGCTTGCCCAGCGTGCCGAGCGTCGCCTCGTTCGAGATATAGCCCGAGGTGAAGAGCAGCGCGCCTTCCTTGCCGTGCAGGTCGGCGAGTTCGGCCTCCAGATCGATATGATAATGGGTGTTGCCCGCGATGTTGCGCGTACCGCCGGCACCCGCGCCGACGTCGTGCAGCGCTTCCTCCATCGCGGCGACGACCTTCGGGTGCTGGCCCATCGACAGATAGTCGTTCGAGCACCAGACGGTGATCGGCTTCGGTCCGTTGTGCCCGGCAAAGCAGCGCGCGTTGGGAAAGGCGCCCTTGTTGCGCAGGATGTCGATGAAGACGCGGTAGCGGCCTTCCTCGTGCAGCCGGTCGATGGCTCGGGCGAAAATATCGTCGTAGTTCACTTGCATGCCCCGCAGCTTCGGGTGCGCCGCCCCCTCCGGCGACGAACGGACGGGGCAATAGCGTCGATTTTCCGCGAAGGCCAGTGCGAACGATTCGCAAGCATGGGTCAAATTGTCTCAGTCCGCCCAATGCCATAAGGGCGCAGCGCGGCGAGCGGCGGCGGCGGAATCGCGTCGCTGCGGGTGAAGGCGGCAAGGCCCGGAGACGCGGTGGTGGGCCAGTCCTGTCCCGCCGTCAGCTGGGCGACGCGCCGCGCGATGCCCGACGCGCCGTCGATCAACTGCACGCCGGGGCCCGCCGCGGTGCGCAGTTCGCCGAGCAGCAGGGGGAAATGCGTGCAGGCGAGCACGATGACGTCCATCGCATCGCCGCCGGGCTGATCGGTCAGGCCCGCGATTGCGCGCGCCACCACCGCCGGATCCACCGTCTCGCCGCGCAGCCGCGCCTCCGCCGCCGTCACCAGTTCGGGGCTGCCGTGGCGCAGCACCGTCTTGCCTGCGGCGAAGCGCGCGCTGAGGTCGTCGACATAGGGCTGGCGCACCGTCGCCTCGGTACCGAGCACGCCGATGACGCCGCTATGGGTCAGCGCGGCGGCGGGCTTGATGGCGGGGACGGTGCCGACGATCGGCAGGTCGAGCGCGGCGCGGACATGCGAAAGCGCAATCGTGGAAGCCGTGTTGCAGGCGATCACGGCCAGCCGCGGCTGAAAGCGTTCGACGAGCCGACCGAGCAGCGCGGGAACGCGCGCCGCAAGCTCCTCGTCGCTTTTCCGCCCATAGGGCAGTCCGGCATAGTCGGCGGCATAGACGAAGGGCGCGTTCGGCAGCAGGGCGCGTGTCGCGGCGAGCACGGTCAATCCGCCGAGACCGCTGTCGAAGAAGAGGATCGGGGCGTCGAGGGTAGGGGGGGGCATGACCGGCGCCTAGCAGGCGCGCGCGTCGCGCTCAATCGCTTCGCGCCGAACGGCTTTCGCAGCGGCGACGTTGGTCCGTTTTGGCAGTCACCTGATCCGAATCCGTTGATCGCCGGGCGCATTGGCTGCACAGTGCGGCCGAAGAACCTTGGGGGACCGAGATGACCGTCTATCTGCTGATCGCCGCCGGCTACCTGCTCGGCTCCATCCCCTTCGGCGTCCTGCTGACACGCGCTTTCGGCGCGGGCGACCTCCGGCGGATCGGGTCGGGCAACATCGGCGCCACCAACGTGCTGCGGACCGGGCGCAAGGGACTCGCGGCGGCGACGCTGCTGCTCGACGGTGCGAAGGGTGCGGTGGCGGTGTTGCTCGCACGGCATTTCGTGCCCGGCCTCGGCGATCATGGTGCGATGATTGCGGGCGCCGCGGCGATGATCGGTCATTGCTATCCCGTCTGGCTGCGCTTTCGCGGCGGCAAGGGGGTGGCGACGCTGCTCGGCGTGTCGCTCGCGCTCGCCTGGCCGATCGGGCTCGTCTTCGCTGCCTTCTGGCTCGGCGCCGTGCTGCTGCTCCGCATCTCGTCGCTCGGCGGCATGGCGGGGGCGGTCGCGGCGCCCGTCGCGGCGCTCGTCCTTGGCTATCCGGTCTATGCCGTCGGGCTGGCCGGGCTGGCGGCGATCCTGCTGTGGCGGCATCGGGAGAATATCGCCCGGCTGCGCGCGGGGACCGAACCCCGCATCGGGGCGGGGAAGGGCGTGCCCGAGCCGGACGCGGCCGCGTGACCGATGCCGAACGGCTGGCGCGGCTGCGGTTGATCCGCACGCCGCACGTCGGCCCGGTGAGCTGGCACCAACTGATGCAGCGCTTCGGGTCGGGCGAAGCCGCACTTGCGGCGCTTCCCGACCTCGCGCTGCGCGGCGGCGGAAAGCCGCGCATCGCCCCGGCCGAAGTCGCCGAGCGCGAGATCGCCCGCGTTTCGGCGCTCGGCGCACGCCATGTCTTCAGCGACGAAGCCGATTATTCGCCCTTGCTCCGTGAGGTGGAAAGCGCGCCGCCGGTGCTGATCGTGCGTGGCGATGGCGCGATGCTCCATCGTCCCTGCGTCGCGATCGTCGGTGCGCGCAACGCCTCCGCCGCGGCCTGCCGCTTCGCGCGCCAGCTCGCCGCCGATCTTGCGGCGCGCGGTGTCACCGTGGTTAGCGGGCTGGCGCGCGGGGTCGACACCGCGGCGCATGTCGGCGCGCTGGGCGGCGCGACCGCGGCGGTGATCGCGAGCGGTATCGACATCGCCTTCCCGGCCGAGAATGCCGCCTTGCAGGACCGGATCGCGGCCGACCATCTGCTGATGACCGAACAGCCGCCGGGTACCGAGCCGCTCGCGCGCCACTTTCCGGCGCGCAACCGGATCATCGCCGGGCTGGCGCAGGGAACGGTGGTGATCGAGGCGGCGCCCCGATCGGGCTCGCTGATCACCGCGCGCCGCGCCGGCGACTATGGGCGCGAAGTGATGGCCGTTCCCGGCTCGCCGCTCGACCCGCGTGCGCAAGGGTGCAACCTGCTGATCCGCGAAGGCGCGACGCTGGTCCAGAATGCCGACGACGTGGTCGAGGCGCTCGGGCCGATCGACGCCCGCATGACACGCGCGGCCCCGCGGCTTCGCGATGTCGCATCGACCGGGCCGCAGGTGGCGGAGGGCGACCGCGGCGCCATCGCCAGCCTGCTCGGCGCTACCCCGGTCGCCATCGACGAACTGGTGCGCCAGTCGGGCCGTCCGGCCGCGGCGGTGCAGCTCGTGCTGCTCGAACTCGAACTGGCGGGCCGCCTGGAACGCCACGCCGGTGCCCGGGTCAGCGTCGCCTGAGACTGATGGCCCCGGCCGTTAAGCCATGGTTCAGCGCCCCGCCGACAGGTTGATGATATTGTATCACATGGTGGGGAGAGGGACGATGCGGAGTCGCTTGCTGACGGGCGCAACGATGGCGGGGCTGCTCGCTGCCGGGCCGGCACCGCTTCCGGCGGCGAGTGCCGCCGCGAAGCCCGTGACGGGGCAGCAGGGTTTTTGCCGCACCGCCGACCCGCTCCCGCGCCTGCCTGCGGAGACCGAGGCGGGGCAGCAGCGGCCCGACCGCCCGCTCAAATCCCGTGGCGGCTCCGGTCGCGACCGTGCGATGTCGGCCGAGCCACCGCCGCCACCAGCTCCTCCTCCCCCGCCGCCCCCGCCGCCGGCGATGGCGCCCATGGCGGCGGACGCGGTTGCGGTAACGGGTGCAAGGGCTGCGGGCGATGCGTCGCGAACGGCCGAGAGCGCGGCACCCGGATCGTCCGACGCCTACCGCTACCCGCCATCGCCGCGGCCCTGGCCGCAGCCGCAGCCCCAGTCGGGCATCCTGACCGCGGGCGAGCATGACGATCTGCTCAATCCCGAACTCTACGCCGCCTATGTCAATCGCAGCGACCTGGGGCAGGAGGTGCGCGCCCTGCCGCGCGTCGACACGATGCGCGTGGTGACGGTCCGGGTCGCCGACCGCAACGGCCAGCCGATTCCCTTCGCCGACGTCGTCGTGACGTGCAGCGACGGCAACAGCATCACCATGGCGACGCAGGCCGATGGCAGCGCGGTCTTCTTTCCCGGCCTCGACCGGCTGAGCGAGCGGATCACCGTGTCCGCGCGTCAGGCGGGCCGGGCGATCGCCGACGCGCGCCCGGTGCTGGTGTCGGCGGCGGCCGGCGGCCAACTCGTCGGCCTCACCGCGGACCGGACGGCGGCGAAAGCGACGAAGCTCGACCTGATGCTCGTCGTCGACACCACGGGCAGCATGGGCGACGAGATCCGGTATCTGCAGGCCGAACTGCGTTCGATCATCGCCGCGATCACCGCCAGGCATCGCGACCTCGATATCCGTGTCGGCTTCGTCTTCTATCGCGACGAGGGCGACGATTATGTCACCCGCAGCTTTGCCTTCGACCGCGACATCGGCGCGGCGCAGGGACGGCTCGCGCAGCAATATGCGAGCGGCGGCGGCGATTATCCCGAAGCGATGGACCAGGCGCTGATCCGCGCGGTCGGGCAGGACTGGCGCCCCGATGCGGTGAAGTCGCTGTTGCTCGTCGCCGACGCGCCGCCGCATGACGATCGCTTCGGGCGGACGTGGCAGGCAGCGGAAGCCGCGCGCGCGAAGCGGATCCATATCACCCCGGTCGCCGCGTCGGGCGTCGCCGACAAGGCCGAATATGCGATGCGCGCGATGGCCGCGGCGACCCAGTCGCGCTATCTGTTCCTGACCGACGACAGCGGCGTCGGCAATCCGCATGCGCCGCCGGCGATCGATTGCTATCTCGTCACCCGGCTCGACGCGCTCGTCCGCCGCGTGATCGACAGCCAGATCAGCGGCCGCCGCATCGAGCCCGAACGCAGCGAGGTGATCCGCAGCGTCGGCGATTACGATGCCGGCAAATGCCGCCTGCCCGCGAGCTTCCGGTGGGACAATCAGTAAGCGATTGACACGCCCTCGCATCTGGCGGATGCGCGGGATCGTGGGTTGCTTCGCGAACATCTCGCACCGCCGGGCGGTCGCGGGGTGCGGAGGAACGACCCATGAGGAAATTGCTGTTGGCGCTCGCCGTCGCGGCGCTGCTGGCCCAGCCCGCCGCCGCCATCGCCAGGGACCAGGAACCGGTCAAGATTTCGGGCCCCGCCAATGCGAAGGGCGTCGGTAGCGTCGCGATCGGCGCGTTCAACGTCGGCTTCATCTTCGAATCGATCGACCAGACGCAGGCGAGCGGCGGCCTGATGGGCGCCTTCGGCGGCACCACCAAGGCGAAGAGCGAACTGGTCGGGGTGACGCCGGCGATGATGCAGACGATTGCCGATGCGGCCTATGCCGATTTCGTGGCGCAACTGACCGCAAGCGGCTACACCGTCCAGACGCCCGCCGACCTGTTCGGCCATGCGGCGCTTGCCAGGAGCAAATCGCAGGACGTGCCGCTCGACATCAACATCGCGCTCGAAAAGGGCAGCAAGGGCAAGGCGACCTATTTCAAGCCCAATGACCTGCCGTCGCTGCTGATGATCCCCGGCGACTTCCTGGGGTCGGGAATGAGCAGCATCGGCATCAATATGGCCGCGGGCCAGACCGGCATGGCCTTCGCCAACTATGCGAAACAGGCGGGGGTCGGCGTGATCGACGTCGTCTATTTGATCGACTTTTCGAACCAGAAGCGTCCCGGCGCCTTCAGCTTCGGCGGTATTCAGGTCAACAGCGGCCTGTCGGTCGCGGCCGACTATTCGCGCCTGACGCTGATCGCGCCGAGCGGCAAGCAGTCGGTCATCACCGTCAAGGCCCCGGTCGCGGTCGAGGGCGATTTCATCGAAAAGGACGATGCGACCAGCGGCGCGGACAAGGCGTTGCAATCGGGCGCCAACGTCGCGGGCGGTCTCGCGGCGGTCGCCGGGCTGGGCGGGCTGCGCTTCGGCAAGACGCGCAAGTTCGAATTCGCGGCAAAGCCCGGCGCCTATGAAGAGGGTGCGGCCAAGGCGGCAAGCCTGGCGAGCGAGATGCTGATCGGGCGGCTGGGCGCCTTGCGCTGATCCCCACCGTCGCCCCGCGAAGGCGGGGACCGCCGGCAGCCTTGTGCGACACCGCGAGCGGTCCCATCTTCGCGGGCGATGACGGTTGCGCCAAATCCCTCTTGACGAAGGGCCAAGCGCTCCGCAACCCTCGCGCACACGTGTAAGGGTTCCCAGCGAACGGATTTTCAATGCAATTGGTAATTGTCGAATCGCCTGCCAAGGCGAAGACGATCGAGAAATATCTCGGCCGTGATTTCAAGGTGCTCGCATCCTACGGCCATGTCCGCGATCTGCCGCCCAAGGACGGCTCGGTCGATCCGGACGACGGCTTCGCGATGCAGTGGCAGCTCTATCCCGACAAGGCGAAGCGGCTGAAGGAGATTCAGGACGCGGCGAAGCAGGCCGACCGCCTGATCCTCGCGACCGACCCCGATCGCGAGGGCGAGGCGATCAGCTGGCATGTGCAGGAATTGCTGCGCAGCAAAAAGGCGCTGCCGCAGGCGGTCGAGCGCGTCACCTTCAACGCGATCACCAAGCAGGCGGTGACCGATGCGATGGCGCATCCGCGCGACCTCGACACCGATCTGATCGATGCCTATCGCGCGCGGCGCGCGCTCGACTATCTGGTCGGTTTCACCTTGTCCCCGGTGTTGTGGCGCAAGCTGCCCGGCGCCAAGTCGGCGGGCCGCGTCCAGTCGGTCGCGCTGCGGCTGGTGGTCGAGCGCGAGCGCGAGATCGAGGCGTTCGTCACGCAGCAATATTGGTCGGTGACCGGGCTGTTCGAAATGGGCGGCACGCCGTTCAGGGCGCGCCTCGCGCGCTGGCGCGGCGACAAGATCGAGCGACTGTCGATCACCACCGAGGCCGATGCGCGCGCCGCCGAGGCCGATGTGAAGGCCGGCCATTTCACCGTCGATGCGGTCGAGACCAAGCCGCTGACCCGCAACCCGCCGCCGCCCTTCACCACCTCGACGCTCCAGCAGGAGGCGGCACGCAAGCTCGGCTTTTCCGCCAGCCACACGATGCGCGTCGCGCAGGACCTCTACGAGGACGGCGCGATCACCTATATGCGGACCGACGGCGTCCAGATGGACGGCAGCGCGATCAGTGCCGCGCGTCGCGCGATCGCCGACCGCTACGACGGCGGTTATGTCCCCGACAAGCCGCGGCAGTATCAGACCAAGGCGAAGAACGCGCAGGAAGCGCATGAAGCGATTCGACCGACCGATTTCGGCAGGGACCGCGTCGGCGGCGGCGACCATGCGCGACTCTACGAACTGATCTGGAAGCGCGCGCTGGCGAGCCAGATGGCGTCGGCGCGGCTCGAACGCACCAGCGTCGACCTGTCGGACGGCACCGGCAAGACGATGCTGCGCGCGACCGGACAGGTGGTGAAATTCCCCGGCTTCCTCGCCCTTTATGACGAGGGGCGCGACGATAACAGCGACGACGAGGACGGTCGTCTGCTCCCCGCGATGGGCAAGGGCGATGCGCCGGCGAAGACCGGTGTCGAGGTCGAGAGCCACGAGACGCAGCCGCCGCCGCGTTATTCCGAGGCGAGCCTGGTCAAGAAGATGGAGGAACTCGGCATCGGGCGGCCCTCGACCTATGCCTCGATCCTCCAGGTGCTCAAGGACCGCGCCTATGTGCGCGTCGAGAAGAACCGCTTCATCCCCGAGGAGAGCGGTCGGCTGCTGACGGCGTTTCTCGAACGCTTCTTCGCGCGCTACGTCGGCTATGATTTCACCGCCGGGCTCGAGGAGGAACTCGACGACGTGTCGGGCGGCCGCGCGCAGTGGCAGGCGGTGCTCGACCGCTTCTGGCGCGATTTCAAGCCGCGCACCGGCGAGGTGATGGAGCAGAAACCGTCGGAGATCACCGCGGCGCTCGACGAATTCCTCGGCGCCTATCTCTTCCCCGACAAGGGCGACGGCAGCGATCCCCGGCTTTGCCCGAATTGCGGCACCGGCCGGCTCGCGCTGCGTGGCGGGCGTTTCGGGCCGTTCATCGCGTGCAGCAACTATCCCGAGTGTAAATATACGCGCAAGTTTGCGCAGCCGGGCGGTGCGGACAATGGCGCCGACAACGGCCCCGAGGCGATGGGAACCGACCCCGACAGCGGGCTCGAGGTGACGAAGCGCAGCGGTCGCTTCGGCCCCTATATCCAGCTCGGCGAGGGCAAGGAGGCGAAGCGTTCGTCGATCCCGAAAGATATCCCTGCCGAGGATTTCGACCTCGACTATGCGCTGCGGCTGCTCAGCCTGCCGCGCGAGGTCGGTATGCATCCCGAAAGCGGCAAACCGATCGTCGCGGGGCTGGGGCGCTATGGTCCCTATCTGCTCCACGACGGCAAATATGCGAAGTTGACCGGCACCGCCGAAATCTTCGAGATCGGCATGAACGCCGCGGTGGCGCGCATCGCCGACGCGGCGAACGGCGGCGGCCGCGGCGCGCGCGCCAAGGCAGAGCCGCTCAAGACCTTCGGCCCGCACCCGACGAGCGGTGGCGAAATGAAGCTGATGGCGGGGCGTTTCGGCCCCTATGTCACCGACGGCACGACCAACGCAACGCTGCCCAAGACGGTCGAACCCGACGCGCTGACCGTCGAGGAGGCGGTGGCACTGATCGACGCGCGCGCCGCGAAGGGGCCGGCGAAGGGGAAGAAGAAGGCCGCGCCCAAGAAAAAGGCGCCTGCGAAGAAAGCCCCGGCGAAGAAGAAGGCGAAGGATTAGAGTTCCGCGCCTTAACCCAACCCCGTTCGCCCTCAGCACGAACGAAGGCAAGGATAGTCCAGGCGACTTCAGGGCCGGATCAATCGACCCAGTCGAGCCCCATGTCGCGATAGACGCCGCGGTCCTCGTCCCAGTTCTCCTTCACCTTCACGTGCAGGAACAGGTGGACCTTGCGCCCCATCAACTCGGCCAGCTCGGCGCGCGCCTTCGCGCCGATTTCCTTGATCCGGCTGCCGCCCTTGCCGAGGACGATCGCGCGCTGGTTGTCGCGCGCGACGAAAATCTGCTGGTGGATTTCGGCGCTGCCGTCGGGGCGCGACTTGAACAGCTCGGTCTCGACCGTCGACTGATAGGGGAGTTCCTCGTGAAGCTGGCGATAGAGTTGCTCGCGCGTGATTTCGGCCGCGAGCATGCGTTCGGGCGCGTCGCTCACCTCGTCCTCGGGGAAATGCCACGGCCCCTCGGGCATCAGCGACGCCAGATGCGCCTTGAGGTCGGCGACGCCGTCGCCGCTGCTTGCAGCGATGAAGAAGGTCTCGTCGAAAGGCAGCTTCGCATTCAGTTCGGTCGCGATCGTCAGCAGCTTGTCCTTGCGCGTCAGGTCGACCTTGTTGAGGACGAGCAGCTTTTTTTCGGGCCGCCCCGCCACGCCTTCCAGCACGCGCTCGACGCGGCCGCTCAGCTTCGCCGCGGCATCGACGATGACGAGGATCGCCTCCGCTTCCTCCAGGCTGCCCCATGCGGCGGCGACCATCGCGCGGTCGAGCCGGCGCGTCGGCGCGAAGATGCCGGGGGTGTCGATCAGCACGATCTGCGTGTCGCCCGCCATCGCGACGCCCATCAGCCGGGTGCGCGTCGTCTGCGCCTTGGGGCTGACAATCGCGACCTTCTGGCCGACGAGCGCATTGACGAGGGTCGACTTGCCCGCATTGGGGGCACCGACGACGGCCACGAAGCCGCAGCGTTGGGTCATTGATCTTCTTCCTGTGTCAGCCGGTCGAGCAGAGCGGCCGCCGCGGCCTTTTCGGCCGCCTGTTTCGATGCACCTTCGCCTTCGGCCTCGGCGAGCTTGCCGACCGCGACCGCGACGCGAAAGCGCGGCGCGTGGTCGGGGCCGTCGCGGTGGACGAGGCGATATTCGGGCGGACGCCGCTTGCGGGCGAGCGCCCATTCCTGGAGCGCCGCCTTTGGATGCTTGGGCGCCGCGGTCTGCCCCTCGATCATCGCGCCCCATTCGCGGACGATGAAGGCGCGCGCCGCCGCTTCGCCCCGGTCGAGCCACAGCGCGCCGATCAGCGCTTCGAGGACGTCGGCGGCGACATTGTCGCTCTGCCGTCCGCCGTCGCTGATCGCCTGCGCGCCGAAGCGGACATGTGCGTTGAGGTCGAGCCGCTGCGCGATGCGCGCGCAGGTTTCGCCCGACGCCAGCGCGTGCAGGCGCGACGAAAGCTCGCCCTCGCTCGCCTTCGGAAACCGGCGGAACAACTCCGATGCGATCACCAGCCCCAGCACCCGGTCGCCCAGGAATTCGAGCCGCTGATAGTCGCCCGCGCCGCTGCTGCCATGGGTCAGCGCGCGGTGATAGAGGCCAAGGTCGCCGGGCGGCGCGCCGGTGATCGCGGCGATGGTTTCGGCGGACGCGCCTTCGCTCAAAAGCCGTCCCCGATGCGGCTCCACCGCGCGGCGGTGAACCAGCTGATCGGGTTGAGCCAGCTCGCCGAGCCGTCGGTCGAGAACATGCCGACCAGCGCGTGGCCGACCAGATTCTCTTCGGGAACCAGACCGATCCCCTCATTCTCCACCGCCGGGAAGCGGCTGTCGGCGCTGCGGTCGCGATTGTCGCCCATCAGGAACAGATGCCCGGCCGGCACCGTGACCGGCGGCGTATTGTCCTGCTGGATCGTCGTGATGTCGAGGATCGGATAGCTTTTGCCGTTCGGCATCGTCTCGCGGAACTGCTTGTAGCGGCACTGGCGCCCGCCGTCGGCGGCGGTCTCCTCGAACTCGGGCGAATAGCAGGGCAGGGTGCCCATCGCGCGCGAGGCGTCGATCATGTTCTGCGTCACCGGAATGACGAAATCGGGCATCGGCTCGCGCTTCAGCGGCCGGCCGTTCAACCAGACGGCGCCGTCCTTCACCTGCACCGTGTCGCCGGGCAGGCCGATGACGCGCTTGATATAGTCGTTGTCGTTGACCGGCGGCGCCTTGAACACGACGACGTCGCCGCGTTCGGGGGTGCGCGGAAAGATGCGGCCGGGGATCAGCGGCACGCTGAACGGCAGGCTGTATTTCGAATAGCCATAGGCCATCTTGTTGACGAGCAGGTAATCGCCGATCAGCAGCCGCGGCTGCATCGATTCCGACGGAATGTTGAAGGGCGACAGAAAGAAGCTGCGGAAGATCAGCACCGCGACCGCGAGCAGCGCGAGGAAGCGGATGGTGTCTACGGCCTCCTCCTTTGCGGACATCGGAGCGGGGGCCGGGGGCGCGGGAGTCGGGGCGGCGGAATTTCTGGCGGTTGCGCTGGCGTCGGTCATGCCGCGCATTGGCGACGAATGGACGCGAAGGTCAAGCGAATATCGGCGGACGACGCTGGCATGGGCACCGCCGCTGGCTTATGGAGAAAGCCACATCCCGATCCCGTTCGCATCGAGCGGAAACCAAGAGGACATCCGATGACCACCGCCACCGAAGCCTGGCAGGCCCTCGCCGACTGGCAGCCCCGTCCGCTCGCCGAGCTTGTCGCCGCCGATCCCGATGCGCGGCTTCAGGCGTTCGTCCGCCGCGTCGCCGACATCCGCTTCGATTTCGCCAAGACGCACCTCGACGATGCGGCCGTCGCCATCCTGTCGCGGCTGGCCGAGGCGCAGGATTTCGCGGGCCGGCGCAAGACGCTGTTTTCGGGCGGCATCGTCAACCCCACCGAGGATCGCGCCGCCGAGCATAGCGCCGAACGCGGCGACGGTGCGCCCGATTCGGTGCATCGCGCGCAGGCGCTCCACCAGCGGATGCGGATGCTGGTCGATGCGATCGAGGCCGGGGCGTTCGGTGAAATCCGCCATCTGCTGCACATCGGCATCGGCGGTTCGGCGCTTGGCCCCGACCTGCTCGTCGACGCGCTCGGGCGGCACGACCGGCGCTATGACGTCACCGTCGTCTCGAACGTCGACGGGGCCGCGCTGAGCGAGGCCTTCGCGAAATTCGACCCCGAATATACGCTCGTCGCGGTCGCATCGAAGACCTTCACGACGACCGAGACGCTGCTCAACGCCGCGTCGGCGCTGCAATGGCTGGAGGAAGGCGGGGTCGAGGACCCCAGCGGACGCTTCGTCGCGCTGACCGCCAATCCCGACAAGGCGATGGAATGGGGGATCGACGAAACGCGCATCCTGCCGTTCAGCGAGACGATCGGCGGGCGCTATTCGCTGTGGTCGTCGATCGGCTTTCCGGCGGCGCTCGCGCTCGGCTGGGACGCCTTCGCCGAACTGCTCGAAGGCGCGGCGGAGATGGACCGGCATTTCCGGCTGGCCGAGGGCGCCGACAACATCTGCCTGCTCGCCGCCTTTGCCGACCAGCTCTATGCCAACCGCCTCGGCTGCCAGACGCGCGCGGTCTTCGCCTATGACGAGCGGCTGCGGCTGCTTCCCGCCTATCTGCAGCAGCTCGAAATGGAATCGAACGGCAAGGGCGTCACGCTGGACGGCGAGCCGCTGGGCCGCGCGAGCGCCGCGATCACCTGGGGCGGCGTCGGCACCGATGCCCAGCATGCGGTGTTCCAGCTGCTTCATCAGGGCACGCATCTGGTTCCGGTCGAATTCGTCGTCGCGCGCGAGGCCGACGATCTGCTCGACACCGCGCACCACGAAACGCTCGTCGCCAACTGCATCGCGCAGGGAGCGGCGCTGATGGCCGGGCGTGCGAGCGAGGACGGCGCGCGCGCCTATCCGGGCAACAGGCCCTCGGCGACGATCCTGCTCGAACAGGTCACGCCGCATCAGTTGGGCGCGCTCATCGCCTTCTACGAGCATCGCGTCTTCGCCAACGCGGTGCTGCTCGGCATCAACCCGTTCGACCAGTTCGGGGTCGAGCTGGGCAAGGAAATGGCGAAGGGTCTGGCCGACGGGACGGTCGATTTCGACCCGGCGACGCAGGCGCTGATGCAGGCGGCGCTGGGGGAATAACCTATGCCCTATATGGATTCCGCAATTATCCCCTTCCGACAGGTGAGCGTTCCCCGGCGAAAGCCGGGGTCCAGATGGCACAGCGCTGCCTCGCATGGACCCCGGCTTTCGCCGGGGATCACCAGCGTCCCTGTCTCAGGGGTATAAACGCCTATGGATTCGGGGTTCGGCGCGCTGCCTCATTCGTTCGTCATGCTGAACTCGTTTCAGCATCCATGGCCGGACCTTCCCTTTTGTGCCGCCTTTCAGGTGAAGGCAGACCATGGACCCTGAAACAAGTTCATGGTGACGAAAGGGAGAACCGCGCCGAAACCCGAATCCCCACAGACCGTAGAGTGTCATTGCGAGGAGCCGAAGGCGACGAAGCAATCTCCAGCTATCGACCTCGCAGGCCGACAGCTGGAGATTGCTTCCCCCGGCTTTCGCCGGGGTCGCAATGACGTGCTGTTATGCTGACCGCAAAATTCGATTGGCAAGCCGGCGCCGCCCACCCACATAGGCGCCAGCCAATCATTCCAGTGCGGGGGGCTCTTCCATGTCCAAGTTCGACTATGATCTTTTCGTCATCGGCGCCGGGTCGGGCGGGGTGCGCGCCAGCCGCGTCGCGGCGTCGCACGGCGCGCGCGTCGCGGTGGCGGAGGAGCATCGGGTCGGCGGCACCTGCGTCATCCGCGGCTGCGTGCCCAAGAAGCTGCTCGTCTATGGCGCCCATTTCGCCGAGGACCTGAAGGACGCGCGCCACTTCGGCTGGGACGTCCCCGATTGCCGTTTCGACTGGGCGCGGCTGCGCGACAATGTGCTGTCCGAGGTCACGCGGCTCGAAGGGCTTTACGGTCAGACGCTCGACAATCACCAGGTCGAGGTCTTCAAGACGCGCGCGACGGTCACCGGGCCGCAGACCGTGCGCCTGGCCGACGGGCGCGAACTGACTGCGGAGCGCATCCTGATCGCCACCGGCGGCTGGCCGTTCGTTCCCGACTTTCCGGGCAGCGAGCATGCGATCACCTCGAACGAGGTCTTTCATCTCGAAACGCTGCCGCAGCGCGTGGTGATCGCGGGCGGCGGCTATATCGCCAACGAGTTCGCCGGCATCTTCAACGAATTCGGCAGCAAGGTGACGATCGTCAATCGCGGCGACGCGATCCTGCGCGGCTATGACGAGCAGATTCGCGACCGGCTGTTGCAGATCTCGATGACCAAGGGCATCGAGTTCCGCTTCAACGCCCCCTTCCAGTCGATCGAGAAGCAGGCCGATGGTTCGCTGATGGTCCACCTCGCCAATTGCGACCCGATCCCCGCGGACGCGGTGCTGGTGGCGACCGGACGGGTGCCGAACACCCGCGGGCTGGGGCTGGAGGAGGCGGGCGTCGAGCTCGACGCCGACGGGGCCGTGAAGGTCGACGAGGGCAACCGGTCGTCGGTGCCGAGCATCTACGCCGTCGGCGACGTGACCAACCGCATCCAGCTCACCCCCGTGGCGATCCGCGAGGGGCAGGCGTTCGCGGACTCGGTCTTCGGCGACAAGCCGACGACGGTCGATTATGCCAATGTTCCGAGCGCGGTGTTCAGCCATCCGCCGATCGGCGCCGTCGGCATGACCGAGGCCGAGGCGCGCAATAAACTGGGCTCGATCCGGGTTTATACGAGCGATTTCCGCGCGATGAAGAATGTCCTCGCCGGCCGCAACGAACGCGCGCTCTACAAGATGGTGGTCAACGAGGCGACCGACCAGGTCGTCGGCCTGCACCTGATCGGCCCCGACGCGCCGGAGATATTGCAGGCAGCGGCGGTTGCGGTGAAGGCCGGGCTGACCAAGGCCGATTTCGATGCCACGGTGGCACTGCACCCGAGCATGGCGGAAGAGCTGGTGCTGCTGAAGTAATCGCTCCCCCTCCCGCTTGCGGGAGGGGGAGCGAGAGTTGCGAGCTTGCTCGCTACTCGCAGCGGGGTGGGCAGAGGCACCGTCGCAGACCCACCCCCAGCCCCCTCCCGCTTGCGTGAGGGGAATTGGTCACCCGATCCGATAGGGCACCACGTCCCTTCGATCCGGATCGACCAATATCGGCCGGTCGCTGGGCGGGAAGGCGCGCTGGTCGCAGTCGTCGCGCGGACAGATGCGGCACGACGGGCCGATACGCGCCGCCGCCTGCGGCGCGTCGACGTCGACCCCGTCGGCATAGACGAAATCGGCGGCGTATCGCGCCTCGCACCCCAGCGCGACGGCATAGCGGCGCGGGGCGCGGGCATAGCTGCCCGACGGTTTCACCAGCCCCTTGGCCATCGAGACATAGCGCAGGCCGTCGGGCGTCTCGGCGAGCTGGAACAGGATGCGGTCGGGGATCGCCGCCGCCTCGTGGACGATCCACAGCGGGCAGGCCCCGCCGAAGCGCGCGAATTGCAGCCGCGTCGCGCTGTGCCGCTTGGTGATGTTGCCCGCCATGTCGACGCGGCAGAAGAACATCGGGATGCCGCGCGCGCCGGGGCGCTGGAGCGTCGAGAGGCGGTGGCACGCCTGTTCGAAGCTGACCCCATATTCGAGCCGCAGCCGGTCGATATCATGCCGCACCGCGCGGGCGCTGGCGCGAAAGGGCGTATAGGGCATCAGCACCGCGCCCGCCGCATAGTTGGCGAGTCCGACGTGGAGCAACTGGCGCGCCGCGGCGGTGCGCAGCGGCGACGCCTCGACCACCGCCGCGATCTCGTCCGCGAGCGCCAGCGCCGCAAGCTGGTGCGCGAGCTGGAAGCGGCGGCTCTCGGGTGGCTGCGACGGGTCGATGACGAGGTGGCGCATCGTCGCGTCGAAATCGCGCAGGCTCTCCGACTGCCGGTATACGATCGAAATGCCGAGCCCGCCCTGCAACCGCCGCTCGATCGCCTCGACGGCGGGGGAGGGGCTGGGGGAGGGGGCGGAGGACGCGCCGCGCAGCCCCTTCGCCAGTTCCTCGGCGGCGCGGTCGAGCCGGTCGACGTAATTGCCCGCGTCGTGAAACCAGTCGCGCACCTCCTCCCATGGCAGGCGGCTGCCTTCCGCGGTGCCGCCGGTCAGCGCCTCGTCGATGATCTGGAGCCGCTGTCCGGCGCGGCGATAGGCGGCGTGCAGCGCGACGAACTGGTCGGCGAGCTGCGGCTGCTGAAGCGCCGCGCGTTCGAGCTGTTCGGGCGCGATCGGTGCGGCGGCGAACAGCGGATCGGCCGCCGCCTCGCGCAGCGCGCCCGCACGCCGGTCGCCCGCGTCGGCGGCGACCTCCTCCCATTCGAGCGGAAAGAGCTTTTGCAGCCGGTCGAGCAGCGCGGGGGTCAGCGGCCGGTCGTCATGCTCGATCTGGCTGAGATAGGAGGTCGAGATGCCGAGCCTCGCAGCGAACCCGGCCTGCCGCAGGCCGCGCTCGGCGCGAAGCTGGCGCAGGCGGCTGCCGGCGAAGATGCGTTGGCGGGTCACAAGCGCCCTCTCTTATTCCGCTCGTGCTGAGCTTGTCGAAGCACCGTCCTTGTCTTCGAGTAAGGAAGAACGGCCCTTCGACAAGCTCAGGGCGAAACGGATAGAAGGGTTCTTACTTTGCAAATTCATAGTTTGCAATTTTGCAATTTCACATTTGCATGATTGCCAATGCGAGGGCAGACGGCAATTTCAAGATCAACCGGAGAGCCGCATGTCCGCCAATATCGCCGAAATGGAACGCCGCCGCGCCGCCGCCGCGCTGGGGGGCGGGCAGAAGCGCATCGACGCGCAGCACGCCAAGGGCAAGCTGACCGCGCGCGAGCGGCTGCTCGTATTGCTCGACGAAGGTTCGTTCGAGGAATTCGACACCTATGTCGAGCATGACTGCGTCGATTTCGGCATGCAGGACCAGAAGATTCCCGGCGATGGCGTCGTCACCGGCGCGGGGACGATCAACGGCCGCCTCGTCTATGTCTTCAGCCAGGATTTCACCGTCTTCGGCGGCTCGCTGTCGAAGCGCCATGCCGAGAAGATCTGCAAGGTGATGGACAAGGCGATGCTCGTCGGTGCTCCGGTCATCGGCCTCAACGACAGCGGCGGCGCGCGCATCCAGGAAGGCGTCGCTTCGCTCGGCGGCTATGCCGACGTGTTCCAGCGCAACGTGCTGGCGTCGGGCGTCGTGCCGCAGATTTCGCTCATCATGGGGCCGTGCGCGGGCGGCGCGGTCTATTCGCCCGCGATGACCGACTTCATCTTCATGGTGAAGGATTCGAGCTACATGTTCGTCACCGGCCCCGACGTGGTCAAGACGGTGACCAACGAGGTGGTGACGCAGGAGGAACTGGGCGGCGCGATCACCCACACGACGAAAAGCTCGGTCGCCGACCTGGCGTTCGAGAACGACATCGAGGCGCTGCTCGCGGCGCGCGACTTCTTCGACTACCTGCCTGAGAACAACCGTGCCGGCGTGCCCGTGCGCCCGACGAGCGATCCCTACGACCGTTCCGAGGACAGCCTCGACACGCTGATCCCGCCCAATGCGAACCAGCCCTATGACATGCACGAGCTGATCCGCAAGACGGTCGACGAAGGCGATTTCTTCGAGGTGCAGCCGGCGCACGCCGCGAACATCATCTGCGGCTTCGGGCGTATCGAGGGGCGCACGATCGGCATCGTCGCCAACCAGCCGCTGGTGCTCGCCGGAGTGCTCGACATCAATTCGTCGAAGAAGGCGGCGCGCTTCGTGCGTTTCTGCGACGCGTTCGAGATTCCGATCGTCACCTTCGTCGACGTTCCCGGCTTCCTGCCCGGCACCGCGCAGGAATATAACGGCATCATCAAGCATGGCGCGAAGCTGCTCTTCGCCTATGCCGAGGCGACGGTGCCTAAGATCACGGTCATCACGCGCAAGGCCTATGGCGGCGCCTACGACGTCATGGCGTCGAAGCATCTGCGCGGCGACCTGAACTATGCGTGGCCGACCGCCGAGATCGCGGTGATGGGCGCGAAGGGCGCGGTCGAGATCATCTTCCGCAGCGACATCGGCGACGCGCAGAAGATCGCAGAGCGCACCAAGGAATATGAGGATCGCTTCGCCAATCCCTTCGTGGCGGCGTCGCGCGGCTATATCGACGAGGTCATCCATCCCCGCAACACGCGGAAAAGGATCGCGCTGGGGTTAAGGAAGCTGCGAAATAAGCAGTTGGAGAACCCCTGGAAGAAGCATGACAATATTCCGCTGTAGTTTGGCGTCACACCGGACCTGATCCGGGGTCCCGCTATCCTTGTTCCGCGAGGTCTAAGCGGGATGCCGGATCGGGTCCGGCATGACGAAACTGGAGAGACTTTCGATATGAAACTGGGCCGCCTCAACCACATCGGCGTCGCGACGCCTTCCATTGCCGACAGTATCGTCTTCTACCGCGACGTGATGGGCGCGACGACGATCTGCGAACCGTTCGACATGCCCGATCAGGGGGTGAAGGTCTGCTTCGTCGATACGCCCGGCGAGGGCGGGACGAACGGCACGCAGATCGAGCTGATCGAGCCGCTGCCAGGCAATGCGTCGATCGCGGGCTTCCTCGAACGAAACCCGCAGGGCGGGCAGCATCATATGTGCTATGAGGTCCCCGACATCCACGCCGCGAAAGCGGAGTTCGAGGCGATGGGCAAGCGCGTGCTCGGCGAACCGCGCATCGGGGCGCACGGGACCCCGATCTTCTTCGTGCATCCGCGCGACATGGGCGGGGTGCTGACCGAGATCATGGAGACGCCGAAAGGGGCGCACTGACTTTTCTGCCCTCTCCCCTTCAGGGGAGAGGCGCGAGACTTGGGTCTGCGCAGCAGGCCCTAGTCGCAGCGGAGAGGGGGAGGCCCCTCTCCAACTCCGGCTAGCCAGCAAGCTGGCAAGCCTGCGTATCCTCTCCCCTGAAGGGGAGAGGGCAGGGGACTGAAGATTATGACCGACAAACCGACCCTCGACCAATGGGCCGCCGCCGCCGGGAAGGAGGTGAAGGGCAAGGACCTGACCTGGCACACGCCCGAGGGGATCGACGTCAAGCCGCTCTACACGGCCGAGGACGTGAAGACCAACCCCGGCCTGCCCGGCTTCGCGCCCTTCACGCGCGGCGTGCGCGCGTCGATGTACACCGGGCGGCCGTGGACGATCCGGCAATATGCGGGCTTTTCGACCGCCGAGGAATCGAACGCCTTCTATCGCCGCAACCTCGCGGCGGGGCAGAAGGGGCTGTCGGTCGCTTTCGACCTCGCGACGCATCGCGGCTATGACAGCGACCATCCGCGCGTCGTCGGCGACGTCGGCAAGGCGGGGGTCGCGATCGACAGCGTCGAGGATATGAAGATCCTGTTCGACGGCATCCCGCTCGACCAGATGTCGGTCAGCATGACGATGAACGGCGCGGTGATCCCGATCCTCGCCTTCTTCATCGTCGCGGGCGAGGAGCAGGGGGTGGCGCGGTCGCTGCTCGACGGGACCATCCAGAACGACATCCTCAAGGAGTTCATGGTCCGCAACACCTATATCTATCCGCCCGAACCCTCGATGCGGATCATCAGCGATATCTTCGGCTACACCAGCCGCGAGATGCCGAAGTTCAACAGCATCTCGATCTCCGGCTATCATATGCAGGAGGCGGGGGCGACGCAGGTGCAGGAACTCGCCTTCACCATCGCCGACGGCATCGAATATGTGAAATATGGCGTCGCATCCGGCCTCGACATCGACAAGTTCGCGGGGCGGCTGTCCTTCTTCTTCGCGATTGGCATGAACTTCTTCATGGAGGCGGCGAAGCTGCGCGCGGCGCGCGTCCTGTGGCATCGCGCGATGACAAAGCTCGGCGCGCAATCCGAGCGTTCGAAGATGCTGCGCACCCATTGCCAGACGTCGGGCGTGTCGCTGACCGAGCAGGACCCCTACAACAACGTCATCCGCACGACGATCGAGGCGATGGCGGCGATGCTCGGCGGCACCCAGTCGCTCCACACCAACGCGCTCGACGAGGCGATCGCGCTGCCCACCGATTTCTCGGCGCGCATCGCCCGCAACACGCAGATCATCATCCAGGAAGAAACCGGCATGTGCAATGTCGTCGATCCCCTGGGCGGCAGCTATTATGTCGAGGCGCTGACGCAGGAACTGGTCGACAAGGCGCAGGCGATCATCGACCGCGTCGAGGCCGAGGGCGGCATGGCGAAGGCGGTCGCGGCGGGCTGGCCCAAGGCGATGATCGAGGAAGCCGCCGCGGCGCGGCAGGCGCGCGTCGACCGCGGCGACGACGTGATCGTCGGCGTCAACAAATATCGCCTGAAGGACGAGGACCTGCTCGAAACGCTCGAGGTCGACAACACCAAGGTGCGCGAAGCGCAGGTCGCGCGCATCAACGAGGTGAAGGCGAGCCGCGATGAGGCGGCGTGCCAAGCGGCGCTGGGCGCGCTGCGCAAGGCCGCCGCCGCGCCGCAGTCGATCGAGACCAACCTGCTCGCCCACGCGGTCGATGCGGCGCGCGCCCGCGCGACGCTCGGCGAGATTTCGGCGGCGATGGAGGAAGCCTTCGACCGCTATGCGACCGTGCCGACCCCGGTGAAGGGCGTCTATGCCGCGCCCTACAAGGACGACGGCCGCTGGCAGCAGGTCGTCGACGGGGTCAAGGCGGTCGAGCGCCGGCTGGGCCGCGCGCCCAAGCTGCTGATCGCCAAGATGGGGCAGGACGGGCACGACCGCGGCGCCAACGTCATCGCCTCTGCCTTCGGCGACATGGGTTTCGACGTCGTCTCCGGCCCCCTGTTCCAGACGCCGGAGGAAACGGTGGTGCTCGCGCTCGAAAGCGGGGTCGATGCGGTCGGTGCGTCGAGCCTTGCCGCCGGGCACAAGACGCTGATCCCCGAACTGATCCGGGGCCTCAAGGAAGCCGGGCGCAGCGACATCAAGGTGATCGCGGGGGGCGTCATCCCGCCGCAGGATTATGATTATCTGCGCGACGCCGGGGTGCAGGGTATCTATGGACCCGGTTCCAACGTGGTCGAATGCGCCGCCGACGTGCTGCGCCTGCTCGGCCACAATATGCCGCCACTGGAGGATGCCGCATGACTGAGATGAAGCCCGAAACGCTGACCGTCCACGCCGGGACCCAGCCCGATCCGACGACCAAGGCGCGGATCACCCCGATCTATCAGACCTCCTCCTATGTCTTCGACAGCGTCGAACATGCCTCGCGCCTGTTCAACCTCGAAGAGTTCGGGAACATCTACACGCGGATCATGAATCCGACCAACGGCGCGCTGGAGGGCAAGATCGCCGCGCTCGAAGGCGGCGCGGGCGCGCTGGCGGTGGCGTCGGGCCACGCGGCGCAGTTCCTGACCTTTCACACGCTGATGGAGCCGGGCTGCGAGATCGTCGCGGCGCGCAAGCTTTATGGCGGCTCGCAGAACCAGCTTGGGCAGAGCTTCCGGAAGATGGCGTGGACGACGCATTTCGTCGACGCTGACGACGCCGGCAACGTCGCCGCCGCGATCAACGAGAACACCCGCGCGGTGTTCATCGAAAGCCTCGCCAATCCGGGCGGGGTCGTGCAGGACATCGAGGCGATCGCCAAGGTCGCGCACGATGCCGGGGTGCCGCTGATCGTCGACAACACGATGGCGACGCCGATGCTGTGCCGTCCGATCGAGCATGGCGCGGACATCGTCGTCCATTCGACGACCAAGTTCCTCAACGGCCATGGCAATGCGATCGGCGGGGTGATCGTCGACGCGGGATCGTTCGACTGGACGAAGGGCGGCAAATATCCGACGCTGACCGAGCCCAACGCGTCCTATCACGGCATCAAGTTCGCCGAAGCGTTCGGCAACCTCGCCTTCATCCTCGCCGCGCGGACGCTCGGCCTGCGCGACCTCGGCCCGGCGCTCGCACCGATGAACGCGTTCCTCGCGCTCACCGGCATGGAGACGCTGGCGCTGCGGATGGAGCGCCATTGCAGCAACGCGCTCGCGCTCGCCAAATGGCTGCGTGCGCATCCGAAGGTCGATTGGGTGTCCTACGCCGGGCTGGAGGACGACCCCTATCACGCGCTCGCGAAACGCTATCTCGGCGGCAAGGGCGGCGCGGTGTTCACCTTCGGGCTCAAGGGCGGCTACGACGCGGGCGTCAAGCTGGTGTCGTCGGTCAAGATGTTCAGTCACCTCGCCAATCTCGGCGACACACGCTCGCTCATCATCCATCCCGCCTCGACCACGCACAGCCAGCTTTCCGAAGCCGAACTCGTCGAGACGGGCGCGGGTCCCGACGTGGTGCGCGTGTCGGTCGGTATCGAGCATATCGACGACATTATCGCCGATCTGGCGCAGGCGCTGGAGGCGATCGCGTGACCGAGACCCGCAACGACTGGACACGCGCGGAAATCGCCGAGCTGTTCGACCTGCCGTTCGACGAGCTGATGTGGGAGGCACAGGGCATCCACCGGCGCCACCATGCGCGCGGCGAGGTGCAGCTTTGCACCTTGCTCAGCATCAAGACCGGCGGCTGCGCCGAGGATTGCGGCTATTGCTCGCAGTCGGCGCATGCCGAAACGGGGCTGAAGGCGACCAAGCTGATGGACGTGCGCGCCGTGCTGCAAGCTGCGGCCGAGGCGAAGGATGCGGGCTCGCAGCGTTTCTGCATGGGCGCCGCGTGGCGCAACCCCAAGGACCGCGACATGCCCGCGATCGTCGAGATGATCGAGGGCGTGCGCCAGATGGGCATGGAAACCTGCATGACGCTGGGAATGCTCACCCGCGAGCAGGCGCAGACGCTCGCCGTCGCGGGGCTCGATTATTACAACCACAACATCGACACGAGCCCGGAGAATTACGGCAACATCATCTCGACCCGCACCTTTCAGGACCGGCTCGACACGCTGGAGGAAGTGCGCGCGGCGGGCATCAACGTCTGTTCGGGCGGCATCGTCGGCCTGGGCGAGACGCGCGAGGATCGCGTCGGCTTCATCCACGCGCTCGCGACGCTGCCGCGCCATCCCGAAAGCGTGCCGGTCAACGCGCTGGTGCCGGTGAAGGGCACGGTGCTCGGCGATATGCTCGCCGACACGCCGCTCGCGCAGATCGACGACATCGAATTCGTCCGCACCGTCGCCGTCGCGCGCATCACGATGCCGAAGTCGATGGTCCGCCTGTCGGCGGGGCGCGAGAGCATGTCGGAAGCGACGCAGGCGCTCTGCTTCATGGCGGGCGCGAACAGCATCTTCACCGGCGACAAACTGCTGACCACGGCGAACGCGGGCGACAGCAAGGATGCAGCGTTGTTCGCGAAGCTGGGGCTCAAGCCGATGGAGGCTGAGGAGCCGATGCGGATGGAGGCAGCGGAATAGCGTTCCCCTCCCGCTCGCGGGAGGGGCTAGGGGAGGGCTTGTTCCCTTCGAATGAGTTTCGAATTTCGCAAGCGGGACAGGCCCACCCCCGGCCCCTCCCGCAAGCGGGAGGGGAGTCTAAGCGTGTTCAAGAAAATCCTGATCGCCAACCGCGGCGAAATCGCCTGCCGCGCTTACGCCGCCAGTACCTCGCGCTTCACCGTCTCGCCGATTTTCGCTTCGGCGATATACAAGTCGTAGCCTGACTGCATGTCCAGCCACAATCTAGCAGGCGTTCCAAGGCTCGCTTCCAACCGCAACGCGGTGTCCGGGCTGATACCGCGTCGTCCCGCGACAATGTCCTGGATGCGTTGCGGTGGAACGCGGAGTTTCAGGGCGAAGGCGTTGGCGGAAAGGCCGCGCGCTTCAAGTTCTTCCTTAAGGATCGCGCCGGGGTGGATTTGTTCGAATGCGAACTGCGACACAAAAGCCTCCTCAATGATAATCCACGATTTCAACATCTTCGGCGTTGCCGTCGCGAAAGCGAAAGACCAAACGCCACGGACCATTGATCGTCATGGCCCACTGGCCTTGCCGGTTGCCGGACAGGGCGTGCAACCCGATCGACTTCAACGGCGGAATATCGTCGATCGATCGCGCGGCCCGCAGAATTTTCAACCGTGCGAGCGCCTTGGCGACATCCATGCCGCTGAACTTCGATCTGCCGTCCATGGCAAACCTTTCGGTGGCGCGGTTGGCGAAGCTGACGATCACCCGAGAAGTATTTCACATAAGCCATGCCACGTCAAGCATGGCATGAATTTAGGATAGGTTTCGATGTTCAAGAAAATCCTGATCGCCAACCGCGGCGAAATCGCCTGCCGCGTCATCAAGACCGCGCGCCGCATGGGCATCGCGACCGTTGCCGTCTATTCGGACGCCGACGCGCGCGCGCCGTTCGTGCGGATGGCCGACGAGGCGGTGCACATCGGCCCGTCGCCTGCATCCGAATCCTATCTGATCGCCGACAGGATCATCGAAGCCTGCAAGGCGACCGGGGCCGAGGCGGTGCATCCGGGCTATGGCTTCCTGTCCGAACGCACCAGCTTCGCCGAGGCGCTGGCGAAGGAGAATATCGCCTTCATCGGCCCGCCGGTGAACGCGATCGCGGCGATGGGCGACAAGATCGAGTCGAAGAAGCTCGCGAAGGAAGCGGGCGTCAACGTCGTCCCCGGCTTCGTCGGCGAAATCCGCGACACTGAGCATGCGGTCGAGATTTCGAACGAGATCGGCTATCCGGTGATGATGAAGGCATCGGCGGGCGGTGGCGGCAAGGGGATGCGCCTCGCCTATGACGAGAAGGACGTCCGCGAGGGGTTCGAGAGCGTCAAGCGCGAGGGGCTCAACAGCTTCGGCGACGACCGCGTCTTCATCGAGAAATTCATCCTCAACCCGCGCCACATCGAAATCCAGATCCTCGGCGACCAGCACGGCAACATCCTCTATCTGAACGAGCGCGAATGCTCGATCCAACGCCGCCACCAGAAGGTGGTCGAGGAGGCGCCGTCGCCCTTCGTCACGCTGAAGATGCGCAAGGCGATGGGCGAGCAGTGCGTCGCGCTGTCGAAAGCGGTCGGCTATTACAGCGCGGGCACGGTCGAACTGATCGTCTCGGGCGCCGACCCGACGGGCGAGAGCTTCTATTTCCTCGAAATGAACACGCGGCTTCAGGTCGAGCATCCGGTGACCGAGGCGATCACCGGCGTCGACCTGGTCGAACAGATGATCCGCGTCGCGGCGGGCGAGAAGCTCGAACTGACGCAGGACGATGTGAAGATCGACGGCTGGGCGATCGAGAACCGCGTCTATGCCGAGGACCCGTATCGCGGTTTCCTGCCCTCGACCGGGCGGCTGACGCGCTACAGGCCGCCGGTGCCGGGCTGGACCGACGACGGCGCGGAGAATGGCCGCCGCGGCGTCGACGGCGTGCGCGTCGACGACGGCGTCTATGACGGCGGCGAGGTGTCGATCTTCTACGACCCGATGATCGCCAAGCTGATCACCTGGGGCAAAACGCGCGACGAGGCCGCCGATCTGCAGGTCGCGGCGCTCGACCGCTTCGAGCTCGAAGGGCTCGGCCACAATATCGATTTCGTCTCGGCGATCATGCAGCATCCGCGCTTCCGCTCGGGCGAACTGACGACGGGCTTCATCGCCGAGGAATATCCGGAAGGCTTCCACGGCGCGCCCGCCGACGAAGCGGTGACGCGCGCGCTGGCGGCGATCGCGGGCTTCATGGCGAGCGCCGAGGCCGATCGCGCGCGGCGCGTCGACGGTCAGCTCGGCGACCGGCTCGACCCGCCCGCCAAGTGGCAGGTGACGATCGGCGACGCGAGTCACAAGGTGAAGCTCGGCCGCAAGCATATCAAGGTCGATGGCGAAAAGGTCGACATCGCGCTCGAATATACGCCGGGCGACCGGCTGGTCGTCGCGGAGATCGACGGCAGCGAGCTCGCGGTGAAGGTGGCGAAGACGCGCACCGGCTGGCGCATGACGACGCGCGGGGCGATCCACGATGTGCGGGTGCTGCCGTGGCATGTCGCACCGCTGTCGGCGCACATGATCGAGAAGGTGCCGCCCGACCTGTCGAAATTCCTCATCTGCCCGATGCCGGGCCTGCTCGTCGCGCTGCACGTCGGCGCCGGCGACAAGGTCGAGGCGGGCCAGCCGCTCGCGACGGTCGAGGCGATGAAGATGGAGAATATCCTGCGCGCCGAAAAGACCGGCGTGGTGAAGAGCGTCAACGCCGCGCAGGGCGACAGTCTGGCGGTCGATGCGGTGATACTGGAGCTGGAATAGCCTTCCGCTTCTCGTCATTGCGAGGAGCGAAGCGACGAAGCAATCCAGAGCGGCGAAAACCCGCTCTGGATTGCTTCGCTTCGCTCGCAATGACGGAGTTTGCTTGAATGCACGTAAATCACGACAATGAAGCCCCTGCGGCCGACCCCATCGCCTTCGACGATTTCCTCCGCGTCGATATTCGCATCGGCACGATCGTCGAGGCCGAACCCTTTCCCGAAGCCCGCAAACCGGCGTTCAAGCTGAAGATTGACTTCGGCCCCGCCATCGGCGTCAGGAAGAGCAGCGCGCAGATCGTCGCGCGTTATGGCCTTGAGGAACTGCCGGGGCGGCAGGTCGCGGCGGTGGTCAATTTCCCGCCGCGCCAGATCGGCAAATTCATGTCCGAAGTGCTGACATTGGGTTTCGCGGACGAGGAGGGCGAAGTGATCCTCTTCGCGCCTGATCGCACGGTGCCGAACGGCTCGCGGCTGTTCTGATTTGGTATATTGTGTCCGCTAAGGTGTGATTTCCAGACCGTTCCCCAATCCCGTTCGTGTCGAGCGAAGTCGAGACACCTTCGGGACTGCGCACAACCTGAGGGGCATCTCGACTTCGCTCGATGCGAACGGGCTGGGTGAGATCTCATGTCGCCTTCCGGTCGGCGACAGCTTTCCGCCGCTTAATCCTCCACCAGCGCCACCGCCCTGATCCACCCCGCGCTCGCGCGTTCGATCTTCACCGGGAAGCAGGACAGCGTCCAGCCGGTCGGGGGCAGTGCGGAAAGGTTCGTCAGCTTCTCGATCTGGTAATAGGGCCTGATCCGCCCCGTCTTGTGGCCTTCCCAGATGATCGACGGGTCGCGCGTCTCGGCCCAGCGCCTCGCGGTGTGGCTGAACGGCGCGTCCCAGCTCCACGCGTCGGTGCCGACGACCTGCACGCCGCGCTCGGTCAGCCAGAGCGTCGCCTCGGCGCCCATGCCGCAGCCCTGATCGATGAAATCGGCGGTGCCGTAGATCGCGCCCGACTGGACGAGCACGATGTCGAGCGGCTGCAAGGCGTGGCCGATGCGCGCGAGTTCGGCCTCGACCTCGGCGGCGCCGACGACATGGCCCGCGGGCCGGTCCGAGAAATCGAGCTTCACGCCGGGGCGGAAGAACAGGTCGAGCGGCGCCTCGTCGATGCTCGGCGCCGCGCGCGCGCCGCTGTCGGTCGTCGAGTGGAAATGCCACGGCGCGTCCATGTGCGTGCCGTTGTGCGTCGACAGCGTCAGGCTCTCGACCGCCCAGCCTTCGCCGTCGGGCAGGTCCTCGCGCGTCAGGCCGGGAAAGAACAGCGCGATCTGCTCCCACGTCGTCTCGTGGGTCATATAGCTGATCTGCGGACGCATCACCGGCGGGTCGGACACGACGTCGTTGGTGATCGGGATCGAAAGGTCGATGAAGCGTGTCATCGCGCCAGTCTGCCATCAACGGGCGCTGGCGCCAAGAAGGCTTGCGCGGCGGCGCGGGGGAATTAGACAGGGAGCATCCGTTCGCCGCGAAACGGGCGGGCAGGGGGGAGGCCTTCAGGGGAGGGGCGTCGTATCCTGCACGGGCCAGGGAGAGGATATGACCGATCAAGCCGCCGGCGCCGACCACGGCGCGGCCTATCAGCCGACCGCGAAGGATATTCGCATGGTCATCGCCGCCTCGTCGGCCGGGACCGTCTTCGAATGGTATGATTTCTTCATCTACGGCACGCTGGCGGCGATCATCGGCAAGGCTTTCTTTCCCAGCGATAACGCGACGCTGGAGGTGCTGCTCGTCTGGGCCGGCTTCGCGGTCGGCTTCGGCTTTCGGCCGCTCGGCGCGGTATTGTTCGGCTTTCTCGGCGACCGGCTCGGGCGCAAATACACCTTCCTGATCACCGTCACGCTGATGGGCGTCGCGACCGCCGGGGTCGGCATGATCCCCTCGGCCGCGACGATCGGCATCGCGGCGCCGGTGATCGTCATCCTGCTGCGCGTCCTCCAGGGGCTCGCGCTCGGCGGCGAATATGGCGGCGCCGCCATCTATGTCGCCGAACATTCGCCGCCCGAACGGCGCGGCTTCTATACCAGCTTCATCCAGGCGAGCGTCGTCGGCGGCTTCGTCCTCAGCCTGATCGTCGTGCTGGGATGCAAGGCGGCGATGTCCGACGCGGTCTGGGACGCCTGGGGCTGGCGCGTGCCCTTCCTGCTGTCGCTGCTGCTGCTCGCCATCTCGTTGTGGATGCGCCTGAAGCTGTCGGAAAGCCCGGTATTCCGCGCGATGAAGGCAGAGGGCGAACTGGCGCGCAATCCGCTCAAGGAAAGCTTCACCTATCCGGGCAACAAGCTGCGCATCTTCGTCGCGCTGTTCGGCATCGCGGCGGGGCTGACGGTCATCTGGTACACCGCGATGTTCTCCGGCCTGTCGCTGCTCAAGGGGCCGATGAAGGTCGAGGAGACCGCGGCGGAGATCATTGTCGGCATCGCCGCGGCGCTCGGCATGGGCTTTTTCCTGATCGCCGGCCATCTGTCGGACCGCATCGGCCGCAAGAAGCCGATCGTCTGGGGCTATGCCGCGACGCTCGTGCTGCTCTTCCCGCTCTTCTGGCTGATGGGCGGCGCGGCCAATCCCGCGCTGCACCGGGCCGCCGAGCGCGCGCCGGTGGTGGTGACGGGGTCGCAGTGCAGCTTCGACCCGATGGCGAAGCAGCAGGCGACGGCGTGCGCGCGGACGCTGGGCGAACTCACCCGCCTCGGCGTTCCCTACAAGGTCGTCGCGAGCGGCAACGGCTTCGACAGCGTCGACATCCACATCGGCGGCAAGCAGGTCGCGAGCGACGACCCGGCGCTGCTCAAGCCCGCGCTCGAGGCGATGGGCTACGGCTTCGAACCGCAGGTGCCCGGCGCGGGCGGCATCGCGGTGATCCTGCTCGCGCTGCTCGGCCTCAGCGCGCTCTCGGGCTTCACCTATGGCCCCGTCGCCGCGCTGCTGGCCGAGATGTTCCCACCGCACGTCCGCTATTCGTCGCTGTCGATTCCCTATCATATCGGAACCGGCTATTTCGGCGGTTTCCTGCCGCTGATCGCGAGCTATATCATCGCCTGGACCGGCGATGCCTATGCCGGGCTCTGGTATACGTGGGGGGTCGTGTTCGTCGCCTTCATCGTCTCTGCCGTCTGGCTGAAGGAACCCGACAAGGCGCAATGGGACAAGCCCGGCTGATACCCGCCCGTGCGCATGTTGCGATGCATCATAATTTGGTGCTAATGCCCGTCCTTACCCCTTTGACCCCTCAGGAGCGCGAGGCATCATGGCGAAGTCCAAGACGGCGGCGGACGGCGATGTCGTCACGATCAAGAAATATGCGAACCGCCGCCTCTACGATACCGAGCGGAGCTGCTACATCACGCTCGACGACCTCGGCGCCATGGTGCGCGACGGCCGCGATTTCCGCGTCGTCGATGCCAAGAGCGGGGACGACATCACGCACAATGTGCTGACGCAGATCATCATGGACACCGAAACGCGCGGCGAGACGCTGTTGCCGGTGAATTTCCTGCGCCACCTGATCGGCCTCTACGGCGACAAGATGCAGGGCATCGTCCCGCAATATCTGGAAGCCTCGATGGCGGCCTTCCGCAAGAACCAGCAGGACGTGCGCTCGGCTTTCGAGGGGGCGCTGGGGTCGAACCCGCTCGCCGAACTGACGCGCCGCAATCTCGAAATGTTCCAGCAGGCGGCGGGTGCCTTCATTCCCGGCGCCGGCAAGGCGAGGGATGCGGAGATCGCGGCGCTGAAGGCCGAGATCGCCGAGCTCAAGGCCGAACTCGCCAGAAAGAAATAATCCGGGGCCTCTTGCCCCGCCAGGGACGAAAACAGGATCGATGATCAAGCATGCGCTCAGCGTAACCCGCCAGGCCGACTTCGCGGGCTGGTATCAGGATGTGATTGCGGAGGCCGACCTCGCCGAGGAATCGGGCGTGCGCGGCTGCATGGTCATCAAGCCGTGGGGCTATGGCATCTGGGAACGCATCCAGAAAGTGATGGACGCGGCGATCAAGGATGCCGGGGTCCAGAACTGCTATTTCCCGCTGTTCATCCCGCTGTCCTTCTTCGAGAAGGAGGCCGATCATGTCGACGGCTTCGCGAAGGAAATGGCGGTCGTCACGCATCATCGCCTGATCGCGGACGGCAAGGGCAAGCTCGTTCCCGACCCCGAGGCGAAGCTGGAGGAGCCGCTGATCGTCCGCCCGACGTCGGAGACGGTGATAGGCTCGGCGATGAGCCGCTGGGTGCAAAGCTGGCGCGACCTGCCGCTGATGGTCAACCAGTGGGCCAATGTCGTGCGCTGGGAAATGCGCACCCGCATGTTCCTGCGCACCAGCGAATTCCTGTGGCAGGAAGGCCATACCGCGCACGCGACCCGCGAGGACGCGATGGCGGAGACGCTGCGCGCGCTCGAAATGTATCGCGCCTTTGCCGAGGAGGTGCTGGCGATGCCGGTGATCGCCGGAGAGAAGCCGGAGAACGAGCGCTTCCCCGGCGCCGTCGCGACCTATTCGATCGAGGCGATGATGCAGGACGGCAAGGCGCTCCAGGCCGGCACCTCGCACTATCTCGGCACCGGTTTCGCGGAGGCGGCGAACATCCGCTATCAGGACAAGGACGGCGGCCACAGCCTGTGCCACACGACAAGCTGGGGCACCTCGACGCGCATGATCGGCGGCGTCATCATGACGCACGGCGACGACGACGGGCTGCGCTGCCCGCCGCGCATCGCGCCCTATCAGATCGTCATCGTCCCGATGCTGCGCGACAATGACGAGGACGCCGCGATCCTCGATTATTGCCGCGCGCTCGAAACCGAACTCAGGGCGCTCGACGCCTTCCGCGAGCCGGTGCGCGTGCTGCTCGACGCGAGCGCGAACAAGGCGCAGGCCAAGCGCTGGGGCTGGGTCAAGAAGGGCGCGCCGATCGTGCTGGAGATCGGCCCGCGCGACGTCGCCGGCGGCAATGTCGCGGTGATCCGCCGCGACCGGCTCTATCAGGACAGCGGCAAGCTCAACACGGCCTTCGTCGCGAAGCGCGAGTTCGTCGCCGGCGCCGTGGCGATGCTCGAAGATATTCAGGCGAGCCTTCATGCCGAAGCGAAGGCGCGGCTCGACGCGAATATCCGCCGCGACGTCACCGACCTTGCCGCGCATTTCGGCGGCGACGACAAGTTCACCGGCTGGGTCGAAGTCCAATGGTCGCGACCGACTGGCGCGGTGCTCGACGGCATCGTCGAGCAGTTGAAGGCGCTCAAACTGACGATGCGCAACACGCCGCTGGACGCGACGCCTGCCGACGGTGCGTGCTTCTTCACGGGCGAGCCCGCGGTCGAGCGCGTGCTGATCGGGCGGACCTATTGATTTTGTTCGCGCGGAGACGCGGAGACGCGGGGGCGACCGCTCGGGCCGACAGGCCCCTTTCTCCATCGAACGACGCGCCTTGGCGCAGCGTCGAAACGAGAAAGCCGCTTTGCGGCAGGCGCGACATCTCCGCGTCTCCGCGTCTCCGCGCGAACCATTTGGACGACCCGCGATGAAAAAGCCCAAACCGCAACCCGGACTCCCTTCGCGCGAGCAAATCCTCCGCTTCATCGAGCACAGCGAGGCGGCGGTCGGCAAGCGGGAGATCGCGAAGCATTTCGCGGTGCGCGGCGCTGACAAGATCGCGCTGAAGGCGTTGCTCAAGGACATGACCGACGAAGGGCTCGTCGACATGGCGCCCGGCCGCGCCTTTCACAAGCATGGCGGGCTGCCGCGCGTCACCGTCTTCCGCATCGCGGCGGTCGAGGGCGATGCCGTCTGGGCGGTGCCCGAGCGTTGGGAAGCGAGCGGCCCGCCGCCGCGCGTGCGCGTGATGGAGAAGGGACGGCGCGGCGCGCTCGGCGTCGGCGACCGCATCCTCGCGCGCACCGAGGAGCGCGGCAGCGGCCACGTCGCGCATCCGATGAAAAAGCTCCAGTCGGGCGGCGAGAGCATCATCGGGGTGCTGGTGTCCGACATGGGACCGGGCGGCAAGCCGATGACCTGGCTGCGCCCCGCGGACAAGCGCGCGCGTTTCGATTTCGCGGTCGCCGAGATGGGGGACGCCGCGATCGGCGACCTCGTCCGCGCCGAACTGTCGGGGCGCGGCGCCGCGACGAAGGCGAAGGTGATCGAGCGCATCGGCGATCCGTTCGCGCCGCGCTCGCTGAGCATGATCGCCATCGCCCGGCACGAAATTCCGCATGTGTTCGGCGAGGAGACGCTGGCGGAAGCCGGGCGCGCGGCGAAGCTGCCGCTCACCCCCGACGGGCGCGAGGATCTGCGCGACCTGCCGATCGTCGCGATCGACCCGCGCGACGCGCGCGATTATGACGACGCGGTCTGGGCCGCGCCCGACGGTGACGAAACGAACAAGGGCGGCTGGCGCGCGATCGTCGCGATCGCCGATGTCAGCTATTATGTCCGTCCCGACGGCGCGCTCGACCGCGAAGCGCGGCGGCGCGGCAACAGCGTCTATTTCCCCGATCGCGTCGTGCCGATGCTGCCCGAAGCGCTGTCGGCGGGCGTCTGCTCGCTGAAGGCGGGCGAGGATCGTGCCGCGATGGCGTGCCATCTGACCGTCGACCGGCACGGCAAGGTGACGGCGTGGCGTTTCGCCCGCGCGCTGGTGCGGCTGCGCGCCAACATCGCCTATGAGGATGCGCAGGCGATGATCGATGCCGCCTCTCCGCCCCCAAGTGCGGGAGGGGACGAGGAGGTTGTCTCCGCTCTGAAAAACCTCTGGGGCTGCTGGACCCTGCTCGCGAAGGCGCGCGCCGCGCGGGCGCCGCTCGACCTCGATCTGCCCGAGCGGCAGGTGATCCTCGACGAGCAGGGCGGCATCGCGGAGATTCGCGTGCGCGAGCGGCTCGACGCGCACCGGCTGATCGAGGATTATATGATCGCGGCGAACGTCGCGGCGGCCAGGGCGCTCGAGGCGAAGAAATCGCTGGTCATGTACCGCATCCACGAGCCGCCGAGCCGCGAGAAGCTGGTCAGCCTCAAGGACTATCTCGATACCTTCGACCAGAGCTTCGCGCTGGGGCAGGTGATCACCCCCGCGGTGTTCAACCGGCTGATCGACGGCTTCTCGGGCGACGACCGCCTGCCCGAGATCATGGAGGCGATCCTGCGCAGTCAGACGCAGGCCTATTACGGCCCCGGCAACGCCGGCCATTTCGGCCTCGCGCTCGGCAGCTACGCGCATTTCACCTCGCCGATCCGCCGCTATGCCGACCTGATCGTCCACCGCGCGCTCGTCGATGCCTGGCGGCTCGAGATGCCGGGCAAGCCGAAGGACCTGCCCGCGCGCACCGGACTGGGCGAGGCCGACCGCAAGGGGCTGTCGCGGATCGGCGAGGCGATCAGCGCGCTCGAACGCCGCGCGATGGAGGCCGAGCGCGAGACCGTCGATCGCTATGTCGCGGCATGGCTGGCGACGAAGGTCGGGGAGATCGTGCCGGCGCGGATCACCGGGGTGCAGCCCTTCGGCTTCTTCGCGACGGTCGACGGGCTCGGCGGCGACGGGCTGGTGCCGGTGTCGACGCTGGGCAGCGAGCGCTTCTTCTATGACGAGGCGGCGCGGACGCTCGACAGCGAGCATGGCCGGGTGAGCTATGGCGTCGGCCAGCGGCTCGACCTGCGCCTGATGGAGGCGAACCCGATCAGCGGCGCGCTGCGCTTCGAACTGCCCGACGCCGAGGATCGTCCGCCGGCGAAACGCCCGCCGCGCCGCGACGGCAAGGGCCGGCATCCGGTCGGTCGCCGCGGACGCCCGGCGAATATCCGGCATCAGGGGCGGCGGCGCTGACCTTTCCCGCCAGGCGCGGACGCTTGCCGGGCGCCGTATAAGATCGTTGCGCCGAAAGGTTGCAAAGCATCGCGGCCGCGCGCACGATCCTGCGCGGAAGACATCGACATCAAGGGGGTTCGCATGGTCCGCTCGTTCCTGTTCATGACCTTGTCGGCGGTCGCGCTGGCCGGCGCGTCGCTGACCGGCGCGGCCGAGGCGCCCAGGTCCACACCGTCCGCGAGCGACATTCCGGACAGCTTCACGATCCCGAGCGACCACGCCGATTACGACAAGCGCGTCGAGATGATCCCGATGCGCGACGGCACGCGCCTCTATACCGTCATCGTCGTGCCCAAGGGGGCGAAGGACGCCCCGATCGTCCTCACCCGCACCCCCTATAATGCCAAGGGCCGCGCGAACCGCATGGACAGCGCCAGCATGCTGTCGACGCTGCCGCTCGCCGACGAGATGTTCGTGAAGGACGGCTATATCCGCGTCTATCAGGATGTCCGCGGCAAATACGGGTCGGAGGGCGATTATATCGTCAACCGCCCGCCGGTCGGCCCGCTCAATCCGACCAGGGTCGATCATATCACCGACGCGTGGGACACGATCGACTGGCTGGTGAACCGCAGGAACCTGCCCGAATCGAACGGCCGCGTCGGCATGATCGGGTCGTCCTACGAGGGTTTCACCGTCGTCATGGCGCTGCTGAACCCGCATCCGGCGCTGAAGGTCGCGGCGCCCGAAAGCCCGATGATCGACGGCTGGATGGGCGACGACTGGTTCCATCACGGCGCCTTCCGCCTCGCCAACATCGCGTGGATCGGCGGCCAGACGGGCTACAAGGCGGAGGGCAAGGTGCCGTCCACCGGCGGCTATGACGACTATGACAATTTCCGCCGCGGCTCGGCGAACGATTGGGCGAAGGCGGTCGGATACGACCAGCTGCCCTTCTGGCAGAAGATGCTGAAGCACGTCGCCTATGACGATTTCTGGCAGCAGCAGGCGCTCGACAAGCTCGTCGCCGCAAACCCGTCGAACGTCCCGACGCTGTGGGAGCAGGGATTGTGGGACCAGGAGGACATGTATGGCGCGATCACGACGTGGGAGGCGCTGAAGGCGAAGGGCCGGATGGGGAATAATTTCCTCGTCATGGGCCCGTGGCGCCACAGCCAGGTCAATCGCGAGGGGCGCTCGCTCGGCCCCTTCCAGTGGGACGGCGACACCGCGGCGCAGTTCCGCGAGGACATGGTGCTGCCCTTCTTCAACCATTATCTGAAGGACGGTCCGCCGGTCGCGATGCCCGCCGCCGCGATCTACAACACCGGCGAGAATCGCTGGGACCGTTTCCGCACCTGGCCGCTCGCCTGCGAAAGCGGGTGCCGGGCGCCGCTGACCCCCATCTATGTCGGCCCCGACGGCACGCTCGGCTTCGCGCCGCCGCAACCGGGCAGCACCAGCTATGTCTCCGACCCGGCGAAGCCCGTGCCGCACCTGCCGCGCCCGGTGAACTTCCGCGACGGGCGCTGGGGCGACTGGCTGGTCAGCGACCAGCGCCACGTCGACGGCCGTCCCGACGTGCTGACCTGGCAGACCGACGTGCTGACGGCGCCGGTGCGCGTTTCGGGCGCACCACTGGCGAACATCTTCGCGCAGATCACGGGCTCGGACGTCGATTTCATCGTCAAGCTGATCGACGTCTATCCGGCCGAGGTCGCGGCGAAGCCCGAAATGGGCGGCTATCAGCTCGCGATCAGCCAGGACATCTTCCGCGGCCGCTATCGCGACAGCTTCGCGAAGCCGACCGCCATCCCTTCGGGCGTCACCCAGACGTACAAATTCCGCCTGCCGACCGTGAACCATGTGTTCCAGCCCGGGCATCGCATCATGGTGCAGATCCAGTCGAGCCAGTTCCCGCTCTACGACCGCAACCCGCAGACCTTCGTCCCCAACATCTTCCTCGCGCGGCCCGAGGATTACCGGAAGCAGGAGGTGACGATCCTGCAGGGCGGCGACACCGCGAGCGGCGTACTGCTGCCCGTGGTGCCCGTCGACCAGTCGGCAACCAAGGTGGCTCGATAGGGACGATCGGCTCGCGCGCGAAGCCCGGTCGAAACCATCCCTCGACCGCCGTCCCGGCGAAAACCGGGGGCCACGCGAAGCAGCGCCATGCCATCTACGCCCCGGCTTTTTTACATCGGAAAAACGCTAGAGCATGATGCCATGCGTTGGAATCGTCATTGCGAGGAGCGAAGCGACGCGGCAATCCAGAGTGTGCGCAAACCGCTCTGGATTGCTTCCCCCGGATCAGGTCCGGGGTCGCAATGACGAAGTGGGTCAATCTAAAGCCATCAGAGTCTAGCTCAGCGCGTCGAGCCGCGCGATGTCGATGCCGCCCGGGACCAGCATCACCGGGCAGGGCAGGGTGCCCGCATCGTGCCCGGTGAAATGGGTGACGAGCGGGCCCGGCGCGCCGCTGGCGGCGGTCGCGAGCACCAGCGCCGCGACCTCGTCGCTTTCGCCGATCACCTCGCGCACCACCTCGGCGGGTTTGCCCGATTTGATCAGGATCTGCGGCGAGATATTGGCTTCCTGCGCGATCGCGGCGGCGGCGGACGATGCCAGCGCTTCCGCCTGTTCGCGCGCCTCTGCCTCGATCGTCGCCTGTGCGCTGCCGAAGGCGAGGAAATCCTGCGGCGGCACGATGGCCAGCACCATCACCCCGCCGCCCGTCCGCGCCGCGCGCCGCGCCGCAAAGCGCAGCGCCAGCGTCGCTTCGGGGCTATCGTCGATCACCACCAGATAGGTCCGCATACCCCCGACCCCTTATGCCTTTTGCCACTGGAAGAGTGCGGCACATTCGTATGAAACGCAAGTTCCACCCGCTGGACCTTGACCCGGCGAATGCGTATGGCGAGGGAGAAAGCCGTTACGGCAGGCTTCGCCTCCCAAGTGACAGGAACCAGAACAACGATGCCCATCGAACTCAAAATGCCCGCCCTTTCACCGACGATGGAGGAGGGGACGCTTGCCAAATGGCTGGTCAAGGAGGGCGACACGGTCCAGTCGGGCGACCTGCTCGCCGAGATCGAGACCGACAAGGCGACGATGGAATTCGAGGCGATCGACGAGGGCACGATCGCGCAGATTCTCGTTCCCGAGGGCGCCGACAATGTGAAGGTCGGCACGGTGATCGCGGTGATCGCGGGTGAGGGCGAGGATGCCGGTGCGGCGAAGGCGGCGCCTGCGCCCACGCCAGCGCCTGCCGCTGCTGCTTCCGCACCCACCCCTGAACCCGTTCGCGCTGAGCCCGTCGAAGCGCCGTCCTCCTCTTCGGCGACCGCCGCGAAAAAGGACGGTCCTTCCCCCGGACGCGATCCGGGGTCAGGACAAATGGAAAAGGGGGAGAGGATCAAGGCCAGCCCGCTCGCCAAGCGCATCGCCGCTGAAAAGGGCATCGACCTGTCGGCGGTCAATGGCAGCGGCCCCGGCGGCCGCATCGTCAAGGCCGACCTCGAGGGCGCGCCCACCGCCGCCGCCGCTCCGGCGCAAGCCGCCGCGGCGGCCGCGACTCCGGCCCCGGCCGCTGCGCCGCAGCAGGCGGCACCGTTCGAAACCGATATCCCGCATACCGCCGACAAGCTCAGCAACATGCGTAAGACGATCGCGCGCCGCCTGACCGAGGCGAAGCAGACGATCCCGCACATCTATCTGACCGTCGACATCCAGCTCGACCGGCTGCTCAAACTGCGCGGCGAGCTCAACGCGGCGCTTGAGCCGCAGGGGGTCAAGCTCAGCGTCAACGACCTGCTCATCAAGGCGCTTGCCAAGGCGCTGATGCAGGTGCCCAAGTGCAACGTCAGCTTCGCCGGCGATCAGCTCATCAGCTACAGCCGCGCCGACATCTCGGTCGCGGTCAGCGTCCCCGCCGGCCTGATCACCCCGATCATTGTCGGCGCCGACGAGAAATCGGTGAGCAAGATTTCGACCGAGATGAAGGAACTCGCGGGCCGCGCCAAGGAGGGCAAGCTCCAGCCCCACGAATATCAGGGCGGCACCGCGAGCATCAGCAACATGGGCATGTTCGGCATCAGCCAGTTCGACGCGGTGATCAACCCGCCGCAGGGCATGATCATGGCGATCGGCGCAGGCGAGAAACGGCCGTGGATCGTCGACGACGCGCTGGCCATCGCCACGGTGATGTCGGCAACCGGCAGCTTCGACCACCGCGCCATCGACGGCGCCGACGGCGCGCAACTGATGCAGGCGTTCAAGCAGATCGTCGAAAACCCGCTCGGTCTGGTGGCGTAACATGGCTGACACGTCTTATGATCTCATCGTCCTCGGTTCGGGTCCCGGCGGCTATGTCGCGGCGATCCGCGCGGCGCAGCTCGGGCTCAAGACTGCGATCGTCGAGCGCGAGAATCTGGGCGGCATCTGCCTCAACTGGGGCTGCATTCCGACCAAGGCGCTGCTGCGCTCGGCCGAAATCTATCATTATATGCAGCACGCCAAGGATTACGGCCTCGCCGCGGCGAGCATCAGCGCCGATCTCGACGCGGTGGTGAAGCGCAGCCGCGGGGTCGCGAAGCAGCTCAACCAGGGCGTCACGCACCTGATGAAGAAGAACAAGATCGCCGTCCATATGGGCGACGGCAAGCTGACGGCAGCGCCTAACGGTGGTTTGGGCAAGCTGGAGGTGAAGGGCGAGAAGGGAACCGAAACCCTGACCGCGAAGCACATCATCGTCGCGACCGGCGCCCGCGCGCGCGATCTGCCCTTCGCGCCTGCCGATGGCAAGCGCATCTGGACCTATCGTCACGCGATGACGCCGGCCGAAATGCCGAAGAAGCTGCTCGTTATCGGGTCGGGCGCGATCGGGATCGAGTTCGCGAGCTTCTACAACGACATGGGCGCCGAAGTGACCGTGGTCGAGATGCTCGACCGCATCGTGCCCGTCGAGGATGCCGACGTGTCGAGTTTCCTCGAAAAATCGCTGAAGAAACAGGGCATGACGATCCTGACCGGTGCCGGAGTCGAGGAGCTGAAGGCGACCGGCAACGGCGTCTCGGCAAAGATCAAGACGAAGGACGGCAAGGTCCAGGCGGGCGACTACAGCCACGCCATCGTCGCGATCGGCATCCTTCCCAACACCGAAGGTGTCGGGCTCGACACGCTCGGCGTGAAGACCACCAAGGGGCATATCGACACCGACCCTTATTGCCGCACCAATGTGAAGGGGCTGTGGGCGATCGGCGACGTCACTGCGCCGCCGTGGCTCGCGCACAAGGCAAGCCACGAGGGCGTGATCGCAGCCGAAGCGATCGCGCAGGAACTGGGCAACAAGGACGTCCACCCGCATCCGATGGACGCGCGCAACATCCCCGGCTGTACCTACTGCCACCCGCAGATTGCGTCGGTCGGCCTGACCGAGGCGAAGGCGAAGGAGGCAGGGCACGAGGTGAAGGTCGGCAACTTCCCCTTCGTCGGCAACGGCAAGGCGATCGCATTGGGCGAGGTCGAGGGCTTCGTGAAGACGGTCTTCGACGCGAAGACGGGCGAACTGCTCGGCGCGCATATGGTCGGCGCCGAGGTGACCGAGATGATCCAGGGCTACACCGTCGGCAAGACCGCCGAACTGGTCGAGGCGGATTTCATGCACACGGTCTTCCCGCACCCGACGATCAGCGAGACGATGCACGAAGCCGTGCTCGGCGCCTGGGGCCGCGCGCTGCACATCTGAGGTCGCCGATTTCTTAAGCTTTGGGCGCTATGCAGGCCGGCGAAGGGGACGGCCATGCGCACGATCAGGTTCGGGACCGGAAAGCTCGTCATCGGAACGCTGGCGGGGATCGTCCTGCCGGCGATGGGGTTGCCGATGCTGTTCGGCGGCGGTCTGCTCGCCGTTCTCGGCGTCGTCCTGATCGTTGCGGGGCCGCTCGCTTCGGCGTCGAGCATCAAGCGGCTGCTCGGTGACGGCGTGGCGCTCGAATATGACGCCGCCGGGGTGCGCGTCGCGACAAGCTGGTCGTCGGAGCGCTTCCGCTGGTCGCAGGTCCGCAGCATCGGCCGCAGCCAGCTCGTCACCCGCATGTACGGCTTCATTCCGGTGAACCGGCAGAATTTCATCGACTTCAAGGTCGAAGGCGGCGTGTTCGGAACGCGCACGATCCGCCTTGCCGCATCGGTGCTCGACGTGAAGAAGCGCGATCTCGATTCGCTCGTCGGCGACCTGCAGGCGGCGCATGCCGGGCAGGTCCCCGCGGCCGCGATGAAACCGACAGCGTCCGCGAGGCCGGAGCGCGGTCGCGATCCGCTCGAAGGCGCCCCGCGCGGCGATGCGTTCGACGCCGACGCGGCGCTCGCGCGCTATCTCGCCCATCGCCCGGCGCCCCAGCCCGAGGCGCCCGTCGCGACGCCCGGCCTGCGTCCCCGCCCGACGTTCGGCCGCAAGGTCGCCTGACCGCCCGCTTGCACGGCGCTTCGCGGGCGTCTGGGGCATGGCGACTGTAGAAGAACTCCTATATCCGTTCGTGTCGAGCGAAGTCGAGACACCCATCGGCCTTGCGCCACGACGATGGGTGTCTCGACTTCGCTCGACACGAACGGGTTTAATTGATGCCATCTTGCTTCAGGCGCCGGGGATGATCGCTCGCAGTTCGCTTTTTTGGGCCGCATTGCTGGTCGCCGCCGCGCTGCTGCTCGGCTTCGCGACCGGCGCTCTGGACCCCGTCGATGAACGCCTGTCGAAGGCATTGGCGCTGCGCGAGGGCATGGCGGCGCCCGCACTGATCGCCTTCCTGCAAGGCGTGAGCTGGTTCGGCGGCGGTGTCGTGCGCTGGGCTCTCGTCCTCATCCTGTGCCTTTCGTTCTGGCGCTGGGTGGACAGGCAGGCGGCGCTGCGGCTGTTCGGCGCGGCGCTCGCGGCCAATCTGGCGTCGAGCCTGCTGAAGGCTGTCTACGATCGGCCGCGCCCCGACCTTGTCCCGCACCTCGATCAGGTGTCGAACTGGTCCTATCCCAGCGGTCATGCGACGAGCGTCGCGGCGATCGTGATCGCGCTCGCACTGCTCGTCCCGCCGCGCTGGCGTCCGGCGGCGGCCGGTTTCGCGGCGCTCGCGATCCTGCTGACCGCGCTGTCGCGGGTGATGCTCGGCGTGCACTGGACGAGCGATGTCGTGGGCGGCACGCTGCTCGGTGCGGGATGCGCGCTCGCGGTTGCGGAGACCGGGCGCGTCAGCCGCTGAGCAGCACGACGCCGACGACGAGCAGCAGGCAGCCCGCGAGCCGCCAGCGCCCGACCGCTTCGCCCAGGAAGATCATCCCGAACAGCGCGCCGGCCATCATCGACATCTCGCGCGTCGGCGCGACGACGTGAACCGGCGCGCCCATCCGCAGCGCCGTCAGCACGAGGATATAGGAAGCGGGCGACAGCAGCCCGACCGCGATCGCGAGGCGCCAATGCCCGCGCATCCGCGCCATGTTTCCCCGCGGGTCGCGCAGGATCACCGGCAGCAGGAAAAAGAAGCGCAGCGTGTTCGACAGCCAGTCGAGCACGACGGGAAGCACGCCGAGCCGCTTCACCGCCCAGCCGTCGACGACCGTATAGGCGGCGATCAGCGCGCCGGTGCCGAGCCCCCAGCGCACGCCGCGATGCGCCTCCGCGCTGCGGAAAGCGGCGAAGCGGCCCTGCGTCGCGATCAGCCCTATGCCGGCGACGACGAGCAGCAGCCCCGCCAGCCCCGGCGCGCTGATCGCTTCGCCGAGCAGCACGACGGCGCCGACCGACGCGAGCATCGGCCCGGTGCCGCGCGCGATCGGATAGACGACCGACAGATCGGCGACCTGATAGCCGCGCTGGAGGCACAGGCTGTAGGCGAGATGGATGAGCGCCGACAGCAGGATGACGCCCGCGACGGGCAGGCTCCACGCCATGCCGTCGCTCAGCAATATCCACGCGACCCACGGCGCATAGGCGATGCCCGCGACCAGATTATAGGCAAAGACGAACGCGACGCCGGCGTGCGCCGCGCGTTTTGCGAGCAGGTTCCACGTCGCATGGATCAGGGCGGCGAGAACGACGAGGCCGAGCGAGAGAAAGGTCATGGGAAGCCCGGCCTTCCTATCCGATTGCCGGCGGCGATCAATCACCCTCGACAGTCGCGCCGAACGGACTAACGTCGCGTGCATGGCACATGGCACCCACGACTTCGTCCCCGACCCGCGCAACGATGCGATTCTGATCAACGTCAACGGCGCGCTCGTCCCGCGCGCCGAGGCGAGCGTGTCGGTGTTCGACAGCGGCTTCATGCTCGGCGACGGCGTGTGGGAAGGGATTCGCGTCCACAAGGGACGCATGGCCTTCCTCGACCAGCATCTCGACCGATTGTGGGAAGGGGCGAAGGCGATCGCGATGGATATCGGCCTGTCGCGCGCGGAGCTGGAGCGGCGGCTCTACGACACGATCGACGCCAACGGCATGGACGGCTGCCACATCCGGCTGATGGTGACGCGCGGCATCCGCTCGACACCCTATCAGGACCCGCGCGTCGTCATCTCGCCCGCGACGATCGTCATCATCGCCGAGCACAAGGATCCGCTGCCCGCGACGGTGGAGACGGGGCTTTCGCTCTTCACGGTCCACGTCCGCCGCGGCGACCCCGCGGTGCAGGACCCCAAGCTCAATTCGCATTCGAAGCTCAACTGCATCACCGCCTGCATCCAGGCGGCGCAGGCGGGCGCCGACGAGGCGCTGATGCTCGACCCGCACGGCTTCGTCGCGACGTGCAACTCGACCCATTTCTTCATCGTCCGCAAGGGCGAGGTGTGGACGTCGAGCGGCGATTATTGCCTCGGCGGCATCACGCGCGGCAACGTCATCCGCATCTGCCGCGAAAACGGCATCCCGGTGTTCGAGAAGAATTTCTCGCTCACCGACGTCTATGGCGCCGACGAGGCGTTCGTCACCGGCACCTTCGCCGGCGTCGTCCCGGCGCACACGGTCGACGGCCGCCAATTGACCGAGGGCAGGGGGCCGATGGTCGAGCGCCTGCAGGGACTCTACAAGCAGTTGATCGAGCGCGACATCGCGGAGCGGGGACGGCCGTGACGACCGTCCGCATCGCCATGTGGTCGGGGCCGCGCAACCTGTCGACCGCGATGATGCGCAGCTTCGGCAGCCGCGCCGACACCTTCGTCACCGACGAGCCCTTCTATGGCGCCTATCTGAAGGCGACGGGCGATCCGCAGCCGATGGCCGACGCGGTGATCGCCGACATGGATTGCGACTGGGCCGGCGTCGCGCGCAGCATGACCGGGCCGTGCCCCGCCGGGACGGCCGTCTGGTACCAGAAGCATATGGCGCATCACATGGTCGGCCCGGTCGCGCACCACGACCTGCCGGGACTGCGCCATGCCTTCCTGATCCGCGACCCGGCGCGCGTCGTCGCGAGCTATGCCGCAAAGCGCGAGGCGGTGCGGCCCGAGCATCTCGGCACCGCGAAGCAGGTCGAATATTTCGATCGCGAGGCCGACCGGCTCGGCCATGCGCCGCCGGTCGTCGACAGCGCCGATATCCTGCGCGACCCCGCCAATATGCTCGCCCGGTTGTGCGACGCGCTCGGCATCGCCTGGGATCCGGCGATGCTGCATTGGCAGGCGGGGCTGCGCGACACCGACGGCATCTGGGCGTCGCACTGGTACGATGCGGTCGCGGCGAGCACCGGCTTCGGCGCGCCCGACAAGCCGATGCCCGACCTCGACCCCGCGGCGCGCGCGGTCGCCGATGCCTGCCGCGCCGACTATGACTATCTGGCGCGCCACAAGATTTCGATCTGAGACCTTTTCCGCTGTCCTGCCGCGCCGCTTTTTGCCATCAGGGTCGCGGGCACCAACAATGGGGGCGGATATGCAATCCAGTGTGAAGTTCGGCGGTTTCCTGCGCGCAATCGCCTTGGGCGCGGGCGCATTCTTCGCCGCGAGCGCGGCGCAGGCCGATGGCGGGCAGACGGTGATCACCGCCGCGCGCTATGTCGACGTGCTGACCGGCAAGACGGTCGAGCATCCGGCGATCTTCGTCGGCGCCGACGGCCGCATCGCGAACATCGCCGACGCGCGCACCGTGCGCTGGGGCAGCGACGTGAAGCAGATCGACCTCGGCGACCGCACGCTGCTGCCCGGGCTGATCGACATGCACGTCCACCTGACCTCGCTGGCGGAAGTCGGCGGCTATCAGGGACTGCGCTACACCGACAGCTTCTGGACCGTCGTCGGCGTCGCCAATGCGAGGAAGATACTCGACGCCGGCTTCACCACCGTCCGCAACCTCGGCTCGGCCGATTTCGGCGACGTCGGGCTCAAGCAGGCGATCGAGGGCGGTCATATCACCGGGCCGCGGATCATCCCCGCGGGCTGGGCGCTGGGCGCGACCGGCGGACATTGTGACAGCGGCGGGCTGCCGCCGTCGATGGACCGCAAGGAACCTTCGATCGTCGACAGTCCCGAGGAAGCGCGCGCCAAGGTGCGCTGGCTGCACAAATATGGCGCCCGCGCGATCAAGATCTGCGCGACCGGCGGCGTCTTTTCGCTCGGCGACAGCGTCGGCGCGCAGCAGCTCACCTTCGACGAGATGAAGGCGATCGCCGACGAGGCGCATATGCTGGGGCTGAAAGTCGCGGCGCATGCGCATGGCGACGACGGGATCAAGACCGCGATCCGTGCCGGAATCGATACGATCGAGCATTGCAGTCTGGCGAGCGACGAGGCGATCCGGCTCGCGGTCGAGCACAAGACCTGGTTCGACATGGATATCTATAACGACGATTATATCCTTGCGACCGGCACCGCCAACGGCACCGAGCAGGAAAGCCTCGACAAGGAAAAGGCGATCGGCCTCGCGCAGCGCCAGACCTTCCAGCGCGCGGTCAAGGCGGGGGTGCGGATGATCTTCGGCACCGATGCGGGGGTCTACCCCCACGGCGACAATGGCAAGCAGTTCGCGAAGATGGTCGAATGGGGCATGACCCCGCTGCAGGCGATCCGCGCCGCGACCGTCAACGGCGCCGAGGCGCTGGGAATGACCGGCGACGTCGGCGCGATCGCGGTCGGCCGCTATGCCGACATCATCGCGGTCGACGGCGACCCGCTGACCGATGTGACCCAGCTGGAACATGTCGCGGCGGTGGTGAAGGGCGGGGCGCTGGTAAAGAGCGAATAGACGTCGCCCGGCGAAAACAGGGAAACGTCATCCCCGCGAAAGCTAGAGTGTTTTCAAGTCAGGTGGAAACACCTGACGACTCGGAAAACACGGTAAAACAAGTATCTAGAGTGCCGGTTTTGATTCCATCAAAACCGAACGCGCTCTAGACGCTGATGATTTTGGATTGGCCCACTTCGTCATTGCGACCCCGGACCTGATCGGCAATTATCCCCTTCCGACACGTGAGCGTTCCCCGGCGAAAGCCGGGGTCCAGCTACGTGCGCCTGCCTCGCATGGACCCCGGCTTTCGCCGGGGATCACCAGCGTCCCTGTCTCAAGGATATAAACGCCGACCTGATCGGGGGGGGGAGCAATCCAGGGCGGTTTGCGCAGGCTCTGGATTGCCGCGCGGCTTCGCCGCTCGCAATGACGATTCCATTCGATGTCATCACGTTCTAGGTCGGATCGCCATTACAGACCGCCAGTGGCTCCAGCTTTCGCCGGGGCGACGGATGCCGGTCCGGGAAACTGTCGTTCAGACGACCAGCTTGTCGACCATCGCCTCGCGCATTTCGGGGGTGACGTTCAGCACCGCCTCGGCATAGCCCGCGATGTCGCCATGATCGCGCCGCACCGTGGCCAGCGCGGCGTCGAGGTAGGCGGGGTTGACCGACATCAGCGCGCGAACCGCGTCGTCCTTGATCTCGCCGCCATAGCGCTGGCGGATATGCGCGGCACCCTGGGCGATCCGCTCCTCGATCTTGCCCGCCGTGTTGGTGAGCAGATAGTCGTGCATCAGATCGTCCTCGTGCACGCCGAGCAGGCGGTGGACGATCGCGACCGCAAAGCCGGTGCGGTCCTTGCCCGCGACGCAATGAACGAGGCTCGGCGCATCATATTCGGCGAGCGCCGACAGATAGAGGCGCAGCGTCGCGACGAGCGCGGGGCGATAGGGCATGGCGGCATAGGTGTCGATCATCCGCGCCCGCGCCGTCTCGACGTCGATCGCGCCGCCGGCCGCCTGAAGATGCGGAGCGAGGCCCGCGGTGATGCCGCCCGCGAACAGCACGCGCGCCGCGAACCGGTCCGATCGGCGGCACGGATGCAGTTCGCGCTCGTCGTCGCCGCGCAGGTCGACGACCGTTTCGAGCCCCAGCGCGTCGAGCGCGGCGAGGTCGTCGTCGGTCGCCGCCTCATGCTGCGCCGACCGCCACAGCACGCCGCTGCGCAACTGCCCGCCGCCTTCGACGCCATAGCCGCCATAATCGCGGAAATTGTGGACGCCCGAAAGCGGCAGGACGCGGTCGGCGGCCATGGTCACTCTCCCGTGAACACCGGCGCGCGCTTTTCGACGAAGGCATTGATCGCTTCGCGGTTGTCGGCGGTTTCGTGGACGATCGCCTGATAGGCGGCGCTGAGTTCGAGGATGTCGCTCATCCGGCTGTGCTGCGCCTCGCGCAGCAGCCGCTTGGTCAGCCGCAGCGCGCGCGGCGGGTTGCAGACGATGCGCTCGGCGATCGCGACGGCGCGGTCGAGCAGGTTCGCATCGGGCACGACCTCGGTGACGAGACCATAGTCCTTTGCCGTCGCCGCGTCGAAACGGTCGCCGGTCAGGAACAGTTCGGCGGCGCGCGGATAGCCGAGCACGCGCTGGAGCAGCCAGGCGCCGCCGTCGCCGGGGACGATCCCGACCTTGATGAAGCTGCACGCGAATTTGGCGCTCTCGGCCGCGATGCGGATATCGCAGGTGCAGGCGAGGTCGCAGCCGAGCCCGATGGCGTGGCCGTTCACCGCCGCGATCATCGGAACCTCGCAGTCCATCAGCGCGCGGATCACCGCCTGCACGCCGCGGCGATAGTTGGCGCGGGTCGAATCGGGCTGGTCGAGCACCCCGATCCCCTGCCGTTCCTGCATGCTCTTCAGGTTGCCGCCGGCACTGAACGCCTTGCCGCTGCCGGTCAGGATGATCGCGCTGACGCTGCGATCTTCGCCCAGCGCGCGCAGCGTGTCGATGATGTCGTCGCAATCCGCATGCGTGCCGATCGCGTTCATGCTTTCGGGCTTGCTCATCGTCAGGATGGCGATCTTGCCCCGCCGTTCGACACTCAGAAATTCACCCACGCCCTTATCTCCTCTAGAATCCCGACTCTGGAGCATCGAGACATCAATTGTACCCGTTCGTGCTGAGCTTGTCGAAGCAGCGTCCTTTCTCTGACTCCGTAAGAGAAAGGACGCTGCTTCGACAAGCTCGGAGCCTGCCCCCGCGAAAGCGGGGGGCAAATGGTTCAGGTTTAACCCGCGGTGCTCTAGCGAACCGCGCCGCCCTCGCGCAGCGCCTTGATCCGGTCGGCGTCATAGCCGAGCCCGGCCAGCAGCGCATCGCCGTCGGCGCCAACCTCGGGCGCCGCCAGCGGCACGTCGTTCGTCGTCGCCGAATAGCGCGGCGCCGGGGCGGGCTGGGTCGCGCCGCCGATGGTGACGAAGGTTTCGCGCTCGACATTGTGCGGATGCTTCGGCGCCTCGTCGAGCGAGAGCACGGGCGCGAAGCAGACGTCGGTCATCTCCATCAGCGCGCACCATTCGTCGCGGGTCTTCGTCGCGAACAGCGCGGTCAGCCTGTCCTTGAGCGGACCCCATTGCGCGGGGTCCATCTGGGCGTCGAAGGCGGGATCCTTGTCGAGCCCCGTCTTCTCGCGCAGCAGCGCATAGAATTGCGGCTCGATCGACCCGATCGAGATGAACTTGCCGTCGGCGCAGCGATAGGTGTCATAGAAATGGGCGCCGCTGTCGAGCATGTTGACGCCGGCTTCGTCGTGCAGCCGGCCCATGGCGCGGAAGCCCCAGGTCATGCCCGCGAGCAGCGCCGACCCGTCGGTCATCGCGCAGTCGATCACCTGGCCCTCGCCGGTCTTCGCCGCGTGGAGCAGCGCGCTGGCCATGCCGAAGGCGAGCATCATGCCGCCGCCGCCGAAATCGCCGACATAGTTGACGGGCGGCGTCGGTTTCTCGCCGGCGCGGCCGACCGTGTGCAGCACGCCCGACAGCGCGATATAGTTGATGTCGTGCCCCGCCGACTGGGCATAGGGACCGAACTGGCCCCAGCCGGTCATGCGGCCATAGACGAGCTTCGGATTGTCGGCGAGCAGCACCTCGGGCCCAAGCCCCAGCCGCTCCATCACGCCGGGGCGATAGCCCTCGATGATGCCGTCGGCGCTTTTGCACAGGTCGCGCGCGATCTCGACCGCCTGCGGGTTCTTCATGTCGAGCGCGATCGAGGTGCGGCCGCGCGACAGCGGATCGCGGGGGTCCATGAACCCGCCCGGACGGTCGATGCGGATCACCTCGGCGCCATGGTCCGCGAGCATCATGCCGCAGAAGGGGCCGGGGCCGATGCCGGCGAACTCGATGATCCTGACGCCCCTGAGCGGTCCGGTCATGTCGTGTCTCCTGTCCGTTCGTCGCCTCAGATGCGTTCGATGATGATCGCCGGCGCCATGCCGCCGGCGGCGCACATGGTGACGAGGCCGTAGCGGCCGCCCGAACGCTCGAGCTCGTCGAGCGCGGTGCCGATCAGCATCGAGCCGGTGGCGCCGATCGGGTGGCCGAGCGCCATCGCGCCGCCGTTGATGTTCACCTTCTCGCGGTCGAGGTCGAGGTCGCGGATGAACTTCTCGGCGACCACCGCGAAAGCCTCGTTGATCTCCCAGACGTCGATGTCCTCCTTCTTGAGGCCCGCCTTTTCCAGAACCTTCTTCGCCGCCGGGACCGGGGCGTTGAGCATCAGCGTCGGATCGTCGCCGATATTGGCATAGGCGACGATGCGGCCGCGCGGCTTCAGCCCGTGCTTGTCGGCATAGTCCTTCGAGGTCAGCAGGACCGCCGCCGCGCCGTCGACGACGCCCGAGCTGTTGCCAGCATGGTGGACATGCTGGATCTCCAGGTCGGGATAACGGCGGTTGATCTGCTTGCGGAAGGTGGTGCCGTCACCGAGGTCGAAATCGGCGAGGCCCGCGAAGCTGGGCTTCAGCGCCGCCAGCCCCTCGGCGGTGGTTTCGGGGCGCGGGAATTCCTCGCGGTCGAGCGCGACGCTGCCGTCGGGATTGTGGACGGGGACGACCGACCTGGCGAAGCGGCCTTCCTTGATCGCCATGTCGGCGCGCTGCTGGCTGACGAGGGCGAGGGCGTCGAGCGCTTCGCGGCTGATCCCCTCCATCGTCGCGATCGCGTCGCCGCACACGCCCTGGTGCGATTGCGGGTGCAACGCGTCGAGTTCGGGATTGCCCGATCCCATCATGCGCTGCGGCAGGCCGGCATTGGCGCGCTCGGCGGACAGCTGCTGCTGATAGCTCATCATCTCGGTGCCGCCGGCGATGACGCAATCCTCCATGCCGCTCATCACGCTGGCGGCGGCGAAGTTCACCGAGCTGATGCCGCCGCCGCAGAAGCGGTCGAGCGTCGTGCCGCTGGCCTTGATGTCGTAACCCGCCGACAGCGCCGCCATGCGGCCGAGGTCGCCGCCCTGCTTGCCTTCCTGCGTCGAGGTCGACCAGACGATGTCGTCGACGGTCGCGGTGTCGAGATTGTTGCGGTCGCGGATCGCGGCGAGCACCGTCGCGGCCAGATGCTGCGGGTGCAGGTGCGACAGCGCGCCCTTGCCGGGCTTGCCGATCCCGCGCGGGGTGCGGACGGCGTCGATGATATAGGCTTCGGACATGGGATCGTTCCTTTCTGTGGGGAGAATATCAGCGCGGCGCCATGCGGATCGCGCCGTCGAGGCGGACGCACTGGCCGTTGAAATAGGTGTTGCGGACCATCTCCATCGCCAGGCTCGCATATTCCTCGGCCTTGCCGAGGCGCTTGGGGAAGGGGACGGAGGCCTCCAGGCTTTCCTTGACCTTCGGGTTCATGTTGCCGAGCAGCGGCGTGCCGAACACGCCGGGCATGATCGAATTGACCCGGATGCCCAGGTCCATCAGATCGCGCGCCATCGGCAGGACGAGGCCGTTCACGCCCGCCTTGGCCGATCCGTAGATGACCTGCCCGATCTGCGCGTCCTGCGCCGCGACCGACGCGGTGAAGACGATCGCGCCGCGCTCGCCGTCCTCCAGTTCGGGCAGTGTCGCCATGCCCTCGGCGGCAATCGAGCCGATGCGATAGCTGGCGGTCAATATGCCCGCGACGCCATATTCGTAATCGGCGGTCGGGGTGCGGCGGTATCGGCCGGTTTCCTTGTCGAAGGCGAGCGTCTTGCCGCGGCGCGACGTCATCGCGCAGTGGACGGCGATGCGTTCCTGCCCATGCGCCGCGCGCGCCGTGGCGAAGCCGTCGACGACCGACTGCTCGTCGGTGATGTCGACATGGACGAACAGCCCGCCGATCGCCTTCGCGACCTCTTCGCCGAGCGCGTCGTTGATGTCGAATATCGCGACCTTGACCCCGGCGGCGGCGAGCGCTTCGGCGGTCGCGCGGCCCAGCCCCGATGCGCCGCCGGTGACGACGGCCGCGGTGGAGGAATCGATCTTCATGGGGAGGCTCCTGTCAGGCTGGTATCTCGTTGAAGGGCACGCCCTTGTCGGGGCGATGATCCTGCGGCAGGCCGAGGATGCGTTCGGCGATCGTGTTGAGTAGCGTCTCGTCCGACCCGCCGGCGATCCGGCCCGTCGGCGCGTTGATCCAGCTCGACGCCCAGTCGTCCTTGGGGGAGGCGTGCGCGTCGAATGCGAACCCCGCCGCGCCCTGCAAATCGATGGCGAGTTCGGACAGCTTCTGGCGCGAGCGCACCGCGACCAGCTTGTTCAGCGATCCCTCCGGCCCCGGCGTCATCCCCGCCTGCATCATCAGCCGCGCGCGCACATTGATCGAATCGAGCCCGGCGCGCATCGCATAGTTGCGCGCGATCTGCTGCCGGATGCGACCGTCCTCGATCGCCGGACGGCCGTTCAGCCGCACCTCTTTCGCCAGGTCGACGAACAGGTCGAGGTGCGGGCCGAAGCCGGCGCTGTCGGTCGCGACATAACGCTCGATCATCAGTGTCGCCATCGCGACCGCGAAGCCGCCGCCGACCGGCGACATGCGGTGATCGTCGCCGATCCGCACATCGTCGAAGAACACCTCGTTGACATGGCTGTCGCCGCCCGCGAGCTTGATCGGGCGCACCGTGACCCCCGGCGCCTTCATGTCGACCCAGAAATAGGTCAGGCCCTTGTGCTTGGCGACGGTCGGGTCGGTGCGCACGACGATGACGCCATAGTCGCTATATTGCGCCCAGCTCGTCCAGACCTTCTGCCCGTTGATCTTCCAGCCGTTGCCGTCGGTCTCGGCGCGGGTGCGCAGGCCGGCGAGGTCGGTGCCGCCCGACGGTTCGGAGAAAAGCTGGCACCAGATTTCCTCGCCCTGCAGCGCCTTCAGCACGCGCTCCTTCACGAACTCGCGGTCGGTGCCGAACTGCATCAGCACCGGCACCGGCATCCCCAGCGAAATGCCGAAATAGACGTTCGGGAAGCCGTGCTTCATCTCCTCGGCCTCGAACGCGATCTTCTCGATATGGCCGAGCCCCTGTCCGCCCAGATCGGTCGGCCAGTTGATGCCGGCGAAGCCCGCGTCGAACTTCGCCTTCTGATACCGGCGGCCGAGCGCGAGATCCTCTTCGACGGTCAGGCCCTTGCGCGCCGCCTTGCCGAATTGCGGCACCATCGATTCGCACCATGCGGCGGCCTTGGCGCGCCAGGCTTCCAGATCGCTCATGCACCTTCTCCCGCCAAACGGTCGACGAGGACATCCTCCCAGAACAGGGTGCTGCCCTGTTCGAGCGCCAGGCTGCGTGCGCGGCGCATGTGGAGGTGCAGGCCGATTTCCCACGTCACGCCGATGCCGCCGTGAATCTGGACGCAGTCGCGCGCCGCACTGTCATAGGCTTCGGTCGCCGACAGCCGCGCAGCGGCGGCGGCGGTGATGAAATCCTCCGCGCCTTCGCGCGCCGCGGCATGGATGCAATTGGCGCGCGCCAGCTCGACGAGGCCGTAAAGCTCTGCGATGCGATGCTTGATCGACTGGAACGCGCCAATCGGCTGGCCGAACGCCTTGCGCGTCACCGCATAGTCGCGCGCGATCTCCATCAGCGCTTCGGCGCCGCCCGTCTGTTCGTGCGCGGTGACGACGGCCTGGAGCGCAAGGATGTGCAGCGCCGCGTCACGCGCCGCGCCGCCCGTCTCCAGACGCTCGGCGGGTGTGCCCGCGAAAACGAGGTCGGCAAGGCAACGACTGTTGTCGAAACTGGCGACCGTCCGCCGCTCGACCCCGGCCAGCTCGGCGACCGCCAGCACCGGCCCGTCCGCTCCGGCGGCGAGCAGGATCGCGACGTCGGCGGCGACGCCGCCCGACACGGCGGGCGCGATGCCGTCGAGCCGCCCGTCGGCGAATCGCACGCCGGGCTGCGCCGGCAGCGGATCGGCACCCGATGCAAAGGCGATCGCCCCGATGCTGTCGCCGCTCGCGAGGCTCGGAAGCCAGCGCGCCTTCTGCGCGTCGGAGCCGTAGAGCTCGATCGCCTTGGCCGCGCCGAAGCCGGAGGTCAGGAAAGGCGCGCCGCTCAGCGTGCGTCCCGCCTGATGCGCGATCAGTCCCAGCTCGACGAGGCCGAGCGCCAGCCCGCCATGCGATTCGGGCAGCGCGAGGGCGGTCCAGCCCTGCTCCTTCGCGGTCGCCCAGAAACCTTCGTGATAGCGCCCCTCGACCTCGAGCAGCGGCAGCAACTCTTCCTTGCGCATGCGAGCCTCCAGGACGCGCCGCGATTCGGTCGCGATCGCCTGCTGGCCCTCGTCGTGGAGGATCGTCATCGCCGCACTGTCCTTCTCTCACCCTTCGCTCTTGCCAATGAACCGGACGTTGACGTAAACGTCAAGTCAATTCCGGCGCGGCGGCGACGTAGCGTCACCATGTGGGCAACGAACAGAGGGAAGGACAGCGAATGGCTTTCAAGACGCGGATCACCGAGATGCTGGGAATCGAGCATCCGATCGTGCAGGGCGGCATGCAGAGCGTCGGCTATGCCGAACTGGCGAGCGCGGTGTCGAACGCCGGCGGGCTCGGCATCCTGACGGCGCTGACCCAGCCGACTCCGCAGGCGCTGCGCGAAGAGATCGAGCGCTGCCGGTCGATGACCGACAAGCCGTTCGGCGTGAACATGACGGTGTTTCCGACGATCAACGCGCCCGACTACAAGGCCTATGCGCAGGCGATCATCGACGGCGGGGTAAAGATCGTCGAGACGGCCGGGACGCAGGCCGTGCGCGAAATCTGGGAAATGCTGAAGCCGCACGGCGTCACCATCCTCCACAAATGCACCGCGGTGCGCCATGCGCTGTCGGCCGAACGGGCGGGCTGCGACATCATCTCGATCGACGGCTTCGAATGCGCGGGGCACCCGGGCGAGGATGACATCCCCGGGCTGATCCTGATCCCGGCGGCCGCCGACAAGGTGAAGATTCCGATGCTCGCTTCGGGCGGTTTCGGCGACGGACGCGGCCTCGTCGCGGCGCTCAGCCTCGGCGCGGAGGGCATCAACATGGGCACGCGCTTCTGCGCGACGAAGGAAGCGCCGATCCACGACAATGTGAAGCAGGCCTATGTCGAGAATGACGAGCGCGGCAGTTTCCTGATCTTCCGCAATTTCAAGAACACCGCGCGCGTCGGCAAGAGCGCGGTCAGCGAGGAGGTGGTGCGTCGCCTGTCGCTGCCCGATGCGAAGTTCGAGGACGTCCAGCCGCTCGTCGCGGGCGCCGCGGGTCGCGAACTGCTCGAAACCGGCGACCTCAGCAAGGGCGTCTTCTGGGCCGGTATGGTGCAGGGACTGATCCACGACATCCCGAGCTGCCAGGACCTGATCGACCGCATCATCGGCCAGGCCGAAGCGATCATCGACCAGCGTCTGGCGGGCTTTCGCCGCTAGAACCCGATGACGTTGGATTGACCTTGCGAGCGGAGCGAAGCAATCCGGGGCGGTTTGCAGCCGCTCTGGATTACCGCGCGGCGTCGCTGCTCGCACTGACGATTCCGTCGAATGCGGCATCCGTGTGTTTCCGTGAGCGCGGGGACCCGAAGCGCCCTGACGCCGTCACCCCGGATCAAGTCGGCCTATATATCCTTCAGACACGTAATGGCCTGTTCCCCGGCGAAAGCCGGGGTCCAGATGGCATGGCGCCGCCCCGCATGGACCCCGGCTTTCGCCGGGGAACGGCACCTGTCGAAAAGGGATCATTATCGATCAGGTCCGGGGTGACGGTCGATTCGGTGGAAAAAGAACGCCCCGCCGCAGGGCGACGGGGCAGTGGGGAGATGGTGCCGAGGAGCAGGCCGCCGCGACCGTGTCGCATTGGCTACAGGCCGACACCGAACCTGTGTCCGGCAGAATAGGGTGGAAGCATGTCCTCGCGTTGATATGGATCAAGCGAGGCCATATTCTTTCGCGGGCTGGCTTTGCCCGGGAAAGCACGGCATGGCCCTCGTGATCAGGGAAGACGGAATGGCATGACGACGGTCCAATATCGCGGCTTCGCGGGCGTTCGGCTCGAAGCGGACATCATCGGGTCGGAAAACGATCCCGCGGTGCTGCTGCTGCACGGGGCGGGGCAGACGCGCGCGGTCTGGGCGCGGCTCGCCGATGCGCTCGAACAGGCCGGGCGCCGTGTCATCAGCCTCGACCTGCGCGGGCATGGCGGCAGCGAATGGCCGGCCGACGGCCGCTATGATTTCGAAGCGATGGTCGAGGATCTCCGCGCCGTGCTCGCGCAGCTCGGTACGCGTCCGGTGGTCGTCGCCTCGACTTTCGGCGGCTGGATCGCCAGCGCGGCGTTGGCGCGCGATGCGGCACTGCTGGCCTCGGGGCTCGTGCTCGTCGACCTGCCCGTCGGCGACGACAGCGGCGCGGCGCTTCGGATCGGCGAATGGCTGCGCGATGCCGTCCGTGCCGGGCCGGGGCAGCCCGTCTGCGACCCGCGCCTCGCCGACGCGTTCGACACCGCGGCGCTGGCCGAACGTCTCGCGGATGTGGCCGGGACGATTGCGCTGCCGACGCTCTATATCCACGGTCTGACGAGCGATCTCGCCTCGCGCGACGATGCCGCGTCCTTCGTCGATCGGCTTCCCGATGGCGAACTCGTCGAGGTCGAGGATACGGCGCCGCGCTTCGCCGACGATCGCAGCGATACGCTCGGGGCCTATCTGATCGACTTCCTCGAGCGCCGTGTGCCGCGCGAATCGCCCGAATATCGCGCCGGGTCCGATGCGCGCACCTTTCGCGACGCGCTCGGCTGCTTCGCGACGGGCGTGACCGTGGTGACCGCGATCGACCCCGACGGCGTGCCGATCGGCCTGACGGCGAACAGCTTCACCTCGGTATCGCTCGACCCGCCCTTGCTGCTCGTCTGCATCGCGAACAGTTCGGGCAGCGCGGCGATCCTGCGCGGCGCCGACCATTTCGCGGTCAACGTCCTCCAGATCGGGCAACAGCCCACCTCGAACCGCTTTGCCGGCAAGGGGGAGGATCGCTTTGCCGCGACGCCTTGGGAAATCGGCGAGTTCGGCACGCCGGTGCTCGTGGGGTCGCTCGGCAGCTTCGAATGCGCGCGCGATGCGGTGCACGAAGGGGGCGATCATTTCATCCTCGTCGGACGGGTGCTGAAGGCGATCTTCGAGCCGCGCCGCGATCCGCTGCTCTATTTTCGCGGCAAGTATCGCAAGCTGCACTTCGCCTGAGCCCCACCACGCAATTGCCCCCGGCCGTGCCGCTTTGTCGTCGAATCGAGGCCAAAGCCGGATCGCGGCGCGGTTTCGCGCGTTGATGTGCGCGAAACACCCGCCCTGACATGGAGGACTTCATGGGATATCTGAGCAAAGCCGCCGTCTGTCTGGCGGCGTTTTCGATGGTGGCGGCACCAGTTGCGGCCTCGGCCGCCCCCGCATTCGACGGCGCGCGCGCGGTATCGTCAAGCGAGGAAAGCAGCGAGTTCGCCGGCGGCGCAAGCTGGATCATCGGTCTGATCGGGCTTGCCGCGGGCATCGCGGTGATGATCGCGATCGCCGATGACAACGACGACGATTCACCCGTCAGTCCCTGACAGCCGGGTTCGCCTCTTATGGAATGAAGCGCTTGCGGTTTCGAAGTCGCAAGCGCTTCTATTTCTGGAGGGAGTTTCGGATTCCGAAAGTGGCAGCCCGGCAGCGCCGGCCGATCGGGCAGCTTCGACAATCGGCGCGATCGGCACGGCAGACCGTCTGACCTAGGCGTTTGATCAACACATGGAGTTCCGCAAGATCGGTCGCACACCAGTCGGACAATGCCGTCATGGTCAGATCATAGACGGTCCACGTGTCGGCCTTGCCTCGAACGAACCCGAATCGACGCATGATCCTCAATATATGCGTGTCCACCACGAAGGCCGGCATGCGCAACGTGCTGAAGTTGAGGGTGGACGCCGAAACCTTTCGGCCGACACCCGGCAAACGTTCCAGCCACGCGAGCGCGCTCTCTACGTCCAGCGCGCCGAGAAACGTCAGGTCGAAATCAGGGCGATCTGCGGCGACGGAGGTCAAGGCATCACGAAGGTATTGCGCCTTTACATCAGGAAAGGTCACATCGCCGATGACTTCCTCGACCTCAGCGGTCGTCGCTCGTGCGATGCTGAACCATTCGGGATAGATTTTGACGAGGCGGTGATAGGCACCCAACGAGACGGCGTCGCGTGTGCGACCGCTGATCATCGACTTCACCAGCTGGCCGACGGGCGTTCGCGCACGGATCGGTTCAGCAGGGCGGCCAAAGCGGCATCTTAACCGATCCCGCACCCACTCCATATCTTCTGTAACCCAGAAGCTAAACGCCATCTGCATAGCCTCATAACATGAACAAAAAGAGAACATAACAAGATAAAAAAATGCTGCCGACAGGCTGTGCGGTCGTCCCGGCACGTCGCACTATGGGATTAGATTCGGCGGAAAATGGCGGAGCGGGAGGGATTCGAACCCTCGATACGGTTTTGCCGTATACTCACTTTCCAGGCGAGCGCCTTCGACCACTCGGCCACCGCTCCGCATGCCTTGGACGAGCGCCCCTAATCGGTTGGCAAGGCTTTCGCAAGTCGCATGGGCGTGGCAGAAAGGCCCGATGAGACATCTGTTCCTAGCCGCAGTCGCCGCCTCGCTCGCCATTCCGTCGCACGCGCAGCAGGCGGAACCGCCGTCGCCGGGCGAGATCGTGGCGGCCGCTCCGGACGAAGCGTGGATCGCCATCGCGCCCACGGACCTGCTCGTGATGGACCTGGCCCCCGATGCGAAGGGGCAGCCGCGGCGCGTCATCATCCAACTTATGTCCGCGCCGTTCAGCCAGGGATGGATCGACAATATCCGCAAATTCGCCGCCGCGCATTGGTGGGACGGCACCGCCGTCACCCGCGTGCAGGACAATTATGTCGCGCAATGGGGCGATCCGACCGAAGCGAAACCGCTGCCGGAAGGGCTGACGGCCGTGCCGGAGAGCGCATATGTCGTGGACGCGAAAACGGCCGCGGGTTGGTCCGCCGCGCGTGCCATGCACGTTTCGGCGCCGGTGATCGCCGATCCCTATGCCTCAAGCCAAGCGCTTTGGGGATGGCCCATCGCACACGGTGAGAATGGCGAGATATGGCCCGTCCATTGCTACGCCATGGTCGGTGTCGGTCGCAATATGTCGCCAGATACGGGCTCCGGCGCCGAACTCTATACGGTGATCGGCCACGCGCCCCGCCATCTCGACCGCAACATCGCGCTCGTCGGACGCGTCGTGAGCGGGATCGAGCATCTGTCAAGCCTGCCGCGCGGGACGGGCCCGCTGGGCGTCTATGAGCGGGTGGATGAGCGCGTGCCGATCCTGTCGATCCGGCTCGCCAGCGATCTGCCCGCAGCCCAGCGACCGCGGTTCGAATATCTGTCGACCGAGAGCGAAAGCTTCGCGCGCTATGCCGACGCGCGCGCCAATCGCCGCGATGCCTTTTTCATTCGGCCGGCGGGCGGCGCCGACATCTGCAATATCCCGGTTCCGATCCGCCCTGCTGCCCAGAAATAGGTAGCATGGAAGATTTCACCGTCACCGTGCCGCTGTGGCGCTGGCAATCCGCGACGGGACATGCCGCCTGGCATTTCCTTACGATCGTGGGCGAGGCGGCCGATGGCATCAGGCTGGCGGCGCTCGGCGGGCAATGGCTGGATGGGCACCGCGGATTCGGATCGGCAAAGGTACATGTGACGATCGGCGATACGTGCTGGAAAACGTCAGTCTTTCCGCATCGCGAAAGCGGTGGCTGGCTGTTGCCGGTCAAGGCTGCGGTGCGAAAGGCCGAAGAGCTGGCCGAGGGCGATGCGGTAACCGTGACCGTCAGTCTTTAGCCGGGCTTTCGGCCTTCGCCTCGCGTGCCTTTGCCTTGCGCTTGCGCAGATTGGCGCGCAGCGCTTCGGCCAGACGGCGCTCGCGTTCGAGGTCGGTGGGGGAGGGCGGCTGACTCATGCACCGGCCATGCCCGCGAAATCCGCACGACGTCAAGCCTCGCAGCTTGACAGGCGCGGGACGCCCCGCCATAGGCCGCGCCTGCCCCGCGACGTCGCCGCCGCGGCCGGCCGGCGCTGCTGTAGCTCAGTGGTAGAGCACTCCCTTGGTAAGGGAGAGGTCGACAGTTCAATCCTGTCCAGCAGCACCATCTTTTTCAGATTTTCGTCGCCAGCAGCCAGTCGTGGAACAGCTTCACGGCGGGCTGGCGCAACGCGCGGGGCCGGCAGACGAACCAATAGCTGTAGCTGCTGTCGACGTCGAAATCGAACAGGCGCACGAGCCGTGGGTCCTGCGCGTCGTCGAAGTGATGGGCGTGCATGAAGGCGACGCCAATCCCCTGCGCCGCGGCTTCCAGAATCAGCGGGCCCGAATCGAAGAAATCGACCCCCGCCGGTTCCAGATAGGGCATGCCGATCGCCTGCCGCCATTCGCTGAAGGTTTCGGGCATCTCGCGGTGCAGCAGGATGGTCATCCGCTGAAGCTGTTCGGGCACTGTGATCGGGCGGTCGCCGTCGGTCAGCACCCGCGACGCGATGGGGAACACCTTGTTCTGATCGAGCCGGGCCGCGTAGAGTGCTGGGTCGATCGCGCGCGCCAGAGCGATCGCCGCATCGATCCCTTCGCCCAGCCGCGCCTCGCCATGCGACATGGTGTCGATGTCGATATGCAGTTCGGGATGCTGCTGGCGCAGCGCGGGCAGCCGCGGGAACAGCCGCTGCTGCGCAAAGAGCGGCAGGACGTTGAGATGCAGGCGTTGCGAAGCTTCGGGGCTGCCGGCGCGGACGAGCACCGACCGCAGATCGTCGAGGATCGGGCCGAGTTGATCCTGCAACTGCCGCCCGGTTTCGGTGAGCTTCAGGCCGTGATGATGCCGATTGAACAGCGGGCGGCCGACCGCATGCTCGAGCGTCTGGATACGCCGCGACAGTGCTGGCATCGACAGGCCGAGTTCGCTCGCGGCGGCTTTCACCGTGCCGTGGCGCGCGACCTCCAGAAAAGCCTCCATGCTGCTGAGGGGGGGAAGGCGTTGCATCATCGTCTCCTGACGGCGCTGATGGCATGGCCTTGGCAAGCTTGCCAGAATTTTGTGCGGCGCGTCATCAATCGTTCCGCCGCGGGGGGTGAAATCGGGGAACGATCCTCCTATCTTCCCCGTTCTGACCATTTTGCGGGAGACGGGTATTGGCCGACGCACCGGTGAAGGAAAAGCAGGTCAAGCTGCAGGTCGCGACGCTGCGCGCGGAAGAGAGCGGCGCGGGCATTGCGCGCATTCCGCGGTCCGCGATGGCCGCGCTCGGCGTGACCGAGGGCGATGTGGTGCAGATCAGCGGCAAGCGTGACACCGCGTCGCGGATCGTCGCGCCCTATCCCGAGGACGAAGGGTTGGAAGTGATCCGCCTCGACGGCCTGCAACGCGCCAATGCGGGCGCCGGTGCCGGCGACATGGTGATGCTGAGCCGGGTGGAGATGCGTCCGGCAACGCGCGTCGTCTTTGCCCCGGCGCAGGAGAATCTGCGGCTTCAGGGATCGGCGATGGCGCTCAAGCGCAGCTTTTTCGGGCGTCCGCTCGTTGCCGGCGACACGGTGGCGACCGCGGGGCAGCAGCGCCTGCCTTCGGGCGACATGCCGCCGCAGCTCCGCCAGATGCTCAACGCGCCCGCCTATGCGCTGGCCGAGGTACGCCTGCTCGTCGTGTCGGCGACCCCGAAAGGCGTCGTCTTCATCGACGAAAACACCGAAGTCGAACTGCTCTCCGAATATCAGGAGCCGCAGGATGCGCGCCGCACCGACGTCACCTATGACGACCTCGGCGGGCTCGGCGAGACGATCGACCAGCTTCGCGAGATGGTCGAACTGCCGCTGCGATATCCCGAACTGTTCCGGCGGCTGGGCGTCGATCCGCCGCGCGGGGTGCTGCTCCACGGGCCGCCGGGTACCGGCAAGACGCGGCTGGCGCGCGCGGTTGCGAATGAAAGCGACGCGCAATTCTTCCTGATCAACGGCCCGGAGATCATGGGCAGCGCCTATGGCGAGTCCGAAAAGCGGCTGCGCGAGATCTTCGAGCAGGCGACCAAGGCGGCGCCGTCGATCCTGTTCATCGACGAGATCGATTCGATCGCGCCGAAGCGCGGGCAGGTGACGGGCGAGGCCGAGAAGCGGATCGTCGCGCAGCTTCTGACGCTGATGGACGGGCTCGAACCGCGGACGAACCTCGTGGTCATCGCGGCGACCAATCGTCCCGATGCGATCGACGAGGCGCTGCGCCGTCCCGGCCGCTTCGACCGCGAGATCGTGATCGGCGTTCCCGACGAGAAGGGGCGGCGCGAGATATTGGGCATCCACACTCGCGGTATGCCGCTGGGCGAGGATGTCGACCTCGACGAACTCGCGCGCACGACTTTCGGTTTCGTTGGCGCCGATATGGCGGCGCTGACCCGCGAGGCGGCGATCGAGGCGGTGCGGCGCATCATGCCCAAGCTAAACCTTGAGGACGGGACGATCCCGCCCGAGGTGCTGGAAGAGGTGCGGGTGACGCGCGACGATTTCCTGAACGCGTTGAAACGCGTGCAACCGTCGGCGATGCGCGAGGTGATGGTGCAGGCGCCCCGGACGCGTTGGAGCGATATCGGCGGCCTCGACGCCGCGCGCGACAAGATGATCGAGGGCATTGAACTGCCGCTCAAGCATCCCGAGGCGTTCCGCCGGCTCGGCATCCGCCCGGCCAAGGGCTTCCTGCTCTATGGCCCGCCGGGCACCGGCAAGACGCTGCTCGCCAAGGCCGCGGCGCGTGAATCGGACGCGAACTTCATCGCGATCAAGTCGTCCGACCTCCTGTCCAAATGGTATGGTGAGAGCGAGCAGCAGATCGCACGGCTGTTCGCGCGGGCGCGGGCGGTAGCGCCGACGATCGTCTTCATCGACGAACTCGACAGCTTGGTTCCCGCGCGCGGCGGCGGCGGAGCGGGCGAGCCGCAGGTGACCGAACGCGTCGTCAACACAATCCTGGCCGAAATGGACGGGATAGAGGAGATGCAGTCGGTCGTCGTCATCGGCGCGACCAATCGTCCGACCCTGATCGACCCGGCGCTGCTACGTCCGGGGCGGCTCGACGAACTGATCTATGTCTCGGTTCCCAATGCCGAGGGGCGGCGGCGCATCCTGGAAATCCATACCGGCCGGATGCCGCTCGCGGACGATGTCTCGCTCGATGCGCTCGCCGAGCGGACCGTGCGCTTCACCGGCGCGGACCTTGAGGATCTGGTGCGCCGCGCGGGGCTTGCGGCGCTCAAGCGCTCACTCGACAGTGACATCGTGACGATGGCCGATTTCGAGGCCGCGCTGAAGGATACGCGTGCCTCGGTCACCGAGGCCATGGAGCGCGATTATGAAAAGATCCAAGGCGAGATCAAGCAGCAGGCGATGAGCGTCGATCCGATCGGCTTCTTCGCGCCGGGCATGCTCAAGCCGGTCCGCGAGCAGAAGCACGGGGGCGAGGCAGAAGCAAAGGATTGATTCAGTCCTGGGGCTGGTCCTCCTGCTGGAGGGCGGACCAGCCCCACAGCACCAGCCAGCCGCAGAACAGCGCCATCAGACCGTAGGACACCATCGCGTGCCAGTTGTAGAGCAGCACGCCCACCGCGGGTGAGACGATGTAGGCGGACCCATTGATCGACGCGGTCATGCCGGCGACGCTGCCCTGATCACGGCGTGATACCGAGAGCGAAGCCCCCGCCGTGAAACCGGGCCGGAACAGCCCGAAGCCGAGCGAGGCGAGGGCGAAGCCGATGACGATCGCGTGCAGATCCTGCGCCAGCCCGGTCAGCAGGATGCCGGCCGCACCGAGCGCCGCGCCGTATAGGACGGTGGTGCGCGGCGTCATCTTCAGCAGCGGGATCAGCCCCCATTGCGCGAGCAGCGTCGCAAAGGCGCCGGCCATCAGCACGATGCCGGTGATCGCGGCGCCCTCGTCGGGCTTGAGGCGCAGGTGCAGCCGGTCGAGGATCAGGAAGCCGATGACCCCCAGCATCATCGCCTGCGCCTGGCCGCCGAAGAAGCCGGCGAGCAGCCAGGGCCGCACGCGCGGATCGCGCCAGCCCAGCGCCTTTTGCGTCGAGGGATCGCGGTCGTTCTCGTCCTCCGCCGTCGGCTCGGCCGGGCCGGCGGACAGGGGGTAGGGCGCGATCGCGCCGCGCGCGGCGAATCGCGGCGTGTCGTTGGGCAGGCGCCAGCGTAGCATCACCAGCACGATCAGGCCGATGAGCGCGAAAACGAGCAATGGTCCCGCGAGTCCGACGAAGGGCAGGATGAAGAAGGGCGCGATCGCTGGTCCGATCACGGTGCCGAGCCCGAATGAGGAGGAGACGAGCGACAGTGCCTGCGTGCGCTCCTCGGCATCGGTGCGTGCGGCGACATAGGCCTGCACCGCGGGTGGCGAGGCCGAACCGAGCCCGCCGTAAAGGCTGCGGAACAGCGCGAAGAGGATGAAGGTCGTGCTCGCCGCGATCGCGCCGCTCAGCCCGGCCCACAGCGCGAGTCCGCACAGCGCCATCGAAGCGAGGAAGCCGACGATGCCGAGCGCCATCAGCGCCCGGCGCCCGCGCTTGTCCGACTGGCGCGCCCAGTGCGGCGCGGTCATCACCCATAGCAGCGCCGACCAGCTGAAGGCGAGGCTGACCCACACGTCGGGGATATGCAGCTTGGCGCCGATCGCCGGCAGGATCGACTGCATCGCGGTATTGCCGGCCGCGGCGACAAGCATGATGGCGAAAAGCACGGCCATGCGGTCGGCGGGAATCGAACGCGCAATCGCCGTCATGTCCGCCTCCTTTCGTCGCAAGCCTGCCTCTCCCTACACGCGAAGCGCGCGCTGTCCAGCATCGGGCCAGACTCTTTCCTTGCGCCGGGGCTTCAACTTTGCCACGCAATCTCCGACCCTAACAATGCGAAAGCCATCATGACCAACCCCAGGGCGCAGGCCCATGAATCGAAGATCGCGCCGCTCAGCCGGATTCGCGAGCGGCTTCGGCGCGTATTCGGCCCTTGGGGCATGTTCATCCGAGGCTTCATCAAGCATCCGGTCATGGTGGGTTCGATCGTGCCGTCATCGCCGACGCTGATCCGCCACATGCTGCGGCCCGTCGACTGGAAGAACACGAAGCTGTTCGTCGAATACGGCCCCGGCGTCGGCACCTTCTGTCGTCCGGTCCTTGAGCGGATGCCAGGCGACGCGACGTTGATCGCGATCGACACCAACGAGGATTTCATCGCCTATCTGCGTAAGGACATCCGCGACAGCCGCTTCATCGCGGTGCATGGGTCGGCCGCCGATGTCGAGGCGATCATCGCGGCGCACGGCTTCGACCAGGCCGATTATGTCCTGTCGGGTCTGCCCTTCTCGACGCTGCCCGCCGGGGTCGGTCCGGCGATCGCCGCCGCGACGCACCGCGTCCTGCGCCCCGGCGGCGCCTTCCTCGTCTATCAGTTCCGCGCCCGCGCGCGCGACTTCCTCGCCACGCATTTCCGGTGCATCGACAACGCCTTCGAATGGGTCAACGTCCCGCCCTGTTTCCTCTTCTGGGGCTGGAAGGACTGACCCTTTCAGATGTCGGGGTCGGGATCGGCGAGACCGAAATTCAGCCGCCGCGATACCGTATAGTCGACGATGCCGACCACGAACCAGGCGAGCGTCCAGCGCAGCCGCGTCAGCCACCCGGCGCGCACCTTGTGCGACGACCGGGTAACGATCGCGCAATCAGGTTCGAGGCCCGCCAGGAAGTCGCGCATGCGTGCCGCGAACTCGGCATCGGCGATCCGCACCATGACCTCAACATTCAGGAACAGGCTGCGGACGTCGAAATTGGCCGATCCGATGTAGACGACATTGTCGATTACGATCAGCTTCATGTGCAGCCGGCACGGCTGATATTCCCAGACCTCGGCTCGCCGGCGCAACAGATAGCCGTAGAGCAGCCGCGACGCGCCGATCGTCGCGGCATTGTCCGACCGCCCGGCCATGACGAAGCGCGCTCGCCCCTTTCGCGCGACGCGCCCCAGCCGCCGCAGCATGCCTTGTCCCGGCGAGAAATAGGCCATCGCCATGTCGAGTCGCGCCGCGCCCTCCAGATCGCTGCGCACTGCGCGCGCCCATGGCGACAGGCGCTGCGTCGGACCGCCGACCAGCCAGGATATGGGGCCTTCCCGCTGCGGCCATGTGCGGATCAGGCGTCGCAGCATCAGCAGCTTGCCGTCGTGGTGCACGGTATAGGCGTGAAGCCGCTCGAACCATCGCGCCGCCTGGACGACGCTGGTCCCCTTGACGATCAGGCCGAGGTCGAACCAGCAATCGCGGTGCGGCTCGTCCAGATAGGTGTCGGCGATGTTAAATCCGCCGGTGACCGCGATGGCATCGTCGATCAGGATCAGCTTCTGGTGGTTGCGGATCAGATAGCTTGACCGCCAGCGCCGCGAGAAAAAGGTTACCTCTCCCCCCGCCGCGCGCAGCGGCGCGAACAGCGCGTCGGGCGTCGTCGCCGATCCGAAGCTGTCGATCACGGCGCGCACCCGAACCCCGCGCCGGGCCGCGGCGGTCAGGTCCGCGACCATAGCGCGTCCGGCGGAATCGTCGGCGAAGATATACATGACCAGATCGATGTTCCGCACCGCCCCCGCGATCAGGTCGTGCAGTCGCTCGCGGCGCTCGCTGCCCGAGAAGAGCAGTTCGAGCCGATGGCCCGCGACGTCTGCGGTCAGTTGCTCCGGCATCGGGCTTTGATCGGCCGCTTCGGTCATCGCCCGGACATAGGCTGCAGGCGCCTCCGCGCAAGAGGGCCGCGACCACGAGGCGCTACGCTGCCAATGCCTCAGTCTTCCTGTCCGTAGCCCAGCGGCAGGCCGACCGTCAGCGTGGCTACATCGCACTTCATGGCCCGGCATAGCCTGATGAGCGCCACGAAGGTCAGATTATGCTCGCCGCGCTCGATTCGTCCGACATAGCTGCGATCAAGCCCCGCTTCGTGGGCAAGGCCTTCCTGCGACATGCTTAGCTCGCGCCTGCGAGCGCGAATGCGCTTACCCAAGATGTCCAGATAGGGATCCACCCGCTCCAGTCACGGGATAGGTGACTATCAGTCCACGGAGTATTGATCCCTTTGTTAACCTTTGCGGCTTATTCGATTCGCAGTTTGATCGATGGAGGGTGAGATGAGGAATTGGAAAGCCGCTGCGGCCATCGCGGCATTCATGGTATATGGGACGGCGCAGGCCAGTGGAACACCGACTGAGCTTGCGCCGTCCCCGTCACCATGAACGCGGCCAGCGCCGCCCCTGTCATCCAATTCCTCATCGAACCCTCCATTGGTTGAGATGAGGGTCAAATAGCGCCCAAAGGTTAAGAAATACGGACGATCGTCCGTGGACTGACAGTCCCATATCCAACGACTTCATGGACATGGAGGACTTCAATAAGGAGTTGGGGAGACGCATCCGGCGACGGCGCAAGCAGATAGGCTTGTCGCAGGAAGACCTCGCTCTGGTAGCCGATATTGATCGCTCTTACGTGGGCGGAATCGAGCGTGCGGACCGCAACGTGTCTTTCTCGATCCTGTGCAAGCTATGCTTGGCACTGCGGTGTGACGTGGCGGCGCTGACGGTGGGGATACCGACTGTTTATGCGGAATGAGCGCACAAGATGGATCGGGTCGTCTCTACTACCGATCCGGTTGGATAATCCACATGCGCAGGAAATTTAGCCACAATTGACGAGAGATATAAGTTCTATAACTGCGTATGTTAGCGCAAATCTACATTGGGCAGCGGCACATACCAACTGGCGATACTCGCCAATCCGTTTTTCTGTTGGCTCGTAAACCTCTTCGCCTCCGTCTTAGGCCATACTTCGCCATGGAAGGGATTGTCTGGGACACCCGGAATGTCCTTTATCGGATCATATCCGATGATAAGATCGAGACTCCGAATCTCTTTGGCAGAGAAAGCCACCGAACCGGTGAATATCGGAGTAGTGACATATGTCTTGGGGTCTTCTTTGGCAGCAATAATCAATTCCTCAATATCTATAGACATACCGCCCTTACTGCCGGATGATTTTGCATATGCCTTTGAAGCTACGCGATGCTTTTGACGATTTTCATCCCAGACAACATGCTGCTCAGGGTTAATCCGGCGAATAATTGTATCATCCGCCTTGATCTGAACTTCATCATACGGGTCGACAGCCAAAGTTACACGGCCTCGGCAAATTGATCCTGATTGCACCGGCTCTCTAATTCAGACAGCCATGCGCCGAGAGGGCTAAAATCCGACTGGAGTCCAATTTCCTCGCTTGCGCCACTCACAAGATCGTATCGTGCTGCCACCACGTCATAGGGAGCAAGAACATCAATCTCGATGTCATATTGACCTATATGCCACTCAATTTGGAGCGTCCCGTCATTGCCGGGAACCATCTGTGGCGCAGGAAGCGAACTAACGAATAACCGCTCGATCAAGTTGGCTGCGAACTGCGCGCAGTTGAATGAAACCGGGCAGCCGGCATAACCATCCCAACCCCTTGGAAGAGCAGTTAGCTCATCAAATCGGTCCCTAAGTTCGACGACCCAACGAGATTGTGGTTGGGCAACCCTTACTCGATTGCCCAAGCGAGGAAGTGACGAAATTTTTGGCTCGTATGCCAAAAAATTTGGAACTTCGTCCTGAAACACAGCGCCTGATTGCTCAATGGCACTCATTTTTGCATTCCCCATAACTGATGAGCGTGATCGGTTGTGATCTTCTCAAATCTCAGCACAATGGCTTCACGCCCTTTCGAAAGAAATTCTAGTGCAGACTTCACATCATTACCAGAAGGTTTTCCTCTAAAAATCAATGTCAGCTTAAATGCCTTATGCTTTCCATCAATCGAAAAAACTGACTGAATTTCGTGGAACAAGCGAGCGTAAGGCGAGCCGCTGTCATCCTTTACTATCTCACTGAAACTAGAGCTAAGCCCCTCTATGCTCGAAACTCCATCGTTCCATACACTAAACCAGCGGCCGGCCTCCGCGAAATTTTCGACAGGAATGATGTTTATATAGGTTATCTCTGCTTGATTAATATCCAGAACATATGAAAAATTGTCAGACAAATGTCTTTCTAATACCTCTAGGCTGTCCTGGAATTTTCGGGCGATGCCTTCATATCTCGGATATTGCTGATTTTGAGGGCGCCTCCTCCAATTGATAAGGAAGCGGTCACGCTGAAATTGAAGGAGGTGATTATCGTCCTTCGAGACGAACCAAAGCCGGCTTCCAACAGGCGGGGTGCCAATCTGAAACTGAATATTGGGTTGAATGTTAGCGCCTCCGAACGTCTCAAACTGAGGGTCTAACAAAGGCTGCTCTTGCACAACGGGAAACTCGTTTTCAAACAGCCGCCAGACGTTTCCTGCATGGACCGATGAGTAAGCCACGACAGGCGAAAACTGCACCCCGAGCACCACTTCATCCAAGGGAGGACTCTTAAAATCCGGTAAGTGCTCAGGACGGGTCATCGACATCTTTCAAATGGCACGAGCGATCAAACTCGGTGCTCTAATTGTTTGCTAATACCTCCGTCACGAGACTTCAATGGCTGGATGCTAGGGGCAATCATGAAAGGCCTCCACATCACGTCGCAACCGCGTGCCAGCAGCGTTGAAAAGGAAACAGACCAAACCAAACTCTGTCTACTAGCCTCGCCCGCTGGCCTAACCCCTCATTTCAAACTACGTCACCACCCACACCGCGCTCGATTGACATTTTGTCGGCTCCCTGCTAGCGCGCAGCGCTTGCCGCCACGCCTCTCCGGCTGGCCTCTCCTCAATCCAAGGAAACAACATGGCCCGCGTTACCGTCGAGGATTGCGTCGACAAAGTTCCCAACCGTTTCGATCTGGTCCTGCTGTCCGCGCACCGCGCGCGCGAGATTTCGGGCGGTTCGGAGCTGACGATCGACCGCGACCGCGACAAGAATCCCGTCGTCGCGCTGCGCGAGATCGCCGAGCAGACCGTGCGTCCCGTCGACCTCAAAGACTCGCTCGTCGGCACGTTGCAGAAGGTGGTCGTCGACGATGACGATACGCCAGATGAGATCAGCTCGATCGCGCGCTCGGCCGAAGCGCTGCGTCTGACGGCCGCCGCGCCGCCGCGCAGCCCCGCCGGCGGCGGCGGCGACTTCGAATAAGCGCCGCGTCCGACGCATCGAAAGGGGCTCCGGGAAACCGGGGCCCTTTTTCGTTGCGCTATTGGATCATGGCAGCCGGGTCAGCTCGGCGACGCGGATCGCGCGCGAGGCGAGCAAGGGTTCGAGGATGATGCCGATGCGGTGCGCCCGCTGCGACCGGGCGGTGATGTTGTAGAGGCTGTTCGCGACCACGTCGGCGATCTGCACGCCGTCGGACCGCCGGCTGTCCGCAAGCGACGCGCGGCCCCAGTGACCGAGCCCGGTCTGGATCGTGTCGCGCACGCGCGTCAGGATCGCGGGGTCGTAGCGGCCGTCGTCGATCACCACATCGGTGCACACGCCGCCCGTTTCGGGCAGCCAGTGGCCGACCGCGCTGTCGAGCAGCGCCGCGTAAAGGGCGAGGTCGCTCAGCGGGGTGCCGTTGGCATTCGACAACAGCCGCTCGCGCTCAGCGACCGCGACCCAGGCGCGTCCACCGGCACGATCGAACAGTTCGAGCAGATAGGCACGCTCGGTCAGGCTGATCCGGCTGCCCTTCAGTTCGCCGCGCAGGCCCGTGACCGCACGAAAGCGCGCGTGGATCGCCGCCGCCGCCTCGGGGGTGAGCATCACCGCGGCAAAGGTCATCGCGCCGGCGTTGAGCCCGCCCGATTCGTCGCAGTAAATCGTCATGATATGGCGAAGAGCGTGGCCGGTCCGTCCGGTCCCGCCACGCTGCCCCCTTTTTCTCCGTGAATGCCCCGAGTCATCGTGTCCGTATCATGGCGCATCAGGCGGGGCACGGATAGCGCTTCTTCATCAGGCCGTCGAAGGCGGCATAGACGCTTACCGACTTGCGCGTCTGCGGCGGGTAGGTGCGCAGATGTGCGAGCCATTCCTCGGGCGTCAGCGTGCCCGAAGCGGGAGGGCAACTCGTCGTCTTGCGCCCCGCTTGGCGCTCGGCGTCGATCCGCGCCTTGTAGCGCTTGCCGGCAGCGATCACCTCGCCCTTGAGCGCGCCCGCTTCGGGGGTGGCGAGCGCGAGAGGGCCGAGTCGCATCAGATTGTCGGCGCGCGCCAGAAAGGCCGCGACGCTCATGTCGCCGGGTGCCATGCCGCACAGCAACGCGGTGGTACCCAAGGCAACCGCCGCGCGTGCGCTTTGCCTCCGGATCACTCGCTGTACCCCGACATCATTTACCGAACGCCCCCAATCAGGGATCAGGCGCCCTGCGGATTGGCGTCGCCGAAGGGGCGCGGCTTGCGCTTGATCTGCGGCAGCGAACCGGCGTGACCTTGGATCGGCGTGCCAGGGCGGCCCTGGTCATTCTCGCGGCCGATGTCCTCGCCCTTGATCGCCCGGCGCGCTTCCTCGCCCGACAGCGTCTCATACTCGAGCAGCGCCCCTGCGAGTAGGTGCAGTTCGTCGAGATGATCGGTCAGCACCTGCCGCGCGATCGTCTCGCCTTCCTCGACGAGGCGGCGGACCTCGCTGTCGATCAGCTTCGCGGTCTCTTCCGACATGTTCTGCGCCCGCGACACGCTGTGGCCCAGGAACACCTCGTCCTGATTGTCGCGATAGCGCAGCCAGCCGAGCTTTTCGGACATGCCATATTCCATCACCATCGCGCGCGCCATGTCGGTCGCCTGCTGGATGTCGTTCGACGCGCCGGTGTTGAGCTCGTCCTTGCCATAGATGAGCTGTTCGGCGATGCGGCCGCCGAAGCAGAGCGCGAGCCGCGCCTTCATCTGCTTCATGTTCTGCGAATAGCGGTCGCGCTCGGGCAGGTTCCACGTCACGCCCAGCGCGCGGCCGCGCGGGATGATCGTCACCTTGTGCAGCGGATCGTTGCCTTCGACGTGCAGCGACACCAACGCATGGCCGGCCTCATGATAGGCGGTCGCCTTCTTCTCGTCCTCGGTCATCACCATCGAGCGGCGTTCCGCGCCCATCAGCACCTTGTCCTTGGCTTCCTCGAACTCGTCGCTGGCGATCAGGCGCTTGCCCTTGCGCGCGGCGAGCAGCGCCGCCTCGTTGGCGAGGTTGGCGAGGTCGGCGCCCGAGAATCCAGGGGTGCCGCGCGCGATCCGGCGCAGGTCGACGTCGGGCGCCAGCGGCTTCTTGCGCGTGTGGACTTCCAGAATCTTGTGACGACCCTCGATGTCGGGGCGCGGCACGACGACCTGACGGTCGAAGCGGCCCGGACGGAGGAGGGCGGGGTCGAGCACGTCGGGACGGTTGGTCGCAGCGACGATAATGATACCTTCGTTCGCTTCGAACCCGTCCATCTCGACGAGAAGCTGGTTCAGCGTCTGCTCGCGCTCGTCGTTGCCGTTGCCGAGGCCCGCGCCGCGATGGCGGCCGACCGCGTCGATCTCGTCGATGAAGACGATGCACGGTGCGTTGCGCTTCGCCTGTTCGAACATGTCGCGCACGCGGCTGGCGCCGACGCCTACGAACATCTCAACGAAGTCCGAGCCCGAAATGGTGAAGAAGGGGACGCCCGCCTCGCCCGCGATCGCACGAGCGAGCAGCGTCTTGCCGGTGCCGGGCGAGCCGACGAGCAGCGCGCCCTTCGGAATCTGGCCGCCGAGCTTCGAGAATTTGCTCGGGTCCTTCAGGAACTCGACGATCTCCTGCAGTTCTTCGCGCGCCTCGTCGATGCCGGCGACATCGTCGAAGGTGACGCGACCCTGCTTTTCGGTAAGCATCTTGGCGCGCGACTTGCCGAAGCCCATCGCGCCCGACCCGTTGTTCTTCTGCACCTGGCGGAAAACGAAGAAGGCGACCGCGAGGATCAACAGGAAGGGCAGCGACTGGACGAGCAGATACATCCAGAAATTCGGCACTTCCTGCGGCTTGCCGTCATATTTGACGCCATTCTCGTTGAGCATTTTAAGCAGGTCGGGATCGCGCACGACATTGGCGGTGAAGCGGTCGCCGTTCGACATCGTGCCCGTCACCCGATCCTCGGACAGCACGACCTCCTTGACTGCGCCTTCCTGCACCTTCTGCCGGAAATCGGAATAGGCGAGCGGGCTTCCCGCGGGCTGCGCGGCGCCGCCGAACATCGAGGCGACAAGGAGCATGGCGAGCAGGATGCCGCTCCAGATCATCACGCTCTTCATCCAGGGGTTGCCCTGCGGTTCCTTGTCGTCCTGCATGCGGAATCTTTCCAAAATCACATCGATGGCAGAATCGCGCCAACGGCCAGAATCTGTATCCATGGTCGGCGCGATACGATCAGCTTCCTAAGATAGGAGCATGGCGTTAAATGACAATGAGCCAATCGGCCCTATTGTCGCCTAGCGTAAAGCGGCGTTCAGCGGCGCGTTTTGCGGCGGGGCGCCGTGGAAATGCGCCAGGCGCGATGCTCGTCGGTCGCAATGGCGTCGATCAGCAGGCTGCCGACCATCGCCCGCCGACCCGCGCGCATCGCCGCGATCACCCCGTCGAGGGTGATGCCGCGCAGCCCGAGCCGTGGGTCGTTCGCCTTCAGCCGCTGTTCGACAATGCGCCGGAACAGTTCGGGCGGATAGGCGCGGTCGCGGATGATCGCGATGTCGTCGGCGTCGGGCCAGCACCCGATCGCGGCCCCGACCGCCCAGTCGAGCGCCTCGTCGGCTTCCGCCAGCCAGCGCGCCGATCGCGCAGCGGCGTCGGCGTCAATGATGGTCTGCGAAGCCAGCGCCCGGCGCAGGCGCGCGCGGTCGAAACGCGTATCGGCGTTGGTCGAATCCTCGACGAACGGCAGATCGGCGTCCAGCGCGACATGCGCCAGTTCGGCGCGGCGCCAGCCCAGCAGCGGGCGCAGCACCGCGCCGTTGCGCGCGCGGATCGCCGCCAGCCCGCCGACCCCGCTGCTGCGGTTGAGCCGCATGATGATCGTTTCCAACTGGTCGTCGGCGTGGTGCGCGGTCAGCAGGAAATCGATGCCGTTCGCCTTGCGCCACGCGTCGAGCAGCCGATAGCGTTCGGCGCGCGCCGCGGCCTGCAACGAACCGCGGATCGGGGCGGGGGGACGCAGCGTCGCGTGCGGAACATGCTCGCGCGCGCAGAAACCCGCGACCATGCGCGCCTCGTCTGCGGATTCGCGGCGCAACCCGTGATCGACCGTTGCGGCGTCGACCTGTCCCGGCAGCAGCGAGGTCGCGAGCCAGAGCAGCGCCATGCTGTCGGGCCCACCCGAAACCGCGACGCCATAGTGACGCCGATGCCAGTCGGGCCCTGCGACGAGCGCCAGGTCCGACGCGAAACGCTCGACCGCGTCCGCGTCAGCAACCAGTTTTTGCTTTGGCGGCAGCTGCATCATCGCGGACATCCTTTGGCGCCTTGTCTCCATAGACTTCGTCGAGCTCGCGGAACGCCTTGCACGCGTCGGCCTTCCGTCCCAGCTTCTCGAGCGCTACCCCCATGTACATCAGACTGTGCGGTGCGCGGGCGCCGCTCGGCCGATCCTTGTAATTATTATAGAAAGCGACCGCGGCGAGGCTTGGCTTGCCTTCGTCGAGATAGGCGCGGCCGAGGAGGTTCTGCGCGTAGCTCGCAAGTCGGTGATTCGGCCATTTCGTGACCACCTGCTTCAACTGTGCTTCGGCCTCGGGGTAGAGCTTCGCCTCCCACAGGCGATAGCCGTAATTGTAGCTGTCCTCGACCTCGTTGCCGGTCGCGGGAATCTCGACCTTCTTGACCAGCGCAAGCCGTGTGGCGTCGGGTGTGGTGGCTGAGGGTTTGGTCGTTGCCGGCTTCTTCGCCGGCGTCGCTGCGGCGGTGGTCGCGACCGTCGCGGGCGGCTTGACCGTGGGAGCCAGGCTGGCAGGTGTACCCGTCACCTCGGACGCTTCGGGTGCTGCGAGGCGCTTGTCCGTTTCGGCCTTGTAGGCGTTGAATTTCTTTTCGAGTTCGCGAAGCTGGAAGGCGTTCTGCTCGGTCTGTCCGGTCAGGGTCTGGAGTTGCGCTTCGAGCGCATCGACGCGCGCGGTCAGATCGATCACCGGCGCGCTGCTCTTGACCCGTTCGCCCGGCGTATTGTCAGGTGCGATCTCGCCCTCGAAGAAGGCTGGGCTGCCGCCCGGGAACACCGACCGCTGGACGGCGCGCATTTCCTTCTCGAGCCGCTCGACCCGCTTGTCGATCCCGGCATCCTGCGCGAGCGCCGGCACCGAAGCCGAAAGCGCGATCGCGGCGGTTGCGAGAAAAGAGATATGACGCATCTTCATCTGCCGATAGGCCCCCACCAATTAACCTTGTTTGGCGTCCATAACGCGGCACGGGGCGGCGGCGCAAACCCATTTCGGTGCACCGCCGTTCCGATCGGCCCGATTGTTGCGGAATTCAGCGCCGCGGCGAAGCCTTCGGCGCCGGTGCCGTGGCGCCGCCCTCGGCCCGCGCCAGAAGGTCGGCGGGCTTGAGCGAGATGCTCTTGACCAGCGTGTCGGCGGCGCCGAGCGACCCGATGTCGCGTCCGCCGACGGTCACCTTGAGCGCCTGCGGACGGCTGGTACGCAGCGTGAACTGCTCGATATAGGCGGCTGGCACCTGATAGGTCTCGCCGGGGTCGAGCGTGCGCCAATTCTCGGTTTTGCCGTTTGCATCGTCGAACCCGATCCACACCTCCGAAATGCCGGTGAGCACGACCGGCGCGTCGGCGGGAACGGCGCCGTCGGCGGCGGTCTTGCCCGCTGTAGCCGGCGCGGTTGCGGCCGCGGGAGCCTCGGATGCGTCGGCATCGCGATTCTGCGCAGCGACCAGCGCCTCGTCGGGCTCGACCGACAGGAAGCGCCATACGCCATAAGCCGAGACGAGCACCGCGGCGACGATCACCAGCGTCCACGCCAGCCGCGCGGTCGGCAGGCGGGCGGGGTCGGTCGGTTCGTAAGCCTCGTAGATCGGCCGGGCGCCATATTGATCCTCGTCGAGTTCGCGGCGGATGTCGGCGGCGATCTCGGTTTCAGGTAGATCGACAGCGCGGGCATAAGCGCGCGCGAAGCCCGTGACGTAAGTGCGCCCCGGCAGCTCCGAAAATTCGGATTTCTCTATGGCCTGAAGGTGGCGTTGGGTGATGCGCGTGCGCGTCGCGACATCGGCGAGCGACAATCCCGCCACCTCCCGCGCCAGCCGCAGCCGGTCGCCGGTGCGCGTGATCGCCAGTTCGCCCTGCGTGGCGACCTCTTCCTCTGCCATTGCTGTCTCCGTGCCGGTCGGTGCAACCCGGTTTGACCGTGGCGCCGTTCATCGCATTGGCGATGCGCGAAAGTCAAATGAAGTTCGGCGAAACGTCGGCGGCAGGCATGCAGGTAGGGTGCGGCCCGAGGGGCAAGCGATCAGAGCACATATTTGCTGAGGTCGGTGTCGCCGACGACGTCGGCAAGCTGCCGGTCGACATAGGCGGCGTCGATAGAGAGCGTCGTGCCCGTCCGGTCCTCGGCGGTGAAGCTCACCTCCTCGACGAGCCGTTCCATGATCGTCTGGAGGCGGCGGGCGCCGATATTCTCGACCTTCTCGTTGACGTCCGCCGCGAGCCGCGCGACGCGCGCGATCGCATCGGGCGTGAAGGTCAGCGTCACGCCCTCGGTCGCGATCAGTGCCGAATATTGCTCGGGCAGGCCGGCCTTGGTCTCGGTCAGGATGCGGACGAAATCCTCCTCGCCGAGCGCGCCCAGTTCGACGCGGATCGGCAGGCGGCCCTGGAGCTCGGGCAGCAGGTCACTCGGCTTCGCGACGTGAAAGGCTCCCGAGGCGATGAACAGGACATGGTCGGTCTTCATCGGACCGTATTTGGTGGCGACCGTCGTGCCTTCGATCAGCGGCAACAGGTCGCGCTGCACGCCTTCGCGGCTCACCGAGCCGCCGCGCACGTCGCTGACCGCGATCTTGTCGATCTCGTCGAGAAAGACGATGCCATTCGCTTCCGCATCGGCCAGCGCGACGCGCGCGACGTCGTCCTGGTCGAGGCGCTTGTCCTGCTCCTCCTCGATCAGCCGCGTCGCGGCTTCCAGAACCGTCAGCTTGCGGCGCTTCTTCGGCAGGCCGCCCATCGCCTTGCCGAGCATGTCGGACAGGTTGATCATGCTCATCTGCCCCGGCTGGCCGGGAAGCTCGAACGGCATGTTCGGCGTATCGGCGACCTCGATCTCGACCTCGCTGTCGTCGAGGTGGCCTTCGCGGATGCGCTGGCGGAAGCTCTGGCGCGTCGCCTCGCTGGCGCCCTTGCCGGTCAGCGCATCGAGCAGTCGCTCCATCGCCGCCTCTTCGGCCGCCGCGCGTACCGCCTCTCGGCGGCGGTCCTTCTCCAGCCGCACCGCTTCCTCGACCAGGTCGCGCGCGATCTGCTCGACGTCGCGGCCGACGTATCCGACCTCGGTAAACTTGGTCGCCTCGACCTTGATGAAGGGCGCGTCCGCGAGCTTGGCGAGACGGCGCGAAATCTCGGTTTTGCCGCATCCGGTCGGGCCGATCATCAGGATATTCTTGGGGCTTACCTCGTCGCGCAGCTCGGGCGCGAGCTGCTGGCGGCGCCAGCGGTTGCGCAGCGCGACGGCGACCGCGCGCTTCGCGGCATCCTGGCCGATGATATGCGTGTCGAGCGCGGCGACGATCGCCTTCGGGGTCAGATCCTTGTTCATGGTCGATTATGCCTGGATGTCGATGGTTTCGAGGGTGGTCTGGTCGTTGGTGTAGACGCAGATCTCGGCGGCGATCTGCATCGCTTTCTTTGCCAGCGCCTCGGGGTCCTTTTCGTAATCGACAAGCGCGCGCGCCGCCGACAGCGCGTAATTGCCGCCCGACCCGATCGCCGCGATGCCGCCCTGCGGTTCCAGCACGTCGCCGTTGCCGGTGATGACGAGCGTCACCTCCTTGTCGGCGACGATCATCATCGCCTCCAGATTGCGCAGATATTTGTCGGTGCGCCAGTCCTTGGCGAGTTCTACCGCGGCGCGCAGCAGCTGGCCGTGATGGCGTTCGAGCTTCGCCTCGAGCCGCTCGAACAGCGTGAACGCATCGGCCGTCGCCCCCGCGAAGCCGCCGATGACGCTGCCGTCGTGCAGGCGGCGGACCTTTCGGGCGTTGGGCTTCATCACCGTCTGGCCCATGGAAACCTGGCCGTCGCCGATGACGACGACCTTTTCCGGGGTGCGTGCCGACAGGATGGTGGTCCCGTGCCAGGGCGCGGCACGGTGTGCGTGAGGATCGGTCATGCGGCGCGATATGGGCAATCGGCGCCGGGGCCGCAAGGGGAGGGAGATGCAATCAGATCGCGGTGGCGCCGAACGTGTCGCACTGGCGCGGATCACCGGTCTCCAGCCCGCGGCGCAGCCAGCGCATGCGTTGCTCGCTGGTTCCGTGGGTGAAGCTTTCGGGTACTGGCCGCTGACCCGCCGAGCGCATCAGCGTGTCGTCGCCGATCGCGTTGGCAGCGGTCATCGCTTCCTCCATATCACCCGGCTCCATCACGGTCTGGCCATCTTTCGTCCGCGCCTGTGAGGCCCACACGCCGGCGTAGCAGTCGGCCTGTAACTCCATGCGGACTTGAAGCGCGTTTCCTTCCGCCTGCGAGGCACGGGCCTGCGCGCGGCGAACCTGATCCGATGTGCCGGTGATCGTCTGAATATGATGCCCGACTTCGTGCGCGACGACATAGGCTTGCGCAGCATCGCCGGCCGCGCCGAACTTCGTCTTCAATTCGTTGAAAAAGCTGGTGTCGAGATAGATGCCATGATCGGCGGGGCAATAGAAAGGTCCCATCGCCGCCTGTGCCGCGCCGCAGCCCGAACTGTTCTGGTCGGTGTAGAAGCGCAAGCCGGGCGCGCGATATCCGCTGATCTGGCTTTCCCAGAAGCGGTTGGTCGAACTGAATACCTGGCATGCAAAGCGCTCCGCGGCCGTGTCGCAGGCGACGCCTTGTTGCGCACCACGACTGTCAGCCATCGGGTCGGCGGTGCCGCCACCCATGCTCAGCATTTGCGAACCGGGGCCAAGAAAGACGAAGGCAAGCACGCCGATCAGCAGGATCGTGCCGCAACCCATCTTGCGCCCGAGCAGCATCGGCAGGAGGCCGAACAGAAGCCCGCCCATGCCGCCACCGCCGCCGCCGCCGAACCCGCCGCCCCCGCGACCGAGGTCGCGGATATCGTCGCCGGGGTCGTAATCGTCGAGGCGCATGGGGGGCTCCGTTGTTTGGGGAGTGGTTTGCGTCGATTGTGGCAGCGGCGGGGGGCAATTGGAAGAGGCTTCGCGCAGGAACCGGCTCTTGCCAAGGGCGTTGCTGCGGTGCACCAACGGCTCCGGCCGCCCCGCCCCCCGAAAGGATCGCTTCGAGTCCATGCCCCGCCGCGCCGCCCGAGCCGCCTTGCCCTTGCCCGACCTCGTCGTGCTGGTCCTGCAGGGCGGCGGAGCGCTCGGCGCCTTTCAGGCCGGGGTCTACGAGGCGCTGATCGATCTCGGCGTCGAGCTCGACTGGGTCGCGGGCATATCGATCGGCGCGATCAACGCCGCGATCATCGCCGGCAATCCACGCGACGCGGCGGTCGGGAAGATGCGGGAGTTCTGGGAAGGTGTGTCGTCGGCGCTGCCCGTCCTGCCGGTGGCCGACAATGATCTGGCGCGCGAATGGGCGCATTGGGCGGCGGCCGGACAGGTCGCGGCCTTCGGCGTTCCGGGCTTCTTCACGCCGCGCATCCCGCCGCCGATGTTCGCCGCGCCGCAGACGCCCGCGGCGATCAGCTTCTACGACACCGCGCCGCTGGTCGAGACGCTCGACCGCCTCGTCGACTGGGACCGCGTCAACGACGGCAAGGTGCGCCTGTCGGTCGGCGCGGTCGCGGTGGAAACGGGCAATTTCCGCTATTTCGACACGCGCACCGACCGCATCGACGCGCGCCATATCCTCGCGTCCGGCGCGCTGCCGCCGGGCCTGCCGCCGGTCGAGATCGACGGCACCTGGTATTGGGACGGCGGGCTCGTTTCGAACACCCCGCTCGAACATGTCGTCGAAAGCGCGGACGAGGCGATGCTGGTGTTCCAGGTCGACCTGTTCCCGGCGCGCGGCCCGCGTCCGCACGATCTGGAGGAAGCCTGGTCGCGCGAGAAGGATATCCGCTTTTCCAGTCGCACCCGCCGCATTTCGGACGGGCTGGTCCGGCGGCGCAAGGAACATCGGCTGATCGCCCGGATGCTCGACAAATTGCCCGAGGAGATGCGCGTGCTGCCCGAGGTGAAGGCGGTCGAGCGCATGGTCGACTGCAAGGCGCTGAACGTCGTCCAGCTCATCCACCAGCCGCCGGCATGGCAGACCGGCGCGCGCGACTTCGAATTCTCGCGCGCGACGATGGACGCCAACTGGGCGCTGGGCCGCGCAGCGGTCGAGGCGTCGCTGAAGGACGGGCACCTGCTCGCCGAAAGCATCGCCGAAGGGCGGTCGGACAGTTTCGCCGTCGAAGCTGGCGGCCTGCAGCCCAAATCGGCGCATGCCGTTTCCCCATCCCCTCCCGAGAAAAAGGACTGATCCCATGCATCTCAAAGGCAAGACCGCCCTCGTCACCGGCTCGACCTCCGGCATCGGACTCGGCATCGCCAAGGCGCTCGCCGCGGCGGGCGCGGACATCATCATCAACGGTTTCGGCGACGAAGGCGCGATCGAGGCCGAGCGCGCGGCGCTCGCCGCGCTGAACGGCGGCAAGGTGGCTTATGACGGCGCCGACCTCACCAGGCCCGACGCGATCGCGGAAATGTTCGAGCGCGCCGACAGCGACATGGGCGGAGTCGACATCCTCGTGAACAATGCCGGCACCCAGTTCGTGTCGCCGGTCGAGGATTTCCCGGTCGAGAAATGGGACCTGATCCTCGCGCTCAACCTGTCGTCGGCCTTCCACACCATCCGCCACGCCGTGCCGGGGATGCGCAAGAAGGGATGGGGCCGCATCATCGGCACCGCCTCGGCGCATTCGCTCGTCGCCTCGCCGTTCAAATCGGCCTATGTCGCCGCGAAGCACGGGCTCGCCGGGCTGACCAAGACGGTCGCGCTCGAGGTCGCCGACGCGGGGATCACCGCCAATTGCATCAGCCCGGGCTATGTCTGGACGCCGCTGGTCGAGAATCAGATTCCCGACACGATGAAGGCGCGGAACATGACGCGCGAACAGGTGATCAACGACGTTCTGCTCGCGGGGCAGCCGACCAAGCAGTTCGTGACGGTCGAGCAGGTCGCGGCGCTTGCCGCCTTCCTGACCCGCGACGAGGCGGCGAACATCACCGGTGCGAACCTGAGCGTCGACGGCGGCTGGACCGCCGCCTGACGCTGGGCGATCCTGCCTGCGGCGCGCTGCGTCCTTGAGCATTGCGTCATCCGCTCCTAAGGTTAACGGCGAACCGGACCAGGAGAGACGGACGATGTGGGGTCGCACCTTTCTATATTTGACATGCGCGGCGGGGCTGGGGCTCGCCGGATGCCGGACCGTGCCGGCGATGCCGCCCTCGGCGGCCGACGCCGCGCCGGCGGAGGCCGCGGGCACCTGGCGCGCCACCGCGACCGACCAGGACAAGGCGCGCATCCGCGGCTGGTATTCGAGCTGGACCGCGGCGCTCGCCGACGCGCGGGCAAAGGGCTATGGCGCCGATGTCGAGCGCGAAGGCGTATTGCTGCAACCGACGGCGGCGCTGCCCAATCCGCACCTGCCCGCGGGCGAGTATCGCTGCCGCACGATCAAGCTGGGCACGCAGGGACGCGGTGCGATCGGCTTCATCGCCTATGACTGGTTCCGCTGCCGCGTGTCGGACGAGCAGGAACTCGCCAGCCTGACCAAGCTGACGGGGTCGCAGCGGCCGGTCGGCCTGATCTTTCCCGACAATCTCAAGCGCCAGATCTTCCTCGGCACGCTGGTGCTGGGGGACGAGAAGATCCCGGTCAATTACGGCAGCGACCGGATGCGCGACATGGCGGGGCTGATCGAACGGATCGCCGACAATCGCTGGCGGCTGGTGCTGCCGGCGCCCGCCTATGAATCGCTGCTCGACGTGATCGAGCTGGTGCCGGCAAACGGATGATTTGAAAACAGGGGAGCGATAATGAAGATCAGCGGGCGGATTTTGGGACTGGGCGCCGCGGCGCTCGCGCTCGGGCTGGCGGCGCCGGTGGCGGCGCAGTCGCTGGGCGACCAGGTGCAGAAGCAGATGCCCTCGCTGATGGACATCTACAAGGATCTGCACGCGCATCCCGAACTCAGCTTCATGGAGGTCCGCTCGGCGGGCATCCTGGGCGCCGAGGCGCGCAAGCTGGGCTTCACGGTGACCGAGAAGGTCGGCGGAACCGGCATCGTCGCGGTGATGAAGAACGGCCCCGGCCCGGTGGTGCTGGTCCGCGCCGACATGGACGGGCTTCCCGTCACCGAGCAGACCGGCCTTCCCGGCGCGTCGACGGTGCGCGTGACGACCAAGGAAGGCGTCGAGACCGGCGTCATGCACGCCTGCGGCCACGACACGCACATGACCGCATGGATCGGCGTCGCACGGCTGATGGCGGCGAACAAGGGGCAGTGGTCGGGGACGCTGGTGATGATCGGCCAGCCCGCCGAGGAACGTGGCGCGGGTGCGCGAATGATGCTGGCGGACGGGCTCTACACCCGTTTTCCCAAGCCCGAATATGCGATCGCCTTTCACGACGCGGCGCAGTTTCCCGCGGGCATGATCGGCTATACGCCGGGCTATGCGCTCGCCAATGTCGACAGTGTCGACGTTACGGTGAAGGGGCTCGGCGGTCATGGCGCCTATCCGCAGGCGACCAAGGACCCGATCGTGCTCGCCAGCCGCATCGTCACCGCGCTCCAGACGCTCGTCGCGCGCGAGATCAGCCCGCTCGACAGCGGGGTCGTCACCGTCGGCAGCTTCCACGCCGGCGCCAAGCACAATATCATCCCCGACGAGGCGAAGCTGCAACTGACCGTGCGCAGCTATACCGACGAGGTGCGCACGCAGCTGCTCGACGGCATCGCGCGCATCGCGAAGGGCGAAGCGATCGCGGCGGGCATGCCGGAAGACAGGATGCCGACGATCAGCGTCGCAAAGGACGAATATACGCCGTCGGTCTTCAACACGCCCGAGTTCACCGAAGAGATGGCGGCCTTCCTGAAGACCGGCTTCGGCGACCAGCGCGTCGTGCAGATGCCGCCGGTGATGGGCGGGGAGGATTTCAGCCGCTATGGCCGCGAGGACAAGACGATCAAGAGCCTGATCCTGTGGGTCGGCGGCGTTCCGCAGGCCGAATATGACGCCGCGAAGAAGGAAGGCCGGACGCTGCCGAGCCTCCATTCTCCTTTCTGGGCGCCCGATGCTCCCGCGGTCATCTCCACCGCGACCGAGGCACTGGCGTCGATGGCGATGAAGCTGATGCCGAAGGGTTGATCATATTTGGCAATTATCCCTTTTCGACAAGGAGCTGCTCCCTGGCGAAAGCCGGGGTCCAGATGGCACAGCGCTGTTTCGCATGGACCCCGGCTTTCGCCGGGGAACAGCTCGTTTGCCTGAAGGATAATATGCCGTCATGTTTCGCGGCCGCCGTTATCAACCCTCGATGAATCCTCGCAGGCTTTATGATCTGGGGATTCGGCGTTCGGCGGGCTGCCTTATCCGTTCGTCATGCTGAACTTGTTTCAGCATCCATGACCGGACCTTCCCTTTTGCGCCGCCTTTCATTCGAGGGCAGACCATGGACCCCCGGATCGGGTCCGGGGCAGGCTCTGAAACAAGTTCAGGGTGACGAAAGGGAGAAACCGGGGTCGCAACGACGCAGTGGGTCAATCCAAAGTCATCGGAGTCCGGGAACAGGGATTTCGCCCCGAGAGAAACAAACCCGGCAGCCGGGATTGAAAAGCCCGGCCGCCGTTCCTATGTAGCGGGAATGCGGGCCGGGCCCCTCTGGCGTCGGCGGGATCAACATCCCGCCACGTGATGTCGGACCGCATCGGGTGACACCGGTGCACGGCGGCCAATTCTCCCCCCTGATCCAGGTCCTGGCATCGGCGTCGCCTGTTTTGAGTTCGCTCAATCAGGAGGCCATATGTCTGTGAATCCCCATATCTTTCACTTGACCGCGTTGCATCGGCGGCTCGACGAAGCGGTCCGGCGCGAGGCGCGCCGCCGCGGCGGTGACCCGTTCCGCGTACTGCGGCTCAAGAAGCTGAAGCTGGCGGTCAAGGACCGCCTCGCATCGCTGATGCGGCGCCCCGTTCGCGCCCGCTGAATCCGGCAATGAAGGCGAAACGCGCTGCTTTCGGCGGCGCGTTTCGCCTGTCCAGGGATCGTCATCATGGAATTTCTCTTCACCGACTGGCTGGGAACCCCGGCCTGGTTCTGGCTGGCCTTTCTCGGCCTCGTCATCGCCCTCACGGCCTTCGACCTTGGCGTGTTGCACAAGGAGAACAAGGAGATGGGCATTGCGGAAAGCCTGAAGCTCTCCGCGCTCTACATCGGCATCGCGCTCGCGTTCGGCGCCTGGATCTGGGTCGAGAAGGGCGGCGATGCGGGCCTTCAATATTATACCGGCTTCTTCATCGAAAAAGCGCTGTCGATCGACAATATCTTCGTCATCTCGCTGATCTTCGCGACCTTCGCGATTCCGGCGCGCTATCAATATCGCGCGCTGTTGTGGGGAATCGTCGCGGTGATCGTGCTGCGCGGCCTGATGATCGCGGGCGGTGCGGCGCTGGTCACCGAATATGGCTGGCTGCTCTACGTCTTCGCCGCCTTCCTGATCTTCACCGGTATCAGGATGCTGTTCGCGAGCGACAAGCCGATGGACGTCGCGGACAATCCCGTCGTGCGCTGGCTGTCGCGCCGCATGCCGATCACCGCGGAGCTGCATGGCGAGAAATTCTTCGTGCGCGTGCCCGACGCGAAGACGGGGAAGGTCGTGCTGGCGGCGACGCCGCTGTTCCTTGCGCTCGTCGTCATCAACCTCGCCGATCTGGTGTTCGCGGTCGACAGCGTGCCCGCGATCTTCGCGATCACGACCGACACCTTCATCGTCTATACCTCGAACATCATGGCGATCCTCGGCCTGCGCGCGCTCTATTTCGCGCTCGCGGCGATGGTGCATCGATTCCACTATCTGAAATATGCGCTGGCGCTGGTGCTCGTCTTCATCGGGTCGAAGATATTCGTGGCCGATTTCCTGCTCGGCAGCGCGAAATTCCCGCCGCTGGCGAGCCTGGGAGTCACGGTCGCGCTGATCGCCGGGGGCGTGGTGTGGTCGCTCGTCAGCAGCCGTCCGTCCGACTCGGCCGTGCGGTGACGGGCCGGCTGTCGCGGCCCGCCGGTCACACGGCGAGGAGAAGCGTGTCCTTGTCGCTCGGCGCGGCGGGCTGGAACATCGGGAGCGGCTCGAACGCCTCGTCGGTGACCTCGGTCTCGCTAAGCCCGTCGAGCTTGAACTGACCGAGGCGCTTTTCCTCGTCCGACCGCCAGTTCTTGTTGAGATTCAGCGCGCTGACGAACAGCGCCCCGTGCCGCTCGAACATCTGGTGCGGGGCAAGGGTCATGGCGTCGCCATTGTAGCGAGTGGACACGATGCGTCGCCGTGCGATCGCTTCCATCATTTTCAGTCGTGTATCGTTCATCGGCCCAGGGAGAGGTGGTTTCGTTGTGCGGTGCACCATACACCCGCCGCGGCGGGCCTGGCAAGCATCGCTTGATCGCTCGTCCGCCCGGTCGCCCGCAGTTGCGGACGAATGGCGTTCGGATTGGCTTAACACCATATTAGCAATGCCATATTTATGACAATCCGATGACCAGGAAGGGGCAGGGGGACCTGCTGACGTTGCTGCTTGCGGCCGTCGCGACATTGTTGATCGAAATGGCGCTCGTCGAACGCAAGTTCGCGCTGTTCGGCGGCGGCTTCGGCCAGTCGCAAACGCTGGATACGCCGGTCGAGATCGCCTTGTTCCTGCTCGGTGCCGTCGGTGCGCATGCGCTGCTTTTCAGTCTGTTCTTCCTGTTGCTGCGCCGGCTGCACGGGCGCGAATACGACCCGCTGATTTTCCGGTTCAACCTGCTGTTTTTCGGCGTCGCCGGCTTTCTCGCCGCGCTGACCGCCAAGTTCGAGCTTTTGTCCTATTTCAGCGACGCGGTCAGCTTCCAGTTGATCCGCAATCTGGGCGGGGGAAGCCTGTTCGACGCTTTCCTGTTCGTATTGAACGAAGGCGCGCTGATGCTGACCGGCCTCGGCGGCGCGCTGATCCTCTATGGGATCGTCGTGGTCCGCCTGCGCCGTCGCGGCAATCGGACCCTGCTGCCGGCGGGCCGCTCACCGCTGCGCTGGGCGGTGCTGGCGCTGGCGGTCGCGATGCCGGCGATCGCCGCGCAGGCCAACGGGGTGCCCGACGCGCGCGATGGCCTGCGCCGGATGACCGCCTATGGGCTGGTCAACCGGCTACTCGAACAGCTGACCGATTTCGACCGCGACGGGTATAGCTGGTATTCGGCGCAGATCGACCGGCATCCCTTCGATGCCTCGCGCCATCCGCTGGCGCTCGACATTCCGGGGAACGGGATCGACGAAGACGGCTTCGGCGGCGATTTCGTCTTTGCCGGCGCCGATCCGGCGACGCCCGCGCCGAAGCTGCCGGCGAAGCGGAAGCATCTTGTCGTCATCGTGCTCGAAAGCACGCGCGCGGACGCGCTGACGCAACGGGTGAACGGGCGGCCGGTGGCGCCGAACCTCGCGGCGCTGGCGCGCGCGGGAAGCAGCTTTCCGCACGCCTACAGCCACGTCGGCTTCACGACGGCGTCGCTCAAGAGCCTGTTTTCGGGCGCGCTCGATCCGCGGGCGGGAGACCCTTCCTTATTCTCCGACCTCAAGGCCAATGGCTATCGCATCGGCGTCTTTTCGGGCCAGCCCGAAAGCTTCGGCGATATTTCGGCGGTGGTCGGGATGCGCAAGGCGGCCGACATATTCGTCGACGCCGAAACGCTGGCGCACGAACGCGCCTTCGGTTTCGCCGCCAAGGGCTCGCTGCTCGTCGACGAGACGAAGATACTGGCCGAATTCGATCGGCGGATGGGCGACCCGGGACCGTGGGCGCAGCCGACCTTCGTCTATTTCAATTTCCAGTCGCCGCATTTCCCCTATCATCATCCGGGCATGCCCGACATGCTGGGTGTCGATCCGCTGCCGCGCGGCGACATTTCCGCCGCCAACGCCCGCCGCGTTCAGCAGACCTACTGGAACGCCGTCGCCTATGCGGATTCGCAGATCGGCGCGGTCGTGGCGCGCCTGAAGGCGCTGGGGACGTGGGACGACACCGTGCTGATGGTCACCGGCGATCATGGCGAGGCATTGTTCGAAAATGGATTCCTGGGACACGGCCACGTGATCGAGCCGGCGCAAACCCATATCCCGTTCGTGCTGAACGTGCCGGGCCTCTCCAGCGACCGGCCGCTCGGCCTCAGCGACATGCGGTCGATCCTGCTCCAGGCACTGGGCGGTGCGCCCGCGCCCGACAACGACGCTCCGGTTTTCCTGCACATCGGAGCGGTCGATACGCCGGTCGCGATCGGTATCGTCGAACCGGGCGGCGTCCTCACGACGCTCGCGCTCGGAACCGAGGAGATATGGTTTTCCGACAGCGGTCGGCGTGCGCGCTACGGCGATCTGCACGGTGCGGACAAGGCCCGCGCCGACCGGCTGGTCAACGAATGGGCGCGACAACGCTGGATGCGCCATCTGGCGACCCGCAAGGCGGCGCGAAGCTCCCCATAGCGGCGTAGCGCCGGGAGCGGGCGCGCACGGAGAAAACAATCGCGTATCGCATAAAAATGCCCGCCGGAGGTCGAACGACTTCCGGCGGGCAGGCTTTCCTCCCCAGGAAAGCTCGGGAGGCGCGGGGCGTTTGTGCAAGGCGCCCCGCGCCGAGAAGGGTGGCGCGGGGGGCAACGAAAACCCCCGCGCCTAGCTCGATCGTCAGGCGGCGAACTGGTTCATCGTATTGTCCTTGCCGCCCGCCTTCAGCGCGGCTTCGCCGGCGAAATAATCCTTGTGATCGTCGCCGATGTCGCTGCCGGCCATGTTCTGGTGCTTCACGCAGGCGATGCCCTGGCGGATTTCCTGACGCTGGACGTTCTTGACATAGCCCAGCATCGCTTCCTCGCCGAAATATTCCTTCGCCAGATTGTCGGTCGACAGCGCGGCGGTGTGATAGGTCGGCAGGGTGATCAGATGGTGGAAGATGCCGGCCCGCTTCGCGGCGTCGCGCTGGAAGCTGCGGATGCGGTTGTCGGCCTCGACCGCCAGTTCGGTGCCGTCGTAATCGACGCTCATCAGCTTCGCCCGGTCATAGGCGCCGACGTCCTTGCCGTCCGTCTGCCACGCGTCGAACACCTGCTGGCGGAAATTCAGCGTCCAGTTGAAGCTGGGCGAGTTGTTGTAGGCGAGCTTCGCATTGGGAACCGCCGCGCGGATACGGTCGACCATACCGGCGATCTGCTCGATGTGCGGCTTTTCGGTCTCGATCCAGATCAGGTCGGCGCCGTTCTGCAGGGCGGTGATGCAGTCGAGAACGCAGCGATCCTCGCCGGTTCCGGGGCGGAACTGATAGAGGTTCGAGGGCAGGCGCTTCGGGCGCAGCAGCTTGCCGTCGCGGTTGATCAGCACGTCGCCCGGATTGCCCGCGCCCGTCACTTCCTCGCAATCGAGGAAGGCGTTGTACTGATCGCCGAGGTCGCCCGGCTCGCGGGTGAAGGCGATCTGCTTGGTCAGCCCGGCGCCGAGGCTGTCGGTGCGCGCGACGATCACGCCGTCGTCGACCCCCAGCTCCATGAAGGCATAGCGCAGCGCGCGGATCTTCTGCAGGAAATCCTCGTGCGGCACGGTGACCTTGCCGTCCTGGTGGCCGCACTGCTTTTCGTCCGACACCTGATTTTCGATCTGCAGCGCACAAGCGCCGGCCTCGATCATCTTCTTGGCGAGCAGATAAGTCGCCTCGGCGTTGCCGAAGCCCGCGTCGATGTCGGCGATGATCGGCACGACATGCGTTTCATGGTTGTCGATCGCATGCTGGATCTGCTTCGCCTTGACCTCGTCGCCGGCTTCGCGCGCCGCATCGAGCTCGCGGAACAGGCCGCCCAGTTCGCGGGCGTCGGCCTGCCGCAGGAAGGTGTAGATTTCCTCGATCAGCGCCGGAACGCTGGTCTTTTCATGCATCGACTGGTCGGGCAGGGGACCGAACTCGCTGCGCAGCGCGGCGACCATCCAGCCCGACAGATAGATGTAGCGGCCCTTGACGGTGCCGAAATGCTTCTTGATCGCGATCATCTTCTGCTGCGCGATGAAGCCGTGCCAGCAGCCGAGCGACTGGGTGTAGTTGGCGGGATCGGCGTCATAGGCCGCCATGTCGGCGCGCATGATCCGCGCGGTGTAGCGGGCGATGTCGAGGCCGTTGCGGAACTTGTTCTGGGCGCGCATGCGGGCGACGCTTTCGGCGCCGATCGCATCCCAGCGGCCGTCCTGATCGCGGATGAGGCGGCCGGCCTGCGCCATGTCTTCGGTATAGCTCATCTTCACTGTCCTCGGCTGCGCCCCGGTGGGCGATGAATATGCCGCCCTTGTGCCGACCCGCCGCCCGGATTGGAAAAGCTTTGTGAATATTTCTTGTGAATAAAGCGAATGAAGTGCATTGGAGCGTGTAAATTAGTAAAGAAAGTTACATCATGGCGGAGCGGCGGGTGTTCGCGGGACCGGCGGTGCGCAAGTTGCGGCGCGACGCCGGGTTGACGCAGGCGGCAATGGCCGAGGCGCTGGGCATTTCCCCGAGCTACCTCAATCTGATCGAGCACGGCCAGCGTCCGCTGAGTGCCACGGTGATCGTCCGGCTGGCCGAGCGGTTCGGCTTCGACGCGGCGAAGCTGGGGGCGGAGACGGTGCCGGGCGGGCTCGCCGCGCTGCGCCGCCGTCTGGCCGACCCGCGCTTCGCCGATCTCGACATCGGGTCGCGCGAGGTCGAGGAATGGCTGGAGAGCGCGCCGGCGACCGCGACGGCCTTCATCCGGCTGTTCGACGCGGCGGGCGATGCGACCGCTCCCGCCGCCGCCGAGGCGCCCGAGGTCGATGCGGTGCGCCGCGCGATCGAGAAATGGCGCAATCATTTTCCCGACCTCGATGCGCGCGCCGAGGAACTGGCCGACGAACTGCGGCTCGCGGGCGGCGACCTCTATGGCACTATCGCCGAGCGGCTGCGCACGCGGCACCAGCTTGGCATCCGCATCCTGCCCGCCGACGTCATGCCCGACCGGCTGCGCTGGCTCGACTGGCACGCGCGGCAGTTGATGCTGAACGAACTGCTGCGTCCCGCCTCGCGCACCTTTCAGGCCGCGGCGACGCTGGCGCAGATGGAGGCGAAGGACGAGATTTCCGCCCTCGTCGCAGGCGCCGAATTCGCCGAGCCCGCCGCCGCGCGCCTGTTCGAGCGGCATCTGATCCAATATTTCGCGGCGGCGCTGATGATGCCCTATGGCCGCTTCCTGCGCGCCTGCGACGCGACGGGTTACGACCTGCTGCTGCTCCAGCGGCGTTTCGGCGCCGGGTTCGAGCAGGTCGCGCACCGGTTGACGACATTGCAGCGCGTCGGCGCGCGCGGGCTACCCTTCTTCATGCTCCGCATCGACCGCGCGGGGCAGGGGTCGAAACGCTATGCGGGCGCCAGCCAGTCGCCGCTCGTCGACGGCGATGCGCGCTGTCCGCTATGGGGCGTCCACGAAGCCTTCGCGCGCCCCGGCGAGGTGATCGCCGACCTTGTCGAACTGGAGGATGGGTCGCGCTGGTTCACGCAGAGCCGCTCGGTCGCGGCGCCCGGCGCGACGGGAGGGGGCACGCCCGCGCGCTTCGCGGTGTGCATCGGGGTCGACGCCAAGGTCGCCGCGCCGCTGGCCGCCGCGCGCGGCATCGACCTGATGCGCAGTCCCGCGACCCCGATCGGCCTCGGCTGCCGCCGCTGCACGCGCAGTGGCTGCGTCCAGCGCTCGATGCCGCCGCTCGGCCGTCCGCTGCGTTTCCGCGAAGGCGAGCGGGGAGTCAGCGCCTTCGATTTCGCGGGGGATTAGAGCATCGAGCCCTAAAATCTGACCCATCGTCCCGAACGGATAAGGGCGTTGCAGGTTTATGCACGGTTTCTCTTTTCCGTCTCCCTGATCTTGTCTGGCAATGATCCCTTTTCGACAAGCCGCCGTTCCCCAGCGAAAGCCGGGGTCCATGCGAGGTAGCGCTGTGTCATCTGGACCCCGGCTTTCGCCGGGGAACGGCTCCTGACTTGCCTGAATGATATATATGCCGACTTGTTTCAGAGCCTGCCCCGGGCCCGATGGGGGGTCCATGGTCCGCCCTCGTCTGGAAGGCGGCGCAAAAGGAGAGGTCCGGCCATGGATGCTGAAACGAGTTCAGCATGACGAAGGATGTGGCAGCGCCCAACCCGGAATCCCCACAGGTCTCAGGTCACGAACCGATAGACACGAACGGCTGAGACTGTGCGGTTCTTCAGGCCTTTTGCGCCGCCACCCAGCGGTCGATCATCGATCCGAGGACGTCGATCGGCATCGCGCCCGCCGCCAGCGCGGTGTCGTGGAAGGCGCGGATGTCGAACTTGTCGCCCAGCGCCGCGCGCGCCCTTTCGCGCGTTGCGACCCAGCGCGTCTGTCCGACCATGTAGCTCGTCGCCTGACCGGGCCACACGCAATAGCGTTCGACTTCGGTGACGTTCGAGGGTTCGGGCGTGCCGAGCGCCTCGTTCATATAGGCGATCGCCTTCTCGCGGCTCCAGCGATAGTGGTGCAGGCCGGTGTCGACGACGAGCCGCGCGGCGCGGAACATATAGGATTGCAGGTAACCGAGACGGCCGAAGAGGTCGCCGTCATAGACCCCCATTTCGTCGGCAAGCTGCTCGGCGTAGAGACCCCAGCCCTCGGTATAGACCGAATAGACGGGCAGGCGGCGCAGGCGTGGGATACCCGTCGCTTCCTGCGCCAGCGCGATCTGGTGATGATGGCCTGGCGTCGCTTCGTGATAGGTCAGCGTCGGCAGCGTCCATGATGGATTCTCCGCGGTATCGCGCAGGTTGATGTAATAGGCGCCGGGGCGCGAGCCATCGAGCGCCGGAATCTGGTAATAGCCGCCGGCGGCGCCGTCCTCGATCTCCGCCGGGACGCGACGGATCTCGACCTTCGCCTTGGGCAGGCGGCCGAACATCTCGGGCAGGCGGCGCTGCATCTCCTCGATCTGTTCGTTGAGCTTGGCGATCAGTTCCGTCTTGCCGGCGTCGGTGTTCGGATAGATGAAGCGCTTGTCCTCGCCGAGCGCGCGCAGCCGCTCGGCGACCGTTCCACCGGTCATGCCCTGTTCGCGGAAGATCGCGTTGGCGCGCGCGGTCAGTTCGGCCATGCGTTCGAGCCCGAGCTGGTGGATGGCTTCGGCCGACATTTCGGTCGTCGTCGCGAAGTTCAGCGCATAGGCGTAATATGCGTCGCCCTTCGGCAGCCGCCAGACGCCCGCGTCGTGGGTCGCCTTGGGACGGACGCGCGCCAGTTCGGCCGCCTGGCGGCGCATCGCCGGATAGATTTTGCCTGCGACGATCGCGGCGCAGCGGCGTGCCCAGTCGCCGGGGATATGTTTTGCGTCGGTCCTGGCCTTGAGATTGGTGGTGAGGCCGTTGGCCTCCGCGGCGGGCGCCATGATCTTTTCGTAGAGGCCCAAGGTGCGGTCGATGACGAAATCGGGTGGAATGATTCCCGCCGCATGATCCGTCTTCATCCGGTTCGTCTCGTTGTCGAGCTGGACCGCGAAATCCTCGCAACGCGCCAGATAGGCCTCGGCATCGGCCGTGTCGGCGATGCTGTGCTGGTTGACGAGGAAGTCGGGGATCGAGCGGTAGGTGCCGCTGAGCTGGGTGACCGGGTGCGGTTCCGGCCAGCTGTGCAGACCATAGGTGAAGCTGTCATACGCCTTTACATAATGGTCCCACGGCCCACGGAAGGTCTCGTAATTGACGAGGTCCATCCCCGACAGTTTCGCCGCGTCGATCTTCTCGAGCGCGGCGAGGCCGAAGCGATAGAGGTCGTGGCTGCGCTCGATCCCGGCGGGCGAACGGTCGGCGAGGCGCGACTTGGCTGCGGCGTGCGCGCCCTTGTCGAGCCCCAGCGCGGTGGCGAACTCGGGGTCGTTCTCGACCAGCATGTCGAACAGGCGCTCGTAGAGGGCGTTCAGCCGTTCGCCCTCGCTTTGCGCCGGATCGGCGAGCATCGCGCGGGCGGGGGAGCGCGTCGCGCCGAGCGCGGAGGCGGCGGCGAGCGTGGCGATGAGGGTGCGGCGATCAAGCATGGAAATCTCCGGGAGAAAAAAGCGTCGGAGATCGGTCTAGCCGCCCCGGTCAGCGCTGTATTGTAATCAGTTGACGCGCGCGCCACCGGCCGGGCGTGACGCCGCTGATGCGCGCGACGGCCCGGGTCATGTGCGCCTGATCGGTGAAATGCAGCCGGTGCGCGATGGCGGCGAAGGATTCGCCGCTCGCCCGGGCGGCGGCGAGCGCCGCGCGGGCGCGGACGTCGGCGCGATAAGCCTTGGGCGTGCAGCCATAGGCGGCGCGGAACCCCCGGCTCAGCGTTTCGGCCCGCACGCCGTGCGTCTCCGCCCAATCGGCGAGTGCAAAAGGGGTGAGTGTCCGCAGGTCGCGAGCGAGCAGGTCGGGCCAGTCGCGCGCGGCCGCCGGCATGGCGGTGAAATCTTCGACGAGCAGTGCCGCTGCCGCCGCGGCGTCGCGGCTCGCGACGCGGACCAGCGCGTCGGGGTCGCGCACCCGTCCGCGGACGTGCGGCGCGCCAGCGAGCGTGGGCGGCAGGTCGAGGATCAGCACCCGCGCGCCGCGCGCCTCGACCCGGTCCAGATGCGATTCGAAGTCATGGTGGATCAGCGCATCGCCCGGCCCCACGTCGAAACGGCCCTCGTCGCCGGCTTCCTGATAGCCGCCTTCGAGGACGATCGCGACATAGGCCGTGTCGTGGCAATGGCGGCCGCGCAGTTCATTCGGCACGTGGGCGAGCAGGCCCAATGGTGCGGCGGCGAAGGATGGGCGCGCGATCATCGCTGCGGTCTATCGTTTGACGCATCGGCGGTCATCCCCGAATAGCCCGGCGACAAGTGTAAAATTAACCGACAGTTGACGCCTCTCCGCTAGAATCGCGCGACGAAAGGGTTCGCCGCACTCCATGTTCCGTCTGTTCAAGCATTATGTGCCGCACGCGGTCGTCTGGCTGGCGCTGATCGAGTTCCTGGCGCTGCTGGGATCGGCGGAGGCGGCGTGGCATCTCTATGCCCATTTCGCCGATTTCGACGCGGGGACGCTGACGGGGCGGTGGCTGCCGCTGACCACCTTCGCGCTCGCCAACGCGCTCGCGCTGATGGCGACCGGGATGTACGGGTCGGAAGCGCTGCGATCGATGCGGTTCGCGACCGCGCGGCTGCTCGCGGCGATCTCGCTGGGGGTCATCTTCCTCTCGGTCGTCGGCTTCCTGCTGCCGACCGCGACGCTGTGGCGGGTGAACAGCCTGTATGCGATGGCGCTCGCGATCGCGGCGCTGTTCCTGATCCGGCTGGGCATGACGCGGGTGGCGGGCGCGGAGACCTTCAAGCGGCGCATCCTGGTGCTCGGCGCCGGCACCCGTGCGGCGCGGCTGCAGGCGCTGGCCGACGCGCCCGGCAGCGGCATCGCGATCGTCGGCTTCGTCGCCATGTCGGGCATCGAGCGCAAGGTGAAGGACGCGGTGCCGCGCGAGGCGATCGACAATCTGTCGGAGCATGTCGTCGCGCTCGGCGCCGGAGAGGTCGTGCTGGCGATGGAGGAACGGCGCGGCGCGCTGCCGCTCGCCGACCTGCTGCGCGTCAAGACCGCCGGGGTCCATGTCAACGACATCGCGAGCTTCATCGAGCGCGAGACGGGGCGCGTCGATCTGGCGACGACCAACCCCAGCGCGCTGATCTTTTCCGACGGCTTTTCGGCGGGGCAGCGAATCTCGCGCGTCGGCAAGCGGATATTCGATATCATCGCCAGCATCGCGGTGCTGGTGGTCGGCCTGCCGCTGATCCTGATCGCGGCGATCGCGGTGAAGATCGACAGCCGGGGCCCCGCTTTCTATGGCCAATCGCGCGTCGGCCTGTTCGGCGAGCCGTACCGGATCTGGAAGATCCGGTCGATGCGCACCGATGCCGAGGCGGCGGGGCAGGCGGTCTGGGCGAGCGAGAACGACCCGCGCGTCACCCGCGTCGGACATGTCATCCGCAAGCTGCGCATCGACGAACTGCCGCAGCTCTGGTGCGTGCTCAAGGGCGAGATGAGCATCGTCGGCCCGCGCCCCGAGCGGCCGGGCTTCGTCGCCGAACTCGAACGCGAACTGCCCTATTATGCCGAGCGGCACATGGTGAAGCCGGGGCTCACCGGCTGGGCGCAGATCAATTATCCCTATGGCGCGTCGGTCGAGGATGCGCGGGTGAAGCTCGAATATGACCTTTACTATGCCAAGAATTATTCGCCCTTCCTCGACCTGCTGATCCTGCTCCAGACGGTGCGGGTCGTGCTGTGGCCGGAGGGGGCCCGCTGACATGGGCGCGCTGTCGGCCCTGTCGGACCTGCTGGCGGGTCTGGCGCTGCTCGGCTTCGTCGGCGCGCTGATCTGGCTGCTGACGCGTCCGCGCGCGCGCATGGCGGTGCTGATGCCGGCGCCGGGGCGGCTGACGATCGCGGCGGCGGCGATGGCGCTCTGGTGCGCCGCGCTGTATCTGTCGGGCGCGGGGTCGCCGCCGACGCTGGCGGCACAGGCGCTGCGCGATCTGGCGATCCTTGGCTGGCTCGCCGGGACCTTTCGAACCTCGGCGGCGCCGACCTCGCAAGCGCTGACGCTGATCCAGCGGCTGCTTGCGGCGCTCTGTCTCGCGATGCTGGCGGGCGGCGTAGCCGCATGGCTCCATGACGGCGGCACCGCGGCGGCGTGGCTGAAGCCGACGCTGACGATCGTCGCGATGGTCGTGGCGTCGGGCGGGCTGCTGCTGATCGACGGCGGCGCCCGCCACGCCGGCGGCCGGATGCGGATGCCGACCCTTGCCGTCGCGGGGGGCTTTGCGATGCTGTGGGCCTATGAGCTCAATATCCAGTTGATCGGCACGCTGACCGGGCAGCGCGCCTCGACGCTGATCGCGCTCGTCCCGGCGGTGGCGCTGCTGATCCTGCCCACCTTCGTCATCGCCGCGATGGATATCGGGCGCGAGCGGATGCGGCTGTCGCGGCCCGCCGCGATGCGCGCCGTCCTGCTCGTCGGCGGCGCCGCCTATCTGATCCTGATCGCGCTGGCGGGCGCCGTGGCGCGGCTGGTCGGCGGGGATTATGGCGAGCTTGCGCAAAGCCTTTTCCTGCTCGTCGCGCTCGGCGCGGGTGGGCTGCTGTTCGCATCGGCGCGCGCGCGCGCGTGGCTGTCGGTCACGATCAGCAAGCATTTCTTCGAGCATCGCTACGACTATCGGTCCGAGTGGATGCGCTTCACCGCGACGCTGGCGCAGGTGGAGGAGGGGGGCACCAGCCTGCATCGGCGCGTGGCCAAGGCGCTGGCCGAACTGACGGGAAGCCCCGCGGCGCTGCTGATGCTGCCCGACGCGCAGGGCGGCTTTCACGTCGCCGAGCATTGGGGCTGGCCCGTCACGGTCGACGAGGATGCACGGCTGCCGCTGCGCACCGCCTTCATGTTGCAGGAAACGCAGCATATCGTCGACCTCGAAGCGGTGCGCCACGGGCGCGCCGACGATGCCGAGGCGCTGGCGATGCCCGACTGGCTGATCGCCGATGCGCGCGCCTGGGTCGTCGTCCCGCTGCTGCATTTCCAGCGCATGATCGCGGTCGCCGTGCTGCACCGCCCGCCCGCGCTGCGCGCGCTCGACTGGGAGGATTTCGACGTGCTGCGGATCGCAGGGCAGCAGGCGGCGAGCTATCTGGCCGAATCGCAGAGCCAGCAGGCGCTTTCCGAGGCGCGCCGCTTCGACGAGTTCAACCGCCGTTTCGCCTTCATCATGCACGACATCAAGAATCTGGCGAGCCAGCTTTCGCTGCTCGCGCGCAATGCCGAGCGCCACGCCGACAAGCCCGCGTTCCGCGCCGACATGGTCGAGACGCTGACAATTTCCGCGGGGCGGCTCAGCGATCTTCTGACCCGGCTGGCGCCGCGCGAGCGCGCGCGGGCGGCGAGCGTCGGGCGCGTGCTGGTCGAGCCGATCCTGACCGATGTGGCGGCCGGGTTGCGGCCGCGCGGCGACCTGTTCGTGGGCTGCGATGCCGGGCTCGCCGCGCGCGGCGACGGCGCGGCGATCGCCCAGATCGTCGAGCAGCTCGCCGCCAATGCGCTCGACGCCTCGCCCCAGGGCGCCACCGTGCAGCTTGTCGCGGCGAGCGAGCAGGGGCGGGTGCGGATCGACGTGATCGACCGCGGCGCGGGGATGAGCCGCGCCTTCATCCGCGACGAACTGTTCAAGCCCTTCGTATCGACCAAGGAGGGCGGCTTCGGCCTCGGCGCGTTCGAGGCATTGCAGATCGCGCAGGCGATGGGGGGCATGATCGACGTTTCGAGCGAGCCGGGAGAAGGAAGCCGGTTCACGCTGTGGCTGCCGCTTGCCGGCGGCGCGGCGGCGGATGAAGCGATCGGAACGATGATGACGAAGGTGGCGACGCGATGAGCGACAGGGGGGGGGAGCCGCGTGCGCTGCTGGTGGTCGAGGACGACCCCGGCCTGCAGGCACAGCTCAAATGGGCCTATGACGATTATCGCGTGCTGATCGCGGGCGATCATGACGCCGCGATCGACCTGCTGCGTGCCGAGGAGCCGGCGGTGATCACGCTCGACCTGGGCCTGCCGCCCGACGCCGACGGCACGCGCGAGGGGTTTCGCCTGCTGAAGGCGATCCTCGAAATGAAACCCGATACGAAGGTGATCGTCGTGTCGGGGCACGGCGAACGCGCGAGCGCGCTGGCGGCGATTGCGAGCGGCGCCTGGGATTTCTATCAGAAGCCGATCGCCATAGAGGAGCTGGGCCTGATCGTTCGCCGCGCCTTTCATGTCCACGATCTGGAGGCCGAGAATGCCCGGCTCGCGGGCGAGGGCGCGAACGACAACCGCGTCCTCGGCGGCATGATCACCGGCGCGCCCGAAATGCTGAAGGTTGCGCGCACGATCGAGCGCGTCGCCGGGCTCGACGTTTCGGTCATGCTGCTCGGCGCGAGCGGCACCGGCAAGGAATTGCTGGCGCGCGGCCTGCACGAGGCGAGTCCGCGCCGCGACGGCGCCTTCGTCGCCATCAACTGCGCCGCGATCCCCGAGAATCTGCTCGAAAGCGAGCTGTTCGGGCATGAGAAGGGGGCCTTCACCGGCGCCGTCAAGACGACCGAGGGCAAGATCGAACTGGCGCACGGCGGCACCCTGTTCCTCGACGAGGTCGGCGACATCCCGCTGCCGCTGCAGGTCAAGCTGCTGCGCTTCCTGCAGGAGCGGACGATCGAGCGCATCGGCGGGCGCAAGCCGATCGCGGTCGACACGCGCATCGTCTGCGCGACGCACCGCGACCTCGACGCGATGATCGCCGCGGGCAGCTTTCGCGACGATCTCTATTACCGGCTGGCCGAGATGGTGGTGCGGATTCCCGCGCTCTCCGAACGTCCGGGCGACCCGGTGCTGCTCGCGCGGCATTTCCTCCACCAATATGCGCCGGCGATGAACTCGGGCGTCCGTGGCTTCGCGCCCGACGCGTTGCAGGCGATCGACGAGGGGCGGTGGCCGGGCAATGTCCGCGAGCTCGAAAACCGGATCAAGCGCGCCGTCATCATGGCCGACGGCAAGCTCGTCACCCGCGACGACCTCGACATGGCGGCGGCGGGCGACGGGGGCGAGGAGGCGTATCTGAACCTCCGCGGCGCGCGCGAGGCGGCGGACCGGGTCGCGATCCGCCGCGCGATGACGCAGAGCGAGGGCAATATCTCGCTGGCGGCGAAGCTGCTCGGGATCAGCCGTCCGACGCTCTACGACCTCCTCAAGCAATATCAGATGCAGGGGTGAATGCGCGTCCGGGGGGCCTGGATCGGCGCGCTGTGCGGGGCGGCGCTGCTCGCGGGGTGCGGCGGTCCGCGCCCGCAGGACCGGCGCGCGACGCTCGAGGAACGCCGCGCCGAACTGCGCGATGCCATCGCCGATGACCCCGCCGCGCTCGACGCGCGGACCGAACTGGCGCGCGTCGCGATCGCGCTGCACGACGGCGTCGCCGCCGAAGCCGCGGTCAAGGCTGCGCTCGCGGCGGGGGGCAATGCCGAGGTGCTGCGCCCGCTGCTCGCGCGCGCCTATGCGATGCAGGGCGACGGGCGGCGGGCGTTGCAGACGCTCGACGCCGGCCCGATCGCGCCCGAGGCGATCGGCGAGGCGGCGTGGGTGGCGGGCAACGTCCATCTCGACAATGGCGACCTGGGCGCGGCGCGCGATGCCTTCGACCGCGCGGTGCGCGAACTGCCGCGCGAATCGGCGCTGTGGGTCGACGTCGCGCGCTTTCGCGACGCCAATGCCGATACGCTCGGCGCGCGCGACGCGGTCGACTATGCGATCGAACTCGATCCGCAGAACAGCGGGGCGCTGGCGCTGAAGGCCAATCTGGTGCGCACGCAGCAGGGTCTGGTCGCCGCGTTGTCCTGGTACGACAAGGCGCTGGCGATCGATCCCGACAATGCCGGGGCGCTGATCGACCAGGCCGCGACCTTCGGCGATCTCGGGCGCTACCGCGACATGCTCGCGGCGCTGCGCCGCGCCGCGGCGGTCACGCCGGGCGATCCGCGCCTCTATTATCTGCAGGCGGTGCTCGCCGCGCGCGCCGACGATTACCAGCTGGCGCGCAGCCTGTTGCAGCGCACGCGCGGCGAGATGGACGATCAGCCCGGCTTCATGCTGCTCAGCGCGGTGGTCGAGTTGCAGCTCGGCGGCGAGGCGGTGGCGGCGAGTTGGGCCGAGCGCCTGCTGATGGTGCAGCCCGACAACGGGACGGCGCGGCGTATCCTGGCGGCGGCCAACTGGGCCGATGGCGATGCCGACGGCGCCGGCGAGGCGCTGGCGCCGCTGGTGGCGCGCGCCGATGCCGACAGCTGGTCGCTGCTGCTCGCGGCGCGTGTCGCCGCAGAGCAGGGCGCGCGCGCGGCATCGGCGGGCTATATGGCGCGCGCGGCCGCGCTGACGCGGGGCGATGCGGCGCCCTTTGCGGTCGACGACGACTATGGGCTCGTCGCGATGCGCGCCGACGCCGCGCCGCTCGACCCGGCGAAGGTGATCCCCGCCATCGCCGCGGACATCGAACGCGGGCGCGGCGGCGCGGCGATCAATCGCGCGCGGGCGCTCCGCGATGCGAATCGGGGGGTCGCCGACGCGCATATCCTGCTGGGCGACGCCGCGATGGCGGGCGGGCAATATGAACTGGCGATCGAGGCCTATCGCAAGGCGCGCGACCTCGACGCGAGCGAGCGCACGACGCTGCGCCTCGCCAATGCGCTGTACCGCGCGAACGATCCCGCGGGGTCGGGCGCCGCGATCCTCGCATTGCGCGACAGCCAGCCGTCGAGCATCGCCGCCGATCGGCTGGCCGGGCATCTTGCGATGGACCTCGAGCATTGGGACCAGGCGATCGCGCATTTCGAGCGCGTCCGCCGGCGCATCGGCAATCGCGACGTCGTGATCCTGCGCGAACTGGCGCGCGCGTGGGCCGCGAAGGATCGCGACGACCGCGCGCTGCCGCTGATCGCGCTCGCCTACCGGCTCCGGCCGCTGAACGGCGACATCATGCTGATCTATGCCGACCTGCTCGAACGGCAGGGCGACCGGCAGGCGGCGGAGGACCTGCGCGACAAGGCTGACCAGATCGGGCGCTGAGCATCGCGCCGCGAACGGCGAGCCGGCGAATCAGGCGTCGGTCAGGTCGAGCAGCGCGCGCGCGTCGAGGCCGATGCGGCGAATCTGCTGCGCGACCGGCGGCCAGATGTTGGTCAGGAAATCCTCGCGCATCAGGGTGCGCAGCCGGTCGGTCGCCCCCTCGGCGACGAACATGCCGACGCCGCGCTTCACCGTGACCAGCCCCTCGTCCTGAAAGGTCTGATAGGCCTTGGCGACGGTCAGCGGGTTGGCGCCTTCCTCCGCCGCGAGCGAGCGGACCGACGGCAGCATGTCGCCGTCGCGATAGGTGCCGTCGAGGATCGCGTTGGCGATGACATCGCGCAGCCGCTGGTAGACCGGTTTCGATTGATCGAGCATGCCGACTTAATGCCATAAGACAGCATCACAGTCAAATTGCGATCCTTGCGCGATGCTTTTCGATGGCGAAACTATATGTCCCAGTCGCGGACGACATCGCCATATTCCGGTCGCGGCCGTTCATCGAGCGGCCTGGCCGGCGTGCCCAGGAAGAAATAGCCGACGATCGTATCGCCCTCGCGCGCGCCGAACGCCGCCGCGACCGGCGGGGAATAGGCGGCCCAGCCGGTCAGCCAGCTTCCCACGAAGCCATGGGCATGCGCCGCGTGGAGCAGGTTCATGCCGACCGCGCCCGCCGACATCTGTTGTTCCCAGCGCGGAATCTTGCTGTCGGCGACCGGGGTCGAAAGCAGCACGAGCAACGTCGGCGCCTGATGCGCGAACTGGTCGAGCGCGGACAGGTCCATCCCCTCGGCGCCCGGATGCTCTTCGATCCACGCCCGCTTCAGCAGCGCCGCAAAGGCATCGCGCTGGCTGTCCGCCACGGTGACGATGCGCCACGGGGCGAGCTTGCCATGATCGGGCGTGCGCAGGGCCAGCGACAGGATCGCGCGCAGTTGCGCGGCATCGGGACCGGGCGCGACCATGTCGCGCGCCTTGCCCGAACGGCGTGTCGAAAGATGGGCGAGCAGCGAGGAGGTGTCGTTGAACATGCCCGCGCATGTGGGCTTTTTGCGAAGCTTTCGCAAGAGCGCGCCGCGGCCCGGACTGGTTACGCGCGCAATTAGATTCTTTCCATACGCAATTTTCGCGCTAGGTTGTCGCATTCGCGCGGCGGAGGGGCCGCGATACACGAAACAGGGAAAAGGGACGCGCGCGCATGAAAGACATGGCCTTGTGGGACGAGGGGGACTGGATCGCGGTCATCGCGCTGGTCGTCCTCGGCGTCTTCCTGAGCGTCGGCGCGCTCATCGCGGGCAGCAGAAAGCCCGAGTTCGCCGGGCACCCGAAGGGCCTCTACATGCTCTTCTTCGCCGAGATGTGGGAGCGTTTCTCCTACTATGGCATGCGCGCGCTGCTGATCTTCTACCTGACGCAGCACTGGTTGTTCTCCGACGGCAAGTCGAACCTGATCTATGGCGCCTATACCGCGCTCGTCTATATCACCCCGGTGCTTGGCGGCTATCTTGCCGACCGCTATCTGGGGCAGCGCAAGGCGGTGCTGTTCGGCGGTATCCTGCTCGCACTCGGCCATCTCTTCATGGCGTTCGAGGGCGATCACGGCATCACCGACGCCGCGACGAAGCAGGCCGATTCCGCGATCAACATCTTCTGGCTCGCGCTCGCGCTGATCATCGTCGGCTCGGGTTTCCTGAAGGCCAATATCTCGGTGATGGTCGGCCAGCTCTATCGCCTGACCGACCTGCGCCGCGACGCGGCCTACACTATCTTCTACATGGGGATTAACGTCGGCGCCGCGCTCGGCACGATCCTCGTCGGCTATCTGGGGCAGAAGGTCGGCTGGTCCTACGGCTTCGGCCTCGCGGGCATCGGCATGATCGCCGGCCTGATCGTCTTCGTGCTCGGCAAGAAGGTGCTGCTCGGCGCCGGCGAGGCGTCCGCGCCGCTGTCGCGCCAGACCGAATGGACCGTCTATGGCGTCGGCCTCGCAGCGGTCGCGGTGATGTGGGCGCTCGTCCAGTATCAGGACGTCATCCAGACGCTGCTCGTCGTCTCGGGCTTCTCGCTGCTCGGCTGGGTGCTGTTCCAGGCGTTCAAGCTGGACAAGGAACCGCGCGAACGCATCTTCGCCATCCTCTTCCTGATCGCGCTCAACCCGCTGTTCTGGGGCCTGTTCGAACAGGCGGGCGGCAGCTTCAACCTCTACACCGACCGCTATGTCGATACGGGCGGGGTGCCCGCGTCGGTGTTCCAGTCGATCAACCCGATCTACATCATCCTGTTCGCGCCGGTCTTCGCCGGGCTGTGGCAATGGCTGGGCAAGCGCGGGCTGGAACCCTCGGCGCCCGCGAAGTTCGCGCTGGCGCTGGCGCAGGTCGGCGCGGGCTTCCTCGTCTTCGTATGGGGCGCGAACAGCGTTGCGCCGGAAGTCGCGACCCCGGTGATCTTCGTCTTCCTGCTCTATCTCCTCCACACCACGGGCGAGCTTTGCCTGTCGCCGGTGGGGCTGAGCGCGATGAACCGGCTCGCGCCGTCGTTCATGGCGTCGCTGATCATGGGAGCGTGGTTCTACATGACCGCGGTGGGCAATTTCGTCGCCGGCAAGATCGGCGAGGCGACCGGCGGCGAAAGCGGCGACATGACCAAGGAAGCGACGCTCGGCATCTATTGGGAGATCGGCCTGATCACCATCGGCGCGAGCGTCGTCGTCCTCGCGCTGTCGCCGATCGTGAAGAAATGGATGCACCTCGACACGCTGCGCGATCGCGAAGGCGAACTGGCCGGCGCCGAGGAACTGGCCGAGCCGCAGGGCGCCGGCGTCCATCCTGTTACCAATCCGGGAGCATAATATGACAAGGGGCGTAAGGGGCAGCCTGCTGGCTGCGGTGTCGCTGGCGTTCGCGGGATGCGCGGCGTCGAACGGCACGGTGGAGTCGGCGAACGACAAGCCGGCGGCGACGGCGGACAAACCCGCCAAGTTCGACAAGGACCCCTATCCTTCGACCTACAAGCCCTATCCGGGGCAGGCGACCGCGGTGCGCAATGTCACGATCTTCGACGGCGAGGGCGGGCGGATCGACAACGGCACGGTGCTGCTGACCAACGGCAAGGTCGAGGCGATCGGCGGCGCCGACCTGCCGATTCCGGCCGACATCGCGGTCTATGACGGAACGGGCAAGTATCTGACCCCCGGCATCATCGACATCCACAGCCACCTTGGCGACTATCCCTCGCCTAGCGTTCCCGCGCATTCGGACGGCAACGAGGCGACCAGCCCGACGACGCCCGAGGTATGGGCCGAGCACAGCGTCTGGCCGCAGGACCCGGGGTTCGGCCGCGCGCTTACCAACGGCGGCGTCACGACGCTCCAGATCCTGCCGGGCAGCGCCAACCTGATCGGCGGACGCTCGGTTGTGCTCAAGAACGTGCCCGCGCGGACCGTGCAGGGCATGAAATTTCCCGGCGCACCCTATGGGCTGAAGATGGCGTGCGGCGAGAATCCGAAGCGCGTCTATGGCGCCAAGGGCCGGATGCCGTCGACCCGCATGGGCAATATGGCGGTCGATCGCCAGACCTGGGCCAAGGCGGCGGCTTACAAGAAGAAGCTCGACGACGGAAAGGCGGTCGACCGCGACTTGGCGATGGAGACGCTCGCGGGCGTGCTGTCGGGCGAAATCCGGGTGCAGAACCATTGCTATCGTGCCGACGAGATGGCGCAGGTCATCGATATGAGCCACGAGTTCGGCTACAAGGTCGCGGCCTTCCATCACGCGGTCGAGGCCTACAAGATCGCCGACCTGCTGCAGCGCGAGGGAATCTGCGCCGCGCTGTGGGCCGACTGGTGGGGCTTCAAGATGGAAGCCTATGACAGCGTGCCGGAGAATATTCCGCTCGTCTACAAGGCCGGCACCTGCACGATCGTCCATTCGGACGATGCGAACCAGATCCAGCGGCTCAACCAGGAAGCGGCGAAGGGCCTTGCCGCCGGGCGCCGCATGGGGATCGAGATCAGCGACGAGCAGGCGTGGACCTGGCTGTCCTACAACCCGGCGAAGGCGCTGGGTATCGAGGCGAAGACGGGCAGCCTGAAGCCCGGCAAGATGGCCGATGTCGTGCTGTGGAACGGCAATCCGTTCAGTGTCTATACGCGCCCCGAAAAAGTGTGGGTCGACGGGGCGCTGCTGTACGACGCGATGGACCCCAAGCGGCGGCCGGTGAGCGATTTCGAGCTGGGCCAGCCGGGCGAGGGAGATGTGAAATGATGCGCGCGCTTCTGCTTTCCGTCGCCGTGGCGGCGGCTTCGCCGGTCGCGGCGCAGGATATCGCGATCACCAACGCGAAGCTGGTCGTCGGTGACGGCAGCGCGCCGATCGAGGGCGGCACCGTCGTGGTGCGCGGCGGCAAGGTCGTCGCCGCCGGTGCGGGTGTCGCCGTTCCCGCGGGGATCGAGACGGTCGACGCCGGCGGCCGCTATGTGACGCCGGGGATCGTCGCGGCGTTCAGCCGCGTCGGGCTGGTCGAGGTCGATGCCGTGCCGGGCACCAACGACCGCGCCGCGGCGCGCACGCGCTTTTCGGCCGGGCTCGACATCGCGCCCGCGCTCAACCCGATGGGCTCGCCCGTCGCGGTGAACCGCGCCGCGGGCGTCACCCGCGCGATCGTCGCGCCGAGCGGCAGCAGCAACCTGTTCGCGGGGCAGGGCGCCGTCGTCGACCTGGGCGACGACATGGCCATGGTGACGCGGCCCCGCGCCTTGCAGTTCGTCGCCTTCGGCGAGGACGGATCGGCAAAGGCGGGCGGCAGCCGCGCCGCGACCTTCCTGCTGTTCCGCGAACAATTGCTCGCGGCGCGCAGCTATGCGCGCAATCCCGCGGCGCTCGCCGAATGGGGCAATGACGCGATGATCCAGCGCGCCGACGCCGATGCGCTGGTGCGGGTGATCGACGGCACGACGCCGCTGTTCGTGCGCGTCGATCGCGCCGCCGACATATTGAACGTGCTGGGGCTCAAGAGCGATTTTCCGGCGCTGAAGCTCGTCCTCGTCGGCGCGACCGAGGGGTGGCTGGTGGCGCCGCAGATCGCTGCTGCAAAGGTGCCGGTGATCCTGTCGCCGCTCAGCGACCTGCCCGACAGCTTCGAGCGGCTGGGCGCGACGCAGTCGAACGCGGGACGGCTGAAGGCGGCCGGAATCGACGTGTCGGTCGGCGTGTTCGACGACGACGATGCGCACAAAATGGGGTATACGACGCAATATGCCGGCAATCTGGTGGCGCTCACCCGCCAGCCGGGAGCCAGCGGGCTGAGCTGGGACCAGGCCTTTGCCGCGATCAGCAGCGCCCCGGCGCGCGCGATCGGCATGGACGGCGCCATCGGGTCACTGAAACCCGGCCGGGTTGGCGACGTGGTGATCTGGGACCGCGACCCGCTCGAACTCGGCAGCCGCCCGACGGCGATCTGGATCGACGGCAAGCGCCAGTCGTTGACGACGCGGCAGGACCGGTTGCGCGACCGCTATGCCACGCCGCAGGAAGGGGCGCTGCCCAAGGCCTACGATCGATGACGTAGCGCCGGAAGGCGCGCAGGAGGGAGGCGGACCCCGTGGAACCGATGTCGCTGTTGATCACGACCTGCGTGCTCTTCGTCGGTTCGCACCTTTTGCTCTCGCATCCGCTGCGCGACCCGCTGGCTGGGCGGCTCGGCCCGCGCGGTTTCCAGATCGTCTATTCGGTCGTCGCCTTCGCAACGCTGGCGATGGTCGTGCAGGCGTGGCGCGGCATGCCGCCCGAACCGCCGCTGTGGGTCGTCGACGATCCGCTGTGGGCGCTGGCGTCGCTGCTCGTGCTGGTCGCGAGCATCCTGTTCATGGGATCGCTGATCGGCAATCCGGCGCTGCCCGCGCCCGGCGCCGCCTTTGCCGCGCAGAAGGCGCCGCGCGGCGTCTTCGCGATCACGCGGCACCCGATGATGTGGGGCTTTGCACTGTGGGCGCTCGCCCATGCGCTCGTCATGCCGACGCCGGGGCAACTCGTGCTGTCGGCGACGATCGCCTTTCTCGCACTCGTCGGTTCGGCGGGGCAGGATGTGAAGAAGGCGCGGCTGATGGGCGATGCGTGGCGACACTGGGCGGCGCGCACCAGCTTCGTTCCCTTCGCGCGGCAGGTCGCGGGCGTCACCCCCTGGGGCGACGCGATCCCGCGCGGCCATGCGCTGGCCGGTGGCTTCGTGCTGTGGATCGCCGCGACCTGGGCGCACGGCGCGCTCGGCTTCATGGCGGCGGGCATCTGGCGCTGGATCGGGTGAGGGCGCGGTGAACAGCGACGAAAGAATGTCCGACCTGTCGCTGCGCCTGCTCGGCTGCGCCTATGACGAACTCGACCGGGCCGAGCAGCGGGTGATCCGATCGATCGCCGAGCGCTCGCCGACGAGCCAGTCGATCGGCGAGGCCGACGACGGTGCGACGCGGCCGAGCTTCGGCGAGCGGCTGGCCGACCGGGTCGCGGCGGTGGGCGGGTCGTGGCGCTTCATCATCGCCTTTTCATGCGTGCTGTTCGTATGGATGCTGATCAATTCGAAAGCGCTCGACCGGCTGGGGCTCGCCTTCGACCCCTATCCGTTCATCTTTCTCAACCTGATGCTGTCGATGCTCGCGGCGGTGCAGGCGCCGGTCATCATGATGAGCCAGAACCGGCAGGCGGCAAAGGACCGCCTCACCGAAAAGCTCGATTACGAGATCAACCTGCGCGCCGAGCTGGAGATCATGCGGCTGCACGAGAAGATCGACCAGATGCGCATCGCCGAGCTGATGGACAAGGTCGACGCGCTGGCGGAGCGGCTCGACACGCATTTGAAGGGCGTGGGGCGCTCCTAAAGCCGCACCATCCGCATGCCCTGTTCGCCGTAGCGAGGGCCGCTGGTGCCGCCGCGCGGCGCTGCTGCGGCGATTGCGGCGAGGTCGTCGGCGGTCAGCGTCAGGTCGGCCGCGCCGACGCTGTCCTCCATCGTCACGCGGCGCTTGGTGCCGGGGATCGGCACGATGTCGTCGCCCTGCGCGAGCAGCCAGGCGAGCGCGACCTGTGCGTTCGAGACGCCATGCCGCGCCGCGACCGCCGCGATCGCATCGACGATCCGCAGGTTCGCGGGCAGATTCTCGTCCGAATAGCGCGGATCGTTGCGGCGCCAGTCCTGCTCGGGCAGGTCGTCGCGACTGCGCACGCTGCCGGTCAGGAAGCCGCGGCCGAGCGGCGAATAGGGGATGAAGCCGATGCCATGCTCGCGGCAGACGGGCAGGATTTCCTCCTCCACGTCGCGCTCCCAGATCGAATATTCGCTCTGGAGGGCGGTGATCGGCGCGGCCTTGGCGGCGCGGCGCAGCGTTTCGGGGCCGGCCTCGGACAAGGCGATGTGGCGGACCTTGCCTTCCGCCACCAGCTCCATCATGCCGCCGACGGTTTCCTCGATCGGCACGGCCGGATCGACGCGGTGCTGGTAGAAGAGGTCGATCGTGTCGATGCCGAGCCGTCGCAGCGATCCTTCGCAGGCGCGGCGGGCGTTGGCGGGGCTGCCGTCGACCCCGGTGATCCGCTGACCTTCGAAGCGGAAGCCGAACTTGGTCGCGATGACGAGTCCCTCGCGCTTGCCCCGGATCGCTTCGCCGAGCAGTTCCTCGTTGCTGAAGGGACCATAGATTTCGGCGGTGTCGAAGAAGATCACGCCCAGGTCGATCGCGCGATGGATCGTCCGCGTCGATTCGTCGATGTCGGCGTTCTCGCCGTAGAGGATGTTGCCGCCCTTGATCATCGGCATGCAGCCGATGCTGATGGCGGAGACGGTCAGGCCGTTGCCGAGCGTGCGGTATTTCATGGCGAAACTCCTTCTGCGGGTGCGTCGTCGACCCGGTCGGCGGCGAATTTGGTGGCGGCGACGTCGCCGACGACGTTGCCGATGGTGCGGAAGATGTCGGGGAAGGTCTCGACCGCGACGAGCAGCCCCAGCGGCGCGACGGGTACGCCCATCGACACCGCGATGGGGGCGATCGAGGTCACATAGCTGATCGACCCGGGCAGGCTGACCGACGACAGCGCCGCCGCCATCGCGACCGCGAGGCCGACCGCCATCGTCCACGGCGTCAGCCCGATCCCGAACAGCCAGGCGATATAGACGACGACCGCCAGGTTCATCGCGGTGCTGGTGAAGCGGAACAGCGCGACCGCGAGCGGCAGCACGATGTCGGCCTTTTTCGGCGGCACGCCCAGTTCGGCCGACGCCTGGAGCATCGCGGGCAGGCAGGCGAGCGAGCTTTGCGTGCTGATCGCCACCGCCAGCGTCGGCACCATCGCGCGGACGAAGCGCGGCAGCGGCACTCCGACGGCGAGCCAGGCGAGCAGCAGCCCCAGGACGACGCAGCATACCCCGATGCCCGAAACGATCAGCACATAATGGACCAGCCCGCCGAACGCCGCGACCCCCGCCTTGACCGCGAGCGCATAGCCGAGCGCGAAGACGCCGAAGGGCGCGAGCGCGAGTACCCAGCCGATGACGACGAGCATCGCGTCGCCCAGCGCCTTGAACAGGTTCGACAGCAGGGCGCGCTGCGCTTCGCCGATGCGGGTGATCGCGAAGGCGAAGATGGTGGTGAAGACGATCAGCGGCAGCACCGCCGTCTCGGCCGCCGCCGCGATCGGGTTGGTCGGGATCAGCGACAGCAGGAAATCGCCGAAGGTCGGCGAGGGCGCGGTCTGCGCCGTGCCGCCGAGCCCGTGGCGCAGCGCCGCGGCCGCCTCCGCCGACAGCGGGAACAGCTCGATCAGCAGCGGGGTCATGATCAGCGACATCAGCCCCGACAGGAAGATGGCGCCGAGGAAGGTCATCACCGCGCGCGCGGCGAGCGCCCCGGCGCGCGCGGCGTCGGCGGTCGCGGTGATGCCGGTGATCAGCAGCGCGACGATCAGCGGAATGATCGTCATCTTGAGCGCGTTGAGCCACAGCGTTCCGAACGGTTCGACGAACGGCAGCGACGCCTGCGCCGCCGACGGCGAAACGCCTTCGATGCCGATCCCGAGCAGCATCCCGGCGACCAGCGCCGAAAGGATGATCCATGCCGATTTCACGTTCAAACCCCCTGGCCCGCTTGCCAAGCAAAAATGGGTGACTTAGGGCCGTCCCGGTTGTGCGGGATGGGCTCGCGTCTGATCCCGACGATTAGGAAGCGGAGGTGCCATGCGCAAGTTTTTCGGGACCGACGGCATTCGCGGGCTGACCAACCAGGTTCCGATGACCGTCGAGGTCGCGATGCGCGTGGGCATGGCGGCGGGGGCGCATTTCCTGCGCGGGACGCACAAGCACCGCGTGGTGATCGGCAAGGACACGCGCCTGTCGGGCTATATGCTGGAAAATGCGCTGGTCGCGGGATTCACCAGCGTCGGGATGGACGTGGTGCAGGTCGGGCCGATGCCGACGCCCGCGGTCGCGATGCTGACCCCGTCGATGCGCGCCGACCTGGGCGTGATGATCTCCGCCAGCCACAATCCGTTCCACGACAATGGCATCAAGCTGTTCGGCCCCGACGGCTACAAGCTGTCCGACGCCGACGAGGCGGCGATCGAACTGCTGCTCGCCAGCGAGCCGCCGCTCGCCGCGCCGGCGCACATCGGGCGCGCCAAGCGGATCGAGGACGCGCGGGGGCGCTATATCCACGCGGTGAAGAACAGCCTGCCGCCCGCGGTGCGCCTCGACGGGCTGAAGATCGTGATCGATTGCGCCAATGGCGCGGCGTACAACAGCGCGCCGACGGTGTTCTGGGAACTCGGCGCCGACGTGATCGCGGTCGGCGTCACCCCCAACGGCACCAACATCAACGACAAATGCGGTTCGACCGCGCCGGGCCTGTTGCAGGAAACGGTGGTGGCGAGTGGTGCCGACATCGGCATCGCGCTCGACGGGGACGCCGACCGGCTGATCGTCGTCGACGAAGCGGGCGCGATCGTCGACGGCGACCAGATCATGGCGCTGATCGGCGCGAGCTGGGCGCGGCAGGGGCGGCTGAAGGGCGGCGGCATCGTCGCGACGGTGATGTCGAATCTCGGCCTCGAACGCTTCCTCGAAGGCGAAGGGCTGCGGCTCGACCGCACCAGGGTCGGCGACCGCTATGTCCTCGAACGGATGCGCGAGGGCGGGTTCAACGTCGGCGGCGAGCAGTCGGGACACATGATCCTGTCGGACCATGCGACGACCGGCGACGGTACGCTCGCCGCGCTGCAGGTGCTGGCGGAACTGGTCACGAGCGGCAAGCCAGCGAGCGCGCTGCTCCATCAGTTCGACCCGGTGCCGCAATTGCTGAAGAATGTGCGCTTCGCCGGTGGCAAACCGCTCGAGGATGCGCAGGTCGCGGCGGCGATCGCCGAGGGCGAGGCGATGCTGGCGGACAAGGGCCGGCTGGTGATCCGTGCCTCGGGCACCGAACCCGTCATCCGGGTGATGGCCGAGGGCGACGACGCCGGACAGGTGGAGCGGGTCGTCGACATGATCTGCGACGCGGTGCGCGTCGCGGCGGAATAGAAGCTTTTTTGTTTCCGTTCGTGCCGAGCTTGTCGAACCACCGTTCTTCTCTCTAAGAGCGGGGAAGGAAAAATGGCCCCCTTAGACAAGCTCGGGGCAAACGGAAGTTAAGGAACAATCATATGCTGGAAATGCGCCCCGATTGCGAACGCTGCGGCCGCGACCTGCCCGCCGATATCCACGGCGCGTTCATCTGCTCGTTCGAATGCACGTTCTGCGCGACCTGTGCCGATAAACTCGACGAGCGCTGTCCCAATTGCGGCGGCGACCTGCTCGACCGGCCGCTGCGCGAAGGGGCGGCACTGGCGAAATTCCCTGCCTCGACCGAGCGACGGCATCCGGGCGCACGATGATTTCGATATTCGGGCTCGTCCAATGACCGCGCGCGTCCTGATCATCGCCGGCTCCGACAGCGGCGGCGGCGCCGGGATTCAGGCCGATATCAAGACGGTGACGATGCTCGGCGGCCACGCGATGACCGCGATCGCCGCGATTACCGCGCAGAACACGATGGGCGTGCAGGGCGTCCACGCGGTGCCGGCCGAGATGGTGCTGATGCAGATCGACAGCGTCGCGGCCGACATCGGCGTCGATGCGGTCAAGATCGGCATGATCGGCAGCGCGCAGACCGCGGCGGCGGTCGCCGACCGGCTCGCGCGGCCCGACCTCGCCGGCGCGGCGGTGGTCTTCGATCCGGTGATGGTCGCGACAAGCGGATCGGCGCTCGCCGATGCGGCGACGATTCGCGCCTTCGAGGCGCTGCTCGATCGCGCGACGGTCGCGACGCCGAACCGCGATGAACTGGCGGCGCTCGGCGGTGAGGCGGCGGTGCTCGCACACGGTTGCGCGCTGCTCGCGAAGGGCGGTCATGGCGATGGCGACACGGTGACCGACCGCCTGATCGAGCCCGACGCGGGCGAGGTCGCGCGCTGGGAGGCGCCGCGGATCGACACGCCGCACACCCATGGCACCGGCTGCACGCTGGCGAGCGCGATCGCGACGGGGCTGGCGCAGGGCATGCCGCTGGAGCCCGCGATCGCGCGCGCGCGCGATTTCGTGCGCCTGTCGCTGCTCGCCGCGCCCGGATTGGGCGAAGGCCATGGCCCGATGGGGCAGCAGGCGGTGCGCAACGACGGGCTGTTCACCGGCCCCGCTCTCAATCAGTTCACGCTGTTGGCGCAGGATTATGCGGCCTCGGTCGCCTTCTACAAGCTGATGGGCCTGACGCAGATCGTCGACAGTCCCGCGAACGGCTATGCACGCTTCGAGGCGGTGAACGGCGTCACCCTGTCGATCCATGTCGGCGAGACCGCGGCAGCGGGCGGCGCGACGACCTATCTCGAAAGCGGCGCGCTCGACGCCTGGGTTGCCTATCTCGCGCGGCGCGGGGTGCGCTTCGACCACATGCCGCGCGACGAGGAATGGGGCTGGCGCGAGGCGCGGCTGACCGATCCGGCGGGCAACCGCCTGTGCCTCTATCAGGCGGGCGAGTATCGGAGGTATCCGCCGTGGCGGCTATGAGCCTCCTTTCCGCAAGCGGGCGGGGCCAGGCGCAGGTGCGAGCGCAGCGAGTTTTCGCCACCGAGATGGCCCGCCCCGCTGCGATTGGCGAGCAAGCTCGCAAGTCTCGCTGCCCCTTCCGCAAGCGGGAGGGGACATGCTGATCGTCGGCGTCGACGAGGCCGGGCGCGGGCCGCTCGCCGGGCCGGTGGTCGCGGCGGCGGTGATCCTGTGCGACGGCGGCATCGCCGGGCTCGACGATTCGAAGAAGCTCAGCGCGAAGCGGCGTGGCGAGCTGGAGATCCAGATCAAGGCGCGCTGCCGCTGGGGCGTCGGCGAGGCGAGCGTTACCGAGATCGATGCGATCAACATCCTTCAGGCGACCCTCCTTGCGATGACGCGCGCGGTCGAGGCGCTCGGCTGCGACCCGCACGAGGTGCTGGTCGACGGCAACCGGCTGCCGCGATGGCGCTATCGCGCGCGCGCGGTGATCGGCGGTGATGCGCTGCATCCGTGCATCTCCGCCGCGAGCATCATCGCCAAGGAGCATCGCGACCGCATCATGGTCGCGGCGGCGCGCGACTTTCCCGGCTTTGGCTGGGAACGCAACATGGGTTATGGTACCGCGGAGCATCTCGCGGCGCTGCGCCGGCTGGGCGCGACGCCGCATCACCGCTCCAGTTTCGCGCCGGTCGCGCAACTGGCGCTGATCTGACGGCGGGAGAGGGCGATGGGCAGCGGATTCACGGCCGACAATGTGTCGGCCCAGACCGGGCGTGTCTTCCTGATCACCGGGGCCAATGCCGGAATCGGCTTCGAAACCGCAAAGCTGCTGGCCGCGCGCGGGGCGCATGTGATCCTCGCCTGCCGCGATGCCGCGCGCGCCGAGGCGGCGATGGCGCACATCCGTGCCGAGGTGCCGCAGGCCGACCTGACGTTCCAGCCGCTCGACCTCGCCGACCTCGACCGGGTGCGCGAGACGGCGGCGGCGGTGCTGGCCGGCCCGCGCCTGCACGGGCTGATCAACAACGCCGGGGTGATGATACCGCGCCGGACGCTGACGAAGCAGGGCTTCGAGCTGCAATTCGGGGTGAACCATCTCGGCACCTTCGCCTTCACCGGCCTGCTCCATCGGCATGTCGACCACCGTATCGTCATCACCGCGAGCCTCGCGCACAAGGAAGGTCAGATCGATTTCAGCGACCTGTCGGCGACGCGCGGCTATTCCCGCTGGCCGCGCTACCAGATGAGCAAGCTTGCCAATCTGCTGACGATGTTCGAGCTCGACCGGCGGCTGCGCGCGGCGGGGCGGGAGACCGAGGCGGTCGGCTGCCATCCGGGCGTCGCGCTCACCGAATTGACGCGGCACCTGCCGTGGCCGTTGCGCTCGATGACGCCGCTGGCGACCCCTTTCTTCAACAGCGCCGCACGCGGCGCCTGGCCGACGCTGCAGGCGGCGACGGGCCCCAAGGTGCGCGGCGGCGATTATGTCGGGCCGCAGGGGCTGGGCGAGATTTCGGGGCCGTCGGGCGCGGCGCGCGCGACCGGCCGCGCGCGCGATCCCCGGCTCGCCCGCGAATTGTGGGAACGCTCGGTCGAACTGACCGGCGTCGATCCGGGGCTTTAGGATGACGATGCAGCGCCAGATGGGCGAGGGCCCACTTCACGATGCGGGGGGGCGGCTGATCGACCCCGGCTATGCGACGCGCGAGGTCCGCCGTTACGACCGCGCGGCGATCGGCGCGGAGCCGGTGCGAATCAAGGAATGGGACTATTATTGCGTACTCGATGCCGATTTCGGGCTCGCGCTAACCGTTGCCGACAATGGCTATGCGGGTTTTCTGGGCGTGTCGTGGATGGATTTGCGCGGGCGGCGCTTCGTCAACCACGGCGCCCTGATCGCCGAGCCGATGGGCAGCATGGCGCTTCCCGCCAGCGCCGACCGCGGCGACATCGTCCAGGCGCAGGACGGTCTCGAACTCGCCTTTTGCCACGAACCAGGCGGACGGCGGCTGACGGTCCATGCGCCGGGGTTCGATGATGGGCGCGGGCTGTCGGGCGAGGTCTGGCTCGACCAGCCGCCCATGGACCGGATGGTGATCGCGACGCCCTTCGCCGACGATCCGCAGGCCTTCTATTATAACCAGAAGATCAACTGCATGCCGACGCGAGGCCGAGTGAGGGTCGGAACGGAAAGCCATGATTTCGTTCCCGAAAGTGCCTTCGCGGTGCTCGACTGGGGGCGCGGCGTCTGGACCTATGACAATGTCTGGTACTGGGGATCGGCGTCGGGACTGGTCGACGGCCGGCCGTTCGGCTTCAACATCGGCTATGGCTTCGGCGACACCTCGGCGGCGAGCGAGAATATGCTGTTCGTCGACGGCCGCGCACACAAGCTCGACCGGGTGACGTTTCACATGCCCGACGGCGTGCCCGACAGCGCACCGTGGCGCTTCACCAGCAACGACGGGCGCTTCGAGATGGATTTCGCGCCGGCGGTCAACCGGTGGGCAAAGGTCGATGCGGGGATGGTCAAGACCGAGCAGGACCAGGTGTTCGGCTGGTTCTCGGGCCGCGTGATCCTCGACGACGGCACGCCGATGACGGTGCGCGACCTGCCCGGCTTCGCGGAGAAGGTCTGGAACCGCTGGTAGCGCCGCGCCATTCGAAAAAAATTTCGCAGGTGAGTCCGCCGGGCCACACCACCAGTGGTTGAGTCTGCGAGTCGCGGCGGACTCCATATGTCGTGGCAGACTCCTTTCGTTCTCGTCATGCCATGCCGCGCCGACGGCGGATTCCTTGGAATCCCGGGCTTGACGGCGGACTCCGCGGGACTCATCAAGGCCTTCTTTCGAACGGAAGCAGGGGCAGGTCATGGGTGTGATGGAACGGGTCGAGGGTCCGGTCGCGAAGCAGCGCGCGGCAGCGAAGGCCGTCGCGAACCTGCCACTCGACAGCATCCTGCAGGGCGACTGCATCGCGATGATGCGTTCGCTGCCCGCCGCGTCGATCGACATGATCTTCGCCGACCCGCCCTACAACCTCCAACTCGGCGGCGACCTCCATCGCCCCGACGGCAGCCAGGTCGATGCGGTCGACGACGATTGGGACAAGTTCGACAGCCTCGGCACCTATGACCGCTTCACCCGCGCCTGGCTCGCGGAGGCGCGCCGCATCCTGAAGCCCAATGGCAGCATCTGGGTGATCGGCAGCTACCACAACATCTTCCGCGTCGGCACCGCGCTGCAGGATCAGGGCTATTGGATCCTCAACGACATCGTCTGGCGCAAGGCGAACCCGATGCCCAATTTCAAGGGCACGCGCTTCACCAACGCACACGAGACGCTGATCTGGGCGTCGATGGGCGAAAAGGCGCGCTATACCTTCAATTATCGCGCGATGAAGACGCTCAACGACGAATTGCAGATGCGGTCGGACTGGCTGATCCCGATCTGCGGCGGCCAGGAGCGGCTCAAGAAGGGCGGGCACAAGGTGCACCCGACGCAGAAGCCGGAGGCCCTGCTCTATCGCATCCTGCTCGCCTGCTCGAACCCCGGCGACGTGGTTCTCGACCCCTTCTTCGGCACCGGGACGACGGGCGCGGTCGCGAAACGCCTCGGCCGCCATTTCATCGGCATCGAGCGCGAGGACGGCTATATCGCCGCGGCGAAGGAGCGCATCGAAATGGCGCTGCCGCTCGACGAAAGCACGGTGCGGACGATGATGGCGCCCAAGGCGGCGACGCGCGTCGCCTTCGGCACGCTCGTCGAATGCGGGATGATCGCGCCGGGTTCGCGGCTCACCGACGCCAGGCGGCGCTGGAAGGCGACCGTCCGCGTCGACGGCAGCCTCGATTGCGACGGCCAGCCCGCGGGCTCGATTCACAAGGTCGGCGCGGCGGTGCAGGGCGCGCCGAGCTGCAACGGCTGGACATTCTGGCACGTCGACGACGGCCGGGAACTGCGCGTGATCGACGCGGTGCGGCAGGACTGGCTGCTCGCGAACGAGGCGTAGCCATCCTCCAAATCCGTTCGCCCTGAGCTTGTCGAAGGGCGGTCCTTCTCTTCAACCCCGCAAAGGAAGAACGGTGCTTCGACAAGCTCAGCACGAACGGAGAAGGGGAGGCGGATGTTCGCTCCGTTGACCAAGCCCGACCTTGGCGCGACGGGGAAAGGCGCGCGCATCTATCTGCGTCCCGCCTGCTTCATCGACCGGCCGCACGAACTCGGCGACGATTGTCTGCGCATCGCGGACACGATGCTGTGGTTCGCCGCGTGGCACGTCAGCCTGCGCGATGACGATGCGGTCCGGTCGGCGATCGTTCCGGTCCCCGAACTGGACGACTGGATCGCCGCGATGCCCGACTGCCTGGCCGAGGCGGCGACCGCGCAGCGCGCCGCCGTCTCGCGACCCCGCGCCGCGCTGGCGCTCGGCGAACGCACGGTGCGGCTGAACGAGCCGCAGATCGTCGGCATCCTCAACGTCACCCCCGACAGCTTTTCCGACGGCGGCAAGCATGTCGATGCCGCCGCCGCGACCGATGCCGGGTTTGCCATGGCGTCGGCAGGCGCCGCGATCGTCGACGTCGGCGGCGAATCGACGCGCCCCGGCGCGCCGCTCGTCTGGGAAGGCGACGAGATCGGGCGTATCGAGGGCGTCGTCGCCGCGCTGGCGAAGGGCGGCGTCGCGGTATCGATCGACACGCGCAAGGCCGCGGTGATGGAGGCGGCGCTCGCCGCCGGCGCCGGCATCGTCAACGATATTTCGGCGCTGCGCTACGACGACCGCGCGATGGAGGTCGTCGCAGGCGCCGGCTGCCCGGTGGTGCTGATGCACGCGCCCTCGGCGAAGAGCGACCCGCACGAGGGCGCCCGCTATGACCACGTCCTGCTCGATGTCTACGACATGCTCGCCGACCGCGTCGAGGCGTGCCGCGCGGCGGGGATCGACCCCGCGAGGATCATCGTCGATCCGGGCATCGGCTTCGGCAAGGGGGTTGCCGACAATCTGGCGCTGGTGGGCGGACTGGCGCTGTTCCACACCTTGGGCTGTCCGATCCTGTTCGGCGCCAGCCGCAAGCGGATGATCGGCGCGCTCGACAATGAAGCCGCCGCCGATCAGCGGCTCGGCGGCAGCGTGGCGCTGCATTATCAGGCGACGGCGTTGGGCGCGCAGTTGCTGCGTGTCCATGACGTTGCGGAAACCCGGCAGGCGCTACGTGTCTGGCGCGGGCTCAGGGATGCGGCGCTGACGGGGTGATCGGGAAACCTTTGTTTAATTGTCTCGCGCATATTTTGAGGCGATGAGCACGCTGATTACCGGACCTGCCGCGAATGATCGTGAGGCAGTCAGATCATATCCCGGCACCGACGCCAAGGTCGGTCAGTTAATTCTGTTAGCTGACGAATATTATAAAGCTGCGCACGCATTATTACCTCATTTCTGTCCCCGAGATGTTATTTCGTCAGCTCCCATACGCCTTTGCGCTATTCACGCTATCGAACTGTATCTCAACGCATTCTTGCGATTTCATGATCTGACTTCGACGGACATACGTGGTTTGCAGCATAATCTGGCGGAACGAGCCGCAAAGGCAGTGGAAAAGGGACTTTGCCTCAAACGCAAAACAGCCACTCATCTTTCCCGACTGAACGATCAGCGTGAATATCTGCTCGTCAGATACGGACCCGAAAGCATGGACGGGCTATCCGAACACACTCGCATTTTTGCGACGTTGAAGGAAGTAAGCCAAAAAGTTCGGTCGGCCATTTACGAGCAGCCATATGAGCAATCGGATCGGCGTTTCAAACAATGGTGGTGACTGCCAGGAACGGCGTGCCATAATCTAAACCGTTGCCCTGAGTTTCCCGAAGGGTTGCTCTTTCTTTTGGGCTACCAGAAGAACGGTGCTTCGACAAGCTCAGCACGAACGGAAGATAGGGTGCGGAAGGAGGCTCAAGCCGCCGTGTCGATCCCCAGGTCGCTCAGCTTGCGGTAGAGCGTCGAGCGCCCGATGCCGAGCCGGCGCGCGACTTCGCTCATCCGGCCGCGGTAGTGGCCGATGGCGAGGCGGATGACGTCGGCCTCGATTTCTTCGAGCGGGCGCAGGTTGCCGTCGGGCAGGTACAGGGTGATGCCGATTGCCTCGCCGTTGATCGCGACGTCGCTGCCGCTTGACGCGCTGCCGCCGAGCGCCGCCTCGATCGCCTTGAAATCGGCGCTCGTCAGCACGTCGGTCTCGCTGGCGACCGCGGCACGGAACAGCACGTCCTGCAACTGGCGGACGTTGCCCGGCCACGCATAGGCGGCGAGCAGGCGCAGCGCGTCGTCGGTGACGCCGATCGGCCCCATGCCGGGCAGGCCGCCGATGCGCGCGAGCAGGTGGCGGGCAAGCGGCCCGACGTCGCCGCGCCGCTCGGACAGCGCGGGCAGGGTGAATTGCGCCGCCGACAGCGCATAGAACAGGTCCTCGCGGAAATGCCCCGCCTCGATCAGCTTGTCGAGCGGGCTCGCGCTGGTCGAGATGATGCGCACATCGACGCTCTGGCGGATCGAGCCGCCGATCATCTGCACTTCGCCGCTGTTCAGGAACTCGACGAGCTTCGCCTGCGTCTCGAGCGGGATGCATTCGACATGATCGATGATCAGGCTGCCGCCGTCGGCCTGGACCAGCCGGCCGACCTGACGATCGAACGCGCCGGGAAAGGCGCCGCGCTCGTGCCCGAACAGGCCCGATCCGATCAGCCCCGGCGATACCGCCGAGCAGTCGACCATGACGAGCGGGCCGCGGGCGCGCGGCGAGGCGCCGTGGATCGCGCGGGCGAACACTTCCTTGCCGGTGCCGGTGCGGCCGTTGATCATCACCGGCACGCGCGCGCGCGCCGCCTTGGCGGCGATGGCGAGCGCGCTGCGGAAATTGGGCGCCGAGCCGATGATTTCCTCGAACGCCAGCGGCGCGCGCAGCTTTTCGGTGAGCGGGCGAAGCTCGCCCTGCGGACCGCCGGGCGAGGCGATGCGGTCGAGCGCGCCGAGCAGGCGGTCGGGGGCGATCGGCTTCTGCACGAAATCGCTCGCGCCCGCGCGCATTGCGGTGACTGCCGCCTCGACTCCATTGCGCATCGTGATGACGATCAGCGGCAGCGCGGGCCGCCAGCGGCGCAGTTCGCCGACGAATTCGCCGAGCGGCAGGCCGGGTACGCCCTGATCGACGAGCACCGCGTCGAGCGCCATCCCGTCCTGCGTGCCGAGCCGGGCGAGCGCGGTGTCAGTGTCGGCGGCGATGACGCTGCGCCAGCCGCCGCGCGACGCCAGCGCCGACAGAAAGCGCTGTTGCGCCGGCTCGCTGTCGACGATCATCACCGTTCGCGTGTCGCGCGTGCTTGCCATCGCCCTCGAATCCGTCCTTTGCCGCCGGTCCCCGCGGAAGTGTTCCGCTTTGATGCAGGCTTGTAGCGGACAGGAGTAAAGGGGCGATTAAGGGCTTTCGGGCGTGCCGCAAGGTGCCATGATGGCAAAGCGGGCCTTGAGCATCGCGAAAGGCGTGGCTAAGACCGGCGCGAGACCCGATTCTGGGCCGCATTTCCGCGCGCCTTCGACGGGGAAGAGGCAAGGGGAAAAGCCATGGCGGAACAGCAAATGCAGGCGGCGAACGAAACCTATTCGGGCTTCCTCAGCCTGTTCAAGATCGGCGCGATCGCCACCGGCATCACGGCTATCGTCGTCGTCCTGCTGATCTCCTGACGCACGACCGCATGCGCATTGCTGTCCTGAGGGAGCTCGCCCCCGGCGAGACCCGTGTCGCCGCGACCCCGGAAACCGTGAGGAAATTCATCGGCCTGGGCGCTGAAGTTGCCGTCGAGACCGGGGCGGGGGAGCAGGCTTCGATCGCCGACGCCGACTATGCCGCCGCCGGTGCGAGCGTCGCATCGCGTGCCGACGTGTTGAAAAGCGCGGGGATCATCCTCGCCATCCAGGGCCCCGACCCGCAGGGTCTGTCGGGTTTCGCCGATGGCGCGTGGCTCGCCGCCGGGCTGAACCCGTTCGGCGAGCGGGCGCGGGTCGACGAATATGCCAGGCTCGGACTCGAGGCGCTGGCGATGGAATTCATGCCGCGCATCACCCGCGCGCAGTCGATGGACATCCTTTCCAGCCAGGCGAACCTTGCCGGCTACAAGGCGGTGCTGATGGCGGCGAATGCCTATGGCCGCGCCTTTCCGATGATGATGACCGCCGCGGGCACGGTCAGCGCCGCCAAGACCTTCATCATGGGCGTCGGCGTCGCGGGGCTTCAGGCGATCGCGACCGCGCGCCGCCTGGGCGCGCAGGTCAGCGCGACCGACGTGCGCTCGGCGACGAAGGAACAGATTCTTTCGCTCGGCGCCAAGCCGATCTTCGTCGAAAGCGTGGCGGGAATCGAGGGCGAAGGCGCGGGCGGCTATGCGACCGAAATGTCCGACGAATATAAGGCGGCGCAGGCCGAACTGGTGTCGTCGCACATCGCCAAGCAGGACATCGTCATCACCACCGCGTTGATCCCGGGACGCCCGGCGCCGCGCCTGATCAGCGACGCTCAGCTCGCGACCATGCGCGCGGGCAGCGTGATCGTCGACATGGCGGCCGAAAGCGGCGGCAATGTCGAAGGGTCGGTGTCGGGCGAGACCAGGCGGATTCACGGGGTCACGGTGATCGGCGCGCAGAATATCGCCGCGCTGATGCCCGCCGATACCAGCGCGCTGTTCAGCCGCAACCTGTTCAACTTTCTCTCCGCCTTCTGGGACAAGGAACAGGGAAGGCCGGTGCTCGACGAGGAGATCGGCAATGCCGTCCGCCTGACGCAGGGCGGCAAGGTCGTCAACGAACGCTTGCTCGGATAGTCAAGGAAGATCGGGAGATATAACATGGACTTCATTGCGATTTTCTCGATTTTCATTCTGGCCTGCTTCGTCGGTTATTTCGTGGTCTGGTCGGTGACCCCGGCGCTGCACACGCCGCTGATGAGCGTCACCAACGCGATTTCCTCGGTCATCATCGTCGGCGCGCTGATCGCCAGCGCCGCGGCGGGATCGCCGCTGTCGAAATGGCTGGGCCTCGCCGCGGTGGTGATGGCGAGCATCAATATTTTCGGCGGCTTCGCGGTCACCGGGCGCATGCTTGCGATGTACAAGAAGAAGGAGCGCTAAGGCGCTGCAATCCATGGATTTGATGACGAGACGGGGACGGCCGGCTCGGCAGGGGAATTAGCATGCACGAACTCGCACCGATCAATCCCTGGGTGGCGCTGGCCTATCTGGTTTCCGGGGTCTTCTTCATCCTCGCGCTGCGCGGCCTGTCGTCGCCGGCTTCGGCACGGCGCGGCAATCGTTTCGGCATGGCGGGCATGGCGATCGCGGTCGTCACCACGCTGGTGACGCACGAACTCGCCAATCCGGTCGAGGTGCTCGGCGCGATCGCGATCGGCGCCGTCATCGGCATCGTCATGGCGCGCAAGATCGCGATGACGGCGATGCCGCAGCTCGTCGCGGCGTTCCACAGCCTCGTCGGTCTCGCCGCGGTGGCGGTGGCCGCCGCCGCCTATCTCAACCCGGGCGCGTTCGGCATCGCCGACGAGCTGGGCCGGATCTTCACCGTCAGCCGGGTCGAGATGGGGCTGGGCGTCGCGATCGGCGCGATCACCTTTTCGGGATCGGTGATCGCCTTCCTGAAACTCAACGGCAATATGTCGGGCGCGCCGATCATGCTGCCGCTGCGCCATCTGATCAACCTCGGCACGCTCGCCGCGATCCTCGGCCTGATCGGCTATTTCCTGACCGACCAGTCGGGCTGGGTGTTCTGGACGATTACGGGCCTGAGCTTCCTGATCGGCTTCCTGCTCATCATCCCGATCGGCGGCGCCGACATGCCGGTCGTCGTCTCGATGCTCAACAGCTATTCGGGCTGGGCGGCGGCGGCGATGGGCTTCACGCTCGGCAACACCGCGATGATCATCACCGGCGCGCTCGTCGGCTCGTCGGGCGCGATCCTGTCCTACATCATGTGCCGCGCGATGAACCGCAGCTTCATCAGCGTGATCGCCGGCGGCTTCGGCGCCGACACCTCTTCGGCGGGCGGCGCCGCGAAGGAACAGCGGCCGTGGAAGCCGGGCAGCGCCGACGACGCGGCCTTCCTGATGAGCCAGGCCGACAATGTCATCATCGTCCCCGGATACGGCATGGCGGTCGCGCAGGCGCAGCACGCACTGCGCGAGATGGCCGACCTGCTCAAGAAGGAAGGCGTTAACGTCAAATATGCGATCCACCCGGTCGCGGGGCGCATGCCGGGCCACATGAACGTCCTGCTGGCCGAGGCGAACGTCCCCTATGACGAGGTGTTCGAACTGGAGGACATCAACAACGAATTCGCCCAGTGCGACGTCGCCTTCGTCATCGGCGCCAACGATGTGACCAACCCGGCGGCGAAGACCGACAAGACGTCGCCGATCTACGGCATGCCGGTGCTCGACGTCGAGAAGGCGAAGACGGTGCTGTTCGTCAAGCGCTCGATGGGCGGCGTCGGCTATGCCGGGGTCGACAACGACGTCTTCTACATGGACCAGACGATGATGCTGCTCGGCGATGCGAAGAAGATGGCCGACGACATCGTCAAGGCGCTCAGCGGCAGCGGCCATTGACCTCGACCGTCGCGACGGCGAAAGCGGGATCGTTATCGGTTTGAAACCGTTATCGATCCCGGCGTCGCCAGGATGACGAAAGAGGGACAAGATTCACGATGCGCAAGATCGGCCTGATCGGTGGAATGAGCTGGGCCTCCACCGAGCTCTATTATCGCCACCTCAACAAGGGACTGCAGAAACGCATCGGATCGAGCTGTTCGGCGCCGATCCTGATGGAGAGCCTCAACTATTGCGACCTGTCGCGGCTGACGACGCCCGAACAGTGGGCGCACGCGCAGGAGGTGCTGATCGCCTCGGCGCGGCGACTGGAAAAGGCGGGGGCGACGGCGCTGATGATCGCCGCCAATTCGATGCACAAGGTCGCCGAAGAGGTCGCGGCGGCGATCGCGGTCCCGCTGATCCACATCGTCGACGAAACGGGCGTGAAGATGCGCGCCGACGGCATCCGGACCGCGGCGGTGATCGGCACGCGCAACGTGATGACCGAACCGTGGTTCCGCCAGCGGCTGGTGCGGCACGGGCTGACGCTCGCGCCCTATGACGCGGGCAGCGCCGACGCGGTCGACCGCATCATCTATGACGAACTGATGCAGGGCCGCGTGACCGAGGATTCGCGGCGGACGATGCGCACCATCATCACCGACATTGCGAAGCAGGACGTGCAGGCGCTGGTGCTCGCCTGCACCGAACTGGTCATGCTCGTCGATCCCGACGCCAATGTGCTGCCGATCTACGACACGACGCGCATCCACGTCGCCGCCGGCATAGACTGGATTCTGGGCGACGAGCCGTAGGCCGCTGCTGCGCGACAGTATCGGATTCTTAAGGCCGGACCGCTAGAGCCGAACGGGACCGGTTGTGGGTGGGGGTGTTTCGAACGCGTGCGGGTTGCTCTGGCTCTTGTCTACCTCGCGGTCCTGCACGGGATCGTGGCGCTCGCGCTGCTGCGCCCCGACCTGATCGACGCGCAGCGCTGGCGCGCGTCGTGGCTCCAGCCCGAACCGAGCGCCTATGGCGCGCAAAGCCACCGCCTGTTCCGCGCGATCGATGCCGACGCGGCACCGGGCCGGTTGCTGCTGGTCGGCGACAGCCAGTTGCAGCGGCTCGACACCGCGGCGCTCGATATGCCAGCCTATAATTTCGCCGCGGGCGGCGACACGATGCGCGATGTCGCGCGGCGCATCGCCGACTATCGCCAGCCGGGCGAGGCGAAGGCGGTGGTGCTGTGGGCCGGCGTCAACGACCTGTTGCGCGGGCGCGATCCCGAAGCGGTGCGCACAGCGTTCGAACAGGCGGCCGCGGCGATTCCGGCCCGGACCCCGATCCGGCTCGTATCGATCGCGCCCGTGGGAGCGAAGCCGCCCCGGTCCGACCTGCAGCGCGCCATCGCGCGGACCAACGCGCTGCTGGCGCAGGCGTGCCGCGCGCGCTGCCGCTTCGTCGACGTGACCGCCGGGCTTGCCGGTGCCGACGGCGCACTGCGGCCGGCCTACGACAGCGGCGACGGCCTGCACCTGAACCGTGCCGGCGGGCTGGTGGTGGCGGGTGCGATCAACGGCCTGCCGGTGGCGGCGCGATGAGCGGCGAGGCGCCGAAAATCCGGCTCCAGAGCCTCGACATCATGCGCGGCCTCGCCGCGCTCGCGGTGCTGCTGTTCCACTACAGCGTCATCCTGCCGCGCTTCGCCCCGGCGGCGCGGCCGATTCCGATCGCGTTCGAGGAGGGCGGCTATGGCGTCCACCTGTTCTTCATCGTGTCGGGTTTCGTCATCCTGATGTCGCTCGAACGCAGCACCGCGTCGCAGTTCCTGATCTCGCGCTTCACGCGGCTCTATCCCGTCTATTGGCTCGCCTGCCTGCTGACCTTTGCGCTGCTGACCTCTTCGCACTGGATCGCCTACAGCGTCAGTGCGGGCGAATTCCTGATCAACCTGACGATGATGCAGTCCTTCGTGCGCGCGGGGGCGGTCGACGGCGTCTACTGGAGCCTCGCCTATGAGCTGGGTTTCTATGCCTTTCTCTTCACCGCCCTGCGGCTCGGCGGTGCGCGGATCGTTTCGATCCTGCCGCATTACATGGTGGCGGGGGCGGCGCTGTTTTCGGTCGCCGCGCCCTATATCCCGCATCCGCTGCATCTGCTGCTGATGCTCAATCAATATGCCGACCTGTTCGGCTGCGGTCTGGCGCTCTACCTGCTGCGCACGCGCGGCTTTTCGCTCGCGCAGGCGGCGATCCTGCCCGCGACGCCGCTCGTCGAGGCGCTTTACGATGGCTGGCACGGGCTGATCGTCGTCGGCCTGATCGTGCTGGCGATGAGCTTCGCCTGCCTGACCCGCTGGCAGCCCGGCCGCCTTGCGAGGCCGCTGATCTGGCTCGGCGGCATTTCCTATGCGCTCTATCTGACACACCAGATGCTCGGCTATGCGCTGATCGCGCACCTGCAGGAGCTGGGGGTCGGACCCTGGGTGTCGTTTGCGGTCGCGCTGGGCTGTGCGCTGCTGCTCGCGCATCTGCTGACCCATTATTGGGAGCGCCCGGTGTCGGCGTGGATGAAGCGTCAGCTGACGGCGTGGGCCGCGCGCGTCCGCACCCCGCTTGCCGCGCGGGCGCCGTCCGGCTGATCCGCCGCCACCGGGCTTGGCAGCGCCGCGCGATTGTCCCATGATCAGTCCGAGAGGATGGGAGAAAGAGATGCGAGTCCACCAGCTGCCGCACGCCCTTGGCCTTGGGATCGCCGCCGTGGCGATGCTTGCGGCCTTCCCCGTGGAGGCAAAGACCATATCCGTCGCGCCCGGCGGTCCCGACGCCAACGAGGCGTTGCAGGAAGCGCTGATACTGGCCGAGCCCGGCGACATCGTCGAACTGGGCGCCGGGGTGTGGAAGCTGACCGACGGGCTCTCGCTCGATGTCGACAAGGTCACGCTGCGCGGCGCGGGGACGAAGGACGGCACCGGCTCGATCCTCGATTTCTCCGACCAGCAGGGGGCGGGCGAGGGGCTGCTCGTCACCTCCGACGACGTGTATCTCACGAATTTCGCGGTGCTCAACACCAAGGGCGACGGGATCAAGTCGAAGGGCGCCGACCGCATCGTCTATCACCGGCTGCGCGTCGAATGGACCGCAGGGCCGAAGGAGACCAATGGCGCCTATGGCGTCTATCCGGTCGAGAGCAGCGACGTGCTGATCGACAGCGTCTATGTCCGCGGCGCGTCGGACGCGGGCATCTATGTCGGCCAGTCGCGCAATATCGTTGTGCGCGATTCGATCGCGACGGAGAATGTCGCGGGGATCGAGATCGAGAACAGCTTCGACGCCGATGTCCACGACAATGTCGCGACGAAGAACACCGGCGGCATCCTCGTCTTCGACCTGCCCAGCCTGCCGCAGCAGGGCGGGCACAATGTCCGCGTCTTCGACAATGTCGTCAACGACAACAGCACCCCCAATTTCGCGCCGAAGGGCAATATCGTCGCGAGCGTCCCCACCGGCACCGGCGTGCTGGTGATGGCAAACAGCCGGGTCGAGATCTTCGACAATGTGTTCGAGAACAACGGCACCGCCAATGTGATGATCGTCGGCTATCGCTATCCCTATCAGGACGATAAATATCAGCCGCTGCCCCGCGACATCGCCGCGTGGAACAACGAGCATGGCAAGGCCGGGTTCGCACCGGCGTTTCCGGGCGGGGCGGAGATCGCGGCGGCGATGGGCGGTGCGATCCCCCCGGTACTGTGGGACGGTGCGGGGAGCGCGATCGTCAACGACGACGTCGGCGTGCTGTCGCTGAACCTGCCCGACGTATCGACGCCGCAGAGCGAGGCGAAGCCATCGCCCGCCGACCTGAAAGGCGAGGCGCCGACGCCGCTTCCCGGCATCACGCTGCCCGCGGCGATGGAGGCGAAGGTCCGGTGAGGCGCGTCGCCGCCGCGCTGGCCGCCGCGCTGCTGTGTGCGAGCGGCGCGGTCGCGGTGTCCGAACCGGGGCCGCAGCAGGCAGTGATCGACGGCGATACGATGCCGCGCAAACTGTCCGAATTCGGCCTGTTTCGCGTCGGCACCAGCGAGCCGGTCGGCGGCCTGCTGCCCTATACGCTGCACACCCCGCTGTTCAGCGACTATGCCGAGAAGCACCGGCTGATCTGGATCCCGCCGGGCCAGCATGCCGAGGTGGCCGACGATGGCGCGATCGCCTTTCCGTTTGGCACCGTGATCGTCAAGAGTTTCGGCTGGCCCGACCAGGCGGACGGCGCTCCGCTCGAGACGCGGCTGCTGATCCACCGCTCGGACGGCTGGGCGGCGCTGCCCTATATCTGGGACGCCGATGGGAAGGACGCGACGCTGGCGCTGGCCGGGCGGCGGGTTCCGGTGACGTTCCGGAGTCCCAACGGCGAGGCGCACAGCATCCGGTACGCGGTGCCCAACAAGAATCAGTGCAAGGAATGCCACAGCAAGGCGGGCACGATCGTCCCGATCGGGCCGAAGGCGGCGAACATCGATTTCGGCGAGGCGGCGGCGCGCGGCGATGTCGCGCGGTTCCTGACCGGCCCGGCGCGGCCGGTCGCGCCGATGCCGCGCTGGGACGACCCGGCGAGCGGATCGCTCCATGACCGCGCGCGCGCCTATCTCGACGCCAATTGCAGCTATTGCCACAACCCCGAGGGCAGCGCGTCGAACAGCGGGCTGTTTCTGCGCTGGACCGACCCGGTGGGCGTCAATTACGGCATCGGCAAGCGCCCGACCGCCGCGGGGCGCGGCAGCGGCGGGATGGAGTTCGCGATAAAGCCCGGCGACCCCGACCACAGCTTCCTCATCTATCGGCTCGAAAGCCTCGACCCCGGCATCGCGATGCCCGAGATCGGGCGCTCGACCGTGCACAGGGAAGGCGTGGCGCTGCTGCGGCAATGGATAGCGGAGATGCCGAAAGGCGAGTGATGGCCGGACATAGCGTCCGCCGCTTTTCGCCGGATGCTTGCCAAGAGCGCCAAACTGACCCTAGGTCGGGCCATGACCTCGCTCGTCCTCCACGATTATTTCCGCTCCTCGGCCAGCTACCGCGTCCGCATCGCGCTGAATCTGAAGGGACTCGCCTATGAGCGCGTCGAGATCAGCCTGATCGCGGGCGAGCAGAAGAGCGACTCCTATCTCGCGCAGAATGCGCAGGGCTTCGTGCCGCTGCTCGTCGCCGACGGGCAGACGATCATCCAGAGCCTCGCGATCATCGACTGGCTCGACCGCGCCTTTCCCGAACCGCGGCTGATTCCCGATGACGCGATGCCGCGCGCGGTCGCGCTCGCGCAGGCGCAGGTCGTCGCCTGCGACATCCACCCGCTCAACAATCTGCGCGTGCTCAAATATCTGAAGCGTGACCTCGGGCTCAACGAGCAGACCAAGGACCGCTGGTATCGCCACTGGATCATCGAGGGCTTCGACGCGCTCGAGGCGATGGCGGGCGACGGCCGCTATCTCGGCGGCGAGACGCCCGGAATCGCCGACTGCTGCCTGGTGCCGCAGATGTACAATGCGCGGCGGTTCGAGGTGCCGCTCGATGCCTATCCGCGGCTCGTCGCCATCGACGCGGCATGCACAGGTCTGGACGCGTTCCAGCGGGCGCACCCCGATGCGGTGAAAGCGGCATGATCCGGCTCCTCGCGGGGGTCGCGGCGCTGGCGCTGCCGGTGACGGCGCTGGCCGAGGAGGTCGGCGACCAAGACATCGTCGTCACGGGCGCGGGATTGCTGCGACCGGCACCGGGCGACGGGGCGCAGGGCGTGGCGGTGCTGCGCGATCTCGACCCCGGCCTCGGCTCGCGTATCGAGAACCGGCTGCGCGACGAGGCGGGGATCGTGCAGTTCCGGCGCTCCGACGGACGCACCGCGCATCCGACGAGCCAGGGCGTGACGCTGCGCGGGCTCGGCGGCAATGCGTCGAGCCGCGCGCTGGTGACGCTCGACGGCGTGCCGCAGGCCGACCCCTTCGGCGCCTGGGTCGCGTGGAGCGCCTATGACGCGATCCGGCTCGGCGGCATCGTCGTCACGCGCGGCGGCGGCAGCGGCGCCGACGGACCCGGTGCGCTCGCCGGCACGATCGGCCTCTATTCCGAAATGGCGGACGGTATCGAGGCGAGCTTCGCCCACGGCAGCCGCGACGGCTGGGACGCGACGCTCAGCGCCGGAACGCGGCTCGGCGCCGGGCAGGTCGCGATCGACGGGCGTTACAGCCGCGGTGACGGCTTCGTGCCCGTTGCGGCGGGGCAGCGCGGCGCGGTCGATCGGGCGGCGCCTTACGAGCAGGGTGGGCTCGGTGTGCGGCTGCGGTTCGACGCGGGTGCCGACAGCCGTGTCGAGGCGAGCCTGCGCGGCTTTTCCGACCGGCGCGACCGCGGCGTCGATTTCACCACCAGCCGGATCGACGGGGTCGATGCCAGCCTGCGCTTCGTCCACGACCCGGCGGGCGCGACCCAGTGGCTGGCGCTCGCCTATGTCCAGCAGCGCGATTTCGACAGCGGTTTCGCCAGCGTCGCGGCGGATCGGAACAGTGTCGCGCCGGCGCTGTTCCAGCGTGTGCCCGCGACCGGACTCGGCGGGCGCGTCGAATTGCGGCCGGCGATCGGCGGCGCCAATCCGTTGCGGGTCGGCGTCGACTGGCGCCGGACCGTCGGACGTACCGAGGAGGATTATTTCTTCACCGGCCTCGTCCCCGGCCGTCATCGCGTCGCGGGCGGCAGCAGCGACACGCTCGGCACATTCGCCGAATGGACCTCCGGCGATCCGCACGCAGCTTTCCTGTGGACCGCCAGCGGACGCCTCGACCGCTGGTGGCTCGCGGCGGGCTATCGGCACGAATATAATTTCGGCGGCCCGCCGATCAGCGATGCGAGCTTCGCGGCGCGACAGGGATGGGAAGGCAGCGGGCGCATCGGGCTGCGCTGGACCGCGAACGGCTTTTCGCTGCGCGCCGCGGGCTATCGCGGCTGGCGCTTGCCGACGCTCAATGAGCTTTATCGCCCCTTCCGCGTCGGCGCCGACGCGACCGCTGCGAACGAGCTGTTGAAACCCGAGCGATTGTGGGGCGGCGAAGTCGGCGCCGATTGGCAGGGCGGTGGAACGAAGCTGTCGGCGACGCTGTTCGCGAACCGGCTGTCGAACGCGATCGCCAACGTGACGCTCGCCACCGGTCCCGGCAATTTCCCCGGCGTCGGCTTCGTCGCGGCGGGGGCGACGTACAGCCAGCGGCAGAACCTCGACGCGATCGACAGCAAGGGGGTCGAGGTCAGCGCCGAGCAGGCCATCGGCCCCGCCGTGCTGCGCGCCACCTGGGCCTACACCGATGCGCGCGTTGATGCCTCCGGAGCAGCCGCGGCGCTCGACGGGCGGCGCCCGGCGCAGATCGCGAGGCACGGCGCCAGTCTGTCGCTGCGCGACAATGGCGGCGGTCCGTTCGGCGGCTTTGCGACACTGCGCTATATCGGCGCGCAGAATGAGGACGATCTCGGCCTCCAGCGGCTGGGCGACGCGCTGACGCTCGACGCCGGGCTGTCGTGGCGACTCTCCGGGGCGATCGGGATCGAGGCGCGCGGCGAGAATCTGTTCGACGAGCCGGTGCCCGCCGCCATCTCCTCCGCGGGGATCGTCGAGCGCGCGACGCCGCGCACCCTGTGGATCGGCACGCGCATCAACTTCTGATCGTCACGGTAACTTCGGACCTTCACAGCGCCGGGTTTGGCGATAAGAAAGGGCATGCCACCCAAGACCCTCAACCTCGACCAGTTCCTGCCGTATCGGCTGTCGATCGCGTCCAATTCGCTGTCGAGCCGGATCGCGGCCGAATATCAAAGCCGGTTCGGCCTCAAGATTCCCGAATGGCGGCTGATGGCCGTGCTCGGCGAAGGGCGGCCCAAGACGCAGCGCGAGCTGGTCGCGGCGACGCGGATGGACAAGGTGACGGTGAACCGGGCGGCGAAGGCGCTCGCCGACCGCAACCTGATCGCGCGACAGGCGCACGAGGCCGACGGGCGCTCGCACCATCTGGAACTGACGGAGACCGGCCGCTCGCTTTACGATGCGATCGTCCCCGCTGCCCTGGCTACCGAAGCGCGGCTCGAATCGCATATCAGCGCCGCCGAGCGCGCGACGCTGATGACGATCCTCGCCAAGCTGACCGCCGCCGCCGAAGATTATGGCTGATCGGACCTATCGCGCCGCGCCTCCCGACGCGCTGCGCGTCGAACCGCTCGGCGACCTCACTCTGATCTTCGACCGGCGCTCGACGCAGACGCATATCGTGGTTTCGCCGATGCCCGAGATATTGGCGGCGATGGGTGCCGACGGCTGCAATGCCGCCGCGGTCGCCGCGCGGCTGGCGGCGGCATTCGACCTCGGCGACGCGGACGGCGCGCAGGCGCTCGTCGCCGAACGGCTCGTCGAACTGGCGGAACTGGGGCTGGTGGCGCCGGTGTGAGATATGGAACTCGCCTCGCGGTCGGCCCGGTGCAGTTCCGCATCGGCAGCGACTGGGCGGCGCCGATCGCCGCGCTGAACCGTCTCTACGCCGGCTATCCCCGCGACGAGGACCGTCCCGCCGACGCCACGGTGCGGCTGTTCGCGGCGCGGCCGTGGCGGCGCTGGCTGCGCCCATCGGTGCAGATCGGCGGCGATTTCACCGTTCCCGATGCGCTGCCGCTGCCCTTGTCGATGGGGCTGCTCGCGGCGGAGATGGGAATGAACCTGCAGGTCGCGCTCGGCTGGCGCCGCCACCTGCTGCTCCACGCGAGCGCGGTGGCGAAGGACGGGCGCGCGGCGATTCTGTCGGGCGAATCGGGCTCCGGCAAATCGACGCTCGCGGCGCTGCTCGGCGAGGACGGCTGGCGGCTGATGGGTGACGAATTCACGCTGGTCGATCCCGCGAGCGGCGACGCGCTCGCGTTCCCGCGCGCCGTCAGCCTCAAGAACGCGGCAATCGCCGAGGTCGCGGCGCGGGTCGATCGCGCGCGCCTCGGCCCGTTGCTCGCGGGCACGCCGAAGGGCGACATCCGCCATCTGATCCCGCGCGCCGACGCCGTCGCGGCGATGCACGATCCGGTGCGCCCGGCGCTGCTCCTCTTCCCGCGCTTCGGCGGCGAGGCGGCGGTCGAACCGATGGGTGAGGGGGAGGCCTTCGTGCGCCTGACCGAAGCCTCGACCAACTATGTCGCGCTCGGCGAAACCGGTTTCTCCGCGCTGCTGCGGCTGGTGCGCGAGACGCCGGCCTTTGCCGTCTCCTATCCCGACAGCGCCACCGGCATGGCGCTCGTCGACCGGCTGTGGGTGGAGGCGGCGCGGTGAGCGCGGTGCGCGATCTGGTCGCGCTGATCGCCGGGCGGCAGAACCCGGCGGCGCTGGCGCCGCGCGCGTGGGAGGGCGTGATCTCGGTGGCGCGGGCAGAGGCCCTGCTAGGCACGCTGGCCTGCCGGCTCGCCGAGGCGCCGCTGCCGCCGCCGGTCGCCGCGCTCTTTGCCGACCAGCGCGCGGCCGTCGCGGTCGCGCAGGCGCAGGCATTGTGGGAAGCCGAAATGGCGCGCCGGGCGCTGACGTCCGAACGGCTCGAATTCGTGCTGCTCAAGGGCACCGCCTATGCGGCGGCGGGGCTGTCGTGCAGCGAGGGGCGGCAGATCGGCGACCTCGACATATTGATCCCGTGGCACGAGGTCGGGCGGGTGGAGAACGAACTGCTCGAATCGGGGTGGGAATGGGTGAAGTCGGACCCCTATGACGACGCCTATTATCGCGAGCATATGCACGAACTGCCGCCGATGATCCATCGCAGCCGCGACCGCATGATCGACGTCCACCACACCATCCTGCCGCGCACGCACCGCCGAACGCCCGATCCGCTGGTGCTGGTCAGCGAGGCGGTCGCCACGGCGGATGGTTTCACGGTGCTGTGCCCGGTCGACATGGCGTGCCACTGCGCCGCGCACCTGCTGGCCGACGGCGACCTGCAGGGCGGTCTGCGCAACCTGTGGGATTTCCACTGCCTGACGCGCGATTTCGCGGCGGCCGATCCGGATTTCTGGGACCGGCTCGCGGCGCGAGCGGACAAGCACGAACTGGGGCCCGAGGTCGCCCGCGCGGCGCGGCTGGCGCACGCGCTTTACGGCGCGACGCTTCCGACCGGGTGGGACCGGCCGCGCGCGGCGGACCGCCTCTATGTGCACCGCCTGCTCGCGCGCGACGATTGGGGACGCCCCACCGACTTTCTGTTGCAGCAGGCCTTCTATATCCGCTCGCACTGGATGCGCATGCCGCCGGTCCTGCTCGCGCGGCACCTGTGGACCAAGTGGCGCCGCAATCAATAGGGCCTGTCCCTGTTTATCGGATGCCGGCGAGCAGCGGCACCAGTTCGGCGTAGTCGTCGATCACATGATCGGCGCCCAGTTCCTCGACCGGCTGGTGCAGGAAGCCGAAGCTGACCGCGACGCTGGTCGCGCCTGCGCCGCGCGCCGCCATGACGTCGAAGATGCTGTCGCCGACAAAGGCGGTGCGCCCGCCGCCGCATGCTTCGATCATCGCGCGGATCGGTTCGGGCGACGGCTTGCGCTTTCCGGGCCCCAGCGTGTCGCCGCCGATGATCGTCGCCATGCGATCGGCGAGCCCCAGGTCCCCGAGCAGTTGGCGTGCGAGGTCTTCGGCCTTGTTGGTCATCACCGCGGTCCGGACGCCGAGCGCGTCGAGGCGGTCGAGCGCCGCGAGCAGGCCGGGGAAGGGACGGCTGTGGACCGCGATGTGCGCCCGGTAATAGGCGATCAATTCGTCGTAGAGGCGCGGTGAGGCATCGGCGGGAACGCCGCCGGTCGTCGCGAGTCCCTGTTCGAGCATATGCGCCGCGCCCAGCCCGACCATCGGCCGCACCGCCGAAATATCCTGCGGCGGTCGCCCCGCGACGCCCAGCGCGTGGTTGAGCGCGGCGGTCAGGTCGGCCAGCGTGTCGATCAACGTGCCGTCGAGATCGAAGCCGACGATGCGAAAGGGAAAGTCGCTCATGCGCCCCGCCATGGCGCGACGGTCTGGAAACCGCAATGATTTGCTGGCATGGCAGCGCGCATGAGCAACGCCTCCCTTCCGCCCGTCGCCGCCGTCATCCTTGCCGCCGGCAAGGGCACCCGCATGAAGTCCGACCTGCACAAGGTGCTGCACCCGATCGCGGGGCGGCCGATGCTGCTTCACCTGATGGACAGCTTTGCCGCGCTGGCCCCGGCGGCGACCGTGGTCGTCGTCGGCGACAAGCGCGAACAGGTCGAATCTGCGCTGGCCGGGACCGGTGCGGTGACGGTCGTTCAGGATCCCCAATTGGGGACCGCGCACGCGGCGCTCCAGGCGCGTGAAGCGCTTTCCGGGTTCGGCGGCATGATTCTCGTCTGTTTCGGCGATTGCCCGATGTTGGCCGCCGATACCGTGCTGCGGCTATGTGCGGCGCTCGACGCGGGCGCGCGGGTCGCGGTGCTCGGGTTCCGGCCGGCCGATGCCGCGGCCTATGGACGCATCATCGCCGATGCCGACGGAACGGTCCGCAAGATGGTCGAATATAAGGACGCCACAGTCGAGGAGCGCGCGGTCGATCTGTGCAATTCGGGAGTCATCGTCGCCCGCGCGCCCGATATGTGGCGCCTTCTCGACGCGGTCGGCAACGACAATGCGCAGGGCGAATATTATCTGCCCGACGTGGCGACGGGCGCGATCGCCGAAGGGGGGCGTGTCGTCGCGATCGAGACCGGCGCCGACGAAGTCGCCGGCATCAACAGCCGCGCCGAACTCGCCGCCGCCGAGGCGCAGTGGCAGGCGTTCAAACGGGAGGAGGCGATGGCGGCTGGCGTGTCGCTCAAGGCGCCCGACACCGTCTGGTTCTCGTGGGATACCGAAATCGGTCGCGACGTGATGGTCGAGCCCAACGTCTTCTTCGGCCCCGGCGTGCGGATCGCCGACGGCGCGACGATCCGCGGCTTCAGCCATATCGAGGGCGCGGAGATCGGCGCGGGCTGCGAGGTCGGGCCTTTCGCGCGGCTACGCCCCGGAACCGTGCTCGACGAAAAGGCGAAGATCGGCAATTTCGTCGAGACCAAGAAGACGCATCTGGGCAAGGGCGCCAAGGCGAACCATCTGACCTATCTGGGCGATGCGACGGTCGGCGCGGGGGCCAATATCGGCGCGGGCACGATCACCTGCAACTATGACGGCTATTTCAAATATCGTACCGAGATCGGCGAGCGCGCCTTTATCGGATCGAACAGCGCGCTGGTCGCGCCGGTGCGGATCGGCGCCGACGCGATCGTCGGTGCGGGCAGCACGGTGACGCGCGACGTCGGTGACGGCGAACTGCGGCTGGTGCGCGCCGAACAGTCGGTCAAGCCCGGCTGGGCCGACCGCTTCCACGACGCGATGCGCAAGAAGAAGGCGGCGGAGCAGAAATCATGAGCGACCGGTACGAGAACAAGCCCTTCCTGCGCTTCGTCGACGCCTGGGTGCTGAAGGCGATCGGCCACCTCGACCAGGCGACCGAAGCCTATTGCACCGCGATGGAGCCGCAGCTTCGTCAAAGCTTCAATACCACGGGCCGCTGGCCGGAAATCGTCGCGAAGCAGATGAACTTCACCCCCGAGCTGCCGGCGCAGATCCGCAAGATATGGACCGACGGCAAGACGCGCTTCGAGGCGGGAAACGGCGAGGCGGCCGACCCCGTGCAGTTCGCGATGATTTTCGTCGACCGGACCATGGGCGGCGCAGCACAGGGTTGACATGATATCATGATATGATATCAGTATATCATGACTCGCATACTCGCCGATTTACCTGATGAGGATATCAAATGGCTCGACCAGCTTGCTGTCGAGCAGGGGAAGTCCCGCGCGGCGATCCTGCGCGAAGCGGTGGCGGCTTATCGCCCGCAAACGCCGCTGGACTGGATCGAGGCCGGTTTCGGGGCGTGGAAGGATCGGACCGACATCGGCGACGCTGTTGAGTGGCAGCGGCGTGAGCGCGCCGGATCGACACGACCTTGGGACCCGGATTATCCGGAAGTGCGGGCGGAGTTTCCCGACCTGTTCGACGAGCAGGATGATCGCGAATATGAAATTCACAAAGCCTGGCTGGCCGAACAGGGAATAAAGCCCGGCGAAACCGATCCCGATCCGGCAAAGGCGATACAGGCCCGGCCGGGCGCCAAAGCGAAATCGAAGAAGCGCGCGAAAAAGTGAGCGGCTTTGCTTTCGACAGCAATATCGTCATCGACTTGCTGCGCGGGTTTCCCCAGGCGCGCGCCGAGTTGGAACGCGCCGCGCAAAGGGGGCGGGTCTGGATCAGCCGGGCGGTGTGGATCGAGGTCATGTCCAAAGGCGAGGGCGACGGTCTGCGGCGCGCGGAAATCCTGCTGTCCGGTTTCGGGGTTGATGAAATCGACGCCGAAATCGGGGAGCGCGCCGCTGCGCTGCGGCGTGAGCGGTTTCGGCTCAAAGCCATGGATGCGATCATACTGGCGACCGCGCTTACGCGCGGTCGTGTTCTGGTCACGCGAAACACAAAGGATTTTCCGGCGGCGATGCCGGGCATCCGTGTCCCCTACACCCTATAGAAAGACGGTCGCCCATGTGCGGAATCATCGGAATCATCGGCAAGGCCCCCGTGGCGGACCGCCTGGTCGACGGACTCAGGCGGATGGAATATCGCGGTTATGATTCGGCGGGCGTTTGCACGGTCGAGGGGGGCGAACTGATCCGCCGCCGGGCCGAAGGCAAGCTGGGCGGGCTCGTCAAGGAACTGGCCGCGCATCCGGCGCCGGGGACCGTCGGCATCGCCCACACGCGCTGGGCGACGCACGGCGCGCCGACGACGAACAACGCCCACCCGCACGCGACGGGTGAGGTGGCGCTCGTCCACAACGGCATCATCGAGAATTTCCGGCCGCTGCGCGAGGCGCTGACCGCGCGCGGGCGCCGTTTCGAGAGCGATACCGATACCGAGGTCGTCGCGCATTTGGTCTCCGAGCGGATCGAGGCGGGGCAATCGCCCGAGGCGGCGGTGAAGGCGGTGCTCCCCGAACTGCGCGGCGCCTTCGCGCTCGCCATCGCATTCCGCAACCATCCCGACCTGCTGATCGGCGCGCGGCTCGGTTCACCGCTCGTCGTCGGCTATGGCGACGGCGAGACCTATCTCGGGTCGGACGCGTTGGCGCTGGCGCCGCTCACGCAGAAGATCACCTATCTGGAAGAAGGTGACTGGGTCGTCATCACGCGCGACGGCGCGCGGATTTTCGACCGCGACAACACTCCCGTCGAGCGCGACATCACCACCTCGGGCGTCACCGCGACGGCGATCGAGAAGGGCAACTACCGCCACTTCATGCAAAAGGAGATTTTCGAGCAGCCGACCGTCGTCGCGCAGACGCTTTCTTCCTATATCCGTCCGCTCGAACAGACGGTGGCGCTGCCGCAGATGGATTTCGACCTGTCGCGGATCGACCGCATCACCATCGTCGCCTGCGGTACCAGCTTTTATGCCGGCATGGTCGCCAAATACTGGTTCGAACAGTTCGCGCGCGTGCCCGTCGACATCGATGTCGCGTCGGAGTTCCGCTATCGCGACCCGGTGCTCCAGCCCGGCGGGCTCGCGCTCTTCATCTCGCAGTCGGGCGAGACCGCCGACACGCTCGCGGCGCTGCGCCATTGCAAGGCGCAGGGGCAGACGATCGCGGTCGTCGTCAACGTCCCGACCAGCAGCATGGCGCGCGAGGCCGATCTGCTCCTCCCGACCCATGCGGGGCCGGAGATCGGGGTTGCCTCGACCAAGGCTTTCACCTGCCAGCTCGCGGTGCTCGCCGCGCTTGCGGCGCATCTCGCGCTGCGCAAGGGGAAGCTCGACGCCGCGCAGGAACGCGAGATCGTCCGGCATCTGATCGAGGCGCCCGCCGCGCTCAACGCCGCGCTCGCCCACGACGAGGAGATCGCAGAGATGGCGCCACTCGTCGCGCCGGCGCGCGACGTGCTCTACCTCGGCCGCGGCCCCGACTATCCGCTCGCGCTCGAGGGCGCGCTCAAGCTCAAGGAAATCAGCTATATCCACGCCGAAGGCTATGCCTCGGGCGAGATGAAGCACGGACCCATCGCGCTGATCGACGAAGCGGTGCCGGTGATCGTCCTCGCCCCCTCCGGCCCGCTGTTCGAAAAGACCGTCAGCAACATGCAGGAGGTGATGGCGCGCGGCGGTAAGGTCGTGCTGATCAGTGACGCCGAAGGCCTGGCCGAAGCGGACGAGGGCTGCATGGCGACGATCGAGATGCCCAAGGTCCACCCGCTGATCGCGCCGCTCGTCTACGCCGTGCCGGTGCAATTGCTGGCCTATCACGTCGCGGTCGCCAAGGGGACGGACGTGGACCAGCCGCGTAACCTGGCGAAATCGGTGACGGTGGAGTGACGGGAGTTTTCGTCGCTCGCAATTCGCGATGGCGGCTCCTGCTGCTGCTCTTGGGGGGCGTGGCGTTTGTTGTCCTCGGCATCTGGCTGGCGGGGATCGCGGGGCAGCCGCTCAAGCCGGGCGTGGAATGGATCGGCTGGCTGTCGATCCTGTTTTTTGGTGCCTGCTCGATTCTGATATTCACGAGTTTGTTCGACAATCGCGACCAGATCAGAATTTCGTCCAGTGGACTCTATTATCGCCAATGGTCCGAACAGATGATTCCGTGGGAGGAGATCGTCGAGATTTCCGTCTGGCAGTTCCGGCGTCAGAAGTTCATCGTTCTCAGCCTCGTCCGGTCCGATCGGTACCCGTCGACCAAATTCACCGGAAAGATGGCGGGAGCGAACCGGATGCTCACCGGCGGTGACATCACCGTTAATCTGACCGGGCTGGATCGCGGGTTCGACGAGGCTTGGGCCGCGATCGAATATCATCGCGGCGCACGCCCTCGCCCCGCTTCCCCACCATTGGCCTTGGAGCGCTTCGGAGGCCGCCGTGTATAGCGCCATCATCTTCGATTTCGACGGTGTCATCGCCGACAGCGAGGTGCGCGCCAACCGGACGCTTGCCGAAAGCCTGACCGCCATCGGGCTGCCAACGACCTATGAAGAATGCCTGCGCGACTATTGCGGGTATAATTGGCAGGAGACCGAGCGGCGGATCGTCGTGCGGCTCGGGCGGCCGTTGCCGCACGATTTCCGCGAGAGGCATCGCGAACGGGCGCAGAAGCGCTTTGCCGAAGGTTTCGCGCCGGTGCCGGGGGCGCCCGAATTCCTCGACTCGCTGGGCGGCCTGCCGCGCGCCATCGCTTCATCGAGCAGCCCCGCCTATATCGCCGCGTCGCTCGATCGTTTCGGACTCGCGTGCCATTTCGGACGCCACGTCTACAGCGCCGACGGCTGGGCCCGCGGCAAGCCGCATCCCGATATCTATCTCGCCGCCGCTAAGGGACTCGGCCTCGATCCCGGCGCCTGTCTGGCGATCGAGGACTCGCCGACGGGTGCGCGGGCGGCGCTCGCGGCGGGGATGACGGTGATCGGCTTCTGCGGCGGCGGCCATATCCTCGACCGTAGGGCGCATGGAGAGGTGCTGCGCGGCGTAGGCGTGCATCATGTCGCGCATGGCTATGACGAGGTGCTGCTGCACGCCTGACGCCCGCTCCCTTCGCGGCAAGGGCATTCGCACCAACCCTTTCTTATTATTCGTGGCCGTGCTTAGCTGCCAGTGTAACCATTGGCCTCCGCCATGCGATTTCAGAGTGAAGTTGCGCAGTTTCCCGCGCCTTTCGGAGAATCGCTTTTCGCGGCCGTAGCCTTTGGCGCTCCGGCGCGTATCGGCGCCGGGGAAGAGAGAGGAGAGAGCCATGTGCGACGAATTCACCGAAGCCGATCTCGACCGCGCCGGGCTTCCCGTCCGGCGGCGCGCGTTCGGCGCCCTGATCGGGGCGGGAGCGGTGGCCTCGATGCTGCCGGCGGTGGCCTGCGCCGCGGGGTCCGTAAAGGGACGCGACGTGACGATCGCGACCGACGACGGCACCGCCGACGCCTATTTCACCGCGCCCGGAGAGGGCAAGCATCCGGGCGTGCTGATCTGGCCCGACATTCGCGGCCTGCGCCCGGCCTTTCGCCAGATGGCTGATCGGCTGGCCGGCGAAGGCTATGCGGTGCTGTGCGTGAATCCCTTCTATCGCTGGGCGAAGGCGCCCGTCGTCTATCCCGGCCATGATTTCGACGACCCGGGCGTGCGCGACACGCTGTTCGGCTATCTGAAGCGTTTCGATCGTGCGACGGTGCAAAGTGATGCGAAGGCGCATCTTGCCTTTCTCGATGCGCAGGCGGAGGTCGATACGGAGCGCGGCATCGGCACCGCGGGCTATTGCATGGGTGGGCCGATGGTCATCTACACCGCGGCGCTGAACCAGGGGCGCGTCAAGGCGGCGGCGAGTTTCCACGGCGCCTCGGTCGCGACCGACAAGCCCGACAGCCCGCATCTGCTGATTCCAGAAACGCAGGCCGGCTTCCTGTTCGTGATCGCCGACAATGACGACCAGAAGGACCCGGAGGAGAAGGTCCGGCTGAAAGCGGCGCTCGACCCGCGTCCCGAGTGGCACGAGGTCGAGGTCTACAAGGGCGCGATGCACGGCTGGTGCCCGCCCGACGGCCGCGCCTATGACGAAGCGGCGGCGGAGAAGGCGTGGGGACGGATACTCGAACTGTTCAAGGCCGCGCTATAGTTTTCGATCACGTCATTGCGAGCGGAGCGAAGCAATCCAGGGCGGGTTTACGCCAGCTCTGGATTGCCGCGTCGCCTTCGGCTCCTCGCAATGACGAGGTTACCCCATCGGGTAGAGGATATCCTTGCCGACCTTGTTCAGCGCCTTCATCACATGGTCGCCCAGCACGAGGTCGATCGCATCGAGGATCGGGTCGACCTGTTCGTGGCTGCTGACGCCGACGATCGTCGATGCGACGAAATCATGCTGCTTCGACCAGGCGGTCGCCATCGTAACCGGATGCAGCCCCGCCTCTTCGGCGATGGCGAGGTAGCGTTCGGTCGCGGCAAGACTCCGGTCGTTCACGAAACGCCGCCCCATCGCGGCCTGCCGGCCCTCCATCGCCAGATAGCGCGAGAAGCGGGCACCCTCCGGCCGTGCGCCATCCTGATATTTCCCCGACAGCACGCCGCCGGCGAGCGGCGAATAGGGGATCAGGCTGACGCCCTCCTGTCGGCAGACCTGCGCGAGTTCGTCCTCGAAGCGGCGGTTGTTGAGGCTGAAATTGTTCTGGATCGTGTGATAGCGCGCGCCGCCCAGCCGCTCGGACGCCGCGAGCGCCTTCATCAGGCCCCAACTCGTCTCGTTCGAACAGCCGAGGATGCGCACCTTGCCCTCGCGCACCAGTTCGTCGAGCGCGTCCATCATCTCGTCATAGGGCGCGTCATGGTCGGGCCAGTGCGTTTGGTAGAGGTCGACATAGTCGGTCTGGAGCCGCGTCAGGCTGCCCTGGATCGCCGCGCGGATATGGTGGCGGTCGAGCGCGGTGGTGCCGCCGCGGCACGGCGATTTGAACCAGATGTGGCTCGGCCCGGACACCTTGGTCGCGAGAATGATCGCGTCGCGCGGCTTCGTCTTCATCCAGCGACCGATGATCTCCTCGGTGCGGCCGACCCATTTGATGTCGGGCGGCACCGGATAGCCCTCTGCCGTGTCGAAGAAATTGATGCCCGCCTCGAAGCAGCGGTCGAGTACCCGGAACGCGGTCGCTTCGTCGGCCTGGCTGCCGAAGGTCATCGTGCCCATGCAGATGTCGGTGACGTGGATGGCGCTCTGGCCGAGGCGGCGGGTCTTCATGGGTCGGGTCTCCATCATCGTTCGGGAGGAGGGCGGGTCTTAGGTTGCGAAACGCAACGTTGCAATCGGAGGGGCGGGCGCCCAATTAGGGCCGATGCTGAAACTCGCCTTCCTCGACCTCGTCCCCGTCATCGACAATGGCACGGTCGCGCAATCGCTCGCCAACGCCGCCGATCTGGCCGCCCATGCGGAAGAACTCGGCTATTCGCGCTATTGGGTCGCGGAACATCACGGCATGGCGGGGATTGCGAGCGCTGCGACCTCGGTCGTTCTTGCGCACGTCGGCCATGCGACGCGGACGATCCGTATCGGCGCGGGCGGCATCATGCTGCCGAACCATGCACCGATGGTGATCGCCGAGCAGTTCGGGACGCTCGAAGCGCTGTTTCCCGGCCGCGTCGACCTGGGGCTCGGCCGTGCGCCGGGGTCGGAACAGCGCGTCGCGCAGGCGCTGCGGCGCAACCTCGCGAGCGACGAGCGTCAGTTCCCGCAGGACGTCGTCGAGCTGCAGGCCTTCCTGGCCGGCGACGAGCGGCTCGGCATCCGCGCGGTGCCGGGGGAGGGAACGAACATCCCGCTGTGGATCCTGGGATCGAGTCTGTTCGGCGCGCAGCTCGCGGCGATGCTGGGCCTGCCCTATGCCTTCGCCAGCCATTTCGCGCCCGACGCGCTCGACGAGGCGCTGGCGCTCTATCGCCGCCAGTTCAAGCCGTCGGCGCAGCTTTCCGAACCCTATGCCATGGCGGCCTTCAACGTCTTCGCGGCCGACACGCGCGAGGAGGCGGAATATCTCGCCTCGTCGCAGCAGCAGGCGTTCGTGGCGCTGCGCACCGGCAATCCGGGCCGCATGCCGCCGCCGCGCGCGGGGTACACGGACAGCCTGCCGCCGAATGCGCGCGCGATCCTCGACCATGTGTTGCAATGCTCGGCGGTCGGGACGGTCGAGGATGTCGCGGCGGGGCTTAAGGCGTTCGTGGCACGCACCGGCGCCGACGAGGTCATTGTCGCATCCTCGATGTACGACCATGACGCGCGCAAGCGCTCGCTGGCGCTGGCGATGGAGGCGGCGAAAAGCCTTTAGCCCGCCGTGTTGACGCGCCTCCCGCCGCGGCGGTATAGGAGCCGCCCGACCAAGGGCGGCCCGGATGCGGTCGCCTTTTTCCTTTTATCCGTCTGGAAAGGTGCTGTGCCATGTCGATCACGCCGCTGATGCCCGTTTACCCCCGGTGCGGTGTGCGTCCGGTGCGCGGCGAAGGCGCCTATCTGATCGGCGAGCGAGGCGAGCGCTATCTGGATTTCGCCAGCGGCATCGCGGTCAACCTGCTCGGCCACGGGCATCCGCACCTGACCAAGGCGATCCAGGATCAGGCGGCGACGCTGATGCATGTGTCGAACCTTTACGGCAGCCCGCAGGGCGAGGCCTTTGCGCAGCGCCTTGTCGACAATACGTTCGCCGACACGGTCTTCTTCACCAATTCGGGCGCCGAGGCGGTCGAATGCGCGATCAAGACCGCGCGCGCCTATCATTCGAGCGCGGGCAACGCCGAAAAACATGTGCTGATCACCTTCAACAACGCTTTCCACGGGCGGACGCTGGGGACGATCTCCGCGACCAATCAGGAAAAGCTGCGCAAGGGATTCGATCCGCTGCTTCCGGGTTTCGCCTATGCGCCGTTCGACGACCTCAACGCCGCGCTCGACCTCGTCGACGACAATACGGCGGGGTTCCTGGTCGAGCCGGTGCAGGGCGAGGGCGGCATCCGTCCCGCCTCGCAACCCTTCCTGCAGGGGCTGCGCGACATCTGCAACGAACGCGACCTGATGCTGATCTTCGACGAGGTCCAGTGCGGCGTCGCGCGCACCGGCACCCTCTATGCCTATGAGCAATATGACGTCGCGCCCGACATATTGGCGAGCGCCAAGGGGATCGGCGGCGGTTTCCCGATGGGGGCCTGTCTGGCGACCGAAAAGGCGGCGCGCGGTATGACGTTCGGCACGCACGGTTCGACCTATGGCGGCAACCCGCTGGCGATGGCGGCGGGACAGGCCGTGTTCGACGTGATCCTCGAGGGGGGATTCCTCGGTCAGGTCAGGGCGACCGGCGAGCGCCTGCGCGGCGCGCTCGAACAGATGATCCCGAACCACGACGACCTGTTCGAAAGCGTCCGCGGCATGGGGCTGATGCTTGGGGTCAAGCTCAAGGCGGAAAGCCGGCCCTTCGTTGCGCACCTGCGCGACAATCACGGGCTGCTGACCGTGGCGGCGGGCGACAATGTCGTGCGCGTCCTGCCGCCGCTCAACATCGAACAGCATCATATCGACGAATTCATCGAGAAACTGTCGGCGGGGGCGGCGAGCTATACGCCGCCGGAAAGCTGATGCGGCATTTCCTGAACCTGTCCGACGCCGGCGGCGACGCGATCGCGGCGATGCTGGCCGATGCGATCGACCGCAAGGCGGCGCGCGCCGGCTGGCCCAAGGGCAAGCCCGACGCCGATGCGCCGCTCGCTGGCCATGTGCTCGCCATGATCTTCGAAAAGAACTCGACCCGCACCCGCGCCTCCTTCGACATCGCGATCCGCCAGCTCGGTGGTTCGGCGATGGTCATGGACGCCGGGTCGATGCAACTCGGGCGCGGCGAGACGATCGCCGATACCGCGCGGGTGCTGTCGCGCTATGCCGATGCGATCATGATCCGTACCGACGATCATGCCAAGGTCGAGGACATGGCGGCGCATGCATCGGTGCCGGTGATCAACGGGCTGACCGACCTGTCGCATCCCTGCCAGATCGTCGCCGACCTGCTGACGCTCGTCGAACATGGCAAGGCGCTGCCGGGGCTCGAACTCGCATGGCTGGGCGACGGCAACAATGTCCTGTCGTCGTTGATCGAGGCGGCGGGGCTGTTCGGTTTCCATATCCGTGCCGGCTGCCCGCAGGGTTATGAGCCCGATACCGGCTTCGTCGAGGCGGCGCGGGCGCGCGGCGTCCGCATCGACCTCTTTTGCGACGCACGCGAGGCGGCGGCGGGGGCCGATGTCGTCGTCACCGACACCTGGGTGTCGATGGGGCAGGCGCATGCGCATAACAAGCTCGCCGCGATGGCGCCCTTCCAGGTTGACGAGCGACTGATGGGGGAGGCGAAGGCGGACGCGCTGTTCCTGCATTGCCTGCCCGCGCATCGCGGCGAGGAAGTCGTCGACGCCGTGATCGACGGGCCGCAATCGCGCGTTTGGGACGAGGCGGAAAACCGCGTCCACGCCCAGAAATCGGTACTGCTGTGGGCGCTCGGCCACCTATGAGCGAGGCGCCGGAAAGCTGGTTCGACCAGCCGCTGGTCTTCACCATCGCCGACCGCCATGTGCGCGGGCGGCTGGTGCGGCTCGGCCCGGCGCTCAACCGGATCATGGCGGCGCACGACTATCCGCCGGTGGCCGAAAAGCTGCTGGCCGAGGCGCTGGTGCTGACGGTGCTGCTCGGCTCGACGCTCAAGGACGAGCGAAGCCAGCTCACCTTGCAGGCGCAGACGGGGGGGGGGGCGGTTGAGCTGCTGGTTTGCGATTATCGTGGCGGCGAACTGCGCGGCTATCTGAAGTTCGATGCCGAGCGGCTGGCGGGAATCGGCCCGGATCCGAGCCTGTTCGCGCTGTTCGGCGAAGGCTTTCTCGCGATCACTTTCGACCATGCGCTGACCGGGGAGCGCTATCAGGGCATCGTTCCGCTCGAAGGCGCATCGATCGGGGAGGCCGCCGAGCATTATTTCGAGCAGTCCGAACAGATCCCGAGCCTGATCCGCCTCGCGGCCCGGCGCGATCCCGAGGCGGGCTGCGTCGCGGGCGGCCTGCTGCTCCAGCATCTGCCCGAGGGCGAGGCGGGGCGCGACCGGCTGCACCTGCGGCGCGAGCATCCCGAATGGGAGCATGCGCGCACCATCGCGGCGACGCTGAGGGACGAGGAACTGACCGACCCCGCGACCTCGCTCGAAACGCTGGCATGGCGCCTCTATCACGAGGACGAGGTGCGGGTGGAACCGGGCACGATGGTGTCGCGCGGGTGCCGGTGCAGCATCGAGCATTTTGCCGGGGTGCTGGCGCAGTTTCCCGAAACCGATCGGCGCGAGATGGCCGACGAAGGGGGCGTGATCCCGGTCGATTGCGCTTTCTGCTCGCGCATCTTCCCGATCGCGCTCGACGACATCGCGGCGCGCGATTGAGCCGCCGCGGTCCCGGAACGGGGCGACGAAACGACGCTATTCAGCGCCAAGCGGTTGAAACCGCGCCCTCGTCTTGCTAACGGACTGTCCACAGGGTCGCGTTTTGCCTGGGTGCGGGCAGCCGGTGGACAAGGTGGAAATGGCGATCTTCTCTCCCTTCATGCGATGGATTTCGACGATTGCGGCGGTGGCGGCGGGGGCGACCGCGGTGCCCGCGCAGGCGCCGTCGCTGGCGATGCTCGACCGGCTCGAAAAGGGAAGCTGGCAGCTTCGCGAGCGCGGCAGCGACAAGGTCATGCAGACGCTGTGCCTCGGCGATGCGCGGCGGATGATCCAGGTCTATCACCCGCGCTCGGGCTGCTCGCGCTATGTCATCGAGGACACGCCCAATTCGGTGACGGTCCATTATACCTGCCCCGGCGCCGGGCACGGCCGCACCACCATTCGCGCCGAGACCAACCGCCTCGTCCAGATCGACACGCAGGGAATCGCCGAAGGACGGCCCTTTTCGCAGGCGATCGAGGGACGCCGCACCGGCGGCTGCTGAACCGCGTTAAGCGGGCCTTAACCTTCTTCCTTCACAAAGGGGGACAGAGCCGATGTGTGGTTCTTCTTCCTAAAGGCTTTCATGCCAAACTGGGCCGTGCAGCAAAGGCTGCGCGGCCCGTTTCCTTTGTCAGCGCGGGCCTTGCGCGGGCGCCGCCGCGAGCGTAACGGGCGGCGCATGCAGGACCTTGCCGGAAAGCCTTTGGTCGTCCTTTTGTCGGGCGGCCTCGATTCGATGGTCTGCGCGGGCCTCGCGCGCGAGGCCGGGGCGCGGATCGTCGCGCTCACCATCGATTATAACCAGCGCCATCGCGTCGAACTCGAATCGGCGGCGCGGATCGCCGCCGCGGTCGGCGCGGACGAGCATATCGTGCTGCCGCTCGACCTGCGGCGCTTCGGCGGGTCGGCGCTGACCGCCGATATCGCGGTGCCGAAGGACGGGGTGGGGGAGGATATTCCCGTGACCTATGTCCCGGCGCGCAACCTGATCTTCCTGTCGCTGACCCTGGGCCTTGCCGAAGCGCGCCGGGCGGCGGATATCGTGATCGGCGTCAACGCGCTCGACTATTCGGGCTATCCCGACTGCCGTCCCGAGTTCATCGCCGGCTTCGAGGCACTCGCGCGGCTCGCGACGCGCGACGGCGACCAGGGCGTCGCCTTTCGCATCCATGCGCCGCTGCAATATATGTCGAAGGCCGATATCGCGGCCGAGGCGGCACGGCTCAGCCTCGACGCGGGGATGAGCTGGTCCTGCTATGATCCGGCACCCGACGGCCTGCATTGCGGGCTGTGCGACAGTTGTCGTCTGCGCAGCAAGGGATTTGCCGAGGCGGGGCTGACCGATCCGACGCGCTATGCGGTGAAGCCCCCGGCATGAGCTATGCGGTCAAGGAGATTTTCCTGACCCTGCAGGGCGAAGGCGCCCGGTCGGGGCGCCGCGCGGTGTTCTGCCGCTTTGCCGGATGCAACCTGTGGACCGGACGCGAGGTCGATCGGGCGAAAGCGGTATGCCGCTTTTGCGATACCGATTTCGTCGGCACCGACGGGACGCTCGGCGGCAAATATGCCGACGCCGCGACGCTGGCGACGGCGATCACGCAAAGCTGGGGCGAGGCGCGCGATCGTCGCTATGTCGTGCTGACCGGCGGCGAACCGATGCTGCAGGTCGATCGGGCGCTGATCGACGCGCTGCACGGCGAAGGTTTCACGATCGCGATCGAGACCAACGGTACGCTGCCGGTTCCGCGCGCCATCGACTGGATCTGCGTCAGCCCGAAGGCGGGAAGCGAACTGGTCCAGACGAGCGGCGACGAACTGAAACTGGTCTGGCCGCAGCCGGGCAGCGACGTCGAGCGTCTGGCCGGCCTCGATTTCGCACATCGGCTGATCCAGCCGCTCGACGACGCGCATGCGGCCGACAATGTGCGCGCCTGCATCGAGCTGGTGATGCGCGATCCGCGCTGGCAGCTCTCGCTCCAGACGCACAAGCATCTAGGGCTGCGCTGACCGGCGGATCATGGGGAAGGCCGTGGGTGTCGACCTGGGTTCCGGGCGCGACGATCTGGATCGACCTGCTTGCGTTATTGCGAGCGGAGCGAAGCAATCCAGAGCGGTTTGCGCACACTCTGGATTGCCGCGTCGCTTCGCTCCTCGCAATGACGATTCCAACGCATGGCATCAGGCTCTAAACTCTGTCCTGTTTAACTTGAAACAAGCCCTTCCCCTTCAAGGGAGGGCGTGGGGGCCAGCGGCCTTGCGCAAGGGTTCGAGCCCTCACCCCAACCCCTCCCCTGAAGAGGAGGGGCATACCATGCCGCCTCGACCCTGAAAAAGCTGGTGATTATCGCTTTCCGGCAAGGAGTGTTCCCCGGCGAAAGCCGGGGTCCATGTGGGGCAGCGCCATGCCATCTGGACCCCGGCTTTCGCCGGGGAACAGCTCCCGATGTGCCTGAAGGGCATATAGGCCAAACGGGTTCAGCATGCCGACGTTCGGCAAAGGATCGGGTCAGCCCTTTTTGGCTGCGCTCTCCGGGGTGACCGCCTTGCGCGCCGCGGGCATGTCGACCGCGTCGGGATTGTCGTCGGCCGCGTCCGGGGCGGCATCGGCGTCGTCCGTCGCCGCCTCGTCGGGCTTGGCCGCTTCCTTCTTCGCCCCATCGTCGGGCACGCTGTTGTCGATCGCGGTGCCGTCGCCCGCGGCGTCGTCGAGGATGATCATCGAATCGCTGATCGTGCCCGGCTGCACCTCCACCGCGTCGAGCTTGGCGGTCGAGGAGCCGCCGCTGTCGCCGCCACCGCAGGCGGCAAGGGGAAGAAGCAGGAGCGAAGCGAGAAGCGAACGGTTCATGCCGGCTTCCTAATCGCTTGCCGGAAGCTTGTCGAGAAAGGCGGGCAGCGCCTGCCGCAAGGCGGCGTCGACGTCGTCCATTCCCGCGTCGATCCCCAGCGCGGCGAGGCTCGTGACCGGAAATTCGGCGATGCCGCAGGGGACGATTCCGGAGAAATGCGACAGGTCGGGAGCGACGTTGAGCGCAAAGCCGTGCAGCGTCACCCAGCGCCGCACCCGGACGCCGATCGCGCCGATCTTCGCTTCGCGACCCTGCGCATCGTCGGTCCAGATGCCGATGCGCCCCTCGGCGCGCCGCGCCGCGACACCGAAAACTGCCAGCGCGTCGATCACCCAGCCCTCGAGCGCCGAAACATAGGCGCGCACGTCGCGCCCGCGCCGGGCGAGGTCCAACTGGACATAGCCGACACGCTGTCCGGGGCCGTGGTATGTGTAGCGGCCGCCGCGTCCCGCGACATGCACCGGAAAGCGCGCTTCCAGCAGTTCGGCGGGGTCGGCGCTCGTCCCGGCGGTATAGAGCGGCGGATGTTCGAGCAGCCAGATGCGTTCGGGCGCATCGCCGGCCTGGATCGCGGCGGCGCGCCCCTCCATGTCGGCAAGCGCCTCCGCATAATCGGCAAGACCGGGCGTGACGCGCCATTCGGGCAGGACGGGGTCGGGCATGGTCGCTCCCTGCCTCGCGGTTCCCGACGACGCAAGCCCGCGCTGCGCGGCACTGCCGAGAATGCTGGACAGGAGAGGCCGGGCACGTCACTCTCCCCCGGAAAACGGAACCACCGAAAAGCGACGGGGTATCAATGACAAAATTCGACATGGGCGCGGCGTGGGACGATGCGGTCCAGCTGCTGCGCTCCCACAGCGGCCTGACCGGCACGATCGCGGCGGTCTTTCTCTTCCTTCCGGCGCTCGCCGTCGCCTGGTTCGGCCCGGTGCCGATCGAACCGCCGAGCGGCGCGACGGTCGATCAGATCATGGCGACTTTTCGCGAGAATATCCGGCAGATGGTGCCGGGCAGCCTTGTCGTGGCGCTGTTCACGATTGCCGGGACGCTGGCGATCCTGCGGCTGTGGCTGTCGCGCACCGGGACGAGCGTCGGCGAGGCGCTGAGCTTTGCGCTGACGCTGTTCCCGACGCTGGTGGTGGCGCATCTGCTGGCGGGCATCATGCTGGCGCTGGGCTTCATCCTGCTCATCGTGCCGGGACTCTATCTGGTCGGCCGGCTCGCCCTGATCGCACCCGCGGTCGCCGACCGGCGAATCCGCAATCCCATGGCCGCGATCGGCGAAAGCTGGCGGCTGACCCAGGGCAATGCCTGGTCCATCTTCTTCTTCCTGTTCCTGGTCGCGCTGGTCTTCGGAATCGCATCGGTGATCCTCGGCAGCCTCGTCGGGCTCGTCGGCGGAACCGGCGCGGGGATCGGCCGAATCCTCAGCGGGCTCGTCGAGGCCGGGTTCGGCGCGGTTGCCAGCTTCGTTTCGATCGCGGTGTCGGCGGCGGCGTATCGCCAGCTCGCCGTGCGGCGGAGCGAACTGTTCGAATGATGGCAGGGGCCGGAAAGCGGAAGCGCGGAAGCCGGTTCGGCAAGCAGGGGAGACGGATGACATGAACCGAATTAGCATAAGCGAGGCCTGGTCCTATGCGACCGGTTTCTTCAGCGGGCAGGCGGTCCATCACGCGATTGTGCTGATCGGCGTCGGCATCGCGGCACCGCTGATCCTCCAGCTCCTGCTGGGCGGCGGCGCGACGATGTTCGATCCGGCCGCCATGGCCGAAAACAGCGCCGGCCTGATCGCGGCGATGGGGGCGACGGGCGTCCTGCTCGGCATCGTCAACTATGTGCTCCAGACGGGCAGCTATTTCGCGTCCTGGCGGATCGGCCTGACCAATGGCGGCGAGCCGGTCGGCGCGGCACTCGGCTATGGAATGATCGCTTCGTTGCCGGTGCTGTTGCTGGCGGTCGTGGTGGTCCTGCTGCTGGGCATCATCGGTTTCCTGTTCTTCGGCAGCGCCCTGACGACGCTGGCGAGCGGGGGCGAGCCGAGCAGTTCGGCGCTGATGGGAATCGGCCTGGCATTCTTTCTGATCGCGCCGCTGTTCCTGTTGTTCCTCGTCTGGCTCGCCGCGCGCCTTTGCTGCACCGGCCCCTATATGGCCGACCAGCGCAGCTATAACGTGCTCGCGGCGCTCGGCGCTTCGTGGCGGATGACCGCCGCGTCGCAGTGGAAGATTTTCGCCTATTTCATCCTGCTCGGCGTCGCGCTGATCGTGATCTTCATGATCCTGGGAATGATCGTCGGCGTGTCGCTGCTGGCCGGCGGCGCGCCGGGCACCGGGTCGATGCTCGGCCTGATCATCGGCGCGATCCTGCTCAGCGTCCCGATGGCCTATCTGCAGGTCGGGGTGCCGGCGGGCCTCTATCGCGCGCTGGGCGGAACCAACAGGAGCGACGTGTTCGCCTGATTTGCGACGCGAGGGAAGGCGGTCCAGCCGTGGCGCCGCCTTCCGTCCGTCAGCTCCATTTGGCGACCGGCGGCAGGCTCATCAGGATTGCGTCGATATTGCCCCCGGTGCGCAGTCCGAACAGCGTGCCGCGGTCGTAGACGAGGTTGAACTCGGCGTAGCGGCCGCGCCAGACGAGTTGCGCCTCCCGGTCCGCGTCGGTGAACGGCTGGTTCATCCGCCGCCGCACGATCTGCGGGAAGATGTCGAGGAACGCTTCGCCGACCGCGCGGGTGAATTCGAAGTTGCGGTCGAATTCGGCGTCGTCGCCGCATTCGAGATGGTCGTAGAAGATGCCGCCGACGCCGCGGGAAACGCCGCGGTGCGGGATGAAGAAATAGTCGTCGGCCCATTTGGCGTAGCGCTGATAGACATCGGGCCCGAAGGGGGCGCAGGCCGCGCGCAGCCGCGCGTGAAAGGCGTCGGTATCCTCGGCATAGGGAATTGGCGGGTTGAGGTCGGCGCCGCCGCCGAACCAGCGCTTCTGGGTGACGAGGAAGCGCGTGTTCATATGGACCGCCGGGACATGCGGATTCGCCATGTGCGCGACGAGGCTGATGCCGGTGGCGAAGAAGCTGGGGTCGTCGCCCGCGCCGTGGATCGACTGGGCGAAATCGGGCGCGAAACGGCCGCCGACGGTCGAGACGTTGACCCCGACCTTCTCGAACACCTGCCCCGTCATCACCCCGCGCACCCCGCCGCCGCCTTCGCCGGGAGCGAGCCCCTCGGCCTCGCGGTCCCAGGGCGTGTAGGTGAAGCGGGCGTCGCTGCCGGCTTCGGCCTCGATCGCCTCGAACGCGGCGCAGATCCGGTCGCGCAGCGACTCGAACCAGTCGCGCGCCGCCTGTTGCTGGGGATCGAGCGTGATCATGCGGGAAAGCCTTTCGTCTGCCTGAGCGCTTCGGCGAGCGCGATGCCAGCCGCCACCGCGACATTCAAGGACCGAAAGCCCGGACGCATCGGAATCGCGACCCGCGCCGCCGCGGCATCATGGACATGGGGCGGAGCGCCCGCGGATTCGCTGCCGAGCAGCAGCGTGTCGCCGGGCTGGAAATCGAAGGTGGGAAGGGGAGTCGCCCCGGTCGTCGTCAGCAGCACCAGCCGCTTCCCTTCCGCGTCGCTCCACGACCGGAACGCGGCCCAGTCGGCGTGGCGCCGGCTGTTGGCGCGCGTGGCGTAATCCATGCCGGCGCGTTTCAGCGCCGCGTCCGAAAAGGGGAAGCCGCACGGCTCGATAATGTGGACCGCGGCGCCCAGGCAGGCGGCGGTGCGCAGCGTCGTGCCGACGTTGCCCGCGATCTCGGGCTGGAACAGCGCCAGGTCCATGTCGCCGCCATAGCGCCGGCCCGGCAGCGAATCGAGAGGCGAGGGGCCAAGCCCGCCGCATCGGCGGAAAAGGGGAAATTGCCTGTTGGCAAGGCGGGTATGTGCGGCTATCAGGCCGGCAATTCCCGGAGGGGCCGCCGGGGCTGCGGCGTTTCGCGCGCATGCATCAGGGGCGGGTCATTCCTTTCCGGGAACTTTGTCAGTTCACCCATGCAAGGGCAGTCGAATGGCCAGTGAAACCGAAACCTCCGCCGGCATCGAAGATGGCGTGCGGCGCCGGGACTTCATCAATATCGCGGCAGTGAGTTTTGCCGGAGTCGGGTCCGTCGCGGTGGTTCTTCCCCTGGTCAATCAGATGAATCCGTCCGCCGACGTGCTCGCGCTGTCGTCGACCGAAATCGACATTTCGGCGATCCAGCCGGGGCAGTCGATCAAGACGAGCTGGCGCAAGCAGCCGGTGTTCGTCCGCAACCTCGTCCCCGCCGAGATCGCCGAGGCGAACAAGGTGCCGCTCAGCGAACTGCGCGACCCCGAAACGCTGGCCGAGCGGACCAAGGTGGGCAAGGAGAACTGGCTGATCACGCTCGGTGTCTGCACGCACCTCGGCTGCGTTCCGCTGGGCGCCGCCGAAGGCGAGCCGCGCGGCGATTTCGGCGGCTATTTCTGCCCGTGCCACGGATCGCACTATGACACCGCGGCGCGCATCCGCAAAGGTCCGGCGCCCAAGAATCTGGTCGTGCCGCCCTATGATTTCACCAGCGACACCGTCGTGACGATCGGCTGAGGAGCGAGATAAGATGAGCTTTCCCTGGGCCAACCAGTATCAGCCCCAGCACCCGCTGATGAAGTGGCTGGACGAGAAGCTGCCGATGCCGCGCCTCGTCTACAATGCGATCGGCGGCGGCTATCCGGTGCCGCGCAATCTCAACTATTTCTGGAACTTCGGCGTCCTCGCCGGCGCCGCGCTGGCGATCCAGATCATCACCGGCATCGTCCTTGCGATGCATTATGCCGCCAATGCCGGCGTCGCCTTCGACTCGGTCGAGCACATCATGCGCGACGTCAACGCGGGCTGGTTCATCCGCTACGCGCACATGAACGGCGCGAGCATGTTCTTCATCGTCGTCTATCTCCACATCTTCCGCGGCCTCTATTACGGGTCGTACAAGGCGCCGCGCGAAATGGTGTGGCTGCTCGGCGTCGTCATCTTCCTGCTGATGATGGCGACCGCCTTCATGGGTTACGTGCTCCCCTGGGGCCAGATGAGCTTCTGGGGCGCGCAGGTCATCACCGGCTTCTTCTCCGCCATTCCGGTGGTCGGCGAGCCGGTCCGCGTCTGGCTGCTCGGCGGCTTCGCGCCCGACAACGCCGCGCTCAACCGCTTCTTCTCACTGCACTATCTGCTGCCGTTCGTGATCGCGGGGGTCATCATCCTCCACATCTGGGCGCTGCACATCCCGGGTTCGTCGAACCCGACGGGCATCGAGGTGAAGGACGAGCAGGACACGGTGCCCTTCCACCCCTATTACACCGCGAAGGACGGGTTCGGACTCGGCATCTTCCTGCTCGTGTTCGTCGCGCTGACCTTCTTCGTCCCGAACATGCTGGGCCACGCGGACAACTACATCCCCGCGAACCCGCTTTCGACGCCCGCGCACATCGTTCCCGAATGGTATTTCTGGCCCTTCTACGCGATCCTGCGCGCGTTCACTTTCAACTTCCTGTGGATCGACGCGAAGCTGTGGGGCGTCATCGCGATGTTCGCGGCGATCGCGCTGCTGTTCTTCCTGCCCTGGCTTGACAGTTCGCCCGTGAAGTCGTCGAACTATCGCCCGCTGTACCGGAAGTTCTTCTGGCTGCTCGTCTTCGACGTGTTCATCCTGGGCTGGTGCGGCATGAGCCCCGCCGAGCAGCCCTATGTGATCATGAGCCAGCTCGCGTCGATCTATTATTTCGCGCACTTCCTGATCATTCTGCCGATCGTTTCGCGGATCGAACGTCCCGAACCGATGCCGAATTCGATCACGGAAGCGGTCCTTGCAAAACATGCCGACGCCGCGTCGGCGGCAACGGCCTGAGCGCCGGACTTATATAGGAGCTGATACAGCCATGGTTCGTCCGCTCGGTTTTCTCGTCGGCCTGGGTTTCATTGCCGCGCTGGTGCTCGCGATACTCACGACGCCGCTCACCAATGAGCCCAATGCCTCGCACGAGTTCCATAAGCATCCGAAGCATTTGAAGCTCGCCAGTGACGGCCTGGTGCCGCACTGGGACAAGGCGCAGCTTCAGCGCGGGATGCAGGTCTACAAGGAAGTCTGCTCGGCCTGTCACAGCCTGAACCTCGTCGCGTTCCGCAACATTCAGGACCTGGGCTATACCGAAGGCCAGGTGAAGAGCTTCGCCAAGAGCTATGACAATATCCCGTCGATCAACCCGGACACGGGCGAACCGGCGACGCGCACCGGCCTGCCGTCGGATCATTTCCCGGCGCCCTATGCCAACGAGGTCGCGGCGCGGGCGGCGAACAACAACGCGCTGCCCCCCGACCTGTCGCTGATCACCAAGGCGCGCGAAGGCGGGAAGGATTACGTTTATTCGCTGCTGACCGGTTTCCAGAACCCGCCGGCGAACCTGCCCAAGGAACTGCGCCCCGGCACCGGGCTGCACTACAACCCCTATTTCGCGAACCTGAACCTCGCGATGGCGCCGCCGCTCGCGGACGGTCAGGTCACCTATGCCGACGGCACCAAGGCGACCGTCGACCAGATGGCGAGCGACGTGACGGCCTTTCTGGTCTGGACCGCCGAACCGAAGCTGGTGAAGCGCGTGCAGGTGGGCTGGGGCGCCTTCATCTTCCTGCTGATCTTCAGCACGCTGACCTATCTGTCCTATCGGAACATCTGGGCCGACAAGGAGCACTGATCGGTGACGGAAGGGCGGCCGCTTGCATGATCGCCCTTCCGCCCCGTCCCGATCTCGACCTCGCGGCGCTCGTCCGCACGATCCCCGACTTTCCGAAGCCGGGGATTTCCTTTCGGGACATCACGACGCTGATCGGCGACGCCGCCGGTTTCGCCGAAAGCGTCCGCCGGCTTTGCGACCGCGCGGCCGTCCATCGCCCCGACCTGATCGTGGCGGTGGAGGCGCGCGGTTTCCTGTTCGGTGCGGCGATGGCGACCGCGATGGGGCTGGGGCTCGTTCCCGTGCGCAAGGCGGGCAAGCTGCCCGGCATGACCATCGGAGTCGATTACGAGCTCGAATATGGCGTCGATCGGCTGGAACTGCACGAAGGCGCGGTGCTGCCGGGGCATCGCGTCGTGCTGATCGACGATCTGCTGGCGACCGGCGGCACCATCCTCGCCACCGCACAGCTCATGCGCAGCGCCGGGGCCGAAGTCGCCGCCGCGCTGTTCGTGATCGACCTGCCCGACCTCGGCGGTTCGGCGCGGCTGGCAGCCGCCGGGCTGGCGTGCGAAACGCTGATCGCCTTCGACGGGGATTAGGGCATGATGATGTTAGACGGACTCGTCATTGCGAGCGGCGAAGCAACGCGGCAATCCAGAGCAGGCATAAAACGCCCTGGATTGCTTTGCTCCGTTCGCAACGCGGACGTGGGTCAACCCAAAGTCATCAGAGTCTAGGTTCGGGATGGAGCCGAATCGGCTCTCCGCCCTTTGCGCATTGCTTGCGGACGATCCGGTCCGGCGGGAGGTTCTGGCGACTGTCGCTGCGCTGACGCTTCCCGACGGCTGGATCGGGGCGGGCTTCGTTCGCGACGCGGTCTGGGACCATCTGCACGGCCGCCTTCGGTCGCCTCCCGCCGGGGATGTCGACGTGATCTGGTTCTCGCGCACGCTGGCAGATCCGGCGATCGACCGCGACATCGAACGGCGCCTGTCCGCCGTTCTGCCGAAATTCGCATGGTCGGTGAAGAATCAGGCTCGAATGCATCGTCGGAATGGCGACCGCGCCTATAAGTCGGCCGCAGATGCGATGATGCATTGGCCCGAGACGGCGACCGCGGTTGCCGCGCGGCTGCATGCCGGAACGGTGGAGATCAACGCCCCTTTCGGCCTGGACGATCTTTTCGCGCTGCGCTTGCGGCCAACGCCGGCTTTCGTCGGGGAGAGGCGGGCGATCTTCGATGGGCGGGTGGCATCGAAGCAGTGGCTGAAGCGCTATCCGATGCTGACGATCCCGTCTCTTCCCACTTCCCCGTAAGGAGTCGTTCCCCGGCAGGAGGCGGAGTTTACGCTGGGCGGCGCTTTGGATGAACCCTATCGTGTCCCCGCGCAGGCGGGGACCCAAAGCCGCATGACGCCGACCTTGGCTTTGTCCGCTCCGGGCTCCTGCCTTCGCGGGAGCACCCGGTTTTGCATCTCGGGACGATCATGCCCTAGGTTCGTCTCTGGACTCGGGCTTTCCCCGGGAACGGACCCTTGTCTGGCTGCCAAGCAAGTTCAGGTAGACGCTTTGGAACGCGCATCATCCCGTGCCAGCGGCGTGGGATCAAGAGGATCGCACCAAGGCGCGATCCTCACTTTTTTCGCCATTGCTGCGACAATCAGAAGGGCAACCAGCTCTGCTTCTTGCGGAACTTCATATAGCCGACATTGGCGCCAAGCCGCGCCCCGACGCCGACGCGGATCGGGATCAGCACGACGTCGCCGCGGCGCAGATAGGAGGCGTTGAAGCCGCCGAGCAGATAGGCGGCGCCTTCGCCCGCCGGATAGCGCTTGTAGAGATCTTCGCTGTCGAAGAGATTGTAGACGAGCACGAAGGTATTGCCGGCGTTGGCGCCCGCGTCGAAACCGATCGACGGCCCGGTCCAGTATGCGGGGCGTTCGCCCTCGACCTTGTGGTACAGCGTCCCCGACCCATAGCGCAGCCCGATGCCGAGCGCGCCGCTGGCCTCGCGGCCGACGATATAGGCGTTGGGCTCGCCCTGCTTGCGCAAAATGTCCTCGATCATCGCGGCGAGTCCCTGCGCGCCCTTGCCGAACACGCCCTCGGCGGCGCCGATCAGGTCGTCCTGCTTGTAGGTCGTGCCGGGCTGGGCGCTGGTCGCCGCCGTCGCCGGATCGGTGGTTGCGGTCGTCGTATCGGGCGTGGTGCCATATTGCTCGCTGCCCGTCGCGAGGTCGCTGTCATAGGATTCGCTTCCCGGCGCCGTCGAGGGCGTATCGACAGGCGGGGGCGGGACGGGATTGTCGAGGTCCGAATCGATCGCGGTGTTCGGATCGACCGAGGTCATCTGCGCGGCCGCCGGCAACGGCGCGAGCGCCATCCCGATCGACGCGAGGGCCATGGTCGCAAAGGTGGTGAGCGTCCGGCGCATTTCTTCCCCCAACAGCTGTCCGGCACGCATCGACGGGCCGAAGGTCGCGTTAATCATGACTCGCTTTGGTCTCCGGGCAATGAACCGGCGATGACCCGAGTCGAATTTGCGTTGGACCGAATCGCGCGGGCCGTCAAATGCGCCGAACGAGCCGTGAAATGCCGAATCTTAGGCGTTGCGGGCTGGCACGGGGCTGGCTATAGGCCCCGCTCAGGCCAACACCGTCGCACTTGCGGCGGGCCATGCGGAGACGTGGGTGAGTGGCTGAAACCAACGGTTTGCTAAACCGTCGTACTGGTAAATCCGGTACCGAGGGTTCGAATCCCTCCGTCTCCGCCACCTTTTCCCGTTTCGTCAGCGCCGGCGTTCGAGCCACCAGTTCTGGCGCCAGCCATAGCTGCTGGCGATCGGCCGGCCCGCCGCGTCTGTGGCGGGACGGAAGCGGAAGCGTTCTTCGATCAGCCGGCAGGTGGTCGAATCGAGCGCGGGGTCACCGCTCGACCGCGTGACGCGGCAGGCGGTGACGCGCCCGGTCGGCTGGATGGTAAAGCGAACCTCGACTTCTCCGCCGATCTTCGCGCGGCTGGCCGCCTTCGGATAGTCGCTGTCACGGATCGTGCCGCTGCGCCAGACCGGTCGCGTCCCGCCGCCCGTGCCGTTTCCCGAGCCGCCGGCGCCGGTGCCGTCGCCGCGCCCTCCGGCGCCCGAGCCCGGTCCGGCGACCGGGGCGGCACCCGCCGACGCCTGGCTTCCCTCGCCGGGGTGCGGGGCGGCCGCGATCGGCGGAGGATTCGGCGGTGGAACCAGCGGTTTCGGGGCCGCGACCGCCGCCGCTTTCGCCTGCTTGTTGACGGGAGACGCCTTGCCGCTGGCGCTGCGGGACGGGGTTGGCTGCGGGGCGGGAGCGACCTCCGGTTCCGGCCGGGGTGCGGGAATGGCTATGGCCGCGATCGTCTCGCTGGCGCGGCGCACGACCGCAAGATCGAGGCCGCTCGCGAGGCCGAGTCCGATCGCGGCCGCGACCAGCAGCGACGCCGTGCCGGCCGCGACCCGCTCGCTTCCCGATGCCTGCCCCGAATAGACCATCGCACGCCGTTCCTTCCGCGCACCCGCGTGCGCCGCGAAGACGTTCTAGAGAAACTCCTCTAGCGTGGACATGAACCGATCGAACTGGTCGTGATGCAGCCAGTGGCCCGCCTTTTCGAATTCGATCACCTTTGCGGTGCGGAAATGCTCGAGCCGCCCGTCCTTTTCGGGATTCGAGGCCCAGCTGTCGGCGCCGTAGAGAAGCAGCGTGGGGCAGGCGATCGCGGTCCACAGCGACGCGATGTCGTCCTGCGGCATGTCGAAGCCCGACCAGACATTCAGATAATTGTCGAACTTCCAGCTCCAGCTGCCGTCCTCGTTGCGGTTGATCCCCTGCACGGTCAGGTGGCGCGCCTGTTCGGGCGTCAGATAGCTGTTCTCCGCCATCATCCGCGCGAGCGCGTCGTCGAGCGTGGCATAACGCTTTGGGATGCGCCCGGCGGCCTGGCGCTTGTCCTCGATCCATTGGCGGAAGCGGTCGGCGACGGGTTTCGCGGCGCGTTCGGCCAGCATTTTGGGCGAGGGGCCGAGTCCCTCGATCGCCACCAGCTTGCGCACATTGTCGGGGTAGAGGCCGGTATAGCGCAGCGCGACATTGCCGCCCATCGAATGCGCGACGATCGTCACCGGCGCGAGGTCGAGCTGGTGGATGAGCTGCGCGAAATCGTAGACGAAGGCGTCCATGTCGTAATTGCCGTCGGGCGACCAGGCGCTGTCGCCATGGCCGCGCAGGTCGGGCGCGATGACATGATAGCGATCGCACAGTCGCTCCGCGACCCAATCCCAGCTTCGGCAATGATCGCGGCCGCCGTGGACCAGCAGCAGCGGCGGTGCGTCGTCATTTCCCCAATCGACATAATGCAGCTTGAGCCGCTGCGAGATGAAGCTGTGCGATGTGGGGCCACTTGCCATCGGTTCGTCCTTGCTGTCTGGTCGCGTTTCAAAAGGCGACCGAATCCGATCCGTCAACCCGCTTTGCTGATCAGGGTGCGGTCGCCGCGCGAAAATCGAGCGAGGAGCAACACGGATGACGACGTTTCGGGACAATCTGCTGGCCGGCAAGACGGCGTTCGTGGCCGGCGGGACCAGCGGCATCAACCTTGGCATCGCGAAACGCTTCGCCGAACTGGGGGCGAAGGTCGCGGTCGCCGGGCGCGATCCCGACAAGGCGGCGCGCGCCGCGTCCGAGATCGGAGCGGGCGCGCTCGGCCTGTCGGGCGATGTGCGCGACTATGCTGCGATTCGCGGGGTGATGGAGATGGTCGCCGACCGGCTGGGGGCGATCGACATCGTCATTTCGGGCGCCGCGGGCAATTTCCTCGCCCCGGTGCTCGGCATGTCGGCCAATGCCTTCCGCACCGTCGTCGACATCGACCTCAACGGCACCTTCAACGTCTTCCGGGGGTGTCACGACCTGCTGAACAAGCCCGGCGCGTCGCTGATCGCGATCACGGCGGGGCAGGCGGTCAACGCCATGGCGCTTCAGGCGCATGCCTGCGCCGCGAAGGCCGGGATCAACCAGCTCGTCCGCACCCTCGCGCTCGAATGGGGCCCCGACGTGCGGGTGAACGGCATCTCGCCCGGGCCGATCGCCGATACCGAAGGCATGAAGCGGCTGGCGCCCGACGCGGCGGCCCGTGAGGCGCATTATGCGCGGATCGCGATGAAGCGGTGGGGCAAGGTCGAGGAAGTAGCCGAATCGGCGGTGTTCCTCTGCTCGCCGGCGGCCGCCTATATCACCGGAACGATCCTCGATTGCGACGGGGGCAGCCAGGTCGGCGATGCGTCGCGCATCGACCAGACCCGGGGCCTGTGACGGGCGCGCCGATGCCATGTGGGGCACGGCCCGGTCGGTGACGATGGGAAGGGAATGGTGGGCGTGGCAAGGATTGAACTTGCGACCCCTGCGATGTCAACACAGTGCTCTACCACTGAGCTACACGCCCACACGTTCTGGGGTGACGCGCCCCTTAATGGGCTTGGCGCAGGCTGGCAAGCCTTTCGCGCGCCCGGCGACGATTATTGTTGGTGCGACCGGTCGGCGCGCCCGAACAGCAGGTCGACCTCGCGCACCAGGTCCTTGAGGTGGAAGGGCTTCGACAGCAGCTTGGCCTGCGGGACATTCTCTTCCGCGCGCAGCGTGACGGCGGCGAAGCCGGTGATGAACATCACCTGCGTCTGCGGCGCCGCCTTCGCGCAGTGCTGCGCGAGTTCGATGCCGTCCATTTCGGGCATCACGATATCGGACAGCAGCAGGTCGAACGTCCCCGAATCGATATAGGGCACCGCTTCGGTGCCGCGGTCGACGGCGGTCACGTGATAGCCGGCGCTGGTCAGCGCACGCGCCAGATATTCGCGCATCACGTCATCGTCTTCGGCCAGCAAAATCCGGATCATGCTGTCAATTCGCCCCCTGGTCCTGCGGCGTCGCCCCATGGGACCCTGCCGTCGTCGCGAAGCCCGCCATAGTGGCAGAGACTTAACAAATTCGGTGACGCTGGATTCGCCGGGCGAATTTTGCCACCTTGGCCGCATGCCGCAGCCTATCTTCCAGAGCGCCGCCATCGCTGTCAATCGGCCTGCGGTCAGCGGACCCGTTCTGGTCTCGGTTCCCCATGCGGGACGACTTTATCCGCCCGAGGTACTGGCGGCGGCGCGCGTCGATCGCGCGATGCTCGAGCGGCTGGAGGATGGCTGGTGCGACCTGCTGGCGGCCGGGGTGACGGCGGCGGGCGGCACGGTCGTCCAGGCCCTGTGGGCGCGCGCGGTCGCCGACTGCAATCGCGGCGAAGGCCAGATGGCGCCGGGCGAGGTCGCGGTGACGCTGCGCCCGCAATTCTCGGCGCCCGGCCGCAAGGAGCGGGCGGGGCTGGGCGTCGTCCCGACGCGCCTCGCCGATTGCGGACCGCTGTGGAAGCGCCCGATGGATGCGGCCGGCCTGCGCTGGCGACTCGATTCGCTGCACCGCCCCTATCATGCCGCGCTCGCGGCCGAGCTGGCCGCCCTGTGCGCGCGCTTCGGCCACGCGATCCTGATCGACCTTCACAGCATGCCGCCGATTCCGTCGGGTCAGCCGGGGCATGGCGCGCGGATCGTGATCGGCGACCGTTTCGGCGCGACGGCCGATCCGGCGCTGGTCGATCTGGTCGTTGATGCGGTGGCGGGGCTTGGCGAGCCGGTAACGCGCAACCAGCCCTATGCCGGCGGTCATATCATCCGGACCCACGGCTGCCCCGCGGACGGCCGGCATGCGGTTCAGATCGAGATCGATCGGCGCCTGTATCTGGACGGGATGGGCAGACCCGACGCCGCGGGCGTGGCGCGGCTCTCGCGCTGGCTGGCGGAACTGGTCGCCGCCGCGAACAGCCTGTTTTCAGGCGACGAAGGGTTGCCGCAAGCAGCCGAATAAAAAACCACCTCGTACCGAAGTACGAGGTGGCCAGGGTCCAGGGAGGACGCACCCGCGTCATGGGACGGGGCACTCGCCGCAGTGGAAAGGGGGCAACCACGACGGCGTACCGACAATCTAGGACGTTCCGCGCCGCGTTACAAGAAGCGGAAAGAAATAATGTTGCGAAAGAAAACTGGTCGGGGAGAGAGGATTCGAACCTCCGGCCCCTGCCTCCCGAAGACAGTGCTCTACCAGGCTGAGCTACTCCCCGACCGATCTCCAGCGCCGACGAAGCGGCGCGAGGGCAGGGCGGTCCTCTAGACGCGCCGCCCGGGAACTGCAAGCGGCAATCGCACCAGGATCGGCACCTACAGCAAGTGCGCGCGGCGGAAGCTGAAATGGCCACTGTCGACGAAGATCAGATGGTCGAACAGATCGATGCCCATCGGACGAAGGAACCGCGAAACCGCGCGGGTGCAGGCGAGGTCGCCTTCGCTGGGCCAAGCGACGCCCGAGGGATGGTTGTGCGCCATCAGCACGCCGGTCACCGCCGGGCCGAGCAACCTTCGCCAACGCGTCGGGGGAATGGCGCAGCGCCCCGACAGCGTCGCTTCGACCCGTTCGGCGGAAATCAGCCGTGCGTGACCATCGAAGGCCAGCAACTGGACGGTTTCGCCGTCGCTGCTGAAGGATGGGCGCAGCAGATGGCGCGCGACATCGTCCTCGTCCGCGCATCGCACGAAGCCGGTCGCGGCCATGTCGGCCCCGTTGCCAAGCGGATCGGAGAGATTCATCGCGCCGTCTATGCGGCGCGGCGCCCGGCGCTCCAATCGGCATCTGCGCCGTAACGGAGGGTCATGGCTGCCGCCGCCCTTGCCGTCCCCCCGTCGGGCGCTTAGCACTGGAGCCCGCAATACAGGAGCAGGTCTTGCCCGATTCCATCCATTATGAACTGCAATATCTCGACCTGATGCGCCGAATCTGGGCCGAAGGCGATGAGCGGATCGACCGCACCGGCGTCGGTACGCGCTCGCTGTTCGGCGAGACGATGCGATTCTCGCTCGCCGACGATGCGATCCCGCTGCTCACTACCAAGCGGGTCTATTGGAAAACCGCGCTGCGCGAGATGCTGTGGTTTCTGACCGGCGACACCAACATCCGCCCGCTGGTCGCGCAGGGGGTGCGGATCTGGACCGACTGGCCGCTCGATCGCTATCGCCGTGAGACCGGCGAGGATATCGGCGCGGAGGATTTCGAGGCGCGCATCCTTTCGGATTCCGATTTCGCGGCGGCATGGGGCGATCTCGGTCCCGTTTACGGCCACCAATGGGTGAACTGGCCGCGCTACGAGCCCGCGGGGGATGGCCTGTTCCGCCGGGCCGAAAAGGGGCACGACCAGATCGCGGCGCTGATCGATTCGCTGCGCAGCAATCCCGGGTCGCGGCGGCACATCTTCACCGGCTGGAACGTCGCCGACCTCGATCGCATGGCCTTGCCGCCGTGCCACATGACCTATCAGTTCCACGTGCGCAGCGACGGCGGATTGTCGTGCCTGCTGTTCCAGCGCTCGTGCGACCTGGGGCTCGGCTTCGCGTTCAACATATTCGAGGCGGCGCTGCTGACGCGGATGATCGCGCAGCAATGCGACCTGCACGCGCACGAACTGGTGTGGACCGGCGGCGACGTGCATCTCTATCTCAACCACGCCGCGCTCGTCGAAGAGCAGTTGCGGCGGACCCCGGCCGGCGCGCCGAAGCTGCGCATCCTGCGGCGGCCGGAAAGCATCTTTGCCTATCGCTTCGAGGATTTCGCGGTCGAGGCCTATGCTCCGCAGGCGCATATTCCGGCGCCCGTCGCGGTCTGATCGCAGGCATTGCAATGGAACAGCGACAGTAATAATATGTCGCCACATTGAAATATAACTAAACGGCGCGTGATTCGCGTCGAAGGGAAGAAGACATGCCTGAGACGCCTCGGCGCCCGGCGGGCAATCTGCCGCCGCTGTCGCTCCATATTCCCGAACCGCGCTATCGCCCCGGCGATACACCCGACTTCAGCGACGTTCCGGTTCCTGCCGTCGATGCCACGCCGCGCCCCGGCGAGGCGACGAAACCCGACGCGATGCGCGACCTGTGCTACGGCCTGGTGCGCGTGCTCGACTTCGACGGGCAGGCGAAAGGGCCATGGGACCCGAAGCTGGCGCCCGAGCGGCTGCGCACGATGCTGCGCTACATGATGACGGTGCGGGCGTTCGACGACCGCATGTTCCGCGCGCAGCGGCAGGGCAAGACCAGCTTCTACATGAAATCGACCGGCGAAGAGGCGACCTCGGTGGCCTCGACGATGGCGATCGACCGCGCCGACATGGTGTTCCCCAGCTATCGCCAGCAGGGCATATTGATCGCGCGCGACTATCCGCTGATCCAGATGATGAACCAGATCTATTCGAATCGCGGCGACCATCTGCTCGGGCGGCAGCTTCCGATCATGTATTCGGCGCCCGACTACGGCTTCTTCAGCGTCTCGGGCAATCTGGCGACCCAATATCCGCAGGCGGTGGGCTGGGCGATGGCTTCCGCCTCGAAGGGCGACAGCCGCATCGCGACGACATGGTGCGGCGAGGGTTCGTCGGCGGAGGGCGACTTCCACTCGGCGCTGACCTTCGCGACCGTCTACAATGCGCCGGTCATCTTCAACGTCGTCAACAACCAGTGGGCGATCTCCAGCTTTTCGGGTTTCGCTGGCGGTGAGCGCACCACCTTCGCGGCGCGCGCGGTCGGCTATGGCATCGCCGGGCTGCGTGTCGACGGCAACGATCCGCTTGCGGTCTATGCCGCGACCCAGTGGGCGGCGGACCGCGCCCGGACGAACAACGGCCCAACGCTGATCGAACATTTCACCTATCGCGCCGAGGGGCACAGCACCTCCGACGACCCGAACGCCTATCGCGCGGCGCAGGAGGCCAGCGCATGGCCGTTCGGCGATCCGATCATGCGGTTGCGCCAGCATCTCGAACGGCTCGGCGAATGGGACGGCGAACGTCACGAAGCGTTGAAGCAGGAACTCGACGATCTGATAAAGACGTCACAGAAACAGTCTGAAAAACTTGGAATTTTGGGGCACGGCATGCACCAGCCCTTCGAAACCATGTTCGAGGATGTGTTCGAGCACATGCCCTGGCATCTTCAGGAACAATGCGAACAGATGCTTGCCGAACAACGGGCCAAGTTCGGCCCCGACTGGAAGCCCGAGTGATGAGCGCGCCCGTGAAGACCATGAACATGATCGAGGCGATCAACAGCGCCATGGACATCATGCTCGAACGCGACCCCGCCACCGTGGTGATGGGCGAGGACGTCGGCTATTTCGGCGGCGTCTTCCGCGCCACCGCGGGGCTGCAGAAAAAGCATGGCCGGACGCGCGTCTTCGACACGCCGATCAACGAATGCGGCATCATCGGAGTCGCGGTCGGCATGGGTGCCTATGGCCTGCGGCCGGTGCCGGAGATTCAGTTCGCCGACTATATCTACCCCGGTCTCGACCAGCTGGTCAGCGAGGCGGCGCGGCTGCGCTACCGGTCTGCCAACGACTATATCTGCCCGATGACGGTGCGCACGCCGTTCGGCGGCGGCATCTTCGGCGGGCAGACGCACAGCCAGTCGCCCGAAAGCATCATGACGCATATCTGCGGCGTGAAGACGGTGATCCCGTCCAATCCCTATGATGCGAAGGGGCTGCTGATCGCGGCGATCGAGGATAACGACCCCGTCGTCTTCCTCGAACCCAAGCGCATCTACAACGGGCCGTTCAGCGGCTATTACGACCGCCCGGTCGAGCCCTGGTCTAAGCATGCGGCGAGCGCGGTTCCCGAGGATTATTACCGCATCGAACTCGGCAAGGCCGCGACGGTGCGCGAGGGCGAGGCGGTGACGGTGCTCGTCTATGGCGCGATGGTCCATGTCGCGAAGACGATCATCGAGGAGATCGGGGTCGACGCCGAGATCCTCGACCTGCGCACGCTGCTGCCGCTCGACATCGCGGCGGTCGAGGCGTCGGTGAAGAAGACCGGACGCTGCTTGATCATCCACGAGGCGACGCGCACGTCGGGCTTCGGCGCCGAGCTCGCCGCGCTGGTGCAGGAACGCTGCTTCTATCACCTCGAGGCGCCGGTCGAGCGCGTGACGGGTTTCGACACGCCCTATCCGCACAGCCTCGAATGGGCCTATTTCCCGGGTCCGGTGCGCATCGCGACCGCGCTCGACAAGCTGATGAAGGACTGACCGCCATGGCCCGCTATTCGTTCCGCCTGCCCGATATCGGCGAAGGGATCGCCGAGGCCGAGATCGTCGCCTGGCACGTCCGGGTCGGCGACCGCATCGAAGAAGATGCGCAGCTTGCCGACATGATGACCGACAAGGCAACCGTCGAGATGGAATCGCCGGTGTCGGGCGTGATCGTCGAACTGGCGGGCGAGGTCGGCGACATGGTGTCGATCGGATCGACGCTCGCGGTCATCGAAACCGATGCCGACGCGGAAGCATCCGACACGCCGGAGAGTGGTTCGCGTACCGAATCGATCGACGAAATTGCGGTTTTAGAAGAGGTTGCGGAGACTTTCGAAGATTCTGTCGAGGATTCGGCCGAAGCGCTCCCCGCTGTTGCCGAAGCAAGTCCGCCCGCGGCCGCTCCCGCAGGCGGGAAAGACGACAGGGCGGTGCTGGCGTCCCCTGCCGTCCGCGCGCGGGCGCGCGATCTCGGCGTCGACCTGTCGCAGGTCCAGGCTGAGGGCGACCGCATCCGCCACGCCGATCTCGACGCCTATCTGCGCTATGGTGCGGGGCAGGGCTATCAGGCGCCCGGCGCATCGCGCGCCCGCGCCGACGAACCGATCAAGGTCATCGGCATGCGCCGTAAGATCGCCGAGAATATGGCCGCCTCGAAGCGCGCGATTCCACATTTCACCTATGTCGAGGAAATGGACGTCACCGCGCTCGAGGCGATGCGCGCCGATCTGAACGCAAATCGCGGAAATCGGCCAAAGTTGACGATGTTACCTTTCCTGATCGTCGCGATCTGCCGCACGATTCCCGAATTTCCGATGATCAACGCGCGCTACGACGACGAAGCGGGCGTGGTGACGCGGCACGGCGCCGTGCATCTGGGCATGGCGACGCAGACCGACGCCGGGCTGATGGTCCCGGTGATCCGTGACGCGCAGGACAAGAATGTCTGGCAATTGGCGTCGGAAATCAGCCGCCTAGCCGAGGCCGCGCGCACCGGCAAGGCGAAGGTCGACGAACTCACCGGCGGCACGCTGACCGTCACCTCGCTTGGTCCGCTCGGCGGCATCGCGACGACGCCGGTGATCAACCGGCCCGAAGTCGCGATCATTGGCCCCAACAAGATCGTCGAGCGCCCGGTGTTCGCCAAAAATCCTCAGGGGGGCGACGACATCCGCCGCGCCAAGCTCATGAACCTGTCGATCAGTTGCGACCACCGCGTCGTCGACGGCTGGGACGCCGCGAGCTTCGTTCAGGCACTCAAGCGGCTGGTCGAAACGCCGGTGCTGCTGTTCGCCGACTGACGGATTTGTCCTACAGGCCGAGCCCCGCGAAGCTCGTCTGGTCGAACTTCAGCCGGAAGGTCATATAGGCGCCCGAGCGGGCGAAGCGCGCTTCCTCGAAATCGCGGTCGTGGAAACCCGCGAAATTATAGCCGAGGGTGATGTTGACGTTGTCAACCGGCGCGATCGTCAGCGTCGGACCGCCGGCCCAGGCGACGGTATCGGCGTCGGTACCGACGCGCACGGTGCCCGAAGCGCCGATCGCGGCCCGCGTGCCGAGGTTGAGGCGCAGGTCGGCGCCGAACAGGTTCGACCAGCCCTTCACATCGTCGGCGCCGAACCGGTCGAAATTGTAGCGCGTGCCCCAGAAGAAGCCGAATTCGCCGCGTTCGTACCACATACGGCTGTCGGCCTGCCGTGCGTCGCGAGCGGCAAGCGGCGTCCAGTTGACCGACAGGCTGTTGAGCAGCCGGCGGCTCGTCACGTCGCCGCTGACGGTCAGCGGGGCGCTGCCCACGGGACCGGGCTGGCCCGCGACGGCGCCGCGCACCTCGTCCGACCGATATTCGGCCTTGTCGAGCCATGACACGCGCGAATCCGCGGGGCGATGCGCCCAGCTCGCTTCGAACTGCATCGTTTCGGTACTCGGCATCGCGCCGCTGCCGCTCGCCCGCGTCCAGGTGAGCAGCGCGCCGAGCGCCCGGCCTTCGCCGAGTTGGCGGAGACCGCCGAGCGTCAGGCCATAGCGGTTGGCCAGTTCGCCGTCGCGATATTCGGCGCGGCCGGTCAGCGTCCAGCGGTCGGCGCGATAGGTGGCGCCGGTACTGATCGCGACAAAATTCTCGGTCAGCGCGCCCGCATTGCCAAGGAAGCCGCCCGAGGCGACCGGGGTGTTGACATTGATAACATCGCGCGCGCGGATGCCGCCGAGCGTCCGGTTGCCGTCGACGGCCATGTCGACCGACCAGCGCTCGCCGAGCCGCAACGACTGCGACAGGCCATAGGCGGCGAAACTGCGCGGGCCATATTCACTGATCTGCTGCTGGTTGGCGGCGGCGAGCAGGCGCGCCCCAGCCCACGGCGCCAGATCGAAGCCGAGGCGAGCGGTGCGCACCTTCACCGTGTCGCCATCGGCGATTTCGTAGCTGCCGACCAGATTGACGTCGCGCGTCACCGCGAAACGCGCGCCGAGGCGGTGTCGGCTCGGGAAATCGACGCTCGCATCCCGGCCGCCGAGCGCGAATTCGGTCTGGGCGTCGAGTTCAAGCCGCTTTTCGAACAGGCGCTGCGTCGCGCCCAACTGGACGATGTCCGAACGATTGCGCGTTCCATCGCTCAGCCGGTCGTCGGCATGGGTCAGGCCGGCGCGCGCGACGGTCGTGCCCCCGCCCGCGCTCCGATCATATTCGACCAGCGCGCGCGCGGCGCGGCGGCGGGCGCCGGCGTCGAGGAAGCTTTCCTGCCACGCGCTTCCCGTCATCGACAGCGCCGAGCCGACGCGCAGGCGGGCATCGACGCCGATCTTGCGCGTGCCGTCCTCTCCGCCGCTGAGTTGGCCGGTGCCGAATCCCGCCTCGCGCTCGCGGGCGTAGGCGAGCAGGTCGGCGCGGCTGCTGTGATGCTCGGCCTCGACCAGCCACGCGCGGGCCGTACCGCGAGCGGCCTTGCCGCCCGCGCGGGCGCTGGCGTCGCTCAGGGCGAGTTCGGCGCGGATCTCGGTATCGGCGCCGGGGCGATAGCGCGCATCGACGCCGCCCAGGTCCGTGCGGGCGTCGCTATCCTCGTCGTGGATGAAGGTTGCGCCGATGCGCAGCTTTTCGTCGCGCGACCGATAGCTGACGCGGCCGCCCGCGTTGAGCACGCGCTCGCCGACGCCGTCGACCTCATATTCGGCGACGATATACTGGGGATCGAGGTTCGACGAGCGGCTGAGAATGGGGGAGCGGAACCGCAGCGTTCCAGCCAGATAATCGATGTCGTAATCGATGTGGCGGGTCATGGTAACACTGTCAACAATGCGCTCGCTGTGCAGGCGGTCGCGCGTTTCGATCGTGATCCGCTCGCTGTTCGGCAGGATATCGCGGGCGCCGAGCGGGTAGGGGCCGGTAAGGCCGTTGCCCTGGATCTCGTCGCGGCGAAAGCGGTAGGGGGTGTCGGCGACGAAAGCGGTCGCGGCGAGCGTGCGGCCGCGATACTCGGCCTTGCCGCCATTCAGCGCCCGATTGTAGCGCGCGAGCTGGGGATCGGAGATGCCGGTCTCGAAATCGCCGAACATCGCATAGAATTGCGGCCGTTCGAGCCGCAGATAGAGCTTGCGCACCGACGCCGCATCGTGGCGCATCTCGTTGCGGTCGGCGTAGACGGTGTAATAGGCGCGCGGGTCGATCACGCCGCCGAAGCGCGCGTCGTCCTGCTCCTTGTCGCTGTCATAGGCGAGCGTCATCAGCCATTTGCCGCGTACACGCCCCTTGGCATAGAGCGCGAGCCGCGCGTCGGTGTGAAGGTCGTCGAGCGTTTCGGCCACCGATTCCATGCGGTCGTCGAGCGTATTGTAGCCGAGCGTTCCGGCGGCGAAGCCGACCACGGTCCACGGGCGGTCGCCGGGGTCGAGCCACATGTCGAGCGTCTGCCTGCGCTCGACCTTGTCGTCGCGAAAGGCGAAATCGATCGTCAGCGTGCCCGAGGCGGTGGTGGGTTCGAGCTCGATATAGGCGATGCCGTCGTCGCCCGCGGTTTTCCACAGCGGGCGCGCCCGTTCGAGCCCGGCCAGCTGGCGGGCCTGCTGCGCATCGGCCTCGACGGCGGGGTAATAAGGGGCTGGGACGCTGAAATCGCCCGTCAGCCCCTTGCGGATCGGCTTGCCGTCGCGGTCGGTCAGCCGCACCGCGATGACGGGACGGGTGACGCCGTCGGCGACGAGGACCGACCGTTCGCGCACCAGCGTCGCGCGCATCGGGGTAATCGAATAATGGACCTTGCGCTCGATCCTTTCGATGATGACACCGTCAACACCGCGGATTTCCGCGGTCAGGCTGTTGTCGCCTTCGCGAAGCTCGATCCCGCGCCAGACGCTGACCGCGATCCGGCCGTCGGCGGACTTGGTCATGCCGTCGAAGGCGAGCGGGTCGACGGGCTTGCCGTTGATGCGGAGCGCGACGCTCTGGCCGGGCAGATGCTTGATCGCCGCCCGCACCGACTTGGCGCGCGGATTGTGATCGGGGGCGGGAAAGAGCCACGCGATGCCCGGTTCCTGGCCAGCCAGCCAGTCGCGATGCGCGCCCGCAGCCTCTGCATCGCCGGGTACCGCCGTCGCTTCGGGGGTCGCGGTCCGGGGCGCGATCCGCGGGGCGGCGGGGGCGGCGCGGAAGTCGGCGCGCTTCAGCGACCCGCCACGCCCCTCGACGAAGCGCGAGATGGGGCTGCCGGCGCTCTGCGTCGAGCGCGCGCAATCGACGGCTTCGCGATCGAGCGGCAGCGTCGACGGGTCGATCTGGACGACGTGAAGGCCGGGGCGCACGCCCTCGAAATGATAGCGGCCGTCCTCGTCGGTGACGGTATAGCTGCCGTCCTGCAGCATCACGCGCACGCCGGCGACGCCGGCCGCCTTGCCCGGATCGATGCCGCAGCCGCCATCGGCGATGCGGCCGATAATCGTCATTCGGTCGCCCAGCCGGTCGCGCTTGATCGCAATCGCGGCCTCCGCGACATTGCTCGCCGACCCGCGGTTGTCGGACGCCGATGCCCGATTGAGCGCCCGTCCCGGCTGCGCCGAGACGATCACCTCGGCCAGATAGGTCAGCAACACCGAACGGCCGGGCGCGACGCCAGGCAGCGTGACCGCGAAGTCGCGGCCGTTCGCCGCAACATGGGCCTCGACGCGTTCACCGTCGGCGCGGACGGTATCGGTCCGCAGGCGCATGCCGGCGGGCAGCGTGTCGCGGACCGTCACCGCGCCCGTGGTGCGCCGCGCATCGCCATTGGCGACCTCTATGCGATACTGGACGATGTCGCCGGGAACCGCGACTTCGGTCGAGGTCGTCTTGCGCAGCGCCAGCGGCAGGCCGGGCTTGTCCACCGGAATATCGACCCGGACCGGCGCCGGGCTGGCGAGGGTGAAGGCCCGGCCATAGCTGGCATCGCCGATCGTGAAGGGGTGATCCGCATCGGGACGGCGGAGACCGGCCAGTTCGGCCGGACTCGAAGCCGAGGGGGCAGCATAGGGCGCCGGCGGCTCGACGACCAGGCGATAACGACCGGGCGCGAGGAAGGGAAAGCGATAATCGCCTTCGGGAAAGCGATAGACGGTGCCGCCCGCGTCGGTCACCGACTGGCCGGTGACGACCGACGAAGGGTAGGCGGACACGCCGTCGTCGCCGAAGACCGGCGCCGGATTGCCGGTCGCCGCATCGACGATCGTCACGCGGGCGCCCGCCACCGGGGCGCCGTCGCCGCTGTCGAACACGATGCCGAAGGGATCGACGAGGAAATCGATCGTCGCGAGCGCGGTCATTCCCGCGCCGGCCTGATCGGATATGTGCAGCGTCATCGTGGCACCCGAAGCGACCGACAGGCGGCAATCGCCCGCCGCAATCGCCGGCGGCGTGCCGATGGTGTTGATGAAGCCGACGAACTCGCCGCTGTCCGGCGCCGTTTCGGTGAGGGTGATGCGCTCGCTGTCGCCGTTTTCCAGCGCCAGGACGACGGGGAGCGTATCGCGCCGCGCCGGATCGCGATTGGCCGAAGCGAGCGTCACGCCGACCACCAGCAATTCGCCGGCGCGGAAGGTGCCGCTCTGTTCGAGCGCCGCGGGATCGGTCGAAAGACCGGCATAGGCGCCCGCGACCTGGATCAGATGCGCACCGCCTCGCGCGGCGGAGGCTCCGTTGGAAGCGCCGCCGTCGCACGGCGTCGGCATCAGCGGCATCGATCTGCCGCCACCGCCATCGGTCAGGCGATAGGTGGCGATCGTCGGCTTTTCGGGGGAACGCGGCCTGACTGCGATATCGACCCGGTTCGACGAGATTCGTGCGGAATCGCCGATGCCATCATTCCATTGGGCAGAAGCCGTATTGGAGATGATTTTCGGGGCATCCTGCGCGCGCGCCGACGGGACCACGCACAGCATGGCTGCTGCGGCGAGAGCGCCCGCAAGGCTCAGGGATTTCGCGATCGATGTCATCGGCCGTGCGTAGGGAAGGCGGGGGCGCCGGACGCGCCGGCACCCCTGCGCCCTCCCTGCTTTCGTCAGTTGACCGTGGCGCGGAAGACGAGCGTGCGGGTGTCGCCCGCCGCGATCGTCGGGATCGTTCCGGTCACGTTCGGCTCCGAATAGCCGCCGCCCGCGTTGCCGTCGGCATTGCAGACGCCGCCGCTGACCGTGCCGTCGAGCCGGATCGAATCGGCGACGAAGGTCAATTGCGTCGGAACGGGATCGGTGATCGCCACCGATGTCGCCTCCGCACCGCCCGGCGCGTTGGCGACCGAGATGCAATATTCGACCGTCGCCCCCGGGATCAGCTTCGGATTCGTCCCGTGATTATAGGGGTCGGATATGACGCGGCTCGATTTGGTGACGGTCAACGTCGCGGTCTTGACCGTATAGTCGTCGGCAGCGCTGTGCGATCCGTCGCGGCTGCCGTCGATTGCACCGCCGGTATCGGCGAACACCGTGTCCTTGGCCGCGGTGTTGGCGCCCGTCGTCTGGCTGATCGCGCCGCCCTGCGTGCCGGGCGTATTGCCCTCGAACGCGGTAGCCTGCAACTGCACGACCGCCTTGGCGCCCGTCGCAAGCCCGGCCGGGATGTCCGCGACGACGAACAGCGTGATCGGCGTATCGGTCGCGAGTTCGTCGATATAGGTGACGAGCGTGTCCGACGGATCGAAGGCGCCGACGGTTCCGCCGGCGCTGTCGCGATAGATGCGGACGTTGGTCGCGTTGAACGAATCGGTGCCGCCGTGCGGCGCCGACCCGCCGGCCGGCTGTGTCACCGTCAGACCGAAGTCGAGCACCTCGTTCGATGAATTGGTGAGCTGGAAGGTGGTGACGGCACTGGTCGTTCCCGGCGCGACTTCGGTCGTCGCATTGCCGGCCTCTTCGACGAGCAGATTGATCTTGCGGTCGACGACGAACTCGTCCGACGCGGTCGTGGTGCCCTGATCGACGCCCCCCACCTGATATTGGACGCTTGCGATATTGGTAATCGGGGTGCCCGCGGTCGTGCCGGCCGCAAGGGCCGGCGTGGCGGCGATGCTTGCGATCGCCGCGAAACCGAAGGCGCCCGTGGTCGTCAGCTTGCTGGTCATAGCTGAACTCCTAGGCCTTGATTGGTCGCTGTCCCCACCGCCGCGACCGTTAAGCGGTTTGTTTCAGGGGGTTATTTGACAACCCCCCGGAACATGAGCTTACCGCCGCCGCCGGCCGGAATGGGTTTCTGAAAGGCCCAGCGGATGTGCGTGACATCGGCGGGCTGCGCGGCGCGCCGGCTGCCGTCGGGCAGCGCGACCGTCAGATCGGCGAGCAGTCCCCAGTTCCGGCCGCCGTCGACCGAAACGAGCGGGCTGCTTGCGGCGTCGGTGAAGCGGATCGCATCGGGGAGCGGATTGGTGACGACGAAGCGCTCGGCCGGGCGCGCGCTGGCGTTGCGATAGTCGAGCACGAAGACGAGCCGGTCGCCGGGCGTGACGACCTTGGGCTCCTCCAGCGAGACGCGCTGCTTGCCGGCGGCGTCGGTGGTCACCCGCTCGACGAACACGCTGTTGGCGAGCGCGACCTGGTCGGCGGCGAGCGCCTGGCCTGGCAGGCCCGCGGCGAGCAACAGAAGAATGGCGGTGCGCATGGACTTCTCCATCAGTTGATTTTCGTCTGGAAGGTGACGGTGCGGGTTTCGCCCCCGGCGACGGCGCCCAGCGCCACATGGACCCGCGTCCCATCATAATCGCCCGCATCGCCGTCAGCGGCATCGGACAGCGCCGTGCCGCCCAGCCTGATCGAGCCGGCGACATAGCTGGTGTCCGCCGGGACCGTGTCGGTGATGGCGAGACCGTTGACCGATCCGCTGCCGTTGACCGTGGCGGTGATCGCATAGGTGATGGTGGCGCCGGGAACGGGTTCGCTGCCGCCGAAGGGGTCGGCGACGGTGGCGACCTTCACCAGCGCCACGGTGGCGGACGAGACCTTGAACGCGCCGGCATCCTGCCCGTCGGCGCCGGTCGATCCGACGACCGCGTCGCCGCCGCCTTCGCCCAGGCCGGCGAAGCTGGTGCCGGGCGCGCCGGTTCCGGTCTTGGCGGCCGCGGTCAGGCTGACGATGCCGCGATGGCCGTCGCTGACGGTGCCCGGCGTCGTCGCGAGCACGAAGACGATGACGCTCTCGTCGGGATCGAGCAGCGGTTCGTTCGCGCCCGGCGTATAGAGCGTGTCTGTGCCGGCATCGAAGACGCCGTCGCCATTGTCGATGTAGATCTGGGTGACGACCGGATCATAATCGTCGCCGCCGCCGTTGGCGACCGTGCCGAGCACGAAGGCTTCTTCGCCATTGCCGTTGTTCGTCACCGAGAAGGTGAGCCGCTGCCCGGTCGCGCCCGGCGTCGTGACGACGTCGCCCGGGTCGCTCGAATCGACGGTGACGTCGAGCAGTTCGTCGACGCGCAGGTCGACCTTGTTCGAATCGATCGTCTGCGGTCCCCCGCCATTGTCGAAACTGGCGGTCGCGGTGTTGCTGATCGTCGAACCGGCACGGGTGCCGGCGGCCTGGGCCTGCATCGGCACGGTCAGTGCCGCGAGCAGGACGAGGGAATAAGGGAAGGGTATACGAAGCGGTCGCTGCGCGCCCCCCACAGGCGCTTTTACCATGATATGTGACTCCGAAGGCTGGTCCGTGCCGACGGTCATCGCGGAAAAAGGAAAATTTCTGGTTAAATTGCCGGTAGGGACGCGACATTCTGGCTCGAAACAGGACAGGATGGTTTTTCGCGTCTTGTCTCAGCGGCCGTCTGGCGCGGCCCGGGAAACTCGCTTAAGACGAAGCGGTTAACTAGGAGGCCCGCGTGACCGAGGACAGGGGGAGGAAGGGCGCGCGTCCGACGCGCGGCAATCCCCTGCAGCAGATCGAGATCGACGATTTTCGCCGCGATCGGCTGCTCGCGGCGCTGGCGCTGATATTGGGCGCGGCTTTCTGCCTCGGGCTGCCTTTCGCGCTCCAGGCCGGCGCCGAATTCTTCCTGCCGCTGACCGCCGCGATCGTGATCGCCATCGCGCTGGTGCCGCTGCTCGAATGGCTCGAACGGCGCGGCGTGCCTTCGGCGCTCGCGTCCTTCCTGTCGCTGTCGGCCTTCCTGATGCTGGTGAACGCCGCGCTGGCGATCATCGTCGTTCCCGCGACCGGCTGGTTCGCGCGGCTCCCCGAATCGATCCCGCGCATCCAGAGCAATCTCGCGCCGCTGATCGATTTCTATTCGACGTTGCAGAAGTTCGTCGACCGGACGCTGACCTCGGTCGCGAGCGGGACCGAAGCGGCGTCGCAGGCGGTCGCGGCGACCGCGCCGACCTCCGTGGTCGATTATTTCATCTCCGCCGCGCCGTCGGCGGCGATCCAGCTCTTCTTCGCGGTGCTGGTGATCTTCTTCTTCCTCGCCGGCTGGACACGGCTGCGCAAGGGAACGATCCGGCGCCGCGGCAGCTTCGACGGTGCGATGCAGACCGCGCGCGTGATCCAGAATGTCGTCGATGCGACGGCCGACTATTTGGCGACGATCACGATGATCAACGCGATCCTGGGCCTCGTCGTTGCGCTGCTGCTTTGGGCGCTGGGCATGCCGTCGCCCTTCATGTGGGGCGGGATCGTCACCCTGTGCAACTTCGTGCCCTATCTGGGCCCGATCGTCGCCGCGACGCTGCTTGGGCTGGGCGGACTGATGACGTTCGACGCGGTCGGATTCGCGCTGCTGCCCGCGCTGATCTTCGTCGGCGTCCATCTGGTCGAGGCGAATCTGATCACGCCGCTGGTCCTCGGACGGCGGCTGACGGTCAATCCGCTGCTGATCCTCGTCTCGCTGAGCTTCTGGGGCTGGGTCTGGGGGGCGCCCGGCGCGCTGCTCGCGGTGCCGCTGCTGCTGATTCTCCAGACGGTGCTGCAGTCGACGGGAACCCCCGATCTGGCCGGTTTCCTGTTCGAGCGCGGCACGTTGACCACGGTGGAGGAGATGCGCGACCGGTTAAATCGCACCAAGATGGAAAGCGACGGTTGACAGGTCGGGACAGGGGCCATATTGGCGCGGCTCCCAAGCGCAAGCGGGTGTAGCTCAGTTGGTTAGAGCGCCGGCCTGTCACGCCGGAGGTCGCGGGTTCGAGTCCCGTCACTCGCGCCATTCCCTGCCCAGGGCGGGAAGGCGCTCCTCCCGAAAATATCCCGATCGAACCCCCCGATCGAACTGATGCGCTTGTCGTTGGCCGGGGCCGGTCTGGTTCGGTGGCCCTATCCGCGCCAGCGGCCGAGTTCCATCCAGCGCAGCAGCGGTTTCAGCGGCAGAATCCACACGATCCCCGCCACCAGATAGAACAGGCCCTGCACCAGCACCGGCCAGGTGCCGACCCACGGCGAAAGCGCGACGACGATCGTCGCCCAGGCGGCGATCAGCAGCAGGATCAGCGCGATTCCGGCGGGCTTGCGCCAGCTTGGCTGGGGATCGGGGGCAGCGGTCACAGACGGTCTCCACACAGGATGAATTCCTGCTCGGTCCATATGGCATCGAGCGGCGCGTCGAGCGCCGACACAGGAAGCGCGTCCACCTCCTGCACCGACCATCCGACGCCGATGCGGGGGAGGGACGGGTGGGCCGCGAGGAAGCGGTCGTAATGCCCGCCGCCCTGCCCGAGGCGGCCGCCGTGCCGGTCGAACCCGACGAGCGGGACGAACAGGATCGACGGGATCGCGCTTTCGGTGTCGGGGCCCGGTTGCGGTGAGCCCCATGGCCCGCGCACCAGTGCCGCGCCCTCCGGACAGCGCCGGAACGCCATGGCGGCGTCGCGCGCCGCATGATGGGGCAGGGCAAGCGCGCCGCGGGCCGCGATGCCGGCCAGCGCGGGCAGGATGTCGGGTTCATCGCCCCACGGCGCATAGCCGCCGACCAGCGGCTTCTCCGCCAGCCGCTCGGCGAGCGGAGCGGGCAGCGCGCGGAAAGCGGCGAGCCGCGCCATCGGATCGAGATTCGCCGCGAAATGCCGGCGCCGGAAACGCAGCCTGTCGCGCAGTTCCTGTTTTCGCTGCGCCAGGTCGGGGGCCGGGTCGGTCATCGCCTGTCGCAGCCTCTCTTGCGCGGTGGGTGGCGGGACCACCGTGGTCGTTTGCCGGAAAATCCTCTGACGCCAGTAACGTCAGGTGGGGGCCATGTACGTCGGACCAGGGTCCGGGCAGGGACAGCTCCCTTGGATGATGTATCGCCTCAGGGATATTCGCAGCGGCTCGTGCCGGGCAGTGCCCGCCGCCCCCTATCTAGGGATGCCGGCGCCCGGTCTCAACCCATTCCGTCAGGGCATCCGCTCGGCCCGGTCGGCGAGCGCTTCGATCCGCTCGGCAATCTGGAGCAGGGCGCGGTCGTGGGCGTTGCGCGGCGGCGGCGCTGACGCCTGCCGTGCGGCGTCGAGTTCGGCGCGCAGCGCCTGCTCGCGCGCCTCGGCTTCGCGCAGGGCGTCGCGCGCCGCTGCCTCGCGGCTTTCGGCGAGCGCGACCGCGGCGCGCAGCGAATCGGACTGGGGTTCGGCCCTTTCGGCCTTGGCTCGCGCCTCGTGCGCCTCGTCGGCGAGCAGAAGCGCGGTGAACAGCAGCTGGCGGACCTCGGTTCCACCCTGGATCGTGCGCGCCTTGGTGTCGACGATCCCCGCGAGCTGGTGAAGCCGCTCTTCCTGCCCGTCGGCGCAATGCACGTCATAGGGGCGGCCGGCGATCTGGAGCTTGACGTCAGCCATGTTTCGCCTCGTTGATCAGCCGGTCGAGTTCGCCGATGACCGCAGCAACCTCGGCTTTCAGGGCGCTTTGACTGGCGGTTTCGGACGGCGCGGCGGCGGGGGCCGGTCTGCTTTCGCGATCGGCCAGCGCCTTTTCGATCCGGCTCAGCGCCCGCTCGATGCGACCGATGGCCAGGCTGGATTCGTCGAGATCGAGTTCCATGACCAAGGGTTAGCAGCGCCGCGAGGGGGGTGCAATCGCCTCTCCACGCCGAAATGCGGGCGAAATTCTGCCGCGAGCGGTTGACTCTGGGCACTGCCCCCGCAAAGGGCTGTCGCGCAACCAGCCTGTCCACTCCGGGGGAATGATGACACTACCCGAACGTCAGCTCGCCAACGCGATCCGCGCGCTCGCGATGGACGCCGTCCAGGCCGCGAACAGCGGCCATCCGGGCATGCCGATGGGCATGGCCGATGTCGCGACGGTGCTTTATTCGGATTATCTGAAGTTCGATCCCAGCGATCCGGCATGGCCCGACCGCGACCGATTCGTTCTTTCGGCGGGGCATGGTTCGATGCTCGCTTATGCGACGTTGCACCTCGCGGGCTATGCGCACCCGACGATCGACGAAATCCGCGCGTTCCGCCAACTGAACAGCCCGTGCGCGGGGCATCCCGAGAATTTCGAGCTGGCGGGCGTCGAGATGACGACCGGGCCGCTGGGGCAGGGGCTCGCGACCGCGGTCGGCATGGCGATCGCCGAGCGCCATCTGAACGCGATCTACGGCGACGAGCTGGTCGACCACCGCACCTGGGTGATCGCCGGCGACGGCTGTCTGATGGAGGGCATCAACCACGAAGCGATCGGCCTGGCCGGACATCTGGGGCTCGGCCGCCTGATCGTGCTGTGGGACGACAATCGCATCACCATCGACGGGTCGACCGACCTGTCGACGAGCGAGGATGTGCGGGCGCGCTATGCGGCGACCGGCTGGCACGTCGAAAGCTGCGACGGGCACGATCCCGCCGATATCCGCCGCGCGATCGATGTGGCTATCGCCGATGGCCGCCCGTCGCTGATCGCCTGCCGGACGCTGATCGGCTTCGGCGCCCCGAACAAGCAGGGCACCGCGGCGACGCACGGATCGCCGCTCGGCGCCGACGAGATCGCTGCGGCGCGCGCCAATCTCGGCTGGACGGCCGAACCTTTCGTGATTCCCGCCGACATCGCCGAAGCGTGGCAGGGGTTCGGCGCGCGTGGCCGGACGCTTCATGCCGAATGGAATGACCGGCTTGCAACGAACGGGAATAAAAAGGAATTCGAGGATCTTCTGAGCGGCAAGGTCGCGCCGGGCGACGCCTTCCGCGCCTATCTCGACTCGCTCGTGGCCGAACCGCCGAAGGTCGCGACGCGCAAGGCGTCCGAAAACGCCCTGACCGCGCTCACCGCCGACATTGCGGCGCTCGTCGGTGGCAGCGCCGACCTGACGGGTTCGAACAATACCAAAACATCGTCGACCAAGCCATTGACCAGGGACGATTATTCGGGCCGCTATATCTATTATGGCATCCGCGAGTTCGGCATGGCGGCGGCGATGAACGGCATGGCGCTCCATGGCGGCGTCATTCCCTATGGCGGCACCTTCCTGGTGTTTTCGGATTATTGCCGCGGTGCGATCCGCCTGTCGGCGCTCCAGCGCCAGCGCGTCGTCTATGTGATGACGCACGACAGCATCGGGCTGGGCGAGGACGGGCCGACGCACCAGCCGATCGAGCATCTGCAGTCGCTGCGCGCGATGCCGAACCTGCTCGTCATGCGCCCCGCCGACGCGGTGGAGACCGCCGAATGCTGGGCCATCGCACTCGCGCAGGACAATCGCCCGACGCTGCTCGCGCTGACCCGCCAGAACCTGCCGCCGTTGCGGCATGACGTCACCGAAAATCTTTGTTTGAAAGGCGCTTACCGCCTTCGCGACGCAGCGGCGGCGCGCCGCGTCGTGCTCGTCGCGACGGGTTCGGAGGTGTCGCTTGCGCTCGACGTTGCCGAGCGGCTCGAAGCGGCGGGGCAGGGCGCCGACGTCGTTTCGATGGTCTCGACCGAATTGTTCGACGAACAGGACGCCGCCTATCGCGCCGACGTCCTGCCGCGCGACGCGCTGATCGTCTCGATCGAGGCGGGCACCACCTTCGGATGGGAACGCTATACCGGCCGCGACGGTCTGCGCTTCGGCATCGACAGCTTCGGTGCTTCGGCGCCGATCGACGATCTCTACCGGCATTTCGGCCTGACCGCCGATGCCATCGCTCCCCAGATCCTGGCCCGGCTCGGTCAATAAGGACCCGCCCGACCTCTTCCGCAGAAAGGACGTTTCGACATGGCAGTGAAAGTCGCAATCAACGGTTTTGGACGCATCGGCCGCCTGGTGGCCCGCGCGATCCTCGAACGGCCGGACTGCGGCCTTGAACTGGTCGCGATCAACGACCTCGCCGATGCGAAGGCGAATGCGCTGCTGTTCAAGCGTGACAGCGTCCACGGTCCGTTCCCGGGCGAGGTCAAGGCCGAAGGCGATCAGATGATCGTCAATGGCAAGGCGATCCGTGTGACCAAGGAACGCGATCCCGCGAACCTGCCGCACGGCGAGCTCGGCGTCGACATCGCGCTCGAATGCACGGGCTTCTTCACCGACGCTGAAAGCGCGGGCAAGCACCTCGCCGCTGGTGCCAAGCGCGTGCTGATCTCGGCCCCCGCCAAGGGCGTCGACCTGACCGTCGTCTATGGCGTCAACCATGACAAGCTGACCGCCGATCACAAGATCGTGTCGAACGCGAGCTGCACCACCAACTGCCTAGCACCCGTCGCCAAGGTGCTTCACGAGGCGCTGGGGATCGAGCGCGGTCTGATGACCACGGTCCACGCCTACACCAACGACCAGAAGATTCTCGACCAGATCCACAGCGACATGCGCCGCGCCCGCGCGGCCGGCATGTCGATCATCCCGACGACGACCGGCGCTGCGCGCGCGGTTGCCGAGGTGCTGCCCGAACTCAAGGGCAAGCTCGACGGTTCGGCGATCCGCGTGCCGACCCCGAACGTCAGCCTGGTCGATCTGACCTTCACGCCGGGCCGCGACACGAGCGTCGAGGAAGTGAACAGGATCCTCAAGGATGCGTCGGAAGGCGCGCTGAAGGGCGTGCTCGCCTATTCGGACGAGCCGCTGGTGTCGATCGACTATAATCATTGCCCGGCCAGCTCGACGGTCGACAGCCTCGAAACCTCGGTGCTCGAAGGCAAGCTGGTTCGCGTCGTCAGCTGGTACGACAATGAATGGGGCTTCTCGAACCGCATGGTCGACACTGCGGGCGTGATCGCCGGGCTGCTGTAATCCCAAGCCCCGTTTGGGCTGAGCTTGTCGAAGCCCTGTCCTTCTTGAAGAAAAGAACGGCCCTTCGACAGGCTCAGGGCGAACGGAGTGAGAGATGACAGGTTTTCGGACCCTCGACGACATCGGCGACGTCACCGGCAAGAAGGTGCTGGTGCGCGTCGACCTCAACGTCCCGATGTCCGACGGCGCGGTCACCGACGACACGCGCATCCGCGCTGCGATGCCGACGATCCGCGAGCTGTCCGACAAGGGCGCGATCGTGCTGCTGCTCGCGCATTTCGGGCGGCCGAAGGGAGCGAAGAATCCCACCCAGTCGCTGAGCCTCGTCATCGACGCGGTGATCGACGTGCTCGGCCATTCGGTGATGTTCATCCCCGACTGCATCGGCGAGGGCGCGAAGGCCGGCGTCGCGGTGCTCGCTCCCGGCGACGTCGCGGTGATGGAGAATACGCGCTTCCATCCCGGCGAGGAGAAGAACGATCCCGCCTTCGCCGACGCACTGGCCGAGGTGGGCGACCTCTATGTCAACGACGCCTTCTCTGCCGCGCACCGTGCCCATGGCTCGACCGAAGGCATCGCGCATCGCCTGCCGGCCTATGCCGGGCGGGCGATGGAGGCCGAGCTCAAGGCTCTCGACGCGGCGCTCGGCAACCCGGCGCATCCCGTCGCGGCGGTCGTCGGCGGCGCCAAGGTGTCGACCAAGATCGACGTGCTGCGCAACCTTGTCGGCCGGGTCGATCACCTGATCATCGGCGGCGGCATGGCGAACACCTTCCTCGCCGCGCGCGGGGTCGATGTCGGCAAGTCACTGTGCGAGCACGATCTGGTCGAGACCGCCAACGCCATCTTCGACAGCGCCGACAAGGCCGGATGCACGATCCATCTGCCCTATGACGTGGTGGTCGCGAAGCAGTTCGCGCCCAATCCGCCGACGCGCACCGTCAACGTCCACGAGGTCGCGGCCGACGAGATGATCCTCGACGTCGGCCCGGCGGCGATCGAGGCGCTGGGCGATGTGCTCAAGACCTGCCGCACGCTGGTGTGGAACGGGCCGCTCGGCGCCTTCGAGACGCCGCCTTTCGACACCGCGACGGTCGCGCTCGCCCGAACCGCGGCGGCGCTGACGCGCGAAGGGTCGCTGACCTCGGTCGCCGGCGGCGGCGATACCGTGGCGGCGCTCAATCACGCGGGTGTGGCGGACGACTTCACCTTCGTCTCGACCGCCGGCGGCGCCTTCCTCGAATGGATGGAAGGCAAGCCGCTGCCGGGCGTCGATGCGCTGAGGGGCTGACGCGACCCCGCGATTTGCTTCCTGTCGGGGCGCGGGCTATCGCTCCCCCAATCTATGCAGCCCAATGGAGATGACATGACTGCCGCCAATGCCGAGATGCTGGACAAGATCAAATCGGGTCAGGGATTCATCGCCGCGCTCGACCAGAGCGGCGGCTCGACGCCCAAGGCCCTGAAGGGCTATGGCATCGACGAAGGGGCCTGGTCGGATGACGAGGAGATGTTCGGCCTGATCCACGCGATGCGCAGCCGCATCGTCACCGCGCCCTGCTTCGGCGGCGGCAAGGTGATCGGCGCGATCCTGTTCGAACGCACGATGGACGGCGAGGCCGGTGGCAAACCGGTGCCGGCGCTGCTGTGGGAGCGCGGCGTGGTGCCGTTCCTGAAGGTCGACAAGGGGCTGGAGGCCGAGGCCGACGGCGTCCAGATGATGAAGCCGATGCCTGATCTCGACGCGCTGTGCCAGCGTGCGGTCGCCAAGGGGGTGTTCGGCACCAAGATGCGCAGCGTCATCAACCTCGCCAACCCGGCGGGCGTCAAGGCGATCGTCGAGCAGCAGTTCGCCGAGGCGAAGCGCATCGCGGCGCACGGCCTGGTTCCGATCATCGAGCCCGAAGTGAACATCAAGAGCGCCGAGCGTGCCGCGGCGGACCGCCTGCTGCTTCAGGAAACGCTGGCGGCGCTCGATGCTTGGGACGGCGCGCCGGTGATGCTGAAGCTGTCGCTGCCGACCGAGCCCGGCCTGTTCCAGCCGCTCGTCGACCATCCCAGGGTGCTGCGCGTCGTCGCGCTGTCGGGCGGCTACAAGCGCCCCGAAGCCTGCGTCGAACTGGCGAAGAACCCCGGCATCATCGCGAGCTTCAGCCGCGCGCTGCTCGAAGACCTGCGCGCCTCGATGGACGACGCGGCGTTCGACGCCTCGCTGGGTGGGGCGATCGACGAAATCCACGCCGCCTCGGTGGCTTGATGAGCGACAGCTGGCGAGCCGTCGATGCCTATATCGCCGGGAAACTGCTCGGCGATGACGACGCGCTCGCCGCTGCGCTTGCGAACAACGAGGCCAACGGCCTGCCGCCGATCGACGTTTCGGCGGCGCAGGGCAAGATGCTGTTCCTGCTCGCGCAGATCGCGGGCGCCCGCCGCATCCTCGAAATCGGGACGCTCGGCGGCTATTCGACGATCTGGCTCGCGCGCGCGCTACCCGAAGGCGGCGAGCTGGTGACGCTGGAGATCGAGGAAGCGCACGCCCGCGTCGCGCGCGCAAATCTCGATCGTGCGGGGGTGTCGGATCGGGTCGATATCCGCGTCGGGCCGGCGAGCGACAGTCTCGCCGCGATGACCGGCGCGTCGCCGTTCGACTTCGTCTTCATCGACGCTGACAAGCAGGGCAACGCCCATTATGTCGCCGAAGCGATCCGGCTCGGCCGCAGCGGTACCACGATCGTCGTCGACAATGTCGTGCGCGAAGGCGGTGTGCTCGATCCGGACAGCGGCGATCCACGGATCGACGGCACGCGGGCGCTGTTCGACATGCTGAACGCCGACGCGCGTATCGACGCAACCGCGGTGCAGACGGTCGGCGTCAAGAAATGGGACGGGTTCGTCCTGGCGCGGGTGCGTTGAGTCTCCGCAAAGCAATCGCCCTCAATAGCCGTGTCCCCGCGCAGGCGGGGACCCAGAGCGCCCCGATGCCACTCGGCAATTCTCCCCTTTCGGCAGTTCATCGTTCCCCGGCGAAAGCCGGGGTCCACGCGAGGCAGGGTTATGCCATCTGGACCCCGGCTTTCGCCGGGGAACAAACCCTCACGTGTCCGATTGCCTGCGTGGGAACGCTACAGCCCGCCGTCGAAGCGGAACGAGAAGCGATAATCCTCTGGCGCGATCGCCGTGTCGGTGCGTCTGTCCGGACGCACCGCCAGCAGGCGGATGCTGCCGTCGGCGAGCGGGGTGGCTCCGCCCAGCATGACTTCGAACGGCTGCTCCTCTCCGGTCGGGCGCAGCCACAGCATCTTTACCCGCACCCGCCCCGCATGGACGCAGCGGACGTTCGCCGGACACCGGCTGTCCTCCAGCACCTCCACCGGCTGCACGATCGGGCCATCGACGTAGGCGCGCTGGCCGAGCGCGACGTTGCTGCCGTCGGGAAGCGGGGCCTGCTGGCCCGTCGCGGCGCAGGCCGAGAGGGCGAGAGCGGGGAGGAACGCGAGAGAAGGAAGCTTCTGCATTTGCCGGACCCTGAACGCGCCGCTATGAACCCGCCATGACCACGCCAGCCTGCCAGCTCTACCTGATTTCCCCGCTCGACGTCGGGGGCGATTTTCCCGAGAAGCTCGAGCAGGCGCTGGCGGCGGCGCCCGTCGCGGCCTTTCAGTTTCGCGTCAAGGATATAACCCAGCACGAAGCCGCACGGCTCGCCGAACCTTTGCAGGCAATCTGTGCAGCGCACGGCACCGCCTTCATCGTCAACGACGACATGGCGCTTGCCCGGCGGATCGGCGCGGACGGCGTGCATCTGGGGCAGGGTGACGGCGATCCGAAGGAAGCGCGCCGCCTGCTCGGGCCGCAGGCGCAGATCGGGATCACCTGCCACAACAGCCGCCACCTCGCGATGGAGGCGGGCGAGGCGGGGGCCGACTATGTCGCGTTCGGCGCCTTCTTCCCGACCAGCACCAAGGCGGTCGAGCATCGCGCCGATCCCGAGATATTGACCTGGTGGCAGGGGCTGTTCGAACTGCCCTGCGTCGCGATCGGCGGCATCACTACCGACAATGCGCGGACATTGGTCGATGCGGGCGCCGATTTCCTCGCGGTGTCGGCGGGCGTGTGGGCCTATCCCGGCGGTCCCGCGGAGGCGGTGCGGGCGTTCGCCGCGATCCTCGACCTCCGGTCGGGGGGATAATCCTTTCCCGGCTCTTCGGCCTCCTCCGCTTCACGGCGCGGTGCGGCCGCGTCCTTGCGCCAGCCGAACAGGCCGGCACAGGGCGCATGGTGCGGCTGTGCGCCGGGCGGGGCAGGGGGCGGATGCAACGTCATGCGAAACACTATGACGACGGCGGAAATCGGAATATTGGATCAATGCGTCAAACCCGCTTCGGCTCGTCGCCTTTCGGCCCGGGCGTAGGGGCGGACGGACGCGCGGACGCGTAGAGGCGAGTGGGGAGGAAAGAGATGATCGACACCAGCGGACGCGCCGCGAATCTGCGCGAACTTACGCTTCGCGGGATCATCCTCGGCGGGCTCATCACGCTGCTCTTCACCGCGGCGAATGTCTATCTGGGGCTCAAGGTCGGGCTGACCTTCGCGACCTCGATCCCCGCGGCGGTGATCTCTATGGCGATCCTGCGCTTCCTGTCGGGCGCGACGATCCTCGAGAACAACATCGTCCAGACGATCGCCAGTGCCGCGGGGACGCTCGCCGCGATCATCTTCGTGCTGCCGGGACTCGTCATCGTCGGCTGGTGGCAGGGCTTTCCCTATTGGACCACCGCCGCGGTCTGCTTCATCGGCGGAACGCTGGGCGTGATGTTCTCGGTGCCGCTGCGGCGCGCGCTCGTCGCCGGATCGGATCTGCCCTATCCCGAGGGGGTCGCCGCTGCCGAAGTGCTGAAAGTCGGCTCGCGCGCCGGCGACGGCGCCGAGGAGAATCAGCGCGGCCTGCGAACGATCCTGCTCGGCTCGCTCGTCAGCGCCGGGTTCGCGCTGCTCGGCGCGATGAAGCTGGCGGCGACCGAGATCGGCCGGAATTTCAAGATCGGCGCGGGCGCGAGCGGGGCGAGCGCCAGCCTGTCGCTCGCGCTGATCGGCGTCGGCCATCTCGTCGGCCTGTCGGTCGGCCTCGCCATGCTGCTCGGCATGCTGATCGCATGGGGCGGGCTGATGCCGGTGCTGACCGCGGCGCAGGGCGTCGCGGGATCGGTCGACGATGTCGTCGGCGCGGTCTTTTCGCAGCAGGTGCGTTTCATCGGCGCGGGCACGATCGGCGTCGCCGCGCTGTGGACGCTGTTCAAGATCGTCGGGCCGGTCGTCCGGGGCATCCAGGGATCGATCGCTTCGTCGCGTGCGCGCGGCGCGGGCGAGACGGTCGCGCTCGGCGAACGCGACCTCTCGTTCGGCATCGTCGTCGGCACCATCCTCGGCTCGCTCGTCCCGATCGCCGGGCTGCTGTGGTTTTTCGCGCAGGGCGGACCGATCGCCGCGCACCCCGTCGGGGTGATCGCCGCGACCCTGGTCTTCGTGCTGTTCGTCGGCGCGATCATCGCCGCGGTCACCGGCTATATGGCGGGCCTGATAGGCGCGTCGAACAGCCCGGTGTCGGGGGTCGGCATCCTCGCGGTCATCGCGGCGTCGCTGATGCTGCTCTTCTTCTTCGGGCGCGATCACAGCGAGGCCGATACGGCGGCGCTCGTCGCCTATGCGCTGTTCACCACCGCGATCGTCTTTTCGGTGGCGACGATCTCGAACGACAATCTTCAGGACCTGAAAACCGGTCAGCTCGTCGGGGCGACGCCGTGGAAGCAGCAGTTCGCGCTCGTCATCGGCGTCGGTTTCGGTTCGCTGATCATCCCGCCGGTGCTCGACCTGCTCAACCAGGCGTTCGGCTTCGCCGGCGCGGAAGGGGCGGGGGCCAATGCGCTGCCCGCGCCGCAGGCGGCGCTGATCAGCGCGCTGGCGAAGGGCGTGCTCGGCGGCGACCTGCGCTGGGACCTGATCGGCTATGGCGCGCTGATCGGCGTCGCGGTGATCGCGGTCGACGAACTGCTGGGGCGGCTGGGCAAGATGCGGCTGCCGCCGCTCGGCGTCGGCATGGGCATCTATCTGCCGATGTCGCTCACCATCCTGATCCCGATCGGCGCCGCCATCGGCCATTTGTGGGAGAAGCGCGCGGCGCGCAGCGCCAAGCCCGAATTCTACAGCCGCATGGGCGTGCTGCTCGCGACCGGCTTCATCGTCGGCGAAAGCCTGTTCGGCGTGCTTTTCGCGGGCGTCGTCGCGGGCTCGGGAAGCGATGCGCCGCTCGCGGTGGTGGGCGAGGGGTTCGCGACGAACGCGATCCTGATCGGGGTGCTGCTGTTCGTCGGCGTGATCGCCTTCACCTATCGCCGAACGCGGGCGGCGGCGGACGCGACGCCGTAAGCCGCTTGCTCTCCGCCGCGCCGACCGCTAAGGGCGCGCTCCTGTGACCGGTGCGCTCCGCGCGCGCCGGCGGCTCTTTACCATCCTTGTTCAAGTGAGTGTGCGCGATGAAAATCTCCGGCGTTGATATCCGTCCCGGCAATATTATCGAATATGAGGGCGGCATCTGGAAGGTCACCAAGATCCAGCACACCCAGCCGGGCAAGGGCGGCGCCTATATGCAGGTGGAGGCCAAGAATCTGATCGACGGCCGCAAGCTCAACAACCGCTTCCGCAGCGCCGACACGGTCGAGAAGGTCCGCCTCGACACCAAGGATTTCCAGTATCTCTATGCCGAGGGCGACGATCTCGTCTTCATGGACAAGGATACGTACGAACAGATCAACATCTCGAAGGATGTCGTCGGCGAAGCCGCCGATTTCCTGCAGGACGGGATGGAGGTCGTGCTCGAACTGTGGGAAGAGCGTCCGATCTCGGTCGAACTGCCCGAACAGATCGAAGCGACGATCGTCGAGGCCGACGCGGTGGTGAAGGGCCAGACGGCGTCCTCGTCCTACAAGCCCGCGATCCTCGACAACGGCGTGCGCGTGATGGTGCCCCCGCACATCACCAGCGGCACCCGCATCGTGGTCAATGTCTACGACCGCGAATATGTCCGCCGCGCGGACTGACTGGTTTCCCCTCCCGCTTGCGGGAGGGGTTAGGGGTGGGCGACAGGCCCGCCCCTCCTAGCGCACACCCCCGGCCCCTCCCGCAAGCGGGAGGGGGGAGATAGAAAATGGCCATTTCCGGCATCATCACCGTCATGGAACGCGCCGCGCGCAAGGCGGGCACGAAGCTGCGCCGCGACTTCGGCGAGGTCGAGCATCTTCAGGTCTCGCAGAAGGGGCCCGCCGATTTCGTGTCAAAGGCTGATCAGGCGGCCGAGCGCACCCTCTATGACGAATTGAGCCATGCGCGCCCCGGCTGGGGCTTCCTGATGGAAGAGGCGGGGGAGATCGAGGGCGAGGCGGGCAAGCCGCGCTTCATCATCGACCCGCTCGACGGCACGTCGAACTTCCTGCACGCCATTCCGCAGTTCGCCATCTCGATCGCGGTGCAGGAACCGAAGCTCGGCGGGGGCTGGGGCGACGTCACCGCGGCGCTCGTCTATCAGCCGGTGACCGACGAAAGCTATTGGGCCGAGCGCGGCCGCGGCGCGTGGCTGCACGACCGCCGCCTGCGCGTCTCGTCGCGCCGTAGCCTGCACGAATGCCTTGTCGCGACCGGCATCCCCTATATGGGCCATGGCGACATGGCGCAGTGGGGCCGCGTCTTCGGCGCCGTCGCGCCCGAGGTTGCCGGCATCCGCCGCTTCGGTGCGGCGTCCCTCGACCTTGCGTGGGTTGCGGCGGGGCGCTTCGACGGCTTCTGGGAAAGCGACCTCGCGATCTGGGACGTCGCGGCGGGAATGCTGCTGGTACGCGAGGCGGGCGGATTCGTCAGTGATTTCCGCGGCGGCGACCGCACGATCGAGCGCCGCGAATTCGTCGCCGGCAGCGCGGCGGTGCATTCGAAGCTGCAAAAGCTGGTCGCCGGCGCCTTGCGCGGCGCCTGAGAAGAAAGCACGGGGCAGACGACCGGCTTTCAACCTTGAGTCACTCTGAACTTGTTTGGCGTATATATCGTTCAGGCAGGTAAGAACTTGCTCCCCGGCGAAAGCCGGGGTTCAGATGGCATCGCGCGGCTCCGCATGGACCCCGGCTTTCGCCGGGGAACAATTACCTGTCGGCGCCCGGCGCTCAGTCTTCGAAGATGAATTCGCGGAACGTGTCCATCAGCGAGGACCAGGTGTTGAAGGTCTCGCCGATATTCTCACGTGGGATGCCGTTGAAATCGACGTCGATATCCATTTCGAGCACCGGATCGCCCTCGTCGTCGCGATAGGCGCGGGCGAAGCGCTTTTCCTTGTTCCACTGGTTGAACTTTTCGAGCGGCACCTGCTTGGCGTCGCTGAATCCCATGTAATATTGCAGCGTCTTGCAGTTCCGGCCTTCGGTGCAGTTCATGAACAGGACCAGGAATTTCAGCCCGTTGCGGTTGCTTTCGATATAAGGGTCGTCGCCCGGCTTGCTGACCAGAGTTGCGGGCCAGCCCTGCGACTCGACGATCGCCTTGATCGTCGCCGGATTCGATGCGTTCACCAGCTCGGCGTGGGCCGGAACGGCCGCCAGCGAGGCGATCGTCGCCACGGCGAGGGCGCCCCGCAGAAGAAATCGTCCCATATATGCTCCCATCTCGCAATCGGACCCGATCCGGGCCGTCGGCCAGCCCCATCATCGGCCTATCACAGGCGTGGCGCGCCTTGCCAGCGCCGTTTATGCTCTGGATCACAGCATGCTGGGAATTTCATGCCCGCAGCGCTTGCGAGGCGCGACGCGCTGGCCTAAAGCGCCCCGCTAACGGGTGGCGAACAACCCAGAAACGAACACAGGACTGCGTGCTTCATGGTCGACCTGACGCAATATCTGCCGATTCTGATTTTCCTGGCCGTCGCGGTCGGGCTGTCGGCGGCCTTCGTCTTCCTGCCGATGGGTATCGCTCGGCTCACCGGCGCTCATCAGCCCGATCCGGCGAAGCTCAGCGAATATGAATGCGGCTTTCCCGCGTTCGAGGATGCGCGCAGCCAGTTCGACGTGCGTTTCTATCTCGTCGCGATTCTCTTCATCATCTTCGATCTCGAAGCCGCCTTCCTCTTTCCGTGGGCGGTCAGCCTCAAGGAGATCGGCTGGGCCGGCTGGGCGACGATGATGATATTCCTGGCCGAACTCGCGATCGGCCTTGTCTATGCGTGGAAGAAAGGGGCTCTGGACTGGGAATGAGCAACACCTCCATCCTGACCCCCGGCCAGATGCCGGTCGCGCCGGGCACCGCCCCGGACCAGGGCTTTTTCGACGACCTCAACGCCGAAGTCGGCGACAAGGGTTTTCTCGTCACCACGACCGAGGATCTGTTCGGCTGGGCGCGCACCGGCTCGCTGTGGTGGATGACCTTCGGGCTCGCCTGCTGCGCGGTCGAGATGATCCACGTCAACATGCCGCGCTATGACATGGAGCGCTTCGGCGCCGCGCCGCGCGCCAGCCCGCGCCAGTCGGACGTGATGATCGTCGCCGGAACGCTGTGCAACAAGATGGCGCCTGCGCTGCGCCGGGTCTACGATCAGATGTCGAACCCCAAATATGTCATCTCGATGGGAAGCTGCGCCAACGGCGGCGGCTATTATCATTACAGCTATTCGGTGGTGCGCGGCTGCGATCGCATCGTGCCGGTGGACATCTATGTTCCCGGCTGCCCGCCGACCGCAGAGGCGCTGCTCTATGGCGTGATGCAGTTGCAGCGGAAGATCCGCCGCGTCGGGACGATCGAACGCTGATGTCCAGCCCCGCTCCCCTGATCGCGCCGCGCGAAGGCCTCGCCGAGGCGCTGAAGAAACTGCTCGGCAAGGATCTGCTCGCGCATGTCCAGGCCGTCGGCGAGGACAGCATCACCGTTCGCCGCGACGCGGTCGACGGCGTGATGGTGACGCTGCGCGACGCGCTCGAATATCAGCAGCTCATGGAGATTGCCGGGGTTGACTATCCCGACCGCCCGGAGCGCTTCGAGGTCGTCTATCACCTGCTCAGCGTTACCCGGAACCATCGCCTGCGCGTCCGCGTCACCACCGACGAGGTGACGCCGGTGCCGACCGTGGTACCTGTCTGGCCGGTGGCCGGCTGGCTCGAGCGCGAGGTGTTCGACATGTACGGGGTGCTGTTCAGCGGCAACCCCGATCTGCGCCGCATCCTGACCGACTATGGCTTTCAAGGGCATCCGCAGCGCAAGGATTTCCCGCTCACCGGCTATATCGAACTGCGCTATTCGGAAGAGGACAAGCGCGTCGTCTATGAACCGGTGCGGCTGGCGCAGGATTTCCGCAACTTCGACTTCATGTCGCCGTGGGAAGGCGCCGACTATATCCTGCCCGGCGACGAAAAGGCGGGCGGCACGGGCGAGGCGCCGGGCAAGGGCGCGCCCACCCCGATGACCGCCGACCAGGTCAAGAAGGCCGACGAGGCCAAGGCCGCGCCGCCGCCGACTCCCAAGACCACCGACAAGCCGGCGCAGACGGGCGCGGGAAGCAAGGCGAACGACGCCGCCGCGAAGACGAGCGAAGATGGCGCCAAGGCTAAGCCCGCGTCGAAGGCGAAGACGCCCGCGACCGCGAAGGCCGAGAAGGTCCCCGCAAAGGCGAAGGCTCCCGCCAAGCCGCGCGCGCCGCGCAAGCCCAAAGGAGGTGACGCATGACCGATTCTCCCACGGTCCGGCATCACGGCAGCGACATGTTCGAAGGCTATCCGGTCGACACCGCGGACACGGCGGGCGACCAGGCGGTGACGAACTACACGATCAACTTCGGTCCGCAGCACCCTGCGGCGCACGGCGTGCTGCGGCTGGTGATGGAGCTCGATGGCGAGATCATCGAGCGCGTCGACCCGCATGTCGGCCTGCTCCACCGCGGCACCGAGAAACTGATCGAATACAAGACCTATCTTCAGGCGCTGCCCTATTTCGACCGGCTCGACTATTGCTCGCCGCTGGGGATGGAGCACAGCTATGTCCTCGCGATCGAGAAGCTGCTCGATCTGGAGGTGCCGGCACGCGCGCAATATCTGCGGACGCTGTTCGCCGAACTGACGCGCATCTGCAACCACATGCTCAATATCGGGTCGCACGTGATGGACGTCGGCGCGATGACCCCGAACCTGTGGGTGTTCGAACTGCGCGAGGATTGCCTGAACTTCTTCGAACGCGCGTCGGGCGCGCGCATGCACTCGGCGTGGTTCCGCCCCGGCGGCGTGCATCAGGATGCGCCCGAAAAGCTGCTCGTCGACATCGGCGAATGGTGCGAGACGCGCCTGCCGAAGCTGTTCGGCGATGCGATGAGCCTTGTCATCGACAACCGCATCTTCAAGCAGCGCAACGTCGATATCGCGACGGTGAGCAAGGAAGACGCGCTGGCATGGGGTTTCTCGGGCCCGATGATCCGCGGCAGCGGCATTCCGTGGGATATCCGCAAGAGCCAGCCCTATGACGCCTATGCGCAGATGGAATTCGACATTCCGGTCGGCACGCGCGGCGACTGCTACGACCGTTTCATGGTCCGCGTGCAGGAGGTGTATCAGTCGGCGCGCATCATCAAGCAGTGCCTGCGCGACATGCCGAGCGGCCCGGTCGCCAGCCTCGACCGCAAGGTCGTGCCGCCGAAGCGCGCCGAGATGAAGAGCTCTATGGAATCGCTGATCCATCACTTCAAGCTCTATACCGAGGGTTTCCATGTCCCCGCGGGCGAAGTCTATGTCGCGACTGAAAGCCCGAAGGGCGAATTCGGCGTCTATCTGGTCAGCGACGGCAGCAACAAGCCGTACCGCTGCAAGATTCGCCCGACGGCGTTCAGCCACCTTCAGGCGATGGACATGATGGCCAAGGGCCACATGCTCGCCGACACGACTGCAATCATCGGCGCCATCGACGTCGTTTTCGGAGAGTGTGACCGCTAATGGCCGACGCACCCAACATCCCCGACGAAGCCGAAGTCCGCGCGCGCTGGGGCGATTTCGCGTGGACGCCCGAAAATGCCGAACAGGCGAAGGTCATTATCGCGCGCTACCCCGCGGGGCGGCAGCGCTCGGCCGTGATGCCGCTGCTCGACCTCGCGCAGCGGCAGGTGGGGGCAGCGACGAACACGCAGGGCTGGCTGCCGATACCGGTGATCGAATATGTCGCCGCGCAGCTCGATATGCCCTATATCCGCGCCTACGAGGTCGCGACCTTCTACACCATGTACAATCTCGCGCCGGTCGGCCGCTATCATGTGCAGGTCTGCGGCACGACGCCGTGTATGCTGCGCGGGTCGGACGACGTCATGGCGGCGTGCAAGAACCGCGGCATGGTCAAGGGAAAGACGACCCCCGACGGGTTGTTCACGCTGACCGAGGTCGAGTGCATGGGCAATTGCGCCAACGCGCCGATGGTCCAGATCAACGACGATAATTACGAAGACCTCGACTACGACAGCATGACCCGCATCCTCGACGATCTGGCGGCGGGCAATCAGCCGAAGACCGGGACGCAGAATCCGAAGCGCCACACCAGCGATCCCGAGGGCGGCCCGACGACGCTGACCGAGATGGTGTCGGCGAACCACGATTACCGGAAGGAGTGGTAAGCGATGCTCGCCGATAAGGATCGCATCTTTACCAACCTCTACGGGTTCCAGCCATGGAACCTGAAGGCCGCGCAGGCGCGCGGCGATTGGGACAAGACCAAGGATCTGATGAAGCGCGGCCAGGACGCGATCATCGAGGAGGTCAAGGCGTCGGGCCTGCGCGGGCGCGGCGGCGCGGGTTTCCCCACCGGCCTCAAATGGTCGTTCATGCCCAAGGAGCCGCGCGAGGATCGTCCGAGTTTCCTTGTCATCAACGCCGACGAATCCGAGCCGGGGTCGTGCAAGGACCGCGAGATCATCCGCCACGATCCGCACAAGCTGATCGAGGGCGCGCTGATCGCCGGCTATGCGATGCGCGCGCGCGCCGCCTATATCTACATTCGCGGCGAGTTCATCCGCGAGGCCGAAACGCTCTTCGCCGCGGTACAGGAGGCGTATGACGCCGGCCTGCTCGGCAAGAATGCCGCGAAATCGGGCTATGACTTCGACGTCTTCGTCCACCGCGGTGCCGGCGCCTATATCTGCGGCGAAGAAACCGCGATGATCGAAAGCCTCGAAGGCAAGAAGGGCCAGCCGCGCCTGAAACCGCCGTTCCCAGCGGGCGCGGGCCTCTATGGCTGTCCGACGACGGTCAACAATGTCGAGAGCATCGCGGTCGTGCCGACGATCCTGCGCCGCGGCGCGGCGTGGTTCGCGAGCTTCGGGCGCGAGAACAACAAGGGCACCAAGCTTTTCCAGATCAGCGGCCATGTCGAGCGGCCGTGCGTGGTCGAGGAAGAGATGGGCATCACCTTCCGCGAACTGATCGAAAAGCATTGCGGCGGCATCCGCGGCGGCTGGGACAATCTGCTCGCGGTGATCCCCGGCGGATCGTCGGTGCCGCTGGTCCCGGCGGCCGAGATCATGGACGCGCCGATGGATTTCGACGGGCTGAAGGCGCTCGGCTCGGGTCTCGGCACCGCCGCCGCGATCGTGATGGACAAGTCGACCGACGTCGTCCAGGCGATCAGCCGCATCAGCTATTTCTACAAGCACGAAAGCTGCGGCCAGTGCACCCCGTGCCGCGAGGGCACCGGCTGGATGTGGCGCGTGATGGAACGCCTGCGCACCGGCGACGCGACGATCGACGAGATCGACACGCTGTTCGACGTGACCAAGCAGGTCGAAGGCCACACCATCTGCGCGCTGGGCGACGCGGCGGCGTGGCCGATCCAGGGCCTGATCCGCCATTTCCGCCCCGAACTGGAGCGCCGTATCCGCGAAAATGGCGGCATGATGGAGGCCGCGGAATAATGCCTAAAGTAACCGTAGACGGCATCGAACTCGACGTTCCGCAGGGCGCGACGGTCCTGCAGGCGTGCGAGATGGCGGGGAAGGAAATCCCGCGTTTCTGCTATCATGAGCGGCTGTCGATCGCCGGCAATTGCCGCATGTGCCTGGTCGAAGTGTCGCCGGGGCCGCCGAAGCCGCAGGCATCGTGCGCGCTGCCCGCATCCGACGGGCAGATCATCCGCACCGACAGCCCGATGGTCAAGAAGGCGCGCGAGGGGGTGATGGAGTTTCTGCTCATCAATCACCCGCTCGACTGCCCGATCTGCGACCAGGGCGGCGAATGCGACCTGCAGGATCAGGCGGTCGCCTATGGCCGCGGCGGATCGCGCTTTCACGAGAACAAGCGCGCGGTGACCGAAAAATATATGGGGCCGATCGTCAAGACGATCATGACCCGCTGCATCCAGTGCACGCGCTGCGTCCGTTTCGCGGAAGAGGTCGCGGGGGTCGAGGATATCGGCGCCCTCTATCGCGGCGAGAATATGCAGATCACCTCCTATCTGGAGCGTGCGGTCGCGAGCGAGCTTTCCGGCAACGTCGTCGACCTCTGTCCGGTCGGCGCGCTGACCAGCAAGCCCTATGCGTTCGAGGCGCGGCCGTGGGAGTTGACCAAGACTCTCGGCATCGACATGAGCGATGCGGTCGGCACCAACGTCCGCATCGACAGCCGCGGACGACAGGTGCTGCGCGTGCTGCCGCGCGTCAACGACGACGTGAACGAGGAATGGGCGAGCGACAAGACGCGCCACCATGTCGACGGTCTGATCCGCCGCCGCCTGGACCGTCCCTATGTCCGCAAGGACGGCCAGCTCGTCGAGGCGAGCTGGGCCGAAGCGTTCGAGGCGATCAGGGCCACGAATGCCGGCGCTTCGGTCGCGGCGATCGCGGGCGACATGGCCGACTGCGAAACGATGTTCGCGGCCAAGGCGCTGGTGACCGCGCTCGGCGGCCATCTGTTCGAGGGGCGCCAGACCGGGCTTGCCTATGACGTCACCAGCCTGTCGGCGGTCAATTTCAACACGACGATCGCCGAGGCCGAGAATGCCGACGTGATCCTGCTCGTCGGCACCAACCTGCGCTGGGAAGCGCCGCTCATCAACACGCGCGTCCGCAAGGCGGTGTACAAGAAGGGCGCGAAGGTGTTCGGCATCGGGCCAGAGATCGACCTGACCTACAAGGTCGAATGGCTTGGCAACGACGCCTCGCTCGTCGCGAAGCTGCCCAAGGCGGCGCTCGATGCGCTGAAGGGCGCGCAGCGGCCGATGCTCATATTCGGCGGCGGCGCGCTGTCGGTGCCCGGCGTTCACGGCGCCGGCCTTGCGCTCGCAAGGAGCGTGAACGCGGTCAGGGACGGCTGGAACGGCTTCAACGTCGTCCATTTCTCCGCCGCGCGCATGGGCGCGCTGATGCTCGGCTATTCGCAGCCGGGCGGCATCAACGACGTGATCGCGGCCAAGCCGAAGCTGGCCTTCTTCCTTGGTGCCGACGACGTCGATTTCGCGGCGTTCGATGGAACGCTGAAGGTCTATGTCGGCCATCATGGCGACAAGGGCGCGCACGCCGCCGACGTCATCCTGCCCGCCGCGGCGTGGACCGAAAAGGATTTCACCACGGTCAACACCGAGGGCCGCGTCCAGCGCAGCGACAAGGCGGTGTTTGCGCCCGGCGACGCGCGCGAGGACTGGAGCATCTTCCGCGCCCTCGCCGACGCGCTGGGCGTTTCGGTCGGATTCGACAGCTTTGACGAGTGCCGCGCGGCGATGATCGCGGCGGTGCCGGAACTGGGTATCGAAGGGCTGGTCGATTACGGCTGGCCAAAAGACTTTAATGACTTACCCAAGCTGCCCGCCAGGCCCGAGGCGCGCGAAATTCCGTCGCCAATCAAGGATTTCTACCTGACCAACGCCATCTGCCGCGCCTCGCCGACGATGCAGCGCTGCTCGGACGAACTGCTCCACGGCGTCGATTTTGCGGAGGCGGCGGAATGACCGAGTTTTTCCAGAATCTCGGCCTGTCCTACGAATGGGCGTGGGGGCTTGCCACCATCTGCGGCATCCTGCTCATTGCGCTGCCGCTGATGCTCGCGGTGGCGATGATCATCTATGCGGATCGCAAGATCTGGGCGGCGATGGCGCTGCGGCGCGGGCCGAACGTCGTCGGGCCCTTCGGCCTGCTCCAGAGCTTCGCCGACGGACTCAAGGTCTTCCTGCAGGAAACGATCATCCCGTCGAGCGCCAACCGCGGCCTGTTCCTGATCGCGCCGATCATCACCTTCACAGTGGCGCTAATGGCGTGGGCGGTGATCCCGTTCAATTCGGGTGCGGTGCTCGCCGACATCAATATCGGTCTACTCTACATCCTCGCCATCTCGTCGCTCGGCGTCTATGGCGTCATCCTGTCGGGCTGGTCGTCGAACTCCAAATATCCTTTCTTCTCCGCGCTTCGCGCGTCGGCGCAGATGATCAGCTACGAAGTGTCGATCGGTTTCATCCTGATCGGCGTCGTGCTGTTCGCCGACAGCTTCAACCTGAACCAGATCGTCAGGGTGCAGCAGGGGCATGGGCTCGGCATCGTCAATGCCTTCGGCTTCAACCTGCTGCTCTTCCCGCTCGCGGTGCTGTTCTTCATCTCGTCGCTGGCCGAAACCGCGCGCACCCCGTTCGACCTGACCGAGGCCGAGAGCGAACTCGTCGCAGGCTATCAGACCGAATATTCGTCGATGAGCTTCGCGCTCTTCTGGCTCGGCGAATATGCGAACGTGCTGCTGATGTGCACGCTCAACGCGGTGCTGTTCTGGGGCGGCTGGCTGCCGCCGGTCGACTGGGCGCCGCTTTATGTCGTGCCCGGCTGGATCTGGCTGTTCGCGAAGATCTTCTTCTTCTTCTTCGTCTTTTCCTGGGTGAAGGCGACCGTCCCGCGCTACCGCTACGACCAGCTCATGCGGCTGGGCTGGAAGGTCTTCCTGCCGATCTCGCTCTTCTGGGTGTTCCTGGTGTCCGGCTATCTGATGCTGACGAGGTATTCATGAGTAACATCGCCCATCTCGTCAGAACCTTCACCCTGTGGGAGTTCGTGCAGGCGCACTGGCTGACGCTCAAATATTTCTTCAAGCCGAAGGCGACGATCAACTATCCCTTCGAGAAGAATCCGCTGTCGCCCCGGTTCCGCGGCGAGCATGCACTGCGCCGCTATCCGAACGGCGAGGAGCGCTGCATCGCGTGCAAGCTGTGCGAAGCGGTCTGCCCGGCGCAGGCGATCACGATCGAGGCCGAACCGCGCGACGACGGGTCGCGCCGCACGACGCGCTACGACATCGACATGACCAAGTGCATCTATTGCGGCTTCTGCCAGGAAGCCTGCCCGGTCGATGCGATCGTCGAGGGGCCGAACTTCGAATTCGCGACCGAAACGCGCGAGGAACTGCTTTATGACAAGGCGAAGCTGCTCGCCAACGGCGACAAATGGGAGCGCGCGATCGCGGCCAATCTTGCCGCCGACGCGCCCTATCGGTAAGGGCGCGCGGACATGATTCAGCTCATCGCCTTCTACCTCTTCGCAACCGTCACCATCGCGGCGGCCGCGATGGTGATCCTCGCGCGCAACCCGGTCCACAGTGTCATGTGGCTGATCCTCGCCTTCTTCAACGCGGCAGGGTTGATGCTGCTCGCGGGGGCCGAGTTCATCGCGATGCTGCTCGTCATCGTCTATGTCGGCGCGGTCGCGGTGCTGTTCCTGTTCGTCGTGATGATGCTCGACATCGATTTCGCCGAACTGCGCGCCGGTTTCGTGCGCTATCTGCCGCTGGGCGCGCTCGTCGCGATCATCCTCGCGGCCGAACTGGTCTTTGCCGTCGGGGCATGGAGCGCGGGCGGGATCGACCTCGCCAATCGCGCCGCGCCGATCGCGGCGGACACCAGCAACATCCAGCAGATCGGCGAACTGCTCTACACGCGCTACATCTTCCTGTTCGAGGCGGCGGGCCTGATCCTGCTCGTCGCGATGGTCGGCGCGATCGCGCTGACGCATCGCCGGCGCGGCGGCACGCGCAACCAGAATATCGCCGCGCAGAACCGCCGTCGCCCGTGGGAGGCGACGCGGCTGGTCGATCCTGGCGTCGGGCAGGGGATGGAACTGTGATTTCGGTCGGCCACTATCTTGCCGTTTCGGCGGTGCTGTTCACGCTCGGCGTGCTCGGCATCTTCATCAACCGCAAGAACATCATCGTCATCCTGATGGCGATCGAACTGATCCTGCTCGCGGTGAACATCAATCTCGTCGCGTTCAGCGCCGCGCTGGGCGATCTGGTCGGGCAGGTCTTCGCGATGTTCGTGCTGACCGTCGCCGCGGGCGAAGCCGCGATCGGGCTCGCGATCATCGTCATCTATTTCCGCGGCCGCGGCACCATTGCCGTCGACGATGCCAACCGGATGAAGGGGTAAGCCGGTGATCCAGGCTATCGTTTTCCTGCCGCTGCTCGCGGCTCTCGTCGCAGGGCTGGGCCAGCGCGTGATCGGCAATGTGCCGTCGAAAATCATCACGACGGGCGCGCTGTTTACGAGCTGCGCGCTCAGCTGGCCGATCTTCCTCTCCTTCGTCGCGGGAACGGGCGAGGCGAGCGTGACGCCGGTGCTGCACTGGGTCCAGTCGGGCGCGCTCCAGTTCAACTGGGAATTGCGCGTCGACACGCTGACGGCGGTGATGCTGGTGGTGGTGACGACCGTGTCGGCGCTCGTCCACCTCTACAGCTGGGGCTATATGGCAGAGGACCCGGACCAGCCGCGCTTCTTCGCCTATCTGTCGCTGTTCACCTTCGCGATGCTGATGCTGGTGACCGCGAACAACCTCGTCCAGATGTTCTTCGGCTGGGAAGGCGTCGGTCTCGCCTCCTATCTGCTGATCGGTTTCTGGTACAAGAAGCCGAGCGCCAACGCCGCGGCGATCAAGGCGTTCGTCGTCAACCGCGTCGGCGACCTCGGCTTCATGCTCGGTATCTTCGGCACCTTCCTGGTATTCGGTACGGTGTCGATCCCCGCGATCCTCGACGCCGCGCCGGGGATGGCGGGCACGACGATCGGTTTCCTCGGCATGCGGCTCGACACGATGACCGTGCTCTGCCTGCTGCTGTTCATCGGCGCGATGGGCAAGTCGGCGCAGCTTGGGCTGCATACTTGGCTTCCCGACGCGATGGAGGGCCCGACCCCGGTGTCGGCGCTGATCCACGCCGCGACGATGGTGACCGCGGGCGTGTTCATGGTCTGCCGCCTGTCACCGATGTTCGAGGCGGCGCCGGTCGCGCTCGGCGTCGTGACCTTCGTCGGCGCCGCGACCTGCCTGTTCGCGGCGACGGTCGGCACGACGCAATGGGACATCAAGCGCGTCATCGCCTATTCGACCTGTTCGCAGCTCGGCTACATGTTCTTCGCGGCGGGCGTCGGCGCCTATGGCGCGGCGATGTTCCACCTGTTCACGCACGCCTTCTTCAAGGCGCTGCTGTTCCTGGGCGCGGGCAGCGTCATCCACGCGATGCACCACGAACAGGACATGCGCTATTACGGCGCGCTCCGTAAGCATATCCCGCTCACCTATTGGGCGATGATGGCGGGGACGCTGGCGATCACCGGCGTCGGCATCGCGGGCGTCGCGGGCTTCGCCGGCTTCTATTCGAAGGACGGCATCCTCGAGGCGGCCTTCGCGTCGGGCGGCGGCGGCGTCGTCGCCTTCTGGGTCGGCATCTTCGCCGCGCTGCTCACCAGCTTCTATTCGTGGCGGCTCGTCTTCCTGACCTTTCACGGCAAGCCCCGCTGGGAGCAGAGCGAGCATATCCAGCACGCAGTGCACGACGATCATGGCCACGGTCACGATCACGCGCATCATCACGAAGCGCACGGCGACGGCACCGCGGGCTATCATCCGCACGAAAGCCCGCTGTCGATGCTGATCCCGCTGGTGGTGCTGTCGCTCGGCGCGGTGTTCGCCGGCATCCTTTTCCACCACCAGTTCATCTATCCGGAGGAAGGCGCGGCTTTCTGGAAGGGCAGCCTGTTCTTCGATGAACATCTGATGCACGCCGCGCACGAGGTGCCGCTGTGGGTCAAGTGGATGCCGTTCACGGTGATGGCGATCGGCCTGTTCCTCGCGTGGAACAGCTATATCCGCGACACCAGCCTGCCGGCGAAGTTCGTGGCGCAGTTCAAGCTGCTGCACCGCTTCCTATACAACAAATGGTATTTCGACGAGCTTTACGACATCCTGTTCGTGAAGCCCGCCTTCGCGATCGGCCGCTTCTTCTGGAAGCGGGGGGATGAGGGCACCATCGACCGCTTCGGTCCCGATGGCGCCGCGGCGCTCGTCGAGGGGGGCACGCGGCTCGCGGTCCGGCTGCAATCGGGTTATGTTTATGGATATGCGTTCGTGATGCTGCTCGGTCTTGTCGGCCTCGCCAGCTGGGCCATGGTGAATTTCCTGTGAGCGGGCTTCCCATCCTGTCGCTGATGCTGGCGATCCCCATGGTCGCCGCCATCCTCTGCCTGTTCCTGGAGGCGCGGCCTGCACGCCAGGTCGCGCTTGCGGCGACGCTGCTCGACTTCGCGCTCGCGGTGCTGATGTGGACGCAGTTCGACATCGGCGGCGCGCAGTGGCAGTTCGTCGAACGCGCCGACCTGTTCGGCCGCTTCCAGTGGGCGCTCGGCGTCGACGGCGTCGCAATGATGCTGGTCGTGCTCAGCGCTTTCCTGATGCCGCTGTGCATCCTCGCGAGCTGGGAATCGGTCAAGGAGCGCGTCGGGCTCTACATGGCGATGTTCCTGATCATGGAAGTGATCATGATCGGCGTCTTCGTGGCGCAGGACCTGCTGCTCTTCTACATCTTCTTCGAAGGCGTGCTGATCCCGATGTATCTGATCATCGGCATCTGGGGCGGCGCGAACCGCCGCTATGCGGCCTATAAGTTCTTCCTCTACACGCTGCTCGGGTCGGTGTTGATGCTGCTCGCGATGATCGCGATGATCCGCGAGGCGGGGACGACCGAAATCCCGGTGCTGCTCAACTACGACTTCCCGCCGGAGATGCAGACCTGGCTGTGGCTCGCCTTCTTCGCCAGCATGGCGGTCAAGATGCCGATGTGGCCGGTTCACACCTGGTTGCCCGACGCGCACGTCCAGGCACCGACGGCGGGGTCGATGATCCTGGCGGGCGTGCTGCTGAAGATGGGCAGCTATGGCTTTCTGCGCTTCATGATGCCGATGTTCCCCGACGCCTCGGCGCAGTTCATGTGGCTGATCTTCGGGCTGTCGATGGTCGCGGTGATCTACACCAGCCTCGTCGCGCTGGTGCAGAGCGACATGAAGAAGCTGATCGCCTATTCGTCGGTCGCGCACATGGCGATCGTCACAGCTGGCCTCTACGCCTTCAACCAGCAGGGGATCGAGGGCGCGCTGATCGTCATGCTCAGCCACGGCGTCGTGTCGGCCGCGCTCTTCTTCTGCGTCGGCGTCATCTATGACCGGCTGCACACGCGTGAGATCGACCGCTACGGCGGGCTTGCGGTGAACATGCCGGCCTATGCGCTGTTCTTCCTGCTGTTCACCATGGCGTCGATCGGCCTGCCGGGCACCAGCGGCTTCGTCGGCGAATTCCTGAGCCTTGCCGGCCTCTACGAAGCGTCGAGCTGGGCCGCGCTGGCGTGCACCACGGGCATCATCCTCGGCGCCGCCTATATGCTTTACCTCTACCGCCGCGTCGTGTTCGGCGAACTGACCAAGGACGATGTGAAGGCGATGCCCGACCTCAATCCGCGCGAATGGGCGATCTTCGTGCCGCTGGCCGCGGTGACGCTGTGGATGGGCGTCTATCCCGAAAGCTTCCTCGCGCCGATGCGCGGCGACGTGACGACGGTGGTCGCGCGGCTGGCCCCGACCAAGCCCGCGGGGGACGCGCAGCTTGCCGCCAGGCCGAAAGCCGCCGCACCGGCCGATGCGCACCATGCGGGAGGCGTGCAATGACCGCCGATCTCGCTCTCATCTGGCCCGAGCTGATCCTGACGATCGGCGGGCTGGTCACGCTGCTGCTCGGCACGTTCGGTGGCGACCGCCGGGTCGGGCTCTACCAGCTTGCGTCGCTGCTGACGCTGGCCGCCGGCGCGGCTGCTGTGGTGGCGCTGTTCGGGACCCAGGCCTCGGTCTTTTCGGGAACCCTCGCGGTCGACGATTTCGGCGGTTTCGCCAAGCTGATCATCTATGCCGCGAGCTTCGTCTGCATCGCGATCGCGCCGCGCTATTTCGGCGAAGGCATGCGCGCCGAATATTCGGCGCTGATCGTCTTCGCGACGCTCGGCATGGGGATCATGGCCGCGTCGCGCGACCTGATGACGCTCTATATCGGGCTCGAACTCAACAGCCTCGGCTCCTATGTGCTCGCCAGCTTCATGCGCGGCGACGACCGGTCGAGCGAGGCGGGGCTCAAATATTTCGTCCTCGGCGCGCTGGCGTCGGGTTTCCTGCTGTTCGGCATCTCGCTGCTCTACGGCTTTTCGGGCACCACCGATTTCGCCGGCATCGCGCGCGCGATGGGCGGCGGGATCAACATCGGGCTGCTGTTCGGCATCGTCTTCGTGATCGCGGGGCTCGCGTTCAAGATCAGCGCCGTGCCGTTCCACATGTGGACGCCCGACGTCTACGAAGGCGCGCCGACCCCGGTGACGACGCTGTTCGCCAGCGCACCCAAGGTGGCGGCGATGGCGCTGCTCGTGCGCGTCGTGATCGACGCGATGGGATCGGCCGGCCCGGCGCTCGCCGCGTGGCAGCAGATCATCATCTTCCTGTCGCTCGCTTCGATCATCCTCGGCGCGGTCGGCGCGATCGGGCAGAAGAATATCAAGCGCCTGCTTGCCTATTCGTCGATCAACAATGTCGGCTTCATGCTGATCGGCCTTGCTGCCGGGACGCAGCAGGGGGTCGAGGCGGTGCTGACCTATCTGCTCGTCTATGTCGTCACCACGATCGGCGCGTTCCTGTTCGTGATGCAGCTTCGCGACGCCGATGGGCGCATGGTCGAAAGCATTCCCGCCTACGCCGGCCTGTCGAAGCGCCAGCCGGGGCTCGCCGCGGCGATGGCGGTGTTCCTGTTCAGCCTCGCCGCGATCCCGCCGCTGTTCGGCTTCTGGCCGAAGTATCTGGTGTTCGAGGCCGCGGTGAACGCCGGGCTCGTCCCGCTGGCGGTGGCCGGGGTCGTCGTGTCGGTGATCGGCGCTTTCTATTACATCGCGATCGTCAAGACGATGTTCTTCGACGACGAGGCCGATGCGGTGATCCGCAACGACGGATCGCGGATCGAGGGCGCGGTGATCGGCGTCAGCGCGCTGTGGCTGTCGGTGATCGGTTATCTGTTCATCCCGATGCTGGCGGTGGCCGCGGCGGGCGCCGCATCGGTGCTGTTCTGATCCCGCCGATCGAGCGGATCGCGCAGACAGGTTCGACCAATGCCGACCTGCTGGCGCGGCTGGCAGGCGGCGAGCATGTCGGCGAAGGCCATTGGCTGGTCGCCGATCGCCAGACCGCCGGACACGGGCGGCTCGGCCGTCCGTGGGGCGATGGGCTCGGCAATTTCATGGGCTCGACCGTGGTGCGGCTGACCGCCGCCGATCCGCCGGCCTCGACGCTGGCGCTGGTCGCCGCGGTTGCGCTGACCCGGGCCCTCGCGGCCTTTGCGCCGCAGGTCCCGATCGAAGTCAAATGGCCGAACGACCTGCTCGTTGACGGCGCGAAATGTTCGGGAATCCTGCTCGAAAGGGCGGGCGATACCGTGGTGATCGGCATCGGCGTCAATCTGGCCGTCGCGCCCGATCTGCCCGACCGTCCGACCTTTTCCTTTGCAGGCCGCGGCGTCGCCATCGACCGCGACAGGTTTGCCGATGCGCTGGCGGTGGCGCTGATGGACGCGCTGTGGACGTGGCGGCAGGAAGGCGTCGCCAGCATCGTACGCGCCTGGCTGCCGCTCGGCCATCCGGTCGGAACGCCGCTCCATGTGTCGGAACAGGGCATCGACGGGACGTTCGACGGCCTCGCGCCCGACGGGGCGCTGCGCTTGCGCGGCGCGGACGGGACGGTCATGCTGATCCACGCGGGCGATGTCGAGCTTCGCCGCCCGGTCAGGGAAGGGGAGTAAGCGATGCTGCTCGCAATCGACGTCGGCAACACCAACGCCAAGTTCGCGCTGTACGACGGCGCGGCGGGGCAGCCGCTCGCGCGCTGGCGGATCGCGACCGACGACCGCCGCACTGCCGACGAATATATGGTCTGGCTCGACCAGTTGCTGCGCATCGAGGGCCACGACCGGCGCGCCATCGACGCGGTCATCATCTCGACCGTCGTGCCGCGCGCGCTGCATAATCTGCGCCTGCTCGCACAGAAATATTTCGGGGTCGAAGCGCTGATCGCCGGGCGCGATCCGGTGAGCTGGGGCATCGCGCTCAGGGTCGACGAGCCGCAATCGGTCGGGGCCGACCGCGCCTGCAACGCCATCGCGGCGCAGGCCATCGCGCCGGGGCGGGACAAGCTGGTCGTCAGCTTCGGTACCGCGACCACTTTCGATCATATCGGGCCGGAGGGCGCTTATATGGGTGGAATCATCGCGCCCGGCGTCAACCTGTCGCTGGAGGCGCTGGTTGCCGCGGCGGCCAAGCTGCCGCGCATCGCGATCGAGGCGCCGGCCAGCGCCAGCGTCATCGGCCGCACGACCGAAAGCCAGATGCTGATCGGCGTCTATTGGGGCTATGTCGCGATGATCGAGGGTCTGATCGCGCGCATGAAGGCGGAGGTCGGCGCGCCGATGACCGTCATCGCGACCGGCGGACTCGCTCCGCTGTTCGAACAGCACGCGCATCTGTTCGACCATATCGAGCCCGACCTGACGCTGAACGGCCTGATGCACCTCTATCACCAGCGAGGACAGGACGCATGACGACCCCCGGCAAGGAACTGCTCTTCGTCGCGCTCGGCGGGTCGGGCGAGATCGGCATGAACGCCAACCTTTATGGCTGCGACGGCAAGTGGATCATGCTCGACCTCGGCGTGACCTTCGGGTCGCACGATTATCCGGGCATCGACATCGTCATGCCCGATCTCGAATTCATCGAGGATCGCAAGGCCGACCTGCTCGGCATCGTGCTGACGCACGGGCACGAGGATCATATCGGCGCGCTTCCCTATCTCGCCGCCGACCTCGGCGTGCCGCTCTATGCCAATCGCTTCACCGCCGGACTGATCGCGCACAAGCTGGCCGAGGAGGGGCTGGAAAAGGAGGTCGAGATTCGTACCGTCGACCTCGACGCGCAATTCCGGCTCGGCCCCTTCGGCATCCGCCTGATGCCGCTCGCGCATTCGATCCTCGAGATGAGCGCGGCGGTGATCGACACGCCCTACGGCCGCATCTTTCACACCGGCGACTGGAAGCTCGATGACGATCCGGTGCTCGGCACGCCGTCGAGCGCCGCCGCGCTGACCGCGGTCGGCGACGAGGGCGTCGACGTGCTCGTCTGCGATTCGACCAACGTCTTCAATGCGCAGGCGTCGGGAAGCGAAGGGGCGTTGCACGACGGCCTGCTCGAAGCGGTGGGTTCGGCGCGCGGCCGCGTCGTCGTCACGACCTTCGCGTCCAACGCCGCGCGGCTCAAGACGCTGGGCGATGTCGCGCGGGCGACGGGGCGCAGCCTGTGCGTCGCAGGGCGCTCGCTCGACCGCATCCTCGGCGTCGCCCGGGCGGTCGGCTATCTCAAGGATTTCCCGCCGACCGTCGATTTCGACGAGGCGATGCGGCTGCCGCGCGACAAGCTGATGGTGATCGCGACCGGCGGGCAGGGCGAACCGCGCGCGGCGCTCGCGCGCATGGCGGGAGACGGTCACCAGATCAAGCTCGAAGCGGGCGACACGGTCGTCTTCTCCTCGAAGCAGATTCCGGGCAACGAGATCGCCATCGGGCGGATCATGAACCAGCTCGCGGCAAAGGACGTGCTGACCGTCACCGAGAAACAGGCGCATATCCATGTCAGCGGCCACCCCGGCCAGCCCGAACTCGCGGCGCTTTATGGCTGGCTGCGGCCGAAGCTGATCGTGCCGGTGCACGGCGAAATCCGCCATATGCACGAACAGGCGCGTTTCGCGCGCGAACGCGGCGTCCCCGATGCGCTGGTGCAGGAAAATGGCGACCTCGTGCGGCTCGCGCCGGGGCCGGCGCGGATCGTCGAGCGCGTGCGCGCGGGGCGGCTGATCCTCGACGGCGACGTGATCCTGCCGGCCGATGGCGAGACGATCAACGAACGGCGCAAGCTGGCGATCAACGGCCAGATTTCGGTTGCGGTCGTGTTCAACGGCGGCCGCTTTGCCGACAGCCGCATCCACTATCGCGGCGTGCCGGTCGAGGACGAGCGCGACGCCTTCCTCGACGAAATGAACGACGCGGCCGAGCAGGCCGCAACCGGTCCGGCGCGGAGCCCGGATGCGCTCAGGGAAGCGATCCGCCTCGCCGTGCGCCGCGTCGCGACCGACTGGACCGGAAAGAAGCCGATCGTCGACGTGCTGGTCGTCGATCTGTGATGGGGAAGATGACGCGATGAAGTGGACCTCGGCCCTCGCCATCTATTTTCTGCTGTGGATCTTCAGCGCTTTCTTCGTGCTGCCGTTTCACGGGCGGCGGGTCGATGACGACGCCGTGCCGCTGGTCAGGGGGCAGGAACCGGGAGCGCCGGCGCATTTCCGGCCGCTGCGCGTGCTGGCCCAGATGACGATGCTGAGCGCCGCCATCTTCCTCGCCTTCTACATCGCGTACAAGCAGGGCTGGGTCGATCCCGACGTGATCGCAGGCCGCGCCTGACGCGCCGCCCGCGAGGCGCTCCAGCGATCGGCAGACCGCTTTTCAATAAATCAAAGTGAATATGCCGTGTCCCCGCGAAGGCGGGGACCCAGAGCGGCAAAGCCCCTTATCCGTTCGTGTCGGGCGAAGTCGAGACACCCATCAGCGTGGCGCAAGGCCGATGCATGTCTCGACTTCGCTCGACACGAACGGGACGATGGGTCAGGTTCAAGGCTCGATGCTATAGCCGCTCTGGGCTCCTACCTATGCGGGAGCACATGCTCTCTTCGAGACCCGAACGGCAGAGGCTCAGCCCCGCAGCCGGTCGATCGCCTGCGCGAGCGCGACATAGAGCTTGCCGATGTCGGACGAGAGCAAGGTGACGCTGATCGCCGATCCGTCGCGCGCGCCGAGCAGCAGGCGGAGCATCGCCTCGAAATCGTGGATGAACTGGTTCACCGCTGCGTGGAACCCGTCGTCATTCTGGTAGAGGCGAAGGATTTCCTTCGCTTCGCTATTCTCGACCAGCTTGACCGCGCGCCGGGCGAAGACGCCGCGGTCGCCCTTCAGATAGGCGTCCCAGGCCGTGTCGCTGACCTCGGTCGACAGGATCTTGGTGACGTCGATCGCGGTCGATTTCAGCGCCTCGGTCAGCACACCGACCTGCTTGGCGAGCGAATCGCGGTCGGAGGCGGCAATCGCCTGTTCGGCCTCGACGGCGCGCTGCTCGACGCTGGCGCTGGTGTCCATGATCGTGATGAGCTGCCGCATCAGCCGGTCGGCGGCGCCGTTCGCCGCCGATACCGCGCGGGCCGAAGCCTCCTCGATCGCGGAGAGCTGTTGCATCACCTCGGTCTTGAACGCGGCGTCGATCGCCCCCGTCGCGGTCGCCGCCATCGTTTCGCGGGCGCCGGCGACGAGCGCGTCGAGCGTCCGGCGCGCATCGGCGGCCGCGGCTTCGGCAGTGGTCCGCACCTCGTCGAGCGTTGCGGTCATCCGGGCGCCACCCTGTTCGGCGAACGCGTCGGCGCCGGCGCGCAGCCGCGCGAGCGCATCGTCGGCTTCCGCCAGCGCGGCGTTGATCCGCCCGGCGAGCGCTTCCTGGCTTTCGGCCTGGCCCGCCATCCGCTCCTCGGTGGTCGCGAGCGCCGACTGGACGGCGTTGACGTGCGACAGCGTCGATTGCGCCACCATTTCGGAGGCTTCGAGCATCGGGCGCATCTGCGCCAGCGTCGCCTGCGTCGTCTTGCCGTGCGACCCCAGGCGGTCGAGCGCGTGCGGCAGCGTCTCGTCGAGTTCGCGCGTGACGGCGTCGAGCGCGAGCAGCAGCGATTCGGCATGCGCGATAAGCTGGTGCGCCGACCCGTTGCCGCTTTCGACCGTGGCCATGAAGGTCGCGAGCTGCCCCTTTGTGTCGTCGATCGCGCGACCGATCACGCCCGTGCTGGCCGAGACGCTGATATCGAGCACCTCGAGCTGCTGGCCGATCTCGGTCACATGCGCCTTGACGCGCGCGGCCAGCGACTCGCTGGCCTCGCCATGCGCGGCGAGCTGCGTGCCCATCGCATCGCCGGCCTCGCGGGCCGCCGAAAGGCGCTCGTCCATCTGCTGTCCAGCGGCGGCGAGCCTGTCGCGGAACCCGTCCCACGTCTCGGCCATCCGCGCGCCCATCGCGCCGACCGCCGCCTCCAGCGCCGTCTGTGCCGCCGCGCTTCCGTCGGTCATCCGGGCCAGTGCAGCGTCCTGCGCCTCGGTGACCTGCACCGACGCCGACAACAGCTTCGCCTCGGTCTCTTTCGTTTGTGCCTGCAAGGCGCCGATCGTTTCGTGGAGGCTGGCGGCGGCCGCTTCGCCGACCTCTGCCGCATGGGCGCTTTCCTCGCTCAGCGCGGCAAGCCGCGCTTCGAGGTTGGCGCCCTGCTGATGCGCGACGAGGCCGGCTTCGCGGAAATTCACCGCGAGCCGCTGCGCCACATCATCGATTCGCGGCAGGCCCGCGAGCAATCCGTCCATGCGCTGCATCGCGACATCGCCCGAGCGGGCAAGCTGGTCGTGCGCATTGGCGATCACCGAGGCGTTGCTCGCCAGCCGGTCGCTGCTTTCGTGCAGCCGCGCGACGGTATCGAGCCCAAGCTCCTGCACGGTGCGCGCCTGGTCCGAAAGCTGTTGCTGCGCGTCGGCAAGATGCCGGGCCAGCGCCTGCATCGAATCGTTGAGCGCCCGGTTTTCCTCGCGCAGAGCGGCCGCGACATGCGCGAAGCGCGCTTGTTCGGAGCGTCCCGAGCGAAGCCAGGCCATCCACAAGATGCCGAGCAGCGCCAGCGGCATCGCGATGGTGGCGATCAGCGCGGGCCATTCGGCAAAGGCCGGCGCGCGCGCGAAACCATCGGTCGCGGCGGCCGCGGCGAAGATCGTCCAGCCGAGGCCCGTCGCCCACAGCAGCGCGGGGACGAAGCGGTCGCGCCTGCGCGTGCTAGACTCGTGATCGGAGGTTTCGTCCATCGTCTCGCTGTCGATCAGCGCTGACCGGTCGAGCCAGTCGCGCTCGGCCGGCATTTCGTCCTGCGGCGCCACCGCATCGGGCGCGGCGGCGTCCGGCGCGGCCGGCGTTTCGGCGCCGCCTGCCGGATTTTCCGTGGAATCCCGCCACAACCCTACGATCTTCTTTTCCCCTGCCATCCCTCCATCTTAGCAGCAAATGACGACCATGAAACGGAAACTTAACCATGGCATGACAGGGCTGTGGAATGTCGTTCGATAGCGGCCCCCTCGATCGGTACCTGATGGCCGCAGTCGGCGACGATGCGGCGATGATGATGGATCTGCGCCAGGCCTTCACCGGCAGCGCGCGCGACCTTGCCGATCTGATGCGCCGCGCCCGCTGCGACGCCAACTGGCACGTCGCGGCGTTGCGGCTCAAGGGGCTGGCGGCGACCTTCGGCATCGTTCCGCTGATCGAACTCGCCGAAGAGGCGATGGCGGGCGTGCCCGGCGACCCCGCCGTGCTGCGGCGTATCCACGGCGCGATCGACGGCATCGGCTGATCGGTGGACCGGGTTCAAACCCCGTTCAGCCGCCGTCCTCCACTGCAAATATCGATGCTGGCGTCTTGCCTTGGCAACGCAGGGGGTTTAGCCGCGTTATCGAACCGCGGCCTGCCCCCGCTACGCCCGGGATCATCGGCCAGGCAGCCGATTCAGAGGAGAGATCTTGATGTTCAACCGTTTCCGCTCGATGCCCGCAACGGCGATCGCCGCTGTCCTGGGCTGCGCGCTGATGACGACCGCCCCCCTTCCTGCCGCGGCCAAGGAAAAGCCGAAGAAAGAGACGAAGGGAACCAGCATTTCCGCGAGCAAGGGCTTCACGCCGTCGGTCAAGAAGATGATGGATGCCGCCGCCGCCAAGGATGCCGCTGCGCTGCAGGCGGCGCTGACCGAGGGGCAGGGCACCGCTTCGACAAACGAGGACCGCTATTGGCTGGCCTATTATCAATTGCAGCTCGGCATCCTGAACAAGGACCAGTCGCTCCAGCGGCAGGGGCTCGACGCGATGCTCGATTCGGGCATCACCCCGCCCGAGAGCCTCGCCGCCTATAATTTCTTCGCCGGCAACTTCGCCTATGGCGCAAAGGATTATCCGAAGGCCGTCCAGCGGCTCGAGGCTGCCCGCGCCGCGGGTTCGACCGAGCCGCAGCTCGGCCTGCTGCTGATGGACAGCTATCTGAACGCCGGACAGGTCGATCAGGGCGTCGCGACCGCCAAGGCGACGATCGAGGCCGCCCGTGCCGCCGGACAGCAGCCGTCGGACGAGCTTTACGTGCGGCCGATCAAGGCGCTCCAGGCCGCGAAGCGCGACGCAGAGGCCAACGAGATGCTGGCGCTCCGCCTCCGCGACTATAGCGCACCCGAAGTGTGGCGGCAGACGCTGTTCGTGCTGTTGCAGCAGCCGGGCATGACCAAGGATGTGACGCTCGACACGCTGCGCCTGATGCGCGCCAGCAAGGCGATGCTCCAGCGCGCCGAATATCTCGAATATACGGCGCTGGCGACCGAAGCGGCGCTTCCGGGCGAGGTCGTCTCGCTGATCAAGGAGGGCCGGGCGAGCAAGGTGATCCCGACCCCCGACGCCAATTTCGACGAGGCTTTCAAGGCCCAGAAGGACCGGATCGGCGACGAGGAAACGACCCTCGCGGCCTATGCGCAGAAGCCGTCGACGCTGTCCAACCCGAAGGTGGCTGGCGCCACCGGCGATGCGATGGTCGGCTACGGCCGCTATGCCGAGGCGATCCCGCTCTACAAGGCGGCGCTCAATGGCGGCGACAAGGATCTATGGACCTATCGCCTGGGCGTCGCGCAGGCCCTGTCGGGCGACACGGCGGGCGCGCAGGCGACCTTCGCGCAGGTTGCCGGCTCGCGCAAGCCGCTCGCCAACCTGTGGCTGATCAAGCTGGGCAACGGCGCGGCCCCGGCCGCGGCTCCCGCCACCGGCGACTGAACCGCACGGTTCGCGAACGAACGAAGAAGGGCGCCACCTCGCGGCTGGCGCCCTTTTTCATGTCCGAGTCGATCCGTCCCGCGATCAGGAGTCGACGGGAATGCCCGCCAGCTGCTTCGCGGTGCGAATCGTCAGCGACGTCTTGACGCTCGTCACGTTCGGCGCCGAGGTCAGGTGCGCGGTGAGGAACGACTGGAAGCTCTGAAGGTCGCGTGCGACGACCTTGAGCAGGAAGTCGATCTCACCGTTGAGCATATAGCATTCGCGGACCTCGGCGAGCTGGCCGACATAATCCTCGAACGCCTTCAAATCGGCCTCGGCCTGACTGCGCAGGCTGACCATCGCAAAGACGGTGATGCCATAGCCGAGCTTCGCGGGATCGAGATCGGCATGATAGGATCGAATGACCCCCGCTTCCTCGAGCGCACGGACGCGGCGCAGGCAGGGCGGGGCCGTGAGCCCCACCATCTGCGCCAACTCGACATTCGTCATCCGCCCATTTTTCTGCAGTTCACCGAGAATCTGCAGATCGATTTGATCGAACTTCTGGATCGCCATCTTGTAACTTCCGCTTTCCAAGCTTGCGGCGACCATAATATTATTTCAGCCGAATGCAATTGTCCCACAATGCGACGTGGGGTTCCAAGCCTCTTTCATGGCCGGTGGATTCACGCTAGCCGCTAAGAAAATGCTAACCAACGAAATGAGTGTGGGGCGGGTTCGACGTGACGGCTGACTCGATGATCGCGACCATATTGCGTCAGGCGCCGTCGAGCCGTCGGGCCGGCATCGCGGCCTGGCGTCAACTCTCCGATATTCTCGCGCAGCGCGGCAATCAACTCCCCGAATCCGATGTGCGCCGCGCGCTCCACGCGCTCGCGGTACTGCGGCCGCAGGTGCCGGAAAAGATTCGCCGCGACTGCGCGAAGGCGATCGCGCGCCATGGCCGCTTCGCGCCCCTCGTCGCGCTCTATGCGCATGACGTTCCCGCCGTGTCCGCCGCGATGCTGCGCGGTGCGCGGCTGACCGAAGCCGACTGGCTGGCGCTGTTGCCGGCGACCGACGTAACCGCGCGTTCGATCCTGGCGGGGCGCACCGACCTGCCGCAGGCGGCGCGGCGGGCGCTCGCCGCTCTCGGCAGCGCATCGATGGCCCTGCCGCGGCCCGAGGGGTCCGTCGCCGAGTCCATTGCCGCAATGCCCGAAACGGTGCCTGAGAATGCGCCGTCGTCCGAATCGCAGCCCGAACTCCACGAAGAACCCGTCGTCAACGTCGCGCCCAGCCAGATCAGCGAGCTGGTGCGCCGGATCGACCGCTTTCAGGCGGCGCGTCATCAGGCGGCGCCGAAGCCTCCGCGCACGCGCTTCCTGTTCGAGACCGGCCCCGACGGGCTGATCCATTGGGTCGACGGGGTCACGCGCGGTGCGGTGGTCGGGCTTTCGATCGCCGAGGCGGCCTTTGGCGGCGAACCGGGGACCGATGGCCTCGCCGCCGGGGCCTTTCGCCAGCGTGCCGAGATCGTCAATGCGCGCATGATGCTGGAAGGGACGCGCGAAGAGGCTGGCGAATGGCGCTTTTCGGCCTTGCCCTGGTTCGATCCGGCGACCGGCCAGTTCCGCGGCTATCGCGGCACCGCCCGCCGCCCACACCGCAACGAGACGCCCTACGGCGCGCCGGAATCGGACGGCGCGGGCGACTCGATCCGTCAGCTCATCCACGAATTGCGCAGCCCGCTCAATGCGATCTCGGGCTTTGCTCAGATCATCTCGGGGCAGATGTTCGGCCCGGTCAGCCAATCCTATCGCGCGATGGCCGACCAGATCGTCGCCGACTCCGCGGCGGTGCAGGCGATCATCGACGATCTCGAAGCCGCGGCGCGCGCCGGGCAGGCGCCGGCGCTGCCCGCACCGGGCGACATCGCCGACCTCAACAGCATTCTGGTTCAGGTCGAAAGCGATCTGGCCGCGTTGCTCGCGCAGCAGCGGGTCGAACTCAGCCTGTCGCGCGTCGGGCGCTCGTTCGCCGCGCGCGCCGTCGATGCGAATGCGCGTCGGATGATCGGGCGGCTGCTGACCGCGCTGGTCGATATATCGGGTCCGGGGGCCGCGCTCGTCGGTCAGCTCGTTGCGGAGGCGGCGCCGGGCGACATGGTGCAGTTGCGTGTCGTGCGCCCCGCCGCGATCCGGTTCGCCTCCGCGGCCGAGCTTCTCGATCCCGGCTTCAGCCCCGAAGGCGAGGCGCCGGGCGCGGCGATCCTCAGCCTCGGCTTCTCGCTGCGGCTGGTCGACAGTCTCGCACACGGCGCGGGCGGACGTCTCGAGATCGGAGACAATGCCTTGACCTTGCACCTGCCGTCGGCCAACCCGTTGCACGAAGCCGATCGCGCCGCTCCGGGGGGAGAGTGATCGGGCCTTCGATCGACGCGCGTTGAAGGGGGAGAGGGGCGTTTGCAGCGGACGGCGGATTTGCTGGCCTATCCGGCCGCAAAGGATCGCATCGACCTGGCGGAAGGCGACCATCCCGTCTTCTGGGTCACGATAGATACCGAGGAGGATTTCGACTGGGGCGCGCCCTTCGCGCGAACCGGTTACCGACTCGACTCGGTGCCGGCGCTCGCCGATTGTCAGCGCTATTTCGAGCGCGCCGGCGTCTGTCCCATCTATCTGGTCGACTGGCCGATCGTCGCCGACGACCGCGCGCTCGCGATTCTCGGCCCGGCGCAGGCCGCGGGGCACTGCGACATCGGCGCCCAGCTTCACCCATGGGTGACGCCGCCGCACGACGAAGAGGTGAACGAGCGCAATAGCTACACCGGCAATCTGCCGCTCGCGCTCCAGCGCGCCAAGATGACGGCGCTGCGCGACGCGATCCGCGATCGCTTCGGCACCGCGCCGACGGTCTATCGCGCCGGGCGCTACGGCCTCGGGGGCGAGACCGCGACCATGCTGGCCGAACTGGGCTTCCGGTGCGACACGTCGGTGCGATCCGCCTTCGACTATCGGGCGGGGCAGGGGCCCGACTATCGCAAGGCGCCGCTCCACCCCTGGCGGCTGGAGACGCCGGCAGGCCCGCTCGTCGAGGTGCCGGTGACGACGGTGTTCGCGGGACTGCTGGGTCGTGCGGGACCGGCGCTCTATCGCGGCGCCGCCCGCGTGGGGCGTCGTGCCGGGGCGGGGCTGGCCCGGCTCGGCCTCGTCGAGCGGATCGCCCTGACGCCCGAGGGGATTCCCGCCGACCGTGCGTGCCGGGCGATCGACGTCGCGATCGCGCGGCGCCTGCCCATCCTGACCTTTTCCTTCCATTCGCCGTCGCTCCAGCCGGGCAACACGCCCTATGTCCGCACCGAACGCGATCTGGCGGATTTCTATCGCTGGTGGGACGTCGTCCTTGCGCATCTCGACCGCCGCGGCGTGCGCGCGGCTGGCACCGCCGACATATTGGCGCGATGCGCGCGATGAGCGATGCCGCTTGCCAAGCGCGCGGCGGCTCCGCTATCGCGCGCTGATCCCCTCGGGGGCCTGTAGCTCAATGGTTAGAGCTGGCCGCTCATAACGGCTAGGTTGCGGGTTCGAGTCCTGCCGGGCCCACCATTTCCCTTGCAAATTGCAACCCATGGCGCTCCATAGAAGCCTCGACAGCATGGGGAGGGGATCATGGCGCGACGCCGCACGATTTTTCTGGGCGGCCTTGCCGTCGTCGCCGTCGTGGCAGGCGCCGTGGCGGTCCGCACCGCGACCTTCGCGCCAAAGGATATCGCCGACGGCAGCGACGTCCGGCTCGCCGCGGTCCCATCCTACGACCTCGACGCGGCGGTCGCGCATCTGAGCGCCGCGGCGCAGATTCCGACGATTTCGCATCAGGACCCGGCCGATAATGACGTCGCGCAATGGGATCGGCTGCATACGTGGCTCGCCGCGACCTACCCCGCGGTTCATGGCGCGATGACGCGCACGGTGCTGCCCAACCGGACGCTCATCTATCATTGGCCGGGCAGCGACGCGGCGCTCGCGCCGATCATCGTCATGGCGCATCAGGACGTGGTGCCGGTGACCCCCGGGACCGAGGGCGAGTGGAAATACCCGCCCTTTTCGGGCCAGATCGCCGAACAGGCGGTCTGGGGTCGCGGGACGGTCGACGACAAGGGCTCGCTGATCGGGCTGTTCGAGGCGCTCGAAGCACTGGCGAACGCGGGCTTCCAGCCAAAGCGCGGCATCTATCTCGTTTCGGGGCATGACGAGGAAGCGGGCGGATCGGGCGCGATCGCCGCGGCTGCGAAGCTCAAGGCCGACGGGGTGAAGGCGATCTTCACGATCGACGAGGGCAGCCTCGTCCTCACCGATACGCCCGTCATCAACGGCCCGGCGATCATGATCGGCATCGCCGAAAAGGGCTATGCGACGCTCAAGGTCACGGCGAACGCGCCGGGCGGACACAGCTCGATGCCCCCGGCCGAAACCGGGGTCCAGACGCTTGCCCAGGCGATCCTCGACATCAGCGACGATCCATTCCCATACGAAGTCCGGGGTCCGGGCGCGTCGATGCTCGAGGCGTTGGCTGCGGCAAAGGGCGGTACGACCCGGATGGCGGTCGCCAATCAATGGCTTTTCGGCCCGCTGCTCAAGCGCCAGATCGCGGCCGTCCCGTCGACCGCTGCTGCCTTCCACACCACCATCGCCCCGACGATGCTGGAGGGCAGCCCGAAGGAGAATGTCCTGCCGCAGACCGCCTCCGCGCTGATCAACTATCGCATCGCGCCGTGGAATCGCTCGGCCGACATCATGGCGCGCGCCAAATCAGCGCTGGGCGACGCGAAGGTCGAACTGAGCTGGGTCAAGCCGCCGCGCGAGCCGTCGCGCGTGTCGTCGACCAGTTCGCAGGGATGGAAATGGATCGCCGCCGCCGCGCGCGCCGACGCACCGGGCGCCGTGCTCTCACCGATCCTCGTCGTCGCGGGCACCGACAGCCGCAGCATGGAGCCGGTGTCGGAGGACGTCTACCGCTTCATGCCGATGCATTTCTCGCTGAAGGAATCGGCGATGATCCACGGCACCAACGAACATATGCGCGTCGACAGCTTCAAGCGGATGATCGACTTCTACGCGCGGCTGGTCGCGACCGCGGCGGGATAGACTCGCGCGCCCGGCGCGGCTAAGGCGCGGGGCCGGTCGGGGAGTAGCGCAGCCCGGTAGCGCGCCTGCTTTGGGAGCAGGATGTCGCAGGTTCGAATCCTGTCTCCCCGACCAATTCTCTCCCGATGCTGCCTGTTCCTTCTGGGCGCCTTCCTGTTTTCGCCATCCCGGCGCGCAGCCGTGGCGTGCTTGCGACGGGGTGCGGAACATCGGCGCGCGGCATCCGTTGCTTGGAAAGGTGGCGGTGCCGCCAGCCATGCGTCGCCGCTTCCTCCCCCGAACAAGGAGAAGGAACCATGGCCGACACAATCGAAAGAAACGAAACCGACCGCCTGATCGCGTCCGACAAGGTCGAGGGCACGACGGTCTACAACCCGCAGGACGAGCGGCTCGGGACGATCCGGAATGTGATGATCGACAAGCGCTCGGGCAAGAGCGAATATGCCGTTCTCGAATTCGGCGGCCTTTTCGGCCTCGGCAGTGATCATTACCCCATTCCGTGGGAGATGCTGACCTACGACACCGACAAGGGCGGTTATGTCGTCAACCTGACCAAGGATCAGGTCGAAGGGGCGCCGCGCTACCGTGGCGAGGAAGCGCCCGACTATAACCACGCTTATGGCCGTACCGTCTATGAATATTACGGCCTCGGCTATCCGATGCTCTGACGATGGCGCATCCGACCGAACCCCTGCATCGGGCGCGGGATGTCCGCGGCGGCGAGATCATTCTGCGGACCCGGCGCCGCCGCCTGATCTTCGCGGCGGGACTGGCGGCCTTCGTGCTGGTCGCGCTGGTCGCCGCGATCCTCGCTCCGCATTGACCAGCCCGCTTTGTCCCAAAGAAAAAGGCGGCCTTCCCATCGGGAAGACCGCCTCTTTTCTTTCGGTCGATGCCCCGAAGGGCTGCGACTTACTTCTTCTCTTCGGCCGGAGCAGCAGCGGCGTCGGCGGCCGGAGCAGCAGCGGCGGTCGCAGCGTCGGCGCCAGCGGCAGCAGCGTCGGCACCGGCAGCGGCGGCTTCCGCACCGGCGGCGGCAGCGTCGGCGCCTTCGGCGGTCGCGGCAGCGCCGTCTTCGGCAACCGCGTCAGCGGCCGGAGCTTCGGTGGTGGCGGCGTCGTCAGCGGCCTTCTCACCGCAAGCGGCGAGGGCGAACATGCTGGCAGCAACGGCGATAGCAGCAAACTTCTTCATGATGTGTGGGCTCCCTAAAATGCCTTTCCGCGCTGGGGAAACTTTCCCTTCCCGCGAGCCGCGGGATTTAGTCTTTCCGTACCAATCGTCAACAAAAATAATTGAGATGGGGCGAAGCGGCAGAAAAGGTTCACTTTACCGTAACAATCACGGCAGCTCGGTATCGCTGCTGTTGGCGAGACTCGCGACGGTCGCGGTCCAGGCGGCGACATTCTGGCGAAGCTGGACCGGATCGACCTTGTCGAGCGTGTCGTCGGGCGTGTGGTGCCAGTCGAAATAGCGGGTGCCGTCCTGCTGCAGGTCGATCGCCGGAACGCCCGCCGCGACCAGCGCGCCGATGTCGGCGCCGCCGCCGGCCCGATCGCGACCGCGCGTCACCCCCAGCGGCGCGAGCGCAGCGGCGATGCGATCGGCGAGCGGCTTCGCGCTGTCGGGCAGGCCGAAATCGACCCGCCAGATGCGGTCGGCGCCGAAGTCGGATTCCAGCGCCACCGCATGATGCTCCTTGCCGTGCGCGTCGAAATAGGCCTGGCCGCCGAAGGCGCCGACTTCCTCGGCCCCCGCCCACAGCAGGCGGATCGTCCGCCGCGGCTGGCCCGCGGTCATCACATGGCGCGCCGCCGCAGTGATGATGCCGCATCCCGCCGCGTCGTCGATCGCGCCGGTTGCGAGGTCCCAGCTGTCGAGGTGGCAGGCGAGGATCACCGGGCTGGCGTGCGTGTCGCTGCCCGGCACCTCGGCGATGACGTTGCCCGATTTCTGCTGCCCCAGGTCGCGCGGCGTGAGGAGCAGCTTCATGCGCAGCGGCACCGGCGCCGCGGCACCGGCCTCGATGCGCCGGAGCTGGCCGACGAGCAGGTCGGCGTCGGGGTTCGAGATCGCGCCGGCGGGGATCGGCTTCACCCCATCGTCGAAATTGGTGACGCCGGCATGCGGATTACGATGGTTGTCGGTCCCGATCGAGCGGATGACGATCGCGCGCGCGCCCTTCTTCGCCGCGACATTCGGCCCCTGAAAGCGCCCGCGACCATAATAGCCATAGCCGCTGCCGTCCTGCGTCGGCTTCATCTGATTGTCGATGAAGACGATCTTGCCCTTCACCGCGGCGTCAGGCGCCGCTTGCAACGCGTCGAAGCCGGCGAAGTAAACGACATCCCCCTCGAAACCCGCGGCGCCGGTCGAACCGCTGTTGCCGAGCGCAGTGATCGCGAGGCTTTGCGGCAGGAAGGGGGCGGTCAGCCAGGCCTTCTCCTCGCCGCGCACCCAGGTCCGCATGTCATAGGTCTCTTCGCGCACATTGGCGAAGCCCATCGCCTTCAGCCGCGCGACCGCCCAGCGCCGCGCCGCGGCCTCGCGTTCGGTGCCGGCGGGGCGCGGGCCGATTTCGGTGGTCAGGTCGGCGGTGATCGACCAGGCCGGGTCCTCGCCGTGCAGCGCGAGATCGAGTGCGCTCGGCGCCGCGGTCTGGAGGGCGAGCGCCGGGGCGGCGGAGAGGCTGGCGACAAGGGCGGCGAGGCCTGCAGCGCAGGCGGATACGGGGCGTTTTGGCATGGCTTGTTCCTAACCGCCGCCTCGGGGCGGGAGCAAGCGCCGATTGCCAATCCGCCGCCCATTCGCTAACCGGCCCCCGACTTCCTTTCCTCTCCCGGCCGCACCCAGCGGCCCAGCCAGTTTCGGAGCGTTTCGATGGCCGCCCAATATAGTTTCGTGATGAAGGGTCTGACCAAGACCTATCCCGGTGCGCAGAAGCCGGTGCTCAACGGCATCCACCTGCAATTCTATTCCGATGCGAAGATCGGCATCGTCGGCCCCAACGGCACCGGCAAGTCGACGCTGATGAAGATCATGGCGGGCATCGACACTGATTTCACCGGCGAGGCGTGGCCGGGCGAGGGGATCACCCTCGGCTATCTGGCGCAGGAGCCCGAACTCGATCCGGCGAAGACGGTGAAGGAAAACGTCATGGACGGCGTCCGCCCGGTCGCCGACATGATGGACCGCTTCAACGAGATCAGCACGCTGATGGCCGACCCGCCCGAGGATGCCGATTTCGACGCGCTGATGACCGAGATGGGCGAGCTTCAGGAAAAGATCGACGCGGTCGACGGCTGGACGCTCGACAACCAGCTCGAAATCGCGATGGAGGCCCTGCGCTGCCCGCCGGGCGATTCGAGCGTCGCAAATCTGTCAGGCGGTGAAAAGCGCCGGATCGCGCTGACCCGCCTGCTGCTCGAAAAGCCGTCGATCCTGCTGCTCGACGAGCCGACCAACCACCTCGACGCCGAAAGCGTCGCCTGGCTCGAAAAGCATCTCGTCGATTATCCGGGCAACGTCATCCTCGTCACCCACGACCGCTATTTCCTCGACAATGTCGTGAACTGGATTCTCGAACTCGATCGCGGCCGCTATTTCCCCTACGAGGGGAATTATTCGACCTATCTCGAGAAGAAGGCGAAGCGCCTCGAACAGGAATCGCGCGAGGAAGCCGGCCGCCAGAAGGCGATCCGCGACGAACTCGAATGGATCCGGCAGTCGCCTAAGGCGCGCCAGGCCAAGTCGAAGGCGCGTATCAAGAGCTTCGACCAGCTCGTCGAGGCGCAGGAAAATCGCGCCCCCGGCAAGGCGCAGATCGTCATCCAGGTGCCCGAACGTCTCGGCGGCAAGGTGATCGAGGTCGAAGGCATCTCGAAGGCCTTCGGCGACAAGCTGCTGTTCGAGGACCTGTCCTTCACGCTGCCGCCCGGCGGCATCGTCGGCGTCATCGGTCCGAACGGCGCCGGCAAGTCGACGCTGTTCAAGCTGATCACCGGACAGGAAACGCCCGACAGCGGCTGCATCACGATCGGCGACACCGTGCGCCTCGGCTATGTCGACCAGAGCCGCGACGCGCTCGACCCGAACAAGAATGTCTGGGAGGAAATCTCGGGCGGGCACGAGCTGATGACGATCGGCAAGCACCAGATGCAGACGCGCGCCTATGTCGGCGCCTTCAACTTCAAGGGCACCGACCAGCAGAAGAAGGTCGGCATGCTGTCGGGCGGCGAGCGCAACCGCGTCCACCTGGCCAAGATGCTGAAGGAGGGCGGCAACGTCCTGCTGCTCGACGAACCGACCAACGACCTCGACACCGAAACGCTCGCGGCGCTCGAAGAGGCGCTGGAGAATTTCGCCGGCTGCGCGGTGGTCATCAGCCACGACCGTTTCTTCCTCGACCGTCTCGCGACGCATATCCTCGCCTTCGAGGGCGACAGCCACGTCGAATGGTTCGAAGGCAATTTCGAGGCCTATGAGGAGGACAAGATCCGCCGCCTCGGCGACGAGGCGACGCGGCCGACACGCGTCGCCTACAAGAAGCTGACGCGCTGATCGGCATGACGGGGGGACCGGCATGAAGGGAGAAGCGGCGCCCGCCGCAGCGCCGATTTCGTCGCACGCGATCCGCATGGACGCGGCGGCGCTCAACGCCTTCATGGCGGAGGCTTTCCCCCATTCGCGGCCCGGCTCACGCGGACATGTCGTGTCCGCCGTGCCGGGGCATGTCCGGGCGCGGCTCGATCCCAACGAGCAGGCGCTGCGTCCGGGCGGGCTGGTGTCCGGCCCGACCCAGATGGGGCTCGCCGACATGGCCGCCTATGCGCTCGTCCTCGCGCATATCGGCCCCGTCGCGATGGCGGTGACGAGCGCGCTCAACTATCAGTTCCTGCGCCCGTGCCGCCCCGGCCCGGTGATGGCCGACGCGCACATGCTGCGGCTCGGCAAGCGGCTGGCGGTCATGGACGTGCGATTGTGGACCGACGATCCCGAACGGCCGATCGGGCAGGCAAACGTGACCTACGCGATTCCGTAAGCAGCGGGAACGCCGCGACAAACGGCTTTCCTACATTGCTCCGCGATGCCAGCTTGATGATGACTTTACATCACCCCCTTGCGTCATTGCGAGCGAAGCGAAGCAATCTCCTGCTATCGTCCTGCGATCCCGATAGCTGGAGATTGCTTCGTCGCTACGCTCCTCGCAATGACGGGGTGGATCGATGCGATATCCTCGAGCTCTCTAATCCGCCGCCGCAACCGGCACCGGGCTGAACTCTCCGGTCGCTTCGTCGAGCAGGTGGAGAATGCCGTCGCTGACCGCGAACAGCGCGCCGCGCAGCTTCAGCGTGCCGCGCTCCTCCTTCTGGCTGATGCAGGGGAAGGTGCGCAGATTGTCGAGGCTGACCTTCACCGCCGAAAATTCCATGTCGCGCCGCGCGCCGTTGCTGTGCAGGTCGTCGTGACGCGCGCGCACCGCAGCGCTCGCCTCGTCGAGCATCGAGATCCAGTCGGCGATGAAGCCGCCGTGCCCGGGCTCGGTGCCTTCCATCGTCCGGTGCAGCGCGGCATGGCAGCCGCCGCACAGCCCGTGGCCGAGAACGACGATCTCCTCGACATGTAGTATCTGGACGGCGAATTCGAGTGCGGAGGACACGCCGTGGCGGCCCGGCGTGGTTTCGAAGGGCGGCACCAGCGCGCCGACGTTGCGGACGACGAAGATCTCGCCGGGGTGGGTGTCGAAGATCTGCGCGGGTTCGACCCGGCTGTCCGAACAGGCGATGACCATCACCTTGGGCGATTGCCCCTCGGCCAGCTGCTCCCATCGCTCTCGTTGCTCTTTCCACCCTGTAGCGCGGAACCGGGCATAGCCATCGAGCAAATCGGCAAAGTGAGTCATGGGCGCGCCTTAAACCGAAGATGCGGAGTTGAGAAGAGCGCGCCACGCGATTATGTGAGCGCGATGACCGCACCCGCACAGCCCGCCCGCCCTTCGACCCTGCGCCCGCGCAAGCCCGACTGGATTCGCGTCAAGGCGCCGACCAGCCCCGGCTATGCCGAGACGCGCCGCCTGATGCGCGACCTCAACCTCAACACGGTGTGCGAGGAAGCGGCCTGCCCGAACATCGGCGAATGCTGGACCAAGCGCCATGCGACGGTGATGATCCTCGGCGATACCTGCACGCGCGCCTGCGCCTTCTGCAACGTCAAGACCGGCATGCCGCGCGCGGTCGATCCGTTCGAGCCCGAACATGTCGCGATCGCCGCGGCGAAGATGGGGCTGACGCACATCGTCATCACCTCGGTCGACCGCGACGACCTGCCCGACGGCGGCGCGAGCCAGTTCGTCAAGGTGATCGAGGCGCTGCGCCGCGAAACGCCGACGACAACGATCGAGATTCTCACCCCCGATTTCCGCAACAAGCCCGACAGCGCGGTCGCGGCGATCGTCGACGCGCGCCCTGACGTCTACAACCACAATCTCGAAACCGTCCCGCGCCTCTACCCGACGATCCGCCCCGGCGCGCGCTACTACGCCTCGCTGCGCCTGCTCGAAAGCGTCAAGCGCCGCGACCCGTCGATCTTCACCAAGTCGGGCGTCATGCTCGGCCTCGGCGAGGAAAGGATGGAGGTCCATCAGGTGATGGACGACATGCGCAGCGCCGATATCGACTTCATGACGATGGGCCAGTATCTCCAGCCGACCCCGCGCCATACGAAGGTGATCGACTTCGTGACGCCGCAGGCGTTCGACGCCTATGCCCAGATCGCCCGCGCCAAGGGGTTTCTCCAGGTCGCCTCGTCGCCGCTCACCCGGTCGAGCTATCACGCTGGCGACGATTTCGAGCGCATGCGCGCGGCGCGCGAGGCGCAGCTGGCGCGTGCGGCCGCCGACTGACCTTGCCCCGGCACCACGAAACCCGCGAACTGCCCTATAGCGCCGAACAGATGTTCGCGCTCGTCACCGATATCGCGCGCTACCCCGAATTTCTGCCGTGGGTCGTCGCCCTGCGCGTGCGCAGTCAGGACGAGCACGCGGCGCTCGCCGACATGATCGTCGGCTTCAAGGGGCTGCGCGAGAGTTTTTCGTGCCGGGTCGAAAAGCATCGGCCGATCCATGTCGCGGTCCACTATATCGACGGACCGATGCGCCATCTCGACAATGAATGGCATTTCGCGCCGCTCGACGGCGGCGGCTGCCGCGTCGATTTCCTCGTCGATTTCTCGTTCCGCAACCGCGTCTTCGAAACGCTGGCGGGGCAGATGTTCGACAAGGCGTTGCGCCGCATGATCGCGGCGTTCGAGGACCGCGCGGCGGTCCTCTACGGCGCGGGAAGTTCGATGTCGTCGGACGACGGGCGCAGCGAGTCCTTCTCCGGCTGAAGCAGATCGAGCGCGAACAGCGTCGCCGCGTGGCGGATCGCGGCGCGTTCGGTCGACTGGAAGCGCACGACTTGCGAGAAATAGTCGTCGGGATCCTGCCCGCGCAGCGCGCGTGCGAACACGACCTGCCCGACCGGCTTCTTCTCCGACCCGCCGCCGGGGCCCGCGATGCCGGTGATCGCCACCGCGACGTCGGCGTCGCTATTGGCGAGCGCGCCCGCCGCCATCGCCCACGCGGTCGCGAGCGACACCTCGCCGAAGGTTTCGAGGATTTCGCTGCTGACGTCGAGCTGGCGCTGCTTGGCATCGCCCGAATAGGTGATGAAGCCCGCGGAGAATACGTCGCTGCTGCCCGCGATATCGGTCAGCGCCGCGCACACCATGCCGCCGGTGCAGCTTTCGGCGACCGCGACCCGGCGCTCCGCCGCGCGATTGGCGGCCAGAACCGACGCGGCGATCTCTTCACGCGCGACTCGGCGCGTTTCATCGACAGGCTGCAAGATCAATTCTCCGGAAGTTGTAACGTAGCGACGGCCTGCGCGGCGATCCCCTCTCGGCGGCCCGCAAAACCCAGCCGCTCGGTCGTTGTCGCCTTCACACTAACGCGATCGGGCGAAACCGCAAGGATTTCCGCGATCCGTTCGCGCATCGCGGCGCGGTGCGGGCCGATCCGGGGCGCCTCGGCGATGATCGTCAGGTCGGCGTGCGACACCCGGCCGCCGCGCGCCGCGACGCGCTCGGCGGCAAAGGCCAGGAAGCGCGACGAGGCGGTGCCGCGCCATTGCGGGTCGCTCGGCGGGAAATGATCGCCGATGTCGCCTTCGCCCAGCGCGCCGAAGATGGCGTCGGTCAGCGCGTGGAGCGCGACATCGGCATCGCTGTGCCCTTCGAGCCCGTGGCTGTGCGCGATTTCGATGCCGCCGATCCACAACGGCTTGCCCGCCGTCAGCCGGTGCACGTCATACCCCATTCCGACCGCGGTCCGCATGCGCCCCTCCGTTTCCAGCAGCCCCGACAGGATCGCCAGATCGGCGGCATAGGTCAGCTTATGCAGCCGCGCATCGCCCTCGACCGTCGCAACGCGGAGCCCGAGCCGCCGCACGAGTTGCGCATCGTCGGTCGCGTCGTTCTCCGTCGCCGCGGCATGCGCGCGGCGCAGGGTGCCGAGTCGAAAGGCCTGCGGCGTCTGGACCCGGGCGAGCGCGCTGCGGTCGACGGTCGCGCCCGCTTCGCCCCCGCCATGTTCGACCAGCGTGTCGGGGACAGGCAGCGTCGGGATCGCGGCTTCGGCCGTATCGAGCGCGGTCAGCAGCCGGTCGATCACGCCGGCCTCGACCCCCGGCCGCGCCGCGTCATGGACCAGCAGCGGCGTCTCGTCGGGCTCGTCCGCCAGCGCCGCCAGCGCGTTCGCGACCGAATCCTGCCGTTCGGCGCCCGGCGCGGCGATCGTCCAGCCGCGGGGCAGGTCGCCCGCCGCGGCGGCGACGGCACCGCTCGTCACCAGCACGCCCCCCGCTATGGCGGGATGTGCGGCGAAGGCGTCGAGGCTCCAGCGCAGCACCGGCTTGCCGCCCAGCGTCTGCATCTGTTTCGGCTGGTCGAATCCGGCGCGGGCGCCCTGTCCGCCGGCCAGCAGGATCGCGACGGCGCGCGGCGCGGGAAGGGGAGCCGACTCGGTCATGACGCGCGCCGGTTAGCGCAGCCGCCGCTTGCGGGAAAGCCGCTAAGCGTGTAGGTGGCGTGCTCATTTTTTAGGCAATTCGACGAAAGCATCCGCCATGGCGCCGTTGCGGCCCATCCAGATCGGCCCGATCCGCATCGAGGACCCCGTGATCCTCGCGCCGATGACCGGCGTCACCGACCGGCCGTTCCGCACGCTGGTGCGTCGCTACGGCTCGGGGCTCAACGTCACCGAGATGATCGCGAGCCAGGCGGCGATCCGCGAGACGCGCCAGTCGATCCAGAAAGCCGCCTGGGACCCGGTCGAAGAGCCGGTGTCGATGCAGCTCGTCGGCTGCACGCCTTATGAGATGGGCGAGGCGGCCAAGCTGGCCGAGGATCGCGGCGCCGCGATCATCGACATCAACATGGGCTGCCCGGTACGCAAGGTCACCAACGGCGACGCCGGATCGGCGCTGATGCGCGAACCGAAGCTCGCCGCCGCGCTGATCGAATCCTGCGTGCGGGCGGTGAAGGTTCCGGTTACCGTCAAGATGCGCATGGGCTGGTGCCATGACAGCCTGAACGCGCCCGAACTCGCGCATATCGCAGAGGATATCGGTGCGCAGATGATCACCGTCCACGGCCGCACGCGCAACCAGATGTACAAAGGCACCGCCGACTGGAGCTTCGTCCGCAAGGTCAAGGATGCGGTGTCGGTTCCCGTCATCGTCAACGGCGACATCTGTTCGGTCGCCGACGCGCGCGCCGCGCTTTCGCAGAGCGGCGCCGACGGGGTGATGATCGGCCGCGGCGCTTATGGCCGCCCGTGGCTGCTCGGCCAGGTGATGGCGGCGCTGCGCGGCGAGGGCGAACGCCCCGATCCCGGCATCGACGAACAATATGCCGTCATTACATCGCACTATCGCGCGATGCTCGACCATTATGGTGAAATGACGGGCGTCAATATCGCGCGCAAGCACCTCGGCTGGTATGTCAAGGGGCTGCCCGGTTCGGCCGAGTTCCGCAACAAGGTCAACCAGATCCCCGACAGCCGCGGCGTGCTCGACGCGCTCGCCGCCTTCTATGGCCCCTTCCTCAGCAAGGCGGCGGCGTGACCGCGCTCACGTCGAGCATCCCCAGCTTCGATCATGACGAATTCATCCAGTCGCACCCCGTCGCGACGCTGCTGATCGACCGCGGCGGCGTGGTACTGTTCGTCAACGCCGCCGCCGAACAGCTTTGCAATACCGGCCGGTCGGCGATGGTCGGGCGCAGCATCCATGACGTCATCGCCCTCGACCGCGGCTATCGGCAACGGATGAACGACCCCGCGACCGCGGCGCTGTTCGCGCACCGGGCCGAGATCGCGGTCGGCGGGCGCCGGACGATCGTCGTCGACATGCAGATGGTGCCCTATGGCACCGCCGGGCACCGCATCCTGGCGCTCATTCCCTCGGACAGCGAGGCCGAACTGATGGGCGGCGCGATCGGCCGTTCGGGCCGCGCCGCGGGCGCCGCCGCCGCGATGCTCGCGCACGAGGTCAAGAACCCGCTCGCCGGCATCAAGGGCGCGGCGCAGCTTCTCGCACGGCAGGTCGACGCGGGCGGCGAACGCTTCACGACGCTGATCTGCGCCGAGGTCGACCGGATCGCGACGTTGATCGACCAGATGGAACATATCTCGCGCGGCGGGCCGCTCGCCTGTTCGGCGATCAACCTCTATCCGCCGATCCATCAGGCGATGGAGACGGCGCGCGCCCGGCAATTCCCCGGCGTTCGCTTCACCGAGGATTTCGACCCGTCGCTGCCGCTGGTGCTCGGTAATCATGACGCCATGGTTCAGATATTGCTCAACCTTGTCACCAACGCGTGCGAGGCGCTGGCGGGGCGCGACGACGGGGTGGTGCGCATCGCCACCGCCTATCGCCACGGCCTGTCGATCGACAATGGCGACGAGCGCGGGCGCATCGCGCTGCCGATCGAACTCAGCGTCAGCGACAATGGGCCGGGCGTGCCGATGGACATGCGCGGCGACCTGTTCGCGCCCTTCGTGACCACCAAGCGCGACGGGCGCGGCCTCGGTCTCGCGCTCGTCGCCAAGCTGGCGCGCGACATGGGCGGGACGGTGCAGCATGTCCGCGACGGCGACTGGACGCGCTTCCGCGTCCATCTGCCGGCGGCCGGGCGGAAAGGGACGCCATGACGCAGGCGCGCACGGCGGGCGGCAAGACGATCCTGCTGGTCGAGGACGATCCGGCGATCGCGTTGATCGTGCGCGAGACGCTGGCCGGGGAGTGCGCCCATTTCGCATCGGTGACCGGCATCGCCGAGCGCAATGCATGGCTGACCGAGAACCGCCCCGACCTCATCATCACCGACGTGGTGCTGCCCGATGGCGACGGTATCGATTCGCTGCCCGGCGCCGGGGTCGACCCGCTGACGCCGGTGATCGTGCTGTCGGCGCGCAACACGCTCGACACCGCGGTGCGCGCGACGGGGATCGGCAGCTACGACTATCTGCCCAAGCCTTTCGATCTCGACGAACTGACCGCCAGCGTGCGCGCCGCGCTCCAGCGGCGCGTGCTGCCCAGCGAGCGCGTCGAGCCGGCGACCGACGACAGCCACGGCCTCGTCGGCCGCGCCCCGGCGATGCAGGCGGTCTATCGCACCATCGCGCGGCTCGCGACCAACGACCTTGCCGTGCTGATCCTCGGCGAATCCGGGACCGGCAAGGAGGTCGTCGCGCGCGCGATCCATGCCACCGGGCTGCGGCGCAAGGGACCGTTCGTTGCGATCAACATGGCGGCGATCCCGCGCGAGCTGATCGAGGCTGAGCTGTTCGGCCACGAAAAGGGCGCCTTCACCGGCGCGACCAGCCGCAGCGCCGGGCGGTTCGAGCAGGCGGCGGGCGGCACGCTGTTCCTCGACGAGATCGGCGACATGCCGATCGAGGCGCAGACGCGGCTGTTGCGCGTCCTCCAGACGAGCGAATATTCGACTGTCGGCGGCAGCCAGGCGCTGCGGGCCGATGTGCGCGTCGTCGCCGCGACCCATCGCGACATGCGCGCGCTCGTCGCCGACGGGCGGTTCCGCGAGGATTTGTTCTACCGGCTCAACGTCATCCCGGTGACCCTGCCGCCGCTGCGCGAACGGCGCAGCGACATCGCCGCGCTCGTCCGCCATTTCGTCGAGGCAGGGCGTCACGCCGGACTGCCCGACCGTCAGTTCGCGCCCGCCGCGATGCAGTTGCTCGAACGCCACGACTGGCCGGGCAATGTCCGCGAGCTCGGCAATGTCGTGCAGCGGCTCGCGGTGCTGTCGCGCGACACCGTCGTCACCGCGCACGACGTCGCGTCGGTGCTCCGCGACGGCGGGGAGGAAGCGGACGCGGGCACGGCGGAATCGATCGCGCGCGCGGTCGACGACTGGGCGCGCGAACAGCTCGCCGATGCGGGCGGGGAGGGCGATCTGCACGGGCGGCTGCTGGCGATCGTCGAGGCCGCGCTGCTCCGCCGCACGCTGCGCGCGGCACGCGGCAACCAGCTCGAGGCGGCGCGCCGCCTCGGCATCAACCGCAACACGCTGCGCAAGCGGCTCGGCCAGCTCGCGATCGACCCCACGCACCCCTGAGCGGACGCCACAGCCACAGAATCCCGCGCCGGACCGGGCGGCGCGCGCGCCGGTCGGCAAAAATAACGCAGTTTGTGTGTTCTCTATGCAACAGCTTTGTCGTATCGACGCAACATATGGTGCAGCCGGCCCGCCTCGCCCTCGACATCGATTCGGACGAAGCGGCCGCTCGCTCGGGGATCTGGCGCTTTGCGGCGCCCGAATATTACACGCTGGCGGTGATCGCCAGCGTCGCGATCGCAACCTATATCTTCGTCACCGGCGACGCGCAGAGCGAGCGGCTGCTGACCCCGGCGCTGGTCGCGGCGATCATGGTCGCCAACCTCGTGCCGGCGATGGCGCTGATCGTGCTCGTCGGCAGCCGCATCGCCCGCGCGCGCGCGACGCGATCGATGGGCGGCGGCAACGGCCGCCTCCACGTCCGCCTCGTCGCGCTGTTTTCGCTGATCGCGGCGGTCCCGACGCTGCTCGTCGTGATCTTCGCCTCTTTGCTGTTCCAATATGGCGTCGATTTCTGGTTCTCCGACCGCTCGCGCGGCATGTTCGAAAATGCCGCCAGCCTCGCCGAAGGCTATTATCAGGAGAACCAGCGCGAGGTCGCGGCGAACACCGGCGCGATGGCGAAAGACCTCGGGGCCTTTCTCCAGCGCGCTTCGACCGACGATCCCGGTTTCTCCAACTATTATTTCCAGCAGGTCGTCGTCCGGAACCTGAATGAATCGGCGATCATCGAGATCGGGGTCGACAATGTCGCGCGCACCGCGGCGGCGATCAATCCCGACGACCGCGAGGCGGAGAACCGGCTTTCACCCGCGATCCTTGCCCGGCTCGACGCCGGCGAGGACGTTGTCGTCGTCCGCCAGCCCGACCGGATCGAGGCGGCGACGCGATTGCCGGGGACGCGGCGCGCCTATCTCTACGCATCGCGCGACTTCAATGTGCCCGGGTTCCAGCAATCGCTCCGCGCCAGCAACGTCCTCGCCGACTACAACGACCTGTTCGAACGATCGCAGCAGTTGCAGTTGCAGTTCAACGGCGCGCTCTACCTCGGATCGCTGCTGCTGCTCGCGCTGGCGGTGATCGCGGCGATCGTCGTCGCCGACCGCATCGTCCGGCCGCTCGGCACGCTGATCGGCGCCACCCGCACCGCGGCGGGCGGCGACCTGTCGGTCCGCGTCTCGCCGCCGCGCCGCGACGACGAGATCGCGGTGCTGACCCGCGCCTTCAACCGCATGACCGAGCAGCTCGAAGGGCAAACGAGCGCCCTCGTCAACGTCAACGAACAGCTCGAGGCACGGCGCAGCTTCATCGAGGCGGTGCTGAGCGGCGTGTCGTCGGCGGTGATTTCGGTCGATGCCGATCACCGTATCCTGCTCGCCAACGCGGCCGCGGAGCGGCTGATCGAACCCGATGGCGAGGGGCTGACCGGCCGCCCGCTCGCCGAGGTGGCGCCCGAACTCGCGCGCCTGCTCGACAGCGAGGAGCATGAGGCGATCGTCCAGCTCGCGCGCAAGGATGCCGAGCCCGCGACGCTCGCCGCCAAAGCGGTCGCGCAGGGCGATGGCTTCGTCCTCAGCTTCGAGGACATTACCCAGCAGCTTCTCGACCAGCGCCGCGCCGCCTGGTCCGACGTCGCGCGCCGCATCGCGCACGAGATCAAGAATCCGCTGACCCCGATCCAGCTCGCCGCCGAGCGCCTCCAGCGCCGTTTCGGCGACAAGGTCGAGGGCGACACCGCGACCTTCCGCAAGCTGACCGACACGGTGATCCGGCAGGTGCACGACATGCGCCGGATGGTCGATGAATTCTCCAGCTTCGCGCGCATGCCCAAGCCGACCTTCGGGGTCGAGGACGTCCGCGACATCCTGCGCCAGGCGGTGTTCCTGTTCGAGGTCGCCAAGCCCGACATCGCCTTTCGCGTCCGCACGCCGGGCGAGATAGACCCGCTGGTGTGCGACCGGCGCCTGTTGTCGCAAGCCTTGACGAATATCGTCAAGAACGCGGTCGAAGCCATTGAAGAGAAATACAAGGATTCGACCGAGCCCGCGGTGGGCCGGGTCGAGGCGAGCCTCGAGACGACCGACGACGGCGCGGTGCGCATCACCGTCGCCGACGACGGCATCGGCCTGCCGGAGGCCCGCGACGCCATCGCCGAACCCTATATGACGACGCGGCGGGGCGGCACCGGGCTGGGGCTCGCGATCGTCAAGAAGATCGTCGAACAACATTATGGCGAGCTGGAATTCACCGACAATCCGGCGGGGCAGGGGACGTGCGTCACGCTGACGCTGCATCCCGACCGGCTGCGCCCGCTGGCCGGAAAAGGGGGAGGGGGATCGACAGGACAGGCGGAATCGGTTCCGGGCCGCATCCGCACCCGACAGGATAGAGAAGATCATGGCGCTTGATATTTTGATCGTCGACGACGAACGCGACATCTGCGAACTGGTGGCCGGGGTCATGGAGGACGAAGGCTATGAGGCGCGCACCGCGTCGGACAGCGACGCCGCGCTCGAAGCCGTCCGCCAGCGCCGCCCGTCGCTGGCGCTGATCGACGTCTGGCTCCAGGGATCGCGGCTCGACGGGCTCGGGCTGGTCGAGGCGATCAAGGCGTTCGACCCGACGCTGCCGATCATCGTGATCTCGGGCCATGGCGGGCTCGATACCGCGGTGGCGGCGATCCGCCGCGGCGCCTTCGATTTCATCGAAAAGCCGTTCGAGGCCGAGCGCCTGCTGCATCTTGTCGCGCGCGCCACCGAAAGCGAGCGGCTGAAGTTCGAATATGAGCAGCTTCGCGAAAAAGCCGGCCCGGCGGACGAACTGACCGGCACCAGCGCCGCGATCAACAATGTCCGTGCGACGCTGAAGCGCGTGGCGGGGACCGGCAGCCGCGTCCTCATCACCGGCGCGCCGGGGGTGGGGAAGGAGGTTGCCGCGCGCGTCCTGCACGGCTGGAGCGGGCGGCAGACCGCGCCCTTCCGCGTGATCTCGTCGGCACGCATGGACCCCGAGACGGTGGAGGCAGAGCTTTTCGGGACCGAATCGGACGATGGCTCGATCCGGGTCGGCCTGCTCGAACAGGCGCACGGCGGCACCCTGTTCCTCGACGAGGTCGCCGACATGCCGCTGACCACGCAGGGAAAGATCCTGCGCGTGCTGACCGACCAGAGCTTCAACCGCGTCGGCGGACGCACGATGATCCGCGTCGATGTCCGCATCATTTCGGGGTCGGCGCGCGACCTGAAGATCGAGATCGCCGAGGGACGGTTTCGCGAGGATCTCTATTACCGGCTCAACGTCGTGCCCGTGCATATCCCGCCGCTGCGCGAGCGGCGCGACGACATCGCCAGCCTGTCCGATCATTTCGTGCGGCGTTATGCCGCTGACCGCCGCGTCCCGCCGCCGGAGATCAGCGCAGAGGCGATGGCGGCGCTCCAGGCGCACGACTGGCCGGGCAATGTGCGCGAACTGCGTAATGTGATCGAACGCGTGATGATCCTCGCGCCCAGCGACCGGCTGGCGCGGATCGACGCCGACATGCTGCCGGCCGAGCTGATGCGGGGCGGCACCGATATCCTGCCGCACGCCGAATCGATCACCGCGATCCCGCTCAAGGAAGCGCGCGAGAATTTCGAGCGCGAATATCTGCGCATCCAGATCAACCGGTTCTCGGGCAATATCTCGCGCACCGCGACCTTCATCGGCATGGAACGCTCCGCGCTGCACCGCAAACTCAAGCTGCTGGGCCTCACCGAGCATCCCGACGGCGACGGCTAAACCCTGATGACTTTGGATTGCCCCCCTTCGTCATTGCGACCCCGGACCTGATCCGGGGGAAGCAATCCAGAGCGGTTTGCGCACGCTCTGGATTGCCGCGGGGCTTCGCCGCTCGCGGGTGACGAGTCCATTCGACGTCATCACGGTCTAGCCACCTGAATCTGACGTTCGCCCCATCGATTCCGTCATCCTGGGCTTGACCCGGGATCCCGCTTCCTTTCGCGCACGGACGGAGGAAAAGCGGGACCCCGGATCAAGCCCGGGGTGACGATGAGGACAAGAACCTTGATTCCACCATATTAGGCGGCCGAACGCGCGCCGGGAACCGTCGCCAACCGGTTCGAAATGACGCCAGTCGAGGCGGGCTCCGGCGACAGGCGCGCGCTTCGGACCCGCTTCGCGGGAACATCCCGCCTTTTCCATAGTATAGAGACCACTGGACCTGTGCCGCGCTTTGCCCCATATTGCGCCTGCGAAGATGCAGGCTGCCGGCGCCGCCGGTGTCGCGCTGCGGCTTTTGCCGCCAAGAACAGGAGGCCAATGTGTCCGATAAAACCCAGAATCTTCAAGATCTTTTCCTAAACGCTCTGCGCCGCAGCAAGACCCCGGTGACGATGTTCCTCGTCAAGGGCGTCAAGCTTCAGGGGATCATCACCTGGTTCGACAATTTCTCGCTGCTGCTCCGCCGCGACGGGCAGTCGCAGCTTGTCTACAAGCATGCGATCTCGACGATCATGCCGTCGCACGATTTCGACCTGGCGTTGCTCGGCGACAATGTCCGCGACGCGCCGCCCAGCAAGGGGAAGGCGTTGCAGGACGTGTTCCTGAACGCGGTGCGCCGGTCCGAGGAATCGGTGACGATGTTCCTCGTCAACGGCGTGATGCTGCAGGGCGATATCGTCGCTTTCGACCTGTTCTGCATGCTGCTCGAGCGCGAACGGCAGGTCCAGCTCGTCTACAAGCATGCGATTTCGACGGTGCAGCCGAACGGTCCGATCAATCTGGCCGACAGCGGGGAAGGCGACTCCGGCGACTGATCCGATGGACGACGCCGCACAGGGCGAGGTGACGCGCGGTGCCGCGGCGGTGCTGGTCGTGCCCGAATGGCACGGGCAGGGGCTTTCACGCGACCTCGACGCGCGCGTTGCCGAAGCGAAGGGACTCGCGCTGGCCATCGGTCTCGATGTGGTGGCCGTGCATCCGCTACGCCTGCGCCAGACGCGCGCCGCGACGCTGATCGGCGTCGGCCAGATCGAGGCGATCAAGCCCGGCATCGCCGAAAACGCGGCGCAGCTCGTCATCGTCGACGCGGCCCTGACTGCGATCCAGCAACGCAATCTCGAAACCGAGTTCGGCGCCAAGGTGATCGACCGTACCGGGCTGATCCTCGAAATCTTCGGCGAACGCGCCGCGACGGCGGAGGGGCGGCTTCAGGTCGAACTCGCCCACCTCGACTATCAGGCCGGGCGGCTGGTGCGCAGCTGGACCCACCTCGAACGCCAGCGCGGCGGTTTCGGCTTCCTCGGCGGTCCCGGCGAAACGCAGATCGAGGCCGACCGCCGGATGATCCGCAACCGCATGGCGCGCATCCGCCGCCAGCTCGACGATGCGCGCCGCACGCGCCAGCTCCAGCGCGCCAAGCGGCAGCGCGCACCGTGGCCGGTGATCGCGCTGGTCGGCTACACCAATGCCGGAAAGTCGACCTTTTTCAACCGGCTGACCGGCAGTGACGTCATGGCGGAAGACATGCTCTTCGCGACGCTCGACCCGACGATGCGCGAAATCCGCCTGCCCGGGATCGACAAGGCGATCCTGTCGGACACGGTGGGATTCGTCTCCGACCTGCCGACCGAACTCGTCGCGGCCTTCCGCGCGACGCTGGAGGAGGTCACGACCGCCGACCTGATCGTCCACGTCCGCGACATCGTCCATCCCGACACCGACGCGCAATATGCCGATGTGCGCGCGATCCTCGATTCGCTGGGCGTCAATGAAGCAGGCGGCGGCGAAGGGGATGGCGAAGACCGCGCCCGCCCGATCGCGCAGATCGAGATATGGAACAAGATCGACACCGCCGATCCCGAGCGTCGCGCCGAGATCGAGGCGATGGCGGCGCGGCGCCCCGACGTCGCGCCGATCTCCGCGGCGACGGGCGAGGGGGTCGAGGCAGCGCGCGTCCTGATGGCCGCCGAACTGACCGCGCGGCACGAACTGCTGCGCGTTCGCCTGCGTTTCGACCAGGGCGAGGCGATGGCATGGTTGCACGCACGCGGCGAAGTGCTGGCCGACGAACCGCAGGGCGACGGCCATCTGCTGACCGTGCGGCTCGACCCCGCCGACCGCGCGCGCTTCGAACGGCTGTGGCCTGACCGGCATTGAATGCGCCGGCGGCTTACCCGCTTTCCGACCGCTCGGCGACCTTGACCGCGATCCAATGCGCTTCCTGCGCATCGGGCGACAGCCCGTTCAGGCTGCCGCCGGCGCGGCTTTCCATCGCGGCAAAGCGGTGCTGGAACTTGGCATTCGCGGCGCGCAGCGCCTCTTCGGCGTCGATGCCCAGGTGGCGGGCATAGTTGACTGCCGCGAACAGCAGGTCGCCGACCTCCTCGAAGCGCGCGGCATCGCTGTCGGCCGCCATGACCTCGGCCAGTTCCTCGGCGATCTTGGCGCGCGGCCCTTCGGCGTCGGGCCAGTCGAAGCCGACGCGCGCGGCGCGCGCCTGCAATTTCTGCGCACGCAGCAACGCGGGCAGCGACAGCGCAACGCCGTCGAGCGCGCCCCTGGGCCCATCGGCGGCGCGTTCGGCGGCCTTGATCTGCTCCCATTGCTGGCGGACATCGCCGGTCCGGGCGTCGCCGAAGATATGCGGATGGCGCCGCTCCATCTTGTCGGCGATCGCGGTGGCGACGTCGTCGAAATCGAACAGGCCCTTGTCGGCCGCGATCTGGCTGTGAAAGACGACCTGAAGCAGCAGGTCGCCGAGTTCGTCGCATATCGCGGCAGGGTCGCCGCCGGCGATCGCGTCGGCGACCTCATAGGCTTCCTCGATCGTATAGGGCGCGATCGTCGCGAAATCCTGCGCCAGATCCCATTCGCATCCGCCGTCGAGATCGCGCAACCGCCGCATGACGGCGCGCAGCCGGCCGATGGGGGATGGAGGGGAGCCGGTCGCATCCTGGGGCATATATTTATCCGATAATATATATTATGTTAAATGGCATTCGATACGGGAAGGGAGGCGAGCCTCACCCCGCGGCGAGCTGATAGGTTCGGATCGCCAGGAACACGAGCGCGAAGATCGCCACCCAGGCGAGCCCCATCTTGATCCAGTCGGCCGCCGGCAGCCGCCGCACGACCAGCGCGCTCAGCACCAGCGTGAAGGCCATCGCGAACCACAGGATGTTGGCGCCGGTTTCCATCGTCATAGCTGCACCTCCAACCCGTCATAGCCCGGTTCGACGCCCGGCGGCAATTCGTCCGCCAGTTCGTCATAATCCATCGTGTTGTCCATGTGCGTGATGATCGCGCGCGGATGGCCGACCTTGCTCAGCCCTTCGAGCGTCATTGCCAGATGCGGATGCGTCGGGTGCGGATAGCGGCGCAGCGCATCGATGACGAACAGGTCGACGCCCTGGAAGAAATCGACCATATCATCGGTGAATCTCGAAAAATCAGTGGCGTAGCCGATTCTGTGCGCACCGTCGCTGAAGATGAGCCCGGTCGCCTTGATCGGCCCGTGCGGCATGTCGATCGCCGACACCTCGATCGGTCCGATCGCCTGATGATCAGCCAGATCGATCGGATCGACCGACGCCGGATAGCCCGCGTTGCCGGCAAAGGCATAGGTGAAGCGCCATTTCAATATGTCGAGCACATTGCCGCGCGCATAGGCCGGTACCGCCGAGCCGCGCAGATGCATGATCTGCCGCAGGTCGTCGAGCCCGTGGCAATGGTCGGCATGTTCGTGCGTCCAGATCACCGCATCGACCTCGCCCACCCCCGCGTCGAGCAGCTGGAGCCGCATGTCGGGGCTGGTGTCGACAAGCAGCCGGAACCCGCCGAGCGAAACGAGGATCGAGGCACGGCTGCGCAGGTTGCGCGCATTGTCGGGGTCGCAGCGCCCCCAGTCGCCGCCGATGCGCGGCACCCCCGACGACGTCCCGCAACCCAGAATCCGCAGTTTCATATGCGGTGCGACATCATGGCTGCGCCTTGTTGAAAAGGCGATAGAAATTTTCGCTGGTCGCCGCCGCGAGCGCGTCGCGGTCCTCGCTGCGCAATTCGGCGAGAAAGGCCAGCGTGTCGGCGACGAAAGCGGGTTCGCCGGGCTTGCCGCGGTGCGGGACGGGGGCGAGGAAGGGGGCGTCGGTCTCGACGAGCAGCCGCTCCTGCGGCAGCCAGCGCGCCGTCGCCTGCAGATCGGCGGCGTTGCGGAAGGTCACGATGCCCGAGATCGAGATATAGAGGCCGAGGTCGAGCGCCCCGCGCGCGAAATCGTCGCTCGCGGTGAAGCAGTGGATCACGCCGGCATAGGGCGCCCTGCCCATCTCCTCGCCCAGCAGCGCCAGCGTGTCGGCCTCGGCCTCGCGCGTATGGACGATGATCGGCAGCCCGCTCTGCTGCGCGGCATGGATATGCCGGCGGAAACTGTCGCGCTGCCGGCCCCGGTCGCTCTTGTCGTAATAATAGTCGAGCCCCGTCTCACCGATGCCGATCACGCGCGGATGCGCGGCGCGCTCGACCAGCTTCGCGGTGTCGACGTCGGGATGGCCGTCGGCGTCGTGCGGATGGATCCCGACGCTCGCCCAGACGTCGGCGTTCGCCTCGGCCACCGCGAGCACCGCGTCCCATTCGCTCTCGCGCGTCGCGATGTTGAGCATCGCGGTCACGCCGCGCGCGCGCGCGCGGGCGAGCACTTCGTCCTGCCGCTCGGCAAGCCCCTGGTAATTGAGATGGCAATGCGAATCGACGAGCATCAGGCGGCCGCCTCCTCCCCTTCGGGCAGGTCGAGGCGCGGGAAGATCGGCACCGGCTGGCCGACCGCGAAGCCGCTCGCCGCCAGCGCCGCGAACCAGCCGTCGTCGGCGAGCGCCGCGCTGTCGCGCGCGGCGACGCCCATCTGGTCGAGCAGCCGGTCGGCCGAGGCGGGCACCACGGGGCGGATCGCGATCGCCAGCGCGCGCACCGCCTGGAACAGCGTCATCAGCACCGCGCGCATCCGCTCGGGATCGGTCTTGCGCAGCGCCCACGGCGCCTGCGCATCGACATATTGGTTGCAGGCGAAGACCGCGCGCAGCCAGTCCTCGATACCCACCGAGAAAGCGAGGTCGCCGAATGCACGCGGCAGCCGGTCGCGCGCCATCGCCAGCACGTCGGCCAGCAGCGCCGCATCCTCGGGCGCTTCCTGATAATCCGCCGACACCTCGCCGCCCAGATTCTTGAAAATCATCGACAAGCTGCGCTGCGCCAGATTGCCGAAGCTGTTCGCCAGATCGGCATTGGCGGTGCGCACGATCGCCTCGGCCGAATAGCTGCCGTCGTGGCCGAAACTCACCTCGCGCAGCAGATAATAGCGCAGCGGATCGACCCCGAAGCGTTCGGCGAGGTCCATCGGATCGACGACATTGCCGAGTGATTTCGACATCTTCTCGCCGCGATTGAGCAGAAAGCCGTGCCCGAACACCTGCTTCGGCAGCGGCAGGCCGGCGCTCATCAGGAAGGCCGGCCAGTAAACCGTATGAAAACGCACGATATCCTTGCCGATCATGTGAATGTCGGCGGGCCAGAAGCGATCGAATTCGCCGTCGCGGTCGGGGTAGCCGATCCCCGACAGATAGGTAGTGAGCGCGTCGACCCACACATACATGACATGCCCCGGCGAATCCGGCACCGGTACCCCCCAGTCGAAGCTGGTGCGCGAGACCGACAGATCCTTGAGCCCGCCCTCGACGAAGCGCAGCACCTCGTTGCGCCGGCTTTCGGGGCGGATGAAATCGGGATGGTCGCGATACAGCGCGAGCAGCCGGTCCTGATAGGCCGACAGGCGGAAGAACCAGCTTTCCTCGACCGTCCACTCGACCGGCGTGCCCTGCGGCGACAGGCGGACGCCTCCCTCCCCTTCGGTCAGTTCGTCCTCGTCGTAGAAGGCCTCGTCGCGAACCGAATACCAGCCCTCGTAGCGGTCGAGATACAGGTCGCCGTTCGCCTCCATCGCGCGCCAGATCGCCTGCGACGCCCGGTGGTGCGCGGGGTCCGATGTGCGCATGAAATGATCGTAGCCGATATTCAGTTTGGCGTACATATCACGGAAATACCCGGACATTTCATCGGCGAGATCGATCGTAGCGCGACCTTGGTCGCGCGCCGTCTGGAACATCTTCAGCCCATGCTCGTCGGTGCCGGTGACCATCCGCACGTCGCGGCCCTGCGCGCGCTGGAACCGCGCCATGACGTCGGTCGCGATCGCTTCATAGGCGTGGCCGATATGCGGGCGACCGTTGGGATAGCTGATCGCGGTGGTGATGTAGAAGGGGGTTTTCTCTGCGGACATGCGCGCGCCTTAGCGGCTGCGGCGCCGTTGGGAAAGGGCCGGGCCGTCACAAAGGCTGAAGCGGATCGATAGCTCTCCTTTCATCATCGTCGTGCTGAAACAAACCGGCATATCTGTCTTCAGGCAAATTAAGGTTCGTTCCCCGACGAAAGTCGGGGTCCAGAGGGTATAGCGCTGTCCCGCATGGACCCCGGCTTTCGCCGGGGAACGGTTTCTAGAGCGTGATGACATAGAATGGACTCGTCATTGCGAGCGGCGAAGCCGCGCGGCAATCCAGAGCGTGCGGTAACCGCTCTGGATGGCTTCCCCCGGATCAGGTCCGGGGTCGCAATGACGAAAGTATGTCAATCCAAAGTCATCAAAGTCTAGCCGGACAATATCCAAATCCGGCCCCTCACCCCTCGCGCGGCGCCAGTTCCGCCAGGCAATTGCCGATCTCGAACCCGACCATCGCCCCGTCGTAGGATCCGCGCACCGCGTCGCGGACGGTGCGCTGCACGCGGTCCCACCCGGCGAGCACAGGCGCGATCTCGCTCACCGGGCGTTCGCGGGCGAGCCGCGCGAGCAGACCCGGCACGATGTCGATCACCAGTTCCAGCCGCGCCCGATTGCTCGCCCCCCCGACCTCGCGCGCCAGCGCCTCGCGCAGCCGGTTGTCGGGATCGCCGCCCGCCGCGATCGCGAGCAGCTTCTTCTCCATCACGGCGACGTCGCTGTCGATCAGCGCCAGCGCCTTGCCCGGCACCCCGCCCGACGCCGCGACGATCGCGCGCGCCTCTGCGCGGTCGAGCATCGGGCGCAATTCGTGCAGCCACGCCGTCATGACGTCAGGGTCAAGCGGTTGAAAACGCAGGGTCCGGCACCGCGACCGGATCGTCGGCAGCAAGCGCCCCGGTGAATGACTGACCAGCAGGAACACCGTCCGCGCCGGCGGCTCTTCCAGCGTCTTGAGCAGCGCATTGGCGCCGTCGGTCTCGAGGTCGTCGACCGCGTCGATGATCACGACGCGCCAATGGCCGAGCGATAGCGACAGATACAGGCGCCGGATCATCGTGCGCACCTGGTCGATGGTGATGTTGCGGGCGAGTTCCTTGCCCTTTTCCTTGGGCTGGCGTTCCAGCCGGACGATCTCGGGATGGTTGCCCGCCTCGACCAGCCGCCCCGCCGCGCCGTCGCCGGGGTCGTCGAGCGTGGTCGCCCCGCCCTGCTCGCCGGCCCCCCCCTGCCCGCCGGAATCGTGGGTGGCCAGAAAGCGCGCGACACGCGATGCAAAGGCCGCCTTGCCGATGCCCTGCGGCCCGGCGAGCAGCCACGCATGATGCAGGCACCCGGCGCTCCACGCGTCGATGATGGCCTTCTCGGCCTCCTGATGCCCGATCATCACGGCAGCCAGTCCGCAAGGCTGGTCAGGATCGCGGCGGTGACCGCCTCCGCCGGCGCCTCGGCGTCGATCACGCGCCAGCGGTCGGGCTCGGCGGCCGCCATTTCGGCGAAGCGGCGGACGAGCCGCGCCTGATAATCGTCCGGCTTGCTTCCCATGCGGTCGGCGCCGTCGGCATCGCGCACCGCCAGACGGCGCCCGACCTCCTCGGCGCGCGCGGTCAGCAGGAAGGTCCGGTCGGGCAACAGCCCCAGCGATCCGAAACCGTGGAGCATCAGGATATCGGCGTCGGTGATCCCGCCGCCGCCGCCCTGATAGGCGCGCGACGAATCGACGAAGCGGTCGCACAGCACCCACGCCCCGCGCGCGAGCGCGGGGCGGATCGTGCGGGCGACATGGTCGGCGCGCGCGGCGGCGAACAGCAGCGCCTCGCTGCGCGCGTCCCAGCGGTCGTCGGCGCCCTCCATCAGCAGCGCGCGGATCGCCTCGGCGCCGGGGCTGCCCCCCGGCTCGCGCGTGACGAGCGTCTCGAGTCCCCGCGCGGCGAGCGCGGCGGCCAGCGCGCGGATCTGGGTCGACTTGCCGACCCCCTCCCCGCCCTCCAGCGTGATGAAGCGCCCACTCACCAGCCGGTCAGCCGATAGAGGCCGGTGCGCATGCGCGCCCACCAACCGCCCCGGCCGACGTCGGCGGCGGCCAGCAGCGGGGTGGTTTGCGGCGGCAGGCCGTCGGGCGCGACGACCAGTTCGGCGATCCGGTCGCCGCGCGCGACCGGCGCGGTCAGCGGCGCCGTGGCGCGCATCGTCGCGCGAAATCCGCCCTGATAACCCCTGGGCACCGTCATGCGCACCGGGATCGCCGCTTCGGCGGCGACCGCCGGGGCTCTCCCCCGCTCGACGGCGAGACGGCCGACGGCCGCGCCGGCGGAGGCGATCTCGCGCCCTTCCCACGCGCCGAAGCCCCAGTTCATCAGCCGTTCGGCCTCGTCGCGGCGCGCTTTTTCGCTCGCCATGCCCGCAACGACCATGATCAGCCGCCGGCCGTCCCGTGTCGCGGAGCCGAGAAAGCAATAGCCCGCCTCGGCCGTGTGTCCGGTCTTGAGCCCGTCGGCACCGGCAAAGCGTCCGAGGATCGGATTGCGGTTCGGCTGGACGATCGGCGTGCCGTCGGGCGCCCTGCCATGCTGGAGTTTGGGGATCGCGAAATAGCGCGCATAACCCTTGGGATGGTCGCGGATCAGCCGGTCGGCCAGCGTGATCAGGTCGGCCGCGCTGACCTTGGTGATACCGCCGTCAGGCCAGCCGCTCGGTGTTCCGAACCGACTCGACGTCATGCCAATCCTGGCTGCCACCGCATTCATTCGCTTGACGAAAGCTTCCTCGCTGCCGTCGATGCCGACCGCCAGCGCCGCCGCGGCGTCATTGCCCGAAACGGTGATCAGCCCCTTCAGCAGTTCGTCGACCGAAACCTTCTCGCCCGCGCGCAGGAACATCGTCGACCCGCCGTTGCCGCCGTTCCATTTCCGCCACGTCGCCTCGCTGACGGTGAAGACGGCGTCGCGCGACAGCTTGCCGCTCTCGATCAGGTCGAGCACGACATAGGCGGTCATCACCTTGGCCATCGACGCCGGCGCAAAGCGCTTGTCGGCGCCGCGCTCGAACAGGATGGCGCCCGAATCCATGTCCTTCAGCATCACGATCGGCGCTTGCGTGACATAGAGCGGGCGGCTGACCGGCGCCGCGGGCGGACCGCCGTCGGCGGGCGCCGCGGCCGGCGCCAGCAGCAGGGCCAGCGTCGCGGCCAGCGCGGCGCCACCGCCCTTGGCGATCGGGAAGCGTTGCGACATCATGCGAGGCGTCTCAGCGGTCGCGTATAACGACGGCGTCGCGGAACCCCTTGGCCTTCGCCTTGCCCAGCGCGCCCTGCGCCTCGCCGTCGCTGGCGAAGGGGCCGATCCGCACGCGCCACAGCTTGCCGGCCCGGCTTACCGTGCCGCCGACCGTCTTCGCCGCGGCGGCGGCGCGCGCTTCGGTGCTGAACGCCGCGACCTGCACGACATAGCCGCCGCCGGTCGCCGCTGGCGCCGCTGCGGGCTTTTCCGGTGCTTGGGGCGCGGGCGTGGCAGCGGGTCCCTCGACGATGAAGCGGTCGTCGCCCGGCTTCGCGTGGCCCGACGCGATCGGGGCGGCCGGCTGCGGCGCCGCGACGGCGGCGGGCTTGGGTTTCGGCACGTCCTTCAATTTGGTGCGCAGGATGGCGAGCAGCGAATCGGGAGTGGCCAGCCGCTCGGGCACCGCCCTGCCCGCGCGAAGTTGCGCCCTTTCGGCGGCGGGCGGATTGGTGCGCCGCACGCGCACCGCCGCCACGCCGTCGGTCAGGCCGAGCTGCTGCGCCGCGCCGCGCGACAGGTCGATCAGCCGGTCGTTCGCCATCGGCCCGCGATCGTTGACGCGGACCAGGATCGTGCGCCCGGTATCGAGCGCGGTGACCTCGATATAGCTCGGCAGCGGCAGCGTCTTGTGCGCCGCGCTGATCGCGGCGGGCTCGAAGGTCTCGCCGTTCGCGGTGGGGTTTCCGGCGCGTTCATCGCCATACAGCTCCGCGTAGCCGACCTCGTCATAATCGGGGATATCGGCGGGGGTGTAGGTGACGCCGCCGATCGCATAAGGTTCGCCCAGCTTTGCCGGGCCGTCGGCGGTCGCGGGCACCGGTGCGGGCGCCGGAGCGGGTCCGCTCTGCGCGCCGCCGAAACCTCCACAGGCCGCCAGCAGCAACGCCGCTCCGGCCAGTACCCCGCCCCTAACGATCGATCTCATCGGCCAGCAACCCCACAGACAGCGCATAAAAGTTGGAGCAATTATAGTCGAGTATCGCACGATAATTGCCGGTCAGCAAATAGGCGGTCTTGCCCGGGCCGTCGGGCTCGAGCAGCGTCGCCTGGATCGCGCCGTCGGGCCAGCGGCCGCCGATCGGCTGGAACCCGTCGGCGCGCCATTCGGCCATGCTGCGCCAGCGGCTGTAGCGCGCGAACACCCGCGGACAGCGCGTCGGCTGAAGGCGCGTCGCGAAGCGGACGCGGTCGAAGCCGTCCGGAACGCGCACCGCGACGCCCCACGGCTCGCCCTGGCGCCAGCCGGCGCGGCGCAGGTAGGCGCCGATCGATTCGACCGCATCGGCTTCGCTCGACCAGATGCGCGCGACGCCGTCGCCGTCGCCGTCCTCGGCGACCTGCAGATAGACCGACGGCAGGAATTGCGGATAGCCGAAGGCCCCGGCCCAGCTTCCTTTCAGCACGCTGCGCGGCACGCCCTTCTCGACCATTTCCAGCGTCGCGAGGAACTCGGGCTCGAACAGGCTGCGCCGACGCCCCTCATAGGCGAGCGTCGCAAGCGCTTCGGGCAGATCGAAATTGCCCGTCACCGCGCCATAGGCGGTTTCGTGGCCGAAGATCGCGATCATGATGCTCGTCGGAACACCCGTGCGCTGCTCGATGCGCGACAGCAGCGGCAGCAGCCGGTCGTGGACGCGCCGCCCGCCGTTGATCCGCGCGGCGTCGACATGCTTGGCCTTGTACGGGGCGAACGCCGGAATCGGCGTGTCGGGCGTCGGCGGACTGCCCAGATTGTCGCGGTCGAGCGCCACCACCCGCGCATTGTAGCGCAGCCCCGCCGTCACGCTGTCGAAAGTCGTTCGCGATACGCCGCGCGCCTGCGCCTTGGGCCACAGCGACTGGACATAGGTATCGAACCCCGCGTCGCCGCTCGCCTGGGCCTGCACCGGCGCCGAAGCGGCCAGCAGCCAGGCCGACAATATCGTGGCCGAAGAGCGGAAAAGGCGCCCGAATCCGAATTGCTTGCTGCGTGTCATCGCTTACCCATAGGCAAGGAATGGCGCCGATGCACCAGCCTTGAACGCGCGATGCTGCGACGACCCGAGTCAAAGCCGCGCCGGGCCGTGGCGGGATGTTTCGCTTGCCGCGCGTCATCCGCACGCTATGGCGTCCGCAAAGGACAGGTGGCCGAGTGGTTTAAGGCAGCGGTCTTGAAAACCGCCGTGGGTGCAAGCTCACCGTGGGTTCGAATCCCACCCTGTCCGCCAATATGGCACCCCGCTCGCAAGGATCAGCCCCGGCTCGGCCGCGCCCCGCGTATGAGCGCGCGCAGCATGCCGTAGAATGTGATCGTCCACGCGGTCAGGGCGATCCAGAAGAAGGCGCGGGGCAGCGCGAACAGGAAATCGAGCTCCATTGCGCGGTTCATCTGCCATGTGCTGGCCGCGTACATGCCGAGCGGAAACACCGCGCCCCAGTAAAGCGGGTCGTAGCGGAGCGGAAAACGCTCGTAACCGTGGCGCCAGATGCTGAGCAGGACCAGCATCGGGATCCACCAGGTTCCCGTCGCCCAGTAGAATACCGTGAACCCCTTCAGGAACGGCAGCAGCGACGTCAGAAACGGCGCGTGGGGCGCGTTCAGGATGAGCAGCGAGCCGGCCAGCGTCGAGATCGCCATCGCGCCCATGTTGATCCAGTAGGGCGGCGCAAGATCGCCCGGCGAAAAATGAAAGAAGACATAGCGATAGAAGATCAGCGACATCATCCAGATATAGAGCATGCCGCCCCACAGCCACATCGACAGCGCCAGCAGGTTGAACTCGAGCCGGTAGGGCTGGCCGATGCGCGCGGCGAGCAGCGCGCTGGAAACGGAGATCGCCTGCGTTGCCACCACCGCCAGAAGCCAGCTTCCGCTGATCCCCTTGTCGAGCGTCGGCTTGTTGTGCCGCACCGTCAGGGCGGTGAAGATCGTGTAGGTCAGGCAAAGCCAGAGGATGGCGGCGAACAGCCACAGCGCCTTGCCCGCCGCGACATTGCCGTCGAGAATGAGGAACTGGCTCGCCAGAATGCAGGTGCCGGCGACCGCCGTGAAATAGCCCGGCCCGGTCAGATGTTCGACCATGTCGCCGAAGAACCGGCGCGGATAGCGCCACGCCCGCAACGCATACAGCAGGCACAGCACGGCATATTGCACGATATTGAGATAGAACAGCGCACGGGCGATGTTCGGATGCGCCATCATCGAGGCCGCGAGAGAGACGATGCCGGTGGCCATAACCAGCCCGAAATAGGCCGGCGACAGATCGGCGAGGCTCGGTCGCGACGCCATGGGATCGGATCTGTCGCTTCCCGTCGTCATGCCCTTCCCCCTCGAAAATGTCCCCGACAAGCGTCTGGGGCCGCTCAAGGCCGAGACCGTGCCGATCATCGGAAAAGCGCCCGCTTCTTTTCGATCGGCACCTGCCCGAGACAGGATCGAGAACGACCGCTTCCCACCCGCTTTGAGCCGGTCGCTCGGCCAGCCCCCGGAGAGCTTATAGAGGGGTTATGGGACAGAAAAAGGGCGACCGGATCGCGCCGGCCGCCCTTCTTCTTTTCCGATCCGGTTGGATCAGGCCTGCGGGCCCGGAGCCGGTGCGGGCTCTTCGGTCGGAGCGGGCGCGGGCTCGTCGGTCGGGGCGGGCGCCGGCTCTTCGGTGGGCTGCGGTGCCGGCGCGGGCGCCGGTTCTTCGGTCGGCGCCGGAGCGGGTTCTTCCGTCGGAGCCGGAGTGTCCGTCGACTGGGCGAACACGGCGACCGGCGAAATGAGGAAACTCGCCGCCACGACGGACATAATCGCATTCTTACGCATGATCTCTCCTTAAATTGACTGCGCGGCGGAGAGGAAAAATGGTCCTCCCCGCGCTCAATCTGCCGTTCCGTGCAGATCGAGGAGCGCAACGTGCGCCATTCCGGAATCGTTCCGGAAGGTTGCCGGCTTCGGCGTGTCGTCGGGATAGATGCTTGGAATTACGCGATGAACTGTTCCGCGCGATCGGCCCTCCTCCGGAAAACGCCTGTCCGGAAAATATGTTTCAAGGCCGCGGCGTGGCGGCTCCGTCTTGCGATTGTCCCGGGAGGACATTCCCTGCGATCAAAAGAGGATTTCCATGCGCAAGACCCTGCTGGCATCGACCTGCCTTGCCGCCATGACGGCGGCGCCCGTTCATGCCGAAACGACGATCGGCACCGCCACGACGACCCCGGTGCGGACCTCCACGGTCAACGCCGGCGCGGCCGACGACATCCGGATCGGCAAGGACGGTTCGATCAAGCCGACCGGCGGCACCGCCGTGACCATCGACAGCAACCACAAGGTCGCGAACGAAGGCACGATCGCGATCGGCGACGCCGACGACGCCACCGGAATCTTCGCCGGCGCGGGAACGACGGGTTCGATCACCAACGCGGCGACGGGCAAGATCATCATCGACGAATCCTACGCGCCGACCGACATCGACAATGATGGCGACATCGACGGACCTTTTGCCGTCGGTCGCAACCGCACGGGAATCGCGACCGGCGGCGCCTTCACGGGCGATATCGTCAATTCGGGCGCGATCACGATCGAGGGCAATGATTCGGCGGGCATCCGGCTCGGCGGCCCCCTGACCGGCAAGTTCACCAACGACGGTACCGTCACCGTGCTCGGCGACAATGCGCTGGGCGTCGGGTTGCAGGATGTGACGGGCAATGTCCGGCTGGCCGGGACCATTGCCGCGACGGGCCAGAACGCCACCGCGGCGCGATTGGCGGGCGACATCGACGGCGCGCTCGTCGTGCAGGGAAGCCTGACGGCGACCGGCTATCGCACCACGACCCCGCCGGCCGACCCGTCGAAACTCGATGCCGACGATCTGCTGATCGGCGGTCCGGCGCTGTCGATCGAGGGCGACGTGACCGGCGGCATCATTCTCGCCGTGCCGCCGAAGGACGGTAGCGGAACGGGCACCGACAAGGACAATGACGGCATCGAGGACGCGAAGGAAGGCTCCGCCGCGGTCCGCTCCTATGGCTCGGCGCCTGCGATGCGGATCGGCGCGGCGAGCCGGGATATCGCGATCGGCGCGGTTGCGGGCACCGGAACCGGCTTCGGGCTGATCATCGACGGCACCGTCATGGGCAACGGGCTCTACGCGGGTATCGACGGGCTCGGCGTGCAGATCGGCGGTATGGGCGGCGCGGTCGACATCGCGGGCGGCATGGGCGTCGCCGGGACGGTCAGCGCGCTGTCGAAGGACAGTTCGGCGACCGCGATCCTGATCGGTGCCGGCGCGACGGTTCCGGAGGTCCGCGTCGCCGGCAAGGTCGAGGCCGCGGGCGGCGGCACGGCGACGGCCATCTCCACCGCGCTGCGCATCGACAGCGGCGCCGATGTGGCGCTGGTCCGCAACAGCGGCACGATCAGCGCGAAGGCAAGCGGCGAGGACGGCACCGCGCGCGCGATCTTCGACGCGTCGGGAACCGTCGACCTGATCGAAAACAGCGGCACGATCAGCGCCACCGGCGCCGCGGCGGGTTCGGGGCGCAATGTCGCGATCGACCTGTCGGCGAACGGCGCCGGCGCGACCGTGAAGCAGACCGAGGTGGCCGCGGGCGTCGCCGCGCCCTCCATCGTCGGCGACGTGCGCTTCGGTGCCGGCAGCGACATCTTCGACGTCGCCGACGGCACGGTGAAGGGCAACGCCTCTTTCGGCGCCGGCGACAACCAGCTCAAGCTCTCGGGCGACGCGGCCTATACCGGCAACGCCAGCTTCGGCGGCGGCAACGACAGCATGACGCTCGCGGGCACATCGAGTTTCCGGGGCGACGTCGATTTCGGCGGCGGCGCGGATACGCTGTCGATCGCCGGCAAGGGCCTGTTCTCGGGCCGTCTCGCTAATGCGCAGGGGCTGGCGGTGAGCGTCGACGGCGGCACGTTCGACGTGACCGGCGCCGCGACCATCGCGTCGCTTTCGGTCGCGGGGAACGGCGTCCTCGGCGTGACGCTCGACGACGGCGCTGCCGGAACCGCGCTGACGGTGCAGGGCAATGCCGGCTTCGGCGAAGGATCGAAGCTCGCGCTCAAGCTGTCGAGCATCGAAAATGCCGAGGGCGAACATATCGTCGTCACCGCCGGGTCGCTGACCGGCGCCGACAAGCTGACCGCCGAAACGACGCTGCTTCCCTTCCTCTACAAGGGCGTGCTGAGTTCGACCGCAACCCAGCTCATCGTCGATGTCTCGCGCAAGAGCGTGGCCGAACTCGGACTCAACCGCTCCGAAGCGGGCGCCTTCGACGCGGTGTTCGAGGCGCTCACCGCCGACGAGGCGATCGAGGGCGCCTTTCTCGGGATCACCGATGGCGAACAGTTCCGCGGCCAGATGCAGCAGATGCTCCCCGAACATGAAGGCGGGGTGTTCGAAACGCTCACTTCGGGCTCGCGCGCGCTGGCGCGCCACCTTCAGGACCCCAACGCACCCTATCAGGACGAGGGGAAATGGGGCTATTGGGTCAACCAGGCAGTCTGGGGCACCTCGAAGGGGCTCGGCAACACCGCGAGCTACGACGTCTCGGGCTGGGGCATTTCGCTCGGGGCGGAGATCGAGACCGGCGTCGGCAATTTCGGCGGGTCGGTCGCCTTCCTCAGCGGCAAGGACAGCAACGGCAGCAACGACAACGAGGTCAGCTCCAGCCAATGGGAGGGCGCGCTCCACTGGCGGCTGCGCTCGAACGGCTGGCTGGCCAACGCCCGCGTGTCGGGCGCCCCGGTCAGCCTGAAGGGCACGCGCGTCTTCCGCGCCGAGGTGGACGGCAAGGCGATCGAAAAGACGATGCGCGGCAAATGGGATGCGACGCTGTGGTCGGCTTCGGGTTCGGTCGCGCACGACGGGCGCCTCGGCGGCCTGTCCTTCCGCCCGACGGTCGCGGTCGACTATTACAAGTTGAAGGAGGACGGCTATCAGGAAACGGGCGGCGGCGACGCGCTCGACCTGAACGTCCTCGGCCGCGACAGCGACGAACTGGCGGTGTCGGGCACCGTGGCGCTCGGTCTCGATTTCGGCGGTTCCGACCAATATGACGGCTGGACGCGTTTCGAGATCGAGGGCGGGCGGCGCGAGATCGTCAGCGGCACGCTCGGCACGACGGTCGCTTCGTTCAAGGACGGCACGCCCTTCACCCTGACCCCCGATGCGCGCACCAGCGGCTGGATCGGCCGCATCCGCGGCATCGGCGGCAATTCGGCCTTCCAGGTCGGCGCCGAACTGTCGGCGGAGGAGCAGCAGAGCCACTTCGGCTGGGCATTCCGCGCGAGCTTGCGGGTCGGCCTCTAACCCCCGAGGCAGCCTCGCGGCAAGGGGGAAGCGCCCCTCCTCACCCATGCTTCCCCCTTGCCAACCGGCCGACGCCAGACGCCCATCGGACACCGCCATGACCGCCCTCACCCTTCCCCGCCCGACCTCGATGCCGCCCGGCATCGCCGCGTCACGGTTGCGGATGTCGCAGGCGGCGCTATATCACGGCGCCATCAGGGGACCGGAGGACCGGGCCGGCGGCGTGGGCGCCGGCGGACAGCAGGCGACGTTCCGAACCAGGTATTTCATGACCCAGGCGACCGATCGAGACGAGGCCGCACACGGCATCGAGGGCGTATTGCTCGCTCACCGGGCGCAGGTCGTCCGTTTTCTCGAACTGCGCGGCGCGGGCGATCAGGCGGAGGATCTGTTTCAGGACCTGTGGATGCGGCTGACCGAACGGCCGACCGGGCCGATCGCGAACCCGCTGTCCTATGTGATGCGATCGGCCAACAATCTGATGCTCGACCGCTATCGCGCCGCGCGCCAGCGCGCGCTACGCGACCGGGCGTGGAGCGAGACGGCGGCGGCCGAGCCTCCGTCGGCCGAGCGCGCGCTGATCTCGCGCGAGCAGCTGGCGATCGTCGAACGCACGATCGCGGCGACCGGCGAGCGCTCCGCGCGCATCTTTCGCCGTTTCCGGGTCGACGGCGTCCAGCAGCGCGATATAGCCGCCGAGATGGGGGTGAGCCTCAGCACGGTCGAAGCCGACCTGCGTAAGGTCTATGCCGCGCTCGCGGCGGCAAGGAGGCAATTCGATGCGCCCTGATCGCGATACCGCCATCGAGGCGCAGGCGATCGACTGGGTCGTGCGCCAGCGCGATCCCGGCTTTGTCGAATGGGAGGCGTTCGCCGACTGGCTCGCGGCCGATCCGGGGCACGGCGCGGCCTATGACGCCATTGCCGGCCTCGATGCCGATCTCGATGCCCTGCCCCCCACCCGGCGATCCGAGCCGTCCGTGCGGCGCGGCCCGTCGCGGCGGGCGTGGTTCGGCGGCGCCGTCGCCGCGGCGCTGGTCGGGGCCATCAGCCTCTCGAGCCTCGGCCTGTTCGACGGCACCAGTCGTATCGAGACCGCGGCGGGCGAGCACCGCACCCTTGCGCTGGCCGACGGATCGCGGATCGAGGTCAACGGCGCCTCGCTGCTGGTGCTCGACGACGATCGTCCCCGGTTCGCGCGGCTCGAACGCGGCGAAGCGATGTTTCATGTCGTCCATCGCGCGGACGAACCCTTCGTCGTCGAAGCGGGCGGTGCCGAACTCGTCGACCTCGGCACCGCCTTCAACGTCGTGCGCGCGAACGGCCGCACCGCGGTGGCGGTATCGGAGGGCGTGGTCGCCTACAACCCCCGGCGCGAGAATGTCCGCGTCGTCGCCGGGCAGGGGCTGGAGGCCCGCGACGGCGACCGCGCGGCACCGGCACCGCACGCGATCGACGTCGCCAACGTCGGCGGCTGGCGCACCGGGCTGCTCGTCTACAACGACACGCGGCTGACCGACGTGGCGGAAGACCTGCGGCGCACCGCCGGCATCGACCTGCGGATCGCTCCCAACGCCGCCGATGCCCGCTTCCGCGGCGCGTTGATCCTCGCAAAACACCCCGCCCGCACCATAGCCGACCTCGCAGCGCTATCGGGAACGCGCGCCGAGCGACAAGACGATGGTTGGGTGCTGTCGCGCTGACAATGCGATCCCGGCTCTCCCCCCTCCTGTTTACCGGTGCAGCCTTGGTGCTGATCGCGTCGGTGCAGGCGCAGGCGGCCGAGGAGCGCATGTTCGACTTACCGAAGGGCAATCTGTCGGCGGCCCTTCCGCTGCTCAGCCGTCAGGCCGGAGTCAGCATCAGCGTCGCCGACGCTGAACTGTGGAAAAGCCGCGTCCGCCCGGTGCGCGGGCGGATGAGCGTCGATGTGGCGATCCGGCGGATGCTCGACGGGACGCAGGCGCGCGCCGTACGCGTCAGCAACACGAGTTGGCGGATCGAGTGCCGGCCGGTTCAGCGGGTCGCACGGCGATCGACCTCGCCTCCGCGCGCAACGCCGCCACGGGCGCAGGTGCCCGATCATCTCGTCGCTCGGCCCGAGGACGAGATCATTGTCACGGCGAGCAAGGCCGACACCCCCTATTCGCGTTTTGCGGGCGTCGCTACGATACTCGATGGCGGCGATCTGGCGTTCGGGGGCGAGCGCGGGATGGATTCGATCCTCTCGCGCGTGGCAACGGTGTCCTCGACCCACCTCGGCTCGGGGCGCAACAAGCTTTTCATCCGCGGCATCGCCGATTCGAGCTTTACCGGGCCGACGCAGGCGACCGTCGGGCAATATCTGGGCGACATCCGCCTCAGCTACAACGCTCCCGATCCCGACCTGCGCCTGTACGACGTCGACGCGGTGGAGGTGCTCGAAGGCCCTCAGGGTACCCTTTATGGTGCGGGGTCGCTCGGCGGCATCATCCGCATCGTGCCGAAGGCACCGGACCCCAGCGCCATGGAGATTCAGGCGATCGCGGGCGCTTCGATCACCCAGCACGGCGATCCGGGCGGCGACATCGCCGCCATTGCCAACCTGCCGGTCGGAGACGACGGCCATGCCCTGCGCCTCGTTGGCTACATGCTCACCGACGGCGGCTATATCGACAATCCGCTGCGCGGGCAGAAGGACATCAACCGCGTCCATGTGCGCGGCGGCCGCGCGACCTTCCGCTTCGATACGGGCAACGCGTGGACGATCGACCTCGGAGGCGTCTATCAGGCGATTGTCTCCGACGACGCGCAATATGCCGACCGCGACGCGCCGCCGCTTACCCGCAATTCGCTCGTCGAACAGAATGCGAAGACCCGCTACGGGCTCGGCACGATCGTCGTCGCCAAGGATTGGGGCGGGCTGCATTTCCAATCGTCGAACGCCTTCATCCGTCACCGCCTCTATGAACGCTTCGACGCGACCAGCGAACAGAGCCCCTCGCAGGTGCTCGACCAGTATAATGCGACGCGCATGCTCGTCAGCGAGAGCCGGCTGTCGCGCCCCTTCCACGCCGGGCTCGGCTGGGTCGTCGGCGCGAGTGTCATCGACAATCGGACCCGGCAGCGCCGCGAATATGGCGCTACGGCGCTGCGCGCGCCGCTGACCGGGGTCACCAACCGGATCACCGAGTTCACCGGCTATGGCGAAACGACGGTCGAACTGCTTCCGCACCTCGTCGCGACCGCCGGGCTGCGCTTGTCGCACGCCCGGCTGGGCGGCAGCGGCGAGGACGTGCCCTTCGCTATCGCGATGGCGGGCCGCGCAATCACCGCGCACCGGACCGAAACCGACCTCCTGCCCTCTGTCTCTCTGCTCGCTTCGCCCTTCGCCAATCTGACACTCTATGCGCGCTATCAGGAGGGGTTCCGCCCCGGCGGGCTCGCAATCGACAGCCATTTCGTCCGCCGTTTCCGCAACGACCAGGTGCGGACATGGGAAGCGGGCGTGCGCTTCGGCGAACGGGGGACCAGCCCCTTCGACGCCAATATCTCACTATCCTACAGCCGCTGGCGCGACATCCAAGCTGATTTCATCGACGCGAGTGGCTTTCCGACCACCGCCAATATCGGCAACGGCCGGATTACCAGCGTTTCGGGCGCGCTCGCCTGGCAGCCGGGGCCGGCGCTGTCGTTCGAACTCGGCGCCGTTTACAACCACAGCCGGGTCGACGAACTGTCGTCGCTGATCGCGCCGATCGCGATGGCGGCACCGGCGCGGCTTGGCCGCATCCCCAATGTCGCCAGCCACGCTGTGCGCGGCGCGGTCCATTATGTCGCGCCGGTCGGCGACGAGGAGTTGCGCGTCGGCGGCTGGGCCAACTATGTCGGTCCGTCGCGCCTCGGCATCGGACCGCTGCTGGGCGAAGGCCAGGGCGATTATGTCGACACTGGGTTCGCGATGCGGTTGGGCAACGCCCAGCGCGGGCTGTCGCTGACCCTCACCAACCTTTTCGACGCCCGCGGCAATCGCTTTTCGCTCGGCACGCCGTTCGTCGAGGACGGGCCCGGCTACGCGACCCCGCTTCGCCCCCGCACGCTGCGGATCGCGGTGGATGTCGCCTATTAGAACTGATGCATTGGGCGAATTCCCCATTGCGGGCGGGAAGCCGCGCTATCCAGAGCGCGGGCAACTGCGCTGGGTTACATACTGACGGAACGGATCAGCCCAAATTATCGGGAGTCTAGCGGCACCCTCGCCCTATCGTTCCGGTTCGAGCCGACAAGCGCTTTCCTACAGTATCGCCGCCTGCCAGCCCTGCGTATGACTCCTTCGCTGCGTGAATACGGCCGGCTTCCTGTCAACGGGAAGACTTTCTCGGTGGCAACATGCCGGGCGTTTCGTGCGCGGGGGATCAAACAGGGGATACGTAGCGTGGCCCGTGGCGGGCGGCCCGCATCGCCTCTCCCCCAAAGAAGGAGAAGCGATTAGATTCCAAATGAAAAGCCCGAAGAGCAGGCTTGGCTGCTTACTCCGCCAGCACGAGCTGCTCGTAGCGCTCCATATGATAGTCGGCGCTGCCGAACTGGCCTTCGATCATCGTCGCGCGCTTGAAATAATGGCCGATCGCCAGTTCCTGCGTGATACCGATGCCGCCGTGGGTCTGGATTGCGTTCTGCCCGACAAACTTCGCGCCGCGGCTGACCTTGTTCTTCGCCGCCGATACCGCCGCCATGCGCGCCGCCGCGGGCAGGTCGAGCTTCAACGTCCCCATGATCGTCATCGAACGGGCCTGTTCGACCTCCATGAACATGTCGACCATGCGATGCTGGAGCACCTGGAACTTGGCGATCGGCACGCCGAACTGCTTGCGCTGCTGGGTATATTCGAGCGTGCCTTCGTGCAACTTCTGCATCACGCCGGTCGCCTCGGCGCATACCGCGACCGTGGCTTTGTCGATGATCTGCTCGATCAGCGGCAGGCCGTCCCCTTCCTGTCCGAGCAGCGCGTCGCCGGGGATCGCGACATTCTCGAAATAGATTTCGGACGCACGGTTGCCGTCGACCGTGGGATAGTCGCGGCGGACAATGCCGGGCAGCTTCGCGTCGATCAGGAACAGCGATACGCCGTCGTGGTCGCGCTGGCCGCCGCCGGTGCGCACGGTGACGAGCAGGTGCGTGGCCCACGGCGCAGCATAAACGACGCCCTTGTGCCCGTTCAACACCCAGCCTGCGCCATCCTTCTTGGCGCTGGTCTTCAGGTTCGCAAGGTCATAGCGGCTCTGCGGCTCGGCATAGGCGAAGGCAACGATGGCGTTGCCCGCGATGATCTCGGGGATCAGCGCGTTGGCCTGTGCTCCGCCCACCGCCTTCAGGGCGCCGCCCGCGATGACGACGGTCGGAAGATAGGGCTCGATCGCGATGACCTTGCCCAGTTCTTCCATGATGATCGCATTTTCCAGCGCGCCGCCCCCCAGGCCGCCATGCTCCTCGGCAAAGGAGGCGCCGAGCATGCCGAGTTCCTGAGCGAGCGCAGTCCAGATCGCCGGGTCGCGGCCCGCGTCGCTGGCAATGAACTTCTGGCGCGTCTCGAAACCGTAGGTGTCGGCCAGAAAACGCGACAGCGTGTCGCGGATCATGTCCTGCGTTTCAGTGTAAGTGAAATCCATTTTTTTATCCCCGTCGCCCCCGCGAAGGCGGGGGCCGCTGTAGGTTCACATTGCGGCGCCCAAACGGGGCGAATGCTGCCCCCGCTCTAGCGAGGGCGCCGCGGTCACAATCCCAGAACCATCTTCGCGATGATGTTGCGCTGAATCTCGTTCGACCCGCCATAGATCGTCGTCTTGCGCATGTTGAAATAGGTCGGCGCAGCGCGATGCGCATAGTCCGGCCCGATCGGATGCTCGTTGTCGCCTTCTCCGAAGCCTCGGAAATAGGGCGCGCCGTAATGGCCGACCGCTTCGAGCGTCAGTTCGGTCAGGCGCTGCTGGATTTCCGAACCCTTGATCTTGAGCAGGCTCGACTCCGGTCCCGGCCCCTTGCCGGCGTTCGGACCGGCAAGTCCGCGCAACTCGGTGAATTCGAGCGCGGTCAGGTCGATCTCCAGTTCCGCGAGTTTGCGTTTGAAGAAGGGGTTGGCAAGCAGCGGCTGATCGCCGTCGAGTTCGGTGCGCGCGATGGCCTTGACGCGCTCGACGCCACGCTTCGACGACGCGACTCCGGCGATGCCGGTGCGCTCGTGCGCGAGCAGGAATTTGGCGCAGGTCCAGCCCTTGTTCTCTTCATAGACGCGCTGGTCAACGGGAACACGGACGTCCTCGAGGAACACCTCGTTCACCTCATGCTCGCCACCGAGCGTGATGATTGGGCGCACGGTGACGCCGGGCGACTTCATGTCGATGAGCAGGAAGGAAATGCCCTCCTGCTGCTTGGCGTCCTTGTCGGTGCGGACGAGGAAGAAACCCCAGTCGGCATATTGTGCCATCGTCGTCCAGGTCTTCTGGCCGTTGACGACATATTGGTTGCCATCGCGCACCGCCACGGTGCGCAGGCTAGCGAGGTCGGACCCCGACCCCGGCTCCGAATAACCCTGACACCACCAGTCCTCGCCCGATAGGATACGCGGCAGGAAGCGCGCTTTCTGCTCCGGCGTGCCGAAGGTGTAGATGACCGGGCCGACCATCGCGAGGCCAAACGGCATCAGACGGATGCAGTCGGCGCGGGCGGTTTCCTCGGAAAAGATGAAGCGCTGCGTCGGCGTCCAGCCGGTGCCGCCATATTCGACCGGCCACGCGGGCGCCACCCAGCCTTTCTTGTAGAGAATCCGATGCCAGGCGAGGAAATCCTCCTTGGTGAGCTCATCGCCCTCGTCCTGCTTGCCGCGCAGTTCGGCGGGATAGTTTTCGGCGATGAAGTCGCGTACTTCCTTCTGGAAGGCGAGGTCTTCGGGGCTGAACTCCATGTCCATCTTCTGATTCTCCCTTGGGCAGGGGCCCCCTTTTAACGGGTGCTGACCTTTACGTAAACGGCAAGTTGCGGCTCGCAACCTTCACCGCTGTGAACAGGGCGCAGGTTGCGCCGAACGGCGCGGCTTGTCCAGCGGCCTTCCGTGCCGCATGAAGGGGGAAACAAGTAGGGGGATTTGATGACAAGATGCAGGCGTGCGGCGCTTTGGGCGCTGCTGATCGTGGGTATGGCTGCAGCGGCGGCTTTTCTGTTCCAGCGGCCGATCGGACGGTGGTTGTTCGAGCGCGGGGTCGAGCAGGCGGCTGGACGCGATCGGCTAGCGGATCTGCCCGACGGCCTGCATGTCGCCTTATGCGGCACCGGATCGCCCTTGCCCGATCGCCGCCGCGCCGGATCATGCACCGTTGTGATCGCCGGCAAGGCGATGTTCGTGGTCGACGCGGGCGAAGGCGGAGCGCGCAACATCTCGTTGATGGGATTGCCCAATCCCCGGATCCGCGACCTGTTTCTCACCCATTTCCACTCAGACCATATCGACGGCATGGGGCCGATGATGCTGCTGCGCTGGACCGCGAGCGGCAACGAAAGCCCCCTTCCTGTCCACGGCCCAGAAGGCGTCGAGGCGGTGATTGCCGGCTTCAACGCCGCTTATGCCGCCGATAATGGCTACCGCACCGCGCACCACGGCGCCACGATCACGCCACCGGCGGCGGCGGGCGCCGTCGCGATGCCTTTTGCAATGCCTACGGCGCCGACCGCCATCTACGCGGCGGATGGTTTGCAGGTCATGGCCTTTCCCGTCGATCATCGCCCGGTGCGGCCCGCGGTCGGCTATCGCTTCGACTACAAGGGACGCAGCGTTGTGATCAGCGGCGACACTGCGCCGTCGCCTTCGCTCGAAGCCGCGGCGAAGGGTGCAGACCTGCTGATACACGAGGCTCTCCAGCCGAAGATGGTACAGCACCTCTCCGATCGCCTGACGGCCGCCGGGCGGCCTCAGACGGGCCGGATCATGCACGACATCCTCGATTATCATGCCAGCCCCGCGCAGGCCGCCGACAGCGCACGCCGCGCGGGCGTCCGGATGCTCGTCCTCAGCCACATCGTCCCGCCCCTCCCTTCGCGCTACTTCGACGCGGCGCTGCTCGACGGCGCCGATAATCGCTTCGACGGCCCGATTATTGTCGGCGAGGACGGGCAATATTTCTCCCTGCCGGTCGGCAGCCGTGCGATCGATCGTGGAAGCTGGTTCTAGCGGCGCACCGCCAGGATTGCCGCGCCTTCGCTCGCATAGGCCGATCGCCGCTCGACCATGGCGAGCGTGACCGACACAACACTGCCGCCACGAGTCACCAGTTCCGACGCGATGCGAACAGGGTCGCCTGTACGGAACAGGCCTTCGAAAGCCTCGGTGAAGGCGTGCCGCTGCCCGGCCGCGAGCAGCGCCGAAAAGCGCACGCGCCGGATCGCGGCTTCATCGGCGCCGATCATGGCGGCGAGCGCCGGGTTGGCCGCCTCGATCGCCTCGCGCACCGAGACGCGAGCGACCCCGATCGTCCCGTCGATCTCGACCGCGTCGGCGAGCGCGCGCCGGGCGTCCTGTTCGGCGCGCGTCCCCCACGCGTCGCTGATGTCGCGGAGCACCATCGCCCCGCCGATCGGCAGCGGGAGGAGGTCGACGCGCAGCCAGCGCTGCGGCTCGATCAGCCCCGGCACCTCGCCGGAGAAACGCTCGCGATGGTCGAGCATCCGGAGGAAATGCGCGAACAGCACCGAGCGCGCGAACCCCGGCAGGACGTCGGGCAAGGGCCGGCCGATCAGCGCGGTCGCCGCCCGTTCGAGCAGATCGGCCGCCGCCGGATTGACCCCCGCGACACGTCCGGTGCGGTCGACGAGGATCACCGCGTCGCGGATCGCCTCGACCAGCACCGCCTGCGATGCGGCCAACGCGTCGCGCCCTTCCGCCTCCCCCTTGCCGTCGAGGCGGCGATAGTCGGCGAGTGAGATCAGCACATGCGCATCCTTGCCGTGATGCGTGACCATGACCGGCTTGCGCGACGCCTGCAGGCGCCAGTTCGCGAAACCGCGAATGAATTCGGCAGCGGGTACGCGCTGCGGTTCCCTGACCGTCTCCATATCCGTCTCCCCGGATCGAGCCTTTCCTTCGCATTATGGCACGCTGCGGCGTTATTTGCCTCGAAACCCGACGCAAAAACGCGGATTCGCGTCCGGAACGGCACCGGATCGGTCCTCACACCAGCCGGGTCCGTCCGCAACGCAGCGCATTGACCCGCGCGTCGGCCTCTCCCAGGTGGAGGCCCAGCACGCCCGTCAGCCCCTCGATCACCCCATCGAGCGCCGGCGCCGCGGCGCCCACCGTTTCGCCGACCAGCGATGTCAGCGCGCCGGCATTGAGCCCGAGGCCCAGCAGGTTGACCCGCAAATCCATGTCGCGGGCCAGCGAGCGCGCCGCCCCGGCCGCGAGGCCGCTGCTCTCCACCGTCTTGACCGTGCCCGCCGCGATCTCGGCGCGCGAGAAGGCGAGTGATTTTTCGGATTGGTCCGCCAGCGTCAGCTGCGCCCGGGCATCGACGCTGGCGAGCGGCAGGCGCAATACGCGCGCCATCTGGGGCGCGAGCGGGCGCTGCATATTCGCGAAATCGCCGTCGTTGACCGTCCCGATCGCAAATGTCGCGGGCGAGGTGGTGACGGCCAGCGTCACGCCTTGATCGCTGCCGCCGCAATCCATGTCCGAAATCCGCGCCGCCGCCGATCCCAGTTCGGCGACGATCGGCAGTTCGACGCTCGTCAGCAGCGGCGTCGCGATCCGGCTGACGATCTTCAACCGCACCTGCGCGGTGCGGACGACGACGTCCTGATCGTCGGTCACCGCGATCAGCGGCGATTGCGCCGGCGGCTCGCCGATCAGTAGCGCGACGTCAATCGCCGAGCCGCCCGGCAGGTCGCTGGCCAGCGCGAGTTCAAGCTGACGGTTCGCGTTCCCGAGCGCCAGCATCGCCTGCATCAGGCTCATCAGGTTCACGTCGACCCGGTCGGCGGCATCGGCGCGGATGCTCGACGCGCGCGGGCCGAGGTCGATTGCGCGCGAGGGGATCAGGGCGCGCGGCAGCGCCTTGTCGGCGATCGCCTCCAGCGTATCGGCGACCTGCCCGTCGCTCGCGCGCGCCAGCGCCGACAGCACCTGCGGCAGCGTCGCCTGCATGTTCAGCGTCTCGCCGAACGTCAGCGCATCGGCGTGCAGTTCGGTCCGCAACGCTTCGGAAAAGGCGAGCAGATCGACATCGGCGCTCGCCAGCGCCTGATAGTCCATCAGCGACAGTTCGACACGGCTGCCGGTCAGCGCGGAGAGCAGCGCGTTGGGAACGCCGCCGCGCAGCGCCGCGACGCGCGATCCCAGCGAGAAGGCCGCATAACCGCGCCGCGCGCCCGTGGCGGTGACCGCGACGACGCTATGGCTTCGGCCGGTCAGGAAACTGCCGAAATAGAGCGGGCTGGGCCGCGTCAGCCGGATGCGGACGGCGTTGGGCGATACGCCCCCGGCGACGAAGCGTTGTTCCGCCGCGACGGCGGAGTCGGGCGTATAGCGTCCGGACTGGAGCGCGGCGATCGCTATGCCGCAATCGCAGTTCGCGGCGATGATCCGCTCGGCCGCCGCGCGCTCGGCGCCCGGGTGAGCGGCGGCGGCCAGCGCCGCGGCGTCGGCAATCCCCTGAAGCTGGCGGCGGTCGAGATAGAGCGAGCCGATATCGACCGCGAAGGCGGCGGAGCCGATCAGCATCGTCATCGCAAAGGCGGTCAGGACGCTGACGCCGCCGCGCCGGTCGCAAGGTAAAGCGGAAAGGCGATAAGTCTGGGGCATGGTCAATCCACCGGCAGTTCGAAGGTCGCGCTCGACCGGATCGGGCCGGCGGGCGACGGGACGAGCGAGGAACGCAGGAAGCTGTCTTCGGGCACGCTGAAGCTGACGGCGACGGTCAGCGCGTCGGCGGTTTCGGTCACGGCGACCGTGCGCGCCCGGGCGGAGAAACCCGCGACGCCGCCGAGGCTGCGGTCGACCGCTCGCTCCGCGATGCCGCGCCGGTCCGCCGCGTCGAGCCCGACGATCGCGGCGCGGGCGCCGTCGTTGGCGGCCTGCTGCACCGCGTGCGCGACCAGGAAATACTGGCCATAGACCAGCACGCCCATCAGCAGCGCGAGGAACAGCGGCAGGACGAGCGCCATTTCGATCACCGCCGCGCCCCGGCCGCATCGGGCAAGCGCATGATGGCATCGAACGGACTCGTCATTGCGAGCGGCGAAGCCGCGCGGCAATCCAGAGTGGGCGGTAACCGCTCTGGATTGCTTCCCCCGGATCAGGTCGGCAATTATCCCTTTTCGACAAGGAACTGTTCCCCGGCGAAAGCCGGGGTCCAGATGGCACAGCGCTATCACGCATGGACCCCGGCTTTCGCCGGGGAACAGCGCCCTACTTGTCTGAAGGGTATACATCCCGATCAGGTCCGGGGTCGCAATGACGAAGTGGGTCAATCCAATGTCATCAGAGTGTATGTCGGATCGCCATTCAGAAGATGGCGAGTCGAAAATGGTGGTTTTCCGTAACCCGGAGCGCAGCGTGCTTGTTGCACGTAAGCACCGGAAACGGGGAAAGCCGCCATTTGCAGGCCGCCAGAACTGAATGTCGATCCGTCCCGAGGCGGCACGGCGGGGCGATGGATCGAGGGGATGCGGACCTGTCATGGATCCGATCATCGCCGATGAACGTGAAAAGGCGGTCGCGAAGGCGGCCCGGCGCTTTTACCGGAAATGCGTAAAATCGCCGCGCCGCGATCGGCAGAAAAACACTTTTCTGCCAATTGCTTGCGGGAAAGGCTTATCGAATCCTGAAGGGCCCTGCGGGCGCCTTTCCGTGCAATTGCGTCATTCGGCGGGCTGTTCGGCCTGCACCTTGTCCTGCGTCCGCAGGTCGAAATCCGACGCGTCGTGCCGTTCGTGAAGCTGGCTCGCCGGGTCGCCCATGACCCGGTTGACCATGCGGCCGCGCTTCACCGCGGGGCGCGATGCGATCTGGTCGGTCCAGCGCTGGACGTTCCGGTAATCCTGCACGCTCAGAAACTCGCCGGCGTCATAGACCAGCCCCTTGGCGAGCGCGCCGTACCAGGGCCAGATCGCCATGTCGGCGATCGAATAGGCGGAGCCCGCGATATATTCATTCTCCGCCAATTGCCGGTCGAGCACATCCATCTGCCGCTTCACTTCCATCGCGTAGCGGTTGATCGGATACTCCATTTTGGTGGGCGCATAGGCATAGAAATGGCCGAACCCGCCGCCCAGGAAGGGCGCGCTGCCCATCTGCCACATCAGCCACGACAGCGTCTCGGCGCGCTGCGCGGGCTCGGTCGGCAGAAAGGCCCCGAATTTCTCGGCAAGATAGATCAGGATCGCGCCCGATTCGAAGACGCGGATCGGATCGGCGCCGCTGCGGTCGACCAGCGCCGGAATCTTGCTGTTCGGGTTGGCGGCGACGAAGCCGCTCGAAAACTGGTCGCCCTCGTGGATGCGGATCAGCCATGCATCATATTCGGCGCCGCTGTGCCCGGCCGCGAGCAGTTCCTCCAGCATCACCGTCACCTTCACCCCGTTGGGGGTGCCGAGCGAATAGAGCTGGAGCGGATGCTTGCCGATCGGAAGCGCCTTGTCGTGCGTCGGTCCCGCGATCGGGCGATTGATGTTGGCGAAGCGTCCCCCGCTTTCCTTGTCCCACGTCCACACCCGGGGCGGCACATAGTCGGTCTGCTCGGTCATCGGAGGCTCCTCGCGCTGATTGTCGGTCGGTTCCCAAACTTAAGGTCTTGGGGGGATTTAGCGTTCGGCGCGCTGCATCATCCGTTCGTCATGCTGAACTTGTTTCAGCATCCATGGCCGGACCCTCCCTTTTGTGCTGCCTTTCATTCGAGGGCAGACCATGGACCCTGAAACAAGTTCAGGGTGACGAAAGGGAGAAACTGCGCAGAAACCCAAATCCCCGCAGACCATAGGAAGACGTCGGCTGGACGTCCACCGCCGTGCCGTTCAAATTATCCTTTGCGCGCGCAAAGCCGAAATGGCGTCGGTGTCATAGCCGAGTTCGGCCAGGATCGCGTCGCTGTGCTCGCCCACCTGCGGCGCGCGGCACGGCGGAATCTTCACGCTGGCGGACAGGTCGACCGGCGCGCGGATGACGGGCGCCGGCACGGGCGTGCCGGGATAGGCGACCGGCTCGACCAGCCCCATCGCGGCGACCTGCGGTTGCGCCAGCGCTTCGCCCGGCTTGAGCACGGGCGCCGCCGGAACGCGCGCCGCTCCGAGGTCGGCCAGCGCCTCCGCGCTGGTCCGTGCGATGCACCAGCCCTGCATGATCACGCTCAGGTCCTCGCCATTGTCGCCGCGCAAGATGTCGCTTGCGAAGCGCGGATCGGCGGGCAGTTCGGGCCGCCCCACCAGCGCCGCCCAGCGGGCAAAGATCGGGCCGCCGACGATCTGCGTCACGATCCAGCCGTCGCGGGTGCGGAACAGGTCGGTCGGTGCCGATCCGAAGCTGCGGTTGCCGATCGGCTGGCGCTCGATGCCGTTCAGCGCCTCGTCGATCGTCAGGCCGTTCGACATGGCGAGCGCGGTGCCGAGCAGCGATCCCGACACGCACTGCCCCTTCCCCGTCGCCTCGCGCTCCCGCAGCGCGAGCAGCACGCCGAAGGCCAGATGCAGCGCGGTGCCGAAATCGACATAATTGACCTGCGCGCGATAGGGCTGGCCGGGCGTGCCGGTCAGATGGACGGTGCCCGACATCGCTTGCCCGATGGCGTCGAAGCCGACGTTGCGCGACAGCGGCCCCTCGCGGCCGAAGGCGGACGCCGTCGCCAGGATGATCCGCGGGTTGATCGCCGACAGGCTGTCATGGTCGAGCCCCAGCTTCACCAGCACATCGTGCGGCAGGTTGGCGACGACGACATCCGCCGTCTCGACGAGCCGCCGAACGATCCCGCGCCCTTCGGGACTACCCGGCTTCAGCGTCAGGGAGCGCTTGGCGCGGTTCATCTGCAGGAACATCGCCCCCGAACCGTCGGCGGCGACCGGGACGGTGAAGCGGTCGTCGTTGCCGCCCGGCGCCTCGATGCGGATGACGTCGGCGCCATAGTCGGCAAGCAAGGCCGCGCAATAGGGCCCGGCGATATAGCGCCCGAAATCGAGCACCCTGATTCCCGTCAGCGGCAAGACATGCTTCTCCTCCTGCTTCGCCACCATCCCATGGCTCGTGGGGATTTGGATTTCGGCATGCTGCCTCATCCGTTCGTCATGCTGAACTCGTTTCAGCATCCATGGCGGACTTTCCCTTTCGTGCCACCTTTCAGTCGAGGGCAGACCATGGACCCCCGGATCGGGTCCGGGGCAGGCTCTGAAACAAGTTGGCAATTATCCCTTTTCGACAAGGAACTGTTCCCCGGCGAAAGCCGGGGTCCAGATGGCACAGCGCTGCCAAGCATGGACCCCGGCTTTCGCCGGGGAACAGCTCCTTACTTGCCTGAAGGACATATGTGCCAAACAAATTCAGGGTGACGAAAGGGGTAAACTGCGCAGAACGCCAAATCCCCACAGACCATAGGACGACATGGGACGACCGTCACCTGTCGAGCCTGTCAGGCTTCTCATCGAAAGCCGCGCCTTGCAATGATGGGGCAAGGTCATATGGTCGCGGCATATTTCAACAGGGGATCATCATTCATGGCGCGTTTCGCAATCGCCTTCGCGGCGGCTCTGGCCTGTTCGACTTCGGCCCATGCGCAGGCCGCCGCCGAAGGAACCGGTACCGACACGTGGGACGTCAACGCCCCTCCCGGCATGCCGACGCGCACGGTGCCGATCGCGGTCGACGAGGGAAGCTGGATGAACGTGGACGTCGCGCCCGACGGCCGCACCATCGCCTTCGACCTGCTCGGCGACATCTATACGATGCCGATTGAGGGCGGGACGCCGACGCGGATCGCCGAGGGGCTCGCCTATGAACAGCAGCCGCGCTTCTCCCCCGACGGTTCACGCATCGCCTTCGTCTCCGACCGCGGCGGCGGCGACAATATCTGGGTGATGAACCGCGACGGCAGCGACAAGCGCCAACTCTCCAAGGAGGATTTCCGCCTTCTCAACCAGCCGAGCTGGAGCCCCGACGGCCAGTTCATCGTCGCCAAGAAGCATTTCACCACCGGCCGCTCGCTCGGCACCGGCGAGGTGTGGCTGTATCATATTTCGGGCGGCGGCGGCGTTCCGCTGGTCAAGCGCCCGAGCGAGCGTCACCAGAAGGAACTCGGCGAGCCGACCTTCGCGCCCGACGGCAAGGGCGTCTATTATACCCGCAACGTCTCCCCCGGCCCGATCTTCGAATATGCGCAGGACAGCAACACCGACCTGTTCCATATCGAACGCTACGACATGGACAGCGGCGCGATCACCACCGTCGCGGGCGGCCCCGGCGGCGCGGTGCGTCCGACGCCCTCGCCCGACGGCAAGCGCATCGCCTATGTCCGCCGCGAAGGCATGGAATCGAAGCTTTACGTGAAGGATCTCGCCTCGGGCGCCGAGCGCAAGCTCTACGACGCGCTCGATCAGGATGTGCAGGAAACCTGGGCCGTCACCGGCGTCTATCCGAACATGGCGTGGACCCCCGACAGCCGCGACATCCTGTTCTGGGCCGGCGGCAAGCTGCGCCGCGTGGCGGGCGACGGCGGCGAAGCGCGCGTCATCCCCTTCCGCATCTCCGACGACCGCGTGATCGTCGACGCCGTCCATCCCGAGGTGGCAGTCGCGCCCGACAGTTTCGAGACGCAGATGCCGCGCTGGGCCGAAGTGTCGCCCGACGGCGGCCAGGTCGTGTTCGAAACGCTGGGCAAGCTGTGGATCAAGCCCGCGACCGGCGGCACCGCCCGGCGCCTGACCGCGGCGAAGGATGCCGCGTTCGAGATGTGGCCGAGCTGGTCGCGCGACGGCAAGTCGGTCGTCTTCGTGCGCTGGACCGATGCGGGGCTCGGCGAAGTCCACGTCGTCGGCGCCGGCGGCGGCGCGACGCGCAGGGTGACGAGCGTGCCCGGCCACTATGCCGAGCCGCGCTTCTCCCCCGACGGCGGGACGATCGTCTTCGAACGGCGCGGCGGCGGCTACCTGACCTCCGGACGCTGGGGCGCGAACCCCGGCGTCTATCGCGTCGCGGCGGCCGGCGGCACGCCCGAACTCGTCGACGCGGACGGCGCCAAGCCGCAGTTCGGCGGATCGGGCGATCGATTGTTCATGGTCGCATCGGGCGGCGGCAAGAGCCAGCTTGTCAGCACCGACCTGTCGGGGCAGGACAAGCGCGTGCATGCCAGCGGCGAGCTGGTCAGCGATTACGAAATCTCGCCCGACGGCCGCACCCTCGCCTTCCGCCAGAACCACGACGTCTATGTCACGCCGCTGATGCCCGGCGCGCAGGATGTCGCGCTGGGGATGAAGGGCGGCGCGCTGCCCGTGACGCGCGTCAGCGAAAGCGGCGCCGATTATGTCCACTGGTCGAACGGCGGCCGCCGGCTTCACTGGACGCGCGGCCCGACGCTGTTCAGCGCCGACCTTTCCGCCCTGTTCGCCGGCGCGCCGGGCGCGAAGGCGGCTTTCACGCCGCCCGCCGACGGCGTGTCGCTGTCGATGACGCAGAGAGCGGCGAAGCATCGCGGCGCGGTGCTGATCACCGGCGCGAAGATCGTCACCATGGCCGACAAGCAGGGCGGGATCGTCGACAATGGCGCGATCCTGATCGAGGACGACCGCATCGCGGCGGTCGGCCCGGCGGGGTCGCTCACCGTCCCGGCGGGCACGGTGACGATCGACGCGGCGGGCAAGACGATCGTTCCGGGCTTCGTCGACGGTCACGCGCACGGCCCGCACGGCGACGACGAACTGGTGCCGCAGCAGAATTGGTCGGAGATCGTCAATCTGGCGATGGGCACGACCACCAGCCACAACCCGTCGTCGCGCGCCTCCGAAATCTTCGTCTCGTCCGAAATGCAGCGCGCGGGCCTGATCCTCGCGCCGCGCATCTTTTCGACCGGCGAGGCGATCTATGGCGCGAAGGCGGCGGGCATCTATGCCGAGATCGACAGCTATGCCGATGCGCTTGCGCATGTCCGGCGGCTGAAGGCGCAGGGCGGGCACAGCGTCAAGAACTACAACCAGCCGCGCCGCGAACAGCGTCAGATGGTGGTGCGCGCCGCGCAGGCCGAGGGGATGACCGTCGTGCCCGAAGGCGGGTCGATGTACGCGCAGGGCGTGACCCTGATCCAGGACGGTAACGCGACGGTCGAGCACAATATCCCGCTCCACACCTTCTACGGCGACCTGGTGCAGCTGTGGGGACAGACCAACGTCGATTATACGCCGACGCTCGTCGTCACCTTCGGCGGCCTCGCGGGCGATCCCTATTGGCGGGCGCACACCAATGTCTGGGAGCAGCCGGTGCTGGCGCGGCACATTCCGCCGACCATCCTCGCGGCGGAGAACAAGCGCCGCGTGATCGCGCCCGAAAGCGATTATGTCGACGACGATTCGGCGCGCGAGGCGGCGAAGATCGCAGCGGCCGGGCGCAACGTGTCGATCGGGGCGCACGGCCAGCAGGCGGGCCTCGGCGCGCATTGGGAGATGTGGTCGTTCGTCCGCGGCGGCTGGAGCAACATCGACGCGCTGCGCGCCGCGACGATCATGCCCGCGACCGCACTCGGCTATGCGAAGGATGTCGGCTCGCTCGAGGTCGGCAAGCTCGCCGACCTCCTCATCCTCGACGCCGATCCGACCGAGAATATCCGCAACAGCGAAAGCATCCATCGCGTGATGCTGGGCGGCCATCTCTATGACCCGTCGACGATGAACGAGGTCGATACCGGGGCGCGGAAGCGCGCGCCCTACTGGTGGGAATCCGACCGTCCCTGACCATCGGGCGGCGACGCTCCGCTTTTGCGACTTGAGGGTTGCAAAGGCGGGGCATCGCCGCTAGGGGCGACGGCCTCAGCGAGGAGAGTTGGCTGAGTGGTCGAAAGCGTCGCACTCGAAATGCGAAGTGCCGGCAACGGTACCGAGGGTTCGAATCCCTCACTCTCCTCCATTTTCTTCCTGGTTCGCGGCCGCGTCGTGGACGGCAAGATTCACTGGCAGGCGGTTGAAACGCAGCGCCGCGGCCATAAGTTGGCGTCATGACGGCAAAATCCTCGCCCTTCACCGACATGCCCGGCGCGCGGGCCCCCTTGATCGAGCGCGCGCGCTTTGCGCCGGGCGACATCGTCCGCCACCGCATGTTCGATTTCCGCGGCGTGGTCTTCGACGTCGATCCCGTCTTCTCGAACAGCGAAGAATGGTATGAGGCGATCCCCGAGGCGATCCGTCCGGCGAAGGAGCAGCCCTTCTATCACCTTCTGGCCGAGAGCGACGACTCTTCCTACATCGCCTATGTCAGCCAGCAGAATCTGGTGGCGGACGGCGAAGCCGGGCCGGTCGACCACCCGCAGCTCGCGGCGATGTTCGACGGTCTCGACCGCGGGCGCTACCGCGTCCGCGCGATCCACCGGCACTGATCCGCCGCGCGATCAGGCCTTGAGCTTCCAGCCCGATGCCAGCAGGCGATAGGTCAGGACGCCCAGCGCGACATTGACCGCGAGGAGGATCAGCGCCGCGGTCAGCACCGGATGCGCCATCGAGGAATCGACGGTGCCGATGAACCCGTAGCGAAACCCCATGATCGCATGATAGACGGGGTTGGCATGCGTGATCGACTGGAACCACGGCGCCAGCCGGTCGACCGAATAGAAGGTGCCCGACAGCAGCGCCAGCGGCGTCACCACGAAATTGGTCACCGCGGCGGCATGGTCGAACTTTTCGGCCCAGACCGACGTGATCAGCCCCAGAAAGCCGAGCATTGTCGCGCCGAGCAGGCCGAAGGCCACGACCGCACCCGGATGGCGCGGCATCACGTCGACACCGGGCCACAGGAGCATCGCCGCCCACAGCGCCAGTCCGACCAGCACCGCGCGGGTGACCGCGGCGCCGATCATCGCGACGATCAGCTCGCCGACGCCCAGCGGCGGCATCAGATAATCGACGATCGTGCCCTGAATCTTGCCGACCAGCAGCGAAAAGCTCGAATTGGCAAAACTGTTCTGGAGCATCGCCATCATGATCAGCCCCGGCGCGACGAAATCGGCGAACGGCACGCCGATGACCTGGCGCCCCGCCCCGCCCAGCGCCACGGTGAAGATCACCAGGAACAGCAGGGTCGTGACCGCGGGCGCCCATATTGTTTGCAGCTGGACCTTGAAAAAGCGCCGCACCTCCTTGACATACAGGGCCTGTGTGCCGGGAATGTTGAGCGTGCGGATGCGTGGGACTCCGGGTTCGGCGAAGGGCTGTGTCGCAGCCGGAACGCCGGAGTCGGGTCGCGAAATTTGGGGCTGGTCGTTCATGGCGTTCTCGCCTATCGCCTCCCCGACTTCACCGCAAGCTGGGCCTTGACGCCTTGGCCCGCCGGTTCGCGTCGCGATACCGGCGACCGGTAAAGATGAGGAATAGAGCATGTCATGGACCGATGAGCGCATCGAGCAGCTGCGCAGCATGTGGGAAAAGGGGCTGACCGCCAGCCAGATCGCCGACGAGCTTGGCGGTGTCAGCCGCAACGCCGTGATCGGCAAGGCGCATCGCCTTGGCCTCAAGTCGCGCCCGTCGCCCGTGAAGGCGACCGAGAAGGCAAAGCCGGCGCGATCCGCCCCGGCGCCGAAGCCCGCCGCGCCGACGCCCGCGCCGCGTGCTGCCGAGCCCGCGCCCGCTCGCCCTGCCCCGGCGGCGCGCGCCGAGCCGCGCCCGGCGGCGGCCGTTCCGCCGACACCCGCTCCCGATGCGGCGCCGAAGGCCGATGCGCCGCGGATCGTGTCGATCGGACCCGGCGGCTTCATCCGGCAGGGGCCGGGCGACCAGCAGGCGCCGATTCCGCCCGCGCCGCCGCGCCGTCTGGTGCCCGCCAAGCCGAGCCCGGAAATCGCCGACAAGACGAGCCTGCTCGACCTCAACGACCGCATCTGCCGCTGGCCGATGGGGCATCCGGGCGAACCGGATTTCCATTTTTGCGGTGAACCGGTGAATCCCGGCTTTCCTTATTGCGTCGAGCATTGCGGTCGCGCCTATCAGGCGCAACTGCCGCGCGGCACGCGCCGCCCGCCGCCGCCGCCGCCCTTTGGCGGACCCCGCGTCCGGTGAGGCCGTTCGGCCAGGATTTCCTTTTTGCGCGCATGCTCGGCCTCCAGATGGTCGAGCGCGGCGGCGGTCGCTGCAAGATGGCGATCGCCATCGAGGCCGAACGGCATTTCAATCCGCAGGGCGTCGCGCACGGCGGTGTCGCCTACACGCTTGCCGACACCGCGATGGGCGGCGCGCTGTCCAGCCTGCTCGACGACGACCAGTGGTGCGCGACGCTGGAGATCAAGTGCAACTATCATGTCGGGGTGCGCGAAGGCTTGCTGACGTGCGAGGCGCAGGTGGTCCATCGCGGCAAGCGCATCGCCAATATCGATGCCCGCCTGTTTCAGGATGGGCGGATGGTGTGCAGTGCCAATGGGAACTTCGCGATCTTCGCGGCGCCCGACGGCGCGCGTGAAAAGGGCGCCGGCTCCGTCGAGCCGGCGCCCCTTGCGCTGGATCAGAATCGATAGCTGATCGTTCCGCGCACGCTGTGGGTGCGGAAATGGGGGTCGCTGCGCTGGATGTCGACGCCGGTCAGCGGATCGGGCGCCAGCGCGCTGCCCTGGCCGACGCTGACGGTATAGTCGTCGTCCTTGAGGTCGGTGTAGAGATATTCGAGGCCGACCGACAGATTCCTCGCCGCCATCACCTCGACGCCGCCGCCGGCCGAATAGCCCCAGCCGTTGGTCTTGCCGCTGTCGGCAAAGCTGTTCACGCTGTTCGTCGTCGCGAACTTGTTGTCGAGCCGCGCATAGGCGCCGCCGCCCGTGACATAGAAGAGCGCGCCGCCGCCCGGCGTATAACCGGCGCGCAGGCGGGCGCCCGCCTGCCAGTCGGCCTCGCGGCTCATCATATAGCTGTCGCCCGCGTCCGAGAAACCGCTGACGCTGTCGCGCGCCTCGCTGCGTCCGCCTTCGATCACGGCGCCGAGCACGAAATTGCCCATGCGGCGATCATAGCCGATCCGCCCGAAATATTCGGGGCCGTCCTTGTCGTTGCGGCACCCGATATTGGCAGTGCTCGTCGCCGCGCCGTTGCAGAAACCGGGCGCGAACACATCGCCGCCCGCCGCGTCGAGGACCGGGTCGCCATAGGCGCCGTCCTGGTTGGTGTCGAAGACCAGCGTCTCGCCGCGGTCGCTGCCCTGGAGCGTGCCGCCGCCGCCGATCGAGACATAGGGACCGTTGAAGTCCTGCGCCGGGTCGTGATTGTCCTGCGCCATCGCCGGGACGGCCAGGACCGTGGCCGCCGTGGCGGCAAGAAGGGAGGGGAATCGCATGTTATTTCTCCATTATCCGGTGGCTTTGCAGCCGCCCCCCAAACCCGCGGTGCGCGCGCGAAGTTCCTGCGCCACCTCGAAATGCGACGAGCCGAGCGCCGCGCGCGATGCATGAAAGGGTCCGAAAACCGCGCTTGCCAGCCCCCTTCGCGCCCTCCTATAGCCAGACCATGAGTCACGATTTGTTCGATGCCGCCAGCCCCGCGACCGACAGCTACAACGCCTCGCAGATCGAGGTTCTGGAGGGGCTGGAGCCTGTCCGCCGCCGTCCCGGCATGTATATCGGCGGCACCGACGAGCGCGCGCTGCATCACCTTGCCGCCGAGGTCATCGACAATTGCATGGACGAAGCGGTCGCCGGTCACGCCAATCGCATCGAGGTGACGCTCGATGTCGGAAACCGGCTGACGATCGTCGACAACGGCCGCGGCATCCCGATCGACCCGCACCCGAAATTTCCCGGCAAATCGGCGCTCGAGGTCATCATGACCACGCTGCATTCGGGCGGCAAGTTCGAGGGTAAGGCCTATGCGACATCGGGCGGCCTGCACGGGGTCGGCGTCAGCGTCGTCAACGCGCTTTCGGTCGAAACCACCATCGAAGTCGCGCGCAGCAAGCAATTGTATCGCCAGCATTTCTCTCGCGGCGTTCCGCAGGGGCCGCTCGAAGCGCTCGGCACGACGCCGAACCGGCGCGGCACCAGCGTCAGCTTCGTTCCCGACCCGGCGATCTTCGGCGAGCATGGCCGTTTCAAGCCCCAGCGCCTGTTCCGCATGGCGCGCGCCAAGGCCTATCTGTTCGCGGGGGTCGAGATCCGCTGGAAATGCGCGCCCGAACTAATCGGCGACGACACGCCGACCGAGGCGGTATTCCAGTTTCCCGGCGGCCTCGCCGACCATCTGAAGGATCAGATCGGGACGCGCGAATGCGCGACCGCCGAACCTTTCGTCGGGCGGCAGGATTTTCCGGGCGATCAGGGACGCGCCGAATGGGCGATCGCCTGGCCGCTGTGGTCGGACGGCAGCTACGCCTGGTATTGCAACACGATCCCCACCCCGGCGGGCGGCACGCACGAGGCGGGGCTGCGCGCCGCGTTGACGCGCGGGCTGCGCGCCTTCGGCGAACTGATCGGGCAGAAGAAGGCGGCGCAGATCACCGCCGACGACGTGTTCAACAGCGGCGAGATGATGCTGTCGGTGTTCATCCGCGATCCCCAGTTCCAGAGCCAGACCAAGGACCGGCTGTCGAGCCCCGAAGCCGCGCGGCTGACCGAAAATGCGGTGCGCGACCATTTCGACCATTTCCTGTCCGATAATATGGACCGGGGCCGCGCCCTGCTCGGCCTGATCCTCGAACGGATGGAGGAGCGGCTCAAGCGCAAGGCCGAGCGCGAGGTGAAGCGCAAGACCGCGACCAGCGCGCGCAAGCTGCGCCTGCCCGGCAAGCTCACCGATTGTGCGAACGACGGCCCCGAAGGCACGGAATTGTTTATCGTCGAGGGCGACAGCGCCGGCGGCAGCGCCAAGCAGGCGCGCGACCGCAAGACGCAGGCGATCCTGCCGATCCGCGGCAAGATATTGAACGTCGCGAGCGCCAGCGCGGACAAGATCCGCGCCAATCAGGAGATCGCCGACCTCGCGCTCGCGCTCGGCTGCGGCATGCGCAAGGATTGCGACGCCGACCGGCTGCGCTACGACAAGATCGTCATCATGACCGACGCCGACGTCGACGGCGCGCATATCGCAACGCTGCTGATGACCTTCTTCTTTCAGGAGATGCCGGACATCGTGCGGAACGGGCACGTCTATCTCGCGCAGCCGCCGCTCTATCGGCTGACGGCGGGCGCGATGACGGCCTATGCGCGCGACGATGCGCATCGCGCCGAGCTGGAGGCGAGTGTCTTCAAGGGCAAGCGGGTCGAGGTCGGCCGCTTCAAGGGGCTGGGAGAGATGAACCCCAACCAGCTCAAGGAAACGACGATGGACCCGAAGACGCGCTCGCTGCTGCGCGTCACCCTGCCGCAGGAATATGAGGGACGGCACCAGGTCAAGGATCTCGTCGACCGGCTGATGGGCAAGCACCCCGAGCATCGCTTCCAGTTCATCCAGGCCAATGCCGCGACGCTCGACGAGGCGGCGATCGACGCTTGACGGGGGAGTAACGCCTCTGAAGGCGAAAACGACGCCATGATCCGCCTCCGCACCGCCCTGCTCTCCTCCCTCCCGCTCGCGGCCGCGCTCCCCGCCCCTGCGCTGTTCGCCCAGCCCGCCGAAACCGCGGCGCCAGCGGCGGCATCCTTCGACGCGCGCGCGGGACAGATCGTCGGCCTGCTCACGGGACGCGTCCCCTTTGCGGACAGCTTTGCCCCGTCCTTTCAGACTGCCGTGCCCGAGGCGCAGTTCCGCGCGATCGCGGCGAACCTGATCGCGCAATATGGCCAGCCGATCGCGGTCGACAGCACGGCGTCCGACAATGACCGGTCGGGAATGGTGCGGCTGCGGTTCGAGCGCGGCATCGCGACGGTCCGCCTCGACATCGGTCCGCCGCCCGAAGCGCGGATCACCGGCCTGCAATTCACCGGCTTCACGGTGTCCGACGACACTATGGAGCGCGTGACGGCGGAAATCGCGGCCTTGCCGGGGCGCAGCGGCTTTCTGGTCGCCGAAATCGACGGGGTCACGATCCGCCCGGTCGCCAGCGCCAATCCCGACCGGCAGTTCGCCACCGGCTCGACCTTCAAGCTCTATGTCCTCGACGAGCTGGCGGCGGCGGTCGCGGCGGGCGAGCGGCGCTGGCGCGACGTCGTGCCGCTGTCGCACCTCAGCTTCTCGTCCGCGGCCACCGGAAACTGGCCGCCGGACACGCCGGTCACGCTGCAGACGCTCGCCAACTGGATGATCTCGGTCAGCGACAATGGCGCGGCCGACACGCTGATCCACCTGCTCGGCCGCGAGCGGATCGAGGCGCGGATGCGGGCCGCCGGCCACAGCGCGCCGTCGCGCAACATCCCCTTCCTGACCACGGTCGAGGCCTTCGCGCTCAAGGGCGACAATTTCGCCGACCTGCGCGCGCCCTTCATCGCCGGCAACGATGCGCAGCAACGGCGGATCCTCGACGCGAACCGCCATCGTTTCACGCTCGCCCAGGTCGACGGCGTCAGCTTCGGCGGCGAACCGCGCTTCATCGACGATCTCGAATGGTTCGCCTCGCCGATGGACGTCGCGCGGGTGCTCGTCGACCTGAAGGCGCGCCGGTCGGACGCGGCAATGGCGGCAATGGCGATCAACAACGGCGTGGGTCCGGCAGCCGCCGCCGACTGGTCGTGGCTCGGCTACAAGGGCGGGTCCGAACTGGGGGTGCTGTCGATGAGCCTGCTCGGACGGCGCAAGGTCGACGGCAAATGGTTCGTCGTCACGGCAAGCTGGAACAATGACAAGGCCGACCTCGACGGCGCGAAACTGGTCGGCCTCGTCACGCGCCTCCTCGCCCTCGCGGCGAGGGATGGCGTCACGCCGTCAGCGCCGCCACCAGCGCCTTGACCTTCGCCTGCCGCCATTGCGGCAAGGGGGCGACAAGCCAGTAGCCGCGCTTCACGGCGAAAGGTTCGCGCACCAGCCGGACGCGCCCCGCCGCAAGATCGGCCTCCGCCAGCATCGCCGGGACATTCGCCTGCCCCAGCCCGTTCGCCGCGGCGTCGATCGCAAGACCCGCATCGCCGAGCCGCAGCGCGGGCTCGCCATCCTCGACCGGGCAGCCGGGCCACGCGATGCGCGTCTCGCTCTCGCTGCCGGGCCCCGCGACCGTCACCATATGCGCTTCGGAAAGCGGCACGCCCTCATGCTCGCCGGCGCCGTCGGTCCAGAAGATCGCGAGGTCGAGGTTCGCCTCGGTGAAGTCGATGCCGTCGTCGGCCGACACCAGCGTGAAGCGGACGTCGGGCGCCTGCTGGCTGTAGCGCGCGAGCCGGGGCGCGAGCCATTTGGCGGTCAGGTCGCGCGGCGCGGCAATCGTCAGCGATTGCGACGACTGGCCCGCCTGCATCGCGCGCACCGATTCCTCGAACATCAGGAACCCCTGCCGCAGCGCGTCGAGCCCGGCGGTCGCCTCTCCCGTCAGTTCCAGCCCCTTCGGGGTGCGGCGGAACAGGACGACGCCCAGCATATCCTCCAGCGCGCGAATCTGTTGCCCGACGGCGGCGGGGGTCACCGCCAGTTCGTCGGCGGCGCGCGTGAAGCTGAGGTGCCGGGCAGCGGCATCGAACACGCGCAAGGCGTTCAGCGGCAGGTGGGTGCGCTTCATGACGCGGTTGCCGGTGCCACCAGCGGGAATTGCGGGATCGCGACGAGCATCTGCGATCCGTCGCCCATCTCCATCATATAGCTGCCGACCATCGACCCTTCGGGGGTGGACAGCGGACAGCCCGATACATAGTCGAACGACGCGCCGGGCGCGATCAGCGGCTGTTCGCCGACGACGCCCTCACCCTCGACCTCGCTCACCTGGCCGCGTCCGTCGCTGATCCGCCAATGGCGGCTGATCAGTTGCGCCGCGACCGCGCCGTCATTCTCGACCCGGACATGATAGGCCCAGAACCAGCGGCCGAGCGCCGGATGCGACTGTTCGGGCAGATAGCTCACCGCCACGCGCACGGTGATCGGCCCGGTGGTCGCCGCAAAGGGGAAGAGAGAGTCGATCATCGTCCGGGCAAGGTCGCTCAAAGCCCCACCCTGGTCAATGCCTGGTCGAGGTCGGCGATGACGTCGCGCGGATCCTCCAGCCCGATGTTGATGCGCAGCAGCCCCTCGCCGACGCCCATGTCGAGCCGCACGTCGGGGCTGACGCCATAATGGGTCGTCGTCCACGGATGGCAACACAGGCTGCGCGCGTCGCCGATGTTGTTGCTGATGTCGACGAGTTCGAGCGCATTGAGGAAGGCCATCGCCTGCGCGGCGCCGCCGGGCAGTTCGAAGGCGAAGATCGGTCCGCACGCCTCCATCTGGCGCGCCGCCAATTCGTGCTGCGGGTGGCTGGGAAGCCCCGGATGCAGCATGCGCGCGACGCGTCCCTCGATCGCCTTGCCGACCGCGAGCGCGTTCTCCGACTGGCGCCGCGCGCGCAGGTCGAGCGTTTCGAGGCCTTTCAGCACCACCCACGCGCTGAACGGCGACAGGTTCGGACCGGTGTTGCGCTGAAACGGCAACAGGACGTCGTTGATGAACGCCGCGCTGCCGCACACCGCGCCGGCGAGCACGCGCCCCTGTCCTTCCATCAGCTTGGTCGCCGAATAGGCGACGACGTCGGCGCCATAGTCGAGCGGACGCTGAAGCACCGCGGTCGCGAAGGCGTTGTCGACGACGCTGATGATGCCGTGCGCCTTCGCGAGTCCGCAAACATGCGCCATGTCGACGATGTCGAGCGTCGGATTGGCGGGGGTCTCGAAAAAGAAGACCTTGGTATTGGGGCGGATCGCCCTTTCCCATGCGGCATTGTCGCGCCCGTCGACCACTGTCGATTCGATCCCGAAGCGCGGGCACAGCGTGTCGACGAGCCAGCGGCACGACCCGAACGCCGCCTTGGCCGCGACGATATGGTCGCCCGCCGACAATTGACATAGCAGCGCCGTGGTCATCGCCGCCATGCCGCTCGCCTGCGCGCGGCACGCCTCGGCCCCCTCGATCAGCGCGATGCGTTCCTCGAGCATCGCGACGGTCGGGTTCTGCAGGCGCGAATAGGTCATGCCCTGCTCTTCGCCGGCGAAGCGCGCCGCGACGGTTTCCGCGTCGTCATAGCTATATCCCGAAGTCAGGAAGATCGCTTCGGATGTCTCACCATGTTCGCTGCGCCAGGTGCCGCCGCGAATGGCCTGCGTCGCCGGATGCCAGTTTCGTGTCGTGTCGCGATCGAAACCCGTCGTCTTCTTCATCTGCCCTGTCCGTTCAAAGCCGAAACTACCGCATCGCCGAGCGCCGTCGTCCCCATCGTGCCGCCAAGGTCGGCGCCGCGGCAACCGTCGGCGAGCACCTGCCCCACCGCCGCCTCGATCCGCGCCGCGTTCGCCTCGTCGCCGCCCGAATGGCGCAGCAGCATGGCGAGCGACAGGATCATCGCCAGCGGGTTGGCGATCCCCTTGCCCGCGATGTCGGGCGCGCTGCCGTGGATCGGCTCGTAGAGCCCGCGGCGCCCCTCGCCCAGCGAGGCCGAGGCGAGCAGGCCGATCGAGCCGACGCACATCGACGCCTGGTCGGACAATATGTCGCCGAACAGATTGCCTGTGACGATCACATCGAACTGGCCGGGGTTGCGGACGAGCTGCATCGCGGCATTGTCGACATACATGTGGCTGAGCGCGACGTCGGGATATTCGGCCGCGACCTCGATCACCACGTCGCGCCAGAGCTGCGAGGTTTCGAGGACATTGGCCTTGTCGACCGAGCAGAGCCGCTTGCCGCGTCCCTGCGCCGCGCGGAAGGCGACGTGCGCGATCCGCCGCACCTCGCTTTCGCTGTACGCCATGACGTCATAGCCCTCGCGCTCGCCGCTTGCGGTCGTGCGCGTGCCCTTCTCGCCGAAATAGACATCGCCGTTGAGCTCGCGGACGATCAGCAGGTCGATCGCCGACGCGACCTCTGGACGCAGCGCCGAACTGTCTTCGAGCCCCGGAAACAGCTTCGCGGGACGCAGGTTGGCGAACAGCCCCAGTTCGGCGCGCAGGCCCAGAATCGCCTGTTCGGGCCGCAGATGGCGCTCGACCGCATCGAAGCGCGGATCGCCGACCGCGCCGAAAAGGATGGCATCGGCCGCCTTCGCCTTCGCCAGCGTTTCGGGCGGCAGCGGGTGGCCGTCCGCTTCATAGGCTGCGCCGCCGACCAGCGCGCGGTCGAGCGTCACCGGCAGCGCCAGCGCGTCCAGCACCTTCCCGGCCTCCGCCATGATTTCGGGACCGATGCCGTCGCCGGCCAGCAGCAGGATCTTCAATGCTTCGCCTTCCCGTCCGGATCTGGCCGTTCGCCCTGAAGGTGTCGCCGGGCTGGTCTTCTCTGTCACGCCGTCGAAAGAAGGACGGTGCTTCGACAAGCTCAGCACAAACGGAGGAAGCGGATGGCCTTGGTTTGACGGGGACGCTCTAAGCAGGCTGGTCGCTTCACGCAACCGCCCTCTTGAGCCGGTCGAGCAATCTTTCCCTTGCCGTCAGCAAGTCGCGGTTGCGCCCGTCGAGCCCGTCGCGGTCAAGAAAATGCCCGGTCAGCGCCAGAAAATCGATGACATCCGCCATCGTGGGTTCGGCTGCCGTCCCGCCGGGCCGATCGTTGCGCAGGAACGGCGGCAGACGGAGAAGCCGGCTTTCATATCCGGCGGCGGCGGCCGCGCTTACGGCGCCACCCGACTTCGGGCTGACATAGGCCAGATCGTCGGACGTTCCCGTCACGACGCATTCGCCGAGGTCGAGCCCGAAACCGAGTTCGGCAAGCAGCAACAATTCATAGCGCCCGAGCGCAAGCGCCCATTGCCGCGCCGAGGGCGCGACGCCGATGGCATCGAGAACCGCGGCCAGCGCGACGTAGAGTGCCGGATAGGGCTGCGCTTCGGGCAGCGTCGCCGCGGTCAGGCTCGTCGCCCATTCGATGGCCGCCGCGGGCAGCGGCTCGGCCAGCAACGGCGCCCGGCTCGCCAGCAGCTCGACCGTCGCGCCGCCGAGCTGCTCCTCGGTCCGCGCCCGCAGGTCGAGCGCGACCAGATTGCCCGGCACCAGGATCGGCCGCAGACGCCGCGAGCGGCCGCCGCGCACATAGCCGGCGACCAGCCCCGCCTCGCGCGTTAGCGCGCGCAATATCGCGCCATGCTCGCCGTGCGCGCGCACCGCGCAGACGATCGCCTCGGCGGTCAGGCTGGCCAAAGCACCATCTGCGTCTGCGTCACCAGCGCGACATCGGCGCCGTCCTCGGTCCGGATGCGCGTCTGCCATACCGAGAGCCGCTTGCCGATCCTGACCGGCGTCGCTTCGCCGATCAGCACCGCCCCTTCGGGACCGGCGCCGAGGAAATTGGTCTTGCTCTCAATCGTCGTCGTGCCGCTCGCCCCCTCGGGCAGCGTCAGGAACGCGCCCACCGCGCCAAGGCAGTCGGCAAAGGCCATGATCGCACCGCCATGGACGATATGCCCGGCGGTGCAGATTTCGGGGCGCACGGGCAGTTTGCCCGCGACGCGATCCTTCGTTCCTTCGTGGATGGTGACGCCCAGCGTTCCCGCCAGCGGCATCGCGGCTGCAAAATCCATAGTCTATCCTTCCCTTTCACCCCCTCCTCTGAAGAGGAGAGCATCAAAGATCATCCCCCCGCATGATAGAAATCATACACCGCCTGCGCGACGCCCGCGCTCACCCCGGGCGCCTTCTGCAAATCCTCAAGGCTCGCCCCGCGCACCGCGCGCGCGGTGCCGAAATGCATGAGCAGCGCCTTCTTGCGCGCCGGCCCGATCCCCGGCACCTCGTCGAGCGGTGACGACCCCATCGCCTTCGCGCGCTTCTGCCGATGCGCGCCGATCGCGAAGCGGTGCGCCTCGTCGCGCAGGCGCTGGATGTAGAAGAGCACCGCGTTGTTGGGGGGCAGCGTGAATTCGCGCCCGTCGGGCAGGTAGAACGTCTCGCGCCCGGCGTTGCGGTCGGGGCCCTTGGCGACGCCGACATAAGGCAGATCGTCGATCCCGAGTTCGGCGAACACGGTCGAGACCGCCGACACCTGCCCGCGCCCCCCGTCGATCAGCACCAGATCGGGCCATTCGCCCCTGGTCCGTTCGGGATCTTCCTCGATCGCGCGCGCGAAACGGCGCTGGAAGACTTCGCGCATCATCGCGAAATCGTCTCCGGGCTGCGTCTCGGCGCGCTTGATGTTGAACTTGCGATAGGCGCCCTTGATCCAGCCTTCGGGGCCCGCGACGACCATCGCGCCGAGCGCGTTGGTCCCCTGGATATGGCTGTTGTCGTATATTTCGATGCGCTGTGGCGCCTCGTCGAGGTCGAACAGCTCGGCCAGCTCGCGGCCGAGCTTCGCCTGCGTGCTGCTTTCCGCCAGCCGGCGGTCGAGTTCCTCCCCCGCGTTGCGCACCGCCTGTTCGAGGAGACGGCGGCGGTTGCCGCGCTGCGGCACGCTGATCTCCACCTTGCGCCCCGCCGTTTCGCTCAGCGCTTCGGCAAGCAGCGGACAATCGTCGGGCTCGCGGTCGACGAGGATCAGCTTCGGCGGCGGCACGCCCTCATAGAATTGCATCAGGAAGCTCGCCATCACCTCCGCCTCGGGCACCCCCGCGACGTGCGCGGGGAAGAAGCTGCGATGCCCCCAGTTCTGCCCGCCGCGGATGAAGAAGCCCGCGACGCAGAGCTGCCCGCCCTTCGCCGCGAGCGCGAAGACGTCGGCGTCGCCCAGCCCGTCGGCGTGGACCGACTGGCTGCCCTGGATGAAGGTCAGCGCCTTCAGCCGGTCGCGCAGCACCGCCGCCAGTTCATAGTCCATCGCCTCGGCGGCCCTCGTCATCGCGGCGCCGAGCCGTTTCTGCACCGCGGTCGAGCGCCCTTCGAGGAAATCCTGCGCGTCGCTCACCAGTTCGGCATAATCCGCCTTGCCGATCCGCCCGACGCACGGCGCCGAGCAGCGGCGGATCTGGTAGAGCAGGCAGGGGCGCGAGCGGTTGGCGAAGAAGCTGTCGGTGCAGCTTCGCAGCAGGAAGGTCTTCTGCAGCGCGTTGAGCGTGCGGTTGACCGACCCGGCGCTCGCGAACGGCCCGTAATAGCGCCCCTTGGCGCGCCGCGCGCCGCGGTGCTTCTGGACGCGCGGGAAATCATGGTCGGCGCGAAGCAGGATGAAGGGGAAGCTCTTGTCGTCGCGCAGCAGCACATTGTAGGGCGGGCGATAGCGCTTGATGAGCTGCGCTTCGAGCAGCAGCGCCTCGGCCTCGCTGGTGGTGGTGACGATCTCCATCGCGCGCGTCTGCGCGACCATGCGCTGGAGCCGCTGCGGCAATCGCGCGACCTGCGTGTAATTGGTGACGCGGTTCTTCAGCGCGCGTGCCTTGCCGACATAGAGCACGTCGCCGCGCGCATCGAGCATGCGATAGACGCCGGGCCGCACCGGCAATTTGCGCACCACGCCGCGGATCACCTCGGCCCCGCGCGTCAGGTCGGGCTTGTCACCCTCCGCCCCGCTGCCGCGGACGACATAGGTCGCCTTCTCTTCGTTGAAGCGGTCGGGAGCGTTGGGGCGAGCCATGCCAGCCATGTAGGCGATGACGCCGCAGGTCGCCATAGGGGCGGGTCAGAAAGCCGCGATAGCGAGCGCATCCATCTTCCCTCCGTAAGTGGGAGGGGTGCGAGGATGGAGGCTCGACACCCTGAGGACACCAAAACGCCCGCGGAAATCCGCGGGCGTCCTGAATCGGTAATGTCGGCTTCGACGATGTCGAACGGTCAGCCCTTGGCGACCGCCGCGATCGCCTGATCGACGAGGGCCGCGTCCGCCTTGGCATCGTGCCGGGCTGCGATCAGGGCGGCCGCCGCGTCGGTGGCCGCCTTTGCCGCCGCTTCGCGTACATCGGCGAGCGCGCTGGCTTCGGCGGCCGCGATGCGGTCCTCGGCCATCTGCTTGCGGCGTCCGATCAGCGCGGTCGCGTCGGCCTTCGCCTTGGCGACGAGCCCCTCGGCCTCGGCCTCGGCGCGGGCGCGCAGGTCATCGGCTTCCTTCGCCGCGTGGGCGAGCTTCGCCTCATATTCGGCCTTCAGCGATTCGGCGTCGAGCCGAAGCTGTTCGGCTTCGCTGAGCTGCCGGGCGATTTCGGCGATCTTCTTGTCGAGCATCGCGCCGATCCCGGCGGGTGCCTTCTTCCAGACGAGAACGCCGAGGAAGATCGTCATCGCCAGCGCAACCCACCAGCTCGGCGAGGACAGGATCGAGCCCGCCGCGCCGCCGCCATGCGCCGCACCGGCGGCTTCGGACAGGACCAGAGTCAGATTAGCCATGGAGCACCGCCTTCACCGCCTGCTTCGCGTCCGCGGCGGCGACCTTCACACCCGACAGCTTCGCGACGAGTTCGCTCGCCGCTTCCGCCGCGACCGATTCGATCTCGGCCATCGCCGATCCGCGCGCCGCGGCGACATCGGCTTCGGCCGCCGTCATTTTCTCCGCCAGTTCGGCATCGACCTTGGCAAGGCGCTTTTCGGCGTCGCGCGCCGCCTTGTCCTTCGCATCCTGCACCGCCTTTTGCGCGGCGGCGCGGCTGAGGTCGCTCTGCTGGCGATATTGTTCCTCCAGCCCGTCGGCCGAGGCGTGCGCCGCCTTGGCCGCGGCCAGATCGTCGGCGATCTTGCGGTCGCGCGCGTCGACGGTCGCCTCGATCTTGGGATACATGCCGAGACCGATCACCACGAAAACCGCGCCGAAAATCAGCGCGAGCCAGAAAAGCTGCGATGCGAAGAACCAATTTTCCGCAAGCTGGTTGATCTGTGGCATTTCTCTTCTTCCGATTGACGACTGCCCGGCGCACGCGCGCCGAAAGGCCGCCGCGCCGTCCCGCCACAAGGCGGAACCGGCGCGGCGTCGACCGTCAGGCCGCCTTCAGATAGAGCAGGATCGCGATCAGGAACGACAGCAGGCCCAGAAGCTCCGCCGCGGCGAAGCCGATGAACAGGCGGCCCTGCTGACCGTCGGCCGCCGCCGGATTGCGCAGCGCGCTTTCCAGGAAGCTGCCGAAGACATTGCCCACGCCGATCGCGGCCATGCCGGCGCCGATCGCGGCGAGACCGGCACCGATGAGCGTCGCTGCTTGTGCGTCCATGAACTTAACTCCTTGAGATAAACGTTTGGATTAAAACGGGATTAGTGAAGATTGACCGCGTCGTTGATATAGAGCGAGGTCAACAGGGCGAAAACATAGGCCTGGATGCCCGCGACCAGCAGCTCGAGCGCGCTGATACCGATCATCAGGGCGAGGCTGGCGATGCCGACCGGGAGCCCGATCGCGACGCCGGCACCCGAGCTCTGGACGATGAAGTTCGCGAACACCTCCAGCAGCACGTGCCCGGCGGTCATCGCGACGAACAGTCGCAGGCCGAGGCTGAACGGGCGCACCATGAATGACACGAACTCGATCGGCGCGATGAACGGAATCATCGGCCACGGCGTGCCGTGCGGGACAAAGAGCGAGAAGAAATGCAGCCCGTGGCGCCAGAAACCGACGACCAGCACGATCGCGAAGGACAGGATCGCGAGGATGCCCGTGATGGTGAAGTGGCTCGTCACGGTCAGCGGGTGCAGGCCGGCCAGCGCAAAAGGCACCATTCCCAGCACGTTGCAGAACAGAATGAACATGAAGAGCGAAAAGACATAGGGCGTGTATTTGCGCCCTTCCGGCCCGATGTTCGTCGACATCATCGACGAAACGAAACCGGTGAAACCTTCGACGGCCATCTGCCAGCGCCCCGGAACGAGCTGCCGCTTCATGCCGCCGAGCATGAAGAGCCACAGGATGACGGCGGCGGCGGCCATCCAGACCGCACTGGTGGTCAGCCACACCTCCCGTCCCTCGACCGCGAACAACTTCGCGATCGGTTCGACGGTGAACTGGTGCATCGGGTCGAATTTACCGGCCTCTGCGGACACGCGCGTCACTCCAAACTATCCCCGCATCTGACGGTGCCGGGCTGAACCTTGAGCCTATGCCGAGCCGCCCTTGTCGCGCGATGCGGCATTGGCGATCCGAAAGATATTCCTGAAGGCGACGACGACCCCGAGAGCCAGCATCCCCAACAAACCCCAGGGCGAGGTGTCGGCGAAGCGGTCGATCAGCCAGCCGATCAACGCACCGCCCAGCATCCCGCCCAGCAATTCGGCCAGAACCCGGTTTCCGAGCCGATAATTGGCGTCGGATTCGGGCGCGCTGACCCCGGCCCGCCTGGCTTCTGCGGCTTCGGCCCGGTCCAATCGCTCTTCGAGCGAGACCAGGCGCGAATCCTCCGAAGCTGGTTCCGGATCGCTGCCATTCCCCGTCATCTTCCGCCATCCTCCTGAAACAAAACCGGAATGCCCCGATTCTGCCTGCGAAAAAAGGCCCGAAAAATCGGGGGACCCCTGAGGCGCGGTCCGTTTAGAAACGCCGCCCCATGAAGTCAATGCCCGCACGCGAACGCGCGGCTTAATCTTGCTGCGCTGCGGCAATATCGTTCGGAGCGCGCCTCTTGCGGACGCAAAATGCCGCCGCGTTTAGGGGCGCGGCGGCATCAAGCGCCCGCGGGCGCTGCGAAGCTCTGATCTCAGGGGCAGCGCGAATCCCGGACCGGCGCGCCGCTGTCGCGCGTCAGCCAGCGGCCGTCGGGGGCCTTGTACTTCTCGCCCGGCTTGGTCTTCGCGATCAGGTTGCATCCGGTCGCGAAGGCGAACTGCTCGACCGTGCTGCCCTGCGGCGCATTGCTGGTGTAGGCGGCCTTGCGCTTGATGTTGATGTCGGTGACGAGCTTGCGCACCGCATCGGTCGGCGTCGACACGAAGCCCAGATAGCCGTCGGGCTGCTCGCCGATCTGGCCATCGGACCGTGCCTGCTCATAGGCCGGATCGCGCTGCGCCATCGCCGAGGGAACGGCGACCGCCACCGCGGCGGTCGCGGCAATCGCCGCCATCGCCATCGCGCCGGGTTTCCACTGTTTCACACGCATCTCTTTTGTGTCCCCAATCCAGTTCGCGTCAGAATATCTCGCTATTCTGCTCGATGAGCTTCTTGGCATCGCCATCCAGCCTATACACAACTTCCTGCTTGATGTTGATGTTCAGGTTGATCTCGATCGGCTTGTCCGGCGTGTCGATCTGTACGCAACCCGCGAGGGCAGGTGCAAGGATCAGGCTCGCCAGAGCATGCGCGCCGATGGCATGCCTCCTTGCTCCGGTCTTGATGGCGGTCATGGCATGGGCTCGCTTTCTGGGGGCTGAACGGGTTTCGATGCGGCGGCGGCCGCGGCTTCGGCCTCTTCCTGCACGCGCAACAGGGTCGACAGATTCTGTTCGATCAGCAGCGTCGGATCGTAGAATCCCTTGGCCGATGTGATGAGCTGGCGGAAGGGCGCCTGGATCTTGACGTTGAAGACCAGCGGCAATCGGGCGATCTGTTTGGTCAGGAAATTGCGCGTCGCGCCCTCGCCCTGCCCCACGCCGCCGAAGCGGATGTCGGTCACCATCTCGCCGTCCAGATCCCCGTTCAATATGATCGTCAGATCGTCATATTGGAGCGATCGCAGCGCGCCAAAGGCAAAATTGGCGATCGCGCCCAGATTGTGGTTCGACAGTTCGCCGACATAGGCGAGCGTCCCGCCGCCCGCGCGCGCATCGATCCGCCCGCCAACGATGCGCCCGCCGAGCCCGTCGAACTCGACCGGCAGCGTCCCGTCGAACAGGCCGGTCGCGTTGATGTTGTCGAAGCCGAACTGCTGGAGGAAGATCGCCGCATCGACGCCGACGATGTCGAACGACAGGCGCCGCGTCTGGCTGGCGTTGAAATCGAGCGTTGTCGGATGCAGCGACAGTTCGCCGCCCGCGAACGGCCAGCGCCCGCCGTCGATCCGCACGCGATTGTCGCCGAGCAGCCGATAGGTGATCGTTCCCCCGATCACCGGGATGCCCGGGTTGATCTCGTCGATCCGGGCCACCTGCCCCGGCGCCGACCGCAGGCCGATCAGATCGTCGAAGGTCAAGGTCGCGGTCAGCCCCGTCACCGGACCGAAGGCAGCGGCCAGATTGGCGTCGGCGGTCGCGAAGGTGCCGTGGCTGGTGACGCCATCGGGGGTCCATTCGATCCGCCCGTCGCCGACGACCGATCCCTGGACGTTGGCGACGACGCCGAGCGCGAGGCGGGTGAGCTGATCGGGCTGGAACCGGTCGTCGAATCGCAGCTCGCGGACCTTGAGGTCGGCGGCGCCGGTGCCGCTGTCGAGCCGGTGGGTGATCGTCGTGTCGACGACTGATCGCCCGCTCTTCTCTTCGCGAAATGCCGCCTCGGCGTCGATCGTGCCGTCCGCGAAGCGCAGATGCGCGCCGTCGGCGACGAGCGGAAAGAAGCGCGCGTCGGGCTCTGCGTCGGTCAGGCGCACGCCGCCGTCGAGCGTCAGCCCGCCGCTGCCCCAGCGCCACGCCCCCGCAATGTCGGACAGGATCAGCGGAACGGCGCCGATCTTGCCGCCCGCGCCCTTGAGGTCGCCGCCCATCCCTTGCGCGGTCGAGCGGCTGGTCAGCGATGCGGCGGCGAAATGCGTCGCGCTGTCCCCCTCGCCCAGCCGCACCTCGGCCCCGGCCAGCGCCCAGCGCATCGCGGCCAGATCGATGTCGGCACCGCGCGCATCGAAAGCGAAGGGCGACGTCCCGCTCGCCCCGCGCAGCGCGATGCCCGGCACGCGGATATGTCCGCGCAGCCCCTGCGGCCCCGCGCTCAGCAGCGGCGCGCCGGGACGGCTGCACAAGTCGATTCGCGTGGGTGCCAGCCGGAACCCGCCCACATCGACCCGATCGGCGCCGATTCGCGTGCAGCCGCCGTCGAGCGCGAGCGCGCCGTTCGGCGCCAGCACGCCGGCGAGCGGCACCGACAGCCGCTCGACGCGCCCATCGCCGACCGGGCCCGACAGCTCGGCGCGGGTCGCGAAACGCAGCAGCGCGCCGCCCGAGAATCGCACCGGAGCCAGCGCAAGGCGCGCGCCGCCGGCGGCATAGGGCTCGACCGTCGCGACACCGGCGATCGTGCCATCCGCGTGCCGGTCGAGCTGGAGCGATCCCGATGGCAGGCCGCCGCCGCCGAAGGCCCATTGTCCGGCGGCGATCACGGCGGGCTCGGGCGCCCCCAGCAGATAAGCGATGCGGCTGTCGTCGCTGCCGGTGAAATAAGCGCCGCTGGCACCGCGCAATTCGGGAGCGATCAGCTCGATCCGGGCCGATCTGCCCTTCCCCGCCAGCGCGAATCGCGCCTTGCCTCCGGTTTCGGCGAGCATGGCGGCAAGCGCCGTCGCCGCGCGCTCCGCCAACGGGCCGACCGGACTGCCATCGACCGAACGGCCACCCTGAACGATGACGCGCCGCAGCGCTTCGCCGGCGCGGGCGCGGGCGAATGTCAGTTCGCCGTCGACCTTCGGCGCCTGATCGCCGACCGTGGCCCTGGCGGTCAGCGCCACCTGCTCGGCGGTGACGGCATCGGCGCGCAGCCCCGCCATCGCCGCCTCCACGCTGATCGCGGTGCGACCCGCGTCGCCCGAGAATTGCGTGCGGGCGCCGATCCGTTCAGCCGTCGCCGGTCCCGCCGCGAGCCGGACAATGCTGGCATCGGCGGTGCCCCGCCATTGGCGCAGATCCTCGGACAGCGAGAGATCGAGCGCAATCTGCGGCGACGCAGCCGTCAGCTTGCCCCCGGCGCAGGCGAGGCTTGCGCCGCGGAGCGGCCCAACAAGGTGCGGCCGCACGTCGCGCACGCGCACGCGGCCGTAAAAGCTGACGTCGCGACCGCTGCACCCGGCCGCGGCGAGTGTCGGCGCGACCAGCGCGAGCCTTCCGTCGAAATCCCGGCGCAGATTGCCCTTCCCGTTCAGCGCCGCACCGACGGCGCCCCACGGCGTCCCCACGCGCGCGCGCGCATCGGCGAGCGTCACCGCCAGATCGGGCAGCACGAAGGGCGACGTGCTCGTCGGATCGCGGAACTTGTCGAGCGCGCCGAAAGACAGGCGCCCGTCGGCGAAGGCGCCGTAGAGACGCACGCCTTCGGCGTCGATCCGCGCCACATAGGGACCGGTGAAGCCCCAATCGAGCACGACCTCGACGCGGCGCGCGGTCAGGTCGGGACGCGCGGGATCGCCGATGACGATGTCGGTCAGCCGCTGGGTGCGGAAACCGATCCGTTCGATCGTGTAGCGCGCGGGAACCCCGCGCTGGTCGAGCTGGTCGCGAATGAAGCTGTCGGCGATCGGCGCGCGCGCGAACCACAGGCCCGCCGCGATCGCGATCAATGCGCCGCCCGCAATCCAGCGCTTGCGGAGCCGGGGCCGCGATGCCGAATCTGCAGCGACAGGTTCGCTCATGCGCGCGACCGCGATGAAAAAGTGGCGGATCGCGAAACCGGCGATGACGTCATGCGGTCATATTCCAAATCTCGCCCGTTCCCCGTCCCCGGTCTGCCCTTCCTGTCAGCAACGCCGGAATTCCCGTTTCGCTGCAAGATATTGCACCGCATCGAAGCAAAAGCGTTTCTATGACCGTTGAGCGTGCCTCACAAGGCGGTTATTCCGGTCCCGACATGGCCGACGCGCCCGCCCCGATCCCGGATCACGCCGGTCATCGCGCCCGCTTGCGCGCACGCCTGCTCGGCGACGCCGAAGGCATGGCCGATTACGAGCTGGTCGAATATCTGCTCGCGCTCGCCATCCCGCGCCGCGACACCAAGCCGCTCGCCAAGGCGCTGCTGCGCGAATTCGGTTCGCTGGCGCAGCTCGTCAGCGCCGACCCCGAATCGCTGCGCCGTGTCGCCGGCATGGGCGACACGGCGGTCGCGGCGCTGAAGATCGTCCAGGCCGCGAGCCTGCGGATGCTGAAAGGCGAATTTCGCGACCGTCCGCTGCTGTCGAGCTGGGACGCGCTGCTCGACTGGCTGCGCGCCGACATGGGGCCGATCGACATCGAACGCGTCCGCGTCCTCTACCTCAACGCGCGCAACATGCTGATCCGCGACGAGGTGATGAGCGAAGGGTCGATCGACCAGTCGGCCATCTATGTCCGCGAGGTCGTCAAGCGCGCGCTCGAACTGGGCGCGGCGGCGATCGTCCTCGTCCACAACCACCCGAGCGGCAGCCCCGAACCGAGCCGGCAGGACATCGCGATCACCCGCGACATCGCGGAGGCGGCGCGGAAGCTGGGGATCACGCTCCACGATCACATCATCATCGGCGGCGGCGATCATCGCAGCTTCCGCGCGATGGGCCTGTTGTAAGGCGGCGCGGACGCACGTCCGGCTTCGGCCCGCGGCGCGACGCCATCGGAATGTTTGACTTGCGCTGCGCGGCACGACATCATCGCGCCATGCCGACTCAGTGCACCCCTTCCCGTTTCGACCTCCGCGCGGGTCAGATTCTCGTGGGCCTCTAGCCCCGGGTCCGGTGCCTCCTGCCCCGAACCCGGGGCGAAAATCCACCCAACCCGATTCCAGCGGCGCAGCCGAGCCTCGCCCGCAATCCTCTTTCGGAAAAAAAGAACCCATGACGACCAACAGCAAGGCGACCCGCCGGCCGCCCATCCACATGATCGATACCGAAGCCGACGCGCTGACCGACCTTGCTATCGCCAAGGAAGACGATCTGCCGCAGGTCAGCGAAATGCTGCTGAACGAAATCGCGCGCGCCACCATCCACAAGGCCGAGCGCATTCCGTCCGATGTCGTGACGATGCGCTCGACCGTCGAGTTCGTCGACGAGAACAGCGGCGCGACGCGGACCCTGCAACTCGTCTACCCGCGCGACGCCGATATCTCCGCGGGCCGCATCTCGATCCTGACCCCGGTCGGGGCGGGACTGATCGGCCTGCGCGAGGGCCAGACCATCCGCTGGCCCGACCGTGACGGGCAGGATCATAATCTGTCGATCGTCCGCGTCACACAGGCCGAAGCCGCCTGATCCACGCGGACCCGCGGACAAACGGAAACAGCCGCCGGATCGCTCCGACGGCTGTTCCGCCGTGTCTGGGACTCATTCAGGGCAGGGACCAGGTCAGGGACGCATTCAGGCGCCGCGCGACAGGAAGCCGATGAGTTCGGTCTTGCTGACGCCGCCCGACTTGTCGGCATCGGCGGCGCCGAACGCCTGGGCAACCCAGCTCTTCACCTGCTCCGATTCGGGATCGACCGTCGGGTCGGTCGCGGTGCGCAGCTTCTTCATCCAGGCGGAGAATTCCATCTCGCTGAGTTCGCCGTTCGCATCGCCGTCATAGGTGGGGAATTCCTGCTCGACGATCTGCGCGATCTGGCTCGGAGTCGCAGCGCCGTCCGACGGGGCAGGACTCGACTGCGGCGGCGGGCTCGACGGAGCCGGCTGGGCCGTCATGTCGTCCACAGGCGGCGGCGTGTCCGGTTCGACCGGTGCCGGTGCGGTCGTGTCGGCCGGCGGCATCGTTTCGGGCGCGGTCTGCGTCGCATCGTCGGGCGGCGGGGTTTCCGTCTGCGCGAACGCGGGGAAACTCACCGCGGCCGCGCCGATCAAAAGCATATGTTTCAACATGATCTGTCTCCATTGGCGGCGACGGGGCCGGATTCGACAACCCGCGGCCTTGGTTCGAAGGGGCATGAGAACAACCGCCCGCGCGCCGCGAAAGTTGCCGCAGGCGCCCGATTGGCGTAGCCGCCTGCCCCTGCTAGGGGGCGGCTGGTCGCGATTCCGCGTGCATAACGCGACAAGGCGCCGCAAAAGGAAGGAAATTCAATGGTTCCGCGTTACGCCCGACCCCAGATGACCGCGATCTGGTCGCCCGAGAATCGCTATCGCATCTGGTTCGAGATCGAGGCGCACGCGACCGACGCGCTGGCCGAACTGGGCGTCGTGCCGCAATCGGCGGCCAAGGCATTGTGGGACTGGTGGGCGACCGAACCGACGATCGACGTCGCGGCGATCGACGCCATCGAGGCGGTGACGAAGCACGACGTCATCGCCTTCCTGACATGGGTCGCGGAGCATGTCGGCGACGAAGCGCGCTTCATGCATCAGGGCATGACGTCGAGCGACGTGCTCGACACCTGCCTTGCCGTGCAGCTGACGCAGGCGGCCGACATATTGCTCACCGATCTCGACGCGCTGCTCGAGGCGATCAAGCGCCGCGCCCATGAGCACAAGCTCACCCCGACGATCGGCCGCAGTCACGGTATCCACGCCGAACCCGTCACCTTCGGGCTCAAGCTCGCCGAAGCCTATGCCGAATTCGCGCGGTGCAGGACCCGCCTGATCGCGGTGCGCGCCGAGATCGCGACCTGCGCCATTTCGGGTGCGGTCGGCACCTTTGCCAATATCGACCCGCGCGTCGAGGCGCATGTCGCGGCAAAGCTCGGCCTGGCGATCGAGCCCGTCTCGACCCAGGTCATCCCGCGCGACCGCCACGCGATGTTCTTTGCCACGCTCGGCGTCATCGCCTCGTCGATCGAGCGGCTCTCGGTCGAGATCCGTCACCTCCAGCGCACCGAGGTGCTGGAGGCCGAGGAATATTTCTCGCCCGGCCAGAAGGGCTCGTCGGCGATGCCGCACAAGCGCAACCCGGTGCTCACCGAGAATCTGACCGGGCTTGCACGCATGGTGCGCAGCGCGGTGACTCCGGCGCTGGAGAATGTCGCGCTGTGGCACGAACGCGACATCAGCCATTCGTCGGTCGAGCGCTTCATCGGTCCCGACGCAACGGTCACGCTCGACTTCGCGCTCGCGCGGCTGACCGGCGTGGTCGACAAGCTGCTCGTCTATCCCGCGCGGATGCAGAAGAATCTCGATCGCATGGGCGGGCTCGTGCATTCGCAGCGCGTCCTGCTGGCGCTGACGCAGGCGGGCGCGAGCCGCGAGGACAGCTATGCGCTGGTCCAGCGCAACGCGATGAAGGTCTGGGAATCGGACGGGCAACTGTCGCTGCTCGACCTGCTGAAGGCCGATGCCGACGTCACCGCGCGCCTGTCCCCCGATCAGCTCACCGACCTGTTCGACCTCGGTTATCACATGAAGCATGTCGATACGATCTTCGCGCGCGTCTTTGGAGCCGCATAGACTGGCGTCCGGAGCCGAAGTCGCCTAGAAACCGTCCGAGGCCAAGCAAGGAGCGGAACAGTGGGAATCCTGCGCACCATCATCTGGGTCCTGCTGACCATCGTCCTGCTGCTGTTCGCCTTCGCGAACTGGAACGCGGTGACGGTGACCATCTGGCCGGGCTGGGAAGCCGAGACCAAGCTGCCGGTGATCGTGCTCGTCGCCTTCGCGCTGGGCAGCCTGCCGACGTGGATCGCCCTGCGCGCGACGCGCTGGTCGCTGAAGCGTCGTCTCGATGCGAGCGAGCGCCAGCTCGCCGACCTGCGCGCGATGGCCAATCGCCCTGCCGATCCCGCGCCCCCGACCGTGCCGGTCAACGATATCCCGCCCTCGCCCCTGGAGTCCGCATGACGTCGCCGCTCTATCTCGCCATCGACACGCCGCACCTCGACGCCGCGCAGACGCTGGCGCAGAAGGTCCGCCATCACGTCGGCGGGTTGAAGCTCGGGCTCGAATTCTTCTGCGCCAACGGGCATCATGGCGTGCTCGAAATGGCGAAGCTGGGTCTGCCGATCTTTCTCGATCTCAAGCTCCACGACATTCCGAACACGGTGGCCAAGGCGATCCAGGCGCTCCGCCCGCTCGAACCGGCGATCCTGACCATCCATGGCGCGGGTGGCCGCGCGATGATGGAGGAGGCGAAAGCGGCGGCGGGCGCGAACACCAAGGTGGTCGCCGTGACCGTGCTGACCAGCCTCGATTCGCCCGACCTTGACGACATCGGCGTCGGCGGAACGCCGCACGATCAGGTGGTGCGCCTCGCGGCGCTGGCGCGCAGCGCCGGCCTCGACGGCATCGTCTGCTCGGGGCAGGAGGTCAAGGCCGCGCGCGCGGCCTGGCCCGGCGGCTTCTTCGTCGTTCCCGGCGTCCGCCCCGCCAACGGCAAGCTGGGCGACCAGAAACGCGTCGTCACCCCGGCCGAGGCGATGGCCGACGGCGCCTCGATCCTCGTCGTCGGACGCCCGATCAGCCAGTCCGACGACCCCGACCTCGCAGCGCGCGCGATCGAGGCGACGCTTTAGACCGGATCGACATTCAGCTCTGGCGGCCTGCGAATGGCGGCTTTTCGTGCTTCCGCTGCTCACGTGCCGTCAGCACGCTGCGCTGCGGGTCCCGGAAATCCACCATTTTGACCTGTGGTCGTCTTCGACTCCGGCTCGCCATCTTCCGAATAGCGATCCGTCCCAGGCGTCAGTTGATAACAAGCGCCGGGGACTGAATGTTGTAGCCGACAAGCACCGGTCCATTCGGTGAAGATTTGAATGTGAAAGTTTCGACGGCGCGGCCTTTTTCGTAGATCGTCTCCATATTCAGGACCGTCATGGTCTGCCCGTTCACGATATTGACCTGCCATCCTCGCTGCGTCGTGTTTCCCGCCTTGCCCAGCTTGCGCTGCACGGCACCAAGAAACTCCTCGAATTCCGTGACATCCGCCGAACGCTGCATTTCCTCGCCGGAAGCAAAGTAGATGTCGTCAAATTTTCCGGCATTGGCGTCGTCGTGAAATGCATCGACCGCCTTTTCCGAGGCGGCGACATCGGTGGCCATGTTCGCAGGATTGCAGGCCGTCAGGCCCAGAAACAAAAGCATCCATAATATGCGGTGCATCGCAACCTCCCCCCGCGAGGCTGTACCACGACCGGCTTGCTGCCAGCCATAGGTATCTGCGGTTGCCTTGATGCCATTTGCAGCCCAAAGACCCCCGCATGCCACCACTCATCAAGATCTGCGGTCTCTCGACACCCGAAGCGGTCGATGCGGCCATCGAACAGGGCGCGACCTACATCGGGCTCGTCCATTATGAGCCGAGCCCGCGGCATGTCGACCTTCGGACCGCCGCCGAATTGCGGCGCCGTGCCGGGGCGCATGTCAAGGTGGTGCTGCTGCTCGTCAACGCCTCACAGCAACTCACCGGGCAGGCGCTCGCCGCGGTGCGGCCCGATGTCGTCCAGTTCCACGGCACCGAGACTCCCGAATGGCTGGCGGTCGTGAAGCGGCTGGTTCCGGCGGAGATATGGAAGGCGATCGGGCTCAAGGACGCGGGGACGCTCGAGCGGATCGAGAAGTATCGCGGCATCGCCGACCGCATCCTGTTCGATGCCCCCGCCTCGGCGCTGCCCGGCGGCAATGGTGCGCGCTTCGACTGGTCGCTGCTCGCCAACCACCGTCACACGATCGACTGGGGCATCGCCGGCGGCCTGACTCCCGACAATGTCGCAGCAGCGATCGCGGCGACGCGCGCGCCGCTCGTCGATGTCTCCTCGGGCGTCGAAAGCGCGCCCGGGGTCAAGGACCTGGACCGGATCGCCGCTTTCTGCGCGGCGGTGCGCGCCGCTCAATAGGCGTCGCCCAGCGCGAAATCCTGCCGCCGCTCGCGCCACGCGCCGCGCGTGAAATCGGGAAACTCGAGCGTCCGGTTATCCTCTGCGATCGACTGTTCGGACAGCGGCGTGATCGCGCTCCACGTCAGCGCGTCGTAAATGTCGATCGGCATCGGCGCGCCGGCCTTCAGCGCCTCGACAAAGGCGTTGAGAACGAACCAGTCCATCCCGCCATGCCCGGCCCCGACCGCCTGGTCAGCGTGACGTTTCCACAACGGATGGTCGTACTGGCCGAGCACCGTCTCCGCCGGCTCCCAGCGATGCGGTTCGGGGCTGCGGCCTTCGATGTAGAGCGATTTGGCGACATCCATCCACAATCCGCGCGTGCCCTGTACCCGGAAACCGAGCGAATAGGGACGCGGCAGGTTGGTATCGTGGGTCAGCCGGATCGTTTCGCCATTGGCGCAGGCGATGCTGGTCGTCACGACGTCGCCCAGCGCGAAACGCACCGCCGCATTGGGGTGGTCCGCACCGCCCTGCGCGACCACATGATCGTGCAATCCGCGCGCCTTGCTCGCATAGCTGGTCAGCCGGGTGAAACGGTTGCCGCGGTTGATATTCGTCCACATCGCGCAGGGGCCGATGCCGTGGCTGGGATAGAGGTCGCCGTTGCGCCGGACGCTGTGGTCGGTGCGCCAGCGCGCCTCCGACCAGCCCTTCGCGCCGAATTCAGCGCCGCCGCCATAGGGACGGCCGGGAATGCCCGAATTGAATTTCACGTCGCGCAGATCGTGCTGATAGCCTCCTTCGAGGTGGATCATCTCGCCGAACAGGTCCTGCCGCACCATGTTGAGCACCGCCATGACGTCGCGGCGATAACAGACATTTTCCAGCAGCATGTAAGACGTGCGCGTCGCCTCGTGCGCCGCCAGCACGTCCCAATGGTCCTGAAGCGTGATGCCGGCGACGACTTCGCACCCCACCGCGATGCGCGCCTCCATCGCCGCGATCGCCATCGGCTTGTGCCATTCCCACGGGGTGACGATCAGCACGCCGTCGAGCGTTCCGGGTTTCAGCATCGCACGCCACGCCTCGGCGTCGCCGGTGAAGCTGGCGGGGCGCGGCTTTCCCGCCGCATCGAACTGGCCCTTCGCGGCTTCGAGCACGAAGGGATCGATGTCGGCGATCGCGGTCACGTCGACGTCGTCGCGGCGCAGCAGTTCGCGCAGGTGCACGCGTCCGCGCTCGCCGGTGCCGATGATGCCGATCCGCAGCCGCGATCCGCCGCGGTCCCGCGCGATGGCCGGTGCCGCCGCCGCCGTCGCCAACGCCGCGCCGCCCGCCATCAACAATTCGCGCCGATTCATGCCCCCGCTCATCCGTCTGCCTCCTTGCCGTGACCCTCACCGCTGTTTGAAGCGCATCGAGGCTATGGACAAGGGCGTCATAGCGCCTAAGGGACACAGCCAGCCATGACCGAAGCCGCTCCCCCCCGCTCCGCCCTTTCGAACAGCCTGCGCACCGGGCCAGACGCGCGCGGCCATTTCGGCGCTTTCGGGGGCCGTTATGTCGCCGAAACGCTGATGCCGCTGATCCTCGACCTCGAACGCGAATATCGCGCCGCCCAGGCCGATCCGGCGTTCAGGGCCGAGTTCGAGCACCTGCTCGAACATTATGTCGGCCGCCCGAGCCCGCTCTGGCATGCCGAGCGGCTGACGGCCCATCTGGGCGGCGCGAAAATCTATCTGAAGCGCGAGGACCTGAACCACACCGGCGCGCACAAGATCAACAATTGCATCGGCCAGATCCTGCTCGCCAAACGGATGGGCAAGACGCGGATCATCGCCGAAACCGGCGCGGGGCAGCACGGCGTCGCGACCGCGACCGTCGCGGCGCTGTTCGGCCTGCCGTGCACCATCTTCATGGGCGCGGTCGACGTCGCGCGGCAGCAGCCCAACGTGTTCCGCATGAAGCTGCTCGGCGCCGAAGTGGTCGCGGTCGAATCGGGCGCGAAGACGCTGAAGGACGCGATGAACGAGGCGCTGCGGCATTGGGTCGCCAACGTCCACGACACGTTCTATATCATCGGCACCGTCGCCGGCCCGCACCCCTATCCCGAGCTCGTCCGCGATTTCCAGTCGGTGATCGGCGAAGAAGCGAAGGCGCAGATCCTGAAGGCGGAAGGGCGCCTGCCCGACATGCTGATCGCGCCCGTCGGCGGCGGATCGAACGCGATCGGACTCTTTCATCCCTTCCTCGACGATGCCGAGGTCGAGATCGTCGGCGTCGAGGCCGCGGGCGAAGGCCTCGACAGGAAACATGCCGCCAGCCTTGCGGGCGGGCGGCCCGGCATCCTTCACGGCAACAAGACCTATCTGTTGCAGGACGAGGACGGCCAGATCACCGAGGCGCACAGCATTTCGGCGGGCCTCGACTATCCCGGCATCGGTCCGGAGCATGCCTGGCTGCACGACATCGGCCGCGTCCGCTACGAACCCGTGACCGATGCAGAGGCGCTCGCCAGTTTCCAGAAGCTGACGAAGCTGGAAGGCATCATTCCCGCGCTGGAGTCGGCCCACGCCATCGCCGCCGCCGAACGGATCGCGCCGACGTTGGGCAAGGACAAGATCATCATCGTCAACTGCTCGGGCCGCGGCGACAAGGATATCTTCACCGTGGCCGATGCGCTGGGGGTGGCGCTCTAAAAGCCCTCTCCCCTTCAGGGGAGAGGGTTGGGAGAGGGGAACGAATGCGGGACCGAAGGCTGATCGAGTTCGCCAAGCAGATGCGCCGCGAACAGACCGAGCCCGAAACCCGCTTGTGGCTCGAACTGCGTGCGGCACGTTTTCAAGGAATCAAATTCCGCAGACAAAAGGTCATTGGTCCGTATATCGCCGATTTCTCGTCCAGAGAGCCGATGCTGGTGATAGAGATCGACGGCGACACGCATGCAGGTCAGGAGGCATATGACCGGGCCAGGACGGCTTATTTCGAAGAACAGGGTTATCGAGTGATCAGATTTACCAACCGCGACGTGTTGACGAATATGGATGGGGTTCTGGAGCAGCTTGCGTCGTTCTTGACTCCCCCTCTCCCAACCCTCTCCCCTGAAGGGGAGAGGGCTCTATGACTCGCTTCGCTTCGGCCTTTTCCAAGGGCCCCGCGCTCGTTACCTTCATCACCGCGGGCGACGGCGATACCGCCGCCAACCTCGACGCGCTGGTCGCCGGGGGCGCCGACGTGATCGAGCTTGGCATGCCATTCACCGATCCGATGGCCGACGGTCCCGCGATCCAGGCCGCCAACCTGCGCGCGCTCGGCAAGGGCACGACCACCGCCGACATCTTCGCCATCGCGGCCGCCTTTCGCTCGCGCCATCCGCAAGTGCCGCTCGTCCTGATGGGCTATGCCAACCCGATGACGATCCGCGGGCCCGAATGGTTCGCGGCCGAATGTGCGAAGGCGAGCGTCGATGGTGTGATCTGCGTCGATATCCCGTCGGAAGAGGACGCGGACCTTGGTGTCGCGCTGCGCGCCGCCGGCGTCGCCCCGATCCGCCTCGCCACGCCGACCACCGATGCGGCGCGCCTGCCCGACGTGCTGAACGGTGCGGGCGGCTTCCTCTATTATGTCTCGGTCGCGGGAATCACCGGGCTCCAGCAGGCCGCGCAGGCGAGCATCGAGGATGCGGTGGCGCGCCTGAAGGCCGCCACCGACCTGCCCGTCGCGGTCGGCTTCGGCGTCCGCACCCCCGAACAGGCCGCGCAGATCGCAAAGGTCGCCGACGGAGTCGTCGTCGGCTCCGCGCTGGTCGAGATCATCGCCGCGCACGGCGATGCCGCCGCGCCGCATGTCGAGGCTTTCGCCCGCACCCTCGCCGATGCTATTCACGGCGCGAAGGAGAATGCCGCATGAGCTGGCTCGAACGCGTCCGCAACGCCCTGCCCTTCGCCGCAAAGCGCGATACGGCGGACAATCTGTGGCACAAATGCCGCCAGTGCCAGCAGATGGTCTTCGTCAAGGAGTGGGAGGACAATCTGAACGTCTGCCCGCGCTGCGACCATCACGACCGTATCGGCGCCAAGGAACGCTTCGCGCAGCTTTTCGACGGCGGCCTGTACGAGGTTCTGCCCGCCCCCGCCGCGCCCGAAGACCCGCTCAAGTTCCGCGACACCAAGAAATATGTCGACCGCATCAAGGCGGCGCGCGCGCAGACCGGCGACCGCGATGCCTATCAGAACGGTTTCGGCCGGATCGATGGCCGCCCGGTGGTGATCGGCGTGCAGGATTTCGCCTTCATGGGCGGCTCGATGGGCGTCGCGGTCGGCGAGGCCTTCGTCGCCGGGGTCGAGCAGGCGATCCGGCGCGGCTGTCCCTATGTCGCGATCACCGCGGCGGGCGGCGCACGAATGCAGGAGGGCACGCTGTCGCTGATGCAGATGCCGCGCGCCACCGTCGCGCTCGCCCGCCTGCGCCGCGCCGGGCTGCCCTATATCGTCCTTCTCACCGACCCGACGACGGGCGGCGTCACCGCCAGCTATGCCATGCTCGGCGACGTGCAGATCAGCGAGCCCAACGCGCTGATCGGCTTCGCGGGGCAACGCGTGATCGAGAACACGATCCGCGAAAAACTGCCCGAGGGCTTCCAGCGCGCCGAATATCTGCTCGAACATGGGATGATCGACATGGTGGTGCACCGCAAGGAACTGCCCGCGACGCTCGGCCGCCTGATCGCCTATCTGGCGCCCGAAAAGGCGGCCTGATCCCAGGCATCCTCCTCACCTTGTCATTCCCGCGAACGCGGGAATCCATGATCCGAGGCGTCGTGATTGTATTACGTCTATATCATGGCCAGCCAAAAGAACGGCACGATCTATATTGGCGTGACCAACGACATTATCCGGCGGACCTACGAACATCGCGAGGGGCAATTGACCGGCTTCTCCCAAAAATATCGGGTGAAGCATCTCGTCCATTATGAAGAATTTCAGGACATCCGCGATGCGATACAACGCGAAAAGCGGCTCAAGAAATGGAATCGCGCGTGGAAAATCCAACTGATCGAGACGCAGAACCCCGATTGGCGCAATCTGTGGTTCGATCTCAACCGATAGCATCGACCATGGATTCCCGCGTCCGCGGGAATGACAAAGCCGTATAATGCCCGACCACGCCCATTCCGCCGACCCCGCCGTCCAGACGCAGCTCGACCGCCTCGCCGCGCTGTCGCCGGGACGCGACATCCTCGGGCTGGAGCGCATTACCGAACTGTGTCGCCGTCTCGGCAATCCGCACGAGCGCCTGCCGCGCACCTTTCACGTCGCCGGGACCAACGGCAAGGGGTCGACCTGCGCCTATCTGCGCGCGATCCTGGAGGCGAGCGGCCGCCGCGTCCACGCCTACACCAGCCCGCACCTCGTCCGCTTCAACGAACGAATCCGCATCGACGGCGCGCTGATCGACGACGGGCTGCTCGCGATGCTGCTCGAAGAGGTGCTGGACGAAGCCGCCGACCTGGGGGCGAGTTTCTTCGAGGTCACCACCGCGGCCGCCTTTCTCGCCTTTGCGCGCCATCCCGCCGACGACTGCATCCTCGAGGTCGGGCTCGGCGGCCGCCTCGACGCGACCAACATCATCCCGGCGCCGGCGGTGTGCGGTATCGCCTCGCTCGGCATCGATCACGAAGCCTTCCTGCTCGCCCCCGAAGCCGGAACGCCGTCCGCCCCCGCCGAGCGGATCGCCTGGGAAAAGGCCGGGATCGTCAAGCCGGGCAGCGCGCTCGCGACGCTCGCCTATCCGCGCGCCGTGCAGCGTGTCATCGCGCGCCGCGCCGAGGAGGCCGGTATCGTTCCCTTCGTGGAGGACGAATCCTGGTCGGTCGAGCCCGTCGGCGACGCCTTTCGCTGGACGTCGATGGACGGGACATTGGCCGAGGTGCTGCGTCCGGGCATGGCCGGGCTGCATCAGATGCGCAATGCGGGGCTGGCGATCGCGATGCTCCATATCGCGCCGGGGCCGAAGCCCGACGCGGGCACCATCGCGCGCGGCGTCGCCGGCGCCTTCTGGCCCGCGCGCCTGCAGCGACTGGGGACGGGGCCGCTGATCGGGCTGCTGCCGCCGGCGACCGAGGTCTGGCTCGACGGTGCGCACAATGGCGATGCCGGCCTCCAGCTTGCGCGGCATTTCGCCAGCGAACCGCGCCGCATCCATCTGATTGCCGGCATGCTCGCCAACAAGCATCCCGAAGCGATCCTCGATCCGCTGCGCGACCGCCTCGCTTCGCTGACCGTCGTGCCGGTGCCGGGGCACGAGCATCATGATGCAGCGGCTTTCGGACCCGAAGCGCGTTCCGCCACGGACATCGAAGCTGCCTTGCGCGCGCTGACGGTCGATCCGGCGCGCGAGGTCGTGCTGATCGCCGGTTCACTCTATCTCGCGGGCGAAGTACTCAGGGCGAACGGGGAACTGCCCGACTGAAGCGCCTATCCGGGTGCGGTTTCGAGGCCGTCGTCCTCGGTGCTCGGCTGGCGGACCGTCTGGACGACGAAGCCGCGCTTCCACAACACCCATAGCAAGATCATTCCGGGCGCGGCGATGGCGACGGTGAACAGCCAGAAGCCGACCCAGCCCAGCGTCTCGGCCACATAGCCGCCGGGCGCAGCGAGCCACGTCCGCCCGACGGCTGCGAACGACGACAGCAGAGCGAATTGCGTCGCAGTATAGGCCAGGCTCGACAGACCGGAGAGATAGGTCACGAACACCGTGAGTCCGATCCCACTCGTAAAATTCTCGGTCCCCACCGCTATAGCCAGCATCAGCGGCGAATGACCGACGGAGGCCAGCAGGGCGAACAACAGATTGCTGAACATCATCATCAGGCCCGAGATCAGGAGTGCCCGCCCCATGCCCAGCCACGCGATGAACGGAGCACCGCAAGCCGATCCGATGATCAGCGCAACAAAGCCGACACCCTTGTTGATCGCAACGAACTCGGTGTCGGTGAATCCCAGTTCGACGATCATTGGATTGAGCATCCCTTGCCCCATCGCATCGCCGACCTTGTAGATGAGCACGAAAAGCAGGATCAGGACCGCACCATGGCGCCCCAGAAATTCACGGAAGGGACTAACTACCGTTTCGTTGAGCCATGCACCAAAACCTTGCTCGCCCCCGCGCGCCTGTGAAGGATGGAATCTTCCGGGGCCAGCCAGGAGAGCGCCGACCACGGCAGGCAACACCGCAAGCCCGGTAAAAGCGTAAGCCGCTGCCCAACCCAGCCCAAATCCTTCGGGAGAAGCCAGCGCGATCGTGCCGACCCCGGCGATCAGATTGCCGGTGCGATAGCCGAACTGGTTCATTGCGGTGCCGTGGGGCAGCTCGGCATCGCTCAAAATCTCGATACGATAGGCGTCGATGACAATGTCCTGTGTGGCCGACAGAAAAGCGACGATAATCGCCCATATCGCGAACGGCGCCAGATTGTCGTTGGTCGGATTACTCGCCCCCAATTGCCAGATCGCGACGACCAACAGCATCTGAATCAGGAACAGCCAGCTTCGTCGCTGTCCAAAAAGGCGGGTCAGGACCGGGATGGGTAATTTATCGATCAACGGCGCCCAAAGGAATTTCAACGTATAGGGCGTGGTCAGGCCGATTGCGAAACCAATCGTCGATTTTTCGATTCCGACCTTCGACAACCAGAATGCCATTGTACCCAACAGCAGCGTCAAAGGAAAACCGCTCGAAATACCCAGCAAAAAGGCGACGATCGGCATCGGCTTGCGGTAAGGCGCAAAACTCGGAACGAGATAAGCGAGGCCGACAACGGCCAACAGCACTGCGACCAATACCAGGCTATCCAGACCGAGTTGCATCGCGCGCCCTCCCTCACATGCCGACGCGGCGGCATCTCTCGCTTCAAGCCAGAGGCCTAAAGCCTTGGCGCCAAATTGGAAGCGGTGATTTGGCGGTCCGACGGATCGCGGCGGCGGCCGGTCGCCTCAGGCTGCCTCGGGCCGCCAGTAGGTCTGAAGCCCGCTGATCTTGCGCGGCTTCTTCTTCTGGCAGATCATCGTCTCGATGGCACGCAGCGCGCCGATCAGCGCGGCGGCGGCGTGCGGCTTGGCGAGGCAGGCGAGCGCGATCTCCGCGGCATCCTCGGGCGGCAGGCCGGTGACGAGCAGTACCGCAATGCCGCGATCGCGCGCGATCCGGGCAACCTCGCGCCCCGTCATATGGCCCGCGAGATTCAGGTCGAGGACGAGCGCGTCAACCTGGTCGATCGCCAGCACCGCCACCGCCGCCTCGCCCGAATCGACCGTCGCGACGACGTCGTAGCCCGCGTGTTTCAGCGTCCGTTCGTTGTCGAACGCGATCAGCGGATCGTCTTCGACGATCAGCAGGCGCTTGATGCACGACGGGCGGGACGCAAAGAGCATGAAAACTCCCTTCGATGGCGCCATGGCGCGCTCTCGCCCGTCCTGCAATATCGCTTCGGCATGCCATCGACGAAGCGATGCGTTTCCGGCTATGAGCGTGACCACAAGGCCACAGTTTCCTTCCCCCCTCAACGCCATGAAAGCCGCTTGCGTTCCGATGACGACACGCCGACCGCCCCGCTCCGCCCCTCAGCCCGCCGCACCACGCGGCCGCCGCGCCGCGCGTTCCGCGCAACCCCGCCCCCCTGCCACCGCCGAACGCGAGGAAGAGGGGCCGCAACGGATCGCCAAGCTGCTCGCCCGCGCCGGAGTCGGCTCGCGCCGCGACGTCGAGCGGATGATCGAGGAAGGCCGTATCGCGCTGAACGGCAGGGCGATCGCGCAGCCGGCGCCGCTGCTCTCCTCGCTCGAAGGCCTGACGGTCGACGGCAATCCGGTCGCGAAGCCGGTTTCGACGCGCCTCTATCGCTTCCACAAGCCGGCGGGCTGCCTCACCGCCGCGCGCGACCCCAAGGGCCGCAAGACCATCTACGACATCCTGCCCAAAGGCCTGCCGCGGCTGATGCCGGTGGGACGGCTCGACTATAACACCGAGGGGCTGCTGCTGCTGACCAACGACGGCGAGTTCAAGCGCCAGCTCGAACTGCCTTCGAGCGGGGTCGAACGCAGCTATCGCGCGCGCGCCTTCGGCGAGATCAGCCAGGCGCAGCTCGAGGAACTGGCGCTCGGCATCACCATCGACGGCGTTCGCTATGGAAAGATCGACGCCAACCTCGAACGCCGCACCGGGCGCAACCAGTGGATCGAACTGACGCTGACCGAGGGCAAGAACCGCGAGGTGCGCCGCGTGCTCGAACATCTGGGCTTGCAGGTCAGCCGGCTGATCCGGACGCGCTATGGCGCCTTTTCCCTCGACGGGCTCGACAGCGGCGCGGTCGAGATCGTGCCGCGCGACGCGCTGTTCCAGTTTCGCCGGCGGATGGGCTGAGGATGCGGGTGATCGCCGGCGAATGGCGCGGCCGCAAGCTGCTCGCGCCCCGGAACGATGCGACGCGGCCGACCGCGGACCGCACGCGCGAGACGCTGTTCTCGATGCTCGCGAGCCGCCTCGGCAGTTTCGAGGGGCTGCACGTCGCCGACCTGTTCGCGGGTTCGGGTGCGCTCGGCATCGAGGCGCTGTCGCGCGGCGCCGCGCACTGCCTGTTCGGCGAGCAGGACAGGGACGCGCTCGACGCGCTGCGGAAAAACCTCGCTGCGCTGGGTGCGGGGCAGCGCGCCGAGATTCGCGCCGGATCGGTGCTCGCTCTGGGGCCCGCGCCGCGCGCCTGCGACCTGCTGCTGTTCGACGCGCCCTATGGCACTGGCGCCGGCAGCGTCGCGCTCGACAAGCTGGCCCGCCTCGGCTGGGCCGACCCCGACAGCTGGGTTTCGATCGAGACCGCCGACCGGGAAGCGGTCGATGTCGCCGGCTTCGCGATCGAGGCGGAGCGCCGCGTCGGCAAGGCGAAGCTGACCCTGCTACGCCGCGCCTGACCGTCGTTCAGCCGGCGGCGGCGCCCTGCCGGCGCACCATCAGCAGCCCGATCCAGCTGACGACCCCGGCCAGCGCCAGATAGAGGCCGACGACCCGCGTCCCGCCCCAGTCGCCGAGCGCCTGCGCGATGATCGGCGCCAGCGCGCCGCCCAATATACCGCCGACGTTGAAGGCGACCGACGCGCCGGTGTAGCGCACCTCGACGGGGAACAGCGCGGTCAGCCAGCTGCCGAGCGGGCCATAGACCAGCCCCATGACGAACAGCGATGCCGCGAGCCCGAGGAAGATGAGCACCCACGACTGCGACGCCAGCGACGGCCCGAACAGCAGCCCGATCAGGATCGTCGCGCCGCACCCCCAGGTCAGCACCCGCTGCGCGCTGACCGCGTCGCTCCGGTAACCGGCATAGACGATCCCCACCGCCATGAAGAGGATCGCGCCGAGCTGGATCAGCAGGAACTGCTCCTTCGGATAGCCAAGCGCCGTCGTCCCGTGGGCCAGCGCGAAGCTGGTCGCGAGATAGAAGATCGCGAAGCAGGCGACGACCGCGAAGGTGCCCGCGAGCGTCGGGACGAGGTGGCGGCGGAACAGCTCGCCCAGCGGCACCGCGACGGGCGCCTGCCTTTCCAGTGCGTCGGCGAAGGCCGGCGTCTCGCCGATCCTGAGCCGCACCCAGAGCCCGAGCCCGACGAGCACCGCCGACACGAGGAAGGGAATGCGCCAGCCCCATGCCGCGAACTCCGCATCGCTGAGCCACAGGCCGAGCAGCAGGAACAGGCCGTTGGCGGCGATGAAGCCGACCGGCGCGCCGAGCTGCGGAAACATGCCGAAGCGCGCGCGCCAGCCCGGCGGCGCATTCTCGACCGCCAGCAGCGCCGCCCCGCCCCACTCGCCGCCGAGCCCGAACCCCTGCCCGAAACGCAGGAGGCACAGCAGCAGCGGCGCGACCCAGCCGACCATCGCATAGGTCGGCAGGAAAGCGATCAGCAGCGTCGAGGCGCCCATCAGCATCAGCGAGGCGACGAGCGTCGACTTGCGGCCGATGCGGTCGCCGTAATGGCCGAAGACGATCGCCCCGACGGGCCGCGCCAGGAAAGCGAGGCCGAAGCTCATGAAGCTTAGCATCAACTGCGCCGAGGGTGATTCGGACGGAAAGAACAGCGGCCCGAACACCAGCGCCGCGGCGGTGCCGTAGATGTAGAAATCGTAGAATTCGACCGCGGTCCCGACGAGGCTCGCGGTCAGGATGCGCGCCTGCGCGCGATAGGGTGTCAGATCCACGGGCGGCGCCCCTTCCCTTCGTGATGGCGGGTCGCTTTGAACGGATCATGCGCTCCGGCGCAAGACCAAAGACCGTCCGCCGCGCGACGCCGCCGCGTCCCGCCGCCTTGCACTGGACAGCATCGGCGCCGTTCCCTAATCGTTCGCGCGTGAACAGCCGCCCAGTCTCCCCGCCCGATCTTCCCCCGCCGCACCCGTCGGACCCGCCCTATCTGCAGGGGCTGAACGGCCCGCAGCGGCAGGCGGTGCTGACCACCGAAGGCCCGGTGCTGATGCTCGCGGGGGCGGGCACCGGCAAGACGGCGGCGCTGACGGCGCGGCTGGCGCACATCATCGCGACCCGGCGCGCGTGGCCGTCCGAAATCCTGGCCGTCACCTTCACCAACAAGGCGGCGCGCGAGATGCGCGAGCGCATCGGCCGGATGATCGGCGACGCGGTCGAGGGGATGCCGTGGCTCGGCACCTTTCACAGCATCGCGGCGAAGATGCTGCGCCGCCACGCCGAACTGGTGGGGCTGCAGAGCAATTTCACCATCCTCGACACCGACGACCAGCTTCGCGTCCTCAAGCAGCTCATCCAGGCCGAGGGGCTCGACGAGAAGCGCTGGCCGGCACGCCAGCTCGCGGGCCTGATCGACAGGTGGAAGAACCGCGGCCTGACCCCGCCCGACCTCGACGCCGCGGACCGCGAAGCCTATGCCGATGGCAAGGGGCAGCATTTCTATGCCCTTTATCAGGCGCGGCTCAAGACGCTGAACGCCTGCGATTTCGGCGACCTGCTGCTTCACATGCTGGTGATATTGAAGACGCACCGCGACGTGCTCGAACAGTATCAGCAGCGCTTCAAATATATCCTCGTCGACGAATATCAGGACACCAACGCCAGCCAGTATCTCTGGCTGCGCCTGCTCGCCCAGGCGCGCAAGAACATCTGCTGCGTCGGCGACGACGACCAGTCGATCTATTCGTGGCGCGGCGCCGAGGTGGCGAACATCCTGCGTTTCGAAAAGGATTTCCCCGGCGCAACCGTGATCCGCCTCGAACAGAATTACCGCTCGACCCCGCAGATCCTTGCCGCCGCCTCGGCGCTGATCGCCCAGAATTCGGGACGGCTCGGCAAGACGTTGTGGACCGATCTCGACGCGGGCGACAAGGTCCGGGTGGTCGGCGTCTGGGACGGGCCAGAGGAAGCGCGGCGGATCGGCGAGGAGCTCGAAGACCTCCAGCGCCGCGGCACCAGCCTCGACCGCGCCGCCATTCTCGTCCGCGCGCAGTTCCAGACCCGCGAGTTCGAGGATCGCTTCATCGCCATCGGCCTCCCCTACCGCATCGTCGGCGGCTACCGCTTTTACGAACGCGCGGAGATTCGCGATGCGCTCGCCTATCTGCGCCTCGTCCAGTCGAGCGCCGACGATCTGGCTTTCGAACGCATCGTCAACGTGCCGAAGCGCGGGCTCGGCGACAAGGCGGTGTCGCGCATCCACCAGTTCGCCCGGATCGAGCGCACGCCGCTGCTCCATGCCGCGGCGCGGATCACCGAGACCGACGAGCTGACCCCGCAGGCGCGCCGCCAGCTCGCGAACTTCGTCGCGATGATGCGGACCTGGCAGGCGAAGGCGAACGACCTGCCGCACCCCGAGCTGACGCAGCTGATCCTCGACGAATCGGGCTATACCGCGATGCTTCAGGCCGACCGCAGCGCCGAAGCGGCGGGACGCCTCGAAAACCTCTCCGAACTCGTCCGCGCGATGGAGGAATATGACTCGCTCGAAGCCTTTCTCGAGCATGTCAGCCTCGTCATGGACCGCGACAATGACGACCAGACGGAGACCGTCACCATCATGACGATCCACGCCGCAAAGGGCCTCGAATTCGATCATGTCTTTCTCGCCGGATGGGAGGACGGCGTCTTTCCGTCGCAGCGCGCGATGGACGAGGGCGGCACCGCGAGCCTGGAGGAGGAGCGCCGCCTGGCCTATGTCGCGATCACCCGCGCCCGGCAGCGCGCGAGCATCTATCACGCCGCCAACCGCCGCATCTACGGTCAGTGGATGAGCAGCATCCCGAGCCGCTTCATCGCGGAGATTCCGCCCGAGTTCGTCGACAGCGAGAACAGCTTCGGCGGCGGCGCTTCGCTTTGGCGCGCCAACTGGTCGGCGCAGGGCGACCCGTTCGCGCATGTCGCGACGCAGAGCCCGGCACGCACGGCGACCCGCGGCCCGGCATGGCAGCGCGCGCTGGCCGCGTCCTCGACCATCACCCGGGCGCCTGCGCCGAGCGAAGGCGCCCCCGCCGCCTCGGTCGGCGCGAAGCCGCGCGCCGACCTGGCGATCGGCATGCGCGTCTTTCACGAGAAATTCGGTTACGGCCAGATCATCGACGTCGACGGCAACAAGCTGGAGGTCGAATTCGAGCAGGCGGGCACCAAGCGGGTCCTCGACGGCTTCGTCCGCGCCGCCTGAGAGCGCAGGCGGGGCGATGGAGGCTTAGACCCACAAAAGCCCTGTATACCCGCATCGATTATGTGTCTTTTGCGGCTTTATGGCCTTTAGGGATTCGGATTTCGACACGGTTTGTCTCTTTCGTCACCCTGAACTTGTTTCGCAATTACTCCCTTCCGACGGGTGAGCGTTCCCCGTCTCAGGGGTATAAACGCCAACTTGTTTCAGAGCCCGCCCCGGACCCGATCCGGGGTCCATGGTCCGCCCTCCCCTGAAAGGCGGCGCAAAAGGAGAGGTCCAGCCATGGATGCTGAAACGAGTTCAGCATGACGGACGGATGAGACGGCGCGCCGAACGCCAGATCTCCACAGACCATAGAGCATGATAATATCGAATCGACACTTCGTCATTGCGAGCGAAGCGAAGCAATCCAAGGCGGTGGCACGGCCGGGTAATGCAGGCAAGCCCCGATACCGATCGAACGACCGGCATTCTCCGAAGCGACGCGCGGCCACCGCCATCGCTCCACCAGCCTTGTTGCAAACACGTCGCGCCGCGCTATGCCGGGGCCATGACGCAGGGTGGGGACTGGATGGGACAGGCGCGCGCGGCGTTTCAGCGCGGCGACGATGTCGGCGAGATGGCGGCGCTCGAAGGCGCGATCCGCGCCGACCGGGGCAATATCCTGGCGCTGCTCGCCATGGCGGAGGCCAAGCGGCGGCGCGACGACTCACGTGCCGCGTGCAGTTTCTACCGGCTGGCGCTGAGCACGGCGGCGATCATGCCCAACGTGCCGTCCTCGCTGCACGCCGGCCTGATCCGCGGCCAGGAATTCATCGCCGAAAGCGAGAAGATGCTTGCGGCACATCTGGCGACCGAGTTGCGCGATGCGGGGATTTCGGCCGCCAGCGCACCGCCGCGGGTTGCCGAAGCGCTGCGCCTGCTGACGGGCGAGCATGCGCTCTACCTCCAGCAACCGGCGATGTTCTATTTTCCCGGCCTGGCGCAGCGGGCCTTCTTCGATCGCGAGGAATTCGACTGGGTGCCCGCGATCGAGGCCGAGACGGCGGCGATTCGCGGCGAGCTGGAAGCGCTCATCGCCGATGCCGGCGACCGCTTCGCGCCCTATGTGACCGCGCATCCCGACCGACCGCCGCCGAACAATCCGCTGCTCGACAAACCCGACTGGGGAGCGGCCTGGCTGTGGCAGAGCGGCCGGATCGTCGACGGCATGGACCTGTTGTGCCCGCGAACGCTGGCGGCGCTCGAAGCAGCGCCGCAACCGGTCATTCCGGAACGCGCGCCGATCGCCCTCTTCTCCCGCCTTACTCCCGGTACGCATATCCAGCCGCATCACGGGCTGCTCAACACGCGGCTGATCTGCCACCTGCCGCTGATCGTGCCGGAGGATTGCGCGATTCGGGTCGGCGCCGAAACGCGCGCGTGGCGCGAAGGCGAACTGCTGATCTTCGACGACAGTTTCGAGCATGAAGCGTGGAATCGCGGCACGAGCGACCGCACCGTGCTGCTGTTCGAGGTCTGGCGGCCCGATATCGATGCCGACGAGCGCGAACAGCTCGCGCGAATCTTCACGGCGATCGCCGCCTATGACGAATCCGACCACGGATAAGGGAAAAGGGTCGCTGGTGGAGCCGAGGGGAATCGAACCCCTGACCTCTGCAGTGCGATTGCAGCGCTCTCCCATCTGAGCTACGGCCCCGCGACCGGGCGGCTCTTAACGAGCCTGCTTGACACTGGCAACGGCTTTTCTGACGATCTTTCGCGAAACGCGAAAATTGGGGAGATATCGAATGGCCAAGGCATGGCATCTGACCCGCCGCCCCTCCGCTTTGCCGACGATGGAGCATTTCGCATTGCGCGACCTGCCCGACGATCCCTTGCAGGAGAATCAGCTGCGCGTCCGCAACCTGTGGCTGTCGGTCGACCCCTATATGCGCGGGCGGATGAACGACGCGAAGAGCTATACGGCGAGTTTCCAGATCGACCAGCCGATGACCGGCGGCGCGATCGGCGAGGTCGTCGAAAGCCGGATGGAGGGTTTCGCGCCGGGCGACCTGATCCTGCACATGGGCGGCTGGCGCGACGGCGGCGTCATCGGCCTCGACATGGCGCCGTTCAGGCTGCCCGCCGAGGCGCTGGCGGCGGGGATGGCGCCGCAGACCTTCCTGCACAACATGGGCCTGACCGGCGGCACCGCGTGGATCGGCCTGTTGCGCGTCGCGGCGGCGAAGGCCGGCGATACCGTTTTCGTGTCCGCCGCGGCGGGCGCGGTGGGATCGGCGGTGGTGCAGATCGCCAAGGCGCGCGAGATGACGGTGATCGGCGCCGCGGGCGGCGCGGAAAAATGCGCCTGGGTCCGCGAGCTCGGCGCCGATGCCGCCGTCGATTACAAGGCGGGGCCGGTGCTCGATGGACTATCGGACGCCCTTCGCACACTCGGCAAGCCGGGGATCGACGTCTATTTCGACAATGTCGGCGGCGACCATCTCGACGCCGCCTTCGCGACCGCCAACGATTTCGCCCGCTTCGCCATCTGCGGAATGATCGACGTCTATAACGACGGGCATCCGCAGGAGATGAAATATCTGATCCGCGCCATCCCGGCGCGCATCCGCATGGAAGGTTTCATCTACACCGACCAGTTCTTCGATTGCATGGAAGAATTCTATGCCGACATGGGCAACCTGATCGCGAGCGGTGCGGTGACGATGCGCGAGACCGTGCGCGACGGCATCGAGTCGGCACCCGAAGCCTTCCTCGGCCTCTTCGCCGGCGCCAATATCGGAAAGATGCTCGTCCGCCTCTGACCGTCAGGTGCCGAAGCCGACCGAGAGGAAGTCCGGCATCGGGCCGTTCCAGCCATCGTCGGGACCATCGTCGTCGCGACGAGTCGCCGCGGGAGCGGGCTTGCGGCCCGCGTCCTTCTTCGCGGCATGGCCGTCGCCGCTCCTGGGTTTCGCCTCGCCGCGCTTCGCCCGGGGCTTGCGCTCCTCTTCGCGGCGCCCTTCTTCACGGCGCCCCTCTTCACGTCTTTTGCCGTCGCGCGCGGGTCGCGCCTCTTCCTTGGGCTCGCCTGCGCTCTCGGGGCGTCCGAGGATCGCGATCTTCGAGCCGGTCAGCTTCTGGATATTGTCGATCGCCTCGTCGTCCGACGGCGTCACCAGCGTGAAGGCACGGCCTTTCGCCCCGGCGCGGCCGGTGCGGCCGATGCGGTGGACATAATCGTCGGGATGCCAGGGCGCGTCGAAGTTGAAAACGTGGCTGACGCCCTTGACGTCGAGCCCGCGCGCCGCGACGTCCGACGCGACGAGGATGTTGATGTCGCCGTTCTTGAAACGGTCGAGTTCGGCGATGCGGCTCGACTGATCCATGTCGCCGTGAATCTCGCCCGCGCGATAGCGGTGCCGCTTCAGCGACTTGGCGAGCTCGCGCACCGTCGTCTTGCGGTTGCAGAAGATGATCGCGGTGGCGACGCCCTCTTCCTCGATCAGGTCGCGCAGCGTATCGCGCTTGGCGCGTTCGCTGGTCTTGACGAGGAACTGGGCGATGTTCACGTTGGTGCTCGCGGGCCGCGCCACCTCGATCGTCTTGGGATTCGACAGGAACTTGTCAGCGAGCTTCTTGATCGGCGGCGGCATCGTCGCAGAGAAGAGCAGGGTCTGGCGATTCGTCGGCAGCTTGGTGCAGATATTCTCGATGTCGGGAATGAAGCCCATGTCGAGCATCCGGTCCGCCTCGTCGATGACGAGCATGTTGCAGCCGGTGAGCAGGATCTTGCCGCGCTCGAACAGGTCCATCAGACGGCCCGGCGTCGCGATCAGCACGTCGACGCCCTTTTCGAGCGCCTTGATCTGATCGCCCATCTGCACGCCGCCGATCAGCAGCGCCATCGAAAGCTTGTGATACCGGCCGTAATTCTCGAAATTCTCGGCCACCTGCGCGGCAAGCTCGCGCGTCGGTTCGAGGATCAGTGAGCGCGGCATCAGCGCGCGGGCGCGGCCCTGCGCGAGAATGTCGATCATCGGCAGCACGAAAGAGGCGGTCTTGCCGGTCCCCGTCTGGGCGATGCCGATCATGTCGCGCATCATCAGGACCGACGGGATCGCTCCCGCCTGAATCGGTGTCGGTTCGTCATAGCCCGCTTCGGTGACAGCGCGCAAAAGTTCATCGGAGAGGCCGAGGTCGGCAAATTTCATAAAGGTCAACTGTCCGGATAGGTTCGAGCGCGGCGTCCCACGCCAGCCGTCGCTGCCGCGGCCATTGGGCAAAAGGTCGGGAAAAGTCAAGGAATGCCGTTAAAAGGCGGTTACGCGGTTTAACTTTGAGAGGTACGAATATTCTCGTCACCCCGGACTTGATCCGGGGTCCCGCTCAGGAACGTGGAAAAGTGGGACCCCGGATCAAGTCCGGGGTGACGATGCAAGCAAGATCATCCTGCACTTTTCAAACTGCGTCACCACCCGCTAATAAGCCATGCGGCAGGATAGGCGCGATCAATCCTCCTCGCGCGGGACGGGCACGAGCAGCCGGAATTTGTCGATCTCGCACTTGGCGCCGGTCCGGGCGTGGATCTGGTCGCGATCCTCGCACAGCTTTCCGTCCTTGTTCCCCTGCATGTAGAAGCCGGCATAGAAATCGAGCGCCCGGCAGCCGCGGTTGAGCTGCGCGCGCAACAGCTGGTTCTGGCGCGTGATCAGGTCGATGCTGTCACGCTGCACCGCCTGCATCCCCATGATGTTCCGCATCGGAATGCATTTCGGCGCCTTCTTTTCTTTCCACACGATCGTCGTCGGGCGGGGCGATCGCTGCGGCACCGGGCCCGCGGCGAAATTGTTGATCGGGCTGCGGCGCGCGGGCACGCGGATGATCAGTTCCTGCTCGATCACCACCTGCCAATAGGGCGCGGCGGGCGGTTCGGCGGGCGGCGGCACCAGCGACACCAGCGGTTCGGGCGGCGCGACCGCGGGGGCGTTGGCGGCATTGGCCACCGGCGCCGCGGCGGCCATCAGCAGGGCAGCGGACGTCAGCACGGCCTTGCGACCGCTCCTGCCCCATGCTGACCCATAATAATTTTCACCAGTGCCTCCCGCATCCCCAAGCTGGACGGCGCCCCGCCGATCGTTCATTGCACCTTTAACCGCCATGATTGAACATCAAATGAATTGCTGTCGAGCCCCGAGGCGGAATCGTGCGCGGGCGGGTGCGGCGGCAGGCCGGACCGGGACCCGATGACACGCCCACCCTCTCCCTCGCTTCTTGCCGATCTCGCCGCGCTGCTGGGCCCCAAGGGCTTCACGACCGATCCCGAGGTCCTCGCGCCGTGGCTGACCGACTGGCGCGGCAAATATCACGGCGCCGCGGCGGCGATGCTGTCGCCCGCCACGACCGAAGAGGTGGCGGCGGCGGTGCGGCTGTGCGGCGAGGCCGGCGCCGCGATCGTGCCGCAAGGCGGCAACAGCGGCATGGTCGGCGGCGCCACCCCCGACGCGACCGGCACGCAGCTGCTGCTCAGCACCCGGCGGCTCGACCGCATCCGCGCCGTGGACGCGGAGGCACGGCTGGCGGTCGTCGAGGCCGGCGTCGTGCTCGAGAATTTCCACAATGCCGTGCTCGCCCACGGGCTGCGCTTTCCGCTGACCCTCGGCGGCAAGGGATCGGCGACGATCGGAGGACTCGTCTCGACCAACGCCGGCGGCACGCAGGTGCTGCGCCACGGCACGATGCGCGCGCTGGTCGCCGGGATCGAGGCGGTGCTGCCCGACGGCAGCATCTTCGACGGGCTGGCGCCGCTGAAGAAGGACAACCGCGGTTACGACCTGCGCCATCTGCTGTGCGGCGCCGAGGGCACGCTGGGAATCGTGACGGCGGCCTGCCTGCGCCTCGTTCCCGTCGCGGCCGCGCGCGCCACCGCGTGGATCGGGCTCGAATCGCCCGACAAGGCACTGGTCCTGCTGCGGCGGCTCGACGCGGCGCTGGGCGACGCGCTCGAAGGATTCGAGATCATCCCGCACAGCTGCCTCGACGCGGTGCTGCGTCATATTCCGCAGACGCGCGCGCCGCTCGCCGCGCCCTGCCCCTGGTATGCACTGATCGAACTCGCGGGCGACGATGCCGGGGCGCTCGACGCGGCGCTGCTCGCCGAACTGGCACCGGCGCTGGGCGAAGGGCTTGTCCGCGATGTCGCGATCGCCAAGAACGAGCGCGAGAGCGAGGATTTCTGGCGCCTGCGCGATTCGATCTCGGAGGCGGAGCGCGCCGAGGGGCCCGCGCTCCAGCACGACATCAGCGTGCCGGTCGACCTGATGCCGACCTTCATCGCCGACAATCCGGCGCGCCTGTCCGCGGCCTTTCCCGGCGCGCGCGCGCTGTCGTTCGGCCACCTCGGCGACGGCAACGTCCATCACCATGTCCAGCCGCCGGCGGGTTGCGAGGGCAGGGCCTGGATCGCCGAACATGGCGAGGCGGCCAGCCGGCTCGTCTATCGCCACGTGGTCGAACTGGGCGGCTCGATCTCTGCCGAGCACGGCATCGGACAGGCGAAGCGCGCCATCCTGGCCGAACTCGACAGTCCGGCGCGGCTCGCGGCGCTGCGCGGGGTCAAGGCGGGACTCGATCCGCTCGCCATCCTCAACCCAGGCAAGCTCGTCTGACGCATAAACCGCGCGCCGGCGGCAATCGGCCTCTTGCGCGGCGCGGCGCGGCCCAATAAGGCGCGAAAACCGCTTTCTTCCGCCACGCGGAAACCTGTTTCGGAGAATCATGATGGCCACGGCGCCGACCGCTTCCAATCTGCCCCTCTTCTACAAGGATCTGGTGCCGCTTTCGAGCGTCGACCACGCCGATTTCCATGCGCGCCCGCTCGACAGCGCCGATTTCCTGATCAACCAGCACGCCGTGCCGCTGACCTCCGACGAGTTCGTTTCCGCGTCGCGCCACTATCCGATCGTCTTCTCGGCCGGCGACAATCCGGTTCCGCTCGCGCTGATGGGCCTCAACGAGGGCGTCAACACCTTCGTCAGCGAAGAGGGCAAGCTGATCAATCCGGTCTATGTCCCGGCCTATATCCGCCGTTACCCCTTCATGCTCGCCCGCCTGCGCCCCGACACCGACGAGCTTTCGCTCTGCTTCGACCCGACCTCGGGCGCGATCGGCAAGTTCGACGAGGGCGACGTGCTGTTCGTCGACGGCAAGCCGTCGGACGCGGTCAACAATATCCTCGAATTCTGCAAGAATTTCGAGGAAGCGGGCCAGCGCACCGGCCAGTTCGTCGAGGAACTGCAGAAGGCGGACCTGCTGATGGACGGCGAGGTCAGCATCCAGGCCGACGGCTATGACCAGCCCTTCGTCTATCGCGGCTTCAAGATGGTCGACGAAACGAAGCTGCGCGAACTGCGCGGCGACGTGCTGCGCAAGATGATGCAGAACGGCATCCTCGCGCTGATCTTCGCCCATCTCTTCTCGCTGCAGCTGATGCGCGAGATCTTTGCGGAACAGGTGAAGGCCGGCAAGATGCCGGCGGTGACGGTCGCCCCGACGACCGCCTGAGGGAGAACGAGCCATGGCCACCGACGCGACGGCGGGAACAACCGCGAGCCCGCGTTACACGAAGGTGGCCATCTGGCTTCATTGGCTGATCGGCGCCGCGGTCATCGTCAACATCGGCCTTGCGATGCTGACCGAGGGCCTGCCGCGCGAAACCCACCGCGAAGCGATGGCGATCCACAAGGCGCTGGGCGTCACCGTGCTGGCGCTGACCCTGATCCGGATCGCGTGGCGGCTCGGACACCGGCCGCCGCCGCTTCCGGCAAGCGTTCCGGCGTGGCAGCGCCCGCTCAGCCGGATCGTCCATTTCCTTTTCTATGCGCTGCTGATCCTGTTGCCGCTGTCAGGCTGGGTCTGGATGTCGGCTGCGGATCGGCCGATCGATTTCTTCGGCCTGTTCACCCTTCCCCCGATCGCCGCGCCGGGCAAGGCGCTCGCGGACACTATGCACGAACGGCACGAGATGCTGGGCCTGACGATGCTGGCGCTGGTGATCGTCCATGTCCTGGCGGCGCTCAAGCACCAGTTCGTCGACCGGTCTGGGGTCAACGCGCGGATGAATCCCTTTTGACAGGCACCGCTCCCCCCGCGTCAGAAGTCGATCGCCAGTCCCTTATATTCCCAGTCGCCATAGCGCACCGGGTCGCGGCCGCCCGGCTGGCTTTCCGCCGGGGCGGGGGCGGCGGCTGCGGGGGCCGGAACCGGCGTGGCGGTCCAGCCTGGCGGCGCCTTGACATGGGCCGGACGCCGGGCCGCGCGCGGCGTCCCGCTGATGCTGTCCTGTTTCGCTCTATCGGTCATGCCGATCCCATAGGCCGCCTTGGCGCCGCCGCCAAGCGCGATGGCACGGAAGGAGCGCGCCGTGGCTGATGCCCGCAATCGCAGGCGGGGGCGTGCCGATGCAGGCGATCCACCGGGCACCGCGCCGCGCCGCGCAGCCCTGCGGCTGCTCGACGCCGTGCTGCGACGCGGCGAGCCGCTCGACCTTGCCGCCCATGCCGCGACGCAGGGGCTGACGCCGCCTGATCGCGCCTTTGCGATCGCGATCGTGTCGGAAGCGCTGCGCTGGCTGACCGCCATCGACGCGCTGATCGACGGAGCCACCGAACAGCCGCTGCCCGAGGACGTCAAGGCGCGCGCGGTGCTGCGGATCGCGCTGGCCCAGTTGCTCGTGCTGCACAGCCCCGCCCATGCGGTGGTGGCGACGGCGCTGCCGCTCGTCGCCGGCGGGCCCCGGCGGCTGGTCCACGCCCTGTTGTCGCGCGCGCAGAAAGAGGCATGGGAACTGCCCGACCGGGCCGCCCTGCCCGCCGCCACCGCCGCGCGCTGGGCCGAGCAATGGGGGACGGACATGGTCGAGGCGGCGGCCGCCGCGTGGAGCGCGCCGCCGCCCGTCGACCTGAGCTTCGCCGCCGAGCCGCCCGAACCGCTGCCCGAGGCGACGGCGCTGGCGCCGCTGCATCGCCGCCTGCCGCGCGGTGGCGCGATCGAGGAGATCGCCGGCTATCGCGAAGGCGGCTGGTGGGTGCAGGATCTGGCGGCGTCGATCCCGGCGCGCCTGCTCGGTCGCGGCGAAGGGCGAAGCGTGCTCGACCTGTGCGCCGCGCCGGGCGGCAAGACGATGCAATTCGCCGCCGCCGGGTGGCAGGTCGTGGCGGTCGATGCCAGCGCGAAGCGGCTCGAACGGCTGCGGGCCAATCTCGCGCGGACGAATTTGCAGGCCGAGGTCGTGCAGGGCGACATCCGGCGCTGGCAACCCGACGAGCCCGCCGATGCTGTGCTGCTCGACGCCCCCTGCTCGGCAACCGGCATCTTCCGGCGCCACCCCGACGTGCTTCACCGCGTCGAGGCGGCGCAGATCGCCGAAATGGCGGCGCTGCAGGCCGACCTGCTCGACCGCGCCGCAGCGTGGGTCAAGCCCGGCGGACGGCTCGTCTACGCCACCTGCTCGCTCGAACGCGCCGAGGGCGAAGAGCGGATCGCCGCCTTTCTGGACGAGCATCCGGGGTGGGTCGTCCTTCCCGCGACGGCCGATGAACTGCCGGCGGGCGTCGAACCCGACGCGTCGGGCTTCGTCCGCACGCTGCCGACGATGCTCGCCGACCGCGGCGGTCTCGACGGTTTCTTTGTCGCACGGCTGGAGGCGCCGTCCTGCTGACGGCGGGGTTCAGCGTGCAGCTTATATCCAAAAAGCCGGGTGCTCGCGCGAAGGCGGGAGCCCAGAGCGTATCGGCGCTGCCTTTTCTGTCACGCTCTGGGTCCCCGCCTGCGCGGGGACACCGCTTTCCATCATAAGCCCCGCAGGCTTAGAGCATCGAGCATTAAATCTGAACCGTTTGCCCTGAGCTTGTCGAAGGGCCGTTCTTTCTTTTGGCACCGCAAGAAGAAGGACGGTGCTTCCCCCGGGCTTGATCCGGGGTCAGCACGAACGGCAGAAAGGGTGATGCAGATTTAACGCACGATTTTCTAGAACACCGCCTTCGGCGCGTCCTCCTTCATCATCGCCTGACGCACCATCGGGATCGGCGGGCCGCCGTAGGACAGGAACTGATCGTGGAAGGCCTTCCACTTGCTCCGGTCGCCCGCCCCCCCGTTCTTGGCTGTCCAGTCCTCGCGCAGCTTGCGGATCATCAGCTTGCCCATCGTGTAGTTGAGGTAGAGCGGGTCATAGGTGCCGCGCGCCGCCTGTTGCCGGGCGTTGCCCTCGTCCTGCCAGCATTGTTCCTTGAACAGCTTTTCGGAGTCGGCGACGGTCATGCCCTTGGTGTGCAGGCCGATCGCCGAAAGATAGCGGCAATCGCGCAGCAGCGCGTTCGAAAGCTGGCCGATATGCGTTTCGGGGTCGCCGTCCCCCAGCCCGGCATCCCACATCATCTCCTCGGTATAATGCGCCCAGCCCTCGGCGAAGGCATAGCCGACGAACAGCTTGCCGAAGATGCTCTCGGCGCGGTTCGAGTGGAGGAAGTTGAGGAAATGGCCCGGCCACACCTCGTGGACCGAGGTGAACATCAGGTCTTTGCGACCCGGCACGAAATCCATCTGCGTCTGCTTGTCCCACGCGGGGTCGGGCGGCGAGATGTAATAGACCGACGGCAGGCCTTTCTCATACGGCCCGGGGATGTCGATATAGGCGCTGTTCTGCCGGTTATAGGGCGGCGATTCCTCGACCTGCGCCTGTTCGGTGCCGGGGATCGTGACGAGATCCTTTTCGACGAGGAAGGCGCGCAGGGCGGGAAGCTGCCGCCGCGCCTCGGCGACCGGGCCATCGGCGGGCTTGTCCGCGTTCATCTTCTTCATGCAGTCGGCGATCGTCATGCCCGCGGCATAGGTCGCGCAGGCGGCCTTGAGCGCGTCCTGGTTGCGCTTGAGATCGGCCTGGCCGATGCGTTCGAGCTCGTCGAGCGGCGTGTCGACCCCTTCGTTGGCGAGCAGCATCTTCGCGAACCGGTCGGGGCCCAGCGCCCAGCCGTCGGCGGTGCCGGGCTTCGAGCCGACATAGGCCGCAAGGTCCTTCATCGCCGCTGCCGCCTTTGCCGCCGCGTCATCGAACTGCTTCTGGAGTTGGGGGTCCTTGACCTCGGCAAAGGCCTTCTTGGCGTCGCCGATATAATAGTCGGCAAAGCCGCCGAAGCCCGCCGTGCCGAACTTGACGAAGGTTGCGGGCAGCGGAAGCGTCAGGTTCGCCTTGATCTGCTCCGCGGCGGCCGGGACCTTCTGCGCATAGGCGATGAACGCCTTCATCCGCGTCGCGGCGTCGGCATAGGGGCGCGAGACATAGACGTTGGGATCGAGCGAGCCGACGTAAAAGGCCGGGTTCCGGTGCGGGAAGTCCGCATCCTTCAGGAAGAAGAGCTGCCCCTCGGCCACATGGACCAGATAGTCGCGCTCGAATTTCTCGGCATCGGTCATCTGCGCGTCGAATGCCTTGGCGTCGGCGATCGTCTTTTCGAGATAGGCGATCTGCTTCTGAATGCCTTCGGGCGACCAGTCGGGCAGTTGCCCGTCATATTCATGCTTGCCCTGATAGACCGCGAAGTTCGGATTGAGCGGGAAATAGCCGGCGAGGAAATTGTCGCGGAACTCGGTCCAGTTCTTCGCCTGCTGCGTCGAGGCGGCCCTGTCGCCCGATGCGTCGCCCGACGCGTTGCAGGCGGTCAGGACGAGGAGCACGGCCGCCATCGCGGCCCCGCCGAGGTGGGCAAATCTGGGTTTCATGCGGGTATCTCCCTGTTTTCCGATAGGGCCTCTTCTGGCATCCGCCCCCGCGCATGGCACCCGATAATCGACGAACGACAGCATCGCGCCTCTGGACAGCCGGGATTGCCGGGCTAGGAGCGGGACCATGGCCACCATAGCACCACCGCCCGACGAAGAGCCCGCGTTGCCGGGAGACGGCGCGGCCAGGGCCCCTTCCCCGCTGCGCTATGCCGATTACCGATATTACTGGTTCGCGCGCTTCACCGCGGTGATGGCGACGATGGCGATGGTGGTGGTCATCGGCTATCAGCTCTACGACACCGCGCGCACCGATTACGGTATGTCGATCCGCGAGGCGTCGTTCCAGCTCGGCCTGCTGGGGCTCGTGCAATTCGTGCCGCTGGCGATCCTGACCCCGGTCGCGGGCTGGGCGGCCGACCGGTTCGAGCGGCGCAGCGTCGCGATCTTTTCCAACCTGATCGACATCGGCATCGCCGCGACGCTCGGCTGGTTCACCTGGACCGGCGGGCTGACGCTGCCGCTGCTGTTCGTGCTCGCCGCGCTGCACGGCGTGGCGCGCGTCTTTTCCGGCCCGGCGATGTCGGCGATCGCGCCCAATATCGTCCCCATCGAGGTGCTGCCGCGCGCCATCGCGATGAGCAGCATCGCCTGGCAGTCGGCCGCGGTCGTCGGCCCCGCCGCGGGCGGGCTGATCTATGCCGCGCATCCGGCCTCGGTCTATGTCTTCGCGGCGGTGCTGCTCGCGCTGTCGGCGCTCACTCTCGGCCGGGTGCGGCCCGTGCTGCCGCCGCCCGCCGAGGTGCGCGGCCACCCGCTGCGCGAGATGGTCGACGGGCTGCAATTCACCTGGAAGGAGCGCTTCCTGCTCGGCACGATCACCCTCGACCTGTTCGCGGTGATCCTGTCGGGCGCCACCGCGATGCTGCCCGTCTATGCCCGCGACATCCTGCACGCCGGGTCGGAGGGGCTGGGCTTCCTGCGCGCCGCGCCCGCGATCGGCGCGGCGATCGTCGCGCTGGGGCTTGCGATCCGGCCGATCGAGCGCAACGTCGGGGTCAAGATGCTGTGGGCGGTCGCGGTGTTCGGCGCCGGCACCGTGGCGTTCGGCCTGTCGACCAACTTCGCGCTCTCGATGCTGCTGCTGATCGTTATGGGCGCGGCGGACATGTTCTCGGTCTTCGTGCGCGGCACGCTGATCCAGCTCAACACCCCCGACCATATGCGCGGCCGCGTGAGCGCCGTGTCGGGCCTCGCCATTTCGGCGTCGAACGAGCTTGGCGAGATGCGCGCGGGCGCGATGGCCGCGGTGCTGGGCCCGATCGGCGCGGTCGTCGTCGGGGGCGCGGCGGCGATCGGCGTCACCGCGATCTGGGCGTGGCTGTTCCCCGAACTGCGCCACGCGCGCACCTTCAAGCCGCAGTTCGAACCGGCGGCGCCCTGAGCGCGCCACCGCTGGTCGCAAAAGGTCCTCGCCCCGTCCAAAAGCTATTGTCTATTTATTTAGTTGAATTATGGTGAGCACACCCGTCACCGCGGCTTCCTCTTCCCTCGATGGAGAAACCGCCATGCACAATGCCACCATCCGCCATCGGATCCTCACCATCCCCGGCCTCAACAACAGCGGGCCCACCCATTGGCAGAGCCTGTGGGAGCGCAAATTCTCCCGCTGCGAGCGCATCGATCTCGGCCGCTGGGACGCGCCGGACAAGGACGAATGGGTCGGGCGGATCGACCATGCTATCGCCGATGCCACCGACGACGAACCGATCCTGGTCGCCGCGCACAGCCTGGGTTGCCACGCCTTCGCCCACTGGTTCGCCGCCGCCGGCGGACTGGCCCGCGCGCGGCTGGCGGGGGCGCTGCTCGTCGCCCCGCCCGACCTGTCGCGCCTGCGGCACGATCACGGCCTGACCGGCTTCGCCGATGCGCCCGCCTTCACCTCGCGCGTCCCGATGACCGTCGTCGCCAGCGACAACGATCCCTATGCGAAGACCGCCCACGTCTGGCGCCTGTCGCGGCAATGGGACGCGCGCTTCGTCAACGCCGGTCCCTTCGGTCATCTCAATGCAGACTCGGGGCTCGGGGACTGGCCTTATGGACAGTATCTGCTGGCCTCGTTACAACCTGCGCCGACGCCCGCGCTGGCCGACGAAAGACTTTGGATCCGCTCGGGAGACTGGCCGAACCGGGTCCGCCGCGATCCCCGCTTCGAACATAGGGAAAGTGCACACAGACGATGAAAGCCAATTCGATCCTCGAAACCATCGGCAACACGCCGCACATCCGCGTCGCGAAACTGTTTCCCGACGCGGAAGTGTGGATCAAGTCGGAACGCAGCAATCCCGGCGGGTCGATCAAGGATCGTATCGGGCTGGCGATGATCGAGGCGGCCGAGCGTGACGGCAGCCTGAAACAGGGCGGCACCATCGTCGAGCCGACGTCGGGCAACACCGGCATCGGCCTGGCGATGGCCGCCGCGGTCAAGGGCTACAAGCTGATCCTCGTCATGCCCGAAAGCATGTCGATCGAGCGGCGGCGCCTGATGCTCGCCTATGGCGCGACCTTCGACCTGACGCCGCGCGAAAAGGGCATGAAGGGCGCGATCGAACGCGCGATCGAGCTGGTCGAGACGACCCCCGGCGCCTGGATGCCCCAGCAGTTCGAGAATGACGCCAACGTCGAGGTCCACCTTCGCACGACGGCGCAGGAAATCCTGGACGATTTCGCCGATTCGCCGATCGACGTGCTGATCACCGGCGTCGGCACCGGCGGCCACATCACCGGCTGCGCCCAGCTGCTGAAACAGCATTGGCCGGATCTGAAGGTGTTCGCGGTCGAGCCGACCGCGTCGCCCGTCATTTCGGGCGGCCAGCCGGGTCCGCATCCGATCCAGGGCCTCGGCGCCGGCTTCATCCCGCGCAACCTGCACACCGACCTGCTCGACGGCGTCATCCAGGTCGACGCGGGGGATGCCAAGCAATGGGCGCTCCGCTCCGCGGCGGAGGAAGGCCTGCTCGTCGGTATCTCCTCGGGCGCGACGCTCGCCGCGATCCACCAAAAGCTTCCCGACCTGCCCGCGGGCGCGCGCATTCTCGGTTTCAACTACGACACCGGCGAGCGCTATCTGTCGGTCCCCGATTTCCTGCCCGAAATCTAGGATCACAGCCATGCCGGGCAGCGACGAGCGCGATCCGCCGGCCTTGCGGCGCGACGGCGCGGGATGGCTGTTCGCCCTGCTGGCGGCGATCGCGATCGTCGCCGTCCTCCATGCCAGCGGGCGCGGACCGGGCGCGGATGCCGCCGTCCGGCCGCACCCCGTCGCGCCGCCGCCCGACGTCGTGCCCGCGGTGCTGCCGACCGAACTCGCCCCCCTCACCGAGGATAATGCGCGCGCCGAAAACGCCCATATCCCGCTGGTGAAGAAGGGTTTCGTCGCGGCGCGCCCCTTCATCTATCCCGGCAACGGCGACAACCGCGCCCGTGCGCGCGATTGTCTTGCCTCGGCGATGCTCTACGAGGCCGGCGACGATGCCAAGGGCCAGCGCGCGGTCGGACAGGTCGTGATCAACCGTGTCCGCCATCCCGCCTTTCCCAAGTCGATCTGTGGTGTCGTGTTCCAGGGATCGGAGCGGGCGACCGGATGCCAGTTCACCTTCACCTGCGACGGGGCGCTCGACCGCCGCTATTCCGATGCGGCGTGGACGCGCGCCCGCGCGCTCGCCGACCGGATGCTGTCGGGATCGACCGACCCCGAGGTCGGGCTTGCCACCCATTATCATACCGACTGGGTCCGCCCCTATTGGAGCGACAGCCTCGAAAAGATCGCGATCGTCGACACGCATCTCTTCTTCCGCTGGCCGGGCTATTGGGGCACGCCCGGCGCCTTTCGCGGCGCCGTCGCGGGAAGCGACGGCCCGGTCGCCAAGCTCGCCGCGCTGTCCCAGTTTCATGCGGCGGCGCTGACCGCGCCGGTCGAGCTGGCGGGCGCCGATGCCAAGGCCGAGATCGGCGAGACGCGGATCGTTCCGGGTTCCGGCGGCGGCGCGGGGCGCGACGCCCTCTATGTCCAGCTCGATCACCGCGCCGCGCCCGAAAGCTTCGTGGCCACGGCGCTGCGGCTGTGCGGCGACCGGCCCTATTGCAAGTTCATGGGCTGGACCAACCCGGTGCTGAAGCCCGATTCCGACGCGATGAGCGAAATCCAGCGCGCGGCGATGAGCTTTTCCTATCTGCGCGACGACAAGGCGGCGTTCGAGAAGGCGCTGTGGAACTGCACCGAATACAAGCGCGACGACAAGCGTCAGTGCATGAAGCGGTAAGGCGGCTCCGCTCCATCGTCATTGCGAGCGGAACGAAGCAATCCAGAGCGGTTACCACAAGCTCCGGATTGCCACGCGGCTTCGCTGCTCGCAATGACGAGCGGGTTCATGCCGACGCCGGCCCCGGATCAGCCGTGCGGACAGATCAGATATTTCTCGCCTGTCCGCTTGGCGTTATAGGCGGCGACCGCATCGAGCGACAGCGTATCGACCAGCGAGATTTCGTGGCTGTAGTGGCTCTTGAAAGTCGTGGTCAGTTCGTCCGCGACGCGCTGGCGCATGCGGCCGACGACCTCGGCACCGGCCTTCTGCATGAAGGGGGTGAGCAGGAAGCCCGAGAGCGACCAGGCGAAACCGAAGCTGCGGTTGAGCACGGTCGGCCCCATGTCGAGCCCGCCATAGATATAGACCTGCTTGAAGCTGTCGGAGCCATAGCGGCTGTAATTGGTCATCCGCTTCACCGCCGCGGCCTCCATCGCCGACAATATCTGCCCCGCCAGCTTGCCGCCGCCGATCGCGTCGAAGCCGAGCGTCGCGCCCGTCTCGGTGATCGCGGCGATCAGCCGGTCCATGAAATCATCGTCGCTGCTGTTGACGATATGCTTCGCGCCCAGTCCCTTCAGTATCTCGACCTGCGCGGCGCTGCGCACGATGTTGACGAGCGGAATGCCGTCCTTCGCGCAGATCTTCACCAGCATCTGGCCCAGGTTCGACGCCGCCGCGGTGTGGACGATCGCGCTGTGCCCCTCCATCCGCATCGTCTCCGTGAAGGCGAGGCTGGTCAGCGGGTTGACGAAGCAGGAGGCGCCGTCCTTCGGGTCGGTGCCGTCGGGCAGCGGCATGCACATCTGGACGGGCAGGCAGCGATATTCGGCGTACATCTCGCCGCCGAGCAAGGCCACGGTCCGGCCGAGCAGCGCCTGCGCCTCCGGCGATTCCCCGGCCTTGACGACGAGGCCGCAGCCTTCGTTGCCGATCGGCAGCGCGTCGCCGACGCGGCTCGCCATCGCGCGCATCCCCTGCGGCGGAATATCGGCGGTGACGACCGGCAGGCCGTCGCGGGTCGCGGCGCGCGCCGTCGTCATGTCAGCTCCGCCGAACAGCAGACCGAGGTCCGACGGATTGATCGGCGTCGCCAGCACCTTCACCAGCACCTCGTGCGGTTTGGGCTCGGGCATCGGACGCCGCTCGAAGAAGACCTCGAGTTCGCCCTCGGGCTTGACCAGCGTCAGCATGACGAGGTTGGTGGCTGGCAGGTCGGTCATCGCATATCTCCCGTTTTTCAGTTTCTCGATGCAACCGATCTAGGCGAGCGCGTGCCGGCTGGCAATGGCGACCTCACCCCTGCGCGGGTCGATATGCCGCTGCCAGTCGCAGCACCGCGTCGGCGAGTTCCTTCCGGCAGATCAGCAGGTCAGGCAGATAGGGATCGGGATTGTTGTAGCGGATCGGCGACCCGTCGACGCGGCTGACGTGCAGCCCGGCGGCGGCGGCGACCGCGGCGGGGGCGCAATTGTCCCATTCATACTGGCCGCCGGTGTGGAGGTAGATATCGGCCTGTCCCTGCACCACCGCCATCGCCTTGGCGCCTGCCGATCCCATCGCGACGAGTTCGGCGCCGAGCCGCTCGGCGACGAACACCGCTTCGGCGGCGGGCCGCGTGCGGCTGACGAGCATCCGCGGCGGCGTGTTGGCGGGGATCAGGGCGATGGGAGCGCCCGACGTCAGCGTCACCCCCTGCCCCGGCAAGGCGACCGCGCCGACACTCGCCACGCCGTCGATCGCGAGCGCGACATGCACCGCCCAGTCGCGGCGCCCCTCGCCATATTCGCGCGTGCCGTCGAGCGGATCGACGATCCAGACGCGGCGGTGCACGAGGCGCGAGGCGTCGTCCTTCTCCTCTTCGGACAGCAGCGCGTCGTCGGGGCGCGCGGCCCGCAGTTCGCGGCACAGCAGCGCATTGGCGCGCGCATCGCCCTCCATGCCGAGCGCCTTGCCTTCGAGGCCACCATCGGCGCGCAGTTCGTCGAGCAGGCGCCCCGCCGCCGTCGCGAGCCGTTCGGCCAACTGCTCGTCGCTTTCGGGCGCGCTCATCCCAGCAGCCGCTCGACGATCAGCTCGGCGGCCTGCTCGGGCGTCATATCGGTGGTATCGATGCGGATTTCGGGGTTTTCCGGAACCTCATAGGGACTGTCGATGCCGGTGAAATTCTTGAGCTGCCCGGCGCGTGCCTTCTTGTAGAGGCCCTTGACGTCGCGCCTCTCGGCCTCGGCGAGCGGGGTGTCGATGAAGATCTCGATGAATTCGCCCTCGGGCAGCATCGCGCGCACCATCTCGCGCTCCGCCCGGAAGGGCGAGATGAAGGCGGTGATGACGATCAGCCCGGCGTCGGTCATCAGCTTCGCGACCTCGCCGACGCGGCGGATATTCTCGATCCGGTCGGCCTCGGTGAAGCCGAGATCCTTGTTGAGCCCGTGACGGACATTGTCGCCGTCGAGCAGGAAGCTGTGGCGGTTCATCCGGTGCAGCTTCTTTTCGACCAGATTGGCGATCGTCGACTTGCCCGACCCCGACAGGCCGGTGAACCACAGCAGCGCGGGCCGCTGATTCTTGAGGTTCGCGCGCATCTCCCGATCGATGTCGGTCGCCTGCCAGTGGACGTTCTGCGCGCGGCGCAGGCTGAAATGCAGCATCCCCGCCGCGACCGTCGCATTGGTCAGCTTGTCGATCAGGATGAAGCCGCCGAGCGTGGGATTGTCGGCATAAGCCTCGAACACGATCGGCCTGTCGGTCGACACCTCGACGACGCCGATGCCGTTCAATTCCAGCGTCTTGGCCGCCAGATGATCGAGCGTGTTGACGTTGATTTCATATTTCGGCGCCTGCACGGTCGCCGACACGCTCTGCGTCGCGAGCTTGAGCCAATAGCCGCGGCCGGGGATCATCGCCTCGTCGGCCATCCAGACGAGCGTCGCCTCGAACTGGTCGGCGGCTTCTGGCGGCGCGTCGGCGGCGGCGATCACGTCGCCGCGCGAACAGTCGATCTCGTCGGCGAGCGTCAGCGTGACCGACTGGCCCGCGACGGCTTCGGAAAGGTCGCCCCCGGCCTCCGCCGGGGCAGGCTGCGTGACGATCCGCCCGACCGTCGTAGTCTTGCCGCTCGGCAGGATGCGGATCGCGTCGCCCGGCGCGACGCGACCGCTGGCGATCTGTCCCGAAAAGCCGCGGAAATCGAGGTTGGGGCGGTTCACCCATTGCACCGGCATGCGAAACGGCTTCGCCTCGTCCGCGGCGCCGCCGACATCGACGCTCTCCAGATGCTCGATCAGCGCCGGTCCCTTGAACCACGGGGTGTTCGGCGACAGCGCGGTGATATTGTCGCCCTTGAACCCCGAGATCGGAATGGCGGTGAAATTCGTGATCCCGATCTCGCTCGCAAAGGCGCGATAGGCGAGCGCGATGCGGTCGAACACCGCCTTGTCGTAGCCGACGAGGTCCATCTTGTTCACCGCGAGCACGATGTGCCGGATGCCGAGCAGGTGCGCGAGGAAGCTGTGCCGCCGCGTCTGGGTCAGCACCCCCTTGCGCGCGTCGATCAGGATAACGGCCAGGTCGGCGGTCGAGGCGCCGGTGACCATGTTGCGCGTATATTGTTCGTGCCCCGGCGTGTCGGCGACGATGAACTTGCGCTTTTCGGTGGTGAAGAAGCGATAGGCGACGTCGATCGTGATCCCCTGCTCGCGCTCGGCGGCGAGGCCGTCGACGAGCAGCGCGAAATCGATCTCCTGCCCCTGCGTGCCGACGCGCCTGCTGTCGGCCTCGAGCGCGGCAAGCTGATCCTCGAAGATCATCTTGCTGTCGTAGAGCAGCCGCCCGATCAGCGTCGACTTGCCGTCGTCGACCGATCCGCAGGTGATGAAGCGCAGCAGCGACTTGCGCTCGTGCTGCGCGAGATAGGCGTCGATATCCTCGGCGATCAGCGCATCGGTGACGTAGACGGGATCGGTCATGCCCGATCCTCCCCGGAACGGGGAGGTGGCAGCGCGCAGCGCTGACGGAGGGGTCGAAACCTCTCCAATTGGCGGTGTACTGAACCGATAGCCCCCGGCCCCTCCACCACCCTGCGGGTGGTCCCCCTCCCCGTTCCGGGGAGGATATTTGCAGGATCAGCCATCAGAAATACCCCTCCTGCTTCTTCTTCTCCATCGACGCGTCGCCGCCGTCCTTGTCGATGATGCGGCCCTGCCGTTCGCTGGTGGTGGTCAGCAGCATTTCCTGGATCACTTCGGACAGCGTCGCCGCCTCGCTCTCGACCGCGCCGGTCAGCGGATAGCAGCCAAGGGTGCGGAAGCGCACCGAGCGTTCGACCGGAACCTCGCCGTCGCGCAGCGGGAAACGGTCGTCGTCGACCATCAGCAACAGGCCGTCGCGCTCGACCGTCGGGCGCGGCGCGGCGAAATAGAGCGGCACAATCGGGATATTCTCGCGCGCGATATATTGCCAGATGTCGAGCTCGGTCCAGTTCGAGATCGGGAAGACGCGGATGCTTTCGCCTTTTGCCTTGCGGGCATTGTAGAGGTTCCACAGCTCGGGCCGCTGCTGCTTCGGGTCCCAGCCGTGGCTTGCGGTGCGGAAAGAGAAGATGCGCTCCTTCGCCCGGCTCTTTTCCTCGTCGCGCCGCGCGCCACCGAACGCGACGTCGAAGCCGTGGAGGTCGAGCGCCTGCTTCAGGCCCTCGGTCTTCCACATATCGGTGTGGAGGGGGCCATGGTCGAACGGGTTGATCCCGCGCGCCTTCGCCTCCGGGTTCTGATAGACGATCAGTTCCATCCCGCTCTCGGCCGCCATGCGGTCGCGCAGCTCGTACATCGCGCGGAACTTCCACGTCGTGTCGACATGCATCAGCGGGAAAGGCGGCGGCGAGGGATAAAAGGCCTTGCGCGCCAGATGCAGCATCACCGCGCTGTCCTTGCCCACCGAATAGAGCATCACCGGCCTGGCGGCGTCCGCCATCACCTCACGCAGGATATGGATGCTCTCGGCCTCCAGACGGTCCAGATGGGTCAGCGTATCGATCATCCCCCGCCCTTGCCGTCCCGCTTCGCGCCGGGCAAGCTGTATGCCCTTTTCCCGGTGCAAGCCAGACTTGTGCAGCTCAGCCATCGACTTTCGCCGCGCGCCAGTCGGTCGCCGCGCGCTCGATCGCGGGCAGCGCGTGCGCGAGCCGCGGCGCGACATCGGCCTGCGCGCGCCACGCCGGATGGATCAGCAGGCCGAGTTCGCGGCGCAGGTCATAGCCGCCGACCCGCAGCGGCACGATGCCGTCGATCGCGAGCGACACCGGCGCGGTGGTGATGCCCACCCCCGCCGCGACCATGCGCAGGCAGCGTTCGTCGCTGTCACTGCGCAGCGCGAAGCGCGGGCGAACGCGGTGGCGCGTGAAGAAGCGGCTCGTCGCGTCGAGCAATTCGCAGGCGCGGCGCGCGATCATCGTCTCGGGCGCCAGTTCCTCGGGCCCGACCTCCCCGCGCCCGGCCAGCACATGGTCGGCGGCGACGAACATCACCAGCGGCTCGTCATAGAGCGGGACGACATGCGGCCCGCGCTCGCCGGGGCGCAGCGGGACGAGCGCGATATGAAGCCGTCCGCCATGGACGCCGGCGCGCAGGTCCGACTCGCCATTCTCGACAATCTCGATCGCGAAGTCGCGCGCGAGCAGCGCCGCGACGGCCTGCAGAAACTCGCCGGGCACCGACCGGATCGTGCCAAGTTTCAGCGCCGGCCGGTCGCTTTCCTCGGCGCGGCCGAAGGTGTCGGCGGCGCGAAAACCGCGTTCGAGGTCGCGCGCGATCGGCAGGAAGCGGCCGCCCGCCTCGGTCAGGCGGATCTGGCGGCGGTTGCGGATGAACAAAGGCGCGCCGACGAGCCGTTCGAGGTCGGCGATGCCGGTCGACAGCGCGGGCTGGGTCACGCGGATATGCTGCGCGGCGCGCGTGAAGCTGCCCGCATCGACGACGGCGAGGAACTGGCGGATATGCGCGCGCTTTATCATAAATTTTTCTTATGCTGAAACGCATGAAGTTTCAATTTTCATATGCTGTGACTTTGCGGCAGACTTCGCGGCGACCACGTTCGTGCGGGCAGTTCGCGCGGGCGGGGCCCCTGTTCCGCTCCCGATCGAAGGAACCCTGATGCGCGCCACCCCCGATTTCGATTTCGCGCTCGGCGAGACCGCCGACATGATCCAGGGCACCACCGCCCGCTTCGCCGACGAGGTGATCGCGCCGCTTGCCGACCGCGCCGACCGCGAGGACTGGTTCCCGCGCGCTGAACTGTGGCCCGCGATGGGCGATCTCGGCCTGCACGGCATCACCGTCGAAGAAGAATGGGGCGGGCTCGGGCTCGGCTATCTCGAGCATGTGATCGCGGTCGAGGAAGTGTCGCGGGCGTCGGGCGCCATCGGCCTGTCCTATGGCGCGCACTCGAACCTGTGCGTCAACCAGATCCGCCGCTGGGGCAACGAAGCGCAGAAGCGCAAATATCTGCCGAAGCTGATTAGCGGCGAGCATGTCGGCAGTCTCGCCATGTCGGAAGCCGGCGCGGGCAGCGACGTCGTGTCGATGAAGCTGAAGGCCGAGAAGAAAGGCGACCGCTTCATCCTCAACGGCACCAAATACTGGATCACCAACGCGGCCCACGCCGACACGCTGGTCGTTTACGCGAAGACCAGTCCCGAGGCGGGATCGCGCGGCATCACGGCCTTCCTGATCGAAAAGAACATGCCGGGTTTCGCCATCGGGCAGAAGATCGACAAGGTCGGCATGCGCGGCTCCCCCACCGCCGAACTCGTCTTCACCGATTGCGAGGTCAGCGAGGAACAGGTCATGGGGTCGGAGAATGGCGGCGTCGGCGTGCTGATGTCGGGGCTCGATTACGAGCGCGTCGTGCTCGCCGGGCTCCAGCTCGGCATCATGCAGGCGTGCCTCGACACCGTCATCCCCTATGTCCGCGAGCGCCGGCAGTTCGGCAAGCCGATCGGTTCGTTCCAGCTGATGCAGGCGAAGGTTGCCGACATGTATGTCGCGCTCCAGTCGGCGCGTTCCTATGTCTACAACGTCGCCAAGGCCTGCGATGCCGGGCAGACGACGCGCTTCGACGCCGCGGGCGCGATCCTGCTCGCGAGCGAGAGCGCGGTGAAGGTCGCGGGCGAGGCGATCCAGGCGCTCGGCGGTGCGGGTTACACCAAGGACTGGCCGGTCGAGCGCTATTGGCGCGACGCCAAGCTGCTCGACATCGGCGCGGGCACCAACGAGATACGACGCATGCTGATCGGCCGCGAACTGATCGGCGCCGGCGCGTGAGCTTGCTCTGGCTGTCGGCGGCGCTGATGGCGGCGACGGCATTCGTCCACGGCGCCCTCGGCGAGCGGCGGCTGATCGGGCCGCTGATGATGCTCGATCAGGGCGTGATGGGCGTCGATCTGGCGCGCCGTGTCTTTCGCCTCGCCTGGCATGCGCTATCACTGCTGATGCTGGTATCGGCGGCGGCGGTGATCTGGCCGGGAACGCCGCGCGGGCTGATCCTGCTGATCGGCGCGGCGTGGACCGCGACCGGGCTGTTCGACGCCATCTATACGCGCGGGCGGCACATCGGCTGGCCTTTCCTCACCGCATCGGGCGCGCTCGCGCTGCTGGGGGCGGCATGAGCGAGACGATGCTCGACGCGCTGCAATATTATGGCGCCGCCGCGGCGACGATCGCGGCGCTGCTCGTCTCGCTCAACCTCGGCGAGCGGTGGAATGGCTGGGCGTTCGTCATCTTCGTGACCAGCAGCCTTGCGCTGATCGCGTGGGGCTTCCTGCAATCCGACAGCGAAGGCATCGGATGGCAGAATGTCGCGCTGCTCTGCATCAACTGCGTCGGCGTCTATCGCCACCTGATCCGCAGGAAACCGGTTGGCAAACAGGCCTCAAATGATTGACGTCATTGCGAGCGGAGCGAAGCAATCCAGGGCGGTTTACGCCTGCTCTGGATTGCCGCGTCGCTTCGCTCCTCGCAATGACGGGGCTGAATCACCCCCACACGCGCACGCGCTTGTCGGGTGCGAGGTAGAGGGCATCGCCTTCCTTGACGTCAAACGCCTTGTACCACGCGTCGAGGTTGCGGACGGTCAGCGCGCGATACATGCCTGGCGCGTGGCCGTCGGTGGCGACGCGCTGGCGCAGCGCCTCGTCGCGCATTTTGGTCGCCCAAGTCTGCGCATAGGCGATGAAGAATCGCTGGTCGCCGGTGAAGCCGTCGATCACCGGCGCGTCCTTGCCGTTCAGCGACGCATGATAGGCGTCATAGGCGGCCTGGAGCCCCGCGACGTCCGCGATATTCTCCCCCAGCGTCAGCTTGCCGTTCACCGCAAGGTCGGGAAACGGCTTGTAGGTGTCGAACTGCGCCGCGAGCGCCGCGCCCGCTTCCTCGAACTTCCTGAGGTCGGCGGCCGTCCACCAGTTGCGCAGCGCGCCGGTCGAATCGAACGCCGCGCCATTGTTGTCGAAGCTGTGGCTGATCTCGTGCCCGATCACGGCACCAATCGCCCCGTAATTATAGGCGGGATCGGCGGCCGCGTTGAAGAAGGGCGGCTGCAGGATCGCGGCGGGGAAGTTCAGCGCATTCTGCACCGGCAGGTTGACCGCGTTGACCGTCTGCGGCGTCATCCACCATTCGGCCTTGTCCATCGGCTTGCCGATCTTGGCGAGCTGGTGGACATATTCGGCCTTTTCGCCCGCGATTTCGTTCGCATAGGCGTTGTCGGCGCTGATCGTGTAACTGCCATAGTCGCGCCACGTCTCGGGATAGCCGACGCCGACGACGATCGTCTCGACCTTGCGGATCGCTTCCTTCTTGGTTTCGGGGGCCATCCAGTCGATCGCGCCGACACGCTTCGCGAACGCCGCCTTGATCCCCTTCACCATGTCGCCGACCTCGGCCTTCGCCGACGCCGGGAAATATTTCTCGGCATAGACGCGGCCGACCGCGTCGCCGAGATATGTGTTCAGCGCGTCGAGCGCGCGCTTGTCGCGGCTGCGCTGCTGCGGTGTGCCGAAAAGCGCCGTTCCGTAGAAAGCGAAATGCGCCGTGTCGATCGCGCTCGGCAGCACCTCGGCGTGGTTGTTGATCTGGTGGAACGCCAGCCAATCCTTCCACGCATCGAGCGGTTCCGACGCCACGAGCGCCGACAGGCCGGTGATCGCCTTCGCATGATAGGCGCCGAACTTCGCCGCCTTGTCGAGACCCGCCGCCGCGAAATAAGCGTCCCAGTCGATGCCCGGCGCCTTCTTCGCGAAGTCGGCCTTCGTCCACACGTCGGCGGATTTGGTGAAATCCTCGCTGGCCTCGCGCGTCGCATGGGCGCGCGCGATCCTGACCTCGAGGTCGTAGATGCGCTTCGCCTTCACCGCGGCGTCCGGCTGCCCCGCCGCGGTCAGCAGCTTGGCGATATAGGTCTGATATTGCGTGCGCAGCGCGGCCATCTTCGGATCGGCCGACAGATAATATTCGCGCTCGGGCAGCCCGAGGCCGCCCTGCAATATATAGGGAATGACGTCGCCGGGGGTCGCGAGGCCCTGCGTCACGAAGATGCCGAACAGGTTTTCGGTGTTGAAGTCGGTCGCGTTGAGCGGATCGACGTCGGCGCGCGTCTGTTCGCCCAGCACCTTCGCCAGCGACGTCTTGTCGCCGATCGCCGCGAAGCGCGCGAGGTCGGCCTCGACCGGCTTCATCCCCGCGGCGTCGATCGCGTCGGTGCTGACATAGGCCTTGTAGAAAGCGGCGATGCGGCCGGCGTCGCTGTCCGCGTCCCCGCCCCGCTTGACGATCGCGTCGACCAGTTCGCGCGTGCGCTTCTCGGTTTCGAGGAAAGCCGTATAGAAAGCGCCGGTCGACGAGCGGTCGGCGGGAATTTCCGTGGTCTTCTGCCAGTTGCCGTTCGCATAGGCATAGAAATCGTCGCCGGGCTTGACGCTCGTGTCCATCGCCGCCTTGCTGATGCCCAGTTCGGTGCCGACGGTGTAGCTCGCCTCCTGCTTGTCGCCGCCCTTCGAACAGGCGACGGGCCCCGCGACGATCGCGGCGGTGGACAGGAGAAGGACGAAGACGGTTTTTCTCATGGAAGCGGCCTTGCTTGTTGGGGGTCGGTCGAGAGGCATAAGCCTGCGGCCAGCCGGTTTCAATGCCAACCAAATTCGGCCTGCGGTCCTTCCCAACCGACGAACGGCGGGATAGGCCGACACGCCTGCAAAGGAGAGAGACGAAGGTGAGCGCACCGGTTCTGGGAACGATGGTCGATGCGGACGGCGACGCATTCCGCGCCAATGCCGCACACAACCGCGCCTTGCGCGACGCGCTTCGGGCGCGCGTCGCCGCGGCGGCGCGGGGCGGGAACGAGAAGGCGCGCGAGCGCCACACGAGCCGCGGCAAGCTGCTGCCGCGCGAACGCGTCGAGCGGCTGCTCGATCCGGGATCGCCCTTTCTCGAGATCGGTCAGCTCGCCGCGTGCGACATGTATGGCGGCGATATCGCGGGCGCCGGGATGATCGCGGGGATCGGCCGCGTCGCAGGGCGGCAGGCGATGATCGTCTGCAACGACGCGACGGTGAAGGGCGGCACATATTACCCGATGACGGTCAAGAAGCATCTGCGCGCGCAGGAGATCGCCGAGGCGAATCGCCTGCCGTGCATCTACCTCGTCGACAGCGGCGGCGCGAACCTGCCGCATCAGGCCGAGGTGTTTCCCGACCGCGACCATTTCGGCCGCATCTTCTTCAACCAGGCGACGATGTCGGCGAAGCGCATACCGCAGGTCGCCTGCGTGATGGGAAGCTGCACCGCCGGCGGCGCCTATGTCCCCGCGATGAGCGACGAGACGGTGATCGTCCGGGAGCAGGGCACGATCTTCCTCGCCGGCCCGCCGCTGGTGAAGGCGGCGACGGGCGAGGAGATCAGCGCCGAGGAACTGGGCGGCGGCGACCTGCACGCGCGCAAATCGGGCGTCGTCGACCATCTCGCCGAAAATGACGAACATGCGCTGACGATTGTACGCGATATCGTTTCGACTTTCGGTGTCGAGCGCGGGTTCCCGGTCTCGATGAAGGAACCACGCCCCCCGAAATATGCCGCTGACGAGCTTTACGGCATCATCCCGCAAGATGTGCGCGCGCCCTATGACGTGCACGAGGTGATCACCCGCATTGTCGACGGCAGCGAATTCCATGAATTCAAGGCACAATATGGCAGCACGCTCGTCTGCGGCTTCGCGCATATCTGGGGCATCCCCGTCGCGATCCTCGCCAACAACGGCGTGCTGTTCAGCGAAAGCGCGGTGAAGGGGGCGCATTTCATCGAACTGGCGCAGCAGCGCCGCATCCCCCTGCTCTTCCTTCAGAACATCAGCGGCTTCATGGTCGGCGGCAAATATGAGGCCGAGGGGATCGCCAAGCATGGCGCGAAGCTGGTGACGGCGGTCGCGACCGCGACGGTGCCCAAGATCACCGTGCTGATCGGCGGCAGCTTCGGCGCGGGCAATTACGGCATGTGCGGGCGCGCCTATTCGCCGCGCTTCCTGTTCACCTGGCCCAATGCGCGGATCAGCGTGATGGGCGGCGAGCAGGCGGCGAGCGTGCTGGCGACCGTCCACCGCGACGCCGACACATGGACGCCCGAGGAGGCCGAGGCCTTCAAGGCACCGATCCGCCAGACCTACGAGGATGAGGGCAATCCCTATTATGCGACCGCGCGATTGTGGGATGATGGCATCATCGACCCTGCGCAGACGCGCGACGTGCTGGGACTGGCCTTCGCCGCAACGCTGAACGCCCCGGTCGAGGATCGCGGGTTCGGCGTGTTCAGGATGTGATGATGGCGGCGCCACATGATCCTCCCCGGAACGGGGAGGTGGCACCGCGCAGCGGTGACGGAGGGGTCGGAGCCTCGCCGTCTGGCGCGCGGGCATGACCGATAGCGCCCGGCCCCTCCACCATCCTTCGGATGGTCCCCCTCCCCGTTCCGGGGAGGATTTGGGGCGGGTGCGGCATCGGACGCTGGGTGCGCCTGGCAGGACGGTGAAGCGCGCTCGCGAGCTTCGGCGCGAGATGACGCTCCCGGAACTCCTGCTGTGGCGAGAGTTGCGCGGCAAGAAGGCCGGGCTGAAAGTCCGGCGCCAGTTTCCGGTGCTGGATTATGTCGCAGACTTTGCTTGCGTGGAGGTTCGCTTGCTGATCGAAATCGACGGGATCGCGCATGATATGGGGGAACGGCCCGAACGCGATCAGCGGCGGGATCGGATTTTGGGCGAAAAAGGATGGAGAATCGTGCGGATCATGGCGGGTGATATTTTGAAGGATGCAAAGGAAGTGGCGCAATCCATCGCGGTCCTGGCCGAGAGCCAGCGGCCCCTCCACCATCCTGCGGATGGTCCCCCTCCCCTTACCGGGGAGGATCGGCCATGATCGCCTCCCTCCTCATCGCCAATCGCGGCGAGATCGCCTGCCGCATTATCCGCACCGCGCGCGAGATGGGCATTCGGACCGTTGCGGTCTATTCGGACGCCGACGCCAGGGCGCTGCATGTGCGCGAGGCCGACGAGGCCGTGCATATCGGACCGTCGCCGGTGCGCGAATCCTATCTGGTCGGTGACAAGATCATCGCCGCCGCCAAGGCGACCGGCGCCGAGGCGATCCATCCGGGCTATGGCTTTCTGTCCGAAAATGCCGAATTCGCGCAGGCGGTGATGGATGCCGGGCTGGTGTGGGTCGGGCCGAAGCCGTCGTCGATCACCGCGATGGGCCTCAAGGACGCCGCCAAGGCGTTGATGGCCGATGCCGGGGTACCGGTGACGCCGGGCTATATGGGCGCGAACCAGGACCCCGCCTTTCTCGCCGAACAGGCGGCTGAGATCGGCTATCCGGTGCTGATCAAGGCGGTCGCGGGCGGCGGCGGCAAGGGGATGCGCAAGGTGGACGGCGCGGCGGACTTCGCCGACGCGCTCGCCTCGTGCCAGCGCGAAGCGGCGGCGTCGTTCGGCAACGCCCATGTGCTGATCGAGAAATATATCCTGACCCCGCGCCATATCGAGGTGCAGGTGTTCGGCGACGCGCACGGCAATATCGTCCATCTGTTCGAGCGCGACTGCTCGCTCCAGCGCCGCCACCAGAAGGTGATCGAGGAAGCCCCTGCCCCCGGCATGGACGACGCGACCCGGCAGCAGCTTTGCGCCGCCGCCGTGCGCGCGGCGAAGGCTGTCGACTATGTCAGCGCGGGGACGATCGAGTTCATCGCCGACGCCAGCGATGGCCTGCGCGCCGACCGCATCTGGTTCATGGAAATGAACACGCGCCTTCAGGTCGAGCATCCGGTGACCGAGGAAATCACCGGCGTCGACCTCGTCGAATGGCAGCTTCGCGTCGCGAGCGGCGAACCGCTGCCGCTGACGCAGGAGCAACTGGCGATCGACGGCTGGGCGATGGAGGCGCGCCTCTATGCCGAGGACCCGGCGAAGGGCTTCCTCCCTTCCATCGGCACACTCGAACTTTTTCAGCTTCCCGAGCATATCGGCCGCATCGACACCGGCGTCTATGAAGGCGCCGAGGTTTCGCCCTTCTATGACCCGATGATCGCCAAGGTGATCGCCCATGGCGAGGATCGCGAGGAAGCGCGCGCGATGCTGTCGGAGATGCTGGAGGATAGCGCGATCTGGCCGGTGAAAACCAATTCGGCCTTTCTGATCAACGCGCTCGATCACCCCGATTTCGTTGCGGGCGCGGTTGATACGGGATTGATCGGCCGCGACGGCGAAAGCATGACCGCCGAGCCGATGCCTTCGGAACAGGCGCTGACCAATGCGGCGATGGCGATGGTGCCGCGTTCGTTGCAGGCAGGCTTCCGCCTCAACGCCCCCGACGTGCGTAGTGCGCCCTTCCTGCTCGACGGAAAGCGGGTCGACGTGGCGCTCCACGGACCCGGCACCGACGAACCCGCGCCCGCGATGCTCGTCGCCGAAGCGGGCGCCGTATGGCAACTCACCCCGTGGCGCGTCGAGGGCGGTGCGGGCGGCGTGGCAAGCGATGGCGCGATCCTGTCGCCGATGCCCGGCAAGATCATCGCGGTCGCCGTCGCCGCCGGCGAGCCGGTGACGAAGGGACAGAAGCTGCTGACGCTGGAGGCCATGAAGATGGAACACAGCCTGATCGCGCCTTTCGATGGCGTAGTCGCCGAACTCAACGCCACACCGGGCGCGCAGGTGCAGGTCGAGGCGCTGCTCGCGCGGATCGAGGCGGCCGGATGAGCGATCTGATCCTGCGCGATGCGACGATGGCGGACCTGCCCGCGATCCTGGCGATGCTTGCAGAGGAAACGATCCCGGCGAACCGCGAAGCCGACCCGTCCGACCCGCGCTACCTCGCCGCGTTCGAGGCGATCGAGGCCGACCCAAATCAGCGGCTGATCGCGGCCGAGTTGGACGACCGCGTCGTCGGAACGATGCAACTGAGCTTCCTGCCGGGGCTTTCCTTCATCGGAAGCTGGCGCGGACTGATCGAGGCGGTGCGCATCGTCGCCGACCTGCGCGGGCAAAGGCTGGGCGAACAGATGGTCCTGTGGGCGGTGGACCAGTGCCGCGCGCGCGACTGCAAGCTCGTCCAGCTCACTTCGTCTGCTACACGCACCGCAGCGCACCGCTTCTACGCCCGCCTTGGCTTCGTGCAGAGCCACGTCGGCATGAAATTACACTTGAGGGACTGACAATGGCAGGACGCTTTTTCGACGAATGGAGCATCGGCGACACGCTGTCGCACGATATCCGCCGCACGGTGACCGAAACCGACAATCTGCTGTTCACGACGATGACGCACAATCCGCAGCCGTTGCATCTCGATATCGAGGCGGCGAAGGCGTCGGAGTTCGGGCAGATCCTCGTCAACGGCACCTTCACCTTCAGCCTGATGGTCGGCCTGTCGGTCGGCGACACGACGCTCGGCACGCTGGTCGCCAACCTCGGCTACGACAAGCTGGTGATGCCCAAGCCGGTGTTCCTCGGCGACACGCTGCGCGCGACGAGCGAGGTGATCGGCCTGCGGGAGTCCCAATCGCGGCCGAATGCGGGTATCGTCACCTTCCTCCACCGCTGCCTCAACCAGCGCGACGAGATCGTCTGCCAGTGCGAACGGTCGGCGCTGATCAAAAGGAAAGACCCCTGATGCGTCTTCGTTCGCTCCTCTTCGTTCCCGGTGACAGGCCCGAACGCTTCACCAAGGCGGCGGCGTCGGGGGCCGACGCGATCATCCTCGACCTTGAGGATTCGGTGTCGCCCGCGAACAAGGAGGCCGCGCACGCCGCGGTGGCCAATTATCTGGCGGGAGAGCGCGAGGTCATCACGCTCGTCCGCGTCAATCCGCTCGACGGGCACATGACCGCCGCCGACGTCGCCGCGATCGCGGCGGCGCGGCCCGATGCGATCATGCTCCCCAAGGCGGAAGGCGCACCGGCGATCGCGCAGCTCGACACGATCCTGCGCAGCGAAAGTCCGGCCGGCGCCTCGCTGCCGCCGATCCTGCCGATCGCGACCGAGACGCCCGCCGCCATCTTCACGCTCGGCAGCTATCGCGAGGTCGGCGCACGGCTGATCGGCCTGACCTGGGGCGCCGAGGACCTGCCCGCCGCGATCGGCGCGGCGACCAGCCGCGAAGCCGACGGCGACTATACCGACCCCTATCGCGTCGCGCGCGCGCTGACCCTGTTCGCGGCGCACGGCGCCGGGGTCGCGGCGATCGACACGGTGTTTCCCGCGATCAACGACGCGGACGGGCTGGCAGCCTATGCGGCGCGCGCGCGCCGCGACGGTTTCACCGGCATGATGGCGATCCACCCGGCGCAGGTGGCGCCGATCAACGCCGCCTTCACCCCTTCCGCCGACGAAGTCGCGCACGCGCAGGCGATCGTCGATGCCTTCGCGGCCAATCCTGGCGCGGGCGTGCTGCAACTGGGCGGCAAGATGGTCGACGCGCCGCACCTGAAACAGGCGCGGCATATCCTGTCGCTGGCCGACTGACCCGGGGTTCCTTTATCGCGAAGCGAGGGGGGCAGGAACCGCGGCTGTCCTATCCTTCGTCCTGCTGAACTTGTTTCGGTATCCATGGCCCGCGCTCTCCCCCGGCGCCCCTTTTTGGACAGGTGCCGTTCCCCGGCGAAAGCCGGGGCCCACGCGGGGCAGCGCCATGCCATCTGGGCCCCGGCTTTCGCCGGGGAACAAGCCCTTACGCGGAGGGAGCACCTCTGTCTGAAGGATATGTACGCCAAACAAGTTCAGGGCGACGGAAAGTCGGAAGCGTGCCAACCGAGCGGGAGATTGCTTCGTCGCCACGCTTCTCGCAATGACGATCGTCTATTTGAACGGCCGGTGGCGCTTCATCCAAGCCTTGCCGCGGTGCCAGCTTTTGCGGAGACCGCGCTCGGTCAGGCTTTCGAACATGGCGTCGGGGCTCGTCGGGTCGAGCAATTCGTTCTCGGCGATATATTCGTCGAGCGGGCCGGGCGCGATCAGGTCGAGCCATTCGAGCGAGCGGCCGTCGCCGCGCAGCGCCTCTATGGTCTCGATCAACGATCCGGTGCGCTCGAAGACGCGCGCGACGTCGTCGGGTTCGACGCCCAGATGCTCGGCGATCAGCGATTCGCGCAGGCGCCGGATCGTCGGCCCGACGTCGCGATTGGCGGGTAGCGCGGCGTCGATCGTCACGTCGCATTCGCTGTCGAGCCCCATCGAGCGGTTGTTGAGGTTGGCCGATCCGACACGGATCAGCCGGTCGTCGACGATCGCGGTCTTGGCATGGACATAGATGGGATCGCCGCCCTCGGTATGCGGAACATAGATGCGCAGCCGGTCGCCGTGCTTCGCCTTGGCGATCTCGCGCACCAGCTTCGCGCGCGCGGCGTCCATGGCCATCTGTTCGAGCCAGCCGTCGGCCTGTTTCGGCATCACCAGCACGAATTCGGGCGGATCGTCCTCGTTCAGCCGTTCGGCGATCGCGGCGGCGATCTTGCCGCAGGTGAAATATTGATTCTCGAAATAGATGAAGCGCTTCGCACCCGCGATGAGGTCGAGATAGAGCTGCTCGATTTCGCGTATCTCGGGATAGCCGTCATATTCGGCGCGGGTGCGCGAGATGGCGACATCGACGTCGCGGAAATCGGGCTCCAGCCCCTCGGGCCACGGCTCGCCGGCGCCGCTCAGGTCGCGCAGCGGCTTGTTCGTCGCGCGCTGCCAGCGTTCGTTGCCGAGTTCGGCCAGCGCCTCGCCGACGGGACCGGCGAGGATCATCGTCGAATCGTGCCAGGGCATATAGGGCTTGCCGTCGGGGGTCGTGCGGTGCGGGTCGGCGTCGGCATGCGCGCGCGTATCCCAGCGCCGCGCGCCGACGTCGATGCCGCCGCACACCGCGAGATGATCGTCGAACACCGCGACTTTCTGATGATGGCTGCATCCCACGGGATGCGCGCTGTCGAGCCGGAAGCTGATCGATCGCGTCATCTTCCAGCGCAATATCATCGTGACGATGCTCGGCATCGCGAGTTGCTTGAGGCCGCCGAAATTCCAGCGCAATATGTCGATGTCACGGTCGGGGCAGTTTTTGGCCAGCCGCAGCATGTAATGGCCGAGCGCCTCACCGCTGCCGTCGGCATCGGGGGTCAGCGCGATGCGCGGGTCGAAATCCCAGCCGATCAGCAGGATGCGCTCCTTCGCATCGGCCATCAACCGCGCGAGCAAGGCGTAATAATCGGCGGCATCGACGATCATCCGCGCCTTGCGCGCCCGCGCGATGCGCCAGCAATTGCGCCCCTCGGCAACGATCGGGGTCAGGTCGGCCGCGCTCATCGCCATCGCCACGCATGACGGCGGCAATGGTTGCGCGCGCCCATCGTCAGGCCCCGACGAACTGCTCCGGCGTCAACGCCATCATCGCTTCGCTGCCCGCCTCGATCTTGCGGCGCAGCGCCCCCGCGTCGGGGATGAAGCGTTCGCCGAAATGGCGCGCCGTCACCAGCTTGGCTTCGAGGAAGGTGGTGTCGCCGCGACCTTCGTCCAGCGCCTTCTGCGCCGCCTCGGCGATGCGCAGCCACATCAGCCCCAGCGCGACGATCCCCATGATGTGCATATAGTGATGCGCGCCCGCGCCGACATTGTTCGGGTTGGCCATGCCGTTCTGCATGAACCACATCGTCGCGGCCTTGAGTTCGCCATTCGCCTTCTCGAGACGCCCGGCGAGGTCGGCAAAGGCGGGCTTGTCTTTCGCGGCGGCACATTCGGCGTCGACGATGGCGAAGAAAGCCTGGATAGCGCGCCCGCCGTTCTGCGCGAGCTTGCGGCCGACGAGGTCCATCGCCTGCACCCCGTTCGCGCCTTCGTAGATCATCGTGATGCGGGCATCGCGGACATATTGGGACATGCCCTGTTCCTCGATGTAGCCGTGCCCGCCGAACACCTGCTGGGCGTTGACTGCGACGTCGAATCCCTTGTCGGTGCCATAGCCCTTGATCACCGGGGTCAGCAGGCTGATCAGGTCGTCGGCCTGCTGGCGCTCCTCCTCGCTCTCGGCAGCGTGCGACAGGTCGACCTGCAGGGCGCCCCACAGGCAGAGCGCACGCAGGCCCTCGACCACCGCCTTGCCGTCCATCAGCATGCGGCGCACGTCGGGATGGACGAACAGCGGATCGGCCTTTTCCTGCGGGTCCTGCGGGCCGGTGAGCGCGCGGCCCTGGCGCCGGTCCTGCGCATATTGCACGGCATTCTGGAACGCGATGTCGGCCTGCCCCAGTCCCTGGATGCCGACGCCGAGGCGCGCCGCGTTCATCATCACGAACATCGCGGCGAGCCCCTTGTTCTCCTCGCCGACCATCCAGCCCTTCGCGCCGTCGTAGTTCATCACGCAGGTCGCGTTGGCGTGGATGCCCATCTTGTGTTCGATCGACCCGCACGACAGCGTGTTGCGCTCGCCGAGCGAGCCGTCGTCGTTGACGAGGAACTTTGGCACGATGAACAGCGAGATGCCCTTGACGCTGTCGGGCGCGTCGGGAGTCTTCGCGAGGACGAGGTGGATGATGTTGTCGGTCAGGTCGTGCTCGCCCGACGAGATGAAGATCTTGGTCCCGGTAATGCCATAGCTGCCGTCGCCGTTCGGCACCGCACGGGTGCGGATCAGGCCGAGGTCGGTGCCGCAATGCGGCTCGGTCAGGTTCATGGTCCCGCCCCACTCGCCCGAGATCATCTTCGGGACATAGACGGCCTTCTGCTCGTCGGACCCCTTGACGAGGATCGCCGCGACCGCCGCCTGCGTCAGCCCCGGATACATGGCGAAGGCCTGGTTCGCCGCCATGCGATATTCCTCGACCGGAAAGCCGACGACGTGGGGAAGCCCCTGCCCGCCGAACGCCTCCGGCTGAGTCAGCAGCGTCCAGCCCGCCTCGCAATAGGCCTTGTACGCGTCCTTGAATCCTTCGGGCGTCGTCACGCTGCCGTCCTCGTGGCGGGTACAACCCTGCTGATCGCCCGAATAGTTGATCGGGAAAAGCACTTCCTCGCAGAATCGCCCCGCCTCGGTCAGCACCGCCTCGACCATGTCGGGGGTCGCGTTGGCGAAACCGGGAAGCCCGGCATAGCGTTCGATGCCGAGCACCTCATTCAACAGAAACAGCGAATCCTTCACGGGGGCGCGATAGACGGGCATGGGTCATCTTTCCGAAAGTCAGGTTGGCAACAATGTCCGTCCCGGGGAGGGTTTCAGTCGGCCTTTTCGCCTTGATCGACCTTTTTCACCGTATCGATGAAGCGCGTCAACTCCTCGACCGCGCTGTCGATATCGTCGCGCTGACGGCGCAACAGCGAGATGCGCTCCTGGCATTTCTCGATCGTCACCTGCCGCTGCAGCCTGCGGCCGTCGCCGACGTCGTAGAGGTCGATCATCTCGCGGATGTCGGCGAGGCTGAAGCCGGTGCGCTTGGCGCGCAAGATCCACGCCAGCCGCGCGCGGTCACGCTTCGAATAGATGCGCGACAATCCCTTGCGCGACGGACTGATGAGTCCTTCGTCCTCGTAAAAGCGCAGCGCGCGCGCGGTCACGCCGAATTCGGTGGAAAGATCGGTAATGCTATATTGCTCACGCCCCAGATGATCGGGCGTGTCGATATGGGCGTGGCCGTATTCTTCGGTCATGCGGCCAAGACTAGTTTCCGTTGACGTGAACGTCAAGGGCAGCAGGCGGGGTGGAGAGCCCGCGAGTCAGCGATCGCACGGCCGGAACCTGTTGCCGTCTTTTCCGGCGATCTGCAAGCGTCTCGCATCCTCTTCCGACCAACTCGCGCGCGGGAGGCGGAGACCGGCGAGCGAAGCGCGCTCGGGGCAGAGGTTGGCGCATTGCGGCGGCAGGCGTCCGGGAAGGGCAAGCTCGTCGTCCTCCTCGCGCACCGCCACGTCGCACCCCGGCGTCCCGGCGAACGACAGGCGCCACCGCCCCTCGCCTTCCGCCGCGCGTACGAGCGTTCCCTTCGTCGTGCAGGAAAGGCCCGGACCGAAGGCGGCGGTCAGCGCGAACCGCCACCGCCCCGGCCCGTCGGGCACCACGCACATCGCGTCGCGGCCCAGATCATGGGCGCGCTCGAACACGCCGGCGGGCTCGCTCGCCTCGGCCCGGACGATACCGCGTTCGCGCGCCGCCCGTTCGAGCGGGTTGCGCGTGTCGATCGCGCCCTCCCCGTCCCCCGGCGACGGCGAGCCGCATCCGGCAAGCAACGCCAGCGCGCCGAACAGCAGGCCGTCAGCCCTGCGCATCGTCATCCAGAAAGGTCAGGCCGCCGTCGGCCTCGACCCGGCGATAGAAGCACGACCGGCGCCCGGTGTGGCACGCGGGGCCCGCCGGACGCACGCGAAGCAGCAGCGCGTCCTGATCGCAATCGACACGCATCTCGACGACCGTCAGCCCGTTGCCCGAGGTTTCGCCCTTGCGCCAGAGCGCCTGCCGCGACCGCGACCAGAAATGCGCCTGTCCGGTCGCGCGCGTCCGCGCGATCGCCTCCTCGTTCATATGCGCGACCATCAGCAGGGTCGAACGATCGGCATCGACGACGATCGCGGTCAGGAGGCCTGCGGCATCGAAGCGCGGCAGGAAACGGTCGGTTGCATCGCGGGACGGGTCCATGAAACGGCGCTTTAGAGCAGGATCGGCGGGGCTGTCACCCCACCGCGGCCCGTCCGGGCGACCGGAAGGCGAAATGAGGGGGCGACATTTGCCATTGCCGCTCCTATATGCGCGGCAGTCCCAGCCCCCCTGCCCCCGGATTGACATGCTGACGACCCATCCTTTCGACGACGACAAGCTCCGCGAGGAGTGCGGCGTCTTTGGCATCCATGGCGCCGACAGCGCCGCCGCGGTCGCCGCGCTCGGCCTGCACGCGCTGCAGCATCGCGGACAGGAAGCCGCCGGCATCACCGCCTTCGACGGCCGCGATTTCCATACCCACCGTGCGATGGGCCATGTCGCTGGCAATTTCGACCGCGACGACATCATCCGCCAGCTTTCGGGCGCCGCCGCGATCGGCCATGTCCGCTATTCGACGACGGGCGAGACGGCGCTGCGCAACGTCCAGCCGCTGTTCGCGGAGCTGGCCACCGGCGGCTTCGCGATCGCGCACAACGGCAATATTTCCAACGCCATGGCGCTGCGCAAACAGCTCGTTCGGCGCGGCGCGATCTTCCAGTCAACCAGCGATACGGAGGTGATCATCCACCTCGTCGCCACGTCGAGCTATCGCACCCTGCTCGACCGCTTCATCGACGCGCTGAAGCAGGTCGAGGGCGCCTATTCGCTGATCGTGCTGACGGCGGAAGGCATGATCGGCTGCCGCGACCCGCTCGGCATCCGGCCGCTCGTCATCGGCCGGCTGAACGACGCCTATATCTTCGCGTCGGAAACGGTTGCGCTCGACGTCGTCGGCGCCGAATTCGTCCGCACGGTCGAGCCGGGCGAACTGGTGATCGTACGCGACGGCGAACTCATCTCGCACCATCCCTTCGCCAGCCATCCGGCGCGGCCCTGCATCTTCGAATATGTCTATTTCTCGCGCCCCGACTCGATCGTCGACGGCACCAGCGTCTATTCGGTGCGCAAGGCGATCGGCGCGGAGCTGGCGCGCGAGAATCCGGTCGATGCCGACCTCGTCATCCCCGTCCCTGATTCGGGCACGCCCGCCGCGATCGGCTATGCGCAGGAATCGGGCATTCCCTTCGAACTCGGCATCATCCGATCGCACTATGTCGGGCGCACCTTCATCCAGCCGAGCGACAAGGTCCGCCACCTCGGCGTCAAGCTCAAGCACAATGCCAACCGGGCGCTGATCAACGGCAAGCGGGTCGTGCTGATCGACGATTCGATCGTGCGCGGCACCACCAGCCTCAAGATCGTGCAGATGATGCGCGATGCCGGCGCCGCCGAGGTTCATATGCGCATCGCGAGCCCGCCGACCTCGCACAGCTGCTTCTATGGCGTCGACACGCCCGAGCGCGCGAAGCTGCTCGCCGCGCAGATGACGGTCGGACAGATGGCGAATTTCATCAACGCCGACAGCCTCGCCTTCCTGACCATCGACGGCCTGTATCGCGCGCTCGGCGAAGCGCGGCGCACCGACGCCTGCCCGCAATATTGCGACGCCTGCTTCACGGGCGATTATCCGACCACGCTGACCGACTTCGACGAGAACAGCCTGGAAGATCAATTTTCACTGCTTGCCGAGCGGGTTGTCTGACGAAATGACCAAAACATCCGAAGAACTGGCGGGGCAGGTCGCGCTCGTCACCGGCGCGAGCCGCGGCATCGGCGAGGCGATCGCCTATTCGCTCGCGCAGCGTGGTGCGCATGTCGTGATCACCGCGCGCACCGCGGGCGGGCTCGAGGAACTGGAAGACCGCATCCATGCCGCGGGCGGCAGCGCGACGATCGCGCCGCTCGACCTGACCGACGGCGACAGCATCGCGCGGCTGGCGAGCGCGATGGCCGAACGCTGGCAGCAGATCGACATGCTGGTGATGAACGCCGCGATGCTCGGCACATTGACCCCCGTCGCCGCAATCGACGGCAAGGAATTCAACCGGCTGCTGACGCTGAACCTGATCGCGCAACAGGCGCTGATCGCCAATTTCGACCCGTTGCTGCGCCGGTCGGCGAACGGCCGGCTGCTCGCGCTGTCGACCGGCGTCGCGCGGAACCCGCGCGCCTATTGGGGCGCCTATGCGGCGTCCAAGGCGGCGTTCGAGACGCTGGTGACCTGTTATGGCGCCGAAATGCGCAACATCTCGACCGTGCGCACCGCGATCCTCGACCCCGGCGGCACGCGCACCCAGATGCGCGCCCGCGCCTATCCCGGCGAGGACCCGCAGAGCATCAAGGACCCGGCGGCGGTCGGCGAATATGTCGCGCAGCTGATGATCGAGGGCTTCGACAGCACCGCCTATCACGCGCTTCCCAAGGTGATGGAAGAGGCTTAACGCGATCTTTGCTTTCCTGTGGCAACAGGCTTGCTCGACAGGACCAATTCGCAAAGGCATCGGGAATGAGCAGCAACATCCTGCGTTCGGCGATCGCGGCCGTGGCCGGCATCGTCATCGCCTTCGGCCTGATCTGGCTCGCCCAATATGCGGGCAGCGAATTGTCGCCCGACGTCTATGATCCGCAGACCGGCGAAGTGCTGATCCCGGTCGGTTCGACCGTCGCGCTGCTCGTCGGCTGGTTCGTCGGCACCTTCGCCGGCGGCTGGGTCGCGATGCGCGTGTCGGTCGGCACGGGCGCGGGATGGATCGTCGCGGGCGCGGTGATCGGCGCCGGCGTCTATCGCGCGGTCACGCTCGCCGATGCCTGGTGGATCATGCTACTCGGCATCCTGATCCCGATCGCCGCCGCATGGGCCGCACAGCGCGCCACCGCAGTCGCGGCGCCCTGATCCACGGCCCGGTGAGCGCCGGGGTCAAAGCGTGATTTCCTTGCAAGCCAGCGTTACCCGCGAGCGGTGAAGCCGCGCGGCAGTCCGGAGTGTGCATAAACCGTCCTGGATTGCTTCGCTCCGCTCGCAATGACGAAGAAGGCCCGATCCGAAACGCGGCCATGCGCCGCCGTGCAGGCGGGAACGCGGAGCAGTGTAACGCCAACGTAGCTGCCCGACGCTCCGGGTCCCCGCCTTTGCGGGGACACGCCGTTTCCGATGTGTAGGATTCGGGGGTTGGCATGCTGTCCCATCCTTCGTCATGCTGAACTCGTTTCAGCATCCATGGCCGGACTCTCTCTTTTGTGCCGCCTTTCATTCGAACGCAGATCATGGCCTCTGTTCCCCGGCGAAAGCCGGGGTCCAGATGACACAGCATTACCCCGCGTGGACCCCGGCTTTCGCCGGGGAACGGTTACTTGTCGAAAAGGAATAATCGCCAAACAAGTTCAGGGTGACGAATGGGAAGAGCTGTGCCGAACCCCGAAACTCCGCAGGCCGTAGACCATCGTGCCCTAAAATCTGAACCGTTTGCTCCCACTTTCGCGGGGGCAGGCTCTGAGCTTGTCGAAGGGGGCAGTTCTTTCTCTTGGCTCCACAAGAAGAAGGCCAATGCTTCGACAAGCTCAGCACGAACGGTAGAAAGGATGGCACCCCGCTTTCGCCGGGCGACGTAGTTTTCGCGCGGCGGCTATTGGCCCTCCCGGTCCACCGCCGCCTGCACCGCCTTGTAGAAAGCCTCGCGCGCCGCGCCGACGCCCTCGGGATCGGTTGCGGTCGGCCAGTTGCCGTTCGACGCGATCACCAGCCGCCGCTTCGGGTCGATGAAGATGCCCTGGCCGAAGATGCCCTGCGCGGCGAAGCTGCCGTCGTCGTTGGTCCACCATTGATAGCCGTAGCCGCGCCCCGGCATGTCGATATCGGCCTGCTTCGTCGTCGCCGCGGCAAGCCAGTCGTCGGGCAGCACCTTCTGCCCGCCCGCGACGCCGCCGCCGAGGATGAACTCGCCGAAGCGCGCATAGTCGCGCAGGCTCGCCGACAGGCAGCAGCCGCTGATCTCGTGCCCCGTCGGGCCGAGCATCCACACGGCATTCTGCTCCATCCCGAACGGCCGCCAGACCTTTTCGGACAGATAGGTGGACAGCGTCTTGCCGGTCGCGCTCGATACGAGCACCCCGATCAGATTGGTCTCGCCGGTCTTGTAGACCCACTTCGACCCAGCGGGCGCTTCGCGCGGCAAGGTCTTCATATAGCTGACCGTTATATCCTCACCCGGCACCGGCTGTTGCAGGTTGAACTGCGCGACGTCGGATTTGGGATCGGTATAATCCTCGTTCCATTGGACGCCCGACGTCATGGTCAGCAGCTGACGGACGCTGACGTCGTCATAGGCCGAACCTTTCAGCCCCGGGATATAGGCGGTGACCTTGTCGTCGAGGCTCTTGATGAAGCCGTCCTTCACCGCAGCGCCGACCAGCGTCGAGGTGAAGCTCTTGGCCACCGAAAAGCTCGTCCAGCGCCCATCGGCGGCATAGCCGAGCGCATATTTCTCGAGGCGTATCTTCCCGTCCTGGACGATGATCAGCCCGGCGTTGCGCTGCCCCGCCATATAGGCATCGACGTCGATGCCGAGGTCGATCGGCGCGCCCTGCGGCAGCGGGTGGACCGGGCCGCCCGCCTCGACCGTGTGGACGACCACCTTCGGGACCGTCTCCATCGTGCGAAAGGCGAGGTCACGCTGGTCCTGGCTCCAAAACAGCACGTTCAGATCCTCCGGCAATTGGGTTGTCGTCTGGGCCGATGCGGAGGCACTCCCCACGGCCGCCGCGGCGCAAAGCAGCGCCGTCATCGCAAATCGTCGCAAATCCGTCTCCCCTTCTTCCTGTTTTTCAGCCCGCCTTTTCGAGCGTGACCTGCGCGACGTCGATGCCGCCACCACGGAAACCGCCCTCGCAATATTGCAGATAATAGCGCCACAGTCCGACGAAGCGGTCGTCGAAACCGGCCGGCAGGCGCCCGTCGCCGACCGCCGCGTCGAAGCGCGCGCGCCATTCGCGCAGCGTTTCGGCATAGTCGCCGCCGAACCGCCGGACGTCGCGCCACGCGAGTCCGCGCGCTTCGGCGAGCGCCTGGAAGCGGCTTTCCGAGATCAGGCAGCCGCCGGGAAAGATGTGGGCCTGGATGAAATCGCTGCTCGCGGCATAGCGCTCGAACAGCGCGTCGTTGATCGCGATGTACTGGATCGCCGCCTTCCCCCCGGGCCGCAACAGCCGCGCGATCGTGTCGAGATAGGCGGGCCAATAGGCCTGCCCCACCGCCTCGACCATCTCGACGCTCGCGATCGCATCGAACGCGCCGGTCATGTCGCGATAGTCGCACAGGGCGATGCGCGAGCGGTCCGACAGGTCGACCGCGGCGAGCCGCGCAGCGGCGACCTCCGCCTGCGCCGGCGACAGCGTGATGCCGGTGTAGAGGACGTCGTGCCGCTCGACCGCGCGCTCGGCCAGCGCGCCCCAGCCGCAGCCGATCTCGAGCAGGCGGCTGCCCGACCGCAGGTCGAGCCGGTCGAGGATCGCATCGACCTTCGCCGCCTGCGCCTCCTCCAGCGTCTGCGCGGCGTCGGTGAACAGCGCGCTCGAATAGTTCAGCCCCGCGTCGAGCCACAGGCGGTAGAAATCATTGCCGAGATCGTAATGCGCGAGGATGTTGCGGCGCGCGCCGCTGCGGCTGTTGCGATTGAGGAAATGCGCGGCGCGGTTGATCCAGCGCCACGGCCCCCGCGCGCGCGCCGCCCGGCCCAGCGACTCCGCGTTGCGCATGAACAGGTCGAACAGCGGCACCGGGTCGACCGACGACCATTCGCCGCGATCCCATGCGCGATACCAGCCCACCGAGCCCGAGAGCGCGAGGCGCACCAGCGCGGACCAGCTCTGCACATGGACGACCGCGACCGGCCCCTTGCCGCGGCCGCCGAGCATGCGGACGCTGCCGTCGGGCAGATGCCCCTCGATCGCGCCATGGTCGAGCCCCGCGTCGATGCGGTCGAGCTGGCGGTGGAAGAAGGCGGCGGGCGCGTGCCGGATCAGCCGCGCCGCGAGCCCACCGGAGCGGAACGAACGCTCCGCCCCCAGCAGCCTCTCGCCGCGCGCCTTCCTGACATGCGTGTTCATAGACCTTGTGTGCCGCAAAGCGGCGCGCAAGACAATCGCCTGTCGCGCGGCGCCATGACGTCAGGGTCCGGCTCCGCGCGCACGGCGAATCCTTAAAGGTCGGGTCCGCCTTCCTTCACCGTCCAGGTCTGTCCCTTCTTGAGCAGCCCCTGGAGGTCGGCCGTCTTGCCCGCGGCCGCCGCCTCGTTCTGGCGCCAGACATCGGCCTCGAAGGTCGGGCGCGGGTCGTCGTAGAGGACGCCGAGCGCCATCGGGAACTCGCCGAAGCGCATCTCGACCAGCATGTGCGCGACGCTGCGGTTGGTGACGTCGTGGACGATCACCCCCGCCGCCTGCCAGTCGCCGTCGACCACGTCGACGACCTTGAGCGTCAGCGCCGCATGGTCGAGCGCGATCCCCTTGGTGCCCTTGGCGAACAGCATCGGTTCGCCATGCTTCAGCCAGAGCTGGCGGTCCTCCGCCCCCTTGGGCGCGGCGAAATCCTCGAACACGTCCTTGTTATAGACGATACAGTTCTGGAAAATCTCGATAAAGGCCGCGCCCTTGTGGGCGTGCGCGGCCTTCAGCACGTTCGGCAGTTCCTTCGACACGTCGAAGCCGCGCGCGACGAAGCGCGCCCCCGCGCCGAGCGCGAAGGCGCAGGGCTGCGCCGGGCGGTCGATCGAACCGAAGGGAGTCGAGGGGCTGTTCGTCCCGACGCGGCTCGTCGGCGAATATTGCCCCTTGGTCAGGCCATAGATCTCGTTGTTGAACAGCATGATCTGGCAGTCGAGATTGCGGCGGATGACGTGCATCGTGTGGTTGCCGCCGATCGACAGCCCGTCGCCGTCGCCGGTGATGATCCACACGTCGAGGTCCGGATTGGCGAGTTTCAGCCCCGTCGCGAACGCCGGCGCGCGGCCGTGGATCGTGTGGAAGCCATAGCTTTCGACATAATAGGGAAAGCGCGACGAACAGCCGATGCCGCTGATGAACACCGTATTCTCCGGCACCGCGCCGATGTCGGGCAGCGTGCGCTGCACCGCCTTCAGGATCGCATAGTCGCCGCAGCCGGGGCACCAGCGAACCTCCTGATCGGTTTCCCAGTCCTTGAGCGTCGTGGTACGGGCGATGGTGGTCATCTCGTTCATGCTGTTTCCTCTCGGGGCAACAACGCTTTCGCGTCAGCCCAGCGCCTCCTCAATGGCGGCTTCGATCTCGGCGATGCGGAAGGGCTGGCCCGACACCTTGTTCACCGGTTTCGCGTCGACCAGATACTGGTCGCGGAGCACCGTCTTGAGCTGGCCTGTGTTCATCTCCGGCACGATGACCCGGTCGTAGCTCTTGAGCAGCGCGCCCAGATTGGCGGGCAGCGGCCAGATGTGGCGGATGTGGATATGGCTGACGTCCGCCCCTTCGGCGCGCTTGCGGCGTACCGCCTGGTGGATCGGACCATAGGTCGATCCCCAGCCGACGACCGCGAGCCGGCCGCCCTCGGCGCCGAGTTCGACGATCTGGTCGGGAACCTTGACCCCGTCGATCTTCGCCTTGCGCAGGTCGGTCATCGCCTGATGGTTGGCGGGCTGATAGTTGAGGTGGCCGGTGTCGACCTCCTTCTCGATCCCCCCGATGCGATGGAGCAGGCCGGGCGTTCCCGGCTTCACCCACGGGCGCGCCAGCTTTTCGTCGCGGCCATAGGGCTTGAATCCGCCCTCCGGCACTTCGGTCAGGAACTCGACCGGGAACGCCTCGTAAGCGGTCAGGTCGGGGACCTTCCACGGCTCGGCGGCATTGGCGATGTAGCCGTCGGTCAGCAGCATCACCGGCGTCATATATTGCGTCGCTATGCGGCACGCCTCGATCGCGCATTCGAAGGCGTCGCCCGGCGAGCGCGCGGCGATCACCGGCATCGGCGCATCGCCGTTGCGGCCATAGACCGCCTGATAGAGGTCGGATTGCTCGGTCTTGGTCGGCAGGCCGGTCGAGGGGCCGCCGCGCTGCGAATTGACGATGACCAGCGGCAGCTCGGTCATGATCGCGAGCCCCATCGCCTCGCCCTTGAGCGCGATACCCGGCCCCGACGAACTGGTCACGCCGAGCGACCCGCCATAGCTGGCACCGATCGCCGAGCAGATGGCGGCGATTTCGTCCTCGGCCTGAAAGGTCGTGACGTCATATTCCTTGAGCCGCGACAGATGGTGGAGGATCGCCGACGCAGGCGTGATCGGATAGCCGCCGAAGAACATCGGCAGCTTCGCAAGCTGCGCGCCCGCAACGAGGCCGAGCGCGATCGCCTCGGCCCCCGTCAGCGTGCGATAGAGGCCCGGTGCGACGGGCGCCGGCGCGACGTGATGCTGCTTGAGCGGCCCCGACAGCTCGGCCGTCTCGCCGAAGGCGTGGCCCGCGTTGAGCGCCGCGATATTGGCGTCGGCGAGATTGGGGTCCTTGGCGAACTTCGCCTTGAGCCATTCGATCAGCGGCTGGCGGTCGCGGTCGAACATCCAGAGCGCCAGCCCCAGCGTCCACATGTTCTTGCAGCGCAGCGCTTCCTTGTTGCCGAGCCCGAAGGGCTTGACCGCGTCCATCGTCGCCTGGCTGATGTTGAGCTTGAGGAGCTGCCACCTGGCGAGGCTGCCGTCCTCGAGCGGGTTCGCGTCATATTTCGCCTTGGCGAAGTTGCGGTCGTTGAACTCGCCCTCGTCGGCGATGATCAGCCCGCCGGGCTTGAGCTGGGGAACATTGGTCTTGAGCGCCGCGGGGTTCATCGCGACGAGCACGTCGGGCGCGTCGCCCGCGGTCGTGATCTCGCTCGACCCGAAATTGATCTGGAAGGCCGAAACGCCGAACAGCGTGCCCTGCGGCGCGCGGATTTCGGCGGGAAAGTCGGGGAAGGTCGCCAGATCGTTTCCGGCCAGCGCGGTCGAAAGCGTGAACTGCCCCCCGGTGAGCTGCATGCCGTCGCCCGAGTCGCCCGCGAAACGCACCACCACCGCATCGGAAAGGGAGGACTCGGGTGCTGCCGCCTCGTCCGCTACCGCTGTCGCCATTCTATCTTCTGCCTTCAAAACCTGCGAACCGTGATTCGGCCTAGGCTCGTCCGCGCCAAGCCGCAATTGAGAAAAAATTGTCGGCGGCCAAGCAGCCGCGCACCCGTCATTCCAAAATCAGTTGTCAAATGCCATTGAATTATCCGCGGCGATGCCGAATAGCTTGCGCAGACAACAAGCAAGGGATCGACAGGATGACCGACGGCACCACCCCCTATGTCCGCCCCGATGTGGCGGGCTTTCTCGCCTTCCTGAACGCGCAGGAGGGACCGAAGATGGAGGAGCTGCCGCCGGAGGGCGCGCGCGGGATGATGCGCGCGATGGGGCAGCTTGCCGACGTCCCGCGCGGCGCCATCGCCAAGGTCGAGGATCGCACCATCCCGGGGCCAGCGGGCACGATTCCGATCCGCATCTACGACGACCGCCCCGACCGCGAAGCGGGGCCGGTGATGGTCTTCTATCACGGCGGCGGCTTCGTGATCGGCGACCTCGAAACCCACGATCCCTATTGCGCGGAGGCGGCGCGCATCCTCGACATGCCGGTGATCGCGGTCGATTACCGGCTGGCGCCCGAACACCCCTTCCCCGCCGCGCCCGAGGATTGCGAAGCCGCGACACGCTGGGTCGCCGACAATTTTCCCTGCACCGGGCTGGTGCTGTCGGGCGACAGCGCGGGCGGCAACCTGACCATCGTCACGGCGCTGTCGCTGCGCGATCGGCCGGCGTCGAAGCCGGTGATCGCCATCCACCCCATCTATCCGGCCGTGTCGACCCACAACGACTGGCAGAGCTACCGCGATTTCAAGGAAGGCCATTTGCTGACCGAAGCGGGCATGACCTGGTTCGGCGACCAATATCAGTGGGTCGAGGACGATTACCGCGCCGCGCCGCTGAACTTCCCTGCCGAAGGCCTGCCGCCGACGCTGCTCGTCACCGCGGGCCTCGACCCGCTGCGCGACCAGGGCCGCGCTTATGCCGCCAAGCTGATCGAAGCGGGCGTGCCGACGACCTATCGCGAGGCGGCGGGCACCATCCACGGCTATATCTGCCTTTCGCAGGGCGTTCCGAGCGCCAGGGACGATATTCGCGGCAACCTGACCGTCCTCAAAGCGATCGTGGCCGAACAGACGGCATGAGCGACGCCGGCGCCCTGCCCTATCGCCCCTGCGCGGGGGTGATGCTCGCCAATCGGACCGGCCGCATCTTCGTCGGCCAGCGGCTCGATTCGAGCGCCGACGCCTGGCAGATGCCGCAGGGCGGCATCGACCCCGGCGAGGATGCCGAAGCCGCGGCGCTGCGCGAGCTGGAGGAGGAAACGGGCGTCCACGCGGGGCTGGTCGACATCATCGCGCGCAGCCGGACCGAGCATCTCTACGACCTTCCCGACGATCTGATCGGCACGGTATGGGGCGGCCGCTATCGCGGGCAGCGCCAGAACTGGTTCCTGATGCGCTTCATGGGCGAAGATGCCGACGTCGATATCGTCACCCCCCATCAGGAATTCCGCGCGTGGCGCTGGGCCGAACTCGACGAGCTCGAAAGGCTGATCGTCCCGTTCAAGCGCGCGCTCTATCGCGCGATCGTTGAGGAATTCCGACCGCTCGTTTAGAATCTGTGGGGATTCGGATCGGCGCGGTTTCTCTTTTCCTCATCCTGAGCTTGCTTGGCCTATATGCGCCCATCAGGCAGATAAGGTCTGTTCCCCGGCGAAAGCCGGGGCCCAGATGGCACAGCGCGGCCCCGCGTGGACCCCGGCTTTCGCCGGGGAACGATTCCTTGCCGGAAAGGGATCTTCACCGATCTGCTTCAGGGCCGTGTCTGTGCCCCACTGAAAGGCGGCGTGAAAGAAAAGGTCCGGACATGGATGCTGAAACGAGTTCAGTATGACGAACGGAGGAGGCAGTGCGCAAAAACCCGAATCCCCACGGGCCTTAATCTGCGCCCGGGACGGTGACGCAGATATGATGCGCCAAGCGCACACCCCACGGATTGCAAACCAGGCTTACAATCGCCGGCCGCTTGCGATAGCGCCGCCGCATGTGCGACGCGCCATCCCATGTTTCCGAGCCGCTGGCGCTCTATGCCATCGGACTCGGGTCGAACCGCCGCCATGCGCGCCATGGCGATCCGCGGCAGGTGCTGCTGGCCGCGCTCGCCGCGATGGAGAGCGCCGGGATCGAGCCGGTCGATGCGAGTCCGATCATCGCCAGCGCACCGCTCGGCCCGTCGCGACGGCGCTATGCCAATGCCGTCGCGCTCGTCGCGTCGCCGCTCAGCCCGCCCGAGATGCTCGATCGGCTGAAGGCGATCGAGGCGGCCTTCGGGCACCGCAAGGGCCAGCGCTGGAGCGCGCGGACGCTCGATCTCGATATCCTGCTCTGGTCGGGCGGGACATGGAGCGACGCGGCGCTGACCATCCCGCATCCCGAGATGGCGCGGCGCCTTTTCGTGCTGCGTCCCCTGACGACGATCGCGCCGCGCTGGCGCCATCCGCTGGCACAGCGCAGCGTCCGCCAATTGCTGCGAAGACTCGAACGCCCGAGGCCCATCGACCGCAAGGCCGCGGCGCACGAGGCCGGTGGACGGTCAGGGGACTAGGCTCCGGAAGGTGTGCCGTTCGGAGCGGGCGCGACGACGGTCGGGTCCAGCGGCACCTCCCTGGGTGTCGCATATCCCTGATAGCGGATCGCGTGCAGGTCGGTCAGGCATTCGGCAACCTGGGCCCAGAAATCGGCTTCGGCGATCTCACCGGACGCCCTGAGCTGCTCGATCTTGCCGGCGATGATCCGCGGCGCATCGTCGCCATAACGGCTTTCGAACGCGAGCGCCTGGCCCCACAGATCATGATCGGCATTGGCTCCCATATCGCGACTCCATTTTCCATGCCTGTGGGCTGCAAGGACGATATGAGCCGCCCGCAACGGCTTCCATAACAAAGGTTAGGAACGATCGCGCGATGCGAGCCCGTCAAGGCCCCGGTCAGCATCACGGCCCGAAAGCATATCGCCGAGCGCAAGCGCATCGCCCAGCGCGGCGAATGACGCCGTATTGTCGAAGATGTACCATGCCGGCGCCGCCGATTCCGCCTGCGCGAGCTGCGCGCCATAGGATTTCAGCCGATCGGCCCCATAGGGCGAATGATAGACGACCGGCGACCCGTGCAGCCGCCAATAGGAAAAGCCGCGCCATCCGCCGGGCATCGCCGCCGCAGGGACCCGGGCGGGATCGGCGGCAACCCGCGCGATCCGCAGGCTGGCAAGCAGGTCGTCGGCCTCGTCCGCGAACCAGCTTGCGTGCCGCGGTTCGCACACCACGCGAGCCGCCGTCGCGGCGGTAAGCTGGTGAAGGAAGGTGCCGGCAATAGCGGAATCGAAGACGAGCTTCGGCGGCATCTGAACGAGCAGCACGCCAAGCTTGTCGCCAAGGCCGGCCGTCTCGTCGAGCAGCTTCGCGATCGGGTCGCCGCAATCGACCAGCGCCCTTTCATGGGTGATCGTGCGGGGCACCTTGACCGAAAAGCGGAAATCGTGCGGCACGATGGCGCCCCATCGCGACCATGTCTCGGGACGGTGGGATCGGTAGAAGGACGAATTGACTTCCACGCAGGACAGGCGCGCGGCATAGCGTTCGAGCGCGAAGCCTTCGTGCGGAAAACCATCGGCATAACGCGCCGCGATGCTCCAGCCCGCCGTTCCGATCCGGGCCGGCATGTTTCTTTCCGAGACCATGGTTGCCGAACGCCTTTGCGGGGCGGGCGTTCCGGTGTCGGCGGCCCTCGTCGAAGGCTTTATCCCGCCCGTTCCCTTCGGGCGAATCTTCGGACCGCGACGCAAAGCGCGATGGTCAGCGCAATCGCAGCGAGGTCGGCGTACCAGTCGCCGATGTCGCTGTCGCGGTGCAGCGTCGGCACCGCCTGCACGAACTCGATCAACGCGCCAAGCGCCGCCAGCGCCGCGAGGATCCAGAACCAGCGGACGGCGGGATAGGCCAGGAAGAACAGCAGGGTCAGCACCACGAAAGCCAGCATATGCTGCGATTTGTCGCTCTCGATCAGCATGGGGGGTTGCGGAGACCATGCGAACCAGAGCGTGACGAGCAGCGCCAGCCAGAAGAAGAGCCTGAACAATCGATCCATACGGCCGCCCTATACCGCATCAGGACCATGTGCGTGCAAGCACTTCCGCCTTCGCGTCCATCTCGCCGGGTTCGCTTTCGCCGACCAGCGCGTAGGACATGTCCCCGCGCCGCCAGTAGGCGACCGACTGCGCGCCCTCGCGGATCGCGTCGGGCTGTTCGGGCGCCCCGTTCTTCCGGCGCTGCAAGAAGATGGAAAGCCGGTCGCCCTCCTGCGTCTGCACCGCCATCAGCAGCGCGGGCCCCCGCTCCGTCGGAAAGAGCTGCACGTCGGTGACCGTCCAGTTCTCCGGAACCGCGGGAACGGCGATGTTGGTTGCGCGGCGGATTTCCTGCGCGTTGAAGCGCGGCGCCTCGACCTGCGAATCCATCGCTGCGCGCAAAAGGGCGACGCGGTGCGAGGTCAGCGCATCGTCGACATAGGCAGGCGGCGTGCGGATGACGACCGTCAGCACCAGCGCCGCCATTCCCGCGCCTGCCAGCCCGCCCAGCGGCGCCCAGAGCCTGCGCCGCGCGGGTGCGGCGGAGGAAAGCGAGCGCGCCGCCTCGATCAGACGCGCCGGCACCGGCTGCCGGCCGCGCGCGAGGAGTTGCAACGCGCTGCGTCGCCCCATGTCGCCCAGAACCGCCGCCGCCTTTTCGGGATGGCGGCGCAGATAATCCTCGACCGCGAAACGGCCTTCGACATCGAGCTCGCCGTCGATATAGGCATCGATCTCCATATCGCTCGGTCCGTCAGTCACCCCGCCCTCCCACGATGCGCAGCGCGGTCGTCGGGACCGGCTGCTCGTCCAGTTCGCGAAGCGCCGTGCGCGCCCGGGCGAGCCGCGACATCACCGTCCCGACCGGAACATCCAGCAGGTCGGCGCATTCCTGATAGCTCAGCCCCTCGACCGCGGTCAGGTGCAGCACCGCGCGCTGATGCTCGGGCAGCGCCGCGAAGCGGCGCGCGATATCGGTCAGCCGGGCGTGATGCTCCTGCGCCGCGTCCGAATGGGCGACCAGCGTCTCGGCGAAGCGGTCGTCGCGCCGTCGCTCGGCCGCCCGCCGCCGGAGCCCCGAAACGAAGACGTTGTGAACGATCGCGAGCAGCCAGCGCCGGCGGCTCCGACCCCGCTCGTAACCGGCATCGCGCTCGATCGCGCGGACGACGGCGTCCTGCACCACGTCGTCGGCGTCATGGTGATCGCGGGCCAGCGCGCGGGCATAGCGTCGCATCGCGGCCAGTTCGCCGGCGATATCGTCGTCTTCATGGCGATCGGTCATCGCGGGCTCATATGCATCAAAAGCACCGGTTTCGCCATCGTCAGGCGACTTTCGCCAAGGCCGGAACGGATTCGCGGCGCGCGACGCGCTCATAGACGCGCGCGACCTCCGCCAGTATCTCGTCCCAGCGGAAGCGGTCGGCGGCGTCGCTCGCCGCGCGGCACAGCAGGCGAAGGCGGGCCGGTTCGCCGATGAGCCGCGCCGCCGCGGCCGCATAGGCCCCGGCATCGCGCGCCGGCACCAGCAGGCCGGTCCGTTCGTGATCGATCAGCGCCGAAGCGCTCGCGACATCGGCCGACACCACGCCGAGGCCGGACGCCATCGCCTCCAGATTGACGTTTCCGAAGGCTTCGGTGACGCTGGGGTTGATGAGAAGATCGGCGCTGGCCACCGCCTGGCCCAGTTCGCTTCCTTCGAGCAAGCCCATGAAGGTCGCATTGGGCAAACGGCGTGCAATCCAGTCGCGCGCCGGACCGTCGCCGACGATCATCGGGCGCACCGCCAATCCCTGCGACCGCAGTCGGGCGATCGTCTCGGCGAACAGGCCAAGCCCCTTTTCGAGCACCAGCCGGCCGAAGAACAGCGGCACGATCTCGTCCGGCTTGTAGCCCAGCCGGGCACGCAGCGCCTCGCTCCGCAGCGCCGGATGAAACATAGCGCGGTCGACCCCGCGCGACCATATCGAGACCTTCCGGTCGCCGAAGCGGCTGGCCATCTCGTCGCGGATCGGCGGCGTCGGCGCGAGGATGTGATCGCTGTCGCCGTAGAAGCGCGCCAGATAATCGACGACGGGCCGCCGCAGGAAGCCGAGGCGATAATAGTCGAGATAGGTTTCGAACCGGGTGTGCAGGCTCGCCACCACCGGGATGCCGGCGGCCCGCGCATATTTCTGGGCCTGCCGACCGAGAATGTCGGGCGCGGACAGGTGGACGATGTCGGGCGCAAAAGCCTCCATGTCCGCGCGCGCCGCGCGCGTGAAGCCGAGCGCGAGCCGATATTCGGGGCGCCCGGGAATGCAGGCCGAGCGGACCGACACGACGTCGCCGACCGAAGCGAAAGCCTTTTGCGGGGCCGTCGGCGAATAGATGCGCACCTGCGCGCCAGCCTGGTGCAGAAGATGGTCCACCAGACGGTTCAGCGCGCGGTTGGCGCCATCGCGAACGCAATCATAATTTCCGGAGAACAAGGCGATCCGCAAGGGAGCGGCCCGCGTAGACCGGGGCTGGACAAGCAAGGAAGAGGAACGTGATAAAATGCCGGACATGCCAGGCATACGCCTGTCGCGGCCCGGTTATTCCATCGGCTCGCGCCCGATCTACGGAGCGCCGGTTCCCTCCCGGTCGATCAGCCCGGTGTCGAGCAGCGGCGCGGCGTCGATATCCGCGGCGCCCAGAAGCGCCGCCAGCCGTTCGGTGCTCGCGAGGATCATCGCCTGTTCCCACGACGGCAGCGCAGCGAAGCGGTGCGCGAAGATTTCCTGCAGCGCATCCGGCGCATCGGCGAGCCGCTGCCGGCCCTCCGTGGTCGCATCCAGGAATATCTGCCGCTTGTCCCGCTCGCTGCGCCGCCGCGTCACGAGGCCGAGGGCGACGAGCCGGTCGGTGATGGCCGTGATCGTGGCGTGGCTGAACTGGAGCCGCTGGGCGATCGTTCCCGGCGTGACCTCTTCCCGCGCCTCGACCTCGCGCAGGACGAGCAGTTGCGACGGGGTCAGGCCGGTCGCCGCCGCCAGCTTGCGGCTCCCACGATCGGTCGCGCGCAGGATACGCCGCAAGGCCTTCAGGGTCGCATTCGCAATCTCGGTCTGCATGCGCCCCTGTTAGCGGCACGAAGGGGCGGCACCAATCCCATTCTTCCCGATGAATGGGGGCACATATATTTCGTTTAATGAACCATTTTTCCGCGCAGGGGTTGATTGCATCTCTATAATGCGTATGTTTTTGCGCATCCCCACTCGCAATTTTTCATGCGACTCCGAAATATATTTCAGGAGATGAACGATACTGGATCAACGCCAGAATAATGAATCCTTGCCCTTGAGGCCTGTGTCGGACGCGGCGCCGGCATCGATGCCGGGTCTGCAACTGCGCAGACCGGTTGCCGAAGACGGACCGGCGATCACCGCCCTGATCGCGCGCTGTCCACCGCTCGATCGCAATTCCGCCTATTGCAACCTCATCCAGTGCGCACATTTCGCCGATCAGTGCATCGTGGCGGAAAAGGACGGCCGGATCGTCGGCTGGGTGTCCGGCCACCGCCCGCCGTCCGACCCGCACGCCTTTTTCGTCTGGCAGGTGGCGGTCGCGGTCGAGGGGCGCGGGAAAGGACTCGCCAGCCGGATGATCGGGGCATTGCTCGCCCGTCCAGCGCAGCAGGATGCAACGCATCTGACGACGACCGTCACCGACGACAATGATGCCTCGTGGGCGCTCTTTCGCGGCCTCGCGCGCGCTTGGGACGCGCCGTTCGAGCGCAGCGTCCTGTTCGACAACCAGACCCATTTCGCCGGTGCGCACGCCACCGAATATCAAGCCCGCATCGGCCCGATCGATCGCAGCAAGTTTCAGCAAGCACAGGGATAATCATGACCATGACACCTCAACCGTCCGGCGCGATTCCGGACAGGAGCATCTATGAGCGCCGTGAATCGGGGGTCCGCAGCTATGCCCGGTCGATGCCGCGCCAGTTCGGCAAAGCGGCGGGCGTGTGGATGCACGACAATCGCGGCGGCCGCTATCTCGATTTCCTGTCGGGCTGCTCGACGCTCAACTATGGGCACAACCATCCGATCCTGAAGCAGGCGCTGCTCGACTATATCGGCGGCGACGGCATCGCTCACGGCCTCGACCTTCACACCGACGCGAAGGCGGCCTTCCTCGAAACCTATGAGGCACTGATCCTGAAGCCGCGCGGGCTCGACTATCGCGCGATGTTCACGGGCCCGACCGGTACCAACGCGGTCGAGGCAGCGATCAAGCTCGCGCGCAAGGTCACGGGGCGCGAGATGGTCGTCGCCTTCACCAACGGCTTTCACGGCATGACGCTGGGCGCGCTCGCCTGCACCGGCAATGCCGCGAAGCGCGGCGGCGCGGGCGTGCCGCTGTCCCACGTCAGCCACGAACCCTATGACGGCTATCACGGGCCCGAAGTCGATACCGCCGATCTGCTCGCACAGCGGCTCGCCGACCCGTCGAGCGGCCTCGACGCCCCCGCCGCGATCCTCGTCGAAACGGTACAGGGCGAAGGCGGCCTCAACACCGCATCGCCCGAATGGCTGCGCCGCATCGACGCGCTGGCGAAAGCGCATGGCGCGCTGCTGATCGTCGACGACATTCAGGCCGGCTGTGGGCGAACCGGCTCCTTCTTCAGCTTTGAAGGGATGGGCTTCACGCCCGACATCGTCACCCAGGCCAAGTCGCTGTCGGGCATGGGGCTGCCCTTTGCGCTGACGCTGTTCCGGCCCGAACTCGACCAATGGTCGCCGGGCGAGCATAACGGCACCTTTCGCGGCAACAACCACGCCTTCGTCACCGCCACCGCCGCGCTGCGCCATTTCTGGAGCGACGGGGCCTTCACGGCAGATATCGCGCGGCGCGGCGACCTGCTCGCGGCGCGGCTCGATGCGATGGCCGCCGAGCATGGCTTCGAGACCCGCGGTCGCGGCATGATGCGCGGCATCAATGTCGGATCGGGCGGGCTTGCCGACGCGGTGACCGCCGCCTGTTTCGATGCGGGGCTGATCATCGAGACCAGCGGCGCTCACGGCGAGGTCATCAAGATCCTCGCCCCGCTTATCATCGACGACGCGCTGCTCGCGGGCGGCCTCGACATTCTCGAAACGAGCCTGCGCGAGGCGATGGCCGACGATTTCGCCGTCGCCGCCGAATAAGCCTCACCAACAGGAGACACATCCATGCTCATCCGCAATCTCGGCGATATCCGCAAATCGGATCGCAACGTCCGCTCTAACGGCTGGGTCAGCGCCCGCCTGCTGCTCAAGGACGATGATATGGGCTTTTCCTTCCACGTCACGACGATGTTCGCCGGCGAGGAATTGAAGATGCACTATCAGAACCACCTCGAAGCCGTGCTCGTCCTCAAGGGCACCGGGACGATCGAGGATCTCGCGACCGGCGAAATCCACAGGCTGCAGCCCGGCGTCATGTATGCGCTCAACGACCACGACCGGCACGTCGTGCGGCCCGAGACCGACATATTGACCGCGTGCGTCTTCAACCCGCCGGTCACCGGCAAGGAAGTGCATGATGAGAACGGCGCCTATCCGGCCGAAGCCGATCTCGTCGCCGCCGACTGAATCCATCCATCATCAGCAGGGGGACGTCCCGTGAAAGACCTCTACCCATCGCGGCACGCGGCAAGCGCCGAGTTGCTGCCGCGTCTCGACCCCGTCGTCCATGGCGACTGGAACCCGGATGCGCCGGTCAGCGAGGCGCAGGCCGCCCGGTTCGACCGCGACGGCTATCTCGTCCTCGAAGGCGTCTTCTCGGACGCCGAGGTCGCGCATCTGCAGGCGGCGGCGAGCAAGCTGCTCGCCGATCCCGCCGCGCTCGACGCGGAGACGATCGTCGCCGAGCCGCAGAGCCGCGAAATCCGCTCGATATTCGAGATTCACCGCCAGAGCGACGCGATGGCGCGGCTCGCGTCCGACGCGCGGCTCGCCGACGTCGCGCGCTTCCTGCTCGGCGACGAGGTTTACATCCACCAGTCGCGCCTCAACTACAAACCGGGTTTCAAGGGCAAGGAATTCTATTGGCACAGCGATTTCGAGACGTGGCATGTCGAGGACGGTATGCCGCGGATGCGCGCGCTGTCGATGTCGGTGCTGCTCGCCGAGAACACGCCGCACAACGGGCCGCTGATGGTCATTCCGGGGTCGCACCGATCCTATCTGACCTGCGTCGGCGAGACGCCCGAAGACCATTATCTGAGCTCGCTCAGGAAACAGGAATATGGCGTTCCCGACGAGGATCACCTCGCCGAACTGGCGCACGATCAGGGCATCGTCGCGCCGACCGGCAAACCCGGCACCGTCATCCTGTTCGATTGCAACCTGATGCACGGATCGAACGGCAACATCACGCCCTTCCCCCGCGCCAACGCCTTCCTCGTCTATAATGCGGTCAGCAACCGGCTGGAAAAGCCGTTCGGCGTCGACAAGCCGCGGCCGTGGTTCCTGGCCCATCGCGGCGAGCCCGAGCCGCTGACGGTCGCGTCGGGCCCGCTCGTCGAAGCGGTGCCGGCATGAGGGGGCATCATAGCGTCGAGAAGGTCGGCGGCACCTCGATGGCCGCGACCGCGACCCTGTTCGACAATGTGCTGATCGCGGGGCGTTCGGGAGGCGACCTCTATAACCGCATCTTCGTCGTCTCCGCCTATGCCGGGATGACCGACCTGCTGCTCGAGAACAAGAAGAGCGGCGAACCCGGCGTCTATGGCCATTTCGTCGACGACGACGATGCCGAGGCATGGCGCGCGGCGATGGAGCGGGTGCGTGCGGCGATGCGCGCGCGCAATGCGGAGATGTTCGCGCGGCCCGAAAGCCGTGCCGAAGCCGACAGCTTCGTCGATGCGCGGGTCGATGCCGTCGCCGCCTGCCTCGACGATCTCGCGCGGCTGCGCAGCCATGGGCGATTCAGCCTGAAGGACCAGTTCGTGACGGTGCGCGAACTGCTCGCCGGGATCGGCGAGGCACACAGCGCGCACAGCACCGCGTTGCTGCTCCGCGACCGGGACGTCAACGCGCGCTTCGTCGACCTGACGCTGTGGGACGAGGATGACGTGCGCAGCCTCGACGCGCGGATCGAAGAAGCGTTCGCGACGATCGATCTTAGCACCACCCTGCCGATCGTCACCGGCTATGCCGGCTGCGAGGGCGGCATGGTGCGGCGCTATGCGCGCGGCTACACTGAAATGACCTTTTCGCGCATCGCGGTGCTGACCGGCGCGCGCGAGGCGATCATCCACAAGGAGTTTCACCTGTCGAGCGCCGACCCGAAGCTGGTCGGCGAGCGGCGGGCGCGCAAGATCGGCCGCACCAATTACGACGTCGCCGACCAGCTCGCCAATCTGGGCATGGAGGCGATCCATCCGGGCGCGGGGCGCGGACTGCGCCAGTCGGGCATTCCGCTGCGCGTCCGCAACAGTTTCGACCGCGAGGATGCGGGGACGCTCGTCACCGGCGACTATGTCTCCGACGTCCCGCGGGTCGAGATCGTCACCGGGCTGCGCCAGATGCAGGCGCTGCAATTCTTCGAGCAGGACATGGTCGGGGTGAAGGGGTATGATGCCGCGATCCTTGCCGCGCTGACCCGCCACAAGCTTTGGATCGTCAGCAAATCGTCGAACGCCAACACCATCACCCATTATCTGTCGGCGAACGCCGCCGCAGTGAACCGGGTGGCCGCCGAGTTGCAGGACCAATATCCCGACGCGTCGATCACCGCGCAGCCGGTCGCGATGGTGTCGGTGATCGGCAGCGACATCTCGCGCCCCGGCCTCGTCACCGAGGCGCTGCGCGCGCTCGACGCGGCAGGGGTGCCGATGATCGCGATGCAGCACCAGATCCGCAACGTCGACGTGCAGTTCCTCGTCGCGCCGCACGATTTCGATACTGCGGTGCGCGCACTGCACAAGGTGTTGGTCGAGGATGGGGCGCTGGTCGATGACGAGGCGGCGCCGGCGGAGGATCGGCGCGCCGCCTGACGCGCCGCCCATGCTCGTCTCGATCCGCCCGGTCCGCAGCCTGCTGATCGCCATCTTCGTGATGATGGCGGGCAGCGGCTTCCTGTCGACGCTGATCGGCCTGCGGCTCGAGCGCGAGGGCAGCGGCACGATGGTCATCGGCCTCGTCGCGACCGCCTATTTCGGCGGACTCGTGATCGGTGCGCTGCGCGCCGGGGGCGTGGTGCGGGGGGTTGGACATATCCGGTCCTTTGCGGCGTTCGTTGCGTTGCTTTCGGCCAGCACCCTTGCCTATGCGCTGGTCCAGCAGCCATTGCTGTGGGGCGTGCTGCGCCTGATCGACGGCATCTGCGTCGCGGGGGTCTTCGTCTGCCTCGAAAGCTGGCTCAACGACCGCGCCGAGCCCGAAACGCGCGGCACGGTACTCGCGTCCTACATGGTCGCCCTCTATTCGGGACAGGCGATCGGCCAGTTGCTGCTCCGTTCGGGCAGCACAGCGCCGCAGGTGCCGTTCGAACTCGCCTCGATCCTGATCTCGCTCGCGATCATCCCAATCTGCCTGACGCGCAGCACGGCCCCGGCGCTGACGGAAGCCGCGTCGCTGCCGCTCCGCCGCCTGTTCGCCGCCTCGCCGCTCGGCGTCGTCGGCGCCGGGATCACCGGGCTGCTGCTCGGCGCCTTCTACGGCCTCGCCGCCATCTATGCGCGGCGGCTCGGGCTCAGCCTCGCCGCGACCGCGACCTTCATGATGGTCGTGATCCTCGGCGGGGTGGCGCTGCAATGGCCGCTCGGGCACCTGTCCGACCGCTACGACCGCCGCCGCGTGATCGTCGGCGGCTTCGCGCTGACGCTGGCGGTCAGTGTCGCGCTGGCGATGCAACCGTCGGGCATGTTGCTGCTCGCGCTCGGCTTCGCCTTCGGCGGGCTCGGTTTCGCGCTCTATCCGCTCAGCGTCGCGCACGCCAACGACCGGTTGCTGCCGTCGGAGCGCGTGACCGCGAGCGGGCAGCTCGTGCTCCTCTATTCGGTGGGCGCCGCGCTCGGCCCGATCGGCGGCGCGGCGGCGATGACGCTCGCGGGCGCTGGCGGCCTCTTCCTCTTCATCGCGCTCGCGGCCGGCACGATGCTCGTCTTCGGCCTCTGGCGCCTCGCGGTGACCGACGCGGTGCCGGGCGAGGCGCAGCAGGATTTCCAGATCCTGCCGCGCACGACCCCGACCGCCGCGCTGCTCGATCCCGCCGCCGACCCGCAACAACAGGTGATGACATGACCACGCAAACCCTCGCGCAACCCTCCTGCGCGCCGTCCAGCGCCGACCCCTCGACGCTGCGCCGCGCGATCGCCGCCTCGGCGCTCGGCAATGCGACCGAATGGTTCGACTACGGCATCTATGCCTATGGCGTCACCTATATCTCGGCGGCGCTGTTCCCGGGCGATACCGACGAGGCGATATTGTTCGCGCTCGCGACCTTCGCCATCTCCTTTCTCGTGCGGCCGCTGGGCGGTCTGTTCTGGGGGCCGCTCGGCGACCGGATCGGGCGCAAGTCGGTGCTCGCGCTCACCATCCTGATGATGGCGGGCGCGACGCTGTGCGTCGGGCTCATCCCCTCCTATGACCGCATCGGATTCTGGGCGCCGACGCTGCTGATCGTCCTGCGCATGATCCAGGGCTTTTCGACTGGCGGCGAATATGGCGGCGCGGCGACCTTCATGGCCGAATATGCGCCCGACGACCGCCGCGGCTTCTTCGGCAGCTTCCTCGAATTCGGCACACTCGCGGGCTTCTCGTTCGGCGCTTCGCTGATGCTGCTCTTCTCGCTGACACTCGGCGACGCGGCGATGCACGACTGGGGCTGGCGCATCCCCTTTCTGGTCGCCGCGCCCCTCGGGCTGATCGGCACCTATCTGCGCTCGCGGATGGAAGACACGCCGATCTTCCTGGAGGAATGCGTCGTTGCCGAAGCCCGGCAAGCCCCCGGCCTCGGCACGCTGATGCGCGATCACTGGCGCCCGCTGCTCGTCGTCGGCGGGCTCGTCGTCGCGCTGAACGTCGTCAACTATACGCTGCTCAGCTATATGCCCACCTATCTCCAGCGGCGCATCGGCCTGTCGCCGGACGAGGCGCTGATCGTGCCGATCGTCGGCATGTTCTTCATGATGCTGTTCCTGCCCTTCGCCGGCGCGCTGTCGGATCGCGTCGGGCGGCGGCCGATGTGGCGCGTCTCGCTGATCGGCCTGCTGGTCGGCGTGGTGCCGCTCTACATGCTGATGGGCACCGGACTCGCGGGTGCGACCATCGCCTTCATCCTGCTCGGCCTGCTTTACGTCCCGCAACTCGCGACCATCTCGGCCACCTTTCCCGCGCTGTTTCCAACCCCGGTGCGCTTCGCGGGCTTCGCGATCGCCTATAATGTCTCGACCTCGATCTTCGGCGGCACCGCGCCCGCGATCGGCAGCGCGCTGATCGGTTGGACGGGCGACCAGCTCATGCCCGCCTATTACATGATCCTGTCCTGCCTGGTCGGCCTCGTCGCGCTGCGCTTCATGCCCGAGACCGCGGGCGGCACGCTGCGCGACGATCCGTTCGCGCGGCCGGTATCCACCATCGACCGCTAGCTCCATCGCAGGCAGGCGAGGCCAGCCTCAATGCTCCATTCCCGAGGCAAATGTCGAGCCAGCGATGCATCGTTCGTCGACGCAGTGCGTTGCACCGCTGGGCGCGTTCGTCCCGACTGTGAAGGATATGGCGATGAATCGGCTACGCCAGATGTTCCCCGCTCCGCTCCTGACCCTGATCGCCGGGCTGATCGTCGCGGTCATCGCGCTGGTCCTGCTGATCGGCGGCGTCTGGCTCGCCGCGCTCGGCGGATCGGCCTATTATCTGGTGACCGGCGTCGCGATGCTCGCCGCGGGCCTGCTGCTGATGCGCGGGCGGATGCTCGGCGGCTGGATCTATGTCGCCGTCGTCTTCTTCACTCTGCTCTGGGCCTTCTGGGAGGTTGGGGGCAATGGCTGGGCGCTCGTGCCGCGGGTCGTCGCACCGGTCGTGCTGCTGGTCCTCGTCCTGTTCGCGATGGCCGGGCTGTCGGTCCGCCCGCACCGCTGGCGGCTCGCGCTGGCGAGCAGCGCCGTGGTTGTCCTGCTCTGCGCGGCGGGCGGCGCGATGCTCGGCTGGCTCAACAGCGCGCGGCCGCTGCAGCCGCTCCCCACGCCGCGCTGGGCGATGGCCGATCCCGCGCCGATGCAGGCCGGTGCCGACTGGCCCGCCTATGGCGGCACCTACAGCGCGCGGCGCTATTCGCCGCTGGCCCAGATCACCCCGGCCAATGTCGGCAAGCTGAAGCGCGCGTGGACGATCCATACCGGCGACCTGCCCTCGTCGAAGCGGGTGCGCGGCACCTATGGCGCGGAGAATACGCCGCTGAAGGTGGGCGACAGCCTGTATGTCTGCACGCCGAAGAATATCGTCCTGTCGCTCGACCCCGCGACCGGCAAGCAGCGCTGGCGGTTCGACCCCAAGGTGTCCGACGATGCGATCCCCTATACCGCCGCCTGCCGCGGCGTGAGCTATTATGCCGTGCCCGGCGCCGTCACCGAACAGGCGTGCGCGCGGCGGATCATCTTCGGCACGCTCGACGCGCGGCTGTTCGCACTCGACGCCGCGACGGGGCGGCCGTGTCAGGATTTCGGCGCCAACGGCCAGGTCGATACCAAGATCGGCATGGGCGACACGCCGCCGGGCTATGTCTCGATCAACTCGCCGCCGACCATCGTGCGCGGCGTGGTGGTCACCGGGCATCAGGTGCTCGACGGACAGGATCGCTGGGCGCCGTCGGGCGTGATCCGCGGCTTCGACGCGGTCACCGGCAAGCTCAAATGGGCGTGGGACATGATGCATCCCGACTGGACCGGCTATCCGCCGCCGGGACAGACATGGGCGCGCGGCACGCCGAACATGTGGACGATCGCATCGGGCGACGAGCAGCTCGGCCTCGTCTATCTGCCGATGGGCAATGCCGCCGCCGATTATTATTCGAGCCTGCGCCGTCCGGCCGAGAACGACTATGCGACCTCGCTCGTCGCGCTCGACGTGACGACGGGCAAGCCACGCTGGCGCTTTCAGGCGGTGAAGAAGGACGTCTGGGACTATGATTTCGGGGCGCAGGCGACGCTGATCGACTATCGGAGCGCGGGCGGGACGGTCCCCGCGCTGGTTCTGCCGTCGAAGCAGGGCGACGTCTATGTGCTCGACCGGCGCACCGGCCAGCCGCTGACCCCGGTCGGCACGATCAAGGTGCCCGGCGGCGGGGTCGAGCCCTCCGAGCGGTCGCCGACGCAGATCGTGTCGCTGTGGCATACGCTGCGCAAGCCGGACCTGACCGAGCGCGACATGTGGGGCATGTCGCCGATCGACCAGATGATCTGCCGCATCCAGTTCCGCAAGGCGAGCTACAAGGGTTTCTTCACGCCGCCGACGAGCGACGGCCGCTCGATCGAATATCCGGGTTATAATGGCGGCACCGACTGGGGCGGCGTCGCGGTCGATCCGGTGCGCGGCGTGATCGTCGCGAACTATAACGACATGCCCAACTATGTCCGCCTCGTCCCCCGCGCCGAGGCCGACAGAAAGGGGTGGGCACCGCGCGACCAGGCCCGCGGCGAGATCGGCGGTCCCGAAGGCGCGGGCGACCCGCAGGCCGGCACGCCCTATGCGATCGACGTCAATGCGGGCTGGCGCCTGCCCTTCACCGGCATGCTGTGCAAGCAGCCGCCCTATGGCGGCATCCGCGCGATCGATATCGCGACCGGCAAGACGATCTGGGACCGTCCGCTGGGCACCGCGCGCACCAACGGGCCGTTCGGCATCCCATCGATGCTGCCGGTGACGATCGGGACGCCGAACAACGGCGGCGCGGTGGTCACCGCGAGCGGACTGATCTTCATCGCCGCCGCGACCGACAATCTGATTCGTGCGATCGATCTCGCCACCGGCAAGACCGTCTGGTCCGACGTGCTGCCCGCGGGCGGACAGGCGACTCCGATGACCTATGAGGCGAACGGCAGGCAATATGTCGTCATCTATGCAGGCGGTCATCATTTCATGGAGACGCCGATCGGCGACGAGGTCGTCGCCTACGCCTTGCCGTAATCCAACGCCATGGCCGACGGTCCGCGCATCGGGCACATCAAGGCGAACATCGTCCTTTACGGGGCGTTGTTCGCCAACCTCGGCATCGCCGCCGCGAAGTTCGTCGCGGCGGCGATCAGCGGTTCGTCGTCGATGCTGTCCGAAGGAGTGCACTCGCTCGTCGACAGCGGGAACCAGCTTCTGCTCCTTTACGGCCAGGCGCGGGCGAAGCGAGCGCCCGACAACCAACATCCCTTCGGCTATGGCCGCGAACTCTATTTCTGGGCGTTCGTCGTCGCGATCCTGATCTTTGCGGTCGGTGCGGGCATTTCGATCTATGAGGGCTGGACGCATATCGCCGCACCCGAGCCGCTGCGCGATCCGACGATCAACTATATCGTCCTCGGGATCGCCTTCCTGCTCGAGGGCGCGTCGTGGACGATCGCGGTGCGCCAGTTCGACGCCGGTCGCAACGGGCTAGGCTGGTGGCAGGCGATCCGGCGGTCGAAGGACCCCGCCGGCTTCATCGTGCTGTTCGAGGACAGCGCAGCGCTGGCCGGGCTGGTCATCGCGGGGGCCGGCGTCTGGCTGAGTCATGCGACGGGCGACGCGCGGATCGACGGGGTGGCCTCGATCCTGATCGGCCTGATCCTGGCGGCGGTCGCCGCGCTGCTCGCGCGCGAATCGAAGGAGCTTCTGATCGGCGAAGCGGCCGATCCGGCGCGGATCGCGATGATCTGGCGGATCGTCGAGCGGCGGCGCGAGATCAGCGCCGTCAACCATGTCCGTACCATCCACACGGCGCCCGATTCGATCTTCGTGGCGGTCAGCGCCGATTTCGAGGATGCGCTGACGATGGGAGACGGCGAGCGCCTGATCGAGGAGATCGAGACCGAACTGAAGGCCGCGTCACCCGAAATCAGTTCGATCTACATCCGCCCCGAAAAGCGCCGCGATGCGGTTCTTCAGCCGCGCCCCAAAGCCTGAACCCGGCGGTCGGCGTGCCCGCTATCTGGCCAGTTGCAGTTCCGCCCGATAAGCGTCCACCGTCCAATCGCGACCAAGGAAATTCCTGGCGAGCTGATTCATCGAGGCCGACCCGCCGGGGGCGAGGATGAGATCGCGGTAGCGCTTCGCGGTGGCCGGATCGCGCAGGCCATGTTTGCGGAACTCGCTCAGCAGGTCGCTCGAAAGCGCCTTGGACCATTGATAGGTGTAATAGGAGGCGCCGTAGGCGGTGAGATGGCCGAAAGCGGCATAGCCATGCGTGCCTTCGGGATCGGGAGCGAGAGCGTAGCGATTATAGGCCGAGTCATAGACTGCGGCCAGATCGCGATCCTTGGGAACGCCCGAATAGAAAGCAAGCGAGGCGCCGGCATAGCCGAGCTGCATCATCGTCCCGAACGCTTCCCCAAAACGGCGGCTGACGTTCATCTTCTCCACCAGAGCGGCCGGGATCGGTTCGCCCGCCGCGTTGGTCGCGAACCGCTTCAACGTGTCGTAATCCCACACCCATTCCTCGAGCAGCTGCGATGGCGCCTCGATGACGTCATTCTCCAGCTCCATCGGATTTTGCGCCGCATAGTCCTGCCCGCCGGCGAAGATCCAGTGCAGCAGATGCCCGAATTCGTGGAGGAAAGTGACGACGTCGCTATGCTCCATCAGCCCGTTGGGAAAGTTCGTCTCTAGCACCGCGACCGGCAGCACCCGGTCCCTGATGCCGAAGCGCAGCGCCGCCATCTGGGCATGGGTGAACTTGCCTTCGCGCGGATGCATGTCGAGGTAGAAGCGGCCGATGATGGTGCCGTCCTGCACCATTTCAAAGGCGTGGACGTCCGGATGCCAGACCTCGGTCGTCCAGGGCCTGATTTCGACGCCGAACAGATCGCGCGTCAGGTCGAGAATGCCGGCCTGGACCTTATCGAAGGCGAAATACTGACGGACCTGCTCCGGATCGACCGCATAATCCTCCTTACGGATGAGCCGCAGGGCGTAACTGCTGCTCCAGGAGCCGAGCGAGGCGAGTGACGGATCGTCCTTGTGCAACCGGGCCAGCATCCGCCCCGCCTCGGCCTCTCCGATCGGCCGGGCCACGCGGTCGATCTCTTCGAGAAAAGATTGCACTCGTCCGGGATTTTCCGCCATGCGATTGGCGAAGTCGTAGCCCGCGAAATCGGGATAACCCAGCAGGCCGGCGAATTGGGCCCGATCGTCGATGAGCCGCCGCAGTACCGCGTCGTTGGTCGGATAGGCGCGGTCCGCGAAGGCCGTCATCACGCGCTTCCGCACGTCCGCGCGGTCGGCATAGCGCAACAGCGGCATGACGTCGGGATAGCTCATGCCGATCTGCACCAACCCGTCCGCGCCGGCCGGGCGCGCTGCTAGCCAGTCCTGCGGCATACCCGCAAGCTCTTCGGGGGTCGCCGTGACGGTGCGGATGTCGGCAGAGATATTCCCCTCGAACTCGATCGATGCGGCGGTGATGCCATTCTGGAGCTCGCCGATGCGCGCCCGCGTCGCCGCGTCCTTGTCGACGCCCAGGCGGCGATAGGAATCGAGCTGGCGGTCCACCATATAGCGCAGGGCGGGCGAAATATCCGCCTTTCCGACCGTCAGCAGGCGTTCATAGATCGGCCGGGACATGCCCAGATCGACCAGCACCGCGCTGGCGCGCTGAAAACAGTCCTCGGCCGCCTTGCGGATCGCCGCATCGGGGTTCGTATCCTTGATGACGCCCGGCTCGGTATAGGCGGTGGTGAAAGCGAGATTATAGAGGTCGTCATAGGCGGCGAGCAAATCCAGCGGCTCGGTCGACAGCGGCATCGCCTCGACGCGCGCGCGCAGGCTAGCCAGCGCATCGAGACGGGTGTCGCATTGCGCCGTAACCTCGGCGGCGCTCTTCGGCGCCACGCTGACGGCTCCGATGATGCGGTCCGACATGGGTTGATAGTCCGCGCCGAGCGCCGGCATCGCCGTTCCACTGAGCAGGAGTGGAAACGCAAACGAACGCAGCATCGACATGATGGTCTTCCCCCTTGAAATGGCTTCGATGCGGGTCCGCTCCATCGACCGTCGCCGTCCGCCCGTATGTCCCTTCTGACTCGCTAGCGCACTCCGGCCGGGCTGGCGCTGGAAATTTTTGCGTATATTTTCCAATCCATAGTTCCTAAACGCTTTTTCGCTCAATAGACGTCGATTATCGCAAAGTAAGAGCATGAACGCAGCCAGCTCCACCAAAGCCCATGATGCCCATTTCAAGGTCGATTATTGGTCCGCGGAATCGATCCTTCGCCATCCGGATTTCCCGCGCGCGCGCAGAGCCTATTTCGACAAGGTGCTGGCACTCTATGGCGACGATCCGTTCCTCAACAAATTGCTGATGGAGGCGGTGCGGATCGTGGTCTTTGCCGTAGCCATCTGCATGGAGGCCGGATATCGTCCGGACGATCGGAACACATGGCCGACGATCGGCAACCTCAAAAAGGCGCTGGCGCTGTTCGGCCTCGCCAGCCCGCGGCGGATCGAACAGATCGTGGGGAGGCTGGTGCAGACCGATTTCCTCGAAAGCCGCGTCTCGCCGCTGGACCGGCGCGCGCGCCTGCTGATCCCGACCGCCAGGATGCTGACGCACGATCAGGACTGGCTGATCGCGCATTACGCGCCGCTGGCTGTGCTGTTCGGCGAAAGTGATTATGCCCTTCCGCTGAACGGGGACAAGGCGTTCCAGCGGGCGCAGCGGCAGGTCGCGACCGGCATATTTATGCAATCGGCGATGGTCCTGCTCCGCAATCCCGACATCCTGCTCTTCCTCGTTCACGACGCCGGCATTTTCGTGTTGATCGAGCTCGCGAGGGGCGCGCTGAACCGCGAGACGCCGACCGCCGATCTGTCGCTGGCGCAGCTCGGCCGTCGCTTCGCAGTCTCACGTACGCACGTCCGCCAACTCCTGTCGGCGGCCGAGGAGCGGGAGTTAGTCGAAATCGATCAGGTCCGCCGGCAGATCACACTGCGGCCCCGCCTGCTGACTAGCCTCGACCGCTTCATTGCCGAAGGCATGTCGAACCACGATCTGACCGGCGCAGCGGCCAGACGGCAATATGGTCTGGGGTGAGGCGTTCATACGATCCGCGCGGATAATGGTGAGCCCTGCTGGGTTCGAACCAGCGACCTACTGATTAAAAGTCAGTTGCTCTACCGACTGAGCTAAGGGCCCATTGCCATTCGCGGCACCGCCCGGCAGCGGGCTGAACCCTTTTGCTGCGAAGCGAGCGGCCCGCTATCATGACCTAACCCTCCGTGCAATAATATTGTTCAATATCCTTTACGGGCACGCCGGCATTTCTCGCCATCGATGTATGAGGAAGTTCCCCCAGCGACGGGAGTTCCTATTAGCGTTTGACCGATATACAGGATTCCGCTCCCATGGATTGGTGAGCAAATGGAGACAGGATGAAGGTTCTTCTGACGGGCGGCGCGGGCTATATCGGCAGCCATTGCGCGGTCGCCTTGATCGCTGCAGGGCATCAGGTCGTCTGTTTCGACAATCTGTCGAACAGCAGGCCGCAAGCCATCGAGCGGGTCGAAAGCATCACCGGCACGCGCATTCCGCTGGTCGTCGGCGACATTCGCGACCGGGAGGCTGTCCGCCGCGCTCTGACCGATCATGCCATCGAGGCCGTCGTGCATTTCGCCGGGCTGAAAGCGGTCGGGGAATCGGTCGAAAAGCCGATGCTCTATTACGATAACAATGTGCGCGGGACGCTGGCCCTCGTCGAAGCGATGGCCGAATGCGGTGTCCGCCGCCTCGTCTTCTCATCGAGCGCGACCGTGTACGGCCAGCCGCAATATCTGCCGCTCGACGAGGCCCACCCGACATCGGCAACCAACCCTTACGGCCGGACCAAGCTGATGATTGAGGAGATGCTGGGCGACATAGCCGCCGCCGATCCCGGCTGGCGCATCGGCGTGTTGCGCTATTTCAATCCGGTCGGTGCGCACGACAGCGCGTTGATCGGCGAGGATCCGAACGGCGTCCCCAACAATCTGATGCCCTTCATCAGTCGCGTCGCCGCGGGCCGGCTACCCGAACTGTCGGTGTTCGGCGATGATTACGATACCGCCGACGGCACCGGCGTGCGCGATTATGTGCATATCGTCGATCTGGCCGAAGGGCATGTCGCGGCGCTGGCAGCGTTGACGACCATCGGTCGGCCGCTCTCGATCTGGAACCTCGGCACCGGTCAGGGCTATTCGGTCCTCGACATGATCCGCAGCTTCGAGCGCGTGAACGCCGTCTCGATCCCCTATCGCATCGCGCCGCGCCGCCCGGGCGACGTGGCGACCTGCTACGCGAGCCCGGCCAAGGCGCGCGACGAACTGGGCTGGCAAGCCAGCCGCGGACTCGACGCCATGTGCGCATCGGCCTGGCGGTTCGAGCGCATGCTGGCGACGCGCAACAGCGGTTAGCCGATCCAGCCCGCGGTCTGCACAAGAACCCACAGTCCTATGATCAGGAACAGGCCAGCGGCGATCAGCCGCACCTTGGCGAGGTCGATACGCTTCAGCAGCTCGTGGCCGAGGAAAATGGCGGGGACATTGGCGATCATCATGCCGAGTGTCGTGCCCGCCGTCACACTGACTACGTCGTGAAAGCGCGCACCCAGAGCGATGGTGGCGATCTGCGTCTTGTCCCCCATCTCGACGAGAAAGAAGGCGACCAGTGTCGTCAGGAAGGCGCCGAAACGCGGCCGCGGCGCCTCTTCGTCGTCGAGCTTGTCGGGGATCAGCGTCCACGCCGCCATGGCGATGAAAGAGAAGCCGACCGCGTAGCGAAAGATCGGACCGTCGAGGAAAGCGGCCGCCTGCGCACCGACCAGGGCGGCGAGCGCGTGATTGGCCAGTGTCGCGACCAGGATGCCGAATATGATCGGCAGCGGACGCCGAAAGCGCGTCGCAAGCAGCATGGCGAGAAGCTGGGTTTTGTCGCCGATCTCGGCCAGCGCGACCACTGCGGTCGAGGTGAACAGGGCTTCCATGAAAAGACACTCCGGGGCCGGGCGGCGCAGCGAACTCCAACGGTCATCGTACCCCGCCGCCCGGCCCGGACGTGGGGTCGATGCCATTGGTCTCGCCCAAGCGGTGTCCCGCTTCCATCGCGCCACGACCTCTCGGCCGAGTATGTTGACGCGGTGGCCCGTCGGATCGACGGCTGGCTACTCCCCAGATGACGGCGGCGGGGTAGCCGCCTTGTCGTCGGTTGGCAAGGCGGAACTGCCCCCTTCCGTTTCGCCCGCCGCGCGGGCGGCTTTTTCGGATGCCGCGACGGCGGCATCCATGGCTTTCGCGCGCGCCTCTATTTCGCTGGCGACCGCTTCGTAGCGGGTATCGAAATCGAGCTCCCGGTCGCAGGCCGCGAGCAGAAGGATCGGCAAGATCATGAGGGCGCGAGCCATCAATAATCCTTGCGATAGCGGATGCTGAGGTTCGACTGCCCCGAACCGCCGGCCTGGCTGAGCAGCGACAGGGCGCGGGTCAGGCTGATCTCGAGCTGGGTCGCGGTATAGCCGCGCGCGTCGGTGATCACCTCCAGATAGATGTCCTTCGAAATATATTGCCCCGCGGCGAGAGCGGTGCCGCGCCCGACGGTGTCGTCGGGACCAAGCACGCGCAACCGGTCGATTCCCGTCGCCGAGCGCAGGGCTCCGAGCGGGCTGAGCCCTCCGCCGCCGCCCCGTAGCGTGTTGAGCGAAGCCGCGAGCTGGACGGCCTGCAAGGGCGATAGCGTGGTGATCGAGTCGCCGAACAGGATGCGCGAGAGGATTTCGTCCTGCGGCAGGCCGGGAACGCTGGAGAATGTCACCTGCGGATTCATCGCGCGGCCCGAAACGTTGACGTTCACCGTCACCGTCTCGATCGTGTCGGTGGCGAGAAGCTGGATCGACGGGTCATAGGCATCGCCGGTCGGGAAGGTCACTTTCCCTTCCTCCAGGTCGAAGGAGCGCCCGGCGAAACCCAGCGTACCGCGTACCAGTTCGATGTCGCCGGTCACGCGCGGCGCCTGCGTCGTGCCCTTGAGCGTGATGTCGGCCTGCCATTCGGACTCGAGTCCCATGCCGCTGACATAGACCTCGTCGCCCGCGCGCAAGCGGATATCGAGGCGGATCAGGTCGAACAGGCTGCCGCCTGCTGCCGCGAGCCCGTCGCCGCTGATACGGCGCCGGCCCGCCGGGGGTTTCCGGCGCACACCGGTCAGCACCGGGACGCTCGCCGCCCCTTCGCGTACGATGCGATAGCGGGTTTCGGGAAGGCGCAGGTCCCCCGACAGCAGCGCGGTCTGGCCCGCGACCTTGTCGAGCGTCAGATTACCGGTCGCCCGCGCCGCGATATTGTCGCTGCGCGCGAGACGTGCATTGTCGAGTGTCGCCTCGATATGCATCGGATAGCCGTCCGCCGCGGCGAGGCTCACGAACCCCTTGGCCTTGACGGTGCCGTCACCCGCCGTCGCGGCAAGATCGTCGATTTCGAGACGATTGCCGGTGAAGCGGCCGTTGACCACCATGTTGGTCAGCCGGGTGCCATAGGTCTGGTTCTCATAGACCATGTCCTTGCCGCGTATGACGCCGTTGAGGCAGGGGTCGGCGACGCGACAGCTGAAATCGGCGGCAACGGCGATCGGACCGGAAACCCCCTGATCGGCGGGGCCGAAGAAGGAATAGAGCGTATCGGCCGGACCGTTGTAGCGCAGCCCGCCGCCGAGCGGTGCCGCCTGCAATCGCGTCGTCCACGGGCCGACCTCTGGCCCGAGCGGCCGCAGCGAGGCTTGCAGGCGTCCGATCACGGTGCCGCGCTTGCGCATCACCGCCCGCGCCTCGCCGCCATCGGGGAGCAGTTTGCCCACGAAGTTGACGTCGACCGGCTGGCTCACCGATGCGGCGCTGGTACGGGTGAAGTCGTTGATCGTCAGCCGGGCATCGGCGCGCGGAAAGGCGTCGGCATTCGCCTGCGCGAAGTCGAGACTGCCGGTCGCGTGACCGCCCAGCCCCATATCCGGATAGATGGCATTGAGCAGCGCCATGTTGACGCGGTCGAGCCGACTCTGGAGCATGACGCCCTCTCCAAAGCGTCCCGCGACACGCGCGCTGCTGCCACGTCCGAGGTCGATCGTCGTCGGCAACAGTTCATAGCCGTCCTTGCCCGGTACAATGCGCGCGGGTGACACGGTCCGGAAATTGACGCCGGTCGCGCGGCCCTGGACCGAGGCGCGCCACAGCTCGGGCTGAAGGTCCGCATTGGCGGCGATGCGGAACGGCACGCCGCTCGTCCCCTCGACAAGCGCCTGCGCCTTGCCGCGGCCATCGCGATAATCGATCTTCACGCGCCCGACCGCGATGTCGAATTCGCGGATACGCGTGTCGGCAAGCTGAATGTCGGCGATCACGCGCGGCTGGTCATAGAGGGTGACGTCGGCGTCGACGATCGCCGAGCCGACCGCAAGCCGCGCCGGTCCGGGCAGAACGACGTTGTTCGCGCGCAAATTGACCGATGCCGCCTGATATTTGCCGTCGGCGCTCAGCCGGATGATTCCGCCAAGCCCCTGCCCTGCCGCGTCGAGCTGGCCGGTGAACGGACCCGCCGCGCTCTGGACAAGGCGGCCCGTCATGCCGATGCCCGACAGGTCGGCGCGTTCGACGTCGATAGTCAGCGGCCCGGCGGCGGTGAGCAGCACGACATCGGCCGACAGCGGGCCATAATCGGTCGTGCCCTTCGCGGCCAGGCGATAGCCCTTCGGCGCTCCTGTGATCCGCGCTTCGAGGTCGGCGAGACCGATGCCCAGCCCGGGGCGCTTCGCGGTCAGCGTCGCGCGCGGGTCGCTGATTGTTCCGGCAAGCTGGAGACCGAGCGGGCCATATTCGCGCGAATCAGCGCGCGCGCTGAGTTGGACGCGCCCGTCGGGGGCGTAGCTTCCCTGCCCGCTGACGACTCTCAGCAGCGGCGACGTCAGCCGCAGGTTGGCGAAACGGACGACACCATCGGTGCCATAACGCACGTCGCTGGTCGCCACCGCATTGCCGCCGAGCAAGTCGCGCACGCCCGAATTGAAGAGCCGCGTCGAGCGCGCGCGCACCCTGCCCGCGATTTCGAAACCGCCGCCGGGCGCCGTCTTGAGGTCGGCGTCGGTGTCGATATCGAAGATACCGACGCTCTCGATCCGGTAATCGTTGACCCGCCCGTCGATCGCGCCGGTGTAGAAGCCGCGGTTCATGTCGGCGACGATGATGGCCTTGGCATCGATGCGCGGCGAACGCAGGCGCAGATTGTCGCTGAGGATGCGCCCGTCCGCATAGGCGAGATCGCCGTCGAGCCGCACCGAAACGAGCGTTCCTCCGGCAACCGTGTCGAGCCCGCGGATGCGCGCGGCACGCCCGGCGACGGGAATCAATATCTGGTCCGCATCGACGCGCGCCTTGCCGGAGAGGTTCAGCGATTCGACGACGATATCGTTGACAGCCAACGCCTTGGCGCTCGCCTGATAATCGATGGTCGGCAGTGCGAAGGCGCCGTCGAGCCGCGCTGTCGCGCGCACGTCGTTGCCGCGTACCGCCGGCGCCAAGGCGCCCGGCCGCAACAGCACGAACGCGAGTTGCAAGGCCTCATAGCGATTGGCGCCGAGATCGACGCCGCCGCTGATCCCCAGCCGAAACGCGTCGGATGCGACGCGTGCATCGAGATCGGCCTTGCGCTCGGCCAGGCGCGCCGTCACGTCGAGGTCGGTCTGCGCCCCCAGCAGCGATGCGGCCGGGCCGTCGAACAGGCGCGAAGCCTGCGTCGTCCCTTTCGCCGCGAACGTGCCGTCGCGCGCCGACAGAGCGATGCGCGCCAGCGGCCCCGTGCCGAGATCGGCGGTCAGATTGCCATTCCACGCCTTCCAGTCGCCGCGCCCATCGAGCCGTGCGACGAGCGGCTCTTCGAACCCGCCCATCGCCGCGAGCACGCCGCCCTGCGGCGCGGTGAGGTCGAGCGTCATCGCCAGCCGGTTCTTGTCCGGAACCGCATCGAGCAGCAGCTTCAGCGCGTCGCCCTTGCCATTCGCTCCGATCGTCTCGGCATCGGCCTGCACCAGTGCGCGCCGGTCGGCGATCGCGATCTTGCCGGCGAGCCGGGCTTCCTGCCGTTCCCCCGCCACGGCGGGGGCAAAGACGATGCGATCGACCGACAGGCGCCCAACATCGATATCGATGTCGGGCAGCAGCGGCTCGCCGGTGTCGGGAACCGGCTTGAACTCGGGCAGGCGCTGAACCGTGATGATCCTAGCCGTCGCCGACCGGACGTCGACATGGTTCGCCAGATAAGCGAAGGGCCGCCAATCGATCCGCAATTCGGGTGAGGTCAGAAAACGCCCCTTGGGGTCGGACAACGAAAAGTCACGCACGATCATCTGGCCGTAGAGCGATCCGTCGAGCCGGCCGATGCCGATCTTCATTCCGTTTTCGAATTCATATTTCTCGATCTGGGTGACGACGAAGCGCCGTCCGGCGTCGCTGTTCAATCCGATGAGAAACAACGCCAGCAGCGCGATGATCCCGAGCAGTGTGATGCCGACCGCGCGCGCGATGCGCCACGACCGGCTCGTTCGCGTCTGTGCCGCCCCGGCTTCAACAGGCGCTGCTACTTCCGCCATCAGAAGGCCTGCCCGATCGAGACATAAACGCTGATCCGCGCTTCACCCGGCTGGCGGTTGATCGGCGTTGCGACGTCGATCCGCATCGGTCCGAAATTGGTGTAATAACGCGCGCCGATTCCGGCGCCGAAACGCATGTCGGAAAAGGTCGGGGTCGAGCCTCGATAGACCTGTCCAGCGTCGACGAAGCCGACGACACCGAAATTGCCGAAGCGATAGCGCGCCTCGACCGCCGCCTCGTTGAGGCTGCGACCGCCGATCGGGTCGAGGTTCGGATCTTTCGGCCCGAGCTGCTGATAGCCGAAGCCACGCACCGATCCGCCGCCGCCGGCATAGAAGCGCCGCGACGGTGCCAGTCGCTCGCGCGCCGCGCCCATGATCGAACCGACGCGCACCCGCCCGGCGAGCACGATGCTATCGGTCACGGGATAATAGCCGCTCGCGTCGACACGCACGCGCGCATAGGGAGAGAAGTGCCCACGCATGGAACCTTCGGGCTGGACGAGCGCGGTGATGCGGAAACCCTTGGTCGGATCGAGCAGGCTGTCGGTCCGGTCCATCCCGATCTGCCCGGTCAGGCCGAATATCGTGTAGAAATCGCGATTGCGGGCGCCGCGTGTGAAATCATAATCATCCTCGCTCGTCGCGATCAGCTCGGCACCATAGGCATAGGTCCATCGCTTCTGCCACAACGGCGTCGAATCATAGCTCCAGCGCACGCCGACCCGCCCGGTCAGCGCCTCGAATGCATTATAGTCGCTGCGCGTCGCCTCGGCGACCAGCTCAAAGGTCTTGTCGCGGCGCCCGGCGTTCGAACGGCGGAAGGTGACGCCCAGCCCCTGCTCCTGCGTCCCAGCAACGCCGCGCACGATCAGCGCGCCTTCGGGCGGGAAAAGGTTGCGATGCATCCAACTCCCCTCCAGCCGGATGCCCTCGCCGGTCCCATAGCCCGCGCTCGCCGCCAGCGTGCGCGGCGGGCCGGCCTGTTGCGTCACCATCATCGTCACATATTCAGTGTCGTCGCCGGCGCTCTCGCCGGTCCGCTGCGGCTCGACCGCTACCGTCGAGAAAAGACCCGAGGCGACCATCGCCTGTCGCAGGTCGTCAACCATCCGGCTGTCGTAAAGATCGCCGCGTTCGAAGCGCGAAAGCACCGCGACATGCTCGGCATCGAAAGCCAGGTCGCCGGTCGTCTCGAAACCGCCGAATCGCGCGCGCGGGCCGATCTCGACCGGCAGTGTATAGGCGCCTTCGCCGGTCGCGCCGTCGAGCAATATGTCGCGCTGCTCGACCTTGGCGAAGGGATAGCCTTCCTGCGGCAATTTGAGCGCGATCGCCGCTTCCGCCCCCTGCACCCGCTCGGCGACGATGGGTTCGCCGACCTTCAATGGGAAATTATCGTCGATCAGCCGCGGCGGCACCGTCGGATCGGCCTTGATCGTGATTTCCGAAAATTTATAGCGAACGCCCGGCGTCACATCGACAACCGCTTTCAGCGGGTCACCCTGTTCGCGTCCGCTGCGGTCGATCCGCGTATCGACGACGGCGTCGTAATAGCCTTCCGATGCAAGGATGCGCTGCATCAGTTCGGCATCGGCGGACAGGCGCGCGCGGATCATGGCACCATTCGCAGCCTCGCCGTCGCCATCGTAGAGCGCCGACAGGTCGTGAAACAGGTCGGCCAGATCGATGTCAGTGGACTCGTCCGCCACGGCCAGGCCGTTGACCTCCACCTTGTATCGGATCTTCACATCGTCGCGGTCGGGCTCGGATTCGGCGAATTGCACGGGTTCGACGTTGAAGCTGTCGAGCGGGGGAAGCGGCGCGGCGAGTTCGCTGTCGCTGATCGGCGCATCGCCGATCGCTTCAGCCGTATCGCCGTCAGCGAGCGCGGGAACCGGCGTACCGCCCGCCACCGGAACGGCCGCATCTTCACCCTCCTGCCGCTCCTTGGCCGCCTGCCGGCGCTCGAATTCCGCGATCGATTCGAGCGGGCGGTCAAGCTCAGGATCATCCTCGGCGCCGATCGGGGGGATGGCCTTTTGGAACTCTTCGTCTTCGATGATCGGCTCGACCTGCGGCAAAGACGCCCCGGGCGGCGGGGGCGCAGGGGCTGCAATATCCTTGCCGTCGGCTTCATCGGCCTCTGCTGGCGGCACGGACGGCGCTTCGGCCTGTTGCGCGGCCACCGCGCTGCCCGCGATGACGCCCCATAGCGACACGGAAAGGGTCAGCGCCCAGCGCGCTCCCTTTATGTCACCTGATTTTCGAGATTTTTCCGGAATTTGCATCTGTTCACAACCGATGCGCACTTGTGGCTTGCCCCGCGAACCGGCGCAACCGGATTTTGCGACGGGACTGATCCCGATACGGCATCTTCATGTCGAACGGCTTTCCCGGTTGCTGGCGGCCTGTTCCCCTAACGAGCCGAAACGGGTCAGGTTCCGCAAAAGGTCGTATAGGGACCAAAGGTTTCGGGCGCCGGCTGCGCATAGACTTCCCAATCGTCACGGCTCTCGAAGGGATGACGAACGACTTCCAGCAAATCCCGCCACGGCCCCATGTCGCCCGCTTCGGCCGCTTCAAGCGCCGCCTCGACGAGGTGGTTGCGCGGGATATACAGCGGGTTCACCGCATCCATCGCCGCCGCAAGTTCGATCGGGTCGATCGTCGCGAGGTCGATCCGCTTGCGCCAGTTGTCGATCCAGGACGCCATGCCATCGCGCTGGGGCAGCAGTGCCGACAGCGGCGCGTCGTCACCGCGCAGCAACATCGCGAGCGCCCGGAAGAAAGACGTGAAATCGACCGAGTGCCGCTCGAGCGCATCGAACAGGCCGTCGAACAGGTCCGCGTCGGCTTCGTCGCTGACGACCAGACCCAGCTTCGCGCGCATCCGTGCAAACCATGCTTCGCGGAAGCGTTCGGGAACCGCCGCGACGATCGCCTTCGCCTGCTCGACATCCGCCGGGTCGACGGCGTGGATCGCCGGCAGCAGCGCTTCGGCAAAGCGTGCCATGTTCCAGTGCATGATCTGCGGCTGCCGTCCATAGGCGTAGCGGCCGTTGACGTCGATCGAACTGAAGACGGTGTTCACAGCGAAACGGTCCATGAAGGCGCACGGACCATAATCGAGCGTCTCGCCCGAGATCGCGACGTTATCGGTGTTCATCACACCATGGATGAAGCCGACGCCCAGCCAGTGCGCGACAAGGTCGCATTGCAGCCCGATCACCCGGTCGAGCAGCGCGATATGCGGGTTCGCGGCATCGGCAAGGTCGGGGAAATGGCGGTTAATGCTGTAGTCCGAAAGACGGATCACATGGTCCGCACCGTAATGCGCAGCGAAGAATTGGAAGGTGCCGACGCGGATATGGCTGCTAGCGACGCGGGTCAGCACCGCACCCGGATGCGCCCGCTCGCGCTGCACGCGATCACCGGTCGCCACCGCGGCGAGCGACCGCGTCGTCGGCACCCCCATCGCCGCCATCGCCTCCGACACCAGATATTCGCGCAGCACCGGCCCGATTGCCGCCTTGCCGTCGCCATTGCGGGAAAATGGCGTCGGCCCCGATCCCTTGAGCTGAATATCGAAACGCGCGCCATCGGGCGCGACGACCTCTCCCAGCAGCAGCGCGCGACCGTCGCCAAGTTGCGGTGAGAAATGGCCGAACTGGTGCCCGGCATAGGCGAATGCGAGCGGGCTTGCGCCTTCGGGAAGCTTCTGCCCCGAAAAAATACGCGCCAGATTTTTGCTGGTCGCACCCTTTGCCTCCATGCCGAGGCGGAGTGCTAATGGGTGATTGAATGTCAGCAGTTTCGGCGTCGGAGGGGGCGCCGCATTAGCCTCAACGTATCCGCTCATCATCGCGGCATAGAAGTTATTATCGAAAGCGATTTTTATCATTAGCTCTCGCATATGTCATGGTCAGGGCTGAGAATTGCGAGCTTAGGCAACTCCCTTCTCTTCAGAAAGCCAGACATTCACACTTCCTTCCGTATAACCATTAGGGTCACCGCATGGTTCTTGGCAACAATCTCCGGTCGACACCGCCTAGGTTGGGTACTCATCGACAATGGCGACCAACACGATGCCGGCGAGTTAGTTAAGGCATGGCGATCGTATCGGATGGTGAGGCAGCCCAGTTCTTGAGGCGATGGAGGGGATCACGGCTTTGATACACCGCTCGGCCAACCGGCGGCGCAGGCTGTCGGGATTATGGTTTGTCGCGATCAGGTCGCGGGTCGGCATCGCCATGCTGAAACTGGCAACGTTAACGAGCCTCGTCGGGGTGAAGGTCGCAATGCAGTGCATATTGCAAGTCCTCTCACCACGCGAGCAGCCGACCGCTTCTTGCCACTCCCCCCCTTTTCGAACCGACCGCCAAGCAGCGCGTCCGTATGTACGTGCTGTTGATTGATAAACCATTCAGCATCGGATTGACACGGCTACGAAAACTCGCTGATTAGCGACATTCCGCCAATTATTCCGGCAGCTTCCTCAAGATCGCTACAGCGATTATTGATTAGAAGCCTTTGTCAGCAAGGCCTAGATTCCTGCATATTCCGCGATAACTTCCTTTGGCGTCACGCGCGATTGGGATCGGCTTCTGCGTCGCCCCATGAAGTAGAAAGAGCAGGCGCCCATCTGCTTATGGTTTTCCGGGATGATATAATCGAAAAGTTTGAGCCAGTTGAAAAGAACACCAACCAATCGACCGACTGATTTCGATCGGAACAGGCCAGCGAAAAAGAAACGCAACGACCAGATTAACGCCACCGCCGGGCCATCTACAACACCGGAACGAATCGTATCGCAATCTGAAAACAAAATGCGGTGACCCAGCGCCGTGAAACGCATGAAATCATAGCGCTCGGCATGCACTTGCTGCATAAATGGGGTCTCGGCGTAAACGATGCCGCCCTCTCGTAAGGTGCGTTCGCACTCTGCCGCAACTTTTACCGGGTCTGCAACATGTTCCAGGACCGCTTGAATCCAAACAATATCGATCGAACCTTCGACCAGCGGAATATCATGCCCGTCGGCGATGAAATCGATATTCGGGCCATCATATATGTCGAATGCCAGCATATTTACCCGCGAATCAGCTGCCAACTCATCAATGCCGGGACCGATGGTTCCTCCACCCACGATCAACACATTAAGTTGACGGTCTGACGGAAATACAGCCAGTATCTCTTTTGCATGCGCCATAGACAAAGCAGATGAAAGCGAGCGCGCTCGGGATAGAAACTGACGCACAGTTTCTCGCGGACCTGTCATTCTAATGCCGGAAGCATCAAGCTGTTCAACTTGCGCTCGATCCAAATCAATCACGGTGTCGGGGTTATCGACGAGTATCGGCTTACCCGAGACCGTTTTTCGGACGAGACTGCTCTCAAACGCAACTTTCCATTTGGGAAGAAGGATTCCTTCGGTTTTGGCGGGAGCCTGCAAGCTTGCCTCCAATGACAAATGTATAATGCCGAAAGTCAGAATGCCAGCCTCCGCTATCAGTCGGCTTTGGCAAGAGAAGTTGGACGAAAGAACAGCGGGCGTTGAAGTTTAAAATGCCCTTATCATGCGTTTAGAATGAGATACCACATTATTTTGCACCCGTCCCCCTGACTACAACCAGGACGGTTTTGAACAAGATGACCAGATCGAGCCACATTGAGAAATTCTTTACGTAATAAAAATCGTACCGTAGCTTGTCGTGAACTTCACTGATGCTGGCGACATGGCCTTGGTTGACTTGTGCCCACCCAGTAATCCCAGGGCGCACAATATGACGGTAGGAATAGAAAGGAATTTCCTTCTCATACCATTCGGAAAGCGGCCTTGCCTCCGGTCGCGGGCCGATCCAACTCATATCCCCGCACAGAATATTGTAAACTTGCGGCAACTCATCGATCCGCGTCTTACGCAGAAAACGTCCAACCTTAGTTATCCGGACATCATCATCCTTGGTGATGGCGTCATTGATGGCATCAACTCCGCCTTCCGCCCCATTCGGAGGCCGCATGGTACGAAACTTCAGAACTTGAAACGGACGCGCACGATAGCCGATGCGTTCCTGCCGGAAAAATATAGGTCCCGATGAATCCATACGGATTACCAGCGCTGCCGCAAGCAACAGCGGTATCAGGACTGGCAAGGCCGCTATGGATAGCAGGATGTCGATGAATCGCTTGGCTTTGGAATATGAATTGCTCGGAAGCAAAGAACCGAGGCTGTTCTCAGAAAGATGTTCGATCCGGACTTTCCCGGTTGCGGCCTCCAAAACCTGCTTATAATGATAAACGCCGATGCCATGCAAAGCCGCGATCGCGAATAACCGTACCCATTCGGGCGGATGGTCATGATGCAAGTCGGCAACAATCACCGCATTAGCTTCGCCCGGCAACGCCGGAACGTCGAACTTTACCGACGCAATCCCCAGATCACCGCGTATCCGGTCGATGTTGCCACCTGGCACTAAATAATAGAGGGTACTGAGACGGCGCCGTTCCAGCGCGCCGATAGCGAAACGAACAATCAGGCTAGTGACGAATGTCAATGTCAGCAGGGCCCCGCTATAAGGTGCACGCATCAACATTATTGCCGCCACCGCCACGCTGTAGCTAACGGCAAGCGCTGGGAGGATATAGCTGGCACCGATCGTTCCCGGAAACTCGCCGAACTTTCGCACCGCCATAACCGCCGCCGCGGTGCAAACCACGGCGGCGATAGAAGAGTTAATCGCCGCGGGGTTGCTGCCCACAAATGAGAAATCGCCCCGGATATACACGAATACAGGCAACAGAACTCCAAACAGCACGCAGAGAAGCATCTGCACCCGGAGCGAGCCCAGGAAATGGATCAAGGTGCTCGGTGGTGCGAAAACCTGTTCCGGTTGATTCACGCAGGCGACTTTCAATTCATTTCCTTCGACCAGATAGCCAAATCGTTCCAAAATGGATAATCTCGATTCCGTCAAGCCTGCGCAAAAGCGTTCCCATGCCCCCATTCCCTTTGGGATGGCCTGATGCTTACAAAGCTTTGGGCAGGACGTGACCACCTTGCTCAGTCATCTAGCAGCAGACCATACACGATCCATCCGATTCACCGCCTGATCATATACGACAACCTCCGCGCCAAGCCCCGCGGGAACGATCTGGCAGTGCTGATATCAACGTCTGCTACACACAAATTTTAACAGGCCGACCTTCATCCCCCTCAGGCCTAACACCTCATTTTCGGGGGCCAGATCGATAGCGCCGACCGCTGTATTTCACCACCCACGCTTCCTTGCAAGCACTGCGAAAATTCCCCGTAAATTCTCCAAAGTCATGCTTGCTGGCTGGCCGATTGGCATTTACAATCCTGACAACATGTATCGCAATTTTAATTATGCGACTCAGCTTGCCCCTCCCCAATTCGGCATTTGATCGACGCGGCACCAGTCTACCCGCGCGTGAAGGACAAGATCGAGCGGGACCATGGCTCTTTACGCCCTCGCCTTCCGGTCTGGGCAACAAAGGCATTTCGATTTCACGGATTCCGTCGACATGATCAAATCGAGTTGGTAACCGCAGCTATTTCTGATGGGATGGTTGATGGCGTCACCCATAGACCGCGGGTCGGTTTTTTTACCATGGAATAACGAATGTCGTGAAATGATTTCGCGAATTTTATCAAGAACATCTTCTCGGACACCTTTGGTCACATGCATATTCTTCTGACTGGTAATACTACATTCAAACTAGCCAATTTTCGTGCCGGACTGATTAGCCGGCTCGTTGAGGATGGATATCGTGTAACCGTGATGGCTCCGCCCGACAGTTATGTTGCAACCGTGCGCGACAACGGATGCGATTTCGTTCCGCTTCGTATGAGCCGCAATGGCGTTTCGCCTCTGAATGAACTACGCCTGCTGCTTTCCATTTTCTTTCAACTACGCCGTATTCGTCCATGTTTTGTTTTCAGCTACACTATTAAGAACAATATATATGCGGGGTTGGCATGTCGCATGCTGCGAATTCCCTTTGCAGCCAACGTGACGGGGCTCGGCCCCGCATTCAATCGAGCCGGATTGTTTAACACACTGATTCGTTTTCTCTATCGCCTCGCCTTTCGACGTGCCGCCGCAGTTTTTTTTCAGAATAGGGATGATCAGAAGATCTTTTTGGAAGGCAATCTCGTTCCGGCGGAAGCGGTGCGCCTTCTACCGGGATCAGGCGTAGACCTGAAGCGCTTCTCGGTGGAACCGCTACCGTCGTCCGTTGAGGAAACACGCTTTCTCCTCATCGCGCGGATGTTGTGGGACAAGGGTGTCGGCATCTTTTCCGACGCAGCACATCAAGTTAGACGGATTCATCCCAAAGCCCGGTTCCAACTACTTGGACCGCTCGATCCCGACAGCAAATCCGGTATATCACGCTGTGAGATTGAACGATGGGTAAATGAAGGCCGGCTCGATTATCTTGGTGCGACAACAGACGTTCGCCCTGCAATCAGGCAGGCGCATTGTATTGTTCTGCCATCTTATTATCGGGAAGGGACGCCGCGCACATTGCTTGAGGCCGCCGCAACGGGCCGTCCGGTCATCACGACCGATATGCCGGGTTGTCGCGATGCCGTGATGCCGGATATTTCAGGCTGGCTCGTGCCACCACGCGACGCTGCTAGTTTGGCAAACGCCTGCCTCCATTTCCTAAACTTGACGCCAGATGAGCAAATACGTGCCGGTGTCGCCGCACGGCGGCATATCGAGGACCATTTCGATGAGCAGATCGTGATTGAAGCCTATTTGGGCCTGCTTGACCGTGAATCGCAAGAAGCAGCATCTCCACGGTGATAATGCAGTCTATGTTGCCGAACCCTGTCATAATGATTGTCATGGCGATCGCAGCCTGGTCGTTTTATAGCCCACCCCTCGCGTCGCCCGTGCAGTCGGTCGCCGTATTGGGATTCGGTAGAATGGGATCATGAGAAAGATACTTGTCACGGGCAGCGCCGGATTTATCGGTTTTCATCTCTGCAAACGACTCCTCGACAAAGGGTTCGAGGTTTTCGGCCTCGATGCGATGACCGATTATTATGACGTACGGATCAAGCAAGAACGCCATCGATTACTGTCGACGCAATCGAACCGATTTTCCACTCGCGAATTCCGGCTGGAAGATGCTCCAGAACTTCTCGATTACGCGTGCGCAATTCAGCCTGAAATCATCGTTCACCTCGCAGCGCAAGCGGGGGTTCGCTATAGCTTGGAAAATCCGCGCGCCTATATCGATACCAATATTGTGGGCACGTTCAACATCATGGAATGTGCGCGCGAATTGAAAATTGATCATCTATTGATGGCATCGACCTCGTCCGTTTACGGCGCCAACGTGGAAATGCCGTTCGACGAGCGGCAGAAATGCGATACACCGCTGACAATCTATGCAGCGACGAAGAAGGCCAATGAAGCGATGGGACACAGCTATTCCCATCTGTGGAGCATACCGACGACGATGTTCCGTTTTTTTACCGTCTACGGCCCTTGGGGTCGGCCCGATATGGCGTTGTTCAAATTCACAAAAGGGATTCTCGAAGGGACGCCGATCGATATATACAACCATGGCGACATGTGGCGCGACTTCACCTATGTTGAAGATTTAGTGCGTGGCATCCACCTGCTGATTGATGCGCCGCCTCCGCCTGTGGAGGATCGCGACGTGGCGGTTCCCAACGACACTCTATCGCGGGTCGCCCCCTTCCGCATCGTTAACATCGGAAATTCCGACAAGGTCCGTCTGCTCGATTTTATCGAAGCGATCGAGAAGGAAGTTGGAGTGAAAGCCGTTCGAAATTATATGAATATGCAGATCGGTGATGTACCTGCGACCTGGGCTGACGCATCACTGCTTCAGGCGCTTACAGGCTACACGCCGCAGACCGATTTTCGTGACGGCGTTCGCGATTTCGTCGCTTGGTATCGTGAATATTACAAAATTTGACGGCGATTGGTAAAATGGCGTCAAGCTTTAGAAACGCCCACCTGTAAACATGTAAAAATCGATCGCAGATCTTGGTGATGTCAAGTTGCCATTGATCATGAAATTCTGCGAGCAGCGTGAAAACGTGTTGGTCGCTTTAGATGTTTTTTGCATTTACCGTAATCAGATTATGCGCAAACAAGGCGAAAGAAGCGATGAAAGCGGAATGTGCTTTCTTGCATCGTAGAGTGATACGCAGGAAGTGCTTTGAAAAGCATTAGAGCGGTTTCCACTCATTCTGGTTCGTATCCGCATGAGCTGAAGTAGTTGGCGCACTCGGCGGGCTTGAAGATGTCGACGAGCCTGCCGATGAGGTCCCACAGGCCGGAGACGGTTCGCTCGCCGGCTTTTCGCAGCATGGCCTTGAGGCGGGCGAAGGCTTTTTCGATCGGGTTGAAGTCGGGGCTGTAGGGCGGGCGAAAGCGCAGGGTTGCGCCTGCGGCCTCGATGAGTACCTGCACCGATCCGCGCTTGTGGCTCGACAGGTTGTCCATGATGACGATGTCGCCGTGCCGCAGTTCCGGGACGAGGACCTGGGCGACGTAGGCTTCGAACCAGTCGCCGTTGATCGGCCCATCGAGCACCATGGGCGCGACCATGCCGGTCATGCGCAGCCCGGCGACCAAGGTGGTGGTCTTGCGGTGGCCGTGCGGGAAGCCCAGCCGCAGCCGCTCGCCTTTCGGGCAGCGGCCGTGGCTGCGGGTCATGTTGGTGGCGGTCCACGTTTCGTCGATGAACACCAGGCGTCCTGGGTCCAGATCGAGCTGACCGTCGAACCAATGCCGGCGTTGCCTCAGGATGTCGGGGCGGTCTTGCTCGATCGCGTGACCGGTCTTTTTTCCGCGTGATCGCGTGACGCACGAAGAAGCGATGCAGTGTGCCGATCCCGACCGACACGCCCCGCTCGGCGAGCCGCGCCTGGATCTCAACCAAGGTCATGTCGCCCTGCTCGGCGACCAACTCCGGATGAAGCCGCCATGCGCCTCGATCCTGCCGGAATGCCGGCCTCCTCCGCGCGGCTTGGCGACGGCTTGGCCATGCTGAAGGACAAGTTGCCGCCAGCGGATCGCGCTCGACGCGCTGACACCAAAGCGATCGGCCGCGGCGCGACAACTCAACCCACCGTCAATCGCCGCGATGACCCTGTCCCGAAGGTCCTGTGAAAGTGTTCGCGCCATCCATGCTGGCCTCCTCCAACCAGCAGAAAGCGTGAATCACATCAGCACGGACAAGGAAATCCCCAACGATTCAGTTCGGGTGGAAACCGCTCTAATTCGATAGTGCCCCTAGGAGACTCTGGTCGATCGCCGGCTTTCTGATACGGCTGGGATTGGCATTTGATGTGAGTTCTCACACCGAGATCGTTGACAATGAAGGCACGCAAGGAATTCAGCACTATAAACGGCGTCCGCGATGACATAACCGATGTCCGTCAAGCCTCGCAGGATAGCTTCGGTCTGTGCACAATCCCATTATATTGCTCCGGCGATGAATCCGCAGCGGCAGGCCGATCGCATCAACAGTCGTCGCGTGCAGTTTGGTAGCCATGCGGCCGCACGAGCGGTTGATACCAGCAGCTTCGCTCTCTTTTGCGTCGCTCGCGTCGGCGTGATCTTCCAGATCGTGTGTCGATCAGCACATATTCAAAGTCCGCGTCTTAGCAAAGGCTTGGAAAAGCCTTTCCCATGACCACCATGAGACCAGCGCCCGAAGCAAGCATGAGTGCCGCCCATCTGCCGAATGCCTCCGGCAGATCGTGCCTATGTACCGCATCGCCAGCCGTCCAAAGAATTGCGTCAAAAAAACAAACCTGTTGCCAACACCGCTCCGGCTCGGAGGCCTTGCACGACCCGGAAGATGCCCTCTGATTGTTCCCAGTGCTCGTCCATCAAAGCTCGTCTGCTCAAGGCTCATCTCTTTCATCACATTGAACCAGAACTTATCACCAAAGGGAGCCCTATGAATGCAGGCAGGACCTGAAGGGCATATCATCGGATCGCCGCTATGGTCATATCTCCTGACTGAAAAAGGTTTGGCTATCCGGTACGAAATCCTACGCGTGACGCTTTACTTCACTGCGCCTACCCTACCATGCTCCGCTATAGAACAGCCTCGGCAGGTTAATTAGATGGGGTAAGATGATGGCGCCGGTGATTAACAGCGTAAAACCGCGATCAAATATATCACTCCCGGCATCCCGCCGTAGAGCTGGCCATTCAACTGCGATTAGAAAAATAGTCCCCATAATTAAGAATCGATTAAATACGGTCAATATTTCCGCCGAAACAAGAAAGAATGAGACAAACATTATTATATAAAAAGGTAGAATACTCAACCCCTCCCGGGGTGAACGAGAAAACAGATAGCCTACAGCGATCATCGCAACTCCAAAAGCTTTAAAACCACGCGATGTTTGAGTAAGATCGACGACAACACGTGATCCGAGCAATGAGCTTTCTATAAAAATTGCAATGCAGATTGCAGATACGCCAAGCAACACCAGCCGTCGTCGCAGTGCCAATGCGCCGGCCATGATCATCGAAATATGGATACACATCAAGACCGCCGTCGTACGCGTCGCCTTGATCACACCCATCTCGCTTCTTGAAATAAAATAGAAGAAATATATTAATGCTGAACAATATCGTAATGATGATGTACCAAGGGTTAACACAAAAGCACATAAAACCAGAAAAGAAAAGTCATTTCGGCGCGCACCATATGCTAGAAACAATCCCACCGCCATGACAGCAGATTCAGCCAAGAGCCATATCTTAAAATCCTGTAGAAGGAGTATCAATAGCGAGTGTAACGGCTCAAGCTTTGTCAAGAAGAATATCTTACTATCATTTACGAATGAAAGATAGTATACATACGAGTAATAATTTTCTGTGTCAGAGTTGTAATTGAAAGGCCTAAGAGATCCGAAGGCAATTAGCCCAACTGTAATAAAAAAGCCAAGAAAGGCCGCCGGTATTCTACTCCAGAATATCCAAACGCCAACAACTATCAGGAAAGCGATGCCAGTGTAGATTTCTATCCACAGCAGATCCTCCCCTAATATTTCCCAACCGAGCATGAGCGCGTATCCCGCCAGGCCTCAGGTAGCGCGGGCCACGCAAAAGACGTTCCAACTCTCGTCGCCTGGCTCCTCATTGCCAGGAAAACTACGCAAGCTGAGCATGTCGAAACCGGCGGTTTGCAGCAGTAAACACAGTTCCTGCGGGAAGAAATAACGCATTGCGTGAGTCTCCTCAGCATAGCCGAGGTAACGATCGCCTTCCACCGTCCACAGACGAAACGTCACGTGCGCGAGGTGTCGGAAGCTGTCGATAGCGGTCGAGGCGGAACGGATTGTCTGGCCCTGCGGTCCATCGACGACTCGCACGCGCCCCTCCGGTCGCACAGCCAGCACGGCCGGGCCATACCAGCAATCGAAAGCGAACAAGCCGCCCTGGCGCAAATGCCGTCGCACGTTGCGGAGCGCAGCGAGCACCGCATCGTTGCTATTCATGTAGCCCAGCACCGCGAACATCATCGTCGCAACGTCAAATTCTCTTTCAATGCGAAAGGTCTGGGCGTCGCCTACCAGAAAACCGGGTCGGGCTGCTTCAGGAAACTCCACCGCCTTCTGCTCTGCCAGCACGATCATCGACGGCGACATGTCGACGCCGACACAAGCAACGCCGCGCCGCGCCCATTCGAGACTGTGGCCGCCGGTGCCGCATCCGATATCGAGCACCAAGCCCAGCGACACATCGTGAACCTTTGCCACCTCAGTAATGAGATCGCACTCAGCGAGATAATCTTTGTCGCCGTAAAGCACGTCATACTGTTTAGCGTAGGAGGAATCGAAAACACTCATGTCTCGCGGCTTTCTTTCAGGTCAATATCTTACGGACAGCAGCGCAAACATGGTCCATCTGTTCATCGGTAATGGCGAGGCCGGAAGGAATATAAAGTCCTTTGCGGGCGATCCGTTCACTCACTGGATAGGATTCACCAGAAAATAGCCCCATGTCGTGGAACGCTGGTTGCTCGTGCATACCGAGGAAAAAGGGGCGTGTTTCGACGCCTTCAGCTTTCAACGCTGCAGCTAAGCTTACAGCATCGAGCGAATGATTGTCGGCTAGCAACAGCGGATACACCCAGAAGACGCTATGCCCCCAATTCTCTTCCATTGGCAGTTGCACGCCGGACAGGTCGGTAAGGCGCGCCGTATAGGTCGCCGCGATCTTGCGCTTGCGCTCGACGATTTCCTCGATCCGCTTCACCTGGTTGACGCCGACTGCCGCCTGCATGTTAGTCAGACGGAATTGGTGGCCAAGCTCAGTATGCAGGAAACGCCGGTCGGGTCGAAAGCAGAGGTTGCGAAGGTCGCGGCAGCGCTTTGCCAAATGATCGTCGCTGGTCAGGAGCATACCGCCCTCGCCCGTCGTGATCAGCTTGTTGGCAAAGAAGCTGAAGGTTGCGATATGCCCCATGCCGCCGCAAACGCGCCATTCGGGTGAATTACTATTGCGACCTGACAGATATTTGGCACCGTGGACTTCCGCTGCATCCTCGATGATCGCAAGGCCGTATTTCTCTGCCAGCGAGAGCACTGGATCCATGTCCACCGGATGCCCGAACATATGGACGACCATGATGGCCTTGGTCGCAGGGGTGATTCTGGCTTCAATCTGATCGACACGCATATTAAATGTGCGTGGACAGCAATCGACGAGCACCGGCTTCGCCCCGACGCGTACCGCAGCAAGCGCGCAACTGACAATCGTATAGCTCGGCATAATGACTTCATCGCCTGCGCCGATTCCCAATGCCTCGACCGCGACTTGCAGCGCGACCGTGCCGTTGGAGACAGCAACGCCATGCGCCTGGCCGCAATATTCGGCCCACCTCTGCTCGAACTCGTCAACATAGCGTCCCGCCGACGAAATCCAGCCCGTACGGAAGGCATCCTCCAGCGGCGCGAAATCCTCTTCGGTCAGTAGCGGCTCATTAACCGGCACCCACGTCATCAGAAGCGCTCCTTGTCCTTGTTCCCGGCATACGGACCCTGTTTAACTTCGAACAGGATCGTATCCTCATAAAGGTGGAAACCATGTCCTCCACTCAGCAGCAGGATAATCGCCCCCTCTTCCAGGTCGCGTTCTGCGACGAAGTTGCGCTGACTGTCATAGATCGTCACGCAACATCGCCCCTTGCGGACCACGATGCACTCGCTCGTTCCCTCGACTTGCCGAGTGATCGGCAGATGGACATGCGCTGGAATATCCTCACCCGCGCTATAAACGATCATTCCCATCTGTAAGCTAAAATCGCTTGGCGTCATGAAGGTAGTGTCAGACGGCTGCCAACTCGGATCGACAATATAGGCGAGCGGAACACCCACGTCGCTCGCGATAATGTCGACGGGCGAAGAATAAGCCATGCGCGAGTTAGTCAAAGCAGCGAACGGCGGCGGACGCCGTTCATGCGCTCGATCTCGGCCTCAGCGAGGTCAGCATCGGCCATTTCGTCGACAAGTGACTGGAAATCGACCCTAGGCACCCAGCCAAGCTTGCTGCGCGCCTTGCTTGCGTCGCCAAGCAGCGTCTCAACCTCAGTTGGACGAAAATAGCCAGGGTCGACCTCAACGATGCAGGTCCCGTCGGATAGATACCCCTTCTCGTCGACGCCTTCGCCTTGCCAGTGAATATCCATGCCCAGACGGCGCCCCGCAACTTCGACAAATTCGCGCACGCTATGTTGTTCGCCGGTCGCGATAACGAAATCTTCTGGTTTATCCTGCTGGAGCATCAACCATTGCATTTCGACATAGTCGCGCGCGTGCCCCCAGTCGCGCAATGCGCTAAGGTTGCCAAGATAGAGACACTTCTGCAAGCCTAGCTTGATGCGCGCCAGAGCACGCGTAATCTTACGGGTAACGAAGGTTTCGCCACGTATCGGGGACTCGTGGTTAAACAGTACGCCATTGCAAGCGTACATATTATAAGCCTCGCGATAATTGACCGTGATCCAATAGGCATAGAGTTTGGCAACGGCATAAGGCGATCGCGGATAGAAAGGCGTCGTTTCCCTCTGCGGCACTTCCTGTACCAATCCATAGAGTTCGGACGTCGAAGCCTGATAGAAACGCGTTTTCTTCGCAAGACCCGAGATTCGCAGCGCCTCCAGCACCCGCAGCACCCCTACTGCGTCCGAGTTCGCCGTATACTCGGGCTCCTCGAACGACACTGCGACATGACTCTGCGCGGCAAGGTTATAGAATTCGTCTGGCTCCACCTGCTGGATGACACGCATCAAGCTGCTTGAATCGGTCATATCCCCATAATGGAGCGTCAAACTACCTTCGCCTTCGTGCGGGTCAGAATAAAGATGATCGATGCGCGCGGTATTGAAGATCGAGACACGCCGGCGGATACCGTGGACTTCATAGCCTTTCTTGATTAAAAACTCCGCCAGATAAGCACCGTCCTGCCCTGTAATACCCGTAATAATCGCTTTTTTCATCAAAATAATCTTTCCAAATACCGCGCGGCGCTAGCTGGAGATAGAGTTACTACAATGCAACTCGCTAGCGTCTCTTGATCCACCCTCGCACGGGTTTCAGAGCCGGGACGTGTCCTAGCTTCGACATAATTCGACGAGGACTCAGCATACGGCCGAACATAGCTGCCGGCCCCTCATTGATCGGTTCTATTTCGCGAGTACCCGATCCGCGATGTGTAGCCAGCAACTGGGCGATCTCCTTCTTTCGACCGTCAAGAATGGCATGCCAGATAATCGTGTGCGCTATCGCATAGGCTGTCCATGACAAGCCCGCAACCGATGCAGTGCGTCGCTCAACGTCTTCCACGATTCCGCGAAACACCGCTTCGAGGTCCTGTTGCGACCAGACGGAATGTGTAATGCCGCCGGGCAGATCGACATGGAAACCTTGTGGCGTCACGATCGTCCTCACCCCCGCCGCCAACGCGTCCAACGTCCCCAGAGATCCTTCGTCGCGTCCAAGGTACAAATAATAATCAAAAGTTGGAACCCGAGCCATCATCTCTACATAGTCGGCACGAAAATCATCTGTACCGGGCCAGTAGCTCACTTCGGCTCCCGCCGCCTCGAGTTCGGGAATCACATTCTCCCAGCCCTGTCCAAAAATCTCGAACCGGAATCGATCGAGCCGCATGGCCCGCGCTAGGCTGGTGAGCATGGATTCACGCTTGCGGCCATCAGGATAGAGCCGCGTGGTCAATCCGATAACAACGCGCCTTGGTGTCGCGGCAGAGTCATGGCCGGGCACGATGAAGGCCAAGGACTCCTCGCGGACTCCTGCGTCAGCCAGCATGTCACACGTGTGGCTGGACAGCGCGATGCCGACGTCAACACCCGAAACCAATTCATGCTTCACCAAACCAATTTTGTAGGGGTCGTCGAGATGCGTTACGAGCATCGTTGCCGGGGTGTTATGCGGGACATTCGCGAATGCATAGCTCATCCAATGGTTGATATCGACGTCGACCCTCTCCGTCTCGCCGACGGATATCGCAAACCCAAAGTCAGGTGCGTGCTCCGCAATCCTGGTCGCCATTTTTTCGATGATCCAAGATCTGTTATCCTCGGTGAGGACGAGGTGGGCACGCCGCTTCTTTACCATTGAACAACCTTCTTGCTGATCAGGAGATAACAGGAAATCACAAATGGCGCGGCATATGCGACCGACAAGCCGATCGCAGCACCGTAAACACTCCACGAAGCTGCGCCGATCAGAATCGCGATGACGCCCAGAATCGCTGCGGCCCATCCCGAAATCGCCTGCAGCGCGGCATTGCCCGATGCAATCGCGACCGAATGAGTCCAGACGAAAGGCAAGGCCGCAACGATCCAAATGGAAATGAACGGGACAAGCAAAGGCACATCTTCATATTCTGTGCCGAGAAAAAAGTTCGTAAAAGGATAGGCCATACCGCAAACAAAAAGGAACATAACGATTGAAATAGCAGCGAGATATAAGGTTGACTTTCTGAGGATCTCCGAGAGCTCAGCGAGTTTCCTATCAGAGATATACGATGCGATGTTAGGCAAGATGACAATAAAAATCGGATCGACAAACTTCCATGAAATTGTCGCAATACTTTTGGCGATCTTGTAAATAGCTACGTTATGCGCGGTCAGGAATATGCCGCATATTAACGTATCAAGCTCCTTCACTACCGAATCAGTCGCAGAAATTGATTGGCTGCTGAGAAGCAGTCGTGACTTACTGGCATAAAAGCGGCGAAGATGCGTCGGACGCCAACGATCATTGGAACTCTCGCCATAGGAGCGAAGGGCGATGCGGCGAGCGATGTATAGTATGATCAGATTGACCAACAAAGCTGGCAGAACCTGGATCGCGAACGCAGCCTCGATATCAACCATATTCCAGAAATACAGGGCAGCCAAAGCGAGCAATCTTATTCCCCAATCCAGCGATTGGAGAATGGCGTAATTGTGGATATTGCCCGAAAGGCGCATAAGGCCGACAGCGACGCCGTTGCCGGCCTTGGCGCAGAACACTGCAAGAGCGGCGCACAGCGGCACGACGGCAGGAACGTCGAAACTCATCGACTTCAATACCATCACGCCAATGGGAACAGAAATCACGAATGCGACCACGCGAGTCAGGGCGTCGAACAGAAACATCGAGCGAATGTTACGCCTCGCCTTCGTCGCCGCCGCCGCCCTTTCGCTGAGAACGACGATCGATACTTCTTGTATGCGATAATCAAGCAGGGCGTTAACGACTGTCGGAACCGCCGCTGCTATCGCATAGACGCCGAAATCGGTCGGGCCAAGCAATCGGCCGGCGGCAAGAATGAACAGTGCGCCGAAGATCGCGACGCCGAAATTGGCAACATATTGCCAAGCCATGTCCCGGACCGAAAAAAGCTGAATACGATCAAGCAGGTCGCGAATCTTCGACATTGCAACCATCATCGACGAATTCTGAGGAAGTTGGACTGCTCATTGGCGTTGAAAAGCCCAACATATTCATTGCCAGAACCGACCAGCGATGCATCGGTTGCGTGCGCCTCGCCGCCCGGCACCATTGAACCATGAGTCATGCCATTATTTCCGCTCGGCGCTCGACAATTTGAGGCTCGACACGGTGATCGTCGCGGGCGTTCTGCCGACCCCACCAGCGATACGCATTTCCATGCGCAGCAGCCGGCAATCCTCGGGAAGACGCATCATCATCGTCCGACCTAAGGGAACGCCATCACCAAGCAGATTCACCGAACGGCGAACGGTCCCGGCGGATTCCCCTATCAGACAGGTCGCTTCCCAGACGGCTTCGCTCTGAAAGTTCACGGTCCTGTCGTCGACACGCCATCCGAAAGCGCCGCGCCCCAGAGGTTCGACCAGCTTGCTCGCTGCAATGCCAATGGTTCCTGGCGATCCGAAGATATCGAGACCAGCCTCTCTTCCGACGCCAACGAGGACTCCGCCCCGCTCGCTGCTATCCGAAAAGTCCCAAATGAAGGGAGGGTATCCACTTTCCGATGTTCCATCGCCGGCGACGCCGATATCGCGCAGGCTTTCCGCAATCGAGCCCGGCAACAGCGGATGCAACCGTAGTGCCTGCCGATATTCACGTTCGCGAATCAAGCGCTTCATCAAGGTAGCATAGATAGGCCGCACCGACGCAATGTCAGGAGCCTTCTTCCCTCGGTCAATCAACAATGCAGCCAGCGGCTCGGCTCGCGGCAGACTGCTTACAGCGGCCTGCAGCAAGTCCAGAAGCCAAGGATTATCCTCGCGAATATAGGGTGCCAGATGCCGTCGCCCCTCGGGAGCCAGAATAATCATCGACAGACGCGGCATGACGGTCGTTGCGGCATTGCGGTCGCCACGTAGCATCAGATCAAAGTTACGCAGGCCGGCCTTGACTGCCTCCCGTCGGAAATTGTCGACACCGAGCCAGAGTTCGACGGCGCCATCGCGCCTTGACACTCTTTCCGCCTGTTCCATCGCGCGCCGAGCGCCGGGCAGGTCGCCTTTCAACTCCCGTCCTATCCCAATCAGCCAAAGCGATCGCGGGTTCAGCGGCGCCAGACGCAGCGTTGATTGTCCAACAACGATGGCGCGCTTCGCATCTGCCCTGTCACGCGATTCAAAAACATCGATCGACAGTTGCATCTGCTCGACGCGCCAGGAAAAAAAACCTGCACCCAACGGACGAAAGCCGTCAATGGCGAGCCCCGCCGACGCCGCAGCCTGCGCAAATGCAAGCACCGCGAGGACCAGCCCGCCGAACCATCCTATAAACAGTTTCGGCGTGAATTTACCTGCACCCGTCAATGCCCCGCCTTCCCGCTAGCCGATCTCGTCGGCCTTGGCGTCTCTGCCATAGCCGTAGCCATAACCGTAGCCATAGCCGTAGCCTGATTGCCGAGCGCGATATTTGGTCAATAGCGCGCCCAGAATGTGCACGCGCGATTCTCGAAGACGTCCGATCGCTGCCTGCAATGCTCGAACCGCGGTCCGATCGGCTTCAATAACATAGATCACGCCCTCGACCGTATTGGCAATTAACGGCGCATCTGAAAGACCAAGCATCGGCGGGCTATCGAGAATGACATGCTGAAATTGTTCCGAAAGGACACGAACGAGCATGGCAAGGCGATCCCCGTTCAGCAGTTCCGAGGCGCTTGGCGGCACAGGGCCAGATCCAACGAAACAGACGTTCGAGTCACCCATTTTTTGGATCAGGCTTTCCCAATCATCGTCACCCGATAGATAGTTCGATACACCCTTCGTATTATCGAGCCCGAGGCGCGAGGCCACTACAGGCCGGCGCATATCGACGTCCACCAACACAACCGATCCCGATGTACGACCTATAACCCGCGCAAGCGAATAAGCTGAAGTGGATTTCCCTTCGGAAGGCTCCGTACTGGTCAACGCCATTGTTCGTGGCAGACCATGGTCCGTCGAAAAGCCCAGATTGGTGCGCACTGTCATATAGGCTTCGTAAAGGATGGATTTCGGGTCATCGATATCGGCGAGGCTCGTCTCTTCCACGGACGGAATCGCACCTAGAAGTGGCACACCAAGGCGGTCAACTATCTGCTGCGGCTCGCGAAGGCTTTCGTCGAGATTCTCGAGAACGATGATTACGCTTCCGGCGATGAAGAATCCAAGTGCCAGCGCCAGTGCCAGATTAAGGACAATGCGCGGCGACGAAGGCTTCGTTGGGATCACGGCATCATCGACCAGCGAGATATTGTTTGTCCCGACGCCGGCAACACCGATTTCCTTGTAGCGTTGCAGCAGACTGTCATAAAGCTGGCGGTTGGTATCCACTTCCCGCTGGTAGATGTTATATTGGATGCTCGACCGGTTCTCGACATCAAGACGATGGAGAAGTTGGTCGACACGGGCGCGAATGCTGGCCTCGCGATCGCGCGCGGCATTGAAGTCGGACGCATAAGCGCCGCGGACCCGGTTTTCCTCTGCCGCAATGGCTCGATCAAGCGCGGCCACCTTTTCGCGCGCGGCCTGCGCTTGCGGATATTCGGGTTCGAACTGGACTAACAGTTCCTGATATTCGGCGTTGGCCTCTGCGCGCCGCTGCCGAAGTGTTCCGAGGCCTTGGTTTGCCAACGCCAGCTGGGTATTTCCCGGCACCTGCGCCGCACTCAGCTTCGATTCCGCCTGTGCACGTTCCGCAGTGGCTTGCACCAACAGGCGGTTGAGCTGCTCTAGATCACTTGATGCCAGCGTCTGCGTCGTCCGAGTGCGCCCGTCCTCACTACGTGCCTCCGACAACCTCACGATTCCTTGTCGAGCGGCATAGTTAACCAGGTCACGTTCGGATTGCTCCAGCCGATCTCGCAATCCCTGCAGCCGCGCTTCAAGATAGACACGGGCATCAGCGGTGGAAGCAAGGCGGCGATCCATGCTCTGCTGTACGAACTCGGACACCCAGGCGCTGGCAATCAAACGTGACAGTTTCGGCGATGCGCTAGTATAGCTTACATCGACCAGCGCCGAACCGCGCAAGGGCGAGATGCTGACATGGTCGAGCAGCAATTCGATGGCCTGCTGCTCCCGTTCCCGCAAATCGCTGGCCGATACCGGGCCCGATTGCCGTCCGGAAAGAAGCCCTTCCCCTTCCGGCGTGGTATTATGCGCTTCGAAAAATTCCGCATTCCGTGACAGGCGCAGTCGCCGTTCGACCCGCTCAGCCAACGATCTTGCATTGAGCAACGAATATTGTGTGAGATAGAATTCCTCGCTGGGTGCATTCGTCTCACGCTTCAGACCCTCAACATTTGTCACATTCGCCTGTTCGCGCGCGATTTCGATCCGAGACGTGGCAGTATATTGAGGCGTCATCAGCAAGGTGATGATTGCGCCAGCGATCGCGGCCACCGCAATGATTGCTAACGCCAGCCAGATATGGCGCTTCAACGCGTTCCAATAAATCAATAAGGTCGGCACCGACAGGAACGACGCCTTGTCCCGGTCACCTTGCTCCGATTGGTCGGCCGCGACCAGCGTCATCATGTTAGACATCAAGAAGTCTCTCGTTCGATTTCGGCATGTTAGTTATTATTATCCAGAACCGCGACCAGCGGCGATACAAATAGGGGAGAAATGGAGACGATCTGCTGAAGCAACCTGCGCCCGGGAGAATTGCCAACAACAATGATATCGTTGGGATAAAGAATGGGATCGGCATAAGCTCCACGCCGGATAGCCGCGAGATCGTATAACGCGATCATCTGGCGCCCGTTGACCTTGCGATGAATTACCACTTCACGCAGCTGTGCAAACTCGGTTGCACCCCGCGCCCCGGCAACAGCACGCATCAGCGTCATGCCTGACAAGATCGGGTAGTTGCCCGGCTGTTGAACTTCGCCGTCTACGGTAACAAAATTGCTGACGGATTGCTCAAGATTAACCCCGACCTGGGGATTGCGCAAATGGCCGGCACGCAATTGATCGATGATCCGGTTCGTCGCTTCGCCCAGCGACTGGCCGGACACATGCACCACGCCAGCGATCGGTATGGAAATATTGCCAGATCCGTCGACGGTCACGCGCCGATCCTTGAGCTCCGGTATTCCCATAACATCGATGACGAGCTTATCGAAAGGCCCGACATGATAGTCGTAGACTTGATCTGGTCCCGTCTGCCCATCTGGCCCCGGCAACTCCGACACATCGACCCGCGTGACTGTGGGGCCGCCCAGCCCCTTGCCTACCAAGCCAGCCGTGCACCCCCCGACGGCCAAGGCCAATGTAATTGCCATCGCAACCGAAGCCATTCCGGCAAAAGGTTTCCCATTGTCAGGTCGCATCGTTCCCATCACTTCTGACTGAATCTGTATGCATTGGCGCACCACACTGCTGCAATCGTGGCATATAGCAGGAGTGATGGAACGCGCAGCGGATAGTCGGTCACGCTGGCCAGAGCAAGCATCGCGATGACCGCAAAGCCCGCGCGCCCCAGAATCTGGATCGCATAGTCGGAATTATCTCGTGCTGCATTTCGCCGCCGATGCAGAGCAAAGAAAGCAATGCCCGCCATGACAGAAGCCCAGAACAGCAGCAGCAGCGCCGGAATCCCGCCGGTAAGCACCCATTCCGCAAAGTCATTGTGAGCATGATTGAAATAGGAAGCCGACACAAAGGCATCGGGTTCGTAGACTTGATAGACTTCCACGAATGTTCCCAAACCGCTTCCCCAAGGAAGGAACCTCGCGATAGCATCGACAATGAGCGGGAAGGCCTGCACGCGCAGTTCCGACGACACATCCGTTTCGAGCAAACGGCCGAGAGCGGGCGTACGCAACGCAACGATCAGACCAAAGACAAGAAATAACAATGCCACCCCCAATCCAACGAGTCGAGAGCGATGCCTGCCGCGCAGTCCGACAACCCTCCCTTCCGCGATCGGCGGGCGATATACCCACCAAGCGAACACCGCCCCCGCAATTGTAAGCACAATGCCGGCACGCGATCCGGTCATCAGGATGAATGCCAGCAACAGACAACCACCCGCCAGAGTGATCGAGCGATAAAAGAAGAGCGTATCGGGTCTTCCCTTGAATAGGGACAGGTTGGCAGCCAGCAACGGATAAAGCGTGGCCAGAAAAGCCGCATGATGATTGCGGTTAGCGAACAGTCCGACTCCGACGCCATTGTTGGTGATGCGATAGAAATAGAGCATGCCGTTTGATGGTCCGATCGCCTGAATGAGTCCCACCAGCCCACTGAACATTCCGATGCCGATTAGGGCGTAAAGCAGTTGCCGATTCTGCCGTACCCCCAGGGTCAGGCTAGAGAGCAACACCGCTGCGGGCCCCATTAACGAAAATAGCGCGTTCCACGTTCGAGCCTGAGCGACCGAAAGAGGCTGCCACGGCATCGGAATACCTGCACTGCGATAGACATCGGCGACAATCTCGTGCCCAGGTAACGCGGTCCATATCGCTGGAGAAAGAGGCACAAGGTGCGACGCGATCAACAGGATCGCCGCTATGGCAAACATGACTAGCGCCCTGCTTTGACGCCAAGCTTCGCTTCCACACAGAACGACTGCAAGACAGAGCAAGAAGGCCGACAACGGGCGCCAGACCAGTAGCGATAAGACATCATCTCTGGCACTCCCGACACATATGAAGGAAACGATAACTCCAACGGCCACAATGAGAAAAGCCGAGTGTCCTGGGCCTGCTGCACTCGACTTCAAGGTCCGATCCCCAAAAAATTTCTTCATTATTGTCGCACCCGTTCAAACATCAGCAGCGTATAATACCATCGGCGCGCGAGAGCAGCGCCGAGGGATCAGCGTCCACGTAGCCGGAGACTGAATTGCGGACAATTGCCATGATCGCCACACGTCCGCCGCGCCCCCCTCGCACACGCCAGACCGTCCAAAAACGCCAGAATGCCAGAAATCACGCTTCAAACTAGTATCTTCCCTTGCACCCGTGTGCGGTCTGACCGATCGACCGCGGATCGTTGCCCTATAGCAGACCGATAGCCAGGCTTGATGACGTCCATGCTCCCGGACGAAGCGAAAGAGTGAGGCTAGGCTAGCAAAACCAGATTCTGCAGCCGCGAGAGGAAAGCAAAATCAAAAAGGAACCTTTTCCAGTCGCAGCGGAGTCATGCCCATCCTGTGACCACCGCGCATTCGCTTCAACATACTGGAAACATCGTGAAATTATAGCGCACACGGGTGAGACGCAATGGAAACCGACTGAAACCCTGCCTCGAAGTTCAACTATGAGTCCACGGTCAAGATGCTTGTATTTCGTCGCAAGTCTTCAGAAAATGGCGGTCGGCGCCTTCCAGAACGATGGCGGTCAAGACGCCCGACTGATACGCTCCCGTGTCGATTCCGATTCGGTTGGAACATTCATCCACATCCTCACGAATCGTGTGGCCGTGAACGATCATCACTCCATGTTCGCGTTCGTCGGTCAGAAAATCTTCGCGAATCCAGCGAAGATCGACTAGCGTTTGCTTTTCTAGAGGTACGCCGGGGCGAATACCCGCGTGAACGAATACATAGTCGCCGATTTCAATGATGTCCTCGCCGCGTCCCAGAAATTCGATATGGCTGGGAGGGATCGTTGTGGGAAGTATCTCCGCCACCTCCTCGAAGCTCGCATCCGCAAGCTTGATTGGCCCCTTCCAATAGCTGCGCACTGTTGCCTCACCGCCGATTCGCATGAAATAGCGCACGCGACGAACGTCCCCGGTTAATGCGGCCATAAAACATTCCTCGTGATTGCCGATAAGATGGCGCAGATTATCGAATTCGTTGCGCAGACCCATCGCCCGCTCGATCACCTGCGCCGATTGTGGCCCACGATCGACCAGGTCTCCTAGCAGGATCAGCGTGACCTCGGCCGAATCCCGTGCTGCATTGTCGGCGTGAATTCGGCCGATTAGATCGGCAAATAGATCATCGCGTCCGTGAATATCACCAATCGCATAGACGCGTTGCCCGTGCGGGATCGCGAAGTCGTTCCGCGAGGCGGAGACCGACTTGCTCTTACGCTTCCAGAACATGAAACAGAGTCCAATTTCCAAAAAAAGTCCGAGACGCGGCTAGAAACCAGCTGGCGCGCGGAGGCTCCGCCCCTAGCCTCCTTAGGCTCTTGTGACAACACAGGAGGGAATAACGCATTCGCGGAGCCGATGTTGCTCGCCAAAATTGCTGCTATTTGTTTAAGGGTCGTGCGAGCTTAAAGGTGTCGCAAGCTTTGCATGCTAGTCAGACGCGAGCTATCGCGGCGAGCTTCCAGAACGCGAGACAGCGGTCGCCACGACCGGAGAATGTGATGAAGCATGTGACGACCGTTTTCGGCACCCGCCCAGAAGCAATTAAAATGTTTCCGGTCATTCATGCTTTGAAGACGCAGGCGGATATTGACGCCCGCGTCTGCGTCACAGCGCAGCACCGCGAGATGCTCGACCAAGTATTGGATATTGCGCGCATCATTCCCGACGTCGACCTCGACGTCATGACCCCCAACCAGTCGCTCGACGCCCTGCTCGCGCGGCTCGTGACGGGGCTTGGAGAGGTTTTCGATCGCGAGAGGCCCGATCGCATACTCGTCCACGGCGACACGCTAACGACCATGGCGGCGACGCTCGCGGCTTATTTTCGCAAGATACCGGTCGGCCATGTCGAGGCGGGGCTGCGCAGCGGCAACATCTATCACCCCTGGCCCGAGGAGGTGAACCGCAAGGTCGCGGGCGCGGTCGCCGACCTGCATTTCGCGCCGACCGACACCGCCGCCGCCGCGCTGCGCGCCGAAAATGTCCCTGCCGAGCGCATCCATGTAACGGGCAACACCGTGATCGACGCGCTGCTCGCCACGCGGGCACGGATCGACGAGGAGCCGTCGCTCGCTGCCGGTCTCGATCCCCTTCTCGCGCGTTTCGCCGGCCGGCGGATCATCGCCATGACATCGCACCGCCGCGAGAATTTCGGCGACGGGATGACGGCGATCGCCGAAGCCATCGCGGGGATTGCGGCGCGCGACGAGGTCGCGGTGATCTTTCCCGTTCATCCCAACCCGCACGTCCGCGGCGCTATGGAACCGATCCTTGGAGGCCTGTCCAACGTGGCCCTGATCGACCCGCTCGATTATCCGCATTTCGTCCGGCTGCTCGCCGCGAGCGACCTGGTGCTGACCGACAGCGGCGGCGTGCAGGAAGAGGCGCCGTCGCTCGGCAAGCCGGTGCTGGTAATGCGCGAGACGACCGAACGGCCCGAGGGCATCGAGGCTGGCACCGCACGCCTCGTCGGAACCGACCGCAATCGAATCGTTGCGGAAATCTTCAGCCTTTTGGACGATAAGGACGCCTATGACGCCATGGCCCGCGCCCATAATCCCTTTGGCGACGGGTGTGCGGCGGAAAGAATTGCGGAGATTGTTGCGCGTGCCCATCGATAGCGAACAGAAAGTCACCGTCCTCGGCCTCGGCTATATCGGCCTGCCCACCGCGGCGCTGATCGCGCGGTCCGGGTGCCGGGTCACGGGCGTCGACGTCAGCCGGCATGTCGTCGACACCGTCAACAGCGGCCACGTCCATATCGAGGAGGTCGACCTCGACGGTCTCGTTCAGGGTGTCGTCGCGCGCGGTACGCTGACCGCCTCGACCGAGGTCGCGCCCGCCGACGTCTTCGTCATCGCGGTGCCGACGCCGCACGACGAGGAGCATCGCCCCGACATCCACCATGTCCTGTCCGCCGCCCGCGCGCTGGCGCCGGTGGTGAAGGCAGGCGATCTCGTCATCCTCGAATCGACCTCGCCCGTCGGCACGACCGAGAAGGTCGCGGCGCTGATCGCCGAACTGCGCCCCGATCTGAAGGTGCCGGGCGCGTGCAGCGGCGCCGCCGACATCTTCATCGCCCATTGCCCCGAACGCGTCCTTCCCGGCCGCATCCTGATCGAGCTGGTCGACAACGACCGCTGCATCGGCGGCATCACCCCGCGCTGCGCGCGGCGCGCGATGACCTTCTATCGCCAGTTCGTGCGCGGCGCCTGCATCACCACCTCGGCGCGTGCCGCCGAAATGGTGAAGCTGGTCGAGAACAGCTATCGCGACGTCAACATCGCCTTCGCGAACGAACTGTCGATGATGGCGGAGGAAATGGGCGTCGACGTGTGGGAGGTGATCCGCCTCGCCAACCGGCACCCGCGCGTCAATATCCTCCAGCCCGGGCCGGGCGTCGGCGGGCATTGCATCGCGGTCGATCCATGGTTCCTCGTCCATGGCGCACCTGCGCACAGCCGCCTGATCCGCACCGCGCGCGAGGTCAACCTCGCCAAGACCGCGCATGTCGTCGGCGCGGCCGAAATGCTCGTCTCGCAGCATCCGGAGGCCCGCGTCGCCTGCCTCGGCCTCGCCTTCAAGCCCAATATCGACGATTTCCGCGAAAGCCCCGCGGTCGAGGTCGCAGCGGCGCTCGCGCGTCGGTTCGGCCCGCAGATCCATATCGTCGAGCCCTTCGCGCGCACGCTTCCGGCCGCGTTCGCCGATACCGGCGCCGAACTGATCGATCTCGATAGCGCGCTGGCGTCGTGCGACATCCTGATCGTGCTGGTCGATCACGACCTGTTCCGCTCGATCCCGCTCGAGGAACGCGCCGACAAGATCGTCTACGACACGCGCGGCCTCTGGCCCGACCAGCCTGGAGCGGCGACCAGCCACCGTCTGCACCGGGCGGCCTGACCCTTTTCCGCTTGACGCAGCGGGGGCGGCTCCACATCTCTTCACCATGCTCGTGCGCCTGCAAACGCTCGTCGTGGAAAAGCCCTGGGGCCGAACCGACATACCTAGGGATTTCGGGGATTTCGGCGGCCGCCGGATCGGCGAAATCTGGTTTGCCCATCCCGATGGCGACGATGCGCCGATCCTGATCAAATTCCTCTTCACCTCCGAACGCCTGTCGATTCAGGTCCACCCCGACGATGCGGCGGCGCAGGCCGCCGGCTTCGCGCGCGGCAAGGACGAGTGCTGGCTGGTGCTCGATGCCGATCCCGGCGCCGAGCTCGGGGTCGGACTGGTCGCCGAGACGTCGCGCGAGGCGCTGCGCGACGCCGCGCTCGATGGATCGATCGTCGACATGATCGACTGGCGGCCTGCGCAGGCGGGCGATTTCGTTTATAATCGGGCGGGGACGATCCACGCGATCGGCGCCGGGCTGACGGTGGTCGAGGTGCAGCAGAATGTCGACTGCACCTACCGGCTCTACGATTACGGCCGGCCGCGCGAATTGCACCTCGACGCCGGGCTGGCGGTCGCGGCGCCGGGGCCGCACCCCGACCCGCGCGACGGCCACGTCGAGTCGGGCGACAACCGCCTGCTGGTCGACGGCCCGCATTTCCGCCTGCTGCATCTGGCGGGCCCTGACGCCGCGGCAATGCTGCCCCGCACCGACGGCGCATACAGCTTCGTACCGCTCTCGCCGGGGTGCCGCGTCGATGACGAGGCGGTGGCGCTCGGCGAGTGCGTCGTCATCGACCGCACCGACGGCATCGCGCTGGCCCCGGATGCCCGCGCCCTTCTGTGCTGGTCCTGCTGATGGCGATGCGGGGCGAAGGGTGGTAACAGAAAACGCATGATCGTTCCCGTCATCCTGTCCGGCGGATCGGGCACCCGCCTGTGGCCCGTGTCGACCAGCGTCGCGCCCAAGCAGTTCCAGCCGCTGATCGGCGAGGTCAGCCTGTTTCGCCAGACGTTGGATCGCGTCGCCGATCGCACGCGCTTCGCCGCGCCGCTGGTCGTGTGCGGCCCCGGGCACGTCGCGCCGGTCGAGGCCGATCTGGCGGCGGCGGGAATCGCCGACGCGCGGATCATCGTCGAGCCCGCTGCACGCAACACCGCCCCGGCGATCGCGCTGGCCGCGCGCGCCTGCGACCCCGGATCGCTGCTTCTCGTCATGCCCGCCGATCATGTCATGACCGACGTCACCGCGTTCCTGCGCGCGATCGACACGGCGCGCGCCGCGGTCGAAGCGGGCGCGATCGCGACCTTCGGGATCGCTCCGTCGCATCCCGAAACCGGCTATGGCTATATCACGGCGGGCGAAGCGCATCCCGATGCGCCCGGCGTCCACAGTGTGCGGCGCTTCGTCGAGAAACCCCCACGCGAGCGAGCGGAGGCGATGCTCGCCGAAGGCGGCCATTACTGGAACGCCGGCATCTTCCTGATGCGCGCCGACCGTTTCCTGACCGAGCTCGAACGCCAGCAACCGGCGATGGCCGCGGCCTGCACCGCCGCCATGACGGACGCACGGCAGGACGGCGGACGCGTCCATCCCGACACCGACGCCTTCCTGCGCAGCCCCGCCGATTCGATCGACTATGCGGTGATGGAGGGCGCGGACCGGGTCGTCGTCGCGCCGGTCGATCCCGGCTGGTCCGACGTCGGCGGCTGGGCGGCGCTGCACGCGCTCGGCGCGAAGGACGACGCCGGCAACGTCCGCATCGGCGAGGTCGTCACGCTCGACGCCGAACGCAACTATCTGCGCGCCGACGGCGGCAAGCGCATCGCCGTGGTCGGTGTGTCGGACCTGATCGTGGTAACGCACGGCGACGACATATTGGTCATCCCGCGCGAGCGCGCGCAGGAGGTCAAGGCGATCGTCGAATATCTGGCCGCACACCCACCGCGCTGACGCGGGAAACTCTTTTCGTCCGCAGTAGTGCCCTTGCGCCGCGCGGCGGCGGCGTTAAACCGCTTTCATGCGAAACCATCTCCTGTCCAGCGCGATCGCGCTCGCCGCCGTCCTGTCCACCCCCGCTCTCGCCCGGCCGATGACCGAGGTCGATCTGGCGACAATGAAGCGCGTTGCCGCTCCCGCCGCCTCGCCCGACGGACGCTGGGTCGCATTCCAGATCACCGAGACCGAAGCGGAGACCTACAAACGCTCGACCGGCCTGTGGCTTCTCGACCGCAAGGCGAAGGGAGCCGTGCCGGTGCGCGTCGCCGACACCCCCGGCAAGAACGAGACGAGCCCGGCGTTCGGCCCCGATGGCACGCTTTACTTCCTCTCCGACGCCTCGGGCAGCGACCAGCTCTGGCGGATCGCCGTCGGCGACGGCGGCGCCCCGGCAACGCAGGTCACCAGCGAGAGTGCCGACGTCGCAGGCTTCAAGCTGTCGCCCGATGGCCAGCGCCTGCTCGTCTGGGGCGACGTGCCGCGCGAGTGCACGACCTTCGGCTGCGATGCGAAGGAAAAAGGCGCGCTCGTCGGACCGGGCAGCGGCCGCCACTACAAGGACGGCGTCGGTTTCGTCCGCCACTGGGACCAATGGGAGACGCCGGGCACCTACAGCCGCCCCTTCGTCTTCGATCTCGTCGACGGCAGAGCGACCGCGGGGCGCGCGGTCGACGGCTCGCTGATCGGCGACACGCCGTCGAAACCCTTCGGCGGCGGCGAGGAGCTCGCCTGGGGCGCCGACAGCCGCACGATCTTCTTCACGCTGCGCAAGGCCGACCGCGACGAGCCGACCTCGACCAATCTCGACATCTATCAGGCGAAGGTCGATGCGCGCATCGCGCCGATCAACCTGACCGAAGCCAACAAGGCGACCGACACGCTGCCCACGCCCTCCCCCGACGGCAAGTGGCTCGCCTATGCCGCGATGGCGCGGCCCGGCTATGAAAGCGACCGGCAGGTGCTGATGCTGCGCAATCTCGAAAACGGCGAGACGCGCAAGCTGACCGACGCCTGGGATCGCTCGGTCGCCTCGATCGCCTGGGCGCCCGGCGGCAAGGCGCTCTACGTTACCGCGCAGGAGGTGCTCGACCATCCCGTCTTCCGCGTCGATGTCGCGACAGGCAAGGTCGAGCGCCTTAAGGCGTCGAACGCGGCGACCGAGGGCAATATCGGCGACGTGACCCCGCTCGCCGACGGCGGTCTGCTCTACTCGCGCAATTCGATTCTGCTTCCGACCGACATCTATCTCCGCGATGCGAAGGGCAAGGTCACCCAGCTCACCGACGTCAATGCCGCGACTCTCGCCGAACTCGATCCGGTCAAGGTCGAACGCATGCAGTTCGCCGGTGCGAACGGCGACACGGTGTGGGGTCAGATCGTCAAGCCCGCCAATGCCACCGGCAAGCTGCCCGTCGCTTTCCTCGTCCACGGCGGACCGCAGGGCAGTTTCGGCGACAGCTGGTCGACGCGCTGGAACCCGCGCCTGTTCGCGCAGCAGGGCTATGGCGCGGTGACCGTCGATTTTCACGGCTCGACCGGCTATGGTCAGGCCTTCACCGACAGCATCAACAAGGACTGGGGCGGCAAGCCGCTCGAAGACCTGAAGCTCGGCCTTGCCGCCGCGGGGCAGAAGGATGCGCAGCTCGACATCGGCAACACCTGTGCGCTCGGGGCCTCCTATGGCGGCTACATGATGAACTGGATCGCCGGGCAATGGACCGACGGCTTCAAATGCCTCGTCCAGCACGACGGCGTCTTCGACGCGCGCGCCATGGCCTATGAGACCGAGGAGCTGTGGTTCGACGAATGGGAGCATGGCGGGCCCTATTTCGCGGTTCCCGAAGAATATGAGAAATGGAATCCGGTGCACCATGTCGACAAGTGGAAGACGCCGATGCTGGTGATCACCGGCGAGAAGGATTTCCGCATTCCCTATACGCAGGGCCTCGCCGCCTTCACCGCGCTCCAGCGGCGCGGCGTGCCGTCCGAACTGCTCGTCTTCCCCGACGAGAATCACTGGGTGCTGAAGGGCGCGAACAGCGTCCAGTGGCACCGCACGGTATTCGACTGGATGAAGCGCTATTTGAAGAAATAGCCTCTATTTCCCGCCTCTCGTCACGCCGGATTTGATCCGGGGTCCCGCTGATCCCATAAAAGCGGGATGCCGGATCAAGTCCGGCACGACCAAAGAGGCAGGGCGGCGAAACGATCACCCCCTTGCCGCATCGCAGCATGGCTGGCAAAGGCCCCGGTCATGCCGATGGAAAAAACCTTCGATCCCGCCGCCATAGAAGCGAAATGGGCCCATGAGTGGGAAAGCCGCGGGCTGTTCCGCCCCGCGCGCCCGAATGCGCAGCCCTTCACCATCGTCAATCCACCGCCCAACGTCACCGGCGCGCTGCATATCGGTCATGCGCTCGACAACACGCTGCAGGACGTGCTCGTCCGCTACGAGCGGCTGCGCGGCAAGGATGCGCTGTGGGTGGTTGGCACCGACCATGCCGGCATCGCGACCCAGATGGTTGTCGAGCGCCAGCTCGAAGCGCGGCAGGACAAGCGCACCAACTACACGCGCGACGAATTCGTCGAGAAGGTCTGGGAATGGAAGGCCGAAAGCGGCGGCCAGATCACCCGCCAGCTCCGCCGCCTCGGCTGTTCGATGGACTGGAGCCTAAATTCCAGAGACAATAACGGGCAGTTCACGATGGACCCGCATTTCACGCGCGCCGTGGTCAAGGTGTTCGTCGACCTGCACCGACAGGGCCTGATCTATCGCGACAAGCGCCTCGTGAACTGGGACCCCAAGCTCAAGACCGCGATTTCGGATCTGGAAGTCGATGCCCGCGAAGTGAACGGCCATATGTGGCACTTCAAATATCCGCTCGCGGGCGGCGAAACCTATCGCTACGTCGAGCGCGACGGCGACGGCACCATCCTGTTCGAGGAAGAGCGCGACTATATTTCGATCGCGACGACGCGGCCGGAAACGATGCTGGGCGACGGCGCCGTGGCGGTCCATCCCGATGACGAGCGCTATCGCCCGATCGTCGGGAAGCTGTGCGAAATCCCGGTCGGTCCCAAGGAACATCGACGGCTGATCCCGATCATCACCGACGATTATCCCGATCCGAATTTCGGTTCGGGCGCGGTCAAGATCACGGGCGCGCACGACGAGAACGACTATGGCGTCGCGCAGCGCAACGGCATCCCCATGTATCGCCTGATGGACGAAGTGGCGGCGATGCGGACCGACGGCCCAAGCTATGCGGAAGCCGCCGCCCGCGCGAAGGCCATCGCCATGGGCGAGACGGCCACGGCCGCCGAGATCGACAAGCTGAACCTCGTTCCCGAAGCCTATCGCGGGCTCGACCGGTATGAGGCGCGCGAACGGGTCGTCGCCGACATCGACGCCGAAGGGTTGATGATCAAGGTCGAGGACAAGCTGATCATGCAACCGTTCGGCGACCGCGGCGGCGTGGTGATCGAACCGATGCTGACCGATCAATGGTATGTCGATGCCAAGACGCTGGCGCAGCCGCCGATGCAGGCGGTGCGCGACGGGCGCATCCGGATCGTCCCGAAGACGTGGGAAAAGACTTTCTTCAACTGGATGGAGAATATCCAGCCGTGGTGCGTGTCGCGCCAGCTTTGGTGGGGGCACCGGATTCCGGCGTGGTATGGGCCGGAAAAGGATTTTGAGGCTGGTGTCGGAAATGCCAAGTCGTTTGTTGGCATGGACGAAGCCGAAATTAGGGAGCAGGCTGCCGAATATTACGGACTGCCCATCGAACGGATTCTTTTTGCGCAGGCAGGCGAAAGTGCTGGAATGCGTTGGCTGGATGAGCCTGACCCTAGCGTGGTCCTTTGGCAAGATGAGGACGTCCTCGACACCTGGTTTTCCTCGGCGCTATGGCCCTTCGCGACGCTCGGCTGGCCCGACGATACGGAGATGCTGCGCCGCCATTATCCCAACGACGTGCTCGTCTCGGGTTTCGATATCCTGTTCTTCTGGGATGCGCGCATGGCGATGCAGGGGATGCACTTCATGAACGAGGTGCCGTGGAAGACGCTTTATCTCCACGGCCTCGTCCGCGCGCCCGACGGGCAGAAGATGTCGAAATCGAAGGGCAACGTCGTCGATCCGCTCGGCCTCATCGACCAATATGGCGCCGACGCGCTGCGCTTTTTCATGGCGGCGATGGAAAGCCAGGGCCGCGACATCAAGATGGATGACGCGCGCCTCGCGGGCTATCGCAACTTCGCGACCAAGCTGTGGAACGCCGCGCGCTTCTGCGAGGCCAACGGCATTTCGGCCTCGACCAGCCTCGCAGCGCCCGCGGCGAGCCTGCCCGTCAACCGCTGGATCATCGGCGAGGTCACCGACACCGTCGCCGCGATGGAAAAGGCGTTCGCCGCCTTCCGCTTCGATGACGCCGCGAACGCGATTTACAGCTTTGCGTGGGACCGCTTCTGCGACTGGTATCTGGAGTTGATCAAGGGTTCGATCGATGAAGAGACGAAAGCCGTCGCCGGCTGGGTTCTCGATCAGATTCTCGTCATGCTCCATCCCTTCATGCCCTTCATCACCGAAGAACTTTGGACCGGTCTCGGCGACCGCGCGGGTTACCCGCTGATCACCGCGAAATGGCCCGAACCGCAAGCGCAGCGCGATGCGCAGGCAAGCGCCGACATCGACTGGCTGATCAAGCTGGTCGGCGAATTGCGCGGCGCCAAGGCCGAACTGGGTCTGCCGCCGGGCGCGCGCCTGACCGCGCATTTCCCGGCGTCGCTGAGGGAACGCACCGATACGCTCGCAGCGCAACTCGATCGCCTCGCGCGGCTCGACGCGATCCGCTTCGATCCCGCGCCGGCGGGGGCGTCGGCGCAGCTTGTCGTAGAGGGAGAGACGATCACCGTCCCGCTCGAAGGCGTGATCGACATCGCCGCCGAGCGCGACCGCCTGTCGAAGGCGCTTGCCGCAGCCGTCAAGGAACGCGACAGCCTCGCCGGGCGCCTCGCCAATCCGAATTTCGTCGAGCGCGCCAAGCCCGAAGCGGTAGACAAGGCGCGCGCCGACCATAATGCCAAGGCGGCCGAGGCCGACCGGCTGACCGCCGCGCTGGCGCGGCTGGGGTGAAGGAAGAGGCACCCGTCGCGCCCGTCGTCGCCGCGGCCGACCCCGCTTCGGGGCCGGTGCCGCCGCGCCAGACCGCGCGCGGCAACGGGCGGCTCGACCTGACCGACGGGCCGATCACGCGGACACTGGTCCTTTTCGCGCTGCCGACGCTGGCGTCGAATATTCTCCAGACGCTCTCGGGCTCGGTGAATTCGGTGTGGGTGGGGCAATTCCTCGGCGAAAGCGCGCTCGCCGCGACCGCCAATGCGAATATCGTCATGTTCCTGATGTTCGCGACCTTCTTCGGTTTCGGCATGGCCGCGACGGTGCTGATCGGCCAGTCGATCGGCCGCGGCGACATCGATGCCGCGCGCCGCGCATCGGGCGGCGCGATCGGCCTGTCGCTGTTCTTCTCGCTCGTCATCGCGGTCGTCGGCTGGTTCGCCTCGGATGCGATCCTGCGCCTACTCGAAACCCCGGCGGAGGCCTTTGGGCTCGCGCACGACTATCTGCGCGTCACCTTCATCGCCATCCCCGCCAGCATGCTGATGGTTACGCTGATGATGGCGTCGCGCGGCGCGGGCGACGCGGTCACGCCGTTGCGCTTCATGATCCTGTCGGTCGTGCTCGACATCGTGCTCAATCCCGTGCTGATCCTCGGCCTGGGTCCCTTCCCGCGCCTCGGCATCACGGGGAGCGCGCTCGCCACTGCCAGCTCCGGGACGATCAGCCTCGTCGCGATGCTTGTCTGGTTCTACGCCAGGGATCACGTCCTGCGCCTGCGCGGCCGCGAACTCGCTTATTTGATCCCAAAGATCGACGAACTGCGCTTCATCGTCGCCAAAGGCGTACCGATGGGGGCGCAGATGCTCGTCATCTCGGGCGCCGGGCTGGTCATGGTCGGCCTCGTCAACCGCGAGGGGCTGGTGACGGCGGCCGCCTATGGCGCGACGCTCCAGCTCTGGAATTATGTTCAGATGCCCGCGCTCGCGGTCGGCGCCGCGGTCAGCGCGATGGCGGCGCAGAATATCGGCGCGCACAGGTGGGACCGCGTCACGGCGATCACCAACAGCGGCATGGCAATCAACCTCGCGATGACGGGGGTGCTGATCGCGCTCCTGCTCGCTTTCGACCGCGCCGCGCTCGGCCTGTTCCTTGGCAGCGGCAGCGAGGCGGTCGAGGTCGCGCGGCACGCCCAATATATCGCAACCTGGACCTTCCTCCCCTTCGGCACGACGATCGTTCTGATCGGCACGCTGCGCGCCAACGGATCGGTGGTACCACCGCTGATCATCCTCTTCCTGTCGATGTTCCCGATCCGTCTCGGCATCTATCATTTCGCCTATCCATGGCTCGGCGGCGACGCGATCTGGTGGAGTTTCCCGCTATCGTCGCTCACCTCGCTGGCGATGGCCTGGTGGGTGTACCAGCGCGGCAACTGGCGCAGGACCATGCCGCAGCCGGGGGGCGAATGAGGGCGCGGCACCCGCCGACTTTCGACCAAGGCGCCCGCCGCTTCGACTGGCGGTTCGAAGCCCGCTGGCCTCGTCCCCGCCTTTACGGCTAGACCGGCGCCATGAACCGCGACCGCCACCCCGACCCGATGCGCGAGCAGCGCGCGCGCATGCTTGCGGCAGCGCCCGACTGGCGTGCGTCCGACGCGCGCGTCAACCCGCGCGTCGCCATCGGGTCGATCATCGCGATGTGGCTGCTCTATTTCCTGATCACGACGGGACTTTCGGCTCTGACCGGCGCGCCGGGGCAATGGTCCTTCATCAACCAACGCGGTATCGTGGTGGTCGCCGGAATCCTCTGCACCTTCCTGCTCTACCAGCTTCTCCAGCGTGTCCAGCCGCGCAGCTTCGGCGCGCGGCTCGCCGTCGCGATGGGGGCGGCGGTGCCGCTCGTCGCCCTTTATGCGAGCATCAACATGCTCGTCTTCTTCTATTGGTTTCCGTCGGACGAGACGGCCAAGATCATCGAGGATCTGCACGACAAATATCCGATCGCCTGGGAACTGGTGCTCATCCTCGATAGTTCGATCCGCTGGTATTTCTTCTTCGCGGTGTGGGCCGCGCTCTACGTTGCGCTCGGCTACGCGAACGAGATGCGCGCGGTCGAACGGCGCGCCAACGCCTATCGCCTCGAGGCGAAGAATGCGCAGCTTCGCGCGCTGCACTATCAGGTCAATCCACATTTCCTGTTCAACACGCTCAATTCCTTGTCGACGCTGGTCATGCGCGGTTCGCAGAGCGAGGCGGAAGCGATGATCATGAACCTCTCCTCCTTCCTGCGGTCGAGCCTCGAGGTCGACCCCGAGCAGCTTGTCAGCCTCGACGAGGAGATCGCGCTCCAGCGTCTCTATCTCGATATCGAACAGGCGCGTTTCCCCGACCGGCTGCAGGTCGCGGTCGACGTGCCCGACGCGCTCGGCAACGCGTGCGTCCCGGTCCTGATCCTGCAGCCCGTCATCGAAAATGCGATCAAATATGGCGTCGCGCCCAGCAAGGGCCGCATCGGCATCCGCGTTACCGTGTCGAGCGACTACGGCCTGCTGATCCTGCGGGTCGAGAATGACGTCGACCCCGCGGCGCCCGCGCCCGATCCGGGGATCGGCCTTGGCCTCGGCAACGTGCGCGAGCGGCTGATCACGCGCTATGGACCCGTCGCGGGGTGCGAGTGGGGGCGGTCCGGAAAGGGCGGCTTCTACGTCTCTCTCTGGCTGCCGCTGGCGCGGGACGGATGCTGATGCCGCCGACTCTGCGCACCCTGATCGTCGACGACGAGCCGCTCGCGATCGAGCGGCTGCAGATTCTCGCGGGGCAGCAGGACGGCATCGCACTCGTCGGCACCGCGGGCGACGGCGCCTCTGCGTTGCGTATGGTCGGAGCGCTCGCGCCCGATCTCGTGCTTTGCGACATCGCGATGCCGGACCTCAACGGCATCGAGGTCGCGGCGGCGATCGACAAGCTCGACAATCCGCCGGCCGTCGTTTTCGTCACCGCCTTCGACCGTTATGCGGTCGCGGCCTTCGATGTCGCGGCAGTCGACTATCTGCTCAAGCCCGTGTCCCCCGACCGGCTGGCTCGCGCGATCGCGCGCGTGCGCGAATGGCGCCAGACCGACCACAGCCACGACATCAAAAGCCGATGGATCAACGAATTCTGGGTCCAGAACCGCGGCGAGATGCTGCGTATCGACGCCGGACAGGTCGACCTGATCGAGGCCGAGCGCGATTATATGCGCCTGCATGTCGGCAGCCGGAGCTGGCTGATCCACCAGACGATCAAATCGCTCGAAGAACGGATGAATCCCGATCAGTTCATCCGCATCCACCGATCGAAGATGGTCCGCCGCGGCGGCATCGTCGGGCTCAAGCATCATGGCGACGGCGCGTGGAGCGTCGATCTGGGCGAAGGCGGGCTGCATCGCATCGGCCGCACTTACCTGCACGACGTCAAGGCGATCATGCAGGGGCGGTGATCCGACTACAGCCAACGATATGAAGCGGAACACGCAGGCCCGGACCGGGGTTGACCGTCGCCTCCGTGTTCCACATCCGCATCATGCCGCGCGATGCGGCGATTCTCGGCCCGCTTTCGATCGACTCCTGTGGCCGGTCGACGGGCCGACGAAAGTCGCCCGACGATCGACCAACGGCGTCCGCATCAGCGCCTCATGTCAGCGCTGCGGTTCGGGCAACGGATGCGCGCAACGCGTGGTGTCGCCGGCCTTGCAGGCCGCGACATCGGCTTCCCACTGCATCCGTTCCTCGGCGCCCATCGCCGCGACGCGGGCCTTCTCCGCCTCGTAGGCCGCGGTTTCGGCGGCGTATTTCTCCTGCTCCGCCTGTTCCTGCGCAGCGGCGGCCGCTACCTCCTGCTCATAGGTGACATTCTCGGCTTTCGCCCGCGCCGCCTGTTCCGCGTTGAGCCGCGCGGTATTCGCACGCTCTTCCGGTGTCGTGCCGTCGGGTTTGGTCTGGACGGCAGCGGCCGTGTCGGCGGCGGCAGGTTCGGTCTGGGCAGCAGCCTGCCCGGCTCCGAACAGCGCCAGCGCGGCGGTGGCGGCCAATAGCATCCTGGTCATCGAAGTTTCTCCTTCACGGCAACGGCGATTGCCTGCCGTGCAAACGCCTTCGCCGCGAAGCCGTTCCCAGACGGTTCCCGGGTGCGGATGGCCGCTATAGGCACGCCGTTCGCGACCTACCAGATCCGTGTCCGCGCCTCTGGCTTCAGATAATATTTCGCATCCGCCGGCACATCGAACGCCTTGTACCAGGCATCGACGTTGCGCAGCGGCCCGATGATGCGCCAGCGTGACGGACTGTGTTCGTCGCTCGCCACCTGCTGCTTGATCGCATCGTCGCGCGCCTTGTTGCGCCACGCCTGCGCGAAAGCGAGGAAGAAGCGCTGGTCGCCGGTCAGCCCGTCGATCACCGGTGCCTCCTTGCCGCCCAGCGAGCGGTGGTAGGCGTCATAGGCGATCTCCAGCCCGCCCAGGTCGGCGATATTCTCTCCCATCGTCAGTTCGGGGTTGATGAAGGCGCCCGGTGCCGCCTCATAGGTCGCATATTGCGCGCCGAACCCTTTCGCCTGCGCCTCGAAGCGCGCGGCGTCCTCGGCGGTCCACCAGTCGCGCACGGCGCCTTCGGCGTCGATCTTGCGTCCCTGGTCGTCGAAGCCGTGCACGATCTCGTGCCCGATCACCGCCCCGATCGCGCCGTAGTTGACCGCATCGTCGACGGACTCGCTGAAGAAGGGCGCCTGAAGAATGCCGGCGGGAAAGACGATCTTGTTTTCCAGGCCGCCGTTATAGGCATTCACTTCCTGCGGGTTCATCGCCCATTTCTTGCGATCGACCGGCTTGCCGAGGTCGGATAGCAGATAGGCATATTCGAAAGCGGCGCTGCGTTCGACATTGCCATAGAGGTCGGCAGGATCGATCTTCAGCCCCGAATAGTCGCGCCACTTGTCGGGGTAGCCGACCATCACGTCCATCCGTGCGAGCTTGGCGAGCGCCGCCTCCTTTGTCGCGGGCGCCATCCAGTCGTTGGCGCGGATGCGATCGGCCATCGCCAGCTTCAGATTCGCGACGAGCTTCTCCATTTCCGCCTTGGCGCTCGGCGGGAAATAGGCGTGGGCATAGGTTTCGCCGACAAGTTCGCCGAGGCTGCCGTCGACGAGCCGCAGGCCCCGCTTCCAGCGCGGCCGCAACTCCGCAACACCGCTCATCGCCTTGGTGAATTCGAACCGGCTGTCGACCCAGTCCTTCGACAGATAGTTCGCCGCATTGTCGGCGACGTGGAACTGCTGCCACGCCTTGATCGTGTCGAGCGGCGTCTTCGCATAGAGAGCAGCGATGTCGCGAACGGCGGTGTTTTCGTTGACGATGATGCGCTTCTGTGGCGCGATGCCGGCGCCTGCGAACCAGGCCGCCCAGTCGAGCCCGGGCGCATAGGCGGCCAGTTCGTCGGACGACATCGGATTGTTGATCTTGCCGAGGTCGCGGCGGTCGGCGATCGGCCAGCTCGCCCGGGCGATTCCGGTTTCGAACGCCAGGATCGCGTCCGCCGCCCTTTCGGGCGCCGGATCGCCGATCATCGTCATCGTCCGCACGATATAGGCGCGATAGGCATCGCGCTGCGCCTGGAAATCGTCCGACAGATAATATTCGCGGTCGGGCAGCCCCAATCCGCTCTGGCCGAGCCACAGCACGTTCGTCGTCGGATCGGCCGAGTCGGCATAGGGCTCGCCGGAAACGACGCTGAAACCGAAGGCGCCCTGCGACTGCCCCATGAAGCGCGCCATCGCGCTCTTGTCCCCGATCGCCCGCACCTTGGCGATGTCGACCATCAGCGGCTTGCTCCCCAGCGCCTCGACCCGCGCTTCGTCCATGAAACTCTGGTAGAGGCCGCCAAGCTGGCTGGTCGCCGGTGCGCTCGTCACCAGTTGGCGAAGCTGGCGCTGGGTCAGGTTATAGACGTCGTAATCGACCCCCGCGGATGGCTGGTCGGCCGGAATCTCGGTGCGCGCGGACCAGCCGCCGTTGGCATATCGGTCGAAATCGTCGCCCGGCTTCACCGACGGATCGCGCGCCGCCAGGTCGACGCCCCACGCCCCGAAGGTCAGCGCCCGAAGCGACGCTGCGTCCGCATCTGCCGCTGCGGCAGACGCCGTCGTATCGCGCGCCGGCGCCGGCATCCCTGCCAGCATCGCGGCCATCGCCAGCATCGCCCCCCCCATGTGGATCGACTTCATCTTCTTCTCCCCGTTTCGCACGCCGTCGCGGTCGGACGGCGGATATGCCATGCTTGTTCGCCCTTGGCGGCAGGGGGTCAAGCGAGCGGGCGAACATTGGTCGAAAGGTTCGGCGGGTTGGTGGAAAGTTCGCGTCGATCGTCGCATTGCGGGCCACCTTCGCGCTTCCTATTTAAGAGGCGACGCTCGCCTCTTGCGCGTCGAGAACAAATCTGGAACACACCCCTCCCATGAGTCTCACCCACATTTCGGTGCGCGGCGCGCGCGAGCATAATCTCAAGGGCGTCGACGTCGACCTGCCGCGCGACAGCCTGATCGTCATCACCGGCCTTTCCGGGTCGGGCAAATCCAGCCTCGCCTTCGACACCATCTATGCCGAGGGGCAGCGGCGCTATGTCGAGAGCCTGTCCGCCTATGCGCGCCAGTTCCTCGAGATGATGCAGAAACCCGACGTCGAGCATATCGACGGGCTGTCGCCGGCGATCAGCATCGAGCAGAAGACGACGAGCCGCAACCCGCGCTCGACCGTCGCGACCGTCACCGAGATCTACGACTATATGCGCCTGTTGTGGGCGCGCGTCGGCATCCCCTATTCGCCCGCCACCGGCGAGCCGATCAGCGCGCAGACGGTCAGCCAGATGGTCGACCGCGTGATGGAATTGCCCGAAGGCACGCGCGCCTATCTGCTCGCCCCCGTCGTGCGGGGCCGCAAGGGCGAATATCGCAAGGAACTGGCGCAGTGGCAGAAGGAAGGCTTCACCCGCGTCCGCATCGACGGCGAATTCCACGCGATCGAGGACGCCCCCGCGCTCGACAAGAAATACAAGCACGACATCGAGGTCGTCGTCGACCGTATCGCGGTGCGCGAGGGCATCGAGACGCGGCTCGCCGACAGCTTCGAGACGGCGCTGAAGCTGGCCGAGGGGCTGGCCTATGTCGATCTGGCGGACACGACGGTGGCGGAGGCCCAGTCGTCTAATGGCAAGACTACGGATTCCAGTTCGTCCGTTCGTGCTGAGCTTGTCGAAGCACCGTCCTTGTCTTCCGAAGAACAGGGCGGCCCTTCGACAAGCTCAGGGCGAACGGGCATGAAGAATGTTGGGATACCGTCGAACCGCATCATCTTTTCCGAAAAATTCGCCTGCCCGGTCTCGGGCTTCACCATCGCCGAGATCGAACCGCGCCTGTTCAGCTTCAACGCGCCGCAGGGCGCCTGCCCCGCATGCGACGGGCTGGGCGAGCGGCTCGAATTCGATCCCGACCTTGTCGTCCCCAACCACGCGCTCAGCCTCAAGAAGGGCGCGGTGGTGCCATGGGCGAAATCGAACCCGCCCTCCCCTTATTATATGCAGGTGCTCGAAAGCCTCGGCAAAGCCTATGGTTTCGGTCTCGAAACGCCGTGGCAGGACCTGCCCGGCGAGGTGCAGCTCGTCATCCTCTACGGCAGCGGCGGCAAGCCGGTCGAACTGACCTTCCGGGACGGCAAGCGTACCTATACCACGCACAAGCCGTTCGAGGGGGTGATCGGCAACCTCAACCGCCGCATGCTCCAGACCGAAAGCGCGTGGATGCGCGAGGAACTCGGCAAATATCAGACCGCGCAGCCCTGCGAGACCTGCCACGGCGCGCGCCTGCGCCCCGAACCGCTCGCGGTGAAGATCGCGGGCGAGGACATCAGCCAGTCGGCGCGGCGGTCGGTTGCGGACGCCCTCCACTGGTTCGGCACGCTCGAAGCGAAATTGAACGCGCAGCAGAAGCAGATCGCCAAGGCCATCCTCAAGGAGATCAACGAGCGGCTCGGCTTCCTCAACAACGTCGGGCTCGACTATCTCAACCTCAACCGCACCAGCGGCACGCTGTCGGGCGGCGAAAGCCAGCGCATCCGCCTCGCCAGCCAGATCGGCAGCGGGCTGTCGGGCGTCCTCTACGTCCTCGACGAACCGTCGATCGGCCTCCACCAGCGCGACAACGACCGGTTGCTCGCGACGCTCAAGCGGCTGCGCAACCTCGGCAACACGGTGATCGTCGTCGAGCATGACGAGGATGCGATCCGCACCGCCGACCATATCGTCGACATGGGCCCCGGCGCCGGCGTTCATGGCGGCGAGGTGGTCGCCGAGGGCACGCTGGAACAGGTGCTGGCGAACGAGAAGAGCCTGACCGCCGCCTATCTGACCGGCGCGCGCAGGATCGAGGTGCCGCCGCATCGCCGCCCCGGCAACGGCTTCGACCTGGTGCTGAAGGGCGCGCGCGCGAACAATCTGCGGAACGTCACCGCGAAGATTCCGCTCGGTACCTTCACCTGCGTCACCGGGCTGTCGGGCAGCGGCAAGTCGAGCCTCGTCATCGACACGCTCTACGCCAGCGCGGCGCGCACGCTGAACGGCGCGCGCATGGTCGCCGGACCGCACGACAGCCTGTCGGGGCTCGAACATTGCGACAAGGTGATCGACATCGACCAGTCGCCGATCGGCCGCACCCCGCGCTCGAACCCCGCGACCTATACCGGCGCCTTCACCGTGATCCGCGACTGGTTCGCGGGGCTGCCGGAGGCGCAGGCGCGCGGCTACAAGCCCGGCCGCTTCAGCTTCAACGTCAAGGGCGGGCGCTGCGAGACCTGCACCGGCGACGGGCTGATCAAGATCGAGATGCACTTCCTGCCCGACGTCTATGTGACGTGCGAGACGTGCGGCGGCAAACGCTACAACCGCGAAACGCTGGAGGTGAAGTTCAAGGGCAAGAGCATCGCCGACGTGCTCGACATGACGGTCGAGGATGCGGCGGACTTCTTCAAGGCGGTGCCCGCGATCCGCGACAAGATGGCGATGCTCGTCCGCGTCGGCCTCGGCTATATCAAGGTCGGGCAGCAGGCGACGACGCTGTCGGGCGGCGAGGCGCAGCGGGTGAAGCTGGCGAAGGAATTGTCGCGGCGCTCGACCGGGCAGACGCTCTACATCCTCGACGAGCCGACGACGGGCCTGCATTTCGAGGATGTCCGCAAGCTCCTCGAGGTGCTCCAGGCGTTGGTCGATCAGGGCAACAGCGTGGTGGTGATCGAGCATAACCTCGACGTCATCAAGACCGCCGACTGGATCGTCGACCTCGGCCCCGAAGGCGGCGTCAAGGGCGGCGAGATCGTCGCCGCGGGCACGCCCGAACAGGTGGTGAAGGAGAAGCGCAGCTTCACCGGGCAATATCTGGCGCCGCTGCTGGGGAAATAGGGGCGGCGATACCCTTCCCTCTCTTCATCGTCACCCCGGACCTGATCGGCAATTATCCCCTTCCGACACGTGAGCGTTCCCCGGCGAAAGCCGGGGTCCAGCTACGTGCGCCTGCCTCGCATGGACCCCGGCTTTCGCCGGGGATCACCAGCGTCCCTGTCTCAAGGATATAAACGCCGATCAAGTCCGGGGTGACGGAAAAAGGGTGTACTACGCCGATCCCATCAGCTTCGCGGTGATATCCTCGACAGCGTAGATGCAGATCACGGGCGGTTCGGGCGAGAGACGGCGCATTTCGGCGACGAAAGCCCCCGACGCCGGCACCGCAAAATGCGCTCGCACCGCGTCGGCGCTTTCCCACTCCTCGACGAAGACGAGGCGGTCGGGGTTCTCGACATCGACATGGCAATGATGCGCCAGACACCCCGCCTCACCGCGCGACCGCGCGCTATGCTCAGCGCTGAGCGCAATCATGCGCTCGCGATGCTCGGAGGTGAGGATGACGTGGCCGGTGATAAGAATCATTTTCTACTCAGTGTCACTCGAAGCTTCAACATCTGGTATGGGCTTTGAAAATCGCGATCTTCCATCCGAACGGTGAAGCCGATCTGTCAAATAATGAAGACCAACCATAGAAAATAAGAATATCTGAAATAAAAATACGAGGAGAACAAATCCCGATCCGTACTCCAAAACTTCCAACACCTTATCAGTCAAAGCCATTTTTATAGAATGAGATGCGACAAGAGCAGCCGAAATCATTCCAACAACGGAGAAAGATACGAAAGATATATACCCAAATAAAAGTGACAAAAATCTCTTTCGAGTCAGAAGTTCGTTTTCTCCTGAGATTACTGGCTTCCCCTCTCCAACGAATGTCGAATTTATAATATCGGATTCGTTTGTAAGAATCACTGTCAGGCTCGTTACAAAAAACCCTCCAGAAATAGTCATTATAGTTATCACCCTTTCCAGAAAGCCATCATCTCCAGAGACCGAAATTTCTCCCGGAAGAAAATAGAACACGGCCATAGTCGCAGTCGCCAAAACAATAGGAATGATCCAAGATATCACACCTGATCGCGGATACGTAATCAGCAAAAACAAAAATGGTGTGCGGAAAATGTGCATAATCTATTTGATATCCAGCATCTTTTCTATCATATCATCACGAATTATTTCAACAGCATCCGGCATAGGATCACTAAGCATGACCTTCCTTTGCTTTACGAAATACGTGTCTGACACGTCCTTCTGAGTTAGGTCAACGGACGCTCGCTCCGGTTTCCCGACGCCCTCAGGGTCATTCCAAATCAGCCGCATTTTATCGTATTTGTTATTCCTACCCCATTTCGATATTTTTTCGATCACGCTCATATCTTGCACATCGAACTTTATTTCTTTGCGAGCCACCTTAGCCTCGGGAACCTCGTCGAGCTTGGCATCTACACGACTATCGATAAGCCACACGCCGCTCACTGTGCTTCGGTTTATCGACGTTGAGATTTTTTCGCTCATATGGCCTTGAAGGTCGGGAATAATGTATGTGTCGACGACTTCTCCAGCGTTATTCGTGTATTGTAGACCAAACTCCTCGGAGACGTGCTTCAGCTCACTCGCTAAAATATCTCGCAACCGTGTCCTTCCAAGGCCTCGCACGTCTTCAACCAAGATGCGATAACGACCCGGCCCAACAGGATTGACCGATATAACGCAATGGGCCGAAAGGGCCTTCCCTTCTTTCTCCTGCTTCTCCACCTCTCGAAGCTTCGCCGTTTCCGAGTGTTCAAAGACTGGATTTGCCGCTCGGGGATCGCCAATCGAGAACAGGAGCGCAAACGCTTCACCAGAGGAGGTCGCGACAAATTTCCCATCTTTAATTCTCAGCCAAGGCGCGAAATTTCCATCGCCGTCATAAGCGCGCAATGTTAAAACTGCTTCGCCAGCTTTGATACGGACCAAAAGAGCCTTTGCGATCTCTTTGAAATCCGGAAACTCCGTTTCCTTCCGGGCTGTTTTAAGCCGCATATCGTACATCAGAACGAACCGCTCATACGCGTCAATCATCTAGCACCTCCCCGATTTCACTGTTTTATAATGTAGGAAAGACGTTTCCGCATAGCATTCTTCTTTTACGGTCATAACGGAGCAAATTGCTCGTGCGGATGCAAGGTGAGCCTCCCTACTCCATGACACTTATATGACACCCCTTGTCACAAACACGTCACACGAATCCCCCACTGGCGGCTCAGCGAGTCGCTGCGGGGGTGGCGGCTTGGTTCGGTAACGACCCCCGACAGGATTTTTCCATGGTGAAGAAATTTGCCCTCACCGCTTGCGTTGCGACCACCGCGCTGGCGCTGTCCGCTTGTCAGGATCAGGCGGCATCGGGCGGCGGCGCGCGCGACTATATCAGCGCGGTCGGCTCCTCCACCGTCTATCCCTTTGCCACCGCGGCGGGTGAGAAATTCGCCGAGGCGACCGGCAACAAGGTGCCGAAGATCGACTCGACCGGCACCGGCGGCGGTTTCGAACGCTTCTGTCAGGGCGTCGGCGGCGACACGCCCGACATCGCCAATGCCTCGCGCCGGATCAAGAAAAAGGAATTCGACAGCTGCGCCGCGAACGGCGTCAAGGACATCGTCGAAATCCAGATCGGCATCGACGGCATCGCGCTGGGCGAAGCGGCGCGCGGCCCCGGTTTCAAGCTGACCGAGGAAGACGTCTACAAGGCGCTCGCCGCCAATCCCTATGGCAAGCCGAACACCGCGAAGACGTGGAAGGACGTCAACCCCGCCCTCCCCGCGGTCGGCATCTCGGTCTTCGGTCCGCCGTCGACCAGCGGCACCTATGACGCGTTCAAGGAACTCATCATGGGTAAGGGCTGCGACGCCGACCCCGCGATGAAGGCGCTGAAGGACAGCGACAAGGACAAGCATGAAGCGGTCTGCACCGGCCTGCGCGGCGCGCCCTTCTATGTCGAGCAGGGCGAGAACGACAATCTGATCATCTCGAAGCTCGACAAGAACCCCAGCAGCCTGGGTATCTTCGGCTTTTCCTACCTCGACGCCAACAAGGACAAGATCAAGGCGGTGCCGGTGCAGGGCGTGTCGCCGACCTATGCGACGATCGCCGACGGCAGCTATCCCGGATCGCGCCCGCTGTTCGTCTACGTCAAGAAGGCGCACGTCGGCGTGATCCCCGGCCTGGCCGACTATGTCGCCGAAATCCTGAAGGGCGCGGCCGAGGGCGGCTATCTGGCGCCCAAGGGGCTGATCGTGTCGCCGAAGGCGGTGGCGGACGCGGCCAACGCGGCGGCGAAGGCGATGACGCCGCTCGACGGGTCGGTGCTGAAATAGAAACCCAAGGTTTTCCCCTTCTCCGTTCGTGCCGAACGAACGGAGAAGGGGAAGCGAACGGATGACACCCACGTGACCTTCAACCCTGCTGCCCTTCTGCTCCTGATCCTCGGCCTCGCGCTGATCGGCTGGCTGGCCGGCCGCGCGCGGTCGGCGATGCTCGCGGGCCGCACGGGCACGAAGCTGCATTCGCGCCCGCAATATCACGGCTGGTACGTCGCGCTGTGGCTGTTCGCGCCCGCCGCGATCTTCCTCGCCGTGTGGACGAGCGTTTCGCCGGCGCTGATCACCAACGAGGTGCTGACCAGCGAAGCGGCGAAGGAGCTGCCCGCCTTCGGTTTCGAGCGCGGGGCGATCCTGTCCGACGCACGGGGCGTCGCGCAGGGCCGGCAGGCCGCGGTGCGCCTCCCCGCCGCCGCGCCGCTGGTCCGGCCCTATGCCGAGGCGACGCGCGAATATGCGTGGATCGGCATCGCGGCGATGCTTGCGCTGGGTCTGGCGGGCGGGCTCTATGCCTTTACGCGCATTCGTCCCGATTTTCGCGCGCGGACGCGGGTCGAGCGGATCGTGATGGGGGTGCTGCTGCTCGCGTCGCTCGTCGCGATCCTCACCACCTTCGGCATCGTGCTGTCGCTATTGTTCGAATCGATCCGCTTCTTCCGCCTCGTTCCGGCGACCGAGCTGTTGTTCGGCACCAACTGGAACCCGCAGAGCGGCGCGCCGCAGCCCGGCACGTTCGGCGGCATTCCGCTGTTCTGGGGGACGGTGTTGATCGGGGCGATCATCGCGATGATCGTCGCGATCCCGATCGGCATGATGACCGCCGTCTACCTGACCCAATATGCCGCGCCGACGGTGCGCAAATGGGTGAAGCCGTGCCTCGAGATCCTCGCGGGCGTGCCGACCGTCGTCTATGGCTATTTCGCCGCGCTGACCGTCGCACCGGCATTGCGCGAGTTCGCGGTGATGCTCGGCATCCCCAACGCGTCGACCGAGAGCGCGCTCGCGGCGGGCATCGTGATGGGGGTGATGATCATTCCCTTCGTCTCGTCGATGGCCGACGACAGCATCAACGCGGTGCCGCAGGCGATGCGCGACGGCAGCCTCGCGCTGGGCGCGACGCCGAACGAGACGATCCGCCAGGTGCTGATCCCCGCCGCGCTGCCCGGCGTGATGGGCGGCATCCTGCTCGCCGTCAGCCGCGCGATCGGCGAGACGATGATCGTGGTGATGGCCGCCGGCCTCTCCGCCAACCTGACCGCCAACCCCTTCGCCAGCGTCACCACCGTGACCGCGCAGATCGTCAAGCTGCTCACCGGCGACCAGGAATTCGACAGCGCCAAGACGCTCGCCGCCTTCGCGCTCGGCCTCGTGCTGTTCCTCGTCACTTTGCTGCTCAACATCGTCGCGCTGCGCGTCGTCAAAAAGTATCGCGAAGCCTATGAATAGCGAGACCGCCCCCACCGACTGGAAAGGCCGGGCGATGCAGGCCCGCATCGCCAGGCGCTACGCCGCCGAGCGCCGCTTCAAGGCGCTCGGGCTGGGCGCGGTGCTGCTTTCGGGCGCCTTTCTCGCCTTCCTGCTGATCGTGATGGTCGGCAACGGCGCGCGCGGCTTCACCTATACGCACGTCGCGGTGCCGGTCGATTTCCGCACGACGCCGCTGGCGATCGACCCCGCCCGCCTGTCCGATCCCGACGCCGATCAGGCGATCGCGGGCGCCGGCCTGTCCGACATCGTCGCCTTTGCCGCCGACGAGGCGCTGAGCGACGGCGGATCGGCGCTGATCAGCGAAAATGCCTGGAAAGAGGTCCGCAGCGCGATCAAGGCCGACCCCGACCTGCTCAACGGCCGGACGGTGTTCGAGCTTCCCGCGTCGAGCGCCATCGACATCGCCGCCAAGGAGGGCGCGAAGGGCGAACTGGCGGTCCGGGTCGATGCGCTCGAAAAGGCGGGCAAGCTGTCGACCGGAATCCACTGGCCCTTCTTTCGCAACGCCGATGCCACCGATCCGGCGGTCGCGGGCATCTGGGGGGCGCTCAAGGGATCGGTGCTGACGATCGTCATCGCCTTCCTGATCGCCTTTCCCACCGGGGTGCTCGCGGCGCTCTATCTCGAGGAATATGCGCCGAAGAACCGCTGGACCGACCTGATCGAAGTGTCGATCAACAATCTGGCCGCAGTGCCGTCGATCATCTTCGGCCTGCTCGCGCTCGCGGTATTCATCAACTGGTTCGGCCTCTGCCAGGCGAGCGCGCTGGTCGGGGGGCTCACGCTGGCACTGATGACGATGCCGGTGATCGTCATCGCCGCGCGCAACGCGATCAAGGCGGTACCGCCGTCGATCCGCGACGCGGCGCTCGGCGTCGGCGCCAGCCCGGTGCAGGTGGTGTTCCACCACGTCCTGCCGCTCGCGCTGCCCGGCATCCTGACCGGCACGATCATCGGCATGGCGCGCGCGCTGGGCGAGACGGCGCCGCTGCTGCTGATCGGGATGCGCGCCTTCATCGGCGACGTGCCGAACGGCATCTGCGCCCCCTCGACCGTGCTGCCGATGCAGATCTTCCTCTGGTCGGACGAGGTCGACCGCGGTTTCGTCGAAAAGACCTCCGCCGCGATCATCGTGCTGCTCATCGTGCTGCTGTCGATGAACGCGCTGGCCATCTATCTTCGCAACAAGTTCGAAAAGCGCTGGTGATCATGACTCAAGACGATCTTATCATCGCCGACCCCAAGATGCGGGCAGAGGGCGTCGACGTCTTCTACGGCGAAAAGCAGGCGATCAAGGACGTGTCGATCGACGTCGGCACCGACCTCGTCACCGCCTTCATCGGCCCGTCGGGCTGCGGCAAGTCGACCTTCCTGCGCTCGCTCAACCGGATGAACGACACGGTCGCGAGCGCGCGCGTCACCGGACGCATCGAGCTCGACGGCGAGGATATCTATGCCCCGTCGATGGACGTGGTGCAGCTTCGCGCCCGCGTCGGCATGGTGTTCCAGAAGCCGAACCCCTTCCCCAAGTCGATCTACGACAATGTCGCCTATGGCTCGCGCATCCACGGGCTTGCGGCGAACAAGGCCGACCTCGACGCCATCGTCGAGCGCGCGCTGACCCGCGCCGGGCTGTGGGACGAGGTCAAGGACCGGCTGAACGAAAGCGGGACCGCGCTGTCGGGCGGCCAGCAGCAGCGCCTGTGCATCGCGCGCGCGATCGCAGTCGATCCCGAAGTCATATTGATGGATGAGCCCTGCTCGGCGCTCGACCCGATCGCGACGGCGAAGATCGAGGAGCTGATCCACGAGCTGCGCGGCAAATATGCGATCGTGATCGTCACCCACAATATGCAGCAGGCGGCGCGCGTGTCGCAGCGCACCGCCTTTTTCCACCTCGGGACGCTGGTCGAATACGGCAAGACCACCGACATCTTCACCAACCCGAAGCAGGAACGCACCAAGGATTATATTACCGGCCGCTATGGTTGAGCCATAGGCGCGAAAGGACAGCATGATGGCAATAGTCAACGATCATACCGTCAAGGCCTTCGACGAGGACCTCAACCGCCTGCGCGGGCTGATCAGCGAGATGGGCGGCCGCGCCGAACAGGCGCTGCTCCAGGCGATGACCGCGCTCAACATGGGCGACCTCGATCTCGCGGCGCAGGTCGTGCAGGGCGACAAGAAGATCGACGCGCTCGAAACCGAGGTCGAGCAGCTGACCGTCCAGACGATCGCGCTGCGCGCGCCGATGGCCGATGACCTGCGCGAAATGATCGCGGCGCTGAAAATCGTATCCGTTGTCGAACGGATCGGCGACTATGCGAAGAATATCGCCAAGCGCGTCGCGCTGATGGACCAGACGCGTTCGATCGAGGCGATCCCGGTGCTGATGTCGATGTCGTCGCTCGTCGTCGAACTGGTCCACGACGCGCTCGACAGCTTTGCCGCGCGCGATGCCGAACTCGCGGTGCGGGTGACGATCCGCGACAAGACCGTCGACGATTTCTACAACAGCATCTTCCGCGCGCTCGTCACCTTCATGATGGAAAATCCGAAGCATATCACCGAAAGCGCGCACCTGCTGTTCGTCGCCAAGAATCTGGAACGGATCGGCGATCACGCGACCAACATCGCCGAAATGGTCCATTATGTCGTCACCGGCGAGCGGATGGAGGAGCGCGAGCGCGGCGAGCAGCCCGAGGATGGCGTCGCGGAGCAGGAGCAAGGCTGATGCCGCAGCCCGACCTGCTGCTGATCGAGGATGACGAAGCGATCGCCGAACTGATCGTCTGGCATTTCGCGCGCGAAGGCTTTTCGGTGCGCCAGACCCCCGACGGCGAACAGGCGCTGATCCTGGTCGAGGAACGGGTGCCCGACATCGTGCTGCTCGACTGGATGATCGAGAGCCTGCCCGGGATCGAGGTATGCCGCCGGCTGCGTCGCAACCCCAAGTCGGCGAACGTGCCGATCATCATGCTCACCGCGCGCGGCGAGGAGGAGGACCGCATCCGCGGTCTCGAAACCGGCGCCGATGATTATGTGACCAAGCCGTTCAGCCCGCGCGAGCTGGTGGCGCGCGTCCAGGCGGTGCTGCGCCGCCTGCGCCCGGCGCTGGCGGGCGAGATGCTGACCTATGCCGACATCGAGCTCGATTCGGTCGCGCACAAGGTGGTGCGCGACGGGCGGCTGGTGAGCATGGGCCCCACCGAGTTCCGCCTGCTGCGCCATTTCATGGAGCATCCGGGCCGCGTCTTTTCACGCGGGCAGTTGCTCGACAGCGTGTGGGGGCAGGATAGCGACATCGAACTGCGCACGGTCGACGTCCATATCCGCCGGCTGCGCAAGGCGATCAACCTGCCCGGCACCGCCGATATCATCCGCACCGTGCGCTCGGCAGGCTATGCGCTGGATGCGGCGAATAATGTATAGGGATCATCGAGCGGCTGCAGGGATAGACCGTAGCCCCCGATCGTCATCCCGGACTTGATCCGGGATCCATTTGCTCGAAGCTGGTGAATGGATCCCGGATAAAGTCGGCCATTATCCCTTTCCGGCAAGCAACCGTTCCCCGGCGAAAGCCGGGGTCCATGCGAAGCAGCGCGGTGCCATCCGGACTCCGGCTTTCGCCGGGGAACGGCTCCTGACTTGCCGGAAGGGTGTATATGCCGATCAAGTCGGGGATGACGGAATTCGGGGAACGCTCGCCGCCCCTTCAAAACCGCCCCGTCAGAAATCGATCTGCGTCCGCAATCCGAACGTATCCGCCGAATAATCGCGGTCGCCCGCCGCTGTCGCGATGCGTGCGTCGTCGATCCACAGCCTGCCGTAGTTGGCGGTAATGCGGACATAGTCGATCGGCGCCCAGACCAGCCCGATCAGGGCCGCCTTCTGCCGTCCCCCGGCGATGCCCGCATCATTGAGGTCGAGATGGTCGTACCGCGCGTTCACTTCGAACGCGCCGATCCCGCCCGCGGTGATCGGGCTGGACGGTTTCAGCCGGTCGAAGACGCCGTCCTTGTAGGTCCGGCTCTCGCCCGTCAGCACCATGCCGACCTCCGCATAGCCGCCGAAGAAGGTCGGATCGGGAAGCCCCGGCCGCCGGACCGTCTGCCAGAAGGTTTCGCCCGCGGCATGGAAAGGCCCCGACAACAGCGCCGCCTCCAGCCCCAGCCCGCGCTCGCCGGTCGCTGCGATCGCGCCGGTATCGACCAGCCGGACGTCGGTGGTGTGCGCGAACGGGCGCGCACGATAGCGGGTCGTCGCCGCGGAATCGTTGAAGTCGCGCCAATGCGCCGACCCGCCGAGATGGAGTTGCGTGTCGCCGAACTTCGGCATCCACACGGCGCGGCCGTCGACGCCGAAACTGTTGTTGGCATCGTCGAGCAGGTCGTTGGCATTGTCGCCGAAGACGCCCGCCTGCGCGAGGAACGCCTTGCCCTTATACTGCGCCGACAGCCCCAGGCGGCGTTCGAAACCGAACGCCTGGGTGAAGGCGGCGCGCTCCATAACGCTGGTGAACAGGTCGCTCGTCATCTCGTCGAGCGACCAGAAGGGCTTGATCTGCCCCGCCGTGACCGACAGCGGCCCCGGACCATAGGTGAGGTAGACGTCGGTCAGTTCCACCGATCCGTTCGCCAGATCCGCCTCGACCCGATAGGAGAAGCCGCCCGGAATCTTGCCGTCGACGCCCAGATAGACACGGCGAAATTCGCTCCCGATACCGCCGCGGTTCCCGGTCGCGCCGGGCGTGTCGATGCCCGCGACGTCGATCTGCACCCGCCCGCGCGGCTTGAAGCTCCACCCGTCGGCATTGCCGATCTCGGGCGCGCCCTTCCACGTCGTCACCGGTGCGGCGGATGCCGCGGGGGCCGGTGCGGAGGCGGAAGGCGATGCACCCGGCGATCCCGCGTCCGCCGCATCGAGCCGCGCCTCCAGCCTCTCCACCTGCGTCCGCAACGCGGCAAGTTCCGCGCGGAGCGCCGAAGCCTCCTCGGCGGTCATGGCCTGGGCATGCGCGGTTGCAGGCAGACAAAGCATCGTGGTCGCGAACAGGGCCGCTGGACAGGCGAGGCGCATCGAAATCGCTCCATTGCGAAAGGGTGGCTATTCGGGGGCCGTATGACCGATAGATGACAGTTGCACGTCATTTGAATGACATTTCGATGAATATCGCCCTTGTGTCCTTCCCCCTTGCCAGCACGGCCCGAACGGCTAAGGACATCCCCGTTTTCTTCCGCAACGCTTCGCGGACGGCTCAATTCAGGAGATCATCATGGCGATCAAATTCGACGGACGTGTAGCCATCGTCACCGGCGCCGGCGGCGGGCTGGGCCGCGCCTATGCGCTCGAACTCGCGCGGCGCGGCGCAAAGGTCGTCGTCAACGACCTCGGCGGCGCGCGCGACGGCACCGGCCATTCGGACGCCGCGCTGCAGGTGGTCGAGGAAATCCGCGCCGCCGGCGGAACCGCCATGTCGAACGGCGGCAGCGTCACCGAATATGAGCAGATGGTCGAAATGGTCGCCAAGGCGAAGGAAGAATGGGGCGGCGTCCACGTCCTGATCAACAACGCCGGCATCCTGCGCGACAAGAGCTTCGCGAAGATGACGATGGACGACTTCGACCTCGTCGTGAAGGTTCACCTGCTCGGCAGCGCCAACGTCACCAAGGCGTGCTGGGACATCATGCGCGACCAGGCCTATGGCCGCATCCTGATGACCGCCTCGTCGACCGGCCTCTACGGCAATTTCGGCCAGGCCAATTACGGCGCGGCGAAGCTCGGTCTGGCCGGCCTGACCAAGACGCTGCATCTCGAAGGCGCGAAATACAACGTCCGCTGCAACACGATCGCCCCGGTCGCGGGCACGCGCATGACCGAGGATATCTTCCCGCCCGAACTGTTCGAGAAGTTCACGCCCGAAAACGTCGTGCCCGCCGCGCTGTTCCTCGTCAGCGAGGACGCCCCGACGAACATGATCGTCGGCGCGGGCGCCGGGGCCTTCCACGCCGCCTATGTCACCGCCACGCCGGGCGTCGCGCTGCCCGAGGACGAGCGCACGCCCGAGGGCATCGCCGCGGCATGGGAGAAGATCATCGACCGCACCGGCGAAATCGTCCCGCAATCGGGCAGCGAGCAGTCGATGATCGTGATGAAGGCGCTGCAGGCGCTGGCCTGACGCGAAAATCCTCCCCGTCGCATGGCGATGGGGAGGATCGGCCGCCCGGCGGTGCCGTGGTTTGAAGGTTTCCTGCCTCAGAGGTTGGGCGACCCGTATCGACGCTGTATTGACACACTAACACGCCTATGCGATAGCCGTCGTGGGGCAAGGGGATCGGACGAAAAGGACGACCCCGATGTATAGTGAAAGCGACCTGCAAGCCGCGGTCGATGCGAAGGTGTTGACGCCGGAAGCCGTTCAGGCCTTTCGGTCGCATGTCGCATCGGTGCGCGACGCCCCTGGAGCGGACGAGGAATCCTTCCGCCTCATCACCGGATTCAACGATATTTTCGTCAGCATCGCGGCGGTTATCCTGCTCGTCGCGGTGGGCTGGATCGGCGAATCGATCCACACGGCGCTCGCGGGCGCCTTCGTCGCGGCGTCGGCGTGGCTGCTCGCCGAATATTTCACCCGGCACCGCCGGATGGCGCTCCCCAGCATCGTGCTCGTCCTCGCCTTTTCGGGCGGCGTCTGCGCGGCAATGCTCGGCTTCTTCTTCCGGCACGGCGAGGCGCTGTTCGGTCCGCGTCTCGGCGACACGGCCGGCGCCCTGCTGATCGGCGGCATCGCGCTCGTCACCGCGGCGGCGACCTGGCTGCACTGGAAGCGCTTCATGGTGCCGATCACCGTCGCCGCCGGCACCGCCGCGCTCGCCGCGACGGCGGTCGCGCTGATCCTGTCGGTCGTCGGCAGCTTCGGGTCGCCCGACCTGGTGATGGCGCTGGTGCTGGTCGCGGGGCTCGGCGTCTTCGCGCTCGCCATGTGGTGGGACCGCAGCGACCGCACGCGCACGACGCGCCGCAGCGACGTCGCCTTCTGGCTGCACCTGCTCGCGGCGCCGATGATCGCGCACCCGATCTTCCATCTGCTCGACGTGACGCAGGGCGACGATATTTCCAGCGCCGCCGCGGTGATGGTCGTCGGCATCTATGTGCTGTTCGGGCTGATCGCGCTGGCGGTCGATCGCCGCGCGCTGCTCGTTTCGGCTCTCGCCTATGTGCTCTTCGCGCTGACCCAGCTTTTCCGCACCTTCGGCGCCGTCGAACTCAACGTCGCGCTGACCGCCTTCGTGATCGGATCGGCGCTGCTGCTGCTTTCCGCCTTCTGGCAGAACGCCCGCGCGATGATCGTCGCGATGCTGCCCGCCGGGCTGGCGGAACAGCTTCCCGCTACGATCCGCCCGCAACCAGCTTCATAAGCTTGCGCTCGACGGGGGCGAGCACGTTCGTCAGTTCGTCCCCGCGCTTCAGCACCGCCCCGCCCTCGGACACCAGCGCCCACATGCCCTGGCGGCTCCGCAAGGCGGGGCGTTTCTCTATGCGATATTCGGGACGCTCGGCGCTGCGGCGAAAGGCGGAGAAGATCGCGACGTCGTGATGAAAGTCCATCGCATAGTCGCGCCACTTTCCGGCGGCGACCATGCGGCCATAGAGATCGAGGATGCGGGTCAGTTCGTGCCGGTCGAACCCCGTCTGTCGCGGAGCGGCGCGGCTGGCGAAGGGGAGCGGCGTGACCGTCCCCATCAGGCGCTTTTCCGACCTCCCTTGCGCCGCGACGCATTGTCCTCGGCCCCGTCGGCATCGCGCTCCGCGATCAGCGCGGCGAGCTGCTTTTGAAGCTGGTCGAGCTGGCACTGGAGCAGTTCGATCTTCTGCGTCGCCGGATCGAAGGTTTCGCAGCACGGAGTACCATAGGGCACGAACTCGCGCGCATACTCGGTCGCATCGACCAGCGTCGAGCGCGCCGGAATGCCGACCATCACCGCGCCCTCGGGCACATCCCTGGTCACCACCGCGTTGGCGCCGACACGCGCACGCGCGTTGACGACGACCGGCCCCAATATCTGCGCGCCCGATCCGACGATGACATCGTCGCACAGCGTCGGGTGCCGCTTGCCGCCGATGCCGTTGGCGGGATCGGTGCCGCCCAGCGTCACGTCCTGATAGATGGAGACATTGTCGCCGATCTCCGCCGTTTCGCCGATGACGACGCCAAAGCCGTGATCGATAAACAGATGGCGGCCGATCGTCGCGCCCGGGTGGATGTCGATCCCGGTCAGCCAGCGCGCCAGATGATTGACGAAGCGGGCCAGGAAGAACAGGTCGGCCTCGAACAGCCAGTGCGCGATGCGGTGCATCCCGACCGCGAGCAAGCCCGGATAGAGCAGGATTTCCCAGCGGGTCCGCGGCGCGGGGTCGCGCGCCTTGATCGAATCCAGATAGGCGACGAGCCCGTTGAACATCGCATTTTCCCCTGCGACCCTGTCTTGTTCGCGGCAAGATAGAGGTTCGGCGGGCGCATTTCCACCCCCGGCGCCGCACTTTCGTCAGCGGCCCAGAAGCCCGATCCGGAAAAGCAGCAGTTCCTCGCGGCGCCAGCGGCGCTCGCCCCCATGCGCGGCGATCGCCCCGGCCCAGCGGTCGAGCATCAGCAGCGCGCGATGGCCGACGGTGGCCCGCGACGGCCGCGGACGATCGCGGGCATCGGCGAACAGCCGGTGCGCGGCCTCCGCTTCGCCCTGCAATGTCGCTGCCCAGACGAGGCCCCAGCGCTCACCGCCGCCGCCACCCGACAGAGCGAAAAGCGCCGTACCGAAGTCGCATGCGGCCGCGCTCCGTACCGCGCCATCGTCGGCGAGCAACAGCGCCTCGGCGGCATCGGGAAGCGCGCCAAGCCCGGCCTTCCCTGCCCAGTCCGTCTGCAGTTCGGCGAGCAGCGGCTCGCCCTTCGGCAGCGCGGTCGGGTCGTTTTCGAGCGTCGCCATCATGTCGCGCCACCAGGCGAGCTTGATCTGCGCGATCAGCGGCTCGCGCGCATCGCGGACCAGCTTGCCCAGCCGCTCGGCCAGCGCCCACAGCGCCGTCATCGCGGCGCGGCGGTCGCGCGGCACGGCGACCATGACGCGCGGATCGCGCAGGTCGGGGTAGAGGCTTACCTCGGATTCGTCGTCGCCGGTCATGTGCGGCGCGCTATCATTTCAAAGCCGTCATTGCGACCTCGACACGCTCATCGCCTGCCGCCCGACCGTCGCCCCGCCTTCGCGCGGGCGACGGTCATGGCAAGGATGCGGTCAACCGCGGTTGCACACGGCCTTCACCGCCGCGATCACGCGCGGCGTGTCGACCAGCGCCGCCTTTTCGAGATTGGCGGCGTAGGGCAGCGGCACATCCTCGTCGGTCACACGCATCACGGGCGCATCGAGGTCGTCGAAGCCCTGCTCCATCGCGACCATCGCCAGTTCGCTGGCGATCGAGCAGGTCGGCCAGCCTTCCTCGACGATGACCATGCGGTTCGTCTTCTTCAGGCTGGCGAGCACCGTCGCGGTGTCGAGCGGGCGCAGCGTGCGCAGGTCGATGACCTCTGCGTCGATGCCCTCGCCCGCCAGCGCCTCGGCCGCCTCGAGCGCGAGCCCGACGCCGATCGAATAGCTGACGATGGTAACGTCGCTGCCTTCGCGCATGATCCGCGCCTTGCCGATCGGCAGCACATAATCCTCGACATCGGGAATCTCGAAACTGCGGCCATAGAGCAGCTCGTTCTCGAGGAAGACCACCGGGTCCTCGCTGCGGATCGCGGCCTTGAGCAGCCCCTTGGCATCGGCCGCGTCATAGGGCGCGATCACGATCAGGCCGGGGACGCTCGCATACCACGGTGCGTAATTCTGGCTGTGCTGCGCCGCGACGCGCGATGCGGCACCGTTGGGGCCGCGGAACACGATCGGACAGCGCATCTGTCCGCCCGACATGTAATTGGTCTTCGCCGCCGAGTTGATGATGTGGTCGATCGCCTGCATCGCGAAGTTGAAGGTCATGAACTCGATGATCGGACGCAGTCCGCCCATCGCCGCGCCGGTGCCCAGCCCCGCAAAGCCGTATTCGGTGATCGGCGTATCGACGACGCGCCGCGCCCCGAACTCGTCGAGCAGCCCCTGCGTGACCTTGTAGGCGCCCTGATATTCGGCGACCTCCTCGCCCATCACGAAGATGCGGTCGTCGGCGCGCATTTCCTCGGCCATTGCATCGCGCAGCGCCTCGCGGACGGTGAGCTTGACCATCGCGGTGCCGGCGGGAATGTCGGGGTCCGCGACCTGCGCCTTCGCCTTGACGGCAAGCTGATCGGTGCCCGATTCGGCTTTCTTCGGCGCCTCCTCGCTCTCGCTCTTCGCCTCGGCCGCCGTCGGCGCCTGTTCCGCGTGGGCGGGGGCAGGGGCAGATGCAGTTGCCGGAGCGGCCTCCTCCCCCTCGCCCGCGATCAGCGCGATCACCGTGCCGACCTTCACATTGTCGGTCCCTTCGGGGATCAGGATCTGCGCGACCGTGCCTTCGTCGACCGCTTCATATTCCATCGTCGCCTTGTCGGTCTCGATCTCGGCGAGAATGTCGCCCGACTTCACCTCGTCACCTTCCTTGACGAGCCATTTGGCGAGCGTGCCTTCTTCCATCGTCGGCGACAGCGCCGGCATCTTCAGTTCGATCGCCATCTCAATATTGCTCCACCAGCACGTCGGTATAAAGGTCGGAAAGCTCGGGTTCCGGCGCGCTTTCGGCGAAGTCTGCGGCCTCGTTCACGACCTGGCGGATTTCCTTGTCGATCTCCTTGATCTTCTCCTCGCCGATCCCGGCATCGAGCATCAGCTTCTTCAGCCCCTCGATCGCGTCCGACTTGTCGCGCACCGCCTGCACCTCTTCGCGGCTGCGGTATTTGGCGGGATCGGACATCGAGTGGCCGCGATAGCGATAGGTCTTGAGTTCGAGCAGGATCGGTCCCTTGCCCGCGCGCACCCATTCGAGCGCCGCCTCGGCCGCGCCGCGCACCGCGAGCACGTCCATGCCGTCGATCTGCATGCCGGGAATGCGGAAGCTCTCGCCGCGGCGATAGAGCTGGTCCTCGGCCGACGAGCGGTTGACCGACGTGCCCATCGCATACTGGTTGTTCTCGATCACGAAGATGATCGGCAGCTTCCACAGCTCCGCCATGTTGAAGCTTTCGTACACCTGGCCCTGGTTCGCGGCGCCGTCGCCGAAATAGGCCATGGCGACGCCGCCGTCGTCGCGATATTTGTGCGCGAAGGCAAGACCGGTGCCGAGCGCGACCTGCGCACCGACGATGCCGTGACCGCCATAGAATTTATGCTCGACGCTGAACATGTGCATCGAGCCGCCCTTGCCGCGCGAAATGCCGGCGGCGCGGCCGGTCAGTTCGGCCATGATCACCTTGGGATCGATGCCATAGGCAAGCATGTGGCCATGGTCGCGATAGCCGGTGATGACGCTGTCCTTGTCGCCGTCGAGCGCCGATTGCAGGCCGACCGCGACGGCCTCCTGCCCGATATAGAGGTGACAGAAGCCGCCGATCAGGCCGAGGCCGTAGAGCTGGCCGGCCTTCTCCTCGAAACGCCGGATGAGCAGCATCTCGCGATAGAATGTCTCGAGTTCCTCCGGTGTCGCCTCATAGGGGGCGGGATCGCGCGGTGTTTCGCGGTTGGACGTGGGGGCTGGGGTGGATGCAGTTTTTTTTGGCGCGGCAGTCTTGCGCGCAGGTGCTTTGGCCAAGGCGGTTTCCTTTGCGTTTAGCCGTTACGGCAAGGCCTCCTATAGGACTGCCCAGCCATGATTGGCAACGCCCGCTTCGGGCCGCCCGATATGCCTTTCCGGGTTTCTCCGTCCGTCGGGACGTCTAGGTCTGTGACCTAGGGTCAGGACCCATTAATTTGCGGTTCGAGGCGTCGAAATGGCGAAGATATCGGGCTTGGGTGGACGCAGCGGGTAGCATCGCTACCCGCAAGGCCGCACAAGCCTGAGATCGAAGCCATTTCGACGTCCCTGCGGGATTTGACCGATTTTGCCCATGGCTTCGTCGGCAAGTCTTGAAATATCGACATATTCCTGCGCCTTGCCTTCTCGCCCTGAGCAAAATCGCTTCAAACCTCGAACCGCAAATTAATGGGTCCTGACCCTAGGGCTTTTCCGATCCGTCCATCGGAATGATCACCTCGTCCTGGTGATTGACCCCCAGCTTCTCGCGCACATATTCGTCCGCCAGATCGGGGTCGACGCGCCGGCGATCGAGCAGGTTGACGCGGTTCTGCAGTTCGTTCTGCTTCTTGGCCAGTTCGCTCAGCACGACGCGCTTCTTCTCGACCGACTGGCTGTAATCGCCCCAGGCGTAGAGCCCGGTCGGACCGAAGATGATATAGCCGATCATCGCCAGCACCGCGATCAGCGCCACCGCGGGACCGACGGCTCGGCTCATCGACTTGCGGAATTTGTGGCGCTGCGTCATTCGGGCGTTGAATCACAAGTGATTCCAGACGTCAAGCGGCATGATGCGCCCCCCCCCCTTCCGCCTTCGGACGAAACAGGCGGGCACGGAACTTGCGCGAGGCAAAAGCCTGTGGGAAGACGCCCGGAATGAGCAGTCATCACGATGATCGCGTCCGCGAACAGTTCGGCCCGACCGCCCGGTCCTATGTCACCAGCGCCGTGCATGCGACGGGGGACGATCTTGCGCGGATCGCCGCGCGCGCCGCGGCGTTGCGTCCGCGGCGGGCGCTCGACCTCGGTTGCGGCGGAGGCCATGTCGCCTATGCGATCGCGCCGCACGCGGGTGCCGTCACGGCGTGCGACCTGTCGTCCGACATGCTCGCGGCGGTCGAGGCCGAAGCCGCGCAGCGGCAGATCGGCAATATCGAGACGATCGTCGCCTCGGCCGAAGTCCTCCCCTTTCCCGACGGCGGCTTCGACTTCCTCGCCTGCCGCTTTTCGGCCCATCACTGGCGCGACGCCGAGGCGGGGCTGCGCGAAGCGCGGCGCGTGCTGGCGCGCGGGGCCCCGGCCCTGTTCATCGACGTCGTGTCCCCCGGCGAAGCCGCGCGCGACACGCACCTTCAGTCGGTCGAGCTATTGCGCGATACATCGCATGTCCGCGATTATTCCCAGGCCGAATGGACCGCGATGCTGACGCGCGCCGGCTTCTCGGTCGGCGCCGTCGTCACGGCGCGGCTGCGAATGGATTTCGCCGACTGGACCGCGCGCATGCGAACGCCGCCCGTCCAGGTCGAAGCGATCCGCGCGTTGCAGGCGGCGGCGAGCGATACGGTCGCGCGCCATTATGCGATCAAAGCCGACGGCTCCTTCACGATCGACATGGCGCTGTTCGAAGCGGCGTAGCTCAACCGAAGATCGACGCACCCGGATAGCGCGCCATATCGCCCAGTTCCTCCTCGATGCGGATGAGCTGGTTGTATTTGGCGAGCCGGTCGGACCGCGCGAGGCTGCCGGTCTTGATCTGGCCGCAGTTGGTCGCGACCGCGAGGTCGGCGATCGTCGAATCCTCGGTCTCGCCCGAACGGTGCGACATCACCGCCGTATAGCGTGCGCGATGCGCCATATCGACCGCGTCGAGCGTCTCCGACAGCGTGCCGATCTGGTTGACCTTGACGAGCAGCGAATTCGCGAGCCCGCCCTTGATCCCTTCTTCGATGCGCGCCGGGTTGGTGACGAACAGGTCGTCGCCGACAAGCTGGCACCGGTCGCCGATCAGGTCGGTCAGCGCCTTCCAGCCGGTGAAATCATCCTCGCTCATCCCGTCCTCGATCGACTTGATCGGATAATCCCTGACCAGCGCGGCGAGATAATCGGCCATCTGCTCGGGGGTCAGCGACAGGCTTTCGCCGCTGATCTCATATTTGCCGCCCTTGAAGAATTCGGTCGCGGCGCAATCGAGCGCCAGCACGACGTCGCTGCCCAGCTTGAACCCGGCCTGCTCGACCGACGCGGCGATGAAGTCGAGCGCGTCGCGCGTCGAGGCGAGGTTCGGGGCAAAGCCGCCCTCGTCGCCGACCGCGGTCGCGAGCCCCTTTTGCGCGAGCCCCTTCTTCAGCGTGTGGAAGATTTCGCTGCCCCAGCGCACGGCATCGGCGATGCTGCCCGCGCCGACCGGCATGATCATGAACTCCTGCACGTCGATCGGATTGTCGGCATGCTCGCCACCGTTGATGATGTTCATCATCGGCACCGGCAGGGTACGCGCCGACACGCCGCCGACATAGCGGTAGAGCGGCAGGCCGCGCGCATCGGCCGCGGCCTTCGCGGCGGCCAGGCTGACGCCCAGGATCGCATTGGCGCCGAGGCGACCCTTGTTGGGCGTGCCGTCGAGGTCGATCATCGCCATGTCGAGGTCGCGCTGATCCTCGGTCTCCATGCCGATCAGCGCCTCGGCGATCTCGCCGTTCACCGCCGCGACGGCCTTGGTCACGCCCTTGCCCAGATAGCGCGCCTTGTCGCCGTCGCGCAGTTCGACCGCCTCGTGCGCGCCGGTCGAGGCGCCCGAGGGCACCGCGGCGCGGCCGAAGCTGCCGTCCTCCAGCAGCACATCGACTTCGACGGTGGGATTGCCGCGGCTGTCGAGGATTTCGCGGCCGTGGATGTCGATGATCGCGGTCATGGGTCGGGTCCTGTTGAAAAGGCCATCGCTGGCCGGATGAGGAAGGCGCCCGCCTGTTATCGACGCCGCGCCGGCAAGGCAACCGGTGCCGCGGGAATTTTCGCGGGAAATTCGCGGCGCTATGGAACCATTCGGCGCGCCTTGCTATATAGTGGGGACAGGATCATCGACGGCACGGCAGGCGTGGCGTTCGACACAGATGAAGAGGATGACGTGATGGCCAAAGCCGCTACTCCCGCGACGAAAAAGGCTGCTCCCCGCGCCAAGGCACCGGCAAAGGCCGGTGCGACCAAGGCTGCCCCGGCTCGCAATCCCGCGACCGTGAAGGCGGCGAAGGACCATCCGATCCGCGATCAGCTTGCCGCGACGCGCGACACGATCAAGACCGAAGCCGGCAAGAAGGCCGCCTCGCTGAAGGACGAAGCGACGACGCTCGCCAACCAGGCATCGACGAAGGCCCGCGACGCGGCGGCCAAGGGCAAGGACAAGGCGGCCGAAGCCGTCGGCAGCCTCGCCAAGATGCTCGAGGACAGCGCCGGTACCGTCGACAGCAAGTTCGGCAAGCAATATGGCGACTATGCCCGCTCGGCGGCCTCGACCGTCGCGGGCCTCGCCTCGACGCTCGACCAGAAGGATCTCGACGAGCTCGCCGCTTCGACGCGCGATTTCGTCAAGAAGAGCCCGGCGGTCGCTGTCGGCGCCGCGGCGGTGATCGGTTTCGTTCTCGCCCGGATGCTGAAGGGCTCGAACAACGGCTGATCTGTCTTGCCGCCGCACGATCCCGACACGCCGCCCGCCTCCGATCGGCGCGCCTTCGACGGCGTAAGCCACGGTTACGCGCCCAACGGCCCTGCCGCGCCGCCGCCACCGGTGCCGCTCGAGGACATCGTCCGCGATGTCGTCGACAATCTGTCGACGACCGCCAGAGCGGAACTGGCGCTGCTCGAAGCACGCGGCGCGCTCGCCGGACACGGGATCAAATGGGCGTCGGCCTGGGGTTTCGTCGCCGCCTGCGCGCTGCTCGTGGCGATGCTGGCGGTGGCGTTCGGCGCGATCCTGGTCCTCGCACCGCACGTCGGGCCGCTGCTCGCGACGCTGATCGTCTTTGCGTCGCTGATCGCGCTTGCGGGCTTCGCCGGGTGGCGCGCGAAGATCAGCGTCGGCGATGTCAGGACGGCGCTGCGCCGCGACCTGATGCACGAGGGAGACGACGACTGATGCCCGCATCGCGCAATCGCCTGATCAACGCCGCGCGCCGGTCGATGATGCAGCGCGCGCAGTTGCGCCGCAAACTGGACGTGGCGCAGCAGGCCTTCAAACCGCAGGCGCTCGTCGATCGCGGCAAATATCGCCTGAGCGCCGCAGTCGACGACACCGCGCACGCGGTCCGCAAGCAGTTTCGCGACAACCGCCTGCCGATTACGCTGGCCGCGGTCGCCGGGCTCGCATGGATGTTTCGCGAACCGATCAGGGCGCACGCCCCCACGGTCGGCCGCAAGGCACGCGATCTCGCGAACGCGCTCGCCGAACGACTGCGCCCCGCCGACACGGCTGCGGACGAAAGTGCACACGATGGAGAATGACGATGAAGCCCTTCGGTGAAACCGCCCGCGACGCGCAGGCGAAAGCGAATGAACTTGCGGAGAAAACCGCCGAAAATGCCCGCGCAACCGCCGAGGCGGCGAAGGCGCGCATCCAGGAAGGCTATGGCCGCGCCCGCGCGGCGACGAGCGAGCTCGCGTCCAAAGGCCGCGAACAGGCCGACGCGGCACGCGAGGCGGCGGAGCAAGCCTATGAGAAGGGCAAGGTCCAGGCGAAGCGTGCGGGCGGCAAGCTCAGGACCGTGGCCGAGGAACAGCCGCTTGCCCTGCTCGCCGGTGCCGCGGCGGTGGGGGCCCTGCTCGGCTCGCTGCTGCCGAAGCGCGGGGATTCCGAATAGGCCCGCGCTGAGCCGGGAGCGCCGAAGCAGGTCCGCCGTGGCCTGCTGCAACCATGGCGGCCCCTTGCCGTAACGGCGCGGGACTGTTAGGGGCGCGCCCTTCCCTCCCCAGCGCTGCACGCCAAGGAATATAGACAATGAGCAAGCTGCACCTCGTCTTCGGTGGTCGCGTCAGCGATCCCCAGGGCCTCGATTTCGTCGACCTGAACAACCTCGACATCGTCGGCCTGTTCCCCGACTACAAGGCCGCCGAAAAGGCATGGCGCGCCGCCGCGCAGCGCACCGTCGACGACGCCGAGATGAAATATGTCGTCGTCCACCTGCACAAGCTGCTGCAGCCCGACGCCGACGCCTGATCCGCCGTTCCGCCGCAAGGCGCGATCACTCGCTTCCTTTCCCATATCCGCCGTCTGCTCCGTCCACGCTAATCGTTTGCGGATTCAGCGACGAAGTGGCAGATGACCGGCGCTGGATCGGTGGGAAACGGGATATGCACTGGGGCGACACCGTAAAATCGAAGATCGAAACGGTCGGTTCCCTCGTTCTGGGAATCGATCCGGCACCGGATCATGCGCCTCTGTCGCTCTGGGACAATTCCGATCCATTCTTGGAGCAGTACGTCACGGCCCTTCTCGACGGCGCGGAAGGCAAAGTCGGTTTCGTCAAATTCCAGTCGGCTCATTTCGAGGCGTTCGGCAGCGGCGGGGTGGCCAGCCTCGCACGATGCATCGCGATCGCGCGCGAACGTGGGATGTCGGTGATCCTCGATGCGAAACGCGGGGATATCGGATCAACCGCCGATGCTTATGCGCGCGCCTATCTGGTGCCGGGCGGCTCCGACCTTGAAGTCGACTGCCTGACGGTCAATCCGTTCCTGGGGCCGGAAACGCTCGAACCCTTCGTCAATTGCGCCCGCGATTACGGCAAGGGGCTCTTCATTCTCGTCAAGACCTCCAATCCCGGATCGGGATGGCTTCAGGACCAAATCGTGGATGGCACTTCGGTATCGGAGCGGGTGGCCGAAGCCGTAGCCGTCTGGGCGGACGAAACCATCGGCGATCATGGGATAGGCGCGGTCGGCGCCGTCGTCGGCGCGACCTACCCGTCGCAGGGGCAACGATTGCGAACCGTCATGCCGCGATCTGTCTTTCTCGCGCCGGGCCTGGGTTTTCAGGGCGGGGACCCGCGCGCGACGTCCGCCCTCGCGACGCCGACCGGGCCCGTGCTCATTTCCGCCTCGCGCGGCGTCGCAGCCGTCGAAGATCGCGAGATGCCGCTCGATGCCTATCGCGCCCTGATCCGAAGCCGCCTTGACGGATTTCGCCAGACCCTCAGCCCCGCCGCGATACCCGCTTCCTTGCCGGGATGATGGTCAGCGGAAATTGTCGGCGTAGGCCTGGATCTTCAAACGGCGCGTCGGCGTCGGGATGATTTCGACCTCCAACCCTTCGCGCTCGGCATAAGCGAGCGCCTCATCGCGGCTCGCAAAGCCCAGGCGAAGCTGACGCTGCGTGTCGCCGCTGCCCGCCCAGCCCATCAGCGGATCGGCCTTGCGCGGTTCGGCGGGGGCGAACTCCAGCATCCAGCGCTGCGTTCCGGCGCGGCCGGACTGCATCGCATTCTTGGGCTTCTGGAAAATCCGCGCTTTCATGGTTCGTCCTCAACTGGTGCTGGTGCCGATGCCGCCGCCTTAGCCATTTGCGGCGCGCCCGGAAAGAGGGCTTATCGCGCGTCGCGCCGCGCCTGCGCCGCCTTGGTGAGCAAGGTCGGCCGCGCGCTCGCCGGGTCGTCGGGCCAGCTGTGTTTCGGATAGCGCCCGCGCATCTCGCGCGCCACCTCATGCCAGCTTCCTTTCCAGAATGAGACGATGTCGCGCGTCGTCTGGATCGGGCGATGCGCCGGCGAGGTCAGCGCGAGGACGAGCGGTATCGGCGGATCGCCGACGGTCGGATGGCGCGCAAGGCCGAACATCTCCTGCACCCGCACGCTGACCGTCGGCCCGCCCTCGGCGCCATAGTCGATCGCGTGGCGGCTGCCCGCCGGCGTCGCATAGTCGGCGGGCGCCAGCTTTTCGAGCAACTGCCGCGCCGGCCAGTCGAGCAGGCCCGCCAACGCGTCGGCCAGCCGCCGGTCGCCGATGTCGCGCAGCCCCCGGCAATTGCCGAGCAACGGTTCGAGCCAGATGTCGAGACTGTCGGCAAGCGCGGCCGTCGACAGCGCGTCGAGTCCGGCGAAAGAGGCCCGCTGGCGCAGCGCCTGCGATGCCGGGCCCCAGCCGATCAGCCCGAGCCCCTTGTCGCGCACCGCGGCAAGCCGCACCGCGCCGTCGTCCTCGGCCCCGGCCTCGCGCGCCGTCCTGCCGCTTGTCAGCACAACCGCGCCCAGCCGCCGTTCGCGGCGGTGGTCGACGCGGTCGGTATCGGCGTCGTAGCGGCTCGCCGTCTGCTGAACGATGCGGTCGGCGAAGATCGCCTCGACCTCGGCCGCGTCGATTACCGCCGCGGCGAGGATGCGCACGCCCGCCGCATGCCCTTGCGCATCGGCGATGGCGAGCCATTCGCTGCCCGCGAGCGGATCGACCGGATCGATGCGATAGGCCCGCCCGCCGACGCTCAGATATTCGCCGCGCTGGCCGGCGCGCCGGCGCGCGACGCGGTCGGGCCACGCCGTCGCGATCCAGCCGCCGATCGAGCGCGTTTCGCCCAATCCGGACGGTTCCGCCAATCGCTCGCCCAGCGCGGCAAGGCGCCGGGCCAGACGTATCGCGCCCTCGGCGCGGTCGCCCTTCATCGCCTTCCAGCGGCCGAGCCGCGCCTCGATATCGACGCCGCGACCGCCAAGCCCCGGCTCGGTGAGCAACACCGCGAGCCGCGCCGCGAGACCGGCCTCGCCCGCCCCCGCCGCGTCGAGCAGCATGTGCGCGAGCGGTACCGGCAACGGCACCGCCGCGAGCGACCGGCCATGCGGCGTGATCCGCCCGTCGTCGCCGAGTGCGCCGATCGCCTGCAATCGCCCCTTGGCCTCGGCGACGGCGGCCGGCGACGGCGGATCGAGCCAGCCGAGCTGCCGCGGATCGACGATGCCCCAGCTCGCGCAATCGAGCACAACCGGCATCAGGTCGTTCTCGTGTATTTCGGGCGGGTCGAACGGCGGCATGCCCGCGGTCGCCGCCGCTTCCCACAATCGATAAGCAACCCCCGGCCCCTGACGCGCCGCGCGCCCCGCACGCTGGGTCGCCGATGCCTGACTTGCCCGTTCGGTGACGAGCCGCGCGATCCCCGCCGCCTTGTCGAAACGCGGGCGGCGCGACAGACCGGCGTCGATGACGATGCGCACGCCGTCGATGGTCAGGCTGGTCTCCGCGATGCTCGTCGCGAGGATCAGCTTTCGCCCGCCATCGGGGTCGCGCACCAGCGCCTTGCGCTGCTGCGCCGGGTCGACCTGCCCATGGAGGCGATGGACGACGAGAGGCAGGCCGGCCGCCTCGACCGCCGCCGCGGCGCGCTCGATGTCGGCGGCGCCGGGCAGGAAGGCAAGCATGTCGCCCTCCGGTTCGTCGGCCATCGCCTGCCGCACCGTCGCCAGCAGCGATGCTTCGAGCCGATCCTCGGCACGGCGGCCGACATGCCGCAGGTCGAGCGGCCAGCTTTTCCCCTTGCTCCGGATCACCGCCGCGTCGCCGAGCAGGGCGCCGAAGCGCGCGCCGTCGAGCGTCGCCGACATGGCGACGAGACGCAGGTCGTCGCGCAATCCCTGCTGCGCGTCGATGGCCAGCGCGAGCGCGAAATCGCCGTCGAGGCTGCGTTCGTGGACCTCGTCGAACAGCACCGCCGACACGCCCTGAAGCTCCGGGTCGGCGAGGATGCGGTTGCGGAACAGGCCGGGGGTCATCACCAGCAGGCGCGTCGCGGGCGACTGGCGGCTGTCGAGCCGCGTCGCATAGCCGACGAGCCCACCCACCGCGGCTCCCATTTCCTCGGCGATCCGTTCGGCCGCGGCGCGCGCCGCGAGCCGGCGCGGCGAAAGCAGCCATACTGCGCCCCTGCACCACGGCTGGTCGAGCAGGGCGGGCGCGACGCGCGTCGTCTTGCCCGCGCCGGGCGGCGCGACGACGACGGCATTGGGTTTCAGGGTCAGCGCCGCCAATATGTCGGGCAGCACCGCGTCGATCGGCAGGATCGTCGACCCGCGCGTCATCCCCGGTTCAATAGGCGCGGGCGACCGCGAAGGCGACGGCTTCGGTAAGCGCCGCCTTGGCCCGGCTGGCGCGGAAGCCGCCGATCGCATCGACGGCGCGCTGGCCGTAGTGACGCGCCCGCGCCAGCGTGTCGGCAATCGTGTCGTGCTTCAGCAGCAGCGCGGTCGCATGGGCGAGGTCGTCGTCCGAAGTCCGGTGGCCGACGATCGCCTGCTTCCAGAATTCGCGCTCCTCCGCGGTGCCGCGCGCATAGGCGAGGATGACGGGCAGCGTGACCTTGCCGTCGCGGAAATCGTCGCCGACCCCCTTGCCCATCGTCGCCTCGTCGGAGACATAGTCGATCGCATCGTCGACGAGCTGGAAGGCGATGCCGAGATTGCGGCCATAGGCGTCGAGCGCCGCCTCGGTCGCCTCGTCGCGTTCGGCGACCACCGCCGCGATCTTGCACGCCGCGGCGAACAGCTCGGCGGTCTTGGCGTTGATGATCTCGAGATACTGGTCCTCGCTCGTCTCGATCCGGCGCTGCGCCGAAAGCTGGTTCACCTCGCCCTCGGCAATCACCGCGGACGCGCGGGAGAGGATCTTCAGAACCTTCAGCGAACCGTCCTCGACCATCACCTCGAAGGCGCGGCTGAACAGGAAATCGCCGACGAGGACCGACGCGCTGTTGCCCCAGATGATGTTCGCGGTCTTGCGGCCGCGGCGCAGGTCCGACCCGTCGACGACATCGTCGTGGAGCAGCGTCGCGGTGTGGATGAACTCGACCGCCGCGGCGAGCTTGCAATGGCGGTGGCCCGGATAATCGAGCAGCTTTCCGCACGCCAGCGTCAGCATCGGCCGCATCCGCTTGCCGCCGCCCGCGATCAGATGGCCCGCCAACTCGGGGATCAGCGGCACCTGCGACTGCATGCGGTCGAGGATGACTGCATTCACCTCGTTCATGTCGGCGGCGACGAGCGCCATCATCGGGTCGAGCGAGGGCGGCCGGTCGCCGTGGAGCTGGAGGATTTCGGCAGTCATGACGCGGCGAGCCTTGGCCGCGCCATCCCGATTTTGCAACGACTTTCGGCTTGCCAGCCGGCCCCCGCCGGTGCCAAGCGTGCCGGGCACGAGAGGAGCCGCGCATGGACGACCAGTTGAGCCGTTACCGCCAGAGCATTGACAATATCGACGCGGCGCTGATCTATATGCTCGCCGAACGGTTCAAGGTGACGAAGGCGGTGGGCGAGCTGAAGGCACGGATCGACCTGCCGCCCGCCGATCCCGACCGCGAGGCGCGCCAGGTCGAGCGGCTGCGCGGCTTGGCCCGCGAGGCCGACCTCGACCCCGAATTCAGCGAGAAATTCCTCCGCTTCATCATCGACGAAGTGATCCGTCACCACGAACATTTCAAAAGGGAGGCCGGCGCATGACCCTCGATCACCCCATCTTCGCCAGATGGCCAGCGCGCCATCCCGAGCGGCTGCAACTCTTCACCGCGCCGACCCCCAACGGCGTCAAGGCGAGCATCATGCTCGAGGAAATCGGCCTGCCCTATGAAGCGCATCGCATCGACATCATGGCGAACGAAAGCCATGACCCGGCCTTTCTGGCCCTGAACCCCAACGGCAAGATTCCGGCGATCTACGACCCCGACGGACCGGGCGGAAAGCCGCTGGCGCTGTTCGAATCGGGAGCGATCCTGATCTATCTCGCCGACAAGACGGGGATGTTCCTGCCCGCCGATCCGAACGCCCGCTACGAAACGATCCAGTGGGTGATGTGGCAGATGGGCGGTGCCGGCCCGATGTTCGGCCAGCTCGGCTTTTTCCACAAGTTCGCCGGACGCGAATATGAGGACAAGCGTCCGCGCGATCGCTACGCGGCCGAATCCGCGCGGCTGCTCGGGGTGCTCGACGACCGGCTCGACGGGCGGACGTGGATCATGGACGAGGGTTACAGCATCGCCGACATTTCGCTGCTCGGCTGGGTGCGCAACCTGATCGGGTTCTACGACGCCGCCGACATCGTCGGATACGAACGGTTCCGCAACGTCCAGGCATGGCTCGACCGCGGCCTCGCGCGGCCGGCGGTGCAGCGCGGGCTGGAGGTCGGGGCGGCTTAAGCCACAAAAGCCCCGTATGCGCGATTGGGCAGGCGAACGGGTCAAAGAGCCATCGTCATGCCGGCACGGCCGGATAATGTAGACAGCCGAATTCGCGCGCGCCGTTGCCGCTTTCACCTCGTCGTTCCCGCGAAAGCGGGAACCCAGGGAAAGGTCGCGACGCACGCCCTGGGCCCTCGCTTTCGCGGGACCACAGTTTGACATTCTGGCTATGTCCTGCCGATCTGCGAACAACTAATGGCAGCCGTTAAGAAATGACGGTGTATCCTGGGACATTCTGAGTGCAGGAGGATTTCATGCGGCTGCCCGCGATCACATTGCCATTTGCAATCGCTATATCGCAAGCGTCGGCAACGCCGCCACCTCCGCCACCACCGCCAGCAGAGAGCTTGGCTATCGCCGTCAAGTTTTGGCCCGACGCCTCACGACTGAAGGAGCAGTTCAATACATATGCGCCCGGCGAGGTCGCGAGGGTGACCGCGATAATGCTAAGAGATGCCAAGGTGAAGCTTGGCACTTCCAAATGGCGTGAAAAGCGGGAGCACCTTTATGGGTTCTTCTGGAAGAACATAGAGCCGAAACTCGAAAACAAGCTCCAACCCTTTCTGGAGTGCAATGCGCGCCCATATGCCTACATGAGCGTTAGCGAACTGGAACAAGTCGATGCGTTCTTGAAAACCCCGGCGGGGCAGACATTCTGGAAGCGAGCTTGGCTGGAAGAGCGATACATGGGCTTATGCGCTACGGAGGTTCTTCGCGCCGATCTCTCCACGATGAGAGCGGAGGGCTGGAAGATCATCGGAGTAAAGAAACCTCCGATATATTATCCGCCTGCATAACCGCACAGATGACGGTCTGCTTCCTACCCCATTCCGACCATAGCGATACAGTCGGATTAGGGTGGCGCAATGTATCGGGCTATCGCTTCAGCCACCTTCCAAGGTTGGAGGGATCGACGCCCATAGTCCGTGCGGTAGCTCGCAACCCATGCGCCTTAACCTGCTCGCGCATCCGCGCCAGTTCGGTATCGGGTCCTGTCCTGATCGGCCTGCTCCGCGAGCCGGCGTTTTGGGCCTCCGCTTCGACCCGCGAAAGCGGCTGAAGCGCTCGGGCGCGGTGCCGAAGACAGGAATAGCTGGATTTCCCCTTAGGCAGCCGATCCCTCTACCCCGCCGGCAGCCGCAGGCGCACGAGTGCGCCGCCCAGGTCCTCGCTTTCCTCCAGCGCGACGCTGCCGCCATAGATTTCGGCGACGTCGCGGACGATCGCCAGGCCCAGCCCGGTTCCGGGCTTGTTGCTGTCGAGCCGTACGCCGCGGTCGAAGATGCGATCGCGATCGGTCGGCGAAATGCCCGCGCCGTCGTCCTCGATCAATATCTCGGCCATGTTGCCGTCGCGCTGCACCGTGACGAAGACGCTGCCGCCGCCATATTTGGCGGCATTGTCGAGCAGGTTGCCGACCAGTTCGTCGAGGTCCTGGCGCTCGACGCGCGCGACGACATTCCTGTCGCCCGCGGCGTCCAGCCGCACGTCGGGATAGAGCGCGGCGACCGCGCGCGACACGCTGTCGACGCTGGCGAAGACATTGGCGCGCGCCTGCGCCGCGCCGCGCCGACCGACCGCGCGCGCACGCGCCAGATGATGGTCGACCTGCCGCCGCATCGCCGCCGCCTCGCGCCGCACGATGTCGGCAAGGTCGCTCGTCGATCCGGTGGCGCTGGTGAGCAAGACAGTCAGCGGCGTCTTGAGCGCATGGGCGAGATTGCCGGCGTGCAGCCGCGCCTCCTCCGCCTGCTTTTCATTGTGCGCGAGCAGCGCGTTGAGTTCGTCGACCATCGGCTGCACCTCCAGCGGCAGCGGCGCGATGATGCGGCGATTTTCCCCGCCGCGCATCGCCGCGATCGCGCGGCGGATATGGCGCAGCGGCCACAGGCCATAGAAGGTCTGCAAGCCCGCGAGCACGATCAGGCCGAGTCCGAGCAGCGCCAGGCTAGGGATCAGCGTCGCGCGCACCGCCCGGATCTGAAGGTCGAGTGCCTCGCGCGATTGGGCGATCTGGAAGCGCCAGTTGACCTTGCTGCCGGGCAGCACGACATCGCGTTCGAGCACGCGCAGTTCCTCGTCGGGGAACTGACGGCTGTCGTAGGTGTGGAGTTGCCGGTCGTCGTGCTTGTCCGACGTGTCGAGGCGACGCTCCCACAGCGAGCGCGACGGATAGGGTTCCTGCCCGCCGCCGCTGATCTGCCAGTAAAGGCCGCTGTAGGGTTCGAGGAATCGCTGATCGCCGAGCGGCTCGATCATCCGCACCTCTCCGTCGGGACCGATTTCCGACGAGCGGATCATCGCGATCAGCACATATTCGAGGTTCGAATCGAAATTGCGCGTGATCGCGCCGGTCAGCACCCGGTCGAGCGCGAAGCCGCCGCCGATCAGCAGCAGCGATATCCACAGCGCGGCGATCGCGATCATGCGCCGCGCCAGCGAGCCGGTGATGCGGCTCGTCAGCGCCGGGCGCGATGCGAAATCGTCGCTCGCCGCTTCCGCTTTCGCCGCATCCCCCTCGGTCATCGGCCGACGGTCAATCCTGTGGATCGTCGAGCTGGTATCCGAGGCCGCGGATGGTGGTGATGATGTCGGCGCCCAGCTTCTTGCGGATGCGCGTCACGAAAACCTCGATCGTGTTCGAATCGCGGTCGAAATCCTGATCGTAGATATGCTCGATCAGTTCGGTGCGCGACACCACCTTGCCCTTGTGGTGCAGGAGGTAGGAGAGCAGCTTATATTCCTGCGCGGTCAGCTTCACCGGCTCGCCGCCGAGCGTTACCCGGCCCGAGCGGGTGTCGAGGCGCACCTTGCCCGCGACGAGTTCGCTCGACGCATTGCCCGAGGCACGCCGGATCAGCGCGCGCAGCCGCGCAATCAGTTCCTCGGTCTGGAAGGGCTTGGCGAGATAGTCGTCGGCACCGGCGTCGAGCCCGGCGACCTTGTCCGACCAGCTGTCGCGCGCGGTCAGGACGAGCACGGGGAAATTGCGCTTTTCCTTGCGCCAGCGGTCAAGCACGGTCAGCCCGTCGATCTCCGGCAGGCCGAGGTCGAGGATCGCGGCATCGTAACTTTCGGTCGAACCCAGGAAATGCCCCTCCTCGCCGTCGGTGGCGAGGTCGACAGCATAGCCGTTTGCTTCGAGCGTCGCCTTGAGCTGCGGCCCGAGCGTGGGTTCGTCTTCAACAATCAGGATCCGCATTCAAAGGCCTTTCTGCCGCGGACCGGCACCCGCCGGCCGCCTGGGTTGCGACTGTCTAACAACTCCGAACGATCATCGCAAAATGTCGTTGCACGAAGCAGGATTCAGCGGAAGGAATTCAGGGCTTGCGGCCCACGATGCGGCCGGTGCGCGCGTCGACATAGACGACGACGACCTGGCTGCCGTCCATGAACTTGAGCGCATAGACCATCTGGCTGGCGATGAACTGCGGCCCGCCGAGATAGGTCATTCCATTATAGGGCGGACGCGAGCGCACCTCCGCGATCAGCTTGTTGAGCGGGATCACCTCGCCCTGCGCCGCCGCCTCGCGCAGATGGTCCTGATCGCGGTCGCCGCGCGCGGCCGCGGGGGCGCCCGTCGAAAGCAGGACCGCCGAAGCGAGCGAAAGGATCAGGGCGCGGGTCATGACCGCATCCTGTAAGTCCGACGCATTGAATAGGCGATGAATGACGTGGTCAGCCCCCATATCGCTTCGGGTTCGGCCGTCCGGATCATGGTGGGCGCGGCAAGGATTGAACTTGCGACCCCACCCGTGTGAAGGGTGTGCTCTACCACTGAGCTACGCGCCCGTTCCGGCATGTTGCGGCTGATGCCGCGTCCGAAAGCGGGTCGTCCATAACCGCTGCGGCGATGATTGCAACGGGCTTTTGCACGCACCGCATGCAAATCGGGCCGCGACTTGCGCCGCGGCCCGAGATTTGTTCGCCAAAAGGCGCCTGCCTTAGTTGCAGGCGTCCTTGAGGGCCTTGCCGGCCTTGAACTTCGGCTGGTTCGACGCCGCGATGGTCATCGTCTCGCCGGTGCGCGGGTTGCGGCCGGTCGACGCCTTGCGCTTGCTGACCGAGAACGTCCCGAAGCCGACGAGACGGACTTCGCCGCCCTTCTTCAACGATGCGGTGATCGCGTCGAAAACGGCCTCGACCGCCTTGCTCGCATCGCCCTTGGTCAGGCCGCTCGAGTCAGCGACGGTGGCGATCAGGTCTTGCTTGTTCATGCCTAAGGAACCCCTGTGAGTGGTTGTAAGTGATTCATGGCCTTGCCATGGCGCGTCACTAACGCCGTTTCACCCCGCCTTGTCAAAGCAAAAAACGGGGAAAAACGCCCCGAATCGGCGTTTTTGCGACGAAAAGCGCTCCGTACGCCACGCCCGGTCGGCGCCCGGTCAGTGCCGGATCGCCGATTCGGGGTCGGCGCCGGGCGCCAGCGGCGGCGACGCGGCCAGTTCGTCGGCCTCGGTCCACTCGATCGGTTCGACGGGTCCGGTCAACGCTTCGGCCAGGACCTGGTCGGCGTGACTGACCGGCACGATCCGGAGCTTCTCGGTGATATTCGCCGGAATCTCGACCAGATCCTTCTCATTCTCCTCGGGAATCAGGACGGTTGTGATGCCGCCGCGCAGCGCCGCGAGCAGCTTTTCCTTGAGCCCGCCGATCGCGAGCACCCGTCCGCGCAGCGTCACCTCGCCAGTCATCGCGACATCCTTGCGCACCGGGATACCGGTGAGCGTCGACACCATCGCGGTGACCATGCCGACGCCCGCCGACGGACCGTCCTTGGGCACCGCGCCTTCGGGCAGGTGGATATGGATGTCCTTGCGCGCGAACAGGCTGGGCTTGATGCCATAGGCCGGGGCGCGCGCCTTCACGAAGGACAGCGCGGCCTGCACCGATTCGGTCATCACCTCGCCGAGCTTGCCGGTCGTCCGCACCTGCCCCTTGCCGGCGACGGTCACCGCCTCGATCGTCAGCAGTTCGCCGCCGACCTCGGTCCAGGCCAGGCCGGTGACCGCACCGACCTGATCCTCGCGATCGCCGACGCCGTGGCGGAATTTCCGCACGCCGGAAAACTCGGCCAGATTCTCGGGCGTGATGGTGACGCTCGTCGCCTTGCCTTCGAGAATCTTGCGCAGCGCCTTGCGCGCCAGCCGCGCGATCTCGCGCTCCAGCGTGCGGACGCCCGCTTCACGCGTGTAATAGCGGATGAGGTCGCGCAGCCCGTCTTCGGTCAGTTCGAACTCGTCGGGCTTCAGTCCATGCGCCTCGACCTGCTTGGCGATCAGGTGGCGCTTGGCGATCTCGACCTTCTCGTCCTCGGTATAGCCTTCGAGCCGGATGATCTCCATGCGGTCGAGCAAAGGCTGCGGCAGGTTGAGCGAGTTGGCCGTCGTCACGAACATCACGTCCGACAGGTCGACGTCGATTTCCAGATAATGGTCCTGGAACTTCGCATTCTGTTCGGGATCGAGCACCTCGAGCAGCGCCGACGCCGGGTCGCCGCGGAAATCCTGGCCGAGCTTGTCGATCTCGTCGAGCAGGATCAGCGGGTTCATCGCTCCAGCCTTCTTGAGGTTGGTGACGATCTTGCCCGGCAGCGAGCCGATGTAGGTGCGGCGATGGCCGCGAATCTCGGCCTCGTCACGCACGCCGCCCAGCGACTGGCGCACGAACGCGCGGCCCGTCGCCTTGGCGATGCTACGGCCCAGCGAGGTCTTGCCGACGCCCGGCGGGCCGACGAGGCACAGGATCGGCCCCTTCAGCTTGTTGGTCCGTGCCTGCACCGCGAGATATTCGACGATGCGGTCCTTGACCTTTTCGAGCGCATAATGGTCGTCGTCGAGCACCGCCTGCGCGGTCGCGATATCCTTTTTGAGCTTCGACTTCTTGCCCCAGGGCAGGCCGAGCAGCGTGTCGAGATAGTTGCGGACGACCGTCGCCTCGGCCGACATCGGCGCCATCGCACGCAGCTTCTTCAATTCGGCTTCGGCCTTGGCCTTGGCTTCCTTCGGCAGCTTGAGCGTGTCGATCTTCGTCTGGAGTTCGGCAAGATCGTCGCCGCCCTCGCCATTGTCGTTGCCGAGCTCGCGCTGGATCGCCTTCAACTGTTCGTTGAGATAATATTCGCGCTGGCTCTTCTCCATCTGCCGCTTCACGCGGCCGCGGATTTTCTTTTCGACCTGCAGCACGCCGAGTTCGCCCTCCATGAAGGCGAACACCATTTCGAGCCGCTTGGCGGGCGCCTCTTCCACAAGCAGCGCCTGCTTGTCGGCGACCTTGATATTGAGGTTGCCAGCGACCGAATCGGCGAGGCGCGAGGCGTCGTCGATCTGCGAGAGCTGCACCGCGGTTTCGGCGGGCATCTTCTTGTTGAGCTTCGCATATTGCTCGAACTGGTCGACCACCGATCGCATCAGCGCGGCAGTGTCGACGCTGTCGTCTACCGCATCGGCGGTGGACTCGACGGTCGCCATCACGGCCTTGTCCTCGGTCGCGAGGTCGATCAGCCGGGCGCGCTGCTTACCCTCGACGAGCACGCGGACGGTGCCGTCGGGCAGCTTCAGAAGCTGGAGCACCGTCGCGATCACGCCGGTATCGTAAAGGTCGTCGCGTGCCGGATCGTCCTCGCCCGGATCGAGCTGGGCGACGAGGAAAATCTCCTTGTCGGCCTCCATCGCCGCCTCGAGCGCCGCGACCGACCGGTCGCGGCCGACGAACAGCGGAACGATCATGTGCGGGAAAACGACGATGTCACGTAGCGGAAGAAGGGGAAAGGTCTGGCTCATCAGGGCTCCTGGAAGGCGCTCCGAGCGGGCGCGCCTCCCTGTTCATAGGGTCGTTATCGCTAATATGGCGTAACCTGCCGCCTATTCAATGACACGGGGCTGAACGGCGACCTTCCCGCCGCCGCGAACAGGGGGGCCAGGGCGCCGGGAGACCTCAGAACGGCAGCTTGAAGCCCGGGGGCAGCGGCAGGCCGCTCGTCATCTTGCCCATTTCCTCGTTGCTCGCCTGGTCGGCCTTGTCGCGCGCGTCGTTGAAGGCGGCGGCGAGCAGGTCTTCGAGCATCTGCTTTTCGCCCGGGACCATCAGGCTGTCGTCGATCGCGATGCCCTTGATCCGCCCCTTCGCGCTGGCGCGAATCCGCACGAGCCCGCCGCCCGAGACGCCTTCGACCTCGATCGTGTCGAGCTTGGCCTGCGCCTCCTGCATCTGCGCCTGTACCGAGGCGGCCGCTTCCTGCGCCGCCTTCATCATTTCCTCGATGGATTTCATGACTGGAACCTTTGCTGATGATGCTCGTCCTCGACAAGCCTTGCGTCGGGAAAAGCCGCCAGCGCGGCCTTCACGACCGGCAGTTCGCGAATCCGCGCGTCATTGTCGGCGCTCTTCGCTTCCGCCACGTCCTTCAGGCTCGGGCGCGCCTCGCCTTCGCCGGCGCGCACCTGCCAATGACTGCCCGTCTGCGCGCGCAGCACCTCCCCCAGCCGGCGCGCGAAATCGCCGTCGAGCGTCGGGACCGCGGCGAACACCAGCAACCCGGGCTCCAGCTCGATCACGCGCACCTCGTCATGGACCTGCCGTGCGAGCTGCTGGTGCCCGCTGCTGTCGAGAAGATGATGAATCTGCCGGATGGTGAGCGCCGCCGCCGGCGCCTCGGCGGGCGCCACCGCTGCGCTCTCCGATCCGGCCACCGCGGCGCCCGGCGAAGGGGGCGCCGACAGGGCGGACGCACCGCCCGCCTCGATGCGCTTCGCAAGCTCGCCCGGATCGGGCAGCGAGGCGGCGTAGATGACGCGCAGCAGCAGCATTTCGAGATGTTCGAGCGGATTATTCGCGCGCAGCACCTCCTCATGCCCCTTGAGCAGAAGCTGCCAGAGGCGGTTCAGCGGTGCAAAGCCGAGCTTTTGCGCCCAGTCGCCGATGCGCGCGCGATCATCGTCCGACAGCGCGGGATCTTCGTGGCGCGACACCTTGGCAAGGGTGACGGCGTGTGTCAGGTCCATCAGCCCGCGCACCATCGCGACCGGTTCGATCCCCAGCGCATATTGGGCGCGGGCGAGATCGATCGCGCCGCCCGCATCGCCCTCCAGGATCGCCGCCATGAGTTGCGCGATCGTCGAGCGATCCGACAGGCCGAGCATCGTGCGCACCTGTTCGGCGGCAATCCGGCCACCGCCGCCGCCCGATTCAAGGTCGGCGTGCGCGATCGCCTGATCGAGGATCGACAGCCCGTCGCGCACCGAACCCTCGGCCGCATTGGCGATCAGCCAGATCGCCGGCGCCTCCGCGTCCACCCCTTCCTTCTGGAGGATGGCGCTGAAATGCGCGAACAGCATGTCGGGGGTGATGCGGCGGAGGTCGAAGCGCTGGCAGCGCGACAGCACCGTCACCGGCACCTTGTTGACCTCTGTCGTCGCGAACAGGAACTTGACGTGCGGCGGGGGTTCCTCAAGCGTTTTCAGCAGCGCGTTGAAGGCGTTGCGCGACAGCATGTGCACTTCGTCGATGATGTAGATCTTGTAGCGCGCCGACACGGCGGCGTAGCGCACCGCCTCGATGATCTCGCGCACGTCGTCGACGCCGGTGTTCGACGCGGCGTCCATCTCGATCACGTCGATATGGCGCCCCTCGGTGATCGCGCGGCACGGTTCGCAGACGCCGCACGGATCGATCGTCGGCCCGCCCTGCCCGTCGGGACCGATGCAGTTGAGCGCCTTGGCGATCAGCCGCGCGGTCGAGGTCTTGCCGACCCCGCGCACCCCGGTCATCAGGAAAGCATGGGCGAGCCGGTCACGGGCGATCGCATTGCCGAGCGTGCGGACCATCGCGTCCTGGCCGATCAGTTCGGCGAAGGTCTGCGGCCGATATTTGCGCGCAAGGACGCGGTAAGGCCCGGCCTGCGCGGCGGGCTGCGCCGGCGTTTCGGGCAGGTCCATTCCCGGCATCGCGGGTTCGTCGTCGGCGGAATCGCTCATGCGCCCGTCTTAGGGGCGGCCGGAGCGCTTGTCGAAGGGGAATGCGAGGCCGCCGCGCCCAAATGCTTACGTCATCCCGGGGTGACCATTCAGACATGTCGTGAGGGTGGGAGCCGGAACGACCCGCAGCGAATTCGTTGCGGCTGCTTCCTTCCGGACCTGACCGGGTTGGCGAAGACTGCGTCCGCCCGACTCCCGGCGCGGATATGGCGGTGGATCGCGCGAAATGCAAGCAGGAGCCGTTCTGTAGACGTCTTCCGGATTTGAATTTCCATTTCCGGCTTCCTACAGATCGTGGCCGCACCCGGAGGACGGACGATGGAAGCCAGCGTAAGAAGGTTCTTCGAAAGATATGAGAGCTTCTTCAACCGGTCCCTCGCCGGCGACACCGATATGAAGGAGGTCGCGGCGCTATACGCGTCGGAGTTCATCGCAGCATCGCCCGCGGGCGTGATGACCGGCAAGAACGACGACCAGCTGAAACAGGTCATGGCGCAGGGCTATGAACGCTATCGGGCGATGGGGACGAAGGAAATGCGGATACGCGACATCCGCGTTTCCCCCATGGATGAGCATCATTGCGTGGCCCATGTCGCCTGGACGGCACATTATGCCCGCAAGGGCCGACCGGACGTGGCAATAAACTTCGATGTCCACTATTTCGTTCAGAAACTGGACGGCGAACCAAAGGTTTTCGGCTGGGTGTCGGGCGACGAACAGGCGCTTCTGAAAGCGCATGGTATCATCTGAGGTCGATTCAACGCGCGCCCTGCATGTTGCGGCTTTCCCCCGGTATATGCACGGTCAGGCCGTCCAGCGCCTCGGTCAGCACGATCTGGCACGACAGGCGGCTGGTGCGGCGGGCGCCGGCGGCGAGGTCGAGCATATCCTCTTCCTCTTCGCTCGCGGGCGGCAGGCGGTCGAAATCCTCGCGCGCGACGATGACATGGCAGGTCGAGCAGGCCATCTGGCCTTCGCATGTGCCCTCGAGCGGCATCAGATGCGCCTGCGCGACGTCGAGCAGGATGTCGCCGGGGACCGCTTTGGCCTCGGTGCGGCCCTTGCCATCGGCGTGGATGAAGGTGACGCGCATCAATCGACTCCCTGCAGCCGCGCCGCGTCCCTGATCGCGATCAGGCCGTCGCGCAATTCCGCCTCGCTGGTATAGCGCCCCCAGCCGAGGCGGATCGAGGCGCGCGCGTCGGCCTCGCTCACCCCCATCGCGCGCAGCACATGGCTGACCTTTCCGGAGCCGCTGCCGCACGCGCTGCCGAGCGAGAAGGCGACGTTCCGCGCATCGGACATCAGGCGCAGTCCGTTCACCCCCTCGCGCCGGATATTGAGATTGCCGTGGTAGCGCCGCTCGGCCGAGCCGTTCACCGTCCATCCGGGCAGGGCGTCGATCGCAAGCGACCAGAGGCGCTCGACATGGCGCGCGTCGGCGTCGGCGCACTCCGCCATCAGCGCCGCCGCCGCGCCGAAGCCGGCGCACAGCGCTGGCGACACGGTGCCCGACCGCATCCCCTGTTCCTGCGCGCCGCCGAGCAGCAGCGGCGGCAGGTCGACGCCGTCCTTCACCCACAGCGCGCCGATCCCCTTCGGCCCGTGGATCTTGTGCGCCGACAGCGCGATCAGGTCCGGCCCATCGGGAATCGCGACGCGGCCGTAACCCTGCACCGCATCGCACAGCAGCAGGCTTTGCCTCGCATGCGCGGCGGCGGCGAAATCGGCGACCGGCTGAATCGTCCCGACCTCATTGTTGACCAGCATCACCGCGACGATGCCGCCCTCCGGAATCAGCGCCGCATCGGGGGAGAGCGCCAGCCCCTCGCCATCGACCGGCAGGACCGCCGCATTCAGGCGTTCGAGGCATTGCAGCGACGCGGCATGTTCGATGGCGAGCCCCGCGACGCCGCCCGGCTTCGCCTCCGCTCCGCGCAGCAGCGCCCAGTTGAGCGCCTCGGTCGCGCCCGAGGTGAAGAAGACGCGGCCTCCCTTCGGCAGCAGCGCCGCGACCTGGTCGCGCGCGACCTCGACCGCGGCGGCGGCGGCGCGGCCGGCCTTGTGCGTGCTCGACGGATTGGCGAAGCTATCGCCTTCATCCCCCAGCCAGCGCAGCATCGCCTCGCGCGCTTCGGGAGCGAGCGGCGTAGTGGCCTGGTAGTCGAGGTAGATCATTCCGCGAGCCTCTATTCTTCCGTCTCCACCCTCGTCACCCCGGACTTGATCCAGGGCCCCGCTTTCCTGCGTCGCCGAGCGGGCCCCTGGATCAAGTCCGGGGTGACGAATGACGGGTAATCACCATCTTATTGCGAGCGATTCGCAAAAGTTGCAACTTGCCACCGATTTTCTATATAGGCGCCCATTCCGCTCCGCCACCCCGTACCCCACGCGAATCAGTGGCCAGCCCGACACAGATAAAGGTGCTCCATGCCCGACGTCATTTTCCCCGGCCCCGAGGGCCGCATCGAAGGCCGCTTCTCTCCCCCGCCGCGCCCGCGCGCGCCGGTCGCGTTGATCCTGCATCCGCATCCGCAGGGCGGCGGCACGATGAACGACCGCATCACCCAGGCGATGTACAAGAGCTTCGTCGCGCGCGGCTTTGCGACGCTGCGCTTCAACTTCCGCGGCGTCGGGCGCAGCCAGGGGACGTTCGACAACGGCATCGGCGAATTGAGCGATGCCGCGTCGGCGCTCGACTGGGTGCAGTCGATCCACCCCGAGGCGCAGACGACCTGGGTCGCCGGCTTCAGCTTCGGCGCCTGGATCGGCATGCAGCTTCTGATGCGCCGCCCCGAGATCCGCGGCTTCCTGTCGGTGGCGCCGCCCGCGAACATGTATGATTTCAGTTTCCTGGCCCCCTGCCCCTCCTCGGGGATCATCGTCGCGGGCGGCGCGGACGAGATCGTGCCGCCCACCGCGGTGCAGAAGCTGGTCGACAAGCTGCGCACGCAAAAGGGCATCACCATCCATCACGACGAGATTCCGCGCGCGAACCATTTCTTCGAGCATGAACTCGACCAGTTGATGAAGAGTCTCGACAATTATCTGGATATGCGGCTCGCGCCCGATTCACCGATCCGGTAACAACGCGGCGCGGGGTGACGGTCAGGCCGTCGGGATCAGCCAGATCGCGACATTGGCGAACATCACCAGCGCCGCGACGAACATCAGCAGCGCGCGGCGCCGGTCTCCCTTGCGAAAGAGATAGGCGCCGCCGCCGGTCAGCGCGACCCCGGTGAACACCAGAACGGACATGATCGTGTCGGACATCGCGCCGCCTTATCGCCCGCGTCACAAATTTACCACCTCGCTTATGGCAAAGCGGGGCGGCTTCGCCTAAAGCGCGCTCATCCGATTCCCTAGAAACCCAGCGGGAGACGCGCCATGCGCATCGCCATTGCATCCGACCATGCCGCATATGAGCTGAAGGCCCTGCTGGCGGAATGGCTTCGCGGCGAGGGGCACGAGGTCGCCGACCTCGGCACCAACGGACCGGAATCGGTCGATTATCCCGATTATGGCTACGCTCTCGCCGATGCGGTCGCGAGCGGCGGCGCGGAGCGCGGCGTCGCGCTGTGCGGGTCGGGCATCGGCATCTCGATCTCGGTCAATCGCAACCCGGCGTGCCGCTGCGCGCTCGTTTCCGAACCGCTGTCGGCCAGGCTCGCACGCGAGCATAATGACGCGAACGTCATCGCGATGGGCGCGCGGCTGACCGGCATCGACATGGCGAAGGCGTGCCTGACCGTCTTCCTGTCCACCGATTTCGCCGGCGACCGCCACGCGCGCCGCGTCGACAAGCTTTCCAACCCGCAACTGGAGACCAGCCGATGACCACAGACACGCTCGACAAGCCCATCAAATCGGCCGGTTATTTCACCGACGGCGTCGGCACGACCGATCCCGCGGTCGCGGCGGCGATGCAGCATGAGCTGGAACGCGAACGCTATCAGATCGAACTGATCGCGTCCGAGAACATCGTCTCGAAGGCGGTGCTCGAGGCGCAGGGATCGGTCTTCACCAACAAATATGCCGAAGGCTATCCGGGCCGCCGCTATTATCAGGGCTGCGGTCCGTCGGACGAGGTCGAGACGCTGGCGATCGACCGCGCGAAGCAGCTTTTCGACTGCAATTTCGCCAACGTGCAGCCGCATTCGGGCGCGCAGGCGAACGGCGCGGTGATGCTGGCGCTGACCAAGCCCGGCGCGACGATCCTCGGCATGAGCCTCGACGCTGGCGGCCACCTGACGCACGGCGCCGCGCCGGCGCTGTCAGGCAAATGGTTCAACGCCATCCAATATGGCGTGCGCGCCGACGACCATCTCGTCGATTTCGACCAGGTCGAACGCCTCGCCAGGGAGCATCGCCCCGCCCTCATCATCGCGGGCGGTTCGGCCTATCCACGCACGCTCGACTTCGCGCGCTTCCGCGCCATCGCCGACGATGTCGGCGCGCTGCTGATGGTCGACATGGCGCATTTCGCGGGGCTCGTCGCGGGCGGCGCGCACCCCTCGCCGATGGAACATGCGCATGTCGTCACCACGACGACGCACAAGACGTTGCGCGGTCCGCGCGGTGGCATGGTGCTGACCAATGACGAGGCGATCGCGAAGCGGATCAATTCGGCGGTCTTCCCCGGCCTGCAGGGCGGTCCGCTGGTGCATGTCATCGCCGCGAAGGCGGTCGCCTTCGGCGAAGCGCTGCGTCCCGAGTTCAAGACCTATGCCAGGGCGACGATCGCCAACGCGCAGGCGCTGGCGAACCGGCTGAAGGCGCGGGGCGCCGATATCGTCGCGGGCGGCACCGACACGCACCTCGCGCTGATCGACCTGCGCCCGCTCGGCATCACCGGCCGCGACGCCGACGAGGCGCTCGAACGCAGCGCGATCACCTGCAACAAGAACGGCGTCCCCTTCGACCCGCTGCCGCCGGTCAAGACCAGCGGCATCCGCGTCGGATCGCCCGCCGGCACGACGCGCGGCTTCGGCATCGCCGAATTCGAGGCGATCGGTGACATGGTCGCCGACGTGCTCGAAGCGCTGCGCGACAAGGGCGAGCAGGGCGACGCCGATGTCGAGGCCGACGTCCGCGCGCGCGTCCGCGCCCTGTGCGAACGCTTCCCCATCTATCAGGGATAGGATGATGGCGCGCCAGCACCCCGAGGAGCCGACGCTGGTCGAACTGACGATCGAAGAGGTCAAGGCGATGGGCCGTCAGGGGATGGACCATCCCTCGACGCGCCCGGTGCTGACCGGCGGGGCGATCGGCGCGGTCGCCGGGGCGCTGCTGCCCGTCGTGAGCTGGCCGGTCGGCCTGCTCGCGGGGGCGGCGATCGCGCTCTATGGCCGGGTGAAACGCTGAGCGATGCGCTGTCCCTATTGCGGCCATGAAGACAGCCAGGTGAAGGACAGCCGTCCGACCGAGGACGGCGCCGCGATCCGCCGCCGCCGCCAGTGCGAGGACTGCGGCGCGCGCTTCACCACCTTCGAGCGCATCCAGCTTCGCGAGGTTGCGGTGCTCAAGGCGGGCGGCAGCCGCGAACCCTTCGACCGCGAGAAGCTGATGCGCAGCGTCCAGATCGCGTGCCGCAAGCGCCCGATCGACGGCGCGCGCATCGAGCGGCTGGTATCGGGCATCCAGCGCCAGCTCGAAACATCGGGCGAGAATGAGGTGAAAGCCTCGCAGATCGGCGCGATGGTGATGGAAGCGCTGAAAGGCTTCGACAGCGTCGCCTATATCCGCTTCGCCAGCGTGTATCGCGATTTCACCGAAGCGAAGGATTTCGAGGAGTTCGCCTCGACGATCAACGAAGCGGCGCACAAGGGCGGCTCGTGACCAAGGCGCCCGCCCCGGTTATCGTCCTCGTCCGTCCGCAGCTTGGTGAGAATATCGGCACCGTGGCGCGCGCGATGCTCAACTTCAGGCTGACCGAACTCCGCCTCGTCGCCCCGCGCGACGGTTGGCCCAATCCGGCCGCCGGCCCCGCGGCGTCGGGCGCCGACGTCGTGCTTGCCAACGCCCGGGTCTTCGACACGCTCGCCGATGCGGTCGCCGACTGCACTCACGTCTACGCCACGACCGTGCGCAAGCGCGGCGTCACCAAGCCGGTGCTGACGCCCGAAGGAGCCGCGACGCAGGTTCATGCCACGTCCGGTCGCTCGGCCTATGTTTTCGGCCCCGAACGGTCGGGGCTCGACAGCGACGATGTCGCGCTCGCGCACAACATCGTCACCGTGCCGATCAATCCCGCCTTCGGTTCGCTGAACCTCGCGCAGGCGGTGATCCTGATCGCCTATGAATGGTCGAAGGGCGAAGCGCTCGCGAGCCCGCCCGAGGTGCCGCTCGATCCCCCCGCTCCGCATCGGGAACTGGAGGACCTGATCGATCACCTCGTCCGCGATCTCGATGCGGCAGGCTATTTCTTTCCGCCCGAACGCACCACCGCGACGCTGCGCACGCTTCGCACCGCGCTGACCAAGGCCGGATGGTCGCACAATGATATCAGGATGATGCACGGCATCGTTACGACGCTGGGGAAAGCGCGGAAATCGGCTCGCGACGGCGATTAGACTCTGATGATTTTGGATTGACCCACGTCGTCATTGCGAGCGGAGCGAAGCAATCCAGGACGTTTTAAGCCTACTCTGGATTGCCGCGCGGCTTCGCCGCTCGCAATGACGAGTCCATTCGATGTCATCACGCTCTAGGTGCGCAGATCGTCCCAGCGGTCGAATTCGTGCGCGATCGACTGTTCGACCAGTTCGTTCCACACCGCCCGGATGCGCGCCGCGTCAAGCCCCGCCGCTTCGGCCGCGCGTCCGACATTGTCGAGCACCTGCGCCTTGCGCGGCTCGTCGCGGACCGCGCCGCGCTCGGCCTTGATCCGCGCCGCCGCGTCCATATAGCCGAAGCGGCGCGCCAGCAGCGCGACCAGTTCGCGGTCGACCTGGTCGACCCCTTCGCGCACCTCGATCATCGTCTGGCATTGTTCGGGCGATTTGGCTGTCATGTGCGTCGCCTTTAGCGGCTTTTTCGGCGCTGTCGAGCGGGTCGCCGCACTTGACTCGGACACACGCTCCGTCTAACGGCGCGCCTTCGCAATGGACCCCGCACCCCGGTGAAGCGGTGGTCGCGCAGGAAGGCTTTCCTGTGGTGCGACCCGGGACACAAGCCGAAATTCCTCGGCACACAGCAGATTGGAGACGACCGATGTCGAAGCGCCATAGCGCCAAGTACAAACTCGACCGCCGCATGGGCGAGAATATCTGGGGCCGCCCGAAGAGCCCGGTCAACCGCCGCGAATACGGCCCCGGCCAGCATGGCCAGCGCCGCAAGGGCAAGATGTCCGACTATGGCATCCAGCTTCGCGCCAAGCAGAAGCTGAAGGGTTATTACGGCGACATCACCGAAAAGCAGTTCAAGAAGAACTATATCGAAGCCGCGCGAATGAAGGGCGACACGAGCCAGAATCTGATCGGCCTGCTCGAACGCCGCCTTGACGCGATCGTCTACCGCGCCAAGTTCGCGCCGACGATCTTCTCGGCCCGCCAGCTCGTCAGCCACGGCCACGTCTATGTGAACGGCGTCAAGTGCAACATCGCGAGCCGCCTCGTGAAGCCGGGCGACGAAGTCACGCTGGGCAAGAAGGCGCAGGAAATGGCACTGGTTGCCGAAGCGCAGAGCCTGCCCGAGCGCGACCTGCCCGAATATGTCGCGGTCGACGGCACCAAGGCAACCTTCGTCCGCGTCCCCGCGCTCGACGAAGTGCCCTATCCGGTGAAGATGGAACCGAACCTGGTCGTCGAATTCTATTCGCGCTGATCGGTCCGGATCACGAAATCAAAGAGGCGGTCCGGCAACGGGCCGCCTCTTTTCGTTTCAATGCGGCAGAAAGGCCGAGATGCGTTGCAGCATGTCGATGCGGGCTTCGGAAGACTTGAGCCCATGTGCTAGCCCCGGATATTCGATCAGTTCAACAGCGCGTCCGGCACGCCGGAGTTCGCGCGCCATCGTCCGTGATTGGGTGGGTTCGACATTCTGATCGAGCAAGCCGTGGAACAACAGCACGGGAACCTCGAAACGGTTCGCATTCTGCGCCGGCGATCCCTCACGCAAATGAGGACCGGTTCCAATGAAACTGCGCTGGATACGCGCCGTGGTATAGCGGCTTTCCTCGCGACGGAGTTGTACAAGGTCCGTGACGGGGGCGATGGCCACGATGGACCGGAACAATTTCGGCGCAAGGACTGCAGACTGAAGTGCCGCATAACCACCATAGGACCAGCCGACCGTCGACAGCTTCTCTGCAGGCACTCCCTGTCCAAGCAACCAGCGGCCTGCATCGACCACATCGCCGACCGCGGTGCGCCACGACTGAAAACCGTTGCGCTGATACCATTCGTCGCCATAGCCGGCCGACCCGCGAAAATTGGGCTGGAGTACTGCATATCCGCGTTGGGCGAAATATTGCGCCAACCAATCGAAGCCCCATTCATCGCGCGCCGATGGCCCCCCGTGCGGCATCACGATCGCCGGCAAGCCGGTAATACTCGTTTTACCGGGAGGAAGCGTCAGATAGGCTGGAACGGCAACGCCATCGCCGGCAGTATAGGTAATCGCCCGCATTTCCGATAACTTGACTTCGTCCAGCGGAGGCCGGCTCGCCAGAAGCGGACGGAGGCTTTTCGCCGAGGAATCGAACAAATAATAATGGCCTGGATCGGTGTCGGATCCGGCCCAGATCAGGAATGTTTTTTCGTCAGGCGTCGCGTCGACGAAGCGGATCGTTCGCCCGATCAGGACCTTTTCAAGTTGTCCCGCCAGCAGCTTGATGCGGGAATCGAAATAATGCGCATGCGGCCGGTCGATCGAGTAGCTAACACCGACGACACGCCCCGCCTGTCCGATCCTCAGGATGCCCGACACATCGACTTCGGGGTGAGCGAAGATCGTTTCGACTTCCGTCGAACCGTCGAGTCTCATGCGCTGAAGCGCAACGCGTCCATCGACCCGACCGAAACCGAACACACGGTCGGCGCCGCTTTCCACCGCCACTGGTCGGAATCCTTCGCGCGTTTCCATGTCGTAGGCCGAGAGGTCCCGCCAGTTCCCTCCGTCCGCCGGCCGGGAGAAGTAGCGGTTCGTCCCGTTGATGACGCCTCTTTCGCTCCACGCGTTGCTGACCAAGACCCGGAGCCGCCCTTCTTCGTCCGCCAGATAATCGACCGCGTAGTGCCGCGGCGCTTCAAGGATCTTTTCTTCCCTGTTCTTCGTGGAGATCGTCACGATATAATTGTTGGGATGCCAAAGCATGACCCGGTCATCCTCATGCGGCAGCCAATGCATCAAATAACTTCCGGAAAAGGAGTAGCGGCCCGACGGCCCGAGAATATTCAGATTCTGGCCGTCCGAATCGAGCGCTATAAGGCGACGGAAATAGGCAATGCTTCGCCCCTGCCCCTTCTGCACGCCCCCGATTTCGCATAGCAGTCGCCTTGTATTCTTCCAGCCGCACCAGAAAAAGGATTCGGGCTTTCCGTTAGCACGCTTGATCCGTTTCGGTATGGCGGCATCATCGGTGCCAACCACGAACAGATCGTTGCCGCCCGCAGTCGTGGGAGAGATAAACGCAACCTGCTTTCCATCCGGCGACAGGCTGATGTCATCGATCGAGATCACCGATCCGAACAACGTCGCAAAATCCGCCGCCGAAGTGCCCGCCCGCGCCTCGCTCGATGCCAGCAAGACCAGAAAAAGCGCGAAAGCGGCAAGAAACGCGCGCGCACCGAAAAACCCCATCTCGAAACCTTCCATTTCATTCGCCCGAAGCCGATCGCGGAGGGGGCGGCACACTGCCCTCCAACGAACCACTCCGTTCGTTCAATGCGGCAGGAAGGCTGCAAGGCGCGTGAGCATCTCGATCCGGCTCTTGCTGTCAGACAAACTGTGCGCCAGCCCCGGATATTCGATAAGTTCGACCCGGCCGCCCGCGGCCGTGAGCGCGCGCTTCATCGCGCGCGAATGCTCGATGTCGACATTCTGGTCGAACGTACCGTGCACCATCAACACGGGCACCCGGATCGCGGCAGCGTTGCGTAACGGCGAGCCTTCGCGGATATGCGGTCCCGAGCCGATGAAATCACGCATGATGCGCGCCGAGGTATATTTCTTGCTGTCGTTCTTCAGCATTTCGAGATCGGTCACGGGTGCGATCGCAACGATGGCTTTGAATAGGCCGGGATCAACAACGCCTGATTGCAGCGCCGCATAACCACCATAGGACCAGCCGACGATCGACAGGCGGGTGGGATCGGCGCCCTGCGACAGCAGCCAGCGGCCCGCATCGTCGATGTCGCCGATCGCGCTTCGCCACGACTGGAAGCCGTTGATCACGAACCATTCATCGCCATAGCCAGCCGAACCGCGATAATTGGGCTGCACGACGGCGAACCCCTTGTGTGCGAGATATTGCGGCAGCCAGTCGAAGCCCCATTCGTCGCGCGCCGAAGGCCCGCCGTGCGGCATGACGATGGCGGGGAGCCCCTTGGCATCGTTGCGCCCCGGCGGCAGCGTCAAATAGCCGGGGATCGAGGTTCCGTCGGCGGCTGCATAGTGGATCGGGCGAACCGGCGCGAGGGTGACATCCGCAAGTAGCGGCCGCTCGTCGAGCAGCGGACGCAATTCCTTGGCGGCAGGCGTGTAGCGATAATAGCGTCCGGCATCAGTGTCCGATCCCACCCACAGCAGCCAATGCTTTTCGTCGGCCGACGCATCAATAAAATTGACCTGCTTGTCGCCGAGCGCGCGCGCCAGCGCCTGGGCCATCGCCTCTACCTTGGGATCGGTCACGACCATCTGGCGCTTTTCGGTGACGAAAGTCACGCCGACAACGCGCTGATCGCGGCCCACGCGAACCAGACCATCGACATCGACATGCGGATGCGCGAAGAGAGTTTCGGTGGCTCCCGATCCGTCGAGGCGCTTGGCAACGGCCGCGCGACGCCCGTCGACCTTGTCGAAACCGATGGCACGGTCGGTCGCCGCGTCGACGGCGTAAGGGTCGAACCCGTCCGACGTCAGCACGTCGACCGTCGACAGCGGCTGCCAGTTTCCACCGGCGGCGGGTTGGAAAAGATAGGTAAGCGTCCGGCTCAGATTATCGGTCCGCCCCTTAATCGGATGCGTCCCCATGATACGCAGACGCCCCTTGCCGTCGGTGATGAATTCGACGGCATCGGGGTGCGGCTTTTCAACCACGCGCACGCTGCCCGACTGCACGTCGACTCGGTCGACTCCCAGCCCCTCCGCATCCTTTGTAATCAACGAGGATGTATAGCGATTGACCTCCGGAACATGGCTGCGCGTCATCAGGATCGAATCCTCCTGATCGGGCAGCCAGTCGATGACGCCTCCGCCCCGCAGATCATAGCCCAGCGCATTGCGTCCGCGGCGAACGCTCAGCGATTTCGCATTGCGACCGTCGGCATCGACTCCGACGATATTGCTGAACCCCAGCAACTCGTCGCCATATTTCTGCACACCGCCGACTTGGCAGATGAGCCGCCGATCATTGGCCCATCGACACCAGTACAGCCACTCGGGATCACCGCTGGAACGCAATATACGCCGAGGCGCACTGTTATCGGCGATGTCGACGACATAGAGGTCATTCGCCTGCCCCTTGTTGGGAGCGATAAACGCCAGCCGCTGTCCATCGGGCGACAGGCTGGCCTGCATGACGCCGGGAAGCGTTCCGAAGCGCCGCGCCGCATCGTCCTCCTGTGCTGACGCCAATCCGCAAAATGGTGCCATTGCCGCGACCGCAACACCGCATGCGAGCACCCGCCTGCGCTTCAGACCTGTCATCTTTTGCCCCCTTTTCTTTTGCCCCCGCCAAATGCGACCCTCCCCAATGCTCCGCCCGCCCTCCAAAAGGGGGCGAAAACGAGAGCGGCATGGCAGACTCCCTTCATGGGTCCTGCTGCCGGGCATCGTCAAGCCACCCTGTTCATGTGCGGGCTCCACGCCCTTGCATCGGTCCGACCGGGCTGCCAAAAGACGCCCTTCGTCGATTTTCGAGAAGGAATTTCCATGCCCCGCACCTCTCTGGTCGCGCTTTCGGTCACGGCGCTGCTCGCCGTTGCCGGGTGCAGCGCTCCCGACAAGGCGGCTTCTTCCGCCCTTCCCGACGTGCAGTTTCCCGAACTGTCGCTCCAGACGCTTCAGGATGCGACGAAGGAATTGTCGTCGGACGCCTACGAGGGGCGCGCGCCGGGCACCGCGGGCGAGGAGAAGACGCTCGCCTATCTGCTCAGGCAGTTCGAGGCGGCGGGGCTGAAGCCCGGAAACGACGGCAAGTGGACGCAGGACGTGCCGCTGGTCGAGATCACCGCGAAGAATGCGACGCCGCTGACCTTCACCGGCGGAAAGACGCCGGTAACGCTGCAATATGCGAAGGATTATGTCGCGTTCAGCTATCGCGTCCAGCCGAAGACCGAGGTCAAGGACAGCGACGTCGTCTTCGTCGGCTATGGCATCAACGCCCCCGAAAAGGGGTGGAACGACTATGCCGGGCTCGACGTCAAGGGGAAGACGGTCATCATCCTCGTCAACGATCCCGACTGGCAGACGAAGGAAGCGAAGGGCGAATTCAACGGCCGTGCGATGACCTATTACGGCCGCTGGACCTATAAATATGAGGAAGCGGCGCGGCAGGGCGCGGCCGCGGCGCTGATCGTCCACGACACCGAACCCGCCGCCTATGGCTGGAACGTCGTCGAGTCGAGCAACACCGGCACCCAGTATCTGGCCGACAGCCAGAACGGCGGCGCCGACCAGACCGCCGCCAACGGCTGGATCCAGCTCGGCAAGGCGAAGGAATTGTTCGCGAGCGCCGGACAGGATTTCGACAAGCTGCGCGAAGCCGCGGGCAAGAAGGGCTTCAAGGCGGTTCCGCTGACCGGGGTCAAGGCCTCGCTGGGCTTCGACAACGCCATCACCAAGAAATTGTCGCACAATGTGGTCGGCATCCTGCCGGGCGCCAAGCGGCCCGACGAATATGTGCTCTATACCGCGCATTGGGATCATCTCGGCCGCTGCACGCCGGTGAACGGCGACGGCATCTGCAACGGCGCAGTCGACAATGCGACCGGTACCGCGGCGCTGATCACGCTCGCGCAGGCCTATCAGAAGGCCGGGGCGCCCGACCGCAGCGTCGTCTTCGTCGCCGTCACGGCCGAGGAATCGGGGCTGCTCGGATCCGAATATTATGCCGCCAATCCGATCTTCCCCCTCGCCCAGACGGTCGGCGGGGTGAACATGGATGCGCTGAATCCCAACGGCCCCGCCAAGGACATCGTCGTCGTCGGGCGCGGTAAGTCGGAACTCGATACCTATCTCGAAAAGATCGCCAAGGCGGCGAACGTCACGATCGTCGACGAACCGACGCCGGAAAAGGGCTTCTATTACCGGTCCGACCATTTCAGCTTCGCCAAGCGCGGCGTGCCCTTCTTCAACTTCGGCGCCGGCCAGGATCTGGTCGAGGGCGGCACCGACGCCGGCAAGAAGGCGTCGGAGGATTATGAGAAGAACCGCTATCACGCCCCCGCCGACGAATATGCGGCGATCAAGAACTGGGACGGCATGCTCGCCGATCTCAAGCTCTTCTATGCCGCCGGCCGCATGCTCGCATCGACCGACGCCTGGCCGAACTGGGTGAAGGGCGACGAGTTCCGCGCCGCGCGCGACAAGTCGCGCCCGACGAAGTAGGTCCATGCCGCTTTATGTGGTCCATTACAGCCACCCCGATGAAAAGGGGTGGCGGGACCAGTTGCTGCCGCATGTCGGCTGGCTGCGCGAACAGGTCGCGGCGGGCGTGTTGCGGGCATCGGGACCGATCGCCGACTCCGCGATGAAGCGCGCGATGCTGATCGTCGCCGCGGCCGATGAAGCGAGCGTGCGCGCCATTATCGCGACGGACCCCTTTGCGGTTCACGGCCTGATCGCGGATATGAGCATTGCCGAATGGGACCCGATCTTCGGCGCTTTCAACAGCGATTCCACCATGGCGGGAAAATTATGACATTGCGCATGGCCGCCGAATGGGCGCCGCACGAAGCGGTGTGGATCGGCTTCCCGCACCTCGACGCGGAGTGGGCGGGCCGGATCGACGCCGCGCGCCGCGACGTCGCAGCGTTCGCCAATGCGGTCCATGACGGCGGCCAGGGCGAAGAGGTGCGGCTGGTCGTCAACGACGAGCGCCAGGCCGAGGTCGCGGCGGCGCTCGTCGATCCGGCGGTGCGCATCCTCGTCCAGCCGCTCGGCGACATCTGGCTGCGCGATACCGGGCCGATCGTCGCCGGAACCGGCGCGGCGCGACGGGCGCGAAACTTCGAATTCAACTGGTGGGGCGAGAAATTCGTCATGCCCGGTGATCAGGAGGTCGGCGCCGCGCTCGCGCATGCAGGCGGACTGCCGGTCGACGATCAGGACTGGGTGCTCGAAGGCGGCGGCATCGACGTCGACGGCACCGGCCTTTGCGTCACGACCGAGGAATGCCTGCTCAACACGAACCGCAACCCGACGCTGACGCGCGAGGATATCGCGGTGCGGCTCCGCCAGTCGCTCGGCATCGAGCGACTGCTGTGGCTGGGCAATGGACTGATCGGCGACCATACCGACGGGCATGTCGACAACCTGGCGCGCTTCGTCGGCGAGGGGCGGCTGGCGATTCCCGTGGCGACAGACGATCATGACCCCAACGCCTCCGTCTATGCCGACGCGCGCGCGCGCACCGCGGCGTTCGGTGGGATCGAGATTGTCGACCTGCCCTCGCCCGGCCGCGTCGAAATCGACGGCGACCTTGCGGCGGCGAGCTATATGAATTTCTATATCGGCAACAGCGTGGTGGTCGTCCCGACCTATGGCGCGGCGAACGACCGGGTGGCGGTCGACACGATCGGCGCGCTGTTCCCCGATCGCCGCACGGTCGGGATCGATGCGCGTGGAATCATCGTCGGCGGCGGCAGTTTCCATTGCTCGAGCCAGCAGCTTCCGACCTAGTACGGATCGCCATTCAGCTCTGACGGCCTGCAAATGGCGGCTTTTCGGCTCGCCATCTTCTGAATGGCGATCCGTCCTAGCATCGGGCGCAAAGCCCCCTATATTCCGGCTCGTTTCGAGCCCATCACGGATCCGCCATGCCTCGCACCCTCACCGTCGCCGCGCTGCAGCTTCCCCTGCCCGGCCCCGTCGAACCCAATATCGCGGCCGTGTCTGCACTGGTCGAAGAGGCCGCGGCGCAGGGCGCGCAGGTCATCCTGCCACCCGAATTGTTCGAAGGCCCCTATTTCTGCCAGGTCGAGGAAGAGGAATTGTTCGCCGGCGCGCGGCCGACCGCCGAGCACCCGAGCGTCGTCGCGATGCAGGCGCTCGCCGCGCGGCTCGGCGTCGCCATCCCGACCAGCTTCTTCGAGAAGGACGGGCCGCATTACTACAATACGCTCGCGATGATCGGCCCCGACGGCGCCATCATGGGAACGTACCGCAAGAGCCACATTCCCGACGGCCCCGGTTATGAAGAGAAATATTATTTCCGCCCCGGCAACACGGGGTTCAAGGTCTGGGACCTGTTCGGCACGCGGATCGGTGTCGGCGTCTGCTGGGACCAATGGTATCCCGAATGCGCGCGCGCGATGGCGCTGATGGGCGCCGAACTGCTTTTCTATCCGACCGCGATCGGATCGGAGCCCTATGACCCCGACCTCGACACGAGCCAGATGTGGCGCCGCGCGATGCAGGGGCACGCGGTTTCGAACTGCATGCCGGTAATCGCCGCCAACCGCATCGGCACCGAGGGCGAATCCGATTTCTATGGCCACAGCTTCATCAGCGACGAGTGGGGCAATTTGTCCAAGGCGTTCGGAGCGGCGGAAACGGGCGTGCTGATCGAGGCGATCGACCTCGACCGCGCCGCTAAGCATCGGGCGGGAATGGGTTTCTTCCGCGATCGCCGCCCGCAGCTCTATGGCCGGCTGGTCGAGGACGTCTGACCCTCGCTCCATTGCGTCCGCGACGGACCGATGGTACCTTTAAATCATGAATTCTTGCGATGCCTGCGTCGTCCGCAACCGGTCGATATGCGCTGCGCTCGACTCCGTCGAGGTTGAGGCGCTCAATGCGATCGGCCGTCGCCGCACGCTGGAGCCGGGAGAGTCGTTGATCTGGGAGGACAGCGAGTCCGTCCTCGTCGCCAATGTCGTCGAAGGCGTGCTCAAATTGTCCACCGGTACCGAGGACGGGCGCGAGCAGATCGTCGGCGTCGTCTATCCTTCGGACTTCATCGGCCGACCATTCGGCGCCACGACGCCGCATTCGGTGACGGCGATGACCGAAGCGAAGGTCTGCGTCTTTTCACGCACCGATTTCGACGGCTTCGCGAGCCGCCACCCCGCGCTCGAACACAAGCTGCTCCAGCGCACGCTGACCGAGCTCGACCGGACGCGACGCTGGATGCTGCTGCTCGGACGCAAGAATGCCGAGGAACGGGTCGCGACCTTCCTGCTCGACATGTCGGAACGGCTCGTCGATCCGGGCTGCGACACGCCCGACCAGCCGCTCGACCGCTTCGACCTGCCCTTCTCGCGCCAGCAGGTGGGCGATATATTGGGGTTGACGATCGAGACCGTCAGCCGTCAGTTCACCAAGCTGAAGCGCGACGGAATCGTCGACCTGCCATCGCGCCGCGCGGTCGTCATTCGCGACCGCGCGGAGCTGAAGGCGCTCGCCGGCTGATCAGAAGCGCAGGGCGACCCCGGCACTGATCACCCACGGGTCGAGCTGGTGGCGCGTTTCCAGCACCTTCGTGGTACCGGCGAACCAGCGCGCATTGGTGTCGATGAAATAGCGCTTGGCATCGAGGCTGACCGCAAGCCCGGTGTCATTCACCGGAATATCGACGCCCGCCTGCAGAGCGAAGCCGAGTTCGTTCGACATGTCGAAGCGCGTCGCGCCGAGCGTGCGCGTCGCGGCGCCGGGCTTTTCCTTGAAGAACAGGAAATAGGCCGGCCCCGCCCCGACATAGGGCGACACGCCGCCGGGATTGAAATGATATTTGACCGTGACGGTCGCGGGCACCAGCTTCGCGTTGGACACCAGCTCGGCGCCAGGAAGCCCTGCGGTTCCGTCGACGTCATGCTGCGTCATGCAGCAGATGGTTTCGACCGACACGGCGGGCGAGACGAAATATTCGATGGCCAGCGTCGGGACGACATTGTCGTTCGCGCTGGTCTGCGTGCCCGCGGGGAGGCCGATCAGGTCGGTGCGCACCTTGTCGATCTTGCCGTCGGGCAGCACGCCCGTCGCCAGCAGCTTGACCTGCAACCGGCCCTGCCCTTCCTGGGCATGGACGGGCTGGACGGCCGCGGCGAAGGCAGCGGTTGCCAGCAGGAGGGGAAGCTTACGCATGGATAGTCTCCGTGCGCCATAGCGGCCGCCCTTCGCAGCCCAGGGTGATTATGGCGCGGCGGCCTGCTGCGCCGCTTCACGACCCGCGACATTGATCCTGCGCAAAAAGGGTTTCGCCTCGCCGAAGCAGCGCGAAATATTGGTCGTTCCCGGCTTGATAATTGATCCGGATCAATGTTTCACCGACATGCGGGGCGCAGGGCGGCCCCGTTCAGTAGGGGTAAGATTCATGGACAAAGTCGTAGCGCGCGGCGGCATCTGGATCGCCGTGATGCTGGTGGCCCTGGTGGCCGCGGCCACCGCGAAGGACGCCGGCTTCTCGATCCACATGACGATCGTCGCCTTCACGGCGCTGGTCATCATGGCGATCGGCGTCTCCAAGGCGGATTACAGCACGATCGCGCGCGGCGTCCTGCGGATGCCGTCGGGCGAGACAACCTATGACGACGATCCGGTGCGCTGGGGCGTGCTCGCGACCGTCTTCTGGGGCATCGTGGGTTTCCTGGTCGGCCTCTACATCGCCCTGCAGCTTGCCTTTCCGGCGCTGAACCTAGGCCTCGAATACACGACCTTCGGGCGGCTGCGGCCGCTGCATACCTCTGCGGTCGTCTTCGCCTTCGGCGGCAACGCGCTGATCGCGACGAGCTTCTACGTCGTGCAACGCACCTGCCGTGCGCGGCTGGCCTTCCCCGGGATCGCCCGCTTCGTATTCTGGGGCTATCAGATGTTCCTGGTGCTCGCGGCGAGCGGCTATGTCCTCGGCATCACGCAGTCGCGCGAATATGCCGAGCCCGAATGGTATGTCGACCTGTGGCTGACGATCGTCTGGGTCCTCTATGGCGCGGTGTTCGTCGGCACGCTGCTGAAGCGCAAGGAGCCGCATATCTATGTGGCGAACTGGTTCTACCTGTCGTTCATCATCACCATCGCGATGCTGCACATCCTCAATAATCTGGCGGTGCCGGTATCGTGGACGGGATCGCTGTCCTACTCGGCCTTCTCCGGCGTGCAGGATGCGCTGGTCCAGTGGTGGTACGGGCACAATGCGGTCGCCTTCTTTCTGACGGTGCCCTTCCTCGCGATGATGTATTATTTCGTGCCCAAGCAGGCGCAGCGGCCGATCTACAGCTATCGCCTGTCGATCCTGCACTTCTGGTCGCTGATCTTCCTCTACATCTGGGCGGGCCCGCACCACCTGCACTATACCGCGCTGCCTGACTGGGCGCAGACGCTGGGCATGGTCTTCTCCGTCATCCTGTGGATGCCGAGCTGGGGCGGCATGATCAACGGGCTGATGACGCTGAACGGCGCGTGGGACAAGGTGCGCACCGACCCGATCATCCGCATGATGGTCGTCGCCCTCGCCTTCTATGGCATGGCGACGTTCGAGGGCCCGATGCTGAGCGTCAAGGTCGTCAACTCGCTGTCGCACTATACCGACTGGACGATCGGCCATGTCCACGCCGGCGCGCTCGGCTGGAACGGGATGATCACCTTCGCCGCAGTCTACTACCTCGTTCCGCGGCTGTGGAACCGCGAGCGGCTCTACAGCCTGCGCATGGTCAACTGGCACTTCTGGCTCGCGACGCTGGGGATCGTCTTCTATGCCTCGGCCATGTGGGTTGCCGGCGTGACCCAGGGGCTGATGTGGCGCGAATATGGCGCCGACGGCTATCTGGTGAACAGCTTCGTCGACACGGTCGCCGCGCTGCACCCGATGTACCTGCTCCGCGCGTTCGGCGGCGTGCTCTACCTCGCGGGCGGCGTGCTGATGGTCGTCAACGTCTGGCGCACGATCCAGGGTCGCCAGCGCGAAGAGGCCCCGATGTCCTCCGCTCCCTATGACGCGGCTGCCGATCGCCCGATCGCGCCCGCCCCGGCCGAATAAGGATAATCGCCATGGCCAGTGTCACCCAACAGCACAAGAAGCTGGAACGCAACGTCACCCTGCTCGGCGTCTTCGCCTTCATCGCGGTGGCGATCGGCGGCATCGTCGAGATCGCACCGCTGTTCTGGATCGACAACACGATCGAGAAGGTGAAGGGGATGCGTCCCTATACGCCGCTCGAACAGGCGGGGCGCGACATCTATGTCCGCGAGGGCTGCTATACCTGTCACAGCCAGATGATCCGTCCGTTCCGCGACGAGGTCGAACGCTATGGCCACTACAGCCTCGCCGCGGAAAGCATGTACGACCACCCGTTCCAGTGGGGGTCGAAGCGCACCGGGCCCGACCTTGCGCGCGTCGGCGGCCGCTATTCGGACGAGTGGCACGTCCAGCACCTCAAGGACCCGCGGTCGGTCGTGCCCGAAAGCATCATGCCGCCCTACGCCTTCCTCGCCGAGAAGGAACTGAAGGTCGGCGACCCCGCCGCGCGGCTGGAAGCGCTGCGCAAGGTCGGCGTGCCCTATACGAAGGCCGACATCGAGCAGGCGGAGGCCGACCTGCGCGCGCAGGCCGACCCCGATGCCGACGCCGGCGACCTCGCGAAGCGCTATCCCAAGGCGCAGATTCGCGATTTCGACGGCAATCCCGGCCGCGTCACCGAGATGGATGCGCTGGTCGCCTACCTCCAGATGCTCGGCACGCTGGTCGACGTGAACAGCGCGGCGGCGCAGGAAGAACTGGCGTCGGAGAAGGGCCGATGAACGATCATTCGACCTATGAAACGCTGCGCCACCTCGCCGACAGCTGGGGGCTGCTCGCGATGCTGGTCGTGTTCGTGATCCTGTGCGCATGGCCGTTCCGGCCCGGCGCCCGGTCGCGCAATCAGGAAGCCGCCGAGGCGATTTTCAAGGACGACAACGATGGCGAATGACAAGCTCGCAGCCGGTAGCCGCTTGGACGAAGCGACGGGCACGCAGACCGTCGGCCACGAATGGGACGGCATCGAGGAACTCGACACGCCGATGCCGCGCTGGTGGCTCTGGGCCTTTTACGCCACGATCGTCTGGGGCATCGCCTATGTGATCGCCTATCCCGCCTGGCCGATGATCGATCGCGCGACCGAGGGCGTGCTCGGCTGGTCGAGCCGCGGACAGCTCGCGACCGAGATCGCGGAACAGGACAAGGCGCGCGCCGCGACCGTCGCGGCGCTCGCCGACATGCCGATCGAGAAGCTGCCCGACGATCCGGCGCTGATGCGCGCCGCCGTTGCGGGCGGACGCGCCGCCTTCAAGGTCAATTGCGTCCAGTGCCACGGTGCCGGCGCGGCGGGTTCGATCGGCTACCCGAACCTCAACGACGACGACTGGCTTTGGGGCGGTAATCTGAAGGAGATCGAATATACGATCATCCATGGCACGCGCCAGCCGGGCGGCAAGGATACGCACACCAGCCTGATGCCTGCCTTCGGCCGCGACCAGATGCTGACCGACGGACAGATTTCGGCGGTCGCCGACCATGTGCTGAGCCTGTCGGGCCGGGCAAAACCGAATGCGACCGGTGCACAGATCTTCGCCGACAATTGCGCGGCGTGCCACGGCGCCGACGGCAAGGGCGATCGCCAGTTCGGCGCCCCCAACCTGGCCGACGCCATCTGGCTCTATGGCGGATCGAAGGCGCAGGTCGTGCAGCAGATCAGCAACGCGCGGCTCGGCGTGATGCCCGCGTGGGGCGGACGGCTCGATCCGGTGACGATCAAGATGCTGGCGGCCTATGTCCATTCGCTGGGAGGCGGCGAAGCCTTTGCGGCCACCGCTGCGGCGCCCGGCGAAACCGCCGCGGCGCAGGCCGGCGCGGCGCCGCAAGAGGCGGGCGATGTCCGGCCCTGACCCCCTGTCCGTACTCGCGGCGGACGCCGCGGCGCTGCGTGCATCGTCCCGCAAGCAACGCACGCCGCCGCCACCGCCCGAGAACGAGCCGCAGCTCTACGAAAAGCGCCGGGGCGTCTACCCGCAGAAAGTGCAAGGCCCGTTCCGCCGCTTCAAATGGCTGGTGATGTTCGTCACCCTGGGCATTTATTACATCACGCCATGGATCCGCTGGGACCGCGGCCCCTATGCGCCCGATCAGGCGGTGCTCGTCGATCTCGCGCATCGCCGCTTCTACATGTTCGGGATCGAGATATGGCCGCACGAATTCTATTTCGTCGCCGGCATGCTGATCATGGCCGGCATCGGCCTGTTCCTCGTCACCAGCGCCGTCGGGCGCGCCTGGTGCGGCTATAGCTGCCCGCAGACCGTCTGGACCGACCTGTTCCAGCATGTCGACCGCCTGATCGACGGCGACCGCAACGCGCAGATCCGGCTCGCCAACGGGCCGTGGACCGCCGAGAAGATCGCGAAGCGCGCGGTCAAATGGACGGTCTATCTGGTCATCAGCTTCTGGACCGGCGGCGCGTGGATCATGTATTTCGCCGATGCGCCGACGCTGACGCGCGATTTCTGGGCCGGCGACGCCGCGCCCGTCGCCTATGCGACCGTCGCCATCCTGACCGCGACGACCTTCACCCTCGGCGGTTTCATGCGCGAGCAGGTGTGCATATACATGTGCCCGTGGCCGCGCATCCAGACCGCGATGCTCGACGAGAAATCGCTGATCGTCACCTACAAGGACTGGCGGGGCGAGCCGCGCGGCAGCGTCAAGAAGGCGGCGAAGGACCCGGGAGCGTTCGGCGACTGCATCGACTGCAACCAGTGCGTTGCGGTCTGTCCGACCGGAATCGACATTCGCGAGGGACCGCAGATCGGCTGCATCACCTGCGCATTGTGCATCGACGCGTGCGACCGGGTGATGGGCGAGATCGGGCGGCCGCGCGGACTGATCGACTATGCGACGCTCGACGACTGCAAGCGTGAGGCAGCCGGCGAAACGCCGCGTCCGGCGTGGAAGACGCTGCTGCGCCCGCGCACCATCGTCTATTTCCTCGCCTGGGGCGGGATCGGTCTCGGGCTGCTGTTCCTGCTCGGCGCGCGGACGCGCACCGACATTTCGGTCGCGCCCGACCGCAACCCGCCCTTCATGCTGCTCAGCGACGGCAGCGTCCGCAACGCCTACACGATCAAGCTGCGCAACATGGAAAGCCGTCCGCGCGACATGGCGATCACGATCGACGGCGTCCGGGGCGCCATGATGTGGACCGACGAGATGGACCGCGCCGACGCGGCGCAGTCGCTGACCCTGACCGTCCCCGCCGACGCGACCCAGCCGCTGCGCCTCTATGTCGTCGCGCCGCGCGACACGCCGGCGCAGGCGATCACCTTCGCCGTCCGTTCGCTCGACGAGCGCGGCGAGCGGGACAGCAGCGAAACGCGCTTCGAAGCGCCGGAGGTCAATCCATGAACCGCCCCTTCACCGGCCGCCACATGGCGCTCGTCCTCGTCGGCTTCTTCGGCACGATCATCGCGGTCAACGTCGTCATGGCGCGCTATGCCGCCTCGACCTTCGGCGGTATCGTGGTCGAGAACAGCTATGTCGCGAGCCAGCATTTCAACAAGTGGCTTGACGATGCGGAGGCGGAACGCGCGCTCGGCTGGGACGCGGTGACCGCGTGGCGCCCCGACGGCCGGCTGCTCGTGACGCTGAAAGGACCGGGTGCGGAGGCCAGCGTGGCCGGCGTCGCGCGTCATCCGCTCGGCCGCCTGCCCGACCAGCCGCTCCGCTTCGAGGCGATCGGCGAGGGCCGCTATCTGTCGCACGAAACCGTGCCGGAGGGACGGTGGACGCTGCGCCTCGCTGTCGCCGACGGCGCACAACGCTGGCGTCGCGAAGAAGCGCTGCAATGAGCGCACAACCGCGCCCCGACGTCGCGCCGCTGCGTACCATACTCGCGGTGCCGGGGATGCATTGCGCCGGCTGCATGAGCAAGGTCGAGCGCGGGCTGAGCACCCTGCCCGGCGTTTCGGGCGCACGCGTCAACCTGTCGGCGCGCACGGTGACCGTCGCGCACGGCGACCGCGTCGAGGAACGCGATCTGGTCGATGCGCTTGCGGTGCTGGGGTTCGAGGCGCAGCCGCGCCGCGACGAACTCGCGCCCAATCTGTCGGCGGTGAAGCCGCTGCTCGCCCCGTTCGCGGTCGCGGGTTTCGCCGCGATGAACGTCATGCTGCTGTCGGTCAGCATCTGGTCGGGCGCCGACGGCGCGACGCGATCGCTGTTCCACTGGATTTCGGCGGCGATCGCGATCCCCGCGGTCGCCTACGCCGGACGCCCCTTCTTCGCCTCGGCATGGCGCGTGCTGCGGCACGGGCGCACCAACATGGACGTGCCGATCTCGATCGGCGTCCTGATCGCTACCGGCCTCAGCTTCTACGAGACCGCCGTCGGCGGCGAGCATGCGTGGTTCGACGGCGTGCTGATGCTGCTGACCTTCCTGCTCGCGGGGCGGGTGCTCGACGCGATGATGCGCGACAAGGCGCGCGCCGGTGTCGATGCGCTGATCCGCCAGGCGGCGCAGGGCGCGACGGTGGTCGCCGCCGATGGCACGCTGGCATGGCGCAAGGCCGACGAGCTCGCCGCCGACATGGTGATGCGCGTCGCGGCGGGCGAACGGCTCGCCGCCGACGGAGAGATCGTCGCGGGTCAGAGCCGCTTCGACCAGTCGCTACTGACCGGCGAAAGCGCACCGATCGCGCTGCATCGCGGCGATGCCGCCCTCGCGGGCACGCTGAACCTCGACGCGCCGGTGGACGTCCGCGTCAGCCATGCCGGGCAGGACACGACGCTCGCCGAGATCGCGCGGCTGATGGAAGCCTCGACGCAGAGCCGCTCGCGCTACGTTCGCATCGCCGACCGGGCATCGCGCCTCTATGCGCCCGCGGTCCACACGCTCGCCGCCGTCTCGGTGATCGGCTGGCTGATCGCGGGCGCGAGCCTGTACGAGGCGCTGGTCATCGGCGTCGCGGTGCTGATCATCACCTGCCCCTGTGCGCTCGGCCTCGCGGTTCCGGTGGCGCAGGTCGTGGCGAGCGGCGCGCTGATGCGAGCGGGGCTGATGGTCAAGGACGGCTCGGCGCTCGAACGGCTCGCGACCATCGACCGCGCGCTGCTCGACAAGACGGGAACGCTGACGCTGGGGCGACTGACGCCCGATCCGGCCGCGCTCGACGCGCTGCCGCCGATCGAGGCCGGGATCGCGCTCGCGCTCGCGTCGCACAGCCGCCACCCGCTGTCGCGCGCGCTGGCCGGTGCGCTTGCGGCCCGCGGCGTCCGCGCCGCCAGCCTGTGGGGCGTCGAGGAGCGGCCCGGCGAAGGCGTGTTCGCGCATCATGACGATGGCGCGGTGGCCTTGCGCCGCCCCGAACAGGCTAGCGGCACGGCCGTGGTGCTCGACATAGACGGCGCCCCCGCGCGGCTGATCGTCTGCAGCGACCGGCTGCGTCCCGACGCGGCGGAAGCGCTCGCCGGGCTGCGCGCGCTCGGCGTCGAATGCTCGATCCTGTCGGGCGACAACATCGCCGCGGTCGCCGAGGTCGCACGCGAGACCGGCCTGACGGCGCAAGCGAGCGCGACGCCCGCCGACAAGCAGGCGGCGATCGCCCGCCTGCGCGCCTCCGGACACCATGTGCTGATGGTCGGCGACGGGCTCAACGACGGCCCCGCGCTCGCCGCCGCCGACGCCTCGATCGCGCCGGGCACGGCCAGCGATGTCGGATTGCAGGCGTCCGACCTCGTCTTCGTGCAGGATTCTTTGATCGCCCTGCCCCGCGCCGTGCGCGCATCGCGCGCGACGATGCGCATCGTGCGGCAGAATTTCGCGCTGGCGATCCTCTACAACGTCTTCGCGGTGCCGCTCGCCATCGCGGGGCTGGTGACGCCGCTGATCGCCGCGCTGGCGATGTCGATCAGTTCGCTGATCGTCGTCGGCAATTCGCTGCGTCTGGCGAGGGTCGCGCGATGACCGGCCTTGCGATCCTGATTCCCGCCGCGCTCGCGCTCGGCCTGCTCGGCCTCGGCGCCTTCTTCTGGGCGCTTCGGAACGGCCAGTTCGACGATCCCGACGGCTCTGCGGCGCGCATCCTGATCGACGAGGAAGACATATGACGCCCAGCCCGCTGCTCTTCGCGCTGTCGGCGTTGATCCCGGCGATGACCGGGCCGTTGCCGGGCACGTCGCAGCGAATGTTGGCAGTCATGCTTTGCGGAGGCGGCGCGACGTCGGTGCCGCTCGGCGGCCAGGCGCCGTCGGGCGACACGCCCGCGCCCTGCTGCGCGAAGGGGTGCCACAACAGCCGTTCGCGCAAGCAAATTGACCGGGCGCAATGACAGCCCGCCCGTCTTCGGCGACAAGCACCTGCATGTGGCCCTATCACCCCGATCTGCTCGCAACGCCGGTCCCGCGCTACACCAGCTTTCCGACGGCGGCGGAGTTCACCCCCGACGTCGGTCCCGACCGGTTCGCCGAAGCGGTCGCCACCGCGACTGGCGACGTCTCGCTCTATCTCCATATCCCCTATTGCGAGCATATCTGCTGGTATTGCGGCTGCAACACGGGCGCCGCCAACAAGGCGCAGCGGCTGACCAGCTATCTGACCGCACTGCACCGCGAGATCGCACTGGTCGCCGGATTGCTGCCCGCGAGCACGCGGGTGCGCCGCATCGCCTTTGGCGGCGGCAGCCCGAATGCGATCGCGCCGACCGACTTCATCCACCTGATGGAAGCGCTGGTCATCCATTTCCCGCTCGACGATCCGACCATCTCGATCGAACTCGATCCGCGTGCGATGTCGCCGACATGGGGCGATGTCGTCGCGGGGGTCGGCGCGACGCAGGCCAGCCTGGGCGTCCAGACCTTCGCCCCGCATCTGCAGGCCGCGATAGGCCGCATCCAGCCGGTCGAGACGATCGAGGCAAGCGTCGAGACATTGCGCCGCGGCGGCATCCGATCGCTCAACTTCGACCTGATGTACGGACTGCCGGGGCAGACGCAGGACGATCTGGCCGATACGCTCGACCGCACGGTGCGCTTCGGCGCCGACCGCATTGCGCTGTTCGGCTATGCTCACGTCCCGCACCTGATCCCGCGCCAGCGGCGCATCGACGACAGCGCATTGCCGGGGCAGGCCGAGCGGTTCCGCATGGCGGCGCTCGGCCATCGGACGCTGGTCGAGGCGGGTTATGTCCCGATCGGTTTCGATCATTTCGCCCTGCCCGACGATCCGATCGCGCAGGCGGCGCGCGCCGGGCGGCTGCGGCGCAATTTCCAGGGCTTCACCGACGACGGCGCGCCGGCGCTGATCGGCCTCGGCGCATCGGCGATCAGCAGCTTTCCCTCGCTGCTCGCACAGAATGAGAAGAATTCGGGGCGTTATCGCATGCTGTTGTCGCACGACATCCTGCCGATCGCGCTCGGCAAGGCGCGCGACGTCGAGGACCGCCGGCGCGGCGCGGTCATCAGCGAATTGCTCTGTCATGGGCGAGCGCGGGCCGACAAGCCGCTGGTCGACGAGGCGTGGGAACGGCTGGCACCCTATGTCGAAGCCGGGCTGTGCACGTTCGACCATGGGGCGGTGGCGATTCCGCCCGAGGGCCTGCCCTACGCCCGAAGCATCGCGGCGGCCTTCGACCCCTATCGCCAGCATTCGCCACGGCGGTTCAGCTCGGCGGTCTGACGATCACGAAAAACTGGTACGGGTGGCCGGACTCGAACCGGCATTCTGTTGCCAGAGGCGGATTTTGAATCCGCTGCGTCTACCAATTCCGCCACACCCGCACGGCGACCGCCCGGCGGGCCGATCGACAGATTCGCCCCTATAAGGATGCGCGCGGGGGATGGCCATAGCCTATCGTCGGCCCGCGTCGCCTCGACCGGCGCGCCTCGTGTATTCCTATTTCTTGAGCTCGCGCGCCAGCGTCTTTTCGGTCGCCTTGCCGTAGGGCGGCTTGAAACCCGCCAGCCCCGCGACGTCGAACTTGGGCTGACGATAGACGGCGCGCGCGTGGCTGAAGGTGCGGAAGCCGTCGACCCCGTGATAATTGCCCATCCCCGACGGCCCGACCCCGCCGAAGGGCAGATCCTCCATCGCGTTGTGGAACAGCACGTCATTGACGGTGACGCCGCCCGAGATGGTGCGGGTGAGCACGCGCTCCTCCTCGCTCCGGTCCTGTCCGAAATAATAGAGGCCGAGCGGACGGTCGTGCGCATTCACATAGTCGATGGCATCGTCGATCGTCCGATAGGTGCGGACCGGCAGGATCGGGCCGAAAATCTCTTCCTGCATCACCTTCATCTCGTCGGTCGCGCCGCGGACGATGTGGAGCGGCATCTTGTGGCCGTTCGAGCTGGCGAAATCCTCGTTCCCGGGGTTGACCTCGATCACCTCGGCGCCCTTGTCGCGCGCATCGGCAAGGTAGGATTGCAGCCGGTCGTAATTGCGCGTGTTGACGACCGAGGTGTAGTCGTCGTTGGCAAGCAGGGTCGGATAGAGCGCTGCCGCCCCCTTGGCGACGCCGTCGATCACCGCCGCCTCCTGATCGTCGGGAACGAGCAGATAGTCGGGCGCGAGGCAGATCTGTCCGGCGTTCATCAGCTTGCCCATCGCGACGCGCTGTCCCGCCAGGTCCTTGTTCGCGCTGCGTCCGATGAAGGTCGGCGACTTGCCCCCGAGTTCGAGCGTTACGGGCACGAGATTGTCGGCCGCGGCGCGCATGATGTGCCGTCCGACGCTCGTCGCGCCGGTGAAGATCAGATGGTCGAAGGCCAGCTTCGAGAAGGCGATGCCGACCTCCGCATCGCCGGTGAACACCGCCATCTCGCTTTCGTCGAAATAGTCGGGAACAAGCCGCGCCATCAGCGTCGAGACATTCTCGGTGAACTCGCTCGGCTTGATCATCGCGCGATTGCCCGCGGCGAGGATGCCGGCCATCGGCACGAACACCATGCCGATCGGGAAATTCCATGGGCTCACGACGCCGACGACGCCCTTGGGCTGGTACATGACCTCTGCCTTCGCGCCGAGCAGGCCGAGCGGAAAGGTCGGCTTGCGCTTCTCCCCCCTCGCCCAGTTCGCCAGATGCTTCTTCGCATGCTTGAGCGCACTGACCGAGGGCATGATGTCGGTCATCAGCGTCTGCTCGCGGCTGCGATGGCCGAAATCCTCGCTGACCGCCTTGGCGAAATCCTCCGCATGATCGACGAGCAGCGCGATGGCGCGGTCGATGCGGTCGCGGCGCACCGCGAGGCTTTCGGGCATAGCGGCGGTGAAGCTCGCCTTCTGCGCGGCAAGGACCTGCTGCATGCGGGCGGCTTCGCCGGCGATATCCTGCTTGATGGCGGTGGCCATGACCGTCTCCCCTATGACTTGCGGGCGGCAATTGACCATGCCGCGCGGCGGGTTGCAAGATGAAACCCGCCTGGCGCGTGCGCGACCGAACGTAAGGTTGGAAAACCGCGAACTTATGGGCGCTTTGCTCCAGCGACAGGGACTGATCCCGGACTTCGCCGAGCCCCCTCTTTCGCAAGTGCAGCATTTCCGCTAGACCGGCGTCCGACCTTTTCCACCGGAGTCTCGCATCATGACCGCAACCGATCCCGTCGTCTTTCTTTCCTATGCCCGCACCCCGATGGGCGGCATGCAGGGCGTGCTGTCGGACGCGAGTGCGACCGATCTGGGCGCGACCGCGGTCAAGGCGGCGGTCGAGCGCGCCGGGGTGAAGGGCGAGGATATCGAGCGCATCTACATGGGCTGCGTCCTCCCCGCCGGGTTGGGTCAGGCACCGGCGCGGCAGGCGGCGATCAAGGCGGGCCTGCCCAAGTCGGTGCAGGCGACCACCGTCAACAAGGTGTGCGGTTCGGGCATGCAGACCGTGATCATGGGCGCCGAGGCGCTGGCGGCGGGCAGCATCGACCTGGTCGTCGCGGGCGGCATGGAATCGATGACCAACGCGCCCTATCTGCTCAAGAAGCACCGCTCCGGCGCGCGGATCGGCCACGACACCGCCTATGACCATATGTTCCTCGACGGGCTCGAGGATGCCTATGAGGCGGGCCGCGCGATGGGCACCTTCGCACAGGACACCGCCGACGCCTATCAGCTCAGCCGGCAGGCGCAGGACGATTATGCGATCGAATCGCTGAAGCGCGCGCAGGCGGCGATCGCGGGCGGCGCCTTCGCCACCGAGATTACCCCGGTGACGCTGACCACGCGCAAGGGCGAAGTCGTCGTCGACACCGACGAACAGCCCGGCAAGGGCAACCCCGACAAGATTCCGACGCTGCGCCCCGCCTTCGCCAAGGACGGCACGATCACCGCCGCGACCAGCTCGTCGATTTCCGACGGCGCCGCCGCAGTCGTGCTGACGCGCCAGTCGGTCGCCGATGCGAAGGGCGCGAAGCCGGTCGCGAAGCTGGTCGCCCACGCCGCACACGCGCAGGAGCCCAAGGATTTCACCGTCGCCCCGGTCGGCGCGATCAACAAGGTGCTGGAAAAAGCGGGCTGGTCGATCGCCGACGTCGACCTGTTCGAGGTCAACGAGGCCTTCGCCTGCGTCGCGATGTTCGCGATGCACGACCTGGGCATTCCGCACGACAGGATCAACGTCCACGGCGGCGCGACCGCGCTGGGCCACCCGATCGGCGCGAGCGGCACGCGGATCATCACGACGCTGATCGCGGCGCTCCAGCGTCACGGCAAGACGCGCGGCATCGCGAGCCTGTGCATCGGCGGCGGCGAAGCGACGGCGGTGGCGGTCGAATTGGTCTGACAGGGCGTAGACCTCGTCATTGCGACCCTCCAATCTGATCGGCGTATATCGTCAAGGCAAATAAGGAGCTGTTCCCCGGCGAAAGCCGGGTCCAGATGGCATGGCACCGCTCCGCGTGGACCCCGGCTTCCGCCGGGGAACGGTTACCTGTCGAAAAGGGATATTGCCGAGCCGATCCGGGGGAAGCGATTCAGAGGGGGGCCGCCCACTCTGGATTGCCGCGGCGCTTCGCTCCTCGGGTGACGACGCAAAAACGGGGCACGGGCCGCATCCTCCCGCCATTCGGCCGCGACAAACTGCGACACTGATGAGCCGAAGATAAACGCGGCATTCCGGGTTCGTTCAAACCGACTCGCCTAATCCTTTCCCTGTCATCGGGCAGATCCCCTCCCCCGTGACCGATCAAAGGAATGGCACCATGAAGAATAAAATTCTCACCGCCGGCCTGATTGCCGCGATGATGGTTCCCGCGATGGCGCAGGCCCAGACCCACGAGCTGCGCCGCGACCGGCAGGACATCCGCTATGCGCAGACGCACGGCAACCAGCGCGACGTGCGCGATGCGAAGCGCGAATATCGCCAGGACGTCCGCGACTGGCGCCGCGACAATCGCTATCAGAACTGGCGCGCCCCGTTCAAATATCAGCAGTTCCGCGCCGGTTCGACGCTGCGCTCCAACTATTACGCGCCGGCCTATCGCCTGAATTACGACAGCCGCTGGGGCGTGCCGCGTGCGGGCCGCAACCTCGCCTATGTTCGCCACTACAACGACCTGTTGCTGGTCAATGTGCGCAGCGGCAAGGTGATGAAGGTTTACCGCAACCACTTCCGCTGGCGCTGATCACCGGCGGGCGGGTGAAGGGTCGGGCGTTCTCGCCCGGCCCTTTTTCCTTGTCCGGACCAAGAAGGGTCAGGCCGGAAGGGTCGAGGGCGCCGGCAGCGGGGCCTTGTCGCCGACGACTTTGGCAACCGGCCGGAGCCACGGGCGGCGCACCAGCCGACCGGCCGCGATCAGCGCCGCCGCGGCCAGCGCGATCCCCGCGAGAACATCGACCAGATAATGCGCGCCGTCGATCGGCGTCGCCAACAGCATCAGACCGGCCCACAGCATCCCCGCCCATCCGGCGCGGCCCAGCTGCGCAAATCCCCAGATGAAGATCGCGCCGAGCGCGGAATGATAGCTGGGAAAGGTGATGATCCCCTCGATCCGCGTCACGTCGATCAGCCGCAGGCTGCCGTCGCGCAGCCCCGTCAGGTCGGCGTAGTGGACGACGGCGGCTGCGGGCCGCAGGTTCGGCAGATCGCCGGGACCGAGGTTCAGGTGGATATAATTGCCGACCGCCGGCGTCAGGCCCGAAAGCAGCACCGCCGCCAGCCCCGCGAGGATCGCGGCGCATATCGCGATCCGCATCTCGCGAAGCCGGTTCGTGGCGGTCAGGGCGAGCACCATCACCAGAAGCTGCGGGATCATGCTGACATAGGCCCAGCGATAGAGGGTGGCGAGCGTCGGATGGTCGTTGACCCAGCGCGCATAGCCGAGCCAGTCGAAGCCGAGCGCCAGATCCCAGCGCTGAAGCCGCGCATCCCACAGCGCCCCGCCCTGCGCGGCGACCAGATAGCTGAGGATGCCGCCGACGATCGAGAAGAGGATGATCAGCATGACCGACGTGACCAGCGCGGCAAAGGCCGGGCGGACGCGATAGCGGGTATAGAAGCGGTCGGTGGTCCACAGCAGGCCGATCATCGCGGCCGATCCGCCGAAGCCGTTCGCCAAGAAAGAAAAGGGCGCGGCAAGCTGGAAAGCGATCAGGAACAGCAGGCAGAGCCCGATGAGCAGCCAGGACGCGTCGTCGAAACCCTGCGATTCGGGTTCACGATGGAGGGATGCGCTCATGGTCCGCCTGTTAGCGGCGCGCGCATAAAATTCGATTAATGGCGGCCCCGATCGACCGCGCGTGCGCGAAAAATCAATCGCCCCAGATATGGGCGGTTTCGATCCAGCCGCGGCGGCCCTTGACGTCGAAGCGGCACCAGCCGTCGCGGCAATCGCTGATCCGGCCGACGACGCCGGCTTCGGCACGATAGGCGACGGGCGCGGATTCGTTCGGCGATTCGCGCATCGGGCGGGTTGCGCCGGTGACGATCGCGGTGCGCGTGCGGCTGAGCAGCCGCGCCGCCATCCAGCCGCGGGTGCCGTCGGGATCCTCGATCTTGCGCCACAGTTCGTGCCGCGCGATTACCTTCACCGGCAGGTCCTTGCGGCGATATTCCCAGATCACCGGCACGTCGGGCGACGGCCCCTTGCGCATCCGCGCCTCGTCGACGCTGATCGAGGCCCAATAGGGCAGTTGCGGGTCGGACTGGGCGGCGGCGGGGCCGACGATGGCCACCAGCGCCAGCACAGCGAGAATCTGGCGGCTTTTCATGGCCGATGCCTTGTCAAACTCCGCCCGCTTTTTCAACCGCTCGCGGCACGCGCGGCACGGTTCGTCCACAGGCTTCGTCGCGCCCGCCCCTCTTGACCCCTTCGCCGCGGCACGCTCTATCGACGGTCATGTCCGATTCCTCCCGTCCCCGGCGCCCGCGCGTCATCGTCACCCGCCAGCTCATGCCGCACGTCGAAGGGCGCATGGCCGAGCTGTTCGACGTCAGCCTTTCGGCGCGCGACCGCGCCTTCACGACCGACGAACTGCGCGCCGCGGTGCAGAATTGCGACGTGCTCGTTCCAACGGTGACCGACCGCATCGACGCGGAGATCATCGCGGCGGCGGGCGAGCGGCTGAAGCTGATCGCCAATTTCGGCGCCGGCGTCGACCATATCGACCTGGCCGCGGCGCGCGCGAAGGGCATCATGGTCGCGAACACCCCCGGCGTGTTCACCGAGGACACCGCCGACATGACGATGGCGCTGATCCTGTCGGTCCCGCGCCGGCTGGCCGAGGGCGAGAAGCTGATGCGATCGGGCCGGTGGGAAGGCTGGGCGCCCAGCACGATGCTCGGCCGCCGCGTCGGGGGCAAGCTGCTCGGCATCATCGGCATGGGGCGCATCGGGCTGGCGGTCGCGCGCCGCGCCCGCGCCTTCGGCCTGTCGATCCACTATCACAACCGCCGGCGCCTGCCCGAAGCGATCGAGGACGAGCTGGGCGCGAGCTATCACGCGAGCGTCGACACGCTGCTGCGGATCAGCGACGTGGTAACGATCCACTGCCCGCACACCACCGAGACGCACGAGATGGTGAACGCGGCGCGGATCGCTGCGATGAAGCCGACCGCCTATCTGATCAACACTGCGCGCGGCGAGATCATCGACGAAAAGGCGCTGATCGCGGCGCTGAAGAGCCGCCGCATCGCGGGCGCCGGGCTCGACGTCTATGCGCAGGAACCGGTGGTCGATCCCGAGCTGCTGACGCTCGACAATGCGGTACTGCTGCCGCACCTCGCCTCGGCCACGATCGAGGGGCGCGAGGCGTCGGGCGAAAAGGTGATCGCCAATATCCGCGCCTGGGCCGACGGGCACCGGCCGCCGGACCAGGTGCTGGAGGGGTGGGTGTAGTTTCCCAACGGGCGCGTTGAGCCGCTCTGGATTGCTTCGTCGCTTCGCTCCTCGCAATGACGGAGTTTCGTAACGCACCGTCATTGCGAGCGAAGCGAAGCAATCCAGAGTGTCACTCGCTGCAGTCGAGAATGTCAGGCCACAAATCACGCCAGAGCGGATTTTCCGCCTCGATCAGCGCCAGTTTCTTCGCGCGGCTGCCAGCTTTAAGTTGTTTTTCCCGCGCGATGGCAAATTCCATGGCTGCGTGCATTTCAAACCACACAAGCATCTTGCAGTCATAGCGATCGGAAAAAACCTGATCCTTCGCGATGCTGCCACACGCGCTGCGCCAAGTTCGAGGTGACGCCAGTATACAGCGTCCCGTTGCGCCGGCTCGCCATGATATAGACCGCCGGCTGACGTTCGCGCATGGTCTTATCCCAATAGAACCTCGTCATCGCAAACGCGGCTCGCAATGACGGGGTATATTCAATCCCCCGTCAGGATGCGGTCCACCAGTTCCTTCACCGTCGGGGTGAAGTTGTTCGAGTAGAAGGGGTCGGTCTTGAAATTGAACGCGGCGTGGCCCGCGAACATCAGATTCTGTTCGACGTCGCCGCCGTGCGCGATGTCCTGCAGCGTCTTCTGGATACAGAAGCTGCGCGGGTCGGCGAGATAGCCGGTCGAATAATCGTCATGGTCCTTCCACGACGAGAAGCCGCAATGCGACAGGCAGCCCATGCAGTCGGCCTGATCCTTGCGGATCGTGGCCTTGTCGGTCTCGGTGACGAAGACCACCGTGTTGTCGGGGGTCTTGAGCGCGGTCGTATAGCCTTCGGCGACCCAGCCCCGCGCGCGGTCGCGGTCGTGCGGGGTGACCCAGAAATTCTTGCCCTTCACCCCGGCGTCGAGTTGGACGACATGGTCGCCCGCCTGCTGCTTCGAATAGGGAATCTGGCGTTCCGAGCGCGCCTCGAGGTCGCGCAGGAACGGGTTGCGCACCGCGCTCGAATAAAAGCCGGTGGGCGAAAAGCGGTGGAGCAGCACGTCGCCGTCTTCGAGGGTGCGCAGGCGATCCTTCCACGCCTGCGGGATCGGGCTTTCCTGCGTCAGCAGCGGCCGCGTGCCGTACTGGAAGACGATCTGGCCGAGTTCGGGATTGTCGATCCAGTCCTCCCAGTCGCGCAGATACCAGACGCCGCCCGCCATCACGATCGGCACGCTGTCGGCGATCCCCTCTGCGCGCATCGTGTCGCGCAGCGCCTTGACGCGCGGATAGGGATCCTCGGGCTTCATCGGGTCCTCGGCATTCGACAGGCCGTTGTGGCCGCCGGCGAGCCACGGGTCCTCGTACACCACCGCCGCCATCAGGTCGGCGACCTTGTTGTAGGCGCGCTTCCACAAGGCGCGGAAGGCGCGCGCCGACGAGATGATCGGCAGATAATGGACATTGTGCCGCGCCGCGATCTCGCTGAGCTTGTAGGGCATGCCCGCGCCGCAGGTGACGCCGGTGACAAGCCCCTTCGTCCGTTCGAGCACGCCTTCGAGCACGCGCTGCGCTCCGCCCATTTCCCACAGGACGTTGATGTTGATCGCACCCTGGCCGCCGGCGATGTCGTGGGCGCGCGTCACCTGCTCGACCGCGCCATCGATCGCATATTGCACCAGTTCGTCGTGCCGCTCGCGCCGCGTCAGCGCGCGATAGACTTGCGGGACGATCTTGCCCTCCGCATCATAGCTGTCGGCGTTGACCGCCGAAACCGTGCCGATCCCGCCCGCCGCAGCCCAGGCGCCGCTGGAGGCGTGGTTGGTCGCCGACACGCCCTTGCCCCCCTCGACCAGCGGCCAGACTTCGCGGCCGCCGTAAAGGATGGGCTTCAAACCTTTGAACACTCTATACCTCTTTCTCTCAGCCAGCCGCCTGCTCGGCTCCGGCCCCCATTTTCCGTTTCCGTAAGCGGAAGACGGCCCCCTTTGTCAATCGATCGCGACCCGTTCGCCGCCGAACAGGCCATATCCACCCAGCGGTCGAGCATAAAGCTTTTCATAGGCCGCGACCATGGTTGATTCGTCGAAGCGTTCGGCGGCGACGCGCCGATTCGCCGCGCCGACGGCCGCCCGCAACGCACCGTCGCCCGCCATCCGCGCCAGCGCGGCGCGAAACGCGCTTTCGTCGCCGGCGACGAACGGCCGGTTCGCGTCCGATACCATCGCCGCGACGTCGCCGACGTCGGGGCTGACGACGGGAAGTCCCGCCGCCATCGCCTCGATCACCGCAATCGGCGCCTGTTCGCTCAGCGACGACAGCGCGAGCAGGTCGAAATGGCCGATCCAGCGCGCCGGCTGCGCCATGAAACCGGGCATGACGAGACGGTCGGCGATGCCGCACGCCGCCCCCTCCGCAGCGATGGCGTCGCGATCCGGCCCCTCGCCAACGATCGCGAGCCGCACGTGCGGCGGCAGCGTCGCCACCGCGCGCACGAGGCGCGGCAGGTCCTTCACCTTGCGCAGCCCGGCAACGGTGCCGATCACCACCTCGCCCTCGCGCCGGACGAGGCCGGGGATCGGCACGTCCGGCGCGCGGCCATAGGCGGCGACGTCGATGCCGTTGCGGATCAGCCGGGTGCGGTCGGCAACGCCCCATTCGGCGGCGGCGATCCGCTCGAGCAGCGTCGAGGGCACGACCAGCGCCTCCGCCGAACGCAGCGCAAGGCGGCGGAACAGATTGCGTTTCCAGTTGCGCCGCGCGCTTTCATCTTCGTTGAACCCGTCCTCGTGATGGATCAGGCCCGGCAGGTGGCGCCGATGGAGCCGATGCGCCATCACCCCGTCCATCGCCCCCCAATTGTAGCTGAGCGCGAGGTCGAAATCCTGCAAGTAGCGCGCAATCTCGCGGTAGCGCGCCAGCGATGGCCGCCCGGCGAGCGACGGCGCGTCGGCGGGGAAACGCACGTCGATGCCCGGCGCGATCGCGTCGCGGGCGCCGAGCGCGCCGGGCACCGCCGACAGCACGACATGCCGCGCGCGATCCTCCATCAGGTTCATCAGCCGCACCGCCCGCGCCTCCTTGCCGCCCAGCGAAAAGCTGGAGTGGAGGTGGACGATGCGAACCGGACGCTCGCGCGTGATCGCGGGCCGGCCCTTCACGCCGCGGGCAGGTCCGCGATCCACGCGTCGATCGCCGCGCGCGCTTCGGGTTCGTCCATCGTCGGGGCATGGCCGACGCCGGGCACCTCGACCAGCCGCGCCCGCGGCAGGGCCGCCGCCATCTTCGCGGCCGCGCTTCCCGCCAATATGTCGGACAGCGCCCCGCGCAGGATCAGCACCGGCGCGTCGCCGAAGGCGCGATAGGCGGGCCACAGGTCGACCCCGTCGCCGGCGGGCAGGCGCAGCGGCGCGGCGATCTGCTTGTCGTAATCGGCGACGATCCGCCCCTCCGGGGTCAGCCGATGGGTGCGCTTGGTCAGCCGCAGCCAGTCGTGGATGCCATAGTGCGGAAAGACCGCGTGGTTCAGGTCGCGGAACGCGCGCGCGGCGTGCATCCACGTCGGCTGGCTGCCCCCCACGCCGATATAGTCGCGGATGCGGTCGAGCCCGGCGCTTTCGAGTTCGGGCCCGACATCGTTGAGCAGCGCGCCGGCCAGCCGCCCCGGCAGGCTCGCCGCCATCAGCATCGACACCAGCCCGCCGAGCGAGGTCCCGACGGTCGCGAAGCGCCTGATCCCCAGTTCGTCGAGCAGCGCCACCATGTCCTGAACATAGGTCAGCGGGACATAGGTCATCGGGTCCTTCGCATAGGCGCTTTCGCCGCGGCCGCGGAATTCGGCGACGATCACGCGCCGCAGCGCCGCCATATGCGGCGCCACCGCCTCGAAGTCGCGGGCGTTGCGCGCGAGCCCCGGCATGCACAGGATCGGCGGCAGCGCGGCCGCCTCCTCCGGGCCGGGATAGAGGCGCGCGTGCAGCCGGACGCCGTCGGCCGACCACCAATAATGGTCGTCCCACTCGCGGCGATGATCCTGTCTTGCCAAAATGGCGGGTCCCCTTCCTGTCCGCACGGACGCCCTGCTGCGTCTATCGCCAACCCGGCGCGCCGCGCAAGCCATCCCGCGCCGCCGCCGGTTGCCGCGGGCGGCTTTCACCGATAAGAGGCGAGCGACCATGAGCGAAGCCCTGCTTTCCTTCGAACCCGCCACCGGCACGGAGCTTTGGCGCGGCGCGATCAGCGATGTCGACGCCGAGGTCGCGATCGCCCGCCGCAGCTGGCCCGAATGGGCGGCAAAGCCGCTCACCTTCCGCTCCGAAACGCTGCGCCGCTTCGCCGACCGGGTGAAGGCGGAGGGCGAGACGCTCGCCGACCTGATCGCGCGCGAGACCGGCAAGCCATTGTGGGAAGCGCGCACCGAGGTCGAATCGGTCGCGAACAAGGTCGACATCTCGATCAAGGCCTATGCCGAACGCACCCCCAATCGCCGCATAGAGGGCGCGATGGGCCTGCGCAACGCGGTGCGGCACAAGCCGCACGGGACGCTCGCGGTTCTCGGCCCCTATAATTTCCCGGCGCATCTGCCGAACGGCCACATCGTCCCGGCGCTGCTCGCGGGCAATTCGGTGCTGTTCAAGCCGTCGGAAAAGACCCCGGCGGTCGGCGCGAAGCTGGTCGAACTGTTCCACGAAGCGGGGGTACCGCAAGAGGTGCTGCGGCTGATCGTCGGCGGCCCCGATCAGGGCAAGGCGCTGGCGGGGCACGAGGGCATCGACGGGCTGCTGTTCACCGGATCGGCACGGACCGGCGTCGCGCTGAGCCGCCAGTTCGCCGGTCAGCCGGGCAAGATACTGGCGCTCGAAATGGGCGGCAACAACCCGATCGTCGCATGGGACACCGCGGACATCCGCACCGCCGCCATCCTGATCGTCCAGTCGGCCTTCCTCAGCGCCGGGCAGCGGTGCAGCAACGCGCGGCGGCTGATCGTCCGGGACAGCATGGCCGACGCGCTGATCGAGGAGGTCAAGGGGCTCGCAAACCGGCTGATCGTCGATCATCCGCACGCCGACCCCGCCCCCTATATGGGGCCGGTGATCGACAATGAAGCGGCCGACGGCCTGACCGAAAGCTTCCTGATCCTGATGTCCAACGGTGGTCAGGTCATCCGCCACATGACGCGGCCGGTCGAGGGTCGCCCCTTCCTGACCCCCGGCATCATCGACGTGACCGACATGCGCGAGCGCCCCGATGTCGAACTGTTCGGCCCGCTGCTCCAGGTCATCCGCGTCGACAGCTTCGAGGCGGCGATCGCCGAGGCGAACAACACCCACTTCGGCCTGTCGGCGGCGCTGATCGGCGGCAATCCACAGCTTTACGACCAGTTCTGGGCCAATGCGCGCGCCGGCGTCATCAACTGGAACCGGCCGACCAACGGCGCCTCGTCCGCCGCGCCCTTCGGCGGCATCGGCCTGTCGGGGAATCACCGGCCGAGCGCCTTCTACGCCGCGGACTATTGCGCCTATCCGGTGGCGTCGTCCGAAAGCGACGCGATGCGCGCCTCGATCGGCATCGGCCTGCGCGATCCCGAAGGGGCGAAGCTGATCCTCAAGGGTTTTTCATAACAGCCTCAAATTTTGCTTCACCCTGGCAAAAAAAGCCTGCTTTGCCATCTGGCGGGCGGGTCGCCACACCGGCGGCATGGACAAGCATCCTCTCCCCCAGGGCAAGCTGTGGCTTGTCGGCGCCGGTCCGGGCGATCCGGACCTGCTGACATTGCGCGCGGCGCGCCTTCTCGAAAGCGCCGACCTGATCGTTCACGACGGGCTGGTCGGTGCGGGCGTGCTCGCGCTGATCCCGCCGCACGTCGAGCGCATCTCGGTCGCCAAGCAACGCAGCCGCCACACGATGAAGCAGGAGGCGATCAACGCGCTGCTGATCCGCGAGACGCGCGCGGGACGGCAGGTCGTGCGGTTGAAGGGCGGCGATCCCTTCATCTTCGGGCGCGGCGGCGAGGAACTCGACGCGGCGCGCGACGCGGGCATCGCCTGCGAGGTCGTTCCCGGCATCACCGCCGCGGCGGGCTGCGCCGCTCAGGCCGGCCTCCCCCTCACCCACCGCGAGGATGCCAGCGCGGTCAGTTTCGTCGCCGGTCAGTGCAAGAATCTGACCGATCAGGACTGGTCGGGTCTCGCGGGTCATGGCCGCACCCTCGTCATCTATATGGGGCTCGCGACCGCCTCGGCGATTGCCGACAAGCTGATCGCAGACGGGGTCTCGCCTGGTCTGCCGGTCGCGGTGATCGAGCGCGGCACCGCCGCCGACGCCCGCGTGCTGCGCACCCTGCTCACCGACCTCGGCGATCTCGTCGCGCGCGAGCGGGTCGCCAGCCCCGCGCTGATTATCGTCGGCAAGGTCGCGGCGCGCGCCGACGCGCTCGACTGCCTCGGCGCGCCAGGACTGATTGCTTCATTGAAGGATATGGCATGCGACTCCTGACCGGAAACGATCTGAAGACGGGCGCCGTGATCTGGTGGACCGGCCGCGGCTGGTCGATCCACGTCGAGGACGCCGCCGACGTCGGCGAACATGGCGAGGCGATCCTGTCGGCCGAGGACGGCGCGCGCCGCGTCAACGGCGGCTATCTAATCGACGCGGTGGACACCGCCAAGGGACCGCGCCCCGCGCATATCAAGGACCGCATCCGCGCGCGCGGCCCGACCGTGCGCCCCGACCTGACATTGAAGCCCGCCGATCCGGTGGCCGGCGACTGGGTGATCTGACATGTACAAATACGACCAATATGACCGCGCGATGGTCGATGCGCGCGTCGAGGAATTCCGCGACCAGACCCGCCGCCGCATCGCGGGCGACATGAACGACGACCAGTTCAAGCCGCTGCGGCTCAAGAACGGCCTCTACCTCCAGCTGCACGCCTATATGCTGCGCGTCGCCATTCCCTATGGCACGCTCAATTCGACGCAGCTTCGCAAGCTTGCCGAGATCGCGCGCAAGTATGACCGCGGCTACGGCCATTTCACGACGCGCCAGAACCTCCAGTATCACTGGATCAAACTGGAAGATGCGCCCGACATCCTCGCCGAGCTGGCGACGGTCGAGATGCACGCGATCCAGACCAGCGGCGAGAGCATCCGCAACATCTCCGCCGACCAATATGCGGGCGCCGCGGCCGACGAGATATGCGATCCGCGCCCCTGGGCCGAACTGCTGCGGCAGGCGACGACCTTTCACCCCGAATTCAGCTATCTGCCGCGCAAGTTCAAGATCTGCGTGATCTCGTCGCCGGCCGACCGCGCGGCGCTACGCTGGCACGATTGCGCGCTGCGCATCGTCCGCAATGAAGCGGGCGAGGAAGGTTTCGAGGTCTATGCCGGCGGCGGCATGGGGCGCACCCCCTTCATCGCCTACAAGATCCGCGATTTCTGCCCGGCGTCGCAGATATTCTCCTACCTCCAGGCGATATTGCGCGTGTGGAACCTTCATGCGCGGCGCGACAATATCCACAAGCAGCGGATGAAGATTCTCGTCCACGATCTGGGCGAAGAGGAGTTCCGCCGCCAGGTCGAGGAAGCGTTTCAGCATTTCCTGACGCTCGGCACCGACTTTCCGCAGGCCGAATATGACCGCATCGCCGCCTATTTCGCGCCGCCGCCGTTCGAGGCGGGCCTGTCGGAGGCGATCGACCGGTCGGACCCCGATTTCGCGCTGTGGGTCGATCACCAGACCGTGGCGCACAAGGCGCCCGGCTATGCGATCGTCAACGTCAGTCTCAAGCCGATCGGCGGCATCGGCGGCGACGTCACCGCCGAGCAGATGGAGGTGCTCGCCGACCTCGCCGAACGCTACAGCTTCGACGATCTGCGCGTGACCCATGCCCAGAACGTCGTGCTGCCGCATGTCCGCAAACAGGACCTGCATGCGGTGTGGCAGGCGTTGAAGGCGGCGGGGCTCGCCGACGCCAACCTCGACCTCGTCACCGATGTCATCGCCTGCCCCGGCCTCGATTATTGCACGCTCGCCAACGCGCGGTCGATCCCGGTCGCGCAGAAAATCCAGCAGCGCTTCGCCGACATGGATCGCCAGCGCGACCTCGGCGAGCTCAAGATCAAGATTTCGGGGTGCATCAACGCTTGCGGGCACCACCATGCGGGGCACATCGGCATCCTCGGCGTCGACCGCAAGGGAACCGAGAATTACCAGCTGCTGCTGGGCGGATCGGGCGCGGAGGACACGACGCAGGCGAAGATCACCGGCCCTGGCTTCGACGAGGACGGCGTCGTCGATGCGGTCGAGCGCGCGATCGAGCGCTACCGCGAACTGCGCACCGGGGACGAACGCTTCCTCGACACCTATCGCCGCGTCGGCCTCGACGCCTTCAAGGAGGCCATTTATGGCTAATGCCCTGCGTTTTCGGAATGACGAGCCGGTCGAGGAACCCGCGGTCACGCTCGACGCCTTCCTCGAACAGCCCGACGCCAGCGCGGTGCGGCTCGAAGCGGGCGAGGACCCGCGGCGGCTGATCCCCGAACTCGGGCGGGTGAAGCTGGTCGAACTCGGCATTCCCCGCTTTCGCGACGGCCGCTGCTTCACCGCGGCGCGCATCCTGCGCGAGGCGGGCTATGAGGGCGAGATTCGCGCCGAAGGCGACGTGCTCGTCGACCTCGTCGCCTTCATGCGGCGCTGCGGCATCGACAGCTTCGCTCCGCACAGCCCGCTCAACCGCGCCGACGTCGATGCGTCGCTGCGCCGGTACGATCATGTCTATCAGCATGCGGCGGACGGCGCGGTGCCGATCTGGAAGCTGAGGCATGGCTGACACCTCGAAACTCCCGTTCGCATCGAACGAGGTCGAGACCCCCCAGGGCCATGCGCGGCCGATGGGTGTCCCGGCCTCGCGCGACGCGAGCGGCGATGCGGGGGATGACAGGAGGCGCGACCGGATCGACGTCGCGCCGCGCTTCACGCAGGCCGACGTCGTCCGCCTGAACAATCTGTTCCGCGGGCAGGACGCCGCGGAGGTGGTCGCCAGCGTGCTCGGCGCGGGCTTGCTCGGCGACACCGCGATCGTTTCAAGCTTCGGCGCCGAAAGCGCGGTGCTGCTGCATCTGGTGACGCGGGCGGCGCCCGACATTCCGGTGCTCTTTCTGGACACCGGCAAGCATTTTCCCGAAACGCTCGCCTATCGCGACACGCTCGCGGCGCGGCTCGGGCTCAACCTCGTCACGCTGACGCCCGATCCGGAGGAACTGGCGAAGAAGGACGAAACCGGCCTGCGCTGGGCCTACGACCCCGACGGCTGCTGCGAGATCCGCAAGGTCAAGCCGCTCGAAAAGGCGCTCGCCGACTTCGACGCCTCGATCACCGGCCGCAAGGGTTTCCAGTCCGCGACGCGCTCCGGCCTGCCGCGCTTCGAGCTCGACGGCAGCTCGGGCCGCCTCAAGTTCAACCCGCTCGCCAACTGGACGCGCGAGGCGCTCGACGCCTGGTTCGAGGCGCACGACCTGCCGCGCCATCCGCTGGAGGCGGAAGGCTATCCGTCGATCGGCTGCTCGCCCTGCACCTCGAAGGTGAAGCCGGGCGAAGACCCGCGCGCGGGCCGCTGGCGCGGCTGGGACAAGACCGAATGCGGCATCCACGAAGCGGTGACCCCGATCGGCGACGACCCGGCGTTCTGAACCGCACTACAAAGTTATCGAACGGCGAGCCTACTCATAATCCGCATAGGCCATGCTGTCGTCGGCAAGGTCGCTGAACTTGGTCGTCTTGGCATCGAAGTGCAGGCGCACCTTGCCGGTCGAGCCGTGGCGCGACTTGGCGACGATGAGTTCGGCGAGGCCGAAGACGCGCTCCATCTCCGCCGCCCATTCCTCGTGCGCGGCGTGGATCTTGATGTCGTCGCCCTCGATCGGGCGCTTCGGCTCGCGCGCGGCGACATAATAATCCTCGCGGAACACGAAGAGCACCATGTCGGCGTCCTGTTCGATCGAGCCCGATTCGCGCAGGTCCGAAAGCTGCGGACGCTTGTCCTCACGGCTTTCGACCTGACGGCTGAGCTGCGACAGCGCCATCACCGGCACATTAAGTTCCTTCGCCAACGTCTTGAGACCGCGCGAAATCTCTGAAATTTCCTGCACCCGATTATCGCCGCTGCGCGACGAGCCCTGCAGAAGCTGGAGATAGTCGACGACGATGAACCCGATGCCGTGCCGCCGTTGCAGCCGCCGCGCCCGCGTGCGCAGACCGGCGATCGTCAGGCCCGGCGTGTCGTCGATGAACAGCGGCAGCGTCTGGAGCTGCTGCGCGGCGCGCGACAGTTGCTGGAACTGCTCCTTGCTGATCTTGCCCATGCGCAGCGCTTCGCCCGACACGCCCGACTGTTCGGCCAGGACGCGCGTCGCGAGCTGGTCGGCCGACATTTCGAGGCTGAAGAAGGCGACCTTCGCGCCCATGTTCTTTTCGGGCGGAATCCCGTCCTCGTCATCGCGGCGCCAGCGCTCGGCGGCGTTATAAGCGATGTTGGTCGCCAGCGAGGTCTTGCCCATGCCCGGACGGCCGGCGAGGATCATCAGGTCCGAATTGTGCATGCCGCCGATCTTGGCGTTGACGCTCGCGATGCCGGTCGTCGTGCCCGACAGGTGACCGCCCGAATTGAGCGCGCGTTCGGCCGCCTGGAGCGCGGTGAGGCTCGCGGCGCTGAAGCTCTTGACCGACCCCAGTTCGGCATCGCCGCCCGCGACCTTGTAGAGCGAGGTCTCGGCCTCTTCGATCTGCGCCTGCGGATCGACGCTCTCGCTGGTGTCGAGCGCATTGTCGACGAGCGTGCGGCCGACCCCCACGAGCTCGCGCAGCAGGGCGAGGTCGTAGATCTGCCGCGCGAAATCGCGCACGCCGATCAGTCCGGCGCCGCTGCCGGTGAGCTGCGCGAGATAGCCGACGCCGCCGACCGCCTTCATCGCTTCGTCGCCCTCGAAAAAGGGTTTGAGCGTCACGGGGGTCGCGATGCTGTTGCGCTCGACCAGCGCCATCGCCTGCGCGAAGATGCGCCCGTGCAGCGGTTCGAAGAAATGCGCGGGCGAAAGCTGCACGGGCAAATCCTCGACGACTCGGTTGTCGATCAGGATCGCGCCCAGGAACGCGGCCTCGGCCTCGATATTGCGGGGCAATTGGCGGTCGTCCCCGGCGGGAGCCGGAGTGGGGAACAGGGCTAGCTCGGGCATGGCGACGCATAATGGAACCCCCTGAAACCATATGCAACGGCGTTGATCGTCGCGGCCCCGCCTGCCGTGGAGCGTTCTGGGGATAGTTTTGCGGCCACCCCCTCCCGCACGCGGGAGGGGCAGCGAGACTTGCGAACTTTGTTCGTTAGACGCAGCGGGGTGGGGCTGACTGCAACATTGCTGCCCACCCCCAACCCCTCCCGCGTGCGGGAGGATGTCCTAGCCGCCCCCTTGCCCTTCGCCGTGCGGCGGGTAGAAGCACCTTCATCATGACCGACGCCGACCCATCGAAGCAGCGCATCATCTCGGTCGAACTCGACGAGGGCACGATCGTCTGGCGCAATCCCGATGTCGAGCAGGAACGGCGCGTCGCCATCTTCGACCTGATCGAGGACAACAAGTTCGTGCCGCAGCGCGGCCATCCCGACGGCTATGCCGGGCCCTATCGCCTGATGCTGCGGGTCGAGGACGGACGGCTGATCTTCGAGATCAGTCGCGAGGACGGTTCGCCGCTCGAGGCGGTCATCCTCGGCCTCGGCCGCTTCCGCCGCCCGATCCGCGACTATTTCGCGATCTGCGATTCCTATTATCAGGCGATCCGGTCGGCGACCGCGCAGCAGATCGAAACCGTCGACATGGCGCGCCGCGCGCTTCACAACGATGCGGCGGAGATGCTGATGGACCGGCTCGACGGCAAGATCGCGGTCGATTTCGACACCGCGCGCCGCCTGTTCACGCTCATCTGCGTCCTCCACATCAAGGGGTAAGCATGGCGAAGGGGGCGATCCAGCGCAGGAACAAGCCGGCGGCGACCGGCTGGCGCGATGCGGCCGCGCGCGGCCTGCGGCGCATCGGCGGGGTGCTGCTGCTCGCCGTGCTCGCCATCGGGGTCGGATTGTGGTGGGCGGCGCGCTGGACCCCGCCGCGCGCGCAATATCCGTTGCAGGGAGTGATGCTCGACGCCTCGAACGGCCAGGTCCACTGGGGTTCGGTCAAGGCGGCGGGCGCCGATTTCGCCTATCTGGCGGCGACCGACGGCGACAGCGGCGTCGATCCGCTCTACGCGCGCAACATGGCCGCGGCGCGCGATGCGGGGATACGCACCGGTCCGATCCACCATTACAGCCTGTGCCGCCTCGCCACCGACCAGGCGGCCAATTTCATCCGCCACGTCCCGCGGCGCACCGACGCGCTGCCCCCGGTGGTCTGGCTCGACTATGACGACCGCTGCCCCGACCGGCCGACGCGCGCGCTGCTGCTGAGCGAACTCGCGACCTTTCTGGCGCAGATCGAGGCGCATATGGGCAAGCGCAGCCTGATCGCGCCCGGCGCCGCGTTCGAGGCCGATTACAAGGTGACGAGCGGCATCGCGCGCACCACTTGGCTGCGCCGCGATTTCTTCGAGCCCGACTATGGCGCCCATCCCTGGGTGATGTGGCAGGCCAACCATTATCTGCGCATCGCCGGCGCCGACGGCACGGTCGGCTGGAACGTCGTGCGCCCCGAAGGAACCACGCCATGACCGACGATCCGACCGATGCCGACCGCGACGCGCTGATCGACGCGGCGCGCGAGGCCGCCGCGCGCGCCTACGCCCCTTATTCGGGCTTTCACGTCGGTGCGGCGCTATTGCTCAAGAACGGCGACGTCGTCACCGGCGCCAATGTCGAGAATGCGAGCTATGGCCTGACGCTGTGCGCCGAAACCGCGGCGATCGCGAAGATCGCCAACGAGGGCTGGATCGGCGAACTCGCCGCGGTCGCGATCGTCGGCGGCCGGCCCGAAGGCGCGGCGCTGACCGGTGCCGAGGCGGTGCATCCGTGCGGCCGCTGCCGCCAGATATTGAACGAGGCGGCCGAGCAGTCGAAGACCGACATCTGGGTCCATTGCGCATCGGGCGACGGCACGGCGGTGGAAAGCTATCGGCTGAGCGATCTGCTCCCCGCCGCCTTCGGGCCGAAGGATATGGGCCTCGTCCGCGACTGACCGCTTGCGCAAAGGCGCGCGCGCCGACAAGACGACGGCATGGCCATTCTTTCCGACAAATGGATTCGCGACGCAGCCCGCACGCAGCAGATGATCGAGCCGTTCGTGGAGGCGCAGCGGCGCGACGGCTGCATCAGCTATGGCCTGTCGTCCTACGGCTATGACGCGCGCGTCGCCGACGAGTTCAAGATTTTCACCAACGTCGACAGCGCGGTCGTCGATCCCAAGGATTTCGCGTCGAACAGTTTCGTCGACCGCAAGACCGACGTCTGCATCATCCCGCCGAACAGCTTCGCGCTCGCGCGCACGGTCGAATATTTCCGCATCCCCAGGGACGTTCTGGTCATCTGCCTCGGCAAATCGACCTATGCGCGCTGCGGAATCATCGTCAACGTCACCCCGCTCGAACCCGGCTGGGAAGGCCATGTGACGCTGGAGTTTTCGAACACCACCCCCCTGCCCGCGAAAATCTATGCCAACGAGGGCGCGTGCCAGTTCCTGTTCCTGCAGGGCAACGAGCCGTGCGAGACGAGCTACGCCGACCGCGCGGGCAAATATATGGGGCAGAAGGGCGTGACGCTGCCCAAGCTCTGATCCCGCGGAACCGCCCCGCCCTCTCGCGCGTCATCTCCCCAAGCGGAAGGGGCGCGTGTCGGAGGATGTTCCATGTCCATGATCGCCGTCTTCATCGGCCGCCTGTTCATCGCGCTGATCTTCGTCGTCTCGGGGATCAACAAGCTGATCCACGTCAACGACACCAGCGCGATGATCTCCGCCGCCGACCTGCCCGGCTGGCTCGCCGTTCCGACCGGGCTGTTCGAACTGATCGCGGGTGTCTGCATCGCGCTTGGCATTTATGCGCGAGCCTTCTCGCTGCTGCTGGCGGCGTTCGTGCTGCTCACCATCCTTTTCTTCCACCGCGATTTCACCGACCCCGTGCAGGCGATGGCAGCGATGAAGAATCTGGCGATCGCGGGCGGCCTGCTCTGCCTCTTCGGCTATGGCCACACGCGCTGGAGCTATGATGCGCTGCGCCGCAGGCGCCGCGACGAGATCGAACTGCACGAGGCCGAACTGCGCGCCGCGCGCGCCGAGGGTCAGGCCGAAGCCGTGGGCGCGCCGGTCGTCGTCAAGCGGCCGTGGTGGCGCTTCTGACGCTTCGCGCTTGGCATCGCGGTCCGCCTGCGCTAGCCTTCACTTGACGTTTACGTAAAGGGAGGGTTTCATGGCATCCCGCGATCTCGACATCATCGTCTATGGCGCGACGGGTTTTACCGGGCGGCTCGTCGCCGAGTATCTTGCGCATCATTACAAGGGCCGTGCGGACGCGCCGCGCTGGGCGATGGCCGGGCGCAGTCTCGACAAGCTGGCCGAGGTGCGCGACCTGATCGGCGCCGACGAGGAAACCCCGCTGATCGTCGCCGACGCCGATGATCCCGGCAGCCTCGACGCGATGGCCGCGCGCACGCGCGTGGTGTTGACCACGGTCGGCCCCTACCAGCTCTACGGCAGCGCCCTCGTCGCCGCCTGCGTGCGCGCGGGCACCGCCTATGCCGACCTGTGCGGAGAGCCGGGCTGGATGCGCGAGATGATCGACGCGCACCAGGACGCGGCCAGGGCGTCGGGCGCGCGCATCACCTTTTCCTGCGGCTTCGATTCGATCCCCTTCGACCTGGGCGTGCTGTTCCTGCAGGCCAAGGCGATGAAGCGCCACGGCGCCCCCGCGCCGCGCGTCAAGGGCCGGGTGCGCCAGATGAAGGGCGGCGCGTCGGGCGGCACGATCGCCAGCCTGACCGAAACGCTGAAGGCCGTCGCGAAGAAGCCGTCGCTGGCGCTGCTGCTCAAGTCGAGCTTCGCGCTCACCCCCGGTTTCGAAGGGCCGCACCAGCCGAGCGGGCTGGTTCCCGAACATGATCCGGCGACCGGCACCTGGACCGCGCCCTTCGTGATGGCGCCGATCAACACCAAGAATGTCCACCGCACCAATTTCCTGCTCGGGCACCGCTGGGGCGCCGACCTCGTCTATGACGAAATGGTGATGACGACGATCGGCGACGCCGGCAAGGCGATGGCCGAAGCGATGGCGAAGGCGAATCCGTTCGGCGACGCGAAGCTCAAGCCCGGCGAAGGGCCGAGCAGGGAGGAGCGCGAAAACGGCTTCTACGACATCCTGTTCATCGGCGAATATCCCGACGGGCGGACGATTCGCGCCTCGGTGCGGGGCGACCGCGACCCTGGCTACGGCTCGACGTCGAAGATGCTCGCCGAAACCGGCATGACGCTGCTGGCGACCGAGGGCGACGGCGGCATCTGGACGCCGGGCGCGCTGCTGGGGCAGGCGCTGATCGACCGGCTGACCGCCGAGGCCGGGTTGAGTTTCCAGATCGAGGAATGACCCATCTTCCGTTCGTGCGGACCCCGGATCAAGTCCGGGGGAAGCGCCGTTCTTCTTTCCCTCGAAGGAAGGACGGCCCTTCGACAAGGTCGGGGCGAACGGATTCATGACGAAATGACGGATATGACCCTCTCCTCCCTCTCCCCCCTCGACACTCTCCTCTCGACGCTGCGGACCGACGGCGATGTCGCGACCGCGCATATCGACGAAGGCTGGATGCAGGGACGCACCGCCTATGGCGGGATCAGTTCGGCCGTGGCGCTCGCGGGCACGATGGCGCTGCACCCCACCGAGGCGCCGCTGCGCTATGCCCAGATCAGTTTCGTCGGCCCGGTCGCCGGCGATTGCACGGTCGAGACGCGGGTGCTGCGCCGGTCGAAATCGAGCCTGTTCGTCGATGCAGGCGTGTCGAGCGAGGCGGGTTTCGGCACCGCCGCGGTGTTCGCCTTCTCGCCCGACCGGGAAAGCCACGTCGATCACAATCGCCTGACCATGCCCGACGCCCCGCCGCCCGAGGCGCTGGCGCCGGTTCCCGAGCACAGGGTGCGCCCGACCTTCTCGAAGCATTTCGACATGCGCCCGACCACCGGCCCGCGCTTCGGCTGGAAGCAGGAGGTCGGCGAGTATCTGACCTGGGTGCGCTTCATCGAGGAACCGCGGTGCCATCCCACCGTCGCGCTGCTCGCGCTGGGCGACGCGCTGCCGCCCGCGGCGATGGCGCTGTTCAGCGAATTCGGGCCGATCAGCTCGATGAACTGGACCGTCAACATGCTGACCGCGACGCCCGAGACCGACGACGGCTGGTGGCTGTTGTCGGCCAGGACGGGCTATGCGCGCCGCGGGCTGTCGGTGCAGGACATGATGCTGTGGAACCGCGCCGGCGAGCCTGTGCTGAGCGGCAGCCAGGCGGTTGCGGTGTACGCATGACGATCGCGATCTAACCGCCGATAACAGGAGGTCGCTTCACTCCGGAACCGGCAGCGCGATCACCGCGTCGAGGCCGCCGCCCGCGCGGTTGGCCAGCGTCAGGCGGCCGCCTTCGCTTTCGGCGATCTCGCGCGCGATCGCCAGTCCCAGCCCGGCGCCGCCGGTCGCGCGGTTGCGCGATTCCTCGCCGCGCGCGAAGGGCTCCATCAGCGCTTCGATCTGCGTCTCGGCAAGGCCGGGACCGTCGTCGGACACGATCAGGCGCGCCTCGCCGTCCGCGACCGTCACCGACAGGCGGGCGCGCAGGCCATAGGCGACCGCATTGTCGATCAGGTTGCGCAGCGCCCGGCGCAGCAGCATAGGCCGCGCCTGCGCCGTCACTGCGGCGACGGCGGCGAGCGAGACGTCCTTGCCCTGCTCGCGATAATCGGCCGCCACGTCGCCGGCCAGCGCGTCCAGCCCCACCGCCTCGCGCGCTTCGGTGCCCGAGCCGGCGCGGGCCAGCGCCAATATGTCGGCGAGCATCGCCGTCATTTCCTCGATCGACGCGATCATCTTGTCGCGCAGCCGTGCATCCTCGACCTGCTCGACGCGCACGCGCAGGCTGGCGAGCGGGGTCCGAAGGTCGTGTCCGACCGCGCCGAGCATCCGGTCCTTGTCGGCGAGCATCGCCGCGATCCGCGCGCGATAGGCGTTGAAGGCGCTGATCAGGTCGCGCACGTCCGACGGCCCCGCCTCGACGAGCGGGGTCGTGTCGCGCAGCGCCGGATTGCCGCGCGCGGCGCGCGTCAGGTCGCGCAGCGGCGCGGCGGCGCGCCAGGCGATGAACAGGATCGGCACCAGCAGCAGCAGATAGAGCGAGAGCGTCTGCCACAGCAGGAAACCCTGCAGCCGCTTTCCGTCGGTCGGAATCCGGCTGCGCACCGCATAATAGCGATCTCCCACCTTTGCCGACACGACGACCGTCCGCGAGGAGAAGCCCGTGCGCTGCGCGTGCGGCCGCGGCGGCAGGGCCCAGGCATCGACCCGCTCGGCGCGGACGTCGGCCTCGTCGAGCAGCCCGGCGACATAGGCGGCGAGCGCGGGGGCCGCCTCGGCCTGCGGCGGCGGCTCGGTCGGTTCGTTCGATATGACGAGCCGCTGCACGCGCTCGCGCCGGTTGCGGTCGCTGTCGTCGGCTTCGGCCACGCCGCGCCGGTCGCGTTCGACGGCGTCGATGATCCGCGCGACCGCCATGCCGCCGCCGTGGGCCAGGATCTGCTGCCGCTGCCCGCGCGCGAGCATCGCGAAATTGACCGCCTGCGCGATGAACAGCATCGCGGCAACCGCAAAGACAAGCTGCCCGATCAGGCCGCGGGGCCACAGGCGCAGCGTCATGTCGCCGCGTCCATCCGCTTGACCTCGCACGCCAGCGTATAGCCGCCACCCCACACGGTCTTGACGATCTGCGGCCGCGCCGGATCGTCCTCGATCTTCTTGCGCAGGCGGCTGACCAGATTGTCGATCGCGCGGTCGAAGATGTCGGCCTCCCGCCCGCGCACAAGGTCGAGCAGCCGGTCGCGGCTCATCACCTGCCGCGGGTGACGCACCAGCGCGTGGAGCAGGTGATATTCACCCGACGACAACGCCACCTCGCGCCCGTCGCGATCGACCAGCACGCGCTCGACCTCGCGCAGCACCCAAGGGCCGAAGGCATAGCTCGTCCCGCCGGCGTCGAGCGCGCGGCCGTTCGCCTGCGTCCGGCGCAGCACGGTGCGGATGCGCGCGACCAGTTCGCGCGGGTTGAAGGGTTTGACGACATAGTCGTCGGCGCCGATCTCCAGCCCGATGATCCGTTCGGTATCCTCGGCCCGCGCGGTCAGCAGGATGACGGGAATATTGCTCGTCTCGCGCAGGTGGCGGGTCAGCGACAGCCCGTCCTCGCCGGGCATCATGATGTCGCTCACCACCAGGTCGATGCTCTTGGCGCGCAGCACCGACCGCGCCTCGGCCGCGCTCGCGGCATCGCTGACGGCAAAGCCCTGTCCCTCCAGATATTCGGACAGCGGCTCGCGGATCGACGGCTCGTCGTCGATCAGCAGAATGCGGGGGATATCGCTGTCGGTCATCGTCGATCTGCCTGAAACATGAGGTTCGCCCACCGGCCGGGGGCCGATGGGCGATACCGTGCTGGCAGCGGACTGCGGCAAAGGCAATGGCGAGGCCACCCGGCCGCCGTCCGCGCGCCGATCAGTTGGTGGCGGGGGCCGGAGCGGCGTTGCGCTTGGCCTGCCACTCGGCGCGCTTCGCCTCGCGCTGCGCCTTGCGTTCCTCGGCCGTCACCTGCCCGTCCTTGTTGGCGTCGAGGCGATCGAAGCGCGCCAGGGCGGCCGTCTCGAACTCGGCGCGGCTGATCGCCTTGTCGCCGTTGGCGTCGGCCTTCATCATCATCCCGCCGCGCATGCCATGACCGCCACGCTTGCCGTGATGGCCGCGCATCGCGCGCGGGCCTTCGCGGGCCTCGCCGGCAGCGGCGGCGCGCTTGTCCTTCCGTTCGCCGCGCTTCGCCTGACGCTCGGCGGCGCGCTGGTCCCATTCGGCCTTGCTGATGCTGCCGTCCTTGTTCGCGTCGAGCCGCTCGAACATCTTCGCCTGCATCGCGGCGCGCGCCGCGGCGCGGTCGGCGGCATCGAGCTTGCCGTCGCCATTGGCGTCGAGCTTCGCGAACATCTGCGCAGCGTGCGCCTGCGCCTCGGCACGGGTCAGCACGCCATTACCATCGGCGTCGCCCATGGTGCGGGGGCCGCCCGCGGGGGCGGCAAGCACGGGGCCGGCGATCAGCGCGGCACCCAGTGTCAGAAAAGCGATCTTCTTTTTCACGTCACCTAACTCCTTGTTCTGGGACCGAAGGGAGAGAAGCCAGTCCCGATGACGGCCTTCTAGGGGTCATTTGTCCCAAGCTATTGCCCGCTCGACGAAAAATTGTCGCAAATTGTCGCAAAACCGGCGGTCCGTTCATGACGGCGCAAGCCGGCGGCCCGGTTGCGGCCCGCCCGCGCGGAGTCTAGGGGCCGCACCCTGGCACGCGCGATCGATAAGGAGAAAAGACATGAGGGGTTTCGCACTGGATCGACGGACCTTGCTCGCGGGATTGGGGCTCGCCGGAATGGGGAGCGTCGCGGCCACCGCGATCGTCCGGCCGGCGTTCGCGGCGGACAGCGCCGACGCGCGGCTCGACGCGCTGCTCGCGGCGCAGTTCGAGGCGGGGCTGCGCGACGACCCGACACGCGCCACCTCGCTCGGGCTCGACACCGGCGCGCTCGCCGACCTGCGCGCGCGCTTTCCCGACTGGTCGCCCGCCGGACGCGCCGCGCGCGACCGCCGCATCGACAGCGACCTCGCCGCGGTGCGCGCGATCGACCCCGACACGCTGGGCGACACCGCCCGCGCCGCGCACGACAGCGCCGAGTTCGACCTCACCGCGCGCCAGCGGCTCGCACGCTTCCGCTATCACAGCGGCGGTTTCGGCCACCGGGCCGGTCCCTATGCCGTGACCCAGCTCGGCGGCTTCTACACCGGCGTCAGCACCTTCCTCGACAGCCAGCACCCGGTCGCGACCAAGGCCGACGCCGATGCCTATATGGCGCGGCTCGAAGCGGTCCCGGCGCTGCTCGACGACGATACCGGCATCGTCGCCGCCAACGCGGCGATGAACGTCGTGGCGCCGCGCTTCATCCTCGAACAGGCGCTCCAGCAGCTCGCGCGGCTGCGCGACGGCGACGTCGCGAGCAAGACGCTCGTCGCCTCGATCGCGCGGCGCAGCGCCGCGATCGGCCTCGACGGCTATGGCGAGCGCGCCGCCGCGGTTTTCGAAGGGCCGATCCGCGCCGCCCTCTCCCGCCAGATCGACGCGCTCACCGCGCTGCTGCCGCGCGCGGGCGATGCGGCGGGCGTCGGCCGCCTGCCCGATGGCGAGGCCTATTATGCCGCGACGCTTGCGCAGCATACGACGACCAGCCTGGGCGCCGCAGAAATCCATCGCATCGGCCGCGAGCAGCTTGCCGACCTGACCGCGCGCATGGACGAACTGCTCAAGGCGCAGGGTTACGCCAACGGCAGCCTTCGCGAACGGCTCGACGCGCTGGGCAAGGCGGAGGGGCAGTTGTTCGCGAACGACGACGCCGGTCGCGCCGATATGCTCGCCTATCTGAACGGACGCCTGACCGCGGTGCGCGCGCGCCTGCCGCAGGTGTTCAGCCGCATGCCCAGGGCGCCCTACGAGATTCGGCGCGTGCCGCCGGAGATCGAGATCGGCGCCCCCGGCGGGTCGGCGCAGGCGGGCACGCCCGACGGGTCGCGCCCCGGCATCTTCTTCATCAACCTGCGCGATACCGGCGAATGGCCGCGCTACACCCTGCCCACCCTCGCCTATCACGAAGGGGCGCCGGGGCATCTGTTCGAAGGCGCGCTCAAATATGAGGATGCGGCGCTGCCGCTCTATCGCCAGACGGCGTCGGTGACGGCGTTCGGCGAAGGCTGGGGCCTGTATGCCGAACAGGTCGCGGACGAACTCGGCATGTACGACGACGATCCGCTGGGCAAGATCGGCTATCTCGCCTCCTATGCCTTCCGCGCGTCGCGCCTCGTCGTCGACACCGGGCTGCACGCGATGGGATGGAGCCGCGAACAGGCGATCGACTTCATGGTGCAGAATTCGTCGGAGGCCCCCAGCGCGGCGCGGACCGAGATCGACCGCTATATCGTCTATCCGGGCCAGGCCTGTTCGTACAAGATCGGCCAGACCGCGATCAGCCGGCTGCGCGACGAGGTGTCGGGGCGGCCGGGCTATGACATCAGGCGCTTCCACGACGTCGTACTCGGTGCGGGCCGCATCCCGCTCGCGGTGCTCGAGAACCGGGTGCGCGCCGCCTTTCCGGCCTGAACCAAAAAGTAAGCCCCGTCGCATCTCTGCGGCGGGGCTTCCCTAGGTTGCGTCCGAAGACGCGAACCAAATTCTACTCTTTCTTTCGATCAAGTAGGCCATGGAAACGCCCGGCGAAGCGGGAAGGTTCCATGGACGTTAAAAAAATCGGCGGTCAGGTAACCTTCCGGGCCGCTGCGGCGCCCAGGATCAGGAACAGGACCACCAGCGCCAGCCCGATGAAGAACAATATCTTGGCGATGCCGGCCGCCGCGCCAGCGATGCCACCGAAGCCGAGCACCGCGGCAACCAAGGCGATCACAGCGAAAATAAGGGCCCATTTGAACATCCGATACCTCCTCCAAACCGGCGCGCGAAACGGCCTTGGGAAGCGCGTGTAGACGCGGTTTCCCAAGGACGGACGGCCCTTGGCCGCGCCGCAATCTGCTGAATAGCAAGGGCCCTGATCAAACGACCGCACCGGCCGAAAGTTCCGGGGGTGACCGGCGCACGGGATGGAGGCGCGACCCTTTGTCCGGCGCTACGCCGCCTGTTCCCGGTCTACCGCCGCCTGAACGCGCTTGTAGAAGGCCTCGCGCTCCGCGACGAGGCCGTCGGGATCGGTGGCGACCGGCCAGTTGCCGTTCGACGCGATGACCAGCCGCCGCGCGGCGTCGACGAATATGCCCTGCCCGTATATGCCCTGCGCCGAATAGCTGCCGTCGTCGTTCGTCCACCATTGATAGCCGTAGCCGCGGCCGGGAATGTCGACATCATACGCCTTCGTCGTCGCCTGCGCGATCCAGTCGTCAGGCAGGACCTGCTGTCCGCCCGCCACGCCGCCGCCCATCATGAACAGCCCGAAGCGCGCAAAATCCCGTAACCTAGCGGAAATGCAGCAGCCCGCGATCTCGTGCCCGGTCGCGCCGAGCATCCACACCGCATCGTCCTCCATGCCGAACGGCTTCCAGATCTTCTCGGACAGATAATCGGACAGCCGCTTGCCGGTCGCCGCAGAAACGAGGACGCCGATCAGGTTCGTCTCGCCCGTCTTGTACACCCATGTCGTGCCGGGCGCCGCCTCGCGCGGCAGCGCCTTCATATAGCTGACGGAGACATCCTCGCCCGGCACCGGTTTCTGGCTGTTGAACCGCGATACGTCGGACGCGGGGTCCTCATAATCCTCGTTCCATTTCACGCCGGAGGACATGGTGAGCAACTGGCGCACCGTCACTTCTTCGAGGGCCGCCGAGTCCCGCAGCGCCGGAAGATAGGTTGACACCCTGTCGTCGAGGCTTCCGATATATCCGTCCTGCAGCGCCGCGCCGACCAGCGTGGACGTGATGCTCTTGGCGACCGAGAAACTCGTCCAGCGGCCGGTTGCGGTATAGCCGAGCGCATAGCGTTCGAACCGGATCGCGCCGTCCTGGACGATGATCAACCCGGCGTTGCGCTGTTTCGCCATATGCGCGCCGATGTCGAACCCCAGGTCGATGATCCGCCCCTGCGGGACCGGGTGCATCCGGTTTCCGGCGCGAATCGTGGCGACCTTGATGCCCGGAAGTTCCTCGACCGCACGAAAGGCCGCATCGCGATGGTCCTGGCTGGCTAACAACATGGCTTATCCTCGATCGATGGATGGACGGGCGAAACGCCCCGCGCGGTTGCGGCGCGGAACGCGGGGCGTCGCTTGCGGCAGCTCCGATCGCGGGGCTGCCGAAGCCCTGCCTAAAGGGTGATGTCGGCCAGCTGGTCGTGCATCTCTGCAAGGACGCGCAGCAGCGGCTTCGGCGCCTTGCCCATGTCGCCCTGCATCGAAACCCGACCCGCCCTGGCCATCGCCATGGCATGCGCCGCCTGCGCCGCATTGTCTTCGGGCGTGGCGCGGCGCCGGTTCAGTCGCGCCGCCGGCAGCATGGCGTCATGGTCACCCCGGACGACGACATCGGCGTCGATCTCCGTATCGAAGAATTCGACGCCCTCGCCCGTGATCCGCGCGGCGAGCACCACGGTCCCGCCGTCCGGCGGAACCGCCGTCACCACCTCGCACATGCGGAAATCCGCGTCGGTAAAATCGTGCCGATGCTGGTCGACCAGCGCGGTCAGGATCGCGCGCATCGCATCGCGCCAGCCGGGCGACGCATAGGCGTGGCGCGCGGCGGTCATGGGACGCGATCCGGCCCGACGAGCGGCGCAGGTGCGGCGGATTCGGCGCAGGCCGATGCGTGACGACGATAGGAAATGGAACCCTCCCACAATAATATAGTGCAATCATAGCACTATATTATTGTGGGATCAACTGGCCGCCATACAGATCGAGCACCGACGCCTCGCCCAGCTCGCCGAGCACGATGTCCTTGAGCTGCTGCATATGCTGCCGCCACACCGCGGCCGCGGCCTCGGCGTTGCGGGACTCGATCATGTCGGTCAGCAACGTGTGGTTCGCCAGCGCCACCTTGTTGAGCTCGAGCTGGTCCTCGCGCGCGCGGGCGATGAAATGGGTCACGTGACGGCGGAATATCTCGTCGAGCATCCCCGTCATCAGCGCCAGCACGACATTGCCCGCGCGCTGCATCAATATGCGGTGGAATTCGGCGGTCGCCAGCGCGAAGACATTGAAATTCTCGATATTGTCGCGTTCCTTGGCCAGATGGTCGCGCAGCGCCTTCAGGTCCTCGTCGGTGCGCGTGGTCGCCAGCGCGCGCATCAGCGGCGGCTCGATGATCAGGCGCGCCTCCAGCACTTCCTTGAGCGAAGCACCGCGAATCTGCAGCAGAGTGCCGATCGACTTGGCCGCGATCTCGTCCTTGGGCAGCTTGATCCGCGCCCCGCCACCGGCGCCGCGCTTCACCTCGATCAGCGATTCGGCTTCCAACACGCGGAACGCCTCGCGCAACGAAGAACGCGAAACACTGAACTCAAGCATCATCTCCGCTTCGGCGGGCAGTGCGTCGCCGGCCTTGAGCTCGCCCAGAACGATACGGCGCCGCAGTTTCTCGGCAATGATCTCGGCCGCCTTGGGAACATGGATCGGCTGGGATTTGACGACGGGTTCGCGCTCGCGGCGCGGCGTTTTCGTTCTGGTTGCCAAAGGCTTCTTCCTTAGAGGAATCCGGATAAGGTATGATGATAGCCCTATAAAATGAGGAACCGGCGGTTTCAATGCCCACGGGCGGCCGCGAAATCAGAGGGGATTGCCGGAAAGAACCAAAGCCGATGCCGCTCGAAAGCATCGCTATCGGACTGGAAACACGGAATCATAATTGGTGCACTCTTTTTATTGCACCGCCCGCGGCTTTCGCACATGATCGCGAAAACAACAACGACATGCGGGAGAGGATGTGACCACAGACGCATCGACGGCCACCCCTGGCCGGGAGCAATCGGCGGAGCAGAGCAACGCCCTGCACGGCTGGCGGACCATGGCCTTCGCGAGCCCCTCCTTCGCGCTGACGGCCATGCTGCTGCCGGTGCTGATGTATCTGCCCGATTATTATGCCCGCGACCTCGGCGTCGATCTGGCGGTCGTCGCCTTCGTGCTGACGACGGTGCGAATCGCCGACATCGCCTTCGACCCCGTGCTGGGGCTGATGATGGATCGCAGCCATCCCCGCACGGGGCGCTACCGGACATGGTTCGTCTGCGGCATCCCGCTGGCGGCAATCGCGATCTACATGCTCTACAACGCCCCCGTCGGCGTGTCGGGTGCCTATCTCTTCCTGTGGCTGGCCGCAGCCAATGTCGGGCAGTCGGTCAGCTATCTGGCGCACATCTCGTGGGCGGCCTCGGCTGCGCGCTCCTACGATCACCGGTCCAACATCTTCGGCTGGCTGATGGTCTTTTCGGTGCTCGGCATGTTCCTGATCATGGCGCTGCCCCCCGTGCTGAGCCTCACCCTCGGCTGGGAGCGGCCGCACGCCGTGCAATCGATGGGCTGGCTGATGATCGCCTCGCTGCCGCTCACCGCGCTGCTGGCGATCGCCGCGGTCGGCGAGCCGCCCCGCCGGCCGATGCTGGTGCGCCCTTCGCGGCAGGAACTGTTCGCGTTGCTGCGGCGGGGGCTCGTGGTCAGGCTGATCGCCGCGGACATCGTGTGGGGCATCGGGCCGTCGGTCGCGGCGGCGTTGCTCTTCGCCTTTTTCGACAGCCTCAAGCTGATCGAGCGGGACCTCGCCGGGCTGGCGCTGCTCGCCTATTTCATTGGCGGCATGCTGGGTGCACCGATCTGGGTCCGGATCGCGAAACGCACGGGCAAGCATCGCGCGCTGCTGTGGTCGGGGCTGACCTATGCCGTCGTCCAGTCGGCGATCCTGCTCGTCCCGGCGGGCAATGTGCCGCTCGCCCTCGCCGGGATGGCGATCGCCGGCTTGCCCAGCAATGCGGGCCCCATCCTCATCCGGTCGATGATGGCCGACGTCGCCGACGACGTCCGGCTCGCAACGGGAGTCGATCGCCTGTCGCTGCTGCTGTCGCTGCTGTCGTCGATCGGGAAGATCGGCCCAGCGGTCATGACCGGGCTCGCCCTCTATGCCCTCAGCCTCGCGGATTTCGACATCGCGCTCGGCGCCCGCAACAATACGGAAAGCCTGTGGTTGCTCGGCTTTCTCTATGCGATCGTTCCCGCCGCGACCGGCCTGCTGACAGCATGGGTCATCCGCGGTTACCGGCTCGACGCCATGACCCACGCCGATATCTGCCGCCAACTCGACGAACGCGACCGGACGGCGGAGCGCGAAGCGGAAGCGCCCGGGCCGGCACAGAAAAAAACTTCGCTCGCATCAATTTAGTGTATTGAGTGCACTAATTAATAGCTTTATCGTCGACATGTTGCACCGAATCCCCGCTGCGAGACGGCGACACGGCGCGACGAGGCAAACACAACATGTCTCTGGGGAGAGGCCTAAATGTCAGATAATTTCCGGCGCCTGCGCGCCCTGCTGTTCGTCTCCGCGACCTTCGCCGTTCCGCTTTCCGCTGCCCAGGCGCAGGACGCCGCCTTGCCAGCCGACATGGCAGCGACCGGGGGCGGAGCCAGCGACATCGTCGTCACGGCCCAGAAGCGGGTGCAGAATGTGAAGGACGTTCCGATCGCGGTGACCGTCATCGGCGGCAACCGGATCGAGGAAGAGCAGATCACCAGCTTCCACGACATCGAGCGCATCGCGCCGAGCTTCAAGTCGCTGCAGCTCGGCGATGCTCGCGCATCGACCATGAACATGCGCGGCGTCAGTTCGGTGCAGGGTAATCCCGGCCGCCAGTCGTCGCTCGGCGTCTTCATCGACGGGGTTTTCATGGCACGGACCGGCATGGCGTCCTCGCAGGATTTCCTCGATATCGAGCGCATCGAGGTGCTGCGCGGCCCGCAGGGCACGCTGTTCGGCATGAATACCGCCGGCGGCCTGATCCACATCATCACGCGCAAGCCGAACCTGTCCGAATTGTCGGGCCGGGCCGAAGTGGTCATCGGCGAATATGATACGCTGGAAGCGCGCGGCTATGCGACCGCGCCGCTGATCGAGAACAAGCTGGGTCTGAGCGTCTCGGCCGCGAAGAGCACGCGCGGCGGCCTTCTCTACAATTCGGTGCTCGACCGCCGGGTCGATACCGAGAACAAGTTCAACGTCCGCGGCAAGCTCTATTATGCCGACGACGGTATCGACGTCCTGCTGTCGGCCGACTACCACAAGGAAACGTCGATCTGCTGCAGCGCCGTCTTCACCCGGGTGACGGGCACGCCCGCGACCGGCCTGGGCGCCTATCCCGTCACCGTGCCCCCCGGCTCGCCATACAGCCGGATCACGATCCAGGACGGGCTCAGCACGAATCCCAACGAAGGCGGCGGCGTCAGCGCCGAAATCAACGTCGCCGTCGGCGATCACACGCTGACGTCGCTCACCGCATGGCGCCAGTGGACCGTTCGCTCGATCAACGACCCCGATTCGGTGAACTGGAATTTCCTTAACGATTTCCTGATTTATCAGAAGCACAGCCAGTTCAGCCAGGAATTGCGGCTCGCTTCGCCCGCGGACCAGCCGCTGACCTATCTTGCCGGCCTGTTCTTCTATGACCGGCGATCGCGCGATTACGAGGATCTGCACATCGGCAAAGATCCGCTGCCGCCCGTGCTGCTCACCGGACAGGCGGCGATCACCGATTCGCGGGTCAAGGACCGCACCTACGCCATCTTCGGCCAGGCGGAATACAAGCTCACCGACAAGCTGACCGCCGCTCTCGGCGCCCGCTACACATGGGAACCGCAGAAGTTCAGCTTCGACCAGCAGTCCCAGATCTATATCTACCCCAATTTCGGGCAGATCTATCGCAGCCGCACGGACAAGGCGCTCACCTGGAAGGCCGACCTGCGCTATGCTTGGACGCCCGAGGTGACGACCTATGTCAGCGTCGCGCGCGGCTTCAAGCCCGGCGGCATGACCATGACGCGCGTTTCCAGCCTGTCGGGCCTGATGTTCGAGGAAGAGACCAATATCAATTACGAGATCGGTCTGAAGGGAGTTTTCTTCGACCGCACCCTTACCCTGAACACCGCCGCTTTCTACACCGAATATAATGACTTCCAGACGACGGCGTTCGACGGCACGCGCTACATCACCGCCAATGCCGAGCAGTTCACGACCCAGGGCATCGAGGTCGAGGGCCAGTGGGCGCCGTCGCGGCACGTTTCGCTGTTCTTCGGGGGCAGCTATGTCGACGCGCATTACACCGATTTCACCAACGGCCAGTGCACCGGCGTCGCCGGCGCGTGCGACCTGTCGGGCCAGCGCCTGAACGGATCGGCGAAGTGGAATCTCAATATCGGGGGCAGCTTCTCCGCGCCGATCACCACCGGTCTCGATGGCTACCTCCGGCTCGACTACGCATGGAAGAGCGATTCCTACGTCGCGCAGGACCTCGACCCGAATTCGCGCATCGCGCCCTATGGCGTCGCGAACGCACGTGTCGGGATCGAAACCGACGACGGCTTCAGTGTCGAAGTCTTTGCCAAGAATCTGTTCGACAAGAAATATCTGCTCTTCACCTACGGCCTGCCCTTCGGCGCCGGCGGTCATGTCGGCTACGTCGGCGCGCCGCGCCTGTTCGGCGTTCGCCTTTCGAAGGCCTTCTAGATGAGGAGCCGGCCGAAGAGGCGCATCGGGCGCCGGGGCGAGCCCCAGCGAGTCTTGTCGCTCGATGAAATAGTGCTACAATTCAACTATATTATCATTGGGATAGCCTTGCCCAGCGCAAGCAGAGGAGATGCACATGCCTTATATTGAGAACCAGATCGTCCATGACGCCGATGCGCATATCGTCGAGATGCCCGACTGCCTCGATCCCTATTTCGATCCCGGCATGCTCGAAATCTATCACGAGGCGCGCAATCAGGAACGCGAGTTTCGCGCGCGCATGGCCCCGCTGATCGAAATGGGGGCGTTCGACAAATGGGCGGCGAAGCATGACGATCCCGAATTCCGCGCCGGCGCGGACGAGAATGTCCACAGGCGCAAGATGTACGAAGCGCTTGGCGCCTTCCGGGCCAAGGACCGCCCGCATGTGCTCGATCTTCAGGGCTATGCCAGCCAGTTGATCTTCACCTCGCTGTGCCTGCGCAACTTCGACTTCGACAAGGGTCCGAACATGGACCTCGCCTATGCCTCGGCGCGGGCGCACAACCGGATGATGGTCGATTACTGCTCGGTCGACCGGCGGCTGCTGCCGACGGCCTATATCCCGATCGCCGACATGAAGCGCACCGTGACGGAGGCTCGCTATGCGATCGAACTGGGGGCCAAGGCGCTGATGATCCCGGCCCACCCGCCGGCGACGCATTCGCACGCCCATATCGACCTCGAACCGCTGTGGGCGATGGCGCAGGAAGCCGGCCTGCCGATCGTTTTCCATATCGCCGGGACCGAACTGCCGCAGGGGTACAAGTTCACGGGCCGTGCCAATGTGAACGACACGGTGAGCGGCGGCGACGGCGATCACAATTCGCTGGGCCTGATCGCCATCCCGCATCCCATCCTGCTCACGCTTTCGGCGCTGATGTTCGATGGCGTGATGTGCAAATTCCCGAAGCTGAAGTTCGGGGTCATCGAACTCGGCGCGTCGTGGCTGCCCAGCCTGATGAAACTGCTCGATTCGAGTGTCCTGGCCTTTTCGCGGCACGAGGAGCGGCTGCGCCAGCTGTCCGCGACGCCGAGCGAGATCATCCGCCGCCAGGTGCGCGTCACGCCCTACCCCACCGACGACACCGGCTGGATCATCGCCAATTCTGGACCGGAAATCTGCATGTATTCGTCGGATTACCCGCATCCGGAGGGCGGCACCGATCCAATGAAGCGGTTCCGCGCCTCGATGGAGGCCGCCAACCTGACGCAGGCGACGTTCGATGCGTTCCTGCGCGAAAATTACATCGACATGATGGGCGAAGGGCTCGCGCCCGACCTGCGCTATCCCAAGCATCTGGTTGCCGCCTGATTTCCTTGCTTGGCGGGGCCTCCTCGGGCCGGCGTTTCCGGCGCCGGCCCATTTTTCCGGGGCAGACCCATCAAAACCGAATGCGCTCGAGGGATAGGTGAGAGGACGATATGACGTCAGCGAATGACAGCACGTTGCCGGACGGACCGCTGGCGGGGGTCAGGGTACTCGAAATCGGGCATTATATCGCTGCCCCGCATTGCGCGATGATGCTCGCCGATCAAGGCGCCGACGTCGTCAAGCTGGAGCCGCTGTCGGGCGATCCCGGGCGGCAATCGCCTCCCCTCGCCGATAATGGCGAAAGCCTCGCCTTCGCCTGCCACAACCGCGGCAAGCGCAGCGTCGCGATCGACCTGCGCGATCCGGCGAACCGACCTGCTCTAGACTCCCTGCTCGGCTGGGCCGACATCGTCGTCACCAACTATGCGGCCGGCATACCCGAAAAGCTGGGGTTCGGCTTCGACCGCCTGCAGGAGGTCAGCCCGGCGGCGTCGATGGTTCACATCACCGGCTATGGCGCCGACGATCCGCGCCGCGATTTCCTGGCATTCGATCCGACGATCCAGGCGATGAGCGGCTTTGCGGCGCTCAACGCGACGATCGACGGCCCGCCGCTCGCCAGCCCCTTCTTCATGGCCGATCATTCGGTTGCGATGAACGCCGCCTTCGCCGCGATGTGCGCACTGTGGGAACAGCGCCGCACCGGAAAGGGCCGCTTCGTCTCGCTCTCGATGATGGAATCGATGACTTCGCAGCTCAGCTATCACATCCCCTCGGCGGGGGTGAAGGGCAAGGTCGCCGGGCGCGGTTCCGGCTTCGGCATGTTCGACATGTTCCCGACGAAGGATGCGCCGATCTTTCTGGCGCCCGGCGCGCCCGACATGTGGAGCGCGCTGTTCGGCCTGCTCGGCCGCCCCGAATGGATACCCGAAAAGGGTGAGAAGCTCGACCTCGCGTCGAATCCCGCGCGCATCATGGAGGTGATAAAAGCCGTAACCGTCTGGCTCGCCGAGCGCAGTTCGAAGCAGGCCTTCACCGAATTGCAGCAGGTCGGCATCGCGTGCGGCGTCGCGCGCAGCGTCGAACAGCTTTATCAGGAGGAGCGCGCTGACGAGACGAGCGCCATCGTCTTCGCCGAACTGGCACGCGATGGCGGCTCGGTGCCGGTGCCGGGCGCGGCGTTCCGCATGATGCCCGACGGATCGGTTCCGACCGACGTTCCCAGTCTTGGCGCCGACACGCGCGCGGTGCTGGGCGAGCTGGGGCTGAGCGACGACCGGCTCGACGCGCTCCAGGGGCACACCGCCGCCGCGGCGTCCTGATCCGAACGAAACGAGCCGTCGATATGCCCGATTCCCATGCGGACGAGCCGTTCAGGCGCGAGGTCCGCGCATGGCTGGACACCCATTGCCCACCCGAGATGCGCGGCCCCGCCGACGGCGAAGAGGATCACTGCTGGGGCGGACGCAACCCCGAATTCAAGAATGATGCACAGCGACGCTGGATGGAGGCGATGGCAGCGCGTGGGTGGACCGTTCCCGACTGGCCGGTCGAATATGGCGGGGGCGGCCTTTCGTCCGGGCAATGCCGGATATTGAAGCACGAACTGGCGCGTATCGAAGCGCGCAACCCGTTATTCAGCTTCGGCATCTCGATGCTCGGCCCGGCGCTGCTGAAATTCGGCACCCAAGAGCAGAAGCGCCGCTTCCTTCCCGAGATCGCACGCGGCGAGATCCGGTGGTGCCAGGGTTATTCGGAACCCAACGCCGGCTCCGACCTTGCCGCGCTGCAGACGCGGGCGGAGGACAAGGGAGACCATTGGCTGGTCAACGGCCAGAAGATATGGACCAGCTATGCTGACAAGGCCGACTGGATCTTCTGCCTGACGCGCACCGACCCCGCCGCGCCGAAGCATCGGGGGATCAGCTTCCTGCTTTTCGACATGGCCAGCCCGGGCGTCACGACGCGGCCGATCCGGCTGATCTCGGGCCTGTCGCCCTTCTGCGAAACCTTCTTCGACGACGTCCGCGTCCCCAGGGACCAGGTGGTCGGCGAAGTCGGAAAAGGCTGGGACGTCGCGAAATTCCTGCTCGGCCACGAACGGGAGATGATCGCCGGCATCGGCCTGCTTGGCCCCGAGGAAGGGCTGGGCGCCGAATTTGCGGATCTGCTAGCGACCGATCCCGTCCTGCGGGCGGAGGTCGCAACGTTCGACGTCGACGCGCTCGCCTTTCGCGCGATGAGCGAGCGCTTCGTCGACGAGTTGAAAAGCGGCCGGGCGCACCCCGTGCAGCCGTCCCTGATGAAATATGCCGCCACCGAACTGCACAAGCGCCGCCACGAACTGCGGATGACGCTCGGCGGCACCGCCACGCTCGAATGGGAGAGTGAGCGCACCACCTTTGGCATGCCGGCGCGAGAATGGTTGCGAACCAAGGGCAATTCAATCGAAGGCGGAACCAGCGAAGTCCAACTCGGCATTATTGCCAAACGGCTGCTGAACCTGCCGGGCGCCTGAACCGGAAGGTGGCCGAACATGTCGGCTGTCCGGATGGATGAAAATAGGCCGGAGGGACACCTCGAGGTAGCGGGAATCTAAAAATGCCGCTTATCCATTGATATAAATATAAAATAATTTCCAGAGGCCGTTGGATGCCCCCACTTGCTGCCGCATAAAACCCCAGATGTAGGCGAATGGGTGCGGATGCTAATTGGAAGATAGCGCACCGTCCCGCGTGAAGCACCTAAAATTTGCCGTCATCGGCTGGCGAGGCAATGCAAGTAGGTGCTCGCCGTTAACGCCGGGTCTATCTGCGCCCCAAAAGGTTCTCGTTGGTGGATTGCAGGACGAGCACTTTCGGGTATCCAACAAGATAATGGCAGACGACGACAATCTCTATCCGTTTGAGCTCATCATGCAGGCCACACCCCTGTCGCTCCAATCCAAAGACAACAAACGCCGAGCCGCATGGAAAGATTTCGTGTCCGAAGCTGCTCGGGTGAGGCAAAACGAAGTAGCACCGATGGTCTTTCTGGATGAACGGCCGCTCGGAGCCACCATATTCTATTTCGCGCCCGCTCCTATGGAAGGCGATATCGACAACATCGTAAAACCGATCTTGGATGCCATGAACAAAATCATCTATCCGGACGACCGGCTCATCGAGCGGGTTATCGTCCAGAAGTTCGAGCCAGGTGTCCCGCGTGCTTTCGAGGCCCTCAGCGAGCAACTCGCTATTGCTTTGGATACGGCACCGCCTGTAGTTTACCTCCGCATCGACGATGATCTCGATTGGAGGACTGTCGCATGACTTCATCCGGCCCGAGATATCACAGCCTACTCGAAGAACAGGTGCTCGAACAGCTACGTCCCCGATATGAGGCACTCGGCTACACATTTGTCGCCCACCCTGATCCGTCGACTTTACCCGCGTTCATGACAGGATATATTCCAGACGCGATTGCCAGCCGAACCGGTGACCATATTGCCATAGAGGTGAAGGGCTCTGCGGCGCTGGGCCTTTCCGAGAGCGTTGGGCGGATCCGCAAGCTCTTTGTCGAACAGCCGGACTGGAAGTTCACGGTCGTCTACGGCGGCGAGGATCCTGGGCTCGCAATCGACATACCGGTGACGCGTCGTGACGCGCTGCTGGAAGAAGCCAAGGCCATCGAGCAATTGCTAGACAGCGGCTTCATCAAGCCGGCTCTGGTGATGACATTTGCCCTGCTCGAAGCAACGCTGCAGACGATGGTCGTCACTAGCGAACGCCGCCCACGCCGCCCCGACACGGTCATCCAGACGCTTGCGATGAACGGTCTGATCGGGAGCGCACAGGAGCTCCAGCTGCGGCAGCTTGTGGCGCTGCGCAATCGCGTGGTGCATGGTGATATGCGGATCGATGTGTCGCGGGCCGATGTCCAGGCAGCGCTCGATACCGTGCTTGAATTGCTGACTAGTGACGACAAAGCAGACGGCGACGACTGATGTAGCGTGTCCGGTCGCACGCGCGACGCCGACGCTTCCGAGGAAACCCCATTTGAGCCAATTCGCGATGAGCGTGGCGGACAATCAGGGGGCTGTGGTAATTGCAGTGCTTGCTTTCAAGCGATCGAAATCAACTGCAAAGCTGCGCGGGCTCCCGTTTTCGGGCGGTTGAAAGATATTCTTCGATGACCGGGATAGGCGCAAAGCTGCCGATCCGTAGCTCCACTGGCGAGATCAAATCATAATACACTGATTTCCATTATTTTTTATACACCTAGCTAGGATATTTCTTCAGGTGCAATTAATTGCATAAAACCACCTCAGATTAGGCAGCACACAAGGTAAGCGAAGCTTTCTACAATGATTGTTACACGCGCGATCAGACCTCTAGAATAGCGCAAAACGGCCGATTGACGATGGCCAACACGGCCTCGGCCACGAAGACGCGATTGCGGTGATAGCCTGTGCGCTCAATCAATATGCCAGCTTCGACAAGCTGGTTGCCCGCTTCTCGCGTCCCGATAGTTGAATTGACATACGTCAGCATTTGTCTATATATGGACAAAGGAGTTGATGATGTCTGTGCGTGTTGCCATCGACAATGACCTGCCGGCGGGAGCAATAATGCCCGACCCCGCGCCGGAGCATCGGACCCGGCTGTCCGGGCCGGCCCTGCGGACTTTCGGCAATCTGGCGCGCCTCTGGAACTTGTCCGAAGCCGAGCGCCTGGCGCTGCTTGGCTATCCCGCGCGATCGACGCTGCACAAGTGGAACGGCGATCTCAAGGGCGGCCGTCACATCACACTGCCTTTCGACATGCTGATGCGCCTTTCGGCGCTGTTCGGTATCTACAAGGGACTGCGGATCGTCCTCAATTCCGATCCTGAAGTCGCCGAATGGCTCCGCCAGCCGTCGATGGTACTGCCCTTTGCGGGTCAATCGCCACTCGATCTGATGATCGAAGGTGGGTTCGAGGGGCTGCTGCTGGTGCGCCGCTATGTCGATGCGTGGCGCGGAGGCGCATGGCTCAGCCCCGCCGATCGGTCAGGCGTGCCGACGGCGTTTCAGCCCGGCGACATCGTCTTCGAATAAGCAATGGCGAGCATTGAAATCGCACAGCCGGTCCATCGGCTGATCCCCTCCTCCTTTCCGCCGATCGCGACCTTTGCGACTTGTGCTTCGCTCGATGACCTCGACGCGGTGATGGAACTCGAAGGCTGGACCAATGACCGGCTTGTCGCGGCGCGCATCAGGCGGCTTCCCAAGACGCAATGGGTCTATGGCGAGCCGTGCGCCTCGATCGTCATGGCGAGTTTCCTCCATGCCCGCGCCGGGCGCTTCAACGACGACGATCTGGGCGCCTGGTATGCGTCGAGCGGCATCGAAGCCGCCATTGCCGAAGTCGCGCATCACGCGCTCGGCGAGATGATGGGGCGCGGCGCCGTGCGAGGCGTACGCGTGTATCGCGAATATCTGTCCGAGCTCGACGGGCACTACGAGGATTTACGCGATGACCCCTCGCGCCCGGAGCTCGACCCCAATGATCATCGCCCCGGACAGATATTGGGAATCAAAGCCCGTGCCGCAGCCTATACGGCCGCCGGGCCGCATGGTTTCGTCTATCCGGCGATCCGCTATGCCGATCCCGATCAATGGAACGTCGTGGCGCTCGCGCCGCGGTGGATCGTGCGCTGCCGCCAGTCGCGCCATTTCGAACTGCATCTGGAGGTGGGATCGCCCGTGCGCGTGCGCCTCTTGTCCGCATAGCGAAATGGCGCGTAGCCTCGACAAGTACAAATGAACCCGCACCGTGGGCAGCGCGACAGGGAGTGGCCGCACGGGCAGTTCACCCCCTATCATACATTCCGCCGAGCAACGCTTTCGGCAGCTTCCAACCCGCCGGGACGATGATTCCGGATTAGTCTTCGAATAACAATTATATTGCTACTGGACGATCGAAGTCAGACGATCCAGACCCGTACCGATGGGGAACAGATGAGAATCGCCGCAGAATCGACTCTTGCCGCTTGCGAACGAGCCCTACGGGAACTCGATGCGACGGACGGGTTCGAACCGCTCCAACTGCCCAAGAATATCCGTTATCTCGCCGGAGGAGCCGAAGCGGCGATCTCGCAGGTCATCGTGTCGTGGGCGCAGCGCAAGCCCGGTGCCCGGCTCGAGACATTCCTGTCCACCGACGACCAGCTGGAGGACTTCGTGCGACGGCTTTCCGGCCTTGTGGCGGGGCTCAGCGCAGATCAGGCTGTCGGGCGCGGCGGCGAACCCATTCTGGAATATCTGCGGGCCGCAGCGCTTGGCCGCCTCGAGCGTCTCCAGGGCGATCGGCCGAAAATCGGTTATCGCGGGTCGTCGGTCGAGATCGTGTGCGCCGACCATCTCGGGCGCGGTGCGCCCTATCTCCTTTATCTGTCGGGGCAGTCTCACGAGCCTCGGCTGCGCCCGCGCGAAAATTTCCGCGAATTGGCGACCTGGCTCCTTAGACGGACGATCCCCCGCGAGTATCGGCCACTTTTCGATGCGGAAGCCTCGGATGCCATCGGCGGGATGCTGTTCGAGCTGTTCAAGAATACCGAGGACCATGCGCTGTCCGACGCGGCGGGCGATCTGCTCAACGTCTCGATCCGTGCGATCAAGACCAACCACGTCGCCGCCACGCCCGAAGCGCTCGAGCGCGTCGTCGAGAGTTTTCCACCGCTGGCCGGCTTTTCCTCCTCGCTCCGCCCACCGCGCGATGCCGCGCAGACGCATCTATTCGAGCTGTCCGTCCTGGATTCAGGTCCGGGATTTGCCACCACCTGGACCAAGAAACCCCTGCATCTGCTGTCGATCGAAGAGGAAGAGCGTGCGGTGCGCGAATGCTTCGGGCGCGGCAGCGCCAAGGGTGAGAGCCGGTTCGGCGAAGGCCTGCCCCATGTGCTGAGGCTCCTGCGCCGGCAGCAGGGATTTATACGGCTGAGAACCGGCCGTTTGTCACTCCATGCCGACTTCTCAGCGCGGGCCGGCGGGGCCGAGGGCTCGCTCCTGACGCGCTATATACCCGAAGGCGCGGTCGCGCTGGCGCCGGTCTCCGGCAGCTTGCTTACGATCCTCATTCCGATGCGGCGCTGAGACATGAATTCGCTTTTCGCATTCCGCTTCGAACTCAGCCGCAAGGCATCGACGCACGACGTGCTGATGATATTTGTCGCCACGCCGGAGCTCGACGCCGAAGCGCTTGCGACTGTCGTCGAAGCCGAGATCGAAGCCAATCTGGTTCCCGACGAACTGCTGCTGATCGTGCGCGAACCCAGTTTCATAGGGACACAGACCCAACTCGCCGCGAATTCGCAGAATGAAGCGACGCTCGCCCGGCTTCGCGGGAGCGCCAGCGTAACCCTCCTAGGATATGACGAACTCGGCAAGGAAGCGAGCCGGGCCGCGATCGCGGGTCCGCCTCCGCGGCGTGTCGTCAAATTCGAGGATATCCGGCGCCGCGCCGTCACCAGCATCTTCAATTCGCAGCGCGGTTTCGTGGAATCGACGCCGACTTACCATTTCGAAAACCCATCGGGCCGGCACACTGAACGGTTTATCCGTCTGTCGAACATTCTCGTGCGCGGAGCAGAGATAGCCTTCATCGGTTTTTGCACGCTTCCGTTCATTAAAACGAGTACGACAATTGCCTATCTCGATACCCCTTCGCTCTACGCCGTGGTGGCTGCGATTAATGCGCAGCGCGCGTCATTCCCGGGCGCGCGTTCCATTCTGGCGGATAATTTCTCATCCTATGCCGGCGTCGGCAGCTATCAATTCACGCAGATCGAAGAAGCCGTCGTACTGATTTCGGCATCGTCTAGCGGAACGCTCGCCCGCGATCTGATGCGCGATCAGCATTTTGCATCCGACCAGGTAACGCACCTCCTGTTTCTCGGCGAGGACAAGAGCGGCTCGAACATCGTCTGCGACCTGCGCCGCGACCCCGGCCGCAACGAAGATGGTGTAGCCAATCTGCCCGCCGTCGAGACGGTGCCGGAATGCCGCCTCTGTTTATCCGGCTCGCATGCGATCAAGCTCCAAGGCGACCAGTTTGAATTCGCCGGCCCCCAGCAGGATTCGCTCCTGATCGCGAAAGCCGACGCTCCGCAGACGCTCGCGAAGCTCATGGAACGAACCGCTGGCGGAAACATCTATGGCGTGGGCCTGCAGCGTGCGGTCGGGCGCCATCCCCGGCTGTTCGACGTCGATCCCGCCGCCATGCTCGCCCATCCTCCGTTTCTCGGGCGCCTCGACTATGTGCTTCGCCGTTCGATCCCCAGCAGCATGCGACATGTCATCGCAATCGACCAAGATTCGATCGCATTCGCCGAGAAGATTGCCGAGTTCTCCGGAAAACGGGTCGCGCGCATGCATCGCGATCAGATCGACACGATTCCGCGCGAGACCAAATCCGCCATCGTGGTGGCCGCGGCGGTGATCGAAAGCGGCCGGAGCCTGCTCGACGTCAGTCGCGACCTGCGGAGCATCGCGCCCGAAGCGCCGATCCAGTATCTTGTGGGGCTGTCCAAGTCGACCGGCGCACCGCGGCGCGATGCACTCGACCGCACCCTCACCCAGACCGTGAACCCCTTCCCCTATGATGTGACCGAAGTCGAACGGATGGTCCTGCCGCTGTCCTCGGAAGCGAGCGCCTGGGTTGCCGAGCTGACCTTGCTCGTCGATCCCGCCGTACAGGCGCTGGTGCCCCCCGGTGCGCGCGCGTTGATCGGGCAGCGCATGGCGCGCCTGCGCAAGGCGTCGCAAGCCCTGTCCGACGACCTGTTTCTGGCCAACGCCGCCGACCGGAAACTGCGACTGCAGCCGGGGTTTGTCTTCTGGCCCGACGGCGTTCCGGATAAAGCCCATTCGCAGGCCGATGTGTTCTTCACCGTGGCCAGCGTCCTGCAACAGCTACGCTCCAACGCGCATCGAGCGGCCAAGTCGGCGATCCGGAGCAACTGGTTCCAGCAGACGATCCTTGCGCCGGAGAATTTCGGCCGCTTCAACGACGACATCATCCAGGCAAGCATCCTGCGTGCCGCCTACCCCTATGAGATGAACTTTGCGGATGCGCCGGCCGACAGCCGCGAGATCGGCCGCCTGGTTCGCCGGATCATCCTTGCCGCCGGGAACGACCGCGGCGGCGCAGCGGCGGAGTTTCTGCTCGCGCTAGCGACCCGCAGACTTCAGCTTCGCCAGGCTGATCTGGCCACCGTCCTCGACGCGAAGGCCCCCGCAAGTCCGATGATTGACTTTCTGCAAGCCGTTTGCCGCATGAAGCTGGTTCCGCCCAACCCTGCTGTCCCCGACGGCAATTGATCCTGGACAATGCTCGGAGGCAGCGGCGGCCGGCGGGCCGCGCCTTGGAAAGCCGCCGGATGACGGCCGGCATCCTAAGTGTCCAGACGCTGGATGCCGCACCGAAACCGCCGGGCGAGCTGCAGTTCATGCCGGATCGCCATTGTCTGGCGACGGCACATATCCATATCGGCGGCATCGAGAAGGCGACGCCCGTCGCCGTGGGAGGATGAAAAACGGCATGGCAGCGCTTGCAGATATGGAAGAATTGCTCGCAAAGATCAGCAATCGCAGCATGGTGGATTATTTGCGCGAGGCCATGACGTCCTACAGCGCTGGGGCGTTTCGGGGATGCATCGTGCTCAGCTACATTGCCCTGTTCGACGATATGCGCGCCAAACTCGCGCAGCTCAGTACGGTCAACAAGACCGCCCGCGCCGTGCACAAGGAGGTGGAGAAACGCGCCAACGACCAGGACGTGTTCGAAACCTTCATGGCCGATCAACTCAAGAAGGAAGGCTTTCTGACGGCTGCAGAGCACAAGCAACTCGACATCGTCCGCCAGATTCGGAACCGGGCAGCGCATCCCTCGGGTGTCAGCGCCAAGGCAGAAGAGGCACGCTATGTCTTCCGCGTCGTGATCGACGATTTTCTTGCCAAGCCGCTGCTCAAAACGACGCAGGCCGTGGATGCTCTGGTCGAACGGCTCGAGGGATCCAACTTCTTTCCCACGAGTGACATCAACGATATCGTCGCGATCTCCAAGCAGTCGCTGGAAGGGATGCATCCCGAAGCTTTCGGGGTTCTCTTCGCGAGGCTCGTCGACCTTGTCAGAGGGCCCGACGATCAATCCCGCAAAAATGCGGAACGCATGCTCGTAGGCCTTGCACGGCTGGGCGATCCCGCAATGCTGCCGCATCTGCGCTCGATTGCGCTCGTCAAAATGTCGCACGAGAGCGATCTCGCCAAGTTTGTTGGCAGGCTGATCGCGGCGAATGCCGGTATTCTTTCGGGCCTGAAGAAGGACGATGTCATTCGGGTTCGGGCGCTTCTGGAGGCCAATATCGGCGGGAAGACCTTGCCTACCAGGCTCTCGCATCCCGCCAAGCAGCTCGCGGCCATGATCGACAAGCTGGGAGAGGAAGCGGTGTTCGATAGCTATGAAAGCTTCGCGGATGGGGTCGCGGCGAATTACCCCTATCATACCGAGCTTCTCGATGCGGCCCGCTCCTCGCCGAAGCTCGCGGCAGAAATCGTGAGCACCTGGAAGGCGGAAGCCAAGTCATCGGTCTTCACCACTGCGAACCGGCTCGCGGACAACCTGTCCGGACTCGACGATTTCGCCGATCTGCTCAAGGGCGTGGATGCGCTGCGCATTTTCGCAGGCGTCGTTGACGCGGCGGAAACCGGCGCATTCACAGCGATAGAGGCACGGCAGCAGAAGTTCTCCATGGCGCCGAGAATCCGGGAGTTGGCCATCGATTATATTCGAACCAAGCCGAAAAGTGCGGCAACGGTGATCGGAAAACTGCTACCCGGCACTGAGGCCAAGGCGTTTCTTGCGGACGAATTGACCGACGACGATTGAAGTCTGGTGCTCCCCGATCCGGTAGCAACTCGGCATGCTGCCGCATAATCGCGCACTTGGACGAAAAATGGCCTGCGGAGATTTGTCCGCCCTATAACGACAGGCCGCAGACTAGGGCTCGCCGGGACCGAATGGATCGGGGAATTCCGGATCGCCTTCAAAAGGCCACAGGGAAGGGAAAGCTTCGACCAGTTCGCGTGCGGCCATCGAGGACTGGCCGAGGAGAAAGCTCGCCGGCGGATTGTAGCCCGCCGAAATGCCATAACGACAAGCAATGTCGAGCCAGGCATAGCCGCAGCGGACGTCATGGGTCGCAGCGATGAGGAAGCCGTGTCGTTCGACGGTGTCGGCCATTTTCGTGAGGCGCTTTGTGCGCTCGTCATGCGGCGCCGACAAGAAATCGCTGATCTCGCTGCTTCGGCGCATGATAATCTCGTCCAGCCCGATAGCACCGAGCTTTATACAGGAACGCCAGAGAGCCTCGATCCCTTCCGCCTGCAGCTGATCGAGACACCAGTGCATCTCGTCCGCTGCGGCGTCATGATAGCGATCAAGGTCCATCGGCCTGAGGTTCCTGTTCGTAATGGACTTGTCGGACGCCCATCCGCCGCAAGTCCATCGCCGGGACTATCCGGCTTCGCCCAGAAGGCGCAAGGCTACAGGCAGCGGCCTCCTTCCGATGACGCCGCGGGTAACCCGAAATGCCGTGTTCGGTCAGGTCCGACATCCTTGTGGCGAAGGTTTCGGGCTGTAACCGTGACTGCGTGTGTCGGCCTCCTAATCGCTCACTAATGGCCGATTCCGGACATCCCGCTTTGAAATAATTGGACGACGGAAGCGGACAGGTCGACTTTGAGCTTTTGGGCGAAGCCTACAGAATCGCGGGCTGCCGGTCGTCTGCGCGATGCAGTATCGCTCCGTCGGGATGCAACAGCAGCGAAAAGGGCGCGATTATATCCGAGCCGGTTGGGCGAAACTGATTATCGCCGCCAGCGACGAGGCGGACAGTCGCGACCGTCTCAACGGCGCCCTGGCGGACCCGATTCCATATGAAATGTAGTTCGGCACCGATCGTTGGACCAGCGATGACATCGGCAAGGGTGCCCGCATCCTCGATATCGGCGCTTCCGTTTCGGAGCGCCTCATCGATGAGCAACGCCAAATAGTGGGTCTTCGAGCGGTTGAGCGTACCTCCGGCCGAGCGTCTTAGCTGCACGCCCAAAATCCCCCAGATGCCGGTTTCGCGATCAGCGCCGCAGATATCGCGCATGTTTGCTGCCAGCTCGCCGCGTGCGTAGAGGTGCGCCATGATCGCGCCGGTATTCGCTTCGCACGTTACCGCCACCGTTTCGATCGAGCGCAGCCGCCCGCCCATCATGTCCCGCAAATCCCATTCCGGACGCTTGGGTACTTCGACAGGCTCAACGCTGAACCGGCGCAAGGCTCCTACTCGCGCGACATCAATGCCCGGCGTGCTGCCGCCGCCGCGCCGGGGCTCCCAGCCTTGGAACCCGAGAATTTTCTCGACGACCCGGCCATGCTCTTCGATGTCGGCCGAATAGCGCCTGTCGCCGAAACACAGGACGGCGCCGTCAGCGCGTGAGCTGCGCATTTCGGCGTCGAGCCACGGATCACGAATCGGTTGCGCGGCCGGGAACAGCGCCTGTGCATAGCGGTCTGAGAGGTGATGATCTTCACGGCGCGGTCGGTGCATGCCGTCGAGCCGGTAGCTGAGGCCGGTTTCGACACGTCCCTGCCAAATCCGATCGTAAAGTGCCGCCCAGCAGTCGACCGTCGGCCGCCGCCCCGAGCCCGTGGCGCGGAGGAATGCCCAGCTGCCATTCTCGATCCCGCGTCTCTGATTGCGCTCGATCGCCGAGACCGCGGCAACGATCTGCCGCACGGTCGTGGCCATCGTCTTCGGCGACAGGCGCGTCCCGGGAAGCCCCGACGAAGGAACATAGATATGCGCGCCGGGGAATTGCGACGTCAGCAGGTCGAGGCCGCGTGCCTGTAGTTGCCGCAGCGACCCGAATTCGATGCGGTTGATCTTGCCATCATCGAAGACATTCGCCCTGACAGGGCCTTTCGAGAAGGATGTGCGGAGGACTGCGAAGGCGCTTATCTCGCCAAGCCGCGCCTGCGCGCGAAAGGCGTCAAGATCTTCCGAGCGGAACGTGTCGATGCGCCATTCGAAGCTATCCTGGATATAGTTTGCGGCCTCCCAATGCTGGGGATCGGCGAGCCAGACGATCGCATGGGGATGTGACGCCCGGCGATCGCGCTTCGCGTCGAGGACGCGAACCCGCCAACGCGGACGTGGCTCGGGGTGGACCGAGTTCAGGCGGGTGAGCACCTCCTGTGCGACCGCCTCCAGCCGGAATCCGCTGCTATTGGCCGCCTCTCTAGGCAGTCCGCGAATGACCAGCTCATCGCCCTCGGTTGTCGCGACCGCCTTTTGCGTTGCCGCGCCGAGCTCGGGAAAGCTCCGGCGAAGCGCTTCGCGCAGATCGGGGGTCAAGACCGAAAGGTCGAACCATGCCTGCGCCGTCTTGCCGGCACGAGCATCGAGGCGCGCAACCGCGGCGCGGATGAAGTCCAGCCGTCGGGCGGGCAGATCCAGAAATTCGGCGACCTCGATCGCGAGGAATGGCCGCGTCGCCAGTGCCGGGTCGTCGATCCGGTCGGCCAGGGCTGCGCGAAACGGCGTCGAGCGGTCCGCCACGATGTCGTTCGCACCGAATGCGAACGCCCACCAGGCTTCGCCGCCGACATCGACAGGAACAGGATCGATATAGTCAATCCCCGCGTCGATGTGGCCGACCGCCTCGAACCCGGAGATCGTCCCGTCGCTAGCGACGCGCTGAACGAACAAATCGTTGGCGCCTTGGCGCTCGAAGATCGGCACGAGGAAGCCGATCTTCTTGCCCACCGTGTCGGCGTAGCCGAGAAGGCGATGCGCCGTGTTCATGCGAACACCCCGCGCCCCTCGAGGAAAGCCTCGACGCGTTCGTAGATCACCCCGGCAAAGTTGGAGGGCTCGAAACGGCCGTACATCTTGTAGGGAATGGGCACAGCATCGGGACAAAGCGCGAGCGCCTCGCGGACTTCGGGATCCTCGAGCATCGCCGCCGGGGCAATGATCGCCTGGAGTGCGGCGGCCAGCGGCACAGCGGTGGAGAATTGGAGTTCGATGGTTCCGCAGCGATCATCAACATTGCGAATAGCTGGATCGGCGATCAGTCGCGCCAGCGCGCGCGCCGAACGCCGACTCACGGCGATGTCCGCTTCGCGGACCGACGGCATCTGGTCGTAATAATTCCGGTTCGAGCTGTAGAAGGCGCTGACAAGACGAAGCGCTGCGCCGGCGTCGCCGTTCAGTTCGAAATCCGCCCGCTCCAGGCCGTGCCCGACGAGCGCCTGATACCGGTCGAAACCGCCGCTATCGAACGGCACCGTCCGCACGACGGCCTCAAGCACCGCCGGATCGAAAACAAGGCAGATCGGCGCATGGTCAAGGATGCCGCTCGCGCCGACACCCGCCGCAGGTTTGTAGGCGGGCCGACCGTAGAAAAGATAGAGGAGATCGGCGTCATAAACGCCGCAATGCGTTGGCGTCAGCGAGCCGGCGTTCAGGACCGCGAGGCCCGTCCCAACCGTAGTACAATGGACGAGGCTCATGCGCTGCTGCCCAGCGACCGCCGACTGCAGATATTCGGCGAGCGTCAAGGGCGCCCCCTCTCTGGCCGCTGTGTCACGTACGCCTCAGGAGGGCGTGAAGCATCGCGAGTATCGTCGTGTAATAGGAAAGCGTCACCATCGGGCGGCCTAATCTTCACCCAACGGAGCTTCCCGGAACGTGCCCGGCCGCCGCGGCTGCCCGGGCTCCCCGGTGAGAGAAGCTATACGACGTTCCAGTTCGTCGAGACCGCCGTTCAAGATGATGGCGTTGTCATTCACCCGCAAAATTCCGCGGCTGGCGTTCGACATATCCACGAGGGCAGCCCTGACAGCATCGTCTCCCAGACTCGCCGAATTCGGATCGATCGCCATGACCGCAGCCACATGCTGGACGGTGCGGGTAGAGTCAGGCAGCCTGTTCTTCTGCCCCAACACCCTAAGCGCGGAAATGATGTCTCTGTAGGTTTGCTGCATATTCGTGCGGTTTAGGAGGAGTTCGACCGCATCGTGCACGTCGCTAGGCGTAAATTTTGAGCATACGACATCTATGATCTGAGACGCGGTGATCTGGTGGCTTTCCGCCGCCGATACCACGCGCGCCAGATCCTCGATGGTCCAGCATGAAATCTTGTTTTGCTTTGCCCTGTGTTCGACGGCGGAATCGGAATCCTCACCCTTGTCGTTCTTACGCTTGAGCTTCTCTCCCACATAGCTCGGCGCAATCAGGAGGCAGCCTTGCGCGCCGTGGCGAGACATGTGTTCCGCAAGACCAGCAAAATCGAGGCTTCCGAGGTTCGGAATCTTGTCGCTCGACTTCGCCTCGAGAGTGAGCTTTGTTTCGCCGGATTTGAAATCAACCACGCGCGCGATGCCGTCTGGCTCACCGCTCTTGCTGATGTGCTTAGCGTTGAACCCCAGCGCGCGGGCGGCGGCGACGAGCGCGATCTCCAGATTATATTCATCATTTGCGCTGTCGCGCAGCTGCTGCGCAATGCTGTCAAGAGAATAGACTCGGTCCTGCGACAGGCTGCGAAGCAGCAGGTCCCGGCGCTCCAGAACTTCGCCGATACGAAACGAGTCGATGCCAGCCTCTCGCATATAGATTTCCAGCATTACCTCGGATGTAGCAATATCCTCGAGCAGCGCTGCGGCGCGCGGGTCGTCGGAGTGAGCTATCACCAGCTCATGGTCATCATTCAACGAGAAGGTCGCGGTGGCGGGATCAAATTTGACCAGCCTGTCGGTGCGACCGAGGGCAACATGCTGAAACTTGAACCCTTTTCTTTCTTCGTAAAGCTGCTCGACGATGCTGTCGAGCAATTCGGGTTCTTGCGGCTCTATGAAGAAATAGGAGTCGTCGGCATCCGGACCGGAGGGCGAATTGCTGTACATTGAAAGCGTGTCCGCGATAGGACGCTCAACCAGACGAGGAGGGACATACGCCCTTTCATGCTCGCGCTTTCGCTTTTCCGCGTCCTGCGCTTCTTTTTCCGCAGCGACCTGCCGCGCGCGCGCCTCGTTAAACAGCTCGAGCAGGAGGTTCTGGAGCGCCGCGGTCTTGGGTCCGGCTTCCAATCCTTCTCGCGGGGCCGTCACCTCGGAGTTCAGGTCGTCCGCGTTGATGTCTGCGCGGAAATAGTTGATCGTCGCGTGACTCAGTGCGTGTAGCCCGAATAATTCTTCCTTCTGATTGACCAGCCGACCCCGGACTTTGACAAAGAATCCGTGACTCCGCTCGATGTCCGCGCTCTTGCCCTGAACGAGGGACCGGTCGGTAACGATGACCCGTCCATTTACGCCGGCCGGGAAAATTTCCGAGACCAACCCCGTCTCGGCCTTCTTCCAGTGCCACGAGTCATCTTCGAGCTTGGAATTGAGCGCCTTCACGCGAGCCTCGGGAATATCCTGAACCTCGAAGTCGACCACGCAAGCGAAATTGGATTTCGAACTTTCGATCGGGTCGCCATTGACCCACAACTGGAAGTCGGATCGAAGCGGCATCGCCGTCCGCAGCACCCACTTCAGCCGGCCGATCTTGAGTTCGGACGCTTTCGGCTTCAGGCTTTCGAGGACGCAGAGCGTCCAGTTTCCGGACCCGTTGGTGAGATGGTCGGGATCGACGCCGACGGAGACGCATATATCGCGAAAGAGATCCTCGGACCGAAATATCTTGGGGTCCGTGACCTCGTTTACCTGTAGCGGAACCTCGTTGCCGCCGCCCTGCGGGTCAGATTTGAATGACCGGTAGTCACACGAGACATGAAGGATCTTTCCTTCCTGACGGCTGAGATAAGTAATGCGATCCGCTATGGCATAGGTGGCAAGCTTTCCTATGCCAAACTTTCCGATCAGTTTCCGGTCGCCCTTGCGCGAATCCTCCTGACCTCGTTTCGGACTTTCTCCGACGTGCCAGAGTTGCTCGAGCCCAGCATAGTCCATTCCATGGCCGGTGTCGAAAACGACGATCGATCTGTCCGGACCCGCATCCAGCGGGATCCCGATACGGCACTCGCCGGCGTCCGCATCATATGCGTTGACAACAAGCTCTTCGATTGCCTTGAGAGGAGAGCTATACATTTGCTCCGAAAGCAGATGGATGATCTGGTTGGATAGGCGGACCTGAAGCTTGCCAGCCTCTTCGCCTATTTGAGGCAATCTGTCCGCTAATTCCATCTATTCCCCCTCAGCCTTCCTTCTGGCGGAAAACTAAAACATGGTCAGCTGCAATGTTCGCCTCGTTATGCCGAGTGTATGACATATACCGGTTGACTATTGGATACCAAAGATGATCGGTCATGGTCAGGATATCGCGTGACAAATCCGTCATGAGTTCGAGCATCGAAACCGGCTGACCGCAGAACCTGACGTCGCCCGCTACGATCACTATCGGACCGCCCGGCTTGACCACCTCCGCCATTCGCGCGAGCGCACGGCTCATTCCGTCGCAATAATGGATGAACGCATTCTTCCGATGCGGCTTTATGTCGGGAAAGCGCTTCAACCACCGATCAACCACCTCGGAAGCGGCCATCTCGTCGGCAGTCGGCAGATGTTTGTTACCCACACGGTCGCGGCCGATATAGCGAGGCATGATATCCAATCGCTCGGCCGTCGTATCGGTAAGCCCAAGCCAATACATCTCGAGGGTATGACGCCGGTAATAATCGACGGCCGTGAGATAGGGCGGCGATGTAATGGCGGCGTCGGGCACCGAAAGGTCGTCGAGATTCAGATGTCTAGCGTCGGCCTCCCTCACGACGACCCGGGCCGAGGCCTCTCTTGCCTCCTCGAAGCCCTTTGTGGCTTCGAAGATCCTCGTCAAGGCCCGTACCATAAGTTTGAAGGGGTCGATGGAACGGCCCGCCTCCTCTTTTCGAAGCATATGGCTGGTGACCTCCAGACCGGAAACGGGGACCGGGTCCGCGTTCGACGCGTTGCGAATGATCGAACCGAAGCAGAGCTTGAAGAAGGTATCGGCCATTTCGAATTCGGGAGACAAAATCTCCCGACGGATCTGGGCTAGTTGGACCACCACCCGGCGCCGGAACCAGTGCTCGATCTTTGGAAGGTGGGGCACGTACGCAATCAGTTCCTCCAGCGCCACACGCTGAGAAATCTCATCAATATCGTCCTCGAACGATCCCCATTTTTCAGCGTCAAGCGCGCGGAGGTCGTTGAGCCGTCCGATTAACGTCGCCATGTGGCGCCCGATGACATCCATCTCATAATATCGGGCCTTGGCACCGGCTATGAAAACGGCGAGTGGGTCAACGTCAGTGCCAATCGAATTCCGACCCAACACGGCCGCTTCGACAAGCAAAGTTCCACTCCCGCAGAATGGGTCCAAGACCGTTTCGCCCGCCTTGCTGAACATCTCGATCAGCTTATTCGCTATGGGAGGATGAAATTTTGCCGGATAGCGAAACACATTGTGATTACGGCGATCCGATGCCGGCTCAAAGTCCAGCGGGCGGGCAGCAGCCACCGGCTCGCTGGCCACGGCCGCGACTGATTCTTGCGACTTTCGCTCGGCATTGCTCATGTGGAAAGCGTGCGAACAGGCGGCAGTAAACAGGATAAGGCCTGAGCCTCACCGAAATCTAGAATCAAAATGGCCTCCCATGATACGCGAAGACCGTTAAGAGACCTAGCGAACGCTGGCAATATGCGCGAACGCGCCCGCGGCAACTAACGCTCCGAAATCCGGTTCTCCGACCAGGGTTCATGGGAAGTTCTATCCCGAATAGTGCGAAATAGATTCACTCCAGATCATTCGCCGTTAAAAAGTTCTTCACCGAAGCGGCGCGTTGTCTCCGCGCGCGGGCGCCTCTATGCCCGGCGCGATGGCTAGGAAGACCGAGCAACCGACTTTCGTTACCTTTCAGGATCTTGATTCCGACGAGATTGCCGAGGGCAGGAAACGGGGCGCGGTGGCCGCGGAAGAGGTAACGTCATCGCTCAGCGAGATGCATCGGATCATGGGCAGTCTCGACCAGGTCGAACTGCTCGCACGGCTTGCTTTCCTGATGATCGTCGGGATCCAGAATTTCGAGACGGGCAGCGAAGGTCCGCATATTTCCGTCCATGAGCTCGAGCTTCTCCAGCTTCTCGCGCTCTCGCATCCGCGCAGCGCGGAGGCCGATCATATGGCGCTCTCCGAAACGGTCCATCAGCTGATCGGCCATGCGCGCAAATATACGAGTGCGTTTCGCGACCAGGCGCTCCGCCGCCTCGAGGATGATGGCGCGAAGAACCGGTTCGAGGCGATCCTTGAACGCATCCGCACGACGACCCATACGGTCCGCGGTCCGCGCCACGCCTATCAGACGCGGGCCTATCTTCGCGACTTCGCAGGCGAACTCGACGCACGCTTTCTCGCGGACCTCGGCTTCGCCGCGAGCGATCTCATCACCGTGATCGATGGCTTCCTATTTGCCGTCGGCGACCGGCTCGCGGCGCTGCGCGCCGCGCACCGGCGCTGGATGCGCGCTACGACGGCAGAGCAATGCCTCGCGCTCATTCTGGAAGATAATCCGCAGTTCGCAGGGCATGCAATCATCGCCTATCTCAAGGCGGAACCACGGCCGTTTGACGAGGTGAAGGCCGCGCTCTTCGCTATTTTTGAAGAACAGTATCGCGCGGTCTTCCGGCTCGAGCTGCCTCGGGGCGAAGATGACCGCACGGGCGCGCTGCGCAGCTATCTGCACAGCATATCCTTAGGGTTCGATGAGATCCATCCCGGAGCCCTCGATCGCCTGCCGCTCGTCAATGCAGTGCGCGGCAAGCCGATCCTGCGTATCAATGACGGCGAATATTATCTCTTTGGCACCCAGACCTTGTTTTCGCATCTCGTGGAGATGATGGAGGAGCTTGCCGAGCCGCATCCCGGACTCCGCAAAGCCTGCAAGAATTTCAAGGCGCGCTGGCTCGAGCGCAAGCTCGAAGCCTTGCTACGCGCCGCCTTTCCCGATGGTGAGATCGTCGCCAATGCCAAATGGCATGATGCGGCCGGAAAGGAGGGTGAGACCGATGCGATCGTCAGCATCGACCAGACGCTTGCGATCTTCGAGGCCAAGTCGGGCAAGATCACCCCGCCCGCTCGGCGCGGCGCCAAGGACCGGTTGAAGCGCGAGATCGGCGAACTTCTCGTCGAGCCGTCACGCCAGTCGGCGCGGCTGGTGTCGACGCTGCGCGCGAGCCGTGCCCCCTTTCCCATCCGGCTTCCCTCGGGACCGGCGGCGATCGATCCGGCGCCCGTGCGTGAGGTGATCCGGGTCAATATCCTCTTTGATACGCTGGGACCACTGACCGCGAGCACCAATCAGCTCGTCGAGGCCGGGTTTATAGCGGCCGGCGAGCCGATGGCGCCGAGCATGAGCATCTTCGAGCTCGAGACGCTGCTCGAGCTCCTTCCCGACCAGATCTCGCGGCTGCACTATCTGCGGCGGCGCGCCGAGCTCGAGCGTGACGCGCGCTTCGAGGCCGATGAGATGGATCTCATCGCGCTCTATCTCGAATCCTCCTTCTGCCTCGCCGATCTCGGTCCGGGGCTCTGGGGTTTCAGCATCTACGGCTGGTCGGACCGGGAGGCCGATGAGATGGATCTCATCGCGCTCTATCTCGAATCCTCCTTCTGCCTCGCCGATCTCGGTCCGGGGCTCTGGGGTTTCAGCATCTACGGCTGGTCGGACCGGGTTGCACGCCTCTACGATCATGAGGGACGGCGCCCCGGCAAGCCGGTCGTGCTCAAGCGGACGGCCTTCTGGAGCGAGTTGCTCTCGGTGCTCGAGCGAAGGCATCAGCCGGGCTGGACCCGCTTCGGCTACCGCCTGTCGAATGTCGCCTACCGCGACCAATGGGCCGTCCAGCGCAACCGCGACGCCATCGCGAAGCGGGCGCGGCGCGTGAAGCGCGGACAGGCCGTGAACACCGGCGTCTACAGCACCGACGGCAGCAAGAAACTCGTCATCGGCCTTTGCGTTGGAAAGGACGTCTCGCCCTTCGGCATTGAGGCGCATGCGACTACGACCGCGCGCGCTATCACCGAGACGGCGGGCGCTGACGAATGCCTCGTGCTCTACTGGGATGTGACCGATAAGGGCGGCGCCTGCCGCTTCGTCGCGAGCTTCATGCGCGAGGGCACCGAGGTCGCCGTCCTTCGGCCATGCAACTGACCGCGCCCGTCGGGGAGTTGGCCGGCCCCACACAGAGGGGTAGTGACATGCGCGTGGGCTTGAGCTTAGCCGCCGCCCTGTAAGGAAAACGAGCCGAGTGTTCCCGCGCCGCCTATGCGTCAGCGCGGCCCATGACTGACTGACCGAATGTCTGCTTTTCGCGGACAATACGACCGACCTGAATGACTGCATGGGCGCGAAGCTGCCGATATGCCCGCGCCGGCTGCTTTAACGACGACGATCTTGGCACCTGGCATGCGTCGAGCGGTATCGAGGCGGCCATTGCCGAAGTCGCGCTCGATGAGATCACGGTCACGGCGCCGTGCAAAGCGTACGCGTGTATCGCGAATAACCGCATGAGGAGACCTGATACTCATTATGGAAATCGTTGCCAGCGCCTCGGTCGATTTTGCTTGCACACAACCGGAATGGCTATTTTAGCCATTCCTTATCGATGTTAGCATAGTTAGGGTTCCGCAATGAGAACGATGTCAGCAAGGGATGCCAAGAACAGCTTCGGATTGCTCTTGGACTACGCCCGAGCTGAGCCGGTTCAGGTCGAAAAGCATGGCCGCCCGGTTGTTGTCGTCATCAGCGTCGAGGAGTTCGAACGCCTGAACCAACCATCCACAAGCAAGAGTGCCGGTCGGCGCTCGATGCCTCGGGCGGCCTGATCGGATGCTTGTGAAGGGGGAGTTGGAAGCATTGTCGGGGGTCGGGTCTGCATCGGCCTCAGATGCGACGCCAAACGAAGGTGCCCGGCAAGATGCCTATCCGGTAATCGATCTGTTCGCCGGACCAGGCGGTCTCGGCGAGGGCTTCGCGACCGCGCTCGATGGCGATCAACGTCGCCGCTTTCGTAGTGTGGTGTCGATCGAACGCGATACGTTTTCGCACGAGACGCTGCTGCTCAGACATTTCTTTCGGCACTTCCCCGAGGGCGAAGCTCCGGAAGACTATTATGAATTCCTGGCGGGGAGGATCACGAAGGCCGAACTATTTGATCGCCACCCGGCCGCTTATGCTGATGCCAAGCTGAGCGCCCTCCAGATTTCCCTAGGGAAGGACTCACACGCCGAGGTGCGCCGGATCATCCAGCAGCGACTCGCTGGCAGCGACCATTGGGCGTTGGTGGGCGGGCCGCCGTGCCAAGCCTATTCACTGGTCGGCCGCGCCCGGATGAAGGGCGATCCAGAGTTCGAGCAGAACGAGAAGCACACCCTCTATCTCGAATATCTCCAGATCATCGCGGACCACCGTCCGCCGATCTTCGTCATGGAAAATGTGAAGGGGCTTCTGTCGGCGACCATCGAGGGCAAGTCGACCATCAACCGGATCGTTCGCGATCTTCAGCGGCCCGCCACCGCCATTCCCAATGCACCGGCTGATCTCGCTTACCGGCTCTATTCCCTGACCGAGGAGGAAATGGCCGAGGGCGAGGTCAATCCCAGACTCTTCCTCGTGCGTGCTGAGGATCATGGTGTCCCGCAGGCGCGGCATCGGATGTTCATTGTTGGCATCCGCAGCGACCTGAAGGTCCGGCCTTCAACTCTCCGGAAGATGGCCGCGCCCACTGTACGCGATACGATCGGCTCGCTTCCGCCGATCCGGAGCGGGCTATCGAAGGAAAAGGACAGTCGCGAGGCATGGCTCTACGCCATCCGACAGATCTCCAGTATGAACATCCGTCACCAACTCAACGGGGCGGTCTATGCCGCAGACGTGGCGCGGGAACTGAAGTTCGACAAGCTCGTGGAAATGCGGTCGCCGCGCTTCAACTCCTCCAACCGCTATGTGATGCGACGGCCCAACCATGATGTGCTGCGCAGCCTGTATGACGACCGGTTGCCGGTCCTGACTGCCCACGAAGCACGCGGCCACATGGCCTCCGACCTGCGCCGGTACTTCTATGCCGCGACTTTCGCCGCAACGACCGGGCACAGCCCCAAGCTCGCCGATTTCCCCGTCGGTCTTCTTCCCGATCATCAGAATGTCGAGGAAGGACGCGCCGGCAAGATGTTCTCCGACCGCTTCCGCGTCCAGCTCGCCGACCATGTATCAACGACGGTGACGTCCCACATCTCGAAGGACGGCCACTACTTCATCCATTACGATCCCGCGCAATGCCGGAGCCTCACGGTTCGTGAGGCGGCGCGACTTCAAACCTTTCCGGACAATTATTTCTTCGCGGGGCCTCGCACGGCGCAGTATCACCAGGTCGGCAACGCAGTCCCACCGCAGCTCGCCAGCCAGATCGCCGCGATCGTGGCCGAGATGCTCGACTCCATCCGGGGCGGGCAATGATGGTCGACACGATCACCAGCGAACGGCGGAGCTGGAATATGTCGCGCATCCGCGGACGCGACACCGGCCCCGAGCTGCATTTACGCTCGCTGCTGCACCGGGCCGGCTTCCGCTTCCGGCTCCACGCGAAGAAGCTGTCGGGACGTCCGGACATCGTTCTGCCGAAATATCGGACGGCGATCTTCGTCCACGGCTGCTTCTGGCACCGCCATCCAGGTTGCCGGAACGCGACCACTCCGTCGACTCGCGCCGAGTTCTGGCAGGAGAAGTTCGACAGCAATGTGCGCCGGGACGCCCGCAACCGGGCCGATCTGGAAGCGGCAGGTTGGGCTGTCATAACGGTCTGGGAGTGCGAGCTGAAGGCGGACGCTGAGGAAGTTGTCCGACGCGTCACAGGCGAGCTGCGCCGGAAGGACTGATGGCGAGACCCCATCATCTTCCGCCCAGCGCGGCAAGTCTCACGGCGTCATTGCGCGATCTCGGCTATTCGCTCGAAACTGCGGTCGCCGACCTGATCGACAACAGCATTTCGGCCGATGCGACTGACATCCAGATATTATGCGATATGAGCCGCACCGTGCCTGTGCTGGTCATAGCCGACAACGGGCGCGGCATGAGTGAAGCTGAAGTGATCGCCGCCATGCGGCATGGCGCAACCGATCCCCGGAAAAAACGCGGACCGAAGGATCTGGGGCGCTTCGGGCTAGGGTTGAAAACCGCATCTTTCTCCCAGTGCCGGCGGCTGACCGTCGTCAGCACACAGCACGGCGAGCGGGCCGGCGCGGAGTGGAACCTGGCGCAGGTCGAAGATGACGACGACTGGTTCATCGCCGTTCTCGATCAGGAGGAGGTCGCCGCGCAGCCCTTCTTCGACACGCTGGGCGACACCGGCACGCTGGTCATCTGGCGCGACCTTGACCGGCTGTTCGAAGACGAAACCGGCCAGAAGCGGGACGAGATCGTCAACGAGAAGCTCACCGTGGTCGAGCGGCATCTGTCGCTCGTGTTCCACCGCTTCCTCGCCGGCGAGGTGAAGGGCAGGAAAAGGCTGGCGATCCGGATCAACGGTCATCCGATCGTGCCCTTCGATCCGTTCTGCCGGAAGAACGCCGCAACCCAGGTGCTGCCCGAGGAGACAGTTTGGGTCGACGACGTAGCGGTCACGATGCAGCCCTACATCCTGCCGCACCATAGCCGCCTCTCGGCATCGGAATACGACTTCTATCAGGATCGCAGCGACTTCATCTCGAACCAGGGCGCCTATGTCTACCGCAACGGCCGCCTGATGGCTTGGGGCGACTGGTTCCGGCTGGTGCCCAAGGGCGAAGCCACCAAGCTGGCGCGGGTCCAGATCGACTTTCCCAACAGAATCGATGAAGCCTGGACCATCGATATCAAGAAGTCGCGTGCCCGCCCGCCGCATGCCGTGCGCGAGCGCCTGCGGCAGATCATCAGTCAGATCACCGCCCGCAGCGTCACCGTCCATCGCGGTCGCGGTCAGAAGCTGTTCCAGGAGACCCAAGCTCCGCTCTGGGAACGCTACGCCGATCATGGCGGCATCCGGTTCGCGATCAATGCCGAGCACCCGCTCATCGCGTCTCTCGGCGCGCGGCTGTCGGCCGCCGATGCCGCCTCGCTGCGCGTGCTGCTCGACTCAATCGCCGCCGCCCTGCCGGTCGAAATGATCTATTCCGATTATTCGACGCATCCGCGCGAGGTGAGCCAGACTGCCGTGGATCAGGAGCAGGCGATGGATCGGCTGAGAAGCCTCAAACAGGTGCTCTACGGCGACGGGCCGGGGGACGCTCAGGCATTCCTACGGATCGTGCGATCAACGCGCCTCTTCGACGGGCAGATCGAGACGGCCGAGAAATTCATCGCAGAGGTTTTCACATGACTGCCACGATCATCACGGAAGAACGCAACATCGCCAATGCGCTGATTTCGGGGCTCGCCAACCTGACCGAGACGCCGACGCGCGAGCAGGTGGAGGAGAAAGCGAAGCAGATCGCCGCAATCTTCGGTTACACCGGCGACCTCCGCAACGTCATCACCGAGGCGATGATCTCGGTCGACACGCGCATGGGCGCCGGCGTCTCGCTCGTCGATGTCGCCGCGAAACATGACGATCAGTGGGTCCGCAAGCGCGAAGACATCACCTGGACCTATTCCGGCGCCTACGAGAACTTCCTACTGAAGGACGGCTGGCCGCCCCGCATGGTACAGTCGTTGAGCGACGTCACCAGCCGCATCTTGGGACATCTCCAGGACCCGCTCAGCGAGGGCACGACCTGGAACCGCCGCGGTCTGGTCATCGGCCATGTCCAGTCCGGCAAGACCGCCAACTACACCGGCCTGATCGCCCGCGCGGCCGACGCCGGCTACAAGTTCATCATCGTCATTGCTGGCATTCACAACAATCTGCGTAAGCAGACCCAGGAACGCATCGACGAAGCCTTCATCGGGCGATCCAGCGACCCGGAGGACCGCCGCACCATCGGCGTCGGCCTCGATCCCGGCTATCCGAACCCGGCGACGCTCACCAACATCAACGAGGACTTCAATAAGAACACCGCGGCAAAGAGCGGCTGGAAGATCAACGATTTCTCCAAGCCGATCATCCTCATCATCAAGAAGAACGTGACGACGCTGACGGCGCTGCACAAATGGCTGAAGGCACTGAATGCGGAGGGCGACGGCCGGATTTCCGATGTGCCGATGCTGCTCATTGACGATGAGGCCGACAACGCCTCGATCAACACCAACAAGGAGGATCTCGACCCCACCCGGACCAACGCCATGATCCGGCGCATCCTGGGGCTGTTCGCGAAATCCTGCTACGTCGGCTATACGGCAACGCCGTTCGCCAACATCTTCATCAATCCCGACGCCTATGACGATGACGTGCGCGAGGAGCTGTTCCCGCGCGACTTCATCTACTGTCTCGATGCTCCGACGACCTATTTCGGCGCGGAGAAGGTATTCCTCAATGACGAGACCAGCCAGTCGATCGTGAAGCCGATCGATGACTGCGAGGACTTCCTTCCCTACAGGCACAAGCGCGACGATCCCGTCCCGGAGCTGCCGCCCAGTCTCTACCGCGCGCTGGACGAATTCATAGTTGCGCGTACCATCCGCAACCTGCGCGGGCAGACCGGCAAGCACTGCTCGATGATGATCAATGTGTCGCGTTTCGTGCCGGTGCAGCAGGCCGTGCGCGACTTCCTCAGCCTTCGCGAGAAGGCGATGCGCGAGGCAGTCCGCGCAAACTATCTCATGCCGGAATCCGTCTCCTCGACGAACATCCACATGCAGCGTCTGAAGCAAGCATTCGACGCCGAATATGCCGATGCTGGATTCACCTGGTCAGAGGTCAAAGCAGCACTGAACGGCGTGTTCGATCACCTCCACCTATACGTCATCAATAGCAAAAGCGACGAGGTGCTCGATTATACCCGGTACGAGAAGGAGGGCATCGGCCTCACCGCGATTGCGGTCGGCGGTCTCAGCCTGTCGCGCGGCCTGACAATCGAGGGTCTGACCGTCAGCTATATGTATCGCAACACCAAGATGTACGACACGCTCATGCAGATGGGCCGCTGGTTCGGCTACCGGCCGGGCTTCGAGGATCTCTGCCGCGTTCATCTCTCGCGCGACTCCATCAACTGGTATTCCCACATCGCCGAGGCCGCCGAGGAGCTCACCCAGCAGGTCAAGCGTATGCGCCGCGACGGCCTGAGCCCGAAGGATTTCGGCTTGTATGTCCGGTCGCACCCCGACAGCCTGCTGATCACCGCCACCAACAAGATGCGGTCCGGCCAGGAGGTCACGGTCGAACAGAGTTTCAGCGGGCGGCTCCGGGAGAGCTATGTCGTCTCGACCGACGCGGACGTGAACGTCCGGAACTTCGACCTGATCGCCGAGCAATGGCGCGGTGGGTTCGGTGGACGGCCGGAGGAGGACACCGGAAAGGGCTTGATCTTCCGGGATGTCCCGATTGCGATGGTCGAGGATTTCCTGACGCGGTTCGAATGCCACTCGACATTCACCGGCATCAAATCGGACGTGGTGAACTATCTCGAACGGATCGCGGAAAAGCGTCCGCTTGCCGATGTGCTGCTGATCTCGCCCGGAGGAACACCGAGCGACAGCGGGCCATTCACCCTGAATAACCAGGTGCGTGTCGTCGGCAAAGGTCAGCCGGATGGAACCGCATGGCGGCTGAACAAGGACCGCGTCGCCTCCCGCGGCGACGAGAAGCTCGGGCTCGACGACGCGCAGCGGAAGGAGGCCGAAGCGCTGGCCGGTGGCGACGACGGAACCGGCGCGGTGTCCGACACGCATTACCGGATGGTCCGGAACAGGCCACTGCTTATGATCCACAGCCTCGAACCCAGGGATGGGGCCGTGACAGGACCTATCGCCGCGTTCGGCATGAGCTTTCCCTACGGGGACTATTCGACCACCATCAACGTGGTCGTGAACAAGGTCTGGCTCCAGCAGATGCAGGGCTATGGCGACGATCCGGACGAGGAGGAGGACTACGATGTCTGAGTCCTCACCTTGGGATGACATCGTAGTCCCCGGCGCGGACTTCAACGTCCGCCAAGTGTCCCATGAAACCGCCGTGCCGTGCTTCTGGGGACGGGACACCGCTGGCGCCTGTCTGTTCATTGTCGAGTTGGAGGGCGATCACACCGACCCGTTCCGGAAGAATGTGGTCACGGTGCACGGCATTGACGTCGATCTTCGCGGAGGCGACCCAGGGCGGCAGCGCCTTGTTCTCACTTTGGGAAAGCAGGTCGACCGCGACCTTTTCGAGGGCCTCTGCCGGACTCTCGCATCAACGCTGGAGCACGCCACCGACTCCGCCAGCTCGCTAGCCGTCGCGCTGGCGCATATCCGGCGGTGGAAGGCCTTTCTGTCCGGTCGCAGCCAGCACCTGTCGGCCGAGGAGGTCCGCGGCCTCTTCGCGGAACTCACCTTCCTACTGGAGCTGATCGAGCGGCAGCCGACGTCCGCTGATGCCGTCGAAGCCTGGCTCGGCCCGGAAAGGTCTCATCAGGATTTTATCTTCGGCAACACGGCGGTGGAGATCAAATCGCTCTCCGGCACAGAACGCAGCTCGGTGCGCATTTCGTCGGAAGATCAGCTTGAGTCCCTCAATGACGCGCTGTTTCTGCGCATTTACCGATTGAGCAGTCTGCCGGACGCGGCAAACGCGCAATCGCTCAACGAGATCGTCGCCGCGGTGCAGGCGCGGCTCAGTGAGGCGGAGGCCGTCGAAGCCTTCGACCGCAAGCTGGTAGCGCACGGCTATGCGCCGCTTCCCGACTACGATGCGCCGCGCTTCGTTGTCAGCGATACGCACAGCTATGGCGTCGGCGACGAGTTTCCGCGCCTTATACGGTCGCAACTGCCGACCGGCATCAACAGAGTCACCTACGATATCCGTATGGAAACCATTGTGCCCTACGAATGCGACAATGCGGACGTCTTCGGGGGGAACTGATGGAACAGACCAAAGAGGAATTCTTTCACGACTTCCGCCAGGAGACGCTGGCCGGCGCCGAGGCGAACAGCACCTATCAGCTTGAGGCCTTCATGGAGGCGGTTTCCACTGAGCTGATGGAGACCGGCTTCATCGAAGGGTTCGAGCACTGTCCCTACCGCCCGACGCGCGGCATGCGGGTTGACGGCTACTGGTTCAACGACGAGGGCGCGCTCGACATCTTCGTTGCCGACTTCGATTGCCGGCGCGAACTGGAGACGCTCACGCGCACCGACGTGGACGCTGCCTTCAAGCGCGTCGTCAACTTCTTCGAGGCGAGCCTCCAGGGAACGCTGGAACCGGATGTCACCACGCCTGAATACGGCTTGGTCCGGCAGATCGCCGACCGGTGCGCGATGCTTCGCCAGGTCAATTTCTATTTGACCTCCGAGCGGACGCTGAGTGACCGCTTCCAGGATTTTCCCGACGGTGAGATCGGCGGAATCCGTGCCACTTATCATATCTGGGATATGGCGCGGTTTCAGCGCCAGCGTAGCTCGCGCGGCCACAAGGAGCCGCTCGACATCGATTTTGTCGAGTTGTTCGGAAACGGCATCGCCTGCCTCCCGGCGAACCTCGGCTCAGATTCGTATCAGTCCTACCTGATCGTCATGCCCGCGCCGATCCTCGCATCGCTTTACGATCGCTACAGCGCACGACTGCTGGAGCAGAATGTCCGGACCTTCCTCCAAGCCCGTGCACAGGTGAACAAGGGTATCCGCGCGACCATCATGAACGAACCGCAGATGTTCTTCGCATACAACAACGGCATCACCGCGACGGCGCAAGAGGTCGAGACGCGGATGATCGACAGCGGTCTTCAGATCGTCCGCATAACCGATCTCCAGATCGTGAACGGGGGCCAGACGACCGCCTCGCTGTTCCATACCCAGCGCCGCGACAAGGCCGACCTGTCGGGCATCTTCGTCCAGATGAAACTGTCAGTGATCGACAGCGAACAGAGCGAGATGGTCGTCCCCCGCATCTCGGAATATGCCAATACCCAGAACCGGGTGAACGCGGCCGACTTCTTCTCCAATCACCCCTTCCACGTCCGCATGGCGGAGTTCTCGCGACGCATCTGGGCGCCGGCCCAGCAGGGAGCGCAGCGCGAGACAAAGTGGTTCTACGAGCGCGCGCGCGGCCAGTATGTTGACGCACAGTCGAAGCTCACCACCGCCGAGCAGAAGCGGTTTCGGGCGGAATATCCCAAGGTGCAGATGGTCACGAAAACCGACCTCGCCAAGTTCGAGAACGTCTTCGACGATCACCCGCGCTGGGTGAATCTGGGCAGCCAGAAGAACTTCGCCCGCTACGCGCTGCGGATCGGGAAGGAGTGGGAGAAGTCGTCCAACGGCTTCAACGAACTCTATTTCAAGCGCGCCGTCGCCCGCGGCATCCTGTTCCGTGCGGTCGAGAAGCTGGTCTCGGCGCAACCCTGGTATAACGGTGGCTATCGGGCCAACATCGTGGCCTACACGCTCTCCATGCTCGGCGAGGTCACGAAGCGCCGGAAAACCACCGTCGATTATCAGCGCATCTGGTCCGCACAGGCGATCGATGATGTGCTGTCAGAGGCGCTAATCACCATCGCGACGGCCGTGAATGAAGACATCACCAAGCCTCCGCAAGGGATCTCCAACATCTCCGAATGGTGCAAGCGGGAGGGGTGCTGGGCGCGACTGCTCGACCAGTCCGACCATATCGCCGAGCTGCTGCCAGAGAACTTCTGGGCCGGACTCGCCTCAGCCGACGACAATCGACACGAAGCGAAGACCGCGCGACAGACGCAGAAGATCGACAACGGGATCGAGGTGCAGCGGCAGGTGTTCAAGGTGCCGCCAGCGCAGTGGTCAACGATCCTGCGTGAGGGCTCAAGCCGCCGGCTGCTCACCCCGAAGGAGATAGGCATCCTCCAGATCGCAGCGCAGATGCCTGCGAAGATACCGACCGAACGACAGAGCGCGATATTGATCGAGATACTCGATAAGGCGCAGCAGGAAGGGATCATACAGGACAGGCGAGACCTTTCTATGGATTGACCTCAGTGGATGACTGACTTCCGGCGCAGAGCTCGCGAGTGCTTGCCCGACATCAAACACCGTATGCCAACTCTCATCATCTTGAACCCACATGGCTTCCGCCTTTGTGCAATTAATTGCATATGAGCACAGTAAGCCGCTCCATGCATGCCGCCGGAGGAGCTGCCTATTTAGCAAAGAAAACCTTGCTCCCGATTTGCAAAACCAAGCCGCTGATACACCTGTTGCTTCCGCAGGATCGTCGTTCCAGCTGGGCCCCGCAATCGAAGATTATCTCCTTGAAATCGCTCTCTGCGTGTTTGGAAGCCTTGTGGGTTTTTAGTAGTTGGTCGATGAAAGGAGCAGTATCTATTCTGCCAGCGATCTAGAGGAGTTCCCAATGAGCTTTGACGTCCTCTATTTCCCGAATCTCTCCCTTCCGGGACCAGCGTGGACAAATTCCGTCTCGCTCTACTTCGATCGTATCGGGATAATTGCGCCATCAGAATATGAGGTCGGGCTTTCAGACCCACATACTGCTGCCTACGTCGCACAGGGCATCGTGAAACCGATGTTTGGGGGTGCCCATGATGATCATCCAGAAGATGAAGACCTAGTCGAAGCAATTGCCAGGTGGTGGTACGATCGGGAAATGAAAATGTTGAGGCTCCCTCGCATGTATCAAATCCATCGAGGAAAAATTGAGAGTGCGGGCCTGCTGCGATTGCTAACGCGCCACAATCTTCTTCGGCCCGATCAAATGGATAAGAAATGGCTTGTCGGCCCGGGACCCGTTTGCATGCGGATCATGGCGATTCTCGCTCAACGAATTGCCGAAAGGCAATCAATATCTGCCGTCTTGACCAATCAGAGGAATGCTTTTGAATTCGTGACCAGCAAGAAAGTTAGTATCGAACCAGATCTCGACCGTCGAATTCGGGCCGTAACGAGTCTCCTTCCAGTTGGTCCAGCGGTGACAGCCGAACAGGTCGCAAGGTTCAAGGCTGACCACCAGAAGGAACTTCGTCAGTTCCGAGGCTTCGTCGAACAGCTGATCCGAAGGGATAAAGATGACGAGAGTTTCGAAGCCCGGCTTCGCGATGCCAATGATCTGCGCAACCAACTTATCGGTGAGCTTAAAGCAATTGATGGTCGAACCAAAATGTCCGTCTTTGGGCTCATGGTCGCCAGGTTTTCGGCATCTATGGCAGAGTTTGCTCCCTTTTCCGGAATCATTGATCTTGTAACGGGCGTGCGGTCGCGCTCCCTAGATGCAAATCGCCGAAGAGAAATTGGGCGTGACGGACTCGCCTATGCCGCAATGGCGCGTTTAGATATGCGGGCAAGGTCATCAAAGAGCCTTCTCGCATAGTCCGCGACAATCAAGACGGCATTCGCATCGCGCGGTTGTACAGGCATAAGATTGAGGTTCGACGCTTACCGCTTGGGCATCAAGGCTTCGCACATAAAAGCTCCGCCATCATGGCGACGACCGCCTGCTCTTTGCCCGCAAGGCCGCGGCCTTCTCTGCTCGCTCCGTATTTCAGGGCGAGCTGCTCGAACAGCGCATAATCTTCGGCCGCGAGATAGAGCAGTACGACGCGCTGGTTGGGATGTGCGACGCCGCCGGACAGGATAACGGCGAGATCATGGACGGTGTGTTCCTCGGCCAGGCTGAGGAGCTGCTCGCAGTTCTGCTGGTCGATGTGCCGCGCGAGGACGACCGCCTTGCTCCAGCCGATCGCCAGCAGCCGGTCCCTGTCGAAGGTCAACGCCCCGAAGCAGCGGTCGATCTGGAGCAGCGCATAGCCTTTGCGCTTGCCGACGCCCGCCATCTTGATCACGCTGCGGAAATCATCCGGAGCGAGGTTGTGGACGTCGCGCAGGCGGCGGGCGAGGTCCAGGAAATCATCACTCATCGCGCTCGCGATCATCTTGACAAGGGCGGAGGGCTTCGGCGGGGTAATGGGCATGATGGCTTTCTCCTGTTGAGATAAGCCATCGTCCGGGAAAGCCGCCGCCCATCAAGGAATTAGCGGCGGATTTCCGTTACATATCGGGACCCGCGCCTATGCCGGCGATGCGAGCGAGGACCGGCCATCACTCTCCGTCGTCCGCCAGAAAGGCCGCGATGTCGTCGAGGTCCGCGTCGAATTGATAGCCCACCAGGGGAGCGTTCGTGCCGACGTCGACCAGCATATATCCGCCCTGGTCATTCGGCGAAAAGTTTACCTTGCGGGATTTGACGATCCGGTAACCGGCCTCGCGTGCGCGGCGGCGGAGGGTGGAAATCGATACAGTGGCCATCGTGGGTCTCCTTTGCGTTATGGATGGTATCGACGATCGTCTGGGAAAGCCGTTCACCATCAAGGATTATTCTGGTGATTTCCGACGCTTGCGCCGTGACGCTCAGCGCGCGCGAGTCCACACCTTCGTGCGGCAGAAGATGGCCGCCTTACAGCCCTTCACTTCCAACCTGCCGTCGGCGCGCAGGGTCAGCGTGCCCTTCGCCGCGCCTTCGCCGGTTTCGGGGTCGTAGAGCGGACCGCCTTTCCATTCGCGGGGGCCGCCCGCAAAGCCCTGCAACACGACCAGCCCCTTCAAGCGCCGGTCGCGCAAGGCGCGGTCGGGATTCTTCACGTCGCGATGATCGGGGTTGGCGCGCAGGGGAGCGGCGTCGACGATCTTGCCGCAAAAGGATGGACCGCAGCGATATATCTCGACGCGCCCCTGTTGGCTTCCGGTTGACCAAAGGCCGGTGATGGCGTCGCCCCCCTGCGAGGCCGCGACCGCTCCCCCTCCCGAAACGGCCGCAACGACCGCGCCGGCGAGGATGGTTCGCAAGGCGGCGGTCGGTTTCATGGTCAGCGCGATTTCCTTCGCATGAAAAGTGGGGCCACCACCCACCGCCTCACGGCGCGCAGCGGCCCAGTTGAACCCTCTGGGGAGAGGGAGAGCTAACGCCAGCCCGCTGGAGAAAATGGGCCGATGCTTGCAAAGGGAACAAGCGAACATCGGCCCAAGGTTCCCCAGTAGAGGGGCGGAGGATCAGAATTTCTTCGCGATGCTGAACCCGATGATGCGGGGATCAAGCGTGAACACGTTGGTGGTCAGGCCGCTGTCATCGCTGTTCAGAAAGGCATCGGTGATCGGCGTCGAGTTAAAGACGTTCTTCACATAGGCCTCGATCGACAGGTCGTCAGGACCATCGACCCGGAGCGAGATGTTGAAATTCGTCCAGTCGCGCAGCCGATCATAGGGGCTGAGATTGTAAACTCGCGCCCAGCTCTTTGCCTGCCAGTAACCGTCCCCACGGATCGTGGCGCTCCAGTCGCCGTCGAAGGGAATGGTATACTCAGCCCCGAGGTTGACGGTCCAACGCGGCGAGTTGGGAAGTTCGTTACCCGAAAGATCGGTGTAGAAGCCAGCCCCTCCATTGAGTTCCGGATAGTTCGCCGGGTCATAGGCCTGCCCGGTGAGGGGATCGGTGATGTTGCGACCGAAGAGAGCGACCAGCCCGCCCGTCCCACCGCATAGTGTCCAGCTATACTGAATTCCGTTAGTGGTATTCAGCCAAGATTCCGCTAGGTGCCGTGGGACGACGCAGTTGGAGGGCAATTGTACCCAAGGTTTTGTCACGACGTAATCGGGATTACCAAGTGTACGGTTCATCGGGTCGATGGATTGCTCGCCCTTACCGATGCGAGTCCTGAGATAGCCCACGTTCGCGTTAAAGCGCAGCCGATCGACCGGCTCGAATTGCGCCGACAATTCGGCACCCCAAATCTTCGCGTCGAAATTCTCGTTGACGGCCGTGCGGTCACGGATTTGGGACACCTGATAATTCTTATAATCGTAGTAGAAAGCACCGGCATTGAGCGTCAGCCTGCCACCCATCAGTGTGTTTTTCGTCCCGATCTCCAAGGCGTTGACGAATTCGGGTTCGAACGTCTGGCCGTAGTTGACCCCCGTCAACTGGAATCCGGGCAAGAGATTGAACATATCGGCAAAACTCAGGTCGACGTCATTTATCCAGCCGCTGTCGATCAGTTGCTGGCGCGTCGAATATCCTGGCGTAGGAGGATTCACCCCGCCAGCCTTATATCCGCGGCTGAAGGACGCATAGACGAGGCTCTGGTTTGTAAAGCTTAGTTGTGGCTTCCAGTCGAACCCGATACGTCCGGTGAATTCTCCCCATTTCAGCCTGACATCGCCAGCATCCGGATAACCCGTACCGATATAACCGCCAGCGCCTGCCGACGGAGCCAACAGCAGCTGGCTAGGAACGATCGTGAAACGCTTGATATCTCTCGTGTAACGGAGGCCAGCAGTCAACTTCAGGTCAGGATTAATGTTGTAATATGCCTCACCAAAAGCGGCATAGCTCTTCAGATCGTAGGGATTTGAGCTTCGGAAATAATTATGGCCCTCGCCATCAATGCTCTCGACGGGGTTTGGATCGATGTAGGGACAATAAGAATTCTTAATCCCAGTTGGGGGATTTCCCGAGTTGCTGAACCCGAAACTGAACCAGTTATCGACAGAGCATTCGGTCTGGTTGCCTGCTCGGTTGAACGGCGGAACCATCGCGATGGCCGTCAACACGTTGCTCATCACGTAATAGTCATTCTGGGTACGGAAGCGGGTGTAGTTTCCGCCGATGCTGAAATTGAATGGCCCGTCCCAAGACGACGACAGACGCAATTCCTGCGAAAATTGTTTTGAATCCGACGAAGACACGTCGAAGACGGCAAGGCGATCAGTACAGCCGATCTGCGGGTCGCAGAATATGCCGCCCGGTGCCATGGTGGCATATGGACTTGTTTCCCTCGGAAAGAAGGCAGGGTCTGCTGTCAGGAAGTTCGACGTGTCCATGAACACGGGCACCGTGTTGAAGCGGTTGTAATCTTGGAAACTGTACACGCGGTCCCAGTTAAAACCGGTCTGCGACGACAGGGTCAGCCCGCCTGAAAGATCGATATCGAAGCTGAGATCGAGAATATCCGAACTGGCCTGGTATCGCGGGTCGCGAACCGAGGCGATCTCGCGCAGGTTTCGCGATTGCATGAGCCCGCCGTAGGGATCGATGTTTGGATTAAGGATAGTTGCATTACGACCCGTCGCCTCGTCAAAGGCGGGCTGAAGTATTTGCCCAGCGGCCGCGGCGCCAAAAACATACGCAAGACCGAACCCGTTCGGTGTCCCGTAGGCATCATCGTCGTAGAGGCTGCCAGCCTTGCAGCCCGCGGTGAACATGCCTGCGCGTAGGTTCTGGGCTGGACGGAACATCGCTTCTTCGAAAGGATCGGCGTAGCTGGTTTGCCGTACTGGCGTCGATCCGATCATTTCCGGCCCGTTATCCCGATGGCAGAGTTGCTTGCCGGTGCGCGAGCGATTGTCCTTCTCGCTGAAACGCTCCCAGGTGAAGTTTCCCTTTATCCAAGGCTTGTCGAATCCGAGCGTGGCGCGAAGTGACCATAGATCACGACCATTGACCCGGTTTTTCGTGATCGAATTATAATCATAGCCGTCGCGGTCGGTCATCGAGCCGGCTATACGAAGGCCCAGCTCGTCGGTGACGATCGGGACGTTGAGCATTCCGACCATGCGACGGCTATTATAGTTGCCGACCTCGCCCTTGATGCTGCCCTCGAACCTATCGAGCTTGGGTTTGGCCGTAATCAGGTTGACCACACCGCCGGTCGCGTTGCGGCCGTAGAGGGTTCCCTGCGGACCTCGCAGCACCTCCAACCGCTCCATGTCGAAAAACTCCTGCTCGAAGAAGCGATTGTTGATGAAGCCGATATTATTATAGCTCACCGCGACGCCGGGATCGGTGGAAGCCGACACGGCCTTAGTCCCAATGCCGCGGATAGACAGATTGTAGCTGGTGAAGTTGGATTTGGAGAAGGTCAGGTTCGGCACTGCGCGCATGATGTCGGGACCGCCCTCGATCTTCTGTTCTTCGAGGTTCTTCTGCGATAGCGCCGTGATAGCTATCGGCACATTCTGCGCGGATTCGACGCGCTTTTGCGCGGTGACGACGATTTCCTCGCCGCGATAACCGCCATCATCGGCGGCGGGGGTGGTGGCGTTTCCCGCGTCGGCCGACTTGGCCGGTGCCAACGCCCATGTACGCCCGTCGCTCGACACGATCCGCAAGCCCGCGTCGGCCGCAACGCGCCGAATGGCCTGATCGACCGTCATCGGCCCCTTGATCGCGCGAATGGTCTTGCCCCGCACCGCTTCTTCGCTGACCAGGATTTGCACGTCCGCCTGTGTCGCCAGTTCCGGGATGCCCGTCGCCGCCGATTGTGCCGGAACGTCGAAGCTCTTGGTCTGGGCCATCGCGGGCGTCGCCACCGCCACCGCATAGATTGCCACCGACGCCGCAAGCGCGCCGCGAAGATCGCGATACCGCATAAACATCCTCCCCTGTGTAAGCGGCCCGGTCATTCAGGTTCGCTTACTGACAACGATGCGCGGGAGAGGCTTTTCCGTTTTTCCGGGGCGACTTTATTTCAGTTCTGCGACAGGACGATCCGGTCCGGCCCGATTTCCGCCTTTGCATTCAACAGTGTAGCCGCCACTTTTGCAAATGCGTCGGGTTCGTTGGTGCGGAAGCGGCCGATCATCTTCTGCTGGCCCAGCGCGGGGTCGGCTACCTCGATCTTGCGGACGTTGTAGCGGTTGAACTCCGCCGCGGCCTCGGCGACCGTATCGCCGTCGAACACGAGCTGGCCGGTGCGCCATGCGAGCGCCTTGTCGATGTCCTCGCTGGCAGCGGCGACGGAGACGACCGCCTTGTCGGGGGCGATGAACGCCCGTGTTCCGGCTTCGACGCGGCGGACATTGGCTTCGTCGCCGACGCGCCAGACCTCGACGACGCCTTCGGTCACCTGCACGTCAACGCCGTCCTCCAACCGCCTGACGGAGAAGGCGGTGCCGACCGCGCGGACGCGCACGTCGCCGGCCTCGACAAGGAAGGGACGCGCCCGGTCCTTCGCGACCTGGAACCAGGCTTCGCCGTCCTTGAGCGCGATCCGGCGCACCTCGGGCTTCATGGTGACGTCGAGCGTCGTCTGGGTGTTGACGGCGGCGAACGAGCCGTCGCTCAGCGGGACCCGCCTGATCTCCCCGACCGCCGTCTGGATCTGCTGATCGGGAGCAGCGAAGAAATCCATGCGCGGAAGGCCGACCACCAGCGCGGCGGCAGCAGCGACGGCACCGCCGCCCCAGAGAAGGCGACGCCGTGAAAACCAGGGGCCGCCGGCGGCGGCCACCTCTTGCGGCTGGGCCTGGCCGGCGCCGAAGACGCTCGCGCGGTCGAGCATGGTCCAGGCGGCCTTGGCACGAAAATAGGCGCCGCGGCGGCGATCGTCGCCCGCCAGCCACGCCTTGAGCTCGGCGCGCACGGCAGGGTCGTCGCCCTCGCGGTCGATGCGGGCGACCCATTCGGCCGCGCGATCATTGATCGCTTGTGCTGTTTCGCGCTCGCTCATCTTGCTCCGTTCTCGCCAATGCCTGTTCCGCGGACCGTTCGCCATCGGCGATTGCCTGCAATATCAATTTCATGCCCTTGACCACGTCATTTTCGACGACATGCTCCGTCACGCCCAGCCGCTGCGCCACCTCCCGCTGGGGTAGCCCGTCGACCTTGCGAAGCTCGAATATCCTTCGGCATCGCTCGGGCAGTCCCTCGATCAGGCGGCGCACCCGCTCCAGTTCGCGGCGGCCAGCGGCCACGCGCTCCGGCGAGGGTTCATCTCCAACGATGTTCAGGCTCTCGATTTCCGTAACGGATTCGATGCTGACGATGCGCGCGCGGCGCAGGCGCATCAGGACGATGCTGCGGGCGACGGTGAAGAAATAGGCGCGGCCGCTGCGAATATGGCCCACATCCTTGAGGCCGGAAATCTGGCAGTAGCTTTCCTGGATGACGTCTTCCAGGTCGTCGGGATCGAGGGTGCGGCGGAGCCAGGCGCGCACGTCGGCCTCGTGGGGAAGTATCTCGCTCCCCACCCAGGCCATGATCCTCGCGCGCTTCTGCCTGTTCACGTCACCCGTCTTTTTGCCGCTCCTATTCAACATAACGATGCACGGCGGAGGTTTTCCCGTAAATTTTCTTCATTTTTTTGAGTTCGACAGCATCGCGTCAACGGGAGCGGCATGTTTGCAATTAATTGCAAAAACACCGTGCCCGAGGGACACGAAAAGCGGGAACCAGGCTTTATGCCCGCTTTCTCAAAAACCCTGTGGGAGCTGATAACCCCTTGGGGAAAAGGGCAATATCGGCGTTCGTCGAGCGAACAAGCATGTCCCTATTCATGTCCCTGGACAGGCAAACAGGCCCATTTTGTCCTTCCTTTTGTCCCTGGCTTCTCCACCGACTGGAAAGAGTTCGGGGCGTATGAACCCACAGCGGCCGGCTCTCCAGCGAAGGCGGGGAGCCCATGGTGCAGGAGGGGGGCATGGATCAATTCTCGGTATATTTCCTGGCGATCGCCGCTGCGTGGCTGGTGCTCCAGGTCCTTGCTGTATGGACGCTGCGCGGGATGTGGCGAAAGGCCGCCTGGCTGTCCGCCGCCGTCATGGTGCTCGCCCTGGTCGTCGCCACCCTCGGCGTCCTGTCGGGCTCCGACCTCGCCCCGATCTGGGTCGTCTTCGCCACGCCCGTCTGTTTCGCGTGGATCGTGCTGCTCTGGATTGTTCGCGGGGTGGCCTGGGCGATCGGTCGATGACCAGCCGACATATCGCCCCCATGCCGATGATCGACTGTTTGCAATTAATTGCAGTCCGGTCTCGGCGGGCGGATGAGCGATTAGCTCTCTTTCCACCTTGCTTTCGGAGAGGAGGAAATTCGAGATCAGGTGATCCCGTAAGCGCAGCGTCGGGAGCACTCTCCTCTTATCCTTGAGCGGATATTCTTTCTCCTGATCCCATAAGGATAATAGGAGATAATATATATATAATGGGACATGGGTGTAATCGCTCGTCGGTCAGGCGGCCTTCGCCTGCATGTGCATCTGGTAAAGCTCGACGGCCACCGCGGCGCCCAGCCGGAGGGTCGGAAGATGGGGATGCTGCATCTTCAGATAGGGCACCGGCTTGGCGTAGGCCTTCGGGTTGGGAGGGACGATCTGTCCGGTGTCCAGCGCCAGGCGGAACCCGTCCATGAAGGCGGGCCACTGCTTCAGGGCCAGCCTGAATATCTCGACCTGATGCCCCTCGGGCCAGACCTCGGCGCACCCGATCAGGCAGCCATAACCCCGCTTGCCGATACCGTGCTTCGTATGCGCCTCGAAGATTTTCACCATGATGTTGGCGAGGTGCCGGGGCGTTTTCTTCCCGGGCTTGCCGATCCTGAGGACGGTGAGCTGATACCCATCCTCATCATGCGTGCGGTCGCGCACGAATGGCGGCCTGGAAATGATCCGCCTCACCGTGGCGACCGAAGCGTCGATGCGGCTGGCCCATTCCTCCTGAGGGCGGGCCGCCCACAGCAAGCCGTCCAGTTCGAAAGGGTCTGCGGCGATCGTCTGTTCGACGAGCGCGACGAGCATCGCAGCTTTCGGGCTTAGCCCTGCAACGGGGTTCTTCTTTTTTAGGATAGTGATGGCCATGGCGCTGGCTCCTTCGGGTTGCGTCAAAGGAGCGCCGAGCATAGGATGCCGATGTCGATTGGCGTCGTCTCGGCGCTTCCAAAAAGCCCCACCGTTGGCGCGGTGGGGCTTTCTTGTCGTCAGAGGCTATGGTCGATCACTGCTCGCCGGCAAGCAGCGCCTGAAGCGAATCCGCAGGGATGATCGTGCGACCGCCCACCCGGACCGCGCGAAGGCGGCCACTGGCGATGAAGCTGTAAATCGACGTCCGGCCGAGGCTGGACGCCTCGCAGGCTTCCTTGATGCTATAGCCGAGCTTCGCAACATCGGATTTCATGGTGTGCATTTGAGTCTCCTTGGTTGGCGTTGAACCAGGGCGACCAAAGCTCATCTGTTAAACCGCATCTATTCCCGCATATGCGGCTATTTGGTGGATGCTCTTTTTGCGCGGCCTACGGGGTATCTCCCTCTAATCACCTCCCGCACATAGGTCGTATATGCGTTTTCGAAACCTTCCTCCTTTTTCATCTCTCTTGCGATTTCATAGGTGGTCATACCATGCGCTTCCCTCATCTCATCGGACTTGCGCCGAACGAGTTCCGCGTCAGGTCGCTTGCCTGTCTTGAAGGGGGACGGACGCTTTTCCTTACCCAGCGATGCGATGAGTTCGTCGCGGTTGACCATGACCGAACGATAAGCCTCCTCCGGCTTGTCAATCATAGCCGTGTCCAGCAGCCTGTCGGAGGAAAAGCGCCAGGCAAGGCCGCGTCCGATGTTAAGGCCGTCGCAGAACACATCGAAGCGAGCGAAATCATGGAATGCGTGCGGCGGCATGGGCTCGGTCTTGGCTTTTCCATCATCAGAACCGTGGCTGACAAACTTGCCGCGCATCTCGATCCGGCCGCTGCTCGCAGCATCCGCCAGGCGATCGACGGCCTTTATAAGACGCTGTCGAGCTTCCTGTATCGAAGCCGTCTCACCCGACCGCAGAGACGCCTCTAAGTCACTAAAATCCAATGGCACATTGAACGCCAGCCAGCTCAGAGCTTGCGAGAGCGTCACATAGGCCTGCTCCGGCAGCTGGTGCCGTGCGCGTTTCTTCAGAAGCGTGTCGGCATTGAAAGTCGAACTCATCGTCACCTCACTCCTTGCTGGGGGGCTTGCACCGGTTCCGCACCGGCACGCAGCTCGTCGAGATAGTCGGACCACCATTGCGCCATTTCGACGCGTTCCTGCCAATGCGCGCCCCGGTGGTAGGCGGCGCGCACCCTGTCGCTGTCGCCATGGGCAAGCGCGCGTTCGATCGCGTCGGGATGCCACTTGCCGCTTTCGTTGAGCAGCGTGCTCGCCATCGCGCGGAAGCCGTGCGTGGTCATTTCCTCGCTCGTATAGCCCATGCGGCGCAAGGCCGCGTTGAGGGTGTTGTCGCTCATCGGGCGATGGCGTGAGCGGACGGACGGGAAGACCAGGCCGGTCGGCCCCGTCGCCAGATAGGCGTGCCGAAACAGCTCCACGACCTGCGTGGACAGCGGCACATGATGCGGTTTGCGCATCTTGGTCTTTCCCAGGGGAATGACCCACAGGCGCGCGTCCAGATCGATCTCGCTCCATTCGACATGGCGCAGTTCGCCGGGACGGACGAAAACATGCGGCGCGACCTGGAGGGCGACCTTGGCCAGGCCATATCCTTCATATCCGTCGATCGCGCGCAGCAACGCCCCGACGCGGCTCGCATCGGTGATCGCGCCATAGTGGGTGACGGTCGGGGTCGTGAGCGCGCCGCGCAGATCGCGCGTCGGATCGGAGCGCAGGCGGGCGGTCGCGACGGCATAGCGGAACACCAGGCTCGCCAGCTGCAAGGTGCGGCGGGCGCTTTCCAGATTGCCCTTGTCCTCGATCCTGCGGACCGCGGCGAGCACGTCCGCGGGCTCGATCTCGCTGATCGGCAGGCTGCCGATCGCACGATAGAGCTGGCCCAGCAGATATTCGCTGCGGGTCGCCGTCGCCGGCGCCCAGCCTTTCTCGCCGTCGCGCCGGCGCTTGGCGCAATATTCCTCGGCGATCACCTTGAAGGTGTTGGCCGACTCGATGCGGGCGCGGAGCTTTTCGCGCTGCTTCTCCCGCGCCGGGTCCTGGCCATGGACGATCATGGTGCGGGCCGCCTCGCGGCGCTGGCGGGCCTCGCTCAGGCCGATATGGGGATAGGGTCCGATGGAGAGTTGCTTCTCCTTCCCGCCGAAGCGGTATTTCAATCGCCAGAGCTTGCCTCCCGAGGGCGTCACCAGCAGGTGAAGCCCGCCGCCGTCGGCCAGTTTGAAGGGCTTCGGCCCCGGTTTTACCTTTCTTATGGCGAGGTCGGTCAGCGGCACGGCACTTCATCTCCGGTCAAAATGCCCCCAGATTGGGGGCATTCCAATTGGCCGAAAGAGAAACGCCCCCACATTACGCCCCCGGCATCGGCTGATTTTCAGCGGATCGCGGCGAGTGGGTTCGGCCAATCACATGCGAAATGTGAAGGAAAACCGTCGTTTGTCCAGAAAAATGCGACGAAAGGTGGCTGGAGTGATGGAGCGGGTAGCGGGAATCGAACCCGCCTAGCTAGCTTGGAAGGCTAGAGCATTACCACTATGCTATACCCGCGTCTCCAAGGTCGGCGGCGATTGCCATTTCGGCCCGCATTCGTCAAGCGTCGACGTCGGATCGGGCGGACCCAGCGGGCCGGCGCGGCGATTGAGAACATCATGGCAACATGATAGGATAGGCGCGTGAGCGAGGGCAGCGACAGCGGTGCGGAGGGCGCAGGTGGCCCGGTGCGCAAGATCATCCATGTCGACATGGACGCCTTCTACGCTTCGGTCGAGCAGCGCGACGACCCGGCCTTGCGCGGAAAGCCCGTCGCGGTCGGTGGCTCGTCGCGGCGTGGCGTGGTCGCCGCCGCTTCCTATGAGGCTCGAAAATTCGGGGTCCGCTCCGCAATGCCGAGCGTCACCGCCAAGCGGCGCTGCCCTGACCTGATCTTCGTCCCACCGCGCTTCGACGCCTATCGCGAGATTTCACACCAGATCCGCGCCATCTTTCGCGACTATGCCGACGAGGTCGAGCCGCTGGCGCTCGACGAGGCCTATCTCGACGTCACGCGCGACAAGGCCGGGCTGGGCAGCGCGACCGCCGCGGCGCGTGCGATCCGCGCCCGTATCCGCGCCGAGACCGGCCTCACCGCGTCGGCCGGCGTCTCCTACAACAAGTTCATCGCCAAGCTCGCCTCCGACCAGAACAAACCCGACGGGCTGACCGTCATTCCGCCGCGCCGGGGCGCCGCCTTCGTCCAGACGCTGTCGATCCGCCGCTTTCACGGCATCGGCCCGGTGACGGCGGCGAAGATGGAGGGGCTCGGTATCTTTTCCGGCGCCGATCTGGCGGCGAAGGACAGGGCGTGGCTCGCCGCGCATTTCGGCAACAGCGCCGAATGGCTCCACAATCTGGCGCGCGGGATCGACCATCGCCGCGTCAAGTCGAACCGGCCGCTCAAGTCGCTCGGCGGCGAGCGGACCTTCTTCCACGACCTGATCGCCGATATCGAGATCCGCGAGGCACTTGCGCATGTCTGCACCGTCGTCTGGGACCGCGCCGCCAAGCGCCATGCGCGTGGCCGCACGGTTACGCTCAAGCTGCGCTACGCCGATTTCCGGACGATCACGCGGGCGAAATCGGTGCCCTTCCCTATCGGCGACGGCGCGGCACTGCTCGCGGTGGGCGAGGCGATCCTGGCCCCGCTGCTGCCCGTCGAGCAGGGCATCCGCCTGCTGGGAGTGACGCTGAGCAAGTTCGAGGGGGAAGAGGAGGAGGAAGTCCCCGCTGCACCCACCGACCTGCTCAGCCTTATCTGACCGTCAGCGCGGGCGCAAAGCGGCGGATCGCCACCTGCATCTTTGGCGACATCACCTTGAAATCGCAGCGGATCAGCGGCTCGTCCATTTCCTGAATCTCGTCCCGAAAAGGTGCGCCGACGCGGTAAAGCGCGCGATCCGTTTCGACCCGCTTGATGCGGAAATAGCCCGCGCCGTCATAGCCGCCGAACTGCATCTGGGTGAAGCCGTCCGGCGCCGCGCGGGTTTGCGTGATCGGTTCGAGTTCGGCGGCGGGGCCCATGCTGCCGTTGGGGCCATAATAATAGAGCGCGCCCCAGCGCGTCCCGTCGAAGACATAGCCGTGATGCACCGTGGCGCATTTTTCGGTGTCGTTGGTCCAGAAACCCGGCGCGATCGGCAGTTCGATCGCAGGTTGCACCCCGGCCGGCGTTCCGCTCATCAGCGCCGCCGCGGCGATCATTCCCAAAGCGCGCATCCATCCCCTCCCCACCCATGGCCGAACGTGACGTCATGGTGGCGGAATCGCTGCGGGCGATCAACCTGCGTCGGCGAACCGCCGCTCCTTTGTCGCGGTAAAACGGATCGTGGGGTGGCGCTGCGTCACATAGCCGACCTCCCACGCGTCCTTCGCCATGAACACCGGCGCGCCGTCGCGGTCGGCCGCGCTCGCGCCGCGATGGTCCGACTGAAAGGCCTTGAGCGCCGCCGGATCGTCGCTCGCGATCCAGCGTGCCGTGTCCCACGGCGATGCCTCCAGCTTCGCTTCGACCTTATATTCCGCCTCGAGACGGCTGATCAGCACATCGAGCTGCAACTGGCCGACGACGCCGACGATCATGTTCGACCCGATTTCGGGATAGAAGACCTGGATGATCCCCTCCTCCGCCATGTCGTCGAGGGCCTTTCGGAGCTGCTTGGTCTTGGTCGGATCGACCAGCGCGACGCGACGCAGGATTTCGGGCGCGAAATTGGGCAGGCCGGTGATGGTGATGTCGCTGCGCTCCGACAGCGTGTCGCCGACGCGCAGCGTGCCGTGGTTGGGAATGCCGATGATGTCGCCGGGCCACGCTTCCTCGGCCATCTCGCGGTCCTGCGCGAGGAACAGCATCGGGCGGCTGATCGCGATCGCCTTGCCCGTCCCGCCCTGCGTCAATCGCATGCCGCGCTCGAACTTGCCCGAGCACAGGCGCATGAAGGCGATGCGGTCGCGGTGCGCGGGGTTCATGTTCGCCTGCACCTTGAAGATGAAGCCGGTGACGGCATCGTCGTCGGGGCGCACGGGCGCGGGCTCGGCGGGCTGCGGCTGCGGCCCCGGCGCATGCGCCGCGAGCGCGGCGAGCAGGTCGACGACGCCGAATTCCTTGAGCGCCGACCCGAAATAGACTGGCGTCAGGTCGCCGCCGCGATAAGTCGCCGCGTCGAAGGGCGCATAGCCCGCCGAAGCCAGTTCGATCTCTTCGTTGAACTGGTCGAGCGCGCGCGAGTCGACCGCAGCCGCCAGCTTCGGATCGTCATGGCCGGCGAGCGCGATCCGCTCGCCCTCGAACGCGCGCGAGGCTTCCTTGCCCGGGACTGCGAGCGACGGTTCGACGAGATCGTAGAGGCCGGAGAAGGTTCCGCCCATCCCCACCGGCCAGTTCATCGGGCAGACGTCGAGCGCGAGCCGGTCGGCGACCTCGTCGAGCAGTTCGAAGGGCGACTGACCTTCACGGTCGACCTTGTTGATGAAGGTAACGATCGGCACCGATCGTAGGCGGCACACCTCGAACAGCTTCAACGTCTGCGGCTCGATGCCCTTGGCGGCGTCGATCACCATCACCGCGCTGTCGACCGCGGTCAGCGTGCGATAGGTATCCTCGCTGAAATCCTCGTGCCCCGGCGTGTCGAGCAGGTTGAAGACGAGACCCGCATGCTCGAAGGTCATCACCGACGATGTGACCGAAATGCCGCGCTGCTGCTCGATCTTCATCCAGTCGGACCGCGCGCGCCGCGCCTGCCCGCGCGCTTTCACCTCGCCCGCCATGTGGATCGCGCCGCCCGCGACGAGCAGCTTTTCAGTCAAGGTGGTCTTGCCCGCGTCGGGGTGCGAGATGATGGCGAAGGTGCGGCGGTCGGGACGGTTCTGGGACATGGCGCGGGCGGTTAGCAGGGTGCGGGGCGAGTGGAAAGGGGCTGGCGCTGCCGCCATCGCATAGGCAAGAGCGGACAATGCGAAACTCCCTTTTTGCCCTCGCGCTGATCGGCGCGCCCGTCGCCGCGCAGGATTCACCGTTCATCGGCGAATACGGCCTTGCCGAAGGCCCCGACGTTGGCGGCGGCCTGCTGATAAGGAACGACGGGCGTTTCCAATATGGGCTCGCTGCGGGCGCGCTCGACGAACGCGCCGAGGGGCGTTGGGAAGCGCGCGGGGACATGATCTGCCTGACCACCGACCCCAAGCCGGTGCCGCCGACGATGTCGAAAGGCAAGACCGGCGAGATCGACGGCGCGGTGCCCACCATCCTCGTCACCTGGCCGAACGGCCGGACCATCGCAGGCGTCGATTTCACGATCGGTTTCGACAGCGGCGCGCCGATCGACGGCTACACCCAATATGACGGCTGGACGATGCCCGACGACGATCCGCGCATCCCGCGCTGGATCGAGGTGCGCGAGCCGATTTACGGCATCACCGCGCCGCGCTTCGACCTGACCGAAGCCGACGGTGGCAAGCTGCGCGTGATCATCGAACCCAACGACATCGGCGTCGTCGATTTCGACGGGGCGTGCGCCGAGCGCACCGAGCGCGGCCTGACATTGCATCGCGCCGAGGGCACCATGCGGTTCGTGCGGGTGGGTGACGATTAGGGTCGATCGACATATGACGAATCACTCGCGACATTTTATTTCAAAGTATGCGAAAGTCACACGACGTCCCCCTCCATTTCGCCTCCTGAGCCGGGCTGAAGCCGTGGCGGAAGGGAGGAGAGAGGGCGAGCGGAGCGGCGCATCGCGAAAGGGCTATCATGCTCGGATATTGTAGGAAAGCGCTGCGGTTCCGGGGGTGGCGCCCGCCCTTCACATTCGTCATGCTGAACTTGTTTCAGCATCCATGGCTGGGACTCGAAATCGGCGTCGCGCCGAAGGGAACGGCAGACCATGGCCCCCGGATCGGGTTCAGGGCAGGCTCTGAAACAAGTTGGCATATATAGCTTTCAGGCAAGTCAGGAGCCGTTCCCCGGCGAAAGCCGGGGTCCAGATGGCACAGCGCTGCTTCGCATGAACCCCGGCTTTCGCCGGGGAACAGTCACCTGTCGAAAGGGATAATTGCCAAACAAGTTCAGGGTGACGAGAAAAGAAATATCGCGCTTCGGCCGTTACCCGGCATTCCACGAAATTCGCGCAGAGGCGCAAAGATCGCAGAGGCGCGCGCGCTTCATCTCTGCGATCTTTGCGCCTCTGCGCGAATCCGATTCAAGGCTGGCGGCCATGACCGCTATCGGTCGTTTCTCTGTCATCGTCATCCGATCTCCCCTCCCCCTTGCACTCGACCCTCAAATGGGTCACATCCTTACGTGAACGTAAAGGTAAAGCAGCCCCCGAGAGGATTTCTTCCCCATGACCGACCTTCCGACCTTCGACACGATCAAGCTTGCCGTCGCCGACGATGTCGCGACCATCACGCTGAACCGGCCTGAGCGGCTGAACTCGATGCCGCCGGCGATGGCCGACGATATTCGCGCGGCGCTCGACTGGATGGGCGTGCTCGGTGCGCGGGCGCTGCTGATCACCGGCGAAGGGCGCGGCTTCTGTTCGGGCGCCGACCTGGCGGGCGACCGCAGCGCGTCGGCGGTCGGCGGCGGCGCCAACAGCCGCAAGGCGCTGCGCAACCATTACAATCCGATGCTGCTCGCGCTCGCGAACCTCGACATTCCCGTCGTCACCGCGGTCAACGGCCCCGCCGCCGGTGTCGGATGCAGCTTTGCGTTGTCGGGCGATTTCACCCTCGCGGGCAAGAGCGCCTATTTCCTCCAGGCCTTCGTCAACATCGGACTGATCCCCGACGGCGGATCGTCGTGGCTGCTGCCACGGCTGATCGGCCTGCCGCGCGCCACGCAGATGATGATGCTGGGCGAAAAGATCTCGGCCGAGCAGGCGGCAGACTGGGGCCTGATCTACAAGGCGGTCGAGGACGACGCCCTGATGGCCGAAGCCCAGGCGCTGGCGAAGCGGCTTGCGAGCGGCCCGACGGTTGCGCTCGGCATGATGCGCCAGGTGCTGCGCGGCGGGCTGACTCAAAGCTATTCCGATACGCTCGACGCGGAGGCGATGGGCCAGTATCGCGCCGGCAACAGCGCCGATGCGGTCGAAGGCGTCGCGGCCTTCCTTCAGAAGCGCAAGGCCGCGTTCAAGGGGCAGTAAGTCCTTCACCACCGAATCCGGCATTGTCGTCATTGCGAGCGCAGCGAAGCAATCCAGAGCGGTTTACGCACACTCTGGGTTGCTTCCCTCGGATCAGGTCCGGGGCCGCAATGACGGAGAAGTGAAAGATTCCGGACGTTTCATCGGGACGCCGCCTGATGCTTCGACGGGATAACGTCCATTGCGAAGCCCCGTCACTCGACCGCGTAGGTCACGCCATATTTCAGCGCTTCCTCCAGCGTCAGGCAGCGGCGGGTCGACTTGTCCGATCCGCTGCCCTTCACCGCCTTTTGCCGATACATCACCTCGGTCAGCAATTTGCGCGACACGCCCATCCGGATCAGGAAGTCGTTGTCCTCGCTCGCCAGCAGCGCACTGTCCTGTTCGACGTCGCCGATCAGTTCGGTGGTCGCATCGGTGCCCATCGCCACGCTCTGGTCGATCGCGGCGCGGTCGCCGGTGCTGGTGAACATGTGGACGATGAACTCGCCGCCGGGTTCGATGATTCGCGGCGCGCCGCCCATGAACACGAAGTTGCAGGCGCTGAAGCAGGCCCAGCCGCTGGGGATGCGCGTGCCGAGACCGGTGTTCGACCGGATGATGCGCCCCGCAGCATTGCCCGCGCGCGCGTCGCCGCCGGGCGAACGCAGCCAGATCTCGCTGACGTCGGGGTTGGCCTTCAGCGCCGCGGCCAGGCGTTCGGGCAGGCCCGGATCGACCCGCCCTTCGGCCAGCATGACCTTCATTCGACCACGCGTCTCGACGGTCAGCGTCATCGTCGCATTGGTCGACCAGTTGGGATTGAGCGGACAGGTGGGGTTCAGTGGGTCACGCTCGGTCGCCGCGGTCAGCGAGGTCAGCGCCAGCGCCCCCGCCAGCACGCGGGGCAGGTCAGGCAGCCAGGACATAGCGCGCGTCGTCCGGCCCCTTGCACATCCGCTTCGTGACGCGCGTCTCTTCCCCGTCGACGATGATGAAATCGTTGACGGTCATACACTTGCGGCCGCCGTCCTCCTGATTGATCGAAGCGACGGTCGACGAACCGCTGACATTCTCGCGCGTTTCGCTGGTCCAGTTCGACGTCGCGCCCACCGCCTCGCCGCGCGTGACCTCTTCGGTCGCCTGCGCTGCCTGCACCTGTTCGGCGGGATCAAGCCGGCAGGCGATCGCATCGGTCAGCGTCCCGCTCACCTCCGCGATCGGTACATAGCTGTAGACGCCGGCCCTGCTCGCCGCGTCGCCGACGGCATCGCGGATCACTCCGCCCAATATGCTGCGCCCGACGCCGCTGCCCTTCTTGCCCTTGGGACAACCGCCATTGTCGTCGCTGCTCGGGCTCGGTGCCGGCGTCGTCACCTTGCGCAGCAGGCCGCCGAACTGTGCCTGGGCCGGCACAGCGACCAGCATGCACGCCGCGAGAACCGCCGGGCCTTCGAATAGCTTCCGCATCGCCCTATTCCTTGTCGCGCCCGAAACGGGCAAACTGCGCGATCCCATTGGCGTCGATTCATGCCACCCACTGTGATTTTCATCAACCTTCCCTGAATCTCATCCAGACAGGTTGAATTAAGCTGGAATATGTCACAGTAACGCCGCCATGCTCTCGCAAAAGACCCGCTACACGATCCGCGCCTTTCAGCATCTTGCCGACCATTGGGGCAAGGGGCAGGTGCAGCTTGCGGATATTGCGGACGCGCAGAACATCCCGCCCAAGTTCCTGACCGTTATCCTGTCGGAGATGGCGCGCGAGGGGCTGCTGATCTCGCAGCGCGGGCGCGACGGCGGTTACCAGCTCGCACTGCCGCCGGTCGACATCAGCTATGGCGACCTCGTCCGGCTGACGCGCGGGTCGCTGGCGCTCGTGCCCTGCGCGGCGCGCAACGCGCACGAGCATTGCAAGAACTGCCTGCCCGAAAGCGAATGCCGGCTGCGCAGCCTGATGCTGCGGGTGCGCGACGACACCGCCTCGATCCTCGACCGCATCACGCTCGCCGATCCGATCATGCTGGAACCGCTATTCGAGAAAGAGGAACTGGCGCTCTGACGCCGGCGCGCTGACGCTCTTTCCCAGTCTTGCAAGATAAGAAAAAGGCCCGCATGCTGTCGCATCGGGCCGTTTCCGGTCGGACTGTATCGAAATGGTGGAGCCTACCGGGATCGAACCGGTGACCTCTACAATGCCATTGTAGCGCTCTCCCAGCTGAGCTAAGGCCCCGCGCCATTTCGGACGATCGCTCTGGGTGATGCGATCGGGACGCCGCCTTTACCAGCGCGTGCCCCATATGCAAGGGGCCAAATGCATCGCGCGATGCTTTTTTGGCCCCATGCGTCCGATTGTCAGTTTTCGTCGTCCTCGTCGTCGCCGGTCGCGACGCCAAGATCGTCGTCGCCGCCCAGATCGACGTCATTGTCAGGCGAATCGCTGTCCTCGTCGACATCGACGTCCAGATCCAGATCGTCGTCGGCCGCCTCTTCCTTGGCCTTGCCGGGCTTCTCGACTTCCTCGAACGGCATCGGCTGCTTCGATTTCAGCACCGATTCCGGAATCCAAGCATAGCCGCAGTTGATGCAGGTGACCGGGTCGTCGTTGGTCAGATCGTAGAATCGCGTCGCGCATTTCGGGCAGCTTCGCTTCGCGCCCCATTCAGCCTTTACCATAGAAGCCTCGTAACCCTTTGAAGGAATAAGATAAATTTTGGAGAAAGGGCGGCATCGAAACAGCCACCCGCCAAATCGGCGTGCGCCTTGCCAGATTGTTTGCCCGCTGTCAAAAGCCGCACGCCATGACAGACCCCATGACAGATCATAGTTCCGGCCCGCGCGCCTTTTCCGCTTCCGCTCCGCTGAAAGGTAAGATCGCGATTCCCGGCGACAAGAGCATTTCGCACCGGGCGCTGATGCTGTCAGCGCTGGCGGTCGGCACGAGCCGCGTCACGGGGCTACTCGAAGGGCATGACGTGCTCGCGACGGCGGCGGCGATGCGCGCGATGGGCGCGGGCATCGAGCGGACGGGCGACGGCGAATGGGTAATCGACGGCGTTGGGGTCGGCGGGCTGCTCCAGCCGCGCGGAGCGCTCGACATGGGGAACAGCGGCACTTCGACGCGCCTGCTGATGGGACTGGTGGCGAGCCACCCAATCACCGTCACCTTCATCGGCGACGCCAGCCTGTCGGGGCGCCCAATGGGCCGGGTGATCGAGCCGCTGTCGCAGATGGGGACGGATATCGTCTCCTCGCCCGGCGGGCGCCTGCCGCTGATGGTCCGGGGTCTCGAGCCAGCGATCCCCCTTTCCTACCGCCTGCCGATGGCGTCGGCGCAGGTGAAGAGCGCGGTGCTGCTCGCGGGACTGAACGCGCCGGGCATCACCGAGGTGATCGAGCCGATCCCAACGCGCGACCATAGCGAGCGGATGCTGAAGGGCTTCGGCGCTGACCTGAGCGTCGAGACCGACGCCGACGGCACCCGCCGCATCCGCATCCGCGGCGAGGCCGAACTTCGGCCGCAGACGATCGCCGTCCCCGGCGACCCCTCGTCCGCTGCCTTCTTCATCGTCGCTGCACTGATCGTCCCTGGTTCGGATGTCGTCATCGCCAATGTCGGCCTCAACCCCACGCGCGCCGGCCTGGTCGACGTGCTGCAGGCGATGGGCGGCTATATCGAGTTGATCAACGCGCGCGAGGTGGGCGGCGAGCCCGTCGCAGATCTGCGCGTCCGCCACAGCGCGCTGAAGGGGATCGAGGTCGATCCGGCGATCGCGCCGAGCATGATCGACGAATATCCGATCCTGTTCGTCGCCGCCGCGCTCGCCGAGGGACGCACCGTGACCACCGGCCTCGACGAACTGCGCGTCAAGGAGAGCGACCGCCTGTCGGTGATGGCCGCCGGCCTCGCCGCCATCGGCGTGCGCGTCGAAGAGAGCGCGGACGGGCTGGCCATCGAGGGCACGGGCGGCGACCCGCTGCCCGGCGGCGCTACCATCGCCGGTCACCTCGACCACCGCATCTGCATGAGCTTCGCGGTCGCGGGCCTCGTCGGCAAGGCGCCGGTGACGATCGACGACATGGGCCCGGTCGCGACCAGCTTTCCCAATTTCGAGGCGCTGCTCGAAAGCCTGCAGGCATGATCGTCGCCGTCGATGGTCCCACCGCGTCGGGCAAGGGGACGATCGCGCGCGCTCTTGGGGCGCATTTCGGGCTGCCGGTGCTCGACACCGGACTCCTCTATCGCGCCGTCGGCTACCAGACGCAGCTCGACCACGGCGATCCTGACGACGCGGACGATGCGCTCGCCGCGTGCGATTTCCCCGACAGCCTGCTCGACGATCCGGCGCTGCGCTACGAAAGCACCGGCGGCCTCGCGAGCCGCGTGTCGATCCATCCTGCGGTGCGAAGGGCGCTGTTCCAACGGCAGGTCGATTTCGCCAACCAGCCTGGCGGCGCGGTGCTCGACGGGCGCGACATCGGCACGGTGATCGCGCCGCACGCCGATGCCAAGCTGTTCGTGACCGCCACGCCGGAAGAGCGGGCACGGCGGCGCCATGTCGAGATGCTGGGGCGCGGCGTCGATGTCACCTATGACGCGGTGCTCGCCGACATCCACGCCCGCGATGCCCGCGACACCGGCCGCGCCGACGCGCCGCTGCGCCGCGCCGCGGATGCGCTGCTGCTCGACAATACGGCGCTGGAACGGGATGTGGGCATCGCGGCGGCGATCGCATTCGTCGAGGGTAAAGTCGGGAAGCGGGGCTGAAAGAAGTTATTCGCGCAGAGGCGCAGAGATCGCAGAGGGTAAAGTGAAAAGGATTCACGCGGAGGCGCGGAGAGATGGCGCTTGCCGCGAAGCGGCTTTCTTCTGCAACCTATCTGGAACCGCGATGCGGGGGAGCAAGAAGGGCCTATCGGCCCAAACCATAATCTCCGCGCCTCCGCGTGAACCAAAATCCTCTGCGATCTCTGCGCCTCTGCGCGAATATCATCTGCTCCACCATTCGAGGCTCAGCCGCCCCGACCGGCACGCCCTTTTTCCTTGCCGAAAACCGCCTCCCCGCTTATACGCGCGCCGTCCGACGGGCGGTTTGCCGGTCGAGGCACGGATGAACCGCCGCTCCCACCGGAGCGTCGGGCGTGACGGGGCACCCTCGTCGCGCCCTTTTTGCTTTGCCCGTGGCTCGCCTTGCGAGGCGCCCCGACGACGTCCCGTTCCGCATTCGGCGGGCAGGACGGTTCGGCCACAAGACCAGCGGACCCAACCGCTTGGCCGGAAACATGTGAAGTAAGGAAATCATCTATGGCCTCTACGGCTTTTCCGACGCGCGACGATTTCGCCGCGATGCTCGATGAATCGCTGGGCGGCGCCGACGGCGGCTTTGAAGGCCGCGTCGTCAAGGGCACCGTGACCGGCATCGAAAATGACCTGGCAGTGATCGACATCGGCCTGAAGAGCGAAGGCCGCGTGCCGCTTCGCGAATTCGCGATGCCGGGCCAGAAGGCCGACCTGAAGGTCGGCGACGAGGTCGAGGTCTATGTCGACCGCGTCGAGAACGCCAATGGCGAAACTATGCTGTCCCGCGACCGCGCCCGCCGCGAAGCCGCCTGGGACCGCCTGGAAGAAGAATTCAACAAGGAAGCCCGCGTCGAGGGCGTCATCTTCGGCCGCGTCAAGGGCGGCTTCACCGTCGATCTCGGCGGCGCGGTGGCCTTCCTTCCCGGTTCGCAGGTCGATATCCGCCCCGTACGCGACGTCGGTCCGTTGATGGACCTGCCGCAACCTTTCCAGATTCTGAAGATGGACCGCCGCCGCGGCAACATCGTCGTGTCGCGCCGCGCGATCCTCGAGGAAACGCGCGCCGAGCAGCGTTCGGGCCTGATCCAGAATCTGGAAGAAGGTCAGATCATCGAAGGCGCGGTCAAGAACATCACCGATTACGGTGCGTTCGTCGACCTCGGCGGCATCGACGGCCTGCTCCATGTCACCGACATGAGCTACAAGCGCGTCAACCACCCGAGCGAGGTGATCAACATCGGCGACACGGTGAAGGTGCAGATCATCCGCATCAACCGCGACACGCAGCGCATCAGCCTGGGCATGAAGCAGCTTGAGGCCGATCCATGGGAAGGCGTTGCCGCCAAATATCCGGTCGGCGCCAAGCTGAAGGGCACCGTCACCAACATCACCGACTATGGCGCGTTCGTCGAGCTGGAGCCGGGCATCGAAGGACTGGTCCACGTCAGCGAGATGTCGTGGGTCAAGAAGAACGTCCACCCAGGCAAGATCGTTTCGACGAGCCAGGAAGTCGACGTCATCGTCCTGGAAGTCGACAGCGACAAGCGCCGCATTTCGCTGGGCCTCAAGCAGGCGCAGTCGAACCCCTGGGGTGCCTTCGCCGAAGCGCATCCGATCGGTTCGGTCGTCGAAGGCGAAGTCAAGAACGCGACCGAGTTCGGCCTGTTCGTCGGTCTGCCCGGCGACGTCGACGGCATGGTCCACATGTCGGACATCGCTTGGGGCATCTCGGGCGAGGAAGCGCTGCATCTCCACCGCAAGGGCGAGCAGGTGCAGGTTGTCGTCCTCGACGTCGACGTCGAGAAGGAACGCATCAGCCTCGGCATCAAGCAGCTTGAAAAGGGTGCTCCGGCGGTCGGCGCCGGCTCCGGCTCCGGCTCGCTGAAGAAGAACGAGACCGTTACCGTCACCGTGCTCGAAGTCCGCGACAACGGGCTGGAAGTGCAGGCCGGCGACGACGGCGCGACGGGCTTCATCAAGCGCGCCGACTTGGGCCGCGACCGCGACGAGCAGCGCCCCGAGCGCTATCAGGTCGGGCAGAAGTTCGACGCGATGGTCACCGGCTTCGACCGTTCGAAGAAGCCGACATTCTCGGTCAAGGCGCTGCAGATCGCCGAAGAGAAGCAGGCCGTTGCGCAGTACGGCTCGTCGGACTCGGGTGCGTCGCTCGGCGACATCCTCGGCGAGGCGCTGAAGGCCGGCAAGAAGGACTGATTTCCTTCTTTCGTGCCAGAGCGAAGAAAAGGCCCGCAGAGTGTCCCTCTGCGGGCCTTTTTCTTTCGGCGATAGATTTTGACGGGATAGCGATTCGTGATAACCTCGGCGCCGCGTCGGGAGGGGTCCTACGCATCGTCGCCGGCAACGGCCGGGTAACCCGCGTCCGCGGGATGCGCGTGGCACATTTAGGGGAAGCAGATGATCCGGTCAGAACTGGTTCAGAAGATCGCGAGCGAAAACAGCGATTTGCGCCTGGAGGAGGTCGAGAGGATCGTCGACGCCTTCTTCGATTCCATCATCGAGCAACTCGCCGCGGGCGGACGGGTGGAATTGCGCGGTTTCGGTGCCTTTTCGACGCGCCCGCGCGAATCGCGAACGGGGCGCAACCCCCGCACCGGGACGCCGGTCGCGGTCAAGGCGAAGAATGTCCCTTATTTCAAGCCCGGCAAGGAAATGCGCGAACGGCTGAACGACTGAGTGCGATTTTCCGGGTAGAGTTCTTCTATTTTATCACTCTGGACTGTTTCAGGGTCCATGGTCTGCCTTCGACCGACAGGCGGCGTAAAAGGAAATACAGCACCATGGATGCTGAAACAAGTTCAGCATGACGAAGGCGCAGGCCAGCGTGCGGAACGACTGAATTCCCACGGCCCTCAATTTTTCAGCCGATACCCCGTCCGGAATACCCAGAAGATCACCGCGAGGCACAGCGCGAGGAAGATCGCGACCGCGCCCATGCTGACGCCGATTCCGACATCGCCGCGGCCAAAGAAGGTCCAGCGGAAGCCGCTGATCAAGTAGACGACCGGGTTGAACAAGGTCAGCGCGCGCCACGCGGCCGGCAGCATGTCGATCGAATAGAAGGCGCCGCCGAGGAAGGTCAGCGGGTAGACGACGAGCAGCGGGATGACCTGTAACTGCTCGAAGCTTTGCGCCCAGATGCCGATGATGAAGCCGAACAGGCAGAAGGTCACGGCCATCAGCACCATGAAGGCGGCCATCAGCAGCGGATGCGCGACCTGGACATCGACGAACAAGTGCGCGGTCGCGAAGATGATCGCGCCGATGATCACCGACTTCGTCGCCGCCGCCCCGACATAGGCGATAAGCAGTTCGAGCGGCGACATCGGCGACGAGAGCATCTCGTAGATCGTCCCCGTCCATTTGGGCATGTAGATGCCGAAGCTGGCGTTGCTGATGCTTTCGGTGAACATCGTCAGCATCATCAGACCCGGCACGATGAAGGCGCCATAGGGTACGTCGCCGACCGCGCTCATCCGGCTGCCGATCGCCGAGCCGAAGACGACGAAATAGAGCGTCGTGGTGATCACCGGCAGCAGCAGGCTGGTCCAGAAGGTGCGCCCGAAGCGTGCCATCTCGAACGCGTAGATGGCGCGGATGCCGCGGAAATTCCCGATCATGCCGTGGCCCCCTGCGCGCCCGCGCCGTCGCTTTTCGATTCGTGGACCAGCCCGACGAAAATCTCCTCGAGTGAGCTTTGCCGCGTGTGGAGGTCACGAAAGGGAATGCCGAGATCGCCCAGCCGCCGCAGCAGCGACGGCACGCCGGTCGCCTCGGCCTGGCTGTCGAATTCATAGACGAGTTCGTGCCCCTCGCCCGCGAGTTCGAGCGACCAGTCGTCGAGCCCGGCGGGAAGGACGACCAGCGGCTCCGACAGGTTGAGCGTCAGCGTCTTGCGGCCCAGCTTCTTGATCAGCGCGTCTTTGTCCTCGACGAGGATGAGCTTGCCCTTGCTGATCACCCCGACGCGGTCGGCCATCTCTTCGGCCTCCTCGATATAATGGGTGGTCAGGATGATGGTGACGCCGCGGTCACGCAGGCCGCGCACCATGTTCCACATGTCGCGGCGCAGTTCAACATCGACGCCCGCGGTCGGTTCATCGAGGAAAAGGATTTCGGGTTCGTGGGACAGCGCCTTGGCGATCATCACGCGGCGCTTCATGCCGCCCGACAGTTCGAGGATCTTCGCGTTTCGCTTGTCCCAAAGCGACAGGTCGCGCAGCAGTTGCTCGATGAACGCCGGATCGCGCGGCTTGCCGAACAGCCCGCGCGAGAAGCTGACCGTCGTGATGACCTTTTCGAACGCGTCGGTATGGAGTTCCTGCGGCACCAGCCCGATCATCGACCGGGCGGCACGATAGCCGCGTTGATGATCGTGCCCGCCGACGGTCACCGCCCCCTCGCTCGGCGTCACGATGCCGCAGACGATGCCGATCAGCGTCGTCTTTCCCGCGCCGTTCGGTCCCAGCAGCGCGAATATCTCGCCTTTGTCGATCGTCAGGTCGACGCCGCTCAGCGCGCGGTGGCCGCTCTTGTAGGTTTTGCCGAGGTTGGAAATCTGGAGCACGGCCGTCATTGCGCCGGTCTAGCCGACCCCGTTCGCCGGGTGAAGCGGCAAAGATCGCTTGACCTCCCCTCCCCCTTCGGCTTGACCGGCGCGCGGCACGCGGACGTGGCGGAATCGGTAGACGCAGCAGACTTAAAATCTGCTATCCATCTGGGTGTGCGGGTTCGAGTCCCGCCGTCCGCACCAGCGAGGAGAGGCAGGACATGAAGGCTGGCGGCAACGGCGCGCGGTTCGTCCCGGCCGGGCTTCTGGCCCTTTTGCTTGTCGGTTGTGGGCTGTTCGGCGAGCGCGGGCCGGTCCGCGTCGCGGCGATCGGGCCGCTGAATCCCACCGCCAATCCGGCGAACGGCGAATTGTCGGCCGCCAATGCCGCGCTGCTCGATGCGACCGCGCAGGGGCTGGTCAGCTATGATGGAGAGGGGCAGATCGACGTCGGCCTCGCCGAGCGCTGGACAGTGACCGGCGACGGGCTCAGTTATATCTTCCGCATCCGCGAGGCGAAATGGAGCAACGGCCGCAAGGTGACGGCCGAACGCGTCGCCGCGATCCTGCGCACCTATCTGTCGCCACGCAGCCGACATGTCTTGCGCGACGATTTCCCCGAGATCGAGACGATCAAGGCGATGACCGACAGCGTCATCGAAATCCGCCTCGCCGCGCCGCAGCCCGCGATTCTCGAACTGCTCGCCCAACCGTCGATGGCGATCGTCGACAAGGATATGGGCTGGGGACCGATGCGACCGAAACGGCACGGCCGCGCGATGCTGTTGTCGCCCGTTCCCGATCCGCTCGCGGAAGACCCCGAGGAGGCCGAGGAAGCCGCAAATGATCCCGCCGCCTCGATCGAACTCGTCGGAACGTCGCCCGCAGGCGCGCTGGCGCGGTTCAAGAACGGCTATGCCGACGCAGTGATCGGCGGACGCTTTTCGACGCTGCCCTATTTTGTCGCGTCGAACATCGGACGCTCGCGCCTTGTCGTCGATCCGGTTCCCGGCCTGTTCGGGCTGGCGTTCGTCCGCGCCGAAGGATTTCTGGCCACCGATGCCAACCGCGAGGCGCTGGTGCGCGCGATCCGGCGGCAGCGGCTCGTCGATGCCTTCGGGCTCACCGAATGGCAGCCGCAGATGACGCTGCGCCCGGCGCTCTATCGCCGCGACGGCGGCCCGACGCCGCTGCTGCCCGCCTGGGCCGACTTCGATGACGATTCGCGCCTGATCCAGGCGCGGCGCGTCGTCGACCGCTGGCGCGCGGCACGCGGCGACATCGCACCACTGCGCATCGCCGTGCCCGATTCGCCCGGCGGCCGCATCCTCTTCGCCTATGTCGCCGCCGATTTCGCGGCGATCGGGGTGCCGAGCCGCCGCGTCGACGCCGACGCCGAAACCGACCTCAAGCTGATCGATGAGGTGACGCCCAACGACGACGCGCTGTGGCCACTGCGTCGGCTGTCGTGCCGCCGCGACACGCTGTGCAATCGCGAGGCGCAGGCGCTGATCGACCGTGCCGCGCTCAACGACGATCCCGCCCTGCGCGCGGCGCAGATCGCCGAGGCCGAGGCGGTTCTCGCCCGCTATGTCCCCTTCATCCCGCTCGCGACGCCGCTGCGCTGGTCGGTCGCGTCGCAGCGCACCACCGGACTGCGCGCCAACGCCCGCGCCCAGCACCCATTGAATCGCCTGGTCGCCGCCCCCACCTGATCGGACGGCGCCCAGCTTCGGGCGCTTGCTGAAAGGACCCCGATGGCCCCTTCGTCCCCGAATACCGACGCGATCTTCGAGGCGCTGATCCCGAACCGGCGCGATCCTGCGGCGCTGCGCAAGCGCGTCGAGACGCTGGAAATCATTCTCGAACGCAGCTTCACCATCCCCGGTATCAACCGGCCGGTCGGGCTCGACGCGATCGTCGGCCTCGTTCCGGTGGTCGGCGACGCGATCACCGCGGTGATGGGCGCCTATATCATCTGGGAGGCGCGCAACCTCGGCATGTCGAAATGGCAGATATGGCGGATGATCGGCAATCTGGGCGTCGACACCGCGTTCGGCGCGATCCCGCTCGCTGGCGACGCCTTCGACCTGCTGTTCCGGTCGAACACGCGCAACCTGAAGATCATCAAAAAGCATCTCGACAAGCATCATCCGGGCACGGTCGTCATCGACCAGTAAGAGCGGCAACGGTCGCCCCTTCCCTCGCGGTGTGTGATGATGCTAGCACAGCATCAGCCAAAGGATGCTTCAGGGGAGATGATGATGATCCGCGCCAGCCTTGCCGCGCTTGCCCTAGCCTGTTCGCTGTCCGCTGCCGCCCCGGCCGCAGCGGAAGACAAGGATCGCTGGCTGTGGCTCGAGGAGATCGAGGGGGCGAAGGCGCTCGACTGGGTGAAGGCGGAAAATGCCGCCACCGATAAACTGATCCTGTCGCGCCCCGGCTTCGAGGCGGATCGCCAGCGCGCCCGTGCGATCCTCGACGACGAACGCCAGATCGCCATGCCCGACGAGGTGATGGGCGACGTCGTCACCAACCTGTGGCGCGATGCGAAGAATCCCCGCGGCCTGTGGCGCCAAAGCCCGCTCGACGCCTGGCTGGCGGGCAAGCCCGAATGGCAGGTTCTGATCGACGTCGACGCACTCGGCAAGGCGGAAGGGAAAAGCTGGGTCTGGCACGGAGCCGACTGCCTCGCCCCCGAATATCGCCGCTGCCTCGTCTCGCTGAGCCCCGGCGGCACCGATGCCGACGTCGTGCGCGAATGGGACCGCACGACCGGTCGCTTCGTCGACGGCGGCTTTGCGCTGCCGGAAGCAAAGAGCAATGTCGCGTGGGAGGATGCCGACACGCTGCTGGTCGCGACTGACTTTGGCGCGGGCAGCATGACGACTTCGGGCTATCCGCGCATCGTCAAACGCTGGAAGCGCGGCACGCCGCTGTCCGATGCCGTTGTGGTGGCAGAAGGCGAGGCGGGCGACGTCAGCATGGCGCCCTTCACGCTCGTCGACGGCGACAGGCTGTGGACGCTGATCCGGCGCGGCAAGAGCTTCTACACCACCGACTATCTGATCCCGAGCGCCGACGGATCGCGCTTCGTCGCCGCACCAATCCCCGACACCGCCGACCTGCGCGACGTGCTCGGCGGACAGGCGATCGTCTTCCTCAACAAGTCGGCGGGCGCGATCGCCGAAGGCTCTCTGGTCGCGATGTCGCTTGCCGACATGGCAGTGGGGCGCCAGACGGCGATGGTGCCGGTGATGACCCCGACGCGCGCGCAGGCGATCGAGGAGGTCGCGGCGAGCGATAACCTGCTGTGGGTCAAGGCGCTCGACGATGTCGAGGGCAAGCTCTTCGCCGTGCGCCGCGATGTGGCGACGGGCGCCTGGTCACAACGCGAGGTGCCGCTCGCGACCAATGCGACGGTCAACCTCGTGGGCACGATCGGCAACCGCGATATCGCGCTGGCGACCAGCGAGACCATGCTCGACCCGCCGACGCTGTATGCCGTCGCCGAGACCGGCGCGCCGCACACGGTGCAAAGCCTGCCCGCCACCTTCGACGCGGCGGGCATGACGGTCGAAAAGCGCTTCGCCACCTCGAAGGACGGAACGAAAATCCCTTATTTCCTCGTCCGCAAGACAGGCGCGAAGGGACCGGTTCCGGCGCTGATCCACGCCTATGGCGGCTTCCGCGCGGCACAGACGCCGGGCTATCTGACCGGCCAGCCCTACCGCGCCGGGCCGCTGGGCCTGTTCTGGGTCGAGGACGGCAACGCCTATGTGCTCGCCAATATCCGCGGCGGCGGCGAATATGGCCCCGCCTGGCATCAGGCGGCGCTGCGCGAGAAGCGCCAGAACAGCTTCGACGACCTCCACGCGGTCGCCGAGGATCTGGTGAAGACCGGGGTCAGCGCAAAGGGCCGGATCGCCATTTCGGGCCGGTCGAACGGCGGCGTTCTGGTCGGCGCAGCGATGACGCAGCGTCCCGACCTGTATGGCGCGGTGATCTCCGGCTCGCCGCTCAAGGACATGAAGCGCTATTCGCACCTGCTCGCGGGCGCGTCGTGGGTCGCCGAATATGGCGATCCCGACAAGGCGGAGGACTGGGCCTTCATGGCAAAGTATTCGCCCTATCAGAATGTGCGCGACGGCGTCTCCTATCCGCCGATCTTCCTCTACCTGTCGACCAAGGACGACCGCGTCCATCCCGGCCACGCACGCAAGTTCGCGGCGAAGCTGGAGGAATATGGCAACCGCGTCTATTACCACGAATATCTGGAGGGCGGCCATTCGGTCGGCGCCGATCACGCCGAGGATGCCGTGCGCGCGGCGATGCTCCACGCCTTTCTGCTGCGCGAACTGGTGGAAAGGAAATAGGGCCGGAAACGCCGCATGGCGCGCGTTACGGAACCAGACTCGCGCCGCTGAGACGGACGCCGGCTACAGACGATCCATGCGAAGCCAGCGCCGATCGCCGAGCCACGCCTTCGACAGCGCCCGGTCGGCGGCGGCGGCTTCGGGCCTGCGTCCACGCGCGGACTCGCTCCGGCCGAGCCCGTAAAGCGCCCAGCCATTGTTCGGCGCCCGCGCCAGCGCGCCGCGAAACGCCTCGCTCGCCTCGTCGTACCGCCGCGCCTGAAACAGCGCCGCGCCGAGCGATTGCCGGACCGGATAATACCAGAAGGTCGGCTCCTGATAGGGCAGGCCGTCCTCGATCTCGATCGCTTGCCGATAGAAAGCGATCGCCTCGTCATGGCGGCCGAGCGATGCCGCGAACCGGCCGCGCGCGACCCGTTCGGCCAGCATCACCAGATCCGTCGCGGGCAAGCCCTGCTCGATCAGGTCGGCGAGCGCGCCAGATGTGCGCAGCTTCGCCATCGCGGCCATCTCGCCTTCGAATCCGGCATGATCGCGCAGCGCGGCATAAGCGACGCCGCGCGCATAGTGGCGCATCGCGGTCGGATAGGGCAGGCGCGCGTCGGGCGCGGCCATCGCCAATATGGCCTTCGGATCGGCAAACTGCGCCATCGCGAAATAGGGCGCGGCATCGATCGCCTGGATCCAGCCGATCCGCGCCGAAGTCGCGGGGTCGAGCACGCTGCGCAGGCGCTGCGCCTCGCGGACCGCGGTGCGCATGTCGCCCGCCATCTGCGCCGAGGTGACGATGAAGTGGATATTGTGCGGATAATAGCCATAGCGCACCAGACCATCGTCGCCCGCGCTGCGGATAAAGGCTTCGTCCGCGCGCGCCGCGGCGATGTTCACGCGGATCGAATCGGCGTGCCGTCCGCGCAGCTGATAGATATGCCCCGGCATGTGGACGAGATGCGCGGCGCTCGGCGCCAGCGGGCTCGCCAGCCGGTCCGCCGCTGCCTCGGCCCGCTGCGGATCGCGCGCCTCCATCAGGTGGATATAGAGGTGGTTCGCCTGGACATGGTCGGGGTTGCGGCGCAGCACGATTTCGATCAGCCGCACCGCTTCGCCAATGCGGCCCACCGGTGTCTTTCCGTCGGCTTCCCAATAGTTCCACGGCGTCGTGTCCATCGCCGCCTCCGCCGCGAGCACCGCGACATCGTCGTCGCCCGGAAAGGCGCGCGCGACGCCGAGCATCGCATCAGCGTAACCGGCGTCGAGCGCGGCGCGATCCGCGCCGGCATCGCGCGAATAGCGATGAGCGACGGCTTCGATCAGCGCCCGCTCCATCGGCGACGCCGCGCCCCGCAGCGCCATCGCCCGGTCCATGGCATCAAGCGCCGCCGTGCGGTCGCGCTCGTCCATCGGCGCGTTGATGTTCGGCCCCAGCGCCACCGCCTCGCCCCACCAGCAGAGCGCACAATCGGGATCGCGGCGCTGCGCCTCGCGGAAGGAACGCACCGCGCCGGCGTGGTTGAAGCCGTAATTGAGGAGCAAGCCCTGGCTGAAATAACTTCGCGCCTGCGCATCGCGGGTCGAGACGGGGAACGGCGATGCGGCAAGATCGGGATAGAGCGGAATCGGCCGCACTTGGCTGGCGGGCGCCGCTATCGCCGCCGCGACGAGCAGATTCTGCGCCAGCGCCGAACCCGCGCGCTGCACCCCGCAGCTCAGTCCGGCAAGCCGGCTCGGGTCGAGCGCGTCGAGCGCCGCGGTCGAAAAGCCCGGCAGGGGCGCGAAGCTGGCGAGCGAAAAGCCGATGCCGACGATCGCGGCCGCCTTGAACGGATGACGCATCCCGGTCCCCTCCCCCCGAAGGTGAATATCGCGGCAATCTATCACGAAGGGGGGCCGCTCAAAAGAGCGGTGGGGACATTTCAGTTGATGGGATGACGAAGGTCTTGGTGCAGGCTGCATCTCGGCCTTCCCGGCGCGCTGGAGCGAACCTTCAACGCACGCGCGTCCCAGACCTAGTACGACGGAACGTGGTCGCTTTGCATCCTTTCGCCCCAAGCCGCGGAAAGGCGGGCCGCCGTTTGCCAGTGAAAGGCGAGCGACGGCCCGGAGTTTCCCCAGTGGTGGGGCAGAGAGGATCAGAACTTCTTGGCGATGCTGAACCCGATGATGCGGGGGTCGAGGGTGAAGACGTTCGCGGTCAGGCCGCTGTCGTCGCTGTTCAGGAAGGCGTCGGTGATCGGCGTCTTGTTGAACAGATTCTTGACATAGAATTGGAACGCAAGGCCGCTGTCCGGCCGCTCGACGGTGAGCGACACATTGGCGTTGTCCCATGATTTCAGGCGGTCGATCGCGGTGTTATAGACACGCGCCCAGCTTTTGCCTTGGCGATAATAATCGCCGCGCAGCGTGAACTCCCAGTCGTTGACCGGCAGCGTATATTGCGCGCCGAGGTTGACCGTCCAGTGGGGGGCGTTGGGCAATTCGTTTCCGCCAAGATCGGCATCGAAACCCCGGCCTTGATTAGGCGCATCGGTTGCCGGATCATAGGTGAAGCCATAAATGATCGATTGAAGCGATCCCGGCCTGTAATCACCGAGCCATGACGCGCCACAGAACGGAAACAGCCCGGCCGCTGGGCTATTGGCGAAAGATGAGTGATTTACGACCTTCTCAACAAGCTCCCGCGGCGCGATACAATTGGACGCCAGTTGCAACCATGATTTGATCAGCATCCAATCTTCATTGCCCTGCGTCCGGTTCATAACGTCGATCGACTTCATGCCATTGTCGATACGGGTGCCGAGATAACCGAAATTGGCGTGCGTGCGAAAGCGGGGTGTTGGCCGCCATGCGAGTTCCAACTCAGCCCCCCACATCTGTGCGTCGAAATTCTCGTTCAATGCCAGGCGATCAACGATCTGCGACACCTGATAGTCGGTATAGTCATAGAAAAATGCGTTGGCATTCAGCGTGAACCGTCCGCCAGAGAAACTGTTTTTCATACCAATTTCAAAGGCGTTGACGCTTTCCGGACGGAAGGTCGTGGGCAATGGGAAGAATTGCAGCAGTTCAGGGTTGGCGCCGATCCCCGGCGGATTCGCGCCGCCCCCCTTGTAACCCCGCGCATAGGACGCATAGATCAGCGTATTATCGGTGAAACTAAGATCGGGCTTCCAGTCCAACACCGCCCGCCCCGTCAGCTTCGACCATTTTTGCTCGATATCGGGCGATGCCTTAAACCCGAAGTTCAGGAAACCTGATGCAATCACGCCGTCACCAAGCAAAAGTTGCGTATTATATGGAGTGGCAACCTTTTTATCTTCCGTAAACCTCAATCCTGATGTCAGTTTAAGATTATCTGACAGATCCCAATACACCTCTCCAAACACAGCCTTGGAAGTAGTTCTATTAATATTTATACTTCGAAAATAATTATGACCATCTCCATTAATTTCTGTGATTGTATTTGGATCTGTGTAAACACAATAATCGAATATATGCTGTGAAATATGTCCCGCGCAATCCCTCACAGGTAAACTAGTTAGTCCTCCAGCAAATTGCGACCTAGCAACAGCCGTAAAAATATTATTAAATACATAGTAGTCTTCATTTATATTAAACTTTAGATAATTTCCGCCTAAAATGAAATTCACCGGTCCATCAAATGACGATTGGAGACGCAATTCCTGATACCATTGGCTGCTTTTCGACTTCACCATGTCGACGCCCAAGATAGTGTCGGATGGCCCTAACTGGGGGTCTTGCAAAAACCCACCCGGCGCCAAACCGATCGTCGGCAACGGCCCTCCTCTACCATCTGTCATCAGCGCCGAGTCAGCAAAAACGGGGCCGGGATTAAAACGATTATAATCCTGGGTCGAATAATAATTATCCCGACTGTATGAAGTCTGAGAGTATAATTTCAGCGTCGATCCTAAATCAAGTTCGGCATTGAGCTGAAAAACGTCATTCTTTGCACGAAACGTCGGATCATAAGAGGTGGCAACCTCTCTTAGGTTACGTGATTGCACAATACCTGCATAAGGATCGACATTCTTGTCGAGCAGATGGGTGAGGACGTACCGGCCATTCACCAATGTGCTTCCCATATTGACTAGCGTGGCTGCTGCTGTGACATAAGGCAGAGCAAATCCGTTGGGCACACCAAAGGCAGCGTCATCATAGAGAGTGCTATCCATGCACCCTTGGCTTAGCAAACCACGCGCCAGCACATTTTCGCTGATATCCACGCCGCCGACCGACGATGGCCCGGGATCTCTGGTACAAAGCTGCTTTCCGGTTCGCGATCGGTCGTCATTCTCGTTGAAATGTTCCCAGATCGCATTGACACGAAAGTTGTCGCTCGGCTCCCACGCGGCACTGATGCGCGTCGACCACAGGTCGCGGCCGTTGATCCGGCGATTCGTTTCCGTGTTGAAGTCATAGCCGTTGCGGCTGGTCCAGGCACCGGCCGCGCGCACCGCCAGCGTGTCGCCGAGCGGCACGTTGAGCATCCCCTTCGCCCGCATGCTGCCATAATTTCCGGCTTCGAGCAGCAGGTCGCCCGAGAAGTCGCCCGGTTCGGCGATATTGGGGATCATGTTGACCACGCCGCCGGTGGCGTTGCGGCCGTAAAGCGTGCCTTGCGGGCCGCGCAGCACCTCGACGCGCTCGACATCGAAATATTCCTGCTCGAACAGGCGATTGCGGATCAGCGGCGTGTTGTTGAAGCTGACGGCGACCGCCGGGTCGGACGCCACCGACAAGGCCTTGGTCCCGATGCCCCGGATCGAGAAATTATAGCTGGCGAAATTGCTCTTGGAAAAGCTGACGTTGGGCACGGCGCGGACCAGTTCCGACCCACCCTCGATCTTCTGCTCGTCGAGTGATTGGGCAGAGAAGGCGGAGACGGAGATCGGCACATTCTGCACGGACTCGACGCGCTTTTGCGCCGTGACGACGATTTCCGCCGGACGGTAGCCACCGTCATCGGTCGTCGAACCGCGCTCGATCGTATAGGACTCGTCCCCCGAGCGCGGAGACACCACAAAGGTGTTCGCATTGACCTGACGTGCGGAGAAGCCCGTGCCCGTCAGCAGGCGGTCGAGCGCCTCTTGCGGCGTCCATTGCCCTTGCACGGCGCGCGACTTTGCCCCTGTCAGCCGCGCCGGATCGAACATCACCGACCGGCCGCTTTGCCGTCCGAACTGTTCGAGTGCCCGCGCCGCGTCCTGTGCCGGAATGTCGAACGGCTTGCGCTCCGCCGTTTGCGCGAAGGCCGGTGAAAACGGCAGGGCCAGCGCGGCGAGCGACGCGCCGCTCATTGCGGCGGCGGCCAGTCTGCGACTCAAACGATTGTGCATATTCATACCCCTCCCTTGCGGGGCTGTTGAGCGCCCCTCCTAAACAAGACGAGGAGATTTCGGACCTCCGAACGGCCGAAGGCAAAATAGTTTCAGTTTCGCTCCGCCCCGGCCCGCCAAAGTAACCGCACGGTCCCGGCGCTCTCCGGCTTGCTCTCCACCGGATAGAGCGCCTCGATCGCCGCCAGAAAGTCTTTGCGATCCGCAGTCGGGAAGACGCCGGAGACCTTGAGCGCGCCGACGCGGGGATCGTCCACGACGAGCTGGACGGTCGAATAACGGTTCACCTCGCGCACCGCGTCGCTTACGCTATCGTCGCGAAAGATCAGGATGCCCCGGTTCCAGGCCGTGTCGCGCTCGACGTCGCCCGACGATACGGCCGCTTCGCCCGCAGCAGGCGCGACAAGCTGCTGCCCCGGCGACAGATCGGTGCGGGCGAGATTGGGCAGGATGCGCGCCAACCCCGCGCGCGCGACCGGATCGACCCGGACCCGCCCCTCGACCAGCAGCACCTTCACCTGACCGTTCGTGTCGAGCCGGACGTCGAAGGCCGTGCCGAGCGCAGTGATCTGCCGGTTCCCCGCGCGCACGATAAACGGGCGATTTTCGTTGTGCGCGACATGGAACATCGCCTGCCCCTGCAACAACCGGACTTCGCGGCGCGCGGGTGCGCCGTAATCGACCTCGACGAGCGAAGCCGTGTTCAGCGAGACCCGCGACCCGTCCGACAGCATGACGTCGCGGCGTTCGCCGACGGCGGTTGCATAGCGCCGGACGTTTTCGACCTCGGCGATATCGGTTGGCGCCACGGGACTGCCGACAAGGCTGACGATCCCGGCGAAGGCAAGGACGAGGCTTGCCGCGATAGCGGCGCCCAGCAACCATCGGCCCCGCGCGGGCCGCCGCGCCTGCTGCGCCTTGTCGAGCGCGGCCTGACGCATCGCCCGGACCTCGGGCATGGTCGCGAACGCTCCGATGCCCTCGACGCGCCGGTCAATCTCATGCCAGGCGCGCGCATTCTCCTCGTCCTCCAGCCAGACGAGAAAATCCGCGTCCTCGGCGAAGCGCGCCGGATCGATCTGGCGGCGCGTCGCCCACCAGATGGCGGCATCTTCGGGCCGCTCGGGCGGCCGTTCGGCTCTGAGCAGTCTCATGGCATCTGCTCCCTTAGATGCGCCAGCACGCGGCTGATATCCTTTTCGATCTGTCGCTGCGAAAGGCCGAGCGCGGCGGCGATCTCGCGTCCGCTCATATCCTCGAAGCGATTGAGGATGAAGACGATGCGGAGCCTTTCCGGCAGCATGTCCATCGCCTCGACGAAGCGCTGATAGTCCTCACGGCCCATCGCTTCCCGTTCGGGGGAGATTTCGTCGATGAGCCGCCCGGACGGATCGGCAAAGCCTTCAAGGCCGATATCGGGACGAACCTGCTCGCGCCGGAAACGATCGCGCAGCAGGTTCGCGGCGACCTGGAACACATAGCCTTCGACATTCTCGACCGGATCGTCGTTGGCGCGCTGCGAGAGCCGGGTGAACACATCCTGCGTCAAATCCTCCGCTTCGACCGCATCGCCGATGCGGCGAAGGAAGAATGCGTGCACCGCATTCCTGTAGCGAAGCGCAATCGCCGCAATGTCGCGCCGCCCGTCCTGTTCCCGTCGCATCTTCATGTCCGTCTTTCCTATCATAAGACGGGCGATCTGGCGGGTTCCGAACGGACCTAGCGCGCTTTCTTGCCGGGAAGCGGCACGACATTGCCAGCGCCAGCCGCCCCGCTCGCACAATAGCGTCCCCATGCGGCCATCAGCTTCACGCGCGCGCCTGGCTGATCTTGAGTGCCGAGATAGGTGGTGCGGCGATAGGCGGCCTGCACCGCGTCCGGCGTCTTGTGCGCCAGCGCGGCTTCCACCACGGCATCGGGAAAGCCCTCGTTCGCGGCCCAGTCGGTGAAAGCAGAGCGGAAGCCGTGGACGTGGTAAGGCTCGCTCATGTCGCGCAGCACTTTCAGCAGCGTCATGTCCGACATAGGCTTGCCAGCCAAGCCGGGGAAAACGACATCGCTCTCCGCCATCCTGAACGCCGCCGCCTTCAGCACCGCCAGCGCGGCGTCGGAGAGCGGGACGATGTGCGCTTTGCTCCGCTTCATATGATCGGCGGGGACCGTCCAGAGGCGGCTTTCAAGGTCAAATTCGGTCCATGTGGCAAGCCGCACTTCCTCCGAGCGGACGGCACATAGGATGAGCAGTTCCAGCGCCAATCGCCCGAATGAGGGCTTGCGCCCAAGCGCCACCATGAAGCCAGGCACGGCGACATAGGGCATGGCCTTGCGGTTCGCGCGCTCCTTCACCTGCCGGGGCAGGCCCCGCCCGGCTTTCAGGCTTCCGTTGCCCGATGGGGCTTCGGTGGAACGCCAGCCCTTCGCATGGGCGTAATCCAGCACCGCGCAAATCCGGTTGCGGACCTGACGGGCGGTTTCGGGAATCTCCTGCCAGATCGGCGTCAACACCGCGATGATGTCGGCCGACGTGATGCCGCCGGTCGGAACATCGCCCAGTTTCGCGAAAGCGTAATTCTCCAGACTGGCGAGCCACTAGCGGGCATAGACGGCGCTTTTCCAGCCAGCCTTGTTCTCCGCATGATATTGGCGCGCAGCCTCGCCGAACGTCACCTTCGCGGCGGCTTCGTCTTTCCGTTCAGCCAGAACGTCGCGCCGTTCCACCTTGACCGCCTTACGCAGTCCCCTCGCCTTCTCGCGGACCTCCGCCAGCGTGAGCAACTTGGCGCTGCCCAGCCCCATGTCCTGCCGCTTGCCCTCGCGCTGGAGCCGTAAAAGCCAATAGGCTCTGCCCCGCTTGCCTACCCTACGCACAAGCCTGTCACTATCCTGATAGGTGCCGGGATTCGCCAGAGCTGCCTTGACCACAACCGCTGTGGGCTTGCCCATCGCTTACTCCCACATTTTGACGCCGCTTGCGGGAGGAGCGCAGTGTAGGAGCAAGTAATTACTCCCACATTCCTCCCACACTTGCATCCGGTTGCAGGCGAAAGCCAAGGGACGCGAGCGGACGATATGGGCGATAACACGCTAGGTTTTCTGGGATTTCCAGGGACTTTGGGCAACGCCCTGGAAAGGGGTGGTGGCAGGGCTTGAATAGAACATAATTACTACACAATTGATTTTATTGCATATTTATTGCTGAAATGGGCTTTACCTCCACATTTCCCCCCACATTTTTGCAGGTCGCAAGTGTGCATGATGGCAAAAGGCCTGAATCATCTACGCAAGGGGGCGGTCATTGGCCTTTCCCTGATCGCAAGGCCATTTGAACTTTTTGCGGTTCCGCAATGAGAGTAGTCGAGCGGCTGACCAGCTTGCGGATCATCTCACGCACTTCCGATGGCGTATCTCCGCTGACAACTTCAACATAACCGATCCCAGCCCGACGCAAGGCTTCCTTCTTTACAGCATCACGCGCTGCCGTTTCGGGACTGCCGTGATGCCCCGTGCCTTGAAATTCTATCGCGTGCAGAGGCCGACATTCCTGATCGACAATAAGAAGATCCACTCGCTTAGCGTTGATGGCCCAAAATGCACCTTTATCATGGCTATACAGGATTTCTCCCAAAGACACCTGACCCATCGCACGCCAGCCGGGGCTTTCGGCCGCCAAAATGCGATCAATGCAACCCAGCAGGCGACGTTCGGGCTTGTTCAGCAGCGCGCGGGCTTTGAAATCGGCCTGCATCACGCGCCGCAATTGGTCGGCAGCCGAGTCAGGAGTGCTTGCCGGGACGCTTTTCACCGCTGGAACTTTGTCCTGCTTCGTCCCTTTGCGGCCCGCCCAATATGCCTTTCGACGCGCGCGCTCTATCGAGGCGTAGAACTTCTCCACCGCGATGCCAATCGCCGCTCCGGTTCCCAAAATAACGAGAAGCAAGATAGGCTGGGCAAGCAAGGCGTCAAATGTGGCTAGCATGGTGCCAGTGTAGCCGATGACCTCTAAACAAAAGGTGAGCGAGCATGTGCGCGCCGACTAAAAATCAAGCTTTTTCAAATCGGATCATGCACCCGAAGGCGACGTAGCAGAGCTGCGATAGCACGGATCACCCGTTCGTTAACCTCTCCACTGATATGCAAGAGGCACCGGCGCATCACTTCTAAACGGACTTGCGAGCAAGAAGAAAAATGAGCGTAAGCAACAAAATTAGGAATCTGAAAAGCATTGCATTTGTCGTCGTTGACGACAATGCCTGCTCCTATGATCCAGATTTCTCCAGTCCGACTAAAATAATACCGCCATATGGAAGTGAAGTAGAGATAATTGAGGAGCGTCACGACTGGGTGCGTTTGCGGTGGTGCGGCAAGGAAGCATGGTCTGTCCGATCTCATATTGACAATCAACTGACAGCGAAAAAAGAGAATTTACATCGCGACCGCGTTCCAAGCGTTTTTAACGATTCAATGCGCCGAAAACGCGAAGCAAAGGAACTCCGTCGCCGCTTCAACGTGGGGTATGTCGAAAGCGAGCATTATCAGCGCGTGATGGCTCTCTTGCGGCAGATCGCCAATAGGCAGCGCCTCAAAGCCAACGATGTTACGTGGCTGAGGACTGAAGCTGACTATTGCTGGACAGAAGAACTGCAAAAAGCTTGGCACACATTGGAAGCGACAGCCCTATCCAAAGCATGGGAACGCGGGGGCGATGCTTGGGACGCCGTGAATGCGAGCGCACATTGGCGTAAGGCTGATGAGCCGGGGCGCGCGTTGGGCGTAACGACAGCGGCATTGGCACAGGTCGGGCGAGGCCCCAAGCTACGGTCGGCATTGCTAACGACACGCGGCGGCGCATTGCGCGATCTACGACACCTTGACGAAGCAAAGTCATTGGGCTGCGAAGCCCATGAATTGACCCCGAAAGACTACCGGCCTTGCACGCTGCTGGGTGCGGTTCATTTCGAACTTGGCGATCTCGTCGCCGGGCATGAGTGGTATGCGAAGGCTGAAAGCCTAGGGGCACCACCCAAAGCAATTGACCAAGATTTGCGCATGTTGCTTGCTCGATCCCCTAAGCAGGAGCAGCAACGCATTCGTGAATTTCTGCTCCGCGAGAATCCTGAACGGTTTAACTGGCTCAATCACTGGCACGGATCGCAAAGGCCGCGCGCTCTCCCATAGCGACGTCGGTCACGACGTATAAGCGCGCACTTCAAATTTCCTTCCTCCCGCATGGGACCGGACAGGGCATGTGAGCGGGGCTGCGATGCTACGCATCGAGCCAGTAATTCAGATACACACCTCACGCACGGGTGCATAACGGTTTTCCGCCACTTTCCGAGGGTGCTATTAGCATCCACTTGAACGGAGGATTTGAAAACTAGCGGATTTTCGCCATTTTTCGAGAGTGCTATCCGCACCCTCGCCTTGTCCGCATGATCGGGCATCCCTGCCATCGGGAGAAGGCGGACATTATCCCGTTTTCTTGCCCGGAAGCGGCACGACATTGCCAGCGCCAGCCGCCCCGCTCGCACAATAGCGTCCCCATGCGGCCATCAGCTTCACGCGCGCGCCTGGCTGATCTTGAGTGCCGAGATAGGTGGTGCGGCGATAGGCGGCCTGCACCGCGTCCGGCGTCTTGTGCGCCAGCGCGGCTTCCACCACGGCATCGGGAAAGCCCTCGTTCGCGGCCCAGTCGGTGAAAGCAGAGCGGAAGCCGTGGACGTGGTAAGGCTCGCTCATGTCGCGCAGCACTTTCAGCAGCGTCATGTCCGACATGGGCTTGCCAGCCACGCCGGGGAAAACGACATTGCTGTCTGCCAGCCGAAGCGCCGCCGCCTTTGCCAGCACCGCCAGAGCCGCGTCGGAGAGCGGAACCATGTGCGCCTTGCTCCGCTTCATGTGATCGGCGGGAATCGTCCACAGGCGGCCTTCAAGGTCAAATTCGGACCATGTGGCGAGCCGCACCTCCTGCGAGCGGACGCCGCACAGGATGAGTAGTTCCAGCGCCAGCCGCCCGAATGATGGCTTGCGCTGCAATGCTACCATGAAGGAAGGCAGTGCGACATAGGGCATGGCCTTGCGATTCTCCCGCGCCTTCACCTGCCGGGGCAGACCGCGCCCCGCTTTCAGGCTTCCGTTGCCCGATGGGGCTTCGCTGGAACGCCAGCCCTTCGCGTGGGCGTAATCGAGCACGGCGCAAATCCGGTTGCGAACTTGGCGGGCGGTTTCGGGAATCTCCTGCCAGATCGGCGTCAGCACCGCGATAATGTCAGACGAGGCAATGCCGCCAGTCGGAACATCGCCCAGTTTCGCGAAAGCGTAGTTTTCCAGACTGGCGAGCCACTGGCGGGCATAGACGGCGCTTTTCCATCCGGCCTCGTTCTCGGCATGATACTGGCGCGCTGCCTCGCGGAACGTCACCTTGGCAGCGGCTTCGTCTTTGCGTTCCGCCAGCACGTCGCGCTTTTCGACCTTCACCGCCTTGCGCAGTTCACCCGCTTTGGCGCGGGCATCAGCCAGCGTCAGCAGCTTGGCGCTGCCCAGCCCCATATCCTGCCGCTTGCCGTCGCGCTGCAAACGCAAGAGCCAGTAAGCCCCGCCCCGCTTGTCCACTTTCAGGAACAGCCCTTCCCCGTCCTGATAGGTGCCGGGATTCGTCAAAGCCGCCTTGACCGCTACCGCCGTGAGTTTGCCCATCGGGTTTACCCCCACATTTTCTTCCCCCACATCGAGGGATCAAAGTGTGGGGGTAAGCCGATTTACCCCCACATTACCCCCACACTTGGCTTCGGTTGCAGGCAAACAGCAACGGACGCAGGGGGACGATGGCGGGATAATACGTTAGGTTTTCTGGGATTTCTAGGGACTTTGGGAGACGTCCTCGGATAAGGGGGTGGTGGACAGGGCTGGATTCGAACCAGCGTACGGGAAACCCGGGCAGATTTACAGTCTGCTGCCTTTAACCACTCGGCCACCTGTCCATGGGGCCCCTGCGGGGAAGCGGTGCCATGGCGAAACGAGGCTTGCCTGTCAATGGCAGTCGTGGGAAAGGCCGCGCGCTATGCGACAAATTTCCCGTCATCGCCGCCCGCAGGGCGGCAATCCGCGCGGTCAGGGTGTTCGGCTCTGGGGCCGGCACGCCGTGCTGGCTGCACTCGCCAATCCCGAACGTCGCGTCCGGCGCATCTGGGGCACGCGCGAAGCGCTCGGTCAACTCGACCTGCCGCCGGTGATTCCGATCAGCTATGCCGATGTCGCCGACCTTGCGCGACTCGTCGCGCGCGATGCGCCGCACCAAGGGCTGGTGATCGAGGTCGATCCGCTCGACGATATCTTCCTCGCCGACATATTGCAGGCCGAGGTCGATGCCGACAGCCGGCGCCCGCTCGTCCTGCTCGACCAGGTGACCGACCCGCACAATATTGGCGCGGTGCTGCGCTCGGCCGCGGCCTTCGATGCCGCCGCCATCATCACACAGGACCGACACAGCCCGCCCGAAAGCGGCGTTATCGCGCGCGCTGCATCGGGCGCGCTCGAAACCGTGCCGTGGATACGCGTCGTCAATCTGTCGCGCGCGCTCGAGGAGATCGCCGAGGCGCAATATTGGCGCATCGGTCTGACCGGCGATACCCGGACGACGCTCGGTGAGACGCTCGACGGCAGCAAGGTCGCGCTGGTGCTGGGGTCGGAGGGCGACGGCATGCGCCACAATGTCGTCGAGCATTGCGACGTGCTCGCGCGGCTACCGATCTCGCCGCGCATGGAAAGCCTGAACATCTCGAACGCCGCGGCGGTCGCACTCTACGCAGTTGCCACGACGGCGGCCTGATCATCGTCCCGGCAAAGACCGGGACTGCTACCGCCGTACAGAATGCCAGAGGTCCCAGCTTTCGCCAGGGCGACCTTCGGTCTCAGTCCTCTTCGGCGATCCGCACCCGCAGACCGTCGAGTTCGGCGGTGAAGGGAATCTGGCACGACAGGCGCGAATTGCCGTCGCGATCGCTCGTCGAATCGAGCAGGTCGTTCTCGTCCTCGCTCATCGCGGGAATCGCATCGCGGTTGCCTTCTTCGACATGGACATGACACGTCGCGCACGAACAGCAGCCGCCGCACAGCGCCAGCAGTTCGTCGAAGCCCGCATCGCGGATATTCTCCATCACGGTCAGGCTGGTGTCGCCTTCGATCTCATGCTCGGTCCCGTCACGCGTCACGACAATCAGCTTGGCCATGCTCATCCCCATAATTTTCGAGTCGGCTGGCCTATGTCGCGCGTTGCACGGCAAATCAAGCGCTGCTAGGGAAACGATCGGAACAAAAAGGGAATATCGAATGGGCCTGAGCCACGAGCAGCTGACCGCGGGAATCGATGCGCTGGCGGCGGTCGAACCGAATTTCGCGCGCGCGCTCGGCAACGCCGGCTATCCCGAACCGCGCATCCGCGAGCCCGGCTACACGACCTTGCTGCGCACGATCGTCGGCCAGCAGGTCAGCGTCGCCGCCGCCAATTCGATCTGGAACAAGCTGGAGGCCGGGTTCGGCGAAGGCTGCCCGGCGGACGTGATGGCCGCGGCCGAGTTCGACGCGCTGCGTGCCTGCGGCCTGTCGGCGCAAAAGCAGAGCTATGCCAAGAGCCTCGCGCAGCTCGTGCTCGACGGCGCGCTGGATTTCGACGCCCTCCCCGCCGACGACGAAGAGGCGATCGCGTTGCTCACCAAGGTCAAGGGCATCGGCCGCTGGTCGGCCGAAATCTACCTGCTCTTCGCGGAGGGGCGTCCCGACATCTGGCCCGCAGGCGACCTTGCGGTGCAGGAAGCGGTCGGCCGCATCCTGTGTCTCGACGCGCGGCCGAGCGAGAAACGGGTACGCGAACTCGCCGAACCCTGGCGGCCGCACCGCGGCTCGGCGGCGATCTTCAGCTGGCACTGCTATAACATGGACGTAATCTGACGTCCCTGCCCCTACCGCAAAAGCCCCGTCAGGATGCGCATCGCGCCAACGCCTGCATGACGGGGTTCAGATTGTTCTCGCGGTCATATTCTGACAGCGTTCCGTCCTTCTGATAGGCTTGCATGATGGCCAGGGATTCGCGCAAGGCCGGGCATTGCAGATCCGGGCGCCCGAGGGCGGCATAGACTCCAGCGCCATCCTTCAACCCCACGGCGAGATGCAGCCGAGCACCCTTGTTGCCGCCACTCTTGGCGGCCAGCGAACGGCGAATGGCGATCGCTTCCTGCGCCGCGGCGACCGCCGCCGGACCGTTGCGGCGCGCGCCTTGAATCTGGGCCAGCACCATGCCGGTCAGCGCCACCGATTCGGGCCAACCCGCATCCTTGGGGTTCGCCGCCTGCTGCGCCCGCGCGAGGCTTTGCCCTTCGTTGATCGTCGCCAATGCGTCGTCCAGCCGGCCGGCGACGCGGTACATGTCGCCCAGCGACCAGAGCGATGCGACCAGCTTTCGGACCGTGGCGGGGTCGCCCTTCGAGGCGCGAACAATGTCGCGGTTGAGGGTCACCGCCTCGCGCATGCGCGCAATTGCCTGATCGGACTTGTCGGCATAGCGGTAGACTTCGCCGCTCTGGCGCAACAGGCCCGACAGGGCAATGCGGGTGGCCTGCTCGTCGCGAAGAGCCGGCGGCATCGCCTGCACCAACTTGATGCCCGCTTCGTAGGTCGCCCCCGCCTTCGGCAGATCATTGTCCCAGCCATAGCTGTCGCCCAGATACAGATAGGCACCGGCCAGGGCGCCGGCGCTGCGCGGCGTCTGCCGCGCCAGCCCGCCGAGAAGCCGCTGCGCCTCTTGGGCCTGTGCACGCGCGACCTTGGCATCGCCGTCGCCGTACAAGCTTTCTCCGGCCGCGGTCGCCAACAGGTGGCCGAGCGACAGGGATATATCGTCGCGGCGCGGATAGTCGCGATGCAATTGCCCGAGCAGGTTCAGCGCGTGCTGCCGAAGCCGCTTCCCTTCCTCGCGCTTGCCCAGCGATCCCCCGCCGGTGAAGCCAATCAGCTTCGATAGGCGGAAATAGCCCTCGCCCACCTCCAACCGCACGTCGATCGGCGCGTCGCGGTCCGCGGCCAGCTTGTCGAGATAGGTCTTGCCGCTATCAGCGAGCAGCAATTTGGCATCGGTCGTTCCCGGCACCGCGTCGATCGCGTCGTAGGCGTCGAACAACAATATCTTCGCCAGGGCGCGCACATCGTCGAACCGGGCCTCCGCGCGCAAGCGGGCGTCCTCGGCACGGGCGTTGGCGACCAACACGGCGATCAGCGCAGCCGTCAACCCCAGCAGCGCCGCCGATGCGAACGCAACCGGCCACCGATTGCGCCGGACGAATTTGGCAAACAGATAGCGCTTGCCGCCGCCATATGCCGACACCGGCCGGTCGGCGCGCCAGGCGGCGACGTCCCCGCGCAGCATCTGCGCGGTCTCGTAGCGCTTGCCGGGATCGCCCTCCGTAGCCTTAGCGATGACGGCATCGAGTTCCGGGGCGCGTTCGGCGCCGCCGACGAGGAACGCCAGCACCTTGCCGAGCGAATAGATGTCAACCAGCGTCGTCGCCTCGCCGCCCGTCATTCGTTCGGGCGCGGCATAACCGGGAGTCAGGCTGAGCGTGGCCAGCGATGGTCCGACGCCGGCGCGGTCCTGCCACAGCGCCGATACTGGCTTGGCGATGCCGAAATCGATCAGTTTGGCGACGCCGTCGCGCGTCACCAATATGTTGGACGGCGTGATGTCGCGGTGGATGATCAGGTTGCGATGGGCGAAGGCCACCGCGTCGCACACGCTTTCGAACAGATCGAACCGCCGGTCGAGGCCGGGCTTTTCCTTCGACAGCCAATCGCCCAGCGAATCCCCGTCGATATATTCCATCACGATGTAGGGCAGGCCGCCGTCGGTCTGTCCGCCGTCGAAAAGCCTTGCGATATTGGGATGACCCAGATCGGCCAGCGCCTGGCGTTCGTGCTGAAACCGCTCGATCAGCGCTTCGGACAGCAGCCCCGGTTTGATGAGCTTGATCGCGACGACGTGGTTGAAATCGCCGCCGACCCGCTCCCCCTTGTAGACGGTGCCCATGCCGCCCCGACCGATGACGTCGATGATGCGATACTGCCCGATCCGTTCGGGAACCGGTTCGTCGTCGATCATCGACGCAGCCATGCCGGTCTGCAGACCGGGGTCGGCGCTTGCGGCCAACAGCGACTCGAGCCGCGCGCGCAGTTCGGGTTCATCCGCCGTTCGCGCGTCGATCCACGCAGCCCGTCGCTCAGGGGCAACCGCGAGCAATTCCTCGAAAAATCGAAGCACCCGTATTTCGCGTTCGCGCTCGTTCATGCTGATCCCCCCGATCTCGCCCGGGTCGATCCTAGTATATTTTCGCGGCAGGTCGATCCTTTGGATCGCCCTGCGTCCCGGGATGGGAACACCGACGAAAAAGGCCGGGCGGAGCATTCCCCACCCGGCCTTTCGGTCTCTTGCGACGCGAAGAAGCTTATTTCTTCGCGGCGGCCTTCTTTGCCGGAGCCTTCTTCGTAGCGGGCTTGTCATCGGCAGCCTTGGCGGGCGCCTTTTTCGCAGCCGGCTTGTCATCGGCCTTGGCGGCCGCAGCCTTCTTCGCCGGCGCCTTCTTGGCGGGCGCGGCTTCGGCGGCCTCTTCCTTCACCGCTTCCTTCTTGACGACGGGCTTCTTCGTCGCCGCCTTCTTGGCCGGCTTAGCGTCGTGATCATGGTCGTGGCCGCAGCCGGGGCCGTGGACATGCCCCTCGTCATCGGCCTCGATCGCCGCTTCCAGTTCGTCGCGGGTCACTTCGCGATCGCTGATCTCGGCCTTCTCGAACAGGAAGTCGACGACCTTGTCCTCGTAAAGCGGCGCGCGGAGCTGCGCGGCGGCGAGCGCGTCCTGCTGGACATATTCGACGAAGCGCTGGCGATCCTCGGGACGATACTGCTGCGCCGCCTGCATCACCAGCCGCTGCATTTCCTGCGCGCTGACCTGAACCCCGTTCGCCTGCCCGATCTCGGACAGCAGCAGGCCCAGACGGACGCGACGCACCGCGATCGCATGATATTCGTCGCGATCTTTCTCCAGCTCGGCCTTTGCCGCCTCGGGGTCTTCCTCGTGGCTCGCTTCATGTTCGAGCTGCTGCCAGATCTGGTTGAATTCGGCCTCGACCATCGTCGGCGGCACTTCGAAATCGTGACTCGCCGCGAGCTGATCGAGGAGCTTGCGCTTCATATAGGTGCGCGTGAGCCCGTTATGCTCCTGCTCGACCTGATCCTTCATCAGCTCTTTGAGCTTGTCGAGGCTTTCGAGACCGAGCGACTTGGCGAACTCGTCGTCGATCTTCGTGTCGGCGGGAACCTTCACTTCCTTCACCGTCACGGCGAATTCGGCAGGCTTGCCCTTGAGATTCTCGACCGGATAGTCCTCGGGGAACGACACTTTGACGGTCTTCTCGTCACCGACCTTCACGCCGACGAGCTGATCCTCGAAGCCGGGGATGAGCTGGCCCGAGCCGATTTCGACCGCCATGTTCTCACCCGTGCCGCCGTCGAAGGCGACGCCGTCGACGCTGCCCGCGAAATCGATGATCACCTGATCGCCGCTCGCGGCCTTCTTCGTCTTGGGGGCGTCCTCGAAGCGCTTCATCTGCGCGGCGAATTCCTCGATCTTCGCCATTACCGCCTTGTCGTCGGCGGGGACAGTCAGCCGTTCGAGCGTCAGCCCGTCGATCGACGGCGCCTCGATTTCGGGCAGCACCTCGAGCGCGACGGTCAGTTCGGCATCCTTGCCGCGCTCGTAACCGTCGGCGAGGGTGACCGCGGGCTGCAGCGCCGGGCGCAGCTTCTGCTCCACCATCAGCACCTTGACGCCTTCGTCAATCGCCTTGTTGAGCGCATCAGCGGACAGCGCCTCACCATGCATCTTGCGGATGAGGTTCGGCGGCACCTTGCCGGGGCGGAAGCCGGGCATGCGCACGGTCGGTGCGATGCTCTTCACTTCGTCATCGACCCGCGCGTCGATGTCATTCGCGGTGATGATCAGGCGATACTCTCGCTTCAGCCCTTCGTTCAGCGTTTCGACGGTCTTCATTGCCTTGGTCTTATCCTTGCTCAAAATCTCGTAACGATGAACCCCGCCCGAAAGGCAGCGTTCCCCATATCCCGATCGAAGCTCACGGAGGTGGTGCGGGCGAAGGGACTCGAACCCCCACATCTTGCGATACTGGTACCTAAAACCAGCGCGTCTACCAATTCCGCCACGCCCGCAGGAGCTGTCGGCCGGGTGCACGAAATCGCGCGCTGCCGCGCACGCCCGTGCGGGCCGCGCGGGGCTATAGCAGACGGGACGCCGAGGGCAAGGGCGAACGCCGCCTTTTCCCATGGATGCGGGGGAACGGAACATGGCATCATTCCATTCGTTGAAAGGACAAGGAGATGCATGATGGCGACCAATCCCGACCCGCTGCCCAAACCCAAACCCGATACCATCGAGCCGCAGGCGCCGCCCGAGCAGCCGGTGCAGCCGAACCCACTGGAAGACCCGGCCGGCCGGCCCGTCGAATTGCCCGACGGCCCCGGCGGCGGCGATCTCGACCAGCCCGGCCGGGGTCCCGACGAGTTGCCACCGCAACCCTGACCGGCCCGCCAATCCGGCCTTGACCCGCCCGCCGACTATCCGCACGGTAGGGGTGGGAGAGACGCATGACATCCAGAATCCGGGCCACGGCCCTTTTCGCGGCGCTGCTCGCGCTGCCTGCGACTGCACAGGAACGGCCGACCATCTATCGCGGCGGCACGATCATCACCATGGACGGCGACGCGCCGCAAACCGTGCCGGCGGTCGTCGCAAAGGGCGGAAAGATCCTGTTCGCAGGCGACGAGGCGCGCGCGCGCCGTGCCGCCGGCAAAAAGGCCGAGGTCCACGACCTGCACGGCGCGACTATGCTGCCCGGCTTCATCGACGCCCATTCGCATTTCGGAATCGCGATGCAGATGGCGGGCGGGCTCGACCTGTGGGATACGGCGCTTCCGCCCGTCACCGACATCGCCGCGTTGCAGGGCGTTATCCGCGACCATATCGCACACCATGGAATCGCGAAGGGCGACTGGGTGGTGGTCTGGCAATATGACAATGAGAAGCTAACCGAAAAGCGTCACATCACCCGCGCAGAACTCGATGCGGTGTCGCCCGATCACAAGATCGTCGTGCTGCACCAGTCGCTGCACGCGCTCGTCGCAAACAGCGCCGCGCTCGCCGCGGCTAGGCTGACAGACGCAAGCGAGCCACCCCCCGGCGGCCTGATGCTGCGCGATGCCGAGGGGCATCTGAACGGCGTGCTGCTCGAAAAATCGACCTTCCTGATGCTCGCCGCGATGCCGCAGCTCACGCCCGAGCAGAAGCTCGAACGCCTCGTCGCCGCGCAGCAGCGTTATTTCGCCGAAGGCTACACCCACGCGCAGGACGGCGCGACGATGCCCGCCGACCTTGCTTTTTTCACCGGCCCCGACGCGAAGGCCCAGTTGAAGATCGATCTGGCGCTACTGCCGATCTACATGGGGCTCGACGCGCTGCTGGCGCAGCCCGCCCTGCACTTCGGCACCTATGACCGCCATGTGAAGCTGCAGGGGATCAAGGTCATCCTCGACGGGTCGGTGCAGGCGCGCACGGGCTATTTCACCCGCGATTACGAGCGCGGCAGCCCCGACGGCATCCATCCGTGGCATGGCCATCCCGCGATGGACCAGCCAGCGTTCGACGATCTTGCCCGCAAGGTGACGACCCGCGGCTGGCAGCTGTTCGTCCATGCAAACGGCGACGCGGCGATCGACATGGCGATCAGGGGATTCGACGCCGCGGGAATCACCGCCGCCGACGACCGCCGACCGATCGTCATCCACTCGCAGTTCCAGCGCCCCGATCAGCTCGCCGATTATCGGCGCATCGGCGTCGGGCCCGCCTATTTCTCCAATCACGCCTGGTATTGGGCCGACGTCCACCGCACCAACTTCCCAAAGGAGGTCGTCGATTTCATCAGCCCCTTCCTGTCAGCACGCGCCGCAGGGCTAATCGTATCGAACCACAGCGATTTCAGCGTCACGCCGCTCGACACGCGCTTCATGCTGTGGACGTCGATGGCTCGCGTCTCGCCGACCGGGGTGGTCAGCGGACCCGACGAACGGCTGGGCGCCTATGAGGCGCTCCAGGCGCTGACTACCGGCCCCGCGTGGCAGGCATTCGAGGAGGATCGCAAGGGCCGCATCAAAGCGGGCCTACTCGCCGATTTCGTCATCCTCGACCGGAACCCGCTGACCACCCCGGTCGACGGCATCCAGGCCATCAAGGTGCTGGAAACGGTGAAGGAGGGCGAGACGGTGTGGGGAGGCGAAGGTCGGCTGATCCCGCGGCTAATCCCGCAAACCGGAAAGCATTGACACGATAGCGGGCGGCATCAGGCCCGCGGAAGCGACGCCGTCCATTGGGCCACTGCCGCGCCAAGGACTTCCATCGGCAACGGCCCCGAGGCCAGGACCATATCGTTGTAGGCCCGCAAATCGAATCGGGATCCCAGGTCGGCCCGGGCCTTCTCCCGCAGGTCCACGATCTGCTGCTTGCCGACCATGAAGCTGCAGGCCTGCCCCGGATAGACACAATATCGGTCGATCTCGCGCTCGGCCGCGTCGCGATTCTCGCCCGCATTGGCGACCATCCAGTCGATCGCCTGTTCGCGCGTCCAGCGCGCATGATGGATGCCGGTATCGACGACCACGCGACAAGCGCGGAACAATTGCCCCTGAAGATAGCCGATACGTCCCGTCGGATCGTCGTCATAGGCACCGATCTCGGCCGCCAACTGCTCGGCATAGAGCGCCCAGCCTTCCGTCCAGGCCGAGAAGCGCACCGTGCGGCGAAACAACGAAAGCTTGCCCGCTTCCTTCAGGACGCTGGCCTGAAAATGGTGGCCGGGGATGCCTTCGTGATGCAACAGCGTAGGAATCCGCCACAGGGCGTTCTCCTCGACCGACCGAAGGTTGATGTAGATGACAGACGGCTGGGCCGGATCGCTGCTAGCGCTGTAGAAGCCGCCTGGCGCACCTTTCTCGATCGCGGGTGATACCCGCCGGACCTCTACGGGAAGATCAGGCATGAAAGCGAACCCGCTAGGCAGGAGGTTTCTTATCCGGGCCAGACGCGCGGTCGCATAGTCGATGATCTCCCGCCGCCCCGCATCGCTGTCCGCCTTGAGGAAGCGCGGGTCGCGGTCCAGCGCGCTCATCCGCGCGGCGACGCTGCCTTCGGTGAGCCCTTGCGCGCGCAGCAGGCGATCGATCTCGGCGGTCAGTTCCGCCACCCACGTCAGCCCCAGCCGGTGAAGCTCCGCCGGCGCGTAGCCGGCCGTGGTGTTGGAGTGGAGACCCGAAGCGTAATAAGCCTCCCCGTCCGGCTTTGCCCACACGCCTGCCCGATCGTCGGCGCGCGGACGCAGGGTGTCCAGAGCCGCCATCTGACGGGTAAGCGCCGGTGCGACCTGCGCGGCGAAGATCGCCGCAGCACGGCTTTCCAGATCGTTCAGGCCGGCGGCACGGGCGCGGGCCACGGCAGGCCCGATTAGGGGATTCGAAGCAGCGGGCATATCACGCAGCGTCGCGATCTGCGCCACCGTCTTGGCGAGAATGAAGGCCGGTGGCACGACGCCAAGACCGGCGTCATGGGCGATCTGCTCCGTTTCCTGATTGAGGGCGACCGCCAGTTGCCGCAGCTTGTCGAGATATCGCTCGGCATCCGCTTCGTTCGTCAGAGGGGAGCGACCGGCGATGCCGTCCGGCAACCAATAATAGGCCCCGTTCATCTGGCTGACGACATAGGGGCTGGGGCGCAGATTGATGTCCGAGAAACCGTAGCGCCCATATTGATCGTCCATGGTCCCATAGACGAAACGCGCGGTGTCATAGTCCAGCGCGGCCGCGGGCGAGAGGGCGGAGCGATCGACGCCGTTCAGTTCGGCCAGGCGCGCCGCATTGACCCGGCGTGCCCGCGCACGCGCCGCGAGGGAGTAATCGCCTAGCCTGTCCGGTCCGCCCTCTTCGTCCCGCAAGGCTCGGGCGTGCCTTTCGAGCATCGCGGCGAGACGGACATCAGCGGACGTTCCCGCCGCACGGCCCGCAGAGGCGCAGCCGGTGAGAGAAAGAGTGGCGCCCAGCGCAGCCGCACCGACCAGAAGATCACGACGACGCATCAGGCGGCGCTCCATTGTTGAACCAGGGCGTCCAGAACCTCCATCGGCAGGGGGCCGGACCGCAGGATGAGATCATTATAGTCGCCAAGGAAGAAGCGCGACCCCATGGCGCGTCGCGCTGCCTCGCGCGAGGCGCGAATCTGCTGCTTGCCGACCATGAAGCAGCAAGCCTGCCCCGGATAGACACAATAGCGGTCCACCTCGCGCGCGGTGGGTCCGGGCAATTCGCCGACCGTATCGACCATGAAGGCAATAGCCTGTTCGCGGGTCCAGCGCTCGTGATGGATACCGGTGTCGACAACCACACGCCCCGCGCGCCAGAGCTGGGCCTGCAGATAGCCGATCCGCCCGAAGGGGTCGTCTGCATAAGCGCCGATTTCGTCCGCCAGCGCCTCGGCGTAGAGCGCCCATCCTTCGGTCCAGGCCGAGAAACGCACCGTGCGCCGGAAAAGCGAAAGGCCGCCCGCGTCCCTCAGCACCGCTGCCTGAGTGTGATGGCCTGGCACACCTTCATGGTGAACCAGTGTCGGCAGGCGCCAGGACGGCAGGTCGCTGGGCTTCTTGAGGTTGAGCAGGACCGCGCCGGAAGTACCATCTCGCGGACCGTTGTAGAAGGCGATGGGCGAACCGTCCTCGCTGGTCAGCGGCATGCGCCGGACCTCGACGGGATCATCTACGAAATGGTCGAAGGCGCGGGCGGCGCGCCCCCGCGCGGCGGCCAGATAAGCCTTGGCCTGGCGATGGACTTCAGCCCGGCCCGCGTCGGTGTCCGGCTGGATGAAGCGGGCATCCGTATTCAGTGCCGCAATGCGCTCGCCGACCGAGCCGCGGGTCAGGTTCAGGGCACGCAGGTCGTGGTCGATCTCGACGCTCAGCTCCCGCACCCATTCCTGCCCCATACGGTGCAGATCGCCCGGCGCGATATTGGCAGTAGTGTTGGCGCGAAGCGAGGAGGCATAGTTCGCCTCGCCGTCGGGTTGGGCCCAGACCCCGGCCTTCGAGGAAGCGCGGGGCATCAGTGCCTGGAGCGCCTGAGCCTGTCTGTCGAGTGCCGGCCTCATCAGGCGGTCGAAGCGCTCGGTCGCCTGCGCACCGACCGTGCCCGACGCCGCGATAGCGGGCGCCAGAAGAGGATTGGCCACGGGCGCGCTGTCCCGCAGCGCACGCAGTTGGGACAAAGTCGCGGCAAGGATAAAATCGGGCGGAACGACGCCCAGCCCGGCATCATGCGCGATGCGCTCGCTTTCCTCGTCGATGCCCCGAGCCAGGGCCTCGATATTGTCGAGATAGGCGCGGCGATCTTCCGCTTCGGCGCTGGCCCCACCCGTGCCGAGCCTGGACGGCAGCCAGTAATAGGCGCCGTTCATCTGGCTGACCACATAAGGGCTGGGACGCAGGTCGAGGTCGACCGTTCCCGGCCGTGCCAACTGGTCGTCGAGAACCCCGTAGACGAAGGTTGCCGTATCGTGGTCGATCCGTGCGGCGGGCGACAGCGCGCCGTGGCCGATCCCGGCCAATTCCTTCATGCGGACCGCGTTCTCAGCATGCGCCCTCGTACGACCGGCCAGCGACCGATCTCCGACCGGATTGCCCGGCTCCGCGCCAAACCGGCGCAAGGCGTTCGCATGACGCTCAAGCAGCGCTTTCAGCCGGGCGTCGGCGCCTTCACTCGCGAACAGGGGACTCGCGCCGGTCCCGACCATCGCGACGCCGGCGGCGGCACCCAGGAGCATCTGCCTTCTGTTCATTCCCATCTCCGGCCAGCGGCGACCTTCAAGCCGATGCCAGCCAGCGATCGACCTTGGCTTCCAGCACATCAAGCGGCAAGGCACCGGTATCGAGTACCTGGTCGTGGAAGTGGCGGATGTCGAAGCGGCTGCCCAGCTTCTGGGTCGCGCGGCGCCGCAGTTCTTGAATCTTCAACTCGCCGACCTTGTAGGCGCTCGCCTGCCCGGCATTCGTGATGTAGCGGTCGATCTCGACCACCACGTCGCGCGGCGCCATGGACGTGTTCGCCATCATATAGTCGATCGCCTGCTGCCGCTCCCAGCGCAGGGCGTGCAGGCCGGTGTCAACCACCAGACGCACGGCGCGCAGCATCTCCATGTCGAGATGACCGAACCACTGGTAGGGATCGGTGAACAGGCCCAGATCCTTGCCGAGCGACTCCGCGTACAGCCCCCACCCCTCGGTGTAGGCCGTCGCCGGCGCCAGCCGGAAGCGCAGCATGTCGGGCAGGCTTTCATCTTCCTGCACCAGCGACGACTGATAATGATGGCCGGGCACGCCCTCGTGAAGCTGGAGCGTTTCCAGCGTCGGGATCGGACGCGTGTTGAGCATCGCCATGTTGAAATAGAGCACGCCCGGTTCAGACGCGTCGGGTGGCCCGGAGCGGTAATAGCCCGTGCCGCGCTGATCCCCCAGCGCCGGCAGCGGGCGCACCTCGAACTCCGCGCGCGGACGCCGTGAGAAGAGGGTGGGCATGTTTTGCCAGACTTTTGCTTCGATCCTCTCGAAATGGTCGATAAGGTCTTGAGGTTTGGTGTAATAAAAACTGGGCTCGGTACGAATATATTCGAAAAAGGCGTGAAGATCGCCGGTGAAGCCGGCAGCCTGACGCGCGCCCTCCATCTCTTCGAGGATGCGCGCCACCTCCGACAGGCCGACGCGGTGGATCTCCTCCGCGCTCATCGTCGTGGTGGTGTGCCGCACCAGATCGGCCGCATAGACCCGGTCGCCGTCCTTCATCGACCACAGGCCCGCGCCGTCGGCGGCGGTGGGCAGATAGTCGTTGCGCAGGAACGTGCGCCACCGGTCATAGGCCGGATAGGCGCGCGTCTCGACCGCCTTGCGATAGGCGGCCTCCAGACGCGCGCGGTCCGCGGCCGCGATCGATTCGGGAAAGCGGGTGACGGGCGAATAGAGCGGGTTCTGCTCGACCGGCAGCGCCAGGAACGCCTCCACCTGCTTCAGCACATTGTTCACCACGACCTTCGGCTGGTGATAGCCGTCGGCCATGCCCTGACGCAGGCGCGCGACCGTGTCGTTCATGAAGCCCGTGAAGCCGTCGAGCTGTTCCAGCGCGATCTCGTAATCCTCGACGCTCGCCAGCGACACGCCGGCCGACATATAGTCCGGAAACTCCACATGCAGCCCGAAGGAGGCGTTCAGAGGCGCCTTGCGCCGGATGGCGTTGACGCCGCTGTCGAATTCCCCGACCGCCTTTTCGGCCTGATAGCGGAACACGTCATAGGCGATCTGGTCGCCCTCCGGCAGCGCCGCCCGGTCGATCCTGGCGAGGCCCGCGAGTTCGGCGCGCTTGTTCGCTTCGAGCCCGGTGGCATAGGCCTCCCCCTGCGGATCGACGAACACCGGCCCCAAAGGGCGCTTCCCGCGGCGGGCAAGGCGCATGGGGTTGAGGAGATCGTCGGCCTGCTGACTGTCGCGGACCAACTGGGCGAAGCGTTCCCGCGCGGCCGGCTGGCCAAGCGCCGCCGCGACCGGCGACCGGGAGATCAGGGCCAGAGAGGCTACGCCGGCGGCTCCCGCAAAGAGTTCACGTCTTTTCATCGTCCGTCCTCGTTCCTTGTTCGCCCGCCCGAAGGCCGCGCGGTTTATCCAGATGGGCGGACCGTGCGCCCATATCGTCACCCCACCATAGCCATCCATGGTGAAGCGGCGACAGGCCCTCGGGACAAAAAAGGCCTGTCGCCGCCCCGAGCGGATCAGAAGCGACTCGTCACGCCAACGAAGAAGCGGCGACCCAGGATGTCATAGGTCGACGGATCGGTGTTGGACTGGATGCCCGGCGTCCAGGTGCGCGGCGCCTTGTCCGTCAGGTTGTTGACCCCCATGCGCAGCACGAAGCTGTCGCTGACGTTCCAGCTGGTGAGCAGATCGAAATAGTTGATCGCAGGCAGGCTGTTGGCGGTGTTGTAGATGTCCATCTTGCCGACCCGGCGCCAGCGCAGGCCAAGACCGAACGGACCGTTGCTGTAGTTGACCGAACCCAGCATCTTCCACTTCGGGAAGGTGAAGCCGTTGGTCGAGTCGATGGTGCCGGCCCGCTCGTTGAACGGTCCGCCCGCCGCGTCCTGACGCTGCCAGGCGCGCAGCCAGCCGACCACATAGTTGAGGTTCAGCGAGCCCAGATTGCCCAGACCGGCATCGGCGAGATCGAAGCTCCAGTCGACCTGCAGGTCGATGCCCGACGTCTTTAGGGTCGCCAGATTCTGCTGGAGGCCCAGGCTGTTGATCACGTTTCCGGTCAGCGGATCGCGCTCGAACAGCTGGCAATAGCCATTGTTGACGTCATAGGTCGGATTGGTCACGCCCGTGGCATTGAAACAGCCCTGAAGCTGGTTCGTCGCGGTGATGCTGCCGACCACGTCGGTGATCTTGATGCTGTAATAGTCGATCGAAGCCGAAAGACGCGAGAACAGCGCACTGCCGAAGTTGGGGCGATAGACGGCACCGACCGTCCAGGTATCGGCCGTTTCCTCCTTCAGATTGACGTTGCCGCCGACGAAGCCCTGAATCTGCGTGCTGTTGAAGACATAGCTGTCCACCGCAGCGGCCGACAGGCCCTGAGCGAGGCAGAGCTGGCGCACCTGAGCCGCATCCGGACCGTTGCGATAGGCGCCGCGAATATCGCACGGGTCGCCGCCGAAGACCGGAGCGCCCTGCGCGTTCACCGGCCCGCCGATCTGGGGCGAGCTGATGTCGCGGTTGCCGTAGAGTTCGCCGATCGAAGGCGCGCGCACGGCGCGCTGAATGCCGCCACGCACCCGCAGGCTGTCGAACACCGTCCAGTCCACATCGGCCTTGTAGGCCTGAACGCCGCCGATGGTGCTGTAGTCGGAGTAACGATAGCCGAGGGTCAGTTCCAGCCGCTTGATGAGAGGCAGGTCGGTCACCACCGGGATCAGCGCCTCGACGAAGAATTCGGTGGAGTTGGTCGAGCCGGTCAGCGGCTGGACCGGGTTGAAGCCCGCCACCTCGACGCCGCCGATCCGGCCGCCGTCGGGCAGGCCGTCCGCGCCCAGATGGGGCACGATCGGATTGCTCTGCGACAGGCCGGAGTCCGGACGGAATGCAAAGCTGTCCTCACGATACTGCGCACCGAGCGCGACGCGGACCTGACCCGCGGGGAGCTGGAACAGGCCGCCCTGGACGGTGCCTTCGAAGATGGTCTGCTCGCTGAGGGTCGAGTTCTTGCTGTTGCGGTTGATGTAGGCGATGCAGCTTTTCGACAGGGTCGTCAGGCCGAACGGGTTGAAGCCGCCTTCGCACAGGCTGGCGCCGCCGGTCGGGTCGTCGAGCAGGCGCTGGACGGCCGAACGGGAGACGTTGCCCGACTGTTCGGTCGAGTTGTCGACGCGGCCGTACTGGCCGCTGAGGTCGTAGCGCCAGTCGCCGAACGGCAGATCGCCGCGCAGGCCGGCCGTGACCTGGAAGACCGTGGTGCTGTCGCGGGCCAGACGGCCGCCGATCGCGTTGAAGCGCTTGTTCAGGCCGAACGACGCCGTCGGATCGGGACGGGCATCCAGAAATTCCCGCAGGTCCGCGGTGATGAACGGATTGGTCGACGGCACGCGGAAGCCGTAGGTCGGCGACGGTCCCGGCATGGGCGTCGGCGACAGGATGGTGTCCGCGCTATATTGGGTGAACAGGACGTTGCTGTAGAGCTCGATGGAATCGGCCAGTTCGTAGCGCGCCGCCGCGAAAGCGTTCCAACGCTCCAGCGGAATGCTGAGCATGCCGGTCGCGCCGGTGTTATAGGCCCAGGCCACGCCGGGTTCATGATAGGCGTCCCACTCGGGACCGCCGGGGCTCTTGAAATTATAGGCGCCGACATGGCTGAACAGCGAGCCGTCGGTATTGTAGCCGAACTCGCCCGTCGGCGTGACGCAGTTGGTGCAGCCCAGATAATTGTTGATGAAGGCCTGGCTGGGCAGATTGGTCGAGTCGAAGGTGGTCACGCCCAGCGGCGACACGCTGTTGCGGCCCGAAACCGCGGAAAAGCCGCGCGCGCTGCTCATGATCGCTTCGCGCGTCGAGCGACCGACCGACAGGACCGCGTGGCCGCGCCCGTCGTCGAATCGGCCGCCGATCGTCATGGTGTAGCTCTGCGTCGCGCCGTCACCCTGTTCGGTCACGCCATATTGGGCGTCGAGCTGAACGCCCGAGAAATTGTCGTTGAGGATGAAGTTCGCCACACCCGCGAGAGCGTCGGAACCGTAGGTCGCCGACGCGCCGCCCGAGATGACCTCGACGTTGCGGATCAGGGCCGACGGGATCAGGTTGATGTCGACGGTGCCGTTGGCGTTCGACGGCACGATGCGGCGGCCGTTCATCAGCACCAGCGTCCGGTTGCTGCCCAGGCCGCGCAGGTTCAGGTTCGCCTGACCGCCGTTGCCGGGGTTCACCGAACCGTTGCTGGTGCCGGGCATGAACTGCGGCATGTCGTTCATCAGCGTCTCGGCCGTGACCGAGCCGGTCGCCTGCAGGTCGGACTGCCCCACCGTCACGATGGGGCTGGTCGAGCTGTAGTCCTTGCGGACGATGCGCGAACCGGTGACGACGATGTCTTCGGACGGGGCGGCTTCCGCGGCGGCGGTCGCGCCATCCTGAGCAGCCGCCGGCGCTGCGGCGAGAACGAGGGCCGCGAAGCCGCCGATCATGGTTGACGCCAGAAGGCGTTCACGGGTGATGCTAAAGGTCAAGAGGAAGCTCCATGGACTCGATGTTGAAGGATAATCGCGTTCTTTTGACGCGTTGGACGGAACGTCAGTCGTCGAGTTGCGCGGTGGCCTCGATCTCGACGAGAAAATCAGGAAGGGCGAGCGACTGAACGCCGACGACGGTATTCGGGGCCGGGGTCGTTTCGCCGTAGAAGCGCTGGATCGCAGCGACCACCACGCCCAGCTTTTCCGGATCGTTGTCGACGATGTAGGTGCGCAGGCGAACGAGGTCGGCGGGCGTCCGATTCACATGGTCCAGCACCGCCGAGAGATTGGCGAGCGCAGCCTCGACCTGAACGGCAAGGTCGCCCTTGCCGATCACGTTGCACTGCGCGTCCCAGGCGACCTGCCCGGCCAGATGCAGGACCCTGCCGCTGTCCTGAACGGCGGCGTGGGAAAAGCCGAACGGCGTGCTTTCATAGAGGTTCGGCGGATTGATCTTCGTGCTGCCCATGATGCGGATCCCGGTTCAGTCCACCAGTTCGAGCTGAAGCCCGAACGGATCGAGGATGTAGAGGTTCTTCTTTCCGGCCAGCGGACCGGCGTCGATTTCGATCACGTCCATCGGCGTGCATCCATGCTCCGCGAGCCAGGCCGCGGCCGCCTCGACGTCATCGACGCGGAACGCCAGATGATGCCCGCCGAGGTCGCAGTTGCGCGGCGGCGAAGCATCTCGATCCGAAGGCTTGTCGTACTGGACCAGCTGGATACGGGCGCCGCCGTCGAACTCGATCATCGCCAAGGTCAGCCGGGCGCCGGCCACACCGACATGCGATTCCATCCAGTCGCGCCCATCGGTGCCGACCGGAATGTCGGCCGCGTCCATCGGACCCATGCGATAGAGTTCGCGGCCCCCCAGAACATCGCAATAGAAAGCCAGCGCGCGAACCAGATCGGGCACCGTGCGCGAAACATGATCGACGACCAGAAAGGACGGCTTGCGCGCCTGTTTCACCATCTCCGCCACCCTCTCCCCTTTCCGCAACGTGCCTTTGCACCATTGGATGAGACAGGTTTTATGACCGCCCTTTGTCGCGAACAATGACAGGTTTTGCAAAGTTCGTTGCGTTGGATGCAATCAATCTTCGGCGAGCAGATCGCCTATCCGGATCGGGCGCGCCGGGAAACGCGGCGTGAATCCATGGGGTTCGGTCGACACTTCACCGAGCAGCGCCAGCAGGCCATGTTCGCAATTGCGGCCCTGACACACCCCCATGCCGCAGCGGGTCGCCAGCTTGACGCCGCCGGCGTCGGCGCCGATGGCGAGCGCCGCGCGCAGGTCGCCCATCGTCACGTCTTCGCAGCGGCAGACGATGGTGTCGGCGGGCAGGTCCCGGCCGGGCAGCGGCCCGGGGTCCGCGACCGCCTCCAGCAGCGCCGCGAAGCGCAGCGCGCGGGCGCGGGCACGCCGCACCGGCGCCGCCCTGCGGACGGCCTCTTGCCGGGTCAGGGCGCCCATGTCCACGGCGACGGCGAGGCCGGCCAGCGCGCCTTCGGCCGCGGCGGCATCGGCGCCTTTCACCCCCGTCGTCTCTCCGGCAACATAGGCGCCGGGGCGCGAGGCCCGCATCCATGCGTCGTGGCACGCCTTCCAGCCGCCCGGCCGCGCCGGACGGACCGCCAGCCCCATCGCTCGCGGCAGGTCCGACTGCGGCAGGAAACCGAAGCAGAAGGCCGCCGCGTCGCACGCCACGACCGCGCCGCCCTCCAGGCGCAGGCCCTGCACCCGGTCGCGGCCCTCGACGGCCGTCGGCGCGCGGCCGAAATGGATCGGCACGCCCGCCGCGCGCAGCCGCCATCCCATCAGCAGGACCGCCATCAGCCGCGGCAGGTTCGTCAGCGCCGTCCAGGGCCGCCCCAGCGCCTTCAGGGCGAAGCGCCGGAAAGGCTGGCTGAACGCGACCGCCGCCACCGTTCCGCCGGCCTTGCGCAGCTGATCGGCCGCCAGCAGTTGCAGGGGGTGCGATCCGGCAAAGGCGATGCGGTGCCCGGGCGCCAGCATCTGGCTCTTCACGAAAGCCTGCACGCCCCCCGCGCTCATCGCCCCCGGCAGCGTCCAGCCCGGCAGGGGCACGGCCATGTCGTAACAGCCGGTAGCGATCAGGACGCGCCGGGCGGTGACCTCCCGCACGCCGCCGCCGTCCGAAAGGGCGAGGCGCCACCCCTCCCCCGCTTCGCGCACGCCCAGCACCGAGCAGCCGCCGAGCCATTCGACCGACTCCAGCGATTCGAAGGCCGCCAGCCGGGCCTTGAGGCGGCGGTATTCGGCGCCTTCCAGCCAGCCGCGCACGGAAAAGGCGCGGGGCGGCTGGCGCAGGATCTGGCCACCCGGTCGCGGCTGCTCGTCGATCACGACGATGCGCGGGCCGTCGGGCAGCGCCAGACAGGCCGCCTGCCCGGCGGGGCCTCCGCCGACGACCGCGAGATCATAGTCGGGGCGAGCGTCGTCGTTCATCGCCGTTCGTCCGGGCGCGTGGTGACGATCATGCCGTCGGCCGCCGCGGTCAGGCAGGCGCGCAGCCGGCGCGGCGACGCGCTCCCGTGCGCCACGGTGACGAGGCATTCGCCGCAGACGCCCATGTTGCAGAACAGGCCCCGCGGCCGGCCGCCGCGATCAAGGCGAAAGGCCAGAAGGTCGCGGGCCAGCATGGCGGTCGCGATCGTCTCGCCTTCGAAAGCCGCGACCGCCTGCCCGTCGACCAGCAGGGTCAGGGGCGCCCCGCGCCGCACATCGCCGTCGCTACGCACCCGCCGCCCCCATGAAGCTGTTGAGATGGCCGAAGCGCGCGGGCGAGAATATCTCCAGCCGCTCCTCGGGCTCGTCGAGGATGCGCCGTGCGAGAAGGCGGGCGAAGGTGGGGCCGAGCGTGAAGGCCGAACCGCCCGCCGCCACGAAGACGCCCGGCGCCTGCGGAATCGCTCCGACCAGGGGCAGCTGGTCGGCGGTGATCGCCGTGATCCCGGTCCAGCTGCGGATCAGGTTCAGGTCGGCGACGCGCGGGAACACCCGCGCCGCCACGGCCAGATTGCCCTTCAGCGACGAGGCCAGCATCTCCGCGGGCCGGTCGAGGTCGAAGCGGCCGGCGGCGTCGAGCCGCATCCGCGACGGCCAGCCGCCGCCGATCAGCACATTCCCCGCGTGCGCCTGCTTCATGGACAGCCGCTGCCCGACATGCTGGATCAGCGGATCGAGCAGCGGAGCCGTCCGCTCGGTCGCGCTCATGAGCAGCGCGACGGGGTAGAGCGGCAGGTGCAGGTTGAACAATTCGCCGATCCGCGCGCTCCACGCGCCCGCCGCGATCAGTATCTTCGGCGCCGCGAGCTCATCCGGGCCATCGGGCGTCTCGACGGTGAGCCGATAGCCGCCCCGCACCGGGCGCGCCGCGACGACGCGGCTCCGCCGGCGCAGCCGGACGCCCCGCGCGGCGGCGGCGGCGGCGAACGCCAGCGTCAGCGCCTTGGGGTCGGCGTGCCCCTCCGCCTCCAGATGGCTGGCGGCCACGACCGTCTCCGACAGGCCGGGCGCCAGCGCGCGCGCCGCGTCGCCGTCGATCATCCGCGACGCGAGGCCGCCCTGAACCTCCCGCGCCACCTTGCGTTCGAGAATGGCGACCTCGTCCGCGGTTTCGGCCACCATCAGGCCGCCACGCATATGGACGCGGATGTCGGGGCCCAGCTCGTCGGCCAGCCCGCGCCATTCCTCGATCGCCAGCAGGTTGAGGCCCAGGATCGAAGCCGCCTGATCGGCGAGCGCCTCGCCATTTTCGAGAAAGCGGCGCTCCAGCTGGAAATGCAGCGAACCGGCGTTGGCGCCCGACGCGCCGGCGTTGGGACGCGCCGCTTCGAGGATCTCGACCCGCGCCCCCGCCTGGGCCAGCCGACAGGCGGCGGCACATCCCACCAGCCCAGCGCCGATCACGAGGACATCGACGCCGTCCATTTCGGCTAGACGCGTCCCAATGCGGTCAAGGTGGCGCGGATGCGATCGAGGTCCGGGGCGGACACGTCGAGCAGCGGACGGCGCACATGACCGCCGGGCAGCCCCTGGATGTTCAGCGCGGCCTTCAGAATCGCGGGCCCCGAACCGAAGCGCCCGACCAGATCCTTGGTATACCATTCGTCCATGATGACCCGGTCCTGCCGTCCGCATGCGCGGGCCGCCTCGAAATCGCCGGCCCACACATGATTGTAGAAGTCGGGTTGCGCGCGGCCAAGCACGCCGCCCGCCCCCATGGTGCCATCGCCGCCCGCGCCCTTCAACAAGGCGAGGCCGCAATCGTCCATGCTGTGGCCGAAGACGTGCACCCGATCGCTGAGCCCGAAATAGGTCTGCACGAAACGGCGCAGGTCGCCGGTCGACTGCTTGATGGCGACGACATTCTCGATGCCGGCGAGGCGTTCCAGCAGCGGGATGGACATGTCCACCCCGGTGCCCGGAGGCCAGTTGTAGACGCAGATCGGCAGCGGGCTGGCATCCGACACCATCTTGTAAAAGGCATGAATCTCGTCATCCGAAGGACGGATGTAGGGCGGCGGGGTCACGAGAATCCCCTCGAAGCCCGAAACCGCCGCCTCGGCGGCGAATTCCAGCACCTCGGCCGCCGTGAAGGCCGTGCATCCGGCGATCAGCGGCAGCTTGCCCGCCATCTGCGCGCCGACCGCGGCGATCAGCGCCTTGCGTTCCCGGGGGCTGAGGCTGGTCCATTCGCCGGTCGTGCCCGCCACCACCAGCCCATGCATCCCCTCTGCATGAAGCCATTCCAGCAACAGGCCGAGGCCACGCAGGTCCATGCCACCCTGGGCATCGAAAGGGGTGGTGATCGCCGGGATATAGCCGCGCCACCCGACGCGCGTTCTCTTGGTTGCCACAAGCACCTCGAAATTAGGCATAGTCGTAAATGGCGCCCCCTGTCCTGCATTTTTCCCTGTCCCACAAGGCGGGATGATTGGCCGAAATCATTGCGTTCAACGCAAGGATCGATAATGTGGCCACCATGCACGGAAACGCTCTCTATTATTTTTACGAAGCTGCCAGCCTGGGTTCGATGCGGCTGGCCAGCGACAAGATCGGCGTGGCGGTTTCATCGATCAGCCGCCAGATCGCGCAACTGGAGAAGACCATGGGCGTGGCGCTGATCGAGCGCGGCCGGCGCGCCATCCGCATGACCGAGGCCGGGCGCCTGGCCTATGAATATTATCAGGGCTGCATCGCCAACGAAGAAGCCTTCATGAACCGCCTGCACGAGCATCGGCAGTTGAAGGCGGGCAAGGTCAGCATCGCCATCGGCGAAGGGTTTCTGGGCGGATTCTTTTCCAAGGTGCTGGAGGATTTCCAGGGTCAGCATCCCGGCATCGCCGTGACCGCGTCGGTCCTGCCGACATCCGAGATCGTGCATGCGGTTCTGGAGGACGATGCCCATTTCGGCCTGATCTTCAACGACTGCACCGAGCCCAAGATCCGGGTCCGCGCCACGGTCGCCCAGCCGCTGATGGTCATCTGTGCGCCCGATCACCCGGCGGCGAAGCGCAAGTCGCTGTCGCTGGAGGACCTGAGCACCTATGACCTGTGCCTGCCCGACGCCAACCTGCGGCTGCACCAGATCCTGCGTGAGGCGGAACGCCGCGAGCAGGTCTGGCTGGAACCGGTGCTCACCACCAGTTCGATCTATGTGATGCGCGAAGCCGCGCGCGCCGGGCGGATGGTGACCATCCTTCCGCGCATCGCCGCCGCCGCCGAACTGGAAGACGGCCGGCTCGTCGCCCGGCCCATCTATGAGGCCGACCTCGAACATACCTCGGTCAGCCTGATCCACCGGCTGGGACGCCAGCTCGACGGCGCCCCGGCGCGCCTGATGGCGGCCTTCGAGGCGCGGCTCAAGGGATGGAGCGAAAGCGACGGTCCCGCCGCGGCGTGACCGCCGTCACGCGGCCGCGGCGACGGCCGGAGAGGCGCGCGTGGTGAGCAGGACCGCGATCACCGCCACGATGAAGTTGACCCCCATCGCCACGAGGCCGATGTCCCAATCCGGCAGGGCCACGGCCCACATATCCCGCGCCGCCGGCAGCAGCAGGGCCAGATAGCCCGCGCCGATGCCCGTGGCGACGCCGAGCGCATTGGCGCGGGGCCACAGGAAGGCGAGGAACACCCCCGGCGTCAGCATGCCGATCGCCGCATAGGCCGACAGGCCGATCTCCACCAGCGACGCCGTGGCGCCGAGCGTCAGCCACACCGCGATCACCGCGAAGGCCACCATCGAGAGCCGGGACAGCAGCAGGGTCGCGCGGTCGCTCAGGTCCGGTTTCAACGGCATGACGACGTTGCGGCTGAAGATCGAGCCGGCCGTGAGCAGCAGTACCGAACCGGGCACGAGAGCAAGGAGGCAGGCGGTTCCGGCCAGCAGCCCGATCATCCAGCCCGGATAGGAATCCGACACGAACTGCAGCAGCGCGGCGTTGATATCGTTGTCCGGCGGGGACACGCCCGCCAGCAGGGCGCCGAAGCCGAGCAGGATGATGAAAAAGAAGGACAGCGAATAGAGCGGCTGCCAGACGGCGTTGCGGCGGATCGCCTTGCGGCTGCCGGCCGCGTAGCAGAGCTGGAACATGTGCGGGAATATCCACGTGCCCAGCGCCACATTCACCGCGGCGGTCATCATCCAGGTGACCGACAGGCCCGCCTCCGGAACCAGCCCCGGAAAGACGCCGATCCCCGGATATTGATCCTGCACGCGGTCGAACACGTCGAGGATCGACGACGCCCCGACCTTGCCGGCGACGGTCGCGCTGAGGCCCACCACCAGCACGATCATCAATATGTCCTTCACCCCCGCCGCAAAGGCGGCCGACCGCAGGCCGGCCACATAGACGAAGGCCAGCATGATGACGGCGGCGAGGACCGCCGACATGGTCGGCGACACGCCCGTGCCCAGCGTGAGGCGAAGGATCAGGCTGAGCGCCGTGATCTGGATCTGCACATAGACCACGATGGCCGCGATCCCGGCCAGTCCCACCAGGCAACCGAGCCAGGTCGCATTATAGCGGGCGGCGAAGAAATCCGCCTGCGTGATGAATCCCCCTTCGCGCCCGGCCTGCCAGATGCGCGGCATCAGCCAATAGCCGAGCGTCGCGGCCAGCGACACCGAGGTGAAGGCCAGATAGGCGGGCGCGCCATAGGCCCAGGCGTAACCCGAAATCCCGAGAACGGCGAAGGTCGTGTATATCTCGCCCGCGTTCAGGAACCAGAAGATCAGGGTGCCGAACCGGCGCCCCCCGACCGCCCATTCGGCGACCGTCCGGGCGCGGGTCTTGCGATAGCCGTAGAACAGCGCCCCCAGCATGGTGCCGAGAACGATGGCGATGGTCAGGCCGAGGATCACGAGGATTTCGCCTCGTCGGAGGGTTCGGAGAAGGAGTCCGGCTCGTCATTCGCCTCGATGCGCTCATCGCGCGCGAAGACGAAGCCGATGGTGGCGCTCGCCACCAGAATCCCGCACATCTGCCACAGCATCGGCAGCGGCAGGGAAAAGACGCGAACGGCGGCGGTGTTGACCAGCGGGGTCCCGCCGACCTGCCAGATGAAGGGAATCAGCAGGAGCCAGCGGTGTGCATAGCGCCGGTGGGTCGGCGACAGCAGGGATCGGAGCGTCATGGAGTCACGCCGTCCGGATCACCGGACCTGGCCCGAAAGGCCATGGTCGTCGCGCATGACCTGTCCGCCCTTCATGACGAAGTCGATCGAGCGCAAGGCGCGGATATCGCGGGTGGGGTCGGCATCGACGAGCACGATGTCGGCATATTTGCCGACGGCGATGCTGCCGATGTCCGCGTCGCGGCGCATCATGCGGGCCGGCTGGATCGTCGCCGCCTGCAGCGCCTGAAGCGGGGTCATTCCCGCGTCGACGTAAAGCTCCGCCTCGCGCACGGTGGCGGTCGTGCCCTCATTGTCCTCGAAGGGAAACTGGTCGGTGCCCAGGGCGATCGGCACGCCGAGGCGGATCGCGGACTGCAGCATCGCCCAATGGTCGCGGCCGACGCTGTCCACCCGCTGCAGATACCAGTCCGGCGACCCGATGCGCTGATAGAAGGCGCGCGCGCCCGGCTGGCTGACCACGATCGTCGGCACGAGCCAAACCTTGTCCTTTGCCATGCGGCGCAGCACCGGCTCGGTCAGGTGATAGCCGTGCTCGAAACCGTCGATGCCGTAGGTCAAAGCCTGCATCGCCGCCTCGGGCGAACCGTTGTGCGCGGTGACGCGCACGCCGTTGCGGTGGGCCACGTCGATGAGGACCGACAATTCGTCGTTGGTCATCGGGGCGGCGGCGATGGCGCCGTGCGTGTCGGAGATGCCGCCCGAAATGGCGATCTTGATCCAGGAGGCGCCCTGGCTGATCTGTCGGCGCGCCGCCTGCGCGAAGGCGTAGGGGCCGTCGACCTCGAGGAAGCCGTGCCCGCCGGTGGGCACGATCAGTTCGCCGGCCGTTTCGATGCGCGGCCCGACGGCCTCGCCCCGGTCGATGGCGCGGCGAAGTGCGAAATCATTGCCGTGGATCTCGGACACCAGACGAACCGAGGTGACGCCGGCGCGCAGCGAAAGGCGCGCGTTGTGCGCCATGCGCAGCGCCTGCTGCGCGTCCGTCTCGTTCTGCAACTCGGCCCCGGCGGTGCCCGGAAGCTTCAGGCCGAAATGCACGTGCATGTTCATGAGGCCGGGGATCAGCCAGCGCCCGTCGACGGGGACGATGCGCGCGCCCGGCGGGGGCTGGAGCCGGCCGCGCGGGCCGAGTTGAACGATCCGCTCGCCCTCGATGACGACGACGGCGTCCTCGATGACGCGGCCGTTTTCCACGTCGACCACCGCGCCACCGACCAGCGCGACGACATCGGGCGCCGGCGACTGGGCGATGGCGGGAGCCGTGACGAGAACGGCGGCTGCGAGACCGGTCAGATACCGGGCGATACGGCGAAGGGTGTCGATAGGCATAGGGATTCCGCGATCAGTCCGGAACCGCCCGGAACAAGCGAAGTCTAGGGCCTGCCGCGGCCAAGACAATGCCAGGAGCTGATGCATGATGTTGCGCTGAATGCAACGATCCTGATGCAGGCCGCCTTTCGGATCAACAATCGGGAGGTCTGCGCGGGCGAACGACGGCGATGCGGCGAATCGCCGCGGCAAAGCCCGGGGGCGCGCGGCCGGAGCCGCGACCGCTTATCCCAGCGCCTTCTTCAGCAGTTCGTTCACCACCTGCGGGTTCGCCTTGCCCTGCATCGCCTTCATCGTCTGGCCGACGAAGAAGCCGAACAGCGCTTCCTTGCCGCCGCGATATTGTTCGAGCTGGTTCGGATTCTTCGCCAGCACCTCGGCGATCACCGCCTCGATCGCGCCGGTGTCGCTGGTCTGCCGAAGGCCCTTGTCCTCGACGATCTTCGCCGCATCGTCGCCGGTTTCGAGCATGATCTCGAACACCTGCTTGGCGATGCTGCCCGAGATGGTGCCGTCGGCGACGAGGCCGAGCAGTTCCGCCGCCTGCGCCGGGCCGACCGGCGAATCGGCGATCTCCCTGCCCAGCCGGTTGAGCGCGCCGAACAGTTCGCTGGTCATCCAGTTGGCGGCCGCCTTCGGCTCCGCGCCCGCGTCGAGCAGCGCGTCGAACCAGCGCGCACTCTCGACCTCGGCGGTCAGCACGCCGGCGTTATAGGCCGAAATCCCCGCCGCCTCGTAGCGCGCGCGCTTGGCGTCGGGCAGTTCGGGCAGGCTAGTCCGGCATTCGTCGAGGAACGCATCGTCGAGTTCGAGCGGCAGCAGGTCGGGGTCGGGGAAATAGCGGTAATCATGCGCGTCCTCCTTCGACCGCATCGTCCGCGTCGTGCCGCTGTCGGGGTTGAACAGGCGCGTTTCCTGATCGACCGTGCCGCCCGATTCCAGCACCTCGACCTGGCGCTTCGCCTCATATTCGATCGCCTGCATGACGAAGCGGACCGAATTGACGTTCTTCGTCTCGGTGCGCGTGCCCAGCGCTTCGCCGGGCTTGCGGACGCTGACGTTGACGTCGGCGCGCATCGAGCCTTCTTCCATGTTCCCGTCGCACGAGCCGACGTAGCGCAGGATCGCGCGCAGCTTGCGCAGATAGGCCCCGGCCTCGGCGGGCGAGCGCATGTCGGGCTTCGACACGATCTCCATCAGCGCGACGCCCGAGCGGTTGAGGTCGACGAACGACATCGTCGGATGCTGGTCGTGCATCAGCTTGCCGGCGTCCTGCTCGACATGGATGCGTTCGATCGCGATGCGCTTCGCCTCCTCGATCCCCGCCTTCTCATCCGCCTCGATCGTCAGCGAACCTTCGCCGACAAGCGGATGATAAAGCTGCGAAATCTGATAACCCTGCGGCAGGTCGGCATAGAAATAATTCTTGCGGTCGAAGCGCGACCATTTGTTGATCTGCGCGTCGATCGCCATGCCGGTGCGCACCGCCTGGCGGATGCATTCGCGGTTCGGCACCGGCAGCATGCCGGGCATCGCGGCATCGACCAGCGACACCTGCGTGTTCGGCTCGGCCCCGAACGCCGTCGCGGCGCCCGAGAAGAGCTTGGCGTTGGAGGTGACCTGCGCATGGACCTCGAGGCCGATCACGACCTCCCACTCGCCGGTTTCGCCCTTGATGCGATAGTCCGTCATCTTACCACCATTTCTCGGCGCGAGCGGTGAAGCCCGCGCGTTCCTCGATCGCCAGCCCGGCGTTGAGCACGCCCTGCTCGTCGAAGGCCTTGCCGATGATCTGCAGGCCCAGCGGCAGGCCTTCGCGGTTCAGCGCCGCGGGGACCGACATCGCGGGCAGCCCCGCGAGGCTGGCCGGCACCGCGAACACATCGTTCAGATACATCGACAGCGGGTCGGCGGTCTTTTCGCCGAGCCCGAACGCCGCCGACGGCGCGGTCGGGGCGAGGATGACGTCGCAGCGTTCGAACGCCGCCGAAAAATCGCGCGAAATCAGCGTCCGCACCTTCTGCGCCTGCGTGTAATAGGCGTCGTAGAAGCCCGCCGACAGCACATAGGTGCCGACCATGATGCGGCGCTTGACCTCCGGCCCGAAGCCTTCGGCGCGCGTCGCGGCATACATGTCCTGCAACCCCGCACCCTGCGGCAGGTCGCGCAGCCCGTAGCGCACCCCGTCATAGCGCGCGAGGTTAGACGAGGCTTCGGCGGGGGCGATGATATAATAGGCCGGCAGCGCATATTTGGTGTGCGGCAGGCTGATCTCGACGACCTCGGCCCCGGCATCCTTGAGCATCGCGATGCCGGCATCCCACATCGCGTCGATGTCGGGATCGATGCCGTCCAGTCGATATTCCCTGGGAATACCGACTTTCTTGCCCTTGAGATCGCTCGACAAAGCGGCTTCCCAATTCGGCACGGGCAGGTCGAGACTGGTCGCGTCCTTGGGGTCGAAGCCCGCCATATTCTGAAGCATGATCGCGCAGTCGCGCACGTCGCGCGCCATCGGCCCCGCCTGGTCGAGCGAGCTGGCGAAGGCGACGATGCCCCAGCGCGAGCAGCGGCCGTAGGTCGGCTTGATCCCCGAAATGCCGGTGAAGGCCGCGGGCTGGCGGATCGAGCCGCCGGTGTCGGTGCCCGTCGCGGCGGGGCAGAGCCGCGCCGCGATCGCCGCCGACGAACCGCCCGACGAGCCGCCGGGCGCGAGCGCGGCATTGCCGCCGTCGTTCCGCTTCCACGGCGAGATGACGTTGCCGAAAAAGCTCGTCTCGTTCGACGAGCCCATCGCGAACTGGTCGAGGTTGAGCTTGCCGAGCATCCCCGCGCCCGCGTCCCACAATTTCTGCGACACGGTCGATTCGTAGCGCGGCACGAAGCCTTCGAGCATATGGCTCGCGGCGGTGGTCTGGACGCCCCTGGTCGCGAACAGGTCCTTCATGCCGATCGGCACGCCCGACAGCGGTTTCAGCGTTCCCGCGGCCCGGTCGGCATCGGCCTGCTTCGCCGCGCCGAGCGCCTGTTCGGGCGTCTCGACGATGAAGGCGTTGAGCGCTTTCGCGGCCGCGACATTGGCGTTGAACGCCTCCGCGACCTCGACGGCGCTGAAATCGCCCGCGCGGTGGCCGTCGCGGATTTGGGCGACGGTGAGATTGGTCAAATCAGTCATCATCAAAACCCGTTCGTGCTGAGCTTGTCGAAGCACCGTTCTTTCCCTGCCGCGTCGAAGAAGGACGGTCCTTCAACAAGCTCAGGACAAACGGCTGGAACCATAGCGTCAGTCATCACTCGATCACCTTGGGCACGCCGAAGAAGCCGTGCTGCGGCTCGGGCGCGTTCGCCAGCACGTCGTCGCGGCGGTTGCCGCCGGTCAGCGGATCGGCGTCGACGATATCGTCGCGCAGCCGCAGCGTGTTCGGGATCACCGCCGTCATCGGCTCGACCCCGCTCACGTCGACCTCGCCGAGTTGCTCGACCCAGCCGAGGATGTTGTTGAGTTCGCCTTCCATCGCGGCGGCCTCCGCATCGCTGATCGCGATGCGCGCCAGCGACGCGATCTTCTTCACCGTTGCCTGATCGATTGCCATAGCTTCCTGCCTCGTGCGGGGGACGCCGCGCCGCTAGCACCCTCCCCCCTGCGCATCAAGCGGCGCCTAATCGAAAGGGCCGGTTTCGGGCACGCCATCGACCGTGATGCGCCGCTGGCGAACCGTTTCGACCTCGACCCGCGCCTTCGACAGGTCGAGCCCCGGCCGCGCCGGACGCGGGCTCGTCGCGTCGCCCTGGACCCACTGGCCCCCGGCATTGCGCGTCACATGGTCGAATTGCAGCGCCTCGCCCGCTTCCTGCTGCCCCAGCACGCCGATCCGGTCGTCGGAAAGCCATATCGCGACGCAGGCTTTGGCGCGGGCGCACATATAGCTCGCCTCGATCCGCGCGAGCGCTTCGGCGGGGAGCGTGCGGTCCGCCGGGACGATGCGCAGCCGCTCCGCGAACGGTTTCAGCAGCGTCGGCCCACGCGGCCCGGCGAGGTCCCAGCGATTCTTCGCCGCGAGCGCCGCCCTTGCGGCGTCGGCGCGCGCCTTCTGCGGCGACCGGGTCATATCGCGCAGCGCGGCCCGCCCCGCCGGGCCGAAATCGAACGCCATCGCCGCCCAGTCGAACTTTTCGGCCGGGGTCGCGCCGCTGTTCAGCCGCGCCAGCTGATCGCGCGCCGAGATCGCCCCGAAATCGAGGATCGGCAGCGCCAGAAAGAGCGCGAGCAGCATCAATCCGATCGCGAGCTTCTGTTGCAGGGGGCGCAGCCAGTCGTCGAAATCGCGCCGTCCGCGGACCACCGCCCACACCCCGGCGACGCCGTAGGCGAGCGCGACCGCCGCCGCGATCACGCCCCACAGGCGTTCGGGGGTCCAGCCATATTGGCCGATGCGCAGACCCATCGAATAACAGGCGATGCCCGCGAGCGGCAGCACCGCGACCGCCAGCACCGGCGCGGCCCAGCGCAGCAGCGGATTGGTCGCGCGATCCTCGCGCCCGTCGCCGATCACCGCATTGGCGAGCAGCACCGCGAAAGCCGCCGCCGCCATCATCAGCGCGGCGGTCGAAAAGCCCGAATCCCACAGCTTCTGCAATCCGGTTCCGAGCAGCGAGACGAGGAAGAGGACCAGCGCGACCGCGAGCACCGGCGCCAGCACCGCGAGCACGATCATCACCAGCCGCTGGAGCGTCGCGACCAGCCGGTCGCGTTCGCGCAGCAGCCCCACCGCGCCGCCGAAGGCCGCCCCCGCGAGCATCCAGCCGAACCATTCGTCATTGAGCAGCCGTTCGATGACGTCGATCCCGATCAGCTTGAACATCTGTCCGATCAGCACGACGAGCAGGAAGGTGACGCCGACGAAGGCAAGGCCAGCCGCGCCGATCACGGCGTCGGTCCACGCATGGCCGTGCAGCCGGTCGTAGGGCATCCGCCACAGCCGCCAGAAGCGGGCATCGGGCGCGACGTCGCGCCGCGTCTGGAACAGGGGCGTCGCGACGAGCACCGCGAGCATCCCCGACCAGAACGGCCATTCGACCGGCGATCCGTGGATATTGTAGCCCGCCGACTGCCAGACGATCAGCCCCATCACCGCGCCCCACAGCAGCGCAAAGCCCAGCGCCCAGTGCCAGCGGCGAAGCTCGACCCCCAGAACGAAGGTGATCGTCCCCACCGCGACCGCGGCGGCGAGCGCGCTGCGCCAGGCGGCGAGCGGGTCCTCGTACAAATGGTCGACGAGCAGATGAAAGGCGAGCCCCGCGACCGAGCAGACCGCCGCCATGATCCACGGCCGCAGCGGCCACGGCGGATCGCTGCCGTCCAGACGGTGCGACTCGGGGGCGGACGGGCGGGCGGGCGCATCGGTCATGCGCAACATCTGGGCTTGTTTCGGGTACGCGCGCAAGCCAGATAGCATGGCGCCCGTCGACGGGATTTTCTTTTCCCGTTCGCATCGAGCGAAGTCGAGATGCCCGTCAGGGCAGCGCCAGAACGATGGGTGTCTCGACTTCGCTCGATGCGAACGGATAAAGATGTTCGCCTCTTCTCTCCCATGGAGCCCGCATTTGGCCCGCAAATTCCTCTATCTGATCGCCGCGATCATCCTGCTGATCCTTGCCGCCGGCGTCGTCTATCAACTTTTCCCCGGCTGGGTCGCGCGGGTCGCGTTCGTCCCCAGCGCCGAATTCAAGCCGCAGGTCGTTGCCGCGCCCAACGCCTATGACGATCCCGAAATGTGGTTCGCGCGGCCGGGGATGGAGGACGATCCGTCGAAATGGCGCCCCGACCTTGCCGACGATGCGTCGGGGGGCGAAGCCTCCGGCGACGACGCGGCGCAGGCGCGCGGCCAGATCGTGCCGCCCGCGCGCGCCGCCGCGCCGTCCGCCGCATCCGTCCCCGCTGTTCGAGGCGACGCGGCGATCTTTTTCGTCCATCCGACGAGCTATTACAGCAAGTCGAGCTGGAACGCCCCGCTCTCCGACCGCGACGCCGACCACCGCGCCAACCTGTTCGTGCGCGGCATGGCGAGCGCCTTTTCCGACGCGGGCGAGGTGTGGGCGCCGCGCTATCGCCAGGCGACGCTGGGGGCTTTCCTCGCCACCGACCGCGTCACCGCCGGCAAGGCGATCGACGCCGCCTATCGCGATGTCGAGCAGGCGTTCGACGCCTTTCTGGCCGCGATCCCGAAAAACCGGCCGATCATCCTCGCAGGGCACAGCCAGGGCGCGCTGCACCTCGAAACGCTGCTCAAGAATCGCGTCGCCGGCACCCCGCTCGCGAAGCGCGTCGTCGCCGCCTATATCGTCGGCTGGCCGATCTCGGTCGAAACCGACCTCCCCGCGCTCGGCCTTCCCGCCTGCACGACCCCCGACCAGAAGGGCTGCATCCTGTCGTGGGCGAGCTTTGCCGAGCCCGCCGATCCGGCGATGGTGACCGAGGCCTATGACGGCACCATCGGCTTCGACGGCCGCCCGCGCGCCGAAACGCGCATGCTGTGCACCAATCCGATCACCGGGATTCCGGACACCGATGCGCCCGCACAGGCCAATCTGGGCACGCTGAAACCCGAGGCGAAGTTCACCGAGGGGCGCCTGATCCCCGGCAAGGTCGGCGCGACGTGCGACGATGCGCGCGGCTTCCTGATGATCGGGCAGGCCGATGTCGTGAAGGATTATGTCGTTCCGGGCTATGTGCTGCCGGGCAACAATTATCACGTCTACGACATCACCCTGTTCTGGGCGAACGTCCGCGCCGACGTGCTGCGCCGGCTCGCGGCGTTCGAGGGCAAGCCTTCTCCGGTTCCGCCCGCCGTGGCGCCAACGGCTGCCGCAACACCCGAATCCGCTCCCTCGTCACCCCGCACTTGATCGGCAATCTTCCCGTTCCCCGGCGAAAGCCGGGGTCCAGACAGCATCGCGCGCTCCGCGTGGCCCCCGGCTTTCGCCCGAGAACAGGTCCTCGATCGGGGGGCTATTCGGCGCCCCATTTCGGGCGAGGCGCCGAATGGATGCCGAATCAAGTTCAGCATGACGGAATCCGGCGATAAGGACCGATCGATGATTTCCACCCTCGCCCCCGATTTCGCCGCCGCGCTTCCCAACGGCGGGCGCCTCGCCGGGCTCGATGTCGGGACGAAGACGATCGGGGTCGCGCTGTGCGACGCGGGGTGGAGCTTCGCGACCCCCGACCGGACGATCCGCCGCGGCAAATTCGCCGCCGATCTCGATGCCCTGCGCGGGCTCGTCGCCGCGCAGTCGGTCGTCGGCCTCGTCGTCGGGCTGCCGCTCAACATGGACGGCAGCGACAGTCCGCGGACGCAGTCGGTGCGCGCCTTCGCGCGCAACCTCGCGCCGCTGGGCCTGCCCGTGCTGCTGTGGGACGAGCGCTGGTCGACCGCGGCGGTCGAGCGCGCGATGATCGCCGCCGACGTCAGCCGCGCGAAACGCGCCGAGCGCATCGACAGCGCCGCCGCCGCCTTCATCCTGCAAGGCGCGATCGACGCGCTGGTGCGGGCGTGAGCGCCTGACCCCATCGGCGGATCGCCGTGGACGGAATCAGGCGCCGTCCGACATCTTCGCCAGTTCGCGGGCAAAGGCGCGAAAGCCCACGGTCAGGATGATCGCCGCCAGCGGCATGGCGACGCCGGTCACCAGCGCTATCGAATAGCGCAGCGCCGCATCGTCGCCGAACAGCTGGTCGGTGAGCAGCGCCATCAGCATCGGACCGAAACCCAGCCCGGTCAGGTTGACGATGAAGAAATAGAGCGCCGTCACACGGGCGCGATATTCGTTCGGGGTGATGAGCTGCAACGCCACCGTCCCGACGCCGTGCATCGTCAGCATCGGAAAGGCGATCGCCAGCATCGCGAACGCCAGCACCGCATCGGGCATCAGCGCCGCGGCGAGCAGCGGCGGGCCGCCCAGCAGGATCGACAGCCGCATCACGCGCAGATGCGCGTCGGCGACGCCCTTGCCGAACATCCGGTCGGCCAGCGTGCCGCCGAGCACCAGCCCCGCCGCGCCGCCGATCGCCATGATGACGCCGAACCACAGCCCGGCCCGCGACACCTCCATGCCATAGGTGCGGAAGAAGAAGGTCGGAACCCAGGCGATCACGCCGTACATGACGAGCCCGATCAGCGCCATGCCGACGAACAGCGCGCCGAGCGCCGCGCGCTGGCGGACGAGGTGGGCGAGAAAGCCGGGCGCCGGCGGCTCGTCGGCGTGGGCGACGGTCTGCCGGCGTCCCTGGCGCAGCGGTTCGCGGACGGTGAGGAGCAGCAGGCAGACGAGCAATCCCGGCGCCGCGACCCACAGGAAGATCGTCCGCCATGCCTCGACCGGGCCGACGAACGGCAGATCGACCATCGGCGCGGCGAGCACGGCCTGGACGACGAAGGCGCCGAGGATCATCGCCACGCCCGAGCCGAGCGGCACCCCGATCGAATAGACCGCCAGCGCGCGCGCCAGACGGTCGCGCGGGAAGGTGTCGCTGAGCATCGAATAGGCGGCGGGGGACAACGCCGCCTCTCCCACCCCGACGCCCATGCGCGCGAGGAACAGCGTGGCATAGCTTCCCGCGAAGCCGCAGCCCGCGGTCATCACGCTCCACAGCGCGACGCCGACGAGGATCAGGTTGCGGCGGTTCCAGCGGTCGGCGATCCACGCCAGCGGCAGGCCCAGCAGCGTGTAGAAAAGCGCGAAGGCCAGCCCGATGAGCAGGCTGACCTCGGTATCCGAGATGTCGAGCGCGGCGCGGATCGGCGCGACGAGCAGGCTCAGGATCATCCGGTCGACGAAGGACAATGTATAGGCGAGCAGGAGGACGCCGACGACGTACCAGCCATAGACCGGACGCGGCCATTGCGGGGATTCGGCGCACGCGTCGGGCGATGGCTCCTGCCGCGATCGGATCGTTGCGCCGTCGTTCGCCATCATCCCGTCCCTTCGCGTGCGGCGCGCCCTTGCGCGCTCGATCATGCTGTTATATATGAAATATTACTTAGAACGCTAAGTAAAAATAAGGCTGAGTCAAGCGGATATGAGCCGCGGGCCGGCGGGTCGGGAGATGAGAGATGGCTAGAACGGAAATCAGGATAACCACGCTGCTGCTCGCGGGCACCGCGGCGATAGCCGTGCCCGCCGCGGCGCAGGACAGCGCGCCGCGCGACAGCGACGACATCATCGTCACCGCGCAGCGCCAGGAACAGCGGCTGCAGGACGTGCCCGTTTCGGTCACCGCCTTCGGCGCCGACCAGCTTCGCGACAACAGCATCGAGACGGTGCAGGACATCGCGATCCGCACCCCCGGCCTTGCGATCAGCGCGGTCGACCCGGTCAACACCAACTTTTCGATGCGCGGCATCGGCAGCGCGCCGGGCATCAGCCAGAATGCCGGCGGCGACCCGTCGGTGGTCGTCTTCGTCGACGGCGTCTATGCCGGGCGCGGCGGCACGCCCGACCTCGACGCGCTCGACCTCGAACGGGTCGAGGTGCTGCGCGGACCGCAAGGGACGTTGTTCGGCAAGAATGCGATCGGTGGCCTCGTCCAGTTCGTCAGCCGCAAGCCGACCGACGAGGAAAGCTTTCATTTCGAGGGCACCTACGGCAATTACGACCGCATCGGCGTGACCGCCCGCGGCAACATGGCGCTGACCGACACCATCTATTTTTCGGCCGGCCTTTCCCACAAGCAGCGCGACGGCTTCGAGTATAACGAGACGACGGGCCACCGCGTCAACGACCTGAACCTGACAACGGGCCGCGCGGCGTTGCGCTTCGTCCCGAACGACACGCTCGACATCATCCTGCGCGCCGACATCTCGCATCAGGACCAGAAGGGCAATCCGCGCCACAACAATTGCGACAGCAGCTTTCAGGACGGCATCCACTGCGTCGGCATCAATCCCGACCCGCGCGTCGTGAACGCCTATATCGACGGCGAGATCAAGCGGACGATCCAGACCTATTCGGGCGAGGTCAACATCGACCTGCCGTTCGGGACGCTGACCTCGCTCACCGCGCTGCGCAAGGTCAAGTTCAACTTCGTCACGCCCTTCTTCAGCAACCCCGTCAACCCGCCCGCGCAGATCGAATCGACCAGTTTCGGCGAGGAGAACAACAGCCAGTTCAGCCAGGAACTGCGCCTGGCCTTCGACGCGTGGGACGGCCGCCTGAAAGGCCAGACCGGCGTCTATTTCCTCAAGGAGAACAACGACCGCGTCGAAGGGCAGATTCAGGATTTCCCGACCCCCGAAGGATCGGGGACCGGCATCTATCCGCAGTCGGTCAACGCGCGCAGCTTCGCGATCTTCGGCCAGGTCGATGTCGAAATCGTCCCGGCGCTGACCGCGACCGTCGGCGCGCGCATGACGTGGGAGCGCAAGAGCGGCCGCTTCGCGGGATACAAGGCCGACGACGGCCCGGGCCTGCCGCCGCCGCTCGGGTCGCTCGACGGCTACGACGTCACGGGCAAGAAGAGCTGGAAGGCCTTCACGCCGCGGTTCGCGCTCAACTGGAAGGCGACCGACGACGTCCTGCTCTATGCCTCGGTCGCGCGCGGCTACAAGAGCGGCGGGTTCCAGGGGCTGTCGGGCACCGCGGCGGGCGCCTCCACCCCCTACGACCCCGAATTCGCCTGGGGCTATGAAATCGGCGCGAAGACCGACTGGCTCGACCGGCGGCTTCGCCTGAACGTCGCGGCCTTCCGGACCGATTATTCGGACCTGCAGATCTCGCAGCTCGTCCCGCTCTGCTGCGTCGTCGTCAGCAATGCCGCCAAGGCGCGGATCAAGGGGATCGAGGTCGAAGCCGTCGTACGCCCGGTCGACGGGCTCCAGATCGACGGTAGCTATTCGTGGCTCGACACCAAATTCATCGAATATGCGATCCCCGGCACCGACTATACGGGCAACCGGCTGCCGCGCTCGCCGCGCAACAAGTTCAACATCGGCGGCCAGTTCGAACGCCCGATCGGCGACCTGACGGCAAAGCTGCGGGTCGATTACAGCTGGGTCGACGACGCCTATTTCGAGGCGTCGAACATCCCGCAGCAGCTTTGGCCCGCGCACGAGAATGTCGACGCGCGCCTCTCGCTGTCGAACCCCGACGATGGCTGGGAGCTGTCGCTGTGGGGCAAGAATCTGACGAACGAGCTGACGCCGACCTATGTCACCTGGTTCTCCGCCTATCGCCAGCTTCTGACCCCCTATGCGCCGCCGCGCACCTATGGGGCGACGGTCGCGTTCAGCTTCTGACGCGGCGGGCGGCTCCGCCCCGATGGAGCCGCCCTCCCCCTTTTTCGCTTCCCGCTTCTTTTCCGAAAGGATGACCGATGGACGAACCCCGCTTCCGCTACCTCTGTTCCTATCGCGCCGCTTTCACCGAGCCCCAGCAGATGATCGGCAAGGCGCATTTCGGACGCCGGATGATCGCGGCGCTGACCGGCGGCGAGGTCGAAGGCGAGCGACTGCGCGGCCGGGTGATGCCGAGCGGCGGCGACTGGGCGACGATCGACGACAACGACACGCTGCGGCTCGACGCCCGCATCACGCTGGAAACGCACGACGGCGCGCTGATCTACGTCTCCTATCGCGGCGTGCTGCGGCCGCTTTCGGCCGCGCACAAGCATGCGCGAAACGGCGGCCCGAAGACTCCCGAGGACAAGGCCGAAGTCTATTTCCGCACCACGCCGATGTTCGAAACGGGCGACGAGCGCTATCGCTGGCTGAACGACATCGTCGCGGTCGGACTCGGCGCCAGCGTCGGCGGCGCGGTCCGCTACGACGTGTTCGAACTGCTGTAGCGCGGGCGGGGTCGATCGCCCGATCGGTCACGGCCCCTTTTCGCCAGCCAACCGTTCCCCGGCGAAAGCCGGGGTCCATGCCATGCGGCACCATGCCATCTGGACCCCGGCTTTCGCCGGGGAACGGGCCCTTGCATGTCTGAAGTCCATATATGCCCGTCCGATCCCGGCCGGCGCGGCGCGGGATCGGGGTTGGCAACGCCGTGCATCTGGTCCATCGCCGCCCCCGATGAGCAACAGGACGCAGGAAACGGGCCCGCCCATGACGCAAGCATCCCATCACCCGATGACGATGATCCACCTGTTGCGGGCGGTCTATTGGTATGACGAGGCGCTCCAGTCGAACCTGCGCCGCGACGGCTGGCCGACCCCGACGCGGACCCAGTCGATGCTGTTCGCGAACATCGCCATGGGCGAATCGCGCCCCGCCCGCCTCGCCGCCAACCTGGGGATCACGCGCCAGTCGATGAGCGAGATGATCGCGACGCTGGTCGAACAGAATATCCTGGTGGTCCGGCCCGACCCGCAGGACAGGCGCGCGCACAAGATCAGCTTCCATCCCGATTCATCGCCGCTCCGGCACGCCGCCGAAGCGGTGATGAACGCCTTGCACCAGCATCTGGGCGCCCGCCTGGGGAAGGATCGCCTCGACGCCCTCGACGACGCGATCTCGGCGGACTGGGGTCCCATTCCCGATTTGAGCGCCCCCGAAAGAAAATAGTTAGTATACTATTGACTTTGTCAGGCAGCCTGACAAACTCCCTCCAAAGACATGAGGGAGAGAATGGCCGTGGCCGACATGGAATTACCGCCGACCGTCCAACCCGCGATTCCGGTCGGGGATGATTTCATGACGCGCGAGCAACTGGCCCAGCTCACGCCCGAAGACCTGGTCCGCCGCACCACCGCGCTCAAGCCGCTGTTGCAGCGGCACGCCGCGGCGTGCGAGCGCGAACGGCGCCCGATCGTCGAGGTGTGGAACGCCATCCGCGCGACCGGCTGTTTCTATCACTTCATGCCGCGAAAATATGGCGGGCTGGAATTCGACGTCGACAGCTTCCTCGACGCGATGCTGCCGCTGGCCGAAGGCTGCGCGTCGACCGGCTGGGTCACCGCATTCTGCGTCGAGCATATCTGGATGCTGTCGCAATTTCCCGAGCCGTTCCAGGACGAAATTTTCGGCGGCGGCGGAGACCATGTCCCCTATGTGATCGCGCCCGGCGTGACCGCGCCCCCGGGCAAGGCGATCCCGGTCGACGGCGGCTATCGCATCTCGGGCCGCTGGAAATGGGGCACCGGAATCATGAATTCCAACTGGGCGATGGTGGCGTGCGCGATCCCCGACGACCCCGAGCGCCGCGCCCTGTTCTGCGCCCTGCCGACGAACGAGGTCAAGGTGCTCGACACCTGGCATATCGACGGGATGGAAGGAACGGGCAGCCACGACCTGCTGATCGAGGACGCCTTCATCCCCGAATATCGCACGATGAACATGAACGACATGCGCGCCGGAACCGGCCACGGCGCGCGCCTGTACGACAATCCGATCTATCGCCAGCCGATGACCCCCTTCCTGGGCGTCACCGCAGCGATCGGCGGCGTCGGGGTCGGGCGCGCCGCGGTCGCCGCCTTTGCCGAACAGCTTCAGCAACGCGTCATCCCGGGAAGCACGACCCGGCAATCGGACAAGCCCGCGGCGCAGATGCGCCTGGCCCATGCCGACGTGCAGATCGCAACCGCGGAGATGTTGCTGCGCGCCGCGGTCAATCGCAACGTCGAACTCGCGGCGGGACCGGTGCCCGCCACCTTCGAGCAGCGCAGCTTCATGCGCCTGCAGATCGCGCACGCGATGGAAATCTGCCGCGAGGCAATCCGCACACTGGTCGAGGCGGCGGGCGCGGGCGCCCACATGCGGGGCAATCCGCTGCAGCGGCATCTGCGCGACATCAACGTCATGTCGAACCACGTCATCTACGACATCGACGCGGCATCCGAACTGCGCGGCCGTGCGATGCTGGGGATGGAACCCAATTCGATGATCTACTGACCGCTTGCGGCGGGCGAAAGGCGCGCGCCCGCGGCGAAAGGACCGGCGCCGACAACAAATGGGGCCCGCGAAACCCGTCATGGCGACGGGGCGGAGCACCCGAAAATGGGAGGGAATAATGAACCGGATTACGCTGTTCCGTTCGATGCTGCTTGCCAGCCTTGCCGTTCCGACGTCCGCCTATGCCCAGACCGACGGCGCGTCGGCCGCCCGCGATTCCGAAATCGTCGTCACCGCGACCAAGCGCGAGCAGACGCTGCTCGACGTGCCGCTGTCGGTCGCGGCGGTCAGCGGCGAGGGCATGGAAGCGATGGGCATCCGCCAGTTCAACGACCTCCAGTCGAGCGTCCCCAACCTGCAGATCGACCAGACCAACGGCAATTTCGTCGTGTCGATGCGCGGGCTCGGTTCGGGCGGCGGCAACCTGGCCTTCGAACAGTCGGTCGGCTTCTTCATCGACGGTGTCTATTCGGGCCGGTCGCGGTCGATGCAGACCGCGATGATGGACGTCGCGCGGGTCGAGGTCGTGCGCGGCCCGCAAGGCGCGCTGTTCGGCAAGAACACCAACGCCGGCGCGATCAGCGTCATCAGCCGCGCGCCCACCCGGCAGTTCGAAGCGCAACTGCGCGGCCGCTACGAGTTCGAGAATGACGGCTATGGCGGCGGCGGCTTCGTGTCGGGTCCGTTGACCGACAGCCTCAGCGCCCGGCTCAGCTTTCAGGCCGGGCACGAGGGCGGCTATATGTACAACCGCGTCACCCGACGCGACGACAACAGCAACAACAATATGGGTATCCGCGGCCAGTTGCTGTTCGAACCCGCCGGCGGGGGCGGGTCGATCCTGTTCAAGGCCGAATATGCCGAGAACAACTACAAGGGCGGCAACCTGACCTACAACGGCCTGGGCAACTGCGTCTTCTGCGACCAGATCCGCGCCGCGTCGGCCGCCGTCGGCGGCCCGCCCGAACGCCCCTCGTTCGAGCGCGCGCAAAGTTCGGCCTATCCCGAATTCTCGCGCACCAACAACCTCAACCTCACCGTCACCGCCAAGCTCGACCTCGGCGGGGGGTTCGAGCTTTCGTCGATCTCGGGCTATCAGCGGCTGCGCGCGCAGACGCAGAACGATATCGACATCAGCCCCATCGCCTTTTCGGATTCGATCCATACCGAAAACAGCTCGCAGCTTTCGCAGGAGATCCGGGTCGCGGGCGCCGTCGGACCGGTCGACCTGATCGTCGGCGGCTCCTATTTCTACGCGCGGTCGGACATCCTGCAGGAAATCTACTGGAACGGCGCCGACAAGGTGCTGACCCCGCCGATCGGCCCCTTGCTGCAAGGGACGGCGCGGCTGCCGTTCCACCAGACGAGCGAGGCGCTGTCGCCCTTCGCCGCGATCGACTGGCATCTGACCGATGCGCTGACCTTCAGCGGCAGCCTGCGCTACAACCACGAATCGAAGCAGGCGCGCGTCGCCGGGGAAATGAGCGTGCTCGCCTATCCCAGCTATGTCTTCATCCGCTCGCGCAGCGAGGCGCTGTGGGATTATTCGGCGAAGCTCAGCTACAAGTTCGGCCCCTCGGCGCAGGTCTACGTCAGCTATGCGACCGGGTCGAAGGGCGGCGGCTATGTGTCGAACGACAGCCGCCTCGGCCTGACCGGGCGCGTCGAGTTCGAGCCCGAACGGGCGCGGTCGTGGGAGGCCGGCGCCAAGCTGCGCCTGCTCGACAACCGGCTGCACCTGAACATGGCCGCCTTCACGACCGATTTCACGAATCTTCAGGTCTCCTCTTTCACCGGATCGTCCTTCACCACCGGCAACGCCGCCGAAGCGCGGTCGCGCGGGATCGAGGGCGACGCGGCGTTGCGGATCGGCGACATGCTGACGATCGGCGGTTCGCTGGCCTATCTCGACGCCTATTACACCGACTATCCGGGGGCGGCCTGCACCTATGACGCGCCCGCGGGCTGCACGACGATGAACCTTGCCGGCTACCGGCTGACGCGCGCGCCGAAATGGAAATGGAACAGCTATGCCGAGGTTCGGGTGCCGGTGGCGTCGGACTGGGCGCTGACCGGCCGCGTCGCGGCGGACTATACCGGCGCCTCCATCTACCAGGACGACCGCCATCCCAACAATATCATGCCCGGCTATACCAAGCTCGACGCGCGGCTCGCGCTCGCGTCCGAGGCGAACGACCTCGAGGTCGCGCTGATCGGCCGCAACCTGACCAACAAGGTGTCGTTCAGCCAGTCGTTCGGCGTTCCGCTGGTGGCGGGAAGCTGGGCGGTGTTCGTCAATCCGTCGCGAACCATCGCGCTGGAGGTCACCAAGGGCTTCTGACCCGGCATTGCAGAGGGGCCTGCCATGCGGAACGCTCTGCGGGAAAACGGACCGGATGTGCAAGACGGCGGCGCCGAAGACGGCGGACAGCTGCACGATCTTGCACGTCTGGTCTTCCAGTCCTTCCAGCGGCTGCTGGAGCACCGGACCATGGTGCATGACGTGTCGGCGAGCCAGTGGAGCTTCCTGCGGCAGCTGTGGCGCACCGACGGCATCTGCCAGCGCGAGCTGGCCAACCGGTTGGGAATTTCCGAAGCCACTGCTACCATCGCGCTGCGCAGGCTGGAGGAAAAGGGTTTCGTCAGCCGCCGGCGCAATGCCGGCAACCGCCGCGAGATGCTGGTCTTCCCGACCCGGCGCACGCAGGCGCTGGAGGCGGTGCTGATCCCCCTCGCCCGCGACGTCCATGTCCTGGCGACGCAGGATTTCACGGCGGCGGAGGTCGCGACGCTCGAACGGCTGCTGCGCAGCGTGATCGCCAATCTCGCCGCAGCCTGAGGAGACGCACGAGGTGAAGATTCTGCATATCGCGGGCAGCCCCAAGGGCGAGCGGTCGGCTTCGCGAAAACTGGCCGACGTCTTCCTGCGCCGCTATCGCGCCCTGCATCCCGACCATGAGATTGGCGACATCGACGTGTTCGACGCCGCAGCGAATCCCGATTTCGGTGCGGTCCACGCCATCCACAAGCTGGCGCCGCTGTTCGGCGAGGAACGGAGCGAGGCGGGGACGGTCGCGTGGGTCGATACCGAGCGGCTGATCGCGGATTTCGACCGCGCCGACAGGATATTGCTGTCGTGCCCGATGTGGAACTATTCGGTGCCGTGGGCGGTGAAGCGCTATCTCGATCACCTGATGCAGCCCGGCCGGACATTCGGGTTCGATCCGAAGACCCGGCAGCACTTCGGCCTGCTCCGCGACCGCCCCGTCCAGTTCATCCTCACCCGTTCCTCGACGGGCGACGACGATCCGGGGGATTTCCAGCTGCCCTATCTGCTGCACATCTTCCGGCAGATGGGCCTGCACGATATTCGCGTGATCAACGCCTGCAAGACCACGAAAGCCACCGCGCCGGAACGGCTCGCCTATCTCGATTCCTTCACCCCGGAGCTGGAGGCGGCGGCCGCCCGTTTCTGAACGCCCAGGACCGTCACAACCAATATTTCACTCCCGGCCCCTATACGCCGCACGATGACCCCCTATGTCCTTTACTGGTTGATCGCAGCGAATCTGATCGCTTTCATCCTGATGCTCGTCGACAAGCGCCGGGCGGAAACGGGGGCATGGCGGATACCCGAAGCGACGCTGCTCCGCTGGGCGATGCTGGGCGGAGCCATCGGAACATTCACGGCATCGCGGCTGATCCGTCACAAAACGCGTAAACAGCCCTTCGCGGGAACGATGCACTTTCTGGTGGGGGCCGAGATCATTCTCCTCGCGCTATGGGGGTTCGGCCTATTGAATCCGCTCATCCGGCAGGCGCATATCCATCTGGATCCGCTCGCCGCCACGGCGCTTGCCTATTTCCCTTCCGCGTCCTAGACGCTGCGCTTTAATGACAAGCGCAACCACCCGACCCGCCAGCGACTACCCGCCCGGTGGCGATGCCTTTCGCCATCGCGACCTGACCGGCATCGCCCAGCTCGCCCCATGGGAAATTTCCTATATCCTCGACGCCGCCGAACAGTGGGTCGAGCTGAACCGTTCGGGGGCGGCGAAGCATGACGATGCGCTGAAGGGCCTCACCATCATCAACGCCTTCTTCGAGAATTCGACGCGCACCCTGCTGTCGTTCGAGATCGCGGGCAAGCGGCTCGGCGCCGACGTCGTCAACATGCACGCGGCGCAGTCGAGCGTGAAGAAGGGCGAGACGCTGATCGACACCGCGATGACGCTGAACGCGATGCGCGCCGACGCGATCGTCATCCGCCATTCGGCATCGGGCGCGGTGCAACTGATCGCCGACAAGGTCGACTGCCCGGTGCTGAACGCCGGCGACGGGCGGCACGAGCATCCGACGCAGGCGCTGCTCGACGCGCTGACCATCCGCCGCCGCAAGGGCAAGGTCGAGGGGCTGACCGTCGCGATCTGCGGCGACGTGCTGCACAGCCGGGTCGCGCGATCGAACATCCTCGCGCTGACCCTGCTCGGCAACGAGGTGCGCGTCGTCGCGCCGCCGACGCTGATCCCGCCCGCGCTCGACCGCATGCACGCCGTCCCCTTCACCGACATGGACGAGGGGTTGAAGGGCGCCGACGTCGTGATGATGCTGCGCCTTCAGAACGAGCGCATGGACGGCGCCTACCTGCCCAGCGCGCGCGAGTATCACGCGCTCTACGCGCTGACGCCGCAGCGGCTGGAGAAGGCGAAGCCCGACGCGATCGTCATGCATCCCGGCCCGATGAACCGCGGGGTCGAGATCGACAGCAGCATCGCCGACGACCCGGTGCGATCGACGATCACCGAGCAGGTCGAAATGGGGGTCGCGGTGCGCATGGCGTGCCTCGACATATTGACCCGCCGCAAGCGGGGGGTGCCCGGATGGAACTGAAGCCGCTCCTCATCGCCAACGCCCGCCTGCTCGGCGGCGACGTCGGCAGCCTGCTTGCGGTCGGCGGCCGCATCGCCGCGATCGACCCCGCCGAGCGTCCCGAGGGCACCGAGACGGTCGATGCGAAGGGCCAGTGGCTCGCCCCCGGCATCATCGACCTCGGCGTCTTCGCGACCGACAAGCCGGCCTTTCATTTCGGCGGCATCACGCGCGCCGCGCTGATGCCCGACAGCGGCCCGCTCGACGGCGCGGGGCTCGTCGAGCGCGCGGCGAAGGGCGGCAAGCCCGACCTGTGGGTTCATCCGCTCGCCGCCGCGACCAAGGGGCTCGCCGGCAGGGAACTGGCGGAAATCGGGCTGATGAAGGGCGCGGGCGCGCGCGCGGTGGCGACGGGCCGGGGCCGGATCGCCGATGCCGGCGTGATGCGCCGCGTCCTCTCCTACGCCGCGTCGCTCGGCCTGACCGTCATCGCGCATGCCGAGGACGAAGGGCTGACGCACGGCGCGGTCGCGACCGATGGCGAGATGGCGACGCGCCTCGGCCTCGCCTCCGCGCCAGCGATCGCCGAGGCGATGGCGATCGCACGCGACCTGCTGCTGGTCGAGGAAACGGGAGCGCCGCTGCATATCCGCCAGGTCACGACGCGGCGCGGGCTCGACCTGATCCGCGCCGCGAAGGCGACGGGACTGCCCGTCACCTGCGGCATCACGCCCGCGCACCTGTTCCTGTCCGACACCGCGATGGGCGATTTCCGCACCTTCGCGCGCCTGTCGCCGCCGCTGCGGTCGGAGGACGACCGCCGCGCCTGCCTCGCCGCCATCGCCGACGGCACGATCGACGTGCTCGCTTCGGGCCACGATCCGCGCGGGCCCGAGGACAAGCGCCTGCCCTTCGCCGAGGCGCTGCCCGGCATGGCGGGCGCCGAGACGCTGCTCGCGATGGGGCTGCAACTCGTCCGCGACGGCCACGCGACGCCGGCGCGCCTGTTCGACCTGCTCGCCGCGAACCCGGCGAAGCTGCTCGGCCTCGATGCCGGAACGCTGGCGGTCGGCGCCGAGGCCGACCTGATCCTGATCGACGACGGCACGCCGTGGCAGGTCGATGCGAAGAAGATGGCGGCGTGGGCGGGCAACACCCCCTTCGACGGCATGCCGATGCAGGGCCGCGCCACGATGCTGTGGAAAGGCGGCGTGCGGATACGCTGAGGCGCGATGGCTTTGGATTGCCGCATGGCTTTGTCGCTCGCGGATGACGAGCCCGTTCAATGTCATCGGGCCGTAGCGCGTCAAATCCGAACCGTTTGCCCCCCGCTATCGCGGGGGCAGGCTCTGAACCTGTCGAAGCCTGTCCTGAGCACCTGCAAGGCCGTCGAAGGGCCGTTCTTTCTTTTGACGCCGCAGGAAGACGGGCGGTGCTTCGACAGGCTCGGCACGAACGGAACGGGGATGAGCAGATTTGACGGCAATCATCCCTTTTCGACAAGTCATTGTTCCCCGGCGAAAGCCGGGGTCCAGATGGCACAGCGCTGCCAAGCATGGACCCCGGCTTTCGCCGGGGGACAGGTCCTGACTTGCCTGAAGGACATATGCCCCAACCAAGTTCAGCATGACGAACGGATGAGGTGGCGCGCCGAAACCCGAATCCTCACGGGCCATGGCGCAGCGAAGCCTACCGCCCCCCGACGGCCAGCCGCGCGCGCAGGTTTTGCAGGTCGCGCTGCGACAGCGGCGCCAGCGCGGCGGCGGGCTTGCCCTTGCGAAGGCGCGCGCGGTCCTTTTCCGACGGTTCGACGCGCCGCACGCGTACCGGGGCGTGGCCCTGCGCCTTCATCCCGAGCTGTTCGGCCGCGCCGCGCGACAGGTCGATGATGCGTCCGCCGCCCGCAAAGGGGCCGCGATCGTTGACGCGCACGACGATCCGCCGCCCGGTGTCGAGCGCCGTCACCTCGACATAGGTCGGCAGCGGCAGCGTCGTGTGCGCGGCCGTGACCCATCCGGGGCGGAATTTCTCGCCATTGGCGGTGCGGTTGCCCGATTCGCTGCCGTACCAGCTCGCATAGCCCACCACGTCATAGGCGGGGGCGGCGGCGGGCACATAGGTCGTGCCGCGGACCGCATAGGGTTTGCCGATCCGCACCGGCGAATCGCTGACCGGACGGAAACTCCCGCCCGCGCAGGCCGAAAGCATCAGGATCGCCGCCGCGGCCCCGGCCAACCGGACCGGGCGGCAATCGGGACGGCCCCGCATCGCTACCCCAGCACCCAGCTTCGCCGCGGATAGCCCTGGGCCCACAGCAGCGCGGTCAGGTCGTGATGGCGGATCGCGGCGTCGGCGGCGTCGGCGGCCGCGGGGTGCGGGTGATAGCCGATCCCCAGCCCGGCCGCGGTGATCATCGGAATGTCGTTGGCGCCGTCGCCGATCGCCAGCGTCTCGGCCAGCGGCAGCCCGCGTGCCGCGGCCTCGGACTGGAGCATCGCGAGCTTCGCGCCCGAATCGACGATCGGTTCGCGCACCTGCCCGGTCAGCCGGCCGCCCACGATCTCCAGTTCGTTCGCGACCACCTTGTCGAAGCCGACCGCTTCCGCGACCGGCCCGGCGAAGGGCATGAAACCGCCCGACACCAGCACCGACCAGGCGCCATGCGCCTTCATCGTCTGGACCAGCGTGCGCGCCCCGCGCGTCAGCCGGACCCGCTCCATCCGGCATTCGGCCAGCGTCGTCTCGGCCATGCCGCCCAGCAACCCGACGCGCTCCGCCAGCGCGCCGCGAAAGTCGATCTCGCCGCGCATCGCCTTTTCGGTGATCGCCGCGATCTGCGGCTTCAGCCCCGCATAGTCGGCGAGTTCGTCGATGCACTCGACGGTGATCATCGTCGAATCCATGTCGGCGATCAGCAGCTTCTTCGTCCGGTCGCCGAGCGGCTGGACCACGATGTCGAGCGCGCCATGGTCCATCTTCGCAAGCTCGCTGCGCGCGCTGACCAGACTGCCCTGAAAGACGATGTCGGCGGCGTCGCCTTCGTCGAGCCAGTGCGGCGCGCCCACGTCGTGCCCGGTCGCGGCGAGGCGGTCGATCGCCTCGCGCACCACCTCGCCCGTCAGCGCTCCGGCTGCTATCAGCGTCGCAACGAACATGGCATCTCCTTCTTCATCCTCGAGCCAGCGGCTTCCTGTGGCGCTTATCGCCGGGCCGACCGCCAGCGGCAAGAGCGCCCTTGCCGTCGCCTTGGCGCAGGCGGTGGGACGCGCGCAAGTCATCAATGCCGATGCCAGCCAGGTCTATCGCGACCTGACCATCCTGTCGGCGCGCCCGACCGCGGCGGAAATGCAGGGCATCCCGCATCATCTGTTCGGTCATGTCGACGGGGCGGACGGCGCCTATCACGCGGCGCGCTGGGCCGCCGAAGCGCGCCGCGCGCTGGCCCGCGCGTGGGAGGACGACGATATCCCGATCCTCGTCGGCGGGACCGGCCTCTATCTGCGCACGCTGCTCGACGGCATCGCGCCGGTGCCCGCGATCGCCCCCGATATTCGCGCCGAAGTGCGCGCGATGGCGGTGGCCGACGCCCACGCCGCGCTGACGAAGGCCGATCCCGCCGCGGCGGCGCGCCTGCATCCCGCCGACACGACGCGCGTCGCCCGCGCGCTCGAAGTGGTGCGCGCCACGGGGCGGCCGCTCGCCGACTGGCAACGCGCGCGCGAGGGCGGGATCGCCGACTCCGTCGCGCTCGTCCCGCTGGTCCTGCTGCCGCCGCGCGACGAACTGCGCGCGCGCTGCGACGCGCGGCTTGCCGGGATGTTCGAGCGCGGCGCGATCGACGAGGTCGCGGCGCTGATCGCCCGCGATCTCGACCCCGACCTTCCCGTCATGCGCGCGATCGGCGTGCCGCAGATCGCCGCCCTGCTGCGCGGCACCCTGTCGCGCGCCGAGGCGCTCGATCGGGCGCAGGCCGCGACCCGCCAATATGCAAAACGCCAGTTCACCTGGCTGCGCCATCAGCCGCCGGCCGGGTGGCCCCGGCATGAAGCGTCATTATCCGTCGATTCCATAAAGGAAATAGCAATAAAATTACAACATGTACTGTTGACAGGATAGAATCATATACCTATTGCCCGCAGCCTTGTTGCGTCGCACAAGCGCGTGCCTTGCGCGCGGGCGAAATGGAGAAAAGGAGCAGTGTCGTGACGGAAATGAGCGGTGCCGACATGGTGGTTCAGGCGCTGGTCGACCTTGGGGTCGATACAGTGTTCGGCTATCCGGGCGGCGCGGTCCTTCCGATCTATGACGCGCTGTTCAACCACCCGACGATCCGGCACATTCTGGTCCGCCACGAACAGGCGGCGACCCACGCGGCGGAGGGCTATGCCCGCGCCACCGGCAAGCCCGGCGTCGTGCTCGTCACCTCGGGCCCCGGCGCGACCAACGCCGTGACCGGCATCACCGACGCGCTGCTCGATTCGATCCCGATGGTCGTGCTGACCGGGCAGGTGCCGACGACCCTGATCGGAACCGACGCATTCCAGGAATGCGACACGGTCGGCATCACGCGCCACTGCACCAAGCATAATTATCTGGTGATGGACCCCGACCGGCTGGGCCCGATCATCCACGAGGCTTTCTTCATCGCGACGCACGGCCGGCCCGGTCCGGTGGTGATCGACATTCCGAAGAATGTGCAGGTGGCGACCGGCACCTATCGCGTGCCCGAACTGATCGAGCACCAGAGCTATCGCCCGCAGGTCGAACCCGACGCCGATGCGATCGCCGATGCGATCGCGCTAATCGCGGCGGCCGAGCGCCCGATCTTCTACACCGGTGGCGGCGTCATCAACGCCGGCCCGGACGCGAGCGCGGCGCTGCGCCAGCTCGTCGGGCTGACCGGCGCGCCGATCACCTCGACGCTGATGGGGCTCGGCGCCTTTCCGTCGGACGATCCGAAGTGGCTCGGCATGCTCGGCATGCACGGCACCTATGAATCGAACATGGCGATGAACCGCGCCGACCTGATCATCGCGGTCGGCGCGCGCTTCGACGACCGCGTCACGGGCCGCCTCGACGCCTTCGCGCCGCATGCGAAGAAGATTCACATCGACATCGACCGGTCGTCGATCAACAAGATCGTCCCCGTCGACGTCGCGGTGCTCGGCGACGCCGGGCGCGCGCTCGACGCGCTGATCGGCGCGTGGCAGGACAAGGGGCACAAGGCGCGCGACCTTGGCGAATGGTGGCGCCGCATCGACGGCTGGCGCGCGACGCGCTGCCTCGACTTCCCGGAGAAGAAGGAAAGCGGGGCGGAGATCATGCCGCAGCGCGCGGTCAAGGCGCTGTTCGACGCGACGCGCGGCCGCGACCCGATCATCACCACCGAGGTCGGTCAGCACCAGATGTGGGCGGCGCAGCATTTCGGCTTTTCCGCCCCCAACCGCTGGCTGACGTCGGGCGGTCTCGGCACGATGGGCTATGGCTTTCCGGCCGCGGTCGGCGCGCAGGTCGCGCGGCCCGACCGCCTCGTCATCTGCATCGCGGGCGAGGCCAGCCTGCAGATGAACATCCAGGAAATGGGCACGGTCAGCCAGCACCGCCTGCCGGTGAAGATTTTCATCCTCAACAATGAATGGATGGGGATGGTCCGCCAGTGGCAGGAACTGACCTATGAAAGCCGCTATTCGAACAGCTATTCGGACAGCCTGCCCGATTTCGTGAAGCTCGCCGAAGCCTATGGCTGGACGGGGCTGCGCATCGACACGCTGGGCGAGCTCGAGGACGGCATCCGCACCATGATCGACACGCCCGGCCCGGTGATCGTCGACTGCCGCGTCGCCAAGCTCGCCAACTGCTTCCCGATGATCCCGTCGGGCGCGGCACATACCGAAATGATCCTCCAGCCGAGCGACGTCACCGGCACGATGGACGACGAAGCGAAAGCGCTGGTGTAACCGACATGAAAATCACCGCCGAAGCGGGCGAGCGCCACGTGCTCGCCATCACCGTCGACAACGAGGCCGGGGTGCTCGCCAAGATCACCGGGCTGTTCACCGCGCGCGGTTACAATATCGAAAGCCTGACGGTGGCGGACATCACCGCCGACCATGCGCTGTCGCGCATCACCATCGTCACCTCCGGTCCGCCGCCGGTGATCGACCAGATCATCGCGCAGCTCGACCGGCTGGTTCCGGTCCACAAGGTCATCGACCTCGCCGACCAGGGCGCGCATGTCGAGCGCGAGATCGCGCTGGTCAAGGTCGCGGGCACCGGCGAGAAGCGCATCGAGGCGCTGCGCCTCGCCGACGTGTTCCGCGCCAAGGTCGTCGACACGACGCTGACCAGCTTCGTCTTCGAGATCACCGGCAACAGCGACAAGGTCGACCGCTTCATCGCGCTGATGCGCGAATGCGGCCTCGTCGAGGTCGGGCGCACCGGCATCGTCGCCATCTCGCGCGGGCCGGAGGCGGTTTAGGGTTTACTGGGTTTCAATCGCCGTCACCCCGGACCTGATCCGGGGTCCCGCTTGCCACCGTCGTTCAGCGGGACCCCGGATCAGGTCCGGGGTGACGAAAGAAGGATAGGGAAGAAAGACATGCAGGTTTACTACGATCGCGACGCCGACCAGGATCTGATCAAGAACAAGAAGGTCGCCATCCTCGGCTACGGCAGCCAGGGCCACGCCCATGCGCAGAATCTGCGCGACAGCGGGGTCAAGGAGGTCGCGATCGCGCTGCGCCCCGGTTCGGCGACCGCGAAGAAGGCGGAAGGCGCGGGCTTCCGGGTGCTGTCGAACAAGGAAGCCGCCCAGTGGGCCGACGTCATCATGATCGCCGCCCCCGACGAACATCAGGCGAAAATCTATTATGACGACCTCGCCGACAATCTGAAGCCCGGCGCCGCGCTCGCCTTCGCGCACGGGCTCAACATCCATTTCGGCCTGATCGAGGCGCGCCCCGACATCGACGTCTTCATGGTCGCGCCCAAGGGCCCCGGCCACACGGTGCGCAGCGAATATCAGAAGGGTGGCGGCGTCCCCTGCCTGATCGCGGTCGCGCAGGAAGCCTCGGGCAACAGCGGCAACGGCCACGCGAAGGCGCTCGCCCTCAGCTACGCCAGCGCCGTCGGCGGCGGGCGCAGCGGCATCATCGAGACGACGTTCAAGGAAGAATGCGAGACCGACCTGTTCGGCGAGCAGGCAGTGCTGTGCGGCGGCATCACCCACCTGATCCAGGCCGGGTTCGAAACGCTGGTCGAGGCGGGCTACGCCCCCGAAATGGCCTATTTCGAATGCCTCCACGAAACCAAGCTGATCGTCGACCTGCTCTATGAGGGCGGCATCGCGAACATGCGCTATTCGATCTCGAACACCGCCGAATATGGCGACATCAAGACCGGCCCGCGCATCATCACCGACGAGACCAAGGCCGAGATGAAGCGCGTCCTCGCCGACATCACCTCGGGCCGCTTCGTCAAGGATTTCGTCCTCGACAACCAGGCCGGACAGCCCGAACTGAAGGCCAGCCGCAAGGCCGCCGCCGCGCATCCGATCGAACAGACCGGCGCCGCGCTGCGCGCGATGATGCCGTGGATCGCGAAGAACAAGCTGGTCGACAAGGCGGTCAACTAAGTCCGCCTCATCCCTCCTCGTCATTGCGAGGAGCGTAGCGACGAAGCAATCCAGAGCTCGGTAAACCGCTCTGGATTGCTTCGCTTCGCTCGCAATGACGGACAAAGGAAGCTGAATGGCGAGTTCCCCCTTCCACGCCCACCGCGCCGATCTCGCCGCGCTCGCGGCCGCAGACCGCTGCCGCACCCTCGTCCCGCGCGCCGGGATCGATTTCGCCTCGAACGATTATCTCGGTCTCGCCGGCTCCGCTGCGCTGCGCGACGCGCTCGCCGCTGGGATCGCGCGCGGTCTTCCCGCCGGCTCGGGGGGCTCGCGCCTGCTGCGCGGCAATCATGCGGAGCATGAAGCGCTCGAAACCCATGCCGCGCGCCACTATGGCAGCGAAGCGGCGCTTTTCTTTTCCACCGGCTTCGCCGCCAACGCCGCGCTGTTCGCGACGCTGCCGCAGCGCGGCGACCTGATCGTCCACGACGAATTGATCCACGCGAGCGCGCACGACGGCATGAAGCTCGGCCGCGCGGACATCCGTGCCGCCGCGCACAATGACGCGCAGGCGTTCGACGACGCGCTCGCCGCATGGCGCAAGGCGGGCGGCACCGGGACGCCGTGGATCGCGGTCGAAAGCCTCTACAGCATGGACGGCGACACGGCGCCGCTCGCCGACCTCGCGTCCGTCGCCGCGCGCCACGACGCGGTGCTGGTGGTCGACGAGGCGCACGCGACCGGCGTCTTCGGCCCTGCCGGACAGGGGCTCGCGCACGGCCTTGCGTCCCGCGAAAGGCTCATCACGCTGCACACCTGCGGCAAGGCGCTCGGCTGCGAGGGGGCGCTGCTTTGCGGGCCGCAGATCGTCCGCGATTTCCTCGTCAACCGGGGCCGCCCCTTCATCTTCTCCACCGCACCGTCGCCGCTGATGGCGTGGCTCGTCCGCCAGGCACTGGAGATCGTGGCGACCGAGCCCGAACGGCCCGCGCGCCTTCACGCGCTCGTCCGCCATGCCGAGGCGCGCCTTGCCGCGCTCGGCCTGCCCGCGAGCGGCAGCCAGATCCTTCCCGTCGTGATCGGCGACAACGCCCGCGCGATGCGCGTCGCCGGCGCGTTGCAGGACGCGGGCTTCGACGTCCGCGGCATCCGCCCGCCGACCGTGCCGCAGGGCACCGCGCGCCTGCGTATCGCGATCACGCTCAACGTCACGGAAAGCGATATCGACGCGATGACCGGCGCGCTCGCCGACGCGATGGCGGCCGCTTGATGCCGCGCTTCGTCGTTACCGGCACCGACACAGGCATCGGCAAGACCGTCTTCACCGCCGCGCTGGCGGGGGCGCTCGGCATCCCCTATTGGAAACCGATCCAGTCGGGGCTCGAAGAAGAAACCGACAGCGAGGTCGTCGCGCGGCTGGCCGGTGTGCCGGTCCTGCCCGAGGCGTATCGCCTCGTCACCCCCGCTTCGCCGCACCTCGCGGCCGAGATCGACGGCGTCGCGATCGATCCGGATGCGCTGACCCCGCCCGCGGGCGACCTGATCGTCGAGGGCGCGGGCGGCGTCCTCGTCCCGGTCACGCGCACGCTTCTCTATGCCGATCTGTTCGCGCGCTGGCGGATTCCGGTCATCGTCTGCGCGCGCACGGGTCTCGGCACGATCAACCACAGCCTGCTGACGATCGAGGCGCTGCGCGCGCGCGGCGTGCCGATCCACGGCATCGCCTTCGTCGGCGACGCGGTCGAGGACAGCGAGGCGATCGTCGCGAAAATCGGCGGCGTCCGCCGTTTGGGTCGCCTTCCCCGCCTCGACCCGCTGACGGGCGAGACGCTGGCGCAGGCCTTCGCCGCCAACTTCGATCTCGCCGGTTTCACCTGAAACCAGAAGCCGCTCGCCCTGAGCCTGTCGAAGGGCTGTCCTTTTTACCATCCGGCGCCAGAAGGAAGAACGGTGCTTCGACAAGCTCAGCACGAGCGGTAAGAGAGGTCGCACTTATGTCACCCATCTGGCACCCCTTCACCCAGCACGGGCTCGGCGAGCCGATACCGCTGATCGACCGGGCCGAGGGCGCGCGCCTCTATGGCCGTGATGGCCGGAACTGGATCGATGCGATATCGAGCTGGTGGGTCACCACCCACGGTCACGCGCATCCGCGCATCATGGCCGCGATCCGGGCGCAGACCGAAAGGCTCGACCAACTCATCTTCGCGGGCTGGACGCACGAACCGGCCGAAGCGCTCGCCGCCGAACTGGTTCGCATCACTCCCGATCCGCTGACCCGCGTCTTCTTTTCGGATTCGGGCTCGACCAGCGTCGAGGTCGCGCTGAAAATGGCGCTCGGTTACTGGTTCAACATCGGCGAGGCGCGCAGCCGCATCCTGGTAATGGAGCACAGCTATCACGGCGACACGATCGGCGCGATGTCGGTCGGCGAGCGCGGCGTCTACAACCGCGCGTGGCAGCCTTTGCTCTTCGACGTCGGCACCATTCCCTTCCCCGCCGAGGGAAGCGAACAGGCGGCGCTCGACGCGCTCGAAGCCGCCTGCGCCGAAAAGCCCGCCGCTTTCATCGTCGAGCCGCTGATCCTCGGCGCCGGCGGCATGCTGATCTACCCCGCCTGGGTGCTCGCGGAAATGCGCGCGATCTGCGCCCGACACGGCGTCCTGTTCATCGCCGACGAGGTGATGACCGGCTGGGGCCGCACCGGCACCCGCTTCGCCTGCGACCAGGCGGGGGTGATCCCCGACATCGTCTGCCTGTCGAAGGGGCTGACCGGCGGCGCGATGCCGCTCGCGGTGACGCTGTGCATCGAACCGGTCTTCGAAGCGCATTATTCGACCGACCGCGCAAAGACCTTCTATCATTCGTCGAGCTACACCGCGAACCCGATCGCCTGTGCCGCGGCGGTCGCCAATCTCGCCATCTGGCGCGACGAGCCGGTGCAGGCGCGGATCGACGCGCTCGCCGAAGCGCAGGCGGCGCATTTGTCGCTGCTCGCCGGCGATGCGCGCATCGCGAACCCGCGCCGGCTGGGCACCATCGCCGCGCTCGACGTCCGCGTCCCCGACGGCGGCTATCTGTCGACGCTCGCGCCGCGCCTGATCGCTTTCTATCGCGAACAGGGCGTTCTGCTACGCCCGCTCGGCAACAGCATCTATGTCATGCCGCCCTATTGTATCGCGCCCGACGAACTCGCACAGGTCTGGGACGCAATCGCCGCATCGCTCGATCTCGATCCATCGCCGTAAGGTGGTGGCGCGTCCGCAGAGCATTCTCCAGGCAGGTGGAAACGCCTCTATGGCGTGTGAGGATTCGGGTTTCGGCGCGCTGCCCCATCCGTTCGTCATGCTGAACTTGTTTCAGCATCCATGGCCGGACTTTGCCTTTTGTGCCGCCTTTCAGGCGAGGGCAGATCATGGACCCCCGGATCAGGTCCGGGGCAAGCTCTGAAACAGGTTGGCCATTACCCCTTTTCGACAGATAACTGTTCCCCGGCGAAAGCCGGGGTCCATGCGGGGCAGCGCTGTGCCATCTGGACCCCGGCTTTCGCCGGGGAACAGCGCCTGACTTGTCTGAAGGGTATATCCCAACCAAGGTCAGGGTGACGAGGGGAGGATTCTGGGTGACGAAAGGGAGAAACCGTGCCGAACCCCGAATCCACATGCCTCAGTTCGGCCTGGGTTCATCTGCGGCGGTCCATCGTTGCAGGCCACGACATCGGGAACGCGATCCGGAATGACAGGAAAAGCCGCTCTTCTGACTTGTCTCGCGGCTTTCGCCTCCGCGGCCCCGGCGCTTGCGCAGGAGGAGGAAAGCCTCGCGCAGTCGGCGCAACCGCCGCAAAAGACCTCGATCCTCTATACCTATGGCGACGAACCCTGTCCCGAGGCGCAGGGCGACGAGATCGTCGTCTGCGCGCAGCAGCCCGAATCCGATCGCTACCGCGTCCCCAAGGAATTGCGCGAGGAGATCAAGGACGACGCCCCGGTCGGCGGCGGCAGCTGGGCGTCGCAGGTCGAGGGTTATGAAACGATCGCCCGCGCCACCCGGCCGAACAGCTGTTCGCCGGTCGGCAGCTACGGCTTCACGGGCTGCGCCGCCGCGGCGCTGCGCGAATGGTTCGAGGCGCGGCGCGCGATGCACCCATAGAGCCATATTCCGGAAACCGTGCGTTTCGCCGCGACGACATTGACGCCGCGCCGCCCTCTCGCCTAGCCTCGCCGCTCTCGGAACAGGAGCCCCCCATGCGCCATACCCTTCCCTTCGCCGCTCTCGCGCTCGCCGTCGTCGCGGTCCCGGTCGTCCTTGCGCAGGGCGGCCCCGCCGTGCCCGGCGCGCCCGACAGGAGCCGTGTCGCCGCCGGAACCTACGCCGCCGACCCCGGCCACACGATCGTCGTGTGGGAAGTCGATCATTTCGGCTTCAGCAAATATCAGGGGATTTTCGGCGACGTGACCGGCACGCTCGTCCTCGATCCCGCCAACCCGGCGGCCGCGAAGGTCGACGTGACGATCCCGGTATCGAAGGTGACGACGGCAAGCGCCGGGCTGACCGGCCACCTGCTTCGCGCCGGCAAGGACGGCGCCAAGCCCGATTTCTTCGGTCCGGCCCCCGCCGACGCGCGTTTCGTGTCGACCCGCGTCGTCCTCGACGACGATGGCGACGAGGCGAAGGTGACGGGCAACCTCACGCTCAACGGCGTGACCCGGCCGGTGACGCTCGAGGTCGATTTCCACGGCGCGGGCACCAATCCCGGCAGCAAGAAGGAAACCGTCGGCTTCGAGGCGGAGGGCGAGATTCGCCGCAGCGACTTCGGCATCCTCTATGGCATCCCGCTGGTCAGCGACCGCGTCGAGCTGAAGATTCACGCGGCGTTCGAGAAGCAGTAGACGCCTTCCCACCGCACTTTTTGCGGCCGCCCTCTTGCCAAGCCCGCGCTTTTTGGTCATGAGCGCGGGCGATGCACATGCGCGGCCTCCTTCTTCTGCGACTTACACGCCCTTGGGCGTGACTTTCGGCCTGCGCCTTTCGCGGCGGGCCACGCGCTCAAGGGCCTGACGACACAGCATCCGAATCCACACAAGCAGAAGAAGCCAACCCATGCCCATGCTCCGCGACCCCTCGGCCAAGTACCGACCCTTTCCGCAGGTCCCGCTGGAAAACCGCCAGTGGCCCGCCCACACGATCACCAAGGCCCCGATCTGGCTCTCGACCGATCTGCGCGACGGCAATCAGGCGCTGATCGATCCGATGGACGCCGAAAAGAAGACGCGCTTCTTCGACCTGCTCGTCAAATGCGGGCTCAAGGAGATCGAGGTCGGCTTCCCCGCCTCGGGCGCGACCGACTTCGACTATATCCAGAACCTCGTCCGCTCGGGCCGCATCCCCGACGACGTCACGCCGCAGGTGCTGACGCAGGCGCGCGCCGACCTGATCCGCACCAGCTTCGACAGCCTGGCCGGCGCGAAGACCGCGATCGTCCACCTCTACAACGCGGTCAGCCCCGCGTGGCGCCGCATCGTCTTCGGCATGGAGATGCCCGAGATCAAGCAGATCGCCGTCGACGGCGCGAAGCAGCTGCGCGACAATGCCGCGCGCCTGCCCGGCACCGACTGGCGCTTCGAATACAGCCCCGAGACCTTCTCGACCGCGGAGATCGATTTCAGCATCGAATGCTGCGCCGCGGTGATGGACGTGCTCCAGCCGACGGCGGACAAGCCGATCATCCTCAACCTGCCCGCGACGGTCGAGGCGGCGACGCCCAACATCTATGCCGACCAGATCGAATATTTCTGCAAGCATCTGCCGAACCGCGACCGCGCGCTGATCAGCCTGCACACGCACAACGACCGCGGCACCGGGGTCGCGGCGGCCGAACTCGGCCTGCTCGCGGGCGCCGACCGCGTCGAGGGCTGCCTGTTCGGAAACGGCGAGCGCACGGGCAACACCTGCCTCGTCACCATCGCGCTCAACATGTACACGCAGGGCGTCGACCCCGAACTGGACTTCTCCGACATCGATCAGGTCATCCAGACGGTCGAATATTGCAACCAGCTTCCGGTCCACCCGCGCCACCCCTATGGCGGTGAACTGGTCTACACCGCCTTTTCGGGCAGTCACCAGGACGCGATCAAGAAGGGGTTCGCGGCGCGCGAGCGGCAGAATGACGACAAGTGGGAAGTCCCCTATCTGCCGATCGACCCCGCCGACCTGGGGCGCAGCTACGAAGCGGTGATCCGCGTCAACAGCCAGTCGGGCAAGGGCGGCGTCGCCTGGGTGCTCGAACAGGACAAGGGGCTGAAGCTGCCGAAGAAGATGCAGGCGAGCTTCAGCCACATCGTCCAGGCGGTGGCGGACCAGACGAGCCGCGAGCTGACCGCCGACGACATCTGGACCGCCTTCGAGGGGCATTATCTGGCGGCGGACGGCAAGCGCTTCCAGCTCGTGAGCTGGGCGGAAAGCCAGAGCGGCGCCGACCGCATCTTCGCCGGCAAGCTGACCATCGACGGCGCCGAGCGCAGCATCAGCGGCCGCGGCAACGGCCTGATGTCGAGCGTCGTCGCCGCGCTGACCGAATCGGGCGGCCCGGCGATGGACATCGTCGATTATTCGGAACATGCGATCGGCCAGGGCAGCAATGTGCAGGCCGCCGCCTATGTCGAATGCCGCACCGCCGACGGCCGCAGCCTGTTCGGCTGCGGTCTCGACACCGATGTCGCGACCGCCAGCGTGCGCGCGATCCTGTCGGCGGCGAACGCGATCTGATCCGGTCGCGGAGGCCGGGGCCGCGCGGGCCGCCCCGGCCTCCTCGCACCCTTCCCTCTCCCGTCCGCCGCATCCCGGTCACGACTGGCCCGATCGGCGTTTCGCGGCGCGCGCATTTGGTCCTAAGCCGATGCGCGCAGCCGGGGGGCGGCGAAGGAGAAGGACCCGTGAACGCATCCCAGGCCTCGTCCGCCAGCGGCCCGAGCGCGCCCGTCGCTCCCGCCGGACCGCTCCCCGCCGACGGGGGAAGCAGCGACCTGTTCTGGAGCCTGCAATATTGCCGCGCGAGCGCGCTGTCGCTGACCCGTCTCGAACTGGCGCTCGCCAGCAGCGACCGGCAGCGGATCGTCGAGGCGATCGACCGCCTCCACGCGCTCGACCGCGAAATCGAGCGCAGGGTCGCAAGCCTGCCGCCGCCGCCCGATCCCGACCCCGAGCGCGAGGCGATCGACCGGCACCTCGACCGCGAGAAGATGGCGGTGGCATTCGAGAAGCTGGCGCTCGCCAGCGGGATCAGCGGCCCCGCCCTCGCATCGCCGCCCGCCTTCGCGGCGCGCACGCGGCCCGAACCCGAGCTTTCTCATGAGGTCGATGGGCCGCCCTTCGATCGCCGGCGAACCCATATTCTCGCCTCGCACGGTCCGAAGATCGCGCTCCTGCTGGCGATCGCGGCCGCCACCGCCGCGCTGCTGGCGACCGCCTTTTAGGATAGGGCCAATCACCAGCCAACACATATAAAGATTTCTTTATATAGCACTTGACAGGATCGCCGCGGCGCCTATTCTGCATGCTGTCGAGGTTCTTCGCGCCGGGCATCCGGGGCGGAGCGAAGATGGGAAGCCGGTGCGAAACCGGCGCTGCCCCCGCAACTGTAAGCGGCGAGCGGCGGTCGATCATGCCACTGGTTCGGCAAGGAACCGGGAAGGCCAGACCGCTGCGGCGACCCGCGAGCCAGGAGACCTGCCTCGTCAGATACGTCCTCCGGCGGGGTGCCCGGTCAGGCCGCATGCATGGCTGCGTCCGACCCTTGCCCTGCGGACGCGGGATATCGTGCGTTCGCGTCTGTCCGTCGCCCTTGCCCCCTGCAAGGTGCTCGAAATGACTGTCAGCGTCGCCACTTTAGGCTTTCCCCGCATCGGCCTTCGCCGCGAACTCAAGGTCGCGCTCGAATCCTACTGGTCGGGCAAATCGACCCTCGCCGACCTGCACGCGGCGGCGGCCGGCCTGCGCGTCGCCCATTGGGCGCGGCAGAAGGCGCTGGGAGCCGACGTCCTGCCGTCGAACGATTTTTCGCTCTATGACCATGTGCTCGACACCTCGGCGCTGATCGGCGCCGTCCCCGCGCGCTACGACTGGGACGGCGAGACGGTCGATACCGATCTCTATTTCGCGATGGCGCGCGGCGCACAGGGCGATCCGGCGCACGCCGGGTGCGGCCACGCCGCCGATACGACGGCGCAGGAAATGACCAAATGGTTCGACACCAACTATCATTTCCTCGTCCCCGAACTCACCGCCGGCCAGACCTTCCGCATCGCCTCGACCAAGATTTTCGACGAATATGACGAAGCGAAGGCGCTGGGGTATCAGACGCGCCCGGTGCTGCTCGGCCCGGTCAGCTACCTGATGCTCGCCAAGGGCAAGGCGGTCGAACCGCTCGCCCTGCTTCCCGCACTGCTCGACACCTATGCCGAGATTCTCGCGCGGCTGGCCAAACAGGGCGCCGACTGGGTGCAGATCGACGAGCCCTGCCTCGTCCTCGATCTCGACGACGCGCAGCGCGCCGCGTTCGAGCGCGCCTATGCGCGGCTGGCGACGGCGGGGCCGCGCCTGATGCTCACCCCTTATTTCGGCGGCCTCGGCGACAATCTCGATCTCGCCGCCGAACTGCCCGTCCACGGTCTCCACCTCGACCTCGTCCGCGCGCCCGAACAGCTTGCCCCGGCGCTCGACAAGGTGCGGCCGCACGTCCTGCTGTCGCTCGGCATCATCGACGGCCGCAACATCTGGCGCGCCAACCTTCCCGACCTTTACTGGCGGCTCAAGGAGTTGGCGGCGACGCGCGACCTGATCCTCGCGCCGTCCTGCTCGCTGCTCCACGTTCCGGTCGATCTGGCGCTCGAAACCGCACTCGATCCCGAAATCGCGCAATGGCTGGCTTTCGCGGCGCAAAAGATCGAGGAACTCGCCGCGCTCGCCAAGGCGCTGAACGAGGGCGAGGATGCCGCCTTCGCCGCCTTTTCGGCGTCGCGGATGGCCGCGGTCGCCCGCGCGACCTCGCCCCGCATCCACGATCCCGCCGTCGCCGCCCGCCTTGCCGCGCTCGACACGGACGCCGCGCGCCGGGCCGCGCCCTTCGCCGCGCGCCGCGAGGCGCAGCGCCGGCGCCTTCCGCTTCCCCGCTATCCGACCACGACGATCGGCTCCTTCCCCCAGACGGCAGAGGTCCGCAAGGCGCGCGCCGCGCATATCCGGGGCGAAATCGACGATGCGGCCTATGACCGCTATCTGAAGGTCGAAACCCGCGCCGCGATCAAGTGGCAGGAGGAGATCGGCCTCGACGTCCTCGTCCACGGCGAGTTCGAGCGCAACGACATGGTGCAATATTTCGGCGAACGGCTTGCCGGATTCGCCTTCACCCGCAGCGGCTGGGTGCAGAGCTATGGCTCGCGCTGCGTGCGGCCGCCGATCCTCTATGGCGACGTGTCGCGTCCGCGGCCGATGACGGTCGACTGGTGGCGCTATGCCCAGGATCAGACCGACCGGCCGGTGAAGGGCATGCTCACCGGGCCGGTGACGATCCTCAACTGGTCGTTCGTCCGCGACGACCAGCCGCGCGAAGCGAGCTGCCGCCAGATCGCGCTGGCGATCCGCGACGAAGTGCTGGACCTCGAGGCCGCGGGCGCCGCGATCGTCCAGATCGACGAGGCGGCGCTGCGCGAGGGGCTGCCGCTGCGCCGCGGCGAATGGCCGCATTATCTGGGCTGGGCGGTCGAATGCTTTCGCATCGCGGCCTCCGGCGTGCGCGACGACACGCAGATCCACACCCACATGTGCTATTCGGAATTCAACGACATCCTTCCCGCGATCGGCGCGATGGACGCCGACGTCATCTCGATCGAAACCGCGCGGTCGCAGATGGAACTGCTCGGGGCCTTCGCAAGCTATGCCTATCCGAACGAGATCGGTCCCGGCGTCTATGACATCCATTCGCCGCGCATTCCGGCCGAGCGCGAGATGACCGACCTGCTGACCCTCGCCGGACGGCACCTGCCGCCCGATCGCATCTGGGTGAATCCCGATTGCGGGCTCAAGACGCGCAAGTGGGACGAGGTGCGACCGGCCCTCGTCTCGATGGTCGCCGCGGCGCAGCGGATGCGGATTCGGGAGGCCTATGATGCCTGACGAAACCATGCCCGCGGACCAGCCCACGATCCGCGTCACCGCGATGCCCGCCAACGCCAATGTCTATGGCGATATCTTCGGCGGCTGGCTGATGGCGCAGATGGACCTGGCCGCGTCTTCGGTCGCGTCGCTCCACGCGCGCGGCCGGGCGGTCACGGTCTCGGTGGAGGGCATGGCCTTCCACCGCCCCGTGTTCGTCGGCGACGAGGTGTCGGTCTTCGGCCGGCTGGTGAAGGTCGGCCGGACCTCCATGCATGTCGAGGTCGAGGCCTGGGCGCGCGACCGCCATGCCGAGGACGGGCACAAGGTGACGCAGGCGGTCTTCATCTTCGTCGCCGTCGGCCCCGACCGGCGCCCGCGCGCGCTCGGCCGCCCGGTCGCCGGTCCCTCGCCGTCCTGACCGGTTCGCACTTGCGACAGGCGGCCGCGATCCCCCTTGCGCAGCCTTCCGTTTACGTTAAGGTCAGCCGAAACCTCTATTCGGAGAGCGACGCCCATGGCCCTTCCCGCGATTTTCGACCGCCTTCGCCTGCCCGTCATCGGTTCGCCGCTGTTCATCGTCTCGGGCCCCGACCTCGTCATCGCGCAGTGCAAGGCGGGGATCGTCGGCAGCTTCCCGGCGCTCAACGCGCGCCCGCAGACGCTGCTCGATGAATGGCTCCACCGCATCACCGAGGAACTGGCGGCGTGGGATCGCGACAATCCCGACCATCCCTCGGCGCCGTTCGCGGTCAACCAGATCGTCCATCGCTCGAACGACCGGCTCGAAGCCGATATCGCGACCTGCGAGAAGTGGAAGGTGCCGATCACCATCACCTCGCTCGGCGCGCGCGAGGAACTGAACCAGGCGGTCCATAACTGGGGCGGCATCACGCTTCACGACGTGATCGACGACCGCTTCGCGCGCAAGGCGGTCGAAAAGGGCGCCGACGGCCTGATCCCCGTCGCGGCCGGCGCGGGCGGCCACGCCGGCACCCAGTCGCCCTTCGCGCTGGTGCAGGAAATCCGCGAATGGTTCGACGGGCCGGTCGCGCTGTCGGGCGCGATCGCGCACGGTCGCTCGATCCTCGCCGCGCAGGCCTGCGGCGCCGATCTCGCCTATATCGGCAGCGCCTTCATCGCCTGCGCCGAGGCGAACGCCGACGCCGGATACAAGGCCGGGATCGTCGAGGGGCGCGCCGCCGACATCGTCTATTCGGACCTGTTCACCGGCGTCCACGGCAATTATCTGCGCGGCTCGATCGTCAACGCCGGGCTCGATCCCGATGCGCTGCCGAAGGGCGACCTCAAGACGATGAACTTCGGTTCGGGCGGCAATACCAAGGTCAAGGCGTGGAAGGACATCTGGGGGTCCGGCCAGGGAATCGGGTCGGTGCGCGCGGTGCGCCCCGCCGCCGATTTCGTCGCCGAACTGACCGATCAATATCGCGAGGCGTGGCGCGAACTGCAGGGCAAGGTCATCGGCTGAGCGCGCCGCAGCCGCCGAACAGCCGCCCGATCGCGTCGTCCAGATAGGGGCGATCGGCGAAAATCCGCATCGGATCGCGCCGGTTGAGCCAGAAGCCGGCACCATGCCGGTCGGTCAGCGCGCGCCGCGCGGTATCCTGCAGCAGTCGCAGCCGCATCACCGCGGTCCGCCGCGCCGCGATCGGGTCGCCGGGCGCCTGCGCGGCGAAATGGGCGCGGATACGCTCGACCCGCGCGACCATCACGTCGCTGTAGCCGGGATGCGGCCCGCGATGCAGCGCGTGGCCCGACGACAGCGCGCCGCCCTCGCTTGCCGGCAGCATCAGGCCGTTGAGGTCGAAGCGCTGGAGCAGGAAGCCCTCGGCACGCAGGCAGTCGAACATCGCCGCCATCTGCGGGCGGCGGAGCAGCAGGACGGGCAGCAGGTGATGGCGCTGGAAATCGGGCCGCGGCGGCGGCGCCCCGCGCCATCGCCGCGAATCGCACCGCAACGCGGCCTCAGCCGCCGCGGTCGAAGGCGACGTCCACCACCGCATGCCCCCGATCGGCATCGAGGCGCGGCGACAGATCGACCCATTCGCCCTGTTGCAGCCCGCGCGCCCGCTGCGTTTCGAGGATCGGGCCGTTGACCATGATGTCGAGCGCGAGGCGCGCCAGCCGCCGCACCATGTCCGCCACCGTCCAGCCGGCCGGGATCGCGGCGGTGAGTTCCTGCCCGGCAAAGGCGGCGAGCCCGCGCGTCCCGACATGCGCGCCGCCCGCCGTTTCGTGCCGACGAAAGGCGACGAGGTGCAGGACGGGCGGCATGCCGCTCGTCAGCATCTCGGCAACCGCGGCGCGGAACTGCGGGGCGTCGGACCACAGCCGCGCGGGGGACCAGAAGATGTGGCTGGCATCGAACAGATCGATCAGCAGCACCAGCGTCTTGAACAGTTCGCGCATGCGCGTGGCCTGACCGCCCCCGGCGGATGGGGTCGCGCCGCCCGGCGCGACGAACGCCCAGCATCGCCCGGCCCCGCGCCAGTCGGGCGGCAGCCCTGCCGCGAGCTGGCTCGTCGCCGGCGCATCGGGATCGGCAAGGTCGAGCGCCGCCGCGCCCGCCGGTCCGGCGATCAGTTCCGTCGCGCCGAGCCTCAGGTGGAATGTCGGCGCGTCGAGCCCCGTCGCCAGCAGCCCGCCTTGCCCGTCCGCCGCGACGCCCTCCGGCCGCAGGCCCATGTGACGCAGCGCGCGCTCGATCTCGGCCGGCGACCGGCGTCCGAAACCCTGCGCGACGATCAGCGCAAAGGGACCAGCCGAAACCAGCCCCCGCGTCCCTTCATTGCTGTTGTCGTCGCCATCCATCGCCGCGCCGGCCTTCGTCGATCGCATCGGGCATCGCAGGACAGGCGCCCTTGATCAAATGCTAATTGCGATCCTGTCGACAAGTTAATCCGCCGCCGCGCGGCAGGTCATCGTCCCGCAGCATAGCGTCGACCTATACCCTATCGGCATTGTTTCGATTGCCAGCCTTCGGTCGACGGATATCCTCGCTCGCCAGAGAGGTTCCTTCATGTCGCGACGCTGGATTTGGTACGCCACCCTTGGCGCCGCGCTGCTCGGTTTCTTCGGGCTGCCGTCGGCAGCTTTCGCCCAGACGCCGCCGCAAACTGCTCATAACGTCCCGACGGAGCAACTCGCCGGCCTTGCCGATTTCATCGATGGCGTGATGGCCCAGCAGATCGCGACGCGCGAAGTTGCAGGGACGGTCGTCACCGTCGTTCATCAAGGCCGCGTGCTGTTCGCGCGGGGCTATGGTTTCGCGGACGTCGACCAAGGCGTTCCGGTGGACCCGCAACGAACCCTGTTCCGGCTGGCCTCCGTATCCAAGCTGTTCACCTGGGCGGCGCTGATGCAGCAGGTCGAGGCCGGCCGCGTCGACCTAGACGCCGATGTAAACGACTATATCGACTTTCCCATCCCGCCGTTCGAAGGGCAGCCGATCCGGGTGCGCGATCTGATGGCGCATACGCCGGGCATGAGCGACACGGGCAGAATCACCGCACGGTCGGTCGACGAACTCGTCCCCTATGGCGATTGGCTGAAAGCGCATGTCCCGCAACGGCTGTGGCCCGCGGGCACCGAGGCATCCTATTCCAACTATGGCGCGGCGCTGGCCGGCTATATCGTCGAGCGGGTTTCGGGCGAACCCTTCGCCGACTATGCCGAACGCCACCTCTTCGCGCCGCTCGGCATGGAATCGGCGAGCTTTCGCGAACCCCTGCCCGCCCCGCTCGCCCCGCGCGTGGCCAAGGGCTATCGGCTCAGGGGCGGACGCTTCGTCGCAAAGCCATTCGAACTGTACAGCCAAATCATGCCCGGCGGTTCGGGAACCGCAAGCGCCCCCGATGTCGCGCGGTTCATGATGGCGATGCTGAACGGCGGCGCGATCGGCACAGCGCGGATCCTGAAGCCCGAATCGGTCGCGTTGCTGATGCGCGATTCGCATGCCAATGCCCCCGGCCTGCCCGGCATGGCGCACGGCTTCTTCGTCATCCGCAACGCCGGACCGCGCCTCGTCGGCCATGGCGGCAATACCGTCGATTTCCATTCGCGCCTGATCCTTGCCCCAGAAGCCGGCCTCGGCATCTTCGTGTCCGAAACCGGCGGGCCGGGCAGCTATGGCGCGCGTACCGAATTGACGGACGCGCTGATCGGCCGGATCTTTCCGCAAAAGCCGGCGCCGCGCGCCGTCGCGCCCGCGGGCGAGGTCGTGCCGGTCGGCGCCTATCGCAGCAATCGGCGTAACTATGATGTCCCCGCCAAACCCGACCGCGACCTCTGGATCAGCGCCGCGGGCGCCGATGCGATCACCGTCACGCGCCAGAAATCGACGACCTATTGGGAACGGATCGGTCCGCTGCTGTTCGAACAGGTCACCGGCGCGCGGGCGGGCGGGCCCTATGAACAATTGCGCTTTTATGGCGAGGACGGGCGCTGGCGTCTGTCCTTCTCCTCGCAGCCCCACGTCGCCTATCATCGGGTTCAGCCCTGACCGATCGGGGCCGCGCACGTCCAAACAGGACAGAATCTAAATCGCGACCTGGCTGCCCAGTTCGACGACGCGGTTGGTCGGCAGGCGGAAATATTCCATTGCGCTTTCCGAATTGCGCAGCATCCACGCGAACAGTTTCTCGCGCCAGATCGGCATGCCGGGCTTGCTCGCCGCGATCAGCGTCTGGCGCGACAGGAAGAAGCTGGTTTCGATCATCCGGAATTCGCCGCCGCAACTGGTGACGCGCTTCAGCGCCGCGGGCACGTCGACGGGCTGCATGAAGCCATAGTTCAGCACCAACCGGTGGAAACCCTTGCCCAGATCCTCGAGCAGGCAGGAATTCTCCTCCTTCACGAAGGGCACGTCGGCGATCTTGACCGTCAGCAGGATGATCCGTTCGTGCAGCACCTTGTTGTGCTTGAGGTTGTGGAGCAGCGCGTGCGGCACCCCGTCGGCGGTGGAGGTCATGAACACCGCGGTGCCGGGGACGCGCGTCGCGCTGTCGGCGGCCGACTTCACGAACACCGGGATCGGCATCGCGCCTTCGGCCATCCGCTGCTGCATCAGCTTGCGCCCGCGCGACCAGGTGGTGAGCATGGTGAAGATGCTGAGCCCGATCGCCAGCGGCACCCAGCCGCCGTCGGGAACCTTGATCAGGTTGGCGGCGAAATAGGCGATGTCGACGACGAAGAACAGCACGAGCAGCGGCACCGCCTTCCACGCCGGCCACTTCCACAGCATGAACAGCACGACGCACATCAGGCAGGTGTCGATGAACATCGCGCCGGTCACCGCGATGCCATAGGCCGCGGCGAGATTGCTCGACGATCCGAAGAAGAGGACGAGAATGATGACCATCGTCATCAGGAACCAGTTCACGACCGGGATATAGATCTGCCCCGCCGCGGAGGCGCTGGTATGTTCGACGCGCAGGCGCGGGATGAAACCGAGCTGGATCGCCTGCTGGGTCAGGGAGAAGGCGCCGGAGATCACCGCCTGGCTGGCGATGACCGTGGCCGCGATCGCCAGCATCACGACGGGAATGCGCCAGCCTTCGGGCATCATCAGGAAGAAGGGGTCCTGGATCAGCCCGAGCCGCTGTCCCAGGTCGGCCTCGAGCACCATCGCCCCCTGCCCCATATAGTTGAGCATCAGCGCCGGCAGCACGAAGCAGAGCCACGACAGGCCGATCGGCGCGCGGCCGAAATGCCCCATGTCGGCATAGAGCGCCTCCGCCCCCGTCACCGCGAGGACGACCGCGCCGAGCGCGATGAAGGCGGTGAACCCGTCGTAATAGAAGAATTTCAGCGCGTTGATCGGGTTGATCGTGTGCAGGATGATCGACGGATGATCGACGATATGCGTCACGCCCAGCACCGCGAGCATCAGGAAATAGGCGAGCATGATCGGGCCGAACAGCGCCCCGACCTTTGCCGTCCCGCGCGATTGCAGCGCGAAGATGCCGATCAGGATCGCCAGCGCGATCGGCACGATATAAGGCTCGAACCCCTCGTTGACATAGCTCAGCCCCTCGGTCGCCGAGAGCACCGACATGGCGGGGGTGATCATGCTGTCGCCATAGAAGAGCGCGGTCGCGAACACCCCCAGCAGCACGATCGGCCAGGTCCAGCGCGCCTCGCCCGACGAGCGGCTGATCAGCGCCAGCAGTGCGAGGCTGCCGCCCTCGCCCTTGTTGTCGGCCTTCATGATCGTCAGCACATATTTGAAGGTGACGACCAGCATCATCGACCAGAAGACCAGGCTGAGCACGCCATAGATGTGCAGCCGGTCGGCGTCGATCGAATGATGCCCGGCGAAAGTTTCGCGAAACGCGTAGAGCGGGCTGGTGCCGATGTCGCCGAAAACGACGCCGATCGCGCCGACGGCCAGCTTGATCCGGCCGTCGCCGGCGTGCCCGTGCGGCGCGTGGCCGGCACCGGCGTCTCCGTCGACGGCCATGCCGGTCATCCCCGCCGCCTGTTGCGACTCAGCAGTCATGCCGCCGCCTTTAGACGAGCCCGTTGCGGTCGAATAGCATCGAAATCACGGCCCGTTCCCGGCTTCGGACGGCAGCTCCGGCCCCATCGCGCGGCGCAGCTGGTCCAGCCGCATTTCGAGGTCGGCGCGCCACGGGGCATCGGCCGGCGAGCGGGCGAGAAGCCCGCTCCACACCGCGTCGGCCCCGCGCAGGTCGCCGCTCTGCGCCATCGCGAGCCCCGCGAAGAAGGGCGGCGCCGGGTGGGTCGGATCGCGCTTCGCCGCCTCGTCGAAGGCGAGCGCGGCGGCGGGCGACATCATCCCGCCCCCATGCGCGACCAGCGCGTTGCCCAGCCCGACCCACAGGTCGACATTGTCGGGATATTTCTGCAGCCCCTTCTCGAGCGTCTGCGCCGCCAGCGCGGTCTTGCCGGTGCGCGCGAAGCCGTCCGACATCGCGAGCCACTGCGCGGCGGGGCCGAAACGGTCGGCCATCCCCTGCCGCCGGTCGGTGATCGCCTCGCCGAATCCCTCGGGCTCCTCGGGCGCCGCCACCGGCTTGCCCGGCAGCGCCGGGCTGCCCTGCAACGCATAGCCCGCGAGCCCCAGCATCACCGCCGCCGCCGCGAGCGGCCGCGCCGCGGCGGGCACCCGGCCGAACCAGACGATTCCCCCGGCCGTCACCGCCGCGACGAGCAGGAGCCACAGCCAGATCACGCCCCGCCCCCCTCTTCATCCGCACCGCGACGGAAACGGCCGAAGGCTAGCCAGCCGCCGAGCGCGAGGAACAGCAGCGGCCCGAGCCACAGCAGCGCGGTCGCGGCGTCGAAGGGCGGGTCATAGCTGACCCAATTGCCGTAGCGCGCGATCAGCCAGGTGCGGATCGCGTCGGGGCTTTCGCCCGCGGCGATCTTGCTGCGCACTTCGTGTCGCATGTCCCCGGCCAGCGGCGCGTCGCTGTCGGCGATCGACTGGCCCTGGCAGACGAGGCAGCGCAGCGTTTCCATCAGCGCCTTCGCCTGCGCCTCCTGCGCGGGGTCGGCGAGTTGCTGATAGGCGTAGGGCGCGGGCGGCAGGCGATCCTGCGCCATGGCAGGGAACGCGAAAAGCGCCGCCAGCAGCAACAGCAGGCGGGCGCTCATTTCATCGCCTCCAGCCTGGCGACGATCTCGGGCACATTCTCGGCGAGGATCACGCCCTGAATCTGCTCGCGGATGATGCCCTTGCCGTCGATCAGGAAGGTTTCGGGCACTCCCGACGATCCGAGCGCGATCTGGACGCTGCTCTGCATGTCGGCGCCGATGCGGTCGAACGGATTGCCGTTCTCGCGCAGGAAGGCCGCGACATCCTCCGGCCGGTCGCGGATCGCGATGCCGTCGATCGGCACCCCCGCCGCCTTCAGCGCTTCGAGCTGCGGCGCCTCGGCGCGGCAGGGGATGCACCAGCTTGCGAAGATGTTGACCAGCCGCGGCCGCCCGTCGGCGAGCTGGCTGCTCTTCAGCCCCTCGACCCCCGCGGTCGCAGGCGGCAGGTCGAACAGCGGCATCGGCTTGTCGATCCACTGCGACCGGATCAGCGTGTCGTTGGGCGTCACCAGCCGATAGACGAAGGCGCCGAACAGCAGCCCCATGATCGCCAGCGGAACGAACAGCACCCAGCGCGACCTCATGCGAACCGCTCCTGTTTCCTGCGCGCGCGCCGGGCGCGCCATAGCGCGAGCAACTGCGCGCGGCCGAGCAGCGCCAGCGTCCCGCCGACGGCGATCAGCCCTCCGCCCAGCCATATCCACCACACCAGCGGTTTCCACCACAGCCGAAGCTGATAGCGGTCGGTGCGGCCGTCGGCATCGGTCACCGGTTGCCCCAGCACCGCATAAAGCTGCCCCCCCGGCCGCGTCAGCAACGCCGCCTCGTTCGTCTCGGTCGGCGGCGTGCCCATCAGCCCGGGGAAGGTCCGCGCCGCCGGGCGCAGCGTGAAGCTGTCGCCCGCAGACGTCGTGGCGACGAGCGTGCCCTCGATCGCGGTGTAATTCGGCCCGGCGACCGGCTGTACGCCGACGAATTTCACCGCGAAATCGCCGACCCTGACCGTCTCGCCCGGCGCCGCCGCGACGAGCCGTTCCTTGATGAAGGCGCTTTCGGCGGCCATTCCCGCCAGCGCGACCGCGACGCCGAAATGCGCGATCACCATTCCCCAGGTCGGCAATGGCGTGCGGCGCAGATTGCGGCCCCACAGCGGGGCGAGGCTCGCCACGCCGACGACCGCCGCGACCGTCATCCCGAGCAGCGGCAGCACGCCGACATGGCCGCCGAACAGGACGAGCCCGAACAGCACCGCCGCCCCGGCCAGCACCGCGGCGGGCAATCGCGACCACAGCTTCCGACCGTCGTCGCGGCGCCAGTTGAGCAGCGGCCCCGCCACCATGACGAGGCAGAGGATCAGCGCCAGCGGCCCGGCGACGCGATTGTAATAGGGCGGCCCGATCGAAATCTTCTCCCCCATCGCCTCTGCGACGATCGGGTAGAGCGTGCCGAGCAGCACCAGCGCGAGGATGGTGGTGAGCAGCAGATTGTTGATGACGAGCGAGCCTTCACGGCTGAGCAGCGCGAATTTCTTGCCTTCGGCGACCGCCCCGGCGCGAAAGGCGAAAAGCGTCAGCGCGCCGCCGATGTAGAGCGCCATCAGCACGAGCAGGAAGGTGCCGCGTTCGGGATCGACCGCGAAGCTGTGGACGCTGGTGAGCAGGCCGGAGCGCACGATGAAGGTGCCGACCATCGACATGGAGAAGGCGATCACCGCGAGCATCACCGTCCAGGCGCGCAGCGCGTTGCGCGTCGCGGTGACGCTGACCGAATGGAGCAGCGCCGCGCCCGCGAGCCACGGGATCAGCGACACATTCTCGACCGGGTCCCAGAACCACCAGCCGCCCCAGCCGAGTTCGTAATAGGCCCAATAGCTGCCCGCGGTGATCCCTAGGGTCAGGAAGATCCAGCTTCCCAGCACCCACGGTCGCATCGCGCGCGCGAAGGCGGGCCCGATCTCGCGCGTCACCAGCGCGCCGACCGCGAAGCTGAACGCGACCGACAGGCCGACATAGCCGATGTAGAGCGTCGGCGGGTGGAAGGCGAGGCCGGGGTCCTGGAGCAGCGGATTGAGCCCCTGCCCATCGGGCGGCGCGATCGGCAGCCGCTTGAACGGGTTCGACGAAAACAGCAGGAAGGCGAAGAAGCCGAGGCTGAGCGCCGCCTGCGCCGCGAGCGTCGCGATCAGCGTATCCTCGCGCAGCCGCTTCTCGAACAGCGCGACGAGCGCGCCCGACAGGCCGAGGATCGTCAGCCACAGCAGCATCGACCCTTCGTGATTGCCCCACGCGCCCGCGACCTTGAACAGCATCGGTTTCAGGCTGTGGCTGTTGCGCGCGACCAGTTCGACCGACATGTCGGACCGCACGAACAGCGCGATCAGCACGCCGAAGGCCGCGGCGGTCAGCGCACCCTGCGCGACGCTGGCCGGGCGCACCAGCGCCGCGAGTTCGCCCTTGCCGCTGCGCAGATAGACGACCGCCGCGACCAGCGACAGGCAGGCCAGCGCCGCCGCGATCCACAACAGGGCCAGGCCGAGTTCGGCGATCATCGCGCAGGCCCGCCTATCCGAAGCTCGTCATTGCGAGGAGTGTGGCGACGAAGCAATCTTCCGCCATCGCCATGGCAGGCCGCATGCGGGAGATTGCTTCGCTTCGCTCGCAATGACGGGATTCGAGAGGCCCTCATGCCGTCGGCGCCGCTTTCCCGGTCTTGGGCGGGTGGCTCATCTGCGGCGGGACGTAGCGCTCGTCATGCTTGGCGAGGATGCGGTCGGCGACGAAGACGCCGTCGGCGCGCATCCGGCCGTCGGCGATCATCCCCGAATCCTCGGCGAACAGGTCGGGGACGATGCCCTTGTATTCGACCGGCACCGACGCTTCGCCATCGGTGGCGACGAAGCGGATCGTCAGCCCGTCGGACTGCCGCTGGAGACTGCCCGACGCGACCATGCCGCCGAGCCGCATCGCCTCGCCGGTGGCGGCGGCGCCCGCCGCAACCTCCGTCGGCGTGCGGAAATAGGCCGCCTCGTCGCGCAGCGCGCTCGCGGCGAGCACCCCGGCCCCGGCGACGCCGACCAGCGCGACCAGCGCCAGGATCAATCGTTGATGCTTCGCTTTCATGCCCGATCCCTGCGTAGCGCGTCGCTGCGGCGTTCGGCCTTGCGCATCGCGCGCCAGCTATGCCCCAGCACCGCCGCGATCAGCAGCGCGGTCAGTGCATAGGCCGCGACGACATAGGCCCATTGGCCGCTTCCGCTGATGACCCCGGTCACACCCCGCTCCCTTCGTCGTCGGCGAGCCGCCGCAGTCGTGCCGCGACGCGGTTGTCGGCGATGATCCGCCGCATCCGCATCAGCACGATCGCCCCGAACAGGAACGAAAAACCCAGCAAGGTCAAGCCCAGCGGCCACAGCAGCGCGCCGTCGATGCTCGATCCGCGCACCGTGATGCTCGGTCCCTGATGCAGGCTGTTCCACCACACGACGCTGCGGTTGATGATCGGGATGTTGATCGCCCCGACCAGCGCATAGACGGCGGCGCCGCGCGACAGCGATCCGCCCTGCCGCTGACCGCCATTGCCACCGGCATCGCCCATCGTCAGCGCGATGAAGCCCGCATAGAGAAAGAGGAGGACGAGCATCGAGGTCATCCGCCCGTCCCATTCCCACCAGGTTCCCCACGTCGGCTTGCCCCAGATCGATCCGGTCGCGAGGCAGAGCGCGGTGAACAGCATCCCCGGCACCGCGATGGCGCGCGCCGCGATCCCCGCGAGCGGGTGGCGCCAGACGAGCTGCACGAGCCCGCTGACCGCGAGCGCGGTCCACCCCCCCATGCCGAGCCATGCGGCGGGGACATGGACATAGAGAATTCGCGCGGTCTCGCCCTGCTTCGCTTCGCCCGGGACCACCGCCAGCCCGGCCCAGGCCCCGGCGAGCAACAGCACGGTGCCGAGCCCCAGCAGCCACGGCGTCAGCGGACGCGCGATCGCCAGAAAACGGGTCGGATTGGCATAGGCGTGCATGGCGCGCGAAGCCTTAGGCGAGCCGGCAACGCCGGTCCAGCCTGTAGGTGGCGGCCGCCGCCGATTTGCCCGGCCGGCGCGCCCGCTTTCGCTGTCGCGCCGGAGCCGTTCCGGTCCGGCCATGAAGATCGAGGCGCGAGCCATCTGTGTCAAATTTGCAACAATTTCGACAAAAGCACGGAAAATCAGCCGGATTCTTCAAACCATGGGTGGAAACCGCCCGCCTCCCTCCCAATCTGGCAGCGGATCGGGCCCGACGGACCCGCAACGACAGGGGAAAACCATGCGTACCACTCAGCTCTCCACCTTCGCCCTCGCCGCCGCGCTCGTCGCGGGCGGCTGGACCACGCCCGGCTTCGCGCAAGAGGGGGCCGACGAAGCCGCCGACAGCGCGACGATCATCGTCACCGGCACGCGCCGCACCGACCGCACCATCGCCGACAGCACGGTGCCGATCGACGTCATTTCGAGCGATTCGCTCCAGAACAGCGGTTCGACCGAAACCAACCGGCTGCTGGGCCAGCTCGTTCCCTCGTTCAACTTCCCGCAGCCGTCGCTGACCGACGGCACCGATTCGCTGCGCCCGGCGACGCTGCGCGGCCTCGCGCCCGACCAGGTGCTCGTGCTGGTCAACGGCAAGCGCCGTCACCTGTCGTCGCTGCTCAACCTCAACGGTTCGGTCGGCCGCGGTTCGGCGGGTGTCGACATGAACACGATTCCGCCGCTCGCGATCGAGCGGATCGAGGTGCTGCGCGACGGCGCCGCCTCGCAATATGGCTCCGACGCGATCGCCGGCGTCATCAACGTCCAGCTCAAGAAGAGCGTCGGCGGCCGCGCGCAGATCAGCTACGGCAAATATATCACGACGATGGAGGATGTGGAGCAGGTCGCGAACGTGCTGCCGACCACCGGCGCGTCGGACAATCCGGCGATCAGCTTCACCGGCAAGGACCGCAAGCGCCGCGACGGCGAAACCTATACCATGGCGACCAACATCGGCCTGCCGGTCGGCGACAGCGGCTATCTGAACTTCACCGCCGAATATAAGGACCGCTCGCCGACGAACCGCTCGGGCGCCGACCTGCGCCGCAACTATGCGGCGGCCGGCGATCCGCGCGAAGTGACGATCGACCGTTACTGGCACCGTTTCGGCGACGGCGAATCGAAGGACATGAACTTCTTCTATAACGCCGGCATGGACGTGGGCGCCGATTGGGAGCTCTACAGCTTCGGCAGCTATGGCGTGCGCGACGGCAATGGCGCGGGCTTCTATCGCCGCGCGCTCGATCCGCGCAACGCCGACTGGGACAATGGCGGCGCGCCGATCTACGCCGACGGCTATCTGCCCTATATCACCAGCGAAATCCGCGACATCGCCTTCACCGGCGGGCTGCGCGGCATGGCGGGCGGCTGGAACCTCGACCTGTCGTTCGGCTATGGCTCGAACCGCCTCGACTATGGCGTGGAGAACACCGTCAACGTCTCGCTCGGCGGCGATCACAGCCCGCGCAAGTTCGACGCGGGCGGCATGCGCTACGGCCAGATGGCGGTGAACTTCGACGCCCAGCGCGACCTCGACCTCGGCTTCGGCAACACGTCGCTGGCGCTCGGCGGTGAATGGCGCAACGAGAATTACAAGATCGTCGCGGGCGAACCGGCAAGCTATGCCGTCGGCCCCTATTTCTACACCAACGGCGCCGGTGTCGGGTCGCAGGTGTTCGGCGGCTTCATGCCCAGCTCGGCGGTCGACAAGTCGCGCGACAGCTTCGCAGGATATGTCGAGCTCGACGCCGACCTCAGCGACATGTTCAACGTGCAGGCCGCTGGCCGCTATGAGCATTTCTCCGATTTCGGCGATACGGTGAACGGCAAGCTGGCGGCGCGCTTCGAGCCCGTCGACGGCCTCGCCCTGCGCGGATCGGTCTCGACCGGCTTCCGTGCCCCGGGCATGGCGCAGCAGTATTTCTCGACCACCTCGACGATCAGCCAGGGCGGAACGCTGGTCGAAGTCGGCACCTTCCCCGTCTCGTCGCCGATCGCGATCGCGCTCGGCGCGCAGCCGCTCAAGCCCGAAAAGTCGGTCAACTTCGGCGGCGGCCTGGTGTTCGACATGGTGCCGGGGCTGAACGTGACGGTCGATTACTACCGGATCAAGATCAAGGACCGCATCACGCTGACCGAGACGCTGTCGGGGGCAGACGTCCTGGCGCTTCTGCAGGCCGCCAATGTTCCGGGAACGTCGGCGCGCTTCTTCGTCAACGGCGTCGACACGCGCACGCAGGGTCTCGACATCGTCGGCAGCTATCGCGTTCCCGACTTCGGTCTCGGCACGCTGCGCCTGAACGTCGGCTATAATCTGAACGATACCAAGATCACCGATCGCCGCGTCTTCAGCGCCTTCACCGCGCAGCGCCTGTTCGCGCGGCAGGAATCGCTCCGCCTGACCGACGGGCAGCCGAGCAACAAGTTCAACGCCGGACTGACGTGGGACATCGGCAAGTTCGGCATGACGCTGAACGCCAATCGCTACGGCAAGGTGTTCCTGCCCGACAGCGTGACGGCCGTGGCGGCCGACGGCAACCCCGTCACGCTCAACAATCCCGCGATCCGCGACGACATCCGCATCGCGGCGGGCGACGCGCCGGGCGACATCACGCTGTCGCCGAAGTGGGTGGTCGATCTGGAAGTCCGCTTCCGCCCGGTCCAGCCGGTGCAGATCGCGGTCGGCGCGAACAACCTACTCGACGAATATCCCGACCGCCTGCCCTTCGGGCTGGTAAACGGGGTCGATTATGGCGCGAACAACAGCTTCCTGCCCTATTCGTCCTTCTCACCGTTCGGGTTCAGCGGGCGCTTCGTCTATGGACGCGTGTCGGTCGATTTCTGACCGCGCGGCCGGATGGAACATCGGCGAGGCCGGGAGCTATGCTTCCGGCCTCGTCCATATCCAGCTCCCGGTGACGGCGGCGGCGATCACCGGCGCCATCACCCACGGCCATGGCGAGAAGATCGCCGCCAGCACGATGCTGAACGCGAAGGCCGCGGTCGCGGCGAGCTTGCCCCGGCGGCTGATCGCGCCCCTTTCGCGCCACGCGACGATATGATGGCCGAACCGCGGATGCGTGATCAGCCAGCTTTCGAGCCGCGGCGACGAGCGCGCGAAGCAGAAGGCGGCCAGAATGACGAAGGGCACCGTCGGCAGCAGCGGCAGGAAGGCGCCCAGCGCCCCGAGGCCCAACGAAGCCCAGCCGCTGACAAGAAAGAAATGCCGCTTCATCGCGCGCTGGCTTAGCGGAAATCATAGGCCGCGCCAGCCGGCAATCGTCGCCCAGCGAAAGCCGGGGCCGCTATCGGCATGGCGTAACGGTTGCAAGCGGCCCCGGCTTTCGCTGGGGCGACGCTGGTCTATCCGCGTCCGATCAGCGCCTGCGCCATGCGGTCGGCTACGTCCGACGCAGGGGTGCCGCTGGCCCGGCTCTCGGCCCAGATATCCGCGAGCCGTCCCGGAATCTGCCCGATGCGGCGCTCGACTTCCTCATGGCTGCCCTGCCCCAGATATTCGAGCGCGACGTTGATGATGCCGCCGGCGTTGATCACATAGTCGGGCGCATAGACGATGCCGCGATCGTGCAGGCGCTGGCCGTCGGCCTCGGTCGCGAGCTGGTTGTTCGCGGCGCCCGCCACGATCGACACCTTCAGTTTCCCGATGCTCTCCTCGGTCAGGATCGCGCCGAGCGCATTGGGGCTCAGCACGTCGGCCTCGACCTCCATGATCGCGGCCGAATCGGCAAGATCGGCGCCCAGTTCCTCGGCGAGCGCCTTCGCGCGGGCGAGGTCGACGTCGGCCAGCGTCAGCACCGCGCCCTCGGCCGCCAGCCGCCGCGCGACCCCGGCGCCGACGCTGCCGACGCCCTGCACCGCGACGCGCACGCCGCTGGCGCTGTCGACGCCCAGCTTTTCGCGAATCGCCGCCTTGATGCCCAGATAGACGCCGAGCGCGGTCAGCGGGCTCGGGTTGCCGCCCACCTTGTCGCCAGCCGCCGGAAGGCCGCTGACATGGCGTGTCGCGCGCGCGATCTCGACCATGTCGGCGACCGACATGCCGACATCCTCGGCCGTGACATAGGCGCCGCCGAGCGATTCGACCGCACGGCCGAAGGCCGCGAGCAGTTCGGGGCTCTTCGCCTGCCCTTCCTCGGCCAGGATCACACCCTTGCCGCCGCCCAGCGGCAGGCCCGCCATCGCATTCTTGTAGCTCATGCCGCGCGACAGCCGCAGCGCATCGACGATGGCATCGGTCTTGTCGGGATAGCGCCAGTATCGCACCCCGCCCGCACCGGGGCCGAGATGTGTCGAATGCACCGCAACGACCGCCGTCAGGCCGCTCGCCCGATCGCGAAACATATGAACATGTTCATGATCGTCGAAATCGGCAAAATCCCAGACGGCGGACATGGCAGAACCTCATATTCAAAAATTACGCATACGCGTAATAAAGAAACAGGGGTGTAAAGTCACGCCGTTTTGCGTCCGAGCGGAATGCGGACGTCTCTCACATATCCGCCATCGCGTGTCGGGCCGCCACACGCCGGGCATGATCGCTGAACTTTTCACTGCCATCGGCCAGAGCCGAGATGCCGTTGACCTTCCACGGCTTGCAAAGCTTGCAACCGGCCCGCTGGTTTCGGGATCTACCCCGCTTGTGGTGCATGCGAAGTCTCCCCGACGGCCGCCGGAACACCCGTCCGCAGCCGTGAAAGCGGGTTCATTTGAACCTTAGGCCTCCGGTGCTTTTCGAGCTAAGTCCTTGAAAAGCTGGGGCGACCGATGGGACTTGAACCCACGACCCCCGGTACCACAAACCGGTGCTCTAACCAACTGAGCTACGATCGCCACATGCCGGGCGTAACGCCATCGACAGCGCGCGGCGATAGGCGGGGCACCGCTGTTCGTCAAGCATTGTTCGTGGGCACCGCGGCCGGTAAAAGCCGCGGCATGGCTGGAAACGAGCATGTCGACATGGCGACCTCCGGCGCCGACCGCACCGCCGAGCGGCTGGCCGCGGTGCCCGGCATCCGGCGCGCGCCGAGCCCGAAGCTTGCGCAGTTCATGCTGCCGCATTTCCTAGATGCCGAGACCTGCGCCGCGCTGGTCGAGCGGATCGATGCAGGGGCGCATCCCTCGACCATCGCCGACCCCAATGGCGACACGGCGTTTCGCACCAGTTCGACCTGCGACCTCAATCATCGCGACCCGCTGGTTGCCGCGGTCAACCGGCGACTCCACGATCTCACCGGCATCGCGCCCGAATATGGCGAGCCGCTGCAGGGCCAGCGCTACGACGTCGGCGAGGAGTTCAAGGCGCACACCGACTATTTCGATCCGCACGGCGCCGATTGGGAAACCTTCTGCGCGGTGCCCGGTCAGCGAAGCTGGACGCTGATGATCTACCTCAACGAACCCGCGGCGGGCGGCGCGACGCGCTTTCTCGCTACCGGCAAGCTGCACCAGCCCGAAACCGGCAAGCTGCTCGCGTGGAACAATGTCCGCGCCGACGGCACCCCGAACCCCGACACGCTCCACCACGGGATGAAGGTGCGCAAGGGGCGCAAATATATCATCACCAAATGGTTCCGCGAACGGCCGTGGCCGTGGGCGGACGGGGAACTGGGCTGACCGCCGAACAGCAGGGCCCGCCCGATCCGGAACCGCTTGCCCGAACCGGCGTTGAAAGAGCGTTCGGCAATCGCCGAAAGCCTTTCGCCCGCGCCGCGTCGCGGGTGCCATGATGGGAGGGTGGAATGACCGCACGAGCAGCCGTCCGCAGCACGGCGAAACGCAAACCGGAACAGCAGGCCAAGAGCGAGGCGATCGCGAAAGCCCGGGCGGTCGCGCCCGACGTGGCGGCGCGCATCGGCAGCACGCCGCGGACGAAATTCCGTGGCGACGCGGACATATTCGGCCGCCTGGTCGAGGATCACGACCGCCACCGCGCGCTGCTGGCGATGATCGAGGAGACCGAGGGCAAGTCGCCCGACCGCCAGCGGCTGTTCCGGGAACTGACCAAGGAACTCAAGGCGCATGCGGCGGCCGAGGAACAGGCGCTGTGGTCGAGCGTGCTGCGTGATCCCGAGACCACCGATTTCGCGCGCCACGCGATCGCCGAGCACAAGGAGATCGACGACATGCTCGCCGACCTCGCCGCCCGCGACATGGCGTCGTCCGGCTGGCTGCGGCGGTTCGCCGGTCTTAAGGACGAATATCTCCACCATATCCGCGAAGAGGAGCAGGAGCAGTTCGTCGCCGCCGAGGCGCATCTGAGCGCCACCGACGTCCGCTACATGCGCCGCGTCTTCAACCGCCGGAAGCGCGAGGAAAAGGCCGCCGCCAAGATCGAGCCGAAGATCAAGCTCAAGGCCTGACGCATCGCGGCGGCGTCGCGCAGTATCTTCCGGCTACGCCCCTCCCCTCGTATATCCGCGTGCAAGTGCGGGCCTGCTCCCCGGCGAAAGCCGGGGTCCGCCCGGGGCAGCGCTACCCTTTCTGGACCCCGGCTTTCGCCGGGGAACGGGCCCTGCCGGAAAAGGGACACCCTCCCCCGAAGGGGAGGGGTCGCTTCGCGCCGCCTTACCGCACCAGCCGATACTGGAAGTTCAGCGTCAGCGTGTTGCCGACCTGTCCCGGCTCGACCGGCGCCGCCGCCTTGGCCTCCTGCACCACCATACCGCGCGCATAGGGCATCGGCGGCTGCGGGCCCGAAAAGCCGCCTTCGCTGATCGACACCAGTTCGGCGCCGCGATAACCCGCGAGCCGCGCATAGTCGGCCGCCTTCGCCTCGGCCGCCTTGATCGCCGCGCCGCGCGCGCCGACCAACATCGCGTCGGGGTCCTTCATCGCGAACCACGGCCCGTCGATATTCGTGCCACCCGCCGTAACGAGCGTGTCGAGCAGTTCGCCGATCCGGTCGATCTGCCCCGTCGTCGCGCGCACGCTGTTCGTGACCTGATAGCCCAGGAAACGCGGCGGCTGGCCGTCGGTGCGATTGCTGTAGTCATATTGCGGCGACAGGTTGATGCCGCTCGTCTGAATGTCCTCGGCCTTGATCCCGGCCTTCTTCGCCGCCGCGATCAGCTTGTCCATCGCCGCCGCATTCGTGCGCATCGCCTCGACCGCGGTCGGCGCGGTCGTCTGGACGCCGGCGCCGATCGTCGCCTGGTCGGGACGCGCCCGCACCTCTTCGTTGACGCTGAAGGAAAGAATCGGTCCCTGCGCCGTCGCTGTCGTCACCGTCGAACCTCCTGCCCCTTGCTGCGCAATCGCGGGCGCCGCAGCCGCCAGCATCCATCCGGCAGCCATAGCGGTGAGCATCTGCTTCGTCATTTCATTCTCCTGTTCACCGGAGATCCGGTTCCTGATGATCGTCCCCCCGTAACGCCGACGGAGCGAACCCGTTCCGGCCTTTGACCGCGCGGCGCTTGCATGAGGCTGAACGGACCGGTAGCGAGCCGTTCATCATGGCGGCACCGATCTTATCTTATGAAGGCCTGGGCCTGGTGCAGGGCACCGGCTGGCTGTTCCAGGATCTCGACATCTATATCGGCGCGCGCGACCGGCTGGCGCTGATCGGCCGCAACGGCGCCGGCAAGACGACGCTGCTCAAGCTGCTCGCCGGCCACATCGAACCCGACAAGGGCAAGCGCACCATCGTCCCCGGCACCCACGTCGTGCTGCTGGAGCAGGAACCCGACTTCACGGGCCATGCGACGCTGATGGACTATGCGACCAGCGGCGACCACGCGCCCGAGGCGCATGAAGTCGCGGCGATCGCCGACCAGCTCGGCATCGACATGGACCGCGCCGCCGCCAGCGCCTCGGGCGGCGAGCGGCGCCGCGCCGCCATCGCCCGCGCGCTCGCGCAGAACCCGGACGTGCTGCTGCTCGACGAGCCGACGAACCATCTCGACCTTGCGGCGATCGACTGGCTCGAATCCTGGCTGTCGCGCTTCACCGGCGCCTTTGTCGCGATCAGCCACGACCGTACCTTCCTGACCCGTCTGACGCGCCAGACGCTGTGGCTCGACCGCGGCAGCATCCGCCGCAAGGAAATCGGCTTCGGCGGTTTCGACGAATGGACCGAGGCGGTGTTTGCCGAGGAAGCCCGCGCCGCGCAAAAGCTGGATTCCAAGCTTCGGCTGGAGGCGCACTGGCTGGAGCGCGGAGTCACCGCGCGGCGCAAGCGCAACCAGGGTCGACTGGAAAAGCTCAAGGAAATGCGCGCGACGCGCGCCGCGATGATCGGCGGCCCCGGCGTCGCCAAGCTGGGCCTCGCCAACGACGACGTGCGGTCCAAGTCGGTGATCGTCGCGGAGAATATCTCCAAGACGTTCGGCGACCGCACGATCATCAGGGATTTCACCTTTCGCGTCCAGCGCGGCGACCGCATCGGCATCGTCGGCGCGAACGGTGCGGGCAAGTCAACCCTGCTCAAGCTGCTGACTGGCGAGATCGCGCCCGACGAAGGCACGGTAACGCTTGCGCCGACGCTCGACGGCATCGTCATCGACCAGCAGCGCAGCCTGCTGTCGCCCGAAAAGAGCGTGCGCGACATCCTCGCCGATGGCGGCGACTGGGTCGACGTGCGCGGGGTGCGCAAGCATGTGCAGGGCTATCTGAAGGATTTCCTTTTCGACCCCTCGGTCGCCGAGGCGAGCGTCGGAGCGCTGTCGGGCGGCGAGCGATCGCGCCTGCTGCTCGCGCGCGAATTCGCTCGCGAATCGAACCTGCTCGTCCTCGACGAGCCGACCAACGACCTCGACCTCGAAACGCTCGACCTGTTGCAGGAAGTGATCGCCGATTATCAGGGGACGGTGCTGCTCGTCAGCCACGACCGCGATTTCCTCGACCGCACGGTGACGGTGACGCTGGGTCTCGACGGGTCGGGCAAGGTTGACATCGTCGCGGGCGGCTATGCCGACTGGGAGGCGAAGCGCAGCAAGCCGGCGGCGGCGAAAGCCCGCGCCGCAACGGCCGACGCGGCTCCGCCGCCACCGCCGCAGGCGCGCAAGAAACTGAGCTACAAAGACCAGCGCGACTACGACCTCCTGCCGGCCCGCATCGAGGAGATCGAAGCGGAAATGGCAAGCATCGAGACCGAACTGTCTGACGGCAGCCTGTTCACACGCGACAACGCCCGCTTCACCGCGCTGACGACGAAACTCGACATGTTGCGCGACGAAAAGGCGGCGGCGGAGGATCGCTGGCTGGCGCTCGCCGAGGAAGTCGAGGCACTGGGATAACGTCGACTTAGGGGTTGTAAGCGGCCATCCTCTTCTTGCGTCATCCGGGATGACGATCAGAGAGATTCGCTTGCAGCCCCCCATCCGAAATCACCCTATCCCGTAAAACCGCGCCAGCCGGTCGAGCGCCAGCCCCAGCACCAGCTTCCCCGACCGCGCCGGCCAGCCGAGCGCCTTTTCCGCACCGCCGATCCCCTCGCCCGCGCAGATCACGCGCCAGCAGATGTCGGCGAGCCCCGGCCCGACATGGTCGATCGCCGCATGAAAGCGCCGGTGTGCGTCGATCCGGGCGAGCGAGGCGTCCGATGCGCGCCCGCCGCCGCGGCTCTTCGCGGGCGGCGCCGCATCCCAGCGCATCGTCACCCGCGCCGCCAGCCCCGCGCGCTCATAATCGGCGCGCAGCCGTTCGCCCGCGGCCAGTTGCGGCGCGGTCAGCAACCCGCGCGCGGCGAGCCAGGCGATCGGGCTTTCGGCGACGTTGACCGTGACATGCCGCATCACCTGCGGCCCCGTCTTGCCGGGATCGATCCGGTCGTCGGGATGGAGACGGGTTTCGAGGCGGCGTGCGGTCATCGGCTTCTCCTTTGGGGTGTCCGGAAAGATTCGCGTCCAAAACCGCGCTTGACATCTGGATATTTTGTAGGAAAGAAAAAACCGATTTGGTTATTGGAGCCACGCCATGATCAACAGCATCCGCACCGTCCGCCGCGCAAAGGGCCTGACGTTGGAAGAGGTCGCGCAGCGATGCGATCCGCCGACGACCGCGCAGACGATCGGCCGGCTCGAAACCGGCACACGCACGCTTTCGCTCGGCTGGATGAACCGGATCGCGAAAGCGCTCGGCGTCGAGGCGGCCGAACTCGTCCGGCTTCCGCAGGACGCGCAACTCACCATCACCGCGCTGCTCGGCGCCGACGGCGCGCAGGCGCCGACGCGGGTCGAACAGGCGCTGACCGCGCGGCCGGGCGAGGACATGGTCGCTGTGCGCGTCACCTCGTCGATCGGCGACTATCGCGCGGGCGACGAAATCTGGTGCCGGCGGATCGAGGGCGATTGGACGGCTGCGCTCAACCGCGACCTGCTCGTGCCGCGCCCCGCCGGGCGCTATATCTTCGCCCGCCTGCTCAACGTCGACGGCGAAAAGCTTCATCTGCTGCCGCTCGGCGTCGGGCAGCGGCAGCAGGTGGTGAGCAATCCGCCCTGGGCTGCGGTCGCGGTGCGGCTGATCCGCACGCTGTGAGGTTCGCTCCCATGTTCCAGACTCTCGCCCTTGCGACCCCGGACCCGATCGGCAATTATCCCGTTTCCACAGGTAACCGTTCCCCGGCGAAAGCCAGGGTCCAGATGGCACAGCGCTGCCCCGTGTGGACCCCGGCTTTCGCCGGGGCACAGACCCTTACTTGCCTGATGGATATGTACGCCGACCCGATCCGGGGGAAGCAATCCAGGGCGGTTCGCGCACGCTCTGGATTGCCGCGTCGCCTTCGGCTCCTCGCAATGACGCATTCCGTCTATCCGTCGCCGTGACGCTCCGCATCCTCTCGATCGCCACGCTGTTTCCCGACGCGGCGCGGCCGAACTTCGGGCTGTTCGTCGAAAGGAGCCTGCGCGCGCTGGCGCAGCAGCCGGACATCGCCCTGACCGTCGTCGCGCCGGTCGGCCTGCCGCCCTTCCCGCTATCGCTCCACCCGCGCTATCGCGCGCTGCGCAGCCTGCCGCGAACCGAGACGTGGAACGGCCTTGTCGTGCATCGTCCGCGCTTCCCGCTGATCCCGCGTCACGGCGCGCGCTTCAACCCCGCGCTGGTCGCGCGCGCGGTGCTGTCGGCGGTGCGCGGCACGGCGTTCGACGTCGTCGACGCGCAATTCTTCTATCCCGACGGCCCCGCCGCGATGCGGGTCGCGGCGGCGCTCGGCCTGCCCTTCTCGGTCAAGGCGCGCGGCGCCGACATCAGTCATTTCGGCCATGCCGCGGCGACGAAAGCCCAGCTTCTCGCCGCCGCCGACGGGGCAGCCGGGCTGCTCGCCGTCTCCGAAGCGATGCGCCGCGACATGGCGGCGATCGGAATCGATCCCGGCAAGGTCGCGATCCATTACACCGGCATCGACGGCGCGCGCTTCTGTCCCGGCGATCGCGCCGCCGCGCGCGCGGCGCTCGGCATCGGGACCGATCCCGTCATCGCCACCATCGGCGCGCTGATCCCGCGCAAGGGCCAGGCGCTGGTGATCGAGGCGCTGCCCATGCTGCCGGGCGTGCACTACTGGCTTGCCGGCGCGGGGGAAGAGGAAGGCCGCTATCGCGCGCTTGCCGAGCGGCTCGGCGTCGCCGGGCGGGTCCACATGATGGGCCCGGTCGCCAACGCCGACCTGCCGATGCTCTATCGCGCCGCCGATGCGGTGGTGATGCCTTCGGTCAGCGAAGGGCTGGCCAACGCCTGGGTCGAGGCGCTCGCCTGCGGCACGCCGATCGTGATCAGCGACGCGGGCGGCGCGGCCGAACTCGTCGCCTCACCGGCCGCCGGGCGCATCGTGGAGCGCACGCCCGACGCCATCGCCGCGGCGGTGCGCGCGATCCTCGCGGCGCCGCCCGGGCAGGCAGAGGTCGCGGCGAGCCTGGCCGGCCGCTTCGACTGGGACCGCAACGGCCGCGAACTCGCCGACCATCTGTGTCGCTGCGCGGGGCGATAGGCCCCGCCGGGTATCAGACCACCGCGCCGTCGTCCGAGCGCGCGACACGCTCGGCGCCGCTGGTCGCGGCCGAGGTGCGCGGCACGAAGCTGTGCGGGCCGACCTTCAGCCAGACCAGCACCGGCGTCGACATCAGCACCGACGAATAGGTGCCGACGAACACGCCGAGCAGCATCGCGGCGGTGAAGCCGAAGATCACGTCCGGGCCGAAGACAAGCAGCACGCCCAGCGCCAGGAACATCGCGACGCTGGTCATCACCGTGCGCGACAAGGTCTCGTTGATGCTGAGGTTGAGCAGCGGAATGATCTCCATCTTGCGGTATTTCTTCAGATTCTCGCGAATCCGGTCATAGACGACGATCGTGTCGTTGAGCGAATAGCCGACGATCGTCAGCAGCGCCGCGACGCTGTTGAGATCGAACTGCAACTGCGTCACCGCAAAGAAGCCGAATGTCAGCGACACCTCGTGGAACAGGCGGCCGAGCGCCCCGACGCCGAACTGCCACTCGAAACGCAGCCAGATATAGATGGAGATGCCCAGCACCGCGAGCGCCAGGCTGATCGCGCCGGTTCGCAGCAATTCGTCCGATACCTTGCCCGAAACGGTTTCGACCGCGCCCGTTTTCGCGTTGGGGAAAGCCTTGTGAATCCCGGCGACCAATTGTTCGCCGGCGCGATCGGCGCTTTCCTTGTCGCCTTCGGGCAATCCCGTGCGGATGGACACCGCGCTGTCCGAACCGAACTGCTGGATCGTCGGTTCGCCGAGGCCGATCTTGTCCACCTCGCTCCGGATCTCCTCGATCGGCGGCATGGTGCCCACGAAATCGACGCGGACGGACTGGCCGCCGACGAAATCGACGCCCAGGTTCAGCCCGCGCACCGCGACGAGCGCGATCGAGAGGACGACGAGCAGGAAGCTCATGGTCGAGGCGACCTTCCGCCAGCGCAGAAAGTCGATGTTCGTATCGTCGGGGACGAGTTTCAGCAGGCGCATCGTTCAGCTCCCTCAGATATGGATCGCCGTCGGGCGCTTGGCGCGAAGCCAGTGCGCGACGAACATGCGCGTGACGGTGACGGCGGTGAAGACGCTGGTGACGATACCGATAGTCAGCACCACCGCGAACCCCTTGATCGGGCCCGACCCGAACCAGAACATCAGCGCCGCCGCGATGACGTTGGTGACGTTGGCGTCGAAGATCGCGCGGCTCGCCTCGGTATAGCCCAGCTCCACCGCCTGGAACGGCCGGCGTCCGCGTTTCAGCTCCTCGCGAAGCCGTTCGTTGATCAGCACGTTCGCATCGACCGCGGCGCCGATGGTCAGCACGAAGCCCGCGATGCCCGGCAGGGTCAGCGTCGCGTTGAACGCCGCCATGGTGGCGATGATCAGGAAGACGTTGAAGATCAGCGCGATGTTCGCATAGACGCCGAAGCGGCCATAGACGACGAGCATCAGCACCAGCACCGAGACGGTCGCGATGATCCCGGCGATCACGCCCTTTTCGATCGAATCGGCGCCGAGTTCGGGGGTCACCGTCCGTTCCTCAACCACCGTCATCTTCACCGGCAGCGCGCCCGAGCGCAGCGAGATGGCGAGCGCATTGGCGCTGGCGACCGAGAAGCTGCCCGAAATCTGCGCGCTGCCGCCCAGGATCGGCTCGTTGATCGACGGCGCCGACAGCACCTGGCCGTCGAGCACCATCGCGAAGCGCTTGCCGACATTCTGCGCGGTGACGCGCGCGAAAGTATTCGAGCCCGCGGCGTCGAACCGGATCGTCACCACCGGCTGGTTCGACTGCGGATCATAGCTTTGCCGCGCGTCGATGAGCTGCTCGCCGCTGATCATCACCTGCCGGCTCAGCACCTCGAACGGCGCCCCGCCGCCTTCGCCCTTGGCATAGGGCACGATCTCGCTGCCGACCGGCACGCGGCCCTGCATCGCCTCGTTCGGGTCGGCGTTGGCGTCGACCATGCGGAATTCGAGCCGCGCGGTCTTGCCGATCAGGTCCTTCAGCGCCTTCGGGTCCTGAAGTCCCGGCACCTGGACGACGACCCGGTCGTCACCCTGGCGGATGATCGTCGGTTCGCGCGTGCCGAGCGCGTTGACGCGGCGGTCGATGATGTCGCGCGCGGTGTCCATCGCGCGGCTGACCGCCTGCGCCTGCCCGGCGCGGGTCGGGGTCAGCACGATGCGCGTCGTGTCGACGACGTCGATGTTCCAGTCGCGCTGGCCGGTCAGCCCGGCACCCTGCGTCTCGGCGAACAGCCGCTCGCGCGCGGCGTCGAGCTTCGTCTGGTCGCGGACGAGGAAACTGATCTTGCCGCCCGCATTCGACAGTTCGCCGATCGCGATGTCGTCGTCGGCGCCGCGTTCGCCGCGCATCGCGGTACGCACCGTCTTTTCCATATTGGACAGCTGCGTCTTCTGCAGGTCGGCGACGTCGGCCTCGAGCAGAAGGTGGCTGCCGCCCGCAAGGTCGAGGCCCAGGTTGACCTTGATCTGGGCAAAGCCGGGAAGGCTTTCGAACGCCTTCGTCGGCAGGAAGCTGGGAATGGAAAAGAGGATGCCGGCCAGCAGGATGAGGCTGATGCCGAGGGTCTTCCAGCGCGGGAAATCGAGCATGACTGGGATTCCGTTGGTCTGGGCGGAAGCGGCGGTCGCCGCCGCCGCATCAGTCGTTGGCGGGCTTGCCGCCGGGCTGGAGAACGTCCGACAGGGTCGATTTGACGACCTTGATCTTCACGCCCTGCGCGATTTCGACATCGGCGAAATCATCGTCGACGCGCGTCACCTTGCCGACGATGCCGCCGCCGGTAACGACCTGGTCGCGCGGCTTCACCGCCGCGATCTTGGCGCGATGTTCCTTCATCCGTACCTGCTGCGGGCGGATCAGGAAGAACCAGAACACAACGAAGATCAGGACATAGGGCGCCAGCATTAGCAGGCTGGCGGCCCCGCCCCCCGATCCGGCCGCCTGGGTCAGAAGCAATGTCGTCGACATGGATGAAAACTTTCCGTTCGAAAGCGCCGCCGCCCGCAGGAAGGGCCGGCGCATAGAAATATGGCGCGGCGCCTATCACGCAGGGGCGGCGCGCGCAACCGGCGGCTTGAGCCCTCCCCGCGACAGGCCGCGGCAAGATGGGGACCGGACAGCGCCGATCAAGGGTCGCCATCCGTCCGTCGCATATCGCCTCCGGCTCTCCTCAGGAGAGCCTTGCATCGCCGGCCAAGCCGCGCTAGGGGCCTCGCCTGCCCAATCGGGCCGGTCGGGACGTAGCGCAGCCTGGTAGCGCATCACACTGGGGGTGTGGGGGTCGGAGGTTCGAATCCTCTCGTCCCGACCAAATTTCTTCGATTATATTCAATTGCTTGTGCGAGCTCTTTTGGCGGCTGGACTTCGATTCGCGCCTATTCGCCACCCGCTGGTGGTGCAGTCAATCGGAACACCTGGAAAAACACGACCACGGTAATCGCGATGCGGCGGATGATTTCGAATCCGTCGCTCGACAAAAGGATGCTGCGAGAGGCTGCTCGGGAAGGCTCGTAAGCGCTCCCTTGTCGCCCGAATTCCGGAGGTCATGAACGGGGATCAATTCCCGGAAACAGGCATGTCCTGCCGCGCCGAAATATAGAATAATATGGCGGCGCCCGGCGCGCACAGGGCCACCAGCGCCGCAAGCGACCACCGCAAACCATCCGCGCCGAACAACAGGTCCGACATCAAGGCCACGCCAAGCGGTCCGAACGTCATGCCGATCAATCCGATAAGCAGATAATAGAGCGCCGCGGCCATGCCCCGTTGATGAGGCGGAATCGCCGCCTGAAAAGCCGCGATGCCGAGGCCGGAAGGCACGGTATAGGCGAACAGGCCCGCCGCCAGCCACGCGAGGGCCGCCGAGGCAGTGCTGCTGGCAAAGCCGAGCGCCATCAACGGAGCGACCAACGCGGCAGCGCCGGCGCATGTGACCAGCGAGGGCGTCCCCCATCGCGCCGGAATCCTGCCGGCGAGCCAGGCACCGAACAGCCCGCCGGCGCCGCCGAAAAGCAACAGCACCAGCCCGTATTGCAGACCGACCTCGCCCGGGGACATGCCGTAGCTCCGCATGAAGAAGGCCGGAATCCAGCCCAGAAGCCCATAGGCGAGAACGGCATAAAGCGTCATCGCCATCAGGAGAGGCCCCAGGGACCGGCGGTGCAGCCGCAGATGAGCGTAGAGCGATGGTCCGCCCTGCGGCTTGAGCGAAGCGCCGGATCCACGGCGCGGTTCGGTCATCGTCAGCGCCGCCGCCGTGACGATGAATCCGCCCGCTCCGACGATGATGAAGACGGCTTTCCAGGACGCGATGTCGCCGACGAACGGCATGGCGAAGCTTGGGGTCGATGCGACAAGAGCGACCACCAGGCCCCCGACAATCAGGGACGCGCCTGCGCCCATGCTCGATGCCGCGGTATAAACACTCATCGCCAGGGGGCGCTCCTCCGGCGGAAAGGAGTCGGAAATCAGCGAGATGGCGGAAGGCGGCAAGGCAGCCTCTCCCGCGCCCACGCCCAGGCGCGCCGCCAGAAGCTGCCCAAAGCTATGCGAAAATCCGCACGCAACCGTGGAGGCGCACCAGATGGCGCTGCCGGCGGCGACGAGCATAGGGCGCGAGAAACGATCCGCCAGCCATCCGAAAGGCAGGCCGAGCAGCGTGTAGAGGAGCGCGAAGGCCACCCCCTGCAACAAGGCGAATTCGGTGTCGCTGAGATCGAGGTCCGCCTGGATCGGTTCGACGAGCAGTCCGATGAGCACCCGATCGACAAAGGAAATCAGATAGGCGGCAAACAGCACGGCGACCGTCCACCACGCCGTTCGACCGGGCGGATAGAGCGGAAGGGGTGCAGTGGGTGCGCCGTCGCCTTTCGTCATATGATGCCGCGCTCCAATGCGTCCCTGTACCGCGGATCGGCGATCGCGATCAGACGCCGCCGCCGCTCGGCCTCATCGCATCCCTGCAGTTCCGCCGCACCGAATTGCGTCGCCACGACGTCGACGTCGGTGCGCGGCGTGGAAACGCGCGCGAGAGGCCGCGCCGTGATCCCGCTTGCGGACCCGTCGCCGGGACTCGCGTTGAGCGCGATTATGCTGCGTCCTCCAGAAGCTTGCGCCGCGGCGCGCGCGAAGTCGGGCTGTCCCCCGATCGCGCCGACGAAGCGTGATCCCGCCATCTCACCATTCACCTGTCCCTGCAAATCGACGGACAAGGCACCGTTCACCGCGACCATATTGTCCTGTTCGACCGCCCCGAGGTGCGTTTCATCCACACCGGCCAGTTCGATGGAGGCATTGCGTTCCACGAACCTGTAAAGGGCGGCATCGCCCATCACCGAACCGATCGTCGCGATTCCGGGCTTGCGGCTTTTCCGTGCGCCCGTGGCCGCGCCGCGCTCGATCAGGCCCGCCAATCCCTTGCTCAAAAGGCCGCTGTGAATGCCAAGGTCGCGGCGATCCCCGATAAGGCAGGTCAAGGCTTCGGGCACGCTGCCGACGCCCAGTTGCAAGGTCGCGCCATCCTCGACGTAAGGGGCGATATGGCCGGCGATCCTGCGTGCGACATCGTCGGGCGGATGTACCGCGAGTTCCGGCGGCGCGCGATCACTCGGGACGATCACGTCGATATCCTCCGGCCCCACGGAGATGCCGTGCAGCGTAGGCAGCGCGCTGCTGACCTCTGCAATCACCACGCGCGCGTGACGAATGGCATCGCGCAAATAAAGAGCCGTCAGCCCGAGCGAATATCTTCCGTCCGGTCGCGGCGGCGGCAAAGCGATCATCACGACATCGAAAACCATGCGGCGCGCGGCGAGCAATCGCGGAATGCGCCCCATGGAAACGGGCACGATGTCCAGCACCGCCGCGTCCGCGAGCCGCCGCGTCGTGCCCAACGCCCCATAGCTGCGAAAGCGGATGGCATCGGCATGCTCGGCCCGAAACGTGCCGGCAAGACCCATGCCGACGAAAACCGAGACGTCCGTCAGCGCGTATCGCTGCGCCAGAAAGGCTTCCGCAAGGGACAGGGGTTCGGACGCGCATTCGGCAAAAAGGACCGTATCGCCCGGACGCACGAGCGCCGCAAAATCAATCGCTCCAGGCACGACCCGCCTCACCCCCGGTCACTCGCTCCGGTCGGCACAGCTTCGGCTTGCCTTGTCGCAGGCCCGTCGAGCACGAAGCGATCGGCCGGCCTCCGCGCCAACTTGTCGATGACATCGAGGCCGTTCGCCGGCGCGGGGGTGAGCAAATGGAGCGAGGGAGCGATCATGCCGCGGGCATACGGTGCATCAGCGCGGCCCGCTCACACACGGCCACCAGTTCATCGGCCTGATTATAAGCCTCGTGAACGAAGGTCACGATGCCCTGATCGGGGCGCGAGCCACTCTCCCGCTTGTCCTTGACGATCGTGACGACGCGAATTGTGTCGCCGTGAAAGACCGGCTTGGGAAAGCGCACGTCGGACATCCCGAGATTGGCGACCGTCGTACCGAGGGTGGTATCATTCACGGTCATCCCGATCATCAGACCAAGCGTGAAGAGCGAGTTCACAAGCGGCCTTCCGAATTCGGTCGTCTTCGCGAATTCAAAGTCGATATGCAGCGGCTGAACATTCAGCGTCAGATTCGAAAAGAGCATATTGTCATATTCGGTCACGCTGCGCCGCCACGGATGCTCGAACCGCTGGCCGACCTCGAACTGCTCAAACCACAGGCCGCTCACAGGAGCGAATCCGCAAGGCGCAGCGCGATCGCGTCCTCCGACGCGCCCAGTCCAGCCGCGGCATCGCCAAGCGTCGCGGTCGAAACCCGGCTGCCGGTGCGCTGAATGTCGCCCGCCAGCGTCCGCGCCGCGGCCAGCGCCAGCCACATGCGCGCATCGCCATCCGCGGCCGTTTCCGCCGCTTCGATCGCCATCGCACTCTCGGCCAGGCGAACATGGAAGGCGGGATCGTCCGACTGCCCTCCCGCGGCACTGGCAAGCCAGGCTTCATAGCTCGCCCGTACTGCCCCCAGCAGATCGCCGAGCTTTCCGGGCGGGGGTGCGGTCAGCCCGCGAGCACCGCCCGCCTCGCCGCGCCTGGCTTCCGCACGGCCGATGATCGATCGCTGCACCTCGGACGCCCCCTCATAAATCGTCGTGGGCCGGGCGGCGCGAACGAGCGCCTCGATCTCCTGACCCACGATCACGCCGCGTCCACCGTGAATCTGCTGGGAATCGTGGATCACCTCGAGCGCGGCTTCGGTCGCGAAAGCCTTGGCGATCGCGCCTTCGACGACCGTGCGTTGACCCGCATCGCGAAGCTGCGCGGCGCGTGCGACCAGGGCGGCCCCGCCGGCGACGAGCGCCGCCATGCGCCCCAGCTTGAGTCGGATGCCGGGCAGCGCCGCGAGAGGCGCGCCAAAGGCCTGGCGGCTTTTCGCCACGTCGAGTGCAAGATCCAGCGCGCGCCGCGCCATGCCGACGGTTGCCGCGCCAACCGACGGCCGGAAGATCTCCAGCGTGCCGAGGGAGGCCCGAAGTCCGTCGCCCGGTTCCCCGAGCCGTTGCCTGTCGGACACCCTGCATTCGTCAAAATCGAGATAGCCGATCGCGTGCGGAGCCTGGAGGTGGATATCGCCGCGCGCGGCGAAACCGGGGGTATCCTTTTCGATGAGAAAGGCTGTCACCGCGCGCCGGTCCTCTTCGCCGCCGGTCCGGGCGAAGGTGATATAGACATCGGCGTCGGGTGCGCCGGAAATGAACATCTTCGAGCCATTGATAATCCAGTCCTCGCCGTCCCGGCGGGCACGGGTCTTCATTCCGAGAACATCGGATCCGCTGTGAGGTTCGGTCAGCGCAAAGGAAAAGAGCATGCTGCCCGACGTCAGGCCCGGCAGATAGCGCGCGTGCTGGTCATCGCTGCCCATGCGAAGGATGGCGCTGGTGCCAAGGCCCTGGATGGCGAAATGCGTATCGATCAGCGGCTCGTGATAGCCGAAGCGTTCGCGCAGCAGGCACAACAGATGCGAATAGCGGTCGAGCTGGCCGGCGCCGCCATAGGCCTCCGGGAGGGCCAGTCCGAACAGATTTTCCCTCGCCAGCGCTTCGATCAGCGGGCGACAGGTGCGGTCGTGTTCGGGCCATGAACGCACGATAGGCACAAGCGTGTCGCGACACAGCCGATCGACCCGATCGATAAGGGCTTGATCGTCCATATAAGCGGAAGCACCTGTTCGCGCAGTGGAATTCATGGGTTTCACCTCATTTGGCTTCGAGCGCGACGAGACCGGAACGCCCTGCCGCTTGACAGTGGATATCTACACATACTACTCAGTAGGTCAATAGCGATGCGGGGCTTGGTCGGGCATCGTGACAGCGACATTCGCTGTGCGAATGCCGGCAGCAAAGGGAGTAGAATGCTTGGCCCAAATGTCTGACGAACGGCTCTTGCATGCCTATCGGATCATGGAGCGTTCGATATTGCTCGAACGCGCCGTGCTTCGCCTCATCGAGGATGGCACGGCTCGCATCTTGCTGCATTCGGGACGCGGACAGGAAGCGATCGGTACTGGAGCATGCGCCGCGCTGCGGCCGGACGACATGCTGTTCTACAGCCACCGCGGCGTAACCCAGCTGCTTGCGAAGGGCATGCGGGTCGGGCCGCTGCTGGGGGATTTCCTCGGCAGGGTGGATGGCGCGACGGGCGGCCTCGGGGCGGGCATCGTGCACGCCGTCGATTCCTCGCTTGGCCTGATGGGATCTAGCGGGACGCTCGGCGGCGGCTTCGTTCTCTCGGCGGGTGCGGCCCTTGGGGCTCGCAAGCTTGGCGACGACCGGGTCTCCGTCCACATTTTCGGCGAGGGGTCCGCAAATCGGGGAACCTTCCATGAAGCGGCCAATGCCGCAGCGCTTTGGAAGCTGCCGATGGTATGGCTTTGCGAGAACAACGGCTATTCGGTCTCGGTCGCGCATCGGGACGCGACATCCGTCGAAGATGTGGCGGACCGGGCGCTGGCATATGGAATGCCAAGCAAAATCGTCGACGGACAGGATGTAGAGGCGGTGCATGATGCCGTGGAGGAAGCGGTGGGCCGCGCACGGGCCGGCGATGGCCCCACGTTGATCGAGGCGAAAACCCTCCGCTTTCGCGGGCATTATGAAGGCGATCCCCAGACTTACCGCGACAAAGCGGAGTTTGAGGCGATGAAAACGCGCGACCCTCAGGCGATCGCGGCGCAGAGGCTTCTCGAAAGAGGTATGGAACAGCATCGTCTCGACCAGATCCGGGCCGAGGAGGCAGGGGCGATGGAACGCGCTGTCGAGCATGCGCTATCGGCCGCCAAGCCAGGGCCCGAGCGAATTTTCGAAGGACTGTTGAGTGCGGGAGGCGTGGCATGAGCGATCGGCCGGCCAATGGCGTGCGTACGCTGAGTTACCGCGCGGCGCTGCGCGAGGCGCTGATCGAGGAGATGCAGCGCGACGAGCGCGTTTTCATGATGGGGCAAGACGCCGGCCCATTCGGAGGCGTGTTCGGCGTCTCGAAGGGATTGTCCGACATGTTCGGAACCGATCGCGTCTTTGACACGCCGATTTCCGAAGCCTTCATCGTCGGCGGCGGCGTGGGCGCAGCGCTCGCCGGGGCGCGCCCGATCGTGGAACTGCAATATGCGGATTTCGCCCTGATCGCGATGGACGAAATCGTCAACAAGGCCGCAAAGTGGCGCTACATGCATGGCGGCAAGCAAACCGTGCCGCTCGTCATTCGCGCGCCCGAGGGCGTTGTCGGGGGACTTGGTCCCGAACATTCCCAATCGCTGGCACAATATTTCTGGCACAGCTTCGGCCTGAAGGTCGCGATGCCGGCGACGCCCGCCGATGCGAAGGGAATGCTGAAGGCGGCGATCCGGGACGACGACCCCGTGCTGTTTCTCGAAAACAAGTCTCTCTACAATCGACGCGGTCCGGTGCCCGATGGCGATTATATCGTGCCGCTCGGCGTTGCCGCGACGCTGCGCGAGGGCGAAGCCGTAACCATCGTTGCCTGGTCGCGCATGGCCACCATCGCGCTCGAAGCGGCCGGGCTGCTGAACGATCGGGGCATTTCCTGCGAAGTGATCGATCCGCGGGGTATTCGTCCTTTGGATCTGGACGCCATCCTGGCATCGGTGAAACGCACCGGACGCCTCGTCGTCGTGCACGAAGGGCCGGTCACGGGCGGCCTGGCGGGCGAACTGGTCGCCAAGGTCGTGGAAAACTGCTTTGCGTCGCTTCACGCCGCCCCCGTGCGCGTGGGCGGAGTCGATACCTATGTGCCACAGAATCTCGATCTAGAAGGCTTGCTGACTCCGCCCGCCGCGGCGGTGGTCGATGCAGTCGAAACCGTGCTGGGCGCCTCTCGGATAAAGGGATGAACATGTTCGACATCAAACTGACCAAGCTCGGCCAAACCATGGAAGAAGGCACGGTGACGGCCTGGTTCAAAACCGTCGGCGAGCGATTCGAGGTGGGAGACCCGCTCTATGAATGCGAGACCGAGAAGGCGCTGACCGAAGTCGAGGCGACACGGGCGGGCATATTGCGCGAGATACTGGTGTCCGACGGAGATGTCGTCGAAGTGGGAACGGTGATCGCGCGCGCCGACGAGGTCGACTGAGCATGGGCACCACGCTCGAAACGCTGGCGGGCGTACCCAAGGCCATGGCGGGCGCGATGGCGCGAAGCTGGTCGGAGATACCGCATTTTGCCGAAATCATCCTGATCGATGCCGCCCCGATGCAGGCGCGCCTCGCGGCGGAACGCGCGCGGCTTGCGGACGATCCCGCCGCGCCGCGCATCTCGATCAACGATATCGTCGTCCATGCCGCCATAGCGGCGCTGGTCGAGGAGCCGGCCCTCAACGGCATATTCGCCAACGGCAAGATCGAAAGGCCCGACACGGTTTCGGTCGCGGTCGCGGTCGCCACCGACCATGGGTTGATGACTCCCGTCCTGCGGGACGCGAACGACCTCACCCTGCCCGAAATATCCGCCCGGATCGTCGAGTTGCGAGCGGCCGCAGCCGCGCGGCGGCTGGCACCCGATCAATTCGAAGGCGCCGTGATGACGATTTCGAACCTCGGCGCTTATGGCATCGATACGGGCTTCCCCACCATCAACCAGCGCCAAAGCGCCTTGCTGTTCATCGGCTCTCTGGTGGAACGCCCCTTCGTGATCGACGGCGCCGTCGTCGCGCGGCCGACGATGTATCTGACACTCGCGTGCGATCATCGCATGGTCGATGGCCTTACGGCGGCGCGTTATCTCGCTTCGCTGCGCAGCCTTCTGACGGGAGCGGCCGAATGACGGGACATCTTACGGGACGCGTCGCGGTGGTAACCGGCGCCGGACAGGGCCTGGGACGCAGCTACGCGATTGGTCTGGCGCGCGCGGGCGCGCGCGTCGTGGTCAACGACATCGGCCGCGCTGAAACCGATACGGGATCCGCGTCGACGGCACATCTGGTGGCGAAGGAGATTTGCGGCGAAGGCGGCGAGGCTGTCGCCAACACCGACAGCGTCGCCACCGCGGCCGGGGGACAAGCCATCGTCGATGCGGCAACAGAGGCTTTCGGCCGGATCGACATCCTCGTTTCCAATGCGGGGATCGAGCGCAATCAAAGCTATGCGAAATCCACCGCAAGCCAGTGGGACGACGTGATCGACGTCCACCTTCATGGCACGCACCATCTGTGCCGGGCCGCCTGGCCGAAGATGATCGAACAGCGTCACGGGCGACTGATACTCGTGACGTCCCCCTCCGGCTTGTGGGGCAATTTCTCCCAGGCATCCTATGCGGCGGCGAAGATGGGCATTATCGGGCTCGCGAACGTCCTCGCGATCGAAGGCAGACGCTACGGGATTCTCGTCAACAGCCTGGCGCCCATTGCGACGACTCCGATGTCGGAGCATCTCCTTTCACCCGAATTGGCCGCGAACCTGTCGCCCGACAAGGTGACGCCCGCCGTTTTGAAGCTGGCGTCGGACGACCTCGAGACCAGCGGAGCCATCATCGTCGCGGGAGGCGACTGGTTCGCTTCGGCTCATATAGCCGTCTCTCCGGGCGCGCGGATCACTGGCGGCGACAGCCTGGAGGCGGTGTGGGACAAGGTCGTCTCGAGCGACGGCATGCGTCCCGGCGCCCCGCTCGATCCCGATACGTTGCACCGGATGTTCGTCGGATAGCGACAGCCATCCCCTTCCCGCATGCGGCCGCGGCCGTCCGGACCGACCTTTTTGAACAGCGACAGGCGGATTGACCATGAATTTTGAGCTTAGCGATACCCAGAAAGAAGTGCAGTCGGCGGTACGAGCGCTCGCCGGAACATTCGATGACGCCTATTGGCGCGAGCGCGACGAGAAACACGAATTCCCCTGGGATTTCTACAATGCCTTTGCCGAGAAAGGCTGGCTCGGAATTGCGATTCCGGAAGCCTATGGCGGCAGCGGGCTCGGCATCACCGAAGCCGCGATCCTGCTGCAGGAAGTCGCGGCCTCCGGCGCAGCCATGAATGGCTGCAGCCCGATGCATCTGAGCATCTTTGGCGTCAATGTCGTGGCTAAACACGGCTCTGAAGAGTTGCGGCGCTCGCTCCTTCCCCGCGTTGCGAGCGGCGAATGCCATGTCTGTTTCGCCGTGACCGAGGCCGATGCCGGCACGGACACCACGCGCATCCGGACCTTCGCCCGGCGAACGGACAACGGCTATGTCATCAACGGCCGCAAGATCTGGATCACCAAGGCCCTCGATTCCGAAAAGATGATCCTCGTCACCCGGACGAAGCCACGAGAAGAATGCGCGAAACCCACCGATGGCATCACGCTGTTCCTGATCGATATCGACCGTTCGAAGATTTCGATCCGGCCGATCGAAAAAATGGGCCGCAATGCCGTGGCCTCGACCGAAGTCTTTATCGACGATCTCGAAGTACCTGCGTCGGCCCGCATCGGGAAAGAGGGAGAAGGGTTCCGCTATCTTCTCGACGGGCTCAATCCCGAGCGGATCCTGCTCGCGCATGAATCTCTCGGCATCGGTTACGCGGCGCTGCGCCGTGCTGTCCGCTATGCCAATGAGCGCGTCGTCTTCAACAGGCCGATCGGCGCCAACCAGGCCATCCAGCACCCGCTGGCCCAGGCCCATGCGAACTTGCAGGCCGCCGAACTGCTGGCGCGCAAGGCCGCATGGCTTTATGATCGCGGAGAGCCGTGCGGAGCCGAAGCCAATATGGCAAAGCTCCTTTGCGCCGATGCGGCCTTTTACGCCGCCGACCGGGCCGTCCAGACCCTTGGAGGTCTGGGCTATGCCGCGGAATATGACGTGGAGCGATATTTCCGTGAAGCGCGTCTGATGCGTATCGCGCCTATCAGCCAGGAAATGGCGCTGAACTATATCGCCCAGCAAGTGGTCGGCTTGCCGCGATCCTATTGAGGAGGCAGGCGTGCGCGAAGGGCTGTTTGACCGCATCGAGCAACAAGATCCCGAGCGCGTGGCCCTCATCGTCACGCACGACACAGGCGACGAGCCCGTCCGCTACGGCACGTTGATCGAAGCGGCGCGCTGCTGGGCCGCGCTATTTGCCGCCCGGGGACTCGAACAGGGCGATCGGGTCGCGCTGTGGCTTCCGAATATTGCCGCATGGCCGGCAATCGAGCTGGCCGCGGCCTATAGCGGAGTGGTCGTCGTCCCGATCAATACGCGGTGGCGCGCGACAGAAATCGGTCATCTGCTTCGTCGAACGCGACCGGCGTTGATCATCCGCCCGATGGCCTTCTGCGACGTCGATTTCGATGGAATTCTGGCCGAAGCGGCCGGGGATGGTCCGCATGCGCCGGTTCTGAAGCTGCCCCTGACCGGTGCCGCGCCGCCACATGCCGACTTCGCCAAGGGGACCGCCCGGCGCCTGACCGCCGACGCCCCCATCAACCTGCTTGCAACGAGCGGCTCCACGGGACAGCCCAAATTCGCCGTCCACCGCCAGTCCGCGCTTGCCATACGCTTTTCCGCCGCAGGCCAGCGGTTTGGCATCGAGGGAGGAGATCTCGTCCTTTGTGCGCTGCCTCTATGCGGGATCTGGGGCCTGGGCATTACCCTCGCCACGCTCATGGCGGGCGGAACCGCGGTGCTCATGCCCGTCTTCGACGCGGAAAAGGCCGGGAAGACGATAAAACGCCTCGCCGTCGCCCATGTGCACGGCGGCGACAATCTCATCCTTGCCATCATCGACGCCCTCGCCCCGTCGGCGTTGCCTCTGCGATCCTGGCGCAGCTGCTATTTCGGCGCCTTCACCGGGCGATCGCCCGCCGACGTCATCGATGCCGTGGAGCGCTGCGGTCCCGGCCTGCGGGCCGCCCAAGCCTATGGATCCTCCGAAGCGCTGGCCTTCGTGGCGGGCTGCGGCCCCGAAGCCCCCCGCGCACTTCGCGAACTGGCTGGCGGACCATTGCTCGACAGCGCGACCAGATTTCGTGTCGTCGACCCGGATTCGGGTGAGCCGGCCCGGATCGGCGGGCAAGGAGAAATCCAGTTGGCGGGCCCCACCGTGACCCAGGGCTATTTTGACGACCGCGACGCGTCCCGTGCGGCATTCACGCAAGACGGCTGGTTTCGCACGAGCGATCTCGGCGAGCGCGCCAGCGACGGCTTTCATTTCATCGCCAGGATGGGGGACGCCCTGCGCCTGCGCGGCACATTGGTCGACCCGTCCGAAATCGAGGCCGCCCTTTGCCTTCACCCAGCGGTCGACGAGGCCCATGTTGTCGGCGCGAAGCGGCCGAACGAAGGCGATGTCGCCGTGGCCTTCGCGCGTCTTCGTCCGGGCGCCGATGTCGCGGAAGCCGATCTGCGGGCGTTCGTCGCCTCCACGCTCGCGCGCTACAAGGTGCCCGAGCGTATCGTGATGGATTTCGACATCCCGGTCACCGTCAGTGCGAACGCCACAAAGGTTCGCAAGGACATTTTGCGGGATGTCGCGGCCGGCTATCTCGCCGTGACGCCTTCCAGAATATAATCCACGATGATGTCGGCGATTTTGGCGCGCCCCTCGTCGGTCGTCTGCTCACGATCGATATACCACATCGTGGTCCAGTTGAGCGACCCCAGCAGCGGCTTGGCCAGCAGCTTTGCGTCGGTCTGGCGAAACACGCCGGTTTCCATCCCGCGTTCCAGCGTGGCGACGAACAGCATTTCGTAATTGCGCCTGATCTTCGCGATATCGCTCACGAAATCCTGCTGCTTCTCGTTCACGAACAAATCGGTCGTGGACAAGAGCGTGACGCGCGTGAAGGCGAGATTCTCCATCACGATCAATGCATGGCGCCGCGCCATCGCGCGAAGCGCTTCGACCGGGTTGCCGGCTGCATCGCGTTCGGCCTGGACGGCGTCGAACATCATCTCCAGCACATGGCGATGGATGTCCATGAGGATATCCGCCTTGCTGCGATAATAGTGATAGACGCGGCCCTTCGTCGCACCCATCTGATCGGCGATTTCGTCAATCGATGCCCGCGCATATCCAAGGCGCATGAAGGCGTCGGTGGCGGCGACCAGAATCTCCTGCCGTCCCTCTTCATTCCTGTTCGGCCGTGCTCTGGTCGCAACGCGTTTTCCGGACGGCTTGGGTTCTGTCATGTCAGTCAGCTTCGGTTCCCCCTCATGCTTATCTAGCGAGCGCTACTCCATCCCGCAAAGTCTTGTCGAGCAGGCTGACCACAAGGCCAGCCTGCCCGCTTCAGAATTGGAACGAGATTTCCGCGCCATAGGTGCGCGGGGCGGCAAAGCGCGACACTTCGTCGTTCAGCGCATAGTTGACGTTGACGCGATAGGCCTCGTTCGTGAGGTTCCGGCCCCACAGGGCCGCCGTCCACCCATCCGCGGACTTGAAGGAGATGCGCGCGTCGAGAAGGCCGTAAGGCTTCTCATATTGGGCATTGGTCGGGAACCAGTAGGATTTGCCCTTGTGCGTATAGTTGGCGCGCAGGCCGATCTCATCCCCGTTCGCGCCGACCGGCAGGTCATACTGGAATCCAACATTATATTGCGATTTGGGAGTGCGCTGCAGGAATTTTCCGGTGTTGTCGTTGCCGAGCGAGTCGGTGAAATCGATATATTTCGTATCGAGCACCGTCAGGCTGCCGAACAGCTGCAATCCGGTGATCGGGATCAGCTGAGCCTCAAGCTCGATTCCCCGAATACGCGCATCGGCCGCGTTGTCGGTCACGCTGCAAAGGCAATTGCTGTCGGTCTGCGTCACCTGAAGGTCGCGGTAATCCATCTGGAACAGCGCGACGTTGAGGCGAGCGCGTCGGTCGAGAAAGTCCCATTTGGCGCCAAGCTCGTAATTCTGGACGGTTTCGGGATCGTAACTGATGCGCGCGGCGATGGCGTTTGCAGGCGTATCTTCAAATCCACCGCCCTTGTAGCCGGCAGAATAGGTCGCATAGACGAGAAAACGGGGCGTCGGCGTGAACTCCAGCGTGAACTGGGGCGTCAGCTTGCTCCAGCTGTCGCTATAGTCGGCATCGAAGGATTCTCCAGTAGCCAGCCCGACCCCGAGCGGCGACAGGGGCACCGTTCCGCCGGGGTTGAAGCGGTCACCCGTCTCGACCGCCGTTCCGACCACCCTTCCCCGTTTCTTGTCGTGCGAATAGCGAAGGCCCGCGACCGCGCGCAACGAAGGCGAGAAACGATAGCCAAGTTGGCCGAACGCCGCCCAGGTCTCGCTGATCGCATGGTTATGCCAGAGCGATTCGCCGGAAAGCTGATCGAGCGCCACCATCGGCACTTCGCCCCAGAAATGGTCGATCTTGGTGACATTGTCGCGCTGATGATAAGCGCCCACGATCCAGTCGAAACCGACATCCACCGGCTTGGAAACGATCCGCAGTTCCTGGGAGAACTGGCGCGCATCTTCGCTTTCGCCGACCGGCGTGGTGAACAGCGTGGGCGAAATGACCCCATATCCGTTGATGGGTCCGAGACCGGTCTGGTCATATTGGCTGTTGGCCTTGCCGTCCCGATAGCCGATCACCGCTTCGATCGTGGCGATGTCGCCGAGGCCCTTGCTGATCTGCGCATTGACGCCGATGGCGTCGCGCACCATGCCCTGGGGCGTAGCGGCCACATCGCCCGCGAAGATCGGATGCTGCGGCAACGCCTCGCGGATCGTGAGCGGCCTGCCGCGCAGAACCCCGATTTGCTCCCGTGCCGCGCTCCACGGCCCACGGCCCGCATCGGGCCCGTCGATAGCGATCTGCGCGATTCCGTTCGATTCGTCGTGGGTCACGTCAACGATCAGGCGTGCCCGAAAGTCTGAATCCTGCGGTTCGAACAGCAATTGTCCGCGAGCCTGGAGGCTGCGAACATCATCGAGGTTCCGATTGTTGAGGAGGTCGCGCGAATAACCGCTGTTGCGATGAGTCTGAAACGAGAACCGCGCCGCGACGGTATCGGACAGGCCCCCGGTCACATGCCCGCGAACCAGCAGGTCGTCCAGATTGCCATAGGATATGCTGAAGCTGCCGGACGGCGTGAAGCTCGGGCTGGCGGTGATGATGTTGATCGCACCGCCCACCACGTTTCGGCCGAGCAGCACGCCTTGCGGGCCGCGCACCACTTCGACGCGTTCGACATCATAAAGGTCGAAATTGAACAGCCCGGGGCGCCCGACATAAACATCGTCGATGAAAATGCCGATCGACTGGTCGGCCGACGGCGAATCGAGCCGGGTGTTTGTGATGCCGCGAATGTTGAATTCCTGGTCGAGGCCGGAGATCGCGGTGAAAGACAGCGACGTCGTTCGTTTGGCGACGTCCTCAAAGCTCAGAATCCGGTCTTCCGCGAGCGTCTCGCCACCCAGGGCGCTCACTGCGATCGCCGACCGTTGCAAGCCGACCTCACGCTTCTGGGCCGTAACGACGATGTCCTGGAGCTGGTCGCCCGATCGATCGTGCTGAGCAGCCGGAGAGGATGCGTCCGCCGCGGAATCCTGCGCGACCGCAGGCACCGAAATCAGCCCCGCCGACAGAGCCAGGAGCGATGGTATGAGATGCTTCTGCATGTAAATTTCCTCCCACAAATTGATTTCCGGACCCCATTATCTTCAGGATCAATTTTTATGACCTACTCAGTAGTATGTATTTTGAGGTACCCCTGTCAAGGGGGGTTGACGGACATTCCTGCGTCATACTACCCAGTAGGTCGTTATGAACAGCCGCACAGCCACTCCTGATAGCCCGCTCGCAGGGATTCGGGTCATCGACCTCGGCACGCTGCTCCCGGGCCCGGTTTGCGCCCTGCACCTGGCTTGGCTGGGGGCCGATGTCCTGAAAGTGGAGCCGCCCGGCGGAGAGCCGGGCCGGCATCTTTATGACGGCGCTTTTTTCGACAGCTACAATCGCGGCAAACGGTCCGTGGAGCTCGATCTGAAGCGGGACGAAGGGCGAGAGCGACTGCTCGATATCGCTCGCTCGGCCGACGTGGTCGTCGAAAACTTCCGGCCCGGTGTCGCCGACCGGCTCGGTGTCGGCGCCGATATGCTGCGGACATTGAACCCGCGGCTCGTCTATTGCGCGATCAGCGGGTTCGGACGAGGCTCGCGCGAGACGGCTCCGGCCCACGATCTCAATTTTCTGGCGCGGTCGGGAGCACTCGCTCTCCCGACGACATGGTCGGGACAAGGGCGGCGATCGACCCGGCCCGCCATGCCCGTCGCCGACCTCGGCGGTGCCGCCATGGCGGTCCAGGCCATTCTCGCCGCGCTGATAAAGCGGTCGCGGACGGGCGTCGGCGCCACGCTGGAAATCGCGATGCAGGAAGTCATGCTGCACTGGCTGACATGGCGGGCGCCAGCGCAAGAGCGTGGCGACGACGCGGCTTGGACGCGTTATCTGGAGCCCGCCAACGACATATATGAAACCGGCGACGGGCGCGCGATCGCGATCGGCGCCATCGAGCCGCGGCTGTGGCGCGCGCTGGTCAACGCCTTGAGCGAGGAAGGTTTCGTCTTTCCTGCGGGAAGCGAAGAATGGGACTGGCGCAAGCGCCGGGCCCAGGCCGCCGTTTTGGCCGATATCCTTTCGCGCGCCTTCGCCAGCCGCGGCATGGCGCAATGGATCGAGCGGCTCGAGCAAGCCGGCGTCCCGGCGGACCCCCTGCTCACCCCTTCGGAAGCGCTTGCGGACCCCTGGCTCAGCGAGCGCGGAATGGTCGCGGCCGATGGATGGCTCCGCCCCCCGCTGCCCGGTGTCGGGGATCTGGCGCCCGCTCCCGTGCTCAACAGCGATCATATGGCGGTGCAGTCGGGCAAGGTCTGGCTGTAGAATGGATATCATGCAGACCATTGACGACATCGTGCGCCACTTCGCAGTTGCCACGCCCGACCGCCCCGCGCTCAGCTTCGAAGGGCGCACACGCAGCTTCGCCCAACTCGAGCGCGACAGCAATCGCGCCGCCGATCTGCTCGCCCGGCTGGGTGTCGCACAAGGCGATCGCGTCGCCTTTCTCGGCCGCAACCGTGCCGAGCATTTCGACATCATATTCGCGGTCGCGAAGCTGGGAGCGATCTCGGTCGGCATGAATTGGCGGCTGAGCGCGGCTGAACTCGCCGCGCAACTGGGGGATTGCTCGCCGCGTGTCGCGCTGGCGTCGCGGGCGGCCATGGGGCTGCTCGACGACGCGTGTCGCGGGCTCAACGAACCTCCGATCCGTCTCGACTTCGACGACCCCTCTGCCGACGGCTACGCCTGCCGGATGCGATCCGCCGACGACGCTCCGCGGGCGCGTGTTTCCCGTCAGGGCGACATCTGCATGATCTGCTACACGTCGGGAACGACCGGCCATGCCAAGGGCGTCGCCTTCACCCATCAAAGCCTCTGGTCGATCATGCCCGGTGCCGCCGAGGCGTGGGCCTTTGACGAGCATAGCGTCAGCCTTGTCTGCATGCCGACCTTCCACACCGCCGGCGCCTGCTGGGGACTGCTCGCCCTTTCGTGCGGAGGGCATGACATACTGGTCTCGGAGTTCGAAGCGAATGCGGTCGCCGATCTGCTGGCATCGGAGCAGGTGACCAATGCAATGATGGCGCCCATCATGCTCGAGCAGGTGATCGGAGCCATCGAGAACAGTCCGCCACGCGACCTGTCGCGACTGCGCAAGATACTCTATGGCGCTGCGCCGATAACCGAACCGGTGTTGGCGCGGGCGCTGACCGTGCTGCCGTGCGGCCTCGTGCAAGGCTATGGCCTCACCGAAATCAACGGCACGATCACGATCCTCCGGTCCGAGGATCATGTGCTCGACGACGAACATCGCGGGCGCCTTCGTTCCGCCGGCACGGCGGTCCCGTGGGGCGACGTGCGGGTCGTGGACCCCGAAACCGGCCGCGATTGCCCGAGGCACGTCGTCGGCGAGGTGTGGGGCCGCAGCCCCGGCATGATGGAAGGCTATTGGCGAAAACCCGAGGAAACGGCCGCGGTGATAACCGGCGACGGCTGGCTCCGGACCGGAGACGCCGGGTTTCTCGACGACGACGGCTATCTGTTCCTCACCGACCGCATCAAGGACATGATCGTGACGGGCGGCGAGAATGTCTATCCGATCGAGATCGAACATGTCCTCGCCGCGCATCCGTCCGTGGATGCCGTCGCCGTCATCGGCGTCCCCGACGCGCGGTGGGGCGAAGCGGTAAAGGCTATCGTGCTGCCGCGCGGCGAACGGCCCGACGAGGCGGAGCTGATCGCGTGGGCGCGCGAACGCATTGCCGCCTACAAATGCCCGAAATCCATCGATTTTGTTGAGGAAATGCCGCGCAACGCGTCCGGAAAAATCCTCAAGCGAACCCTTCGAGATATCTATTGGAGCGGCCATGAGCGGCGGATCAGCTGAGGTTCTCGCCGATGCATGCCTCGCCGGGCGGCGTTGTCTGGTCACGGGTGCCGGGAGCGGTATCGGTCGGGCCATTACGCTTCGTCTTGCCGCGCTCGGAGCGCATGTGACGGGGATCGGGCGGCACCTGGAAACGCTCGAGGAAACGGCCAAGCAAGCCGGGAAGCGAGGCGGTTGCGTCGCGGCCGTCGCATGCGACGTGCGAGACGCCGACATGGCGGCCGAGATGATCTCGCAAGTGGCGGGGGATCATGGAATCGACCTGCTGGTGAACAATGCCGGTGGCCAGTTCTATGCTCCGGCGACGCAGATTTCGCGACGCGGCTGGGATGCCGTGATCGATCTCAATCTGTCCGCCGTCTTCAGCCTTATCCTTGCGGCGCACCCGCATCTGGCCAGGCGCCGCGGCGCCGTCGTCAATATGTCGCTCACCGGCATAGATCGGGGCATCATGGGCGCCGCCCACGGCGTTGCCGCCCGCGCGGGCGTTCTCGGCGTGACGAGAACGCTTGCGCTCGAATGGGGCAGCCAGGGAATCCGCCTCAACTGCATCGGCCCCGGGATCGTCTTTACCGAGAATCTGGATCCGACGGCGCGGGAACGCGCGCTCGAAAGAATGGACGCCATCCCGCTCGGTCGCGGCACCGACACACAAGCCATTGCGGAACTCGTGGCCTTTCTCGCCAGCGACGCGGCGCAACTGATCACCGGACAGTTGCTGCAAATCGACGGCGGCGCGCATCTGGGCGCAGGCATTCACGCATGGGCGCCTGAAAAGGTCAGGGCATGACAGGACGTTTTGAAGGGAAAGTGGCGTTCGTCACCGGGGCGGCGCGAGGGCAAGGCCGGGCGGTCGCGGTCGCATTCGCCCGCGAAGGAGCGGATATTATCGCCCTCGACATATGCGGCGCGGTCGCACCGGATTCGCCTTCCTCGATACCCGCCGATTTCGAGGAAACCGTCGCCGCCGTTCAGGCGCAAGGCCGGCAGATCGTCGCAAAGCACGGAGACATCCGGGATCTGGCGGCGATCGAGCATGCCATCGACTGCGGTGTCAAAACATTCGGCCGGCTCGACTTCGTGATCGCCAACGCCGGAATTTCCGGAATGGGTGCTTCCGACCAGTTGACGACAGAGCAATGGGACCGAATGATCGAGGTCAATCTTTCGGGGGCCTGGCGGACCTGCCGCGCCGCCATCCCCCATCTGCGCGCGACGGAAAATGGCGTGATCATTTTCACCGCCTCTGCCACCGGCATCAAGGCGCTTCCCGGCGTTTCGCATTATTCGGCGGCGAAGCACGGTGTCATCGGCCTGATGCAATCCCTGGCCGCAGAGCTGGGACCGAAATGGATACGCGTGAATGCGGTGTGTTCGACGACCGTCCGGACCCCGATGATAGAGCATGAGGCTCATTTCCGGCTGTTCAGACCGGATCTTGAGCATCCGACGGCAGCGGACATCGAGAAAGCTGCCGCGCGCATCAATATTCTGCCGACTCCATGGGTGGAAGCGGAGGATGTGGCGAATGCGATACTCTGGCTGTGTTCCGACGAGGCGCGTTTCATAACCGGCGTGGCGCTTCCGGTCGATGCCGGTTTCCTGATCAAGTAAGGATATGAAGGTGGGTCCAGTAGACATCCATGTGAGCGACGGGCTCGCATTCATTTCGGTCGACCATCCGCCGGTCAATGCCTTGAGCCTGACCGTTAGGCAGGGGCTGGCCCGGGCGATTGCGGCCGCCAATGCCGACCCTCTCGTGGACGGACTCATACTTCGGACGATCGGCAAGACCTTCATAGCGGGTGCCGACATCAAGGAACTTCAGCAAGGGATGCACCTGCAATCCCCGACCGTGCGGGATATCCAGGACATGATCGAGGCAGGCAAGCCCAGCGTCGCTGCCATACATGGAAGCGCCTTGGGCGGCGGCCTCGAACTCGCGCTGACCTGCACGTTTCGTGTCGGACTCCCCGATGCAACGGTCGGTTTGCCCGAGGTCAAGCTCGGCCTGTTGCCGGGCGCGGGGGGCACACAGCGCCTTACCCGGCTCTGCGGGCCACGGGTCGCGCTCGACGTCATACTTTCCGGCCGGCGCCTGGATGCAAAGGAAGCGTCCGATCTCGGCATATTCGACGCGATCGTGACCGACACCCGCGACGCGCCCGCCCGCTTTCTGCGCGACCGGCTTGCCGTTGGCGACGTTCCGCCGCCGATTCTGGAAAGAAGCCACGCCATCGCAAACGTCGATGCCGCGATCTTCACGGATGCCCGGACGAACAATCGCAAGCGTGCCCGCGGGCGTCTGGCGCCGGAAGCCATTGTCGATTGCATCGAGGCCGCATGCCGCTTGCCTGGGGCGGAAGGCGTGGCATTTGAACGAGCGCAGTTCGACGCGTTGCAGGGGGGCGAGCAGAACAGAGCGCTCGCCTACGCGTTTTTTGCCGAGCGCGACGCCGCCAAGGCGCTCGGAAGCAACCCCGCTCCGGCCTTGGAGGTGGCGCGGGCAGGAATCGTCGGCGGCGGACTGATGGGATCGGGCATTGCGGTCGCCCTTGCCGATGCCGGTATCGATGTCATTCTTGTCGACGTCGATCAGGATGCCACGTCGGCCGCGCAGCAACGGATCGCACAAATTCATGCGGGAGCGGTGGCACGCGGCAAGATGAGCGATGCGGCGCGCCACGCCGCGCAGAATCATATTCATTTTCATACCGACTATCAGAGCTTCTCTTCCTGCGATCTTGTGATCGAGGCCGCCCCCGAAAAGATGGCGATCAAGGAAAGCATTTTCGCGCGCCTTGGCGAGGTGACTCCCGCCCATGCCATCCTTGCAAGCAACACCAGTTCGCTGGACATCGACCGCATGGCAGCCGCGTCGAACCACCCGTCGCGTGTTATCGGCCTGCATTTCTTCTCGCCCGCGCACGTCATGAAGCTGGTTGAGGTCGTGCGGTCGGGCGCCAGCAGCCCGGAGGCGCTTGCCACGGGAATGGCGCTTGCCAGGCGGTTGGGGAAGGTTGCCGTGCTTGCGGGGAATTGCGATGGCTTCATCGCCAACCGCTCCCTTCAATTTTATACCGGCCAGGCCGAATTTCTGATGGAGCAGGGCGCCAGCCCGGACCAGATCGATCATGTCGCGGAAGCGTTCGGCATGCCTATGGGGCCGGTGGCCATGCGCGACATGGCGGGGCTAGACGTGGCCGCATTGGTACGATCCGTGAGAGCCAGGACGCTGCCGCCCGAGGAGCGGCTGTCCCCGCTGATCGAAAAGATGGTCGAGGCCGGGCGCCTGGGGCAAAAAAGCGGGGCCGGATTCTATCGATATGAAGGCCGAAAACGCATCACCGACCCCGAAGCCCTCGCCATTATCCAGGCGGCAGCGCGCGAGCTGGGCATCCGGCAGCGAAGCTTCACCGACGAAGAGATTCGCGACCGTCTGTTCCTGCCGATTATCAACGAAGGCGCGCGCGAGATCGAGGAAGGCATAGCGCTGCGCGCGAGCGATATCGATGTAGCGTGGGTCAACGGCTATGGCTTCCCGGCGCATCGCGGAGGACCGATGTACTGGGGCGAACAGACCGGGCTGGACCGCGTGGTTGCGATGGCGGAGCGCCTGGGCGCCGAACTGGGGCCCCGATGGCAGCCGTCAGCGTTGCTCCGCCATGTCGCGGCAAACGGCGGAGAATGGTCCCGAACCCTCGGCGGAAAGGATTGAACCTTGCGTGAAGTAGCCATCGTCGCAACCGCCCGTACTGCAATCGGCAAGGCACACAAGGGCGCCTTCAACATCACCGAAGCCCCGGTGCTGGCCGGCCATGTGCTGAAAGCCGCGGTCGAACGGTCTGGCATCGATCCCGCGCGGATAGACGATGTCTATTTCGGCACCGCCCTTCAGCACGGCTCCCAAGGATCCAATCTTGGCCGGATGTCGATTTTCGCATCCGGTCTGCCGATCAGCATTCCCGCGATGACGCTCGATCGCAAATGCGGGTCCGGCCTGTCCGCAATCGCACTGGCGGCGCGGTCCATTATCGCCGACGATATCGACATAGCTCTGGCGGGTGGCATGGAGAGCGTCAGCCTCGCCATTCCGCAGGCGCCGCCCCCGATCCAGAACCGATCGGTCATTTCGGGACAACCGCGCGCCTATATGGCCATGATCGAAACGGCCGAACTCGTCGCCGAGCGCTACGGCATTTCCCGGGACGCACAGGACGGCTTCGCGGCGGAGAGCCATCGCCGCGCCACGGAAGCAATCGAGCGCAACCTGTTCGCCGACGAGATCGTGCCCATAACCGTGGAACGCGCGCTCCGCTCCAGGGAGGGAATGGTTTCAGGCGTCGAGGAGGTCAGGATCGATCGCGACGAGGGTGTTCGTGGCGATACGACGAAAGAGGCGCTCGCCGGACTGAAGCCCGTGTTCCAGGGCGGTGAGTTGATCGCACAGGGACAGCATGTCACGGCAGGAAACGCCAGCCAGTTGTCCGATGGCGCATCGGCGCAATTGTTGATGGAGCGGTCGGCCGCAGAAGCGGAGGCCAAAGAGATATTGGGCTTTTATCGGGGCTTTCAGGCGGCGGGCTGCGCTCCGGAGGAGATGGGCGTCGGTCCGATCCATGCCATCCCCAAGCTGCTGCAACGTGCGGGGCTCGGGATCGATGACATCGGATTATGGGAGATAAACGAGGCGTTCGCCAGCCAATGCCTTTATTGCCGCGATTTTCTGGGCATCGACGAGGCTCGATTGAACGTCAACGGCGGCGCGATCGCGGTGGGGCATCCGTTCGGGATGACGGGAAGCAGGCTGGTGGGCCACGCCCTGCTCGAAGGCCGCCGCCGCGGCATACGCTGGGTCGTCGTATCCATGTGCACGGCAGGAGGGATGGGCGCGGCCGGCCTGTTCGAGGTGGCCGACTGACGCTCGCGCCATGGGACAGGCTTCAGCGGAACGGCGAATCAGGGCGCGAAAGAAGTTCGGATATGTCGTCGGCACTGAACGCCTGGCCGTTTTCCAGCACGAGCGTGAATTGTTCGCGGTCCTGCGGCGATGCCCGATGGAACGCGACAAGAATTTCGCGAAGCGGCCTCGCCACCGGCAGATCATCTTCCAGCGGCGGCAATTCGATGCCGCTCTCTTCGTCATGCGCGCGCGTCAGCGTGCCGCGCAAATCCCAGATATGCCGATCATCGGTCATGCCCGATCCCTGATCTGAGTGCCGCCGCTCTGTCCGGCGCAATGTGCGCAGCAGAAGATATCGTCGCCCTCTTCCACGCCATGTCCGATGATTCGGCAGTCGCAATGGGCGCAGCGCGGCGCCAGCGCTTCGATCGCGCATTCGAAACTGTCGAAGGTCGAGGTCTTCCCACCGAGTTCGACGGTGAAGCTCTTGTCATAATCGTTGCCGCATTGATCGCAGATCGCCATCACAACCTCCTCTAATCGCTCCGGTTCGGCTTCGCACGCGGCGTTGCCGGCCTGCCCTTTTCGCCGCGGTCCCGTCCGAGGCCAGCGGTCTCGGCCGACGCGCGCTGATCGGGCGGATAGTCCTCGGGCTTCACGATGCCGACATTGTCGCGATCCTCGACATCTTCCTGCGGAAGTCCGCCCGGCGTCGGAGCGCCCTCGGCTTGCTCGGACCGGGCATCATCGTCGGCGCGTTTGTCCTTTTCCGCCATCTTCGAGCTCCTGCGGGCGTTCCAAGATGCAGGAGAGACGCGCCCCTCGATGGGGGAGTTCCCCATGGAGCAAGGGGAGCGCCGCAAAAATCGGCAAAACTTCAAATGGATCAACTTGGGCGGACGCGCATTCGGTGCCGCCGATCAAGAACGGGGGGAAACCGAAGCCGACAAGGCCCTCAACCGAACGAAACACATTGTCCGATATTCCGGTCGGCAGCGCGGGCCAGCACATGATGTCCCGCCGCAATGTCCTGCGCGGCGATGCCCAGCGATTTGTAGATCGTGATGTCGTCGTCGCTGCGGCGTCCCGCCACCTTGCCCGACGCGACCTCGCCGATCTCGCCGAGGATATGATCGGGACCGATCAGGCCCGCGGCGATCGCGCGCAGATATTCGCCAGCCTGGTTGAGCGCGGAATCCCGATAATCGACGAAGAAGCGCGACTTCGCGACCAGATCGCTGTCGATCTCGGCGGTGCTCGGAATGCTTGAGCCGACGATGTTGAGGTGCGTGCCCGGTTCGATCCACGCACCCGGCAGGATCGGTTCGGAGGCATGGGTCGTAGTGCAGACGATGTCGGCGCCCGCCACGGCATCGGCCACCTGTTCGACGGCGCGACAGCCGACATCATAGGTGGCGGCACAGGATGCGGCGAGAGCCTGCGCCTTCGCGGGATTGCGGCCCCAGATGCGGATGTCCGCGATCGGCCGGACGGCAATCATCGCCTCGACATGCCGCCTCGCCTGTTCGCCGGTGCCCAATATGGCCAGTCGCGTCGCTTTCCCGCGGGCGAGAAGGCGCGTCGCCATACCGCTGGCGGCGGCCGTCCGGATCGCCGTGATCTCGGCGGCGTCGAGCAGCCCGACCGGGCGGCCGTGGTCCGTCTCGAACAACACCAGCATGCCGAGATGTGATGAAAGGTCGGTGCCGGCATTGCGGGGGAAAAGGCTGAGCAGCTTGACCGCGTACATATCGGCGGTCGCAAGATAGCCCGGCATGATCCCGAGCGCACCGATGTCGCCGGGCATCGTCATGATGCTGCGCAGCGGTAGCAGCGATTGCCCTTCGGACACCGCAATCATCGTGGTTTCCATCAGATCGATGCAAGCCGACATGGGCAGCATTTGGCGGATTTCGGGACCGGACAAGACGCGCAGTTCGATGCTCATTCCACCCCCGGTTCGTCGTCAAAGCGAAGCAGCCGGAGTTCCGCCGGCATGCTGCTGGTCGGTTTGCTCTATACCAGCGCAACAAAAGCTCGCCAGCCATGCGAGCCCGACAATTCGCAAGACACGCCGACAGCCAGGATCGGGAGGGCGGAGGCCCTCGACGCGCAGCATTCCGGCATCGGCATCACGCCATCGCCGAAGCGGCTGCCCCTCGCTGCAGCTCCTTCTACTCCTCTCTTTACGGCAACGCACGAGGATGTTGTTCGCCCGTCCCTGTCAGGAGGAAAGGCGGGCCCACCGGACTGCCGGCTAGCCATAGGGACGGAAGCGGCGGCGTTCGGGGTCGCGCTCGCAGCAAAACCGGTCCCTGATCCGGTCGTTGAAGAAGGTCCCCGCCGACGCCGCCCGGCACAAGCCGTCGAACAGTTCCTCCGGAACGTCGAAATAGAAATAGATGCCGCTATCGCGAAAGCGGATGCAAAGGATGGACGTATCCGGATCGAACGCCGCGCAATCGATCATCGAGGATTGGTCGATCCGGCAGGTGCGCATTGCAGTCCCTATCCTTGCCCTACCCTGTCGAAATGAAGCTCTGCGCGAAAAGTTGCGATCGGGGTCCGGGCCGTCCGCATCGAGCAACCGGGAGACGCGGCTTGCGTTGGCTGGTCATGCAGACCGATATTTCGCGAACATGACGCCGCGCTGATCCTCGACACTGGGGGTGTTCGCCGCGGTCAGGGCGCGGGCAATGACGCACGCGATGCCGCGGACGCCGCGGGGGCGGCGCGCATCACCGGTTTCGACATCCATCCCCAGCAAGCTTGACGCACGACGTCGGCGCCACACGCTCGTTAGACGGCGCCGACCCCGAGCCGTTCGGGCGCAAGATGGGCGGGTGCGATGCCCCAGTCGGTCAGACCCGCGGGCCATGGGCCGCCGGTAATGAGCGCCTCGGCAATCGCGCTCATCGCCGGGGCGGTCTGAAGACCATATCCACCCTGGCCCGCGAGCCAGAAGAAGCCGTCGGCGTCGGGGGCGAAGCCGGCGACCGGAACGCGGTCGTGCGTGAAGGTGCGCAGCCCCGCCCAGCTATGGCCGATCCGCCGGACGGCGAGCGAGGTATAATGTTCGACCTTCGCCGCCGCGAGCGCGATGTCATATTCCTCCGGCTGGGCGTCGGTCGGCTCGCTCGGCACCTCGTCGACGGGGCACGCGAGCAGCCGCCCCGATTCGGGCAGCATGTAGAAATCGTCGATCGCGGTCTTGGTGAACGGCCAGTCGCGAACCTCCTGACCTGGCGGCGCGTCGAGGACGATGATCGTCCGGCGCAGCGGCCGCAGGCCGAGCGGCGCGACGCCCGCCAAACGCGCGATCCCGTCGCACCAGGCGCCTGCCGCGTTGACGAGGACGGGGGCGGCGAACCGATCGCCGGCCGCGGTGGTGGCGACCCAGGTCACCCCGTCGCGGGCGATCGCGACGACGCGGGCGCCCGCGATCGACCGGCCGCCTTCGCGCTTGATCGCGGCGCGGTAATCCTGCTGCAGCGCCTCGCTGTCAAGGCGGCGCGCGGTCCGGTCGAGCACCGCGGCGACGATCCCGTCGCCGCCGCAACGCAGGACCGGCACGACGGCGCGCACGGCATCGGCGTCCAGGCGTTCGAGCCCGTCGCTATAGGGCCGCATCTCCGCCTCCAGCGCGTCGAGCCCCGCGAGCATCTCCGGCGGCGCGGTGAACAGCGCGGAGGAAGGACGCGACAACGCGGTGCCGTTGGCGCCCACGGTTTCGAAATGGGCGCGGCTGAACGCCGTCATCCCGCGCACCACCGATTTGCCGATACCGAAATGATAATAGGTCGCGCTGCGGCCGCTCGAATGATAGCCGAAACCGTCCTCGGCCTCGAGCAGGATGGTCCGGCCGTACGGCGCGAGCCGTGCGGCCGCGGACACGCCGGCGATGCCGCCGCCCACGATCAGGAAATCGGCGGTCTGCAAGTCTCACTCCTATGAAACGGCTTCCGGCGGCGAGCGCGGCGTGGGCCTCGCCCGGCCTAGTTCGCGACGCGGATGATGCCGACGCCCTTCACGATATCGATCCGCGTGCCGAAAGGCGCCGACAGCCGCTGGAGCCGTTCGAGGATGCGGGCACCGGTTGCCGCGTCGGCCATGTTCGGCACCCCGCGCGCCGCGCCCGTCGCGGTGACGCCGAGGTCGATCGGATACAGGCGCACCTCGGTCAGCCGTCCGTCGCGAAAATGCGTGGTCGCGATCACCGATTCATAGAGGTTGGGATCGGAAAAGCTCTTCGCGTTGCGCGCCTGGAGCAGTTCGGGGGTCGTCACGCTGCCCGGCGTGACGCCGAACTGGTCGAACATGTCGGCGGGCACCTCGTCGAGCGAATTGTTCATCATCGCGAAGTTGCCGAGCGAATAGAAGATCGGCTTGCCCTTGTAGATCTCGATACCGCGAAGCTGGTGCGGCCCGTGTCCCATATAGACGTCGGCGCCCGCGTCGATGATCTGGCGGGCAAGACCGGGCGCGAAATCGGCGGGGGTCTGGCTGGCGTTGCCGGGTTCGTGATTGTGCAGCGAAAAGACGACGAAATTGCCGTTCTGCCTGGCCTGCCGTACCGCGAGCAGGTTGGCGGCGAGATCCTTCTGGTTGAGATCGTAGCCGATCGTCATCGGGGTCGTCGGAGCATCGACCGCGCGAAAGTCGCGGCCCTTGATTCGTACCGGCGCGCCCGGCTTCGTTCCGGTGATGCGTGCCAGCACCGCAAGGTCGGCTTCGGACACCTGCCCGATCTCGGTGCTGCGGATCGTGTTGGCGCCGGGACGGCCCGGCACCCGGCCCAGCGGATCAGCCGCGGGGGTCATGGGGGTGAAGGTCGTCGTCGCCGAAACGAGCGCGACGCGCCCCTGCGGTCCGTCATAATAGGCGGGCGCGCGCGCCTCCGCCATCGTCCGCCCGGTTCCGGCGCGCACCAGCTTCGCGGCATCGAGCAGCTTCAGCGTCTCGATCATCCCCTCGACGCCCCAGTCGGTCGCATGATTGTTGGCGTGGCCGACGATGTCGATGCCCATGGCGGCGACGTCCTTGGGCACGCCCGGATCGGCGAGCATCCAGGTTCCGCCCGATTCGGCCTGCGGCGACCCCTTGAAGGTCGCGAGGTCGAGCGCGGTGGTCTCGAAATTGCCGAAGGTCACGTCGGCACCGCGCAGGATGCGCAGCATCTCGGGCGCCTGCTTCTCCAGTGTCGCCAGCATCGGGCGCAGATAGATGAGGTCGCCGACGGCGGCGAGGCTGAAATCGCCCGCGATCGGCGTGCTGGGGACCGGCGCGGTTTCGAGCGTCTGGCCGCCGCGCTGCTGGGCATGGACCGAAAGCCCGTTCAGCGCCGCCGCGGCCGATCCGGCCAGCAACAGGATGCGCAGGACCTTGGGGCAGGCAAAGGGACGGGCGAAATTGGTCGACATGCGGATGCTCCCCTGATGTGAAGCATAGCGAATAGGCGGCGGCGCTGACACCAACCTGTCATCGGTCAATCGGCGCGCAGAAAACGCACCGTCACGCACAACCCCCGACCGCTCCGGCCGTCCGCCAGCTCGATCTCCGCGCCCATGCGCTGCGCCAGCGCGCGCGCGATCGGCAGGCCCAGACCGGTCCCCGTCGGCTGCCCGCGTCCCTGGATGCGGTAAAAGCGATCCCAAACCTTCTCGCGCTCCGCCTCGGGAATGCCGGGGCCGTCGTCGTCGATCTCGACCAGCGGCCCGCGCGCGTCGTTCGTCAGGCGGACCGAGACCATCCCGCCGGGGCGGCTGTAGCGTATCGCATTGTCGAGCAGATTGCCGATCAACTCGGCGGCAAGCGTGGGCTGGCCCATCGCCATCACCGGACCCTCGCCCTCCTTTTCATAGCTGATGGCCCGGTCGGCCGAAGCCTGCGCGGCGCGCTCGCCCGTCACGCCGGCGGCGATGTCGGCAAGGTCGAACGGCTGCACCGATATCATCCCCTGATCCTCGCTCCGCGCGAGCGCGATCAGCTGGCGCAGCAGTTGTTCGAGCGTGTCGATAGCGTGCGGAATGTCGGTCAGCGCCGCCTGTCCCTGCCGCGATTGCGGGCCATAGCGTTCGAGCACGTCGAGCTGCACGCGCACGACCGCCAGCGGCGTGCGCATCTGGTGCGAGGCGTTCGAGGTGAACTGGCGCAGCGATTCGCTCGCGCGTTCCAGCCGCGCCATCAGTCCGTTGAACGCGGCGACGAAGGGACGGATTTCGGTCGGCGTCGCCTCGTCCGCATCGAGCCGGACCGAGGGAGAGGCGGCGCGCCGTGCCGCCTCGACCTGTTCGGTCAGCGTGCCGAGCGGGCGCAGACCCCAGCGGATCGCCAGCCAGAACAGCAGGCCGGTCACGAACAGCGCCGTCAATCCGATCATCAGGACCTGCCGCAGGAAGGCGCGCTCGTGCGCCAGGCGGTCGTCGACATAATCGGCGATCTGGATCGCGATCAGCTGGTCGTCGCCGTGCGCGCGGCGAATTTCCATCGCGATCCGCGCGGGCTTTCCGTGCAATGTGCCATCGCGCAGATAGGCGGCCTGCGTCACCGCGCGCGCATCGGCGGGGTCGAGATAGCCGCGCACCAGCCGGGTCTGGCGATAGGCGTTGGTGAAGACCGTCGGGGGATGGCGGTCGATCGTGCCGTCGTCGATCGGGCTATAGTCGGCGGGCGGGCGCAGCGCCGCGTCGCCGGCGATCAGCCGGTCGCCGCGCCAGACGCTGTAATGCACGACCGGACGCGCGCGCCGCTTGAGCAGGTGAACCGCGAGCGGGATCAGTCGTTCGCGGTCGGCCGCCGGGCTGTTGTACGCGAGACTGAGAGTGCGCACCGACCCGATCAACACCCGGTCGACGGTATCGGCCTCGTTGTTGCGCGCGACCAGCGTCGTGATGATGCCGAAGAACAGCACGAGCCCCGTGAGCGGCAGGAGAACGGCGGCGGTCAGGCGAAAGCGCAGCGAGGGAGGAAGACGGCGCATCGGTCAATCGGTCTCGATCATATATCCGAGGCCGCGCACGGTGCGGATCGCGGGGCCCGACGGTTGCAGCTTGCGGCGCAGGCGCCCGACATAGACCTCCAGCGCGTTGGGCGTCACGGCATCGTCGAAATTGAAGACTTCCGCCGCCAGCCTTTCCTTCGGGATCACCTTGCCCGGCCGCCCCATCAGCGTTTCGAGCACCGCGAGTTCGCGGCGGCGCAGATTGATCGCCCGGCCGTCGAGCGTCACCGTCCGGCTCGACCGGTCGAACGACAGCGCACCGATCCGCAGCACCGGGTCGGCCGTCCCCTGGCTGCGCCGGACGAGCGCGCGCAGGCGCGATTCGAGTTCGCGCGGACTGAACGGCTTGGCCATATAATCGTCGGCGCCGCGATCGAGGCCGGTGACCCGGTCGTCGATCATGTCGCGTGCGGTCAGGATCAGGATCGGCGTCGTCACCCCGCGTGTGCGCAGCGCCCCCAGCACGTCGAGCCCGTCCATGTCGGGAAGTCCCAGATCGAGGATGATCGCGCTGTAGGGCTCGCTTTCGGCGAGATGCAGCGCGTCTTCGCCATTGGCCAGGCAATCGACCGCGAAGCCGGCCGCCTCCAGCGAGGCGGCCATTCCGCGCGACAGGCGCTCGTCGTCCTCCACCAACAGCACGCGCATGATCCGATTCCGCTTCGCCTCCTGCACCGTTTCGATGGAAATTACGGCCAGCCTCTATCTCCGCATACGGAAATGTCACGCCCGGCACCGATAATTTTCCATTCATTACCCGAAAGCCGGGCTGCCGCCGTTGGTGTCAGCTTCGTGACAGCGACCTCGATTAGGGAGGCGCGCTCGAACCTTGTCCGTAGCGCCACGGGAGAATCGGATATGAAGACCAGCCTGCCTCTGCTTGCGGGGGCGACCTTGGCCTTGTGCGGCGCAACGCCGGCCGTGGCTCAGGCGCCCGCGCCCGGCGACGCCGCCACCATTGCGCAGCTCGATGGGCTGTTCGCACGCTGGGCGCGCGACGATACGCCGGGCTGCGCGATCGCCATCTCGCGGGGCGGACAGCCGATCGCAATGCGAAGCTATGGCATGGCCAGCCTCGAACTCGGCGTGCCTGCCACCGTCGACAGCATCTACGAAGCCGGTTCGGATTCGAAGCAATTCACCTCCGCCGCGATCCTGATGCTGGCGCGCGAGGGCAAATTGTCGCTCGACGACGATATCCGCAAATATCTTCCCGAAATGCCGACCTATGCCGCACCGGTCACGATCGCGCACATGCTGCACCACACCAGCGGCCTGCGCGACTGGGGATCGGTTTCGGCGATCGAGGGCTGGCCGCGCAATTCGCGCACCGCGAACAACGATGACGTGCTGCGGATCGCCGCGCGTCAGGCCGAGCTCAATTTCGCGCCGGGCAGCCACTATCTTTACAGCAACAGCAACTACAACCTGCTGGCGATCATCGTCGACCGGGTCAGCGGGCAGTCGCTCGCCGATTTCACCCGCGACCGCATCTTCGTCCCGCTGGGCATGACCAGCACGCGCTGGCGCGACGACCATGGCGACGTCGTGCCCGGCCGTACCGGCGCCTATGAATTCGAAGACGGCGCCTGGCGCAACGAACAGGTGATCGAGGACGCCTATGGCAATGGCGGTCTGCTCACCACCGTCGGCGACCTCGTCAAATGGCAGGCGGCGCTCGACAGCGATTTCTTCGGGCCGGGTTTCACCGCCCAGATGCAGCAGACGACGAAGCTCAACGACGGGACGCCGATCGCCTATGCGCTCGCGCTGGTGAATCTCGACCATCGCGGGCAGCAGGAGGTCGGCCATTCGGGGTCGACCGGCGGCTATCGGGCCTGGATGGCGCGCTATCCGGCGCAGCGGCTCGCTGTATCGCTGCTGTGCAACGCGGGCGATGCCGATGCGCCGGCGCTGGGGCGCGCGGCCGCCGATATCTTCCTGCCGCCCGACAACGCCAGGACCTATGTGCCGCGCGGCGCCGCCCCGACCGGTCTCTATGCCGACAGCGTGAGCGGCGCGCCGCTCCGTTTCGACGTCGACGACAAGGGCGGTCTGCGCGCTGACGGCCGCGCGCTCGTTCCGGTCGGGCCGGGGCGCTGGATGCTGCGCGAGGATATCTTCGCCTTCGGCGCGAGGGGCAGCCTGGTCCGCGAAACGCGCGAGGGGGAAAAGATTCCCTATCGCAAGGTCGACGCCGTGACCGCGCTCGATCCCGCGCCTTATGCGGGACGCTTCTGCTCGGCCGAAACCGGAACCTGCCTCAGCTTCCAGGCCAGCGGCGACCAGCTTGTCTACAGCGGTCCGCGCTGGACCGGCCAGCCGCTCGCACCGGCCTATCGCGACGTGTTCACCGGCGCCGCCGCGCCGCGCGCCTCGCGCATCGTCGTCAAGTTCCAGCGCGATGCCGCGGGCGCCGTCACCGCGCTCCGCTTCGGCGAGAACCGTGCCTTCGACCTGCTTTTCACGCGCGCGGACTGACCGCCGATTTCATTCAACGACATTCAAAAAAGGGGAATATCTATGCGTAACGATCGGACCGGGTTGAAAACCCTGTTGATGGGCGGCAGCGCCGCTGCGGGGCTGATGCTCGCGCTGGCCTGCGGCGGCACGGCCGCGGCGCAGGAAGCCGGCGACGAGGGCGCCGCCGCCGATTCGGCGATCGTCGTCACCGGCTCGCGTATCGACCGCAAGGGCTTCGACGCGCCGACCCCGACGACCGTCGTCGGCGAATCCGAACTGGCGCAGGGCGCACGTCCCAGCATCGCGCAGGTGCTGAACGACCTGCCGCAGTTCCGCGCCACCGTGTCGCCGAACAGCACCAACGCCAACACCAATTCCAGCACTTCGGCGATGGACCTTCGCGGCCTGGGCGCCACGCGCACGCTGACCCTGCTCAACAACCGCCGCTTCAACGGCGCGTCGGACCTCAACAGCATTCCGCAGGACATGGTCAAGCGCGTCGAGATCGTCACGGGCGGCGCCAGCGCGGCTTGGGGTTCGGGCGCGATCGGCGGGGTCGTCAACATCATCCTCGACGACAATCTGTCGGGCCTGAAGCTTGGCGTCCAGAACGGCCTGTCGACGCGCGGCGACGGCTATCGCTACAGCATCAACGGCAGCTTCGGCACCGAGTTCGCGGGCGGCAGCGGCCATTTCATGATCGGCGGCGAATATCAGAACGACGAGGGCATCCTCAGCCGCAACGCGCGCAAGAATGTCGGCAGCGCCGACCTGTTCACGCCCGCCGGCAGCACCGAACAGATATTGGTCCGCGACGTCAATCCGGCCAACACCGGCCTCGACGGCCTGATCACCACCGGCGCGCTCAAGGGCATGACCTTCGCGGCCGACGGCTCTCTGCGCCCCTATCAGTACGGCAGCATGATCAACGGCGACGGCACGCTGATGGTCGGCGGCGAAGGGCGCGGGATCGGCGACCAGAAGTCGCTCGCCAACCCTTATCAGCGCGTCAACGGCTATGCCCGCGCCAGCTTCGAGGTCGGCGACGCGACCTTCTGGATCGACGGGCTCTACAGCCGCATCTGGGCCAAATATCCCTTCTATGCCGAATATGGCAATTACACGCTGAAAGCCTCGAACCCCTATCTCGACGGCATCCGCAGCCAGCTTGGCGCGGGCGAGACGACGGTCAGGATCGGCCGCGTGTTCGAAGATTACGGCATGCGCACCTTCGATTACTACCGCCAGAACGTCGAGGGCGGCATCGGCGTCGACGGCAGCTTCGCTGACGGCGCGTGGCGCTATTCCGCCTATTACAACCATGGCGAACTGCGCAACATGCAGAGCTATCACAACCAGATCGTCGGCGCGAAGATGACGGAAGCGCTCGATGCGGTCCGCGTCGGCAGCGACATCGTCTGCGCGGTCGCGCTGACCGATCCGAACACCGCGTGCCGCCCGCTCAACATCCTGGGTGCCGGTCGCGCCGATCCGGCCGCGATCGACTACGTGTTCGGCGACCTCGCCAAGGTCGTCTACACGACCAAGCTCGACAGCATGGGCGCCAGCCTGCGCGGCGACCCCTTCTCGACCTGGGCCGGCCCGGTCTCGATCGCGTTCGGCGGCGAGGCGCGCTGGGAAAAGCAGGTGACGAACAGCATCGATCCCATCTCGACGGCGCGCGGGTTCAGCCGCTTCAACTTCTCGCCGCTCGACGGCGGGTTCAACGTGCAGGAAGGGTTCGGCGAAGTCGCGATACCGCTGCTCGACCAGCCGTTCAGCAAGCTCGATTTCAGCGCCGCCGCGCGCTACAGCCACTATAGCACGAGCGGCGGCATCTGGTCGTGGAAGATCGGCGCCACCGATCGCATCCTCGACAATCTGCTGCTGCGCGTCTCGCGCTCGCGCGACATCCGCTCGGGCAGCCTTGCCGAACTGTTCACGACGCGCACGACCACCTTCTCGACGGTGTCCGAGAACGGCCAATCGTACAGCGTCACGCGCTACGGCGGCGGCAACCCGAACCTGAAGCCCGAGATCGGCAGCACGCTGACGCTCGGCGCGGTCTTTACCCCCACCTTCCTGCCGGGCTTCAACCTCGCGGTCGATTATTTCGACATCAAGCTGCGCGATGCGATCACCTCGCCGAACGCCCAGGATGTCATCACCGCCTGCGGCAACGGCAACCAGAACGCCTGCTCGCAGATCACGCGCGACGGCCAGGGCCGCCCGACAGAGATCAACTCGACCTATCTGAACCTTGCGCAGTACAAGACCAGCGGCGTCGATATCGAGGCGAGCTATCAGCAGCCGGTCGGCGGCGGCACGCTTCGCCTGCGGGCGCTGGCGACCTATGTGTCGAAGGTCGTGATCGATGACGGCATCTCGGTCATCGACCGCGCCGGCGACGTCGGCGACGTCACCTTCGGCACGCCGCACTGGCGCGGGACCGGCAGCGTCACCTATGGCGACGATCATGCGACCTTCACCGCACGCGTCCGCTATGTCGGCGGCGGGCAGTACAACCATCTGCTGAACATCTCGAACAACGACACCTCCGCCCGGGTCTATGTCGACCTCAATGCGCAGGCGAATATCGACGAGCGGTTCACGCTCTTCGCCAACGTCAACAACCTGTTCGATCGCGATCCGCCGCTGAGCCCCGCCGGATCGGTCCACTACGATTCGATCGGCACCTATGTGACGGTCGGTGCCAAGCTTCGCCTCTGACCCCCGATAACATCGAGGCGATGGGAAAGGTGGGCATCCCATGGGGTGCCCACCTTTTTGCCGTTCCGGCGCCGGGGCGAACGAGAGCAAACGCCGCTCGCATCAATTGCGCGACGCGGCTTCAGGCTGGCGGCGGCATCGCCTTCGCATAGCTGTGCGGGACGAGAGGAATCGTCAGCAGCATCACGACGACCACACAGGCCAGATGCAGCAGCCATCCCGACAGGAAGCCACCGGTCGCGTCGTGCAGCACGGCGACGATCCACGGCGGGATCGCCGCAATCAGGAACCCCCCGCCCTGCATGACCGCCGACAGCGCGCCCGCATGCGCCGGGTCCGCCAGATGGTCGAGCACCACCACCATCGATAAGGCAAAGCAGCCGCCCAGTCCGGCGCCGACCAGCGCGGTCCAGAGCGATGGCGCAAGTCCCGGCCAGAATGCGAACCCCGCAAAGCCCGCCGCCTGACAGGTCAGAGTCAGCCACAGCCAGCCTCTTCGGTCGCCCCCGCGCCGGATGAGCAGCGGCAGGACCAGCGCCGCCATCGCCTGGCAGACGGCCATCAAGGCGAGCAGGCTGCCGCTCGCATTACGGTCCCATCCCAGCGCCTGATAGAAAGGGGGAAGCCAGGCGATCACCGACGAATATCCGCCATTGGCAATCCCGAACCAGACCATCAGCAACCAGGTCCGCCGACGCCTCAACAAGTGGAGCATCACCCCGTCGCCGGGCGCGGTACCGCCGTCCGCGGGCAGATAGCGGGCGGCGAGCAACACAGCGAGCACCGCCGGAAGGACGAGCCATGCCAGGCCCATGTGCCAGTCGCCGGCCCATCGGGCGACGATCGGCGATGTCTTGGCTCCCAGCGCACCGCCGCCCATCAGCGTCGCGGAGTAAAGCCCCATGACCTTGGCGTTATGATCGGGGAACATGCGTTTGATGACGCCCGGAAACACCGCCTGGACGATCGCAACGCCGAATCCGATGACCGCCGCCGTTCCGATCAGAGCCCAGCCGGTCGTGACGAACAGCCGCAGCCATGATCCGATCCCCAGCACCGCAAGCGCCGCGAAGACCGACCAGCGCGCGCCGGCCGCGCGTTGCAGCGACGGCCCGGCAAAGGCGAAGACACCCATCAGCAGCATCGGCACCAGCGTCAGAAACGACAGGCCCTGAAGGCCAAGCCCCGTCCCCTCCCGAATATCCTGGGCCAACGGTCCGACGCCGGTAACGAACGGCCGCAGGTTGAGGCCGACCATCGCGACGACGAACAGCAGCGGCCATGCGGCGCGCGAAGGGTCGGCCGTCTTCATCCGCAGTCAGTCCTGCCGGCGCTTCCAGTCGGCATAGAGGTCCGGCTGCGATTCCAGGCGAACCGGGACGTGGCGGATCGTCATCGACTGCTCGGCGAAGGGCTTTGCCAGTTCCGCATAGATCGCCGCGGTCGAGAGACCGAACGGCGCACCGTCGTCGTTCGAATAGGCAAAGACGACCGCGCCCACCCCCGCCATCCGCATCGCCGCCATGCACATCGGACAGGGGTGGCCGCTGGCATAGACGGTGCAGCCCCGAAGGTCGGGCGAGCCGAGCCGCCGACTGGCGCTGCGGATCGCGTTCATCTCCGCATGGGATGTCGGATCGTTGGTGGCAAGTATCTCGTTGACGCCGGTCGCGACGACTTCGCCGTCCCTGACGAGGACCGCGCCGAACGGGCGCCCACCCGCCTCGGCATTGGCCTGCGCCAACCCGATCGCCTGGCGGAGAAATTCCGTTTCGCCGGTCATCATGTCCTCTTTCATTTCGCGCCCGCTCCGACGAGGATGCCGGCGATTTCGGCATGACCCCGACTGCGGGCAAGGCGGAGCGGCGAGACTCCGTCGCCATCGGCGAGGTTCACGTCGGCGCCGGCATCGATGAGCGCGTGGACGATCGCCTGATGCCGCGCGCCGCCGTCGCCCAGGATGATCGCCTCGATCAACGCGGTCCAACCCAGATTGTTGACGTGATCGACGTCCACACCGGCGGCGATCAGGATTCGCACGGCCTCGACATGACCACGCTCGGCCGCGGGGATGAGCGCGGTTCCGCCGAAGCGGTTCGTGCTCGCGAGGTCGGCGCCATGGGCAAGCGTCAGCCTGAGGATGTCGAGATGCCCGTGCGCGCCGGCATAGAGATAGGGGCTGTCGTTGATGCGATCCTTGGCATTGACGTCGGCGCCGGCCTCGATCAGCACCTTTGCGGCGTCGACCGCGTTGCCGCGCGTCGCGGCCAGCAGCGGCGTCTCGCCCGCCGCGTTGCGCGGATCGACCGCGACGCCCGCGGCGACGATCCTGCGCACCGTGCCTGCATCGTTGTTGGCCGCGGCCCGGAACAGTTCAGCCTCGTTCATCGCACCCTCGTTCACCGTCTCGCCGGAAACCGGAAGCGGCCCGCACGCGACCGCTGTGAAAAGGCACAGACCGGCAAGCATCAATCTTCGCATCCCTGCGCTCCCTCCGCCAGTTGCCGGAACCGCGACGGCGCAGCGTCCGGGCGCACGACCTCGCCGCGCTGGACGAGGAGGCGCCCGGCGGGCGGTGCGGCAACCGCCGCCGCGGCGTTATCGGCCTCGATCAGGACGAACGTCGCCTGCTTGCCCACCGCGATGCCATGGTCGTCCAGTCCCAGTGCGCCTGCCGCACCGGTCGTCGCCATCTCCAGCGCGAACATCAGGTCTTCGTCGCTGTGGAAGCCGGAGCGATAGGCAATCAGCATCGCGCGGTTCAGCATGTCGGCGTCGCCATAGGGCCACCAGGCATCGCGGATATTGTCGCTGCCCGCAAAGATGCGAACCCCTTCCGCCCGCAGCATGGCGACCGGCGGAAAGGGGTGATCGCCCGGCGCGTTGGTGAGGATCGAGACACCCGCGGCCGCGAGCGTGGCCGCGGTCCGGCGGGCGAGATCGGCGCCGACATCGCCCAGCGCATAGGCATGGCTGACCGTCACGCGCCCGCCCAGACCGCCCGCTTTCGTGTAGCCGGCGATCCGCTCCAGTTGCGCGATACCACTTTCGCCATGCTCATGCAGATGAATGTCGGCCTTCGCGCCATGCTTTCCGGCCAGGCCGAAGACGATATCGAGATGCGCCGCTGCGTCGCCATCGAACGCAGTGGGGTCGATCCCGCCGATCGCATCGGCGCCGGCACCGAGCGCCGCGTCCAGCATCTGCGCCGTACCAGGACAGGTGAGGATGCCCGCCTGCGGAAAGGCGACCAGCTCGACATCGACGCGACCGCGCCACGCCTCGCGCGCCTCCATCACGGCATGAAGGTTTGCAAGGCCGGTGGTGGCGTCGACATCGACATGGCTGCGCATCGCTACCGTGCCGCGCGCATAAGCGCTGGCGATCAGCCTGTCCGCTCGCTCCGCGACCGGCAGCGCTTCACCCAGCAGCCGCTTCTCGACCGCCAGACGCTCGCGCAGATCCGCGGCGGGCTGCCAGGGGCGCCAGCGATCACCTAGGAAGCTCTTGTCGAGATGGATATGGCCGTCGACAAGGCCCGGCAGCGCCAGCAGCCCGCCAAGATCGACAGTCTCGGCCGTGCCGGATACGTCCTGCGTCCGCACGAAGCGGCCATCGCGAACGGCAAGATCGGTGACGCGGCCGTCTGCAAGCTGCACATTCGTGAATCGCCGCTCCGTCACTCGATCGTCTCCTCGCCCCTGCTCGCCATTCGGCGGGATCGCTGGACGCCGCGGTGTCGGCATCGTTTCATGCCCACCGCTGCCACTCACATCCCGCGGCTCAATGCCTTGCGCGAATTACTGCCCTGAGGCATCATTCACAAATGGAATATCTCCATATATATTATTCAGGAATTTAATGATTATGCTGGACCAGCGCCTGTTGCGTACCTTTGTGGCGATTACCGACACGGGGAGTTTCACCACAGCCGCGCAGCGACTCCACATGACGCAATCGACGATCAGCCAGCAGTTGGGACGGCTCGAGCAGGCGGTCGACCGCACGCTGATCGACCGGACCGACCGGCCCGTCCGGACCACCGAAGCCGGCGAGCGATTATTGGGATATGCCCGCCGCATCCTCTCGCTTCAGCAGGAGGCCGAGCTTCTGTTCACCGACCCTTGGGGAAGCGCCGCAATCCGGATCGGCCTGCCCGACGACATCGTGACGCCGGCCATGAGCGAAATCTTTGCCAGCTTTGCCGACAGGCATCGGGAAATCCGTCTCGATGTGACGGCGGGGCTCAGCCGCGACCTCACCCGGCGTTTCCGTGGCGGGGAATTCGACATCGTCGTCGTCAAGGAACCGGCCGCCAGCGCCGATCGGCACGCCAGCGTCGCGGAGGCGATCGGCTGGTTCGAGGGCGCCGGGGCGCCGCGCGTCTGGGATGACCCCATCCCGCTCGTCGCCTTCCCCGTCGGCGGCCTCTATCGCGAGACGATGTTCGAGCGGCTCGAGCGCGAGCGCCGCCGCTTCTACATCGCCTTTACCGCCACCAGCCTGAACAGCGTGCTCGTCGCCGTGGGCGCGGGCCTCGGTATTTCGCTCGTGCCGATCCATGCCGCACGGCATTACAATGTCAGGCCGGCCGATTTCCTCGGCACGGAAGCCGCGATGGTTCTGTCCGTCTATACCTGGGAGAAAAAGGGCAAGGTCGCCGAACTGGCCGAACTCATGTCCGGACAACTGGCCGCACAGCGCCAGAATCCGGGTCATTCGCCCGGCTCGCCGGGCGAGGGTCGACCTGCATGACCCGAACCCGCGTCATTCGTCCTGTGCGCGGTCGATCATGTCCATGAAATCGCGCGCCGAATCGCGGTCGGCCGCTTCGGGAAAGGCGACTTCCAGATCGGGCGCTGCGCCCAGCATATAGAGCAGCGCCCACAGCGCGAAGCGGCGGCCCGCATGCGCCTCCAGCGCCAGATCAACGCGCATCCGCTCAGTCCCCGCCGCCAGCGCCGCGGGAGGAATCGCGCCCATGTCGCGGGTGCCGAAATAGCGAAAGAGCTGGTCGTCGAAATCCATGGCCGCGCCCTTGTGGCAGACCGCGCGCGTTATTCCAACGCCGCGGCCGCCGCTCGGTTGTCTTCGGGCGGGCCGCGGATTAGGGGCAGCGGGGTGAACAACAGCATCGAAATCGGAATCGACGAGCGCGGTCAGGGTGTGCGCATCGAGGTGCAGGAGCTGCTCGCCACGCGTCTGCTCGTCCAGGGCAATTCGGGATCGGGCAAGTCGCACCTGCTGCGCCGCCTGCTCGAACAGAGCGCGGGCCTCGTCCAGCAGGTGGTGATCGATCCGGAGGGCGACTTCGTCACCCTCGCCGACGCCTACAGCCATGTCGCGATCGACGCCGGCGACTATAACGAGCGCGAGATCGCGACGATGGGCGCACGCATCCGCGAGCATCGCGCCTCGGTCGTCCTCAACCTCGAAGCGCTCGATATCGAGGCGCAGATGGGCTGCGCCGCCGCCTTTCTGAACGCGCTGTTCGACGCGCCGCGCGAGCATTGGTTTCCCGCGCTCGTCGTCGTCGACGAGGCGCAGATGTTCGCGCCGAGCGCGTCGGGCGACGTGTCCGACGCGGTGCGCCGCGCCAGCCTGTCGGCGATGACCAACCTGATGTGCCGCGGCCGCAAGCGCGGCCTGGCCGGCGCCATCGCCACCCAGCGCCTCGCCAAGCTCGCCAAGAATGTCGCGGCGGAGGCAAGCAACTTCCTGATGGGGCGCACCTTCCTCGACATCGACATGGCGCGCGCCGCCGACCTGCTCGGTATGGAGCGGCGGCAGGCGGAGGCGATCCGCGACCTCGAACGCGGGCATTTCCTGGGCCTCGGTCCCGCAATCGCGCGGCGCCCGGTCGCGATCCGCATCGGCGCGACCGAAACGCGCAGCCGCGCGGGAACGCACAGCCTGCTGCCGCTGCCCGACGCCGAGCCGCAGGACATGCGCACGATGCTGTTCGCCGAGATGGAGAGCGCGGCGCCCCCGCCGGTACCCCTGCGTCCCACCCCGGTCGCCGCGGCCGAGGTGATCGAGCGCATCGCCCATCACGAAGCCGACGCGTCCACCGCGGACGACATATCGGCGCCCGCGGCCGCCGACAGCATCGATGCCGGCGCGGTGGTCGAGGCGGTGCTGCGCGACATGCTCGGCGATGCCGAAAGCGCCTATCAGACCGATACGATCCTCTATCAGGATTTCTCGGTGCGCTGCCGGATGCAGCGCCTGCGCGCCGCGCCGTTCGATCTTGCCGAGTTCCGCCGCCGCTTCGCGCTGGCGAAGGGCGGCATCCTCGACCCGGCCGATCCGCACTGGCGCGACCTGCTCGGCGCGGCGGCGCGGCTGCCCGACGATATGCTCGCGCCCTTCCTGCTGATCGCCCGCGCGGCGATGGACGGGGCGCCCTGCCCCGACGAGGAAGCGCTCGGCCGCGCTTACGGCACGCGGTCGCCGGGGCGCGTGCGGCGGCTGCTCGACTATATGGAGAAACAGGGCGTCATCGTGGTGCGGTCGAGCTTCGGCGGCCAGCGCTCGGTCCACATCCCCGAACTTGGGCTGGCGACCGAAGCGGCCTGAGGATGGCTTTCGGGCGCGATCGCCCTTGAATGAATGGCCGTGCGCTCCCGCGCAGGCGGGAGCCCGGAGCGTCAAAAAGCCTGCGCCGGCGCCAACGCGCTCCGGGCCCCCGCGTTCGCGGGGACACAATGATGTTTCACCCGGAGGAGCACGCTCTCGTCGATGGCCGGACATGATTCCATCGCCACGCCCCTCGCCATGACGCGGCGCCGTCCCTTCACGGCCGCAGCACGACCTTTCCGATCACCTCGCGCCGTTCGAGCATCGCGAAAGCCTCGCGCCAGTCGGCAAGGTCGAGCGCGGCGTGGACGTGCGGGTGGATCGTCCCCTCGGCCGCCAGCCGGTCGACCGCGGCGATATTCTCGACCCCCCGCTCGGGAAAGCGGCGGCCATATTCGCCGGCGCGCACGCCGACGACCGAAAACCCCTTGATCAGCGGGATGTTCGCCGAAACCGCGGGAATGCGGCCCGACGCGAAACCGACCACCAGCAGGCGCCCGCCAAAGGCGATGCAGCGCGTCGATTCGTCGAACACGTCGCCGCCCACCGGGTCGAAGATCACGTCGGCGCCGACCCCGCCGGTCAGCGCCTTCACCGTGTCGCGGAACCCCGGATCGGCGGCGATCAGCGCATCGGGGGCATAGAGGCGCGCGATCGCCGCGCGCTTGGCTTCGCTGCTCGCCGCCGCGATCACGCGCGCGCCGAGCGCCTTCGCAAGGTCGACCGTCGCCAGCCCGACCCCGCCCGCCGCACCGTGCACCAGCACCCAGTCGCCGGGCTCGACGCGCGCGCAGCGAACGAGCGCGACATAGGCGGTCAGATAGGCGACCGGACAGGCGGCGGCCGCCTCCCATCCCAGCCGATCGGGCTTCGGCCGCAGCGCGGCGGCCGGGGCGACGATATATTCGGCCATCGCGCCGAAACGGTTGCCGCCGACCACCGCGTCGCCCTTGTGCCAGGCCGTCACCCCTTCGCCGACGGCATCGACCTCGCCCGCGAATTCGAGCCCCGGAACGAAGGGCAGGTCGGGTTTGAGCTGATAGGCGCCGCGCGTCATCAGCAGGTCGGGGAAGTTGACCGCCGCCGCGCGCACCCGCACCCGCACCTCGCCCGGACCCGGCTGCGGCACCGGCAGGTCGGCAAGCGCGACGCCGGCATGATCGGGCAGCAGTTCGCGAACCTGCAACGCACGCATCAAAAAGGCCTTTCCTACATTATTCCTATATGGTTCGTTTTAGAACTTCTACAAACCACAGGAGTGAAACATGCCGAATGCCGATCCATCGACCTGCGATGCCGACACCCTGATCGATGCCGTCATCGACCGCGAAGGCCGATATGTAAACCACCCGGCCGACCTCGGCGGCCCGACCTGCTGGGGAATCACCGAAGCGGTCGCGCGCGCCGAGGGCTATGCCGGGGACATGCGCGCGCTGCCGCGGACGGTGGCCGCCGCCATCTATCGCCGCCGCTATTGGCTGCAACCGCGTTTCGACCGGGTCGCGCTGCGTGCACCGCGGATCGCGGCCGAACTGTTCGACACCGGCGTCAACATGGGCACCGCGACCGCGACGGGCTTTCTCCAGCGCGCGCTCAACGCGCTCAACCGCGGCGCGCGCGACTATCCCGATATCGCGGTCGACCGGCTGATCGGCCCGCGCACCCTGTCGGCGCTCGACGGCTTTCTCGCCGCGCGCGGCAAGGGCGGCGAGACCATCCTGCTCCGCGCGATGGAGGCGCTGCAGGGCGAACGCTACATCGCGCTCGCCGAACGCCGCCCGAGCCAGGAAGCCTTTCTCTACGGCTGGCTCGCCAACCGCATCGGGCAGAACTGACCCGATGCGATTCACAGTGAAGTTGCACGGATTCTCTAACGGAAAGGAACAATCGACATGAGCATCTTCGAAGGGTTGATCGGTCCCGTCGCGGGCCTGATCGACAAGATCATCCCCGATCCGGAGGCGCGCGACCGCGCCAAGCTCGAACTGCTGAAACTCGAAGGCAGCCAAGAACTGGAAACGATCCGCACCCGGATGAGCGCGATCATCGCCGAGGCGAACAGCGCCGACCCGTGGACCAGCCGCGCGCGGCCCAGCTTCCTCTATGTCATGTATGCACTGCTGCTGTGGGCGATCCCGATGGGGCTGATCGCCGCCGCACGGCCGGAGATGGCCCAGGGCATCGCCGACGGCATGAACGCCTATCTCGCCGGCATCCCCGAATCGCTCTACGCGCTCTTCGGCACCGGCTACCTCGGCTACACCGCCGCAAGGGCATGGGGCAAAGCCAAGGGGATCGAAGGCTGATCGCTTGGGGCAGACTGCCTCCCCTCCCGCAAGCGGGAGGGGAGATCAGGCGCATGACTACCCCGCCAGCGCGGCCTTGACCGCCGCGACCGCGGCTTCGGCCGCGGCGCCGTCGGGGCCGCCGCCCTGCGCCATGTCGGGACGGCCGCCGCCGCCCTGCCCGCCGAGCGCCGCCACCGCCGCCTTGACGAGGTCGACCGCGCTGCGGCTGCCCGCCTGATCGTCGGTCACGCCGACCGCGACCGAGGCGCGTCCGTCGTTGACCGCGACGAGCATCGCGACGCCGCTGCCGACCTGTTTCTTCATGTCGTCGACCGCGCCGCGCAGCCCCTTGGGGTCGAGCCCGTCGACGACCTGCGCCAGGAACTTCGTGCCGCCGACCTCTTCGATCGCCGGCCCGCCGCTTGCCGCGCTGCCGCCCCCGCTACCGCCGAGCGCGAGCGCCTTCTTCGCCTCGGCCAGTTCGCGCTCCGCCTTCCGGAGCGCCTCGGCCATCGCCGCGGCGCGCGCGGGCACTTCATCGGGCGCGGTCTTGAGCGCCGCCGCCGCCGCCTTCAGCGCCTCGTCGCGGCCGATCAGCCACTGGCGCGCCGCTTCGCCGGTCAGCGCCTCGATGCGCCGCACGCCGGAGGACACCGCGCTTTCGCTGACGATCTTGAACAGGGCGATGTCGCCGAGCGCACGCACGTGGGTGCCGCCGCACAGTTCGACCGAATAGCTGCGGTCGTCGGCCTTGCCCATGCTGAGCACGCGCACCTCGTCGCCATATTTTTCGCCGAACAGCGCCATCGCACCCGCCGCGATCGCATCGTCGGGGGTCATCAGGCGCGTCGACACCGGCTCGTTGGCGCGGATATGCGCATTCACCTGCGCCTCGACGTCGGCGATCTCCTCGGCGGTCAGCGCCTTGGGGTGCGAGAAGTCGAAGCGGAAGCGGTCCTCGGCGACGAGGCTGCCCTTCTGCGTGACGTGCGCGCCCAGCCGGTTGCGGAGCGCCGCGTGCAGCAGGTGCGTCGCGCTGTGATTGGCGCGGATGCGGTCGCGGCGCGCGACATCGACGCTCAGCCGTACCGTGTCACCGACCTTGAGGCTGCCCGCCTCGAGCGTCGCCTGGTGCGCGTGCAGCCGGCCGAGCGGCTTGCTCGTGTCGAGCACCGTCGCCTTCGCGCCGCCCAGCGTGTCGATCGTTCCGGCGTCGCCCATCTGGCCGCCGCTTTCGCCATAGAAGGGAGTCTGGTTGGTGAGCACGACGACGGTGTCGCCGGCCTTCGCCTCTTCGACCGGAACGCCATCGCGAACGAGCGCGATCACCTCGCCCTCGCCCTCGGTCGAGGTGTAGCCGGTGAATTCGGTGCCGCCGTTCGCTTCGGCGAGGTCGAACCAGATTTCGTCCGACGCCTTTTCGCCGCTGCCCTTCCACGCCGCGCGCGCCGCCGCCTTCTGCTGCGCCATCGCGGCGTCAAAACCCGCGCGATCGACCGCGATGCCCTCTGCGCGCAGCGCATCCTCGGTCAGGTCGTAGGGAAAGCCGTAGGTGTCATAGAGCTTGAAGGCGACGTCGCCGGGCAGCGTCGCGCCCTTGGCCATTCCCACCGTCGCCTCGTCGAGCAGCCGCAGCCCCTTGTCGAGCGTCTGGCGGAACTTGATCTCCTCGCGCTCGAGCGTTTCGGAGATCAGCGCCTGCGCGCGGATCAGTTCGGGATAGGCGGCGCCCATCTCGGTGGTCAGCGCCGGCAGCAGCCGGTGCATCAGCGGGTCCCGCGCGCCGAGCAGGTGCGCGTGGCGCATCGCGCGGCGCATGATCCGCCGCAGCACATAGCCGCGCCCCTCGTTCGACGGCAGCACGCCATCGGCGATCAGGAAGCTCGACGCGCGCAGGTGATCGGCGATCACGCGGTGGCTGGCCTGCGTCGCGCCCTCGGCCGGAACGCCGGTCAGGTCGACCGACGCGGCGATCAGCGCCCTGAAGGTGTCGATGTCGTAATTGTCGTGGACGCCCTGCATCACCGCCGCAAGACGTTCCAGCCCCATGCCGGTGTCGATGCTCGGCCGCGGCAGGTCGACGCGCTCGCCGCCGGGCAACTGTTCATATTGCATGAACACCAGGTTCCAGATCTCGATGAAACGGTCGCCGTCCTCTTCGGCCGATCCCGGCGGGCCGCCCCAGATATGGTCGCCATGATCATAGAAGATTTCGCTGCACGGCCCGCACGGCCCGGTGTCGCCCATCGACCAGAAATTGTCGCTGGTCGGGATGCGGATGATCCGTTCCTCGGGCAGCCCCGAAATCTTGCGCCACAGGTCGAACGCCTCGTCGTCGGTGTGGTAGACGGTGGCGGTCAGCTTGTCGGCGGGCAGGCCCCACGTCTTGTGGACGAGGGTCCAGGCATGGTGGATCGCCTGCTCCTTGAAATAGTCGCCGAACGAGAAATTCCCCAGCATCTCGAAAAAGGTGTGATGGCGCGCGGTATAGCCGACATTGTCGAGGTCGTTGTGCTTGCCGCCCGCGCGGACGCATTTCTGCGACGAGGCCGCGGTGCTGTAGGGCTTCTTCTCCAGCCCCGTGAAGACATTCTTGAACGGCACCATCCCCGCATTGACGAACATCAGCGTCGGGTCATTGAACGGCACCAGCGGCGCCGACGGTTCGATATGGTGCCCCTCGCCCGCGAAATAGTCGAGGAAGGAGCGGCGGATGTCGTTGGTCGATGTCATGCGCGCGAATTAGGGATTTTGGCGCGGTGCGACAAGGTGATTAGTGGTCCGCACGATTATCGGCCTTCCGCCGGTTCGACGGAAGGCGCCTCCGCATCAGAAAGCCGTCGCGATCCCCTTGCCAAGATAGCAGGGAAGCTGGTGCAGCACGTCGGCCTTGGGCACGCCCTCCTCGATCAGTTCGGGCGGCACTTCCGAGGTATCGGTGCGAACGATGGTGAAGCCGGCGCCCGGCGCGGCGCGGTGGACGACGACATAGCCGCAATCCATCGTTCCATCCGCCCGGTCGCCCCGGAAATCGAACGCGGCATAGACGCCGGGCGGCTGCCCTCCGGGGTCGAGATACCAGCTCAGCCGCAGGATGCGCAGCCTCCCGTCGGCCCACAATGTGCCGCGCTTGCGCAGGTTCATCTCCCATTCGAGCCGCGGGCTCGACGCCTGCAGCGACAGGCGCAGCATCGCATAGGCCGCATCGTAATCGCGCTTCGCCAGCGCCGCGACATAGGCGGCGAAGCGGTCGATCGCCCCTTCCTCGTCGACTGCGGCGGGCGCGAAGGCGACGCCTTCGGGCGCGACGACATCGCGCTCCACCTCCGAGCCGAGTTGCGGCGGTGCCGCCATCGCGGCGCCGGCCGCGAACAGCGCCGCGCCGATCGCCAATGCGATGCGCCGGACGGGAGAAGTATCAATAGCCATAATAGGCGCCGCCCTTGTCGCGCGCGCGGCGCCACGCCGGACGGTCGTGGCAGGCGTTCACGAACGCCGCCAGCTTCGGATAGCGCGGCGCCATGCCCTGCATGATCGCGATCTCGGCGGGAAAGCTCAGCATGATATCGGCGGCCGACAGGCTGTCGCCGATGAAATGGCCGTTCGTGCCGAGACGGCTTTCCATATAGGCGAAATGTGCATCGAGCTGCTGCACGATCCGCGGTTCGAGGACCGCCGCCGCTTCGCCGAGCCGCGCGGTGTAGATGCGCAGCAGGATCGGCGTCATCGCCGATCCCTCGGCGAAATGCAGCCATTCGAGATGGCTGACATGATCGTCGGTGCCGTGCGCGGGAACCAGATGCCCGCCGCCGTGCCGCTCGCACAGATATTCGACGATCGCCCCCGATTCGACGATCACGCGGCCGTCGTCCTCGATCACCGGCGACTTGCCGAGCGGATGGATCGACAGCAGTTCGGGCGGCGCGAGGTTGGTCGCCGGGTCACGGTCATAGAAGCGGATGTCATATGGCGCGCCGATTTCCTCGAGCAGCCAGAGGATGCGCTGCGAACGGCTGTTGTTAAGATGGTGGACGATCAGGCTCATCGATTTTCCTTTCGCGGCACGGTTTGTCCCTTTCGTCACCCTGAACTTGTTTCAGCATCCATGGTCCGCCCTCACCTGAAAGGCGGCGCAAAAGGAGAGGTCCGGCCATGGATGCTGAAACGGGTTCAGCATGACGAACGGATGAGGCAGCGCGCAGAACGCCAATCCCCACAGACCATAGAACGCAATCGGGCTCGGATGGAAGCAATGTCGGGTCTGCGATGGGAAAACCTGCGCGGGATCGAGATCGGCAAAGCGGCGAAAGATCGAAGGTCGCGCTCATCGGCTTTTGAAGCCGGGCGCGCACGAACCTTTCGGCCGCTCCCGGCCCCTTTTTGCCCGACCATCCCGCAAGTGGCATCGCTCATCCGACATGATTTGACACAAAGGAGTGTTGCTAATGCGACTAATTCCTATTAGCGGACAGAAAGCCGCCGATGGGAGCGGCATTCACAGGAGCCCATTATGCGTGCCCGCCTTACCGGCCTGACCATTGCCGCGCTCGTCCCCTCGGCGCTCGCCGCCCAGACGAATGCCGGCGACGGCAGCGACGCCATGTCGAACGAGATCGTCGTGATCGCCACCGGCCAGAGCACCGCGTCGGCCAGCACCAAGACCGACACGCCGCTGATCGAAAATCCGCAGACGATCACCGTCGTCAACCGCGCCGAGATGGATATTCGCGCGGTCGATACGGTGTCCGACGCGCTTTCCTATGTCGCGGGGGTGCAGGCGCAGCCGCAGGGCAACGACAACCGGGTCGACGAGATCACGGTCCGTGGCTTCGGCGCCGGCGGCTTCGGCAGCAACAACAATTTCGTCGACGGTCTGCGCCTTCCCGCGGGGGGACAGTGGACGCGCCCCGCCTTCGACCCATTCGGGTTGCAACAGGTCGATGTGCTGAAGGGTCCGTCGAGCGTCCTGTACGGCCAGACCGCGCCAGGCGGGATCGTCAACCTCGTCACCAAGAAGCCGACCTTCCGCGCGCATGGCGAGGTGCTGTTCCAGGGCCAGGCCTTCGGAGACCTCGACCGTGCGCGGCTGCTGGCGGGCGCCGATGTCGGCGCGCCGTTGTCGGACAATGTCGCTGTGCGGTTCGTCGGCCTCGCCTCGCATGGCGAAACACGCGCGAAGGATATGCCGAACTCGCGCTATTACATCGCGCCGAGCGTCACCTTCCGCCTCGGCGCCGACACGACATGGACGCTGCTCGGCCAGTATCAGCGCGACGAGGGCGCTTCGACCTTCCAGTTCCTGCCGATGCGCGGCACGCTCAACGCGTCGAACGGCAAGCATATCCCGCTCGACGCCAATCTCGGCGAGCCCGGCTGGAACGATTTCGACCGCAACCAGTATCTGGTCGCCTCCTTCTTCGAGCATCGCTTCGGCGACGGTTTCGCGATCCGCAACAACACGCGCTACACGAAGATCGACAGCTTCTATCGCGCGGTGGTGATGGGCGGCGACACGCTGACCACTTGTCCCGCCAACATCCCCGGCTGCATTCCCGGCCAGACGATTCAGCGGCGCGCGGTGCAGGGGCGCGGCGAATCCGAAGGCTGGGCGACCGACACGCAGATCGAGGCGCGCTTCGCGACCGGCGCGATCGAACATGTCGTGCTGGGCGGCGTCGATTATTTCCACACCGACTGGTCGCACGATCGCGATGGCGTCGCGCCGGCGCTGGTGCTGCCGCTCCTCGACATTTTCGATCCCGTTCCGCGCGGTGCCTCGGGCTATGCCGCGGCGCTGAGCCCGCAGATCTATGGCGGCGCCGTGTCGAAACAGACCGGCCTCTATCTGCAGGACCAGCTTTCGGTCGGCAATCTGCGCCTTTCGATCGGTGCCCGGAACGACTGGGCGACCGACAATCTGTCGAACAGCCTGAACAACACGGGCTTTCGCCTGAAGGCGGAGGCCTTCACCTGGAACATCGGCGGCGTCTACCTCTTCGATTTCGGCCTCGCCCCCTACGCCAGCTATTCGGAATCCTTCCTGCCGCTGCAGAACGATCCGGTGACCAACGCCACCGGCCAGCCTTTCGTGCCGACGACCGGTCAGCAATATGAGTTCGGCCTGCGCTATCAGCCGCCCGGGCAGAACATCTATCTGACGCTTTCGGCTTTCCAGATCACGCAGCAGAATCTGCTGACGGCCGATCCGGCGGGCGCCCGCTGCGGCCCGACCCTGACGCCCTGTCAGGTCCAGCTCGGCGAAGGGCGCTATCGCGGGCTCGAATTCGAGGGCCGCGCGACGCCGACCGACGCGCTCACGCTGATCGCCACGGCGACGCGGATCAAGGCGAAGGTGACCGAAGGCGCGGCGGCGCAGATCGGCAATGCCCTGCCGCAGATTCCCGACTGGCAGGCATCGCTCTTTGCCGATTATCGGATCAAGGCGGGGCCGCTCGACGGCTTCGGTTTCGGCGGCGGCGTGCGCTACACCGGCGACAGCTGGGGGCTCGTCAGCAACGACCCGCTCTTCGCGATCCCCTCCTATACGCTCTTCGACGCGTTCCTCCGCTACGACGTGCCCGATTCGGGCCTGTCGCTCGCGGTCAACGTCCGCAACCTCGCCGACAAGCGCTATGTCGCGACCTGCACCGCGACGCAGGCCTGCTATTACGGCCAGGGCCGCACCGCGACGGCGCGCCTGCAATATCGCTGGTGACGATGGAGGCTCATCGGATGCAAATCGAACGATCGATCCCGTCGCGGCGCGCGGCGCTGACGCTGCTCGGCGCCCTGCCGCTGGTGCTTGCCGGTTGCGGCAAGGCCGGCGACAGGCGCAAGGCGGGCGCGGATGCCCCGCTCACCGACCTGCGCGACCGCCCGCTCGACCTGACGCTGCCCGCGACGCCGCTGACGATCGACGACGGCCGCTACCTGATCGCGCTGTCGCTGATCCATCCCGATCCGGTCAGCCTGCTGTCGGGGTGGTCGGGCGACGTCAACCGGATCAGCCCCGAACAATATAAGGCCTATGTCGCGCGCTTTCCGAAGCTCGCCACGCTGCCCAGGACGCCCAACTCGTCCGACGAATTCAGCGTCGAGGCGGTGCTCGCCGCGGCGCCGAAAGCGGCGGTCGTCTCGCTGGGTTCGGGCCCGACCGACGCGCAGGTCGCGCAACTGACCGGCGCCGGCGTCGATGTCGTCTTCATCGACTTCTTCTCGCACCCCTTCGAAAACCAGGCGCGCAGCCTGACCCTGCTCGGGCGCCTGATCGGCCGCGAGGAGCAAGCGGCGGCCTACAACAAATTCCGTCAGGACAAGCTCGACGTCATCAGCAAGCGCGTCGCCGCCATCCCCGCCGACAAGCGCCCGACGGTGTTTCTGGAGGCGCATGCCGGCAACGGCCCCGATTGCTGCAATTCGCCCGGCAAGGGCAACGTCGGCGACTATATCAGCTTCGTCGGCGGCAGGAATATCGGCGAGGACGTGATCAAGGCGCCGTTCGGCAAGCTCAACCTCGAATATGTCATCGACCGGAATCCGGACGTCTACATCGCCACCGGCGGCCCGCATCTGGAAAAGGCCGGCGGCTTCGTCGTCGGCCCGCAATATGACGAGGCGCGGTCGCGCGTGTCGCTGCGGAAGGTGACCGAACGCCGCGGGATCGCCAGCCTGTCGGCGGTGCGCGCCGGACGCGTCCATGGTCTGTCGCACCAGATGATCAATTCGCCCATCGACATCGTCGCGACCGAGGCGCTCGCCAGGTGGATCCATCCCGACCTGTTCGGCGATCTCGATCCGCAGGCGACGCTCGATGCGATCAACAGGCGGTTTCTCGCGGTCCCCTACACCGGAAGCTACTGGACCGATCTCCAGCCCTCCCCCGCTTCAACAGGAGAATGACATGGTTATGCGCAACGCCTTCAAATTGTCGGTGGCTCTCGTCACACTGGCCGGTGCAACGGCCGCATGGGCGGAGCCGGCGGTAGACCGCTCGGTCAAGGTCGCTCCGGGCGGGCTGTACGAGATCGTGCAGAACGGCGCCGACAACGACATCTATATCGCGGCGGTCGGCCCGCGCGGCGAAGACAAGGGCGCGATTGTCCGCCTCGACGGCAAGACGCTGCAGCCGAAGGGGTCGATCGACGTATCGACCAGCCCGCTCTACGGCCTCGCGATCAACCAGACCACGCAGACCCTCTATGGCACCGATACGCGCAACGGATCGGTATCGGCAGTCGACCTCGCAACGGGCAAGGTCGTCGGAACCGTCAAGGTCGGCGAAAAAGCCCACGTCCGTCAGGTCGCCGTCGATGAGGGCGCGAACAAGGTCTATGTCACCGTCGTCGGCGCGATGCGCGGCAGCGATACGCCCAGCGCCATCTGGGTGATCGACGGCAAGAGCAACACGCTCGACCGCGTCATCGAGGTGCCGGGCATTTCGCTTACCGGACTGGCGCTCGATCCGGCGAACAAGCGGATCTTCTCGACCGGCATGAGCAGCAACGACGTGATCGTCCTCGACAGCGACAGCGGCGCGGTGAAGGCCCGCTGGCCGAGCGGCGGCGAGAATGCCATCAACGTCGCCTATGACGGCACGGCACAGCGCCTGTTCGTCGCCAACCAGGGCAACGGCATGCTCGGCGTGATCAACGCAAGGGACGGCTCGCTGATCAAGGCGGTCCCGACCGGGGAAGGCGCGCTCAGCGTCGCCTACAACGGCGCCGTGGACCAGATTTACGTCGCGAACCGCCGCGCCGGAACGGTCAGCGTCGTCGATGCGAAAACCTATGAGAAGCTCGCCGATCTGGAAACGGGCACCTTCCCGCAGACGATCGCGATCAATCGCGCCGACAACAGCGTCTATGTGACGAACAAGGCGCGCGGCCTGCCACGCGACGCCGCACCGGGGACGCCGCCGGTCGACGATCCGAAGGGCGACACGGTCACGCTGATCCGCCCCTGACCGTCTGACGAACGCACCGAAAGGCCGCCCGATCCCAAGCGGAACGGGCGGCTTCCTTACAATATATCGTCGATCACCATGCGCAGCGACCCGCGCTCGCAATGATCGATGCGCGCCCGCACTCGCCAGACGTCGGCCAGCACCGCGGGTGTGATCGCTTCTTCGGGCGGTCCCGCGGCGGCCACCTGCCCTTCGGACAACACCACGACGCGGTCGGCAATCCGCGCCGCCGCCTGCAGGTCGTGAAGCACGAGCACGGCGATCATGTCCTGCTCGCACGCCAGCGAACGCACCAGATCGAGCACGCGCACCTGGTGATTGAGGTCGAGCGCACTCGTCGGTTCATCGAGCAGCAGCAGGCGCGGTGCGCGCACGAGCGCCTGCGCGAGCGCCGCGAGTTGCCGCTGCCCGCCCGACAGCTGATCGATTCCGCGCATCGCCAGCGCTTCGATCCCGACCCGCCCGAGCACGGCCATCGCGCTCTCCGCCGCATCCCCACCATGGCCTTGCCCGGTGGGCGACGCCTCGAGCGCGCCGATCACCGTTTCGAGCACGGTGAGCGCGATCCCCTGCGGCAGCGTCTGCGGCATGTAGGTCACCGCTTTCGCACGGTCGGCGAGCGGCAGGCCGTTGAGTTCGTCCCCGTCGAGCCGGATCGAGCCGCGCGCGGGCGTCAGGCCGGCGAGCGCACGAAGCAGCGTGCTCTTCCCCGCCGCATTGGGGCCCAGCAGCGCGACCGTTTCGCCGCGCGCGATCGGCGGCAACGACAGATGCTCGATCACCGCGCGGTCGCGATATCCCGCCGACAGGTCGGTGACATGGAGGCCGGCGCTCATGCCCCCTGCCTTCCGCTGCGAAAGATCAGGAACAGGAAGATCGGGACGCCGATCATCGCGGTCACGATGCCGACCGGCATCAGCACCCCCGGCACCAGCAGCTTCGACATCGCCGACGCGACCGACATGATCGCGGCACCGGTGAACAGGCTGGCCGGCAGCAGATAGCGATGATCCTCACCCAGCAGCATCCGCGCGATATGCGGGCCAACGAGACCGATGAATCCGATCGCGCCGACGAAGGCCACCGCGGTCGCGGCCAGCAGGCTGATGCGAAAGAGCGAGAGGAAACGCAGCCGCCCGACGTCGACCCCGAAGCTCTGCGCCCGGTCCTCGCCGAGCCGGAGCGCGGTGAGCGCCCTGGCCGCTGCCAGCGAAAAGGGCGCGACGACAAGCAGGACGAGCGCGAGCACGCTGACATTGCTCCACGTCGCGCGCGACAGCGACCCCATTGTCCAGAAGACGAGCTGCTGCAACGCCTCCTGCGACGAGAGGAACTGCACGAGCGAGGTCAGCGCGTTGAAGGCGAAGACGAGCGCGATGCCGAGCAGGACGAGCGTCTGTGCGCCCGCCGCGCGCTGCCGCGCGACCGCCTGAAGCAGCAGCATCGCGAGGAAAGCGAAGAGAAAGGCGTTGAGCGACACCATCCAGTCGGCCGCCCAGCTCCCCGTGAACGGCAGGCCGATCCCCAGCACGATCGCCAGCGACGCACCGAAGGAAGCGGCCGACGACACGCCGAGCGTGAAGGGACTCGCCATCGGATTATCGAGGATCGTCTGCATTTCGGCGCCCGCGAGCGACAGCGATGCGCCGACCATCACCGCCATCATCGCATAAGGCAATCGCACGTCCCAGATGATCGCGCGCTGTCCCGGCGTGATCCGGTCGGGATAGGCGATGCCGTACAGCACGTCGCGCGCGCCCATCCCCGATGGCCCGGTCACCAGATCGACGACGAAAGCCGCCACCGCGATCGCCGCGATCAGCACGATGACCATCACGCGCCGCCGCACCGTGCGCCGATAATCGTCCAGCATGGCTTTCATCGTCGGAGAAGGTCCGGCCGACCGGATCATGACATTTTGTTTCCCTTGGATTGGCATGGGTTGATCGAAGGGCGCATCGATGCCATCCGCCTTATTGAAAACCGCTCGCAATTCCAGCCCTAATCGGACCATGACCGCTTCCGCCACCCCCGCCACCGATCCACGCATCGCCGAACGCCTGTCGCTGAGCCTGCCGCACGGGGATGCGGCCTATCGCGTCGACCTCCACGTTCCGGCGGGCGAAGCACCCGTCGGGGGCTGGCCCGCGATGCTGATGCTCGACGGCGAAGGCTGCTTCGCGACCGCTGTGGAAGCCTTGCGGCGGATGAGTCGCCGTCCCGACGCAACGGGAACCGGACCGATGATCCTGATCGGCCTGTCGTCGCCCGACCGCGACCCGCAGGACCGCCATCGCGAACGCGATTTCGGCGCGCGCGGCGCGGCATCGGATTTCGCGCGTTTCGTCGAGGCCGATGTGATCGCCGCCGTCGCGGCGCACGCGCGGCTCGATCCGCGACGCCTGACCCTCTTCGGCCATTCGCTCGGCGGCTATCATGCGCTGTGGATGCTGGCGCATCGCCCGCATCTGTTAGCCGCGATCGCCGCGATCAGCCCGTCGATCTGGTGGGACCCGGAAGGCCTGCGCGACGCCTTGCGGCAGGCGTCGCTCGGCGATCATCGCATCCTGCTCTGCGTCGGCGAGTGGGAGGAGGAACTGCCGCCCTGGCAGGCCGCGCGGCAGGACAGCGATGCGGTCCGCAGCCGGCGTGCCGAGCGGCAGATGGTGGCGCGCGCCCGCGACATGGCGACGCTGCTCGCGGACCGCCTCGACCCCGCGAACGTCCAGTACCGGATGCTCGCCGAAGAAGATCATGCGTCGATCATATCCGCCGCTATCCCGCGCGCACTGCGGCTTGCGTCGGCGGCCGGGCGCTAGGGTCAGGACCCATTAATTTGCGGTTCGAGGTTTGAAGCGATTTCGTTCAGGGCGAGGAGGCAAGGCGTAGGAATATGTCGATATTTCCAGACTTGCCGACGAAGCCATGGACGAAATCGGTCAAATCCCCCTCCCACATAACTGGGGGGACGCCGAAATGGCTTCGATCTCAGGCCCGCGCGGCCTTGCGGGTAGCGATGCTACCCGCTGCGTCCGCCCAAGCCCGATATCTTCGCCATTTCGACGCCTCGAACCGCAAATTAATGGGTCCTGGCCCTAGGAACGGAGAACCGACATGCTGCTGCGCGACACGCCCGACCATTATGGATCGGTGACACGTCTGCTGCATTGGACGATGGCGCTGCTGCTGTTCTGGCAGCTCGGCGGCATGATCATGAAGAGCGTACTCGGCCGCGTCCCGCTGATGAAATTCTGGGTCGGCACGCACGCATCGATCGGCGTCCTCATCCTTGCGCTCGTCGTCGTCCGCGCGCTTTGGGCGCTTCGCAACCGGCGGCGGCGCCCCACCTATTCATCGAATGCGATCGGCCAGGCGGCGCGCGTCGGCCATATCCTCCTCTATCTGCTGATGATCGTCGTGCCCGCGCTCGCGCTGTTCCGCATGGCCGGAAGCGGCAAGGGGGTGACGCTGTTCAGCATCGAGTTCGCGGCACCGACGGGGCAGGAGATCGCGTGGATGACCGCCCCGGCCAATGCGGTGCACGGCTTGCTGGCCTGGACGCTGCTTGCGCTGATCGCGGGGCATGTCGCTATGGTTCTGGTGCATCGCTTCGGGTGGCGGGACGACACGCTCTCCCGCATGCTCGGCCGCCGCGTGGACGCCGCGGCGCCGCTGCAATCGAGTACGGACTAGCTCGCGGGGTCGTACATGAATTCGCGAAGCTCCTGCGCGCATCGGCAGGCCGCCGCGATCTTCCTCGCCCACTCGACCGCATCCTCGCGGGACGGCAGTTCCAGCACCGTGAAGCCGCCCGTGAGCTCGCTGCCGGGATAGATTTCGGCCGACACCGATCCGTCGGCGGAGACCAGTACGGGCGCAACCTGCTCCGCTATCCCTCCGCCGAACACATAGACGCCGGCGGCCTTGGCTTCCTCGATCACCGCGTGCGCGTCGGCGGACACGATCGGGAACTCCGCGTCGGTGAGGACCATGGCTTCGCTCGGAAAGGAGATGAGGTATTTGGTCATCGTTTGAGGATGCATCGTAGGGGCCATGACGACAAGGGGCCCGGCGAGCGCGCGGCTGGGAAACGAATGATCGGTGTAGACGCCGCCCAATTTTTTCATCATCCTGTCCCCGCCGCCCCTTTTCGCCACGCGCCGACGAATAGGGAGGCGGGAGAGTCCGGACGAGGCGCGCGCCCACCGTTCCAGTTGGAGAACCCAGATGAAAATCCGGAACAAGATCGCGACGTCGTTCGGCCTCGGCTTGTTGCTGGCCGTCCTTCCGGCGCAGGGCATCGCGGCCCTCCAGCAGGGCGCGAAGGCGCCCGACTTCACGCTGAACGCGGCGCAGGGCGGCAAATCCTTCAGCCTGACGCTGAAACAGACCCTGCGGAACGGGCCGGTCGTGCTCTATTTCTTCCCCGCCGCATTCACCCCCGGCTGCACGATGGAGGCCCATCTGTTCGCGGAGGCGAACAGCCAGTTCAACCAGCTGGGCGCCCGCGTCATTGGCGTGACCGCCGGTAACATCGATCGCGTGGCGGAATTCTCCAGGTCGGAATGCCGCGACAAGTTCGCCGTCGCGGCCGATCCGGGCGCCAAGGTCGCGGTCAAGTACGACACCGCCATGCCGGGTCCCAACCAGACGCTGATCTCCAACCGGACGTCGTTCGTCATCGCACCCGACGGAACCATCCTGCTGAGCTACACCGACCGCAACCCGCAGGCGCATATCGAAAAGACGCTGGCGGCGGTCCGCGCATGGAACGCCAAGCGCGGCTGACCTCCTCCAAGCCTCCCGGCCATTTCCCGAACCGGGAGCAACGCATCCTTCACGAGCCTGAGGCGATCGACCGGGCTCCAAAACATCGCCATGACGGCCGACAATTGATGCGGGAGAAGCGTGCGTTTTGCGCTAGGTCATTTCGTTGCGGCCGCCATCGGCTATCAATCGGTTCGCCACGCCACCGGGACCGGCCGCGATCGAGATAAGGGGAGATACGTATGAACGGCGCCGAAGCTCTGATCGAAACCCTGGCCCAGGCAGGCGTCGAAGTATGTTTCGCCAATCCCGGAACGTCCGAGATGCAGCTCGTCGCCGCGATCGACCGGCAGCACGGGATGCGCGCGATACTGGGCCTGTTCGAAGGCGTGGTCACGGGCGCGGCCGACGGTTACGGCCGCATGGCCGACAAGCCGGCGATGACCCTGCTCCACCTCGGCCCCGGCCTCGCCAACGGCCTCGCCAATCTGCACAACGCGCGGCGGGCCGGATCGCCCGTCGTCAACGTCGTCGGCGATCATGCGACCTATCATCTGCAATATAATTCGCCGCTGACCAGCGATCTGGCGGGCGTCGCAAGGCCGATGTCCGATTGGGTCAAGGCGTCGCGGTCCGAACGCGACCTGCCGCAGGCCGGTGCCGAGGCGATGGCGGTCGCCACAACCTATCCCGGGCGCATCGCGACCCTCGTCGCCCCCGCCAACCATGCATGGACCGAGGGCAGCGCGAGCGTCGCGGTGCGCGCGGCGCCGGCCGCGCCGACGGTCCCGGCGGCGGTGATCGAAGAGGTCGCGACGCTGCTTCGCGAAGCCGATGCGCCGAAAGCGATCTTCCTGGGCGGGCGCGCGCTGCGCGAAGGCGCGCTCGAGCAGGCCGGGCGTGTCGCGGCGGCGACGGGCGCGCGCCTGATCTGCGAGACGTTCCCCGCCCGGCTGCAGCGCGGGGCGGGCCGCGTGGCGGTGGAGCGACTCCCCTATTTCGGCGAACAGGCGCAGGAATATCTGCAGGATTTCAAGGCGATCGTCTTTTGCGGCTGCGAACCGCCGGTGTCCTTCTTCGCCTATCCCGGCAAACCCAGCCGGCTTTCGCCCGAAAGCGCGCGCACGGCCCGGCTCGCCTCCGCGGAAGAGGATGCCGAACGGGCGCTGACCGATCTCGCCGACGCGCTGGGCGCCCCGGCCGAGCCGGCGCTGGTCCAGCAGGCGGGAACGCCGCCGATCGACGGCGGCCGGCTCGATCCGGTGAAACTGGGTGCGATCATCGCGGCCGCGCTGCCGAAGGACGCGATCGTCACCGACGAGGCGAACACGTCCGGCATCGCGCTATTTCCGTATACGGCGGGCGCCGCGCCGCACGACTGGCTGACGCTGACCGGCGGCGCGATCGGGATCGGCCTGCCGCTCGCCGTGGGAGCGGCGGTGGCATGCCCCGATCGCAAGGTGATCGCGCTCCAGGCCGACGGCAGCGCGATGTATACCTGCCAGGCGCTGTGGACGATGGCGCGCGAAAAGCTGGATGTCACCACGATCCTCATCAACAACGGCAGCTATGCCATCCTCAACATCGAACTGATGCGCGTGGGCGTGCAGAACCCCGGCCCCAAGGCGCTGTCGATGCTCGATCTGCGCAATCCGGCGATCGACTGGGTTTCGATCAGCGAGGGCATGGGGGTGCCGGCACGCAGAGCCACGACGTCGGAAGAGCTACGCGAAGCGCTGGACGAAGCGCTGGCCGACAAGGGACCGCACCTGATCGAAGTCCTGATCTGACCCCACCATATCCCGCCGCCAGGAGACGCAGCCATGCCACAGGACGATCTGCTCGACGCCATCAGGGCCATCGCGGGGGATGGCGGCGTCATCGCCGGTGCCGAGCTTGCCAAACGGCCAGGCGACTGGCTCGGTTTCTCGTCCTGCATGGCCGCCGCCATCGTCCGGCCGCGCTCGACGGACGAACTGTCCCGGATCATGCGCCTGTGCCACACGCGGCGCCAGCCCGTCATCGCCGCGGGCGGGCTGAGCGGACTGGTCCACGGCACCGACGCGGCCGGCCACGAGCTGCAGATATCGTTCGAACGGATGCGCGCGGTCGAAGCGGTCGATCCGGTCGGACGAACGATGACGGTCGAGGCGGGCGTGCCGTTGCAGGCCGCGCAGGACGCGGCGCTGGAGCACGATCTGATCTACGCCGTCGATCTGGGCGCGCGGGGGTCGGCCACGATCGGCGGAACCGTCTCGACCAACGCCGGCGGCAATCAGGTGGTCCGCTACGGCATGACGCGCGAGAATGTCCTGGGGCTGGAAGTCGTTCTCGCCGACGGCACGGTGCTGTCGTCGATGAACCATCTGCTCAAGAACAATGCCGCCTATGACCTCAAGCAGATGTTCATCGGCAGCGAGGGGACGCTGGGCCTCGTCACCCGCGCCGTCCTGCGGTTGCATCCCAGGCCCCTGACCACCGCCACCGCCTTGCTGGCGGTGGATGATTTCGATGGCATCACCGGGCTGCTTTCGCTGTGCAGCGGCAGGCTCGGCGCCATGCTGACCTCGTTCGAGGTGATGTGGCAATCGCATTACCGCGCGATCGCGATCGACAGCGGGCGGCACCAACCGCCCCTCCCCGCCGGGCACGCCTATTATGTCATCGTCGAAGCGTCGGGCATGGACCCGGGGCGCGACGAGGCGTTCTTCACGGCATTGATGGAGGAAGCGCTCGCCAACGGACTGGCCGCCGACGCGGTGATCGCGTCGTCGGGCGCCCAGCGTGGCGCGATCTGGGGCATCCGCGAGGATATCCCCGGAATCATGGCGGCGATGATGCCCTGCGCGGTGTTCGACGTGAGCCTGCCCGTGACGGCGATGCCCGATTATGTCGCGGGCCTGACCGCTTCGGTCGACGCCGAATGGGCCGGCCAGGGTAAGCTGATGGTGTTCGGCCATCTGGGGGACGGCAATCTGCACATCAGCGTCGCTCCGCGCCCGTGGAGCGAGGAGGCGCGCCACCGCGCGGAGGAACTCGTCTATCGCCCGCTCGAAGCGATCGGCGGATCGATCTCCGCCGAGCATGGCATCGGACTGGAAAAGCGCGCCTGGCTGTCTTCGTCCCGAACCCCGGAAGAAATCGCCACCATGCGGCTCCTGAAAGCCGCACTCGATCCGCTGAATCTGCTCAATCCGGGCAAAGTCCTGATTCCGGAAGATAGCAGCGCCTGACCAGCGCGGCGGTCCGCTCGCTTCCGGGTGATCCGGAATCGGCGATGCCCTGGATTCGAAGACGACGATGATGAATGGCGAATGGTGCCCGGGGGCGGGATCGAACCACCGACACTGCGATTTTCAGTCGCATGCTCTACCAACTGAGCTACCCGGGCATCGCCGCCGCGGCTGACGGCCGGGCGGGAGAGCGGCGGCTATAGGCAGGGCTTTCGATCCTGTCCAGAGCCTTTGTGGCGTCCGTCGCGCCCTTCAATCTTCGCTTTGCCGGCCGCCGTCGGCGCCGCCGTCCGGGGGCTGGTCGACGGGCACCCGATAGCCCTCGCCGAACCAGGCGTTGAGGTCGCGATCGCGGCAGCCACGGCTGCAGAAGGGCTTGTAGGCCTCGTCGCGCGGCTTGCCGCACAGCGGGCAGCGCCGCGCCTTTGCCGAACGTTCATTGGGCATGGCCCGCTCCTTTTACCTGCGCATCGGCGACGACCGTCACGGCGCGTCCGCTCTGCTTCTGCAAGGCATCGATCCAGTGTGGATGCGCGCCGATCCATTCGGCAACGGCCGGGCGCGTCACAAGTTGCAGCGCTCCCGTCCCCACCGCGCGCCCCGCCTGCCGCAGCAGCAACGCCGCGTCGGTCGCGACCGGGTCAAATCGCACCTGCTCGATCAGCGACGGCCGTTCGCGCCGCCGCACGATCTGAAGAAAACCGAAGCCGTTGACCGCGGTGCGCTCGAAAGGCTGCGGCAGCAAGGCGTCGATCAGCGCGTCGATCGCCTGCCGCTCGGCACGCCCGGGCAAGGACGGAAAGTCGATGCCGATCGCGCCGCCGACATCGCAGCAGCGCACGACATGCACCGCCGCCGCCGCGCCCCCCTTCGCGAGCGCGAAGGCATCGCCTTCGCCGTCGATATCGATCAGCAGCATCGCCGGGGTCGCATCGACCCACAGCGCCCCGCCCGCAAAAGGCCAGTATCCCGTGCGGACGCGGTCGATCAGTTCGGACCAGCCGGCCGCTTCGAGCCGGTCGGGGCCGGTCGCGGGCAGATCGGCGACGGGAGCTCCGGTGGCGGCGATCCGCGCGCGCAGGTCGGGGCCCGCCGACGGCCGGGCACCGTCATCCGCCAGCCGCGCGCGCGCCGGCTTGTCGCGGCCGCGCTCGCGCAGCGCCATGCGGGTGATCTCGACCGTCAGGCGGCTGCCGAGCGGGACGCCCGGCGCGGCGATCGTCGCGACCGGCTCGCCCGGCGCGTCGAGCGACAACCGGCCCGGTTCGACGAGCCGTGCCGTCAGGATCGCCCCGACACGCGGCCCCTCGCCTTCGCGCTCGATCCGCGCCTCGACGATGCGGCCGTCCTCGATCAGCGCGGCGCGCGCCTCGCCGATCCCGGCCTCATAAAGCCACTCAGCCAAGCGGGATGCCTGCGGCGGTCAGCAGCGCCCGCGTCTCGAAAAGCGGCAGGCCGACAACGTTCGAATGGCTTCCCGACAGGAAGCGGACGAAGATTTCGGCGCGCCCCTGGATCGCATAGCCGCCCGCCTTCCCCATGCCCTCGCCGCTCGCGACATACCAGTCGATCTCGGCAGGGGTCAGCCGCTTGAAGGCGACGACGGTGTCGGCAACGCGCCTCCGCGCCCTGCCATCGGCATCGACGACGCAAACGCCCGAATAAACATGGTGCCGGCGTCCCGACAGCAGCGCCAGCATGCGGCGCAGATCCGCCTCGTCGGCCGGCTTTTCCAGAATGCGGCGGCCGACCGCGACCGTCGTGTCGCCGGCGAGCACGACCTCGTCCGCCGCCCGCTCGACCGCGCACGCCTTGCTTTCGGCGAGGCGCGCGACATAGGCGCGCGGGCTCTCGCCCTTCAGCGGCGTCTCGTCGATCTCGGGGGCGACGATACGCGACGGCGTCAGGCCGATCCGCGCCAGCAGCTCGCGCCTGCGCGGCGATGTCGAAGCGAGGACCAGATGTCGCATGGGGGCGGGCATCGTCGCCGCACCGCTCATTTGAAGCGATAGGTGATCCGACCCTTGGTCAGGTCATAGGGGGTGAGTTCGACGAGCACCTCGTCGCCCACCAGCACGCGGATGCGGTTCTTGCGCATCTTGCCGGCCGTGTGGCCCAGAATCTCGTGGTCGTTTTCCAGTTTGACGCGGAACATCGCGTTCGGCAGCAGTTCGACCACCTGGCCGCGCATTTCCAGAAGTTCTTCTTTCGCCATCTATCCTCTGGGGGCTCGAATATTCGGATGCGCGCCCATAACGCCAAATCGGCGCAATGGAAAGCCATCTGTCGCGGGGGTGGCCTTCACGCTGAAGGCATGAAGAATTTGCTTCACGCAAAGACACAAAGAGGGTGCGCCGCCTTGCAAGCGTGCTTGCCGCCGCAGGCGGCCGTTTTTTAAAGCGCTGCGCGCATCATGCACGATGTCGCGGAGCGCAGTCGCCCTCTTTGTGTCTTTGTGTGAGATCTTTTCTTTGGCGATTATATCGATTGCAAACGCAAGCGAGGACGCCGGCTTTGGGGTGGGAAGCGGACATTCGCCTGCCTTCCCCACCTTTGTCATTCCCGCGAAAGCGGGAATCCAGGGTATGCGTCGGCTGACCCCACGCTGGATTCCCGCTTTCGCGGGAATGACAAGATTCTAAACATACCGGCAGTCGCCTTCCGCTCGAAGACCGGCGCCAGCGCGTTTGCAAAATACATAGTCGCCTTTATTTACGCCTTTGCGTGAGGCAAATCATCATGACACCAGCTTGAGTTTCCGCGCGATGCGCCAGCCCACCGTCTTTGCCCGCGCATAGTCCGGCCAGCGCGGCGGCATCACGGGATCGATCCCCAGACGCCGCAGCAGCGCGTTGGCGGCGTGCGCCTCGGACTCGCGATAGCTCCATTCGCTGCGCCAGGTGATCGATAGCGAGATCGACGGCGCATCGCCGTTGGCGACGAAATGCGGGGCCATCACCGGCACCAGCACCGCGTCGCCGGGGCCGAGCGGCACCTGTTGCTCGCCGCCGCGAAAGGCGTCCTGCCACGGCAGGTTGCGATGGCCGCCGGTGTGATAGCGCTCATGCTCGCGCCGGTCGGCGAAGCGTTCGTCCCCCGCGGGCCAGACGTGCATCACCTTGCGACCGCGCAGTTGCAGCAGGATGTTGTGCTCGGGATCGAAATGATAGGGGGTGATCGACCCGGGCGACGAGATGAAGAGAAAGCCCTGCGGCATCAGCATGGCGCCGGTGCGCGGTGCGACGACCGGTTCGAGCTCGCCGAGCAGGTCCATCAGCAGCGCGCGGTAGCCGGCCTCCGTCTCGATATTCTTGAGCACCGCCCAGCTCCGGTTGGTCTCGATGGTGCGGATCGTCTCGCCGATCGACAGGCCGTTCGACGGGACATCCTCGGGCCGGATGCCGACCGGCAGGTCGCCGGGATTATATTCGACCTGCCCCGCGGGCAGGCTCTCGCCGAGCGTCGCCAGCGCGCCCAGCGACAGCAACGGATGCTCATCGAGCCGATGGTGAAGCAATCCGGCCTGCGAGGGATAGAGTTCGGCCATGCGGTCGAGCGTCTCGGCCGGAAAGATCGGAGTGGTGATCGCCTGATGCATGGTCATGACGGGTCCTGTATTGCGTCGGAAGGGGTGGAATGCGGGCGCTTCCAGCGCCGCCAGATCGCCTCGATCCGAGTCAGCGCGTCGAAGCGCCAGCGATCGGGCGCGGCGGACAACGGCACATTGATCCAGACCAGCCGCCGGCGCTCGCGCCAGATGCTGTCGATCATCGGATGATGCGGCACCGCGCAACTGTCGACCCAGTCGATCGCCGGATCGGCGAGCAGGTCGAGATTCTCGCGCTGGAGGAGGACGCCGGGGGAGAAGCGCGCATAAGCCTCGTCGAACGCCGTCTTGAACGAGAAGCCGCCGGGTGGGCAGAGGAAATGGATCAGCATCGCGAGCGGCCGACCGTCGAGATCGAGCGCGCTCATCGCGAGCCGGTCGGCGGCGACAGCGCCCGCCAGCGTCGCGCGAAACCAGGCCTCGGTCTCGCCATGGCTCGCGAGCGCCGATCCGGCGCGCCCCTTCCAGCCGCGCATCTCGAGGTCGAGGAAAGCGTCGATCCACGGGTCGAGCGGTTCGTCCGGCCGCCAGCGGCGAAAGGCAAGCTCGCCCTGATCCGCGAGACGCTTCGTCTGCCGGCGCAATTCCTTGCGCTTCTTGGCGCGCACCGCGGCCTGCCAATAGGCGTCGGGCGACAGGCGGCTGTCGAGCAGCGCGCGTTCCTCGCGGTGGACGATTTCGACCGCACGGCCGCGCCCCTGCGCCACATCGGCGAGCGCGCGGTGAAGCGGCCCGTCCTCGGTCAGGCGCGGCAGGTGGACCAGCGTTCTCGCCCAGGGCGCGGCATCGCACCAGCCGAGCAGGATCGACCAGAACAGCCGCTCGAACCCCGCGCGGACCAGCGGCAGGCCCAGGAAATGGTTGGGGTGCGCCCAGCCGGTCGCATGGCGCAGCGGCAGGCGGCCGTACCGGTTTGCCGGCGCGAGCGGCATTACGCCGATCACCGGCCCGCCGCCGCCGTCGCGCACCATCACCAGCCGCGCCCGCCGTTCGGGGTCGAGCAGGTGGAGCGCGGGCTGCAGGCACCAGCGTTCGACAAAGGGGTTGGGCTCGCTCGCGTCGTCCGCCAGCGCGTCCCACGCCGCCGCCAGTTCGGGCGACAGCGACAGCGGGTCGACGACGCGCACCGCCAGCGGCGCGGCGTCCTCGTGCGTCGCCACATCGTGGGCCGGAAAGGCGGGATAGACCGTCATCGGCGGCGAGCCTGACAGCAAGTCGTTAAGATGACGTGGCGATTCATGCGACGGATTTTCCGTAGACCGATCTTCAACCGTCACAATCCGAACAGCTTCGCCAGCGACTTTTCGAGCATGAAGAACTGCCAGATCAGCCGGCCGTGATCGCGGCGGCCCGCCTGGTGCGCGGCGACGACGCGCTCGATTTCCGCCATGTCGAACCAGCCCGACCGCGCCAGCGTCGACGAGGTCGCAAGCGCGCGCGCCTGATCGGCGAGCGCCCCGCGGAACCAGTGCGACACCGGCGTCACGAACCCCATCTTCGGCCGATAGAGGATGTCGTGCGGCAGGTAGCGCTCCATCGCCTGCTTGAGGATCGCCTTGCCCGTTCCGCCCTTGACGCGCATCGCGGCGGGCAGCGCCGCGGCGAATTCGACGAGGCGATAGTCGAGCAGCGGCTCGCGCGCCTCCAGCCCGACCGCCATGCTCATCCGGTCGGTCTTGGTCAGGATGTCGCCGGGCAGCCAGATCTTCAGATCGGCATATTGCGCGCGGTCGAGCCGCTCGCGCGCCGGCGCCTCGACCATGGCTTTCCAATAGCGCGCCTCGGCGACATGATCGCCGAGCGCCCGTTTCGCGGCGTCGTTGAACAGGCGCGCGCGCTGGTCGGGGCCGGTGACGCCGACCGCCTCGGCATAGGCTTCGGCCCCGCCTTTCGACAGGCCGGCGAGCGTCGCGCGGGCACGCAGCGGGCGCGGCGCCCAGTCCATCTGCGGCCAGACGCGCGCGAGCGGGCCGAGCAGGTTGCGCCGCAGCACCGCCGGGATCATCGCGCGCAGCCGTTCCTCCTGATGCTGGAACACCAGCCGGCGATAGCCCGCGAACGCCTCGTCCGCGCCGTCGCCCGACAGCGCGACCGTCACCTCCTCGCGCGCCAGTTCGCACACGCGGTAGGTGGGCAGCGCGCTCGCATCGGCGAAGGGTTCGTCGAACATGTCGGCGATCCGGTCGACCAGCGCGAAATCGGCCGCCGCGACGGTACGCGTGCGATGGTCGGTGGCGAACCGCTCGGCGATCTGCTGCGCATAGGCGGTCTCGTCGAGCGCCGCCTGGTCGAAACCGATGGTGCAGGTCCTGACCGCCCGCGCGCTCGCCTCTGCCATCAGCGCGACGACCGCGCTGCTGTCGACCCCGCCCGACAGGAAGGCGCCCAGCGGCACGTCGGCGACCATCCGGTCGGTGACGGCGGCGCGCATCAGGTGGACGAGATGCTCGGCCGCCTCGCCTTCGCTGGCGCGGATGCGGTTCGAGAAATCGGGCGACCACCAGCAGGACGGCGCGGGAACGGCCTTGCCGCGTTCGAGCATCAGATAATGGCCGGCGGGCAGTTTCTCGACCCCCGCGACGATGCAAGTGTCGTCGGGAACATAGCCGAAGGCGAGATAATCCTCGACCGCCGTCAGCTTCGCCTCGCAGCGCAGCAGCGGGTGGCGGAGCAACCCCTTGAGCTCGGACGCAAAGGCGATCGAACCGTCGGACAGGCGCGCATAATGCAGCGGCTTCACGCCCAGCCGGTCGCGCGCGAGGAACAGGCAGCCGCGCACATGATCATGGATCGCAAAGGCGAACATGCCGTTGAGTCGCGACAGGCAGTCGGGGCCCCATTGCCGCCACGCGGCGATGATGACCTCGGTATCGCCGCTGGTGCGGAACCGATGGCCGCGATCCTCCAGTTCGGCGCGCAGCGCGCGGAAATTATAGATTTCGCCGTTATAGGTCAGCGTCACCGCCTCGTCGTCGCTCGCCATCGGCTGCGGGCTGCCCGCGATGTCGATGATCGACAGGCGCAGGTGGCCGAGCCCGACCCCCGGCGCGGTCCAGTCGCCCGACCCGTCGGGGCCGCGATGCGCCATCGGGTGCAGCATCGCACGCACGCGCGCCGGGTCGACGGGCTTCGCCGTTTCGAGATGATAGATGCCCGCGATCCCACACATGGATCAGGGCCTTAGCGGTTTTCGAGGGCGCGGTCAGCCATCGCCTGCGCTCCGCCCGACGCGGAAAGGAAATCGGCGATCGCATCGCGCCCGCCCTGCCCCGCCTCGCTCGACACGATCAGCGACAGCGCGCGCGGGTCGCCGCCGAGCAGCCGCGCGCGCAGCCCGGCCAGCTTCGCCGCGCGCGCGCTGCCGGTCGCGCGCCCGTCGACGACATACCAGGTCGCGGCGTCGCGGAGCACCGGGCCGGGGTGGAGCAGCCGCTCGGTCCGGCCGCCGTCCACCGGGGCAAGCGCCGCGCTCCATGCCCATTTGCTGGCGGGATCGACCGCCCCCTGTCCGAAAGAGACGACCTCGCGCCCCTCGGCCTGCCGCTCGTAACCGCCGACCGCGACCGCAACGCGGCGCCCCTTCGCATCGGCGAAATGGCGCAGCAGGCGCTGGTCGGCGCCGTCGAAACGCGGCACCCACGGCAGGCCCTCCGCCGCCGCCGCCGCATGCCAGCCGGCGGGCGTCTCGACCGGCATCGTCGCCGGCAGCGGCGCCGAACGCCCGCCGACCAGCGCGGCCCAGCCGATGAACAGCAACGGGATCGCCAGCGCGACCGGCAGGATGGCCCGGCCGTCGCCGCGATAGCGCACAGCCCCGCCGAGCCGCGAGACGTCGACCGCCGCATCGCCGGCCGGGCGGTCGAACCAGCGGCGCGCGCCCAGCATCACCGCCAGAATCACCAGGCCGAAGAAGATCCAGCCATAGAAGATATGGTCGATCCCCGCCGCGCGCTCGATTCCCCAGATTTCGGCGGCGACCATCGTGCCCCAGGCGCGCAGCGCGTTGGCGAGAACCGTCGCGGCCAGCGCGATGGCGACGAACAGGACGCGCCGCCGCCAGCTTCGGAAACAAAGATGCGCCGCGAACACCGCATAGGCGAGCATCGCGATCAGGAAATTGACCCCCGAGCAGGCTTCGGCCACCTCGAAGAAACCGGCGCGCGTCGTGATGAACACGCCCTCCATATGCGCTTCGAGCCCCGACAGATGCAGCAGCGCGACGCTGATATGCGCGGTGAGCGTCTGGAGCAGCGGCACCAGTTCCTCGCCGAACGGCACAAGGAGCAGCGCATAACCGAGCGGAAAGAGCAGCGCACGAACCACCTTTTCGCCGAGCGTCGCGCCGACCGCTCCCTGCAGCATCAGCACAAGGCCGAACTGTCGCAGCAGCGCCACCCCCGCCGCCTCGCCGACCAGCCAGACGAATGCCGCGCCCGCGAGCCAGCCGACCGCCGGCCACCAGAAGGCCGGCGTCAGCGTCTTCAGTTGCGGCCAACGCTGCGCCACCAGCCAGCCGATCATCGGCACCATCAGCAGGCAATGGGTGAAGGTGGAACTATGCCACCAGATACCGACCAGATCGGCCAGATCGCGCGCGAAAAGCGCAAGGATCGCCCCCGCCAGCAACGCCAGCGCGGCCAGATGTCTCCGCCATACCGTCGTCATGCCGTCAGTCCCAGCAGATCGCGGAGCGGGGCCAGCCGCGCGTCCCAACCATAGCGCGCGATCATCCGCGCGCGCGCGGCGGCGCCCATTGCCGCGGCCGCTTGCGGATCGTCGAACAGGCGGACGACCGCATCGGCCATCGCCGCCGCATCGTCGGCGACCAGCAGGTGATCGCCGGGGACCGCGTCGATCCCCGTCGCGGCGGCGGCGCTGGCGACGACGGGCCGCGCCATCGCCATCGCCTCGAGCAGCTTGTTCTGCACCCCGCGCGCCAGCAGCAGCGGCGCGACGACAGCGTCGGCGGCGGCCAGCCACGGCCGCACGTCGGGCACCTCGCCGGTGACGGTGACACCGGGCCGGCCTTCGAGCGCGCGCACCGCGTCGGTCGGCGCCCGGCCGACGATCGCGAAACGCGCCTGCGGATGCCGCCGCCGGATCAGCGGCAGGATATCGGTCGCGAACCAGCGTACCGCATCGACATTGGGGCGATAATCCATCTGGCCCGTGAACACGGCAAGCGGCCCCTCTCCCGCCGCGCCTTCAGCCAGCGGCAGCGCGGGCGCCAGCGGCAGCGCGGGGTCGAAGCGATCGGTGTCGATACCGTTCTCGACCGCGTGCACCTTGTCGGCATCGACCTCGCTTTGCCGGCGGAACAGCGCCGCCTCCGCCTCGCTGACGAACAGACTGGCATCGGCGCGGCGCGCGACCTTGGCTTCATAGGCGCCGAGCACCCGCGCCTCGCGCGCATGAACCCAGTGGAGCGGCTGGCGGGCGTCCTGCTGTGCATAAGTGGCGAATTTGGCCGAATCGACATCGACGAAATCCATGATCACCGGACCGTCGAACCGTGCGGGCAGATATTGCGCCATCTGGCCCGAAAAGCCGACGATATGCGTGACCTGGCCGCTCGCGAGAAGCCCGCGCACATGCGTGGCAAGCGCGCCGCTGCGGAACAGTCGGTTCGAAACCGGCTCGCCGCGCAGCACGGCCTGCGCCAGCGCCACCGGTCGCGACACCTTGCGAACCTCGATTGCCAAACTTTTGCAAAGCGGGGTCATTTTTTTACGCGCCACCGCTGCATCCGCCGCATCGTCGGCAAGCGCGGCAACATGCACCGGCGCCCATTTCGCCAGTGCCTCGAGCGTGTGCCAGCTTCTGATCCGGTCGCCGCGATCGGGCGGCCACGGCGCGCGATGCACTAGGAACAGGATCTCAGCCATCGGGAAAAGGCCGTCGAGGGGCAAGCATCTATCCCAACCCCCGCGCGATCAGCGGTCCGATGCGGTTGGCGGCCCACAGCGGCAGTTTCTTCCACAGATCGACCTGCAAACGATATTTCGCGCTGGTGGGATTGGTGTCGCGCGGCGTCTCGCCCGGCGCCAGCCAGCGCGCATAGATGAGCGGTCGCGGCTCGAACCCCCAGTTCTTCTTGTAGGCGAACGGCCCGGTGCCGACTTTCGATCGGCCGAAATCGAAGCGCGTGCAGCCCTTTGCGCGCGCATGCCGCATCAGCGCATAATACATCAGCTCGTTCGCACGCAGCGCCCGCGCCTCGGCCAGCCCGCCGCCCCAATAGGGCATCACCGCGCCGCGCCAATAGAGGCTGAGCACGCTCGCCACCGCGCGGCCATCCTCGCGCACGGTCAATATGTCGGCATCGTCGCCGAAGGCATCGAGCACCGCGTCGAACAATCGTTTCGGAAAAACCGGCGTCCCCAGATTGCGCACGCTCGTCGCATAGACGCGATAATGGTCGCGCCGTTCGGCGGCGTCCCGGCCCGTCGTCACCGTCAGGCCGCTTTCGAGCACCTTGCGCACCTCGGCGCGCTGCTTGCGCGGTATGGCGAGCAGTTCTGCGGCATCGTCGGCCGCCAGATCGCGCGCGAAACCGGCGTAGACGCCGTCCTCGCGCGTCCATCCCTCCGCCATGGGCAGCACGCCGCCGCGCAATTCGACCGAAGGCACGCCCAGCGACCGCGCGACATCGGTCGCCCCGTCTGCCAGCGTCGCCGCGACGGCGTCATCGTCCGCCAATATCCCGCCATCGACGGCAAAGCCGGTCGCGACGAGCGCCTGCCCGAACAGCGCCGATCGGACATGATGAAGCGGCAGGATGCCGGTCAGCGCCCCTGTCGCGTCGCGCGCCGCGACCAGATGGCACCGATGCCCCGTCGCCGCGGTCACCGCCTCGCACCACATGCGGCTGTGGAAAGGCGTCGCGGCGGGATGCGCCGCGACATAGGCGTCCCACGCCGTCGCTTCGCCGAGCGGCGCGGCCGAAACGCCCGGCGCTGCGGTTGGATGGGTGGGGGCGTTCATGCCGCTGCGCACCACGGCCGCGCGCGTTCCTGCTGCGCGGGAAGCAGCGCATCGGCCCGCGTCCATTCGAAATCGGCGAGCAGTTGCTTCAGCTTGCCAGCCATGGCCGACAAGCCGCTGTAATGCCGTATCTTCGATTTCAGCGGCGCGTCGGTCACGCGCGGCTGGCCGGGGTCGATCTCCCACGGGTGAAAATACAGGATGGCCGGATGCCCCTCGGCATTCATCCGCCGGATCGCCCAGCGCGTGAAGCCATAGGGCAGCAGGCGCATGAAGCCGCCGCCGCCCGCCGCGAGCGTTCGGCCGAAGGCGCGCGCCGTCGTCACCGGCCATTCGACAAGGTCGCTGTCCGCGACCGGCCGCCATGCGTGGCGCGGACTTTGCGGCCAGCCATAATGATCGTGGACGACCGGCGCGACGCTGCTCGAATAGGCATAGCCCTGTTCGGCAAGGATCGGGTGGGCCCACGGCGTGCGCGCGTCGATCGAAAAGCTCGGCGCGCGATAGCCGCGCACCGCGACGCCGCCCAGATCCTCGAGGATCGCGCGCGCTGTCTTCAGGTCCGCGGCGAAGTCGTCGGCGCTCATCTGAAAGACGCGCTTGTGGTCGTAGCCGTGGCTCGCCAGTTCGTGTCCCGCCGCGACGATCCGCCGGATCAGCGCCGGGTAGCGCTCGGCGACCCAGCCCAGCGTGAAGAAGGTGCCGTGGACGCCGGCTTCGGCGAACATCTGCAGCACCGCGTCGCAATTCGCCTCGACCCGGCATTCGAGCGTCGGCCAGTCGGCGCGGTCGATCGTGCGCTCAAAGGCGCCGACCTGGAACCAGTCCTCGACATCGACCGACAGGCCGTTCCGCATCGTTCTTCACCTCATCGACCCCATAGCCGGGAATCGTGGCTGCGTCAGGCCGCCCATACCTGCGACCGCGCCGGATTGGGCGCATTCTCCGGATCGCGCTCGACCCATTCGATCAGCAGGTCAAGCACCCGGCGCAGCGCGTCGTCCTGTTCGGAGATGCGCGCCTCGAGCCGCGCGATCTGCTCGTGCAGGGCGGCAAGCTGCTCGGGATCGACCGCCGGCGGGTCGGCGGGGGCCGGTGCGGCAAAGGGCGCCGCGTCGGGCGTGGCCGGCGGCCATTCCATCGGCGCCGCGGGCGCGGCGACGGGCGCCATCGCGGCGGCAAGTTCCACGACCTCCTCGACCGGCGCCGGCGCCAGCGTCGCTTCGTCGATGCCGCGGTCGGCCTCGATCTCGGCGATCACGCTGCGGACATGATGCCCCGAAATCCGGTGCAGTTCCTCGACCGCGCCGAACAGCAGCAGGCGGCTGACCAGCACGTTCAGCTTGCGCGGCACGCCGCCGCTGTAATCGAAGATCAGCTCGAACGCCTCGGGGCTGAAGCTCGGGTTGCCCGTCCAGCCGACCTTGCCCAGCCGGTGCAGGATATAGGGCTCGACTTCCTCGGGCTCCATCGGATCGAGGTGGTGCGTCGCGATCACGCGCTGGCGCAACTGTTCGAGCGTCGGCGAATGGAACAGGGTCTGGCGGAACTCGGGCTGGCCGAGCAGGAAAATCTGGAGCAGCGAATGTCCGCCGAGCTGGAAGTTCGACAGCATCCGCAACTCTTCGAGCGCGGAGATGGCGAGATTCTGACCTTCGTCGACGATCAGCAGCGTGCGGCGGCCCGCGCGCGCCTGCTCGCGCAGATATTGTTCCATCGCGCGGATCAGTTCGGCCTTGCTCTGCCCTTCCCACTCCAGGCCGAACTGCTCGGCGACCAGCCGCAGCAGGTCGTCGCCCTCGACCTGCGTCGACACCAGCTTGACCGCGGTCAGCCGGTTGGCGTCGATCGTATTCATCAGGTGGCCGACCAGCGTCGTCTTGCCCGCGCCGACGTCGCCGGTGATGACGATGAACCCCTCGCCCTGCGCCAGACCATAGCCCAGGTAGGACATCGCCTTGCGGTGCGTGCCGCTCTCGAAATAGAAGGCCGGGTCGGGCGTGAGCTGGAACGGGCGCCCGCTGAAGCCGTAAAATTGATCGTACATCGCTCTATCCCCGGGAGTCTGGATCAGAAATTATAGCGCAGGCCGACGAGCGCCGAACCGATAAGCTGGCTGTTGAAGCCGTCCTGGTCGAAGGCATTCAGCGCCGCCGCCGCGGTTCCGGTCAACCCGCGCCAGAATCTACGCGAATAAGCCGCAGAAACCCCCCCCGACCGCACATCGCCGGCGCCCGGCGCGCCGTTGTCGAAATAGTTGAGGTAACCCGCAAGGCTGAGGCTTGCATCGGTGCCGAGTTCGCGGCCCGCCGACAGGAAGAGATAATAGCTTTCATCCTTCACGCCGTCGAAATCGGCGATCGCCGACAGCGCCGGTGCCAGCAGGCGTCGCTGGTCATAACCGATACCGACGCCATAGGTCCAACGCCCGTAGCGCGAAGAGTACATCGCCTGAACGCCGCGGCTGCGGAACTGGAACGCTGTTGCGCTGCCGAGCTGCGGATTGAGGCATCCGGCGCTCTGCTGGCCGAAGACGCAGGGATTGATCTCGCCGCCCACCGGGTTGCGCGTCGGATCGAACTGGGTCGGCAACGCGGCAAGACCGCCCGACAGCCCGCGTCCGAAGCTGGAGAGGCCGTCATAGACGCCGACCTGCACCAGCGTCGCGTGATCGGGACGATAGGTGAAACTGCCGGTATAGATGGTATCGCCATAACGGCGGCCGACGCGCGCGGTCAGCGAGGTGCGGCGGCTCGGTTGCCACATGACGCCCGCGTCCCAGATCAGTCCATCGGTATCGAAGGAAAGCTGACGCGGGCTCGATTTGTCGGTGACATAGCGACCACTAGCGTCGAGGACGGGAATGCCGTTCGTGTCGAGCACGGGGTCGCGCTGACCGATCTCGATGTCCTCATAGCCGACTCCGCCGAGCAGTGCCACCGTCGGACCGATCGGGACGGTAACGTCGGCGCGCGCATATTTGCCTTCGAAGCGCTGGTCTAGTTGGCTTGCATCCTCGCGTTCGTAGCCGCCCGAAAGCTGCCAGCCGAAGGGCAGATTGCCCGGCCGCTGGCCGATGCTGGCCCACGCTGCATGGTTCGTCGAGCTGTCGAAGACATTCTGCCGCGCAGCACCGCCGGGCAGCAGCGCGGGCGCCTCTACGTCTACTTTGGTGTAACCAAAGCGATAGCCGGCCCCGATGTCGAGATCGCCGATGCGCTGCACCAGTGTCGGGCCGGCGTAGATGGAATAGAGGTTTGCGACGTTCGTGGCGCGGCCGTTGAAGATGCCGTTGTCGGCGCCCTGCCCGTCGGCACGCGTTCGCGTCGCGAGCGCTCCGCCTTCGAGGTTGAGGCCGCGCACGACCTCGAGCCGCCCGCGCGCGAGACCGCTGATGATATCCTGATCGCTGTAGCCGCGCGATTCGGCGAACTGATGCTCGTAACGCAGCGTTGCCGCCAGTTCGGCGCGGCGGGTGACGATCGCGGCGTCGACCCCGGCCGCAACGGTCGTATAGGTCAGGACATCACCGCCACCCTTGAGCTCGGCGGTCAGCACCTGTCCGATTTCGAGATAGGGCGTCACGTCGATCGTTTTCTGCCCGCGCGACCGCTCGCCGCGGCGCTGGCCCGGCTCCGAGGCGGTGGACGCGCCGGCAGCGGGAGCGTCGCTCGCCCCCGGACCGCCATCGCCCGAAAATTGCGCGTGCGCGCCGGTCGCGGTGCCGGCGAGCAGCAGCGCTGCGATCGCGCCCACGCGGCGCAAGCTGGTTGTGCGCATCATGACGCGCCTCCCTGTCCGTAATAGGTGCCGAAGCGGCGACCGCCCGGTGAATATTTGACGCCGTTGAGCAGCAATTGGACGTGCGGGCAGGCGCCCATCAGTCCGATCGCGTCGCGCAGTGCCGATTCGAGCGTTTCGTCGGCGCGCACGACCATGATGAGCTGCCCCACATGGCCGGCGAGCACCGCGGCCGGCGATGCCGCCAGCACCGGCGGCGAATCGAAGATGATGATGCGACCCGGCGCACCCGCTTCGAGCTGGGCGATCAGCGCCTCGGTGCGCGCGGAGGCGAGCAGTTCGGTATCGTGCGTATGCTGTGTTCCGGCAGGCATGACCTTCAGCCCCGGAATGTCGGTCTGGATCAGGCAATCGCCGAGCGCCAGATGCGGATCGGCGAGCGCGTCCATCAGGCCCGGCCCATCCTCCAGCCCCAGCGTTTCGAGCACGCTCGGCTTCGCGATGTCGGCATCGACGAGCAGCACGTCATGATCGGCCTCGACCGCGAGGCTGAGCGCGAGATTGACCGCGGAGAAGGTCTTGCCCTCGCCCGGATTGGCCGAAGCGATCAGCACGCGATGGCCGCGCGGCACGACCGGGCGGTTCGCCGTTCCCGCGAAGTTGCGGATCAATTCGCGCTTCACGATGCGATATTCCTCGGCGATCCCGGTGACGGGCGCGCCGGGCACGATCATGCCGCGCGCGGCAAGCCGCTCGCGGTCGATCGTCCCCTGGCGCGTCGGCACGACGGCGGGCGCGGCCCTGGCGACCTCCTTGCGCGGCGAAGGTTTCGCCGGCGCGGGATCGACCGCGGGGGCGGCCTCGACCATGGCTTCGGGAGGCAATGCCTCCGCCTGCGGCGTTTCGGCGGCGGGCGCCGGCCGGGCCTTCGCCTTCTTCTTCTCGGGCTCGGGCGGCAGCTTCGATACATCGATCGTCGGCGCGTTCGCCGCGGGGTCGAGGCCGAACATGTCGGCGGCGCGTTCGAGCAGCGACGGCGGGCGCTTGACGGGGCGTTGGTCGTTCATGTCCTTCTCCCCGCTCACGCGACCATGCCGCGCTGGACGAACTCGGCGACGAGCAGCAGGGCGTAGAGGCCGACGAGCGCGCCCGCCCCGCCCGCGAGCCACATCAGTCGCTTGCGTCGTTCGACATGCCGTTCGGGCGTCACCACCTCGGTGATCGAGCCGATCACCGGCAGTCCGCTTGCGCGTTCGAGCTTGCCCGCCGTCGCGTAGCTCGTGCGGACCTGCGCGAGGCCAAAGGCCACGCCGATGCCGCCGGCAAGACCCGCGAGCAGGACGCCGGTCAGGAACAGCGGGCGATTGGGCGCGGCAGGGCTGGTCGGCTTGGTCGGCGGATCGAGCAGTTCGACGCGGATCGCGTCGGTTTCCGTCTGCACATCGCCGCGGAGACGCACCTGCTCGCGCTGCCCGAGCAGCTTGTCATATTGTGCCTTGAGCGCCGTATACTCGCCGTTGATCCGGTCATATTCCGCCGCGATGCCGGGATTCTGGATCTGCTGCGACGTGATCCTGGCGATATCGGCGGTCAGTTGCGCCTTGCGCGCGCTCAGCGCGCTGACGGTCGCCTGCCGCTCGGCACGCATGGCGGCGAGCGAGCCATAAGCCGGGTTCTGCGCGTTGCCGGCGCTTCCGCCGCTGCCTTCGCGATCCGCCTGCGCCTTCAGCGAGGCGATCTGGCTCTTGAGTGCGACGACGTCGGGATGCGCATCGGTCAGCCCACGCGCGCGCATCGCCGATAGTTCGGCCTGCGCGCCCGCCAGCTGCTGGCGCGCGACGCCGCCGCCGGTGGCACCGAGACCCGGCACGTTGATCGTCGCCGGGGTCGAGGCGAGCTGGCCGTTGGTCGCGGCAAGCGCCGCCTGCGCCGCAACGAGCTGCGTGTCGATCTGACCAAGCTCGGCGCGCGCCGCTTCGACGCGCTGCGCGGGCGAGCCGGCGCCGGCGGGGATCAGCCCGATGTTCTGCGCCTCGAAGGCCGCGCGCCGACCCTCGACCTCGCGCAGCGCCTTTTCCCGGTCGGCGATCTGCGAATCGAGGAATTTCAGCCCCTCGCGCGCGTTCATGCGCCCGCCGCGCAACTGGTCGTCACGGAAAACGGTTATCAGGCTGTCGAGCACCCCCGAAGCCAGCTTGGCATTGTCAGCATCCGACAGGCTGCCGACGGCGACGCTCGACGTGATCTCAAAGATATTATCCTGTTGCGGAACGATCTTGATGCTCTTCTGCAACATGCCGACCGCCCCGGCCCGCTCGCGCTCGCCCGCGCCGACGGGCAGCAAGCCCGTCGTCACCGCGACCTTTTCGAGGTTGCGCGCGCTGGTCAGCGTCTCGCGTATCTGGTCGATCCGCTGACGGCCGCCGAAACCGGCGGTCGTATCGTCGGGCAGGATCTGGTTGATGTCGACGAGCAAGCGCGCCCGCGAATCGTAGCGATTCGGGATCGAGGCGATCGCGAGCCAGCCGAGGATGCAGATACCCCAGGCGACGCCCAGCACCAGCCACCGGCGTGTCCAGACGCTGTGCAGCGCCAACCGCAGTTCGTCATATAGACCATTCATCGCCGGGGTTCAGTCCTTCGGATCGCGGGGCAGGGTCGGCCGTCCATGTCAGAACATGCTTTCGGGAATGATGATGACGTCGCCCGGCTGAAGCTTCACATTGGCCTTGATGTCGCCGCGCTTGATCAGATCGTTGAGGCGCAGCGCATATTCGTGCTGCTTGCCGCTTCCCTTGTCGTAGCGCACGAGCCGCGCCTTGTTGCCCGCGGCATATTCGCCGAGGCCGCCGACGGCGATCATCGCGTCGAGCACGGTCATGTTGGCGCGATAGGGAATCGACGCCGGTTTCTCGGTCGCGCCGACGATGCGCACCTGCTGCGAGAAGGTGCTGTTGAAGCTGGTGACGATGACGCTGACGATCGGGTCGGTGATATATTGGCCGAGCGCCAGCTTGATGTCCTGCTGAAGCATCGTCGGCGTCTTGCCGACCGCGGGCATGTCGGTGATCAGCGGCGTCGTGATCCGTCCGTCGGGACGCACCTGGACCTTGCCGCCGAGTTCCGGATTGCGCCACACGAAAATCTGCAGTTCGTCGAGCGGCCCGATGATATATTCCTCGCCCGGCCCTTCCTGGTTCGCGACGAAATTGGCGCTCGGCAATTGCGGCGCGGTTCCGGCGCTCATGCAGCCGGTCAGCGCGGTCGCGGCGATGCCGGAAACCAGCGCGGCGCGGGCGGCGCGAAGCGAGGGGAAGGATCGCATGTTCATATCACCTTTCGCATAGCCGGGCGCCCTCGCGGGCCCGGAAACGCGCCGGAACCCGCAATGACATCCATTGCGTCAGGGTCAGCCATGCTCGAAAAGGGTGAACATACCGTTAGTATTGGGGTAGGTTCGCGCCGCGCTTGTCGCAAACTGTCCCTGTTCGGAACAGAAATCGCCGTCTAGACGAGCATTTCGCGCGCCGGTCCCTGGCCGAGAAAAGCTGCCGGGCTCGCCGTGGCCCCATAGGCGCCCGCCTGAAAAAGCGCAACAAGATCGCCGACTTGCGCCGCAGGTAGCGCAACCTGATCGCCCAGCCGATCGAGCGGCGTGCACAGACAGCCCACTACCGACACCGTCTCGGCCGGTTCGCCGCCGAAGCGGTTGGCAAGCGCGATCGGATAGTTGCGCCGGATCACGGTGCCGAAATTGCCGCTTGCCGCCAGTTGATGGTGGAGTCCGCCATCGGTGACGAGGAAGGTTTCGCCGTGGCTGACCTTGCGATCGACGATCCGCGTCAGATAGACGCCGGCTTCGGCGACGAGCCAGCGGCCAAGCTCCATCGCGAAGCGGCTGGTCGCCAGCACCGGATCGCGCGCCGCCAGCGTATCGGCGAGTGCGGCGCCGACCGCCGCAGCATCCACCGCGGTATCGCCGGGAAAATAGGGCACGCCCATACCGCCGCCGATGTTGACGAGCGGCGGCGGCGCACCGACGTCGTTCGCCAGCCGCGCCGCGAGCGCCACCGTCTGCCCCTGCGTCTCTGCGATGGCGGCGGCGTCCAGCGCCTGCGATCCGGCGAAAATGTGGAAACCCCGCCAATCGGCGCCGGCATCGATCAGCCGCCGCACGAGCGCCGGGACCTCCGCCGCATCGACGCCGAACGGCTTGGCGCCGCCACCCATCTTCATCCCCGATCCCTTGAGGTCGAAGTCGGGATTGACCCGCACCGCCAGCCGCGGCGTTACGCCGAGCCGCGTGGCGACGGCGAGCGCGCGGGTCGCCTCGCCCGCCGATTCGAGGTTGAGCGTCGCGCCCGTCGCGATCGCCGCTTCCAGCTCGCGGTCACGCTTGCCGGGGCCTGCAAAGCTGATGTGTTCGGCCGCCATGCCGCTCGCCAGCGCAGCCCGCAACTCGCCGCCCGAGGCGACGTCGAACCCGTCGACCCGCTCCGCCATAAAGGCAAGCAACGGCGGATAGGGGTTCGCCTTCATGGCGTAATGGAGTTGCACCGTTTCGGGAAATGCGGCGCGCCATTCGGCGATCCGCGCCGCCAGCAGCGCGCCGACATAGACGAACAGCGGCGTGTCGCCCGCAGCATCGGCAAGCCGGTCCGCGCGCGTCCCGCCGATCAGCAGCATGCCGTCGGCGTCGGCGGCGAAGCCGGGCGGGATCGGGCCGTGCGGCTTCATGCCGCCACCTGCCGCGTCCAGTCCGCAGCGATCGCGACGCGGTCGAGCTTGCCGTTGGGATTGCGCGGCAGGGTGTCGCGCCACTCGATCGTCTGCGGCTGCATGAAGTTGGGCAGCGTCTGGCGCAGCCACGCCGCCAGCCCGTCACGATCCGCATCCCCCCCCCTGCCGCGCACGATCAGCACGATCGCGGCGCCGAGCCGAGCGTCGGGGATGCCGAAAGCGACCGCTTCGTAAACAAGGCCAGAGGCGACGGCCGCATCCTCGACCTCGGTGGGGCTGACGCGGTTGCCCGCGGTCTTGATCATCGCATCGTCGCGGCCGACGAAGGTCAGCAGTCCCTCGGCATCGCGGCGCACTGTGTCGCCCGACCAGACCGCGATGCCGCCATGGCGCGAGGCCGGCGGTGCGGGGCGGAAGCGTTGCGCGGTGCGTTCGGCGTCGTGCCAGTAACCCTGCGCGACGAGCGGTCCGCAATGCACCAGTTCGCCCGGCTCGTCGTCGTCGGTCACGCTGCCGTCGGGGCGGCACACCAGGATTTCGGCATGGGGGATCGCGCGGCCCATCGAGGTCGGATGCGACGCCACGAGCGCCGGGTCGAGCCAGGTCGACCGGAACGCCTCGGTCAGTCCGTACATCGGGTAGATGGCGGCATTCGGAAAGGTGTCGCGCATCGCATCGATGAGCGTCGGGGTCAGCGCGCCGCCGCTGTTGGTCAGGCGGCGCAGCAGGGCGGCGGTGTCGGCGGGCCAGTCGCTTTCGACGAGCTGCACCCACAGCGGCGGCACCCCCGCCAGCGTCGTCGCCCGGTATCTCGCCACGGCCTTTACCACGTCGCGCGGGGTCAGATATTCGAGCGGCGCGACCGCCCCGCCCGCGTACCAGGTCGAAAGAAGCTGGTTCTGGCCATAGTCGAAGCTGAGCGGCAGCACCGCGAGCACGCGGTCGTCGGGCGCGATCTTCAGATAGGAGGCGACGCTCTCTGCCCCCAGCCACAGGTTGGCGTGGCTCAGCATCACGCCCTTGGGACGCCCGGTCGATCCGCTGGTGTAGAGGATCGCGGCCAGTTCGTCCGTTCCGGCCCGCGAGGGCGGCAGCGCCGGCCCGTCCGAATCGATCGCCGTTTCGGCGGCCTTCAGATCCTCGAACGCGCAATCCGCCGGCCGGCCGTCGCCGAGCATGTCGGCGCGCGGCGCGTTGGTGACGAGCAGCGTCGCACCGCTGTCGGCCAGTATATGCGCGACCTGCGGTCCCTTGAGCAGCGGGTTGACGGGCACATGGATCAGCCCGGCGCGCGCCGCGGCGAGCGGCATCAGGCAGATCGCCCGCGTCTTCGCGCCCCAGCTTGCGACGCGCTCGCCCGGACCGCCCGCGCGCTCGCGCAGCCAGGCGGCCAGCCGCCCGACGCCGGCATCGAGGTCGGCGAAGGACAGGATGCGCTCGCCGATCAGCAGCGCGGGCGCGTCGGGAACGCCGCGCAGCGCGAGATGGTCGATCGGATGCGACGGAGGATTTTCGATCTTGGTCATCGGCTGTTAGGAGACGGGTGATAGAGCGCGCGACCATGCAAGGGAACGGTGAACATCCCGCTAATGATGCGAATCCCCTCCCCCCGGCGCGGGGCGCGGGCTTCGCCTCGCCCTTCGACCGCGAAGAGTGGTTCGATCTGCTCGCGGCGCATGGCTTTGCCGGCGCCGGCCGCCATGACGCGCGCGGCACGGCCGGCGAGACGCACGTCCTCCTGCCCCTGCGCATCGAACGACCGGGCCATTATGCCGGGCTGGCCAACTGGTACAGCTTCGCGATCCGGCCGCTCTACGCCGGCGATGGCGACCGCCCGGCGGCGCTCGCGGACCTGTTCGCGGCGCTGCGCCGGCGCGCCGCGCGGCTGACCCTCTACCCCGTTCCCGATGCCGAACAGAAGGCCGTCGCCTCCGCGTTGCGCTCGGCGGGCTGGTGGGTGAAGGCCAGTCCGAAAGGCGACCGGCACTGGCTCGACCTGTCGGGTCTCGACCATGACGGCTGGTGGGAGAGCCGCCCCGGCGCGCTGCGCAGCACCGTCCGGCGCAAGGCGAAGAAGGGTGTGGTCGACATCGAACTGTTCACCGCCTTCGACGCCGAGGCGTGGGCGGCCTATGAAGCCATATACGCCGCGAGCTGGAAGCCGGAGGAAGGCGACCCCGCGCTGCTGCGCGCCTTCGCCGAGGCCGAAAGCGCGCGCGGCACCTTTCGCATGGGGCTCGCGCGCATCGAGGGCGCGCCGGTCGCCGCGCAATATTGGACCGTCGAGGACGGCACCGCCTTCATCCACAAGCTCGCGCATGTCGAGGACAGCCTGAAAGCGTCGCCGGGAACCTTGCTGTCGGCGGCGCTGTTCCGCCACGTCATCGAAGTCGACCGCGTGTGCCGGGTCGATTTCGGCACCGGCAACGACGCCTACAAGCGCGACTGGATGAACCGGCACGAACCGCTGTGGCATATCGAGGCTTTCAATCCGGCGCGCATCGCGGCATGGGGGCCGGGACTCAAGGCTTTTGCGCGTTCGGTCCTCGGGCGCGAATGAGGATCAGGATCGTGACCGAACCCGTCGACACCCAACTTCGCGCCCTGCTCGCCGACATCCTCGGCCTGGGCGAAGAGCGCGCCGCCGCGCTGACCGCCGACAGCGGCCTGTTCGGCGAACTGCCCGAATTCGATTCGATGGCGGTCGCCACCGTGCTCACCGAGATGGAAGACCGCCTTGGCATCCTGATCGACGACGACGAGATCGACGGCGAGATATTCGAAACCTATGGCCACCTCCTCGCCTTTGCCGAGCGCAAGGTTCAGGGTTCATAGGATGGGCGGGGGCGCATGGACGGTCATCGGCTGCGCATAGACCCCGCCGGAACGCCGCGCGCGACCGTCCTGTTCGTCCCGCCGCTGTTCGAGGAAGCGAACCGCACGCGCCGCACGCTGGTGCTGGCGATGCGTGCACTGGCAGCCGACGGATTCGCCGCGCTGCTGCCCGACCTGCCCGGACAGAATGAAAGCCTGACCCCGCTCGTCGAGGTCGATCTGGCGCGCTGGATCGAGGCGCTGGCCGCGGTCGCAGAGCGAATCGATGGCCCGCTGATCGTCGCGTCGCTGCGCGGCGGCTGCCTGATCGATCATCGCGCGCGCGCCGCCGCCCATTGGCGTTTGGCCCCAGCAGGCGGCGCGTCGCTGCTTCGTACGCTGTTGCGCGCGCGCGTCAGCGCCGACCGCGAGGCCGGAGCCTCTTCGTCGCTCGAAAGCCTGCAAGCCGACGCACGCACCGGTCCGCTGCTCCTCGCGGGGAATCTGCTGTCGCCGGCGATGATCGCCCAGCTTGGCGGCGCCGAGGTCCAGCCGGTCGCGCCGTTGCGCAGTCTCGCGCTCGGCAGCGGCGACGGCGCGCTGCCGGGCACGCCATTGTGGTTGCGCGCCGAGCCGGGCGAGGACGCCGCGATGGCGCGCGCGATCGCGACCGACATCGCGGCCTGGGGGGCGGCATGCGGCATCAGCTGAGTTTTGCCTGCGAGGGTGCGGCGCTCGCCGCGACGCTCGACGACGCGCCGGGAACGACCGGGCTGTTGATCGTGTCGGGCGGCAACGAAATCCGCAGCGGCGCGCATCGCGGCATGGCGACGCTCGCGCGGCGGATTGCCGAAGCCGGTCATCCGGTCTTTCGCTTCGATCGCCGCGGCATCGGCGACAGCGAGGGCGAGAACGGCGGCTTCGAGTCGAGCGCCCCCGACATCGCCGCCGCCATCGCCGCTTTCCGCGCCGCGGCGCCGCAGGTCGCGCGGATCGTCGCCTTCGGCAATTGCGACGCGGCGAGCGCGCTGCTGCTTCATCAGCCGCTGCCGCTCGACGCGCTGATCCTCGCCAACCCGTGGAGCTATGAGGATGCCGACGGTGACGGGGAAGCCGAACCGGCGCTGCCGCCGGCGGCGGCGATCCGGGCGCGCTATCTGTCGCGGCTGAAAGACCCCAAAAGCCTGCTCAGGCTGGTGAAGGGCGAGGTCGATCTTCGCAAGCTGGCGCGCGGGCTTTCGGCGCTCGGCAGGCGGAAGCCGGAAACGGCTCCCGACTGCCTTGCCGCGCGGCTCGACAAGGCGATGGCAGAGCTTCCCTGCCCCGCCACGATCCTGCTCGCCACGGGCGACCGGACGGCACAGGCGTTTGCGGAGAATTGCAAGCCGGGCGCGCTGCCGGTCGAACGGCTCGACAGCGCATCGCACAGCTTTGCGGGTGCGGATGGCGACTGGCTGGCGACCCGGATATTGGAAAGACTGGGCTGACTTCCGGTTCGGGACAAGGAACTGCCCGTTCCAAAATCGTCTCTGTTCTGTTTGACTTGAAGCAAGCCCCTCCCCTGAAGGTGGAGGCCATCAGCCTTGCGCAAGGGTTCGAGCCCCCACCCCTCCCCTGGATGGGAGGGGCTTTCATGCTGCTTCAATCTGAACGGGACAGACTCCAGACAGGTAATCGTTCCCCGGCGAAAGCCGGGGTCCACGCGGGGTAGCGCCATGCCATCTGGACCCCGGCTTTCGCCGGGGGGCAAGCCCTAACTTGTTGGCCGGAATCCTCGATCGGGTTCTGTTTATGCATCCACCGTGGCGCGATACTCCGCCTCGGCAAGGAAGCGTTCGGCGTCGAGGGCGGCCATGCAGCCCATGCCCGCCGCGGTCACCGCCTGGCGGTAGACCTTGTCGGTCACGTCGCCTGCCGCGAAGACGCCGGGAACGGCGGTCAGCGAGGTGCCGGGCGTCACCTGCAGATAGCCGTCGTCGTCGAGCGGCAGCTTGCCGACGAACAATTCGGTCGAGGGTTTGTGCCCGATCGCGACGAAACCGCCGTCGGTCGGCTCGTGGCTCGCTTCGCCGGTGACGGTGTCGATCAGGTCGACACCGACCAGCCCCGCGGCGCCTTCGCCCGCGACGAAGCGATCGACCTTCTTGTTCCAGATGACCTTGACCTTCGGATTGGCGAACAGCCGATCCTGCAGGATCTTTTCGGCGCGCAGCGAATCGCGACGGTGGATCAGCGTCACGTCGTCGCTGTGGTTGGTGAGGTAGAGCGCTTCCTCGACCGCAGTATTGCCGCCGCCGATCACCACCACTTTCTTGCCGCGATAGAAGAAGCCGTCGCACGTCGCGCAGGCCGACACACCCTTGCCGCCCAGTTCCTGCTCGCCGGGAACGCCCAGCCATTTCGCCTGCGCGCCGGTCGCGATCACTAGCGTTTCGGCGACATAGACGTCGTCGCCGTCGCCCGTCAGGCGGAAGGGACGCTGCGACAGGTCGACATCGACGATCGTGTCCCAGATCATGCTGGTCCCGACATGGACCGCCTGCGCGGTCATCTGTTCCATCAGCCAGGGGCCCTGAATCACCTCGGCGAAACCGGGATAATTTTCGACGTCGGTGGTGATGGTCAACTGGCCGCCGGGCTGGAGCCCCTGGACCACGATCGGCTGCATCCCGGCACGCGCGGCATAGATGGCGGCCGACAGGCCTGCCGGACCCGAACCGAGGATGAGCATCTTGGTGTGGTGAGTGGTGGGCATGATCGTCCTGTTGCTGCGTGATCGATGAGCGTTTCGACCGTCTCTTCGACAATCGAACCGCCCGGTCGAGATGGGTGTTGCCAAGCGCGCTAGCAAGGGACAGGCTGCGCGCCAAGGGGAGAGAGGCAATGGCTAGCTGGTGGGACCGTCACGCCGTACCGCGCCTGATCCGCTGCGCCTGTTCGCAGGGTCAGATCATGAAGGCGCGCAGCAAGGTCGTTCCGAACGCGTCGGGCGACGTGCTGGAACTCGGCTGCGGTGGCGGTATCAACATGGAATTCTATGACTGGAGCCGGGTCTCCAGCTTCACGGGCCTCGACCCGTCGCCCGAACTGCTCGCGATGAGCCGCGCCGCGGCGCAGGAGCGCGGGATCGAGGCGACGATCGCGGGCGGGGTCGGCGAGGCGATGCCCTTCGACAGCGGACGCTTCGACACCGTCGTCACCACCTTCACCCTGTGCTCGGTCGCTGATCAGGCAGCGGTACTGGCGGAGATTCGCCGGGTTCTGAAACCCGGTGGCACCGCGCTGTTCCTCGAACATGGCGGCGCGCCCGACGCGGGGGTCGCGAAATGGCAGCGGCGGATCGAGCCGGTGTGGAAGCGCATCGGCGGCAATTGCCACCTGACGCGGCCGATTTCCGACGCCTATGCCAAGGCGGGCTTTGCGGTCGATCGACAGGCCGCGCACTATATGCCCAAAACCCCGCGCCCGTTCGGCTGGATCGAATATGGCGCGGCGCGTACGGTGGGGTGAGTCGAGGATCGGCGCGCCTTGTTCGTCATGCAGAAGTTATTCGGTAATCGTCCCTTTTCGGCAGGTAGCTGTTCCCCGGCGAAAGCCGGGGTCCGTATGGCGTAATGCTGCCCCTGTCTGGACCCCGGCTTTCGCCGGGGAACAAGCCTCGATTGACGCGGCGTTTACCGTGAGACCGGGCCATGGATGCTGAAACAAGTTCAGCATGACGAGGGTTAACTGCATGACGGGCACGAGTTCAGCGGCGTTCGTCGCCGATCTTATCCCCCATCTCGACCAGCCCATGACCGATGCTCACGCGTTCGTCGAAGACGAAGCAGCCGCCCTGCCAGCGGCTCTCCGCCTCGGGCACCTGTTCGAGATAGGCGAGGATGCCGCCCTTCAGATGGACCACGTCGGCGACGCCCTCACGCTTCAGGAAGGCGGTCGATTTCTCGCAGCGAATGCCGCCGGTGCAGAACATCGCGACGCGCTTTCCCGCGAAGCGATCGGCATTGGCGCGCCACCAGTCGGGGAAATCGCCGAAGCTGCGGGTGCGCGGGTTGATCGCGCCGTCGAAACTGCCGTAGCCGACCTCGAAATCATTGCGCGTGTCGATCAGCACCGTGTCGGGATCGTCTACCAGCGCGTTCCAGTCGGCGGGATCGACATAGGCGCCGACCTCGCGCGCGGGGTCGATTCCCGGCGCCTTCATCGTCACGATTTCCTTTTTCAACCGGACCTTGAGGCGCCCGAAGGGCATCGCCGCCGCCATCGAATATTTGACGTCGAGATCAGCGCAGCCGGAAAGCGCGCGGATATGCGCGACGACCGCGGCGATACCGGTTTCGCTGCCCGCGATCGTCCCATTGATGCCTTCGCGCGCCAACAGCAGCGTGCCCATGACCCCATTGGCGGCGCAAAGCTCCAGCAAGGGCTGGCGCAACGCGGCGGGATCGTCGAACGGCGCGAAGCGATAGAGGGCGGCGACGGTGAAGCTCATGGCCGACGCCCATAGCCGCACGGCCGGGCGATTTGAAGATCAGGCGGCCGCGACGACACCATGCCGCAGAAAAGGCCGGACAGCCGCCATCGCGCGTTCGACATAAAGCGCCTTCTCGCCGACCGGCGCGACATAGTGGAGCGCCTCCTCCGCCGCGGCTTCGTCCGCGAGGCGCGCGATGACCCACGCAGCGAGATATTGCGAGGCGAGACAGCCGCCCGCGGTCGCGACATTGCCGTGCGCGACGAAGGGCGCGTCGAGTACCTCCACCCCTGCCTTGATCACCCAAGGCTTCGTCGTCAGGTCGGTGCAGGCGGGAAGATCGCCGATCAATCCCAGCTTCGCGAGCAGCAATGTCCCCGAGCATTGCGCGCCGACAAGCTGGCGTGCCGGATCGAGCCGGATCCGGTCGAGCATCGCCGTATCGGCCGCGATTTCGCGCGTGCGGACGCCGCTGCCGACGATGACGGCATCGGCCTCTTCAGCATATTCCAGCGGCTTCTGCCGGTCGATCGTGACGCCGTTCATCGAGGTCACGCGCGCCGTCGGTGCCGTAATATGCGCCGCCCATCCCTGTCCGCGTAGCCGGTTGAGGATCGCGGCGGCGATGAACGAATCCAGTTCGTTGAAGCCGTCGAACGTCAGCACCGCGATCTGCATGGGAAACTCCATCGAATGAATGAGACGAAAGCCCTACAGGACTCACCCCCGGACATTCAAATCTTCGTCACCCTGAAGGTCAACGCTGCGCTACGCCGCCTTCTTCGCCTGCCGGAAGCTGTGCAGCAGCGGCTCGGTATAGCCCGACGGCTGGACCGTGCCCTCGAAGATCAGCGCCCGCGCCGCGCGCCAGGCGATGCCGTCGGGCGTCAGCGTTTCGTAGAGCGGGTCGCCGGCATTCTGCGCGTCGACCTTCTTTGCCATGCGCGCGAGCGCGGCATCGACCTGATCGGCGGTGCAGACGCCGTGGAGCAGCCAGTTGGCGATCGCCTGGCTGCTGATCCGCAGCGTCGCGCGATCCTCCATCAGGCCGACGTCGTCGATGTCGGGCACCTTCGAGCAGCCGACGCCCTGGTCGATCCAGCGCACGACATAGCCGAGGATGCCCTGGCAATTATTGTCGAGCTCGCGCGTCACCTCCGCCTCGCTCCAGTTGCGGCCGGTGGCGACGGGAATGGCGAGCAGGCGGTCGAGCGGCGGCACCGCCTCGCCCGCGATCTCCTTCTGCCGCGCGAACACGTCGATGGCGTGATAGTGGAGCGCGTGGAGCGTCGCGGCGGTCGGCGAAGGCACCCAGGCGGTGTTCGCGCCCGACTTCGGATGGCCGATCTTCGCTTCCAGCATCGCCTTCATCATGTCGGGCATCGCCCACATGCCCTTGCCGATCTGCGCCTTGCCCGACAGGCCGCAGGCCAAGCCGATGCGGACGTTGCGGTCTTCGTAGGCGGCGATCCAGTCGCTCGCCTTCATCTCCCCCTTCGGGATCATCGGGCCGGCGTGCATCGAGGTGTGGATCTCGTCCCCGGTGCGGTCGAGGAAGCCGGTGTTGATGAAGACGATGCGATCCTTCACCGCTTCGATGCAGGCGGCAAGGTTGGCGCTGGTGCGGCGTTCCTCGTCCATCACCCCGACCTTCACGCTGTGGCGCGCGAGGCCGAGCATGTCCTCGACCGCGTCGAACAGGCGGTCGGTGAAGGCGCATTCCTCCGGCCCATGCTGCTTGGGCTTGACGATATAGACGCTGCCCGCGCGGCTGTTGCGCAGCGTGCCGAGCTGCTTGAGGTCGTGCAACGCGCACAGGCTGGTGATCACCGCGTCGCAAATCCCCTCCGGCGCCTCGCTGCCGTCCGGCAGCCGGATCATCGGGGTGGTCATCAGATGACCGACGTTGCGCACGAACAGGACCGCGCGGCCATGCAGCGTGAAGGCGGTGCCGTCGGGCGCGGTCCATTCGCGGTCGGGCGCCATCGCGCGGGTGACGGTCCGGCCGCCCTTGTCGAAGCTTTCGACGAGGTCGCCGCGCATCAGGCCGAGCCAGTTGGCATAGCCGAGCACCTTATCCTCGCCATCGACCGCGGCGACCGAATCCTCGAGGTCGATGATCGTCGTCAGCGCGGCCTCGATCACCACGTCGGCGATACCCGCCGGATCGGTCCGGCCGATCGGGCTGGCGGGATCGATCACCAGTTCGATGTGCAGGCCGTTGTGCCGCAGCAGGATGCCGCCGTCGCGCGTACCGACAAGCTGCGCGGGATCGGCGAGCTTCGGCTGCCCGCCCTGCCAGTCGGCCCACGAACCGGCGGCGAGCGGCACGGCTTCGTCGAGAAAGGCCTTGGCGCGCGCGATCACCGCCGCGCCGCGCTCAGGGTCGTAGCCGCCTGGCTTCGCCGCCGGCGCGTCGAGCGCGTCGGTGCCATAGAAGGCGTCGTAGAGGCTGCCCCAGCGCGCATTGGCGGCGTTCAGGGCGAAACGCGCGTTGAGCGCGGGAACGACGAGTTGCGGGCCGGCCATCGTCGCGATCTCGGGATCGACATTCGCGGTGCCGACCTGAAATGGTGCCGGTTCGGAGACGAGATAGCCGATCTCGCGCAGGAAGGCCTGATAGGCGGCGGGATCGTGCGCCTCGCCCTTTCGCGCGTCGTGCCAGGCGTCGATCTTCGCCTGCAGATCCTCGCGCTTGGCGAGCAGCGCGGCGTTCTCGGGCGCAAAACGACCGAGCAGCGTCGCGAAATCGGCCCAGAAGCGATCGGGATCGAGCCCCGTTCCCGGCAGCGCACGGGTTTCGAGAAAATCGACCAGACGCGAATCGACGGAAAGGTCGTGGCGATCGAGAAAATCAGTCATGCAAGCACCCTTTGGTCAGCGCGAACGCGCCAGTGGACCCGGGGAGGAAAGGGCCGCCGCCCTATGGCGCGAATGGCAGGGCTTGGCAATGGGGCGGTGCGTCGAAAGAAGAGGGATGGGAGGGTGCCGACACCGGTCAGGCGGCACCGCGCACCGGCGTCGGCGGCAGGTCGCCCAGCACGACGCAGACCCGGTTCCGACCGCCCGACTTTGCCCGGTAAAGCGCCGTGTCGGCGCGATGGAGCAGGTCGGGCAAAGTCTCCGGCGGCATCCATTGGGCAACGCCGAAGGACGCGCTGAAACGGCGGTCGACGCCGAGCATCGGCAGTTCCGCCGAGGCAAAGGCGGCGCGCACCGCCTCGGCATAGAGGCGTCCGTCGGACAGCAGCGCAGCAGGCAACAGCACGGCGAACTCCTCGCCCCCTACGCGGCCGACGATTGCTTCGGATGGAGCGGCTTCGGTCAGCATCGCGGCGAAGTGCGCGATCACGCCATCGCCCGCGGCATGGCCGAAACTGTCGTTGATCTGCTTGAAATGGTCGAGGTCGGCTGCAATCAGCGCCGCTTTGCCCTCCCGCGCGAGCGCCGCTTCGGCGTGACGTTCGAAACCGCGGCGGTTGAAGACGCCCGATAGCGGATCGGTTTCCGAGCGGGCGATCATCTCGGCCGTCGTGTCGCGCATGGTCACCAGCAGCATGACGAGACCGGTCGCGATCAGCACCACGACGCTGCCGCTTTGCGAGATCGCAGCATAAGTCGTCGCCATATAATCCTGCGGCGTGGGGGCCGTCCCCACCAACATCGCGAACAGCGGCTTGAGCAGATAAAGCGTCGCCCCGACCGCCTGCAACACGACCAGCAGCAGATCGAGCGGTTGCCGGCGCCCCGAGCGCCAGATCATGATGCCGAAGAGTGCCTGCATGGCGAAATAGGGAAGCTGATAGAGCACCAGCCGCGACAGCGAGCCATAGGTCATGCTGAAAACGACCGGTACCAACAGGACCGTGACGATCCAGATCGCGGCCATCGCGGTCCACGGCGGCTCGACGCGGTAATGACGCGCGACCCCGATCAGCGCGAAGCTGAGCGCGGAAAGGAAAACGAGAAAGATGGCGATGCTGACCGGCACCGGATCGGCCTGTTGCCGGAGCAGGAATTCCAGACCGGCGTTGACGATTCCCACCCCGCACCCGAGCGCCAGCCACCATGCGCCGCGCGCGCTCCGGTTCGTCGCCGCGACCACGGTGAAGGCCACGGCAAAGATGCCCGCAACGGCCATGTTTATGCCAAGCACGAAAGCAGCTGTCATCGACCCACTCACCATTGGTCCGCACCGCGTAGCGAGGCGGCCACCAAATTTTGGTTAATGGCACGATCGGCAGTCGGCTTCCCTGAAGGCTCTACTGGCAGGATTATTGGGCATCAGTGACTTACGGTATCGTGCCGACAAAAGGGTGCAAAAGCCCCTCGCCGCTCGCTATAGGCACGCAATGACCGCCCTTACTGCGAGTGAAATGGCGACGCTCGAACGCGCCGCCGATGCCCCGATGCTGGCCGCGGTCGAGGCGTGGGCGGCGGTGAACAGCGGTACCGGCAATCTTGCGGGGCTGAAGACTATCGCGGCGATGCTCGCAGACGCCTTTGCCGTCCTGCCGGGCACGGTGCGGCTGGTCGAGCCCGATCCGGTCGAAAGCGTCGACGCGGCGGGGCGGGTCCAGACGATCGTGCGCGGCGATCATCTCCACATCCGCGTGCGCCCCGACGCGCCGGTGCAACTGCTGCTGACCGGCCATATGGACACGGTGTTCCCCGCCGATCACCCGTTCCAGTTTCTGACATGGCGCGAACCCGGCGTGTTGAACGGTCCCGGCACCGCCGACATGAAGGGCGGAATCGCGGTGATCCTCGCGGCGCTGACCGCGCTCGAAGCGTCGCCGCTTGCCCCGCGCATCGGCTATGACGTGATGATCAACAGCGACGAGGAAACGGGAAGCCACGCCTCGGCCGCGCTGATCGCCGAACTGGCGAAGGGCAAGGCGGCAGCGCTCACCTATGAACCCGCGCTTCCCGACGGAACGCTCGCCGGCGCGCGGCCGGGCAGCGGTAATTTTTCGGTGTCGATCCACGGCCGTTCGGCGCACGCCGGGCGCAACCCCGAGGAGGGACGCAACGCGCTCATCGCGGCGGCCGATCTGGCGCTGCGGCTGAATGCGCGGAAATCGCCCGATCTCAAGGTCAACCCCGCGAAGATCGACGGCGGCGGACCGAACAATGTCGTTCCCGATCAGGCGATCCTGCGCGTCAACATGCGCCCTGCGACCCCCGTTGCGATGGCGGCGGCCGAAGCGGCGCTGCACGATGCCATTGCAGCGGTGGCGCGGGAGCATGACGTGCATTGCCACCTTCATGGCGGTTTCAACCGGCCGCCCAAGCCGCTCGACGGACCGGCAACGCGGCTGTTCGAACTGGTGCGCGATTGCGGCGCGCTGCTGGGGATCGCCATAGAATGGAAGGCGACGGGCGGCGTGTGCGACGGCAACAATATCGCCGCCTGCGGCGTGCCGGTGGTCGACACGATGGGGCCGCGCGGGGGCGCCATCCATTCGGCCGACGAATTTCTGATCGTCGACAGTTTGCCCGAACGCGCGCGGCTGTCGGCGCTGACCATGCTCAGACTGGCGGAACGGGGGACAGCGTGAATTATCTGATCCGGGCGGCAAAGCCGGGCGACCTGCAGAGCATCTATGAAATGGCGAAGCTGACGGGCGGCGGCTTCACCAACCTGCCCCCCGACCGGCAGGCGCTGCGGTCCAAGCTCGAACGCGCCGAGGCGAGTTTCGCGCGCGAGGAGGATGCGCCGGGCGACGAACTCTATCTGATGGTGCTCGAAGAGGTCGAAACCGGCGAGGTGCGCGGCACCTGCCAGATCTTCGCGCAGGTCGGGCAGCACTGGCCCTTCTATTCCTATCGCATCGGCACCGACAGCAAGCATAGCGAGCAATTGGGCCGCACCTTTCACGCGCAGGTGCTGATGCTGAGCAACGACCTGCACGGCGCGAGCGAGGTCGGCGGACTGTTCCTGCACCCCGCGGCGCGCGCGGGCGGGCTCGGCCTGCTGCTCGCGCGATCGCGCTATCTGTTCATCGCGCGGCATCGCGCACGTTTCGCCGACCGCATCCTCGCCGAATTGCGCGGGGTGATCGACGAAGCGGGCGGCTCGCCTTTCTGGGACGGAGTCGCGGGCAAATTCTTCGGGATGAGCTTCCAGGAGGCGGACCAGTTCAACGCCGTTCACGGCAACCAGTTCATTGCCGACCTGATGCCCAAGCATCCGGTCTATATCGCGATGCTGCCCGACAGCGCGCGATCGGTGATCGGCGTCCCGCATCCCAGCGGCCGTGCCGCGATGCGGATGCTGGAGAATGAAGGATTCGCCTTCGAAAACTATATCGACATCTTCGACGGCGGCCCGACGATGACCGCACGCACCGATCAGGTGGCGAGCATCCGGAACGCGCGGCATGTCGAAGTGACGGGAATTGCGGACAGCGGCGAGGACGCGCTGATCGCGACCGGCCGCCTCGCCGATTTCCGCTGCTGCTTCGGACAGGTCGGTGCGGATGGGACGATCGATGCGAAAAGCGCGGGGCTGCTCGGCATCGGCAAGGGCGCCGAGATCAGCTGGATCGGGCGGTAACCCGTCCCGTTCGGGCCGAGACTGCCGAAGCACCTTCCTTCCGCTCGCAGCGCAAAAGGAAAGAGCGGCCTTTCGACAAGCTCAGGACAAATAGTTCGGGAACAACAGTTGGAATGAAATCCATGCTCACCGAGATCAACTTCGACGGCATCATCGGACCCACGCACAATTATGCCGGGCTCAGCCGCGGCAACATCGCTTCGGCCAGCAATGCGGGCGACGTGTCGCAGCCGCGCGCCGCGGCGCTGCAAGGGATCGAGAAGATGCGGAACAATCTGGCGCTCGGCCTGCCGCAGGGATATTTCATGCCGCTCGACCGGCCCGACGCGGCGTGGCTCGAAACGCTCTCCACCACGCTCGACGAGGCCGAACCGCATCTGCGCGCGCAGGCATGGTCCGCCTCGTCGATGTGGGCCGCCAACGCCGCGACCGTGTCGCCCGCGCCCGATAGCGACGACGGGCGGTGCCATCTGACCGTCGCCAATCTCGTCACCATGCCGCACCGCAGTCACGAATGGCCGGGCACGCTCGCGCAGCTTCGCCTTGCCTTCGCCGATCCGGCTTTCGCGGTCCACGGTCCCGTGCCGGCTCCGTTCGGCGACGAGGGTGCGGCGAACCACATGCGGCTGTGCGCGGGGCACGGCGCGCCGGGGGTGGAGATCTTCGTCTATGGCATCGGCAGCGGCCGCTTCCCCGCGCGCCAGCACCTCGACGCATCGAAGGCGATCGCGCGACGGCACCGGCTCGATCCCGCGCGCACGCTGTTTCTTCGCCAGTCGGACATGGCGATCCAGGGCGGCGCCTTTCACAACGACGTCGTCGCGGTTGCCAACGAGCGCGTCCTCTTCACGCACGAAACGGCGTTCGAGAACCGCGAGGAAGCGCATGCCGCAATCCGCGCCGTCTTTCCCGAGGTCGAAATCGTCGAGGTTCCGGCCAGCGCGGTGAGCCTGCCCGAGGCGATCAGATCCTATCTGTTCAACGCCCAGCTAGTCAGCCTGCCCGAGGGCGACGGCATGGGGCTCGTCCTGCCGACCGAGGCGCGCGAGACGCCGAGCGTCTGGACCTGGCTGGAGGCGCATGTCGCCGGCAACGGCCCGATCCGCAGGCTGCTGCCCGTCGATGTGCGCCAGTCGATGGCGAACGGCGGCGGCCCCGCCTGCCTGCGGCTGCGCGTCGTCGCCGATCCGGCGACCGTCGATCCGCGCTTTCTGGCCGACGAGGCGAAGCTCGACCGTATCGCCGCGGTGGTCGCGGCGCATTGGCCCGAGGCGATCGCGCCGGGCGACCTTGCTTCGGCGGCGCTGGTCCACGACGTCCGACGTGCCCGCGCGGCGTTGCTGGACGCGATGGACCTCGGCGAACTGGTGTAAAGCGCCGCCCTTCCCCTTCCCTTGCGTGTCGGGTTAACTTACAGTTTACCATCCGCTTGCGGCATCGAATCCCCGATTTGCGCCGCTGGCACGCCCCTTGCTTTGGATGGCGACGATGCTGATGGTGATGTTGAAGAAAATCGGACGGCTGTTCGTCATCAAGACGCGCTTCGAGGCGTGCCTGATCATTTACGCGCTCGGCGTGGGGGCGATGGCGCGCGGGATGATCTATCTAGACCAATATCCCGGTATCGGCGGCAAGCTGCTGCTCGCCGCGTGCAGCGGCTCGGTATTCCTCGCGGGTGCCAAAATCTTCGACTGCCTGCGCTACGAAAAAGCGGCCAGAGCGGCAGCGGACGGCTGAAATACCGCCGCGCGGCAAACCGCGGCGGCGAAGGCGGACCCCTTTCGCCCCGCGTCAAGCTGTGCCAAGGCGTGTGCCATGAGCAGGATCAGCGGGCGGCCGTCCGTCAGCACCGAACATGTTTATGGCCTGACGCTGCGCGTCGCGCGCTGGCGTGCGGGCATGGGCGGAACACCCCTGCTGTTCCTCAACGGGATCGGCGCCGACATCACCGCGGCCGCGCCACTGCTTGCCCGGATCGGCGAGCGCGAAGTGTGGACGCTCGACATGCCGGGAGTCGGCGGCTCGCCCGATGCGCTGCTGCCCTATGCAGCGCCGACGATGGCGGCGACGGTCATGGAGATTGCCGACCGCTTCGGTCACCGCCGGCTCGACCTCGCCGGATTCAGCTGGGGTGGCGCGCTGGCGCAGCAGGTCGCGGTGCAATTTCCCGGCCGCATCCGCCGCCTCGTGCTGATGGCGACCACCCCCACCGTCGCGGCGCCGGGGATCGGCTGGGCCGCGCTGCTCGATGACGATATGCTCGCGAGCGGCCTGCGGCTACCGACCGCGACACCGCTCGGCCTGTCCTATCAGGCGATGGCGATGGCGGGATGGACGAGCGCGCCGATGCTGCCCCGGCTGAGGGCGCTGCCGACGCTGGTGCTGATGGGCGAGCGCGACGGCGTGGTCCCCGCCAGCCACGGCCGGGCGATTGCTGATCTGATCGAAGGCGCCACGCTGGAAATCATGCCGGGGTCGCACCTCTTCCCCTTCACTCACGCCGCGTCGGTCGCGGCGCGGATCAGGGCGTTTCTCGACCAGCCGGCGCGGGCGGAACGACAAGCCGCCGCTTGAGGAAATCGGCGATCGCGGCGGCGGTCGCGTCGGGCGCCTCCTCCATCGGCAGATGGCCGACGCCGTCGAGCATCACCACCTCCGACCCCGCGATGCGTTCATGGAAAGTCTGCGCCGCGCTGGGGTTTATCAACCGGTTCTGCTTACCGAACAGGATCAGCGTCGGCGCTGCAATCGCGCCGATGCGGTCCGCCATCGCGGGTTCGCGGTCGAGCGTCGCGCGCAGCGAGGTCGCCTCGCGATTGCCGGGGAAGCGCAGCAGATTCCAATAGCGGTCGATCATCGCGTCGGTGACGATATCCTGCCGCTCCACCGACCCGCGCAGCGACCGTTCGACCAGCGAGCGCGGCGTGATCTGTGCCGCCAGCCAGCGCCCGAGCGGATATTGCAGCAGGCGAAAGCCGACGTTCGACGGCGGAGGCTTTTCGCCGGCGCGCAGCGGCATCCCCGCGGCGTCGAGCAGCAGCAGCGCGTCGATGCGATCGGGGCGAGCGAGCGCATAACGCCATGCCACCCAGCCGCCCATCGAATTGCCGCCGAGCACGAAGCGATCGAGGTCGAGTCGCGCGGCAACGACATCGACCGCGGCGATCATGCCGTCGGCGCTATAGTCCTTGTCGGGGGTGCCGCCGGTCAGGCCGTGCCCCGGCAGGTCGAGCGTGATAATGCGATAGCGATCGCCCAGCCGCCGAACCAGCGGTTCCCACGTCTGAAGACTGCTGTTCGATCCGTGCAGCAGGACGAGCGCCTCCGCATCGCGCTTTCCCTGATCGCGATAATGGATGCGCTGCCCCGCCGGCCCCACCGCAAACTGTGCGTCCGCACCGCCATATCGGGCGATCATCGCGTCGCGATCGGTGTCGGGGGTACGCAGGGCGAGGAACAGCGCGACGAGCGCGAACAGCAGCCCGAGCGGGATCAGGACGCGCTTGCGGCGCAGCAAGGGCCGCCGCGGCGGCAGCGGTTCGAACTCGTCCTCGTCGATCATTACGCCTCCCCAGACCCCCGCCGACCCTAACGTGCCGGAACGGCACGTCAATCGGCGGCGGCCGGGAAAGGATCGGGAGCGGACGAGGTTGCCGGCTTCAGCCGACGCGCTGGACCGCGCCCTTGTGCGCGCCGACACCGCCGCGACGCGGCCGGAAACGGCGCTTGCGCTGGGGCTGTGCGCCCTCGCCCGCCGCTTCGCGGCGCGGGCCGCGCGGCGACGGCGCGCCGTCCGCCTTCTTGCGCAGCGCATCTTCGCGCTGACGCTGCGGATCGCGGCCCTTGCCGCCGGTATTGCGCGGCGGCTGGGCGGGCTTGGGCAGGTTGCGGACCATCTCCGTAAAACCATCGGGCAGCGCAACCGGCTCGGCGCGAGTCCGCGTCACGCGTTCGATGTCGCGCAGATAGGTGCGCTCGTCGGGCGCGACGAAGCTGATCGCGATGCCCTCCGCCCCGGCGCGCGCGGTGCGGCCGATCCGGTGGACATATTGTTCGGGGACGTTCGGAATCTCGAAGTTGATGACGTGACTGACTCCGGACACGTCGATGCCGCGCGCCGCGATGTCGGTCGCGACGAGTAGCCGCACCTGCCCCGAGCGGAAGGCCTGGAGCGCGGTGGTGCGCTGTCCCTGGCTCTTGTTGCCGTGGATCGCAAAGGCGTCGATCCCCGCGCCCTTCAGATGGCGGACGACGCGGTCGGCGCCATGCTTGGTACGCGTGAAGATCAGCGCGCGGTCGATCTCCTCGCTGCGCAGGACGTGGTGGAGCAGCGCCTGCTTCTCCTTCTGCTCGACGAAGGTAACGCGCTGGCGGATCTTTTCCGCGGTCGTCGCCTGCGGCGCCACCGAGACGGTGACGGGGTCGTGCAGGAACTGCTGCGCGAGCGCCGCGATCTCCTTCGGCATCGTTGCCGAAAAGAAGAGATTCTGGCGCTGCTTCGGCAGGATCTTGGCGACGCGACGCAGCGAATGGATGAAGCCCATGTCCATCATCTGGTCGGCCTCGTCGAGGACGAAGATTTCGACGTCGTCGAGGCGCAGCGCGCGCTGGTCGACCAGGTCGAGCAGCCGGCCCGGCGTTGCGACGAGGATGTCGACGCCCTGCGACAGGTCGCGAATCTGGCGATTGATCGGCACGCCGCCGAACACCGTCGCAACACTGAGCTTGGTGAAACGGCCGTAGTCGCGACAGCTCTGCGCGATCTGCGCCGCCAGTTCGCGGGTCGGCGACAGGACGAGCATGCGGCAGCCGCGCGGAGTGCGCGGGCGCGGGTTCGACAGCATATAGTCGAGCGACGGCAGCGAGAAGGCCGCGGTCTTGCCGGTGCCGGTCTGCGCGATACCGCACAGGTCGCGCCCTTCGAGCAGGACGGGGATCGCCTGGCTCTGAATCGGCGTCGGCTGGGTATAGCGCTTGACCGTCAGCGCACGCTCGATGTCGGCGTGGAGGCCGAAGTCTTTGAATTCCATTTTGATAATCTACTCACGATAAAGCCGTGGACGCGCCGCAAAACGGTCGCGCACGGCGGGCGGGTTCGAAACGACCCGCGTGAAAGGGTGCCTCAAGGGACTCAGCGCAACCGGCTCGTCCAGCCCTGTCGCGGGCGGGAAAATCACGCTGCCGGTGGAGGGCGGCCTGCTGCCGCCATGCTGCGCTGCACAAGCATATGGCGGATATTGCGCAAAATTGCAAGATGATTGCGTGAGCCCGAAGCCGCGCCCAAAAACCCGTTCGCCCTGAGCTTGTCGAAGGGCCGTTCTTTCTTCATTGCTAATCAAAAGAAAAAAACCAGGGCTTCGACAAGCCGAGCACGAACGGAGGAGATTCAGGTGCCGGAAAACATCATCGTCATCGACGAAGGCACCACTTCAACGCGCACGATGTTGTTCGCCGCCGACGGCACACCGCTGGGCAGCGCGCAGCGCGAGTTCCGGCAGCATTATCCCGGCCCCGGCTTGGTCGAGCATGATGCCGAGGAAATCTGGCAGGCCACGCTCGCCTGTACGCGGACAATGATCGACAAGGCGGGCGGCGCCGACCGGATCGCCGCGATCGGCATCACCAACCAGCGCGAAACGGTGGTGTTCTGGGACCGGGCGACCGGCGCACCGCTTGCGCGCGCTATCGTCTGGCAGGATCGGCGCACCGCCGCCGCCTGCGCCGCGCTCAAGGAAGCGGGGCACGAAGCGACGGTGCAGGAGCGCAGCGGCCTGCTGCTCGATCCCTATTTTTCGGGAAGCAAGATCGGTTGGGCGCTCGAAAACTGGCCGCAGTTACGCGAAGCGGGCGACCGGCTCGCGGTCGGAACGATCGAATCCTATCTCGTTTTCCGCCTGACCGGCGGCGTCCATGTCAGCGATGCGACCAACGCGTCCCGCACGCTGCTGATGAACATCGACGGGGCGGGCGGCTGGGACGCCGGTCTGTGCGACCTGCTGGGCGTGCCGATAGGCTTGCTGCCCGAGATCGTGGGCTGCACGACCCGGGTCGGCGCCACTGATCCCGCGCTGTTCGGCGGCGCCATTCCGATCTGCGGCATGGCGGGCGACCAGCAGGCGGCGACGATCGGCCAGGCGTGCCTTGCCCCCGGCCAGACCAAGGCGACCTTCGGCACCGGCGCCTTCATCCTGTCGGCGAGCGGAGAGACGCGCCCGCATTCGGCAAACCGCCTGCTGGCCACGGTGCTGGTGCAGGAAGGCGACCGGCGCAGCTATGCACTCGAAGGGTCGGTGTTCGTCGCCGGCAGCCTGATCCAGTGGCTGCGCGACGGATTGGGGCTGCTCGCCAGCGCCGGCGAGAGCGAAGGACTGGCCCGGTCGGTGTCCGACAATGGCGGCGTCTATCTGGTCCCTGCCCTGTCCGGGCTCGGCGCCCCGCACTGGCGCCCCGATGTGCTCGCCGCGCTGTCGGGGCTCAGCTTCGCAAGCAGCAAGGCGCATGTCGCGCGCGCCGCGCTCGAGGCGCAGGCCTATCAGGCGCACGACCTCAAGACCGCCTTCGCGGCCGACGGCGTCGACTGGGCCGACCTTCGCATCGATGGCGGCATGGCGGCGAACAACTGGATGGCGCAGGATCTGGCCGACATGCTGGGGCTGGTGGTCGAACGTCCGGACTTCGTCGAAAGCACGGCGCTCGGCGCCGCGATGCTGGCCGCGACGGGCGCGGGTCTGTATCCGAACCTTGCCGAGGCGGCACGGACGATGCGCGGCCGCACGACGCGCTTCACCCCGGCGCTCGACGCGCAAAAACGCGAAGCGCGCCTTGCCGGGTGGCAAAGCGCGCTTGCGAAGATTTTGACAGCGTAAAGCCCTCCCTTGAAAAGGGAGAGATCGGGGTGGAGGCCGCGATGAGGCGCGATGCTCCGATGCCCACCCCGCTGCGACTGCGAACAGGTTCGCAAGTTCTGCTGCCCTCCCGCGAGCGGGAGGGGAAAAGTGCTTTAGCGCTTGAGGGTGAGACCGCCGAAGCGCTTGTTGAACTTCGCGACCTGGCCGCCCTGATCGAGCAGGCGCTGGTTGCCGCCGGTCCATGCCGGGTGCGCGGTCGGGTCGATGTCGAGCGTCAGCACATCGCCTTCGCTGCCCCAGGTCGAGCGCGTCTGATATTCGGTGCCATCGGTCATCTTGACCGTGATCATGTGATAATCGGGGTGAAGGTCTTTTTTCATCTCGTCTGCTCCTGTGCCGCTGGTTTCCGACCAGCCGCGTGAGTCTGTGCGCCCGGGGACGCGAAGCCCGCGCCTTTAGGGGGCAATGGGGGGAAATGCAACACCCGACCCCTCTCTCTGGCGTCATGCCGGACTTGATCCGGCATCCATTCTCGCGCGCCCGCGATGAAGTGCCGAATGGCCCCCGGATCAAGTCGGCGTTTATACCCTTGAGACAAGGACGCTGGTGATCCCCGGCGAAAGCCGGGGTCCATGCGAGGCAGGCGCACGTAGCTGGACCCCGGCTTTTGCCAGGGAACGCTTACCTGTCGGAAGGGGGTAATTGCCAATCAAGTCCGGGGTGACGATGCAGCAGGGTCAGCCTCTTATTCCCCCGGGGGGTCGGCGATCATCGCGGTGAACTGGCACTCGGTCGCCACCTGCCCGTTGAGCATCGCCTTGCCCTCGAACTTGCAGATGGTGCGTTTCGCCTGAAGGATCGTGACGTGCAGGTCGAGCAGACAGCCCGGCTCGACCGGCTTGCGGAACTTCACGCCATCGATGCCCATGAAATAGACGAGCTTGCCGGTTCCGGCGAGCCCGAGCGACTCGATCGCCAGCACCCCGCCCGCCTGCGCAAGCGCCTCGACGATGAGGACGCCCGGCATGATCGGCCGGCCGGGGAAATGCCCCTGGAAGAAGGGCTCGTTGATCGTCACCGCCTTGACCGCGTGGATCGACCGGTCCCTGACCATCGATTCCACCCGGTCGACGAGCAGCATCGGATAGCGATGCGGCAACAGGCTGAGGATGCGCCGGATGTCGACCGGCCCCAGCGTTTCCGCAGCCTGTTCGCCGTCGCTCATCGGCTTAGCGCGTTGTCGGCTGGCTGCCGTTCGCCGGCGCCGCCGGAGCGGCCGCGCCCTGCTGCGCGCGCGCGGCGTCCATCAACTGCTGGTTGCGCTGCTGGACCAGCTGACCGGGCTGGTAGCCGGCCGGCGGCGTGATCGTCACGCTCGGCAGGATGCGGTTGAGCTCGGTCACGACGGCATCGGTGATGTCGACATTGGTCTCGCGCGCCAGAACCGCGTCCGGATTGAGCAGCAGATCGACCTTCTTCGCGGTCATCGCGGCCTTGATCGCCTCGTTCATGCGGACGCTGATCTGGTCCTCGACATAGGCGATGGCGAGATCGACCGGCGCGCCGATGCGGCCGAGTTCCTCGCTGGCGGACTGGCGCTTGTCCTGCACCGCCTTCGCCGCCGCCTGAAGCGCCGCCTGGTTCTGCGGCGTCTTCTTCGCCTCTTCGTTATACTTGGCTACCAGCACGTTGAGTTCTGCCTGCAGCGTCTGGCCGCGCGATTCCTGCTGGTCGATCTGCGCCTTGTAGGTGGTCTGGATCTGCTGCGACGCGGTGGTGAAGGCGTTCGACTTGGCGGCGGCCACGCGCACGTCGGCAACCGCCGTGGAGCGCGCCTGCGCGGCGGCGGGCGCAGCGAACATCGGCGAGACCGAAAGGCTGGCGATCGCCAGCGCCGAAGCGACAAAAATTTTCTTCATCAGAATTGGGTTCCTACGTTGAATGAGAAGCGTTTGGTATCGTCACCCTCTTCTTTGCGGAGGGCGTAGGCGAAGTCGATGCGGAACGGACCGAAGGGAGAATTCCAGTTGACCCCGGCGCCGATCGCGACGCGCGGCATCCAGGTATCGCCATAGAAGCGTTCCTCGAACGGTGCGAGGGCCGAGAAGCCGTTCGCGGCATCGCAGGTCTGATATTGACCCGACGGCGTGCCGTCGCTGTTGAGGGTTTCGGTCGCGAACACCCGCTGCCCGGTGGCCGCGTTGCGGCAGAGATATTTGGTCAGGCCAAAGCCCGGCGCGTTCGGGTCCGTCTCCCGGAAATCGGCGAGCGTCGTCAGCGTCGGGCGCTTAACGCTCCACACCGACCCGACGTCGAGGAACACCGACGGACGCAATCCCAGTTCCTTCGCACCGGTGCCGAGCGGAATGTCGACCTCCAGACGGCCCTGATAATAAGCGCGGCCGCCCAGCGAATCGTCGATCCGGCCGTTACGTTTCGACAGGCTGGTGTCGAGGATCGGGTTCGCCGGGTCGGTCAGGTCTACATTGCCGTAGCGGATGACGCGCGGGCCGACGCCGCGGATGTCGAAGCCGCGCATCTGCGGTTCGCCCAGGAAGAAGCGGTCGGTCAGGCGCACCTTGTCGCTGGTCGGCGTCGGGCGCCCGCCGAGCGGATAGATATAGCCGCCCTCCGCCGAGACATTGAGGATGAAGCGGCTGCCGAGGTTGAAGTGCTTGCTCGCCGCGGCCCGGGTGCGGACATATTTGACGCTGCCCCCCAGCCCCGCGAAATCCTGGCTGATGCTGAACGACTGCCCGCGCGTCGGGCGCAGGCGATTGTCGCGGTCGTCATAGGCGAGGGTGAAGCCGACGAGCGAGGTCGTGCGTTTGCCGATCGCGTCGCACAGATACCGACCCGCGACCAACGGATCGCACTCGCCGCCGAAATAATAGAGATTCCTGTCAAGCGCGACGTCGTCGTAATTGAGGCTGTAGCGACCGAAGAAGGACATGAACTCGGTCAGCGGCACGCCGGCGTTGAGCTGGAAGCCCGTCGTCGTCTGCTCGAAGGTCGTCCGGCGATCGTTGCCGATGAAGTTGAACGAGTTGAGATCGCGGCGATAGACGCTGCCGCCGATCGAGATATTGCGGTCGAACAGATAGGGCTCGGTAAAGCCGAGTTCGATCGACTTGGAATAGCTCGAATAATTGACTGATGCCGAAAGCTGCTGTCCGAGCCCGCGAAAGTTGCGCTGGCGGATCGATGCCTGGAGCAGGAAGCTTTCGATCGACGAGAAGCCGGCCGACAGCGACAGTTCGCCGGTCGGCTTTTCCTGGACATTGGTTTCGAGAATGATGCGGTCGGGTTCGCTGCCTTCCTTGCGGTCGATCTCCAGATTCTCCTGGAAATAGCCGAGGCTGTTGATGCGGTTCTGGGTGCGCTTGATCCCGAAGCTGTTGAAGGCATCGCCCTCGTTCAGGCGGAATTCGCGGCGGACCACCTTGTCGTGGGTCAACGTGTTGCCGTTGACGTCGATCCGCTCGACATAGGTGCGTGGGCTTTCGGCGACGTCGAAGGTGATCGACATCGTCCGGTTGTCGGGATCGCGGCGGAACTCGGGGTTGATATCGGCAAAGGCATAGCCGAACAAACCCGCGGTCTCGCTGAGGCTTTCGACCGTATCCTCGACCTGCTTGGCGTCATACCAGTCGCCGGTAGTCATCGGCAGCAGGCGCTTCAGCGTTTCTGGCTGGAAATCGCGAATCTCGCTCTTCACGTCGATGTCGCCGAACTTGTAGCGTTCGCCTTCCTCGACGACATAGGTGATGATGAAATCCTGCTTGTTGCTCGTCAGTTCTGCGACCGCCGAGATGACGCGGAAGTCGGCATAGCCGTTCTGCAGGTAGAACAGCCGCAGCTTCTGCTGGTCATAGGCGAGGCGGTCGGGATCGTAGGTCGTGTTCGACGACAGGATGGTCAGCAGCCCCGATTCCTTGGTCGCCATCTCTCCCTTGAGTTCACCGTCGCTGAATTTCTCGTTGCCGATGATGTTGATCTGGCGGACCTTCGATTTCGGTCCCTCGTTGATTTCGAACACCACGTCGACGCGGTTCTGGTCGAGCGTGACCATCTTGGGATCGACGGTCGCGGCGAAACGGCCCTGCCGCTTGTAGAGCTCGATGATGCGCGCGACGTCGGCGCGAACCTTCGAGCGCGTGAAGATCTGGCGCGGCGCGAGCTTGATCTCGGGCCGGATCTTGTCTTCCTTCAGGCGCTTGTTGCCTTCCAGGATGACGCGGTTGATCACCGGGTTTTCGGTGACCTGGATGGTCAGCGCCCCATTGTTGTCGGTGATCTGGAAATCCTTGAACAGCTCCGTCGCCGCAAGATCCTTCAGCGCTTGGTCGAGCGTCGCGCGGTCATAGGGCTGGCCGACGCGCAGCCGCAGATAGGAGAGGATCGTCTGCGCCTCGAGCCGCTGGTTGCCCGTCACCGTGATCGACTGCACGGTCGAGGCCGCGGGCACCGCTTCCGGCGAGGGGATCGGAACCGTGGGGGCCGGAACGACCGGCGGCGCGACTTCCTGCGCCAGCAGCGCGGCGGGCCATGCCAGCATCGTCCCCGCCATAAGGAGAGCCGACACCTGCGCCCGCGCCATAGATTTGTGTGAAGCCACGCTGTTCATCCCGCAAAAATAACTCGAAGCGATCAACCCGCCGAACGCGGACCTGCGCGCTCTCCTGCCCCAGACCGGCTATCCAATCAAGCGGGCGATCCGATCCCACAGGCCGAATGAGCCCAAATCGTTGAAAGTCACGACCAGCATCAGGGTCACGACCACCGCAAAACCAAATCGAAAGGCCCATTCCTGCGCCTGCAGCGGCGCCGGGCGCCTCCGGACCGCTTCATAGGCATGGAAGAGAAGATGGCCGCCATCGAGCATCGGCAATGGCAACAGGTTTATGAACCCCAGATTGATGGACACGAAGGCTATGAAGAAGATCAGCGACGCCACGCCGAGCGTCGCCATCTCGCCAGACTGCTTCGCGATCCGCAGCGGCCCGCCCATTTCCTTGACCGAACGCTGGCCGGTCAGGAACTGCCCCAGGATATCGCCGGTCAGCCGAACCAGGCCCCAGGTCTGTGCGGTGCTGGAGGCCAACGCCTCGACGGGTCCGACCGTCGTATAGACTGGCTCGCCCGAACGGATACCGATGATTGCGCGCTCGGCCTTGTTTCCGAAGCGATCGGTCTCGGTCACGATCCGCGGACGCAGCGTGAGGGTCCGCTGCTCGCCGCCGCGCTCGATCTCGATTTCCACCGGCCGGCCGAGGTCGAAGGCAACGGCCATCGGGATGTCCGCAAAATCTTCGATCGCGCGCCCGTTGATCCGGGCGATGCGGTCGCCGACTTCGAGTTGGGCGCGGTCGGCCGCGCTGCCTGCTTCGATCGCGCCGATCACCGGCGGAGTCGTCGCAACGCCGTAGACCATCGCAAAGGCCGCGAAGATCGCGATGGCGAACAGGAAATTGGTCAGCGGCCCCGCGAGGACGATCAGCGCGCGTTTCCACACCGGCTGCGCGGGAAAGCTGTGCGCGCGTTCGGCTTCGGGCAACGATTGCCATTCGGCATCGGGCTGGCTCACCGCATCGCGGTCGCCCGCGAACTGGACATAGCCGCCGAGCGGCAGCCAGCCGACCTTCCATTCGGTGCCGCGTCTGTCGGTCCAGCCGAATATCCGGCGCCCGAAACCGATCGAGAAGGTGTCGGCCTTCACCCCGCACCAGCGGCCGACGATATAATGCCCATATTCGTGCACGAACACGAGCGGCCCGAGGACGATCAGGAAGGCGATCAGATAGAGCCAGGGCGGCACGTCAAGCATGTTCGAGCTGGTCCACAAAATGCTGCGCGGTCGTGCGCGATGCGGCATCGACGCTGAATATGTCCTGAAGCGATGTCGGCACCGCCGGCGCATCGGCGTCGAGCACCCGCTTCACCGTATCGACGATCGCGGGAAAGGCGATGCGTCCGCCGAGGAAAGCGGCGACGGCCGTCTCGTTCGCGGCATTGAGTTGCGCCGGTCGCGCGCCGCCTTCTGCAATGGCGGCGCGGCAGAGCGCAGTCGCAGGAAAGCGCGCCTCGTCGGGCGCCTCGAAATCAAGCCGGGCGATGGCGGAAAGGTCGAGCGGCGCGCATGGCGTGACCATGCGCTGCGGCCACGCAAGTGCAGAGGCAATCGGAATGCGCATGTCGGGCGAGCCGAGCTGCGCGAGCGTCGAACAATCGACATATTCGACGAGGCTGTGGATCACCGACTGCGGATGGACGAGGATCTCGATCCGGTCGAGCCCCACCGGAAAGAGGTGATGCGCCTCGATCAGTTCGAGCCCCTTGTTCATCATCGTCGCCGAATCGACGCTGATCTTCGCGCCCATCGACCAGTTGGGATGCGCAACCGCCTGCGCCGGGGTGACGTGCGCCATCGCTTCCGCCGTCATGGTGCGGAAGGGACCGCCGCTCGCGGTCAGGATGATCCGGCGCACCTGCTCGATGCGCCCGCCCGCCAGGCACTGGAAGATCGCATTATGCTCGGAATCGACGGGCAGGATCGTCGCGCCAGACGCGTGGGCGGCCGCAGTCATCAGCGCACCCGCGGACACCAGCGCTTCCTTGTTGGCGAGCGCAACGTCGGTGCCCGCTTCGAGCGCCGCCATCGTCGGCGCGAGGCCCGCAGTGCCGACGATCGCCGCCATGACGAGATCGGCGGGGCGTCGCGCCGCCTCGACGAGCGCGTCGGCGCCCGCCGCCGCCTCGATGCCCGTTCCGGCCAGCGCGGCCCTCAGCGCCGGATAGCGCGTCTCGTCGGCGATCACCGCGACGTCGGGCCGGAATTCGTGCGCCAGCTTCGCGAGCTCGGCGACATCGCGGTTCGCGGTCAGCACCGTCACCCGCCACGCCTCGCCATCGCGGCGGACGAGGTCGAGGGTCGACTGGCCGACCGACCCCGTGGCGCCGAAGAGCGAGAGACGGCGCGTCATTTCAGCCCGCCGCCCGCACCGCGATCTGTCCCGCGAAAGCCAGTGCGCCGAGCACCAGCGCCACCGGCAGCAAGCCGTCGACACGGTCGAAGATGCCGCCATGGCCGGGGATCAGGCTGCCCGAATCCTTGACGCCGGCGCGGCGCTTCATCCAGCTTTCGCCCAAGTCGCCGAGTTGCGCGAGCAGCCCCATGAACAGGCCGATCCACAGCGGAATACCGACGATCCCCGCGCGGTCGCCGATCGTCGCGCTGGCCACCAGTGCCGCGATCATGCCGCCGAACAGCCCCGACCAGGTCTTCGACGGGCTGATCGCCGGAGCGAGCCGGGCGCCCCCGAAGGCGCGGCCGGCGAAATAGGCGCCGATGTCGGTCGCCCAGACCATGCCGAACACCCACAGCGCCGCGGTGACGCCCAGTTGGTCACGGATATGCCAGAGACCGCCCACCGCGCCGAGGACGAGCAACGGACCGAGCAGCGCCAAGGCCGCGCGCGCGGCGCCGCCGAGCGCCATGGCGCGAACGAGCGCGAACCATTCGACGAGCAAAAGCGCCGCGCCGACAAGGAGCAGCAGCCCGAAGGCGATGCCGCCGAACCACAACGCCGCGCCCGCGATCGCGAAGAGGACGATCGCCGAGGCGACGCGGACGCCCAGATCCGATTTTGCTGCCGCCATCGTCACAATCCCCCGAAGCGGCGTTCGCGCCGCGCAAAATGGTCGAGCGCCGCCCGCAGATCGGCCGGCTTGAAATCGGGCCAGAGCGTATCGGTGAAATAGAGTTCGGCATAGGCCGATTGCCAAAGCAGGAAATTCGACAGCCGCACCTCGCCCGAGGTCCGGATAAGCAGGTCAAGCGGCGGCAGGCCGGCCGTGTCGAGATGGGCCTCGATCGCCTGCGCGCTGATTCCGCCTTCCGCGGCGGCCGCGCGCGCGGCGCGCACCAGTTCGTCCTGCGCGCCATAGTTGAGCGCGACGGCCAGCGTCGTGCGGCTGTTCCCCGCGGTGCGCGCGATCGCATCCTCGATCAGCGCGACGACGTCGGGCGCCAGCGCGCGCCAGTCGCCGATGACCTTGAGCCGGACGTCGTTGGCGGCGAATTCGTCGAGATCGCTCAGGATGAAGCGCTTCATCAGCCCCATCAGGTCGCTGACCTCTTCCTCGGGCCGCTTCCAGTTTTCCGAGGAGAAGGCGTAGAGCGTCATCGCCTCCAGTTCCATCTCGGCCGCGGCGCGCACGATGTTGCGCACCGCCTCGACCCCGGCCTTGTGGCCGGCGACGCGGGGCAGAAAGCGCTTCTTTGCCCAGCGGCCATTGCCGTCCATGATGATGGCGACATGCCGTACGCCGTGGGAGGGAGTGGTCATCGTCTATCCGTCAGCCCAGCGAACGCTGGGATCGCTTTCGACCGAACGCGGTGCTTGCACGCACGCGGTCCCAGCTTGCGCCGGGACGACGAACATGATGCGGAATAGCGGTCGGGTTCACTAGCCGAGGATTTCCTTTTCCTTCGCGCTCGCGGCGGCGTCGATTTCGGCGATGACCGAATCGGTCAGCTTCTGCACCTCGGTCTCCGACCGCTTGCGGTCGTCCTCGCTGATTTCCTTCTTGTTCTCGTCCTGCTTCAGCGCATCCATCCCGTCGCGGCGGACGTTGCGCACCGCAACACGGGCCTTTTCGGCATATTGGCCGGCAAGCTTCGACAGTTCCTTGCGGCGTTCCTGCGTCATCTCGGGGATCGGCAGGCGCAGCACCTGGCCGTCGACGATCGGGTTCAGGCCCAGACCGGCGGCGCGGATCGCCTTGTCGACCGGGCCGACGTTCGACTTGTCCCACACCTGCACCGACAGCATCCGCGGTTCGGGCGCGCTGATCGACGCAAGCTGGTTGAGCGGCATGTGCGAGCCATAAACCTCGACCGTCACCGGATCGAGCAGCGCCGTATGCGCGCGGCCGGTGCGCAGCCCCGCAAGGTCGTGCTTGAGCGATTCGACCGCGCCGTGCATGCGGCGGTCGAGGTCGGCCTTGTCATATTTCGCCATCGTCTTGTCCTCTTCTATGCGGTCAGGCCGCGTCGCCGACGACGGTGCATACGCCGTCGCCTGCCAGCACGCGGGCCAGATTGCCGGGTTCGCGGATGTTGAACACGACAATCGGGATCTGGTTGTCGCGGCACAGCGCCACCGCGCTCGCGTCCATCACCTTCAGATTGTCAGCGAGCACGCGGTCGTAGCCGAGCCGGTCGTAACGCACTGCCGTCGGGTCCTGCTTGGGATCGGCATTATAGACGCCGTCGACGCTGGTGCCCTTCAGCAACGCGTCGCACTTCATTTCTGCCGCGCGCAGCGCAGCGCCGCTGTCGGTGGTGAAATAGGGGGCGCCGACGCCGGCAGCGAAGATCACCACCCGCCCCTTTTCCATATGGCGTTCGGCGCGGCGGCGGATGACGGGCTCGCACACCTTGTCCATCTCGATCGCCGACTGGACGCGCGTCTCCACGCCGAGCTGTTCGAGCGCATTCTGCATCGCCAGCGCGTTCATTACCGTCGCGAGCATCCCCATATAGTCGGCCTGCGCGCGGTCCATGCCCTTTGCCGCGCCCGCCATGCCGCGGAAGATGTTGCCGCCGCCGATGACGAGGCAGATTTCAAGCCCGCGATCCTTCGCCGCCTTGACCTCGGCCGCCATGCTCGCGACCGTGTCGGGGTCGATCCCGAACGGCGTCGTGCCCATCAACGCCTCGCCCGACAGCTTGAGCAGGATGCGTTTCATGCCGGGCAATGCCATGTCGAGGAGAACCTTCACCAAGAGGTCGAAAAACCAATGGCGCGCACCCTAGTCAGAGTGCGCGCCATTGCCAAGCGGACTGCCGCACCGATCGGGCGGCAGCCGCGCGTCGTTATCAGCGGCCGGCGGCAGCGGCGACTTCGGCGGCGAAGTCGCTCTCTTCCTTCTCGATGCCTTCGCCGAGCTGGAAGCGCACGAAGCCCCTGAGGGTGATGTCCGCGCCGACGTCCTTGCCGGCGGCGGCGACGACTTCGGCGACCGGGGTCTTGCCGTCGATCACGAACGGCTGCGACAGCAGCGCGTTTTCCTTGCGGAACTTGGCGATCGTGCCGTCGACCATGCGCGAGACGATGTCGGCCGGCTTGCCCGACTGGGCGGCCTTTTCCTCGGCGATCGCGCGTTCGCGGGCGATCAGTTCGGCGTCGAGTTCGTCGCCGTTGAGCGCGAGCGGGTTGGCGGCAGCGACGTGCATCGCCAGCTGCTTGCCGAGCGGTTCGAGGACGTCGGCGCCGGCGCTCGATTCAAGCGCGACGAGCACGCCGATCTTGCCGAGACCCGGCGCGGCGGCATTGTGGACATAGCCGGTGACGACGCCCGAGCCGACCGAGAGGATGGCGACGCGGCGGAGCGACTGATTCTCGCCGATCGTGGCGATGTTCTGCGTCAGCGCCTCGGCGACGGAGCCGCCCGTCGGATAGGCGGCGGCGCCCAGCGCGTCGATGTCGGCGATGTCGCCGGCCAGCGCGACCTGGGTCACGTCGCGGACGAAGCCCTGGAACTGCTCGTTCTTGGCGACGAAGTCGGTCTCGCTATTGACCTCGACCATCGCGCCACGGGTGCCGTCGGTGACGACGCCGACCAGCCCCTCGGCGGCGACGCGGCCGGCCTTCTTGGCGGCGGCGGCAAGACCCTTGGTACGCAGCCAGTCGATCGACGCTTCGATGTCGCCGTCATTCTCGGCGAGCGCCTTCTTGCAATCCATCATGCCCGCGCCGGTGCGTTCGCGCAGTTCCTTGACGAGGGCGGCCGTGATCTCAGCCATGGGGTGATCCTTTCCAAAAGGGGGCGGGCCATCGGATCGGCCCGCCGCTGCGCCGCGCGCATGGCGGCGCGACAAGACAGGAGGATGACAGGGACGGCGCCTGTCGCGGCGCCGGCCCGTCACGCAACACGCTTACGCGTCGCTCTGACGCTCGGTTTCGGCGGCCGCTTCGGCCGGAACCTGCTCGTCCTCGGTCGCCGGGGTCTCGGCGAGCACGGGCTCGGCGATCGGCTCGACCGCCGCACCGAGGTCCTCGCCGCGATCGACACGCGCCTGCTGGCCGCCGCGGGTCGCCGCCTGGGCGACCGCTTCGCAGTAAAGGCGGATGGCGCGCGCGGCGTCATCGTTCGCCGGAACCGGGAAGGCGATGCCGTCGGGCGAGACGTTCGAATCGAGGATCGCGACGACCGGGATGCCCAGGACATTCGCTTCCTTGATCGCCAGCTCTTCCTTGTTCGCGTCGATCACGAACATCACGTCGGGAATGCCGCCCATGTCGCGGATGCCGCCAAGGCTCAGTTCGAGCTTGTCGCGCTCGCGCGTCCTGTTGAGCACTTCCTTCTTGGTGAGGCCCGAGGTGTCGCCCGCAAGCTGCTCCTCGAGCGTCTTGAGGCGGCGAATCGAATTGGAGATCGTCTTCCAGTTGGTGAGCATGCCGCCCAGCCAGCGGTGGTTGACGAAATGCTGACCCGATGCGCGCGCGGCGTCGGCGATCGGCCCCTGCGCCTGGCGCTTGGTGCCGACGAACAGCACCTTGCCGCCCGCAGCCGCGGTCGAGGACACGAAGTCGAGCGCGCGCGCGAATAGCGGCACGGTCTGCGACAGGTCGAGGATGTGGATGCCGTTGCGCGCGCCGAAGATATACGGCTTCATGCGCGGGTTCCAACGGTGGGTCTGGTGGCCGAAGTGGGCGCCCGCTTCGATAAGATTCTGCATCGTGACGACAGGTGCCGCCATGGTCTTTCTCCTTCCGGTTAGTCCTCTGGAAGGCAAGAACCGAGACATCCGCGAAGGGATGGACCCGGCACCGGTATGTGCGCCTTCCATGTGGAATGCGCGGGCCGTTAGCCGCATCGCCGCCGGGAATCAAGGAAAAAGCCATCGCCCGGCGCGGGCCCGTGCAGGACCGCCAGGCGCAGTCGAAACGTTTCATCGACGATAAGCACCGCTTCATCGCAGGATGATTGAGAACATACCATGAACATGGAACGAAGCGGATGGCGAAACCGTCATGCCGATGCGGGAGGTTTCGCAGACCGAAACCGAAAGGACAAGTCGATGCTTCAGGTCGCTGCCGCTCTCCTCTTCACCCTTGCTGCGGGGCTTGGCCTCGCCGTGATCCTGGCGATGCTGACATCGAATGGCGATGCGATCCTTTCGGCGCTTGCGGGCGACGGAGCTTTCCCGGCCGACGGCATTCCGGCCTCCCCGGCTCCGGCCGCCGCGACGACGCGCCAGCGCCCTGCCCGCCGTCTTCCCGTCCGTTCGGTTTCGCGCGCGATGGCCGCGCAGCCGCTGCTCAGCCGCGCCGCCTGACCCGCGCATAGCTCGCGATGCCGAACGGCAGCAATGCGACATAGATGACGCAGATCGCGAGCAGGCTGTGCCAGGGCGCGGTGACGAGCGCGGCGCCGAGCAGGCCGACGCCGGCGAGCGCGAAGAGCCGCCACGAGCGGCGCAGACGGATCGACGACCAGCCATAGGTGGGGATCGCGGAGATCATCAGCATCGCGATCGCGAGCACCCACGGCATCACGACATACCATTCGCGGAACAGCGTCTCGCCGGTCACCAGCCACAGATAGACGGGAACGAAGGCCAGTCCGGCCCCGGCCGGCGCCGGAATGCCGGTCAGAAAACCCGCCGCCTTGTGCGGCTGGACATCGGCGTCCATGCGCGAATTGAAGCGCGCGAGACGCAATGCGCAGCACACCGCGAGCGCCAACGCCGCGGTCCAGCCGAATTTCGGCGCATCCTGCAGCGACCAGAGGAACATCACCATCGCCGGCGCGACGCCGAAGGCGATCACGTCGGACAGCGAATCGAGTTCGGCGCCGAAGCGGCTCTGGGCGCGGAGCAGCCGCGCGATGCGTCCGTCCATTCCGTCGAGCACCCCCGCGAAGATGATCGCGGCGAGCGCCTTTTCCCACTCCTCGCCGATCGCAAAGCGAACCCCCGTCAGCCCGAAACAGAGCGCCAGCGCCGTGACCGCGTTGGGCGCGAAGGCGCGCAGCGGCAGACCGACGATCCGGCGTTCGGCTGCATCCGCCTGTCGATCGGCACCATCCATCGCCGCCGCCCCTATTGCCCGATGCCGTCGATCGTCTCGGCGTGACCGATCCGCGCGATGACGGTTTCGCCCGCCAGCGCGCGCTGGCCGAGCAGCACCTGCGGCGTCGTGCCCGCGGGCAGATAGACGTCGACGCGGCTGCCGAAACGGATCAGCCCGACGCGCTGTCCGGTCGTCACCTCGTTCCCCATGCTGACGAAGGGCATGATCCGCCGCGCGACCAGACCCGCGATCTGGGTAAAGCCGATCCGCACCCCGTCGGCGCGCTCGACGACGAAATGCTGGCGCTCATTCTCCTCGCTCGCCTTGTCGAGGTCGGCGTTGACGAACTTGCCGGGGATATAGACGAGCTTGCGCAGCGTCCCCGCGACCGGGGTGCGGTTGATATGGACGTCGAAGACGCTCATGAAGATCGACACGCGCAGCATCGGCGCATCGCCGAGGCCGTCGGGTCCGGCGATCTCGATCGGCGGCGGAACCTCGGCGATCTGGGTGACCAGTCCGTCGGCCGGCGCGATGACAAGGTCGCGCGCCGTCGGGGTCACGCGCACCGGATCGCGGAAGAAGGCGGCAACCCAGATGGTCAGGCCGAACATCAGCCAGCCGGCGATCTCCCAGCCCAGCAGCCAGAAGCAGAGGGTGACGACGCCCGCGATCAACAGGAACTTGCGCCCCTCCGGATGGATCGACGGCCAGCGCCACTTGATGCCGCCGCCGGGACGGTTCGAGGAAATGGTGGAGGACATAGCGGTCTTTCTAGGGGGGCGGTTCCAAAGAGACAATCGAGTTGTGCAATCGTTCCGCGCCTCGCCCGATCAGGCGCATCACCACGGCGGTTGAACAATCGGACCGCATTGCCTAAGGCGCCCTGCAATTCGACTCCCCACAGGAAAAGGCACGCACATGGGCAAGATCAAGGTAGCCAACCCGGTCGTCGAACTCGACGGCGACGAAATGACCCGGATCATCTGGCAGTGGATCCGCGAGCGGCTGATCCTGCCCTATCTCGACATCGACCTGCACTATTACGACCTCGGCATCGAGGAGCGCGACCGCACCGACGACAAGATCACCGTCGAAGCGGCGAACGCGATCAAGAAGCATGGCGTCGGCGTCAAATGCGCGACGATCACCCCCGACGAGGCCCGCGTCGAGGAATTCGGTCTGAAGAAGATGTGGAAGTCGCCGAACGGCACGATCCGCAATATCCTGGGCGGCGTCGTCTTCCGCGAACCGATCGTGATGAAGAACGTCCCGCGGCTGGTTCCCGGCTGGACCGACCCGATCGTCGTCGGCCGCCACGCCTTCGGCGACCAGTATCGCGCGACCGATTTCCGCGTTCCCGGCCCCGGCAAGCTGCGCATGGTGTTCGAGGGCGAGGACGGCACCGTCATCGACGAGGAAGTGTTCCAGTTCCCGTCGTCGGGCGTCGCGATGGGCATGTACAATCTGGACGATTCGATCCGCGATTTCGCGCGCGCCAGCCTCAACTACGGCATCGCGCGCCAGTGGCCGGTCTATCTGTCGACCAAGAACACCATCCTCAAGGCCTATGACGGCCGCTTCAAGGACCTGTTCGAGGAAATCTATCAGACCGAATTCAAGGCGAAGTTCGACGAACTGGGCATCACCTATGAGCATCGCCTGATCGACGACATGGTCGCGTCGGCGCTGAAATGGTCGGGCAAGTTCGTGTGGGCCTGCAAGAATTACGACGGCGACGTCCAGTCGGACACCGTCGCGCAGGGCTTCGGCTCGCTCGGCCTGATGACCAGCGTGCTGATGACCCCCGACGGCAAGACGGTCGAATCGGAAGCCGCGCACGGCACCGTCACCCGCCACTATCGCATGCATCAGCAGGGCAAGGCGACCTCGACCAACCCGATCGCGTCGATCTTCGCGTGGACGGGCGGGCTCAAGCACCGCGGCAAGCTCGACGGCACGCCCGAGGTGACGCAGTTTGCCGACGACCTCGAAAAGGTCTGCGTCGCGACGGTCGAGAGCGGCAAGATGACCAAGGATCTCGCGCTGCTGATCGGTCCCGACCAGAACTGGCTGACCACCGAAGGCTTCTTCGAGGCGATCGTCGAGAATCTCGACAAAAAAATGGGCGGCTAACCAACCAAAAAAGTTGAGATACGACCGGCCGACCTGCATAAGGTCGGCCAATGGTCACCGAAGCCGAAACATCCGCCATCGGCAACGCCCTCGTCGTGCTGGGCGCGGCGGGCGTCGTCATACCCGCCTTCGCGCGCTTCCGCATCTCGCCGGTCATCGGCTTCATTCTCGTCGGGCTGCTCGTCGGGCCGTCGGGGCTGGGAAGCTTCACCGCCGATTATCCCTGGCTGAGGCACGTCACCATCTCGTCGCCTGACGATATCGCGCTGTTCGGCGAGCTCGGCATCATCCTGCTGCTCTTTTCGATCGGCCTGGAGCTTTCGTTCCGCCGCCTCTGGCAACTCCGCAAGCTGGTGTTCGGGATCGGCGCCGCCGAACTGCTGCTGGGCGGAGCGATTCTCGGCACGGCGCTGATGCTGGTCAGCGATCAATCGACGGCGTCAGCCTATGGATTGGGCATCGCGCTCGCGCTGTCGTCGACGGCGCTCGTCCTGCCTATCGCCGGCACCCAGTCCGCGGTCGGCCGCGCCTCCTTTTCGATGCTGCTGTTCGAGGATTTGGCGCTCGTCCCGATCATCTTCATCCTCGCGGCCCTGTCGCCGGCGGCGTCGGGCGACAGCGCCGAACTGTTGCTGACCACATTGTGGCAGGGGGCGCTGGTCGTCGCGGCACTGGCGATCGGCGGTTGGTTCCTGCTGCCGCGCATCTTCGCGCAGGCGGCGCGCGCCAAGGACCCGGAACTGTTCCTGGCCGCCAGCCTGCTTGTCGTCATCGTCGCCGCGCTGGCGACCGCGGCGGTCGGCCTGTCGCCGATCGTCGGCGCGCTGCTCGCCGGACTGATGATCGCCGAGACCGAATATCATACCGAGGTCGAGGCGATCACCGCGCCGTTCAAGGGACTTGCGCTCGGCGTGTTCCTGATCAGCGTCGGCATGGGGCTCAATCTGCGGACGATTGCCGGACTGTGGCCGCAGCTCATCGCGGCGGTGGTCGGCGTGGTGCTGATCAAGGCGGTCGTCACCGCCGCGCTGCTGCGTTTTTCAGGCGCGGCGCGGCGCGGCACCGCGGCCGAGGTCGGGCTGTTGATGGCCAGCCCCTCGGAAACCACGCTGATCGTGCTCGCGACCGCGCTCCAGGCGCAGATCATCAGCCGCACCACCGCCGAATTCTGGCAGCTCGTCACCGCGATCGGCCTGACCATAACGCCGCTGCTCGCACGCGTCGGCCACGACATCGCCCGGCGCATCGAGATACGGGTCGCCGAAGGAGAAGCCGACGACGACGGACCGCCGCCGCGGCGCACCGTCGTCGTCGGCTTCGGCCGCGTCGGTCGCATCGTCGCCGGATTGCTGAAAGAGCATGAGCGCCCCTATATCGCGGTCGATGCCGACATCGACGCCGTCGCCGCGGCGCGGCGCGACGGTTTCGCGGTGCGCTTTGCCGATGTCGGACGGCCGGGCAGCCTCGACCGGCTGGGCATCGACACCGCCGAAGCGGTCGTCCTGACCATGGACGACCCGGTGCAGCAGCTTCGCATGACGCGGCGGCTGCGGCGCAAATATCCCGACCTGCCGATCATCTCGCGCGCGCGCGGCGCCGACCATGCCGCCGCCCTCTATCAGGCCGGCGCCACCGATGCTGTTCCCGAAACGCTCGAAAGCTCGCTTCAACTCGCCGAAGCGGTGCTGATCGACCTCGGCGTCGCGATGGGGCCCGTAATCGCGTCGATCCACGACGTGCGCGCGAAGATGCGCCACGACATCATGACCAAGGGTCACCTCGATCGCGAACCGCGCATCCAGAGGCTACGGCCGTTGCCCGGTGAGGACGGTTAGGGAGCAGCCCCTTCCGCTATTGCCCGCCGGCCTGTCCATCCGCGCGGCCAAGCGCCGACGCGTCGGCGAGCGACATTCCCTGCGGCAGGACGACCCCCGACCACTGGCGGTCGGGTTTCAGGTAACGCCGCGCGAGACGCTGGATGTCGGCCGCGGTGACGGCGGAGATATCCTCCCCGATCGACAGCGCCGCCGCCGCCACGCGCGGGTCGCGGGTCGCGCCTTCGAGCAGGAACATCCAGTAGAGATTGCCCGTCGAGGCGCGCGCGACCTGCTCGCGGATCGGGCCCGCATTGCGCGCCAGTTCGTCCGCGCTCACCGGCCGCGCGACGAGGTCGGCGGCGATGCCGCGGGCGATCGCATAGAAACGGTCGATGTCCTTCGGCGCCAGCAGACTGCCGACCAGCAGATAACCGCCGCTGTCGAAGGCGGTCGGCCAGTGGCTGTCGACGACGGGCCCATAGCTGGCCCCCTGCTCGGCGCGCAGTCGATCGAAGAGCCGGTCGTTGAAGATCGCCGCCAGCACGTCGAGCGAGCGCGCGTCGCGCGGCGCGGCGAGGCCGCCGCCCGTCGGCCACGCCGTCATCGCCGCCGCCTGCCCGCGCTCGCCGCGGTGATAGGCGATCATCGGCGTTTTGCCGTGCTTCGCGAAAGCGACAGCCTGTCCTTCGGGCGGCGCAAGCGGGCTGCGCGGCGGCAGCGCCCCCAGCGTATCGGCGAGGATCTGACGATAATCGACCGAAGAAAGATCGCCGAACAGCTGAACCTCGATCGGCCCGCTCGCGAGCCGCGGTTCCCAGAAGCTGCGGAAAGCCGCGGGCGTCAGCGCTTCGATCTGCGCCTTGTCGGGCGCCGCCCAGCGCGCGTCCCCGGCGGTCAGCCAGCCGCGCAGATTGCGGTCGAGCACCGCATTGGGCGTCGCGTCGTTGACGTCGTAGCCAGTCAGAAAGCCGACGCGCAGTCGCTCGACCGGCGCCGCGTCCCAGCGCGGAAAGGCAAGCTTGCCGGCGATCAGCTTCATCTGGTCGGCGAGGTCGGCGGGCCTGCTTTCCGCCGCCAGTTCGAAGGCATCGTCGTCGATGTCGAAATTGAGCTGAATCTGCCGCCCGTTGGTGATCTGGTCGATCTCGTTCTGACCCCAGGGCCCGATGCCGCTCGCAACCAGCGCATAATCGCCCGTCCACAACAGATTGGGCGCGTCGGCGGCAACGCTGCGATTGCCCGAACCAAAGCGGACGTTGACGCGCACCTTGCCGGGCTCGACCGCATTGTTCGACACCAGCGCGGTCACGCCGTTGGCGAACTCGATCCGTTCCGCACGCAATCCGGGAATCTGCGTCGCCGACACGATCGTACCGGGCTGGCCGATCGCGGGCAGTTCGCCGATGTCCACCTTCGCCACCGCCAGCCGGTCATCGCGAATCTGTGCGGGGACGGCGAGCGCGGCGAGCAGCGCCTTGTCCCCGCCCTCGACCGCCGTCGGCGTCGTCAGCACGACGCGCGTCACCGGCGCCGCAAAGATCGCGCGGCTGATGTCGAGCATCACCTGCGGCGTCGCCGAAGCACGGATCGCCTTGAACATATCGACCTGCCCCTGCGGGCTGGTCACGGTTTCACCGATGTCGACCGCTCGCACCACGTCGTCGGCCAGGCGGGCGCCGGGTTCGTTGCGCGCATTCTCGAGCTCCTTGGCGAGAAACGCCTCGATCTCGTTCGCCTCGCGGTCGATGTCGGCCTGCGACGGCGGCGTCTGGACCGCGTCTGCAATCACGCCGCGCACATCGGCGAGCGCGGCCTTCCAATCGCCGAGCGGCACGATCTGCGCCATCGTCACGTCGGCGCTGCGGCTGACATATTCCTGCCCGACCGTGGCGACGAGATAGCTGCCGCCGCTGCGCGCCCGGTTTTCGAGCCGCCGGTTGACGAGCGCCTGCGCCAGATATTCCAGATAGAGGCGCCGCGTATTCTCGACCGTGTCGATCCGCTTCTTCCACGGACGGATCATCGCGAGCGTCAATGCCGCGGGCTGACCCGGCTCGACGATCTCGCGCGCGACCGCCGCCTTGGGGTCGGGTGTACCGAAATCGGGCGGCGTCGGATTCGGTCCATCGGCGCTCCAGTCACCGAAATATCGGGCAATCAGCCGTTCGAATTCCGCCGGATCGGCATCGCCGACGATGACGATCACTGCGCGGTCGGGGCGATACCAGCGATCGTGAAATGCCGCGACGCTGTCGGCGCGTGCACCGGCGAGCGTTTCCTGAGTGCCGATCGGCGAGCGGTCGGCAAGCGGCTGGCCGGCGAAGAGATGGGCGTTGGTGGCATCAGCGATGCGCTTTTGCGGCCCGTCCGATTCGCGCAGTTCGGAAACCACGACGCCGCGCTCTGCCTCGACCGCGGCGGCCGAGATGCGCGGCTCGCGAATCATGCCCGACAGCAGCTTCATGCTTTCATCGAGATTGGCGGCCGTCACGCTGGGAAGATCGAGTTGATAGACCGTCTGCGTCGGCGTCGTCTGGGCGTTGGTGTCGCTGCCGAAGGAGACGCCGAAGCGTTGCCAGATGCGCTTCGCCTCGCCATCGGGAATATGGACCGATCCACGAAAGGTCAGATGCTCGAGGAGGTGAGCGAAACCGCGCTCCTTTTCGGTCTCGAACAGCGAACCGACATCCATCCGCACCCGGATCGACACCTGCCCCGGCGGGACCCCGTTATTGCGGACCGCATAACGCAGCCCGTTGGCGAGCGTGCCGAAGCGCCACCCGGCATCGCGCGGAATGTCGCTTCCGGCATAGAGCCAGTCGTCGCCAGTCGCCTGCACGGAGGAAAGGGCAGAGGTCGCCGCCTCCTGCGCCGGAACATGCGCGGGCGCGAGCAGCAGCGCGGCGGTCGCGCAGGCGGTCAGCAGAACGGAAAAGCGACGCGACACGGCGCGCGTGGGAAAAATCGACATCGCGCCAGTGTATCGCCTTCGAACCTTGCTGGCCACTGAACCGTCGCCCTCTTGTCCCCGGAAAGACATCGGCCTAGCCAATCGGAATGGAACAGCAAGCCGCCGCGCCGCTCGCCGCGCTCGTCCAGATGACCAGCGGCATCGATCCCGACGCCAATCTGGCGGCGATCGACCGCGCGATGGCGGCAGCCGCGGCGCAGGGGGCTTCGATGGTCTTCCTGCCCGAAATGTCGCTATTGCTCGACCGCGATCGTCAGCGGTCGGCGCCGCATATTCGGCGCGAAGTGGACAGCACCTGGCTACCCACGCTGCAGGCGATGGCGCAGCACCACGGCGTCTGGCTGCACAGCGGTTCAATGCCGCTGCTCGCCGACACGGGCGATCGGCGCGTCAATCGCAGCCATGTCATCGCCGCCGACGGCAGCATCCGGGCCCGCTACGACAAGATCCACATGTTCGACGTCACCCTGCCGTCGGGCGAGAATTGGACCGAATCGGCAGCCTATGCCGGCGGCGACGCTTTGACGGTGGTCGATACGCCGCTCGGCCGGCTGGGGCTGAGCATCTGTTTCGACCTGCGCTTTCCCGAACTTTATCGCGCGCTGGTCGACCGCGGCGCCGAAGTGATCGCGATTCCCGCCGCCTTCACCGTGCCGACCGGCGCGGCGCATTGGCATGTCCTGCTCCGCGCGCGTGCGATCGAAACGGGCTGCCACGTCATCGCGGCGGCGCAGGGCGGCACGCACGCCGACGGACGCGCCACCTATGGCCACAGCCTGGCCGTCGATCCGTGGGGCCGCATTCTGGCCGAGATCGTCGAGGCCGGAGACGACCCGACGCTCGCGCTGGTGCCCATTGCGAAAGAGGCCCGACACGAAGCCCGTACCGCCATCCCCTTGGCGCGCTCGCGCGCGGCGCGGCGGGCGACGATCGACAGCGTCTGCGCAGGAGATCGGAACGACTGACGGTTTCGGAAATGCTGGGGCCGTTCAAGCGCGCCGCAAACGGCGCTGCCCTTCCGGCAGTCAATGAAATGCGTGCTTTGAACTGTAGAGCGGCGTGTGAAAAATCGGAATCACGCCCAGTCCGTTCGTGCTGAACTTGTCGAAGAGCAGTTATTTCTTGCGGCGCTGCCGACGGAAGAATGGTGCTTCGACAAGCTCAGCACGAACGATGACGGGGTGTCGCGGATCAAACACATGTCCCCCCCCCCCGGATTCTGATGACTTTGGATTGCCCACTTCGTCATTGCGAGCATAGCGAAGCAATCCAGAGCGGTTACCGCACGCTCAGGATTGCCGCGCGGCTTCGCCGCTCGCAATGACGAGTCCGTCTAATGTCATCATGGTCCAGCAACGGCAGCATCGGCGGCAATGCGACGGCACGCGAAGCGTCACGATGCATGAACACCGTCAGAAACCGACGCAGTCGCGGACACCAGATATGCAAACGGCCCCGAGCGGGAGCTCAGGGCCGTTCGGAAACTGATTCCGACAAGAGCCGCGATTACGGGCTGGTCGGGTTGTCGTCGTTGTTGTCCGAAGCGATCACGATGCCGACGACGATGGCAGCCAGGGCGAGAAGGCCGATGATCCAACCGCTCCCCGTGAGTTCACTTTCGCCTTCGGCGGTCGAGGTCGCACGAGCCCCGTCGAACGCGGCAGCCGCAGGAGCAGCCGAAGCCACGACCGGAGCCGCAATCATCGAGGTCGCCGCGAGGGAGACCGCAGCTTTCTTAAGCAGATTCATCTTATTCTCCGTCCACTGGATCAATGGTCTTGTCGAATCACACCAGAAAGCTCTCGCTCCCGATCTGGTTCTGCAATGCCCTCCTAGGCGTAACCATCGGCAATTGCAATGCTGTTTTGGCCTAGCCGATCATTTCCTATCAAATTGCTAACGCGTCGATAAATCGCACTCGTGTCAGCTACGCCGCGCGCGCTCGAAGGCCTCGGAAGTCACCGGATAGCCGAGCCCTTCCGGGATACACAGATACGGCCGTCCACCGCGATCTTCGATCCAGGGTGTGATCAGCTCGATCGGATATTCCTCCGCATGTCTTGCAAAATCCTCGAAATCCGTCCGCTGCGCCAACCGCTCCAGATTGCGCCGAGTCGGAAAAATTACCGACGCCTCCCCACGCTCGGCCATCGCCAGCGTCGCATGCGCGCTCGCCCAGAAAATCTGGCTATGCTCGGCCTCTTCGACAGTGAGTTCGTGGCCGTGGGTGGGGGCCGGCACCGCATAGAAGCGCGTGTCGAAAGTCCGCGCCTCCTTGAAATTGGGGCACCAGCGCGCGAAGGGTACGAGCGCGTCGAGCGCGATCCGCTCGTCGCGCGACGCCAATATGTCCGACAGCAGCATCCCGCCCAGCAACGCCCGCCGCACGGCCGCGATTTCGCGGTCGCGCAGCCCGTCCCAGCCGACGGCGAGCCCCGTCTCCTCGATCGTCTCGCGCAGCGCGGCGACCCGGGCCGCGCCCTCGGGATCATGCGGTGCAAAGCCGTGACGCTCGGCAACCAGATAATCGTCGGGGTCGATCCGCCCGCCCGGGAACACCAGCGCGCCGGCAGCAAAGGCCATGTTCGTCGCGCGCTTCACCATCAATATCTCGTCGGGACCGCCATGATCGGAAGGCCGCATGATCACGAGCGTCGCGGCGGGGATCGCTCCCTCGGGCACCGGCGGCGACGCGTAAGGTCGCAAGGTGGAATCATTCATAGTCCAGGCGATACGCCGCGTACTCGCGCTTGTCATCCCGGCATTGCGGGGACGCCCCTGCAGGTGCAAGATGGCGCCGACAGTGCTGCAGCGGGAGCGGACCGTTGGGAATCTTGGAGATATTGGGAGTCGCCGGAAGCCTGAGCCTGCTGGCGGGATGGCGGCTCTATCTGACGATCCTCGTCACAGGCATCGCGATGCATTTCGGCTGGTTGCCGCTGCCCGAACATCTGAAGGCGCTCCAGATCCTGGCCAACCCATGGGTGCTGGGCGTCGCCGCGATCGGCACCCTCGCCGAATTCCTGGCCGACAAGGTGGCGTGGGTCGATTCGATCTGGGACGGGGTTCACGGCATCGTCCGCCCGCTCGGCGGCGCGCTGCTCGCGCTGGCGCTGGTCGACTCGTCCAACCCGGCCTGGCAGGTGGTGGCCTTTCTCCTCGGCGGCGGCGGCGCGCTGCTGAGCCACGGCGCGAAGGCGACGACACGCGCGGTCGTCAACGTCAGCCCGGAGCCCTACAGCAATGCGGCCGTCTCGACCGGCGAAGACGTCGCGACGGGCGGGCTGCTTGCGCTCGCCATCGCCTATCCTCCGCTTGCCATCGGGATCGCCATCCTTCTGTCGGTTGCGGCGGTGATTGTCATCGTGGTGCTGCGCCGTCTGCTTCGCGGCATCAGGACGACGCTGAAGCAGGCGCTGGGCGATGCGCCGCCTGGCGCTGCCTGAGCGTCAGGGTGCGAGGAGTTCCTTGAGCGGGATCCGGGTGTCGGCGAGCTGCCCGGGGGTTGCCAGCAGTCCTGCGGTGACGATCATGCGGCCCTGGACATAGTCCTTCGTCGCATTGACGCAGTCGATCGCGATCACCCTGCCCTGCTTCAGATAGACGACCGAGAAGCTGCGCGTCGCGGGGTCGCCGCGCAGCACCGCCCGGTCGTGCCCGGTCGACAGGCCCGCGGTCTGGAGCTTGAGGTCGTACTGGTTCGACCAGAACCACGGGATCGCATGATAGGGCGCCGCGTCGCCGCAAATGCCCCTGGCGACGACATTGGCCTGGTCGTTGGCGTTCTGCACCGATTCGAGCCGGATCACCGCGCCCTCGGCAAAGGGGTTTTCGTGCGCCGCGCAGTCGCCGATCGCGTAGATGTCGGGAAGGCTCGTCTTGCAATGGCGGTCGACGAGCACGCCGTTGCTCCCCTCGGCGCCCGCCGCGAGCAGCGGCTCCACCGCCGGGACGATGCCGATGCCGACGATGACGAGGTCGGCGGGGATGACCTCGCCGTCCGACAGGCGAACGCCGGTGACATGCGCCTCGCCCTCGATCGCCTCGACGCAGACGCCGAGCCGGAGGTCCACCCCATGCTCGCGATGCTCCTTTTCGTAGAAGCGCGACAGAGCCTCGCCCGCGACGCGCGCGAGCACCCGGTCCTGCGCCTCGAGCAGCACGACCTGCTTGCCCGCCCTGGTCAGCACCGCCGCCGCCTCGAGCCCGATATAGCCGCCGCCGATCACCACGATCTGCCTCGCCGTCTCCGACGCCGCCTTCATCGCATCGGCATCGGCGCGGGTGCGCACCCCCTGCACGCCGGGGAGGTCGCCGCCCGGGATCGGCAGCATGCGCGGCGCGCCCCCCGCCGCCCAGACGAGCTTGCCATAGCCGATCGCCTCGCCGCCGTCGGTCGTGACGGTGTGCGCCGCCGGGTCGACGCTGACGACGCGCGCGCCGAGCAGCATCGTCACGTCGCGCTCGTCCCAATATCTGGCGGGGCGAAGCTGGATGCGCTCGAATTCCTTCTCGCCCGCGAAATATTCCTTCGACAAAGGCGGGCGCTCATAGGGAAGCTCCGGCTCGTCGCCGACGATCGCAACGCTCCCCGCAAACTTCTGCGTCCGCAGCATCACCGCAACCTGTGCGCCACCGTGACCGCCGCCCACAATCAATACCTCAAAATGCATCGATAACGCTCCTGCCCCCCGGGGTCGCGCGTCCCTTGCATGGCTGGCAAGTCATGACAAGCCGGGCGCGGCTAGAAGCGCTTCCTTGCGGTCAGGCTCAGCGTGCGGCCGAGCGGGTCGATTTCGTTGCGGCTGTAGCCGGGGGGCACGCGACCGTCGGCGAGCGTTACCCGGCGGTATCCGTTGAAGAGATTCCGGACATCGACCGAAATCTTGAGACCGTTCAGCACGCCTTTCTTGCCCGGCAGCGCGAACAGGCGATCGGGTTCGACGAATGCGGACAGGTTGAAGGTCAGCGGCGGTTTGAACCGGAAGGCCGCATCCGTGTCGTCGGCCGCGCCGCGCAGGCGGCCCGGGCTGCTCCAGTTGCCGCTAAGGTTCGCGCCGATGCCGCGCTTGCCCACCGAAAGCTGCATCGACAGATTGTGGCGCGACTGCCCGCCGGCGCGAAGCTGGTCGATCGCGGGGAGCCCGGATCGCGTGAGCAGTTCGCTTTTCAGGCGGTAGCGGTGGTTGATGGAGAGACTGATTTGCAAAGGTTCTGGCGCGGCCTTGCTGCGTTCGCCCGCCCGCGCCTGCCCCAGGCGCAGCGCGATGCCGGAGGAGAGTTCGGCGTCGGTATCGCGGGCGATGTTGATCGCGCGGGCGTCGACCGCGACCAGCCGCCCCTCCGCATCGCGCGTCACGCGCTCGGGAAAGGCCGCCTCGATCGCGGGCGTCAGCTCGGGAAACCCCGCGACGCCGCCCTTCGCGACCGACTGGCGATAGCCGAGGTTGAGCGTCAGCGCCTGGCCGCCGAGCGGGCGCAGCGTCGCGGCCAGCGACACGCTCTGCCGGCTGCCGCCCCGCAGGTCGGGATTGCCGCCGGTGATCCACAGCGGCTCGGCGACCTCCTGCCGCGCATAGTCGAAGACGCGGGTCACCGTCGTTTCGATCGGCGCGTCGAGCTGGTCGAAGGACGGCGCGGCCTCGGCGCGGTCGATCGACCCGCGAAGCTGGACGATCGACCACGGCGACCAGCTGACATTGGCGCCATAGCGCTTTTGCGCGCGGCTGCCCGTCATCGCCTGCGTGCTGGCGGACAGGTCGAGCGACAGGTCGCCGAGCCACGCCGGCCCCGCCTCCCCGCGCCGCGCGATCGGCAGGCTGAGCGTCATCTGGCCGCTCGTCTGATGGCGGGTCGTGCGGCGCTCCACCGCCCCCGCGTCCCCGCCGCCGTCCCCGCTGTCCCCGCCCTCCTGCCGGCTGTGCGAGCGGTTGCGGCTGGCGTTGGCGGTCAGGTTCCAGATCATCGGTCCGGCGGGCAGGTCGATGATGGTCTTGCGGACGTTGAGCCGCGCGCTGAGATTTTCGCTGCGCGTCCGGCCGCGCGTGGCGAGCAACAGCGATTCATCCCACGGGCCATAGGGGTCGAAGGCCGCGTCGGCGGCGATCGCCTGCTGAACGCGCGCGACATCGATGCCGGTCTCCAGCAGGTTGCTCGCCCAACCCCGTGCATAGTTGACGCCGAAATTGGTCTGCCAGCTGCCGATACTGCCGTTCAGCGTCAGCGACGCACCGAGCGCGGTCGAATCATTGGCGTTGCGCAACGCGCGCTCACCCGCAAAGGGGCGGGTCAGCAGGACATCGGCGGCAAAGGGCGACCAGGGGCTTCCCGCCGGGATCGGCACCGACACCATCGGCAGGCCGCGCTCCCCGTCGCTGCTGCTGCGGCTGGCGTTGAGGTTCAGCGCGGCGGTGAAGGCGCCGAGCGGGCGAGTGACGCCGATGGCGAGCGAAGCGGTGCGGCGCGACGATTGCAGCGTTTCATAGGCGTTGGGATCGACGGGGTGGAGCGCGTTCGCGGTCGCGGCGAAATCGGCGAGGCCCGGCACGCCCGCCCCCGCCAGCACCCCGGGCGGGATCGCGGCGGCGGTCACCGGCTCCCCGGCGATCAGGCTGAGCGCGGGATCGATCTCTCCGCCATCGGGGGCGGAGATGAAGCCGACGCTGTCGAAAACCCCCTCGCGCGGCGGCAGGCCGCGCGCGCTCTTGCGAAAGGCGCTGTCGGCGGCGATCCGCGCGGTGGCATTCCAGCGCATGTCGCCGTCGATCGCGGTGCGCCGCGCCGACAGCTTGCCGCCATATTGGCCGCCAGCGGTCGCGAAATCGACGCCCGCATCGGCGTTCCACATCGAGAAATGCTTTTTCAGGACGAGGTTGACGACGCGCTTGCCGGCGGGTTCGCCATATTGCGCCGCGGCCTCCGGCTTCAGCACCGCCAGCCGTTGCAGCGCCTCGGCCGGGTAGGAGAGGACCGAGCGGTCGAAACCCGCGGGCTTGCCGTTGATCAGGATCACCGGCTCTTCGCCGCTGGGATCGATGAAGGGCGACAGGCGGATCAGCAGGTCCTGGATGCTGTCGGCACCGTGGCTGGCGATTTCCTCTTCGTCGAACTCGCTCTCCGCCGCGACCTTCGCCTCGCCATAGCGGTCGGCGGTGACGACGATCTCGTCGGCCTCGTCCGCGCGGCGCGGCGGCAAAATAACGCCGGGCGGGGTGGTTCCTTGCGAAACCGGCCCCGCCGCGACGTCCCCCTTATCGGTTTCGGCATGGGCGGGGACCGTGGGGACGGCCAAGCCCAGCAACAATGGGGTGGAAACTCGTTTCAGCGCAAACACATTGCGATGCCCGCCTGACCATTTTATCGAGACCGCGCCGGAAGCGGTTCGCCGTCGCTGGCCCGGAAAGGGCCGCACCGTAGCAGCGGTGCGGCCAGTAAATCCGGTGGAGGTGCGGGTGTTTCGGTCGCTCGGCGATCGGAACACCCGCCATACTTCAAGAATAAATTGAAGTAATCATTCTATCCGATCTGCCCAGCCCCGATCAAATCAGCGGACATAGGACCGCAGGGAGTGACTTGATCAAGCACGGCATTAATATCGCTTCCAACGTTCTCGACGAGAGCCGTAACTGGACCAGCTTCACAATCAATCGGCCCGTTAGGATCCTGGATGCGAATTACCAAGCTATCCAGATCAATCCAGCCCTCTCCTGCGTTCGGCCCACTGTTGACCGTCCCGCTTCCGTCGACGACAGAGAGATACGCACAACCGGGATCGGACTGAGACATATCATTAGTGCCCACCAGCTTGGTAATCACATTATACCAATTCGCCGGGATATGTACCGACGGGTTGTCGGTATCACCCAATGTTGCATATAGATTCAAATAGCACACATTGCCGCCAAGTGTGGCAACGCCCTCGAGATGCATCGGATTTGTCGTGCTATAGACATGATCAGGGATAGCGTAAGCAGTCCCAGATCCCATAACAAGAGCCGAAGCTCCAGCGAAAGCAGCAATAGATTTAAGCATCTTCTTTCCCCTATATATTTTAACTGAAAGACCACCAAAGCCTTTCGAATCAACAATAGCAAAATCTATCTATTAAATCAAGTAAATTCCGAGAATAATTGGAATATCCTATATCAAAATGACTTACTAATCTGGAATCCAATCAACCTCGGGTCGACCATAAATACATTTGCAGTTAGCTGACTATCATCACTATTCAGAAAAATATCCGTTATAGAATTCTTATTAAGAAGATTTTTCACGTAAATTTGAAATCTTAATCCGCTGTCTGGACGTTCTACATACAGCGATAAGTTGATGTTGCTCCAGGATTTCAATCTATCTATTTCCGAATTATACACACGCGCCCAACTCTTACCTTGGAGGTAATAATCGGCCCGAAAGGTCGTTTCCCATTTCCCCATCGGGATCATATACTGCGCACCCATACTGAGGGTCCACCGTGGCGCGTTAGGCAGCTCATTACCGCCAAGCGGCGCCATAATCCCTTGCCCACCATTCGGCGCATCGATCGCTGGATCGAAGCTAACCCCATATTTGGCAGCATTAAGGGATCCCGGTTTAAAATCTCCCAGGATGCCTCCGCCGCAGAGCATGTTAAGATCGTATCCAATCGTCTGATCATTATACATATTATTGGATACGATCTTCCCCAGTACATCGACAGGAACGATGCAATTTGAAGCCAGTTGCAGCCAGGGCTTGACAACAGCATATCTGTCATCACCTTGCGTCCTATTCATCACATCGATCGACTCTTCTCCGTTGTCGATCCGGCTTTTCAGAAAACCGACATTGGCGTCGAATTTGAACCGGCGACTCGGGCGATACGCCAGTTCGATGTCGGCACCCCACATTTTCGCATCGAAATTTTCATTGAGCGCCATGCGGTCAACGATTTGCGATACTTGGTAGCCCGTATAGTCATAATAGAAAGCACTGGCGCTGATGGTTAGCGTCCGATCGGCGAAGGCACCCTTCGTGCCGATTTCGAATGCATTGAGGCTCTCCGGCCCGAAGGTTGCCGGATGATCGGCAACATGCAATCTGCTGGGATCGACGCCAATGGGCGGAGGATTGGCCCCGCCGCCCTTGTATCCCCGCGCATAGGAACCATAAACCAGGAAATCGTCAGCAAACGCCACGTCCGGCTTCCAGTCGACGACGAACCGCCCCGTCATACGACCCCACCGCTGGACGATGTCGGGATCGGCAACTAGTCCTTTTCCTATGAGCCCCCCACTGAGGAAGCCGGGCGCCAAAAGCAATTGCGACTTGTAAGGCGTAGCGGTCTTCTTGTCGTCCGTATAACGAAGACCTGCCGTAACCTTCAAATTGTCGGTCAGGTTATAATATAGTTCTCCATAAACCCCATAGGATTGAGTTTCTGAGACATTCCTGCTTCTAAAATAATTATGGCCGTCACCATCTATCTGATCAATAGGATTCGGGTCAACATATGCACAATTTAGGAAACCAAAAGATTCACAATCAGATATAAATCCTCCAATTCCTTTGTTTGAAAAAATCTGATATGAAAGAGCTGTAAACATATTATTAAATACAAAATAATCTTCATCTATTTTAAATTTAGTATAATTTGCACCAATATTAAAATTAATTCTCCCATTAAAATCAGATTGCAATCTTATTTCCTGATAATATTGTTCACTTTTTGATCTAACCATGTCCATGCCAAGAAGTTTCTTGGAGTCCCCCAATTGCGGGTCATGAAAAACACCTCCGGGCGTAATCCCCTCCGTCCAAGCATTGGGTCTCCTGACAGCATTAAACAAGCCATAACTATCGTTCCAAACGTCATTGGAAACAAATCTATAATAATCTTGGGTAGAATTATAATTATCTTTAGAATATAAGGATTGAGATGAAAGTTTCAATTTTTCACTAAGACCTATATCAATATTAAACTGATAAACATCATTCTTTGCACGGAAATCTGGGTCTAACTGAGTATTTATTTCCCTAAGGTTTCGAGATTGAACAACTCCATCATAAGGATCAATGCCAATATCTATTAGGGTTATTTTTTCTCTGGTCCGGATATTATCAGTCGTGTATCCCAAAACAGTTGTTTCTCCGCCAATGACTTGTGCCATGGAACGGCCGTTCGGAACGCCAAAAGCGCCTTCATCATATATCGATTTGGGCAGACATCCTTGGCTTAAAGCTCCGCGCGTGCTGAGCATTGCACTGATATCCGTGCTCCCGATCATCGAGGGCCCCGGATCGCGGTGGCACAATTGTTTGCCCGTCCGCGAGCGGTTGTCGTTCTCGTAAAAATGCTCCCAGATCGCGTTGACGCGGAAATTGTCGCTCGGTTCCCACGCAGCGCTGACGCGGGTCGACCAAAGGTCGCGGCCGTTGACGCGGTTGCCGGTGTAAGTGTTGACATCATAGCCATCGCGGCTGGTCCACGCGCCCGCCGCCCGGACCGCCAGCGTGTCGCCCAGCGGAATATTGACCATCCCGCTCGCGCGCATGGCCTTGTAATTGCCGGTTTCGAGTTTCAGGTCGGCGGCCGCGTCGCCCGGCCTGGCAATGTTGGGGATCATGTTGACGACGCCGCCGGTGGCGTTGCGGCCGTAAAGCGTGCCCTGCGGGCCACGCAGCACCTCGACGCGCGCGACGTCGAAATATTCCTGCTCGAACAGGCGATTGCGGATGAGGGGAGCGTTGTTGAAGCTGATGGCGACAGCGGGATCGGTGGAAGCCGCCAATGCCTTGGTGCCGATGCCGCGGATCGAGAAATTATAGCTGGCGAAATTGCTCTTGGAGAAACTGACGTTCGGGACCGCGCGCAGCAGTTCGGAGCCACCCTCAATCTTGCGGTCGTCCAGCGCGTCCCCCGACAGCGCCGTCATCGCGATCGGCACGTCGATGATCTTTTCTTCGCGCTTCTGCGCCGTGACGACGATTTCACTGTCGGCGCCCGCCGGCTCAGCGGCAGATGCGCGGGGCTGGACGGCGTTTCCCACCGGCGTCACAACGAAGATATTGCCGTCGCGGCGATAGGTCAGGCCGGTGCCCCGCAGCAGCATGCGCAGCGCGGTATCGGGATCGGCGCGATTCTTGACTCCCTGCGTCACCTTGCCGCGCACGACCGCGGTGTCCGCCATCACGGTCATGCCGTTCTGCAGCCCGAAATCCTTCAGGGCACGGCCGAGCGGTTGCGCTGGAATATTGTAATTGACCAGGCTGTCGCGCGCCGCGGCGGGCGTCGCGGTCAGGACCAGACCGCCAATAGCGACGCTCCCCAAAAGAATGTGCTGCAATGCAGACGCACGAAGACGCATGTGTTTACTCTCCCCTGTTATAGTTGTCGGGGTTCGGTCCTACACATGATCCACCCCGCCACTAACATAGACGTAAATTGCGCTCGGGAGGGGGGTCGGGCTTCGAAATATTTTTTTGGGGCGCGGTTTCGGCGGGGGGTGGGGAACTGCCACCCGCTCACCTTCGCGCACGGCCGGAGGAAGAGCGGGACCCCGGGTCGAGCCCGGGGTGACGATTGAAATAAGCCCCGGGGTGACGATTGAAATAGGGCCGACCCACCTTCGTCATCCCGGACTTGATCCGGGATCCATTGGCTCGGGCCCTGCGTGAATGGATCCCGGATCAAGTCCGGGATGACGATTAAAATAAGTCCGGGATGACGATTAACGAGAGGGGGCGACGGGGGACGGATGCGGGGGGCGGGAAAGAAAATTTCGCGCCCCGACCCCCCTGTTTGCCGTCGCGCGCGTCTACTCCGGTAAGCGCACGCAAGGCGCGACACGATCGTGGACGTTACGAATGACGGGTGAGACGGGCGATGGCTGGCATCTCCTGCCCTTTCGGGGCATGGGTTGATGATGGCTGCGCGGCGCGAAGACCCCGATATCGGCGCATGGATGACGACCTATGGCCCGGGTCTTCGGCGATATTTCAGGCGCCGCGTTTCCGAAGCGGATGTGGACGATCTGGTGCAGGATGTTTTCCTGCGGCTGCAATCGGCGCGGCTGAACGCGGCGATCGACAATGTCGAAGGCTATCTGTTCGCCACCGCGCACAATGTGCTGGTCAGCCGCTACCGCGAACAGGCGGCGCGCGTCACCCTGCTGCATGAAGAATGGAGCGACAGCCTGGGAGGCAGCGACCCGCTGTCCCCCGAGCGCATCGCCATCGGACAAGAGGAATATCGACGCGTGGTCACAGCGATCTGCAATCTGCCGCCGCGGACGCGCGAAGCCTTCGAACTGCACCGGTTCGATAATCTGACCTATCCGGCGATCGCGGAACGCATGGGCATCAGCCGCGAGTCCGTGAAGGACCTGATGCACCGCGCGCTCGTCCGCATCGCCGAAGAGATGGAGGCCGGCCAATGAGCGGCGACCGATCCACCGGGCGCGCCGCGCTTCGATCCGAAGCCGCGCACTGGTACAACCAGCACCTTTCCGGCGACATGACGGCGGAGGAGGAATATCGCTTTCAGGACTGGATCGGCCAGTCCGCCGCGCACCGCGATGCCTATCGGTCGATCGACCGCGCATGGACCATCGCCGGCGCCGCCGCGTCGGACCCCGCCCTGTCGGGCGCGGCCTCCCCATATGGCGAGCCGGACGTCGAGGACGCGCCGGCGCCGGGCTGGCGGGGATGGGGAAAGAGGCTGGGCCGGCGGCGGGGGCTTGCGCTCGCCGCTTCCGTCCTGCTGACGGTCGGGATCGGCTGGACCACCCTGCCCGGCCTGCTGTTCGCCGAGCGCGACCACGCCGCGCAGGCTTTCCAGACCGAGACGGGACAGCGGACCACGATCACCCTTCCCGACGGATCGGTCGTGACGCTCGATTCCGATACCGAGATGCGCTTCGCCGACGCCCCCGACCAGCGCCGCGTCGACCTGGTCCGCGGCCGCGCCTTTTTCCAGGTCGCCAGCAACCGCGCCCGGCCCTTCATCGTCAACGCCGACGGCAAGACGGTGCGCGCGGTCGGAACCGCCTTCGAGGTCAGCATGGACGGGGGCGAAGTGGCCATCGTTCTCGCCGAAGGAAAGGTCCGGGTCGAAGAGCCCGCGACCGGCCCCGGAAACGGCACCGACATGACCCCCGGCCGCCAGCTGGTCATCAGCCCGGACCGCCGCTGGACGCTGAGCAACGTCGATGTGAAAAAGGAGACGAGCTGGACCGAGGGGCGGCTCGTCTTCATGCACGACCCGCTGTCGAAGGCGGTCGCGGAGGTCAATCGCTATTCGACGCGAAAGCTGACGTTCAAGGACGGCAGCATCCCCGACAAGCAGATCGTCGGCGTCTTCTCGGCCGGGGACATCGACGGCTTCGTGAAGGCGCTCGAGCTCTATGGCATAGCGAAGCGCGTTTCGACGACGAGCGACGAGATCATCCTGACCGAAGATTGATCGGCGGTTCGATCCGGACGGGATGATGCGCCGGATCACCAGCGCACCGTTCCGGATTCAGCGCGCCCGGCTCCAGACCTTGGTCCGGCAGAAGACCGCCGCCTTGCACCCCTTCACTTCCAGCTTTCCGTCGGCCCGCAGGGTGAGAGAGCCCTTCGCGGCGCCATCGCCCGTCTCCGGATCGTAAAGCGGGCCGCCCTTCCATTCGCGCGGGCCGCCTTCGAAGCCGCGCAGGACGACCAGCCCCTTCAATCGCCGGTCGCGCAAGGCGCGGTCGGGGTTCTTCACGTCGCGCTGGTCGGGATTGGCACGCAGGGGAGCGGCATCGTCCACCTTGCCGCAGATGGCCGCGCCGCAGCGATACAGCTCGACGCGGCCTCCCTGGCTGCCGGTCGACCACAGACCGGTGATGGCGCCGCTCCCCTGCTGCGCGGCGGACACGGTCCCTCCCCCCGTGGCCGCGATCAGGATCGTCATAAGGATCGTCTTTTTCATGCTGCCTCTTTTCCGCTCCGAGTCTGTCACGACGTCGTTTTCTTTCCTGAAAGAAAGACGAACAGTTCGACGGAATTGAGGCAAGCCGGCTTGAATCCGGCGCGCGGCGCCTTCCCGTACTCTCTCAGAAAAATCGGGCCGATGCTTGCCGGGAGCAAGCGCGGCATCGGCCCGAGGTTACCCAGTGGAGTGGGTGGAGAGGACTCTAAAATCTTTTGGCGATGCTGAACCCGATGATGCGCGGATCGAGGGTGAAGACGTTGGTCGTCAGGCCCGTATCGTCCGAGTTCAGGAAGGAGTCGGTGATCGGCGACTTGTTGAAGACATTCTTCACATAAGCTTCGAACGTCAGGTCCTCGGGCCCATCGATGCGAAGAGACAAGTTGAAGTTCGACCAACCTTTCAGTCGGTCATAGGGCGCCAGATTATACACGCGCGCCCAGCTCTTGGCCTGCCAATAGGCGTCGCCACGAATGGTCGCGCTCCAGTCCGGATCGAAGTCGATCGTATATTGGGCCCCAAGGTTGGCGGTCCAGCGCGGCGAATTGGGCAGTTCATTGCCGCCTAGGTCGGCCTTGAGACCCGCGCCGCCGTTCAGTTCGGGATAGTTGGCGGGATCATAGAGCGCACCGCCATAAGCGGGATCGCGAATTTGCGAGCCGATATAGCCGCCGATCAAACCCCTGACACCGCCGCACAAGCCGTAGAATTGGGCGAAACCATCGTTGGTGCGAGCCCATTCCGCCGCGACATGCGTCGGGATGACGCAGTTCGACGGCAATTGCATCCACGGCCTGACCAGGGTGTAATCGGGATTGCCCTGGGTGCGGTTCATGATGTCGATCGAGGTCTCCCCCTTGCCGATCTTCGTGCGCAAATAGCCAAGGCTGGCATTGATCCGCAGATTACGGGTCGGCGCGAACACAGCTTCCAGTTCCGCGCCCCAGACCTTGGCATCGAAATTCTCGTTCACCGCCGTCCGGTCGCGAATCTGCGAGACCTGATAATCCTTGTAGTCATAATAGAAACCCGTGAGATTCAGGGTCAGCGCCCCGTTCAGCAGCGTGTTCTTGGTGCCGATTTCAAAGGCATTGACGAATTCCGGATCGAAAGTCTTCCCATATTCCACCCCCGTCAGCGACAGCACGGGGAGCTGGTTGAAAAACTCGATGAAGGTCAGGTTAAGCGGATCGACGCCGTCGGCAACGGCGTTGGCAAGCCACTCTTCCTTGGTCGCGAAGCCGGGGCTCGGCGGATTGGCCCCACCGCCCTTGTAGCCGCGCGAATAGAAGGCATAGAGCATGGTGTCGTCCGTGAACCCCAGTTCGGGCTTCCAATCCAGACCGACGCGCCCCGTCCATTCGCCCCATTTCTGCTTGATCGGAGCGAGTTCCGGATATCCCGAGGAAACCGTCCCGCCACCGATCAACGAACGCGCCAGCAGGGTTTGCGACGGAACGGGCGTGAAGGTCTTGCGATCGTCGGTGTACCGAAAACCGGCCGTCAGCTTCAGATTGTCCTGAACATTCCAATAGGCTTCGCCGAAAAAGGCCGTGGACTTGAGTTTATAGGGATTTTTGGAACGGAAATAATTATGCCCATTGCCGTCGATGCTCTCGACCGGATTGGGATCGACATAGGGGCACATCGCCAGCGGATCGTCCGCAGGAACTGGGCCGCCGCCGGAGGGGGGCGCTGTTCCGCCCACCGAATTCGAGCTGGGGCATGTGCCAGGGACCCATGGATTGGGATAAGAAGGATAGAAACCGGCGCCCCAAGCCGTCGCCGTCAGCGCATTGAACATCACATAATAGTCGGTCAGCGTCTTGAATCGCGTGTAGTTGACTCCGGCACTGAAATTGAACGGCCCGTCGAACGACGACTGGAGACGGAATTCCTGATTGAACTGCTTCGACTTGGCCTGGCTGATATCAAAACCAGCTATCGTGTTGGTACAGCCGATCTGCGGATCGCAGAAGATGCCGCCAGGTGCCAGTTTTTGATATGGACTAGGCGGTAAAGCGGGATCGCCTCCCTGGATAAGCGACGTCGTATCGGTGAAAACCGGCAGGCTCTTGAAGCGGTTATAGTCCTGGAATGAATAGGTCCGGTCCTCATTATAGGCCGTCTGGGACGTGAAGGTCAGCGTAGGGGTGATGTCCACGTCCAGGTTGAATTGCAGGAGGTCGGCCTTCGCCCGGTAACGCGGATCGCGGATCGACTCGATCGTGCGCAGATCGGGAATCTGCCGGAGGCCGCCATAGGGATCGACGGCTTGGATGATCGATTGCTGCTCGCGCGTGATCGGATCGCTACCGATGCCCAGCCCCGCCTGCCTCAACATGACAGCACCCAAAATGAAGCTGTAGGAAAGCCCGTTGGGGGTGTCGAATGCACCATCGTCATAAAGGCTGCCGGGCTTGCATCCTTGTCCGAACACCGCACGGCGAAGTTCCGCGCTCCCGAAGTTATTCGCTCCATCGGCAAGGTCCACGCCACCGATATGCGTCGGCCCGTCGTCGCGGTGGCAAAGCTGCTTGCCGGTGCGCGAACGATTGTCATCCTCGTTGAAGCGCTCCCATATCAGATTGGCGCGGAACCACGGCGCCGGTTCGAATGCGACGGACGTGCGGAGCGACCAGAGATCGCGGCCGTTGATGCGGTTTTTCGTCGTCGCATTATAGTCGTAGCCGCTGCGCTGAGTCATCGAACCCGCGACGCGGACAGCCAGCATGTCATCAACCAGCGGGACGTTGAGCATGGCGAGCAGGCGGCGGCTGTTGTAATTGCCGACCTCGCCCTTGATATTGCCCTCGAACCCGCCGAAGTCGGGCTTGGCCGGGATCAGATTGACGACACCTCCGGTCGCGTTGCGTCCGTAAAGCGTGCCTTGCGGTCCGCGCAGCACCTCGACGCGGTCCATGTCGAAGAATTCCTGCTCGAAGAAACGGTTGTGGATCAGACCGCTGTTGTTGAAGGCAACGGCCACCCCAGGATCGCTGGTCGCAGACACCGCCTTGGTGCCGACGCCGCGGATCGACAGGTTATAGCCCGTGAAGTTCGACTTGCTGAACGTCAGGTTCGGCACGGCCCGCATGATGTCGGGACCGCCCTCGATCTTCTGTTCTTCCAGATTCTTCTGCGACAGCGCAGTAACTGCGATCGGCACATCCTGCACCGATTCCACGCGCTTCTGCGCGGTGACGACGATCTCGTTGCCACGATAGTCATCGGCGGCGGCCTGCGCGCCGTTTCCCACCGGCTTCACCAGCCAGGCGCCCGAAGGGTCGCGCACCAGTTCCGCATCCGCACCGGCGAGCAGGCGGCGCAGCGCCTCTTCGGCGCTGAGGGTGCCTTTGACACCGGCGGTGCGCCGCCCGCGCAGGTCGACGGCGTTGAACATCACCTCGACATGCGCCTGCCGCGAATAGGCGCGCAGGCCAGCGACCAGATCGCCGGCGGGAATGTTGAATTCGCTCTGTCGCGCGGCCGGCGCCTGGGCCTGGGCTTGCGCGGCCGAGACGGCCGAAAGCACGCTCGTCGAACCGAGCAGAACGGCGAACGCAATTTTCCTGAGCTGCATATTTCCTCCCCCATGTTGTACCGCTCTGAACGCGGCTGCTATTGAGGAATACGAAGCGGCTTTTCTTTTCCGGTACGCTGCACGCGCGGACGGTCAGATTTTTTTGAGAAGAAGTTCGCCCGGTCCATCCCGAACGCTCTGCACGTCGAAGCCCTGCCGCAACAGGCGAAGGAAGCCTTCGACGTTGGTCGCGCGGAACGATCCATCGACGATGACGCCGGTCGCCGACGGATCGACGACGAGCTGGACCTGGTTGTAGCGGTTGAACTCCGCCGCGACCTCGCCCAGCGGGCGGCCCTCGAAGATCAGTAGACCGTCGCGCCAGCTCAGCGCCATGTCGATCGCCGCCGCGCTGAGCGGGCGGACGATCGGGGCGGCGCCGGTGGCGGTGGCGGCCTGCCCCGCCGAGGCGAAGATGGGTCGCGCGGAGGCGCCGCCGGTCGCGGGCGGATCGATACGGACACGGCCTTCGGTGACGACGACGTCGATGTCGCCGCCGCGCAGCTTGACGGTGAAGGCGGTGCCGACGGCGGTGACGCGCCACGCCCCGGCATGGACGACGAAGGGGCGCGCCGGATTCTTCGCGACCTTGAAGAAGGCTTCGCCCCGTTCGAGGTCGAGGCGGCGCACCGCCTTCGTATAGGCAACGTCGAGGCGTGAATTGGTATTCAGGTCGATGCGCGATCCGTCGGCCAGCGGGAAACGCTGAAAGCCGCCGACGGCGGTGGCGTAGGTCTCGGCGGCGGTGAGGTTCCGATAGATCGGGACGCTGGCCAGCGCGAGCGAGGCGGCGATGGCGGCGGGCCAGAGCCAGCGGCGGCGCGCGTTATCCACCGCGCCGTCCCCCACCTCCGTTCGTGCTGAGCTTGTCGAAGCACGAACGGAGCCAGATGCTTCCGCCTCCCCGCTCCGCAGCGCCGACACGCGCAGGCGGCCCGCCTTGCGCCACACGGTTTCGAGGCGGATCACGGCGATGCGGTGCGCAGCTTCCTCCGCGACCCAATGGTCGAACGCGGCCTGATCGGCGTCGGACCAGCCGTCGCCCTCGCGGCGCACCAGCCATTCGGCGGCGGTCTGCTCGATATCAGCGGCGCTTTTCATCGCTGTCCGCCTTTCCATCGTCCGCGCCCTGCGCCGATCGGGACGCGGCATTCCAGAAGCGATCCGCCAGGATCCGCATCGCCTTCACCATCTGCTTCTCGACCGTCGCTTCCGACACGCCCATCTTCTCCGCCGTCTCGCGCTGCGACAGTTCGTCGATCCGGCGCAGCACGAACGTCTCGCGGCACCGCGCCGGAAGGTCGCCCAGCGCCGCTTCGAGCCGCGCCAGTTCCTGACGGCCGCTTAGAATGCGGTCGGCCGATATGTCATCCGATAATACGTTCAGCGCGTCCAAATCCGCCATCAGGTCGATCGGGACGACGCGGCTTTTCCGCAGCCGGTCGATCAGCAGGTTGCGCGCGACGCTGAACAGGAAGAAGCGCGCAACCGGCGGGCGCTGCCTGCCCGCGCCCTGATAGACGCGGACATAGACCTCCTGCCGCAGGTCGGCGATCTCCGACGCGTCGGGCCAGACGCGCCGCAGATAGGCGGTCAGCGCGCCCTCGAACGGCAGAATCTGTTCGGCAAACCATTGATCCAGATCGTCCATCGCGCGGTCGAATCCTCCCTCGCGCGAGGGTGTGCGGAAATGGGGCGATGTCAAGACGGTGTGGACGCGAAGCCTCGCAGCGGCAGGGAACCAAGGAAAAGCATCGTTTTTGGTGGTTTGGTAGCGGAGGAGGGACTCGAACCCCCGACACGCGGATTATGATTCCGCTGCTCTAACCGGCTGAGCTACTCCGCCCCGAAAGGCCGCCCGTGGGCGAGCCGCGCCTATAAGCAGGCGGTCTGCGCCGGTCAATATCGTCCGCGCATGCCGCGAAAATTCCTTTCGAACGCCGTTTCCCACGGCCCGCCGCGGTAATGGTGGGCGGCGAGGCCCGCGATCGCCAGCGGCCGGGCCCGGAAATCGCGCCGCAGTTCGGCGAGCAGCTTGCGCGCCGCTGCGGGCTCGGCCTTGTTCTGGACCGTGATGTGCAGGCGCGGCGTGCCGCGGTCCTGCGCGGCGAGCAGGCCCGCGAAACGGTCCGCGATGCGCGCCCGGATCGCCAGCAGGTCGGGGCTTTCGACGCGAAAGGCAACGCCGCGGTCGAGCAGGTAGATGTCCGAAACACGCGCCACCGGCGGCGGCGTGTCGGCGACGATGGCGCGGATCAGCCGGGCGAGTTCGTCGAGGGCCGATGGCGGCAGATGATGGAACAGCGTGATATGCGCCGCCACGCGATTGCGTCCCGGCGGATAGTGGGCGGTCCGCAGTGCGTCGAAGAAGCGCTGGTCGGCCGCGCCCATCGTTGCGGTAACGACGACGGGCGCGGCACCAGAGGCCCGGACGGGAGGGGGATTGCCCGGGTCGCCAGTCACGAGAAGGGATGGGCGCGGCGGGAGGGGGGATGGCCATCGTCCATGGGACGCCCTTTCTCGATGTCCGGCGCTTTCGGCCAATCCTCTGCGGCAATCCAATCGATTTCCTGGGTCACAATGATCGCCTGCGCCGATGAGAGCGAAAAAAGCGCCCCGTTACAATCCATTCCAGAAGCGATGCAGCGCCGCCGCGACCGCTTGCGGGCGTTCGGCGATCGCCCAATGCCCCGCATCCTCGATGACCGTCAGCGGCGTGCCGGTGCGGGCGGCGAAGCGCTGCGCCACCGCCAGAGCGACATAGGGATCGTTCGCGCCCCAGATCAGCGCGCCCCGCGCGGGAAGATCCGGAAGGTCGCGCGCCCAGTCGTGCCGGAAGCTGAGCCCCTTCGCCGAGCGGTAGAGGCGCAGGATCGCGCGGCGCTTGTCCCTGCCCGCCCATTGCCGCGCCTCTTCCTCCGCTATGGCGGCGGGAAGCCCCTGCGCGGCGAGTCCCTTCGCCAGCGCCGCCGGACGGCTCAGCGCCATGAACAGTTCGCCGAGCAGCGGCGTGTTCCAGATCCGCGCGATGCGGTGGCCGCGATAATCGGGGTCGATCACGGCGTTCGACACCGCCCAGCTTCGGATGAGGTCGGGGCGCAGCATCGCGATGCGCTGCGCGATCAGGGCGCCCCAGTCGTGGCCGACGATGTCGATCGGGCCATGCGCGCGCGCCAGCGCCGCCGCCTCCCCCACCGCCCAGTCGGCATAGGCCTCTTTCGTCGCGGGGAAATGCGCGGGCAGCGGGGCCGTGAAGCCGGGCAGTGCGGGCGCCGCGACCGGCGCATCGCCGAGGTCGAGCGCGTCCAGCAGCGGGCGCCAGACGGCGGGGCTGTCGGGAACGCCGTGGAGGAAGAGTTTCGCGGTCGCCATCGTCGCTTCGCCTTTCCGAACGCGCGGCCCCATCCGTGCGGCGCAAGGCTGCCAGCGGCCCCGGCTTTTGCCGGGACGGCGCTTGTCCTACATCTCCCCGCGCTCGCGCCGGATCTCATACCATTTCTGCACATTGACATTATGCTCGGACAGCGTGCGCGCAAAGATATGGCCGCCGTCGCCCTTGGCGACGAAGAAAAGATAGTCGTTGGGTTCGGGGTCGAGAACCGCCGCGATCGACGCCTTGCCGGGATTGGCGATCGGCCCCTTCGGCAGACCAATCATCGCATAGGTGTTGTAGCCGTTCACCGCCTGGATTTCGGATCGCAGGATACGACGGCCAAGCGGCTTGCCCCTGGTGATCGGATAGATGATCGTCGGATCGGCCTGCAACTTCATGCCGACCGCGAGCCGGTTGGTATAGACGCCCGCGACGGTGCGGCGCTCGGCGGGGACGCCGGTTTCCTTCTCGACGATCGAGGCGAGCGTGATCGCCTCGCCCCGGTCCTTCGCCGCGGTGCGCGGGGTGCGTTTCGCCCAGAGCTCGGCAAAGGCCTTGTCCATCGCCGCCTGCATCCGCTTCAGCACCGCGGCACGGCTTTCGCCGGTGGTGAAGGCATAGGTATCGGGCAGCACGCTGCCCTCCGCGGGCACCGCCACCTCGCCCGTCAGGCGCGGTTCGGCCATCAATCGCTCCCACACCATGATCGAGGGCATGCCTTCGGGAATCATCACGAAGCGCTGCACGGTCTTGCCCGACTGCAGCAGCGCGAGAATATCGCCCGCGCCCATGCCCTTCTTCACTTCATATTCACCGGGTTTGATCGGCTTGTCCGAGCCGAGGAAGCGCGCCCGGTTGCGGAAGGCGGACGCCGACACAACGCCCGCCTTCTCGAGGATCTCGCCCGCCTTCGCGATGCTCGCGCCCGGCGGGATGACGACCACCGTATCGCGCGGCGCGCCGCCCGAGCAGGCGGCGAGCAGCAGCGCGAAGATCGCAATCGTCAGCCAGCGAAACGGACGCACCAGAGTCTCCCGTCAGTCCTTGCCCGGCGGCCTAAAGCCACAAAAGCCCCGCATGTGCAGCATGCTTTTGTGTCCTTTGCGGCTTTAAGCCGGGCCCGGTCGAGTGCACGCGCCTGCTAGAGCATGGCGGCGCAATGTAGGAAAGAGGTTTCAGTCCGGCTCGAGCTACTCCTCGACCGCCTTGACGATCAGGCTGGCGTTGGTGCCGCCGAAGCCGAAGCTGTTGTTGAGTGCGGCGCGCACCGGGCGCTTCCTGGCGTTGTGCGGGACGAGATCGACGCCCTCGGTCCCCTCGTCGGGGTTGTCGAGGTTGAGCGTCGGGGGGACGATCTGGTCGCGGATCGCGAGGATGCAGAAGATCGTCTCGACCGCGCCGGCGCCGCCGAGCAGGTGGCCGATCGCCGACTTGGTCGAACTCATCGACACGTCGCCGATCGCGTCGCCGAACAGGCGCTTGACCGCGCCGAGTTCGATCGTGTCGGCCATCGTCGAGGTGCCGTGCGCGTTGATATAGTCGATGTCGTCCGGGGTCATGCCCGCCTTCTTCAGCGCCATCTCCATCGAGCGATAGGCGCCGAAGCCATCGGGATGCGGCGCGGTGACGTGATAGGCGTCGCCCGACAGGCCGTAGCCGACCACCTCGGCATAGATTTTCGCGCCGCGCGCCTTCGCATGCTCATATTCCTCGAGCACGACGACGCCCGCGCCCTCGCCCATCACGAAGCCGTCGCGATCCTTGTCATAGGGGCGGCTCGCCTGTTCGGGGCGGTCGTTATAGCTCATGTTGAGCGCACGCGCCTGCGCGAAGCCGGCGATGCCGATCGGACAGATCGTCGACTCGGCGCCGCCCGCTAGCATGATGTCGGCGTCGCCGTCCTTGATCATCCGCGCCGCGTCGCCGATCGAATGCGCGCCGGTCGAGCAGGCGGTGACGACAGCATGGTTGGGACCCATCAGCCCATATTTGATGCTGACCTGACCCGAGATCAGATTGATCAGGCGGCCGTGGACGAAGTGCGGACTGACGCGGCCGGGGCCCTTCTCGGCGAGTAGCAGGCTCTCGCTCTCGATGCCCGGCAGGCCGCCGATCCCCGACCCGATCGAACAGCCCGCGCGCAGCTTCTGCTCGTCGGTCATCTCGGTCAGGCCGGCGTCCTCGATCGCCTGCCCGGCGGCGTCGATGCCGTAGATGATGAAGGGGTCGACCTGGCGCTGCACCTTGTGATCGACGCGCTTCATCGGGTCGAAGCCATATTCGTGATCCGCCGGCTTCACCTCGCACGCGATCGTGCATTTCTGGTCCGACGCGTCGAAGCGGGTGATCGTCCCCGCGCCCGACTTTCCGGCGATCAGATTGGCCCAGCTTGTTTCGACGTCGCCGCCCAGCGGCGTCACCAAACCCAAACCCGTCACCACAACCCGGCGCATAGTCATTCCTTTCGTCGGGCCTCGCCTCTTCGGGGCGCGGCATCATCTTTGTCGGGGCATGCCCAAAAAAAAGGCTTCCCGGCCATGGCGCGCAAGCGCTGGGAGCCGGGAAGCCGGAAACGCGTGGGCGGCGTCGCCGCCGCGTCCGGCCGCGCCGGACCGAACGGGCCTAGCCCTTGTTCGCTTCGATATAGTCGATCGCATCCTTGACGGTGGCGATCTTTTCCGCCGCATCGTCGGGAATCTCGACGCCGAATTCTTCTTCGAACGCCATCACCAGTTCGACGATATCGAGGCTGTCGGCGCCCAGATCGTCGATGAAGCTCGCTTCCTCGGTGACTTTGTCGGCTTCGACGCCCAGATGCTCGACGACGATCTTCTTAACCTTTTCGGCCGAATCGCTCATGCACAGTTCCTTTTTTCTGACTGTCTCGTGAATGTTGGAATTTGCCCTAGTGTCCGTCGGCGGGGCTGGCAAGAGGCTGGCGTCGCGACCGCGGCCAGGCGCCGCATCGACACACCGCCCCCCGGACAAGGCGCAGGCCGACCGTCGCCCCCTTTCTGCTGTTCGGCCACCTGTTCCCGGAAATAGGGGGTAGAGCCGCCGGCTTCAAGGACGAACCCACGGCCGATCGCGATGATCATGCCCCCCGAAAGCGATGCGGGCCGTATTCCGGTCAACCGCGCGGGGTGGCCGACACCACGCCCGAATCGCGCAGCGCCGCCGCGGCGTGCCGGACCACGGCGGGCGTGATCATGAACTGGCCCAGCACCTTTTCGGGCTCGGTGCCCGCCGGCTGCCGCGTATAGGTCAACAGGCGCTGCCAGAGCTGGCGCCCCTCGGCCAGATGGCCTTGCCGCGCCAGGACGATCGACCGCACCACCAGATATTGCGGCTCCATGTTGCTGGGCGACGGCATGCCGTCGAGGATGGCGCGCGCCTCATCGACTTCGCCGCGCTGCGACAGCACGAACGCAAGCGTGACCGCCGGGACCCCCGCATAGCTGGCGTCGAGTGCGAGCGACCGGCGCAGCAGCGCCTCTCCATTGTCGCCGACGCCGCACGTCAACTTGAACAGCCCGATGAAGCCGGCCATGTCGGGATCATAGGGATTGAGCCGGACCGCGGCATTGCCCATCGCCTCCCCCGCGGCGCAATCGCCGGCATAGAAATGGGCGCGCGTGATCGCGAACAGGCCGGCCGGCGTGTTCGGACCGTTTTCATAAGCGCGCTCGGCCAGCCCGCGCGCCTCGGCGAAGATCGCCTTGCCCTGCGGCTTCCCCCGCTGCGGCCCCCAGTCGCCGAACCGAAGCCAGGACAGCGCATTGAGCAGCACCGGGTCGCGCGGCGCGCGCTCGACCGACGCGCGCAGGCAGTCGCCGACCCTGCGCGCCCCTTCCGCGGTGCGATTCTGCCGCATCCGGCTGAACTGGGCCAGACAGGGGTAGCCGGGGGCGTAATCGTCGGGCTCGCGGCGGAGCTGGTCGCGAACGATCACCCCGTAATCGCCGGCGATCTGGGCGATCGCGGGCTCAAGCTGACCGAATTCGGGCACGTCGCCGTCATTCACCCGCACCTGCGTCGACCAGATGGCCCGCTGGTCGGCGACGCGATTGAGCACCAGCGTCACGTCGACCGGCCCCTCGACCGTCCGCACCACCGAACTGTCGAGCCGGTAATCCGCGCGGTCGCGCCGGTCGTCCTCGCGGCTCCGCGCGCTCAGCAGGTCGACGAACTCGAAGCGGCGGATACCGTCGCGCAGCTTGCCGTCGAGCGCGCGCGCCAGCGCCCGCGAAACCGCGCTCTCTCCTGCTTCGGGAGCGCTGATCTCGACCAGCGGCATCGGATCGATATTGCCCTGGAATACCGCCTGCTGCCCGCGCCAGGCCCACCATCCCGCGAGCGCCGCGAGCCCCGCCAGAACGAGCACGGCGAGCAGGACAGTGCGGCGTCCGCGCCGCAAACGCGCCGGGGGCCGCACGGCGGCTTCGTGCGAAGGCGCCGCGACCGGGTCGACCGATGCCGCGGCGGACGCTTCCGCAGCATTTTCGGCGGAGCGGGCCGGCGGCGGCGCGGCACGATGCTGAACGACGATTTCATAGCTGCCCTGCGGAACGCGCAGACGGTGCACCCAAGGCGTATCGGCATAATAGCGGTCGAGCAGGTTGCGCAGGCGCCCGACCATGACGCGGGGATAGCTGTCGAGCGAGGGGTCGAAATCATGGCTGCGCCCCAGCGCCTCGGTCGCGATCTCATAGGCCTTGGGGGCGCTCCGCGCGCCGCGCAGCCGGTGATCGGCCAGATATTGCAGCAATCGCGACAACACCGGCGAGCGAACGAACAGCGGTGATTCGAGCAGGCGGCGCAGCTCCTGTTCGACGATCCGGTCGCCGGCGTCGCTGCTCTCCGACTCGTTCGTTCCTGTATGATTCATTCTACCCTCGATGCTCCCCGACGAGCTGCTGCGGTAGATACGCCAATCCCGGAGCACGACCAGACACCGTTACGGCCATGTAACGGTAACAGATAGGCCGGAACGCGCCATGCTGAAAATTGGTTCCCGCCAATCCGGCCAAAATCCGGTGAAACAATCTTAGCATTTAGTTATCAAGTAGCGACAACCCGCTACGTGACCCCATGTAACTATCATTTCCCCGTCACCGCTGCCACCTTTCAATCGTCGCGGTGCCCCCCACAACACCGTGGTCTGGTCTGAGACATGTTCTCAGTTCGACGAATTGAAGCCGGTGGGTTGAAGAATGCGAGCTGGTCCCTGGCATTCTTCGCAACACCTGTCGACTTCATACACTGAGACTTTGCCGGAGGGGACATAGCCCCACCTGTGCCCCCTCCGGCAGGTCCGCTCTCCCCCCTCATCACCATGATCAGAAGCATGTCCGGACTTGTCCGGTCCGCGCGCCGTATCCCGCAATATCGGGCGTCGGCGCCAATCCGTCGTGCGATGAAAGGGCGCCGGCTCGTGCCGACGCCCATGGTGCTGCCGAAGCGTTTCGGCTCAGCTTTAGCTTTTCGTCGCGGCGCCGGCCTGACACGGGCCGGTGTGCGTGCTGACCACCTGCATCACCATTTCCATGTCGCCGCCGGTCGGGATCTTGCCCTTGGTCGTGATGGTCACGTCGCTCTTCTTCGCTTCCATCGTTCCGGCCATCGCCATGTCCATCGTCTGGCCGTTGGCGGTGCAGGTGCCCGCAACGTCGATCTTGCCGCCGGCGACATCCTTTTTCGACCATTTGCATTCGCCGCCGTTGCCCGAGCCTTCCTTGGCGAGTTCGGCCGCGATATCCTCCTTGTCGACCTGTTCCTGCGTGAAGCACTGATCCATGCCGCTCGCGCCCTCGACCATCTGCTTCATGCCGGCCTTCATCTCCTCGGGCATGCCGGGAACCTCGAACTTGACCAGCTTGACCTCGGTCTTCCAGTTGCCTGCCTCGCGCTTCACCGGGCCATCGCTGTTCGCCGACTTGCTGCATCCCGTCACCGCCATGGCAACGCCAAGGGCCGCGATCGTCACAAATTTCCTCATATATTCCATCCTTCTGCTGGATTGGGCGATAACCCCGATGCGATCCATTTGGTTGCCGTCACGCCACGTTGTCGTGGCAGGCAAACGATACCATATTCCTCGTGATGGCAATCCAGATTCGCACCTCGCTCGACGAAATCGACACCAGCGGCGATTATGTCCCGCACCGCCCCGCACGTCCCGACAAGGTCGAGGGCGGCAAGCGCTTCGAACTGGTCAGCGACTATCAGCCCGCCGGCGACCAGCCGACCGCGATCCGCGAACTGGTCGACACCGCGCGCGCGGGCGAGCGCGACCAGGTGCTGCTGGGCGTGACCGGATCGGGCAAGACCTTCACCATGGCCAAGGTGATCGAGGAATTGCAGCGCCCCGCGCTGATCCTCGCGCCGAATAAGATCCTCGCGGCGCAGCTCTATGGCGAGTTCAAAAGCTTCTTCCCGAACAATGCGGTCGAATATTTCGTCAGCTATTACGACTATTACCAGCCTGAAGCCTATGTCCCCCGCTCCGACACCTACATCGAGAAGGAGTCGAGCGTGAACGAGGCGATCGACCGCATGCGCCACTCGGCAACGCGCGCGCTGCTCGAACGCGACGACGTGATCATCGTCGCTTCGGTGTCGTGCCTTTACGGCATCGGGTCGGTCGAGACCTATTCGGCGATGATCTTCGATCTCAAGAAGGGACAGGTCGTCGACAGCGGAGAGATCATCCGCAAACTGGTGGCGCTGCAATACAAGCGCAACGATCAGGCCTTTTCGCGCGGTAATTTCCGCGTCCGCGGCGACAGCCTCGAAATCTTCCCCTCGCACTATGAGGATATGGCGTGGCGCGTCAGCTTCTTCGGCGACGAGATCGAGGAGATCACCGAGTTCGACCCGCTCACCGGCAAGAAGATCGCCAACCTGAACTATGTCCGCGTCTTCGCCAATTCGCACTATGTGACCCCCGGCCCGACCCTGAAACAGGCGAGCGAGGCGATCCGGCACGAACTGGCCGAACGGCTGAAGGAACTGGAAGCCGAAGGACGGCTGCTCGAGGCGCAACGGCTGGAACAGCGCACCAATTTCGACCTCGAGATGATCGCGGCGACCGGAAGCTGTGCGGGAATCGAGAATTACAGCCGCTTCCTGACCGGCCGCCTGCCGGGCGAGCCGCCGCCGACCCTGTTCGAATATCTGCCCGACAACGCGCTGCTGTTCGTCGACGAGAGCCACCAGACGATCCCGCAGATCGGCGCGATGTCGAAGGGCGACCACCGCCGCAAGATCACGCTGGCCGAATATGGCTTCCGCCTCCCCTCCTGCATCGACAACCGGCCGCTGCGCTTCGCCGAATGGGATGCGATGCGACCGCAGACGGTCAGCGTTTCGGCCACCCCCGGCACATGGGAAATGGACCGTACGCAGGGCGTCTTCGCCGAACAGGTGATCCGTCCCACCGGCCTGATCGATCCGCCGGTGATCATACGCCCGGTCGAGGAGCAGGTCGACGACCTGATCGCCGAGGCGAAGGCGACCGCGGCGCAAGGCTATCGCACGCTCGTCACCACGCTGACCAAGCGGATGGCCGAGGACCTGACCGAATATCTGCACGAGGCGGGGCTGAAGGTCCGCTACATGCATTCGGACGTCGAGACGCTGGAGCGTATCGAGATCATCCGCGACCTGCGGCTCGGCGTGTTCGACGTGCTCGTCGGCATCAACCTGCTGCGCGAGGGGCTCGACATTCCCGAATGCGGGCTGGTCGCGATCCTCGACGCCGACAAGGAGGGCTTCTTGCGCAGCGAGACCAGCCTCGTCCAGACGATCGGCCGCGCGGCGCGCAACGTCGACGGGCGCGTCATCCTCTATGCCGACCGCATCACCGGCAGCATGGAGCGCGCGATGCGCGAGACCGACCGCCGGCGCGAAAAGCAGCAGGCGTATAATACCGAACACGGTATCACGCCGACCACGATCAAGCGCAATATCGGCGACATCATCGCGCATGTCGCGTCGAAGGATCAGGTCACGATCGACCTGGGCGACGACAAGCCCGACCATATGGTCGGCCACAATCTGCGTGCCTATATCGCCGAGCTCGAAAAGAAGATGCGCGACGCCGCCGCCGACCTGGAGTTTGAGGAAGCCGGCCGCCTGCGCGACGAAATCCGCCGGCTGGAGGCCGACGAACTAGGCCTGTCCCCGGACGAACAGGTCGCACCGCGCGTGGGACGCTCGAACGAAGGCAAGCCGGGAACGCGCAAGGGACGCTTCGGGAAGCAGAGCAAGACGAAGTGGGGGCAGTAGGCAATCGGGTTTCAATCCAAATCGCTGTGCGATTCGATCGAAGCTGCTTGGGCGTCCGCTGACGGACACCCATAGCACCTTCTTTGTGATGCTAATAAGGATGCATCCACAAAGGGAATCCGAAAAATGGTCAAGCCATCAAAGCTATTCGCTCTTTTGCTCGAAAATTCGAACCGCGAAGTTTCTTTTCGCGATTTCCTCGCCCTGATCATGGCGCTGGGTTTCGTCCATTCAAGAACCAAGGGCAGCCATCAGAGTTTCGTGCATCCCAAATGCACCAAGTTGTTGGTCGTCCAGCCAAAGGGCAAGGATGCAAAGCGCTACCAAGTTCGCGAATTGCTTGATATGATCGAGGAATACGGCCTAGCTTTGGACGAATGATGCAGCATCGCTATCACATCAATGTTTTCTGGTATCCTGACGATAATTGCTGGATTGCCGATGTACCGGATTTGAAGCCTTGTTCGGCTCATGGCGACACGCCATCGGAAGCGATTGCCGAAGCCGAAATTGCTATCGAGCTTTGGCTTGAAACGGCGAAGGAAAGCGGACGCCCGATTCCTCCGCCGCGCTATCGGCCCGCAATCTACGCAGCCGCCTGACCGCTTCGACAAAAGGACGATCCCCGCCGACGAGCGCCCTTGCTCCCTCCCCGTGCGCTGCCTAGGGTCCGCGCGCAACTGGGGAGAATGAGATGAAATCTGGTCTGTCGTTGATCGCCTTGGCGCTCGCCGTCGCAACGCCTGCCATGCTCCATGCCGCGGAGGCGCCCGCCGAAGCCAATGGTGGGAAGGCTATGGCGGAAAAGTCCGCCGATTATGAGCCGCAGGTCCGCACGACGAAGCTGACTGGCACGTTCGGGGGCCAGCGCGTCGCCTATGCCGCGACGATCGGCGAGACCATCCTCAAGAACAAGGACGGCGTGCCCGAGGCCGCAATCGTCACCACCTCCTATGTCAGGGAACCGCGCGACCCCAGCCGCCCGGTGACCTTCCTGTTCAATGGCGGCCCCGGTTCGGGCACCGTGTGGCTGATGATGGGCGCCTTCGGTCCGAAGCGCGTGGCCATCCCCAGCGACGCCCGCGACGACGGCGCCCCGCCCTATCCGATCGTCGACAATCCCGATTCGCTGCTCGACGTCACGGACATCGTGTTCATCGATCCCCCGGGCACCGGCTTTTCGCATCTGATCGGCAATGCCAAGCCCGAGGATTATTACGGCGTGACGCAGGACGCGAAGGCGGTCGCCGAAGTGATCCGCCGCTGGCTGAACGACAATGGCCGCTGGAACAGCCCCAAGTTCCTGGGCGGCGAAAGCTATGGCACGACGCGTTCGGCGGCGGTTGCCAACCAGTTGATGAACGTCACCTACAACGACGTCGGCCTCAACGGCATCATCCTGATCTCGACCGTGCTCGACTTCGCGGCCGGTTCCGACGCGCCGGGCAACGAACTGGGATTCATCACCAATCTGCCCTCGATGGCCGCAACGGCGCTCTATCACGGCAAGGCGAGCGCGTCCTCGGTCGAGCAGTTCGTCGAGGAAGCGCGGCAATGGGCGATCGGTCCCTATGCCGCGGCGCTGCTGAAGGGGCAGAAGCTGCAGGGCGACGAGCGCGCGCAGATCCGCCGCGAGCTTTCGCGCTTCACCGGCCTGTCCGAAACCTTTCTGGAAAATGCCGACCTGCGCGTGACGCCGGGCCGCTTCTACAAGGAATTGCTGCGCGATCGCGGGCTGACCGTCGGGCGGCTCGACAGCCGCTATACCGGCCGTGACTACGACAATGCCGGCGAAGAGCCCGACAACGATCCCAGCTTCTATGGCATCGACGCGAGCTATACCGCCGCGATCAACAGCTGGTCGCGCGAGACGCTGGGGTTTAAGACCGACCGCGAATATCAGTCGATCGGCGGCATCGGGCGGCTGTGGGATTGGCGCATCGGCGGGCGCGACACCAACGCCTATCTGAACGTCGCGCCCTATATCGGGCAGGCGCTGCGCGAGAACAGCGGGCTGCGCGTGTTCGTCGGACAGGGCTATTACGACTTCGCGACGCCCTTCTTCGCCGCCGAATATTCGCTGTCGCGCACCGGCATCCCGCAGGACCGCGTCGAATATCAATATTATGCCGCGGGACACATGATGTATATCCGCGACGAAGACCGCCACAAGCTGGCGTCCGACATCCGCGCCTTCATTCGCGCGCGGTAAGGGAACAGACGGGGGCGCCGATCGGCGCCCCTTTTCCGTTCAGCGCAGGACGCCCACCGCCGCCTGTCGCCGCGCGTAGACGAAGAGCGCGATCGCGATGATCCAGACGCCGGCATAGAAGACCATCGGGAACGTCCCGAACAGGCGCTCCAGATCGCCATAATGCAGCCCGAACTGATAGAAGCTGTTGATCGCAAGCCCGACCAGCGAGGCGGCGAACGCCGTCACTGCATGCCGGCTTCGCGCGAGCAACAGGATCGACCCCAGCACCGCGCCCCAGACCCCCAGCGCCCAGCCGGCGCTGGCCCATAGCGGAAAGCCGTGGAAATAGGCCTGCTGCTCGGGCGTGAAAGCGCTCAGGTAATCGGCGTTGCGCAGCTTGGTCATTGTATAGTCGAACGCGCCGATGGCGTTCCACAACAGGGTGAGAATGCCGACGATCCACAGGTGGAACGGCGCCTTGTCCGTTTCGCTCATATCTTCCTCCCTCCCCCCGAAAAGACGGAGCGATATCTATCATGTCCCGCTTGGCAAATCATCAACCAAGCACGATATGGCCGGCATGTGCGTCGTCGCCCTCGCCCGCCACGTCCATCCCGACTGGCCGCTGATCCTTGTCGGCAACCGCGACGAGTTTCACGCGCGCGCCGCCGCGCCGCTCGCGGAATGGGAAGACGGCAGCGGCATCGTCGCCGGGCGCGACCTGCAGGCGGGCGGAACCTGGCTGGGGGTGCATCCCGCAAGAGGGCGCGTCGTCGTCGTCACCAACGTGCGCGGCGCTCCGCCCGATCCGGGCCGTGAATCGCGCGGCGAACTGGTCGCCGACCTGCTGCGTGGTGACGGGCGCTTCGCCGACCCGCAGTGCGCCGATCTCGACCGCTTCAACGCCTTCAACCTGCTGACGGTCGACCGGGGCGGCGCGCGGCTGTTGACCAACCGGCCGGAACCACGCGTCGAAATGCTGACGACGGGAATCCATGCGCTGGCGAACGAGCCGACCGACAGCCCATGTGCGCGCGCGACACGCCTGCGCGCGGCGCTGGCGTCGGCAACCGCGGCGGCGGCCGATCCCGAAACTTTGCTCGACATGCTCGTCGCGGACGACGCCCCGGCGCTGTTCCTGCACGGCGAGGCCTATGGCACGCGCTGTTCGACCCTCGTCGCCATCGCGGCGGACGGACGCGCACATATGGTCGAGCGCCGATACGAAGCGGGCGGCCATCCCATCGGAACGACCGCCCTCGATTTTCGTACCGGTTTCTGAAGCCGCGGCGTCGGCCTACTTCGGCGCGAGCACCATCAGCATCTGGCGGCCCTCGGTGCGCGGATGCGCCTCGACCTTCGCGATCTCGGCGGTCATTTCGGCTACCTTCTGCAGCACGGCGAGGCCGAGCTGGGTGTGGCTCATCTCGCGGCCACGGAAGCGCATCGTCATCTTGACCTTGTCGCCCTCGCCCAGGAAGTCGAACACCTTCTTCATCTTCACTTCGAAGTCGTGGTCGTCGATGTTCGGACGCATCTTGATCTCCTTGATCTCCTGCGTCTTCTGCGTCTTGCGGGCGGCATTGGCCTTTTTCTGGGCTTCGTACTTGAACTTGCCCACGTCGAGGAACTTGCACACCGGCGGGTCGGCGTTGGGGGAAACCTCGACCAGGTCGAGGCCGACCTCGGCCGCCTGTTCGATGGCTTCGGCAGTCAGCATTACGCCCAGATTTTCGCCTTCCTCGTCGATCACGCGGACCTTGGGAGAGGCGATGAATTCATTGTATCGCGGGCCGTTCTTCGGCGGCAAAGGCGCCAGCGGGCGGCGGGTCATGGGCGGGCGTATAGCTGTATCTCCTCACATCATTTCGACAGGCACACGGGCGCCCATGCGGAACATGGGCGGATGCGCGCACTGTCCATATAGTGAACGGGCGCGCGCCGTAAAGGCCGCGCGTGCCGATCGGGCGACACTTTCCGCCCGACTGTGGCGCCTATGCCACGCCCCGGCGCGTCACCATTTGGCCGGGGCGGGATCGACGACGCGGAAACCGCCGGCGCCGACCTCGCTGACCTCGAGCGCGCGAACCGCGATGCCGCGGTTGTTGAAGCGGAAGATGCCGTCGATGCCGCCGAAACCGTCGGCCGCGAGCAGCCGGTTCACCGGAAAGGCGGTGCCGGGTTTCCAGTCGCGCGCGATGCGTACGGTCAGCAGCACCGAATCATAACCGAGGCTGGCGAGCCGATAGGGCGCCTTGCCGTAGCGGGCGCGATATTTGGTCGCGAGCTGGCCGTAGAGACCGTCGGAGACGCTGGCGAACCACGCGCCGCGCATCGCGGCGTTGCTGCCGAGCGAGGCGTCGGTGTTCCACAATTCGGTACCCAATATCTGCTTGCTGCCCGCGCCCTTGACGATCGGCACGGCGCGGATCGCATTGCCGCCGACATCGGCGATCAGCACCGCGTCCATCGCGCCGCCGTTGGCGAGCCGCCGCGCCGCGCCGGTCAGCGCCGCCGCAGTGCGATCGTAGGTTTCGACCGCGACCAGCGTCCCCCCGGCTTCGCGCACCGCGTCGCGGAACGCGGCCGCCGCGCGGTCGCCATAGACATTCTTGGGCACCAGCGCGCCGAAGCGCTGATGCCCCTTGCCGCGCGCGAAGGCGACGACGCGCTCGACCGACTGGCCCGGCACGAAGCCCAGGATGAAGACGCCGTTGCCCGCGACCCCGCTGTCGTTCGAGAAGCTGAGCACGGGCACCTTTGCCGCGCGCGCGATCGGCGCAACCGCGGTGACATCCTCGCTGAGCAGCGGACCCAGGATCAGGCGATTGCCGTCGGCGACCGCCTGCCGCGCCGCCGCAGCGGCGCCGAGCGCGGTGTCGTAGGTGGTGATGCGAACCTTGTCGGCACGCGTGTCGAGCAGCGCCAGCGTCGTCGCATTGGCGATCGCGGTGCCGACGTCGGCATTCGCCCCCGTCTGCGGCACGAGCAGCGCGACGCGGTGGCGATCGGTGTCGGTCGGCAGGCCGGGGCCCACGGTCTCGTCGGGGTTTTCGGGCGGCGGCGGCGCCGCGGGACCGCCCGATTTGGGCACGACCTGGCAGGCCGCGAGCAAGCCGCCGAGCGCCAGCGTCGCCATTCCGCGCAGCAACCTGCGCCGCCGCAACGCATTGTCTTGGCGCTCGACGACGCTTTCTGCCATTTTCGGCGACATGCCGGATTCGACCATTTCTCAATCTCCCTTGCCCGGTCTCTATATCGTGGCGACCCCCATCGGCAACCTCGGCGACATCACGCCGCGCGCTGCGGCGTTGCTTGCCCGCGCCGACGTGATCGCCGCCGAAGACACGCGCGTGACGGCGAAGCTGCTGTCGCACCTGGGTTTGCGCGTTCCGATGACCCCCTATCACGACCATAGCGACGAACGCGCGCGCGCCGCGCTGGTTGCGCGCATGGAAACGGATGTGGTGGCGCTGGTATCGGACGCGGGCACGCCGCTGATCTCCGATCCGGGGTACAAGTTGGTGCGCGATGCGCGCGCGGCGGGGCGGCGCGTCACCACCCTGCCCGGCCCCTGCGCCGCGATCGCGGCAATCACCCTGTCGGGCCTGCCGAGCGACCGCTTCCTGTTCGCCGGCTTCCTGCCGTCCAAGGCCAAGGCGCGCGGCGAGGCCATCGCCGAACTCGCCGGGCTACGCGCGACGCTGGTCTTCTATGAAAGCGGGCCGCGCCTCGCCGCGACGCTCGCCGCGCTGGCCGAGGGACTCGGCAACCGCGCCGCGGCCGTCGCGCGTGAGATCAGCAAATTATACGAGGAATGCGTCGCCGGCTCGCTCGGCGAACTGGCCGCGCGCTATGCGGACGTGCCGCCGAAGGGCGAGATCGTCGTCATGGTCGCGCCGCCCGCCGACGACGCCGTCGAAGAGGCCGACGACGCGGCGGTCGACGATGCGCTGCGCGCCGCGCTTGCCGATCAGCCGGTCGCCAAGGCAGCGAAGGCGGTCGCCAAACGCTATGGGCTCGACCGGCATGCCGTCTATGCCCGCGCGCTGGCGCTGAAGGGCGGGGTGTGAACCGTGCCGTCGCCGAAGCGCGCGGCCGCCGTGCCGAAAATCGCGCCGCGTGGTGGCTGCGGCTGCACGGCTGGCGGATATTGGCCCGACGGCTGCGCGTTCGCGTCGGTGAGGTCGATCTGGTCGCGCGGCGCGGACGGACGGTCGCCTTCGTCGAGGTCAAGTGGCGCGACCGCACCGCCGACCTCGACTTCGCGATCGACGCCTGGCGGCTGCGCCGCGTCGCGGCGGCGGCGGAAATGCTCGCCCCGCGCTTCTCGCGGCCGGGCGACGACATCCGCATCGACGTGATGCTGCTTGCGCCGGGGCGCCTGCCTCGCCATCTGGTTCACGTCTGGCAGCCCTGACGCGGTTCGCCTGAAAATTCGGTCGCCCCGGAAGGAGAATGAGATGACCCTGCGCGCCGCCGTGCAAATGGACCCGATGGACGGCATCAACATTGCCGGGGACAGCAGCTTTGCGCTGATGCTGAAGGCGCTCGAACGCGGCCACACCCTCTATCATTACGACGTGCGTGGCCTGACGTGGGAAGCGGGACGGCTGACCACGCCGGCGCATCCGGTGCTGGAGGTGAAGCGCGTGAAGGGCGACCATTACCGGTTCGGTGACCCCGTCACCCTCGACCTCGGCCGCGATGTCGATGTCGTGCTGATGCGGCAGGACCCGCCGTTCGACCTCGGCTATCTGACCGGCACCTGGCTGCTCGAGCGCATTCGGGACGAAACGCTGGTGGTCAACGATCCGGTGTCGGTTCGCAACGCGCCCGAAAAGGTGTTCGTGCTCGACTTTCCGCAGTTCATGCCGCCGACGATGGTGACGCGCGACCTGAACGCGGTGAAGGATTTCCACGCGCGGCACGGCGCGCTGGTGATCAAGCCGCTGCACGGCAACGGCGGCAAGGCGGTGTTCCGCATCAACGAGGCGGGCACCAATCTGGGCGCGCTGGTCGAACTGTTCGGACAGGTCTGGCCCGAACCCTTCATGGTGCAGCAGTTCCTGCCGAGCGTCAGCGAGGGCGACAAGCGCATCGTCCTGATCGACGGCGAGGTCGCGGGCGCGATCAACCGCAAGGCGGGCGAAGGCGAATTCCGCGCCAACCTGGCGGTCGGCGGCTATGCCGAAGCGGCGGCGCTGACCCCGCGCGAAGAGGAAATCTGCGCCGCGCTCGCTCCCGCGCTCCGGGAACGCGGGCTGATCTTCGTCGGCATCGACGTGATCGGCGGCGAATGGCTGACCGAAATCAACGTCACCTCGCCCACCGGCATCGTCGCGATCGACAAGTTCAACAACAGCGACACCGTGGGGATGATCTGGGACGCGATCGAGCGGCGGGTCGGGTGACGGGTTCGATGACAGACGCGGATCGAACCGCCCTCTCCTCGCGTTAAGCCCCGCATGACCGACTTCATTCTCGATCTGATCCAGGCGTGGGGCTATTTCGGTATCTTCGTCCTGATGTTCCTCGAAAACGTCTTTCCGCCGATCCCGTCCGAGGTGATCATGGGGCTGGGCGGCGTCGCGGCCGCGCAGGGGCGTTTCGATTTCTGGACGCTCGTCGCGGTCGCCGTCGCGGGGACGACCGCGGGCAACTGGGTATGGTACGCGATCGGCCGCTGGATCGACTATGAGCGGCTGAAGCCCTTCATCGACCGCCACGGCCGCTGGCTGACACTCGACTGGCGCGAGGTCGAGCGGCTGCACGCGGGCTTCCTGAAATATGGTCCCGGCATCGTCTTCGCGGCGCGCTTCATGCCCGTCGCGCGGACGATGGTGTCGCTGCCCGCGGGCATGGTGCGGATGAACCAGGCGAAATTCCTGCTGTGGACCGCCGCCGGATCGACGATCTGGATCGCCGCGCTGGCGGGCGCCGGGCAATGGTTCGGCAAGCGCTTCGCCGCGATCGAGCAGCTGGTCGGACCGCTCGCTCTGATCGCGATCGGAACATTGATCCTGTTCTACCTCTGGCGCGTCGTCACCTGGAAGCCGCAGAGGCCCGGCGACTGAACGCCGGTCAGGCGCGCGGGTGCGCGTTGCGGTAGATGTCGAGCAGGTGCGCGGCGTCGACCGCGGTATAGACCTGCGTCGAAGCGAGGCTCGCGTGGCCGAGCAGTTCCTGCAACGACCGCAGGTCGGCACCGCCGGCGAGCAGATGCGTCGCGAAGCTGTGGCGCAGCGCGTGCGGTGTCGTGCGCTCCGGAAGCCCAAGGGCGCGGCGCGCCGACCGCACGCTCGCGCGCACGACGCCGGGCTGGAGCGGGCCGCCGCGCGCGCCGAGAAACAGTGGCGTCTCTTTCGCGATCGGCCATGGGCAGGCCTCGACGTAACGCGCCACCGCGGCGGCAACTGCGGGCAGGATCGGCACGATCCGCGTCTTGCCGCGCTTGCCGGTGACGCGCAGCGTCTCGCCGAGCGGCAGCGCGGCGCCGGTCAGCGACAGCGCTTCGCCGATGCGCAGCCCCGCGCCATAGAGCAGCAGCAGCAGCGCGAAATCGCGCGCACCCGTCCAGCCCTGCCGGGCATTATCCTCGACCTCGTGCGCGAGATCGAGCGCCTGGCCGGGCGCGACGGGGCGCGGCAGTCCCTTGCGGACGCGCGGTCCGCGCATCTGCGGTACGCTGGCATTCGAACCGCCGGCGAAGCGCAGGAAGGTGCGGATTGCGGAGAGTTCGCGCGCCGCCGATGCGTTGCCCAGCCCCCCGGCGCGGCGCGCGGCCAGATAGGCGCGCAGGTCGCCGGCGGAGAGCGACCGCAGCATCGCCGCATCGACCGCACCGCCGCGATGCTCCATCAGGAAGGCGCAGAAGCGCTCGGCCGTCGCTACATAGGCGCGGCGCGTATGCTCCGACCGGCGCCTTTCGTGCGCCAGATGGGCGTGCCAGTCGCGGATGATGTCCTGCGGCAAATCCGGATTCCGTTCGGGCTGAAAGGGCTTCGGAGGGCGAGTCTAGCTGGTCCGCACCACTTCCGAAAGAATCGAGTCGAGCAGCAATATTCCGGCGTCGCTGACCGCCAGTCGATCACCCTCCTGCACTACAAGCCCCTGTCCTGCCAGCCGCGCGACCGCCCCGGCATCGACGAAGGCATCGCGTGCCAGCCCGCTGCGCGCCTCGACGCGCGTCAGGTCGACGCCCTCGGTCAGACGCAGGCCCATCAGCATCGCCTCGGTCGCGCGCTCGTGCGGCGGCAGGTCGGTTTCGACCTTCAGGCCGTGGCCGTTGCGCGCGACGGCGGAAAGGAAATTCTCGGGCTTGCGGTGCCGCTCGGTCGCCTGCGCGAGTCGCCGCCCGTGCGCGCCGGGGCCGATGCCGGCATAATCGCCATAGCGCCAATAGGTCAGGTTGTGCCGGCTCTCCTCGCCGCGGCGCGCGTGGTTCGACACTTCGTAGCGCGGCAGGCCGGCCGCGCGCGTCGCCGCCTGCGTCGCGTCGAACAGATCGGCGGCAGCATCGCCGTCGGGGATGACGAGATCGCCCTTCGCCGCGAGGGTGGCGAAGCGCGTCCCCGGCTCGATCGTCAGCTGATAGAGCGACAGATGGCCGGTGCCGAACGCCAGCGCCTCGGCAAGCTCCGCCTCCCACGTGGCGAGCGACTGGCCGGGACGCGCATAGATGAGGTCGAAACTGACGCGCGCGAAATGCGCCTGCGCCGCGGCGATCGCCCGCCGCGCCTCGTCGCCGCTATGCGCCCGGCCGAGAAATTCAAGGATTTGTGGGTCGAAGCTTTGAACCCCTATCGATACGCGATTGACCCCGGCAGCGGCGAGCGCGGCGAAATTGGCGACTTCGACCGAATTGGGGTTCGCCTCCAGCGTGATCTCGCAATCGTCGATCAGCCCCCATGCCGCGTCCGCCGCCGCGATCACCGCCGCGACCGTCTGCGGCGGCATCAGGCTGGGGGTGCCGCCGCCGAAGAAGATCGACGACACCCGTCGTCCCGGCAGCAGCATCGCCTCGTGTCGCAGGTCGGCGAGCAACGCGTCGCGCCATACCGCCTGATCGACGTGCTCGCGGACATGGCTGTTGAAGTCGCAATAGGGGCATTTCGACACGCAGAACGGCCAGTGGACGTAAAGGGCGAGCGGTTCGGCCATGGGGAGCGATATAGGGCGCGGCGCGCGAATGTCAGCCGGCGATCAGGCGCCGGATATGATCGCGCACATCGTCCGGCCACTCCGCGATCAGACTATCGAACGCCGCGCTATCGTCGCGGTACAGCGCGCGCAGCGCCTCTTCATAGCCCGGCAGGTTGCCGCACATATGGCTCATGAAATGATAGGCGGCATCCTTGCGCTCGCGACCGTCACCGGGCGCCCGGCTCGCAGCCTCGACCAGTCGGCGCAGCGCGGCGGAGGCGCCGCCGGGCTGCTCCGCCAGCCAGTCCCAGTGCCGCGGCAGCAGCGTCACCTCGCGCGCCTTGACGCCGAGTCTCGGGCGACCCACCGACGGTGCCGGCGCAGTCGTCGCGGCGTCCCAATAGTCGAGGTCGACCGGCTTGCCGGTCGCATCGTCGAAAACGAGAATCGCGCCGAGGTCGCCCGGATAGCGCTCCTCCAGCCGTTGCCGGACGGTCATGCGCGACCCCGATACGAGTGATGTGTCGCCAAGGAAGGCGGTGACGGTTCGAATATCTTGTTGCATGTCGGCCGATTACACCCGGATAAAATAGGAGTCAATAATATCCGGGTAAAATGAGCGATCAGCCAAAAACACCCGCCACCAATTTCGCAAATGCATCGGCGCGGTGGCTGATCGCGTGCTTCTCGGCCGGGTCTATTTCCGCATAGGTCAGGGGCTTGCCGGACGGAACGAAGACCGGGTCATAACCAAAGCCCAGCGTGCCGCGCGGCGGCCAGGTCAGGCTGCCCTGCGCGCGCCCCTCGAAAACCTCGGCATGACCGTCGGGCCAGGCGAGCGCGAGGGTGCAGACGAAGCAGGCGCTGCGGTCGACCCCCGGTCCCTGTTCGGCGAGCAGCCCCTCGACCTTGCCCATCGCCATATACCAGTCGCGGCCCTTCTCGCCCTCGAACCATTGGCGTTCGGCCCAGTCGGCAGTGTAGACGCCCGGCCGCCCGCCGAGCGCCGCGACCTCGAGCCCGCTGTCGTCGGCAAGCGCCGGCAGGCCCGCGGCGGAGGCGCTGGCGTGCGCCTTGAGCAGCGCATTCTCGGCGAAGGTCGTGCCCGTCTCGGCCGGCTCGGGCAGGCCGAGGTCGCCCGCCGACACCGGATCGATGCCATAAGGTGCGAGCAACGCCCGGATTTCGCGCACCTTGCCCGCATTATGGCTGGCGATGACGAGTTTGCCGGGAGCGAGCTTTCGGGTCACGTCAGCGCCCCACCGCCTTCGCCTGTGCTGCGAAAATCCCGGTGCAGCCGATGCGGGCGAGGCGCAGCAGGCGCAGCAGGCCTTCCTCGTCATAGGTCGCGCCCTCGGCGCTCGCCTGCACCTCGACGATCTGCCCCTTGCCGGTGAGCACGAAATTGCCGTCGGCCCCCGCGGTCGAATCCTCGTCATAGTCGAGGTCGAGCACCGCGGTGCCGTTGTGGATGCCGCACGAGACGGCGGCGACCTTGTCCTCGATCGGGTCCTCGGTGATCGCCTTGGCGGCGAGAAGCTTGTCGACCGCGAGGCGCAGCGCGACCCACGCGCCGCTGATCGCCGCGGTGCGTGTTCCGCCGTCGGCCTGGATCACATCGCAGTCGAGGACGATCTGCCGCTCGCCTAGCTTCTTCATATCGACGACGGCGCGCAGGCTGCGCCCGATAAGCCGCTGAATTTCCTGCGTGCGGCCCGACTGCTTGCCCTTCGCCGCCTCGCGGCTGCCGCGCGTGTGGGTGGCGCGGGGAAGCATGCCATATTCGGCGGTCACCCACCCCTGCCCCTTGCCGCGCAGGAAGGGCGGCACCTTGTCCTCGACGCTGGCGGTCACCAGCACCTTGGTGTTGCCGAAAGCGACGAGGACGCTGCCCTCGGCGTGGATGGTGAAGTCGGTTTCGATCGCGATGGGGCGCATCTGGTCGGGCGCGCGGCCGGAAGGGCGCATGTCGTCTGTCTCCTCGTGAAGCTGTGCCGGCGCTTAGCGGCGTTGACGTTCCGGCGCCACCCCCGCAATGCTTGCCCCCGCCCCGCCCCATCCCTAAATCTGCTTCCATGACCACGCCGCCGATCATCGAACTGACCACGCGCGCACGCGACGTGTTCCGGCTGGTGGTCGACGCTTATCTGGAGACCGGCCAGCCGGTCGGATCGCGCACGCTGTCGAAACTCGCGACGCTCAACCTGTCGCCCGCCTCGATCCGCAACGTGATGCAGGACCTCGAGGAACTCGGCCTGCTCGCCAGCCCGCACACCAGCGCCGGGCGCCTGCCCACCGAGCAGGGGCTGCGCCTGTTCGTCGACGGGATGATGCAGGTCGCCGAGCCGTCGGCCGAGGATCGCGCGCAGATCGAGGCGAGCCTGGCCGAGGGCGGGCCGATCGAAAGCGCGCTCGCGCACGCGACCGCCGCGCTGTCGGGCCTGTCGGCCTGCGCCGGGCTGGTGCTGGTACCAAAGCACGAGCGGGTGCTGAAGCAGGTCGCCTTCGTCCCCATGTCCGACGAGCAGGCGCTCGTCGTCCTGGTCGCGGCCGACGGGACGGTGGAGAATCGCGTCATCGCCATCCCGCCGGGCCTCCAGCCCTCGACGCTGGTCGAGGCGGGCAATTATGTGTCGGCGATGCTGGCCGGCCTGACCCTGGCCGAGGCGCAGGCCCGCGTGCGGCGCGAACTGGAGGCCGAACGCATCGCGATCGACCGCGCCGCCGCCGACCTGGTGTCGCGCGGGCTGGCCATATGGTCGGTCGACGGCGCCGACCGGCCGGTGCTGATCGTACGCGGTCAGGCGAATCTGCTCGACGAAAGCGCGGTCGGCGACCTCGACCGCGTGCGCCTGCTGCTCGACGAACTGGAGACGAAGCAGGACATCGCGCATCTGCTCGACAGCGCGCGCGAGGGCAGCGCGACGCGCATTTTCATCGGGTCGGAGAACAAGCTCTTTTCGCTGTCGGGTTCGTCGGTTATCGCCGCGCCCTATCATGGCAGCGACGGACGCGTCGTCGGCGTCGTCGGAGTAATCGGCCCGACACGCTTGAACTATGCGCGCATCGTACCCATGGTGGATTTTACCGCACAATCGCTCTCCAGACTGATACGATAGGGTTATGACGAACATCGAAAACGATACGCCAGTCGAAGACGGCCAGACCGAAGACGCCGCCGCCATCGAAACCCCGGCCGCGGAGCCGCAGGACGAGACGGCAAAGCTCGCCGAACAGCTTGCCGCGGTGCAGCAGGACCTGCTCTATGCGCGCGCCGAAACGCAGAATGTGCGCCGCCGCGCCGAAAAGGAGGTCGCCGACGCGCACGCCTATGCCGCGACCAAGTTCGCGCGCGACATATTGTCGGTCGCCGACAATCTGGGCCGTGCGCTGGCCGCGGTCAGCCCGCAACAGCGCGAGGACGAGACGTTCAAGGCGTTCGTCGCCGGTCTGGAAGCGACCGAGCGCGAGTTGATGGGCGTCTTCGAACGCCACGGCATCACGCGCATCGCCGCAATCGGCCTGCCGCTCGACCCGAACCAGCATCAGGCGATGCTCGAAGTGCCGAGCGACAAGGAGCCGGGCACGATCGTGCAGGAAATGCAGGCGGGCTACATGATGAAGGATCGCCTGCTGCGCCCGGCGATGGTCGGCGTGGCGAAGAAGGCGGATTGACGAAACCCCCTCTCCCCTTGGGGGGGAGGGATGCGCAGCCTTGGCAACTCGTTGCCTGGGCGAAGCTGGGTGAGGGCAGGCGCTGGCGTAATAGCCCTCACCCGCTGCGACTAGCGAACAAGTTCACAAGTCTCGCCGCCCTCTCCCCCAAGGGGAAAGGGGAATTATGCCGCCTTGCGCATCTTCGCGAGCTTCTTCAGCACCATCTCGCGCTTAAGCCGCGACAGATGGTCGATGAAGAGGATGCCCTCCAGATGGTCGTGCTCGTGCTGGATGCACGTCGCCATCAGGCCGGTCATGCGTTCCTTGTGCGGCTGGCCGTCGGCGTCCTGCCATTCGACCGTCACCTCGGCGGGGCGCGTCACCTCGGCATATTGCTCGGGGACCGACAGGCAGCCTTCTTGATAGACGCTGTGCTCCTCCGAAAAGTCGGAGAAGACCGGGTTGATGAAGACGCGGGGGTCGCGAATCACCCGCTTCCCCTCCTCATCCTCGGGATCGGGCTCCTGAAGATCGATCACCAGGATGCGCTTCGGCACGCCGACCTGGATCGCGGCCAGCCCGATGCCGGGGGCGTCGTACATCGTCTCGAACATGTCGGCGATCAGCGTCTTCAGCTCGGCGTCGAACGTCTCGACGGGCTTCGAAATGACGCGCAGCCGCGGATCGGGGGTCTCTATGATGGGTAGCAGGGCCATGGGCGGGAGGTATGAACTCGCGGGCCCGCCGTCAACCCACCGGTCGCCGCGCACGAAGCGCCTGCGCGAGCGTCCCTTCGTCGAGATAGTCGAGCTCGCCGCCGACCGGCAGGCCGTGCGCGAGCTGGGTCAGGCGCACCGGAAAGGATTCGAGACGTTCGGCGAGATAATGCGCGGTCGTCTGGCCCTCCAGCGTCGCGTTCATCGCCAGCACCACCTCGTCGATGCCGCCCGCCGCGACCCGGGCGACGAGTGCGTCGATGCTCAGATCCTGCGGTCGCACGCCTTCGAGCGCCGACAGACGGCCGCCGAGGACATGATATTTGCCGGGGAAGAGCCGCGCCTTGTCGAGCGCCCACAGGTCCGACACCTCCTCGACCACGCACAGGCTGCGTGCGTCGCGGCGCGGGTCGGCGCAGATCGCGCAGGGATCATGCGTATCGACATTGCCGCAGACGGTGCAGGTGACGAGCCGTTCGGACACGGTCTGGAGCGCGACGAGCAGCGGCGCGAAGGCGCTTTCGCGTTTCTTCATCAGGTGCAGCACCGCGCGCCGCGCCGACCGCGGCCCGAGGCCGGGAAGCCGGGCGAGTTGCTGGACGAGGGCTTCGATTTCGGTGGAGGCCATGGGTGCGGTGGTAGTGGGTGTGCAATCGGTGCACAATCCATATGCATAAGTCCATCGCATGTGTCCCCGCGCAGGCGGGGACACATGCAGGCAGAGCAGGGTTGAATGTATCGCCTCCCTCCGCCAAAGCCCGCAACCATGCGCATCGCCTTCATGGGAACGCCGCCCTTCGCGGTGCCGACGCTCGCCGCCCTGCATGCGGCGGGGCACGAGGTTGTGGCGGTCTATACCCAGCCACCGCGCCCCGCGCGGCGCGGGAAGAAAGTGCAGCGCAGCGCCGTACACGACTGGGCCGAGGCGCACGGCCTGCCCGTTCGCACGCCGAAAAGCCTGAAGGGCGCCGAGGAGCAGGCGGCGTTCGCGGCGCTCGACCTCGATGTCGCGGTGGTCGCCGCCTATGGCCTGATCCTGCCGCAGGCGGTGCTCGATGCGCCGCGCGCCGGGTGCCTCAACGTCCATGGCTCGATCCTGCCGCGCTGGCGCGGCGCGGCGCCGGTGCAGCGCGCGATCCTGGCGGGCGATGCCGAGACCGGGGTGACGATCATGCAGATGGATGCCGGGCTCGACACCGGTGCGATGCGGCTGATCGGACGCGCGCCGGTCGATGGCAAGTCGGCGGGCGAACTGACCGCGGAACTGGCGGCGATGGGCGCCCGGCTGATGGTGAAGGTGCTGGGCGACCTCGATGCTTTTGCACCCGAACCGCAACCCGACGCGGGCGCGACCTACGCCGCGAAGATCGACAAGAGCGAAGCGCGGCTCGATTTCCTGACCAGCGCGGTGCAGGTCGAGCGGCAGATCCGCGCCTTCAACCCGGTTCCCGGCGCCTTTTTCGAACTCGACGGCGAACGATACAAGCTGCTCGCCGCCGAAGTCGTGCATCCGGCCGACACGGTCGCGGGCGCGACGCCGGGCATCACGCTCGATGATGCGCTGACGATCGCCTGCAACCCCGGCGCGATCCACGCGACGCGGGTGCAGCGCGCGGGCAAGCCGGCGATGGACGCCGCCGAATTGCTGCGCGGGCGCCCGATCGCGAAGGGGGTGCGGCTGGCATGATGCTCTTCCTTCCCCTGCTTCGTCACCCCGGACTTGATCCGGGGCCCCGCTTTCAGGTGTCGCTGAGCGGGACCCCGGATCAAGTCCGGGGTGACGACAGAGAAAATGGTGGCCACCCATGACCCGCTTTGCTCTCACGATCGAATATGACGGCCGTCCCTTCATGGGCTGGCAGCGGCAATCGCACGGCCCCAGCGTCCAGCAGGCGCTGGAGGAGGCGGCCGCGCGCATCACGGGCGAGGCGATGGCGGTCCATGGCGCGGGGCGCACCGACGCCGGGGTCCACGCGATCGCGATGCGCGCGCATGTCGACATCGCCAAGCCGCTCACCCCCTTTCGCCTGATGGAGGCGCTGAACGCGCAGCTTCGCCCCGCCCCCGTCGCGGTGCTGGCGTGCGAGACGATCGCCGACGACTGGCACGCGCGCTTTTCGTGCCTGGGGCGCGCCTATGAATATCGCATCGTCAACCGCCGCGCGCCGCTGACCTGGGACAAGGGGCTGGCGTGGCAGTTCGCCAAACCGCTAGACGCGCAGGCCATGCACGGCGCGGCGCAGGCGCTGGTCGGACGGCATGATTTCACCACCTTCCGGTCGGTGCACTGCCAGGCCGAAAGCGCGGTGAAGACGCTCGACCGGCTGAACGTCAGCCGGCACGGCGACGAGGTGATCGTCGAGGCGGCGGCGCGCAGCTTCCTGCATCACCAGGTGCGCTCGATGGTCGGATGCCTCGTCCTCGTTGGGCAGGGGAAATGGTCGGCGCGCGACCTGAAAGCCGCGCTCGACGCGGCGGACCGCAGCGCGCTCGGGCTCAACGCGCCGCCGGATGGGCTTTATTTCGTGGAAGCGAAATATCCGTAACAAAGGTTGCCTTCGCGAAGCCGACGCATGAAAAAAGGGCGGCCCCGCGGGACCGCCCTTTTCGCTTGTCGGAATGCGGCGGGTTTAGCCCACCTTCTCCACATAATATTTCGGCGCATGCTCGTTGAGGATCTGGAGGATCTTCGCCTGCGCGGTCTTTTCGTCGCTTTCCTCCATCGCGGCGAGTTCGCGCGCGAGACGGCTCGACGCCGCTTCGAAGATCTGGCGCTCCGAATAGCTCTGCTCGGGCTGATCGTCGGCGCGGAACAGGTCGCGCGTCACCTCGGCGATCGACACGAGGTCGCCCGAGTTGATCTTCGCTTCATATTCCTGCGCGCGGCGCGACCACATGGTGCGCTTCACCTTCGGCTTGGTGGTGAGCACCTGCAGCGCTTCCTTCAGCGTCTTGTCCGACGACAGCTTGCGCATGCCGACGCCTTCCGCCTTGTTGGTCGGGACGCGCAGAGTCATCTTTTCCTTTTCGAAGCGGAGGACATAGAGTTCGAGCTGCATGCCCGCGATTTCGGACTTCTGCAGTTCGATGACGCGCCCCACGCCATGTTTCGGATAAACGACATAGTCACCGACTTCAAAGACGAGCGTGTTTGCGGACATGCAAGTTCCTTTCTGTGGCCTTGCCGAGACTGGAAAAGCGCCAAAAGCCGGGTGCCTCCGCCCTCGCAGCGAGGGGGAACGAAGCAATTCGGGCGGCGCTCGCCAGTCTATGACGACAAGGGATAGGCTCCATCGGAAACGACGAAAGCGCCCCCGGCCCAGCGGCGGGAAGAGGCAAACTGTCGGCGTGATGATAGATAGTATAACAGAGTCGCAACAAAATTGCCAGCCCCGCACGGAAATCCGCGGGTGGGCGCCTTGACGACCGGATCGACGCGTTTCAGGTTGAGACTGAATCACAGATAGGGATGCCGGCATGAAAGAGCAAATATGGTGGGTTACGGGCGCCTCGTCGGGGATCGGTGCGGCGCTGGCGCGCGGCCTGTCCGCGCGCGGCGCAAGGCTGATCCTGTCGGGACGCAACGTCGCGGCGCTTGAGGAAGTGGCGAAGGATTGCGGCGCGGGCACGATGGTCCTGCCGTTCGAGGCGACCGATTTCGACGCGCTGCCGCGACTCGTCGAAGAGGCGTGGGGCTGGTGCGGCCGTATCGATGGGCTGGTGAACAACGCCGGCATCTCGCAGCGCAGCCTGGCGATCGACACCGATTTTTCGGTCTATGAAAAGATCATCGCGGTCGACCTGCTGGCGCCGATCGCCCTCACCCAGCAACTCCTGCCGCGCATGATGGGTGCGGGCGGCGGCCAGATCATCGCGATTTCGAGCGTTGCGGGGATCGCGGGCGTGCCGCTGCGCAGCGCCTATTGCGCCGCGAAGCACGGGCTGATCGGCTATCACGACAGCGTGCGCGCCGAAAACGAGCATCTGGGGCTGAAGGTGCTGGTGGTCGCGCCGGGGTCGGTCGCGACCAACGTCAGCCGCAACGCGCTCAACGCCGACGGCAGCGTGCGCGGGGAAAGCGACGCCGCGATCGACAACGGCCTGTCGCCCGAAACCGCCGCCGCGCAGATTCTGGACGCCGTCGCGCAGGGCAAGCGCGAGATCGTCGTCGCGGAGGGACCGGAGGCACAGATCGCCGCGCTGCGCCGCAGCGACCCCGATGCGCTGTTCGACCGGATGAGCGCGATGGTCCAGGCCGGCTATGCGAAACAGATGAAGGCCGAGCGCTAAGTCGACCCCTATCGTCATTACGAACGGAGCGAAGCAATCCAGAGCGGTTTACTCGAACTCTGGATTGCCGCGCCGCCTTCGGCTCCTCGCAATGACGAAACAAAGAAAAAGCCCTGCCGGATCGCTCCGGCGGGGCTTCTTTCACCCGGGACGGGAAGCGATTACATCGCGTGTCCCGCCAGCGCCGCGAGCAGCAGCAGCGCGACGATGTTGGTGATCTTGATCATCGGGTTGACGGCCGGACCCGCGGTATCCTTGTAGGGATCGCCGACGGTGTCGCCGGTCACCGCGGCCTTGTGGGCTTCGCTGCCCTTGCCGCCGTGGTTGCCGTCCTCGATATATTTCTTGGCATTGTCCCACGCGCCGCCGCCCGAGGTCATCGACAGGGCGACGAACAGCCCGCCGACGATCACGCCGAGCAGCAGGGCGCCGAGCGCGGCAAAGCCGTTCGCCTGCCCCGCAACCGCCGAGATGACATAATAGACGACGATCGGCGCCAGCACCGGCAGCAGCGAGGGGATAATCATCTCCTTGATTGCCGCCTTGGTGACAAGGTCGACCGTGCGCGCATAGTCCGGCTTCGACGTGCCCGCCATGATGCCGGGATCACCCGCGAACTGTTCGCGCACGTCCTTCACGACGTCGCCCGCCGCGCGGCCGACCGCGGTCATCCCCATCGCGCCGAACAGATAGGGCAGCAGCGCGCCCAGCAGCAGGCCGACGATGACGTACGGATTTTCGAGGCTGAAATCGACCGACAGGTTCGGGAAGAACTCGCGCAGGTCGGTCGTGTAGGCGGCGAACAGCACCAGCGCGGCAAGCCCCGCCGAGCCGATCGCATAGCCCTTCGTCACCGCCTTGGTCGTGTTTCCGACGGCGTCGAGCAGGTCGGTCTTTTCACGGACCGAATCGTCGAGGCCCGCCATTTCGGCGATGCCGCCGGCGTTGTCGGTCACCGGACCATAGGCGTCGAGCGCAACGACCATGCCGGCGAGCGCGAGCATCGCGGTCGCGCCATAGGCGATGCCGATCAGGCCCGCGAGCTGATAGGCGATGATGATCCCCGCGACGATGACGAGCGTCGGCAGCGCGGTGGCTTCGAGGCTGATCGCAAGGCCCTGGATCACGTTGGTGCCGTGGCCCGTTTCCGAAGCTTTGGCGATCGAGCGCACCGGACGGAAATTGGTGCCGGTGTAATATTCGGTGATCCAGATGATCAGGCCGGTGATGACGAGACCGAGCAGCGAGCAATAGAAGAGCGCGCGACCGGTGAATTCGGTGCCCGCAATCGTCGCGTTCATGTCGCCGAGGACATAGCCGGTCGAAACCCAGATCGCCGGAACCGCCAGGATCGCCGAGACGAGGAAGCCCTTGTACATCGCGCCCATCACGTTGTTCGAGCCGCCGAGGCGGACGAAATAGGTGCCGATGATCGAGGTGATGATGCACACGCCGCCGATCAGCAGCGGCAGCGCCATCAGGCCCGGCAGCAGATCGCCCGCGCCCTTGAGCAGCAGCGCGGTCAGCACCATGGTGGCGCCGACGGTGACGACATAGGTTTCGAAGAGGTCGGCGGCCATGCCCGCGCAGTCGCCGACATTGTCGCCGACATTGTCGGCAATCACCGCGGGGTTGCGCGGATCGTCCTCCGGAATGCCGGCCTCGACCTTGCCGACGAGGTCGGCGCCGACGTCGGCGGCCTTGGTGAAGATGCCGCCGCCGAGACGCGCGAAGATCGAGATCAGCGAGGCGCCGAAGGCGAGCGCGACGAGGCCGTCGACGACCGTGCGATCATCGCCGCCGACCGTCCGGCCCATCTGGACCGTCAGCACCCAGTAGAAGACCGCGATCGCGAGCAGCGCGAGCCCGGCCACCAGCAGGCCGGTGATCGCACCGGCGCGGAACGCCAGTGTCAGGCCCGCCTGCAGCCCCTTCTGCGCCGCCGCGGCGGTGCGCACGTTCGAGCGGACCGAGATGTTCATGCCGATGAACCCGGCAACACCCGACAGGATCGCACCGATGGCGAAGCCCGAAGCCGAAACAGGGCCGAGCGCCCAGAGGACGATCGCCGCGACGACGACGCCGACGATGGCGATGGTGCTGTACTGGCGCTTCAGATAGGCCTGCGCCCCTTCCTGGATGGCGCCTGCGATTTGCTGCATCTTTTCATTACCGGCCGAGGCGCCGAGCACCTGGCGGGAGGTAATGAATCCATAGAGCACGGCCAAAAGGCCGCACGCTATCGCGATCAAAACCGGATTCATGCGTGTCTGTTCCTTCCCCATTGAAGGAGGCGGACACAGGCTGGCAGTCGAGACGTCCGACTTGTCGATGCCGGTTCGCTCTTTCCCCTGATGCGACCGCCCCAATTGGTGGCGGGGTTATGGGAAGAAAGGCGGCCAAGGGCAAGCCCGGTTTTTCGGTGCCCCCGCCCCGTCGCGGATCAGTGCATGAAACCGAGCCGGTCGGGCAGTGCGACGCGCTGCGCTCCGTCGACCACCACGATCCCCTCGCCGACCCCGGCATGGCCGATCGGGGTCACGGCGATATTGAGTGCCTCCGCCGTTGCACGGATGACGGCGCCGGCATCGGGGTCGGCGGCGAACAATAGCTGATAATCGTCCCCCGCCGTGGCCGCCGCCAGCCGCGTGTCGAGCACGTCGGGGCGCACGGCGAGCAGCGCCGCCGACAGCGGCACCGCATCGAGGCGCAGCGTGATCCGGCAGCCGCTCGCCGTCGCCATTCGCTGCGCGTCGATCAGCAACCCGTCGGACACGTCCATCATGGCGCGGACATGCGGCGCCAGCGCCTGTCCCAGCGTTAGCTGCGGCTGCGGGCGGCTATAGGCGGCGAGACACGTCTCGTTGGCGTCGATCTCCCCAAGCCGCATCGCGAGGCCGGCCCCGGCGTTGCCGATCGTCCCGCTGACCCAGAGCCGGTCGCCGGGCTTCATGCCGCTGCGCGACGGCGCACCCTCGGCCGGCGCCCGGCCGATGGCCGTCAGACCGAAGCTGCGCGGCGCCCCCGCCGGGACGCCGACGGTATCGCCGCCGAGCAAGGGCAGGCCATAGCGGCGCAGCACGATGTCGAGCCCGTCGGCAAAGGCGGCGTCCCAGGCCGCATCGCCCGCCAGACTATAGCCGAGCAGCACCCCGACCGGCGTCGCACCCTTCGCAGCCAGGTCGGAAAGGTTCACCGCAACGAGCTTCCATGCGACGTCCTGCGGGCGCTCGTCGGGAAGGAAATGCACGCCCTCGACGATCATGTCGTGGGTGAGGACGAGATCACCCAGCACGGCGGCGTCGTCAGCGAGCCCACGCGCAGCGGGGTCGGTCGCGATGCCGCGCAGGCGGGCGATGAAATCGGCTTCGGTCACAACACAACCCCGTTCGCCCTGAGCTTGTCGAAGGGCCGTCCTTTCCCTTGACGTCGCTAAAAGAAGGGCGGGGCTTCGACAAGCTCAGCCCGAACGGCTGAAAGAACGGTTCACCCCTTCGCCCGCACATCCTTGCCGATCGCATCGAGCAGACCGTTGGCGAACCCTGCCTCGCGCCCGTCGAAGAAGGCCTTCGCGACATCGACATATTCGCTGACCACCGCGCCGACCGGCACATCGCCGCGCGCGATCAGTTCGTAGGCGCCGGCGCGCAGGATCGCCTTCATCGTGCGGTCGAGGCGGTCGAGCGTCCAGCCGCTCGCCAGCCGCGCGGCGATCGCGGCATCGACCTCGGCCCGGCGCGCGAGCGCGCCCTTCACGATGTCGTCGAAGAAGGGGACGTCAGCCTCCGCATATTCGGCATCCTCGATGATGGCGCCGATGCGATGCTGGTGGAATTCATGGAGGAGCTGCGCCGTGGGCGTGCCCTCCATCTCGTGCTGATAGAGCGCCTGCACGGCGGCGAGCCGTGCGGCGGAACGGGACTGGGCGCGTTTGTTCATGGCTTTGCCTGTTCGAGTCTGTTCTGGACGCTGAGCGCATGGGCGGGAAGCCCCTCGGCCTCGGCGAGCGCGACCGCGGCCGGACCGATCGCCGCCAGCGCGCCCTCGTCGAGTGCGAGGAAGCTGGTGCGCTTCATGAAGTCGGCGACCGACAGCCCGCTCGAAAAGCGCGCGCGGCGTCCGGTGGGGAGGACATGATTGGGGCCGGCGACATAATCGCCGATCGCTTCGGGCGTCTGGCGGCCGAGGAAGACCGAGCCGGCGTGGCGCACCATCGCGAAGAGCGCATCGGCTTCGGCCGCATCGACCGCGAGTTCGAGATGCTCGGGCGCGAGCCGGTCGCACAACGGGATCGCGTCGGCCAGCGTCGGCACGATGACAATCGCGCCATTGGCATCCCAGCTCGCGGCCATCGTTCCGGCGGTGGCGAGCGTCGGGATGACTGTGGCGACCGCCGCCGCAACCGCATCGGCGAAAGCATTATCGTCGGTGAAGAGGATCGACTGGCTCGTCGGGTCGTGCTCGGCCTGGCTGAGCAGGTCGGCGGCGATGACATTCGGGTCGTTCCGGGCGTCGGCGACGACGACGATCTCGCTCGGACCAGCGACCATGTCGATGCCGACCAGCCCATAAAGCTGGCGCTTCGCCTCGGCGACCCAGGCGTTGCCGGGGCCGGTGACGACATCGACGGGCGCGATCCGATCGGTGCCATAGGCAAGCGCGGCGATCGCCTGCGCGCCGCCGACGCGCCATATCTCGTCGACACCGCCGATATGCGCCGCCGCCATCACGACGGGATTGATCGTGCCGTCGGGTGTCGGCGTGACCATCACGATGCGCTCGACCCCCGCAACCTTGGCGGGAAGGATGTTCATCAGCACCGACGAGGGATAAGCGGCGCGTCCGCCCGGAACATAGACTCCCGCCGCATCGACCGCGCGCCAGCGCGCGCCGAGCCGCGCGCCGGCCGCGTCGCGATAGTCGCGGTCCACCGGACGTTGCGCCACGTGATAGGCGCGGATGCGCTCCGCCGCGAGGTCGAGCGCCGCGCGCAGGCCGGGCGCGAGCGCGTCATAGGCGGCGGCGCATTGCTGCTTCGAGATGCTCCAGCCGCTCGCGTCGAGGTCGAAGCGGTCGAAGCGGCGCGTATAGTCGGCAAGCGCCGCGTCGCCTTCCGCCTTCACCCGCGCGATGATCGCGGCCACGTCGACCGAAACGCCCGAATCGCTTTCGCGTCGGTCGTCGACCAGCGCGTCGAAGGCGGCGCGAAAGCCAGGAGCGGAGGCGTCGAGCCGTCGCACTCAATTTCCTCCGGCGGGACTCGACACGGCCTCGCGGAACCGTTCGACCAGCGCAGGCACCTCGGCCGAGCGCAGCTTGAACGCCGCGCGGTTGACGATCAGCCGCGCCGACACCTCGCTGATCACCGTCTGTTCAGCGAGCGCATTCTCGATCAGCGTCCGCCCCGTCGAGACGAGGTCGACGATATGCGACGCGAGTCCCAGCTTCGGCGCGATTTCCATCGCGCCGTTGAGCTTGATGCATTCGGCCTGGATGCCCTGCCCCTCGAACCAGCGGCGCGTCGTCGCAGGATATTTGGTCGCGACGCGGATATGGCTGGCGCCCCCGAAGTCGGCGGCGCCCGGCGGCGTACTGCCCGTCGGCCCGGCGAGCGACAGGCGGCAGTGGCCGATGCCGAGATCGACGGGCGCGTAAAGTTCCGAATAATCGAACTCGTCGATCACGTCAGACCCGACGATGCCGAGCTGTGCCGCACCGTGCGCGACGAAGGTCGCGACGTCGAAGGCCCGCACGCGGATCAGCGAGATATGCGGCTGGTTCGTCCCGAACACCAGCGCGCGACTCTTCTTGTCGAAGAAATCCGCCGCGGGCTCGATGCCGACGCGCGCGAGCAGCGGCAGCGCCTCGTCGAGGATGCGTCCCTTGGGGATGGCAAAGATGATCGGTTCGGGCATAAGCACCGCGCCCATAAGCGGCGACGGGAGAAAGGGCAATGAGCGAGCGCTACGAGTTCATCGACATCAGCGCGACCGGCGCCGATGCGGTGCGCACCGCCTTCAGGAACCAGGTCGCCTATTGCCGCGCCGCCGACGCCCCCGTGACGGCGCGGATCGTCGCGGCACTCGCGACGCTGATCGACGCGCCCGCGACCGGATTCGCCCGACGCATGGCGGAATGGCAGGGCGCGCCGCTTGCCGACGCGCTGCCGCTGCGCGCCGCGGGCGGGCTGCATGCGCTGCACCTGTCGGGCGCCGCGCCCGAGCTTGCACCCATCTATGCCGATGCCGACGACATCAACGACGCCGCGATCGTCGCCGGAGTCGTCCAGCGGCAAGAGGCGGCGCTGCTGCCGTGGCTCGACGGTCCGCCGCAAACCAACGAGGCGGGGCGGTCGTCGAACTTCATCGCAGCGATGCTGTGGCTTGCCGAGCAAGACCTGCCGCCGCGCTTCGATTGCCTCGAAATCGGATCGAGCGCGGGGATCAACCTGATGATCGACCGTTATCATTACGATCTGGGCGGCGTGCAGGTCGGGCCTCGACCCGGCGTCATGGCCTTCACCCCCGAATGGCAGGGAAACCATCCGCCGCAGCTGCCGATCGAGATCGCGGCCCTGAAGGGATGCGACGTCGCACCGGTCGACCTGACCGATCCCGCGCAGGCGCTGCGGCTCAAGGCCTATATCTGGCCCGAGCATGCGGTGCGCTTCGCGCGCATGGAAGCGGCGATTGCCGCGGCGCGCGAAAGGAAACCGGATCTCGTTCGCGCCTCCGCCGCCGATTTCGTCGAGGCTGAACTGAAAAAGCCGCAGGCGGCCGGCACCACGCGCCTGCTGATGCACTCGATCGTGTGGCAATATGTGCCCGAGGACCAGCAGATGCGCGTGACGACCGCCATGGAGGAAGCCGGCGCCGAAGCGACGCCCGACCGCCCGCTCGCCTGGATCGCGCTCGAAGCCAACCGCACCGTGCATCATCACGAACTGGTCGTGCGCTATTGGCCCGGCGGCGAAGCGGGCCGCCTGCTCGCGCGCTCGCACCCACATGGTGCGTGGGTCAAGTGGACCGGATAATCGGGAACGCGCGAACGGTTTTCAGGCGCGCGCCACCGCGATCGGATTCGCCCCGGCCAGCAAGCTCCGGCATTCGGTGAAGACGCCGCCCAGCACGCTGCGAATCTCGTCCCATACCTGCCGCTCGTCGGCGGCATCGGCGGGAACGCTTTCGGCGATCACGTCGATCGTCGCATCGACCAACCCGCGATACCAGTCGAACGATACCTGGAGCGTGAACTGATGATGCGGAACCGAATTTTCGAGCAGGATCTCGATCTCGGTCGGGCGTTCGAGGCAATACATCAGGCAATAGAGACAGTTATCGACCATCTCGTGCTCCAGCGCCGAGGTCCGCCCCATTCCGTGTCGCTCGAAGCTGGCCGCGGCGTCGGGGTGCCGCGCATAATAGCGCGCCATCACCACCGGCGTGATGTCGCCGATAGCGTCGGCGGCCCGCGTCAGGCTGCGATCGAGCAATTCCAGTTTTTGCGCACGGTCCATCTCCAACCTCTCCTTTTTTCAAAGGAGTATTTCAAATGCAGCTTTTAAGGCAAGCGTTATGCGCACCGGGAGGATGCGCACGCGTCAGAGGCGCGCGGCGATCTCCGCCAGCATGTCGTGCACCGGCGTCGGCGCGGCGGGCGCATCCCAGCCCGCCTCGAGCGCGGCAACGCGTTCGAACAGCCGCTCGCTCGCCATGACGACGCGGGCGACCGGGGCATCGAAGCGGGCGCAGACAGACCAATCGGCCAGGACGGGATCGCCGATGCGCGCGGCGCTGTCGTCGGGTCCGGCCCCCGGATCGCCGGCGATCATCGCGCGGCGGTGGAGCAGCCAGGCGATGATATGCATCAGCCGCGCCGTCGTCTTGAGCGATTCGCAGGCGAGACCGACCTGAAGCAGGCCATCGCCGCCCGGATCGCGCATCGCTGCAAAGGCCGCATGCGCCTCGTCGGCGAGCAGCATCGCTTCGACATAGAGATTTTCGACCTGTGCGCGATGAACCGGCCGGCCGATTCCGCGCATGCCCGACTGCCGCTCGTCCATCGCGCGGCCATGCCACGGCCGCGGCGCGCACCGCAACGCCGCTAACCATCTTTCCGTCGCGCGCGCGGATCAGGCGATGATGTCGGGCAGAAGCTGATCCTCGCACCATGCGATCTCGTCCCGCAGCCGCAGCTTGTGCTTCTTCATGCGGGCGAGCTGGAGCTGGTCGGGAACCGTCGCCGTGGCGAGCGCGATGATCGCCGCATCGAGGTCGCGATGCTCGGTCCGAAGCCGTTCGAGGCGCTGGGCGATGTCTTCCGGATTCACGCCCGTCTCCTGCCACGGCCACCGCTGGTCCGCAACGGGGACCGTCCGGCCGAATCGTCACGACTTTCGGGGCAATTCATGTTTTACTCGCCCCTGCCCACCCGATTCGAAAAGGAGAAGGCCTCATGAGCACATCGCACCTTTCCGCCCTGAAGTCCCGTCACGCGGACCTCGACGCGAAAATTGCGAATGAAGAACGGCGCCCATCGCCCGATGCGGCCCTGCTGGCGCAGATGAAAAAGCAGAAGCTGAAAATCAAGGAAGAGATGCTCGCGTTCGATTGAGCGAGCCCCCGACTGCTACCGCCGGCTGATGCCTTCCATCGCGAAGCGCGTCAGCGCGGGCGGTAGAAAGGCCCCCGGTTGAGCGCGGAGATGTGTGGGGGAACCTCCATTTTGCGAACCACCTGACGGCGCACCGCCTGCGGATCGACCGGCCGGTCGAACGCGACGCCGAACTTGCCGTCGCCGATCCAGACGATCCGCCCCGGCACCGGGCCGATGTTGCGCAGATCGACTTCGACCGCGCCGCCCTGTTCAAGCCCCCTGATCCGGCCCTGCACCTCGGCGAGCATGCCGCCCGCCGACAGGTTGCGGACGCGGACGAGCACCGTATCGGGCGCCCCCGCCAGTTGCAGCCGCGCCTGCATGAACAGGCTGTCGCGGTCGGCGCTTCGCGACAGCGCCGCCACTTCCTCGTCGACCGATGTGTGTTCGTGGGATTCCATGCGACCCGTTCCCCGTTTGATTCAGGGGACGAATCTAGGCAGCAGCCCTTGCGATATTGTAAATGGCGCCGACGCCTTTCGGCCCGGCCGCAATCAATCCTCGCGCGAAATGCGCTCGTTACGCTCGTGGCGCTCCTGCGCTTCCAGCGTCATCGTCGCGATCGGGCGCGCCTGAAGCCGCGCGAGCGAGATGGGTTCGCCGGTGACCGCGCAATAGCCATATTCGCCTTCGTCGATGCGGCGGATCGCGGCGTCGATCTTGGCGATCAGCTTGCGCTGGCGGTCGCGGGTCCGCAGCTCGATCGCCCAGTCGGTCTCGCTCGACGCGCGGTCGGCGAGGTCGGGCTCGCGCAGCGGACCGTCCTGCAGATGCGCCAGCGTCGATTCGGCTTCGGAAAGGATCGACTTCTTCCACGCGAGCAGGAGGCCGCGGAAATAATCCTGCTGCCGTTCGTTCATGAACGGCTCGTCCTCGTTGGGGACATAATCCGAATCGAGATTGGACCTGGCTTCGCGGAGGGCGTCGGCGCCAACATCGGCAATCTTGGTCGGCATAAGGGGCTCTCGCGTCCTTTCCTGTCGCCTTGCCGCCGAAATGGCGGTCCAAGGAATGCGCCGCGCCTATAACCAGCCGCAGGTTGGGACACAAGCGCCAAGGACCGATAGGCGGCCCCGGGTGAAGCGCCGCTGAACCGGCTCGACGCTCTCCGCAAGCCCACCGCGCTCGCCCATTCGATCGCCCAGCCGTTTACTAATGGACATGATTCGGTAAAAATCCGTGCTGTTTTGGGACAAAGTAGCGCTTTAGAGTTGATTTCGATCCCATTTTCCCGCTCTCGGACAGGCAAACGCGGTTAACGCAATTGCCGTGTTCACAAAGCATTGGCCTTTTGCTCTTAGTGAAAGGCGCAATCGGTGCCGGCGGCAGCGCTGGGGGCACCTGCAACGGGAAAAGAGAGAGAAACCTATGTCTGTCCGAATGGCCCTCGCAAAGCTTTGTGCCTGCACATGCGGCGGCGCGATCATCGGCACCGGCGCGATGCAGGTCGCCGACGTGCCGCGAGCGAAGGCGCAGACGGTGCAGAACTGCTGCACCAAGAAAGTGGTGCGCAAGCGGCACGTGGCGCGCAAGCCGGTGAAGCGCGTCCGCCGCGTGGTCACGACGAAGCGGATCATCCGCACCGCCACCCCGCAGACGCAGGTGGTGACGCAGACGGTTCCGCTGCCCCCCATCCCCTATGCGCCCTTCCCGCAGCGCGGCGGCTTCGAAGGCGGCGGTGGCGGCGGCGGAGTCACCGTGATCGGCGGCGGCTTCGGCGGCGGTTTCGGTGGCGGCTTCTTCGGGGGTTTCTTCGGCGGCAGCAGCGGCGGCGGGAGCAGCGGCAGCGTCGTCATCACCTCGACGACCACGGGCGGGCTCAGCTCGACCACCAGCAGCACCTCGGGCGGGGTTTCCACTTCGACCGGCGGGGTCAGCACCTCGACCTCGACGGGTGGCGTCAGCACGTCGACCGGCGGCGTTTCGACTTCCACGGGCGGCGTCTCGACCTCGACCGGCGGCGTGTCGACCTCGACGGGCGGGGTCAGCACTTCGACCGGCGGCGTTTCGACCTCGTCGGGCAATGTCAGTTCCTCCTCTTCGAGCAGCAGCAGTTCCTCTTCGTCGAGCAGCAGTTCGTCCTCCTCGTCGTCGAGTTCCTCCTCGTCGGGCGGCGGCAGCTCGTCGAAGGGCGGAAGCTCGCACGGCGGGTCGTCGCGCGGCGGCAGCTCGCATGGCGGTTCGTCCCACGGCGGATCGTCGCATGGCGGCTCGTCGCACGGCGGCAGTTCGCACGGCAGCTCGGGCTGGGGCGGCACGTCGGGCGGTTCGGGCGGTTCGGGCAGCAGCTCGTCGAGCAGCAGTTCCTCCTCTTCGTCCTCTTCCTCGTCGTCGAGCGGTTCGAGCGGCGCGTCGACCTCGACCGGCGGCGCATCCTCGTCGTCGAGCAGTTCCTCCTCCTCGTCATCCTCGTCGAGCAGCAGTTCGTCGAGCGGCGCGACCTCGTCGGGCGCGACGGGCGGCAGCAGCAGCTTCGGCGGATCGACGGGCAGCTCGTCATCCTCGTCGAGCAGCAGTTCCTCGTCGTCGTCGAGCAGTTCCTCCTCTTCGAGCTCCTCGTCATCGTCGAGTTCGGGCGGCAGCACGAGCAGCGGGTCGTCGGGCGATCCGACCCCGGTGCCGGCACCGCCGATGATGCTGCTGTTCGGCGCCGCCGCCGCCGCGCTGGTGATGCGCCGCCGTGCGGCCAACCGCGACGGCGACGACAGCGAAGCGGCATAACGGGCCACTGGCGGCAGACGGCCTCGCGCCGGATGCCGAATGATGGGGGCCGTCCCTTGGGGCGGCCCCCTTTTTCGTGGCGGTCATGATTTCGGACCCGGGATCGCCCCGCGTCGTCATTGTGAGCGGAGGGGCGAACGCAGGCTTGCACCGCCCGCTCCGCGCCGCCATAGCGCGGCCATGCACGATATCCGCCTGATCCGGGACGACCCCGCCGCGTTCGACGCGGGCCTCGCGCGCCGCGGCCTTGCCCCCCTGTCCGAAACCATCCTGGCCGCCGACGCCGCGCTGCGCGCGTTGCAGACCGACATGCAGGCCGCGCTCGCGCGCCGCAACGAGGCGTCGAAGGCGATCGGCCAGGCGATGGCGCAGGGCGACACGGCCACCGCCGTAACGCTGAAGGCCGAGGTCGCGGCGCTGAAGCAGTCGCTCCCCGAACAGGAAGCCGCCGAGCGCGCGCAGCTTGCCGCATTGCAGGACAGCCTCGCCGCGCTCCCCAACCTGCCCGCCACCGACGTTCCGGAGGGCGAGGACGAGGAAGGCAATGTCGAGATTTCGCGGTGGGGCACCCCGCGCACCTTCGCCTTCACGCCGCGCGAGCATGCCGATTTCGCCCCCGCGCTCGGCCTCGATTTCGAGACTGCGGCGCGGATGTCGGGTGCCCGCTTCGCCTTTCTGAAAGGGTCGATGGCGCGGCTCGAACGCGCGCTCGGCCAGTTCATGCTCGACCGGCAGACCGGCGAGGCGGGTTATCGCGAATGCGCGACGCCGCTGCTGGTGCGCGACGAGGCGGCATTCGGCACCGCGCAGCTTCCCAAGTTCCGCGAGGACCTGTTCCAGACCACCGACGGCCGCTGGCTGATCTCGACGTCGGAGATGAGCCTGACGAACGCGGTGCGCGAGGAGATATTGCCGGAGGCCGACCTGCCGCTGCGCATGACCGCCCTCACCCCCTGCTTCCGGTCCGAGGCGGGCGCGGCGGGGCGCGACACGCGCGGCTATATCCGCCAGCACCAGTTCTGGAAGGTCGAGCTGGTGTCGGTCACCCGCCCGGAGAACAGCGACGCCGAACTCGAACGCAAGACGCGCGCCGCCGAGGCGATCCTCGAGGCGCTCGACCTGCCCTATCGCCGGATGCTGCTGTGCGCGGGCGACATGGGTTTTTCGGCGCGCAAGACCTATGACCTCGAAGTGTGGCTGCCCGGCCAGGGCGCCTACCGCGAGATTTCGAGCTGCTCCAACTGCGGCGATTTCCAGGCGCGGCGCATGAACACCCGCTTTCGCCGTGAGGGCGCAAAGGGCAACGAGTTCGTCCACACGCTCAACGGCTCGGGGCTGGCGGTCGGGCGCACGCTGGTCGCGATCCTCGAAAATTATCAGCAGGAGGACGGCAGCGTCGATATTCCAGCGGCGCTGCTGCCTTATATGGGTGGGGTCACGCGGCTGACACCCATCACCTGACTGCCCTCGTCGTCCCGGCCTGGGGCTGGGGTGGCGAAAAGAGAAAGAAACAAAGTGCGCATCCTCCTCACCAACGACGACGGTTATCACGCCCCCGGCATGGCGGTGCTCGAAGCGATCGCACGGCAGCTTTCGGACGACATATGGGTCTGCGCCCCGTCGGAAGAACAGTCGGGCGCCGGCCATTCGCTGACGCTGTCCTATCCGGTGCGCGTCCGCCAGCATGGCGAACGGCGCTGGTCGTGCACCGGCACCCCGACCGATTCGGTGATGATCGCGATCGGCAAGCTGATGCCCGAAAAGCCTGACCTGATCCTGTCGGGGGTCAATCGCGGCGCCAATCTGGGTGACGACATCACCTATTCGGGCACGGTGTCGGCGGCAATCGAGGGGGCGCTGGCCGGCATCCCGGCGATCGCGCTGAGCCAGGTCTATGCGCGCGAGGGCATGGGCGACACCGTTCCCTTCGGCGCGGCCGAGGCGTGGGGGGCGAAGGTGCTGGCGCCGCTGCTCGCGATGCGGATGGCGCCGCGGACGCTGATCAACGTCAACTTCCCGGCCGTCCCTGCCGACGCGGTGCGCGGGATTCGCGTCGTCCGACAGGGCTTCCACGACTATAGCCGCGGCTCGATCGTCGAGGGCGTCGATCCGCGCGGCTACACCTATTACTGGTTCGGGCTGCACGGCATCGAGCATTCGCTGGGCGCCGACAGCGACCTCGAGGCAATCGACGCCGGCTATATTTCGGTGACGCCGCTGCAACTCGACCTGACCCACGACGCCTCGCTCGCTGCGTTGCGGAGCGCCTACCAGGGCTGAGCGGAAGAGAGGCGATGCCGTCCGATGCTCGATGCATTGGCGCGATCACTCTCGAATATGACACATTGTATCCCCGCGCAGGCGGGGGCTATGGCTGTGGGGATTCGGGTTTCGGCACGGTTTTCCTTTCCGTCACCCTGACCTTGCTTGGCAATGATCCCTTTTCGACAAGTCACCGTTCCCCGGCGAAAGCCGGGGTCCACGTGGGCGCCGCCGCCTCGCATGGACCCCGGCTTTCGCCGGGGAACAGTTCCTGACTTGCCTGAAGGACATATGCGCCAACTTGTTTCAGAGTCTGCCCCGAACCCGATCAGAGGGTCCATGGTCCGCCCTCGCCTGAAAGTCGGCACAAAAGGGAAGGTTCGGCCATGGATGCTGAACGAGTTCAGCATGACGGACGAGGCAGCGCGCCGAACGCCGACTCCCCATAGACCATAGAGCGTCTTGGCGCCGACGCCGGGCTTTTCTTGCTCTGGGGCTCCCGTCTCCGCGAGAGCACACGGGTATTTTCGCGATCCACTTCGCTGAAACGGGCGTCCCATGCCCTCCGATCGCTCAGTTTCTGTTCCGAAATGAAACAGATGGCTGGCGTTCGCCGCCTGGCTTTGGCAAGGAAGCGGTGTGGGGGCGATTATTCACCGTATCGGGCCGCTTGTGGGCGCGGCATTGCTGGGCGGCTGTATTCCAGCGGCCATGTCGCCGACGCCGCGCGCGACCGCACCGGTAGCCAGCGCGCCGGCGCCGTCTGCCGCGCGTGACGATTTCGAACGGCGCTCTCTGGGCGAGGTCGTTGGCGGCGACGCGCGGCAGACCTGGACGCTGAAACCGGTCACTGCCGACGCGCGCGCGGTCACGGCCGGCACCTACACCGTGCGGCCGGGCGATACGCTGCGCGCGATCGGCGCGATGACGGGCGCGGGGTCGGAGGCGATCGCGATGGAGAACGACCTCGCGCCGCCCTATACGCTGCATCCCGGCCAGACGCTCCGCATTCCCGCGGGCCTCTATCATCGCGTCGCGGCGGGGGAGACGGGCATCGGTATCGCACAGGCCTATGGCGTCGACTGGGGGGAGATCGTCACGATCAACGCGCTCGGCGAACCCTATATCCTGCGCGTCGGCCAGCGGCTGCGCCTGCCGGCCGAGGCACGGGTCCAATCGCCGCGCGCCGTCGACGTGGCGGCGCGCGCGGCATCCTTCACGCTCGACATCGACGACATCGCGACGGGCAGCCAGCCCGCGCTCGCCGAAAGCGGGCGCCCTGCCGCGGCCAGCGCGGTGCCAAAACACCCGGTGACGACGGCAATCGCGGCGCCGGCCGCCTTTTCCGGCCGCTTCCGCTGGCCGCTCGCCGGTCCGGTCATCGCCCGCTTCGGTCCGCTGGCGCCCGGCAAGGTCAACGACGGCATCAACATCGCCGCAGCGCAGGGGACGCCGATTCACGCCGCGGCGGACGGCGTCGTCGCCTATGCCGGCGACGAGATCGCGGTCTATGGCGGCCTGATCCTGATCGACCATGGCGGCGGCTGGATGAGCGCCTATGGCCATGCAGGCGAAATCGCGGTGCAGCGCGGGCAGGCGGTGAAGGCCGGCGCCGTCATCGGCCGCGCCGGCGCGAGCGGCCAGGTCCAGTCGCCGCAACTCCATTTCCAGCTCAGGAAGAATCGGGTACCCGTCGATCCGATGAAGCAGTTGCCGCCCCGATAGCCGCCGATGGCCAGACGACTACCCCGGAGCGTCCAGCGTCAGTTCGACGTCCTGCGCCGCGCGACCCGCTGGCCGATCTGGGCCGACCTGGTCACGCGGCTGGGCGTCGCCTTCCTGCTGATCGGGATCGCGGTGGCGATCCACTGGGTCGGGCGCGACGGGCTGGTCGATCACGAGGATGGCGCCATCAGCTTCCTCGATGTCGTCTATTTCACGATGATCTCGGTCACCACCACCGGCTTCGGCGACATCACCCCGGTGTCCGATCGGGCACGGCTGGTCGAGGCGGTGGTGGTCACGCCGATCCGCATCGCCGTGCTCTTCATCTTCGTCGGCACCGCCTATCAATTCGTCCTCAAACGCACATGGGAAAAATGGCGCATGGCCCGCATCCAGGCAAAGCTCACCAACCATATCGTCGTTCTCGGCTTCGGCGTCAGCGGCAGCGAAGCCGTCAAGGAACTGATCGTGCGCGGCACCGATCCGTCGCAGATCGTCGTCATCGACCCGGCGCGCGGGCGCGTCGCCGCCGCCGAGCACATGGGCTGCAACGTGATGGAGGGCGACGCGTCGAACGACGACACGCTGCTGCACATCCGCATCAACGAAGCGAAGAGCGTGCTCGTTTCCGCCGGGCGCGACGACACCTCGATCCTGATCGTGCTCACCGTGCGCCATCTCGCGCCGCACGTTCCGATCAGCGTCGTCATCCGCACCCAGGACAATGAACTTCTCGCGCGGCAGGCGGGCGCCAACAACGTCATCAACCCGGTCAGCTTCACCGGCCTGCTGCTCGCGGGGTCGGCCGAGGGCGCGCATGTCGCCGACTATATGGCCGATCTGGCGGCCGCCGGCGGCCGGGTGCAGTTGAGTGAGCGCCGGGTAAGCCCCGAGGAGATCGGCCGCGGCCTCGACACGCTCGCCAGCGGCGGGCGCGGCCTGCGCCTCTATCGCGGCGGCAAGCCCTACGGCTTCTGGGAGCCCGAAGCCCAGGCGCTGCAAGCGGGCGACCTGGTGGTCGAGGTCGTCCCCTGCAAGGACAGCGAAGCGCCGGCGTAGCCCGCCCGACGCGCGACAATCCCCGTATACTACTGCGTCGCGGTTTCAATTTGCCGCATGGCGGAAAGCCCGTGAACCGCCGGTAACGGCGCCTTGGCGCGCGAAATGCCGACGGAATGTAAAAAGGCGCTTGCATTTCTCGCGAATGACTCGCAATAGCGCGCCATTATTTCCATCATGGATCAAAAAGGGGGCATGAATGTCATTCTTGCGTTTGCGTGAATCACTGGCGGCAGCGGCGCCGGCCTATCTGGCTCTGGGTTGCTTCGGCCTCGCCGTTTCGCCCGCGGCTGCCCAGGACAGCGGATCGGAAGCGAAGGCGCCGCGGCTCGGCGGGGTCACCGTGACCGACACCGCGATCGACGACGAAGGCTATAAGGTCGACCGTCCGTCCTCGCCGAAATTCACGCAGCCGCTGCGCGACACGCCCCAGACGATCCAGGTGATCGACAAGCAGCTGTTCAACGAACAGGGGGCGACGACGCTGACCGAGGTGCTGCGCAACAGCCCCGGCGTCGGTACCTTCTATGCCGGCGAGAACGGCAATACGACGAGCGGCGACGCGATCCGCATGCGCGGCTTCGACACGTCGAACAGCATCTTCGTCGACGGCATCCGCGATCTGGGCTCGATCTCGCGCGACATCTTCAACACCGAAGCGGTCGAGGTTCAGAAAGGACCGGCAGGCACCGACAATGGCCGCACCGCACCGACGGGCGCGATCAACATGGTGTCAAAGCGGGCGTCGCTCGAAAGCGCGCTGTCGGGCACGCTTTCGGTCGGCGTCGACGGGCAGAAGCGCGTGACGGCCGACGTCAACCAGACGCTGGGCGACCTGAGCAACAGCGCGTTGCGGCTGAATGTCCTGTGGCAGGACAGCGATGTTCCCGGCCGCGATCATGTCGAGAACCAGCGGCTCGGTCTCGCCGCCTCGCTCGGCTTCGGCCTCGAAACCGCGACCCGCGCTTATCTCAATCTGCTCTATGTCGATCAGGACAATATTCCCGACGGCTATGTCCCGACGATCGCTCTGCCCGGATGGCAGCCCCAGTCCGGACAGGAGGCGCTGGCCGGCCATCCCGTCGATTCAAGGAATTTCTACGGCACGCGCAAGGATCATGACGACGTCAGGGCGCAGATGGCGACATTCATCGTCGAACATGATTTCTCCGATAATGTGCGGCTGTCCAACGTCGCGCGCTGGGGCGAGACCAGGCAGGACTATCTGCTGACCGCATTCATGTCGACGAACGCCAACATCGTCGGCGATCCTGCGAACCCCAACGACCTGTCCGCCTATACGATGACGCGCGGCAACCCCACGATCCGCGATGCGCGAAACCGCATCCTGACCGACCAGCTCAACCTGCGGGCCGATTTCGCGACCGGAGCGATCGAGCATAATCTGAGCGTCGGTGCCGAGATCACCAGCGAAAAGCAGATCACCTACGGCCACAGTTCCTCGGGCACCCTGCCGGTCGCCAATCTCTACGATCCCGACTGGAACGACACGAGCAACTACACCCATTCGCGCAACGGCACCGCTTCGCGGGGCAAGACGAATACGCTGGCCTTCTATGCCTTCGACACCGCGAAATTCTTCGACGGGCTCTTGCTGGTGACCGGCGGCATTCGCCTCGATCATTACAAGACGACCTATGTCAGCACGGCCGTCTGCAACAACGGAACCGGCCGCGGCGCCGTGCCCTGCGGTACTGCGCCCGTGGGCTCGGTCGTGACCACCGCCGACCTGACGGCCAAGGACACGCTGTTCAACTGGAAGCTGGGAGCGGTGCTGAAGCCCAGCGAGCCGGTCAGCCTCTATGTGAACTATGCGCTGTCGCAGCAGCCCCCGGGCGGCGACAACTTCACCCTGGCCACTGGCAACAGCGCCAACAATCCGGACTTCGCTCCCCAAAAGGCCAAGACGATCGAGGCCGGCGTCAAGCTGGACGCACTGGACGGCGCACTCGCCTTCAACGCGGCGGTGTTCCAGACCAAGGTGCTGAACGAGGTCAACGCCGCCGACCCGTCCGACATCCAGAGCGGATCGAAGCGCGTGCGGGGCTTCGAACTGTCGGTCGTGGGCAACATCACCGACGACTGGTCGATCTCCGCCGGCTACGGGCATCAGAAGACCAAGGTCACGAACGGCGGCGCGGTCGCCGTCGACGGCAGCACCGGCCTGACCTACGCCCCGGACGACAGCTTCTCGTCGTGGACCAGCTATCGCGCGCCCTTCGGGCTCGAGATTGCCGGCGGCGTCCGTTACACCAGCGGAATGCGGCGCGGGACCGACGGTGCGGCCGGCACGCCGCCCCGCACCCAGGGCTATACGGTCGTCGACGCGCTGCTGGGCTATGCGGTCAACGACAATGTCACGCTGCGGGTGAACGCCTATAACCTGTTCGACAAACATTATGTCGCGGCGATCAACAAGAGCGGCTATCGCTACACGCCGGGGCAGCCGCAAACCTTCCTGTTCAGCGCCGACTTCCGTTTCTAGGTCGGAGCGGAACAGGCTTGAACAGGCTTGGGCGGGGGACGTGGCGCACCCCCGCCTTCGCCGTTTGAAAGGATCTGGATCGGCATGTTGCTGCATATTCCGAACATCCTGTCGGCCGAGGAGGTGGCGGCGGTCCGCACCCGGCTCGACGGCGCCGAGTGGACCGACGGGCGCGAGACGGTCGGGGCGCAGGGTGCCCGCGTCAAGCGCAACGAGCAACTGCCCGATAACCTGCCGCTGAAGGCCGAACTGGGAGCCACGGTGCTCGCCGCGCTGCAGCGATCGCCGCTGTTCTTCGCCGCCGCGCTGCCGCGCAAGATCCTGCCGCCGCGCTTCAACCGCTATGCGGGCGGCGGCGAATATGGTTTCCACGTCGACGGTGCGGTGATGCGTCTGGGAGAGGGCGAACATCTGCGGTCGGACCTGTCCTGCACCCTCTTCCTCAACGATCCGACCGACTATGAGGGCGGCGCGCTGGTCATCAGCGATACGTATGGCGAGCATCGCGTCGCACTGCCAGCGGGGGACGCCATCCTCTATCCTTCGAGCAGCCTTCACCGCGTCGAACCGGTGACACGCGGTGCGCGCATCGCATCTTTTTTCTGGATTCAAAGCCTGGTGCGGGACGAAAGCCTGCGGCGGATGCTTCTCGAACTGGATACGGCGATCCAGAAACTCACCCTCGATGGGGCCGATAATGATGCTGTCCTTCAACTCACCTGCGTCTACCACAACCTGCTGCGACGCTGGTCGGAAACCTGAACGCGAGGCCCGGGAGCGCTTCGCCGCCGTGCCCCCGCCCCGTTCCATCCGCCCGGTCGAGGTGGCCGGAGGCCCCGGCAGCGCCGTGCATCGCTATGGCGAGGCATCGCGCCTCAACCCGATCGCCGCCGGACTGGCGCTGTTGCTGACCGCGGTGCTGATCGCCGCGCTCGTTCACAGCGGGATTCGCCACGCGCACACGAAGGCGACCAGGCTGGCGGTGGTCAACCTGTCGATGGCGCCGCCACCGCCACCGCCCGCACCCGCAGAGACGCCGCCGCCGCCGCAGCCGCGCGCCACCATGCCGCAGCCGCTGGTCGTGCTGCCCAATCCTCGGCCGGTGCAGATTGCGGTTCCCGACCCCGAACCGGCCGCGCCGATCGCGGTTTCCGTTCCGGCCGCTCCCCCGGCGCCGCCCGCTCCGCCGGCACCGCCGTCGACGATCCAGGCCGACGACCTTGCGACGCGCATGCTGTCGGGGTCTCCGCCGCGCTATCCGACCGAAAGTCGTCGCCACCGCGAGCAGGGAACGGTGCTTCTGTCGGTGACGCTGGGCGTCGACGGATCCGTCGCGGCGATCAGCGTCGCGCGAACCAGCGGCTTTCAGCGCCTGGACGAAGCCGCGCTGCGCGCGGTGCGGAAATGGCGCTGGGCGCCGACCATCCGCAACGGCGAAGCCGTGCGCGTCAGGGGCGTCGTCGAAATCCCCTTCATCCTGCGCGGATAGGGTATCAATCGAGCATCGCGCGCCACGCGCGCGACACATATTCGCGCTCGTCCGCGATCAGGCAGGCGGCGAGCCCGTGGGCGTCGGCCATGTCGAGCGCCGCCGCCGGCCCGGCGACGGTCAGCGCGGTCGCCCAGCCGTCGGCCATCATACAACTGCGATGGATCACCGTCGCCGACGTTATGCCGTTGCGGATCGGCAGACCGGTGCGCGGATCGAAGCTGTGCGAGTAGCGGCGGCCCTCTATCTCCAGACCGCGCCGATAATCGCCCGACGTCGCCACCGACAGGTCGTGCAGCGCGATGCGCCAGGGCAGCCCGTTCCAACCGGGCGGCGGCTCGACATCGACCCACCATGGATGACCGTCGGGCCTGATCCCCTCGCCCCGCAGTTCGCCCCCCACCTCGATCAGGAAATGGCGCACGCCGGCGTCACGCAGCCGCTCGGCTGCGAGGTCGACGCCATAGCCCTTGGCGATGCCTGACAAATCGAGCGATGCGCCCTCCTCGCGGCGCAGCTTCCCGGCCTGTCGGTCGAAGGCGATGCCGCCGCGCGGCGCGGCGATCGAGGGGTCCGGGCGCGCCGCCACCCGCCCCGCACTGCCGAAACCCCACGCCTCGGTCAGGCGCCCCAGCCCCGGATCGAAAGCGCCGCCGCTGGCGTCGGCGATGGCGAGCGCCGCTTCGACGACCTGCACCAGTTCGGGCGGGACCGCCTGCCACGTCCCGGCCGGGGCGCGGTTGAAGCGCGACAGGTCGGAGTCCGGCTCCCACTGGCTCATCTGCGCGACGACGAGGTCGAGCGCGCGCTGGACGATGGCCGCCGCATCGCGCGGCGGCGCGACGGCCTGCAGGCTCCAGTCGGTCCCCATGCTGGTTCCCGAAAAGCGCTCGATCCCCGCCGGCACATCGCGCTTCGCAAAGGCGGCGGGGGTCAGCGCCCGCGGGATGAGGACGCGGTCGTTCAGGGTGCCATCACCTCGAGCGTCGTGACATAGCTCGCCCGGCGCTGCGGCTGGGCCGGCGCCGCCCCCTCTTCGCCCTGCTCGGCACGCGGCGTGGTGACGTTGACCCAATAGAGGCCCGCCTCGGGCCACGTCACCGTGACGCGACCGTCGGCACCGGTCGTCAGGTCGATCTGGCCGAGCTGGTCGCGATAGCGGATGCCGCCGGGGATCACGGTCACCGTCAGGCCCGCCGCGGGCTTGCCGTCGAGCAGGAACTGGAAGGTCGCCGCCTCGCCCGCATAAAGGTCGTTCGGATGCGTCACCGGGACCAGTTCGATCCCCTTGCCGGTCGTCTGGAACACCGTCGTCGTCGGTTCGCCGACGGTGACGAAAATCTCGTTGCGGTTGTTCGATTCCGCCGTCCGCACATTGGTCGCGCCGGCGGGCAGCCGCTCGGCAAGGTTGGCGGTGGTGGTGCCGCGCGGCAGGCGCTCGGTCTTGCCGTTCAGGTCATAGCTGCCCATCAGCGCGTCCGACGCGGTTCCGATCTTCCACGTCCCCTTCTGCGTCAGATGGACGTCGAACGTGCTGCGATAGCGGCCGGTCGAACCATGCTCGATCTGCGCCTCGCTGCCGTCGGGCGCCCAGGCCTTGATCCCGTCGAGCCGCAGCGGCTGGTGCTCGAAATAGAAGAGGTCGTTCGACACCGCCGCATCGACCGTGACCCAGACGTCATCGCCCGACAGCACGGTCGCCGACGGCATCATCCACTGCCGATGCGCGCTTGCCGGCGTCACGGCCAGCGCCGACAAGGCGATCGTCGCCGCCAGTCCCAGGATTCGCTTCTTCATCGTTCGCCCTTTCGTATCAACGGAATGAGATGGAGACGGCGCCCAGCTCGCTGGTGCCCGCGGCGCGGCCGCCCGCGCCCGCCTTCGCCGGCCAGGTGAAGGGGATGCGCAGCAGTTCGCGCCCCCCGACCTCGCGCGCCGCCTCTATGACCAGCGTATATTGCCCCGGCGCCGTCGCGCCGAGCTGCGCGCGCGAAAAGCTGACCTTGTGCGTCCCGGGCGCGCGCGTCGCGCCGGTGACGCCGTTCGCGGGAAAGGTCATCGAGCGGCCCGACACGCGCCACCACTGGCGAACGTCGCGGAGCCATTTCGTGCCCTCGCCATTCTTCATGTCGTAATCGTACCAGACCGCGACCGTCTTGGCCGGGGCCCCCTCCTTCTCCACCCAGATGGCGACATAGGGCCGATGATATTCGGCGACCTTGAGCCGCGGGATGGTGACGGTCACGTCCATCGTGCCCGGCGCGGCGGCCAGCGCCGGGGCCGCGAGCGCGGCAGACAGCGTTCCGCCGATCAGGATCGTCCGCATGGGTGAAGTCATGGCTCTTGCCCTCCTAGTGAATAGAGACGATGGCGATTGCGGCGGGGATCGCAAGCCCGGCCGCGACGATGGGCCAGGTCGATCTGCGCTTGGCCGCGTGAAGCTGAAGCAGGAACAGCCCGGTGATCGCGAAGACCAGGCAGGCGAAGGCGAAGATGTCGATGAACAGGCTCCACGCGCCGCCCGAATTGCGCCCCTTGTGCAGGTCGTTGAGGTAGGAGATCCAGCCGCGGTCGGTGATCTCCGCGCTGGCAGCACCGGTGGCGCGGTCGATCGCGACCCAGGCGTCGCCGCCCGGACGCGGCGCGGGCAGATAGACCTCGCCGTCCGACCATTCGGCATCGGCGGACACCTTGACGGGGAAATGCGCCTCGACCCACGCTGCGACGGACGGAGGCAGCGGCGCCTTTTCATCCGCCTCGCCGGTGGGGGCCGCCCTGGCGAGCTGATCGAGCAGCGCGGGGGGCAATTGCGCCGTCCGCGCCGACACCTGCGGCGCCGCCTCGATATCGGCGGCATGGTTCAGCGTGAAGCCGGTGATCGCGAACAGCAGCAGCCCGATCAGACAGATCGCCGAGCTCATCCAGTGCCACGTGTGAAGCTGTTTCAGCCAAAAAGCCTTGCGCCCGCGCTTCGGACCGGCTTGACGTGACGATGATCGGGACATGATAGGCGAAAGGTTCCGTTGCACAGCGCGATGGCAGTCGCCCTATCCAGAACGATTCTCAATAGCAACAGAGAGATTGTCGCAAAACCTCTCAAATTCCACGAAATGAGCCCGGTCAACTTCGATAGCTGTCCGCTGCGGGCGGCCGGAAGGATCGCTGTCTTTGTGAAGGGCCGCAGGCGACGGAGCGACTTCCAGCCATCGGCTTGCCTTGCCGATGGCTGGAGATCGCTTGCCCGGCCAACGCCGGAGGACGGCTTCGTTCAGCCCCCGATCGTTGCAGCCTGACGCCGCGAATTCTGCGGCGGCGTTTCGGGTTCGGCCGGCAATTCGGCCGCGGGCCGGACGGTCATCCCCAGCGCCGCGGCGACGCCGGCCCCATAGGCGGGGTCGCAGCGGGTGCAATTATCGATGTGCCGCTGCTTGATGAAGGCCGGCGCATCGCCCATCGCCCGCGCCGTATTGTCGAACAGCACCTGCTGTTGCTCCGGGCGCATCTGCTGGAACAGCTTGCGCGGCTGGGTGAAATAATCATCGTCGTCGTCGCGGAAATTCCAGTGCGCCGCGTCGCCGCTGATGCGCAGCGGCGGCTCGCCATAGTCGGGCTGCTGCTGCCACTGGCCGAAGCTGTTCGGCTCGTAATGCGGGCGGCTGCCGTAATTGCCGTCGACCCGTCCCGCGCCGTCGCGCTGGTTGCTCATCACCGGGCAGCGCGCGGCGTTGACCGGAATCTGGTGATAGTTGACGCCGAGCCGGTAACGCTGGGCATCGGCATAGTTGAACAGGCGCGCCTGCAGCATCCGGTCGGGCGACACGCCGATTCCCGGCACCAGGTTCGACGGCGCGAAAGCGCTCTGTTCGACATCGGCGAAGAAATTGTCCGGATTGCGGTTGAGTTCGAACTCGCCGACCTCGATCAGCGGATAGTCCGCCTTGTACCACACTTTGGTCAGGTCGAAGGGGTGGAAGCGATAGGTCTCGGCATCGGCCTCCGGCATGATCTGGACATACATCGTCCATTTCGGGAAATCGCCGCGCTCGATCGCCTCGTACAGGTCGCGCTGGTGCGATTCGCGGTCGCCACCGACCAGCGCCGCCGCCTCCGCATCGGTCAGGTTCGCAATGCCCTGCTGGGTCCTGAAATGGAACTTGACCCAGAAGCGCTCGCCCGCCTCGTTCCAGAAGCTGTAGGTGTGGCTGCCGAAACCGTGCATGTGGCGATAGCTTTTCGGGATGCCGCGGTCGGACATCACGACGGTCACCTGGTGGAACGCCTCGGGCAGCAGCGTCCAGAAATCCCAGTTGTTGGTGGCGCTGCGCATGTTGGTGCGCGGGTCGCGCTTCACCGCCTTGTTGAGGTCGGGGAATTTGCGCGGGTCGCGCAGGAAGAAGACCGGGGTGTTGTTCCCCACCATGTCCCAATTGCCTTCCTCGGTATAGAATTTCAGCGCGAAGCCGCGGATGTCGCGCTCGGCGTCGGCCGCGCCGCGCTCGCCCGCGACGGTGGTGAAGCGTGCGAACATCTCGGTCTTCTTGCCCACTTCGCTGAAGATTTTCGCGCGGGTGTAGCGGCTGATGTCGTGAGTCACGGTGAAGGTGCCGAAGGCGCCCGAACCCTTGGCGTGCATGCGCCGCTCGGGGATCACCTCGCGCACGAAATTGGCGAGTTTCTCGTTGAGCCACACGTCCTGGGCGAGCAACGGGCCGCGCGCGCCGGCGGTCAGGCTGTCCTGATTGTCGGGCACGGGTGCGCCGAATGCCGTCGTCAGATGGGAAACCGGGCACTGGCCGGCGTCGGGATGCGTCTTGGTCATGGCAGTTCCTCCTCTCGAAATGGCGATACCCCCTGGTAGACCGGCAACCTCAATTCATCAGCTTCATAAAAATCGTCATTCTCATCGAAAAAGTCGATCAAGATTGATCGCAACGCAAGATAGGGCATGATGAACCCGGGCAGCTTCTTCGAACTATCCGCGCAGGATTTTCGCCATGGCCTTCCCGCGGGCCAGTTCGTCGACGAGCTTGTCGAGGTAACGGATCTCCCGCATCGTCGACTCCTGAATCTCTTCGAGACGAACGCCGCAAATCACGCCCGTAACCAGCGATCGCAAGGGATTCATTCGGGGCGCCTGGGCGAAGAAATCCTCGAAGCTTGTCTGCTTCGCCAGTTGATCGTCCAGCGCCTTCTGGCTGTATCCCGTCAGCCAACGGATGATCTCGTCCACCTCGGCCTTGGTGCGCCCCTTCTTCTCCGCCTTGGCGATATAGTGGGGATAAACGCTCGCGACGCTGACCGAATAGATGCGATGCTTCGCCATGCGTCCTCCTCCCTCCGCACGAAACGCGCGCCGGCTGCGCCGACCTGCCGATCATAGCATGAAAAGGGAGGCTTGACCGCTATGGTGAGCTCGGCCCGCTCTATGTCGACCTCGACGCCGCCGCACCAGACGGGGAACGGTCGAATGGCCGGAAGCGGGCTTCGTCCGCGTCCGGCCACGATGCGGGATTGCGCGCGGCTGTCGCCGCGCAGAATGCGGGCGCCTATCGGAACTTGAAACTCATGTTGACGCCATAGGTCGCGGGCATGCCGGCAAACCGGATCACCGCATCTCCGCGCCGCGCCGCCGTATGCCAGTAATATTCGTCGGTCACATTCTGCGCATAGAGACTCGCCGTCCATTTCCCGTCAGCGTCGCCGATGCCGGCGCGCAGATCGAGCAGTCCATAGTCGTCTATGAACAGCCGCGCGTCGGGCCTGAAATCGCCGTAGGTCGAGCTGCGATAGCTATAGTTGGCGCCAAGGAACGCCTGCTTTGCTCCCCCAATGGCCCAGCGATATTCGAGGTCGGCGTTGAGCTGCCATTTCGGCGTGTAGGGAAAGCGATAGCCGTCGAAGTCGGTGACCGCGCCGAACGCCGAATAGTTGGTGAAGGACCGCGTCACCTTACTGTCGATATAGGTCGCGCCGAAGTGGGCGCGCAGGCCGTCGACGGGGGTGACCACAAGCTGCAACTCGGCGCCCTTGATCCGCGACTTGGGCACGTTGACCAGCGCTTCGAGCGGACCGAACACGGGAACGATCGTGCGCCCCTTCAGCTGCTTGTCGAGATAGTCATAATAGAAGAGCGCCCCGTTGAGCTGCATGCGGCGGTCGAGCAACGCCGATTTGAAGCCGATTTCATAGGCCGTGACCTGTTCCTGCCGCACCGGAGTATATTGCGAGAAGCGATTGCCGGCGAGCGTCGCGAACGAGCCGCTCTTGTAGCCGCGACTGACGCTCGCATAGAAAAGCTGGCCGCCCGACGGCTTCCACTGGAGCACGCCGCGCCACGATATATTGTCTTCGGGCAGGCTGCCTTCGAACAGCGCGGGTTGTCCGGCATCGTTGAAGGTCACGCAGCCGCCGAGCGGGATCGTGCCCGACGGCAGACCGAAGATCAGCTCGAACCCCCGAGCATAGGTGCCGTTGCCGGCATTCAGCGTGCAACCGGCGAAATCGACCTTGGTGTCGGTGTAGCGGATGCCGCCGATCAGCGTCAGCGTGTCGACGATCGGCACGCTGATGTCGGCGAACGCGGCGATGCTGCGATACCGCGTGTCACCGAGCTGCGGCACAAGCTCGATCGACGGAAAGCCGAAGCGATCGAACACATGGGCCGATGACTGGTCGTCGAGCCGCTGGGTCAGCAGTTCATGGGTCTTGCCCCACTCGTAATTGCCGCCGACGATCCACGAACCGTCGCCCATAAGCGACCCGGCAAGCCGCAACTCCTGGCTGAAGGCTTTGATGTCGCCTTCGAGGAAGACGTCGGTCAGCCGCAGCGCGGTGCCGTCCGACTCCTGGCCATAGGCTTCCTTGAAGCGGCTATAGGCCGAGATCGAGGTGAGCGTGATGTCATCGCTGAGGTCCACTTCGCCGCGCAGCGCGGCCTGCACCTGCCAATTGTCTTTCTTCAGCGCAAAGCTGTCTCCCCAATCGGCCGCACGATTGCTGGCCGGCGCGGTCGGATAGGCAACCAGCCGGGGATCGAAGAAACCAGCCGATTGCTGGAACGGCGTGACGAGCTGCGGTGCCTGAGTGTCGCCATGATCCTGGTTGGCGTTGATCATCAGGTTCACGCGCACCGTGTCGACCGGGCGCCAGGCGAGCTGGAGGCGGCCCTGCGTGAAGGCGCGCTGGCCCAAACTCGCGTCGCGGGTATAGCTTTTCTGCCAGTCACCGCCGCCCTCGTGGCGAAACGAGATGCGGGCGGCCAATGTCTCCGACAAGGGGCCGCTGGCATAGCCTTCGGCGCTGAAACGGTTGAAACGGCCATAGGAGAGCGCAAGGCCCGCCTCGGGCGACCAGGTCGGCTTTGCCGCGATATAGTTGATCGCACCCCCTGTCGCATTGGAACCGAACAGCGTGCCTTGCGGGCCCTTGAGAACCTCGACCCGTTCGAGGTCGAAGGACGCCCCGGCGGTCATCACCGAATAGGGGATCGGAACCTCGTCGGTGTAGACGGTGACCGTCGGCTTGGCCGCGAGGCTGCTGTCGAAGAAGCCGATGCCGCGCAGGAAATAGACGGGAGTTCCGAAACCGCTGTCGATCGCATTGAATCCGGGGGTGACTTTTGCCAGCCCCGCGACGTCGGTCACGCCCTGCGCCCGCAGATCGCCGCCCGACACCGCGGTGATCGACAATGGAACGCTGTTGACGCTCTCGCTGCGCTTCTGCGCGGTGACGATGATATCGGTCGTGCCCGGGCTTTCGGTTTCGGCCGGCGCGCCGCTTTCCTGCGCGGTCGTTTGCGTGGCGAAGCCGGCCAGGACGATCGCGGCCAACGACGGCGACCAACGCCTCTTGCTATGCGTCATCGATTCCCTCCCATTATGGCGATGCGCGTCCGGTCCGGTTTCGAATCCACCGCTCATCATTTTGTTACCGTCCGGTCGGTAATAAAACATTATAGGCTTGTCAATGGCGACAATATAGCACCATCTATTGACCAACGGGTCGTCGCGGACCTATGCCTCGGCCAAGGTTCGATGCCCGTCGCAAGGCGGACCGCGTAGGACCGGCACAGGGGACAAGGAAAGCAAGCGATCGATGGCGGAAGCAGCAAGGCAGAAACGGACCGGTGCAGCGACGGCGGCGCGCAGCGACGCTCGGGCCAAGGCTGGCCAGAAAGGTGGACGCAAGCGGGGCACCGTCAACAAGGAGCTGATCATGACGATCGCCTCCGCGATGTTCCGCGAGCGCGGCTATGATCGCACCAGCCTCGACGACATCGCCACGGGCCTTTCGATCACCAAGCCCAGTCTCTATTATCACTTCGCGAGCAAGGAAGAGATATTGCTCGAGTGCATCTCGCGCGGATACATTCTTTTCCAGCAGAAAATCGCCGATCGCGACGATGTCCGCCTGTCCGGACGCGAACGCGTGCGGATTTTCGTCGAGGCCTATGTCGACCTTCTCCAAGACACGGTCCTGTCGATGATCGTCGCCGACGAGCGCGTGATGAGCGAGGCCGGAAAGGCGAAATCGCGCAACTACAAGCGCATGCTCAACCGCGATCTTCTCGAACGGCTCGAGGTCGGCCGCAAGGACGGATCGCTGGCATTCGACGATGCCCGCATCGTCGCGTTCGGGATCTTCGGCATGATCAACTGGATGACGCACTGGCAATCGGCAGCCCTCCAGATTGCGCCGGAAACGGTCTCCAAGCAATTCGTCAGCCTGATCCTCGACGGCATCGGCACACCCGCCCGCCGGACCTAGCTCCCCAACCGCTATTGCCGGAATCCTCCAGCCAATCGCCGCCCCTCGACGGCGCATTGACAGCAGCCTAATACATATATATTGAAGTTACCGTCTGGTAGGTAACTAAAGGTATATCATGGCTGATTTCCAGTATCTCATCACGAATATCGACGAGGGAGTCGGCATCCTTCAGCTCCACCATCCCGAGAAGCGGAATGCCCTAGGCTGGGAGCTGCACGAAGAGATCATCGCCGCCCTGAAGGCTTGGGAGAATGACGACGCGGTCTCCTGCGTCCTGTTCATCGGCAATGAGGACTATTTCTGCTCGGGCTGGCGCGTCGACATCCTGAACACGGCTGACGATGACGGTCGCCGCCGTTTCAACGATCTGGCGCTCGCGTTGATGAAAGCGATCTATGATTTCGGAAAGCCGTCGGTCGCTGCGGTGGCGGGCGTCGCCCCCGGCTATGGCATGGACGTCGCCAACATGTGCGACATCACGGTCGCGTCGGAAAATGCGCTTTTCGGATCGACGCAGGTCAAATATGCGATGAACGGCTTCTATCACGGCCTGATGTCGCGCGTCGGCAAGCAACACGCCCGGCGTCTCTACTATACCGGCGATCCGATCGACGCGCACGAAGCGCTGCGTATCGGCCTCATCAGCGAGGTGACGCCCGTCGGCGAACTGCGAAGTCATTCGCTCACCCTAGCGAAGCAGATCGCTGAAATGGGGCCGGAGCTCGCAAGAATCTTCAAGGGCGTCGCGCTACGCGCGTCGAACATGGATCATCTGGGCGCGCTTCAATACGAGCTGACGGTCACGCAGGACCTGCTTCAGCGCGGTATCTTCCGCGAACGGATCGCGCGGGGCTTCAATCGCCTGAAGGCGGGGGATAGCGTGGCGATCGAGCGTGCGCATTTTCCGCAATAACCCGATCCGGACATCCCCGACGGCGCGGGCGCTGAATGAAGCGACGCACCGCACGCACGAATACCTCAATTACATCACAAGCCTGGGAGCAGAAACATGGCAAAGCATGGCACGATGCGCAGCGAGGTGAAGGGCGGGGTCGCCACCCTCTTCCTCGACCGGCCCGATAAGAAGAACGCGCTCAGCACGGAACTGTTCGAGGACCTCGTCGAAACGCTGGCCGCGTGGCGACGCGACGACAGCGTCGCGGCGGTCGTCATCACCGGCACAGAGGATTATTTCTCGGCCGGCCTCGACCTCGACACGATGAACTGGAAAAGCGAAGAGAACCGGCTCCGCTGGTACGACGCGACCTATTACGGTTATCTCGAACTGCTCGAATATCCGAAGCCGACGATCGCAGCGGTTGCTGGCCCAACCTTCGGCGGCGGCTGCGACATCGCGGTCTTCTGCGACATCCGCATATCGAGCCCGAATGCAAGATTCGGCTTTCCGCAAATCCGTTTCGGCCTGACGCCGTTCGTCGATCCGCTGCAGCGTATCGTCGGCCAGAGCCAGGCGAAGCTTCTTGTCCTCACCGGCCGCCGCATCGACGCACCCGAAGCGCTACGGATCGGGCTGATCGACGAAATCGCGCCCGAAGGCCAATTGCTGACAACGGCGCAGGGCATGGCGGCCGAGATCGCCTCGACCACGGTGCCGACGGTCGTGCGCACCACCGAAATGCTGCGCCGGAGTTGGGCGATGGATCCGATGGCAGCCTATGTCTACGGCCATGTCCAATATCGCGACGTGCACTGGAATCCGGAAATTTCGGATCGCATGCTCGCCGCACGCGCCAAGGTCGGCGCGGGATCGCGCTGACCGGCCCCGATGACGGACCTCTCTCCCCTCCCCTCCATCGATCTGCGCGGATCGACCATCGTGGTCGTCGGGGCCAGTCGCGGAATCGGCCGGCAATATGCCGTCGATCTCGCGCAGGCGGGCGCTAATCTGGTGCTTACGGGCCGGGGGGCGGGCGCCGCGCTTGTCGCCGAGGCGATCCGGGGCGATGGCGGCGCGGCCGTGTCGGTGCAATGCGATATTCGCGATCCGGCGCCGTTCGTCGACGCCGCGCTGTCGGAGTTCGGCGCGCTCGACGGGCTCGTGGTCAACGCCGGGATCGTCCGCGACCGCAGCTTCGCGAAGATGAGCGCCGAAGAATGGTCGGAGGTGATCGACGTCCACCTCGGCGGCAGCTTCGCCTGCGCGCAGGCGGTGTGGGAGATTATGGCGACGCAGCGCCGCGGGTCGATCGTGCTGACCACATCGGGCGCGGGCCTGCACGGCGCCTTCGGCCAAGCCAATTACGCGGCGGCCAAGGGCGGTATTATCGGCCTGACGAAAACGCTCGCGATCGAGGGCCAGCGGCTCGGCATCCGCACCAACGCCATCGCTCCGATGGCGCTGACCGAGATGACCGGCACCGTTTTCACCGACAGGATGAAGGCGTCGCTGCGACCCGAACAGATATCACCCTTCCTGATGGCTCTCCTCGAGCCGCGGTCGACGCTGACTGGGGAGATCGTCGAATGCGGCGGCGGCTGGGGCGCGATGATGCGTTGGCAGCGGTCGACAGGCACCGTCTGGGCCCACGGGTCGGTCGATACGACCGCACTGGCCTTCGGGGCCGAATTCGACCTGCCCGCTACCACGGCGGATTCGCTGGGAGCCGCGCTCGGCGACCCGCGGACGATGCACAAGATGTGATAAGGAGAGCGACATGGCTGCAAAACCCGACCTCGAAGGCACCGAACTGAACTGGCCCGCCCTGGCCCCCGAAGAACGCTATCGCCGCTGCGCATGGGAGGGTCTGCTCATCATCCAGCGCACCGACGAGCATGTCTGGGAAAACCAGGGGCCCGAAGCGTGGCTGCGCTTCTCCGACGAGACACGGCCCGGCTGGTCCGGTCCGATCGGCCGCAAGCTGGCCGAGGATCATCCGGGCGATTTCACCGCCGACATTCCCGGCGCGCTCAAGCTCATGGCCGCCTACGGCGCCGAGGTCTGGGGCAGCGGCTATCGCGGGGTGACCCATATCCGGCAGATCGACGACACCGAAGGTCGTCTGACGATCACCGATCATGGCTGTCCGCAATGGCGCGCCTTCTCGGCCGAGATGCGCGGCCGGTTCCCGTGCAACAAGGCGTGCGGCCGCGAAATGGACAGCGTCGTCAAGGCAGGCCTCGGCGAGGGTTTCGAGGTGGAGACCACCCACGGCCGGCCGCTCGGTGACGACAATTGCGTGTGGCGCGTACGGAGGAAGGAAAAGGCATAGTGGAGTTCGCCAGTCCCCCTCCCCCAAGCGTCACGCTCGAACACCGCAAAGACGGCAGCATCATCGCCCGCTCACCGCTGCCGCTCGGTCCCGTGCCGCAGTCGCTCGCGCATCTGTTCGACGAACAGGCGGCACGAATGCCAGACGCGATCTTCATGCGGCAGCGCGCCGCCGACGGTGGCTGGCGCAGTATCGGCTATGGCGAAGCGCGGCGCGCCGCCGACGGCCTGGCGCAATGGCTGATCGATCGGGGGCTCGGCTTCGGCGACACCGTGTCATTCCTTTCCGAACCGTCCATCGAGCACGGCATCGCCGCGATCGGCGTCCAGCGCAGCGGCGCCGCGATCGCGCCGGTCAGCGTCGCCTATTCGCTGCTGTCGCAGGACCATGCCCAGCTTCGCCAGTGCGTGTCCGTGGTCGGCGCGAAGGTGGTGATCGTCGACGATGCGGAGCGCTACGCCGCCGCGTTGCGCGCGGTCGCCCCGCTCGGCGTCACCATCGTCGCGGCATCGGGCCGTGTCGACGGCCTCGACATCGTACCGTGGGCGGAGGTGATCGCGACCGCCCCCCGCCACGGCGTGACCGAGCGGATGAACGCTATCCGGCCCGACCATATCGCTCGCATCATCTATACCTCCGGATCGACCGGATCGCCCAAGGCGACGCCGCAGCCGCACGCCAACCTCAACATCACCATCGCGCAGAACCGGGCGCTCGGCCTGCTCGATTTCGGCGGCGAAGCGCCGCAGATCCTCGAAGCGATGCCGTTCAGCCACATCATGGCGGGCAACTTCAACTTCAACAACACGATCGCCGCCGGCGGAACCGTGTGGATCGACGACGGCAAGCCGACGCCCGAACTGTTCGGCAGGACGATCGCGAACCTGCGCGACGTCGCCCCCTCCTATTTCATCACCGTGCCGCTCGGCTACACGATGCTGTGCCAGGCGCTCGAGGCCGATGCGCAGCTCAACCGCCATTTCTTCTCGCGCCTCAAGTTTCTCGGCTTCGGGGGCGCCGTCCTGTCCGAAGATGTCCGCGACCGGCTCATCGCCCTGTCGATCGAAGCGCGCGGCGCGGCGGTGCCGATCTTCTCCTTCTATGGGGCAACCGAATATCTGTTCGGCACGCTCAAATATTGGGCCGGCGGCGGAACCGACGTCATCGGCCTCCCCCTCCCCGCGACCGACCTCAAGCTGGTGCCGACGGGCGACCGCTATGAACTGCGGGTCAAGGGGCCGACGCTGATGCCGCGGAGCGGTTACATCGGTGCGCCCGCCGCCTCCGCATCGCTGTTCGACGATGAAGGCTATTTCCACACTGGCGACGCCGTGCGCTTCGCCGACCCGGACGAGCCGCGCGCAGGCCTGGTGTTCGCCGGCCGCCTGTCGGAGGATTTCAAGCTCGATTCCGGAACCTATGTCACCGTCGAGGCGCTGCGGCAGGCCCTGCTCGCGGCTTGCGGCGACCTGATTTCCGAAGCGGTCGTCTGCGGCCTCAACCAGCCCTATCCCGCAGCCTTGCTCTGGTTGAAGAATCCGGGCGCCGCGGTCGGCGTGCGCGAACGGATCGCGGACGCGATCCGCGCCTTCAACAGGACGCAGGGCGGAACCGCCCGCCGCATCGGCGCTGCGCTGATCCTAGAGGAACCCGCATCCTTCGAAACCGGCGAGATCACGGTCAAGGGCAACGTCGCGCAGCGCGTCGTGCGCGAACGGCGCGCCCGCGACGTCGCGCGCCTTTATGCCGACGCACCGGACGATGCCGTGATGCTCTTCGACGATGCCGGGCGGCCGGCGCCCAAGACTGTCGCGGCACGCTGATGCTCTGGCAACTTCCGCCTTCGGTCGCCGCCTTCCAGGCCCTGTTCGAGGGTACGGCGACCGAAATCGATGCCTGGCTCCGCGACGATGTCGCGTTGCGCCCGCCGACTTATGGCAAGACATGGACTGGCAAGGACCTGGTATGCCGCCTGCTCGGCTTCGCATCCGAAGAATTCGGCGGCCTCGTCTATACCGACGCATGGAGCAACGGCGACCGGTACGCGCTGCGCTTCGAGGGGGAGATCGACGGCAAGCCTTTGCAGGGCATCGATGTCGTCCATCTGGACCGCGCCGGGAATATCGCGCTGATCGAGATATTCGCGCGTCCGCCAACGGCGATGCTGGCGCTGCGCGACCGCATGGGCCTTCATGTCCGGAACGACCCCGTGGCATCGCGACTCATGGGTCTCGCGGCATGACGCATCGCACGGTGGGCGACTGGGGGGCGTTGCGGTTCGCGGATCCTTTTTGCGAGCATATCTGCGGGATGCAGATGCTTTATACCGGCGACGCGGCCGAGCCGGTCCGCTTCGGGCTGGCAATCGAACCGCGGCACTGCAACCGCCTCGGCTTCTGTCACGGCGGTCTTTTGTCGACCTTCCTCGACATCGCGCTCGGCGTCTGCGCGATCGAGGTGTGCGGTCACGACTGGGGCGGGCCGACGATCAACCTGAGCATCGACTTTCTGCAGGGCGCACCGCAAGGCGACTGGATCGAAAGCCGGGTCACACTCGAACACACCAGCCGCAGCCTGATGTTCGCTACCGGTTCGGTCGTCGGCAGCCCGGGCAAGATCGCACTGGCGTCGGCACTGTTCAAGCAACCGCGACCCAGGCCCGAAAAATAGCCGTCGGCGGCTACTTCCCCTGTGCGGCCAGGACACGCAGGATGTTGCCGCTCCACATCTTCTCGATATCGGCGTCCGAATAGCCCGCCTGCTTCAGCCGTTCGGTGACCTTCGGCAGCGCCGAAATATCCTCCATCCCCTTCAGCCCGCCGCCGCCGTCCCAGTCTGCACCGAAGCAGACATGATCGACGCCGCCGACCTCGATCGCGCGCAGCACCATCTTCATATAATCTTCGAAGTCCGCCGCCCACATCGTTTCGGTCTTGTCGAGTTCGCGCCACCGGCGCGTCAGTTCGGCCTGCGCTTCGGGGGTCAGTTCGCCGATGCGTTCATAATCGCCGAACAGCTTCGCGCGCGCCGGCGACATCTTCATCTCCGACATGTAGATGGTCGAGATGCACATCGCGCCGCCCTTCGCGGCGAGCGCCTTCAACCGCGCTTCGTCGAGGTTACGCGGATGGTCGTGCGCCGAGCGCAGGCTCGAATGCGAAAGCAGGATCGGATATTTCGACAGCGCGAGCAGTTGATCGAAGGTCGCATCGGACGAATGGCTCGCGTCGATGACAATGCCGAGCCGGTTCATCTCGGCCACCCACTTCCTGCCGAGCGGGCTGAGGCCGTTCCAGCGCGGCTTGTCAGTCGCGCTGTCGGCGAACTGGTTGTTGAGCCCGTGCACCGGCCCCGCGAGACGCACGCCCTTGTCGTAGAACTCGCTGAGCAGCGACAGGTCCTCGCCCAGCGGATAGCTGTTCTCGATAGATTTGAAGGCGATCAGCTTGCCTTCCTTGTCGAGCCGCCGCGCATCGTCGGCGGTGCGCGCCGCGCCGATGACGCCGCTGTTGGCGGCGATCATCCGGTCGATGCTGTTCGAGCGTTTGCGGGCGTGCGCGAGCGCGGCGGCATAGCCCGCCGCGGTCAACGGCCCCTGGTCGGTGTAGATGGCGAAGAAGCCGCCATCGAGATTGCCGTCCTTCATCCGCGGGATGTCGAGTTGCGACAGGTCGGTCGCGAGGGTGTGGCGGTCGGCGAAATTCCATCCCTGCCGATCGAAATGGAGCGGGGTGTCGAGATGGGTGTCGAACACGAGCATCCGGCCGTGCAGCGGCGCTTCGGGTGCTTTCGGCTTGTCGCCGCCGGTCGAACAGGCAGCGAGCGCAGTCGCGCCGAGCAGAATGGCGGTGCGTTTCACTTCTTGTCCTCCACGGGCTTCAGGTCGAGGTCGTGATAGTCCCAACTGAAATCGGCGATCTGGCTGACCGCCTTCATCGTCATCCCAGTCACCTTGCCCCCGGCATCGAGCGCGAAGGTGACATAGGCGGGCTCTATCGCCGGATCGTCGAAATCGGTGACAAAGCTGTCGTACTGCCAATGCTTGAGGCGCCCCGCCATCCGCGGCGTCGAGGTGAAGTCGATAGTCAGCCCCTTCGCGCCCGCCCCGATCACGACGTCGCCATACCAGGGATCGCGATAGCGCCCCGCATAGCCCGCGAGCGGCAGCGACGGGCCCGATTTGGCGGGCGACGCCTTCGCCTGCTTGAGGAATTCGACCCCACCCGCGAGCCGCGCCTGATACCAATCCTCCCATTTCCGGGTCCAGCCATAGTCGGGCTGGTCCAGATAATGGTCGAGCAGTTCGTAGGTCAGGCCGAGCAACATGCCGCTGTCCTCGCTGTTCATCATGATCGCGAAACCGACATTCCTGTCGGGGATCATCACGACGCGGGTGATCGACCCGAAAACGCCGCCGCTATGCTGGATGATGCGGTGGCCGCGATAGTCCTGCACCTGCCAGCCGAGCGCATAGGCCTGTTGCGTCGGCTGCGCGGGTTTCAGCGTATCGGGCAGCGGGGTGATCGGCATCGGCGTCACCGGCGCCCACATCTCGGCCGCCTGCTTCTCGCTGAACAATCGCTTGCCGTCGGGGAGCGCACCGTGCGCGAGCTGGATTCTGAGCCACGCCGCCATATCCTCGGCGCTGAGCGCGAGCCCGCCCGCCGGTGCGCCATTGCGACCGAGTTCGTCGCGCTCGTCGAGCGCCCGCTGCGGCCCGATCCCGCGCAGCACGCCCGACAGGCGCGCGTGCGGCCATGACCGGTTCGCGACGCGGAAGCGGTCTTCGCTGTCGCTCGTCGCATTCTTCATGCCGCCCGCGCGCAGCACGCGCTCGCGGATGAAATCCTCCCAGGTCTGACCAGTGACCTCCTCGATCAACTGCCCCGCGACCGCATAGAGGATATTGTCATAGGCATAGGCCGAGCGGAAGCTCGTCCGGGGCTTGAGGAAAGCGACGCGTTCGGCGGTCTGCCTGCGGGTCAGGTTGGTGCGCGGCACGAACATCAGGTCGCCCTGCCCCAGTCCCAGTCCGCTGCGGTGGACGAGCAGGTCGCGGATCGTGATCTCGCGCGTTACCCATGGGTCGTACATGCGGAACCACGGCATATGCTCGATCACCGGGTCGTCCCACCCGATCCGACCTTCGTCGACGAGCACCGCGAGCGCTGCGGCGGTCATTGCCTTGCCGGTCGATCCGGTCTGGAAGATCGTCTGACCGTCGATGGGCGCGCTCTCGCCGAGCTTGCGGACGCCCCAGCCGCGCGCGAGCGTGGTCCTGCCGTCCTCGACGATCGCGATCGAGACGCCGGGCGCGCCGACCTTCTGCCGCAACGCCTCGACGCTTTCGACGATGTCGGCGGGCGGGTCGGCCCAGACGGGCACGGCCGCCGACAGCAGCAGCGACAGGGCAAGCAGGCGAACAGGTTTCATGGCAAGACCTCCCTTCGAGGAGCGGACGACGGACGCAGCAGGCGCCAGGTGCCGAGAGTGATGAGCGGCACGACGAAGACGGCGAGGAACAGCCAGGCGAGGAAGCGGTATCCGCTGGCGATGAGCTCGACGAGGCCGATCTCGCCCGCCACGAACATGCAGCCGGTCAGGATCACCGCGCCGATCAGCGCCCGCGCGCCGGCGCCGAGCGCAGGCCGCCCCCGGCTCTCGACCGCGCCCGAGATTCGTTCGTTGATCGCGTGCACCGCGCCCGCGCCGCTTTCGAGCAGCGCCGCGAGGATCATCAGCTGGAACAGGATGTGGAAGCCCGGCACCTTCATCTGGCGCAGCAGGAAATCGGACGGCAGCGTCTCTGCCCCGATCGCAGGATAGAAGGCCATCATCGCGACGAAGAAGAGGATCGCCGGCAGCATCGACAGCGGCCCCGCGATCAGCCCCGCGACGACCGCGTCGCGCTGGCTGGTCAGATGCCGCAGCACCGGCAGGATGACCACCGCGCCGACGATATTGTAGCTCGCATAGGTGATGCCCCCCGCCATCCAGCCCACCGACGGCGGGGGCGCGGCGGCGAACCCCTGCCCGATCAGCCCGCCGAAGCTGGCGAGGGCGAGGATCAGGAACAGGCCGTAGACGGTATAGAGAAGGATCGAGACATATTTGAACATCTGCTCGACGACGCCCGTCCCCCAGGCGGTGACCGCGACGATCGCCACCGCCAGCAGCGCCGATCCCGCCCATTCGGGCCAGCCGAAGGTGGCGGCGCCGATCGCCGCCGCCGCCGCACCGAACACCGCGAGGATCAGGATGACGAAGACGATATAGGCCGCCTCGAACGCGACCCAGGCGGGGCCGAGAAGCCCCTTGAAGAAGGCGCGATAATCATAGGCGCCGAGCTGGCGCGCAAGCGCGAAGGTCAGCGCGGCGACGACGCTCCAGATGCCGGTCGCGAGCAGCATCGCGGCGAGCCCGCCCCACGGCCCCGAGGGCACGAAATATTCGGCAAGCTCGCGCCCCGTCGCATAGCCGCCGCCGATGATGACGGCTTTCAGCGCGAAGCCGGGGAGCAGGAAGCGCTGGAACCAGTTGGGGTTCGCCGCGCCCGCCGTCATGCGAGAATGGCGTCCACGAGCGCGGCGAAGCCCGGACCGCCGCGGATCGGGTCGGCGACCGGCAACCCGAGCCGGTTGCGCTCGGCCGCCATCAGCGCTTCGGCGCCGTCGGCGTCGAAGCTCGAGGTGTTGAGGCTGACACCGCCGCAGCGGATCGCGGGATTGGTGCGGCTGCCGAGCTGGACTGTCAGGTCGATCACCTCCTCGATGCTCGGCAGGGCGAAATTCTCCATTCCCAGGATCACCTTGCGGGTCGGGTCGTGGCAGACGACGAACACGTCGGGCTGGCTGCCGTGCAGCAGGCCGAGCGACACCGCGGCATAGGCAGGGTTGAAGATCGATCCCTGCCCCTCGATCAGGTCCCAATGGTCGTCGGGCGCGTCGGGGCTGAGCATTTCCGCCGCCCCGGCCTCGAAATCCGAAACCACCGCGTCCATCGGCACGCCGCCGCCCGCGATCATGATCCCCGTCTGGCCGGTGGCGCGAAAGTCGGCGTCGATGCCGCGTTCGCGAAACGCCCGATGCAGCGCCAGCGCGGTATATTTCTTGCCGAGCGCGCAATCGGTGCCGACGGTGAGCAGCCGCTTGCCGCTGCGCTTGCGCCCGTTGCCGATGGGGATCGTCGGCGGTGGGGTGCGGACGTCGATCAGCCGCCGCCCGGTCCGCCGGGCGGCCTCGACGAGCGCGGGAACGCTCGTCAGTCTGGTGTGCAGGCCGCTGACGATGTCGAGCCCGGCCTCCATCGCCTCGACCAGCACCGCCACCCACGTATCGCCGATGACGCCCCCCTGGTTCGCGACGCCGATCACCAGCGACCGGGCCCCGGCCGCGCGGGCATCGGCGGGCGACAGGCGCGGCAGGCCGGTGCTGACCGTACAGCCGGGCACCGACCATTCGCCGACGCAGCGGTCCGCGGCCCAGTCGGCAAGGCCGAAGGCGGTCTTGGCATAGCCCGCCTCGGTCGTGTCGCCGAGGAACAGGAGATAGGGTTGCGGCAGTGTCAGGCTGTCGGCCAGTCTGCCGAGGGGGGCATTCATCTTTTTCACTCCGTTCGCGTCAAAAGGCCATGTCGAGCGCGACGCCGATCGTCCGGGGCTGCAACGGCGAGATGGCGAGGAAACTCGGCCGGTTGAGTCCGTCGGCCATCGTCGTGCGCGCCATCTCGCCCTTGTTGTCGAGCAGATTGCGCGCATAGGCCCGCAGCGTCCAGTGGTCGTCGAACACCAGCGACGCGTTGAGATCGACCGACGTATAGGGTCTGGCGCGCGCGACGAGCGGGTCGCTCTCGACCAGCGAGAGCCGGCTGCTCGCATGGCGGATGCCCGCGCCGAAGCTGCCCCGCGTGCCGCCACCGAGCCCGAATTCATAGTCGGCGCGCAGCGCGCCGCTGAACCTGGGCACCGCGGGCAGGCGGTCGCCGTCGACGCCGCTGATCTCGGGCACATCCTCGCTGAGCCCGGCGTCGGTGTAGCTGCCCGTCGCGGTGATCGTCAGCCCCGGCACGGGACGGAACGCGATATTGCCTTCGAAACCCTTGCTGGTCGCCTTGCCGCCGTTCGCGCCGCCCGACACGCCGCCGAAGGCGCGCGTGACCTGGATGTCGGTCCAGTCCATCCAGAACCCCGCGACGTCGATCGTCACCGTCCGGTCGGCCAGGTCGGCCTTCAGCCCGACCTCGTAATTGGTCATGCGGTCGGCATCGACGCTCGGCGGGACGTTGGGGACGATGACGTTCGGGCCGCCGGGACGATAGCCGGTCGCGACGCGCGCATAGAGCATCGCATCCGGGGTGATGTGGAACTGCGGGCTGACCGAGAAGGTCCACACGCTCTCGGCCGAGGTGCCCGGATCGTCGGCGGACGGGACGATCGCGCCCGAACTGATCTGGCGAAAGGTCTGCTCGTTGCGCGCCCAGCGCAACCCGGCTGTGATTTCGAACCTGTCGCTGAACTTGAAGGTGCCGTTCCCGAAGACCGCATATTCCTTGTAGGTCGCGGGCAGGCCCACGGTCGCGAGCGGATCGAGCGAAGCGATCAGATTGCCGTTCATGTCATAGGAATGCACGAGCTGCGCATTGCTGGTTTTCTCGTCGGTGTAGAAGCCGCCGATCATCCATTCGAAGCGGCCGCCGCTCGGCGAGGCGAGCCGCAGTTCCTGGGTCCATTTGCGGAGCCCGAGGTCGAGATAGAAAGGCGTGATGCCGGCGTCGATCGGCGGATCGGTGATGAACGGGAAGAGCACGCCGAAGGCATAGCTCGCGTCCTGAAGCTGGCGGCTCTGCGTCTTGCTGTAGGTCGTCGCCGAGGTCAGCGTCGCGGCGCCGAAATCATAGTCGATCGTCGCCGAATAATAATCGAGGTCGATGTCGTAGGATTCGGGGACGTAATTGTTGTACGAGCGTCCGTCGCCGAGCCGCACGCCGGTGAGGTCGGCGGCATAAATCCCGTTGCCGTCGGAATCGAGCGATTGCCAGATGCCCGCCAGCTTCACGCTGAGTTCGGCCGTCGGCTGCCACAACAGCGCGACGCGGCCGCCGCGCTGCTCATAATCATTCTGGTCCTTCAGCGCGGCATTGTTGACGCTGCCGACCCATCCCGGGGTGCTGCGCCAGGCGAAGCTGCCAGTGACCGCCAACTGGTCCTCGACGATCGGGACGTTGACGAACGCCTGCCCGCCCCAGCCGAGACCGTCGCCGCCCTTGATGCCGAAGCCTTCGATCCCGGCGCGCACGCGGAACGCCCGCGTGTCCGGCTGGACGGTGACATATTTGACCAGCCCGCCGATCGAGCTCGCGCCGTAGAGCGTCCCCTGCGGCCCCTTGAGCACCTCGATGCGTTCGAGGTCATAGGGCATCAGGTCGATCGTGAACTGCCCGGCGCGGTTGTAGAGCGCGCTCGATCCGACCGGCGCGTCGTCGAGATAGATGCCGACGGTCTGGCCCGCGTTGAGCGGCGCGACGCCGCGCAGGGTGATCGTCGTCTGACCGGGCGTGCCACTGTTGCTGACGTTCATCCCGGGAACGTAGCCCGCATAGTCGACAAGCGAGGCCGAGCCCTGCTCCTGCAGTTCCTCGCCCGCGACGACGCTGATCGCGATCGGCACGTCCTGCACGTTCTGCACGCGCTTCTGTGCGGTGACGACGATCTCGCCGCTGCTTTCGGTCGCCGCTGCCTCTTGCGCCTGCGCGGGCACCGCGGCCGTCAAAGCGATCAGGCTGGCCGCAACAATATACCTCTTTTTCATCGTCTTACCCCCAGACTTGGGCGAGCAGGCGGCGGAAGTTGCCCCCGAGCACGGCCCCGATGTTGTCGTTGGAATAGCCCCGGCGGATCAGTTCCTCGGTCAGGTCGAAGACCTTGCGCGGATGGTCGAATCCGCCGATGTCGATCTTGTCGCGAAAGGCGTAGCTGCCTTTGTAGCCCGCCTTCAGCAGCGCATATTCGTCAGGCTTCATGTCGTCATAGCCGTTGAGGTCGGCGTCCGAGCCGATGCCGACATGCTCGACCCCGACCAGCTTCGCGACATGGTCGACATGGTCCGCCATATGCCCGACGTCGGTCGGGTCGGTCGCGCGCACGAACATCCGCACGCCGGTGATCCCCATCACCCCGCCGTTCGCCGCGAGCGCGCGGATCGCTTCGTCGGCCTTGGCGCGCGGATGGCCGGCGATTGCGCGGGCGTTGCTGTGGGTGATCGCGATCGGCCCCCGCGCGATCGCGATCGCGTCGAGGGTCGTCCGGTCACCGCAATGCGACACGTCGACGAGCATGCGCTCCGCCTCCATCGCCGCGATGATCGCCGCGCCATAGTCGCTGACGCCGCCATCGACGCGATCGGTGCTGCCCGACCCGATCATGTTCTGGCTGTTGTAGGTGAGCTGCGCGCAGCGCAGGCCGAGGCGACGGAAGGTCGCGACATCCTCGACCGCCTCGAACTGGTCGGCGTTCTGGATGCCCATGATGACGGCGCATTTGCCGTCCCTCTTCGCCCGGTCGAGATCGTCGGCGGTGTCGACGAGCGTGAAGACGTGACTGTTGCGCCCGACGAAACCCTGCCAGCCGGCCATATATTCGAGCGCCTGCGCCTTTGCGCCGGGACCACCAAGGCCATAGGCGTTGTGAAAGCCGGTGATGCCGCTGGCGCGGAATTCGGCGGCTTCGGCGTCGGTCAGGCGATGCGCAACATAGGCGGGCGACGTCGTGATCTTGAGCGGCGCCAGCATGTCGATGACCAGCGACGACGCAACGAGATCGACCGCGCGGCGCGAATAGGCGCGCGCCGGATCGGCCGCGAAGGCATAGACCCCCCTGTTGATCATCGGCGCGGACAAAGCGGCGCCGACCGCGCCCGCGATGGCCGCGCGGCGCGTTACCCGGAATGATCGCATCATTCCATCCTCCACCCAGGAAATTTCGATTTCTAGACTATTGTCCTAATCAGAAAATTGTCAACCCGTTTAGGACACAAATTTGTCAGTCACCCCAAATGCCGGCGGGACAATGGATCATGCCGCCGCGATATTCGACGCCAGGATCGCGGTCGCGCGCGAGGAAGGTCGGCCCGTCGAGGTCAACGACGTCGCAAAGCTGCCCGACGACGTAGGAGGGCGCCATCGACAGGCTGGTGCCCATCATGTTGCCGACCATCACGTCGAGGCCGAGCGTTCGCGCCTGCCGCGCGATCGCAAGCCCTTCGGTCAGCCCGCCGCACTTGTCGAGCTTGATGTTCACGACGTCGAAGCGCCCGACGAGCGACGCGGTTTCGGCGAGCGACAACGCGCTTTCGTCGGCGACGAAGGGGAGCGGCCGCTTGACACCGTCGAGATCGGCCTCGCGTCCGCGCGGCAGCGGCTGTTCGAGTTGCGCGACGCGCATCTCGACAAGCACCGGCAACAGGTCGGCGAGCGTCCGGATGTCATAGCCCTGGTTCGCGTCGACGCCGATCCAGGCGTCGGGGCGCGCGGCGCGGATCGCGGAGACGCGCGCGATATCGTCGGCCAGATCGCCGGTCAGCTTGACCTTCACCGGCGCCTGCGCGTCGATCGCCAGCGCCGCCTTTGCCATGACGCCCGGATCTTCGGCGCCGAGCGTCAGGGTCGAGCGCAGCGCCTTCGGCGGGTCGAGACCGGCTAGGTCCCAGACCGGCCGGCCCTGCTGCTTCGCCTCCAGGTCCCAGAAGGCGCAGTCGAGCGCGTTGCGCGCGCCGCCCGGCGGCAGGAGATGTTGCAGGTCGCCGCGCGTCGCGCCGCCCTCGATCGCTTCGCGCGCCCGCATCGCCTCGGCGAGCATATGGTCGATGTCGTCGCCCAGATAATAGACGCCGGCCCCCTCGCCGCGCCCGACATGCGTCCCGTCCGACAGCTCGGCAACGAGCAGCGCGGTCTCTGTGAAGACATGGCCCGAAATGCGAAACGGCTGGTGATAGGGAAAGCGCTCGACCCGCAGGTCGAGCGCCAGGATCCGTGCAGGCTGCGTCGCCATCAATAGACCATCCCGAAGCCATAGAGATGGAAGGCGAGCGTCACCCAGGCGAGGATCAGCCCCGCGAGGACCAGCAGCACCGCGCCGAGCTTCATCGTCCAGCGGCGCTTGCCCAGAATGCTGAGCCACAGGTGCCACGCCGCCGCCGCCAGCAGGCCGAAGGCGGCGACCGGCGTCAGGATGCGCAGCAGGTGGATCAACCAGTCGAGCGGGCCGCCGATGCTGCCGATATCGGCCGAGAAGGCGGCAACGAACCCCGCCCAGCCGATGACCGCGGCCAGCACCAGCCACGCGAAGACGCGCGACAGGCGATAGGCGCGCAGCGCCTTGCCTTCGAGCACGAAATTAGCGGCGAAACTGCGCCGGACCAACGCGCGCACCGGCCAGGCGAGCGCCGCAAGCAGCGTGATGCCGAGCGCGAGGATGAGCGCCGGGTTGAGCCATGCCGCGTTGACGCCGACGGGTGCGGGCTCGAACACCATGAAGGGCGATCCGGCATCGAGGCTCCAGCGCACGACGCGGCCGTCCTTCACCTCTGCGGCGAGACGTTCGCCCGTGTTCGTGTCGCGCCACACGAAAGGCTCGACCTCCACCCAGTCGCGCGCGCCGGCGCTCAGGCCGTCGAGCCCCGGCACCGTGATCTTTCCATCCTCGGTCAGCGACACGGCGGGCTGGCCGAGCAGCCCGAACAGGCTCATGAAATTGGTGAAGGAACCGCGGCTGCTGACATAATGGCCGACCATCATCTCGGCATGCTGCCGCGCGGTCTTCGCGTCGACCTGCCCCGGCTTTTCCGCGCCCGGCAGGTAGCGGTCGGCGAATTTATGGAACAGCGCGCTGCGGATCGCGCCCGCCGCGCCTTCCTTGCCCGGGCTGTTCATCGAGATGAAGACGCCGATGTCGGCATCGGGGAACAGCCACAGATAGGAATGGAACCAGACGGTATCGCCGCCGTGCGCGATCGCACGGTGACCGTTGACCCATTGTTCGTAGAAGCCGAGCGCCATGCTGTTGAGCGGGCCGACGCCGGGCGCCTTGAAATCGTGCATCATCTTCGCGGTTTCGGGCTTCAGCAGACCCCCGCCGTCGTTCAGGTGCGCGATCATGAACCTGCCCATGTCGGCGCCGCTCGCCGACAGGCTACCCGCCGGCGCCGGAATGACCATTTCGAACGGCCGCGCCTTTTGCGTGACGTCGGGATAGCCGCCCGCCATGTCGGGCGCGAGCGCCTTCGGAAGCGGCTGGCGGAACGTCGCATGCGTCATGCCGAGCGGCCTGAAGATATGATTGTCGATATAATCGTCGAACGGCTCGCCGCTGACGCGCTCGACGATATAGCCCGCGAGCGCAGTGGCATAGTTCGAATAGGCGGGCGTCGTGCCGGGCGCGAAGACGCGTTGCGGCAGCGCGAGCGGCATCTGTCGCTTGAGCGTCATCACCGCTTTCGGATCGTTGCTGATCAGATGGCGGACCGATTCCTCGAAGCCCGCCGTGTGCGTCATGATGTTGCGCAGCGTGATCGGCTTGCCCTCGAAGGGCGGAATCTTGAAGTCGAGATAGGCATTCACATCCTTGTCGAGGTCGAGCTTGCCCGCCTCGACCTGCTGCATCACCGCGGTCCATGTGAAGAGCTTCGACACCGATCCCGGTCGGAAAAGCGTGGTCTCCGGCAGGACGGGCTTGCGCTTGGCGACGTCGGCATAGCCATAGCCCTTTTCGAGCACGACCTGATCGCCGCGCACGACCACGACGACTGCGCCCGGAATGCGCGCGCGTTCAAGCGCGTAAGGCAGGAAGCCGTCGAGGAAGGCTTCAAGATCGGCCGGACTGAGTGTAGCCGCCTGCGCGGGCTTCGCCGCCGGCAGCGCCGCCGCCTCGACCTTCTTGACGGTCGGCGCCGGGACCGGCCCCTGTGCGGCGAGCGGCACCGCGGCGAGCGCGGCGAGCCCGATCATGGCCTTTCGGATGAAACGCATCGCTTTCCCCCTTTTTCTGGCGCGCCCTCTGAAACCTTGCAGCGAGCCGCGCGACCCCTTACCAAGGAGCCAACACCTATTGGCCCATTGGGGACATAATGATCCTGATTGGAAAATTGTCAAACATGGAATGGAAAAACTGATGGCGGACCGTTCGAACCCGCCGACGCTCGGCGCGGTGATGCGCGGAATTCGCTCGCGAAACGGCTGGACGCTCAAGGAAATGAGCGCGAAATCAGGTATCCCCGTGTCGACGCTGTCGAAGGTCGAGCACGACCGGCTGACCCTGAGCTACGACAAGCTCCAGCAGCTCAGCCAGCGACTCAACATCCGCATGTCGGATCTTTTCGCCGAGGGCGAGGAGGAGAGCGCGCCGCGCGTCACGGGCCGCCGCAGCATCGGCACGAAGGAAAAGGCGGTGCGCGTCACGACCGACAATTACGATTATCACTATCTTTGCACCGATCTGCGGCAAAAGCGGATGCTCCCCATCATCACCCGCATCCGCGCGCGCAGCGCCAGCGAGTTCGGCGAACTCGTCCGCCATCAGGGGGAGGAATTCATCTTCGTCATCGAGGGGCGGATCGAGGTGCACAGCGAATTCTACGATCCGGTCACGCTCGAGCAGGGTCAGGGCATTTATATCGATTCGACGATGGGCCATGCCTATGTCGTCGGTGAAGGCTGCGAGGAGGCGCTCGTCCTCGGCGTCTGCTCGAGCGCCGACGACGGGCTAATGGACTCGCTGATGAGCCTGCACGGCTAGGACGGATCGTTCCAGATTCGGCGAGGTTTGCCTTTTCGACAGGGCATCGTTCCCCGGCGAAAACCGGGGTCCACGCGGGGCAGCGCCATGTCATCTGGCCCCGGCCTTTGCCGGGAAACAAGCTCTTACGTGTCCGAAGGGCATATACGCCAAACAAGTTCAGGGTGACGGAAGATTGGCGAACGTACAGCGAGGCCGAATCCCTGTGGTTCCCAATGAGCCGCCGACAGGCGTGTCGGATTTCCGGTTGAAATCCCGGTCGTTATTGTATGAAGGAGACATGGTTCGCCCATGCCGTCCCTTTCGACGCCGGGCGATCCCAGCGCCGCCACGGCCGTCTCCTGTTGCAATGATGCGACTGCAAATCCGGGAATGACCATGACCGACACCACGCCCCGCCACATTCTCCTTGCCACCGACCTCAGCTGTCGCTGCGACCGCGCGCTGGACCGCGCCGTGAAACTGGCGGGCGAATGGGGCGCGGAGCTTACCGCCGCGACGGTGATCGAACCCGAACCCGCGGACCTTCTCGACCCCCGCCCCTCCTCCTGGCGCCGGCAGGCGACGCCCGCCGAGCGGATGCACTGGCGCCTGGCGCGCGATGTCGCCAGCGTCGCGGACGATATCGGCGTGGTGGTCGAAACCGGCGACCCCGCCACGAAGTTGGTCGAGATCGCCGAACATGAGCATTGCGACCTGATCGTCACCGGCATCGCGCGCGACGAGACGCTGGGGCGGATGATCCTGGGCAACACCGTGAGCCGCCTCGTGCGCCGGGCCGCGGTGCCGGTGCTGGTCGTGCGCGACCGCCCGGCCGGACCCTATCGCCGGATCGTGATCGCCACCGATTTTTCCGAAGCCGCGCTCCAGGCGACGCTCGTCGCTTCGGCCTTCTTTCCCGCAGCGGCGCTGACCCTTTTTCATGGATATGACGTGCCCTACACCGGCTATCTCACCGACCGCGACTTCACGTCGGAATCGCGAGCCAAGGCCGACGAAGCCAGGGCGATGCTGCGAGCCGAGAGCCGCATCGACGCCGCGCTGCTCGAACGGCTGGACATCGTCGTCGAACGCGGCACGCCCGAAATGCTGATCAGCGACCATGTCGAGGACCATCACGGCGACCTGACCGTCGTCGGAAGCCAGGGGCACGGCATCCTGTTCGACGCGTTCATCGGCAGCATGGACAAGCGGCTGCTCGATACGCTCGAAGGCGATCTCCTGATAGTTCCGGGCACGGTGGAGGCCGGATAGACGCGTCGGCGCCGCCGCGCCGGATCGCCCGCCCAGCAAAAAACTCAACTCACGCCTTGCTCCGCCGCGCCAACGTCTACCATAAGGGGGGACGCCCTCGGGCAGCGCACCAGGCGATGGAGATCTTCCCCCTACCTTATGCACGACCCCCGCTTCCTCCTGGCCGTCGTCGCGCTTCCATTTCTGGGCAGCGCGATCGCGGCATTCCTGCCGGCCCGCGGCCGGAACCTCGCCTCGACGCTGGCGGGGGTGATCGCGCTCGCCGGCGCCATGATCATCGCGGCCTATTACCCGCTCGTCGAGCGCGGCGAGGTCGTGCGCCACGAACTGGCGTGGCTGCCGACGCTGGGGCTCAACCTGACGCTTCGGCTCGACGGCTTCACCTGGCTGTTCGCGACGCTCGTCCTCGGCATCGGGGCGCTCGTCATCCTCTATGCGCGCTACTACATGTCGCCGGACGACCCGGTACCGCGCTTCTTCGCCTTCCTCCAGGCGTTCATGGGGTCGATGCTCGGCGTCGTCCTGTCGGGCAATCTGATCCAGATCGCCTTCTTCTGGGAACTGACCAGCCTCTTTTCCTTCCTGCTGATCGGATATTGGCACCATAATCAAAGCGCGCGCGACGGCGCGCGCATGGCGCTGATCGTCACCGGCGCGGGCGGCGTGTGCCTGCTCGTCGGGCTGCTGTTGCTCGGGCGGATGGCGGGAAGCTACGACGTCGACGCGGTGCTCGCGGCGCGCGACGCCATCCATGCCGACAAGGCCTATCTGCCCGCCCTGATCCTGATCCTGATCGGCGCGTTCACCAAGAGCGCGCAGGTCCCGTTCCACTTCTGGCTGCCGCACGCCATGGCCGCGCCGACGCCCGTGTCCGCCTATCTGCATTCGGCGACGATGGTGAAGGCGGGCGTCTTTCTGCTCACCCTGCTCTGGCCGGTCCTCTCGGGCACCGACAGCTGGTATCTGATCGTCACCACGACCGGCCTCGCGACGCTGCTGGTCGGCGCCTGGGCGGCGATATTCCAGCAGGATCTGAAGGGTCTGCTCGCCTATTCGACGATCAGCCACCTCGGCCTCATCACGCTGTTGCTGGGGCTGGGCAGTCCGCTCGCGGCGGTGGCGGCGATCTTTCACACCGTCAATCACGCCACCTTCAAGGCGTCGCTGTTCATGGCCACCGGGATCATCGACCATGAAACGGGAACGCGCGACCTGCGCCGGCTGAGCGGCCTCGTCCGCTTCATGCCGATCACCGCGACGCTCGCGATGGTCGCGGCGGCGGCGATGGCGGGCGTGCCGCTGCTCAACGGCTTCCTGTCGAAGGAGATGTTCCTCGCCGAAGCGCTCGAAGCGCACAGCGGCACGATCATCGACGTGGCACTGCCCTATCTCGCGACGCTGGCCAGCGCGTTCAGCGTCTTCTATTCGGTGCGCTTCATCCACCAGACCTTCTTCGGACCGCCGCCGGTCGACCTGCCGCACCAACCGGCCGAAGCGCCACACTGGATACGCCTGCCAATCGAGATACTGGTGCTCGCCTGCCTGCTCGTCGGGATCGTCCCGGCGCTCACCATCGGGCCGTTCCTCGCCAGCGCCGTCCAGTCGGTGCTGGCGGACCAGACGCCGACCTACAGCCTGGCGATATGGCACGGGTTCACCCTGCCGCTAGCGATGAGCTTCATCGCGCTGATCGCCGGCACGGCGCTCTATATCCTGTTCCGCGAGCGGCTGAACGCCGTCGAGCGATCGCCGCTGATCGGCCGGCTGAAGGGGCGCCGGACGTTCGAGGCAGTGCTCGCGGCGATCGTCAATGCGGCGCGCGGCCTGCACGAGCGGCTGGGCACCCGGCGCCTGCAGGTGCAGCTACGGCTGATCGTCGTCACCGCGCTGCTGCTCGGCACTCTTCCCTTCCTGCGGCTCGGTTATAGCCGGGGGCCGCTGCAGGATACGCTGATCGATCCGGTCTTCGGGCTGCTGTGGCTGTGCGGCGGCGCCTGCGCCATTGCGGCGGCGTGGCAGGCAAAATTCCATCGGCTGGTCGCGCTCGTCCTGGTCGGGGCCGCCGGGCTTGCCGTCTGCATCAGTTTCATCTGGCTGTCGGCGCCCGACCTCGGGCTGACGCAACTGCTCGTCGAGATCGTCACCCTGGTCCTGCTTCTGCTCAGCCTGCGCTGGCTGCCGCAGCGCCGCCCCGCGATATGGGCTGAGGAGCGCAAGCCGCCGATGGTCCTGATCCGGCGAGGCGGCGACCTGCTGCTCGCGATCGCCGGTGGAACGGGCGCGGCCGCGCTCGCCTATGCGATGATGACCCGCCCGATGCCGGACAGCATCTCGCGCTATTTCGTCGAGAACGCCTATTCGGGCGGTGGCGGAACCAATGTCGTCAACGTCATCCTCGTCGATTTCCGCGGGTTCGACACGCTGGGAGAGATCACCGTCCTGTCCATCGTCGCGCTGACCGTCTTCACCCTGCTGCGCCGGTTCCGTCCCGCACCGGAAAGCATCGAGATACCCGACCAGCAGCGGCGGCAGAATGCGTTCGACGAAGCGAGCAAGGATCATGCGATGGGCGATACGCTCGTCCATTATCTCTTCGTCCCGCGCATCATCATGCAATGGCTGTTCCCGGTGATCCTGACCTTTGCCCTCTATCTGCTGATGCGCGGCCACGACCTGCCCGGCGGCGGCTTCGCCGCGGGCATCGCCACGTCGATCGCCTTCCTCCTCCTCTACATGGCGAACGGCACGCGACTGGTCGAAGCGAGCCTGAACGTCCAGCCGGTGCGCTGGATCAGCGCCGGACTGGTCTGCGCGGTCGCGACCGGCCTTGCCGCCTGGTTGTTCGGCTACCCGTTCCTGACCAGCCATTCGCGCTATCTGACGCTGCCGCTGATCGGCGATATTCCGCTGGCGAGTGCTTTGCTGTTCGATATCGGCGTGTTCGCGGTGGTCGTCGGTACTACGCTGCTGATGCTGATCGCCATCGCGCACCAGTCGATCCGTTCGCCGCGCGCACGCAAGCCGGTTCAGCCCGCGGCGGCCGAGCCGGGCACCGGGGGGAGCGCCTGATGGAAATCCTCCTTTCGCTCGCCATCGGGGTGCTGACGGCGTCGGGCCTGTGGCTGCTGTTCCGGCCGCGCACCTTTCAGGTGATCCTCGGCCTGTCGCTCCTTTCCTATGCGGTCAACCTGTTCATCGTGGCTGCCGGTCGGCTGCGCAGCGATGCGCCGCCGATCATCGGCAAGGATCCGGCGTCCGCCGATCCCGCGCTCTACGCCGATCCGCTGCCACAGGCGCTGGTGCTGACGGCGATCGTCATCTCGTTCGCGACGACCGCGCTGCTGCTGGTGGTGCTCCTCGCCTCGCGCGGCCTGACCGGCACGGACCATGTCGATGGCGAGGACGGCGAAGCATGACCGGCTGGCTCCATCACCTGATCATCACGCCGATCCTGCTGCCGTTGCTGGCCAGCGCGCTGATGCTCGCCTTCGACGAGCGGCGGCGCGTCCTGAAACGGTGGCTGAGCCTGATCGCATCCGCGCTGCTGATCGCCAATGCCGCGGCGCTGCTGTGGTTCACCAGCGATGCGGGCAATGCGGGCACCGACAGCCCCCATGTCTATCTGCTGGGCAACTGGGCGGCGCCCTTCGGAATCGTGCTGGTGGTCGACCGCCTGTCGGCGACGATGCTCCTGCTCGCCAACGTGCTCGGCTTCACCTCGCTCTTTTATGCGCTGGCGCGATGGGACCGGTCGGGACCGCGCTTCCACGCGCTGTTCCTGCTATTGCTCATGGGTGTGAACGGCGCGTTCCTGACCGGCGACATCTTCAACCTCTTCGTCTTCTTCGAAGTGCTGCTCGCCGCCTCCTATGGCCTGATCCTGCACGGCGCGGGGACCGAGCGAACCAGCGCCAGCCTGCATTACATCACCATCAACATCGCGGCCTCGCTGCTCTTCCTGATCGGCGTGGCGCTGATCTATTCGGTGACCGGCACGCTCAACATGGCCGACCTCGCCACCCGCGTCGCCCGCACCGATCCTAGCGACATCGCGCTGCTGGAGGCCGGCGCCGCGATCCTGGGGGTCGCCTTTCTGGTCAAGGCGGGCGTCTGGCCGCTGAGCTTCTGGCTCCCGCGCACCTATGCCGCCGCCGCGCCGCCGGTCGCCGCGCTGTTCGCGATCATGACCAAGGTCGGCGTCTACGTCATCCTCCGCCTTTCCTTCCTGCTGTTCGGCGAAGCCTCCGGCGACGTCGCAGGCTTCGCCAACGACGGGCTGCTCTATGGCGGCCTCGCCACCATGACCTTCGGCGTCATCGGCATCCTGTCCGCCCGTCAGCTCACGCGCGTGGCCGGTCACTATGTGCTCGTCTCATCGGGCACGCTGCTCGCCGGGCTGGGCATCGGCGGCCAGCCGCTCATCGCCGCGCTGCTCTTCTATCTTGTCAGCTCGACGCTCGCGATCAGCGCGCTCTACCTCATCATCGAACCCGTCGAGCGTAACGCCGACGAGGACGACATGATCGAAGGCATCGCCGAGCCCGTGTTCGACGACGAGTATGTCGGCGCGATCGAGGAAGAAGAGGACGAGACGGGCGTCGTCATTCCCGGCACGATCGCCATCCTCGGCGGCGGCTTCATCTTCTGCGCGCTGCTGCTCGCCGGGTTGCCGCCGCTGTCGGGCTTCATCGCCAAATTCGCCATCATCGATGCGCTGCTGCGCGCCGGCGGGGTCGGGCCGATGAACTGGACGCTGATCGGCCTGATCATCGTGTCGGGCCTGGCGACGATGATCGTGATGACCCGCGCCGGCATCGATCTGCTGTGGACGCCGGGCGAGGACGCCCCGTCGCGCCTCAGCCTCGTCGAGGTCGCGCCCATCGCGCTGCTGCTCGCCGTCTGCCTGGCGCTGATGCTGTGGGCCGGGCCGGTCATGGCCTATCTCGAGGCGACATCGGCCGCGCTGCACGATCCGGCCGGCTATCTTTCTGCCGTCGCCGGCGCGCCTCCAGCCGGGAGCGCGCAGCCATGACGCGGCTCGTCCCCTACCCGCTGCTGGCGCTGGCGCTGTTCGCGATGTGGACGCTGCTGACCGGCTTCTCGCCCGGCCACATCCTGTTCGGCGCGCTGGTCGCGCTGATCGTGTCGCGGTCGATGCTGTCGCTCAAGCCCGAACCGCCGCGCGTGCGGGTCGGATGGGCGATGGTCCGGCTTGCCGGAATCGTACTGGTGGACATCGTCCGCTCCAACATTGCGGTGGGGAAGATCATCCTGTCCAATCCGCCGGACCGCCATTCGGACTTCATCGAACTGCCGACCGAGCTGCGCAGTCCCTACGCGCTGGCCGTGCTCGCGCTGATCATCACCGCGACGCCGGGGTCGCTGTGGGTGCAGCACGACGCAAACCGGCACGTCATCCTGATCCATATCCTCGATCTGGTCGACGAAGCCGAATGGGTCCGGCAGATCCGGCAGCGTTACGAGCGGCTTCTGATGGAGATATTCGAATGAACGCGCTGTTCCTGGCGCTGGTGATCACCGCCGCGCAAATCGTGCTGGGCCTCGCGATGGGATGCGCCGCCTTTCGCATGCTGCGCGGTCCGCGCGCGCAGGATCGGGTCCTCGGGCTCGACACGCTCTATCTGACGGGGATGCTGCTGCTGCTCACCTATGGTATCCAGACCGGCCGCACCCTCTATTTCGAGGCGGCACTGGTCATCGCGCTGCTGGGATTCGTCGGCACCGTCGCTCTCGGCAAGTTCCTGATGCGGGGAGAAGTCATCGAATGATGCAGGCACCCGATCTGCCGACCTGGGCCGCGATCATCGTCGGCCTCCTGGTCCTCGGCGGCGCGATCATCACGCTGGTGGGAGCGTTCGGCCTGATACGCCTGCAGACCTTCTATGCGCGCGTCCACGCCACGACGCTGGGCGCGACCGCGGGCATGGCGGCGATCCTGCTCGGCTCGATGCTGTGTTTCTCGATCACGCAGGGCCGGCCGGTCGTCCATGAGATATTGATTGCGCTGTTCGTCACCCTGACGACGCCGGTCACGCTGATCCTGCTCGCCCGCGCGGCGATCTATCGCGATCGCAGCGAAAAGCTCCCGCAGCTTCCGACCCGCAGCGAGCCGGAGCGCGCCGAATAGCGTCCGTGCCGTACCAGATCTTCGATCATGGGGATTGTGGTGCCGCTTAGGTGACTCGAACACCTGACCCCATCATTACGAATGATGTGCTCTACCAACTGAGCTAAAGCGGCAACGAGGGGCGCCTCTACCAGCGTGTCGGGGCGAAGACAAGCGCCGTTGCGCAGATTCTCCCGTCGAACGGCAGGCGGCATATCATGCGATCCCGCGCACCAATCCGGTAACGAAATTTCCCATAATTTTCCATTTTAAAACAAAATCTTGAACCCCACCATTTCGAAGCGAGCAGCTTTCCAGCGACCTTGCGGCGAAGATATGGCGCGGCCACGCCGCCGCAATCGACAGATGTTTCGCTGCTCGCCGCCCTTCGCTCACGGCCGGGGCAGGATGCAGGATTCATGCTTGACATTCGCCAGCTCAAATTATTATCCGAGTGGATAAATAAATGGGAGGATGCGGATGAAGAGCATATTCGTGGCGTTGATGGGATCGACGCTGCTCGCGAGCGGCGCCCATGCGCAGGACACCGCTCCCCTGTCCGCTTCGGAGAACGGAAGCGTCGCCGGCGACGAGATCGTCGTGACGGCCCAGAAACGCGAACAGTCGTTGCAGGACGTTCCGCTGTCGGTCGCGGTGCTGAGCGGCGAGCAGTTGAGCAACCGGAACATCACTGAAATCTCGCAGTTGCAGACGACAACGCCGAACTTCTCCTTCCAGGGCAGCAACAACCCGCGCGGTGCCGGCCTGGCGATCCGCGGTATCGGCACGAACAATTTCTCGTCGGCAATCGAGGGCTCGGTGGGCATCGTCATCGACGGTGTGCCGATCGGGCGGCAGGGCGCGGGGATGACCGACCTGTTCGACATCCAGCGGATTGAAGTGCTGCGCGGTCCGCAGGGCACCTTGTTCGGCAAGAATGCCTCGGCCGGCGTCCTCAACATCGTGACCACCGATCCCAGTTACAACTGGGGAGGCAAGGTCCAGGCGACCTACGGCGAGTTCGACGAATTCGTGCTGCGCGGAACGGTCACCGGCGGCCTGACCTCGAATCTGGCGTTTCGCGCATCGGCCTATCGCACGAAACGCGACGGCTATATTCGCAACCGATACGACGACAGCCGCCTCAACGATCGCGACGAGTGGGGCGGTCGCGCGAAGCTGTTGTGGGAACCCGCCGACAATATCCGCGTGCTCGCCGCGGGCGACTATTCGTCGCGCGACGCCGCCTGCTGCATGTGGACGATCCGCAGTTTCGGCAACAATGCCGATATCCGCAACCGGGTGACAGCCGCAGGCATCGTTCCCGGCCCCGACAACCGGGAGGTTGCGCTCGACGGCCGCACGTTCATCCGCCAGGAAACCTATGGCGGATCGGTGCAGGTCGATATCGAGGGCACCGGGGGTATCACGGTGACGTCGATCACCGGCCTGCGCTGGTGGGATGCGACCGACAACAACGACGCCGACCAACGGCCAACCCCCGTTCTCAACATCAACAACGGCGACAGCCGGCAGCGCCAGTTCACGCAGGAACTGCGCCTGACCTCTCCGTCCGGCGCGCCGTTCGAGTGGGTCGGCGGCCTGTTCCTCTTCAATCAGGATTATGAACTCGGCAATTCGCAGCAGGGCACGTTCGACCAGCCTCTGCCACCCGGCGTCCAGTTGTCGCGCGCGATCTTCGTCGAGAACGATACCCAGAATTTCGCCGCCTTCGCCGATGCGACCTATCATCTGAGCGATCGGTTCAACGTCTTCGGCGGACTGCGTTATACGGTCGAGCGGCTGAACACCCATTTTCGGCGCTTCGCCAATCCGGGCACCACCCTGGTCGGCCCCAATGTCGACCAGAAGATGAAACGCGTCGACGGCGCATGGACGTGGCGTCTGGGGGCGCAATTCCGTCCGACCGAAGAGGTGACGCTCTATGGCAGCGTCGCGCGCGGCTTCAAGGGCGGCGGCTTCAATGCGCTGCAGGACTCGACCGTGCTGCGCACCGTCGAACCCGAGATTCCGACGTCGTACGAATTCGGCGCCAAGACCGAGTTGTTCGATCGCCGGGTGCGCTTCAACATCGCCTTCTTCAGCACCGACTTCGACGATTTCCAGGCGCAGGCGATCGGCGTTTCGGACACCGGAACCCTGGTGTTCGACGTGATCAATGCCGGCTCGCTGCGCACGCGCGGGATCGAGGCCGACGTCGACATCAACGTGGGATCGGGCCTGCGTCTGATGGGCGGCGCGGCCTATACCAGGGCGAAATATACCGACTTCGCGGGCGCGCCCTGTTATTTCGGACAGACGGTGGCCCAGGGCTGCATCGTTTCGGGCGGGCAGGCACGGCAGGATCTGACCGGCAAGGAACTGGCGATGGCGCCCAAGTTCACGGCGAACGCGTCCGCGCGTTACGAAACCGAGGTCTCGGCGGCGGGCGCGAGCGTTTTCGGCCAGCTTTCCTTTGCCTATCGCGGCAGCACCTTCACCGCGCTCGACCTCGATCCGAAATCGGTGCAGAAGGCTTATGGCCTGCTCGATGCCCAAATCGGCTTCGCATTGCCGGGCGACCGCCTGCGGGCGTGGATCTGGGGCAAGAATCTGACCGACAAGAGCTTCGTCGAACTGATCTACGACACGCCTCTCGACACCGGCGGGCAATCGCAGTTCTTCCCGTCGACCGCGGCGCGGCAGTTCGGGGCGACGGTGGAGTATAGATTCTGATGATGAAACTCGATCGCCGCAGCCTGCTCGCCAGCCTTGCCGTTGCCGGAGCCGGCGGGGTCTCCACACTGGCACTGGCGCGGTCGAAGGACAGCGCCGCGCGGCGCCGCCCGCCGAATTTCATCGTCGTCCTCGCCGACGATCTCGGGTACGGCGACATCGGCGCCAATGGTTCGAGCGCGATCCGCACGCCCAATATCGACCGGCTTGCCGCCGACGGGCTGCTGATGACCGATGCCTATGCCTCGGCGAATATCTGCACCCCGTCGCGCGCCGGCCTGCTGACCGGGCGTTATCCGATCCGCACCGGGCTGGCGTGGCAAGTGATCCAGGCGGACGACACGAACGGCCTGCCGCCCGAAGAGGTCACGATTCCCGAAGTGCTGGGCGACGATTATGCATCGGCGCTGATCGGCAAATGGCATCTTGGGCACACCCCGCCCTATTGGCCGCCGACCGTGCAGGGATTCGACCTGTTCTTCGGCCTTCCCTATAGCCACGACATGAAGCCGCTGTCGCTCTATACCGCGGGCGAAGGCGTGGAATTCACCCAGGAAGACGTCGACATGGTGGCCCTGACGCAGCGATTCTTCGCGCGGGCCGGCGAGTTCGTCGACGCCAATCGCGATCGCCCCTTTTTCCTGATGCTCGCGCTGACCGCGCCGCATATTCCGCTTCACCCGACGAAGGAACACGCCGGGCACTCGCCGGCCGGCGACTATGGCGACGTCGTCGAAGAGGTCGATGCCGAGCTCGGCCGGCTGCGCGAACAGATCGAACGGCTCAACCTTCAGAACGATACCTATGTCATCGTCACGTCGGACAACGGACCATGGTTCGAAGGATCGACCGGCGCACTGCGCGATCGCAAGGGCGGCGCGGGATGGGACGGCGGCTATCGCGTTCCGTTCATCGCCTGGGCCCCCGGCCGCATTCCGGCCGGCAGTCGCAGCAGCGCGATCACGATGAATTTCGACCTGTTGCCGACCTTCGCCGCACTCGCGGGCAAACCGCTGCCGAAGGATCTCGTTCTCGACGGCAAGGATATCAGCGCGGTTCTGCTCAAGGGCGCGCCGAGCCCCCACGAAGCGCTGGTCCTGTTCGACAACGAGAAGGTCGCGGCGATCCGCACCGATCGCTGGAAATTCGTCGCGCGCAGCTATTATCGGGGATATGATCTGCCGCTGGCACGGATCGGTGCCAATCTGTTGTTCGACGTGCGCAGCGATCCCGGCGAGGATTATAATCTGGCGACGCGCCATCCCGAGGTCGTGAAGGCCATGCGCGCGCGCTTCGAGCAATATCGCCAGACATATGAGCCGCTCGGACGGAAAAAGGAGCCCGATCGGCTTCCGGGCGGCAAAGCCCTCCCCTGAGCCGTTTCTCCATTATTGCTTATGTCCGATTGTCGCTGGTATTGGCAGCGCGGTCGAACGATATTGATTCAGGTCTGAGGCAAGCAGGTTGCAGTCGAAACCGGGACGGAAAAGAAAAACCCAGGATCGCGGAGTCGCGACCCGGCAGCGGATCATCGAAGAAGCCCTGCAGCTTTTCTCCCGCCATGGCTTCGACGGTGTCGGAGTCCGTGAAATAGCCGAAAGCGTCGGCGTCCAGCACGGGCTGATCAAATATCATTTCGGCACAAAGGACGAATTGTGGCGCGAGGCGGTTCGTCTGCTCTTCACCCGCATGAGCGAGATATTGGAGCCCGAGCCCGGCGAAGCCGATCTTCCCCCCGCCAAGGCTTTCGAAATCTCGTTGCGGCGCTATGTCCGCTATTGCGCCGAGCACCCCGAGCACGCGCGGCTGATGGTTCAGGAATCCTTCCGCGACAATGAGCGACTGGCATGGGCATCGGAAAGCTTCATCCGCCCCAGCCACGACCGGATCTTCCCACGATGGGACATCCTGATGCGCGACGGCACGATGCCGCGGGTCGACCCGGCGCTGATGGTCTATGCGCTGACGGGGGCCGCTCAGTCGATCTTCAACCTCGCTGCCGAAGCGAAATTGACGCACGGGATCGACGCATGCTCGAACGAGACGATCGAGGCTTATTCCGACGCGATCATCGCCCTGTTCCTTCCCGGCCTCACAAAGCACGAGGAAGCATCCAAAAAATAATTATCCGATTGGATAAAAATTAGAGACAGACGGACCCTGGTGCGATAGACGCTCCCCATAAAAGGGAGAGAGCAGCGATGGCCGATGGCAGCGTTGGAGCGGGGCAACACCGCGATCTTGCGGACCGATCATCCCTGCCCACCGGCGCGGTCGTCGCTTACGGGTCGGGCGATCTGGCGTTCAACCTCTATTTCACCTTCTGCTCGCTGTTTCTGCTCTATTTCTACACCGACGTCCTTGGCATTTCCGCCTCGGTCGGCGGATTGATCATCATGGCGGCGCTCATGTGGGAGGGTATTACCGATCCCGCGATGGGCGTGATCGCGAGCCGGACGCGGAGCCGGTTCGGCAGCTATCGCCCCTATCTGCTGTTCGGCGCACCGCTCCTCGCCCTCGCTTTCGTCTCCATGTTCCTGCCGCTGGGCCTTTCGGGCAACGCGCTCGCCTTCTTCTGCCTTGCGACGCACATCCTGTTCCGCACGGTCTACACCGTCGTGAACATTCCCTTCGTCGCCCTGTCGGCCCGCATGAGCGCAGACTCGCTCGTCCGGTCGCGACTGGCGGGAGCGCGCATGCTGTTCGCGATCATCACCGGCCTGTTCCTCGCTGCGGCGACGCTGCCGCTCGTCGTCCGCTTCGGCGGCGGCCGCGAAGGCTTCCTGTGGGTCGCAACGCTCTATGCGTTCATCGCCACGCTGGTGCTGCTCAACTGCTTCAAGCGCACCCAGGAAACGATCGGCGAAGCACCCGACGCGCATCCGACCCTTTCCGCGATGCTTCGCGCGGTCGGGTCGAACCGCGTGTTCCTGCTCCTGCTCGGCGCAACTCTCGTCGGCTCGATCGGTTATGCGATGGGCGGCAAGGCGCTGCTCTATTACATGAAATATTATGCGGGATCCGAGGAGACGATCACTATCGGCCTGACGGTCTCGCTCGCCGCAGCGGCCCTGTCGATGCTCCCCTGGGTCAAGGTGACGCAGCGCATCGGCAAGCGCGCGGTGTGGTTGAGCGGCATCGCGATCAGTGCGACCGCCAACATCCTGATCTTCGCCATCGCGCCGAAGGCGGGGCCGATGCTCTACGGCTTGCTGGCGTTCAGCGGCGTCGGGAACGCAGCCTTCGTGCTGACTTTCTGGTCGATGCTGCCCGATACCGTCGAGGTAGGCGAATGGCAGACCGGCCTCCGCGCAGAGGGGGCACTCGTCGGCTTTCTCGCCTTCACGCAGAAGGTCGCGCTCGGCGTCGGAACGGGCCTGATCGGCATATTGCTCGACGTCATCGGCTATGTCCCCAACGCGCCGCAAGCCCCCGACACGCTGACGAGCATCCGCGGACTGGCAACGCTCGTCCCCGCGGCACTGGCGGTCGGCGCCGGGCTGTTCATCTATTTCTACCCGCTCGACACGCGGACCCACGCGCGGCTCGTCCGGGCGATCGGATGGCGCAACGCACGCCGCCGCGGCCGGGCTTCATCCACCCCCGACAATGGACAGACGACATGACCGACCAGCAGCATGATTTCTCCCCGCAGCGCGGCGCCTCCGAGGAATGGATCGCCGAGACGATCGATGCGATCATGGAGCATGCGACGCTGGCGGAGAAAGTCGGCATGCTGTCCGGCCGCGGCTTTTTCCGGGAGTTCGCCGCCGACGACAAGCTATGGGGCGCGCGGCCCTATCGCGCCGGGAGCGGAATCGAACGCCTCGGTGTCCCGCCGCTGTGGTTCACCGACGGGCCGCGCGGCGTCGCACGCGGACAGAGCACCTGCTTCCCGTGCACCATGGCGCGCGGCGCGACCTTCGACACCGACCTCGAAATGCGGATCGGCGAGGCGATGGGGAAGGAAATCCGCGCGCAGGGCTGCGACCTTTCGGGCGCGGTCTGCATCAATATCCTTCGCCACCCCGCTTGGGGCCGGGCGCAGGAAACCTATGGCGAGGACCCGCACCATCTGGGCGCCATGGGAAGCGCGCTGGGGCTTGGCATCCAGACCCAGAATGTGATGGCGACGGTCAAGCATTTCGCGCTCAACTCGATGGAGAACGCACGGTTCAAGGTCGATGTGCGGATCGGCGAGCGTGCGCTTCACGAAGTCTATCTGCCGCATTTCAAGATGGCGCTCGACGCCGGCGTGGCGAGCGTGATGAGCGCCTACAACAAGTTCGACGGCGAATATTGCGGCCAGCATCACGGCTTGCTGACGGACATCCTGCGTGGCGAATGGGGTTTCGCGGGCTTCGTGCATTCCGACTGGGTGATGGGCCTTTACAAGCCCTATGCCGTCGCGGCGGGGCTCGACATCGAAAATCCCGAACCGCAGATTCTGGGCGAAAAGCTGATCGCCGCGGTCGAGGCGGGGCATGTCGCGCCCTTCGTGATCGACCGCGCCTGCCGCAACATCCTGCGCACGCAATATCGCTTCGCCTGCGCGCCCGATCCGCTGACCGCCTATCCCGCCGAACTGGTCGCGTCCGCGGAGCATGTCGCGCTGGCACGCGAGGCGGCGGAGAAGTCGATCGTGCTGCTCGAGAACGACGGCATCCTGCCGCTCGATCGCAGCCGGGTCCGCCGTCTCGCCGTGCTCGGCCGGCTGGCGTCGCTCGAGAACACCGGCGACATGGGGTCGAGCCGCGTTCGCGCTCCCCATGTGGTCACGCCGATCGAGGCGCTGCGCGCGATGCTCGGCGCCGACGCCATCGCGGTCGGCGACGAGGACGACATCGACGCGGCGGTCGCGGCGGCGCGCGATGCCGACGCCGCGCTGATCGTCGCAGGCTACACTGCACGCGAAGAAGGCGAATATATACCGGGCGACATCACGCTGGGCCAGGAAAGCGATGCAAGCGGCAGGCGCCCGGCGATCGGAGGAGATCGGTTGTCGCTCGACCTGCCCGCGCGGCAGATTGCGCTGATCGAAGCCGTTGCCGCGACCGGAACGCCCGTGGTCGTCGCGATCGTCGCGGGATCGGCGGTGCTGGTGGAAGGCTGGCGCGCGCAGGCGGGAGCGATCCTCCAGACCTTCTATTCGGGGATGGAGGGCGGCGCCGCGCTCGCCGATATCCTGTTCGGCAACGTCAATCCGTCGGGCCGCCTTCCCTTCACGGTGGCGCGCGATCCCGCCGATTATCCCTTCTTCGACCGCGATGCGGACAGGATCGTCTACGATCATTGGCACGGTTATGCGAAGCTGATGCGCGACGGGATCGAGCCGCGCTATCCGTTCGGGCACGGCCTCAGCTACACGCGTTTCGCCCGCCGCGCCCTGCGCGTCTCGGCATCCGACCGGGCGGTGCATGTTTCCGTCACCGTCGCCAATGTCGGCGACCGTCCCGGCGACGACAGCATCCTGTGCCATGTCCGGTATCCGGGCAGCGTCGAGCGCTGGCCGCAGGCGCTGAAGGCCTTCAAGCGCGTTTCCCTCCAGCCCGGCGAAACGCGGACGATCGCGATGACCATCGATCTCGACGATCTGCGCTACCGTGACGAGACGGCGCACGGCTGGAAGCTCGAACCGGGCTCCTATGAAATCTGCATATCCGGGGGCGTAGAGCCCGATCTCAGCGCATCGGTTCGGTTCTAGTCCACTCGAAAGGCGATCGCCGAGCGGCCCATGCCGGCCGCCGGAACCTGACCGAAGGAATGGGCGGAAAACCGCGCAACCTTACACTGGCATCTGGGCGATGGGCGCCTTCTTTTCGGCAGAGGGGCCTACTTGAAGTCCCGCATGCGCGGGCCGGCCGCTGGCCGGCCCATCGGTTCAGAAAGCCGCGATCCCCGTTATGGCGCGGCCGAGAATGAGGGCATGCATGTCGTGCGTGCCCTCATAGGTGTTCACGGTCTCGAGATTCACCATGTGGCGGATGACATGATATTCGCCGGCGATCCCGTTGCCCCCGTGCATGTCGCGGGCGGTGCGGGCTATGTCGAGTGCTTTGCCGACATTGTTGCGTTTGACGATCGAGATGGTTTCGGGAGCCATGCCGCCTTCGTCGAGCAGGCGGCCGACGCGCAGGCTGGCCTGGAGGCCGAGCGCGATCTCGCTCGCCATGTCGGCGAGCTTCTTCTGGAAGAGCTGGGTCGCGGCGAGCGGCCGCCCGAACTGGTGCCGTTCCAGCCCGTAATTGCGCGCGGCGGCATAGCAGAATTCGGCCGCCCCCAGCGCGCCCCACGAAATGCCGTAGCGCGCCCGGTTGAGGCAGCCGAAGGGGCCCTTGAGTCCCTGAACGCCGGGAAGGAGCGCATCGTCGGGAACGAAGACGTCGTCCATCAGGACCATGCCGGTGATCGAGGCGCGGAGCGACAGCTTGCCCTCGATCTTCGGCGCCGAAAGGCCGGCCATGCCCTTTTCGAGCAGGAAGCCGCGCACCGCGCCGCCATGCGCATCGGACTTCGCCCAGACGACGAAAACGTCGGCGATCGGCGCGTTCGAAATCCAGGTCTTGCTTCCGCTGAGCCGGAAGCCGCCGTCGACCTTGCGCGCGCGGGTCCGCATCCCGGCGGGATCGGACCCCGCGTCGGGCTCGGTCAGCCCGAAGCAGCCGATCAGTTCGCCGCGCGCGAGGCCGGGCAGATAGCGCTGCCGCTGCTCCTCGCTGCCATAGGCGAGGATCGGATACATGACGAGGCTCGACTGGACGCTCATCATCGAGCGATAGCCGGAATCGACGCGTTCGATTTCACGCGCGACCAGCCCGTAGCCGACATAGGAGGCGCCGGCGCCACCATATTCGGCGGGCACCGTCACGCCGAGCAGCCCCTGCTCGCCCATTTCGCGGAAGATCGCCGGATCGGTCCGCTCCTCGGCGAAGGCGTCGACGATGCGCGGCAGCAGGCGATCGGTGGCGAACCCCCGCGCGGCGTCGCGGATCAGCCGTTCCTCTTCCTGCAGCTGGGCATCGAGCCCCAAAGCGTCTTCCCAGTCGAACGGTCGGATATCAGCCATCGAACATACTCCTTTCGGCGTCCCTTGACGCCCGATTTTCATTCTATCAATGTCATTAAAATCATTATTCGATCGCATTCAGGAATGAAAGATGCTCGACCGCCGCCCGCTCGAAATTTTCCTCGCGATTGCCGAGGAGCGCAGTTTCGTCCGCGCGGCCGACCGCCTCGGCATCGCCCAGCCGGTCGTGAGCCGCCAGCTACAGCGACTGGAGGGAAGCCTCGGCGCACGCCTCTTCCATCGCGGCAGCCGGTCCAAGGTCGCGCTGACGCGGGCGGGCGAGCTGTTTCACGACGAAGCGCGCGACGCGCTCGCCGGGCTCCTGCGCGCCGAACAGCTCGGACGCAATGTCGCGCGAGGGGCGACGGGGCCGCTTCGCATCGGCTATGTCTTTTCGGGCGCGATGACCGCGCTGCTGAGCGACATGGTTCGCGGCCTGCGCGCGGCCTTTCCCGATCTGGAAATCGAGCCGCGGCTGATCGAAACGCCCGCGCAGCTTCGCGAGCTGGCCGAAGGCCGCATCGACGTCGCGATCGTCCGCCCCCGCCCGTCGTGGCCGCGCGGCGCGGCGGTGCTGGCGCGCCACCACGAGCCGATGCTGCTCGGGCTCGGGACGACGCACCCGCTCGCCCGCCACGACAGCATCGCCATCGGCGATCTGGTGCCCGAATGCTTTCTGACGCCGCAGTTCGACGTCGAGGACGAACTCGCCGAGACCGTGCGGCGTCTGCTCCGCAAGGTCGGGGGCCGCCCCCGGATCAGGGCCACGGGCGATTTCATCACCGCGGCCGCGCTCGCCGCCGCAGGCGAAGGCGTCATCCTCGCGCCCGCGTCGCTCGCGCATCTGGTCATCGACGGCCTGACCTTCCGGCCGATCGCCGGGCATGCCGAGCGGCTCGAACTCGCCGTCGTCGGACGCCCCGAACTGCCGGCCGCGCAGCGCGAGGCAATCATCGCCGCCCTGTCGGCATCGCGGACCGACTGCCGGGTCTGACCTTCAAGGGACACAGCGGGCAGCCATCGCGCGCAGCGGCACCATGCGGGCCGCTTTATCTTGACATCGGTCGTGCATCGTCGCAAAATACGCATATCAGATACCTATTTTAAATCGAGGCATCCGCCGATCTTTGCGGCGACAGATGGAGGTCGTGATATGGCAAGCAATCCCGTCGAAACGGCCGACCCGGTCGACGCAGCGGAGACCCCCGCTCTCGTCGATCATGTCATCGAGCGTTATCACCGCGTGCACAGCCGGGAGCTTCCCGAACTCATCCAGATGGCACAGCGCGTCGAGCAGGCGCATCAGGCCCACCCGGCGGTCCCGGCGGGGCTTGCCGCGTTGCTGAAGCAGATGCTCGGCGAACTGACCATTCATATGCAGAAGGAGGAACTGATCCTTTTTCCGCAGATGAAGAAAGGCGGGCGACCCGAAATCGGCACGCCGATCATGGTGATGATGGCCGAGCATGACGACCACGGCGCCTTCCTGCAGGCGATCGGCGGACTGACGCAGGACCTGCGGGTTCCGGAGGGCGGCTGTGGGACCTGGCGGGCCCTGTATGCGGGCCTGGCCAAGCTGTCGGCCGATCTGACCGACCATATCCATATCGAGAACGACATCCTCTTCCCCCGTTTCCTGGGGTCCGGGGCCTGACGACGGCGCGGCGGCCATCCGGAGCGCGCGCAGACCGCCCCGGATTGCTTCCCCCGGATCAGGTCGGGATATATAGCTTTCAGGCAAGTAGGGAGTTGTTCCCCGGCGAAAGCCGGGGTCCATGCGGGGCAGCGTTGTGCCATCTGGCCCCCGGCTTTCGCCGGGGAACAGTTACTTGTCGAGAAGGGATAATTGCCGATCAGGTCCGGGGCCGTAATGGCGAAGCGGGTCGATCCAATATCATCATCCCCTGACGCCCGCGTCAGCGATCATCGGGTCCGGTGCAGATGAAATTGCTTGCCGACCGCGTCGAACCCGAGCCGCGATACACCGCCTTCCGCGGATAGGGGCAGAGCGGACGCTGCATGACGATCCTGCCCGTATCCTCGCCCGAAAATTTCGTCGCGATGACATGATCGGGCGCCTCGCCCCCGTCGGTCCAGGCGATCAGGGCCGAGAAAATGTCATGCTTCGCATCGTCGGCCGGCGGCCGCGGCGGGATGCCGAGCGTGGCGTTGAAGGCGTCGGGGCCGGTGCCGCCGCCGCAATGCATCATGCCGGGCGCGAGGAACAGGCGCGCGCTGTCCGCGAGATTGCGGCCGCCGCCAAGCTGCGCCGCCTGCCGCTCATAGAATGCGATCGACTGGCCCGGCGCGACGAGCGTATCGGCCAGACCGTGATAGATGATCAACTTGCCGCCGCGCGCGGCGAACGCGTCGAGACTGCCGCGCGTGGCATCGTTCACGATGGGGTCCAAACGCGCATCGACGACGGGCATGTCGCGATCGAAGTCGAACCCCTTCCAATCCCAGTCGGCGCCGAACACCCATTTGAAAAGCGCTCCGAAAGGCGGCTGGCCATTGATCGGCGTCTGCAGGAAGGACCAGCCGAAGGTGTCGGGCATTTCGCTTCCCGGGAGCCAGCCGAAATAGCTCGCCTTGCCATCGCGGCCCGTCGGTCCCGAATAAAAGGCGCGCGCGGTGGCCACTTCGTTTTCGGACAGACAGGCGTCCGACGCCGCGCCCTTGCATTGCAGGACCGCGGGGTCGAAGCTGCAACTCAGGGGATCGGAGATGAACCGGTCCCCCGCCAGACCGTGCCCCTGCCGCCAGCAGGTCGCGATCGCCGCCTTGTTGAGCAGTTTCAGCTTGGCGTCGGAGAGCAGGCTGCCGGGCGCGCGATGCGTGGCGGCATAGTCCCAAAGCACCGCGGCATGGCCCCAGGTCCGGTTGATGACGGGCGCGCCGACGAGGATTCCGTCGTAATCGGCCGGATAATAGAGCGATTCGATCAGGCCCTGCTGGCCGCCGGTCGAGCAGCCGGTGTAATAGGAGCGCCGGGCGTCGCGGCCGTAGAAGGCCCTGGTGATCGCCTTTCCGGTCACCGTCATCACATGCGTCGACAGGCGGCCCCAGTCGCGCCACTTGCGCGGTTGGCCGATCAGGGCATCGCCCTCCAGCGGCGACGCGGGCGCGGTTCCTGCATCGGTCGTCGCGGTTGCAAATCCGCGCCGCAACCCGTCGACCATCCCCGAATATCCGCCAGCGAGAACGCCGGCGAAGCCGCCGTTTCCATTGCCGTGAAAGACGCCGGTCCAGTCCTGGGCGGGCAGCCAGATTTCGACACCGATGTCGGAATCGGGCGCCGAGCGCACGCGCGCGACGACGCGGCAGAAGCTCCGGTAACCGGGCGTCTCGCCCGCAATCGTCGTCTCGGCCGCCTTGGCCGGAACCAGCGCCGCGCTGACGATGCTCGTGTCGGGGAGCCGCAGACCGGCGAGGCCGTTGCAACGCGCGGTGACAGCATCCGGCGCCGGGGTCGGCGCCAGGGCCAGCGCATCGCTCGGGACCATCCATCCCATGATGAGGACCGCGGCGGCGGCAAGGCTGTTTTTCCGTTTCATGTCTGTCTCCGCAAAGCTGTCACCTTCACTTCGTTCCCCGCTTCCCCGGCCCTTCACACCGGATTGGCTTCGCGCCGCTCCGAAACGGCGGCGGAAGGCGCCCGCCTGATCATCCGGGCGAGCCACAGGAACAGCAGCGCCGCGATCAGGTACATGGGCGCCAGCGCATAAAAGGCCATCTGCAAGGCATGCCCGCCATATTCCGGGCGGAAGAAATCGCTCGCCATGCCGACGAAGGTCGGGCCGAGGCCAAGGCCGACCAGATTCATCACGAGGAGCAGCAGGGCGCCCGAAATGACCCGCGCATCCGGATCGACCTCTCCCTGCACGAAGGTGACCGTCGCGGGCAGGAAGAAGGAGTTGAGGAACAGCGGCACGCAGAGCAGCGCCAGCGCGACCTCCCAGCGTTCCGCGGCGGCGAAACCCAGGAAGAAAGGCAGGGCGAGCAGCAGCGACAGCGCCGGAATGCTGGCATAGGCAGATTTGTTCCGGACCCCGAAGCGGTCGATGAGGCGGCCGGAGACGAAAATGCCCGCCCCCATGCCGATGCCGACGGCCAGCGCATACCAGATCGCGACCTCCTCCAGCGTCATCCCCTTCTCGCGCATCAGGAACAGGGTGGCGAAATTGCTGAGGCCATAGGTGATGAAATTGGCGGCGCCGCTCGCAAGCGCGGTGACCGCGAGAATCCGATTGCCGAAGAAGCTGCGGATCGCCTGCCCGAAGCCCTGACCGGGCTCCGCGGCGACCGCGGAAACGGGCGCCGGGTCGAACTGGCCGCGCGCGGGCTCCGGAACGATCAGGTAGACGAGCACCGCCGTGAGCACGCCGACCGCGCCGACGACGTAGAACGGCACGCGCCAGTCATAGGCGGCCGCCAGCGAGGCGCCGAAAGCCACCCCCAGCGCGGACCCGAGCGGCGGGCCGAGATTGAAGATGCCCATCGCGGTTCCCCGCTGTTCGCGCGGGAAGCTGTCGGAGATGATGGCATAGGATGGCGGCACGCCGCCGGCCTCTCCCACGCCGACCGCCATGCGGGCGACCACCAGCTGCCCGTAATTCGCCGCCATGCCGCAGGCCGCGGTCGCGGCGCTCCACAGGCCGCAGGCGAGCGAAAGGACTTTCACCCGGTTCGTGCGGTCCGCCAGCCAGCCGACGGGGATCGCGATGAAGCAGTAGAAGAGCGCGAAATAGAATCCCGTGATCCGGCCCAGCTGGCTGTCGGTGATCTGCAAGCCGTCCTGGATCGGCTTGGCGAGAATGGAGACGAGCTGGCGGTCGAGGAAATTCAGCACATAGACGAAGCACAGCATGCCGAGCACCAGGCCGCGATGGCCGGGTGCGCGGCTATCCGCGATGCCCGGCCGATCCGGCGATCCGTTCCTGTCCATATGCCTTGCACCTTCCCTGCCCATTGTTTTCCCGATCCGGCCGGCGCGCGCCGGCGGTTCCCGCCCTTACATCGCCTCTCCCGCGTGCGGCGTCATCTTTGCGTCCATGTCGCGCCGCCAGCTCTGCGCCCGATCGATATACCAGGGCAGCACCTCCGGGGTGGCGGTCGCATCGGCATTGATCACCTTCGCCACGGGCCAGCCGCCGAACAGCCTTTTGATCGGCAGTTCCTGCTTCTTGCCCGACAGCGTGCGCGGAATGCCGGGCGCGGCGATCAGGCGATCGGGCACGAAACGCGGCGACAGGCTGGCGCGAATGGCGGTCGCCACCGCAGCCTCCATCGCCGCGTCGACGCTATGTCCCTCGGCCGGAACGACGAACATGATCAGCTGGCTGTCGCCGTCCGCGCCATCGATGTCGACGATCATCGTGTCGGCGATCTGTGGCAATCGTTCGACCGCCGAATAGATTTCGGCGGTGCCCATGCGCAGGCCGTGCCGGTTGATCGTCGCATCGCTGCGCCCCGAGATCGTGCAGCCGCCGTCGGTGCCGATCGTCAGCCAGTCGCCGTGGCGCCAGATGCCCGGCCATTCGGCGAAATAGGATTCGCGGTAGCGGCTGCCATCCTCGTCCCCCCAGAAATAGAGGGGCATGCTGGGAAAGGGCCGCGTGCAGACGAGTTCGCCGACTTCGCCGATCACCGGCTTGCCCCGCTCGTCCCACGCCTCGATCGCGGCGCCGAGGTGACGGCACTGCAATCGCCCCGGCGTGTCGGGAAGCTCCGGATTGCCGGCCATGAAGGCAGCCGCGATCTCCGTCCCGCCGCTGACGTTGCACCACCAGATATCGGGGCGGCCCAATCCGGCGAATTGCGCCGACCCCCAGCGCTGAACGTCGGGCGGAAGCGGCGAGCCGGTGCTGCCGAGCGCGCGAATGGATTCCAGGCCGCCGATCCGGCCCAGGTCGAGCCCGGCCTTCTGGCAGCTCGTGAAAAAGGCCGCGCCGGCCCCGAACCAGGTCACGCCGCTGCGCGCCGCGAACCGCCACAGCCGGGTCCAGTCGGGAGTCCCCTTGGGCCCGCTGGGCGACCCGTCGAACAGGCAGATGGTCGTGCCGCTGAGCAGGCCGCCGACCTGAATGTTCCACATCACCCAGCCGGTGGCGCTGTACCAGTGGAACCGGTCGCCGAAATTGTTGGGGGCGTAGCTCGGCCCGAGGTCGAAATGGAGCTGGCCCGCACAGGTCGCGAGCAGGACCCCGCCATGTCCGTGCACGATCGGCTTCGGAAGGCCGGTGGTCCCGCTCGAATAGAGAATCCACAGCGGATGATCGAAGGGCAGCCATTCGGGTTCGAACGCCGCGACCTCGGCATCGTCGCGCGCCACGGCCTCTTCGAAGGCGACGGCGCCCGGCACCTCGTCCTTGCCGAATCCGCTGTTGATGACGAGCAGCACCTCGATGCAGGGCAGTTGACGCCGAATCTCGGCGACGGCGGCGCTGCGGTCCATGGCCTTGCCGCCATAGGCGACGCCGTCCACCGCGATCAGCACCTTTGGCCTCGTCTGGCGGAAACGGTCGAGCACCGCATTGGGCCCCATGTCGGGCGAGCACAGCGTCCATATCGCCCCCAGGCTGGCGCATGCCAGAAGGCCGATCACCGCCGCCGGGATGTTGGGAAGATAGGCGGCCACGCGGTCGCCCCGTCCGACCCCGTGCCGACGCAGTTCGAGGGCCAGCGACGCCGCCTGCCGCCTGAGGTCCGCCCAGCTGAGGACCGACCGTTCGCCGCGTTCGTTCTCGGCGACGATCGCGGGCTGGCCGGCGGCGTCCGCGGGGGCCGCATGGCGAAACACGTGCCGGGCGTAACTGACCTGCGCCCCGTCGAACCAGCGCGCGCCCGGCATGGCGTCTTCGCCGAGCACGGCCGCGAACGGCGTCGGGGATTCGATCCGATAATAATCCCAGATGCTGCGCCAGAAGCCGTCGAGATCGTCGACCGACCAGCGGCGCAGATCCTCATATTCCGCGAATTCCAGATCGTGCGTGGTCTTGAGCCAGTCCGAATACAGGCGGATCTGCGGAACGGGAGCCGGGGCGTCCGCGCTGTTGCTGGCATGACTCATCGAATGATAAACCTTGTTTTATTTCATGGAGTTATGGCGAGGGGCCGCACCGATCCCACGGCTCCGCCTCGATCAGGGGGGCGAACGACGGGCGGCGACCTCACCGAAGATCGCCGCCCATGGCATCAGAAGGCGGTGCGCAGGCTCATCGCCGCATAGCGGCCGATCGCATTATAGGCGCCGCCGATGCCGTCCGTCCCGGGGAAGAAGGGCGGCTTCTTGTCGAACAGATCGTTGATCTGCAGCGCAATCTCCGTTCCCTTGGCGAAACCCGTATCGGGCAGCCGCAGGGACAGCCGCAGGTCCGCCGTCGTGTAGCCCTTCGAATGATAGAGGCCCGACCCGGTCGGCGTCGCAAAGGAAGCGGTGACCCCGCTGCGATGATTGACGAAGTTGACGAGAGTGACCGGCCCCGCCGTAACCCCGAGCGTCGTGCGCAGCGTGGTTCGCGGGATGCCCGCCTCGAGCGAATTGCTGACCGCCGAGGTCGGCGACAACTGGGTCCGGTATTTCAGGATGTAGTTGCCGGTGACGCCGCCGAAAATCGTGCCGAAACCCGCCGTATGCCGGTAACGCACATCGAAATCGATCCCGTTCGTCTTGCGGATGCCGAAGTTCCCCTGGCGCAAGTCCAATATGTTCTCGATCGTCGGCACCGCCGAGAAGGTGTAGAAGAAGGGAACGGTGTCGGTAATCGCCGCTGCGACCTGCGCGGCGGTCGGGTCGCGGATGACGAGCGACGCAAAGGTCGGGTCGGTGAAGAGCAGCGCGCCGAGGCCCGACGGCGTGCCGATGACGTCATTATATTTAATGTCGTAGAAGGTCGCGCCGGCACTGAATCCCGGAGCGAACCCGGGCCGGAAATCGACGCCGAGCGAAAAGGTCCGCGCCTTTTCGGGCTTCAGATTCTGGTTGCCGCCGTAAAGCAGCATCGTGTTGACCTGTGCCGCGCCGCGCAGGGGATCGCGGGCGCCGAAAGCATCGACGAGCGCCGCCGCGGCATAATAGGAACCGACGGTCGATCCGAGGTCGCGAAGGCCAGGCGCCCTGAACGAACGACCGTAGCTTCCGCGAAAATTCAACCCGTCCACCGGCTCCCAGGTGATGCCGACCTTCGGATTGGTCGTCGAACCGAAATCGCTGTAATGATCGTAGCGCCCCGAAAGCGACAGCGCGAGGCCGCGGAGCATCGGCGATGCATTGCCCTCGCCAACGATCGGCACGAACAATTCCCCGTACATCGACTGGACGCTGCGTTTCAGATCCTCGGGGAACCCGACGCCGCCGCTCGATCCGCGCTGATCGTATGTTTCGCGGCGATATTCGGCGCCAAGAGCGACCTTGACCTCGCCGCCCGGCAGATCGGCCAGCGGGCCGTCGACCTTCACGGCACCGATCCGGGTGCGCTGATGGTTGGTGAAGTCGGTCGGATTGTCGAGAATGGCGGCGACGACGGTCGGGCTGGTCCCGCTACCGAAGGGATCGAGCGCCGTCGCGGTCGTGGTCCCGGCGGCGGCGGCCGTCAGCGCGGTGGTGTCGATCCCCGGCTGGAAGGTATCGTTGCGCGACCAGTTGAAGGTCCCGTACAGGCTCGCCTTGAAGTCGCCGGGCAGCCTGACGTCGATCCCGGCCGTCGCATTGCCGGTCCTGACGCGATAGGTCTGGTCGAAATGATCCGCGCCGACCAGATTGTCGGGGCGAAAATCGACGAACTCGAACAGGGCTCCGGTGCCCGGCGGGGCCCGGAAGAAGGGGTTGGTCGCGGTTATCAGAACAAATGTCTGGCCGGGCAGCGCGGCCTGCACCACGTCCTTGCGATCCGAATAGAGCAGGTCGCCCCACAATGTGACGCTGGACGACAAATCCTGCCGCGCCGAAACGAACAGACTGTGCGTGCGGTTCTCCGGAACGAGATCGACCGGCCCGCGCGGGTCGCAGGTGTTGAGGCCCGGCGCCAGGCCGGGCGCGGCATAGATCGGTCCGGTGAACAGGTTGACATTGGCGTCCGGGCACACCGCCGAACGCGTGTCGATACCGCCGGCCGCCCGGAAGTCGAGCGACCGGTACCGGCGGTCCGCCCCGGTGATGTTGCCGTTCTCCGAATATTGATAGGCCGCGACGAACGAACCGCTGCTCCATTCGTGCCCGAAAAGGACGCCCGCGTTGAGGGCGTGATAATCGTCCGCGAAACCGTAGCGGACGTTGGCCTCGATCCCCGATACGCGCTTGCGGGTGATGAAGTTGACGACGCCCGCGACCGCGTCCGAGCCGTAGATCGCCGACGCGCCGTCGGCGACGATCTCGACGCGCTCGATCGCGAGTTCGGGTAAGAAGGGATAGTCGGGATTGGTCTGCTGGGTGCTGCCCGAGATCAGGCGATGCCCGTTCATCAGCGGCAGGGTCGCGGCGGACGGCAGGCCGCGCAGGCCCGGCGCGAAGGAGCCGAGCCCGCCGTTGCTCGTGCGCGGGGCGGTGTTGAAGCTGTTGAGCTGCGGCACGGTCGCCAGCAGTTCGGGGGTGCTCGCCGCGCCGATCAGCTTTGCGTCTTCGCGCGACACGCTGATGAGGCCCGATCCGGTCGGCGGAATGCCGCGGATGCTCGTGCCGGTGACGACGATCTCCGTATCGGCTTGCGCCGCGCTGTCCTGCGCCTGGCCGCCGTCGTCCACGGTCTGGGCGTGGACGGCGGCAGGGACGCCCAGCATGGCCGCCGCGATTGCGGACCCGCACAGCATGCGCGCGCGGCGTCCCGTGAGAATGGCTCTGATCGACATGATGTTCCTCTTCCCTGGCTAGGCTTTTCCTGGCGCCGGGCTCTGCCGGCTTGCTGTCGTGCTTATGATTTGCCAGAGCGGTTTGTAAGAGCATTAGCGGACATCGCTGTGTCTTTGGCGGACACGCTTTATTCTGGGGAACGATATGCCTGTCGATGATGGTCAAGGCGCATTCGCCAATGGCAATGGCCGCGCCGGCTTTCCTTCGCTGAATCAACGCATCTTCGCGCCTTTCAAGCTGGCGACCGTGATCGACACGGTGGCGGGCCGCGGCATCGCGCCGGAGACCGTGCTCGACCGCACCGGCCTGACGCTCGCCGAAGTGCGCAATCCCCATACGCTGACGTCGATCGGCCAGTATCTGATCGCCTGCCAGAACATCGTGTCCGCCGGCGCCCAGTTCAGCGATGCGTTCGCGATCGGTTCGCGCCTCCACCTGTCGGCCTACGGCATGTACGGTTATGCGCTGATGTGCTCGCCGACGATGCGCGACTTCTTCGATTTCGCGGTGCGGTATCAGCCGCTCGCCACCCCCACCGTGCGCCTCGGCTGGCGGATCGAGGGGGAGTTCGCGATCTGGCAGTTTCACGAAATCTATCGCGACGTGATGAGCAGCGATGTGCGCACCTTCCTCGTCCGCCAGCAGATGAAGATGACGTACACGCACATCCACGACACGGCGGGATCGGACAATCTGCCGGTCCGCGCGCTGTTCGCGCTGGCCGAAGACGCCCATTCGGCGGAGGACGAGCGCGAATTGTCCTGCCCCTGCCTGTACGCGCAGGAGGCGAACGAGCTTCACTATCCGATCGGCATCCTCGAACAGACGCCGGAACTGGGCAACCGCCTCACGAGGACGATGCTCGAGGAAACATGCGACCGGCTGATCGGGCAGTCGCGGATGTCCTCGGGCCTGTCGGGCGAGGTCTATCAGCTGCTGCTGCTCACCCCGAACCACTTTCCGTCGATGACGGCGATCGCGGATCAGCTCGGCCTGCAGGAGCGCACGCTTCGCCGCCGCCTCGCGGCCGAGGACACCAGCTATGGCGAGATCGTCGACGACGTGCGCCGCAAGCTGGCCATCGAATATCTGCAGACGACCCGCATGAGCGTCGACGACGTGGCCTGGAAAGTGGGTTTCAGCGACAGCGCGAACCTGCGCCGCGCGATCCGCCGATGGACCGGCAAGACCATCGGCGAAATCCGTGCGGGGTGATGCGCATCAGACCGGCCTTATCGATTGCTCCACGCGCCGGCTTGGGGCCGAGAAGGCGGCGCTATCGGCAACCCGAAACCTGACAGACAACAACCCATAGGTGCCATTCAGCCTATCGTTTCGGTTTCCTAGAAGCACACATGCGCCGGTAGCTGACGGCAGGAACTGCCCGGTTGCCGACTGGCGGCTTTTGGCGAGAAATTGTGATTGAGGACAAGCGCTATCGCCTGGATCAAGAAGCCCTGATCTAGGGTCCTGTCCCTAGGAAAGATCCCCCCATTCCATTCGTTCGGCTCGCGGAATCTGTGTGGTTGGGCAATATGTGTGCGTGACATGTTCGCCGTCATCATATTCGACGGTGAAACTGGTGCGGCTCCTGACCGTCATTACCTGACTGTCCGTGTAGGATTTTCCGCTGGGGTCGACCGCGCGATAGCTTCGCTCGTAGCGACCGTGACCCAGATTCCTGAAGCCAAGGGTTTCCGTACTGCCATCGGCGGCGCTCTGGCGCTTCTCGTCGATATACATCAACGCCAGATAGGGGTCTGCGACCGCCGCCGCGCAGCTCGTTTGGATGGCGTAATATCCCTTCTCCATCGGAGGAAATTCAACGGAACCCTCGATATGCGACGCGGTGCTCGCCTGTCCGGTTGCGGCGCCGGCCAGTTGCGGCCGCTCGGCGCGGATCGTCGCCTGCATCTGAGGAGAAAGCTGCGCGAAGGCACACTTCCGATATGCCTCTTCCGAGAACATCACGCGACCCGAGGCACCGGCCTGACTGACCTGGATGCTGGCAAACCGACCGTCGCCTTCCGCTTTTATCCCCAGAATATCCTCGTCGCTATCTGCATTCTCCGCATTCCAGACGAGTGTGTAGCCACGATAATAGTCGTAGAAATCGCTGTCGCGTGACGGGGCTCCAACACGGCGGATAGGATTGACCTCCGAATATGCGCCAGCGCCGTTCGCGCCCGGCTCGGCCTGTTTGACATATCCGTAATTCGCGCCATCGTAGAAGAAGACCAGCGATGCGCGCGCGCAGCTTCCTCCCTCGACATTGCCGTAGATGCCCTGCTCGATCGGCAAAGCCCCGGCCGCGGCGGCTGGAGCCCCTGTCGCATTGGCGGCGGATTGTGTCGCCAGGGTCGCTGCGTTTGCGCTGTCATGTGCAGGGGATTGCGATCCGCACGCCGCCACGGCGACGACGGCCAGGCCAAAGATACCGGTTCTCGATACGCGGAAATGACACGAGGACATATAGGTCGCTCCATTTCTTCTCTAACAGTGAGTCATGAGGCCCGGGGTTTTCGAGCGGCTCCATTGCCATAGCGGATTCTTGTCGCCGCTGGTGTCGATGCCTCCCCCCGAACCTAGAAATCAGGGCATTTCATCAGCACCGAGATGGTGCCGTCGGGGCCTTTCGCGCGGATGCGACCGTTACCCAATGGTTCCACCTCGAGCACGACCAGGTCCCCTTCGGATTTCCTGGTCGACCGGGCTTGCAGGATCAGCCGGTTGCCCATCAGCTTCCAGTCGCCCGCCGCCTCGCTCCCCATGACGAAGGTGCCGTCGTCGCCGAGGATCATCGTCGACGCGGCTTCGCAGGATTTATTCTCCCGCGACCAGCTTCCGACCATCGCCTGGCGGAACAGCGGCGCGGCGCCCGAAGGCGGCGGCGGCAAGGATGGCGACGGTGCCGGCATCGGCGCGGTCTCGGCTGGATTGTCGGCGACGTCCGTTCCGCCCAGCCCGCCGAACAAGGCGCTGCCGGAAGACGCGCCTGCCGGCATGCCTTCGCCTTCGGCCTCGCCCGTCATCGCCGGCTGGGCGTCCTGATCCGGGCTCGCTTCGGGGGCTGCGGGCGCGGCGACCGGTTCGGCTCGGTCCGAACCCCCCTCCAGCCAATACCAGCCCCCGCCCAGCAGCAAGGCACAGGCGGCCAGTACGAACAGGCTCGATCCGCCACCTCTGTCCTTTTCGCCCCGCAATCCTCCGTTGTCCTCCACCCCCATTGCGGTGCCTCCCTGTCCGGACCGGCCGACCGACGCCGGCTTTCATCGGCGGCACGATGCAATGGAAAGGCGCCTCGGCGCACGTGACAAAATCTGTCAGGCGGCGTGGGTTCAGTTGGTGAAGATGCTGATCGCTCCAGCGCTGCCGCCGTCGGGCGCGATGGTATCGACGACAACGCTCTGCGGGCTGAGCGGACGCCAGCGGCACAGAACGCGTCCGCGCGCGCGCTCCTCGTTGCAGAGGATATTGCCGGCCTCGTCGCGAACGCGCAGGCGGAGCGGGACCGGAAATTGCGTACGGGCATAGACGATCGCGGGCGCGCCGCCTTCGAAGCGGATGTTGACGGAGGCCGGATCGCCGGGCGACCGGATCACTTTCTGCCGCCCCCCTTCGCGTCCGCGGTCGATGCCCGGAAGCCTGGCCAGCCGGTCGAGCAGATCGTCGCGGCTGTCGCCCGCCTTCTCGGCCGCCTGCCGCGCTTCGGCCAGCCGCCTTTCATAATCGATCGGCGCGACACCGCCACCGGGCAGGAAAACCTGTCCTTTCGCCCAGCTCAGCATCTCGGCGGACGAGACCAGCGCTTCGGCGCGCTGCTGCGGATCGGACGTGGAATAGGCCTGTTCGCGCGCGACATCGGCCCTCGCCAGCCACTCGACGGCGCTGGGCGCCGCCTCCTCCGCCCCCGCGAACCCGGTCGCGAGAGCCCCGGCGACCAGCCCGGCTAAGGCCATCGCGGATCGGCGCGCGGACCGACGCCACTTCATTTCCTGACGGGATTCGTCAAATGCATCCATAGATGGATTAGCCTAGTATGAAACGATCCGGGGGGAAAGCGCAGCCTATGCATATCGCGATACTCGAAGATGAAAGCTACTGGATTGATCGCATTCGCCGGACACTCGACGCCGCCGGCTGGCAAGGCAGTTTCTTTCGTACCGGCGAGGATCTGCTCGCCGGCCTCGACCGCGCCGCGTTCGATGCCGTGATACTCGACATGCACATCGCAAATTCCCCGATGACCGGGGCGGACGTGCTGTCGCAGCTTCGCCGCCAGAAATCGCCCGAACCGATCCTGATGCTGACCCAGTTCGCCCGGCAGCACAGCGCCGCCGCCGCACTGGACGAAGGCGCGGACGACTATCTGGCCAAGCCCTTCGACGGCGACGAACTGTGCGCGCGGATTCGCGCGATCCGGCGGCGCATCGCGGTGGCCGACGCCGACATGGTTCACGCGGGGCCCCTGCACCTCAGCCGCCAGTTTCGGTGCGCGCACTGGTTCGACCGCCGCATCAACCTGAGGGGGCAAGGCTTCGACATCCTGCTGATGCTGGTCGAGGCGGACGGCGACATCGTCACGCAGGACGCGTTGTGGCAGCGGGTGTGGGCCAAATGGAGGAACCTCGACACCCAGGCCCAGCCGATCCAGGCGGGGGTATCGCGGTTGCGCAAGGACATAAGGGAAGTCACCGGTTTCGAGGTCGTGGCAACGGTGCCCGGGGTCGGTTACAGGCTGGCGCTCGGGTGATCGAACAACTGTCCCGCTGGTCATGGCGACGCGCCTTGCTGCTGTTGGCGCTGCTCGCGATCCTGCCGGGTGCCGCGGCGCTTTTCCTCCTCACCACCCGCGACCAGATGATGCGCAGCGCGGAAAACGAAGTGAATGCCGATGTCGCGGCGCTGACGCGGCTGACCGACGTCGACGGGGTCGTCACCGCGATCGAAGTGCTGGAAGACCGGGGCGCCCGCGGCGCCTCCGGCGGTTTGGCCTATTTGCTGTTGGATCCTGAAAATGGCGCGACGCTGGCCGGCAACATGGAGCGTTGGCCCCGGAGCATCCCGCGCGTTCCCACCGGAAAGCCGATCGTCGCCGCCGGCGAGTCGCCGGTCCTGATCGGCCGGGTCATGCTGCTCGACGATCACTTCCTGCTTTTCACCGGGCGCCGGATCGAGGGTTTCGCCGCGCTGCGCGATCGGACGATCCAGGTCGTCGGGGGCTTTACCGTCATCATTCTGGCGGGCGGGCTGATCTTCGCCTTCCTTTCGATCCGCACGGCCGAGAAGCGAATTGCGGCGATCGAAGCGACGCTCACGGCTTTCAGCCAGGGCCGCCGTTCGGTTCGGATCGAAGACCGGCGCCGCGACCCGCTGGGCCGGGTGTCGGCGCGCGTCAACGCCCTGCTCGACCTGCTGCGCGAGAAGCTGCGGCACCACGAGCTGATCGCCGAACAGATCGCGCATGAATTGCGCGGACCGGTGGCAAGGGCGGCGACGGCGATTCAGGCACGGTCGGACGATCCGGCCCAGGCCTCTTTGCTGGCGCGCGCGACGATCGACGACCTTCTGCAGATGATCGACGGCGTCCTGTTCATTACCGGGATGCGCATTCGCGACCTGAAGGTCGAACGCGTCCCGCTGCACGAGGTCGCCTCCGAGATCGCCGAACTCTTCGGCGAGGTCGCCGAGAGCAAGGAGATCGAACTGGAGCGGAGCCTGCACCCCGCTTTCATCATGGGGGAACGGGCGCTGATCGAACGGCTCATGGCGAATCTGGTCGATAACGCCCTCAAATATTCACCGCCGGGGAGCTCGCTTCGCCTGCGCGTCCGCGCCGATGCCGACGGCGCGTTGCTGGAAATATCCGACAAGGGGCAAGGCCTCGCCAACTTCCCGGAAACGCCGGGGATGCTGCTTGCGCGGGGCCAGGCCACGCAGGATGTCGCGGGGACCGGTCTTGGCCTCGCGCTGGTACTGCGTATCGCCGAACGCCACGATGCGCAGGTTCACTTTGCCGATCGCGAGGACGGCGGACTGACGGTCGCGGTGCGTTTCACCCCCGAATCCGCAGGAGCTCCGGGGCCGCCGACAACATAGGAAAGCGCCGCCCAATAACGGGGATGGCGCCAGCGGCCGGAGGGATCGTCGCGCAATGCGATCGCCGACTTGCGCAGCGCATCGGCCAGGTCGATCCGCGGATCGGCGCCGACCTGCGAAAAAAATTCGCGCATCTGGACATAGGCAGCGGCATCGTCGAGCGGCCAGTGACTCACCAGCAGGTTGCGCGCGCGCGCCAGGAAGAAGGCCCGGGCGAAGCTGCTGAGGGGGTCGGCATCCCCCGGCATCGCGGTCGCCGTATCGCAGGCGGTCAGCACGACCAGCGGATGATCGAGGCGCAGGCTGCCGATGTCGGTCAGCGACAATAGCCCGTCATTCGCCGCCGCTCCCGTTTCGGGGGCCAGTTGCAGCGCCGGCTCGACAACCGGGCCGGGCAGGCGGGTGCTGTGCGTCGCGAAAATGATGACGGCGGCCGATGCGACCTCCGGCGCCGTGGCCAGCCAGCCTTTCGTGGCCGCTTCGCCCTTGCGCACCGTCGCCGTCGCTCCGAATATGCGCGCCAGATCGTCGAGTTGGCGTTCCGCGCCGGCGAGCGGTGGCAACGACGGTTCCGCGGAATCCACGGCACCGAGGGCCACGATGCCTCCCGCCGCCAGTCCCGGTCCGCTGCCGGCGACGATGCTCGCCACCGATGGCAGGCGCGTGATCCGAAAACGGTCGACGATCCAGTCGCCGTTCCAGCGCAACAGCGATAGCGGCAGATGAGCCAGCGGACCGGACTGGACCACGCGCAGACTTCGGACTTCGGCGAGTTGCTCGCCGAAAGGACCGAACAGATCCTCTCCCAGCCTGTCGGCGGCGTCGCGGTCGAAGGCACGTAGCGTCGTTGCCCGCGCGTCCATTTGACCGCGCACGATTTCGCCCGGCGCGGGTTGCAGCGACGCATTGAGCGAGGCGATCGCGCCGCCGAAATGTTCCATCGACAATCCCGCCCTGCGCCACCAGATACCGCGCGGCGTGACAAGCCACATATGGTTGGCGCGAACCGTCGGCAGCGTCAGGAGCAGCGCTTCATCACGCTGCATGCCCTGCCGGAGCACGCCGACGTCCAGCGGGATCGGCCGCAGCGCGACTTCATAGTCCGGGTAGTCCGCGCGAATCCGGTGGCTCAGCGTATCGAAGCGGAGACGGGCCTCGGCGACGCTGTTGGCGGTATAGCGATGCTCCTTGCCGTCGGGATTGTCGCGAAGTGCCCGGATCAGATAGCGCTCGTCCTTCACGATCTGCCGCGCGAGCAGGAAACGCTCGCGTTCGAGGCCCGCCAGCCTGTCGTCCCCCGCGCTGATGGTCGCCTGCACGAGGTCACGCGCGCGGATCGCGGCGCTGCGGTGTGCGCGCTGTGCCGCGGCGAAGCTGCGCAACGCGGCCTCGCCTTCGCTCATCTGCCCGGCATCGAGCATCGCCGCCACGACGTCGATCTCGGTTTCGGCGATGTTGCACAGACCCTTGCCCGGGCCCAGCCCGTCCGCCGAGCCGAAGCTGTCGATCGTCTCGCGCGTCAGCGATTCCGCGGCGGCCTCTTCCAGCAATGTCAGCGCTTCGCGCAGCGTCGCGGGGTCGCGCGCCAGCAGCTTCGCGAGCCCGGCGCGCAGGTTCAGCGTCTGACAATGCGCGGCCGGAAGCAGCTTCTCATATTCGGGCAGGACGGCGCGATAGAGGCCGATCGCCTCGGCCCTCTTGTTGCGCTGGGCCAGAATGGAAGCCAGCCCCGCCTGGATGTCGAGGTGCAGAAGCGCATTTGTGGTGACGAACCCGGCGAGCGCCTGCCGCGCTTCGACCTCGGCCTCTTCCAATCGGTCGGCCGCCTGCAGCGTTTCGGCCATCGTCAGCCGGGTCTTGGCGATGAGCGCGGGATCGGCGCCCGATTCCCGGCTGCTCGCGTCGAGGATCGACAGCGCCTCGCGCAGCAGCGGGATCGCCTCGTCGGGCCGCGCCTCGCTCACCAGAAAATCGGCGTAGGCGACGAGCGTGAAGGGTTGCTCGCGTGCCGGCGCCAGTTCGCGGGCATAGCGCATGTTGTTGAGGAACAATTGCTCGGCCGCCCGGGGACGCCCAAGCGTCGCAAGCGTCTTGGCCAGACCCAGTTCGGCCCTGCGCGTGTCGCGGCTGTCGGGGCCCAGCCGTTCGAGATAGATGGCATAGGATTCGCGCGACAGCGTTTCCGCTTCGTCGAAACGGTTGAGCTGGCGCAGCACGATGGCGCGATTGTGGAGCGTCGTCGCCCGCACGGGATGCGTGGCGGGATAAAGGCGCGACTGAAGCTCGATGACCCGGGCGGAGAGCGCGGCGGATTCCTCGAGCCGGCCCTGATTGTCGAGATTGCGGGCCAGATTGTTGAACTGGGCGGCCAACAGCGGCGCGCTCTCCTCCCCGCCCTTTTCGGCTATGGCGATGGCCTGGCGATAGCGATCCTCCGCCTCCTTGTAGCGGCCCATATAATCCAGCAGCACCCCCTCGTTTCCCAGGCTGACGGCCAGGTCGGGGTGGTCGGGACCGAACAGCTTGCGCGTGATCGCGATATCCCGGGCGCGAAGCACCGCCGCCTCTTCATATCGGCCGCGGCGCAGATACAGCGATGCCAGAAGGCCGGACGCCGACGCGACAGCTTCGCTGTCCGGCCCGTCCGTGGCTTCCGCGGCCGCGAGGAAAGCCAGGCCTTCCGCTTCGACCAGCACGTCGTCCTGCGCGTACAGACCGCTGTCGAGCAGTTCGTTCCAAAGCTGGTAGCATGACCGGGGCGGCAGATCGGCACGCGCCCGGCACGCATCGAGTTCCGCCTTGGCGAGCCGCGTCGAGGTGCGAAAGTCGCCGGCCTCATAGGCGGCGGCATAGGCGGCGCTGGGCGCGACCGTCACCGCTTCCGCCTGCGCGGCGGCCGCCGGTGTCGCCCAGGCGATGCTCGCGATTCCCAGCAGCGCGGGCAAGACGGCAAAGGCCGACCCCGTGCATCCGCCCTTCGGCGATCCCCCGCATACCGTCATTGCCACCCCTGCCCCGCTTTTGCGCAAAGCCCCTTTGATGTGGGGGGCTTGCGCAAAAATCGAGCGATTTTTTTACACCAATCGCTTGCGATCTCCGCAACCGTAGCACCCGGATTTTCGTGGCTCAAGTTGCCCTCGATGATGCCGCGCGAGTGGACATGCGAACGGATGACGCTGTTGCGGGAAAAGCCGCAACGCCGCCTGGGATGATGAAACGGCGCGCGCCGCCCTTCCCCGGCGATCGCCGCTAGCCTTCAAACCAATCGCGAACCCCCTTGGGCACCGTGTCGGTGGGGCAATGCGTATAAGTTTCCGGCTCGTCGAAGAGAGTCGACCCCGCTTCCGCGACAAAGCTGGATGCGCCGGTGACGCGAATTACAAAATTCGTGCTTGTCCCCTTGGTGTCACCGCCGTTGCCGTACGAACGGGCATGAACCCGAAAGCGGCTGTTCCCGAGCGATTCAAAGCCCTGTATCTGCGGCCCGCCATCGAACCATGTCAGCGCGCTTTCATCGAAGTAAGCCAGGCTGCCTGGCCCATCGCTGGCAGCTTGCGCGCTGGCTGCCCGCGCACAGGTCGTGCCGACGGCATAATAGCCTTTCGGGATCGGCGGGAAGCTCGCCGGTCGGGCCGCTGCTTGCGCGCCGACGGCGCAACCTTCCTTATCGACAAGCTTCCCCTTGTCGTCGCGTCGCTCGATCACGTCCATTTGAGTGCCGTTCCAGCCCCACACCGCGGTTTCGATATAGCCGCAATTTCCGTTCCAGCCGCGGCGATATTCGACGACATCGCGCTTGCCCCGGCGCTTGACGTCCTCGGGACCGATATCGCCGTTAAATCCATAGGCGACCTGATAGCCTGCGGCGGTCGAGATGATGAAGTCGTAAGGCGGTCCCATTTTGCCATGATCCGCCTCCTCCGCGCACCCCCAATTCTGTGTGGTGACAACAAAATCGGGCCGTCCGTCGCCGTTGAATTCCGCGACGATGAAAGCGCCCTCGTTCGCGGCAGATTCCTGCTTGAGATCGGCGGATTGGGTCGGAGCAAAGCGCACGGCGCTGAAACGCACCCCCATGTCGCGACACTCGCCGCGGGCATAGCCTTCCCATGCCGAAAGTGCGGCAGCGGGGAGCACGGAATTTGCCGCGACTGCGGTTGCGCCGCTTTCGGTTCCCGCGCTTTGCTCCGCCGCCTGTTGCCGGGTCGACATGCCTGCCGCCGCATCGGCACTGGATTCCGTGCCGCAACCGGCGATGGCAACCGCGGTCACAGAGACCAGGGAAAAAACCGACAGGCGAGCGATACCGCCCCTGGTCGGTTCACGCCGCTTTTGCACGGGCCTTCTCCTGCTCGATCGCCTTGTTCATTTCGACTTGCACGCCATCGACGATGGCGTCGCGCACCGAATTGCTGTGAAGCTTTCTGGAGAAAAGATAGCCGCTGACGAGCAAAACACCGAACAGCCAGAAGTACCCCCAATCGCTCCAATCACCAAAAATGGCTGCGATGACGAACGGCAGGAATATGCCCATCGCCAAACCCAGCCATTCATTGAAACGCTTGACCAGGGAATTGGCGGTCGCCCTGCAAATCGAAGTTCTGCCCGTGTCATGAACGACGAGCCCGGTGGAGTACCCCCCATCATCGTTCTTCGGCATCGCGAATATTACCGACACGCGATGCCCGGCGCGAACAGCCACGCCGATATTGTCGAAGGTCGTGTCAAACTCCTTACCGTCGTCCTGGCGCACGAACAGGTGCAGATGCTGTGTGGTGCTGGACGAGATATGCACCGGAGAATTGTTCTGGCCGCCCCCGCCATAGACGCGCGTCGTCGATGAATTTTGACCGTCGAGCACCGTTCCGCTTTTGGTAAAATAGGTAATCTCATCCGCTGATTTCACCTTTGCAATCGCCATTTCCGTCTCCTTACGCACCCGCCGATCTGCCGATGCAGCGGCTGTGGAAGCCTCCCTCGAACTATTCCGCCGGTTGCAATCCGCCTTCGAAGTCCCGGCGCCGATTCCAGGAATTTCCAAAGCCGCACCGGCACAACTCAAAGGGATGTTTGCCCATCTCGCGCGATCGGATGCCCACGCCGGCATTGTTGCGGAACGCTTCGGCTGGGAGACTGGAGCGCCGAAGAGTCGTCAATCGCACCTCCGCCGCAACCGGACCGGGCCGCACGTCAGGCCCCCGCGAGCAGCGACTTTGCCGCCGCCAGTCGCGCCGTCGTCGCCTTCTTCTCCCGCTCCCGCGTCGCCGCGAAGCTGCGCTGGGCCTTTATCGCCCGATCGACGCGCGCGCGCCCGGGCGACGCCGCCGCGGGCTTCGCCGCGACCGCGACCGGCATCGCGCTGGCGCCGAGCAATCCGCCGTGGATATATCCGCTCATGCCCGATGCGGTGCGCACGAACATCCATCCGTCGCCCCCGTCGCCGAGCGCATCGACCGCCGCCCCGTTCGCGACCGTTTCGATGATCCTTCCGCCGGTCGAAGGAGCATCGCGAAGGCGAGCGCCGCTGGAAGCGCGGATATAGCGTGTTACGGCCGCAGCCTCGGCCGTTTCCACCGGAGCATCGTCGTCGATGCCATAATAGCGGCTGGCCCAGCCATCCTGTTGGGCCAGCGTCGGATCGGCACCATCGGCAACCGCATTGGCCTGCGCAAAGGTCGTGACGGTCTTTCCCTGAATGCCCGAAGCCTTGGCGATCACCCGATCATCCTCGGCGATCCACTTCTCGATACTGGCCAGCCGCTTTTCGGCGTCCTTTCTCGACAGCGTCGCGGCGCCGGCCTCTCTTTCCACCGTCTCGATCTGGGCCCTGCGGCATTGGCCCAATGCCTCCAGCTGCCCCGGAAGCGCGGAATATTGATTCATCACCGGGTCGAAGTCCGCGTCGATCGCCGCGCGCAATTCATCCTTGTTGCGCTGATCCTGCGAAATCGAGCTCAGATAGCCCGCCGCCCCGCCGGCCGCCGCACCGGCCAGCACGGTGGGCAGAACGCTCGACTTGTTCTGCTTGCCCGAATTGCCCAGCACGCCGACCAGCGCGCCGAGCCCGGCGCCGATCAGCGCTCCGCCGGCGATCCGGTTCCCCTGAAAATTCTTGATGCGACTGAACGGCTGACGCGCTTCGAGGCAGTTGTCGGTAAAGCGCGTCGATTTGGCGAAGGCCGGTGTCGGCGCCGCCGCGACCAGCGCGCCAAATGTCACGGCGCTTATCATATGCCGCCAAACCGCCCGGCGACGAGAACGGGAAAGGATATGGCGTTCAGTTCCGGACGGCATCTTTCAACTCCTCGATCCACCGCTGATCGCGGGCCGCGTCGCGCGGCTGGCTACGCTGATTGTCGATATGCCGGCGAATGGCCGGGACGTAGCGCGTCAGACGCTGCAGCCCCGCCCGGTCCAGTTCGGCGCTGATCGCATCGAAGGCCGCAGCCGTCTGTTCGGCCTTTGCCGCGCCGAGCGCTTCGATCCCGCTGAAATAGAGGGCGTAGCTCGCGTCGCGCTCGCGCCGGTGTTCGGGAAGCTGCGCCATCAGCGCATCGAAATCGCGACGCTCCTCGCTCGACAGCGCCGACGGATCGGACCCGATATCCCTGGTCAGCGTCTCGACCTGATCGATGCGGGCACCGCGCTCCGCGCCATAGGAGGCCGCGAGGAGGCAGGCGAGGATGGCCTTCTGGTAAAGCGCATCCGCCTCGCCGGCGCTGGCGGGCGCCGCCGGCGCGGCGTCGGTTCCCGCGGAGGCGACGGCGGCTTTCCGATCGTCCCCAAGCCCGGGGATCTGGATCGAGCCGCCCTCCAGCCACCAATAGCCCCCGCCGAGAGCCAGCAGGCAGGCAGCAAGGACCGCGATATTCTTGCGATCGATCACGCGCCGCCCCCCTCAGTCGGCCGCAGCACGGCGCTTCGCCACGCCGAGATAGATGCAGCCGGCGCCGAGCAGGAGGATCAGCCAACCGCCGCCCTGCAAGGCGATCGACTTTTCGATCGCGCGCTTCAGGGCGGAGAAATTGACGTCGTCCCGCACCATCGTCATCGTCATCGCCGCTTCGAGTAGCGCGATGGTCTGCTTTTCCCACAGATAGGGGATGAAGGTGGACGCGCAGCTGACAACACCCAACGCCGTTCCGAGCGGTTTCACCATGGCATTGCGCATCCAGCCGGCGGCGATCGTCAGGAGAGCGAGGAGCGGAACCAGCCAGACGAGCTTGGACAGGGTCATGATATTGTCGAACTTGTCCATCGCGGCGTTGACCTTCCCCACCGCGCGCTGCAGTTGGGCGACCTCCGGTGAATCGCCGAACTCGCCGGCGACCGTTACGCCCTGCTGATCGAGCTCCTTCGCGATGCTGGCCCGGGTCGTTTCGACCCCGGCCTGGTTGTCGCCGGCGGCCGACGGCACGTCCAGCAGGGTATGGTCCCCGCCTGCCGCCAGATATCTCAGATCCTTGTGGATGCGCCCGTTTTCATAATTGAACCCCGTCGACATGAAGGTCATGGAAAAGGCCGCGAACAGGATGAGCGCCGCGAGCAGCATCTGCGGCGCGAGCTTCAGCCGGCCGAGCAGGTCGCCGATCGCGTCGTCGCGGGTCGATGCGGCGCGAAACTTGTCCACGATCTCCTCGCTGATCGCGGATGCGTCGCTGAGGTTGGGCGCCGGCTTCAGCGCCCCCGCGCCGGGTGCTTTCGACCCGAGCGCGATATAGATTTCGCGCGCACCGCCATCCTCGACCACGAAATCGACGAGCGTACCCCGCTGCGGGTCGCCGGCGTCGCGCCAATCGGTCCGCGTAAACGAATAGCGCGCGTCATCGTCACCCTGAATGACGCCCGCCTCTTCCTGAAAGCCCAAAATCCGACCGCGCACGCTTCCCTCCCGATGCCATTGCCTCGTTCGGCTTCGATTACGCGGTCAGGGCGCGGCTCCCACGAAAATCCGGATGGCTGACACCATTTGTCAGTTCTGAAAGGGAAAAAGCGCCGATGGCGCGGAGAACCCCGACACGGGCAGGATTCATTTCTTGCGTTGCAAGCTTTGATTCAGACGGTCACAAGATTTTGCACTCGCAAGGAGTGGCATCGCCGCATGTGAAAACATCGGACGGATTATCCGGGTCTGGATGTCGCTTGACGATCTATCGGTGCCGTCATCGGCTGGTGATGGACGGAAAGTGGTGCCCAGAAGAGGACTCGAACCTCCACGACCTTGCGATCGCCAGCACCTGAAGCTGGTGCGTCTACCAATTCCGCCATCTGGGCACGGGGTAGGAGCGGGCGCTTAGCGGCGGGGGTTGGCGCTTGTCAACCGCGCTGCACGGGCGCGGCGCGATTATTTTGCCGAAGCGCGGATTTGCGTCGCCGCCGGCGACACATGCCCTTGCCCCCGCGGGCGCTTCGCGGCATGGGAGCGCGAGCGGCGCCGCGGCGCCGGTGGAGAATCGGATACAGGGCGACGCGATGCGCAACCTCGACGGACAATTGATCACGGTGCTGGGCGGCGGCGGATTCGTCGGCCGCTATGTCGTGCAACGCCTGCTGACGCTGGGCGCGCGGGTGCGCGTCGCGCAGCGCGACCCGCGCGCGGCGGTGTTCCTGAAGCCGCTCGGCGGCCTGGGCCAGACGCAGTTCGTCGCCGCCGACGTGCGCGATGCGGCGAGCGTCGCGCGCGCGGTCCAGGGCAGCGACGCCGTCGTCAACCTCGCCGGCAGCTTCGACGCGATGCACGCGGTGCAGGCGGAGGGCGCCGGCCATGCCGCCGCCGCCGCGAAAGCCGCCGGCGCGCGCGCCTTCGCCCATCTTTCGGCGATCGGCGCCGATCGCGACAGCGCCTCGGCCTATGGCCGCAGCAAGGGCGACGGCGAGGCCGCGGTCCGCGCCGCCTTCCCCGAAGCGACGATTCTGCGCCCGTCGATCATCTTCGGGCGCGAGGACCGGTTCATCAACCGTTTCGCGGCGCTGATGCGCATGACGCCGGTCGTCCCGGTGATCGCGCCGGCAACGAAGCTCCAGCCCGTCTATGTCGGCGATGTCGCCGATGCGGTGGTCGCGGCGCTCGCCGCGCCGGCCGCTGGCGACCTGTTCGAACTGGGCGGGCCGCAGGTGTTGACGATGGCCGCGCTGCAGCAGTGGATCGCCGCCGCGACCGGACGAAAGCGGCTGTTCGTCGAGATGCCCGACGCCGTCGCGGGGGCGCTCGCCGCCGGGCTGGGCTGGCTGCCCGGCGCGCCGATCACCCGCGATCAGTGGCGGATGCTGCAGGTCGACAATGTCGTCGCCCCCGGCGCCGCCGGGCTCGCGCAGCTCGGCATCACGCCCACGTCGCTTGCCGCGGTCGCCGAAGGCTGGCTCGTCCAGTATCGCCGCCACGGCCGCTTTGCCGGGGCCGCGGCGCGTTAACCGCCCGCTCCGGCGCGCCCGGCCGCGCGCTTTTCAAATAGCGGCTGGAAAAATCCGCACGCGCTGCGTAGGTCCGTCAGGGAAAGGGGCGTCCGGCACCGAGCCGGCCGCCCCTTCGCCTATTCGTCTTCGCTTCGCAGGATCGTCCATGCCCCCAGCCGATTTGCCGTTCGCTCCCCCTCCCTCCCCGCTTGCCCCTCCCCCTGGGCACGCGCCGGCGGGAGGGCGCCGATGAGCCTGTGGCTGACCGCGATCATCCTCGGCGTCGTCGAGGGACTGACCGAATTCCTGCCTGTCTCCTCGACCGGCCACCTGATCCTCGCGACCGAGCTGCTCGGCTATGACGCGGCGCGCTGGGCGGTGTTCAACATCGCGATCCAGCCGGGCGCGATCCTGGCGATCGTCGTCCTCTACCGGCGGCTGTTCCGCGAGATGATCGTCGGCTTCTTCCGGCGCGACCCGGTGGCGATCGCCTTCGTGCGCAACCTGCTGCTCGCCTTCCTGCCCGCGGTCGTCCTGGGGCTCGCGTTCGGCGACTATATCGAGGCGCTGCTCGAAAACGCCGTCGTCGTCGCCTGGGCGCTGGTGATCGGCGGGTTCGCCATCCTGCTCGTCGAGCGGTTCGCGAAGCCCGTCGACAGCGGCGGGGTCGCGGCGCTGACGACGCGCCAGTCGATCATCGTCGGCCTTGTCCAGTGCATCGCGATGATCCCCGGGGTCAGCCGCTCGGGCGCGACGATCATGGGCGCGATGGCGCTCGGCATCGACCGCAAGACCGCCGCCGAATTCAGCTTCTTCCTCGCCCTGCCGACGCTGACCGGCGCGACGGTGCTGCAGCTTGCCAAGCATCACGACGCGATCACCCGGAACGACCTGGGCCTGATCGCGCTCGGCGCGTTCGTGTCCTTCATCGTTGCCTGGGCGGTGATCAAGGCCTTCCTCGCCGTCGTGACGCGATACGGATTCGGCCCCTTCGCCTGGTATCGAATCATCGTCGGCGCCGCGGCACTGGTCTGGCTGGCCCTGAGATAGGTTCGATATTTTACTAATTTTGAAAGATGATTGCGTGAGATAAGCGACTTTCCAGAATCGAGCGGATTTAAGGTCAGTATTGCTGCCTTAAATCCGCTTTTCCTGATGACAGCCTTTCGGCGCTCCTGCATCCGCCCTCGCAACGAAGGGAAAAAATGCATGGCTGCCGATCGCATGCTCCAGTTCGTGGAGCACGACCAATCCTATCCCGACAAGCGCTCGCCGGAGGAGCGCGCGCGCGATTTCCGCGAGATCGCCGAGCGCTACGCCGCGCCCGACGCGCGCGAGCAGTCGGCGCGCTGTTCGCAGTGCGGCGTGCCCTATTGCTCGGTGCATTGTCCGCTGCACAACCACATCCCCGAATGGCTGCGCCTGACCGCGGAGGGACGGCTGCGCGAGGCGTACGAACTGTCGAACGCGACCTCGACTATGCCCGAGATCTGCGGCCGCATCTGCCCGCAGGACCGCTTGTGCGAAGGCAATTGCGTGATCGAGAGCGCGGGTCACGGCGCCGTGACCATCGGCAGCGTCGAGAAATACATCACCGACACCGCCTGGGCCGAGGGCTGGGTCGAGCCGGTCCGCGCGGGCCCGGCGACGGGCCAGTCGGTGGGCATCGTCGGCGCCGGCCCGGCCGGGCTGACCGCCGCCGAATATCTGCGCGTCGCGGGGCACGAGGTGCATGTCTATGACCGCCACGACCGCGCCGGCGGCCTGCTCACCTACGGCATTCCCGGCTTCAAGCTGGAGAAGGAGGTGGTGATGCGCCGCATCGAGCGGCTCGCCGAAAGCGGCATCCACTTCCACGCCGGGTTCGAGGTGGGCCGGGACGCGACGCTCGACGCGCTGCGCCAGCGGCACGACGCGGTGCTGATCGCGACCGGCGTCTACAAGGCGCGCGAGATCGCCGTCCCCGGCAAGGATGCCGAGGGCGTGGTCGCCGCGCTCGACTATCTGATCGCCTCGAACCGCAAGGGGTTCGGCGACGCGGTCCCCGCGTTCGACGACGGGCGGCTGAATGCCGAGGGCAAGCATGTCGTCGTCATCGGCGGCGGCGACACCGCGATGGACTGCGTCCGCACCGCGATCCGCCAGGGCGCGAAGTCGGTCAAATGCCTCTATCGCCGCGACCGGGAGAATATGCCGGGTTCGCAGCGCGAAGTCGCCAATGCCGAGGAGGAAGGCGTCGAGTTCGTGTGGCTGGCGGCGCCCGAGCGCTTCACCGCCGACAAGGCGGTCCGGCAGGTCGCGGCGCAGGGCATGCGCCTCGGCGCCCCCGACGCGAGCGGCCGCCGCAACCCCGAGCCCGATCCGGGCCACAGCTTCGACCTGCCCGCCGACATGGTGATCAAGGCGCTCGGCTTCGACCCGGAGGAACTGCCGCACCTGTTCGGCGCCCCCGACCTCAGCGTCACGCGCTGGGGCACGCTGCGCGTCGATCACCAGACGATGATGACCAGCCTGCCCGGCGTGTTCGCCGCGGGTGACATCGTGCGCGGCGCCAGCCTGGTCGTCTGGGGCATCCGCGACGGCCGCGACGTCAGCGAACAGATGGCAAAGTGGTTGAAGATCAAGGCAAAAACCGAAAAGAAGGCGGCATGATCAACAGGAAGGAATCATGACCATGTCGAGCTGGAAATCGCTGGCGCTCGCCGGCACTATCGCGCTGCTGTCCCCCGCCGCGCCCGCCTGGGCCGAACCCGAGGAAGCGCCGGCGGCAGAGGTCGTCGCCGACGATTCGATGCTGAGCGAAAGCAGCCTTGCCGATGCCAAGACGCGGATGCGCAAGGAAATGGACGAAGCCATCGCGCTCGTCGAAAAGATATTCGCAACCGACACGCTGCCGCCGATCGACCCCGCGCAGCTCGCGCTCGCGCAGCAGACGACCGCCGCGCTGATTCCCGCGGGCAGTCTCGAGCGGATGCTCGACAATCTCTACGGCAAGGTCTTCAAGTCGATCATGGCGCAGGTCGACGGCGCGTCGGACCTGATGATCGGCATCAAGACCGGCGTCGACAGCGACACGATCGCCGCGCTCGACGCGCCGAGCAAGCAGGCGATCGCCGACCTGTTCGACCCCCATCGCAAGCAGCGCGAAGAGCAGGTGACCGCCGTCATCAAGCCAGTGATCAGCGAGGTGCTCGCCGACCTCGAACCGCCGATGCGCGCCGGACTTGCGCGCGCCTATGCCCGCACCTTCGCCGCCGACCAGCTCGGCCAGTTCAATGCCTTCTTCGCCACCCCCGCCGGTCAGGCCTATGCCCGCGAATGGATGGCGCTGCAGGCCGATCCGGAGGTGATGCTGGCGATGATCAAGGCCGTCCCGCCGCTGGCGGACAAGGTCATCGACCGCGCGCCGCAGATCGAGGGTCAGCTCAACGAGCTGCCGAAGGAACGCGCGCTGGCCGACCTGAGCGATGCCGAACTGCGCAAGCTCGCCAAACTGCTCAAGGTCGACGTCAAGACGCTCAAGGAAACGCGCGATTCGTGGAATGCGTCGGGCGAGATGGTCGACGTCGCGGCCAGCGACGAATGGAGCGATAGCGACGATGCGGTCGACGCGGCCGTCGACGCGGCCGCCGCAGCCGCGGACGATTACGACGCGGGCCACGACCGCTCCAACTGGTCCGAGGCCGACCGCAAGGCGGTCGAGGAACTGGAAGCGGCAACCCACGAAGCCGAACAGACCGCCGCCGCCAACGCGCGCAAGCGGCTCGGCATGACCGATCCGACCTCATAGTCAGGAACGAAGACATGACCCATTACCCCACCCCCGACCATGCGCGGCTCGCTGAAACCGGCATGTATCGCCCCGACCTAGAATCCGATGCCTGCGGCGTCGGGCTGGTCGCCGCGACCGACGGCAAGCCGTCGCGCCGCGTCGTCGATGCGGCGATCGAGGCGCTGCGCGCGGTGTGGCACCGCGGCGCGGTCGATGCCGACGGCAAGACGGGGGACGGGGCGGGCATCCATGTCGACCTGCCCGAACGCTTCTTCGACGATGCGATCGCGGCGTCGGGGCACAAGGTGCGCCCGAACCGCCTCGCCGTCGGCATGGTCTTCCTGCCGCGCACCGACCTGGGCGCGCAGGAGGCGTGCCGGACGATCGTCGAGGCGGAGATCATCGACGCGGGCTACACCATCTACGGCTGGCGGCAGGTGCCCGTCGACGTCTCGGTGATCGGCGACAAGGCGCAGCGCACGCGCCCGGAGATCGAGCAGATCATGATCGCCGGCCCGCTGCCCGAGGAACAGTCGCTCGCCGAATTCGAAAAGCAACTCTACCTCGTCCGCCGCCGGATCGAGAAGAAGGTGATCGCGGCGCAGATCCACGATTTCTATATCTGCTCCCTCTCGGGCCGCTCGATCATCTACAAGGGGCTGTTCCTGGCCGAGAGCCTGGCCGATTTCTATCCCGACCTGACCAACCGCCTGTTCGAAAGCCGGGTCGCGATCTTCCACCAGCGCTATTCGACCAACACCTTCCCGCAATGGTGGCTGGCCCAGCCCTTCCGCTGCCTCGCGCACAATGGCGAGATCAACACGATCCGCGGCAACCGCAACTGGATGAAGAGCCACGAGATCAAGATGGCGAGCCTCGCCTTCGGCGAGCATTCGGAGGACATCAAGCCGGTGATCCCCGCGGGCGCCAGCGACACCGCGGCGCTCGACGCGGTGTTCGAGACGCTGTGCCGCGCCGGCCGCGACGCGCCGACCGCGAAGCTGATCCTCGTTCCCGAGGCATGGGGGCACGACGACGACATCCCCGACGCGCACAAGGCGATGTACGCCTATCTCGCCAGCGTCACCGAGCCGTGGGACGGCCCCGCCGCGCTGGCGATGACCGACGGCCGCTGGGCGGTGGCGGGGATGGACCGCAACGCGCTGCGCCCGCTGCGCTACACGCTGACCGCCGACAATCTGCTCGTCGTCGGATCGGAAAGCGGCATGGTGCTGCTGCCGGAGGCAAGCATCCGCAAGAAGGGCCGCCTCGGCCCCGGCCAGATGATTGCGGTCGACCTCGACGAAGGGACGCTTTACGAGGATCGCGCGATCAAGGACCGCATCGCCGGCGCGCAGGACTATGCCTCGCGCGTCAAGGGCTTCCGTACCATGGCCGACCTGCCGAAGGGCGGCAAGGCCAGCCTCCCCGCGTGGGACCGCGCCGAACTGCTGCGCCGCCAGGTCGCGGCGGGCCTGACGATGGAGGACATGGAACTGATCCTGTCGCCGATGGTCGAGGATGCCAAGGAAGCGATCGGATCGATGGGCGACGATACGCCGCTCGCGGTCATCTCGGACAAGCCGCGTCACGTCGCGCAATTCTTTCGCCAGAATTTCAGCCAGGTCACCAACCCGCCGATCGACTCCCTGCGCGAACGGCATGTGATGAGCCTCAACACCCGCTTCTCCAATCTCGGCAACATCCTCGACGAAAAGGGACAGAGCGCGCACGTCCTCGTCATCGATTCGCCAGTGCTCGTCGGCGACGACTGGGACCGGCTGCGCGCCTATTTCGGCGACGCAGTCGCCGACATCGACTGCACCTTCGCCGCGGGCGACGACGCCTCGGCGCTGCGCGACGCGATCACACGCATCCGCCGCGAGGCGGAGGACGCGGTGCGCGCCGGGCGCAGCGAGCTGTTCCTGACCGACCAGGCCATCGGCCCCGACCGCGTCGGCGTCGCGATGGTGCTCGCCGCCGCCGCGGTCCACACCCATCTCGTGCGCAAGGGGCTGCGCAGCTACGCCTCGATCAACATCCGCTCGGCCGAGGTGCTCGACACCCACGCCTTCGCGGTGCTGGTCGGCGTCGGCGCAACCACCGTCCACGCCTATCTGGCCGAGGCGAGCATCGCCGATCGCCACGCGCGCGGCCTGTTCGGCGACCTGTCGCTCGACGACTGCCGCGCCCGGTTCCGCAAGGCGATCAACGACGGGCTGCTCAAGATCATGGCGAAGATGGGGATCGCGGTGATCTCCAGCTATCGCGGCGGCTATAATTTCGAGGCGGTCGGCCTGTCGCGCGCGCTCGTCAACGATCTCTTCCCCGGCATGCCGGCCAAGATTTCGGGCGAAGGCTATCACTCGCTGTTCATCAACGCGACCGACAAGCACGAGGCGGCGTTCGACAATCGCGTCATCGCGCTGCCCGTCGGCGGTTTCTACCGCCAGCGCGCGGGGGGAGAGGCGCACGCCTATTCGGCGCAGCTCATGCACCTGCTCCAGACCGCGGTCGCGACCGACAGCTATTCGACCTATCTGCAATTCTCGCGCGGGGTCGACGATCTGCCGCCCGTCTATCTGCGCGACCTGCTCGAATTCAACTTTCCGCAGCAGGGCGTCCCGCTCGACGGCGTCGAGGCGATCACCGAGATCCGCAAGCGCTTCGTCACCCCCGGCATGTCGCTCGGCGCGCTGTCGCCGGAGGCGCACGAGACGCTGGCGATCGCGATGAACCGCATCGGCGCGAAGGCGGTGTCGGGCGAAGGCGGCGAGGACAGCGCGCGCTATCATCCCTATCCGAACGGCGACAATGCCAACAGCAACATCAAGCAGATCGCCAGCGGCCGTTTCGGCGTCACCGCCGAATATCTGGGCGCCTGCGACGAGATAGAGATCAAGGTCGCGCAGGGCGCCAAGCCCGGCGAGGGCGGCCAGCTTCCGGGCTTCAAGGTCACCGAGTTCATCGCGCGGCTGCGCCATTCGACGCCCGGCGTGATGCTGATTTCCCCGCCGCCGCACCACGACATCTATTCGATCGAGGACCTCGCGCAGCTCATCTACGACCTCAAGCAGATCAACCCGCGCGCGCGCGTCTGCGTGAAGCTCGTCAGCTCCGCGGGCATCGGCACCGTCGCGGCGGGCGTCGCCAAGGCGCACGCCGATGTCATTCTCGTCTCGGGCAACACCGGCGGCACCGGCGCCAGTCCGCAGACCAGCATCAAATATGCCGGCACCCCGTGGGAAATGGGGCTGTCGGAGGTCAATCAGGTGCTGACCCTCAACGGGCTGCGCCATCGTATCCGCCTGCGCACCGACGGCGGGCTCAAGACCGGGCGCGACATCGTGATCGCGGCGATCCTCGGCGCCGAGGAGTTCGGCATCGGGACGCTCAGCCTCGTCGCGATGGGCTGCATCATGGTGCGCCAGTGCCATTCGAACACCTGCCCGGTCGGCATCTGCACCCAGGATGAAAAGCTGCGCGCCAAATTCGGCGGCAGCCCCGAAAAGGTCATCAACCTGATGACCTTCATCGCCGAGGAGGTGCGCGAGATTCTCGCCCGGCTAGGCTGCCGCAGCCTCGACGAGGTGATCGGGCGCACCGAACTGCTGCGTCAGGTCAGCCGCGGCGCCGAGCATCTCGACGATCTCGACCTCAACCCGCTGCTGGCCAAGGTCGACGCGCCCGACGAGGAGCGCCGGTCGCAGGGTCCGAACTTCCGCAACCCGGTGCCCGACAGCCTCGACGCGCAGATACTGAGCGACGCGAAGCCGCTGTTCGAGCGCGGCGAGCGGATGCAGCTCACCTACAATGTCCGCAACACGCACCGCGCCGTCGGCACCCGTCTGTCGGCAGAGGTCACCGCGCGGTTCGGGATGAACGGGCTGGCCGACGACCATGTCCAGGTGCGTCTGCGCGGCACCGCGGGCCAGTCGCTCGGCGCCTTCCTGTGCAGCGGCATCACGCTCGAGGTGTTCGGTGACGCCAACGACTATGTCGGCAAGGGCCTGTCGGGCGGCCGCATCGTCGTGCGCCCGACCGTGTCGAGCCCGCTGGTCAGCCAGCACAACAGCATCGTCGGCAACACCGTCCTTTATGGTGCGACCGCGGGCACGCTGCTCGCCGCGGGGCAGGCGGGGGAGCGCTTCGCGGTGCGCAACTCGGGCGCGCGCGTCGTGATCGAGGGCTGCGGCGCGAACGGCTGCGAATATATGACCGGCGGCACCGCGGTGATCCTCGGCCCCGTCGGCTCGAACTTCGGCGCCGGCATGACCGGCGGCATGGCCTTCGTCCTCGACGAGGACGGCAGCTTCGAACGCCATGCGAACGGCGAATCGATCCAGTGGCAGCGGCTCGACAGCGCGCATTGGGAAGGCGTGCTGAAGGCGCTGATCGCCGAGCATGCCGCGGCGACGGGCAGCCGCTGGTCGGCCGAAATCCTGTCCGACTGGGACCGCCGCCGCGCGCAGTTCTGGCAGGTCTGTCCGAAGGAGATGGTCGCCCGCCTCGCCCACCCGCTCAGCGACGCCGATATCGCGGTCGAAGCGGCGGAGTGACGCGGATGCGGCATGGACGGCATGCCGCGTTCAGCACAGCGAAAGCGACTCGCGCCTATGATCCGCGCTTCGATTTCCGGTCGAAAGGACGACGCCATGCGCTGGACCATCGCTGCCCTCCCCCTGCTCGCGCTCGCGGCACCGCTGCCTGCGGCGGCGGGCGAACATGATACGCGCGGCGCCGTCGCGGCGCTGAACGACCCCCTGCTCCAGGATCGCATGGCCGACACGGTGACGGCGCTGGTCGGGGCGCTGATGCAGCTCAACGTCGGCCCGCTCGCGCAGGCCGTGGCGCAGATCGACCCCGAATCCGACGCCGCCTACATCCCGCCCGACGCGACGCTGGGCGAGGTCGCGGGCAAGGACGATCCCTATTATGCCGAGCGGATGGGCGACGACGTTCGCGCCGGCGCGCGCATGGCCGGCCACGCGGCCTCGGCGCTGGCGGCCTATGCCCCGGTCCTCAAGGACATGGCGCGCGACCTTGCCGCCCAATGGGAACGCGAACGCGACGCCGCGCGGCGCTGAAAACCGCCATAGCCGTTGCGCCCCGCAGCCGCTATGTCGAAGCCATGTGGCAGCTCTATCAATTTCCGCTTTGTCCCTTTTCCCGCAAGATCAGGCTTTTGCTGGGCGAAAAGGGGGTCGGCTATGAATTGCTGCGCGAGTCGCCGTGGGAGCGGCGCGACGAGTTCATCGACCTCAATCCCGCCGGCCGCACCCCGGTGATGGTCGACGAGGGTCGCGGGCAGGTGCTGATCGACAGCAACGCGATCGCCGAATATTTCGAGGAGACGGTCGAGGGCAAGGCGATGATCAACGGCACCGCCGCGCAGCGTGCCGAGATCCGCCGTCTGGTCGCGTGGTTCGACCAGGATTTCTTTTACGAGGTGACGGGCCCGCTGCTGTTCGAGCGGATGCAGAAGCGCATCGTCCACCGCCAGCCCCCCGACGGCGGCGCGCTGCGCGAGGCGATGAAGGCGGCGAACAACCATCTCGACTATGTCGACTATCTGATCGACCACCGCACCTGGCTCGCCGGCGCGACGATGAGCCTCGCCGACCTCGCCGCCGCCGCGCACATCTCGGTCGCCGACTATCTGGGCGGCATCGACTGGACCGGGCACGAGCAGACCAAGGGCTGGTATTCGGGGCTCAAGTCGCGCCCCAGCTTCCGCCCGCTGCTCGCCGAGCGGATGGAGATCATCACCCCGCCGAAATACTACGAAGACGTGGACTTTTAACGCGCCACGGAATGCGAAGCGTTCCGAAGCAGCCTGCCCCTGCGAAGGCAGGGGTCAACCGCCGCGAAAGCGGGGATCGGTGGCACGCCGACACCGTCCCATCGGGGCGGACAACCGCAACCCGGGCCCGGCCTCCATCTACCCCCGGCGCCGTGCCGTCAGCAGATAGTTGAGCGCCTCGCTGCCGCCGAGCTTGAACCCCCGCGCCGGCGACGGCGACAGGCCGGTGCGGTCGACGACCTCCAGCCCCGCCCCCTCGATCAGGCCGGTCAGTTCGTCGGGCCGCAGGAAGCGATCCCAGTCGTGGGTGCCGCGCGGCACCGCGCCGACCCGCTCGGCCGCCTCGACGAGCAGCAGCTTCGACAGCGTCGTGCGGTTCGGCGTCGACAGGATCATCAGCCCGCCCGGCGCGAGCCGCGCCGCCAGTTCGGCGACGAAGGCTGCGGGGTCGGCGACATGCTCGACCACCTCCATCGAGGTGACGAGGTCGAAGGTCGCGGGCGGCAGCGCGGCCAGTTCGCCCGCGTGATAGGCGATCGCCAGCCCCTGCCCCGCCGCATGCGCACGCGCCGCGCCGATATTCTCGGGCGCCGCGTCGACGCCCGTCACCGCCGCGCCCATGCGCGCCAGCGGCTCGGCGAGCAGCCCGGCGCCGCAGCCGACGTCGAGCGCGGACCTGCCGGCGAGCGGACGGCGCTCGCGGCTGTCGGCGTGCCAGTGCGCGTCGATCTGCTCCCGGATATAGGCGAGGCGGACCGGGTTCAGGCGATGGAGCATCGCCGAGGACCCGCGCGGGTCCCACCAGTCGGCGGCGAGCGCCCCGAAATGGGCGGCTTCCTGCGGATCGATCGTCGCGGCGTTCATGCCCCGCGATGTGGCACTCCTGCCCCGGCGACGCAAGAAAATTGCCGTCCGGGCACGGTCGACGCGGCATCGGAACGCCTGCGATTGCCCGCAGCCAAGAAAATATATCCCCGCCGCCCGCTCGCCGCCTTGCCATAGCCCCTCCCCTTGCCTAACAGCGGCGCGCCCGCAGGATTCCACGGAAAAGTTGCAGGCGATACCAGTTGCGGAAGGCAGGACGAGATGGCGCGGATCGTGATGAAATTCGGAGGCACGTCGATGGCGGGCACCGAGCGGATTCGCACCGTCGCGAAACTCGTCGCGCGCGAAGTGGCCCAGGGCAACGAGGTCGCCGTGGTCGTCTCCGCGATGGCGGGCGAGACCGATCGGCTGGTCAATTTCTGCCGCGAGGCCAACCCGCGCTACGACCCCGCCGAATATGACGTCGTCGTCGCATCGGGCGAACAGGTGACGTCGGGCCTGCTCGCGCTGACCCTGCAGGCGATGGGCACGCCGGCGCGAAGCTGGCTGGGCTGGCAATTGCCGATCCGCACCGAGGAGGTCCACGCCCGCGCCCGCATCCACGAGATCGAGACCGGCGCGCTGTCCGCGGCGATGGCGCGCGGCGAAGTGGCAGTGATCCCGGGCTTTCAGGGCCTGATGGAGGACGGCCGCGTCGCGACGCTCGGCCGCGGCGGGTCGGACACCAGCGCGGTCGCGGTCGCGGCGGCGGTAAAGGCGGACCGCTGCGACATCTACACCGACGTCGACGGCGTCTACACCACCGACCCGCGCATCGTCGCACGCGCCCGCAAGCTCGATTATGTGACCTATGAGGAAATGCTCGAACTGGCGAGCGTCGGCGCCAAGGTGCTCCAGACCCGCTCGGTCGGGCTCGCGATGAAGGAAGGCGTGCGCGTGCAGGTGCTCTCCAGCTTCGTCGAGGGCGACGAGGCGCCGAAGCGGGGCACGATGATCGTCAGCGATCAGGAAATAGAGGAACTCCACATGGAACGGCAGCTCATCACCGGCATCGCTCTGGCTAAGAATGAGGCGAAGATCATCGTCACCCGCGTGCCCGACCGCCCGGGCGCGGTCGCCAGCATCTTCGGCCCGCTGGCCGCGGCGGGGATCAACGTCGACATGATCATCCAGAATGTCGGCCGCGACAAGGGCGAGACCGACGTGACCTTCACCGTGCCCGAAACCGACCTCATCCGCTCGATCGACCTGCTGGAGGCCGCGAAGGACAAGATCGGCTTCAACCGTATCCTGTCGGACGACAAGGTCGCGAAGATCAGCGTCGTCGGCGTCGGGATGAAGAGCCATGCCGGCGTCGCGAGCACGATGTTCCGCGCGCTCGCGGACCGCGGCATCAACATCCAGGCCATCTCGACCAGCGAGATCAAGGTCAGCGTGCTGATCGACGAGGACGAGACCGAACTCGCGGTGCGCGTGCTGCACACCGCCTACGGGCTCGACGCCGAACAATAGCCTCCCCCGCGACCTGTCGACGCATCACCATCGGTCCGTCGCAGACGGGGAACATTGGACCGGTCCCGCGAGTTTCCTGTTCGCCGCAGCATGACGGTATGCCTGCGGCATTTTGCAGGAGACTGAAAATGGCCAACCCGAACCAGCAGGGCCAGAACCCCCAGAAGGGAGGCCGCGATCAGGGTCGCGAGCAGCAACAGCAGCAGCAGGGCGGTCAGAACCGCCAGCAGGGCGAACAGCCGCGCCGCGATCAGCAGAATCGCGAACCGCAGCAGCGCTGACAAGACTGCATGAAAAAGGGGCCGCCCCAGCCGGGACGGCCCCTTTTTGCTGCGCCGGTCAGAAACGCGCCTTGATCGTTCCGCCCCATGTGCGCGGGTCGCCGGGCAGGCCGGTAATCAGGCCCGTATTGCCCGGCCCGACGCTGAGCTGGTCGATATAGTTCCGATCGAAGGCATTGCGGACCCAGGCGAAGAGGTCGAAGCCGCTCTCCGTCCGGAACCCGGCGCGGAAGTTCGACAGCGAATAGCCCTTGACCCAGGTATAGGCCGACGGCGTCGGGTTCGACGACCAGTCCGACCGGTAGCTGCCGTCATAGCCGAAATAGAATTGCCCATCCTGGTCGAAGAGCTTCGACTCCGCATTGACCTCGGCCCCGAAGGAAAAGGCCCATTTCGAAACCCCCGGCAGCCGCTGGCCCGAAACATCGCAGTTCGGCGGACTGTTCGTCCCGCCCGACTGCTCGGGCGCGCACGGCGCATCGACGAATTTCACATATTTGGCGTCCGTATAGGCGCCGTTGACATAGGCCCGGAAGCGTTCGCTCGGACGGATCGAGAAATCGCCCTCGACGCCCTGCGTCCGCACCTTCCCCGCATTGGCAAGATAGCCGCGCAGCACGCCGAACTGGCCGTTGTTCACATTGGCCTGGAAATTCGCGATGTCGGTGCGAAAGGCGGTGAGGTTGAAGGTCGCGCGGCGATCCCAATATTCGGCCTTGATGCCGACCTCATAGTGATTGACCGACTCCGGCTTCACCGTCGCGGCGCCGAGCAGCGGATTGTTGTTCGCATCGTTCGGCACGCCATTCTGGTTGATCCCGCCCGATTTGAACGTCTTGGCATAGGTCGCATAGAGGAGCAGGTCGCGCGTCGCCTTGTATGTCGCGGTCAGGTCATAGCTGAAGTTCCAGTCGCTGAACTCGGGCGCATATTCCTGCGGCGCGAACACGCCGAGCCGCGCGAGCGTGACCGCGTCGGTCGGCCCGAAAACGACCGGCGTCCCGTCGCCCGCGAAGACGCGCCGCTGATAAAAACCCTCCTTCTTGTCGTAGTTCAGCCGGACGCCGGGCTGGATCGTGAACTGGTCGCTGATCTTCCAGCTCGCCTTCCCGAACAGTGCGGCGCTGGTATTTTTCAGGAACTGGGTGTTGATCGCGGTCAGCCCGTCGAGCACCGACGGGGTGCAAGCAAGCTGGTTCGACGCACTCGGACCGCAACCGGTCACCAGCGGATCGAAGAGCGTCGAATCGCTTCCTGGATTGAGCGTCCAGCGGCTCGACGCCGGGCCATGCTGTTCGGTTCCCTGCGTGTCGATGCGCTGGTAATAGTAGAAGCCGCCGAGCACGAAGTCGAAGCGGTCGCCGGTATAATTATAGCGCAGTTCCTGCGTATACTGGTTCTGCTGCGACGGGTTCTGCGACTTGGTGACGATCGGCAGGCCGGTGAAGTCGCGATCGTTCTCGGGCTGCCAATCCCAATAGCGCCACGCGGTGACCGAGGTCAGCGTGCCGGGGCCGACGTCCCATTTGACGCGCAGCGCGACACCGCCGATCTCGTTCCCGGCGTTGAGGCTGGCGTCGAGGTCGGTCAGCCGGTCATAGGGATTGGTGCTCGGCACGGTATAGCCCTGCGCCGCGGCCAGCGCGGCATATTGGCGGTTCAGCGGGCGTTGCGTCGCGCCGGTGCGGACGAATACCGAGGCGCAGCATACCGCATCCTGCTTGCTCCAGTCGCCCGACAGGGTGACGCTGAGATCATCATTCGGCTGCCACAGCAACTGGCCGCGAATGCCGATATTGTCCTGGCTCTGGACCCAGCGGTCGGTGGTGACGTTATAGATGGTGCCGCGGCGGCTGGTCGAAGAAAGCGCGATGCGCGCCGCGAGATGGTCGGTGAGCGGGCCCGAGATGGCGGCCTTCGCCTGCTTGAAATTCAGATTGCCGATGCTGATCTCGGCCTTGCCCTCGAAATCGAAGGTCGGCTGGTTGGTCGTGATGTTGATCGCGCCGGCGGTGGTGTTCTTGCCATAGAGCGTGCCCTGCGGCCCGCGCAGCACCTCGATCTGCGCGACGTCGAGGAAGTCGAAGGTCGCGGAGGCGACGCGCGAATAATAGACGTCGTCGACATAGATGCCGACCCCCTGCTCGATCCCGTCGTTGGTCAGGCCGAAAGGCGCGCCGATGCCGCGGATGTTGACCGCGGTATTGCGCGGGTTCGACGAATAGAATTGCAGCGTCGGCGCCAGTTGCTGGAGCCGCCCGACGTTGAAACTGCCGGTGTTGTCGATCTGGTCGCCGCCGACGACCGAAATGGCGATCGGCACGTCCTGCGCGGTTTCGGCGCGGCGGCGCGCGGTGACGACGATGTCGCCGCCATAGCTGCCGCTGCCTTGGGCATTGGGGGCCGCATCGAGGACCGCATCGGGCCGGGGCGCATCGCCGGCCTCCTGCGCGGCGGCGGGCTCTGCCGCGAACAGCAGGGCAAGAGCTAGGGTCCAATAGGATGCCGGAAAGGTCCGGCGGACGGAAGAATATCGGGCAGTCATGGCAATTTCCTGTTGCAAGAAAATTGCCACATCCGGTGGTCCGGTCTGCGGCAGTCGTGGGGGATTATCCCCCGGTCGGGAGCTTGGATCAGTTGGGGTAGCGGTGCCGTTCGGTCACATCGACCTGCACCAGCCGCCCTTCGTGAACGGTGAGTTGGATCGCGCCGAAGCGCAGCTTTTCGAGCGCGTCGAGCACCGTCTGGATCGCGCGGGGCACCGGTTCGCGATCCGGCTTGGCGTGAGTATCGCTTGTCATGTCATCCCTTTCCCTCTCGTGAATCGTCTGGAGTCGTCGCGCCAGACTAAATCTAGTTTTTTGGTTGACAATGATTGATTTGCTTTGTGCGCCAAAAGGAGCGGTTGGCGCGCCGAACGGAATCGGGCGCGCGACCGGGCGTTGGCGACAGATGCGGCAATCCATTGCGCCGGCGCCCCGCTGCTGGCAAAGGCGCTTGCGATGAGCAAATTGAATGAACTGATGGCGCGCGGCACCGAACTTCTCGGCAGCGATTACGCCATCCTCTGCGGCGCGATGAGCTGGGTTTCTGAGCGCCACCTGGTCAGCGCGATCAGCAATGCCGGCGGCTTCGGCGTCATCGCCTGCGGCGCGATGACCCCCGAACTGCTCGATGCGGAAATCGCGGCGACCAGGACGCTCACGAAGCGCGGCTTCGGCGTCAACCTGATCACCATGCACCCCCAGCTTTTCGACCTGATCGCCGTGTGCACCAGCCACGGCGTCGGGCATGTCGTGCTGGCGGGGGGCCTGCCGCCGAAGGGCAGCCTCGAGGCGATCAAGGCATCGGGCGCGAAGGTCATCTGCTTCACGCCGACGCTGGCGCTGGGAAAGAAGCTGGTCCGCTCGGGCGTCGATGCGCTCGTGATCGAGGGGATGGAGGCGGGCGGCCATATCGGCCCCGTCTCGACCAGCGTCCTCGCGCAGGAGATATTGCCCGAACTGGCGGGCGAGGTGCCGATCTTCGTCGCGGGCGGCATCGGCCGCGGCGAGGCGATCGCCGGCTATCTGGAAATGGGGGCTTCGGGCGTCCAGCTCGGCACGCGCTTCGTCTGCGCGACCGAAAGCATCGCGCACCCCGCCTTCAAAAAGGCCTTCATCCGCGCCTCGGCGCGCGACGCGATCGCCAGCGTGCAGATCGACCCGCGCCTGCCGGTGATCCCGGTCCGCGCGCTCAAGAACGCCGGGACCGAAGCCTTCACCGCCAAGCAGCGCGAGGTCGCGAACCTGCTCGACGCCGGGACGGTCGACATGGCCGCCGCCCAGCTGGAGATCGAGCATTACTGGGCGGGCGCGCTGCGCCGCGCGGTGATCGACGGCGACGTCGAAAACGGTTCGTTAATGGCAGGGCAATCTGTCGGCATGGTAACAGGCGAAGAGAGCGTCGCAGAGATTATCGCATCGCTGGCACGGCAGGCCGAAGCGGCCTTGCAAACTCGGGGTTGACGCCGCATCGCAGGTGCGGTTGGGGAGAAGGTCATGAAATTGTCGCGCAAGATCATCGTAGCCGGGCTGCTGGCGAGCGTCGCCGCCTGCGCCCCGAAGCCGCCGCCGCCGCCACCCCCGCCGCCGCCGCCTCCGCCGGTGGTGATCGTGGTGCCGCCGCGTCCGCTGCCGCCGGGCAGCGCCTCGCTGACCCAGATCCTGCCGGGCCGCGCGCTCGACGGCCGCTTCGTCACGGCGAACAGCAACCTCAGCGGCGACCGCGCCTTCTGGCAGCTCAAGATCGGACTCAACGTCGCCGCGATCGGGTGCCGCGGGCTCGAGGAAGCGTCGCTGGTCTCGGCCTACAACAATATCATCAAGACGCATGCCAAGGTGATCCGTTCGACCGAAAAGACGGTGATCAGCGAGCTCGGCAAGGAAACGAAGACCAACGGCATCTCGGCGCGCGACAAGCTGTCGACGCAGCTTTTCAACTATTTCGCGCAGCCCCCGGCGCAGCGCGATTTCTGTCCGCGCGCCAACGAGGTCGCCCAGCTCGTCTCGACCTCCCCCAGCGCGCAGGTCGTCGAACAGGCGGGGACACTGCTGGCGCGGCTCGACCAGCCCTTCGTCGATTTCTATGAGGCCTATGCCCGGTATCAGGCCGACGTCGCGGCGTGGGACGCCAAATATGCCCCGGCGCCGGCGATCATGACGACGCCGGCGATCGACACCGCGGTGCAGCCGGCGACCAGCACGGTCACGGCGCCGGTCGACGGCTGACCCTTTTCGCAGGGGGATGCGCGCGGCAGCGATGGCGTTGCCGCCGGGCTTCTGATAGCAGGGCTGGCGATGACCAATGCCCCTCCCCCGCCCTCGACCGCCGCGCAGTCGGCCCGCACGATCCTGACGCGGCTGCACGAGGTGATGGCGTCGCGCACCAATGCGCAGGGAAAGCTCAACCAGGTCGTCGGCATCATCGGCGAATGCCTCCACAGCGAGGTCTGCTCGATCTATCTGCTGCGCGGCGGCACGCTCGAACTCTATGCGACGCGCGGCCTCAACCAGGATGCGGTGCACGTCACCCGCCTCGCGCTCGGCGAAGGGCTGGTCGGCACGATCGCCCAGCAGATCGAGACGCTGAACCTCGACGAGGCGGCCGCGCACCCGGACTTTTCCTATCGCCCGGAAACCGGCGAGGAACTGTTCCACAGCTTCGCCGGCGTCCCGATCATCCGCCGCGAGCAGGCGGTCGGGGTGCTTTGCGTCCAGCAGAGCGACCCGCGCCGCTATGAAGAGATCGAGATCGAGACGCTGCAGACCGTCGCGATGGTGCTGTCCGAACTGATCGCCAACGCCGACCTCGTCGACACCACCGCGCGGATCGACGCCGCGGCGGCCGATCAGTCGGCGCAGCGGCTGACCGGCCAGAAGCTCGTCGACGGCATGGGGGCCGGCATCGCGGTGTTCCACCAGCCGCGCATCACCATCGAACATACGGTCGCCGACGATATCGAGGCCGAGCGCCACCGCGTTTACGCCGCCTTCGACAAGATGCGCGAGCAGATCGACCGGATGGCCAGCCAGGCGGAGTTCGGCATCGGCGGCGAGCATGAGGAGGTTCTCGAAACCTACAAGATGTTCGCCTATGACGAGGGCTGGTCGCGGCGGATCAACGAGGCGATCGACAGCGGCCTGACCGCCGAGGCGGCGATCGAGCGCGTCCAGCAGCGCACCCGGATGCGGATGCGCCAGATCGATGACCCGCTGCTGCGCGACCGCATGCACGATCTGGAGGATCTGTCGAACCGGCTGATCCGCATCGTGTCGGGACAGATGGGCACCGCGGCGCAGATGGGCCTGCGGCACGATTCGATCCTGATCGCGCGCAACCTGGGCCCCGCCGAACTGCTCGAATATGACCGGCGGCGGCTCAAGGGCGTGGTGCTCGAGGAAGGCTCGCTGACCGCGCATGTCATCATCGTCGCGCGCGCGATGGGGGTGCCGGTGCTCGGCCGCGCCCGCGCGGTGCGCACCGCGGTCCGCGAAGGCGACCTGCTGCTTCTCGACGCGGGCGCCGGAACGCTGCACGTCCGCCCGACGCAGGCGGTGCAGGACGCGTTCGACGCCAAGCTCGAACTGTCGCAGAAGCGCCGCGCGAGCCTCGCGGCGCTGCGCGACCTGCCCGCGGTCACCCGCGACGGCGTGCCGATCGAACTGATGATCAACGCCGGGTTGCGCGAGGACATCGCCGCGCTCGACCTGACCGGCGCGGGCGGGATCGGGCTGTTCCGCACCGAGTTCCAGTTCCTCGTTTCCGCCACCCTGCCCCAGCGCGAGCGGCAGCAGCGCCTCTATCGCGACGTGCTCGACGCGGCGGGCGACCGCCCGGTGGTCTTCCGCACCGTCGACATCGGCGGCGACAAGTCGCTGCCCTACATGAATGTCGACGAGAATGCGCTGGAGGAGAATCCGGCGATGGGCTGGCGCGCGCTGCGCCTCGCGCTCGACCGCGAAGGCCTGCTCAAGGTCCAGGCGCGCGCGCTGATGGAGGCGGCCGCCGGGCGGACGCTGAACGTCATGTTCCCGATGGTGTCCGAACCGTGGGAATATGAAGCGGCGCGCGATCTGTTCGTTCGCCAGCGCGCCTGGCTGAAACAGCATGACAAGAAGCTGCCCGCCGCGATCCGCTACGGCGCGATGCTGGAGGTGCCGGGGCTGATCGAAACGCTCGACCTGATGCTGCCGCATCTCGACTTCCTGTCGATCGGCACCAACGACCTCACCCAGTTCCTGTTCGCCGCCGACCGCGCCCACCCGCGCCTTGCCGAGCGCTACGACTGGCTGTCGCCGACGGTGATGCGCTACATCGCGCGCGTGGTGAGGATCGTCGCGGACAGCAAGGTCCAGCTCGGCGTGTGCGGAGAGATGGGCGGCCGCCCGCTGGAGGCGATGGCATTGCTCGGCGTCGGGATCGAGCGATTGTCGATCACCCCGGCGGGCGTCGGCCGGGTCAAGGCGATGATCCGCTCGCTCGACCTCGGCGCGCTGCGCGCCGACATTCCGGCGATACTGGCGCACCCCTCCTCCACCCCGCGCGCGCAATATCTCGACTGGGCAAAGGCGCATGGGGTGGACCTGGGGGAATAGCCGCGCGATTTCACCGGACCCGGACAGTCGGAAGCCGGATTCTAACAGCCCGTTAACCAATTGCCTCTAGCTTCCGGAAAGCATCTGAAGCGGTCCGGAAGTGGGAGTTTGCCGAAACATGTTCATGCGTGCCGGCCAATTCGATGCGGCGCTTGCGCTGGATGACGACGCCGCGCCGACCATCGCCGTCCTGCTGCCGTGCTACAACGAAGGGCTTGCGATCGGCACGGTGATCGAACGTTTCCGCGCCGCGCTGCCGACCGCGAAAATCTATGTCTACGACAATAACAGCAGCGACGGGTCGGCGGACATCGCACGGGCCGCCGGGGCTGTCGTGCGCAGCGAACCCCGGCAAGGCAAGGGTTTCGTGGTCCGCCGCATGTTCGCGGATATCGATGCCGACATCTATGTGATGTGCGACGCCGACGAAACCTATGACGCGGCCGTCGCCGGCGATCTTGTCGACCGGCTGGTCGAACATGGCCTCGACATGATCGTGGGAACGCGCGTCGATGTCAGCGGGACCGCCTATCGCCCGGCGCATCGGTTCGGCAACTGGATGCTGACGTCGCTCGTGCGCACGATGTTCGGCGGCGGCTTCAGCGACATGCTGAGCGGCTATCGCATCTTTTCCCGCCGCTTCGTCAAATCCTTCCCACAGATGTCGCAGGGGTTTGAGATCGAAACCGAACTGACGATCCACGCCCTGCAACTCGGCATGCCGACCGGCGAAATGCCGACGCGCTTCAAGGATCGCCCGAGCGGATCGGAGAGCAAGTTGCGCACCATTTCCGACGGCGTGCGCATCCTGTGGACGATCGGAACATTGCTCAAGCAGGAAAGGCCGTTCCTGCTGTTCGGTTCGATTTCGCTCGCACTCTTCTGCCTGTCGTTGCTGTTCGGCTACCCGGTCATTGCGGAGTATCTGCGCAGCGGGACGGTGCCTCGCCTTCCTACCGCCGTTCTGGCCACCGGGATGATGATCCTGGCTTTCCTCAGCCTGTTCAGCGGGTTGATACTCGACACGGTCACGCGCGGGCGCAAGGAAGCGAAGCTGCTACGCTATCTCCAGATTCCGGGCACGCACACGATGCGGGATCGCGTCGCGGAAAGGCCGCCGACCGTCGCCGGGACAAGGGAAGCTGGACTCCGATGACTTTGGATTGACCCACTTCGTCATTGCGACCCCGGACCTGATCGGCAATTACCCCCTTCCGACAGGTAAGCGTTCCCCGGCGAAAGCCGGGGTCCAGCTACGTGCGCCTGCCTCGCATGGACCCCGGCTTTCGCCGGGAATCACCAGCGTCCCTGTCTCAAGGGTATAAACGCCGACCTGATCCGGGGGAAACAATCCGGAGCGGTTTGCGCACGCTCTGGATTGCCGCGCGGCTTCGCCGCTCGCAATGACGAGTCCATTCGATGTCATCGCGGTCTAGAGCGGCGTGCCATGAATCTGCAACGCCCCTTATCGATGGGTCAGATTTAAGGCTCGATGCTCTAACGCCTGTCGGCGGTAGCGGAACGGCCGAACAGGCCGAAAGCGCTGAGCAGCATGACTGCCAGAGTGGCGGGAATATTGACGATACGCAGGACGAGGATCGCCAGAATCATCGGTCCGGCGGGACCATCGAGCAATTCGGCGACGGCCGCCCAACCCCATTCCGTGATGCCGAGATTGCCGGGAGTCAGGGCCGCAAGCGCCGATCCCTGAACCACCGCGAAACCCCAGACGGCCGATGTCACCGACAGGCCGGTTTCGATCAACAGCACCGCTGCAACGGAGCGGAGGCCGATGAACAGATATCGCACGATGCTGAGCGACAGGAGGCGCGTCGTCGTTTCGGGCGCATCCAGCCCCTTGTCGCGGGCGAACTGCAAAGCCTGCCGGACCCGGCCCGCCCCCGGCGCACCGGCGGGAATGAATCGGAGCGCGGCCGACAAGGGCGGTATCGACCGGAACAGCCAGGGGGAAATCAGCACGGTGAAGGCCAATGCGAGCGCAACGCATGCGATGGCCATGGCCGGCGGCACGCCCAGCAGAAACAGGGCCAGACAGCCAGCGGCGCAAAGGACCAGAACCGCCACATCGAACAGCTGGTCGTAAACGGTGACGCTGGCGCCCTGAAGAAAACTTCCTTCGAGATGCAGGCGGGTAACCGCGCCGCGGATCGCTCCGCTCGCCAGAAAGGTGGGAACCACCTGTCCGACAAGGGCGGTCAGGGCGGAATAGAAGACGAGCATGGGAAGCGGAAAGGCACCGCTTTCGCCGTTCGCGAAATGCCTTTGCAGCAAACGCCATTTCAGCGCGCCGACGATCGACTGTCCTCCGATCGAGACGACACAGACAAGGAACAATATCGCACCATGCTCGCGAACCGGCCTGGCGACGTCATGCCAGCGCAAGTCGCCGAAACGCACCGCGAGACCAACGAGAAGAATCGCCAGCAGAACAGTCGCCGCGCTCGCCCCCCAGCGCCGCGCCCGCGATCCTCCCGGTTGCCACGGCGGCGTTATTTGCAAAGCCCGGATGCCTTCACAACAATCGCTTCCCATTTTCGGCAACAGTGCCAATAGAGGGCATATGCCCGAATTGCTGATGATCTCCAGCCATTTCATCGACCATGGCGGCGGTCTCGAGCGGGTTGCGGACGACCTTGCAAGGCGATTGGCAGAGGATGGTCGTTTTGCCGTGACGCTGGCCGCGCATGGCCCCGCTCCATCCGGGCTCGCTTACCGAACGCTGGCATTGCGCGCGAGCAGCATCGTCGAGCGCCTGACCGGCCTGCCCCTCCTGTTCCCTCATCCAGCGGACCTGCTCGCACTGGCGAAGGCGGTGCGGAAGGCCGATGTCGTCGTCCTTCACGACAATCTCTATCTGGCAAATCTGATCGCCCAGTGGGTTGCGCAGCGGCGCGCGATACCGACCATCCTGATCAAGCACAGCGGCTGGGTTCACAGCCCGTCGGCCGTCATGCGGACTGCCCAATCCATCGCGAACCGGCTGGTCCTCGGGCCATCGCTGCGCTCGGCGACCCGCTGCGTCGCAGTCACGGCAGCCAAGCGCGACAGCCTGTCGCATCTGGCAAGAGGGCGGAATATCGACGTCATCGAGAATGGCATCGACACTTCTCTCTTTTCCATTCAGGAGGTGGAGCGGGACATCGACGTCCTCTTCGTCGGCCGCTTCGTGGCCAAGAAGGGGATCGGACTGGTCGAACGCCTCGCCGCACAGATGCCCGAATGTCGCTTCCTATGCGCGGGTTTCGGCCCGGCAGCGCCACAACGCACGCGCGCCAATATCCGTGTCGTGGATCGGCCGGACCCGGCCGAGATCGCGCGCCTCTATGCGCGCGCACGGGTCGTCGTCGTCCCGGCCCACAGCGAAGGCACGCCCCTCGTCGTTCCCGAAAGCCTGGCCTGCGGCACCCCGGTCATCGCAAGCACGCACGCGGCCCATCCAGCGTTGCCCCTCGCAGCCATTTTGCCGATCGACCTCGACTGGCCGGACGCCATCGTCCGGCAATGGAAGGCGGCGATCGCCGCCGCCTTGGCCGAAAAGGCCGATCCCCATCGCCTTCACAAGGCGGTGACCGACCATTTCAGCCTGATTGCCACGGCCGGACGCTATGCCGCATTGATCGAGGAGGTTGTCGGCGTGCCCTATGCCCTTCCGGAGCGGCGGAGCGCGCGTCCGGAGGATTCAATCGACGATATCGCATCCGGCGTTTCGTAATTTTCGCTCCACAGCCCGATCGGCGCTGTCGTCTCCCGTTGCGCTACGAAGGCCATAATAGGCAAGAATCGGTTCCAGCGCCTTGCCATCGATGAACGCGACCGAGGGCCGCTCGGCACAGATCGCCCGCGCCGCCGCGGAGTCTATTTTTTCACGCCACAGACGCAGCGGGCGCCGGTCCAGATAGGGCGGATTGACGATGAGATCGGTGGCAAAGGGCGCGTCGTTTCCACCGATGACGACATAGTCGGCGTCCATCCGGTCGATCTGCTTCGAAATGCGAGCCGAAGGGGCATAAAAGGCGTGCGCCATCCACATCTGCACAGGCAGCAGGACCGCGATGCCGGCCAATGTGGTGCGGATCAGCAACGGACGCCAGCGCGGCAGGTCGGCAGGCATCGACTTCCAGCCGAACAGCGCGAGCAGGATGGCATTGCCGATGAGCCCGTGAAGATAACGATAGCCGAAACCATGTCCCTGATAGGGCAGGATGACCGTCATGACGACGATGGTCAGCGCGATGCCGCCGGCCAGTGCCGCCGCCAGCCGGTCCCGGCGCACGGCTCCCAGCCCGACCATCGCAAGCGGAAGCAGCAGCACAGGCCCCCAGGCGACGAAGCGCAGCAGATTGGACGCCATATCCGCCGCGCGGAGGTCGTTATCCTTCGCCAGCGCCGCCGTCAGCCGATTCAGATAGTCCGCGGTGCCGCCACCCCCTGTCGGGGGCGCCATTTGCACGATGGACGCCATCCATGTCGGCCAAAGATACCAGAAATAGCCGATCGCCAGATAGCCGGCGAAATAGAGCGCCGCGCGCCGCCAGCTTCTTTCGAGCAGCAGCAACGAAAGGACGGGGGCCGCGAAAAGCGGATGCATGATCGGCTGGTGGAGCCCGACGGCGACGAAAGCGACGACGAGCGCCATGGCGTCCGACCATGTCCGGCGCTGCAGGAACAGCCGCAGCCAGACGAGGTTGAGCGCAAGATGCCCCGGCATGGCGTAGGCCGTCATCCCGTTGGCGAGGATCTGCGCCGAGCCGAGGTAGAGAAGCAGGCCGACCACCGCCGGCTCGCGATCCTCCGGCCATATCCGCCGCGCGCAACTCCAGAGCGCCAGCCCGCCGATCAGCGTCATCAGCGGGCCGGTCAGCGCCGGGGTCGCGAATGTGCCGACGATCGCGCGAAGGGCTGCGTTCAGGGGCAGATAGTCGGAAATCCAGGCCGCCCGGGGATCCGCCCGGTACATGAAGACGGTATTGAGCACATCGGAATGCGCGCGCCACGATTCGGGCAAAGGAGCCGCCAACCCCCCCCGCCCAAACACCACGGCATCGAACGTCGCCATCTGCTCGTCGCGGCTCATGTCGTAGCCCGATATTATCCAGTAGTGGCCGGCAAAGGCGACCAGCGCCATGCAGCCGGCGGCGGCTATGGCGACACGCCATGATCCCATCATGGGCTCGTGCCGCGCAGGAAGTTGCCAGAAGCAAATTATGGGTAGGAGGCTACCACCGAACAGGAGCCATCGATCCTGCCGGTGGAGGAAGAACAGGCTGAGGTCGGCGTCGGGTTCATAAAAGGCGGAGAGTATGAAGCCTAGGAGTGTAGCAGCCGCCAGCCACGCGAACGCCCGGCGGAAAGGGCCTTTTCCTGCGGCCGCGTCGCCGCTCCGGTCACCTATGCTGCGCCGCACCGTCCGCATTGCCTTACGGTGCACTATCATGCCTAATTTTATGTTAACCTTGGGTTTCGCACCTGTACCAGGCGGCTTTGCAGCCATCATATGTTTATGATATGTTCCCTTCCAACTTAGGGAGACAGCCATGACCGATTCGCCCACCCGCGCCGACGGCGGATGCCATTGCGGCGCGATCCGTTATTCGATGCCGACTGCGGTCGAGCATCATGCCTTGTGCCATTGCAGCGACTGTCGCCGTCACGCGGGCGCCCCGCTGGTCGGCTGGGCGCTCGTCGGACAGGACGCGCTGGAGGTCAGCGGCACACCTAAAATCTATGCGTCGTCGGAGCATGGCCGACGCCATTTCTGCGGCGACTGCGGCACCGGGCTTTTCTATACCAACGAGGCGGTTTTTCCCGGTCAGATCGACGTCCAGACCGCGACGCTCGACGATCCCGACCTGATCCCCGCGCAGGTGCAGATACAGACTGCTGAGCGCATCGACTGGATGGTCCGGCTCGACGCGATTCCGGCTTTCGAGCGCTATCCGGGGTAGCATGGTTTCACGTTGGGCAGCGAGGGACCGACGCGAAAGAAACAATAGGTCGGCTTTGCGCGAAACGCGTTACGATCCTTCGGCTGCGACGACCGCACGGACAAGCGCGGCAATGTCGAGCCGCTCGGCGGCATCGTCATAACCCTGGCGGACGATCACCAGTCGGCGCGATGGGATGACGACCATATATTGGCCGCGGTTCCCGAAGGCGCCGAAGGCATCGGCTGGGATGCCCTCCGACGCATCGAGCAGCCAGAAGCCCGTGCCATAGCCGAACGGCCCATCGGGCTGCGGCCCTGCGCGCGCCGTCACGAAGCGGCGCCAGTCGGCGGGCAGCAGCCGTTCGCCCTGCCACATGCCGTCGTCCTGATAGAGCAGCCCCAGCCGAGCCAGGTCGCGCGCAGTGGTTGAAACCTGGCTCGACAGGATCGCATCGCCGTCTTTGTCGCGCTCGATGAAAGTCCGCGTCATCCCGATCCGATCGAGAAAGGCGGCAGGATCGAAGGGCTCCCCTGCCCTTTCCAGCGCCGCTTTCAACGACAGGACAGCGAGCAGCGTATCGTTGTTGGCGTAGCGATAGCGCGTCCCGGGCGGGTTCAGCAGTGGCCATTGCGTCGTCCACTGCCGCACCGCCGCACCGCCCATATAAATGGCGTCGGTGCGGTTGCCGGCGCTGTCGCTGGTCAGCCCGCTGGCCATGCGCAGGAGTTGTTCGGTGGTGATCGTCGCGCGCGGATCGCCCGCCGTCCGCCATTCGGCGATGCCCGCGGGCGCCTTCACGTCGAACCGCCCGCGCGCGACGGCGTGACCGATCAGCGTCGCGGCAATCGACTTGGCGACCGAGAAGGTGCGCTGCGCGGTGTGCGGCCCATGCCCCGGCTGATACCATTCGACGGCGATCCGGCCGTCCTTGACGATCAGCAGCGAACTCGTCCGGCCGCCGAAGCGCGCCCTACCCGCGGCGTCCGCCGCGACCGTCGCGAAGCGCGCTGCTCCGTCGGCGGCACGCGCATCGCGGTCGCCGAGCGGCCATGGCTGCGCGTCGAGGTTCGGCCACGGGTCGTGCGAAAGCGCCCTCGCCGCACCCGGCTCGGCACCGATCGGTAGCGTCACGCAACCGTCGCGCCCCGTCCATTCGGCGACCCGCGGCGGCATGTCGTCGCGATAGCGCACCGTGACGCGTTTCGCCTTCGTGTCGATCTCCGCGCGGGTCGCGCGGACATCGGCCTCGATCTCCGGATAGATATGCGTCAATTCATCGCGCTCGATATCGGCAAGCGTCTTGCCCGCTCCGTTCCACAGGGACGAGCAGGTGAAAGCGGCGCGATAGCCCGCCGCCCAGGCGCGGTTCAACTCGACGTTCGTCTCAGCCGCCTGCGTGGGAAGCGGCAGCGCCGCAACAGCCAGCGCGAGCAGCACGCGGCGCATCGCGTCAGGGCCGCGCACCGAAGCGGAAGCACGATTCGGACCGGCCTTCCCCATGCGCTGTCCACCGAAAACCATCGTCATTCGCCCTTCCGTTCGCGCCGCCGCTCATCCCACCAGGCGAGCCGTTCGGCGATACGTTTTTCGAAACCGCGGTCGACGGGACGATAGAAGGTCGCGGCTTCCATGTCGTCGGGCCAATAATTGTCGCCCGAGAAACCCTCGGGCGCGTCATGGTCGTAGCTGTAGCCCGCGCCATAGCCCAGATCCTTCATCAGCTTCGTTGGCGCGTTGAGGATGTTCGCGGGCGGCGCCAGACTACCGGTGTCGCGCGCCACCGTCCACGCGGCCTTCTGCGCGGTATAGGCGGCGTTCGACTTGGGCGCGGTGGCGAGATAGAGGCACGCCTGCACGATCGCGAGTTCGCCCTCGGGCGAACCGAGAAACTGAAAGGCATCCTTGGCGGCAAGGCATTGCACCAATGCCTGCGGATCGGCGAGCCCGATGTCCTCGCTCGCCATGCGCGTGAGCCGGCGCAGCATATAAAGCGGCTCCTCGCCCGCGACGAGCATCCGCGCCAGCCAGTAGAGCGCCGCTTGCGGGTCCGACCCGCGCACCGCCTTGTGCAGCGCGGAGATCAGATTGTAGTGGCCGTCGCGATCGCGGTCGTAGACCGGCATGCGGCGGTGCAGGAACTGCCCGACCTCGCCCGCGTCGAGCGGAGTCTCGATCGCCGCGGCGAACAGCGTCTCGACCTGGTTGAGCAGGAAGCGGCCGTCGCCGTCGGCACTGGCGATCAGCGCGGCACGCGCCTCGTCGGTGACGGGAAGACGGCGCCCCGCCTCGGCCTCGGCGCGCGCGACCAGCGTCGCCAGCGCCGCCTCGTCGAGCCGGTGCAGCACCAGCACCTGCGCGCGGCTGAGCAAGGCGGCGTTGAGCGCAAAACTTGGATTTTCGGTCGTCGCGCCGACGAGCACCACCGTGCCGCGCTCGACATAGGGCAGGAAACCGTCCTGTTGGGCGCGGTTGAAGCGATGGATTTCATCCACGAACAACAGCGTCCGCTTGCCCGCCGCCGCCATCTTCTCGGCATCGGCAAAGGCTTTCTTGAGGTCCGCGACGCCAGAGAACACCGCCGACAGCGGCGCGAAACGCATCCCCACCGCCTCTGCGAGCAGCCGCGCGATCGTCGTCTTGCCGGTGCCGGGCGGTCCCCAGAGGATGATCGACGCCAATTGCCCCGCAGCGACCATCCGCCCGATCGCGCCCTCCGGGCCCGTCAGATGCTCCTGCCCGACGACATCGGACAGGCTGCGGGGGCGCAGCCGCTCGGCGAGCGGAATCGGGCCGGTCACGCCCGGGTCGCGCTGCTGCTCCGCATCGTCGCCGAACAGGTCCATGGCGTGCTCAGCCCCGTTGCCGCTGCTTTTGCCGGATCAGCCGCAGATAGGTATCGGCCACCGCCTGGTTGATCGCATCCCATTGATAGGCGGCGCTTTCTGCCAGTCCGGCCGCGCCGTGCCGGGCCCGCAACGCAGGGTCGCGGCAATAGCGCTCGAGATCGTCGGCAAAGCCGGTGATCGCGCCCGGCGAAACGAGATAGCCGGTCTGACCGTGCTTGACGATGCTCGCGCTGCCCGTCGCGCGCGCCGCAACGACGGGCAGCCCGCACGCCATCGCCTCCAGCGTCACATTGCCAAACGTCTCGGTGACCGATGGGTTGAACAGCATGTCGCACGAGGCCACCGCGCGGGCGAGATTCTCGCCGCCCTGAAAGCCGACGAAGCTGGCGTGTGGCAGGCGTGATTCGAACCAGTCCCCCGCCGGTCCCTCGCCGATCACCACCACATGATGCGGAACGCCGCGGCGCTGGAGCAGATCGATCGTGTCGGCGAAGACGTCGAGCCCCTTTTCCATCACCAACCGGCCGAGGAAGGCGACGACCGGCACATCGTCGGCGATGCCCCACGAACGGCGCCACGCCGCGTCGCGGCGGTTAGGCCGGAAGATGTTGCGCTCGACCCCGCGCGTCCAGATGCCGATGTCATAGTTCATCCGCTGCTCGCGCAGCACCTGCGCAAAGCTTTCCGACGGCGCGATCAGCGCGTCGCAGCGGCGATAGAGCCGCCGCAGCCATGCGACGACCAGCGGTTCGAGGAAGGACAGGTTGTAATAGCGGAAATAGGTCTCGAACCGCGTGTGGACCGAACAGGCGACCGGAATATTGCGCCTCCGCGCCCACGCCGCCGCCTGCCGCGAGACGCGGTCGGGACTCGAGATGTGCAGGATATTGGGCGCGAATTTGGCGATATCCTCGCGAACGCGCGCGGAGAAGGACAGCGGAATGCGATATTCGCTGCGGCCGGGGATCGCCATCGACGGCACGCTGACGAGGTCGCCGGTCGGCGCGAAGTCGGGGTCGTCGACGGTCGGCGAATAGACACGGACCGCCGCGTCCTGCCCCAGCAGATAGCCGACCAAGCGGTTCAGCGCCTTGTTGGCGCCATCAACCGTCATGTTGTAGTTGCCGCTGAACAGCGCGATGCGAAGGTCGGAAACGTCCATCGCCCCTGCGCTAATAGCATCGCCGCGCAAAGGCAATCGGACGCGCGGCGTCAGAACTCGTCGCCGCGGTCTCCCGGCGCTTCTAGGTCGACCTCCACCGGCGGATGCAGGCGCAGGTGGTGGACGCGCTTCTCGTCGGCCTCGGTCACCTCGATCCGCCAACCGCTCGGATGCAGCAGCACCTCGCCGACGCCGGGGACATGCCCCGCGAGCACCGCGGACAGGCCGCCGAGCGTGTCGACATCCTCCTCGACATCGGCCAGCCGCGGGTCGATCGCCTCGCCGATGTCGTCGAGTTCGGCGCGCGCATCGGCTTCCCAGCAGCCATCCTCGCCCGGCGCGAAGAGCGCCATCGGCTCGTCGTCATATTCGTCCTCAATCTCGCCGACGATCTCTTCGACCAGATCCTCGATGGTGACGAGGCCCTCGGTCCCCGAATATTCGTCGATGACGATCGCGAGGTGGGTGCGCTGCGCGCGCATATCGGCGAGCAGGTCGAGCACACCCATCGACTGCGGGACATAGAGCGGCTGGCGGATCAGGTCGAGCAGCGGCGGCGGGTCGCGCCCCTCGGCGAGCACCGCGAACACGTCCTTGACGTGGATCATCCCGACCACCTCGTCGAGGTTGCCGCGATAGACCGGCAGGCGGCTGTGCCCCGCATCGACGAACAGCGCGACGACCTCGTCGAAGCCCGCGCTCTCATCGATCGCGATGATATCGGCGCGCGGCACCGCGACGTCGTCGACGGTCTGCTCGCCGAAATGCAGCAGGTTGCGCAGCATCTTGCGTTCTATCGGCGACAGGTCGCCGACGATACTACTGCCGCGGCGCTCGGCGCTTTCCTCTTCGGCCTCGTCGATCGCCTCCTCGATCTGTTCGCGCAGCGAAGGCTCGCTATTGCCGCCGAACAGCAATGTGCGGATTCCGGCCCACAGGCCGGACCTACTGTCCTCGTCCGATCGGTTGGAAGCCCCAGGCTCGTCGGGCATGTCGCTCGCTTTTTCCGTTAATCCTGCACCGCATATGGATTGGCGATGCCCAGCGATGCAAGGGCTTTCACCTCCAGCGCCTCCATTGCGTCCGCAGCCGGGTCGTCTAGATGGTCGTATCCGACGAGATGGAGCGTGCCATGGACGATCAGGTGCGTCGCATGATCGGCGATCGGCACCGCCTTTCCCGCCGCCTCGCGCACGCAGGTCTCGCGCGCCAGCACGATGTCGCCGAGCAGTATCTCGCCGTCGTCGCTGTTGCTGAGCGTGTCGAGCAGGTCGGCCTGCACCTGCGGAAAGGACAGCACGTTGGTCGGCCGGTCCTTGCCGCGGAAATCGCGGTTGAGCGCCTGGACCTCTGCATCGTCGGTCAGCCGCACCGCGACCTCGACGAGCGGCGCGGCGTCGGCCAGCCCCGCCCACGGCGTCAGTGCCAGCGCCGCCGCGACCGCTTCCGCGGCGCGGGCATCCCAGTCGAGCGGATCAGGCCAGGGCGTGGCCTGGTGAGTCTCGACGCTCAGCATGACAGGCGCCGGAACGCGGCGGAAGGAAAGCAGGCGATCATGCCCGCCACGCTATCGCGGCGGCGCCCAGCGGGACAGCGAAAAAATCCCTCCCAGCCCGTCATTGCGGCCCCTGCGGCAACGGCTGGGCCGGCTGGGCCTGCACCTCGGCGGCCCGGTCGCCGCCGATCGGTAGCTTGAGGTCGATGCGCGTGCCGTTGATCTCCGTGCTGATCACAGCATTTCCCTTTTCGAGCCCAACGCTGGTCCGGTCGGAAATCGGGATCGCGGGAATTTCCGACACGTCGAGCGGCTGGACGGGACCGCCGGGATCGGTCGTGCGGGCCGGGGGCGCGGACCGCGGCGCACTGTGCCCGCGTGCCTGCACCATGAAATCGCGCCAGATGCGCGCGGGCAGCCCCCCGCCAGTCACCCCGCTGAGCGGCGAATTGTCGTCGTTGCCGATCCACACGCCGACCACCAACCCGTTCGCATAGCCGACGAACAGCGCGTCGCGGCTGTCCTGCGTCGTGCCAGTTTTGCCGTAATTGGCCTGCGGCAACCGCGCCGCACGCCCAGTGCCGCGATTGACCGCAGCGCGCAGCATCCGCTCGATATCGCCGTGAACGCGCGCGCCGAAATGGTGCGGGCCGAAGAAGAAGGATTCAAACCAGCCGGGCTCCGCTTCCTTGAAGGCGTGCGGCACGACCGGATAGCTGTTCGCCGCAACCGCGGCATAGGCGGCGGTGAGTTCGAGCAGCGTTATGCTGGACGTGCCGAGCGCCAGGCTGGGATCGCCCTTCGCGAGGGGCGCGGTGACGCCCAGGTCGCGCGCCACGCGGATCACCTTGTCGTCGCCGACCTGTTGCAGCAACCGCACCGCGGCGACGTTGCTCGACCGCGCGAATGCCTCTTCAAGCGTGATGCTGCCCGAATAGGCGCCGCCGGCGTTCTTCGGTTGATAGGCGCCGGTGGCGATCGGCGAATTGGCAATGGTGTCGTCGGGCCGCCAGCCATCCTTCAGCGCGGCCAGATAGACGAACAGCTTGAAGGTCGATCCCGGCTGGCGCCGCGCCTGCGTAACGCGGTTGAAGGGCGACGCGGCATAGTCGCGCCCGCCGACCATCGCGACGACTTCGCCGTTCGGCCGCATCGCGACCAGCGCGACCTGAGCCTTACCGGGCACCGCACGGCCGGCGACGCGGCGCGCTACCGCCTGGAGCCGCGCGTCGAGCGTGGTGCGGATCGTCCGGCGCGCGTAGCCGACGTCAGACAGCTTGCGTGCCTCGGGCAGCGCCCAGTCGGCGAAATAGGTGCCGGTCGGCAGATCATCGCGCGTCCGCACGTCGATGCGCGGGGTGCGGATCGCCCGTGCCTCGACGGTGGACAACGCGCCGGTGTCGACCATCGCGCCGACGACCAGTCGCATCCGCTTTTCGGCGAGTTCAGGGTTCTTTGTCGGCGCGAGCCGCGACGGCGCCTGCACCAACCCCGCCAGCATCGCCGCCTGCGCCGGAGTCAGCTTTTCGGGCTGGCGGGAGAAATAATGGAGCGAGGCGGCGCGCAGCCCATAGCGATTATCGCCGAAATAGGCGTTCGACAAATAGCGTTCGAGAATCTCGTCCTTGGTCAGCCACGCTTCGAGCCAGAAGGCGATCAGCGCCTCGCGCGCCTTGCGTCCCAACGTGCGCTTCGGTGTCAGGAAGGTGAATTTGGCGAGTTGCTGCGTAATGGTGCTGCCGCCCTGCCGCCGTCCGCCCGAAACATTGGCCCAGACGGCGCGCGCGATGCTGCGCGGATCGACGCCCCAATGACTGTAGAAGCGCCGATCCTCAATCGCGAGGAAGGCGGCGGGAACGTGCGCCGGCAGCTTCGCGACCTCGACCGGTTTGTCGACCACCGCCCCCATGCGCGCGATCGGCGTGCCATCGACGGCGAGCAGCGTGATTTCGGGCGGCGCGATCGGCTCGAGCGATTTCGACAGCGGCGCGGTCAATACGAGCCACCCGACCAGCAGGATGAAAGCGGCGCAAAGCACCGCAAAAGCCCGTCCCGACCGCCGCAGCCATTTGCGCGCCCGCGTCTCGGCGGGCGGCGGAAAGGCGGCATTCGGATCGGGAATCGGCACCCCCGCCGCGGGCACGGCGGCGACTTCGATGGCGGCGGGTTTACGGAACCGGAGCATGCTTTCGCCTGCGTATTACACTGACAACACAGGAGAGGCAAACGCGTTCCGCCGCGATTCCGGCCCGTGATCGGGCAGGATCGAGGCGGCTTCAGAACGATCCCGCGCCATTCGCTTCGTCATTCCCGCCAAAGCCGGAACGACGAAGATGAACATGTCTGAAAATCGACCGAAAGGCGCCATCTGATCTATCGTCACCCTGAACTTGTTTCAGGATCCATAGTCGGTCGCTGCCTTATCGCGCCTCATTGGCCCTTCGCGAAGCGCCGCGTCGAGCGCCTCCTCTCCTCCCTTCCGAAACGCTTCCTTTTCCGCCCCAAGGGTCAAAGAGAAAGGGAGTAGCGTGACCTTCGTATACTTGAAATAAAATGTCGCGGGCGTTCCAGCCGTTTAGGCGAGCGCGAAATCCGTCGACTCCCCCTAATTCACCATCCGGTCATAGCCCTCCCAATAGGGCGCGCGCAGGTCCTTGCGCAGGATCTTGCCGCTGGCGTTGCGCGGCAGCGCCTCGATGACGTCGACGCTGCGCGGGGCCTTGAAGGCGGCGATGCGCTCGCGCGCCCAGGCGATGACGTCGGCCTCGTCGATCGTCATTCCCGGCTTCGGCACGCAGACGGCCTTGACCGTCTCTCCCCATTTGGCGTCTGGCACGCCGATCACCGCGACCTCCTGCACCGCGGGATAGCCGTAAATCGCGCTTTCGACCTCGGCCGGATAGACATTCTCGCCGCCCGTGATGATCATGTCCTTCACCCGATCGTGGATATACAGATAGCCGTCCGCATCCATATACCCGGCGTCGCCGGTGTGGATCCAGCCATCGTCGGTCATCGTCTTCGCGGTCGCCTCGGGCAGGTTCCAGTAACCGAGCATGTTGTTCGATGATCGGGTGACGACCTCTCCCACCTCGCCGGTCGGCACGTCGCGGCCGTCGGTACCGACGATGCGGATCTCGACCCCCGGCAGCGGCTTGCCCGCCGATCGCATCCGCTCATTGCCTTCGGGATCGTGATCCTCCGGCGGCAGCATGCAGATCGTCCCGGTCGTCTCGGTCATGCCATAGGCCTGGATGAACTCCGCGCCGAACATCCGGATGCACTGGCGCAGCAGTTCGAGCGGGATTGGCGCGGCGCCGTACAGGATATATTTGAGCCGACTGTAATCGACGCTGGCGCACCGCGGATGCATCAGCAGCATCTGCAGCGCCGCGGGCACGATGAAGAAGCGCGTCACGCCGTGCTGCTCGACCGCGTCGAACACGCCGTCGGGGTTGAATTCGGCGAGGATCACGCCGGGCAACCCCGCCGCGAGCGCCATGATGCCGAGTCCGGTGCCGCCGATATGCGCGCACGGCATGGCGACGAGCACCGCCTCGTCATCCTCCCACTCCGTATAGGGCAGGTCGAGATCGGCCGAGTTCTTGCGCAGCGCAAAGAGGTTGCGATTCGACAGCACCGCACCCTTGGGATGGCCGGTGGTACCCGAGGTATAGAGTTGCAGCACCGCATCGTCGGGGCCCGATGGCGCGAAGGCAGCACGCGGCGTCGCGTCGATCAGCGCGCGGGCTGCGTCGGCGCCGACGATCCGCGGGGCCTGGTCGAGCTTGCCGGCGAGTTGGTCGGCCACCGCGTCGAACCCCGGGCCGGTGAAGACGATCTTCGCCTTCGTATCGTTGACGATGAACGCCCATTCGGTGGGCGACAGGCGCCAGCCGATCGGCGCCATCACGATGCCGGCGCGCGCCGCGCCGAAAAAGAGGGTGAAATACAGATCGCTGTTCTTGCCGATCCACGCGATGCGGTCGCCCTTTCCCAGCCCCGCCTTGGCGAGCGCCGTCGCGACCCGCGCGGTGCGTCCTTCCAGTTCGGCATAGGAGAAGACGCGATCCTCCTCGCGCATCGCGATCCGGTCGGGCCGGTCGGCGGCCCAATGCGTGATGAATTCGTCGAACGTCACCAGGTCCGTAATATCGACCATCGGTCCTCTCTCCTCGAATCGCGTTGCTTTTTGCAATCGAGGGCAAGGCTAGCGGCTCTGCGCGCAAGGGAAAAGCGCGCAGATGTGACAGGGTGAGTCAGCGGCGGCGGAACAGCAGCATCAAGTTGTTCGCCGGCATCGCGCGGCGCGCAGCCAAACTAAGATCCGCCTGCTTCGCCGCCGCTGCGACCGCCGCCATGTCGCGCAGGCCCCAGGCGGGGTTGCGGGCTCGAAGGCTGGCATCGAACGTGCGGTTGCTCTCGGCCGTCGGCACGTCGGCCTCCACATAGGGACCATAGAGGATTAGCGGCGCGCCCGGCGGCAGCAGCCGCGCGGCGCCCGCGAACAGCCCCAACGTCGCTTCCCACGGGCTGATATGCACCATGTTGATGCACAGGATCGCGTCGGCGCGGGCGATCGGCCAATCAGGCGCCGCGGCATCGAGTTGCAGCGGCGGCAGAATGTTCGCGGCCACCGCATCCCGGCTCCACGCGGCAATCGAAGTCAGCGCGGCGGAATCGGGGTCGCTCGGCTGCCATGTCAGCGCCGGAAAGGCGGCGGCGAAATGGATGGCATGCTCGCCCGATCCGCTCGCGATTTCGAGCACCATGCCCGAAGCGGGCAGCCAGTCGGCGAGCACCGCAGCGATCGCGTCGCGGTTGCGCAGCGTCGCGGGGGCGTAGCGTTTCTCGCCGCTGCCTCCGTCGGCCGACAGCCAGGGCTTCGGGGTCACCCTGACCGAGTCCGCGCTCCGGCCCGCGCGCGGCGCTCGCGCCAGACCAGCCACAGGAACAGGCCGACCGGCCCCGCGAGCAGCGTTAGCAGCAGGAAGGGGAACTGGACGATACGGCGGACGACCTTGCCGTCGGCATCGCGCGCGATCCACAGCCCGGCGAACAGGTCGAAAGCCAGATAATGCACCCACCCCAGAGTCGCCCCGCCCGGCGAATCGAACAGCTTCATCACCCCGGCGAGCGAGGTGAAGTCGCCGCCGCCTACACCGCCCGGATCGATGCCGCTGCTCAGGAACCCCACGATCAGCACAAGGTAAAGCAGGCAGAGCAGCGCCACCCCCGCATAGAGGATCAGCGACAGGACCCACGGGCTGCGCGGCGCGAATGCCAGCACCAGCCACCCGCCGATCGCCCAGTAATTGGCCAGCAGAAACAGGCTATCCCAGTTCATCGCGATCCTCCTCCCGCTTCGGCCATCAGCCCTCCCAGCGCAGCACCGGCTTGCGCGCTGCAAGCGCTTCGTCGAGCCGGGCGCGCGGGGCGAAATGCGGGGCAGACTTGAGCGCTGGATCACCATTCTTCGCACGCAGCGCAATGCTGCGCAGCGCGCCGATGAACTGGTCGAGCACCGCCTTGCTCTCGGTCTCGGTCGGCTCGATCAGCATCGCACCGTGAATGACGAGCGGGAAATAGACCGTCATCGGGTGATAGCCCTCGTCGATCAGCCCCTTGGCGATGTCGAGCGTCGAGAAACCTTCGGCGAGGCCTTTGTCGCTGAACAGCGCCTCGTGCATGCACGGGCCCGACGCCGCGAAAGGCGCATCGAGGAGGTCTTGTAGGTTGCGTAGGACGTAGTTTGCGTTGATCACCGCATCTTCGGACACCTGCTTGAGCCCGTCGGCGCCGTGGCTGAGGATATAGGCGAGGGCGCGGGTGAACATGCCCATCTGGCCGTGGAAGGCGGTCATGCGGCCGAAGCTGTCGGGATGCGCCTCGTCCGCATTCTCCTCCTCGATCAGGCGAAAGCGGTCGCCGTCCTTCGTCACGAAGGGCAGCGGGGCGAAGGGCGCCAGCGCCGCCGACAGCACCACCGGTCCCGACCCCGGCCCGCCGCCGCCGTGCGGGGTCGAGAAGGTCTTGTGGAGGTTGATGTGCATCGCATCGACCCCCAGATCGCCGGGCCGCACGCGGCCGACGATCGCGTTGAAATTCGCGCCGTCGCAATAGACATAGCCCCCGGCGGCGTGAACCGCGTCGGAAATGGCCTTCAGGTCGCGCTCGAACAGACCGCAGGTGTTCGGATTGGTGATCATCACCCCGGCGACGTCGGACCCCAGCCGCGCCTCGAGCGCCGCCAGATCGACGCGGCCCTCCGCGTTCGCCGGAATATCCTCGACCGTGAAGCCCGCGAAGGCGGCGGTCGCGGGATTGGTGCCGTGCGCGCTTTCGGGGACGAGCAGCACGCGCCGGTTCTCGCCACGCGCCGCGAGCGCTGCCTTGATGCACAGGACGCCGCACAGTTCGCCGTGCGCGCCCGCCTTGGGCGACATAGCGACCGCGTGCATGCCGGTCAGCGTCACCAGCCATTCGGCGAGTTCGTGGATCACCGCATAGGCGCCCTGCACCGTTTCCTGCGGCTGGAGCGGGTGGACGTCGGCGAAGCCGGGCATCCGCGCGACCTTTTCATTGAGGCGCGGATTGTGCTTCATCGTGCAGCTTCCGAGCGGAAAGAGGCCGAGATCGATCGCATAATTCTGACGCGACAGGCGCGTATAATGGCGCACCGTCTCGGATTCGCTGAGCCCCGGCAGGCCGATCGGCGCCGACCGCGCGAGCGGGCCAAGGTCGGCCGCGCCGGTATCTTCGTCGAAGTCGACGCCGGTCGTTTCGGTCGAACCGATTTCGAACAGTAGCGGCTCTTCGAGCATCAGCGCGCGGTTGCCGGTGAAGGTCGTGCTGTCGTCGGCGCCGCCCGCGTTCATTTCGGGGCGCCAGCCGCTCTGATTCAAAGCCATGATCTTAAATCCCGTTCAGGCTGAGCTTGTCGAAACCCTGCTCTTTTCTTGCGGCGGTCAGGAAAAAGGACGGCCCTTCGACAAGCTCAGGGCAAACGGAGAGCGGGAAAGTCATGCCAGCACCTCCTTCAGCGCCGCGGCAAAGGCGGCGATATCGTCCTCGGTCACGGTTTCGGTCACGGCGACCGCCAGCCCGTTCGCCAGCGCATCATTGTCGGGATAGAGGCGGCCGAGCGACACGCCGCCGAGGATGCCCTTTTCGGCAAGCCGGTGGATCACGGGCCGTGCCTCGGTCGGCAGGACGAGGGTGAATTCGTTGAAGAAGGCCGCGTTGAGCAGCGACACCCCCGGCACCTTCGCCAGTTCGGTCGCAGCCGCCTTCGCGCGCTGGTGGTTGATCGCCGCGAGCCGGCGCAACCCTGCCTCGCCGAGCAAGGTCATGTGAATGCTGAACGCCAGCGCGCAAAGGCCGGAATTGGTGCAGATATTGCTCGTCGCCTTTTCGCGGCGGATATGCTGCTCGCGGGTCGAGAGCGTCAGCACGAAGCCGCGCTTGCCGTTCGCATCGACCGTCTCGCCGCACAGGCGTCCCGGCATCTGGCGGACATATTTGCTCTTGCAGGCGAACAAGCCGACATAAGGCCCGCCGAACTGGAGCCCGACGCCGATCGCCTGCCCCTCGCCGACGACGATGTCGGCGCCCATCTCGCCCGGCGCCTTGATCAGCCCCAGCGCGACGGGTTCGGTCACGACGGCGATCAGCAGCGCGCCCGCGGCCTGACACGCCTCCGCCAGCGCGCTCATGTCGTCGATGCGGCCGAGGATATCAGGATATTGGACGACGACGCAGCTCGTATCCTTGTCGATCGCGCGCGAAAGCGCCGCCCAGTCGGTTCCGGGTTCGAGGGTCGGGTCGCCATCGACCAGGGCGTCGCCCGTATAGGTCGCCATGGTGCGCGCGACGCTGCGGTAATGCGGGTGCAGGCCGGTCGAGAGCAACGCCTTGTTCCGCCGCGTGATTCGCCGCGCCATCACGATCGCTTCCCAGCAGGCGGTCGAGCCGTCGTACATCGATGCATTGGCAACGTCGGTGCCGAACAGCCGCGCGACCTGGCTCTGGAATTCGAACAGCATCTGCAGCGTGCCCTGCGCGATCTCGGGCTGGTAGGGCGTATAGGCGGTCAGAAACTCGCCGCGCTGGATCAGATGGTCGACGCTTGCCGGGACATGGTGGCGATAGGCACCAGCGCCGAGGAAGAAGGGCCCGTCGCCCGCAACACGGCTCTGCCGCGACAGCGCGGCCATATGGCGCTCGACCGCCAGTTCGCTCGCATGCATCGGCAGGCCGGGAATCGGACCGGAAAGCCGGGCTTCGGCGGGCACGTCGGCGAACAGATCGTCGATCGACGCGGCGCCGACTGCGGCAAGCATCGCGGCGCGGTCATCGGGAGTGAGCGGAAGGTAGCGCATAGGCATATTCTCCCCCCTCCCGCTTGCGGGAGGGGCTGGGGGTGGGTCAGCGACGTGGGAACGACCCACCCCGCTGCGACTAGCGAGCAAGCTCGCAAGTCAAGTCTCGCTGCCCCTCCCGCAAGCGGGAGGGGCGATTCCGATCTAAAGACTATCGCAGAAGGTCTTGTATTCCTTGGCGTCCATCAACCCGTCGAGCTGGCTCTTGTCGCCGAGCGTCATGCGGAAGAACCAGCCTTCGCCCTCGGGGTCGGTATTGACCAATGCCGGGTCCTCCTCAAGCTGGCCATTGCCTTCGGTGACGGTGCCGTCGACGGGGGCATAGACGTCGCTTGCCGCCTTCACCGATTCGACGACCGCGGCGTCGCCGCCCTTGGTCAGTTCGGCACCCGCATCGGGCACCTCGACGAAGACGATATCGCCGAGCTGGCCCTGCGCGAAATCGGTGATGCCGACCGTCGCGACATCGCCGTCGACGTCGATCCATTCATGTTCCTCGGTGAAATAACGCGGCATCGATCAGGCTCCCTGCTTGCGGACATAGTTATGCGGAACGAAGGGGGTGGCGGCGACGACGACGGGCACGCGCTTTCCGCGCACCTCCGCCGCGAGCGCGGTACCGGGTTCGGCGAGGCCGGTCGGGACATAGCCCATCGCGATCGGCGCGCCGACGCTGGGGGCAAAGCCGCCCGAGGTCACGATGCCGACCTCGACATTGCCGTCGAACAGCTTCGCGCCTTCGCGCACCGGCAGCTTTCCATCGACCGTCAGGCCGACGCGCTTGCGCGGCGCGCCATCGGCCAGATGGCCAATAATGCGCGCGGCGCCGGGGAAATTGGCCTCCTCGCGACGGCGTTTGCTGATCGCGAAGGCCAGATCGCCCTCGATCGGGTCGGTCGCCGGATCGAGATCGTGACCATAGAGCGGCAGCCCCGCCTCCAGCCGCAGCGAATCGCGCGCGCCGAGGCCGATCGGCTTCACTTCCTGCATCGCGCACAGCGCGTCGGCGAAGGGCGCGAGCGCCTCGTTCGGCAGCGCGATTTCGAAGCCGTCTTCGCCGGTATAGCCCGAACGGCTGAGCGCGATCGCGTGCCCCTGCCACGTCGCCCGCGCCGTCTGCATGAAGACGAGCTCCGTCGCTTCCGGCACCAGCCGCGCGAGCGCCGTCGCGGCCTTTGGTCCCTGCAAGGCGAGCAGGCCATAATCCTCGTTGTGGTTGAGCGTCACGGCGTCGGGGAGATTCTCGCGCAGATAGGCAATGTCATCCCACTTGACCGCGCCGTTGACGACGATGCCCAGCCGGTCGCCCTCGTTGGTGATCATCAGGTCGTCGAGGATGCCGCCATCCTCCGCCAGCAGCAGCGAATAGCGCATGCGGCCGGGCTTGAGCCCCGCGATGTCGCCGGGGACGAGCGCTTCGAGCGCGGCGACGGCGCCCTCGCCCTCCAGACTGATCTGGCCCATGTGGCTGACGTCGAACAGGCCGGCGTGCTCGCGCGTCCACAGATGTTCAGCCATGATGCCTTCATACTGGATCGGCATCCAGTAGCCGGCGAATTCGACCATCCGCGCACCCTTCGCGCGGTGCCAGGCGTCGAGCGGCAGCGTCGCGGTTTCCACCGCTTCCTCGGCCGGCAATTCGGTGTCGGTCATAACAGTCTCCCGCGTTGACATGGCGAACGCACGGCCCGGTGCCGTGGTTTCCGCCATGCCCCCTCTGTCACGGGAACCTGAGAGTTTTCCTCCATGTAATCATGGAGTTACCCCTTCGGTGGTCGGGCGCGAGCCACGACGCTTTCCAGAGTGTCCAGTCCGGCTGCGCGGTCCCTTGACCTGAGAGTTTCCGGGGCGGTTGCTCCTTCGGTGGCGGTGCAGTCGCCTGCCCCGCGCTCTCCCGCGCGGCCGGTCGAATCCCCTGCGGGGAGCCGACAGACGCGCGAGCCTTGGCTGCGCGCCCGCGCGGAGTCAATCGAAGAACGACGCATGATTCCGCACCCTCGTCACCCCGGATCGAATCGGCCCATATGCCCTTCCCGGCAAGCAAGGCTCGCGTCCCCGCGGAAGCGCGGGTCCAGATGAGGTTGTGCAGGCGCGCATGGACCCCGGCTTTCGCCGGGGAACGGCTCGTTCGAAATGGGGTGACGAAGAAGAGAAGCGCGTCAGCTCAAAGCCCGGATCGCGTCGTTTTCGTGGATATGCACGCCGGACTCCCCCTGCCCCGCGAGCCGCACGATCGCACGCGCGACGGTCGCCGCCGGGATCGAGCGGTAGCGGCGCAGCGTGCCATGGAGCAGCGCGTTGGTGAAAGGCGCGGCCATCATAGCGATCCCCTCGCCGAGCCGTGGCGTCCCTTCGCGTGTGCCGGTCAGCAGGCCGGGGCGAAGAATATCGAGACGCGCGAAATCGAGCGCGCGCAGGCCCGCCTCCATCTCACCCTTGGTGCGCAGGTAGAAATTGCGACTCTTCGCCGAGGCGCCGACCGAGCTGACGACGATCATCTGGCGGGCGCCGCTCAGCCGCGCACCGCGCGCCGCGGCGAGCACCAGGTCGTGATCAACCGCGCGAAACGCCGCCTGCGATCCCGCCTGCCGGATCGTCGTGCCGAGGCAGCAGATCAGGGTCGCCGGCCGTTCGGCGGCGATGATATCGGCCCAGCGTTCCGGCGGCGCGACGAGGGCCCGCCCATCCGGCGCCCCATCGACCGCGCGCCGCGCGAGGATGGTCAGCGGGCGGTCGTCCATCGCCGCGACCACCCCGCGTCCGACGAGACCGGTCGCACCGATCAGCAAGATGTCAGGGGATGCCATGGCCGAAGCTTAGCGGCGCGGGCGCGGTTGGCAATGACGGCGGGTGTATGTTTCTCGCAGAGACGCAGAGGCCGCAGAGATGAGGTGGAAGAGGATTCACACGGAGACGCGGAGGCGCGGAGAGATTTTGCGCCCTCCCCCTCCCCATGTCATTCCCGCGAAAGCGAAAATCCAGTTGCGACGCTGGTGATCCAGCGCTGCCGCGCCGTTTATTCTTTTCGCTGGATTCCCGCTTTCGCGGGAATGACAAAGGGGAGTGGCGCCGCGCGAGGATGAGAAACCGGAAGATGATTTTACGCACCCTCTCTTCTTTCTCCGCGCCCTCGCGTGAGCCAGAACTCTTCGTACTCCACGCCCCTGCGCGAATCTCATCCCAACGCCGCGCCGGTCAGGCGTGCGCCAGCGCCTCGGGCACCGCGTTCCGGCCAAAAATCTCCGCAAAGCGGTCGATGGCGAAGCGGTCGGTCATCCCGGCGATATAGTCGCCGATATGGCGCACCGTCGCACCGTCGCCTTCGGGCAGGCGCGATCCCCAATCCTCCCCCATCAGGCGCGGATCGGCCGCATAGGCTTCGAACAGCCGCGACACGACCTCCTTCGCTCCCGCTGCCGCCGCGAGTTGCGAAGGGTGATGGTAGAGGTTCGCATACATGAAGCGCTTGAGGTCGCGTTCCTGCCGCGCCAGTTCGTCCGAGAAATCGCCGAGGGTCCGGCCCGCGGCGCGGACCTCGGCGACGCTCGCGACACCGGAGGCGGCGACATTGGCCCCGGTCGCGGCGATCACGTCGTTGACCATCACCCCGATCTGGTCGCGCACCAGCTCACGCAGCAGCCGGTCGCGCGGCGCGCCGGGAAAGCGTTTCTCGACCGCACGGTAATTGGCGGCCACGAAGGGCTGCGCCATCAACTGGTCGAGCGTCAGCAGCCCGGCGCGCAGCCCGTCGTCGATGTCGTGATTGTCATAGGCGATGTCGTCGGCCACCGCGGCGACCTGCGCCTCCAGGCTGGCATGGCTGGACAGGTCGAGCGGGAATTCGGCATCGATCTGTGCCAGCGCCCACCCCGGATGGCGAACCGGGCCGTTGTGCTTGGCCAGTCCCTCGAGCGTTTCCCACGTCAGGTTGAGCCCGTCGAAGCGCGGATAGGGGCATTCGATCCGCGCCAGCGTGCGCAGCGTGTGGCCGTTGTGGTCGAACCCGCCGTGCGCCCGCATCGCATCCTTCAGCGCGGCCTCCCCCGCATGGCCGAAAGGCGGATGTCCGATATCGTGCGCGAGGCACAGCGCCTCGGTCAGATCCTCGTTGAGGCCGAGCGCGCGCGCGATGCCGCGGCCGATCTGTGCCACCTCTATGCTGTGGGTCAGGCGGACGCGATAATGGTCGCCGTCGGGGGCGACGAACACCTGCGTCTTGTGGCGCAGGCGGCGGAAGGCGATCGAGTGGATGACGCGGTCGCGGTCGCGCTGAAAGGCGTCGCGCGGGCCGCGCACGCCGTGCCCCGGCTCCGCGTGGAGGCGGCCGCGCGTGCGCGCGGGGTCGCTCGCGCACATCGCGAGCGTCATTTCACGGGATCGACGGTCTCGCCCGCCTCGCTGTTGAACAGGAAGCCGTCGCCGCCCGCCTTCTTGTAGTCGGCGAGCCAGTCCTGCGCCGCCTTCTTGCCGGCGAAGGGACCGACGAGCAGGCGGCGCGTCCGGCCCCATTCGGCGGTGGCGCCCGCCTTGCCCTTGAAGAGATCGGCGTTCTTCTTCGCGAAACGGTTGTAGTCGAAGGCCAGCGCCTTTTCGTTGGCGCCGGTGGCGATCTGGACCCACAGGCGTGCGGGGTTCGCCTTTTTCTTCGCCGCTTCCTCCTTCGCCTTGGCGTCGGCTTCGGCCTTTGCCTTGGCGGCCGCCTCGTCCTTCTCACGCTTCGCGGCCTCGGCGGCCTCGGCCTTGCGTTTCTCCGCCTGGAGCATCGCGAGCGTGTCGGCACCGATCGCATTGTCGGGCCGCGCCAGTTCCTCGGGCGGAATCTCGATCGAACCGATGATGGCGGCGAGCGATGCGAGCGGCGCCGCGGCGGTCGGCTTCGCCACGGCCGCGGCGGGATCGGGCGGCGGCGCGGCGGCGATGGCGGGCGCGGCGGATGGCGAAGGCGGAACGGCGGCGCCCGACGACGGCGCGCCGCTGCCACCGACCGAGAAGCCGGGGCCGACCGGCCCCGACGCATGGTTGACCGCGACGCCGATCGGCGCCGTGCTGTTCGTGGACGGCGGAACGGACTGCGCGGGAGCGGGCGACGGGGCCTGCTGGGTGGGCGAGAGCGCGGGCCTGGGTTCCGGCCCCTGGATGGCGGTCGATGCCGCGGCGGATGAGGACGTCGCCGGTGACGCGGCGCGCGACGGCGGCCGGGTGTCGGGAGACGTCGTGGCGAGTGCCGGAACCCGCCGCGCGGGCGAAGGGGCGGCAGCACTGGCACGCCCGCGTTCGGACCGCTGACCGCCGGCCGGGCGCCGCGCATCGACAGGCGCCGAAACGGGCGCGGGCGTCGGCGCGGGGGTCGCCGCCGCCATCTGCACCGGCTTGCGACGCGGACCGAGTTCGCCCGAAGGGAAGCGCCCGAAATGCGCCGCCGCCGCCTGCTGCGCCGGGTTGAGTCGGTCGAGTTGGGTTAGGTAGGGGAGGATGTTTTGCGCGAGTTGTGGCGGCATCGTCGCGTTGACGATGTCGGTCGCTTCCTTGTCGCGGCCGTTCATCGCGAGGATCATCGCGCGGACCCGCCAGGCGCCGCGGTCCTGCGCGCGCAGCTGCGGCGTCAGCATCTCCACCGCCCGGTCGGGATCGCCGCTGATCCCCAGCGACAGCGCATAGCGGCGCGTGACCTCTTCATTCGGGCCGAGCGACAGCGCGAGCTGATAGTCGCGCTGCGCCGCGTCCTGCTGGCCGAGCAGGTCGCGCGCGAGCCCGCGGTCGGCGAGGAACAGGCGTTCGGGCGCGCCCAGCAACTGCGCCTCCCCGAAATAGTCGAGCGCGCGGGTCGGATTCTCCATGCGGACCATCGTCGATCCGAGCGCCGCCTTCACCGCCCCGTCGCGCGGATTCGCCTTTTCCGCGCGGACGAGAAAGCCGAGCGCGGCGCGATAATCCTCGAGGTCGATCGAGGCGCGGCCGGCATCGAGCAGCGCGCCGGGATCGGACCCGTTCGCCGCGATGCGAGGGATCGCCGACGACAGAAGGGTGCGCGCCGCGGTCCGCTTCTCCATCGCCGCTTTGGTCGCCGCGTCGGGCTGGCTCGCCTGCAACGCCATGGCCGGCCCCGCCGCCGCCGTGCCCAACAGCAGCAGCGCGGCGAAAGCCGTGGCGCGGCGGCGTGCACGTCCCGACCCGGAAGGTGCTCCAGCCGTCAATTTCGATCGCCACATGGGCAAAGTCATCCCGATCTACGGTCCGCCCCTGCCCGTCGCAGCGGCCGCTCGATAAACCCCGTTACTGGTTGTTCTGCCGCCCCAGGAAGCGCGGGATATCGACCCCGTCCTCCTTCTTCGCGCCATCGGCATCGGAGGATGCCACGCCGCGCGACAGGCGCGACATGCGCTCGAACAGCGTTCCGCCGCCGATCGGACGCGCCGGGCTTTCGCCCGCCGGTGCGGCGTCAGGCGCGGGCGCCGCCTGAGCGGACCGATAATCCGCCTCGGGCGTCGCGGCGGGTTCGCCGAGCACCAGTTCGCCGGTGGTGTCGTCATAGGTCGCGGCAACCTGCGAAAGCTCCATCGGCTCTTCCTCGGCCGGCGCGGGCGCAGGGGTCGGCGCGGTTTCGGCCGCCGGAGCATCGCTGATCGAAAAGCCGGGCTGCGGATCGCTGTCGGCCTCGACCGCCGCTTCGGCGGCGGGCGCTTCCTCGACGGGGCGTTCCTCGACCAGCGGCTCGATCGCTTCCTCCGCCACCGGCGTCGGCGCCGCGGCGCGGCCCGGCTGGAAGGAGAAGCTGCGCGCCGCGGGCGCGGGCGCCGCCGCACTGTCGCCGGTCCCGTCGATCCCGGTCGCGACGACCGACACGCGAATCTTGCCTTCGAGCGCTTCGTTGAAGGCGCTGCCCCAGATGATGTTGGCGTCGGGGTCGACCAGTTCGCGGATGTGGTTCGCAGCCTCGTCGACTTCCATCAGGCGCATGTCCTCGCCGCCGACGATCGACACGATCACGCCCTTCGCGCCCGCCATCGACACGCCGTCGAGCAGCGGGTTGGCGATCGCCTTCTGCGCCGCCTCCAGCGCGCGGCCGTCGCCTTCGGCCTCGCCGGTGCCCATCATCGCCTTGCCCATTTCGCGCATCACGCTGCGCACGTCGGCGAAGTCGAGGTTGATCAGGCCGGGCATGACCATCAGGTCGGTGATGCCGCGCACGCCCTGCTGCAGCACCTCGTCCGCCATCGAGAAGGCTTCCTTGAAGGTCGTGTTGGGGTTCGCGACCAGGAAGAGATTCTGGTTGGGGATGACGATCAGCGTGTCGACATGTTCCTGCAGCTCGGCGATGCCCGCCTCTGCCGAGCGCATGCGGCGCTGACCTTCGAAGGTGAAGGGCTTGGTGACGACGCCGACGGTCAGGATGCCGCGGTCGCGCGCCGCCTTCGCGATCACCGGCGCCGCGCCGGTGCCGGTGCCGCCGCCCATGCCCGCCGCGACGAAGCACATGTGCGCGCCGTTCAGCGCCTCTTCGACCTGGCTGATGCTTTCCTCTGCCGCCGCGCGGCCGACCTCGGGCCGCGAGCCCGCGCCCAGTCCCTGCGTGATCTGAGTGCCGAGCTGGATGCGCCGTTCGGCCGGCGAAGCGTTGAGCGCCTGCGCGTCGGTGTTGGCGACGATGAAATCGACCCCCTCAACCCGCGCCGCGATCATGTTGGCGATGGCATTGCCCCCTGCGCCACCGACGCCGATCACGGCGATCCGCGGCTTCAGCTCGTCGACCTGCGGCGGGCCAATATCGATGCTCATCAAACAATCTCCCTGCAGCGGCGAACCCCTGCCGCCAGCCTCACCATGCGACCCAACGGGCGGTGGTCCCGCCGCCCGGATTCAAGGATGCGGACCCGTCTATACCATGCTCGAGGTTTACCACAGACAGGACCGCACTTAAGTCCCCGCATTGCACTATTGTGACGCCGGAATCACCCAAAAAATTAACCTTTCACGTTCGCTGCGATCAAAAGCTGCTTTTGAGCGCAGCCATCAACCGCTGGAGGATGCCGGCGCCCTTCGGGCGATAGATATCCTGCGCCATCATCGGCAGGTCGCGCAGGTCGACGGGGTCCGACGCGGCATAGAGAACCAGACCCGCCAGCGTCGCGAAAGCCGGTCCCGAGTGGGCATCGGGCAGGCCGTGCAAGCCGCGCGGTCGTCCGATGCGCGCGGCGCGGCCGAGCGCGCTCTGAGTATAGTCGGCGATGCCCTTGAGGTCGGCGCCGCCGCCGACCAGCACGACCTGCCGGCCCACCGGGCCGACGAAATGCAGGTCCTTGAGCGTCCGGCCGATCTCCCCCATCATCGTGTCGAGCCGCTGGCGGATCACCGCGACGAGTTGCGCGCGGGTGATGCGCGGCGATTCGCCCCCCGCGGGGGCGCCGGGATCGAGTTCGATCACCTCGTTGTTGTCGCGCGGGCTGGCGGACGCGGAGCCGTAGAAGCTCTGGAGCCGCTGCGCCTGGCTGCGGCGGATGCCGAAGGCGGAGGCAATGTCGTCGGTGATGTCGCTGGCGCCGAAGGGCAGCGACGCCATCTCGACGAGCATCCCCCCGGCATAGAGCGACACGGTCGTCACCGACGCGCCGAGTTCGACGAGCGCGACGCCGAGGTCGCGTTCCTCGTCCGACAGGCAGGCGAGCCCGGCCGCGATCGGCGCGGCGACCACGGCGTTGACGTCGAGATGCGCCTGCCGCACCGCGACCTCCAGATTCCGCACCGGCGCGCCGTCGGCCATGATGATGTGGATGTCGACCCCCAGCCGGTCGGCGTGAAGCCCGATCGGGTTCTTGACCCCGGCGAGCCCGTCGAGCGTGTAGAGCGCGGGCTGCGCGTGCAGGATCATCCGCCCTTCCGGGTCGATGCCGGCGCGGCCCGCGGCGAGCAGGTCGTCGACATCCTCCTGTTCGATGCGGTGGCCGCCGAGTTCGCTCTCGATCGGCGCGACGTCGCTGATCAGGCAGCCGGCGGAGAAGGATACCCACACATCGTCGATGTTGAGTCCCGCGATGCGCTCGGCCTGCTCGATCGCCTCGCGCACGACATGCTCGGTCTGCTCCATGTCGGCGACATAGCCGCGCTGGACGCCGCGGCTCTCGCGCTGTCCGGTGCCGAGGACGTGCAGCTGGCCGTCGGCGGTCTGTCCCGCGATCAGCGCGCAGACCTTCCACGACCCGACATCGAGCGCGGTGATGATCTTTTCGATGCGCGGCGGCGCCATCGTCCTACCCCTCGTTCGCGGTGCTCGCCGCGACGGCATCGGCGGCCGCGCGCGCGGCGTCGAGCTTCGCGGGCGCCACCTGCCCCTCGTGCGGCAGGCGTAGCACGAAACGGCTGGGATCGCGCATGTCGAAGCGCAGAATGCCGCGGCCGAGCAGCCGGTTGGCGCCGTCCATATGTGCGAATTTGGCGAGCGCGCGCTTCGCCTCCGTCTCGCCTTCGGGCAGCGACAGCGTCTCGCCGCTGCGGAACCGCAGGTCCCAGCGGCGGTTGCCGACCCAGGTCGCGCCCGCCAGCAGTTCCTTGAGGCTGCTCGCCTCTGCCAGCAGCCGGTCGAGGTCCTGCGCGCGGCGGTTGGCGCTGGGGCCGATGACCAGCGGCAGGTCGGGCATGGTCGCGACCGAAACGGGTTCGAGAACGACGCCCTTTTCGTCGATCAGCGACAGGCGGCCCGCATTCTGCCAGATCGCGGCGGGGGAGCGTTCGACGATGTCGACGACCAGCGTATCGGGCAGCCGCCGCGACACGCGTGCATCCTTGATCCAGCCATATTGCATCAGGTCGTGGCGCACGCCCTCCAGATCGACCGCCGCCATCGAGCGATCCTTCTGCGCGAGCGCGATGTCATAGACTTTCAGCCGGTCGATGCGGTCGGCGCCGACGACCTCGACCTTGCGCACCTGGAACCCCGCGCGGCCGACCGCCTGCGCCCATTCCTCCTGCACCTTTGCCGTCACCCCCGTCGCATGGGCGGCAAGTCCGGCGACCGCGAACAGGCTGAGGCCGATCGTCCAGTTGGCGATCCGCTGAAGCGTCGCGGGCCGCACCGGCAGCGCGTTGATGATCGCATCGAGGCGCGAGGTCTGGACCCGCCTGCGCTTGCGCGGCGCCCGGACCGGGCGGCGCGGCGGGGCCTTGGCGCGCTTGATCCGCGTGCTGCTCACAGGGCGTCCTCCACGATGCGCTCGACCAGCTCGGCATAGTCGATGCCGATCGCCCGCGCCTGTTCGGGCACGAGGCTGAGCGGCGTCATGCCGGGCTGGGTGTTGACCTCGAGCAGATAGATGCCCGCCAGGCCATGTTCGTCGTCCCAGCGGAAATCCGAGCGCGACGCCCCCTTGCAGCCGAGGATGCGGTGCGCCTGGAGCGCCAGGTCCTTCATCCGCTGCGCCACCTCTTCGGGCACGTCGGCGGGGCAGACGTGCTGGGTCAGGCCGTCGGTATATTTGGCGTCATAATCGTAGAAGCCCGACTTGACGCGCAGTTCGGTGACGCCGAGCGGTTCGTCGCGCAGCACCGCGACGGTCAGTTCGCGCCCCTTGATGAAGGGTTCGGCCAGCAGCCGGTCGAACGCCTGCCACGGCCCCACGGCGTCGCGCGCGATCGGGTTGCCGTAGTTGCTGTCGTCCCTGACGATGGCGACCCCGACCGACGAGCCTTCGTTGACCGGCTTCAGCACATAGGGGCGCGGCAGCGGGTCGATGGAAAAGAGGCTTTCACTGTCGACCATGGTCCCCGCCGGCATCGGAACGCCATGCGGCACCAGCGCCTGTTTCGTCAATTCCTTGTCGATCGCGATCACCGAGGTGACGAGGCCGCTGTGGGTGTATTTCAGGCCCATCAGGTCGAGCATGCCCTGCACTGTCCCGTCCTCGCCCGGCACGCCGTGGAGCGCGTTGAACACGACGTCGGGATTCGCCTCTGCCAGCCGCTGCGCGACGTCGCGGCCCATGTCGATGCGCGTCACGCGGTGCCCGCGCGATTCGAGCGCGTCGGCGATGCCCTTGCCGCTCATCAGCGACACCTCGCGCTCGGCGGACCAGCCGCCCATCAGCACGGCGACATGCCAGGGGCCGCGGGTCATGGAATCACTCCAATATTCAAAACCGGGAGGAAACGCACCGTCATTTCTCTTTCCCCACGCGCTGAATCTCCCATTGCAGGTCTATGCCGCTCTTCGCCTTCACCCGGCGGCGCACCTCTTCGCCCAGCGCCTCGATGTCGGCGCTGGTGGCGGTGCCGGTGTTGATGAGGAAATTGGTGTGCTTTTCGCTGACCTGCGCGCCGCCGACCGTGAGCCCGCGGCAGCCGGCCGCGTCGACGAGCTGCCACGCCTTGTGCCCCTCGGGATTCTTGAAGGTCGAGCCGCCGGTGCGCGAGCGCAGCGGCTGCGACGCCTCGCGGCTCGCCGATATGCGGTCCATCTCGGCCTGGATCGCCTGCGGGTCGCCGGGGCGGCCGCGAAAGGTCGCGCCGGTCACCACCGCGCCCGCGGGCAAGGCGCTGTGGCGATAGCTGTAGCCGAGGTCGGCAAGCGGCAGGGTGCGGCGCTCGCCGGAGCGCAGCACGACCTCGGCCTCGACCAATATGTCCTTGACCTCGCTGCCATAGGCGCCGCCGTTCATGCGCACGAAGCCGCCGACGGTGCCGGGGATCGAGCGCAGGAATTCGAGCCCGGCGATGCCGGCGTCGCGCGCGGTCGAGGAGACGAGGATGCCCGACGCACCGCCGCCGCAGCGCAGCGTCGTCGCATCGACAGCCGCGACCGTCGCGAACGCCTTGCCCAGCCGCACGACGACGCCGGGGAAGCCGCCGTCGCGGACGATCAGGTTCGAGCCGAGACCGAGCGCCATGACGGGGACCCAATCGGGCAGGCTCCGCAAGAACGATGCCAAGGCTTCCGCCGATGCCGGTTCGAACAGCAGTTCGGCAACGCCGCCCGACTTGAACCAGACCAACGGCGCAAGGGGAGCATTGGCGGTAAGTTTGCCGTCCGGCTCCGGAATCGTGAACGACCCAGCCCCCAACTGCACTTCAAAGGCGCCCGGACTGGTTTCAGTAAGGGTGCTCATCACGAACGATCCCAGATATCTTCGTCACCCTGAACTTGTTTCAGGGTCCATGGTCTGCCGTCGAAATTCACGCCGCGCTCACCGAAAGGGCGGGCCATGGATGCTGAAACAAGTTCAGCATGACGAGTTTGAAGGACGCTCACTTCGCCCCCTCCACCGCCGCGGCCAGTCCTGCCGCGATCTTCGTGATGTCGCCCGCGCCCAGGCAGATGATCCGGTCGCCGGCGCCGATCTGCCCCGCCGCGAGCGCCCCGGCGACCGTCGCAGCGAGCGCGGCGGCGTCGGGGACGAAGGCGACGTCGCGGTGGCCGCGGTCGCGCAGCCCCTCGACGAGCGCCGCCGACGTCACCCCCTCGATCGGCGCCTCGCCCGCCGGATAGACCGGCAGCGCATAGACGATGTCGGCGTCGTTGAACGCCTGCTGGAACTCGTCCATATGGTCGCGAAGACGTGTAAATCGGTGCGGCTGGACCACCGCGACGACGCGTCCCATCCCCACGCCCTCGCGCGCGGCGGCGAGCACGGCGCGGATTTCGACCGGGTGGTGGCCGTAATCGTCGATGACCGTCACGACACCTTCATCCGCCGCGATCTCGCCGACCTTGGTGAAGCGGCGCTTGACCCCCGCGAAGCCCTCGAAGCCCGACACGATGCGCGCGTCGGGCACGCCCATGTGCAGCGCCACCGCGACCGCCGCGAGCGCGTTCTGGACATTGTGGCGGCCCGCCATCGGCAGGTGGATGCCCTCGATCGTCCGGCTGCCCCCGTCGCGATCCCGCACCACGACGTCGAAGCGGTTGCCGTCGGGTCCCGGCGCGACGTTGATGCCGCGCACGTCGGCCTGCGCGGAGAAACCGTAGGTGACGATGCGCCGGTCGCGGATGCGCGGGATGATCGCCTGCACCTCCGGATGGTCGAGGCAGAGCATCGCGGCGCCGTAGAAGGGCACATTCTCGATGAACTCGACGAAGGCGGCCTTGATCGCGTCGAAGCTGCCGTAATGGTCGAGATGTTCGGGGTCGATGTTGGTGACGACCGCGATCGTCCCGTCGAGGCGCAGGAAGCTGCCGTCGCTCTCGTCGGCCTCGACCACCATCCAGTCGGACGCGCCGAGCCGCGCGTTCGAGCCATAGCTGTTGATGATGCCGCCGTTGATGACCGTCGGGTCGATCCCGCCCGCATCGAGCAGCGCGGCGACGAGGCTGGTCGTCGTCGTCTTGCCGTGCGTCCCGGCGATGGCGACGGTCGACTTGAGCCGCATCAGTTCGGCGAGCATCTCGGCGCGGCGGACGATCGGCACGCGCTGCGCGAGCGCCGCCTCGACCTCCGGGTTGCCGCGCTGGACCGCGGTCGAGGTGACGACGACCGCGACGCCCTCGACATTTTCGGGGGCGTGGCCGATCGCCACCTTGATCCCGCGCTTGCGCAGCCCCTCCACGACATAGGATTCGGCGATGTCGCTGCCCTGCACCTGATAGCCGAGGTTGTGCATCACCTCGGCGATCCCCGACATGCCGATGCCGCCGATGCCGATGAAGTGGATGATGCCGATATCGGTCGCGACGCCGCGCATCAGTTCGCCTCCCGCGCCGCGGCGACGCCGCTTGCCGGCGCGCGCTGGGCGCTCGCGCCGACGCGGATCACGTCCATCAGCGGCGGCGGCGCAAAGGATTCGACGAGGTCGGCCAGATCGCGCGTCGCTTGCGGAAGGCCGCAGCCCGCCGCATGCCCGGCCGCCGCCTCGAGCGCGCCGGGTTCGAGCGCCATGCGCTGGATATGCTTGGCGACCGCGGCGGGGGTGAAATCCTGCTGCGCGAAGGCGATGGCGCCCCCCGCCTCGACCAGGTCGACGACGTTCCAGCGCTGGTGATCGTCCATCGCGTGCGGATAGGGGACGAAGATCGCCGGGCGGCCCGCGCAGGCCAGTTCGGCGACGGTCGAGGCACCGGCGCGGCCGATGAACAGATGCGCCCAGCGCAGCCGTTCGGGCAGGTCGGCGATATAGGGCGCGCATTCGGCCGCGACGCCGAGTTCGGCATAGCGGGCGCGCACGCCCGCGATATCCGCCTCGCGTGCCTGCTGCACGACCTGGAGCCGTTCGAGCAGCGCCGGCGGCAGCATGGCGATCGCGGCGGGCACGACCTCGCTCAGCACCGTGGCGCCGAGGCTGCCGCCGACGACGAGCAGGCGGACGATCCCGTCCTCGGGCAGCGGCGGGAAGCCTTCCTCGCGGATCGCGACGATCTCCTCGCGCACCGGATTGCCGGTGAGGTGGCGCTTCATCGCCTGCTTTTCGGGGAAGCGGTGGATGTTGCGATAGGCGACGGCCACCGCATCGACGCGCGGCGCCATCAGCCGGTTGACGCGGCCGAGCACCGCATTCTGTTCGTGGATCACGCGCGGCCGCCGCGTCGCCCCCGCGGCGAGCAGGCTGGGCAGCGAGGGATAGCCGCCGAAGCCGACGACGACCGCCGGGTCGAATTCGCCGATCAGCTCGATCGCCTGCCGGCGTCCCTTGCGGATCGCCAGCGCCGCCTTGATCCAGCCGACGGGGCCGCCGTGGACGCGGCCGGCGGGCAGCACATGCGTTTCGAGTTCGGCGGGCGCGCCCGGAATCCTGAGGCCGCGATCGTCGCTGACCAGCGCCACGCGGTGCCCGCGCGCGATCAGTTCGCCCGCCAGCGCATAGGCGGGCAGCATATGGCCGCCGGTGCCGCCGGCGGCGAGGAGGAAGTGGCGGGTCGCGGTCATCGGCGGGCGGTCATTTCTTGTTCCAGTTGCGGGTCAGGGACACCCGCGCGGCATAGGGGTTCCGCCGGGTCAGCGACAAGAGCAAACCCATGCCGATCGACAGCGCGATGAAGGAGGAACCGCCATAGCTGATGAAGGGCAGCGTCATCCCCTTCGACGGGAAAAGCTGGGTGTTCACCGCCATGTTGATCGTCGCCTGCCCCCCGAACTGCGCGATCAGGCCGGCGACGGCGAGGATCAGGAAACTGTCCTCTTCGTCGAGCAGGCGGACGAGAACGCGGACGATGATCGCGAGATAGAGGACGACGATGGCAAGGCACGCGATCAGCCCGAATTCCTCGCCGATCACCGAGAAGATATAGTCGGTGTGCGCCTCTGGCAGCTTGAACTTGGCGAGCCCGGCGCCGGGGCCGGTGCCGATCAGCCCGCCGGCGGTGATCGTCGCATGCGCCTTGTCCTCCTGAAAGCTGTCGCCTTCGCCGAACAGCCAGCTGTTGATGCGCTGGGTCGCGACCGAATAGGTGAAATAGGCGACGACCAGCCCGGCGAGCCCGCCGGTGGCGAGCAGCACGATGATCCGCATCGAAAGCCCCGCGACCATCACCAGCACCAGCCAGGTGCCGATGAAGATGATCGTCTGCCCCAGGTCGGGCTGTCCCATCAGCAGCACCCCGATGATGCCGGTCAGGACGAAGGAGAGCGGCACGACCGGCAGGCTCTGGTCGTGGAGCCGCAGCGACAGAATCCACGCGAGCGACACCGCGAAGAAGGGCTTAAGGAATTCCGACGGCTGCAGCCGGAACATGCCGCTGCCGAGCCAGCGCTGCGCGCCGTTCACCGAGGCGCCGATCAGCGGCACCAGGAACAGCAGGATCAGGAAGGTCAGCGTGCCGTAGATGGCGAAGCGCCGCGCCTGCGGCTTGGGCAGCATCGACACCGCGAGCATCACCGGCACGCCGACGATCACCCACATGAGCTGGCGGTAGAAATAATAGAGCGGATCGAGGCTGGCGGTCGTCGTCGACAGTTTCTGCGCCGCGACCGGCGAAGCGGCGGCGACGGCGACCAGCCCGACCGCGACCAGCATCGAGACGAGGAGCAGCAGCACCCGGTCGATTTCCCAGAACCACAGGCCGAGCGGCGTACGGTCGGCGCGGCTGAGCCGCGGCCCGCGGCGCTTCGCCGTCCGGGTCGTCGCCGCGATGACGGGTCGTTCGGTGGCGTTCATGCTGTCCGGCTCCCCACTCATGCCCTGGCCAACACCGGGCGGGCACCTGCCCTGTCCGTTCGCGTCGAGCGACGTCGAGACGCCCATCGGCCGTGCACGACGTCGCGGTGTCTCGACTTCGCTCGACACGAACGGAGATGAAAGGCCGTCATTCGCCAAGCGCCAAAACGGCCGCGCGGAACGCGTCGCCGCGCTGCTCATAATCCCCGAACTGGTCGAAGGAGGCGCAGGCGGGCGACAGCAGCACGACGTCGCCGGGCCGGACGGCGGCGGCGGCCTGCGCGACGGCGGTCGCGAGGTCGCCCGACCGTTCGACCGCGATGGCGTCGCCGATCTCAGCCGCGAACGGGTCCATCGCCTCGCCGATCAGATAGGCGCGCCGGACGTTGCCGAACCACGGACGGCAGGCGGCGAGCCCGTCGCCCTTCGCCCGCCCCCCGGCAATCCAGTGCAGACGCTGGTCCGGCGCCGGCGGAAAGGCCGCCAGCGCCGGTGCAGCGGAAGCCGCGTTGGTTGCCTTGCTGTCGTTGTACCAGCGGGCGCCACGGGCTTCGCCGACCCATTCCATGCGATGCGGGAGCGCGGTGTAGGTCGCGAGCCCGCGCTCGATCTGTTCGTCGTTCAGCCCCAGCACGCGGCACACCGCGATCGCGCAAACGGCGTTCTGTGCGTTGTGCGGTCCCTGCAGCGCGGGCCAGCGTGCCTGGTCGGCGGGGTCGATATCCTTTGCCGACACGCGGTGGAGCCGATGCGCGACGCGCCCCGCGATCATCCGCGACGGATCGTCGTCGACCGCGATCACCGCGACCTGATCGGGGGTCTGGAGCGCGAAGAGGCGCGCCTTCGAGGCGGCATAGCTTTCGAAACCGTCGTAGCGGTCGAGATGGTCGGGCGTGATGTTGGACAGCACGGCCACGTCGCAGGCGAGGCTGCTCGTCAGGTCGATCTGATAGCTCGACAGTTCCAGCACATAGACGCCGACGCCGTTTTCATTTGGCGGCAACGGATCGCGCGTCAGGATCGGCAGGCCGATGTTGCCGCCCATCAGCGCCGGGATTCCCGCCGTCTGCAGCATATGGGTAATCAGCGCGGTGACGGTCGACTTGCCGTTGGTGCCGGTGATGCCGACGACCTTGTGCGGGGGCAGGTCGGCGCGCGCCTCCGCGAACAGTTCGATGTCGCCGATGACCGGCACGTGCGCCGCGCGCGCATGGTCGGCGATCGGATGGCGGTTGAGCGGCACCCCCGGCGAGACCACGACGCCCGCGAAACCGGCGAGGTCGATCGTCAGCGGGTCGCCGATGTCGGCGCCGAGCGCCATCGCCGCGTCGCGCGCGTCGGCGCGGTCGTCCCACGCGGTGACGCCCGCGCCGCCGGCGACCAGCGCTTCGACCGTGGCGAGGCCCGAGCGCGCCAGCCCGAGCACCGCATAACGGCGGCCGGCGAAGGCGCGCGCGGCGATCATCGCAGCTTGAGCGTCGCGAGCCCCGCGAGCGCGAGGACGATCGAGACGATCCAGAAGCGGATGACCACGGTCGATTCGGGCCATCCCAGTTGCTCGAAATGATGATGGATCGGCGCCATGCGGAAGACGCGCCGCCCGGTGCGTTTGTACCAGAAGACCTGGATGATCACCGACAGCGCCTCGGCCACGAACAGCCCGCCGACGAGAACCAGCACCAGTTCGTGCTGCGCGGTGACGGCCATCGTCGCGAGCGCCCCGCCCAGCGCGAGGCTGCCGGTATCGCCCATGAACACCGCCGCCGGTGGCGCGTTGAACCACAGGAAAGCCAGGCAGGCGCCGATGATCGCCGCGGCGAAGATCGCGAGCTCGCCCGCCCCCGGCACGTGCGGGATGCCGAGGTAGCCCGCGAATTTCGCATTGCCTGACAGATAGACGATGACGAGGAAGGTCAGGCTGGCGATCATCACCGGAAAGGTCGCGAGCCCGTCGAGCCCGTCGGTCAGGTTCACCGCATTGCCGAAGCCGACGATCAGCACCATCGCAAAGACATAGAAGAAGGGCCCGAGCGGGATGGTGACGTCGCTGAAGAAGGGCAGATAAAGGTCGGTGCCGGTGCGCGACACGATCAGCAGCACCGCGACCGCCGCGATGCCGAATTCGATCAGCAGGCGCACACGCCCCGGAATGCCGCGATGGCTGGCCTTGGTCACCTTGTCGAGATCGTCGAGGAAGCCGACGAGTGCGAAACCGCCGGTGACGAACAGGCAGGCCCAGACGAAGCGGTTCGACAGGTCCATCCACAATAGCGCCGAAACCATCAGCGAAATCAGGATCATCAGCCCGCCCATCGTCGGCGTTCCGCGTTTCGCCAGATGGCTTTGCGGGCCGTCGTCGCGGATCGGCTGTCCCTTCCCCTGCCGCATACGCAGCATCAGGATGAAGCGCGGCCCGATCCACAGTCCGATGATCAGCGCGGTCGCGACGGCGGCGCCCGAGCGGAAGCTCAGGTAGCGGATGAGGTTGAGAGCCCCGGGAAAGCCAAGCCATTCCGCCAGCCAATATAACATCAATAGTCCCCGTTGGTCAGCGCCGTGACGACATGCGACAGACCGACGCTGTTCGATCCCTTGACCAGCACGACGTCGCCGGCGCGGATCACGTCCTTCAGCCGCGCGGTCGCGGCCGCGTGGGCGGGCACATGCTCGAAATCGACGCGCCCCTCAAGCGCTTTGGCGAGCGGCGCCATCTCTTCGCCGACGAGCAGGGCGAACTGCACTCCCGCAGCGACGAGCGGAGCGGCCAGCCCTTCGTGGTAGGCGGCGCCATCGGGGCCGAGTTCCTTCATGCTCCCCAATATCGCCACCTTGCGCCCGGCGGATTCGTCGCCGAGCAGGCCGATGGTCGCCGCCATCGAAGCGGGGTTGGCGTTATAGCTTTCGTCGATGACCCGAATCTCGCCGCCGGGCACCGCGACCCGGTGGCGCGCGCCGCGTCCCGCGAGCCCGCCCATCTCGGCAAAGGCGAGCCCCGCCGCGGGCAGGTCGCCGCCGACCGCCTTGACCGCCGCGAGCACCGCCAGCGCGTTCGACACCCAATGCGCCCCCGCCTGCGCGATGGTGAAGCAGAGCAAGGCGTCCTGCACCTGCGCCGTGACCAGCGAGCCGCCCTGTCCGTCGGGCAGCCAGTCGACCGCGCGCACGTCCGCGCCCTCGCCGAAACCGAAGCTGACGACGTGCGCGGCATGCTGCTCCGCCTTCGCGCGCAGCCGCGCATGATGCGGGCTGTCGAAGGGGATGATGGCAGTGCCGCCGGGTTCGAGCCCCTCGAAAATCTCGCCCTTGGCGTCGGCGATCGCCGCTTCGCTGCCGAAATATTCCATATGCGCCGGGGCGACGGTGGTGACGATCGCGACGTGCGGGCGGACCATGCGGGTCAGCGCCGCGAGTTCGCCGGCATGGTTCATGCCCATCTCGAAGATGCCGAAGTCGGCGGCCCCCGGCATGCGCGCGAGGCTGAGCGGCACGCCGACATGGTTGTTGTAGCTCTTGACCGAGCGGTGCGCCTTGCCGGGGCGGAAGCGGTCGAGCGCCGCGAACAGCGCCTCCTTCGTCCCCGTCTTGCCCGCCGATCCGGTGACGCCGACGATCCGGGCATGGCTGCGCGCGCGCGCCGCGGTACCCAGCGCGTTCAGTGCCGCCGCGCTGTCGGCGACGCGGACGTGCGGATGGTCGATGACGGTTTCGCAGACGATACCCGCGGCGCCGGCGGCGATCGCCTTGTCGATGAACTTGTGGCCGTCGGTCGCCTCGCCCTTCATCGCGATGAACAGGTCGCCCTTCGTCACCTCGCGCGAATCGAAGGCGACGCCCTGCACGGTGAAGTCGGCGCTGGCGGTGCCGCCGGTGGCTGCGGCGATGGCGCGCGCGGTCCACAGCGGGGTCATGCCGCCGCCTCCCGCGCGACGGCGACGTCGTCGAAGGGGATGACGCGCGCCGCGGCGCCGCTGCCGACGATCTGCCCCTGCTCGTGCCCCTTGCCCGCGATGCAGACGATATCCTCGGCGCGCGCCTCGGCGATCGCGGCGGCGATCGCGGCGCGGCGGTCGCCGATCACGCGCGCATCGGGCGCGCCTGCGGCGATCGCGGCGCGGATGGCGGCGGGGTCCTCGCCGCGCGGATTGTCGTCGGTGACGATCAGCACATCGGCCCCCGCGGCCGCCACCCGGCCCATCTCGGGCCGCTTGTCGCGGTCGCGGTCGCCGCCGGCGCCGAAGACGAGGATCAGCCGCCCGCTCGCATGCGGGCGCAGCGCGTCGAGCGCCGCGGCGATCGCATCGGGCGTGTGCGCATAATCGACATAGACCGGCGCGCCCGCGCGGGTGATCGCCGCGCGTTCGAGGCGGCCGCGCACCGGCTGGAGACGGGCGAGATTGGCCAGCGTCTGCTGGACGTCGCCGCCGGTCGCGATGACGAGCCCCGCCGCGACCAGCGCATTGGCGGCCTGATAGGCGCCGATCAGCGGCAGCGTGACCTTCTGCGCGAGCGGCCCCGCGGCGATCGTCAGCGACTGGCCGAGCTGGGTCGGCTCGCGCGCGACGAGCCGCAGCGTCTCGCCCTCGCGCCCGACCGTCATGATCCGCAGGCCGCGCTGCTTCGCTTCATATTCGGCGGCAGCCGACCACAGGTCGTCGGCCCAGATCACCGCGACGCCGTCCGGATCGACCACCTCGCGGAACAGCCGCATCTTCGCCGCCAGATAGGCATCCATGTCGCCGTGATAGTCGAGATGGTCGTGGCTGAGGTTGGTGAAGGCGGCCGCCTTCACCGGCACCCCTTCGGTGCGATACTGGTCGAGGCCGTGGCTCGACGCCTCGAACGCGGCGTGCGTCACGCCCTCGGCGGCGAGCCCCGCCATGTTCGACAGGAAGGTCACGATGTCGGGCGTCGTCAGCCCGGTCGACGCGCTGTCGTTCGAGGTGGTGATGCCCAGCGTGCCGATCGAGGCGGCGTGGAAGCCCGCCATGCGCCACAGCTGGCGCGTCATCTCGACCGTCGAGGTCTTGCCGTTGGTGCCGGTGACCGCGACGCAGGTCGCCGGAAAGCGGTGGAAGAAGCGCGCCGCGATGTGCGCGAAGGCGCGCCGCGGGTTGGGATCGGCGATGTGCACCGCGCCCGTCACCGTCGCCCCCGGCCGCGCGACCACGGCGATCGCGCCGGCCGCGATGGCGGCTGGGATGAAATCCTCGCCGTTGAACTGTTCGCCGGCGAAGGCGCCGAAGATCGTGCCCGGCGCGACCTTGCGGTGGTCGATGGCGAGCCCGGTGACGACCGGGTCGGCACCCGAGGGGCCCGGCGGGTCGAGGAGCGCCGAGAGACGCATCAGTCCGCCTTTCCGCCCTTCCACAGCAGCGGCGTCAGTTCGGACACGTCGACGTCGCGGCTCTCGTCGGGGAAGACACCGAGCATCGGCCCCGCGCGCATCACCACTTTCCGGACCACCGGCGCGGCGGTCCAGCCGGCGGTGCGCTGCCCCGAGCTGAAGGCGTTGCCCTTCGGCTCGTCGATCATCGCGAGGACGACGTAGCGCGGATTGTCCATCGGGAAGGCGGCCGCGAAGGTCGAGACGAGCGAGTGGCGGCGATACCCGCCCGCGCCCGGCTTTTCGGCGCTGCCCGTCTTGCCGCCGACGCGGAAGCCCGGCGCGTCGGCCTGGCGGCCGGTGCCGTCGGACACGATCAGGCGGAGAAGCTGGCGCATCCGCGCACTGGTCGACGCCTTGAACACACGGCGACCCTGCGGCGGCGCCTTGTCGCCCAGCCTGAGGATCGTTGCCGGGCGCCAGATGCCGCCGTTGACGAGCGCCGCATAGGCGCTGGCGAGGTGCAGCGGAGTCACCGCGATGCCGTGGCCGTAGCTGGTCGTCATCGTCGTCAGCCGGCCCCAGTCGCGCGGCCACAGCGGAAACGCCCGCTCCCTGATGTCGATCCCCGGCCGCTTGTCGAATTCGAGGTTGCGGAACAGCTCCTCCATCTTCTCGCGGCCGAGCTGGTCGGCGATCTGCGCGGTGACGACGTTCGAGCTGTGGATCAGCGTTTCGGGCACGTTGAGCCAGCGGCCCATGCTGTGCGAATCGCGGATACGGAAACCGGCGATCGCGAGCGGCCGGGTCGCGTCGTAGCGCTTCGCCATGCTGGTCACCACGCCATTGTCGATCGCCGCCCCGATCGACAGCGGCTTGAAGGTGGAACCGAGCTCGTAGAGGTTATAGGTCACCGCGTTGCGCCGCGCGCCGCCATTGTCGGGCGCCAGCTTGTTCGGATTATAGGTGGGCAGCGAGGTCATGGCCAGCACTTCGCCCGTGTGGACGTCGAGGATCAGCCCGGCGCCGCCAATCGCCTCCAGATTGGCGACCGCGTTCGACAGCTCGCTTTCGAGCACGCCCTGCACGCGCGCGTCGATCGACAGCGCCAGCGGATCGCCGCGCGTCGCCTTGTCGGTCAGCCGTTCCTCGAACGCGCCCTCGACCCCGGTGACCCCCTGCCCGTCGGCGTTGGTGAAGCCCAGCACGTGCGCGGCGAGCGAAAGCTGCGGATAGAGCCGCTCCTTCTCGCGCGGGAAGTCGAACCCGACATCGCCGATCGCGTTGACCGCGGCGACCTGATCGGGCAGCGCGCGGCGGCGGATATAGGTGGGACGCGGCCCGTTCAGCTTTGCGAGCAGTTCCTCGCGCGGCATGTCGGGAAAGATCCGGTGCAGCTCGTCGGCCAGATAGGGCCGGCTGTTGAGCAGCTTCGACGGCACGACACGGATCGAATAGCCGTCGATCGTCCGCGCCAGCGGCACGCCGTTGCGGTCGACGATGTCGGCGCGCGCGGGCACGAAGGTCGCCGATCCGTTGCGGTGCCCGGCGGAAGTGTCGAACAGCGCGAAATAGACGAGCCGCACCGACACGAGGAAAAAGGCCGCCATGAACAGCAGCATCAGCATCATCAGACGCTGCTGCGCGGTCAGCAATATCTGCTGTCGCACCCCCGCGGTCCGTACCCGGGTCGGTCGGACGACCAGCGTGTTCATTGCGGCGTCTTGCCTCCCGCCGCTTCGCGGGCCGCCTGACGCTTGAGGTCGGCGAGCGTCGATTCGGTGAGGAGCTGATCCTCGATCATCTTGAGCTGTTCGCGCCGCCGCGTCGGCGCCATGTGCGGCAGCGCGTCGCTGCGCACCGCGCTGTCCGCCTGCGCGAGCACGACGGGCTTTTCGGCGGCGGGCCGCGCGGCGGCCGGCGGGGCGGGCGCGGCTTCGGGGGTGCCGACCGGGCTGACCATCGCCATCAGCACCGGCGCGACCTCGTTCGCGCCGCGCGCGCGCGGCAGGCGGTCGATCGAGGCGAGCTGCGTCTCGTTCGACAGATATTGCGACGCCGAGGGCGCCGAATAGCCGAAGGTGTCGGCGTTCCACTGTTCGAGCTGGCGCATCGACGCGCGCACCGCCAGTTCGGATTCGAGATAACGGATATTGTCGCGCGTCCGGTCGATCTGCTTTTCGATGCGCGACAGTTCGCTGCGCGTCGCCGCGACCTTGAGCGACACGGGGTAGAGCATCATCGCGAAGACCAGCACCAGCAGGACCAGGCCGATCCCCTGAAGCTTGCGGGCCGCCATCAGCATGACATCGCCTCCTTCGTCATCGTCGCGGGCCAGGCGGGCGCCGCCGTCCGCACCGCGCTGCGCAGCGTCGCCGAACGCGCGCGCGGATTGCGCGCCTCTTCGGCCTTGCCCGGGCGCAGCTTGCGCGCGGGCGGGTGGAAAGTGGCGGCCCGCGCCGAAGGAAGAAGCGCGGGCCGGTGGCGCGAACCGGCGGCGTCGCCGCCGCTGCGTTCGCGCAGGAAATTCTTCACGATGCGATCCTCGGTGCTGTGAAAGCTGACCACCGCAAGACGGCCGCCGGGACGCAGCACGCGTTCCGCCGCCTCCAGCCCCGCGACCAGTTCGTCGAGTTCGCCGTTGATGTGGATGCGGATCGCCTGAAAGCTTTTCGTCGCCGGGTCCTTCGGCGCGCCCGGCGGATGCCGCAGCGCCTTGCGGATCACCGCCGCGAGTTCGCCGGTGCGCGACAGCGGCCGCGCGGCGACGATCGCGCGCGCGACGCGACGCGACTGGCGCTCGTCGCCATAATGATAGAGGACGTCGGCGATCTCGCTCTCGTCGGCGCGGTTCAGCCACTCGGCGGCGCTTTCGCCCTCCTGCGCCATGCGCATGTCGAGCGGGCCGTCGGCCTGAAAGGAAAAGCCGCGCGTTTCGCGGTCGAGCTGCATCGACGACACGCCGATGTCGAAGGCGATGCCGTCGATCGCATCGATCCCGTGCGCCGCGAGCAGGCGGTCGATCTCGCCGAAACGGCCGTGGATCAGCGTCAGCCGGCCGCCGGCCTCGTCAACCAGCGCCTGCCCCTCCGCGATCGCGTCGGGGTCGCGGTCGCAGGCGATCACCTCCGCCCCCGCCGCGAGCATCGCGCGGGTATAGCCGCCGGCGCCGAAGGTCGCATCGACGTGCCGCTCGCCCGGACCGATGGCGAGCGCGGCGACGACCTCGTCGCGCAGCACCGGATCGTGGCGAGAATCGCGGGGAAGCCCGGTCACTTGCGCGCCCTCCCCTTCGTTTCGGCCCAGGCGGCCGCGAGCCGCTTGAGCACCGGATCGGCCTCGGCGCATTCGGCAAGCGTCGGCAGCCACCAGATTTCGAAGCGGCGGCCCGATCCGACGAAGGCGGTCGCCCCCGCCTCGCCGACGCGGTCGCGCGCGGTGAAGTTGGGAAGGAAGCGCCCGCTGTCGTCGAGCGTATAGGCCTCGGTATAGCTGAAGCGCTTCTTGAACGCCTCGTCTTCGTCGAAGTCGAGATTGCGGGCGAGCGCGGTGTCGCGATCACGCTCGATCTCGTCGGAGAGGCGGTCGTACTGGTCCTGCCCATAGGCGACCAGGCAGGGCAGTTTTTCGTGGAAGCCGACCCAGAGCACGCGCTGACCGTCCGCATTGAGGGGCACATTGTTGCGGAACTGCGAAGGGACGGCGATCCGCCCCTTGCCATCGATCGCGGCGAAGTTGGTGCCCGAGTATCGTCCGGGCGTTACAACCGCCATCGCTGCAGCCCCTGTTTCTCGCGCCTCCGGGCAAAACTTCCCTGATCCCGAAATCGCACGGATTCCGGGTCGAATGACTCAGGCGGAGATTGCCCCTCTCCGATTCCTGCCTATCAAGAGTCGTTCGGGGTGGAAAGGGGTATTTTAGGGTGAAACCGGGTATTCACGCCCCAAATTAGTGATTCTGAGGTGAATCGAGCGCCAGAACGGGCGTGCGGACGCCCGAAAGCGCTTCCGGCGACAGATCATGGATCGAAACGGATTGGCCATTATTCCTGTTCGGCAGCCAATTGCTCCCCGGCGAAAGCCCGGTCCACGCGGGGCAGCGCTTCGCAATCTGGACCCCGGCTTTCGCCGGGGAACCGTATCGGGATTCAACGCGCCCTAACCGGCCGCCGGCCGTATCCACAGCGGGCGAAGCCAGCCTTGCGCGCCGTCCCGTCCGGCAAGCCGCGCCGCGATCCATTCGATCGTGTCGGCCTTGCGCAGATGCGCGGCCCAGGGCGGGACCGGCTGCCACAGCGGCGCGAACAGCAGGTCGGCGTCGCCGACCAGCCATGCCTGCCCCCGTCCGATCGGGCAGGCGGCGACGCGCGCGTCCGCAAAGCTGCGGCATCCGGGCGGCAGGCGCGCAAAGCGCCCGGCGCTGAACAGGCGCAGCCGCGCGCCGTCGACATCGACCGGCCGCGCCGCGCGGTCGCCCGGCGGCGCGGCGTCCAGCATCACGCCCCAATGATCGAGCAGCGGCGTGAGCAGGCTCGTGACCGGCGGATTGCGCGGGTCGCCGAGCGGATGCGCGGGCGGCCATCCCGACAGCGCGTCGGCGAGCACGACCGCCCGGCCTCCCCCGCGCACGAAGGCGTCGATCGCCACCAGTTCGCGCGGCGCGAGCGCGCGCGGGTGCGCAAGCAGCAGTGCGCCGCCCGGCGGCGGCGGATGGTCGACAAGGCTGTCGACGAGGCGGACCGGCAGCGCCGCCTCGATTGCGCGGAGCGCCGGATCGTCCTGCGACCCGTCGGCGATCATCGCCGCGATGCCGCCGCCACCGGCCCAGCGCAGCGGCAGCCCGGTCAGCATCGTCGCGGGCGCTGCCGCGCGGAAGGCCGGGCGATAGAACGCCGCAAGCGCGGCGTGGCCGGCGGCGAACCAGCCGACAGCGAGCAGGAGCAGCGCAGCGATTCGAAGGGCGACACGCCGGCGCCAGCGAACGATTGCGTCGCACAGCCACGCGGCGGCGGCGCCCGCGACGGCGACCAGCGCGATCCCTCCCCCATCGAGCGCGTGCGCCAGCAGAAGGGTGAGCAGACACTGGATCGCCGCAAGCGACAGCAGCGCGATCAGAAAGGCACGCCGTCGCGCGGGGCCCGCCTCACCGCGCAGCCACCATGAAAGCAGCGCCAGCGGCGGCACGAGCAGCGGCAGCGCGAGCGCGGGGTCGATCCGGCCGAGCATGGCCTGCCCGCCGGCGAACCAGGCGAGCGCCGCGGCAAGCGCCGCGACCGCGAGCGCCGGCCACAGCGACCCGCGGGCCGATGCCGTCACCGCTTCGACTGGCGGGCGCGGGCGAGTTCGGGATCGGGTTCGAGGTCGGGCACGGTCGCCACCGACGGCGGTGCCTGCGGCACCTTGATCGCGGCCCCCGCATTATCCTCCTTCGACACCGGCTGGACCCCCAGGTCCTCGAGCGGCGCACTGCCGCTGCCAGCCTCCGCGCCGGGCAGGCGGACCGCGGTGGCGGTCGCGACGTCCTTGGCCGCATTCTCGCGCGCCCGGTCGCCGATCACGCCGGCCAGCCCGACGAGCAGCAGCACGGTGACGACCCCCGCGATCCCGATCTGCAGCCGGCGCATCGTATCATGGACCGGCACCGCGTCGGCGGGCGCCGACGCCTGTCCGCTCGCGGCCGGGGACCTGATCTCCGGCCGGGTCACGCCGCCGCCTCCGCGAGCCCTTTGCTCGCGAGCCATTCGGGATTGTAGAGCGTCGAGAGATAGCGAAAGCCGCTGTCGCACAGGATCGTCGCGATCCGCTTGCCGGGGCCCAGTTCGCGCGCCAGCGCCATCGCGCCCGCGACGTTGATCCCCGATGAAAGGCCGAGGCACAGCCCCTCTTCGGCGAGCAGGCGGCGCACCACCGCCAGCCCCTCCGCATCGGAAATGCGGAACTGCGTGTCGATCGGCGCGCCGTCTAGGTTGCCGGTGATGCGGTTCTGGCCGATCCCTTCGGCGACGCTCGACCCCTCGGGCTTCAGTTCGCCGCACTTGTAGTAATTATAGAGTCCGGCGCCGTGCGGATCGGTCAGCGCGATGGTGATCGCCGCATCCTTGGCCTTCAGTCCCAGCCCCGTTCCGGCGATCGTCCCGCCGGTCCCCGCGGCGCAGGTGAAACCGTCGACGCGGCCGTCCATCTGCCGCCAGATCTCCTCCGCCGTGCCGAAGATATGCGCCTTGCGGTTGGCGATATTGTCGAACTGGTTGGCCCAGATCGCATTGTCGGTCTCTTCGGCGATACGGCGCGAGGTGTGGACGAAATGGCCGGGATTGGCGAAGGGCGCGGGCGGCACGAGCACCAGTTCGGCGCCAAGCGCGCGGATCGTCGCCATCTTCTCGGCGCTCTGGTTGTCGGGCATCACGATGATCGTCTTGTAGCCGAGCGCGTTGCCGACGAGCGCGAGGCCGATGCCGGTGTTGCCCGCGGTTCCCTCGACGATGGTGCCGCCGGGCTTCAGGCTGCCGTTCGCCTCGGCATCGCGGATGATATAGAGCGCCGCGCGGTCCTTCACCGATCCGCCGGGGTTCGCATATTCGCACTTGCCCCAGATTTCGCAGCCCGTTTCCTCGCTGGGCCCCTTCAGCAGCACCAGCGGGGTGTTGCCGATCAGGTCCAGGCTATTTTCAGCGATGGTCATGCCCCCGATCTAGGACGACGACCCATGCGCCGCAAGACAGCTTCGCTTGGCCGACCCATCGGCTGGCTTTGTCGACCAACGGGGCGTCGGGTCCGACCAACGACAGCTGGCGCGAAACCAGAGGCTTGCCTTTGTGATATTATATCATTACTGCGACCGCGCTATCGCTTCGAAACAGCAACGGGAATCCTCCATGCGTCTGTCATCCTCCGCCGCCGGCCTCACCCTCGCGCTCGTCCTTTCGGCTCCGGCCTTCGCGCAGGACCGCACCGCGAGAGGCGTTGGCGACGACCTGCACACCGACCAGCCGATCGTCGTGACCGCCCCCTATGTCCGCAGCCTCGACATCCTCGGCAACGTCTCGGTGCTCGAAGGCGACGAGCTGGCCCGCGACATCCGCGGACAGATCGGCGACAGCCTGACCCGCCAGCCCGGCGTGTCGGCCACCAGCTTCTCCCCCGGCGCCTCGCGGCCGGTGCTGCGCGGCTTTTCGGGCGAGCGCGTGCGCGTGCTGACCGACGGCATCGGCTCGATCGACGTGTCGAACACCTCGGCCGACCATGCGGTGACGATCGACCCGCTGACGGTCGAGCGCATCGAGATATTGCGCGGCCCCGCGGTGCTGCTGTTCGGCAGCCAGGCGATCGGCGGCGCGGTCAACCTGTTCGACCGCCGCATCCCGCGCAAGGTTCCGGCGGACCATGTCCATATCGACGCGATCGGCGGCTATGCGACCGCGGCCGACGATCGCAACCTCGGCGGCTCGATCGACGTCGCGCTGAGCCCGCAGGTCGTTGCCCACCTCGACGGAAGCTGGCGCAAGACCGACGATATGCGCGTCGGCGGCTATGTCAACGCACCGGGGTTGCGCGGCCAGCTGCTCCACCTCGCCGAGCATGCGATCGAGGACGGCCACGCCGACGAGGCGGCGGAGCTGACCACACAGGCGAACCGGCGCGGACGGATCGCCAACACCGCGAGCGAGACGTGGACGGCGGCGGGCGGCCTGTCGCTGATCAACGACGGCGGGCAGCTCGGCATCTCGGTCAGCTATTTCGACACCGGCTATGGCGTCCCCGAACGGCCCGACACCGCGCACGACCACGGGGACCACGACGACCACGATCATGACGACGACGATCACGGGCACGAGCATGGCGAAGGCCCGGTGACGATCGGCATGAAGCAATGGCGCGCCGACCTGCGCGGCGAGGTCGAACTGGGCGACGGTTTCTTCGACAAGCTGCGCCTGCGCGGCGGCTATGCCGATTACCAGCATACCGAATATGAAGGCGACGAGGTCGGCACGGTCTTTTACAACAAGGGGGTCGAGGGGCGGCTCGAACTGGCGCAGAACGATCGCGGCGGCTGGCGCGGAGCGAGCGGAGTGCAGTTCAGCCACCGCGATTTCGACGCGGTGGGCGCCGAAGCCTTCGTCCCGCGCAACCTGACCGACCAATATGCGCTGTTCACGCTCCAGGAATGGACGGCGGGGCCGCTCGGCCTCGAGGCCGCGGCGCGCTTCGAAAGCACCAGCGTCCGCGCGCCGACGCTGGGCATCACGCGCGCCTTCGACACCTTCTCGGGCGCGCTCGGCGCCAGTTACGATCTGACCGACGCGGTGAAGCTGGGCGTGTCGGTGGCCCGCGCGGTGCGCGCGCCGTCGGCGGAAGAGCTGTTCTCGAACGGTCCGCACATCGCCACCCAGTCGTTCGAGCTCGGCGACGTCAACCTCAAGCGCGAGGCGAGCTGGGGCGCCGAAGCCTCGCTCAAGCTGCGCAGCGACCCGGTAAATTTCAGCCTTTCGGTCTATTCGAACTGGTTCGACGATTTCATCTATTCGGATGCGACCGGCGCCGAGGAGGATGGCCTTCCCGTTTTCCGCTATTTCCAGCGCGACGCGCGCGTCTGGGGTTTCGAGGCGGAGGCGAGCGCGCGACTGGCGCAGATCGGCGGCTTCGCCATCGTCGGCGACGTCACCGCCGACATGACGCGCGCGAAGATCAAGGGCGGCCAATATGTGCCGCGCATCCCGCCGCTGCGCATCCTGGGCGGGATCGAAGCGCAGGGCGACCGCGTCGATGCGCGCGCCGAGGTCGAATGGACCGACGACCAGACCCGCATCGCGGCCTTCGAGACGCCGACCAAGGGCTTCACGCTGGTCAACGCGTCGATCAGCTGGCGCCCGCTCCCCGAGGCGCGGCATCTGACGCTGTCGCTGGCGGCGAACAATATCTTCGACGTCGACGCGCGGCGCCACGCGAGCTTCACCAAGGATTTCGTGCCCCTCGCCGGCCGCGACATCCGCCTCACCGCCCGGGCGAGTTTCTAGGGCCCGTTTCGATCCGATCGAAACGGAGCCCGGGAACGGAGCCTAGGAGGAAATATCCTCGATCGACCGGTCCTGCGTTTCCGGCCCGAACCACCAGACGAGCAGGGCCGCGGCGGAGAAGCACAGGGCGCACGCGATGAAAGCGCCGGTATAGTCCCATTTCAGGATCAGGGCCGAGATGAGCAAGGGCCCCGAAACGGCCGCGATGCGCCCCACGGTCGAGGCGGTTCCCAGCCCGGTGGAGCGCGCGCGGGTCGGAAACAGTTCGGGCGTATAGGCGTAGATCGCCGTGGCGACCGAAACGAGGAAGAAGTGCATCGCCGCGCCGGCCGCGACGACGAGGCCATAGGTCGACGCCTGTCCATAGAGGAACGCGGCCACCGCGACGCACAACAGCGCGATGATGATGACGATCTTGCGCCCGAACCGCTCCATCGCCTGACCCGTTATCCAGGCCGCCGGTATGCCTGCCATCGTGATGAGGACCCCGGTGCCGATGGACGCGGTAATGCTCATCCCACGGTCGACGAGGAATTTTCCGACCCAGACGCTGATCCCGTAATAGGCTAGCAGGAACAGGAACCAGAGCGACCAGGCAAATAGCGTTCGTTGCGTGTAGCCGGGCGCGAACAATGTGCGGAATCCGCCCCGTTCGGTCGCAGCACTCACGACTTTCCCGCCCGATTTCGGCGATGGAAGAGGCTTTCCATATGCGTCTGCGACGGCAGCTTCGAAGCGCCGCATGGCGTGCTCCGCCTCGTCGTGGCGGCCCGAAGCCTCGTACCAGCGCGGGGATTCCGGCAAGTTCCGGCGGATATACAGCGCGGCCAGCGCGACGACGAACATGACGACGAACATCGCCCGCCATCCCAGCGAAGTGCCGATGAGCGAAATCACGCCAAATGATGCCAGCGTGAAGAGAACGACCGAGCTTTGCGACGCGACGTGCATCCATCCGCTGATGCTGGCGCGACGATTGGCGGGCATGATCTCGGCGACCAGCGCGAACACCGCGGGCAGTTCGGCGCCGAGCCCCAGACCCGTGACGAACCGGAAAAAGCTGAAGGACCAGATATCCCAGGAAAAGGCTGTCAGCAGGCTGGCCGTCCCCCATATCAACATGCTGTGGATCAGGACTTTCCTGCGCCCGAAACGGTCGGAAAGATATCCGGCGGCCGTGGCGCCGACGCCAACGCCTGCGAAAACAGACCCGCCGGCAATGCCCGCCTGCTGGACCGTCAGACCAAGATCGAGCGTGATAGCCGAGAGCAGGTAGGACAGCATGACGAGATCGACGGCGTCGGCGGCAAAGCATGTCGCGAGAATGACCGCGAGCCACCGTTGATAGCCGGTAAATGGCAGGCGCTCGAAACGCTCCGACAGCGAATATGCAGTCGGCCGGTCGGGCCGGGCAAGATGGCCGACGCCATGATGATCGGGGTTCTCATGCTTGTTTTTCATATGGCTGCCACTCCCATGTGGGCCGCGATCCTGAGGGCGTACCCGTTTGATTTGCTTGTTCGAGGCGTCGAATTGACGAAAATCCCGGGTTCATCCGGACACGGCGAGCCGCTTCGCTGCGCCGCAAGGCCGCGCGGACCGGGTTTGCAGCCGTTCGGTATCAGTGCGGGATTCGACCGGCTTCGCTCCCCTTTGGTTGAAGCATGAAAATTTTATAGATACGGTTTTATTTCTGTCAAGTTCGGTTTATCCGGACAGCATCGACAATCTGGACGGGGACGGCGCATGCCACGAATCGCCATCGGAGGCTTTGGTCACGAAACGAACAGCTTCGTTTCGCATCGCGCGGATTATGCGTATTTTTCGGACCATCGCGACCGCCCCCCGCTGGTCCGGGGCAGCGCCATCTTCGACTGGCTGCGCGATGGCGTGTTCCCCATCACCGCCTTCATCGAGGCCATGCGCGACGAGCATGCGCTGATACCGCTCGCATGGGCGCATGGCGGCGCGGGGGGACCGGTCACCGATGATGCGTTCGAACGCATCACCGGCGAACTGGTCGGACGCCTCTCCGAAGCCATGCCGGTCGATGCCGTCTATCTCGACCTCCATGGCGCCATGGCATCCATTCCCTTCGAGGATGCCGAAGGGGAATTATTGCGGCGCGTTCGGGCCGTCGTCGGCGACAGACCGATCGTCGTCAGCCTCGACTACCATGCCAATATCACGCCGGAGATGGTCGAGCATTGCGACGGCATGGTCGTGTTCCTGACCTATCCGCACGTCGATCGCCGGGAAACGGGGGAGCGCGCGGCAAAACTGCTTTCGAGCCTGCTGGGCAAGCCGCGTCCGGCGGGGCGCGCCATCCGGCATATGCCTTTTCTCATTCCAACGACCGCGCAATGCACGCTGGTCGAACCCTCGCGCAGTATTGTCGCGGAATCGCGATTGCTCGACGGCGATCTGCTGAGCCTTTGCTATGCCGCCGGATTTCCGCCTTCGGACCTGTTCTGGTGCGGCCCGACCGTGGTGGCCTATGCTGACAGCCAGGCCGAAGCCGATCGCTTTGCCGACGCCCTGACAAAATCAATCGTGTCGCGCGAGGCGGATTTCGATGCGACATTGCTGACGCCCGCCGAAGGCGTGGCGCGTGCGATCGCGATATCCCGGACGGCCTCCCGACCCGTTGTACTGGCCGACGTGCAGGACAATCCGGGAGGCGGAGGCAGCGCCGACACGACGGGAATTCTTCGTGCGCTGCTAGAGGCCGGGGCGAGCAACGCGGTGGTCGGAATCCTCTGTGACGCCGACGCCGCAGCGGCGGCGCATGCGGCCGGAGAGGGATGCGAGATCGAAATAAGCTTGGGCGGGCATGTCAGGGTGGACGGCGTGGAGCCGGTTCACGCCCGCTACAAGGTGAAAACCCTGGGCACCGGCCGGTTTCGCACCAGCGGCGCCGTGGCTGGCGGGCTCGACGTCGATCTGGGACCGATGGCCCTGCTGACGGTCGGCGGTACGGAGATCGTGGTCTCGTCGAAGCGGATGCAGGCGATGGACCTCGAACCGTTTCGCCATCTGGGGGTCGAGCCGGCCGAACGGGATATCGTCGTGGTGAAGAGCGCGGTCCATTTCCGGGCGGAGTTCGGCCCGATCGCCGAACAGGTGCTCCTCATCAAGGCTCCGGGCGCCTTCGCCGACGATCCTGAAGATTATCCCTACGAACGCCTGCGCAAGACGGTGCGCCTGCGTCCGTGCGGGTGACGTCGAGCATTATCGGTGCTTGCAGCCAAGCTGAAAGGCGATGCGGCCGGGCTGGTCAGTATCCTGCGGCGCGATAGGGGCCGTGGCCCTTGCGATAGACCAGAAACTTGCGCTCGAAGCGGCAGACTTCGTCGCCATGCTGGTTATGGGCGCGGGTCCGGACATGCAGGATCCCCTGGTCCGGACGCGATGCCGATTCGCGCTTGCCCAGAATTTCGGATTCCAGAAGGATCGTATCCCCGGCATAGACCGGCTCGAGAACGACATCGGTCAGGCTCAGATTGGCGACGACCTTGCCGAAGGTCTTGGTCGTCATCGCCATCATGCTCAGCAGGTAGGTTTCGGCGACCTGCATTTTTTCCCCGCGCACCGCGCGGGCATAGTTGCGATCGACGAGGTGCGGGGTAAGGTCCAGCGATTGCAGCGCATGCTTGTGGCAATCGCCCTCTTCGAACGTCCGGCCCGGCCGATGTTCGAAAACCTGGCCGACGTCGAAATCCTCGAAGTCGACGCCATAGCATTCAATATAGGTATCCTCGGCCTGTCGGCGCAGGAAATTGAATGATTCCTTCATCCTGTCCAGCTTTCTAATAGTTGTTTTCCGAAAACGGGAGAGATTCCCTCCTGTATATCAGGCTATCATATTGCATTTCGCAGAAGACAATGTCCTTCTGATTGATCCCATATGTCATAACGGTCACTTTTCCGCATCGGGCATCGTCACATTGCGAAGTGTCCGTGATCCGGCTTTCGCTGTACAAGGTATCACCGGCAAAGATCGGCGCTTTCATCGTGATATGGTCCCAGCGAATGATCGCCTTGCGCCTGTTGAAAGTTTTCCACGTCATCCCGATCAACCGCTGGATCATGGCCGTCGTGACCATCAGCGGCGAAGAAAACTCGGTTTGTGCGGCATATCGCGCGTCGTAATGCAACATGGCCTGGTTCAACGTGTCCATGCAGTCGTCGATATTGTCCTGTTGGGTAATCGTATAACCTGGACGATGCCGGAAATGCTGGCCTGCCCGGAAGTCTTCGAAATCGAGGCCGAAGCGTTCCCGGTACCGGTCTTTTCCGACAGGAACATAGGCCGGGAACATCATGTCCCCCATCTCGCTTTCTCTCGTCATCAGATCACCCCCGACAGTTCGAGGTCGCGTATGGCGTTCTCGTCAAAGCCGATGTCGCGAAGAAGGCTGCTGGTATGCTCTCCCAGCGCCGGCGACATTTTCAGGTCGAGGCGGTCGGCCCCGAAATTCATCGGGCTGCCCAGGATCTTGAAATCCCTCCCCCCGTCTCGAGCTATGGTCCGTATCCGGCCGGTTTCGGTGACGAAGGGATTCTCCATCGCCTGCCTTACGTCGTAAACGGGCGCGACCGGGACTTTTCCATCAAAAACGGATATCCATTCAAACGTCGTTTTCTGGCTGAAGACGTCGTCCAGAACAGCGGTCAGCTCGTCCCGAACATCATATCGTTTCGAGAATGTCTCGTAACGCGGATCGTCCGCAAGATCGCTTCGCCCGATCTTCTCGCACAATATCCTCCAGAATTTCTCCTTGTTGCACATGACATAAATCCATCCGTCCTTCGTCCTGTACAATTGGCAGGGCGTCAGCGAGGCATGGGCCGACCGCGGCAATCGCTGTTGATTGTGGCCGGAATTCAATTGCCAATGCGCGATGTAGTTGAGGTTGTAGAGCGCCACGTCAAACAGGTTGATGTCGACGTCGCGGCCCCTTCCCGTCTGCCTGGCTTCCAGCAGGGCGGCCACCGTGGCGCAGGCGAGCGCCAGCCCCGACATGAAATCGACGATCGAGAGCCCGAACCGCGTCGGCGGCGTATCCGGCTCTCCCGTCAGCGAGAAGAAGCCGGCCTCGGCCTGCATCATATAGTCGTATCCGGGCCAGCCCGCCCGCTCGCCGGTGCGGCCGTAGGCGCTGATATGTCCGCAGACCAGTTTGGGATTGAAAGCCTTCAGATGATCGTAGGTAAGGCCGAGTTTCTCCGGAACATCGCCGCGCAGATTGCCGACGATCGCGTCCGCATTCTCGACCAGGCGGTGCAGGATCTGCCTGCCGCGATCCTGCGTCAGGTCGATGGTCATGCTCTTCTTGTTGTGATTGAGACCCTGATAGAAAATGCTTGCCGAGCATTCCGGCATGTCGTCCAGAAAGAAGGGGCCGACCGAGCGCGAAATATCTCCGCCATCGCGCGGATTCTCGATCTTGATGACTTCCGCGCCCATGTCCACGAGATACTGGGTGCCGATCGGCCCGGCGCCATATTGCTCTACGGCCAGAATGCGGACGCCGTTTAACGGAAGCATGATGAGATTCTCCAGGAATGAGCGTGAGATGCCGGGGGCCTCATGGGGCGGGCCGACGGGACGATGGCGCCCGCGTCATGAACCGGGAGGACGACGAGCGACGCTTTCATGCGCAGACGCGGCGATCATCCGCTTCCCGTTGCAACAAGGCCGAATGGAACCACGCATAAACCCTCGCCAAAGCATCCTGACACACCGCGCGCAGAGGCGACCTTCTTTGGCTTGTGATGGGTAAGCCTTTGAAAATCACCGAGGTTGGGCCCTTCACCATGCCGACCCCTTATCATGCTTTCAATTAAATCCGGTTCTATTAATTGTCAAGCACCAAGAGCAGCGCACATAGGCCGCCGCATAGGCGCTCAACTTCGGGTAAATCCTGTGATATGGGCGGTCGCAACGGGGCGGAAGCGCCCCTTAAAACCTTGGAAAATCATGGCTCAGAAACCGAACCAGCGAATTGCACAGAAGGGCGTGCCGCTTTACCAGCAGATCGCATCGTGGCTGCGCGAAGATATCGACAGCGAGCTGTATCCGGTCGGGTCGCTCCTGCCGCCGGTTCCCGAACTCGCGAAAGCGTTCGGCGTCGGCAAGCATACCGTCGGCAAGGCACTGGAGCAGTTGAAGAACGGAGGCGTGATATCGATCCGCCGCCGTGGCGGCACGCGAGTGGAAGCGACCCTGGCGACGACCAGTCCCTATGTCGTCCAGGCGTTCGATTCCATCACGCAATACTCCAACATGGCAAAGCTGAAGATCACCGACAAGAATCTGATCGTGGCGCGAAAGGATGTGGCGGAGATGCTGCAGTGCCCGTCCGCCCAGGAATGGCTGCATATCGAAGGATATCGGTCGAGCAACACGTCGGAAGAAGTCGTCGGCTATACCCAGGTTTTCATCAACCGCGCCTTTCCCAAGATTTACGAGCGCGTTAATAAAAACACGCTCATCATCTTCAAAATGTTTCAGGAAATATACGACGAGAGCATCGTCGAAGTTCGTCAGGAGATGCGCGCCATCGTCATTCGCGATAAGGCGGCAAAGGTTCTGAAGGTTCCCGAAGGCACGATCGGCATGCGCTACATAACGCGCTTCTACAGCGCGAAGGGCGAGCAGCTGGAAGTGACGGTCAACATCCACCCGCTGGATAAGCTGAACTTCGCGCAGCATATCGTTTATCCGCGCCCCATCAACGACGCTTCCGGATCACCCGACGCCGGGTGATGCGCGCGCCAACAAGCGTCGGGCCCATGCGATGACCGGGCGGTCGACCATGTGGCCATCGACGCTGACGGCCGCCCCGCCCTGACCTTCCGCGGCAAGGACGATTTTCCTCGCACGTTCGACATCGCGGTCGTCGGGCCGGAAGGCTTCGTGAACGGCAGCGACCTGAGATGGGTGGATGACGACCCTGCCGTCGAACCCCATCCCCGGGAGCCGGCGGCTTTCCTCGGCGAGGCCGTCCATGTCCGCGATGGCGAGCCACGCGCCATCGAGTGCGAGGATGCCTGCGCGCGCAGCGGCCTGAACAATCCGGCCGCGGGCATAATGCAGGGCGTCCCAGTGCATCCCGCTGCCCGTTTCGGCGGAATAGTCGGCCGATCCGAAGCAGATCGCAGCAACATGCGGCGCCATGGCGATTTCGGATGCGTTTTCCATGCCTTCCGCCGTCTCGACAATCGCGATGATCGGACAGTGCAGGTCGATCTCGTCCATCAGCGCGGCGAGCGAACGGACGTCGTTGGAACAGCATGCCTTGGGCAACAGGACGGCATCGGGCCGGATGGCGCAGGTTTCGAGGTGGAGCAGGTCCTTCAGTCCATCGAGGGTCGAAAGGCTGTTGATCCGCAAGGCGCGACGCACCTCCGGCTTGGCGGCGATGGTGAAAAACCCTGCGACTGCGTCGCGCGCCGCCGCCTTGTTCACGCATGCGACGGCGTCTTCCAGATCCACGCAAACGATGTCGGCACCGCTGCCGAGGGCTTTTGCATAGCGATCCGGGCGATCGGCGGGCACGAACAGCGTCGTTCGCGCGACCGGAAGGGTCGGGCTTTCCACGGACCGATTCCCTTCGTTCACTTCATATAGTCGAGCGGCGGATTGCGATCCCCGACAAGCGAGACATATCGATACCCAGTCCCGCGACGCTCGACGAACTCGGCCTTCACTTCGGCCACAAGTTCGGGGGACAGCATCAGGTCGACCGTCGTCAGCGCCATAGCCTTGGCGGCGACATGCATGCCCTTCAACCCAATCGACATGTTGCTGGCGGCCGTGGCCTGCCACGAATGGCCCGACGTGCCGGGCACATAGGTCGCGGTTCTGATCCAGTTGGTCGGCACCGTCCACGACACGTCGCCGACGTCCGACGATCCCGTCCAGATGTCGGTGGGATTCAACTCGACGGGCTGGATCTCCCGCGCCCGATCGATCTTCGGTGCAGGCTGCTGGAAACTCTGGATCAGCGTTTGGGCAAAGGCCATTTCCTGCGCATCGTAGATCACGCCGCCCACCCGCGTCAGATTCTCATGGGAAATCTGCGACAGCCTGGTGTTGGGCAGATAGCCGTAATGACCCGTCAGCACTTCATGGTCGACCGTCGTGCCGGTGCCGAGGGCGGCGCCCTTCGACGCCTTGACGATGCGATCCCAAAGCCTTTGGGCCTCCTGCGCGTCCGGGTCGCGCACGAAATAATAGACCTCTGCGAAATCGGGCACGATATTCGGGGCCGGGTTCGTCCCGGTTATGGCATAGTGGATGCGCGACTTTTCACCGATATGTTCGCGCATCATATTGGCCATCACATTCATCACCTCGACCCCGTCGAGCGCCGACCGCCCCTTGTCCGGCGCGGCAGAGGCGTGCGTGGCATAACCGTGGAAGCGGAATTTGCCGGTGATCATCGCGAGGTTCGATTTGGTGACGGCGGCATTGTAGCTGTCGGGATGCCAGTTCATCATCACATCCACGTCGTCGAGCAGACCATCGCGAACCAGATATGTCTTGCCGCCGCCGCCCTCTTCGGCAGGCGTCCCGTAAACGCGGATCGTACCCCGCCCCTTGTGCGCCGCCAGCCAGTTCCGAACGGCGACAGCGGCCAGAACCGAGCCGGCCCCCAGCAGATTGTGTCCACAACCATGGCCGGCGTCGTGCCCGTCCATTGCCTGTTTGACGGGAACACCCGCCTGGGACAGTCCGGGCAAGGCATCGAATTCGGCGAGAATGCCGATGACGGGCTTGCCTTCACCATATGAAGCCACAAAGGCCGTCGGCATCCCCGCGATCGGCGTAGTGACCTTGAAGCCGGCCTTCGCCAGGCGTTCCTGAAGAAGCGCGGAGCTTTTGTGCTCCTGATATCCAAGCTCTGCCCAGCGCCCGATCTGCAAAGCGTTCGCGTCGTCGACGGATTGCATATTCTCGATGTCGGCTAACAGAGCACCGTGCCAATCGGAGCGCTCCTGAGCGGCGGTGGGCGCATGACCGCCCAACAAGGCGATCGCCATGAAGCCTGCTTGCCATTCCCGCCATTGCATCATTCGCTCCCCCCAAAACTTCGGCTTCTGCAATTTGATATTATATCCGGAAATATTAGTCAATTACGATTGCCAGGCACCGAACCACCCCATCGGCGCATCGGGAAAGAGGTTGGCGCGATACCGCGTCAAAGCAGCCATATCCGGCGAATTATTCGTACAATCGGATATGCACCCGCTTCTACCATGTAGAATAAATCCGGTATTAATTGTTGACGGAGAAAGCGGCTGTCACTATCCACGGCGTGGAAGAGGCCGTGGAATGGCCTCCAAAAGGGAGGAAGCGATGCGGTTGAATTATAAGGTGGGACTGTCGGCCCTGGCCCTGCAGGCGACTCTGTTGGCCGCATCCGGCGCGCAGGCGGCGGAGCAGGAAGCCGCGAGAGATGGCGGGATCGACGATATCGTCGTCACCGCGCAGAAGCGCAGCGAAAACCTGCAGAGCGTCCCGATTTCCATCTATGCGCTGAGCGGCGATTCCATCGCCAAGGCCGGCCTGAACGACGTCTATGACCTGGCGTCCTATGCCCCCAGTTTCAAAAGCGATAACGTGGGTCCGGCGGATCCGACGTTTACGATGCGCGGCATCGGGTCGAACGAGCGCGGGGCGGGGAGCGACCGGTCGGTGGTCGTGTTCCTCGACGACATCTATATCGGCCGCAGCTCGGGCACCGTTTTCGAACTGTACGATATCGAGCGCATCGAAATGCTGCGCGGACCGCAAGGCACGCTGAGCGGCCGCAACGTCGTCGGTGGCGCGATCAACATCGTCACCAAGAAACCGACCGAGCGATTCTCGGCAGCGGCCGAGGTAACCCTCGGCAATTATGATCTGCGACAGGCGAAAGCCCGCGTGAACGGAAAGCTTGCCGAAGGCGTCGCTGCCAGCCTCTCCTTCACGACACGCTCGCGCGACGGATTTTACACCTATGCTCCGACCGGCAAGGATACCGACGGGATAAATTCCACCAACCTGCGCTCCAAGATCGCGATCACGGCCAGCGACAATCTGGAAATCCTGCTGTCGGGCGACGTCTCGCGCTTTCGCCAGGACGGCGTTTCGGCGAAACCGTTCGAAGTCGGGAACTATACCAGAACCACGCTCGGCTATACCCCGCTTCCCGACCCGTGGACCGTCGAAACCTCCCGCCGCGGCTATGCGGAGGTCGATCTCTGGGGCCTGTCGGCACGCGCCGATTTGACGACGGACGTGGGCATCCTGACCTCGATCACCGGCTATCGCCACGTGCTGTCGGACAGCGCGCAGGATTCGATCGGTCTGCCGGCGGGCTATTTCCTTTCCTATCTGTCGGCGCGGGAAAAATCGGATTTCTTCTCGCAGGAACTCCGCATGGCTTCGCTTCCCGACAGCGGGCCCCTGACGTGGGTCGTGGGCCTCTATTTCCTCAGGGACGATGTCCACCGGCTCGAAGGCTATGATCGCGATTTCAAGGGGCAGACATCCCGGCCGCTATGGAATCAGGACGCAAGAACCACGAGCATTTCCGGCTTCGCGCAAGGCACGTACAAGCTCACCGACCGGCTGAACCTGACGGCGGGCGTTCGCTACACGCACGACGACAAGCGCCTGCACAACATCCTGACCGATGAATCGGGCGGGACCGCGACCAACGGCCTCACGCCCGGAATTTCGGCGTTCGACGTTTCGGTGCAGAAGAACTTCAATGCCTTTACGCCGAAGGTCACGATCGATTTCTCGCCAAGCGAGGACGCCCTGATCTACGCAACCGTGTCGAAGGGATTCAAGTCGGGCGGCTTCCAGGGGCTGGCTCCCACTGCGGCCGCGGCCTCGCGCGCATTCTTTCCGGAAATCGCCTGGAACTATGAAATCGGCACCAAGACGCGATGGTTCGACAACCGCCTGCAGATCAATCTCGCCGGCTTCTACATGGACTATCAGGATCTCCAGGTCAGCAATCGCATCCTGACCATTCCCGGCGACCAGTCTTCGGCGCTTCGCATCCTGACCAATGCTTCGGACGCCGTCGTCAAGGGCATAGAACTCGAGGTGCTGGCCAAGCCGGTCCCCGGGCTGACGCTGTCAGGGAATTATGCGTATCTCGATACGGAGGTGAAGAAATTCATCATCGGAACCGACGGGACGGACCTGTCCGGAAACCGGCTCGGCAAGGCGCCGAAGAACGCATTCACGATCTCCGGCTCCTATGTCAAAAGCGTCGGTGAGAATTCGGAGATCTCCTTCAACGCCGACTATGTTTATCAAAGCTCGATGTTCTTCTTCATCGAGAACACCCCGACCGCGAAAGAGCCGGCCTACGGCATCTTGAACGGGCGCATCACCTATACGCTCAACAACTGGTCCTTTACGCTGTTCGGCCGCAATATCACCGACAAGCTCTACAGAACGAAGACCGTTCCTGTCGGGGATGGGGCTTTCTCGGGATTCGGGGATCCGGCCACCTATGGCGTAACCGTCGGCTATAAATTCTAGGGCCGCGCTTCATCGACTGCATGGTCGAATGACGAGGGCGACGAGAGCGACGAGAGCGATCGCCAACATGCCGTGACATGCCGCCCCTGCAAAGGCAGGGGCGGCAAATGGATCAGGACAGCATCGCCATGCCGCCGTTGACGTGGATCGTCTGGCCGGTGACGTAGCCGGCCTCGCGCGACGCGAGGTAGACGACCGCGGCGGCGATGTCGCTTCCTTCCCCCATCCGGCCCGCCGGGATGCGCTGGTTGAGCGCTTCCTTCTGCGCGTCGGGCAGCCCGTCGGTCATCGCGGTGGCGATGAAGCCCGGCGCGACGCAGTTCACGGTGACGCCGCGGCTCGCCAGTTCCTGCGCCAGCGCCTTGGTCATGCCGGTGACGCCCGCCTTCGACGCGGCATAATTGGCCTGCCCCGGATTGCCGGTCGCGCCGACGACGCTGGTGATCGAGACGATGCGGCCGAAACGCGCCTTCATCATCGGCTTGGCGGCGGCGCGGCACAGGCGGAAATTGGCCTCGAGGTTGATGCGGATGACGTCCGACCATTCCTCGTCCTTCATGCGAAGGATCAGATTGTCGCGCGTGACCCCGGCATTGTTGACGAGAATATCGAGCGTCCCGCCCAGCGCCTCGACCGCCGAAGGCACGAGCGCGTCCACCGCGGCGGCATCGCCGAGATTGCACGGCAAGGCGACCGCATCGCCGCCGAGGCTGTCGCGGAAGCCGTTCAGCTTGTCGGCATTGGAACCCGAAACCGCAAGCCGCGCGCCCTGCGCGGCAAGCGCCTGCGCGATCGCGGAGCCGATGCCCCCCGAAGCGCCGGTAACGAGGGCGGTCATGCCGGTGAGATCGAACATCGTGTCATTCCTTTATACCTGGGCCGGGCGGCCGGACATCGACTTCCTGCGATCTGGTCGAGCCATTTTCCCTGCAATCTCCGCGTCTCCGCGTGAATCCTAAAAAGCCTTCAGCAGCGCTTCAATATCGTCCATCGAAATCACGCTTACCGTCTCCACCTCGCCGCCGGCGCTGCGCTTGACCATCGGCGACAGCACCTTGCCGCCGATTTCGACGAAGCGGTCGACGCCGATATCTTCCATCGCGCGGACGCTTTCGCGCCAGCGGACGCGGCCGGTCACCTGGCTGACGAGAAGGTCGCGGATCGCGTCGGCATCGCTGACCGGCGCCGCGGTGACGTTGGCGACCACCGGGACCAGCGGCGCGGCGGGCGGATTCGCGCCCAGCGCCTCGGCCATCGCATCGGCGGCGGGCTGCATCAGCGGGCAGTGGAAGGGGGCCGAGACGGGCAGCAGCACGCCGCGTTTGATGCCATAGTCCTTGACCAGCACGACCGCGCGCTCGACCGCGCCCTTGTGGCCCGAGATCACGACCTGCGACGGGTCGTTGTCGTTGGCGACGGTGCAGACCTCGCCCTCGGCCGCCGCGTCGGCGAGTTTCTGCGCGGTGTCGATGTCGGCGCCGAGCAGCGCCGCCATCGCGCCCACGCCGACCGGCACCGCCGCCTGCATCGCCTGCCCGCGCGTCTTCAGCAGCCGCGCCGCGGTCGCGAGGTCGAACGCCCCCGCCGCGCACAGCGCCGTATATTCGCCGAGGCTGTGGCCCGCGACATAGTCCGCGATCGCCGTCAGCGTCACGCCGCCTTCCTTTTCCAGCACCCGCAGCGTCGCGATCGCGTTCGCCATGATCGCCGGCTGCGCGTTTTCGGTCAGCGTCAGCTCGTCTTCCGGCCCCTCGCTCATCAGCTGGAACAGATGCTGGCCGAGCGCCTCGTCCACCTCCTGAAACACCTCGCGCGCGTGGCTCGACGCGTCGGCGAGCGCCCTGCCCATGCCGACCGACTGGCTGCCCTGACCCGGAAAGATGAATGCGCGCATCTGGCGTCCCCTTGGTGTGATGTGTCACACCCGCGCCTATTGCCTCACCCGGCGCGATGCAAGCCGAAGGGGACGACCTTGTTCGCCGCATCGTGCCCGATGTCGGCGCGGCCGAGCCAGGCGATGCCGGTGCGCGCACACCAGTCCCGCGCGATCGCCTCCGCCTCCATCCCGAACGGCCGGTCGTTCACGGGCACATCGCTGACGCGGCCGAGGCGCAGCCCCGCCAGCCCGCGCGGCGCAAGGCAGCTTGCGACATGGAAGAAGGCGCGGTCGAAGGCATAGAGATATTCGCTCACCTCCTCGACGAGCAGCACATGACCGCCGAGATCGGGTTCGAGCGGGGTTCCGAGCAGCATCGACAGCGTCATCAGGTTGAACGCGGCATGGCGCGCACCGTGGGCGAGACCCTGCTCGCAGGCGGCGGGATCGCGCGCGACCAGCCAGTCGAGCGCACGCGCCACCGCCGCCTCGCCGTCCGCGCGGCGGACATCGGCGACCATCGGGCCGTGCGCGACATGGTCGAATCCCTCGCGATAGAGGCAGGCGAGAAGATTGCCCTGATCCGAATAGCCGAGGAACGCCTTGTGCCGCGCGCCCTCCCCCATCGCGGCGACGGCGTCCCCGGCGATCCGGCATGCGCCATAGCCGCCGCGCGCGAACCAGATCGCGTCGATGTCGGGACGGTTCGCCATCGCGACCAGCGCCTCGCGCCGCACCGCGTCGGCGCCCGCGAAATGGCCGTGGCTGACGAAGCATTGCGGGTCGAAGACCAACTCGACCTCGGGATAGCCGAGCGCCGCGATCGCGCGCACCGCCTCTGCATCGTCGGGCAATATGGGGGTCGAGGGGGCGACGATTCCGATGCGCATGACTAGAAGCACCTCCCAAGCGCTGAGTGCCGGTTGCAAACCCGTCGCCAAGGCCATAACGCGCGGGCATGGCCGAAAACAAATCCTATTTCTTCTGCGGCATCGGCGGATCGGGGATGCTGCCGCTGGCGATGATCGTCGCGGCGGGCGGAGCCGCGGTTTCGGGGTCGGACCGCAGCCGCGACCAGGGGCGCACCCCCGACAAGTTCGACTGGATCGCCGGTCGCGGCATCGCGCTGTTTCCGCAGGACGGTAGCGGCGTCGCGGCGGGCCAGACGCTCGTCGCCTCCGCCGCGGTAGAGGACAGCGTGCCCGACGTCGCGGCGGCGCGCGCGCTCGGCCTGCCGCGGCTGACGCGCGCCGACCTCAATGCCGCGCTGTTCAACGCCGCCGACACGGCGGTCGGCGTCGGCGGGACGAGCGGGAAGTCGACCGTCACCGGGATGATCGGCTGGATCCTGGAGCGCGCGGGGCGGAGGCCGACCGTGATGAACGGCGCGGTGATGCGCAATTTCGCCAGCGCCGACACCCCCTTCGCCAGCGCGCTGGTCGGCGATCCGGCGACCTATGTCAGCGAGGTCGACGAAAGCGACGGGTCGATCGCGCTCTATCGTCCCGACGTCGCGGTCGTCACCAACATCAGCCTCGACCACAAGAGCCTCGACGAACTGCACCGGTTGTTCGGCGATTTCGCCGCAAAGGCGCGCGTCGCGGTGATCAACGCCGACGACGCCGAATCGGCACCGCTGCTCGCCGGCGGCAACGTCCTGCGCTTCGGCTTTTCCGACGCGGCGGCGGTGCGCGGCAGCGATTTCGAGCCGCTGCCCGACGGATGCCGCTTCACCGTGCATTTCGCGGGCGACAGCCACGCCGCGCGCCTGCGGATGCCGGGACGCCACAATGCCGCCAACGCCCTCGCCGCGATCGCGGCGGCGCGCGCGCTCAATATCCCGGTGGCGCAGTCGGTCGCGGCGTTGGCCGATTTCGCGGGCCTCGCGCGCCGCTACGAGGTGCTGGGCCAGACGGGCGGCGTCACCGTCATCGACGATTTCGCGCACAATCCGGACAAGGTGGCCGCGACGCTGGCGGCGGTCGCCGAATTGCCGGGTCGCGCGCTGCTCTTCTTCCAGCCGCACGGCTATGGTCCGCTCCGCCAGATGGGCCAGGAACTGGCGGCGAGCTTTGCGGGCGGGATGCGCGACCGCGATCGGCTGTTCGTCTGCGATCCGGTCTATTTCGGCGGCACCGTCGACCGCAGCATCGGCAGCGAGGCGCTGGTCGCCGACATCGTCGCCGGCGGTGGAGACGCGGTCCACCTGACGACGCGCGCGGCATGCGGCGCGGCGATGCTCGACGCGGCGAAGCCCGGCGACCGCATCCTGATCCTCGGCGCACGCGACGACACGCTGACCGAATTCGGGCGGGAGTTGCTGGAGCGCCTTGGCTCTTAAAGGATTCGCGCAGAGGCGCAGAGATCGCAGAGAGAGATGGCGTCTTCCGCGAAGCGGCATTCGCTTGCGACGGCGCGGCAGGCTGCGACACAAAGGAAGAAAGGGGCCTTGCGGCCCGATATTTCTCCTCTGCGATCTCTGCGCCTCTGCGCGAAACTTTGCCCACCCCCGCCCTTGCTTATCGCGCCGAAATCTGTATAGGCGCCCGCATTCGGGGCGAGGCCTTGTGCCTGTCGCCCCGTTTGCTTTGCACGAACAGGCAAAGCCGGACGACAGCCGGAGGGGTTTCGCGATCGGCGCGAAATCAGCGATCGGCCAAATGAAGGAAGCGCAACCATGCCGTTCTACGAGCATGTATTCATCGCGCGTCAGGACCTGAGCCAGGCTCAGGTCGACGCGCTGGCGGAAAATGTCGCCACGATCGTCACCGACCACAAGGGCACGATCCACAAGACCGAAACCTGGGGCCTGAAGCAGCTCGCCTACAAGATCGCGAAGAACCGCAAGGGTCATTATGCGATGGTGTCGGTCGAAGCGCCGGGCGAAGCCGTCGCCGAGATCGAGCGCCAGGCGGCGATCAACGAAGATATCATCCGCTGGATGACGATCCGCGTCGACGAGCTCGAAAAGGGTCCGTCGGTGATGATGCGCAAGCAGGAACGCCGCGGCGGCCGTGGCCGTGACCGCGACGGCGAAGAATAAGGAGAAGCACGATGGCACGACCCTTTTTCCGTCGCCGCAAGACCTGCCCCTTCAGCCAGAAGGACGCACCGGTCATCGATTACAAGGACGTCCGCCTGCTCCAGGGTTACCTGTCGGAGCGCGGCAAGATCGTCCCGTCGCGGATCACCGCGGTGTCCACCAAGAAGCAGCGTGAGCTGGCCCGCGCGATCAAGCGCGCCCGCCACATCGGCCTGCTTCCCTACATCGTGAAGTAAGGAGGGCGGACCGATGGAAATCATCCTGCTCGAACGTATCGAGAAACTGGGCGGTATCGGCGACGTCGTCACCGTCAAGAACGGCTTTGCGCGCAACTATCTGCTGCCCAACCACAAGGCGCTGCGCGCGAACGACGCCAACCGCAAGCTGTTCGAAGCGAACCGGGCGAAGATCGAGGCCGACAACGCCGAACGCCGCACCGCCGCCGAAGGCCGCGCCAAGGACGTCGACGGCAAGCAGGTCGTGCTGATCCGCCAGGCGTCGAACACCGGCCAGCTCTACGGCTCGGTGTCGGTGCGCGACATCGTCGACGCGCTGGTCGAGGACGGCGTGACCAACATCACCAAGGCGATGGTCGAGCTCGAACGCCCGATCAAGTCGCTCGGCCTGTTCGACGTCAAGGTCCGGCTGCACCCCGAGGTGAGCGTTACCGTCGGCGTCAACGTCGCCCGCTCGCCCGACGAGGCCGAAATGCAGAGCCAGGGCATCGACGTGATCGCGGCCATGTTCGAGGAAGAACATGCCGAAGCGGTCGCCGCGGCGCTGGAACCCGACAGCGAGGACGAGTTCGAGGACGCGACCCCGCCGTCGGAAGCGGTTGCGGAAGACGCGCCTGCGGCCGACGAGGGCGAAGAGGCCTAAGCCTCTCTTCCTCTCGCAAGAGACAAAAAGGCTCCGAAACCGCATGGTTTCGGAGCCTTTTTGTCATCGTCTCGCCGGGGCTTCCATATCGCCGCCGCACTCCTTGCCGTCGGCCCGGCGAAAGCTGGGGCAAGGTTTCGATCAATACCCCATCAGGCTCAGCACTTCCTTGCGGCTGCGTTCGTCGTCGAGGAAGCAGCCGAGCAGGCGGCTCGTCACCATGCCCACGCCCGGCGTGCGCACGCCGCGGCCGGTCATGCAGCCGTGCTGCGCATCGATGACCACCGCGACGCCGTGCGGCTGGAGATGGTCCCAGATGCACCGCGCGACCTCGGCCGTCAGCCGCTCCTGCACCTGAAGCCGGCGGGCATAGCCGTTCAGGACCCGCGCCAGTTTCGAGATGCCGACGACGCGATCCTTCGGCAGATAGGCGATCGACGCCTTGCCGGTGATCGGCGCCATATGATGTTCGCAATGCGACTGGAACGGAATGTCGCGCAGCAGCACGATCTCGTCATAGCCGCCGACCTCCTCGAAGGTGCGCGACAGGTGGAGGCCCGGGTCCTCGGCATAGCCCTGGCAATATTCCTTCCACGCCCGCGCGACGCGCTTCGGCGTGTCGAGCAAACCTTCGCGCGACGGGTCGTCGCCTGCCCATTCGATCAGCGTGCGGATCGCGTCCTGCACGGGACCGGGCACGAGAATCTTGCCGTCCGGCCCCAGTTCCACCTCGGTCATCGCCCCTCTTTCACTGTTGCTATCATGTCGCACATGTCGCCCCCCAAATGGCTTTGCGCAAGCCCATGGCGCGAAGAAATTCCCACCCCGGGACAAGTTTACGTTGGGGAATCGTGGCTTTTCGGAAGGAGCCGAGGAGCGCGCTTTCCCGCGATTTTTTCTCCCGCACAAGTGGCTTGACGCTTTCGTCAACTAAGCGCACCTTTGGACCATTACAGAGTTCGCTTGAGCGGACCGTAATCCGGAGAGGCCGGCGTTTTCCCCGACGCCGGTGGGAGAGGACGATGACCAGCATCGCTGGCGAGCAGCAACTGCTCTGGCGTCGGATCGGACGGGTCCGGTGCCCGTTCGCATGCCTGATCGGCGTCCCTTCCCCAACCACAAATCAGATTTGGGCGACCCGCAACCGCGGGATCGAAAATGGGAGGATATAAATGAAGTTCAACGCACTGATCGGAACGTCCATCCTGGCCATGACGGTGGCAACACCGGCCTATGCGCAGAGCGGTTCCACGACCGACGCGTTCGGCGGCGAGATCGTCGTCACCGCGCAGCGCCAGTCCGAACGCCTGCAGGACGTGCCGATCGCGGTCAGCGCCTTCTCGTCGGAAGCGCTCGAGGCGCAGCAGATCAAGACGCCGTCGGACCTTCAACTCACGCTGCCGAACGTCACCTTCACCAAGACGAACTTCACCGGCGCAAGCTTCACCATCCGCGGCATCGGCGACCTGTGCGTCGGCACGACCTGCGACAGCGCGACCGCGATCCACCTGAACGGCGACCCGCTGTTTTCGACCCGCCTGTTCGAAACCGAATTCTTCGACCTCGAACGCGTCGAGGTGCTGCGCGGGCCGCAGGGCACGCTGTTCGGCCGCAACGCGACCTCGGGCGTGGTCAACGTGATCACCGCCAAGCCGAAGCTCGGCGTGTTCCAGGCGTCGGCCGAAGCCGAATATGGCAATTATGACTCGATCAAGGGCAAGGCGATGGTCAACATCCCCCTTGGCGACACCGCGGGCATCCGCGTCGCGGGCATCTACCTCAACCGCGACGGCTATACCAAGAACACCTTCCTCAATACCCGCATCGACGACCGCGACCTCTACTCGGTTCGCGGCTCGTTGCGCTGGGAGCCGTCGTCCGACACCACGATCGACCTGATGGGGTCGTATTTCCACGAACGCGACCAGCGCACGCGCATCCAGAAACAGCTTTGCCAATATGACCCGACAGGCATCCTCGGCTGTCTGAACAGCCGCCTCGACGCGTCGCCGTTCAACGGCAATGCGACCTTCACCGCGGCACTGACGTCAAAGGAATTCCTGGCAACGCAGGGTATCCCGGCGGCGCTTGCGCTGGGCAGCCTCTATGGCCCCAACGTCTATGAGAACACGACGATTTCGAGCGACCCGCGCGAGATAACGACGGCCTTCACGCCGTCCTATTTCACCAGCGAGTTGATCCTTCAGGGCCAGATCGAACATAATTTCGGTCCGGTTGCCCTGCAGGTGTCGGGCCAGTATCAGAAGGTCAAGCTGGAAGCGCAGCAGGATTACAACAGCAACATCAGCGACCGCTCGCTGTGGGCAGGCGGCCTTGCAACCCTGCAAGCCGCCGCAGCCGGTGCGTTCGACGGTGCCTTGCCGGGCATTTCCAACTACTTCGCCCCTGTCGCCGCGGCTCTGATTCCCAATGGCGCGGCCGGCGTTCTCTGCACCTCGCAGTCGGACGATGCGGGACGGGGCGTTTTCGGCGGAAACGGCATCTGCAGCGACCAGTCGCTGCAATTCGACCGATCGAACCAGTATAACAGCAGTTGGTCTGCCGAAACGATCCTGACCAGCGATCTCGACGGACCGTTCAACTTCCTGCTCGGCGGCATCTACGCCGATTATCACCTGACGGAGAACAGCTATTATGTGAACGCCTTCCCGATCGACTATCTGGCTGGCGTTCTCGGGGCCTTTTCCTCCTACGGCGCGGGCCTGCCACCGTCGGTGCTGGGTCAGCCTTTCTTCCGCAACAACACCGACGATCTCAAGATCACATCCTACGGGATTTTCGGCGAGACCTATTTCGAATTCAACGACCGGCTGAAACTGACCCTCGGCCTGCGCTACAACAACGACAAGAAGAGCGTTCGCGCCCGGTCGCTTCTGGCCAGTTCGAACGGCAACATCTTTGCGCCCCACAGTTTCGCGGGCGACCTGTTCGACACGCCCTACGGCGCTGCGTTCGATGGCGATAGCGCGACGCTATGCCCCAAGACGACCTCGCCGGTGGGGCCCGTGGGTTCGGTTCCGGGATGCGAAGCCTATCAAAGCCGCAGCGTCTCCTACAACAAGCTGACCGGCCGCGCGGTGATCGACTTCAAGATCACCGAAGACAATCTGCTCTATGCGTCCTACTCGCGGGGCTATAAATCGGGCGGCATCAACCCGCCGCTGCAGCCGGTCTTCGCGGTGCCCGAATCGTTCAAGCCCGAACAGGTCGACGCGTTCGAAATCGGGTCGAAGAACAGTTTCGGTAATGGTGCGCTGCAGCTCAACGCGACCGCCTTCTACTACAAGTACAAGGACCTCCAGCTCAGCAAGATCGTCGCCCGCACCGCGGTCAACGACAACGTCAGCGCCGACATCTACGGCTTCGAAATCGAAGGCATGGTGCGGCCCGACCCGAACTGGGTGATCAACCTCGGCTTCAGCTATCTGCACACGAAGGTGACCGAAGACAAGTTCACCAGCAATCCGCGCGATTTCGGCGGTGGCCGGTCCGACGCGGTGATCATCAAGGACATCACCAACGGCGCCAACTGCGCGGTCACGCCGGGAACGGCCGGAAATGCGGCTGGCAGCAACGCCTTCGTGAACTTCGTCAACAATGTGATCAACACGACGGGCATCGACGTCAATCAGAATGGCTCGATCGGCCCCGGTCAGGGCGACATCCTGCCGGGCGCGGGACTGCAGCCCACGACAGCCTTCCCGTCCGATGGCGGCATCGCATCGACCGGCGCGTTCGGTATCTGCGGCGTGCTCGAAAGCTATGCCGCCGCGGCGGGCGCGCTGTTCGACCCCAACGGGATCGAATATCACTCGGCCGGCGTCAGCGTGAACCTGAAGGGCAACAAGCTGCCGCAGGCGCCGAACTACAAGTTCAGCGCTGGCGTGCAGTATACCGCGCACCTCGGCGACAGCGACATGACGCTCGTCCCGCGCTTCGACCTCGCCTACACCGGCGACAGCTATGGCAGCATCTTCAACGGCAACGTCAACAAGATCAAAGGCTATGCTCAGGTCAACGCGCAGCTTCAGCTGAACGGAGCCGAGGACAAATGGTTCGTGAAGGGGTTCATCCAGAACGTCTTCGACGTGAATAGCGTCACCGGCCTCTACATCACCGACCAGTCGTCGGGTAACTACACCAACATCTTCACCCTCGAACCGCGGCGCTACGGCATCGCGGCGGGCGTGCGGTTCTAACAGCCCGAACAGGCGAACAAAAAGCCCCGGCCTCTCGAACGAGAGGCCGGGGTTTCTTTTATCCGTCGTCGAAGGGCGGACGCGAACGCCCGCCGTCCGGTCAGAATTTGAAGCGCGCGGTCACGCCATAGGTCCGCGGCTGGCTGGGATAGCCCGAGACGCTGCCCGACTGCGCGACGGCGTTGAAGATCGTCGTCAGATAGCGCGCATTGGTCAGGTTGCGGCCCCACACGCCGAGTTCGAGGCCGTTGGTCAGCGCGACGGTGAAGGACGCGTTGAGCTGGTTGACCTCGCGCTTCAGATTCTGCGCGACGCTCGCCGGCAGGGCGGCGAGGCCGTCGACGATCTGCGTCGGGCTTTCATACTGATAGTCGACATGCGCGATCGCCCGCGTCCCGCCCGCGAATTCGTGGGTGTAGGTGCCGCCCATCGACACCGACAGGTCGGGGATGCCCGCGGGCTTCATGCCCGACAGGTCGCCGAACGCCGAGGCGACGAAGCTGTCGTATTTGGCGTCGAGATAGGTGACGGCAAGGTTCAGGTTGAGCCCGCGGACCGGCCGCACCGATCCGTCGAACTCGATCCCGAAGGTCGACTGCTTGCCGGCGTTGGCGAGCGCGAAGCCGGTGCCGGTGAAGACGTTCGACTGGAACCCCTTGATCGACTGCTTGAACACCGCGAGGTTCAGCGCCGCGACCGACCAGTTGGCTTTCAGTCCCGCCTCATAGACCTCCGATTCCTCGGGCGCCGCGAAGCGCGTGCCCGCCACCAGGTTCGGCGTCGCGAGGCCGCCCGCGACGATCGCGGGCAGGTCCGCCGCCAGCGGGCGGCTGTCGCGCGACAGGTTGACCGAGGCAGCCTTGAAGCCGGTCGCATAGGTCGCATAGACGTTGACCGTATCGGTCAGTTCATAGGACAGACGCGCACTCCACGAAAAATCGCCGTCGCTGATCCGGCCCGGCTCGACGCTGTTCGGAACGTCGAGGAAAGGCGGCAGGAACTGGAAATCCTTGAGGCCTGCGAGGGGGTTCGCGCTGCTGCCATCGGGCAGAGTCAGCGTCGGATTCGCCGCGAGGAAAGCGGCGGTCGCCGGATCCACCCCACTGCTGACAAGCACGAATTCACGGAACGGCGCATAGGCGGCCGCGTCGAGGTCGATCCCCGAAAAGACGTCGGTGCTGGTGACGTCGGTCGAGAAACGCTTGCGGTCCTTCGTATAGTTGCCGCCGAGCGTCAGCGTCAGCCGGTCGCTGATCCCGAAATCGAGCGTGCCGAAGATCGACCAGGCGGTGTTCTTCATCCGGTAACGTTCGTCCATCCCGTCGCCGGCGTGGAAGAAGGAATCGTTCGGCGCACCCAGCGCGGCCTCGAGCGTCGGAACGTCCAGCAGCCCGCCGCTGGCCGCCTGGATCAGCGCGTTGCCATAGGGACGGAAGTCGTCGCCGAAATAGATCTGGCTGTGCTGCCGGATCTTCTCGTGGAAATAATAGCCGCCGATCAGAAAGTTGACCGGCCCGTCGAAGTCCGATGTCAGCCGCAGTTCCTGGGTGAACGTGTTGATCGCGGTATCGTCCGATTTCTGCCCGATCAGGTCGGCGCCCGAGAAATCCGAATCCTGATTGGTATCGGCACGCACCTCGCGATAGGCGGTGATCGAGGTCAGCGCGAGCGCGCCGAGATCATAGTCGATCTGCGCCGATCCGCCGTAATTCTCGATCTCGTTCGACGACAGGAAATTATTGTAGACGCGGTAGGAAAAGGGGTTGGCCGCATCGACGCTCGTCCCGCCAGCCAGCAGGTCGGTGATCGCAACCGTCGGCCCGGCGATGACGTTCGCCGCGATGCAGCAATTCTCGTCGATCTTGTCGTAATCGCCGATCAGGCGGATCGACAGCGCATCGGTGGGCTCGAACAGCAGCTGCCCGCGCACGCCCCAGCGGTTGCGGTCGTTGACGTCCTTGCCCAGCCGCAGATCCTGCGCATAGCCGTCGCGGCGGTTGAAATTGCCGCCGAGCGAGAAAGCGACATTTTCACCGATCGGGCCGGTGACATTGCCCTTCACCGTGATCGCGTCGTAATTGCCATAGGTCGCCTCGATCGAGCCGCCGAAATCATATTGGGGCTTTTGCGTGACGATGCTGATGACGCCCGCCGAGGCGTTCTTGCCGAACAGCGTCGATTGCGGGCCGCGCAGCACCTCGACGCGCTCGAGATTGGGCAGGTCGCCGATCTGCGCCGCCGAACGCGAGCGATAGACACCGTCGATGAAGACGCCGACCGACGGCTCGATGCCGGGGTTGTTGGCACCGTTGCCGAATCCGCGGATGATGAAATTGGTGTTGGCGCTCGACTGAAGCTGCGCCACGCGCAGGCTGGGCACCGCCGATTGCAGGTCGATGAGGTCGCGGATCTGCGAATTCTCGATGTCGGCCGCCGAGGCCACCGACACCGCGATCGGCGTATCCTGCAACGTCTGCGACCGCTTGCTCGCGGTGACGATGATCTCGTTGCCGTAATCATTATCGCTGGCACCCGCGTTCTGAGCGAAGGCGATGGCGGGGGTCGCGGCGGCGCACAGCATCGTGGCGCCCAGCAGCATGTTGCGCAAGGTCATGATTCTCTCTCCGACCCGCGAAGCGCAGCCCACAGGGGCCTGAGGAGGGGATACTCCGGGGGTGCCAGCGGCTCTAGTGAACCGCCGGACACCGTCAACGCGAAGAAAGAAAAACCTTGGCTTTTCCGTTCGATAGTGGCCGAAAAGCAACAGTCCCCGTACGAGACCCCCTACAGCCGCCCGCTGAACAGGCCGGAAACCGGCGCCATGATGAGGCTGAGCAGCAGCGCGACCACGATCGCGGCGATGACGACGACGGCGGTATAGCCCAGCGCCTTCGCCTCCGGCGCCCGCATCAGCTTCGGCAGCCCGAGGTAGAGAAGATACAGGCTGTAGAGGCCGAGCAGCATCAACACGGCGAGCGCGGGGACGAGGCCGAAGATTCCAGCCACCCAGCTCGCGGTTGCCGAATAGGCGGCGACCTTGAACGCCTGCACACGATTGGGCGCCGCGTCGAAGGTCGGCGCGAGGGCGTCAATGATCAGCGCCAGCACGAACACGCCGACCAGCGCCGCGCCATATTGGACGAGCGCGGTGCCGAGCGCCGCGCCGACCGACGGCCGAAAGGTGAAGCCCATCGCCGAATAGCCGAAGACGGTCGACCCGATGAAGTGGGCGACGGCGGGAATCGCCGCAAGCGGCAGGACGTGGCGGCGATAGATGTCGCCGATCGTGTCCGCCTCCGTATCGATCTTCGCCCATTCCTCCGCCGGACGCAGAAGAATGCCCTTCACGCGCGCGACGAGCGCCGGTTTGCCATCATTCGCTGTCATTTTCCTCTCCCCATTTCGCGGCTTTCGACGGGGCCATATGCGGGATTCAGGCCCGTCGCCGCTGTGCTCCATAGCACAGGGACGGCGGAAACGGGACCGCCGGGCGCGCCGCATGCCGAAATGGGAAAGGTACGTCCGGGCTTACTCGAACCGGCCGCCGCGTCCGGCACCATCGGCGAAGCGGCCGGCGCCGGCCTTCGCCTCTGCGCGCAGCGGTTTTTCGCCTTCGCACCCCTCGAACCGCAGCGCCTCGGCCAGGTCGAAATCCCATTGGCGATAGGCCGACGCCCGGTCGGTTCGCATGCACAGCGCCGGAAAGCGCGCGATTTCCGCCGCCAGCGCCTGCGCGGCCGACAGCGCGGCGCCGTCCGGCACGACGCGGCTGGCCAGTCCCATCGCCAGCGCCTCGTCCGCCGCGACCGGCCGCCCGGTCAGGATCATGTCGAGCGCCCGCCCCTGCCCGACGACGCGCGGCAAGCGCACCGTGCCGCCGTCGATCAGCGGCACGCCCCAGCGGCGGCAGAAGACGCCGAAGGTCGCGCTTTCAGCGGCGACGCGCAGATCGCACCACAGCGCGAGTTCGAGCCCGCCCGCGACCGCATAGCCCTCGACCGCGGCAATCACCGGCTTCGACAGCAGCATCCGCGTCGGCCCCATCGGCCCGTCGCCCTCGGGCTCGTAGCGACGCTCGCCCTGCCCCACCGCCTTCAGGTCGAAACCGGCGCAGAAATGGCCGCCCGCCCCGGTCAGCACCGCGACCGCGATGCCGTCGTCGGCCTCGAAATCGGCGAAGGCGGCGCGCAGTGCGTCGGCGGTCGCCGGGTCGACGGCGTTGCGGCACGCGGGCCGGTCGATGGTGACGGTGCGCACCGCGCCATCGTTCGTGACGCGGACTGTCATGCCGCGGGCATCGCGCGGTCGACGATCATGCGCGTGTCGACCGCGGCGTCGAAGGCGCCATAGGCGCTGCCGCGCGGGGTCAGTCGCAGGCGGCAGAAGGCCTCCGCGAGCGGGTTGCCCTGGCCGATCAGCACCGCCGCCTGCGCCGCGAGCGCGAGCCGCTCGATCAGCAGCCGCGCGGTGCCTTCATGCGCGGCGCGCAGGTCGATCGCGTCGATCCAGCGATCATAGGCGCCGTCGTGCCCGCGCTGCGCCGCCAGAAAGGCGTGCAGTGCCTCGACCCCGTCGGGTTCGCGCGCGATGGCGCGCAGCAGGTCGAGCGCGATGACGTTGCCCGACCCCTCCCAGATCGCGTTGAGCGGCGACTGGCGGAACAGGCGCGGCATCGGCCCCGCCTCGATATAGCCGGCGCCGCCATGCGCCTCCATCGCTTCATAGACGAGGCCGGGCGCGCGCTTGCACACCCAATATTTGGCGACGGGGGTCAGCAGCCGCGCGAGGGGATCGTCCGCATCGAACGCCTGCGCCAGCCGGAAGCCGAGCGCGGTCGCCGCCTCGCTTTCGACCGCAAGGTCGGCGAGCACCGCCGCCATCGCCGGCTGGTCGATCAGGCGGCGCTGGAAGGCCGAGCGGTTCGCGGTGTGCCACAAGGCCTGCGCGAGCGCGCCGCGCATCTGCTGCGCCGATCCGACGACGCAGTCGAGCCGCGTGTGCTGGACCATCTGGATGATCGTCGCCACCCCGCGCCCTTCGGGACCCAGCCGCTGCGCCAGCGCGCCATGATATTCGATTTCGGACGAGGCGTTCGACCGGTCGCCCATTTTGTCCTTGAGCCGCATGACGCGAAAGCCCGCGTTGCGCGTCCCGTCGGGCAGCCAGCGCGGCACGAGGAAGCAGGTCAGCCCGCCCCCGGCATAGGCGAGCGTCAGGAAGGCATCGCACATCGGCGCCGAACAGAACCATTTGTGCCCCGTGAGGCTGTACCAGCCCTCCTCACCCGTCGGCTCGGCGCGCGTCGTGTTGGCGCGCACGTCGCTGCCGCCCTGCTTCTCGGTCATCGCCATGCCAATCGTCACCCCCGCCTTTTCGGCGGCAGGTCGGACGGCCGGATCATAGCGGCCGGCGGCAATGCGCGGCACCCAGACATCGGCGACCGCCGGTTCGGCGCGCAGCGCGGGCACCGCGGCATAGGTCATCGTCATCGGACAGCTCGTCCCCGAATCGGCCTGCCCGGTCAGGAAGAGGATCGCCGAATGCAGCGCATGCCCGTGCGCGCTACCGTCCCACGCGGCCAACGCGAAGCCGCTGTCGAGCCCCAGCCGCATCAGTTCGTGATAGGCGGGATGGAAACGCACCTCATCGACGCGGTGGCCGTAGCGGTCGAACGTTTCGAGCACCGGCACCTGCCGGTTCGCCTCGACGCCCCATTCAATCACCTCGGCCGAGCCGCAGCGCTGCCCCAGCGCCGCCAACCGGTCGGCATGGCCCGCCGCCCCCGCCTGCGTCACCGCATCGACGAGCGCCCGGTCGCTGGTGAACAGGTTCGTGTTTTCGAGCGGCGGCGGCTGGTTGAACACCTCGTGCGTGTCGAGCCGGTCGATCGGGCGGATGGCGGTCATTATCTGTCTCCTCAATCTTCGACCGGCAGGCGCTTCGACACCTGGCTCGCGATCGGATCGCCGCTGTCGCGCTCGGCCACAGCCTGCTTGAAGCCGACCTCCTGCGCGCGCTCGCGGAACCATATACCCTCTGGCGAATGGCGCGAAACGCCGTCGAACAGCGTCGCGAACATCTGCGTGTTGTTGAGGCCCATATTGTCATAGGCCTGATTGACGACGGTCTTCGTCATCATCAACTGGTTGCGGGGCACGCCGCGCAGCCGCCCCGCCAGCCGCTCGACCGCATCGTCGAGCTCCGCCTCGGGCACCGCCTCCAGCGCCAGGCCGATGCGCGCCGCCTCGCGTCCGTCGATCAGGTCGCCGGTCATCATCATCCGCTTCGCCATCTGCGGCCCCAGCCGATAGACCCACATCGCGGGCGTCGGCACGCCCCAGACGCGCGCGGGCGGATAGCCGATGCGCGCATCCTCCGCCATGATCAGGAAGTCGCAGCACAGCGCGATGTCCGATCCGCCCGCGACCGCGGCGCCGTGGACGCGCGCGATCGTCGGCTTGGTCGCGCGCCACAGCGCCATGAAATCCTGCGTGTTGCGCCACATCATCTGGAAATCGAGCGTCGGATCCCACGGCATGTCCTGCGACCCGCTGATCTCTCCCTTGCGCTCGGCATAATGCTTGAGGTCATAGCCGCCGCAAAAGCCCGGCCCCGCGCCGCGCACGACGATGACATGAACGTCGGGGTCGGCCTCCGCCTTCTCGACCGCAGCGCGAATCTCGCGCGGCATGCCGTGCGCGATCGCGTTGAAATGGCCGGGCCGGTCGAGCGTGATCGTCGCGACCCGGTTGTCGGTCGCATAGGACAGGGTTTCGAAACGCATGGTCAAATCTCCCGGGGAACATGGATCGCGCCCATGGCGAGCGCGGCTGCAATTTCGGCAGGGTCGAGGCCGGCGGCGGCGAGGATGGCGCGGCCATGTTCGCCGACCCGCGGCGCATGGGCATCGGTTCCCGCCCGCGCGCCATCGAAGCGCGCAACCGCACGGGCGCGGCGCACCGGTCCCGCCTGCGGATGGTCGGTCAGCGCGACGAAATCGTCGTGGGCGAGCTGTGCATGATCCGGCAGCACCGCCGAGCGGTTGGCGACGCCGCACGGCACCCCCGCCTCGGCCAGCCGCTCGACCGCCTCCGCCGTCGTCATCGCCGCGACGCGCGGGGCGGAAAAGGCGCGCAAATCGTCCCAGTTGAGGAAGCGCGTCGCCATATCGGCATAGCGCGGATCGGACAGCAGTTCGGGCGCGCCGATCGCCCGCGCCCATCCCTCGAACTCCGATTGCGACAGCATGACGACGACGATCCAACCGTCCGCCGTCGCCCAGGGACGATAGACCGCGGCGATGTTCGGCATCCGCGACGGCGCGTCGGGAAAGACTTCGGCCCCGTGCAGGTCGATCCAGCCATAGGCGACCGCCGCTTCGAGCATCGAGATGTCGACCACCGTCCCCTCGCCGCTGCGCCCGCGCGCGACGAGCGCCGCGGTCGCCGCCTGCGCGGCGTAGAGGCCCGCCGTCTTGTCGCAGATCCACTGCGGCGCCAGCGTCGGCTCGCCGCTGTCGTCCCAGCTCACCATCCCCGATTCGGCCTGGATGATCGGGTCATAGGCGCGGGTGCCGCACATCGGCCCATCCTGCCCGAAACCGCTGATCCGCGCGATCACCAGTTCGGGGCGGAGCGCGTGCAGTACCGCGATGCCCAACCCCAGCCGTTCCATCACCCCCGGCCGGAAATTGTGGATCAGCAGGTCGGCATGCGGAACGAGGCGGCAGAGCAGCGCGCGGCCCTCGGTGCGGGCAAGGTCGATCGCGATCGACTGTTTTCCCGCGTTGAGCGCGACATGCGCCGAACTGAACCCCGGCGCCGCGATCGCGCCCAGCAGGCGCGCCCGGTCGCCCTCGGGCGGTTCGATCTTCCACACGCGCGCGCCCTGCTGCGCCATGATCTGCGTCGCGAGCGGTCCCGCGACAACGCTGGTCAGATCGATTACCGTGATGCCTTCGAGGGGCAGCATCTTCCTCTCCTACATTATTTATTGCACAATAAGTCGGATATGGACGCAGAACGCAACATAATAATTGCCGACGACGGCACGATGAGCGCGCGGATGCTGATCCTCGACCTGCTCGACACCGGCGAGCCGCCTGCCTTTTCGGTCGGCGAGCTGGTGCGGGCGGGCGCCGCCTTCGGCATCGAGGCCCCCGGAATCCGCACCGCGCTGACGCGCCTCAAGGCCGAGGACCGGGTGCGCGCGATCGCGCGGGGCCGTTACACGATCGGTTCGGGCGGCGCGCCGCTCCAGCAGCGCATTCTGGGCTGGCGGACGCGGCTCGACCTGCGGCGCGCGTGGGGCGGCGGCTGGCTGCTGGCGATCGCGGGGCCGCTGGAACGCGCCGACCGGACGGCGTGGCGCCGCACGCTGCGCGCGCTGGACCTCGAAGGCTTCGCCGAGGCCGAGACGAACGTCTGGGCGCGCCCCGACAATCTGGAGGGCGGTGCCGAGGGGGCGCGGCAAAGGCTGGCGACACTCGACGCGGCCGCATCGCTGTGCGTCGTCGAGGCGGCCGGACTCGACGCAGGGCGCGCGGAACGCTTCCCGACGCTGTGGCCCGCCGACGCCCGGTGCGCGGCCTATCTGGAACTGGCCGGGGCGCTCGACCGCAGCGGCGCGCGCATCGACGCCATGCCGCTACCCGCCGGGGCGGCGGAGACGCTGCTGCTCGGACGGCAGGCGATCCGCGCCATCATGCGCGATCCGCTGCTTCCCGACGCGTTCGGCCCGGCCGACGGCCTGTCGCGCCTGATCGCGGCAATGAACCGCTACGACCGCGTCGGCAAGGCGATCTGGCAGGCCTATCTGCGGGGATAAAGCGCGGCGCCTTTAGCCGCGCCTTTATCTGCACCATCTCAAATCCGTTGGGACGGTAATTTAGATACTAATGCATGATTGTCTTGGCTCGCAAAGCCGCGTGCTCCCGCGAAGGCGGGAGCCCAGAGCTTCGAAGAGCCAAGGTCGGCGCCACATCGCTCTGGGTCCCCGCCTGCGCGGGGACACGTTGTTCATCCGAACATCATCACGCTCCAAACTCGACACATCAGCCCGCGACCTCGCGCCGGCGCGCCATGTCGAGCGCGACGTCGACGATCATGTCCTCCTGCCCGCCGACCATCTTGCGGCGGCCGAGTTCGACGAGGATCGCGCGCGTGTCGAGTCCGTGGTCGGCGGCGGCCTTTTCGGCATGGCGCAGAAAAGAGGAATAGACCCCGGCATAGCCGAGGGTCAGCGTCTCGCGATCGACGCGTACCGGGCGATCCTGCAACGGGCGCACCAGTTCCTCGGCGGCATCCATCAGCGCGAACAGGTCGCAGCCATGGTTCCAGCCATAAACGTCGGCGGCGGCGATGAAGACCTCCAGCGGCGCATTGCCCGCCCCCGCGCCCATGCCGGCAAGGCTGGCGTCGACGCGGATCGCACCGTTCTGCACCGCGACGATGCTGTTCGCGACGCCGAGGCTGAGATTGTGGTGCGCGTGGACGCCGCGCTGCGTCTCGGGCTTCAGCATGCGGTCATAGGCGGCGAGCCGTGCCGCATAGCCGTCCATCGTCAGCGCACCGCCCGAATCGGTGACATAGACGCAATGCGCGCCATAGCTTTCCATCAGCTTCGCCTGGCCCGCCAGCGCTTCGGGCTCGGACATATGGCTCATCATCAGAAAGCCCGCGACGTCCATACCGATGCCGCGCGCGAACTCGATATGCTGCTTTGCGACGTCGGCCTCGGTGCAATGCGTCGCGATGCGGACCGATCGCACGCCCATTTCATAGGCGTGCTTCAAATCGTGAATCGTCCCGATGCCGGGGAGAAGCAAGGTCGTGAGCACGCTATGCTCCAGCACCTCGGCCACTGCGCCGATCCAGTCCCAGTCGGTATGCGCGCCGAAGCCGTAGTTGAAGCTCGATCCTTGCAGGCCATCGCCGTGCGACACCTCGATCGCGTCGACCTTCGCAGCGTCGAGCGCCCGCGCGATCGCGCGCGCATGGTCGAGGCCGTATTGGTGGCGGATCGCATGCATCCCGTCGCGCAGCGTCACGTCCTGGATATAGAGCTTTGTGGTGGTGGGGTCGAAGCTCATGCCGCCATCCTTTCGGCGATCTTCTCGGCGGTCTTCAGCGCCGCCGAGGTCATGATGTCGAGATTGCCCGCGTAAGCCGGCAGATAATGTGCCGCCCCCTCGACCTCCAGAAAGACGCTAACCTTCAGGCCCGTGAAGCTGCCGCCCATCTCCGGAATGGTCAGCGGCGCGTTGCCGCCGATGCTTTCGAACTGCACCGCCTGCTTCAGCCGGTATCCGGGGACATAGCTCTGCACCTCGGCCACCATGGCCTCGACCGACCGGCGGATCGCATCGCGGTCGCCGTCGTCGCACAGGCAATAGACGGTGTCGCGCATGATTAGCGGCGGCTCAGCGGGGTTGAGGACGATGATCGCCTTGCCGCGCGTCGCGCCGCCGACCTCGACGATCGCCTGGCTCGTCGTCTCGGTGAACTCGTCGATATTGGCGCGGGTGCCGGGGCCGGCGCTCCTCGACGCGATGGACGCCACTATTTCTCCATAATGCACCTTTGCCACCCGGTTCACCGCCGCAACGATCGGAATCGTCGCCTGCCCGCCGCACGTCACCATGTTGACGTTCGGCGCATCCAGATGCGCATCGCCGTTGACCGGCGGGATCGTGTACGGCCCGACCGCCGCCGGGGTCAGATCGACGACACGCTTGCCGTGGGCGATCAGCACCTCGCTATGCCGCTGGTGCGCGCCTGCCGAGGTCGCATCGAAGACGATGCCGATGTCGGCAAAGCCCGGCATCGCGACCAGCCCGTCGAGCCCCTCTGCGGTGATCGGCACGCCGAGCCGCTCGGCGCGTTTCAGGCCGTCGGATTCGGGATCGATGCCGACGAACGCCCCCATTTCCAGTCCCTTCGACAGGCGCATGATCTTGATCATCAGGTCGGTGCCGATATTGCCCGATCCGATGATCGCCACTTTGGTTTTCGCCATGATTTTCAGCTCCCGTAAGTGAAGCGGCATTCGCCGATGCCCGCGACGCGCGCGACCACCGCGTCGCCGGGCGTCAGCGCGACCATCGGCCCCAGCGCGCCGGCGAGCAGGATGTCGCCCGCCTTCAGCGGCTCGCCGCGCGCCGCCAGCGTCCGCGCCAGCCATGCGGCGGCGTTGAGCGGATTGCCGAGCGCCGCGGCGCCGACCCCGGTCGAGGCGACCGCGCCATTGGCGGTCATCTCCATCGCCGCGCCTTCGAGATCGAGCCCGGCGAGCGGCCGCCCGGCGTCGGCGAGCAGGAAGAAGGCCGACGATCCATTGTCGGCGACCGTGTCGGCAAAGCTGATCTTCCAGTCGGCGATACGGCTGTCGACGATCTCGATTGCCGCATGGACGCGTGCGACCGCCGCCGCCGCCTGTTCCGCCGTCGTCGCCGGGTCGGGCAGGTCGGCGCCGAGGATGAAGGCGATCTCCGCCTCCGCCTTCGGCTGGATCACCCGCGCCGGGTCGAGTCGGCCGCCGTCGGCGATGCGCATGTCGTCGAACAGCACCCCGAAATCGGGCTGGTCGACGCCGAGCTGCTGCTGCACCGCCTTCGCCGTCAATCCCGCCTTGCGCCCGACGATGCGCCGCCCCTGCGCCTCCCAGAAGCGCGTGTTGATCGTCTGCACCGCATAGGCGCCGTCGGCATCGGTCGGGTCCAGCCCGTCGCGAAGCGGGGGCACGGTCCCGCCCGCATAGGCGTCGCGCAGCCGCCGCGCGAGGTCTTCGAATGTCGCTGTCATCTCGGTCTCCCTGCGCGCCTGCTATCAGGGATCGCGCCAGGCGCCACCGCGCGATTGCGATTATCTCTTAATATTCGAGAGCAAGCCTGCCACAAGGCGGCATGAATTCGCCCTCGCGCCCCGCTTACACGTCGCAGACGCTGATCAAGGGACTGCGGCTGCTCGAAGCGCTGGTTCGCGACGGCGGGCGCTCGACCCTGTCGGCGGTGGCGGCGCGGCTGGCGCTGCCGCCGCAGACGGCGCACCGCCTCGCGCTGACGCTCGAGGCCGAAGGCTATCTGGTCCGCACCGCGAAGGGCGTCTATCGCGCCGCGCCGCGCCTCGCCGCCCTCGCGCAGCCCAGCGAGCCGCGCCCCGCGCTTGCCGCCGGCCTGCGCCGCCCGCTCGCGCGGCTGGCGGCACAGTTCGGTGCCTATGCCCATGCCGGCATCCTCGAGGATTCGATGGTCACCTACATCGTCAAGGAGCGCGGCGACGCCGCCGAGCTATTCACCGCCGAACGGATGCAGCTCGAAGCCTATTGCTCGGCGATCGGCAAGATATTGCTCGCCGCGCTGCCCGAGCCCGCGCTGGCCGCCTATCTCGCCGGCGGCCCGCTGATCGCGCTGACCCCGAACACGATCACCGATGCGGCGGCGCTGCGAGACGAGCTGGCGACGATCCGCCGGACCGGCATCGCCTATGACCGCCATGAAATCCGCAACGACCTGTTCTGCATCGCGGTGCCGCTGCCGCCGGAGGACGGGCGCATCGAAGGCGCGATTTCGCTATCCTTCCTTGGGCGCACACCCGATGCGGCGGTGCGACGCAAAGCGATCGCGCGGCTGCGCGCGGTGGCCCGCCGCCTCGCCGGTGAGGCCGGTCAGGCGGGCGTCGTCAGTTCCGCCCGCACATAGTCGACCGACCCGGCGCCGCTCGTCAGCCGCTGGGCGCCGAGCTGCCGGTTCCACCAGCTTTCGGACCCGTCGGCGAGCCGCCATTCGTGCAGGCGGCGCGTGAAGAGCTGAAGGTCGTGCTCGGCGCTGATCCCGATCGCGCCGTGCACGGCATGCGCGGTTGCGGCGACGCGCGTCGCGGCCCTGCTCGCCACCGATTTGGCGGTCGCCGCGGCGACCAGCGAAGGCGGCCAGGTCCCGGCGCAGCCGAGCTGCGACGCGATGCGCGCCGCAACCGCCTCTTCGGCCATCACCGCCAGATTCTGCTGGAGCGCCTGCTGGCGGCCGATCGGCTTGCCGAACTGGGCGCGCTCGTTGGCATAGGCGGCGGTCATCGCGACGAGCCGATCCGCCGCGCCGGCGATCAGCGCCGCGCGCAGCACCGCCGCAAGCGCGCGCAATCCCCCCGCCGGCGCCGGCAGCATCCCGTCGAGCCGGTCCCATCGCATCCGCGCCGCGAGGCTGCCGGCGACGCCCGTCGCTTCGGCCCCGTCCGCCGCGACGAGGGCGAGCCGCCCGTCCTGTTCGACCAGCACATGGCGCGCGACGAGCCCCAGCGGCACCACCACCGCCTGTCCCGGCGCCGCCACAGCGAGCGCGACCGGTCCGTCGGGCAGCGGCACACCGGCATCCGCCAGCAGCACCCGCGCGATCATCGTCTCGCCGACCGGCAGCGGCACCGCGTGGCGCCCCAGAGCCTGCCACAGCGGCTGCACCGCCGCGACCGGCAGACCGAAGCCGCCCGCCGCCTCTGCGACCAGCGCGTCGAGGAACCCCGATCCGGCGACCGCGTCCCACATCGCATCGGTATCGCCGCCCGCCTCGACCGCGCGCACCGCGGCGGGCGCGGCGACGGTTTCGAGCATCCGCTCGAAGGGCGAAAGAAGCGCGTCGTGATCCATCATCGCAGTCCCATTCCGCGCGCGATGATCCCGCGCAATATTTCCCGCGTGCCGCCGCGCAGCGAAAAGCTCGGCGCCACATGCGTCACATAGAGCAAGGTGCGATACAGCTCCGCATCGACCGGCTCGTCCGGATGCGCGGCGAGGTCGTCGCCGATCGCGATCGGCAGTTCCTGTTCGAAGCTGGTTCCGAGGTCCTTGACCAGCGACGCCTCGACCACCGGGCTCTCGCCGAGGGCGAGCCGCGCGGTGCAGGCGATCGACATCGCCCGCAGCGTCCCCAGCCGCGCGGTGAAATCGCCGACCAGCGCTACCGTCGCCGAATCCTCGCGTCCCATCGCCTGCAGATGCCGCACCCAGGCGTCGAGCAGCACGACGCTCGAATAGATGCGCTCGGGCCCGCTGCGTTCGAAGGCGAGTTCGGCCGTGACCTGCTTCCAGCCCTCGCCCTCCTGCCCGATCAGCGCGTCGGCAGGCAGGTCAGCATCTTCGAAGAACACCTCGGCGAAATGCGCGTCGCCCGCCAGATCGGCGATCGGCCGCACCGTCACGCCCGGCGCCTTGAGGTCGATGATGAGCTGCGACAGGCCGCCGTGCCTATCCTCGCTGGTGCCAGAGGTGCGGAGCAGCGCGATCATATAGTCGCTGTGCATCGCGTTGCTCGTCCAGATCTTCTGGCCGTTGACGCGCCAGCCGCTTTCGGTGCGCTCGGCGCGGGTGCGCACGCTGGCGAGGTCGGACCCCGACCCCGGCTCGCTCATCCCGATGCAGAAGAAAATCTCGCCGCGGCAGATGCGCGGAAGATAGTCTTCGCGCTGCGCCTCGGTGCCGAAGCGCAGGATCAGCGGCGCGCTCTGGCGGTCGGCGATCCAGTGCGCAGCGACCGGCGCGCCCACCGCGAGCAGTTCCTCGACGACGACGAACCGCGCGAACGGCCCGCGTTCGCCGCCGCCATAGTGTCGGGGCAGCGTCAGGCCCAGGAAACCCGCTTCGCCCAGCCTGCGGCTGAACGCCGCGTCGAACCCCGCCCACGACCGGGCGCGAACCGCATCGCCGCGCGCCGCGACGGCTTCGGCTGCCAGCGCGCGGATCGCCGGGCGCAGCGCCTCGTCTTCGGCGGGCAGCGCCGCGAGGGTCAATGTGTCGAACACCCGTCCTCCCTCCTATGTGGCCGGCCGCACCGCGGCAGATGCCGCATGCCCCATCGCCGTCCCGGCAGCAATAGATATGCCAGCCTCTTTCCCGAAGGCCGATTCGGTCACCCTCGCGGCATCGCCCACGCCGCCCACAGCCAGCCGGCAATCATCAGGGCACCGCCGACCGGCGTCACCGCGCCCAGCCACCGCGGCGCGCCCAGCGCCATCGCATAGAGGGTGGCGGCGAACAGGATCGAGCCGGCCAGCAACATCGCCGCCGGCCCACGCGCGACGCCCATCACGGCGAGCGCCCCGACCGCGTGGATCAACTGATAGAGGCCGCCGGTCCGCAGCCATTCGGCCTCTTGCTGCCCTGCCGCGCCATGGGCGCCGAACGCGCCCGCCGCCACCGCGACGGCCGCGGAAATCGCCGCAAACAATCCGAGCATCGATCCTTTTCCTTCCTTCGCGCGGCCGCCCGATGGCGTCGCGCGTGACAAAGCCGCAAAAATCGCATAAGGGCGCCGCCGATCATGCCAGTCAAGACCCTCCCCGCCCAGCCGAAAGTCGGCATGGTTTCGCTCGGCTGCCCGAAGGCGCTGGTCGACAGCGAACGCATCCTGACGAAATTGCGTGCCGACGGCTATGGCCTGTCGCCCGATTACGCCGGGGCCGACGTGGTGCTCGTCAATACCTGCGGCTTCCTCGACAGCGCGAAGGAGGAAAGCCTCGAGGCGATCGGCGAGGCGATGGCGGAGAACGGCCGCGTCATCGTCACCGGCTGCATGGGCAGCGAGGCCGATCTGATCCGCGCCCGCTTCCCGAATGTGCTCGCGGTCACCGGTGCCCACCAGTATGAGCAGGTGGTCGACGCGGTCCACGACGCCGCGCCGCCGACGCAGGGACCCTTCGTCGATCTGGTGCCGGAGGGCGGCCTCAAGCTGACCCCGCGCCACTACAGCTATCTGAAGATCAGCGAGGGCTGCAACCATAGCTGCGCTTTCTGCATCATCCCTGACCTGCGCGGCCGGCTGGTCAGCCGCCGCATCGACGCAGTGCTGCGCGAGGCGGAGAAGCTCGTCGCGGCGGGGACGAAGGAACTGCTGGTGATCAGCCAGGACACCTCGGCCTATGGCGTCGATATCCGCCATGATCCGCGCGAGTGGAAGGGGCGCGAGGTGCGCGCGCACATGACCGATCTCGCGCGCGAACTCGGCCAGCTTCGGACGAGCGAAGGCCGCGCGCCGTGGGTGCGGCTGCACTATGTCTATCCCTATCCGCACGTCGATGCGGTGATCCCGCTGATGGCGGAGGGGCTGCTCACCCCCTATCTCGACATTCCCTTCCAGCATGCGAGCCCGAAGGTGCTGAAGGCGATGAAGCGCCCCGCAAACGAAGCGAAGGTGCTCGAACGGCTGGCCGCGTGGCGCGCGATCGCGCCCGACATCGCGGTGCGGTCGAGCTTCGTCGTCGGCTTCCCCGGCGAGACCGAGGAGGATTTCCGCTATCTGCTCGACTGGCTCGACGAGGCGCAGCTCGATCGCGTCGGTGCCTTCCGCTTCGAGCCCGTCGCTGGCGCGCAGGCGAACGCCCTGCCCGATCCGGTGCCGGAGGTGGTCAAGGAAGAGCGCTATCAGCGGATCATGGAAAAGACCGCCGCGATCAGCGCCGCGAAGCTCGCGGCGAAGGTCGGCCGTACCCTCCCCGTCATCATCGACGAGGTGGGCGAGGCCGATGAGGAGGGCAGCATCGGCGCCACCGGCCGCAGCCAGGCCGACGCGCCGGAGATCGACGGCCATGTCTACCTCCGCGACGTCGCCGCGGGGCTGAAGGCGGGCGACATCGTCGACGTGCTGGTCGAGGACGCCGACGAGCATGACCTGTTCGGGGTCGTGACCGCCTGATTTCCGGGCGACATTTTTACGGGAACGCTTCGGCCCGGTCGGTGGTAGAACAGATATCGACCGGGCCCCGACACATGCGGATAGCACAGCGACTGCCATATCTGATCGTCATCGCGGCGACGCTTGCCGGCTGCAAGGCGCAGACGGTCGCGGACATGGCGCCGCCCCGCGCTACCGACACCGCGCCGACGCCGAAGCAGACCTCGCTGGTCGCGGTGCCGATCGACGCCGACGCAGCGGCGCTGCGCACCGCGCTCGAACGCGCGGTGCCGCGCACGCTGTGGACGATCGACCGACGCGAACCGAAGTGCGTGCCGCCGCAGGGGGTCAAGGTTTTCGGCAAGAAGGTGAAGGTCACGCCGCCGATCGCCTGCACCATCGTCGGGCAGGTGACGCGCGGCGCCCTGCGGCTGCGCGGCGAAGGGCAGGAGATCGTGGTCGACGTGCCGCTGAATGCGCGGGTCAGCGCACGCGACGTCGGCGGCGTCCTGAAGGGGGAGACCGCGACCGGATCGGCGATGGCGCATGCGCGCATCCGCGTCGAACTGACCCCCGACTGGCGGCTGCAGGGCAAGGCGCGCATCGCCTATGGCTGGACGAAGCCGCCAGGGATCGACTTCCTCGGCCGGCGCATCACCTTCACCGATCAGGCCGACGCGAAGCTGAAGCCCGTCGTGCGAGATGTCGAGCGCGAGGTGAACCGGGAGATCGCCCGGGTCGACGTGAAGCGGCAGGCCGCCGACATCTGGCGGCGCAGTTTCACCACCCTCGAACTCAATCGCGAAAATCCGCCGGTGTGGATGCGCCTGACGCCGCAGCGCCTTCTTTATGGCGGCTATCGCGTCGACGGACAGCGCATCAAGCTGAACCTCGCGCTCGAGGCGATGACCGAAAGTTTCGTCGGTGAGCGCCCCGCCGACCCCGCGCCGACGGCGCTGCCGCGACTGGTGCACGAAACGCCGCGCCCGCACCTCGACGTGTTCGTGCCCGTCGTCGCCGATTATGCGGAGCTGGAACCCGTGATCCTGCGCGCGCTGGTCAAACGGTCGGCGCAGCCGTTCGAGGTTCCGAAGGTCGGGCCTGTGAGGGCGAAGTTCGACAAGGTGACGGTCTATGGCGCGCCGGGCGGCCGCGTCGCGGTCGGCGTCTCGGTCGAAGCGCAGCCGCAGCGCATCCCGCAGGGGCCGACGCACGGCCGCATCTGGGCCACCGCGATCCCGGTCAACGATCCGGGGTCGGCCGAGGTCCGCTTTGCCGATCTGACGATTCTGGGCGACACCGACGGGATCGGGGGCGATCTGCTGCTGAAGCTCGGGCAAAGCCCCGGCTTCTCGACCCTGATCGCGTCCGCGCTGACGCAGAATTTCACCCGCGACGTGGAAGAACTGGAAGGCAAGATCCGCCGCGCGGTCGATCAGCGGCGCGAAGGCGATTTCGAGATTCGCACGACCGTCACGGGCTTCGAGACCGGCGAGATCAAGGCCTATGGCGCGGGCCTCTATCTGCCGGTCCGGATGAGCGGATCGGCGAGCATCGCCTATCGACCCGCCCGATAGTCAGCCAGCCACCGTCTCTTCATGGAGAATGCGGCCCGCGCCGTCCGCGATCGTGAAGGTGACGCGCCACGGCACCTCGTCGGGGAAGCGCGTCCGGCCGAGGATATGGGGCTTCGCGCCGGCGACATAGCTTGCCGAATTGCGCGAGCGCGACTTGCCCGTCACCTCGACCGTATAGATATAGCGCTCGCCATGCCCCGGCCGGCCTTCGAGGGTCAGTTCGACATATCCTGCGTGCCGTTCGGTCTGCAGGAGGATCGGTGAGGGGTGGCGAGATGTCATGGCGGTCGATCCCGAAGCGAAGAAAGCGGCAAGCGGTGCCGCCAACAGAAATTGCGCCGCCCGCACCCAGGCGCTCCGCGGTTTCACCGGCGATTGCCCGGCTTGGGTTGCTGGACCGGCGGATCGGGCGGCCCGATCGGCAGCTGGTCGGAATCGGCTCCGAATATCCCTTCGGACCCCGGAAACTGATTCAGGAACCGCGCCAGCATGTCGGGGCCGATCTCGCGCGCGATCAATTCGGGCGTGGGCTGCTGGCCCCGGCGGCGTATCATTTCCCAGGCCGTCGCGACCTCCCGATACAGTTCCGCGCGCGGATGCTCCACCGTCAGCTTTTCCAGGCTGCCTTCGGGACCGCTATCGTCGCGCGGCAGGTCGATCGTGTCCGGCAGTTGCTCAACGGCGACGCTCGTGGATTTGCGGGCGTCGACCTGTTCGACCCGATCGCCGCCCTTTTCGCGGGGCGGTCCGATCTGGTTCACCGTGGTCGCCTCGCCCCCGCTCAGCGGCGGTTCCGCGGTCGGCGGCGCGACAAGAAGCAAGGCGAGCGCGACGATCAACGGCTTCCCGTCTGGGTGATGCCGATCGAGGCACCGCCCTCCTGAAGGATTTGCAGGATCAGGCCCGTGCCGATCTGATCGATGGCGGCCAGATTGTCGTTCCCCTGCTGGGTCAGGTCGAGCGCGTTCCCCGTGCCGGTCTGTGTCAGCATGGCGATATTGCCGATCCCGTCCTGAAGCAGGCCGACATGGTTGGCCGCGCCGGCGTCCGCCTGCTGGGTCACCAGCGCGCTGTTCGCCTGGCCGGATTGCCATATGCTCGCGATATTGCTGCCCCCCGGCGCGCCCGACTGGCGAACGCCGACGGTGCCGTCACTCCCTTCCATCGCCAGCGTGACGGCGGCCAGCGCATCGCCCTGCTGGACGATGTCGGCCCGAAGCGCGTCGCCGGTCAGCGTGAGGTCGGCCGCCGCATGAGGGGAGTCCTGCGTCACGTCGACGTCGCCGGCGGAGCCGATCTGTTCGATCGTCACGCTCTGACCGGGATGCTGCCCCTGCGCGACCGCGGCCGAAAGCCCGGTCCCCGACTGATCGATCGTCGCGGTGGACTGGGCCACGGCAACGCCCGGTCCGGCCGACAAGGCCCCGGCGGCGAGAAGCCATAGATCACGGCGTTTCATCGGACTTCTCCAATAAAAAGTCCCCGGAGGGCGCCCGAGGGCGCCCTCCGGGGCGCGGGGTCACTGTGCGACGTTCGCCACGTTGAACGATCCCGACTGAAGAACGGTCGAGACGTTTCCGTTGGTGAGCTGCGTCACATTCGCGGTGTTGTTGTTGCCGCTCTGATCGACCGACGAAGTGTTGCCCGAACCAAATTGCAGGACGAGCGCATATTGCGAGTTGCCTGCCTGGGTCACGGTCGAGCTGTTGTTGTCGGCATACTGGCCGACGCCGGCATAGCTGCCGCTGCCGGTCTGGAGGATCGACGAGCTGTCGAAATTGCCCGTCTGCTCGTTGACCGCGACATGGTTGTCGCCATCCTGGTCGATCGACGACGTGCCGTCATTGCCATATTGGTAGATCGCCGCAGAGAAATTCTCCGTCGGCGGGCTATCCTCGCGCTGGATGATGCTGCCCGTATTGCGGTTGCCGACCTGATAGACCAGGGCGTCGCTGTCCTCGGCCCGCTGGACGATCGACGCGTCATTGTCGTCGCCGGCAAGCTGCCAGACATAGGCGATCGAACGGTTGCCGTGGTTCAGCACGCTCGACACGCTGTTCGTGCCCCACTGCCGGACCTCCGCATAGCCGTCGTTGGCCCGCTGGAAGACTTCGGAGTCGTTGCCGTCCCCGGACTGGTCGACATAGACCGACGAATTGATCGGCCGGATGCCGCCCGGCGACGTCTGGTCGACAAGGCTGCTGTTGCCGTTGCCCGACTGGTCGACGGTCGCCAGCACCGATTCGCCGTCCTGGACGATGTCGGAGCTGTTGCCGTCACCGCTCTGGTTGACGTCGGCGTCGTCATCGGTTCCGGTCTGCAGGACGGTCGAGAAATTGTCGGCCCCGCTCTGCACGACATAGGCCTCGCCGACGTCGCCGATCTGATCAACCGTGCTGTCGTTCCGCAGCCCGGTCTGCGTCACCTCGGCGATCTGGCTGCCGGTGCCGCCCTGGTTGATCATGCTGTTGTTGCCGTAGCTGTCGTCGGTCAACGCCGCCGTCGCATCGCCCTGAACCACCGTCGCGCTGTTGCCGTCGCTGGTCTGGTTGATCGTCGAGGACTGCCAGTCGTCGACCTGCGTCACGTCGGCATTATTGTTGTTGCCCGACTGATTGACGAACGACTCGGTCTGGATCGCGATGGTCGACGTGTCCTGCGATACCGTGGCGACATTATTGTCGCCGGACTGGTCGACCTCCGACACGTTGATCGGGGTCGAACCCGATCCGTCGTCGGCCTGGGTGACGTTGGCGAGGTTGTTGGCGCCGCTCTGGGTGACCAGCGAATCGCCGCCGTCCAGCGAACCCGTCTGGTCGACATTGGCGGTATTGCCGGTGTTCGACTGGTTGACGGTGCTGACCGATTGGGCGAGCGCCGGTCCGGCGATTGCTAGCGCGAGAACCGAAGCCGCGCTCATCATCATTTTCTTCATCTTCCTGCTCCTTGGCTTTTGCGGCAGGCGATGCGCCGCCGCAATACAAAGGCCGGATCCGTTGCGTCATCCAGCGCCGGCCCCGCTGGCTGCCGACGGGAAGAGAGAACGCGGTCGGTGCGGCGGCCACGGGGGGGATCGGCGCCGCCGCACCTTGCGATTCCGCCGCGGCTGCGATATGAAGCCGGACGGACGCTCGCGTCTGGCGAGGTTTCCCGTAAACCTTGCCAAGTCCGGTCTCGTCGACATCGCGATGCCAATCAGAGTGTCGACGGGACCGCCTTTCGTGCCCGGATGATCCGGACGATTCCTTCTATTCCCCTCCCTTGTTCGGCTGGACCGTGACGTTCGTCGTATCCAGCGTGTTAAGCGTCGGTATGGGCGGCGCGGGTTGCACCGGTCCGGTCGGGCGTGCCGCCGGCTGCGCGGGCCGCGCCGAAAGCTGCGGCGCATCGCCGCGGTGCGCCGGCGCCGCTGGCGCACGCGCCTGGACATAGCCGGGCGTGCATGCGCCGGTGATCGTGCTGCCATCGGTGCGGCGCACCAGTTCGACCGCCTCGGGCTCGATATTGTCGCGGCGCGCATAATATTGGCGGAGCAGCTTTTCGCTGAACTCCGGCTGCGTCGACATGCACCACAGATCGCGCCCCGCGCCTTCGATGATCAGGCCGTAGACCGCGGATTCGATCGCCTGCTGCAGCGCGAGGGCGTCGGGCTCGTTGGTCGCGACGCCGCCCTCCAGTTCGAGCAGGTCCTTGAACGCGACATAGCGGAAGGCATTGGCGTCGAGCCCGATCGACGCGATCGACTTGCGCACGCTGACGGTCAGCAGCACCTCGCCCGTCTTGACGCTGACGGCGCGCAGATAGACGGTCACCGTATCCTCGCGATATTTGGTGCTGCCGCCGATGCCCAGGAACCGCGCGCCGATACCGCCCGACTTGGTGTTGGTATCGTATCCGATGATGCCGCCTTCCAGGATGACGCCCGCGAAAAGCAGCGGGGGAAGCGCCTGGCGATTGAGTTTCGTCTCGCCCAGGTAGGAGGCCCGCATCTCGCGGATCACGGCGCGCTCGCGCAGCAGATTGTCGAGACGCTCGCGCTCGATGACGGTGAACCAGCGCCCGCGGCCCGATTCCTGCAGCGCCTTGACCAGAATCGAGGTCGCGCCCTGCGTGACCGCGCGCGACAGCGTCTGGACCCCTTCGGTGGGTTTGAACTGGCCCGTCTGATCGGCGAAATTATAGACCGCCACCGAGATATTGTCGCCGGGTGCCGGCAGTGTCTGCAAGGTGTGGGTCGCGGGGGTCGGCAGCACCGGCTGCGGCGCCGACCAGCTCGCCCCGTCGTTCACGGCGCACGCGCAGAGCAGCGTCGTGGCCGCCGCTACGACGGCGGTGCGAAGGCGCAGGGGAGAGGTCATTCGCCCGGTCCCGTCAGGCCGCCGTCATCGCTGCCTTGCAGCAGCGGGATGACGATCTCGGTCACGCTGCCGTCGGCATTGTTGGTGATGGTCAACGTGACCGAATCAAGGCCGCGGACGAAGGAAATCTCCTGGTCCCCGAACTGGATCAGGCCGCTGTCCTGCGCGTTCTCGCCAAAGATGATGTCGGTGATCTGGGTGGCCAGCGACGACAGCAGGCGGCTTTGCAGCGTGCGCAGGAACTGCTGCGCCGGATCGGTCGAGGTGACGGCGTTGGGGTCTTTATATTTGTTCTGCGCGGAGGCGATGCCCAGAAGGTGGGCGGAATTGAAGGGGTTGCCGCCGAACGAGGGATTGACGGGCGTGTAGACGATGTCCTGCGCCTGCCCCGCCGCCGGCATCAGCACGGCACACGCCCCCAGCGCCGCTGGCGCGGCCCATTTCGCCCGGAAAATCATGGCACGTCCTCCGCCTGCTATCCCCGCCGCAAATTCGCGACCCGCCTGCCGGTCGCCCGGAAAGCGTTTGAGGCTCGGGGTGCTTCGGCCAACCGCCCGTTATCGCGACGTGGAGAGCCGAAACATTTGTCGCGGCAGCCGATTGGCAACCGCCGAAGTGGATGACGCTATGCCAGCTTGGGCGAGTCGCCTACCCGTACCACTACGGATGGTGGCTTTACGGGTAGATGGCTAAGGGAGTAATAGGCCAAAGACGTCATACGAGGTCGCCCGACAAAGTTTCGAAAGCAAATCATCGAACAACGGTTGGGAGTTAGGGAGATGAAACACGACCTGGTCCATGTCGTTGACGACGACGAGGCCGTTCGCAACACGCTCTCCCTCCTGCTTCACGCCAATGGCTACCGGGTACGGCCATGGTCCAGCGGCGAGGCGATGCTGGCGAACGATTTCGACAGCGAGCCGGCCTGCGTGCTGATCGACCTGCGCGCGCCGACCGCGGCGGACCTCGACCTTCTGGAAGCGATCAACCGACGCGGCACGATGGTCGCGACGATCATCCTTTCGGAGCAGGCGGATGTTCGAACCGCCGTCGCCGCCCTGCAACGCGGCGCCGCCAATTTCATCGCGATGCCGGCCGAAAGCGAATTGCTGCTGAACGGCATCCGCGACGTTCTCGGCTCGCTGCACAATCGACAGGCGGCGGAGGCGCGGCGCCGCGATGCAATCGCCCAGCTCGGCAAGCTGTCGCCCAGGGAACTCGAGGTGCTGCACGGCGTCGCCAGCGGCAAGCAGAACAAGGTCATCGCACTCGAACTGGGGATCAGCCCCCGCACGGTGGAGGTCTATCGCGCGAATATCATGGAGAAGATGAACTGCAGGACCCTCGCCGGAATATTGAGGATCGCATTCATTGCCGGACTGCTGGAGGACAACGTCATCGCGGGCGCCGCCTGATGATGGCGGCACGGGTCGTGCGAGACCGGCGATAGCGGCTCCGCGATCAGAAAAGCCGCGTCAACGAATAGAAGATCGCTGCGACCACCGCGCTCGCGGGAATGGTGATGAACCAGGCGACGACGACGTTGCTCGCGACGCCCCAGCGCACCGCGCTCGCACGGCGGGCGACGCCCGCGCCGATGACGCTGCCGGTGATGGTGTGCGTCGTCGACACCGGGATGCCGAACCAGCTTGCCGCGAACACCATGATCGATCCGCCGGTCGACGCGGCGAAGCCCTGATGATGCGACAGCTTGGTGATGCGCCCGCCCATCGTCTCGATAATCTTCCACCCGCCCGACAGCGTGCCGAGCGCGATCGCGATATAGCAGCTGATCGCGACCCAGTGCGGCACGTGGAATTCGCCGTCCAGATAGCCGGTCGAATAGAGCAGCACCGCGATGATCCCCATCGTCTTCTGCGCGTCGTTGAGCCCGTGGCTGATCGAATAGGCGGCCGAGGAGAAGAGGTGGAGGCGGCGAAAGCTCTTTTCGGCGAATTTCGCGGTCGCGCGGCGCAGCGCCCAGCTGCTCGCGAGCATGACCAGCATCGCCAGCAGCATGCCCAGCATCGGCGACAGGAAGATGGCGATCACGGTCTTGTTGAGCCCCGACCACTGGATGCCTTCGAAGCCCGCATGCGCGACGCCCGCCCCGACGATGCCGCCGACCAGCGCGTGGCTCGACGAGGAAGGAATGCCCTTGATCCAGGTGACGATGTTCCAGAACATCGCACCGACCAGCGCGCCGAACACGACCGCGGGCGTCACCAGATTCTTGTCGATCAGTCCGGCCCCGATCGTCTCCGCGACCCGGTGCAGTTCGGGGAAGCTGATCGACAGGAAATAGGCCGCGAAGTTGAAGAAGGCGGCGAACATCACCGCCTGCACCGGCCGCAGCAGGCGCGTGGCGACCACCGTCGCGATACTGTTCGCGGCGTCGTGCAGCCCGTTCAGAAAGTCGAACGCCAGCGCGAGCAGGATCAGCCCGGCGAGAAGGGGAAAGGCCAGTTCGTGCATGGGCCTATCCGTCCAGCGCCAGAGAGCCGTTCGTGGCGAGCGAAGGCGGGACACCCCCCGACCTTGCGCGGCCCCGATGGGCCTCTCGACGTCGTTTATCCTGAGCGCCTGCGAGGCAGCCGAAGGGCTCGATGCGAACGGGACTTTTCATGCCGGGCATGTCTTCCGTCCGCTCACGCGTGATCGATGACCAGGCCGTCGATCTCGTTCGCGACGTCCTCGAAGCGGTCGACGACGCGTTCGAGATGGCTGTAAAGCTCACGCGCGATCATGAAATGAATGGTGTTCGTCGCGCCATGTTCCTTGAACAGGCGGCGGAGGCCCGCATCGTGGATCTCGTCGGCATGTCCCTCCATGCGGACGAGCCGCTCGGTCAGTTCGTGCAGACGCGCGCCGTTGGCGGCGACGTTGCGCAGCAGCGGCAGCGCCTCGACCGTCAGCCGCGCCGCATCGACGATGATCGCGGCGATGTCGCACATTTCGGGCTCGAACGTCTTGACGTCGTAGAGGTCGATGGCGCCGGCGGTCTTCTGCATCTCGTCGATCGCATCGTCCATCGAGGCGATGAGGTCGGTGATCGCGCTGCGGTCGAAGGGGGTCAGGAAGGTGCGGCGCACCGTCTGCAGGACCTCGCGCGTAATCTCGTCGGCGTCATGCTCGCGCTCGACGATCTCCTGGACGTGATCGGCCATCCCCTCGCCGCCCTGCAGCAGCCGCGCAAGCGCCTCGGCGCCCGCCGCCAATGTCGCCGCATGCGCCTCGAACAGGTCGAAGAAATTGCCCTGCCTCGGCAGCAGGCGCTGGAACCAGGCAAACATGCGATTGACCCCTGTCTTTTCGGCAACGTGGAACATGAACCCCGACCGCTGCGCCGCGGCGCGAAAGCCGCTGTCCCCGAACGACCGGATCAGCGCCTGAAGGTCGGGCTCGTCGACCGACGCCGCCGCCGCGTCGAAGGGGAACCAGCGCCGCTCGCGCTCGTCCATTTCCTTCCATTCGTCGAGTTCGCGCGTCACCGCGAGCGGAAACACCTCGACATCGTACATGATCGCTGCGCCGTTCGGGCGCCGCTTGCGATATTGGAAGCTGCCGATCGGCGTCGGACAGACCGCGCCGACCACCCCGGCCTCCTCCTCCGCCTCGACCGCGGCGGAGGCGTGCCGTTCCATGCCGTTCAGCGGATTACCCTTCGGGATCACCCAGCGCCCGGTCCCGCGCGAGGTGATCAGCAGTATCTCGGTCGGGCCGTCCATGCCTGGCCCGCCGAATCGATAGGGAAGGACAGCGATCTGCCGCATGTCGTCGGCGTTTACCCCTTGCGGTCCGCGCAAGCGAACCCGTGATTGCGAATTGGTGACGCCCCTATGACAATATTGTGACAGCGGCAATGGCGCATGGCGTCGAGCCCGGTTTCCGTGCCCGTCAATTCGATTGCAAAATGCAACGCTGTGCGTAAGCTGTTTGCCAAAGACGAATGGGAGACGACATGATGGCTGGCAGCGCGACCCTCGATCGCAGCGAACGGACGGCGGCCGCCCCCGTCGATCAGGATGTGCTGATCGTCGGCGCGGGCATCTCCGGCATCGGCATGGCCGTGCATCTTCAGATGAACTGTCCCGACCGCAGCTTCGCGCTCGTCGAGCGGCGCGCGAATCTGGGCGGCACCTGGGATCTGTTCCGCTATCCCGGCATCCGCTCGGACAGCGACATGCACACGCTGGGGTTCATCTTCGAACCATGGAAGCATGAAAAGTCGATCGCCGACGGTCCGTCGATCCTCGCCTATCTGAACCGCATCGTCGACGAGCGCCATATCCGCGACCATATCCGCTTCAACCGCAAGGTGGTCGGCGCCGACTGGAGCAGCGCCGAGGCGCGCTGGACCGTGACGCTGGAAGATGACGCGGGCGCGACCACGACGACGACCGCGCGCTGGCTCTACCTCGGCTCCGGCTATTACGACTATGACGAGCCCTATGACGCGCATTTCCCGGGGCGCGAGGATTTCGCGGGTCAGATCGTCCATCCGCAATTCTGGCCGAAGGATTTCGACTATGCGGGCAAGAAGGTGGTGGTGATCGGGTCGGGCGCGACCGCGGTGACCATCGTCCCGTCGATGACCGAAAGGGGCGACGGCAAGGGCGCGGCGCATGTGACGATGCTCCAGCGCACGCCGACCTGGTACGCGATCCGCCCGGCGAAGGACGGGATCGCCAATTTCCTGCGCAAGATCCTGCCCGAAAAGCTCGCCTACAGTATCACGCGCTTCAAGAATATCCGCCTGCAGGACATCGTGTTCCGCCGCGCGCGCGAAAAGCCCGAGAAGGTCGCCGATTTCCTGACCAAGAAGCTGAAGCAGGCGCTCGGCGACAAATATGATCCGGTCGCTTTCACCCCGCCCTACAATCCGTGGGACCAGCGCCTGTGCCTCGTCCCCGACGCCGATTTCTTCGAGGCGATGAAGGCCGGACAGGCATCGGTCGTCACCGATCATATCGAGCGCTTCGACCGGACCGGCATCCAGCTCAAATCGGGCGGACACCTCGACGCCGACATCATCATCACCGCGACGGGTCTCAAGCTCGCGGTCGCGGGCAAGATTCCGGTGCGCGTCGATGGCGAGACGGTCGATTGGAGCCAGCATTTCTACTACAAGGCGTGCATGTTCTCGAACGTGCCGAACTTTGCGGCGGTGTTCGGCTATCTCAACGCGAGCTGGACGCTGCGCGCCGACCTCGTTTCCGAATATGTCTGCCGCGTCCTCAACCATATGCGCGATACCGACACCACGGTCGCGACGCCGGTGCTCGAAGACCCGTCGACGCTGGTCGAGGACGACATCTTCGACTTCTCGTCGGGCTATATCCAGCGCGCGCTGCACATCATGCCGAAAAGCGCGGCCGACATGCCTTGGCGGCTCAGCCAGAATTATGTGCGCGACCGCGTCGACATGCGTACGGGCACGATCGCCGACGGCATCCTGACCTTCGGCCACGCGCGCAAGGCGGCGGCATCGCCGCCGGCGGAACTGGAGGCGGCCGAGTAATAGGGCGCCGCCGTCGTCAATCGACGTGCTCGGGCTTGCCCTTGCGCGCGCCCTTGGCAAGCTCTTCGAGCTGCTTTTCGCTCATGCTGTCGACCATCTCACGCGACGCGCCCTTCAGGTCGGACTTAGGGGTGTCGCCGCGCTTGGCGCTGAGCGCGGCGCCGGCGGCTTTCTGCTGAGCCTTGGATCTGGCTGGCATGACCTGTCTCCTGTCTGCCCCCGCTATCCGTTAACGCCCCTATCCGTTAACGATCGTCCCGCCGTTGGGATGCAACACCTGGCCCGACATATAGCTGCTGTCGTCGCAGGCGAGGAACAGGAAGCAGGGCGCCACCTCATTGGGTTCGCCCGGCCGCTGCATCGGCGTGCTCTCCCCGAAATGCGCGACCTTGTCGGCGGGGGCGCCGCCGCGCGGGTTCAGCGGGGTCCAGATCGGCCCCGGCGCCACCGCGTTGACGCGGATTCCCTTCGCCACCAGATTCTCGCTCAACGACCGCGTGAAGGCGGTGATCGCCCCCTTGGTCGCGCTGTAGTCCAGCAAGCCCGGCGAACCCTGGTACATCGTCACGCTGGTGCAATTGACGATCGCCGCGCCCTTGCGCAGATGCGGCAGCGCCGCCTGCACGAGGTAGAACATGCCGAAGATGTTGGTCGCAAAGGTGCGCTGAAGCTGGTCGGGGTCGATGTCGCGGATGTCCTCCGCCGGATGCTGTTCCCCCGCATTGTTGACGAGTATGTCGAGCCGCCCGAAGCGCTCGATCGTCCGCTCGACGATCTTCGCGCCCGCCGTGGGCTTGCCGACGTCGGCCTTGACCGCGATCGCGCGGCGCCCCTCGCCCTCGACGATCGCGACGCTGTCCACGGCGTCCGCCTTGTTGTCCTTGTAGACGATTGCAATGTCGGCGCCCTCGCGCGCGAAAAGCGCACAGACCGCGCGGCCGATGCCGCTGTCGCCGCCGGTGACGATGGCGACCTTGCCGTCGAGCCGGCCCGATCCCGGATAGCGCGGTTCCCACCGGGGCGGGCGGTCGAGGTCGGATTCGCGGTCGCTGGGCGGATCGGCGATCGTCTTCGCCTTGCCGACCGCCTTTTCGAGCTTCGCCGCCGCGCGCTTCTTGCCGCGCTTCTCGGTTGGGGTTTCGCCGACCTTGCCGGCCTTGGGCTGCCTGGCCATCGTCGCTATCCTTGCGTTGCCGGACGGAAATCGCCGCGATATTCGGGCTTGAGCGCGTGGATCAGCGCCGCCGACATCGGCAGGTCGATCCTGTAACTGCCCTCGACATAGGGGCCCACTTCATAGGGACCGATCCCGATCGTCAGCCGGTCGAGCTTCTTCCCGTCGGACGAGCCGAGCCAGATCGTCTGCGCCGACGCCACCGGGCATTTGCCGAAAACGCTGTCGGTATCGCGGTTCCATTCGACCCCGCGTGCGGCCTTGGCGCGCTCGACGCCGGCGCACAGGTCGTCGTTCGCCGCCTTGTCGAACACCGCGCCGCTCGTGAACAAGTCGAGCGGCTTCAGCCGTGTCGCCTTGTTACGGTCCCACACCAGCGTGTCGAAGCTCTGCATCCCGTGCGCGCCGCCCATATAGGTCCCGATCTCGGCCGACAGGCTCAGGAAGCGCGGCGTATCGGTGACGCGCTGCCAGCTCTGGAGGTGGCTGTGCGCGTGATAGGGAAAACCCTCCTTCGCCGCCGCCGCCCTGTCGCGCTCGGCGGCCGCGACCAGCGCCGCGCGCTGGACCGCGCGGTCGTTGTCGAGCCATGCCGCAAGCCCCGGAATGCGGGCTGCCTCGACCGGATAGCTGTACGCGAATTCGATGAGGTCGGTCTTTTCCTCGACCTTGGAGGCGGTCGCTTCCTTCGCCGCGACATCAGCGGCGCCGTTCGGCGGCGCGCCCGGGACCGACGCCGCGACCTCCTTTTCGGCGCGGGTCGGCGCCGCCTTTTCCGAACAGCCGGCGACAAGCAACGCGCCCATGCACAGGAGCGCCGCGGAGCGATGGGGGAATATCCTCGTCATGCGCCAACAACGCCGGGAATCGACAAAGTTTCCCTATCGGCCTAGCACGACCGCATGTTCGATTATTCCAATCTGATCCAGCCCGACAAGGGGCAGGACGCCCGCACCATCCATCTGGTCGACAAGACAAGCTATGACGATTGGCTGAAGGGGCGCAGCGCCCGCGAACGCACTGCCCTCGCCGCCGCCGGCTACAAACCCGACGGCTACGCCCACGCCATTCTGCCCGGCGACGATGCCGAAAGCTGGTCGGTGGTGACCGCGGTCGCCAATGTCGACAGCCTGTCGGCCTGGTGCCTCGCCAAGCTGGCGCAAACGCTGCCCGAAGGCCGCTACCGCGTCGAAGGCCGCCAGCCCGGCAAGGCGCTGTTCGGCTGGCTGAGCGGGCAATATCGCTTCGACGCCTATCGATCGAAGGCCGATGCGCGCGGCGGCCGCGTACTGCTGACCACCGACGTCGCGGCGATCGCGCCGGTTGTCGCCGAGATGCGCGGCGTCGCGCTGGTCCGCGACCTCGTCAACACCCCGGCCGCCGACATGGGGCCCGCCGCACTCGAGGCCGCGGCCGAGCGCATCGCCAGGGCGCACGGCGGGACGCTGACGGTGACGAAGGGCGAAGCGCTCGAACAGGGCTATCCGATGATCCACGCGGTCGGCCGCGCCGCCGCGCGCCACCATGCACCGCGCCTGATCGAGATCGTCTGGGGCAAGGAGGAACATCCGCGCATCGCGCTGGTCGGCAAGGGGATCGCGTTCGACAGCGGCGGGCTCGACATCAAGCCCGCGGCGGGGATGCGGCTGATGAAGAAGGACATGGGCGGTGCCGCGCACGCTCTCGCGCTCGCCGAACTCGTCATGGCGACCGGCCTTCCCGTCCGCCTGCATTGCCTCGTCGCGGCGGCGGAGAACGCCATATCGGCCGACGCCTTCCGCCCCGGCGACGTGCTGCGCAGCCGCAAGGGCCTGACGGTCGAGATCGGCAACACCGATGCCGAGGGACGGCTCGTGCTCGCCGATGCGCTGGCGAAGGCGGGCGAGGACGCTCCCGAGCTGGTCGTCGACTTCGCGACGCTGACCGGCGCCGCGCGCGTCGCGCTCGGCCCCGATCTTCCGGCGCTCTATGCGAACGACGATGCGCTCGCCGACGAACTGCTGAAAGGCGGCGTCGAGCGCGACGATCCGCTGTGGCGGATGCCGCTGTGGGACGGCTATGCCGACCTTCTCGAAACCGACATCGCCGACCTCGGCAATGCCGGGACGTCGGCGTTCGCGGGGTCGATCACCGCCGCGCTGTTCCTCAAGCGCTTCGTTCCCGAAGGCGCGGCTTGGGCGCATTTCGATACCTTCGCGTGGCGCCCCTCGGCGAAGCCCGGACGGCCGAAGGGCGGCGCGGCGCTGGGACTGCGCGCGGCATGGGCGATGCTGCAGGGCCGCTACGACCGGCGCGGCAAGGCCTGAACATCCTTGATAAAGCGCGTCCCGCTGGTCTAATGGCGCGCGATTGTCCGCCCCGGCGGACCTCATCCATTTTCAGGACGGCTAGTGAAAGCAGAGATTGGCGATAAATCCGCGGCGAGCCGGGTACGCATGGGGCGCCCCGGCGCGGCCGGTGCGGGCCGCGACCGCTTCGCCCTCGCCGGAACGTCGCAGCCGTTCGACCCCCGCGTCGTCGCGATCCGCCCCGACCTCGCCGACATCGCGGTTGCCGGCCACTATTTCGCCCCGCACTATGCCGCGCCGATGATGCGGAGCTGCGTGCTTCCGGCGACGGCGCTGCGCGCCGACCCGGCGCCCGACGCCCGGCAGACGAGCGAGTTGCTGTTCGGCGAGGCCTTCGCGCTGCTCGACCTCACCGGCGGCTGGGCGTGGGGCTACAGCCTTGCCGATCATTATGTCGGCTATCTCGCCGCCGAAGCGCTCGGCGCGCCGATCGCCCCGACCCACCGCGTCGCGGCCGCCGAGGCGATCCTGCACAGCGCGCCCGACGCCGCCAGCGGCGGATCGGCCATCCTGCCGCGCGGCGCGCTGGTCATGGGCGAGGAACAGGGCGAATGGCTCGCGACGCCGCACGGCTTTCTGCCCCGCGCCGCGCTGGTCGAAGCGGACGGCCGCGACGACGATCCAGCCGGCATAGCCGAAGCGCTGGTCGGCGCACCCTATCTGTGGGGCGGCCGCACCGCAAAGGGCATCGACTGCTCAGGGCTCGTCCAGCTGGCCTGGAGCGCGGCGGGCGTTCCGCTTCCGCGCGACAGCGACCTGCAGTTCGCGGCGCTCGGTTCCGACAGGGCGGTCGATCCGGCCGCTCTCGCGCGCGGCGACCTCGTCTTCTTTCCCGGCCATGTCGGCATCATGACGGACCCCGAAACGATCGTCCATGCAAGCCGGCATTGGGGCGCGGTCAAGGCGGAGCCGCTCACCGAGCTGGTCGCGCGCGTCGCGGCCGAAGGCAAGGATCCGCCGATCATCGGCACCCGGCGGCCGGGGCAGGCATGACACACACGGTCTTCATCGACGGCGCCGCCGGAACCACCGGCCTCGAGATCGCCGAGCGGCTCGCGGGACGGGCCGAATTCACCCCGCTCACGCTCGACGATGCGCGGCGCAAGGACGCGGCGGCACGGCGCGAGGCGCTGAACGCCGCCGATTTCGTCATCCTCTGCCTGCCCGACGACGCGGCGCGGCAGGCGGTAGCGATGATCGACAACGACCGCACGCGCGTGATCGACGCCTCGACCGCGCACCGCGTCGCCCCCGGCTGGATCTACGGCTTTCCGGAAGTCAGCGGCCATGACGCGGTCGCGCAGGCCGCGCGCGTCTCCAACCCCGGCTGCTATTCGACCGGCTTCATCGCGCTCGTCGCGCCGCTCGTCCGCGCGGGTCTGCTGCCCGCGGACTGGCCGTATATCTGCCATGCGGTCAGCGGCTATTCGGGCGGCGGCAAGGCGCTGATCGAACGCTTCGAGGCCGACCCCGACATCGCCTGGCGTGGCTATGCGCTGGCGCTTGGCCACAAGCATGTGCCGGAGATGCAGGCGCGCTGCGGTCTGGCGGTCGCCCCGCTTTTCTCGCCCGCCGTCGTCCCCGCACACCGCGGCATGGTGGTCGAGGTGCCGCTGCCGCTCGCGGCGATGCCCGGCGCCGCCTCACCCGACGCGCTGCGCGCCGCGCTCGCCGATCATTATGCGGGCAGCGCGGTCGTCACGATGGGCACGGCGCCCGAAAGCGGTGAAATGCTGCTGCGCGCCTCCGACGACGGCAGCGACCGGCTCGACCTGTTCCTGTTCGCCAGTGCCGATGCCAGCCAGGTCCGGCTCGTCGCGCGCCTCGACAATCTGGGCAAAGGCGCCAGCGGCGCCTGCATCCAGAACCTCAACATCATGGCGGGTTTGCCCGAGACCGCGGGGCTGCGCCTGTAAAGCGTCGCCGCGCTCAGTGAACGGTATCGAGCGGAGCCTCGATCGACAGATAGGTGATCAGCCGCTCGATCTGCCGCCAGCGCGCGAAATGGACGTGGTTGCCCAGCACGCGATATTGCTCGGCGCGCGCCGCCGCGGCGAAGCCCGCTTCCTCGCCATGGTCGCGGATCAGCGCATCGGCTTCGTCGACCGCCGCGCGGTCGGCCAGGAAAGGTGCGGGCAGCTGCATGGAAACCCCGATCCGTTGCATCGAACCCGCCATCTAGCGCCACCGCCTCACCGCGCCGTTCCCAACCGTGATGAACGATCCGGTAAGGTTAACGCGCATGGGCCTTGCCGCCCGCGTTTCGCGCTTTGCCGCGGCGAAACGCCGGTGTAGACAGGCGCCATGCGCAAGATCGTCAAATATGCCGCCCTCGTCCTGCTGTTGATCCTGATCGCCGGCGGCGTCGTCCTCTACATCATGTCGCGCCCCGACGTGGCACGCTTCTCGACCGCCGAGCTCAGCGGCCGGGTGCCGGTGATGGCCTCGCAGCATCCCGAGGCGTTTCCGACGATGAACGTCCCCGAGGCGACGAGCTGGCCAGCCGGCGAGGCGCCGCGGGCTGCCGAAGGTCTGACCGTCGCACGCTTCGCCGACGGGCTCGACCACCCGCGCGCGATGCTGGTGCTGCCCAATGGCGACGTGCTGGTCGCCGAGGCGCAGAGCCCGCCGCGCGAGGATGGCGGGATCGAAGGCAAGGTGATGAAATCGCTGATGGGCAAGGCGGGCGCCGGCGGCGTATCGGCAAACCGCATCACGCTGCTGCGCGACGCCGACGGCGACGGCAAGGCGGAGGTGCGCAGCGCCTATATCACAGGCCTCAACTCGCCATACGGCATGGCGCTGGTGAAGGATACGCTCTACGTCGCCAACACCGATGCCATTCTCGCCTTCCCCTATGTCGAGGGCGCGACGAAGATGACGGGCCAGGCGAAGAAGGTCGCCGACCTGCCCGCAAAGGGCACCAACCGCCACTGGACGAAAAGCCTCGCCGCGGCGCCCAATGGCTGGCTCTATGTCGGCGTCGGCGCCGACAGCAACATCGGCGAAAAGGGCATGGCGAACGAGGTGAAGCGCGCCTCGGTGCTCGAGGTGCGGCCGGAGAACGGCTATGTGCGGACGTTCGCCGCTGGCATCCGCAACCCCGTCGGCCTCGCCTTCTATCCCGGCAGCGACCAGCTCTGGACCGTGGTCAACGAACGCGACATGCTGGGCAGCGACCTCGTCCCCGACTATCTGGCCGAGATCGACGAAGGCGATTTCTATGGCTGGCCCTGGTATTATTGGGGCGGCTACATCGATCCGCGCGTTGCGCCGCCCGAGGAGGATCAGCGCCAATATACCAAGCGCCCCGCCTATGGCCTCGGCGCGCATGTCGCGCCGCTGGGGATGACCTTCACCCAGGGGCTCGACCTTGGCGAACGCTGGGCGAACGGCGTGCTGGTCGCGCGCCATGGATCGTGGAACCGCGAGCCCGCGACGGGCTATGACGTCGTCTTCGTCCGGTTCGGCGCCAACAAGCGCCCCGCCGACGCGCTGCCCGTCATCCTCCTCGACCGCTTCCTCGCCGCCGACGGCAAGACGACGCGCGGCCGCCCCGCGGACGTCAAGGTCGCGAAAGACGGCAGCGCGCTGGTCGCCGACGACACCGGCGGTGTGATCTGGCGTGTCGCGAAGGCGGGATAATCGGGACCGTCCCAGTCATTGCGAGCAAAGCGAAGTCATCCAGAGGCGCACACCGCTCTGGATGACTTCGCTTTGCTCGCAATGACGAATGGCTACGCGGGCATCACACCCGCATCGGCATCAGCACATAGAGCGCCGGGCTTTTCTCGCTTTCGCGGATCAGCGTCGGGGCATTGGCGTCGGCCAGATGCAGTTCGACCGTGTCGCCGTCGACCTGCCCCAAGATGTCGCTGAGGTAGCGGGCGTTGAAGCCGATCTCCAGCGGCTCGCTGTCGTATCCGGCGGGCAGTTCCTCGGCCGCGGTGCCGTTTTCAGGGCTGGTCACCGACAGGGTGATGCGATCCTTGTCGAGCCCGACCTTCACCGCGCGCGTTTTTTCGCTCGCGATCGTCGACACGCGGTCGACGCCCTGGAACAGGCTCTTGGGATCGACCTTCAGCAGCTTGTCGTTCGCGGTCGGGATGACACGGCTATAATCGGGAAAGGTGCCGTCGATCAGCTTCGACGTCAGCACTGCATGGCCGAGCTGGAAGCGGATCTTGGTCGCCGACAGGCTAACCTCGACATTGCCCTCGGCCTCGTCGAGCAGCTTGCGGATCTCGCCGACGCATTTGCGCGGCACAATCACGTCGGGCATCGCGCTCGCACCGTCGGGCCGCGTCACCGTATAGCGCGCGAGGCGGTGGCCGTCGGTCGCCGCGGCCTTCAGCACCGGCCCGCTCGCATCCTCCGCGACGTGCAGGAAGATGCCGTTGAGGTAATAGCGCGTTTCCTCGGTCGAGATGGCGAAGCGCGTCTTGTCGATGATCTGGATCAGCTCGGCGACGGGCAGCTCGAAGCTGGTCGGCAGGTCGCCCTCGGCGATCACCGGGAAATCGTCGCGCGGCAGCGTCGGCAGGTTGAAGTTCGAGCGGCCCGCCTTGACCTGCATCTTCCCATCGGCCGCCGCGAGGCTGACCTCAGCCCCCTCGGGCAGCTTGCGCGCGATCTCGAACAGCGTGTGCGCCGACACGGTCGTCGTGCCGGGCGTTTCGACCTTCGCGGCGACGGTCTCGACGACCTGAAGATCGAGGTCGGTCGCCATCAGTTTCAACTGCCCGCTGGCGTCGGCTTCGATCAGGACGTTCGACAGGATCGGAATGGTATTGCGCCGTTCGACCACCGACTGGACGTGGCCGAGGCTCTTTAGAAGCACTGCGCGTTCGATCGTCGCTTTCATTCTTGTCCGCCATCCTGTGTCTTGCGGGAGAAGTCCCTGCGGGGGCGGGCGATTCGGCGCCCCGATTCCCTGCCCCCGAAAATGCCAACCTTCCTTACCGAACGCATCGCGCCGCGCAACCCAATGCTTGCAAAGCCGAGCGTTTCGCGCAATCGGACCGGATGCGCCCGGCGCTTTTCCTCCTCCTGCTTGCGGCGCTGCCAGCCGCCGCCTGGGCGGCCCCGCGCACCGCGCTCGGCGTCTTCGACGGCTGGGGCGCCTTTCGCGAGGCGGCGACGCCGCGCTGCTACGCCATCGCCGCGCCCGCGGCGACGATCGGCACGCCCCGCGCGAAGGCCTATGCCAGCGTCGGCTATTGGCCCAAGGCGCGCATCCGCGGCCAATTCTATGTTCGCCTGTCGAAACCACGCGGCGCCAACCGCGAATTGCGGCTGACCGTCGGCAGCCGCCGCTTCATCCTCACCGGCAACGGCGTCCATGGCTGGGCGAGCGACGCCCGCATGGACGCCGCGATCATCGCCGCGATGCGTTCGGCCCCGAGCATGAGCGTCGAGAGCGGCACCGAAAGCGGCGGCGCGATCGCTGACACCTATCGCCTGCGCGGCGCGGCGACCGCGATCGACGCGGCGGCGCTGGGATGCGCGCGGGCGGGATAGCGCCTTCGCTGCGCCGTGCCTACTTCCGCGCCGCCTTCGCCTCCGGCGCCAGCGTTTCGACGACCTCGCCCGCCGCGTTGAGGAATTCGATCGCGCCATAGCCTTCGGGGGTCACCGTCAGCCGCACCCGCGCCCGGTCCTCCGCATCGGCAAGCGCCACCGATGGCGTGCCGTCCGCCGCAACGTCCAGCTTGATCCGGGTCGAGGTCGCCACGCCGGGAACCAGACGATTTCCCAGCGCCGGCTCGCGAAGCAGCGGTGGTGCCTGGTTGATCGAGAAGCTCACCGCGCCGTCGGGCGCGACACGCCAGCCGATGGCATCCTGCGCCGGATGGTCGAGCGCCAGCACCGCCATGCTGCCGTCCGGCAGGTCGGCGACGCCGAACCCGCCCCGCTCGCTGCCCCTGGCATCGTAGAGGATCAGTCCCGACACGTCGAACGCCCGCTTGTACTGGATGCCGTCGATGATCGGCGCCGGCGTGTCGGCGGCCAGCGTCATGCGGATCGTTCCGTCGTCTCCGACGATGTCGATTCGCTTGGCGGTAATGCGCTCGTGATCGACCGATTCGACGCGCACGGCCGGATCGCGATCGGCGATGATCTTCTCAAGCGTCTCGATCGAAGGCGCCGCCGGCCGGGCGATCGCGGGCGCCGCGGTCAGCGATCCGACGAGCAGCAAGGGAAAGGCATATCGCGGGGGCATGATGGTATCTCGCAGAAAAGAGGGGAGGAACCGATGGAAACGACCCGATCGGCGTGCCCACATCCTTGCCCGGTGGCGGCCGGAACCGTCAAGCATTCGCTCCCTTTTCCTCCGAGCGGATGGATCGTTACGCCGACCGACACGGATTCGACAGATTGTTGCGATGACGCTTGCCCCCACCCACTTCTTTGCGCATGATCGCGGATGACTGCCGGGGAAGCGTCCAGCAGAAAGACGCGCCCTGCCCGGTCGAACGATTGGGATGAGGAGACAGCAAGATGAACGCGCCCGTGCGCTGTGACGGTACCGCCCGCGAGCGGCACAAGACGCTCGATTTCATCGGTTTGCGCGCCCATGCGACGACCGTCGGGCTGATTCAGCTTTGCGAGGAGCTGATGAACGCCGGCGTTCTGAGCGCAGAAGGATTGCAGCGGATCAAGGATGCGATCCGCATGGAACTGACCGTGTGCAATGCCCGGATTTCAGGACAGTCGAACTTCGACGACACGCTGCGCCGCCGCCTCGACGCGATCTTTCCGCAGGCGCCCGGCCGCCCGCCCGAGGAGCCGGTCGGCCCGCTCACCGATTTCGAGGAAGCGATCGAGGAAGGCCTGCCGCACTGAGGTGAAGGCGGGCGATGCGCGATTGCGCAAGCCCCTCTTCCCTCCTATATCGCCGCGCATCATGCAGATTCCCGGCCATATCGACCCGGTCACGACCGGCACCGTGCCGTTGCGCGGCGGCAACCGCATCGATCTGGTCGGGTTGACGCGCGAAGGGATTCGCGCCGCGCTGGAGGAAGCCGGGCTCGACGCCAAGGCGGCCAAGCTGCGCGCCAAGCAGATCTGGCACTGGATCTATCACCGCGGCGTCACCGAATTCGATGCGATGACCGACATCGCCAAGACGATGCGTCCGTGGCTGACCGAGCGGTTCATCGTCGGCCGCCCCACCGTCGTCACCGCGCAGGTGTCGAACGACGGCACCCGCAAATGGCTGCTCGCCGCCGCCGACGGCCAGGAATATGAGATGGTGTTCATCCCCGACGCGGATCGGGGAACGCTGTGCGTGTCGAGCCAGGTCGGCTGTACCCTTAACTGCCGCTTCTGCCACACCGGCACCATGCGCCTCGTCCGCAATCTGGGCGCGGGCGAGATCGTCGGGCAAGTACTGCTCGCGCGCGACGCACTCGGCGAATGGCCGAAGGGAACGATGGCAGGGGGCGCGGAAGACGAGGAAGACGACGCCGGCCACTACACCGCCGATGGCCGCATGCTCACCAACATCGTGATGATGGGGATGGGCGAGCCGCTCTACAATTTCGACGAGGTCAAGAGCGCGCTGAAGATCGTCATGGACGGCGACGGGCTGGCGCTGTCCAAGCGCCGCATCACCCTGTCGACGAGCGGAGTCGTGCCGATGATGGCGCGCGCGGGCGAAGAGATCGGCGTCAATCTCGCGGTATCGCTCCACGCGGTCAGCAAGGAAATCCGCGACGAGATCGTGCCGCTCAATCGCAAATACGGCATCGAGGAACTGCTCGCCGCTTGCGCCGCCTATCCGGGCGCGAACAATGCGCGGCGCATCACCTTCGAATATGTGATGCTGAAGGACAAAAACGACAGCGACGCCGACGCGCGCGAACTGGTGCGACTGCTCAAGCAGTACCGGCTGCCCGCGAAGGTCAACCTGATTCCGTTCAACCCGTGGCCCGGCGCGCCCTATGAATGCTCGCCGCCCGAGCGGGTGCGCGCGTTCAGCAACCTGATCTTCGAGGCGGGGATTTCGGCGCCGATCCGCACCCCGCGCGGGCGCGACATCATGGCTGCCTGCGGTCAGCTCAAGAGCGCGGCGACCAAGCCCACGCGCGCCGAACTCGACCGCATCGCCGAGGAAAAACAGGCCGCGCTGGGCTAAAGCATGATGACTTTGGAAGAACTCGTCATTGCGAGCGGCGAAGCCGCGCGGCAATCCAGAGTGGCGCAAACCGCCCTGGATTACTTCGCTCCGCTCGCAATGACGCAAGTCGGTCAATCCAAAGTCATCAGAGTCTAAGCGCTAATCGGCTTCGCCGAAATCAAGCTCCCAACCGTCATCCCAGCAAAAGCCGGGATCGCTGTCGACCCGCCCCAAACCCGCAAGCGATTCCAGCTTTCGCAGGATGACGAGGCCTGCTCCCATCCGACCGTGTTGCAAAAACAACACAGGTAAGAAAATTGTCTTATTCTGAACGATCCATTCATGGCAGCGACAGGCCGCAACCCCATTTAGGGGCCGGGTCGCGACCCAACAGGGCGCGTCCCGATTGAAGAAAAAAGGAAAATGACATGAAAAAGTTCGCAGTTGCCGCCGCTCTCCTCACCGCGGTCGTTGCCACCCCCGCCCTTGCCGCCGACGGCGGCGAAGCCCGCGTCGAAGTGCGCGGCGGCTACATCTCGGGCGGCGGGCTCGACGACGCCACGCTCGGCATCGCGGGCGGTTATGACCTGAACGCCGGCCAGACGACCTTCATCGGCGCCGAGATCGCCGGCGACAAGGTTCTCAAGAAGGGCTTCGACGTCCAGTTCTCGGCCGGTGGCCGCGCGGGCGCCAATGTCGGCACCAACGGCAAGGCCTATGTCAACGCGGGTTACACCTTCGGCCAGATCGACGACCCCTATGTCGGCGCCGGCTATCAGCACAAGCTGGGCCAGAACGTCTATGGCAAGATCGAATATCGCCATCAGTTCATCAACAACTTCAGCGACCACGACACCTTCGGCGTCGGCGTCGGCCTCGCCTTCTAAGGCGACCGCCAGAGCTGAAAGGGAAAGGGGCGCACCGCGGTGCGCCCCTTTTTCATTGGCGTCAGGGCGCCGGGACGGTCATGCCCTCAGCGCGTCGATCGGAGCGCCGAAATTGATATGATAGGCCTGCCCGCCGAGCACCAGCGCGGGCACCGAGCGAACCCCGGCGCTTTCGGCTTCCGCGACGCGGCCCGGTGTTTCGCCCAGATGGACGCTTTCGACGTCGTAGCGCGCGGGGTCGATCGCGTCGGCCACCACCTGCTCGGCGTCGAGGCAGACGCTGCATCCGGCATGATAGAAAATCGCCTTCTCGGTCATGGTTCGTCTCCTTTTAAAAGTATCGACTCGATACCATATATCTGTCATGCCCGCCGGGATTGTGCAAATGGTTTTTAGTCGATACTAAAAAGAGATGACGCAGGACCTGGCCGACATGCTGACGCGCACCGCGCGCCTGATCGCGGGCGACGGCCACGCCGCGGGGCTCAAGCCCGTGCAGTGGCAGGCGCTGCGCTATCTGGCCGCCGCGAACCGCTTTTCGCGCACGCCGGGGGCGCTCGCCGCATGGCTGGGACAGACCAAGGGAACGGTGTCGCAGACCGTGGCGGCGCTCGAACGCAAGGGGCTCGTCGCGCGGACGGGCGACGCGGGCGACCGGCGGCTGGTCCGGCTGACCCTCACACCCCAAGGGGAGGCGCTGCTCGCCTCCGCCCCCGACACCATTGCCGAAGCGATGCTCGCCCCGATGGCGCCGGCCGACCGCGCGGCGCTGGAGGCTCTGCTCGCCCGGATGCTCGGCGGCTTTCTCGCCGCGCGCGGTCACCGCCCCTTCGGCCTGTGCGCCGACTGCCGGCATTTCCGCCGCGCTGCCGAAGGCGGAAACCCGCATCGCTGTGCCTTGCTCGGCGTGCCGCTCGACGAAACCGATTCGCGCGCGATCTGCATCGAGCAGGAGGCCGCATGAGCATCGCCATCGACGCACTTCTGACCGGCAAGGCGCGCGCCTTCGGCGACCGGGGCGAACCGAGCGCGATCGGCAAGACGCCCGTCGCCGGGTCGCGGCACGTCGGCTTCCTCGGCATCGCGGGCGACGAGCAGGGCGACCTGACCGTGCATGGCGGTCCCGACAAGGCGATCCATCATTATCCGCGCGACCATTATCCCTGGTGGATCGAGCGGCTGGGCGGCCATCCGCTGCTTACAGCGCCCGGTGCGTTCGGAGAGAATCTGTCGACCCGCGACATGGTCGAGGATGCGGTGTGCATCGGCGACCGCTACCGGCTCGGCACCGCGCTGATCGAGGTCAGCCAAGGGCGCCAGCCGTGCTGGAAGCTCGGCCACCGCTTCGGCATCGCAAGCGTGCCCGCGACGGTGGTGAAGAGCGGCCGCAGCGGCTGGTATTACCGGGTGATCGAGGAAGGGGCGGTCGCGGCGGGCGACACGCTCGATCTGATCGCGCGGCCGCTGCCCGACTGGACGATCGCGCGCGTCTTCGCGCTGCTGATCGGCGGCGCCGGAAAGCGCGAGCCGGCGGCGATCCGCGATCTGGCGGCGCTCGACGCGCTGGCGGGAAACTGGCGCAGGCGCGCCGAGAAACTGATCGCGCCCTGACGCTACCCGGCGGCGGGCAGCGCCGCCTCGACCAGCGGTGCAAGGCCCTGCACGACGATTTTCACTCCCTCGGCATTGGGATGCAGATGGTCGGCGAGCATCAGCGACGGGTCGGTAACGACATCGTCGAGAATGAAGGGATAGAAGCTGACCCCATATTTCGCGGCAAGATCGGGATATATGGGGTTGAATTTCTTTTCATAATCGCTGCCGAGATTGGGCGCCGCCATCATCCCGGTGAGCAGCACCGGGATGTCGCGCCGCTTGAGTTCCGCCAGCATCGCGTCGAGGTTGGCGCGCGTCTGATCGGGACCGATGCCGCGCAGCATGTCGTTGCCGCCAAGCCCCAGCAGCACGAGCGCGGGTTTCTGTCGGGCGTTGTCGAGGACATAAGCCAACCGCTGACGTCCCGCCGCGCTGGTATCGCCCGACACGCCGGCATTCTGCACCCGCGCCACGACGCCATCGGCGGTCAGCGCGGCCTGAAGTTGCGGCGCCAGCCCCTCTTTCGGACCGAGCTGATAGCCTGCATAAAGGCTGTCGCCGAACGCGATGACCAGCGGCGCATCGGCGGGGATCGCGGGCGCGGCCTGCGCGTGCGACGCGCCGTCGCCCTTCGGGGCCGCGGGCGCATCCGCCGACCCGCAACCCGCGAGCGGTTGGCAAAGCGCGAGCATGCAACCATATAGCAGCATCGAACGCCATCCGGCCGTTTTCATCTCCAAAGGGTCCTTTCTTGACCGACGCGCTCTCCGCATCGCCCGAACCGGCGATCGCCGCCCATAATGTGACGCTGACGCTGGGGACCGGCAAGGCCCCGGTCGAAATTTTGCGCGGGGTCGATCTGACGGTCGACGCGGGCGCTTCGGTCGCGCTGCTCGGCCCCTCTGGCTCGGGCAAAAGCTCGCTGATGGCGGTGCTTGCGGGGCTCGAGCGCGCAAGCGGCGGGACGATCCGCGTTGCCGGGCTCGATTTCGGCACGATGGACGAGGATGCGCTCGCACGGGCGCGGCGCGGACGGATCGGGATCGTGCTCCAGGCTTTCCACCTGCTCCCGACGATGACCGCGCTCGAAAATGTCGCGGTGCCGCTCGAACTCGCCGGCCACGCCGATCCGTTCGGACGCGCGCAGGCGGAGCTGGAGGCGGTCGGGCTCGGCCACCGCCTGACGCATTATCCCGCACAGCTTTCGGGCGGCGAGCAGCAGCGCGTCGCCATCGCGCGCGCGATGGCGGGCGAGCCCGCGATCATCTTCGCCGACGAGCCGACCGGCAACCTCGATACCGCGACCGGCCACGCGATCATCGACCTGATCTTCGCGCGCCGCGCCGCGCTGGGCGCGACGCTGCTCATCATCACCCACGACCCGGCGCTCGCCGACCATTGCGACCGCGTCGTCGTGATGCACGACGGCCGGATCGAGGAGCGGGCACCGTGAACAGGCTCGTCCTTCGAAGAGGTGCGAATTGACCCCCGCCCTCGCCACGCTCTGGCGGATCGCGCGGCGCGACCTCGCCGCGCGCATCCGCGGCCTGCGGCTGCTCGCGGTCTGCCTGTTCCTCGGCGTCGCGACACTCGCCGCGATCGGCAGCCTGACCAGCGGCATCACCGCCGAGCTCGAGGCGCGCGGCCAGACGATCCTCGGCGGCGACCTCCAGCTCGCGCTGCCGCAGCGGCAGGCGAGCGCCGAAGAGATGGCGGCGTTCCGCCTCGCGGGAGCAACCTCCGCCACGGTACGGATGCGCGCGATGGCGAATGCGCCGGACGGCGAGGCCTTGCTCGCCGAGCTGAAGGCGGTCGACGACGCCTATCCGCTCTATGGCACGATGCGGCTGGCGAGCGGCGCGCGGCGCGGCCCCCCGCCACCGGGAACAGTCTGGATCGGCGCCGACCTCGCCTCGCGGCTCGGGCTGAAACCGCAATCGAGTGTGAAGTTCGGCGAAAAAGCGTTCCGAATCGACGGTATCATCGCCGACGAGCCCGACCGGCTGGGCGAGGGTTTCACGCTGGGGCCGGTCGCGATCATCGGCATCGACGACCTGCCGGCGACGCAGCTCATCCAGCCGGGCAGTCTCTATGAAAGCAAGTATCGCATCCGCCTGCCAGCGGGCGCCGATCCGGCCGCGGTGGGCAAGAGCCTGACCACCGCCTTTCCCGATGCGGGCTGGGACGTCACCGACCGCGGCAACGGCGCACCGGGAACGCGCCGCTTCATCGAGCGCATGGGGCAGTTCCTGTCGCTCGTCGGGCTCGCGGCGCTGGTCATCGCCGGGATTGGCGTCGGCAACGGCGTCGCCAGCTATCTCGCAGGAAAGCGGCCCGGGCTCGCCACGCTGAAGGTGCTGGGCGCCGACAGCGCGACCGTCGCGCGCATCTATGGCTTGCAAATTCTGACCGTGGCGGCGCTCGCCATCGTCGCCGGGCTTGCCGCCGGTGCCGTCGCGCCGGCGGCGATCGGCGCGATCGCGGGCGACGTGCTGCCGGTGCGCCCCGGTTTCGCGCTCTATCCGCTGCCGCTCGCGGTCAGTGCCGCCTATGGCCTGCTGATCGCCATCGCCTTCGCGCTGCCGCCGCTCGCGGCGACCCGCCGCGTTCCCGCCGCCGGGCTCTACCGCGCGACGGTGAGCGGCGCCGGACGGATCGAGGCGCGCGTGCTGGCGGCGGTCGGCGTCGCCTTCGCCGCCATCGTCGCGCTCGCGGTCGCGACGGCGCGCGAGCCGCTGTTCGCACTGGGCTTCGTCGCCGCAGCCGCCGCACTGCTCGTCGTGCTGGTCGGGCTCGGCTGGCTGGTACGGCGCGTCGCGGGCCGCCTTCCGCGACCGCACCGCCCGCTGCCGCGTCTCGCCCTCGCCAATCTCCACCGCCCCGGCGCCGCGACCGGCGCGCTCGTCGTCGCGCTCGGGCTCGGTCTCACGCTGTTCGTCGCGCTCGCGGCGATCCAGACGAGCATCACGGCGGAGATCGCGCGCACCGTGCCGCAGCGCGCACCGAGCTTCTTCATCCTCGATATCCCGCGCGACCGCGCCGCCGATTTCCGGTCGCTGGTGACGCGCGCCGATCCCGATGCCGCGATCAACATGATCCCGGCGCTGCGCGGCAGCGTCACCGAGTTCCGGGGCCAGCGCGTCGACGAACTGGCCGAACTGCCGGAGGGCGCGTGGGTGCTGCGCGGCGACCGCGGCCTGACCTACAGCGCCATGCTGCCCGCGGGCAGCACGCTCGTCGCCGGCCGCTGGTGGGACGCGGGCTATCGGGGCCCACCGCTCGTCAGCGTCGAGCGGGAGGTCGCGGCGTCGCTGGGACTGCGGCTCGGCGATACGCTCGGCGTCAACGTGCTGGGGGTCGAGGTGCAGGCGAAGGTCGCCTCTTTCCGCACCGTCGATTGGGAGAATTTCGGCCTCAATTACGTGCTCGTCTTCTCGCCCGGCACCTTCGACGCAGCGCCGCACAACATGGTCGCGACCGTAGCCGTGGGACCGACGGCAGAGACCGAACTCGCGCGGAGCGTGCCGCGCGCCTTTCCCTCGGCCTCGCTGATCGCGGTGCGCGACGTCGTCAGCCAGGTCACGACCCTTCTCACCCAGATGAGCCAGGCGATCGCGGTCGCGGCAAGCATCGCGATCCTCGCGGGCATCGCGGTGCTGATCGGCGCGATCGCCGCCAGCCGCGAGCGGCGCGTCTACGACAGCGTGATCCTGAAGCTGCTCGGCGCGACGCGCGGACAGATACTGGGCGCGCAAGCGCTCGAATATGCGGCGCTGGCTGGCATCGTCGCTTTGCTCGCGCTGGGGCTCGGTCTCGCCGCGGCCGCCTATGTCGTCGTCGAGCTGTTCGATTTCACCTTCGCGCCCGATCCGCTGATCGTCGGCCTGACCCTGCTCGGCGGTGCCGGCCTCGCCTTCCTGATCGGCATCGCGGGAAGCTGGCCCCTGCTCTCGGCCCGCCCCGCACAGGCGCTGCGAAGCCTCTAGTTCAGCAGCCGCACCACGGCGGAGACGGCGGCGACGCCCAGCACGACCGCCACCATCGCCTGCCAGACATGCGGCGCCACGCGGCCGAAGTGGCGGCCGCCAAGCCGGTTGCCCAGCCACATCGGCAAGAACAGCAGCACGGCCAGCAGGAACAGCCGCCACGTCGCCAGCCCGACCCACATCGACGCGAGCGTCCCGGCGATGGCGGTCGCAAAGAAGATCAGCAGCATCGACGCCCGTGCCACGCGCGGTTCGAGGTGGCGCCGGTAATAGAAGGGAACAACCGGAGGCCCCGGCATCGCCGCAAAACCCGTCAATATCCCAGCGGCTAGCCCGGTGCCCCCGATTGCGAGCCGACCCGGCTGGTGTCCCTCGGGCTGTTTGGGCAGCAGCACCGCGACGAAGGCGCCCACCGCGACACTGGTGATGAGCAGCCGCGCGACATCGGGCGTCACGCCTTTCAGCGCCAGCATCCCCAGCGGCGTCGTGACCACCGCGATCAGCGCGATCGGAATCGCGCTCGCGCGGTCCGAATCGTGGATGATCGGCCCCAGCCCGACCGGACCGATCAGCAGCTGCAGCAGGATGCCCAGCGTCACCGCCTGCGCCGGCGCGATGATCAGGCCGAGCAGCGGCACGAGGATGATCGCCATGCCGAAGCCGGTGAGTCCGCGCACATAGGCGGCGCCGAACGTCATCGCCGCCGCCCCCGCGATCGTCAGCGGCGCGAGGCCGACAATATCGTCGAGGCCCGTCAAGCGGGCCGCAGGTCCGGCGGCGTCGCCTCGTCCTTCAGCATCGCGATCGCCTCGGCAAGCGGCAGGATGCGCTGGCCGTCCTGACCGAGGGTGCGGATCGCGACCGTCCCTTCCTCGGCCTCGCGCTTGCCGACGACGAGGAGGTAAGGAACCTTCGCCAGGCTGTGTTCGCGCACCTTGTAGTTGATCTTCTCGTTGCGAAGATCGGTTTCGACGCGGATGCCCGCCGCCGCAAGCTGCGCCGCGGCACCCGTGGCATAATCGTCGGCGTCGCTGACGATCGTCGCGACCACAGCCTGCACGGGCGCGAGCCAGGTCGGGAAGCGACCCGCATAATGTTCGATCAATATGCCGATGAAGCGCTCGTAGCTGCCGAAGATCGCGCGGTGCAGCATGATCGGCCGGTGTCGCTCGCCGTCCTCGCCGATATAGCTGGCATCGAGCCGCTCGGGCAGCACGCGATCGGACTGGATCGTGCCGACCTGCCACGTCCGCCCGATGGCGTCGGTCAGGTGCCATTCGAGCTTGGGCGCATAGAAAGCCCCCTCGCCCGGCAGTTCCCCCCAGCCATAGTCGTCGGTCGCGAGTCCCGCGCGCACCACCGCGTCGCGCAGTTCGGCCTCTGCGACATCCCAGACCTCATCGCTGCCGAAGCGATTGTCGGGCCGCAGCGCGAGCTTGATCGCATAGGAGAAACCGAAATCCTTGTAGATGCGGTCGGCGAGTTGGCAGAAGCTCTGCACCTCGTCGATGATCTGGTCCTCGCGGCAGAAGATATGCGCGTCGTCCTGTGTGAACTGGCGCACGCGCATCAGCCCGTGCAACGCGCCGTGCGGCTCGTTGCGGTGGCAGCAGCCGTTCTCGTAGATGCGCAGCGGCAGGTCGCGATAGGACTTGATCCCCTGGCGAAAGATCAGGACGTGCGCCGGGCAGTTCATCGGCTTGAGCGCCATCCATTCGGCGGCGTCGGAGACGAGCGGGCCCTCGTCCTCGGTGTTCGGCACCTCGTCGGGGATGACGAACATATTCTCGCGATACTTGCCCCAATGGCCCGACTGCTCCCACTGGCGCGCGTCCATCACCTGCGGGGTCTTGACCTCCTTGTAGCCCGCGCCGTCGATCGCGCGGCGCATATAGGCCTCGAGCTCGCGCCAGACGATATAGCCCTTGGGGTGCCAGAAGACGCTGCCGTGCGCTTCCTGCTGGAGGTGGAACAGGTCCATCTCCTGCGCCAGCCGGCGATGGTCGCGCTTCGCGGCTTCCTCCAGCTTGTGGAGATGCGCGTCGAGCTGCTTCTTGCTCAGCCAGCCGGTGCCGTAGATGCGCGTCAGCTGTGCATTGCGCTGATCGCCGCGCCAATAGGCGCCCGCCACCCGCATCAGCTTGAACGCCTGCGGATCGACCTTGCCCGTGCTCGCGAGGTGCGGGCCGCGGCACATGTCGAGCCAGTCGTCGCCCGACCAATAGACGGTCAGATCCTCGCCTTCGGGCAGTTCCTTCGCCCATTCGGCCTTGAAGACCTCGCCGTCCTTTTCCCACTTGGCGATCAGGGCGTCGCGGCTCCAGACCTCGCGGCGCAGCGGCTTGTCGGCGCGGATGATCTCGCGCATCTTCTCCTCGATCGCGGGCAGGTCGTCCATCGAGAAGGGTTCGCGGCTGTCGGGCGCCTTCACGTCATAGTAGAAGCCGTCGTCGGTCGCGGGGCCGAAGGTGATCTGCGTCCCCGGCCACAGCGCCTGCACCGCCTCGGCCAGGATATGCGCATAGTCGTGGCGCACGAGTTCGAGCGCGTCGGCCTCGTCGCGGCTGGTGATGAGCGCGAGACTGCTATCGGCCTCCAGCGGGCGCATGATGTCGCGCACCTCGCCGTCGACGCGCGCGGCAAGCGCGGCCTTCGCGAGCCCGGGGCCGATGTCCGCCGCGATCTGCGCCGGAGTCGTGCCGCGCGCGACTTCTCGGGCAGAGCCATCGGGAAGGGTGACGCGGATCATCTCGGACATTGGGAAATCGGCCTTTCTGGCGAGGGAAACTGCGCCCCTTTGCCAGCATGCGATATGGGCGGCAAGGGGCGGATTCGCAATCGGGGTTGCAATGATACAATGTATCATTATGGAAGCGGCATGCATCGCCACCGCGAAGGATTCGCCCCATGTGCATTCCCGTTCCCCGTTCCCGCATCGCCGACCTTGCGGGAATCACCCTCTCGCTTGGCTGCCTCGTCCATTGCCTGTTGCTGCCGCTGCTCCTGCTGCTGGCGCCGGCGCTCGCGCCGTGGCTCGGCCTGCCCGAAAGCTTTCATGCCGCGGTGCTGCTGCTTGCGCTGCCCGCGGCGTGGGTCGCGATGGCCGGCGGCTGGCGGCACCATCGGCGACGGCTGCCCGCAATACTGGCAGCGGCGGGCTTGCTGCTGCTGGCGTTGGGGCTGGCGGCGCACGGGCAATGGATCGCGCTTGGCGATCCCGAGACGGCCGACCGGCTGTTCACCTCGCTCGGCGCGCTAAGTCTCGCGAGCGCGCACGGCCTCAACTGGCGGTTCCGCCATCATCGCGGATAAATCGGCGGCTTCCGGGGGGCAGCGGGGCGGAGAGCTTGCAGGCCCCCTGTACGCGGGCTAGGGGCAGCGGGTCTCGATATTCGATCCGCCGCTGCCAGAACAGGAACCGCCCCCGTCCATGGAGAGACAACAGCTCCCTCCCCTCCCCGTTTCCGGCACGGCCGCGGCGCCCGCCTGGCTCGATCGGCCGGGGCGACCGCGCCTCGCCTATCGCCATGTCACTGGCGCGGGACCGACGATCGTCTTCCTGCCCGGCTATATGTCCGACATGGCGGGGGGCAAGGCGACGGCGCTGCTCGCCTGGGCGGCGGCGGAAGGGCGCGCCTGCCTGCTGCTCGATTATGCGGGATGCGGATTGTCCGAAGGTCAGTTCGCCGAACAGACGCTGCTCGACTGGCGCGGCGATGTGCTCGACCTGATCGACGCGAAGGTCGAAGGGCGCGTGCTGCTCGTCGGATCGTCGATGGGCGGCTGGCTGATGCTGCTGACGGCGCTCGCGCTGACGCAGCGCGACGGGCCGCAGCGCGTCGCGGGCCTCGTCGGCATCGCCGCGGCGCCCGATTTCACCGAATGGGGTTTCAGCGACGCCGAAAAGGCGATCATCCGCACAGAGGGCGCGCTGATCGAAGATACGCCCTACGGCGACCAGCCCTATGTGACGACGCGCGCCCTCTTCGAATCGGGCGAAGCGAACCGGCTGCTGGATGGCACGATCCCCCTTACCTGCCCGGTCCGCCTGCTCCACGGGCAGGAGGACGGCGATGTCCCGCCCGACATCAGTCTGCGCCTCGCCGCGGCGCTGGCGAGCGACGACGTGCAGGTGACGCTCGTCAAGGGCGGCGACCACCGGCTGTCGCGCGACGGCGACATAGCCCTGCTCATCGACACGGTCGCGCGATTCGCGGCCCATCCAGCCTGAAGGACAACCATGGCCCGCAGCGACTTTCGTTTTCACGTCACCAAGCGCGTCCGCTATGCGGAGATCGATGCGCAGGCGGTGGTGTTCAACAGCCGCTATCTCGAATATTTCGACATCGGCGTCACCGAATATTGGCGCGCGGCGGGCGTCTATGACCGCTGGCCGGATCACAGCAGCCCCGAATTCCACGTCGCGCGCGCAGAGGTCGATTATAAGGCGCCGATCCTGCTCGACGAAGAGATCGACATCTGCGTCCGCGCCGAGCGCGCCGGGCGCAGTTCGCTGACCTTCCTGTTCGAGCTGCACGGCAAGGGCAAGGACGAGCTGCGCGCCGCCGGGCGGATCGTCAACGTCCACGTCGCCGAGGCGCGCGGGGCGGCTTCGCCGGTGCCGGAGGCGTTCCTGGCGTTGTTCGAAGCGTTTGAAGGACGGGCGTTGCGCGCCTAGAGTCCTGATCCTAGACAGGTTTCATGGTTCAATATCTCCACACGATGATCCGGGTCACCGACCCCGACGCCACCATCGCCTTCTTCAAGCTGATCGGGCTCGAGGAAGTGCGCCGCTTCGACAGCGAGCAGGGCCGCTTCACGCTGATCTTCCTCGCCGCGCCGGGACAGGCGGGGATCGCCGAGGTCGAGCTGACGCACAACTGGCCGCCCGAGGACGGCAGCCCCCCCGAAACCTATACCGGCGGCCGCAATTTCGGCCATCTCGCCTATCGCGTCGACGACATCTATGCGACGTGCCAGCGGCTGATGGACGCCGGGGTGACGATCAACCGTCCGCCGCGCGACGGGCACATGGCGTTCGTGCGCTCGCCCGACGGCATTTCGGTCGAGCTGCTGCAGGACGGCCACCTGCCGCCGCGGGAACCCTGGGCGTCGATGCCGAACGTCGGAAGCTGGTAGGATGCCCGGCTGGCCCGATCGCCGGTTGACCGGGCTGTTCGGGACCCGGCATCCGATCGTCCAGGCGCCGATGGCGGGCGCGACGTCGACCGACATGATCGTCGGCGCGATGGCCGGGGGCGCGCTCGGGTCGCTGCCGTGCGGCATGCTGACCCCCGATGGCGTCGCCGTGGCGGTGGCGGCGATCCGCGAGCGGAGCGACGCGCCCCTCAACCTCAACTTCTTCTGCCACCGCCTGCCGCCCGCGCCCGACACCGGGGCATGGCAGGCAGCGCTGGCACCCTATTATGCCGAATATGGCATCGCGGACGCCGGCCCCCCACCCCCGCTGCGCGCGCCGTTCGACGCCGCGATGGGCGAAGCGGCGGTCGCGGCGAAGCCCGCGGTCGCCAGCTTCCATTACGGCCTGCCCGACGAGGCGCTGCTCGCGCCGCTGCGCGCCGCCGGCATCGCGATCGTGTCGAGCGCCACCACCGTTGCCGAGGCGCGGCACCTCGCGGCGCGCGGCTGCGACGCGATCATCGCCATGGGTTATGAAGCGGGCGGTCATCGCGGCTGGTTCCTGGGCGAAGAACCGGACAGCCAGATCGGGACGATGGCGCTGGTGCCGCAGGTCGTCGACGCCGTCGCCTGCCCGGTCATCGCGACGGGCGGCATCGCCGACGCGCGCGGGGTTGCCGCCGCGCTGATGCTCGGCGCGGCGGGGGTGCAGATCGGCACCGCCTATCTGTTCACCGACGAGGCGCCGATCGGCGCCGCGCACCGCCGCGCGCTCAACGGACCGGAAGCCGAAGCGACGCTGCTCACCAACCTGTTTTCGGGCGGCGTCGCGCGCGGCATGCGCAACCGGCTGGTCGCGGAACTGGGGCCGATGGCCGACGCCGCGCCGCCCTTCCCCCATGCGTCCGCCGCGCTCGCACCGCTGCGCAAGGCGAACGAAGCGCAGGGCGGCGGCGATTTCTCGCCGCTGTGGGCGGGACAGGCGGCACCGCTGGGCCGTGCCGGCACCGCCCGTGCCCTGACCGAGCGGCTCGCCAGCGAAGCCCTCGCGCGGCTTGACGGAAGCGGATCGCACCCGCCACAATCGCGCTGACGCCAAGGCCGGCGGCCGCCCGCTCCGTCATCAGGGCAAGAGGCCGGACCGCGAAGGAGAAAAGAGCATGGCTGCGCTCGACATCGTCCGCATCCCCGTCCTCAGCGACAATTATGTCTGGCTGGTCCACGATCCCGAAAGCTTCGAGACGATGGTGGTCGACCCGTCGGTCGCCGATCCGGTGCTGGCCGAAGCCGACCGGCGCGGCTGGCCGATCACCGCGATCTGGAACACCCACTGGCACCCCGACCACACCGGCGGCAACGCCGATATCAAGGCGAAGACGGGCTGCGAGATCATCGCCCCCGCCGCCGAGCGCGAACGCATCCCGACCGCCGACCGGCTGGTGAAGGACGGCGACCGGGTACGGCTGGGATCGCATGTCGCCGACGTCTGGGACGTGCCCGCGCATACGGCGGGCCATATCGCCTATCATTTCGCCGACGACGCCGCGATCTTCGTCGGCGACACGCTGTTCGCGATGGGGTGCGGCCGGTTGTTCGAGGGAACGGCCGAGCAGATGTTCGCCAACATGCAGCGGCTCGCGACGCTCGACGACGCGACGCGCGTCTATTGCGCGCACGAATATACGCTGTCGAACGCGCGCTTCGCGGTGACGGTCGACCCCGACAACCGGGCGCTCGCGGACCGCCTTGCCGCGGTCGAGGCGGCGCGCACCGCCGGCGAGCCGACGGTGCCGACGAGCATCGGCGCGGAACGCGCGACGAACCCCTTCCTGCGCGCGCCCACCGCCGCCGAGCTCGGGCGCATCCGCGCGCTCAAGGATGCCGCGTGATGCGGTGGCTTCAGCACGCATTCATCCTCCCCGGCGCATCGTGCCGAATGCAAGGAGTCCGATCATGACCAGGCTGAATCCGGTATATGCGGCGGCGCTGATCGGCGCGATGCCGCTGATCGCGAGTTGCGCCCCCGCCGGCAGTGCCGATGCCGGCGCCGCGGCGCTGACCCCGAAACAGAGCCGGACGCTCGACAAATATCTGGCCGGCAAGGTCGCGGGCGAGCCGGTCCGGTGCCTGCCGCACTATGCGAGTGCCGATACGATCCGCGTGTCGGACGACATATTGCTCTATCGGCAGGGAAGTCGCATCGTCTATCGCAACGACCTGAAAGGCCGCTGCCCCGGCCTCGCGCGCGACAGCGACATAATGGTGGTGCGCCAGTTCGGCACCCAGACATGCAGCGGCGATTTCTTCCACCTGGTCGACCGCGGCAGCGGCATCCGTGGACCGACGTGCGTCTTCGGCGATTTCATCCCCTATCGCAAACCGGCGGGGGACGAAGGCTGAGCCGAAAGGCCCGGCCGCAGGCGGGGTTCGGTTTGCGCCGAGCTCTCGGGTCGCAGCCCCGCCTGCTCCGATGAATAGCCATGCTTTTCGTTAGACCATGACGACATCAGACGGGCTCGTCATTGCGAGCGGCGAAGCCGCGCGGCAATCCAGAGCATGCATAAATCGCTCTGGATTGCTTCGCTCCGCTCGCAATGACGTGGGTCAATCCAAAGTCATCAGAGTCCGAAACACCGTGCCATAATGTGCCCCGTTCCGTCCGAAGGATATATACGCCAAACGAGTTCAGGCTGACGGAAGGAAGCCGAACCCGGATTCCCGCAGACCGTGGACTCTTTCCGACCCGTCTGCGCGGGGACACGGCCTGCTTCGTTCAAAGACGTTCACGCAGCAGGCGTCACCCCCGATACAGCGCCGCGATCTTGTCGGCATAGACCTGCTTCAGAACGTGGCGGCGGATTTTCATCGACGGCGTCATCTGTTCATTCTCGATCGTGAAGGGTTCGTCGGCGAAGTCGAACTTGCGCACCTTCTCGATCACCGAGAGCTGGGCGTTGACCCGGTCGACCGCGGCGCGGATCGCGGCGCGGAATTTCTCGTGCTCGCGCAGCAGCTTCAGGTCCTTGGGCAGCCCTTCCGCTTCGGCCCATTCGTCCATCCATTCGGGATCGGGAACGAGCAGGCCGACCAGGTGCGGGCGCTTGTCGCCATAGACCATCGCCTGCAATATCTCGGGCTGGAGCGTCAGCATCCCCTCGACGCGCTGCGGCGAGACATTGTCGCCCTTGTCGTTGACGATCAAGTCCTTCTTGCGGTCGGTGATGACGATGCGGCCCGCCTCGTCGATATGGCCGATATCGCCGGTGTGCAGCCACGGCCCCTTGTCGGGCTCGGCCGGATCGGGGACCAGCACGCGCTCGGTCTCGGCCGGGTTGCGCCAATAACCCTTCATGACCAGTTCGCCGCGCACGCAGATTTCGCCATCGTCGGCGATCCGCACCTCGGTATTCATCAGCGGCGGGCCGACCGTGTCCATCTTCAGCCCCGCCGCGGGGCGGTTGCAGCTGATCACCGGCCCCGCCTCGGTCTGGCCATAGCCTTGCAGCAGGGTCAGACCGATCGAATGGAAGAAGACACCGATTTCGGGGTTCAGCGGCGCGCCGCCCGACACCAGCGCCTTCATCCGGCCGCCGAAACGCTTCTGGATCTTCGGGCGGAACAGCTTGTTGAGCAGCAGGTCGACCGGACGGTCGAGCACGCCCATGCGCCGCTCATAATCCTTTTCGCCGACGCGCAGCGCCTGGTTCAGCATCCAGTTCGCCAGCTTGCCCTGCTTTTCGACCGCCTTGATCATCCGCGCGCGGATCACCTCGAACAGGCGCGGGACGACGACCATGATCGTCGGCCGCGTCTCCTCGATGTTCGAGACGAGCTTTTCGAGCCCCTCGCTGTAATAGATTTGCGCGCCGACCATGATCGGCAGGAACTGCCCGCCCGAATGCTCATAGGCATGGCTGAGCGGCAGGAAGGACAGGAACACCTCTTCGTCGCCGATGCCGAAATCATTGACCAGCACTTCGGCCGCGCCCGCCGCATTGTGCAGGATCGCGCCATGATGCTGCATCACGCCGCGCGGCGCGCCGCCGGTGCCGCTGGTGTAGATGAGGCAGGCCGTGTCGTCGCGCGTCATCGCCAGGCCCCGCGCCTTTGCCTCGTCCAGATGCGCCTCGCCCCCCGTGACCAGCGGGTCCCAGTCGTGGATCGCGACGTTGCCCTGCTGGCCGACGCGCAGGCTTTCCATGCTGATGACCAGCCGCACGTTCGAGCGCAGCACCGCGGGCATCAGCGTCCGCGCGAGTTTGGCGGTGGAGACGATCACCGCGCTGGCGCCGCTGTTGTCGAGGATATGCTGGTGGTCGCGCTCGGTGTTGGTGGTGTAGGTCGGCACGGTGATGCACCCCGCCGCCATGATGGCGAGGTCGGCGATGCAGAATTCGGGGCGATTCTCGCTGACCAGCACGACACGGTCGCCGTCGCGCAGCCCCAGCCGGCGCAGATTATATGCCAGCGCGGCGACCTGGTTCGCGACCTGCCGCCACGACAGCGGCTGCCACGCGCGATCGGCCTTGCGCCACAGGAAAGGCGTCTCGCCGCCCCGCTCGGCGCGGTCGAAGAACATCGCGACGAGACTGGGGAAATGGTCGAGATGGGGGTTTTCCAGCTTCATTCCTCTACTCTCCCAGAGAGGTTGGATCGTTTGTTATCGCCCGGAGCGGGAAAGGCCACGCATCACCCCTGCGGCGGCGAGCCGTCGACCGACGCCGATCCGGGGCCGCGCGGATCGGCGGCGCCGTGCCAGACGCCGTCGACGCGCTGCGCCGCGTTGAGTTTCGACCCCAGTTCGGTCGGCGTGAAGGCATAGCCGAAGGGCTGCATCTTCGCGGCGATCGCCTTGCCCGCCGCATCGTTCTCGATCAGCACGCCCTGCTGGCCGAAGAACAGGTTGGGCAGCGCAATCGCATCCTCGGCCGACAGGCCCCAGTCGAGCACGCCGATCAGCGTCTTGGTCACGTGCATGATGATGCGCTTGCCCCCCGCCGATCCGACCGCGAGCACGACCTTGCCGTCGGGACCATAGACGATCGTGGGCGACATCGACGACAGCGGGCGCTTGCCCGCCTGCACCCGGTTGGCCGCGGGCGCGCCGCCCTGCACCGGGCTGTGGTCGAAATCGGTCAGCTCGTTGTTGAGGAAATAGCCATTGACGTTGAGGTGGCTGCCGAAAATGCTCTCGACCGTCGAGGTCATCGAGGCGACGTCGCCGGCGCGGTCGACGACGACGAAATGCGTCGTGCCATGTTCGGCGACCGGCCCCGACGCGGTGCGCGGTTCGGCCCCCGGCGGGTTCCCCGCTTCATAACGGCCCGCCGCGCCGAAGGGCGAGATGAGCTGGCGCCGCCCGGCCAGATACGCCTTGTCGAGCAGCCCGGCGACGGGCACCGAAACGAAATCGCCGTCGCCCAGATATTTGGCGCGATCGGCATAGGCAAGCTGCATCGCCTCCGCCAGCAGGTGCCAGCTCATCGGGTTGTCCTTGCCCATCGCCTTCATATCCCAGCCTTCAAGCAGGCCGAGGATGCCGAAGACGGTGGTCGCCCCCGACGAGGGCGGCCCCATGCCGCAGACCTTGTAGACGCGGTAGGTGGTGCACACCGCCGGCCGGTCCTTTGCCCGATAGGCGGCGAAGTCCTTCGCGGTGATCTGCGCCGGGTTGCGCTTCGATCCGGCGACCGCCGCGCTGATCGCGCGGGCATTGGCGCCGGTATAGAAAGCGTCGGGGCCGCGCGCCGCCATATCACGGAGCAGCGCGGCATAGGCGGGGTTGCGGATCGTCGCGCCGACCGGTGCGGGCTTGCCGTCGATATAATAGATCGCGCGCGCGGCGGGGAAATCCTTCCACAGCTCCTCGAACCGGACCAGCCAGTTGTGGAGGACCGGCGTCACCTGATACCCCTCCTCCGCCAGCCTGATCGCGGGCTGGAACAGCGCCTTCCATTCGAGCTTGCCCCATTTCCCGTGCGCCATTTCCATCAGGCGGACGTTGCCCGGCACGCCGACCGACAGGCCGCCCGGCACCACCTCCATGAACGGGCGCGGCTTGCCGTCGGGGCCCAGGAAGCGGTCGGGCTTCGCCGCCGCGGGCGCGGTTTCGCGGCCGTCGATCGTCGCGATGCTGTCGCTCGCGGCGTCGTGATAGACGAGCAGCCCGCCGCCGCCGACCCCGCTCGACTGCGGCTCGACGAGGGTCAGGACGAGCATCATCGCCATCGCCGCATCGGCGGCCGAACCGCCGTCGGCGAGGATCGCGCGCCCCGCCTCGGTCGCGCGCGGGTCGGCGGACGAGGTCACCCCCTGCGCGACGGCGAGGGAGGGAACGGCAAGGACGAAGAGGCTGAGCGCGGCGAGGAGTCGTTTGATCATGCGCGCGACATTGGCGCGGCCCTTGGGCCAGCGCAACCCCGACCTCTTCTTCCTTGGCACGGGTCTTCGCCTAGCCGCCCGCTCCCACCGCGTCGGCCACCCGCGCGAAGCCGTCGCGCGCGGCGAGCGCTTCCAGCCCGCGCGCGACGCGGCCGGCAAGGCCCGGCCCTTCATAGACCATCGCCGAATAGAGCTGGACGAGGCTGGCGCCCGCGCGGATGCGCTCCCACGCCTGTTCGGGCGACGCGATGCCGCCCGCGGCGATCAACGGCAGCCTGCCGCCGCTTGCGGTGCGGAAATCCCGGACGCGCCGGAGCGCCAGCGCGGCGAGCGGCGCGCCCGACAGCCCCCCGGCCTCGCCCGCGTGGCGCGACGCGAGCGGCGGGCGCGTGATCGTCGTGTTCGACACGATCACCGCCGCGAGCCGCTTGTCGAGCGCCACCGCGACGATATCGTCGATGTCGGCGGGCTCGAGGTCGGGCGCGACCTTCAGGAAGACGGGTTTCACGGCCCCTGCGGGCTGCGCCGCCGCGACGCCGTCGAGCAGCGCCTCGAGCGCGCCCTTGTCCTGCAGGGCGCGCAGTCCCGGCGTGTTCGGCGAGCTGATGTTGACGGTCAGATAATCGGCGAGCGGCGCCATCGCCGCGGTACCCTTCGCATAGTCGGCGATGCGGTCGACGCTGTCCTTGTTCGCGCCGATGTTGATGCCGAGCGGCACCGGCAGGCCGTGGCGGCGCAGGCAGGCGATCCGCCCGGCCGCCGCCGCCTGCCCACCGTTGTTGAAGCCCATGCGGTTGATGATCGCGCCGTCCTCGACCAGCCGAAACAGGCGCGGGCGCGGATTGCCAGCCTGCGGCAGCGGGGTCAGCGTCCCGACCTCGACGAAGCCGAAGCCGAAATGCGGCATCGCGTGCGCGACGCGCGCATCCTTGTCGAAGCCGGGCGCGAGCCCGACCGGATTGGGGAAGGACAGACCCGCGAATTCGGTCGCGAGCGCCGGGCTGGTCAGCGCGCGCCGCGCGCGCGGCAGCGGCTGGAGCGCGGCGAGCGTCAGATTGTGCGCGGCCTCGCCATCGGTGGCGTGGACGATCGGGCGGGCCAGCGCATAGGCGGCATCGCAGGCGGAGGCGAAGAGCGACATGGCCCGCCATTGCGCCGCGCCGGCCGCTATGGCAAGCCCCACAGCGGATCGGGAAAATCCGCCGGACATAACAGGAGATTATCGTGTCGCACCGCCGCATCGCCGCCAGCCTGTCGACCTGCCTGATCGTGCTCGTTGTCGCGGGCTGCGCTCCCGTGGCGGCCGAGCACGCGCCCGCCTCCGCATCGATCCCCGTCTCGCCCGCCGGCGCGGGGCTTGCCGATTTCTTCGAGCAATATGACGCCGCACAGCTTTCGCTGAGCCCGCAGGGCAAGGCCTATCGCGGCATCCGCGACCAGGATTATGGCCGCTGGAACGATGTCGGCGACGAGGCCGAGGTCGCGAGCCACAAGCTCCAGCAGGCGACGGCGGAAGCGATGCGCGCCAGCTTCGACCCGCGGACGCTTTCGTCCTACGATGCGCTGTCGTTCGAACTGTTCAACGCGCAGGCGGAGCGGGCGGACCGGCTGTTCGCCTTTCGCGACCATGCCTATATCTTCGACCAGATGAACGGCGCGCAGAGCCGGCTCCCCGCCTTCCTCATCAATATCCACCGCGTCTCCAGCGCCGCCGAGGCACAGGCCTATGTCGACCGCATCCGCGGTCTCGGTCCCGTTCTCGACGCGCTGAGCGCCCAATCGGCCGCGCGCGCGCAAAAGGGCATCCAGCCGCCCAAATGGGTCTATGCCTATGTCATCTCCGACATCGAGAATCTGATGAAGCCCGACAACGCGGTGATCGAGGACATCGCCACGAAGGTCGGCAAGCTCGACGCGCCCGCCGCGGACAAGGCGCGGCTGGTCGACGCCGCGCGGGCGGCGTGGACCGAAAGCGCCGGGCCGGCCTATGGCCGCCTGCTCGCCGAGATGAAGCGCCAGCAGGCGGACGCGCCGACCGCCGACGGCATCTGGCGCCTGCCCGACGGCGCCGCTTATTATCAGGCGCTGCTCGCCAATTACACGACCACCGACATGAGCGCGGCCGAGATCCACGACCTCGGCCTGCGCGAGGTCGCGCGCATCCACGGCGAGATGAAGGCGATCATGGCGAAGGTCGGCTTCAAGGGCACGCTGCCGCAGTTCTTCGAGCATCTGCGCACCAGCCCGCAATATTATCACACGACGCGCGAGGCCTATCTCGCCGACGTCGCGACAAGGGTCGCGGCGATGGAGGCGCGGCTGCCCGCCTTCTTCAACACGCTGCCCAAGGCACATCTACAGGTGAAGGCGGTCGAGGCGTTCCGCGAGAAATCGGCCGGCAAGGCCTTTTACCAGTCGCCGTCGCCAGACGGGTCGCGGCCGGGCACCTATTACGTCAATCTCTACGACCTGCGCGACATGTCGAAAACTGAACTCGAGGCACTCGCCTATCACGAGGGGGTTCCCGGCCACCACCTCCAGCGCGCGGTGCAGACCGAACTCACCGGCCTACCGCCCTTCCGCCGCTTCGGCGGCTTCACCGCCTATACCGAGGGCTGGGGCCTCTATTCGGAGGAGCTGGCGAAGGACATGGGCTTCTATACCGACCCCTACAGCGACTTCGGCCGGCTCGGCATGGAATTGTGGCGTGCGTGCCGGCTCGTCGTCGATACCGGCATCCACGACAAGCGCTGGAGCCGCGAGCAGGCGATCCGGTATCTTAAGGACAACACCCCTAACCCCGACGGCGACATCGAAAAGGCGATCGAGCGCTATATCGTCTACCCGGGTCAGGCGACCGCCTATCTGATCGGCAAGCTCAAGATCATGGAATTGCGCACCCGCGCGCAAGCCGCGCTGGGCGAGCGTTTCGACATCCGCGCCTTCCACGACGTGGTGCTGCAATCGGGGCCGGTGCCGCTCGACGTCATGGAACGGCGCGTCGATGCGTGGATCGCGCACGAAAGCGCCTGACGCCTTTGATCATTGCGGCTTGACGCCCCGCCGCTTATGGAAAATTATACGTATCGGAAACAAGGCGGCAATAAAGCCGTCGAGGGTCGTTCGTCATGTCAGACAATGCGTCCGCGGGCACGGGCAGCAGCGCGCCGTTCGAGCTTCACTATTTTCCGCCCGATCCCGATCTGGCGGAGATGGTGTCGAGCTTTTACTGCGCGCGCATCAACATGCCGCGCTTCGACGAATATGAGCGCGCCGACCGGCCGCAGTTCCGCTTCCTGACCGTGGCCGACGGCGAATATGTCTTCGCCGACGGCCATCATGCATCGGTGTGCCGCGCCAACATCATCGGGCCGACGAGCGGCCGGGTGCGCGCGATCAGCAATGGCCCGACGCAGATCTTCGGCTTCGGCATGCTGCCGGCGGGCTGGGCCGCGCTGATGGGCGCCGACGCCGAAAAGCTGACCGATCGCGCGATCGACGCCGCCGACCTGTTCGGCGACTGGGTGGACGAGGTCGCGAGTCGCGTCCACGATGCGGCGAGCGACGCCGAACGGCTGGTCATCGGCAACAATTTCGTGCGCGAGGTGCTGAAGCGGGGCGAGCCGGCGCCGATGTGGTTCATCCGCACCGTCGACCGCTGGCTGACCGAAACGGCCTCCCCCCACGTTCCCGACCTGGTCGCGGCCACCGGCATGTCGATCCGCTCGGTCGAACGGATGACCAAGCATTTCTATGGCCTGTCGCCGCGCATGCTGGCGCGCAAATATCGCGCCGTCCGCGCCGCCGCGGCGCTGGCGCGCGGCGAGGATCTCGAATCGGCGCATCTCGGCGACGCCTTCTACGACCAGTCGCACCTGATCCGCGAGATCAAGCGCTTCGCCGGCGCGACGCCGGGACAGCTGGCGACGCCGACGCTCTATACCGAGGCGACGACGCGCGGACGCAAGCAGCTCGCGGGCAGGGTCAGCCCGATCGTGTCGGACACATAGGCAAGTCGGCAACGGCCGCATTTACCATCAAAATTTTTGATCGCGTCGATTTGGCGTTTTCATACAATCGCGAATCGCGGCGCGCGCATAATCGGACATTGCGACCCAGAAGAGCTCTTTCTTTTCACGAGGACTGAGACCTTCATCTCGGCACTCGTTCGGCTTCGGCCGGGCGGGTGCCTTTTTATTTGCGCCACACAAAATCGCCTTGCTTGCACCCCGCGCACGCCTCGCCTATATAAGTGGAGTAATTTACTCCAGTTAAGAATCATTCGCAATTCCAGCGAGGAAATCCGTGCGCCTGTCCAACCTTGCCGATTATGCCGTGGTGCTGATGAGCGCCGCCGCGCGCCAGTGCGGATCGATGCCACTGCACGCCGCACTGCTGGCCGAACAGACAGGCATCCCGGGACCGACGGCGCAGAAGCTGGTGAGCCTGCTCGCCCGCGCCGGACTGCTGGTCGCCTCGCGCGGCAGCGGCGGCGGCGTCCGGCTGGCACGGCCCGCCGCGGCGATCAACATCGCCGAGATCATCGAGGCGGTCGAAGGCCCGATCGCGCTGACCGCCTGCTGCGACGAAGGCCGCCACGACTGCGGTTTCGAGGGCAGCTGCCAGATTCAGCCGCACCTCGGCATCGTCAACGGCGCGGTGCGCGCGGCGCTCGCGGACATCAGCCTCGCGACCCTTACCGTTGCGCCTGCAAAGCCGGAGGTCGCCGGTGGGCTCGCTCCGGCGCCGCAGGACAAGACAACAGCGACCCCGGCCTTCGCCGGGGCGACGAGTTAGAATCATCATGACCGATACACCCGAAACCGCCGTCAAGGACCAGGCCGCTCGCGAGGCCGCGCTGCGCGTCGCCGATTACGAGCATGGCTGGTCCTCGCCGATCGAACAGGAATTCGCGCCCAAGGGGCTGAGCGAAGACACGGTGCGCTTCATCAGCGCCAAGAAGGGCGAGCCCGCATGGATGCTCGACTGGCGCCTGAAGGCCTATCGCCACTGGCTGACGATGACGCCGCCCGACTGGGCGAAGCTCAACGTCCCGCCGATCGATTACCAGGACGCCTATTATTATGCGGCGCCCAAGACGAAGCCGAAGGTGTCGAGCCTCGACGAGGTCGATCCCGAGATTCTGAAAGTCTACGAAAAGCTCGGCATCCCGATCGAGGAGCAGAAGGTGCTCGCCGGGGTCGAGGGCGCGCGCAAGGTCGCGGTCGACGCGGTGTTCGACAGCGTTTCGGTCGCGACGACCTTCCGCGAGGAACTCAAGAAGGCCGGCGTCATCTTCCTGTCGATCAGCGAGGCGATCCGCGAGCATCCCGACCTCGTGAAGAAGTGGCTCGGCCGTGTCGTGCCGATGCACGACAATTATTTCGCGGCGCTCAACTGCGCGGTCTTCTCGGACGGCACCTTCGTCTATGTGCCGGAGGGCGTGCGCTGTCCGATGGAGCTGTCGACCTATTTCCGTATCAATGCCGAAAATACCGGGCAGTTCGAACGGACGCTGATCGTCGCCGACAAGGGCGCCTATGTCAGCTACCTCGAAGGCTGCACGGCACCGATGCGCGACGAGAACCAGCTTCACGCCGCGGTGGTCGAACTGGTCGCGCTCGACGATGCCGAGATCAAATATTCGACCGTCCAGAACTGGTATCCCGGCGATGCCGAGGGCAAGGGCGGCATCTATAATTTCGTCACCAAGCGCGCGCTGTGCCAGGGCGCGCGGTCGAAGACGTCGTGGACGCAGGTCGAGACCGGCAGCGCGATCACCTGGAAATATCCGAGCTGCGTCCTCAACGGCGACGACAGCGTCGGCGAATTCTATTCGGTCGCGGTGACGAACAATTATCAGCAGGCCGACACCGGCACCAAGATGATCCACAACGGCAAGCGCACCCGCTCGACCATCGTCAGCAAGGGGATCAGCGCCGGCAAGTCGAACGGCACCTACCGCGGCCTCGTCCGCGTCGCGCCGAACGCCGAGGGGGTGCGCAACTTCACCCAGTGCGACAGCCTGCTGCTGGGCGACCAGTGCGGCGCACACACCGTGCCCTATATCGAAGTCCGCAACCCGAGCGCGCAGGTCGAGCATGAAGCGACGACGAGCAAGATCAGCGACGACCAGCTTTTCTACGCGATGCAGCGGGGGCTGTCGCAGGAGGAAGCGGTGGCGCTGATCGTGAATGGTTTCGCGAAAGAGGTGTTGCAGCAATTGCCGATGGAGTTCGCGGTCGAGGCGCAAAAGCTGCTGGGGATCAGTTTGGAGGGCTCCGTTGGCTAGAGATTATTCAGGCATGGCACCTAACGAGCGCCTCTTCGTAGCCGGACTTCTTGATGAATATGACAACATCAAGGCAAGCGGTGATTTGAAGGCGCTCAATCAGTTACTCGCGAAAGTCGATCTCAAGTTTGAGAACGGATCGCATTGGGACATTAAGAATAACGATGCTCAAAATTGAAAACCTCCACGCCACCGTCGCCGACAAGCCGATCCTGAAGGGGCTGTCGCTCACCATTGATGCGGGCGAGATTCATGCGATCATGGGGCCGAACGGCGCGGGCAAGTCGACGCTGTCCTATGTGCTCGGCGGCCGGCCGGGGTATGAGGTCACCGAGGGATCGGCCACCTTCACGCCTTCGCCTCGGGCGGGGGCGATCGACCTGCTCGCCCTCGACCCGCACGAGCGCGCCGCTGCCGGCCTGTTCCTCGGCTTCCAGTATCCCGTCGAAATCCCCGGCGTGTCGAACGTCCAGTTCCTGCGCGAAAGCCTGAACGCCCAGCGCAAGGCGCGCGGGCAGGAGCCGCTGTCGGGCGGCGAGTTCCTGAAGATCGCGCGCGAGAAGGCGGGGCTGCTGGGGCTCGACATGGACATGCTCAAGCGTCCGGTGAACGTCGGTTTCTCGGGCGGCGAAAAGAAGCGCAACGAGATGGTGCAGATGGGCATCCTCGATCCGACGCTCGCGATCCTCGACGAGACCGACAGCGGCCTCGACATCGACGCGCTGCGCATCGTCGGCGAGGGGATCAACGCGATCATGCGCAAACCCGACAAGGCGGTCCTGCTCATCACCCATTACCAGCGCCTGCTCGATTATGTGCAGCCCGATTTCGTCCACGTCCTCGCCGCCGGGCGCATCGTCAAGTCGGGTGGGCCGGAACTGGCGCGCGAGCTGGAAGAACATGGCTATGCCGAGGTGGTAGCGTGAGCGTGGCGCACGCCTTTGCCCCTTCTCCCTTGAGGGGAGAAGGATACGAAGCCTTGGCGCCGAAGGCGTTTAGGCGCAGTTGGATGAGGGTGGGCGAGCCACGGGCTCGCGCGATCGCGTCGCGATCGCACATCCCTCACCCAAGGGGAGAGGGGAAATGACCATCCTCCCCACCCGCCGCGACGAAGCGTGGCGCTATGCCGACATCGAAGCGGTCGCTGCGGCATGGCCCCTGCCCGCGCCCGAGAGCATCCTTGTGCCCGCGGGTGGCAACTTCGCACGCGCCATCGTGCAGGATACCGGCGCAATCCGACAGATCGAACTCACCCTCGGCAAGGGCGCGGCCGCGTCGCTGCACGTCCTCAACATCGGCGGCACCTATGGCCGCATCGAACTGAACGTCACGCTGCACGAGGGCGCCGACTTCACGCTCGGCGCGGCGCAGATCGGCGGCGGCGAGCAGACGCTGGAGATCGTCACCACCGTCACCCATGCCGAACCCGGCGCGCGCTCGCGGCAGATGGTGCGGTCGGTGCTGGGCGGCACCGCGACGGGCACCTATCTCGGCAAGGTCGCGGTCGCACGCGGCGCGCAGCAGACCGACAGCGAGCAGGACGTGAAAGCGATGCTGCTCGACCGCAGCGCCACCGCCAACGCCAAGCCCGAGCTCGAAATCTTCGCCGACGATGTGCAATGCGCGCACGGCTGCGCGATCGGCGAACTCGACGCCGAAGCGCTCTTCTATCTCGAATCGCGCGGGCTGCCGCCCGCCGGGGCGAAGAAGATATTGCTCCAGGCCTTCGTCGCCGGCGTGTTCGACGGCGCCGAGGATGAGACGCGGCTGCAGGAGCTGGCGCTGGCGAAGCTGGGAGAATTGGTGTGACCAACCTCTCTTCGCCGTTCGCATCGAGCGAAGCCGAGATGGCTCTCGGCAGCGGACGCACGCCCGGTGTCTCGACTTCGCTCGACACGAACGGCATTCGGGATCAGTTTCCCGGCCTTACCCCCGGCTGGCATTATCTCGACAGCGCCGCCACCGCGCAGAAGCCGCAGGCGGTGATCGACGCCTGCACGCTGGCGATGGGGCGCGACTATGCGACCGTCCACCGCGGCGTCTATGCGCGCTCGGCCGACATGACGCTCGCCTATGAGGCGGCACGGCGGCGGATCGCGGCGTTCATCGGCGCGACCGAGGACCAGATCGCCTTCGTGCGCGGTGCGACCGAGGCGATCAACCTCGTCGCCTATGCCCATCCGAAGAAGGGCCGCGTGCTGCTGTCGCTGCTCGAGCATCACAGCAATATCGTGCCGTGGCAGCTCGCGGGCTGGCAGATCGACGTCTGCCCGCTGACCGCTGACGGCCGGATCGACCTCGACGCGGCCGAACGCATGTTGACGCCCGATCATACCATGGTCGCTTTTGCGCATGTGTCGAACGTGCTCGGCAGCCCGCTCGACGTCTCGCGCGCAGCAGAGCTTGCGCACCGCGTCGGCGCCGAACTGCTGGTCGACGGCTGCCAGGCGGTGCCGCGACTGCCGGTCGACGTCGCGACATTGGGCTGCGACTATTATGTCTTCTCGGGCCACAAGCTTTATGGCCCGACCGGCATCGGCGTGCTGTGGAGCGACAGGCTCGACACGCTGCCGCCGTGGCAGGGCGGCGGGTCGATGATCGACCGCGTGACGTTCGAGAAGACGAGCTACGCCCCCGCCCCCACCCGCTTCGAGGCGGGAACGCCGGCGATCGTCGAGGCGCTGGGGCTCGCGGCGGCGGTCGACTATGTCGATGCGATCGGCCTCGACGCGATCCATGCGCACGAATGCGCGCTGGTCGGGTCGCTGCGCGAACAGCTCGCACGGCGGAACAGCGTCACGCTGTTCGGTCCCGACACCAGCGCCGGGATCGTCAGCTTCGCGATGGCGGGGGTCCATCCGCACGACATCGGCACGATCCTCGACGAAAGCTCGGTCGCGATCCGTGCCGGGCATCATTGCGCCCAGCCGCTGATGGAGCATCTGGGCGTGGCCGCAACCGCCCGCGCGAGTTTCGGGCTTTACAGCAACGACGACGACGTGGCGGCACTGATCGACGGCCTCGCCCGCGTCGAAAGGATTTTCGGATGACCGACGAACGCACGATCCGTATCGAGGAAGTCGAAAGCGTCGACGCGCCGCCCAGGGCACGCGTCGCCGATGCCGAAACGGCGCCGGAAACGATGGGCGCGAAGCTGGAACGCAAGCGCGACTATCTGGACGGCTTCCTGTCCGCCAAGCCGGCCGCGGCCGATCCGAACGCGGTCGGCGGCGACCTGTACGAAGCCGTCGTCGCCGCGCTCAAGGACATCTACGACCCGGAAATCCCGGTGAACATCTACGACCTCGGGCTGATCTACAATGTCGAGATCGACGAGGGGCATGTGGCGATCACCATGACGCTGACGACCCCGCATTGCCCGGTCGCCGAATCGATGCCGGGCGAGGTCGAACTGCGCGTCGGCGCCGTGCCCGGCGTCGGCGATGCCGAGGTCAACCTCGTCTGGGACCCGCCCTGGTCGCCCGAGGCGATGAGCGACGAGGCGAGGCTGGAACTGGGGATGCTATGACATTCTTCTCGCAAGCGCGAGGGGTTGGGGGTGGGCCACGAGCCGAATCATCCCTATATAGAATGAACCCACCCCCGGCCCCTCCCCAGGCGGGAGGGGGGAGATGACGATGACGGACACGAAAGCCAGAATCCGCCCCGCCGCGGTGACGCTGACCCCGGGTGCCGAGGCGCGCGTCGCGAAGCTGATGGAAAACGCCCCCGCGGGCGCGATCGGCGTCAAGCTGTCGACGCCGCGCCGCGGCTGCTCGGGGCTCGCCTACTCGGTCGACTATGTGACCGAAGAGGACCGGTTCGACGAAAAGATCGAGACGCCCGGCGGCACCTTCTACATCGACGGCGCATCGGTGCTCTACCTGATCGGCAGCGTCATGGATTGGGTCGAGGATGATTTCGCCGCAGGCTTCGTCTTCCAGAACCCCAACGCCAAGGGAAGCTGCGGCTGCGGCGAGAGCTTCACCGTTTAGGACGTGATGCCATCGCATGAAATCGTCATTGCGAGCGGCGAAGCCGCGCGGCAATCCAGAGCAGGCGTAAAACGCCCTGGATTGCTTCGCTCCGCTCGCAATGACGAAGCGGGTCAATCCAATATCATCACGCTTTAAGGAACAAGCGCCCCCGGATCGGAACACCCAATCCGTTCGTGTCGAACGGGAAGAAAGGTCGGATTGAGAATATCCGCGCCCACCCCTCAACGGCAGACAGACCATCCTGCGGTGCGCGCCGCCATGTCGAGGTGGAAATGGTTGGCGTGCGCCGCGTCGTGGTCGGGCGACAGCACGGTGCTGAACAGGCCGCATGAGCCGTCGCGCACCGCGTGCAGGAACTCGCTTCGCCGGTCGCCGTCGTCCCAGTCGTTGATCAGCGCGATGCGCGTTCCGTCGGCGAGGACGAAGGCCGAAATGTCGATCGCATTGGCGGTCGAATGCTCGCTCTGCGCCGCGCGCCCGGCGATGGTGCGGCAGTTGTAGCTGCCCAGATTTTCCAGCTCGACGACCTTCTGCCCGAAATATCGCTGCGCGAGCGGCTGCACGACGTCGCGGGTCCACAGGGCCATGGCCGCGGTCACCGCGCAGCCGGGGGCGGCGTTGGCGGGGCGGAGCGAGGGAACGAGGCGGTCGCCGGTGAGTACCATGCGCTGGCTGGCACGGCAGGCGCCCTCGCCGACGACAGGCCGCCGCTGATACCCCGCCCCCGCCCGCTCGAACGCCGCGAAGCAGCCGGCATCGTCGCCGGCGAGGCCGATCAGCTTGCGATGCGTCGCCCAGCCCTGCGGATGCGCAAGCTCGAACCGCGCGCCCGGCCAATGTTCGGGATGATCGCGCACCCATGTCATCACGCGGATCGCGGCGACGGTCACCAGCAGGGCGGCGACGAACCACAGCAGATAGGGCCGGACACTCTTCACCGCCCCCACGTGGCGGATCGCGCCCCGCCCGGCAAGGTCAGAGCGGCGTCAGCGTCACCGTCAACCCGTCCTTCGGCCGCGGGATCGGCCACATCTGCCAGTCGGGCGCATAGCCGTCCGCGATCTCGATGCGATGCGTCGTCAGGACGTGGTGAAAGAAGATCTTCGCCTGCATGTGCGCGAAATGCAGCCCCAGGCACATGTGCGCGCCGCCACCGAAGGGCACCCATGCATATTTGTGCCGCCCCTTCGCCGCGTCGGGGGCAAAGCGCATCGGGTCGAACCGTTCGGGATCGGGCCAATATTCGTCCATCATGTGCGTATAGCTGGGGCTGACGCCGACGTTGGTGCCGGCGGGAATGCGATAGCCGCCGAATTCGAAGTCGCGCAGCGCGCGGCGTGGGATCACCGGAACCGGCGGGATCATCCGCAGCGCCTCCTTGAACGCCCATTCGGTGAGTTCGAGTTCGCCCAGGCTGTTGTGCCCGACACCCTCGCCCGCGGGCGCGACGCGCAGCATCTCCTCGCGCAGCCGGTCCTGCCATTCAGGATGCTGCCCGAGCAGCCAGACGAGCGACGTCACCGAACTGGTGATCGTGTCGTGCGCCGCCATCATCAGGAAATTCATATGGTCGACGATCGCTTCGACCGACAGATATTCACCCTCTTCGTCCTTCGCCTGGCAAATCTGCGTGAAGATGTCGTCGCCGGTCGAGGCGCGGCGTTCGGGGACCATCTTCGTGAAATATTCGACCAGGAACTTCCGCCCGGCAACCCCGCGCCCCATCGCGGTGAACGGCAGGGGCACACGGACGACGCCGATCGACGCCTGCACCATGTCGACGAACGCCTTGTTGATCCGTTCCGCCTCCGGACCCCAGGGGATGCCCAGAAAGCTGGTCGCCGCAAGGTCGAGCGTGAGTTGCTTGATCGCGGGATAGAAGGCGAAGCGCGTCCCGCTCCAGCGCGCGACACGGTCCCTGATCCCCTCGTTGAGCGCATCGGCATAGAGGCGCATCGGCTCTGGCTTGAAGGCGACCGACAGCGTGCGGCGGTCGGCGCGATGCTTGTCGAAATCCATCAGCATCAGCCCGCGCGGGAACAGCAGGTTGAGCACCGGCCCCCAACCCTGTTCCGACGAGAACAGCTTGTCGCGGTCGAACAGCACCAGCTCGTTCGCTTCCGGCCCGACGAGCGAAACCCCGCGCCCGCCGAAGCTGCGGGCGCGATAGACCTTGCCGTGGCGGTCGACCATGCGGTTGGTGAAGCCGACGGGATCGCGAAGCTGCGCCAGCGTCGTGCCGAGCAGGGGAATCCCGTCGTCGCCCGGGATATGATCGAGCGCGCTTTCGGGGCCGCGCGGCAACCAGTGCGCGGTGTCGGGACCGAAGCGGCGTTCGGACCACATGCTATTCGCGGGGGCATTCATTGTCGCATCATCCTTGCTGATTCACCCGATCGCGCCGACGCTATCGCCCTATTGACACCGATGCAAGCAAGTGCCGGACGCGACGATGGGACCCGTCGGCCTCCCCCCCTCCCGCGAGCAGGAAGCGAGAGCCGGCGTCGTGTCGCGCATCCATTCTCCATTCACCGCGAATTCAACTCGACTCGGGCAGTTTGTCCGACAGAAAACGGACCGCCTCGCTGGTCCGGAAAGGACAAGATCATGCGCAAGACGATCCGTCGCCCCCTCTCCCTCGCGCTTGGCGTGGTCGCGACGACCGCGCTCGGCGGCTGTTATTACGGCGACGTCTATGGCAGCAGCTATGCCTCCGCCGGGGCCTGCCCCGACGCCTATTACGACTACGATCCCTACAGCTATGACGACGGTTACGGCTATGGCTGCTACGATCCGGCCGATTACGGCGGCGGTTTCGTCCAGATCGGCTTTGGCGGCGGCTGGTACGACGATTATTATTATCCCGGCTACGGGATGTGGATGTACGACAATTACCGCAACCGCTATCCGCTGCGCGGCCAGTATCTGAACTATTGGGGCGGCCGGCGCGCGTGGTGGAAGCACCGCGGCGATCGCGGCGGCGGTCAGTGGCAGGGCGGTACCCGCCCCGGCAACCCGCCCGTCCGCCCGGGACGCCCCGGCGGCTGGCAAGGACATGACGGCGACCGGCCGCAAGGCACCCGGCCCGGCCGCGGAACGCCCCCGGCGGCCGGCCATAACCCCACCCGTCCCGACAATGGCACCGCCCAGCCCCCGCGCCGTCCCGGCGGCTGGCAGGGTCGCGATGGCGACCGACCTCAGGGCACCCGACCCGGTGGCTGGCAGGGTCGCGACGGCGATCGACCGCAAGGCACACGCCCCGGCCGTGGTACGCCTCCGGCGGCGGGCAACCGCCCCGGCGGCAACGAGGCAGTCCGCCCGCCGCGCCCGGCGCCCGAAGCGGGTGCGCCGCCCCCGCGCGCCTCGCGGCCGGCCCCGCCGCCCCGCGCCACCCCGCCCGCACGGCCGAGCGGCCCGGTGCGCGGAAGCCGCATCGAACCCGCCGGCCCGGTCCGCGAACAATAAGATCTCCGCTCTCGCCCCTCTCCTTCGGGAGAGGGGCCTGAACGCCCGCGTCAGGCGGCCGGCTCCGCGCCCTCCGCATCGCCGACGCCCGCCGACACCACCGTCGCGGCGACGAGGTCGCCGACGACGTTCAGCGTCGTGCGGCACATGTCGAGGAAGCGGTCGACCCCCAGCACCAGCCCGATCCCTTCCGGCGGCACGCCGATCGAGGCGAGGATCAGCGCGATCACGGGCAGCGATCCCGCGGGCACTCCCGCCGTGCCGATGCCGCCGAGGATGCAGACGAGCATCACCATCACCTGCTGCTGCATCGTCAGGTCGACGCCGAAGAACTGCGCGAGGAAGATCACCGTCACGCCCTCGAACATCGCAGTGCCGTTCTGGTTGGCGGTGGCGCCGAGCGTGAGGACGAAGCGCGCCACCCGGTCGGGCAGGCGCAACCCATCGTGCGCGACGCGCAGCGCGGTCGGCAGCGTCGCGTTCGACGAAGAGGTGGCGAAGGCCATCACGAAGGCCTCCTGCGTCTCGCGGAAGAAGGCGAGCGGCGACTTGCGCGCGAGCAGCCGCAGCACGATGGGAAAGACCACGAACATCTGGAGGCCGAGCGCGAGCAGCACGACGCCGACATAAGCCGACAGGCGGACCATCAGGTCCCAGCCGAACTCGGCGGCCAGGTTGAACATGAAACAGAAGATCGCGACCGGCGCGAGCTGGATGACGATGCCGATCAGCGTCATCGCGACCTCGAACACCCCTTCGATCGCGCTCTTGAGCGTCGCGGTCTGCGGGGTCTGCACGATCATCAGGCCGATGCCGAAGAACAGCGCGAAGAACATCACCGCCAGCACGTCGTTCTGGCTCATCGCGCCGATGAAATTGCTGGGGATGATCGCGACGAGCGCATCCATACCCGTCTTCGCCTCGCCCGCCTGGCTGGTGATCGCCTTCGCCCCGTCGGCGCCCTGCGCGATCAGCGTCCGGGCCAGCGCGGGGTCGACCCCCGCGCCGGGCTGGAGCAGGTTGACGAGCAGCAGGCTGATCGCCACCGCCACGGCCGAGACGCATACCGTATAGACCAGCGTGCGCACACCGACCGACTTCAGCGCGCGCATCTCGCCCATTTCGGCCACCCCGACGATCAGCGCCGATACCAGCAGCGGGATGACGAGCATGAACAGCAGGCGCAGGAAAATCTGCCCGATCGGCCCGGTAACATAGGCGGTGAGCGCATCGACCCAGCCGGCGTCGGCGGCGCCGTAATGCACCGCAAGGCCGGCGATCAGCCCCGCGGCGAAGCCGATCAGCATGCGCCATTGCAGGCGGCGGGCGCGCACCTCCTCGCTGCGCGCGCTCGCGCTCGCCGTCGTGTCGGCCATGATTCAGCTCCCTTGCGCGCCCGTGTCGGGGGGAGCGGCCGGAATGCTGGGCGTCAGGTGCGGCCGGCCGCGGGCGGGCCGCTATCCTCCACCATATCCTCCTGCAGCTCAAGCCCGCGCGCGCCGCGGTGCGCGGTGCGGCTCGGCGCGTGGGGGTAATCCATGTCCGCGGGATCGGCCGTTTCCAGCATCCCTTCCCACCGCGTGATGACCGATGTGGCGACCGCGTTGCCGACGACATTGGTCGCCGACCGGCCCATGTCGAGGAACTGGTCGATGCCCAGGATCAGCGCGACGCCCTCGACCGGCAGGCCGAACTGCGCCAGCGTCGCGGTGATCACGACCAGGCTGGCGCGCGGCACGCCGGCGATTCCCTTCGACGTGATCATCAGCGTCAGCAGGATCAGTATCTGTGTCCCGATCGACAGGTCGATGCCATAGGCCTGCGCGATGAACAGCGTCGCGAAGCTCATGTACATCATCGACCCGTCGAGGTTGAAGCTGTAGCCGAGCGGCAGCACGAAGCCCGAGATGCGGCGCGGGACGCCGAAGCGGTCGAGCTGCTCGAACAGCTTGGGCAGCGCCGCTTCCGACGAGGCGGTCGAGAAGGCGAGCAGCAGCGGCTCGATGATATAGCGCACCAGCATCAGAATGCGCTTGCCGAGGAAGATCGCACCGAGCGCGAGCAGCACCACCCACAGCAGCAGCAGGCCGAAATAGAATTCGACGATCAGCCGCAGGAAATCGAGCAGGATGCCGAGCCCGTTGACCGTAATGACGCCGGCGAGCGCGCCGAACACGGCAAAGGGGGCGAACAGCATCACATAGTTGGTGATCTGGAGCATCAGCTCGCCGAGTGCGTCGGCGGCGCGCACCAGCGGCGCACCGCGCTCGCCGAGCGCCGACAGGCCGACCCCTGCGAAGAGCGAGAAGACGAGGATTTGGAGGATATCGTTCTGCGCCATCGCGTCGAAGATCGACTTGGGGAAGATGTGCATCACGAAATCGCGCAGGTTGAGCGCGTCGGTCTTGACCTCACCGATGTCGGCCATCGGCGTCAGGTCGAGCCGGACGCCGGGCTGGAGCAGGTTGACGAGCAGCAGCCCCAGCGACAGCGAGACGAGGCTGGCGGTGATGAACCACAGCAGGGCGCGCCCGCCGATGCGGCCGAGCGCCGCGCTGTCGCCCATGTTGGCGATGCCGGCGACGATCGTCGCCAGCACCAGCGGCGCGATGATCATCTTGATGAGCTGTAGGAAGACGTCGGCGAGCAGCTTGAAATAGCCGGCGACCTGCGTCGCCGCCTCCTTGTCGGCGCCGACCTGCGCATAGGAGATCGCCCCGGCGACGATGCCGAGGATCATGCCGATCAGGATGTAGAGCGTGAGGCGTTTAGCCATGAAAGATGTTCCCCTTTTCCCGGATCGTCCGGGTCTGTTTTCGTGGTTCGGGTAACAGCCCGGCGGACCGCGGGCAATCACCGATGCGGCGAACGGCCGTCAGGGCGACCAGAAAGCCAGCGCCGTGCAGCCCGCGATCCCGGTCAGGATATTGAGCGGAACGCCGACGCGAACGAAATCGACGAAGCGATAGTCGCCCGCCGCATAGACCAGGGTATTGGTCTGATAACCCACCGGGGTCGCGAAGCACGCCGATGCTCCCATCATCAGCGCGATCAGCAGCGGATAGGGCGCCACCCCCGACACGTCGGCGATGCCGATGACCAGCGGCCCCATCAGCGCCGCCACCGCATTGTTGCTGAGCAGTTCGGAAAGCAGCATCGCGGAGAAATAGACGATCGCGATCACCGCCCATGGCGGCGCCTGGGTCAGCACCGGCTCGAGCGCGCCGACGACCAGCGCGACCGATCCCGCTGCCTCTAGCGCGGCGCCGACGGCGAGCATCGCGAAAATCAGGATCAGCACGTCGCCGTCGATGCTCGCCCACGCCTCCGACGCGTCGATGCAGCGCGTCAGCAACACGATGCCGACCCCGATGAAGGCTGCGATGCCGATCGACATCGCCCCCAGCGCCGAAAGCAGCACCGCGCCGGCCATGACAAGGATCGCGATCCATGCCTTGCGACGTCGGAAGGCGGTGATCGAAGTCATCGCCACGCCGATCAGACCGGGATTGGCACGCAGCCTTTCGATGTCGGCCTCGTCGGCCTCGACCAGCAGCCGGTCGGCGGCGCGGATGCGGTTTTCGGACAGCGTCGGCCCGGGATTGTGGCGAAAGCGCGAGACGCCGAGAATGCGGACGGGCTGTCCCTGAAGAAAGGGAATTTCGCCCAGCCGACGGTCGATCTCGCGGTGACTGGGCGACACCGTCACCTCGGCGACCATCGCCTCCTTGTCGAGCTTGTCGCCGATGCCGATGCCGAAGCGGCCGCCGCCGCGCAGCGTCATCAGGCTGGCGCCGTCGATCCGCGCGACGATGCGGTTGCCCACCGCCAGCACATGCGCGCGCGCGTCGGGACCCGTGATGAAGCGTCCGCCGCTGATCACGCCGATCGGCGTGAAATCCAGATTCGCCTCGCCCAGCGCGCTACCGATCGCCGCATCGTCTTCGCGCAGCGTCAACTCGGTCAGATAAAGCTGTTCGGACCCGTCGGCCTTTTCGGCGATGCGCGGCGAATCCGACGGCAGGAAACGCGCCATGACCAGCAGGCCGAGGATGCCCGCACCGGCGATCGCAAGGCCATAGGGGGTGATGCTGAACAGGCCGAAGGGCTCGAGCCCCGCCTGCTCGGCGATGCCCGCGACGACAAGGTTGGTCGAGGTGCCGACCAGCGTCAGGCAGCCGCCGAGCACCGCGACGATCGACAGCGGCATCAGCAGCCGCTTCGGCGACACGCCCATCGCCTCGGCCAGCCGGAAGCAGACGGGCATCATCACGACGACGAAGGGCGTGCTGTTGATGAAGCCCGACACGACCAGCCCGCCGCCGAACACCGCGACCACCGCGAGCCGCGGACTCCGCCTGGCGAGGTCGACGACATAATTGCCGACGCGGTCGATCACCCCGGTGCGGATCAGCGCGCCGGAGAGGACGAACATCGCCCCGACGGTCAGCGGCGCGCTGTTGGAGAAGACGCCGTAGGCGGCCTTTTCGTCGAGCAGCCCGAGCGCGAGCATGACCCCCGCGCCCCCGACCGCGACGACCGAGGGCGGAAAGCGTTCCCACAGGAAGGCGATGAAGATGCCCGCCAGCAGGACCAGGCCGATGACGGCGCGGTGCGCGGCGATGAAGTCGGCGAGAAGCTCCACCCGCCCCTTATCCGCACTGCGCCCGGTGGAGCAGCTTGTGGTCGGCGAGGACGAGCGCCATCATCGCCTCGACGACCGGCGCGCCGCGGATGCCGACGCAGGGATCGTGGCGTCCCTTGGTGACGATGTCGGCCGCCTCGCCGGCGCGGTTGATCGTCGGGACGGGCGTAAGGATCGAACTGGTCGGCTTGAAGGCGACGCGCACGACCACCGGCTGCCCGGTCGAGATGCCGCCGGCGATGCCGCCCGCATGGTTCGACAGGAAATCGGGCTGGTTGCTGCCGTCGCTGGCAGGGCGCATCGCGTCGGCATTCTCTTCGCCGCGCAGGCGCGCCGCGTGGAATCCCGCGCCGATCTCGACCCCCTTCACCGCGTTGATCCCCATCATCGCGGCGGCGAGGTCGGCGTCGAGCTTGGCATAGATCGGGGCGCCCCAGCCCGCGGGCACCCCGCTCGCCGCGCATTCGATCACCGCGCCCAGCGAACTGCCCGCCTTGCGCGCGCCGTCCATCAGCGCTTCCCAGCGCTGCGCCGCGGCGGGATCGGGACAGAAAAAGGGATTGCGGTCGATTTCGTCGAGGTCGAAGTTGGCGGGATCGATCGCATCGCCGCCGATCTCCGCCACCCAGGCGTGAATCTGCACCTCGGGGATCACCAGCCGCGCCACCGCGCCCGCGGCGACGCGCGCCGCCGTCTCGCGCGCGCTCGACCGGCCGCCGCCGCGATAGTCGCGGATGCCGTATTTGGCGTCATAGGCATAATCGGCGTGGCCGGGGCGGTAGGCCTGCGCAATCTCGCCGTAGTCCTTGGACCGCTGGTCGACATTCTCGATCATCAGGCTGATCGGCGTGCCGGTCGTCCTGCCCTCGAACGTGCCCGACAGGATGCGCACTTGGTCGGGCTCCTGCCGCTGCGTCGTGTGGCGCGACTGGCCGGGGCGGCGCTTGTCGAGGAACGGCTGGATATCCCCCTCCGACAGCGCAAGCCGCGGCGGGCAGCCATCGACGACCGCGCCGAGCGCCGGCCCATGGCTTTCCCCCCAGGTGGTGAAGCGCAGCACGCGTCCGAAGCTGTTGAAACTCATCGATCCCTCTCCCCTCGGGGGAGAAGGAGGGGCCCGCGCGGCGCAGCCGCGTGGGAGGGTGAGGGTCCGCCAACCAGAGCAGCCTCGATTGCCCGACAGACGCCCTCCGGATTCTCCATCACATGCCGATTGGTGAAGCGTAGCACCCGATATCCCTCTTTCGCCAAAAATGCAGTGCGCCGCGCGTCATAATCGATCTGAAACGCATGGCTATCGCCATCGACCTCTATCACCAGTCGCGCGGATTGACAGACAAAGTCGGCGATGAAGGACTCAAGCCGCTGCTGGCGGCGGAACTTATGGCCGCCAAGCGCCGAGCCGCGCAGCACCGGCCACAGCTTTTTCTCGGCAGGCGTGGAATCGCGCCGAAGCGCACGGGCGCGATCGATGGTGCCATCGCGTATTTCGAAGCGGCTTTTCGTCACGCCCTCACCCTCCCATCGCTTCGCGACGGGCCCCTCCCTCTCCCCCGAGGGGAGAGGGGTCCTACCCCATCCGGCCAAACGCCGGCGCATAATCCGCGCGCCCGCCTAACGGCCAGGGCGCGTGCGAGTCCAGCATCATCGCCATGAAATGCGGCCCCGCGAAGGGCGAAGCGAAGCGCATGGCGAGATCGGGCGAATAGCCGAAGCGCGGGTAATAGGCCTCGTTCCCGAACACGAAGCTGATTGCCACACCCTGCGCGCGCAGTGCGTCGAGCCCGGCGCGGATCAGCGCGGCGCCGATGCCCCGTCCCTGCCGCTCCGGCACCACCGACACGGGCGCGAGGCCGGCGGCGGACAGCGCCGCGCCATCGGTCTCGACGTCCATGCGGCTGAACAGCACATGCCCCGCGACCGCACCGCCCGCTTCCGCGACGAGCGAGACCAGCACGTCGCCGTCCGCCTCCAGCATCCGCACCAGTTCCGCCTCGCCCTGATAGCCATGCCCGGACCTGGCGAAGGCGGCGCGGATGATGGCGTCGATCGCGTCGGCATCCTCCGCGCGCGCGGGCCGGATCACCGGCGCATCAGGCAAGCGCGATGTCCGGCGCGTCTTCCTGCTTCATGCCGATGGTGTGATAGCCCGCATCGACATGGTGCGTCTCGCCGGTGACGCCGCTCGCGAGATCGCTCAGCAGATAGAGCGCCGAGCCGCCGACATCGTCGATGGTGACGTTGCGGCGCAGCGGCGCATTATATTCGTTCCATTTCAGGATCAGGCGGAAATCGCCGATGCCGCTCGCCGCCAGCGTCTTGATCGGTCCGGCCGAAATGGCGTTCACGCGCACCCCTTGCGGGCCATAGTCGTTGGCGAGATATTTGACGCTGGTTTCCAGCGCCGACTTGGCGACGCCCATGACGTTGTAATGCGGGATCACCTTTTCGGCGCCGTAATAGGACAAGGTCAGCATCGCGCCCCCGCCCTCGCCCGTCTCGGGATCCTTCGGCGGCATCATCGCCGCGGCACGCCTGGCGACCGCGGTGAAGCTGTAGACGCTGATGTTCATCGTCATCAGGAAATCCTCGAGCCCGATGTCGGCATAGTGGCCGCGCAGCGCCTCCTTGTTGGTATAGCCGATCGCGTGGACGACGAAATCGATCGTCGGCCAGCGCGCCGCGAGCGTCGCGAAGGCCTGGTCGAGATTCGCCATGTCGGACACGTCGCAGTCGATCAGCAGGTCGCAGCCGAGTTCGTCCGCCAGCGGCTTCACCCGCTTGAGCATCACCTCGCCCTGATAGCTGATCGCGAGTTCGGCGCCCGCGCCGTGCAGCGCTTTCGCGATCCCCCATGCGAGCGACTTGTCGTTCGCGAGGCCCATGATCAACCCGCGCTTGCCCTTCATCAGACCCGTCATTCCGTTTCTCCGGTCTTGTCGTCTTCGATTATGATGTCGTCCACGCGCCCAATAGCGTCGTGCCCCAGATCCTCAACCTCGACCAGCGCGGCATTGAGCTCGGCACCCATCACCATACCCAATCCGACGAGGTAGAAAAAGAAAAGCGCGACCATCACCCCCGCGAGGCTGCCATAGGTCGCGTCATAGCTGAGCAGGCTGGCGAGCAGCGGCGGCAGCGCCAGCGTCACCGCGATCCACCACGAGGTCGTGAACAGCGCGCCAGGCCATTTCGGGCATTTGAGCTTGCGGTATTTCGACGGCGTCAGCGAATAGAAGAGCATGTAGATGGCGAGGAACAGCCCCGCCCCCGACACCCCGCGCGAAATCAGCACGACGCCCCACGCCTGATATTGTTCGGGCAGCACGCGCGTCACGAACTGTTCGATCCCGACAATCAGCACCTGCATGCTGAACGACAGCAGCATCAGCACCACCGCGCCGGTGATGATGCCGATCGACAGCAGCCGGTAATGGAAGAAGCCCTTGGAGAAATGGGTGCCGTAGGCGCGGCGCAATATGTCGCGGATCGTTTCGACCAGGCTGCCCACCGTCCACAGCGCGACGATCGCGCCGAGCCACAGGAACAGGCCGGTGCGCGCGCCCATCACCTCGCGGATCGGCCCGGCCAGCGCATTGGCGACCGTCGGCGGCATCAGCGAAAAGACCGCGGCGATCGCTTCCTCGCCGCCCGCGCTGCCGCCGAACAGGCTCAGCGCGGCGGCGAGCAGGATGAAGAAGGGAAAGAGCGCGATCAGCGCGAGATAGGCAAGGTTTCCCGCATGGATGAAGCCATCGGTATAGGTGCCGACCAGCACGCGGCGGACGATCGCGAAGGCGCGCGTTCCGGGCCCCAGCGTCTCGCGCCCGCGTTCGATGACCCCCTGCGCCCGCGCGCGCAGATGCAGGCGCTTGGCGCGTTCGGCGCGCGCTTCGGGCGAGTGCGGCGAATGCCCTTCGGCGCGGAACTCCCGCTCGACCTCGTCGGCGATTTCGCGCTCCAGCGCGGCGGACGATTTCCTCTGGCTGCGATCAGCCACGCATCACACGCCGAGTTCGGCCCGGACGGCGCGCGTATCGGTCCATTCGTCCACGATCCGGCGGAGCGCGGGGTCGTCCTTCGGCAGGTCGACCATCAGCCGCACCAGCTGATCGCCGCGCCCGCCGCTCTTCTGGCTGAATCCCTTGCCCTTGAGCCGCATCACCTTGCCCGACGTCGACCCGGCCGGGATCGACAGCATCACCGGCCCGTCGACCGTCGGCACCTTGACCTTCGCGCCCTTCACCGCTTCAGCCAGCGTCACCGGCAGGTCGAGGCGGATGTTGCTGCCGTCGCGCACGAAGAAGGGATGGTCCTTGACCGTGATGGTGACGATGCCGTCGCCATTGCCGCCCGGCCCCGGCTGTCCCTTGCCGGCGAGCCGCATCTGCGTTCCCGTCTCGACCCCCGCAGGCAGCTTGAGGTCGATGGTCTTGCCGTCGGCCAGGGTGATGCGCTGCATCGCCTGCGTCGCGGCGTCGATGAAGGACACCGACAGGCGATAGGCGACATTGGCGCCCTTCGGCGGCGGGGCGCTGCGCGCGCCGAAGCCGCCGAACGGTCCCCCGCCGCCGCCGCGCCCGCCGAACAGACCCTCGAAGATATCGCCGAAATCGGCGCTCTCGCCGCCGAACCCTCTGAAATCGCCCTGCGGCCCGCCGCGCGGGTCGCCGCGAAAGCCGCCGCCACCATAGCCGAAGGGCATGGCGGGATTGCCGTCGGCGTCGATCTCGCCGCGGTCGAACTGCCCGCGCTTTTCCTTGTCGGACAGCAGGTCATAGGCCTTGGTGACGTCGGAGAATTTCTCCGCCGCCTTCGGATTGTCCTTGTTCCGGTCGGGGTGCAACTGCTTGGCGAGCTTGCGATAAGCGGACTTGATCTCCGCTTCATCGGCGTTTTTCGCCACGCCGAGGGTGGAATAGGGATCTGCCATATATCTTCTGTAGCCCGATAAGTGACTGGCCGTGAAGGCCCATTGCGCGGCGATGTGGGAATGCCGCGCGGGGCGGTCAAGTTCCCTGACAACAGCTCCGTCTTCCGTCGCCCCGGACTTGCTCCGGGGTGACGACAGGGTCGGGGACGGCTTTTGCTCGACCACGGGCCGGCAGCGCATTAGAAGCGCCCGCATGACCACCGACCCCTTCGCCCTGTTCGATGCCTGGTATGCCGAAGCGCACGCCGGCGAACCCAACGACAGCAATGCGATGGCGCTCGCCACCGCGACGCCCGACGGCCGCCCGTCGGTGCGGATGGTGCTGCTCAAGGAGCATGGCCCCGATGGCTTCGTCTTCTACACCAACCTCGACAGCCGCAAGGGCGAGGAACTGGCCGCGAACCGTCACGTCGCGCTGCTGTTCCACTGGAAATCGCTGCGCCGCCAGATTCGCATCGAAGGGGCGGCGGCGCCGGTCGAGGAAAGCGTCGCCGACGCCTATTTCGCGACCCGCGGCCGCGATTCGCAGCTCGGCGCCTGGGCCAGCGAGCAGTCGCGGCCGCTCGACAGCTATGCGACCTTCGAGGCGCGCTTCGCCGCGATGCAGGTGCGCTTCGAGGGGCAGGACGTGCCGCGCCCGCCGCGCTGGTCGGGCTGGCGCGTGACGCCCGAACGAATCGAGTTCTGGCAGGACCGCGCGCACCGCCTGCACGAGCGCACGCTGTTCGTGCGCGAAGGCGATACATGGTCGAAAGGACTGCTGTTCCCATGAGCTGGCGCCGCTTTCCCGTCACGCGCGTCGACGCCTTTGCCGACCGCGCCTTCACAGGCAACCCCGCCGCGGTGATGCCGCTCGACGAATGGCTCGACGACGCGACGCTGCTGGCGATGGCGGCGGAGAACAACCTGTCCGAAACCGCCTTTCTGGTCCCCGACGAAAGCGAAGCCGCCGATTATGAGCTGCGCTGGTTCACGCCGGGCGTCGAAATCGCGCTGTGCGGCCATGCGACGCTGGCGAGCGGTCATGTCCTGCTGTCGGCCGCGCCGTGGCGCGACGCGATGACCTTCCGTACGCGCAAGGCCGGGATATTGACGGTCGCGCGCGCCGGGGACGACGACGGCGACGACGTCTATCGCATGACCCTGCCCGCCTATCGCCCCGAACCGAAGCCTTTGCCCGACATCGCGGCGGCGGTCGGCGGGCGGCCGGTCGAGACGCTGTGGCATGGCGGCGGCTATGCCCTGCTGGTCTATGCGAGCGCGGCCGAGGTGCGTGCGCTGGCGCCCGACATGGCGGCCCTGCGCGCGCAGGGAGAAGTGCTGGCGATCGCGACGGCGCCCGGCGCCGACGATCCCTCGGCCGCCGATTTCGTCAGCCGGGTCTTCGTCCCCGGCGCGGGCGTCGACGAAGATCCCGTGACGGGATCGGCGCATTGCGTGCTGACGCCTTACTGGTCCGCGCGGCTCGGCCGCGAACGCCTTTCGGCGTGGCAGGCCAGCAGGCGCGGCGGCTCGGTCGGTTGCCGCATGGACGGCGATCAGGTCGAACTGACCGGATGCTGCGTGACGACGCTGGTGGGCGATTTCCTGCTCTGACCGGGACGCCCTGCCGGCGCCGCCGTCACAGCGCCTCCTGCAAATCCGCCAGATGCCGCCGCAGCGCCGGAAACTGGTCGTCGCTGGTGATTCCCAGCCGCACGATCGTCACCCGCTGCGACGGCGAAACGATGATATACTGCCCCTGGTGGCCGATGCAGGCGAACAGATCGTTCGGCCCGCGGTCGGGCCATAGCGCGATGTCGGCGCCGCGCGGCCGCTGACGGTTCAGCCAGATATGCCCGCCATAGCCCGCGTCGGCGGGCGACGGCGACAGCATGAAGCGCATCCAGCTTTCGGGCAGCAGCCGCTGGCCGTCGACCACGCCGTGATTGCGCAGGAATTCGCCGAACTTCGCATAGTCGCGCGCGGTGGCATGCATGATCGACCCGCCGATCATCGTTCCCTTCGCGTCGAACTCGGGGGTCAGGCTGGTCATGCCGAGCGGTTCGATCAGCCGCCCCTGGATGAAATCGCGCACCGCCTCGCGCCGCGCCTCGGGGCTTGGCGACGGGGTCAGCGTGTCGGCGAGGATATCGGCGAGGATGACGCTGGTCGCCGAGCTGTAGTTGAACAGCTCGCCCGGCCGCGCGACCGCCGGCTTCGCCTCGGCGAAGCCCGCCATGTCCTGCGCGCCGGGGCCGAAGAGCATATCGACCGTGTCGCCCTTCCAGACGGGGTCGCCCACCTCGACATGTTCGATGCCGGAGGTCATGTGGAGCAGGTCGCGCAGCGCGATAGCGGCGCGCGGATCGCCGCTGCGCTGCCACGCCGCGACCGGCGCCGGACCGTCGAGCGACAATTGCCCGTCGGCGACGAGGAAGCCGGTCAGCACCGCGGTGATGCTCTTCGCCATCGACCAGCTGATCAGCTTGCTGTCGGGCCCGAACCCATCGCCATAGCGTTCATAGATCGGCTTGCCGTCGCGCAACACATAGAGCGCGCGCGTCTCGCCGACCGCGCCGGCGTCGGCGAACAGCGCGTCGGCGCGCGCCTTCACCGCCGGATCGAGCGCGGGAAGCGGCGGCAGCGTCTCGGCGGCGATCGCCGGGTCGGGCGCCGCGCCGAACCGCGGGACCGGCACCGGCGCCGCGGTCGCGCCCTGCCCCGCCGCCTGCGTCAGCGACCAGCCGCCCAGCATCGCGAGCACGGCACTTGCCAGCATGGCTTTTTTCGTGATCATGGCACCCCGTGAGTAACACCAACCCGCCACAGACGGCAACGGGCGAACCGACGCCGCCGGCCGCGCCCACCCCGCCGTCGAGGCCCGAGGTGCCGGCGCATCTGCGCGGGCGCAAGCGGGGCGCGAGCCGCTGGGGCGGCTGCCTGCCGTGGGCGGCGATCGTCGGGGTGCTGCTGCTTGCCTTCCTGATCTGGAAATTTCCGTCGTTCAAGGCGCAGGCCGAACTCGGCTCGGCCTATGCCGCGCGGGTCGGCTGCTCGTGCCGCTACGTTCAGGGCCGCAGCCTCGAAAGCTGCCAGAGTGATTTCGAGCCGGGAATGGAGCTGGTGTCGCTGAGCGAGGATCCGGCGACCAAGACGGTGACGGGCAGCGTCCCCCTCCTCGCCTCGCGCAGCGCGCGCTACGCGGGCGCCAACGGCTGCCTGCTCGATCCGGTGCGCTAACCCGCCGCCAGAAAATCGTCCATCGCCGCATTGACCCGGTCGGGGGCTTCCCACGGCACGAAATGGCCGCAGCCCGGCACCTCGACGATCGTCGCGGCGGGAACCAGTTTGTCCAGCCCGTCGAGATTGCACGCCGGCAGCGCGACATCGTCGAGCGCCCAGATCACCAGCGTCGGGATCGTCAGCTTCGGGAAAGGCGTCGCGGGCGGTTCGCCATAGGGCGCGTCCATCGGCGGCACATCGGCCGGCGAGCCGCGATACCAGTTGATCATCGCCCGGCACGCGTCGCGATCCTCCCAATCGACGATCAGCCGGGCGATCTCCTCGGGCGGCTGGATGCCGCCGCTCGGCACGCGGCCGGCAAAGGCGTGCGCGAGCAGCCCGGCGATGCCCTGCTCCTCGATCAGCGCGTCGCTCGCCGGGTCGCGGAAGGTGCGGATATACTGGCTTGCCGCGCGCTGCTCCGGATTGGTGAGCAGCAGGCGCTGGAAAATGGCCGGGTGCGGCGCATTGGCGATCACCGCGCGCGTCACGCGCCCCGCCCATTGCGGGTGCAGTCCGCCGGGCTGGCCGCCGAGTGCGACGCCCCACGCGATCGCCCCGCCCCAGTCGTGGCCGACAACGGTGAAACGCTCGACGCCGAGCGCATCGGCGAGCGCGAAGACGTCGGCGATCAGCTTGTCGGGCGTATAGGAGTCCGCGCCCTGCGGTTTCGACGAGCCGCGATAGCCGCGCTGGTCGGGCGCGATGCAGCGGAAGCGGTCGGCGAAATGCGGCAGCTGGTGGCGCCATGTGCGGTGCGATTCGGGAAATCCGTGGAGGAAGACCAGCGCCGGCGCATCACGTGGCCCCATGTCGACGACGTCGAGGTCTACCCCGGTCGAAAGCGCCACCCGCTTCTGTTCGAAATCGCCCACCATCTCGCGCTCCTTCCATCTTCCGTCGGCGCGAAGGTGGCGGGATTATTTCCCGCTGACAAGCCTGTCAGTTCGATCAGGGATAGGCGGGCGTCTTCGGCATCCCGGGCAGCGGGATATATTCCTCGCTGTCGCCGGGGACGAGCGGGAATTTGCGATCCTTCCAGTCGTGCTTGGCCTCGTTGATCCGGTCGCGCGACGAGCTGACGAAATTCCACCACAGGTGCCGCGGCGTCGTGAAGGCCTCGCCGCCGAGCAGCATCACCCGCGCATCGCTCGCCGCGCGCAGCGTCATCGCCTCGCCGGGCTTCAGGATATAGAGGCTGTAGCGATCGAGCCTCTCGCCATCGAGGCTCGCGTCGCCCAGCGCGACGACCACCGCGCGCTCGTCAGCCTCCGCCTCGATCGGGATCGCCGCCCCCGCCTTCATCGCGATGTCGGCATAGATGGTCGCGGCATGCTGGGTGATCGGCGAGCTTGCGCCCCACAGGCTGCCCATGATGACGCGTGCCGATACCTGCCCGTCGTCGATCAGCGGCAGCTCATCCTGCGCGGCATGCTCGAACGCCGGGTCGATCTCCTCCTTGCCGTCGGGCAGCGCGAGCCAGGTCTGCATGCCGGAGATCGCCGATCCGGTCGCGCGCTCGGCCGCCGGGGTGCGCTCCGAATGGACGATGCCGCGCCCGGCGGTCATCAGGTTGCAGGCGCCCGGACGGATCGTCGCAAAGGTGCCCAGGCTGTCGCGATGATCGATCGCGCCCTCGAACAGATAGGTGACGGTCGCCAGGTTGATGTGCGGGTGCGGCCGCACGTCCATCCCCTTGCCGATGTCGAAATGCGCCGGGCCGAACTGGTCGACGAAGATGAAGGGGCCGACCATCGTCCGTGCCTTGTCGGGCAGGGTCCGCCGCACGTCGAAGGCGCCGATGTCGTGCGTCGAGGGCGTGATCACCTGCATCGTCATTCTCCCGGCGCGGTCGCCTTGATCGCCAGCGCATGGACGCGCTGCCCCGGCAGGTCGCCCAGCGCCTTGTTGACCGTCCGCTGGCGCGCGACGCGGTTCTGGCCCGCGAAACCCGTCCATTCGATGCTCAGACTGAAATGCGACTCGCCCGATCCGTCGTCGCCGACATGACCATGATGCTTCGCGCTGTCGTTGCTGAGGATGAAATCGGCGTCGGGGAAAGCGGCGCGCAACCGCTCCTCCATTTCGCGTTGGACTGGACCTTTCTGCGTCATGCCCCCATGTTGGGCGCGGACGTTCCCTATGACAAGCCCCCGCCCCAACCGATTCCACGGCCGCGTGCCCCGCGAGGCGCAATGCGAAGCCCCCGGCTGCATCGAGCCCGGCGAGTTCCGCGCGCCCGTCACCGGCCACCGCTCGCCCGACGGGCCGCCGCCGTGGCGCTGGCTGTGCCTCGACCATGTGCGCGAATTCAACGCCGGCTATAATTTCTTCGACGGAATGAATGCCGAGCAGATTCTCGCCGCGCAGTCGCCGACCGCGGGCTGGGAGACCGAGAGCCGCGCCTTCCGCGCCGCCGGCAGCGCCGACCTGCCGCCGCGCTGGGCCGATTTCCGCGATCCGATCGACGCGTTAGGCGCGCGCTTCCGCCAGCGGATGGACGAGGCGCGGCGGCAGGCCGCCGACCCGCGCTTCACCCGCGACGAGCATCGCGCGCTGGCGATGATGGGCCTGCCCGCCGACGCCGGGCGCGCCGCGCTCCGCCGCCGCTACAGCGAACTGGTCCGCCGCTATCACCCCGACCGCAACGGCGGCGACCGCAGCCACGAGACGCGGCTCGGCGAAGTGGTCGCAGCCTATCAGCTGCTGCGAAAGAACGCGGCCTTCGCATAGGGAGAGGATGGATGAGCGACCTCGACGAACGGCGGATCGAAACCGTGAAGCGCCACATGGCGCTGGAGATCGCGCAGGATTGGGACGGCGTCCTCGCGACCTTCGATCACCCGCGCTACGAACTGCTCGGCCCCGGCACCATCTTCGACGGCGAGGCGGCGGTGCGCTCCTATTTCGCCTCGTCGCGCGAACCCTTCCCCGACCAGGCGAACGAGATCATCGCGATCGCCGCCGACGCCGCGACCGACACGGTGCTCGTCGAATTCTGGCTGACCGGCACCCATCTCGGCCCGCTGCGCCTCGGCCTGCGCACCGTCGAGCCGACCGGCAAGGCGTTCCGCATCCGCATGGCGGCAAGCTTCGAATTCGCGCCCGGCAGCGACCGGATCGTCTGCGAACGGCCCTATTACGACCAATCCGCGGTGATGAAGGCGCTCGACCTGTTCTGAATAAGGCGTTGCAAGCCGCAACCCATGGCGATACCGCGACGGCGTAGCGCCGCCGGCGGCGACTCTCCCTCTTTGCCCTGCTGGACATTTGCCATGACCGATATTCCGAACAGCCTCCCCGATCATCACGGTTCGACGCTTCTCGCGGCGCCCGATACCGAGATCGACGCGCGCGAGGTCTTCGGCGTCGATATCGACATGAAGGTGCCCGCGTTCAGCGAGGCCGACGAGCGCGTGCCCGACCTCGATCCCGCCTATGTCTTCGACGGCGACACCACCCTCGCGATCCTCGCGGGCTTCAAATACAACCGCCGCGTGATGGTGCAGGGCTACCACGGCACCGGCAAGTCGACGCATATCGAACAGGTCGCGGCGCGGCTGAAATGGCCGTGCATCCGCGTCAATCTCGACGCGCACATCAGCCGCATCGACCTCGTCGGCCGCGACGCGATCGTGCTGCGCGACGGCCAGCAGGTCACCGAGTTCCGCGAGGGGCTGCTGCCCTGGGCGCTGCAGACGCCGACCGCGCTGGTCTTCGACGAATATGACGCCGGGCGCCCCGACGTGATGTTCGTGATCCAGCGCGTGCTGGAGACGGAGGGCAAGCTGACGCTGCTCGACCAGAATCGCGTGATCCGCCCGAACCCGCACTTCCGCCTGTTCGCGACCGCGAACACCGTCGGGCTCGGCGACACCAGCGGGCTTTATCACGGCACGCAGCAGATCAACCAGGGGCAGATGGACCGTTGGAACATCGTCGTCACGCTCAACTATCTGCCTGCCGCGACCGAAAGCGCCATCATCCTCGCAAAGGTGCCGACCGCCGACGACGCGACCGTCGCCAACATGGTCAAGGTCGCCGACCTGACGCGCCAGGGTTTCATGGCCGGCGACATCTCGACCGTCATGTCGCCGCGCACGGTGATCAGCTGGGCGCAGAACACCGCCATCTTCAACAGCCTCGGCTTCGCCTTCCGCCTTTCCTTCCTCAACAAGTGCGACGAGGCGGAGCGGATGATCGTCGCCGAATATTATCAGCGCGTGTTCGGCGAGGACCTGCCCGAAAGCGTGGTCGGCAAGTAAAGCGGGAGCCGCCTCCTGCTATTGCAGCACCGTTTGGGCATCGACCAGCCGGACGTCGTGCATCCGGTGGAGATAAGCCTCGAAATAACCCTTGTGCGAGACACCGACGATCGACAGCGTCCGTGATCCCGGCTGCGCCGCTATCGCCGCGCGGATGTTGGCGACCATGCGCAGGTTGCGCGCCTCCCACCAGCCGACATAGCGCCGGCCATAGCCCTCCGGCGACGGATCGGCGAGCGCGGCGCCGAAATCGCTGTCGAAGGCGACCTGCGCCGTCTCCGGTCGGTTATAGTCGCGATAGAGCGCCAGCACGCCCTCGCCGTCGAGCCGGGCCATCAGCGCATCGTCCCGCGCCTTGCGCCGCTCGGCCACGGGGTTGTTCCAGGCGCGGCGCATCGCCGCCTCGAAACCCGGATCATCGTCGAGCGACGCATTGATCGCGTCGGCGCTGTGGTCGTCCGCCGCATGGACGCGTTCGAGCCCGAGCCGCGCCGCGAGCGCCGCGGCGATCAGATAATCCTCGTTGCGCCGCGTCGTCAGCGCCGTGAGTTCGGACGCCAGGGCTTCGTCCAGCCCGTCGCCGGCCCGCCGCTCGGCGGCCGGCAGGCGCAGCCACTGGACCAGCGCCGACGCCGGCTCGCCGCCCGCGAGGAACAGCGCCGCCAGATGGCGCCGGTCGGCCGGCTGCGGCTGCGCGGGCCAGGCGGCGAGCCGCCGGTCGGCCTCGGCCGTCGCCGCGGCCATGTCGAGCCCCAGCGCCTTCTGCGCCGGGCCCGGATCGCGGCAATAGGAGTCGTAGGTTCCCGGATAGCGCGCCTTGTAGCGCAGCATCATCTCGCATTCGGGGCCCGACACCGCCTCGATGGTGATGATATCGGGCTTCCACGCCGCGAGCCGCGCGAGCAGCGGTTCGAGATGCGCGGGATCGAAATCGGCGGGCAAGCCCGAAAGATGTGGCGTACCGAGCACGACGACGAGGTTCGGCGGCCCCGCGACCTGGCTCTTGAGCGCAGCCGGATCGAAAGCCGGAACATAGGGGACCTCCGCCCCCGCGACGAGCAACAGGGCCAGCATTGCGGACATCGGCTTCTCTCCTGCATCAGAACTGCCCCTCGATAGACGAAGTGTATTATTCAATCAATACACATTGCGCCGACCGATTTCGGCTTTCCAAGCCGCGCCGCCTCTGCCAGCGTCCCGCGATGCGCCGACTTCGTGCGATCCGCGTTTTCCATCGCCGCCGCGCGCCGGCGCGCCGTCTGTCCGGCGCCGCCGCCGTGCTCGCCGCGCTATCGCTCGCCGGCTGCATCACGCCGGTCGATTACGGCAAGATCCGCCACGCCGCCTATGTCGCCGACCCGCGCTGCGATCCGAAGGCGGGCGCGCCGGTCGATGGCGAGGCGCTGCCGCTCTTCGTCGTCACCAGCCGCCTGCCCGACTGCCGGACGAGTGACCTTGCGCTGCTCGTCTATCGCGGCGACCGGGTGCGCCACGGCCGCTTCGCGGCGCCGCGCGAGGAGAAGGTCGATGGCAAGACGCGAACCCGCACTCCGCTCGCGTTGCAGGCGGAAGGCGACTGGTGGCGCGCGCTGCAGGCCGAGACCGATCGGCGCCAGGGACGTGTGCTGCTCTATGTCCACGGTTACCGCGAAAGTTTCGAGACGACCGCCAGGGATGCCGCGCAGATCGCGCGCATGACCAGCTTCGACGGCCCGACGGTCGCCTATAGCTGGCCGTCGCAGCACGACGTGTTCGGCTACATGGTCGACGAGACCAACATGTATCACGACGTCCGCAACTTCCGCGATTTCCTGAAGGCGCTCGCAGAGCAGCCGTGGGTGAAGGAGATCGTGATCGTCTCGCACTCGCTCGGCGCGCGGCTCGTCGTTCCCGCCATCGCCTATGTCGACCGCGCCGCGCCGAGCGCCGACAGCCGCAACATCTCGAACATCATCCTCGCCTCGCCCGACATCGATCGCGAAACCTTCGAGCGCGACATCGCCGACGGCGCGCTCACGCCCGCGAAGGTCGCCCGCGACCGGCACATCACCATCTATGTCTCGCTGCGCGACAAGGCGCTCGCCGCCTCGCGCGCGTTGCACGGCTATCCCCGGCTGGGCTCGCCCTATTGCTTCGATCCGTTCGAGGCCGCCGACCTGAAGGCCCGCGGGCTTCCCGAACGCTGCTATCCCGTCGCGATCCCCGGACTCACCGTCGTCGACACCACCGACGTGTCGCGCGGGTCGACCGGGCACAGCAATTTCCTGCGCAGCGGAGCGGCCTGCCGCGATTTCGTCGATGTCGTCACGGGCCTGCGGACGCGCCCGGAGCGCATCGCGACGCATGTTTCGCATGTCTTCCGCTTGCTTCCCGACCCGGCAGCGCCCAAGAACGGCGACGACAGCATCTGCAACCGAATCCCCGATCCCGAAGCACCATGAGCCAATCCTCTCCCCTCGACGATTTCAAGACCGCGCTGTCGAGCGTCGCCCGCGCCGTGACGCGCGATCCGGAGGTCGAGGTCGGCTTCACCGCCGACGCGCCGGCGCAGGTCGGCAAGGCGATCAAGGTCCCGACCCCGTCGCGCACGCTGCCGCGCGATCAGGTCGCGGAGGCGCGCGGTTTCGCCGACGCCTATGCGCTGCGGATGAAGCACCACAACGAGCGGACGCACGCCGCGGCCCGCCCGGCCGAGCCGCTCGCCGCTGCCGCCTTCGACGCGATGGAACGCGCGCGGGTCGAGGCGCTCGGCGCGCGCTCCATGGCGGGGATGCGCGCCAACCTGTCGGCCAGCCTCGCGATGCGGATGCGCTCCGATCCGATCAGCCGCGCGCAGAACCGCGACGACGTGCCGGTGTCGAGCGCGCTCGAACTGATGCTGCGCGAGGTACTGACCGGCGAGCAGGCCCCGCACGGCACCGAGACCGGGCTGTCGCTGGTGCGCGAATGGATCGCGAAGGATGCCGGCGCCGACCTGACCGCGCTGTCGATGCTGCTCGACGACCAGGCCGCCTTTGCCGAGACCGCGCGAGTGGCGCTCCGTAACCTCGACCTCATCCACGGCGACGATCCGCTGGAGGACGGCAGCGAGGACGGCGGCGATCAGGAAGAGGCGGAGGCCGAGGCCGACGAAAGCCCGGACCAGCAGGACAGCGAAGAGGGCGGCAGCGGCGAAAGCCAGGTCGACGCGCGCGCCGAGATGGACGGCGACCAGGCCGACGACGGCGACAGCGACCCCGACGCGCAGGAGATGGAGGGCGACGGCGACCCCGAAATGGGCGGCGAGGGCGACGAGGGCATGCTGCCCGTCCGCCCCAACCGCCTGCCGACCGACGTCCCCGACTTCAACTATATCCGCTTCACCGAAAAGCATGACGAGATCATCGCGGCGACCGAGCTGTGCGACGCCGACGAACTGACGCGGCTGCGCGCCTATCTCGACCAGCAGATGACGCATCTGCAGGGCGCGGTGACCAAGCTCGCCAACCGGCTCCAGCGCCGCCTGATGGCGCAGCAGAACCGCGCGTGGGATTTCGACCAGGAGGAAGGCCAGCTCGACGCCGCCCGCCTCGCCCGCGTCATCGTCTCGCCCGGCCATTCCTTGTCCTACAAGATCGAGCGCGACACCGATTTCCGCGACACCGTCGTCACGCTGCTGATCGACAACAGCGGCTCGATGCGCGGACGGCCGATCAGCATCGCGGCGATCAGCGCCGACATCCTCGCGCGCACGCTCGAACGCTGCGGCGTCAAGACCGAGATCCTCGGCTTCACCACGCGGACGTGGAAGGGCGGGCAGAGCCGCGAGGACTGGCTCGCCGCGGGCCGTCCGCCGCACCCCGGCCGCCTCAACGACCTGCGGCACATCATCTACAAGCCCGCCGACGAGCCCTATCGCCGCGCCCGCAAGTCGCTGGGCCTGATGATGCGCGAGGGGCTGCTCAAGGAGAATATCGACGGCGAGGCGCTGATGTGGGCGCACAGCCGCATCGTCGCCCGGCCCGAGGAACGCCGCATCCTGATGGTGATCAGCGACGGCGCGCCGGTCGACGACAGCACGCTGTCGGTCAACCACGGCGCCTATCTCGACCAGCATCTGCGGCAGGTGATCGAATGGATCGAGAACCGTTCGCCGGTCGAACTCTGCGCGATCGGCATCGGCCACGACGTGACGCGCTATTACAGCCGCGCGGTGACGATCATGGACGCCGAACAGCTCGGCGGCACGATGGTCGAGCAACTGGCGGGATTGTTCGACATCGACTGAGCATCGCCTTTCCCCTCGATGAGGGGGCGGTCGCCCCATATCAGTCGTGCGCGCCCGCCGCCTTGGCCTTCCCGGCCAGCCCGACATCCCAGTGCGCGGCGAAGAATTGCTCGAGGACTTTCGCGGTCGCGTCGCCGAAGCGCTTCCGGTTTTCGGCCGTATCGCGAACGCCCCGGAAATGCGCCTCGATCTGCAGCCCGCAGATGCGGCCTTCGGGCGAATCGCTCCCCGAACCGCAGGCGTGGCGGCGGGTATTGGGGCCGCCGTTGAAATAGGACTGGCCTCCGGGGCCGGGATCGCTCGCGCTCGGAACCGCGGGAAAGCCCGCGTCCGCGAACAGGGTTCCGAGGCTCGTCGGCCCGCGAAGCAGGGTAGAAAGCGGCGTCTCCCCACCCTTGGCAAGGCTGCGGATGCTCGTCCTTTCGAGGGCGCCCGCGTCGCTGTCGATCGCCTCGTCCGAACGGTCGAGCAGCCCCCCGGTGAGCAGATAGCCGAGTTCGAGTCGCTGCACCTTGTGCCCATGGCCGTGGATATCCATGAACCATCCGCGCTCGCTCGTCCGCAGGACCTCCTTCTTCGCGATATCGATGAAGGCGTGCCATTCCTTGTACGCCTGCTCGGCATCGGCATTGCCGCAGGCGCCTTCCGCCGCCGACCGGTTGGCATCGAGCTTCTGCCGCGCCAGCCGATTGATGATCACGTGCGGATAGGTGCCGAACCGGTCGTGAAAGGACTGGCGCATCGCCTGCACCAGTTCGGCGGTGTTCCGGTCGGGCCCGACCACGGTGCGCGCGCCGCCGCAGCGTTCCTTCGTCCGGTCGGGAATATCCTCCGGCAGCAGCGTGCCGCCGTGCGGAGCGACGAGGATCACCGGCGCATTGCCCGGCAGATATTCGATATAGTGGCCGTAGGACTTGCCGACCTCGAACGCGACAGCCTCCGAAGCCGAAGCGGACGGGACGGCGGCCCAGGCCAGCGCGAAGCCGGCGCCGCCCGCGATGACCATCCGGATCGGCACGCCCCATGCCTTGCGAACCCGTTCGATCATCTGCTTCCCCTCACTGTCTTGCAAACGCGATTTCGCCACCGCGCCATCCACCGGATAGTCGTGGACCGAGCAAGGCGGGAAAATGAAAAATCGATGCGACCGGTATAACCTCAAGGCGTATATCCATCAGACACGTGAGAGCCCCGTTCCCCGGCGAAAGCCCGGGGGCCTTGCGGGGCAGCGCCACGCCATCTGGACCCCGGCTTTCGCCCGGGAACGGTGACCTGCCGAAAGGGATGATTGCCTAATCTTGATAGGAACACAGAACCGCTGTCCTAGATGCTTCGCCTCGCGCACCGCGTGACAACCCGTCCCCCTCTCGTTACACATCCCCTCCGGCACAGCAGGGACTCGCGATCGCAGGACGGGGCCGCTGGGCCATGATCCGCGCCGAGGTCGCCGGCGCAGGCTTGGGGTCGCACGATCGGTATGCGGGCCCGAAAAGGGGGCGACCGACCATGACCAAAGCATCCGACCTGTTCATCGCATGCCTCGAGGAAGAGGGCGTCGAATATATCTTCGGCGTTCCGGGCGAGGAGAATCTCGACATGCTCGACAGCCTGTCGCGATCGAAGCAGATCAGGCTGATCCTGACCCGTCACGAACAGGGCGCGGGCTTCATGGCGGCGACCTATGGACGCCACACCGGCCGGACCGGCGTCTGCATGGCGACGCTCGGCCCCGGCGCGACCAATTTCGTCACCGCCGCCGCCTATGCGCAACTGGGCGGCATGCCGATGCTGATGGTGACGGGGCAGAAGCCGATCAAGAAATCTAAGCAGGGCCGCTTCCAGATTCTCGACGTCGTCGGGATGATGAAGCCGATCACCAAATTCACCCATCAGCTCGCCAGCGCCGACAATATCCCGAGCCGGGTGCGCGAGGCCTTCCGGCTGGCCGAGGAGGAAAAGCCCGGCGCCGCCCATATCGAGTTTCCGGAGGATATCGCCGAAGAGGAAACCGCGTCGGTGCCGCTGAAGCGCAGCCATGTCCGCCGCCCCATCGCCGACGTCAAATCGGTGCGCGAGGCGGTGAAGGCGCTCGAGGCGGCGCGGGCGCCGGTGCTGGTGATCGGCGCAGGCGCCAACCGCACGATGACCGGCCGCATGCTGCTGCAATTCGTTGAAAAGACCGGAATCCCCTTCCTGACGACACAGCTCGGCAAGGGGGTGATCGACGAGCGGCACCCACGTTTCCTGGGCTGCGCGGCGCTGTCGGCGGGCGACTTCGTCCACCGCGCGGTCGAGGCGTCGGACTGCATCGTCAACATCGGTCACGACGTCATCGAAAAACCGCCCTTCTTCATGCAGCAGGGCGGACCGCGCGTCATCCATGTCTCGACCAGGACCGCAGAGGTCGATCCGGTCTATTTCCCCGATATCGAGGTGATCGGCGACATCGCCAACGCCATCTGGCAGATCAAGGAGGATATCGTCCCCAACGGCGGCTGGAACTTCGATCACATGCTCGCCTATCGGAAGGCCGATCTGGAGCATACGCGGTCGCTCGCTGCGGATGCGCGCTTCCCGATCTTTCCGCCGCATCTGGTGCAGCAGGTACGCGACGCGATGCCCGACGACGGCATCATCTGCCTCGACAACGGCGTCTACAAGATATGGTTCGCGCGCGGCTATACCGCCTATCGCCCCAACACGGTGCTGCTCGACAACGCACTCGCATCGATGGGCGCGGGGCTGCCGAGCGCGATGATGTCCGCGATGCTCTATCCCGAACGCAAGGTGATGGCGATCTGCGGCGACGGCGGCTTCATGATGAACAGTCAGGAGATGGAGACCGCGGTACGGCTGGGCCTTAACCTGACCGTGCTGATCCTCAACGACAGCGCCTATGGCATGATCCGCTGGAAACAGGCGAACATGGGGTTCGCCGACTTCGGCCTCACCTACAACAATCCCGATTTCGTCCAATATGCCGAAAGCTATGGCGCGAACGGCTATCGCGTCGAAAGCGCGGCGCATCTGAAGCAGCTTCTGGCCCACACGCGCGACACGCCGGGCGTCCACCTGATCGACTGCCCCGTCGACTATTCGGAGAACGACCAGATTTTAAACATCGACATCAAGCGGCTGTCGAAGGAGTTGTAGCTACTTTCTGTCATCCCCGCGAAAGCGGGGACCCAGGAGTCCGATGGAACAGACCTATCACGTCTATATCCTTGCCAGCGGACGGAACGGCACGCTTTACATCGGCGTGACCGGGGATTTGGCCCAACGATGCTGGCAGCATCGGAACGGCGAAGGCTCGAAATTTACGGCGAAATATGGTGTAGAGCGTTTGGTATACGCGGAAGCCTTCGCCGATGTAAACGAAGCCATCGCCCGCGAAAAAGCGATCAAGAAATGGCGCCGGGCATGGAAACTGGAATTGATCGAGCGCGACAATCCGCAATGGCTCGACCTATATGAAAGGCTCAACGGCTGATGGCCCGGCTCCTGAATCCCCGCTTTCGCGGGGATAACGGCGTTGGGGAAGGTTGAGAGTGTTGGAGAATGATTGTGAAACTCAAGGACGTCTACCCCCTCTACCTCAACAACAAGGCCGCGCAGCCGAACACCGACCTCGCCGTCACCGACAAGTTCACCGGCGAGGTCGCCTTCCGCACCGCGCTAGCGACCCCCGACGTGATCGACGAGGCGATTGCCGGCGCGGTGCGCGCCACCGCGCCGATGGCGAAGCTCGCGAGTTTCGAAAAGCAGGACGTCCTCAATCACTGCGTTGCGCGTTTCCGCGAACGCTTCGACGAACTCGCCTATGCGCTGTGCGTCGAGGCGGGCAAGCCGATCGCCGATGCCGAGGGTGAGGTCGGCCGCCTGATCGACACCTTCCGCATCGCCGCCGAGGAAGCGGTGCGCAATTACGGCGAGATCCAGCCGCTCGACATCTCGCCGCGCTCGAAGGGCTATATGGGGATGTGGAAGCGCGTGCCGATCGGCCCGTGCAGCTTCATCTCGCCGTTCAACTTCCCGCTCAACCTCGCCGCGCACAAGATCGCGCCGGCGATCGCGGTCGGCTGTCCCTTCGTGATGAAGCCCGCGTCGATGACCCCGCTCGGCGCGATCATCATCGGCGAGGTGCTCGCCGAATGCGACATCCTTCCCGAAGGCGCGTTCAGCATCCTGCCTGCGAGCCGCGACGGCGCCGACCTGTTCACCAGCGACGACCGGCTGAAGCTGCTCTCCTTCACCGGTTCGCCGGGCGTCGGCTGGGACCTGAAGGCGAAGGCGGGGAAAAAGAAGGTCATCCTCGAACTCGGCGGCAATGCCGCGGTGATCGTCGACAAGGACGCCGACCTCGACCATGCGCTCGCGCGGATCATCTTCGGCGCCTTCTACCAGTCGGGCCAGTCGTGCATCGGGGTGCAGCGGATATTGATCCACGCCGACGTCTACGATCGCTTTCGCGAGATGCTGGTCGAAAAGACGAAGACGCTTGTTTCCGGCGACCCCAAGGACCGCGACACGTTCATCGGCCCGATGATCTCCGAAAAGGAAGCGGCGCGGCTGGGCGGCTGGATCGAGGATGCGGTCGCGGGCGGCGCGACGCTGCTGACCGGCGGCCGGCGCGACGGGGCGATGCTGGAGGCGACCCTGCTGGAGAATGTCGATCGCAAGGCCGATGCCTATCGCGAGGAGGCGTTCGGCCCGCTCGCCATCCTGTCGAAATTCACCGACTGGGACGACGCGCTGACAGAGGTCAACGACAGCAAGTTCGGCCTTCAGGCGGGCCTGTTCACGCGCGACCTGCACAAGGTGCTGGCGGCGTGGGACGACCTCGATGTCGGCGGCATCGTCGTCAACGACGTGTCGAGCTATCGCGTCGACAACATGCCCTATGGCGGGGTGAAGGATTCGGGGCTGGGTCGCGAGGGCATCCGTTTCGCGATGGAGGACATGACCGAGATCCGGAACATGGTGATCCGACGCGCGTGAGCCCCTGTAACCGGACCGTCGCCAGACCGTCACCGAACCGTCTTCGCTTCGATTCGCAGGGTGTAACAAAAGCCGTGTCTAGGCCGTGGGCAGCCAAGGCTGCTTACGGAGTGCGACATGGCTTCTATCTCGACCCTGCCGATCCCGGCGCGTTTCGCCGATCCCTTCGCCGCCGAACCGCATGTGCCCGAATGCGTCGTCGGCGAACGGCGCAGCTATCGCACCGTGTGGATCAGCGACATCCACCTTGGCACCCGCGGGTGCAATGCGGCGCTGCTGATCGACTTCTTCGACCATGTCGATTGCGAGACGCTCTACCTCGTCGGCGACATCATCGACGGCTGGCGGCTCAAGAAACGCCATTTCTGGCCGCCCGAGCATAACGACGTCGTCTGGCGCGTGCTCAAGCGCGCCAAGCGCGGCACGCGCGTCGTCTATGTCCCCGGCAACCATGACGAGATGGTCAAGCCCTTCGATGGCTTCGATTTCGGCGGGGTCGAAATCCGGCGCGAGGCGGTGCACGAGACCGCCGACGGGCGCAAGCTGCTGGTCGTCCATGGCGACGAATTCGACGCGGTGATGCTCGCGCACCGCTGGCTCGCCTTCGTCGGCGATGCCGCCTACACCGCGCTGATGAAGGCGAACGTGGTGGTCAACGCCATCCGCAGCCGCATGGGCCTGCCCTATTGGTCGCTGTCGCTCGTCGCCAAGCACAAGGTCAAGAACGCCGTCCAGTTCATCGGCCGCTACGAGGAAGTCGTCGCCCACGCCGCCCGTTCGCGCGGCGTCGACGGCGTCGTCTGCGGCCATATCCACAGCGCGGAGATGCGGGCGATCGACGGCGTCGACTACTACAACGACGGTGACTGGGTCGAAGGCTGCACCGCGCTGGTCGAACATGCCGACGGCCGCATGGAGATCGTGCGCTGGGCCGAGGAAGTTGCGGCGCGCTCTGCCCCGACGCCGCTCGACCAGCCCGCATCGGCACGCGCCGCATGAGGATCGCCATCGTCACCGACGCCTGGGAACCGCAGGTCAACGGCGTCGTCCGCACGCTTCAGGCGACGATAGCCGAACTGCGCGCCCAGGGACATGCGGTCGAGGTGATCTCGCCCGACCTGTTCCGCTCGATTCCCTGCCCCACCTATGGCGAAATCCGCCTTGCCCTTGCGGGCAAGCGCGCGGTCGGGCGGCGCATCCGCGCCTTCGCCCCGCAGGCGATCCATATCTCGACCGAAGGCCCACTTGGGCTCGCGGCGCGGCGCTGGTGCCTCGACCATGATTTTCCTTTCACCACCGCCTATCACACGCGTTTTCCGGAGTATGTCGCGGCGCGCCTGCCCGTATCGCCCGACCGCGTCTGGCGCTTCATCCGCTGGTTCCACCGCCCCGCCCGGCACATCATGGTGGCGACCCGCTCGTTGCAGCGCGAACTGGCCGCGCACGGCCTCGACCGGACGATGCTGTGGGAACGCGGCGTCGACCCGCGACTGTTCCGTCCCGATCGTGCGCCCCACCCCCTCTTCGCCGACCTCGCGCGTCCGATCCAGCTTTACGTCGGCCGCGTCGCGGTCGAAAAGAACATCGCGGCGTTCCTCGCCACCACGCAGCCGGGGACCAGGGTCGTCGTCGGCGACGGCCCGGCGCTCGCCGACCTGCGGATGCGCCACCCCGAAGCGGTGTTTCTCGGCAAGCTCGGCGGCGAAGTGCTGGCGTCGGCCTATGCCGGCGCGGACGTCTTCGTCTTCCCCAGCCGGACGGACACGTTCGGCCTCGTCGTCATCGAGGCGCTGGCGTGCGGAACCCCCGTCGCGGCCTATCCGGTGCCGGGACCAGGCGACATCGTCCGCGACGGAGCGGGCGCCCTCGACGAAGACCTGAATGCCGCCATCGCGCGCGCGCTGACCTGCCGCCGCGAGGACGCCGCCGCCCTCGGCGCACGCTATGGCTGGACGAGCTGCACGGCGCAGTTCCTGAAAGCCTTGACCTTCATTCCGCGAGACCCGGAACCCGGCACCCTCGCCGCGCCCGGCCTCGCGGCCTAGGAACGCCTAGGGACAGGCCCCATGAATTTGCCGTTCGAGGTTTGAAGCGATTTCGTTCAGGGCGAGGAGGCAAGGCGTAGGAATATGTCGATATTTCAAGACTTGCCGACGAAGCCATGGACGAAATCGGTCAAATCCCGCAGGGACGCCGAAATGGCTTCGATCTCAGGCCCGCGCGGCCTTACGGGTAGCGATGCTACCCGCTGCGTCCGCCCAAGCCCGACATCTTCGCCATTTCGACGCCTCGAACCGCAAATTAATGGGGCCTGTCCCTAGAATGCCTTGCGCCATTGCAGCTCGATATAGCGGCCGAGCGGGTCGATGTAGCCCGGCTGATAGTTCAGCGGCACCACCCCGCTCGCATCGGTGATCCGGCGCTGCGCGTCGAACAGATTGTCGACCGACAACCGCACGCGCGAGTTCTTGAGGAAAGGCAGACTCCCGGTCAGCTTCGGCATCTGGTTGAAATCGGCGAAGACGCGCAGGTTGAAGGTCGCCAGATCGTGGAAATCGAGGTTGCCGTTCGCACCGCCGACGATGGTGCTGCCGCTGTCGTATTTGGCGCTGACCCGCGCGCCGAAGCCTTTGTAGAAGACGCCGCCGTCGAGTTCGAGCAGGTGCCGGTTGCTGCCGCCGCCGTTGCCGGTCGCCGAACCGCCGAGCAGGTCGAGTTCGGGCACGCCCGGTCCGATCAGCACTTTGTCGGTGAGCTTGACGGTGTGATAGAGCGAGATGTTCCAGCGGCCGCCCTGCGGCCGCCCCCCGAACATGCCGCCCGGTCCGCGCGCGCCGCCACCGGGCCGGCCAAAGCCGCGCCCGCCCGCGGACGGCGGCGGGCCGCCTTCGCCCCGGGGCGCCGCGCTGCCGTCGGGCGGCGGCGGAGCATCGGCCCCCTCCGCACCGCGGCGTCCGCCGGCCCGGCCGCCGGTGCCTTCGCTCGCGGTCGCTTCCTTCTGCCCGAAGCTCGCGCCATAGTTGATCCCCCAGCGGATCTGCGAATTGGTCGCGCGATCGAAATTGACCGGCCGCTGGTCGAGCGCGATCAGCGTGCCGCTGCCGTCGCGGACCACGCGGCCGGGGAACGCCGCCTCGATCTCCGGCGTCAGCAGCGGGAAGCTGTTCGCGGTGTCGAGGCTGCGGTTGCGGTTATAGTCGATCGAGAAGCGCAGCCCGTCGACCATCGGCACGTTCCAGTTGAGCCCGAGCTTCAGGTCGCGGCGCTGCTCGGCGAGCAGGAACGGGTTGCCGCCGGTGGTCGTCGTGATCTGCACCGTCTGGCCGGTCGCGAAGTCGTAATAGGTGACCGCGGGCGTCACCAGCGGCGCCGCGCCGAGCTGCGTCATGCTGGGCGCCGCCTCGTCGCTCGCGAAGCTCGCGAGCAGCGACAGATTGCCGGTCAGGCCCCAGTTGAGCGTCGCGCCCCAGCTCTTGAGCGCGGAAAAGTCGCTCGGCCGCTCGACCTCGGCGTTGAGGGTCAGCGACAGGCGGCCGAGCTTGCCGACCTCGTAATCGGGATCGAGCAGCGGCACGGTCAGCGACCCGAATACACTGGGGGTGTCGCGCGCCAGATCGGTGACGGTGATCGTGCCGTTGCGTTCGGAACGGCTGTCGAAGCGCAATCCGGTATAGCTGCCGGTGATCGACGCACGGATCAGCCCGGCCCAGCCGTCGATCACGCTGCCCGAGATATTGGCGTTGCCGCCGAAGCTCTGCTGGCTGCTGTCGAAGCGGTCGCTCGTGCCGCCGAGGCGATCGGTGAAGATGCGCTGGTCGGCATCGGAATAATTGCCGGTCGCCGACCAGCGCCAATCGCCGAGCATACCGTTGACGCTCGCCGAGCTCGTCCAGTTCTGGGTGCGGCTGTCGCGGCACAGCGGATCGCCCGCACCGCCGGCACCGGGGCCGAGCAGGCTGAGGCTGTCGGTCTGGTCGAAGCGCAGGCTGACCGACGCCTCGGTCACCTTGTCGATGCCGCGCACCAGCGTGCCGTCGATGACATAGGTGTCGCTGGCGGGCGACAGGCTGCGCGCCTCGGCGTCGGCGACGCTGCCGGTGACCGGGATCAGGTCGCGGTCGCTTTCGCGCAGCATCGTCTGATGCTCCCAGCTCGCGTTGAGGTTGAGCCGGCCATTGTTGCCGATCGCCATGAAGGCGGGTTCGAGCTCGCTCTTGAACTGCCCGCCCTGCGTCGGGATACCGGCCTCCGCTTCCGCCGAAATCTGGCGGAAATCAGACTTGAGCACGAAATTGACGACGCGTTCGGTCGCGGCATAGCCATATTGCAGCGCGACCTGTTCGGGAAACACCTCGACCTTGGCGATGGCCTCCGGCGGGATGTTGCGGACCGCGCCGAAGCCGGAGATGCGCCGCCCGTTGACCAGGATCACCGGACGCCCGCCGCCGCGCCCGCGGCCCGACCGCGTCTGGGGTTCGAGCGCATCGAGCAGTTCCGCGATCGACGACGCGCCATAGCTGGCAATATCGGCCTCATCGAGTTCGACCTCGGCCGCGAAATCGGTGTCGAGCTGCCCCGCCAGCCGCGGCGCGGTGACGACGATCTCGTCCTCATAGTCGTCGCCGAAATCGGAATCCGACTGCACCGAAACGGTATCGACGGGCTGGTCATCGACTGCCAGCGCGGGCGTCGCGGCAAGCGCCGTCGCCGCAAGCAGGGCCGAGCGGAGAGAGAGAGAAGGGCTTATCATCGGGAGAGGCGCTTTCCGTTATCCGTATATCTTGTCTTGGTTTTTCCCTAGCAGCAGCAACTGAACGCGCCCTGACGAGGATTGGCACCGCGCGTTCATCTGGTCACAATTTGTCGCAACAATATGGCAGGGCATGCGAAGGGGGCGGTTTGCCCGCAGGCCGCCCGGGCACGACGTTACGGCGACGGCTGGACAGCGAGGGCGCGCCTCTCTATCGGCCAGCCATGCAGACTCCAGCTCCCTCCGAATCCATCCTGATCGTCGACTTCGGCAGCCAGGTGACGCAGTTGATCGCGCGGCGCGTCCGCGAGGCCGGCGTCTATAGCGAGATCGTGCCGTTCGGCAGCGCCGAGGCCGCGCTCCAGCGCATGCAGCCGAAGGGCGTGATCCTGTCGGGCTCGCCCGCCTCGGTCCCTGCGGCGGGCAGCCCGCGCGCGCCGCAAGCAGTGTTCGACAGCGGCCTGCCGATCCTCGGCATCTGTTACGGTCAGCAGGTGATGAGCCAGCAGCTCGGCGGACAGGTCGAACCGGGGGGCAGCGACGGGACGCGCGACGGCGAGTTCGGCCGCGCCTTCCTGACCGTCACCGAGCCCTGCGTGCTGTTCGACGGGCTATGGCAGGTCGGCGAGCGCCATCAGGTATGGATGAGCCACGGCGACCGCGTGACCGAGTTCGCGCCGGGTTTCCGCATCGTCGCGGTCAGCGACGGCGCGCCCTTCGCGCTGATCGCCGACGACGCGCGCCGCTATTACGGCACGCAGTTCCACCCCGAGGTCGTTCACACCCCCGACGGCGCGAAGTTGATCGCCAATTTCGTGCGCCACGTCTGCGGCTGCTCGGGCGACTGGACCATGGCCGAGTTCCGCGCGACGAAGATAGCCGAGATCCGTGCGCAGGTCGGCGACCAGCGCGTGCTGTGCGGCCTGTCGGGCGGCGTCGACAGCGCCGTCGCCGCGGTGCTGATCCACGAAGCGATCGGCGAGCAACTGACCTGCGTCTTCGTCGACCACGGCCTCCTCCGCCTCAACGAGCGCGAACAGGTCGAAACACTGTTCCGCGACCATTACAACATCCCGCTGGTGGTGGTGGACGCCGAGGCCCGTTTCATGGCCGGCCTCGCCGGCGTCACCGACCCCGAAAAGAAGCGCAAGTTCATCGGCGGCGAGTTCATCAACGTTTTCGAGGAAGAAGCGAAGAAGCTCGGCGGCGCCGACTTCCTGGCGCAGGGCACGCTCTATCCCGACGTGATCGAATCGGTGTCCTTCACCGGCGGGCCGAGCGTGACGATCAAGAGCCACCACAATGTCGGCGGCCTGCCCGAACGCATGAACATGAAGCTGGTCGAGCCGCTGCGCGAGCTGTTCAAGGACGAGGTCCGCCTGCTCGGCAAGGAACTCGGCCTGCCCGACATCTTCGTCGGCCGCCACCCCTTCCCCGGCCCCGGCCTCGCGATCCGCATCCCCGGCGAGGTGTCGAAGGAGCGCTGCGACATCCTGCGCAAGGCCGACGCCGTCTATCTGGAAGAGATTCGCGGCGCGGGCCTCTACGATGCGATCTGGCAGGCGTTCGCGGTGCTGCTGCCGGTCAAGACGGTCGGCGTGATGGGCGACGGGCGCACCTACGACCATGTCTGCGCACTGCGCGCCGTGACCTCGACCGATGGCATGACCGCCGATATCTATCCCTTCGACGCGAGTTTCCTGTCGCGCTGCGCGACGCGGATCATCAACGAGGTGGAGGGGATCAACCGGGTGGTGTACGACTATACCTCGAAGCCGCCGGGAACGATCGAGTGGGAGTGATCGGAAAGGGGACCATCCCGTCCGCATGAGGAGACGAAGAGGATGACCCCGACCCGCATCGAAACCGAAGCATCGGGTGGCTGCCAGTGCGGCGCGGTGCGCTATCATGCGTCGGCGATGCTCGACACATCGCACATCTGCCATTGCCGCATGTGCCAGAAGGCGACGGGGCATGTCTTCGCGGCGCTGGTCGGCGTGCCGAAGGATGCGCTGCGCTGGACGCGCGGCACGCCCGCGATCTTCAACAGTTCCGACCAGGTCGAGCGCGGCTATTGCCGCGACTGCGGGACGCCGCTCTATTATGACTATCCGGAAAGCCGGCATCTGAGCGTCACGACCGGATCGCTCGACGAGCCTGCGCGCTTTCCGCCGAAAATGCAGTTCGGCATCGAGGCGCGGATGCCCTGGTTCGAGACGCTCGTCACGCTGCGCGAGGAAGGCACCACCGAGCAGACGATGCCCGGCATCGCCGAAGCCATCGCCGCGAGCAACCACCAGCACCCCGATCACGACACCGAAAGCTGGCCCTGACAAGGCCGGCGCCGCGGAGCCGGATCGCCTATCGCTAGGCTGGGTCCGCCCTGCTACACCGCCGCCATGTCCGAGAAGAATCACCTCTATCTGGTCGATGGATCCAGCTACATCTTTCGCGCCTATCACCGCCTGCCGCCGCTGACGAACCCCCGGGGCGTGCCGGTCGGCGCGGTCTATGGCTACACCACCATGTTGTGGAAGCTCGCGAAGGATCTGCACGCCGCCGACGGCCCGACGCACCTTGCCGTCATCCTCGACCATTCGAGCCAGTCGTTCCGCAACGAGATTTACGATCAGTACAAGGCGAACCGGCCCGATCCGCCCGCCGATCTGGTTCCGCAATTCCCGCTGATCCGCGACGCGACGCGCGCCTTCTCGCTGCCGTGCATCGAGATGGAGGGTTTCGAGGCCGACGACCTGATCGCCAGCTATACCGAGGCCGCGGTGCGCGAGGGGTGGGACGTCACCATCGTCAGCAGCGACAAGGACCTGATGCAGCTCGTCCGCGAGGGCAATGGCGCGCCGGAGGTCGACATGCTCGACACGATGAAGAACGTCCGGCTCGGTCTCGACGCGGTGCAGGAAAAATTCGGCGTCGGTCCCGAACTGGTCGGCGACGTGCTGGCGCTGATGGGCGACAGCGTCGACAACGTCCCCGGCGTGCGCGGGGTCGGACCCAAGACCGCGACCAAGCTGATCGTCGAATATGGCGACCTGGAGGCGGCGCTGGCGGGCGCCGCGACGATGAAGCCGTCGAAGCTGCGCGACAATCTGATCGAACATGCGGAGATGGCGCGGCTGTCGCGCATTCTGGTCGACCTCAAGCGCGACTGCCCGCTGCCCGAGCCGATGGAGGATTTCCGGCTGGGCGCCATCCCGCCCGAGCCGTTGAAGCTCTTCCTCGACGAGCATGGCTTTCGTTCGCTGTCGGCGAAGCTCGACACCGGGGCGACGCCGGGCGGTCCGCCGACGCTGCCGCGCGCGGTGGATGCGGGCGCCGCCGCCGCCGCGCCTTCGACCCCGACGCTGCCGCCGATGCCGCCGATCGACCGCTCGTGCTACGAGACGGTGACGACGATCGAGGCGCTCGATCGCTGGATCGAGGCGGCGCGCGCCGCGCATGTCGTCGCGGTCGATACCGAGACCGCGAGCCTCGACAGCGTCACCGGGACGCTCGTCGGTGTCAGCCTGTCGACCGGTCCGGGCAAGGCCTGCTACATCCCGCTCGGCCACGGCGGCACCGACATGTTCGCGGAAAAACCCGAACAGGTGCCGGTCGCCGATGCACTCGGCCGCCTCCATTCGCTGTTCACCGACGAGGCGGTGCTCAAGGTCGGCCACAACCTCAAATATGACATCGGCGTGCTCGCGCAGCACGGCGTGCGCATCGCGCCCTACGACGACACGCTGGTAATGAGCTTCGCGCTCGACGCGGGCAAGCACGGCCATGGGCTCGACGAACTGGCCAAGCTGCACCTCGATCACACCTGCCTGACCTTCAAGGAGATGTGCGGAACCGGCAAGTCGCAGATCAGCTTCGCCGAGGTGCAGCTGGCGCGGGCGACCGAATATGCGGCCGAGGATGCCGAGGTCGCGTGGCGGCTGTGGAAGCTGCTCAAGCTGCGCCTGCCGCTCGAAGGCGGGACGCGCGTCTACGAGATGGTCGATCGCCCGCTCGTCGCAACCGTCGAGGCGATGGAGCGCGCGGGGATCATGGTCGACCGCGACTATCTGGCGCGGCTGTCGGGCGAGTTCGCGAACGCCATGCTGCGCACGGAAGGCGAGATTCATGCGCTCGCGGGCCAGCCGTTCGTGATCGGCAGCCCCAAGCAGCTCGGCGAGATATTGTTCGACAAGCTGGGCCTGAAGGGCGGGCGCAAGGGCAAGTCGGGCGACTGGTCGACCGACCAGAACGAACTGGAACGGCTCGAGCGCGACGGCGTGCCGATCGCGCGGAAGGTCCTCGAATGGCGGCAGCTCGCCAAGCTGAAATCCACCTACACCGACGCGCTGCAGCAACAGATCAACGCGAAGACCGGCCGCGTCCACACCAGCTACAGCCTCGTCGGCGCGCAGACCGGGCGGCTGTCGTCGACCGACCCGAACCTTCAGAACATCCCGATCCGTACCGAGGTCGGTCGGCAGATCCGCGACGCCTTCATCGCCGCGCCGGACCATGTCCTGATGGCGGCGGACTATAGCCAGATCGAGCTGCGGCTCGCGGCGCACATGGCCGATGTGCCCGAACTGAAACAGGCCTTTGCGCAGGGGCAGGACATTCACGCCGCGACCGCGATCGAACTGTTCGGCGAGGTCAACCGCGATACGCGCGCCAAGGCCAAGACGATCAACTTCGCCATCCTCTACGGCATTTCGCGCTGGGGCCTCGCGGGGCGGCTGGAGATCACGCCCGACGAGGCGCAAGCCTTGATCAGCCGCTATTTCGAGCGCTTCCCCGGCATCAGCGACTATATCCAGGCCACGCTGGAGGGCGCGCGCGAACATGGCTATACCGAGACGCTGTTCGGCCGCAAAACCTGGTTCCCGCGCATCAAGGCCGCGAACCAGAACGAGCGGCAGGGCAGCGAGCGCGCCGCGATCAACGCGCCGATCCAGGGCACCAGCGCCGACCTGATCAAGCGCGCGATGGCGCGCATGCCCGGGGCGCTCGCCGATGCCGGACTGTCCGACGTGACGATGCTGCTGCAGGTCCACGACGAACTGGTCTTCGAAGCCCCCGAGGCCAAGGCCGAAGCCGCGGGCGCGGTGATCCGCCGCGTGATGATGGGCGCCGCCGAGCCGATACTGAAGCTGTCGGTCCCGATCGACGTCGAGATCGGGGTCGGCAAGAGCTGGGGCGACGCGCATTGATCGGCATCGCCCTTCTGCTCGCCGCCTTCGCCCTCGATCCGCTCGCGGTGTCTCCCCCCGCCGAAACCGCCGCGCCGGCGCCCGTCGCCGAAAGCGACCTGCGCGAGTTCGCGGCCGTCGTCGGCCGCAAGGCGGTGGGCCGGCCGGTCGGCGGCCCGCTCGGCACCGGCGACAAGATTCTGCTGCTCGCGCGCGATGACAAGGGCTTTCCCGCCGTCACGGGCAGCTTCGGCTTTTCGGTGCGCCAGTCGCTCCCCGCCCCGCCCGCGGGCACGCTCGCGGTCGTGCGGCTGCACCAGCGACCCGAAACCATCGTTCCCGGTCCGACCCCCGACGACCTCGCCTTCGTCACGACGAACCGATTGCCGCTGTTCGTGATCGGCGAATGGGCACGCCCCGCGCCGATGTGGGAAGTCGCGTGGATCGACGGCGCCGCGCGTTTCCGCACCATCGGCGAGGTCGGGGAAATCGGCCCCTGGCGCGACTAGACTCTGATGACTTTGGATTGACCCACTTCGTCATTGCGAGCGGAGCGAAGCAATCCAGGGCGGTTACCGCACGCTCTGGATTGCCGCGCGGCTTCGCCGCTCGCAATGACGTTTCCATTCGATGTGATCACGGTCTAACGGCCCATCGCGACTGAAGCGGCGGCCGGCTCCAGCGCCCTTTCGCCGCGCGGCCTTTCGCTCTATGGCGGTTCGGTGACGTCTGGCTGACGCAGATGTGACAGCCAGAAACGAAAGGCAGACATGTCCGGTATCCCGAGCGCCGAGATGAAGGCCCCGACGCGTATCCAGCACAATATCCTGGCGCGTAGCGAGCGCCGCCTTCTGAACTGGCTGTGTGCGCGCCTGCCCGCCTGGGTGACGCCCGATCAACTCACCCTGCTCGGTTTCGTCGGCGCGCTGATGGTCGCTGCGGGTTACATGCTGAGCTGGCTCGACAATGAATGGCTCGGCCTGTCGCTCGCCGGCTATGTCGTCAACTGGTTCGGCGACTCGCTCGACGGCAGCCTCGCGCGCTGGCGGCGGATCGAGCGTCCCGCCTACGGCTATTTCGTCGATCACAGCGTCGACGCGATGGCGACCTTCCTGATGATCGGCGCCTTGGGGCTTGGCCCGCACATGCGCTTCGAAGTCGCGCTGCTCGCCGTCACCGGCTATTTCATGCTGTCGATCCACACCTTTCTGGCGGCGAAGATCATCGGCGAATTCCGCCTCTCCTATCTCGCGGGCGGCCCCACCGAGCTTCGGCTGATGCTGATGGTGATGACCGCGGCGATGCCGCTCGTCGGCCCCGACATGGTGGCGGACACCGGTTTTTCGGCGTTCGACCTGTTCGGCCTGTTCGTCTCGAGCATCCTGGTGACGCTGTTCGTCGTCCAGAGCTTCACGACCGCACGGATGCTCCGCCATCGCGGCGGTTAGGCGCCGGTCGGCTCCAGTGCCGCGCTATCCGCGCACGCGCGCCATCGGATAGGTGCCGAGCAGGCTCACCGACTTGGTCTGGAAATCGAGTTCCTCCAGCGCGCGGTCGACGGCTTCCTCGCCCGGCGCCCCGACGATGTCGGCATAGAATTTGGTCGCCGCGAAGCTGCCGCCGAGTTGATAGCTTTCGAGCTTGGTCATGTTGACGCCGTTGGTCGCGAAGCCGCCAAGCGCCTTGTAGAGCGCGGCGGGGATATTCTTCACCTCGAAGACGAAGGTCGTCATCAGCGGCACGCCCTGCGGCTGCGTATCGCGCGGCGTGCGCGCGAGGACGACGAAGCGCGTCATATTGTGATCGGCGTCCTCGAGTCCCGTCGCGTGGAGCGTCAGGCCGTACAGGTCGGCGGCATGTGGCGGTGCGAGCGCGGCGAGCCCGACCTCGTCGCTGTCGGCGACCCAGGCGGCGGCCCCGGCGGTGTCGCTGTGCGCCACCGGGTCGATCCGGTTCGCGCGCAGCCATTTGCGGCACTGACCCAGCGCCTGCTCGTGGCTCATCGCGCGCGTCACCGGGCCGAGGTCCCGGCTCATCAGCCCATAGCGGATGCGCAGGAAATGCTCGCCGACGATCGACAGGCCGGATTCGGGCAGCAGGAAATGGATGTCGGCGACGCGGCCGTGCAGGCTGTTCTCGATCGGGATGATCGCACGGTCGACGCGCCCTTCGCGCACCGCGTCGATCGCATCCTCGAACGCATAGCAGGGCAAAGGCAGCGCGTCGGGATCATATTCGCGCGCCGCGAGGTCGCTGTTCGCGCCGGGAGCGCCCTGAAACGCCAGGCCGCGCGCGGGTTCGGCCAGCGCCGCCGCCTTCATCTCGTCCACCAGTCGCTGCGCCGACGCCGAATAGCTGCCCATATCTGCCTTCCCCAACTGCGCCGCGGCGCATAGCGGGCCGTCCGCGGCGGCGCAATGGCGGCGTCGCCGATTTCATCCCCTTGCGCCGCCGCGCGCGCACCAGTAAGGGAGCGGCCAATCATATCATGCGCCTGTTGATCAAGGGCGCCAGCGAACGGGGCTGCAAGCATGGACAATCGCAACAACACTATTGCCGGCTGGGTATTGTTCGCCGGTATTTGCGCTCTCGGCCTGTCGATCGGGACCGGGATGCTGTTTGCGAGCCACAACCCCGAAAAGCCCGGCTATCCGATCGAGGATGCCGAAGGTGGCGGGGGCGCCGCCGAATCGGCCGTGCCGCTCGCCAACCTGCTCGCCGCCGCCGATCCGGCAAAGGGCGAGGCGGTGTTCGCGAAGTGCGCCGCGTGCCACACGATCAACTCGGGCGGCGCCAACGGCATCGGCCCGAACCTGTGGGGCGCGCTGGGCAAGCCGCACGGCCACGTTCCCGGCTTCGCCTATTCGGATGCGCTGAAGAGCGTCCCGGGCAACTGGGATTTCGAAGGCATGGACAAGTGGGTGACGAGCCCGCGCAAATATGCCCCGGGCACGAAGATGTCGTTCGCCGGCCTGTCGAACCCCGAGGATCGCGCCAACCTGATCGTCTACATGAACAGCATGGGGTCCAACCTGCCGTTGCCCGCGCCCGAAGCCGCGCCGGCTGAAGACGCCGCCGCCGAAGGCGAAGCCCCGGCAGAGGGCGCCGCGCCCGCGGCAGGTGACGCGGCTGCCGCGCCCGCCGATGCGGCCGCACCTGCACCGGCCGAAGCGAAGAAGTGATGCGCCGCGCGCCCGCCTTGCTGGCGGTCGCCTTCGCGCTCGCCGGCTGCGGACAACCGGACCAGCCCGCCCCCACGGACGATCCGGCGGCGGAATCCGCGACACCGGCAGAACCGGCGGAGCCCGCGGCTGCGGTAGAACCGACCGCGGCGATGGGCGAGCCGCTGTTCAAGCGCTGCGTCGCCTGCCACACGATCGACAAGGGCGGGCGCAACGGGGTCGGCCCGAACCTGCACGGCATCGTCGGCCGCGCGGTCGCCACGCACCCCGGCTTCTCCTATTCGGGCGCGATGAAGGCCAGAGGCGGCGTCTGGGACGAAGCCGCGCTCGACGCCTATCTGGCCGCGCCGATGAAGAATCTTCCCGGCACCCGCATGGCCTTTGCCGGCATCCCCGACGCCGCCGAACGCAAGGCGCTGATCCTCTATCTGGCGGCGCAGTCGGAATAGCGCCGGCCCGGCGATTTCCATCTGTCCGGACTGCTCGCAGCTCCGGCTTTCGCCGGAGCGACGGTCCGGTCAATGATGATCGTCGTTCGCGTAGAAATCCCGGATGATGCCCCACGCCTCGTCCGCCGTCTCGACGAAAGCGAAGAGGTCGAGGTCGCGGGCGCTGATCACGCCTTCCTCCACCAGCGCCTCGAAATCGACGACCCGGTTCCAGAAGCTCTTGCCGAACAGCAGCACGGGAATCGGCTTGATCTTGCCCGTCTGGATCAGCGTCAGCAGTTCGAACATCTCGTCGAAGGTGCCGAAGCCGCCGGGGAACACCGCGACCGCGCGCGCGCGGAGCAGGAAGTGCATCTTGCGCAGCGCGAAATAGTGGAACTGGAAGCTCAGCGACGGGGTGACGTAGCGGTTGGGGGCCTGCTCGTGCGGCAGCACAATGTTGAGCCCGATCGACTCGCGCGCCTCGTCCGCCGCGCCGCGGTTCGCCGCCTCCATGATCGAGGGACCGCCCCCCGAGCAGACGACGAAATGCCGGCATCCCCGGTCGTCGCACGGCGTCTGGCTCGCAAGCCGCGCAAGCTGGCGCGCCTCGTCGTAATATTTGGCCTTCGCCTTCAGCCGGCGCGCGATGTTGCGCTGGACGTCGTCGGTCGCCGCGGTTTCGAGCGCATCGGCCTGACCGGGCTCGGGAATGCGCGCCGAACCATAGATGACAAGGGTCGACTCGATCCCCGCCTCGTCGAGCAGCAGTTCGGGCTTGAGCAGTTCGAGCTGGAAACGGACCGGGCGCAGATCCTCGCGCAGCAGGAAATCGGTGTCCTGAAAGGCCAGCCGATAGGCGGCGCTGGCGGTCTGCGGCGTGGTGGTCGCCTGCTGGGCGAATTGCGCGTCGTCCTTGGCCTTGTGGAAACGCGAGCGATGGGGTTGCTTGTCTTTTGCCATGCCGCCGCAGCTAGCCGCCCGCGCCGCGCTTGCCAAGTCAGCGGCAGAAACCGTTGCCGCTCATGTCGAGATGGAAATGATTGTAATGGGCGGCGTTATAGTCGGGGCTGAGCACCGTTCCGAAACGCCTGCACGCCGATTTGTGCAGCGCGCGCAGGAAGTCCTGCGACGGCCTGTCGCCCTTCCACCCGCCGTCGAGCATGATCCGCCGCCCGTCGGCGAGCACGAAGCCCGCGACGTCGATCGCGTTCGAATAGGCGTGCTGCGACAGCCGCCCCGAACGGCCGCCATAGATATTGCGGCAGCTGTAGGTGCCATAGGTCTCGATCTTCACGACCTCGGTCCCGAAATATTTCCGCGCCGCGGGGCGCACCGCATATTGCGCCCACGCCGCGAAATTGCGCGCGAGCGGACAGGTCATCGGCCCGAGGTTCGTCACCGGGGTGCCGATATCAAGCAGTTTCACCGAATCGATCGAACTGCACCCGCCGCCATGATCCTGGTTCGGCAGCGGCGTGAAGCGCACCCCCGCCTGCTTGAGGTCGAAGGCGCATTGCTGCGCGTCGGTGCTGGTGAAGGACGGCGCGCCGGTGACCTGCGGGCGCTGGACCGTCGTCGCGCCGGGACGCTTCGCATCGGACCGCTTCATCACGTCGGGAGCGCCGAAGCAGGCCGACAGCGCAAAGGCCGCGGCGGCCGCAACGAGCATCCGGGGCTTCAAGACCATCGGGATCGCCATGCCGTCAAATTATCGACGAAAGGGTTAACAGCCCGTAAACCATCTTCGCGGTTCGTCGCAAATGATGCGATGCTCCTCTTTCTCGGCGATGCAGATCGGCGGGCGAAAGCCCCCGTATCGCCGCCGCCCGCACAAATCGTTTGACAGCACGTCCCCACACCTTAAACGCGGCGCCGGGCCACGCGGTCCCAACGCCGCGCGTGCTCTCTGCAAGGAGAGTTGACATGACTGAAGTGCGTAAACCGCAGGCCAAGCCTGCGCGTCCCTTTTTCTCTTCCGGTCCCTGCGCCAAGCCGCCGGGCTGGTCCCCCCAGAAGATCGCTACCGAATCGCTCGGCCGTTCGCATCGTGCGAAGATCGGCAAGGCGCGTCTCGCCCTTTGCATCGACCTGATGCGCGAGATGCTGCGCCTGCCCGACACGCACCGCATCGGCATCGTCCCCGGATCGGACACCGGCGCGTTCGAGATGGCGATGTGGACGATGCTGGGCGCGCGGCCGGTCACGGCGCTGGCCTGGGAAAGCTTCGGTGAAGGTTGGATCACCGATGCCGCCAAGCAGCTCAAGCTCGACCCGACGGTTGTCCGCGCCGATTACGGCCAGCTTCCCGACCTGAACCAGGTTGACTGGTCGAACGACGTGCTGTTCACCTGGAACGGCACCACCAGCGGCGTGCGCGTGCCGGACGGCGACTGGATCGCCGCGGACCGCGAAGGGCTATGCTTCGCCGACGCGACCAGCGCCGTGTTCGCCTATGACCTGCCGTGGGACAAGATCGACGTCGCGACCTTCAGCTGGCAGAAAGTGCTGGGCGGCGAAGGCGCGCACGGCGTGCTGATCCTCGGCCCGCGCGCGGTCGAACGGCTCGAAAGCCACACCCCCGCATGGCCGCTGCCGAAGGTGTTCCGCCTGACGAAGGGCGGCAAGCTGACCGAAGGCGTGTTCAAGGGCGAGACGATCAACACCCCGTCGATGCTCGCGGTCGAGGATGCGATCTTCGCGCTCGAATGGGCGAAGTCGCTCGGCGGGCTCGACGGCCTGAAGGCGCGCAGCGATGCGAACGCCGCGGCGCTCGACGCGATCGTCGCGGACCGCGACTGGCTGAGCCACCTCGCAGCCGATCCGGCGAGCCGGTCGAAAACCTCGGTCTGCCTGTCGGTCGCCGGCGCGGACGCGGATTTCATCAAGAAATTCGCCGGCCTGCTCGAAGCCGAGGGCGCGGCCTATGACATCGCGGGCTATCGCGATGCCCCGCCGGGCCTGCGCATCTGGTGCGGCGCGACCGTCGACACCGCCGACATCGAAGCGCTCGGGCCGTGGCTCGACTGGGCCTACGCCGAACTGTCGGCCTGACGCTCCCTCTTTTCCGTTGACCCTGAGCTTGTCGAAGGGCCGCCCTTTTCTTCCGACGTCCAAAAGAGGAACTGTCCTTCGACAGGCTCAGGACGAACGGCGTTTTTGAAAGTCACCGAAATGACCACACCCAAAGTCCTCATCAGCGACAAGATGGACCCCAAGGCCGCGCAGATCTTCAAGGAGCGCGGTATCCAGGTCGACGAGATCACCGGCAAGACCAGGGACGAGCTGATCGCGATCATCGGCGATTACGACGGCCTCGCGATCCGCTCGGCGACCAAGGTCACCGCCGACGTCCTCGCCGCCGCGACCAATCTGAAGGTCGTCGGCCGCGCCGGGATCGGCGTCGACAATGTCGACATCCCCGAAGCGTCGAAGAAGGGCGTCGTCGTGATGAACACCCCCTTCGGCAACAGCATCACCACCGCCGAGCATGCAATCGCGATGATGTTCGCGCTGGCGCGGCAGATTCCCGAAGCCAATGCGCTGACGCAGGCGGGCAAATGGCCGAAGAACGATTTCATGGGCGTCGAACTCACCTCGAAGACGCTCGGCCTGATCGGCTGCGGCAACATCGGCAGCATCGTCGCCGAGCGCGCGCTGGGCCTGAGGATGAAGGTCGTCGCCTTCGACCCCTTCCTGACCCCCGAGCGCGCGATCGAACTGGGCGTCGAGAAGGTCGACCTCGACACGCTGCTGGCAAAAGCCGACTTCATCACGCTGCACACGCCGCTGACCGACCAGACGCGCGGCATCCTGTCGAAGGAGAATATCGCAAAGACCAAGCCGGGCGTGCGCATCATCAACTGCGCGCGCGGCGGCCTGATCGACGAGGCGGCGCTGAAGGAAGCGCTCGATTCGGGCCATGTCGCGGGCGCCGCGCTCGACGTCTTCGCGACCGAGCCGCCCGCCACGGACAATCCGCTGCTCGGTACGCCGAACTTCATCTGCACGCCGCACCTCGGCGCCTCGACCGACGAGGCGCAGGTCAATGTCGCGATCCAGGTCGCCGAGCAGATTTCGGACTATCTGCTGACCGGCGGCATCACCAACGCGCTCAACGTCCCCAGCCTGTCGGCCGAGGAAGCGCCCAAGCTGCGCCCCTATATGAGCCTGGCCGAAAAGCTCGGCAGCCTCGTCGGCCAGCTGGCGCACGACAATCTGACCACGATCTCGGTCGAGGTCGAGGGCGCGGCGGCCGAGCTCAACATGAAGCCGATCACCGCCGCGGTGCTCACCGGCCTGATGCGGCGCTATTCGGACAGCGTGAACATGGTCAACGCCCCGCACCTCGCGCGCGAGCGCGGGCTGGACGTGCGCGAGGTGCGCCACGACCGCGAGGGCGATTACCAGACGCTCGTCCGCGTCACCGTGGCGACCGAGGCGGGCGACCGGTCGGTCGCGGGCACGCTGTTCGGCAACAACGAACCGCGCCTCGTCGAGATGTTCGGGATCAAGGTCGAGGCCGACCTCGACGGCCATATGCTCTATATCGTCAACGAGGATGCGCCGGGCTTCATCGGCCGCATCGGCACCGCGCTCGGCGAGGCGGGGCTCAACATCGGCACCTTCCACCTCGGCCGCCGCGCCGCGGGGGGCGAGGCGGTGCTGCTGCTCAGCCTCGATTCGCCGATGCCCGAACCGCTGCTGTGGCAGGTCTGCCAGCTTCCCGGCGTGAAGACGGTGAAGGGACTGACGTTCTGATCTCACCCCCCCTCCCGCTTGCGGGAGGGTCAGCGAGACTTGCCGGCTTGCCGGCTAGTCGCAGCGGGGTGGGCCTTCGCAACGGTGCTTGCCCACCCCCGCCTCTCCCGCAAGCGGGAGGGGAGTTATTGACTCCACATCTGACCGTCCTAAGGCCAGCGCCATGACCAAGGCCCCCGCCCTGCTCCCCGAAGGTCTCCGCGATCGCCTGCCGCGTCAGGCGGAGGCGGCGTCGCGCGTGACGCGCGCGCTGGTCGATGCGATGCGCGCGCACGGTTACGGCCGCGTCGCGCCGCCGCTCGCCGAGTTCCGCGAGACGCTGAGCGGCGACGACGCCCGCGCGGCGCGCGACCTGCTGCGCTTCACCGACCCGGTGTCGCAGCGCACGCTGGCGCTGCGCCCCGACATCACGCGGCAGGTCGGGCGCATCGCCACCTCGCTGCTCGCCGCCGCGCCGCGCCCCCTGCGCCTCTGCTACGCGGGGCAGGTGGTGAAGCTGCGCGCGAGCCAGCTTCGCCCGGCGCGCGAGATGCTGCAGGTCGGCGCCGAACTGATCGGCAGCGACAGCGTCGCGGCGGCGCGCGAGATCGTCTCGGTCGCGATCGACGCGCTCGACGCGGCGGGGATCGGATCGGCGACGATCGACTTCACCCTCCCCGACGTGGTCGACCTGCTCGCCAGCGGTCCGTTGCCCGTCGCCGCCGACCGCGAAAACCTGCGCGACGCGCTTGACGCCAAGGATGCGGGCGCGCTCGTCCGTCTCGGCGCCGAAGCCTATCTGCCGCTGCTCCGCGCGACCGGGCCGTTCGACCGCGCGCTCGCCGACCTGCGCGCCTTCGACCGCGACGGCACGCTGGCAAGCCGCCTCGACGCGCTCGAGGCGATCGCCGCACCGATCCGCCAGCGCGCCGCGCTGACCCTCGATCCCACCGAGCGCCACGGCTTCGCCTATCAAAGCTGGTTCGGTTTCCAGATCTTCGTTCCCGGCCACGGCGACGCGATCGGCCGCGGCGGCGGCTATGCGATCCCGCTCGGCGAGGAACAGGAGGAGCCGGCGGTCGGCTTTTCGCTCTATCCCGACCCGCTGATCGACGACGGCCTGGGCGCCGCGAACGAGGCCGAGCGCCGCATCTTCCTGCCGCTGGGCCATGACGCGGCGCTCGCCGCCAGCCTGCGCGCCGACGGCTGGCGAACGATCGCCGCGCTCACCGAAGCCGACGAGGCCGGACGACTCGGTTGCGGATGGAGCCTGGGACCCGACGGGCCGGTCGCGGTTTAGAGCATCATGCCTTAAATATGCACCGTTTGCCCTGAGCTTGTCGAAGGGCCGTTCTTTCTATCAGGCGCTGCAGAAGAAGGACGGTGCTTCGACAAGCTCAGCACAAACGACCTTGGGGTGTTCCCCTGCACGACCGGGACCCGGCACGGACCCACCGCATATTCCACGCCCCGCCCCTTGCCTCTGCGGCCAAATCCGCTAAGCCCGCGCCGGGCCGGACCGGGCCGCATTCAGCAGGACAGCATCATGGCAAATGTCACCGTCATCGGGTCGCAATGGGGCGACGAGGGCAAGGGCAAGATCGTCGACTGGCTCGCCAATCGGGCCGACGCCGTCGTCCGCTTTCAGGGCGGGCATAACGCCGGCCATACGCTCGTCGTCGGCAACCAAACCTACAAGCTGTCGCTGCTCCCCTCGGGCATCGTCACCGGCACGCTGTCGATCATCGGCAACGGCGTCGTGCTCGATCCCTGGGCGCTGCGCGACGAGATCGCCAAGCTGCGCGGCCAGGGGGTCGAGATCAATCCCGACAATTTCGCGATCGCCGACAATTGCGCGCTGATCCTGCCCTTTCACCGCGACCTCGACGCGCTGCGCGAGACGGCGGCGGGCGCGGGGAAGATCGGCACCACCGGGCGCGGCATCGGCCCCGCCTATGAAGACAAGGTCGGCCGCCGCGCGATCCGCGTCTGCGACCTTGCGCACCTCGACCATCTCGAACCGCAGATCGACCGCCTGACCGCGCACCACGACGCGCTGCGCGCGGGCTTCGGCGAGCCGCCGATCGACCGCGAGCGCCTGCTCGCCGACCTCGCCGAGATCGCCGACTTCGTGCTCGAATATGCGCAGCCGGTGTGGAAGCGGCTGAAGAAGGTGCGCAAGGCGGGCGCGCGCATATTGTTCGAGGGCGCACAGGGCGTGCTGCTCGACATCGACCACGGCACCTACCCCTTCGTCACCAGTTCGAACACCGTCAGCGGCACCGCGGCGGCGGGCTCGGGCCTCGGCCCCTCGGCGGTGGGTTTCGTGCTCGGCATCGCCAAGGCCTATACGACGCGCGTCGGCAGCGGTCCCTTTCCGACCGAACTGGAGGATGAGACCGGCCAGCAGCTCGGCGAGCGCGGGCATGAATTCGGCACCGTCACCGGCCGCAAGCGCCGCTGCGGCTGGTTCGACGCGGTGCTGGTACGGCAGAGCTGCGCGGTGTCGGGCGTCACCGGCATCGCGCTGACCAAACTCGACGTGCTCGACGGGTTCGAGAAGGTGCGCATCTGCACCGGATACCGTCTGCACGGCAAGATCCTCGACTATTTCCCGAGCCACGCCGCCGACCAGGCCGCGGTGGAACCGATCTACGAGGAGATGGAGGGCTGGGCCGAATCGACCGCGGGCGCGCGCAGCTACGCCGACCTGCCGGCGCAGGCGATCAAGTATATCCAGCGCGTGCAGGAACTGATCGAAACCCCGATCGCGCTCGTCTCGACCAGTCCCGAGCGCGAGGACACCATCCTGATCCGCGATCCGTTCAGCGACTAGGAAGCGCGCGCGAACGCGCTATAACCCTTCGATCGGGAGGGGGCCTATGGCGACGCGAACCGATGGATGGAGCGAAGGCGGGCGGCTGCTGATCCTGCTGATGGCGATGCTGCTCGTGATGAGCGCAATCGTCCTCGCCATCGCGGGTAGCGGAGTCGACGGCACGCGCATGCTGATCCGCGCGAGCGCGCGCTCCTCGCTCCTCCTGTTCGTCGCCGCCTTCACCGCCAGCGCGATCGTCCGGCTGCGGTCGACGCCGGCGACACGCTGGACGATCCGCAACCGGCGCTGGCTCGGGCTGGGTTTCGCCTTCTCGCACCTCATCCACCTGCTCGCCATCCTGTGGCTGTTCGGCGCCTATGGCGACCGGACACCTCCGCCCCCGATCCCGACGCTCGTCGGCGGGGGAATCGCCTATGTCTTCATCGCCCTGCTCGCCGCGACCTCGTCCGACGGCGCCGTGCGTAAGCTCGGCGCAAAGACCTGGCAGCGGCTGCACAAGGCCGGCGTCTGGTACATCTGGCTGATCTTCATGGTCAGCTATGGGGGCCGCGCGGCGATCGACCCGATGTATATCCCGCCGGCGCTGCTGCTGATCGCCGCCGCCGCGGTCCGGTTCCTTCCGCGAAAGAGGGCGACTGCCTAGCGCGCCGCCGCCACGTCGCGGATCGCGGCGACGAAGCCCGCCGGGTCATTCTCCTGAATGAAATGCCCGCCGTGCAGCGTGCGGTGCCCCATGCCGCGCGCGCCGGGGATGCGCTCGACGAACAGCGCATCGCCGCCGCGCGTGATCGGATCGCCGTCGGCAAAGCAGCACAGGAACGGCTTGTCGAATGCCTCCAGCGCCGCCCACGCCCGTTTCTGGTCGGGCACCGCGACATTGTCGCCCAGCGGCACGAAAGACGGGAAGATACGCGCCGCGACCTTCGAGGCGCGCGTCGGAAAGGGTGCGTCATAGGCGGCGATTTCCTCTGGCGTCAGCGACCGCTTCGCCCCGGCATTGACGATGCGCCCGATCGGAAAGACCGGGCTGTATCGCGAAAAGGCGCGCCAGATGGCAAAGGCGCGCGGCGCCGGCTGCCCTTCCGGCAGACCGCCGTTCGACAGGGCCACACCGGCGAACCGCTCCGGCATTTCCGCCACCAGCCGCAGGCCGATCAGCGACCCCCAGTCCTGACAGGCGAGGATGATGTCCTTCAGGTCCAGCGCCTCGATCCACTGCCGCATCCACGCGATCTGCTGCGCATAGCTGTAGGCCGATGCATCGAGCGGCTTGTCGGACCGGCCAAAGCCGATCAGGTCGGGCACGACGACGCGAAACCCGGCATCGACCGCCGGACCGATCATCTTGCGATACAGATACCCCCAGGTCGGCTCGCCGTGGAGCATCAGCACCGGCCGCGCCGCGGCGTCGCCTTCATCGACATGATGGACGCGCAGACCGTCCGCGATCTCGACATATTGCGGCGCAAAGGGCCAGTCCGGCAGCCCGGCGAACCGATCGTCCGGCGTGCGGTATACGCGCATATCCTTCTCCCCCACCTCTCCCCGATCCAGCTTAGACACGCGCCCGGCAGGCGCAACCCGCTTCCGTTCGGACGGCGGACGTGGCACGAGAGGCGCATGAGCCGCATCATCCTCGTCTTCTACGGCAGCTATCGCCAGGACCGGCAGGGCATCAAGCTCGCCCGCTGGATCGTCGAAACCCTCGCCGCGCGCGGCGACCGCGCCGAACTGGTCGATGCAAAGGCCGTCGACCTGCCGATGCTCGACCGGCGGCACAGCGACTATCGCGAGGGTGAAGCGCCCGCGGCAATGGCCGCGCTGGCCGACCGGATCGCGGCGGCCGACGGCTTCGTCTTCGTGGCGGGCGAATATAACGGCGGCCTGCAGCCGGGGCTCAAGAATCTCGTCGATCATTATCTGCCGCAGTTCGCGTGGCGTCCGGCCGCCGTCGCATCCTATTCGGCGGGCCCCTTCGCCGGCATCCGCGCCGCGACGGCGTGGCGCACCACGCTGGGCGCGATGGGCATGGTCGTCACCTCGACCCCGCTCAGCCTGGCGCGGATCGGCAGCGCCTTCGATACCGCGGGCCTGCCCGCGGGCGAGGACGGCGGCCGGCTGATCAAGGCCTTTCCGCGCTTCGCCGACGATCTGTGCTGGTGGATCGACGCGGCGAAAGCGCAGCGCGCCGCCGAGAGTCCGCCCTTCTAACCCGTCTTGAGCTCCGCCGTCAGGCGCAGGCTGGCGCGCCAGAAGAAGAAGGCGGGGATCAACCCCAGCCACGCGGCGCCGTACAGGACATAGCGCACGCTTTCGCCGCCGACGCTCGGCACCAGCGCGTCGGACAGGACGCCGAACAGGAAGGGCCCGAACCCGAGCCCGATCAGATTCTGCCCGAACAGCATGATCGACGCCGCGACCGCGCGCGCCTGCGGCCGCACCAGTCCCTGCACGCAGGCGTAGGCGGGGCCGTAATAGGCCGAATTGACGATGCTGGGCACGATCAGCAGCGCCATCGCGACCCGCCAGTCCTCCATATAATAGCCGAGGAACAGCAGCGGCGCGACGATCGCCATGCCATAGGCCGGAAAGGTCAGGATATGCCGCTTGTCGCGCCGGCCGAAGACGTCCGCCACTTTGCCGCCCAGCCAGGTGCCGAACGCCGCCGCCAGTCCCAGCACCACCGCCATCGACAGCCCCGCTTCGGTCGTCGACAAGCCGTGGCTGCGGATGAAGAAGCTGATCGTCCACAACGCCTTGCCATAGCCGAGGAAGGCCGTCACCGACGCCGCGATCAGGATGTAGACGAAGGCGCGCGAGGCGAAGACCTCCTTGAGCGCCGCACTTGCGGGAAGCGCCGCGGTCGCGGAAGCGGCGGTCGCCTCCGCGACGCGGTGATGGCGCGGCTCGCGCATGACGAAGAGCACGACGAGCGCGAGGATCAACCCCGGCAGGCCAACGAGCATCAGCGCGATGCGCCAGCCATACAGGTCGTTGACCACGCCGCCGAGGATCAATCCGAGCAGCGAGCCGACCGGGACGCCGAGGCCGTAGAAGGCGATCGCCGACGAACGCTTCGCCGCCGGCACGCTGTCGGTGATCAGCGAATGCGCCGCCGGGGTGCAGCCCGCCTCGCCGACGCCGACGCCGATCCGCGCGAGGAGAAGCTGCACGAAATTCTGCGCGAGCCCGCACACCGCGGTCATCACCGACCAGATGGCGAGCGCCAGCGCGATCAGCCGGACGCGGTTCGTCCCGGCCCGGTCGGCATGGCGCGCGATCGGGATGCCGAGCAGCGCATAGAAGACCGCGAAGGCCGGACCGGCGAGCAGCCCGAGTTGGGTGTCGGTCAGGCCGAGGTCGCCCTTGATCGGTTCGGCAAGGATGTTGACGATCTGCCGGTCGAGGAAATTGAAGATATAGACGATCAGCAGGAGCCACAGCGTCGCGCGCGTCCCCGCGCCCATGCCGTCCGTGGGCGGCGACCCGAGCCCCGGTGCAAGGGCAGATTTATCGTTCATTCGTCTCTCCGCCGCCATGGGTGCAGAGGCCGAACGGGCCTGTCAATGGCGCTAGAAGCGGTGCGAAAGACCGCGCCGACCTTGCCGTTACGGCGACCGGGCCCGCGTGCAGCAAAAAAAAATGGGGATGCCCCATCCGCCATATCCGCTCCGCGGCGAAAGCCGGGGTCCAGATGAGACAGCGCCATCGGACATGGCTCCACCTGTCGCCGGGGAACCGGAACCGCTCCATGTATCGAAGGAGATGCACCGAAATTCCGCTGACCCCGGGGCGCCGCCCGGACCGGCATGAAAAGCGCCGGAGCAGCGAATGCTATATCCGAACCGCTCTCTTCCGTTTGTGCTGAGCTTGTCGAAGCACCGTGCTCTTCTAGCGGCGCCAAAAGAAAGAGCGACCCTTCGACAGGCTCGGGGCAAACGGTTCGGACTTAGGGCACGACGCTCAAGACTCTGATGACTTTGGATTGACCCACTTTGTCATTGCGACCCCGGACCTGATCCGGGGGAAGCAATCCAGAGCAGTTTGCGCACACTCTGGATTGCCGCGCGGCTTCGCCGCTCGCAATGACGAGTCCATTCGATGTCATCACGGTCTAGCGCCGCGACCGGCGCAGCCACCCGGCTTCCTCGCCCTCAAGCAGGTCCATCGGCACCTGAATGGCGCGAATGGCAAGGCGTACCTCAAGGAGGAACAACAGCAGCGACGCGAGCAGCAGCAGCATCGCCAGCGCAAAGGCCCACGACGCCGCGACCCCCAGGTTCAGGCCAGTGAACGCCTGGGTGAACAGCAGCGCGACGAGCAGGCAGACGACGATGCCGCAGGCGACGGCGGCGAGGATCGAATTGTTGATAACCCGCATCCGGCGGTCCGCCGCGCGCAGTTCGGCGACGACCCGCGCATGCTCATCACCCTCGGTTTCCGGCCAGCGCGCCATCAGCACCCGCGAACGGTCGACGACGCGCGACAGCCGGCCCGCGAGCACGTTGAGCAGGCTGCCGGTCGCCACCAGCAGGAACACCGGGGTGACCGACAACTGGATCGTCTGCGCGATCGCGCTCGCGTCCGCCGCCATCGTCACGCCGGCCGCTCCGCCGTGAACCGGGAGTCCCGTCCATTCATGGGCCGCGACCCGCCCGCCCGGTCACCGGTCAGCCGCCCGCCGCGACCGATGGCGTATTGACGCCGTGCATCTGCAGGAACTTGCGGATGTTGCGCGCCGCCTGCCGGATGCGCTGTTCATTCTCGACCATCGCGATGCGGACGAAGCCCTCGCCATCCTCGCCATAGCCGACGCCCGGCGCGACCGCGACCTTGGCGTGGGTCAGAAGCTGTTTCGAGAATTCGAGGCTGCCCATGTCCCGCAGCGCGGGGGGCAGCGGCGCCCAGGCGAACATCGATGCCGGCGGACTGGGAATCTCCCAACCCGCGCGGCCGAAGCTTTCGACCATCACGTCGCGGCGCTTCTGGTACAGGTCGCGGTTGCGGGCGACGATGTCCTGTGGGCCGTTGAGCGCCGCGCAGGCGGCCGCCTGAATCGGCGTGAAGGCGCCATAGTCGAGATAGGATTTGACGCGCGTCATCGCCGCGATCAGCCGCTTGTTGCCGACCGCGAATCCCATGCGCCAGCCCGCCATCGAATAGGTCTTGGACATCGAGGTGAATTCGATCGCGACATCCTTCGCCCCCGGCACCTGAAGGATAGAGGGCGTCGGATTGCCGTCGTAATACAGCTCCGAATAGGCGAGGTCGCTTAGCACCCAGACCTTGTTTTCCTTCGCCCAGGCGACGAGCCGTTCGTAGAAGGCGAGGTCGACCGCTTCGGCCGTCGGGTTCGATGGATAGTTGACGACCAGGATCGACGGACGCGGCACGGTGAAGGCCATCGCGCGGTCGAGCGCCCGCCAGTAATTATCGTCGGGGGTCGTCGGCACGCTGCGGATCGTCGCCCCGGCGATGATGAAGCCGAAGGTGTGGATCGGATAGCTGGGGTTCGGCGCGAGCACGACGTCGCCGGGCCCGGTGATCGCGGTGGCGAGGCTCGCGAGCCCTTCCTTCGACCCCATCGTCACCACGACCTCGCTTTCGGGGTCGAGTTCGACATTGAAGCGGCGCGCATAATAATTGGCCTGCGCGCGGCGCAGCCCCGGAATCCCCTTCGACTGCGAATAGCCGTGAGCGTCCGGCTTCTGCGCAACCTCGCACAGCTTGTCGATGACGTGCTGCGGCGGCGGCAGGTCGGGGTTGCCCATCCCCAGATCGATGATGTCCTCGCCCGCCGCGCGTGCTGCCGCTCGCATCGCGTTGACTTCGGCGATGACATAGGGCGGCAAGCGCTTGATGCGATAGAATTCATCCTCGGACATGGGAACTGGAACAACTCCTTTTCGTTAAGTTCGGCCTTGACGCGAGCGGCAATCTCGCCAGCCGCATCGCGGCTTGTTATAGGCATAATATCGGCACTGACCAGCAGGAACGAGCATGAGCGACGCGGGCGGCAATACGGGCGGGGACGACAACGGCACGACGCCGAACCCCTTCATCCCCTCCCCCGACGACATGCAGCATTGGGCGAGCGTGATGGCCCGCGCGCAGCAGATGATGCTCGACCATGCGATGGGACAGGCCGGGGCTGACAGGCAGACCGACAAGGATGGGAGCGCGGGTGCGGCATCGCCGTTCGACCCCGCCACCTGGCTGGCAAACCCCGCGGCGCAGATGTGGGCCGAACAGAGCGCCAGGATGTGGGAACAGGGGGTGCAGTTCTGGTCGTCGCTCGCGACGCTGCAACCGCCCTTTGCGCCCGCGGCACCGGCCGAAGCACCGAAGGATCGGCGCTTTACCGATCCCGACTGGACGCAGAACCCGGTGTTCGCACTGATTCGCCAGACCTACGGCCTGCTCTCCGACCAAATGCTCGCCACCACCCGCCAGCTTTCGGGCCTCGACCCCGAAGCGCGCGCGAAGCTGGAGTTCGCGGCGAAGGCGACCGCCGAGGCGCTGTCGCCGACCAACCTTGCGATCACCAATCCCGAAGTCATCAAGCGCGCGGTCGAGACGCGCGGCGAAAGCCTGCTCAAGGGGCTGAAGCACATGCTCGCGGACCTCGCGCGCGGGCAATTGAGCCATGTCGATACCGACGCGTTCGAGGTCGGGGTCAATATCGCGACGACCCCCGGCAAGGTCATCCACGAAACCGAACTCTACCAGCTCATCCATTATGCCCCGACGACCGCGGAGGTCTTCACCGTCCCGCTCGTCATCTTCCCGCCGTGGATCAACCGCTTCTACATCCTCGACCTCAACCCGCAGAAAAGCTTCGTGCGCTGGGCTGTCGATCAGGGATTGTCGGTGTTCATGGTGTCGTGGAAATCGGCCGACGCCTCGATGAAGGACGTGGTGTGGGACGATTATGTCGCGGCGCAGGTCGATGCGATCGACACGGTGCGCGACCTGCTCGGCGTGCCGCACGTCCATACGATCGGCTATTGCGTCGCCGGGACGACGCTCGCCGCGACGCTGGCGATGCTCGCGGCGCGGGGCGAGGCGGACAAGGTCAGGTCGGTGACCTTCTTCACCGCGCAGGTCGATTTCGAACTCGCGGGCGACCTCAAGCTGTTCGTCGACGATAGCTATCTCGCGCTGCTCCAGCAGTTGTCGGCGCCGGGCTTCCTCGACGGCCGCTACATGGCCGCGACCTTCAACAGCCTGCGCGGCCGCGACCTGATCTGGAACTATGTCGTCAACAATTATCTGCTCGGCAACGACTATCCGCCTTTCGACCTGCTCTACTGGAACGGCGACACGACCAACCTGCCCGCGAAGTGGCACCGGCAATATCTGGTCGATCTCTATCGCGACAACCGCCTCGTCCTTCCCGGCAGCCTTTCGGTGTGCGGCACGCCCGTCGACCTCCGCAAGATCGAGACCCCCGCCTATATCCAGGCGGGGCGGGAGGATCACATCGCGCCGCTCGCCAGCGTCTGGCGACTGATGGACCATCTGTCGGGCCCCAGGACCTTCGTACTCGCCGGATCGGGGCATATCGCGGGCGTCGTCAACCCGCCCGCGGCGCACAAATATCAATATTGGACCGGCGACAACGACGCCAAATCGCTCGCCGAGTTCGAGGCCGGCGCGACCGAGACCAAGGGGAGCTGGTGGCCGCACTGGATCGGCTGGATCGCGGCGCAGGACGGCAGGAAATCGGCCGCCAAGGGCGCGCGCATCCCCGGCAAGGGCAAGAAAAAGGCGATCGAGGATGCCCCCGGCCGCTATGTCAAGCAGCAGTAATATCGCGCGAATATAGCGGTCCCCGGACGGGCGCCACGAATTTTTTGTGCAGCGCACAAAAAATCTCTTGAAATCGACGACTCCCTCCTATATTGTGCACTGCAACATAAAGGAGTTGTTTCGATGGCTACCAAGATGGACAGTGCTGAAAAGGCTTTCGAAGCCGCGACGCTGGAAACCGCCGCCAAGCCGGCGACTCCGGTTGCCCCGGCCGTGACCGCAGACGCCGCTCCGGCGCCCGCGAAGGCCGAAGCGCCCAAGACCCCGACCGTGAAGGCGAAGGCCAAGCCGGTCCAAAAGAAGGCCGCGAAGCCGGCCGTCAAGAAGGTCGCCCCCAAGAAGGTCGCCCCCAAGAAGGCGGCTGCCAGGAAGACCGCCCCCAAGGCCGCGCCGAAGCCGGTCGCCGCCGCCACCAAAGGATTCAAGACCATGAACGACACCGTCAAGAAGTTCGCCGACGAAGCCAAGACCCGCGTCGAGACCCTGACCGCCGATTTCAACCAGCGCGCCAAGGATGCGATGGCGAAGTCGGGCAAGATCGCCGAAGAGGCCGCCGAGTTCAACAAGGCGAACATCGAAGCGATCGTCGAGTCGGGCAAGATCGCGGCCAAGGGCTTCGAAACGCTGGGCCAGGAAGGCGTTGCCTTCGCCCGCAAGAGCTTCGAGGACACCACCGCCGCGCTGAAGGGCTACACCGCCGTCAAGTCGCCGGCCGAGTTCCTGAAGCTCTATGCCGAGAACAGCAAGAAGGCGTTCGACGCCGCCGTCGCGCAGACCTCGAAGACCAGCGAACTGGTCGTCAAGCTGGCGAACGACAGCTTCGCGCCGATCTCGAACCGCGTTTCGGTCATCAGCTCGAAGATGAAGGCAGCCTAAGGGCCTTTTTCTTCCCGGTTGGTGCGGGCACTCCCCCTCCTCTCCCCGCCCGCGCCGACACTCCCAAGACCGCTCGCTTCCTTTTCGGAAGCGGGCGGTTCTTGCTTTCGCCGACCCTTGCGGCGCGGCGAATTAACCACCCCTCCCTCTTGCGATTCCGGCTGGGCTTGCGATATTCCCCCGATGATGCTTCCCGCTTCGATCCCGCATCTGGTCCACGCGATGGCGGACAAGGACGATGGCGCGCCCGGCACCCCCGGCGTCGGCATCGCGACGCGCACGCGCGCGAAGCCCAAGAAGCCGTCGATGTACAAGGTGCTGCTGCTCAACGACGACTACACGCCGATGGAATTCGTCGTGATGGTGCTCCAGCGCTTCTTCAATATGGACATCGAGCGCGCGACGCAGGTGATGCTGCACGTCCACCAGCAGGGCGTCGGCGTCTGCGGCGTCTTCAGCTACGAGGTCGCCGAGACCAAGGTCAACCAGGTGATGGACGCGGCACGGCAGAACCAGCACCCGCTGCAGTGCACGCTGGAGAAGGCGTAAACGGTTCATCCCCTCCCGCAGGCGGGAGGGGCAGCGAGAGTTGCGAGCTTGCCCGCTACTCGCAGCGGGGTGGGCTGCAATGCGCGCGCCATTACCCTCCCCACTGCGACTAGCGGCAAGCCGAAGGGGAAATCAACCGCCCGAACGCGCCGCCTGTTCGGCCCGGAGCGCGGGCGACGGCTCGCCTTTCAGCTCGCCATAGCGCAGCGGCTCGCCGCACCCCGGACAGATCGTCGCCGTCCCGACATCGGTGCCGCACGCGCGGTGCACATAGCGCATCGCCGGCCCGCCGCCCGTCTCGCCGGGCGTATAGGCCCAGCGCTCGGCCCAGCCGCGCAGGGCATAGAGCACGTCGAACAGATCCCTGCCCTTGGCGGTCAGCCGATATTCGTGGCGCGGCGGCCGGTCGCGATAGGCATGGCGCTCGATCACCCCTTCCGAAAGCAGCCGCTTGAGCCGCGCCGAGACGAGCTGCGGCCCGAGGCCGGTGGTCGCGACGATCGCCTCGAACCGCCGCCGCCCGAAGAACAGCTCGCGCAGGATCAGCAGCACCGCCCGGTCGCCGAGCAGCTCGGCCGAGCGGCCGACCGGGCACAAGGTGTTCGACAGGTCGGTGCGTTTGGGCAAACTCTAGCCTCTCCTTCGTTCGTCATTCCCGCGAAAGCGGGAATCCAGTTCCAACGCCGGTTCGCTGGATTCCCGCTTTCGCGGGAATGACGAATGACTTTTACTCTTGTTACTATGATTATCATAGTTACTATCACCCGCAAGAGGAGATTCGCTTATGTCCGCAGCCGTCATCATCGGCGCAGGCGACGCCACCGGCGGCGCGATCGCGCGCGCCTTCGCCGCCGAGGGGCTGACCGCCTGCGTCAACCGGCGCGAGCGCAATGCCGACGCGCTCGAAAGGCTCGCGCAGTCGATCCGCGACGCGGGGCATCAGGCGCGCGCCTTCCCCGCCGACGCCCGCGACGAGGACGCGATGATCGCCCTGTTCGATCAGGTCGAGGCAGAGGTCGGGCCGGTCGAGGTCGCGGTGTTCAACATCGGCGCCAATGTGAACTTCCCGATCGGCGAGACGACGGTGCGCGTCTACAGCAAGGTCTGGGAAATGGCGTGCCTGGCCGGGTTCCTGATGGGGCGCGAGGCCGCAAAGCGCATGACGCCGCGCCGGCGCGGCACCATAATATTCACCGGCGCGACCGCCAGCTTGCGCGGCGGGTCGGGCTTCGCCGCCTTTTCGGGGGCGAAGGCGGCGCTGCGGATGCTCGCCCAGTCGATGGCGCGCGAGTTGGGGCCGCAGGGCATTCACGTCGCGCATGTCGTGATCGACGGCGCGATCGACACCGAATTCATCCGCGGCCGCCACCCCGATTTCGACAATGCCAGGGCGCAGGATCTGATCCTGAGTCCCGACGCGATCGCCGCCCAATATGTGGCGCTGCACAAGCAACCGCGGAGCGCGTGGACGCACGAACTCGACCTTCGCCCATGGGGAGAAAAATGGTGACGGAAATTCCCTCTCCCCTTGCGGGAGAGGGTTGCGGAGACTTGGCGGCTCGGCCGCCTAGTCATAGCTGGGTGAGGGGTATGCGATCCGCAGGATCGCGCGAGCTTCGCTCGCAACCCCTCATCCAAGTCCGCCTAATCGCTTCGCGATAAGGCTCCCTATCCTTCTCCCGCAAGGGGAGAAGGGAAAGGATTTGAAGCATGACCAAGACCCTCGAACTGATCTTCGATTTCGGCAGTCCCAACGCCTATCTGACGTTGAAGGTCCTGCCGGGCATCCTCGATCGCACCGGCGCCGAACTGGTGGTCACCCCCTGCCTGCTCGGCGGCATCTTCAAGGCGACGGGCAACAAGGCGCCGATGGTGCAATATGCCGGGGTGCCGGCAAAGCTTGCCTACGAGAATCTGGAAATGCGCCGCTTCATCGAACGGCATGGGCTGACCCGCTTCCGGCTCAACCCCCATTTCCCGGTCAACACCCTGCTGATCATGCGCGGCGCGATCGTCGCCGCGGACGAAGGGCGGCTTGACGCTTATGTCGAGGCGGTGAACCGCGCGATGTGGGAGGAAGGGCTGAAGATGGACGACCCCGCCGTCGCCGCCGCCTTCCTGTCGGCCAACGGCTTCGACGGCCCGGCGCTGCTCGCACGGACGCAGGAGCCCGCCATCAAGGAACAGCTCGCCGCCAACACGGAGGCCGCCGTCGCGCGCGGAGTGTTCGGCATCCCGACCTTCTTCGTCGGCGACGCGATGTTCTTCGGCAAAGATCGCCTGGCCCAGGTCGAAGAGGCGCTGCTGGACTAGAATCTGCCGCCATCGGACGGCCGCGCCGGGACCACCGCATCGGCCGCCGTAACCGGCGCCTGCATGCTGCGGCCGGCCACGAAAATTCCCGCGATCACCAGGAACAGCCCGGCGACGTGGAAGAGATGCAGTTCCTCCCCCAGGAACGCGATCGCCAGCCCGGCGCCGATCAGCGGCATGACGTTCATATACTGCCCCGTCGCCGCCGATCCGATCAGTTCGACGCCGCGGTTGAAGAAGAGATAGGCGAGGAACGAGGGGAAGATCGCGACATAGGCGATGGCCAGCACGCTTTCGCGCGCGACGACGATCCGCCGCCCCTGCACCAGTTCGCCGGCATAGAAGGGCGCGATCGCCGCGATCCCGATCAGGATCGAACCCGCCAGCAGGCTGAGCGGATGAACCGGCGGGCGGCGGCGCAGCAGCACCGAATACACCGCCCACAGCACCACCGCGAAACCGATGATCGCATCGCCGCCGTTGAGCCGCAGCGCGAGCAGCGCCTGCAGGTCGCCGCGCGAGATGATGGTCAATACCCCGGCCAGCGAGACGGCCACGCCCGCGATCTGCCGCGCGGTCGTACGCTCCTTCATCAGCAGCGCCCCGATCAGCAGGATCAGCGCCGGCTGCGCCGACTGCATCAGCATCGCATTGAGCGCGGTCGTGGTCTGGAGCCCGCTGTAGAGCAGGGTATTGAACGACCCGATCCCCAGCACCCCCAGCAGGATCATGATCGGCCAGTGCGCCCGCAGCACCGGCCAGTCGCGCCGGAGGTGCGGCCAGGCGAGCGGCAGCAACAGCAGCAACGCGAGCGCCCAGCGCCAGAAGGACAAGGCGACCGGCGGCACGAAATCGCGCGCGGCGCGCCCGACGATCGAATTGCCCGCCCAGCACGCCGCGGTCAGCGTCAGCAGCAGATAGGGCCGCGCCCACAATCTCGCCAGCCCCGCCCCCGGAGCCGCGCGCACCGATTCTTCCATGCCTGTTCCGCCGTTCATCGCTCCTCCGTGCCGTGCCGGGCATCCGGAGGCAACCGCTTGCGCGCTCCCGCGCATCCGCTAAACACGCTCGATGGATCAAATCGTCATTCGCGGCGGCCAGCGACTCAAGGGCCGTATCCCCATTTCCGGCGCCAAGAATGCCGCGCTCACCCTGCTCCCCTGCGCGCTGCTCACCGACGAGCCGCTGACGCTGCGCAACCTGCCGCGACTCGCCGACGTCGACGGTTTCGGCCACCTGCTCAACCAGCTCGGCTGCTCGACGACGATCGAAGGGTCGCGGCCGGAGGATTTCGGGCGCGTGATGACCGCGCGCGCGACGACGCTGACCTCGACCGTCGCCCCCTATGACATCGTGCGCAAGATGCGCGCGTCGATCCTCGTCCTCGGCCCGCTGCTCGCACGCGCGGGCGAGGCGACGGTCAGCCTGCCCGGTGGCTGCGCGATCGGCAACCGGCCGATCGACCTGCACCTGAAGGCGCTCGAAGCCTTCGGGGCGGAGATCGAGCTCGCCTCGGGCTATGTGAAGGCGAGTGCGCCGGGCGGACGGCTGGCCGGCGGCAGGTTCACCTTTCCCGTCGTGTCGGTCGGCGCGACCGAGAATGCGGTGATGGCGGCGGTGCTCGCCAAGGGAACCTGCGTGCTCGAAAATGCGGCGCGCGAGCCCGAGATTGTCGACCTGTGCAACTGCCTCGCCGCGATGGGCGCCGAGATCGACGGCATCGGCAGCGAGACGCTGACCATCGAGGGCGTCGACCGGCTGCACGGCGCGACCTATCGCGTCATGGCCGACCGTATCGAGGCGGGAAGCTATGCCTGCGCCGCGGTCATCACCGAAGGCGACGTCGAACTGGTCGGCGCGAAGGCGGACGAGATGGAGGCGACGCTCGCCGCGCTGCGCGAGGCGGGCGCGACGGTGGAGGAGGTCAAGGGCGGCATCCGCGTCGCCATGTCGGGCCGCGCCGAACCCGTGACGCTGTCGACCGCGCCCTACCCCGGCTTCGCGACCGACATGCAGGCGCAGTTCATGGCGATGGCGACGCTGGGCACCGGCGCTTCGCTGTTCACCGAGACGATTTTCGAGAATCGCTACATGCACGTCCCCGAACTCGCGCGCATGGGCTGCGACATCCAGGTCAAGGGCCGCACCGCGGTTGTCCGCGGCGTCGAAAAGCTGGTCGGCGCGCCGGTGATGGCGACCGACCTGCGCGCCTCGATGAGCCTGATCATCGCCGGGCTCGCCGCCGAGGGCGAGACGCAGGTCAACCGCGTCTATCACCTCGACCGCGGCTATGAGCGGCTGGAAGAAAAATTGCAGGCGGTCGGCGCCGATATCGAGCGGGTCAGCGACGACTGACGGAGGTCAACCGAGTCCGGGCGACGCCATAACTTACCATCGGGTAGTGTCCTGCGTTCGCTCCCAAGGCATCAGTTCGAAAGCCACTTGGGAAAAATCTATCTTTGCAGTGGCTTCGCCGGCGTTGCTGTAACCCTCGATCATGGCGAGGCGCCCGTCCCGCAAAAAGATGATGAAACCCATGCCATGCTCGATTCCGGCGACGTTTCCGTAAGCAACGTCCAGAGGCGAATTCTCATCCAGAAGCAGAGTGCCTTCGGGTACCATCACATCAGAAAAGAATCCGGCCCCGCTGTTCTGGTAACCGACAACCTGTGCGGCCTCGATCTGCTCGCGAAATGCCATAGCGGACGCAGGATATTCCCCGGCTGCAATTGCCAGGATTTCCTTTTCGATGGGCCAAAGCGGGCGCATCCCCAATCTATAGCGGGTGCTGCGCGTGACCGGAACAGACTTGACCCATCGGTGTAGTCAAAGGTCCGAGACTCGATGCAAATGATCGACTTCAAAAAGCGCGCAATAGTCATGCGTCGAAGGCCGGCACGGCGCGATAATGTAGGGACGCCCTTCGCAGGATCGCTCCGCTTGCAGAGACGCAGCGAATCCATCGCGGGCCATCCGCTCCGACGTCAGTCGCGCGGGTTCTCGTTCGCCGAGGCCGAGCATTCGGGGGCATCGACCGCGACCGATACCATGTTTCCGCTGACCGAGGGGCGCTCGGGCCGCTTCGCCACCGCGATGATCAGCCCGGCGAGCGCCACCGCGCCGCCCGCGATCGACAGCGGCGCCCAGTGATAGTCTTCGAAGACGGTCGAAAACCCCATGGCGATGATCGGGATCAGCACGCTCGACCACGCCGCCTGCCCGGGGCCGACGGCGCGGATCACGCTGAAATAGAGCGGGAAGGACACCGCGCTGGCGACGATGCCCAGATAGAGGACGCCCAGCAGATAGACGGGCGTCGCCTCGATCGTCGGCGGCCCGGTCGTGATCCATGCAAAGCCGCCGTCGGCGAGCGCGCCGAAGAGCATCGCCCATGCGATCATCACCGTCATCGACTGCGCGCGGGCGATCTTCGTCCCCTGCATGACGTTGGCGATCGAGGCCGAGAGCACCCCCGTCAGCGTCAGCAGCGTGCCCGCGACCACCGCCTGCGGACCGAGCGCCGCGGCGCGATATTCGTGCAGGATCATCAACCCGACGCCGACGATCGCGATTCCGGCGCCCGCCAGGAAGCGCCCTTCGAGCGGGGTCTTCAGGAACAACCGTCCGAACAGCGTGTTCGGCACGATGAGCAGCGCGAACAGCACCGCGACCAGCCCCGACGTGATATGTTGTTCGGCGCGGTAGACGAAATTGAAGTTGAAGGTGAACTGCGCGATGCCGAGCAGCACGACGAAGGCGAAGGCCCGGCGGTCGAGCCACAGCCGTTCGCCCCGCACCGCGGCGAACAGGAACATCGCGGCGGCCGCGACGATGAAGCGGTAGGTCACCGACCAGCTCGGCGGGACGATGCCGAGCTGCCCCTTGATGACGATCCACGTCGATCCCCAGATCAGCGTCACCAGAGCGAAGGGGATGAGGACGCGCGGATGGAGGAGCGATGCGCCGGGCTGGCTCATAGCGCCGCGATCGCCGCGGCGAGCGGCGCCGTCGAGGCGGCGTCCTGATCCCAGCTGGTGACGAGGCGCGCGGCACCTTCGCCCCAGTCGTAGAAGTCGAAGCCCTGCGCGCGCAGATCGGCCGCCTCTTCGGCGGTCAGCCGCACGAACAGCTCGTTCGCCTCGACCGGATACATCAGCCGGTCGCCGCAGGCCGCGGCGAGCGCCGCCGCCCCGGCGTTGGCGGCACGCGCGTTGGCGAGCCACAGATCGTCCTTCAGCATCGCGCGGATCTGCGCCGCGACGAAGCGCCCCTTGCTGAGCAGGTGCCCGCCGCGCTTCTTGAGTTCGCGCACGCCCGCGCCGCCGCTGCCGCCGAAGAACACCAGCGCCTCGGCCATCATCGCGCCGTTCTTGGTGAAGCCGAACGACAGCGCGTCGACCCCGGCGCGCCAGGTGACGTCGGCCGGCGTGCAGCCGAGAAAGGCGACCGCATTGGCGAAGCGCGCGCCGTCCATGTGCAGTTTCATGCCGCTGGCCTTCGCGATCTCGCTGATCTCGGCGACCTCGTCGGAACGCCAGGACAGGCCGTATTCGGTCGCGTTGGTGATGCTGATCGCCGCCGGCTGGACCTGGTGGACGTCGGCGCGGATGCCGGCGATTCGCGCCTTCAGCGCATCGGCGTCGATCTTTGCCCCCGTGCCGGGCAGCGGCATCAGCTTGGCCCCGCCCGAATAGAAGGTCGGGGCGCCGCATTCGTCGACCTCTATATGCGCTTCCTCATAGCAGAGGATGCCCTGCCACGGCCGCACGAAATGGGCGAGGATGATGCTGTTCGCCGCGGTTCCGGTCGAAATCCAGACGACCTCGCACTCCGTTTCGAACAGGTCCGAAAAGGCCGCGTCGAGCGACCGGCTGAGCGCGTCGCCGTCATAGGCGGTGTCGACATGGTTCGCCGCGGCCAGGGCGTCCATGACCGCGGGATGGACCGCGGCCGCATTGTCAGAAAAGAAGCGCAGGGCGGTCATGCCGCCGCCCTTAGCGCAGGACGGGCATCCTGCTAAGCCGTTATTTGCTCCACGCGTCCGGCGCGCCGTCCCGGTCGGGCGAGCGCGGACGGTAGAGCCATTTGCCCTTGGTCCGCGACCGGCGCACCAGATATTCCCCCGGCATCAGCAGGCGGAAGTGCGTGCCGTTGCGGTCGAGCAGCAGACCGAAACGGGGCAGCAGGATCGAACGGCTGTGCCATTCGTAGACGCCGTCGTTCGGCGCGGCAGGATTCTCCATGGCGGACCACTCCGCTCCCGAGCAAATCGCCCCGTTCCGATGGCGGGAGACTCCATCGGACCCGGAACGTCCTTACCGCGATTCGGTTGCATGGTGATGGCAGGGGCGGACGGCACGGCGCATGAAACGACCGGACCGACCGGCTTCGGCCGCGCAAGCGCGGCCAGCCGAAAACCGCGCCGCCGCGCGCGATCAGCGGTCGCGCTTCGCCAGCAGCTTGAGCCGTAGCGCGTTCAGCTTGATGAAGCCCGCCGCGTCCTTCTGGTCATAGGCGCCGGCGTCGTCCTCGAAGGTAACGTGGCGCTCGCTGTACAGGCTGTGCGGCGACTTGCGGCCGACAACGGCGGCACTGCCCTTGTAGAGCTTGAGCCGCACCGTGCCCGACACCTTTTCCTGGCTGTGGTCGATCGCCGCCTGCAGCATCTCGCGCTCGGGCGCGAACCAGAAGCCGTTGTAGATGAGTTCGGCATATTTCGGCATCAGCTCGTCCTTCAGGTGCGCCGCGCCGCGGTCGAGCGTGATGCTTTCGATCCCGCGATGCGCGCGGGCATAGATTTCGCCGCCCGGCGTCTCGTACATGCCGCGCGACTTCATGCCGACGAAGCGGTTCTCGACGAGGTCGAGCCGGCCGATGCCATGCTTGCGGCCGAGGTCGTTGAGCGCCGCGAGCAGCGTCGCGGGCGACATCGCCTGCCCGTTCAGCGCGACGCCGTCGCCGCGCTCGAAATCGATGGTGACATATTCGGGCGCATCGGGCGCATCCTCGGGATTCACCGTGCGCGAATAGACATAGTCGGGGGTCTCTTCCCACGGGTCCTCGAGCACCTTGCCCTCCGACGAGGTGTGGAGGAGGTTCGCGTCGGTCGAGAAGGGGCTTTCGCCGCGCTTGTCCTTCGGCACCGGAATCTGGTGCTTTTCGGCGAAGTCGATCAGCGCGGTGCGGCTCGTCAGGTCCCACTCGCGCCACGGCGCGATCACCTTGATGTCGGGATTCAGCGCATAGCAGGACAACTCGAAGCGCACCTGATCGTTGCCCTTGCCCGTCGCCCCGTGCGCGACCGCGTCGGCGCCGGTCTGCTTCGCGATCTCGACCAGCCGCTTCGAGATCAGCGGCCGCGCGATCGAGGTGCCGAGCAGATAGTCGCCCTCGTAGCGGGCGTTGGCGCGCATCATCGGGAAGACGAAGTCGCGGACGAACTCCTCGCGCAGGTCGTCGATGAAGATATGCTCGGGCTTGATCCCCATCAGCTCGGCCTTGGCGCGCGCGGGCTCCAGTTCCTCGCCCTGCCCCAGATCGGCGGTGAAGGTCACGACCTCGCAGCCATAGCGGGTCTGCAGCCACTTGAGGATGACGCTGGTGTCGAGCCCTCCCGAATAGGCGAGGACGACGCGCTTGATGGACTCGGACATGATGGCACCTTCTGGCGGGAAACGACGCGGGCGCGGCTAGCAGGCCAGCCCGCGCGGCGCAACGGCCTGATCGGGCCGAGGGGCGGAAAAGGGCGCGGCCACACCCTTCGTCATGCGGAACTTTCCCTTTCGTCACCCTGAACTTGTTTCAGGGTCCATGGTCTGCCCTCACGTGACAGGCGGCGCAAAAGGAGAGGTCCGGCCATGGATGCTGAAACAAGTTCAGCATGACGAAGGATGGACCTGATCCGGAGAAAGCAATCCAGGGCGGTTCCCGCCCGCTCTGGATTTTCGCGCGGCTTCGCCGCTCGCAATGACGAGTCCATTCGATGTCATCGCGCTCCGGCCGTACCGCGAGCGCGCGGAGCGTAGGAACAGCACGTCAGGCGGCGCGCGGAAGCCGGAAGTCGACGCCGCTCGGGTCCTGAAAGGGCCGCAATCCGAATTCGGGCATGATCGCGAACAGATGATCGAAGATATCCGACTGGATATCCTCATATTCCGCCCACGCGGTCGTGCTGGTGAAACAATAGATTTCGATGGGAAGGCCCTGCGCCGTCGGCGCCAGCTGCCGCACCAGCAACGTCATGTCCTTCGATATGCGACCGTTCGCCCGCAGGTAGGCGAGGACATAGGCGCGGAAGGTGCCGACGTTGGTGACGCGGCGGCTGTTGACCGGATCGTGCCCGGCCCGTTCGACCCGGGCATTCCATTCGCCCAGTTCGCCCTGCTTGCTCTCCAGATAATCGTCGATCAGCCGCAGGCGGCGCAGTTGCTGCTTTTCGTCCGCGGTCAGAAAACGGATGCAGTTCTGGTCGATCAGCAGCGACCGCTTGATCCGGCGCCCGCCCGATTCCGACATGCCGCGCCAGTTCTTGAAGCTCTCCGCGATCAGGCGATGCGTCGGGATGGTGGTGATCGTCTTGTCCCAATTCTGCACCTTGATCGTGTGCAGCGCGATGTCGATCACGTCGCCATCGGCGTTGAGCTGCGGCATTTCGATCCAGTCGCCGACGCGCAGCATGTCGTTCGAGGTGAGCTGCACCGATGCGACGAGCGAGAGTATCGTATCCTTGAACACCAGCATCAGCACGGCGGCCATCGCGCCGAGGCCGGACAGCAGCAGCAGGGGCGATTGCTCCATCAATGCCGCGACGATCAGGATCGCCGCCCCGGCATAGAGGATGATCTTCAGCACCTGCATGTAGCCCTTGATCGGCCGGCTCGCGGCGTCGGGCCGCCGCTCGTATATCTCGTTCCCCAGGCTGAAGGCCCGGCTGATCGCCATGGCGATGAAGAGGATGATGGAGGCGGCGACGACATTGCCGACCACGGTGACGACGCCCGCGGGCAAATGCGGCACCGCTCCGATGCCCGACGAGATGACAAGCGCGGGAAAGACGTTGGCAAGCCTTGCCGCGACGGGAACCGGCGTCGGCCCGCCCTGCGGCAGCCAGCGCAGCGCAACGCGCAACACGACATGCTTGACGATGAAGTTGACGACCCAGGCGATGGTGAGAAGCAGGCCCAGGCCGATCAGGGTCTCGGCCCAGGGCGGCAGGTCGGCAAGGAAGGGAAAAACAGCAGCGATCGAGAGGGTTTCGGTCGTGATGGAATGCATGACATCGTGCCTGCTGGCGCGCAGGCCTGTCTCCTTTGGCTATGGACGGGATATCAAAACATCGCACGCCCCGCGCGCCGGTGTCAAATCACGTGCCGCCATATCTCGCTTCCGCCGCTGCCAAATAATCCCGCGTCAGCGGCAGCGCGCGGCGGCTGCGGGCGAACTGGATCTGGTAATTGCCCATGCTGCCGCTCTCGAACGCCGCGGTCGCGCCGGCGAGGTAGAAGGTCCACATGCGGAAGAAGCGCTCGCCCATCATCGCCACGATCTGTGCCTCGTGCGCGACGGTGCGCGCATACCATTGGCGCAGCGTCAGCGCATAGTGGAGGCGCAGCGTCTCGACGTCGGTGGCGATCAGCCGGCTCTTCTCGCTCGCCGCCACCGTCTCGCTGAGCGCGGGGATATAGCCGCCGGGGAAGATATATTTGCGCGTGAAGGCGTCGGTCGACCCCGGCCCCCCGAAGCGGCCGATGGTGTGGAGCAGCATCACCCCGTCCGCCGTCATCAGGTTCGCGCAGGCGCGAAAGAAGGTCTCGAAATTGCGCGCGCCGACATGTTCGAACATGCCGACCGAAACGATGCGGTCGAAGCGCCCCGGCTCGCGCGCCGCAAGGTCGCGATAATCGATCAGCTCGAAGCGCACGCGGTCGGCGACCCCCGCCGCCTCTGCACGCTGGCGCGCGAGGGCGAGCTGTTCGTCCGACAGGGTGATGCCCAGCACCTCGACCTGCTCCAGCTTCGCCAGCGTGATCGCCATCCCGCCCCAGCCGCAGCCGATGTCGAGCACGCGCTGCCCGGGCGCGAGCGCGAGCTTTGCCGCGATATGCGCCTTCTTCGCCGCCTGCGCCTGCTCCAGCGTCATGTCCGGCCGCGGCCAGTAGGCGCAGCTATATTGCATGTCGTCGTCGAGGAAGAGGCGATAGAGATCGTTGCCGATATCGTAGTGATGGTGGACGTGGGCGCGCGCGCTGCGGCGGCGGTTGATCGAGTTGAATCGCGTCCGCACCCCTTCCAGCCATTCGCCGAAGACGGTCTTGTCCTTGAGCTTCGCCCCGCGGTCCCACGGCGTGTTCATGCGCAGCAGCGCGATCAGCTCCATGATGTCGCCCTCGACGATCTGGAGGTCGCCGTCCATGAAAGTTTCGCCGGCACCGAGGCGCGGATCGAAGATGATCCGGCGCATCGCGCGCCGGTTCCGGAAGCGGACGGTGACCTCCGGAAAACCGGGCTCGGGCTCGCCGAAACGCTCTTCGCGACCGTCAGGCATGACAACGGTCAACCTGCCGCGACGCACGACGCGGGTAAGGAAGGGACGCAGGATCGACATAGGTCTCGGTTCAGAACCCCCTTGGCGGCATTTGGTTGCGCTCGGTCGCCGGCATAGCATGCAGGATCGCCGATGTCGTCCCGGTCGCGGCGCGGGACCCGCGTCGTGCACGCAATGCCCGATTTTCCATCGTCCCAGCGCAAGCTGGGACGACGGTTCGGGATTCGCGGCCCTTCTCCTCCGAACGGACCGAGCCTAGGCGGCCGCCTCCGCCGCATATTCCTCGCGGTAGCGGGTGCGCAGCGTCACCTTGTCGATCTTTTCGGTGCCGAGCTTGGGCAGCGGATCGCGCGCGATCCATATGCGCTGCGGCACCTTGAAGGGCGCAAGGCGTGTCTTCAGGAAATCGGCCAGCCCCGCGGCATCGAGCGTGCTGCCCGGTTTGGTCCACAGCACGGCGCCCGGCACCTCGCCCAGCCGCTCGTCGGGCAGACCGAACACCGCGCATTCGTTCACGTCGTCATGTTCGTAGATCGCCGCCTCGACCTCCTGGCAGCTGATATTCTCGCCGCCGCGGATGATGATGTCCTTCTTGCGGTCGACGATGAACAGATAGCCATCCTCGTCGAGATAGCCGAGGTCGCCCGAGCGGAAATAGCCGTTGGCGAAGATCGCCGCCTTCGTCGCCTCGGGATTGTTCCAATAGCCTTCGAAATTGCAGACCGAGCGGATGCAGATTTCGCCGACCTGTCCCTGCGGCAGCGCGTTGCCGTCGTCGTCGAGGATCGCGAGGTCGACGAGGGGCTTCGACGCCGGGCCGGTCGACAGCGGCTTTTCGAGATAATTCTCGTTGATGATGCCGCAGCCGACGGCGTTGGTCTCGGTCAGGCCGTAGCCGAGCAGCGGCTTGCCGTCGCCCATCTCGGTGGCGAGGCGCTTGACGTGCTCGGGCGGGCGCGGCGAACCGCCGCCCGCATAGCTCTTGCAGGTCGACAGGTCGTATTTCGACCGGTTCGGATGGACGAGAATCTCGTAGCTCATCAGCGGCACGCCGACGAAATAATTGACCTGTTCGTCCTGGATCAGCCGCATCGCCTCTTCGGCGTTCCATTTCGGCATCAGCACCAGCTTGCGCCCCAGCGCGAAGCTTTGCAGGAACACCGGAATCTCGGCGGTGACGTGGAACAGCGGCGTGCAGATCAGCGTCGCGGGCTGGATGTCCGACATCAGCCCGTCCTGGGTCAGCAGATGGACGATGCTGGCGGTCTGCGTCACATAGTTGAAGACCGCCTGCACCACCGCCTCGTGCCGCGAATAGGCGCCCTTCGACTGGCCGGTCGATCCCGAGGTGAAGAGGATGGTCGCGAGATCCTGCCCGGTCAGCCGCGGCAGTTCGGTCTCCGCGCTGCCGCCCGCGTCGGTGATCGGCGCGATCGCCTCGTCGATCGGCCTGGCGATGTCGAGCGTGATCACCGTCGCGCCGTGCGCGGTTCCGGCGAGCCGTTCGGCGCGCTGCGGGTCGGCGATGACCAGCTTCGCCTCGCTGTCGGCGATCCCCGCCGCCAGCTCGCCGCCCTGCCACCAGCCGTTGAGCAGCGTCGCGCAGCCGCCCGCCAGCAGCACGCCGATATAGACGACGCACCAGGCGTTGGCGTTGCGCATCGCGATCGCGACGCGGTCGCCGCGCTGCACCCCGTGCCCTTCGACCAGCGCCGCCGCGACCCGCCGCGCGGCCGCATAGGTCTGCCGGAACGACAGGCGCTCGTCGCCCTCGACCAGGAAGGTCGCGTCACCGTGCTGCGCGCAGAAAAAGGCGACATAGTCGGCGAGGTTGGTCGGGGCATTGGTGATGAACGGCAGGTCCCGCCCGAAGCGTTCGACCGATCCGACCTGGATGAGCCCTCCGGGGCCGGTGATCTGTTCGTAAGCGGCGTCCAGGCGCAGGTCGAGCGCGGATGGCATCAGTATCTCTCCTCTTGGTCTCGGTGCGCTTACCCCTTATGGGGAAAGGCCTCTCCTGGGGAAGGGCCGAGCCTTTATGACATTTCCTGCGCTTCTAGCCGAAGCAACGCAATATTTGAACTTCCATGATCTGATGGGCGAAAACAGCGAAATCGCCTTCCACGTCTTCGGCCTGCCGATCCGCTGGTACGCGCTCGCCTATCTCGCCGGCATCTTCGTCGGCTATTGGTATCTGCTGAGGCTGATCGCGCAGCCGGGCGCCCCGATGGCGCGCCGCCACGCCGACGACATGATCTTCTATGCGATGCTCGGCATCATCCTCGGCGGCCGCATCGGCTATGTCCTCTTCTACAACCTCGGCGCCTATCTGGCCGACCCGATCGCCATCTTCCGCCTGTGGGACGGCGGCATGTCGCTGCACGGCGGCGTGGTCGGCGTGCTGATCGCCATCTGGTACGTCACCCGCAAGGAAAAGCTCAGCTTCCTGCGCTTCTGCGACTATATCGCGTGCGTTGTGCCCTTCGGCCTCTTCTTCGGCCGCCTCGCCAATTTCGTCAACGGCGAGCTGTGGGGGCGCCCGACGACGGTGCCCTGGGCGATCATCTTTCCGGGCAGCGGCACGATGGACCCGCGCCACCCGAGCCAGCTTTACGAGGCGGGGCTGGAGGGCGTCTTGACCTTCCTCGTCCTCGCCTTCCTCTTCTGGCGCACCGACGCGCGCTACAAGCCCGGCTTCCTGTTCGGCATGGCGGCGATCCTCTATGGCCTCAGCCGCTTCGCGCTCGAATTCGTCCGCGAACCCGACGTCCAGCTCGGCACGCTGCCGTGGGGGCTGACGATGGGGCAGACGCTGACGGTGCCGATGCTGATCGCCGGAATCTGGCTGGTCGCGACCGCCAAACGCCGCCGCCAGCGCGTCGAGCCGATCGCGGGGCCCGACAGCATTGCGTGACGGCCCGCCCACGCCGACGCAGCTGATCAGGGAAGTGGCGGCGGGACGGCCGATGACGGTCGCCGACTATATGGCGGCCGCCAACGCGCATTATTATGCGACGCGCGATCCGCTGGGGGCCGCCGGCGACTTCACCACCGCGCCCGAGATCAGCCAGATGTTCGGCGAGATGATCGGCATCTGGATCGCCGACCTGTGGCGGCGCGCGGGCAGCCCCGCGATCCGCTATGTCGAGATCGGCCCCGGCCGCGGCACGCTGGCCGCCGACGCGCTGCGCACGCTCGCGCGCTTCGGCTGCGCGCCGCAGGGCATCCATCTGGTCGAGGCGAGCCCGGTGCTGCGCGCGGCGCAGGCGGTGCGCGTGCCGTCGGCCGAGCATCACGACGCGGTCGACGCCCTGCCCGACGACCTGCCGCTGGTCGTCGTCGCCAACGAATTCTTCGACGCGCTGCCGATCCATCAATATGTGCGGACGGCGGACGGCTGGCGCGAGCGCATGGTCGAGCGCCGCGACGGCCGCCTCGCCGCGGTCCCCGGCGACACGCCGGTGGACGAGATCATCCCCCCGGCGCTGCGCGTGCGCGGCGAGGGCACGATCGTCGAGACCGCCCCGGCGGCGGCGGCGGTCATGCACCAGTGCAGCGCCCGCCTCGCGCGGCAGGGCGGCGCGATGCTGGCCGTCGACTATGGCTACAGCGGCCCGGCGGCGGGCGACACGCTGCAGGCGGTGAAGGCGCATCGCTTCGCCGATCCCTTCGCCGATCCGGGCGAGATCGACCTGACCGCGCATGTCGATTTCGCCGCGCTCGCCCATGCCGCGCGGCGCCCCTCGACCCACGTCCTCGGCCCCGTCGGACAGGGCATCTGGCTGAGCGCGATGGGAATCGACGCACGGCTCGAAACGCTGAGCGCCGCGGCGCCCGCGCGCGCCGCCGAACTGCGCGGCCAGCGCGACCGGCTGGTCGAGCCCGGCCAGATGGGCGAGCTGTTCCAGTGCCTCGCGGTGTCGGCGGCCGGCTGGCCGCGCCCCGCCGGCTTTCCGGAGTGACCGCATGACCGCCGCCGTCGTCCCCGCCCGCGCCGACGATGCCGAGGCGCTGTCGCGCTTCGCCGAAACGGCCTTCGTCGACACGTTCGGCCATCTTTACGACCCCGCCGACCTCGCAGCCTTCCTCGCCGACTGGAACCCGCCCGCGCGCATCCGCGCGCAGATCGCCGATCCCGCCTGGACGATCGGGCTGGTGCACGATGCAGGGGGCGCGATCGCGGGCTTCGCGAAGCTCGGCCCGATCGACTTCGCGCTGCCCGAGGGCCAGCCCGCCGACGATGCGACCGAACTGCACCAGCTCTATGTCGGCGAGGCAGCGAAGGGCACCGGGGTTGCCGCCGCGCTGATGCAATGGGGCATCGCCTGGGCGCGCGAGCGCGCCGCCATCCTCTATCTGTCGGTGTTCACCGAAAATCCGCGCGCTCAGGCCTTCTATCGCCGCTATGGTTTCGTCGACGTCGGCCGCAACGCTTTCCGGGTCGGCAACCATATCGACGAAGATCGCATCTGGAGGCTCGACCTGTGACCCCGCCCTTTCGCACCGCCGCGCCGCTGGAGGGTGTCCCGCACGGTTTCTTCGGACGCCGCGGCGGGGTGTCGGGCGGCGACCTCGCTTCGCTCAACTGCGGGCTCGGGTCGGGCGACGATCCCGCGCTGATCGCCGAGAACCGCCGACGCGCCGCCGACGCGCTGCTGCCCGGCGCGGCGCTGGCCGGCCTCTATCAGGTCCACGGCAACCGCTGCGTCGTCGTCGATGCGGCAAGCGACCCCGCCGCGCGGCCGGAGGCCGACGCGCTCGCGACCCGCACCCCAGGCATCCTGCTGTCGATCCTGACCGCCGACTGCGTGCCGGTGCTGTTCGCCGACCGCGAGGCCGGCGTCGTCGGCGCCGCGCATGCCGGGTGGAAGGGCGCGCTCGCGGGCGTCACCGACGCGACGCTCGACGCGATGCAGGATTTGGGCGCCGACCGCGCGCGCATCACCGCCGCGATCGGCCCGTGCATCGGCCGCGCCTCCTATGAGGTCGACGAGGCTTTCGTGCAGCGCTTCGTCGACGACGACCCCGAAAACGAGCGCTTCTTCGCCGCCGGGCGCGCCGGCCACGCGATGTTCGATATCGCCGCCTATGTCGCCGCGCGCCTCGCCGCGGCGGGGGTGACGCGGATCGCGATCGGCGGGCAGGACACCTACGCCGAGGTCGCGGAGTATTTCAGCTATCGCCGCGCCTGCCACCGGGGCGAGACCGGCTATGGACGCCAGATGGCGCTGATCGGCATCGCGGCGCGATGAGGGGAACGCGATGAGGGAGACGCGATGACGGGGGCGCGGCTGTTCGGGCTGGCCGGCGGGCTGCTGGCGTTCGCCCTGATGCGGATACTGCCGGCGCCCGCCGGAATGGAGCCGGGCGCCTGGGCGGTCGCGGCGATGACGCTGCTGATGGCGGTGTGGTGGATGACCGAGGCGATGCCGCTGACGGTCACCGCGCTGCTGCCCTTTCTGCTCGTGCCCAGCTTCGGGGTGATGGATTCCAACGCCATCGCCAAGGAATATTATTCGCCGATCCTGTTCCTGATCCTGGGCGGCGCCTTTCTGGCGCTGGCGATCGAGCGCGTCGGCCTGCACCGCCGGGTGGCGCTGGCGCTGCTCAAGCGCGCGCCGCCGACCGCGACCGGGCTGCTCTTCGCCTTCATGGCGGCGACCGCGGCGATCGGCCTGCTCGTCTCCAACACTTCGACCGCGCTGATCATGATCCCGATCGCGCTCGCGGTGATCGAGGCGGCGGGCATCCCCGAGGGAGAGACCGAGGGCTTCGCCGGCGCGGTGATCATGGGCACCGCCTTCGGCGCGACGATCAGCGGGTTCGGGACGCTGGTCGCAACGCCGACCAACGCGATCGCCGCCGGGCTGATCGAGCGGACGCTGGGCGTGCACATCTCCTTCCTCGACTGGCTGATGTTCGGCCTGCCGGTCGTGATCCTGAGCGTGCCGATCGCCACCTTCGTCCTCGCGCGCGTCCAGCGATTGAAGGACCATCCCTTCGACGCCGCCGCCGCGGCAAGCGCGCTGGGCGAGGCGACGATGTGGAGCCGCGCCGAGCGCCGCGTCGTGCCCGTCGCGCTGCTGGTCGTCGCGGCGTGGATCGCGCAGCCGCTGCTGGCGCCGCTGTTTCCGAAGGGCGCGCTGACCGACGGCACGATCGCGGTGGCGGGCAGCCTGCTGCTGTTCGTCGTTCCCGACGGGACGGGCCGTCCGCTGCTGGTCTGGAAGGAAGCCGACCGGGCGCCGTGGGGCGTCATCATGCTGTTCGGCGGCGGACTGGCGCTGGCGGCGGCGATGACCGAGAGCGGGCTCGCGGCGTGGCTCGGCACCATCCTCGCCCCGCTCGGCGCAATGCCCGCGATCCTGCTGGCGCTGATCATCGTCGCGCTGACCATCCTCGTTACCGAGTTCGCGAGCAATGTCGCGACCGCGAGCGGCATCATGCCCGTGCTGACCGCGCTGATCGCGGCGACGGGGGCCGATCCGATCCTGCTCGCCCTGCCCGTCGCGATGGCCGCGAGCTGGGGCTTCATGCTGCCGTCGGGCACCGGGCCGAGCGCGCTCGCCTGGTCGACCGGCCACATCGCGCTGCCGCGCATGCTGAAGGCCGGGCTGGTCCTCGACATCATCGGCGCGCCGCTGCTGATCGGGGTGATCTGGACCGTCGCGATGCTGGTGTAGGGCGGGGCCGCCGCAGCGCACGCCGCGCGCGGATTTCGTTTCAATTGCAACCGGCGCTGTTGTAGACGGAACGCCTCATCCAAAGGAGCATTTCATGGCCATGCGCGGCAAACCCAAGGCGGACATCAAGACGATCGGCGGCCGGACGCTCAATCCCGCGACGCTGATGATGGGGCATGGCTACGACCCGGTGCTGTCCGAAGGATCGCTGAAGCCGCCGATCTTCCTCACCTCGACCTTCGCCTTCGAGAATGCGGCGGCGGGCAAGCGCTTCTTCGAACATATCACCGGCAAGCGGCAGGGGCCGGCCGACGGCCTCGTCTATTCGCGCTTCAACGGGCCGAACCAGGAAATCCTCGAAGACCGCCTCGCGATATGGGACGGCGCCGACGACAGCCTCGTCTTTTCCAGCGGCATGTCGGCGATCGCCACGCTGCTCCTGTCGCTGGTCAACCAGAATGATGTCGTCGTCCATTCGGGCCCGCTCTATGCCGCGACCGAGACGCTGATCGCGCGCATCCTGTCGCGCTTCGGGGTCAGCTTCGTCGATTTCCCTGCCGGCGCGACGCGCGAGGAGCTCGACGCGCTGCTCGCCCGCGCCAGGACGCTGGCCGACGAAAAGGGCGGCAAGGTTGCGCTCGTCTACCTCGAAAGCCCGGCGAACCCGACCAATGCGCTGGTCGATGTCGAGGCGGTGCGCGCGGCGCGCGACGCCGCCTTCCCCGGCGATCAGAAGCCCGCGATCGCGATCGACAATACCTTCCTCGGCCCGCTGTGGCAGCAGCCGCTGAAACAGGGCGCCGAACTCGTCGTCTACAGCCTCACCAAATATGCCGGGGGGCATTCTGACCTCGTCGCCGGGGGCGTGTCGGGCGACCAGCGACTGATCGACATCATCCGGCCGATGCGCAACACCATCGGCACCATCTGCGACCCGAACACCGCGTGGATGCTGCTGCGCAGCCTCGAAACGCTCGAACTCAGGATGAGCCGCGCGGGGGAGAATGCGCTGAAGGTCTGCACCTTCCTGAAGGACCATCCGAAGGTCGAGGGGCTCGGCTACCTCGGCTTCATCGCCGACCCGCGGCAGAAGGACATCTTCGACCGGCACTGTTCGGGCGCGGGGTCGACCTTCTCGCTGTTCATCCGCGGCGGCGAGGCGGAAAGCTTCCGCTTCCTCGACGCCCTGAAGATCGCAAAACTCGCCGTCAGCCTCGGCGGCACCGAAACGCTCGCCAGCCACCCCGCCGCGATGACCCACCTGTCGGTTCCCGACGAGCGCAAGAAGGCGCTGGGCATCACCGACAATCTGGTGCGCGTGTCGATCGGCATCGAGGACGCCGACGACCTGATCGCCGATTTCGACCAGGCGCTGGCGGCGGTTTGAGCCGTAAAGGCAGTATAGGATCTTTCGCGCAGAGGCGCAGAGTTCGCAAAGAAACATAGCTCTCCCGTTCGTGCTGAGCTTGTCGAAGCACCGTTCTTCTTCTTGCGACGTCACAAGAAGAAGAACGGTGCTTCGACAAGCTCAGAAAGCCTCTGCGAACTCTGCGCCTCTGCGCGAAATTCATGACTCACGGCGGGAAGACACAGCAGCCCCTGCTTTCGCAGCGGCGACGTCGACATCCTATTTCCGCCGCCAGTCGACGACCTGCCAGCCCATCGTCGGCGCAAGCTTCTTCAGCCTGCGCGACGGCGTCGTCGCCACCGCCTGGTCGGCGAAATACAGCATCGGCCGGTCGGACACATGGTCCGAATAGGCGCGGATATGCGCCGCCTCGCGCGTGATGTCGTTGTCGGCGAGCCATTCGCCGATGCGCGCGAACTTCGCCTCGCCATAGCAATTGTCGCCCGCCAACCGGGCATGGACATGGTCGGCGCCGTCGGGTTCGTCGAGCCGCGTCGCGAGGACGTCGTCGATCCCCAGCCGCCGCGCGATCGCATCGACATAAAGGTGGAAGGAGGCGGTCGCGAGCAGCAGGCGATAGCCCGCCGCGCGGTCGGCCGCGATCTGGTCGAGCGCCGCCGGGTGCAGCCCGCGCGCGACGACCTTGTCGGCATAGCTTTCGGCGAGCGGCGCGATCTCCGACCGGCGGAAGCGCTTGCCGACCAGCAGTCGCAGGTTGATCGCCTTGAGCCGCGACCGGTCGATCAGCCGCAGCGAATAGGCCAGCCCCGCGAGCGCGACGAGCGGCAGCAGCAGCAGCCGCCACGGCTGGCGCCGCCGCGCGACGTGCATCAGGAAGCCGCTGTAGGTGCCCGCGCGCGTGATCGTGCGGTCCATGTCGTACATCGCGATGCGATGGGCGTAATCGGGTGCGGGCGGGCGGTCCATGCGCCTTCCTTACCCCCGCCGCCATCGCCGGCCAAGCCCGGCCCGCACCACGGATTCGCTTGCCGTCATTCGGCAAATAATCCAAGGTCGTCCGCACGATGGCGGCCAGGGCGGATTTCGAAACGGACGAAGGAGCCGATGGCGTCGATGTGCGCTTCACCGGGCGTCTGACGCTCGCGCGGCTCGGCGACCTGCCCGCCCGGCTCGACGCGCTGGGACCGGTCGCAACGCTCGACCTTTCCGCGATCGAGCGAATCGACACCGTCGGCGCCTGGATCGTGACGCGCACCGCGCAGGCGCACGACGCGAAGGTGGTCGGCGCCAGCGAAGAGGCGCAGCGACTGCTGAAGGCGCTGGCCGACGACAAGAGCGAATATCGCATCCACCGCGACCGGCGGCCGATGTGGGCGCGCATGCTCGAGCAGATCGGCACCGCGAGCCTCAGCATATGGCGCGAGCTGGTCGGCATCGTCGATTTCTTCGGTGCGATGATCATTGCGCTGTTCATCCAGATTCGCGCGCGGCGCCGCATCCGCTGGCACGCGATCGTCACCCGCTTCCAGACCGTCGGCGTCGACGCGCTGCCGATTATCGGGCTGATGAGCTTCCTGATCGGCATCGTCATCGCGCAGCAGGGCGCGGTGCAGCTGCGCCAGTTCGGGCTGGAGGTGTTCACGATCAACCTCGTCGGCCGCGCCTCGATCCGCGAGCTGGGGCTGCTGATGACCGCGATCATGGTTGCGGGCCGGTCGGGCTCCGCCTTCGCGGCGCAGATCGGCACGATGAAGCTGACCGAAGAGGTCGACGCGATGCGCACCATCGGCGTGTCCCCGATGGAGGCGATCGTGCTGCCGCGCGTCGCCGCGTCGACGATCACCATGCCGCTGCTCGGCTTCTATGCCAGCATTTGCGCGATCGTCGGCGGCGGCGCTTTCTGCTGGGTCGGGCTCGACCTGCCGCCGCTCACCTATATCCAGCGGCTGCGCGAGATCATCCCGATGACCGATTTCTGGATCATGCTGATCAAGGCGCCGGTGTTCGGCATCCTGATCGGCGTCACCGGCTGCTACGAGGGGATGCAGGTGCGCCAGAATGCCGAGGAGGTCGGGCGCCGCACGACCTCCGCGGTCGTCGCCGCCATCTTCCTCGTCATCGTCCTCGACGCCTTCTTCGCCGTCTTCTTCTCGACGATCGGGTGGAACTGATGAGCGCCGGCGAGCAGGAAGAGGAGATCCGGCAGGAGATCGCGGCGGCCGAGGCGGTGCGGCCCGAGCAGTTCGAATATGCGATCCGCGTGCGCGGCCTCGTCAACCGGTTCGGCGACGCGGTGGTCCACGACGGCCTCGACCTCGACGTGCGGTCGGGCGAGATACTGGGGGTGGTCGGCGGGTCGGGCACCGGCAAGTCGGTGCTGATGCGGTCGATCGTCGGCCTGCAGATTCCGACCGCGGGCGAGATCGAGGTCTATGGCACCTCGCTCGACACCATCGCCAACGAAGAGGAATCGCGCGACCTGCGCCGCCGCTGGGGGGTGATGTTCCAGGGCGGCGCGCTCTTCTCGACGCTGAGCGTTGCGGAGAATATCCAGGTGCCGCTGCGCGAATATTATCCGCGCATCGACCAGCAGCTTCTCGACGAGATCGCCGCCTACAAGGTTGCGATGGTCGGCCTGCCGCCCGATGCCGGGCCCAAATATCCGGCCGAACTGTCGGGGGGCATGGTCAAGCGCGCCGGGCTGGCACGCGCGCTCGCGCTCGACCCGGCGCTGCTGTTCCTCGACGAGCCGACCGCCGGGCTCGACCCGATCGGCGCCGCCAAGTTCGACGCGCTGATCCGCGAGCTTGCCGACACGATGGGGCTGACCGTCTTCCTGATCACCCACGACCTCGACACGCTCTATGCGACCTGCGACCGCGTCGCGGTGCTGGCCGAGAAGACGGTGATCGCGGTCGGGACGATCCCGGAACTGCTTGCCACCGAACACCCCTGGATACAGGATTATTTCAACGGACCGCGCGGTCGCGCCGCGACGGAATCGCACGAGCGCGTCCCGCGCGATAGGAAAAGCTGATGGAAACACGCTCGAACAATGTGCTGGTGGGCGCCTTCGTCCTCTTCTTCACCGTCGCGCTGGCCTTTTTCGTGGTCTGGCTGGCGAACGACAGCGGCGGCGCGAAGCGCGAATATGACATCTTCTTCAAACAGTCGGTCGACGGGCTGAACAAGGGCGCGCAGGTGCAGTTCTCCGGCGTGCCGGTGGGGCAGGTGCGCCAGATCGCGCTGTGGCCCGACGATCCGCAGTTCGTCCGCGTCCGCATCGAGGTGGAGGAGAGCGTGCCGATCCTGCAGGGCACCACCGCCGCGCTGGAGGGCGTCGGCTTCACCGGCGTGTCGCAGATCGCGCTCGACGGCGCGGTGAAGGGGGCGCCGCCGATCAGCGACAAGGGGCCGGCGGGCAAGCCCGTGATCCCGACGCGCGTGGGCGGACTCGGCGAACTGCTGAACACCGCGCCGCAGCTTCTCCAGCGCCTTTCGACGCTGTCCGAACGGCTCGCCGAACTGGTCGATGACGAGAATCAGGCGAGCATCAAGGGCATCCTCAACAATGTCGAGCAATCGACCGCGATCCTCGCGCGCAACGGCCCCGCGCTCGAAAAGGCGCTCGCCGACACGCGCATCGCGATCCAGCAGACGGGCAACGCCGCCGAACAGATCGGCAATCTCGCCGCCGCGACGCAGGGCACGATCGACCGCAACGTCGACCCGGCGATGCGCAATCTGCGCGACACGCTCGCCTCCGCCAACCAGTCGATGCAGACGCTCGAACAGGCGATCTCGGACGCGCGGCCGGGCCTTCGCACCTTCAGCGAGACGACCGTTCCCGAAGCCAATGCGCTGATCCGCGACCTGCGCCGCACCTCCTCGTCACTCTCCAGCCTGACCGACAAGCTCGACCAGCAGGGCGCCGGCGCCGTGATCGGCGGCAGCAAGCTGCCCGACTACAAGAAATGAGGACCCGTCCGATGCCCAGCCGCCTTCGCACCCCCCTGACCCTCGCGCTCGGCGCCCTGCTGCTTTCGGGGTGCGTCAGTTTCGGCGGCAAGGTACCGCCCTTCCTGCTGACGCTCGATGCCGACGCCGCCCCGGCGGCGGGCGAGGCGCGCACCGCCAGCGACGCCGCGACGCTGACCATCCTGATCCCCGCCGCGCCGCAGAAGCTGCGCACGACGCGCATCCCGGTGCAGCAGGACGACGCCAGCGTCGCCTATGTCAAGGACGCGCAATGGGTCGAGGCGCCGCAGCGGCTGTTCCAGCGCCTGCTGTCCGAAACCGTCGCCGCACGCACGAACCGCGTGGTGATCGACGAAGGCCAGTATCTGACCGCGCCGGGCGAGCAGCTTGCCGGGCAGCTCATGGAGTTCGGGGTCGATGCGCGGTCGAACGAGGCGATCGTCGTCTACCAGGCGATGCGCGTCGGCGCGGGCGGCAAGACCGTCACCCAGCGCCGCTTCGAGGCGCGCGAGCCGATCGGCGGCCGGGTCGAGGCCAAGCCGGTAGGCGAAGCGCTGACCCGCGCCGCGAACAGGGTCGCGAGCGACGTCGCGGGATGGCTGGGGAATTAAAAGATTCCAATTCGCCGTTGCGAGCGAAGCAATCCGGAGCGGTGTACGTCAGAGCTGCGCACCTTGATCTGACCCACAAAGGCAGTGCCGATTTTTAGGTCGACGCTCTACTTCGGATTGCCTCGCCCGCAATGACGGTTCCAATTCACGGCATTCCGATCTAAGCGCGCCGCGCAGCCACGCTGCGGCTTGCGCGCCTCTTTCGGGTTTCCGGCGCGCCCCCTTCCCCCGAGCCCGCCGACCGGAAAGGACTCTTCATGGGATGGATCATCCTCGCCATCGCCGTTTTCACCGAAATCTGCTGGGCGCTCAGCCTCAAATGGGCGGCGACGGTCGGCACGTGGCAGGCGTCGGCGGTGCCGGTGACGCTGAGCTTCGTCAACATGGCGCTGCTCGCCTTCGCGATGCGCGAGATTTCGGCCGGGACCGCCTATGCGATCTGGACCGGGCTGGGCGCGGTCGGCGTGATCATCGGCGGCATCCTGCTGTTCGGCGAAAAGGTCAGCGCGGTGCAGGTCGGCTTCATGGCGCTGATCGTGATCGGCGTGGTGGGCACCAAGCTGTTTTCGGCCGGGTGATGAAGGGCGAGGAAACGGCTGAAAGTCGCCATTCCCGTTTTTTTCGCTTCGTCGTTCCCGCGAAAGCGGGAACCCAGCGAGAGGCCAGCCGACGCACGCTCTGGATCCCCGCTTTCGCGGGGATGACAAGATAGGAAATGGCTGGAATCTACCCCAGCAAGCTCTTGCTCGCCTGTTCGGTCGCGTCGCGCGACAGGCCCGGTTGCGCCAGGATGCGGTCCAGTTCCGCCTTCATCAGCGCCGCCCGCGCCTCGTCGAAGCGCTTCCAGCGGCCGAGCGGCGGGATCAGGCGCGCGGCGGTCTGCGGGTTCTTCGGGTCGAGCGCGATGACGAGATCGGCGAGCAGGCGATAGCCGGCGCCGTCGGCGCGGTGGAACGCCGCCTGATTGGCGGTGAAGGCGCCATAGAGCGCCCGCACGCGGTTGGGGTTCGCCAGCGTGAAATCGGGATGGCGCGCAAGGTCGCGCACCGCATCGACGGTGTCGGGGCGCAGCGACCACGCCTGCACCTGGAACCATTTGTCGAGCACGAGCGGATTGTCGCGATAGCGCTGGTAGAAGATGTCGAGCGCATGGGCGCGCTCGTCGCTGTCGCCATGCGCGAGCGTCGCGAGCGCCGCCTGCCGCTCGGTCATCCCGTCGGCGTCGGAGAAGATGGCAAAGGCCAGCGCGGGCGCGTCGTCCCTTGCCGTCGCCGCGAGATAGGCGAGCGCGACCCCGCGCAGCCGGCGGCGTCCCTTGGCGGCGGGAGAGAGATCGGTCGCGGGCGGCGCGGGATCGGCAAGGATCGCGCGCCATTCGCTTTCGAGCGCCTCGCCGATCGCGGCCTGCAGCGCGAGCCGTTCGCGGCGGATCGCGTCGGGATCGACCGTCACCATCTGATCGCCGATGAAGGCCTCGCTCGGCAGCAGCACCGCTTCCGCGACGAAGGCGGGATCGGCGGCGGCGCCCGCCAGCGTCTCGCGCACCGCATCGACCACCGCGCCACGCTCCGCCGCTTCTCCCGACACCGCCGCGACGAGCGTGTCGAGCATCAGCTGCTGCAACGCTTCGTAGCGCGCGAAGGGATCGTCGTCGTGCGCCGCGAGCCACGCGAGTTCGCCCGGCGCGCGCGCGCAATCGACGATCACCGGGGCAGAGAAGCCGCGGTTGATCGACAGCATCGGCCGGCCGGCGAAGCGGCCGAGCGGCACCGTCGCGTCAGCGCGGTCGAGCAGCACGAGTTGCTCCGCCGCGTCCCGTACCGCGCCGTCGCGGTCGAACGCCTTGATCCGCAGCGGGATCAGCATCGGCGCCTTGTCGGGCTGTCCCGGCGTCGGCGGGATGGTCTGCGCGAGGTGCAGCACCCATTCGCCGCTCGCCGCGTCGCCTTCGAGGCGCGCGGCGATGCGCGGCGTTCCGGCCTGGCTGTACCACAGGCGGAATTGCGTCAGGTCGATGCCGGCGCCGTCCTCGATCGCGCGGACGAAATCCTCGCACGTCGCCGCCTCGCCGTCGTGGCGGTCGAAATAGAGGTCGGTCCCCCGCCGGAACCGTTCGGGGCCGACCATCGTCGTCATCATGCGGATGATCTCCGCCCCCTTGTTGTAGACGGTGGCGGTATAGAAGTTCGAGATTTCCTGATAGCTGTCGGGGCGGATCGGGTGCGCGAGCGGCCCGGCATCCTCGGGGAACTGCGCGGCGCGCAGCACGCGCACATCCTCGATCCGCTTGACCGCCGCCGATCCCATCGCGGCCGAGAAGCTCTGGTCGCGATAGACGGTGAAGCCCTCTTTCAGGCTGAGCTGGAACCAGTCGCGGCAGGTGACGCGGTTGCCCGACCAGTTGTGGAAATATTCGTGCGCGACGACCCCCTCGACCCCGTCGTAATCGGCATCGGTCGCGGTGTCGGGGTCGGCGAGGATATAGCGGGTGTTGAAGACGTTCAGCCCCTTGTTCTCCATCGCCCCCATGTTGAAATCGCTGACCGCGACGATGTTGAACAGGTCGAGGTCATATTCGCGGCCATAGACCTGCTCGTCCCACGCCATGCTGTGCTTGAGCGAAGCCATCGCGTGGTGGGTGCGGTCCTGATCGCCCGCGCGCACCCAGATGCCGAGTTCGACCCGGCGCCCCGACAGGGTGGTGAAATGATCGCGGTTGACGACGAGGTCGCCGGCGACGAGCGCGAACAGATAGGAAGGCTTCGGCCACGGGTCTTCCCACAATGCCCAGTGCGTTCCGCCTTCCCCCTCGCCCGTCGCGACGCAATTGCCGTTCGACAGCAGGATCGGGAAAGCGGCCTTGTCGCCTTCCATCCGCACCCGGTAGCGGCTGAGCACGTCGGGACGGTCGGGGTGGAAGGTGATGCGGCGGAACCCTTCCGCCTCGCACTGGGTGCAGAGCATGGAGTTCGAGGCATAGAGCCCCATCAGCTGGCTGTTGGCGGCGGGGTCGATCCGCGTATCGACCTCGACCACCGCGGCGGTCCGGGCGCCCAGATCGACAACCAGGTCCGACCCGTCCATCCGCCAGCCGTTCCACGCCTCGCCGTCGACGCGCACCGCTTCTGCCGTCAGCGCGTCGCCGCGCAGCACGAGCGGCGCCGGGGCATCGGCATCGCGCACCACCGACAGCGCCGCCGTCACCCGCGTCTCCGCGAGCCCGAGCGCGAAATCGAGCGCCACCTCCGGCACCCGCCATTCGGGCGGGCGATAGGCGGTGCGATGGATGGTGACGGGGGGGACGGGAGAGGAGGACGCGTCGGTCATGTGCGGAAGAAACCTCGAACGAGAATCGTTCGCCCTGGGCTTGCCGAAGGGCCGTCCTTCGTTTCGGCGCCGAAAGAAAGGACGATGCTTCGACAAGCTCAGCACGAACGGAAAAACTGTCGGTCATTGTCCTAGGCTTGGCGGCTGCGCCGCGCAATAAGGCGACCCATGAGCAACATGCTGATTTTCGGAATGGGCTATGCGGCCGGGCATCTCGCGGCGCGGCTGCGCGCGCGCGGGTGGGAGGTCATCGGCACCACGCGCGACGGGCGCGGCGGCAGCATCGCCTTCGCCGATGCGCCGGCGGTGCTGGCGGCGCTGCGCGACGCAACGCATATCCTGTCGTCTGTGCCCCCGGCGGACGGGGGCGATCCGGTGCTCGCCCGCTATGGCGAGGCGATCGCCGTCGCGCCGGCGACGTGGGTCGGCTATCTGTCCTCGACCGGCGTCTATGGCGACGCGCGCGGCGCGTGGGTCGACGAGAGCGCACCCGTCCACGGCCGCCGCGCCGACCGCAATGCCGCCGACGCCGCGTGGCAGGCGCTGCGCGGCGACGTGCGCGTCTTTCGCCTGCCCGGCATCTATGGCCCCGGCCGGTCGATCCTCGACCGGATTCGCGACGGGCGCGCGCATCGCATCGCGCTGCCCGGACAGGTCTTCAGCCGCATTCACGTCGACGACATCGCGGGCGGCGTCATCGCGTCGCTGCGCGGGCCGGCGGGCGTCTACAACCTCGCCGACGACGAACCCTGTTCGCAGAACCGGCTCGTCGAATGGGGCTGCGCGATACTGGGGGCGCCGCTGCCGCCGCTGCAATCGCTGGACGACGCGGCCCTGTCGCCCGCCGCGCGCGCCTTCTATGCCGAGAACCGGCGCGTCGCGAACGGCAAGGCGAAGCGGCTGCTGGGTTGGGCGCCGACCTATCCGACGTGGCGAGAGGGGTTGAGGGCGATGCTCGATTGAGCTCACGCAAAGGCGCGAAGGCGCAAAGAGAATAATCCGGCGCGGCGTAGCGACAATCTCACACAAAGACACAAAGAGGGCGGAGGAAATATCGACCTCCGTTCATCATCCCGTCGAGTGCATGGGGAAAGGACCGGACAAAGTCCGGTCAATTTATCTGCTGTGCCTGCGGATCAAAGGAGAGGTGGCAATATAGGCCGCCCTCTTTGTGTCTTTGTGTGAGATTTTTCTCTTTGCGCCTTCGCGCCTTTGCGTGAGCTTTTCCGAAAACCGCCCCGGCTACAGCAGCACATCCACCGCGTGGATCAGCACCCCGACCAGCCCGCCGACCAGCGTGCCGTTGATGCGGATATATTGCAGGTCGTCGCCGACCGCGCTTTCCAGCCGGTCGGTGATCGTCTTGGCGTCCCAGCCGCGGATCGTGTCGGACACCAGCCGCAGCGCCGTTTCGCCATAGCTGTCGACCATGCCGACGACCGCGCGGCGGGCGTAGCGGTTGAGCGTGCGCCGGATCGCCTCGTCCTCGCCCAGCATCGCGCCGAACTGGGTGATGAGTTCGCCGATGCGTCCCGCGAGCATGGTTTCGGGATCGCGCGCCGCCTTGAGCAGCGCGGCGCGGCCCTGTTCCCACAGGCCGTCGAGCCAGCGCTTGACCGCCTTGTTCTCGAGCAGTTCGTCGCGCACGCGCGCGACCTTCGCCTTGACCTCCGGGTCGTGCTGGAGGTCGAGCGCCATCTTGGCGAGCCCCTCCTCGACGCGGATGCGCAGCGGGTGCGTCTCGTCGATCGCCATCTCGGCGAGCAGCTTCGACAGGCCGGCGACGATGCGGTTCGCGATGCTTTCGTCGAGCCCGGTGAAGCGGACGATCGCGTTGCTGTTGTCGTGGACCATCTGGTGGATCAGATGCTCGTTGAGTTCGAGCGTCTTCGATCCCCACCCGACCATCGCATCGAGCAGCGGCTGGTGCCGCCCCTCCGCCAGCGCGGCCTGCAGCGCCTGACCGAGCAGCGGCGCGACGTCGAGTTCACGCAGCCGGTCGGCGATCGCCGACTTGACCATCCCGCCCAGCCGCTGCTGGTCGAGCGCACCGAGCGCGTCGGCGATGATCCGCGACGCGCCGAGCTTCAGCCGCCCGCCGCCCTCGGCCGGTTCCGACAGGAACTTGCCGACCGCGCCCGCGACGTCGACCGTCTGCATCTTGCGCGCGATCAGGCGCGGCAGCAGGAAATTGGTGAGCAGGAACCGCGCCAGCGTGTCGCCGATGCGGTCCTTGTTGCGCGGCACGATCGCGGTGTGCGGGATCGGCAGCCCCATCGGGTGGCGGAACAGCGCGGTGACCGCGAACCAGTCGGCGAGCCCGCCGACCATCGCCGCCTCCGCAAAGGCGCGCACGAAGCCGATCGCGGGGTGCACGTCCTGATAATATTTGGCGCTGACGAAGATCAGCGCCATCACGACGAGCAGCCCGGTCGCGACAACCCGGATGTTGAGCCCGCCCGTCGGAACCGCGACGCCCCAATGGTCGGAGGGTGCGCTCGGGCGGGCGGAGGTCGGCTCGGTCATGCCCAACAAATGGCGAAGCGCGGCAAAGGTTGCAACCGGCGCGCCGTCCGCGCGCGCCGATGCCGCCCCCGCGTCACTCCGCCGGCGACGGCGCCGGGTCGCCGTGCGGACGCGTGTCGTCGCCCTTGCGATAGGTGAGCAGGTTGGCCGAGAAGAAGCGGCCCAGGCGCTTTTCGATGCTGTCGGCCAGGCTGAAGCCCGCCGGAACGATCAGCAGCGTGAGCAGCGTCGACAGCGCCAGGCCGCCGATCACGACGACGCCCATCGGCGCGCGCCACGCCCCGTCGCCCGACAGCGACAGCGCGGTCGGCACCATGCCGGCGATCATCGCCACCGTCGTCATCACGATCGGCTGCGCGCGCTTGCGGCCCGCATCCTTGAGCGCCGCGAGCTTGTCGACGCCATGGTCCATCTCCTCGATCGCGAAGTCGACGAGCAGGATCGAGTTCTTCGCGACGATGCCGAGCAGCATCAGCAGGCCGATATAGACCGGCATGGAGATTTCCATGCCCGTGATCCACAGGCCGAGCAGACCGCCGAGCGGCGCGAGCAGCAGCGACGACATGTTGACCAGCGGCGACAGGAAGCGGCGATAGAGCAGCACCAGCGTCGAGAAGACGAGCATCAGCCCCGACACGACCGCGATCATGAAATTGGTCGCCAGTTCGGCCTGCCACTTGGCGTCGCCCTGGATGATCTTGCGCACGCCCTGCGGCATCGACTTGACCGCCGGCAGCGCGTCGATCTTGGTCTGCGCGTCGCTCGTCACCAGCCCCGGCGCAAGGTCGGCGCCGATCACGATGCGCCGCGTCTGGTTGTAGCGGCGCAATTCGGTCGGGCCGGCCCCGAAGCCGATTTCCGCCACCGCCTTCAGCGGCACGGTGGTCCCGCGCGAGGTCGGCACGGGCAGCGTCTCGATCGTCGCCAGGCTGCGGCGCGAATCCTCCGACAGCAGGACGCGGATCGGAATCTGGCGGTCCGACAGCGAGAATTTCGCGGCATTCTGGTCGATGTCGCCGATCGTCGCGATGCGGATCGTCTGGCTGAGCGCCGCGGTGGTGACGCCGAGTTCCGCCGCGAGGTCGAGCCGCGGCTTCACGATGATCTCCGGCCGCGGAATGTCGCCCTCGATCCGCGCCGAGCGCAGTTCCTTGAGCTTGCTCATCTGCTCGACGATCTTCTGCGCATGGCGTTCGAGCAGCACCGGATCGTCGCCGCCGATGATGAAGGTGATGTCGCGGCCCGAGAAGCCGCCCGCCTGGCTCTGGAACGAAACGCGCGCGTCGGGGATCGCCGCCAGCTTCGGCTGCAGGCCGCGTTCCCATTCGACGCTGGTGACCTCGCGATGCTTCTTCAGCGTGATATAGACCCCGCCGCTGCCGACCTGGACGTCGTAGAAGGCATTCTCCACCGCCTTGTCGTCCGCGAGGATCGCGTTGATCTCGTTCGAGACATGCGTGCTCTGCGCCAGCGTAGACCCCGGCGGCAGCTCATATTTGATCTGGCTGTAATCGCTGTTGATCGTCGGCTGAAACTGGTTCGGTAGCTGCGTGAACAGCAGGATGCTGCCGAGGAAGGCGAGCAGGCCGATCCCGACGATCCACACGCGATGGTCGAACAATCGCGCCCAGAAGCGCCGCGCCATGAACATGGCCCAGTGGGTGAAGGCCCATTGCCGCATCCCCGCCGCATAGGCGAGCGCCCCCACGACGATCTGCACCAGCCCGACGAGCAGATAGGCGGCGACGAAGCTGATCGGCGTCAGCAGCAGGAAATGGATCGCGGGATTCGGCGCGTCCTGTCCCACCGGCACCGGCTGGAAATAGCGGAAGGCCATGAACAGCACGGCGAGGCCGGCGGCGATCAGCGGCACCGACAGGAAGGCCGGCCGCGTCGCGACGGCCTCGTAACGCGCGCGAACCGCGTGATGCTTGCTGTTGTCGAGCGTCCAGGCGAGGATGCGTTCGTAGCGGTCGATCCACGGGCCGCCGGCATGCTCCTGCTCGCCTTGCGCCGACAGGAAATAGGCGGCGATCATCGGCGTGATCATGCGCGCGACGGCCAGGCTGACGAGCACCGCGAAGACGACGGTCATGCCGAACTGGATGAAGAACTGCCCGGAGATGCCGGGCATCAGCGCCACCGGCAGGAAGACCGCGACGATCGACGACGTCGTCGCGACGACGGCGAGGCCGATCTCGTCGGCGGCGTCGATCGCGGCCTGATAGGCCGTCTTGCCCATTCGCATGTGTCGGACGATATTCTCGATCTCGACGATCGCATCGTCGACGAGCACCCCGGCGACGAGGCTGAGCGCGAGCAGCGACAGGCTGTTCAGCGAAAAGCCCATCATGTCCATGAACCAGAAGGTCGGGATCGCCGACAGCGGGATCGCCATCGCGCTGATCAGCGTCGCGCGCCAGTCGCGCAGGAACAGGAAGACGACGACGACGGCGAGCACCGCGCCCTCGATCATCGCGGCCATCGAGCTGCGATACTGCTCCTTCACATATTCGGTCTTGGTGAAGAGGATTTTGAAGTCGACCTTGGGATTGTTCTTCTTGATCTCGGCGAGCTTCTTCATCGTCTCGTCGTGGACGGTGACGTCCGACGAGCCCTTCGCCTTCTCGATCGAGAAGGACAGCACCTGCTTGCCGCGGATCATCGCGAGGTTGCGCTGTTCGGCATAGCCGTCGGTCACCTTGGCGATGTCGGCCAGGCGGACGGTGCGGCCGTTGCCGATCGCGATGCGCGTCTCGCCGAGCTGGAAGGCATTGGCGGCGTTGCCGAGCACGCGCACCGCCTGTTCGGCCCCCGCGATCTCGGTCCGCCCGCCCGCGGCGTTCAGGTTCACCTGCCGCAGTTCCTGGTTCACCTGGCTCGCGGTCAGGCCATAGCTTTGCATGCGCGCGGGATCGAGGATGACGCGAATCTCGCGATCGACGCCGCCGGCGCGGCTGACCTTGGCCATGCCGGGGATCGACAGCAATTCCTTGGCGACCGTGTTGTCGACGAACCAGCTGAGCTGTTCCAGCGTCATGTCGGTCGCCTCGACCGCGAAATAGGTGATCGGCCCGCCCGCCGCGTCGATACGCACCACCTGCGGTTCGAGGATGCCGTCGGGCAGGTCGCTGCGGATCTGCTGAACCGCCTGATTGACGTCGTTATAGGCGCGGTCGATCGGCGTTCCGATCGCGAACTGCACCATCGTGCGGCTGTTGCCCTCGCTGACATAGGAGGACATTTCGTCGACGCCGCTGACCCCGCGGACCGCCGCCTCGACGCGCTGCGTCACCTGCGTCTCCAGCTCCGCCGGCGCGGCGCCGGGCTGCACGACGATGACCTGGACCAGCGGGAATTCGACGTCCGGATTGTCGTTCACGTCCATCCGGTTGAAGCTGACGAGGCCCGCCAGCAGCAACAGGATGAACAGCACGACCGGCGGCACCGGATTGCGGATGCACCAGGCGGAAATGTTGCGAAAGCTCATGATTCAAACGCCTTACGTGCTGGGCCGGATGCGCTTATTGCGCCGATTTCTGGATCACCGGCTTCACCTTTTCGCCGGGGTTGAGGAAGGCGCCGGCAAGCACGACCACCTTTTCGGTGCCCGACAGGCCAGAGGCGATCGATACGCCGCCGTCGGTCACGGTCCCGACCTTCACGGCGCGCCGTTCGATCTTGTCGTCCTTGCCGACGATCAGCACGAAATTGCCGTCGGAGCTGCTCTGCACCGCGCTTTCGGGGAGCAGCGGGGCTTCCGCCGTGCCCGACACCAGCCGCGCGTCGGCAAAGCCGCCGGGGCGCAGCGCGCTGCTGTAGGGGATGGCGATGCGCGCGGTGCCCTGCCGCGTGTTCATGTCGACGATCGGCGACACCTGCCACACCTGCCCCGCGATCTGCAGGTCGGTGCCGACCGGGGTGATCGTTGCGCGCGTGCCGACGCGGACGCGCTGGAGGTCGGCCTCGGCGAGCTGGGCGAGCATTTCCATCTCGCCGCCCTTCGCCATGCGGAACAGCACGCCGCTGCCCGCGCCGACCACCTGGCCGGGTTCGACCTCGCGCGTCAGCACCAGCCCCGCGGCGGGCGCGACGATGTTGAGGCGGCCGTTGCGCGCGACGGCTTCCTGATATTGCGCCTGCGCGACGCGGACGCGCGCGTTGGCGGCGTCGCGGGTCGCGCGCTTGCGGTCGAGGTCGGCCTTCGAGATGAAGCCGCGCGACACCAGCGCCTCGGCACGCTCGAGTTCGGCCTGCGCGAGGCTCGCGTCGGCCTGCGCGACGCGGATCGAGGCGGAGAGGCTGGCCGCCTGCTGCGTCTGCACCGAACGGTCGATGACCGCGAGCGTCTGGCCGGCGCCGACCCACTGGCCGGGCTCGACGAGGACGCGGATCACCTGGCCGCCCTCGCCCGCGACCCCGACGGGCATTTCGCGGCGCGCGGCGATCGTGCCGTTCGCGGCGATCGCCGCCTGCACCGACACCCGCCCGGGGATCACCACGGTGACGTTGGGGACGCTCTGCGCGGCGGCGCCGTCCGCCCCTTCGGCGGTCGCGGCGCCGGTGCCCCGGTGCGTGAAGGCATACCAGGTCGCGGCCAGCGCGAACCCGATCAGCACCAGCGCGACGATCAGTCGCGTGCGCTTGCGGCGGCTCTCGCCCTCGTCATAAAAGCTCGGGGTCGATCCCGCCAGGCTGTCCATCGCTTCCACTTTCCGCTCGTAGTTCACGCCGAAATCCCCATCCGCTGCCCATGGCAGCCGACGCGACGACCGCCGACAGCGATACGCCCCCGCCCGCATGACAGGACCCAAATCCTCGTAGGTGTATTACCGTATTACATCACTAGTGGCAAGAGGCAAACGCCGGCCGCCATCGCTCCGTCCGCCGGCCGCTCATAGACGGGATGGACGGCCGATTCCAGCGGCTTCGGACAACGGAAAGGGCGGCGCACCCCTGCGGGTGGCCGCCCTTGCGTCGGCCGGGCGTGGCGCCCGGCCGCCACGGGATTTCAGCGCACGCGGCCGCGCCGGACGAGGTTGACGATCGCGAGCAGGATCACCGCACCGACGAAGGCGGTCAGTAGCGTCCGCCAGTCGAACGCGTCGCCGCGCAGATGCCCGCCGCCGATCAGGCCGCCCAGCAACAGCCGACCGAGGATCGAACCGATACAACCGACAACGATATTCAGGAAGATGCCCTGTTGGGCATCGGTCCGCATCACGATGCTGGCCAGCCAGCCGATGATGCCGCCCATGACAAGTGCAATGATGAAATCAATCATGATTTGACCCCCTACGATCATTGATCTGCCCGACGCAGCAGGCACATGGTGGTAACGCAAATATCCGCGGCCGCCTAGAAGTGTTTTCAAGTCGGGCGGACTCGCCCGACGCCTCGGAAAACAAGGGAAAACAACATTCTAACGAAATGGCAGCCGCCGGACGAAGCCCCGTTTCGGATCAGCGGACGCTGCCGCGGCGGACGAGGTTGATCAGGCCGAGCAGCACGACCGCGCCGATGAACGACCACAGCAGGCCGATCGGGCTGAACGCGTCGAGCGAGGCGCCCATGCCGAACATCCCGCCGAGGATGTTGCCGAGGAATGCGCCGACGACGCCGACGACGATGTTGAGGAGGATGCCCTGCTGCGCATCGGTCCGCATGACGATGCTGGCCAGCCAGCCGATGATGCCGCCGACGATCAACGTGATGATGATACCCATGTCCGTCCCTTTCTCTGTCGGTTCGGGAAGCCGCCGACGGCGGCAGATGATGCCGATGCCCGGCGATCCGGGCATCGTCCCGACGATGCGGACATAATGCGAGAAGGGCGAAAAAGGTTCCCGGCCGGACCGCGAAAGGCCCGGCCGGGAAAGGGAGATCAATTCCGGATCGGGGAACTGATCTGGGTCGCGGGAGCAGGCATAGGGGAGGAACGGCGACGGCGTTGTGACAGGCATCACACCGCGACGCCGCAATTGGGCGGATCGCCCGTTCGACGCGGCATCGCGGTGCAGGCCGCGCCCGCCCCGCCTCCCCCCGGGTCATCGCGAGCCTTCGACTGTCTTGCGGGCGCTCAGGATAGAGCGGCGTGCCATAGACCCGCGACGCCCCTTATCCGTTCGTGTCGAGCGGGGCGATGGGTCAGATTCAAGGCTCGATGCTCTGGGACCAATCGCCATTCAGCTCTGGCGGCCTGCAAATGGCGGCCTTTCGCGCTTCCGGTGCTCACGTGCCATCAGCACGCTGCGCTCCGGGTCGCGAAAAACCACCATTTTCGCCTCGCCATCTTCTGAATGTCGACCCGTCCCAAGGCCTGTGGGGATTCGGCGTTCGGCACGCTGCCTCATCGGTTCGTCATGCTGAACGCGGTTCAGCATCCATGGCCGGACCTTCCCTTTTGCGCCGCCTTTCAGGCGAGGGCGGACCATGCCCCCCCCCATCGGGCCCGGGGCAGGCTCTGAAACAGGTTGGCACATATGCCCTTCAGGCAAGTCAGGCGCTGTTCCCCGGCGAAGGCCGGGGTCCAGACGACACAGCGCTGCCCCACATGGACCCCGGCTTTCGCCGGGGAACGGTTCCTTGTCGAAAAGGGATCATTGCCAGACAAGGTCAGGGTGACGGAAAAGAGAAACCGTGCCGAAATCCGAATCCCCAACAGGTCCTAGAGCACGGAATGATTAGATTGAATCATTCAGTTCTCCAGATTTTCTTTTGTTTTCCGCATTCTCCGAGTCGTCAGGTGATTCCACCTGACTGGAGAATGCTCTAAGGTCTGTGGGGATTCAGAGTCTATCGCCGCGATATTGTATAAAGCCGTGTTCCCCCGCGAAGGCGGGGGTCCATCTTCGGCCGGTTCCATCTCGAAACCACCGCAGATGGGTCCCCGCCTTCGCGGGGATACACGATAAAGGACAGTTGCAAGATGAATCCCCACACGCCTTAAACTGCGCGCAGCAATCCAGCGCGGCCCGCACACGCTCCGGATTGCCGCGCGGCTTCGCCGCTCGCGGGTGACGGCAGGTCTCGCCCCATCATGAAAACGCGCTCGTCGCGCTGCATCTCCTCGATCAGCGCCTCGCGCAGCGCCGCGCGGTAACTCAGCCTACGCACGCCATGGCCGGCTGATCGCTCATGCCACGTCTCCCGCGCTCAACAGTCCTTCGAAAATTCGCTCGGCCCGGGCTTGGCGGACGATAGCGCGCTCGACAGCGCGTTCCATCGCCTCTGCCTCCTCGGCCCGAATCTGGTCGAGACGATGCTGTTCCACGCCTCTTTCGAGAAGCCTCTGCGCCGCGATCGCTTGAGGATCGCGCGTTTCCATCGCCTCCAACTCCGCTTTGTCGCGGTAGGCCGGATCGCCCGCGGACAGGAATGGGGAATGCCGCCGCAACGCCGGCGACGAAACGAAATGGGGGCCGGCATCGCTGCCAGCCCCCACTATCCGGTTTTGTCCTGCGCTGCCGCCTGCCCCATCCCGGCCCGCTGTCTTGCGATCAGCAAACCGCCAAACGAGGCGCCGTGACGCGCGCCGGAACAATCCGGCGACGGTTCGGTCGGCCCCCTTGCGGGGGCCGGCCTCACCGGAAGGCCCTTCGTCATCTCGTCCGGCATCTGCCGAAGCAGTCGCCTTTCCCGAGCGATGGTCTGCCTTCCAATCGCCTGATCGGGTTCGCTTCAACTCGTGGGAATATCCGCGTTCCGTGATCGGGCTATCGGTCGTTTCGTCGTCCGACCCTTCCGTTTCCGTCCGGCTGGTCTTGCAACCAGTCTTTCCGTCCCGGCGGTCCGACGTCTCTGTCGTCCGATGATTGGAAGCTGTCACGAAGCGCCGCCGCCGCCAATAGAAAAAGCGCGGAATCGCCCTTTCGAGCGCCCGCGCCTGTGGATAAGTCCGGCATTAGCAACTTGGCTTTGCTGCGCAGCATTTTTGTAACAAGAGCGCAGCATTTTCGGATTCGAAAGGCAGCGCGCTTCCCCGCGAATCGGCCGCCGCGGGGAATGCGACTCGCGTTACGCGCGTCCCAGGTCGCCCTTGCCGACGGTGCCCGACGCCATTTCGAGCATCCGGTCGAGGCTCTTCTTCGCGCCCAGGCGCAATTCCTCGTCCAGCTCGATCCGCGGCTGGAGGTCGCGCAGCGCGAGGTAGAGCTTCTCCATCGTGTTGAGCGCCATGTACGGACAGATGTTGCAGTTGCAATTGCCGTCGGCGCCCGGCGCGCCGATGAAATTCTTTTCGGGCAGCGCCTTTTCCATCTGGTGGATGATGTGCGGTTCGGTCGCGACGATCAGCGTGTCGCCGGGGAAGCTCTTGGCGAATTGCAGGATGCCGCTCGTCGAGCCGACATAATCGGCATGGTCGACGATATAGGGCGGGCATTCGGGGTGCGCCGCGACCGGCGCGTCGGGGTGCTGCGCCTTCAGCTTGAGCAGTTCGGTCTCGCTGAACGCCTCGTGGACGATGCACACACCCGGCCACAGCAGCATGTCGCGTCCGAACTTGCGGTTCATATAGCCGCCGAGGTGCCGGTCGGGTCCGAAGATGATCTTCTGTTCGGGCGGAAGCTGGCCGATGATCGTCTCGGCGCTCGACGAGGTGACGATGATGTCGCTGAGCGCCTTCACCGCCGCCGAGCAGTTGATGTAGGTCAGCGCGATATGGTCGGGGTGCGCCGCGCGGAAACGCGCGAACTGCTCGGGCGGGCAGCTGTCCTCGAGACTGCATCCCGCATCCATGTCGGGCAGCACGACGATCTTTTCGGGCGACAATATCTTCGCCGTCTCCGCCATGAACTTGACGCCGCAAAAGGCGATGACATCGGCGTCGGTCTCGGCGGCCTTGCGCGACAATTCCAGCGAATCACCCACAAAATCCGCAAGATCCTGAATCTCGGGCTTCTGGTAATAATGCGCGAGGATCACGGCGTTGCGCTCCTTGCGCAGCCGGTCGATCTCGGCGCGCAGGTCGAGGCCCGAAAGATTTTCGCGGATGGGAGCAGTCATGGCTTTATCCTTATCTGGTCCTGGCCCCCTCGCCATCGGGGCCGCGTTCCCCTACACGCTGCCCCGCGACAGGGCAATTCGCCGCAGCCGGTCTTATCCCGGCCTATCGTTGTCCGGCGAAGCGGGCCGTCACTTTTGCGTCGATCCTCGCGGCCTTGAGCGGCATCGCGAAGCTCTGCTCGATCGCGGCGCGGGCGGCACCTTCGGCGAGGCGCATCGGGGTCGAGCCCTTCGCCTGCTTGATCAGTTCTTCCTGTGCCGCCTTGCGGTTGGCGGCGTCGAGCACCGCCTCGGCATCGGTGAGCGTCAGCAGGATCGCGCCGTCGCGAAACTCGCTGATTGCGTCGATGTCGATCTCCGGCCCCGCGAGGCGCAGCGGCGGCAGTGCGACGGTGAGCGTACCGGCCGCCGCGTCCCAGTCGAGGTCCGACGGCTTGAGTTTGCCGAGGTCGAGTTCGTAGCGCACCGTGCCGGGCATGATCAGCGTCTTCTTCGCGCTAAGCCCAAGGCGGCTTTGTGTCGAGGTCACCACCGCGACATAGCGCGCGGTGAAGGGCACCAGCACATTCTGTTCCTGAAGCCCTTGCAGGCTCGCCGCGACGACCGTTTCGGGATCATAACTCTTCTGCCAGCCGTCCCACGCGCGCCAGCCGAGGAAGGTCGCGGCCGCCAACAGGACGACGATCAGGGTGCGGAAGGCGCCCCGGCTCATGCCGCGAGGCTCCAGGCGTCGCCGTCGCGCAGCACGCGGCCGCGCGCCTCGAGGTCAAGCAGGTGCGCGAGCACCGAACGGCCGGCGGCGCCGGTCAGGCGCGGGTCGAGACCCTTGTACATATGGCTTACCATGTCGGGCACCACGCGTACGCCCTGTTCGAGTTCCCGCAATATCTGCCGCTCGCGCTGGCGGCGGTGGCCGAGCATGCCGCGAACAAGCTGCTTCGGCTTCGCGACCGCCGGGCCGTGCGCGGGATAATAGACGCGGTCGTCGCGCTCGTAGAGCTTCTGCAGGCTCGCCATATAGGCCGCCATGTCGCCATCGGGCGGGCTGACGACGCTGGTCGACCAGGCCATGACATGATCGCCGGTGAACAGCGCCCCGCTTTCGACGAGCGCGAAGCAGAGGTGGTTCGAGGTGTGCCCCGGCGTCGCCACCGCTTCGAGCGTCCAGCCGTCGCCGGCCACGCGCTCGCCGTCGGCAAGGACGCGGTCGGGGGCATAATCGGGGTCGAAGGCCGAATCGGCGCGCGGCCCGTCGTCGGACAGCGCGAGCGGGGCGCAGCCGACGATGGGCGCGCCGGTCGCCTCCTTCAGCGGACGCGCCGCCGGGCTGTGGTCGCGGTGCGTGTGGGTGCACAGGATCGCGGCGACGCGCCGCCCCTCCACCGCGCGCAGGATCGCGTCGACATGACCGGTGCCGTTGGCGTCGGGCGGATCGCCGATGCTCATCCCCGATCCGGTCGGGCCGGGGTCGATCACCGCGACGTCGCGACCCGCCCCGACCAGCCAGGTCTGGGTGCCGGTGAAGGTGTAGGGCGAGGGATTGGGCGCGAGCACGCGCCGGACCAGCGGCTCGTGCTGCTCGCACTCGCCGGCGTGGATCGTGTCGGGCCAGGGCTTTTCGTCGGTCACGGCGCCCATGTGGCATCGCCGGACCGAAAGGAAAAGGGCCGGGGTGACAGAAATGGGGTGCGCAGCCCCCTCGCCCGGCGCGGCCCGCGGGCCCGGGACCTGTCGGAAAATTTGACAGATCGGCGCGCCGGCAAGGTTTCGCTAACCAGCGCAAACCCCGAAAATGCGCGCGCTCGCCGATCTGGCACGGCGCTTGTATGACATACTTCGTTCCCGAGTGTTCCGCTCAATGGAGCGGCAGAGGGTATCGGTCTGGTCCCCGCTACCCCCTGCCCCCACCGGGACATCCCCACTTACCCCCAAAGGCAAAAGGGGGGCGGAGCGGCCGAACGGCCCCGCCCCCCGGTTGCTTTTTCGGAACCGTTCAGGGCGACGGCCGCCCGATCGCCGATGCGGGCAGCGATGCTTCCGGATCGGCGAGGCGCGCCCGGTTCCGTCCCGCCCCCTTCGCCGCATAGAGCGCAGTGTCGGCGCGCCGCAGCAGTTCCTCCAGATCGTCCGCGTCGGTGCGGCCCGTCGCGACGCCCAGGCTGACCGTGACGACCCCGCCGCCCGGCAAGCCGTCGTGACGGATCGCCGCGCCCTCGATCGCCTGGCGAATGGCCTCGGCCACCGACAGGGCGGGCGCCTGGCCGGTATCGGGCAGAAGGATCAGTATCTCCTCTCCGCCATAGCGGAACACCGTGCCCTGTTCGTCCACCTGCTTGCGCACGATGTCGCTCACTCGCTGGATGCAGGCATCGCCGTCGACGTGGCCGTGGACGTCGTTGTAGAGCTTGAAGCTGTCGATATCGAGCATCAGCAGCGAGATGGTGCGCGCCGTCCCCGGCGCCCAGATCGCGTGGCGTGACCGGCGCAGCGAATGGCGGTTGTAAAGCCCGGTCATCGGGTCGCGTTCCGACAGGGCGGTCAATTGCGCCTGCAACGCTTCCCCGCGCAGGCGGTTGAGAAAATTCTGGCGATCGACCCGTTCGGCGAAATAGGCCGACAGCGCGAGGAAGATGCCGAGCGTGATGTGGAAGGACACGATACCCGAATAGGTCACAGCGTCGAAGCTGCCGTTGAGGCCCGTCGTTGCGATCTGGATCGCGACCATCGCCGCCAGCCCTGCGAGGACGGTCGGAAAGCGCGGGCGGAGCACGATGACGAAGAAGGCGAGCGTGCCGACGCTGCCCGTCTGATAGACGAAGAGATGGTCGCTCCGCGAAAAGACCAGCATCACCATCGGCAGCGACAGGCCGAGCAGGCCGACCCCCAGCGCCAGCCGGTCGTAGGTCGCGGGCGAGGGCCACCGCCGCATGATCCAGACCACCGCGACGGCGTAGGGCAGGAACAGGCCGAGGCGCAGGGCGATGACCGTCGGCGCGACGTCGGGCATCATGCTGAGGTCGCCCAGGATCGCCACCAGATAAAGCAGGGTGCCGAGGAAGGCCCACAGCGGCACCATGCGGGCGCGGCTTTTCAGATATTCGCGCAGGAAGACCGCTTCGACGGGATCGGAAAAGCGCAGGCGCCGCAGCCCGCGCTCCATTTCGCGATCCATCTCGTCAATGGCGACGGAGCGACCTTCCGCTGCCTGCATGGAGTCACCTATGCGTTAGCCGGATCCTTCCAGCCGGGAAAGCCGCACCGACCCGGATGCCGCCTATTCCGCACGCGCCGGGATGTCGTTCATCAGCTGATGCAGTTCGCCGGCCTCCCACATCTCCATCATGATGTCGCTGCCGCCGACGAATTCGCCCTTCACATAAAGTTGCGGGATCGTCGGCCAGTCGGAGAATTCCTTGATGCCCTGGCGAATTTCCATGTCCTGCAGCACGTCGACCGAGTCGTAGGCGACGCCGAGCCGGTCGAGCATCGCGACCGCCCGCGAGGAAAAGCCGCACTGCGGAAACAGCGGCGTCCCCTTCATGAACAGCAGCACGGGATGATCGGCGACCAGCTTCGCGATGCGGTCGTGGACGGTGGGGTCGCTCATGATATGCCTCCGATGGCGCGGGTGCGCCGAAAAATACGCGGGATACCCCTTATGAAGGGATGGCGGTGGTCAATTGCAAGGCATGAAGTTCGCCGCCCATGCGGCCGCCGAGCGCGGCATAGACGGCCTTGTGCTGAGCGACGCGCGTCATGCCGCGAAAGGATTCGCACACGACATGCGCCGCGAAATGATCGCCGTCGCCGGCAAGGTCGGTGATCGTCACCTCGGCGCCCGGAAAGGCCGTCGTGATCGCCGCCCGCAAATCCGCCTCGCGCATCGCCATCGCGCTGTCCCCCTCAACCCTGGCTGCCGTCCAGACTGTCCATGAACTGGCGGCGCGCCTCGGCCGTCTTGTCGTTGAGCACGGCGCGAATCTCCGCATCGCTGATCTCGACCGCCGCGGCGGTGAGATCGCCCGCAAGCTTGCGGATCACATCCTCGTCGCCCGCTTCCTCGAAATCGGCCTGCACGACCGCCTTCGCATAGGCGTCGGTCTCTTCGGGGGTCAGCCCCATGCGTTCGGCCGCCCATTCGCCGACCAGCCGGTTGCGGCGGGCGGTGATGCGGAACTGGACTTCCTGGTCGCGCGCGAACTTCGCTTCAAAGGCACGCTTGCGATCATCGAATTGCGTCATCTTGTCCTCACGAAAAGAGCCTGAGAGCCTGTCGGCCCCAGATAGGTCGCCCCCGTGCCGGGCGCAAGCCGCCTGTGCGGCAACGAACGGTTATCCCGCCCCGCCGGACTGTGCGGCAGATCACTTCCTTTTTTCGTACGAAGGGTTTAGGGTCCGCGGCGACGGGAATGGGGTCGTACCGCAGCGATGAAGACTGCGCCTCGTCGCAAAGCGACGGCCGGGCACAACCGGCCTGTATGGGGGATTTGACCATGACCGCGCGACGTTCCAACCTCTTGCCGGCGCTCGCCCTCGCGACGCTTGCGGCGCCGTGCGCGGCCGCGGCGCAGGGCGACGATCCGACGCTGCGCGACAGTTTCTCGATCGGCAGCCAGGGCGGGTCGCTGTGCGAGGTGCAGGCGACGGTCCGCGACCCGGTGATTGACGGCATGTTCGACCGCGCATGGACGATCCTGTGCCGCGACGCGAGCCAGCCGGTCGGCCATGTCCGCATGCTGCGCGCCACCCCCGCCGAGGCGCTGGCGCGAATCGAGAAGGCGCGCGCGGGGACGATCGCCTGCACCGCCCCTGACGCCTGCACCGTCAAGGACAGCGCCATCGCGTGGCGGACGCGGATCGAGGCCGACGGCAACACCGCCTATGCCGTCGAAGGCTTCGCCGCCTATGACGACGCGCTGGCGCTGGCACTCGAATCGATCCGCACCCGCCGGATCGTCCCGGGGGTCATCAGGGCCGCGACGACGTCGATCGGCGGCAACGACGGCTTCGCGCGCACGCTGGCGGGAGCGATCGATATCGACAAGGCCCTTGCCGAGGGATACCGCCGCAATCACAGCGGCGACTATGCCGAGGCGGCCGAATTCTTCGAGGCGCTGTCGCGCCGCACCGCGGAGGAACAGGCGGCGGCCGACCTCGATCCCACCGAATTCATCCTGAACCGCGCGCTGCAGAAATCGAACCTCGGCGAATTCGCAGAGGCCGAGCGGCTGTTCGCGGAGGTCGAGGCGATCCCGACCAGCGACCCGGTCCAGCTTCGCCTGCGCCGCAATTTCCGCGCGATCGACGCGCTCAACCGCCACCAGTATGACGCCGCCGCCGAATTGCTGCAGGCGCCGCTGCCGTCGTTCGCCACCGCCGCGGCGGCCGCCGACGGCACGGTGACGCTGACCCCCGAGGTCGCCGCCGGCATCAACAGCGGCGCGAGCGCGCGCGCAATCCGCCAGACCTCCGACCGCGAACGGCTGACCCCGGCCGAGCGCGCGCGGATCATCGACGCGCAGGCGACGCATCTGCTGGGCACCGTCGAGCGGCTGCGCGGCAATGCCGCCGCCGCGAAGACCGCGCAGCTCCGCGGCCTCGACGAGGCGCTCGCGGTGCGCGAAGGCCGCGTGACCTCGATCGTCCGCCTGCGCTCGCAGATGCTCGGCGAACTGGCGCTGAGCGAAGAGGCGATGGGCGAGATCGCGGACGCCGACGCGCGTTTCCAGCAATCGGTGCAGGCGCTCGCGGTCGAATATCCTGAAACCACCGCGCTCGCTTCGGCACGCGCGCGCTACGCTGCCTTCCTGACGCGCAACGGCCAGCCGGACAAGGCGCTCGGCATCTATCGCGACGTGGTGGCGTCGCTGGCGAATTCGCAGCGCTCGACGGCGGGAATGGCCAATATGATGGCCCCCTATTACCGGCTGCTCGCCGAGCGCGCCGCGAGCGATCCCGCGGCGGTCGGCGATTTCTTCGTCGCCAGCCAGCTTCAGGTCCGTCCCGGCGTCGCCGATACGCAGGCGGTGCTGGCGCGCGAATTGTCGAGCGGCAGCGACGAGGGCGCGGCGCTGTTCCGCCAGGCGACGACGCTGAGCCGCGACATCGAACGCGCGCGGATCGAGGATGCGCGGCTCGCGCAGATGCCCGCGACGCCGGAAATCGGCGCGCTGCGCGCCGACCTGCGCACCCAGCTCGACAATCTGTCGACCCAGCAGGCCGAAACGGTGACGCGCCTGTCGGCCTTTCCGCAATATCGCGCGGTGACGCCGGGCAAGATCGACCTCGCCGACCTGCAACGCACGCTGCGGGGGGACGAGGCCTATCTGAAGATGCTCGTCGTCGGCGATGCCGTCTATGCCATGCTGATCGACCGCGGCACGGCGCAGCTGTGGCGGGCCGACATCGGCGCCGGGGGACTGGAAAGCGCGGTCGACGCGATCCGGTCGACCATCTCGACGGTCGAAAACGGGCGCCGCGTCACCTATCCCTTCGACGCCGCGACCGCGCGCAAGCTTTATGCGCAGCTGTTCGGACCGGTGGCGGATCGCCTGCCGGGAATCCCGCATCTGATCTTCGAACCCGACGGCGCGATGCTGCGCCTGCCGATCACCCTGCTCGTCACCTCCGACACCGGGCTCGCCGACTATGAACAGCGACTGCTCGACCCCAATGCCGATGCGTTCGACATGCGCCGGATCGCCTGGCTGGGCCGCACCGTCCGGCCGAGCACCGCCGTGTCCGCGCTCGCCTTCCACAACGCCCGCCAGACCGCGCCGTCGAGCGCCGCCAAGCAATATTTCGGGCTCGGCCACAATGCCCCCGTCGCCGGCCTGCTTCCCTCGCTCGGCAGCCGCGGCGCCGGCGGCGCCATCGGCAGCGACGCCGAGTGCCGCTGGGACATCGGCCAGTGGAGCCGGCCGATCTCGGCCGACGAACTGGTCGAGGCGAAAAGCCGGATGAGTCCCGAGGCGGCGATGCTGCTGACGGGCAGCGCCTTCACCGACACCGCGGTCAAGACCCGCACCGACCTCGGCGATTATCGCATCATCCATTTCGCCACCCACGGGCTGGTGACAGCACCACGCCCCTCCTGCCCCGCGCGGCCGGCACTGGTGACCTCGTTCGGCGATGGCGATTCGGACGGGCTGCTGACCTTTCAGGAGATTTTCGACCTCAAGCTCGACGCCGACCTCGTCATCCTGTCGGCCTGCGACACCGCGGGCGCGGCGTCGGTGTCGGCGACGCGCGAGGCGGGGGTCGCGAGCGGCGGCGGCAATGCGCTCGATGGGCTGGTGCGCGCCTTCATCGGCGCCGGCGGCCGTTCGGTGATCGCGAGCCACTGGCCCGCGCCCGACGATTTCGACGCGACGAAGCGGCTGATCGGTGGGCTGTTCGCGGCCTCGCAGGGCGAAAGCATCGCCGACGCGCTCGCCGCCACGCAGATGCGGCTGATGGACGACAAGCAGACCTCGCACCCCTATTATTGGGCGGGCTTCGCGATCGTCGGCGACGGCGGCCAGCCGCTGCTGCACGATGACGCGGCACCGATGCCGGCACCGGCGCCGATCGTCCCGGCAGGCCGCGCCGCGCGCTGAACCGATGACGCGACCGCAGGCACCCCCCGACGCGGCCGAACGGCCCGCCACCGTTCCGCTGGGCAAGCGCCTGCGGCGGCTGGCGACGCAGCTTGGGCCGTCGCGCATGGCGGCGACCCTGCTCTTCCTCCTGCTCGCCGTGCTGATCGCGCGGACGAGCTGGCAGATTCCGCTGATCAACGATGCCGAGCGGGCGCTCTATGATGCGCGCGCGACGCTGATGGCGCCGAAGGTCGCGCAGGACAAGCGCATCGTCCTGATCACCTACAACGACGAGACGCTGTTCAACACCGGCATCCGTTCGCCGCTCGACCGCACCCTGCTCGCGCGTGCGCTCGCCAACATCGACCAGATGGGGGCAAAGGCGATCGGCATCGACATCGCCTTCGATTCACCGCGCCCCGACGATCCGCTGCTGAAAAGCCAGCTTCGCGCGATGCGGACGCCGACCTGGCTCGCCTATGCCGAGCAGGCGAGCAATCCGAACACGATCTTCTACGAACAGCAGAGGTTCCTTCAGGCCTTCATCGCCGACGTCACCACCGCGACGACGAAGCCGACGAGCGTGCTGTTCCGTACCGACGGCGACGGGGTGATCCGCACCTGGCCCGACCGGCCGCAGGCGCTGCCGCCGCTGATGGCGAACGCGCTGGCGCCGGTCGACGCGGCGCATGCCGATTTCCAAGGCAATATCCGCTTCCTGACCCCGGCGCGCGCGACCGCGGGGCAGGAAGAGCCGGTGTTCGCCAATCTGCCCATCGATACGTTCGCGATGCCGATGGACGCCGACCTGCGCGCCAGCCTGTCGGAGCTGGTGCGCGGACGCTATGTGCTGATCGGCGGCGACATCATCGACAACGACCAGTTCAATACGCCGATGAGCCGCTTCACCGACCCGCTGACCGGGCTGCACGAAACGATGATCGGGCTGGAGGTGCACGCGCATATGCTCGCGCAGCAACTCGACGGGGCGTGGACTGCGCCGATCCCGGGCGCGCTGCTGTGGGCGCTCGCCCTGCTCGTCGTGCTGGCGGGCGGGCTGACCAGCCTGATCGACGTGCGCGCGCGCTGGGTCGCGCTCGCCTTCCTCGTCCAGATGGCCTTCTTCGTCGTCGTCCCCTTCTGGTTCCAGGGGCGCGGCGTCGATACCACCACCCTGCCCGCCTTCGGCTGGGCGCTCGGCTGGCTGTTCGGCTATGCCGCCGTCGGCACCGCGGCGCGCACCATCGGGTCGCGCCAGCGCGCCTTCGCGCAGTCGGCGCTCGGCAAATATCTGCCCGCCGACGTCGCCGCGCAGATCATGCGCGACCCCGACCAGCTTTCGCTGCACGGCGAGCGGCGCACCATTTATTGCGTGTTCACCGACCTCGAGGGCTTCACCAAGCTGAGCCACGCGACGACGCCGGAGACGGTGGCGCGCCTGCTCAACGAATATCTCGACCGGCTGTCGGACATCGTGCTCGACCATGGCGGGACGATCGACAAGTTCGTCGGCGATGCCGTCGTCGCCTTCTGGGGAGCGCCGATCGGCCGTCCCGACGACGGCGAAAAGGCCGCCGCCGCCGCGCTCGCCATGTATCGGGCGGGGGAACAATTCCGCGTCGATATGGCCGAGGGCGTCCCGCCGCTGGGAATGACACGCGTCGGGCTGCACGTCGGCGACGCGATCGTCGGCAATTTCGGCGGCGAAGGGCGCATCCAGTATACCGCGCTCGGCGACAGCATGAACACCGCCTCGCGGCTCGAATCGGCGAACAAGAGCCTGAAGACCGGCGTGCTGATCTCTGCCGAGGCGGCCGAGCGGTCGGGCCGCGACGATCTGGTGCCGATGGGGCGGGTGACACTGCGCGGCCGCGCACGGCCGGTCGACGTCTTCACGCCGCGCCCCGATCTGAACGCCGCGCAGCGCGGCCGCATCGCCGCGCTTGTCGCCGCGCACGCGGCGGGCGATAGGAAGGCCTATGTGACCGGCGCCACAGCGCTGGCCGGCGAGTTCGGACAGGATGCCGCCATCCAGTTCCTGATCGAACGCCTGAACGATACCGAAAAGGGAGAAAGCTATGTTCTGTCCTGACTTGCGGATGCGCCGTGCCGGCCTGGCCCTCGCCGCCTCCGTCCTCGCCGTCGCGCTTGCCGGCACCGCCGCCGCTCAGTCGATGGTGGTGCGCTCGACCGGACCGTCGGCCGCCAAATATCCGACCGGCGCGAAGCTGAAGGCGAGCGACCGGGTGACGCTGGTCGCGGGTGACAAGGTCGTGCTGATGCAGAGCGGCCGGACACGGACGCTGTCGGGGCCGGGCACCTTCAACGCCGGGGGCACGATCCAGGCCAGCCAGTCGATGGGCACGACGGTGACACGCATGCTGGCCAAGGGGCCGACGACGCGGTCGCGCGGCGGATTCTCGCGCGGCCCCGACGAGCCCGTGCCCGCCGAGATGCGCGCGCCGAACCTGTGGCTGCTCGACTATCGCGAGGGCGGCACCTTCTGCGTCGCCGATCCCGCGACGCTGATGCTGTGGCGCCCGCACATGGAGAGCGACGAACTGCTCAAGATCGAGCATGGCGATCGCGGCGAAACCGTCGCCTTCGTGTCGGGCGCCAATTTCCGCAAATGGCCGGCCGACGCCGTGCCGATCCAATATGGCGTCGACTATCGCCTGTCGGGCGCCGGCCTGACCGCGCCGGTCACGGTGCGCTTCGCACAGGTCGAAGCGGCGCCCGACACCGTCGAGGGATCGATCGACGTGCTGATGGCGAAGGGCTGCACGCCGCAGCTCGACCGCCTGGTCGACGCGATGTCGGAGGCGGAAGCCGCCGGCGGCTGACGAACGGCCGGAGGCCGGAGGCAGCGGGCGGTCATTGAACCCACCCGATGCATCTGGTAGCAATGGGAAAAACGACAGCCGCACAACCGGCTGAGCTTTCCCTGGGTCGTATATTCGCGGTGCCGCCGATGCGGCGGACGCGACAAGACGGGGCGACCGGCCACGCCGGGACGCGCCAGTACGCAAGGGGTGGACATGATCGATCTGGGGCAATCGGACGCACCGGGAACCGCGCGGCGGGCACCATCCGGACGACGTCGGTCATGGGGCTGGTCCGCCGGGCTGGTCATGGCGGCGTGTCCGCTTCCCGCGATCGCGCAGGCGACGCCGCAGGTCCCGACGCGCGAGGAGATCCAGCAGCCGTCGCTGCCCCCCGCGGTTCCCCCGGGCGAGCGCATCGTCGCCGCCGACGACAGCATCGAGCGCGCGCCCTGTCCGCTCGCCAACCCCGAATATGCGGGCACGCGCATCACGTTGCGCGGCGTCCGCTTCTCCAGCGTCGAAGGCATCGACCCGGCGATGCTCGATGCCAGCTGGTCCGACCGCGTCGGCCAGTCGTGGCCGATCTCGGTCGTGTGCGACATTCGCGACCATGCCGCCACGATCCTGCGCGCCAGGGGCTATCTGGCCGCGGTGCGCGTTCCGCCGCAGACGATCGCCGATGGCATCGTTCAGCTCGACATCCTCGCCGCGCGGATGACGCGGATCGAGGTGCGCGGCGACGCGGGCAGCAACGAACGGCTGCTGCAACGCTATCTTTCCCGGCTCGACGATCAGCCGGTGTTCAACATCATCGATGCCGAGCGCTATCTGCTGCTGGCGCGCGACATTCCCGGCATGGATGCGCGGCTGACGCTGCGCCCCGGCGCCAACCCGGGCGAGGTGGTCGGCGAGGTGCGCGTCGCCCGCACCCCGGTGATGTTCGACGCCAATATCCAGAATTTCGGATCGCGCGACGTCGGCCGCCTGGGCGGGGTCGCGCGCGTCCGCGTCGCCGGGCTGACCGGCATGGGCGACCTGACCACCGCCAGCATCTATTCGACCGCCGACTTCAAGGAACAGCAGGTCGTGCAGCTCGCGCACGAATTCCGCGTGGGCGGCGACGGTCTGCGGCTGGGCGGCAGCTATACCTACGCCTGGACACGGCCCGATGTCGCTGGATTGCCGATCAAGTCGAACACGCAGATCGTCAGTCTCTTCGCCTCCTACCCCGTCGCGCTGGCGCAGGCGCACCGGCTGACCCTGTCGGGCGGGCTCGACCTGATCGACCAGGATATCGGGTTCGGCGGCGTGCCGCTCAACCGCGACCGGCTGCGCGTCTTCAACCTGCGCGCCGATGCCGCCTGGATCGACCCCGCCGCGATCGCCGGGCGCGACGGCTACAGCCCCGCCGAGCCGCGCTGGTCCTTCGCCTCGTCGATCGAGGCGCGGCAGGGCGTCGATTTCCTTGGCGCCAGCAACGATTGCGGGCCGGGCGGCGCGGCCTGCTTCCTGCCCGGCGCGGTGCCGCTGACCCGGATCGAGGGCAAGCCCGACGCCTTCCTGCTGCGCGCCAACGCGCTCGCCGAATGGCGCCCGGTCAAGCAGTTCACGCTGTCGGCCGCCCCGCGCGCGCAATGGGCGAGCGATCCGCTGCTCGCCTATGAGGAGTTTTCGGGGGGCAATTTCACCGTCGGTCGCGGGTTCGACCCCGGTACGGTGATCGGCGACAGCGGCGTCGCGGTCGCATTCGAGGCGCGGGTCGGTTCGTTCGTTCCCGCCAATATCAAGAGCTTCGCGCTCCAGCCCTTCGCCTTCTTCGACGCCGCCTGGGTGTGGAACAAGGACAGCGCCTTCAACGGGCTCAACCCGCAAAAACTCTATTCCGCCGGCGGCGGCGTCCGCGTCGCCTATGGCAACGCCGCGCGGCTCGACATGACGCTTGCGGTGCCGCTCAACCGGGCGGGATTCCTCACGCAGCGCCCCGACCCCCGCCTGCTCGTGTCGCTGACCACCCAGTTCGGCGTGAAGGCGCGCTGAGCCATGACCTATGCATCGAGGACGACCGCCATGCGCGCCATCACCATCCCCTCCCCCGCCCGCGCCGGCAAGCGGCGCCTGCTCGGCAGTTGCGCGATCGGCGCTGGATTGATCGCTCTCGCCTATGGCGGCCCGGCGCTGGCGCAGGTCGCCGCGAACCCGGTCTATATCGACGTCGGTGCGGGCACGTCGGTGTCCAGCAACGGCACGACGCAAACCACGACCGTCAGCGTCACGCAGTCGCAAAGCATCATCGACTGGATACCGACCGACACGTCGCCGACGGGCGGCGACATCGATGTTCTGCCGGAAAACAATAACTGGAATTTCAACGGCGTCGGAAACTATGTCGTCCTCAACCGGTTCGTGAACGGCGCCGGGCTTGCGCTGAGCCGCCGGGTGGCGCTGAACGGGAACATCAACAGCACCGCGGGGAGCGACCAGGGCGGCAGTATCTGGTTCTACAACGCCGGCGGCATCCTGATCGGCGGCGGCGCCGAAATCAACGTCGGCAGCCTCGTCCTCACCGCCAACGCCATCGACACGACCAACGGCCTTTTCGACGCCTCGACCGGCGCGATCCGGTTCCGGAGCGCGCCCGGCAGCCTGGCAGGCGTCACCGTGAATGGTGCAATCAATGCGAACGATATGCTCAATCCGGGCAGCAGCTATGTCGCGCTGGTCGCGCCGCGCATCGTGCAGGCCGGCCGCGTCGACGTCGACGGATCGGTCGCCTATGTCGCGGCCGAAGCCGCCGACATCCGGATCAACACCGGGCTGTTCGACATCAATGTGCTGACCGGCGCGGAGGGCGGTAACGTCATCACGCACACCGGCGTCACGTCCGGCCCGTCGCATATCCAGGGCAGCGCCTATGACAGCCGCATCCATATGGTCGCGATTGCGAAGAACGACGCCGTCACCATGCTCGTGTCGGGACAGGTCGGTTATCGGGATGCCGTCACGGCCCAGACCGATCCCGACGGCGCGGTGCGGCTGTCGGCGGGGTACAATATCGCCGGCGGAGAGATCGACGCTTCGACCGCCAACGGCCCCGCCGCGAACATCACGGTCGGCGACGTGCGCTTCCTCAGCAACACCACCGCTCACGCGAGCGGCGCTTTCCTGGGGCAATCGCAGCAACAGCTTCCCGCCGTCCCGCCCACCGGCCCCGTGCCGGAGCGACCCGGCGAGATCTATGTCGAAGGCGAGGGACTGTTCATCGGCGATGCCTCGGCGGCGCTGGTGGTTGGTACCGGCGGCAGCGGCCAGTCGGCGGGCGCAGACGGCAACCTGACCATCGAATCGAGCGGCGCGACAGGCGATGCCTCGGTCACGGTCCGCGACGGGGGCTCGATCTTCGTCGGTGGCCTGCCCGGCGGCGGGACGCTCGCCATCCGCGCCGACGGCCGGACCGACCCGGTCACCGGCATTAACCAGGGCGGCACCGCAACCTATTCGCAAAGCGGCGGCAGAACCGAGGTCGGCGATCTCGTCATCAGCGCCGTGGCGGAAGACGGCAATACCCCCGGCGGCACCGGGCACGGGGGCGTGGCAAGCGCCGAACTGACCGGCGGCGAACTCGAGGCGGGCGACATCGCGATCGTCGCGCGCGGCGGCGGTGGAATCGGGATCAGCGGCTCCGACATCGATTCGGGCTTCCCCGCCAGACCGGCGGGAACCGGCGGCACGGGCTCCGGCGGCACGGCGACGATGCGCGTCGACGGCGCCGACGTACAGATGGGCGCCCTTCTTATCGACGCATCGGGTCGCGGGGGCAGCGGCGGCGAATTCTATGCGTTCGTGACGGGTGGCGATGCAGGCGACGGAGGCGACGGTATCGGCGGCACGGCCAGTTTCGACATGGTATCGGGCACCATAAGCGGCGGCGCCTTGACCGTCGATGCCCATGGCGAGGGCGGCAGCGGCGGCGCGACCTATGATTTCGGTTCGGGCGGTGGCCTGATCGGCGCGCAGGGCGGCGGCGGGCTGGGCCGGGGCGGCATCGCGACGCTCGGCCTGGCCGCCGATACGGATATTTCCGACGTCGTCATGGTCAATGCGGACGCGCTCGGCGGTCTGGGCGGAATCGGCTATGGCGCCGGGCCGGCCGGCCGGGGCGGCGACGCGCAAGGCGGGACCGCGCAACTGATCGTCACCGATTATGCCATCGGTTCGCTGTCCTCGATCATGAGCGCCGAGGCGATCGGCGGCGCGGGCGGCTTTGCGGCCGGCTCGACGGGGGCCGACGGCGGCGATGCAGTCGGCGGTACCGCGCGGCTGGAGGTCATCGGGGAAATGGGCAGCGCGGTGCTCCTCAGCGCCAATCTGCGCACGTCGGCCATCGGCGGAGAGGGCGGATCGGGCAGTATCTCCTTCACCGATCCGGCGGCTTCGCCGGCGGGCGGGACCGGCGGCACCGGCACCGGCGGCACGCAGGAAATCATCGCGCGCGACGGCGCGACGGTGCTGATCGACGCCAATAACTCGTCGTCGATCGCCGATCTTGGAAGCGTGGGGACCGGCGGCGCCGGAGGCCGCGGCGCCGGCAATGACATGGGCACCGCCATCGGCGGCGAAGGCGGTGCGGCGGGAACGGGCATCGGCGGAACGGTGCATTTGCTCGCCGCCGGGGGCACGATCACCACCGGCAGCAACTCGCTGCTCGTCGGGGCCGACGGCACCGCGGGAGCGCCCGGCGAAGGGGGATTCGGAACGGGCGGTGATGGAGGCGCAGGCGGGGAAGGCCGAACCGCCGGCGGCCGCGTCCTGTTCGAAGCGACCACAGCGAACGGCCGGACGGGCGAGCTGAACCTGGGCTTCACCGGCATCTCGGCCAGCGGCGACGATGCCGGGCGGGTCGTGATCGGCGGCGACGGCCGCACGACCTTTGCCGATCTGAGCGTCTCGGTAACAGGGGTAGCCGCGCCGACCGCCGGCAATCTCGACACCGCGACGACGGGCATTCTGCTGGCGCCCACCGGCGCGGGCTCGATCGCGACGACGGGCGACATGCGGCTGACGACCGACGGGTCGGTCGGCATCTATGCCGCCGGCGGCGGCCACGTCGCGGTGGGCGGCACGCTGGACATCGCGGCCGGGGACCAGATCGACCTGCGGCACGCCACGCCGGCGGCCGGCGGCGCACCGACCATCGCAGCGGTGGGCAATGCCACGCTGACCGCCGCCAACGGCATCACCGGCGACGCGGGCAGCACCGCGGCGAGCGACGCCGCGCTGGCCCTGACATCGACGAACGGCTCGATCGCCATCGGGTCGGCGCGCGCGGGCGGCGACATGGCGCTGAGCGCCGTCAACGGCAGCATCGGAACCTCCGGAATCATCGCGGCGGGCGACGATATGCGCATCACCGCCGCCAGCATGGCGCTCGGCCGGATCGAAGCGACCGGCAGCGGCACCGATTCCGAAGCCGATGGCGCCAACATCGTGCTGACCTCTACGGGTGCCGCCACCGTCGTCCATGCGGAGGCGGCGGGCAACTTCACCGCCAACGTCGGCAGCTTTGCGACCGGGCTCAACTCGATCGTCACCGGCGGCGACATCGTCGTGGCCTCGCCCGGCACGGTCGACCTCGGCAATTCGAGCGCCGGCGGCTTCGTATCGGTGAACGGCCAGTCGATCGCCTTCAACACGGTGAGCGCGGGCAGTTTCGTCTCGCTGACCGCGGAGGGCACCGGCGCCGCCGACGGCGTCTTCGGAACCGACATCACCGCGGGCGGCACGGTCGCCATCGACGGCCCGGGCATCGCCGTCGGGGGCACGATCCAGTCCGATGGAACGCTGCGCGCGACGGCCAGCACGGGCGACGTCGCGATCGGCTTGGCCGACACGGCGGGCAACGTCATCGTCTCCGCCGGAACGGACCTTTCGGGTACCTATCGCGCGGGCGGCAACATAGAACTGAATGCGGCGGGCAATGTGACCGCCGAAGCCGATGCGGCGGGCGGCTATGCCGATCCGTCGGGCAACACCCTCTCCGAAGGCTATGTATTCGTCGATGCGGGCGGCGACGCGGCGCTGACCAACAGCAGCGCGGCGACAATGATCGGTATCCGTACCGGCGGCGCGGCGAGCCTGACCGGAGCGACCGCGGGCGAGGATGTGTTCGTCCTCGCCGGGACGACGGCGACGCTGGCCAACGTCACCGCCGGCGACGACCTGACCGTCCAGGCGGGCGGCGCGATCGACGCCACCGATGCGGCGACCACCGGAACCGGCCCCGACGGCCGCAGCACCGTCTATGCGGGCGGCGGATCGGTGCCGGTGCCCTTCCTGCAGATCGCGACGACGCCGGCCGACCTGTCCAACGTCATGCTGACGGCCGGCACGGACATCGCCGCCGTCCGCGTCGGCGCCTTCGACAATCTGATCGCGGACGCGGGCGGCGCGGTGACGGGATCGGTCGTCGCGGGGGGCAACCTGACCCTCATCGCCGATGAATCGATCGCCATAGATTCGGCGGAAACCGGCGATGACGGCGCCGTGACGCTGAGCGCCGGGACCGGGATCGACGCCGACGAGATCTACAGCCGCGGCGTGACGACGCTGACCACCGACGACGGCACCGTCCGCGTCGGAAACCTGAATTCGCGCGACGCCGTCAGCGTCAGCGCCGACAACCTCGACATCGGGACCAACGGACCGATCACCTTCGCCAACATCGTCACCGACGTCGGTGACGCGGCGATCCGCTCGGGCAACCGGTTCATCGTCGAGAATGCCACGATTGCCGGCACGGCGCGCTTCGACAACAGCGGCGAGCATATGATCATCGAAGCACTGAACGCCGACGCCGCCCAGTTCAACGCCGACGAGATGATCTCGATGACCGGCGTCGGCGTGACCAACGCCCTCGCCGCCAGCGCCGGCACGACCATCCTCGTCGACGGCGCGGTGACCGGCCGGGACATGACGCTCGCTTCGCGCGACATCACCATCGCGCCGAGCGGCCGCCTCGGCACCCCCGGCAGCACCCGCACGTTGTCGCTCGCCAACAACGACGACGGACGGCAAAGCTTCGTCGGCGGCACCGGCACCGTCGCCGGCTATCACATCGACGCCGATGAGATGACGCGCCTCCATGCCGCTGCCATCGAGATCGTCGCGCCGGCGGTCGCCGGCGGCGGCGCCGAGCCCGACCTGGTGATCGACGGCTTCACCATGACCGGCGGCGCATCCTCGAACGCCAACCTCGGCGCCGACGGATCGCTGATGCTGCGGACGCCGGGCCGCGCGCGCGTGATCGGCGCGGTCGCGCTGACCGACCTTGCCGACGCCAACAGCCTGACCGTCGCCGCCGACACGGCGCTGGAGGTCATCCTCGGCCAGGGAAGCGTGCGCCTGTCGAACGGCAGCGACCCGGCCGGCCGGTTGAACCTCGCCGCGAGCGCCGTCTTCGTCGCAACGCAGGCGGCGATCGGCGACATCGCGGGGGCGGCTTCGATCGACGCCATCGACGCGCGCCTTGCCGAAAATGACGGAGTGACGAGCGACGAGGGCGCGCTGTTCGCCGGGGGCATCAATGCCGCCGTCGGCGATGGCTTCTATGTCCAGAACAGCGGCGCCGGAACGCAGTCCGCTCAGCGGCGCGGGCTGACCTTCGGCGCGCTCGGGCTCAACGTCGATGCATCGGCGCCGACCGCGCGCATCGTCGTCAACGGCGTCGGGGCCGGCGCGTCGGGCCCGGTCACCGGCCTCGACACCATCCCGCTGCTCACCGTCAACGGCGCGACGCCGGCTTCCGGAAGCTTCGACCGGCGCTCGACGCTCAACGGCTGCCTGATCCTCAACACGGGCGCCTGCCTGCCCACGCAGCCGGGGGGCGTGGAGATGAATTTCCCCGTTCAGGACGTCATCGAGGAAGAGGCGAGCGCCGACAGCGACGAAGGCGAAAGCAACAGCCTGCCGACGCCGCTGATCACGATGCGCGAACTCGACCCGATGACCGGCGAGCCGCTGCTCGACGATCCGGTGACGGGGGCGGGCAACGACGACCTGTGGACCTCGCCGGGCAACTAGGCCTGTCGAATAGCCGAATCTCCTCCCGCTCGCGGGAGGGGCAGCGAGGCTTGCGAACGCGTTCGCCAGCCGCAGCGGGGGTGGGCTTTGGCCACGCCGCCTGCCCACCCCCGCCCCCTCCCGCAAGCGGGAGGGGAGATCATGGGCGCATCACTCCCGGACTTGATCCAGCGCCGACTCGGGCGCCTTTCGGTTGACGGCGAACCCCGGCGCGGGGCATGGGCGCGGGGATGACCGACGCCCCCGCCCCCGCGCCCGGCGCGCCGCTCCGGCTGTTCAACAGCCTGACGCGCCAACTGGAAGATTTCCGGCCCGTCCATCCGGGTGAGGCGCGCGTCTATTCGTGCGGGCCGACCGTCTACAATTACCAGCACATCGGCAACATGCGCGCCTATGTCTTCGCCGACACGCTGGGGCGGACGCTCGCGTTCAAGGGCTATGCGCTGCGCCACATCATCAACATCACCGACGTCGGCCACCTGACCTCCGACGCCGACGCCGGCGACGACAAGATGGAAAGGGCGGCGGCGTCGCAGGGCAAGTCGGCGTGGGACATCGCCGCCTTCTACACCGCCGAGTTCAAGCGCGACCTCGCGCGGCTGGGCGTGCGCGATCCCGCGAAATGGACGGTCGCCACCGACTATGTCCCGCGCATGATCGCGTTCGCGCAGCGCATCGCCGACGCCCATTGCTACCAGCTCGACAGCGGCCTCTATTTCGACGTGTCGACCGTCGCCGATTACGGCCGGTTGGCGCGCGCGGTGACCGACGAGGGAGAAGGCCGCATCGACGAGGTCGAGGGCAAGCGCCACGCCGCCGATTTCGCGATCTGGCGCCGCACGCCGCCCGGCGAGACGCGCCAGATGGAATGGGATTCGCCGTGGGGACGCGGCGCGCCCGGATGGCATCTCGAATGCTCGGTGATGGGCGAGGCCGAACTGGGCCTGCCGTTCGACATCCACACCGGCGGCATCGACCATCGCGAGATCCACCATCCGAACGAGATCGCCCAGAATCAGGCGTGGCGCGGCTGCGGCGGGCTCGACTGCGCGGAGCATTCGGGCGCCCGCATGTGGATGCACAATAATTTCCTGATCGACCGCGGCGGCAAGATGTCGAAGTCGGCGGGCGAATTCCTGCGCCTCCAGACGCTCGTCGACCGCGGTTATCACCCCCTCGCCTATCGTCTGATGTGCCTCCAGGCGCATTATCGCAGCGAACTGGAATTTTCGTGGGACGGCCTCGGTGCGGCGCTGACCCGGCTCAAGCGGCTGGTGATGGCGGCGGCAGCGGTTCGCGAAGCGGAGGCTGTACCGGTGACCGACCGGCGGCTGGCCGACCTGCTCGCAAGGTTCGACGCGGCGGTCTCCGACGACCTCAACACCCCGATCGCGCTGACCCTGATCGAGGAGGCCGCGGCGATGAAGAAGGTCGACACGGGGCAGAAGCGCACGCTGCTGGAACGGATGGACGGCGTCCTCGGGCTCGACCTGCTGACGCTCTCGCGCGAGGCGCTGCGCGTCCGTCCCAAGGGTGCGTCCATCGACGAAACCGCCATCGAAGCGACGCTGGCGCGCCGCAAGGAAGCGCGGGCCGCCAGGGATTTCGCCGCGTCCGACACGCTGCGTGACGAGCTGGGCGCCGCCGGGGTCGAGGTGATGGACGGCGACCCGCTCGGCTGGGACTGGCGGCTCGAAAGCTGAACGACATCGCGTTCCGTTCGTGTCGAGCGAAGTCGAGACACCCGACAGGCGCGCGCGACCGATGGGCATCTCGACTTCGCTCGATGCGAACGGAAAAGGGAGAGCAATTTCCATGACCAAGACCGCCATCGTCCTGTCGGAACTGATCCGCCCGCTCGTCGAAAGCCGCCTGCCCGACTGGGTCGAACCGCGCTTCTTCCGGACCAAGGAAGAGGCGATAGCGATGGCGCCTCAGGCCGACATCGGCTGGTTCGACATGCACGACAAGCGCGACATGGCGACCGCGATCACCGCGGCGGCGAGGATGCGGTGGCTGAATTCCATCTATGCCGGGGTCGACCGCATGCCGCTCGACCTGCTGCGCACGCGCGGGGTCGTCGTCACCAACGGCGCCGGGATCAACGCGATCACCATCGCCGAATATGTGGTGATGGGAATGCTGACCGTCGCCAAGGGGTATCGCGAAGTCGTGCGCGCGCAGGAACGCCGCGAATGGCTGATCGATTCGCCGGGCAAGGTCGAACTGGCCGGATCGAGGGCGCTGCTGCTCGGCTATGGCGCGATCGGCAGGCTGATCGAGGAGCGGCTGAAGGCCTTTGCGGTCGATGTGACGGTGGTGCGCCGCTCGCCCGGACCGGGCACCCTGACCCCCGACCAGTGGCGCGGCCGCCTCGGCGATTATGACTGGGTGATCCTCGCGGTGCCCGCGACGGCGGAAACCGACGGCATGATCGGCGCCGTCGAGCTGGCGGCGATGAAGTCCGACGCAACGCTGATCAACATCGCGCGCGGCAGCGTCGTCGATCAGGAGGCGCTGGTCGCGGCGCTGACCGAAAAGCGCATCGGCGCCGCCTTCCTCGACGTCACCACGCCGGAACCGCTGCCCGCCGACCACCCGCTGTGGGCGCTCGACAACGCGCACGTCACGATGCACCTGTCGGGCCGCGCGCAGGACAAGATGTTCGCGCGCGCCGCCGAACGCTTCCTCGACAATCTGGATCGCTGGCACAGGGGCGAACCGGTCGCGCCGCAGGTCGACCTGACGCTGGGTTATTAGACTCTGATGACTTTGGATTGACCCACGTCTTCATTGCGACCCCGGACCTGATCGGGGGGAAGCAATCCAGGGCGGTTACCGCATGCTCTGGATTGCCGCGCGGCTTCGCCGCTCGCAATGACGAGTCCCGTCTGATGTCATCATGGTCTAAGGCCTGTGGAGTTTCGGGGTTCGGCGCGCTGCCCCATCCTTCGTCATGCTGAACTCGTTTCAGCATCCATGGCCGGACCTTCCCTTTTCCGCCGCCTCTCATTCGGGGACCATGGGCCCTGAAACACGTTGGCATAGATATCCATCAGGCGGGTAAGGAGCTGTTCCCCGGCGAAAGCCGGGGTCCGATGCAGGGCAGCGCCGCGCCATCTGGACCCCGGCTTTCGCCGGGGAACCATTCCTCGTCGAAAAGGGATGGAGCATCGAGCCGAAACCCGAATCCCCATAGGCCGCAGGAGGGCGAGCGATCCGGGACCGGCTCTACTCCGGCCGTTCGGCCTTCAACTCGCGCACCAGCGGTTGCAGGCGCTCGTCATATCTGGCGAGGGTCGTGTGCGCCCCGGCATGGTCATAGAAGCTGACCAGTTCGCGCCCGTTCCAGAGGTGCAGCGCATAGGCCGGGTCCTCGGCGACGATCATCGGGCGGTCGTCGGGGCGGTCCGGGTCGATCGCCCGCAGGTCGAGCGACACCTGCGGCGCGGTCGAGGAGCAGATGGCGATGGTGCGTCCTTCCCACGCCACGGTCACGCTGCGATGCAGGTGACCGCAGATCAGGCCGCGCACCTGCGGATGGCGGCGCACGACCCGGGTCAGGCGGTCGACCCAGGGTTCGCCGGGATGGGTGTTCATCCATTCGATCCCGCTTTCGATCGGCGGGTGGTGCATCACGATATAGGTGGGCTTGCCGCCATCCTTCGCCAGTTCGGCGTCGAGCCACGCCGCGCGGGCGTCGCAGAAAGCGCCGCCGTGGCGTCCCTCCTCCAGCGTGTCGATGGTCACCAGCCGCAGCTCGGGCAGCTCGATCGCATATTGGACGAAGCCGGCACCGTCGTCAAAGCCGGGGAAGGCCGCGTGGAACGGGTCGCGCAGGTCGTGGTTGCCGACGCTCGGCCAGACCGGGAAGGGACAGCGCGAAAAGGCGGCCTTGAGCTGGGCATAGCTGCCGGCATCGCCGCAATCGGTGATGTCGCCGGTGGCGATCAGCAGGTCGGGGCGGTTCGGCCCCTCGATCAGCACGTCGAGCACGGCGTCGAGGCGCTTGCGGTTGTATTCGGCCGGATTGTCCGGGTCGAAACCCAGATGGATATCGGTGATCTGGGCGATTAGCATATCCGTCCCCCACCCCGGCCGCCGGGCCCCGACCGCCTGATCTTCATCCGCCGCGCCCTGTCGTCGAGGCCAGTTTCGGCGCCGAGCTGCGCCATGTCCCATCATAGAGGCCGCGCGCGCCCGGCCCTGTGATCAGGCTCACAGCCTGCGCGGCGGACGGCGGCCGATCGGCGATGGTCGCGCTTCCCTTCCTGCGCTGGCGTGCGCGCACCCACGGCTTGCCCCCGTCGCTGTGATATTCGTGGCACATCGCGCAAGGTGATTCGGTCGCGGTCTCGACCTTGACCAGCCGCGCGCCACCCTCGCCGACATGGCAGTCGCGGCACTGGCGGAGGCCGGGGATCAGAAGGTCGCTCGCCGCCTTCGACCGCGTCGCCGCGACGTGGCAGTCGGCACAATCGGTTTCCCTGTGCGCGTCATGGTCGAACCAGCCCTTGGTCAGGAAGCGCGGCGTCTGGTTCACCGCCATCACGCGCCAGTCGTTGCCCGCGGCCGGCGCGAAGATGGTGTGGCAATCATAGCAGGCGCCGCCTTTCGAGAAGACGGCGCGCACCGCATCCTCGGCGCGGTTCGGGCGTACCGCGACCTCGCGGAAATAGATGTTGTAGACCTGCCCCTCGGCATATTGGCCGGGCCGCCGCCGTTCCATCCCGCCGAGTTGCAGCGGCCGCGTCGGCGGGGTCGAGCGGTAATAGGCGATCAGGTCGGCGACCACCTGCCTGGGTTCGCCGTGCCGCAGCGTCCGCGTGACCCCGCCGACCGTCTCGAACGCCAGGCTGTGGCACATCGCGCAGTCGCGCTCCATCTCGACCGGCCTGATCCGTACCCCGTCGGCGTCGGGGCGGTGACAGTTCGCGCATTCGAGTTTCTGCCCGAAGCCATGGCGGCCACGGAAGCTCGCCGCCATGCGCGCGACGCCGCCATTGGCCTGCAGATGCAGGTCGTGCGGAAATTTGAGCCCGCCCTGATCGACGATCGCCCCCTTGCTCAGTGCCGCGCGCGCCGGCTTCGCGCCCGGCGCGGTGCGCACCAGCGGCCGGAATTCGGGATGCAGCGTGCCGAAATCGGCGGCATCGGCGACGGTCGGCTCGAAGCCCGCCTTCACCAGCCGCGCCTGCATCCCGTCGTGGCAGTCGGCGCAGAATTTCTGCGGCGTCGCGGGCATCGGTCCGGCGCCTTCATGCTCGGTATGGCAATCGACGCAGCGGCCTTGCGGCCGGTTGAAGGTCTTCGCGAAGCCCGCGAGGATGCGCTCGCCGACACCGGGCGGGTGCCGCGCCGCGAGCAGCATCGCGGTCGGCGCATTGGCGTGCGCCGCGCTCATCGCCTTGTGCTCGCCGGTGTGGCAGCCGACGCACGCCTTGTCGGTCACCGCGACGAAGGCGTCGACGTGGCACGACTGGCAATCGCCCTTCAGGCTCTTGTGCGCGCTCGACAGCGGCCCCGACGACCAGGCGAGATCGGCATGATAACCGCCCGGCCGCTCGTCGACCTGCCGATAGCTGTGCCATGCCCAGATAGGCCCGGCGAGGAAGGCGAGGAAGACGAGGATGGCGAAGGCCCAGGCGCCCAGCCGCTTGCCCGGCATCGTCCCGGCCAGCGAGAAGGCCTTCGCCTCGTCGACATCCTTCGACGATTGCGACAGTTCGTCGATCCGTTCGACGAGCAGGACGATCGCATCGCCCTCGCGCGCGATCGTCAGCCGGTGCCCGCCGAACCGCAGCTCGGCGCCCGCCGCGCTGTCGATGTCGGCAGCGTCGAGCGTGCGGCCGTTCAGGTCGAACCCCAGCCCCTCCTGCGCCGCGACATGGACATGGCGGCCGTCGCTGCTGCTGATCGTCGCATGGTGCGGGTTCACCGCCAGGTCGGGAATGTGGATGCCGTTGCCGCTTTCGCGCCCCAGCGTGATCGTGTCGCCCGGCAGCGGCTGATCGCGGACGATCTGCTTGCCCGTCTTCGTCGTCGCGATGCGGCGCAGGATGAAGCTCATCGTCCCCCTCCCCGCCTACCAGTAGAAAAAAACGCTGACGATGTGCGCCGACAACGCCACGATCAACGCAAAACTCAGCGGAACATGCACATAAAGCCATATTTCGAGTAGTGCCCGCAGCCGCAGATGCCGGCGCAGCCGCGCAAGCGCCGCCTCCTTCTGGCGCAGCAGGCCGACGATCCTGTCGCGCGCTTCCGCATCGGCCGCGCGCGAGCCAGCCAGCGCGCGCAGCGCCGCCGCGGTCGCACAGCGCGGATAGCGTCCCGTTAACCGCGCGCGCATGCCCCCCGCGAACGGATTCTCGTCCAGCGCCGCGAGCACCGGGGCGGCATCTTCGGCGGTCAGCGGCTGCGCCGCGGCATGAAGCTGGCGGTCGAAGGCGCGGATCGCCTCGAGCATCTGCATCTGCGTCATCTGTTCGCGGTTGTTCGACAGCGCCGCCGGCAGCGTCGCATAGACGACCACGCCATAGAGACCCGACAGGATGACGAGCATCATCAGCGCCCAGGCGAGCGTGTGGACGTTCCAGCCAAGCTGGAAACCGGTGTGCCAGGTGCCGATGACGATCAGGCTCAGCCCCAGATAGACATGCGCCGAGGTCCACGCCTTCAGCGACCAGTAATCGCTCGTCATCCGGCGCTTGCGATAGCCGAGCGCGGTGAGCCACAGGATCAGCGCGGCGCCGATCGTCCCCAGCGTATAGCCGTACCAGCTCCCGCCATTGGGGCGCGGCGTCACATCGACCAGCGCATAGGAGACGACGATCAGCAGGCAGAGGGTGCCCGAGATCTTGGCCCAGCGGAAATTGGCATAGCGCAGGAACCCCTCGTGCCGCCGCTGGCGGACGCGCTCGACATGGGTGCGCTGCGCGCGGCGCCGGAACAGCGTCGCCATCAGTCGGCATCCTCTTCGAGCCGGGCGACCGACAGGAACTCCTCGGGCGAGACGCGGATCGCGGCGCCGGTGGGACAGGCGCGCACGCAGGCGGGGCCGCCCGCGATCCCCTTGCACATGTCGCACTTGACGGCGATCTTCTTGGGCTTCGTGCCGGCGGGCATGTTCGCCTTGGTCCATTTGGGCGACGGTTCGCCCGGCCCCGGCCCCCGGCCGAGCAGCAGCCAGCTCAGCAGGCCGGGCTTCGGCGGCGGCGTCGATTCCATGCGGATCACGCCATAGGGGCAGTTGCGCATGCAGTTGCCGCAGCCGATGCAGCCGTCCTCCATATAGACCTCGCCATCGGGGCCGCGGTGGATGACGTTGGGCGGACAGTCGGCCATGCAATGCGGATGCTCGCAGTGGCGGCAGCTCGTCGGGACGTGCAGGTGCGCAAAGGTCCGGCCCGCCTCGCGGTCGAGCCGCGACAGCCCTTCGTGGCTGTCGGCGCAGGCCTTTTCGCAATTGTCGCAGCCGACGCACAGATTCTCGTCGATCAGCAGCGCATCGGTCGCCTCGCCGAGCCCTTCCTTCATGATGAAGCTGGCGGTGTCCGAATAGAGGTCGACCGCGCTCGCATAGCTGGTCTTGCGCGATTCGATGAAGCTATTCATCGCCGCGCGCTCGGCGACCGCGGCCTCGGTCGCCTCGCGCACCTGCGGCCGCGCGGCGAGCATCGCCTTGAAGCCGGCGCCGGTCAGCTTGATCACCTCGCTGCCGATCGCGGCTTTGACGGTGGCGTTGCGCTTCTCTCCGCTCAGCACCGCCATTTCGCCGAAATAGCTGCCCGCGGGCAGGTAGCGCAGGAAGATCGACCGGCCGCCGATGTCCTTTTCGACCACCATCGAGCCCAAGCGGATGACATAGACGTCGTCGCCCGCGTCGCCCTCCACGACCACCGGCTTGCCGGCGGGCACTCGGATCACCTCGGCCCCGTCGATAACGGGCGCCAGGTCATCGACCGTCAGGCCGCCCTTGAAAATCTGGAGAAGCTGGCGTTCGAGCGAGATGCGTTCGATGACGCGCTTCGCACCCGGAACTGCGCCCATCAGCTTGATCGCGGCGGTGCGCGACACCTCCACGAAGATACTGTCCTCACCGGCACGGATCGTCGCGCCGCGCTTGCGGCCAGAGATCAGCCCGACCTCGCCGAAGATCGATCCCTGCTCGATCGGCACAGTGACACCCGGCGCCACCTCGACCAGCGCATGACCGTCGGCGATTGCGAACAGCGACGAACCCGGCTCGTCCTTTTCGAACACCACCTCGCCAGCGGGGTAATAGGCGACCTTCGAATCGAGCATGAATTCGCGCATCTGGAGCGGCGACACGTCGGCGAAGATGCGCACCCGCGCGCGCAGATAATCGAGCCATTCGCGGACTGGTCGTTTTTGCGGCAGGTTTGCGAAGATCGTTGCAAGGTCCTTTTCGTCGGCGGGGGTCAACGCGCTGTTGCCGTTGATGAATTCGACGACGTCATAGCCCTGGTTCATGCAGTGCTTGATCAGCGGATAGCCCGCGAGCGCGCCGATGACGTAGATGCCGGGCACCGTCGTCTCGAAGGTCGGCGACAGCTTCGGAAAGGCTTCGCGGTCGGGGCCGGTGAATTCGATCCCCATCGATTCGACGAAGGCGCGCGGCGCGACGGATCCCAGCCGCGCGACGATCACGTCGCACTCGATCCGCTCGTCGCCGGTCGGCGTCTCCAGCGTCAGCCAGCCCGGTTCGACGATTTTGGGCTGGGTTTCGGTGCGGATGTCGATCGCGCCATTCTCGCCCGCATCCATCAGGTCGGAGACGTTCTTCGCCTTGGCGCGCGCGAAATCCTTCGACCGGTTGAGGATCGTCACCCGGTTCTCGAGCGCCTCCTCGGCGACGCCGAGCGCATTTTCGATCCCCGCGTCGCCCGACCCGACGACCGTGATGTGCCGGTCCCTGAAATCTTCCGGGTCGTCGACCTGATAGATGATATGCGGCAGATCATTGCCGGGGCAGCGCAGCCGGTTCGGGTTGCCCTGCGTCCCGATCGCCAGCACGATATGCTCGGCGACGATCGTATCGCCGCTCGCCGTCCGGATATGGAAGGCGCCCTTTTCGCCCGTGACCTCGACGACCTCGGCGCGATAGGCGACGGTCACCTTGTTGGCCGCCGCGTCCTCGTCCCAGATGCCCAGGATCGCCTCGCGCGACCCTTCGTCGAAGCGGCAGTCGGAGCGCAGGTCGAGGCGAGCCGGCGTCGCCATGACGTGCTTGCCCTTCTGATATTTGAAGATCGTGTCCGACAGATGGTCGGTCTTTTCGAGCAGCACATGGCTGAGCCCGAGCTGCGCCGCGCGCGCGGCGGCGCTCAGCCCGGCGGGACCGGACCCGATGATCGCGACCCGGACCGTCTCGCTCATGCGCGCGCGGCCCGCGCGCGAAAGGCAGGTTCGCTGCGGCTGACGACCATCCTGACGAACATGCGCGCTGGCATCCCTTCCCCCTGGCCGCCAGCCCCCCGGCAACCTCTGCATGGATGCGACCCGGACTTATGTCCTGATCGAAACGCTATGCCCTTGAAAGCGGGGGCTGGTCAACCGGGGAGACGGATGCCGGCCGAAGCGCGCGCGATCAGCGCGCGGGCGCGACCCGATTGCCGACGCCCTGGATCGACACGCGCGGGCGCGCCTTCCCGGCGGTGCTCCAGGTGACGACATTGTCGACGCCCGACACATTCACCGGCGCCCCGGCGCGCAGCGCGATGCGAATCCGGTTGTCGGTGCCGGTCACGGTCAGCGACGGGCAGTCGCCCACGAAGCTGATCTCGTTTTCGGTACCGCTGACGACCGCCGCGCGGCCCTCGCAATCGACGGTCAGCGTCTGTCCGACCCCATCGATCGTCGCGCCGCTGCGCGTTCCGGCGCTGCCGCTCTGCGCAAAAGCCAGAGCCGGCACCGCGGCGACAAGGCCGATCGCGGCCATGACGGGGAATTTCGGGAAAAAGGCGTTCGAAAGCAAGGCTGTCTCCTTCACAACCCCTCGAATGCCCCATCGCATGGCATGCGCGGACAAATCTTGCTCCACGATGAACGAGCGCGGTGCGGCGGACGATCAGGCGAGTTCGAACATCGCCGCGATGCGATCGGACGCCACCGGCTCGAAGCGCGACCAGCCGTCGGGGCCGAGCTTTTCAAGCGGGCGGAAGCGCGCCTTGTAGGCCATGCGCGCCGACCCCTCGATCCAGTAACCGAGATAGACATAGGGCAGGCCGGCCTTCGCGGCGCGCCGGACATGATCGGCGATGATGAAGGTGCCCAGCCCCTCGCGCAGCGGATGGTGGGCGTCGAAGAAGCTGTAGATCATCGACAGGCCGTCGCCCTGCCGGTCGGTCAGGCAGCAGCCGACGAGGCGGCCGCGGCCGCCGTCGGCCGCCGGTTCGCGATATTCGATCATGTAGGAATCGACCGGCGTCTGCTCGACCATGTCGGCGAAATCCTGCTCGTCCATGTCGGCCATGCCGCCGCTCGGGTGGCGCGACAGCAGATAGGCGCGCAGCAGCGCATATTGTTCCTCGGTCGCCCACGGCTTGCAGGCGGTGACGACAAGGTCGCCGTTGCGGCGCATCGTGCGCTTCTGCGACTGGCTGGGCCGGAATTCCGCGGCGCAGACGCGCACCGAGACGCAGGCCGAGCAATCGGCGCAGCTCGGGCGGTAAGCGACCGACTGGCTGCGGCGGAAGCCGATCCGGCCGAGCGCGTCGTTGAGCTCATTCGCATTGTTGCCGCTCAGTTCGGTGAATACCTTGCGCTCGGTCCGGCCCTCCAGATAGGGGCAGGGCGCGGGGCTGGTGACGAAGAAGCGCGGGAAACGGAACGGTGCGGACACGCGGACTAGACCTCCAGACTTGTGATGCGGATCCCCCCACGCGGGTCCGGCGCGTTCTTTCCACCGACTATGCCGCCCCGCGTCAATGGTGCAAAGACCGTTTACCATTTTTGTTCGTCCCGATCTGAATCAGATCGGAAAACCGCGCGGTCGGGCCGGACATTCTGTCCCGTTTCGAATCGATCAGGCGTAGCCCTTGAGCTCGTCGCCGGTCAGCGTCGCGACGTGGAGCACGTTGGTCGACCCCGGCGTGCCGAAGGGAACCCCTGCCATCATCACCAGCTTCGCGCCCGCCTGGCCGACGCCGTGGCGCAGCGCCATGCGCTTGCCCTTGGCGATCATCTCCTCGAAGCTGCCGATGTCCTTGGTCGGCACCGCGTGCGCGCCCCACAACAGGCCGAGCCGCCGCGCCGCCTCGCGCTTCGGGGTCAGGATGAGCAGCGGCGCGCCGGGCCGCTCGCGCGCGACGCGACGCGCGGTCGAGCCCGACGCGGTGAAGCAGATGATCGCGTCGGCGGCGATCGTCGCGATGATCCCGCCCGCCGCCTCGGCCAGCGCGTCGGCGGTCGTCGCGTCGGGAAAGGTCTCGGTGAAATGGAGCCGGCGGTAATAGTCGGGATCGCCCTCGACCGAGCGCGCGATCGAATCCATCATCGTCACCGCCTCGACCGGCCAGGCGCCCGCCGCGGTCTCCGCCGACAGCATGATCGCGTCGGCGCCGTCATAGATGGCGGTCGCGACGTCGGACACCTCGGCGCGCGTCGGGGTCGGCGAGACGATCATCGATTCGAGCATCTGGGTGGCGACGACGACCGGCTTGCCCAGCCGCCGCGCCGTCGCGACGATGCGCTTCTGGAGCGGCGGCACCGCCTCGGGCGGCAGCTCGACGCCCAGGTCGCCGCGCGCGACCATCGCGGCGTCGGCGATCTCCAGTATCTCCTCGAGCCGGGCGACGCCCGCGGGCTTCTCGAACTTGACGAGCAGCGCCGCCTTGCCGCCGATCAGCCGCCGCGCCTCGGCCACGTCCTCGGGCCGCTGGACGAAGGACAGGGCGATCCAGTCGACATGCTGTTCGAGCGCGAAGGACAGGTCGCGGCGGTCCTTTTCGGTGAGCGCGGCGAGCGGCACGACGACGTCGGGGACGTTGACGCCCTTGCGGTCCGAAATGCGGCCACCGACCTCGACGATCGTCGCGATGCAGTCGGAAGTCACGCTCTTCACGCGCAGCACCAGCTTGCCGTCGTCGATCAGCAGCCGCGTGCCGGGTTCGAGCGCGGCGAACAATTCGGGGTGCGGCAGATGAACGCGCTGCGCATCCCCCGGTGCCGGATCGGTGTCGAGCACGAACGCCTGCCCCGTCACCAGCTCCGCCGGGCCGTCCGCGAACGTCCCGACGCGCAGCTTGGGACCCTGCAGGTCGACGAGGATCGTCGACGGGCGCCCGGTCGCCTTCTCGAGCGCGCGAATCGCCGCGATCACCTGCGCATGCCCCGCGTGGTCGCCATGGCTCATGTTGACGCGGAAAGCGTCGGCACCGGCGCGGTGCAGCGCCGCGATCATCTCCGGATTCGCGCTCGCGGGGCCGAGCGTGGCGAGGATGCGCACCTTGCGCTGGCGGGGGGGAAGGGTGTGGACCACGGTTGCTCCGCTTGCCTGATTGCCGTTACGGTGCGTGGGCATGGCGCTTCGTTCGCGCCATGGCAACCGCGCGATATCGATTGATCCACGCAAAAGGAGACAGCCATGGCGTGCAGCGAAGACCGGAACGGCGTGGACGATCCGCTCGACGCCCTCGACGATGCGGCGGCCGCGGCGGCGTTCCGGCGGCTGGTACGCCTGCTCCGGCACCGCCACGACGCCGCCAACATCGACCTGATGGGGCTGGCCGGTTTTTGCCGCAACTGCCTGGGCGACTGGATCGCCGAGGCGGGCGGGATGGACAAGGAGGCGGCCCGCGCGATCGTCCACGGCATGCCGACCGCCGAGTGGAAGGCGCGCCACCATGTCCCCGCGACCGCCGAGCAGCTCCGCCGGATGGAAGAAAGCATGGCGAAGAATCCCGGACCCCGCTAGAGCGCGTTCGGTTTTGATGGAATCAAAACCGGCACTCTAAGGCGTGTGGGGATTCAGAGTCTATCGCCGCGATATTGTATAAAGCCGTGTTCCCCCGCGAAGGCGGGGGTCCATCTTCGGCCGGTTCCATCTCGAAACCACCGCAGATGGGTCCCCGCCTTCGCGGGGACACACGATAAAGGACAGTTGCAAGATGAATCCCCACACGCCTTAGCTGGCGATCACTTCGTTCCGCTCGCGATGACGCCAGCGGTCAATCTGGGCGCATCGCGCCCTATGGTCTGTGGGGATTTGGCGTTCTGCGCGGTTTCTCCCATTCGTCCCCCTGAACTTGTTTGGCGTTTACACCCTTGAGACAGGGATGCTGGCGTTCCCCGGCGAAAGCCGGGGTCCATGCGAGGCAGCGCTGTGCCATCTGGACCCCGGCTTTCGCCGGGGAACGCTCACCTGTCGGAAGGGGATGATTGCGAACCTGTTTCAGAGCCTGCCCCGGGCCCGATCCGGGGGTCCATGGTCCGCGCTCGAATGAAAGGCGGCCCAAAAGGGAAGGTCCGGCCATGGATGCTGAAACGAGTTCAGCATGACGAACGGATGAGGCAGCGTGCCGAAATCCGAATCCCCGCAGACCATAGAGCGGCGGATCCGATTACATCGGATCGGCCGCTCCAGATTCCTGCTCTTCCGCATTTTCTGAATCGTCAGGTGATTCCACCTGGCTGGAAAATGCTCTAGGGGAGCCGCCGAGGCGATTCTCGCCGCCCCATCCAACCCATCCAGCGGAGCATGACATGAGCGAAGCCACCACTGCCGACCAACAACTGCGCCTTTTCATCGAGCGCGTCGAGCGGCTGGAGGAAGAGAAGAAAGGCATCGCCGACGATATCCGCGACGTCTATCTCGAAGCGAAATCGCAGGGTTACGACCCCAAGATCATGCGCCAGATCGTTCGCCTGCGCAAAATGCCGGTGCACGACCGCAAGGAGATGGAAGCCATCCTCGACGTCTATAAATCGGCGCTCGGGATCGACTGAGGACGGCCCATATCACTCTCTCCCGTTCGCCCTGAGCTTGTCGAAGCCTGTCCTGAGCGCCTGCAAGGCAGTCGAAAGGGGCCGTTCTTTTCTTTAAACATGGAAAACAAGGACGGGGCTTCGACAAGCTCAGCCCGAACGGATTTTATGGAGGGTTCATGGTTATGTTCAGCACCACCACCAACACCGTCGAGGGCCGTCCGGTCCGCGACTATCTGGGCATCGTCACCGGCGAGGTGATCGTCGGCGCGAACATCTTCCGCGACCTGTTCGCCAGCATCACCGACATCGTCGGCGGCCGCTCGGGCAAATATGAGGACGTCCTCGCCCGCGCGCGCAAGGAAGCGCTGGGCGAGATGGAGGCCGAGGCGGCGAAGCTCGGCGGCAATGCGGTGGTCGGCGTCGACATCGACTATGAGGTGCTCGGCCAGAACGGGTCGATGCTGATGGTGTCGGCGAGCGGGACCGCGGTCGTCCTCTGACGCGGCGGTTGTTTCGAAAAGCCGTTCACGCTAGGGGCGACGCCACATTTTCCATATCGATGGAGGTAGGCTGTGGCCGGCCATAGCAAATTCAAGAACATCATGTATCGCAAGGGCGCGCAGGACAAGAAGCGCAGCGCCCTCTTCTCCAAGCTCGCGCGCGAAATCACCGTCGCGGCGAAGATGGGCCTGCCCGACCCCGACGCCAACGCCCGCCTGCGCGCCGCGGTCAACGCGGCGAAGGCGCAGTCGATGCCCAAGGACAATATCCAGCGCGCGATCGACAAGGCATCGGGCGGCGACGGCGAGAATTACGAGGAAATCCGCTACGAAGGCTATGGCCCCGGCGGCGTCTCGCTGATCGTCGAGGCGCTGACCGACAACCGCAACCGCACCGCGACCAACGTCCGCACCGCGTTCAGCAAGAACGGCGGCAACCTCGGCACCAGCGGCAGCGTCAGCCACGGTTTCGACCGGCTCGGCCAGATCACCTATCCGGCGAGCGCGGGCGACGCCGACACGGTGTTCGAAGCGGCGCTCGACGCCGGCGCCGACGATGTCGAGTCGTCCGAGGACGGCCATGAAATCTGGACCAGCGTCGATGCCCTGCACGAGGTCGCCAAGGCGATCGAGGCGAAGCTGGGCGAGGCCGAGAGCGTGAAGCTCGCGTGGCGCCCGACGATCAGGAGCGAGATCGCCGACGAGGCGACCGCGCAGACGCTGTTCAGGTTGATCGACACGCTCGACGACGACGACGACGTGCAGACCGTCTGGGGCAATTACGAGATTCCCGACGCGGTGCTGGAGAAACTGGGGTGACACATCTCTCCCCTCCCGCTTGCGGGAGGGGCCGGGGGTGGGCCGACCGGTGGCGCTTCCCTCGCCCACCCCAAACCCCTCCCGCAAGCGGGAGGGGCTTTCACACATGATCATCCTCGGCCTCGATCCGTCGCTCAGTTGCACCGGCTGGGGCGTCATCCGCGTCGAAGGCAGCCGGATCAGCCATGTCGCCAACGGGCAGGTCAAGACCGACGCCAGGGCCGCCCTGCCCGACCGCCTCGCACATCTCGACACCGTGCTCGCGGCGGTGATCGCCGATCACGCCCCTGCCCAGGCCGCGGTCGAGGAGGTGTTCGTCAACGACAATCCGCAATCGACGCTGAAGCTCGCGCACGCGCGCGGCGTCGCGCTGCTCGCCTGCGCGCGCGGCGGCCTGCCGGTGGCGGAATATGCGCCGCGGCTCGTCAAGAAGGCGATCGTCGGCACCGGCGGCGCGGCGAAGGAACAGGTGCAGGCGATGCTGCGCGTGCTGCTCCCCGGCGCGAAGGTCGCGGGCGCCGACGCGGCCGATGCGCTGGCGGTGGCGATCTGCCACGCCAACCACCGGGGGCGCGTCTGAATATTGCATGCGAAGGCGCGAAATCATTTTCGAGGCCGCCGCCCGAAGCATAGATGTTCCCTTTTCATTCCCGTCGCGCTAGGCACGGGACATGATCGCGAAACTCACCGGAAAACTGGACAGCAGCGGCGCGGGCCATGCGGTGATCGACGTCGGCGGCGTCGGCTGGCTGGTCGAGGCGTCGGCACGCACGTTGGACGCGCTCGGCCCGGTCGGCGGCGACGTGACCGTCCACACCGAAATGCTGGTCGGCGAGGATTTCATGCGCCTGCTGGGCTTCGCGCGCGCCGAGGAGCGCGACTGGTTCCGTCTGCTGACCAGCGTCCAGGGCGTCGGCGCCAAGGTAGCGCTCGCGATCCTCTCGGCGCTGGAAATCGGCGACCTGCAACGCGCGCTCGCCACCGGCGACAGCGCAATGGTCGCGCGCGCCAACGGCGTCGGGCCGAAGCTCGCGCAGCGCATCACGCATGAACTGAAGGACAAGGCGGGGGCGCTCGGCGGGATCGTGGGTTCGAATCCCACCCTGTCCGCCGCTGCCGGCCCGCTCGGCGACGCCGTCGCCGCGCTCACCGGTCTCGGCTTCAAACCGGGCGAGGCGAGCACCGCGGTCGCGGCGGCCAGCGAGGAGCTGGGCGCGGGCACCTCGCTCGATGCGCTGGTGCGGGTAGCGCTGAAGAAGGCGGCGAAATGACCGAAGCCGTCCGCCACGCCGCCTGCCGCTGCGGCCAGCTCCGCATCGCCTGCACCGGCGAGCCGGTGCGCGTGTCGGTATGCCATTGCCGCAACTGCAAGGCGCGCAGCGGCAGCGCCTTTGCCGCGCAGGCCCGCTTCCCCGCCGACCGCGTCCGTACCGAGGGCGAGGCGAAGACGTGGCAGCAGGCGGGCGACAGCGGCAAAGTCGCCGACTTCTTCTTCTGCGGCGAATGCGGCGCGACGCTGTGGTATCGCAACGGCCCGCAGCGCGAATATGCGGTGCCGCTCGGCAATTTCGAGCCGGGACACGGCTTGACGCCGCGTATCTCCGTCTATGAGGAACGGCGGGACCCGTGGGTCGCGATCGTGGGCGAAGGGATCGAGCATCTTGACTGAGCGCGCGCCGTCAACCTCGTTCGTCATGCTGAACTCGTTTCAGCATCCATGGCCCTGAACAGGCTGCCATGCGCGACGTTTTTCAGCCCTGCATCTACATCCTCGCCAATCACAAGGGCGGCACGCTCTACATCGGTGTCTCATCCAACCTCGCTCAGCGCCTGTGGCAACATCACAGCGGCGTCACCAAGGGCTTTGCCGCGAAATATCGCACATATCGCCTCGTCCATTTCGAACTGTTCGGAACGATGGAATTGGCCATTGCCCGCGAAAAGCAGCTCAAGAACTGGCACCGCCAATGGAAGATCAACCTGATCGAAGCCGGCAATCCGGAATGGCGCGATCTCGCATTCGAAGTCGGCGCGGAATCGATCGGTCAGACCATGGATGCTGAAACAAGTTCAGCATGACGAAGATTTTGACACCCGACTCTTCGCTCTCATTTCTCGTCACCCTGAACTTGTTTCAGGGTCCATGGCCGGACGTGTCGGACGAAGCCGCACGCCGAAACCGTTTCAGCATGACGAGATTTACGGGTATCGCCAGACCGTGACCGACCTCACCACCCCCACGCGCACCCCCGAGGACGCCGACGCCGCGCTGCGGCCCAAATCGCTCGCCGAGTTCGTCGGGCAGGCGGCGGCGCGGGAGAATCTGCGCATCTTCATCGAGGCGGCGAAGGCACGGGGCGACGCGCTCGACCATGTGCTCTTCTTCGGGCCGCCGGGGCTGGGCAAGACGACGCTGGCGCAGATCGTCGCGCGCGAACTCGGCGTCGGCTTCCGCTCCACCTCCGGCCCGGTGATCGCGAAGGCGGGCGACCTCGCGGCGCTGCTCACCAATCTGGAGGACGGCGACGTCCTGTTCATCGACGAGATCCACCGGCTCGCGCCCGCGGTCGAGGAAATCCTCTATCCGGCGATGGAGGACCGCGCGCTCGACATCATGATCGGCGAAGGGCCGTCGGCGCGGTCGGTACGGATCGACCTGCCGAAATTCACGCTGGTCGGCGCGACGACGCGGCAAGGCCTGCTGACGACGCCGCTGCGCGACCGCTTCGGCATCCCGGTACGGCTCAATTTCTACACGCATGGCGAACTCGAACAGGTGATCGGCCGCGCCGCGCGGCTGCTGGGTCTCGGCATCGCGTCCGACGGCGCGCTCGAGATCGCGAAGCGCTCGCGCGGGACGCCGCGCATCGCCGGGCGGCTGCTGCGCCGGGTGCGCGATTTCGCCACCGTCGCCGGTGCGCCGACGGTCGACGCGAAGGTGGCGGACGCCGCGCTCAACCGGCTGGAGGTCGATGCGCTGGGGCTCGACGCGATGGACCGCCGCTATCTGACGATGATCGCCGACATCTATCGCGGCGGGCCGGTGGGGGCCGACACGCTCGCGGCGGGCCTGTCCGAGCCGCGCGACACGATCGAGGACGTCATCGAGCCCTATCTGCTCCAGATCGGGTTGATCGCCCGCACCGCGCGCGGACGGATGCTCAACGCCAGCGCGTGGAAGCATCTGGGGCTCAACCCGCCCGCCGGGACGCAGGACGGGCTGTTCGACCAGGGAAAATAGGGGCCCGAACCGCCGCTTTCCCCATCAAATGCCGCGGACCTGCGACGAATTGCGAAACGGGGGTTTGCGACGAGTCGAGCACCCGCTATCGGTCTGTCGATGGTCGATGTTCCGCCACCCTTCATCCCCGGCGCTTTCGTGGGGGCCGCGCATCATTATCGCGTGCGCGTCTATTTCGAGGACACCGACCTGAGCGGCATCGTCTATCACGCCAATTACCTGCGCTATATGGAGCGCGCGCGATCGGACATGCTGCGCATCGCCGGCATCGACCAGCGCGCGGCGATGGAGGGCGGCGAAGGCACATGGGCGGTCACCGACCTTGCCATCCGATATCGCCGTCCCGCGAAGCTCGACGACGACCTGCTCGTCGTCAGCACGGTCGAGGCGGTGCGCGGCGCCAGCGTCGTCATCGCGCAGCGCATCCTTCGCGGTCCGGACGAGTTAACGAACGGACACGTCACCGCCGCCTTCCTGTCGCCCGAGGGCCGGCCGCGCCGCCAGCCCGCGGGCTGGGCCGATCGCTTCACCGCCATCATGAATGGAGAGACCATCCCTTGCTAGACAATATCAAGCTGGCCGCCGACGCGGCGACATTGTCCCCCGTGGCGCTGTTCCTGCAGGCCGACATCGTGGTCAAGGCGGTAATGATCGGCCTGCTCGCCGCATCCGTCTATGTCTGGGCGGTGATCATCGGTCACGGCCGCAGCGTCGGCAAGATGATGCGCGCCTCCGAACGCTTCGAGCGCGATTTCTGGCGCGCGGGCAACATCGACAAATTCTATGACGAAAACGGCCGCGAGGAACTGCCGAGCGCCAAGGTGCTGTCGGCCGGCATCAGCGAGTGGCGTCGGTCGACCGCCGGCAAGACCGTCGACCGCGAAGGCACGCGCGAGCGGCTGGGCGTCGCGATGAACGCGTCGGTCGAGGGTGAGGTTGACCGGCTGGCCGAGAAGATCGGCCCGCTCGCCACCATCGGGGCGGTCGCGCCGTTCGTCGGGCTGTTCGGCACCGTGTGGGGCATCATGCGCAGTTTCACCGCGATCGCGGCCGAGAACAACAGCAGCCTCGCCGTCGTCGCGCCCGGCATCGCCGAGGCGCTGTTCGCGACCGCGATCGGCCTGTTCGCGGCGATTCCGGCGGTGATCGCCTACAACGCCTTCTCGCAGCGGCTGAACCGGCTCGAATCGCGGCTCGGCCGCTTCGCCGACGGGCTGCACGCGACCTTCAGCCGCGAACTGGAGGTCGAGGGCTGATGGCGATGAGCGGCCCTTCGGGCGGCGCCGGCGGCCGGCGGCGCGGACGCGGCGGGCGCCGCGCGCCGATGTCGGAGATCAACGTCACCCCGCTCGTCGACGTGATGCTGGTGCTGCTGATCATCTTCATGATCACCGCGCCGCTGCTCGCCTCCGCGGTGCCGATCGACCTGCCCGAAAGCCGGGCGAAGCCGGTCGAGACCGAGGAGCAGGAGCCGGTGCAGCTGTCGATCGGCGCCGACGACACCATCTATATCGGCGACCAGGCGGTGGCCGAGGCCGACCTGCCCGCGCGACTGGAGGTCATCGCACGCGAGGATCGAAGCAAGGAACGCCCCCGCCAGATCATGCTCCGCGCCGACAAGGGGCTCGATTATGGCCGGGTGATGCGCGTGATGGGCGAGCTCAACCGCGCCGGCCTGTCGCGCATCGCGCTGGTCACGACCGGATCGTCGGACGCCGCACCCGCCGCGACGGTCACCGACGGTTCAGACAGCGGGCAATAGGCACGAGGCATGGCTGCGGCACAGGCACCAAGGGGCATGGAAAGGCACGACATCGCCATCGCGGTGGCGCTGCACCTGCTCGTCATCGGCCTGCTGTCGATCCAGTGGACCGCGGGCGAACGGCGCTTCGACAATCCGCCGATGGAGGTCGATCTGATCGCGGAGACGGCGCCGCAATCGACCGCGCCGGTGATCGCCGAAACCCCGCCCGCCGCGCGGCTGGGCGAAGAGGATGCGACCGACATCGCCGCCCCGCCCGAGCCGGTGCCCGCACCGCCGGAACCCGAACCGATCGTTCGCCCAACGCCCGCGCCGACGCCCAAGCAGGTGGCGAAGCCCGTTCCGGCGCCACCGAAGAAGGCGCCCCCCGCCGCCGAGAAACCGAAACCCAAGCCCGCGCCCAAGGCACCGCCGAAGAAGCAGACCAGCGGCCCGACCGGGCGCCTCGACGGCATCGTCGACGGGCTTGCCAAGTCGCAGCCCAAGGCGCCGGCGAGCAAGGGCGCGCCCGCCGCGGCGACCGCGGCCGAAGTACGCCGGTCGATCGACGTCAGCATCAAGTCGGCGGTCGCACCGCGCTGGAACGGTTGCCGCGTGTCGGGGGTCGACGTCGATCAGCTCAAGACGGTGGTCAAGTTCCGGCTGACCGAATCGGGCGCTCTCGCGGGTTTCACCAGCGTCACCACGACCGGCGAGAACGACAGCAACAAGTTCCAGGTCCAACGGCACCAGGAATGCGCGAAACGCGCCGTCGAACTCGCCGCCCCCTTCGACCTGCCGACCGAAAATTACAGCTTCTGGCAGAATTACACGCTCGATTTCATCAAAAGGTAGAGAGAGATGTCCTTTCGCACCACGCTTTCGCTCGCCCTGCTGCTCACCGCCGCGCCGATCGCCGCGCAGGCGCAGGATGCGAGTGCCCCGACCGCGCCCGCCGTCACCCAGACCGAACCGCGCGAGACGATCGAAGGCCAGCTTTCGCAGGAGCGCACGGTCATCGCGGTGCCCGCCTTCGCGACGCCTGCGGTGACGACGGTCGCCGGGCTGCGCACCGACAATCTGGGCCGCGACATTGCGAAGGTGATCGCCGACGACCTCGAGCGCAGCGGCCTTTATGCGCCGCTCGGCCCCGGCAGCGTCCGCGCGATCGGCATGGCAGAGGTCACCGCACCGCGCTTCGCCGACTGGAAGGCGCGCAATGCCGAGAATGTCGTCCACGGCTTCGTGCGCGCGACCGGCACCGGCGGTTTCGTCGTCGGCTGCTATCTCTACGACACCGAACTCGGCAGCGAGCTGGTGCGGCAGGGGTTCGAAATCCAGCCCGCCGACTGGCGCCGCGCCGCGCATAAATGCGCCGATGCCATCTATTCGCGCCTGTCGGGCGAATCGCCCTTCTTCGACAGCCGCGTCGCCTACATCGCCGAGAGCGGCCCGAAGGGGAACCGCATCAAGCGGCTCGCGATCATGGATTCGGACGGCGGCAACCACCGCTTCATCACCAACGGCCAGGCGCTCGCGATCAGCCCGCGCTTTTCGCCCGATTACAAGAAGATCGTCTATGTCAGCTATCTGAACAACCGCGTCCGCGTCTTCATCTACGATGTCGCGGCGGGGACGCAGAAGCTGGTGACCGAAAGCGGCAACGCGACCTTCGCCCCGCGCTGGTCGCCCGACGGCAGGCAGATCCTCTATTCGATGGCGGTCGGCGGCAACACCGACATCTATCGCGTCTCGGCCGAGGGCGGCACGCCGGTGCGGCTGACCACGACGCCGGGCATCGACGTCGGCGGCAGCTTTTCGCCCGACGGCAAGAAGATCGTGTTCGAAAGCGACCGGTCGGGCAGCCAGCAACTCTACACGATGAACATCGACGGATCGAACCAGCAGCGGATCAGCTTCGGCGGCGGGCGCTACGCCACCCCCGAATGGTCGCCGCGCGGCGACCTGATCGCCTTCACCCGCATGGGCGGCGGCGAATTCCGCATCGGCGTGATGACCCCGACCGGCGGCGGCGTGCGCATGCTGACCAACAGCTGGCAGGACGAGGCGCCGACCTGGTCGCCGAACGGGCGCGTCATCCAGTTCTTCCGCACCACGGCGGGCCGCGAAGGCAAGTCGACGCTGTGGCAGGTCGACCTGACCGGCGTGAACCTGCGCCGCCTGCCGACGCCGCAGGACGGATCGGACCCGAGCTGGGGGCCGATCCTGCCCTGATCAATCGGAACCAAAGCGGGGGGCTGGGGTTGCATTATCGCGTGCAACATGGGTTAATCCCTCGCGAAACGACGACGGACCACAACAACAAGAGGACAGAAGACATGACGATACGCAAAAGCACCGCGATGATCGCGGCGATCACCATGCTTGCTGTCGGCGCCTGCTCGCCGAAGCCGCCGAAGGAACTCCCCCCCGCGCCCGAAGGCACCGGCACCGACACCGGCACGAATACCGGCACCGGCGTGGTCCCCGGATCGCAGGAAGATTTCGTCGCCAGCGTCACCTCCGACCGCATCTTCTTCGGCTTCGACCAGTATAATGTCGATGCCGAGGATCAGGCGACGCTGCAGAGCCAGGCGCAGTGGCTCCAGCGCAACCCGGCGGTGCGCGTGACGCTGGAAGGCCATGCCGACGAGCGCGGCACCCGCGACTACAACATCGCGCTGGGCGAGCGCCGCGCCAATGCCGCGAAGAATTATCTCGCCTCGCTGGGTGTCGATCCGTCGCGCATCCAGGTCATCAGCTATGGCAAGGAACGCCCGGCGGCGCTCGGATCGAACGAGGAAGCCTGGGCGCAGAACCGCCGCGCGGTGACGGTGGTCATCGGCCGCTGAGCCAGAGCCACAGCGGCACCGCGGCGAAGGCCGCGATGCACGCGAACAGACCGAAGGGGACCCGCCGCGCCGCCAGCGGCCGGTCCCCTTTTCCTTGCGTCGCCAGCGCCCAGACCAACCCGGACAGGCTGGCGAGAAGCAGCATCAGCGGCAGCGCCTGCCAGCCGATCCAGCAGCCGATCGCCGCGACCAGCTTGGGATCGCCGCCGCCCATCCCTTCGCCGCCGCGCAGGCGCCGATAGCTCCAGCCGAGCAGCGCCAGCGCGAGCCCGCCGGCCAGCGCGCCGATCCAGCGGTCGAGCAGGCTCGCCTCCAGCATCGGCCCGGCAAACAGCAGGCCGACCGCGGCGAGCACGGCGTTCAGCCGGTCGGGAAGCCAGAGATGCCGCGCATCGAGCAGCGCAAGCGGCAGCAGCAGCCAGCCGAACGCCGCCCAGAGCCATCCCGCCGGGCCGGGCACCATCGCCAGCGCAACAACACCGATCGTTGCGGCGCCGAGTTCGACGCGGGCGTGAAAGGGATCGATCGCCGCGCCGCAATGGCGGCACCGCCCGCGCCGCGCCAGCGCCGACAGCAGCGGCACCAGATCGCGCACGCCGAGCGTCTGCCCGCACGCGTCGCAACACGACCGCCCGCGCACCGATCGCCCGGCGGGCCAGCGCAGCACCAGCGTCGCGATGAAACTGCCCCAGATCAGCCCGGTCGCCGCGGCAAGGATGATGTCGGCCACCGATCCTCAGAACCGGCCGCTGGTCGCGAGCCGGAACCCGTCCGGTCCGGGCTTGAATCCCAGCGCGCCGAGCGCCGCCGCCATCGCCGGATCGCGATCGACATTGATCGCGAACGCCGCGCGATACGCGCCGCTGCCGTCGAACGAAAGCGTCAGCCGTTCCATCCCCGACTGACTCGACAGCGCCGCCTGCGCGCGGCCGTCCGCGCAGGTGAGCGGGCCCGACAGGCCGCGCGACAGGTCGAGGCCGGCGATGGGGGCCGCGACCGACAGTTGCAGTCGTCCCCCCGCTTCGACGCAGCGGCCGTCGGCTCCGAAGCGGACGGTGGCGCCCTCGAAGCGCAGCGTATCGACGGGAATCGCGCCCAGTCCGCCCGACACGCTCGTCACGCCGTCGACCCCCGACAGCCCGCGCGGACCGCTGCCGTGGAGCCGCCCCGCCAGCGCGCCGAGCCGTTCGTCGCTGCGCGAAAAGGCGAGTTCGATCCGTCCCGTCAACAGCGCGAGCGGGGACAGGCTGGCGTGCACCGTGCCGAGCGGCAGGACGCCGAGCCGCGCGTCGATCAGCGTCCCCGACCAGATCGAACCGCGCACCTCGCGCGCGGCGATCCCGGCATCATCCGCCCCCGCCAGTCCCAGCGCGAGCCGCAGCGGAAAGGTCGCGCCGATCAGCAGCAGCGCGAACAGCACCGCCGCCGCGATCCAGCGCCTGCGTCCGCCGGTCACCGGCCGCCCTTTCTGAGGTCGGCCGTCATGCCGACGGTGCCGTCGGCGGCGGGGGTGATGCTGAGTTGATCGATCACGAACCCCTGCGCCTCAAGCGCGGCGAGCCAGTCGATCAGCACCGGGGCCTTCGCCGTGGCGATCGCGATCGTCGCCTGCCGCGCCCCGCGCGCCTCGTTGCGATCGAGCGTCAGGCCGATCTCGCCCGCCGACTGCGCCAGATACTGGTCGATCGACGCCGCATCGACCGCCGCCGCGACCGAAGGGGCCGGGCGCCGCGAAAGCAGCCGCACCTTGGCCGCGACGCGCCCCTCGCGCTCGACCGCGGCGCGATGCGCGGTTTCCAGATCGACGAACGCGGCATAGGCAGGCCGCGCGAGCGCCCACAGCAGCACCGCTAGCGCCAGCACGGCGGCGATGCCGACCAGCCAGCGCTCGCGCTGCGTCAACCCCGCCCACCAGTTTTGCACGCTTTCTCTCATGGGACCGCCCGGATCGTCACATTGGCCATCTGCTGCCCGTCGGTGCCCGCCATCGGCTGCGCCGTGATGCGATAGCCGCGAGCCTGGAGCGCGAGGAGGACCTGGTTGACGTCGTCGATACGCGGCGCGGCGAGCGTCGTCGTCAGCGTGCCGTCGGTGCGGTGCGCCAGCGTGCGCAGCGTCACCCCCGGCACATCGCGCATCGCGTCGTATAGCGCGGAGGCGGGCACCGAAAAGGCCAGCGGACCGCCCCCCGCCGCGGCGAGGCGCCGGTCGATCTCCGCCTCCGCGGCCGGGGCGTCGGGCGCGGCGATCCCCGCCTGCTTCGCCGCCGCGACGGCCGCCGCGTCGGCGCGCCTTGTGTCGGACGCCAGCCGGACAGCATGCACGACCGGAATCGCCACGCTGACGAGAAGCAGCGCGACCAGACCGCGCCCGGCGAGACGCAGGAGCCCCGGATCGACCGCCCAGCGGCGCTTCGGCTTCCACGCCCCGTTGAGCAGGTCGAGCGCGGGCGCGGCGAGCGACAGCAGCAACGCCTGTTGCATCCGGCCCGCATCGAGCGGCGCGATCGTTCGCCCGGCGGCGATCAGCGGGTCGATCTCCGGATCGGAGGCATAGGCGCGGTCGGGCGTGCGGACGATCCGTTCGCCGCCGACTTCGGCGAGCCAGAGCGCGTCGGGCTCGGGCGGCGGAACCAGCGCCGCGACGGGCAGGATCGCGGCGGGCGCCAGCCCTTGCGCTTCGAGCCAGCCGGTCCACGCCCGCATCGCGGCATGGGTGGTGGTCGCCACCGGCACCGCCTGCCCCGCCTCGACCGGTTCGCCGGCGACGATGTGCAGCGCCGCTGTATCGCCCAGACTGTCGCGCAGCGCGTCGATCCGGGCGGCCGCGGCGGCCTGCGCCGGCGCGGCGTCGGAATAGGAGAGCCAGCGAAGCGGCGCATCGGCGGCGGGCGCGAGCGCGATCAGCCGATCGTCTTCGCCCGCCTCTCCCCTATGCTCCCCGCTCCGTTCCCACGCGTCGACCCAGCCTTCGTCCTGCCCCGAATCGACAATCACGCCGTCGTCGACCCGCAGCCAGGCGGGAGGCGGCGCCGATCGGTCGCCGAGCGCCGCGATGCGCGGCAGCCAGAGGAGCAGCGTGCGCGCCATATCAGTCGCTGTCGCCCCAGTCGCGGCGGACGATCGCCGGCGGGGCCATCCCCGCCACGGGCGCGCCACCATGGGCATCGATAAGCGCATTGGCCGTCAGCACCCCATCCCCCATCGTCACCCGCGTCCGCAGCATCAGCCAGCGGCTGCCGACGCCCACCTGCGCGGCGGCATCCTGCGGCGGGTCGATCCGCGCGAGCGACGGCGCATTCCAGAATCGCTCGCTGCTGCCATAGCCGTCGGCGGGGCGCGCCGCCAGCGCCGCCCGCACGTCCGCGACCCCGACCTGGCCGGGCACCAGCATCGCGACCAGCGGCGCCTGTTCGGGCCGCAGCGTGTTGACGTTGATCTTCACCGGCTCGGCGACCGGCAGCGCGCATATCCACGGCCGCAGCCGCGCATAGAGCTTTGGCGTGACCCCGCGCACGGCGCGCAGTTCGCTGCTGTCCGCCATCTTGCGGTTGGCGGTGAGATAGGGCGTCTGCATCGCGCGATAGGCGCCGTCCTCGGCGCCGAGCGGCGCTTCGTTGGCGTCGCTGTCGATCCAGTCGGCGGTCGCGGCGGCAACCGCCTGCGCTTCGCCGCGATCGATGCCGAGCAGCGCCATCAGCTCCGCGAACTGCGCGACCGCGCCGGGTCGCTGGCTGAACCGGCCCGGCATCGTCTCGGCAGCGAGGCTGTTCAGATTGAAGCAATTGGCGGCGTCGGTGAGCCGCGCCGTTCCCGCGCCGCCGGGCAGCGGCAGATCGAAATCGCGGCCGAGCCAGCCGCCCGCAAGCGTCAGCTTCGCCGGATCGCGCGCCACAAGGTCGGCGACGCGGCGCAGCGCGATCTGTTCGGCGGCAAAGGCATAGGCGCGCCCCTGATCGACCGTGGCGGCGCTGCCCGCGATGCGCGTCGCCAGCGTCAGCCGGTCGAGCGCGGTCGCGGCGATCACCGCCATCACCGCGACGAGCAGCAGCACGCTGAGTAGCGCCGCGCCGCGTTCCTCGCGGCGCCGCTTCATGGCGCGATCTCCGCCGGAACCGGCGGCGGCGGCATGGTCGGCGCGACCAGAAAGGTCATGGTCAGCGGTGCGCGGCCGGTGCGCGTCAAGCGCACCTCGACCGCGCGCGGCAGGCGGTCGCCGGGTTCCGACGTCCAGCTTTCCGACCAGGCGCCGTCGTCGCCGCGATAGCGGATCGTGAGGCCGGTCACGTCGCCCACCAGCCGGTCGCCTTCGGGAAGCGCCGCGCCGTCGAGCATCGGCTGAACGGCGCGGCGCCACTCGCCGCCGACCAGCGCATAGCCGACGCGCTCGACCGAAGGTCGCGGCGCGCCGTCGTGGGCGGCCGCCCCGGCGTGGACGAAGGCGAAGCCGGTCGCCGATCCGAGGAAGGCGGGCACCGCCTCCCCCGCCGGGCCGCGCGTCGCGCGCTGCACCGCCTGCGCAAGGTCGTTCGCCATCACCGCGCGCAGCCGGTTGGTCCCGCTCATCGCCTGGAGCCGCGCCTGCACCGCGTCCTGCGTATCGACGCTGCTGCGAAGCAACCCCACCCCGATCGCCGCGATCGCGGCGAAAAGCGACAGCGCGACGAGCATTTCGACGAGGGTGAAGCCTTCGCTGCCTCTTCCTCTCTCCGTTCGTGCTGAGCTTGTCGAAGCACCGCTCTTCTCTTGCGACGGTGCAAAGACAGAACGGCCCTTCGACAAGCTCAGGGCAAACGGGAATAGCATGGAACGGACGCGCATCACCGCGACAACCTGACGATCGTCAGCGCCGCCTGTCCCCGGCCGCTTTCGGGGCGCACGATCAGGTCGATGCGCAGCAGGCTGTCGTCGGCGGTGCGCGCGACGCGCTGTTCGATGCGCCAGTTGCGGCCCGCGTTGGCAACGCCGACCGCGCTGGCGCCGATCGTCGGCGGCACGGGGTCGGTCCAGATTTCGACCGCGCGATTCTGCGCGACGATGCCCGCGACCGTGCGCTCGTCGAGGTCGCCCGCCGAGCGGACCGCATAGGCGTCGAGCCGCACCAGCGTCAGCGCCGCGATGCTGATGATGCTGAGCGCGACGAGCATTTCCAGCAGCGTGAAGCCGCGATCATCGGCCCTTGTTCGCGCCCCGGCGGACGCCGGGGCCCAGAGCGGCGGCGAGCCGCGCTCGATGCCGTGGACCCCGGCTTTCGCCGGGGAACGGTTCCGCCTATTCGTCACGACCGATCTCCCCGGTCGCCGAGACGCGGATCACCGCGCGCGCGTCGCCGCTCGACAGCCGCAGCGCCTGCGGCGTCGGGCTGGTGCCGACGCGGTCGAAGAGGATGCGCGCGACCGCCTGTCCGTCCCCGGCCGCGAACCCCGTTCCCGAGGGCCAGTTCCGCCGCTCGAACGCACGGCCGGGGAGCGGCTGCCACGCGCCGTCGACGCGGCGCGCGAAGCCATAGCCCGAGGGCGCGAAGTCGACCGCGACGCTGCGCCCCTCGATCACCGCGACGTCGCGCGCCGCGGCAAGCCGCGCCGCGAGCCGGTCGGCCTCGCTGCGCAGCCCGCGCTCCTCACCGGGAATGGTGAGCACGACCGCGGTGGCGGCCAGTGCGAGGATCGCCAGCACCACCATCAGTTCGACGAGCGTGAATCCCCGATCGCCGACGCCGCGACGCGCCGCGCGCGGCTCAACTGTCTCCGCGGATATCGGCATTTTCGTCGGTCCCGCCCGGCGCGCCGTCGGCGCCGAGCGACCAGACGTCGAACGCCTTTCCGTTCGCGGCGGGCGCCTGATAATTATAGGGCCGTCCCCACGGATCACTCGGCAGCTTCTTGATATAGCCGCCGCGACGGTAGCGTTCGGGCTGGCCGAGCGACGGCGGCGCGGTGACGAGCGCGTTCAGCCCGTCGCTGGTCGCCGGATAGGTGAGATTGTCGAGGCGATATTGTTCGAGCGCGTTTTCCAGCGTGGCGATATCGGCCTTTGCCTTGGTCACCATCGCCTTGTCCTGGCTCGGCAGCACGTTGATCATCACCACCGTCGCGAGCAGGCCGATGATGAAGATCACCACCATCAGTTCGGTCAGGGTGAAGCCGCGTTCGTCCTTGCGGCGGCGGCGCCGAACGGCGGGGCGCGAGGAATCGAGCATCAGGCGAAGGAAAAGCTGCATCAGCGACATCTATTATAGCCCCGCAAGGTTCTGCAACTGGAGGATCGGCAGCAGAATGGAGAGGATGATCAAGGCGACGCACGACCCCATAACGACAATTATGACAGGTTCGAGTAACGCCATTGACGCCGCCGTGAAGCGGTCGAACTCGCGCTCCAGATAATCGGCGGCGCGTTCGAGCATCGCCTCCAGCCGCCCCGCGCTTTCGCCGCTCGCGGTCATGTAGACGAGCAGCGGCGGGAACACCCCCGCATCGCGGAGTGCCGACGACAGGCTGCCGCCGGCGCGCACCTGATCGACGAGCCCCGCGGTCGCGCCGGCGAGCGCGGCGTTGCGGATCGTCGGCACCGTCAGCCGCAGCCCCTCGACCAGCGGCAGCCGGCTCGACACCATCGTCGCGAGCGTGCGCGCGAAGCGGGCGGCGTACAGGTCGCGCAGCAGCCGTCCGAGCAAAGGCAGACGCAGAAGCCGCGCGTCGACCCGCGCCTTGAACGCCGGGCGGCGCATCGCCGTCGTCCAGCCGAAGGCGGCCGCGGCGAGCAGCAGCGCGATCAGCCACCACCAGCCCGCGAGGAAGCCCGAGATCGCGATCACCGCGCGGGTCAGGAAGGGAAGCTGCTGCCCGACGTCGGTGAACTGCTCGACGACGCGCGGGACGACAAAGATCATCAGCGCCGCGACGACCCCGACCGCGACGATGGCGAGCACGATCGGATAGGCGAGCGCCGCGATCAGCTTGCCGCGCACCTCGGCCTGGCGTTCGAGCAGGTCGGCGAGCCGCGCGAGGATCAGCGTCAGGCTGCCGGTCGTCTCCCCCGCCGCGACCATCGCGCGATAGAGCGGCGGAAAGCTGCGCGGCTGGCGCGCCATCGCATCGGCGAGGCGGCGGCCTTCGAGCAGCCCGGCGTGGACGTTGCCGATCACCGCGCGCGCGCTTTCCGCCTCGCTCTGGCGGCCCAGCGTGCGCAGCGCCTCTTCGAGCGGCGCGACCTCGGCCAGCGTCGCCAGCTGGCGCGTGAACAGCGCGAGGTCCCTCGCGGTCAGGCGGTCGCGGCGACGCGCGAGAAACAGCGAGCGGCCGGCCGGCCGCGCGCCCGCCTCCTCCACCGCGACGATGTGGAAGCGGCGCGCGGTCAGGTCGGCGCGCGCCGCATCGTCGTTCGCGGCGCGCAGGCGCCCGCGGCGCTCGCGCCCGCGCGGGTCGATCGCGACGTAGCGATAGTCAGGCATCGACATCCTCGCGCCGCGCGATACGGATCGCTTCCTCGGGCGTGGTCAGTCCCTTCGCGACCATCGCGCGCGCCGCCGAAGCGAGGGTCGGGGATTTGAGGAAGGCGTGTTTCGCGATCATCGTCTCGTCGCCGCCGGCGTAGATGTAGCGGCGGATCGTTTCGTCGACCCGGATCGCCTCGAACACGCCGATGCGGCCCTTGAAGCCGCTGTGACCGCACGCCTCGCAGCCCTTCGGGCGCCAGATCACCGTGCCGATGTCGAGCCCGAGCACCGCGGCGATGCCGTTGTCGGCCTGCACCGGCTCGCGGCAATGGTCGCAGAGCTTGCGGACCAGCCGCTGCGCCAGCACCGCGCGCAGCGTCGAGGCGAGCAGGAAGGGCTCAACCTTCAAATCCTTGAGGCGGGTGATCGCGCCCACCGCGTCGTTGGTGTGGACGGTCGAAAGGACGAGGTGGCCGGTCAGCGACGCCTGCACCGCGATGTCGGCGGTCTCGCGGTCGCGGATTTCGCCGACCATCACGACGTCGGGGTCCTGGCGCAGGATCGCGCGCAGCCCCGCCGCGAAATCGAGCCCGACCTTCGGGTTCACCTGCGTCTGGCCGACGCCGTCGACGGCATATTCGACGGGGTCCTCGACGGTCAGGATATTCCGCTGCCCGTCGTTCAACTGCTTCAGCGCCGCATAGAGCGTCGTCGTCTTGCCCGACCCGGTGGGCCCGGTGACGAGGATGATGCCGTTGGGTTCGGCGAGCGCCTCGCGCAATATGCGGTCGGCCTCGCCCGTCAGGCCGAGGACGTCGAAGTCGATCCCCGCCGTGTCCTTGTCGAGGATGCGCATCACGACGCGCTCCCCGGCGCGGCTCGGCAGGGTCGACACGCGCACGTCGACCGCCTTGCCCGCGAGCGTCAGCGCGATGCGCCCGTCCTGCGGCACGCGGCGCTCCGCGATGTCGAGGCGCGCCATCACCTTGATGCGGCTGACGACGACCGGCGCGACATGCGGCGGCATGCGCAGATGCTCGCGCAGCACCCCGTCGGTGCGCATCCGTACGACCAGCCCGCTTTCATAGGGTTCGACATGGATGTCGCTGACCCCCTGCCGCACCGCTTCGGCGATGATCGCGTTGATCAGGCGGATCGCGGGGGCGTCGTCGGCGCTGTCGAGCAGGTCCTCGGCGCTCGGCAGGCCGCCCGCGATCAGGTCGATGTCGCCGCCTTCGAGCGACCCCGCCATCGCCGCCGCCGACGCGTCGACGGCATAATGATCGGACAGCAGGCGGTCGAAATCGGCGGGCAGCGCGGTGGCGACGCGCAGCGGCGCCGCGAGGTGGCGCTTGACCTCGATCAGCACCGCGGGATCGCTGCCCTCGCGCAGCGTCGCCAGCCACACGCCGTCCTCGCCCGGCGCGATAACGACGCCGTGCGCGCGCGCGAAGCCATAGGGGATATCGACCGGCGCCGCAGGGGGCATGGCCGGTTCGGCGGCGTTCACCGATCCCCTCCCCCCGGCCGCGGCGCGTCCCCGACCGACGGCGGCACCTCGGTCGGCGTGACGGTGCCGTCGGCGCCGCGCAGCGCGGGAAGGTCGACCGGGCCGACGGTGGTGTCGGCGGCGGTCGGCGCGCTCGGCAGCGGCGGCACCGTGCCCAGATAGTCGCGCACCAGCGCATCGATCGCCGGCTCGGCGTCGGGATTGCGGCGAAGCTGGGCGTCGCGGATGAAGCCGTAGCGGCGCGCGGTGAGCGCGGCATTGTCGGCGCGGCTGCGCAGCACGGTCGGGCGGATGAACACCATCAGGTTGGTCTTGGCGCGGCTGCGGGTACGCGACTTGAACAGTTCGCCGATCAGCGGAATGTCGCTGAGCAGCGGCACGCGCTCGATCGTCCGCCGCTCGTCGTCGTTGAGCAGGCCGCCGATCGCCAGTATCTGTCCATCGTCGACGGTCAGCGTCGTTTCGAAATAACGCTTGTTGAGGATCAGGTCGCTGTTGCGCGAGGATACCGGGCCCGCGACGCTCGACACCTCCTGCCGCACGAACAGCTTGACCTCGCCCGCTGCGTTGACCTGCGGCGTGACCTCCAGCTTGATGCCGACCTCTTCGCGCTGGACGGTGCGGAAGGCGTTGTCGAAATTGTCGCTGAGCGCCTCGCCGGTGGTGATCGGCACCTCCTGCCCGACCAGGAATTTCGCCGCCTGATTGTCGAGCGTCACGATATGCGGCGTCGCCAGCAGGTTCGAACTGGTGTCCGACCGCACCGCGTTGATGATCGTGCCGAACACGGTGTTCTTGCCGATATCCCCCGCGAAACCGCCGAAGCCGCCGGTCGCCTGAAGGATCGAGGCCGCCGCCGCTTCCTGCAGGCTGTTGCCCAGCGCGCTCGTCGTCTGGGTGACGGTGGTGGTGCCGTTGACCGTCGTCGTTTCCTGCGTCAACCGGTTGGCCGCATAGGCGCCGCCGATCGTCAGGATGTTCGGCACCGCGTTGCTGTAATTGGTCGCGGCGAACGGAATATTCTTGCCGCCGAGCAGGAACTGGACGCCGAGCCGCTTCGCCGCATCGTCGCCGATCTCGACCACCACCGCCTCGACCAGCACCTGCTCGCGCCGTGCGTCGAGCTGCCGGATCAGTTCGCCGAGCATGCGCTGCACGTCGGAATTGGCGGCGACGATGATCGCGTTCGCGCCTTCGTAGCGGGTGACGATCGCGGGTCCGCGCGTCGCGATGCTGCCGCCCGATCCGCCGACGCTGGCGGACGCGGCGGCCGGCGCCGCGGCAGGCGCGGCCCCACCCTCGCCCGCCGATCCGAAGGAGGAGGACGCAGGGGGAAGCCCCGCCTTCTGCGCCGGATCGCTGCCGCCGCCGACAAGCTGCTGCAAGGTCGGAAGCAGCGTCTCGGCATTCGCATGTTCGAGCCAGTAGACGCGCAATTCGGTGCCGCCCGCCGCCTTCTGGTCGAGGTCGCGCGCCATCTGGACGAAACGCGCGACCGTCGCCTGGTCGCCGCGCAGCGCGATGGCGTTGCTGCTGTCGATGGGGACGACCGCGAGCGGCGCCTGCGCCCCCTCCCCGGCCGCGGGCACCAGCGCCTGCAGGGCCGCGGCGATCTCTCGCGCGCCGGCGTTCTTCAGCGACACGATCTCGCTGGTCGAGCTGTCGCGGTCGATGCTGGCGGCGAGCGCGCGGATGCGGCGGATATTGTCGGCGAAATCGGCGACGACGAGGCTGTTGGCGTTGCGGTTCGCGGTCAGCGAGCCCTGCGCGCTGACCAGCGGGCGCAGCGTTTCGACCGCCGCGACGGCGTCGATGTGGCGCAGGCGGATGATCTCGGTCACGAACTGGTTCTGCGCCGCGCGGTCGCTGCCGATGCGGCCGGGCTGCGCCGCGGCGCCGTCGATCGGCTGGATGCGATAGGCGCCGTTCGGCCCCGGCACCGCGACCAGCCCGTTCGAGCGCAGGGTGGCGAGGAATATCTCGAAATATTCGCTGCGCGACAGCGGCCGGTCGGTGACGACCGACACCTTGCCGTTAACGCGCCCGTCGATGACGAAGGTGCGCCCGGTGATGCGCGCCGCGTCCTGGATGAAGGCGCGGATGTCGGCGTCGCGGACGTTGAGCGTATACTGGGCCGACGCGGGGGCCGGTGCGGCGGAAACGAGCGCGACGGCCAGCATCAGGGAAAGTTTGAAGCGCATGAACCTACGGCTTTGACAGGAAGAGGGCGATGGGGACGACGCCCGCGCCGCGCTCGACCTCGAGCGACAGGCGCGCGCCCGGCGTGAACTGGCCCGCGAGCGCCGCGACGTCGCTCGCGGATGCGATCGGGCGGCCGCCGACCGACCGGATGACGTCGCCGGGGCGCAGGCCCGCGGCGCGGAAGGCGGTGCCGTCGCCCTGCGGCTGAACGACGAGACCGGTGACGCGCCCACCCTCGCTGCGCGGCGCGAAGGCGACCCCCGCCTTCAGCGCGGCGGGCGAGAGTTCGCCGCCGATGGCGGGAGCCGCCGCAGGCTCAGGGGTCGGCGCGGGAAGCGGTGATGCGGGACTGGCGACCGGCGCCTCGCCGCTCTGGTCGAGGAACAGGCTTTCGCGCGCACCGCCGCGGTCGAGCACCACATGGTCGAAGGCGACGCCCGCGAGCGTCACCCCCGGTGCGATCTCGTCGCCGACCGCATAGCTTGCCTGCACGCCGTCCTCGCCCGCGATGATCGCCGAGCCGCCGCCGGTCGCCTCGTTGATATTGACGCCGTGGAGGGTCAGCCCGAGCGCGGTGACGGTCGCGCTCGCCGGTCCCTGCGCCGCGGTGCGGAAGAAGGGATCGAAGCCCGCGAACAGCGCGCGCCGTTCGGCGGGCGACGCGATCGCCGCGGTCTGCGGCTGCCATGCGCCGAGCGGCGCCAGCGGCACGATCAGCACCCACAGCAGGCGCACGGCCTGCAGCACGAGCAGCGCGCCGATCAGGCCGACAAGCAGCGTCGGCGCCAGCGCGCGCGGCGAACGCCGGCCGGCGCGCAGCCACGCGGGAAACGCGCGCGGCAGCCGCAAGGCCGATCCGGGCATCACCATCGCCATGAAATCCCTTTGTCCCCCCGAGGCTGAATCTGCGGCACGCGAATCGCCCTAGGGCCGATCGGTGACAATCAGTTGACGGGAAGATTACAGTTTTTTGTCAGTGGAGCGAGTCCGAGGGTGAATGCCCTTCCATGAAGAGGAAGGGCAGCCGCATTGCCATGGCATGATGCCGTCAAGGGACCGTCACCCGCGAGCGGCGCAGCCGCGCGGCAATCCAGAGCAGGCGGTAACCGCCCTGGATTGCTTCGCTCCGCTCGCAATGACGCAAAAAGGGGGTCGATCCAAAGTCATCGGAGTCTACGGCCTGTGGGGATTCGGGTTCGGCACGGCTTTACCCATTCGTCACCCTGAACTTGGTTGGCGTTTATACCCTTCAGGCAAGTAGGGAGCTGTTCCCCGGCGAAAGCCGGGGTCCACGTGGGGCAGCCCTGTGCCATCTGGACCCCGGCTTTCGCCGGGGAACGGTTCCTTGTCGAAAAGGGATAATTGCCAACTTGGTTCAGGGTCCATGGTCTGCCCTCGACTGAACGACGGCGCAAAAGGGAAAGTCCGGCCATGGATGCTGAAACAAGTTCAGCATGACGAAGGATTTGGCGGCACCCCGAAACCCGAATCCCCACAGGACAGAGTCTAGAATTTGAGCGACGCGCTCAGCGAGAAGGTGCGGCCGAGCTTGTAGCGGTTGAAATAGATGCGGTTGCTGCCCGATTCCTGCACCTCCTTGTAGGTGCGGCCGGTCAGGTTGCGGGCCTCGAACTTCAGTTCGATCTCCTTGCCCAGCAGCATCAGGCCCTGCCGCGCGATGAAATCGAGCGAGACGCCCGGCTTTTCGAGCAGGTCGGGCTGGCCCGACGGACCGCGGCTGGTGACGCGCGGGCTGGCGTAGGTCAGCAGCAACGTCTGCTGCGACAGCCGGTCGGTGTCCTCCAGCCCGATCTGGACGTTGACCAGATGGTCCGACTGGCCGGTCAGCGGCGCGCCGTCGAAGAAATAATTGGCCGCGTCCTGCCGGGTCCCGTCGATGACGGTGGTGTCGCCCGCGCCGACCTTTATCTTCGACTGCGTGTAGGTGTAGTTGCCGATCAGCACGAGCCGGCGGCTGGCCCAGAAGGCCCCATCCGACATATTGTCCAGCGGCACATATTTCTGAAGCTCGACCTCGGCGCCATAGAGCGTCGCCTTGGGCGCGTTGGCGTAGCTGGTGTTGATCGACGAATCCGAGATCGAGGTATAGGCCTCGATCGGATTGTCGATCGCCTTGTAGAAGCCGGCGACCGACAGCCGCTGATCGCGCCCGAAATACCATTCGTAGCGCGCCTCGGCATTCCACAGCTCGCTGTCGGTGAGCGACGGGTTGCCGCGATACAGGCGGTTCGATTCTGGGTCCTGATAGACCTGCGCCACCAGTTCGCGGAACTGAGGGCGCGCGATCGTCTTCGACCCGCTCGCGCGAAGCTGCATGTCGGGTGCCAGTTCCCAGGTCAGCGTCACCGCCGGCAGCCAGTAATCGCGGTCGAGGTTGGTCGCCACGATCGCCGACGATCCGCTGCCGAACAGGTCGACCGGCGCGACCGTCTGCTTCGCCTGTTCATAGCGGACGCCCGCATTGACGTTGACCCCCGGCACGATCTCGGCCTGAAGCTGGGCATAGCCCGCGTGGGTGCGCAGCTTGGCATCGAAGGCCGCGGTGCCGTCCTGCGCCGAGGTTTCGATCATCGTGATGTCGTAGAGCTGGATCGTCGCGTCGGAGAGCAGATAGTCGGGGCGGAGTTGCTGCACCGCCAGCGGCAGGTTCGAGGCGCGGAACAGGAAGGACCGGCGCGTCGCGACGCGGTGCGTGTCGCTGTAGGCATAGCCGACCGTCGCGCTGACGCGCGGCGCGATTTCATAGGACAGGTCGACGCCGCCCGACCACAGGTCCTCGTTCAGGTCCGAAAAGGCGATCGACGCGTCGCCGCGGCTGCCGCCGAGGTCATTGACGAACTTGCCGCCGACCGGGTCCTGTTCGGGAGGCAGGTTGGTGCGGACATAGGTGAAGCTGCGCTCATAGGGCGCCTCGCGCTGCGAATTGGCGTAGGCGCCGCGCAGGTCGAGCGACAGCCGGTCGAACTTGAATTCGCCGACGAACTGGGTGTTGATCAGCTGCCGTTCGTACCAGGCGGTGTCCTGCTTCATGATGTCGCGGTCGGACTGGTTGCGGTCGGTGCCGAGCGCGAGCCGGGCCTGTTTCAGCGTGTCGCGGATATAGAGGCTGGTCCAGCGCAGCTTGTGTTCGCCGAGTTCCAGCCCGAAACCGAGCAGCCCGTTCACGACGACGCGATTGTCGGTGACGACGCGGTTATAGCTCGACTGCGGATCGCCCGACAGGTCGCGCTCGACCGAGGTCTGCTGCAGCGTGTCGCGGGTGCGCCACTTGTTGCTGATCCCGGCGGTCGCGATGATGCCCAGTTCGCCGCCCGGAAGCGCGATCGTCGTGCCGCCGGTGAGCCCCGCCGACCAGTTGACCGGGATATGGTCGTTCTGCTGGAGGAGCGTCGTCGGCGCGTTCGACAGCTGCATCGCCATCGCCTTCAGCTCGTCGCGGCTGAAATCGGCGCCCTCGAGGATCGGCTTGCCGCTGGCCAGCGCGGCGGCGAACAGCGGCGGCACGTCGCGGGTGCCGTCGTCGAACCCCGTCCAGTCGGTGTCGCTGCCATAATAGGTGTAGCCGAGCTGATTGGTCGTCTCGCTGTCCCAGCCGATGCCGCCCGACAGGGTCAGGAAGGGTTCGCGCGGGGTCGCCTTGGTCGTCAGGTTGATCACCCCGCCGCCGAACTCGCCGGGGAAATTCACCGAATAGCTCTTCTGGACCAGCGTCGAATCGATGACGTTGGACGGAAAGATGTCGAGCGGCACGACGCGCTTCAGCGGTTCGGGGCTCGGCAGCGGCGATCCGTTGAGCAAGGCCAGCGAATAGCGGTCGCCGAGGCCGCGGACATAGACGAAGCCGCCGCCGACGACAGAAAGGCCGGTCACGCGCTGGAGCGAGCCCGAGATGTCGCCTTCGCCGGTGCGCGCGATGTCGGCCGAGGAGAGCACCGACACGACCTCCGGCGTCGCGCGGACGACATTGGGGGTGAAGCGGCCGGTGACGACAATCTCCTGCCCGCCGCCGCCGGGGATCGAGACGTCGCCCTGTGCCTCGTCGGACGCCGGGCGTTCGCCGGCGGGCGCCGCGCCTTCGGCCGGCTCCTGCTGGGCGAGGGCGGCCGGCGCGACGAGCGCGGAGCTGAGGAGAAGCAGGCTGGCGAAGATCGGCCGCTTGGTCATGTGGAGTGTCCCCAAGAATAAGGCAGAAGGGGGGAGCGGGCCGGTGCAGCGCCCGCCCGCTCCCCCGATCGGGTCGCGTCGGATCAGGTCGTCGGGATCGCGGTGCAGGCGCCGCTCGCCGACCCGAAGGAGGCCGTGGCCGAGTTGCACGTCCAGCCCTGGTACCAGGTGTCGCTGGCGTCGCGGACGGCGCCGACATAGGCCGTGGTGTCGAAGAAGGCGTTCAGCGTCCTGGCATCGAACGGCTTGAAACCGGTCTCGGTCGCGCCGTTGACGAACAGGTCGGCCAGCGTCGGCACATAGGTCGTCCGGTTCTCCGCCCCCAGTTCGAAGATCGCCTTGACCTCCGCATCTGTGACGGCGGGGCTTCCGCCGCCACGGAACGGCGTGCCGTTGCACTGCATCGAAACCGATTCGAAGCGCGGCGGGCCGGCTTCGTCGAGCGCGGGATTGGCGGCCTGCGTCGTCGTCGTGCTGTCGATGCGCAGGCAGCGGAACCCCGGCGCGACGATCAGGCCGTTGACGAAATTATAGTCGGCCCCGCCGCGGATGCGGATCGCGGCGCCGTTCCCGGCGGCGTTGTTGCGGTGGATGAAGGTGAAGTTCGATATCGTCACGCGCTGGCGCGGCGACGCATTCTCGTTGCCGTCCGAATCGATCTCCATGATCGAATCGCCGATCGTGCCGCCGGCGCGCTGGACCGCGATCACATATTGGATGTTGCCCTGATAGCCGACATCGGTGTCGAGGCTGTCGTCCTCGGCGCCGGTGATGACGAGGTGCTTCATATTCACATTGCCGCCGAACACCTCGATACCGTCGTCGGAGCTGTTGTGGCTCTGGATATGGTCGAGCTGCGTGCCAGACCCCACGCCCGAGGGGGTCAGCGCCTGAAGCTCCTTGTCGGGCGCGAGGGTGAAGCCCGAATAGCGGATCTGGACATAGGACATGCGGCCCGAGCTGTCGGCCTTGTTCGACCCGCCGTAATGCGCGCCGCTCGCCCCCTCGGTCTCGCGGTAGCAGCTGTCGGTGCCCTCGACGACGCCCGGCCCCGGCGCGAAGCAGTCGGTGACCGGCGCGCGACCCAGCAGCACGACGCCGCCCCACAGCTGCGAGGTGCTGTCGTCGGCCGATCCGACGACGTTGCCGCGGCCGGTGAAGATGATCGGCTGGGTCGGGGTGCCGACCGCGTCGATCTTGTTGCCGCGGTTGACCGCGAGCCACGACACGCCTGTCGCGCCGAAGATGACGACGCCGGGGTCGATCGTCAGCGTGACGACCGTGTTGGTGCCCGAGGGCCCCTCGTCCTTGCCGACATCGACGCGGCCCGGCAGCGAATAGATGACGCCCGGCACCTTGGGGATCGCGGTCGTCGCGTTGAAGCGCGCGGGGAAGCCGCAGTTGCGCCAGGTGCCCTGCGGGCCGCTGATCGTGCCGAGGTCGCTGAGCTGGTCGCTGCCCGCGATGGTCGGGCAGTTCGCGGCGGGGGTGACGGTGCCCGGCGTCGGGGTCGGCGTGGGGGTGGGGGTCGGCGTGGGGGTCGGCGCCGGAATGACGATCGTGCCCTCACCCGGCGAGGCGACGCCGTCGGCCCCGCAGGCGGCAAGGATGGAACAGGCCACGCCGCTGAGCATGACCAAACGAATGCGTGCGAATGCCGCCATGAAAATCTCCGTTCCCGGTGTGCGCCGCCTGGACGCTGCTGAAAAATCACCGGCGAACGAGGAGAGGCACCGCCGTCTCGCCCCCGGTGACGCCGCCACTAGGGTGATTCGATGACGGTCTGACGGTAGAGCGATGACAGAGGGATGACGCTTCGGAGTCGCTTCGATGACAGGCGCGCCCGCAGCGCGGCGAACGGCGCGCGCCGGGCGATGCGGGACGCGCGGAACAAAAGCGGCGAAGCTCGCTTGCATCCCCCCGCAAGCTTTGCTAGGCGCCCGCTCCTACCCGGTGCCGGACCCGTCCGGCCCAACATGATGTGCGGTCGTGGCGGAACTGGTAGACGCGCAACGTTGAGGTCGTTGTGGCCGAAAGGCCGTGGAAGTTCGAGTCTTCTCGACCGCACCATTTTTCCTTGAAAACAAGGATTTTTAGGGGCCTTGGCACAATTTGGCACACAGAGAATTCTGTGAGCCGTTCAAAACGTGCGGCGACTGACACCGTCGCACGGGCCATTTTTTCTATTGGATGATGCGTGGGCGCCCCCTGCGCCCTGGCGATCGATCGCTATTCACCATCGCCCATTCGCGCGCGACGGCAGGCAGCCACCGGGGGCGCCCAAGCGTCGCGAAGCGCGGCGGCAGTCGATCGGAACATTGCGACACCATCCGGCAGATCGTGCTTTCGGTGTAGCCCAGAAACTTCGCGAGTTCCCGAGGCGTCCAGAGATTGTCATGTTCCATTGCCGATATGCCTGCCTCCGTTGAGCATGGGATAAGCCTGATCCGAATCCCATGATCATCCGGGCAAGAAAAATCGCATATGACGGTTTTGACGCGCACTGACGCAGCAGGACCCAAAGACACTTCGTCGTTCGGAGCCGTCACACAAGGAAGATTGGGCAGACAACCATTCCCATTTTGCTTCGGTGCAGACGCGAGCAGTTTCGTCCAAAATCATTATCGGTAGGAGAGTTCCGCCGAAAATGCCGAAAAACCGCCGTTTTCGGCCCGAATGGCACTGTAGCCGCCGAGGCGGCACCGTTTCATTTCTAAAAAATGATGTTTATACAATACCTTACGTAATACTTGATGGGCGAACGGTGTCGTAGCTTTATATCTTGCCTTGCCGATCACTCGCGGAATCTACGCCCCTTCCTCGCGAATCTCTCTGCCTGACGAACCGCCTACGCAGACCGTCCCGCCGCTACGGAAATAATGGCCGGTAGCGGCCCGTCGGTTTGGGAGAAAATGTCTCGAATAGCAGACATTGTTCAGCAGAAAGCCGCCGACACGGCTCGCTGCTGAGATCAGACTTTCCACGCCAACCACCGATTTGAGCCAAGATTCAGGGCACGCGGCTCGCATAGATTTGGTCGATGTCGGCGCTCAGACAGTCACGCCAGAGCGCATCGTAGCGCACCACACCTTCGCGGCCGACGACATAGGGATTCGGCTCTCCGTCCTTCCGCTTGGCGAGCGCCGCAACGCGCGTCAGCCCATCGTCGCCCACCGTGTGGTTCGACAGGATGACGTCAGCCTGCATCCGGTCGGTGAGATCGGCAAAATGGGTGAGCGATTGCCGGAAGGTCAGCAGCGCCTGGAGGTCGCTCGGCGACCCCTGGCCACCGAACAGCGCTGCGACATGCGGCGTGCCATGATCGCTGACCGGAAAGACGAAGGATGCCGTCCCCGGCGTGTGGCCGGGCGTCAGGGCGACGGTGATCGTCCGACCGCCGAGCGAAATCCGCTGCCCGTCGGTAAGATAGAAATCATCGGCCGCCTTGTCCGGCAGCTTCCCCCATTTGACCGGTCCGGTCCAGTCGGCCTCGCTCATCCCGATCTTCGCGCCCGAGAGGGATTTAAGGTAGGCGGCCCCGCCGAAATGATCGAGATGATTGTGGGTGATGAGGATATAACGGATGCGCTTCGGATCGAGCCCCAGGCTCTCCATATTCTTGACGATGATGGTGCGGGCATCTTCTTCGGTGGTCAGCGCGTCGAGCAGGATGATGCCCTCGCCGGTATCGATGGCCCAGATGTTGTTGGAATCGTCGCCGATCGAATAGACGTCGTCGAAGACCTCGATCGCCTTTGGCATCGGCGCAAGGATCGAGGTGCCGCCCGGCGTGTTCTTGCAGCGATAATAGAGCGTCACCGGCCATTCTTTTGCCGCGACCTCGGCCGCCATAGCCGAATAGGCCATTGCGCCCGGGGTCGTGTAGCCGCCGACCTTAGCCATTTCATCGGCGCTGTGGATTTCAGGCCGCCCGCCATTGGGCGAATTCGCGCGTTCGGGATCGACCTGGCCCTGGCGGGCCGGCGCGATCTCGCGATGCGTCGAAAGCTGCGCATGGGTGTCGATCGAAAGGGCGGCAAGCGGCAGCGTCAGGGCCGTCAGCAGGCGCAGATGCTTCATTTCAGGTCTCCTCATCCCAGGGTTATTTTCGGCAGAGCCTAGGAGATATTAGAGATAATGCAACATCGTTTCGGTAAAATATGGCAGAAACGCCCGAATTTCGAAACCCACCGTCCATATTAATTTGAATATATTGCAACATCGTTGCGTTTTTGATAGCTGGATTCGCAAGCCGACGGGAAGAGTCGGCAAACGGGAGTCGGGCGAATGCAAACAGGCGTCAGCACAATCGAACGCAATGTCATGCGCAAGGTTCAATGGCGCCTGCTTCCTTTTCTGGTTGTCTGCTATCTTTTCGCACTGATCGACCGGACGAACGTCGGCATGGCATCGCTCCAGATGACCGAGGATGTCGGCCTGACCAAGACGCAGTTCGCATTCGGCGCCAGTCTCTTCTTCGTCTCCTATTTCCTCGTCGAAGTTCCGAGCAACATGGCGCTGGAGAAATTCGGCGCGCGGCGCTGGATTGCGCGGATCATGATCAGTTGGGGTCTTGTCTCGACCTGCATGGCCTTCGTCCAGGGGCCGGTCTCCTTTTACACCCTCCGTTTCATCCTTGGCGCGGCCGAGGCCGGTTTTTTCCCCGGCATCATCCTTTATCTGACCTACTGGCTCCCACCGGCCTATCGCGGACGGATTCTGGCGATGTTCGCGGTCGCCATCCCGCTCGCGAGCTTTCTCTCGTCGCCGCTCTCGGGCGCGCTGCTCGCGATGGACGGCCTTCTCGGCCTGCGCGGCTGGCATTGGCTTTTCATCTGCGAAGGCCTGCCCGCCTCCTTCCTCGGCATCGCTTGCCTTTGGATGCTCACCGACCGGCCGGCGGAGGCGAAATGGCTTTCGCAGGAAGAGCGGAGCTGGCTTGCGGGGGCGATGGCCGCGGATGCGCGCCCGGCGGCGGCGCAGGCTGAGCCCAAATGGCATATCTTCCGCAATCTTCAGTTCTGGGGCCTGGTGCTCGCCTGCTGCGGTGCGTCGGCGTCGGGGTCGGTGCTCGGCGTCTGGCAGCCGCAATTCCTCAAATCCTTCGGCCTCAGCGACTTCCAGACGGGGCTCGTCAACGCCATCCCGTATGGCGTCGCGACGATCGCGATGGTCCTTTGGGGTTTCAGCTCCGACCGGAGCAGCGAGCGGCGCTGGCATACCGCCATTCCGCTGCTGCTGATCACGCTGAGCACGGCGCTGGCGGCCTTCGCCCCCTCGCTCGCGCTGGTCGTGCTGCTGCTGACCTGCATCCTCGTCGGCGCCTATTGCTTCAAGGGTCCGTTCTGGAGCCTCGCTTCGGGCTGGCTCAGCCCGGCGAGCGCGGCGATCGGCATCGCGGCGATCAACGCGACCGCGAACCTCATCGGCGGCGGCCTCATGGTTAACGTCTATGCCTGGGTCCATGAAGCGACCGGCAGCTATGCGCTGGCGCTGGCACCTCTCTCGCTGCTCACGCTCGCGAGTGCGCTGTCCATCCTCTTCATCGACCGCAGCGCCAAGCGCGCGCGCCAGACAAGCGAAGCGGGCGCGCCGCCGCTCGCGGACAAACCATAATTCACAGATTCAGAAAATCAGGGAGAGCTATATCATGAATACCAGGTTTCTCAGCCAGTGCCTCGCCGGCGGCGCATCGATCCTCGCGCTGACGATGGCCGTTCCGGCGCTCGCACAGAATGACGGTACGGTCGCGAGCATCCCGGACGATGCGAATGCTTTGAGCGACGATGCCGCGGCGCCCGCCGACGATATCATCGTCACCGGATCGCGTATCGCCCGCGCGGGCTTCACCGCTCCGACCCCGGTCACCGTCCTCGCGAGCGATCAACTGGCCAAGGTGTCGCCTTCGACGCTCGCCGAATCGCTGCGCCAACTCCCAGCGCTGACCAACACATCGGGTCCGCAGCGCAATTCGGGCACGACCAACGGCGGCCAAAGCTTCCTCAACCTGCGCTCGCTCGGCGCGACGCGCACGCTGACTTTGCTCGACGGGCGGCGCGTCGTCGCCACCAACCTCACCGGCAGCGTCGACGTCAATATGATGCCCGCGGGTATCGTGCAGCGCGTCGAGGTCGTGACCGGGGGCGCATCGGCAGCTTATGGTTCCGACGCGGTCGGCGGTGTCGTGAACTTCATTCTCGACAAGGATTTCACCGGCGTGAAAGGCGAGGTAAACAGCGGCATCGCCGAGCAAGGCGACAATCAGGAATTTCGCGCGACACTGTCGGGGGGTCTGTCCTTTGCCGGCGGCGCCGGGCATTTCCTGATCAGCGGCGAATATTTCAAGAACAAGGGAATCGACACCGGCGCGCGCAAATGGGCGCGGCAAGGCGTCGGCTTCATCAACAATCCGGCCGGAACCCCCGGCCTCATTCTCCAGAACGACGTGCGGACGGTCGGCACCTATGGCGGCCTCGTCATTTCGGGCGCCGGCGGTACGGCGGCGAACAATGCGCTCTTTCGCGGCATCCAGTTCCTCCCCGACGGCACGCCCGCACCCTATGATTTCGGCACGATCACGACATCGACGCTGCAGGTCGGAGGCGACGGCGTCCCGAGCGAGCTCATTCAGGAGATCAATAGACCTCTCGAGCGCGGCAGCCTGTTCGCGCGCGCGAGCTTCGATATCAGCGATGCCGTGACCATCTATGCCGAGGGCCTCTATGGCGCCTCGACGTCAACGGTGAACAACAGCGTCAACCGGCACCAGACCTCCAACCCCTTCACCATCCAGCGCGACAACGCCTTCTTGCCGGCCAGCATCCGCGATCAGATGACCACGGCGGGAGTCACGTCGCTGACGATGCTGCGCTTTTCGCGCGAACGCGGCTTCGTCGCGACCAAGGTCGACAGCGAGACGATCCGCGGCACGGTCGGCGCGGATGCCAAACTCGGTTCGCTCGAGCTCAGCGCCTATTATCAATATGGCCGCACGGCGCAGGACAATGCGACGCTGAATGATGAGATTACCGCGCGCTTCACCCAGGCGATCGATGCGGTGGTCGATCCGGTGAGCGACCAGATCGTCTGCCGCTCGACGCTGGCCAATCCCGGCAACGGCTGTGTGCCTTTCAATGTCTTCGGTGAGGGCGCGCCGTCGGACGCCGCGCTCGATTACACCCGCGGAACGAGCGCCTCGCACGCGGTCATCCAGCAGGACGTCGCCGCGATCAATCTTTCAGGTCCGCTGTTCGAGGGCTGGGCCGGCCCGATCAGCTTCGCGGTCGGGGGCGAGTATCGCGTCGAGCGTGCGCGCGTCACCTCTGACGAGCTGTCGCAGCAGGGCGGCTATCTGTTCGGCAACCCTTCGCCCTGGAGCGGCAAATATAATGTGAAGGAAGCCTATGCCGAACTGGTGGTGCCGCTGCTCCGCGATGTGCCGCTGGCGCGCGAACTCGAGCTGAATGCCGCTGGCCGCATCACCGATTATTCGACGAGCGGCTCGGTCGAGACCTGGAAGGTCGGCCTCAGCTACAAGCCCTTCGACGACCTGCGGTTCCGCGGCACGCGCTCGCGCGACATCCGCGCCCCCAATCTCTCCGAACTGTTCCAGGCCGGACGCCAGAGCACCTCGTCGGTCAACGATCCGGAAAACGGCAATGTCCGCGTCCTGGGCATTCCGACGATCAATACCGGCAATGCCGCCCTCACGCCCGAGATTGCCGACACGCTGACCTTCGGCGCCATCTACAGCCCGTCATGGCTGTCCGGCTTCAACATCTCGGTCGATTATTACGACATCAAGATCAAGGACGCGATCGGCAGCATCGGCGCGCAGACCGCGGTCGATCAATGTTTCGAGGGCGTCGCGGCGGCGTGCGCGCCGATCGTCCGCGATCAGAACGGAAACATCGTCCGCTTCGACGCCTTTCCGATCAATCTCGCATCGGCGAAAACCCGGGGTGTCGACATCGAGGCGGGATATCGCACAGCGCTCGGCGCCGGAACGCTCAGCGTCCGCGCGCTCGCTGCCTATCTCGGGAAGCAGGAGACGACCACACCGGGCGCCGACCCGATCGATCGCGCGGGCGAAGCCGGCCTCAGCACCTTCCCGCGCTGGAAGGGCGCGGCGCAGATCAACTATGATAACGACCGGATGGGGGCTTTCCTCCAGCTCCGCTACGTCGGTGGCGGTCGCTACGACGTCACGCGCGATGCGACCGAAATCGACCTGCAACATATTCCGGCGCAGGCCTATCTCGATGGCCAGATCAGCTTCAGGCCCGAGGTCGGCGGCGGTGATGTCGAACTCTATCTGAACGTCCGCAACATCCTCGGCAACGACCCGCCCTTCGCTCCGGCGGCGGGCAATGTTCCCGTCGCAGTGAACACCAGCCTCCACGACGTGTTCGGTCGGCTGTTCCGCTTCGGCGTCCGCTTCAAATTCTGACGAACAAGAGAAAGAGATCTCCAAATGACAGGATTTCGCGTTTGCAAGCGGGACCGCTTCGTCTCGGACGCTGATATCGATCGCTTCCGCGCGCTTCCGGTCGCCAATGTCAGCGACGTCATGAACCGCATCCCGGCCGGGGGCGCCTCGCTTCGGCCGCTGCATCGGGGCGCGGTTCTCGCGGGGCGCGCGCTCACCGTGCGAACGCGCCCCGGCGATAACCTGATGGTGCACAAGGCGCTCGATATGGCGGGGCCCGGTGACGTGATCGTCGTCGACGCCGGCGGCGACCTTTCCAACGCCATTATCGGCGAACTGATGATCGCCTATGCGAAGAAAAGAGGCGTGGCGGGATTGGTGATCAACGGCGCCGTGCGCGACCTGGCCGCGATCGCCGCGGACGACTATCCCATTTTCGCGGCGGGGGTGACGCATCGCGGCCCTTATAAGGACGGCCCCGGCGAAGTGAATGTGCCGATCGCTCTCGGCAGCCTGGTGATCGTGCCGGGCGATCTCATCCTGGGCGACGCCGACGGGGTCGTCGCGGTGCCGATCGACGAGGTGGACCGGGTCCATGCCGAAGCGTCGGCCAAACACGCCGCAGAGACGGCGCAGATGGAAGCAATCGCGGCCGGAACCAATGACCGCAGCTGGGTCGACCGGACCCTGATTTCGCTCGGCTGCGCCGGGATCGATGGCGAGGCGCAATGACACAGCGTGAAGACTCTCCTCGCATCGTCATCCTCGGACGTGCCGTCGCGCCCGAGGCGATGGCGCTCGCAGAGGAAGCGGGTGCAAGCGTTACGGCGAGCGAAACCTATCTGAGGGGCCCCGATCTCGAGGCCTTTATCGCCGAACATCAGCCGCATGGCGTCATCGTCCGCCTTGGTGAAATGACCGCCGCGGCAATGGCACGGGCGCCGGATCTGCGAATCATCGCCAAGCATGGCGTCGGCTATGACACGATCGACGTGGAAGCCGCGGCCGAGCGCGGCATTCTCGTTTCGATCGCGGCGGGCGCCAACGCGATTTCGGTGGCCGAACACAGTTTCGCCCTGATGCTCGGCGTCGCTCGTCGCACGGCCTGGCTCGACATGCGGATGCGCTCCGGCCATTGGGACAAGCCGCATTTCCTGGGCAGCGAGCTTTATGGAAAAACGCTCGGTATCGTCGGCTTCGGGGCGATCGGCCGTCATCTCGCAGGCATCGCGGACGGTTTCGGAATGAACGTCCTCAAATTCGATCCCGCCGACCCCGAGCCGTCGGGCCGGGGCGAGCGTCCGGTCGCCTCGCTCGACACGCTTCTCGATGCAAGCGACATCGTCAGCCTGCATTGCCCGCTCACCCCCGCCACCCGCAACATGATCGGCGAGCGCGAGTTCGCACGGATGAAGGACGGAGCCGTTCTCATCAACACGGCCCGCGGCGGCCTCGTCGATCTCAATGCGCTCGGGGCCGCGCTCCGCGAGGGGCGGATCGGCGGCGCGGGTCTCGACACCTTCCCGCACGAGCCTCCGCAACTGACCAGCGATCTCACCGCGCTCGCCAACTTGGTTCTGAGCCCGCATATCGGCGCGAGCACCTTCGAAGCCGGCACGCGGGTCGGTCTGCTCGCCATGCAGCAGATCCTAGACGCCGTCGCGGGACGGCCCATCGATCCGCATTATCTGGTGAGGACATTGAGCCCTCAACGCTGACGCCTGCCCGTGGCGGCTCAAGACAGCCGCGCCCGCACCACTGGACCGATCGTGGAGCCGCAACGCGCAAGCGGGGCAAAAACCGCTTGCGCGAAAGACCGTGCAGCGGTCAAGAGACGGCATTATAGCCTGATCCGCTGCCGCGCCCATCCGGCGGCGGCGCCACGCCGTTCCTTTGGGGAAGATATGACCAACAAGCATGAAGGCACGGTTCCCGGCAGAGCGAGCACCGAGCGACTGCTGTCGATCCTGTCCTGCTTTCAGCGCGGCGACGAAGCCCTGGCGCTCGCCGAAGTGACGCGGCGTACCGGCCTCGTCAAAAGCACGGTTCTTCGCATGGCGGTATCGCTCGAGGAGACCGGCTTCCTGTTGCGCGACACGCAGGGCAATTACCGCCTCGGTCCCGAGATCCCTCGGCTCAACCTCATCTATCATGAGGCGATGCGGGTCGAACATTTCGTCATCCCCGTGCTCAAGGAGCTGGTCGAACAGACGGGCGAAACCGCCTCCATCTATGTTCGGCACGGAAGCTACCGCCTCTGCGAATATCGCGTGAACAGTCCCCACCAGCTCGGGGTCCACAAGCAGCCCGGCGAAGTCCGGCCGATGGACGACGCCTCGTCGGCCATCATTCTCCGAGGCTATGGTGACAACGGCTATCACGACCAGCCGATCAATCTGCCGCTCTATACGGCGGGCGCGTCGGACCCCTTCGCCTCGTCGGTCGCGATGCCCGTTTACCGCGATGCCGGCCAGTTGCTCGGCGCGCTGGTGCTCGCCGGCCCCTGCAACCGGCTTACCGAAGAAGCCGCCGAACAATATAGCGATGCCATGCGCTCGGCCGCGCTTCGGCTGAGCCGTCAGCTCGGCGGCGAAGCGGCCTTCCTGCGCGCGCTTCAACCTCCGACGTCGCAGCGCGACGCACGCTCGATCAATCCTACCTGACCCGAGGTCCGGTCAGAAGGTCGCCAGCGGATTGATCGGAACACCGGTTGCGGTCGGCACGCGAACCGGCGCCAGCGTCAGCAGGAAGTGATAGCGGTTGAGGCGTTTCGCCGTCGCCGCCACCGCATCGAGATCGGCATTGTCGATCAGCGGCATACCGAGCGCCACAAGCGCGAAATTATGCGCCGGGAGATAATCGTCGGGATTGGTGATCGCCGTCTCGGGCGGCAACGGCACGACGCTGAGCGCCGATTCGCTGCCGAGGAGCGCGACGTCTCGCTTCTTGAGCCACGGGATCACCGAGGCGTCGAGACCCGCCGCCGATTGCGCGATGTTCCAGCGCCCTTTCTCGCGCTCGCGGGTCCAGCGGCCGGTGCGGATGAAGACGGCGTCGCCGGGCTCGATCGTGACGCCAGTGCGGCGTTCCCACGCCTCGATATCCTCGGCATAGACGGGGGTGCCGGGCTCGAGATAGGGCAGGCCCTTGAGCGCGGGAATATCGACGATGACGCCGCGCGTGATGATGCCGCCGGCCATCGCGCCGATCCCGCCGCGGAGCAACCCGCGCTCCATCGACAGATTTTCGCTCGCCGGATAGCCGTTGTACATCTTGCCGCCGAAGAGGTGATGGCCGAGCGCATCGAGATGGGTGATGTCGTAGCCGTGGGGGGCGATATCGAGGCGATCGGTCGCGCCGCTCATCCGTTTCGGCGGGCCCGAGAGCATCCGCTGCTGCACTGGCTTCCGACGCGCATCGTCCGAAGGCTCCGCCGACCAGGGCTCGGCGATGAGATCCCGCGCCAACGACACGGTGATGCCGGTCTCGACCGAAGCGGCCGCCTGCTTGCGCTTGGCATCGGTGATGAGATTGAGCGTGCCTTTGACATCCTCGGGTCCCCAGCGCCCCCAATTGCTGAGCTTGCCCTTCCATTCGTCGATCGTCGCCTGTGTCACCACATGCGACGGCGCGGGCTCCGCGGCAGCAATCGAGATGGTTTGCGCCACGCAGGCCGCGGAAAATGCCGCGACCGCGAGCCTGCTTGTCGTCCGCATCATCAGAACCCCGCCTTGACGCCGATGCGGAACATCCGCCCGACGGTATCGTAAAGGTTGGGATTGGTCACGATCGCCAGATTGCCGGGTAGCGGCGCGATGCGCGGCGCCGTGTCGAGGATGTTGCGGACGTTGAGGAAGAACTGCCCATGCTTCCCAAGGCCAGGGATGTCGAGGCTGACCTGCCCGTCAAGAAAGGCCTGCGCGCGAACATGACGGAAGCCGAGCTGCTCCGGGGTGCGCGATACGTCATATGTGCCGCCGCCGATATAGCGCCCGATCAGCGTCGCCGAGAACCCGGCGTTCGCGTAATTGAGCTGGCCTTGGCCACGCCAGTGCGGCTGGGTATCGACGATCGAACCCGCGACATCGCGTGTCACGAGACCCGGCGCCGAGGTGGTAAAGTGGTTCACGCGGTTCGCCACAGCGCGCAGGGTCAGTTGGCCGCGCCACCAGTCGAGCCAGCTTTCCATCGGCAACCGGTACGACGCCTCGATGTCGATGCCGCTCGTCTCAAGCCGCGAATAGTTGATCGGCGCCGAGCGGAACATCACCAGATTGCCGGCATTGTCGCGGTCGATGAGCGAGCAGAGGCTGGTTTCGCCCGCGAAGCATTGGTCGAGCGCGATCTGGTTCGAGATCGTCTGGATCGCGCCATCGATCTTGAGGTTGTAATAATCGATCGACACCTGCAGTCCGGGCGCCCAGGAAGGCGAATAAATGCCGCCATAGGTCAACGTGTTCGCTATTTCGGGCTTGAGATTGGGGTTGCCCGTCACGAGGGTCGAGACGTTCGACACGAGCGCGTTGCCGTTGAACGGATCGCGCACCGTCGACACCGTCTGCCGTCCCTTGGAGAAAAGCTCGTTGAGATTCGGCGCGCGAATGTCGCGCGATCGGGTCAGGCGAAGCCGCAAGTCCTCGATCGGCTTATAGGTCACGCCACCCTTCCAGGTCGTGACGGTGCCGCTGGTGCTATAGTCGGTGCGCCGGATCGCGCCATTTATCTCGAGCATCCGCAGCAGCGGCAGGTTGTCGGCAAGCGGAACGATCGCTTCCGCATAATATTCCTTGATGTCATATTTGCCCGACCAAGGCTGCTGGTTGCCGATCTTGTAGCCGTTCAACAGCGACAGGGCATCGGATTCGACATTCGCGGTCTCCTTCCGATATTCGGCGCCGATCGCGAAGGAGACCGGCCCCGCCCAGGTCGAGAAAGGTTCGCCCGAAAGATTGAGCGCGGCGACCTGTTGCGTCGTCTTGATATAGGCCGGGCTGGCGCCATTGACATAATCGACAGCCTCTGCCGACGCGCTTTCCGATCCGAAGGGATTGAAAGGAACGCAGCCTTTCGTCGGGTCGGTCAGCGTCGAGCGGCATACAACCGAGCCGTCAGGCGCGAAAACCGCATCGGCCGCGAGATTGAAATTGCCGATCCTGTTCGTCGCCATCACGATGTTGGTATTGCGGTTCTGGCCCCATTGATAATAGCCGTCGAGGGTCCAGCTGCCGAATTTGCCGCGAAAGCCGCCGACAAGCCGCGTCGTGCGATTGAGGTTATCAGTATGGGTCGGCCCACCTTCGAGATCCCAGCGTGTCATCGTCAGACTGGTGACCCCGTCCGCGATCATCCGCGACTGGATGCTTTCGGGAAGGAAGGCATTATCCTGCTGGATCGTGATGAACGCCGTCTGCGCGGCGGTGCTGTTGTGCACATTGGGCCCGTTGATATAGTTGGAATGCACCTCGCCGAAGCTCCCCTCGGCGAATAGCTCCCAGCCCGGCGCGACGTCGAAGCTCGCATGACCGAAGACGGTCTTGCGCGTCAGCGGCCGGTTGATCTGCTGGATGATGCTGTTGTCGACACCATCGCCGCCAACCTGTGTGCCGTTGCTGGTGAACGTTCCGAAATCGAACGGCTGCGGCTGGCCATCGGAACCGAAGGTGAGACCGCGGTAGCTCGCATTGGCCGCGGCACTCCCGCCATTGCCGTTCAGGATAAGCCCGCCATAGCTCGTCACGAGGCGGACGTTCGGCGACAGGATCTGGGTCGGATTATCGGCCGTCCCCGCTCCGGCGGGATTGGTGATGATCTGATAACCGCTCCGCGCCCAGGCGCGTGCATTGCCATCAATACCGTCGTTCTGGAAATATTCACCGCTGACGACGACATGGCCGCGACCGTCCGCAAAGCTGGTGCCCGCCGTGAGCGTCGCAGCAAACTCGCGGTTGTCGCCGTGCGAACTGATGCCATATTGCGCCGTCCCCCTCACCCCCACGAAGCGGGTATTGAGGATGAAGTTGGCTACGCCCGCAACGGCGTCGGAGCCATAGGCGGCCGACGCGCCGCCAGTGACGAGATCGACGCGCTCGACAAGCCCCGACGGGATGAGGTTCGCATCGACGCTGCCGGTGATGTTGGTCGCTACGAAGCGTCGTCCGTCGAGAAGGGTGAGCGTCCGCGTCGCCCCGAGACCGCGCAGGTTGAGAAAGCTCTGTCCACCGCCCGTGCTGCCCGAGTTGCGCTGCGTGCCTGAGGTGCTCGACAGGGCGGGCATGACGCGCAACGCGTCCGACAATATCGAGGGCGAGATCTTCGTCAGTTCGTCGCTGCTGAGCGCAGTAACCGGCGTCGGTGAGGTGAATCCAGGTCGATTTGTGCGCGATCCCGTCACCACGATATCTGCACCCGCTCCTTCTTCGGAGCGATCCTCGGTAGGCGTGGCATCGGCGGGCGCATCAATGGCCGCTTGATCATCGACTGACTCCGATTGCGCCCATGCGGCCTGGCTGCACAGCAGCGCCGCCATGCTGCCCGCGAACAGTGAATGCGAAAAAATGCGCGATGCCATCATCCCTCTCCTGTTGCCTCCTGTCACACCCGGAGGTTGCTCGCCATGTAGCGCGGAGAGTTGTTTTATGCAACGGTATTGCATTATTATGTATTGAGCGCGAAAATCGAAAACGCCGGCGCATAGAGGTCACGACCACAAGCCGTTAGGATATCGGCCATTATGCGCATATTTTTGCCATTCCAAGGCTATCAGACAGATTGATCCTCCGACGCCGCCCCCTGACGCAGAGGGGCGCGCGCTTACCGGAAAATATATTTTCGCAACATCATTCCATTAATGCAGCGCCGATTCGGGTCAATCATCATCGGGCGGCGAAATGCTGCAAGACCGAGCGCCGTCCCTCCGATCGACAAAGCCAATCACAGAAATTTGGCGCGAACCGTATAACAATGGCCTCGATCCACGTCATGATTATCGGCCTACCGTCGGTATTGGCCGTTTGCGGTCAGGCCGCTTTTGGGGGATCGACGCAATGAAGCCGACATGACGCCGCGTTCGGAATCGATGGCTTGGATACAATCTCCGGCGGATCGCTTTGCAAGCAGCGCCCAGTTATTTTTCCAGCCTAGCGATCATTTTGAACGCTTCGGCTAGTGTGACGCCGTGCACGGGAACAATGATCGCGGACGGTGGTTGCCGCAATATTGGAACGCAAATGAAAGGTCGTTTGCCCGCACCCCCGGAGAGAGAAAATGAGAAGGTTTCTGACTATTTTCGCCCTTAGCGGCTCAATCCTGATCCTGTCTGCCTGCAACACGATCGAAGGTGCAGGCAAAGACATTGAATCCGCTGGAGATTGCGCTGATGGTGTTAAAGGAAACTGCTGAGCCGCAATCGCTCGCATCAGCTTGAACCAGAAGTCGCCCATGAACGGCAATTACGTGGGCTTTTCGCATCCAGGCACTGAGCGTAAGTTGCCTTCCGGCTTCAACCAGGCACCTTAAGCTCGTGGGATCGGAGTTCGATCGAGATTGACGCGCGTGTCCCAGGATTGTCCCGTGCGGTATGCACGGGCTCGTATCGCACGATCGCTTTGTGCGTTCGTGCGAGCGCTTCGATGAGACGAGTTCCAAGCCCGGTGCCCCGGGCAATGCCGTCAGACGGCATCCCGGCGCCGTCATCTTCCACTGCCAGCTCGACGGTCGACGCCCCCAATCTGTTGAGCATGATCCGGACCTCCCCGGCTTCGCCCGCCGGATAGGCGTATTTGCACGCGTTGCTGACCCATTCATTGGCGATCATTCCAAGCGCTACCGCCTTGTCGGTCGCGACCTTCAGAGCCTCGGCCGATGTAGACACCCGTCGTTCGCCCATTCCGTTCGACCAAGTATCGGAAAGATCGGTGGCGAGGCCCGACAGATAGTCGTCCATCGCGACGAATTCGACATCGTTAGTCGTGTAGAGACGCCGATTGACCTGCGCGACGGTAGCGATCCGCTGCTGGGTCTTCTGGAGCGCCTCCCGGGCACCGGGATCGGACAAATTCTTCGATTGGAGCGCGACGAACGACATGACCATCTGGAGGTTGTTCGCGACGCGGTGATTCACTTCCTTGAGAAGTGCTTCGAGCCGCGCGTTGCTTGCGCGAAGTTCCGCCTCGGCTTCCTCGCGCGCGCGGCGGAGCTGGGCACGCTCGAGAACCTGTCCGAAACTTGACGCGAGCAGGTCGAAAAAATCCTCGCCGACCGACTTTACGACATAATCATCGGCCCCCGATTTCAACGCCGCGACCGCGATTCGGCTCTCCTCGGAGCCGGTGACATAGACGACCGGCGGACAAGCCGGGAGCGAACGAAGCGCTTCGAGCGTAGCAAGGCCGTCCTGCCCGGGCATATAATGATCGACGGCAATCAGATCGAAGGCCGTCGCCTTTGCCATATCGACGCCCTCGGCGCCGTTCGCCGCGAGACTGACGTTATAGCCCTTGCGGCCGAGCGCGCGAAATGCGAGCCGGCGCATGCCATCGTCGTCGTCGATGTACAGAATGTGGGACAGAAAAATTCTCAGGCCGGATCGGGATCGGGGACCTGGATCACCGACAGGAAAAGGCCGAGCTGGCGGATGGCGTCGGCGAAATTCTCGTAGTTCACCGGCTTGGTGATATAGACGTTGCAACCGAGGTCGTAGCAGCGCTGGATCTCGACCTTGTCATCCGTCGTCGTGAGCACGACGACCGGTGTGCGCCGTAGCGGACTTCCGTCTGCCTTGAGCTTCGCAAGAATATCGGTTCCGCTCATATCGGGCAGATTGAGGTCAAGCAGCACGAGCGCCGGCCCGTTGCGAACGGGCCCCTCGGCCGCGTCGTACAGAAACTCGAGCGCCGATGTACCGTCGAGGAAATGGTGGATCGTGTTCGAGATGCCCGCACGGCGGATATTCTTCTCGATGAGGCGCGCATGGCCCTCGTCGTCCTCGATCATCACGATATTGACGGGCTGCTGGTCAGTCATCCTCTTCTCCGCTTTGCCACACGAGTGGCAGGATCAGCCGGAAGGTGGACCCCACACCCAATTCGGACTGGATTTCGATATTTCCGCCGAGGCGATAGGCAAGCGCACGAGCGTGCGCAAGGCCGATCCCCTCGCCCTGCTGATCCTGCACGCCCGATCGGCGGAAGAGGTCGAACACGCGCTCGTGATCGCGCGGCTCGATGCCGCGACCGTTGTCGGTCACCGATACCCAGGCGCGCCCAAGGTCGGTGCCGCCCGTCACGCTTATGGTCCCGGCGCGCCCCGGCTGAAGATATTTGAGCGCATTCTCGACGAGGTTCGACAGGATCTGCTCGACCGCGACACGGTCGTTCACGACCACCGGAAGCTCCTCCACCGTCACCACAGTGCCGGTCTCGTCGATCCGGTGCTGCAAACTCCCGACGATCGCGCGCACGACGCCGCCAAGATCGAGCGCTTCCGGAGCCAGCGTGCGCCGCCCCTGGCGCGAGAGATTGAGGATGGCGTTGATCAGCCGGTCCATCTTCTGGGTCGAGGTGCGAATGAACCCGATCGATTCCGGAAGATCCTCCTCGATCGCGAGGCGCGTCGCGGCGTCAGGCGCTTGCCAGCCTTCGGACTCGCCCTTCTCGAGATAGCCCGCGATAGATTTGCGCGCGGTCTCGAGTTCGGCGGTGAAGCCCATGACGTTGACGAGCGGCGACCTGAGGTCATGCGACACGATATAGGCGAAGCGCTGGATTTCGGCATTGGCGCGCTGGAGCTCGCCGGTGCGGGCATCGACCAGTTCCTCAAGCCCTTCGTTGAGACGTCGAAGCTCCATGCGCGAGCTACGCAGGTCCGCCAGATTGCGCCGGACGAGAAGCAGGGTCGCCGCCGCAACCACGAGCAGGAGGATGCCTGTCGCGATCAGGGTCGTTGTGAAAAGACGCTGCGTGCGTTGCTGCCGCTCCTCCCGCTCGCGAAGCAGGGCAAACTCGTCGGCAAGCATCGATTCGACAACCGCGCGCGAGGCGCGCACCTCGAGCACCCCGCGGTCGTTCGAGAAGCTCTCGATCAGCGACTGCCGGTCGGCACCGCGCAGTCCGAGCGTCTTGCTATAATGCTCGGCGTAGGCATCAAGGTGCCCGCGCAGCGTCCGGACGCGCATCCGCTGCTCGGGGTTGTCGCTGATCAGTTTCTCAAGCGTAGCCAGTTGCGCCCGCGAATGAGCCTCCGCTTCCTCAATGATCGTCGCGAACTGGGCATTTTGTGTGAGGATGAGACCGCGGCGCGCGGTTTCCATTCGTTCGGTGGCGCTCGCGAAGGCGCCGAGGCTGGCTTCGACGGCCAGCGTGTGTGCGACCATCCGCGCGTCGGTTTCATTCTGGCGCTGGACGTAAAAGGCGGTCGCAGCCGCGACGAGCAACGCCGCGAAGCCAACCGACAGGAGAAGGATGATGAGGCGGCTCGCGCGCGTGTCGCGCCCAAGCGCCGATAATCTGGCCGATTCCATCTGGCTGCCCCTCGGCCCGATCCTTTGCGGCCTGATCGATGTCTTAAAATCCGCCTTTAGGCAAGCAAGGGCATCAAGCTCCTTAACATAGGTTATGTGCCGCTCACGCAATTCGCGCGGCGATGAAACCAGCGCGGAAAACAGGCGTTGGCTTGGCAAAGAAACCATCAAGGACCTGCCCGATGCCGAAGAAGCCCCGCCCCTCGCCCGCGACCGACAATAGCCTTGCCGCGCACCAGCCCGGAAGCGGCCAGATGGCGCTCAAGGTCGACAAGGGGAATGCGGGTGAGCTCCACCAGCATATCGCCGCCGACGACGAGCGCGATGGCCGCGCGCACCTCACGGACAATTTCGGTCACCGCATTGCCGACAACCAGAACAGCCTCAGGGCGGGCGAACGCGGCCCGACCTTGCTCGAGGATTTTGTCCTCCGCGAGAAAATCTTCCACTTCGATCATGAGCGCATTCCCGAGCGTATCGTGCATGCGCGCGGCTCGGGCGCGCACGGCGTCTTTGAATGCACGCACGCAATCCCCGAGCTCACCAAGGCCGACATCTTTCAGGAGGTCGGCAAGACCTGCCCGGTCTTCGTGCGCTTCTCGACCGTGGCCGGCGGCGCCGGCTCGGTCGACACGCCGCGCGATGTGCGCGGCTTTGCAGTGAAGCTCTACACCGAGGCGGGGAACTGGGACCTCGTCGGCAATAATATCCCGGTCTTCTTCATCCAGGACGCGATGAAATTCCCCGATCTCGTCCATAGCGTGAAGATGGAAGCCGACCGGGGTTATCCGCAAGCGGCGAGCGCCCACGACACTTTCTGGGATTTCATCTCCCTGATGCCCGAGAGCTTCCACATGATCATGTGGGCGATGTCCGACCGAGCGATCCCGCGGAGTTTCCGCACGATCGAGGGCTTCGGCGTCCACACCTTCCGCTTCGTCAATGCGAAGGGTCAATCAAAGTTCGTGAAGTTTCACTGGAAGCCGGTGCTCGGGTTGCAGTCGACGCTGTGGGACGAGGCGGTCAAGATCGCAGGCGCCGACCCCGACTATCTGCGCCGCGATCTTTATGAGGCCATCGATGCCGGCGACTTCCCGCAATGGGATCTTGGCATCCAGGTTTTCGACGAGGCTTTTGCCGCCAAGCAGCCTTATGATGTGCTCGATGCGACCAAGCTCATCCCCGAAGAAGATGTCCCGGTCGAGATCGTCGGGCGGATGACGCTCAACCGCAATCCCGACAATTTCTTCGCCGAGACCGAGCAGGTCGCCTATCTTCCCTCGAACATCGTCCCCGGCATCGATTTCAGTAACGACCCGCTGCTGCAGGGCCGCCTCTTCTCCTATCTCGATACCCAGAAGTCGCGGCTCGGTACGACCAACTTCCACCAGATCCCGATCAACGCGCCGAAATGCCCGTTCCACAATTTCCAGCGCGACGGGATGATGCAGACGCTCGTCCCGAAGGGTCGCGCGAATTACGAGCCAAACAGCCTCGCCGAAGCCGGCGAGGATGCCGGACCGCGCGCTTGCCCGGAGACGGGCTTCACGACCTTCCCGGCCAACGGCGAGCGCAACGACCCGACCGAGAAGCTGCGCGTCCGCGCAGCTCTTTTCGCCGATCACTTCAGCCAGGCGCGGCTCTTCTACCGCTCGCAGACCGGCAATGAGCAGGCGCATATCGCCTCGGCGCTGGTATTCGAACTCTCGAAGGTCACGCTCGATCATGTTCGCGCGCGCGTCGTCGGCCAGCTCCGCAATATCGACGAGGATCTCGCTAAGCGTGTCGCCAACGGACTCGCGATCGATCTGCCTGCCAGGATCAAGCCGGCAAAGACGCCCATCGACATGGCACCTTCCGACGCGCTCTCGATCCAGAAGGACGCACGGCCCGACGTCAGGGGGCGCAAGGTCGCAATCCTGTTCGCAGAGGGCTCTGACGCTTCTGCCATCGACAAGCTCAAGAAACAGATCGAGAAAGCGGGCGGAAGCGCCTTCCTCGTCGCTCCTAAGGTCGGCGGCATTCCGGTCTCGACCGGATTGCTCAAGGCCGATGGTCAGCTGGCGGGATCGCCATCGGTGCTGTTCGACGCCGTCGCCTCGGTGCTCACCGCAGCCGCCGCTGAAAAGCTGACGCGTGAAGGCGCCGCCGTCCAATGGTTCATGGACGCCTATGGCCATTGCAAGACCATCGCGCACGACGAAGCGAGCCAGATTCTGCTCGACAAGGCCGGGATCGAGCCTGACGAAGGTATCGTCGCGCTTGCCGATTTCATCAAGGTCGGGACGCAGCGCCACTGGGACCGCGAGCCGAAAGTGCGCGATCTCGCCTAGCGGCCCATAGCGGGACATGAAGACCGAAAAACGCTCCGCGCTCGGCGCAACACCGAGCGATTCCGTGCGTTTCAATCTCGTATCAACGGGATAGTCAGATGACGCGTTTTCTCCTTCTCATGACCTCCGCACTTTCGATCGCCGCGGCCACGCTTTCTCTCCAGTCGTGTGGCGCGGAAAGCGTCGATGCGGCGCCTCCCGTTCGTCCGGCCAACAGTCTAGTGGTCCTGCCCGACGGATCGACCATGGCCGCGGCGACAGGTTCGCTGTCCCGGCGCGTCTCCGAATGGCTGGCAAACCGCGAGGGCGGCAGCGCGGACTTTCAGTTCACCGGATTTCACGAGACGCAGCCCACACTCACCAGCAAGGGCCTCGGCCGTGCTGCCGATCTCGCGACGATCCTGCGCGCCGCGCCCGCCGCGACGATCGAACTCGCAGGCGACGAGGCGCAGGCAACCACGCTCGCGCGCCTCCTCGAAGATCGCGGGATCGCCAGCGAGAGGATGAGGGTGATTCCCGCCGCGGGTCTCGGCGCCGTGACCATGACGATTCATCGCGGCACGACGGTGCCTCTGATGACCGCCCGGAGATAGGTCTCATTGACCAGCGTCGGGAAGCAAGCCGGCGAGCCACTCCGCACAAAGAGCATTCGCAGTCTTATGGCGGTTGGAGCATCTGGAGTGAAAGGTTCCGGCCGCGGGGTTCCAGCCCCGATAAAATTCACAAACGTCATAACCTATGTTAAGCCCATGAAATTAGAGGAACAATCTGGAATAACCAAGCGTCTCTCTCACGCCCACCCCCGGGCAGATCATCATCAGGAGAGGCCATCATGGCGCAGAATAATCAACAGGGCGGCAACCAGCCGAATCCGAACCCCGGCCAGGACCGTCAGCAGGAACAACAGGATCCGGCTCGCCGCCAGCAGGGCGACGATCGCGACGCCGACAAGAGCGGCAATCAGGGTGGCCGCGACGACGAGAATCGTCAGAACCGCTGACCCCTGGCACAACAGGCGGGCGCGCTGGTCGCGCTCTCCGGACCGGGTCGTCGCTCCCGCGCGACCCGGTTTTTGCCGTGACAGGTCGGCCCAATCATGCTTCTGCTGCCCTCACCGTGCTCAAGATGGCGATCCAATCGAGGACGAGACGATTGCCGATAGAGAACCGACACGAGACCATCATGAAAAGCGATGACGGCAGGTCGGCAAGCGAGGAGCGCGACCTCAGGACGGGGCGCACCATCTGGCAGGAGCACCGCCGCCCCCCGGTTCCCACTCTTCCCCTCCCGTCCCGCTCGCGTTGCGACGTCGCGGTGATCGGCGCGGGTATATCGGGCGCGCTGATTGCCGAGGCCCTGACCGAGGCGGGGCTCGACGTGATGATCCTCGACCGGCGCGGCATCGCGGAGGGATCGACCCCGGCTTCCACCGCGCTACTCCAATATGAACTCGACACGCCGCTCTCGCGGATGGCGGAGCGCATCGGCTGGGAGCGGGCGATGCGCATCTGGCGGCGCTCCTACCTGGCCGTCGAGGCCCTTCGCGCGCGCACAGAGCGGCTCGGACTCAAGGTCGGTGCTGCAACGCGCCCCTCGCTCTATCTCGACGGCAACCTCCTCGATCCTGCGCAGCTGGCGGCCGAGGCCGACGCAAGGCGCAGGGCCGGATTCGAGGTCGAGCTCATCGGACCCGCCGAGACCGAGCGGCGCTACGGGATCAGGCGGCGCCATGCGATCGTCGGCTTCGGCAACTACTGCGCCGATCCGCGCGCGATGGCAGCAGCCTATCTGGGAGTCGCCGCGAAGCGCGGTGCACGGATCCATCCGCATAGCGAGATCGTGCGCGTCGACGCGGCGCAAAAGGGCGTGACGCTCGAGAGTGATCGGGGCGCACATGTGCAGGCTCGGCATGCCGTCTTTGCGACCGGATATGAGATGATGAAGGGCGTACCGAGGCTCGGCAACCATATCATGTCGACCTGGGTAATCGCGACGCGGCCACAGCCCGAAGCCCTCTGGCGGGACGGTGCGATGATCTGGGAGGCGTCCGATCCCTATCTCTATATCCGGACAACGCCCGAGGGCGCGGTGATCTGCGGCGGGGAAGATGAGGAAATCGCGAGCGCCGGCGAACGCGACGCCAGGCTTGCGGCCAAGACGAAAATCCTGACGCGCAAGCTCGCGGCCTTGCTTCCCGCGATCGATCCCGCGCCCGCCTTCGCCTGGGCAGGCAGCTTCGGCAATAGCCCGCTCGGGACACCGACCGTCGGGCGCGTGCCGCGGATGCCGAACTGCTATTCGGCGATGGGATATGGCGGCAATGGCATCACCTTCTCGATGATGGCCGCTCAGATATTGCGCTCGGAAATTTGCGGTGCGCGCGATCCCGACAGCGACCTTTTCGGATTCCGTCGGATATTCTGAACGGGCGGCGCGCAGGCATGCAGCAACGACAGGCGATAAGGACAGGAACATGATATCACAGGCAAGGACATCGGGGTTCGGAAAGCTGCTTGGCGTCGGCGTGCTCGGCGCGCTCGTCTGGTTCACGCACCGCGGCCAGAAGCAGGCCGCCAAGGACGACGGCCATTCAGCCGCCTTCTCCGACGGCGAGACGCATCCGGACGCGGCCTCGCCCACCTGCGATTGATCCGGTGCAGGATATGAAGTTCGTCGGCGACGCGCGGTCCCAGAAGCGTCCGAGCTCGGCATCACCCGTATCGCGCGCAGCGATGCCTTCGGCGCGGGCGAAGGCTTCGGCCGGTCTCACCATGGACGACCTCGGCTGCGATGACCGCATTCCACAGCGTCTCGTCGCCCTCATGCATCAGAGCCCCTCGCCCATTCATGCTGCGCGGTTGGGATAATATCGAGGGAGGTCGGTTTCGACTTAACCCATGTTGCTTCGCCCTTCCGCATACGCGGCCATAGCGTGTCGGCATGGTCCGCCATGCTGCGGGCCGGAACCGCATCGGCCCTGCCGATGTTCTTATGGCATGCACGATCGGAAATTCTGGAACGGGTTCGAAACGCCTTATGCCCTCATCGGTACGCTGGATGGGTGACGATCCCTTCAAGTCCAAGGAGGACCGGCTCGGTATCTTCATTCGCAAACTGCTCAGCCACAGCCGGCTGTCGGCCGACGACCAGCAGGCGATAGCCTCCTTGCCCTTCAGCTTGCGACGGCTCGAACCGAACGAGTATATCTTGCGCGAAGGCGACCTCGCGAAAGTTTGCCCCGTGCTTCTCAGCGGCTTTGCGTATCGCCAGAAGACCTCGGCCGATGGCGGACGCCAGATCGTCGCGCTCAAGATTCCGGGCGATGCGCTCGACTTCCAGTCCCTCTACGTCGATATCGCCGACCACAACCTCCAGGCCCTCACCCCTGTCGAACTTGCGGTCTTCGCCCAGAAGGATTTTGAAGCGCTCGTCGCGCCAAGGCCCAATATCGCGCGCGCCATCATCGTCGACATTCTGATCGAAGGCTCGATCGGCCGCGAGTGGCTGCTCAATATCGGCCGCCGCAACGCCCTCGGGCGCCTCGCTCACCTGCTGTGCGAGCTTTATTATCGCGTGCAGCAGATCGCGCTCGAAGAAGTTGGCGCCTTTGAATTTCCGCTGACTCAGGAGCAACTCGCCGACCTGCTCGGCCTGACGCCCGTTCACATCAACCGCACGATCAAGATTCTGGAGAAGGAAGGCGCGGTCAAACGCGTATCGCGCCGCCTCACGATCGGCGATGTCGACACGTTGCGACGAATAGCCGATTTTTCTGATGTTTACCTGCATCGAACGTTGGATTCGCTCGTTTAGCAACCGGGGCGGCAAGACATCAGGAGAGAGCCTGCGATGCCCCGATATTATTTTCATGTTTGCGACGGCACGCAGGACATCGACGAGCAGGGTCATGAGCTTGCCGATGACCTGGCCGCCCGGCGAGAGGCGGTTCACTATTGCTGCGGATTGCTCGGCGACGACCCCGACCTGCTCCTCGCCGACGAGAATTTGCGCATCAACGTCACTGCCGAAGACGGCCACCTCCGCTTCGCAATCGTCCTCAACGCGATCAGCGTCGATTGGCAACCGGGCACACGCGCCGAAACCCAACGCCTCACCGATACGCAGCGTTGAAGCTCGGTGACGGCATTCAGTCTCCCCCTATGACGCCGCGCTGGCCCTCGATCCTTTGGGTCGTCCGGCATGAGCAAAGCGCGGGCAATGTCGCGCGCGATGCCGCCGACGCCGCGGGAGACCTCCACAAGCCGAATTCAGGGCCTTGCTCGGCAAAGAGATAGCGGATGACCCTTTGACGGCGCTGGACAAGGCCGCAAACCTGTTTCGCGCAGCGATCATGGTCAAGGGTGCTACGAGCCATCTGATGGCGGACGGACATTGCCTCCGCTATGCCGGCGGCGGCCTCGGCCTCGCGGTCAGCGGCTCAGGCGATATCCTTGCCGGGCTCATCGCGAGCTTCGGCGCCCAAGGGTTGCCGCCGCTCGAAGCGGCCGCATGGGGCATATGGCTGCATGGCGAGGCCGGACGCCGCCTTTCCGAAACCATGGGGCCGATCGGCTATCTCGCGCGCGAAATTCTGCCGCTCGTCCCCGGCCTGATGCGCGGCGTCTGACCCCGCGAGAAAGGCCCCGCCTTCCGGCGGAGCCTTTCCGGGTCCAGAGGCATATCGCTATGCGCCGGAAGCCCCCCTCGAACGCTCCCGGGTCGCCAGGAACGCATGAAGAGCAGCGGTGATAAGCGCATCGCGCGTCTCGCGACACAACCTGGATCAAGTCGGAAGAACGGAACCGGCAACGACGCATGAAAGCCATCATTGTTCCCTCCGCAGGCGCCGACCTGATCTAGGTTAGGACGAATGCAAATTCTCTCGTGCGACTCCCTGTCGACACGCAACTCGCAACGGCAACGCCAGTTGTCCTCATGCCCCTGCAAGAGGAGATCATCATGAGCATCAAAGGTAAAGCCAAGGAAGCCGCCGGCTATGTGAAGGAAGAAGCCTACGAAAATGGCGATTCCCCCGAAAGCCAGCGCAAGGCGCAGGAAGGCCGCGACCTTCGCAACGAAGGCCGGATCGAGGATGGCAAGCCGCCCAAAACCGGCAAGCCCGGCACCGAAAACTGAACCTTTCCCCTCGCAGCCGACCTCGGCGCTGCGTCCTCGGCCCGCTTCGGCGGGCCGTTTTCTTGGCCATCGCCATCATGCGGCCGTCGTGCAGCCGAGCAGGCCGCGCCATCTTCCCCTCCGAACGCAAAGTTTCTGACGCGTCATGCAACCTTTCGCATTCTCACCGGTTTCTCTTCTGCAAGTCCCGATCTCCGGATCGGACTTCAGGAGAGCCCCGCCGCTTCGTGCAGCGGGGCTTTACCTTTTGGGTCGGACACCACGATGCGTTATACCCTCGTGCCAAGGAACCTAAGTTCGTCCGAGCGGTAACCGAACATGGACCTTTTTGACCCCGACCTGATCTGGCCGATCGCCGGCGCCACGCTGGCCGGCGCGATAATCGGCGCCGAACGCGAGTATCGAGCCAGCCCTGCGGGTCTCCGCACGCACATCCTCGTTTCGCTCTCGTGCTGCCTGCTGATGCTGTCCGCCGTGCATCAGATGGCGTGGCTCAACGATGCTCCGTCCGATGTCATCCGCATCGACCCGGTCCGCATGGCGCATGGCATCTTGACCGGCATCGGCTTCCTGTGCGGCGGCGTCATCTTCCGCGAAGGCTTCAATGTGCGCGGGCTGACGACGGCCGCCTCGCTCTGGACCACGGCAACGCTCGGCATGTTGTTCGGGATAGGCTTCTACCAGCTCGCGATTTTCGGCGGCGCCGCCACGCTCGCCGTGCTGGCGGCGGTCTCGGTCACCGAACGTTACGCGCCTCAGCGACGGATCGCGCATATCAGGGCCATATACCGGCGCGGCAGCGCCATGACGCTGGGCGGCTTTGGCGACCTGCTCGCGGCGAAGCACCTCAAGTCGATCACGATCGACCAGGCGCTCGACGGCGATCAGCACAGCTTCACCGCGGTCGCGGGCGGTTACACCGAAAGCCGCGCGGAGGAGCTTGCGACAGACTGGTCGGCCGACGCCGATATCATCGGGTTCGAAATCCGCCCGCAACAGGCCTGACAGGGAAACGGCGAAGCCTGCAACCCTCTTCGCGGGGAGACGTTCAACTTGTTCGCAAGCAAAGGAATGACGATGCGCATGATTCTCACCCTCGCCGCCCCGGCCATCCTCCTCGCCGCCTGCTCCGACAAGAATGAAGCAGCCGAAGACAAGCTTGAGCGCTCCGCCGAGACAAGCGCCACCGTCGCGGGTCCCGTACCCGCAGCCCTCGGCCTCAGCGAAGCACAGCTGCTCGATGCCGATATCATCGGTGCCGACGGCAAGGAACTTGCCGACGTCGCGAAGGTCGAACGCGGGGCCGACAACAAGGTCGATCGCCTGCTCGTCGAACTCGATGGCGCGGGGCCGGATCGCTATGTCCATGTCCCGATCACCGGCCTCAAGGTCGTCGTTCGCGGAGACGACACCGATCTTCAGACGTCGATGACCAAGGCCGACCTCGCAAACCTGCCCGAGGTCAAGCTGCCCCCCGCGTGATCGACACGTCGCGATCAAACCTGGGATTAGCCATGGCGCCAGGATCGGGGCGCCGCGCCGCAATCGCGGACAAGTTCGCGGCGCTGCCGCGCTGGACGCGCATGACGCTCGCCTTGCTGGCCGGACTGTCGGCGGCGCTCGTCCTGTTGTTCGGGGCGTTTCCGGTCGGGATGTTGCGCGAAGCGGCCGAACGCAACCTGTCGCAGGAATTCGGCGCGCGCGTCGAACTTGGCGCGCTCGAACGAAACAGCTTCTTCTCCTTCACGCCCCTCATCACAGTGCGCGACTTGCGCATCGGGCAGCCCGCGTGGGCGGGCAAAGGCGATATGGTGAGAGTAGGGCGCGCGAGCGCGCGCGTACCAATCCTGTCGATGCTGACGGGCGACGTCGAGCCGCGCAGCCTCGATATCGACGGGCTCGACCTCGCCCTGATTCGCAACGCCGAGGGTAACAGCAATTGGAGCGGCCGGGCCGACCGGAAAAGCGAAAGCGGTGGCCCGCTCCGCCTTGCGCAGCTTAGCATCCGCAATGGCCGCTTCACATTGAAGGACGCGAAACGGCGCCTCGACATCGGCGGGACCGTCGAGGCCAGCGCTCGAACCGGACTCGCGATTGCGGCGAGCGGCCACTTCAACGGTGTGCCGGCCACGCTCCGGGCCGCGGGCGGAGGCTTGGCCAAGACCTCCGCCGGCTGGCCCTTCACGGCGCGCCTCTCCTCGGATCTTCTCGACCTGACAGCAAAAGGCATGATGGCGGCACCGCTCGACACGAGCGCGATGACAATGACCATGCGTGCGCGGGGAACAAGCCTCAAGCAACTCGATCATATCGTCGAGGCGGGGCTCTTCGGCACGCAAGCCATCGATCTGGGTGGCGACGTTCGCCGCGACGGCGAAGACTGGTTCATCGACCGCTTGCAGGGTAGCATCGGCCGCTCGGCGATCCGCGCCAAGGCGACCGTCCTCAAGCGCGGCGGCCGAACGAAAATCGACGCGACCATCGACGCGCCACAGCTCGACTTCGACGACCTCGCCGACGACGCAGGTCTCGCTGCCGCTCGTGCGAAGGAAGCCCGGATCGGTCCGCGCATCCTCCCCGACACGCGGATCAATCTCGAAAAGATGGGGCCAACCGACGGTACGATCCGCGTCTCGATCGCGAGCCTGCTGGTCAAGGGCAGTTCGGTCTTCAAGAGCCTGAGCGGCACACTCAAGCTCGACCACCGTGTCCTTCGCCTCGACAATGCGGTTGCCAGACTCGAACGCGGAAAGATGACGGGCTGGGTCAAGGTAGACTCCCGAAACGCATCGCCAATTCTCACCACCGAGCTCCGGATCGAGAACGCGACGCTCGATGCCTTCATCGGCCAGCCCGACATGATACGCGGCCCGATCCAGGGGCTGATCCGGATCACTGGCCGCGGCGACACGGTCCGCGACGCATTTGCCGGCGGCAGCGGCAAGATCGCGTTCGTCGCGAACGCCGGGGCCATGAACCGCGCCGCAGCCTATGTCATCGGGCAGGATCTCGGTGGCGCGATCGGCCAGAAGCTCGGAGATGACGAGCAGATGACGCCCATTCGCTGCGCGATCTTCAACTTCTCGGCGAAGGATGGCAAGCTCGCCCCTGCTCCCCTCGTCATCGACACGGCTATCACGCGCGCCCGCGGTCGCGGGCTGATCGATCTCGACGGCGAAACGGTTGCGCTCTCGATGACCGGGGCGGGAAGCGAAAAGGCCGCGCTCAAACTCGTCGATCCCCTGAAAGTGCAGGGCACCCTCTCCAAGCCCGAAATCAGCTTCGCCCCCGCGAACAGGGGCGGCAAGACCGGCGGCCTGCTGGGTGCCGTCGGACGCTCGATCGGCACGGCGCTTGGGCTGCGCAAGGATCCGACCGCCGACGCGCCACTTCCAAAGCCGGGCTCCGTCAATTGTCGGACTCTTTCGGCTGACGCACTGAACTAACCGCTCGGGTCGCTGTCGAAATCTGACAATGCCGATGCCAAGAAGGGCCGCTTAGAGACGGTCCGCTTTTAGGGGGCAAACAGAGAGAGCGGACGTTCCGCCACGAACTAGAACGCTCGCTCTCAAGGATGTCGAGATTTGCTGGTTAGACTTCGATGCCTTCCGCCAAGGTCAATGCATCTTCATCATCGACGCCGAGGTATCGCACCGTATTTTCAATCTTGGTGTGACCGAGCAATATCTGCACGGCACGCAAATTCCCGGTCGCCTTGTAAATGATCGATGCCTTTGTTCTGCGTAAAGAATGCGTCCCGTAGTCTTCGCTTCGGAGTCCAACTGCGGTGACCCATTCGTCGACGAGACGCGCATATTGTCGCGTGCTCATAGGCGCTGAGTGATCGATGCGGCTCTTCGCAATCATTCCGGATAGGACATTCGCGCGCATCGCAGCCCACCTTTTTCATCGAACTTCCAGCCCACCCTCTAGCCCACCCGGATCGCTGGAAACAGTGGGACAGCTTGGAACTGAAAGAGACAATGCATTGATCCTAAATCATTATTTTGCATAGCGCTTGGGACAAGATGACAATTGATGGGATGCGCTTCTTCTTCATCTCGACCGCACCATTTTTCCCTGAAAACAAGGATTTTTCCGGGCGTTGGCACAATTTGACGCACGGCGAAATCTGCGAGCCGTTCAAAACGCGCGATGACTCCGGGACCGGAAGCAACCGGTTTGCGGTCCCGCTTGATCTGCAACAGCGCCATGCCCGACGTGGGGAGCGGCACGATGCTTCGATCGTCGTCAAGGCCGCGTTCACGGCATTTTTGGATTTGACTTGTAGGAAAATGTTGCTCATATGTTCTCGCCCCACAATGAAGTGAGGCGGCATGATCGACATATCGGAAGAACTGAAACGGCGCGCATTCGTGATATGGCTGCGCACCGGAAAAATGCCCTCCATTCAAAATGACAGGCCGATCGAGCATAAATTCAATCCCTGGCACGATCCTGAAAATGGCCGATTTACGTTCGCAGGCACAGGGCGGTATTATAGCCCAGAGAACGGCGGCGGCTTTGGCGGCGGCGGAGCATCCGGGACTTGGACGCGGCCTGAGCCGACACCTCGTCCAGCGCCTCCGCAGAAGCTACCGACACTTGGAGAGCATCTGGATCGGCCAGTCAAAAGACCGCTTTCGCCCGTGCAGCCCGTCAGAGCTCCGGCTCCGAGCGCACCGCTCCGCACGGAGGTTCGCAATGGCTATACTTATGAAATCGATTCCCGCGACCGGACGGTGCGGGCTTCCGGCGCGCTGACGGTTGCCGCTCAGCCGACCCGGTCCCGCACGGCGCAAGGGCGGGCAGGCGGCAGCGAACGCCGATCCAGCGACGATGGCGGACATTATATCGCCGCGCGGTTCAATGGCCCCACCGACGCGTTCAATCATTTCGCGCAGGATGCCAATTTCAATCGCGGCCGCTATCGGACACTGGAGGATCAGTGGGGAGAGCCAAGCGAGCCGGGAAGAAAGTCATGGTGAAGATCGTGCCTTACTATACTCGGTCGTCCATCCGTCCAGCGACGATCGACGTATGGTTCAAGATAGACGGCCATGAAAAGAGCCTTAAATTCCCCAACGAACCGGCGGAGAAGCCCCGTGCCAAATGATGAAACCGAACGTCTGCTCATCCAGATCGGACATTTGCTGGCAGAGGATCGCGAATATCCTCTCGACGGGACGCTGCTCTATGCCGAGCTTGACCGCAATTTTGTTGCGCCCTCGATCTTCAAGAATCTCGGCAATCAGATTCTGTACCGACGGCCGGATCTTGATCGTCTCGGTGACGTCCTGCTCGACTTGTGGGAAGCGCAGGACAGCGACGATCGCTGGGCCGAGATCGAATATGTCGTTCGCGAAGGCCGGTTCGAGGCGATCTATACCTATCCCGATGCCATCGACCCGGAGGAGGACCCGATGGAACGACGCGACCGGGTGGTCCGGCGTCACTTCGGCGAAAAGCCGATCGTCTATCCACCCTGGCCCTCCCGATGATAAGCTCGATTACGAACTATAGCATCCTTCGCGGCGACAATGGAGCAGACGAGAATTAAGCGAGTCGGAATGAAAGTCGCGGCGAGGATCGAGGCGAACGCGCTTCACTGCGACGGCGTTCCCCCGAAAGCGGCGCACCGACCGGGTACTCCGTCGCGGAGCATGCGCGTTTCCCTTCGCGCCGGAAAAAGCTATCCTTCATCCGGAACGACAAGGGGGCGACATGGGACAGAGCCGCGCGCGCGAGACGATGCGGACGACCGCGCAGATCATCCGCGCCTATCGCGGCCCGGCGCTGTTCAGCTTCGGTTTCCGCCCCTTCTTCCTGCTCGCCGGGGTCTTTGCCGCGCTTGCGGTGCCCCTGTGGGTTGCCGTGCTGTCGGGAGGCGGTGCGCTGGCAGGAGCGGTCACACGCGACTGGCACGTCCACGAGATGCTGTTCGGCTATACCGCCGCGGTGATCGCCGGCTACATGATCATCGCCGGGCCGAACTGGACCGGGCGCTATCCGGTCGCGGGGGCGCCGGTCGCGGCGCTCGCCGCGTTGTGGCTCGCCGGGCGCGCGGCGATGCTGCTGGCGGAGCCCGGGAACGGCGTGGCGATGGCGATCGACGCCGCCTTCCTGCCGGTCTTCGCGGCGGCGCTGTGGCGCGAGCAGATCGCCGCGCGTAACGGCAAGGGGCTGGTGCCGTGCCTCGTCATGACCGCGCTCGCGCTTGCCAACATCGCCTTCCACCTCCGTTTCGCATGGCCCGGGGCGGGGCCGGTGACGGAGCGGCTGGCGCTGGGCATGATCGCGCTGCTGATCGCCGTGATGGGCGGGCGGCTGGTACCCAGCTTCACGCGCAACTGGCTGGCCCAGCGCAAGGCGCCGCGCGAACCCGCGCCGCACGGCCGCCTCGACCGGGCAGCGACATGGCTGACCGCAGGCGCCCTGCTGGCATGGCTGGCGCTTCCCGACGCGCCGGCGACCGGGCTGCTCCTCGCGGCCGCCGGCATCGGCACGGGATTGCGCCTCGCGCGGTGGCGCGGCTGGGAAACGTGGCGCGAGCCGCTGGTCTGGGGCCTTCATCTCGCCTATCTGTGGCTGGCGATCGGCTTCGTCCTGCTGGGCGCCGCGATCGGCTTTCCGCAGCATGTTCCCGCGACCAGCGCGATCCACGCGCTGACCGCCGGCGCGATCGGCGCGATGACGCTGGCGATGATGGCGCGCACCACGCTCAGCCACACCGGGCGCGCCCGCAGCGGCGGCGCCGCGGCGGCGGCCGCGCTGCTGCTTGTCCACGCGGCCGCGCTGGCGCGCGTCGCCGCGCCCCTTGCGGCCGACCTGTACGCCGATCTGCTGATGCTCTCCGCGCTGCTGTGGAGCGGCGCCTTCGGCCTCTTCACCTGGGTCTATGGCCCGATGCTGATGATGCGCCGGGCCGGTTGACGCGAGCGGCCGACTGTCCCTAACCGGGGGCCGGCTTTCGAGGGATGGCGAGAAGACTATTGGACACGGATCGACGATGGATCCTGCTGACGCGGGTGGTCGTGGTTTTGCACCGGCTGCTGGAGCGCTTTGCCCAGGGGGCAGAGCTGACCATCGCCCAATATCGCTTCCTGCTGACGCTGAAGCGCGAGCCGCGCCGCGCCAGCGTCCTCGCCTCCATGTCCGGCATCGGCCGCCCCGCCGCTTCCGCGCTGGTCACCGGGCTCGCGAAGCGCGGCATGATCGAACGCTATACCGACCCCGACGACGGCCGCGCGGAAATGCTGCGCCTCACCGATGCCGGGCTGGCGGAATACGCCGCCTTCGAGCGCGCCCTCGCCCGCGACCTTTCCGCCTATCTGGCGATCGACGAACCCGAAGGCCTGCTCGACCGGATCGAGGAGCTCGCCCACGTCATCGACCGCAACCGGACGCCCACCCTGCGGGATTGACAGTCCTCCTTCGCAAAGTTAGTTCGTTTGACGAACCAATTACACGGGTGGAGAGAGCGATGACCTCACAGCTTTGCGACATGCTCGGCATCGAGTTTCCGCTGCTGGCGTTCAGCCATTGCCGCGACGTCGTCGCGGCGGTGAGCCGCGCGGGCGGTTTCGGCGTCTTCGGCGCGACCGCGCATACCCCCGAAACGGTGCGCGAAGAGCTCAAGTGGATCGACGATCATGTCGACGGCAAGCCCTATGGCATCGACGTGCTGGTGCCGGAGAATATGGCGACGCGGGGCGAAGGCAGCGTGACCGCCGCCGCGCTCGAGGCGCGGATTCCCGAAGCGCATCGCCACTTTGCCGAACGTCTGCTCGCCGATGCCGACGTGCCGCCGCCCGCCGAGCCGGTCAGCCGGAACCGCGCCCAGCCCTTCGATCCCGAAACGGCGCTGCGGACGCTGGAAGCCGCCTTCGAGCATCCGATCCGGCTGATCGCCAACGCACTCGGCGTGCCGCCGCCGGAGATGATCGCGATGGGCAAGCAACACGGCGTTCCCGTGGCGGCGCTGGTCGGCGCCCGGGAACATGCGATCCGGCAGGTCGAGGCCGGCGTCGACATCATCGTCGCGCAGGGGACCGAGGCCGGGGGCCATTGCGGCGAGGTCAGCACGCTCGTCCTGGTACCCGAGGTCATCAAGGCGATCCGGCCGATCCGCGAGGTGCCGGTGCTCGCCGCGGGGGGCATCATGACGGGGCAGCAGATGGCCGCCTGCATGGCGATGGGCGCGGCGGGCGCCTGGACCGGGTCGGTGTGGCTCGCGACGCCCGAGAGCGAGACCTCTCCGGTGTTCCGCGAGAAGATGATCGCCGCCAGCAGCCGCGACGCGGTGCGCGTGCGCAGCCGCACGGGCAAGCCCGCGCGCCAGCTGAAGTCGACGTGGACCGAGAATTGGGAGAAGAGCCCCGACAGCCCCGGCGCGCTGCCGATGCCGCTGATGAGCCTGATCAGCGAAAAGTCGCTGCGCGCCGCCGACCGCGCGGCCGAGGCGGGCAACGACAAGGCGCGCGACATGGTGACCTATTTCGTCGGACAGGGCGTCGGGCTCGTCGACTCGGTGCGCGGCGCGGGCGCGGTGGTGCAGGATTTCAAGGAAGAGTATCTCGAAGCCGTCGAGCGGATGAACAGCCTGCTCGCCGATTAGGATCAGTACATCCACAGGGGAGAGCGCGGTGTTCAATTTCGGCGACATGCTCGACATCGTCGAGCGCAACCTGCCCCCCGACGCGCCGCTGTGCCTGCACGGCGACCGGCGGATCGACTGGGGCGAAGCCGGCCGCCTCTCCAACAATCTGGCGCGCAGCCTGCTGGACGGCGGACTGAAGCCGGGCGATTCGGTCGCCATCTACATGCGCAACGGGCCAGAATATATCCTCGGCCTGGCCGCCGCCTTCAAGGCGCGGCTGGCGCCGGTCAACGTCAACTATCGCTATACCGACGCCGAGCTGCGCTACCTGCTGAACGACAGCGACGCGCGCGCGGTCGTCTATGCCGCGGAGTTCCGCGACCATGTCGAGGCGATCCGCGCCGACCTGCCGCTGGTGACGCGCTGGATCGAGGTGACGGACGGCGCCCCCGCACCCGGCTTTGCAGAGGATTTCGCGGTCCTGACGCAAAGCGGAGACGGCGCGCCGCTGGACATCGAGCGATCGCCGAACGACATATTCTTCATCTATACCGGCGGCACCACGGGCATGCCGAAGGGCGTGATGTGGGAACATGGCGAAATGCGCGAGATACTGGTGCGCCCGGCACGCACGCTGGGCGAGCCCGTACCCGACACGCTCGAAGAGCTTGCGGCCTCGATCCGCGCACAAGGGCCGGGACCGCGCCTGCTCCCCGCCTGCCCGCTGATGCACGGCACGGGATTGCTGCCATCGATCGGGGTGATGCTTTCGGGCGGCAGCATCGTCACGCTGACACAGCGCCGCTTTGACGCGGGCGAGATGATCGCAGCCGTCGAAACGCACCGCCCGCAGGCGCTGGTGATCGTCGGCGACAGTTTCGGCCGGCCGCTGCTCGCCGAACTGGACAAGCGAACCGCGCCCGCCGACCTTTCGAGCGTCCTGTCCGTCACCTCGTCGGGTGTGATGTGGAGCATGGAAATCAAGCGCGGACTGCTGCGCCACATGCCCGACGCCGTGCTGAACGACGCGCTGTCTTCTTCGGAAGCGCTGGGGCTGGGCGCGTCGGTGATGACGCGCGACAGCGAAGTGAAGACGGCAAGCTTCACGCTGGGCGAACGCTGCCGCGTGTTCGACGAAGAGGATCGTCCCGTGTCCGAAGGCGGCGTCGGGCGGCTCGCGCTCGGCCCGCCCAACCCGCTCGGCTATTACAAGGACGCGGAGAAATCGGCCGCGACCTTCCGCGTCATCGACGGCGTGCGCTATTGCATCCCCGGCGACTGGGTGCGCGTCGAGGCGGACGGATCGCTGACCTTCCTGGGCCGCGGCAGCGGCTGCATCAACACCGGCGGCGAGAAGGTCTTCGCCGAAGAAGTCGAGGAGGCGCTGAAACGGCACGACAGCATCAGCGACGCGCTGGTCGTCGGCGTGCCCGATCCGACATGGGGACAGGCGATCGTCGGCGTCGTGACGTTGCACGCCGATGCCGCGTTCGACGCCGAAGCGCTGCGCGATCATGTCCGCGCGCAGCTCGCCGGATACAAGGTGCCGAAACGGCTGCTGGTCGCCGAACGGCCGCTGCGCGCGGCCAACGGCAAGGCCGACTATGGCGCCGCCCGCGCCATCGCAGAAGGAGCGACCGCCCGATGACCGACGCGACGATGAACCAGGAGGAGCGGACCGCGCTGCGCGACACGGTGCGCCGCCTGTTCGCCGACCAATGCACCGAAAGCGACGTGCGCCGCATCATGGAAAGCGACAGCGGCCACGATCCCGCGCTGTGGCGCAGCCTTGCCGAGCTTGGCATCGCGGGGCTGCTGGTCGCGGCCGGTGCGGGCGGATCGCAGCTTTCCGCCGTCGAACTGGAACTGGTGATGGAGGAAGCAGGCGCGGCGCTCGCGCCCGTGCCGCTGATCTCGACCGCCATGGCATCGGTGCTGCTCGACGGCGAACTGGCCGAAGCGCTGGCGGCGGGGCGGACGATCGCGGCGGTCGCGCTGCTCGGCGCGCTCGACTGGACGGGCGGCAGCAATGTGCGGATCGAGGGCGGCCGGGCACAAGGTACGGCGCGCTTCGTTCCCGATGCCGGGATCGCCGATATCTTCCTCCTCGCCAGCGACGAGGGCGTCCATCTCGTCGAGCGGGCGAGCGCCGAGATCACGCCGCTGCCCATCTTCGACCGCACCCGCCGCATGGCCGACGTCCGCTTCGACGGCGCCGCGACGCGCATCGGCGACGGTGCCGCGGCCAGGCGCGCGCGCGACATCGGGCTGGTCGCGCTGGCGGGCGAACAGACCGGCGGCGCGCGGCGCATTTTCGACATCACCGTCGACTATGCCCGCGAGCGCCATCAGTTCGGCCGCGCGATCGGCAGCTTTCAGGCGATCAAGCATATGGCGGCCGACCTGCTGCTGGAGGCCGAAAGCGCGACGAGCGCGGCGCGCGACGCGGCGCGGCAAGTGGCGCAGGGCGCGGCGGGCAAGGATGCGGCGGTCGCGCTCGCCGCCTTCGCCTGCGCCGACGCCTTCCTGCGCTGTGCGAAGGACGGCATCCAGATGCACGGCGGCATCGCTTTCACCTGGGACCATCCCGCGCACCTCTATCTGCGCCGCGCGCGGTCGGGGGTGCAGTTGTTCGGCGGCAGCAACGTCTGGCGCGACCGCTATGTCGCGGCGCTGGAAGCGATGCAGAAGGAGATGGCGGCATGACCGACGCGGACTTGCAGGCCGAGGTCGAAGCATGGCTGGCCGCCAACTGGCGCGGCGCGCCGCCGCGCGAGGAAAGTTTCGGGCGCGACCCGCGCGCCGAATGGCTGGCGCAGGTCCGCGACGCGGGCTGGGCCGTCCCGCGCTGGCCGCGCGACTGGTACGGCCGCGAACTGTCGGCCGAGCAGGCGAAGATCGTCGAGCGCGCCTTCGCCGCGGCCGGGGCCCCCGGCGCCGGACAGGACCGCAGCAACCTGTGGGCCAACACCGCGCTCGCCCACGCGACCGACAGCTTCAAGCGCGTGATCGTGCCGCAGCTGCTGGCGGGCGAAGTCGGCATGTGCCTGCTCTATTCGGAACCGGGTGCGGGCAGCGACCTCGCCGCGATCCGCACGCGCGCCGAGAAGGTCGAGGGCGGCTGGCGCGTGACGGGGCAGAAAATCTGGACTTCCGGCGCGATGATCGCCGATTATGGCATGCTGATCGCCCGCACCGACTGGGACGTGCCCAAGCATCGCGGCATCAGCTTCTTCTTCCTGCCGATGCGACAGGAAGGCGTCGAGGTGCGGCCGCTGCGCCAGATCACCGACGAATCGCATTTCAACGAGGTGTTCATCACCGACGCCTTCGTCCCCGACGAAAATCTGCTGGGGCCGCTGAACGGCGGCTGGGGCGTGCTCCAGACCGCGCTCGCCTATGAACGGTCGGTGATGGGCGACATGGCGCGCGGCGCGCGGTCGGGCGCCGCCGGGGCGAAGGCCGATCATGCCATGCTCGAACTGGCGCGCGAGGCCGGGAAGCTGGACGATCCTGTCGTGCGGCAGGACGTCGCGCAGGTGATCGCATGGCGCGTGCTCAACAAGCTCAACACCCAGCGCGCGAAGGCGGAACTGGCGCAGGGCACGTCGTCGTCGATCATGTCGCTCGGCAAGCTCGCGATGAGCCGCATCCTGCACGAGGAAGGCCGCCTGCGCACCGAATTGCTCGGTCCCGAAAGCCTGCTCGAAGGCCCCGATTACCCGCGCGCCGAGGACGCGAATTTCCTGTCGCTCAACGCCTATTTCACCTCGATCGGCGGCGGCACCGACCAGATCCAGCGCAACATCATCGGCGAGCGCGTGCTGGGACTGCCGAAGGAGCCCGAGATCGACCGCACCATCCCGTTTCGCGAGGTGCGGGCGGGCTAGGACCCGTTCGTCACGCCGGGCGGCACGGGGCGACGAGGCAAGCAAAATCACGCGCTGCTTTTCGAGCGGCATCGCAATCCGGCGCGGACGTCTCTTGACATCGGGCGCGGCGGCGCATCCAGAGGATGCGGGACCCTGTTCAGCAAAAGGATTTTTCATGCGACATATCGCCTTTCTGCCCCTGGCGGCGCTGATGCTTTCGGCCGGCGCGGCCATGGCGGCGCCCGCCCCGAAGCCCGAGGCGGTTCTGAAGAACAAGGCCTATGACGCCGCGGTCCGGATTCTCGACCGCGACCACGACCGCATGGTCGCGGAGATCATCGCGCTGACCGAGATTCCGGCGCCGCCCTTCAAGGAAGCGGCGCGCGCGGCCGCCTATCGCGAGATGCTGCGGGATGCGGGACTGACCGACATCGAAACCGACGAAGAAGGCAATGTCATGGGCGTCTATCGCGGCACCGGCCCGGCGGGCGGGCCCGTGGTGATGATCGCGGCGCATCTCGACACGGTGTTTCCGGAAGGTACGCCGATCAAGGTCCGCCGCGAAGGCACGCGCCTCCACGCCCCCGGCATCGGCGACGACACGCGCAGCCTGGCGGTGCTGCTCGCCTATGCGCGTGCGATGAAGGAAAGCGGCATCAAGGTGCGCCGCGACATCGTCTTCGTCGGCAATGTCGGAGAGGAAGGGCCGGGCGACCTGCGCGGCGTCCGCTACATGATGGCGAAGGGCAAGTACAAGGACCGGATCGAATCCTTCTTCTCGATGGACGGGACCGATCCGTCGCGTTTCGTGAACGGCGGCGTCGGATCGAAACGCTATCGCATCACCTACAAGGGGCCGGGCGGGCACAGCTTCGGCGCCTTCGGCCTCGTCAACCCGATGGTGGCGATGAGCCAGACCGTTCTCGATCTCTATCGGATTCCGGTGCCCGCGACGCCCAAGACCACCTATTCCGCCAGCGTCACCGGCGGCGGCACTTCGGTGAATTCGATCCCGAACGAGGTCTATATGGACTTCGACATGCGGTCGGAAAGCCCCGAAGAACTCGCCAAGGTGGAGAAAGCCTTCCTCGCGATCGTCGACAAGAGCGTCGAGGGCGAAAATGCCGCACGCTCGACCCGCGAAGGCCCGATCACCACCGACATCAAGCTGATCGGCGACCGGCCGGCCGGGCAGACGCCCCTGACCGCGCCGATCGCGCGGACCGCGGAGGCGATCATCCGCGCGAAAGGGTTGACCCCGCGCGCCAGCTTTTCATCGACCGACTCCAACATCCCGATGAGCCTGGGCATCCCGGCGATCACCATCGGGTCGGGTGGCGAAGCCGGACGCGGGCACTCGCTCGACGAGTGGATCGACGTCGAAAAGACCAAGAGCCTCGACGGGGCCAGCGTCGGTCTCGGCATCCTGCTCGCGACGGCGGGGCTGCAATAAGCGGCGGCGACAGACCGGCGTTGCCATAACCGTCATTGCGAGCGAAGCGAAGCAATCCAGAGTGGCGTAAACCGCCCTGGATTGCTTCGCTTAGCTCGCAATGACGATATCAGGTTAAGTCAAAGCAGCCCCGCCCGCAGCGTCAGGCGGAGATCGGAAAGGTCGGCCAGAAGCCGCTGATCGCCTCGCCGTCGAACAGCGCGATATCGCCGAATTGCAGGAACACCGCCTCGCTCTGGTTCGGGCGGAAGAAGACATGGTCGTCGGGCTTCAGCGCCACCCGCGTCGACCCGGTCAGCATCTCCTGATTGCTCGACCGGCCGTACAGGTCGCTGAACTGCAACCCCGGCGGCGACACCGGCGTCGCAAGCCAGTGGCCGCCATAGATGAAGAAGGCTCGCGCGGCATTCGGGTCCATGAAGGTCAGCGGGCCGGTGAGCCACTCGTTGCCCGGCAGTTCCATGCGGCCCGCCTTGATCACGGGCGTCGCGATGAAGCTGGCGGGGACATGCCGCGCAAGCGACGCGAGGTCGAAATCGACCGGCTTGACGAACGCCGACCCCACCGACACCTCGTTCGCGACGGTGCCCTGCGCGTGGCGCGCATAGGTCGGGCTGCCGGCGCCGTTGAGCGTCAGCGTCGCCGGATCGACGCCCAGCTTCTCGCGCAGCACGCCGATCGCGGTGCGATAGAGCTTTTGCGAGGCGGCGTAGGCCGCGTCGGGATCGCTCATCTTCGGTACATGCGCGTCATAGCCCATCAGGCCGCCGACCGCGACGTGCGGGAAGGTGCGCGCCAGTTCGACCGCCTCGGCCAGCGTCCGGCCGTCGGCGAAGCCGCCGCGATGCAGGCCGACGTCGATTTCCATATTGGCGCGCAGCTTCGCCCCGCGCGCCGCCGCGATCTCCGCATATTGCCGCAGCCGCGCGGGCGTATCGATCAGCCACTGGACGCGGCCCGCCGCTTCCGCGCCCGCCCGGTCGACGAATTCGGCATATTCCATCGCGGGCAGCGGCTTGCCGAGCAGCAGGTCGGCATCGGCGCGCCCCGCCATGCTGTCGAGCATCGCACCGTTGAAGACCATGAAGCGGTTGGTCGCGAGGCCGCGCGCGACATGGTCGATCAGGCCGGTCGCGGGGAGCGACTTGACGACGACGCGCAGCGGCAGTCCGGCGGGTTTCAGCGTCGCGCGCGCCGCGGCGATGTTGCGGTCGAGCCGCTGCTGGTCGACAACCAGCACCGGATGCGCGATCCCCGCCTTGCGCAGCGCCGCCGACAGCGCGAGGAAATAGCGGTCGTGCGCGCCGCCATGGTCGCCCTTGCGCGACGCCAGCACCGCCGCGCCGCCAAGCACCACCGCGCCGCCGCCGACCATCGCCGCCCGGCGCGTCCAGCGCCTCGTCCGTCCAGCCTCAGCCATCGAGGAAGATTCCCTTCAGATAGTCGTTGAGCATCCGCCCCTCGGGGTCGAGCGCGCGGCGCACCTCGCCTGCTTCCTTCCAGCGCGGGTAGAGCAGCGCAAGGTCGCGCGCCTTCAGGCTGTGCAGCTTGCCCCAGTGCGGGCGGCCGCCGTAGCGACGGAAGATCGGTTCGACGATGCTGAAGAAGAAATCATGCTCCTCGCGATAATAGGCGTGGACCGCGATCGACCCGCTCTCGCGGCCATAGAAGGGAGAGAGCCACGCGTCGTCGGCAGCGATCACGCGCACCTCGATCGGGAAGAAGACGTCCTTGCGGTGTGTCTCGATCGCGCTCAGCACCTCGCGCAGCGCCGGGACCTGCGCCTCGATCGGCAGGTGATATTCGATCTCGTTGAACCGCACCGGCCGTTCGTTGGAGAGCAGTTTCCACCCCTCGTCGACGACCTCCTCGGGCGGGATCTTCGCCAGTTCCTCGGCGGCCAGCTTGCGGCGCAGCGACGGGGCGAACTCGAACCAGTCGCGAAGCTGCTTCAGCCCCATCAGCGTTTCGGTGTCGGCGTCGGGACCGCGCGGCTTGACCGGCCTGTCGGTGACGTCGTTGGAGATCACCACCGAATGGCCGGTGAAGGGCAGGACATAGAATTCGACGTTGCGGTGCCGCTGGCGCAGCGCCGACCAATCCTCCAGCACCTCTTCGGTAGGACGCACCTCGGTGCGCTTGAGGATGCGATTGAGCGGCTGGTTCTGGAGCGTGACCTGCGTCACGACGCCGAAGGCGCCGAGGCCGACGCGCGCGGCGTTGAACACCTCCGGGCGGTTGGCGGCATCGCAGTCGATGACCTCGCCCGTCGGGGTCGCGATCCGCATCGCGACGACCGATCCATGCATCGCCTGGATGCCGCGCCCGGTGCCGTGCGTTCCGGTGCCGATCGCCCCCGCGATCGACTGCTTGTTGATGTCGGGCAGGTTGACCATCTCCTGCCCCACCGCGGCGAGCGCGGGGCCCAGGTCGGCGAGCCGGGTGCCGCCGCGCACCGTCGCGCGATTGGTCGCGGCATCATGGCCGACCAGCCCCGCCATGCCGTCGAGGGTCAGCAGCGTGCCGTCGGTCGGCACCAGCGCGGTGAAGCTGTGCCCCGACCCGACCGGACGCACCGGTGCGGGCGCGCGGGTCAGGATGGAAAGCAGTTCCTCCTCGCTTTTCGGCGCGCCGCGCTTTTCGGGATAGCTGTGCGCGATCCCCGACCAGTTGCTCCATAGCAGGCGGCCTTCGGCGTCCTGCGCCGCGAGCGATGCCGGCTCGCGATCGCGCAGCCAGTTGCGTCCGGCCAGACCGCCGACGCCGACCGCGCCCGCTCCGATGACGCCGCCGCCGACCAGCAGCGCGCGCCGCGTTACCTTGCCCATCAATCCCTCCCCGCCATGAACCGAATGAGCGCCGTATAGTCGTCGGGCGAGCAGGCGAAGCATTGCCCGCCCGCCGGCATGCCGTTCAGCCCGCGGATCGTGCTTTCCAGCAACGCCGCCTCGCCCTTCGCCCAGCGCGCGTCCCACTGCGTGCGGTCGCCGGTCAGCGGCGCGCCGGTGTCCGGAACCGTGTGGCACGACTTGCACGCCTGCTCGTAAAGCCCGGCGAGGCGCACGCCGGCGGGCTTCAGCGCCGCGCTCTGCTCGGGCGTCAGCGGCTTCGCCGGCGGCGGCTCCGACTGGCAGGCCGCCAGCAGGAGCACCGCCGGGACCAACAGCAGCCTGCGCATCAATATTTGACCCGGAACTCGACGCCGAAGCTCCGGGGCTGTCCCTGGAACTGCTCGACGAACCCGAAGTCGGCGAGGTCCACGGCGAAATTGATATATTTCTTCCGCGTCAGGTTCCGCCCGAAAAGCGCCGCTTCCCAGCGCCCGTCCTCGTCCTTGACCGCGATGCGGCCGCCGAGCAGCCAATAGCCCTTCTGCTTCAGCAGCGGATTGTTGTCGGTCGAGAAGAACTGGCTGCTGCGATAGGATACCGACGGCTGAAGCGCGAGCGCGACGGCGTTCGACAGCGGGATCTCGTAATTGGCGACGCCGCTGAAATTGACCTTGGGCGACAGCGCCAGCCGGTTGCCCGAATAGTCGGTCCCGGCGCTGACGAAATCCTTGATCTCGGTATCGAGCAGGCCGAGGTTGAGCGTGATGTCGAGCCGGTCGACGGGCCGCGCGATCATCTCGAACTCGGCGCCATAGATGGTCGCGTTCGCCGCATTGGCGAGCAGCGAAACCGGGATCGCGCCGGTGTTGATCAGCGTGTAGAGTTGAAGATCCTTGTAATCATAATAGAAGGCCGCGGCGTTGAAGCGCAGGCGCCGGTCGAGCAACGTCGATTTCAGCCCGATTTCATAGGCGGTGAGCGTTTCCTCGTTGAACGGCTTCGCCTGTTCCTCCGCCTCGACGGGATCGAAGCTCAGATAGCCGCCGTTGAAGCCGCCGCTCTTGAAGCCGGTCGAGATGGTGGCATAGGCCATGACATCGTCGGTTATGTCATAGTCGAGACCGACCTTGAACGAGACATTGTCGAACGACTTGCGATTGTCGAACGCATAGAGCGGCAGGATGCCGCCGGGGACGGGCGCGGTCACGATATTGCCGTCCTCGTCCGAGAAGGTCATGATCTCGTCCTCGAACTGCGCCGCGGCGCGGAAGCGCTTGCGCTCGTAGTTGTAGCGGCCGCCGACGGTCGCACGCAGCGACGGCGCCAGCTCGATCTCGGCCTGGCCGAAGATGGCGGCGGCTTCGGTCGTCTGGCGGTTGAGCGTGCGCGAGAAAAGAACCGGCGCGCCGCCGGTCGTCAAGCCTTCCGGATCGGCGCCGCCGTCGGGGGTCAGCACGCGCAGGTCGCGGAACAGGTCGCCCGTCTGGTCCTGCTTCAGCACCTCGTGCAGATAATAGCCGCCCGCGACCCAGGTGACGCTGCCGGTCGATCCCGACAGGCGCAGTTCCTGGGTGACGGTCTTCGACCGCACGCCATAAGTGAGGTGGAGCAGCGCGGCGGGGCTGGCGTCCGAATCCTCCTGGTGCAGCTTGTCGTCGAAATCATAGGCGGAGATCGAGGTCAGCGTCACGTCGCCCAGATCCCAGTTGAGCCGTACCGCGGTGCCCCAGCTCTTCGATTTCAGCCGATCGCTGCGGTCGTAATTGCCGTCGTAGAAACCCTCGGGGCTGACATAGCCGAGGAGGTTGCCGCACTGGTTCGCCATGATCGCGTCGGCAGCGCAGGGCGTCGTGAAGCCGGTGTCGGGATCGAGCAGGCCGAGGCTGCGGAATTGCGGCGAGCGCACGTCGACGCGGCCGCCGTGGACGTTGACCAGCGCGTCGAAATTGTCGGTGACGTCGACCGCGAGCTGGCCGCGCAGCGCGAAGCTGCCCTGCCCGTTCTCGCGTCGGCCGGTCAGCAGGTTGTGGATATAGCCGTTCGCATGGGTGCCGGTGCCCGCGATGCGGAAGCGGACGCTGTCCGAGATCGGACCGCCGATCGCGGCCTCGCCGGTGATGGTGTCGAACGAACCATAGGAAAGCGACGCCTGCGCCTGAAAATCGCGGCTCGGCTTCGCCGTGATGAAGTTGATCGCGCCGCCGGTCGCGTTGCGGCCGTACAGCGTGCCCTGCGGCCCCTTGAGCACCTCGACGCGCTCGAGATCGAAAAGCTGGAAGGTCTGCGCGCTCGGCGAGCTGATATAGACTTCGTCCATATAGACGCCGTTCGGGCCCGAATTGTTGCGGTTGGTATCGCTGAGCCCGACGCCGCGAATATAGATGAGCGGCTGGTTGCCCGCGCCGCCGGGAAGCCCGATCTCGAGGTTAGGCACCACCCCGGCGATGTCGGAACTCGACTGGATGCCGAGGTCGGACAGCGCGTCGCCGGCAAAGGCGGTAACCGCAACGGGAACGTCCTGAAGATTCTGCTCGCGCCGCTGCGCGGTGACGACGATGTCGCCGATGCCTTCGTCGGCGGGCACCGCGTCCTGCGCTGATGCGATCGCCGGAACGACCAGCGCGCAACCCGTCAGCATCAACAACGCACGACGCCCCGTCTTAACCTGAAAACCCATCGAATTCCTCCCGAGAATGGCAATGTAGTTATCGCTATATTATAGCAATCGCTATAATGGGTCAATATTCACGGTGCGGAGGTCGACTCGGTTGACTCCCGGGGGTGCCGGCTTTGCCGTGCGGACGATTTGGCGCGCGCGGGCGAACGGGTTATGGGTCGGTCAACCCTCGGGTCAGGACCCAGGCCGATGCGGCCGCGCAGGGAGCGATGGAGATACGGGGAGCAATGGCGACACCAGGGCAGGACGCGGCCGGACGGCCCCGCCGATCGACGCGCGAGCGGCTGCTCGACACGGCGGGCGAGTTGCTGGCCGAGGTCGGGATGGACCGCATCTCGACCAATTTGATCTGCGAGCGCGCCGGGCTCACGCCGCCGGCGCTTTATTATTATTTCGCCGACAAGTTCGAGGTGATCGTCGCGCTCGGCGAGCGCCTGATGGATCGCCAGAACGAGGCGCTGGTCCGCTGGCTCGACCGCTACGCGAGCGCGGGCATCCACGCCTATGCCGAGAATAACGAGGAACTGCTCCGCGAGACGGCGGAGATCACCGAGGCCGAACCGGGGGGCGTCTGGATCGAACGTGCGCTGCATTCGAGCCCCCGGCTCGAACATGTCCGCATCGAATCGCACCGCTATGTCACCGACCGGCTGACCGATGGTTTCCAGCCATTCCTGCCGGACCGGACCCGCGAAGAGGTCTGGCTGCGCATGCGCATGCTCGTCGAGTTCGGCTATGTCGCGACCGAATTGCTCCACGCCGAAAGCGGAATCGCGCGCGACGCCATCCTCGCCGAAACGGCGCGGATGCAGAGGCTCGTCATCCTCGACCTCGTCGACTGATACCCGCCGGCCTCAGTTGGTCCAATAGACATAATCCTGCCCGTCGCGCCACGGTGCGTCGAGCGGCACGTCGATCCGCACCGGTCCCTCGATCAGTCCCGGCCAGATCGGTTTCGCCATGTCCCTGTTCTGCTGCGCGATCATCGCGGCAAGCTGCGCGACGCGCTGCGGTTCGCGCGCCGACAGGTCGTGCCGTTCGGTCGGGTCGGCGGCCAGATTGTAGAGGCGCGCCTTTTCGGGGCGCTTCGTCACCTGCAGCTTCCAGTCACCCATGCGCACCGCGCGATAGGCGCCCGACCGCCAGTACATCGCCTGCCGCTTCGCCGGCCCGGCCAGGATATCCTCGCTGTCGATGATGCGGTCGGACGGCAGCTTCGCGCCCGCGGCCGCGGCGATGGTCGCGAAGAGGTCAAGATGCCCCGTCATGTCGGCGCGGGTCGATCCCGGCGCGATATGCCCCGGCCAGCGCATGAACAGCGGCGTGCGGATGCCCCCCTCGAAGAAGGTCGCCTTCCACCCGCGATAGGGCGCGTTGAGCCGCGGGATGCCGTTGTACCAGGCGCCGCCATTGTCGCTGGTGAAGATGACGAGCGTGTTGTCGTCGATCCCCTGTTTCTTCAACGCCGCCATCACGTCGCCGATGCGCCGGTCGAGTTGCGCGATCATCGCGCCATAGACGCGCGTCTTGTGGTCCCTGATCTGCGGCAGCTTCGCATAGTCCGCCTTCGTCGCCTGCAACGGCGTGTGCGGCGCGTTGAAGGCGAGATAGAGGAAGAAGGGCCGGTTGCGGTTCGCCGCGATCGCCTTTTCGGCCTCGGCGGCGAAATAATCGGTCATATGCCCGTTGGGATGAAAGCGCTTGCTGCCGTTGAAGGTCACGGCGTGGCGCAGATTGGCCCAGATGAAACGATCGATCGGATCCCACGGCAGCTTGGCGTTGACCGTGTCGGGATCGTCGTCGGGCAGGAATTTCGCCCCGCCGGCCAGGATCGCGAGGCTTTCGTCGAAGCCCTGCGCCTGCGGCTGCAGCGCGGGCGATTCGCCCAGATGCCACTTGCCGATATGGATGGTGTGATAGCCCGCCGCCTTCACCGCCTCGGCGATCGTCACCTCGCCCGACGGAACGCCCATGTCCGGATAGTCGGGAATATCGTCGGTGATCAGTTCCTTGTGGAATATCGCCTTCAGCGGCCCGACGCCGTCGCCATGCGCGAGGTTTTCCGCGAAAGCGGTGGGAACGGCGGTAAATTCGAAGCCGAACCGCGTCGGATAGCGCCCGGTCATCATCGCGGCGCGCGACGGCGAACAGGTCGCGTTGGCGGCATAGGCGGTGGTGAAATTCAACCCCTCGCGCGCGATCGCGTCGATATTCGGCGTCCGGACGATCCCGCCCGCGACCCCGCCGCCGTTGAGGCTGATGTCGTTGAAACCCATGTCGTCGGCGACGATCAGGATGATATTGGGGGGGCGCTCGCCGACCGGCGGCGCCTCCGGCCCCTGCTGCCACGACACCGCGCGATTGGGCTGCACCGGGTCCCGCCAGTCCTGGACCAGTCCCGGCAGGCGGAACTTGTTCGCTTCGAACGCCCAATAACCCCCCGCTCCCGCCAGCGCGAGCACGCCGAGCGCTACCCATCTCTTTCGCATCCTGCCCTCCCCACTTATCCGAATGTCAGAACCGCGATGTGACCGAAGGCCGCCGCGAGCGCGAGCGCCAGCCCGACGGTGACGCGCGGGCTGGCGTAAAAGCCGATCTGGCGCTGCGTCGGGAAGGAAAAGGTCGATTCGATCCCCAGCGTCTTGTTCGGATGCACGGCGCGGAAGGCGGGGTCGCCCGCCATGCGGACCAGATCGCGGCGGCTGCGATAGCGCATCGTACCGACAAGCGACCAGCCGGGGTCGGCGGGCGTATTCCACGCGTCGATATAGCCGCCGACCTTGCGCCCGACGAACAGCGGATGGCCGCCACGCGCGATCAGACCGCGCACGAACGGCTGCGAATAGCGGCGCAGCCACTCGCTGCCCTCGCGCGCTGTGCCGCTCGCCGGGTCGGTGACGAGTCCGGGCCGGGTTCGCACGAGGTTGACCATCACGAATTCGCGGCCGTCGTCGGCTTCCAGAAAGGCGCGCAGCCGCCCGGCATCGTTGCCGGTTTCCGCCATGCGCGACCCCAGCGTCGCGAGGAAAGCCTCGATCTCCTCGCCGCGCAGCGGGCGGCGGATACCGTCGTAGAACAGCAGGAAGACAAGCCAGAGGAGCAGCGCGCCCGCCCAGATCGCCGCCAGCGCCGTCTCCGGTCCGGTCATCGCCTCTCCCCCTCTCTCCGGTTGCCCCGAAACAATTGACACTCTATGTGTCATTATATTCATGGCGACGCAAGACGGTTCGGCGTCACCCATTGACCCCGGCGGCAAGCTGGGCCAGCGGAGGCGGCATGGCGACGCAAACGAAGAAGCGGGAGACGAAGGCGGCGCGGCCGGAGCGCATCGACGGGCGGCGCGAGCGCAGCCGGTCGAGCCACAAGCGCATCGTCGAGGCGATGATGGAACTGATCGCCGGCGGCGACCTGATGCCGAGCGCGGCGCGCGTCGCCGAGGAAGCGGGGATCGGGCTGCGCACCGTGTTCCGCCATTTCGACGACATGGATTCGCTCTACAGCGAGATTTCGGCGACCGTCGCCGAGCGGGTGATGCCGATCGTCACCGCGCCTTATCGCGGCGAGGACTGGCGCGCGCATGTCCGCGATCTGGTCCGGCGCCGCGTGCGGGTGTTCGAGACGATGCTGCCCTTCCGCCTCGCCGCGAACATCAAGCGCTATCAGTCGCCGTTCCTGATGGCCGAATATGGCCGGGTGATCACCGTCGAGCGCGAACTGGTGCTCCGTCTGCTGCCCGACGCCGTCGCCGCCGACCGGATCGCGAGCGAGGCGCTGTGCGCCGCGCTGTCGTTCCAGACCTGGCGCGCGATGCGCCACGACCAGGGCCTGCCCGCGGAGGAGGCGGGAACGGTGATGGCGCATATGGTCGAGGCGCTGCTCGCCGTCGCGCCCGCGGGAGAAAACCGGTGACCCGCCGCGCCGCGCTGCTGTCGCTCGGCGCGCTGGCCGTGCTCGCCGCCTGCGGCAAGCCGAAGACGGAGCGGCTCGCCGAGGTGCAGCCGCCCGAATGTCCCGCAATGCCTGCGGCCGATTATGTCTGGATTCCCGGCGCCACCTTCACCATGGGCGCCGACGTGACGCTGCCCGAGGAGGCGCCGGCGCGCGCCGTGACGGTCAAGGGCTTCTGGATGGCGACGCACGAAGTCACCAACGCCGAATTCGCCGAATTCGTGAAGGCGACCGGCTACAAGACATTGGCCGAGAAGGACCCGCCCAGGCTGCCCGGTGCGCCGCCCGAAATGCTGGTCCCCGGTTCGGCGGTGTTCGCGGCACCGACCGACGGCAACCCCAATTGGTGGCGCTGGGTGGTCGGGGCCGAGTGGCGCCATCCCGAAGGGCCGAAGACGGGCATCGCGGATCGCGACCGCGACCCGGTGGTGCAGATCGGCTTCGAAGACGCGCTCGCCTATGCGCGCTGGAGGGGCAAGGCGCTGCCGAGCGAGGAGCAATGGGAACTGGCGGCGGCGACCGGCGGCGCGCGGCGCGACGTGCCGGTCGATGCCGATGGCCGCCCGCTCGCCAACTATTATCAGGGAGTCTTTCCGGTTCGCGATCTCGGCACCGACGGTTTCAGGGGTCGGGCGCCGGTCGCCTGCTTTCCCGCCGACGATCATGGGGTTCACGACCTGATCGGCAATGTCTGGGAATGGACGACGAGCGCTCTCGACACCGAACGCAATGTGATCAAGGGCGGCAGTTTCCTGTGCGCGGCCAATTATTGCGCGCGCTACCGCCCCGCGGCGCGCCAGTTTCAGGAACGCTCGCTAGGCACCGACCACATCGGCTTTCGCCTGATCGACACGACGCGCTCGCCGCCGCCGGATCAGCAGCCAGCCCAGCGCTGAGATCGCGACGAGCGCCCCCCCGAGCACCAGCGCCGCCTGGATCGCGCGCTTGCGCCCCTGCTTGCGCCACGCATAGAGGTTGATCTGATCGTCGGCGGTGTAGCCCGCCGGCATTTCGAGCACCCCGTTCGCCTTGGCAAAGGCCGCGTAATCGGCGCGCATCGCGGCGAAGCGGTCGGGCATCGTCCGCGACAGGTCGCGCGTCTCGCCGGGGTCGGTGCGGATGTCGAACAATTGCCATCGCCCGTCGCCGGTCGGCGGCAGGTTGCGCACCAGCTTGTAGTCGCCGCGGAACAAGGCGGCGTTGCCCGACAGTTCATAGCCGATCGGCGCGTCGCCATGGACGCTGCCCGCAGCGCCGGCGAGCATCGGCACCAGGCTGCGTCCGGCCAGCGGTTCGACCCGCCGGCCGTCCCATGTCCCGCCGTGTGCCGGAACGCCGGCGAGTTCGGTCAGCGTCGGCACGATGTCGGTGACGTGCGCCAGCCCGTCGCTGATCGCGCCCGCGCGGACCCGCGGATGGCCGGGCCAGGCGATGATGAGCGGCACGCGCAGCCCTCCCTCGGTCGCACTGAACTTGTAGCCCGACAGCGGCGACGCCGCGGCGCTCGCCCAGCCGGGACCGATGGCGCTGAAGCTGTGCCGGCGGCCGATGTTCGCGATCGACGTGTCATATTCCATCCCCAGGAACAGCCGGTTGCGCAGCCGGTTATAGGGATCGAGCGGTTCGGGTCCGTTGTCCGACAGGAAGACGAAGATCGTGTTGTCGTAATCGCCGCTCGCCTTCAGATGCGCGACGAGACGGCCGATCTCGCGGTCCATCGCGGTCGCCATGCCGGCATAGGCCTGCATCGTGCGCGTCGCCGCCCTGCGTTCGTCGGCGTCGAGCGCCTTCCAGTCGCGGGTGGTCGCCATCGTCACCATCGGCGCGCCCGCGGGCACGATGCCGAGCGCGGCGGCGCGGCGGGTCCGCGCCTCGCGCAGCGCCGTCCAGCCGTCGCGATACAGACCCGCATAGCGCGCGATGTCGCTGTCGGGTGCTTGCACCGGGATATGGTTGGCCAGGAAATTGACCGAGGCGAGGAAGGGTTTGCCGCTCGCGCGGTCGGCCTCGATATAGTCGATCATCGTCTGCACGACGAAGCGCGACGAATAATAATCCTTGGGCAGCTTGCCGGGCTTGCCGTTGTCGGTCCAGTTCGCCTTGTCGTACATGCCCTCGATCGGGCGCTGGTCGAAATTGTCGGCGCCCGCATCGGCGAGGCTGAAGGCGCGGTCGTAGCCGCGTGCCTCGGGCAGCCGCGTCGCATCGCTGCCCAAATGCCATTTGCCGGTCAGGTACGTGCGATAGCCCGCCGCCTTCAGCATCTGCGCGATGGTGACGACGCTGTGATTCATCACCGTGTCGTATCCGGGCTTGCCGCGATGCGCGTCGGGGATCGTCTCGGGCATGTTGCCCAGCCCGGCGCGGTGATTCATCACCCCGGTCTGGAGCATCGCGCGCGTCGGCGAACAGGACCCCGCGGCATGGAAGTTGGAAAAGCGCACCCCCGCCTTCGCGAGCGCATCGATATTCGGCGTCGCGTAGCCGGCGCCGAACGAGCCGACGTCCGAAAAGCCCCAGTCGTCGGCGAGCAGGATGACGATATTGGGATGGCGCGGCGGTGCCGGGGCGCGCTGCGCCGCAGCCGGCACCGCCGCGAGCAGGGCGCCGACGGCCAGGAGCCCGGCGCGGCGAACGACGGCCATGCGGTCCGGCCCCCCGCCGGTTTCCACGCGCACAGCCATCGCTCCCTCCCTGCTGTTATATTGGCACTATCCATGCCAATATATCGACACATGCGCAAGGGGGCGTCGCAAGATGGAGGAGCAGTTGGAGCGGCGTGGGTTATGGCCAGCGGAGATTCCGTTTCCGCACGCTTATCCTCCCGTCGTCATGCTGAACTTGTTTCAGCATCCATGGCCCGGCCTTCCCTACTGCGCCGCCTTCTATTCGAGGGCAGACCGTGGACCCTGAAACAAGTTCAGGGTGACGAAACATAGAGAGCAAACGCGTTACTTCCATTCCGGACGGGGAAAGTCGGTGATTCAGCTGAGGACCCCTATGCCTCGCGCCACCGCGCGGGCAGCGTGATCTCGCAGATCAGGCCGCCGGGTTCCCAGCGGCGTTCGATCGTGCCGCCCAGATTGTTGCGCACGCTGCGTTCCATCAGCAGCGTGCCGAAGCTCGTCCGTTCGGGCGGAGCGACGGCTCGCAGGCCGCCCGATTCGGCCCAGGTCAGGCGCAGCAGGCGCGGGTCGGCATCCTCGTCGTCCTGCGTCCATTCGATATCGACGCGACCCTTTTCGGCCGACAGCGCGCCGTGTTTTGCGGCGTTCGTCGCCAGTTCGTTGAACAGCAGCGCCATCGCCACCAGTGCATTTTCGGGGAGAAGCAGATCGGGTCCGGACCAGCGGATGCGCGGAAAGGATGCCTCCACTTCGCGCAGCAGCGCATGCATCGACCCGGTCATGAAATTGGCGCCCAGCAGCACGTTCTGCGCCCGGTTGAGCGCGTCGAGCCGGCTGCTGATCCGGTCGACATAATCGTCGACGTCGCGCGCCGACTGGCGCGTCAGCGAGATGATCGCCCCGACCGTCGCGAACAGGTTCCGCATCCGGTGATGAAGCTCGCGCATCAGCAGGTTGGCGTTTTCCTGCCGGCTTTTCTGTTCGGTGATGTCGACGCTGATCCCAGTCAGCATCGCATCGTCCGCCCGCACGTCCCAGTCGCCGCGCGCCGCGATCCAGCGCACCCCGCGCTCGGGATGGCAGATGCGATATTCGGTCGCATAGGGATCGCCGGTGTCGATCGATTCGTCGAGGACGCGGCGCGCCGCCGCGCGGTCGTCGGGATGGACCCGGGCGAAGAATCCCTCGCCGGTCGACAGCGCGGTCTGGAAATCGGCCCCCCACAGCTCGGCGGTCGCGCCGCGCCAGCGCAGTTGATCGGTGCGCGGATCGAGCTGCCAGGTGGCGATGCACGAGAAATCAAGCGCGCGTTCGAGCATGCGGCGCGCCGCGTCGCGCTCGGCGGCGGTGCGGCGCAGTTCGGCCTCGGCCATGATGATCGCCGCGAAATCGCGCAGCCGGCCGAGCAAGCGCGCGTCGAGCGCGGGACGCGACTTGCGGTCGATGATGCACAGCGTTCCAAGCGCAACGCCGTTATGGGCCAGCAACGGCACACCGGCATAGAAGCGGATGCCGGGCTCGCCGGTGACGAGCGGATCGTCGCGGAAGCGCGGGTCGAGCGCTGCGTCGGGAACAATCAGCGCCTGCTGGTCGGCAACGACATGACGGCAGAAGCCGATGTCGCTCGGGATTTCGGCGAGGTCGAGCCCGTGCGCCGACTTGAACCATTGCCGGCGGTCGTCGAGCAGCGAGACCAGCGCGATCGGCGCGTCGAACAGGTCGGCGACCAGCTTCGTCACCCGGTCGAAAGCGGGGTCCGGACCGCTGTCGAGAATGTGATATTCGCGCAATGTATCGAGCCGGCGACGTTCGTCGCGCACTGCCTCGCTGTCCCCACCGTCGGCCAATGCCTGTCCCTTGCTGCGATCCGGCGTGTCCGCGCCGTTTGTCACCCCGGGCCGCTTTGCCATGAATCCGGTTCCCAAATCAAAGCCTGGGGGTCCGAAATCGCAAAAAGGTCGCAAATTCACCCGCTTGCGCCGAACCCATGTCGCGTCCCGGCTATGTCTACGCATCGCGACGCGACAAGTTGCAGCGCGGCGCCATGCTTTTTTACGCGCGAAAAGCGGAACCTGCGCGGGCGAGCCGCGTATGACTCGCTTAAAGAGGGAGCTTCCAACATGCCATTGGGCGAAGAAATCCGCGGGCACCTGCCCTTCCTGCGCCGCTATGCGCGCGCGCTCACCGGCAGCCAGTCGCATGGCGACCATTTCGTCCATACCTTGCTGGAAGTCATCGTCGCCGCGCCCGACGAGATCCGGTCGGGCCAGGGCATCCGCATCGACCTTTATCGCTGCTTCCACCGTATCTGGGAAAGCGCCTTCATCGAGGATGGCGAGGTCGACGGCGACGCCGCGGAGGACCCGCTCGTTCGCGCCGCCAATCGCCGCCTCGCGCGCATCACGCCGCTGGGGCGCCAGATTCTGCTGCTGACGGCGCTCGAGGGATTCTCGGTCGAAGAGGCGGCGATCGTCACCGGCACCGACGTCGCGACGGTCGAAAGCCTGCTCGACGAGGCGGTCGCCGACCTCGACCGCGAATCGCGCACCTCCGTCCTGATCATCGAGGACGAACCGCTGATCGCGATGGAGCTGGAGCAGATCGTCCGCGACCTCGGCCATCGGGTCGCCGGGATCGCGACGACCCACGACGACGCCGTCGCGGCGTTCGAGCGCAGCGAGGCGGGGCTGGTGCTTGCCGACATCCAGCTTGCCGACGGGTCCTCGGGGATCGATGCGGTGCAGGACATATTGGCGATCGCGCCGGTTCCGGCGATTTTCATCACCGCCTTTCCCGAACGGCTGCTCACCGGCAACCGCATCGAACCGACCTTCCTGATCTCGAAACCCTTCCGCGAAAATACGGTGCGCGCCGCAATCAGCCAGAGCCTGCTCTTCACGCCGCAACTCGCGGCCTAGGACGGATCGCCATTCAGAAGATGTCGATCCGTCCCAGGGCCTGTGGGGATTCGGGTGCTTGCGGACGCATATGGGCCGTGTCCCCGCGAAGGCGGGGACCCAGTGCGGTGGGACACAAATCCTGATTTCATCCGCTCTGGGCTCCTGCCTTCGCGGGAGCGCGTGGTTTTGTTTTGCGGAAAAATTGTATTCCCACAGGCCATAGAGCATCGTGCGTTAAATCTGAACCGCTCCCCCTGAGCCTGTCGAAGGGGGCAGTCCTTTCCTTTGACGCCGCAAGAAGGACCGTGCTTCGACAAGCTCAGCACGAACGGAAACAGAGGTGATCCAGATTTCTGGCTCACCGCTCCAGGCTTTGTCCCGTTTGATTGAATCAAGCCCCTCCCTTTCAGGGAGGGCCCTACTATGCCGCTTCAACCCGAACGGGACAGGCCATACGGCATATTCATCCCCCGGCGGGTCCGTTCGCGGTCAGATCGTCGACCGTGCCCATGATGGCGGCAAAGGCCTCGCTCGCCGGCAGTTCGTCGGCGCTGCGCAGCGGCATCTGCCCGCTGTCGAGAATCGCGTGCAGCGCGGCGCGCGCGCGCGACACGCGGCTCTTCATCGTGCCCACCGCCACGCCGCAGATTTCGGCACCCTCGTCATAGGACAGCCCCCCCGCGCCGATCAGCACCAGCGCCTCGCGCTGATCGACCGGCAGCAGCATCAGCGCGCGCTGCACGTCGGCCAGGTGCAGGCTGTCGTCCTGGTCGTCGGGCGCGACCAGCATCCGCTCGGCCGCAAGCTCGTCATAGTCGGCGGTGAATTTCCGGCGCCGCATCTGCGACAGGAAACAATTGCGCAGGATGACGAAGGCCCAGCTCTTCATGCTCGACGGGCCCGGGACATATTGCGCGCGCGCCTTCCACGCCTTCAGCATCGTTTCCTGCACCAGGTCGTCCGCGAGGTCGGCATTGCCGCACAGGCTGCGGCCGAAGGCGCGCAGATGCGGCAGCAGCGCCGCCAGCTCGCGCTTGAAGCTGGCGTCGTCGAGCGGACCGGAGGGGGCGATGTCGGAGGTGCGGCTCATGGTCGGCGCCGATCGGGACGCAAGAACCGCGCGGAAGAAAAATCATGCATTCCGTCGTTACTTAGCGGGTGGCGACGCCGATGCAAAGCCTATCGCGCCGGTGGCAAATACCTAGGATCGGGGCCGCGCCCACGCGGGCCCGCACCCGCTCACTGTGGTTTTAGGGCAACGCATCTCGTCGCAAAAAAACGGACGCGGGGAACCTGCGGCTCCCTCTGTCGTTGCTTCGGAATGGCAACGCACGGAGAAAACAGGATCAACGGCGCACATGCGCCCGGCCGCGCGGTCGACGCGCCACGCCGGATGCACGGTGGCTTTCCGGGCACGGGAAGCGACCAGTGGCACCGGACGCTGACGGGCCGCCAGTCGCCCGAGCCGGTCAGCGCCAGGCTGCGCATGATCTATGGCAACATCGTCGCGGAAAGACTGCCCGACGGGATGCTCGATCTCTTGTCCCAGCTCGATCAGAAAAGCCCGACCAAGGAATGACCCGAACCCAAGCTGCGGCGCCATCGCAGGACGACAAGCGTTTGACCGATGGCGAATTCAAGACGCTGCTCGCCGGCGTCATTCCGCACCTGCGCGCCTATGGCCGCAGCCTGTCGGGCAATCCCGACCTCGCCGACGACCTGACGCAGGACACGATGGTCAAGGCCTGGGCCTCGCGCGACCGGTTCGAGCGCGGCACCTCGATCAAGGCGTGGACCTTCGTCATCCTGCGCAACACCTTTCTGTCGCAGATGCGCCGCAACAAATTCCGCGGCGATTACGACGAACTGGCGGTCGAGCGCACATTGTCCACCCCCGCCTCGCAGGAAGAGGCGAGCGAGATGGCCGATCTGCAGCGCGCGCTGATGGAATTGCCGCAGGACCAGCGCGAGGCGCTGATCCTCGTCGGCGCGGGCGGCCTGTCCTATGAGGAAGCGGCGAGCATCTGCGACTGCGCGCTCGGCACGATGAAGAGCCGGGTTTCGCGGGCGCGCGGCGCGCTCGAGGAGATCATGACGCGCGGCCAGTTCTCGCAGAAGCGCGCCGACGCGCCCCCGGCAAGCGAGGCGATGGACGCGATCATGGACAGCGTCGAAACCATCGCCGCGCGCCGCGAGGAATCGCGGCGCTGACGGTGACGCCGTGTTCCCGCACAGGCGGGGACCCGGAGCCATGCGAGGCCACTTTGGCTTCCGCCTCGCGGAAGCACGCGGCTTTTCGACGACTTCGGCGCCAGAGAGTTGTGCCGCACCGCCCTCTCCACTCTCTCCCGCTCGACATTCGGCCGATCGCGCGCCAGACTGCGTCCGTCTCCCCAGCCAAGCGAGTATTTGCGATGACGAAGATTCCAGCCCTCGCCCTTTCCGCCGCGATGATCGTCGCCGCCTGTTCGACCGGCCCGGCGAGCAACGCCGCCGACAATGCGCGGCTCGACGCCTCGGGCGAGCAACCCGCGGCGCCGCTTGCCGACGCGCCCTTCACCGTCGAGACGGTGGCGGCCTTCGACGAGCCCTGGGCGATGACCTTCCTTCCCGGCGGACGGCAGGCGCTCGTCACCGAACGCGCGGGCAAGCTGAAGCTGTGGCAGGAGGATGGGCCGACGCTGGACGTCGCGGGTGTTCCGCCGGTCGCCTACGGCGGGCAGGGCGGATTCGGCGACGTGATCCTCGCGCCCGATTTCGCGACCACCGGCACCATCTATCTGAGCTGGGTCGAGGCGGGCGACGGCGACAATTTCGGCGCGGTCGTCGGCACGGCGAAGCTGGTTCAGGGCGACGCGCCGCGGCTCGACGGCCTCCGCATCATCTGGAAACAAGATCCAAAGGTGCCGGGCCGCGGCCATTTCTCGCACCGCCTCGCCTTCTCGCCCGATGGCAAGCATCTCTTCATCACCTCCGGCGAGCGGCAGAAGTTCGACCCGGCGCAGGACATGAAGGCCAATCTCGGCAAGGTCGTCCGGCTGAACCCCGACGGCAGCGTTCCCGCCGACAACCCTTTTGCCGCGCAGGGCGGCGTCACCGCACAGATTTGGTCGCTTGGCCACCGCAACCTGCTGGGGCTGACCTTCGACGGCGCCGGGCGGCTGTGGAACCAGGAAATGGGGCCGAAGGGCGGCGACGAGGTCAATCTGGTCGAACGCGGCGCCAACTACGGCTATCCGATCGTGTCGAACGGCGACCATTATGACGGTAAGCCGATCCCCGACCATGCGACCCGCCCCGAATTCGCCGCGCCGAAACTGTGGTGGAACCCGTCGATCTCGCCGGGCGGGCTCGCCTGGTACGGCGGCGACCTCTATCCCGGCTGGAAGAACAGCCTGCTGATGGGCGCGCTGTCGGGGCAGGGCCTGATCCGCATGCGCGTCGACGGCGACCAGCTGCACAAGGCCGACCGCTGGGATTTCGGCACCCGCATCCGCGAGGTCGAGGTGCGCGAGGACGGCAGCGTCTGGCTGCTCAGCGACGGCAAGGACGGCAAGCTGCTGAAGCTGGTTCCGAAGGGCTGATCCCCGCGCGGGCGCATGCCATGATCCGTACCCTGCTCTCGCGCCGCGCCGAATGGCCGGCCCGCATCCCCGGTCCCGACGCGCCGCCACCGCTCGGCCTGTTGTGGCGCGAGGTCGCGGCGCTGCTGCGCGCGCTGGGCGGGCGCGTCCGCCCGATGCCGCCCGAACCCAACCCCGACAGCCCGTGGCCGCCGGTGATGATCCTTCCCGGCTTCCTCTCCGGCGACTGGTCGACCAAGGGGCTGCGCGCCGACCTGCGCCGCGCGAGGTCTGAAACAAGTTGGCAATGATCCCTTTTCGACAGGTAACCGTTCCCCGGCGAAAGCCGGGGACCATGCGAGGCAGCGCTGTGCCATCTGGACCCCGGCTTTCGCCGGGGAACAGGGACGGACAGGATGGATGGCTCCCATTTGCTGGGCTTGGCAAGCCGGGCAAACCTTTGTCCTACAAAGCTCTGCCGTGCCGGTCTCCGGCCGGGTTCGCGAATCGGCGGTTGCCGATCTTGTCCGGCACGCGCAGCCGGCTTAAAGCCGCAAAGGACACAAATTCGACGCACGCATGCGGGGCTTTTGTGGCTTTGAGGACCGAATGCGCCAAAAAGAGAGCCCCGACATTGCCCTCTTGAAACCCTTCGCCTTGCCGCCGATGTAGGGACGCGGAGGGGCCAGCCCGCCGGTCCTCGGCGCGGCATCCCGGAAACATAGGATAGATTCGCATGATCGACCCGCTCGCCGCCCTTGTTCCCGTCGTCGTCGAACAGACGAGCCGCGGCGAACGCAGCTTCGACATCTTCTCCCGCCTGCTGCGCGAACGGATCGTCTTCGTCACCGGCGAGGTCGAGGACAATATGGCCTCGCTGATCGTCGCCCAGCTGCTGTTCCTCGAATCGGAAAATCCGAAGAAGGACATCTTCATGTACATCAACTCGCCCGGCGGGGTCGTCACGGCGGGCATGGCGATCCACGACACGATGCAATATATCCGCCCGCGCGTCGGTACCGTGTGCATCGGCCAGGCGGCGTCGATGGGCAGCTTCCTGCTCGCCGCGGGCGAGCCGGGCATGCGCGTCGCGCTGTCGAACGCGCGCATCATGGTCCACCAGCCGTCGGGCGGCGCGCGCGGCATGGCATCGGACATCGAGATCCAGGCCAAGGAAATCCTGCGCATCCGCAAGCGGATGAACGACCTCTACTCGCAATATACTGGCAAGCCGCTCAAGGACATCGAGAAGGCGATGGACCGCGACACCTTCCTCGAGGCCGAGGAAGCGAAGGCGTTCGGGCTCGTCGACCATGTCTACGACCGCCGCCCGGCAATGCCCGGCGACGAGGCGGCGAAGGATGTGAGCGAAGGGCCGACGCCCTGATCCGGAGCCTAATCCATCCCTTCGCCACCCCGGACTCGATCCGGCACGACGAAGAGAGTGACATTCCGGTAACCGCATTTCTTGACGCCCGCTTGGCACCGCGATGCTAGGCGGAACATTGAACCCGCGTCACCCAATTGCCATATTGTAATTGGGTGGCCGCGGGCTAGGATAAGGACGGCAGCGCGCCTTTTGCGCCCGCCAGAGGAAGTTTTATGACCAAATTGAGCGGCTCGGACAGCAAGAGCACTCTCTACTGCTCCTTCTGCGGCAAGTCGCAGCATGAAGTCCGCAAGCTGATCGCCGGTCCCACGGTGTTCATCTGCGACGAATGCGTCGAACTGTGCAACGACATCATCCGCGAGGAGATCAAGGGCGGAGTCGCCGCGCGCAAGGACGGCGCGGTGCCGACGCCGCTGGAGATCTGCCAGCATCTCGACAATTATGTCATCGGCCAAAACACGGCCAAGCGCGTGCTGTCGGTCGCGGTGCACAACCATTACAAGCGCCTCGCGAACAGCGGCCGCGGCGACGATGTCGAACTGGCGAAGTCGAACATCCTGCTCGTCGGCCCGACCGGCAGCGGCAAAACGCTGCTCGCGCAGACGCTCGCGCGCTTCCTCGACGTGCCCTTCACGATGGCCGACGCGACGACGCTGACCGAGGCGGGCTATGTCGGCGAAGATGTCGAGAACATCATCCTCAAACTGCTCCAGGCGTCGGACTACAACGTCGAAAAGGCGCAGCGCGGCATCGTCTATATCGACGAGATCGACAAGATCAGCCGCAAGGCCGAAAATCCGTCGATCACCCGCGACGTGTCGGGCGAGGGCGTGCAGCAGGCGCTGCTCAAGCTGATGGAAGGCACGACCGCAAGCGTCCCGCCGCAGGGCGGCCGCAAGCATCCGCAGCAGGAATTCCTGCAGGTCGACACGACCAACATCCTGTTCATCGCGGGCGGCGCCTTCGCCGGCCTCGAAAAGATCATCGGCGACCGCCTGCAGGGCAAGTCGATCGGTTTCGGCGCGCATGTCGCGGGCCCCGACGAACGCCGCGCGGGCGAGGTGCTCAAGCAGATCGAGCCGGCCGACCTCCTCAAGTTCGGCCTGATCCCCGAATTCGTCGGCCGCCTGCCCGTGATCGCGACGCTCGAGGACCTCGACGTCGACGCGCTGGTCAAGATTCTCGGCGAGCCCAAGAACGCGCTGGTCAAGCAGTACAAGAAGCTGTTCGACCTGGAGGAGGTCGGCCTGACCTTCACCGACGACGCGCTCGTCGCGATCGCGAAGAAGGCGATCGAGCGCAAGACGGGCGCGCGCGGGCTGCGCTCGATCGTCGAGGCGATCCTGCTCGACACGATGTTCGACCTGCCCGATCTGACCGACGTGGTCGAGATCGTCGTCGACAAGGATGTCGTCGAGGGCCGCAAGCAGCCGGTCCGCGTCTACGCCGACAAGGCGAAGGAAGCCGGCGACGCCGCCTGAGTCGCGGCGACCAACTGGTTGCACCGCGAAACCATGTTGCATTGCAGCAACAGTTGCCGGAAAAAATGCCGCCGCGCCTGATCGCCGATCGGGCGCGGTGACGGAAAACCGGCCTTTTCCCTGACCGCTTCCGACAGTTCGCCGCTGTCCGCTTGCGCTGTCATATTCGCTGTCACAATCGTGCCACATGCGGGCTTCAGGGGCGCTCGCAGGTTCGGCGCGCCCCATATTGCGCGCCTGCCGCAGCTACCAACTAGGGGACGTTCTGACATGAAACTTCGCTATTCGATCGCCGCAAGCCTGATGGCCATCAGCGCGGCCACCGTAATCGCGGCACCCGCCCAGGCCCAGCAAACGACATCTGCGGTCCGCGGCACCGTGGTGTCGGCTACGGGCCCGGTTGCCGGCGCCGATGTGACGGTGACGCACGTTCCGTCGGGGACGACGCAGCGCACCACCACCGATGGCAGCGGCAATTTCTCCGCCAACGGCCTTCGCGTCGGCGGCCCCTTCACGGTCGAGATTTCGGCCGGCGGCTTCGAACCGGTCCAGGTCACCGATCTGTTCCTCGAGGCCGGACAGCCGTTCCGCCTGCCGATCGAAATGCAGGAAGAGGCGATCGTCGTCACGGCGTCCGCGCTGCGCGGAACTGTCGCGACCTCGAACGGCCCGGTCACGGCGCTCGACCGCACGGCGATCGAAGGTGCGGCATCGCTCAACCGCGATATCCGCGACCTCGCGCGTCGTGACCCGCTCGTCAGCCTCGACCTGACCAACAGCCGCGCGATCGAGGTTGCGGGCAACAATGGTCGTCTCAACCGTTTCTCGGTCGATGGTGTGCAGTTCAGCGACGACTTCGGTCTCAACAACGGCGGTCTGCCGACCGCGCGCGGCCCCGTCCCCTTCGACGCGATCGAGCAGTTCTCGGTCAAGGTTGCCCCTTACGACATCGCCGAGGGCGATTTCCAGGGCGGCGCCGTCAACGTCGTGCTGCGGTCCGGCGGCAATCGGTTCCATGGCGGAGCCTTCTTCTCCTACACCGACGACAACCTCACCGGCAGCCGCAGCCGCGGCAACAACGTCACGCTCGACTTCGACAGCAAGCAATATGGCGGTTATCTGAGCGGGCCGATCATCAAGGACAAGCTGTTCTTCATGCTTGCCTATGAACGGACCAAGGAAAGCGACCCGTTCGACGATGGTTTCGGGCCCGGCTTTGCCAATCAGATTCCCGGCCTGACGCAGGCGGTTGTCGACCTGGTCAGCCAGACGGCGCAGTCGCGTTACGGCTATGACACGCTGGGATTGTCGCCGAACGCGGTCGAATCGGACGAAAAGCTGATCGGCAAGCTCGACTGGAACATCAATGACAAGCACCGCGCCTCGCTGACCTATATCCGCAATGTCGGAACCCAGCAGTCGCAGCAGAACACCTTCACCAACCCGCCCTATTCGCTGGGCTTCCAGTCGAACGGCTATGAACTGGGCGAAGAAGTCAACACCGGCATCTTCGAACTGAACTCGAACTGGTCGAGCCGGTTCTCGACCCAGGTGCGCGTTTCCTACCGGGACTACAACCGGTCGCAGACGCCGTTCGGCAGTCGTGATTTCCCGCAGTTCGACGTCTGCACCGACGCCGTTTCGGGCGGATCGTCGTCGACGAGTTGCACCGGCACCAGCCTGGTGTTCGGACCCGATATCAGCCGTCATTCCAATGCGCTGAACACCGAAAATCTGTCGGTCGACTTCACCGCTCGGCTCGATGCGGGCGATCATGCGCTCCGTTTCCTCGCAGGCTATACCGACGTCACGGTATTCAACCTGTTCCTTCAGCGTTCGCTCGGTCATTTCTATTTCGACAGCATCGCCGACTTCCTGGCCGGCAATGTGTCGCGGCTGCGCTACGGCAACGCGGTTCCCAGCCTCGATCCGGACGACGCAGCAGCCCAGTTCGGCACGCAGAACTACACGATCGGCCTGCAGGACGACTGGCAGATCACGCCCGATCTGACGCTGTCGGCAGGTGTGCGCTATGATCTGTTCGGCAATGACGCACGTCCGCCGCTCAATCCGAACTTCCTCGCCCGCTACGGATATCACAATCGCGAGACGTTCAACGGGCGCAGCGTCGTGCAGCCGCGTGTCGGCTTCAACTGGAAACCGTCGGACCGCCTGATCGTTCGCGGCGGCGTCGGCATTTTTGCCGGCGGCACCCCCGACGTTTATCTCTCCAACGTCTTCTCCAATACCGGACAGTTGACCAACTCGATCGACATCCGACCTTCCAATTGCGCGACATCGGCCACGTGCGACGCACTGACGGGCATCACCAGCGGCGCGATCACGCAAAGCGTGAAGGACTATCTCGCCACCAACATCGGATCGCTGGCCGCCGCGCCGACCGACAATATCGACCCGAATCTGAAGCTGGCCCGAAAGCTCAAGACCTCACTGCAGGTCGATTATGAAGCCGACCTCGGCACGCTGGGCGATGGCTGGCTGTTCGGCGCCCAGTTCCTGTACGACAAGAACATCTACGGCTATCAGTGGACCGACCTGCGTTCGGTTCCGACCGGAGCGGTTCTTCCCGACGGGCGCCCGGCCTATGGTCCCTTTGGCGGCAGCGCGACGACGAACCGCGACCTGCAACTGACCAACAGCAAGAAGGGGCGCGGTTATTTCGCCACGGCCCGCTTTGCCAAGAGTTGGGACTTCGGCCTGTCGATCGACGGCAGCTATACCTATTCGAACGTCAAGGATGTCGCGGCGATGACCTCGTCGACCTCGTCGTCGAACTATGGTAACAACATCTTCGTCGACCCGAACTTCGCCGCTTATGGCCGATCGCTCTACGAGTTCCGTAACCAGTGGAAATTCGGCTTCGACTTCAAGCGCGAATTCTTCGGCGACAATGAAACGCGCTTCAGCCTGTTCGGCGAATATCGCACGGGCCGTCCGTACAGCGTGACGATGCTCGACAACAGCGGCGGCCGCGGCGCGGTGTTCGGCACCGTCGGCAATCTGGGCAGCATGGCGCTGTATGTTCCCAACCTGAACGACAACAGCAAGGTCGACTTCGACACGCCGGCGAGCGAGGCGAATTTCAACGCGCTGGTTTCGGCATTGGGCCTCGAAAAATATCGTGGCCGAATCGTGCCGAAAAACAGCCAGCGTTCGCCCGATTTCTTCAAGGTCGACCTGCACGTGAGCCAGGAAATCCCGGCTCTGGTCGGCAACGCCAAGTTCAAGCTGTTCGCCGATGTCGAAAATGTGCTGAACCTGATCGACAGCGACTGGGGCGCGCTGCGCCAGGTGTCCTTCCCCTATGCGGCGTCTCTGGTTGAGGTGAGTTGCATCACGGATGGCGCCAACGCCTGCGCCAAATATCTCTATAGCGAAGTCGAAGCGCCCAACACGACGCTGGTCACGCGCCAGTCGCTATATGGCGTCCGCGTCGGCGTGAAGGTCAACTTCTGATCCTTCGCCTCGAACGGAACAACAATGCGGCGCGGGAGGGAACTCTCGCGCCGTTTTCTTTGCAGAATGGAAAATTTCGTCGGAAGACCGGTCAATCGGTCGCTATGCGGCGGGCGGTGTCGGCGACCAGCGCGATCATGTTGGGGACGCCCTGGGTGCGGTTCGACGAAAGCTGGCGCGTCAGGTCGAAGGGGGCGAGACGGCCCGCGATGTCCATCGCCGCGACCTCGGCGGCCGGCCGGTCCTGCACCGCGGCGAGGACGAGCGCGACGATGCCCTTGGTGATCGCCGCGTTGCTGTCGGCGAGGAAATGCAGCCGTCCGTCGTCGCGCGGCACCGGATAGACCCAGACGCTCGCGCTGCACCCGCGCACCAGCGTCGCATCGGTCTTGAGTGCATCGGGCATCGCCTCGAGGGTACGGCCGAGGTCGATCAGCAGGCGATAGCGGTCGTCGCTGTCGAGGAAATCATATTCTTCGAAAATGTCGTCAAGGCTGCGCATGGTGCGCCAGTGACAGATTCGGGGTGCGGATGGAAGGGCCCCGCCCCCTCTTTTGCCGCCCCCGCCGCGCGGGGACGACCTTTCCTTTTACAGGTCGACCCCCGCGGCGATCGCCTCGAGCTTGCGCAGCCGTTCCTTGAGGTCGGCGATCTCAATCCGCGAGCCGGCGTGCGGCACGGCGGGATCGTGCGCCGCCGACCGGCCGGCGGCGAGTTCCTCGCGCTTGAGTTCGATCCAGTCGCGCCAGCCGCGCAGCGCCGCGAGGCTGACGATGCCGAGCGCGGTCAGGGCAACGGCCGCGGTCACGAGGTTGGCGGCGAGATCGGAAGCAATGGTGGCCATGGTTCGGCTCCTTCTCTTCGTCCCGTTCAGGGATGCGAACGGTCGCGCAGCTTCTCGATCTCCTCGTCGAGGCTGGCGGCGCGGTTGGTGTCGGTGGCGATGCGTTCGAGGACTTGAATCCGCTCCTTGAGCTGGCGGATCTCGGCCTGGAGCGCCCTGGTTTCGGCATCGTTGCCGGCAGCGATATATTCGGCTCCGTGGGAATCGCGGCGCACGCCATATTTCGCGCGAAGGATGCTGCCGATGGTCACGATCAGAACGATGCCGATCACCATTTCAAAGGGGTTCATGGGGGAGATTCCTTTCGCCTGTCGGTCCGGTTGTCAGTCCGGTCGTCAATTCAGGGGCGCATCGCGCAGCTTGTCGATTTCCTGGGCGACATCGATGCCCCGGTCGGTGACGATCCGTTCGAGGACGCGCACCCGCGCCTCCAGCCGTTCGGTCTGCGCGGCATATTGCGCCGCCTTTTCAGCCGTCATCTCCGACTGTTTCTCGATCATCTTCTGCTGGTGCTTGGTCCAGATGAACAGACCACCGACGATGAACGGCGCGAGCGGGATCAGCGCATAGACCATATCTTCCATGTCCGCCTCCTCAGTTCGCCGGGCGCCGCAGCGCCTCGATCTCGTGGCTCAGCCGGTGGCCTTCGTCGGTGACGATCCGCTCGACGACTGCGAGCCGGTCCTTGAGCGAGCCGAGCTCGGCGCGGAGCTGGGCGTTTTCCTGGCTCAGCAGCTTGATGCGCTCCATCGCCTCGTCGCCGGTCTTGGGATAGACCGCCTGTCCCCAGGCGCCGTCGAGCGGATAGCCGTTCTTGATCCGCATCCAGGTGGTGACGACCCAGCCGGCGATACCGGCGACGCCGATGATCGCGAGGATCGGGCCGATGGCGTTGATGATACCGAGTTTGTCCATAATTCCTCTCCTCAGCGCAGCCGGTCGATCTGCTCGGCGAGCTGCGCCGCGCGGCCGTTCGCGTCGGTGGCGATGCGTTCGAGCACCGACACCCGTTCCTCCAGCCGCGTGATCTGGGCCGAAAGCTTGGCATTATCGTCCGTCAGCAGCGCGATTTTTCGATCAGCGTGGGGGTCGGTTCGATGAACCGTGCCGCCCCATTCATTCTCGATCGGATAGCCGTGCCTCGCACGCACCCAGGTGGTGAACATCCATCCGGCGATCGAAAGGCCGATGATCGCGATGACGAAGGCGGGTCCTCCCCAGCTCATGGTCTGTCTCCCTGTTGCCCTGTCCCGCTCAGCGCAGTGCGTCGATCTCGTCGGCGAGGCGGCGGTTGTGGCTGGTATAATATTGTTCGATGTCGGCGAGGCGGCGGTCGATGTCGCGGAAGCGCGAGCGGATGTCGCGCGTCGAGGCGCTGGGGTTCGAGCGCACGCCCTGCCAGAATTTCGCTTCCTCCGCCGAGCCATAGAGCGCGAGCGGCTTGGGCGTTCCTATCCAGGCGACCAGCCAGTAGGCGATCAGCGTCCAGGGGAAACCGCCCATCAGCGTCAGCAGCACCGCGCCGACGCGGACCCAGAGGACGTCGATTCCGATATAGTCCGCAATCCCCGCACACACGCCGCTCCACTTGGCATGCTGTTTATCGAGATAGAATTTGGTGCGGCTGGCAGACATCTCAGTTCCTCCTGCTCATGTTTTCAAGCTGCGCCAGATCCTCGTCGCTGCGAACCGCGGGGCGGAAGTCGGGATGGTCGGCGCTGATGATCCGTTCGACGGTATGCAGACGATTCTCGAGCCGGCGCGCGGTGTCGTAGAGTTCGTCGAGCAGCTGCTCATCCTCTCCGGTCAGCGTCTTGGCCTGTTTCCACCGCGTGATGTAGTGGAGGATCAGCCAGGGCAGACCGAGGAAGAGGGTGCCGATGACGATCGGGACGATGATGATCTCTTCCATCGGTCCGGCTCCTTACTGCTTGCCCTGCGCCGCCTTGAGCGCGGCCAGTTCGTCGGCGACCTTGTCGGCGGCCTGCAGTTCGGCGATCTCTTCGTCGAGCGACTTCTTGTAGCCGAGACCCAGCGCCTCGGCGCGGCCTTCGGCTTCGTCGACGCGGCGTTCGAGGATCTCGAAGCGCGAGAAGGCGTCCTGAACGCGATCGCCATTGGTCATCTCGCGCAGGCGATAGCGGTTCTCCGCGCTTTCGAGGCGGTTGACGACGCTCGACTGGCGGGCCCGCGCCTCGCCCAGCTTCTTCTGGAGCTTGGCGATATCGGCTTCATAGCCCTTGAGCGCATCGTCGAGCACCGCGATCTCGCCTTTCAGCCGTTCGGCCATGTCGCCAGCCTTCTGCTTTTCGACGAGCGCGGCGGTGGCGAGATCCTCGCGGTCCTTCGACAGCGCAAGTTCTGCCTTTTCCTTCCAGCTGTCCTGGAGGCTCTCGAGCTTGGCGATATGGCGGCGCATTTCCTTCTGGTCCGCGATGGTGCGGGCCGCAGAGGCGCGAACCTCGACCAGCGTCTCGTTCATCTCGAAGATGATCTGGCGGATCATCTTTTCGGGATCCTCCGCCCGGTCGAGCAGATCGGTGACGTTGGCGGCGATGATGTCGCGGGTCCGTGAGAAAATACCCATTTTACTACACTCCTGTCGAAACACGTCCGAGCCCTTGGCAAGGCCCTTTTTGAATGCTGGTGCCGGGGCGGGGCAAGGGGGGAGAGAGCCCCGGCACCAGAGCCGGTCAGGCCATGCGGCCGACCGTCGGGGTCGATGCAGCCGCCGCCAGCATCGCGGTCGGGGTTCCGGCGGCGCTGGCGGCGATCCGAGGCTGGTCGAGCACGCCGACGAGAATGGCCAGCGCACCGACCGCGCTGAACGCGAAGGTAGCGGCCTGGGCAAGGGTCGTCTTCATGGATCGAACTTCCTCATTCTGCTGCTCCGGCACGACATGCGCCGGTTCGCCTTATTCTATGCAGAGGGCGTGCCAATTGCCCGAAAGCACCGGAAAAGCGCGCAACTTCCCACCGAAATCGCCGCGCAAGCCGATTCCGCTTGCCATTCAGCGGGAAATTTTGCCAATAGTTGGGAATGGAGCGCGAAACGCAGTTCATCGGGCAATCGGCAGCCTTTCAGGATGCGGTCGACCGCGCGAGCCAGGCGGCGCTGCTCGACCGCCCGGTGCTGGTGATCGGCGAGCGCGGCACCGGCAAGGAACTGATCGCCGAACGCCTGCACCGCCTGTCGGCGCGCTGGGACAAGCCCTACGTGATCCTGAACTGCGCCGCGATGCCCGAGACGCTGATCGAGGCCGAACTGTTCGGTCACGAGGCGGGCGCATTCACCGGCGCGACGCGCAGCCGCGCGGGCCGTTTCGAGGAAGCCGACGGCGGCACATTGTTCCTCGACGAACTGGCGACGATGTCGATGGCGGCGCAGGAGCGGTTGCTGCGCGCGGTCGAATATGGCGAGATCACGCGCGTCGGCGCGTCGCGCCCGGTGCGCGTCGACGTCCGCATCGTCGCGGCGACCAACGAGCACCTGCCCGCGCTGGTCGAGGATAACCGCTTTCGCGCCGACCTGCTCGACCGGCTGTCGTTCGAGGTCATCACCCTGCCCCCGCTGCGCGCGCGTGAGGGCGACATCGAAGTGCTCGCGACCTATTTCGGGCAGCGCATGGCGGCGGTGCTCGGCTGGGAGGAATGGCCGGGCTTCGGCCCGCGCGCGCTCGCGGCAATGGAAGGGCACGACTGGCCGGGCAACGTCCGCGAACTGCGCAACGTCATCGAGCGCGCCATCTATCGCTGGGCCGACGCGACCCGTCCGGTCGACGTGCTGAGCTTCGATCCCTTCGCGAGCCCGTGGCAACCCACGCTGCAGCGCAAAGCCGCGGCGCCCGCCTCCGCGCCTTCGGCCGCGTCCAGCGAAGCCGCGCCGGCCGCGCCATCTTCGGGGCCGGTCAGCGACCTGCGCGCCGCGGTCGACGGCTATGAAAAGCAGATCCTCGCCGACACGATGGCGCGCTGCCGCTATAATCAGAAGGTCGCGGCCGAGGCGCTGGGGCTCAGCTACGACCAGATTCGCCATGCGCTGAAGAAGCATGGGCTGAATCAATAACCTCGCCCATTCCTTCGTCATGTCGAATATGTTTCGGCATCCATGGTTCCGACGATGGGTCCTGAAACGGCTTTCGCCGGGGAACAGCTACGCGTCGGAACGGGAGTAATTGCCAAGCAAGTCCGGGGTGACGATTTCCGGCAGGCTCGGCCTCCTATTGCGGCAATTGCCGCTCCAGCGCCTCGACCACCGCATCCTGCGTCGCCGCCATGTCGGCGAGGCGGTCGCGCAGCGCATAGATGTCGGGCAGACCGTCGATATCCTCGGCGACGCTGCGGTCGAGATAGAGCCGGTCGATGTCGGCGAGCGCACCGGTGAGCGGCGCGCGGGTCGCCTGGAGGCGCGAGATCGCCTGCTGCGCGACGACCCAGCGCTCGCTGGCGACCGCGGCGCCCGAAGCGGCCGAGACGAGCGTCGCGGCGATGCCGCGTTCGGCGGCGAAGGCCCTTTGCGCGGCGACGGCATCGGCATCCCATCGTGCGAGGCGGCCGGCGAGGTCGGCGGGCAGCGGCCCCGGCGGGTCGACAACGACTACGGGTGGCGCGACGTCGAATCGTCCCTCGACCGGCCGCTTGGCCAGCGATGGCGCCCCGTCCCCGCCCGCGGCGGCGCAGGCCGAAAGCGACAGGGCGGCGGCGATCGCCAGTGGACGGGAAAGCGGGATGCGCGTCATCGCCGCCCCTGATATGGGGGCCGGCGCGGGGCGGCAAGCCGAATCGGAATACGCGCCCATCGGGATTCCGCGAACGGCGGCGAAATCGCCGAAAAGCCCGGAAACATGCGGTTGACAGAAAGCCCCGGTCCCGCTAGTGGCGCGGTCTTTCCCGCATGCCGGAAAGTTCGCCTGCTTCGGCGGGCGGTCGGCAGCGCGGGCGATTTAGTTTTTGATTGGATGGAAGACCATGTTCGCAATCGTGCGCACGGGCGGCAAACAATATCGCGTCGCCGCTGGAGACAAGATCGCCGTCGAGAAGATCGAGGGCGCGGCCGGTGACACTGTGTCGCTGGGCGACATCCTGCTGGCCGGCGACGGCGGCGAGGTGAAGGACGCCAAGGGACTGACCGTCTCTGCCGAGATCATCGCCCAGACGCGCGGCGAGAAGGTCATCGTCTTCAAGAAGCGCCGCCGGCACAATTACCGCCGCCGCAACGGCCACCGCCAGTCGCTGACGCTGCTGCGCATCCTGTCGGTCGGCGAAGCCAAGAAGGCCGCCCCGAAGAAGGAAGCGGCGCCGAAGGAAGACGCCGCCCCGGCCGCCGAAGCCAAGGCCGCGCCCGCCGAGAAGAAGGCTGCAGCGCCGAAGAAGGCCGCCGCACCCAAGGCTGAAGCCGCCGAGAAGAAGCCCGCCGCCAAGAAAGCGGCCCCCAAGAAGGACGCCTGAGCGCGCTCGTCCGCGGCTCGGCAGAAGTAAGGAGCATCAGTCATGGCACATAAAAAGGCAGGCGGTTCATCGCGCAACGGCCGCGACTCGCAATCCAAGCGCCTTGGCGTGAAGAAGTTCGGCGGTCAGGAAGTGATCGGCGGCAACATCATCGTGCGCCAGCGCGGCACCAAGGTTTATCCGGGCGTCAACGTCGGCATCGGCAAGGACCACACGCTGTTCGCGACCGCGGACGGCCGCGTCCGATTCCACGACGGCAAGCTCGGCCGCAAATATGTGTCGGTCGACTGTATGGCGGAGGCCGCCGAATAAGGGACGATCCTGCCGCGGTCGTCCATCAAGGGACGACCCGGGACCGCCCTTTTCCGCCCTACGCGGAAAACCAGGTTCGAAAAGAGGGAGACGGGTCGCCCCGGTCTCCCTTTTTTCTTGCCCTTATCCCGTCGCTTGACGGACGGGCGCGAAAATCGGGCCGATCATCTCCCTCGCACATCGACTGTCGCCAAAGCGTCACCATCTGGCGCCAAGGCGACAGCCAAATGGGAGTGATGAGAATGTTTGCGCGTACCGATAGACTGTTGCTGCGGCCCGGCTGGCTGGAAGATGCCCCGGCGCTCGCCCGCGCGATCGGCGACGAGGCGGTGGTGCGGGGCCTCGCCCGCGCGCCCTGGCCCTATGGCGAAGCGGAGGCGTCAGCCTTCCTCGACCAGCCGACCGCCCCCGACCAGCCGCGCTTCCTGATCTTCGCGCGCACCGGCGGCGCGCCGCGCCTCGTCGGCGGCTGCGGCATCGCGCCCGGCCCCGACGATGGGCTCGAACTCGGGTACTGGATCGCGCGGCCCTATTGGGGGCTTGGCTTTGCGACGGAAGCGGGGCGCCAACTGGTCCGCATCGCCCATGCGATGAAGCTGCCCAAGCTGACCGCCGGCCATTTCGTCGACAACCCCGCGTCGGGCACGGTGCTGCGCAAGCTGGGGTTTCGGCCGACCGGGCGGGTCGTGCCGCGTCACAGCCTCGCGCGCGGGGGCGAAGCGCCCTGCGCGCTGTTCGAGCAGGGCGACGGTGACGGCAGCAATGCCGTCACCCCCATGCGCGGCCGCGTCGGCTTCGACGAGGATTTCCGCGGCGAGCTGCGCCTGATGGCGGCCTGATCCGCCGCCGCCCCGCCGCCTTCAGGGCAGGAAGGGCGCCGTCACCGCGTCGGGTGCGCGGCCTTCGGGCCGCGATGCCTTGACCATGCGCGCGACCTCTTCGAGCAGGCGGGCATTTTCCATCACCACGCCGTCCTTGATCGTGTGGATGATGCCGGCTGTGCGGACCATCTGACCCGACGCATCGAGCGTGTTGGCGCCGAAGCCATAGAGGAAGGCCAGGTTATAGGCCGGGTTGCGATCGACGATCAGCAGGTCGGCAGCATAGCCCGGACGCACCAGGCCCAGCTTAGCCTCGCGCAGCGTCTCGGCGCTGTTCAGCGTCGCCGCCTTCAGCACCTCGTAATTGTGCAGCCCCGCCTCGCGCAGCAGTTCGAGTTCGCGGACGTTGGAGAAGCCGGGGGTCGCCCAGATATAGCTGTCGTCGGTGCCATAGGCGACGCGGCCGCCTTCCTTGTTGAAGGCATAGATCAGCCGGCCCCACAGGTCGTAGGCCTTGCTCCACGCCGCCTCGTCTTCCGACGACCAGTCCCAGAAATAGCCGCCGTGCAGATTGCGGTTGGGGAGGAACTTCTCCCACAGGACCTGGTGCGTATATTTTTCGTGCCACGGCAGCCCCTGCGCGCGCAGAATGTCGCGGTTGGCCTCGTAGACCACGCGCGTCGGCAGCATGGTCACACCGGTTTCGGCGAGTTCCTTTGCCACCTCGGTCAGCAGGCGGGTGCGCGCGGGCTCGCGGTCGGCCTCGGTCCAGACCATGCCGGCGTGGCGAAAGCGGTGGCTCTCGTCGTCGTAATTATAGTCGCGGGGGAAATCCTGCACCGTGCGGTCGAGCGCGGATTCGGCATAGCCATAATGATGCTCGATCATCGTGACCCCCAGCTTCGCGGCGGTCAGCGCGTCGACGACGGCGGTGGTCGCGGGTGGGAGATGAACCGAGGTGATCCCGCCCGCGGCATAGACGGCCTTGCACACCGCGCCGAAAAGCTCGCGGTTCCAGGCGATCGGCCCGACGCTGACGACATGCGCGCCCTTCGCGGCGATCTCGCGCGCGATGCGCGGCGCCTGCGACGGGTCCTCCTGCTCCTCGCGCGTGTAACCGGGCAGATTGCCCCACGTCCAATAGGGATAGAGGCGCGGCGCGAGGATGCGGTTGGCGGCCGACAGGCGCTGCTGCTCGAGCGCGTGCGGCATGCCGCGGTCGGGCACCATCACTTCCGAGGTCACGCCGTGAGCGAGCTTCAGATAATGGTTGTAGGCCATCGGAAGCGGATCTTCGCGGATGTGCATATGCAGGTCGATCATGCCGGGCATGACGAACTTGCCTGTCGCGTCGATGACCCGGTCACCGGTAGGCCGGGCGCTCGCACCGCGACGGCCGAGCGTCACCGGGTCGAGCGCGATCATCTCCGCGATCCGGTTGCCCTCGATCACGATGTCGTAGGGACCGGCCGCCGGTCCGCCATGCCCCGGAATCACCATCGCATTGAGGATGACGAGGCGGCGATAGGGACCCGCCGCCAGATCGCCATGATCCTGCGCCGGCGCGACCGTCGCCGACGGAACGACCGCCGCACCCACGGGAAGCGCGGCGCCCGATGCGAGCATCGCCACGCCCGCCGCCACGCCCATCGCCTTCTTCATCATCCTGCGCATGCCATCCTCCCTCGTCATTCCGTCGTTATTGTTCGAAAGCCCGGTTCGTCCGGGCCGCCCGTCATCCCCGACCGGCCGCCGCAAAGCGCGCGCCGCGATCGTCCGCCCGATCCGCCGCACCGTGCCCGAAGGCCGCGGGCTGCCAATCCTCGTCGTCGTCCTTCGCGCCCGACAGGCTCGGCAGCAGGAAGGCGGCGGCGAGCGCCGCCCGGTCGAGCCCGCCGCCCGCGGCCGGGAACTTCGCGCCGAACCCTTCGATTCCTTCGGCCGCGGTGAGGATGCGCGTCCGCAACCGCTCGCCGAGCGACTGGCGGACCGGCTGGCCGGCGAGGATCTTGATCCAGCTGTTCCAGCTGATGCCGATGCGGCACATGATGTCGGCCTGGCCGCCGGCGAGGGGGACGATGTCCTCGACCAGCATGGGATTGATGATGCACATGCGTTGCTTGTGCTGCTTCACCTCGATACTCCTTTTCCTGCGACCATCGGTAGGGCGGCCGCGCATCCGGCGCGGCGTGGGCCGGGCGGCCCGAACCCGATCGAATGGCGACTCCTGCGTCCCGAACTGGTCACATCTCCAATATAGCGGCATAACGTCGAATTTACTTGGAATTTTTGGTACATTATACGATGATCATCCGGATAATTCCGCATTATCCGGAGAATAATCGATGCTGAATGACGCCGACCGCCGCATTCTCAAGGTCATCCAGGCCGAAGGCCGAATCACCAACCAGGAACTGGCGAACCGGTGCGGCCTGTCGCCGTCGGCCTGTTTCGACCGGCTGAAGCGGCTGCGCGAACAGGGTTATATCCTGGGTTTCCATGCCCTGCTCAACCCGACCAAGCTCGACCGCGCGCTGCTGATCTTCATCGAGGTGCTGATGGACCGCACGACGGGCGACGTGTTTCAGGAGTTCGCGGCGTCGGTTTCGGTGATGCCGGAGATTCTCGAATGCCACATGGTGGCGGGCGGTTTCGACTATCTGATCAAGGTGCGCGTGCGCGACATGGAGGCGTATCGCGCCTTCCTGGCTGACACGCTGGTGCACATGCCCGGCGTGCGCGAGACGCGCACCTATGCGGTGCTGGAAGAGGTCAAGAATTCGGCCAGCCTGCCGCTGTGACCGGCGCGCCCCGGCAGACGGGAGGCGGACGCCCGGCGCGCGCATCCGTCCCCTTCCCTATTGCCCGGCCAGGCGGCTCTTGCGCGCGCCATAGGCCAGATAGACGCCCGCGCCGATCAGGTTCCAGATCAGGAACCGGCCCTGCGTGACCGCCGGCAGGCTGATGAACAGATAGAGGCAGCCGAAGATCGCGACCAGCCCGACCACCCAGGGCATCGGTGCGCGGAACTGCCGCGGCAGGTCGGGTCGGCGCACGCGCAGCATGATCAGGCACAGGCCGACGGCGACGAACGCGGCGAGCGTTCCCGCGTTCGCCAGCTCGGCGATTTCCGCCAGCGGGAAGAAGCCCGCGATGCCCGACACGACGATCGCGGTGCCGATCGTCACCGCCACAGGCGTGCCCTTCGCATTCACCCGGCCGAGCCGTTCGGGCAGCATCCGATCGCGCGCCATGACGAAGAAGATGCGGCTCTGCCCGAACATGAAGGCCAGGATCACGGTCGGCAGCGCGACGACAGCGACCGCGCCGATCAGCGTCGCGACACCCGGATGGCCAAGCTGGCGCAGCACATAGGCGAGCGGCTCGCCCGAGCGCGAGAATTCCATGAACGGCATCGCGCCGATCGCCGCCGCTGCGACCGCCATATAGACCAGCGTGCAGACAACCATCGAGCCGATGATGCCGATGGTCAGGTCGCGTGCGGGATTCTTCGTCTCCTCCGCCGCAGTCGACACCGCGTCGAAGCCATAGAAGGCGAAGAAGATGATCGCGGCCGCCGCCATCACGCCGCGCACCTGCCCGTCGACCTCATGCGCGGCGAAGCCATAGGGCATGAAGGGCTGGAAATTGCCAGCGTCGAACGCCTTCATCGCCAGCACCACGAAAGCCGCGAGCGCCGCTATCTTGAGGACGACGAGCGCCATGTTGAGCGTGGCGCTTTCGCGCGTGCCGACCAGCAGCATCCCCGCCACCGCCGCCACGATCAGGATCGCCGGCAGATTGATGATCCCGCCGGCATGCGGACCGGCGGCAAGCGCGATCGGAACGTCGATCCCCGCCGCCTGCAGGAAGCCGACCGCATAGCCCGACCAGCCGACCGCGACCGCCGCGCAGACCACCGAATATTCGAGCACGAGGCTCCAGCCGATGACCCAGGCGACGCCTTCGCCGATTACCGCGTAGCTGTATGTATAGGCGCTGCCCGACACGGGCATCAGCGTCGCGAGTTCGGCATAGGCGAGCGCGGCGCAGACGCAGACCAGCCCGGCGACGACGAAGGCGATGATGACCGCGGGCCCCGCCCGCTCCGCGCCGACGCCGATCAGCGTATAGATGCCGGTCCCGACGATGGCGCCGACGCCGAGGCCGATCAGATGCGGCCAGCTCAGCGTGCGATGGAGCCGCTGGGTCTCGCCGACCGCTCCGATCGTGTCGATCGCCTTTCGGCGGGTCAAAAAGGACATGAGGGTTCTCCCGCCCGGCCGCCGCGGCGACCGGGGTCAGGGCCGGGGGTCGCCGGGGCCCGGCCCTCCGCGGCAAGCGGGGAGCGGGACGCCGGCGGACCCTGCGGACCGGATGCTTACTGGCCGAGCTTCGCCTTTTCGGTTTCGACCATGGCGGCGACGTCGGCGAGCAGCTTCTTCGCGTCGTAGACGATGCCGTCCTTGATCGTGAACTTCACCCCGCCGACCACTTCCTGCCGGTTCGTTTCGGGATTCAGGCGCTGGAAGCCGGTGCCATAGAGCGTCTTCAGATTCTGGAGCGGGTTTTCGGGGACGATCACCAGATCGGCCAGCATCCCCGCACGCACCGCACCGATCGGCGGAGTTTCGCCGCGCGGTTCGTACAGCGTCTGGGCGCCCATCATCGTCGCGGCGCGCACGACCTCGAGCGGCGAGAAGCCCGCTTCACGCAGCAATTCCATTTCCTCGACATAGGCGAAGCCATAGACCTTCCAGATGAAGCCCGAATCGGTGCCGACGGTCACGCGCCCGCCCATATTCTTGTAATCGTTCATCAGCCGCATGAAGAGACCGTAGAATTTCTTCCACGCGAACTCATTCTCGGTCGTCCAGTCATAGAAATAGGAGCCGTGATTGTCGCGGGTCGACTGGAAATAGTTCCAGAGCTGCGGCGTCGTGTAGCGCGCGTGCCAGTCGGCGTTGCGGGCGCGCATCAGGTCGCGCGACGCGGCATAGATGTTGAAGGTCGGGTCGAAGGTGACGTGGTTCGCCTTCTGCGCGTCCAGATATTCCTGCCACTGCTTGGAACCCGGGCCATAGACCTGATTCCAGATTTCGGCGACCTCGCCGAAGCGATGCTGTTCGTTGTTATAATCGTAGCCGGACGGGAAATCCTGGATCGCCCGCCCCTTGAGCAGCGATTCCATGTGTCCGTAATAGTGGGTGACGGTGTTCAGTCCCGCCTCACCCGCCTGACGGGCGTTGAAATTGGCGACGCCGATCTGGCTGAGATGCGCGGTCGTCCCCAGCCCCATCTTCTTCGCCTCGTCGAGCGCGGCCGAGAAGACGTCGGGGGTCTCATTCTCCCGATTGAAGAACTTGATGCCGTCGATGTTGTTCTGCTTGGCCCAGCGCACCCACGCGCGCGCCTTTTCGGGCGTGTCGACGACGCCGCCCGACCAGCCGGCGCCCAGCGTCTGATAGTTGAAGATGCGCGGCGCCACGATCTCGTTGCGTGCCGAGCGGTTCTTTTCATTGCTGGCGACCGCGGGTGCCGAAAGCGGCACGCCGCGCACCGTCGTCACGCCATGCGCGAGCCACAGCTTGTAGGCATAGCTGGCATCGGGCGCCTTGTCGGGTCCGGGCAGGTGGACGTGCATATCGGTGAAGCCGGGCAAGACGTACATACCGGCCGCGTCGATCTCGTAATCGGCATCCTGCGCGACGCGGTTGCCGCCGGACGGAAGCCCCGGCCAGCCCGACTGGGTAATCGAGGTGATGCGGTTGCCTTCGACGACGATGTCGAACCGGCTGCGCGGCGGTCCGCCGGTCCCGTCGATGATGGTGGCATTGCGGATCACCATCTTGCGGAAGGGACCGGCGCCTTCGCCGGCGCCGCGGGCGGGGGCCCCCGCGGTCACGGGAAAGGATGCCGCGGGCGCGGGGGTCTTTTCCTCGCCACGCTGGTGCGCGCCCGCCGGGGCGGCAAGCAGCAGCGCCGCGAGCGCGATCTTCGTGAATTTCCGTTTCATATATTCTGTTCCCCCTGTCGGTACAGATGCTTCAAATACGAACGATCGACCATTGTTTTCCGGCGGGCGCAAGCCCCCTGTCGATCGCGGTCCCGATTCTTCCTTCCGCCATGGCGGAAAAAGGGGACGGCCCGCCGTGGGCCGTCCCCCTTTCGGTTCAGGGCAGCGGAACGCCTTCTTCGGGCAATCCCATCCGCCGTTTTTCGGCCTTCACCATCTCGGCCACATCGGCGAGCAGCTTCTTCGCGTCATAGACGATGCCGTCCTTGATCGTGTAGCTGACCCCGCCAACGCGTTCGAGCCGCTGCGTCTGCTCGTTGAGGCGCAGCGCGCCGGTGCCGTAGAGCGTCTTGAAGTTCTGGAGCGGGTTTTCCTTCACCAGCACCATGTCGGCGAGCTTGCCGACGCGCACCGTGCCGATCGGCGGCGCCACGATGCCCTTGGGCTCATAGAGCGTCAGTGCGCCGTTCAACGTCGCGGCCTGCACGACCTGGCTGGGGTTGAAGCCGGCCTCCTGCAAAAGCTCCAGTTCCTCGATGAAACCGAAGCCATAGGTCTTGAAGATGAAGCCCGAGTCCGACCCCGCGGTGACGCGGCCGCCGATATTCTTGTAGTCATTAATCAGCTGCATGAATTTCTTGTAGAAATTCCGCCAGCGCACTTCCCGCTCGGTCGTCCAGTCGAAGAAGTAGGAGCCGTGATTCTCCCGCGACGACTGGAAGAAGCCCCAGAGTTGCGGCATCGTGTAACGCGCGTGCCAGTCGGCGTTGCGCGCATGCATCAGGTCGCGCGACGCCGCATAGATCGTCATCGTCGGATCGAAGGTGACGCCATTAGCCTTCTGGCTTTCCAGATATTCCTTCCACTCGGGGGTTCCCGGGTTGAAGCTTTCGCGCGCCAGGTTAGCGACGTCGCCGAAACGGTGCTGCTCGTCCATGAAATTATAGTCGGGCGCCCAGTCCTGCACCGGCCCGTTCTTGAGCAGCGATTCGAAATGGCCGTAGAAGTGAGTCACGGTGCCTAGGCCGGTGGCGCCGGCGTGTTTTGCGTCCATCCTCCCGACGCCGATCTGCGACAGGTGCGCGACGGTGCCGATCTGCTGCTTCTTCGCCTCGTCGAAGATCGCCTCCAGCACCTCGGGCGGCTGGTTGGCGTCGGCGCCCAGCTTGATGCCGTCGATCCCGGCCTTCGCCGCCCAGCGCACCCATTCGCGCGCCTTGTCGGGCGTGTTGGTCAGACCGCCGGTCCAGCCGCGCCCCATGCCCGGCCGATGATAGGAAAAGATGCGCGGCGCGACGATCTCGTTGCGCGCCGAGCGCGCCCGCTCGCTGAGCGAAATCTCGAACGGCGCGAGGTCGACGCCGCGGACCGAGGTCACGCCGTGCGCGAGCCACAGCTTGTAGGAATAGCTGAGGTCAGGCGCCTTGTCGTCGCTCGACCCGTGGACGTGCATGTCGATGAAGCCCGGCAGCATGAACATGCCGGTCGCGTCGAGCTCATAATCGGCATCGCGCGGCGCGCGGCCGTCGACGAGCGGCAGCCCCGGCGTACCGGCGGCCTCGATCGAGGTGATGATGTTGTTCTCGACCACCACATCGACCGGACCGCGCGGCGGCGCACCGCTACCGTCGATCAGCGTGACGCCGCGAATGACCATCTTGCGGAACGGCCCGGCGCCCTCGCCCGGCTGGCGCGCGGGGGCGGGCACGGCACCCGCGCGCGGCTTCGTCGCCTGCGCGGCGGGACTGGCGGTCTGCGCCAGCCCGGACACCGCCGGAATGGCGCAAAGCAGCCCGGCCGCCCCGGCCATCAGAACGCGTCGTGTCGTCGATCCCAGTTTTTTCATTGACCCTCTCCCGTTGGAAGCCCCTGAACCGATGCAGTCGTGGGAAGGCGGGCGCGCCGGCAGGAGCTCCCCGGCGCGCCCGCCGTCCCGTCAGCGGAACCGCTTCGTCAGATTGAGGCCGATGGTGCGCGGCGGCGCGCCATGGGTGATCGTCAGCCCGCCGGTGTTCCCGCTGCTCGACTTGGTCGTGATCGCCTCGGCATTGAAGATGTTGTTCACATAGAGGTGCGCGCTCCAGTCGCCGTCGGGCGCCTGAATACCGAACCGCGCGTTGAACAAGGTGTAGTCGTCGACCTTGCGGCGATAGGCGTCGGTCTTTGCCAGCGTCGAGTAGGAGGAGCCGGCATAGGTGCCGTCGAACCGCACCAGCCCTTCGAGAGTGCTGCTGAGCGACCACATATATTCGGCCGAGGCGCTGACGTTCCACTTGGGAACGAACGGCAGCCTGTCGCCCTTGCGGCCCGCCGCGATGACGATGGTGCTGACCTGGTCCTCCGACAGCTTGGCGTCGGTATAGCCGACGTTGGCGATCAGCGAGAGGCCGCCGACCGGCGACGCGTTGAGCTCCGCCTCGAGCCCCTTGATGCGCGCCGCGCCGACGTTCGAGATCAGGCCGAACACCGAGCCCGCGCCGGCGGTCCGCGCCGACACCTGCATGTTCGTCCAGTCGATCTGATAGCCCGTCAGGTTGAAGTAGACGCCGCTGATCGGCTGGCTCTTCAGGCCGAGTTCGTAGTTCCACAGGCTGTCGGCGGTATAGCCGGCGAGTGCGACCGGCAGACCGTTCGCCTGGTTGACGCCGCCCGGACGGAAGCCTTCGGCCGCCTGGGCATAGATCATCAGGTTGCGGCTGAACTCATAGGCGAGGTTGAACTTGAAGACGAAGCCGTTCTCCTTCGACCGCGCCTCCTGATAGGCGCTGGGGACCGACGCATAGTGGATCTGTCCCTTATCGACGACGCCGCCGACCGTCTTGTCATATTCGTACCAGCGCGAGCCGACGGTCGCGGTCAGCTTTTCGAAGAATTCGTAGGACAGTTCAGCGAACAGCGCCTTCTGCTTCAGATGGTCGCTGATCGTGCGGTCGTAATAGATGTTCGCGGCCACGAAGGGCAGCAGCTGGCCGTTGCGCGGATCGGCGGCGAGCAGCGTCGAGCGCACCGTCGTCTTGCGATCCTCCATATAGCCGCCGACGGTCCAGTTGAACGGGCCGCCGTCGGTCGAGCTCACGCGAATCTCGTTCGACCAGTTGCGCACGCTCTGCGGCTGATACAGGCTCGAATAGAGGATCGTGTTGGTGAGTTCGAGGTAGGAGGCGAGTTCGGTGGCCGAGCAGGTCGCCGACGTGTTGCGGAGCAGATATTGCGCGCAGCCGGCGGCGGTGTTGCGACCGTTGAAATTGTCGCTGACGTCGCCGACGGTGATCTTGTCGCGGTCGAAATAGGTCGACACCGCGGTCAGCGCCACCGGCCCGAAGTCGTAACGCAGCGTGCCGCTGTAGATGCGGTTCGTGTCGTAGTTGCCCGATTCGGACCGCGCGCTGGTGACGTGCCGTTGGCCGGTTTCGTAGAACCAGCGCGACGCATCGGTCGACACCTTCGAATAATAGGCGCCGAGGTCGATCGTCAGTTCGTCGGTCGGCGTGAAGCGCAGCAACGCGCGGCCGCCGAGGGCATAGCCGTCGTTGATGTTCCTGGTGCCGTAAAAATTATTGTCGATGTAGCCGGCGAACTGCTGATAGCTGCCGACGACGCGCAGCGCGAGCTTGTCGGTCGCGATCGGCAGGTTGATCATGCCGTCGACCGACGCGCCCGGGCTGCCGCCCTTCACCGCCGACAGATTCACCGATCCCGCACCTTCGAGCGTGTCGGTCTTCGGCTTTTCATAGATGATGCGGACGGTGCCGCCCATCGAACCCGAGCCGTAGAGCGTGCCCTGCGGGCCGCGCAGCACCTCAGCGCGCTCGACGTCGAAGACGCGGAAGTCGGGGGTGCTGCCCGCGGCGTCGCTCGACGTGCCGACCGATCCCGATACCGGCGATTCGTCGTAATAGATGCCCACCGTCGGCTCGCCCGCGCCGACGACGCCGCGCAGGATGACGCGCCGGTTGCCCGGGCCGTTGTCGACGATGCGCAGGCTGGGCGTGTCCGACGTCAGTTCGGTGAAGCTGGTGGTGCCCGCGCGCTCCAGCGAATCGCCCGTCACCGCCGAGATGGCGAGCGGCGTGTCCTGAAGGCGCGTGCCGCGCTTCAGCGCGGTCACGATGATTTCACCGCCCGTCGCCGCGCTTTGCGCGCTGTCGTTCTGCGTGTCCTGCGCGGCCGTATCCTGTGCCATCGCCGGAGCGATTCCGGCGACGCCCATCGCCGAAACCATCAGTACGGCCCGTGTGAAACGGGCAACGCGACCAACGAAAATCTCACTGTCTCCCATGTTGCTAATCCCCTTTTTGCGAATTCCGACCGTGAATTCTTCAGTTATCGGATGCTATCATCGGGGTTTCCGAAGGTGCGTGGTATTTTCATCCGAAATCCGGATTTAATTCTCCGTTTTACGTGAAATTCGTCAATTCTTCGGGCCTGTTGGAAAATTTCCCGATAGATCATCATGATTCCGCCCTGACGGAGCGCCCCGCTCCGTCACCAGTATGGGCAGATGGCCGATATCCGTGCCAAACCGGGGCGAAATCGCTCCTCTCGGCCATCGTGAGGACGACTCGAAAGCGGACCCGAGTTGCGAGTCCACGGCGGCGACAAGGGCGCCGCGCCTTGCTAGGCTATCGCCGGACGGTCGAATCGCGCCGAGCGGGGTCGAGCGGCTGCGCAGTCAGGGGAGAAACAGGGGCGTGGACATTCCGGACGATATTTTCACCGAGCCCGATCCGATCGACGCCGACACGCTGGCGCATCTGGGGCCGCTGCGCCGGCTGGCGGGCATTTGGGAAGGGCATCGCGGGGTCGACCTCAACCCCAAGGCCGAGGGACCCGAGCGGAAATCCTATTACGAGCGCATCGAGATGCAGCCGATCGACCCGCAGACCAACGGGCCGCAACTCTTCTACGGCTTGCGCTATCATGTGCACATCAACACGCCCGACGAGGACATCGCCTTCCACGACCAGGTCGGCTATTGGCTGTGGGAGCCGGCGACGGGCCTCATCCTGCAGACCGTGGCGATCCCGCGCGGGCAGGTGGCGATCGCGGCGGGACACGCCAAGCCGCAGGCGACGAAGCTGATCCTGACCGCGGAGCGCGGGCGGACGGACTATGGCATCTGTTCGACCACCTTCCTCGAACTCGCGTTCCGGACCGACAGCTATCGCATCGAGGTGAGCTTCCACCGCGACGGATCGTGGAGCTACATATCCGACACGAGCCTGATGGTGCGCGGGCGCGATGTCGCGTTCCAGCACCGCGACCGGAACAGGCTGACCAAGATCGCCGAACCCGACCTCAACCCCTGGGCCAGGACCGTCAGGGACCGAAAGGCGGCCGCCACGCCGCAACGGGCGGACTGACGCACGGTGGCGGCGGTCCTCCGAAGGATCGCCGCTAGGTCCGCCGATACATCATCCGCCCCATCGTCCGCGACCGGCGCACCAGATAGCGCCCCGGCAGAATCAGGCCGGACCGCGCGCCATCGCGCGTGACCATCATGCCGAACCGCGGGATCATCACGGTCCGGGGCCGCCACTGGTAGACATCCGGATGAGCGCGTCGCCCGCCCATGATCTCTCTCCTCTCCTTGCCTTAAGCGCAAGGAAAGCGCGGGCCGGATCACGGCGCGAAATCGCGGCCCCGTCGGTCAGCTTACGCCGCGCACTGGAACAGGGGCCTGTCCGCTCTGCACGACGCTGAAGCAGGCGCTGGGCGATGCGCCGCCTGGCGCTGCCTGAGCGTCAGGGTGCGAGGAGTTCCTTGAGCGGGGTCCGGGTGTCGGCGAGCTGCCCGGGGGTTGCCAGCAGTCCTGCGGTGACGATCATGCGGCCCTGGACATAGTCCTTCGTCGCATTGACGCAGTCGATCGCGATCACCCTGCCCTGCTTCAGATAGACGACCGAGAAGCTGCGCGTCGCGGGGTCGCCGCGCAGCACCGCCCGGTCGTGCCCGGTCGACAGGCCCGCGGTCTGGAGCTTGAGGTCGTACTGGTTCGACCAGAACCACGGGATCGCATGATAGGGCGCCGCGTCGCCGCAAATGCCCCTGGCGACGACATTGGCCTGGTCGTTGGCGTTCTGCACCGATTCGAGCCGGATCACCGCGCCCTCGGCAAAGGGGTTTTCGTGCGCCGCGCAGTCGCCGATCGCGTAGATGTCGGGAAGGCTCGTCTTGCAATGGCGGTCGACGAGCACGCCGTTGCTCCCCTCGGCGCCCGCCGCGAGCAGCGGCTCCACCGCCGGGACGATGCCGATGCCGACGATGACGAGGTCGGCGGGGATGACCTCGCCGTCCGACAGGCGAACGCCGGTGACATGCGCCTCGCCCTCGATCGCCTCGACGCAGACGCCGAGCCGGAGGTCCACCCCATGCTCGCGATGCTCCTTTTCGTAGAAGCGCGACAGAGCCTCGCCCGCGACGCGCGCGAGCACCCGGTCCTGCGCCTCGAGCAGCACGACCTGCTTGCCCGCCCTGGTCAGCACCGCCGCCGCCTCGAGCCCGATATAGCCGCCGCCGATCACCACGATCTGCCTCGCCGTCTCCGACGCCGCCTTCATCGCATCGGCATCGGCGCGGGTGCGCACCCCCTGCACGCCGGGGAGGTCGCCGCCCGGGATCGGCAGCATGCGCGGCGCGCCCCCCGCCGCCCAGACGAGCTTGCCGTAGCCGATCGTCTCGCCGCCGTCGGTCGTGACGGTGTGCGCCGCCGGGTCGACACTGACCACGCGCTTGCCGAGCAGCATCGTCACGTCGCGCTCGTCCCAATATCGGGCGGGGCGGAGCTGGATGCGCTCGAAGTCCTTCTCGCCCGCGAAATATTCCTTCGACAAGGGCGGGCGCTCATAGGGAAGCTCCGGCTCGTCGCTGACAATCGCAACGCTCCCCGCAAACTTCTGCGTCCGCAGCATCACCGCAACCTGCGCGCCACCGTGACCGCCGCCCACAATCAAGACCTCAAAATACATCGATAACGCTCGCTCAATCGGATATGTGATCCGAAATGTCAGGCGCCGGCACGTCGAAGCTCACGATGATCTTGGCATGTTTCTCAGGATCCGCGAGCGCATCGAAACCGGCTGCAACCCCTTCGGGCGGCACGATTCCGGTCAGGACGGGTGTCACGTCGATCCGACCCTCGGCGATATTGTCGAGCGTGGAGCGGAATTCGCCCGAGGTGTAATTCTGCGCAAAGCAGATATCGATTTCCTTGTTGAAGGCGATCACCTGATCGATCGAGCTCGGTTCCAGGACGTTGCCGACGACGACGACAAATCCGTTACGCGGCAACTCTTCGATGATATGCTGTACGACGCCCGGCCTGCCGACACATTCGAACGCAACCGCGCGCTGCTTCCTGTTGCCGATCCGCGCCCAGACGGACGCCTGCGTCTCGTCAGCAGCGTCGACAACGATGTCCGCCCCCATCGCCTCCGCGAAGCGGCGCCGCGCCGGTGAAAAGTCGATGGCGACCACCGGGCCCAGCCCGCGAGCCTTGAGCGCCGCGATCACCGCAAGACCGATGGGGCCGCAGCCGACGACCATGATACGGGCATCTTCGGGGACGCGCGCACGCGCCACGGCATGCTCGCCGATCGCGAAGGGTTCGGTCAGCGCGGCGTGATCGGCCGACAGTCCGTTGCCGACGGGAAACAGCAGACGTTCCGTCAATACCATCCGCTCTGCAAACCCGCCGGGGAAGCGGTTGGAATAGCCGACATATTCCGCGCCGGCAGGTCCGGTTATATAGGGCAGGCCGACCACCAGCGTCCCCGGCGCGAGCCGCTGGTCCGTGTTCGGACCGTGATCCAGTATCTCCCCGCAAAACTCATGCCCGAACACGACATCCGCCCTGGGATCGGTCGGCAGGTGAGAGCCCGAGCGCGTCATCCCGTCCAGGAAATTGGCCAGATGATGGCGTGCGTGCAGATCGGTGCCGCAGATCCCGCAGGTGCGGGTCCGCACGAGCACCTGACCTTCACCCGGAGCCGGTTCGGGTTGCTCGGCGACGATGAGTTCGCCGTTTCGGAGGACGACCGCGCGCATCAGCCTTTTCCCGCGGCGGCATAGTGACAATTTGCGATCATAATATGCCTTCCAGTTTCTCGATCGTGACGGGCGTGGCGAGGCATGGGCCAATGAGCCGCGCTCGCGCGCGGATCGTCTCGCGCTTGCCATGCGCCGCGGCGGCATCCGCGGACGCATAGAGTTCGAGCATGCGGTAGCGGCCGCCCTCGGCGTCACGCGTCAGGCAATAGAGCAAGGTGTCGGGCTCGTTCGCCCGGACGTCCGCAATCATCGCTTCGATAATCGATCGGAACTCCGCGTCCTTGTCGGGCAGGATATCGAGCGTGACGATCGTCGCGACCTGCGCCATCAGACCTCCCCCACCAGCGCACGCGCCTCCGCTTCCAGCCGCGGGATGTGATAGGCGGGAAACAGGTCCGTCGACGGCACCACGTCGCGCAGGATCTGCCGCGCGACCGTGACCTTGTGCACTTCCGTCGGTCCGTCGGCGAGCCCGAGGACATAGGACATGGCGATCTGGTCCATGAAGGGCATTTCATGGCTCACGCCGAGCGAGCCATGCAGATGCAGCGCCCGGCTCGCAACGTCGTGCAGCACGCGCGGCATTGCCGCTTTCACGGCGGCGATATCCTTTCGCACCATCCGATAGTCCTGATATTTGTCGATCAGCCACGCGGTGCGCAGGACGAGCAGGCGGAACTGCTCGAGTTCGGTCCAGCTATCGGCAATCTTCTCCTGCACGGTCTGCTTTTCGGCGAGCAGACCGTCGCGCGTCTGCCGCGACACGACACGTTCGCACATCATTTCGAACGCCTTGCGCGCCTCGCCGAGCGTCCGCATCGCATGATGGATCCGGCCTCCGCCCAGCCGCGTCTGCGCGACCGCAAACGCCTGTCCGCGCTTCCCGAGCATATTCCCGACCGGAACCCTGACGCCATTGAAGCGCAGATAGGCATGCATCGGAACCTTCTCGCCGACATGGCCAACGTCGCGAACGATCTCCAGGCCGGGCGTTCCGGCAGGGATGATGAACATCGACATCCGCTCGTGGCGCGGTGCGTCGGGATCGGTGACCGCCATGACGATGAAGAAGGCGGCACAGCTTGCGTTCGAGGCGAACCATTTTTCGCCGTCGATTACCCATTCACCGTCCGTTTCGACCGCTTTCGTCGTGAACAGCGTCGGATCGGCGCCCCCCTGCGGCTCGGTGATCGAGAAGCAGGAGACGATCTCATTCTCGAGGAGCGGTTTCAGGAAGCGGTCCTTCTGCTCGGGCGTGCCGTAATGCGCGAGGATTTCCGCGTTGCCGGTGTCCGGAGCCTGGCATCCGAAGACTACCGATCCGAATTTCGACCGGCCCAATATCTCGTTCATCAGCGCGAGCTTGACCTGCCCGAAACCCTTGCCGCCGAGTTCGGGCCCCAGGTGGCAGGCCCACAGTCCACGATCCCTCACCTGCTGTTGCAGCGGACGGACCAACCTGATGTTTCGGGGGTTGGTCACATCATAGGGATTGTCGAGCACATGGTCGAGCGGCTCCACCTTTTCGCGCACGAACGCCGCCATCCAGTCGAGTTCCGCCTGAAAATCAGGATCGGTTTCAAAGTCCCAGCCCAAATCTGCCTCCATATTACATATATAAGTAAGTAAAAATTTCGTGAGTTTCGCCCTTCGGCGGCCTTTGCTCAATCGATAGTGGAAAGCGGAGGGTTACCCGCGATTAGTTTCGATGCGCGATCGAAAAGGAAAACCGCCTGCGCATGAAGGCGATCGCCAATCGCAGGATCGGCTTTGCCCGCAAACGACCGCGCATGCGTTCCCTCGACCAATATTCCGAGCCGGAAACATCCGAGCACCGCGTACCAGCGGATGTGCGACAGATCGCGTGGACTGTTGCGTCCATAATGCTCGATCAGTTCCTGGGCCGTTGGAAAACCGATCCACGGATGCGCGCCGACCGTGCCCGGAACCGGGCCTTCGGCACCGGGCCAGGTCGCCACCACCCAGCCGAGATCGACCAGCGGATCCCCGATGCTCGCGAGTTCCCAATCGACGATGGCCGCCAGTTCGGGGCCATCGGGGCGAAACATGACGTTGGAGAGATGATAGTCGCCATGCACGATGCCAGGCGTAAAACCCTGGGGCTTGTGGGCCGAGAGCCAGTCGGCGACCGCCTGGACGCCCGGCAGACCGCTCGCACCCGGCCATCCTTCATACTGCCGATAGTCGTCGAGTTGCTTCAGCCAGCGCGGCACCTGGCGATCGAGATAGCCGTCGATCCGACCGATATCGCCGAGGCCAACCGCAAAGGGATCGATACGGCCGAGCGCCACGATGCCGTCGACGAGCGCGAAGCCCATCGCGCGCTGGATGCGCGCGCTTTCGGCATGAAGGGGCGGCAGACGGTCATGCGCGTTGAAGCCGTCGATCCGCTTCATCACGAAAAAGGATGCGCCCAGCACGTCGTGATCGGGGCAATCGGCGACGATCGGCGGGTGCGGAACATCGCTGCCGCGCAACGCGGTCAGAAAGCGCGCCTCGCGCCGGATCGTGGCATTTCCGTCATATTGGGGAAACAACGGCGGTCGGCGAAGAACATAACGCTCGCCCTCGCGATCGAACGCCAGCAGGATATTCTGGGTTCCCCCCGCCAGAGGCACGACATTTTCCAGCGGCCCCGATCCGACGCCGGCATCGTCGAGCCATTGTTCCAGACGCGCAAGATCCACCAGACGGCTCGCGTCCCGATCGGCTCCGGCATGGCTGAGAAAAGAGTCCGACATCATCTGTTACGTCCCTGCCGTCGCCGCCTGGTCGGCCCGTTGCCGATATTCGTCGCGAAGCAGGCGCTTGTAGAGTTTTCCGGTAGGCTGGCGCGGCAGTTCGTCCCGAAAATCGATTTGCCGCGGCACCTTGAGCCCGCTGAGGCTCGCGCGGCAAAACAGCTTCAGTTCCTCAGCGAGCGCTTCGCCGCTGTCGGCGGGGTCGAGCGGCTGCACCACCGCGACCACGCGCTCCCCCATATCTTCGTCGGGTGCGCCGATCACCGCTGCATCCGCCACCTTCGGGTGCGTGACGAGCAGATTCTCGATCTCCTGCGGATAGATGTTCACGCCCCCTGAAATGATGGTGAAGCTTTTGCGGTCGGTCAGGAAAAGATAGCCGTCTTCATCGAGCCGCCCGATGTCGCCGAGCGTCTTCCAGCCCAGCCTGTTGCGGCTTGCCGCCGTTTTTTCCGGATCGAGATGATATTCGAAATCATTGCCGCCCGCGAAATAGACAAGTCCTTCTTTGCCTGCTGGCAGTGGTTCGCCTTCATCGTTGCAGATATGGACCTCGCAGAGCCGCGCGCGGCCGACCGAGCCTTTCTTCACAAGCCATTCCTCGGTCGACAAATGGGTCGTTCCACAGGATTCGGTGCCGCCATAATATTCGTGGATGATCGGCCCCCACCACGCGATCATCGCTTCCTTGACCGGAACCGGGCAGGGCGCCGCGGCGTGAATGGCCGTGACCATCGACGACATGTCGTATCGCGCCCGAACAGCTTCCGGCAGCTTCAGCATCCGCGAAAAATGGGTCGGCACCCATTGCGAATGCGTCACGCGATAGCGGTCGATCAATTCGAGCGCCCGCTCCTCGTCGAAACGCTCCATCAGGATCACCGTGCCGCCCAGACGATGGACGATCGTCGACCAGGACAGCGGCGCGGCATGATAGAGCGGGGCCGGCGACAGATAGACCATGTCGCGCGAACCGCCGTAGAGCGTGAGCATCAATTCGACGAGATAATTGGGCTCGTCGATCGGGCCGGTCGGCAAGGGATGCTTGACGCCCTTCGGCTGCCCCGTCGTTCCCGACGAATAGAGCATCAGCGCGCCCGGAGATTCGTCGGCCACCGGCTCCGAAGGCATCGCCGCGACGGCATCTTCCCACGACCGAAAGGGCGACTCGATCCCGCCGGCCATATAGAGCGCGATGTCCGCCAGCCGATCGGCCAGCGGAAGCGCGACCGCCTTCAGCGCCGCGGACGTGACCAGAAGCTTTGCCCCGGCATTGCGAACGATATATTCGGCCTCGCCCGCCGTCAGCCTGGTCGAAATCCCGGTAAGATAGAGACCCGCACGCTGCGCCGCCCAGAAGATGGGATAATAATGCACGCTGTTTTCCATCAGCAGCGCGACATTGTCGCCGCGGCGAAGGCCGTGGCGGCGGAACAGATGCGCTGCACGGTTGGCCGCCGCTTCCAGTTCGGCATAGCTCACCGCTTCGCCCGAGCCGGCCATGATATAGGCGGGCTTGTCGGGCGTCGCGCGCGCGTGAACGAACGGATGCATGTCAGCCCAACTCCCCGATCATCGACACAGGCAGGAAACGCGCGCCGCAGATCAGGACGGCCCCGTCCTCGACCGGCATCCCGCGGCTTCGGGCACGCTCGATCGCGACGCCCGGCTCGCGCATCGCAAGCGCGGTATAGGCGATACCCCGTCCATGCCGGTCGGTCGGGGTCACGAAACGAATCTCGGCACCGCGCAGCAACTCGATCCGCGGCGGCCCATCGCGGAGCGGCGCCGCGAGGACATGCGACCAGCGGCCCGCCGTGTCGGCGGGATCGGCCGACTGGATCGCGACGGCGGCGATACCCTGAACGTCCGCGGTGCGCGCCGCAGGCCAGTTCGCGCCGCCCGCCGGATACCAGTGGCTATCGGCATCGCGCCAGTCCGGAGCGATCGGCGTGGAATCGATCGACGCCAATATGCCCCCGAACTCGCGCGGATGGATATGCGAACACTGGTGGTCCTCGACATCCATGACATCGACGATCTCGACCCCCGCCGCCTGAAGACGCGCGCGATGCGCCAGTGCGTCGGCCGCCTGCACGATGACCATGTAGCCGCCATCTTCACCGCGTTTCGCCAGATAGCGGCCGGCCGAGGTGTTCGACTGAACGGGCTGGACCACCTCGATGAAATCGGAGCCCGCCGGCATCACGATATTCTTGAGGCCATAGTGGATGATCTCAGGGTCCCGGAAGGCGATTTTCAGTCCAAACACGGCTTCGAAATCGTCCGCCACCGGCTCGAGATCGGTCGACGCGAAGGCAACCTGTCGCAGCCGATAGTCCGCGCGGCCATTGTCGGCGAACGGCGTCATCGTCCCTGAAACCTGCCGGGGCGCTTCTCGGCAAAGGCGGCGAAAGCCTCCACCCTGTCTTCGCTGTCGAACAGTTCCAGATGGCGCTCCGTCTCCAGCGCGACATAATCCGCGAAATCCATTCTCTCGGCGGCGAGATAATTGGCCTTCAATCCCCGGAGCGCCAGCGGCGCCATTCCGCAGAGCCGGGCAAGGAGAGCTTCGACTTCGGCCTCGAAAACATCGTCGGGGAAGAGCCTGGCCAGCAGTCCGATCGCATGGGCCTCTGCGGCGTCGAACTTGCGCGGCAGAAAGGACAGATCGCGCGCGCGCGCCGCGCCGATCAGTCGGGGAAGCGACCAGGGAACGCCCATGTCGCCCGCAACCCCGACATCGAGGAACGCCGTGTTGAAACGAGCGCTGCGGTCGGCAACGCGAATATCGCACGCACACGCATATCCGAACCCCGCCCCGGCGCATCCGCCCCGGATCGCGGCGACCGTGACGGCGGGCATTTCATGGAGCAGAATGCTCGATCGGAAATCTTCGGGCCTGGCATCGTCATGCCCCGCCTGAACATCGGGATCGCCATGATAAGCCTTCACATCGGCACCTGGACAGAAATCCTTGCCGTTGCCGCGGATCAGCAAAACCCGGATCGAAGAGTCCCGCGATGTCCGTTCGACCGCGTCGGCGAATTCGGCGGAGGTTTCGTCGGTCAGGCTGTTGCGGGCATGGGGCCGATTGAATTGTATCTGCGCGACCGCGTCCCGGCGATCGAAGAGGATCGTGCGATAATCGCTCATGGCAACCGCACCTCCAGCACCCCGAAACGCGGCTCGCGGCGTTCGACGAAACTGCGCGCGCCCTCTTCGGCGTCGGAATGGGCGAGTGCTTCGTTCATCTGCCATTCGCACTCGATCGAGGCCTCGCGCAGGGCGGCCGACCAATGGGCATAGACCTGCCGCTTGATGACCGCCATCGCGCGCGGAGATACGCTGGCGGCGAGTTCCTCCACATAAGCCGCAACATCGTCGAGCAGCGCTTCGGGGTTGGAGATACGATCGGCGAGCCCGATCGCCAGCGCCTCGCGAGCGCCGACCTTGCGCGAGCTCCACAGCAGGTCGAGCGCGCGGCTGGTGCCGATCTGGCGAGGCAATATCCAGCTCATCGCATGTTCGGCGATCAGGCCGCGCCGCGAAAAGATCGTCGCCAGATAGGCATCGTCGGCGACGACGCGCATGTCGCACATCATGGCGAGCACGAAACCGCCACCGGCTGCCACTCCGTTGACCGCCGCGATTACCGGCTTGGGAACGCGCAGCAGGAAACTGAACAGCGCCGGAAGGTCGCCATCGCGGATATGGTCGCGGCCCTCGCTCTCGCGCCCCTCGGTCACGCTCTGTTCGAGGAGGCTCACGTCGATTCCGGCGCAGAAAGCACGCCCCGTTCCGGTGACGACGATCGCGGTAACCGCGCTGTCCCGTACCGCCTCGTCGATCCGATCCCGAAAGGCCGCCAGCATGTCGTAGGTGAAGGCATTCAGCTTGTCGGGCCGGTTCAGGCGGACGATCGCCACCCTGCCCTTCACCTCATAACGGATATCGTCGCTCACGCTCCGCCCCCGCCGGCCTTGCGCAGGACGATCGTCTGCGGATTGGTATATTCGAGCATGCCGTCGATACCATTTTCGACCCCCATGCCCGACTGCTTATGTCCGCCGAAGGAAGCGAAAGGCGTCACATGGAGCGCTTCGTTGATCCAGACCGTCCCGGTCTCTAGCCGCCCTGCAATGGCGAGCGCGGCTTGCTCGTCCTGCGACCAGACCGATCCCGCCAGACCATAGTCCGACGCATTGGCACGCGCGACGGCTTCGTCGACCGAGCTGAATTTCATCAGCGGCAGAACGGGACCGAACTGCTCTTCCGCGACGATCCGGGCGTCATCCGGCGGATTGTCGACGAAGGTGATCGGAACGAAGTAGCCGGGCCCGTCCGGCGCTTCGCCCGCAGTGCGCAGCGCATAGCCTTGTTGCCGGGCATCTTCTATCAGATCGACAACCCGCCGATATTGCAGCCGGTTCTGGATCGGCCCGAGGTCGACGCCCTGATGCGCGCCGTTCCCGACCTTCACCGTCGCGGCATAGGCGGTCAAGGCGTCGAGCAGTTCGTCATAGATATCCGCATGGATATAGACGCGCTTGGTCGCGATGCAGATTTGCCCGGCGTTGAAGAAGGCCGCCCAGAACAGCTTCTCGGCGGTGTCGCGGACATCGACATCGGGCAGGACGATCGCGGCATCGTTGCCGCCAAGCTCAAGCGTCACACGTTTCAGCGTGGCGGCCGCCGACACCATCACCTTGCGGCCTGTCTGGGTCGAGCCCGTAAAGCTGATCTTTTCGATACCCGGATGCGCGGTCATCCACGGGCCCAGTTCGTCCTGCCCCGTCACGATGTTGAGCACGCCCGGCGGCAGTACCGCCTGCAACGCCTCGCCGATGCGAAGCGTCGTCAGCGGCGTGAAGGGCGACGGTTTCAGCACCATCGTGTTCCCGGCGACCAGTGCCGGTGCGACCTTCCACATCGCCAGCGCGATCGGGAAGTTCCACGGTGCGATTCCGCCGACTACGCCGATCGGCACGAAATGCGTTTCGGACCGTCGTTCCGCGTCATCCTCGTTGACGATCACCGGCGGCGACAGCGTCGACACCGCTTCGCACCAACGCGCGCCGTCGAGCAGATCGGCCTCCGCGGCCGCGTGCGGCTTGCCCTGTTCGGCCGTGAGGAGGTATTTCAGGTCGCCCGCCAGCTCGCGGATCACCTCGCCGATCCTCGCCACCAGCCGCTGCCGTTCGGCAAGCGGCGTCGCCCGCCAAGCCGGAAATGCCCCCCGCGCCGCCTCGACCGCTGCGTCGAGTTGAGCGCGGCTGCAATCGGGTGCGCGGCCGACGACCTCCTCGGTCGCCGGATTGAGGACATCGAACCATGCGGCGCCGGCAACCGGGCGGCCGCCGATGGTCATGGCGAAAGCGCCCGGTTCAGTCATGGGCTTCCCCCTTGCCGTGATCGGGAATGAGGACCGCCTTGATGCAGCGCCCCGCATGCTGGTCTTCGATCGCGCGGTTGATGTCCGCCAGCGGATAGGTCGTCACCAGCCGGTCGTATGGAAAGCGCCCGGCCTTGTAGTGCGCGATCAGTTCGGGAATGAAGACGTCGGGATCGCTGTCGCCTTCGATGATGCCCTGGACATGATGACCCGCCAGGATGAAGCTGTTGACGTCCAGTGTGATCGTCGTGTCCGCCGCCTGCGCCGAGACCATGCCGAAATGACCGCGCACGGCGAGCGATGCCAGCACGGCGGCGAACGAGTCCGGCCGGCCGGTGGTGTCGAAGGCATATTCGACCCCATCGGGAAGGATATCCCGCACCGCGGCCGCCACGTCGTTGCCGATCGGATCGATCGCATGCGTCGCGCCGAGTTCGAGCGCGAGATCGCGGCGCGCGGCATGCGGCTCGACCACGATGATCGTGCCGCACCGCTGCACCGCGCCACCCATCACCGCCGCCAGCCCCACCGATCCCCCGCCGACGACGAGCAGCGACGAGCCCGCGGGGCAGGCAAGCGAACGCATCACGCCCCCCGCCCCGGTCTGGATACCGCAGCCGAGCGGCCCCAGCAGTTCAAGCGGAACCCCGTCGTCGTCGATACGCACGACATTGCTTTCATAAGCGAGCGCATATTCGGCGAAGGAGGATTGGCCGAAGAAGTTGGACGAGATCGGCTGACCGTCGAGCCGCACCGCCTTGCTGCCGTCGGGACGCGCGCCGCTCATGTTGAGACCGCCGAAATGCTGGCAATAGCTGGGCATGTGATCGGCGCAACTGCGGCACGCCCCGCACGAGCGGAAGCTGAGGGCGACGCGGTCGCCGGGCCCCACTTTCGTCACGGCGGGCCCGACCTTGACCACTTCGCCCGCGCCCTCGTGCCCCAGCACCGCGGGCGATCCGACCGGGATGAACTGGTCGCGGGCGATGAGGTCGGTGTGGCACAGGCCGACGCCCGCAATGCGGACGAGTATCTCGTCGGCGCGCGGTTCGTCCAGTTCGACCTCGCTCCAGCCGAACTCGGCAACATCCTCACGTGCGATCGCAGCCTTGCACTTCATCGGTCATACCTCTTCATGATTGCGGCACCTGCCTCGATCTGGGCCGGTCACCGGAATTTTGTCGAGAAGGAAATGCCGAAGGTGCGCGGCATTCCGGTGAAGCGGATATAGCTGTCCTGTTCGCTGTCGGTGTTGGTCCAATAATATTTGTCGAGCAGATTCTTGCCCCACAGCGACAACTTCCAGTCGCTGTCGTTGCCGAAGAGGAAAATCGACGCATCGACCAGCGCGCGCGCGTTGATCGCGAGCAACGGATTCGATTCGAGTTGCCCCTTCGAACCCGACTGATAGTTCACGCCGACCGAGAAGCCCGCGCCCAGCGCATCGGATACGGGCGTCTCATAGTCGACCGAGGCCGTACCCATCCATTTGGGCGAGAGCTGGAAGGCTTCGCCGTCGAAATTGGCGGGTGTTCCGGCCAGCGTGAAGGCCGTGAAATCCTTGACCTCGGTATGCAGATAGTTGCCCGAGAGGCGGAAGGTCAGTCCCTCGGCCACCCGCCCGGTCAGATCGGCTTCGAAGCCATAGACGACCGATTTCGGGATATTGACCAGCCGCTGCAAGGTCCCGAACACCGGGTCGAAGACACGCGCCGAAAGCTGCTTGTCGCGATAGTCGTAATAATAGCCGGCCATGTTGAGCTGCAGCTTGCGATCGGCGAGCGAAAGCTTGGTGCCGACTTCATAGGCGAGCACCTCTTCCTGCTTCGCGGGAAGCAGTTGCTGCTCGACGTTGGCGGAGCTGAACGGGAACGCCCCCGCCTTGTAGCCGCGCGAGAAAGACGCGTAGAACAGGGTGCCCGGCTGCGGCGTCCAGTTGAGCGTGCCCTTGAAGGAGAAATTATCCTCGTTCAGCGGAATGGTGACCAGTCCCGACGATCCACTGAAATCATCCTTGTAGGTCAGGCATTGGTCCGGCTGCAGATTGACATTGGTTCCCGTGATCGCTGCAAGCGCGGTGTTCCAGATGGGCGCCGTATTGCCCATGAAATCGGCCGAGCATCCTTCGAACCGCTGCTTTTCCTTCGTGTAGCGCGCGCCGACGATCAGCTTGAACTGGTCGCTCAGTTCCAGATCGACATTGCCGAAGACGCCGAAGGTCTTGTCGCGGATCGCGATGAGCGCCCGATAGGCACGGAAACCGTCCGCGATTTCGTCGGGCGTATAGCTGCTGGGCACGCTGGCGGCCACGGAGCGCAGCAAGCCGATGATCGACATGTCGGTGTCGAACCCGACAAGCTCGTCCTGGACCTTGTCCACGCCATAATAGGCGCCGACGAGCCAGGTCGCGGGGCCGTCCTGTCCGGTGATCCGGAACTCCTGCGAGAAGGAATTGATCTTGCCGATGGCGTAGCGGCCGGCCGTTTCGAGCTGGGTGCCGCCCTTGTCGGTCATCTGCTCGCGATCGACATGGTTGAAGCCGGTCAAAGAGATGAACTGGTGATTGTCGTCGAGATCGAATTCGGCGCGGCCCGACAGGGCCTGGAAATTCGCGCTGACGCGGTAAGGCGGGCGCTCATATCCATTGGCAAACGGGCCGGGATAGTCGAGCGGCGTCCAGTCGGCATCGCGGTTCGACTTGCCCGTGATCACGGACGCCGACCCCAGCGGGTTGCCGAACGCGGGCTGCTGCGGGTCATAGGCGATCGCCTGCGGGGCCTGCGTATCCGATCGGTCGCGCCAGAAGCTGCCGGTCAGCGTGAGCTTCACGCCACCCCCGTCCCACGCCAGAATCGCTCGCCCCGCCTGCTGCGCGGCCTTGCCGAGTTCATCGTCGCGGGTGACGCTGCGCTGCCATTCATCGGCCCGGCCATTGACGCGAAGCGCCAAGCGCGCGCTCAGCCCCTCGGCAAGCGGCCCGGTGACATAGGCGGTCGCGTCATAGGCCAGGAAATTGCCCGCCTCGACCGCCACGCCCGCTTCGAACGTGTCGCTCGGCTTCGCCGGCACGAAATTGACGAGCCCGCCCGTCGTGTTGCGGCCATAGAGCGTTCCCTGCGGCCCCTTCAGAACCTCGACCCGCTCCATGTCGAAGAGGATATTGGTGCTCATGTAGGGATAGGCGTAGGCGACCTCGTCGACATAGATGCCGACCGGCGACGTCGCCGACATGGAGTCGGTGTTGAAGCCGATACCGCGGATCGTATAGATCGGCGTGCCGCCCGCCGACTTGGCCTCGGTGAAACCGGGGACCACGCGCGTCAGGTCCGCGACATCGCGGATATTCATGTCGCGCAACTGATCACCCGACAGCGCCGTGATCGAAATGGGAACCTTGTTGACCGACTCCTCGCGGCGCTGCGCCGTCACGATGATTTCGCCGACGCCGGGCGCACCGCCCGACGCGCTTTCCTTCTGCGCCGCCGCGTCCTGCGCGTGGGCGGCATCCCCGGCTGACATCGCCGCGATGGCGACCAACGATACGGCGGCGGCCCTGGACCATCCCGAAAAACGCGTGTTCATCACCCAACCCTCCCATTTGCCTTATCGCATCGATATCCCGACTCGGGTTCGACATTAATAACTTACTTGTGTATGTAAAAATGATTGTCAAGACAACTTGAGTCGAGTTAGGCAAAATGCCAGACAGGATGGAGCAAGCTCACTTGCACGGGCAAAGCATGGGGATTTTGACGGGATGGCCGATCTGGCAATGAAGAAAACGACGCGCGCCACGCGCGCAAAAGGGGCGCAAAGCTCGCCCGAAGCCCTGCTCGACGCGCTGCACTCGCTGATGATCGAACGCCGCGGGCTCGATGTGGCGATCGCCGACATCTCCGAGCGCTCCGGCCTCAATACGGGACTCGTGCGCTATTATTTCAAAAGCAAGAACGGCATGCTCGTCGCGCTGCTGGACCGCATCGTGAACCTGCCCATCCGCAACCTGCGGGCGCTGATCGACGCGCCGATTACGCCATGGGAAAAGCTCAAGCGGCATCTGAGCGGCCTGATCAACACCCATTACCGCTATCCCTACATGAACGAGCTGGTCGCCTATCTGATCAACGGGACCGACGAAGAGATCGCGAAACACGTCTACACCAGCAGCGTCGAACCACTGCTGATCGCCCAGCGCGCGATCATCCAGCAAGGCGTCGAATCGGGCGAGTTTCGCGACGTCGACCCGACATTCAGCTATTTCACGCTCACGGGCGCTTGCGACTATATGTTCACGGCTTCCTATGTGCATCGCTTGGGCCTCCACGCCTCCGAAGTGAGCGACGAAATGCGCCAGCGCTACACCGAACATGTCCTGAATTTCGTGCGCGCCGGGCTGCAGACCGACGTCGCCGGATAGCAATCCGGAAACCTCGCTTAAAATCTGCGGAAACTTCGCATAGCCTATTGTTACTTACACGTGTAAGGTGTAAAGGATAGGCGGCACTGCAAAAGAGATTCGCCATGACGGAACGAGGCGGCGCCAATCGTCACGACAGGAAAAGGAGTTGGGAGATGTCGGCGCAAAATCTGGTCACGCAGCCTCAGGAGCAAGGCAATGCGCCGCAATTGCCGGCAGACATGGCGAGCCGGCTGACCGACCCCGCTGTCTGGGCGGACGAGGCGGGCTTGCACGAGCTGCTGGCGACGATCCGCGCGCAATATCCGCTCGCCATTGCGGATGTCCCCGGTTTTCGTCCCTTCTGGGTCGTCTCCAAATATCAGGACATCATGGAGATCAGCCGGCAGAACAGCCTTTTCCACAGCGGCGACCTGTCCGCCGTCCTGATGCCCGAAGAGGAGTATCAAAAGCTCGCGGGGGGTGGCGAAGACGCCGAGAAGGTCCATCGTAGCATCGTCTATATGGACCCGCCCGAACACGGCCGGTATCGGATGCTCACCCAGGCATGGTTCCAGCCGGGCAGCGTCAGGAAGCGCGAAGAAGAGATACGCGCCATCGCGAAAAAGACCGTCGAACGCATGCGGGCCGCCGGCGGGACATGCGATTTCGTCTCCGACATCGCCGTGCATTATCCGCTCGAAGTGATCATGAACATCCTCGGCATCCCGGACGAGCATTATTCCCGCGTGCTTCGTCTTACGCAGGAGGTCTTCTCGGTCGCCGATGAGGAACTGGGGCGCGAAGGCGACGATACCTTCTCCCTCGGCTCGGACAATGTCTTCCGGGATTTCAATGCCTTCCTTCGCCCCTTCCACGAGGATCGCAAAGTCAATCCGCGCGACGACGTCCTGTCGATCATCGCCAATGCCCAGATCGATGGACAGCCGGTCCCCGAGATCGAGGCCCTGAGCTATTACGTCACGGTGGCGACGGCCGGCCACGACACCACCTCGTCGACTTCGGCCACCGCGCTCTGGGCCCTGTCGCGGTCGCCCGAGCTGTTCCGCGAACTCAAGGAAGATCCGTCGCGCATTCCGGCGCTGATCGACGAGGCGTTGCGATGGACGACGCCGGTCCGCCATTTCATGCGCAGCGCCACCGAGGATTATGAATTGCGCGGACAGTTGATCCGCAAGGGCGACTGGCTGATGCTCTGCTATCCTTCGGGCAATCGGGACGAGGAGATTTTCGAAAATCCGCAGCAGTTCCAGCCCGGCCGGTCGCCGAACAAGCATGTCGCCTTCGGCTATGGTGCCCACGTCTGCCTCGGCCAGCATCTGGCAAAGCTGGAAATCCGCATCCTGCTCGAAGAACTGCTTGCGAATCTCGACGCGATCGAGCCCGCCGGCCCCCCCAAATATACCAAAGCCATTTTCGTGGGCGGCCTGAAATCATTGCCGATCCGCTACCAGACGGCCTGACCGGCCCTCCGCGCAAGGCGATTGCCTTTTTCCGACATGCGAGACGGGAGTGACTTTCGGACATGAACGCTACATTTGATTTCACCGGCAAGGTGGTCGTCGTGACGGGCGGCAGTCGCGGGCTCGGCCTCGCGATGGTAGAGGGATTCGCCAAGGCGGGCGCGACGGTGGCGATCGCGAGCCGCAAGCTCGACGCCTGCGAAGAGGTCGCCCGATCGATCAGGGATCGCGGAGGAAAAGCCTCGGCTCACCAGATGCATGCCGGACGCTGGGAAGACTGCGACCGCCTGTTCGAAGAGGTGAAGCGCGACTGGGGCGGGGCCGACATATTGATCAACAACGCCGGCATGTCGCCGATCGCACCCTCCTCGGTCGAGACGAGCGAAGAGCTGTTCGACAAGATCATATCGGTCAACATGAAAGGGCCCTTTCGACTTTGCAGCCTGTTCGGGGCGGACATGGTCGGGCGCGGCGGGGGGTGCATCATCAACATCTCGTCGACCGGTTCGCTGCGTCCCGAGTTCGGCGCCGCACCTTATGATGCCGCAAAATCGGGCGTGAATATCTTCACGACCACCTTCGCGCAGGAATATGGCCCCACAGTGCGCGTCAACGCCATCGCGCCCGGTCCGTTTCACACCGACGTGAGCAAGGCCTGGTCGCGTTCCGAAGCCTTTACCCGCCACGCGAAAAAGTCGATCCCGCTCGGCCGCGCGGGCGATCCGCCCGAGATCGTCGGCGCCGCGCTCTACCTCGCCAGCGATATCGCCACCTACACGAGCGGCGCGATGATCGTCGTCGATGGCGGCCAGTCGGTGGGCATGATGCCCGGTGCATTCTCCGACTGATCTTTCGCCAGCCAAGGATTTCATCATGGACAACGCCATCCTGCCCCGTAACCGGGCAGCGGACCCCCGCATGCTCGAAAAAAAGGCCGACTGGATTCGCCTGGAAACGATCCGGCTCGTCGAGATCGCGAAGAGCGGCCATTATTCGAGCGTCTTTTCCTGCGCGGAAATGTTCGCAGCGCTCTATTATCACACGCTGCGCCTCAAGCCGGCCGATCCGCGGTGGCCGGATCGCGATCGCTTCCTGCTGGGCAAGGGTCATGCCGCGATCGGCCAATATCCGATTCTTGCCGAACTGGGCTATTTTCCCGAGGACTGGCTCGACACCTATACCCGCCTCGGCTCGCCGCTCGGCGATCATCCCGACATGAACAAGGTTCCGGGCTGCGATTTTTCCTCGGGCTCGATCGGTCACAACCTGTCCGTCGGCGTCGGCATGGCGCTGGCCGCGCGACTGCAGCAGCGCGATTTCCTGACCTGGGTCATGATCGGCGACGGCGAACTGGCGGAGGGTCAGGTCTGGGAGGCCGCGATGGCTGCCGGGCACTACGGCCTGTCGAACCTGATCGGGATCGTCGATGCGAACGGCATGGGGCTCGACGGCAACACGGAAGATGTGATGAACATCGAACCGATCGCGGCGAAGTTCGAGAGCTTCGGCTGGTCGACGAACGAGATCGACGGGCACGACATGCAGGCCGTCCTCGCGGCCTTCGACCGCGCCCAGCAAAGCGACCGGCCGCACATGATCGTCGCCCGCACCAAGAAGGGCAAGGGCGTCGGGTTCATGGAAACCACCCCCTATTGGCATCTCGGATTCCTGGGGCCCGCCGACAAGGCGGTGGCGGTCGCCGAAATTCAGGAAAGGCTCGACGCATGACCATTGCCGAACTCGAAAAGCCGCTCGACCCGGCAAGCTGGAATATCCAGACATCGATGCCGAAACTGACGGCGCTGACGATGAGCGCCGAACTCGAAGAACTGGCGGAAAGGCGGCCCGAACTTGTCGTGCTCACGGCCGACCTGGCATCGTCGAACGGCCTCGATTCCTTTCAGCGCCGCTTTCCGGACCGCTTCATCAATACCGGTATCGCCGAACAGAATATGATGTCGATCGCCGCGGGGCTCGCCGCGTCGGGTCATATCGCCTATGTTTCGACCTTCGCCTCCTTCGCCTCGCTTCTGTGTGCCGAGCAGGTCCGGACCGACCTGGCCTACACCCGGCAGAAAGTCCGCATCCTTTCGCACCATGCGGGCATCTCGATGGGCTTTTACGGCACGTCGCACCATGCGGTGGAGGACATCGCCATAACCCGCGCCATGGGACATATGACGGTGGTCTCGGCGTGCGACGGAAACGCAATCCGCGGGTTGATCCGCAGCACGATCGATATCGACGGCCCGGTCTATATCCGCATCGGTCGCGGCACGGAAAAGCCCGTCTACGACGCCGTGCCCGACTTCACCCACGGCCGCTTCAGGACATTGCGTGACGGACGGGATGCGACGATCATCGCGACGGGGATCGGGGTCAAGGCCGCGCTCGACGCCGCCGACATTCTCGCCGATACGGCGCCCCGGCTTTCGGTTCGCGTCCTCGACGCCGCCTATATCAAGCCGATCGACGCCGATGCGATCCGCGCCGCAGCGCGGGAGACCGGAGCGATCCTGACCGTCGAGGAACATAATCCGCACGGCGGGCTGGGCGGCGCGGTCGCCGAAATACTGGCCGAAGGCGGCATTGCCGTGCGCTTCGCCCGGCACGCGCTGCCGGACGAATATGCCCTCGTCGCGCCCCCGACCCATCTCTACCGCCATTACGGCCTGACCGGAGATGGCATCGCGACGGCACTCCGCACCCTGATCGGTCGGTGAAGGCCATGCGACGTTTCGAGGGCATGGTCGTCGCCATCACCGGCGCGGCATCGGGGATCGGCGAAGCGACGGCGCGTCGCTTCGCCGCCGAAGGCGCCATTCTCGCGCTCTGCGACCTCAGCGAGGATGCGCTCGCGCAGATGGTGACGCGCACCGGCATTGCCGAATCCGCCAGAACCCTGCGCGCGCTGGATGTCTCCGACATCGACGCGATCAGCAGCTTCATCGACGATGCGGCGCAATCGCTCGGCCGCCTCGACGTGCTGGTCAACAATGCGGGTATCGGCTGCTTCGGCCATGTCGACGAGATCACCGCCGAACAGTGGCGCCGGACGATGGCGGTCGACCTCGATGCCGTTTTCTTTGGCAGTCGGGCGGCCCTGCCCTATCTGCGCACCGCAGGAGGCTGCATCGTCAACACGGCTTCGATTTCCGGACTGTTCGCCGACCCGGGGCTCGCCGCCTATAATGTCGCCAAGGCGGGCGTCGTCAATCTGACGCGCAACATGGCGGTCGATCACGCCGGCGAAGGCATAAGGGTCAATTGCATCTGTCCCGGGGGTGTCGGAACCGCCATGCTGAAATCGCACCTTCGCGATGCCGCGATCATGGAGGATTATGAGCGGCTTGTCCCGATGGGCCGTGTCGGAACCGCCGACGAAATGGCCGCCGGCATAGCCTTTCTGGCATCGAGCGACGCCTCCTACATCACCGGAACGACGCTGACGATCGATGGCGGCGTGACGGCGCAGACCGGACAACCCAATTTCGATCGTCTCTACAGGCAGCGCGGATGGGACAAGAAGATACTGCGCGGCTGAACGAGCTCGCGGCCGGCCTGATCCTTCCCGAGGGACTGCGCTGGCATGATGACCGGCTGTGGTTTTCCGACATCGAAGCCAAGCGCGTGTGCTCGGTCGATCTCGAAGGAAAAATGAGAATCGAGCTGGAGCTCGACGATAATCCATCGGGGCTGGGCTGGCTGCCCGACAAAACCTTGCTCGTCGTGTCGATGCGACGGCAGCAAATCCTGGCTGTCGTCAAGGGACGGCCCGTTTTGCATGCCGACCTGACCGGGCTGGCCCTCGCGCATGCCAACGACATGATCGTCGACGCCCAGGGCCACGCCTATGTGGGCTCGATGGGGTACGACATATGGGCGGGCGAACGCTTCAGGCCCGGCAATATCTGTGCCGTCCGGCCCGACGGATCCGCCTCTGTGGCGGCGGACGGCCTGGCTTTCCCGAACGGCATGGCGATCCACCGCGACCGATCGCTGATTGTCGCAGAAAGCGGCGCGGGGAAGCTGACGGCATTCGACATCGCTGCCGACGGCGGCCTTCGGTCGAGGCGAACCTGGGTAGCGATGGACGGCGAGACGCCGGACGGGATCGCGCTCGAGGAAACGGGAGCGGTCTGGGTCGCTGGAGCCTCTTCGGGAAGCGCCATCCGTTGCATCCGGAACCATGGTGCCATTCAGCGGATTTCCTTGCCGGCCGGATGCACCGCCTATTCCGTCGCCATTGGCGGCCCAAAGAAGACCATACTTTTTATCGGCTGTTCTTCGCCATTCTCTTCTCCTGCATCGTCCCGAATGACGACGCGTCCGGGAACGATAAAATGGATCGATCTGGCTATCGGATCAAAGTGAGGCCACCTCTCGGAACCCTCGCTCCAAATATTTTTCGGATGCGAAACAGAGCATAGTGGCTTCTTACCGGCTGCCTGCTTTCAGGTGTCAACGGGTCGGGGCGTAGAGGACAGCATCGAGGACGCGTACAAGTTCTTCGCCATGAGGAATACAACGTCCGCTCAGAATCGAGATCGGTCCCATCGGAAACCTCATGAATGTCGATACAGCCTAGGACGGATCGACATTCAGCTCTGGCGGCCTGCAAATGGTGGCTTTTCGTGCTTCCGCTGCTCACGTGCCGTCAACACGCTGCGCTCCGGGTCCTGAAAATCCACCATTTTGACCTGTGGTCATCTTCGACTCCGGCTCGCCATCTTCTGAATGTCGATCCGTCCTAGAGCGCCTGCTCCTCAATGAGGCAATCGTGATGCCCAATAAATCCGCATCGGCGTTCTGAAGGTCATGCTTGCCAAAAGTGTCGCGACCGATCCCAATCGGACTGCGTCCCCGGTTCTCCCTTTTGTTCGGGAATGGTGCGCCCGACAGGATTCGAACCTGTGGCCCCCAGATTAGGAATCTGATGCTCTATCCTGCTGAGCTACGGGCGCGTGCTGCCGGGGCAGCGTCCGCCTCTCTACCGGCGCGGGCTTGCCGCCGTCAATTGGCGAGATCGGGCGGGACGACCGGGACGAGCAGCGGCATCGCCGCGATGCCGTCATCGTGCAGCGCCTGCGCTTCTTCGGGCGAGGCCTGGCCGTGGATCAGGTCTTCGGGAGCACGCCCCTCGTGCATCGCGCGCGCCGCATCGGCGAATTCGCGGCCGACCCAGCGCGACTGCGGCAGCATCTCCGCCTGCTTCGCCGCAATTTCGGCAAGGACGCGGCGCACGACCTCTGCCGGCACGGCATTCGCCGGCTCGCCGGGCGGCACCGCGGCGACCACCGCCCCGCCCGCCTGGTTCGACTTGGCCCCCACGCGCGGCGCCATCACCGCCTTGCGCACCGCGCTGTCGCCGCAGATCGGGCAGGCGATCAGGCCGCGTGCCTGCTGATCGGCGAAGCTGTCGCTGCTGGCGAACCACGCCTCGAAGCGATGTTCGCCCGCGGTGCAGCTGAGGTCGAAGACAATCACGGCCGCCCCGCCGCCAGCAGCGGGTCGAGCCCGCCCTTCGCATCGAGCGCGGCAAGATCGTCGCTGCCGCCGATGTGCCGTCCGTCGATGAAGATCTGCGGCACGGTGCGCCGTCCGCCGGCGCGCGCGACCATCGCATCGAAGCCCGCGCGATCCATCGTCACGTCGATCTCTTCATAAGCGGCGCCCTTGCCGTCGAGCAGCGCCTTCGCCCGCGTGCAATAGGGGCAGAAGAATTTGGTATAGATCTCGATCGTCGCCATGCGGCTATCCCGTCATCATCCTGCCGTCCATATCGGAATCCAGCTTGGCAAAGTCAATCGGATCGACGGGCGACGCCGCGCCGGGCACCACGCGCGCCCAAGTCAGCGCCGATACGCGCGCCGCCCCGGCCCGCCGCAGCGCCCGCGCCGCTGCGCGCAGCGTCGCGCCGCTCGCATGGACGTCGTCGACCAGGATCAGGTGCCGCCCAGCGGCGTGCGTCCGTGCCGCGGGCGCCAGCGCGAAGGCACCGGCGACGATCCGCTCGCGCTCGCGCTTCGTCCTGCCGCGCAGCGACGCGGTGGCGCGCGTGCGGACGAGCAGGTGCGGATCGTGCGCGACGCCGCTGTGCCGCGCCAGCGCGTCAGCGACGAGCGCCGCCTGATTGAAGCCGCGCGACCACAGCCGCCAGCGGTGAAGCGGGACCGGGACGAGCAGCGGTTCGCCATCCTCTTCCCCCGCCGTCAGCGCCGCCAGCGGCCGCGCGAGGAACTGCGCCATCAGCCGCGCATGGCCGAGCCGGCGGCCATATTTGAGCCGCAGCGCGACGGTGCGAGCGGCGGGGCCATAGGCGACGGCGGCGGGGGCGCCGTCGAAAGGCGGCGGGTCGGCAAGGCAGGCGCCGCATTCGAGCGGAACGCCCGCCGACGCATCGGGCAAGGGGATCGAGCAGCGCGAACAGGCGGGTCCGTCGAGGAAATCGAGCGACGACCAGCAGGCGAGACAGAATTGCCGGTCGTCGCCGACGATCACCCCGCAGGCGGGGCAGCGCGGCGGCAGCGCATAATCGGCGACGCCGCGCGCCACGCTCCGCGCCATCGTCCGCAGCAGCCCATTCCAGCGCCGCGGCGCCGCATCCTGCCCCTTTTCCCCCGCGCGCATCGCCATCTTGGGGTTGTGAAGCATCGGCCGGAGCGGCACAAGCGCGCCATGCCGTCCGCTCCCGCCCCCGCCTCATCCGCCCCGCTCTTTTCCCCCGCGCGCCATCGCGCCCAGCGCGACCGGATGGCGCGCCTGCCGAAGGATGCCGATTTCCTCGCCCCGATCATCGCCGAGACGTTGCTCGACCGGCTGGCCATGGTCACCCGCAGCTTTCCGCGCACGCTGCTGATCGGCGCGCACGACGGCGCGCTGATCGCGCATCTGCGCGGCACCGGGACCGCGCTGTCGATCCTCGAGGCCGGGCCGACGCTCGCGGCGTCGGTGGGGATGGGGGCGGGTGCGCTGGTCGGGGAAGCCGACACGATCGACCTGCCCTTCGCCAGTTTCGACCTGATCCTGTGGCCCGGCGGGCTCGACGGCGTCAACGACGTGCCCGGCGCGCTCGTCCGCCTGCGCGCGTTGCTCGCGCCCGACGGGCTGCTGCTCGGCGCCTTCGTCGGCGACGGCAGCCTGCCACGCCTGCGCCGCGCGGTGATGGCCGAGGGTGTCCGCCCCCTCGCGCGGATGCACCCGCAGATCGACCTGGCCGCGATGGGCAATCTCCTCCAGCGCACCGGCTTTGCGCTGCCCGTGGTCGATGTCGAGGCGCTGACCGTGCGCTATGGCGACGTCTTCGCCCTCGCCCACGATCTGCGCGCCGCGGGGCTGGCGAGCCGCCTGTCCCCTGCCCCGCCGCCGCTGACCCGCGAGGAAACGGCGCGGATTGCGGGCGCCTTCGCCGCCGGTGCCGACCCCGACGGCCGTATCGCCGAGCAATTCCGGCTCGTCCATTTCAGCGGCTGGGCGCCGCACCCCGACCAGCCCCAGCCGGCGCGACGCGGCAGCGGCTCCGCCTCGCTGACGGAGGCGCTGAAGCCGAAGCGATAATCGTCGAGCCGGGGCGGCGGCTGGCGTAGCGCAGACTTGCCAGCGGCTCCAGCTTTCGCTGGGGCGACGCCTGTTCAGAGCGGCGAGCCTGAAATCGGCATATATGCCCTTCAGGCAAGTAAGGAGCTGTTCCCCGGCGAAAGCCGGGGTCCAGACGGCACAGCGCTGCCCCGCGTGGACCCCGGCTTTCGCCGGGGAACGGGTCCTTGTCGAAAAGGGATAAGGGCCGATCCGGGGTGGCGATGGCGAGCGAGTTTGATGTCATCATGCTCCAACGGCACGCCGCTTTATGGCCTGTGGGGATTCAGTTTTTCCGCAAAACAAAGCCACGTGCTCCCGCGAAGGCGGGAGCCCGGAGCGGATGAAATCGGGGTTTGCGTCCCACCGCACCGGGTCCCCGCCTTCGCGGGGACACGGTCCTATGCGTCCGCAAGCACCCGAATCCCCACAGGCCATAGAGCATGATGACTTTGGATTGACCCACTTCGTCATTGCGGGCGGAGCGAAGCAATCCAGGGCGGTCTGCACACACTCTGGATTGCCGCGCGGCTTCGCCGCTCGCAATGCCGAGTCCGCCTGATGTCATCATGGTCTAAACAAGCGCCTCCAGCAGCCCGATCAGCGGGAGGTCGGCGGGCGGCATGTCGAGGCCGTAGAGCTCGACCGGCCGCACCCAGCGCAGCGCGGTCGCATGTTGCGCCACCGGCGTTCCCCGCCATTTGCGGCAGACATAGAGCAGCAACAGCAGGTGCCGGCCCGCCAGCGTGTCGCTCGCGAAGCAGGCGGGGGCGAGGCAGGCGTGATCGACGTCGATCGCCAGTTCCTCGGCCAGTTCGCGGATCAGCGCCGCCTCGGGCGTCTCGCCGGGTTCGACCTTGCCGCCCGGAAATTCCCACAGTCCCGCCATCGGCTTGCCCACCGGGCGCTGCTGGACGAGAATCCGCCCGTCGCGGTCGACGAGCGCCGCCGCGACCACGAGAAGCATGTTTTGCGCGTCGCGGGGCGCGTCGGGGACAGTCAAATTCCTTAACCTTCCTGTGCAAAATTCGGCCGCTTCGGGACGTAACATTTGGGGCAGGGGCGGAACAATGGCCAAGTTTCTCGCGCTGCTGCGGTCGACCAGGGCCGCGACAGCCATCGAATATGGGTTGATCCTGGCGATGATCTTCATCGCCGCAGTGTCCGCCATGGCGGGCGTGGGAACGTCGACCGCCAATATGTGGAATCATGTGTCGACGACCACCGATACGGCGACGAGCAAGAATTGATCCGGCGGTTTCCAAGCCGAATCGCGCATATTCCGGCGTCCGGCATTAAACTTTTCAAAACCAATTGCCCGTAAATCCCGCAGATGTTGACACCGACCAGATCGTCAACGGGGTAAGTGACCTACCAGGAGACCAGACATGAAGTTTTTCAAGAAATTCGTTCGCGACACCAAGGCCGCGACTGCCATTGAATACGGCCTGATCGCGGCGCTGATCGCCGTTGCCGCCATCACCGCGCTGACCAACGTCGGCTCGAGCGTCAGCAATACGTTCGACAAGGTCGATGGCAAGCTGACCAACGCCAACAGCAAGGCGTAATCGGCCTCCTCCATCCGCTTCGCGGGTGGCAGAATCCAGGGAAAGGGCGGTGCATGCACCGCCCTTTTTCGTGTCAGCGGCTGGCGTAGGTGACGATCTTCACCTTCTGCCCCGGCGTCAGGCGACTGTTCGCCGCCAGCCGGTTGAGTACCTGGAAGCGCTCGGCGGCATAATCGCTGTACGCCATGCGCCGCGCCAGGCTGGCGACGCTGTCGCCGTTCTTCACCGTCACGACATCGACGCGGCGCGGCCGGATCGCCGCCGCTTCGCTGGTGCTGAGCCGGCGGAGGCTGGTGAACATCGAATTGAACACGCCGCTGCCGCCCGCCTTGGTCAGCGCGACGAAGTGGAAGGCGCTGGTCCGCGAAAATTCATAGGCGAAGACGGTGACGTCGACCTGCCCCGACTGGCTGTTGGCCCGGACGGTCGTGTAATAAGCGGGGATGCCGCCCACCGTCGTGCGCTGGATCGTGCCCGGCGTCAGATTGGCCTTGCCGCCGATTTCCTTGAGAATGGCGGCGATATAGGCGTTCATGTCGCCGCTGTAGGCGCCGGTCGAGAATTGGGCCTGCCCGCCGTTGCCGCTGATCGACACCGCGCTCGTCCCGTTCTGCATGCCATAGCCGTTCGGAACCTCAAACCGCAGTTTCAGGTCGGGATGCAGGAATTCGCGCCCCTCGACAACGCCCTGCGCCGGATCGTCGCCGTAAAGCACGCCGTTAACCGATGCCAGGAAGGCGTCGGCGTTACGCACCCCGCCCGTACCCTGCCGCGCGGCAAGCGTCTGGGCGTTGCGGACGCGCGACGCGGGGTCGGGGTGGGTGCTCGCCCATTCGGGAAGCGAGCGCGCGTCACCGCCCGACAGGCGCGCTTCGAGGCTGGTCTGCGCGGCGAGGCTGGCGAGCATCGTTGACAGCGCGAGCGGGTCGTAGCCCGCGCTCTTCAGATATTGCACGCCGAGCTGGTCGGCCTCCAGTTCCTGGCTGCGCGAGAAGCCGAGCGTCGCCAGCTGCGCGACCTGCATCGCATTGTTCTGAAGCAAGCCGCCGAGTCCACCGAGCAGCCCGCCATTGTCGCCGATCGCGCCGCCGAGCACAGTGGCGAGGACGCCAAGGACGGTGTTGCGCGTCGCCGCCGACTGGCGCTTCTTGCTGTGCCGCGCCGCGACATGGCCGACCTCGTGCCCCAGCACGCCCGCCAGTTCGGCCTCGTCGTTCATCAGCGCCATCAGCTGGCGGGTGACGTAGACATAGCCGCCGGGGATCGCGAAGGCGTTGTTCACCGGCGAGTTGAGCAGGGTCACCGTGAAATCGCTCGGGCTGCGCGACAGGCCCGACTGCACCGCGATATTCTGGCCGACGCGGTTCACATAGGCGGCCTGCGCCCCGGCATAGGCACCGCCGAATTCGGCCATGAGCTGCGGATGCGCCTCGCTGCCCTGCTGGCGGTCGGCGGCGGAGATGCTGGTCGCGGTCCTGACCGCCTTGGCATCGGCGGGCGAGCCAACCCCGCTTCCGGCTGCGGCACAGCCGGCAACCAGCGCCGCGAGTGCTATCATCGTCGTTCTGCGGGCCATCAATACGCCTCCCTCTGCTTTTACTGTCCGCCGCTTGCGAACGATAGCCAGCGAATCATGCTTCTCTCTCGCTCGTCATGCTGAACTTGTTTCAGCATCCATGGCCGGACCTGTCCTTTACGCCGCTTTTCAGCGGAGGGCAGGCCATGGACCCTGAAACAAGTTCAGGGTGACGAAGGACGAAAAATCTGGACCCCGCTGGACGTGCTCGCAAACGACATGATCGCCTTTCCTTTCCGCCCTCCGTTCGAGGAGCGGGTTTGAAGAAGAACGCCATCGCCAGCGAACGGGTTCCCCTTCAGGCCCGCCCCATCGCGAGGAATTTCTCCTCGCGCGCCGCCAGCACCGCATCGCGCGGCAGACCCGACAGCGCGTCGAGTTCGCCCGCGATCGCGTCGCCGAGCGACTGGATGGCGACCTCTGGCGCGCGGTGGGCGCCGCCGACGGGTTCGGGGACGATGCGGTCGATCACCTTCAGCGCCAACAGGTCCTCCGCCGACATCTTCATTGCCGCGGCGGCGTCGGGCGCCTTGTCAGCGGTGCGCCACAGGATCGACGCGCAGCCTTCGGGCGAGATCACCGAATAGACCGCATGCTCGAACATCAGCACCCGGTTCGCGGCGGCGAGCGCGATCGCACCGCCCGAGCCGCCCTCTCCGACGATTGCCGCGACCATCGGCACGCCGAGCGCGAGGCATTGCTCGGTCGAGCGCGCGATCGCTTCGGCCTGGCCGCGTTCCTCGGCCTGGATGCCGGGGAAGGCGCCCGAGGTATCGACCAGCGTCACCACCGGCAGCCCGAAGCGGTCGGCGAGCTGCATCAGGCGGATCGCCTTGCGATAGCCCTCGGGCTTCGCCATGCCGAAATTATGCTTCATGCGCGAAGGGATGTCGTCGCCCTTCTCGTGCCCGATCACCATCACGCGGCGGCTGCGGAAGCGCGCGAGCCCACCGAGGATCGCCTGATCGTCGCCGAAATTGCGGTCGCCGGCGAGCGGCATCCAGTCGTCGAACAGGCCCGCGACATAATGTTTGAAATGCGGCCGGTCGGGATGGCGCGCGACCTGCGTCTTCTGCCACGGGGTCAGCTTCGCATAGATATCGCGCAGCATCTTCGCGGATTTCGCCTCCAGCCGCGCGATGTCGCCTTCGATGTCGAGCGACGGATCGTCCCCCATCTCGCGCAGTTCGGCAATCTGGCGATCGAGCGCCGCGACCTGTTTTTCGAAGTCCAGAAAGGCTGTCATGCCGGATTCGCTAGGCGGATGGGGCGTTCAGGTCAACGCCTGCCGGAAACGGGGGCGGGTCCTATTTGTCCGGCAGCGTCCCGCCTTGCCGATGGCTGGAGATTGCTTCGCCACGCTCGCAATGACGTTCATCGACCAAATAGCGACCGTCCCTATTCGTCGATCCGCGCCAGCGGGTGGCGACGGTTGACCAGTTCGACGAGGCGGCGGCTGTCGACATGGGTATAGATTTCGGTCGTCGCGATGTCGGCGTGCCCCAGCATCAGTTGCAGCGCGCGCAGATCGGCCCCGCCTTCGAGCAGGTGCGTCGCGAAGGCGTGGCGCAGCACATGCGGGCTGACCGCCGCCGGATCGACCCCGGCACGCGCGGCGAGTTCGCGCAGCATCTGGAACAGCCGCACGCGCGACAGATGCGCCTTGCCCGACGGAAACAGCCACGGGCTCCCCTCGGCGATCAGCGGCAGCCAGCGGTCCAGCGCCGCGCCCGCGCGCGCCGACAGCGGCACCAGCCGGTCCTTGTCGCCCTTGCCCCGCACGATCAGATAGTCGCGCCCACCCGCGACCGCGCGGCGCGGCAGCGACACCAGTTCGCTCGCGCGCAGGCCCGAGCCATAGAGGAGTTCGAGCAGCAGCAGCATCCGCACCGCAGACGCCGGCGGCGCCGCCCCGTCCGCCTCTTCGCCCGCCTGCGCGAACAGCCGGTCGACATGGTCGTGGGTCGGGATGCGCGGCAGCGGCCGCCGCGTCGCCGGGCGGGCGATGTCGAGCGCCGGATTGTCCGCCCGCTCGCCCTCGTCGAGCAGGAAGGCGAAGAACTGGCGCAGCGCCGACAGCTTGCGCGCGGCGCTGCTCGCGGCGAGGGTCCGATACTCCGCCATCAGGCCGCGCAGCGCCGCGGCATCGGCCCCCGCGAGCGGTCCGCGCACCCACTCCGCCGCCTGCACCAGGTCGCGGCGATAGGCCGCCAGCGTGTTGCGCGACGCGCCGCGCTCGGCGGCCATCATCTCGAGGAAGCGGTCGATCAGCGCCGCGTCAGACACGCACCAGCGCTTCGGCGGCGATCATCCGCGCTTCCGATCCCAGCCCGACCTCGCGCAGCGCGCGGACGATATGATAGAGGTGATAGGGCGGCATCTTCGACCAGTCGCCCTGCATCCCCGCCGCGGCGAGCAGCGCGACCATGCCGGGTTCGCGCCGCTGCGCCGCCGCCTCGATCGCACGCGTCCAGCGCGTCTGTTTCGACAGGCTGACGCCGAGATCGCTCGCCGCCGATGCCGCCTGCCCCTCTTCGATGCGGCCGAGCCCGGCAAGCCCCGCGAGCAGCAGCTTGCTGCGCAGCCCCTCGGCGCTGTCGTCGTCGCTCGCGAAATTGCCGATCGCCCCCGCCGTCGTCCCGTTCAGCGGACGCGGCGAGCCGACCGCCAGAATGCCCCAGGCGCGGCTGCCGACCGACACGGTCGGAACCCACGCCATCGCATTATTGTCATAACCCGCCGTCAGCATCGAACCGACGAGCTGCCACGGATCGTCGCCGACGTCGGTCGCGGGCGGCAGGCCCGCCGCCGCGCGCGCGGTCGCCACCATCGCGGCATAGCGTGCCGCCGGGCCGGTTCCCGCGCTCCACAATGTCTGCATCGCGGCATAGCGGTCGGCGCCGTTCGCGGCGCGGAAGGCGCTGCGAAGCCGGTCGGTCTGCTCTTCCAGCGCTTCCGAAGGCTCCTCTTCGCCCGCCGCGGCGCTGAGCAGCGAGACATAGGCGTCGCTCGACAGCACGCCGCGCGCCGCCGCATAGGGTGCGGCGGCGATGCGCTCGGGCATGTCGGTCATCGGAGCAAGCACCGTCCAGCCGCGCATCTGCGGCGGCGCCGACGCGCGCAGCGGGTCGGGAATGGGCACCGCGGCTGCGGTCGCCATGCCGAAGCGCCAGCTCGTCAGCCGGTCGACCTTGTCCCATTCGATCGTCGTCGAGCGGCGTCCGGCGCCGGTCGCGCCGAGCACGCGCTCGGCCAGCAATATGTCGAAATTGGCGATCTTGCCGCTCGACCGCACCCGCCCGATCGCCCAGCCCGCCGGTCCGGCCTCGCCCGACAGCCCGGCGCAGATCGCCGCGGCGAGCCGCCATGCCTGCTCGTCGCCGTGCGCGAGGCCGGCGGGGACATAGGCGCACAGGCCCGCAGGGTCGGCGTTGGCGAGATAGGTCTGCTGCGCGACCGCGACCAGCCGCTGGGTCGCGCGGTCGTAATCGACCGACTGGACGATCCGCCGCGCGGTCGTCGATTCGCCCATCCGCAGCAACAGCGCGGCGCGCTCCGCCGCCAGATCGGCGCCGTTGATCGTCTCCGGCGTGTCGATCGCCGAGGCGAGCGCGCGGCGCAGCAATATCTGCCCCCAGCGCGACGCGAGCGTGCCGCCGGTCGCGCGCATGATCGCGGCGGCATATTGGCCGCGCACCCCGAAGGCGTCGGGCGCGAGGCCGCCGGTTTCGGGCGTCAGCGGGCCGATGCGGGTGAGCAGCCGCCGCGCGCCGGGCGGCAGGTCGTATTTCAGCCCGCCGCTCGTCGCCTCCTCCTCGGTCCCGTCCTCCGTCGCGGCGTCGCCGGATTCGGCCGCGGCGATCGTCGGAGCGACCGGCGGCGGGGTCACGGTAGTGCCGGCGGGCGGCGCCGGGCGGAGGGAAGGGGTCGGCGCGGGACTTGTCGAGGGCGTCGGCGCCGGCCGGGGTGCCGGCGTTTCGGCGGGGCTGCCGAATCCTTCCGGCAGCAGCGATTCCTGCGCGATCGCGGGCAGTACCAGCGCCGCGGCGAGCGCGGTGCCCGACAGGCCGAGGGTCAGGGCAAGCAGCTTGCGCGTCATCGGGCCATGCTTTCGGCCAGTTTGTCGGTCACGTCCACCTCAATCATCCGCGGTTCGATCGGCCAGCCGAGGACCAGCAGCAGCAGTGCGAAGGCCGCGAGCAGCAGGGCCGATATGGCCAGTCGCCCGATCCAGCGGCTTTTTCCCGATCCGTCCTTTGCACGCAATAGTCCATGCCCATCCTTGCCGGCGGCGACGCAAAACAGCGACGCCGCGCCGCGCGAGCGGTAAAATGATTGTCCCGCGCGGCGCGGGCGGTATAGCCGCGCGCGGCATGACGCGAAACCCGAAAAGCCCGGCACCGGCCGTTCCCCCCGCGATCCGCGAGCGTTCGATCGTGCTCGTCGGGCTGATGGGGTCGGGCAAGTCGACGATCGGTCGACGGCTCGCCGACCGCCTGAAGATGCGCTTCGCCGATGCCGACGACGAGATAGAGCGCGCGGCGGGCATGACGATCTCCGACATTTTCGCGCGCTTCGGCGAGGCGCATTTCCGCGACGGCGAACGGCGCGTGATCGCGCGGCTGCTCGCCGGCCGGCCGCTGGTGCTGGCAACCGGCGGCGGCGCCTTCATCAACGAAGAGACGCGCGCGCTGATCCTGAAGGACAGCCTGTGCATCTGGCTCGACGCCGACATCCCGACTCTGGTCGAGCGCGTCGCGCGGCGCAGCCACCGCCCGCTGCTGAAGGACCGCGACCCCGGCGAGGTGCTTCGCGAACTGGCGGCGGTCCGCAACCCCATCTATGCCGAAGCGCATCTGCGCGTCAGTTCGGCGAGCAAGCCGCACGAGCATACGGTGCGCGCGATATTGGAGGCCCTATCGCAATGGAAAAGCTGACGGTCGAACTGGGTGCGCGCAGCTATCCGATCCTGATCGGCGACGGACTGCTCGCCGAGATCGGCGCGCACGTCGCACCGCTGCTGAAGCGTCCGCGCACGATGATCGTCACCGACAGCCATGTCGCCGATGCCTATCTGGCGCGCGTCGGCGCGTCGCTGGGCGCCGAAGGCATCTCCTTCTCCTCCTTCGTGCTGCCCGCGGGCGAGGGCACCAAGAGCTGGGCCGGCCTTGCGCGCCTCACCGAATGGCTGATCGGCGAAGGCATCGAGCGCAGCGACCATGTGATCGCGCTCGGCGGCGGGGTGATCGGCGACCTCGTCGGTTTCGCGTGCAGCATCGTCAAGCGCGGCTGCGCCTTCATCCAGGCGCCGACGACCCTGCTGGCGCAGGTCGACAGCAGCGTCGGCGGCAAGACCGCGATCAACGTCGCCGCAGGCAAGAATCTGATCGGCGCCTTCCATCAGCCGGCGCTGGTGGTGATCGACCCAACGACGCTAGCGACGCTGCCGCCGCGCGAGCTGGGCGCGGGCTATGCCGAGGTCGTCAAATACGGGCTGATCGACGACGCCGGTTTCTTCGCCTGGTGCGAAGCGAACGGCGCGGCGCTGCTCGCGGGGGACAGTGAGGCGCGGCACCGGGCGATCGCGCACAGCGTCGCCGCCAAGGCACGCATCGTCGCCGCCGACGAGCGCGAGACGCAGGATGTGCGCGCGCTGCTCAACCTCGGCCACAGCTTCGGCCATGCGCTCGAGGCCGAGACCGGCTATTCGGACCGGCTGCTCCATGGCGAGGCGGTCGCGGCGGGGATGGTGCTCGCGCATCAATTCTCTGCCGCCCACGGCCTCTGCTCCGCCGCCGACGCGGCGCGGGTGCGCGACCATCTCGCCGGCGTCGGCCTGCCGCACAGCCTGACGAGTGCAGGGGTCAACAGCGGCGGCGCGGCGCTCGCGGCGCATATGGCGCACGACAAGAAAGTACGTGGCGGCAAGCTGCCGCTGATCCTGACACGCGGCATCGGGCAAAGCTTCGTGACCGACGCCTACGGCCTCGACGCGGTGGCGGCCTTTCTGGACGGGCAGCGGGCCTGATCGCCCCTCTCCCCTTCAGGGGAGAGGATAGCGTAGCTTGCTCCGTCAGGAGCTAGCGAAGCTTGGAGAGGGGGACGCAACCTGCCCCTCTCCAACTCCGGCTAGGCAGCAAGCTGCCAAGCCTCCATATCCTCTCCCCTTCAGGGGAGAGGGGAGGCATCTACGCCGCCGCACCGCTTTCCTCTTCTTCGCGTGCGCGTTTCGCCGCCGCCCGCCGCTCGCGCAGCGCTTCGAGGACGCTCGTCGCCTGGCGGCCGCCGCCCGCGACGAAGCGATAATCGCGCCCGGCGCCGAGGTCGCCTTCGCTCATCTGCATGCCCAACCGCTCGGCATCGAGCTGGCGTAGCGCCGCCTCCACATCCTCCATCTCGCGCGGGTCGACGCCGAGCCGGCCGAGCGCCATCAGCCCGAGCGCGATCGAGCTTTCGAACAGCTCGCGCACCGCCCCGGAAACCCCCGCGCCGTCGATCGCCAGCAGCTGGCGGCGGTCGAACACGCGGGTCAGCACCTGCGCCTGCGGAAAGGCCTCGACGATCGGCGCCAGCGTCGCGGCGTCGACGGACGGGTCGTCGATGCAATAGATGATCAGCCGCGCTTCCTCCGCCCCCGCGCGGCGCAGCAGGTCGAGCCGCAGCCCGTCGCCGAAATAGACCTTGGTGTCGAAACGCCCCGACAGCTCGATCTGGCTCGGCTTTCTGTCGATCAGCGTCACCGAGCAGTCGACCGCGTGCAGCATCTGCGCGACGATCTGTCCGAAGCGGCCATAGCCGATGACCAGCGCCGAACCGCGCGGCGCGGCCTCGGGACCGTCATAACCGGCCTCTTCGCTCCCCGGCGCCAGTTCGAGGTTGCGCGCGAACAGCATCAGGAAGGGCGTCGTGACCATCGACAGCGTGACGACGGCGCTGAACAGGCTGGCCGCCTGCGGCGCGATGAGCAGCGCATCGGCCGCCTGCGTGAAGAGCAGGAAACCGAACTCGCCGCCCTGGCTGAGCAGCAGCGCGAGGCCGAAGGCGACCTGCCACGACTTGCCCGCCGCGCGCACCAGCAGCGTCAGCACGGCGACCTTGACGATCACCAGCCCCGCCGCGAGCCCGACGACGCGCAGCGGGTCGGCGAGCACGACGTTGACGTCGAGCACCATGCCCACCGCGAGGAAGAAGAGGCCGAGCAGGATCAGGCGGAACGGCTCGACATCAGCCTCGATCTCGTGCCGATAGGGCGAATCGGCCAGCATCACGCCCGCAACGAAGGCACCGAGCGCGGTCGAGACGTGCAGGCTGTGCATCAGCGCCGCGCTCGCCAGCACGACGAGCAGGCCGACGACCACGAACAGCTCGCGCTCGCCATAGCGGCCGACGAGACGCAGCAGCGGATTGACGACGAAGCGCCCCGCGAGCACCAGCCCGACGATCGCGAGCACCGTGTAGAGCGCCAGCACCCCGCCCGGCGGCGCCGCGGGATTGGCGGGCGCGCGCGACAGGGCGGCGACGATGGTGATCATCGGCACGATCGCGAGATCCTGAAACAACAGGATCGAAAAGGCCTTTTCGCCGAAAGGCGAGTTGATCCGCCCCGAACTCTTGAGACTGGGCAGCACCTGCGCGGTCGACGAGAGCGCGAGCGGCAGGCCGAGCGCGAGCGCCGCCTGCCAGCTGAAGCCCTGCGTCAGCAGGATCAGCCCGGTGAGCACGAGTCCCGTCACCACCACCTGCGCGAGCCCGAGCCCAAAGATCGCCTTGCGGAGCTGCCACAGCCGCCGCGGATGCAGTTCGAGCCCGACGAGGAAGAGCAGGAAGGCGATGCCGATCTCCGCGAACGCGAGCTTCGATTCGCCGCCGCCGACGAGCCCCAACCCATAGGGGCCGACAAGCGCCCCGGCGACCAGATAGCCGAGCACCGCGCCGAGCCCGAGGCGGCGGAACAGCATCACGAACAGCGTCGCGACGCCGAGCAGGATCGCGCCTTCGAACAGCAAGGTGTCGGTCGGCGTTTCGGATACCCGCTCGGTCACCGCCGCGCCCGCCGAGAGGAGCGGCAGCATCATCCCGCGACGTCGGCGCCCGCGAGCGCCGCGACCGCGGCATCGAAGGGCAGCAGGATCGCGCCGTGCCGCGCCGGATAGTCGCGCGCCGGCGCGAGCAGGTCGAACCCCGGCCAGTCGGGCGCCGCACTCTCGCCCGCGAACCAGCCGGCGATCGAATCGCGCGCGGCGCGCAGGTCGGCAAGGCTGCGCCCCGGCGCATGGCGCGCAAGCAGCGCCGCCGATGCCTGCCCCAGCGCGCATGCCTCGACATGCAGGCCGACCGCGCGCACCGTCCCGGCGGCGTCGGCATCGACATCGATGATGATCCGGCTGCCGCACAGCGGCGCGCGCAGCGAGGCGCGCTGCCCGGCATCCAGCAGCGGATAGTCGGCGTTGGCGACGGCCAGCGCCAATATGTCGCGATTGTAGAGCGGCGCGCTCATCGCGCCCGATCCGCCCCGCCCTGCGTCGCGGCATCCTGTTCCGCCGCGTCGGGCACCGCCGCCGCGCGCGCGTCGGCGCGGCGGTCGGCAATAACCTTGCTCAGCGCCGCGCTCGTCGCGCTCAGCGCGGGATAGGTGCGGCTTTCGGTCATCCAGCCCGGACGTGCCGCGTTGCCGTAACCGACATCGTAGAGCAATGTCGCCGCCATGAAGAGTAATGTCGCGAGCAACAGCCCCTTCACCGCCCCGAACCCCGCGCCGAGCCCGCGGTCGAAACCGCCGACCAGCGAGGCGCGGCTGCGCTGCCCCATCGCGCGCGATCCCCATTTCGTCACCGCGAACACGCCGCCGAACAACAGCACGAAGGACAGCATCGCCGCGCCGCCGGGGGCGCTGATATAAGCGCCCAGCAGGCCGGTCAGCGTCGCATGGAAGAAGCGCACCGCCAGGAAGGCGAGCACCCAGGCGAGGAGCGACGTCACCTCCTGCACCAGCCCGCGCGAAAAGCCGAGCACCGCCCCGCCGCCGACGAGCGTCAGCACGATGATGTCGAGGGCCGTCAGATTCGCCATCGGACCGCAATCCAAAAATCACGCATGAAATACAACCGTTCGTGCTGAGCTTGTCGAAGCACCGTCCTTTTTCTCCTTCCCGGCGGAAAGAACAGCCCTTCGACAAGCTCAGGGCGAACGGAATAGCTTGATGTCCGTCGATCTAGGCACGCCCGAGCATCAGGTCAACGAGTTCGCCGAGCCGGCCGAAGCCGGTGACGCCGATCCCCTTCACACCCTTCATCCCCTTTGGCCCCCAGCCGCTTGAAAAGCCGAGCTTCGCCGCCTCGCGCAGGCGCAGCGCGTCGTGCGCGACCGGGCGCACCTCGCCCGACAGCGACAGTTCGCCGAAGACGATCGCGTCGGCGGGCACCGGCCGCTCGCTGAACGCCGAGATCAGCGCCGCCGCCACCGCGAGGTCGGCCGCCGGATCGGTGAGGCGATAGCCGCCCGCGATGTTCAGATAGACTTCGGCGCTCCCCATCTGGAGCCCGCAGCGCGCCTCGAGCACCGCGAGCACCATCGCGAGCCGCCCGCTGTCCCAGCCGACGACGGCGCGGCGCGGCGTCGCGCCGCTCGCAAGGCGGACGGTCAGCGCCTGTACCTCGACCAGCACCGGCCGCGTGCCCTCCAGCGCGGGGAATACCACCGACCCCGGCACGTCGCGGCTGCGGTCGGTCAGGAACAGGCTCGACGGGTTGGCGACCTCGCCCAGCCCCTCCTCGCCCATCGCGAACACCCCGATCTCGTCGGTGCCGCCAAAGCGGTTCTTGACCGCGCGCAGGATGCGATACTGGTGGCTGCGCTCGCCCTCGAACGCCAGCACGGTGTCGACCATATGTTCGAGCACGCGCGGTCCCGCGATCGTTCCGTCCTTCGTCACATGGCCGACGAGCACGATCGCCGCGCCGCTGTCCTTGGCATAGCGGATCAGTTCCTGCGCGCTCGCGCGCACCTGACTGACGGTGCCCGGCGCGCTGTCGATCAGGTCGCTGTGCATCGTCTGGATCGAATCTATGACGACGAAATCGGCGCCGCGCCCCTCCAGCGTCGCGAGGATGTCGCGCACCGAGGTCGCGCTGGCGAGCGCCACCGGCGCGTCGCCGAGCCCCAACCGCTGCGCGCGCAGCCGCACCTGCGCCGCCGCTTCCTCGCCGCTGATATAGACGACCGACTTGCCCGCCCTGGCGATCCGTCCCGCGGCCTGAAGCAGCAAGGTCGATTTGCCGATCCCCGGATCGCCGCCGATCAGCGTCGCCGACCCGGCGACGAAGCCGCCGCCGAGCGCGCGGTCGAACTCGGCGATGCCGCACAGCATCCGCTCGGGCATCGCACTCTGTTCGTCGAGCGTTTCGAGCGCGAGCGTGCGGCCGCCCTTCGACAGGTCGTGCTTCGCGGAAAAGACCGTTTCGGCCGCTTCCTCGACCAGCGTGTTCCACTCGCCGCAATCGGCGCACTGGCCCTGCCAGCGATAGCTGACGGCGCCGCAATTCTGGCAGACATATTGGCGTTTCGCTTTGGCCATGCCTGGCGCTTAATGGGAACAAAGGTCGAACGCCACCCCTAATCCGTTCGCCCTGAGCTTGTCGAAGGGCCGCCCTTCTTGAAATCGAAGAAAATGCGGTGCTTCGACAAGCTCAGCACGAACGAGATTGGAGGGACGGTTCATATTTCGCACGCGTTGCTCTAGGGCGGTCGCAATCCCGAATCACCATCCAGCAGGATCATCCGAGCCATGAAATTCTTCGCCGACACCGCCGAAATCGACGCCATTCAGGAACTCGCCGCAACCGGCCTGCTCGACGGCGTCACGACCAACCCGTCGCTGATCGCCAAATCGGGCCGCGACTTCAAGGAGGTGACGGAGGAAATCTGCGCCCTCGTCGACGGTCCCGTGTCGGCCGAGGTGGTCGCGCTCGATCATGAAACGATGATGAAGGAGGCCGAAATCCTCCGCAGGATCGCCGACAATGTCTGCATCAAGGTGCCGCTGACCATCGACGGGCTCAAGACCTGCAAGGCGCTGACCGGCGACGGGACGATGGTCAACGTCACGCTCTGCTTCTCGGCGACGCAGGCGCTGCTCGCGGCAAAGGCGGGGGCGACCTTCGTCTCACCCTTCGTCGGCCGCCACGACGACAACGGCTTCGACGGCATGCAGCTGATCGCCGACATCCGCCTGATCTACGACAATTACGCCTTCGACACCGAAATCCTCGTCGCCAGCGTGCGCCACGGCATCCACGTGCTCGAAGCCGCGAAGATCGGCGCCGACGTGATGACCGCGCCGCCGTCGGTCATCAAGGGACTGTTCAAGCATGTCCTGACCGAAAAGGGCATCGAAGGCTTCCTCGCCGACTGGGCGAAGACCGGGCAGTCGATCTGACGCGACACGGACGACGCCCGTCCTCAATTCGTCATGCTGAACTTGTTTCAGCATCCATGGCCCGAATCTCCGGCGAACGCCGCGCTACGGGAGAGGGCCGGCCATGGACCCTGAAACAAGTTCAGGGTGACGAGACGGAAGTGGCGCGCGGCCCCACCTTCGCGGCGGCGGCGGTTAGCAGTTGACGTAAACGTCAACTCGCGCCGATACTCGCCCGAAAGGGAGAGATTCGCATGACCGACACCGCCGCCCCCGCCGTCCTGACGACACGCAACGGTCATATATTGATCGTCACGATCAACCGGCCCGAGGCGCGCAACGCCGTCAACGCGGCGGTCCACGTCGGCATCGGCACCGCGCTCGACGAAGCGGAAAGCGACCCCGAAATCCGCGTCGTCATCATCACCGGCGCGGGCGACAAGGCGTTCTGCGCGGGCGCCGATCTCGTCGCGCTGTCGCGCGGCGGCGCGCTGGCTCCCGAAGACAAGGCGCAGCAGGCATGGGGCTTCGGCGGCTTTGCCGCGCACCCGATCTCGAAACCGGTGATCGGCGCGGTCAACGGCTTCGCCTTCGGCGGCGGCTGCGAGCTCGCGCTGATGTGCGACCTGATCGTCGCCGCCGAAAATGCGCAGTTCGGCCTGCCCGAGGTCAAGGTCGGGCTGTTCGCGGCGGCGGGCGGCGCCTTCCGCATCGTCAAGCAACTGCCGGCGAAGCTGGCGATGGAACATCTGCTCACCGGCGATCCCTTCGATGCCGAGACCGCGCTGCGCTATGGTTTCGCCAACCGCGTCGTGCCGCTCGCCGACCTGATGCCGACCGCGATCGCGCTCGCCGAGAAGATCGCGGGCAACGCCCCCTTGTCGGTGCAGGCGTCGAAGCGCGTCGCGCTCCGGATGCAGGACGGACAGATTGCCGGCGACGATGCGCATTGGGCCGACAACAGCCGCGAACGCAAGGCGCTGATGGCAAGCGAGGACGCGCGCGAAGGCCCGCGCGCCTTCGCGGAGAAACGCAAGCCGGTGTGGAAGGCACGCTGACATGAGCATGACCGATCCCGAACGCATTCCCGTCATCATCGGCGTCGGGCAGGTGGGCGACCGCCCCGACGATCCCGACCGGGGGCTCGACTCGCTCGGCCTGATGGTCGAGGCGTTAGAGGTCGCGGCGCAGGACGCCGGCGTTCCGCTCGCCGACATCGACAGCCTCGCGATCGTCGACCAGATCAGCTTCCATCATCTCGGCAAGCTGTGCGAACCGCTCGCGGCGGCGATCGGAGCGGCGCCCGCGATCAACTACCAGTCGGCGGCACCGCATGGCGACACGCCGATCCGCCTGCTCAACGAGGCCGCGAACCGCATCGGCGCGGGCGAGGTCAAGCTTGCGGCCGTCGTCGGCGGCGAGGCGCTGCGCACCGCCGCGGGTCGCGCCGCCAAGGCGGCGAGCGGCGAGGACAAGAGCTATAATGCCGTGCGCAAGGTGGCGACGCGGCGCGAGCCCAACTACGCCCAGAGGCACGGCCTGTCGGCGCCGGTCGACATCTATCCGCTCTACGAAAATGCGACGCGCGCGGCGTGGGGCGAAAGCCTCGAGGACGCGCAGTTCGAAAGCGCCGAAATCTGGTCGCGCTTTTCCGAGGTCGCGGCGGAAAACCCCGGCGCATGGATAAGAAAGCCCGCCTCGCCCGCCGACATCCTCGACGTGAACGAACGCAACCGCCCGATCGCCTTTCCCTATTCGAAGCTGATGGTCGCCAATTCGTCGGTGAACCAGGGCGCGGGCTTCCTCGTCGCCAGCCTTGCCGAGGCACGGCGGCGCGGCATCGCCGAGGATCGGCTGATCTATGTCGGCATGGGCGCGGCCGCGAAGGAACCCGCGAGCATTCTGGCGCGCGACCGCTACGACCATAGCGTCAGCATGGAGACGTCGATCGCCCGCACGCTCGACCTGAACGACATGACGGTCGAGGATTTCGACTGCGTCGAACTCTACAGCTGTTTTCCCTGTGTGCCGAAGATGGCGCGGCGCATCCTCGGCTGGCCGTGGGACCGGCCCGCGAGCGTGTTCGGCGGCCTGACCTTCGGCGGCGGCCCGATCGCCAATTACATGAGCCACGCGGTCGTCTCGATGGTCGACAAGCTGCGCCGCGAAGGCCGCTATGGCTTCCTGTTCGCCAATGGCGGTTTCGCGACCGACAATCATTGCATCGTGCTGGGCAACCGGCCGATCGCCGCGGCACGCTTTCCGCAGGATTTCGACTATCAGGCCGAAGCCGAGGAAAAGCGCGGTCCCGTCCCCGAACTCGTCGAGGATTATGCGGGGCCGGCGACGATCGAGAGCTATACGGTCTTCTACGGGCGCGACGGCGCGCCCAGGGCAGGCGTCGTCGTCGCGCGCACGCCCGAAGGGCAGCGCACGCTCGCGCATGTCGACGTGCGCGACGCGGCGATGCTGGCGTTCCTGACCGATGGCAAGGCCGAACCGGTGGGAACGGAGGGGCGCATTGTAGCGCTGGACGAGGGATTCGGCTGGCGGGCGAACTGATCCTCTCCCCTCCCGCGAGCGGGAGGGGTCGGGGGTGGGCCAGCAGTGTTGCATTCGCCCACCCCGCTGCGGCTAGCGAACAAGTTCGCAAGCCTCGCTGCCCCTCCCGCAAGTGGGAGGGGAACTAGATCTCGAACGACACCCCCTGCGCGAGCGGCAGTGCGTCCGAATAATTCACCGTGTTCGTCGCGCGGCGCATATAGGCCTTCCAGCTGTCCGACCCCGATTCGCGGCCGCCGCCCGTCTCTTTCTCGCCACCGAAGGCGCCGCCGATCTCGGCCCCGCTCGTCCCCAGATTGACGTTGGCGATGCCGCAGTCGCTTGCGGCGAGGAAGCGCTCAGCCTCTGTCAGGTCGCGCGTGAAGATCGCCGACGAAAGCCCCGCGGCGACGGCGTTGTGCAGCCGGATCGCCGCGTCCAGATCGTCGTAGCGCATCACATAGAGGATCGGTGCGAACGTCTCCTCCAGCACCGGCCCGACCTGCCCCGGCATCTCGACCAGCGCCGGACGGACATAATAGCTCGCGCCCTCGCCGATACGCGTCCCCCCATGGACGACGCCGCCCGCATCGCGCGCGGCGGCCAGCGCCGCCTGCATCGCCTCGAACGCGGCCCGGTCGATCAGCGGCCCGACAAGCACGTCGCCTTCCAGCGGGTTACCGACCGCGACGCTCGCATAGGCGGCTTTCAGCCGCGCGACGAAAGCGTCGTGGATGCTGTCGTGGACGAACAGCCGCCGCGTCGTCGTGCAGCGCTGCCCCGCCGTGCCCATCGCCCCGAACGCCACCCCGCGCAGCGCGAGATCGAGGTCGGCCGACGGCGCGACGATCACGCCGTTGTTGCCGCCGAGTTCGAGGATCGCGCGCGCGAAGCGCCCGGCCAGCCGCGGCGCGACCGCGCGGCCCATCCGCGTCGAGCCGGTCGCCGAAACGAGCGCGACGCGGACGTCGTCGACCAGGGCCTCGCCTGCCTCGCGCCCGCCGATCAGAAACTGCGACAGCCCCGCAGGCGCTTCGCCGAAACGCGCCAGCGCGCGCTCGAAGATCGCCTGCGTCGCCAGCGCGGTGAGCGGCGTCTTTTCGGACGGCTTCCACACCACGCTGTTGCCGCACACCAGCGCCAGCGCGGCATTCCACGCCCATACCGCGACCGGGAAATTGAAGGCCGAGATCACGCCGACGACGCCGATCGGGTGCCAGACCTCCATCATCCGGTGCCCCGGGCGCTCGGTCGCGATGGTGAGGCCATAGAGCTGCCGCGACAGCCCGACCGCGAAGTCGCAGATGTCGATCATCTCCTGCACCTCGCCCGCGCCCTCCGAGGGAATCTTGCCCGCCTCGATCGTCACCAGCCGGGCGAGGCTATCCTTCGCGGCGCGCAATTCCTCGCCGAACAGCCGCACCAGCTCGCCGCGCCGCGGCGCCGGGACCCGGCTCCACGCGCGGAATGCCGCGGTCGCGCGATCCAGCGCCGCATCGATGTCGGCCGCGCCGGAAACGCGCACCATCGCGACCTGCTCGCCGGTCAGCGGCGACAGCGATGGCATCGATCCGTCGGTCCATGCAGCACGGTCGACACCCAATGCGTCGAGCAAGCGCGCGGTCTCTGCGCCGATCGGGGCCATGATCGATCCTTTCGTTGTAAACTGGCTGCCGTCTAAGCCCCTCTCCCCGTGCGTGTCGAGCGCGGTCGCGGCATCCCGAAGGCATATGCGACCGACGGACATCTCGACTTCGCTCGATTCGAACGGATAAGGAGGAAGATATGGAGTCGCGGCCGACGGCACCGGACAGTGATCGATGGGCCGGATAACGGGAGAATCAAGGATGTCCGAACTGCCCCCTTCCGAGCCCTTCGTCCCGGTCCCGCCCGCGGCAGCGGCGAACACGCACACCAGCGCCGCCGATTACGAGCGGCTCTATGCCGAAAGCATCGCCGATCCCGATGCCTTCTGGGCGAAGGAGGCCGAACGGCTCGACTGGTTCACCCCGCCCACGAAGATCGCCAACTGGTCGTTCGATCCCGTCAGCATCAAATGGTATGAGGACGGCGTCCTCAACCTCTGCCACAATGCGCTCGACCGCCATGTCGCGGCGGGTCGCGGCGACCGGACCGCGATCATCTTCGAACCCGACGCCCCCGACGGCGAGGCACGGACGATCAGCTATGCCGCGCTGCTCGCCGACGTCGTCCGCATGGCGAACACGCTGAAGAAGCTGGGTGTCCGCAAGGGCGACCGCGTCACCATCTATATGCCGATGATCCCCGAAGGCGCGGTGGCGATGCTCGCCTGCGCGCGGATCGGCGCAATCCACAGCGTCATCTTCGGCGGCTTCTCGCCCGAGGCGATCCACGGCCGCATCGAGGATTGCGGCAGCGACTGGGTGATCTGCGCCGACGAGGGGCTGCGCGGCGGCCGCACCATTCCGCTGAAGGCCAATGTCGACAAGGCGCTCGAACGCGTCGCGGTGAAGGGCGTGCTCGTCATCGCGCACACCGGCGGCGACATCGCGATGAAGGAAGGCCGCGACCATTGGTACGACGCGCTGTCGGCCGACGTCGGCGCCGAATGTCCCTGCGAGCCGATGGGGGCGGAGGACCCGCTGTTCATCCTCTATACCTCGGGCTCGACCGGTAAGCCCAAGGGCGTGCTCCACACCACCGGCGGCTATTCGGTGTGGATCGCATCGACCTTCTGGTACGGCTTCGACTATCGCCCCGGCGAGATTTTCTGGTGCACCGCCGATATCGGCTGGGTCACCGGGCACAGCTATGTCGTCTACGGCCCGCTGCAGAACGGCGCGACGACGCTGATGTTCGAGGGCGTTCCCAATTATCCCGACCACGACCGCTTCTGGCAGGTCGTCGACAAGCACAAGGTCGACATCCTCTATACCGCGCCGACCGCGATTCGCGCGCTGATGCGCGAAGGCGACGATTATGTGACGCGCCACGACCTGTCGTCGCTGCGCCTGTTGGGCAGCGTCGGCGAACCGATCAACCCGGAGGCGTGGCGCTGGTATCACGACGTCGTCGGCAAGGGGCGCGTGCCGGTGGTCGACACCTGGTGGCAGACCGAAACCGGCGGCACGATGATCACCACCCTGCCCGGCGCGCATCCGATGCAGCCGGGAAGCGCGGGGCGCCCCTTCTTCGGCGTCCGCCCGCAACTCGTCGATGCCGACGGCAACGTCCTCGCCGACGAACAGGATGGCGGGGTCGCCGAGGGCAATCTGTGCATCACGCACAGCTGGCCGGGGCAGATGCGCACCGTCTATGGCGATCACGAGCGCTTCGTTCAGACCTATTTCTCGACCTACAAGGGCAAATATTTCACCGGCGACGGCTGCCGCCGCGACGCCGAAGGCTATTGGCGGATCACCGGCCGCGTTGACGACGTCATCAACGTGTCGGGACACCGCATGGGCACCGCCGAGGTCGAAAGCGCGCTGGTGCTGCACGAACTGGTGGCGGAGGCGGCGGTCGTCGGCTTCCCGCATGACATCAAGGGCCAGGGCATCTACGCCTATGTCACGTTGAACGCGGGCATCGAGCCGACCGACGAGATCGTCACCATGCTGAAGCAGCAGGTGCGCACCGAAATCGGCCCGATCGCGACCCCCGACCATATCCATCTGACCCCGGCGCTGCCCAAGACGCGCTCGGGCAAGATCATGCGGCGCATCCTGCGCAAGATCGCGGAGAACGACTTCGGGTCGCTCGGCGACACTTCGACCCTCGCCGACCCGAGCCTGGTCGACGGGCTGATCGAGGAGCGGCGGAACCGGTAGCTTCGCCGCCTCCGGCGAAAGCCGGAGCGGCGTCGGTCGTCGGAAATGCCGGTGGTCAGAAATGAAAGTCCGGCAGCGTGTCGAGCGCGCGCCCCAGCGCCGCGGCCCAGCCGTCGGACACGCTCTGGTAATAGGGATCGCCACGTTCGAAGCGGCGTTCGTGCACGGTGGTGAAATCGTCGCGCGCATGGACCTTCAGGTCGATTGGCAGGTCGACCCCGGCGTTGGCGCGGATCGTCGAATCGAACGAGACGCACAGCAGTTTCACCGCATCCTCGAACGCCATGGCGGGATGATAGGAGCGGACGATCATCGGGCGGCCGTATTTGGTCTCGCCGATCTGGAAGAAGGGGTTGTCCTCGCCCGATTCGATGAAATTGCCCTCGGGATAGATCAGGAACAGCCGCGGCTCGCCGCCGCGAATCTGCCCCCCGACGATCAGCGAGGCGCGGAAGATCGATTCGGCGTTCTGGCCCTCCACGCCATAGCGCATCACGATGCCGCGCAGCGTCTCGCCGATGATCGTCGCGACCTCGAACATCGACGCCGCGGTGAGGATCGGCGGATGCCGGTCGCCGGGCGCCTTGAGCCGCTCGTCGAGCAGGCTGACGACCCCCTGCGTCGTCGCCAGATTGCCCGCCGACATCAGCGTGATCACGCGCTCGCCGGGAACGTGCCAGCTCCGCATCTTGCGGACCTGCGAGATGTCGTCGACACCCGCGTTGGTGCGGGTGTCCGACATGAACACCAGTCCCTTGTTCAGGCGCATGCCGACGCAATAGGTCATCGCCCGAAGTTCGCCCGGTCCGCCGCCGCCGTCAAGGGCAGCGGCGCGCGCGGCCTCAAAGCGCCCCGTGGCAATGCTTGTATTTGCGGCCCGACCCGCAGGGACAGGGCGCGTTGCGGCTGATCTCCATCGCCGCATAAGGATTCTCACCCTCGGGCAGGTCGGGACGCGGCGCCGCCATCGGGGGCAGCGTGTCGGCGATCACGCCGAGCGATCCGCCGTCGATGTCGGCGCTGTTGTCCTCGCCGGTGAAGGGGTCGATGTGCGTGGTCAGGAAGTCGGGGAGATCGGGCAGCGGCAGCGGCTCGGGCTCCTGGAACTGGAAGTCGATCCGCGCGACAGTGCGCGTCACATCCTCGCGGATGTTCTGGAGCATGCGCTCGAACAGGGCGAAGGCTTCCTGCTTATATTCGTTGATCGGCTGCTTCTGCGCATAGGCGCGCAGGAAGACGACCTGGCGCAGCGCGTCGAGCGTCGACAGATGCTCCTTCCAATGATGGTCGAGCGTCTGGAGCAGGATCGACTTCTCGATTCCGCGCCACGTTTCGGGGTCGACCTGCGCCGCCTTCGCGGCGGCGGCGTCCTCGGCCATCTTCTGGATGCGCTCCTCGAAGATTTCGGGATCGACCTCGTCCTCTTCCATCCACGCTTCGAGCGGCGGCGTCAGTTCGAGCACGTCGGCGATGCGCGCCTTCATCTGCGCGATGTCCCACTGCTCGGGATAGCTGCCGGGCGGGCAGGCGTCGGCGACGATCGAATTGACCGTTTCGGCGCGCATCGCGTCCATCGCGTCGTCGACCGTGTCGCTGTCGATGATCTCGCCGCGCTGGTCGTAGATGACCTTGCGCTGGTCGTTCATGACGTTGTCATATTCGACGACCTGTTTGCGGATGTCGTAGTTGCGCGCCTCCACCTTCTTCTGCGCGGTCTCGATCGCCTTCGACAGCCATTTCGACCCGATCGCCTCGCCGTCCTCCAGATTCTTGTTCATCATCTTGGCGAACAGCGTGTCGGGGCCGAAGATGCGCAGCAGGTCATCGTCGAGGCACAGGTAGAATTTCGACAGGCCGGGGTCGCCCTGGCGTCCCGAGCGGCCGCGCAACTGGTTGTCGATGCGGCGGCTTTCATGGCGTTCGGTGCCGAGCACGAACAGCCCACCCGCCGCCTTCACCGCCTCGCGTTCGGCGGCGACCTCCTCGCGGATGCGCGCTTCGGCCGCGTCGCGCTCGGGCCCCGCGGGCATGTCGCCCACTTCGTTCTCGATGCGCGATTCCTCGTTGCCGCCCAGCTTGATGTCGGTGCCGCGGCCCGCCATGTTGGTCGCGATGGTGACGGCGCCCAGCCGCCCCGCCTGCGCGACGATATTGGCCTCGCTCTCGTGGAAGCGCGCGTTGAGCACGCTGTGCGCGACGCCCTCCTTTTCGAGGAAGGAGGAGAGCAGTTCCGACTTCTCGATCGACACGGTGCCGACCAGCACCGGCTGGCCGCGCTCGTTCGCCTCGCGGATCGTGCGCGCGATGGCGCCGAACTTGTCGGTGATGTTCTTGTAGAACTCGTCCTCCTCGTCGGCCCTCGCGATCGGGCGATTGGTCGGGATGGTGACGACGTTCATCTTGTAGATTTCAAAGAATTCGGCCGCCTCGGTCGCCGCGGTGCCAGTCATGCCCGCGAGCTTCGGGTACATGCGGAAATAATTCTGGAAGGTGATCGACGCGAGCGTCTGGTTCTCGGGCTCGATCTTGACCCCTTCCTTCGCCTCGACCGCCTGATGCAGGCCGTCGGACCAGCGGCGGCCGTCCATCATGCGGCCGGTGAACTCGTCGATGATGACGACCTTGTCGTCCTTGACGATATAGTCGGTGTCGCGGCGGAACATCTGGATCGCCTTCAGCGCCTGGTTGACGTGATGGACGACCTGGGTGTTCTCGATGTCGTAGAGGTTGCTGCCCTGGAGCAGCCCGGCGGCCTCGAGCAGTCGCTCGACATGCTCGGTGCCGTCCTCGGTCAGGCTGATCGACTTGGTCTTCTCGTCCTTCTCGTAATCGGCTTCGACGAGCTGGTTCACCACCTCGTTGACGCGGATGTAGAGTTCCGACTTGTCGTCGGTCGGGCCGGAGATGATCAGCGGCGTGCGCGCCTCGTCGATCAGGATCGAATCGACCTCGTCGACGATGCCGAAGTTGAAGGGACGGTGCACCATCTGCGTGCGGTCGAATTTCATGTTGTCGCGCAGATAGTCGAACCCCAGTTCGTTGTTCGTCGCATAGGTGATGTCGCAATTATAGGCTTCGCGCCGCTGCGTCTCGTTGAGGTTCGGGACGATGACGCCGGTGGTGAGGCCAAGGAAGCCATAGACCTCGGCCATCCATTCGGCGTCGCGGCGAGCCAGATAGTCGTTGACCGTGACGACGTGGACGCCCTTGCCCTCGAGCGCGTTCAGATAGACGGGCAGTGTCGCCATCAGCGTCTTGCCCTCGCCGGTCGCCATCTCGGCGATCTCGCCGCGGTGGATGACGATGCCGCCGACCATCTGCACGTCGAAATGCCGCATGCCGAGCCGGCGCCTCGCGGCCTCGCGGACAGTGGCGAAGGCTTCGGGCAGGATATCGTCGAGCGTCTCGCCGGCTTCGAGCCGGTCGCGGAATTTCTGTGTCTGCGCGCGCAGGCCGTCGTCGTCGAGCGCCTCCATCGCGGGCTCGAAGGCGTTGATCCCGGTGACGATCTTGCGGATCGAGGCGACGTAGCGGTCGTTGGACGAACCGAAAAGGCTTTTGGCGAAGCTGCCGAACATGGCGATTTCCTTGGTATATGAACTGAAAGAGGCGGCTTGTGCGCCGCCGGGCCGCTGATTGCGGCCGCTGGTCGATCGTCAGGCGCGAAGGCCCGCGAAAAAGGCTATTCGAGCGCCCGGTCGATGCGGCCGAGCAGGCCGGGAAGATGCGGCGCCGACGAGCGCGGCGCCTTGCGGCAGACGCAGGAGGCGCGGCGGGTCGGGGTCGGGTCGACGGGACGGCGGACCTTGTCGTTATTCTCGCTCTGGCTCGCCACATCGGCGAGCAGGACGAGCGACCCCATCGTGGCGGGCGCCAGCGGCGCGGCCACGGCCCGGTCCGCACCGGCGAGGCCGGTCAGCAAGGCCAAAAGGGTCAGCAATAACCGCAAGAATCGCCCCTCTTCAGGTTGAGCGCGCACCCCTATGCGCACGCGACGCTGAACATAGGGTGAAAGCCCCGCCGCGTCTAGGGTCCTGACCCCCGGGATCGGCATTGCCGCTTGACGCGCGGGCTTCCGACGCTCCATCCCTCGCTGACAAACATGTCAGGGAGGGCGCGATGACGAGGAAGGCAATTTTCATCACCGGCGGCGGTTCGGGGATCGGCCGGGCGACCGCGCGACATTTCGCCGCGCAGGGCTGGTTCGTCGGCATCGCCGACGTCAATGCGCAAGGGATCGACGAAACCGCGGCGCTGCTTCCCGACGGCGCCTCGTCGCGCCATGTCATGGACGTGCGCGACCGCGACCAGTGGCGGGCGGCGCTTGCCGATTTCGCGGCGGCGAGCGGCGGCCGGCTCGACGTGTTGTTCAACAATGCCGGCATCGGAACGGGGGGCCAGTTGATCGACATGCCGCCCGAGGAGGCCGACCGGCTGATCGCGATCAACTTCGGCGGCGTCGTCAACGGCATCTACGCGGCGCTGCCGCTGCTCCGCGCGACGCCGGGGGCGACGATTCTCAACACGGGCTCCGCATCGGGCTTCTACGGCGTCGGGGGGCTCGCCATCTATTCGGCGACCAAATTTGCAGTGCGCGGCCTGACCGAGGCGCTCGACATCGAATTCGCCAAGCACGGCATCAAAGTCCGCTCGCTGATGCCGGGCTTCATCGACACCCCGCTGCTCGATCAGGTCAGCGCCGACAGCAACGAGCCCGCGCGCAACCGCCTGTCGGCGAACGGATATGAGATCGTGCCCGTCGAACGCGTCGCCGAAGCGGCGTGGGAGGCGGTGCACGGCGACCGGGTGCATGTGACGGTGGGCAAGATGGCGAAGCGTCTCGCCCGCATCGCCCGCTGGTTCCCCGGCCTGATCGTCAAGCAGTCGAAGAAGGTCGACGGCCTGGGGGGATAGGCCGGGCGTGACGCGCCATCCCTGGGGTCAGGACCCTAGCCCCGCCACACCACGCGCCACGCGAGCTCCGCGAACTCGCACAGCAGGGGCCGCGTGTCGCGCGGGTCGATGATGTCCTCGACCCCAAATTTCTCCGCGGTGCGGAACGGGCTGCGCACGCGGTTGAGCCGTTCGCGGATCGCCTCCAGATGCGCCGCCGGATCTTCGGCCGCTTCCAGCTCGCTCTTGTAGGCGACCTCGACTCCGCCCTCGATCGGCAGGCTGCCCCAGTCGCCCGACGGCCAGGCGAAGCGGTACTGGAAGCGCTCGGCGTTCGACATCGCGCTCCCCGCGATTCCGTAGGCGCGCCGCACGACCACCGACGCGAGCGGCACCGACGCGCGGTAGATCGCGTTCATCGCCTGCACACCATAGCGGATCGTCCCCGTCCGCTCGGCCTCGCCGCCGATCATGAAGCCCGGATTGTCGACGAGGTGGACGATCGGCAGGTGGAACTGGTCGGCGAGCTTGACGAAGCGCTCGGCCTTCTCGCTCGTCTTCGCGTCCCACGATCCGCCGAGATAGGTGGGATCGCTGGCGAGCACCGCGACCGGCCAGCCGTCGAGGCGGGCAAAGGCGGTGATGACCGCCCGCCCCCAGCGCGCGCCCATTTCGAAGACGCTGCCCTTGTCGAACACGGCTTCGGCGATGCGCCGCATCGAATAGACCTGCTTCGCCTCGCGCGGCACGACCGACAGCAACGACTCCTCACGCCGGCTCGCGGGGTCGCGGTTCTTCGCCCGCACCGCGCGATCGTGGATCGACGACGGCAGATAGGACAGAAAGCGGCGCGCGCGCGCGAACGCCTCCGCCTCGCTCGCCACCTCGTCGTCGACGACGCCGTTACGCGTGTGCACGTCGCTGCCGCCCAGTTCCTCGCGGTCGAGCGTGTCGCCGATCGCCGCCGCGACCGCCGGCCCCGCCGCGAAAAGCTGCGACAGCCCGCGCACCATCAGGCTGTAGTGGCTCGCGACGACCCGCGCCGCGCCCAGCCCGGCCGTCGGCCCCAGCGCGAGCGCGACCACCGGCACCGTATCGAGGTTGGCGATGATCTGGTCCCAGCCGGGCACATGCGGGATATAGGTATAGCCCATGTCCTCCAGCGTCTTGACCGACCCGCCGCCGCCGGTGCCGTCGATCATGCGGATCAGCGGCAGGCGATATTCGTGCGCCATCGCCTCGCACTGGATGAACTTACGGTGCAGCGCCGCATCGGCCGCGCCGCCGCGCACGGTGAAGTCGTCGGCGCTCGCGACCACCGGCCGCCCGTCGATATTGGCGCGGCCGAAGATGAAGTTGCTCGCAGCCAGATCTTCCAGTTCGCCGTCGGGGCCATAAGTGCCCCGTCCCGCGATCTGCCCGATCTCGCGAAAGCTGCCCGCGTCGACGATCGCGGCGAGCCGCGCCCGCGCGTCCATCTTGCCGCGGCTGTGCTGGCGCGCGACCTTTTCGGCGCCGCCCATCTTCTCCGCCATCGCGCGCCGCGCGGCGAGTTCGGCGACTTCCTTTTCCCAGCTCATCGCGCGACGCTAGCTTACGTTGACGGAAACGTCATTCCCATTTTCTCCCCTCCCGTTTACGAGAGGGGGCAAAGGGGAGAGAAGAGATATGACCGACATCACCCTCGCAGGCCGCACCGCGCTCGTCACCGGCGCCTCGCGCGGTATCGGGCGCGGCATCGCGCTGGCGCTGGCCAGGGCGGGCGCCGATATCGCGGTCAACTATACGCGCGATGGCGAGGCCGCCGCCGAAACGGTGGCCGGGGTGATCGCGCTCGGCCGCAAGGCCAAGGCCTACCAGGCATCGGTCGCCGACGAAGCGGCGTCCGCCGCGATGGTCGCCGCGATCGAGGCCGATTTCGGTCCCATGTCGATCCTGATCAACAACGCCGGCATCGCCAGCCGCGGCCGGACCGTCGCCAACACCGACGCCGCCGAGGTCGAGAAGCTGCTCGCCATCCACGCGGTCGGCGCCCATCGCGTGTCGCGCCTCGCGCTGCCGCAGCTTCGCCGGCACGAGCGCAGCGACATCGTCGTCATCTCGAGCGTCGCAACACTGAACCACGCCGCGAACGGCGCGCCTTACAACATGGCGAAGGCGGCGGCCGAGGCGCTGGCGCTCACCCTCGCCAAGGAAGAGGTGCGCAGCGGCGTGCGCGTCAACATCGTCGCGCCGTCGCTGACCGTCAGCGACATGGGCGAGCGGCTCGCACGCGCGATCACGGGCCAGGACGACATCCATCACCTCGACGCCAGATTTCCCTTCGGCCGCGTCCCCACGCCCGACGATGTCGCCGCGGCGGTGCTGTGGTTCGTCTCCGACGCCAATCCTTATTGTTCGGGGCAAAAGCTCAACATCGACGGCGCCGGACAGGGAAGCTTTCGCTGACCCCCGCACCGTCGCCCCTATGACCCGTCCCCATGATTCCGAGGTCCGATCCATGAAATCCTTCGCCGCCCTTGCCCTTGCCGTCCTGCTTGCCGGCTGCGCCGCCGCCCAGTCGAAGGAACCGCGCGCCGCATCCGAAACGGCGCCGCCCGCCGGTCCGATGTTCGAGCCGACCGAGGTGCGCTCGGCGGGGTCGGTGACGGTCGACGGCGTCGCCATCGCCTATCAGGCGGTGGCTGGCACGCTGGTCGTCCACCCGAAGGGCTGGACCGACACGCTCGCCGCCGAACGCCGCCGCGACAAGGATGCCGGAAAAGACATCCCCGACGCCGAGGCGTCGATGTTCTACACCGCCTATTTCCAGGAGGGCGCCCCCGCCGAGAGCCGCCCGATCACCTTCTTCTTCAACGGCGGCCCCGGATCGCCGACGCTGTGGCTGCATATGGGCGCCTTCGGCCCGGTGCGCGTCGAGACGCCCGATCTCGTTCACGGCAGCGCGCCCTATCGCATCGTCGCCAACGACCAGAGCCTGCTGGGCGTCAGCGACCTCGTCTTCGTCGACGCGCCGGGCACCGGCTTCAGCCGCGTCGCGGGCAAGGACAAGGCCGACGCCTTCTTCGGCGTCGATCAGGACATCCACGCCTTCACCGTCTTCATCCGCGATTTCCTGTCGAAACACGGCCGCTGGAAATCGCCCAAATATCTTTATGGCGAAAGCTATGGGACGATGCGCGCCGCGGGGATGACGCTGGCGCTGCAACGGCAGGACATCGACCTCAACGGCGTGATCCTGCTGTCCGACATCCTGAACTGGGACCTCATCCCCGACGACCCGCAGCTCAACCCCGGGGTCGACCTGCCTTATATCGTGTCGCTGCCGACCTATGCCGCGACCGCCTGGTACCACAAGCGCGCCGCGGGCAATCCTCCGGAGTTGCGCCCCTTCCTCGACGAGGTCGAGAAATTCGCCACCACCGACTATGCGCTTGCGCTGATGAAGGGGAACAGGCTTCCCGACAACGAACGGCAGGCGATCGCCGCAAGGCTCCACGCCTATACCGGCCTGCCACTCGCCTATCTGCTCAAGACGAACCTGCGCATCGAATATGGCGCGATGCAGAAGGAACTGCTCGCCGACAAGGGGCAGACGACCGGGACGCTCGACACCCGCTTCACCGGGCCGACGCTCGACCCGCTGAGCAAGACCGCCTCCTACGATCCGCAGGGCAGCGCGATCGGCGGCGCCTACACCGCGGCGTTCAACGATTACGCCCGGCGCACGCTCGGCTATGGCGAGGGCCGGCATTACGAGGGCAGCCTCGGCGTCTATGGAAGCTGGGACTACAAGCACGAACCGCCCGAGGCCGGCAGGCCGCTGATCGCCCTCCCCAACGTGCTGCCCGACCTGGCGGCCGCGATGAAGCAGAATCCGCAAATGAAGCTGCTCGTCACCGGCGGCTATTTCGACGTCTCGACCCCCTATTTCGCGGGGTGGTACGAGCTTCAGCACCTGCCGGTTCCCAAGGAGTTGCAGGCGAACATCGCCTATAAATATTATCCCGCCGGCCACATGGTCTATGTCAACGTCCCGTTACTTCGCGAGATGCGCGCCGACGTCGCCGATTTCATCCGCCGCACCGACAATATCGACTGATCCGCGCGGCGGTCATCTCATCGCGCCGAAGCCCCGTCATGCGTCCCGACTCGCCCTCGCCGCTCGTTCCCTTCCTCGTCGCCTGCGCGGGGATCGCGACCTATTCGTCGATGGACGTGCTGATGAAGGGGCTGTCGATCGGCATCGGCGCCTATAATGCGGTGTTGTGGCGCACGATGGCGGGAAGCGTGCTGAGCGGTCTCGTCTATTTCGCGGCGCGGCCGGCGCGCCCCGATGCCGCGACAATGCGCATCCACGCCTGGCGCTCGTTGTTCGTCACCGGCATGGCGCTCGGCTTCTTCTGGGCGCTCGCGCGGCTGCCGATGGCCGAGGCGATCGCGCTCGCCTTCGTCGCGCCGCTGCTCGCGCTCTACATGGCCGCGATCTTCCTGGGTGAGCGGATCGGGCGGCGCTCGATCGCCGCGTCGCTGCTGGGGTTCGCGGGGGTGCTGGTGATCGTCGCGGGCAAGCTGCGCGGCGGCGGGCACGACACGCAGGCGCTGTGGGCGGTCGGCGCGGTGTTCCTTTCGGCGGTCTGCTACGCCTACAACCTCATCCTCGCGCGGCGGCAGGCGAAGATGGCGGGGCCGGCGGAGATCGCCTTCTATCAGAATCTGTTCGTCGCGCTGTTCCTGTCGCTTGCGGCGCCGTGGTTCGCGGCGATTCCCGCCGCCGCCTACGCCGCGCCGATCGTCGGCGCCGCGCTGCTCGCCATCCTGTCGCTGCTGCTGCTGAGCTGGGCCTATGCGCGTGCCGAGGCGCAGATTCTGGCGACCACCGAATATACCGGCTTCCTGTGGGCAATGCTGTTCGGCTGGTTCTTCTATGCCGAGCCGGTGACGATGCCGACGATCGCCGGCGCGTTGCTGATCGTCGCCGCCTGCCTGATCGTCACGCGCAAGACCCCGCGCAGAGACCCGGTCGAGCCGGCGGCGGCTTAGGCAATATTTCGCGCAAATTCACACCGCCGCGCGCGCGAGCCGGTCGTTGATCGCCGCGCCCAGCCCATCGGCCGGGATCGGAGCGACCGCGATCCGCGGCTTCGCGCTCGCCGCCCCCGCATGCAGCGCGTCGAACAGATGCGCCGCCGCCTCGGTCGCGTCGCCCGTTTCGCTCAGGCAATAGTCGCCGCGCAGGGTACCGAAGCCGATACCGAACTCGTCGGGCGCAAAGGAAGCCGCGCCCAGCCGCACCGGCTTGCCCGGCGCATAATGACTCGCGAGCATACCGGGGGCAACAACGTCGGCCCCCTTGCGTCCGCGGACGGAGAGGCCGCTGGCTGCGCCGAGCATCGCCGCCGTCACCGGCCCCGGTCGCAGCACCTCGACCGCGCCGTTCACGACCCGTGCGATCGTCGATTCGACCCCGGCCGTCGTCGCACCATCGTCGATCACCAGCGCGATCCGTCCGTCGAGGCTCGTCAGCACATGCGCCGCCCTCGTCGGGCTCACCCGGCCGCTGGCGTTGGCGCTCGGCGCGGCGAGCGGCGCGCGGCTGGCGGCAAGCAGCGCCCGCATCGCCCGGTGCGCCGGGACGCGCAGCGCGATCGTGTCGAGCCCCGCCGTCGCGATGCGCGCAACCGGGCAGTCGCGCGTGCGCGGCACCACCAGCGTCAGCGGCCCCGGCCAGAAGCGCGCCGCGAGGGTGCGCTCGGCCGTGCCGAACACCCCCAGCGCCTCGGCCGCCGCCAGATCGGGCACATGGACGATCAGCGGGTTGAAGTCAGGCCGCCCCTTCGCGGCATAGATGCGCGCGACCGCATCGGCGTTCCGTGCATCGGCGGCGAGGCCGTAGACCGTTTCGGTCGGCACCGCGACCGGAAGCCCCTGCGCGACGAGCGCCGCAGCGCGCGCGACCGTGTCGGCGTCGAAGGCGCGGACTTCGGTTGCCATACTCTCGATTGGACCATCGGCCATGCCGCGCTATAGCGCCGGCTGCAACGGAATCACCCCCTAAAACGGGACGCTTCATGACCTATACCGCGCCGACCACCGAACAGCTATTCGTCCTCGACCATATCGCCCGCATCGACGCGATGGCGCAGCACGAGCGCTTCGCCGCCGCAACCCCCGACATGGTCGAGGCGATCGTCACCGGCATCGGCGACTTTGCGGCAGAGGTTTACGCACCACTCAATCGCGTCGGCGACTTGAACAATCCCCGCTGGGTGGACGGCAAGGTCACCATGCCGCCGGGTTTCAAGGAAGCCTATCGGCAGTTCGTCGAGGCGGGCTGGGGCAGCCTCGACGGCCCCGCAGCCTATGGCGGGCAGGACCTGCCCTTCACCCTCGCGACCGTGGTGATCGAGGCGCTGGGCAGCGCCGACATGGGCTTCACCCTTTGCAACATCCTGACCCCCGGCGCGATCCACGCGCTGATGGCCTATGGCACCGAGGAACAGCGCCGGACCTGGCTCCCGAAGCTCGTCACCGGCGAGTGGAACGGCACGATGAACCTGACCGAGCCGAGCGCGGGCAGCGACGTCGGCGCGCTGCGCTCAACCGCCGAGAAGGTGACCGAGGGCGAACATGCCGGCCTCTACCGGATCAGGGGGCAGAAAATCTTCATCACCTTCGGCGAGCACGACCTCACCGACAATATCGTCCATCTCGTCCTCGCGCGCACGCCGGGCGCGCCCGAGGGGACGCGCGGCATCTCGCTGTTCCTCGTCCCCAAATACCGGCTCGACGCCGAGGGGCGGCCGACGATTTCGAACGGCGTGCGCTGCGCATCGATCGAACACAAGCTCGGCATCCACGGCTCGCCGACCGCGGTGATGATCTATGGCGAGGAGGAGGATTGCCTCGGCGAGATCGTCGGCGAAGAGATGGGCGGCATGCGGGCGATGTTCGTGATGATGAACAACGCCCGCCTGATGGTCGGCTGTCAGGGCGTCCAGATCGCCGAACGCGCGCTGCAGCAGGCACAGCGCTATGCCGCCGAGCGCGTCCAGTCGGCACTAGCGGGTTCGCCCGACCGGACCCCGGTGACGATCGAGCATCATCCCGACGTCAAGCGCATGCTGTGGCGGATGCGCGCGCAGACCGAGGCCGCGCGCGCGCTCATCTATTATGCGTCGGCGCAGACCGATTTCGGCAAGCTGGGCGACGCCGCCGCGGCGCTGCGCGCCGACGTCCTGATCCCGCTGGCGAAGGCGCATGCGACCGACATCGGCTGCGAGGTCGCGAGCCTCGGCGTGCAGGTCCACGGCGGCATGGGTTTCATCGAGGAGACCGGCGCCGCGCAGCATTACCGCGACGCGCGCATCGCGCCGATCTATGAAGGCACCAACGGCATCCAGGCCGCCGACCTCGTCGGACGCAAGCTCGGCCTTGCCGGCGGCGAGGGCGTGCGCTCGCTGATCGCCGACATCGCGCACGGCGGCGTCGATTTCCCCGAACTGACGCAGCTTGCCGAAGCGTGCGGCGCGGTCACCGACTGGCTCGAACAGGCGAGCATGCCCGACCGGCTTGCGGGCAGCTATCCCTATCTGACGATGCTCGCGACGGCGACCTGCGGCTGGCTGATGGCGATCGAGCATCGGGCGGCGAAAGCGGCGCTCGAAGCGGACGACGGCGATGCCGCCTTTCTGGGATCCAAGATCGCCTCGACGCGTTTCTATCTTCAGCAGATCGTGCCCGCCGCGACGGGTCTGGCCGCCGCCACGCTCGCGGGCGACGCCGCGCTTCCCACGCTACCGCGGATCGGCTGATTTCCGCCGGGGTCGGGCGCATGATTAACGCGATGATAACCATCGCGTCCTAAGCACGGCGGGCAATCGCTGGAGACGTGCGTGCCCAATCCGGTCAGAAGCCTGATCATCAGTTGGCGGTCCATCGGCCTGTCGCTGCTGTTGAGCGTGCTCGTCGGCCTGTCGGCGGCCGCGGTGCCGCTCGACCGGCTGGTCGAAGCGGCCATCGGCCGGTTCGCCTGGCGGCCGGTGTCGGGCGATATCGTGGTCGTCGCAATCGACGAGCGAACGCTCGACAATTCCCCCAAATCCAGCTTTTCGCTGACACAGCATGCGCAGGTCGTCGACGCGGTCAATGCCGCCGGCGCGCGGCGGCTGTTCATCGATTTCCTCTACAATCGGCGCGAAGCAGACAGCGACTTTCCTCGACTCGTCGCGGCCGTAAAGCGCATGGGCGATCGCGTCGTGCTGGGAATGGCTCCCGGTTCGGCAACACCCGATGATCCGCAGCGCTCGTTTCTGCCCAGTCCCGCTTTCGGTCCCGCGGCCCAGCATGCCAGCATTCGGCTGGATTACGATTTCTGGCAAATCTGGCGCATTGCAACCGCCGTCTCCGTCGAGGGAAAGGCGGTTCCCAGTTTTTCCGCGCTGCTCGCACAAAGGTCGTTCCCGATCGAGGATTTTGCGATCGACTATTCTTATCGGACCGACTCCATTCACACCTACTCGGCTATCGACCTGCTGTCGGGCAAGGTTGGACGGCGCGAGCTGGCGAACAAAGATGTCATCTTTGCCCCCGCAGCCTCCTCTTATCAGGATTCGCACTTCTTGCCGGGACATAACCTCGTCCCGGGAGCCTTTATCCATTTGATTGGCGCCGAGACGTTGAAGCGAGGCGATCCGGCCGACATAGGCTGGATGCCGGCGTTCGCGCTTGCCTTACTCACGACACTGGGCGCCGTAGCCGTTCGCCGCGGCCGATGGTTCAATGCGATAGCGCTGGGCACGATCCTCGTGCTGATCATCGTCAAGGTCTGGCTGACGACGATGCTCGTCACCGGTTCGATCGGCGCCGCGCTGGTTCTGATCGGAGTGCTTGGCGCTAATGTCTCGCGCCGCCGCCGCCGCGAATCGGCGCTCCATGAAAATCCCGTATCGGGGCTGCCCAATTTCGAGGCGCTGCGATCGCAGGCGCCGTTCGGAAGTCACACCGTGATTGCGGCAAAGCTGGTCAATTTCGGCGATCTCGTCGCCTTCCTGCCCGGTGAAGGCAGCCAGCAGCTCGTCGAGCAGGTCGCCCGCCGCCTGCAGCTCGCATCGCAGTCGACGGCGCTGCACCACGACCCCGATGGCAACTTCGCCTGGCTCGTCCCATTTTATCAGCACAGCCAGATCGAGGCGCAGCTCGCGGGCCTCGCCGCGCTGTTCAACGCCCCGCTGACGATCGGCGGCGCGCGCATCGACGTCGCGATCGCTTTCGGCGTCAACGACGAGTTCGAGGGATCGAACGCGCAGCGGCTGGCCGCGGCGCTGGTCGCCGCCGATCACGCGGTTCGCACCCGCGCGCTGTGGACCAAACATATGCCGCGCCAGCAGGAGGACGCCGGCTGGCAATTGAGTTTCCATTCACAGCTCGAGGACGCGCTGACCGGCGGCGACATATGGGTCGCCTTTCAGCCGCAATATGGCATCGCGACCGGCCAGCTGGTCGGCGTGGAGGCGCTGGTGCGCTGGACGCATCCGACGCGCGGCCCCATCCCGCCCGACGAGTTCATCGTCCAGGCCGAGAAGAGCCAGGACATCTATCGCCTGACGCTGTTCGTCATGGACCAGGCGATCCGGTCGGCGGCCCAGCTGCATGCCCGCGGCCTCCACGCCAACATGTCGGTGAACCTGTCGGCGGCGTTGCTCGACCATGACGACCTCGTCGGCACGATCCGCGTGATGCTCACGGCGCATCATCTGCCGCCCGAATTGCTGACGATCGAGATCACCGAAACCGCGCAGATCGAGAACAGCCGGCAGGCGCGCCAGACGCTGGCGCAGCTTCGTCGTGCCGGCATCCGCCTGTCGATCGACGATTATGGCACCGGCCAGTCGAACCTCGAATATCTGACCGAGATCGAAGCCGACGAGATCAAGATCGACAAGCGATTCGTGATGACGATGCGCGATTCGCAGCGCAACTTCGAAATCGTCAAATCGACCATCGATCTGGCGCATCGCCTGGGCGCCGTCGCGGTCGCCGAAGGGATCGAGGACGCCCCGACGATGGCGTTGCTCCATCAACTCGGCTGCGACGTCGGACAAGGCTATCATCTTGGAAAACCGCAGTTGTTTTCCGATCTGGTCGCGTCGATCTTCCCAACCTCCCACAGCCGCATCGCATAGCTGCCAATCTGGCGGCAATCCCATTGGTTAAGACTCGATTTACCTTAAAAATTAAGGTATACGCGCGGTTAACTGTTCTTTTCGTGGGGCAGTGCCGACAGGAGATTGATCATGGGTTGGTTTTGGGGTTGGCTTGGCGGCTCCGGCAGCGTCATTGGCGGCGCGCACGCCTAAGCTTTGAAAAAATTGCAGGAAGGGCCTCGGCATCGCCGGGGCCTTTTCTTTTTGGGCGAATGGCGATTCGGGATGGAGCCATTTCCATCCGCGCCCGGGCCCACTGCCCCCGACCCGCTCCCTGCCGTGACACGGCCGTTGACGGCCATGCACCTGAAAGCGTCGAACCCCGCGGAATAGCGTGACCGGCGCGCATCGCGGAGCGGGCGCGAGCGATGAACCGAATCAAATCAGCGACGAATCGAGTCGGTTATCGGGCATTTACTCTCTTGCATCCCTACGCCGAAGTGGCACTATAGGTGGTGGGTGATCCGTCGGGGGGCCCCAAGAAATTGTATCTGGCTGCAAATGGCGGATTTCCGTCGCTCTTCGTGCAGAGGGGCGGGAAAAGGACGTGGTGCGCCAAATATGTCCCACCCGACGCGCCGAAAGATGCTAGGCTGGGGCTTCGCCCCGAGTCGAACAAGACAAGAACGAAGGCGCCGTCGCGCGCCATGCAAACGGGGTGAAGCAGGATGGATTTTCGCGAGACCGAACGGGTGGAGATGAACGACGTGGCGACGGTGGAACTGACGAGAAACGATGCGCCGGGCGCGGCCGAATCGAAGACTGATTCGCCGGTCGTCGGGCAGGGCGATTCGGGCGAACCGAAAGTGCACGCGCGCCGATTCGAGGTCACGACCGATTCCAGCCGCGACGCGCTGCTCACCGATTTCGGCAAGGAGACGCTGCAGGACCGCTATCTGCTGCCCGGCGAATCCTATCAGGACCTGTTCGCGCGAGTCGCGTGCGCCTATGCCGACGATGCCGACCACGCCCAGCGCCTCTACGACTATATCTCGCGCCTCTGGTTCATGCCTGCGACCCCGGTGCTCTCGAACGGCGGCACCGGCCGCGGCCTGCCGATCTCCTGCTATCTGAACTCGGTCGACGACAGCCTCGAGGGGATCGTCGGCACCTGGAACGAGAATGTCTGGCTGGCCAGCCGCGGCGGCGGCATCGGCACCTATTGGGGCAATGTCCGCGGCATCGGCGAACCCGTCGGCCTCAACGGCAAGACCAGCGGCATCATCCCCTTCGTGCGCGTGATGGACTCGCTGACCCTCGCGATCAGCCAGGGAAGCCTGCGCCGCGGTTCGGCCGCCTGCTACCTCGACATCTCACATCCCGAGATCGAGGAGTTCCTCGAGGTGCGCAAGCCGTCGGGCGATTTCAACCGCAAGGCGCTCAACCTCCACCACGGCGTCCTCCTGACCGACGAGTTCATGGAGGCGGTGCGCGACGGCGCCGAGTTCAACCTGCGCAGCCCCAAGGACCAGAGCGTCCGCGGCACCGTCGACGCGCGCGGGCTGTTCCAGAAGCTGGTCGAGACGCGGCTCGCGACCGGCGAGCCCTACATCATCTTCATCGACCAGGTGAACCGCATGATGCCCAAGCATCACCGCGACCTGGGGCTGAAGGTCTCGACCTCGAACCTCTGCTCGGAAATCACGCTGCCGACGGGCCGCGACCATCTGGGCAACGACCGCACCGCGGTCTGCTGCCTCTCGTCGCTCAACCTCGAAACCTGGGACGAGTGGAGCGGCGACAAGCCGTTCATCGAGGACGTGATGCGCTTCCTCGACAATGTCCTCAGCGACTATATCGACCGCGCGCCCGACGAAATGGCGCGCGCCAAATACAGCGCGAGCCGCGAGCGCTCGGTCGGCCTCGGCGTCATGGGCTTCCACAGCTTCCTCCAGGCGCGCGGCCTGCCCTTCGAGGGCGCGATGGCGAAATCGTGGAACCTGCGCATCTTCAAGCATATCCGCGCGCAGGTCGACCAGGCGTCGATGCTGCTCGCCAAGGAGCGCGGTCCCTGCCCCGACGCCGCGGACCAGGGCGTGATGGAGCGTTTCAGCTGCAAGATGGCGATCGCGCCGACCGCGTCGATCAGCATCATCTGCGGCGGCACCAGCGCGTGCATCGAGCCGATCCCGGCGAACATCTACACCCACAAGACGCTGTCGGGCAGCTTCGTGGTCAAGAACCCGCACCTCGAATCGCTGCTCGTCGACAAGGCGAAGAACAGCGACGCGGTGTGGAATTCAATCCTCGAAAAGGGCGGCAGCGTCCAGCACCTCGACTTCCTGACGCAGGACGAGAAGGATGCGTTCAAAACGAGCTTCGAGATCGACCAGCGCTGGCTGCTCGAACTCGCCGCCGACCGCACGCCCTATATCGACCAGGCGGCGTCGCTGAACCTGTTCATCCCGGCGGACGTCGAGAAGTGGGACCTGCTGATGCTCCACTATCGCGCGTGGGAACTCGGCATCAAGTCGCTCTATTATCTGCGGTCCAAGTCGGTGCAGCGCGCGGGCTTCGCGGGCGGTGTCGAGGCCGATAACACGGCCGAAGCGCCCAAATACGAACTCACGGCCGAAAGCACCGATTACGACGAATGCCTGGCGTGCCAGTGATGCGCGCACGCGCATCCCTGTCCCGCGGCGAGCGCCGCCACGCATCCTCCGCAGCCCTCGCGCGTTATTCCGACGCGAGGCGGGCTGAAGCGGAGCATGGCGATGAGCGACATCATCCACTACCCGATCCTGACGGCGCTGTTCACGCTGGTCAGCTTCGTCGCGATGATCTGGCTCATCATCAACGCGCGCGGCGTGGCGCGCCTGTTCGCCAGGCGGACCAACGATCTGGAACCCGGCCCGGCGCCGCGCGGCGTGACGGCGTCGGCGCGCGCGGTGTGGATCGCGATCGTCCTGTTCGTTCTCGGCGGATTCGGCGCCTTCCTGATGCTGTTCCTGAGCGGGGAGCGTCAGGAGATCGACGCGATCGACGGCCGTGCGACGCTCGGCGCGCCCTATATCCCGCCCGCCGGCTGACGCCGGCACGGGCACCGGGCCCGCGTACCCCCTTCTATCATGCCGGACGCCCGCCGGGCCGTCCGGCATCTGCCCCTGTCCGCCCTGCTGCTGCCATTGCCTGACGAAAGAAACGAACCATGCCTCTTCTCGAAGCCCGCAAGACCTACAAGCCCTTCGAATATCCCTGGGCCTATGATTTCTGGAAGCGCCAGCAGCAGATTCACTGGGTGCCCGAAGAAGTGCCGCTGGGCGAGGATTGCCGCGACTGGGCGCAGAAGATCAGCGATCACGAACGCAATCTGCTGACGCAGATCTTCCGTTTCTTCACCCAGGCCGACATCGAGGTGCAGGACTGCTACCACGAAAAATACGGCCGCGTGTTCAAGCCAACCGAGATCAAGATGATGCTGACCGCGTTCAGCAACATGGAAACGGTCCATATCGCGGCCTATTCGCATCTGCTCGACACGGTCGGCATGCCCGAAAGCGAATATGGCATGTTCCTCGAATATGAGGAGATGCGCGCCAAGCACGACTATATGGGCACCTTCGGCGTCGACAATGACGAGGACATCGCGCGTACGCTCGCGATGTTCGGCGGCTTCACCGAGGGGCTTCAGCTCTTCGCCAGCTTCGCGATGCTGATGAACTTCCCGCGCTTCAACAAGATGAAGGGAATGGGTCAGATCATCAGCTGGTCGATCCGCGACGAGAGCCTGCATTGCGAAGGCATCACGCGCCTGTTCCACGCCTTCGCCAAGGAACGCGACTGCCTGACCAAGGCGGTGAAGGAGGACATCATCGACTGCTGCCAGAAGACGGTGCGGCTCGAGGATGCGTTCATCGACCTGGCGTTCGAGCAGGGGCCGGTCCCCGGCATGACGCCCAAGGAGATCAAGCGCTATATCCGCTACATCGCCGACTGGCGCCTGGGGCAGCTCGGTTTCCAGCCGATCTACATGATCGAGGAACACCCCCTCCCCTGGCTCGCGCCGCTGCTCAACGGCGTCGAGCACGCCAACTTCTTCGAAACCCGCGCCACCGAATATTCGAAGGCGGCGACACGCGGCGACTGGAACAGCGTGTGGGACAGCTTCGACAACCGCAAGAAGGCGAAGGCGAACGACGACGCGCCGGTCGACGAAGCCGAAGCCGACGGCGAGGACATGTTCGCCAAGGCGGGCATCGCGGCGGAATAACCCTTCCTTACCCCCTCCTGCTCGCGGGAGGGGCAGCGAGACTTATTTATGGGCTCCGTCCCATCAATCACAGCGGGGCGGGCATCCGATGTCCGCCCCGGACGCTTAGGAACGAGAAGTCAGAGACGACAGAATGACCGAAAAGAAGAAACTCAAACTCCTGATCCTCAGCCAGCCCCAGCGCGCGACGCTCGAGGGTCTCTCCAACCGCCGCCCCCAACTCGCCGCCGATCCCATCCGCGACGAGCTCGTCGCGCTGGGCCTCGTCGCGCAGCAGGGCGTCAGATGGGCGCTGACCCCGACGGGCAAGAAGGTGCTGGCGGCGAACTCCAACCGGCGGAACAAGGGCGGATTTTCGGTTTAAGGCGGCTATTCCGGTCGCTCCGGGTTCCCGGACGATCCTGCAACGGGGAATCGCCCCCGAATGCCCGGCATCAATGCACCGATACCGAACCGCCGGGGCTCCGCATGCGGCCCACCGCGAACATCACTCCGCCGCGCACCGCCTCGGGCGAGTCTTCGAGCAGGTAGAGCTTGACCAGTTCGCGCGTCACTTCGCTGTCGTCGTCGACGACCAGCCGGAGCGACGCGATGCCGAGGTCATTGCGTTCGATCACCACGTCGCGAATCAGCGCGAGCGGCCACGCGGCGTCGGTGCCGCGATAGAGCTGCGCGCCGTCGTGGACGATCCAGGCATCGCGGCGGCGCCACGCGCGGAAGAAGCCGACGAAGCCGAAGATTGCCGCCGCAAGGGCCGCGGTCACCACCAGATTGCCGAACAGCAGGTTCAACGCGATCTCCGTCACGTTCGCGCCACGTGCCTGCCGCGCGATCAGGCCAGCCGCCGCCAGCGCGCACAGCAATTGCCCCGCCAGCAGCGGCTTCGCCCTCAATCGGCCGATCACGATCATCCTCGAACCCCGGTGCGTCATCGCCCGGTCCATAGCATCGCCGCCGCACCGCGCCAGCCCACGCGTCCCGCCCCGCCACGCCGCTCCGCTCTCCCATCACGACGGGTTGCGGGCGACCGCTTTGCCCGACTCGGCGCGCGCATGATAGGCTGGTCCGGGAAAGGAGAAATGCCATGCAGGTCGTGACCGAAGGCGATCGCCGCAAGGAGGTCCGCGCGCTCCTCTATCAGATTCAGGCGCATCCCGAGCGCGACTGGACCGCGGCGCGTCGGCGCATCGCCACGCTGAACCGGCTGATCGCGACGCGGCCCGCATCCCGTCACTGACGCCTCGCGCCGAAGTCGGAAGCCCGCTGCAAGAGCGAATCGGAAAGCCGATGGTCTGCAACGATCATTCCGCTGCCGCTGGCCGCGTTCGTCGCAACCTCGCGGCGTCTCGGCGCTTTTCGTCATCCTTCCAGATTCAGCATAAGCGTGTGTAAGAAATAGGTAATTTCCAACGGCCGCGTCTGATCAGGCAGTCGGCGCGACTTGGCGCCATGCAACAGCGCCGCTGATCCTTCGTTTTACCCGCATCCGTCCCTTCGCGGACTCCCCTATCCGATGGAGAATGATGATGCGCAAGACGATGATGATATTCGCCGCGGGCACCGCGCTGCTTGCGGTTCCCGCGTTCGCCCAGCTCGATGTCGGCGGCGCCGTTGGCGGCACGCTCGGCGCGCAGGTCGATCCGGGCGCGACGGTCGGCAACACGGTCGATCGGGTGACGCAGCCGGTCGGCGATACGGTCGACCGCGTCGACGGCACGGTGAACAGAACCACCGATGCGACCAAGCTGACGCTCGCGACGCGTGAAGAGGTGCGCGCCGGCGTTCAGATCACCGACACCAAGGGCAAGAGCATCGGCACGGTGCAAAGCATCGATGGCGACAATGCGGTGGTGGTCGATGGCGGCAAGCTTTACAATGTGCCGCTTTCCTCGCTCTACCGGCAGGCTGACGGCGCGGCGGGCACGCTGATGACCAAGCTGCCGAAGGCCGGCCTCGAGGCGCGCGGCAGCGCCGAGGGCGAGGCGAACGCCGACGCAACGACGCGCTGAAGTCAGTAAAAAGCCCCGCCGCCCCGATCCACGTGGCGACCGGGCGCGTATCGAACGGAGCCGGTCCGCGTGTCCGGCTCCGTTTTTCGATGCGCAACCGATTGCCCGAGCGGGAATGAGCTAATCTCGGCTTTCGCCAAAAGGAAATGGCCCGCCCCGGGGCGTCGGGACGGGCCAGTTTCGGTGCCGGGGTGCCGGATTGCACCCCCGGCCCTCTGGTTATCCGATCATTCCTCGAACAGGTCGACCGCGTTCGCGGCGTTCGCCGACAGGCGAACCGTGTCGCCATCGACCGAAGCGACGAGACCCGCCGGCAGATAATGATGCCGGCCGTCGCCGCTGTCGGCGCGGGTCAGCTTGATCCGCTCGCCGTCGAGATGATCGACGGTACCGATATGGACGCCGTCGGCGCCGATGACATGCATATGTTCCTTGATCGCGCTATGGTCGTGATCGGCCATGGTCTGTCTCCTTGCCGCGCCGCCGTCCGTTCCGCGGCGACGATGGAGGTCATACGCGCAAGGCCCGCTTCGGCTCCGCCCGCTCCGACGAACCGCCCGAAAGCTGCGGTCGCGCAGCGCCTCGCGACAGGATGGGGTCTGTCAGGGCGCGCCGCGCGGTTCGTCGTCTTCGATACCGCCCGGCCCCAGTTCGGCCTCTTCGTCATCGTCGCTGCGCTCGCCGCGATAGGCGTCCATGTCGATCCGGCCCGATCGCTCCATCTGGCGCATATGGTCGACCAGATCCTCGGCATCGTCACGTTCGTCGCGCGCCTTCGTCTTCCGGCTGTCTTCGAGCGGGCGAGCGCGGCGCGCGGCCTCGGCGACAGTCTGGGCCTGCGCCTCCTCGTCCTGCTGTTCGCGGTTTCGCGCCTCGGGCGCTTCATTCTTGTCGTTGCGGGGTTCGTCGACCATGACCGGCTCCATCGCTGGGGGATGGCCGGGAAACGCCCGAGGCGCCGCGGCCGTTCCGTCAGGCGGCCGCCGTCAGCAGCTTGTTCTCGATGATGCGGATGAAGACCTCGGGATCCTGCGCGCCGGGAATCAGCATCCGGCCGCCGAGAATAAAGGCCGGCACGCCGGTGATATTGTTATCGGCCCAATACGCCTCTTCGGCGCGGACCTCCTCGGCATAGGCATCGCCCGCGAGGATCGTGGCGGCGCGCGCGGGATCGAGGCCCGCCGATGCCGCAACATCGACCAGCACCTGCGGATCGCCGACGTCGCGATTGTCGGTGAAATGGGCGCGGAAGAGCGCGAGCTTCAGCGCGGTCTGCACGCCGGTCGCATCCGCCTGCTCCGCCGCTTCGCATCCAGCCGCCCAGGCGAGCAGCCGGTGGGCGTCGAAGCTGTTGCGCATGCGGAACGCAGGCCCGCGATTAAAGACGAAGCCCAGTTCGGCGGCCACGCCGGCGAGCCTTTCGCTGTTCGCGCGGCTTTGTTCGGCGCTGATGCCATATTTGCGCATCACGTGGCTCGCCGCGTCCTCGCCCTCGGGCGGCATGTCGGGGTTGAGCTCGAACGGGTGCCAGCGGACGCGAAAGGCCAGCCGCCCCGCGAAATGCGCCATCGCCTGCTCGAAACGGAGCCAGCCGATGATGCACCAGGGGCACATCACGTCGGACACGATGTCGACGTCGAGGCGCGGGATTGCCGTGTCGGTCACGATTGTCCTCCTGCGCACCGCCGTGCGTGTTGACCGGATTCAGGAAGGCGAACGGCGATCCTTGCCCGAACGGCGATCGTCACCGCTGCGTCGCTCCGGCCCTTTGTAATTCGGGTCGTCCGCTACCCTCCGGTCACCCGAGCGCCGATCCGCCCGGTCCCTCTTGTCCTGATCTCGCGACATGGTCTTCCTTTCCCGCACGAAAAGGGAAAAGCTGCTGCGACCCGCGAAACATTATTCACATTATCGGCGAAAAGACAATCGGCGGAGTATCGAAGGCCCGGATCAGCCGCCCTGCGAGACGGCGCCGTCAGCCAGGCCTGGACGCGACAGGGTCCACCAGGCCCCGATCATCAGCGCCGTGGACAGCGCCTCGATGATCATCGCCTGGACGATGCCGCCGTTGACCACGTCGCCGCTCGCGGCGCCGATCAGGCGGCCGAGAAGCGCGGTGCCATAGAGCGCCGCGGGGACCAGCAGCGCGCGAAGCCAGCCGGGCACGAGCGCCCCGACCGCCGCCCCGCCGGCCGCGACCAGGAAAAAGGCCGACATGTCGGCACGCACCGTATTCGCGGCGGCGCCATCGATGCCGATGCCGAACTGTTCGACATAGGTGGCGGGATCGAGCACGCCCCGCACGCCCAATATGGCGAACAGCAGCGCCCAGAGCAGGACCGCGCCGCGCAATACCCAGTTGATCATCGCTCTTCTCCCTTGCTGGCCGCAGGCTGCGGCATCGCCGGGAAAAGTGCAATCCCATCCTTGCGCGCCGCTAGGGGCGCGCCGCGCCTCGGATCAGGCGGCGTCGGCCGCGAAGCTTTGCTCGATCCACCCGCCGCCGAGCACCCGGCTCGCATCGTCGGCGTCATAGAGCACCGCCGCCTGCCCCGGCGCGACGCCATATTCGGGCGCCGCGAACAACAGCCGGTCGCCCACCATGCGCGCCGGCACCGGCTTCGCCATGCTGCGGACCTTCGCCAGCACATCGCGCCCTTCGACATCGGCGAGCCAGTTCGCCTCGCCGAGCCGCGCGCCCGATACCGCGAGCGCCCGCCGCGGGCCGACGACGACGCGCTTCGTCTCCGCCTCCAACCGCACGACATAAAGCGGCTCGGCCTGCCCGCCGATGTCGATCCCGCGGCGCTGGCCGACCGTGTAGTGGATCAGGCCCTTGTGCGCGCCGAGCAGGGTGCCGTTGACATGGACGATCTCTCCCCGGTCGTCGGCTTCGGGCCGCAGCTTGCGCACGAGTCCCGCATAGTCGCCGTCGGGGACAAAACAGATGTCCTGGCTGTCGGGCTTGGCCGCGACACCGAGGCCGAGTTCGCGCGCGATCTCGCGCACCGCGCTCTTTTCGAGTCCGCCGAGCGGGAAGCGCAGGAAATCGAGCTGCTCCTGCGTCGTCGCGAAGAGGAAATAGCTCTGGTCGCGCGCCGGATCGAGCGCGCGGTGCAGTTCCGCGCCGGCGGGGCCCATCACGCGCCGCACGTAATGGCCGGTCGCCAGACAATCGGCGCCCAGATCGCGCGCGAGCTGGAACAGGTCGGTGAACTTGACCCCCATGTTGCAGCGCACGCAGGGGATCGGAGTGCGCCCGGCGAGATATTCGTCGGCGAACTGGTCGATCACCGTGTCGCGAAAGCGGCTTTCATGGTCGTGGACATGATGCGCGAAACCCAGCCGGTCGGCGACGGCGCGCGCGTCGCGGATGTCCTGACCCGCGCAGCAGGCACCGACGCGCTTCGCCTTCGCGCCATGCTCGTAAAGCTGGAGCGTCACCCCGATCACCTCGGCGCCCGAGCGCGCGGCGAGCGCCGCGACCACGCTCGAATCGACGCCGCCCGACATGGCGACGACGATTCGCCGGGCCTTCAGCGGTTCGGCGAGCTGGAAATCGCCGAGTCGGTCGGGGGTGAGCAGGGCTGCCATGATGGCCGCCATCTAGGGACGATAGCGGCGAGATGCCAGTATTTCCGGGGTGTCCGTCAAAATATTGACGGAGGTTAAGCTTCGCTAACAAGCCCTGAAATGAGCATTTACGCGGCCTTAGGCGGTTGCCGCTAGACGGGTGGCATGAACCTTGTGCCGTCCGATCTTCCGCCCTTCGCCGGTGCGGCCCGCCTGTCGAAGCCCGGCTTCGACATATTGCTGGCGGTGTCGAGCGCGCGGCAGGCGGCACTGCCGACGGTGCGGATGATGCGCGAGCGCACGCACGGCGAAGCGCATGCGGTGCGGGTGGGCGCCGTCCGCGACCTGTTGGGGGGCAGGCACGGCGACATGCAGGGCATGGCGGCGCGACCCGCGCGCTTCTTCGACCTGTCGCCCGAAACGCAGGATTTGACCGAAACCGTGAACGGTCCGTTTACCAGAGGGTTTCAGCCGATGTTGAGCCCCGCCTTTCTAGACCCGCGAATGTCGGTTGAACCGATCCCCCCCGTTGCAGACATTATGGAATGAGCATGATCGAGAATCAGAAAATCCGCCCGGCCCAGGTCATCGGCCCCCTCGGGGAACCGCTGACGCTGGACACGCTGCCGCCGCCGAACACCACGCGCTGGGTCGTCCGACGCAAGGCCGAGGTCGTCGCCGCGGTCAACGGCGGGCTGCTGACGGTCGACGAAGCGTGCGAGCGCTATAGCCTGAGCCTCGAGGAATTCGCCGGCTGGCAGCGCTCGATCGACCGCAGCGGCATGCCCGGCCTGCGCGTCACGCGCATCCAGCATTACCGCGACCTCTACGAGCGCCAGCAACGCTTCTGACCGCGGGCATCGCTGGACGAAAGGGGGCGCCTTCGGGCGCCTTCTTTTTGCCCGGAGCGCCGCAACAGCGGCGGCGGGATAGAGAAAGAATTGCCTCGCTTCCAATATTTGACGATTTTCCTGCAACCGATGCGTTCATCCCGCGTTAAGCCCCCGAGTCAAACTTGGAGAGAACTCGATATGCGCAAGATTGTGATCACCCTCGCCGCCGCGTCGGCCCTCGCGCTGGGCGCTTGCCAGAGCCCGCAGGCCGACAAGGTCGAGGATCAGGCTGAAGCCCAGGCGGACGCCATCGACGCCCAGGCCGACGCCATGCCCGAAGGCCCCGCCAAGGAAGCCACCGAGGCAAAGGCCGACGCGGTCGAAGCGGCCGGCGAGGCCAAGGCCGACGCGATCGACAACGGAACCGTCGCGCCCCCCCCGGCGACCGTGCCACCCGTCGACGAGAAGAAATAAGGCGAACTCGCCCAAGGCAAAACAAGGGCGCCGGAGGCTTGGTCTCCGGCGCCCTTTGTCATGAGCATGATCGCAGAGAAGATCGCCCGGCCGAAACCGGTCAGTCTTCGTCCTTGTAGATCGCAACCTTGCGCTCGCCGGCGCTGGTCGCCTTGCCGCGATACATGCCCGGCGTGTTGAACGACCAGTCGGCGGTCCCGCCGGGCCCGGTGATGATCACGCCGCCGGTGCCGCCCAGCGCCTCCAGTTCGGCCATGACAGCGTCGGCCGCCTGCCTGGGCGTCTCACCCTTCATCCGGATGCGCGCGCAGATTTCGTGCGCCGCACCGACGCGGATGAAATATTCCCCTGCGCCGGTCGCCGACACCGCGCAGGCGCGATCGTCGGCGTAGGTGCCTGCGCCGATCACCGGCGCGTCGCCGATGCGGCCCCAGCGCTTGCCGGTGAGACCGCCGGTGGACGTCGCAGCGGCGACATGCCCCTCGACGTCGACGGCGACGGCGCCCACGGTGCCATATTTGCGATCGACGTCATAGGAACCGAGCTGCTTCACCTTCATCCGTTCGAGCTGCCGGCGGCGCTCGGGCGTCGCGAACCATTCCGGATCGACCTGCTGCAGGCCCTGCTCGACCGCGAAGCCGTCGGCTCCGGCGCCGCTCAGGAAGACATGCGGGCTCTTTTCCATCACTGCGCGCGCCAGGCTGACCGGATGGCGCGTCCGCGTCACGCCCGTTACCGCGCCCGCTGCCCGGGTGCGGCCATCCATGATCGCGGCGTCGAGTTCGTTGCGCCCCTCCCAGGTGAAGACCGCGCCGCGGCCCGCGTTGAAATGCGGATCGTCCTCGAGCACCTTGATCGCCGCCTCGACCGCGTCGAGCGAACTGCCCTTGGCCGCGAGCACCGCACTTCCCGCATCGATTGCCCGATCGAGCGCAGCGCGAATCTCCTTATCCTGTTCGGGCGTCAGGCGATCGCGTTCGATCGTGCCGGCACCGCCGTGGATCACGATGGTCCAGCCCGGCGGGGCCGAGGCCTGCGATGGCGACTGAGCCCCGGCGGCCGGCGCGGCGACGAGGGAAAGAGCGCCGAGAAGGAACAGAAAACGCATGCGGGACTCCCCTGTTGCGGTGGACGATCTTCGGACCGGGCGCGCCGTCAGGCGAACAGCCGGTCGGGACGGATATGATGCGGCTCGACGCCATGCTCCGAAAGCAGCCCCGGCCACGGCAGGCCGAACAGCAGCGCCTCCGCCGCCATCGCCATCGCCGGCGACGTCTGGAGGCCGTAGCCGCCCTGCCCCGCCAGCCAGAAGAAGCCGGGTGCGTCGGGGGCGAAACCCGCCGTCGGCACCTTGTCGGCGACGAAACTGCGAAGTCCGGCCCATTTGAGTGCGATCCGACCCACCGACAGCGTTGTCGCCTCTTCGATGCGCCAGGCGGCGAGCGCCATCTCATAATCTTCGGGCTGGACGTCGCACGGCGGCGACGGCGTGACGTCCATCGGCGACACGAGCAGGCGCCCGGCGTCGGGCAGCATGTAGAAGCCGTCGTCCTGAACCGTCTTGAGGAACGGCCAGTCCGCGATCGGGATGCCTTCAGGCGGGTCGAACCCGATGATCGTGCGCCGCAGCGGCGTCAGGCCGAGCGGCCGGACCCCCGCGAGCACCGCCAGTTCGTCGGCCCAGGCGCCCGCCGCGTTGACCACCGTCTTCGCGGCATAGCTTCCTTCGGCCGTGTCGACGATCCACTCGGCGCCGTCGTGCGCGATCCCCGTCACGCCGGCGTTGAAGCGGATCTCACCCCCCGCCGCGCGTAGCGCGCGCGCATTGGCCTGGAGCAGCAGGTCGGCGTCGAGCTTTCGCCCGCCGGTATCGAGGACACCCGCCACCGCGCCCTCGCCTCCGACCTTCAGGACCGGCACGATCGCCTGCATCTCGTCCGGGCCGACCCGGGCGATGCTGTCCGTGAAGCGGCGCATCTCCGTTTCGAGCGCGACCAGCTCATCCATGTGCTGCGGCGTGGCGATGAACAGCGCCGCCTTTTCCTGCCACAGCGGCACGTCCGAATAGCCGGGCGGCGGATCGGCGAAGAAGAAGCGGCTGGCCGCGGTCAGGCCCCGCACCACATCGTCGCCGATCCCGAAATGATAGAAGGTCGCGCTGCGTCCCGACGAATGATAGCCGAGCGCGCTTTCCCGCTCGATCAGCACGGTCGGCGCATGCCTTGCGAACAGCGCGGCGGCGGATACGCCCGCGATCCCGCCCCCGATCACCACGATCTCCACGCGCTTCAACGGCTGCTCCTTTTCGTTTCATGCCGGTTGTCCGTCGGCGGGCGGTGGCGCGCAATCAGCGCCCTGACCGCCGCAATGTCGAGCGCCTCGCCGCGCGCCGCCGGCGCCTCCGCCGTCGCCTGTCGCTCGATCGTCGTCGCCATCAACAGCGAATTGTAGATCGCCTCTTCCGCGGCTTCGGCAGCAGCGACGAACAGCGGCGAGACGGCATCGTTGGACAATTCGGGATAGGCCGCGACCCCGGCGCGGCGCGCGGGCGTACGGCGCACATCGGCGGCGGTCGAGAAGGCGATGGCATAATCGCCCGAGCCGTTGGAAAAGGCCGATCCGGTTCGCGCCAGCCCGGCGATCGCGCGGTGCGCGAGACGGGTCAGGTTGCGGTCGCCGAGCGGCGCGTCGGTCGCGACGACCAGGATGATCGAGCCGTCCGCCGCCGTCCGCTCGCCATGGTCCTTCAGATAATAGCGCCCCAGCGCCCGGCCGACCGGCAGGCCGTCCATGACCAGCGTGCCGCCATAGTTGGTCTGGACGAGGACGCCGACGCGATAGCCGCCCAGCGCCGGCGGCAGGACCCGCGAACTCGTTCCGATCCCGCCCTTCCAGCCGAACGCCATGGTACCGGTGCCCGCGCCGACGCTGCCTTCGGCGACCGGCCCCGACCGCGCGCCTTCGATCGCCGCGACGACGTCGGCGCGGGTGATCGCCCGCTTGCGGATAGCGTTGAGATGACCGTCGTTGGTTTCGCCCGCCACGGCGTTGACCGACCGCACCGATTCATTCCCCGGCTGGCGCAGCGTCCAGTCGACGATGCCGTCGATCGCCTGCGCGACGTTCAGCGTATTGGTGAGGACGATCGGCGTCTCGACCTCCCCCAGTTCGGCGACCTGCGTCGTGCCCGCGAATTTTCCGAAGCCATTCGCGACGACGACGCCCGCCGGCACCTTGTCCTGAAACAGATTGCCACCGTGCGGCAGGATGGCGGTCACGCCCGTGCGGACGTCGGCGCCCTCGATCCGTGTCACCTGTCCGACGCGAATGTCGCCCACGTCGGTAATGGCATTGAGCGGCCCCGGCGCGAACAGGCCGGGCGCGATGCCGATGTCGCGCGCCCGAACGCGCTCCGCGGCGGCGGGAGCCGGTTTTTCCGCGTCATGCGCCCACGATCGACCCAGATCCCCGAAGGCTGCGCAAAGCAGCCCAAGACCGACGAACGCGGAAAGGCTGCGGGAAACGGAAGATGGACGCAAGGATCGGCTCCGCGGCGGGACAGGAAATTCTGCCTATACGTCCGCGGTCCCATTGGCAAAAGGGATTGCGGACCGCAGGCCCCTCCGCGCGGCGGATCGCAGAGATTTATTAGCTTTTCGGTCGTATCCGCGCGGAAGGGGGGTATCGCTTGCGGCACGCGCGTTTCGACAGGATGAAAAGCGGAAATGCGCGCCCCGCGCGGCTCCGGCCGGCGCGCGCGATCGATCTCGTCCGCGAGATGGATGCGGACCGGCTGGCGGCGGAATGGGAACGGCTCGAACCGAGCGGACGGTGGCCGACGCAGACGCGGGATTTCGCGGCGGCGCTCGCTCCCCTCCTGCCAGGCCAGCACCAACAGCTGCTCGGGGTCCACAGCGGTGTTGCGATCACCGCTTTGCTGCCGCTGTGCCGGGACCGGCGCTATTTCGCCCGCTGGCGGATGGCCGGCGCCATCGAATTGTTCGAGCCCGGCGACCTGCTCTGTGCCGACCCGACGGCGGCCGATCCGATCGCCGCCGCGATCCGTGCGGCACATCACCCGCTATCGCTCGACCGCATTTCCCGGGACTCGCCCCTCGTACCCGCGCTGCGGCGGGCGATGCGGGGCCGCGGCTGGGTATCGGTCCGCCCCGCCATGCCATGCCCGATGATTCCGCTCGGCGAATCGTGGCGCGATCCCGAAAGCCGATTCAACGCCGGACGCCGGTCCGATTTTCGGCGCGCGGCGCGGCGTGCCGAAGCGATCGGCCCCGTGACGTTCGAGACGCTGGCCCCGGGCCCGGCAGACTTCGACGCGCTGTTCGACGAAGCGATCGGTGTCGAGCTGCGAAGCTGGAAGCGCGAGGCCGGCAGCGCGCTGGCGGTCGATCGGCGGCGCGAGACCTTCTTTCGCCGCTTCTTCCGTTCGGCCGCGGCGCGCGGCACCTTTCGGCTGTCATTCATGCGCATCGACGGGGAGGCGGTGGCGATGCAGCTGGCGCTGCTCTGGGCGGGGCGATACTGGCTGTTCAAGATCGGGCATGACGACCGTTTCGGCAAATGCTCGCCCGGAACCCTGCTGATGCTGCACACGCTGCGCTGGGCGGCCGAGCAGGGGCTCGAAAGCTATGAACTGCTTGGCGAGACCGAGGCGTGGATCACACGTTTCTGGACGCAGGAGCAACGCGATTGCGTCCGCTTGCGAACCTATCCCTTCACCCCGCCCGGCCTTGTCGCGCTGCTCGCCGACTGCCTGTTCTGGCTGCGGCATCGACTGGGTAGAGCCGCGCGGTGAAGGAATCGGCCGCCTGGCGTTGGCTGCGCGACCAGCGTTACGCGCTGCCGCGCCGCGCGGCGCGATGGTTGCGGACGCCCGACCCCGCTGATGCCGCAGCGCTATGTGCACGGCTGCGGCGGCGGGAGTTCCCGGCGACCGTCGGCTATTTCCAGGACGACGGCGACGACCCGGATACGATCGTCGCCGCCTACCGCGCCGTCGCTGCACGGCTTATCGGCACCGGCGCCTATCTGTCGATCAAGGCGCCGCCGCTCGGCTTCTGCCCGGCGCGTCTGCGCGCGCTCGCCAACGCGGGCGCGACAACGGGAATGCCGCTCATGCTCGACGCCCACGGCCCCGCTGACGCCGAAGCGACGATCGCAGCGACCGAGCATCTGCTCGCCGACTTTCCGGACACTGGCTGCGTGCTTCCCGCGCGTTGGCGGCGCAGCCCCGCCGATGCCGCGCGCCTTCGCGAAACGACGGCGCGCATCCGGGTCGTCAAGGGCGAGTGGCCCGATCCCGATGCGGACCCCGCGGATACCGACGCGGCCTATCTGGCGCTGGTGTCGGAACTCGCCGGCCGCGCTGCGCCGGTTGCCGTCGCGACGCACAAGCCGACGCTCGCCGCGCAGGCGCTCGACAGGCTGATCGCCGCGGGAACGCCCGTCGAACTCGAACAGTTGCGCGGGCTTCCGCGGGCGCGAACGGTCGCGATCGCACGGCAGCGGGGCGTGCCGGTGCGCTTTTATGTCCCGTTCGGCCCCGGCTGGTGGCCTTATGCGATCGACAAGGCGCTCGCGCGCCCTTGGCTGCCGCTGTGGATGCTGCGCGACATGCTGGGCCTGCGCGATCCGTCTTCAAGCAAAATGGGGCAGCCCGATTAGGGCCGCCCCAGTTGTGTCCGCCGGGGAGAGGGAGAGGGCGGACCGGAGAATGGTGTCTGGCTTGGGATGATGTCAGCGCGACGCGACCTGACTGTCGCCCTGCGCTTCGGCCACGCCCGCGATCTTCAGCGCGGTGCGATACTGCTTGGCGGCGGCGCGTTCGTTGCCCGCTTCACACAGCTTGTTGCCTGCGGCGACGAAGCGCTTCGCGCTGGCCTGCTTGCCGCTCTGGACGGTGTCGGCGGCACCCTGCGCCTGCTCGGCGAGCGCGGTGCAGCGATAGTCGCCGCTCTGGGGCTGGGCGTGCGCCGGCGCGGTCGAGGCGATCAGGCCGGTGAAAGCGAGCGCCGAAGCCGCGACGATCGCAAAGGCGGAGGGGAAGCGGTTGAAAGAGGAGAGCCGATTGGTCATGGGAGAGATCCTTTCGTTTCGTTGTGCAACTTATTTAGCCGCGCTTGCGCCAATAGATAATCCTCTATAATCTGCAAGTGCTTTGAAGCAGGATTTAACAATCCCTCAGGGGGCGCTCGACGGGATCGAGGCTTTTCTGCGCGTGGCGGAACGGCGAAGCTTCTCCGCCGCCGCTGCGGACCTCGGTGTTTCGCCCTCGGCGATCAGTCAGACGGTGAAGGCGCTGGAAGCGCGGGTGGGCGCTCCGCTGTTCATGCGCACGACGCGCAGCGTCGGTCTGACCCAGGCGGGCGAAATGTTCCTCGAACGCGCCGCGCCGGCCTATGCGGGGTTGACCGACGCCTATGAAGCGGCGCGCAATCTGGGCAACCGGCCGGCGGGACGGCTGCGCATCAACCTGATGCGCGGCGCGGTGCAGCCGCTGTTCGAGCCGATCATCGCTGGCTTCTGCGAAGCCTATCCCGACATCGAGCTGGAGATTTACGCCGACGACGGACTGGCGGACCTCAGCGCCGGCGGCTTCGATGCGGGCGTCCGGATGGGCGAAACGCTCGACGCCGACGTGATCGCGGTGCGCCTCACCGGTCCCTTCCGCTTCGTCGCGGCGGCAGCGCCGGCCTATCTCGACCGCTACGGACGCCCCGAAACGCCGGAGGATCTGCGCGATCATCGCTGCATCCGCTTTCGCTATGCGACGGGCGGGTTGATGCCATGGACCTTCGAAAGGGGGAATCGCGAATATGAGGTGCCGGTGACGGGGCCAGTGATCGTCAACGACTGGATCGCGGCGATGGTCGCGATGCGGGCGGGGGTGGCGATGGGAATGCTGGCCGAACCCGTTGCAAAGACGATGGTGGCGAGCGGCGAGTTGGAACTGGTGCTGACCGAACATGCGAGTTCGACGTCGGGGCTGTTCCTCTATTATCCCAGCCGCAAGCAGGTGATGCCGAAGCTGCGCGCCTTCATCGACCATGTGCGCGAATATCTTCCCGATCAGGTGAATGGCTGATGCCGCACCGGAGCCGTCTCGGCTGGGCGCGGAAACCCTTCCCTTCAACGGCAGCAGAAAAACTGTACTGGCGTTCGCCGTAGAATCGCGGCAGCACCTTCTCAACGAAAACAGTTGGGATGAAATCATGCTTGAACTTTCGGCGCTCGATCCGTCGGCGCTCCTGCCCTTCATCCTGATCGGTTTCGCCGCGCAACTCGTCGACGGCGCGCTCGGCATGGCATTCGGGGTCATCTGCAACACGCTGCTCGTCGCGGTGATGGGCGTGCCCCCGGCCACCGCGTCGGCGCGCGTCCATGTCGTCGAGGTGTTCACGACCGGCGTGTCGGGCATCAGCCACCTGATCCACCGCAACATCGAATGGGGACTTTTCTTCCGCCTGCTCGTTCCCGGGATCATCGGCGGCGTGACCGGCGCCTATCTGCTGTCCTCGATCGACGGCGCGGTGGTCAAGCCGATCGTCCTGACCTATCTGATCCTGGTCGGCGTCTGGCTGCTCGTCCGCGGCCTCCTGTATCCGCCGAAGATCCGCAAGCCCAAGGTGATCGCGCCGCTCGGCCTCGTCGGCGGCTTCCTCGACGCGGCGGGCGGCGGCGGCTGGGGACCGGTCGTCACCTCGAACCTGCTCGTCCAGGGCGCCGAGCCGCGCAAGGTCGTCGGCACGGTGAACAGCGTCGAATTCTTCCTGACCCTTGCGGTATCGGCGACCTTCATCTGGCACCTCGGCCTCGCCGACATCGCGGGCGCGACGCTCGGCCTGCTGATCGGCGGGGTGATCGCGGCACCGATGGGCGCCTTCATGGCCAAGCGCTTCTCGCCCAAGCTGATGCTGATCCTCGTCGGCGTCGTCCTGACGCTGACCAGCGCCTTCGGCCTGTGGCGGGCGCTGATATGACCGGCGGCGGGGCCGCCCGGCGCTAGTTCGCCGGCCGCGTCTCGTCGATCTTGTCTACCCATTCGGGGTAGAAGCTGGGTTCGCGCGCCGACCAGCCCGGCGCGGTGGCCGCCGATTCGCCGATCGACTGGAGCAGCGCCTTGCGCTTGTCGGGATGGAGATGCGGCAACGCCGCCGCGGCACAGAAGGCACCGGGCAGCCAGGGCCGCGCATGCGCGCCGAGCAACCGTTCGTACAGGAAGCGATAGGCCCCGAAACTCGGCAGGCGATCCTGCCCGAGGTCGAAGGCCGACACCGCGACCAGCGGCGCCATGAAGCCCTCCAGCGCGTCGAGCCCGCTGTCCTCCGGAATATGCGCGCGGATCGCGCCGAGCCGCCCATAGACCTTCGCCTGCACGCGGATCGCCGCTTCCTCGACCTGATCGCGCGACCAGCGCGCAACCGCGTCGTCGCGCTCCAGCCCGATGTCGAGCGAGCGGCGGATATAGCGCTGGGTGCCCGGAAGGAAGGCGGCGAATTCCCTGATCTCCGCGAGCGACAGATCGCCGGCTGCCGGTCCTGAACGCGTGGCCATGGTCGTGCTCCCGCTAAGCGCCCGGGGAGCCATCCCCCCCGGAGGCCTGCAACGCGCACCATGCCACCCCGATGGTTAGCGGTCGGTTAACCATGATGTCGGCGATCGTTCAGCCTGTTGCAACGGGCGTTGCGCGCCGCGATGCCGCGGCCTAATCAGCAGGCTGTCCCCGAACAACAAAAAAGACACGCAGGTCATCCATGTCGCACCCACCGCAGCCGGTCCTGTCCGCCACCGGCCTCTTCACCCCCGCCGAACGCATCAGCAACGACGAGCTGGTGGCCAGCTTCAACCGATATGTCGCGCTCTACAATCGCGACAATGCGGCGGCGATCGCGGCGGGCGAAATCCCGGCGCTGACCGAATCGAGCGTCGAGTTCATCGAAAAGGCCAGCGGCATCGGGTCGCGCCACGTCGTCGACAAGGCGGGCATTCTAGACCCCGCGCACATGGCGCCGCGGCTGCGCGAGCGCGGCAACGACGAATTGTCGATCCTCGCGGAGATCGGCGTCGCGGCGGCAAAGGATGCGCTGGCCCGCGCCGGACGCGACGCCGCCGATGTCGATGCGGTGCTGTGCGCGGCGTCGAACATGCAGCGCCCCTATCCCGCGATGGCGATCGAGATTCAGCAGGCGCTCGGCATCGACGGCTTCGCCTTCGACATGAACGTCGCCTGCTCGTCGGCGACCTTCGGCATCCAGACCGCCGCCGACTATGTCCGGGCGGGTCATGCGAAAAGCGTGCTGGTCGTGAACCCCGAAATCTGTTCGGGGCACCTCAACTGGCGTGACCGCGACAGCCACTTCATCTTCGGCGACGTCGCGACCGCGATCCTGATCGAGGACAAGGGACTGGCGCCCGCGGGGCACTGGGACATCCTCGGCACGAAGTTGAAGACGGTCTTCTCGAACAATATCCGCAACAATTTCGGCTTCCTCAACCGCACCCACGGCGGCATCGACCAGTCGGGCCCGAAGACCGACAAGCTGTTCGTCCAGGAAGGCCGCAAGGTGTTCAAGGAAGTCGTCCCGATGGTCGCGGCGATGATCGTCGAGGAAATGGCGAAGCTGGGGCTCGAAGGCGCCGACATGCGCCGGCTGTGGCTGCATCAGGCGAACACCAACATGAACCGGCTGATCGCGCAGCGGGTGCTGGGCCACGAAGCGAGCGACGACGAAAGCCCGACCGTGCTCGACACCTATGGCAACACGTCGAGCGCGGGGTCGATCATCGCCTTTCATCTGCATCACGACGATATGCAGGCGGGCGACACCGGCCTCATCTGCTCGTTCGGCGCCGGCTATTCGGCGGGCACGGTGTTCGTCAGGAAGACCTGACCGGCAAGCCCGCCGCCGCCAGCCGCGCATGCGCATCGGCGATCGTCGCCTCGCCGAAATGGAAGATGCTCGCGGCGAGCACCGCGCTCGCCCCGCCCTCGATCACCCCGGCAACGAGATGGTCGAGGTTGCCGACCCCGCCGCTCGCGATCACCGGCACCGAAACCGCATCGGCGATCGCGCGGGTGAGCGCGAGGTCATAGCCGTCCTTCGTGCCGTCGCGGTCCATGCTGGTGACGAGCAGTTCGCCCGCCCCCAGTCCGGCGAGCCGCACCGCATGCGCGACGGCGTCGATCCCGGTCGCCCGCCGCCCGCCGTGGGTGAAGATTTCCCATCGCCCCGCCGCGACCTGCCGCGCGTCGATGCTGCCCACCGCGCACTGGCTGCCGAAGCGGTCGGCGATGTCGGCGACCAGTTCGGGGCGCACCACCGCGGCGCTGTTCACCGCGACCTTGTCGGCGCCGGCGAGCAGCAGCGCGCGCGCATCCTCGGCGCTGCGCACCCCGCCGCCGACGGTCAGCGGCATGAAGCAGACCTCCGCCGTGCGGGCGACCATGTCGAGCAGGGTGCCGCGCCCCTGATGACTGGCCGAAATGTCGAGGAAGCACAGTTCGTCGGCGCCTGCCGCGTCATAGGCCCGCGCCGCCTCGACCGGATCGCCGGCGTCGCGCAGGTCGACGAAATTGACCCCCTTGACGACGCGGCCGTCGGCGACGTCGAGACAGGGAATGACGCGGACGCGGACGGTCATGAGAGCATTGCCTCCAGTCCGTTCGTGTCGAGCGAAGTCGAGACACGAACGGGGATAGAGATAGGGTTCATTGCCGCCCCGCCGCGATCGCCTGCGCCAGATCGAGCCGCCCGTCGTAAAGCGCCCGCCCCGTGATCACGCCTTCGATGCCGTCGGCGACATGCGGACGCAGCGCGTGAATGTCCTCGATCCCCGCGACGCCGCCGCTCGCGATCACCGGGATGTCCACCGCCTGCGCCAGCGCCACCGTCGCCTCGACATTGCAGCCTTTCAGCAGCCCGTCGCGCCCGACGTCGGTGAACAGCAGCGCCGCGACGCCGGCATCCTCGAAGCGGCGCGCCAGATCCGCGACGCGGACATCGGACACGTCGGCCCAGCCCTCGGTCGCGACCATGCCATCCTTCGCATCGACCCCGACGACGATCCGTCCGGGCAGCGCGCGCGCGGCGGATTTCACGAATTCGGGGTCCTTCAGCGCCGCGGTGCCGATGATGATCCGCTCGACGCCGCGCGCCAGCCAGCGATCGACGCCCGCCCGGTCGCGAATACCGCCGCCGACCTGCACCTTGCCCGGAAACGCGGCGATGATGCTCTCGACCGCCGCGCCGTTGACGCTTTCCCCCGCGAAGGCGCCGTCGAGGTCGACGACATGCAGCCAGTCCGCGCCCGCCGCGGCGAACAGCCGCGCCTGCGCCGCCGGATCGTCGCCGTAAACGGTCGCGCGCGCCATGTCGCCTTCGGCCAGTCGCACCACCTGCCCGCCCTTCAGGTCGATCGCGGGGAAGATCGTCAGGGCCGCCATGCGAGAAATCTTTCGAGGGTGGCGAGGCCATAGGCCTGGCTCTTTTCGGGGTGAAACTGCACGCCGACGATATTGTCGCGGCCGACCGCCGCCGTGAAAGGACCGCCATGGCTGCTGGTCGCCAGCACGTCCACGGCGTCGGCGAAATGATAGCCGTGCAGATAATAGGCCTCGCCCGCCGCGATCACCGGATGCGCGACGGTCGGAACCACGTCGTTCCAGCCCATGTGCGGGATGCGCAGGCCCGGTTGCGGATCGAAGGCGCGTACCGTCCCGCCGATCCAGCCGAGCCCCCGGTGGCGCCCATGCTCCTCGCCCGCGTCGGCGAGCAACTGCATGCCGACGCAGATGCCCAGGAACGGCGCCCCCTCGCCGCGCACGCGGCGCTCGATCGCCTCGATCAGCCCCTCGATCGCCGACAGGCCGTCCATGCACGCCGCGAAGGCGCCGACGCCGGGCAGCACGATGCGGTCGGCCTCGGCGATCGTCCGCGGGTCGGCGGTCACGGCGACATCCTCCGCCCCCGCCGCGACCAGCGCATTGTGCACCGAACGAAGATTGCCCGCGCCATAGTCGATCAGAGCGATGGTCATATCCGTCCCGTCACCCCAGCGAAAGCTGGGGTCTTTGGCGCTCCGCCGGAACGCGGGCGATCCCAGCTTTCGCTGGGATGACGCGCGTCATAGCACGCCCTTGGTGCTGGGAATCGCGTCGCCCTTGCGCGGGTCGATCTCGACCGCCTGGCGCAGCGCGCGCGCCAGCGCCTTGTACATGCTCTCGGCGATATGGTGGTTGTTCTCGCCATAGAGGGTTTCGATGTGCAGCGTGATCCCGGCGGCCTGCGCGAAGCTGGCGAACCAGTGCGGGAACAGCTCGGTATCCATCTCGCCGAGCCGCGGCTGCGAGAAACCCGAGTTCCAGACGCAATGCGGTCGCCCCGAAATGTCGAGGATGCAGCGCGTCAGCGTCTCGTCCATCGGCGCATGCGCCTCGCCATAGCGGGCGATGCCGCGCTTGTCGCCGAGCGCCCTGGCAACCGCATCGCCCAACGCGAGCGCCGAATCCTCTACCGTGTGGTGCTGGTCGATGTGCAGGTCGCCCTTCACCGTCATCGAAATATCGATCAGCGAATGGCGCGACAGTTGCTCGATCATATGGTCGAGAAAGCCGATGCCGGTCGATACCGAATAGGTGCCGCTGCCGTCGAGATCGACGGTGATCGCGATATCGGTTTCCCTGGTCGTGCGCTGGACGGTGGCGGTTCGCATGGCCGACGCCATAGCAGCGACTTTTAGCGTTGCAAGGCGACTCTCCGCTCTCGACCCCCCTTGACCATCGCCCGCGCGCCGTTCATCCCCCTCGCCCATGAGTGACGAAGTCCGCGACAGCCTGATTCCCTATGACGAGATCGTGCAGGACGCCCTGCGCGCCGTGGTCGGCCGCGTGCTGTCGCAGATCGTCGGATCGGACAGCCTGCCCGGCGAGCACCATTTCTATATCACCTTCAAGACGCAGGCACCGGGCGTGTCGATCCCCGCGCATCTGGTCGCCAAATTCCCCGACGAAATGACGATCGTGCTCCAGAACCGCTTCTGGGACCTGAAGGTCGAATCGGATCATTTCAGCGTCGGCCTGTCGTTCAACCAGACGCCCTCGACGCTGGTGATCCCCTATGCGGCGATCACCGCCTTCGTCGATCCGTCGGTCGATTTCGGGCTCCAGTTCCAGGTCAGCGACGAGGATATGGAAGCGCCCGAACCGCATGACGAAGCCCATAACGACCGCCCGGACGTATCGACCGAGGACGGGTCGAACGTGGTGACCGTGGACTTCGGCAAGAAGAAATAGCCGCCGTGGCCGACAACTGGCCGCCATCGCGCTTCTGGCAATATTGGGCCCTTGCGGGCATGGTCGTGCTGACCGCCGCCTTCTGGTGGGGGGTCGAGGGCTATGCCTTGTTCGAGAGCCCCTATCCCCGCGGGCAGATCGCCGACGGGCTGCTGCGCTTCAGCCTGCTGGTGCTGACCCCGGCGCTGGTGCTGGTCTGGATCGTCGCCGCCTGGCTGCGCGCGCGGGTCGGCGAGCGCGGTTTCTGGAAGCTGCTCAGCCTCGTCGCGCTGATCTGGGCCGGGGCGGTGGCGGTGACGAGGATATTGATCCTATGAACGACACGCGGATCGAAAGCGACAGCCTGGGCGAGATCGCGGTGCCCGCCGACGCCTATTGGGGCGCGCAGACGCAGCGGTCGATCGAGAATTTCCCCTTCGGCGCGCGCGAGCGGATGCCGGTCGGGATCGTCCACGCACTCGCGCTGGTCAAGCAGGCAGCGGCGCGGGTCAACCGCCGCCACGGCCTGTCCCCCGAAAAGGCCGACGCGATCGAAGCCGCCGCCGCCGAAGTCGCCTCCGGCGAGCATGACGACCAGTTCCCGCTCGTCATCTGGCAGACGGGCAGCGGCACCCAGAGCAACATGAACGCCAACGAGGTGATCGCCGGCCGCGCCAACGAGATGCTGACCGGCACGCGCGGCGGCAAGGTGCCGGTGCATCCCAACGACGACGTCAACCGCGGCCAGTCGTCGAACGACAGCTTTCCGACCGCGATGCACGTCGCCGCGACGCTGGCGATGCGACACCGCCTGCTGCCGGCGCTCGACCTGCTGATCGAGGCGCTGCGCGCCAAGGCGGAGGCGTGGGACGATATCGTCAAGATCGGCCGCACCCATTTGCAGGATGCGACGCCGCTGACGCTGGGGCAGGAATTTTCGGGCTATCACGCCCAGTTGCTTTTGTGCCGGACGCGCACCGAACCGCTGGTGCGGCATGCCCTGCCGCATCTTGCGCAGGGCGGGACCGCGGTCGGCACCGGGCTCAACGCGCCTGCGGGCTTCGCCGGGGATTTCGCGGCCGAGATGACCGCGATCACCGGCGTCGCCTTCGCAAGCGCGCCGAACAAGTTCGAGGCGCTGGCGAGCCACGACATGCTGGTCGACCTGTCGGGGCGGCTGAACACGCTCGCGGTCGCGCTGACCAAGATCGCCAACGACATCCGCCTGCTCGGCTCCGGCCCGCGCGCCGGTCTGGGCGAGATCGACCTGCCCGCGAACGAGCCCGGCAGCTCGATCATGCCGGGCAAGGTCAACCCGACCCAGTGCGAGATGCTGACGATGGTCGCGGCGCAGGTGATCGGCAATCATCAGGCGGTGACCGTCGGCGGGATGCAGGGGCATCTCGAACTCAATGTCTTCAAGCCGCTGATCGGCGCCAATGTGCTGCGCTCGATCGACCTGCTCGCGACCGGCATGGAAAGCTTCGCGACCCGCTGCGTCGCCGGGATCGAACCGAACCGCCCGCGAATCGCCGAACTGGTCGAGCGCTCGCTGATGCTCGTCACCGCGCTGGCGCCCGAAATCGGCTATGACAAGGCAGCCAAGATCGCCAAGCATGCGCACGAGACCGGTTCGACGCTGCGCGAGGCGGCGCTGGCGCTGGGTTTCGTCGATGCGGCGACCTTCGACCGGGTCGTCGACCCGCGCCATATGCTCGGTCCGGAACCCGAAGGCCGCGTCGCGGATTGATGGGGGAGGAAGGATCGTGAAGATGATGGGACGGATCGTCGGCGGCGTACTCGGCAGCGCGATCGGGCGCCGCAAGAATAATCACCCGGTCGCAGGTGCCGTGATCGGCGCCGGAACGTTGTTCGTGGCGCGGCGGATGTTCCCGCAACGCTATGCCGTGCTCGCCGCGACCGCGGCCGCCGCCTACCTCACCAAGAAATGGGCCGAACGCGCCGAACAGCGCCGCGCCGCCGAGGAAGCGCATCGCATCGGCGACCGGCTGACGCGCGAAGGCGTGGTCGACAGCTATGCCGGTATCGACAGCGCGGCGTCCGACGGCGAACAGCTCGGCGATGCCCTGCCCCCGGCGCTGCCGGTCGAAACGAATGGGCAGCCGTCGGTTCACTAGCACCGCTTCATTATCGTCGCTCCAGCAGAGCGGAACCACGATCGGCATAGCACGACGCTGGCGGCAACCCCGGTTTCGGCGGGGCGGCGAAGGGATCAGCCCGCCTGCCAGTCCTTGATCGCCTCCACCGGCGAAACCAGCATCAGGACGTTGAGCGTCAGATTGTCGCGGATCGCGAACAGGGTGAACAGTTCGAAGGCGATCGCGATGGCGACGGTCGTCTGCCAGCGCATCCGGCTCGCGGCGAGGAAGCCGAGCAGCATGAAGGCCGCGTCGCTCACCGAATTGAGCACCGAATCGCCCGCATAGCCGTAGGCCATCGTCACCTCGCGATAGCGGTCGATGATGATCGGCGAATTTTCGAGAATCTCCCACGCCCCTTCGATGCCGATCGCGACGGCGAGCGCGATCCACAGCGGCGCGCGCGGTATCAGCCAGCGCGACAGGCCATAAAAGAGGAAGCCGTGGATGACGTGGCTGAAGCTGTACCAGTCCGAAATCTGCTGGCTGTTCTGGTTTGACTGGACGACCCCGTGCCACAGGCTGACGGTGCCGCACGGACAGATCGGCGGGCGTCCCATCACGATCAGGATCGCGGCGAGCAAGGCCAGCAGCACGGCTGCGACCAGCCAACCCCCGCGCGTCATTCCCGCCATGATGCCCCTTCCCGCTTGACCGGCGCGCGCGCGCGCGCAATGAGCCCGCATGGCTGACAGCGTCCATCTTCACCGCCGCGGCGTGCTCTTCATTCTGTCGTCGCCTTCGGGCGCGGGCAAGACCACCATTTCGAAAAAGATGCTCGCCGCCGATCCCGACATCGCGCTGTCGATCTCCGCGACCACGCGGCCGATGCGCCCGGGCGAGCGCGACGGGATCGATTATCATTTCGTCGATGTCGAAGCCTTCAAGCAGATGGCCGCCGACGGCGAATTCCTCGAATGGGCGCATGTCTTCGGCCACCGCTACGGCACGCCGCGCGGGCCAGTCGAGGAACTGCTCGCCGCGGGCAAGGACGTGCTGTTCGACATCGACTGGCAGGGCGCGCAGCAGCTCTATCAGGAAGCCGGCCCCGACGTGGTGCGCGTGTTCATCCTGCCGCCGACAATGGCGGAACTCGAACGCCGGCTGCGGTCGCGCGGAACCGACAGCGACGAGGTGATCGCGGCGCGCATGGCGCGCGCGGCGAACGAGATCAGCCACTGGGACGGCTATGACTATGTGCTGATCAACGACGATGTCGAAGGCTGCTTCGACGAAGTGAAGGCGATCCTGCGCGCCGAACGGCTGAAGCGGCGCCGCCAGATCGGCCTGATCGGCTTCGCCCGCGACCTGATCCGATCGGTGCCCGAGGCCGACCCGACGCTGTAGGGCGGATCGCCATTCAGTTCTGGCGGCCTGCAATGGACGCGGAGTGCGGGCAGCTAAGCGCCTTTCCGATGAAGGGAGGCCGCCCATATCTGCGAAGAAAACGGAGTTGCCGCCCGCTCTGGATTGCCGCGCTTCGCCGCTCGCAATGACGACCTGTCGGGGGAAACCTCAGGCCGCCCGCGCCAGATTCGCCTCCAGCTCCGCGACCATCTCCGCGCGCAGCGGCTTCGCCTCGCCGTCGGTGCGGCAGACAACGACGGTGTCGCAGGTCGCGATCACGCGACCGTTCTGGAACATCGCCTGGATGAGCGTCCAGCTCGACGTGCCGATGCGGCCGATGCCGGTCGCGATCTCGACGGGATCGGGGAAATTGCCCTCGGCCAGATAGTTGATCTCGACCGCGGCGACCATCATGCGTTCGTTCGCCGCGCGCTCGCCCTGCGCGCGCAGGCGCCAGTTGAGCAGGACGCGGCCGCTTTCGAACAGCGCCGCGAAGGCCACGTTGTTGAGGTGGCCGTTGACGTCCATGTCCTGGAACCGCGTCTGGAATGTTTCGCAGACGGGGTAGCTGGCGGCATCGAGCCGCCAGCCTTCCGGTTTGGCCATATCAGCGCGGCGCCATGCGGATGCCGCCATCGAGGCGGACGTCCTCGCCGTTGAAATAGCCGTTCTCGATCATGCAGAGCGCGAGAGTGGCATATTCGTCCGGGTTGCCGAGCCGCTTCGGATTGAGCACCGAGGCGGCGAGCGCGTCGCGGACATTCTGCGGCGCGGCGCCGAGCAGCGGGGTGTCGAAGATGCCCGGCAGGATGGTGTTCACGCGGATATTCTCGCTCGCGAGGTCGCGCGCGACGGGCAGCGTCATGCCGACGACCCCGCCCTTTGACGCCGAATAGGCGGCCTGGCCGATCTGCCCGTCCTCGGCCGCGACGCTCGCGGTGTTGACGATCGCGCCGCGCTCGCCGTCCGCCATCGGGTCGAGCGTCATCATGCCCGCGGCCGACTTGGCGATGCAGCGGAAGGTGCCGACGAGGTTGATCTGGATGATCCAGTTGAAGGCGTCGAGCGGGAAATGCTTGATGCTGCCGTCTTCCTTGCTGCGGCTCGCGGTCTTGATCGCATTGCCGGTGCCCGCGCAGTTGACGAGGATGCGCTCCTGCCCGATCGCGGCGCGCGCCTTGGCGAAGGCGGCATCGACCGACGCGTCGTCGGTGACATTGCATTCGCAGAAGACGCCGCCCAGTTCCTCGGCGATCGCCTTGCCCTTTTCCTCCTGCAGGTCGAAGATCGCGACCTTGACGCCCTTGGCCGCGAGCGCGCGCGCAGTGGCGGCACCAAGGCCCGAGGCGCCCCCGGTGACGACGGCGGAAACGGTGGAATCGAGTTTCATGGGATGTCCTTTCTGATTTCGTCATCCCGGCGAAAGCCGGGATCGCAGGCGCCGTGACGCCCAGGTGGATAGCGGCCCCGGCTTTGGCCGGGGCGACGCTGGGTTCTTACAGCCGCTCGACGATGGTGACGTTCGCCTGGCCGCCGCCTTCGCACATCGTCTGAAGGCCGTATTTGCCGCCCCGGGCGTCGAGCACGCCGAGCAGCGTCGCCATCAGCTTCGCGCCGGTGGCGCCGAGCGGGTGGCCGAGCGCAATGGCGCCGCCGTGGACGTTGAGCCGCGCGGGATCGGCATCAAGATACTTGAGCCACGCGAGCGGCACCGGCGCGAACGCCTCGTTGACCTCATAAGCGTCGATGTCGCCGATCTTGAGCCCCGCCTTCTTCAAGGCCTTTTCGGTCGCGAACAGCGGTTCCTCGAGCATGATGACCGGATCGCCCGCCGTCACCGACAGGTGATGGATGCGCGCGCGCGGGGTCAGGCCATGATCCTTGAGCGCCTGTTCGGACACAACCAGCACCGCCGAGGCGCCGTCGCAGATCTGGCTCGACGTCGCCGCGGTGATCGTGCCGCCTTCCTGGAGCAGCTTGACCCCGGCGATGCTTTCGAGCGTCGCGTCGTGGCGGATGCCCTCATCGGCCTTGTGCCATTCCTTGCCGTCGGCGGTCTCGATCTCGACCGGAACGATCTCCCGATCGAACAGGCCCGCCTCGGTCGCCGCCCTGGCGCGGCGGTGGCTTTCGAGCGCGAAGGCGTCGAGGTCGGCCTTGGTGAAGCCGTGCTTCTTGACGATCATTTCGGCGCCCATGAACTGGCTGAACATGATGCCGGGATATTTCTCTTCGAGCCGCGGCGATTTGTAATTGCCGAGCCCCTCCTTCATGAACAGCGTCGCGACGCTGCCCATCGGCACCCGCGTCATGCTCTCGATGCCGCTCGCCAGCACGACGTCCTGCGTGCCAGACATCACCGCCTGCGCGGCGAACATCACCGCCTGCTGCGACGAGCCGCACTGGCGGTCGATGGTGACCGCGGGAATGCTGTCGGGAAGCTTCGACGCGAGCACCGCATTGCGGCCGAGGTCCATCGTCTGCTGCCCGCCTTGCGACACGCAGCCGGTGATGACGTCCTCGATCACGCTGGTGTCGAAATCGTTGCGGTCGGCGATCGCGTCGAACACTGCGGCGCCGAGGTCGACGGGGTGGACACCGGCCAGCCGGCCGCCGCGGCGGCCGCCGGCGGTGCGGACGGCGTCTACGATATAAGCTGTAGCCATGGGGAATTCCTTTCTTGATCCCCCTCCCGCAGGCGGGAGGGGTTAGGGGTGAGCGCGAGCGGAGCGAGCATCGGGGGGTGAGATGGCCCACCCCGCTGCGACCAGGGAGCAAGCTCCCAGGTCTCGCTGCCCCGCCCGCTTGCGGGCGGGGAAATCAGAGCTTCCGCCCGATCAGTTCCTTCATGATCTCGTTCGTCCCGCCGAAGATGCGCGTCACGCGCGCGGCGCGCCACGCGCGGGCGATCGGATATTCGTTCATGTAGCCCGCACCGCCGTGGAGCTGGAGGCACTTGTCCATCACCTCCCATTGCAGGTCGGTGTGCCACAGCTTCGCCGCGGCGCCCTCCTCCGGCGTCAGTTCCTTCTTCATGTGGCGCGCGAGCGCCCAGTCGAGGTGCGCCCAGCCGACCTGCAGCTTCGCCTTGAGGTCGGCGAGAACGAAGCGGCTGTTCTGGAAATCGAGGATCGGCTTGCCGAACGCCTTGCGGTCGCGCGTATATTCGACGGTGTCGTCGAACGCGCGCTGCGCCGAGGCCTGCGCGCTCACCGCGATCGAAAGGCGTTCCTGCGGCAGTTCGCTCATCAGATAGATGAAGCCCTGCCCCTCGTCGCCGAGGCAGTTGGTGATCGGCACGCGCACGTCGTTGAAGAAGAGTTCCGACGTGTCGGCTTCGTCCTGCCCGATCTTGTCGAGGTTGCGGCCGCGCTGGAACCCTTCGCGCTCGGCCTCGACGAGGATGATCGACACGCCCTTCCACGCCGGCTGCACATCGGTGTCGGTCTTGGCGCAGACGAGGATCAGGTCGGCGTTCTGGCCGTTGGTGATATAGGTCTTCGACCCGTTGATGACATAGTGGTTGCCGTCCTTCTTCGCGGTCGTGCGCATCCCCTGAAGGTCGCTGCCGGTGCCCGGTTCGGTCATCGCGATCGCAGTGACGACCTCGCCCGCGACCATCTTGGGCAGCCAGTGCTTCTTCTGCTCCTCGCTGCCGTAGCGGACGATATAGTTGGCGACGATGTCCGACTGGAGCGAGAAGCCCGTGGTCACGCGGCCGTAATAGGCGCTTTCCTCGTCGACGATGGCGTTATAGCCGAAGTCGAGGCCAAGCCCGCCATATTCCTCTGGCACCGTCGGGCACAGCATTCCGATCTCGCCCGCCTTGGGCCACAGCGCCTTGGGGACGATGCCGTCCTCGGACCATTTCGCCTGGTTGGGAGCGACTTCCTTTTCGAGAAACTGGCGAACCGTCGCGCGGAACGCTTCATGGTCCTCGGTATAAGCGGTGCGCGACAGATGATCGAGCGACATGGGTCTTCCTTTCCTGAGGGCGGCCGAGCGTTATCGGGGAGTCGGTCCGCGCAAGAACGGGCGCGCCGCGGCACGCCCTTCGCCGACCAATGGACCTTACGTTTACGTCCACGTCAAGTAGAAATGCCGCTACGGCACGAAACTCCTTCGTCGAGCGGATTTGCCGGTGCCGGGCGGCGACGCTATGCCATTGCTTATGGTCGAATTGCTCCTCGACGCCCACGCGTTGCTCGGCGAGTCGCCGCGCTGGCACCCGGGCGAATCGCGCCTCTATTGGGTCGATATCGACGCGCACCGCATCCACCGCACCGACCCGACGACGCGACGGACCGAGACGATGCAACTCGACGGGCCGGTCGGCTGCATCGCGCCGCGCGCGGGCGGCGGGCTGGTCGCAGGCCTGAAGGGCGGCTGCGCGCTGATCGACGTCTGGGGACGAGCGCCGCGCCCTTTCGGTCAACAAGTGCTCGCGGACATTCCCGAGCAGCGCTTCAACGACGGCTGCGTCGATGCCGCCGGGCGCTTGTGGGTCGGCAGCGTGACGCGCGACAAGACGAACCCGGCCGCCTCGCTCTATCGGCTCGACCCCGACGGGTCGCTGACGAAAATGCTCGGCGGCCTGCTGACGAGCAACGGCGCCGCATTCAGCCCCGACGGACGGACTTTCTATCACGCCGACACGCCGACGCACGCGCTGCGCGCCTATGCCGTCGATCCGGCGACCGGCACGCTGGGCGAGGGGCGGCTGTTCCACCAGTTCGAGGCAGGCACCGGCCGCCCCGACGGCGGCACCGTCGATGCCGAAGGCTGCTATTGGTCGGCGCTGTGGGACGGCTGGCGCGTCGTGCGCCTGTCGCCGGCCGGCGAACTGCTCCAGACCGTCGAGCTGCCGGTGCAGCGCCCGTCGATGATCGCGCTGGGCGGCGCCGACATGCGCACCGCCTTCGTCACCAGCGCGGGCAAGGCGCTGTCCGACAAAGAACGCCGCGAGCAGCCGCACGCGGGCGGCCTCTTCGCCTTTCGCGTCGACGTGCCCGGCCTGGTCCAGCCGGGCTTCGCCGGTTGACCGCCGCCTTGCATCGCCGCGCGGTCCCGGGTTAAGGCTCCCCCATATGGTTTCGCCCGAAACCAAAGTCCCTGGGAGATTACCGATGATGCCGCGCCCAGCGCCCCCTCTCGCCCGCCGCCTGTCGATGCTGCTCGCATCCACCGCGCTGGTTGCGGGTTATGCCAGCATGGACAGCCAGATGAGCAAAGCCACCGCTGCCGCTCCGGCCGCGGCCACCCCTGCCGCCGACAACCCGATGCTTGCACCGTGGACCGGCCCCTTTCAGGGGGTGCCGCCGTGGGACAAGCTCGATCCCGAGCTGTTCCCCGACGCCTTCCAGAAGGCGATGGCCGAAACGCGCGCCGAGGTCGAGGCGGTGATCGCCAACCCCGAAGCGCCGACGTTCGAGAATACGCACGTCCCGATGCAGCTCGCGGGCGACACGATGGACCGCGTCTACGCGCTGTGGGGCGTGCAGACGTCGAACAAGTCGAACGACCGCGTCGAGGCGATCGACGCCGAATGGAGCCCGAAGCTTTCGACCTTCTTCACCGAGCTGTTCCTCGATCCGCGCCTGTTCGCCCGCTACAAGGCGGTCTATGACGCGCGGCATTCGAGCGGGCTCGACGCGCAGCAGATTCGCATCGTCGAGCGCAGCTATGACGAGATGGTGCGCGACGGCGCCAGCCTGTCGCCCGCCGACAAGGCAAAGCTCGTCGACCTGAATGCAAAGCTCGAAGGACTGTTCTCGGCCTTCTCGTCGAAGCTGCTCGCCGACGAGAAACTCTATACCTTCGTCACCGACAAGGCCGAGTTGGCGGGGCTCGAACCCGCGTTCGTCGCCTCGCTCGCCGCGGCTGCCGAGGCGCAGGGCAAGCCCGGCCAATGGGCGATCAAGAACACCCGTTCGTCGGCGCAGCCCGTGCTTCAGAACGCCTCCAACCGGAGCTTGCGCGAAAAAGTGTGGCGCGCCTTCGTGAACCGCGGCGACAATGGTGACGCGAACGACACCAACGCGACGATCGCCGGGATATTGAAGCTGCGCCAGCAGCGCGCCGAACTGCTCGGTTTCCCGACCCACGCGCATTATCGCATGGCCGACACGATGGCGAAGACGCCCGAAAAGGCGATGGAGCTGATGATGAAGGTGTGGCCCGCCGCGGTTGCGCGCGTGCACGAGGAAGTCGCCGACATGCAGGCGATCGCCGACGCCGAGGCGAAGGCCGGCAAGGGTCCGAAGATCACCATCGAGCCATGGGACTATCGCTATTATGCCGAGAAGGTCCGCAAGGCGAAATACGACCTCGATGAAAGCGAGGTGAAGCCCTATCTCCAGCTCGACAAGCTGCGCGACGCGATGTTCTGGTCGGCGGGGCGGCTCTACGACCTCGGCTTTCGCGAGAATACGGGCACCATCCCCGTCTTCGATCCCAAGGTGAAGACGTTCGAGGTCACCAACCTCAAGACCGGCGCGAATATCGGCGTTCTCTATCTCGACAATTTCGCGCGCGACGGCAAACGGTCGGGCGCGTGGATGACCACCTATCGCAGCCAGCAGACATTGGGCGGCGACCGCAACGTGCTGGCGTCGAACAACAATAATTTCACCGAAGCCGCGAAGGGCGAGCCGACGCTGGTCAGCCTCGACGACGCGACGACGCTGTTCCACGAATTCGGCCACGGCATCCACTATCTGCTGCAGCATGTGACCTATCCGGCGCTCGGCGGCGTGCCGCGCGATTTCGTCGAGTTCCCGAGCCAGGTGAACGAGAATTGGCTGATGACGCCCGAGGTGCTGTCGACCTATGCGACGCACTATCGGACGGGCGAGCCGATCCCGCAGGTGCTGGTCGACAAGATCCTCGCGTCGGCCAAATTCAACCAGGGTTTCGAGACGGTCGAATATCTGGCGAGCGCGATCGTCGACATGAAGCTGCACGACCGCAAGACCCCGGTCACCGACATCGACGCGTTCGAACGCGAGACGCTGGCCGAGATCGGCATGCCGAAGGAGATCGTCATGCGGCACCGGCTGCCGCAGTTCGGCCACCTGTTCAGCTCCGACAGCTATTCGGCGGGCTATTACAGCTATCTGTGGTCCGAAACGATGGACGCCGACACCTGGGCGGCCTTCACCGAAGCGGGGGGACCATGGGATCGCGGCGTCGCCGACCGGTTCCGCACCATCCTGCTGATGACCGGCAACGAAACCGACCGCGCCGACGCCTATCGCGCCTTCCGCGGTCGCGACCCGGACGTGAAGGCGCTGCTGCACAAGCGTGGCTTTCCGACCGACTGACCGGCATTCCGCCGCGAAGCAAAGGGGGCCTTCGCGCCCCCACAAATCCAATTGACGCCAGCCAGATACAATATAAATATGATATCATCTTTATATCGGAGGGTGCCATGGGTGATTCGTATGTGACGGCCGCGCTCAACCCGACGCGCGAGGGGCGCGCGGCGACGGCCAGCGGCTATCTGATGCTGTTCGTCTGGCTCGTCCTGCTCGGCATCGCGATCTGGGCGGGGGTGAGCAACGCCACGGGGACCGAAGCGTCGTGGAAATGGGTGCTGCTGGCCGTTTCGGCGATTGCCGGCACGCTGATCCTCTGCGGCTTCTACCTTATCAATCCGAACGAGGCGGCAGCGATCCAGCTTTTCGGCAGCTACAAGGGCACCGACCGCGAGACCGGGCTGCGCTGGGTGCTACCGTGGTTGACGCGCCGCAAGATCGCCGTGCGCGCGAACAACGTCATCTCCGACAAGATCAAGGTCAACGACCTGCGCGGCAATCCCATCGAAATGGCGGCGCAGGTGGTATGGCGCGTCACCGACACCGCGCAGGCGCTGTTCGACGTCGAGGATTACAAGGAGTTCGTCCTTGCGCAGATCGAGGCCGCGGTGCGGTCGATCGGATCGCGCTACCCCTATGACGACATCGAGCATCAGGAGGTGACGCTGCGCGGCAACCATGACGAGGTCGGCGCCGAGCTGCGCAAGGCGCTGATCGAGCGGCTGGCGGTCGCCGGCATCACCGTCGACGAATGCGGCCTGACCCACCTTGCCTATGCGCAGGAAATCGCCGGCGCGATGCTGCGCCGCCAGCAGGCCGAAGCGGTGATCGCGGCGCGCAGGAAGCTGGTCGAAGGCGCAGTGACGATGGTCGAGATGGCGCTGCAGCACCTGTCGGAGAAGGACGTCGTCCAGCTCGACGACGAGCGCAAGGCGGCGATGGTGTCGAACCTGATGGTGGTGCTGTGCGGCGAACGCGACACCCAGCCCGTCGTCAACACCGGGTCGCTCTATTGATTTGCAAGGACCGTTCGTGTCGAGCCCTTCGACGGCCTTAGCCGGCGCCCGGGGCTCGATGCGAACGGGAATTGAGGTTTGTTCCCATGCCCGCGTCGCCCAAGAAAGCCTTTGCCCTCCGCCTCGATCCCGCGCTTTATGCGGCGATCGAGCGGCTGGCCGCGGCCGAGTTGCGCAGCGCCAATGCCGAGATCGAGATATTGCTGCGCGAGGCGCTCGCCCGGCGCGGCGTGGCGGTGAAACGGTCGGAGGTTCCGCGGCGCGGACGGCCACGCAGAACCGGGGACTGACAGTCGCCGAAGGCGACCGGGCGCACGGCCGCTTGCTCCCCATCGGCTAGATGGTTAAGGCCGGTCGTCATGACCGCCGCACCCTCCGTCCGCATCGCCCCTTCGATCCTCAGCGCTGATTTCGCGAAGCTCGGCGAAGAGGTGCGCGCGATCGAGGCGGCGGGCGCCGACTGGGTTCACATCGACGTGATGGACGGCCATTTCGTTCCCAATCTGACGATCGGGCCAATGGTGGTGAAGGCGCTGCGGCCGCATTCGGCCCTGCCCTTCGACGTGCATCTGATGATCTCGCCGGTCGACGGCTTCCTCGACGCCTTCGCCGCCGCGGGCGCCGACATCATCACCGTCCACCCCGAAGCGGGACCGCATATCCACCGCACCGTCCAGCATATCAAATCGCTGGGCAAGCAGGCCGGTGTCTCGCTCAACCCCGCGACGCCGGCGAAGATGCTCGACTATCTGATCGACGAGATCGACCTTGTCCTGATCATGAGTGTCAACCCGGGTTTCGGCGGCCAGAGCTTCATCTCCAGCCAGCTCCGCAAGATCGAGGCGGTGCGCAGGATGATCGACAAGTCGGGCCGCGACATCAGGCTGGAGGTCGATGGCGGCATCGACGCGGGCACCGCGCCGCTCGCGATCGCGGCGGGCGCCGACGTCCTTGTCGCCGGCACCGCGACCTTCCGCGGCGGGCCGGACGCCTATGCCGACAATATCCGGCGCCTGCGCGGCGCCTGAGCGATGGAGGGGAGACCGTTGACCGTTGCCCCCATCGACCCGACCCCCGATGCGGGCGAAGACACGCCGCCGCTCGACGACTCGATCGAGCCCGGCAAGCGGCTGATCCGCCTGCCCGCCGACAAGGGGCTGTCGCTCGGCGACCGCATCGCCAACCAGATCACGCGGCTGACGTGGCGTACCCCGTTGCACGCCTTCCGCCTCAAGGGGCGCTTTCCGCTCAAGCTGCTCGGCGTGCCCGAGGACCCGGTTCCCGGCGACACGCGCGCGGGCACCGCGATCCGCGCCGGCCATTTCCTCCATCGCGGGCTCAGGCTGCCGCTCGCCACGCTCGATTTCACGGCGCTGGGCGTCGCGCCGAGCTTTGCCGATCACATCCACAGCTTCGCGTGGCTACGCAACCTTGCCGCCACCGGGACGCGCGCCGACGGTGCGGCGATCGCGGAGGCGATCGTGCGCCAATGGCTCGCGGTGCACGGCGAGACGGTCAGCGAACCGGCGTGGAAAGCCGACAATACGGGGTGGCGCATCCTGTTCTGGGCCGCGCACGCGCCGCTGATCCTGTCGTCGAGCGATCTCGTCTATCGCTCCGCCGTGCTCAACCACCTCGCCCGCGCGGCGCGACACCTCGACCGCGTCGCCGACAAGACGCGCCCCGGCGTCGAGCAGATGGTCGCCTGGATCGGCGTCGTCGCCGCCTCGCTGCTGATACCCGGCGGCGAACCGCGACAGGTCTTCGGCGAAGCGGGACTCCGCAAGGTCATCGAGACGAGCTTCTACGCCGACGGCGGCAATATCGCGCGGTCACCGCAGGCGCAGCTCGATGCGATCATGGCGCTGTCGATGCTTGCGCGCATATACGACATGCGGCGGATCGACCTGCCGCCCTTTCTCCACGAGGTACTGGCGCGCGCGGTTCCGGCGCTGCTCGGGATCGTCCACAGCGACGGCAGCATGGGAAGCTGGCAGGGCAGCGGCGCGACGCCGGCCGAAACGATCGCGGCAATCGTCGCGGCCAGCGGAGTGCGCACCCGCCCGCTCAAGCAGGCGCGCGACTGGGGCTATCAGCGGCTCGTCGCGAACAAGGTCGTGCTGCTCGCCGACGCCGCGCCGCCGCCGATCGCGCGCGTGACCGAGGCGGGCTGCGCCTCGACCCTGGCGTTCGAGCTGAGCGACGGGGCCGAGCGCATCGTCGTCAACTGCGGCGGCGCGGCGCTCACCGGCGCGACGATCCCCGCCGAACTGGCGCGCGGGCTGCGCACCACCGCCGCGCATTCGACGCTGGTCGTCGCCGACAGCAATTCGACCGCGATCCTGCCCAACGGCTCGCTCGGCAAGGGGGTGACCGAGGTCGAGCTCGACCGGCACGAAACCCCGCAGGGCAGCCGGCTGGAAATGAGCCACGACGGCTATGCACGGCGCCACGGGCTGATCCATCGGCGCCTGCTGATCCTCTCCCCCAACGGGCGCGAATTGCGCGGCGAGGACATGCTGCTCCCCGCTCCGCGCAGCCGCCGCAAGGGCGACAAGCATTTTGCGCTGCGTTTCCATCTCGGCCGCAACATTTCCGCCAGCCTGACCGCCGACCGGCTCGGCGCGCTGCTGCGCATCGCTGGCGGGCCGCTGTGGCAGTTCCGCGCCTCCGAGGGCACGCTCGCGGTCGAGGAAAGCCTGTGGGTCGACGGCGAGGGCCGCCCGCATCCCACCGAACAGCTCGTCGTCACCGGCAGCGCGCCCGCCGGGGGCGTCAGCATCGGCTGGATCTTCAAGCATATCGGGTGAGCGGCTCCCATCGCGGTGAGCCTTGAATTTGCGCTAGCCACTCCGTTCGTGCTGAGCTTGTCGAAGCACCATCCTTCTCCTTGCAGCGCTGAAAGAAAGAACGGCCCTTCGACAAGCTCAGGGCGACCGGGTCGGATTTATGGCTTGCCGGTCCAGCAAACGACATAAAGGCCTTCCGTTTTCTTCTGCGCCCCTGCGCGAACTTCCTTCTCCGCGCCGCCGCCTGATACTTCCAAAACCTTGCCCAACGGCGATCACGGGCCTAGGGCGACGGCGACTCCTTCCATCCCCAGCCGAGGCTCCCCCATGACCGATCTCGTTCCCGTCCGCCGTGCGCTCCTTTCCGTCAGCGACAAGGCGGGCCTCGCCGATCTGGCTGCCGCGCTCGGCCGCCATGGGGTCGAACTGGTGTCGACCGGCGGCACCGCAAAGGCGCTGCGCGACGCGGGTCACACGGTCCTCGACGTCGCCGACCTCACCGGCTTTCCCGAGATGATGGACGGGCGCGTCAAAACGCTGCATCCGACCGTGCACGGCGGCATCCTCGCGGTGCGCGACGATGCACACCATGTCGCCGCGATGGACGCGCACGGTATCGGCGGCATCGACCTGGTCGTCGTCAACCTCTATCCCTTCGCCGCCACCGTCGCGAAAGGCGCGCCGCGCGAGGAGATCATCGAGAATATCGACATCGGCGGCCCGGCGATGGTGCGTTCGGCGGCGAAGAACCACGCCTTCGTCGGCATCGTCACCGAGCCGCAGGATTATGCCGCGCTGATCGAGGAACTGGACGCCAACGACGGTGCGACCACCCTCGCGCTGCGCAAGCGGCTCGCCGCGACCGCCTTTGCCCATACCGCGACCTATGACGGGATGATCGCGCAGTGGTTCGCCTTCGCCGACCAGGGCAAGCTGTTCCCCGACACGCTGCCGCTGACCGCGACGCTGTCGGCCGAACTGCGCTATGGCGAAAATCCGCACCAGCAGGCGGCGCTCTACCTTCCCGCCGGCCCCGCGTCGCGCGGGATCGCGCAGGCCGAGCAGGTGCAGGGCAAGGCGCTCAGCTACAACAACATCAACGACGCCGACGCCGCGCTCGACCTTGTCGCCGAGTTCCGCGAGGCCGACCCGACCTGCGTCATCGTCAAGCATGCCAATCCGTGCGGCGTCGCGACCGCTGCGACGCTGACCGCGGCGTGGGACGCGGCGCTCGCCTGCGACAGCGTCTCGGCCTTCGGCGGCATCGTCGCGCTCAACCGTCCGCTCGACGGCGCCACCGCCGAAGCGATCGCCAGCATCTTCACCGAGGTGGTCGTCGCCCCCGACGCCGACGCCGACGCGCGCGCGATCTTCGCTAAGAAGAAGAATCTGCGCCTGCTGCTGACCGGCGAACTGCCCGACCCGGCGCGCGGCGGCCTGATGATGAAGACGATCGCCGGCGGCTGGCTCGCGCAGACCCGCGACAACGGCCGGATCACGAAGGACGATCTGAAAGTCGTCACGACGCGCACGCCGAGCGACGCCGAACTCGCCGACGCGCTGTTCGCCTGGACGATCGCCAAGCATGTGAAGTCGAACGCGATCGTCTATGCCAAGGGCGGCGCGACCGCGGGTATCGGCGCGGGGCAGATGAACCGCCGCGATTCGTCGCGCATCGCTGCCGTCCGTGCGCGCGAGGCGGCGGAAGCGAACGGCTGGAACGAACCCCGCACCGTCGGCAGCGCGGTAGCCAGCGACGCCTTCTTCCCCTTCGCCGACGGCCTGATCTCCGCCGCCGAGGCCGGGGCGACCTGCGTGATCCAGCCGGGCGGCTCGATCCGCGACGACGAGGTGATCGCCGCCGCGAACGAGGCGGGGCTGGCGATGCTGTTTACCGGGATGCGGCATTTCCGGCATTGATTCCGCAGGAAGATCGTCGCCCCGGTGCAGACCGGGGCCGCTATCGTCCCCGTTCGGGCGTCGAAGAGCAAACCGCCAGCGGCCCCGGCTTTCGCTGGGGCGACGGGGCATGCTTGGGGCTTTATTTCGCCCGTCGCGAACGGCATAGGGAGGCGGTGGTCATTCTGACCCGGCAACAAGGACCAGCATGACCGCCGTCCCCCGCAACAAGTCCATGATCCAGAATCTCTATGCCTGGACCATGGAGAAATCGGCGCATCCGCACGCCGAATATTGGCTGGCGCTGGTCGCCTTCGTCGAGGCGAGCTTCTTTCCGATCCCGCCGCATCCGATGCTCGGGCTGATGTGTCTCGCCGAACCGAGGAAAGCGGTGCGCTATGCGCTGATCTGCACCCTCGCCTCGGTCGCGGGCGGCTGCTTCGGCTATGGGATCGGCTATTTCCTGTATGAAAGCGTCGGGCTTTGGCTGCTCGCGGCGCTGGGACTCACCGACAGTTTCCCGGCGGCCGCCTGCTACCTGCGCGATTACGGGGCGGAGATCATCCTGGTGAAGGGGGCGACGCCGATCCCGTTCAAGCTGCTGACGATCACCGCCGGCTTCATCCACATGAACCCGTTCACCTTCCTGTGGGCGAGCCTGGCCAGCCGGGCCTTTTCCTTCATGCTGGTCGGCGTCCTGTTCCGGCTGTTCGGGGCGCCGATCAAGGCATTCATCGACAAATATCTCGCCTGGGTCGCGGGCGCATTCCTCGTCGCGGTGGTTGCCGGTTTCCTGATCATCGGCGCCCTGTCGGGCGGCGGCGACAAGACCGCCGACAAATGCAGCGGCGCAACGCTGCAAAGCATCGGGCTGGACCGAAAGTAGACGCGCGCCGCTCTGTTTCTCGTCATCCCGGACTTGATCCGGGATCCATTCTTCCTGCGCCGCGTGAATGGACCCCGGATCAAGTCCGGGGTGACGACGAAGGAAAGCTGGGCTTTCTCTGCGATGCCTACTCGTTCGCGGGCGGCTGATGCAGCCAGTCGGCGTGCCGCGGTGCCTTCTTCGTCCGGCTCCATTCGTCGAGCATCAGCGGCGCGACGCGGCGCAGCTCGGCATATTGTTCGTCGGTGCCGATGTCGCACGCCAGTTCGATGCGGTGGCCGTTGGGGTCGAAGAAATAGATCGACCGGAAGATGCCATGGTGCGTCGGCCCGAGCACGTCGACGCCATGAGCCTCGAGATGCGCCTTCGCCGCGACCAGTTCGTCATGGCTGCCGACCTTGAACGCCAGATGCTGGACCCACGCCGGGGTGTTTTCGTCGCGGCCCATGTCGGGCTGGTTCGGCAATTCGAAGAAGGCGAGGACGTTGCCGCCCCCCGCGTCGAGAAAGACGTGCATGTAGGGATCATATGCGCCGGTCGACGGCACATGATCCTCTGCAAAGGCGGTGGTGTAAGTCATGCCGAGCATGCGCTCGTACCATTCGACCGTTTCCTTCGCGTCCTTGCAGCGATAGGCGGCATGGTGGACGCCGCCGAGTTTGATCGGGCTCGTCATTCGGCAGGCTCCTTTGCGACATCAAGCGCGCCGCGGCGGATCTGGTCGAGTTCCATCGACTTGAACAGCGCGGTGAAATTGCCTTCGCCGAAGCCTTCGTCCTTCTTGCGCTGAATGAATTCGAAGAAGACCGGGCCGATCACCGTCTGGCCGAAAATCTGGAGCAGCAGGCGCGGATCGCCTTCCTGCGTCGAACCGTCGAGCAATATGCCGCGCGCCTTCAGTTCCTCGACCGGTTCGCCATGGCCGGGCAGCCGTTCGGCGAGCAGTTCGTAATAGGTTTCCGGCGGCGACGGCGCGAACGGATTGCCGAGCGCGGCGAGCTTGTCCCACGAGGCATAGAGATCGTCGCAGGCGAAGGCGATATGCTGGATGCCCTCGCCATTATAGGCGCGCAGATATTCCTCGATCTGGCCGCCGCCGCCGGCACCCTCCTCGTTGAGCGGGATGCGGATCTTGCCGTCGGGCGCGGTCATCGCCTTCGAGGTCAGGCCGGTATATTCGCCCTTGATGTCGAAATAGCGGATTTCGCGGAAGCCCGCGATGCGCTCGTAGAACGCCGCCCAATGCGCCATCCGCCCGCCGTAGACATTGTGCGTCAGGTGGTCGATCACCTTGAGCCCCGCACCTTCGGGATGGCGGTCGACGCCGTCTTCATAGACGAAATCGATGTCGTAGATGCTGAGGCCGTCGCCGTAACGGTCGATCAGATAGATGATCGAACCGCCGATGCCGCGAATGGCGGGCAGGCGCAATTCCATCGGACCGGTGCGCACCTCGACCGGCTCGGCACCGCGCGCGATCGCTTCGGCATAGGCTTTCGCCGCATCGCGGCAGCGCCACCCCATGCCGCATGCCGACGGACCGTGTTCGGCGGCGAAATAGGCGGCGGGCGAGCGCGGCTCGTAATTGGCGATCAGGTTGATGTCGCCCTGCCGCCACAATATCACGTCTTTCGAGCGATGATGCGCAATCTGCGTGAAGCCCATGCGTTCGAACACCGGCTCGAGAATCCCCTTCTCGGGCGCCGAGAATTCGACGAATTCGAAGCCGTCGAGCCCCAGCGGATTTTCGAACAGATCGGCCATGGTCCATCCCTTATGGTTACAATTGAAACCATTATGATGGGCGGCGGCGGGGGAGTCAATGCGAGGGTTTAATGATGGTGGCGTCGTTTGAAAGCAGCGCGAGCTTTCCTTCTCTGCGGCCTCTGCGCCAAATGGCTGAACGGCGGCGCGGCCCGACCCGTCAGGCCGCCGCCGTTTCGATCGCCTCGAGCGCCTCCATCCAGGCCGCCTCGACACTTTCGAGTTCGGCGGCGAGCTTGCCGCGACGCTGCGCGAGGTCGCCCATCGTCAGCTTGGCGAGCGCGGGATCGGCGCTCGCGGGGTCGAACATTGCGCGGTCGATCGCCGAAATTCGCGCCGAAAGCCTGGCCGCCTGCGCTTCGAGGTCCTTTGCCGACTTGCGCAGCGCTGCCTGCGCCTCGCGCGCCTTTGCCGCTTCCTGCCGCGCCAGCTTTGCGTCCTTCGGCTTCGCCGGCGCGGCCTTCGCCTCGTCGGCCGCGCCCCTGCCGAGGATGAAGGCGACATAATCGTCGATGCTGCCGTCGAAATCGCGCGCCGTGCCGCCGTCGACGAGCACCAGCCGGTCGGCCGACAGTTCGAGCATGTGGCGGTCGTGGCTGACGATCAGCACCGCGCCGTCATAGCCGTTCAGTGCCTGCACCAGCGCCTCGCGCGCGTCGACGTCGAGGTGGTTGGTCGGCTCGTCGAGGATCAGCAGATGCGGCGCCTCGCGCGTGATCAGCGCCAGCGCCAGCCGCGCGCGTTCGCCGCCCGACAGCTTCGCGACCTCGGTTGTCGCCCGGTTTCCCGAGAAACCGAAGCGCCCGAGCTGCGCGCGCACCGCACCCGGCGTCTTGCCCGCCATCACGCGCGTCATGTGACCGAGCGGCGTATCGGCACCGTCGAGTTCCTCGACCTGATATTGGGTGAAATAGCCGACGCGCATCTTGCCCGACGCAGCCATGGCGCCGTCCATCGGCTGAAGCTGCGCCGCGAGCAGCCGCGCGAGCGTCGTCTTGCCGTTGCCGTTGCGCCCGAGCAGCGCGATGCGGTCGTCGGGGTCGATGCGCAGGTTGAGCCGGCTCAGCACCGGCTCGCCCGGCGCATAGCCGACGCTGGCAAGATCGAGCGTGATCAGCGGCGGCTTCAGTTCGTCCGCCGGACTCGGGAAATCGAACACCAGGCTCGGGTCCTCGGTAAGCGCGGCGATCGGCTGCATCCGCGCGAGCTGCTTGGCGCGCGACTGCGCCTGCTTCGCGGTCGAGGCGCGGGCGCTGTTGCGCGCAATATAGTCAACGAGCCGCGCCCGCTGCGCGTCCTGCGCCGCCTTCGCCGCCGCCAGCTGCGCCGCGCGCTCGGCGCGCTGGCGCTCAAACGCGTCGTAGCCGCCCGGATAGAGCGTCACCTTCCCGCCTTCCAGATGCAGGATATGATCGACAACATTGTTGAGCAGGTCGCGCTCGTGGCTGATCACGACGAGCTGCCCCGGATAGCTTCTGAGGAAGCTCTCGAGCCACATCGTCGCTTCGAGGTCGAGGTGGTTCGACGGCTCGTCGAGCAGCAACAGATCGGGGTTGGAAAAGAGCAGCGCCGCGAGCGCGACGCGCATCTTCCACCCGCCCGAAAAGCTGTCGAGCGGCTGCGCCTGCATCGCCTCGTCGAAACCCAGGCCGATCAGGATGCGCGCGGCGCGCGCGGGCGCCGTATAGGCATCGATCGCGATCAGCCGCTCGTGGATGTCGCCGAGCCGGTCGGGATCACTCTCGGTCTCCGATGCCGCGAGCAGGGCGGCGCGTTCGCTGTCGGCGGCCAGCACGGTCTCGAACGGCGTCGCAGTGCCGCTCGGCGCCTCCTGCGCGATATAGCCGACGCGCGTACGGCGCGGCATCTCGATCCCGCCCTCATCGGCCTCGATCTGGCCGATCATCGCCTTCATCAGCGTCGATTTGCCGGCGCCATTGCGCCCGATCAGCCCGGTCCGGCTCTTCGCCGGCAGGCTCGCGCTCGCGCGGTCGAGGATGGTGCGCCCGCCGAGGCGCACGGTAAGGCCATTGATCGTCAACATGGGCGCGCCGCCTAGCATAGCCGGGCGGCCAACCCAAGCGGCGGGACGCCGCGACGCGCACGCCTGTCAGTGCGACGCGCCCATCGACACGTGGCGGGGGCGCGGCGCGCACCAGACCGCAAGCGCGGCAATGATGAACACCGCGGCCGAAGCGAGGAAAATGTGGATGACGCCGATCGTCGCGGCCTGCACCTCGACCAGCCGGTCGAGCGCCGCGCGCGCCTGTTCGAAGGTCAGGCCGCCGCCCTGCAATATGTCCATGGCGCCGGCGGGATCGTTGAGCGCGGGCACGATCTCCGACCGCGAAACACGCGTCGAATCATCCCATGCGGTGGTCGCTACCGCCGTGCCGATCGCCCCGCTGAGCGTGCGCAGGAAGCTCATCAACCCCGCCGCCGACGTCTGATCCTTTTCGGGGACAGAACTGAGCGCGAGCGCGGTCAGCCCGACGAAGAAGAAGGGCATGCCCATCCCCTGCAACAGGTGCGGCAGAGCGAGCGTCCAGTAATCGACGTCGGCGTTCCAGCCCGCGCGCAGGATCGACACGAAGGCCATCCAGACGATCCCGGCGGAGATGGAGATGCGGATGTCGATCTTGTCGATCGACGCCGCCGCGACCGGCGACAGCAGCACCGCGAACACGCCCAGCCAGGCGACGACATAGCCGGTATCGGTCGCGGTATAGCCCACCATCTGCTGGAGCCACAAAGGCGTCAGCACGACCTGCGCGAAGAAAGCCCCGAAACCGAGCGATATCGCCAATGTCGCGAAGCTGAACCCGCGGAAGCGGAAGACGCGCAGGTCGACGACCGGGTTCGCGTCGGTGAATTCCCAGATGATGAAGGCGACGAAGCTGATCGCCGAGACGATTGCCAGCGCGACGATCCACGTCGATCCGAACCAGTCGTGCTCGCGGCCGGTGTCGAGCATGGTCTGGAAAGCGCCGACCGACACCACCAGCAGGACCAGGCCGATCACGTCGATCCGCGCCTTGACCCGCTTCGTCTCGAACGCGCCGAGCAGGCTGCCGACCCCGAAGGCGCAGAGCGCGACGACGGGCAGGTTGATGAAGAAGATCCACGGCCAGTTCCAATTGTCGCTGATCAGGCCGCCTAGGATCGGCCCGAGGATCGGCGCGGTGGTCGTCGTCATCGCCCAGATGGCGAGTCCGATCCCCGCTTTTTCCTTCGGGAAGATGCGGAGCAGCAATATCTGCGACAGCGGCATCAGCGGCCCGCCCGACAGCCCCTGCAGGATGCGGAAGAGGATCAGCGCGTCGAGCGTGCGCGACACGCCGCACAGGAAGGAGAACAGGCCGAAGCCCATGATCGAGATCAGGAACCAGCGTACGGTGCCGAAGCGCGCCGCGAGCCAGCCGGTGAGCGGCACGCTGATCGCGTCGGCGACCGCATAGCTGGTGATCACCCACGTCCCCTGTGTCGGCGACACGGCGAGCCCGCCGGCGATATGCGGCACCGACACATTGGCGATAGTACTGTCGAGCACCACGACGAAATTGGCGAGCGCCAGCGCGAACGCCGCGGCGAGCAGCCGCACGCCTTTCAGCGGTTGCGGTTCGGCCGGAAGCGATGCGGTGGCGGCGCTGGCCATATTATCGTCCCGCCCCGAACCTCGTCATGGAAAGCGAAGCGAAGTCATGTCGAAGGCGTCCGAACATCAATCGTCCCCGCGCGTGTCGATCGTCGCTTCCATCGACAGGCCGACGCGCAGCGGGTGCTTGCGCAGCTGCGCGGGGTCGAGCGCGATGCGCACCGGCAGGCGCTGCACCACCTTCACCCAGTTGCCCGTCGCATTCTGCGCCGGGATCAGCGAAAAGGCCGCGCCGGTGCCGCCCGCGATGCCGACCACCTTGCCGCGATAGACGACGTCGCCGCCATAATAGTCAGAGGTCAGCTCGACCGGCTGGCCGATGCGGATGCGCCGGAACTGGCTTTCCTTGAAATTGGCGTCGACATAGGCGGTGTCGATCGGGACCACGACCATGATCGGCGCGCCCGCGGCGATCCGCTGGCCGACCTGCACCTGCCTGTTGGTGACGATGCCGTCGACCGGCGCGCGGATCACCGTGCGTTCGAGGTCGAGCCGCGCCTTGTCGAGCCGCGCCTGCGCCGCCGCGACGTCGGGGGCGGTGTCGATCGTCGTGCCGCGCACCACGGCTTCGGCCGCGCCGAGATCGCCGCTCGCCGAGCCGCGCGTCGCCTGCGCCGAGGTCACGCCCGCCGCGGCGAGGTCGCGCGCCGCCTGCGCCTGCTTGAGCGCCGCGCGCGCTGCTGTCAGTTCCTCGCCCGACACGGCGCCGGTCCCCGCGATACTCTCGCGCCGCGCCAGTTCGGCGCGCGCGCGCTCGACCGTCGCATCGGCGTCGCGCAGCCGCGCCTGTGCCTGCGAAATCTCGGCCCCGCGCGCCGCGACGCGCGCGCGCGCCGCATCGGCAGTCGCATCGGCCTGCCCGTAGCGCTGGCGCGCCTGCCGCAGCGCCGCTTCGGCGTCGGCGACCGCCAGCCGCTGGTCGGCATCGTCGAGGATGACGAGGATATCGCCCTTTTTCACCGCCTGCGTGCCGCTGACGCGCACCGCCTTGACCGGGCCCGAGACAAGCGCGGTGACGGTGGCGCTGTCGGCGCCGACATAGGCATTGTCGGTCGAGACGCGCCCCGCCTGCGTCAGAAAATACCAGATGCCCCACGCCGCCGCGATCGTCGCCACGACGATCAGCAGGATGCGCAGCAGTTTCCGGCGCTTGCCGAGCCGCGCCGCCTGCGCCTCGGCGGTTTCGGGCGCGTCGGGGGTAGCCGTGTCGTCGGCCATCGTCATTCTCCTGTTGGATGGACGGCGCGATAGCCGCCGCCGAGCGCCCGGATCAGCGCGACGTCGAGCGCGCGCTCACGCGCTTCCAGGTCCGCGACCGCGCGGCTGAGCGCGACCATGTCGTCCTCGGCGGTCAGCTGGGCGAGCTGGTTCGACAGGCCGGCACGATAGCGCAGCCCGGCCAGCCGCGCCGCGTCGGCCGCCGCCTGCAGCGCCGCGCGGCGCTCGGCAAGCTGGCGCTCGGTCGCCGTGCGGCTGGCGGCGAGGTCGGCGACGTCGCGCAGCGCGTCGATCAGGGTGCGATCATAGCCGGCCACCGCTGCGTCATAATCGGCGCGCGCGCCGCGATACCGCCCCTCGATGCGCCCGCCGTCGAAGATCGGCAGGCTGATCGCAGCGCCGCCATTGCCATATTTCGACCCCGCATCGAACAGGTTCGCGAGCCCCAGCGACTGGAAACCGACCAGCGCCGACAGGCTGATATTGGGATAATAGTCGGCGCGCGCGACGTCGATGCGCTTCGCGGCGGCTTCGGCGCGCAGCCGCGCCGCGACGATGTCGGGCCGGCGGCCGACGAGCGCGATCCCGGCGTCGGCGGGAAGCCCCGTCGCGGGCGCGGCGAGCGTCGGACGCGCGATGCTCATCCCGCGATCGGGCCCGGCGCCGACGAGCGCCGCGAGCCGATGGCGGGTGAGCGCGATCGCTTCCTCGATCGCCGCGATGTCGCCGCGCGCGGAGGCGGCGCGGCTTTCGGCCTGGCGCGCGCTAGCCTGATTGTCGAGCCCGGCGCGCGCGCGGTCGGCCGACAACGCCGCGCTCGCGGTGCGCACGCGCAGGGCTTCGCGCGCGACGTCGAGCGCTTCGTGGTGAGCAGCGAGGTCGGCATAGGCCGCCGCAATACCGGTGGTCAGCATCAGCCGCGCCTGCGCCGCATCGACGCGCGCCGCCTCGGCTTCGGAGGTCGCCGCCGCCAGTGCGGCGCGGTTCCGGCCCCACAGGTCGAGGTCGAAGGACAAGGTCGCGGCGACGTGGCCGGTGTCCTGAATCCCGTCGGGGACGAACTGCGGCGGAATGCCCATCGTCCGGCTCTGCTTCACGCCGCCGGCGCTGCCTTCGGCGCCGAGGCGCGGCAGCAGCGCCGCTCCCGCTTGCCGCGCCAGCGCATCGGCGGCGCGCACCCGCGCCGCGGCGGCGGCAAGGTCGGGCGATCCGGCGAGCCCCTCGGCGATCAGCGTGTCGAGCTGCGCGTCGCCCCACGCGCGCCACCAGCCTTCGACCGGCCATTCGCCGTGCGCGTCGGCCAGACTGGCGCCCGACGCGAGCGAGTCGGCGGCGACGACCTGTGGCCGCGGCCCCAGATCGGGCGCCGCGCAGCCGGCGAGCAGGCCGAAAAGGGCCGTTGTCGTAACAAGGAAACGGGGCATGGCGTCCAACGATACTAGCTGGTATCGTGCGTCCATAATGGGAGGAGTCGAATTGTCAATCGAAATGATACCAGCCAGTACGGGACCCGCCGACGACGCGAGCGAGAAGCGCCGCCAGGCGTTCGTCGATACCGCGCGCGAGGCCTTTTTCGCCCATGGCTATGCCGGCACGACCATGTCGTCGATCGCGAGCAAGGTGGGCGGGTCGAAGACGACGCTCTGGACCTATTTCCCGTCGAAGGAGGAATTGTTCGAAGCGGTGGTCGACGACATCGTCCGCCAATATGGCGAGATGCTGCACATCGACCTGCCGGTCGACGAGGATGTCGTCACGGTGCTGCGCCGCTTCGCCAATATCCTGATCCCGACGCTGATGACCGATCCGCTGCTGTCGCTCTATCAGCTCGTGGTCGGCGAGGCGCGGCGTTTCCCGCATCTGGCCGAGGCTTTCTATGAGCGCGGGCCGCGGCGCGGCAAGGCGCGGCTCGCGGTGTGGATCGGCGAGAAGATGGAGCGGGGCGAGCTCAGGCGCGGCGATCCGCTGCGTGCCGTCCAGCATTTCACGGGCCTGTGCCAGAGCGGCTCCTATCAGTTCGCGGTGCTCAACCTTCCCGAGGCGCGGCGCTGCGACCGGGCGCGGGTGGCGGCCGAGATCGAGGGCGCGCTCGACACCTTCTGTCGCGCCTGGGGCCCCGAAAGCATGGGCGTCGGCGCGCACGCCCTGTCCCAAAAGGCGACAGCTCCGTCGCGCGGCGATGCGAAGGCCTGAGGATTCCCGTGGTATCGAGGCGGCGTGGAACCGATTCGCGACGCCATCTATCATGAGCAACTGGCGCGCGTCGCGCGGCTGAAGGCCGACGCGAGCAGCGATCCCTTCCTCGCGCGGCGGCTCCGCGAAGCGGCGGTCCGGCACGAGCGCACGGCGCGCCGCCTGCGGCGCGAGGAGAGCGCGGCTTCCGACGGAGGGGGTTGAAGCTTTCCCCTAAAGCTCGATCAGGATGCGGATGGAGGCAGCATCGACCCCCGCCGCGCGCGCGATGCGCTGGCGCGCGGTGGCGATCTCGGCCTTCAGCATATCCATGTCCTCGGCCGCGGCTCGGCGGCTGGCCGCCTGCGCCGATGCCCGCAGGCCGACCATGGCGGCATCGCCGACGATCTCCTGTTCGGAAACGCGCAGCGCGGTCGCGAGCGCATGCAGGCTTTTCCGGCGCGGCACGGTGGTGCCCTTTTCCCACGCCCAGACGCTCGGCTTGCTGAGCCCGGCCGCCCTGGCAAGGCCCGCGAGGCTCATCCCGCGCGCCTCGCGCAGGCGGCGCAGGCGCATGCCCAGCGGCTCGGCCGCGTCGGCGGCCACAGCCTCGCCCCCGTCGGCCGGATCGACATCGGACGGCAGGGGATTGCGCAGGCGCGCGGCGCTCAGCACGGCGCGCGGCAGCGGCTGGCGGAAGCGGCAGCCGAACAGTCGCTCACTCTGCCACACGACCGAGGCGACCACCTCGCCCGCCTCGGGCAGCACGATGGTGAAATCCTGGCCGAGCAGCAGGTCGGCAGCGGTTTCGATCAGCGCACCGGTCACCGACAGATTGTGCACGGTCACGGCGGTGCCGCCCTGCCCCGCCGCGCCGCCCTCGACCTTCAGGTTGAGCCGCAGGCGGTCGGCGCGCTGCCGGGCGGTGCCGGCTGGCGGTTCCATCATCGTTCCGTGAATGACCATAGGCGCGCGATCTTCGCAGCGAGGCGTTGCCGAGGGGTTAACGGCCCGCCGGGAAACGCCCTCTCCGGCATCCGCCGACGACCCGCGAACGGAGCGGGAGGCGGATGACGGGGCGGCGACGGGCGGGAAGACCGGGGGAACGGACGAGGACATGATGCCTTTCATTTCGGCCTGGTCGCCCACCGCCAGAATCCGGTCGGTTGAGCCGTACCGAGCGAAACGCGCACTCGTCAGCGATCGTTGCCGCGATCCGCCGCAAGCTTGGCGCGGTCCGGCGTGGAGGCAGCTCGTGTCGACGCTCCGCAGAGCAGAAAACCGGTTAAGATTCGGATGCAGCCTGTTCCATAACAGGACGGCTTGCTTGCCGGGCGCCGCGACCGGTCCGGCGGTTAACCCTCAAGACCCTCGCGCTTCCCGGCTTTCCTCGATTTTCCGAGCATTTACACGCCGTTCGATTTGATCCCGCAGAAATTTTGGGGGTTCACATAAAAATTAACTCCCGTATTAAATTGGCCCTAACGGAGGGGGGGTGAGTCGGGTCGCGACTTCCCCGGGCATAGGGGATGCCCAGGACCGCAATTACGCGGACAAAAACCGTTCAGGTTTATTGGGGGAAGCGTTCATGCGCCTGCTGCTCATTGCGCTCGTTGCGACGGCATTCGCCGTGCCGGCTGCCGCAGCCGACATGCAGATCGACAATGCGCGCTCGATCGATATCGCGGTCAGCGGCTCGATCCGCGAACATTGCGCGATGGGCCAGATTCCGAACGTCGATTTCGGCAACCTCGAACGCCGCGGGCTGGGCTTTCAGACGAAAGTCGCCTTCGATTGCAACCGTCCTTTCACGATGACGATCAAGGGCGATACGGGCGCGCTGACCCACACCAGCATGCCGAACGGTCAGGGCCCCTATGGCGGCAAGCTGCCTTACAGCTTGTCGGTTCAGATGCCGGTGCGCCTGCCGTCTGCACAGACGATCAGCAAGTCCTTCACCAGCAGCCAGCTCCAGGCGGGCGGCGTGATTTCCAGCAACGGCGGCATCGCCACCGACGGCATGACGCTGGCGGTCGAACTGGGCCTGCCGACAGGCGAGGCCGGCAAGCTGCTGGCGGGCGATTATGCGGAGACGATCACAATCACGGTCGCTCCGATCTGAGGGATTCGCCGGCGGAGGGGGTCTCCGCTGGCGGAATTAGGGCGATGGACAGGCACCGTGTCCATCTGCCTCTCCGACCAACCGGTGCGAATGAAAGGCCGCATTCCCCAAGAACGGGGGCGCGGCTCAAAATGAGGGAAGAAGGTTATGAAGAAGATTCTTACCGGCGCCGTTGCCGCCATTGCTCTCGTCGGCGTTGCTTCGCCGGCGTTCGCCCAGACCGACACGCTCCATTATGCCAGCCCGGGTCCGATTCCTTATACTTTCTCGAATCCTGGGCCGCTCGGCGAGTTTCTCGGTGAACTCGGCGTCCTCACGCAGGTCGGCACGCGCTACACCGCCAGCGCCAGTGCGCCGGGCAACACCGAAACCGCGACGCCGACTGTGAACGTCAATTTCCGGCTGCGGGGCAAGGTCAACAAGGACTGTTCCTTCTACTCAGGCAATGACGCGAGCGCGCGAGTCATCGATTTCGGCGTGATCGGTATCCGCACTGGCAACAACGAAAACGTCAACGACGCGTTCGAAATGGTCGGCCCGGCAACCGCCACCGTCGAAACGTTGACCGCGGGCTGCAACTTCAACAATGAAGTGTCGATCACCAAGGATGACCCGAACGGCCTGATCAACCAGACCGCCAGCGGTTATGACGATCTCCAGTTCCAGAACAACATCCCCTATTCGGTGTCGGCTGCCTGGACGGGTGTCGCGCTCGGTGTGGTCGCCAATGGCACCCCGCAGAGCCTGACCGTTGCCAGCAATGACACCGATGGCACGGAGACGCTGCCGCAGGGTGCATGGCGTTCGGACATGACGATCAATTTCAACGCTCCGGCCGTCAACAACATCGGCCTGGTCGCTGGCAACTACACCGGCACGACGACGCTGACGCTCAAGGCGCTCTAAGTCTCGAGCTGTAAATCGGAGAAAGGGGGAAGAGCGATCTTTCCCCTTTCTTTATGAATCACTGTAATTATCCTGTGGAATCCAAGGGGAAGGGGACTCATGGCTATATTGTCCGTGCTGAAGCGCCGGTCGAAGGCGCTGCTGGCGACCATCGCTGCGCTTTTCATCCTCGTCCCGGCGGCATACGCGATGCGCGTTTCCCCGATGGTCATCGAAATGGAGACGAGCGGCACCGACGCCGTCGCGCGCATCGAGGTCCAGAACATCAATGCCGGCAAACTGGCCTTCGAGACGCGCGTCTATCGGATGGAAATCGACAAAGACGGCCAGATCACCGAGACGCCGGCCGACGACAAGTTCCTGATCTTTCCACCACAGGGTGCACTGCCTCCCGGCGGTCGTCAGGTAATCCGCCTGCAATGGGTCGGCGATCCTGAACTCGCGACCTCCCAGGCTTATTATGTCGCGATCCAGCAGCTCCCCGTCGCTTTCGAGCCCGGAACCGACGAAGCGGCATCGGCGCAAGTGCAGGTTCTTTATAACATGCGCGCCCTTGTGGTCGTCGCGCCCCCTGGCGCAAAGCCCAACGTCAGCGCATCCTCGGTTCACCAAGTCGAATATCAGCCGCCCGCACTGCCCGGCGCAACCGCCAAGCCACCGCTGCAGGATGGTGTCGCCGTGACGCTGCGCAACGACGGCCGTCGTCACGCGATGATGGCGGAGTTTGGCTGGAATCTTGAAGGAACCGATCGCGAAGGCAATTTCCTACGTGTCGACGTCTCGCCCGAAGAATTGTCGCGGGTCGTCGGCACCGGCTATGTCCCGGCACAGGGCGAACGCACCTTCAACCTACCGGTCCCCGGCTTCGGCCCCGGCCCGATCAAGCTGACCTTCGCGAAATGAGGATATCGGCGGCCCTTTGCTCGGTCGCGTTGCCGGCACTGTGGGCGAGCGCCGCGTCGGCGCAGATTTCCATTCCCCTGCCCCAGCGGCCTGGGACGGCGCAACCTACACCGGAGCCGGCACCGAATACCCCGTCGACCAGCATTCCCCTGCCCGGAACCCCGGCGCCGACACCGACGCCGTCCCAGCCCGATCTAGGCATGCAGCAGGTGCCGATAGGTCCTCATGGTCGGCCCGACATCAACCCCTATGAGCGCGACATCGACATGACGGTGCCGCTGACCTTCCTCGACCGCAGCCTCGGTGACATTCCGATGCGGTTGACCGCCGACGACCGCTTTCTGCTCGATACCGCGACATTCCTCAAATTGCTGCGCCCCATCCTCAACGACGAGGCGCATGTCAGATTGTCAGATCATCTGGCAGGCAGGACGCAATTCGGGCCAGAGGATCTCGATGGCACGGGTATCGGGCTGACCTACGATCCCAGCACGCTGGCGGTCGTCGTGGTGCAGGTTGGGGCCGAGCAACGGGCCACCCTCGATCTGTTCGCGCCACCGAAGGACGATCTCGATGACATCACGCTGCAACCCGAAAGCTTCTCGGCGTATCTGAACCTGAGCGCGATCCAGAGCTACGTCTGGGAGGGCAGCAACAATACCAGTCCGCCGACGATCAATTTCGACGGTGCGGTCCGTGTCGGTCCGGTCGTATTCGAAGGCGATGCGCAATTCGGCCAGCAGTTCACCCTGTCCGGCGAAGGCTATAAATTCCGGCGCAACTATGCGCGCCTCGTTTATGATCAGCCGCAGGATTATCGCCGATGGTTCGTCGGCGATCTGGATGTCGAAATCCGCGGTCAGCAGGCCTATGTCCAGATGGGCGGTATCGGCGTCCTGCGCCAGCAGCGCCGCTTCAACACCTTTCGCGCCGCAATTCTGCAAGCGAATCGGCAACTGATCCTGCAACGAGAATCGACGGTGCGTTTCCTGCGCAACGGGTCACTCTACCGCGAAATGCGGCTTCAGCCGGGCCGTTACGATTTCAGTTCGCTGCCGCTTGTCGCGGGCAGCAACGATATTCAGATTCAGGTCACCGACAACAGCGGCGCGGTGCAGAACCTGGCATATCAGCAATATCTCGATCCGATCGACCTCGATCCAGGCGACTTTGAATATAGCGCCTATATTGGACCGACGAGCAAACGTTTCGGCTATGCGCCCGATTATAAGGGACCGGTCGCCTTTTCCGGCTTTTTTCGCAAGGCCTTCTTCAACGCCCCTGCGATCGGTATTGGCTTGCAGGCGAGCAAGGATGTCCAGACGCTGACCGGTCAGACGCAATTGGTGCTCAGAAACGGAGGCCGTGTGCTGCTCGACGCTGCGGGCAGTCACTCCAAAAATGCCGGTGCCGGTTTTGCAGGCGGCATCAGCTATGAACATTTCTTCGATCGCGGCGGCCTGTCCGACAGCATGACGTTGCGCGCCGACTATATCTCGCCGCGATTTTCCACTTTAAGCAACATTCAGGGCATCAACAGCAATTCCATGACGGTTTCGGCGCAATATACGCGCCAGTTCAGCATGAAATTCCTGACGACCTCGACGGCCTCTTACATCAAGGGACGTGGAATATTGGGCGACAGCTACAGGGCGGGTGTCACCGGCTATTATCGTTTCGATCCCCGATGGACCTTTCGCACCGGTGTGGAATATACGAAGTTTCCATCCGCCTCCAGCACGTCCGGTTTCAGCGTGCTCGTCGGCCTCGTGTTCCAGCCGGACTATCGCCGCCGCGCCGAAGCCCGCTATGAAAGCCGCGACAATCTCGCCGAATTGTCCTATAATCAAAGTGGACTCAACCAACTCAACAGCGTCGGTTTCGGCGGCGTGATCACCCGTCAGGACCAGAGCGCGCAAGCGGTCGGTTACGCCAGCTATTCGGCCAACCGCTTTGACGTGGCGGTCAGTCATGGCACCTTCGGCCCCAGCCTGTCGAATATCGCCAATATCAACGCCACGACGCTCCGCGTCGGCACGACGATCGCCTATACTGACGGTATGGTCGGGCTCGGTCGCCGCATCAATGACAGCTTCATGCTGTTGAAGCCGCACAAGAATCTGGGCAAACGCGATGTTGTCGTCGGTCAATCGCTGGCTCAGAACGACTATATCGCCCGCAGCGGCCCGCTCGGCGCGGCGGTTCATAATTTCCTCGGTTCCTACTCCACCCAGTCGGTGCAATATGATGTAGAGAGTCCGCCGCCGGGCTACGACACCGGTCCGGGCGTATTCCGCGTTCACCCATCCTACAAGAGCGGCTACGCCGCGCGCGTTGGAACCGACGCCTTTGCGAGCGCAATTGGTACCCTGATGCTGACTCCCGAAAAACCGGTGTCGTTGATCGGCGGGCGCGTGACGCTGCTTGACGTCACGGAAGGCGACAAACCGCAACCCACACCCTTCTTCACGAATTCGGTCGGCCGTTTTGCTGTACCGAACCTGTTGCCCGGCCGCCGCTATCTCGTCGAAACCTATGGCCCCAACGGCACGGTCGACAAGGCATTCGAATTTACCGTCCCGACCGAAACGACCGGTCTCGTCGATCTCGGCACCGTCAGGTCGGGCTCGTTCCAATAGGAGGCATCCATGCTTCGCTCATCGCTTCTGCTCGCTGCCACAGTGTTGGCCACGCCCACTTTGGCTCAGCCATCAGCGGCCCCGACGCGCCCCACTGACTGCATGGTAAGAGTCACGACAGCGCCGGCGAGTTGGTTAATTCAAGGTTACGATCCCTATGGCAGTTCGTTGCCTGAAGGCACGTTCAGCATTACCTTCGTCAACGACGGCGGCACCGAATGCCGCTTTGCGCCGCTGTTCGACCTTTCGCAGCCGCCCTTCGGTCTGTCGAAGAGGACCGGCAAGCCGATTGGTTATGCGCTCGTCAATCTGACCGATTCGCAGGATGTCACACCGCGGTCGGGCCGTTCGTTGCGTACGCCATCGTTGCGCGAATTGATCTTGGCACCCAATGAATCGAAGACGCTGCTTTACAAACTCGTCGCCAACAGCGACGATGTGCGCGAGGCGGGTATGTTCACGCAAGACGTGACGATCAAGGCACAGGATCGCAGCTTCCGTTCATTCGGCGGCACGCAGCTGGTGCTGGGGCTTGAGGTTTTGCCCTCGGCAAGGATCGGTTTGGCCGGAGCTTATTCCGTGAGCAAGGGACAGGCTGTCGTCAACCTCGGCGAGCTGCGCACGGGCGTCGCGCCTGTGCCGCTCCAGTTGCGGGTAAACAGCACTGGCTCCTATGATTTGCAGGTCGTCTCGGCCAATTCAGGCAAGCTGCGCCTCGGATCGACTGAGTGGACCATTCCCTATACGGTCTCGATCGGCGACGACGCGGTCAATCTTTCCGGAGCCAGCACGCTATCGGGACCGACCGGCGCGGGCTATCGCCGCGAATCGCTGCCGATCCAGTTCGTGATCGGCGACGTGAGCGATCGGCGCGCCGGCACCTACAGCGACGTCATCTCGATCTCCGTCACCGCGCGCTGAGTTTTCTCCGTCCGCCACCACGCGCGGCGCTTAACCGATTTTTAGATTTGCGCCGCTAACACCACCCTACGCTTCGGCCAGTTCGGCGGAAAGGGTGGCGAATGAGACGGAAACTTTCGATGGGCCTCGCAGGCCTTATATTCGTTGCGGCACCGACGACCGCGCTGGCAGCCTCTTATGGCTTCAACCTCTTTGCGCGGGTCGCGGTCCAATGCACCGTCAACCATCAGCCCACCGGCTTCGGCGCGATCCAGGGCGACGCGGTGTCGCTCGGCATGTTCCGTGAATATTGCAACGCGCCGGGCGGCTATGAGCTCGTCGTCACCTATGCGCCCGGGACGCTGGTCGGCACCCGCCTGATCGCCGGCAATGACGAGATCCTGCTCAACGGTTCGGGACAGGCCGTGCTCAGCCGCGCGCAGGGCCCGCGCATCCAGGAGCGGCCGATCGCCGCGGTTCCGGGCGGCAACGGGTTCGATTCGGATCATCTGGACCTTCAGATCATCCCGAGCTGAGCCTCAACTGCCGCGCGTCCCGAACGGATGCGGCTTTCAGGCATAGCGCCAATCTGGAATAACGCGCCTGCGGCGCAATTGGCCGTCCCCGCTCGATGATCTCGTCACCGGGAACGAAGACGATGACTCCGCAGACGGCGCGATCGAAGAGAAGTTGCCCGTTGCAGCGGCAGACCATCCCGTTTTCTTATAGCACGATGACGTTGCGTGAAGCGTCATTGCGAGCGGTAAAGCCGCGTGGCAATCCAAAGTGAGCGTAAACCGCCCTGGGTTGCTTCGCTTGCAATGACCGATCCAAAATCGTCAGAATGTGATCCGGTCCGCAACGCCGGTTCAGGCCGGCGATTATCATAGTCCGATATCGTCGAACGGGAGAAACGCCGATCGGGCGTGTTGAAGCAAGCCTCCGCCGTTCCGGCTTATGGGAAGCGTTCGAAATGCCCGAACCACCGCCGCGAAGCCCACTCGGACGAGGTGATCGTGACGCGCGCAAGCCTAATGGCGCCGTGTTCGCTATATGAGCCAGATCTGAATCGATGTTCGCTGATGTGGCGAATTGGTTGCGGGAGTAGGATTTGAACCTACGACCTTCAGGTTATGAGCCTGACGAGCTACCGGGCTGCTCCATCCCGCGTCAACCAATCGCCGATCCCGGGATCCAAGACCGCAGAAATGGCAAAGGGCGGCCAACGCCGCCTGACAATTGTGAATGGGTTCCTCTTCGACCTTACGCCGGCTGCAATGCCTGGCGACGTCCTACTCTTCCGGGGCTTGAGCCACAGTACCATCGGCGCTGTCAGGTTTCACGGCCGAGTTCGAGATGGGATCGGGTGGGGCACTGACGCCATGGTCACCAAGCAATGAAGCCGGCGTAGGTCGGATAGGGGTTCAATCGATGCCCGTGCATAGTGGCTGTTATTTATATCATCCACACCGTCGGCAATCCGTTCAGGATTGTCGTTGATGGTGGGACTCTTCAAGCGCGAATAGAGCAATTAGTATCGGTTAGCTCCATGCGTTACCGCACTTCTACATCCGATCTATCAACGTGGTGGTCTTCCACGGCTCTAAGAAATCTTATCTTGAGGGAGGCTTCCCGCTTAGATGCTTTCAGCGGTTATCCCGTCCATACATAGCTACCCTGCTGCGCGGCTGGCGCCACGACAGGTACACCAGAGGTATGTTCAACCCGGTCCTCTCGTACTAGGGTCAACTCCTCTCAAATTTCGACGCCCACGGCAGATAGGGACCAAACTGTCTCACGACGTTCTGAACCCAGCTCACGTACCACTTTAATTGGCGAACAGCCAAACCCTTGGGACCTGCTCCAGCCCCAGGATGTGATGAGCCGACATCGAGGTGCCAAACGATTCCGTCGATATGAGCTCTTGGGAATCATCAGCCTGTTATCCCCGGCGTACCTTTTATCCGTTGAGCGATGGCCCTTCCACTCGGGACCACCGGATCACTATGACCGACTTTCGTCTCTGCTCGACTCGTCAGTCTCGCAGTCAGGCAGGCTTATGCCATTGCACTCTCGCAGACGGTTTCCAACCGTCCTGAGCCTACCATCGCGCGCCTCCGTTACTCTTTAGGAGGCGACCGCCCCAGTCAAACTACCCGCCACAGAGGGTCCCTGATCCAGTTTCATGGATCGAGGTTAGACATCAGAAAACAACAGGGTGGTATTTCACCTATGGCTCCACACCAGCTGGCGCCGGTGCTTCAAAGCCTCCCACCTATGCTACACAGTTCTTTCCTAATGCCACTCTGAAGCTGCAGTAAAGGTGCACGGGGTCTTTCCGTCTAACCGCGGGTACTCCGCATCTTCACGGAGAATTCAATTTCGCTGAGCATCTCCTGGAGACAGTGGGGAAGTCGTTACGCCATTCGTGCAGGTCGGAACTTACCCGACAAGGAATTTCGCTACCTTAGGACCGTTATAGTTACGGCCGCCGTTTACCTGGGCTTCGTTTCGGAGCTTGCACCCCTCCACTTAACCTTCAGGCACCGGGCAGGCGTCAGACCCTATACGTCGTCTTGAAGCCGACTTAGCAGAGTCCTGTGTTTTTGCTAAACAGTCGCTACCCCCTGGCCTGTGCCCCCTGCAACTGGTTGCCCAGATGCAGGGCCTCCTTCTTCCGAAGGTACGGAGGCAATTTGCCGAGTTCCTTCAGGAGACTTCTCTCAAGCGCCTTGGTATACTCTACCATCCCACCTGTGTCGGTTTAGGGTACGGTCTATACGGTGGGGCTATTTCCTGGAACCGCTTCAAAGCCTGACCAATCCAATAAGATCAGACAATTTACGCGATCCGTCACACACCACCAGGCCCACGAATATTAACGTGGTTCCCATCGACTACCCCCTTCGGGCTCGTCTTAGGGGCCGGCTTACCCTGCTCAGATTAGCTTTAAGCAGGAACCCTTGGGATTTCGGCGAGAGGGCATCTCACCCTCTTTATCGCTACTCATGTCAGCATTCGCACTTCCGATACCTCCACGGCCCATTACCAGACCGCTTCATCAGCCTACGGAACGCTCCGCTACCGCGTGTATTGCTACACACCCTAAGCTTCGGTGCACG